>Ga0256829_1000001_pt1 | contig 1768242 bp, 1579 predicted proteins | sample 131447metaG_FD_185979 | JGI IMG/M metagenome (GOLD analysis project Ga0256829, IMG submission 185979) | Hydrothermal vent microbial communities from Lau Basin, Pacific Ocean - 131-447 | ecosystem: Environmental > Aquatic > Marine > Hydrothermal vents | place: Pacific Ocean: Lau Basin... | reverse complement strand
CCGGTCGACTGGCCGTATGCGCGGCCATGCGCAAGCTGCTGCATATCATCTACGGCGTGCTGAAATCAGGACAGCCGTTCGACCCGATCAGGGCGCTTGCACACTGATCGGGAAGACGGTATCTACACCAATATCGCTAATAAGAAAGGTGGTTTATGAATACCCCTCCGTTTCAGCTCAAACGGCTTTTCAAGCCGCTCTGCTGTTTCTCTCTGCTGGCGCTGGCTGCGGTCGGTGTGAGCGGTTGTAAAGATGGTGGTGGCGGCTCCGACTCGTCACTGCGCACCGGTGTGTTTACCGATAGTCCGGTTGCCGGGCTGCATTATCAGACCGCGACCCAGTCCGGCGTCACGGCTGCGGATGGTTCGTTCCGCTATCAGTCTGGAGAGGTTGTAACCTTTTCTCTTGGATCGCTGGAATTAGGGCGCGCCACGGGTGCCGAGCAGCTCACTCCGATGGATCTGGTAGAGGGTGCGACGACGGTCGCCGACAACCGGGTAACCAACATGCTGGTGCTGTTGCAGAGTCTGGATGCCGATCGCAGTCTCAACAACGGCATTCAGCTATCGCCTGCCATTGCCGATGCGGTTTCTCTCTGGGCCGATTCGATTGTCTTCGATCAGGCGCCAGCCAGTTTTGCCACCAGCAGCCAGATTCAGGACCTGCTGGCCGAGCTGAACGCGGCTGAGCCGCCGGTATTTACTGAAAGTGATCCGCGGCCACGTACCCTGCGCAGCGCTGCCGACGCTCAGGCGCATATGCAGCGCACCCTCAGTGAGCGGCGCGTGGTGAATACCCAGACTGGTGAGGTCGCCGGTTTCTCGCCTGATGACAAGGCATGGGCCTGGTACGGCATTCCATATGCCAAACCGCCGATTGGTGATTTGCGCTGGAAACCGCCGGTGAAGCCGGATAGCTGGGATGGCGTGCGCGAGGCGACAGCCTGGGCAGACCAGTGCGCTCAGCCGTCTTACCTGGAGGCCTATGGCAAGGGCAGCATGAGCGAGGACTGCCTCTACCTCAATGTGGTTGCGCCAAAGGGCTATGAGGGTGAGGCGCTGCCGGTGATGCTCTGGTTGCATGGCGGTGGGTACGCGATCCTGACGTCCAATAGCACGACTTATAACCATACGGCTTTGCCGAGTCAGGGTGTGATCGTGGTGACGGTGAATCACCGTCTAGGGGCGCTCGGCTATATGGCGCACCCGGAGCTGACCCGCGAATCACCGCAGCATTCCTCAGGTAACTATTCGCAGCTGGATCAGATTGCTGCGCTGGAGTGGGTACGCGACAACATCGGCGAGTTCGGCGGAGACCCGAATAATGTGACTATCTTCGGCCAGTCGGGAGGCGGATTGAAGGCGATTTCTCTGCTCAATTCGCCGTTGGCCGAGGGGCTGTTCCATCGGGCTGTCATCATGAGCGCCGCACCGCCGCCCACCGATACCGTGCGGCCGATCTACAACACCCTGGAGCAGGAAGAGGCTGGTGGCGTGTCGTTGGTACAGCGCCTGGGGCTGCAGGATGAAGAGGATGTGATCGCAGCCATGCGCGCGGTGTCCTGGGTTGATCTGACCAACGCTGCCGCCAGTTACGGTGTCGATTACTTCAAGCCCAATGTCGACGACTGGTATGTGAAGACGGACATCCGTGAGAACGGCTTTCACAACGATGTGCCGCTGATTATCGGCACCCCGCGCAATGACGCCGAGTGGGTCATCGACGGTCTCAAGTGGTACCTGCCATTCCTCAAGCAGAACCACACCTCCGATGTCTTTGCCTACGTGTATGACCATGTGCCTGAAAACTGGGCAAACCGTGGCGTCGGCGCTTATCACAGCATCGACGTGGTCTCCGTGTTCGGTGATCCCGATGCCTACTACAACCAGTACATCCTGGGATTGACCGGTCTGCCGAGCCCGAGCCCGGCCAATTACGCCGACAACCTGCCTGGCTGGGGCGCCATTGATGAGTCTATCGCGGCTGACTCCATGGCGCTTTGGGCGCAGTTTGCGCGTAGCGGAAACCCGTCCACGGATTCGATCGAATGGCCTGCCTATACCAACGCGGGTGAGGAGTTCATGTTGATGAATTACGACATGCAGGCACAGGAGGGGCTGCAAACCTTCTGGCCGTAATCTGACTCGCTGTCTGGCCCGCTTTCCGGCGGGCCTTCAGCCTTGCCTGATCTGCAGCTGGAGGCGCGCCGAGAGGCCGCCCAGCTCACTGGCTTCGAACTGGATGGTGCCCTGATAGCGCGCGGCGAGGTCGCGGACAATAGCCAGTCCCAGGCCGTGCCCCGGCATCTGCTGATCCAGCCGCCAGCCCCGGGTACCTAGCTGCTCGCGCTCCTGGGCCGGAACCCCCGGACCGTCATCTTCGACAACCAGCACGCGTTGCCGGCCGTTTTCGCTGAGGCTCACCCGCACGCGACTATGTGCCCACTTGCCGGCGTTGTCGGCCAGGTTGCCCAGCAGTTCGCTGAAGTCCTGCTCGTCAATCGGCCAGCGCGCGTTGTCGGGTAGCGTGCAATCGAGTTCAAACTCCACGCTGGTGTGCAGGCGGCCGAGCATCCACAGCAGTTCACGCGTTTGCTCTAGCGGCAGGCAACTGGCCCCGGCCAGTGCGCCTCCGGATTGGCTGGCGTGCAGGCTGCTGTCGAGCTGGCGGCTGATGTCTTCCAGTCGTTGACTGATCTGACTGCGCGCCTCGGGCGTGATCGGTTGGCTGCTGCTGACCAGCTGGTTGATCGCCGCAATCGGCGTCTTGATCCGGTGCGACAGGTTCGCATTGGCTTCGCGCACTTTCTGCAGGCGGTGCTGCAGGGTGTCGAGCAACTGGTTCAGCTGGGCGATCAGGCCGCCGAACTCCTGTGGCACCGCATCGCTCAGTCGCTGCAACTTGCCCTGCTTGAGCGCCTGCAGATCCTGTTGCAGCTGGCGGACCGGGCGCATTGACAGCTGCACCGCGAGCAGGATCAGCGCAAACAGCACGACGAGCAGGCCAATGGCAACGGCGGCAGTCCACAGGTGCAGTTCATGGGTGCCGGCCTGCAGGCGGCTGTAATCTTCGGCGGCCACGATGGTGACCGGGGTGCCGCCAATCTCGCGCTCTGCGCGCCAGGCCATGTAGCGGTGGGTGCTGTTCTCGTCATCCGGGGTGCCCTGCAGTTCGATCAGACCTTGCTCCGGCAAATCGAGCCAGGGCTGCAGCATGGCGGACCACTGGGGGTGGGAGAGCTGGGTCTGCGCGCCGAAGCGGATGGCAAACAGGTGGTGCGAGAGGGCGCCGAAGTAGCTGCTGTTCAGTGTCTGCAGTCCGTCGCGGCTGGTCAGCTGCTGCTCGATCATGGCGACTTCCTGCTGCAGCCGTTCCTCGACAAAGTCGCGGGACATGCGATCTAGTAGGGCGCCATGCAGATACCAGGCGAGCAGCATAAACAGCGTCGCAAAGGGCAGCAGCCAGAGCAGCAGGGTGGTGCGGATCGAGCGGCGGCGCTCAGTCTTCGGCGGTAAAGACATAGCCTTGCCCTCGCTGGGTCTTGATGGCGTTGCGGCCAATCAGCAGGCGCAAGCGACGGATGTAGGTTTCGATGGTGTTCAGCGTTGGCTCGGCATCGAGGTTGTAGAGCTGCTCTAGCAGGGCTTCCTTGGGGTGCAGTCGGTTCGGACGGCTCATCAGGCAGCGCAGCAGGCGAAACTCGGTGCCGGTCAGCGGCTGCCACTCGCCGCTCGGGGTGCGCACGCGCTGGCGCTCCTCATCGAGCAGGTAGTTGCCGGCCTGAATCTGCGTGTGACTGCGGCCCTCGCTGCGCCGCAATAGCGCCTGTAGCCGGGCCAGCAGCTCTTCCGGGTGAAAGGGCTTGGTCAGGTAGTCGTCGGCTCCGGCCTTGAGGCCGTTGACCTTGTCCTGCCAGCGGTCGCGGGCGGTCAGCAGCAGAATCGGCAGGTCGCGTCCGGCGTCGCGCCAGCGCGTCAGCAGCTGCAAGCCATCGCCATCTGGCAGACCGATATCCAGCACGATCAGGCGGTAGTCCTCCTGCAGGCAAAGTTGTGCGGCGGTGGCCGCAGACCCGGTTGCATCCACGGCAAAACCCGCTTCGCTGAGGCTCTCCTGCAGGCTGCTACGTAGCAGGTCGTCATCTTCCACCAGCAGCAGGCGCATGGGCGGTTTCTCTTTTCTCGATGGGGTTCAGTCAGGATTCAGTTTCGCTCGGCAAGCTGAGCTCATTCCCGACGGGTGGGGCAGAGAGTGCATCGGCAACCGGGGTGGTTGTCAATGCTGCGGCCGTCGGCAGGCCTTTCAGTGACAGGAGATATACCCATGCAGCGGACATTTAACGGGTTGGCGGCAGCAATGCTGTTGGGCGCGGCGTCGGCGGGGGCTGCGATTAGCGAAGGCGGTCAGCCTGGCGACCCGCAGCAGGTCAGCCGCACTATCGATATCGTCATGTACGACAACTACTTCGAGCCCGAGCAACTGACGTTTGCCGCGGGCGAGACGGTGCGTCTGAAGGTGCGCAACGAGGGCGCGCTGGTGCACGAGTTCAATATCGGCACGGCTGCCATGCACGAGGCCCATCAGGGACAGATGCAGATGATGGTGGATCACGGCGTGATTCAGGGCGATCACCTCAATCATGAACGCATGAAGATGGACATGGGCGGCGGACACACCATGGAGCACAGCCACGCCAACAGCCTTCTGCTGGAGCCGGGGCAGGAAGCCGAGCTGGTCTGGACCTTCGCCAGCGCCGACAGCCTGGAGTTTGCCTGCAATGTGCCCGGCCACTATCAGGCCGGGATGGTCGGAGGCATTCATGTTGAGTAAGGGGGTTGCCGCCGCCTTGGCGCTGCTGCCGCTGATCAGCTGGGCTGGCGAATACAACCTGACCGTCGACCGGGTGACCATCGACACCGGTGAGTTTCGCAAGCAGGGCATTGGTTATAACGGCGCCTCGCCCGGGCCGATTCTGCGTTTTCGCGAAGGCGAAGACGTCACTATCCACGTGACCAACAACCTCGATGAGCCGACCTCGGTGCACTGGCACGGGCTGGTGCTGCCATTCCAGATGGACGGCGTACCCGGGCTGAGCTATCCGGGTATTGCGCCGGGCGAGACCTTTACTTATCGCTTTCCGATCAAGCAGGCCGGCACCTACTGGTTTCACAGTCATTCGGGTTTTCAGGAGCCGGATGGTGCTTACGGCGCCATCGTGATCGAGCCGCAGGGGCGCGAGCCTTTCCGCTACGACCGCGAATACGTGGTGCAGTTGACCGACAAGCACCCGCACTCGGGTGACCGCATTATGCGTAACCTCAAGACATCGGCGGACTACTACAACCGCCAGCAGCAGACGGTCGGTGACTTCTGGCGCGACAGCCGCGAGCGCGGTCTGGCGGCGACGCTGAAGGATCGGCTGATGTGGGGCGATATGCGCATGATGTCCAGCGACATCGAGGATGTGCAGGGCTTTACCGGGCTGATCAACGGCAAGGGCCCGGAGCAAAACTGGACCGGCTTGTTTCAGCCGGGTGAGCGGGTGCGCCTGCGGCTGATCAACTCCTCGGCCATGACTTATTTCGATGTGCGCCTGCCCGGCCTGAAGATGACCGTGGTGCAGGCGGATGGCAATAACGTGCAGCCGGTTACCGTGGATGAGCTGCGCATCGGTGTCGCGGAAACCTACGATGTCATCGTCCAGCCCAAGGAAGACCGCGCCTACACGGTATTTGCCGAATCCATGGGCCGCTCGGGTTTTGCCCGCGGCACCCTGGCGCCGCGTGAGGGTATGCAGGGCGAGATTCCCGAGCTGCGTCCGGCACCGCTGCTGACCATGGCTGATATGGGCATGGCGCATGCGGGTATGGATCATGGCGACATGGCCAGCATGGACCACGGCAGCATGGACCACGGCGATATGGCGGGCATGGATCACAGCGGCATGAGCCACGGAGGTATGGCGGGTATGGACCACGGCAACATGAACCATGGCGAGGTCGCAGCACTGCCCGCTGATCCCTTTTACGCCCAAGGCAGCGGGTTGATTCCCCAGGCCTATAACGATGGGCGCTTCCTGTCCTATGCCGATCTGCGCGCACAGAAACCGTTGTATGAAGACCGCGAACCGACCCGTGAGATCGAGTTGCGGCTGACCGGCAATATGGAGCGCTATATCTGGTCGATCAATGGCATCAAGGAGTCGGACGCCGAACCCATTCGCCTGCAGTACGGCGAGCGCGTGCGCTTCAAATTCGTCAACGAAACCATGATGACCCACCCGATGCACCTGCACGGTATGTGGTCGATTCTCGACGTCGGTGCCGACCAGTGGAACCCGGTCAAGCATGTGGTCAGCGTGGCGCCGGGCACTACGGTGTATATGGAGACCGAGGTGGATGCGCCCGGCAAGTGGGCGTTCCACTGTCACCTGGCCTATCACGCGGCTGCGGGAATGTTTCGTACCGTGATTGTTGAGGGTGGGCCCGAAGGAGGTGACTCATGAAGCGGCTTATCCTTCCGCTGTTGATGCTGGGCACGCCGGCAGGCGCCGAGCAGATGGCTCACTCGATGCACCACGGCTACTTCTGGGGGCTTCAGGCCGACGCGCTGGAATACCGCCACGGCGATAGTGGTGAAGAGTTGGGGTACTGGAGCACCGAAGCCTGGTGGGGCACCGATGAATTGAAGGCGCTTTGGCTCAGCGAAGCCGAATACAGCTTCGACCACGACAGCTGGGAGACGCTGGATAACCGCCTCACGCTGCACACACCGGTCAGCGACTTTATCGATCTGCGCGGTGGGGTGCGCTTTGACACCCCGGACGGTGAGAACCGGCACTACGCTTTTGTTGGTCTGAATGGCCTGCTGCCCTACTGGCTGGAGCTGGACAGTAACCTCTACCTGAGCGAGCACGGCGATCTGTCGCTCGATTTGGCGCTGGAGTACGAACTGCTGCTGACCAATCGCCTGCAGCTGACCCCCGAGCTGGAGCTGGATGCGGCGTTGTCCGACGACGAGGCGATGGGCGTTGGCCGCGGCCTCAGCGGGATGGAGGCGGGGTTGCGGCTGAGCTACGACCTGATTGACCGATCCATCGTGCCTTACGTTGGTGTGCACTATGAGCGGGCCTTTGGGCGTACTGCCGACTTCGCCGCAGACGAGGGCGATGATCGGGACGGCTGGTTTGCTGTGGCAGGTGTGCGGCTGATGTTCTAGCCGCCAGTGCTGCGTTGCCGGTTGGAACCTCGTCGCGGGTCGGGCGGTCGCAAGGACATGGCGGCAGTGTTACCCGCCGCTGTGCCGAGAGGCGCCGGAGCTGCCGCGACGACGCAAACCAGACAGCAGGAGTGACCCGATGACGGATCAGCCGCGCGACGCGACACTCTACCGTATGGTGATGAAAAATCACCTCTGCCCCTTTGGGTTGAAGTCCCTCGATCTGCTCAAGCGCGAGGGTTTCACGGTGGACGACCGGCATTTGACCAGCCGCGAGGAAACCGACGCATTTCAGCGCGAATACAACGTGAACACCACGCCGCAGGCCTTTATCGACGGCCAGCGCATCGGCGGCCACGACGAGCTGCGGCGGTACTTTGGCAAGCCGGTCAAGGAACCGGATGAGGTGACCTATCAGCCGGTGATTGCGGTCTTCGCCTGCACTGCGCTGATGGCGCTGGCGGTCAGCTGGACCGCCTTGGGCACGGTATTGACCGTGCGCACGCTGGAGTGGTTTGTCGCTATCTCGATGTGTGTGCTGGCGATTCTCAAGCTGCGTGACCTGGAAAGCTTCTCCAACATGTTTCTCGGCTACGATCTGCTGGCGCAGCGGTGGGTGCGCTATGCCTATCTCTATCCCTTCGGCGAGGCCTTGGCCGGCATCCTCATGATCGCTGGCGCACTGCTGTGGTTGGCCATTCCGGTAGCGCTGCTGATCGGGGTAATCGGCGCAGTCTCCGTTTTCAAGGCAGTGTACATCGACCGGCGCGAACTCAAATGTGCCTGCGTGGGCGGCGATAGCAACGTGCCGCTGGGGTTCATTTCACTGACCGAGAATCTGATGATGGTGGGTATGGCTGCCTGGATGTTGATCAAGTAACGCCAGGCAGATAGACAGACACGCAGACCCGCGTAGTGCAAACGGCGGCAACAGGAGGCTTGATGAAAGCAGAAACCTATCGTGACTTGATCGAGTGGACACAGCAACTGCATGGCCAGTTGGCCAGCCGGCTGGAGGCCGGGGCGGCTGACAGCCAGACCGGGGAGCGCATGAGCGCGCTGCTGCAGTATCTGGCCGAGCACGAGCGCCGCATGCAACAGATGGTGCTGCGTTTTGAGCAGCAGGCCGATATCAAGGTGCTGGACAGTTGGGTGTACGACCACTTTACCGACAACCCGCGCGTTCGCACGCTGGACGCAGGGCAGAGCTTTGTCGGGCTGGACCACGACGCTCTGTGTGCGCTGGTGTTTGATCTGCACAACGACGCGCTGGACCTGTATCGTTACCTGCTGGGCCGAGCAGAAACGGCGGGTGGGCGTGAGCTGATGCAGGATCTGCTGGCGATGGAGAAGCATGAAACCTTGCGGCTGGCCGAGCAGGCCCAGCGTGCCCAGGACCTGTGATAGCTGCCACAGAGAGGTCAACGCAGTATGTGGTTGCAGAAAGAGATTCGCCTCAAGGCCCGCGCACGCGGTTTTCACCTGATCGATGACGAGGTATTGCGCGCACTGCCGGAGCTGGCCGAGGTGCGCGTTGGCCTGCTGCACCTGTGGCTGCAGCACACCTCGGCCTCACTGACCGTCAACGAGAACGCCGACCCGCTGGTACGCGGCGACTTCGAGGCGTTTTTTCGCCGCGCGGTGCCGGATGATGCGCCGTACTTCAAGCACACTTATGAAGGCCCGGACGACATGACCGCGCATATCAAGTCGAGTCTGCTCGGTGTGCAGCTGACCCTGCCGATAACGGCTGGCAGGCTCGCCGTTGGCACCTGGCAAGGTCTCTACCTCGGGGAACACCGTGAGCATGCCGGCAGCCGCCGGGTGCTGGCGACGCTGCAGGGGCAGTGCGACTGAGCAATATCGCTTCAGGGCCCGTCACAGAGGCGCTGCCGGGATGAAAAAAAGTTGCGCTCGGGACTAGCCAAATCCCCCCGGTGAACTATATATAGCCTGTTTTCCATTGTGAGGATTCAGGCATGAGTGATGATCTGGACGACGATCTCGACGGTATGGACGATTCCGAGGTCGACGATCAGGACGATGTGACGGATGGCAGCGACGATGTTGATGACGGCGATGATGGTGCCGAGGTCAGCAGCAAGTCGCGCAAGAAGAAGGCCGCAGCCAGCGATGACTTCGAAGGTGCTTCGATGGAAGCCAAGGAGCGTGAGCGGGAAATGCTGGCCCGTCAGATCGAAGAGTTCATGGCGCGCGGTGGCAAGGTGCAGCAGATCGACGACAACGTGGTCTCCGATCCGCCGAAAAAGCCTGAAAACAAGTACGGCAGCCGTCCGATCTGATTGAATCGGGCCTTGCCGCCGTGCCCGTTCAGCGTTTGGCGTAACGCTGGTAGCGGTTCAGCCAGGGCGGAATCTCGCTCAGGCAGCGCACCTCGCCATGGGCCCGTTGCTGGCCCGTCCAGGCATTGCCCTGTGGGTTAAACCACAGGGTATGCATGCCCACATCCAGGGCCCCCTGGATGTCGTCCCCCGGATGATCTCCGATATGCAGCGCCTGCTGCGGCTCGACCCCGGCGTTGTCGAGCGCCGCCAGGAAGGGTGCCGGGTCCGGCTTGCTGATACCCACCTCATCCGCTGACACGATGATGCTGAAATAGCGATCCAGCCCCAGCCGGCGTACATCGGCGTTGCCGTTGGAAATGCAGGCCAGCCGGTATTGCTGCGACAGCAGCTGCAGCACCAGCTCCATATGCGGGAAGTACTCCAGCCGATGGCGAGCATCAATGAACACCTCGAAACCGGCGCGTGCCAGCCGTTGGGCTTCGTCTGCCGGGTATCCCGCCTTGCGCAGACCCAGTTCCAGTACCGCGATGCGCAGTGGCGTCACTCGGTGGCGCAGGTCGGGGTCGCCATCCAGCACCTCGGCCAGCAGGGCCTTGCGTGCGTCCAGATCGCGCGCGGCGGTGTAGTCCGGCGCCTGTTTGGCGAGCCAGTCGGCCAGCACCCGCTCGGCGTTGGCCACCACCGATTCGGTTTCCCACAGGGTGTTGTCGAGGTCAAAGGTCACCAGCTGAATCATTTGTCTGCCTTGCGTTTGGCTCTGGGGTGGGCCTGATCATACACCTGGGCCAGGTGCTGGAAATCAAGGTGAGTGTAAATCTGCGTGGTACTGATGTCCGCGTGGCCCAGCAGCTCCTGGACCGCCCGCAGGTCGCCGGAAGACTCCAGCATGTGGCTGGCGAACGAATGCCGCAGCATGTGCGGATGCAGGTGTTGGCCGATTCGCTCCACGCCATGCCGACGCAGGCGCAGTTGAATGGCGCGCGGAGTCAGCGCGCTGCCGCGCTGACTGACGAACAGCGGCTGTGCTGCCTGGTCGCTGGCTGGGCGCACACTAAGCCAGTCCTGCAGGGCGCGGCGCGCCATGCGGCCGACGGGCAAGACGCGGGTCTTGTTACCTTTGCCGGTCACCCTGACCTCGCCCTGCTGCAGGTCGAGGTCGGCGATGTCCAGGCCGGCCAGTTCGGACAGCCGCAGGCCGGAAGAGTAGAACAGCTCCAGCATGGCCTGGTCGCGGCGACCGAGCCAGTCGTCCTCGCCCGGGCTGTCGAGCAGCTGGGCGGCCAGGTCGGCATCCAGCGTGCGCGGCAGGGGCCGCGCGGCCTTGGGGGCGCGCAGATCCAGCGCGGGGTTTTGCTGTGCACGCCCCTCGCGCTGCAAAAAGCGGTAGAAGCTGCGGATGGCGCTGAGCAGGCGTTGCAGGCTGCGGGGGGCCAGACCCTGCTGGTGTTGGCTGGCGATAAAGTGGCGCAGGTGCTGGGTGTCCAGCCGGTCCCAGCCCGGCAGCTCGCGCGCGGCGCGGTGCTGATCCAGACTTATCAGGTCGTGGCGGTAGGCCTCCAGCGTGCGCGGCGACAGCCTGCGCTCGATGCGCAGGTGGTCGAGGAACGCACTGATGTCAGGGTCGGCGATGCCGGCCGGCTCAGGCGTGGTTTTCATCGGCCAGGGGGCGTTGGCGCAACAGCACGCGGGCCAGCGCGTCGGCGACGTAGCCAAGGAACAGGGTGCCGGTGGCGCTGCGGTATTGCTGCGCGTCTTCGCTGCCCAGCGCGAGCACGCCGTGCAATCCCTGGTAGCGGATGGGCGCCAGCGCGGTGGATGCGACCTGCTCACCGTGCTCGCCGAACAGGAAGTTCAGCTCCGCCGGCCGCAGCGCGCCGGCCACTGGTTTGTCGCTGTCGAGCAGGTGACCGATGGCTTCCTTGGCAGCGGCGTGGGTAACGCAATGGGCGTTGCTGTAGCGGTCCGCTTCGGTAAACAGGATCAGGCTGACAAAGGGCACCTGAAAGTCGGTGCGCAGGCTGTCTTCCAGTGTCGCCACGACTTGATCCGGGCTCTGCGCCTCGAGCATGCCGAGAATCAGCCGGCGGCTCTTGTCGAACAGCCGGTCATTTTCCCGCGCGGTGTCCATCAGCTGGTTCAGGCGGTGGCGCACGTCGATGTTGCGTTCGCGCAGCAGTTTGACCTGCCGCTCGACCAGCGACACCGCGTGACCTGCTTCATGGGGCACGATCAGGTCGGCCAGCAGCTCGTCGTGCTCGACAAAGAAGGCCGGGTGGCGTTGCAGAAACTCTACGACGCGGGCGGCTTCCAGTTCGTCAGGATGGGGCGGTTGCTCTTTCATACGCGAATCTGTCCCTCGTAGACCCGGGTGGCCGGACCGGTCATCAGCACGGGCAGGCCTGGGCCGCCCCACTCGATCTGCAGACGGCCGCCGGGCAGGTCGATCTGTACGGGTGAGTCCAGCAGGCCGAGACGGATCCCGGCGACGGCAGCGGCGCAGGCGCCGGTACCGCAGGCCTGGGTTTCACCCACGCCGCGCTCGTACACGCGCAGCCGGGCGTGCTGGCGGTCGACCACCTGCATAAAGCCGGCGTTGACCTTGCGCGGGAAGCGCGGGTGCGCCTCGATCAGCGCGCCCAGGCGCTCCAGCGTGCCGTCCTGCACATCGGGCACCAGGGTGACGCAGTGCGGGTTGCCCATGGAGACGGCGGCTACCTGCAGGGTTTCTCCGGCCACTTCAAGCGTGTAGTCGATGGCTTCGGCGTCGGCCTGGAAGGGCACCTCGGCGGGCACAAAGCGCGGCGCGCCCATGTCCACCGTGACCTGGCGGTCGCGGTTGATGCGCAGCACGATAGGGCCGCCGGCGGTTTCGACGTGAATTTCCTGCTTGGCGGTCAGGCGCTTGTCCTGCACAAAGCGCGCAAAGCAACGGGCGCCGTTGCCGCATTGCTCCACCTCACTGCCGTCGGCATTGAAGATGCGATAGCGAAAGTCGGCATCGGGCGTGGTCGGTGGCTCGACCAGCAATAGCTGATCGAAGCCAACGCCGGTGTGGCGGTCGGCCCACTGACGAATCTGCCGCGCTGACAGCTGGGCGTGCTGGGTCACCAGGTCGATGACCATAAAGTCGTTGCCCAGCCCGTGCATCTTGGTAAATCGCAGCAGCATCTCAGGCCTCGGGCAGCAAGGATTCGCCGGCCAGCAGCTCACTGACGGTTTCGCGGCGACGCACCAGGTGGGTCGTGTCGCCGTCGACCAGCACTTCAGCCGCCCGCGGACGGGTGTTGTAGTTCGAACTCATGACAAAACCATAGGCACCAGCGGAACGCACGGCCAGCAAGTCGCCTTCGGCGAGCGCCAGTTCGCGGTCCTTGCCGAGGAAATCACCGGTCTCACAGACCGGGCCCACCAGGTCCCAGGTGTCCACAGCCACGTCGCTGCGCGGCTTGACCGCGTCGATACCCATCCAGGCGCTGTACAGGGCCGGGCGGATCAGGTCGTTCATGGCGCCGTCGATGATGGCGAAGTTCTTGTGCTCGGTCGGCTTGAGCAGGTTGACGCGGGTCAGCAGCACGCCGGCGTTGGCGACAATGGAGCGGCCCGGTTCAAACACCAGCGTCAGGTTGCGACCGGCCAGCGCCTCACGCACCTTGGCCAGATAGGTACCGGGGCTCGGTGGCATTTCGTCGCGGTAGGTCACACCCAGACCGCCGCCCAGATCCAGGTGGCGAATGGTGATGCCGTCGGCGGCCAGGCTGTCGATCAGTTGCAGCAGGCGGTCGAGCGCGTCGATGAAGGGCGTGTCGTCGGTCAGCTGGGAGCCGATGTGGCAGTCCACACCGCAGATGTCGATATGGCTCAGCTCGGCGGCGCGACGATAGACGGCCGGCGCCTGGGCGATATCGATACCGAACTTGTTTTCCTTCAGGCCGGTGGAGATGTACGGGTGGGTCTTGGCATCCACATCCGGATTTACGCGCAGGGAGATCGGCGCCTTGATGTCCAGCTCGGCGGCAACCTGCTGCAGGCGCTCCAGCTCGGCGGCAGACTCGACGTTGAAGCAGTGAATGCCGACCTCCAGCGCGCGGCGCATCTCGGCGGCGGTCTTGCCCAGGCCCGAGAAGACGATGCGCGAGGGCTCGCCACCGGCGGCCAGTACGCGCTCCAGCTCACCGCCGGAGACGATGTCGAAGCCGGCGCCACGGCGGGCCAGCAGGTTCAGCACGCCCAGGTTGGAGTTGGCCTTGACGGCAAAACACACCAGGTGGGGCACGCCGTCCAGCGCGCTGTCCCAGGCGTCATAGGCCTGCTCGATGGCGGCGCGGGAATAGACGAAACAGGGTGTATCGTATTGTTCGGCAATCGACGACAGGGCAACGCCTTCGGCGTGCAGCTCGCCGTTGCGGTATTCAAACGCGGTCATTGGGGCATCACTTCTGGGTCGATTGCTCGGCGTTCTCGGTCTGGGCAGGCGCGCTGGCCGTGTCCTCGGGGATATACAGGGGGCCTTTCTGCCCGCAGCCGGTCAGAACCAGCAACGTGAACAGGGCCGCAGCGAATGGCTTCATGTTGAAATCCTTACAGGTAGAATACCCGGCAGTATACCCAGCCACCCGGTCGGACGCATCAGCCAGCGGCCCGGCGGCCAGAAAACGGCGCGCAGACGCCAGAGTCAGATGAGAGACAGACAATGCAGGACATGAGCGAAGCAAGCTTTCACCAGGCGGTAGACCGCGTACAGGACCTGATCGAGCACGCCCTGGATGATGGCGACCTGGATCTGGAGATGGAGCATATTGACGGCTCACTGGTGCTGATCCTGCCCGAGGGGCAGCGGCTGGCCGTTGGTCGTCAGCCGGCTTCGCGCGAGCTGTGGCTGGCCACGCCGGAACGCACCCTGCACTTCAACTTCGATGCAGAGCAGGGCTGGTTGCACGACAGTGGCGAGGGCACGCTGGGCGAGGTGCTGGCCGCTGTGCTGGAAGATATCAGCGGCGAGGAACTGGAGCTGGATATCGACGCGGACTCGCTGTGACTCCGCGCGGCAGCCAGCCTTCGCCCTGCGTACGCAAATGCTGCCTGGACGGCGAGGTGTGTCTGGGCTGTGGCCGGCTGTTGAGTGAAATCATCGAATGGGCTGGCGCCTGCGACCGACGCCAGCGCGATATCATCGAAGCCGCTGCCAGGCGGCAAGCGCTGCGTCGCCGCAGCTGATCTCAGCCCAGCGCCTGCATGGCGTCATTCAAGGCGCTTTCCAGCTGCTGGCGGTAACGCAGATACTGCACGGTCTGCATGCGCCCGCCCGGGTCCACCGCCGAGAGGTCCAGGTCGGTGATATAGCACGGATAGGGCTCGCGGTCGCGACGGCGGCTGAGGATATGTTGCGCCACCTCGGTGTACAGCCGGGGGCCATATTCCAGCTCGGAAAATTCGCGATGGTCGCAAAAGATGGTCACCCGCAGGCGCCGCCCGGCGCCGGGTTCGGCAATTGCCTGCACGGCGTAGATGTCGGCATCCAGGCCGCCGCGCGGCAGCGCGTGCTGCTCCAGCCGCAGCGGATGACCGTCCTGGGCGGGCAGGATGCTGTACAGCTCGGGCTCGCCTTCGTCGATGCTGCGAGCCAGACTTTCACCCGCCTGGCGGCGTAGCTGAATGCTGCGCAGAAAGCGTAACAGCGGCAGCAGCAGGGTTTGTTCGTCGCGATAGCCCTGCTGGCTGGTCCAGAGCGCGCCGCGCTCATCCAGCAGACTGATGTCGGCCTGCCAGTTGGCGCGCAGGCGGTAGAACAGCTGGACGCGGCCCGGCTGGTCCTGTTGCAGAATCAGCGCCAGATCCTGCCCCTGCAGGGCATAGTCGTCGAGCACCAGGCGCTGATGGCGTGGACGCGAGCGTCCCAGGTAGCGCAGCAGCTGGTCGCGGTCTTCCAGTGCCTGCATGCCAATCTGATCGTCCTGCCACTCAAGCACTCTGAACGCGCTCTGCAGCTGCAGCATGAAGCGCGCCGGCGGTGTTCCCAGCAGGTGCTGGGCCGCGCTGCCGAACAGCCGCTCGACCCGCTCGGCGATGGCGCTGGCGCGGTTGCGGCAGAAGCAGCGTACCGCCAGCTCGGGCAGGCGCTGGTGCTCACGACCGCCATTGAGATAGTCGCGCAGCGCCTGCATGCAGGCTTCTTCGCCTTCGTACTGGGTGACCAGCAGCTCGTTCCAGCTGTTCAGGGTGACCAGGTCGATACGCTGGATCAGATTGTCCCGCAGGCCGGAGTAACCAAGGGCGTCGGTATGGCTGCTGATCAGGTGCAGGTTTTTCTGGCTGCTGCCGGGCAGCGGGTCCAGGCCGACGTTGACCAGCAGCAGCACGCGACAGGGCTCGCTGGCGCGTGACAGGGCAATCTCGGTCAGTGCCGGCAGCGGCAGCGGGAACTGCTGCTGCAGACTCTGCACCAGGCTGCTCAGCTCGTACTCGCTGAGCGCGCTGTCGCCGGGGTGCAGGACAAAGCGCGTGGCGCTGTCGATCAGCCCGTTGCGGTGTCCCCAGGCGAGCAGCTCCAGCAGGTTGAGGCTGCGCTTGAGCGCCTGGTGATCGCTCAGTTCGATGGCACTGAGGCCGTCGCGGTACAGGCTCCAGCTGGGCGGGTTGTCGTCGGTGCCTGCACTCCAGGCCAGCGTCAGCAGTGCTTCGCTGAGGTCCGGGCTGATGCCCGGGTTGATAAACTCGATCTTGCCGGCCTTGCGCTCGAACGCGGCGTAGAGGCGCCGGCCCAGCAGCGACAGGTCGCGGGCGCTGACCGCGTTGATCACCCCTTGGCTGCGACCAAACTGCGATAGCAGCCGATAGCTGTGGGTCAGCTCGTTGACCAGTTGGCGACGCTCGGTCGCCACTTCGCGAATGCGCCACTGGCGGCGGTCATCCATTTGCTGCAGCTGGCGCGTGCCCCAGTGCCATTCGCGCACCAGCCGTTCCATCATTTGCCGCTTCCAGTCCAGCACCCCGCTGCGCCGACTCAGACGGACGTTGGCCTTGATATACAGACAGCGGCGGATCAGTTCCAGGCGTTCGTTCTCCTGCCGACTGAGCAGGTAGCGCTCCAGTCGGCGGTAGAGCATGACGTAGGGGTCCAGCTCATCCTCGTCCGGCTTGCCGGCAAATACCGCCTGCTTGAAGTCCAGACTCAGGCAGCGCACGCGCGGGTGCTCGCTGGAGTAGACCTCGGTCAGCAGCAGCTTGAGCACCGACTTGTAGGGCGACTCGATGCCCTTGAACAGCTGCCACAGGCCCGCGCCGACAAACTCGCCGGCGGGGATGGCCGCAACGTGGCCCAGATCAAGATAGTCATCAGCGCGGATAAAGCGCTTGCTGATCAATTGGTGAGTGTAATCGCGGTAGCGCGCCTCTTCGTAGACCGGCACCAGCCACCACAGGGGAAAGCGGCCGCCCAGGCGGATGGCGGTGCGGTAGAACTCGTCCAGCAGCAGGTAGTGCTGGGTGCTGCCGCAGTCCTCGATACCCAGCGGATTGTCGCGCTCGCCCTGGGCGAAGCTGGCCGGGTTGATCAGGTGAAAGTGAACTTCGCTGTTTTGACCGGCGGCCCACTCACTGATCAGCTGGCACTTGCGATCCAGCTCTTCGATCTGCCGGCTATCCAGCTCGGGGGCATGGCAGACCCAGATATCCAGATCGCTCTGCTCGGACTGGCCGATGGTGCCGCCGCTGCCCATCAGATACAGGCCATGAATCTGGCCACTGAAACCGGCGGGGTGGCGGCGGTACTGAAAGCTGCGGGTCAGGCTCTGGGCGATCTGCAGGCAGCTGCTGTCCGGCTCAAAGCCGTGCAGGCCGCAGGGTGTCTCGCGTGAAACAAAGCCGGGCAGCAGTGGATAGTTGACGTCGAACAGCAGCGGCAGCAGTTGCAGCACGTTGTACTGACGGCTTGGCAGTGCCTGCAGCACCCTGCGCAGGCGTGTGGCGTTGACCGCCATAAAGCGTTTGCGCAGGGTGTTCAGGGTCTTGCGGTCAATGCCCTCGTCAATCCGTGGCTGAATTTCACCGTGCTGCTGCATGGCGCGCTTCAGGACCTCGGCGTGCGCAGGATAGTGAGCAGGGTCTGAGCATGCTCGGCGGCGTCCAGGCCCAGGCTGGTCAGATAGCCGCCGTCGGGTTGGGTCGTCAGCCCCTTGGCGAACAGGCGCTCGGACGCCGCGACGGTGGCGGGGTCGGCTTCGTGACTGTGGATTTTCAGGCCTTCCTGGGAGTTGCCCAGGTTGAACTGGCAGAGCAGGTTGATTTCGGCTATTTCATCGGGTGTCAGCATTGATGGTGCCTCTTGTCGGGTGTGCAGTTCAGTCTAGCCGGGCGTCATTGTCGGCGCATTCAGGGGCCTGATGACGCTGGAGAATTATCGTCTGAGCGGTTACAACTCAGCCTATGCCCTCCCGTCCGCCTAACAATGGAGAACAACAGGATGATCAGACTACACGGCTTCGCAGCAAGCAACTACTTCAACATGGCCAAGCTGGCGCTGCTGGAAAAGGGTGTCGAGTTTGAGGTCGTCAACGTGCACGGCAGTCAGGACCCCGACTTTCTGGCCAAGAGCCCGCGCGGCAAGGTACCGGTGCTGGAAACCGCACAGGGTTTTCTCAACGAAACCAACGTCATCCTCGAATATATCGAAGAGACCCAGGGCGGCAAGTCGCTGCTGCCGAGCGATCCGTACGAGCGTGGCGTGGTGCGTGCGCTGACCAAGGAAATCGAGCTGTATATCGAGCTGCCGGCGCGCTCCTGCTTTATGGAGGTGTTCTTTGGCGGCAAGGTAGACCAGGCGATCAAGGACAAGGCGCGGGTCGAGCTGCTGGCCGGCGTGGCAACCCTGGCGCGACATGGCCGCTTTGCGCCCTATGTGGCAGGCAACGAAATGACCATCGCCGATATTTTCCTGCTGTACAGCTTTGACCTGGCCTCCACGGTGGCGCAGAAGCTGTTCGACATTGACCTCAAGGCGGAACTGCCGCAGGCGGCTGCGTTGCTGGAGCTGCTGGCGCAAAACCCCAACGTGCAGAAAGTGGCGGCCGACCGCGAGGCCGAGATGGCTGCGTTTATGGCGGCGATTCGGGCTGCGCGCAAGTAGGCGGGTGTCGCGTAGCGCGCTTACCTTCGATGCTTCACCAAATTTCAGTGTGCGTGCCTAGGCACGGGGCCAACGCTTTTCACTGGAAGCTCAGATGGTGGAGTGCGCACCTTGGCTTCGTCCCGTTTACGCGGGCGAGTAGCGCAGGGCTGACGGGGAAAAGAGTCATAGGATGTCTGAGGCTCGAAGAGCCGAGTTTTATGACTCCCCGTTAGCCCGAGCAACGCAGCGAACCCGAAGGGCCGCGTAGTCGGGTGCCCCGGGGGATCGCTAAGGGGGGCTGGGCAAGCAGCCCCCCTTGGCTCGCCGAGAAGGCGAAAGGCTGACTAAGCAACCGCGCCATTGATAGGCAAGGCAACTGCCGGGCCTCGGATGGATATGATCCGCATGCAGGACAGCAAACCCGCCCTTGGCATATCCTTTGCTGCATGAACTGCACGTTCGTGCAGCAGGATTCCAGGAGTTGCCTATGTCCTTCCCCGATACCGATTTTCTCCGCGCGCTGCCCAAGGCCGAGCTGCATATGCACCTTGAGGGCAGCCTCGAGCCCGAGCTGATGTTTGCCCTGGCCGAGCGCAACGGCATCACCTTGCCCTACGCCGATGTTCAGGCGCTGCGGGGCGCCTACGAGTTTGGCAACCTGCAGGAATTTCTTGATCTCTATTATCAGGGCGCTGATGCGCTGCGCACCGAGCAGGATTTCTATGATCTGACCTGGGCCTACCTGCAGCGCTGCGCGGCGGACGGTGTGGTGCACGTCGAGCCCTTCTTTGATCCGCAGACGCACACGGTACGCGGCATTCCTATCGCGCTGCAGCTGGCCGGCATCTCCCGTGCGTTGGCTGACGGGCAGGCCCAGCTGGGTATCAGCTCACGGTTGATTCTCAGTTTTCTGCGGCATCTAAGCGAAGAGGACGCCATTGCCACGCTGCAAGAGGCGCTGCCGCTGCGCGAGCACTTTGTGGCTGTTGGACTGGACAGCTCCGAGCAGGGCAATCCGCCGGACAAGTTCGAGCGGGTGTTTGCCATGGCGCGCGAGGCCGGTTTTGCGTGCGTTGCCCACGCCGGCGAAGAGGGGCCCGCCGAGTACATCGAGCAGGCGCTGGATCTGCTCAAGGTGATGCGTATTGATCACGGTGTGCGCTGCGTTGAAAGCCCGGCACTGGTGCAGCGACTGATTGCCGAGCAGATGCCGCTGACGGTGTGCCCGCTGTCGAACACGCGCCTGAAGGTGTTTGCCGACATGGCCGAGCACAACATCCTTGAGCTGCTCGGGCAGGGCGTGAAGGTGACCATCAACTCGGATGATCCGGCCTACTTTGGCGGTTACCTGCTGGCCAACTTCGAGGCCGTGCGCGATGCGCTGAACATGACCCGCGAGCAGGCTGTCGCGCTGGCGCGCAATAGCATCACGGCGAGTCTGCTGAGTGAGGCCGAGCAGGCCACGTGGCTGGCAAAACTGGCCGAGGCGGCCTGAGGCAGGAGCGGGGCACGGCAGGCCGTGCCCCGCGGTCAATCAGTCCAGCATGTCCTTGAAGCGCTCATCGGTGCGGAAGGTCAGCGCCTTGTTGAAGCCGGGCACCTGAATCTGCGCATCGCTGATCTGGATCGCGGACTCGTCGATCATGTTCTGACCGAAGTTGTAGATGATATCCAGCTGGCCCTTGAGCGCGCGCTGGTTGTAGGCCTCGGCCGCAGCGCGGGTCTGTTCGCGGCGCTGCTGCCAGGCCTCGAATGCCTCGGCGCCGTAGCGTTTTTTCAGCATCCGTTCGACGACCGTCGGGGCGATCACCACGGCACTGGCGTTGTTGCCGCCAAAGCCCTTGGAGTTGATAAAGCCCACTTCCAGCGGCAGTGCGCTGCGGTCGACATCGCGCGTGCTGATCAGCAGGCGCTGCTGGTGCACGTCATCGGCGACCTGGTCGATGGTCTTGATGCCCGGGATGATCTGGTACTTGAAGCTGCCCAGGGTCGCCACCAGTTGGTCGGCGCTGGCGCTGGCCAGTGAGTGGCCGACGTAGGCCTTGACCGCCGCGATGGGCCAGCTCTGGATGCCGAAGGCTTCGGCCACGCGGTCGAGGATCTCCGATTCGGTGACCCGGTTGGCTGGTGTGCTGGAGCCGTGCGCGTGGACAAAACTGCGTTGCTGCACGGCCTGCGGGCCAACAATCTGCATGGCGCTGTGCACGGCCTTGGCCATGGTCAGGTAGTTGCCGGGGCCAGGCGCAGAAATCGACTTCTTGAAGCCGTCGGCGTTGATGAACACGTCAGGTACCGCGCCGTGGATGTCGGCGCCCAGTTCCATCGCCAGGGCGTCGTCCATCAGCACGAAGAACTGGCCGGACTCGGCCAGGGTAAAGCCGCAGTTGGCGCTGAACGGGCGGCTGGCGCGACGGAAGTCGACCTCTTCGCTGCCGCCGATCTGGCGCAGGCCGTCTTCGGTCGCCAGTGCGCCCATGGCGCCGTAACCCTCGATGCATTCCTGGGTAATCGGCGCTTCCCCGTTGCCGACCAGCACCACGCGGGCGCGGCCGCTGGTGATCATGTCGCTGCCTTTCTGCAGGTTGTAGAGGAAGCTGGCGCAGGCGCCGGTGATGGCGCCGGTGGTGCCGACGCTGCCGAGAATATACGCATTGATAAAGTCGGCCGGCATGCTGTTGAGGCCCAGTGCCAGTTGCTTGGCGCTGACCCGGCCGCCTTTCAGACGCGACTGCATGAGACCGCCGAAGCTGTTTTCATCCAGCTGGCTCATGGCGCTGCTGGCGAATACGGCGACTTCGTCGGGCTCCACGGCATTGGCGATGGTCTGCCAATCGATACCGACCGAGCGCAGGGCGTCGGTGGCGGCGACGATGGTCAGCTGCAGGCCGCGTGGGTGGAAACGCGAGGCGTAGAGTTCGCCCGGCTCCAGGCCGCTAGGCAGCTGCCCGGCGGATTTAACCGGCAGGGCGCGAAAGCTGTCGACCTTGAGATCGCAACCATCGTACACGGTGACCATCACGTCACTGTCGTTCAGCGGCTCGACTGCCCAGTCGCTCGGCAGTGGCTCGGGCAGCTGCTTGGCGAGGGTGATGAAGGAGAACGGCTTGCCTGCTTCGCCGGTCACGGTCAGGTTCTTCTGCCAGTGCGCCGCATCGACATCCAGATAGCGTTTTTCAATGCGTCGTACCAGGGTGCTGTCGAGCACCTGCTGGCCGAAGCGCTGCTCAACCTCGGCGGCGCTGAGCGATTGCTCGTCGGCGTCCAGATACTGATCGCCCTCGACTCGCACCAGCTTCATCAGGACGGCCAGCCCGACGAGTGTCTGCTGGCGCTCGGCAGCAGGCAGAGACTCGATCACCATGCGGCGGAAACCATGGTGGAATGAGCTGCGGCCGGCGGCGTTGTAGCCGCCAAAGCCGACGATGACCGGTAAACGCGACATCAGGCTGAACTCCTCGCTGGGCCCGGGCCTGCGGGTTAGCAGGCAGGTTGGCGATCAGATGTTGCCAACGGGGCTGGGGTTTGTTGGTTGGGATGTCATTGCTGACGAGAAATGTAACCGCCTGGTCACGTTTAGACCAATGTGTTTTTTGTAATCAGGCCCCTGCGCGCCTAGGGCGAATAGGCTGTTGTTGCCAGAATGCGCTGCACTTCGCCGCGTTGCTCCAGGGCGCTGAAAGCCGCATCCAGGCGCTGCAGCAGTGCCTGGCCGTCAGGGAAGGCGCGGGAGACAAACAGGTAGACGGGGATCTGTACCAGCGGGTCACTGGTGATACTGTTGTCGGGCAGATTCTCCAGCAGGCCGCGCATGGGGTCGGCATAGTCGATCAGGTAGTGCGCGCGATCATGCAGCAGCATCTGCAGGCCGCTGGAGTGGCTTGCCGCGTGGGCAACGCGGGCGCCCGACGCCGGCGACATCAGCTGCTGGGCCAGCGCGCCGTAGGTGTAGCCACTGATCAGGATCACGCTCTTGCCGGCCAGCTCGGCGGGCTGGCGAACCTGAGGCTGCTGCGGTTTGCGATAGATGTTCAGCTCGACGGTGAAGATGGGGGCTCTGCCGCGCAGGCTGGTGCGGGCCATCTCCGGATGCCCGGCGCCGCCCATCGACACCGCCGTCTCACCCCGCTCCAGGCGCTGATACAGCCGCGCAGCCGGATAGCCACGAACAATGTGGGGTTGCTCTGCCTCGGCGAACAGCGCTGCTACCAGCTCCAGTACCGGGCCGCTGGGCTCGTTGCGTTCATCAATCTGAAAGTACGGCGGAAAGTCCGCCAGGGCGAACTCCACCGGCGCAGCTTCCTGCGCGTACGCCGTATGCGTTGCTGCCAACATCAGCAGCAGGCCGGCAAGAGTCTGAAAATGTTGCACCGCAGTGCCCCGTCCTTGACTGTCTCGCCCCCACGCTAGGCGTTTACCGGCGGCGGGTCAAACCTGAGCTGCCTTCAGCGTGCCTGATCGGCGCCCGGCTCGTAGATCACATAGACCTTGCGGGTGCGCTGACGTACCTCCCAACTGCCGCTGAAACCGGCGGGGATGACGAAACGGTCACCGGCGCGCAGGAGCCGGGTGTTGCCGTCGGCATCGTGGAGCACGGACTCGCCCTCCAGAATTTCGCAGTACTCGTGTTCGCTGTAGCTGACTGTCCAGTGCCCTGGCTCGGCCTCCCAGATACCCGTACTGAACTGTCCGTCGGGGCTGCTGTAGTGATTCCGCACGTTTTGCGAGGGGTCGCCGCTGATGATCTTGGCGTCGTCGGGGCGGTGGTGCTCGGCCGGCGTGTCGGCGTTGGCGAAATCGATGATGCTGGCGATAGTCATGGAAGACTCCGAGGTTGGAGGGGCAATGATGTTTGGATTCTATGTCAAAAAAAACAAACGTAAAGCAACCTTTGCCGCCTTGTTGAGGCGCTCATCTGCCAGTTTGTCAAAAATATTGAAATATTGTCGTCGCCTGATTACTGTTGCCTGCATTGTCCCGCGCGCCCCGAGCGGCGCCCTCGTCAGGAGCAGAACATGAGCAAGGCAGTCAGTCGGCAGGATTGGGAGCAACGCGCGGCGGCGTTGCAGGTTCAGGGGCAGGCCTATATCGGCGGACAGTATCAGCCGGCGGCCAGCGGTGAGACGTTCGAGTGCGTCTCGCCCATCGACGGCCGCGTGCTGGCGCAGATTGCCAGTTGCGATCAGGCCGACGCCGACCAGGCGGTCGCCAGTGCCCGCGCCACCTTTGACAGTGGCGTCTGGTCGCGCAGTGCGCCAGCCAAGCGCAAACGCATCCTGCAACGCTTTGCCGACCTGATCGATGCCCACTGCGAGGAGCTGGCACTGCTGGAGACGCTGGACATGGGCAAGCCGATTGGCGACTCGCTGGCGGTGGATATTCCCGGCGCGGCGCGCTCGATTCGCTGGTGCGCCGAGGCGATCGACAAAATTTACGATGAGGTCGCGCCTACGGCGCACGACGAGCTGGGTCTGGTGACCCGCGAGCCGGTGGGGGTGGTCGCCGCTATCGTGCCCTGGAACTTCCCGCTGCTGATGGCCAGCTGGAAACTGGGCCCGGCGCTGGCCAGCGGCAACTCGGTGATCCTCAAGCCGTCGGAAAAGTCGCCGCTGACCGCGATCCGCATTGCTGCACTGGCGCTGGAAGCCGGCCTGCCAGCAGGTGTGCTGAACGTGTTGCCCGGCTACGGACACACCGTGGGCAAGGCGCTGGCTTTGCACATGGATGTCGATACGCTGGTGTTTACCGGCTCGACCCGCGTTGCCAAGCAGCTGATGATCTATGCCGGTGAATCGAATATGAAGCGCGTGTGGCTGGAGGCCGGCGGCAAGAGCCCGAACGTGGTCTTTGCCGACGCGCCGGACCTGGACGCCGCCGCCGAGGCGGCGGCCAGCGCCATCGCCTTCAACCAGGGTGAGGTCTGTACCGCCGGTTCGCGCCTGCTGGTCGAGGAGTCGATTCGCGAAGCGTTTGTTGGCAAGGTGGTCGAGGCGCTCAAGCGCAGCTGGGCACCGGGCCACCCGCTGGACCCGACTACCAGTGTGGGGGCGCTGGTCGATACCACCCAGATCGACACCGTGCTGCGCTACATCGAAGCGGGTCACGCCGACGGCGCCACCCTGAAGCTGGGTGGCAAGCGGGTGATGGAAGAGACCGGTGGCCTGTTTGTCGAGCCGACCGTGTTCGACGGCGTGACCAACAGCATGCGTATTGCCCGCGAGGAAATCTTCGGGCCGGTGCTCTCGGTCATCGGCTTCAGCAGTTTTGACGAAGCCATGCAGATCGCCAACGACACCATCTACGGTCTGGCCGCCGCGGTCTGGACCAGTGATCTGTCCAAGGCCCACCGCGCCGCCCGCACCCTGCGCGCCGGCAGCGTCTGGGTCAACCAATATGACGGCGGCGATATGACCGCGCCCTTTGGTGGCTTCAAGCAGTCCGGTAACGGCCGCGACAAGTCGCTGCACGCCTTCGACAAGTACACCGAGCTGAAGGCGACGTGGATCAAGCTCTAAGCAGCTGCAAGCGGCAAGCTTCAAGCAAAACCCGCGTAGCATCGAGCTGCGCGGTTTGCCTCGCAGTCTTGCATAGTAAAAAACGAAACAATCGTTGACGGCCCCGCCGCGCAACTCATCCTTTTGCAAGCTTGCAGCTTGCAGCTTGCAGCTTGCAGCTTGCAGCTTGCAGCTTGCAGCTTGCAGCTTGCAGCTTGCAGGGGGCGGCCATCCGCCTTGCAGCTTGAGACCCTTATGAATTGGAAAACCTACACCGTTGTCACCTCTGCGGTGGTGATCGTGGGGCTGGCGTTGGGGGTGACTCTGCCGCTGGTGTCGCTGCGCCTGCACGAATGGGGTTACAGCACATTCGCCATTGGCGTCATGGCCGGCATGCCTGCGGTCGGTATCGTGCTGGGCTCGCGCATGAGCAGCCGTCTGGCTGGCCGGCTTGGCTCGGAAAACACCCTGCGGCTGGTAATGGCCTGCAGCGCGGTATCGGTGGCGCTGCTGGCGGTCTGGCCAAGCTACCCGGTCTGGCTGCTGCTGCGGCTGGTGCTGGGCATTTCGCTGACCGTCACCTTTATCCTTGGCGAAAGCTGGATCAATCAGATTGTGCCGGATCGCCTGCGCGGGCGGCTGGTGGCGGTATACGGCAGCGGTTTTGCCCTCAGCCAACTGTGCGGGCCGCTGCTGCTGGGCTTTATCGGCACCGAGGCGGACAGCGGTTTCTGGCTGGCGACCGGCCTGCTGGTGTTCGGTAGCCTGATGCTGATGACCGTCTCGGGCGCGCCGGTCGTGGACGCCGCCGCGGCAGACGGCCGGGGGCTGCGCACCTTCGTCCGGCAGTTGCCGGCGATTGCCTGGGCGATGGTGTTGTTTGCCGGGTTTGAGACCATGACCCTGACGCTGCTGCCGGTCTATCTGATTCGCGAAGGCTTTGCCCAGCAGCTGGCGCTGATCATGGTCAGCGCTGTGGTGGTCGGGGATGCCGTGCTGCAGGTGCCGGTGGGCGCGTTGGCGGACCGCATCTCGCGCACCGCGCTGTTCAAGTTCTGCGGGCTGGTGCTGTTGCTCAGCAGTCTGGCGCTGCCATTCGTGTTGCATACGGTTCTGATCTGGCCGGTACTGGTGCTGTTCGGCGCGAGCGCCGGCGCGCTCTATACCCTGTCGATCATTCTGGTTGGCCAGCGTTATCGTGACGACGAGCTGGTGCGGGCCAATGCGCACATCGCCATGCTCTGGGGGCTTGGTTGCTTGCTCGGGCCGATGCTGACCGGTGCGGTCAGCGAATGGATGACCGGCCATGCGCTGCCGATCATGATGGCGATAGCTGCGCTGGTCTTTGTGCTGCTGGCGCGCAGGCCCGGTGCCTTTGACGCGGTCGCGGTCGACCGCGCCTGACGGGCCCGCTACTGCCAGCGGTATTGCACCGCAACGCCGAGCAGCCAGTTTCGCTCCGGCGCGGGTTCGTAGTAGCGGGCACCGGCGCCGTTGACGATCAGCGAGCCGATGTATTCGCGGTCGGTCAGATTGTCGATGCGGGCGAAGGGTTCCAGCTGCCAGTTGCCGAGTTGCTGGCGATAGCTGGCGCGCCAGTTGAAGGTGGCGTAGCCAGGGGCGTCGGCGCTATTGGTGTCGTTGGCGTAGCGCTGGCTGAGGCTCTGCATCTCGATGGCGGTGCTGAACCCGTCCGCTGGCTGCCAGGCCAGTTCCGCATACAGACTGTGACGCGGCACACCCGGCAGGCGATTGCCGGCCAGGTCCTCGCCGTTGCTGTTGCGGTAGCGGTCAAAACGCGCGTCCAGCCAGGTGTAGGCCAGATAGCCGGTCAGATTGTCCGCCAGCTGCTGCTGGATACTCAGCTCGATGCCCTGACGCGTCGACTTGGCGGCGTTGGCATAGGTGGAACGGTCGGTGTTCAGTTGCGGCTCAGCGGTAACGATTTCATCATCGACGCGGGTGTAAAACGCGGCGACGTCGACCTGGGTCCGTGCCCGGCGCAGCTTGAAGCCCAGTTCTGCGTTGTTGGCCTTGCTGGGCTGCAGGTCGAAGTTCAGGCCGCTGCCGCTCGGGCGGTAGGCCAGTTCCTGTGCGGTTGGGGTTTCGAAGCCTTGGCCGATCGCGCCGTAGAGGCTGATCTCCGGCGTCCACTGATAACTCAGGCCCAGCGCCGGGCTGGTCTGGTCGTAGCGCACCGAGCCGCTGTCATCTTGCCCGTCGATGAAATAGCTGTCGTCAGAATCGAACTTGACCTTGCTGTAGCGCGCACCGGCGGTCAGGCTCCAGCGTGGGGCCAGCTGCCAGGTGCTGATCAGGTAGGCTTCGCGGCTTTCGACGCGGTTGAATTCGTCGCGCTGCAGGCTGCCCTTGCGGCCGAACTGGTTGGCGAAGCCCTTGCGGCCTTCACCCTGATAATCCCAGCTCAGGCCCGCAGCCAGCGTTACCGGCAGCTTGAACAGCTCGGTGTCGCGCTGCCAGCCGACTTCGCTGCCGCCAAAGCGACGGTCCAGCTCGATCACGCCGCCGCCGGAATACAGCGAGTTGCCAGTGAAGGCGAGAAACTGCTGCACGTCACGTTCGCCACCATAGACCATCACCGTGATCTCATCGTCGTTGGCCAGGCGGCGCCGGTAGTTCAGCCCCAGTTGTTGATGGCGGATGCTCTTGCGGGTGTCGAATCGCTCGGCCTGCGCGACCGCCTGCTGGCGGTCGGCGCGCAACGCGTCGGCCGTTAGCCCGAGCGGGTCCTGGGTATCCGGCTGATCCAGCGCATTGAACAGCAGGGTCAGGCTGGACGCATCGTCGATGTCCCAGCCCAGCCGCAGGTTGGCCATATCTCGGCGGGTGTCGCTGTGATCGCGGTAGCCGTCGGTTTCCAGACGCGAGAGGTTGGCGGCGACGTTGAGGTTGCCGTGCTGGCCGCCGTACTTGAGGCGCGAGCGCCAGAGGCCGTCGCTGCCAATGGCGCTGCGGCTTTCCAGCGTCGGAAAGTAGCTTCCTTCGCTGCTGAAGCCCTGAATGATGCCGCCGGACGCGTTGCCGTAAAGGCTGCTGAGTGGCCCGCGCAGGACCTCGATGCGGTAGAGGTTGTCCAGATCGAACAGCCCCGGCTGACCCTGGCCGTCAGGCATGGTCAGGGGGATGCCGTCCTGCAGCAGGCGGACACCGCGTACGCCGAATTGGGCTCGGGCACCAAACCCGCGGGACGATATCTGCACGTCCTGCGCGTAGTTCTGGCGATTGAGCGCAAGCAGCCCCGGGACCCGCTGCAGTGACTCGGACAGGTTGGCACCCAGGTAGGTTGCTGGCTGCTGGTCGAGAAACAGCGTGCTGCGGGCCAGCGGCAGACTCAGCTCATGGGTGTCGTCGCTGGCACCAAGCACCGTCTGGGTCGGGAGCTGGATGGGTGCGGCCGGCGTGGCCGTGGCGGCCAGCAGCGCCAGGGGCAGCAGGCACAGGTGCGGGCGTAGCGTCGGTCGGGTCATCAAAGCCTTTTCCTGTTGTAAGTATTGTAGAGGCATTGGCCATGCGGCGTTGTCGGTCGCGAGTGTGGAAGCGAGTTCCCTCATGCTCGGTCGAAAATAGGCTTGGGCAGGCGAGTCAACGAAAGGGTAACAGGCCTCGCGGACCGGGCGGCAGGCATCCCTTGGTCGTAAAAGCCTCGTTCCAAGGGACCCCCGGCAGTGTGCCTGAAGTTGTCCTGGGATGCAGGATCATTGCTGGCAGAAATGCCGGCTTATGAAATATTGCTTTGATGTGGAAGTAATTTTGCTGTAGGCTGGCGACCATTGTCTGGCTGTTCTATCTGGCCTTGCAGTGTGGTTTGAAGGTTGCCAGCTGTTTTTTCGGCGACTTCTAGTTATTGCTGTAATTTTCGCCCGGATGATCCTGGCGGTCGGGAGTACCCAAGCATGCATATGATGCACGATCTCTATCTGGCGCTGCGCCGCTTGCAGCGCGCCAGCGAAATTCACGCCAAGCGCGTGGGGCGCCATAGTGGGCTGACCCCTATCCAGCTGCTGATTCTACACAGCATCAAGGCTACAGGCGAAAGTACCTTGGGTGATCTGGCGCGGCAGGTCAGTGTATCCCAGGCAACCCTGAGCACCATCATTGATCGTCTGGAAAGTCGCGATTTGCTGCACCGGGTGCGCAGCACCAGCGACAAGCGCAAGGTGCATCTGGCCCTGACCGAGAAGGGGCTGGCCGCCATTCAGGCCGAGCCTGCGCTGCTGCCGGCCGCGTTTCTTGAGCGTTTTGGGCAGTTGGCTGACTGGGAGCAACTGATGCTGCTGGCCAGTCTGCAGCGGGTTGCCGGGCTGCTGGAAGCAGGCCAACAGGTACGCCCTGAGCTCTTCGAAGGCGAATCCGCCGCCTGACTCTCTACGCCCGCCGTTCGTGCGGGCGTTTCCATTTCAAGTTTTTTCTCCTCCGGGTATTGCCTGGCGTCAGACGCGCGCTTAGCATGTTTGAAATATCAAACATGGCTGTTCTAAATGTGTTACGACAGCCGGAACACCCTACCTAGAGGACTCTTCAGATGGAGCTGCACTGCCCTGACCTGTTTCGCCAGCAAGCCTTTGTCGCCGGTCACTGGTGCGAGGCCGACAAGGGCGCGCGCACCGATATCGCCAATCCGGCAAGCCATGAGCGCCTCGGTAGCGTCCCGAACATGGGGGCGGACGAAACCCGCCGCGCTATTGAGGCGGCGCGTGTCGCCCAGCAGCAGTGGCGTCAGCGCACCGCCAAGGAGCGCGCCCAGGTGCTGCGCAAATGGTTTGAGCTGATGATGCAGCACCAGGAAGACCTGGCCCGCATCATGACCGCCGAGCAGGGCAAGCCGCTGACCGAGGCACGGGGCGAGATCGCTTACGCCGCTTCTTTCCTGGAGTGGTTTGGCGAAGAAGCCAAACGCGTCTACGGCGATGTCATTCCCGGCCATCAGGCGGACAAGCGCATTCTGGTGCAGAAAGAGCCGGTTGGTGTCACGGCCGCCATCACCCCGTGGAATTTCCCCGCTGCGATGATCACCCGCAAGGCCGGGCCGGCGCTGGCTGCCGGTTGTGCCATGGTGCTCAAGCCGGCGCCGCAAACGCCGTTCTCGGCGCTGGCGCTGGCCCATCTGGCCGAGCAGGCCGGCTTGCCGGCGGGGTTGTTCAGCGTGGTCACCGCCGATGTTGATCGCTCCCGCGAAGTGGGCGACGAGTTGTGCAGCAACCCGGTGGTGCGCAAACTCTCCTTTACCGGCTCCACTGGTGTTGGCATCAAGCTGATGGAGCAGTGCGCTCCGACCCTCAAGAAGCTGTCGCTGGAACTGGGCGGTAACGCGCCCTTTATCGTGTTTGACGATGCCGACCTGGACGCCGCGGTCGAGGGCGCCATGATCTCCAAATACCGCAACGCCGGTCAGACCTGCGTCTGCGCCAACCGGATCTACGTGCAGGATTCTGTCTACGACGCCTTCGCTGCCAAGCTGGCCGCCGCGGTTGCCAAGCTCAAGGTGGGTGACGGCACCGAGGCCGGGGTAACCACCGGGCCGCTGATCGACGCCCGCGCGGTCGAGAAAGTGCAGCGTCATCTCAAGGACGCCACCGACAAGGGCGCGACCGTTATCGCTGGGGGCAAACCGCACGAACTGGGCGGCTTTTTCTTCGAGCCGACCATTCTCACCGGCGTCGACAGCAGCATGGCGGTTGCCCGCGAAGAAACCTTCGGCCCGTTGGCGCCGCTGTTCCGCTTCAGCGATGAGGCCGATGTGGTGCATCAGGCCAACGATACCGAATTCGGTCTGGCGGCCTATTTCTACGCTCGCGATCTGAGCCGCGTGTTCCGCGTCGCTGAAGCACTGGAGTACGGCATGGTCGGTATCAATACCGGCCTGATTTCCAATGAGGTGGCGCCCTTTGGCGGCATGAAGTCCTCGGGCCTGGGCCGCGAAGGCTCCAAATACGGTATCGAAGAGTACGTCGAGATCAAGTACCTCTGTCTGGGCGGTATCTGAGTCGTAGCAACCCGATGGGGAGCAGTCGGCTCCCCTCCTATTTCCGCGAGGCGGTTATGAGCAAGACCAACGAGTCCCTGATGCAGCGGCGGCACAATGCTGTCGCCCGTGGTGTAAGTCAGATTCATCCGATTGCCGTGCAGCGCGCCGAGAACGCGACCGTCTGGGACGTGGAAGGGCGACAGTACATCGACTTTGCCGGCGGGATCGCGGTACTCAACACCGGCCACCGTCACCCCAAGGTGATGGACGCGGTGCGCCGTCAGCTGGACCAGTTCACCCATACCTGTTTTCAGGTGCTGGCGTATGAGCCCTACATTGCCCTGTGCGAGCGGCTGAACGAGATGGTGCCCGGTGACTTTGCCAAGAAGACGCTGTTGGTCACCACCGGCTCCGAAGCGCTGGAAAATGCGGTCAAGATTGCCCGCGCGGCGACCGGCCGTGCCGGGGTGATCGCCTTCACCGGTGCCTATCACGGCCGCACCATGATGACCCTGTCGATGACCGGCAAGGTGGCGCCGTACTCTGCCGGCATGGGCTTGATGCCCGGTGGCGTCTACCGCGCGCAGTATCCCTGTCCGTTGCATGGCGTCAGCGATGACGATGCCATCGCCAGTATCGAACGTATCTTCAAGAACGATGCACAGCCGCAGGACATCGCGGCCATCGTCATCGAACCGGTGCAGGGCGAGGGCGGTTTTTATGTCGCCAGCCCGGCCTTCATGCAGCGCCTGCGTGCGCTATGCGACCTGCATGGCATTCTGCTGGTCGCGGACGAGGTGCAGACCGGAGCCGGTCGTACCGGCACTTTCTTCGCCATGGAGCAGATGGGGGTGGCGGCAGACCTGACCACCTTTGCCAAGTCGATTGCCGGCGGTTTTCCGGTCGCGGGCGTTTGTGGCCGTGCCGAGGCGGTGGACAGCATTGCGCCGGGCGGCCTGGGCGGTACCTATGCCGGTAGCCCGCTGGCTTGTGCCGCCGCGCTGGCGGTGATCGAGGTATTCGAGGAGGAGAACCTGCTGGCGCGCAGCCGTACCGTAGGTGAGATTCTCACGGGCCGCCTGCAGCAGCTGGCGGCGGACGACAAGCGCATCGGTGATGTTCGCGGTCTGGGCGCAATGGTGGCCTGTGAGCTGTTCACCCCCGACGGCAAACCGGATGCGGAGCTGACCGCACGCATTGTCGGCGCGGCGCGGGACAAGGGTCTGATCCTGCTGTCCTGCGGTCAGTACGGCAACGTGATTCGTATCCTGGTGCCTTTGACCGCCACTGACGTTGAGCTTAACGCGGGCATGGACATTATCGCCCAGTGCTTCGCTGAGCAGCGCTAGGCACGCGCGGCGGCGGGCGCTCAGAAGGTCGAGAGCCCGCTGGCCTCCATGAACCGGTAGACCAGATAGCGCCAACGGCTGTGATCTGCAAAGTCTGCGTAGGGCAGGCTGTAGATGGCACCGTTGGCGTTCTGCCATTCACGCTCGAAGTCTTCTCGCTGGCTGCGGATCTGCGGATCGTCGCGCAGGCTGATCAGGCGTACGCTGGTTTCCAGGTTCAGGTCGTGCAGGTTGCGGCGGGTGAAGTTGGCCGAGCCGGCGATCAGCTCGGCGCTGCCGTCTCGGCGCTCCAGACGAATCCACTTGCGATGGCATTGTTCACCTTCGGTCGCGCACCAGCGCACGGGAATGCCTGCCTGGTGCAGATCCCAGGCCGCCTGACGGTTGGGAATGCCGTTCTTCTCCCGGCCAAAGGCGTCGCGATTGGGGTCCAGTATCACGCGCAGCGTCGCGCCGCGCTGGTGGGCGGCAATCAGCGCTTCGATGACGGGCCGCGAAGACAGGTAGAACATCTCCAGATCCAGCGTGTCGCCGGCTTGCGCGGAGCCGATCAGCTGCAGCAGCCCCTGTTCGATGGCGCCCTCGGTTAACACCTGCAGCTGCGGCGGCGCGCTGCTGGACACTGCTGGTGCGGCAGGCCAGTCGGCGGCCAGAGGGTAGCCGGAGAGCAGCGCGATTGCGCGTTCTGTCTGCAGCAGGTCGAGCGCCGCTGCGCCGCTGAACTGCACCGCGCTGTTGTCGTGGCGGCTGCTGGCGTCATGCGGATTCATTGAGGTCACCAACCCGGTCCATTCACCGTCACGGCCAACGATCAGCGTCTTGCGGTGATTGGCGCGGAAGTTCAGCAGGTGCAGATAGCTGCGCAGCGTGACCTTGCCGTCGCCGACCGGGTTGGGCAGCCAGCCGCCCTCGGTGTTGTTGCCCAGGTAGCGGCAACACAGACTCCAGATGCCGGTCCAGGTCGGGTTGGACGCAGGCAACTGACTCAGATCGGTCATCACCACGGCTACCCCGGCGCCGCGCAGCGCCTGCAAATGGCGCGATTCGACGCCCCCATACAGGGTGTTGAACGGATCGGTGATCAGCACTACGGGCATCTGCGGCTGGCGCTGCCGGGCGGCGATCAGTGCCGCTGTTAGTTGGTCTGACAGCGGGCGGTAGCTGTCCTCACCAGCGAAGTCGTTGAACAGGAACATGTCCACCACAACCAGCTCATTGGCACTGTCGATCAGTTCGAGGACGCGGTCCATGATCTGTTGCTGAATGTGCTCTTGGCCCTGGCTGTCGCGCCAGGTCTGGTCGAATAGCAGTTCGACATCGATGGCAGGGCGCAGCGGGGTGGCGGTGGATAGCTCTTCGGGCATCTGCTGACAGCCGAACAGGCTGACCAGGAGCAGGGACGTCAGCAGCTGGCGGAAACAGGATAGGGACATGGGGGCAGGTCTGTTGCGGAGTTAGATGCAGCGTGCCCCAAGCGGGGCCGCCAATGCAAACCGCAACGCACCGGCCCGGCGCAGGGCGCTCCGGGCCGGTGCAGAGATTCAGGCAGGTTGGGCGTCAACCAGTTTAGGGTTAGGGCCAAAGCGGTTGTCGCCGGCGTCCCCTTCGATGCACAGGAAGATCAGCAGGATGATGCTACCGACAAAGGGCACCAGGCTGATCAGAATCCACCAGCCACTGCGGTTGGTGTCGTGCAGGCGACGGATGCACACGGCAATCGACGGCAGCAAAACGGCCAGAGAATACAGCGGCACCAGCAGCATGATGCCGAGGATGCCATCAATCACGCCGCAGATGATGGAGGCCAGGATGTTGAACAGAATAAACATCCAGTATTCCTTGCGACGGGCACGGCCCTGAAACTCGACATACTTCTTCAATACAGCGGTATACCATTCCATGCGGTTTCCTTTCTTTGGCAATGTGGAGCTAAAAGGGGATTGGTAACGCGCGGGGGTACGGTGAACCGCTCCCTGGTTGTGACAGTCAATCCCTGTAGCGGCCATGGCCGCCCGCGGTATTTAAGCCGCCATGCCGGAGTCGGGTCAACCGCCTGGCGCCGGCGGAGTGCTAACCTGTGAGCGGTTTGACACCTTTGGGGGGCGCATGCGCCGGCGTGGTTCGATACTGTTGCTGATTTTTCTGCTGCTGACGCTGGGGGTGTTGCTGGTGCGGCTGTGGGGGCTGCAGCAGTTGCACGCAGCAGGTGTTCAGCAACTGGATTGGCAGGGGCTGCGTTGGCGTGATGCTGCGCTGCAGGTCGATGAATTGCATTTGCAGATGCAGGACGGGCTGCGGTTGACGGTGCAGCAGGCGCGTCTGCAGCCAGGCTGGCGCGGCGGCCCGCGACTGCGGATGCTGCAGGCCAACAGCCTGCAGTTGCACCTGCCGGCCGCGCAAGGCACTAGCCAGAGCGGTGGACTGGACTCCCTGCTGCTGCTGGGTGACGAACAATTCTGGCGTCAGCTGGCCGACTGGGCGCCGGATAGCGCGCGCGTCGGGCAGATCAACGCCAGCCTTCCCTGCCGAGATCAGCGCTGTCAGCTGGCGGGTGCCTGGCAGCTGCAGCGCACGGAGCAGGCCGATGGGCTGGCGCTGTCGAGCGCATTGCGACTCGACCTGGACGGCCAGCAGCTTGATGTTCAGCCGCAGCTGCATCTGGATGCCGAGCGGGTGGAGCTGCAAGCTGACCTGCAGATCGATCAGGCGACCGCCGCCCGGTTGAGCAGTCAGTGGCGCGGCGGGCAGCACTGGCAAGGCAGCCTGCACATGCCGGACTGGCCGCAGACTCCCTGGCTGTTTGGCTACCTGGGGCGCTGGATGGCGCTGGGTGCGCTGCCGATCGAACAGATACCGGCTGCCGCCCAGCTGCAGCTGGATTGGCAGCTGGACGCGGCGCGCGTGCCGGAGTCGCTGCATGACTGGCTGGCGGGCGATGTGCAGCTGCAGGGACGGCTAGCGCTGCCGGAGCCTTGGGCAGTCGATCAGGTGGGTGAGGTGAGTGGCGAGCTGAGCGTGCAACTGCAGGGCGCAGCGGGCGACTGGCAGCTGACCCAGAGCAGCCTGCAGGCTCGCTTGCAGGCGCTGGCGTTACCCGCTTTGCACGATGTGCCGGCGGCGCTACGGCCACAGCAACTGGAGCTGCAACTGAGCCCGCTGGCAGGGCAACGCCTGCAGCCGGACGCCTTGCTGCAGGCTGATCTGCTGGTCGAGGCCGCGTTGCCAAAAGACGCCTCCGTGACGCTGGCTGGCCTGGTGTCCGCGCCGCTGAATCGTCAGTGGCAGCTCGCCAGCGACGCCCTGCAGCTGAGTCTACAGGCGCCCCTGCTGGATCTGCCCGCGCTGCGCGCCCGGGGCGTCAGTGGTCGCTGGCTTGTGCGTCTGCAGGCTGACGCCGCAGCCCTGCAAGCGGCGCTGGTGGAGCCCGGGATGTTGCGCTGGCAGCAGTTGCAACTGGCGGATGCCGGGCTTGGGCTGCGTGATGCCAGCCTGGTGCAACCGGCGTTGCAGCTGACCTTGCCGCTGACGGGCGACGCAGCGCTCACTGCCTCGGGTCGCCTGGACGGCAGCCTGGCGGCCCTTGAGCATCCGCAGCTGAAGGCGCAGCGCTGGGAATTGAGTGGCGACTGGCGCTGGCAGCAGACGCAACTGAACTGGCGCGGCAAGGTGAACAACGCTGCCGGGCTGGCGTTGGCCCACGACGCCAGCTGGACGGCGGGTGGCGACTGGCGCCTGAGCGGTGAGCTGGCGCCGCTGTTCATGCGCGCCGGCAACCCGCTGGCAGACACCCTGGCCGGCTGGCCGGAACTGCTGGGGTTTGCCAGCGGGCAGGTCAGCGGCAGTCTGCAGGCCAGTGGCGGGCGCCAGCTACGGGTGCGCAGCGATCTGACCTTGAGCGGTATCAAGGGGATTTATGACCGCACGGCTTTCAGCGGGCTGGACAGTCCGCTGAAGCTGCAGCTGGAGGGCGAGCAACTGACACTGAGTGTGCCGTCATTGCAACTGGCCCAGGCCAACCCGGGCATTGAGCTGGGGCCCTTGCGCGGGCAGTTGACCTACCACGCCGCGCTGGCACAGCCGGCCAATGGTCGCCTTGAGGTCAACGAGTTACGCACCGGGCTGCTGGGCGGTGAGGTGCGGGTGCGGCCGACAACCGTGGACCTGGCTGAGCCCGAGCAGCGCGCTGAACTACAACTGCAGGGGCTGGAACTGGGTCGGCTGTTCGAAGTCTATCCGACAGAGGGGCTCAGCGGCGGCGGAACCCTGGATGGGCGGTTGCCCGTGCTGCTGCGCGACGGGCAGTTGCTGATCGACGAGGGCGCAGTTGCCGCGCGTGAGCCGGGTGGCGTGCTGCGCTACCGCTCGGATAAATTGCAGCGCCTGGCCGCAGCCAACCCGAGCATGCGCGAGCTGGCCGGGGTGCTGGAGGACTTTCACTATACTGTCCTCAGCTCCCAGGTAGACTATGGCGAGAATGGCAATATGATCCTTGGATTGCGCCTGCAGGGCAGCAATCCCGACTTTCAGCAGGGGCGGCAGGTCAATCTCAATGTCACCCTGGAAGAGAACATTCCGGCCTTGCTGGCCAGTCTGCAATTGAGCGGCAAGGTCAGCGAGATCATTCAACAGCGGGTTCAGCAGCACCTGATCAAGCAGCGTGCTCAGCAACCCTGACAAGGAGCGCCCATGTACAGGCGAGGGCTGACAATCGTGTTTCTGGCCGGCCTGCTGTCGGCCTGCGCCGGACCGACGGTGCAACTGGCGGCGCCCAGCGAGCCGATCAATATCAACCTGAACGTCAAGATCGAGCACGAGATCTACGTCAAGGTCGATCGCGAGCTGGATGACATTTTCGACGAATCCAGTGGCCTGTTCTAAGCCCGTTGCGAAAGGATACCCATGATGCGTAAAACGACTTATCTGATCTGTGGCCTGCTGGTCCTGCTGCTGGGCAGCGGTGCGGCGCTGGCCATGAGCCTTAATGAAGCCATGTCCGCATTGCCTGCGGCCAAATCTGCTGGCCAGCTTGGCGAGCAGCCCAACGGTTATCTGGGGGTGGTGAGCAACGGTGGCAACGCCGCTGAGATCGCCCGGCAGATCAACGCCGCGCGCAAGGCCGAATATCAGAAGGTGGCGCGCGATAACGGCGTGGCGCTGAATGACGTCGAGCTGATTGCCGGCCAGAAGGCCATTGATCGCACACCCGCCGGCCAGTACGTCCAGGTCAACGGCCAGTGGACGAAGAAGTAGCCGGCAACCATTCGATACTGCCGTACCAGCCGCTGACCGACTGACCGCTGTTGTCGCAGTCGGTCATGATGGCCAGCCCATCTATCTGATCCAGCGTCTGCCCGTGCAGGCGCTGGAAATCCTCTCTGACATTACGTTCCAGCACCACTTTGCCCTGCGGCGCCCCGCTACTGACCGCCAGCATCTGCGCGTTGGCGGTATAGGCGTTGGGCCAGTGGCTGCCCACCGGCTGACTGGATGACCAGACGTAATTCACTGCCAGGGTGCGCCAGGGCAACAGCCCGCCGTCTTTCACGACATACAGACGCACCGGGTAGTCATCGCCCTCGCGGCTGCGTTCGTTGAGGCCGCTGAAGGGTTGGCTGATGGCCCAGCTCCAGCGCAGCACCGGCGTCTGGCGCAGGTCAATCTGCTGTTCGAGGTAGCGCGCGCTGGCCTGGCGGTCGCTGCAGTCGGCGCGGAGCAGGGGGCTGCCGTCCAAAGGGTCGAGCTGGTAGCGGGTCGCTGCGGCAAAGCTGCGCTCTGGCCACTGGAGGATATCGGCCGGGCTGTAGTGTTGGGCGTGGCACAGGCCGACACCGGGCAGGCAGGTGAGCAGGAGCAGTAGTGGTCGACGCATGAGCAGGTCCGCTGGCAGGGGCACTCCAGTATGGTACCCCTGCGCGGCGCTGGTCAGTCGCTCAGGGCGCTGACTCGCAGTTGCTCGGTGCGGTCGAAGCGCGCGTCGAGCAATGCCTGTACGGCGCGCTCGCGGTCGCTGTCGGCCAGACCGGACTGGCTGAGGATGGCATCACGTTCTCGGCGATAGTCGTCCAGCCGCTGCTGCCATTGCGCGCGCTGCACATCCAGCGCTTCCAGCCGGGCGGTGGCCTCGGGGCCGACCATGTCCATGCGCAGCTCACGCACTGCCGCCGGGTCGGCACCGGCTTCACGCAGCGCCTGGGTCTGCTGGCGCAGGTCCTGATGAATTTGCGGCACCAGCAGCGCCTGCATGGCTTCGGGCAGGCTTTCGCGCAGCGCCTCGATGTCCTGCGCCTTTTCCGCTTCGCTTAACGCCGGGTTGTGCAGGATGCTCAGGCGCTCCAGGGTGAAGCGGTTGTAGCTCTCCTCGGCGGCAAAGAAGGCCTGGTGTTCGGCCGGGTTGAAGAGGTCGGCGCGCAGGCGTTCAACCGCGTCCTGACGAGCCCACAAGCTGTCGATGTCGGCCGCGGCAGGAAAGTCCTGCTCAAGCGCGACCAGCGCCCGCTGATAGTCGAGGTAGCGCTGGAACAGGTCCAGTGCCTGGCTGCGCGCTGGGTCATCCAGGCTGTCACGGATCAGTGCCTGTACCTGGGCGACGACCTGCTCATGTTGCTGTTCGCCAGCAGTGCTCAGGTAGTAGTCGAACAGGTGCCGCAGCTGATCGCTGATCAAGAGATTGCCGTCGGCGTCGGTCTGCAGCCGGCCATCCACCTCGGTGCCGCGCAGTGAGGCGGCCTGGGGCACGGTGCTGGAGGTCGGCTGCGGGCTGTGCAGCAGGCTGGCCGGTGCTGCCTGCTCGTTGCCGGGCGCGGTGCCAGCGACGGGAGGGGCATCAGGGGCGTCGGGGCGGGTCAACTGCCAGCCCAGCAACAGGGCGGCGGCCAGCAGAGGAAGGTAGACAAGGGCTTTCATCGAATACTCACGCGAGATGAAAAGGAAAACAGCAGGGCCGCCAGCGTGGCGGCCCTGTCGGGTCACAGACCGGCGTTCTTCAGGCGGTTGGCCTGCTGCCGATACACGGTGACCGGGTCGGTTTCGAACAGGCTGGTCAGGCCCAAGGTCTGGTTGACCTCGTCCAGGTGGTTCATGCGGTAGTTGTCGCGGATCACCATACCCAGGTGCGAGCTGCAACGTCCGACCAGACCGTCGTTGGCTTCGCCGCCGAAGGTCAGCGAGGAGGCGCCCATCAGCAGGTCTGAGACGTCCAGAACATTGGTCAGCGGGCTGGTGCCGCTCCAGGAGTAGTAGCGCACACCGTTGACCTGGTAAGCCCCTTCGCCACAGGCGCTGGTCGGAATACCCTGCGGGAACTTGGCATTGAAGCGCGCTGCGCCTTCGCTGTTGAGTGATTCCAGCGAGCCCAGTGAGTTCTGCGGGGTGTTTGAGCTGCTGCCGGAGAGGAAGTTGATCAGCGCGCCCAAGCCGTTGACGATCCCCGCCAGCAGGGCTTCACCCGATGAGCCCTCGGGGATCTGCCGGAGGAAGTCGGCGGTGGCCGAGCCCTTGTGCGGCGCGCCGACGCTGGTGACCGAAGCAACCAGATCGGGGCGCAGCGCAGCAACGTAGCGCACGGTCGGGCCGCCGTGGCTGTGGCCGATCAGGTTGACCTTGCCCTTGCCGCTGATCGCGACGATCTCTTCCACCTGTTCGAGCAGTTGTTCACCGCGCGCTTCGGAGGTGTCGAGCTGGCTGACTTCGGTGATGTAGACGGTAGCGCCATCCTTGCGCAGGGCGCTGGGGATGCCGTACCAGTAGTCGACGCCGAGGATGCTGTCGAAGCCGAGCATGCCGTGGCTCAGGACGATGGGATACTTGGTCTTGGTGTACTGCGACGATGAGCTGAACCAGAACGCATTGGCCTGGGTGCTCACGCCCAGCGCGGCGATCAGGCCGCAGGCGACACTGAGTCGGGTTTTACGCGACATGACGAAACTCCTGTTTGTTGTGCTTGTTTTTGTATCGTCTTGAGGCACTTTTGTTAGTGCCTGGCCGCTGAGCATAGTCAGCGCCTGCGCCGGAAAGTAGTGACTGATCGACAGAACAGCGCCGCCAGCGTGACGGCGGAGAAATGACCGGCGAGTCATTGGCTCTGCAACGCCACTATTCAAGCGGATTATCCGATGAACGGAAATTCAGACTATGGCGCTGAAGCCCGGTTTACGGCGCCTCGCCCAGGTAGGCACGCTGGATCAGACGCCATTCAGGCGACTCGGTCAGGCGCAGGATGGCTTCGTTGACCTCGTCGCGCAGCGGGCTGCCGGTTGGCAGTGCCAGGGCATACAGCTGCTGATCGAAAACGCCGGGTAGCAGGTCCAGTCGGTCTTTGCCCAACTGCTGGTTGCGGTACTGCAGCAGCGGGCGGTCATAGACCACGGCATCGCTGTCACCGGCGCTGACCGCCTGCATGGCGCTGTGCAGATCGGGGTAGGTGTTGCTGAGGATGCGCTGCTCCTGCAGATACTGGGCGCTGGCGGTGCCGTCGATGGTGGCCACGGTATTGCCGGGCAGATCCTGCGGGCCGCTGATCTGATATTGCAGGTTGCTGACGGTCAGCGAACTGGTGATGGCGGCGGTAAAACTGGCAACCATGATCAGCCCGGCAAACATCCACACCAGTGCCAGCAGGCGGCCGGCGAGGGTGATGGGGGCCTTGTCGCCATAGCCGACGGTGGTCATGGTCACGGCGGCCCACCAGAAACCGGCGCCGATACCCTCGGCGTTGCTGCCGCCAAACTGCTCTGTATTACGGCGTCGCTCCAGCAGCCAGAGCAGGAAGCCAACCCCCAGCAGCAGCAACGCAAGGGCGCCAATCACGCTGAGAAACCCCCAACTGAACAACGCCTTCAGGCTCTGCAGCAACCCTTGCCTGGGGGAGTGGGGCACACCGATGGATAGTCCGGTCTGGTAGAAGGGGTGGCTGAAGTCGAAGGCCGCTTCGCGCTCGGCGGTCATGGTCAGCGCGCCGACGACGACATCGACCTCGCCTTGCTCGACGGCGTTCAGCAACTCGGAGAACGGCATCACCTGCCACTCGAAGGTCCAGCCCTGACGCTCGGCGATGGCGCGCCACAGATCGATGCTGATGCCTTCCCAGTCGCCATTGCCGTCGGCGATGACGAAGGGGGGCACCTCGGTGATGCCGACGCGCAGCGGCGTGCTGTCAGAGGTGCTGGTTTGGGCATGGACGAGCGGGGTGGCGCACAGGAGCAGGCAGACTATCAGGCGGGTGCAGGCGGCAAGGGACATGGCAAACTCCTTTTTGATCCTGTCTGCAGGGTAACAAACTGAGCATCCTGTGCCAGCGCGGGATCGACTTACGTGCAGACCAGCGATTTGCCGCAGGCGCAGACCAGGCCCTTCTGGTAGGCTGCTGGATCTGACCCTAACATCCAACCTACGGAGGCCCGACAGGGACAGTTGATGTTGACTGGATATCTCGAAAGTTATGCGTTCTGGCTATTGCTGGGGCTGGCGTTGCTGCTGTCGGAGTTTTTCTTCCCTGGTCTGGTTGCGGTGTTTTTTGGGCTGGGTGCCTTGCTGGTCGGTGCCTTGACGCTGGTTGGGCTGGTTGAAGGCCTGGCCTGGCAGGTGCTGCTGTTCTCGTTGTTCAGCGTGGGCACGCTCTGGTTGCTACGCCGTCGCTTTCAGCGCTGGCTGCGCGGGGGCGAGTCCGATCTGGCCCTGCGCGACCCTGACGATGCCGGACTGCTGGGCATGCGCGTCAGCGTGCTGACCGACTTTGTCGACGGTGTCGGCGATGTGCAGCTCAACGGCGCAAAGTGGGACGCCGAGTCAAGCGAGCCGCTCATGCAGGGTGACACCGCCTGGGTGGTGAGCCACTCCGGTATTGTCCTGCAGGTGAGTGCAACACGGCCCGCCGCCAACTGAATCCTTCCCATCTACTCTACGGAACTCTTTACATGGAAATTGCTACCATTCTGTCCCTTGGTTTTCTGGCGCTGGTCATCGTTGCTCTGGCCAAGACCGCACGTATCGTGCCGCAGCGTTCGGCTTTTATCGTTGAGCGACTGGGCAAGTACGCAAAAACCCTGGACGCGGGTTTTCACATTCTTATCCCCTTTGTTGATCGCGTTGCCTACAAGCACACCCTGAAAGAAGAGGCGATCGACGTACCCAGCCAGGCCTGTGTCACTCGCGACAACATTCAGGTGGTGGTCGATGGCGTGCTCTACCTGCAGGTGGTCGATCCCAAGCTGGCCAGCTATGGCATCAACGACTACCGCTATGCCTCCATGCAGCTGGCACAGACCACCCTGCGTTCGGTGGTCGGCAAGATCGACCTGGACAAGACCTTCGAAGAACGTGAAACCATCAACGTGCAGGTGGTTGAAGCGCTGGACGAGGCGGCCAAGCCCTGGGGTGTGAAGGTGCTGCGCTATGAAATCGCCGATATCGAGCTGCCGGCTACCATCCTCGATGCGCTGGAGAAGCAGATGCGCGCCGAGCGGGAGCGCCGCGCGGTCGTCGCCCAGTCCGAAGGCGAGCGTGAAGCCAAGATCAATGTCTCCGAAGGTCAGAAGCAGGAAACCATCAACCTGTCGGAAGCCGACAAGCAGCGCCAGATCAACGAAGCCGAAGGTAAGGCGCGCGAGATCGAACTGATCGCCACCGCAACCGCAGAAGGTCTGCGCCGCGTTGCCGAGGCCATCAACACCCAGGGTGGCCAGGAAGCGGTATCGCTGCGGGTGGCCGAGCAGTACGTGAAAGAGTTCGGCAAACTCGCACAGACCAACAACACCATGATCCTGCCGGCAGAACTGAGCAACATCGGCTCGGCCGTCGCCGCGATCACCAAGACGCTGGAAACGGCTCGGAAATAAGCGGCAAGCAGCAAGCTACAAGCTACAAGTTTGAAGCCTGAAGCCTGAAGCTGGAAGAGAAAACCGTGCGGCGTGAGTCGTGCGGTTTTTTAACATCTAGCCGGCGTAGATGCTTGACTCTGCAAGACTGGCATCCCGCACACTGTTCCAGCCTCCAGCCTCCAGCCTCCAGCCTCCAGCCTCCAGCCTCCAGCCTCCAGCCTCCAGCCTCCAGCCTCCAGCCTCCAGCCTCCAGCTCCAAAACAAAACCCGGCACCAAGGCCGGGTTTGCTTGCAGCTGACGACCGTCAGGCCGTCCCGCCCGCTCTACGCTCCTTCCACCCCTCCAGCATCGACAGCAGTGCCGGTACCACCAACAGCACCAGCAGGGTCGAGAAGCCGAGACCGAAGGCAATCGAGGTGGCCATCGGGATCAGGAACTGCGCCTGCAGTGACGTTTCGAACAGCAGCGGCAGCAGGCCGCCGATGGTGGTCAGGGAGGTCAGCATGACCGCCCGCAGACGCTGCACCACCGCTTCGTTCAGGGCGTCGTTGACGGCCAGTCCACGCTGGCGTTGCTCCTGATAGAAGCTCACCAGGATGATCGAGTTGTTGACCACGATACCGGACAGACCAAACAGCCCGAACAGCGACAGAATGGTCAGGTTCAGCCCCATCACCCAGTGACCGAGCAGGGCGCCGACCAGCGCCAGCGGAATCACCGACATGACAATCAGTGGCGTACTCCAGGATGAGAACACCCAGACGAGTACCGCGTACATCAGCAGCAGCCCGATGATCAGCCCGTCGCGCATGTCGGCGAGGGTTTCCTGCTGGTCGACCGAGCGTCCTTCGAAGCTGTAGCGCACGTTGTAGCGGCTGGCCAGCGCGGGCAGCTCTTGTGCGGCGGCCTTGAGCACGACGCCTGCCGTGGTCTGGCCGCTGTCGATGTCGGCGGTGACGTCGGTAGCCAACTGGGCATCGGCATGACGCAGCGCCGAAAACCCCTGATTACTGGTGAAGGTCACCACCTGACGCAGCGGCACGAAGCGGCCGTCATCCAGGCGAATGTTCAGATTACCCAGGCTGGCGAGGCTTTCACGCTCGGCACGGGGCAGCTGTACCCGTACTTCGATTTCATCACGCTTGTCCTGGTAGATCTGCGCCAGCCGGCCATCGTAGGCCGCACGCAGCTGGTTGCCGACGCTCTCGATGCTGAGCCCCAGCGCCTGGCCATAGGGCGTCAGGCTGTAGACCAGCTGCTCGCGCCCCCAGGTCATGTCGTCATCGGTGCTGACCACCCCTTCGATGCCGGCGAGAATGACCGACAGCGCGTCTGCGGCTTCCTTGAGCTGCTGCGGCTCGGACCCGGTCAGGCGAATATCGACGTCCTTGCCGGGCGGGCCGCTCTGCTGCTCGGTGATGTTGATGCGCTCTATGCCCGGCGGTGGCTGGATGCGCCGTTGCCACTCGCGGATAAACGCTTTGTTGCGCACGTCGCGGTGGTCCGGCGAGACCAGCTCGACCATCATCGAACCCAGGTTGTCGCCCTGACGGGCGACCCCGTTGTCTCCCAGCACTTCGCCTTCGCGGGTCAAGGCGGTGAGGATCAGCTCGCCCCCCAGCGCCTGCTCAGTGTCGCTCAGGCTCTGTTCCAGCTCCCGCATGAAACTGACCATGCTGGCGCGGGGGGTGCCGGCGACGAAGCTGACGTTGGCATACAGCACCTGCGGCTCGGGCGTGGGGAAGAAGCTGAAGCCGATGCGCCCGCTGCTGAGCAGGCCGACGGTGATCACCACACTGACCAGGGCGCAGGCCAGCGTGGTGCCGCGATTGGCCAGCGCCGCCTGGGACAGGCGGCGAAACTGGCCATCACGAAAGCGATTGAAACTGCGGTCGAAGCGCGCGCGGACGCTATCAAGGCGGTTGCCGACGGCCGCCAGGCGTCCGGTGCGGGGCTTGCCGGGTCGGAAGGCTTCGCGCAGGTGATGCGGCAGCACGACGAAGCACTCCAGCAGCGAGGCGATCAGCACGCAGATCATCACCGTGGGGATGTCGCCCAGAATATTGCCGAAGATGCCGCCGACCATCAGCAGCGGCATAAAGGCGGCGATGGTGGTCAGTGAGGAGGCCACGACCGGCCAGAGCATACGTTTGGCCGCCCCCTCCGAGGCGCGCTCGGACGCCTCGCCATTGCGGTGGTGGGCGTCGGCGTCCTCGCCGACCACAATGGCGTCGTCGACGATCACCCCCAGCGCCATGATCAGGGCGAACAGCGAAATCATGTTGATCGATCCGCCAATGACCCAGAACACTGCCATGGCGGCGAGGAAGGCGGTCGGAATACCCACCGCGACCCACAGCGCCACCCGTGCAGGCAGAAACAGATACAGCAGAATCAGCACCAGCACCAGGCCGCTCAAACCGTTGTTCACCAGCAGGCGGATACGGTCGTCAATCAGCTGCCAGGCCTGGTCATAGGCATGGATCTGCAATTGCGGCGGCAGGGTGGGGCGGATGTCTTGCAGCCAGTCGTTGAGGATCTTGGCCGACTCCAGGGAGTCGCCGTCTTCGCTGCGCTCGAGCTGCAGCTCCACCGCCGGATAGCCGTCGTAGCGCAGCAGCACCTGATTGCGGCGTGGCTCCTGGCGGATATCGGCAATATCGCCGAGGCGCAGGTGGCTATCGCCTTCAGGTTGCAGGGCAATGCTGCCGAAGGCCTGCGGGTCGCGACGTTGCTCGATGGCGCGCAGCTCACGGGCTGAGTCCTGCTCACCGGCCTGGCCGGCGGGCAGATCGCGCGATTCGGCGTTGATGCGAGCGGCCAACTGGTCCAGCGACATGCCCAGACGGCGAAGCTCGGCATTGGGTACTTCGATGCTGATCTGCTGCTCAGGCACGCCGTTGATGACGATGCGGTCCACACCGTGGTTGAGCAGGTCATCTTCCATGCGGTTGGCGATGCTGCGCAGTTCGTGCGGTTCGAACGGCCCGTACAGCAGCAGGTTGGCAATCGGGTCGTAGCGGGCAACCCGGACGACCTCGGGTTTCTCGGCGGCGGCGGGCAGGTTGCGGAACTCGTCGACCTGTTGTCGCGCGTCGTCCAGGGCGACAATCGGATCAGTGCCCTCGCGGAATTCCAGGGTGATGCTGGATACGCCCTGGGCGGAGGTCGACGTCATGGTCTTGAGGTTCTGCAGGCTGCGCAGTCGCTGCTCCAGCGGGATGGTGATGGCCTGCTCGACATCCTCGGCAGCGGCCCCGTTCCAGATCACTTGTACGGTGACGAAGTCGAGTGCGAAGGTCGGAAAGAACTGGATGTTCATGCGTGACAGGCCGATCACACCGCCCATCAGCATGATCAGCATCAGCAGGTTGGCAGCAACCTTGTGACGAACAAAAAAGCCCAGCGGCCCGGTGCTGCTCATTCCTCCGACTCCGCCGCGGGCTCACCGGTATCGACCCGCAGCCCTGACATGGCATTGGGCAGGTGGGTGGTGACGATCTGCATGCCGCTTTGCAGCGCTTGCGAGCGCACCAGCACCCGGCTGTTGCCCTGTTCATCCAGCGTCTCGCCGACACGCTCAACGGCAATCGCCTGCAGACGACTGTCGTTGACCGTGTAGATGGTGTTGTTGCCATACAGTGCGCTGTACGGCAACGCGACACTGTCATTGCGACTTGGGCGGGCGACGCTGACGGCCATCAGGTTGCCCAGGCGCAGGTCGGCACGCGGGTTGTTGACGCGGAACAGCGCCTCGATACCACTGGCGTCGGCCTGGCCGGCAATGCGGGTCAGCGTCAGCTGCAGCGGTGGCTGCACATCCAGGCTGCGGGCTTCGAGCTGCTGGCCTTCGCCGAGGGCGTTGATAAAGTCCTGGCTGTGTACCTGGGGCACCAGTGCGCGCAATTCCATGCCCTCTAGCGGGTAAAAGTCGAGCAGGGCAGCGTTGGCGTTGACTTGATCACCCACGGCAACCTGAACGCTGCCGATTACGCCGTCGAAAGGGGCGATGAAGCGGCTGCGCTCGGCGTCGCGCCGGGTGCTGTCGAGGGCTGCTTCGGCACGCTCCACGCGCGCCTCCAGAGCGGCCAGCCGGGAAGGGTAGGCGGTCAGGCTGCGCTGGCGGTTGGCGACCGTGAGCGCGGCGCGATCTAGCACGTCCTGGGCGTTGTCCAGCTCGACGGCGGGCACCATCTGGCGCTCGACCAGTTGCTCCATGCGCTCCAGCGCCTTGCGTGCGTTGTCCTCGAGCCGTCGTTCCATGCGCAGCGCCTGGCGATCTGCGTCGTTGGCGAGTTTTTCGCTTTCCAGCTGGGCCTTGGCATCAGCCAGCTCGGCGCGAGCCTGGGCAATGCGAGGCTGAATGTCGGCCTCATCCAGCGCGACCAGCAGGTCTCCCTTGGCAACGCTGGCGCCATCGTTGGCCGGCAGCTCGGCGATGCGGCCTGACAGCGGTGCCACCACGGTAAAGCGGCGCGGTGATTCAAGCTGGCCGTATAGTGTCAGGCGCGGCTGGAAGGCATCAGGGCTGATGGTTTCGGTGGCAACCCGCCAGGCGCGCTCCTGGTTGCCGACGGGCTCGGGTTGGTCGCGGGTGACACGCAGGATGATGAAAACAACGATCCCGATCAGCACGATGATGACGGGCGTAAGACGTTTGCGCATTCCTTATCTCTTGTTCTTTGCTGCGACGTAAAGACGGCGCGATCCGCTCCATCGGGCAGATGGGAACATTTGATGCGCCTGAGGTCCCCCTGTATAGCCTGCGCGCGTGGCCGCACGCAATAGCGTGCCGTGTCTGCGGTGTGTCATTGCCGACATGCGGGGCGAACTGGCCGCCGACCAGGGCAGTGTCGGGGTGTCTGCAGGCGCCAAGCGTCAGTCGCTATCGGCCACATTGGGGCCGTTGCATGTGGTTTGTCTCTATGGTGAGCCATATGCGCGGTGGATAGGCGTTTTCGCGCGCCTGCTTTCGGGCTACCGTCAGCGGATAAAAACAATCTGCCCCGGACACGGTCGGGGGCCCGGTGTGGAGGCGTGCTGTGACTACTCAACGGCGTTGGCTGAAGTCGTACCCTGACGATATCAACTGGGAACTGGAGCATACTGCCGAGGCAGTACCGAGCCTGCTGGATGCGGCAGTGGCGGAGTTTCCGGACAATCCGGCAATCGATTTTTTCGGTGCCAAGATGAGCTACCGCGAGCTGAGCCAGCAAGTAGCGCGCTTTGCGCGCGGTTTGCAGCAGATCGGCGTGGGCCCTGGCGTTCACGTGGGGCTGTATCTGCCCAATTGCCCGCACTATTTCATCGCCTTCCTGGGTGTGTTGCGCGCGGGTGGCGTGGTGGTCAACTATTCGCCGCTGGATGCCGAGCGCACCCTCGAACACAAGATTGAGGACAGCCAGACCGACGTGATGGTGACCCTCGACCTGGAAGCGTTTTATCCGCGTATGGTCAGCCTGATGAGCCGCACCCGGCTGCGCCATCTGGTGGTGGGCGAGCTGACCGAGTTCTGCGCGCAGGCGAGTGATGAACAGCGCAACCTGCTTGGCCCGCAGGCCCAGGTCGCCTGGGGCGCTGACTGCAGCCGCTTTGCCGCGCTGTTGAATAACGACGGCAACTATCAGAACCACCCGCTCGACAATCCGGCCGATGCCTTGGCAGTGCTGCAATACACTGGCGGCACCACCGGTGTACCCAAGGGGGCCATTCTGACCCATGGCAATATCACGGCCTCCTGTGCGCAGCTGCGCGAGGTCCTCAACTCGGCCATCGTGCCGGGCCAGGAGCGGGTGCTGGCGGTGCTGCCGCCATTCCATATCTACGCGCTGATGGTGAACATGATCTTCGGTCTGCGCGCGGCTGCCGAACTGTACCTGCATCCGCGTTTTGACGTGCCGACCGTGTTGCGTGAGATCAGTCAGAACCGGATTACCACTTTCCCGGGCGTGCCGACCATGTTTATCGGTTTGCTGGCGCATCCGCAGACCGCCGAACACGACCTGACCTCGCTGAAGATGTGCAACTCCGGTGGCGCGCCGCTGCCGGTAGAGGTGCAGCAGCAGTACAGGGTGCGCTCCGGTTGCGCGCTGCGCGAAGGCTGGGGCATGACCGAGACCACCACCAGTGGCACCTTTACCCCGCGTGATGCTGCGCCGCGGCCAGGTTCGTGCGGTATACCGGTGCCCGGCACTCAGATCCGTATTTTGCCGCTGGACGGCGGCGAAACCGAGCTGCCGGCCGGCGAGCGGGGCGAGGTGTGCATTCAGGGGCCGAATATTACTGCCGGTTACTGGAAGCGCCCTGATGCGACCGCCGAGGCGATGACCAGTGAGGGCTTTTTGCGCACCGGGGATATCGGTTACATGGACGAGGACGGCTACGTTTATATCGTCGACCGTACCAAGGACATGATTCTGTGCAGCGGTTACAACGTCTATCCGCGCGTCATCGAAGAAGCCATTTACGAGTATCCGGGTGTCGAAGAAGTGTCCGTTATCGGTGTTGATGACGCCTATCGCGGGCAGGCGCCCAAGGCGTTTATCAAGCTGAAGGACGGGGCCGAGGCGTTTGACTTCGAGACCTTGCAGGCGTTTCTGGCGTCACGGCTGGGCAAGCATGAGCGGTTGTCTGCGATGGAGATTCGCCCCGAGCTGCCCAAGACGCCGGTCGGCAAGCTGTCGAAGAAGGAGCTCTACGAAGAAGAGCGCCAGCGTCAGGCGAGCGCCGCCAGCGCGGCGACCGCCTGAGTTCTGCCTAACGGCCTGGCCGCTGGTCAGGCCGACAGGCGCCCGGTCAGCGTTCCCAGCTCGCCGGACAGTTCGTGCAGGGTCTGACTGGCGCGGGAGGTGCTGTCGACTTCCTTCTGGTTGGCCGCGGCAATATCGGTGATCTCGGTGATATTGCGGCTGATGTCCTCGGCTACGCTGGTCTGCTCGTCAGCGGCAGTGGAAATCTGCCGGTTCATGTCGCGTACCGCCTCGATGGCCAGGGTGATCTGCTGCAGCCGCTCGCCCGCCTGATTGACCTGCTGCATGCTGTTTTCACTCTGCGCCTGACCGCTGGCGATGGCCTTGACCGCTTCGCCGGCGCCGGTCTGCACGTCATTGATGATCTGCTGGATCTCCGAGGTGGACTCGGCGGTACGCTGGGCCAGGGTACGTACCTCGTCGGCAACCACCGCAAAGCCACGCCCGGCTTCGCCGGCGCGGGCTGCTTCGATGGCGGCGTTGAGTGCCAGCAGGTTGGTCTGCTCGGCAATGCCCTGGATCACATCCAGTACCTTGCCAATCCGGCTGCTGTCGCCTTCCAGGCGCTGAATCACCTCCGTGGTGTGGTTGATCTGCTGCAGCATCGCCTGCATGGCGGCGATGGTCTGCTGCATCACCGCAGCGCTCTGCTGGGCGTTGCTGTCGACGTCGTCCGCGGCGTGGGCGGCTTCGGCTGCGTGTTGCGCGACCTGCACGGCGGAGGCTGACATTTCCTGCATCGCGGTGGCTACCTGATCGGTGCGCGAGAACTGATCGCGGCTGCCCTGGGCCATGCGGGTGGCGATGGTGTTGAGTTCACCGCTGGCGCGATCCAGCTCGCCGGTACTGCGCTTGAGCTGGCCAAAGGTATCTTCCAGAAAGTCGCGCAGCTGGTTGGCAGCACGCGCCAGGGTGCCCAGCTCGTCGGCGCGATGACTTTTGATCGGCTGGCCAAGACGGCCAAGACTCAACTGCTCGATCTGGCGGATCAGGTGGGTGATCGGGTTGACCAGGCGGCGGTTGACCAGCCACTGGCTAAGTACGCCAATCAGCACCGCAGCGACGCAAAGACTGACCAGCCCGACCCACAGCGCGCTGCTGGCCGCCTGATTGATTTGCACGCTCTGCTGCTGGGCCTGTTGATTAAGGCGCAGGGCCAGATCGCTCAGGTGTTCGCTGAAGTCACGATCAATGCCGCGGGCGGCCTGATCACCGGCGGTGGGCTCAAGGCCGGAGGTCTCGAAGGCGCGCAGGCTGTTGCGGTAAGCGCTACCCAGGGCCTGATGTTTTTGCATGAGCTGGCGCGCCTCGGCCTGCTGGGCGCTGTCGATATCCAGCGCGGAAATCTCCTGCAGGGTGGCCTGAACCGCTGCTTCGCTGGCCTCGAACTGGCTCCAGTACTTACTGCGGTCCGCGTTGTTGGCGCCGCGCAGCAGCACGTTCTTCCATTCCTGCACCTGGGTCTTGAATTCCAGATTGGCGCGGTTGATCAGGCTGGCGCTGGCCAGCGGGCGCTCGAGCAGGCTTTGATAGCTGTTGACGCTACCGGCCAGTGTCAGAGTAATCACAAGAGAGACCAGCAGCATCAGCAGCAGGCTGCCGAGCATGAGTGCCAGGGTTTGCTGACGCAGGGAACGGTTGATGGCCATATAGTCACCTGAATAGGGTGGGGATGGTCCTTCATCGCAGAGTGAGCATTGTTTGGCACCAATAGCGTGCCAGCAGGTCGAAACGCCTTAAGCGTTGCGGCCGCGTAGTGTATCGGCGCGCGGCGAGAATTCTGAATCTTTTTGTCACCGTCCGGCGCTTATCATTGATAATGGACGTTATTTTTCAAATGACACAGGAATCTGAAGATGTTGTTGGCTATTGCCGCCGTAATTGCCGGTCTGGCTCTGCTGGTCTGGAGCGCAGACCGCTTCGTGGATGGCGCCTCTGCCACCGCTACCCATGCCGGCATGCCGCCGCTGCTGATCGGTATGCTGATCATTGGTTTTGGTACCTCGGCACCGGAAATGGTGGTCTCGGCCCTGGCCGCCGGGCAGGGAAATCCCGGGCTGGCGCTGGGTAACGCCTACGGCTCGAACATCACCAATATTGCGTTGATCATCGGCCTGGTGGCGGTCATCAGCCCGATTCAGGTGCACTCACAGGTTATCCGCAAGGAGCTGCCGATTCTGCTCGGCATCACCCTGCTGGCGGGTTACCAGCTGCTGGACGGCTCGCTGTCGCGCAACGATGCCTGGGTGCTGCTGGGGGCCTTCTTCCTGTTGATGGGCTGGTCTGTGGTGCAAGGCATGCGCGGCAAGGACGATGCCCTGTCCGGCGAATACGCAGAGGAAGTGGCGAGCCATGCAATGCCGCTGAACAAAGCGCTGTTCTGGCTGATTCTGGGGCTGGTGCTGCTGATCGCCAGCTCGCGCCTGCTGGTCTGGGGGGCGGTCTACATTGCCGAAGGGCTGGGCGTCAGCGACCTGATCATCGGTTTGACCATCGTCGCGATCGGCACCTCCTTGCCGGAGCTGGCGTCCTCGCTCGCTGCCATTCGTCGTAACGAGCATGACCTGGCGCTGGGTAACGTGATCGGTTCGGGGCTGTTCAACACCCTCGCCGTGGTCGGTATCGCTGCCGGGATCGCCCCGCTGGCGGTCGAGCCGGTGGTGCTCTATCGCGACTGGGTGGTGATGTTTGTGCTGACCCTGGTGCTGCTGGTCATGGGCATCGGCCGCATGGGCAAGCAGGGCACGGTGTCCCGCTTTAACGGGGTGCTGCTGCTGGCGACCTACGTCGGTTATACCGCCTATCTGGTCAGCACCATGCTGGCCTGACGAGCCGGGCCGGATCTCTGCTGGTGCTCCGCTGGGAGCGGGGCGCCAGCCTGTGTATGATGGCCCTTTCCCTCCGCCGGAGACTGTTTTCCCTGCCATGTCCGATGCCAATCCCGCCCCTGCGCAACACAAGCCGCGTCCGCTGATCGACCTGCTGGTCAGCATCATCATTCCCTCGATCATCCTGATGAAGCTCAGTGGTGAGGCTCAGCTCGGTGCCGCCAACGCGCTGATTCTGGCGCTGGCGCTGCCGATTGGTTGGGGCGTGTTCGAACTGGTGCAGTACCGCAAATTCAACTTTATCGCCGCGCTGGGTGTGGTCAGCGTGCTGCTGACCGGCGGCATTGGTCTGCTGCAGCTGGACAACAAGTGGCTGGCCATCAAGGAAGCCGCTGTGCCCGGCGTGCTCGGGCTGGCTGTGCTGATCTCGACCCGCACGCGCTACCCGCTGATTCGTACCATGCTGTACAACGAGAAGGTGATCAATGTCGCGCTGGTTCAGGAACGGCTGCAGGAGCGCGGGCTGGTGGATATATTCAACCTGCGCCTGCTGCGCGCCACCTACTTCCTGGCCGGCACCTTTTTCTTCTCGTCGGCGATGAATTACATCCTAGCCAAGTGGATCGTCACCAGCCCGGCCGGGACCGAGGCGTTCAACGAACAGCTCGGGCAGATGACGCTGGTCAGCTACCCGATGATCGCCATCCCCTCGATGGTGATGATGATGGGTATCCTGTTCTACCTCTGGCGCACCATCCACGGCCTCACCGGTCTGGCGATGGAAGAGATCATGGCGCAGCAAAAGGGCTAGCGGAGCTAGCCAGCTGTAAGCCGCAAGCTTCAAGCTGCAAGCCAAACCCGCGCGGTGTTCAATCGTGCGGGTTTTCTTTTGGCTTCATGCGGAGCATGCAGTGGTAGGTGGCGCCAGCAGAACTGCATGTTGCGCAGCAGTCAATCCCAGCGCACAAACAAAACCCGGCATCGAGGCCGGGTTTGCTTGCGGCTTGAAGCTTGAGGCTTGCCGCTGCTTTTGCCGCTGCGTTTAGCGCGCCTGCAGCGCGCCAAACGCTTCGCGCAACGTGTCCACAGTGCGCTCTGGGTTGTGCAGCTTGTCGAGGCCGAACAGGCCGATGCGGAAGGTCTTGAAGCTGGCCGGCTCGTCGCACATCAGCGGCACGCCGGCCGCGGTCTGCAGGCCGAGCGGGGCGAAGGCCTTGCCACTCTGAATGCCGTCGTTGTCGGTGTAGCTGACGACGACGCCGGGGGCGCCGAAACCGTCAGCGGCGACACTCTTGTAGCCCAGCTCCTGCATCAGCTCTCGCACCGCAGTGCCGAGCGCCAGCTGCTCCTGCTTGACCTTGTCGAAGCCGTAGTCGCGGGTTTCCAGCATGGTGTCGCGGAAGGCCTTGAGGGCATCGGTCGGCATGGTGGCGTGATAGGCATGACCGCCATTCTCATAGGCCTGCATGATCTGCCGCCATTTCTTCAGATCGGCTGCAAAGCTTGTGCTGGTAGTGGTTTCCAGCACCGCCTCGGCGCGTTCGCTGAGCAGCACCAGTGCGCTGCAGGGCGAAGCGCTCCAGCCTTTCTGCGGGGCGCTGATCAGGACGTCGACACCGCAGGCCTGCATGTCGACCCAGACGGTGCCGGAGGCGATGCAGTCCAGCACGAACAGACCGCCGACGTCGTGTACCGCAGCGGCTACGGCGCGCAGGTAGTCATCGGGCAGGATGATGCCGGCGGCGGTTTCGACGTGCGGCGCGAAGACCACGTCGGGTTTGCTGGCGCGGATCTCGGCGACCACATCCTCGATAGCGGCCGGCGCAAATTGGGGCTGCTCGCGGTCACCCAGCTGGCGGGCCTTGAGTACGGTTTCGCTGGCGGGAATGCCACCCATCTCGAAGATCTGGCTCCAGCGGTAGCTGAACCAGCCGTTGCGGATGACCAGACACTTCTTGTCTTGTGCGAACTGGCGTGCGACCGCTTCCATGCCGAAGGTGCCGCCACCCGGCACCACGGCAACCGCGTTGGCGTTGTACACGTCTTTCAGGGTGCCGGAGATGTCACGCATGACCTGCTGGAATGTCTGCGACATGTGGTTCAGGGAGCGGTCGGTAAAGACCACGGAGTATTCGAGCAGACCTTCGGGGTCGATGGCAGGAACCAGTTTGGACACGGGGTTTCTCCAGACGGATGACAGGAAAACGCCGGCGATGCCGGCGTTGATTTACTGTCCATGCTACCCCGATTCGCCGCGCGGCGCAGTCCAGAAAAGCGGCGTTTTGTTATCAGGGGCGGATGCCATTTCCTTTGCCCGTCTGTTGCTGGCTGTAAAGCCGTCCATCAAGCAGCGACCAGCCCAAGGGTTCAGCGTACCCCTGCGCCGCCCCTTGCCGGCTTGGTGCGCAAAACCGTTTGTGCTCAGCTCACCTGGGCGATGAGCGCCCCCGAGGGATGGCTTTGCAGACGCAATCTCGGCGGCCCTACCCGGCAGGCGGGCGAACGAAACGGCACCAGGCCCTACTGATCGCGTGTCAGGTGAAAGAAAAAGTCCAGTGGCTTGCCCTTGATGTCACCCAGGCCGATAACCACGTCGTCGTTGACCTTGCGGAAGTAGTCGATGATCGGCTGCTGATCGTAGATCAGCGCGGCGGATACCGTGCCGTCAAATACCATCTCACGGATCTGTGCACGGCCCAGCTTGTCATAGTTTTGCAGCGTCCCATCCGGGCCAGGGTAGAGGATAGGCTCGACATCGTTGATGCTGGTGAAGCGTTTGCCGTACCAGTTCAGCGGGTCTGGTTCAGCACCGCCATCAAATTTGCCGCCACGCCAGGTACCGAGCATGAATTCCAGACTGACCGGCTCCAGTTGCTTGAATAACGGCATCAGGGTGTCGGCCGAATAGGCGTCGCCGCTGGCGATCATCTGCAGCATGCGTTCTTCGGTTTCGCCGGCCACTGCTGCGGTGCCAAGCGCGGCGCTCAGGCCCAATGCGCTCAGGGATTTGGTGCTCTTGCTCATGACTGCTGCCTCTTGTTGTGGGTTTGGCAGCAAGGTGTCGTCAGCCGGTAAGCATCGACCAGCAGGTCTCGCAGGCCGCTTCCAGATCGTCGCTCTGCAGTACCAGCAAGCCTTCGCGCTCGCACTTGACCAGGTTGGCAAAGGTGCCCCATACCATGGCTAGCAGCACTTCTGCGCGCAGATCGCTGCGGTAAACGCCTTGCTGCTGATACAGCCGGTACTGCGCGACCAGCGGAGCAAAGAACGTTTGCTCCAACTGGCGGCTTTGCTCGTCCAGGTACGGGCGGTGATCCTGCATCTCCAGAAACCGGTAGGTGTCCGGGTGTTCGCGGCTATAGCGGATCATGCGTTGCCAGACGACAGCAAATTGCTCATGTGCCGACAGGTTCGGCTCCAGCCCTTCGAAAAGCAGGTCCCGTTTGAGCTGACGCTGCTCACGAAACAGCTCGTTGACCAGAGCCTCCTTGCTGCTGAAATAGCGATAGATAGTGCCGGTGCCAACTTGAGCCTGTTCGGCCAAAGCGGGCATGGGAACGCCGTTTACCCCGCCGTTGGCAAAGACCTTCAAGGCCGCATTGAGAATGGCCTGGCGTTTGTCCTTGATGCGCGGACGGGGTGCTTTTGCGGTCATCGAATGAGTATTCATTCGAGCATTCTAGCGACTATCGCCAGCGTTGTGCAGTACGTAATAGCGCCTTGTCGCTCGCTACCGGAACGCACTGATTTGAATGAATATTCATTCGCAAAGGAAGAGTAAACCGATTGACGGTCAAAGCCAACTGTTTTCTTTCGGGAGGGGGTAAGGCAGTCGTGACGGGCAGGGACGAGGCGCTGTGGTTGCCCCGTCCTGCCCGTATGGGTCAGTTGCGACGGCTGTCGATAACTGCCTGCCAGGTGATGGTTTCTTCGTCATCCGGAGGCGTCGCCCGGCGCTTCTCCGCGCTGCGGGCGATGAACCAGCCGATCAGGGTGAAGATCGACACGGCCAGCAGAATCAGACTGGCGACCGCGTTGATTTCGGGCTTCACGCCAAGGCGTACGGCGGAGAAGACTTCCATCGGCAGGGTCGTCGAGCCGGGGCCGGAGACAAAGCTGGCCAGTACCAGGTCGTCCAGCGACAGGGTAAAGGACAGCAGCCAGCCGGCGGCGATCGACGGCGCGATCATCGGCACGGTGATCAGCAGGAAGGTTTTCCATGGCCGCGCGCCGAGATCCATCGCCGCCTCTTCGACCGATTGATCCAGCTCGCCCAGACGTCCGCTGACCACCACGGCGACGTAGGCGGTACAGAAGGTCACGTGGGCGATCCAGATGGTCACCATGCCGCGCTCTGCCGGCCAGCCGACCAGCTGCGCCATGGCCACAAACAGCAGCAGCAGCGACAGACCGGTGATCACTTCAGGCATGACCAGCGGCGCAGTTACCAGCCCGGAGAACAGCGTACGGCCACGGAAGCGCTTGATGCGGGTCATGACGAAGGCGGCCAGGGTGCCCAGCGCCACCGCCGCAGTGGCGGTGAAGAAGGCAATCTGCAGACTGCGTTTGACCGAGTTCATCAGCTGGGTGTTGTCCAGCAGGCCAACGTACCAGTGCACCGACCAGCCACCCCAGACAGTCACCAGGCGTGAGGCGTTGAACGAGTAGATGACCAGAATGATCATCGGCAGGTAGATGAACGCCAGGCCGAGCCAGAGCATGACAGTGGAGAAGGAGGGACGCTTGCTCATGACTTCTTCTCCATTTCCTTGGCCTGGTTGTAGTGGAACAGTACCAGCGGCACGATCAGGATCACCAGCATGACAATCGCCAGCGCCGAGGCCACCGGCCAGTCGCGGTTATTGAAGAATTCCTGCCACAGCACCTTGCCGATCATCAGGGTTTCCGGGCCGCCCAGCAGCTCGGGAATCACGAACTCGCCGACCACCGGGATGAACACCAGCATGGAGCCGGCAATGATGCCGGTTTTGGACAGCGGCACGGTGATGGTCCAGAACGCCTTGATCTTGCCGGCGCCCAGGTCCATGGCGGCTTCCAGCAGGCTGTGATCGTGCTTGACCAGGTTGGCGTACAGCGGCAGCACCATGAACGGCAGATAGGCATAGACCACGCCGATGTAGACCGCGGTGTTGGTGTTGAGAATCTGCAGTGGCTCGCTGATCAGGCCGATGCCCATGAGCACCGAGTTGAGCAGGCCATTGTTGCTGAGAATGCCCATCCAGGCGTAGACGCGGATGAGGATCGCAGTCCAAGTTGGCATCATCACCAGCAGCAGGTAGACCAGCTGCTTTTCCTTGGGTGCACGGGCAATGGCATAGGCCATCGGGTAGCCGACAAACAGGCAGATCAGAGTCGAGAAGAAGGCGATCTTCAGTGAGCCCAGATAGGCCGACAGGTACAGGCCGTCCTGGCTGAGGAAAATGTAGTTGCCGAGGTTCAGGACGACATTGAGCTTCTGCTCGACGTACTGAAAGATCGGCTGATAGGGCGGAATGGCGATCGCGGCTTCCGAGAAGCTGATCTTCAGCACGATGGCGAAGGGCAGCAGGAAGAACAGGAACAGCCACAGGTACGGGACGCTGATGACCCAGAAGCGCCCGGGCGGTGTCAGGCGTGGCATTTTCATGAGTGCAGAATGACCCCGCTGTCGTCATCCCAGCTGATGTAGACCTCGTCGTCCCAGGTGGGGCGAGGCAGCCGGCGTTCGGAGTTGGCAAAGAAGGCCTGCACCAGCTTGCCGCTGTCGAGCTTGATGTAATACACCGAGTGGCCGCCCAGGTAGGCAATGTCGTGCACCACGCCGTGGGAGCTGTTGTGCTCACCCTCGGGCTTCTCGGCGCTGACCCAGACCTTTTCCGGGCGCAGGGCGTAGATGATGTTCTTGTCCTGGGCGCGGGTGGTGATGCCGTGACCGACGTAAATCGGCTTGTCCAGGCAGTCGCACTGGATAATGGCGTGGTCTTCCATGTCGGCGGTGATCTCGCCTTCAAAGATATTCACGCTGCCGATGAATTCGGCGACGTGGCGGCTGACCGGGCTCTCGTAGATATCCATCGGCGTGCCAACCTGGGCAATCCAGCCTTGATGCATGATCGCGATGCGCTGGGCCATGGTCATGGCCTCTTCCTGATCGTGGGTCACCATGATGCAGGTTACGCCGACGCGCTCGATAATCTCGACCAGTTCCAGCTGCATCTGGGTACGCAGCTTTTTATCCAGGGCGCCCATCGGCTCATCGAGCAGCAGCACCTTGGGCCGCTTGGCCAGTGAGCGGGCCAGGGCAACGCGCTGGCGCTGGCCGCCGGACAGCTGATCGGGCTTGCGCCGCGCGTACTCGGTCATGTGCACGAGCTTGAGCATTTCCTTCACGCGCTCGTTGATTTCGGCCTTTTGCAGTTTGTCCTGCTTGAGGCCGAAGGCGATGTTCTGCTCCACCGTCATGTGCGGAAACAGCGCGTAGGACTGGAACATCATGTTGATCGGGCGTTCATACGGAGGCAGGTCGGTAATGTCCTGGCCGTCCAACAGCACCCGGCCCTCGCTGGGGCGCTCGAAGCCGGCGAGGATGCGCAGCAGCGTTGACTTGCCCGAGCCTGAACCACCAAGCAGGGCGAAGATCTCGCCGCGGTTGATGCTCAGGCTGACGTCATCCACCGCCAGCGCTTCATCGAAACGCTTGCTGATGCGTTCGATCTTCACAAAGTCATTGGGCTCGGCCTTGGCCATTGCCTGTTTCATGGCTCCTGCTGCACCAACCATAGGTTTCTCCGAATATCATTCCACCGCTGCGGTCTTGGCCGCATGCTTGCATTGGGACAGGTGCTGACACCCGTCGGATTGGTTACTGCCGATTCAACAAGGGGCTGTCCGTAGACAGCCCCCTGGGGTATTACCGGCCGGACTTGATGCGGCTCCAGGTGCGGGTCATCAGGCGCTGCGCCGCCATCGGGCGCGGGATGTTGACGTACAGACGCTCGAGCACTTCGTCGGTCGGGTAGATGGCCGGATCGTTGCGGATTTCCGGATCAATCAGTTCGTCGGACGCCTTGTTCGGGTTGGCGTAGGCGACGTAGTCGGTAATCGGTGCAATCACATCCGGACGCATGATGTAGTTGATGAAGGTGTGGGCGTTATCGGCGTTCGGCGCATCCTTGGGAATGGCCATCATGTCGAACCACAGGGCGGTGCCTTCTTTGGGAATGATGTAGCTGATGTTGACACCATTCTCGGCATCCTCGGCGCGGTAGGCGGCCTGGAAAACGTCGCCGGAGTAGCCGGCGGCCACGCAGATGTCGCCGTTAGCCAGGTCGGTGATGTAGCGCGAGGAGTGGAAGTAGGTAATGTGCGGGCGTACGGCCAGCAGCAGTTCTTCGGCTTTTTTCAGGTCGTCGGCGCTGGTGCTGTTCGGGTCCAGGCCCAGGTAGCTGAGCGCGGAGGGCAGCATCTCGTCGGCGGAGTCGAGCATGCTGATGCCACAGCTGGCCAGTTTGCTGGCGTACTGCGGGTCAAAGATCAGTGCCCAGGAGTCCAACGGGGCGTCGTCACCCAGCACTTCCTGCACCTTGTCGACGTTGTAGCCGATACCGTTGGTGCCCCACAGGTAGGGGATGGAGTGCTTGCTGCCCGGGTCGATGCTTTCCATCTGCTTCATCAGCTCGGGGTTGAGGTTGCTCATGTTCGGCAGCTTGCTGTGGTCCAGCTCCATGTAGACGCCGGCCTGCACCTGCTTGGTCAGGAAGTTGTTGGTGGGCACCACGATATCGAAGCCGGAGTTGCCGGTTAGCAGTTTGGCGTCGACTACCTCGTTGGCATCGTATACGTCGTAGGTCACCTTGATGCCGGTTTCCTGCTCGAAGTTGGCGATGGTGTCTTCGGCAATATAGTCCGACCAGTTGTAGATGTTCAGCTTGCCCTCGGCCTGTGCGACGGCGGCGCCGCCCAGCAGGGTAGCGGTGGTTAGGGCGAGCAGTGACCGGTGCATGGATTGCTTCATGGTGTCTCCTAAAGGCAGGGGTGCCTGAGATAAGTAGTGCTGTTGATCTGGCCGGCGCAGGGAGACTGCAGCCGGCCGCTTGTTATTACCGTCTTTTCCGCGTTACTGGCCGGATTTCACTCGCGTCCAGAGGCGGGTCCGGGTGCGTTCGATGTTGGCCGGCAGTTCCGCCAGAGTAAAGAGCTTGGCCAGGGTCTCGTCACTGGGATAGACGCCCGGATCGGTGAGTACGCTTTCGTCAATCATCGACTTGGACGCCTGATTGCCGTTGGCGTAGGCCACGTAGTTGGAGATATCGGCGATCACCTCGGGGCGCAGAATATAATCCATAAACGCATAGGCGTTATCGACATTTTTGGCGTCCTTGGGAATGGCCATCATGTCGAACCACATGGCGGCGCCTTCCTTGGGAATCACGTAGTTCACTTCGACCCCGTTATCGGCTTCGTCGGCACGCGCGGCGGCCTGCAGAATGTCGCCGGACCAGCCCACTGCAACGCAGATGTCGCCGTTGGCCAGGTCGGTGATGAACTTGGAGGAGTGGAAGTAAGTGATGTGCGGACGTACGCTCATCAGCAGGTCCTGCGCCTTGGGATAGTCGTCGGCGTTGGTACTGTTCGGATCCAGGCCCAGGTAGAAGAGCGCGGAGGGGATGATCTCGGCCGGGGCATCCAGGAAGGCTACGCCGCAGGAGGCCAGCTTCTCCATGTTCTCCGGCTTGAACACCAGGTCCCAGGAGTTCATCGGTGCGTCTTCACCCAGCACGGCCTTGACCTTCTCGGGGTTGTAGCCGATGCCGGTGGTGCCCCACAGGTAGGGGAAGGCGTACTGGTTGCCCGGGTCGTTGGTTTCCAGAGCGCGCAGCAGCGTCGGGTCCAGGTTTTCCCAGTTCGGCAGCTTGCTGCGGTCCAGCGGCATGAAGGCGCCAGCCTTGATCTGTTTGCCGAGGAACTGGTTGGACGGCACAACGATGTCGAATCCGGAGCTGCCCGAGAGCAGTTTGGCTTCCAGTACTTCGTTGCTGTCGAAAACGTCGTAGACCGGGCGAATGCCAGTGGCCTCCTGGAAGTTGTCCAGGGTGTCCTCGGCGATGTAGTCCGACCAGTTGTAGACGTTTACCACTTCCTCTGCCTGCGCCGCTGTACCGATGGATACAACGGTCGCAGTGGCCAGCAGTGTCTTGCCCAGATGCTTCATCATCGTTTCAACTCTCCATCCATTGTTTGGAAACGCGGTGTCCGGGCGGCGCGGGCCGCTCCGGTGGAGTCAAGCGCTCACTGGCCAGCATAGCCGCTGGGCGACCAGGACGTCAGACGCCCAGTTGCTCGGCAACCTGATCGAGCACTGTCCAGGCCTTTTCCACCAGCTCGTCAATCTCGCTGCGGCTGATGATCAGCGGCGGCGACATGATCATGGTGTCACCGACTGCACGCATCACCAGGCCGTTGGCAACACAGAGATCACGACACAGGGTGCCGACGGTGCCCTTGTCCGGAAAGCGCTCCCGGGTGGCCTTGTCCTTGACCAGCTCGATGGCGCCGAGCAGGCCTACACCGCGTACTTCACCAACCAGGCGATGCTCTGCCAGGCCGGCGATTTTCTCCTGCAAATACGGTGCCGCTTCTTCACGAACGTACTCGACGATCTTTTCATCACGCATGATGCGCAGGTTTTCCAGGCCGACGGCAGCCGAGGCCGGGTGACCGGAATAGGTGTAGCCGTGGTAGAACTCACCGCCATGTTCAACCATGGTCTCGACCACGCGATCACTGACAATCACGCCGCCCATCGGCAGGTAGCCGGAGGTCATGCCCTTGGCAATCGGCATCAGGTCAGGCTGCAGGTCGTAGTGCTGGCTGGCGAACCACTGACCGGTGCGGCCGAAGCCGCAGATCACTTCGTCGATCACCAGCAGAATGTCGTACTTGGCGAGGATGCGTTTGATCTCCGGCCAGTAGGTATCCGGGGGAATGATCACGCCGCCGGCGCCCTGGATCGGCTCGGCAATAAAGGCCGCGACCTGATCCTCGCCCAGTTCCTGGATCTTGGCTTCGAGCTGCTGCGCGGCCCAGATGCCGAACTCGTCCGGCGTCATGTCACCGCCTTCGCCATACCAGTATGGCTGCGGAATGTGCACGATGCCCGGAATCGGCAGGTCGCCCTGTTCGTGCATGACCGACATGCCGCCGAGGCTGGCGCCGGCCACGGTGGAACCGTGGTAGCCGTTGATGCGGCCGATGATGGTCTTCTTGGTCGGTTTGCCCTTGAGGTCCCAGTAGCGGCGCACCATGCGCAGCACGGTGTCGTTGGACTCGGAGCCTGAACCGGTAAAGAACACATGATTCATGTGCGCCGGCGCTACCTCGGCGATCGCCTTGGCCAGCTCGATCGCCGGCGGATTGGTGCACTGGAAGAAGCTGTTGTAATAGGGCAGCTTGAGCATCTGTTTATAAGCCGCTTCGGCCAGCTCGGTGCGCCCGTAACCGATGTTGACACACCACAGTCCGGCCATGCCGTCGAGCACCTTGTTGCCCTCGCTATCCCACAGGTAGACCCCTTCGGCGCGTTCAATGATGCGTGTGCCGCGCTCGCCGAGATCCTTGTGGTCGGTGAAGGGGTGCAGGTAGTGGGCGGCGTCCATGGCTTGCAGGGCGGCGGTATTCAGTGTGCTCATGCGGTACTCCGGTATCCGTGAGGTCGCTGCCGGTAGCAGCGACGGTGGTCAGGTCAGGGATCAGACAGACAGCAGCAGGAACTCGCGCTCCCAGGAGCTGATCACCCGTTTGTAGTTTTCATGTTCGGCGCGTTTGACGGCGACGTAGCCGCGGCAGAACTTGCTGCCCAGCACCGACTCGACATCGCGGCACTGCTCCATGCGTTCCAGAGCGGATTCGATGGTCAGCGGCAGGCGCAGGTTGCGGCGCTCGTAGGCGCGGCCCTTGACTGGCGCCGACGGCGAGATCTGGTTTTCCATGCCCAGGTAGCCGCACAGCAGGCTGGCGGCGATGGCGATGTAGGGGTTGGCGTCGGCGCCCGGCAGACGGTTTTCCACCCGGCGGTTCTGCGGGTTGGAGTCGGGCACGCGCAGGCCGGCGGTGCGGTTCTCTTCGCCCCATTCCACGTTGACCGGCGCCGAGGTGTCGGGCAGGAAGCGGCGGAAGGAGTTGACGTTGGGGGCGAACAGCGGCAGTACCTCGGGGATATAGCGCTGCAGGCCGCCGATGTGCTGCAGGAACAGCTCGCTCATGCTGCCGTCTTCATTGGAGAAGATGTTCTTGCCGGTCTTGGTGTCGACGATGCTCTGGTGCAGGTGCATGGCGCTGCCCGGCTCGTTGGTGATCGGCTTGGCCATAAAGGTAGCGGTCATGTCGTGCTTGAGCGCGGCCTCGCGCATGGTGCGCTTGAACACCTGAATCTGGTCGGCCAGGTGCAGCGGATCGCCGTGACGGAAGTTGATTTCCATCTGCGCGGTGCCCTCTTCGTGGATCAGGGTGTCCAGATCCAGGCCCTGGGCTTCACACCAGTCGTACATGTCTTCGAACAGCGGATCGAACTCGTTCGCGGCGTCGATGGAGAAGGACTGGCGGCCGGTCTCCTGACGGCCGGAGCGGCCGATCGGCGGCTGCAGCGGCAGATCCGGGTCCGCGTTGCGGCGGGTCAGATAGAACTCCATTTCCGGCGCGACAATCGGTTTCCAGCCTTTTTTCTGGTACAGCTTGAGCACGGTCTTGAGCACGTTGCGCGGCGACATCTCGATGGGGTTGCCCATCTTGTCGAAACAGTCGTGAATAATCTGCGCGGTCGGCTCCAGCGCCCACGGCACCATATACATGGCGGTCTCGTCGGGTTTGCAGATCATGTCGATGTCGGCCGGGTCCAGCAGGTCGTAATAGATGTCATCTTCGACATAGTCGCCGGTCACCGACTGCAGCAGGATGCTCTCGGGCAGGCGCATGCCCTTTTCCGAGATGAACTTCATGGTCGGTGCGATCTTGCCGCGGGCAATGCCGGTCAGGTCGCTGACCATGCATTCCACTTCGGTAATCTTGTTTTCTTTCAGCCAGCTTTCAATCTTGTTCATAACCGCCTCAGGGTTGCCGCGACGCATGGGCCCGGCAGGCGTTACCGAACGCCTGGAAAATGGACAGATACAGCGGATTGCTGCGAACCTGCCATTCGGGGTGCCACTGTACGCCGAGGGCGAATTGGGTTGCCTGGCTGACCGAGAAGGCCTCGATCAGTCCGTCGGGTGCTGTCGCTTCAGGCTGCAGACCGGATGCCAGTGTAGCCACTCCCTGGGTGTGCAGGGAATTGACCTGGGCCGAACTGCAGCCTGCGATCTGGTGAAGCAACCCCCCGGGCTCGAAGCGAACCTCATGGGCGGGGCCATATTGCACCTCGACCGGTTGTGTCTTGTCTTCGCGGTGTTCGATATATCCACCCACCTCGAACAGACGTTGATGCAGAGTGCCGCCGAAGGCGACATTCATTTCCTGGAAGCCGCGACAGATACCCAGGACCGGTACGCCCTGGTCGATGGCCTGGCGAATCAGCGGCAGGGTCGTGGCGTCGCGCTTGGGGTCGTGCTTGGTGCCCTCGGCGCTGACCGGGCCCTGATAGTGATGGGGCTCCACGTTGGAGGGGGAGCCGGTAAACAGGATGCCGTCGAGCATGTCCAGTAACTGCGCGTTGTCGAGGCGCTCGCCGAGGGCCGGAATCAGCAGTGGCAGGCCGTCCGCACCGTCAACCACGCCGAGGATGTACTTCTCGCCGACGATGTTGAAGGGATGGAGGCCGAGCTGCTCGGAGCAGCAGACGATACCGATGACGGGCTTGCGAGCGATGGACATGGACTGTCTTCCAGATGATCCAGTATGAGTAGCGGGTGACCGCATTGTTGTTCGTTTTTTCGTACAATAGCAATAAAAAATATTCAACACAAAGACCGCAAATACTGAACGTTCGTCGGCGCGTATTGACGCATTAGCCGCCCGGAATGACCTTATTTGGTGCGCCTTGCACCGCCTTTGTGCGATGCCTGCTCTATTGACTCTAACGAGCCTTTCGGATTAACTCAGGGCTGGCACGTTTTGTGATTGATATATTTTACAAATAACAGGTGAAACCCCATGCAGCCCCAAGCCGGAGCGGATGCTTTAACAGCCGTAGCCACCGAGATCGGTGCGCAGGTCGGCATCCAGGAAGCGGAGGCCTTTCTGGTCGCGCATCCGGAAATCCACTTTATTGACCTTCTTATTGCTGACATGAACGGTATTGTGCGCGGCAAGCGCATTGATCGTTCGGCGTTGGCCAAGGCTTTCGAGAAGGGCATCGCATTGCCGGCGTCGGTCTTTGCGCTCAACATTCAAGGCACGACCGTCGAAGAGACCGGGCTGGGGCTGGAGATTGGCGATGCTGACCGCATCTGCCTGCCGATCCCGGGCACGCTGACGGTAGAGCCATGGCAGAAGCGGCCAACCGGACAGCTGCTGATGACCATGTACGAGCTGGACCGCAAGACCCCCTTCTTCGCCGACCCCCGCTATGTTCTGCAACGTATCGTAGAACGCTTCAAAGATCTCAAGCTGACCCCGGTATCTGCCTTCGAACTGGAGTTCTACCTGATCGACCAGGAGAACATCACCGGCCGGCCGCAACCGCCGCGCTCCCCCATGTCGGGCAAACGCCCGAACTCGGTTCAGGTCTACTCCATGGACGATCTGGACGAATACGCCGAATTCCTTGAGGACGTCATCGAAGCTGCCCACGAGCAGGGCATCCCCGCTGACGCCATCGTGGCCGAGTCCGCGCCGGGACAGTTTGAAGTCAACCTGCACCACGTCGATGACCCGGTGAAGGCCTGCGATTTCAACGTGCTGCTCAAGCGGGTGATCAAGAACGTCGCCTATGACCACGAGATGGACACCACGTTCATGGCCAAGCCTTATTACGATCAGGCGGGCAACGGCATGCACGTGCACATCAGTCTGACGGATGAGAACGGCCACAATATCTTCGCCCCCAACCCGGACGGCAGCCTGAGCGACACGCTGCGCTGGGCGGTCGGCGGTTTGCTGGAAACCCTGCCGCAGTACATGGCCTTCCTGTGCCCCAACGTCAACTCCTACCGCCGCTTCAGCCCGAGCTTCTTCGTGCCCTGTGCGCCGACCTGGGGTATCGACAATCGTACGGTCGCCGTACGGGTACCGGGCGGTGAGCCTGAGGCGATGCGCATCGAGCACCGCCTGGCAGGTGCCGACGCCAACCCTTACCTGTTGATGGCTGCCTTGCTGTCGGCCATTCACTACGGCATCAGCAACAAGATCGAGCCGCCGGAGATGACCGAAGGTAACGCCTACGATCAGCACGAAGCCTCTCTGCCGACCAACCTGCGTGACGCCCTGCGCGAGCTGGAAGCCTCCGAGGTGATGAAGGAGTACATCGGCGAAGAATACCTGGACGTCTTCGTACTCTGTAAGGAAAGCGAGATGGAAGAGTTTGAGAAGACCATCTCTGATCTGGAGTACATGTGGTATCTGCATACGGTTTGATCGCGGATATGAGCCCACCGCAATCCCGCCCTCCGGCGGGATTGTTCGTTATGCGAGAGCCTGGGTGATGAATGACTCCTGGTATCGGGCCAGCGTGCCCGCTGTTTCGCCCCGCGCCCAGCTGCAGGGTGGGCTGGAGGCGGATGTCTGTATTGTCGGTGCCGGCTTTACCGGGCTCTCGGCAGCACTGGAGCTGGCCGAGGCCGGGCGTAGCGTGATTGTGCTCGAGGCAGAAGATGTCGGCTGGGGCTGCTCCGGCCGCAACGGCGGGCAGATCAACCCCGGGCTGGCCTGTGAGCATGCCCGGGTCGTCAGGGAACTGGGCGAGGCCGACGCGCGCAAGGTCTGGCAGCTCGGCGTAGATGGCGTTGACCTGTTGCGTGACCGGGTGGCGCGGCACGACATCGGCTGCGATCTGAAATGGGGCATCTTGCTGGTGGCCAACAAAGCGCGTCAGGTGCCCGACCTGCATGCCTGGCAGCAGGAGCTGGGTGAGCTGGGCTACGACCGGCTGGAGTTTCATGATCGCGAGGCGCTGCAGGGTTTGTTGCGGGCGGATTATCACGCCGGCGTAATGGACTGGGGCGGTGGCGATCTGCACCCGCTCAAGTACGCGCAAGGCCTGGCCCGTGCGGCTGAACAGGCGGGCGTGCGCATCTTTGAGCGTTCTGCCGTGTTGGGCTATGCACAAGAGGGGGGCGCGGTTGCGGTGCAGACGGCGACCGGTACGGTACGCGCTGGCCATCTGCTGCTGGCGGGCAACGCCTATCTTGGCACGTTGCTGCCGTGGCAGCGCAAGGGCTTTATGCCGATCGGCAGCTATATTGGCGCGACCCGGCCGCTGGGTGAGCTGGCGACCCAGTTGATTCCGTCGCGCGCCGCCGTTTGCGATATGAACACCCTGATCGATTATTACCGACTGACCCCAGACAATCGGTTGCTGTTCGGAGGCCGGGCCAGTGCCCGTGACGCCCGACCGGATGCGCTCAGACAGACCATGCGTCAGCGCATGGCGCAGGTGTTCCCGCCGTTGGCGGAAGAGGACTTTGAGTATCTGTGGGGCGGGCAGGTGGCAATGACGATGAGCAAGGCGCCGGTGTTCGGTCGCCTTGGTCAGCGCGTGCTCTACACGCAGGGCTACTCCGGGCAAGGCGTGGCATTGGCTGGGCTGGCCGGCAGGCTGATGGCCGAAACGGTGCTGGGTGATGCGCGCAACTTTGACCTGCTGGCGCGCTGGAAGCACTGGCCGGTGCCGCCAGGAGCGCCACTGCAGACAGCTATCCGGGCGCTGGCGTTGCTGTGGTATCGTCTGCAGGACAGTCGCCAGTAGAGAGAGCTTTATGAGTCGGGTCGCCCCGAAACGCCGTGCCAGCAGTCAGGAGCGAATCGACCGTATCCTTGAGGCGACCATCAGCTTGCTGGATCAGGGCGAGCTGAGCGAGCTGTCGATCTATGCCATCGCCGAGCAGGCGGACATTCCACCGTCCTCGGTCTACCACTTCTTTCCGCAGATCAGCGATGTGCTGGCGGCGTTGGCCGAACGGCTGTTCGTTGATCTGGACGCCGTGCTGCAGCAGCCACCGAGTTCTGCGCCCGACAACTGGGTCGCCCTGGTGGCCGAGATTGAGGCGCGCTTTCAGAATTATTACCGTCGTCACCCGGCAGCCTGCGAGTTGCTGCTGGGCGGTCACGGGCTGGCCGCGATACGACAGGCCGACCAGCAGCATGACCAGTTGCTGGCCCAGCGTTTTCAGCAATGCCTGGCAGAGCGCTTCGTGCTGCCGGCACTGCCGCAGGATGTCGATATTTTCGCACTGGCCATGCAGGCAGCGGACAAGCTGCTGGCGGTCGGATACCAGCAGGCTGGTGAGTTGTCTGACCCGATCTGTCGTGAAGCGACGCGGTTGATGACGGCCTATCTGGGCGTGTATCTGCCGCCGGTGCTAGCGCCGGCAGAAGGGGGCTGACATGGGGCTGTTCAGCCGGTGGCGCGACCGCCGTGAGGCCCGGCAGCTGAATGAGCTGCAACAGCAGCTTGATCCAGAGCTGTGGCAGCAGGCGCTGGGTGACTGGCCCTTCTATCAGCGCAGTACGCCGGCCAGCCGCGCGCGGCTGCAAGAGCTGGCACTGCGCCTGTTGCTACGCAAGAACCTGCACGCCACCGAGGGTGTCGAGCTGGACGATGTGCTGCGTCTGCGGGTGGCCGGCATGGCGGTGGTGCCGGTGCTGGAGCTGGGGCTCGACTGGTACGCGGGCTGGCAGACACTGATCTTTTACGACGGCCCCTTTCGCGCGCGTCACCAGTGGCGTGACGAGGCCGGTGTGGTCCACCAGGGTGAGCGCGAACTGAGCGGCGAGGCCTGGTTGCGTGGGCCGGTGGTGCTGTCGCTGGATGACGTACGGCATTCCGGGCGGGCGGATGGCTTTAACGTGGTGATTCACGAACTGGCGCATACGCTGGATATGCGCTCGTCCACTGCCAATGGCGCGCCGCCCTTGCATCGGGGGATGAGTCGGGCGGACTGGGCGCGCGACATGCAGACGGCCTGGGATGATCTGGGCGAGCGTTTTGAGCGCAACGAGCCGCTGCCTCTGGACCCTTATGCGCTGGAGGCGCCGGCAGAATTCTTTGCCGTGCTGTCAGAAAGCTTCTTTGAGCGCCCGGCAGTGTTGAGCCGCGAGTGGCCGGCGGTATATCGACATTTGGCCGATTTTTATCGGCAGGACCCGGTGAAGCTACTGGGTTGATACGACGCGTAGCGCCTATTTGCCGATAATTATCTATTTACAGAATGCCTTGTAGCTTGCCAATGGTGCCGGGCTGGGCTATAAGTCGATTTTTATCCAACTCTCACCGGAGTGTGCCATGACTCGTACCGTGACCGTTGCCGCCACCCAGATGGGTTGTACCTGGGATAGCCAGGCCAATATTGCGCAAGCTGACAAGCTGGTGCGCGAGGCCGCCGCCCAGGGCGCGCAGATCATCCTGATTCAGGAGCTGTTCGAAACGCCGTACTTCTGCCAGAAGCCGAACCCGGAGTATCTGCAGTTGGCCACGCGGGTTGAAGACAACCCGGCGATCAAGCACTTTCAGGCGCTGGCCAAAGAGCTGGCGGTGGTGCTGCCGATCAGCTTCTTCGAGCTGGCCGGTCGCGCGCGCTTCAACAGCATCGCGATCATTGATGCCGACGGCAGCAACCTCGGCATCTACCGCAAGAGTCATATTCCGGATGGCCCCGGTTATCACGAGAAGTATTACTTCAACCCGGGCGACACCGGCTTCAAGGTCTGGCAGACCCGCTATGCCAAGATTGGCGTGGGTATCTGCTGGGATCAGTGGTTCCCCGAGTGCGCGCGCAGCATGGCCCTGATGGGCGCGGAGCTGCTGTTCTATCCGACTGCCATCGGCAGTGAGCCGCACGACCACAGCATCAACTCCCGTGACCACTGGCAGCGGGTGCAGCAGGGCCACGCCGGCGCCAACCTGATGCCGCTGATCGCCAGCAACCGCATCGGCCGCGAAGAGCAGGACGGCTACGACATCACCTTCTACGGCTCGTCGTTTATTGCCAACCAGTTTGGCGAGAAGGTGCAGGAGCTGAACGAGACGGACACCGGCGTGCTGGTGCAGTCCTTCGACCTCGACGAGCTGGAGCGTATCCGCAGCGCCTGGGGTGTGTTCCGCGACCGTCGCCCGAACCTGTATGGTCCGCTCAGGACGCTGGATGGCGAGCTGGAGTCCTGAGGCCATGTACAACCTGCACAGCACGCCGCAGCATGACGGCTACTTCATGCCCGCCGAGTGGGCGCCGCACAGTCAGACCTGGATGATCTGGCCGGAGCGCCCGGATAACTGGCGGCAACAGGCGGAGCCGGCGCAGGCGGCGTTTGCTGCGGTGGCGCAGGCGATTGCCGGGTTTGAGCCGGTGACCGTTGGCGTCTCGGCGGCGCAATACGCCAATGCCTGCGCGCAGCTGGATCATCCGGCGATTCGGGTGGTGGAGCTGAGCAGCAATGATGCCTGGGTGCGTGATACCGGGCCGACCTTTGTGATCAATGGCCAGGGCGGCCTGCGTGGTGTGGACTGGACCTTCAACGCCTGGGGCGGCGGGCTGGGCGGTCTGTATGCGGACTGGGTGCTGGATGATCAGGTGGCCAGCAAGATCCTGTCGATGGAACGCTGTCCGCGTTATCGCACTGAGGGTTTTGTGCTGGAGGGCGGTTCGATTCACGTGGATGGCGAAGGCACCCTGATCACCACCGAGGAGTGCCTGCTCAACCCCAACCGCAATCCGCACCTGCAACGCATAGAGATAGAGCAGCAATTGGCGGCGCAGCTGGGTATCAGCAAGGTGATCTGGTTACCCGAGGGCCTCTACAACGATGAGACTGATGGCCACGTCGACAACTTCTGCTGCTTTGTGCGCCCCGGCGAAGTGCTGCTGGCCTGGACCGATGATCCGCAGAACCCCAACTATGAGCGCTGCCAGGCCGCCGCGGCGGTGCTGGCCGCCGCGCGCGATGCGCAGGGGCGGGCGCTGCTGGTACACCACATACCCATTCCCGGGCCGTTGCATGCCACCGCCGACGAGTGCGCGGACGTGCAGGTGGTCGAGGGCAGCCAGAGCCGCGATCCAGCCATTCGCCTGGCCGGCTCCTACGTCAACTTTCTGATCGTCAACGGCGGGGTGGTGGCGCCCAGCTTTGCCGATCCTAATGACGAGGAGGCGCTGGCGATTCTGCAGGGGCTGTTCCCCGAACGCCGCGTGGTTGCGGTGCCGGGCCGGGAAATCCTGCTTGGGGGCGGCAACATCCACTGTATCACCCAGCAACAGCCGGCGGTCTGAAAGACAAAACGGACATGGCGCACATACCACGTTTCGGTACTGGAGCCGGGCGTGGGGGAAGAGGCATAATCGCGGGGCAAGAATGCGGCGCCGGGCTCAAGTTCGGCGGTTTCAGGAGGTTTTTCCGTCCAGAAGGAATTTATATGCAGTTCTCCTCACTTTTTCCCTCTTCCCTGTCTCGCACCGCTCTGGCGGTGGGCATGGTCGTCACACTGGCCGGTTGTGCGGCCACCCAGGGCGGCGCCGTGGATACCAACGGCGCTACACGCCTGCAGGGCGAGCTCACCAGCAGCAGCCCGGTCAACCTGAACGACGGGTCGCAGTATCAGGTATTCAACCTCAAGCTCAAGGCAGGTGAGCTGGTGCGCGTAGAGCAGGGCGGCGCCCTGGAAGGCGCGGTGCTGACCCTGCTGGATTCACGCAACCAACTGGTCAGCGGCCCGCGTCACGGTTCCCTGCACCTGTCCCCGCAGGCCGATGGTACTTACCGCCTGGGTGTCAGCGGCAGCACGGCATCCTCCTACGGCCCGTTCGACCTGACGCTGGAGCGCGTCACGCCGCGCAATAGCGGTGCGCTGGAGCTGAACGACTCGGTCTTTGGCCTGCTGAGCCGTGGCAACGATGCCAACACCTACACCCTGACGGTTGCAGAAGCCGGTCTGTACGAGATTGCCCTGGGCTCCGAGGAGCTGGACACCGTGCTCAAGCTGAACGGTGGCGGTCTGTCGCTGGAAGATGACGACGGCGGTGATGGCACCAACTCGCGCATGACCGTTATGCTCGATCCGGGTACCTACCAGGTAACAGCGACTGCGCTGGACTCCCCGGCCGAAGGTGGCTACGACCTGAGCCTGAGCAGCCGCGCGCTGCCTGAGGGCGTTGAGCTGGTCAACGGCGGCGAGATTGCCCTGGGCACCACCATCAGCGGCCTGGCTGACAGCAACGACAAGGTCTATACCCTGGCTGTGCCGGAGCGTTCGCTGCTGCGCATTGTCATGAGTTCGGATGAGGTCGACAGCTTCCTCAAGCTGCAAGGTCCTGGCGTTGACACCAGCGACGACGATGGTGCCGGTCGTAATCTGGATGCGGCCATCACTACGCTTGCCAACCCGGGCAGCTACCGTATCAGCGCATCGACTGTCGATGGCAGCGCCGGTATCTTCACCCTGAGCACTGCCGTGCAACCTGTCAGCAGCAACAGCGCGCAGGTGCGTCCGGGCGAAGGGGTTTCCGGTACGTTGTCGGGCAACAGTGTCGACAAGACGCTGGTGATCGCTGAAGCCGGCCACTACACGGTTGACCTCTACGCTACCGAGTTTGATGCGCTGCTGCGTATGAGCGGTAACGGTGTTGAGCTGGAAGATGATGATGGCGCCGGTGGCACCAACTCGCGCATCAGCACTTACCTGGAGCCCGGCCGCTACACTCTGAGCGCGCGCAGCTACGACAACAGTGGTCGTGGCAGCTTTGTGATCAGCGTCGAGCGCGAGTAAGCAAGCAGGACAGCACCGATCCTGCGCGAGTGCAATGGATCAGTGCTTGTTGAAAGGCCGGCAGCCCGCCAGGGCTGCCGGCCTTTCTTTTGCGCGTCAGGCGCCGAGCAGAGCGCGGCCGCGCTGAACCGCTGCCAGCACCTGCGCCGGTGCGGTGCCACCGATGTGGTCACGGGCGTTCACCGAGCCTTCCAGTGTCAGCACCTCAAACACGTCCTGCTCGATCTGGTCGCTGAAGCGGCGCAGCTCCTCCAGCGACATCTCCGCCAGATCCTTGCCTGAATCCACGCCGTACTTCACCGCGTGCCCGACGATCTCGTGGCAGTCGCGGAACGGGATGCCCTTGCGTACCAGATAGTCCGCCAGGTCGGTTGCCGTGGAGAAGCCGCGCAGGGCTGCTTCGCGCATGGCCTCGACCTTGGGCTCGATGGCCGGGATCATGTCGGCAAAGGCGCGCAGGCTGTCACGCAGGGTATCGACAGCGTCGAACAGCGGCTCCTTGTCTTCCTGATTGTCCTTGTTATAGGCCAGCGGCTGGCTCTTCATCAGGGTCAGCAGGCCCATCAGGTGGCCATATACGCGGCCGGACTTGCCGCGCACCAGCTCGGGTACGTCCGGGTTCTTCTTCTGCGGCATGATTGAGGAGCCGGTGCAGAAGCGGTCGGGCAGGGCGATGAAGTTGAACTGCGCGCTGGTCCACAGCACCAGCTCTTCGGAGAAGCGCGACAAGTGCATCATCGCCAGTGCGGCGGCGGCGCAGAATTCGATGGCGAAGTCGCGGTCGGACACGCCGTCCAGCGAGTTGCCGGAGATGGCTTCAAAACCCAGCAGCTCGCAGGTAATGCTGCGGTCGATCGGGTAGGTGGTGCCCGCCAGCGCGGCGGAGCCCAGCGGCATGCGGTTGACCCGCTTGCGGCAGTCGATCAGGCGTTCGCGGTCGCGCTGCAGCATTTCAAACCAGGCCAGCAGATGGTGGCCGAAGGTCACCGGCTGGGCGGTCTGCAGGTGCGTGAAGCCCGGCATGATCACCGCGGTGTGGCGCTCGGCCTGGTCCAGCAGACCGGTCTGCAGGCGAATCAGCTCGCCGAGGATGACGTCGATTTCCTCACGCAGCCAGAGGCGGATATCGGTCGCGACCTGATCGTTGCGCGAGCGGCCGGTGTGCAGCTTTTTGCCGGTGATGCCGATACGCTCGGTCAGCTTGGCCTCGATGTTCATGTGCACGTCCTCGAGGTCGACGCGCCAGTCGAACTGGCCTGCTTCAATATCGCCACGAATGGCGTTCAGCCCTTCGATAATGGCGTCGCGCTCGGCCTCGGTCAGTACGCCTACTTTGGCCAGCATTGTGGCGTGGGCGATGGAGCCCTGGATGTCGTGCTTGTACAGGCGCTGGTCAAAATCCACCGAGGCGGTGAAACGGGCAACGAAGGCGTCGACCGGTTCGCTGAACCGGCCACCCCAGGATTGGTTGGTTGTCTTGTCTTGGCTCATGTCTCGGATGGGTCCGCTGCGTGAAGAGGTGCATAGCATAGCATTTCACGCTTGCGCGATGGCGGTCGGCTGGCAGACACTGGCGCGATGAAGAACGGATTCTGGACCCTGCTCAAACGCCCCTATGAGGGAGAGGATTTCTTCCTCCCTGATCTTTGTTCGTCCGTTGCCGTTTTTACCCTGGTGGTGCTGGCTCAGCTGGTGGTGCTGGTATGGGTATTGGCACAACCTGCCGACGGCGGTTTTGACTGGCTGCAGTTGGCTATGGCCTCGCTCTTTGTGCAGTGGATTGTGCTGCTCTCGGCCGCAGCCTTGTGCCGCCTGCGCGACTGGATGCGCCGACGCCCGCTGGGGCTGGCAGTCGCCGCCTGTCACGCCGTGGTGGTGGGGCTGACACTGTTCTTTACGGTGCTGGGTGACTGGGTGGTATACCGCGGCATGACCGGTGCCCTGCAATGGGAAGCCGGGCAGTTGCTGCGCCATGGTCTGATCGCGCTGATCATGACCAGCCTGTTGCTACGTTACTTTTATCTGCAGCAGCAGTGGCAGCACCAGCAGCAGGCCGAGCTGCGCTCGCGCCTGCAGGCGCTGCAGTCGCGTATTCGTCCGCACTTTCTGTTCAACAGCCTGAACAGCATCGCCAGCCTGATCGAGGTTGCTCCGGCCAAGGCCGAACAGGCGGTGCTGGATCTGTCCGATCTGTTTCGCGCCAACCTGTCCAGTAGCGAAGCGCTGTCCTGCTGGGGCGAGGAGCGTCGCCTGTGTGAAGGCTACCTGCGTATTGAGCAATACCGGCTGGGTGAGCGGCTGCGCGTGCAATGGGATGTTGCCGAGCTGCCGGATACCTTGCCGATACCCTTGCTGACCCTGCAGCCGTTGCTGGAGAACGCCATCCTGCATGGCTTGCAGCCACGTATTGATGGCGGTGACGTGCTGATTCGCGGTCGTCTTGAGAACGGGGTAGTTGAACTTCTGGTGAGCAATACCTGTCCTCAGCAGAACGACACGCATCAGGGTGAGCGCATGGCCATGGCCAATATCCGGGCGCGGCTGCAGGCACTGTTTGGCGAGCGGGCGCAGCTGATCGGCTGGCGCCAGGGGGAGTGCTTCTTCAGCAGGCTGGTCTATCCTGTTACACAAGATTCAACAACGGCAGAGAAGTCATTATCGAATGAAAGTACTGATCGCTGATGATGAGCCGCTGGCCCGCGAGCGGCTGGCGCGACTGGTTGGTTCGCTGCCGGGGTACCGGGCGTTGCCCGAGATGGCCAGCAATGGGCATGAAGCCCTGCAACTGGTTGAGGCGCATCATCCGGATATCCTGCTGCTGGACATTCGCATGCCCGGGCTGGACGGCCTGCAAACCGCCGCCAAGCTCTGCGAAAACGCCGAGTCGCCGGCGGTGGTGTTCTGTACCGCGCACGGTGAGTACGCGCTTGATGCCTTTGCCGTGAGCGCGGTGGGCTATTTGCTCAAGCCGGTGCGTAGCGAGGCGCTGGCCGATGCGCTGGCCAAGGCCCAGCGGCCCAATCGCCTGCAGCTGGCCAATCTTGGCAAGGCCACCGCCCAGCCGGAGGGCGCTCAGGCGCGCAGCCACATCAGCGCGCGTACCCGCAAGGGGATCGAATTGATCCCTATTGAAGATGTGCTGTATTTCATTGCCGATCATAAGTATGTGACCCTGCGTCACCTGGGCGGAGAGGTGCTGCTGGACGAACCGTTGAAGGCGCTGGAGGAAGAGTTCGGCGATCAGTTTGTCCGTATTCACCGCAACGCGCTGGTGGCACGCAGCCGCATTGAATGTTTGCAGCGTACAGCCATGGGGCATTTCGAGTTGTGCCTGAAAGGGCTGGAGGGCGAAACCCTGACGGTCAGCCGCCGTCATGTACCGGGCGTGCGCCGTCTGATGGAGCGTTTGTGTCTCTAACCCTGCTGCGACAGTCTCCCGCGTGGATGCCCGTTTTACCATGGCGTATGATGCGACCTGGTTTGAAGCGAGAGTTCCATGAGTCGACATCTACGAATTGCCACCCGTAAGAGCGCCCTGGCCCTGTGGCAGGCCGAATACGTCAAGGCGCGTCTCGAACAGCTTGACCCCAGCGTCGCTGTTTCCCTGGTACCCATGGTCAGCCGCGGCGACCAGCTGTTGGATTCGCCGCTGGCCAAGATCGGCGGCAAGGGGCTGTTCGTCAAGGAGCTGGAAACCGCCATGCTCAACGACGAGGCCGATCTGGCCGTGCACTCGATGAAGGACGTGCCCATGCAGTTCCCCGAGGGGCTGGGGCTGTACGCCATCTGCGAGCGCGAAGACCCGCGCGATGCCTTTGTCTCCAATCACTATGCCGATCTGGATGCGCTGCCGGCGGGTAGCGTCGTGGGCACCTCCAGTCTGCGTCGTCAGGCGCAGATCATGGCACGCCGTCCGGATCTGCAGATTCGCTTCCTGCGCGGTAACGTCAATACCCGTCTGGCCAAGCTCGACGCCGGTGAGTACGACGCTATCGTGCTGGCGACCGCCGGGCTGCTGCGTCTGGGCTTTGATGCGCGCATTCGCTACCCGATGCCGCCGGAAGTCAGTCTGCCGGCAGGCGGTCAGGGCGCGGTAGGCATCGAGTGCCGTAGCTCGGATACCGAATTGCAGGGGCTGCTGGTGCAACTGAACGATGAGGACAGTGCGCTGCGCGTGCGTGCCGAGCGCGCCCTCAACACGCGCCTCAATGGCGGTTGTCAGGTGCCGATTGCCTGTTATGCCGAGCGCGAGAATGGCGAGCTCTGGTTGCGCGGGCTGGTCGGTGATCCGGATGGCCAGCGCATGCTGCGTGCCGAAGCCCGAGGCCCCGAGGCGGAGCCCGAGGCGCTGGGTATCGCCGTGGCCGAGGATTTGCTGGCCCAGGGCGCCCAGGCGATCCTGGATGCGGTTTACGAGGAGGCGCCGCCACGGTGAGCGGCTGCCTGCTGCTGACCCGCCAGCCGGCGGAGAATCAGCGACTGGCTGCCAGTCTGGCCGAGCATGGCATTGCCACCTGCAGCTTGCCGCTGCTGGCGCTGGAGCCTTGCCCGGAAGGGCCTCGGGAGCGCCAGCGTATGCTGGATCTGGATCTTTACCAGGCCGTGGTCGTGGTCAGCCCGGTGGCAGCACGTCTTGGTTTGGAGCGGCTGGATCATTACTGGCCACAGCCGCCGCAGGGCGTTGCCTGGCTCGCGGTGGGGGGCGGCACGGCCCAGGTATTGCGTGATTACGGGCTGCCTGCCGAATGTCCGGCGCAAGGGCAGGACAGTGAGGCTCTACTGGCTATGCCGTTATGGCCGCCCTTGTTGGCCCGACCCGATCTGAAGGTGCTGATCTGGCGTGGCGAGGATGGACGCGAGCACCTGGCCGACCAGTTGCGTGCCGCGGGCGCGCAGGTGGATTACCTGCCCCTCTACGCTCGCCGCATGCCGGCCGGTCTGGAGGCCGAACTGGCCGAGCTGGCGCCGCAGATCGATCGGGTGCTGGTGCTCAGCGTGCAGGCCCTGCGTCATTGGCGCGAGGCGGCGGGCGGGCACTGGCAGGCGCAGCGGCATTGGCGCTGCTTTGTGGCAAGTGAACGGATTGCGGCGCAGGCCCGGGAGTGGGGCTGCACGGATGTAGTAACCTGTCGAGGTGCAGATGACGCGGCCGTCGTGGAGGCCGTGCTCTCGTCGTCGGGATGACAAAGGGGAAGCGCGTGGAACCGAGCGAAGCGAACAACAAGACCGAACAACAGCCTACAGCTGCTGCGGCGACCAAGCCCGCAGAGCCGGTGGCGGCAGCCAGCGGCAAGCAGGGCGGTGACGCCAAACGCCCGAAACCGGGCAAGCCGGCCGCCGGCGGTGGTGGTCGGGGTGTCAGCTGGCTGGCCCTGCTGCTGGCGCTGATCGCGCTGGCTGCCTCGGGCTGGCAGCTGTGGCAGGCGCAGGCTCTGCAGCAAGGACAGCGCGACGCACTTGAGCAGCAGCAGCGCCAGCTTGACGGTGCCAACACGCGCCTGGATCAGCGCCTCGAAGGCTTGCCCCAGGCGGATGACTGGCGCGCGGCGCAGCGCCTGATCGCCGACATGCAGCGCAGCCAGCAGGCGCTGGGCGAGCGCCTTGACGTGTTGCAGGGCGATGGCCGGGAAGAGTGGAAGCTGGCCGAAGCGCAGTATCTGCTGCGCCTCGCCGCGCTGCGTCTGCAGGCGGTGCAGGATGTCGCCGCCGCTCGCGAGTTGCTGGACACCGTCGACGGTATTCTGAAATCCATGCCTGATAGCGGACTGTTCGGCGTACGTGAACAGCTGGCAGGTTATCAGGCCGAACTGGAAGGCTTGCCTGAGCTGGATCGCGCTGGCGTGTTCCTGCGTCTGGGCGCCCTGCGTGATCAGGTCGATCGTCTGGTGGCGCTGCCGGTGCCGGAGTTTGATCCGACCGAAGTCAGCGCCGAGGAAGAGTACGCCGACCGTCTGCAGCGTCGCGACCGCTGGGACCGCGTGCTGATGAGGCTGGAACGCTATGTGCGGGTGGACTTCCAGCGTGGCAAGGTGATCACCCCGCTGCTGGATGAAGCGGAGATGCAGCGCGTGCGTCGCACCCTGCAGCTGACGCTGGAGCAAGCCCAGTGGGCCGCCCTGCGTGGCGAGGAGACGGTGTACCAGGCCAGCCTGGAGCGGGCCGAGCAGATCCTGACCCAGTATTTCGAACTGGAGAATCCCAAGGTGCAGGCCATGCAGAGTCAACTGCAAGGATTGCACGGCCGTGCTGTAAGTCTGTCGCCACCTGACCTGGCGCCGCTGCAGCAGAGCCTGGCCAACTACCTGCAGAGTCGCCGCAGCAGTGCGCCGGCCGAGGAGGCGGCGGATGAGTAAGAGTTATGTAGCCATCCTGCTGGTGGTGCTGGTCGCCGCGCTGCTGGGGATGGCGATTGCCCAGGACCCCGGTTATCTGCTGATTGCCTGGCGGCATTTCTCCATCGAGACCAGCATTTGGGTCGGAGTGGGCTTCCTGCTCGCCTTCTGGCTGCTGCTGATGCTGACGCGCACGCTACTGCGGATGCTGACCGCGTCCGGGCGGCGCATCAACCCCTGGTCCCGTCGTAACCTGCAAAACCGCGCCAACCTGCTGGCAACCCGCGGCCTGCTGGAGTTTGCCGAAGGTCACTGGCAGCAATCACTGCGTCTGCTCAAGCGCTCGGCGCCACACGCCGAGCTGCCGTTGATCAACTACCTGGCGGCAGCGCGCGCGGCCAACGAGCTGGAAGACTATCCCGAGTGTGACGCCCTGCTGCGCGAAGCCTATGAAACCACCCCCAAGGCGGATGTGGCCATTGCCGTCACTCAGGCCCAGCTGCAGATTGCCCGTGGCCAGCTGGAGCAGGCGCTGGCGACGCTGACCCGGCTGCGCAAGGAGCACCCCAAGCACCTTTACGCCCTGAAGCTGCTGAGCCAGGTGTATGTGCGTCTGGAAGACTGGCACAGCCTGCTGGATTTGTTGCCGGAGCTGCGCCGGCAGAAAGTGCTGCGCGAGGATGATCAGCAGGCGCTGGAGCGTCAGGTGCATGTTGCCCTGCTGGCCCAGGCTGGGCAGCGCACGGCGTCGCTGGACAGTGATCCGGCCAGCTTGGTGATCGCGGCCTGGGAGCGCATGCCCAAGCGCCTGCGCGAGGAGCCGGAGTTGCTCGAAGCCTATGCCTTGCAACTGCGTACCCGTGGGCGGGACGAACTGGCTGAGGAGGTGCTGCGCAACGCCTTGCAGCAGCAGTTCAACGAACGTCTGGTCAATCTCTACGGCTTGCTCAAGGGCAAGGATGTGGCACGCCAGCTGGCAACCGCCGAGCAGTGGCTCACCCAGCATCCGCATAACGCCAGCCTGTTGCTGGCCGCCGGGCGTCTGGCGCAACGCAATCGCTTGTGGGGCAAGGCGCGCGACTATCTGGAAGCAAGCTTCTCCAGTCGTCGGGATATACAGACCTGTGCCGAGCTGGCGCGTCTGCAGGAGCGTATGGGGGATTCGGGCGCTGCCGAGCGCACCCTGCGCGACGGCTTCGAGATGATCGAGGACCAGTTGCCGACCCTGCCGCTGCCAGAATGAGCGGCGCGCTTAGCGCTTGAATTCGCGCAGCGCCTGGTTGAGCTGACGCCGGGCCTGCTCGGCGTCAGGACCCTCCACGAAGCAGACGTGCAGGGTCAGTTCGCCGAGCAGTCTGGGGGCAAACGCCAGCTGTTCGGCGCTGTCGCCCAGCTCCTCTGAGGCCTCCAGCCAGTACTGCATGACCGCCTGATCAATCACCACCAGGTCTACCCGACCATGTAGCAGCTTCAGCAGGTTGAGCTGGTCGCTGGTTGCCTGTTCAACCTGCAAGACGCCATGGGCGACCGCCTGGTCAAAGGCCGGTGTGTTGCGATAGCCGCTGACGACCCCAATACGATACGGTGCCAGGTCCGTCAGCTGTAGCCAGTCCAGCGGTTCGCTGCTGCGGTGAGCCAGGCCCAGGCGGCTGGTGCCCAGGCTGTCCGAGTAGGCGCAGGGCAGGTCTGGGGCGCGGTATTCGGGGAAGTAGCCAAGGGTTTCAGCTTTAGTGTTGGCGGCCTTGACGGCCCGATTCCAGGGCAGGAAGCGGATGCTCAGCGCGATGTCCTGCTGCGCCAGTGCGCCGCGTAGCAGGCTGGGCAACTGCCCGTGTTCCGGGAGCTCGGTACCGGTGTAGGGCGGCCACTCAAGGCTGTTCAGCTCAAAGGCGCTGACCGGGATGGCGCTCAGCCAGAGTGCAAAAATCCAGCTTGAGTAGGGCAGTGCCCGCATCTTGCGTATCCCCAATGATGGCGAATTTGCCTGCCCAGTCCGATCGCTGTGGGCGGGCTGGGCAGGTTTTCGTCAGTATAGGGAGGCTGGCGGGCGCTGTCAGCGCGGCGCGTAGGCGAAGGCGTCAGCCTGCATCTGCTGCGCAGGCATGCCGGCGGCGACCAGGGCATCAAGGGTCGCGTAGACCATGCCGGGTGAACCGCTGACGACAAACCGGTAGTCGGCCAGGTCGGTCAGGTCCTCGCAGACGGCCTGGTGCAGCAAGCCCTGGCGTCCGCTCCAGTCAGCCTGGTCGCTGACCACGCGGTGCAGGTAGAGGTTGGGGGCTTGCTCCCAGCGCTGCCAGTGCGGTGCGTTGTACAGGTCGTCGCTATGGCGCACGCCCCAGTACAGGTGAATCGGCTGGGTGACCCCCTGCTGCAGGCAGTCCTCGATGATGCTCTGCATCTGCGCCAGGCCGGTGCCGGCGGCAATGAGTACCAGCGGCTGGGTAGGCGGGGCAGTCAGACAGGCGTCGCCGAACGGCACCTGCACGCGTGCGATGCGGTGGTGCTGCAGGTAGTCGATGACGGCCTGGGTTAGCGGGTCGCGGGTAAGAATGTGCAGCTCAATCATGCGCTCCTCACCCGGGGCCGAGGCGATGGAGAAGGCCGCCGGCTCAGCGCCTTCGCGCTCCAGTAGCAGATACTGGCCGGGGTGGTAGCGCAGTGGCTTGCCTGCCGGGTTGCGCAGGCGCACACGCCAGACGTCGCCGCCGATCGGACTGCACTCGGCAACCTGACACGCCAGGGTGCGCACCGGGAGTTGCCCGGGCGCCAACACGCCTTCCCAATGCACGGTGCAGTCCTCGAGTGGCGTGGCCACGCAGGTGTAAATCTCGTCGCCGGCCTGGGCCTCTCGGTCTCCAGGCAGGCTGACGCGGCCTTTCAGTAGTACCGCCGTGCAGACATGGCAGTTGCCGTTACGGCAGCTATTGGGTGCATCAAAACCCTGGCGGCGTGCGGCGGCGAGAATGGTCTCGCCCTGGTCAATCTCCAGGCTCAGGTCGCCTGGCTCCAGCGCTACTCTCATCTAGTCGATACCCAGTTCAGCCCAGATCGCGTCGACTCGCTGGCGCACGGCGGCGTCCTGCTCGATGGCGACGCCCCATTCCCGGGTGGTTTCGCCCGGCCACTTGTTGGTGGCGTCCAGGCCCATCTTGCTGCCCAGCCCGGAGATCGGCGAGGCAAAGTCGAGATAGTCGATCGGGGTGTTGTCGATCATCACGGTGTCACGCTTGGGGTCCATACGCGTGGTAATGGCCCAGATAATGTCGTGCCAGTCGCGGATGTTGATGTCGTCGTCCACCACGATCACGTACTTGGTGTACATGAACTGGCGCAAAAAACTCCAGACCCCGAGCATGACGCGCTTGGCATGCCCCGGGTACTGTTTTTTCATCGACACCACCGCCAGGCGGTAGGAGCAGCCTTCCGGGGGCAGATAGAAGTCGGTGATTTCGGGGAACTGCTTCTGCAGCAGCGGCACGAAAACTTCGTTCAGCGCCACGCCCAGTACGGCAGGCTCATCCGGCGGGCGGCCGGTGTAGGTGCTGTGGTAGATCGGTTTTTCGCGCTGGGTAATGCGCTCAATGGTAAAGACCGGGAAGCGGTCGACTTCGTTGTAGTAGCCGGTGTGATCGCCGAACGGGCCTTCCTCGGCCGTCTCGCCGGGATGGATCACCCCCTCCAGCACGATCTCGGCGCTGGCGGGCACCTGCAGGTCAGAGCCACGGCACTTGACCAGCTCGGTGCGCTGGCCGCGCAGCAGGCCGGCGAACGCGTACTCGGACAGGCTGTCTGGTACCGGGGTCACCGCGCCAAGAATGGTCGCCGGGTCCGCGCCGAGCACCACGGCAACCGGGAAGGGCTCGCCCGGATGCTGCTCCTGCCATTCGCGGAAGTCGAGTGCGCCACCACGGTGGCTGAGCCAGCGCATGATGACCTTATTGCGCCCGATCACCTGCTGGCGATAGATACCCAGGTTCTGCCGCTCCTTGTGCGGCCCCTTGGTAACCACCAGGCCCCAGGTGATCAGCGGGCCGGCGTCGCCGGGCCAGCAGGTCTGTACCGGAATGCGACCAAGATCGACGTCGTCACCCTCGAATACCTGCGCCTGGCAGGGGGCATCGCGCAGCACCTTGGGGGCCATGTTGATGACTTTCTTGAAGATCGGCAGCTTGGACCAAGCGTCCTTCAGACCCTTTGGCGGGTCCGGTTCCTTGAGAAAGGCCAGCAGCTTGCCGATCTCGCGCAGCTCGCTGATGCTCTCGGCACCCATCCCCATCGCTACACGCTCGGGCGTGCCGAACAGGTTGCCGAGAACGGGCATGTCAGAGCCGGTGGGGTTTTCAAATAACAGCGCCGGACCACCCTTGCGCAGGGTACGGTCGCAGATCTCGGTCATCTCCAGCACAGGGGAGACTGGCGTCTGGATGCGCTTGAGTTCACCGCGCTGTTCCAGACCCTTGATGAAATCGCGTAGATCGGAGTATTGCATTTGAGCTTCAAGCCTCAAGCTTCAAGCTGCAAGCAGTGCGTGGTATGCCGCAGCCTGGGGTGTCTGGTCAGAAGCACACTGAATTGACAGTCAGGCCGCCTTGGCGGCCTGACCTGCTGAAAGCGACCAGCTACAGCGGACTGCTTGCAGCTTGTCGCTTCCAGCTTGCCGCTTTAATTTTTGCTGCGCTTCATCGACTGGAAGAATTCGTCGTTGGTCTTGGTGTCTTTCAGGCGATCCAGCAGGAATTCGATCGCGGCGATCTCGTCCATTGAGTGCAGGATCTTGCGCAGAATCCACATGCGTTGCAGCTCGTCTTCGCTGGTCAGCAGTTCTTCGCGGCGGGTACCGGAGCGGTTGATGTTGATCGCCGGGAAGGTGCGTTTCTCGGCAATCTTGCGATCCAGGTGGATCTCCATGTTGCCGGTGCCCTTGAACTCTTCGTAGATCACCTCGTCCATCTTCGAGCCGGTGTCGACCAGCGCGGTGGCGATGATGGTCAGGCTGCCGCCTTCTTCGATGTTGCGCGCGGCGCCGAAGAAGCGCTTGGGCTTTTCCAGGGCGTGGGCATCGACACCACCGGTCAGCACCTTGCCGGAGCTCGGGATAACGGTGTTGTAGGCACGGGCCAGACGGGTGATGGAGTCGAGCAGGATGATCACGTCTTTCTTGTGCTCAACCAGGCGCTTGGCCTTCTCGATCACCATTTCAGCGACCTGTACGTGGCGCGCCGGCGGCTCGTCAAAGGTCGAGGCAACCACTTCGCCGCGCACAGTGCGCTGCATTTCGGTTACCTCTTCCGGGCGCTCGTCGATCAGCAGGACGATCAGGTGGCACTCTGGGTTGTTGCGGGCGATGTTCGAGGCGATGTTCTGCAGCATCAGCGTCTTACCGGCCTTGGGCGGCGCCACCAGCAGGCCGCGCTGGCCTTTGCCGATGGGGGCACACAGGTCGATGATGCGCGCCATCAGGTCTTCGGTGGCGCCGTTGCCGGCTTCCATCACCAGACGCTGATCGGGGAACAGCGGCGTCAGGTTCTCGAACAGGATCTTGTTCTTGGTGTTTTCCGGCTTGTCGAAGTTGATCGAGTCAACCTTGAGCAGGGCGAAGTAGCGCTCGCCGTCTTTCGGCGGGCGAATCTTGCCGGAAATGGTGTCACCGGTACGCAGGTTGAAGCGACGAATCTGGCTGGGCGACACATAGATGTCATCCGGGCCGGCCAGGTAGGAGGAGTCGGCCGAGCGCAGGAAGCCGAACCCGTCCTGAAGGATCTCCAGTACGCCGTCACCGAGGATGTCTTCGCCGCCTTTGGCATGTTTTTTCAGGATGCCGAAGATCACATCCTGCTTACGCGATCGGCCCATGTTTTCCAGGCCCATCTGGTTGGCGATTTCCAACAGTTCGGTAATAGGTTTTTGTTTGAGGTCAGTCAGGTTCATAGGGGTCGGTGAGTGATGTCAGAGTGTCGGCAGGAAAGATGTGTTTCGGCCACCATGGAGCATGGGGCGATCAGCTTGGCTGCGGGTTTGGGAAGCCGCTGCGCAGGGTGCGTCAGGGCGTTGGTCAGCAAATCTAGCACCGCAGGCGGGTAACGTCCAGCGTTGCGGCTGTAAAAACAGCCGCCCCGGCACGGAGGCCGGGGCGCGATACATCAGATGTTACTGTCAAGGAAGGCTGCCAGCTGCGACTTGGACAGCGCGCCGACCTTGGTCGCTTCGACGTTGCCGCCCTTGAACAGCATCAGGGTCGGGATGCCGCGCACGCCATACTTGGGCGGGGTGTCGGCGTTTTCGTCGATATTCAGTTTGCAGATTTTCAGCTTGCCGCTGTAGTCCTTGGCGATCTCGTCCAGAACCGGGGCAATCATTTTGCAGGGGCCACACCATTCGGCCCAGTAATCAACCAGTACAGGGGTGTCAGACTTGAGCACTTCGTCGTCGAAGCTGCCGTCAGTGACGTGCACAATCAGATCGCTCATGTGTTTCTCCAGAGGGATAAAAAGGCGGAATGGCAGCATCATAGCACCACCCGGCGCGCCAGCGAAAGGCGGTGCGCGGGGCGGTCGCGCTGCTCGCCAGCCGCTCGCGGCGGCGGGTCTGCTGCCGGTTTGAGCAGCGGTGCAGATGCGTCATGTGGCCGCGCACGGGGCAGTCTGTCTCGCCGTGCGGGTAAATGTCATTCGCGCGGTGCTAGAATCGGGAGCATTTGAAAATCCACGGGAAGAGCGCATGGCAGAGGCAGAAGCGAACGATTTTTCACTGGTGGCCGCGATTGACCTGGGCTCCAACAGCTTCCACATGGTGCTGGCGCGCGTTGAGCAGGGCGAGATTCGCATTCTCGAGCGGTTGGGCGAGAAGGTGCAGCTGGCCGCCGGGCTGGATGATGACAACATGCTCAGCGATGAGGCCATGCAGCGCGGGCTCGATTGTCTGCGGCGCTTCGCTCAACTGATCAATGGCCTGCCGCCGGGCGCGGTGAGGGTCGTGGCCACCAGCGCATTGCGTGAAGCGCGCAACCGCGGGCAGTTCATTCGTCAGGTGCAGCAGGTGCTGGGCCACCGCGTTGAAGTGATTTCCGGGCGCGAAGAGGCCCGGCTGATCTACCTCGGCGTGTCGCATACCCTGGCGGACGATGAAGGCAAGCGCCTGGTGGTGGACATCGGCGGTGGCAGCACCGAGTTTATCGTGGGCGAGCGCTTCGAGTCGCTGCTGCGCGAGAGTCTGAATGTCGGCTGTGTGGCCTTCAGTAAGCAGTTTTTCCCCGACGGGCGCATTACCGCCGCGCGCTACAGCCAGGCCTATACGGCGGCGCGACTGGAACTGATGAACATCGAACAGGCCATTCAGCGCCTGGGCTGGAGCGAGGCGGTGGGCGCCTCGGGCACCATCCGCTCGGTCGGGCAGTGTATTCAGGCCGGTGGGCGTGGCCAGGGTGAGGTCAACCGCGAAGGGCTGCAGTGGCTAAAACGCAAGGTGCTCAAGGCCTCGCATGTCGACAAGCTGGACATTCAGGGGCTCAAGCCGGATCGCCAGCCGATCCTGCCGGCGGGCCTGGCAATTCTCGAAGCGTTGTTCGACGCCCTGGGCGTTGAAGCCATGCCGCACTCCGAGGGCGCGCTGCGTGAAGGCGTGCTGTATGACCTGCTGGGACGATACTCCCATGAGGACGTGCGTGAGCGCACCCTGAGTGCGCTGATGGAGCGCTACCACGTTGATCTGGACCAGGCGGCGCGGGTCGAGAACAAGGCGCTGCGGCTGTTGCACAAGGTTGAGCCGGCCTGGCAGCTGACGCAGAGCAAACTGGCAGCGATGCTGGTGTGGGCCGCGCGGGTGCACGAGATTGGTCTGGACATTGCGCACAACCAGTTCCACAAGCACGGCGCCTACCTGATCGAGCACTCGGATCTGCCGGGCTTCTCCCGACCGGACCAGCAGACGCTGGCGTTACTGGTACGCGGACACCGTCGCAATCTGCCGAGCAGTGATCGTCTGAGCGAGTTCGGTGATGAGGCTGTGACGCTGTTGCGCCTGTGCATGGTGCTGCGCCTGGCCATCCTCTACCACCACATCCGTGGCTTTCAGGACATGCCGGAAATGACCGTGGAGGCGGCGGAGGATGCGTTGGCGGTGACCTTCCCGGCTGGCTGGCTCGAAGACAACCCGCTGACGCAGGCTGACTTCGAGCGCGAGGCCCAATACTGGGCCAAGGCCGGTTACAGGTTGACGGTACGCTGAGGCGAGGCCAGCTTCTCCAGCAGCGTCGCCTGGGCGCTGCGGGGGATCTGGTTGCCGCTCGGTGAGCTGAGCAGGTAGGTGCCGTCGGGCTGCAGAATCCAGCTGCGGGTGTTGTCGGTGAGAAACACCTGCAGCTCCTGCTTGGCACGGGTAATCAGCTTTTTGCCTTCCAGCGGGAAGCAGGTCTCGACGCGCTTGTCGAGGTTGCGCTCCATCATGTCGGCGCTGGACATCCACACCTGTTCCTGGCCGTCGTTCAGGAAGTAATAGACCCGGCTGTGTTCCAGGAAACGGCCGATGATCGAACGCACGGTAATGTTGTGCGACACGCCCGGGATACCGGGGCGCAGGCAACACATGCCGCGCACGATCAGGTCGATCTTCACGCCGCACTGTGAGGCTTTGTACAGGGCCTTGATGATCTTGGCGTCGGTCAGGGAATTGGCCTTGGCGATAATGTGCGCCGGCTTGCCCGCCTGGGCATTCATGGTTTCGCGGTTGATCAGCTCCAGCAGGCGTTTTTTCAGGGTAAAGGGTGCCTGCAGCAGCTTTTTCATGCGCTGGGTCTTGCCCATGCCGATCAGCTGGTTGAACAGCTTGTGCACGTCCTCGGTGAGTGCCACGTCCGAGGTCAGGATGCTGTAGTCGGTGTACAGGCGGGCGTTGCCGGCGTGGTAGTTGCCGGTGCCCAGGTGCACGTAGCGTTTCAGGTTTTTCTCTTCGCGGCGCAGGATCAGCATCATCTTGGCGTGGGTCTTGAAACCCACCACGCCGTAGATCACCACCGCGCCGGCCTGCTGCAGGCGGCTGGCCAGCTGCAGGTTGGACTCCTCGTCAAAGCGCGCGCGCAGCTCGATCACCACGGTCACTTCCTTGCCATTACGGGCGGCATCGACCAGCGCGTTGACGATCTCGGAGTTGGCGCCGGTGCGGTACAGGGTCTGCTTGATCGCCAGCACATTAGGGTCCTGCGCGGCCTGACGCAGCAGGTCGACCACCGGGCTAAAGGACTCGTACGGGTGCTGCAGCAGGATGTCCTGCTTGCTGATCGCCTGGAACAGGTTGTCGGCACTCGACAGCACCCGCGGCAGCCCCGGGCTGAAGGGCGGGAATTGCAGCTGGGGGTGATTTTCCAGGCCGGTGATCGAGAACAGGCGCGTCAGGTTGACCGGGCCGTTGACCTCGTACAGCTCCGCCTCGGTCAGGCCGAACTGCTTCAGCAAGAAGTCGGTCAGCGGTTTCGGGCAGTTGTCGGCCACCTCCAGGCGCACCGCGTCACCGTAGCGGCGTGACAGCAGCTCACCGCGCAGGGCGCGGGCCAGGTCATCGACCTCGTCCGGATCGACAAACAGGTCGGCGTTGCGGGTCAGGCGGAACTGGTAACAGCCAAGGACCTTCATGCCGGGGAACAGCTCGTCGGCATGGGCGTGAATCATCGATGACAGGAATACAAAGTTGTCGCCGCCGTCGCACAGCTCGTCGGGCAGGCGAATCAGGCGCGGCAGCGAGCGCGGCGCCGGGATGATCGCCATGCCGGAGTCGCGGCCGAAGGAGTCGATGCCCTCGAGCTGAACGATAAAGTTCAGACTCTTGTTCACCAGCAGCGGGAAGGGGTGCGTCGGGTCCAGCCCGATCGGGCTGATGATCGGCGCGACCTGCTGGCGGAAGAAGCGGCGAATCCACAGGGTTTGCTTGTGCGTCCACTGGTAGCGGCGCAGAAAGCGAATGCCCTTTTCGTTCAACTGGGGCAGCAGGATATCGTTGAGAATGCTGTACTGGCGGCTGACCTGATAGTGCGCGGTCTCGCTGATCTTGCTCAGTACCTGTTGAGGCTGCAGTCCGTCCGGGCCGGTTTGCTCGCGCGCGAAGGTAATCTGTTTTTTCAGGCCGGCAACGCGGATTTCAAAAAACTCATCCAGGTTGCTGGAGAAGATCAGCAGGAACTTCAGGCGTTCAAGCAGCGGGTAGGACTCATCCAGCGCCTGCTCCAGCACGCGGATGTTGAACTGCAGCTGCGACAGCTCGCGGTGAATGTAGAGCTCGGGCGCACCCAGATCTGGAACCGGTGCCGGTTCGGCCACCTTTTCGCTGACCTGGGCTGGTCGGGTTACCAGATCGGTACGCGGGCTGGCCTCGGGGGCTGGCGCCGCGCTGTCCTTGGTGGTGTCTCGGGTGCTGTTGAGCTCTGCCATGATCTCCTCGTTACGACTACTGTCGGCTCCGCAATTGGCGTGCTGCCGTCTTGGCAAAATAGGTCAGGATGCCGTCGGCTCCTGCGCGTTTGAAGGCGGTCAGTGATTCCAGAATCACCGCTTCACTGAGCCAGCCGTTGTTGATGGCGGCGCAGTGCATGGCGTACTCGCCACTGACCTGGTAAACAAAGGTGGGTACCTTGAAGGTGTCCTTCACCCGATGCAGCACATCCAGATAGGGCATGCCCGGTTTGACCATGACCATGTCGGCTCCCTCTGACAGGTCGGCAGCGATTTCGTGCAGGGCCTCGTCGCTGTTGGCCGGGTCCATCTGGTAGGTGGCCTTGTTGCCCTTGCCGAGGTTGCCGGCCGAGCCGACCGCATCGCGGAACGGGCCGTAATAGGCGCTGGCGTACTTGGCAGAGTAGGCAAGAATGCGGGTGTGAATGTGGCCGGCGGCTTCCAGCGCGTCGCGCATGGCGCCGACCCGACCGTCCATCATGTCGGAGGGGGCGACAATGTCTGCGCCGGCGGCGGCGTGCGACAGGGTCTGTTTGACCAGCGCCTCGACCGTGATTTCATTCATCACGTAGCCGTCGTCATCAATGATGCCGTCCTGCCCGTGGGTAGTGAAGGGGTCCAGCGCGACGTCGGTAATCACCCCCAGCTGCGGATAGCGCGCTTTCAGGGCGCGTACGGCGCGTTGCGCCAGTCCGTCCGGGTTCCAGGCCTCGGCAGCGTCCAGTGACTTCTTCTCCAGCGGCGTCACCGGAAACAGGGCGATGGCCGGAATACCCAGCTCGACCAGCTCAGCGGCTTCATCCAGCAGCAGGTCGATCGACAGTCGTTCAATGCCGGGCATGGAGGCAATGGCTTCGCGCTGTTGCTCGCCCTCAAGGACAAAGACGGGGTAGATCAGATCGTCCGCGGTCAGGGTGTTTTCACGCATCATGCGGCGGGAAAAATCATCCTTGCGCATGCGACGGGGACGGCTGGCAGGGAAGGGGCGCGGAACAGGGGAATAGCTCACAGGGACTCCAGGGGGGTGCGGGTCGCAGTGCACCTGTCTGACTGACGTTATACGTCAAGATTGTGACTGAATTGTGACAAGAGGCGCAGGGCGACCTGCTCCTGATCAGTCTGGCCGGGGGGCGGGGCCAGCTCGACGCGGTTGCGGCCTAGCGTCTTGGCACGGTAGAGCGCGGCATCGGCAGCGCCGAGCAGCGTGTTGAAATCATAACCGTGATGCTGCGAGCAGGCTACACCGAGACTGGCGGTGAGACTGATTGTCTCACCTGCGAGGCGCCAGGGAGCCTGGCTGATGCCGTGCCGGATGCGCTCGGCGACAGGTCTGGCCTGCTCGCTGTCGAGCCCCGGCAACAGCAGGGTGAACTCTTCGCCGCCAAAGCGGCCCAGCAGGTCGCGTGTGCGCAGGTGCTGGCTGATACGGTTGACCAGGTGGCAGAGCACGGCATCACCGGTTTGATGGCCAAAGTCGTCGTTGATGCGCTTGAAGTGGTCGGCGTCGACCATGATCAGGGTGACCGGCTCACCGCCGTGCTGCATGCGCGCCAGCAGGGCGCCCGCCTGCTGGTGCAGGCTGCGACGGTTCAGGGTGTCGGTCAGCCCGTCGCGCTCGGACAGGCGGTGCAGCGCTGCCAGATTGCGGTAATGGGTCATCAGGATAAAGCCGGTGGCCATACCGATCTGTGCGGCCATCGCGCCGAGCAGGGTGATCAATTGCAGCGGACCGCCGAGCAAACTGGCGGCGCCGTTCCAGCCGAGTAGCGAGGCGACCGGTCGGGCCAGCAGCATCAGGCCGTAGAGCAGGGCGATAGCGCCGCTGAACCAGCAGGCCGAGCGCAATGGCGGTTCGGTGGGGCGCAGCAGCTCGCTGGCACACAACAAGCACAGGCCGCCGAGAATCACTGAGCTGATCGCGTAGCGCACGGCGTTGCTGTCAAACTGGTAGCGGAATAGGCCCAGCAGTATAACGATCAGCAGGGTGGCCAGCAGCGGCACCAGTTGTGGCTGACTCCGCTCAAAGAAGGCGCGGATGCCGAGCCAGACCAGCCCCAGCCCCAGCGTCATCAGGCCGTTGGCCAGCAGGATCGACAGCGTGTGATGCAGGTCGTCCTGGTTGACGTTGAGCATCAGGCCAAACATCAGCGCCAGATTGCCCAGCGCCCAGTGGCGCAAGCCGCGCTCGGCGCCCGCGTGCCAGGCGGCCAGCCCCAGCAGCAGTGTCATCATCAGAGTGACCAGACTGAGCGATAGCGTCAGGGTCTTGAGGTCAAGATCGGCAAGCATGCGCAGCAATATCCCTGGCCGTCGCGGCAGCCGTTTGTGCGGGTTCGTCCATGGCATTGGTGCTGCCAGGGAGGCAGTCTGCCAGCATGGGGACGGTAAACCAGTGCTGAGCCAGAGCCAACCGCTCTGGCTTCAGGTTGTGGAGGGGTTTGCACAAATAGACTATCTACGACTGTGGCACAATGGTCGGCTATCTCTTTGTGTGGCAAGCGGTGGCGCAATGAATCTCTGGGTACGCAGGTTGCTGGTCTCTCTGGCGCTGCTGGTGTGGGTGGCCGGGCTAGGCTGGGCCTACTGGTGGTTTGAGGGGCGTTACATCAAGTCCTTCGAGCGACCGGTTTTCTTTCAGGCCGAGCAGGTTGCGCCGCCCTTCGCGCCAGGACAGGTCCAGGTGGTGCATGTGTGGCAGTCCAACTGCCCGTGCAGCGCCGGCCATGAAGCCTATGTTGAGGAAATGACCGCGCGCTTTGCCGCACGCGGCGTGCGTTTTGCCCGCTCGGGGCAGCGCTTGGCGGCAGGCATGCCGACGGGCTTGGGGCAGCTGGACTATTGGGCAATGCCGGCGGCGTGGTCAGATTGGCCCGGCGCGCCTTCCATTGCCATTTGGTCTGCCGATGGCAGTCTTGCCTACGTGGGGCCCTACAGCGATGGCGCCCATTGCAGCGCTGACAGCAGCTTTGTCGAGCCGGTGCTGCAGGCGTTGCTGGACGGCCGCCGCGTCAACATCACCCAGCAGGACTCCGTCTCCTGTCTGTGTGATCTGCCCGCGGACCAGGAAGGTGCCGACGCCTCTCCGGTCAAACCGTAAGCCAGGCCGCCGATCGGTTGCAGCGAGCCGTCAGTGCCGTTGCAGCGATCAGCCCAGTCGCGCGATCAGGCGGTCCAGTGCGTTGGCAAAGGCCTGTTTGTCCTTGTCGCTGTAGGGCGGCGGGCCGCCACGGCCGGCCAGTCCGGCGCCGCGCAGTTCGTCCATCAGGTTGCGCACGGCCAGGCGCTCGCCAATGCTGCCCTTGTCATAGATCTGTCCGCGCGGGTTGATGGCGGTGACCCCGCGGTCGACCAGGCCGGCGGCCAGCGGAATGTCGGCGGTGACCACCAGGTCGCCCGGGCGGGCGTGCTCGATGATGTAGTGATCCGCGGCATCGGCGCCTGAGGCGACGATCACCTGACGCACGCCGGGCCCCGGCGGCAGCTGCTGCGCGCTGTTGGCTACCAGCACCAGCTCGATCTGCTTGCGGCGTGCCGCCTTGACCGTTACATCGCGTACCGGTCTTGGGCAGGCGTCGGCGTCAATCCATAGGGTCATTGGGGCTCCCGGCGTCAGTCGCCATTGAGTTCGGTCTGCAGGGCTTCCAGCTCATCCTGCGCCTGTAGCCAGTCTTCTTCCAGCTGGGCGATACGCTGGCGGTAGTCGGTCTGCTGGCTCAGCAGGGTTTTCAGGCGGTCCTTGCTGTCGGCCTCGTAGAGGCTGCTGTCGGCCAGCGCGTTCTCCACCTCCGCATTCAGTTCGCTGACGCGGTTCAATTCCTGTTCCAGCTTGTCCGCGGCCTTTTTCAAGGGTGCCAGGCGTTGGCGCTGTTCGGCGGCGGCACGGCGCTGGGCCTTGGCGTCGACCTTGGGGGCGCTGCTGGCGGGCTCGGGTGCGTTGGCGGCCGCCTGTTGCTGACGGAACTGCGCCAGCCAGCGAGTGTAGCTGTCCAGGTCTTCGTTGTAGGTCTGGACGCGGCCGTCGGCGACCAGCCACAGCTCGTCGGTGGTATCGCGAATCAGTGCGCGATCGTGCGAGACCAGCAGCATGGCACCCTCAAAGGCCTGCAGGGCAACTGTGAGCGCGTGACGCATTTCCATGTCGAGATGGTTGGTTGGTTCGTCGAGCAGCAGCAGGTTGGGCCGCTGCCAGGCAATCAGCGCCAGTGCCAGCCGGGCTTTCTCGCCACCCGAGAAGTTCAATACCGGCTCCTCGATGCGATCGCCCTTGAAGTCGAAGCCGCCGAGGAAGTTGCGCAGTACCTGGTCACGCTCCTCCGGTGCCAGGCGCGCCAGATGCAGCAGCGGGCTGGCTTTCGGGTCCAGGCTGTCGAGCTGGTGCTGGGCGAAGTAGCCAATAGCGAGATGTTCTCCCGTTTTCAGCTCGCCGCCGATCAGCGGCAGGCTGCCGGCCAGTGACTTGATCAGCGTCGACTTGCCGGCGCCGTTCGGCCCCAGCAGGCCGATGCGCGCGCCGGGAGCCAATTGCAGTTTGACCTGCTCAAGAATGGCCTTGCCGTCGTAGCCAAGGGTGCCCTGATGCAGGTCCAGCAGCGGCATTGACTGGTTGGCGGCCTCGCGGAAGCTGAAGGAAAAGGGCGAGTCGACATGCGCCGGGCCGAGCTCTTCCATGCGCTCCAGAGCTTTCAGTCGGCTCTGCGCCTGTTTGGCCTTGCTCGCCTTGGCGCGAAAGCGGGCGATGTAACTCTGCATGTGTTCGCGCTGGGCCTGTTGCTTCTCGAACGCCGATTGCTGCTGGGCCAGACGTTCGGCGCGGGTGCGCTCGAACTGGCTGAAACCGCCGCGGTACAGATGCAGGCTGCGGTTCTCGAAATGCACGATATGCTCGACGACCGCGTCGAGGAAGTCGCGGTCGTGGGAAATCAGCAGCAGGGTGCCGGGATAGCTGCGCAACCAGTCTTCCAGCCAGAGGATGGCGTCAAGATCGAGGTGGTTGGTCGGCTCGTCGAGCAGCAGCAGATCGGAGGGGCACATCAGCGCCTGCGCCAGGTTCAGGCGCATGCGCCAGCCGCCGGAGAAGTCGCCGACCCGGCGCTCGCATTGCTCGGTGCTGAAGCCCAGGCCAGCCAGCAGGGTGCGGGCCCGGGCGTCGGCGCTAAAGCCGCCGTGGCTGTCCAGCTCGGCGTACAGCGCGCCAAGCGCTTCGGCCTGCTCCTGTTGCTCGGCGGTGGCCAGGCGTTGCTGGATGTCGCGCAGCCGCTGGTCGCCGTCGAGGACATAGTCCACGGCGTTGCGCTCCAGCGCGCTGACTTCCTGCTGCATGTGGGCGATGCGCCAGTCAGCGGGAATGCTGCAGCTGCCGGCGTCCGGTTCGATCTGCCCGCGCAGCAGCGCGAACAGGCTGGATTTTCCGGCACCATTGGTGCCCAGCAAGCCGACCTTCTGGCCGGCATGCAGGGTAAGATTGGCGTGTTCAAGCAGTCGCAGGGGACCGCGCTGCAGAGTAAGAGAGTCGATGCTGATCATGGGGCGGGAGTATATCAGCGCCGCCGGTTGGGAGAAGAGCAATGAGTAAGGGAGCGTTGGCGCGGTGGAGCGAGCAGGTGTACGCACGTGAGGGCGTCGCGCCGACGCTGCTGGCGCTGCAGGACGAGAGTGGCGAGGATGTATTGCTGCTGTTACTGGCTGCCTGGCTGCAGCAACAGGGGCGGACCTTGCCAACCGATGTCTGGCAGCAGGTGCATGCGCAGCAGGCTTGCTGGCGTGAGGAGCTGATGCTGCCGCTGCGTCAGGCCCGTCGCGCGCTTGCGCAGCAGACCGCCTTGCGGGCGCAATATCAGCGGCTCAAGGCGATAGAGATCGAGGTCGAGTTGCAGCGCTTGCAAGTGCTGGAAGACAGCCTGGGGCGGGGCGATTGCGCTGATCAGGCGGTGCAGGCAGCGTTGGGCGCTGCCTGCTCAGGGCCGGTGAACGGTCGGCGTGCGCAGCTGCTGGTGCAGCTGGCCGGGCTGCTCAGCCTTCGCTAGCTGCCGGAGCTGGCTTGCTGGTAGCAGGCTTGCGGCGGGCCGGGGCGCGGCGGCTGCGGGGCTTGGCGGCCGGTTTGGGCGCGTCGCGCTTCTCCAGTGCCTGGCCAACCTGGGCGTCGATGCGCTCGAGCCCTTTGGCCAGGCGCAGGGTCTGGCGCACGTCGGCTTCGAGTTGCTTGATGTAGCTTTCGGCGCTATCGCGCGCGGTCTTCAGCTCGTCTAGCGCCGCCTGCAGGTCAGCCAGTTTGCGGCGGGTCTTGCTGGCGGGCTTGTCCGGGTCTTCGGCGGTGCGGTTGGCGAGTTTCTCTTCGGCCTGGCGCAGCTTGAGTTCCAGTTTTTCCTGCTGACGCAGCAGCTTCTCGTGGGCCTTGCGCGCATCCTTCTCAGCCGTGCTGCAGGCTTCTGCCAGATGCTCATTGAGCGTGCGGGTCAAGGTCTGCAGCAGGTGCAGCGGAGAGGAAACCTTGTCGTTGGAGCTGGGAGTGTCGGTGGTCACGCGTGATCTTCCTGTGCCTGGCCCCTCAGACGGCGCTGAGCAGGTCCTTGTGAGCGTTGTGGAGTACTTCGATCAGACAGTCTTCAAGCTCAAATCGTTCATGCAGCATGCCGCCAAGTTGCTGCAGCTGCGTCTGCATGGCCGCTTCGTCGTCGGCACGAGTGCTTTGCCCGTACTGATCATTGAAGCCAACGGCCTGCAGGGTAATGGTTTCGATGCGCGGGTAGACCCGATGCGCCAGCTCGATGCCACGCTGGTCGTCGAAGTCCTGCGCTTCGCGTAGTAATTGTTCGTAGATTTCGAAATGTCCGGCTGACACGTAGTCGACCAGGATGTCGCAGAAGGCAGTCAGTTCGCTGTCCGTTTGCGTGCTCGGCTCGGGACGCTCGCGCAGCTGGCGGTAATTGAGGATCAGCTGTTGGCGCTCCGCCAGCCAGCGGTCGATCAGCTGGTGGACGCCGCCCCAGCGCTCCTGGGCATTTGTGCAACTGTCCAGCATCTTCCACCTCTTCTTCCGGTGTCGGTCGGGCCGACTTGGGTGTATGTGTTCCGGGTCGCAACAGAATAGGCCAGTGGGCGTGACGGCATCAAGACTTCTGTGCAGTTGCTCAGTCGACCTTGCGCACCAGCTGCATCAGGCCGAACAGCGTAAAGCAGATAAAAGCGATCAGGGTGCCCTCGGCGATACTCAGGCCGAGGAAGGTCCAGGTCACTTCGGCACACTGAGCGGTGCCGCTGAGCACCTGACTGAGCACGTCCCACAACGGCAGGGTTTCAAGCATGTAGTCGAGCGGCAGGATGCAGGATGGCACCTGATCCGGCGGCAGGTGCTGCAGCCAGACCTGACGCGCGGCGGTGCCAGCGCCGAGCAGGCTGGCCACGGTGATCAGTGCGCCATAGATGCGCGCGCCCGTGCGTTTGCCGTTGCGCGGTTCGGGATTGTGCAGCACGGCAGCCAGGCAGATAACACCAATGACCATCACCGCGATGCGTTGCAGAATGCACAATGGGCAGGGTTCCAGCCCGACGCCATGCTCCAGATAGAGTGCGGCGGTCATCAGCAGCACGCAGACAATAAGGGCTAGCAGATACAGGGGGCGAGAAGCCGGGAGGGTCATGCGTGATTCCGTCTGTTGGTGGCTGTGCGGTTGCCTACCTTAGAGCATGCGCTACAGGGCGCACAAGACGAATTATGTGGCGGGGTGTCGCAGTGACTGCCGGGCAGGCTGGCTGCCCGGCAGCAGGCCGATCAGGCGGTGCCGGCGGCTTCGCTGGCGCGGCGCTGTTCGGATTGGGCGAACAGGGCGTCGAAGTTGACCGGCGACAGCATCAGGGGAGGGAAGCTGCCGCGCAGGACCAGGTTGTCGATCGCTTCGCGTGCGTAGGGGAACAGGATGTTCGGGCAGAAGGCACCGAGGGTGTGACGCAGAGACGCGTCGTCCAGGCCGTTGATGGCGAAGATACCGGCTTGCTGCACTTCAGCAATGAAGCAGGTTTCGTTCTCGCCGGTGGTGACCGTCGCGTTGACCGACAGCACGACTTCGTAGATGCCGGGCTGCAGCTCGCTGTTGCGGGTGTTCAGGTCCAGATTGACGTGGGGGCTCCACTGGGTCTGGAAAATGGCCGGCGCCTTGGGCGACTCAAAGGAAAGGTCTTTGACGTAAATGCGCTGTACGCTGAATTGTGGCTGGTTAGCCTGAGCGCCGTTGGCAGCTTGATTGTTCTGTTCTTCGGCCATCGTGAAAATCCTTGGTGTGATGGTAATTGATGCGTGTTGGAAAGAGCTGCTTACCCTGCCAGCAGCGCATCCAGTTGTCCAGCGCGTGCGCAGGCATAGAGTTCGTCGCAGCCGCCAACGTGGGTGTCGCCAATCCAGATCTGCGGCACCGAAGTGCGCCCACCGGCAAGCCGGGTCATTTCTGCGCGGACGGCGGGCTGGCCGTCGACGCAGATTTCTTGGAAGTCGACGCCCTTGCTGGCCAGCAATTGCTTGGCGCGCATGCAGAAGGGGCAATAGTCGCTGCTGTAGATGACAACGTCAGCCATGTTATTTGACCAATGGCAGGTTGTCGGAGCGCCAGCTGGCGATGCCGCCGGACAGGCGCACTACGTTGTCGTGGCCAGCGGCCTTGAGTTGCTTGGCGCAACTGCCGGCGTGCTGGCCAGCGGCGCAGACCAGCAGCAGCGGCTTGCCCTTGTGCTTGTCCAGTTCGCCCATGCGGCTGGTCAGCGACTCATAGGGGATGTTCAGCGAGTCGACAATGTGGCCGGCACTGAAGTCTTTCTTGGGGCGCAGGTCGATGACTACCGCGTTCTCGCGGTTGATCAGGGTAGTCGCTTCGCCGGTGCTCACGGCCTTGCCGCTCTTGCGGCCTTCGGTGAACAGCAGCAGGGCCAGTACGACTAGAAAGGCGCTGGTCAGCAGGTAGTGATTGCCGATGAATTCGATCAGATGTTGAAGAAACTGCATTGACGGGCTTCCGGGCGGTAAAAAGAGAGCGAGTATACACTAAGGGAAGCACTGATTAATTCCGCATTCCCTCTGGCTTTCAGGTCGGTCCCCAACCAAGGCGCAGGTTCGAGGGCATGGCGCAGAGTACGGCGCAGCATGAGTGCCCCTCCGGGCGAGCGTTCAAGCATGCATCTGCGGCGTTGCGTTGCTTGCCAATAGAACCACTATTGGCCGCACAGCGCGCCTTGCATCTACACGCTTGAGCACTCGCAGAGGGCGCGCGGAAGTAGTCAGTGCTTCCCAAGGGCGCATTGATTAATTCCGCATTCCCTCTGGCTTTCAGGTCGGGCCGCAATCAATGCGGGGTTCAGGGCTGCCCAGGACCGAGCCGAGCATGACAGCCGGGGGGTGGGCAAGTAAACTGTCTGGCAGATTTGCGGCGGCAATGCCCGCGGTTCCCCTTGAACACTCCCAACGAGAGCTTTGTGCAATGACAGCAGCCCCTAAACCCGTAGTACTGATGATTCTGGATGGCTTCGGTCACAGCGACTCCCCCGACTCCAACGCCATCATGGCTGCCAATACGCCGGTTTGGGACAAGCTCTGGGCAACTGCACCGCACACGCTGGTTTCCGGCTCGGGTATGGACGTGGGGCTGCCGGACGGGCAGATGGGCAACTCCGAAGTCGGGCACATGAATCTGGGTGCCGGTCGGGTGGTCTATCAGGACTTTACCCGCGTCACCAAGTCGATTCAGGACGGTGAGTTTTTTGCCAACGAGGTTATCTGTGGCGCGGTCGACAAGGCGGTGGCCGCCGGTCGGGCTGTTCACATCATGGGCCTGCTGTCCGACGGTGGCGTCCACAGCCATCAGGACCACCTGGTCGCTATGGTCGAGCTGGCCGCCAAGCGCGGCGCCGAGCAGATCTACGTACACGGTTTTCTGGATGGTCGCGATACGCCACCACGCAGCGCAGCGCCGTCGCTGCAACTGATGGAAGACGCCTACGCGCGCCTGGGCAAGGGGCGTACCGCCAGCCTGATTGGTCGCTACTTTGCCATGGATCGCGACAACCGCTGGGATCGGGTTGAGGCCGCCTATAACCTGATTACCGAAGGGCAGGGCGAGTTTGCCGCCGAGAACGCCGCCGATGCCCTGGCTGCGGCTTACGAGCGTGGCGAGAGTGACGAGTTTGTCAAAGCGACCACCATCGGCTCGCCAGTCAAGGTGGAGGATGGCGACGCGGTGGTGTTCATGAACTTCCGTGCCGACCGTGCCCGCGAGCTGAGCCGCGCCTTCGTTGAGCCGGCTTTCAGTGGTTTTCCCCGTCAGCGCGAACTCAAGCTGGCCGGCTACGTCATGCTGACCCAGTACGCTGCTGACATTCCGGCGCCCTGTGCCTTCCCGGCCGGCACGCTGGTCAACGTGCTGGGCGAGTATCTGGCGGCGCAGGGCAAAACCCAGCTGCGCATTGCCGAGACGGAAAAGTACGCTCATGTCACCTTCTTCTTCTCCGGCGGCCGCGAGGAGCCCTTCGAGGGCGAAGAGCGTATTTTGATTCCTTCCCCGCAAGTCGCGACCTACGACCTGCAGCCCGAGATGAGCGCGCCCGAGGTCACCGACCGCATTGTCGAGGCCATCGAGCAGCAGCGCTACGACGCCATTATCGTCAACTATGCCAACGGCGACATGGTTGGCCACACCGGCGTGTTCGAGGCCGCTGTGGCGGCGGTGGAGTGTCTGGACAAGTGCATCGCCCGGATCGCCGCAGCGCTGGAGAAAGTCGGCGGCGAGGCGCTGATCACCGCCGACCATGGCAACGTTGAGCAGATGTCCGATCACACTACCGGTCAGGCCCACACCGCGCACACCTGCGAGCCGGTGCCCTTTGTCTACGTCGGGCCGCGCCAGGTCGAGATGCGCGAGGGTGGCATCCTCTCCGACGTGGCGCCCACTTTGCTGACCCTGATGGGGCTGCCGCAACCGGCCGAGATGACCGGGCGCAGCATCATCACGCGGGTGCAGTAAGCCGACATGCGCACGCAAGGACGCGCACGGACCCGAAGCTGGCTGCTCGCCGCGGTGCTGGCGCTGGGTGGCGCCACGGCGCTGCCGCTGTCGGCCGATCAGTCTGAGGACGCGCGCGCAGCGAGAGCCGAGTTGGAAAAGGCGCAGGCTGACATCGAGCGGCTGAAGGCGGTGCTGGATGAGCTGCGTCAGGAGGCCACCGGCCTGGAGGCCGAACTCAAGGAAAGTGAAACCGACATCGGTCGCCTGCAACGCGAAAGCGGCGAACTGGAGCAGCAGATCCGTGACGGCGAAAGCCGCTTGCAGGAGCTGCACGATCAGGCGGCGCAGCTGCAGGCCTCGCTCGACGCCCAGCAAGAGCAGATTGCCCGCCAGGTGCGCGCCGCCTACATGGCCGGGCAGCAGGGCTATATGAAACTGCTGCTCAATCAGGATGACCCGGGCCGCATGGCGCGCATGCTGCGTTACTATGAGTACGTTGGCCGTGCGCGGGTCGAGGAAATCGGTCGATTCAACGACACCATCGCCCAGGTGCAGCAGGCGTCCGCCGCCGCGGCAGCGCAGCAGAACGAACTCCAGCAACAGCGCGAAGGTCTGGCTAATCGGGCCGAAGCGCTGCGCGTTGAGCAGCGTCGGCGCACCCAGGTGCTGGCCTCGCTGCAGGGCCAGCAGCGCTCGCAAAGCGAACAGTTACGCAGTCGCGAAGCGGAACGTGCGGAACTCAACAGGGTTATCAAGCGTCTTGAAGAGGCAGTGGTGAGTATTCCCACGCCGGCCGGCAATCAGCCCTTCGCTCAGGCGCGTGGCAAGTTGCCGCTGCCGTTGCGAGGGCGTATTCAGGCACGGTTTGGCAGCCAGCGTGGCAGTGATGCGCGACTGAAGTGGGACGGCTTGCTGATCAGTGCAGCAGCGGGGAGCCAGGTCAGCGCCATTCACGGCGGCCGGGTGGTGTTCGCCGACTGGTTGCGCGGTTCTGGCCTGCTGATGATTCTGGACCACGGTGACGGCTATCTCAGCCTGTATGGCCACAACCAGAGCTTGCTGAAGGAAGTAGGCACCTGGGTGCAGCCGGGCGAGGCGATTGCAACGGTCGGCACCAGTGGCGGACAGGCTGACCCGTCGCTGTACTTTGCCATTCGTCATCGCGGTCAGGCGCTGGACCCGGCACGCTGGTGTATGCTGTCTGGATGACAGCGCGCTGGTGGGGTGGCCGCTCGATTTCCCTGGATTGGAGAGTTACATGATTGCAGCGCGTAGTCTGTTGGTGGCCGGTCTGAGTCTGGCGTTTGTCATGCCCCTGCAGGCACAGGAGCAAGCTGCCGAGGCAGCCGCAGCCCCCCTGCCGCTAAACGAGTTGCGCACCTTTGCCGAAGTGTTCGAGCGCATTCGCGCTGCCTACGTCGAGCCTGTCGACGACGCCACCCTGCTGGACAACGCCGTGCGCGGCATGCTCGAAGGGCTGGACCCGCACTCGGCCTATCTCACGCCCGAAGACTACACCGGCCTGCAGGACACGACTGAAGGTCAGTTTGGCGGTCTGGGGATCGAAGTTGGCCAGGAGGACGGTTTTCTCAAGGTGGTCTCGCCCATCGACGACACCCCGGCGGCGGAAGCCGGGATCGAGGCCGGCGACCTGATCGTCAAGATCGACGACCAGCCGGTCAAGGGTATGAGCCTGATGGACGCGGTGGACCGCATGCGCGGCGAGCCCGGCTCGGAGATCCGCCTGACGCTGGTGCGCGGCAGTGGTCGTCCCTTTGAGGTCACCCTCACCCGGGCCATCATCAAGGTCAAGAGCGTCAAGACCGAAGAGCTGGAGCCCGGTTACTCGCTGCTGCGCATTACCCAGTTCCAGAACAATACCGGTGACGAAGTACGCACCAGCCTCAACCGTCTCAATGCCAGCGGTGATCTGAAGGGGCTGGTACTGGACCTGCGCAACAACCCGGGTGGGGTGTTGCAGTCAGCGGTTGAAGTCGTCGACAGCTTTGTCGATCAGGGGCTGATCGTTTACACCAAGGGGCGCTTGAGCAACGCCGAGCTGCGTTACAGCGCCACCAGCAGCAACCCCTCCGGCAATGTGCCGCTGGTGGTGTTGATCAACGGTGGCTCCGCCTCGGCTTCGGAGATTGTCGCCGGCGCCCTGCAGGATCATGGCCGCGGCGTGATCATGGGAACAGACAGTTTTGGCAAGGGCTCGGTGCAGACCGTGTTGCCGCTGAACAATGATCGTGCGCTTAAGCTGACCACTGCGCTGTACTACACGCCCAAGGGGCGCTCGATTCAGGCTCAGGGCATCGTCCCCGATATCCGTGTCGAGCGCGCTCATGTCACCCTGGATGATGTCGATGATAGCGGCGGCTACCGCGAAGCAGACTTGGCCGGCCACCTGAACAACGCCAGTGGTCAGGAGCGCCCGACCGGCAGCATGCCGCAGCGTGAGCGCGATGCCCGCGACGCCGATTACCAGCTCAACCAGGCGCTGAATCTGCTCAAGGGCCTTAACATCGTCCGCAACGTAGAGTGAGGCTCGGTGTCTGTGCCGGGCTGCTCCGCGGCCTGGCAGGCTTGCTGCTGGCGGCGCTGGCAGCTTGCTCGGACGATAGCGCCGAGCAGCCCCCTGCGCCGACCGCTGCTGATGAGCCGGTGCAGCAGGTTGCGCCTTTGCCGCTGCCACCCGAGCCGCTGGTTATTCCGCCGGAGAACATTCCCTCAGGTGTTCCTGACGCGCCTGCCGAGGCGCCACCTGAGCTGCCGGGTACGGTGCCGGCCGACGCTGTCGAGTCGCCCGTTTCAGAGCCGCTGCCCGCCGCCCCGGCATTACCTCGCCTGGCGATTGTCATTGATGACGTTGGTCAGAGTCTGACCACTGGGCGGCGTGTGCTGGCACTGCCGGGGCCGGTTGCGCTGGCGATATTGCCGCTGCTGCCTCACTCCCAGACGCTGGCCAGTGAAGCCGCTACTGCCGGCAAGCCGGTGATGCTGCATCTGCCGATGGAAAATATGGCCGGCCTGTCGATTGGCCCGGGCGGGCTCACCACGACGATGCCCGAAGCCGAGTTTCGCTCTCGCCTGCAGCAGGCGCTGAACGCCTTCAGCCCGATCCAGGGTGTCAACAATCATATGGGCAGTCGCCTGACTGCCGATCGCCAGCGCATGGACTGGTTGATGCAGGTGTTGGCCGAGCGGCAGCTATTTTTTGTCGACAGCCGTACCACCGCGCAAACCCAGGCCGCCTTCGCTGCTGAGGCCGCGGAGGTGCCCCACGTCTCCCGCGACATCTTTCTGGATAACGTACGCAGCGAAGCCGAGATCGATCACGAGTTTCGCCTGGTACTGGCGCGGGCGCGCAAGCAGGGCTCGGCCGTGCTGATCGGTCATCCCTATCCGGAAACCCTGGCTTATTTGGAGCGCCGCTTGCCGCAGCTGGAGGCGGAAGGGGTGCAGTTGGTGAGTGTGCAGGTGTTGTTGGAGCGGTAGCTGCTTGATCGTTGATCGCTCCCATGCCCTGCGTGGGAGCGCCTGTTAGTCAGGACGCTCTGCGTCCGGCTCTCGGCCGCAGTGTTGTCTGGCAAGTCGCCTTTCGCCTTTTACGGCGAGCCAAGGGGGGCTGCTTGCCCAGCCCCCCTTAGCGATCCCCCCGGGCACCCGACTACGCGGCCCTTCGGGTTCGCTGCGTTGCTCGGGCTGACGGGGAGGCCTCGCCGGCCACTCAAAAACTCGTCGCTTCGCTCCTCAGACATCCTATGACTCTTTTTCCCGTCAGTCCTGCGCTACTCGCCCGCGTAAACGGGACGGCAGTCCGTGCGCGCTGCACCGCTGCTGACGGCCCTCACGCAGAGCGTGGGAGCCACCAAGGATATTAGAGACGCATCTCAATCCCACGCTCGGCCATATAGGCCTTGGCGTCGGCAATGCTGTATTCACCGAAGTGGAAGATGCTGGCAGCCAGTACCGCGTCTGCCCGGCCTTGCAGTACGCCGTCGGCCAGGTGTTGCAGGTTGCCGACGCCGCCGGAGGCGATCACCGGGATGTGCAGCGCATCGCTGATGGCGCGGGTGACGCCCAGATCGTAGCCGCTTTTGACACCGTCCTGATCCATGCTGGTCAGCAGAATCTCGCCAGCGCCCAGCTGTTCCATCTTCTTCGACCACTCGACCGCATCCAGACCGGTCGGCTTGCGCCCGCCGTGGGTGAAGATCTCCCAGCGGCCGGGCTCGTTCGGGCCGGACACGCGCTTGGCGTCGATGGCGACCACGATGCACTGTGAGCCGAAGCGGTCAGCCGCTTCGCCGACGAATTCCGGGTTGAATACCGCTGCGGTGTTGATCGAGACCTTGTCCGCGCCGGCGTTGAGCAGGTTGCGAATGTCCTGCACGGTGCGCACGCCGCCGCCGACGGTCAGTGGAATGAACACCTGGCTGGCCATGCGCTCGACCGTGTGCAGCGTGGTGTCGCGTTCCTGATGGCTGGCGGTGATATCGAGGAAGGTAATCTCGTCCGCACCCTGCTCGTTGTAACGACGAGCAATTTCCACCGGATCACCGGCGTCGCGGATGTTCTCGAACTTGACGCCCTTGACCACGCGACCGTTGTCGACGTCGAGGCAGGGGATGATGCGTTTGGCCAGGGGCATGGGCTTTCTCCGAAAGCAGCTGCAAGCGACAAGCTTCAAGCTGCAAGCAAAATCAGTAAACCGGCGCGGACAGCTTGCCGCTTAAGGCTTGCGGCTTGCGGCTGCGTTGTCACACAACGCCTGCGCTTCCGCTACATCCAGCGTGCCTTCGTAGATCGCGCGGCCGGTGATGGCGCCGATGATGCCGGGGGCGCGGGCGTCGAGCAGGGTCTGAATGTCGCCGATGTGGTGGATGCCGCCGGAGGCGATCACCGGAATCGAAGTGGCGTTGGCCAGCGCGGCGGTGGCTTCGACGTTGCAGCCCTGCATCATGCCGTCTTTGGCAATGTCGGTGTAGACGATGGCGCTGACGCCGTCGGCTTCAAAGCGCTTGGCCAGATCGACAACCTGAATGCTGCTGACTTCGGCCCAGCCGTCGGTGGCAACGAAGCCGTCTTTGGCGTCCAGACCGACGATCACCTTGCCCGGGAAGGCGCGACAGGCTTCGCCGACAAACTCCGGCTCTTTGACCGCCTTGGTGCCGATGATGACGTAGCTGACGCCCGCCTTGACGTATTCCTCGATGGTTTCCAGCGAGCGAATACCGCCGCCGATCTGGATCGGCAGGTCGGGGTAGCGGCGCGCAATCGCGGTGACCGCATCACCGTTGACCGGCTTGCCTTCAAAGGCACCATTGAGGTCAACCAGGTGCAGGCGACGGCAGCCGGCCTCAACCCATTTGGCCGCCATGGCGACCGGGTCGTCGGAGAATACGGTGGCGTCTTCCATCAGGCCCTGACGCAGGCGCACGCAGGCGCCGTCTTTCAGGTCGATAGCGGGGATGATCAGCATGTCTTTTTCCTTTGGAAAAAGAGCTTCAAGCTTCAAGCTTCAAGCTTCAAGCGGTCTGGCTTGTGGCTTGCAGCTTGTGGCTTGTCGCTCGATGTTTACCAGCGCCCATCCCAGGCGAGAAAGTTGCTCAACAGCTGCAGGCCGTTGGTGTGGCTTTTCTCGGGGTGGAATTGGGTGGCGAATACGTTGTCCTGCGCCAGTGCGGCGGCGAAGTCGACGCCGTAGTGGCAGCGCCCGGCCAGCTGGCCGCTCTTGTCCGGCGCAGCGTAATAGCTGTGTACGAAGTAGAAGCGGGCATCCTGCTCGATGCGGTGCCAGAGCGGGTGGTCGATGGCCTGTTTGACCTGATTCCAGCCCATGTGCGGCACCTTCAGGCGGGTGCCGTCGGCTTCTTTCAGCTCATTGCCAAAGAAACGCACCTTGCCCGGGAACAGGCCAAGGCAGTCAACGCCGCCGTTCTCTTCGCTGTGCTCCAGCAGCATCTGCATGCCGACGCAGATGCCGAGCAGCGGCTTTTCCCTGGCGGCCTGACGGACGACGCCGTCGAGTTCGAGCTGGCGCAGTTCGCTGACGCAGTCGCGAATGGCGCCGACGCCCGGCAGCAGCACGCGGTCGGCGGCGAGGATGATCTGCGGATCACTGGTCACGTCGACCTGACGGGCGCCGGCGTGTTCAAGCGCCTTGGCAACCGAGTGCAGGTTGCCCATGCCATAGTCGATGACGGCTACATGACTGCTCATGGTTTACAGGCAACCCTTGGTGGAGGGCATGATGCCGCTCATGCGCGGGTCTTCTTCTATCGCCATGCGCAGCGCGCGGCCGAAGGCCTTGAACACGGTCTCGATCTGGTGGTGAGTGTTCACGCCACGCAGGTTGTCGATGTGCAGGGTGACCTGGGCGTGGTTGACGAAGCCCTGGAAGAATTCCATGAACAGGTCAACGTCAAAGCCGCCGACGCTGGCACGGGTATAGGGCACATGCATCTGCAGGCCGGGGCGACCGGAGAAGTCGATCACCACGCGTGACAGTGCCTCGTCCAGCGGGACATAGGCGTGGCCGTAGCGGCGGATGCCTTTCTTGTCGCCGATGGCCTTGGCAAACGCCTGGCCGAGGGTGATGCCGACGTCTTCGACGGTGTGGTGATCGTCGATGTGCAGGTCGCCGCGGGCCTTGATGGTCATGTCGATCAGGCCGTGACGGGCAATCTGGTCAAGCATGTGCTCAAGGAAGGGAACCCCGATGTCGAAATCGGCCTGGCCGGTGCCATCGAGATTGATGGCGACCTGTACCTGGGTTTCCAGCGTGTCGCGCGCGACGCTGGCCTTGCGTTCAGCCATGGCTGTCTCCGCTGATGGATGCGTTCAAAGGCGTGCATTATACGTGCCTGCCCATGCCGAGGGCTACCGGTGGCGGATTTGGCCTGCCAATCGGTGCAATAGGGCGGCACAATGGACCGTCTTGCAGTGAGGAGTGCAGTGGTGGACGTCGATCTGGTGGTCATCGGAGCCGGTGTGGTCGGGCTGGCAATTGCCCAGCGTATGGCGCGTGGCGGTCACAGCGTGCTGGTGCTGGAGCAGGAGGAGGCGCCCGGCCTGCATTGTTCCAGCCGCAACAGCGAGGTCATTCATGCCGGCATCTACTATGCGCCGGGCTCGCTGAAGGCGCAGCTCTGTCGGCAGGGGCGCGACCAGCTGTACGCCTGGTGTAATGAGTACGCTGTGCCCCATCGTCGATTGGGCAAGCTGCTGGTGGCCGTCACTGACGATGAAATACCGGCGCTGCGGCGCCTGCAGGATAATGCCGCGGCCAACGGGGTGGCGCTCAGCTGGTTAAGTGCTGCCGAGGTGGCCGCGCACGAGCCGCAGGTGCGCGCGGTGGCTGGGCTGTTGTCACCGGCCACCGGGATTGTCGACAGCCACGCACTGCTGCAGTCGTTTCAGGCTGCGCTGCAGGCCGCGAGCGGTGAGCTGCTTTGCCATACGCAGGTCGAGCGACTGGCCGCTGTCCCTGGCGGGCTGATGTTGGAGGGGCATAGTGGCGGCGATGCCTTCACGCTGCGTGCGCGGCAGGTCATCAATGCCGCCGGGCTGTTCGCGCAGCAGGTGCAGGCGGCAGCAGGCGCGCAGCAGGTTCCGCCGCTGCACCTGTGTCAGGGGCGCTACTTCAGCTACAGCGGGCGCTCGCCTTTCTCGCATCTGGTGTATCCCATGCCTGAGGTCAACGCAGCCGGGCTGGGCGTGCATGCGACCTTGGATATGGGCGGCCAGCTGCGCTTCGGGCCGGATGTGCGCTACCTCGATCAGCTGGATTATCAGGTCGACGACGGGCTGCGTGACGCCTTCGCCGCTGCCGTCCGCCGCTATTGGCCGCAGGTTGACGCGCAGCGTCTGCAGCCGGCCTATGCGGGTGTGCGTCCCAAGCTGTCTGGTCCGGGGGAACCGCCCCGGGATTTCGTCATCCAAGACCAGAGCGTACACGGGGTGCCCGGCTTGATTGCCCTGCTGGGCATCGAGTCGCCGGGCCTGACTGCCAGCCTGGCGCTGGCCGAGCTGGTCGCAGCGCGACTGGATGCGGTGTAGGCTCATTTGCAGGCGACCTCTGCGTCGCGCTGTGCCATGATCTTTGCCCCGGGCCGGACGGCCGCCGGCCGGGCTGACCAAGGAGTGATTATGAAATCCGTCGCCAAGGTGCTGGGCTTGGTAGTAGGTGCGGTAGCCCTGCTGTTGATTGCCGCGCTGTTCTTCCTGACCCGCCTGTTTGATCCCAACGACTACAAGGACGATATCCGCGCCGCTGCCCGCGAGCAGGGCAACGTTGAGCTGACGCTGGATGGCGACATCGGTTGGTCACTGTTTCCCTGGTTGGGCATGGAGCTGAAAGACGTGGGTGTCGCGCCGGTCGACAACCCGGCGCAGCCGCTGGCCAAGGTCGGCACCCTGGGCCTTGGCGTCAAGGTGCTGCCGCTGCTGCGTCAGCAGGTACGCATGAGCGATGTGATTCTGGACGATGTCCAGCTGCAACTGGTGCGCAATGATCAGGGCGTGGGTAACTGGGAGACCGTGGGCCCGCAGGACAGCGCCGGCGCAGCAGAAGGCGATGCCGGTAGCGGCGCCGAGCAACCGGAGGACACCGCCGGCTCGGCCTTCGATATCACCATCGAGAGCGTGCAGGTTACCAACGCCAGCGTGCACTACGAGGACCGCCAGAGCGGCCAGATCCTGTCGCTGGACGAAGCCAACCTGACCACCGGCGCGCTGATCCCGGGCGAGCCCTTTGATGTTTCATTCCTGGGCCTGCTGACGTTGGACCAGCCGGCCATGCGGGTGCGTATGGACCTGAACACCGTGGCGACCCTGCAGCCCGACGAACAGCGCTACCTGCTTAGCGGCGTCGACCTGAAGGTCGATGCCAGCGGCGAGCCCTTCTCTGGTCGTGCAGTCAATCTGCAACTCCAGGGCGATGGCCTGGTCGACCTGGCCGAACAGGTCGCCGAGCTGACCCAGCTGCGTCTGTCGCTGGCTGATATGCGTGCCACCGGTCAACTCAAGCTCAGCCAGCTGGACACAGAGCCGCAACTGGCGGGCCGCCTCGACGTGGCCGCCTTTGATGCCCGCGACCTGCTGCGTGATATTGGTCAGACATTGCCGGACATGGCCGATCCGGGGGCGCTGTCCAGCGTTGCGTTGTCGGCCAACCTCGAGGGCGGTGCGAGCAGCCTGATGCTGAATGATCTGCAGTTGGCCCTGGACGGCTTTGCCCTGCAGGGCTCGCTCGGGCTGGCGGATTTCGAGCGCCAGGCGCTGCGCTTTGATCTGGCAGGCGACACCCTGAACCTCGACAACTACCTGCCGCCCAGCGCAGAGGCTGAGGGCAGCAGTGGCAGCGCCGGTTCCGGCGGCAGCCGTTCGCAGTCCGCGCCCGAGCCCTGGAGTGACGATGCCGTTTTGCCGCTGGAAGCCCTTGCGCGGCTGGATGTCGACGGCAAGCTGGCGCTGCAGCAGGTCACGTTGACCGGGCAGGACATCAAGCCCTTCAAACTGGCAGTCAAGGCGCGTGATGGCGTAGTCCGTCTGACGCAACTGGACGGGGGTATCTTCGGTGGCACCTTCGCTGCCAGTGGCAGCATCGACACCCGCAAGACGCCGGTCAGCAGCGCCCTCAAGGCTCAGTTGCAGAAGATTGACTCAGCCGCGGCGCAGCTGGCTTACGACATACCGCAGCAGGTGCGCGGTCTGCTGGACATGAATCTGGATGTCGCCGCTGGCGGCAATAGCCTGCGCCGCTGGATGGGCAGCCTGAACGGTGGCGCCTCCTTTAAAGTGGAGGATGGCGCGTTGCTTGGGGTCAACCTGGAACAGCAGGTCTGCCGCGCTATCGCGCTAGCCAATCGCAAATCGTTGAGTAGCGAGCACGGCAGCGACAATACGCCGTTCGAGCAACTCGACGGCAGCTTTACCATTCGCAATGGCGTGGTCAGCAATTCGAATCTGGTGGTTGACCTGCCGGGGCTGGCTGGCAAGGGGCGAGGCGAAATCAATCTGCCTGAGCAGCGCCTGGATTACCGTGTCGGCCTGCTGCTCAAGGGTGACCGCAGCGAGATGCCGGATGAGGCCTGCCAGATCAATGAGCGCTACGCCGATATCGAATGGCCGATTCGCTGCCAGGGTTATCTGCACAATGCCGGCAGCAGCTGTGGTGTCGATACCGAAGAGGTCGGCAAGATTGCTGCCAGGCTGGTGGGTAATGAGGTACAGCGCAAACTGGAAGAGCGCATTGACGATTCGCTTGGCGACAAGGCACCGGAGCTGCGTGACGCCATCAAGGGGCTGTTTTCACGGTGACACCCGAGGTTTTCGCCCAGCGCGTGCTGGATTGGTATGACGAGCATGGGCGACACGATCTGCCCTGGCAGCAGGACATGACACCCTACCGCGTCTGGGTGTCGGAGATCATGCTGCAGCAGACGCAGGTGGCGACGGTCATCCCCTACTATCTGCGCTTTATGGAGCAATTGCCGAGCGTTGAGGCGCTGGCAGCGGCCGATGAGGATCAGGTGCTGCACCTGTGGACCGGGCTTGGCTACTACAGCCGGGCGCGCAATCTGCACAAGGCCGCCCAGCAGGTGGTCAGTCAGCACGGCGGCCTGTTTCCGCGCAGTGTCGAAGGGCTCTGCGAGTTGCCGGGGATCGGTCGCTCGACGGCCGGTGCCGTTGCCTCGTTGAGCATGGGGATTCGTGCGCCGATTCTCGATGGCAACGTCAAGCGGGTACTGGCACGCTTTGCTGCGGTCGAAGGCTGGCCGGGCGAGAAGCCGGTGCACGACCGGCTGTGGCAGTTGGCCGAACGACTCACCCCGCAGCACCGGGTGGCCCATTACACGCAGGCGATGATGGATCTGGGCGCGACCCTGTGCACGCGCAGCAAGCCCTCCTGCCTGCTGTGCCCCCTGGGTGACCACTGTGCGGCCAGGGTGCTCGGCGAGCCAACCCGTTTCCCTTTTTCCAAGCCACGCAAGACGCTGCCGGTGCGCAGCTGCGTCATGCCCTTGCTGATCAACGGCGATGGCAGTGTATGGTTGCAGCGCCGCCCCTCCAGCGGGCTTTGGGGCGGGCTCTGGTGTCCGCCCCAGTTGGATGACGACACTCAGTTGGCGGCGTTGCTGGAGCAGTTGCAGCTGACTGTCCACCAGCGTCATGACATGACGCCACTGCGGCACACCTTCAGCCACTTCCACCTGGATATTCAGCCGCTGTTGCTGACCGTCTCCGGCCCTGCTGGCGTGGCTGAAAGCGGACAGGTCTGGTATAACCTGCGGCAACCTGAACCACTGGGTCTGGCGGCGCCGGTCAAGAAGCTGCTGGGCCGGATCGAGCCGCTGCTGCAGGCGGCCCTGGAGGAGTAAGCCAATGACGCGCATGGTGATGTGTCGCAAGTACAAGCAGGAACTGCCAGGTCTGGATCGCCCGCCGTATCCGGGTCCCAAAGGGCAGGAAGTTTTCAACGAAGTCTCGCGCAAGGCTTGGGATGAGTGGCAGAAGCACCAGACCATGCTGATCAACGAGCGTCGGCTGAACATGATGGATCCCGAGGATCGGCGTTTCATTCAGCAGGAAATGGACAAGTTTCTCGCCGGTGAGGAATACGCTCAGGCCGACGGCTACGTCCCGCCCAGCGAGTGATGTGTCGGTAAGCGGCTGAAAAAGTGGAAAATATTATTCCGATGGCTTGACAGGTCGAGGCGCAATCTATTTAATGGCGCCCACGTTGCCCGGGTAGCTCAGTTGGTAGAGCAGGGGATTGAAAATCCCCGTGTCGGCGGTTCGATTCCGTCCCCGGGCACCATCTTTTAAAAAGCTCGCTTATAGCGAGCTTTTTTTTGCCTGCGATTTGCCTCCTGGCACCTTTCTGAGGGCGCATGTGCCACCTGAGGTTTGTCTGACAATCCTGTGCTAGCCTTTTTTTACCATTCGGTAGTAAAGGACTCGTCATGTGCCCGCAGCGTATTTCCGCTGGCAAGGCCTGCTTAGGTGCCGCTGCCGCCTTGGTCGCCGCAGACGCGATGGCCGCCCAGCAAGCGGCAGCGGACAGCTGGCAGTGGACCGTCAGCCCTTATGTCTGGGCGGCAGCCCTGGACGGCGATACCCGCCTGGCCGGCTACAGCAGCCCGGTTGATGTTCCCTTTTCGGAGACCTGGGAGCATCTGGATCTGGCCGCCATGGGGACCGTTGAGCTGAGCAACGGCCTCTGGGGCGGCTATCTGGATCTGCAGTATATCGATACCACCCAGGATCAGCAGGTCTCGGGCGGCAAGGCAGAGCTGACGGTCAGCATGCGCACCGCGTCGCTGGGCGCTTTTTATCAGGTTGTCACCCAGCCCTTGGGCGGCGATACGCTGCACGGCCAGCCGCGCCTGTTTACCGTGGCGCCGACCGCCGGTGTGCGCTGGCGGTCCCTGCGCGCTGACGCCAAGGCCCCCGGGGTCAACCAAGACCGCTCGGCGACCTGGTGGGACCCCTTTGTTGGCGCGCGCCTGAGTTACGACCTTGACCCGCGCTGGAACCTGTCAACCGAAGCGGATATTGGTGGCTTCGGTGTGGGTTCGGACTTTGCTTTCAACGGCCAGGTTCAGGTTGGCTACCGCAGCCAGCTCTGGAGCCATCCCTTACTCTGGCGTGCCGGTTATCGGGTACTTGCCGAGGATTTCTCAACGGACGACTTTACCGGCAACCGGTTTGTCTGGGATGTACGTGAGTACGGCCCGGTATTCGGCATGTCAATGGTGTTCTAGGGCAGATGGAGGTAGCGATGCGCAAGGTTTTACAGGCGTTTTTAGGGAGCGTGCTGGTCGCGTCAGGACTGGGCGTGCAGCAGGCCGATGCCTGCACGCGACTGGTGTATCTGGGGGCGGGAGAACAGGTTGTTACCGCGCGCTCGATGGATTGGCGTAACGACATTGATACCCACCTGTGGGTTTTTCCGCGCGGCATGCAGCGCAATGGCGAGGCGGGGCCCAACTCGATCGAGTGGACGTCCCAATACGGCAGCGTGATCGCCAGCGGCTATGACATCTCGACCACCGACGGCATGAATGAGGCGGGCCTGGTCGCCAATGTGCTGTGGTTGGTGGAGTCCGACTATCCCGCGTATTCGGCGGACCGCCCCGGACTGGCCATTTCAGCCTGGGCGCAGTATGTGCTGGATAATTTTGCCTCGGTTGATGAAGCGGTAACCGCCCTGCGTGAAGAGCCCTTCTTGCTGGTTACCGACAAGGTGCCGGGTGAAGACCGGATGGCGACCCTGCATCTGTCGCTGTCCGATGCCAGTGGCGACAGTGCCATTGTCGAGTACATTGACGGCGAACAGGTGATTCATCACTCGCGCGAGTATCAGGTAATGACCAATTCGCCGATATTTGATCAGCAGCTGGCGCTCGATACCTATTGGCGTCAGATCGGCGGCACGGTGATGTTGCCGGGCACCAATCGCGCGGCGGACCGCTTTGCCAGAGCCTCCTTCTATGTCAACGCGATACCCAAGAGCGAGGATGCCAACCGCGCCGTCGCCAGTGTGTTCAGCGTTATCCGCAATGTCTCGGTGCCCTACGGCATCACCACCCCGAGCGAGCCGAATATCTCTTCCACGCGTTGGCGTACCGTCGCTGATCACCAGCGTCTGCTGTACTTTTTTGAGTCGGCGCTGACCCCCAACACCTTCTGGGTTGATCTCAAGCGAGTTGACTTTTCTTCTGAGACAGGTAGTGTGCGCCGCCTTGATCTTGGCAAGGACCAGGACCACACCTATTCGGGCGACGCGACTGCAGACTTTGTCGAAGCTGCACCGTTTCGGTTCATGGGGTTGTGACCGTCGCTGCTGACGGTTTGCCCTGATGGCTCTGTTTCGGGCGTTCCGGGTGCGGGATCAATGAAGATGGCAAGCCTTTTGCCTATAAAAGGCTCAATGTGACCGAAGATAGGCGCTTGGTCATGGTTAGCAGCTGTGCTAGGTTTGCCATCAGCATGACAACCGGATGACTACAAACGGACTTGTCTAACGGTGGCGCATCACAAGTGCGGCACCTCATACCTGATGGCCAACACAGCCTGGTGGATACTGATACGTGACTTCACCCGCTCTTGAAGTGCGCAACCTGCACAAACGTTATGGCGACCTTGAGGTACTCAAGGGTGTCGATTTGATCGCCCGCGACGGCGATGTTATTTCCATTCTGGGATCGTCGGGATCCGGCAAAAGCACGCTGCTGCGTTGCATCAACCTGCTGGAGAACCCCCATGACGGCCAGATTCTGGTGGCCGGCGAAGAGCTCAAGCTCAAGCGCGCCCGGCAGGGCGAACTGGTCGCCGCCGACAATCGGCAGATCAACCGGCTGCGTGCCCGCGTCGGCTTCGTGTTCCAGAGTTTCAACCTCTGGCCGCACATGAGCATCCTCGACAACATCATCGAAGCGCCGCGCCGCGTGCTGGGCCAGTCCAAGGCCGAAGCGGTCGAGGCGGCCGAAGCCTTTCTGGCCAAGGTCGGTATCGCCGACAAGCGCCATGCCTTTCCTGCCCAGTTGTCCGGTGGTCAGCAACAGCGCGCCGCCATCGCGCGCACGCTGGCGATGCAGCCGCGGGTAATACTGTTTGATGAGCCAACCTCGGCACTGGACCCGGAAATGGTGCAGGAGGTGCTCAGCGTGATTCGTACACTGGCTGACGAGGGCCGTACTATGCTGTTGGTTACCCACGAATTGGGGTTTGCCCGGCAGGTGTCCAGTCAGGTGGTGTTTCTGCATCAGGGGCAGGTCGAAGAAATCGGCACCCCGGATCAGGTGTTCGATAACCCAGGTTCCGAACGCTGCCGACAGTTCATGTCTAGCCACAAGTAAGGAGTCGTACCATGAATCAGTACAAGAAGATGTTGCTGGCGGCTGCCACCGCGTTGTTCGTGAGTGCACCTGCCGTTGCCGAGACCCTGCGCATTGGTACCGAGGGCGCTTATCCTCCCTTCAACCAGATCGATGCCAGCGGTGAAGTGGTTGGCTTTGACCTGGATATCGCCAAGGCCCTGTGCGCCGAGATGCAGGTGGAGTGCACCGTCGTCACCTCCGACTGGGACGGTATTATCCCGGCCCTGAACAACAACAAGTTCGACTTCCTGGTCGCCTCCATGTCGATCACCGACGAGCGCAAGCAGGCCGTTGACTTCACCGAGCCCTACTACACCAACAAGCTGCAGTTTGTGGCGCCCAAAGACGCTGACTTCCAGACTGACGAAGCCAGCCTCGACGGCAAGACCATCGGTGCCCAGCGCGCGACCATCGCCGGTCAGTGGCTGGAAGACAACTTGGGCGATGTCGTTGACATTCGTCTGTACGACACCCAGGAAAACGCCTATCTGGACATGAGCGCAGGCCGCATTGACGGCGTGCTGGCTGACAACTTTGTCCAGTACGAGTGGCTGCAGAGCGACGCCGGTGCGGACTTCGAGTTCAAGGGCGAGCCGGTGTTCGACAATGACCAGATCGGTATTGCCGTGCGCAAGGGCGACCCGCTGCGCGAGCGTCTGAACACGGCACTCAAGACCATCGTTGAGAACGGTACCTACGAGACCATCAACGCCAAGTACTTCCCCTTCAGCATCTACTGATAACCAGCCGGGCCCTGCGGGGCCCGGTTCGGATGTAACCTCATGCCTGATCTTCACGGTTTTGCTCCAGCCCTGCTTGAAGGGACCTGGATGACCATTCGTTTGTCCCTGGCCTCGCTGGCCCTGGGGCTGCTGTTCGGCCTGCTTGGTGCCTCTGCCAAGGTGTCGGACAAGCGCGTGCCGCGCCTGCTGGGCGGCTTTTATACCTCGGTGGTGCGTGGTGTACCCGAAACGGTCTGGGTACTGATGATGTACTTCGGCACCGTGTCGGCCATGAATGCCATCGGTGCCTGGTTCGGTAATCCGCAGCTGTCGCTCAGCCCCTTTGTGGCTGGTACTTTCGCGTTGGCACTGTGCTTTGGCGCTTATGCCACGGAGGTGTTTCGGGGGGCGTTGCTGGCCATCCCCAAGGGGCAGAAAGAAGCGGGGCAGGCGCTGGGCATGTCCAACCTGCGCATCTTCTGGTGCATCACCCTGCCGCAGTTGTGGCGCGTCGCATTGCCGGGGCTGGGTAACCTGTATCTGATCATGCTCAAGGATACTGCGCTGGTGTCGCTGATCACCCTGGAAGAGATCATGCGCAAGGCGCAAACCGCCGCCAACGCCACCAAGGAACCCTTCACTTTTTATCTGCTGGCCGCGTTGATCTACCTGTTCCTCACGGTCTTTATCATGGGCGCGTTGCACTGGTTCGAGCGTCGCGCCAACCGTGGTTTTGTGAGGACTGAGCTATGACCTGGGCTGAACGCTGGGCGACTATCGAGCGCTTTCTGCCGCAGCTGTGGGACGGCACCCTGGTCACCCTGCAACTGGTCGGGCTGGCGGTACTGATTGGCCTGTTTTTCGCTATCCCATTGGGGCTGGCGCGGGCATCGCGGCATTGGTATGTGCGCGCGCTGCCGTACAGCTATATCTTTTTCTTCCGTGGTACGCCGCTGCTGCTGCAGCTGTTCCTCGTGTACTACGGCATTTCCCAGTTCGAGGTGGTGCGCAAGAGCTTCCTCTGGCCCTATCTGCGTGAGCCCTACTGGTGTGCACTGATCACCATGACCATGCATACCTCGGCCTACATCGCCGAGATTCTGCGCGGCGCCATCCAGGCGGTACCGCCGGGCGAGGTGGAAGCGGCTCGGGCGTTGGGCATGTCGCGGCGCCAGGCGCTGCAGTACATCATCCTGCCGCGTGCCATCCGCATCGGCCTGCCGGCCTACGGCAACGAGGTGATCCTCATGCTCAAGGCCAGTGCCGTGGTGTACACCATCACCATGATGGACATCATGGGGGTGATTCGCACCATCAACTCGCGTACTTACCAGTACGAGCTGTTCTTCTTTGTCGCCGGTGTCATGTATCTGATCATCACCCTGGTGTTCACCCAGCTGTTCCGGCTGGTCGAGCGCTGGCTCAAGGTCGACGCCAGCCGGCAGCAACGCTGACCGCCAGGCGTGGAGCTGCTCACCCGGTTCAATCAGCTGACTGATTGGCTGCAGCGCCATCAGGCGCTGTGGCGTGAGCGTCCGTTTACCCACCTGCAGCTGTCCTGGGAGCAGGACTGGCCCGCGCTGGTCAGCTGGTTGCGTCAGCGCAGTCTGGCCGACGCCGAGGCGGCGCAGCTGCAGCCGGCGTTGCTGGCCGATGCCCCTGAGCCCTTTGGCGCGCTGGCCGCCCAGGCGCGCGCGTTGTGCCGTGTGCCGCGCTGGCACGGCGAGCTGGCGGAGCCGGTACCCGAGCCGCTGCAGCGGCATATTCCGGGGCGCAAGTGGCAGCAGATTACCCGCTTCAGTGCCGTCACTTCAGCGCGTATGCCGGCACCGCCGCAGCGTTGGGTCGACTGGTGCGCGGGCAAGGGCCACCTTGGCCGGCTGCTGGCTTGGCACAGCCAATGTCCGGTGTGTTGCCTGGAGTGGGACGCCACCCTGTGCGATGCCGGGCAGCAGCTCAGCCAGCAACTGCAACTGCCGGTGCAGCATCTGACGGCGGATGTCATGCAGCTGCCTGTAGCGCAGCTGCAACCCCAGGACGCTGCGGTGGCCCTGCACGCCTGCGGCGATCTGCACCGGCAACTGATCGAGCAAGTAGTGGCTGCCGGTTGTGCACAGCTGGCGCTGTCGCCCTGTTGCTACAACCGCATCAGCGCGCCGCAGCACCAACCGTTATCAAATGCCGGCAGACAAGCCGGACTGCAGCTCAGCCGTGACGAGCTGGGTCTACCGCTACAGCAGACAGTGACTGCGGGTGCCCGTGAGCGGCGTCAGCGCGACCGCTCCATGGCCTGGCGGCTGGCCTGCGACCTCTGGCAGCGCGAAACCCGCGGGACCGATGCCTACCTGCCCACTCCCTCGAAACCGCCAGGCCCCGCGCCGGATACCCTGCAGCAGTTCTGCCAAGCCGTTGCCCAGCATCACCAGTTGGCGCTACCGGCGCCACCCTGCTGGGACGCACTGGAGCAGCGCGGCTGGCAGCGGCTGGCCGAAGTACGCAACCTGGAACTGGTGGCCGGGCTGTTCCGTCGCCCCCTGGAGCTGTGGCTGGTGATCGAGCGCGCCCTTTATCTACAGGAAGCCGGCTACAGCGTCAGCCTGGGCGAGTTCTGCGACACGGAACTGACCCCGCGCAACCTGCTGTTGCTGGCGACAGCAAGCCCTGATCAAGTCTGAACGCCGGGTGGAACGAGCGCTCAAGGCTCTACAGGGCGTGTGCAATGGGTCCATGCAGTCTATACACAACAACTGACAGTTACTCACCAGCCTGTCTACCGCTTGCGCACAGGGTTATCCACAGCTTGTGCTGGCCTGTGGTTATCCACGCCTTCTGTGTATAACTGTGTTGATGACATTGGAGTAACCCTGCCAAAGCCAGATTTGGCGCGGGCTGGCGCGCACAGGCTAAATGTTGATCAGTTGTGCGCTGTGTGTAAAAACAACGGCTTGCAAGCACTTTGTGAAGCGTCGGTAGAAAAGTCATGCACAAGTGAGATTTGTCTGGCAGGGGATAAAATCCACAGCGAAAAAGCGCGCATAGCGGCCGCCGATCTCTTTACACAGGAATCTGGCGATATATAATGCACCCCGCGCCGGTATAGCTCAGCTGGTAGAGCAACTGACTTGTAATCAGTAGGTCCCGAGTTCGACTCTTGGTGCCGGCACCACAACATAGAAGGCCTGCGAGAAATCGCAGGCCTTTTTTGTGCTTGTGTACGTACAAAAACGCGTACAAACAGGCCGTTGAGTAAGGAGACGGGCTGGCATCCTCGCTATGCTCTGCGCAGTCCTCCTTCACCACCAGCCAGCGAAACGTCGCTGCCTACACGATAGCCCGGGTTATCGCGTCGCTCCTATGCCGTGCAGGCTTTGGCACGCACTGCTTAGTCGTTGCTTCCTGCGCATTAAATCATCATCGCTCGCCAACTTTTCCTCCAATCGTTGTGCGCATCTGTTTGCGGATGCCACCCCGCCGGCGTCTGCCCACTGGCAATCGCCAGAGCCTCCGGTAGCGAGGTAGGGAGCATGGGGCCGTGGCCGAGCTCGGGGAATTGCTTCCAGTGCACACTGAGGCCGGGCTGGTCGGCCAGGCTTTTTACAGTGGCCATAAAGGCGTGGCTGCCTCGTTGCGTGAGGCGGGTGACCTCGGCGGCGTCCATCTGCTCGGTGATGCGTACCTCGTTGCTGCCCCGTGCCAACCAGATATCGGCCTCTGCGTTGCTGTTTGTCAGGTACTGTTGCAGCACGCCGTCATGCCAGTACACCGCCGGGCTGACCGGGATGTAGCGGGTGAAGCTGCTGCTTGGCTGGGTCATGGCGTAGAGTGCGAACAGGCCGCCAAAGGAGTGGCCCCAGAGGCTTTGTTGTCTGCTGTCGAGGCTGACGCGGCGAGCCACTTCGGGCTTGATGCGCTGCTCCAGCAAACGGAGAAAGGCCTCGGCGCCGCCGCCCAGCCGGTCGGGGCGCAGCGGGTCGGCAATCAGGCCTTCGCCCGGCCCGGCCGGGGTGTAGTCGCGCTGGCGGGCGACTACGTCGAATAGCAGGTCGGTGTCGTAGCCGACCATCACCAGCACCGGTCTGTGCTCGGCGGGCAGCGCGCTGAGCCAGTCTTCACGCAGGTGGTGCAGAGCGGCGTTGCCATCCAGCAGGGTCAGCGACGGGTAGCCGCCGGCTGGCGCCGGGCTGCGTGGTATGCCCAGCCAGATGCGGTAATGACGCTCGCCGTCTGCAGAGTCCAGGCGAAAATCCTCAAAGCGGTACAGGCTCGAGTCGCGATCGGCCAGGGTATTGCCCATGGTGCGGGTCAGATCCGGGCGAGTCTGGGCGAGGCCGGGCAGGGCGCTGGTGGCGAGCAGAGCTTGGATGAACTGGCGGCGGGACAGGGGCATACGGCTGAGTACTCTGTGTCTGTTGCGGCAGGTGGCCACGTTAGCAGGTTTTGCCGTCTGGGTGCCTGTGTGAGGCGTTGAGCCGCCTGGTGATTGCCAAGCCTGTGCGCTCGGCGCAAGAATGGAGTCAGCCGTTGCGACCGGACTGGTCGTATCTATCCCAACGCCGACGTTTGTCTGGTCGGCGTTTGCCAAGGAAGCCTCGCATGACAAGACCCAACGTAATCAATGCATCGGTCAGCCCCAAAGGCAGCCTGGAAACCCTCTCTCAACGTGAAGTCCAACAGCTCGGCAAGGTCGGCTCCGGTGGTCTGCATCAGCTATTCCGCCAGTGTGCGCTGGCGATTCTCAACACCGGCGCTCGCGTCGATAACGCCAAGACCATTCTTGAGGCTTACGCCGATTTTGAAGTGCAGATTCACCAGCAGGATCGCGGTGTGCGGCTGGAGCTGATCAACGCCCCGGCTGATGCCTTTGTCGACGGCGAAATGATCGCCAGTACCCGGGAAATGCTGTTCAGCGCGCTGCGCGACATCGTCTATACCGAAAGCGAGCTGGGCGGCCCGCGGATTGATCTTGAGAGCTCCGCCGGCATCACCGACTACGTCTTCCATCTGCTGCGCAACGCGCGCACCCTGCGCCCCGGGCTGGAACCGAAGATGGTGGTGTGCTGGGGCGGGCACTCGATCAGCATCGAGGAGTACAAGTACACCAAGAAGGTCGGCCACGAGCTGGGCCTGCGCAATCTCGACATCTGCACCGGTTGCGGGCCGGGCGTAATGAAAGGCCCGATGAAGGGTGCGACCATTGCCCATGCCAAGCAGCGCGTCCTTGAGGGGCGCTATCTGGGCATCACCGAGCCCGGCATCATTGCCGCCGAAGCGCCCAACCCGATCGTCAACGAACTGGTGATCATGCCCGACATCGAGAAGCGCCTGGAGGCTTTTGTGCGGGTTGGTCACGGCATCATCATCTTCCCGGGCGGTGCCGGCACGGCGGAGGAGTTTCTTTACCTGCTGGGCATCCTGATGCACCCGGACAACCGTGATTTGCCGTTCCCGGTCATCCTCACCGGCCCGCGCAGTGCCGAGGCCTATCTGCAGCAACTGCATGCCTTTGTCGGTGCGACCCTGGGGGCTGCGGCGCAGCAGCACTACCGCATCATCATCGACGATCCGACCGAGGTCGCGCGCTGCATGGCCGCCGGTCTCAAGGAGGTGGAACTGTTCCGGCGCGAGCGCAACGACGCCTTCCACTTCAACTGGCTGCTGCACATCGAGGAGAGTTTTCAGCGCCCGTTTGATCCGACCCACGCCAACATGGAGGCGCTGCAGCTCACCCTGGAGATGCCGCCGCACGAACTGGCGGCGAACCTGCGCCGGGCGTTTTCCGGGATCGTTGCGGGTAACGTCAAGGACAAGGGTATTCGCCTGATCGAGCAGCACGGGCCGTACCGCATTCATGGCGACCCGCGCATCATGCAGCCGCTGGATGCGCTGCTGCAGGCCTTTGTCGATCAGCACCGCATGAAGCTGCCGGGCGGGGCCGACTACGAGCCGTGTTACCGCGTGGTCAGTTGAAGCAGGAGGTGCCTCGCCGTTAATGCGGCGAGGCACCCTGTGTCAGACCGGCTGACAATAGCGGCGCTGGAAGTACACCAGCCCATCGCCGCTGTCGCGCTGGCGGATCGCCAGAATCTCGCAGATCAGAACGTCGTGGCTGCCGGCCGAGACCCGGTTGCTGATGCGGCAATCGAAGTTGATCAGCGCGTCGTCCAGCATCGGTGCACCGCTGATGTCGGTGCTCCAGTCGGCGCTGGCGAAGCGCTCATCCATCGCCGTCTTGCCGCCGAACAGGTTGGACAGCGCCTGCTGATCGCAGGTCAGCGTGTTCACGCACAGATGGTCGTTGGTCTGAAAGATGTCGTAGACCGAGGCGCTGCGGTTGAGGCAGACCAGCAGGCTTGGCGGCTCGTCCGACACGCTGCACACGGCGGTGGCGGTGAAGCCGGCGCGGCCGGCAGGGCCATCGGTGGTGACCACGTTGACGGCTGATGCCAGCACCGACATGGCGTTGCGAAAAGCGTCCTTGGTGACCGGGGCGGGCATGGGTTCCACTATCTTGGCTGCGAGCATGACGGGCTCCTTCAGGTGAGAATGCAGGCCTTGGAATAGGCCAGGCGCGGCAAACGGTCGAACACCTTGCTGCTGTCGCCGTAACCGAGGTTGATCAACAGATTGGACTTCCAGTGGCTGTCGCTGAAAAACGCGGCGTCCAGTGCCTTGGCGTCAAAGCCGGACATCGGCCCGGTATCCAGGCCCAGGCTGCGGGCGGCCATGATGAAGTAGGCGGCCTGCATCGAGCTGTTACGGAAGGCAGTTTCGTAAATCATCTCCGGGCTGCCGGTGAACCAGCTGCGTGCGTCCGCATGCGGGAACAGCTCGGGCAGGGCGTCGTAGAAGCGCGAGTCAAAGGCGACGATCACGGTGACCGGCGCGCTCATGGTCTTCTCCAGATTGCCGGATGACAGGCACGGCTTGAGCAGCTCCTTGCCTTGACGGGTGCGCACAAATACAAAGCGTGCCGGGCTGCAGTTGGCCGAGGTCGGACCCATCTTGGTCAGGTTGTAGATGGTTTCCAGCAGGCTGTCGGGCACCGGCTGGTCGAGCCAGCCGTTGTGGCTGCGGGCCTCGGTGAACAGCTGTGCCAAGGCGGTTTGATCCAATGGTTCGTACATGGTTGCCCTCACTCAGGCGGCGTATTCGGTGTCGTGAATGACGCTGGCAAGAAAGCGCTTGAGCGTCGTATTGATGGTGTCTGGGCAGGTCACGCTGGAGGCGTGGCCGCCATAGTCAAAGCATTCCAGGCGGGCGTTCGGCAGTTGCTCGGCAAGCTCTCGCGAGCACTGCCAGGGCACCAGCATGTCGTCGCGGTTGGCGATCAGCAGCGTCGGCTGGCGGATGTTGGCCAGCGCCTGTGCGTCCGGTGCAAACGCCTGCAGGGCGGCAATGCGGCGCAGCAGATTGTCGGTCGGCGGAAAGCCGGCCACGTGCTTGCGGTCGTCGATTTGCAACTGCTCGATGTTGGCGGCGATCCAGTCCGGCGGGTAAAGAAACAGCGCTTGCGCTTCGACGTAGGCTGCCGGGCCACTACCGGCGAGCAGCTGCTTGCGTACCGAGAAGCAGCGCGCGGTATGCGGGCTGACCCGCGACCAGGCGTTCATCAGCGTCAGACTGCGCAGTCCCGGTGCCTGCTGGATGGCCAGCGCCAGCCCGACCAGCCCGCCGAGGGCGTGACCGATCAGGTGATAGTCGCCGATGCCGTGGCTGGCGAGCAGCGTGCGCAACTCGCTGGCCATGGCGTCGATGCTGTAGTCGGCGGGCAGCGTGGCGGGGCTCTTGCCGGTGCCGAGCTGGTCGTACAGCACCACGCGGTAATCGCTGGTCAGTGCGTCCAGTTGCGGCATCCAGAAATGCGCCGCGCCGCCGAGCCCCGAGCTGAACACCAGCGTCGGGGCGTCGGCATCACGCCGGCCGTGGATTTCGATATGCATCAAGGCCGTGGCCTCAGCCGACGTGGGCAATGCTGGCGATCTCGATCAGCGCGTCCGGCTTTACCAGACCGCACTGGATGCAGTAACGCGCCGGCTTTTCGCCCGGGAAGTACTCGGCGTAGACGGTGTTAATGGCGGCGTAATCGCTCCAGTCGCGCAGCATGATCATGTTGAAGGTGACGTCATCCATGGTGCCGCCGGCTTCCTCGACCACACCCTTGATGGTTTCCAGCACGTGACGGGTTTGCGCTGCCGCATCGCCAACGTGCACCACGTTGTTGTCTTTGTCGAAGGGCAGAGTGCCGGAAACATACACAATGCCATCGGCCATCGAGCCCGGAACGTAGGGGGCCAGCGGTTTGCCGGTGCCGGCGGGGAGTACGGTTTGCTTGCTCATGCGGATGCTCCTTGAGTTACGGGCTTGGTCAGTGCAGTGCAGAAGTCGTCGACGCTGCTGACCCAGCCAAAGAAGGTTTCGATGTTGTACAGCGAGGCCTGCTGGACGAATTCCGGGCCGGCCTGATGGGTGGCGTCGGCCAGCACCACGCCGAAGTATTCGAGGAAGAAGCCGTCGCGCAGGGTGGATTCCACGCAGACGTTGGTGGCGATGCCGGTAAACACCAGATTGCGGATGCCGCGGGCGCGCAGCAGGCTGTCGAAGGCGGTGTTGAAGAAGCCGCTGTAGCGCGGTTTCGGCACCACAAGGTCGCCCGGTTGCGGTTGCAGGGCGTCGACCAGATCGTAGTCCCAGGTGCCCTTGGCCAGCAGCTTGCCCTGCAGCTCCGGGTTCTTGCGCATGGTCTTCAGCGCGTTGGACTTGTGCCAGTTCGGCGAGCCGGGGCCGCCGGCTTCGGCGTACTCGCTGTCCCAGCCGTTCTGGAAGAAGATCACCTGCACGCCGGCGGCGCGGGCCGCTTCGATGGCGCGGGCGATCTGTTCGATCACCGGCCCGGTGCTTGAGACATCAAAACCCGCCAGATCCAGATAGCCGCCCTTGGTCGAGTAGGCGTTCTGCATGTCGACCACGATCAGTGCGGTCTCGCCGCTGTTGATCGCCAGCGACTCGGGGCGCGCGGGCAGAATCACATCGGTCGGGTTGTTGCGTAGCGGTGCGTGACCGACAACAGGTTTGGTCAGGCTGTTCATCACGCGCTCTCCAGCATCTCGTTGGTGACGTGTTGGCGGCTCTTCATCAGCGGCTGGATCTTGCTGCCGAAGTCTTCGATGCCCTTGATGAAGTCGTCGAAGGTCAGCATCACGCCGCTGTTGCCGGGCACTGTGGCGACTTCGTCGAGCATGCGCGCAACGTTTTCATAGGAGCCCACCAGGGTGCCCATGTTGATGTTCACCGCAGAGGTCGGATCGGCCATCTGGCGGATGTTGGTGTCGCCCTTGGACTTGGTGTCGGCGGCGCCCTGTTCGCCCAGCCAGGCGATGGCTTCGTGGTCGGCGCCGTCCTTGTAGTGCTCCCAGCGGGCGCGGGCGGCTTCGTCGGTTTCATCTGCGATGATCATGAACAGCGCACAGGAGGTGACGTCGCGGCCGCTTTCTGCGGTGGCCTTGACCAGTCGTTCGACGGTCGGCGCGAAAGCAGTTGGCGTGTTGACGCCCTTGCCGAAGCAGAAGTTGTAGTCGGCGTACTTGGCGGTGAAAGCCATGCCGGCCTCGCTCTGCCCGGCGCAGATGACCTTCATGTCGGCCTGGGGTTTCGGGCTGACGCGGCAGTCGTCCATCTGGAAGTGTTCGCCCTTGAAGTCGCTGCGACCGGTGGTCCACAGGTCGCGCAGCACGGTGGCGTACTCACCGAGATAGTCGTAGCGGTTGGCAAAGAACTCATCACCCGGCCACAGGCCCATCTGGCTGTATTCCGGCTTCTGCCAGCCGGTCACCAGGTTGACGCCGAAGCGGCCGTTGGAGATCGAATCGATGGTAGAGGCCATGCGCGCAACGATCGCCGGCGGGAGGGTCAGGGTGGCGGCGGTGGCGAACAGCTGGATGCGCTCGGTCACCGCAGCCAGGCCGGCCATCAGGGTGAAGGACTCGAGGTTGTGTTCCCAGAACTCGGTCTCGCCGCCGAAGCCGCGCAGCTTGATCATCGACAGGGCGAATTCGAAGCCGTAGTGCTCGGCGCGTTGCACGATGGCCTTGTTCAGATCAAAGGTCGGCATGTACTGCGGCGCGTTCTTGGAGATCAGCCAGCCGTTGTTACCGATCGGGATGAAGATACCTACATTCATTGGATTGCACTCCATAGTCCATTTGTTCGGAAGGTCGGCATGTGCGGCCGGCCGCTGAACTGGGAAAAGCACAATCCAGGCCATGTTTTTTTTGTTGATTTAAATCAATGGTTTGTGTGGTTTGAGTGGTTTAAGTTAGACCATTTAGTCTGAATTAGAGCACTTGGTTTGTGCATGCGGCTCTGTTTTGGGGCCCATTTTGGGGCTTGAGTTCGACGCCACCCCCAAGGGTAGAATGCGACCACCAAGGACTAAGGCTGCCCCTCCCGTGAGCAAACAGATACAGCGCCCCGCAACACCTGCCAAGAAGCCCAAGGCGCGCAGCCGGGTGCCCAGCGAGGCCACGCTGAATCGGCGCAAGCGGCTGATGGAAACCAAGCGCAGCGCCATCATGGAAGCGGCGCTGGATGTGTTTTCCCGTTACGGCTTGCACGGCACCAGTCTGGATCAGGTCGCCAGCCAGGCCGATGTGTCCAAGACCAACCTGCTGTATTACTTTGCTTCCAAGGAAGACCTGTACATCAATGTGCTGCGCCAGTTGATGGATGTCTGGCTGAGCCCGCTCAAGTCATTTAGCGTCGAGCAGGACCCGGCCGAGGCGATTGGTGACTATGTGCGCGTGAAGCTGGAGCTGTCGCGTGATCATCCGGCGGAGTCCCGGCTTTTCTGTCTGGAGGTCATTCAGGGGGCGCCGCTGTTGTTGGGCGAGTTGCAGGGCTCGTTGCGTGATATCGTCGAATCCAAGGTCAGCGTCATCAATGCCTGGATCGAGGCCGGTAAGCTGGCACCGGTCGAGCCGCATCATCTGATCTTCTCGCTCTGGGCGATGACCCAGCACTACGCCGACTTTCGTACCCAGGTTGAGGCGGTCTCTGGTCGTACCCTGGAAGATCCGGCCTTCTTTGCCGAGACGCTGACCAATCTCAAGGCATTGGTGTTGCAGGGCGTCTGTCCGCGTTCTTGATGCAGATCAATATCGCCGCCCCTTTTTTGGGCTAAACGCACAAACCGAGTGCTCTAGATCAGACCGTTTGTTCCAAAATAAGCGGTCTTTTTTCATTATCTATTTGTTTTTTAAGAAAAAACAGTTTTTGGCATAGTTGCTGCAAACGTCTCCGCTGATTGGAAAATGGCGCGTCGAACACTCCTCGCGTCGCTTCTTCTGCCCAGCGCTCTCGCTGAGCTCCATTTGGAGGAAACGGTTGTATGACGCTTCAATACGTTCCCATCATCGACCTTGGCCCCTATTTCGACGGGACTGCCGAGGGTAAAGCTGAGGTGGCCAAAGCGGTCAACCAGGCCTGTCGCGACATCGGCTTTCTGGTGATTACCGAGCACCAGATTCCCAAGGAATTGATCGAGCGGGTCTATGCCTTGACCTCACAGTTCTTTGATCTGCCGATGGCCGAAAAGCGCAAGGCGGACCGTCCGCGTCCGGACATGGTCCGCGGTTACAGCGCGGTTGCCGAAGAAAGCCTGTCCTACTCGATGGAAGAGGCGGCGCCGGGCGATCTCAAGGAATCCTTCTCGATCGGCCCGACCGATGTACCGGCCGAGCCCTACTACTCCGAAGTCATGGCCGGCCCGCACTTCGCGCCGAATGTCTGGCCCGCTGACCTGCCCGGATTTCAGCAGGCCTATGCCGAGTATTTCGAGGCCATGGGCGATCTGGCACGCACGCTGATGCGCATCTTTGCATTGGCGCTGGAGCTGCCGGAGACCTTCTTCGACGACAAGATCGACAAGCACATCAGCATGTTCCGCAGCCTGCGTTACCCGCACCTGAAAGAGGGTATCGAGGAAGGTCAGCTGCGCGCCGGTGCGCATACCGATTACGGCAGCTTGACCATCGTCAAACCCGACGGCGCGCTGGGTGGCCTGCAGGTCTGCAACCGCGACGGCGAGTGGGTCGATGTGCCCTATGTGGAAGACGGCTTCGTGGTCAACATCGGTGACCTGATGATGCAGTGGACCAACGACCAGTGGATCTCGACCTTGCACCGGGTGATCAATCCGCCGGAAGACGCTGCCGGTGATCAGCAGCGCCAGTCGCTGGTGTTCTTCCATCAGCCCAACTACGACGTGATGGTCGAATGCCTGCCAAGCTGCCTGGCCGAGGGCGAGACGCCGCGGTATGCACCGGTCAGCTCCGGCGATCACCTCAAGTCCAAGTTCGTCCGTCAGACGACCTTCGGCGGCAGCAAGGTGGCCTGATATGAGCAAACTCTCCTACGTCAACGTATTCGCCCGCGACATCGAAGCGCTCAGCGGGTTCTACCAGCGGGTGTTCGACTTTCCGGAAGTGGAGGCGATTCGCTCGCCGATCTTTGTCGGTCTGGATGCGGGCACCTGCTGCATCGGCTTCAACGCGCCGGATGCCTACGAGCTGCTGCATCTGGCCGAGCACTCCGACACCCGCGGTTGCAAGTTTCTGCTCAACATCGACGTCGACAGCCCCGCCGAGGTCGACCGCATGGTGCCGATCGCCGTCGAGGCGGGCGCCACCCTGATCAAGCCGCCGTATACCACCTATTACAACTGGTATCAGGCGGTGCTGATGGATCCGGAAGGCAACGTGTTCCGTATCAACCACATGATGTAGTCACACCACCTGATCGCAAGAAGGACTTTGGCAATGAAAAAACTGATTGCGGGCGCCGTATGCGCCCTGGCCGCCTGCGGCCTGCCGACCCTGGCTGCTGCCGAGGAAGGCGGATTTACCCTGACCGGTCCGGCGAAGATCGCCATGCTCTACATCAGCCCGCGCAACGACGGTGGCTGGACCCAGGCGTTCGACGAGGCGCGTCAGCGTCTGGAAGGCGAGATCGGCCAGAAGATTCAGTACGTGGAAAGCGTGCCGGAAACCGCCTCGGCGATCAAACCGACCGTTGAACGACTGATTCAGCGTGGCGCCAACATCATCATCGGTACCGCCTTCGGTTACTCCGACACCTTCAAGGAGCTGGCCGACAAGTACCCGGAAGTGGCCTTCCTGAATGGCTCCGGCACCACCAATTCGCACAACCTGGAATCCTTCTACGGTCGCACCTACGAGAGCCAGTACCTGTGCGGCATGGCTGCGGGCGCCGCTTCTGAAACCGGCAAGCTGGGCTTCGTTGCCGCCAACCCCTTCGGTCAGGTGAACTGGACCGTCAACGCCTTCGCCATGGGCGCCCAGCAGATGAATCCGGATGCCACCGTCACCGTGATCTACACCGGCGCCTGGAATGACCCGGTCAAGGAGCGCGCGGCAGCGACCGCGCTGATCGACCAGGGCGCTGACGTCATCGGCCAGCACGTGGATAGCCCGACCCCGCAGATCGTTGCCCAGGAGCGCGGCGTCTATGGCACCGGTCACCACCGTGACATGAGCGAGTTCGCCCCCGAAGCCACCGTCTGTTCCTCGGTCTGGGTCTGGGATCGCTTCCTGGCACCGGAGCTGAAGAAAATCATGGCCGGCAACTGGGTACCGGCTGAACACGGTGCGCTGCTGTCGATGGAGCAGGGCGGTACCGACGTCTCCTGCTGCGGCAAGGGTATCGACGAGGAAGAGAAAGCCAAGATCATGGCCGCCCGTGAGGAGCTGCTGAATGGCGAGAAACTGATCTACGCCGGCCCGATCTCCGACCGTGACGGCAACGTCAAGGCGGCGGAAGGTGAAGCGCTGTCCGACGCTGAACTCTGGTCCATGGACTGGTTCGTCAAGGGAGTGATTACCCAGCAATGAGCAACCCGAACGCGATCCGGCTGGACAGCGTAAGCAAGTCGTTTGACGGCTTCAAGGCGCTGTCCGAGGCCTCCTTCACCGCACGTTGGGGCGAAGTGCATGCCCTGCTGGGCGAGAACGGAGCGGGCAAGTCGTCCCTGATGAACATCGCCGCAGGGCTGTATGCGCCGGAAACCGGATCGCTGTTCATCGACGACAACCCGGTTCGTCTGAAGGGGCCGCTCGATGCCGCAGCACAGGGCATCGGCATGGTGCACCAGCATTTCAAGCTGGTGAAACCCTTCACCGTGGCAGAAAACATTCTGCTCGGTCTTCGTCACCTGCAGGCCGGCACGTACCGGCAGCGGCTGGCGCAGACCGCCGAGCAGATCACCGCCATGGCCGCCAGCCTGGGGTTCAGCATCGAACCCCACGCGCGGGTGGATCAACTGTCGGTGGCCGAGCAGCAACGGGTCGAGATTCTCAAGGTGCTGCTGGCTGGCGCCCGCATTCTGATTCTCGATGAACCCACCGCGGTACTGACCGATGCGGAAGCAGAAAACCTGCTGACCACGGTCCAGAATTTCGCGCATCAGGAAGGTGCTGCCGTCATCCTGGTGACCCACAAAATGAATGATGTCATGCGCTACGCCGATCAGGTGACGGTGATGCGCACAGGCTCAACGGTTGCCAGCCTCAAGCCGCAGACCGTGTCGGTAGGTGAGCTGGTCAAATTGACCGTTGGCGATGCGCCGACTCCACCGCAGATTCCATCCAGCCGAGACGCGGGCGAGGTCAAGCTGGCGGTGCGTGATCTGCGCTCCAGCGGCGACGCGCCGGTGCTGCGCGGCGTCAATCTTGAGCTGCGCGCTGGCGAGATTTACGGCATCGCCGGGGTTGGTGGCAATGGTCAGAGTGAACTGGCCGGCGCGCTGATGGGCCTGCCCGAGCCGGTGTCCGGCGAGATGGAACTGGTCGGTGAAGGTGATCTCAACAGCCTCAGTGCGGCCCGTCGCCGCGAGCTGGGCATCGCCTGCATCCCGGCCGACCGCTACAGCTCGGCGCTCGCCGCGCCGCTGTCGATCAGCGACAACTTTGCCATGGGCGATGTGCACAGCGGCCGCTACGGGCCGTTCTGGTTCCTGCGCCGCAAGCGGATCGAAGCCGACACCGCCGCCGCGGTCGCCGAGTTTGATGTGCAGGGTGTGCGCTCGCTGCAACAGAAGGCGGCGCTGCTGTCTGGCGGCAACGCGCAGAAGCTGGTGATTGCCCGCGAGTTTGCCCGCACCCCGCAGCTGGTCATTGTCCACAGCCCCAGCCGCGGGCTGGATGTGCGCGCCACCCTGGCGGTGCACGAACGGCTGCGCAGCGCACGTGATGCCGGCGCTGCGGTGCTGCTGATCAGCGAAGACCTCGACGAAGTGATGGCGCTGGCAGACCGCATTGGCGTGATGTCGGCAGGACGTATCATCGGCGAGTTTGCCCAACCGGCAGACCGCCAGGCAATCGGGCAGGCCATGGTGAATCATGTTTGATACAACGAATTTTCAACCGCTGCTGGCGCGCCGTTACACCCTAGAAGTACGCCAGCAGATGGCCTGGTACTGGCAGGCGCTGGTCATCGCGCTGGCGCTGCTGGTCGGGATGCTGATTTCGGCAGCCATTCTGGTCGCCGCCGGGGTGCCGGCGGGTGAGCTGCTCAACGAGTTTGTCATCCTCACGCTGTTCGACAGCCAGAGCCTGCGTGCGGTGCTGTTTCAGGCCGCACCGCTGATCATGGTCGGTCTGGCCGGTTGTCTGGCCTTCCGCGCGCGCTTCTGGAACCTCGGCCTTGAGGGGCAGATGATCTGGGGCGCGATTGGAGCCACCGCAATCTCGCTGTTCGAGATCGGACCGCCGTCGCTGCGCCTGCCGCTGATGATGGCCTGTGCCATGGCCTGCGGCCTGCTCTGGGCGCTGGCGCCGGTGCTGCTCAAGCTGCACCTGAAGGTCAACGAGATCATCTCCACGCTGATGCTCAACTACATCGCGCTCAACTTCCTGCTGCATCTGGTCTACGGCAGCTGGAAGGACCCGCGTGATTCCTTCCCCTATTCGCCGCAGTACAAGGTGTTCGAGCGTCTGCCCGAGCTGTTCGATGGCGTCAGTCTGGCGGTCGTGCTGGCGCTGGTGGTCGCACTGTTCGTGCTCTGGTTCACCGGCATTTCACGCGCTGGCCTGTACCTGCGCTTTGTCGACAGTAGCCCAGGTGTGGCGCGGGCGGTCGGTGTGCCGGTCAAGCGGGTGATCCTCGGCACTGTGCTGCTATCCGGTGCGCTGGCAGGTCTGGCCGGGCTGATGATTACCGCTGGACAGGAAGGGCGGCTGACCCACTCGTTCTATGCCGGGTACGGTTTCTCCGGGATTTTGATCGCCTTCCTGGCGCGCAATCAACCGATTGCCGCGACCGTGGTGGCGGTGCTGGTAGCGACCCTGTTTGTCGCCGGGCGCAGCCTGCAGGTGTTCTATCAAATCCCGTTCTCGATGGTGCAGTTGATCCAGGCGATTCTGGTGATCTGCGTGGCGTCGTCCGAGTTCTTTATCCGTCACCGTATTCGCCGCATTCAGGGAGGGCAGGTCTGATGGACATGATTGCAAGCTGGATCGGCAACATTCCCGACTTTGCCGTGCCCTTTGCGCTGGCGGCGCTCGGGTTGATCGTCATAGAGCGCTCCGGGGTGCTGGCACTGGGCGCCGAAGGCTTGATGCTGGTCGGTGCGCTAGCGGGTATCGGGGCGTCGCTGATGACCGGTGGCGCGACTGTCTGGGCGCTGATTCTGGCCATGTGCGCGGCCGGATTTGTCTCGCTGCTGTTTGCCCTGATGGTGCTGGTGATGCGCATCAATCAGGTGATCGCCGGTCTTGCGCTGGTGTTCTTCTGTCAGGGCCTGACCGGGTTGCTTGGCACCCTGCTGGACTGGACCAACAAGCCGGTCGCCGGGCTACACGCGGTATCGCTCTGGCCGTTCTCGGAGCTGCCGGTAGTGGGCAAGCTGTTTGTGCAGAACCCGCTGGTATTCGTTACGCCGCTGATTTTCGTCGTGGTGGTTCTGGTGCTCAATCGCAGCGTGCTCGGCCTGCGCCTGCGCGCGGTCGGTGAGAACCCGCAGGCGGCGGATGCCGCCGGTATTCCGGTGCTGGGCTATCGCTGCGCGGCCATCGTCGCCGGCTCCATGCTGATCGGTTTGGCCGGTGCCTATATCTCGGTACTGAGCACCAAGATGTGGATCGCCGACATGGTTGGTGGTCGCGGCTGGATTGCCGTGGCGCTGGTGATTTTCGCCCGCTGGTCGCCGTGGAAGGCGCTGGCCGGTGCCGTGCTGTTTGGCTGTATCGAGGCGCTGATTCCGCAGATGGCCGCCTCCGGTATTCGTCTGCCGCAGTACTTCGTATTTATGACCCCCTACGCCGTCACCCTCGGGGTGATGATCTGGGTAGCCCTGGCCAGCCGCGATAGCAGCAGCCAGCCCGGGGCGTTGGGAGAACCCTTTATTCGAGAAGAACGCCGCTAGCGGCCCTGAAAGTTGGCTACGTGGCCATCGCAGCGCTAAGAGTCAGCTAAACATGCTCATTTACTGTTCGTAAACTGCGCTGTTTCGCCAACGCTTGCCTTGCGCTGACTGCCTCGCCGACGCTTTCAGCACCGCTAGCCCGGAACTGAAAACAGGACATATTCATGCAAGGTGCAGTATTGATTACCGGCGCGACCTCCGGGTTTGGCGCCGCCAGCGCGCGCTGTCTGGCGCGGCAGGGCTGGCCGCTGATTCTCTGTGGTCGCCGTCTGGAGCGCCTGCAGGCGTTGGTAGATGAATTGAGTGAGCTGACGGCGGTGTTGCCGCTGCAGCTGGATGTGCGCGATGCCATCGCCGTGCAGCGTGCCATCGATGATCTGCCGGAGCCGTTCTCCGGTATCCAGGTGCTGGTCAATAACGCCGGGCTGGCGCTGGCGCCGGGGCCGGCGCAGGCGGTCGAGCTGAGCGACCTGCACACCATGATCGACACCAACATCACCGGGCTGGTCAACATGACACACGCGGTGTTGCCCAGGCTGATTGCCTGGGGCAGCGGCGCGACCGTTATCAACATTGGCTCCACCGCCGCCGGCAACCCCTATCCGGGCAGTCATGTCTACGGCGCCAGCAAGGCGTTCGTGCAGCAGTTTTCCTATAACTTGCGCTGTGACCTGCAGGGCACCGGCGTGCGGGTGACTGATCTGGCTCCGGGTATTGCCGAGACCGAGTTCAGTCTGGTGCGCAATGCCGGGGACTCGGGTGCCGCGGACAAGGTCTATCAGGGCACAGTACCGCTCACCGCCGACGATGTAGCCGCACAGGTGGGCTACATCGCCGCGCTGCCTGCGCACATGAACATCAATCGACTGGAAGTGGTGCCGGTGCGTCAGGCCTGGGGGCCTTACGCGATTCACCGGGATCAGCTCACCGAGTTGGCCTGAGCGCTGTTCACAAAGTCCACCACCCGCTGCAGTGCCGCATCAGCGCTGTGCAGCAGCCCGGCGTGGGCCTGAAATACATGCCACAGGTCCTCGTAGCGCTCCAGCCGTACGGCGACGTCGGCTGCGCGCGCGGCTTCGGCCAGCCGCAGGCTGTCGTTCAGCAGCACCTCATCTTCACCGACCTGCAGCAGCAATGGCGGCAAGCCCTTGAGCTGGCCGAACAGCGGCGACACCATCGGATCGGCGCGGTCCAGCCCGGCCGGGCAGTAGGCGTCGCGGGCGCTGTCGAGCCAGGACGGATGCAGCAGTGGGTCGCCGGCCGCAGGCGCGTGCAGCTGCTCGGCAGTCATATCGGTGACCGGTGAAAAGCAGACCAGCGAGGCGGGCAGCGGCAGCTTGAGCGCGGCCAGCTTTTGCGCCGTCACCAGTACCAGGTTGCCGCCTGCCGAATCGCCGATCAGGGTGATCTGCGCGGGCGTATAGCCTCGCTGCAGCAGCGCCTGATAGGCGGCGACCGCATCGTCACAGGCCGCTGGTGCCGGATACGCCGGGGCCAGTCGGTAATCGAGTGCGCAGACATCAAACTGACCACGGCTGGCGAGCGCCGAGCAGATGCCCCGATGGGTCTGCGGGGAGCCGATGACGAAGGCGCCGCCATGCAGGTACAGCAGCACGCGACCGTTGCCCCCAGCGGCCGGGCGGTGCCACATACAGGGCCGTCCGGCGATCTGCTCTGCGCTGCGGCTGACGCCTTTGGCCAGCGGCATGCCGAGGGTCAGCAGGCGCAGGATTATCGCCTGCAGGGAAAACGGAATGGGTGGCCGCACTAGACCGCGAAACAGCAGTTTCAGCATGCCGCGCAGAAAGGCGCGCAACCCGGGCTGCCCTGGATTGCGATACAGCTCATCAACGTACCTGGACATAATCGCTCCATGTCGGTTTGCGGGTCATGTATCGATAGGTGAAGGTAAAACCGGGCCAGTTGACGGTCTGTTTGCCGTCGGCGGTCAGATACCAGCTCTGGCAACCCTGAGCCCAGATTGTGCCGCGGGCGTCATCCTGCAGCTGCCGGTTGTAGCGCGCCTGCACTTCGGGCTGCAGATCAAGGTAGCGCAGGCCACGGTCGCGCACGGCCTTCACGCAGGCGATGACGTAGCGGAACTGGCTTTCCAGCATATAGATGATCGAGTTGTGGCCGAGGTTGGTATTGGGCCCGTAGAGCACGTACAGGTTGGGGAAGCCGGCGACCGAGATGCCTTTGTAAGCGTCTGCACCGTCGCGCCAGGCTTCATTCAGCTCGCTGCCGTTGAGCCCGGTGATGCGTATCGGCGCGAGGAATTCGGTGGCGGCAAAGCCAGTGCCATAGATCAGCACGTCGGCCGGGTGCAGGGTGCCGTCCTGGGTGATTACACCCTCTGGCACGACCTTCTCGATACCGTCGGTGACGACATTGACGTGAGGCTGATTCAGCGCCGGATAGTAGTTGTTGCTGATCAGGATACGCTTGCAGCCGAGTGGGTAATCCGGGGTCAGGGCCGCGCGCTTGGCTGGGTCGCTGATGTTGCGCTGCAGGTGGCGTAGCGCGGTCTTTTCGCTGCTTTTGACCAGCGCCGGGAAATGCACGAAAGCCAGAGCGCGCACTTCGTGGGTCAGGTACTGCCAGAGCCGGTCCAACTGGTGCAGCAGTGGTAGGCGGCTTAGCCAGCGGCGGCGTGAATCGCTGTATTCGCAATCATCCTTGGGCAGCACCCAGGCGGCGTTGCGCTGGTACAGGTCAAGCTGAGCCACCTCGGGCACGATCTGCGGTACGAACTGGATCGCCGAGGCGCCGGTACCGATGACCGCGACCCGCTTGCCCTTGAGGTCAACGTCGTGCTGCCACTCGGCCGAGTGGAAGGCCGGGCCGGCAAAGCTGCCGAGGCCTTCGATGTTCGGCATCAGCGGGCGGTTGAGCTGGCCGGTGGCGGCGATCAGATTGCGCGCGACCAGGGTTTCTCCGCTGCTGGTGGTGACCTGCCAGCAGCCGCTGTCGGCGTCAAAGCGGGCTTCGCTGACTTCGCAATTGAGGCGAATGCGCTGGCGCAGGTGGTATTTGTCGGCGCAGTGGCGGATGTAGGCGTGAATTTCGTCCTGACGGGCGTACTTGTGCGGCCAGGTGGTGCGCGGCTCAAACGAGTAGGAGTACAGGTGCGAAGGTACGTCGCAGCCGGAGCCCGGATAGTGGTTGTCGCGCCAGGTGCCGCCAATGTCGGCGGCCTTTTCCAGCAGCAGAAAATGGCTGATGCCGGCGCGGTCTAGCTGGATGGCCATGCCAAGGCCGCCAAACCCGCTGCCGATGATGATGGCGTCGAGTGGTGCGGCAGGTGAGCTTTTTTTAGTCATTGTGTGCTTCCTCCTGTGCGACTGATATTAGGCCTTGTCTATCACTGGGGGTATGGCATAGTCGGTCAAAAAATTGTGAGTTTCGGACACGCCATGACTGCTACTGCTCCTCCCTGGCCGCGCCTGCGCAACATCGGCAGCGTTCAGTTGCTGACCCAGCTCGGCACCGAGCTGGGCCTCACCGTTCCGCAGTGCCTGCAGGGCACCGGGCTGGATGTGATGGCGCTGGCCGATGGCCAGGCCCAGGTCGAGGCGGCGCAGGAGCTGCAGGTGGTCAGCAACCTGCTCGCTGGCCTGCCTAGTCAGCCGCTGCTCGGCCTGCTGGCCGGGCGTCGTTACCAGCTCAGCCGGTACGGCATCTGGGGTTATGCGCTGCTTAGCAGTGCTTCGCTGGGCGAGGCGCTGGAGATGGGGCTGCGCTATCTCGACCTGACCTTCGCCTTTTGCCGTATCCATGCCCGTGAGGACGCCAGCGGTCGTTGGCTGGTCATCGATGACCGCTGGATTGAGCCGTCTCTGCGGCGCTTTCTGTTGCTGCGTGACAGCGCCGCAACCGCGCGAATTCAGCGTGAACTGACCGGGCTGAGGCAGCCCTTCAAATCAGTTCGGCTGACCCTGCCTGCACCGCCGGATGCTCTGTTGAATGCCTACACCGAAGCCTATGGTTGCACCCCGCAGTTCGATGCCGCCGAAACCTTGCTTGAACTCGACCCGGAGCTGCTGGCCCGGGCGTTGCCCGGCGACAACCCCGCCATGCGTGAGGCCTGCGAGCAGCAATGCCATCAGTTATTGCAACGCTATCGGGCGCGTGACGGGCTGGCGGGGCGGGTGCGTGAGTTGTTGCTGGAGGGTGGTGCGGCGCTGCCGGACATGCCAATGGTGGCTGCCAGGCTGCATCTGACCGAGCGCACGCTGCGCCGTCGTCTGGGTGACGAGCAGACCAGCTTCCGTCAGTTGCAGGAGGAAACCCGCGAGGCGCTGGCCGAGGAGTTGTTGCGGATGCCGGGGCTGTCACTGGAGGCGGTGGCGGTGCGTCTTGGCTACGGTGAAGTCTCCAACTTTGTCCATGCGTTTCGACGCTGGAAGGGCATGACACCGCGGCAGTACTGCCGTAGTGAGCGTGGTTGAGCATCATCCCCAATGATGGGTGACTATTCGGTCAGTCAAGAGCCGCTTCCGTGCGGCGCCGGCCGGAGTATCTTTGTGGGCTGACCGATTCAGCGTTTCCTGCAGATAAATCACAACAAAGGAGAATGCCCGTGGCCGATCTGGACGTATTTCGCCAGCAAACCCGCGCCTGGCTGGAAGAGAACTGCCCGCAGAGCATGCGCACACCGCAACGCTCGGACAACGACGCCTGCTGGGGTGGGCGTAAGTTCACGTTCGCCAGTGAAGATCAGAAACTCTGGCTCGAGCGCATGGCCGCACGCGGCTGGACCGCGCCCGAGTGGCCGACCGAGTATGGTGGCGGTGGCCTCAGCCAGCAGGAGCATAAGGTGCTGCGCGAAGAAATGGCGCGCATCAACGCCCGTCCGCCGCTGTCCAGTTTCGGGATCTGGATGATCGGCCCGGCGATTCTCAAATTCGGCTCCGAAGAGCTCAAGCGTCAACATCTGCCGCCGATTGTCCGCGGTGAAATCCGCTGGTGTCAGGGCTACAGCGAGCCGGGTGCCGGCTCCGACCTCGCCGGCCTGCAGACCCGTGCCGAAGACCACGGCGACCACTTTATCGTCAATGGCCAGAAGATCTGGACCTCCTACGCCGACAAGGCCGACTGGATGTTCTGTCTGGTGCGTACCAACCCCGATGCCAAGAAGCAGCTGGGCATCAGTCTGGTGCTGTTCGACATGACCACTCCCGGCGTCAGCACTCGCCCGATCAAGCTGATTTCCGGCAGCTCGCCGTTCTGCGAAACCTTCCTCGACAACGTCCGGGTAGAGAAAAATCAGGTGGTCGGCGAAATTAACGCCGGCTGGACCATCGCCAAGTACCTGCTGACCCACGAGCGGGAAATGATCGGCGGCATGGGCCGCACGGCCGCAGGTCAGAAGACCCTGCCGCAGATCGCGGTGGATGCCGTAGGACTGGAAGACGGCAAGCTGGCCGATGGCATGCTGCGCGGTGAACTGGCGACATGGGATCTGGATGCCGCTGCCTTTGCGCTGACCGCAGAGCGGGTACTGGATGAAGCCAAGGCGGGTCAGGGCGTTGGCGCGGCCTCGGCCATGCTCAAGTACTACGGCACCGAGCTGAACAAGCGCCGGCAGGAACTGATGGTCGCCCTGCATGGCAGCGACGGTCTGCTCTGGGAAGGGGAGGCGTCTCGCGAGGGGGCCATTGCCCGCACCTGGCTGCGCTCGAAGGGCAACTCGATCGAGGGCGGTACCACCGAGGTGCAGCTCAACGTCATCGCCCGCAACATTCTCGGCCTTCAGTAAGGGGACACTGTCATGTCAGCTTTGGTACTTAACGAAGAACAACAGATGCTCAAGGACGCGGCCAAGCGTTTCATGAGTGAAAGTGCACCGGTCAGCCAACTGCGAGCGCTGCGCGACAACCGCGACGAAACCGGCTTCTCCCGCGAACTGTGGCAGAGCATGGTCGAGATGGGTTTTGTCGGCACCCTGATCCCGGAAGCGCTGGGCGGTGCCCAGTTTGGCTACGTCGGTATGGGCCAGGTCAGCGAACAGGCCGGCCGCAACCTCAGCGCCTCACCCTTGATCTCGACCGCCATTGGCGGTGTGGCTGCGCTGCTGCTGGCAGGCTCCAGCGAACAGCAGCAGGCGCTGCTGCCGCAGGTTGCCGAGGGCGGCCTGTTGCTGGCGCTGGCCGTTGATGAAGCGCCGCGTCACGCGCCGAATCGGGTGGCAACCCGGCTGCAGGTGGCCGATGGCGGGTATCTGATCAATGGCCGCAAGACCTTTGTGGTCGACGGCCATGTTGCCGACAAGCTGATCGTCTCCGCCCGCAGCGAGGGCACCGAAACTGATCACGCCGGTATCAGCCTGCTGCTGGTGGACCGCAACGCCCCTGGCGTGAGTGTCGAGCGCACCATCATGGCTGACAGCCGCAATGCGGCGATTGTCAGCTTTGAGGACGTCAAGGTCGCAGCCGGTGATCTGCTGGGTGAGGCGGGCAACGCCTGGGCTGCGCTGGAATTGACGCTGGATGTGGTTAATGCGCAGCTGGCTGGCGAGCTGCTGGGCATTTCGCTGGAGGTGTTCGAGCGCACCGTTGCCTACCTGCAGGAGCGTAAGCAGTTTGGGGTTGCGCTGAGCACCTTCCAGGCCCTGCAGCACCGCTGCGCGCATCTGTTCAGTGAGCTGGAACTGGTCAAGTCGGCGGTGTTGAAGGCGCAGATGGCGCTGGATGCCGGTGATGCCGAGGCGGCGCAGTGGGTCAGTCTGGCCAAGGCCAAGGCCTGCGAAGTGGCTGAACTGGCGACCAACGAAGCGGTGCAGATGCATGGCGGTATGGGCATGACCGACGAGTTTGATATCGGTCTGTTTATGAAGCGCGCGCGCAGTGTGCAGGCGTTGTTTGGTGACTACCGCTACCACGCCAACCGCTTTGCGGCGCTGCGGGGTTACTGAGGGGGAGGGCCGAGTTTCAACTCGGCCAAGGTATTGCACGGTGGCTGCTGGTCGAGCGGGTGCTCGACCCTCCCGGGTGCCACATGCATAAAAAAAACCGCAGCCTTGGCTGCGGTTTTTTTATGCCCTGATCAGAAGTGAACTTTGACGATTAGGTTGGTGGCGCTCTGGTTGGTGTCCAGACCGAAGGTACCGTTCGAGATGCCGTACTTGTGCTTCCAGTAGTCGTATTCGATACCGGTATACACCTGCTTCTCGGACCAGCCCAGCGCCTTGCCCAGGTCGTATTTGATCTGCGGGTTGATGTGCAGGTTGGCGTGGTAGTTGTCGTCGTCGTTATCGACAACCCAGTCGATAAAGCCGTCGATCAGCACGTCGGAGTTGCCGACCGGGACGGTGTAGGCCCACACCGGTGTAATCTGCCATACGCCGCGGCCGCCAGATGCCTCGTCGGCGTGGCGATAGTAGGTGTTCAGCTGGAAGTAGTCGAAGCCGGGGATGTTCAGGTCAACGGCCGGGCCGAGCAGGTAATTTTTGACGTCGTTACGGCCGAACTCGTAGGTGCCGGCCAACAGCACGTCGGTGATCGGGCCGAAGGCAAAGCTCTGGCCGGTGATCTTGCCCAGTGACAGGCGCGGGGAGATTTCACCGTAGTAGCTGCTGTTCTGATCTTCGCTGTTGGTACCACCGTTGTAGTGGATGCTGTCGAAGAAGATGAACAGGTCACCCTTGGTCCAGCCGCTGGCGTGCTCGAAGGTCACGGTTTGCTGGGTGTCAGGGTCAACCTGGAAATCGGTGCCGTACAGATAGGTAATGCTGTTGTTCTGCCACAGCAGGGGATAGGCGTGTGCAAGGCTGCTGGCCAGCATCAGGGTGCTACCCAGTGCAGCGCGGGTCAGGCGGTTCATGGATGTTTCTCCATTTATAGGGGGGTGTAGAGGGGTGTAACGCCGGCGCGAATGGTATAGCAAAACCTTGGCTGGCGCAGCTGACGCCCGTCGGAGAACGGCGGTGTTTCCAGATGGGAAACGCTATTTCACCATAGTAGGGCTAGGCACCCTCGGAGCGAGTGTTTACCCTTGCCGGTTTGCTGTCGTGGCGAGAGGCCCTAGATCAATGTTGCTACGTGGACTGACCTGGCTGGTGTTCTTCCAGTTGCTGGGTACCGGTTTGAATGTACTGGTGCTGCCGTTCCTGCCGGGGCCGATCATCGGCATGCTGCTGATGGTCGTGTATCTGTGCCTGCGCGGTGGCGTCAGTGAGTCTATCAGTCTGGCCTCCAGTGGTTTGCTGACCTACCTGCCGCTGATTCTGGTGCCGCCAGCGGTTGGCATCATGGTGTACGGCAGCGAGATTCTTGCTGATGCCACGGCCATCCTGGTCACCCTGGCCCTGTCGCTGGCGCTGAGCATGCCGTTCTGTGGCTGGCTGATGCAGAAGCTGATCGAGCGCCAGGAACGGAGGAAGGCACCATGAGCGGGACGCTGTTGCAAGCCTGGCAGGCTGTCGTCGATCACCCGCTGTTCTGGGTCGGCATGACTCTGGCCGCCTATCAGTTGGGCGTGGCGCTCTACCAGCGTACCAAGCTGGCGGTATTTCACCCGGTGCTGGTATCCACCGCCGTGCTGGTGCTGGTCATTCTCGCCGTCGGACAGGACTACGCGCATTATCGCGAAGCCGTGCAACCGCTGCAGGTGCTGCTGGGGCCGGCCACGGTGGCACTGGCGGTGCCGCTGTACATGAACTTCCGGCGCATTCGCAGCTATTTCTGGCCGGTGCTGGTCTGCCTGCTGGTCGGCGGCACGCTGGCGACCGTGCTGGCGGTGCTGCTGGCCTGGCTTCTGGGCGCCGAGCCGATGATCATGATGACCTTGGCACCTAAATCGGTGACCTCGCCGATTGCCATGCTGGTGGCCGAGCAAATCGGCGGCGTTGCAGCGCTGGCGGCGGTATTTGTTATGTTCACCGGCGTGCTGGGGGCCATCTTCGGTCCGATGCTGCTGCGCCTGTGCGGCGTGGACCATCCGGCCGCCTGGGGGATGGCCATGGGCCTGACCGCGCATGCGGTGGGTACCTCGCGGGCGCTGGAAGAGGGGGAGGAGGCGGGTGCTTTTTCTGCCCTGGCCATGAGTCTGATGGGCACCGCTACGGCGTTGTTGCTGCCGCTCGCGGTATCGCTCTGGATGGTATTTCAGGGCTGAATTTTCTTCGCTCGGGAGTATTTTCCATATCTGTGCGTCATATTTGACGTGCGTCAATTCGCCCAGTCCCCGCTTGCCGGGGGCTGAGCCATACTAATTCGGCAAACATTGTTCCGTAGTGTTTGTCGGCGGTGACCGAATTGACCTGATGATTCCTCCGAGCGGAGTACGCAGATGGATATCGTAGAGCTCTCACGAATGCAGTTCGCCTTGACGGCGATGATTCACTTCTTGTTTGTACCCCTGACGCTGGGCCTGGCTTTCCTGCTGGCGATCATGGAGTCGGTCTATGTGATGACCGGCAAGACCATCTACCGTGACATGACCCAGTTCTGGGGCAAGCTGTTCGGTATCAACTTCGCCCTGGGCGTGACTACCGGCCTGGCGATGGAGTTCCAGTTTGGTACCAACTGGTCCTACTACTCGCACTACGTCGGCGACATCTTCGGCGCGCCGCTGGCGATCGAAGCCCTGATGGCCTTCTTCCTCGAGTCAACGCTGTTCGGCCTGTTCTTCTTCGGCTGGGACCGCATGAGCAAGGTCAAGCACCTGGCGGTGACCTGGCTGATGGCGCTGGCGACCAATTTTTCGGCGTTGTGGATTCTGGTTGCCAATGGCTGGATGCAGCACCCGGTGGGCTCGGAATTCAACATCGAGACCATGCGCATGGAGCTGACCAACTTCGCCGAGGTGCTGCTCAACCCGGTGGCTCAGGTCAAGTTTGTCCACACCGTGTCGGCGGGCTACGTCACCGGCTCCATCTTCGTGCTGGCGATTTCCAGCTACTATCTGCTCAAGGGCCGCGATCTGGCCTTTGCTCGCCGCAGCTTCGCCATCGCCTCCGCGTTTGGTCTGGCTAGCGCGCTGTCGGTCATCGTGCTGGGCGACGAGTCCGGTTACGAGTTGGGCGAGGTGCAAAAGGTCAAGCTGGCGGCGGTAGAGGCCGAGTGGGAAACCCAGCCACCACCGGCGGCCTTTACCCTGATCGGTTTTCCCAACGAGCAGGCTCAGCACACCGACTATGCGATCAAGGTGCCGGCGGTACTCGGGTTGATCGCAACCCGTTCGCTGGATGAGGAAGTCCAGGGGCTGCAACAGATCAAGGAAGAGAACCTTGGGCGCATCATCCGCGGCCAGGAGGCCTATGACCTGATGCAGCGCATCCGCGCCGGGGACAAGTCGTCCGCGACCGTGGAACAGTTCAACGCTGTGCGCGATGACCTGGGCTTCGGTCTGTTGCTCAGTGGCTACACCGATGACGTACTGAATGCGACGCCTGAAGAAATAGCCAATGCGGTAGAAGCCACTGTGCCCAAGGTCTGGCCGCTGTTCTGGAGCTTCCGCGTCATGGTTGCCTGCGGTCTTCTGATGTTGCTGCTGTTTGCCTGCGCCTTCTGGCACAGCGCTCGTCGTACGGTCGACAAGCCAAAATGGTTGCTCAAGTTCGCCATCTTCAGTCTGCCCTTGCCATGGATCGCCAGTGAAATGGGCTGGTTTGTGGCCGAGTATGGGCGGCAGCCCTGGGCCATCGGTGAAATTCTGCCGACCCATCTGGCGGTCTCGCAGCTGAGCCCGGGCGATGTGCTGTTTACCCTGATCTCCATCGCCGTGCTCTATAGCATCTTCGTGATCATCGAGATCTGGTTGATGACCAAGTATGCGCGCAAGGGGCCGTCGAGCCTGCACACCGGTCGCTATGACCTGGAAACTGCCGAAGCACAGGAGGCCTGATCATGGATTACGAAGCATTACGGTTCATCTGGTGGGTGCTGATCGGGGTTCTGCTGATTGGCTTTGTGGTCACCGACGGCTTTGACATGGGCGTTGCCGCGCTGCTGAAAGTGATCGGCAAGAACAACTATGAGCGGCGCGTGATGATCAACTCGATCGCGCCCCACTGGGACGGCAACCAGGTCTGGCTGGTGACCGCCGGCGGCGCGCTGTTCGCAGCCTGGCCGACGGTCTACGCGGCATCATTCAGCGGGTTCTACCTGGCCATGATGCTCACGTTGTTTGCCTTGTTCCTGCGTCCGCTGGCCTTCGAGTATCGCTCCAAGATCGACAGCGAAGTCTGGCGCAGTCGCTGGGACTGGGCGCTGACTGCCGGCTCGGCGATCCCGGCGCTGATCTTCGGGGTGGCCTTTGGCAACCTGCTGCAGGGCGTGCCCTTCCAGTTCGACGAGCTGCTGCGGTTTCAGTACACCGGCAGTTTCTGGGCGCTGCTCAACCCCTTTGCGCTGCTGGCTGGCGTGCTGAGCCTGCTGATGATCGTCAATCACGGTGCCACCTACCTGCAGCTCAAGACCGAGGGGCAGATCAAGGCCCGCGCCGAGGCGATCTCCTCACTGCTGGCGCTGGTCTGCGCGGTGATATTCGTCATGGCCGGGGTCTGGCTATGGCTGGGCATTGATGGCTATCAGGTAGTCAGCGTCATTGATACCAACGGTGATAATCGCACCATCGACAAGGTGGTCGAAATCAGTTCTGCAGCCTGGTTCGGCAACTACGCCAAACTGCCGCTGCTATGGGCTGTGCCCGCGCTGGGGGTCATCTGCTTTGTGTTCTGTGCCCTGTTCAGCAAGGCGCGTAAGCACGCGCTGGCGTTTGTCAGCTCGGCGCTGGCCATGGCCATGGTGCTGATCACGGCGGGTCTGAGCATGTTCCCCTTTGTCATGCCGTCTTCCAGCATGCCAAACCACAGCCTGACCATGTGGGATGCGACCGCCAGTGAAAGCACGCTGTTCATCATGTTCTGTGTGGCTTGTCTGTTCGTCCCGATCATCCTTGGTTACACCGCCTGGGGCTACTTCGTGATGCGCGGCCGCCTGAACGAGCAGCATATCCGCGACAACACTCACAGCATGTATTAACGGAAGGAGAAGACTATGTGGTATTTCACCTGGATTCTCGGCGTACTGCTGGCCTCTGCGTTTGGCATCGTCAATGCCATGTGGCTGGAACTCAACGGCTATGTAGGAGAAGAAGATCAAGTCGACTGAGATTGATCCGCGTAGTGCCAGCAGTTGGCTGACCCGGCTGCTGGCGCCGCAGGCTTTCCTGCTCAATCTGGCCCTGCTGTTCGCGCTGGCGGCAGCGGGGCTTTTTGTCTGGCAGTGCTGGCTGCTGGCGCAGCTGTTTTCCGGCTGGCTGGTGGCCTGGCAGCAGGGCGGCTTGGGCGAGGCACAGGCGCAGCTGCTGGGCAGTCTGTTGCCCTGGTTGGCGCTCTGTCTTGTTCTGCGGCCGTTGTTGCAATACGGCCGCGAGCAGGCCAGCCAATTGGCCAGCCTGCGCGCCCGTGGAAAGTTGCGCCGCACCTTGTTGCAGCGTCTGGCCGCGCTGGGGCCTGCGCGGGCGCAACTGGGCGCCGACGCAGAACTCGGCAGCCGTTTGCTGGAGCAGGTCGAGGCGCTGGACGGCTATATCAGCCGTTATCGAGTGCAGCGCCAGCTGGTGCTGCTGGTGCCGCTGCTGCTGGTGGTTTGTACCGCTCTTTTCAGCCCGTTGGCGGCGGTGCTGTTGCTGCTGACGGCGCCGCTGGTGCCTGTATTTATGATTTTGCTGGGCAAGGCCGCGGCCTCCGCCAGTCAGCGCCAGTTCGTTGCGCTGGCGCGCATGAGCGGGCGCTTCAGTGACCTGCTGCGTGGCAGCTGGACGCTGCGCCATCTGGGCGCGTTGCCCGCCGCCGAAGCTGAGGTTGAAACCGCCGCCGAACACTACCGCGCCGGTACCATGCGGGTGCTGCGTATGGCCTTTCTTTCCGGTGCGGTGCTCGAGTTGTTTGCCTCATTGGCGATTGCGCTGGTGGCGCTCTACCTGGGGCTTGGCCTGCTTGGCATTTTGCCCTGGGCCAAGGGCGAGATACCGGTTCCCTATCTGGGCGCGCTGTTTATCCTGCTGCTGGCACCGGAGTTCTATGCGCCGCTGCGTCAGCTCGGCGCGGATTACCACGCCAAGGCCGAAGCCGAAGGGGCGATGACCGAGCTGCTGCCGCTGCTCAATCAACAGGTGTGGGCACATCCGGGGCGTGAGCCGGTGGGGCTCAGCGCCGCGCCCAGTATCGAGTGCAATCAGTTGGCAATCGAGGGTCGCCTGGCGCCGCTCGATCTGCGCGTGCAGGCGGCCGAGCGGGTGGTGCTGCAGGGCGCCAGCGGCAGCGGCAAGTCCAGTCTGCTCGAAGCGCTGCTGGGCTTTGTGCCCTGGCAGGGTGAGCTGCTGATCAATGGTCACTCGCTGCTGGATCTGTCGCGACCGGACTGGCTGAGGCATGTTGGTTATCTGGCCCAGCAGGTACCGATCCTGCACGGCAGCATCGCCGATAATCTGCGCCTTGCCGCGCCCACGGCCACTGACGCCGAGCTGATCGCGGTGCTGGAGCAGGTCGCGCTCTGGCCGCTGATTCGCCAACTGCCCAAGGGGCTGGAGACCGAGCTGGGCGAGCGCGGGCTTGGGCTGTCGGGCGGGCAGCTGAGCCGGCTGGCGCTGGCTCGGTTGCTGCTGCGCGATACTCCGGTCTGGCTACTGGATGAGCCGACAGCCCATCTGGATGCCGACACGGCTGAGCTGATCCATGCGCTACTGGAACGCTTGAGTCAGGGCCGCACGCTGCTGCTGGTCAGTCACGATCTGCATGGGCTGGACTGGGCTGACCGGGTGGTGGCGCTTTGCCGGTCTGAGCAATGCCTGGAGGCTGCCGATGTCTGAGCAACCCATTCGTCTGCGGACTCTGCTGCGCAGCCGCCTCGGGCAGTGGAATTTGGCGCTGTTTCTCGGCGCGGTGACGCTGTTGTCAGCAATTGGCCTGCTGGCCACCTCCGGCTGGTTTATCAGCGCGGCGGCGCTGGCCGGGCTGGCCACGGTAGCGGCCTACGGCTTCGATTACTTCCGCCCGGCAGCCATCATCCGCTTCTTCGCCATTGTTCGTACCGCGGGGCGTTACGCGGAACGGCTGGCTTCACACAACGCCGCACTGGCCCTGCTCAAGGATCTGCGTACGCGCCTGTTTGCCCGGGTGGCGGGCCAGCGCCGGCTCACACCGGCAGCCCGCTCGGCGATTGCTATGCACCGACTGGTTGCTGATATCGATCTGCTCGACTTTTTCCCTCTGCGCTTTGTTGCCCCCTGGTTCTGGGCGTCGGTGTTGACGCTGCTGGTGCTCGGCTGGTTGGCGCTGCTCGACACCTCGCTGGCGGTTGCCGCGCTGCCGGGGTTGCTGCTGGCCTGGCTGGTGGTGCCGATGCTCGGTGGACGGCTGGCTGCCCGCCTGGCCCGCCGTGATGCCGAACTGGCCGAACAGCGTCGCGAGTTTCTGCTCGACCGTCTGCAGCTGCTGACCTCCCTGCTGCTGTGGCAGCGCTGGGAAGACCAGCAGACCGCGTTTCTGCAGCAGGATGATGTCTGGCTGCAGCAGCGCCTGCGCCAGCAGAAACTGGTCAGTTTGACGGCGCTGGGGCAGCAACTGGGCCTGGCGCTGGCGTTGCTCGCGGTACTCTGGCAGGGCCATGCGCTGTTGCAGCAGGGGGCGTTGTCGGTGCCCTGGCTGCTGGCCGCGCTGCTGTCGGTAATGGGGCTGGCCGAAGCGTTGCTGCCGTTGGCGGCGAGCTTTATTTCGCTGGGTTTCAGCCAGGCGGCGCGGGATCGGCTGAATCAGCTGACCGCCGCTGAGGCCGACCTTGCCGGTACCGCAACCGCGCTGCCTGAGCAACCACTTAGTCTGGTGCTGTCTGGCCTGAGCGCCAGAATGCCCGGCGCGCTGAACGGCCCGGAAAAGGTGTCCATCGCGCTGCAGCAGGGCGACGTACTGCTGATCGAGGGGCCGTCCGGTGGCGGCAAGAGCACCCTGCTGCAGGTGCTGGCGGGTGAGCCGCTGGCGTTCACTGGTGAACGGCTGATTAACGGGCAGGGCTTTGAGCATTGGAATCTGCGTGAGCTTATCGGCTACCTGCCGCAGCAGCTGGATATCTTCGACATGACACTAGCGCAGAATCTGCGCTTGGCTGACCCCGAGGCCAGTGACGAGGCCCTCTGGCAGGTGTTGGATGATGTCGCGCTGGCTGATTGGGTGCGCGGGCGCAAGCATGGTCTGAACACCACGCTGGGCGAGTTTGGTGCCAAGGTATCCGGTGGGCAGGCGCGGCGTATCGCCCTGGCCCGTCTGCTGCTGACCAAGCGACCTTTGCTGCTGCTGGATGAACCCTTTGCCGGGCTGGATTTTGATACCCGCGGGCGGGTGCTGGCGTCACTGCTGCGTCGGCGCGAGCAGGGCATTATCGTCATTGTCAGCCACCAGCAGGTGGCGGTCCCGGAGGCTCGCCACCTGCTGATTGGCTAGAGGACCGGGGCCATTTTTCGGTCATGCTGCGTTGTCGGGCGCTTATGTGGAATGACCACACTGCACTCCCTCCGCCTTGCCGGCCGGAAAATAGCCTCCGGCAGGCAGGCGAACGAACGAAACAGCAATACTCCCTAGTTACCAGGTATCAACGAACGGACGTGTGCCCTTCTTCAGCGCCTCGTCCGGCGCCGAGTGCAGGCCACGCATCAGCCAGTCGCGGGTTTCCAGCGGGTCGATCACGGCGTCGATCTCGAGGAAACTGGCCATGCTGATGCCCTTGCCGCGCTGGTACAGCTCGGCGACCAGTTTCTCGAAGGTCGCCTGACGCTCGCCCTCGTCCTCGATGGCGGCCAGCTCCTTCGAGTAGCCCAGACGCACCGCGCCTTCCAGCCCCATCGCCCCGAACTCGCTGCTCGGCCAGCCGATGGTGAACATCGGTGCGTGGAAGCTGCCCGCGGCCATTGCCTGCGCGCCCAGGCCGTAGCCCTTGCGCAGCACCACGGTGAAGAACGGGATGCTCAGGCTGGCGGCGGTGACGAACATGCGCGAGACATGGCGCACGGTGCCTTGCTGTTCGGCATCAGGGCCGACCATAAAGCCGGGGGTGTCGCACAGCGAGACCATGGGCAGGCCGTGGGCCTGACACAGCTGCATGAAGCGCGCCGCCTTGTCACCAGAGACGGCATCAATGGCGCCGCCCAGATGCATCGGGTTGTTGGCGATCAGGCCGAAGGCGCGGCCCTCGATACGAATCAGCGCGGTGATCAGCCCCGGCGCAAACTCGCGGCGCAGCTCCAGCACAGAATCTCGGTCGGCGAGGGTTTCGATGACCTTGCGGATGTCGTACACGCGCAGGCGGTTTTCAGGGATCAGGTGGCGCAGCTCGCGCTGGTCCGCCGCTTCCCAGTCCGTCAGATCGCCCTGGAAGTAGGACAGGTACTGCTTGGCCACCGCGGTGGCCTCGGCTTCGTCCTGCACCCGCACGTCGATCACCCCGTTCGGGCCGTGCATGCTGGTCGGGCCAACCTGCTCCGGGGTAAAGCGGCCCAGGCCGCCGCCTTCGATCATCGCCGGCCCAGCCATGCCGATGGTGGCGTTTTCGGTGGCGATGATTACGTCGCAGCAGCCGAGCAGGGCTGCGTTACCGGCGAAGCAGCGGCCGGAGACGATGCCGACGGTGGGCACCATGCCGGATAGCCGCGCCATGCGCATAAAGGTGGTGCAGTCCAGACCGGCCACGCCGACCTTGTCGATATCGCCGGGGCGGCCGCCGCCGCCTTCGGTGAAGAACACCAGCGGCAGTTTCCACTGCTCGGCCAGCTCCAGCATGCGGTCGGTTTTCTTGTGGTTGGTGACGCCCTGGGTGCCGGCGAACACGGTGTAGTCGTAGGACAGCGCCATGCAGCGGGCGGCGTGTTCGCCGAACTTGTCGGCATTGATGGTGCCTATGCCGTTGATCAGGCCGTCCGCCGGGCTCATCTTCAGCAGCTCTTCGTGCGTGCGGCGCGAGCGCTGGGCGGCGAGGGCAAAGCCGCCGTACTCGATAAAGCTGTCGTCGTCGAGCAGGTCGGCGAGGTTCTCGCGGGCGGTGCGCTGGCCGGTCTTGCGGCGCTTGGCGACGGCCTCCGGGCGGCGCTCGTCGGTCAACTCGGCGCGGCGCTCCAGCACTTCCTGCAGGTCGGCGCGGATATGGTCGATGGCGACGGTCTCTTCATCCTGCTGGGCATTACCTGCGACCTCGGCCGGCTCCAGATAGAGCAGGGCGCTACCCTCGAACAGGCTATCGCCGGGGCTGGCGGCCAACGCCCGGACGATGCCGCTCTGGGTCGCCTTGACCACGAACTCCATCTTCATGGCTTCCATGATCGCGACCTGCTGGCCAACGGCGACGCTGTCGCCAACCTGTACATCCAGACTGACCAGCACGCCCTGTACCGGCGCGTTCAGTGGCTCGGTGCCGGCCGGGGCGTCGGTCTGCGCGCTGCTGGTGGCGGCGCTACTCGCGCTGCCTTGGAAGAAACGGTGCGGGTGGGCGCTGGCGTGGGCGGCTGTCAGGCTGGCGGCCTCGGCTTCGATAAAGGCAGTGGATACCGCGTTGCTTTGTACCTGCGGGTGCTGCAGCAGGTTCTGCAGCAGATGCAGGTTGCTGGCGGCGCCTTCCAGACGGAATTCGCACAGCGCGCGGTAGGCGCGGCGCAGGGTGTTCGGGTAATCACCGTTTGCGTGCACGATCAGCTTGGCCAGCAGGGAGTCGTAGCGTGGGCTGGTGGTGTAGCCGGCGTAGCCGTAGCCATCGACGCGGATGCCCGGCCCACTGGGCGGCTGATAGGCGCTGAGCGTGCCACCGGCTGGTCGGGTGCTGCCGTCGGCGGCCATGCTTTCCAGATTGATGCGCAGCTGCACGGCAAAGCCGCGGGCGGCGGGAATGTTGGTCTGGGTCAGGCCCAGCTCTGCCAGCGTCTTGCCAGCGGCGAGCTGAATCTGCGTTACCGCCAGATCCAGACCGGTCACCGCTTCGGTAACCGTGTGTTCAACCTGAATGCGCGGGTTGGCTTCCATAAAGACAAAATCGCCGCGCTCCTCGTCGAGCAGAAACTCGACGGTACACAGGCCGCGGTAGCCGACCGCGCGGGTCAGGGTGCAGGCCGCGGCGTGCAGTTGCTCGCGCACAGCCGGATCAAGGCCAGGCGCCGGAGCCACTTCCAGCAGCTTCTGGTTGCGGCGCTGCAGGGTGCAGTCGCGCTCCCAGACGTGGGCAACCTCAGTGCCGTCGCCAATGATCTGCACCTCGATATGACGGGCGCGGCGAATCAGCCGTTCGACATACAGATCGCCACGGCCAAAGGCGGCGGTGGCCTCCGAACTGCAGCGGGCGAAGGCGTCGTCCAGCTCGGCAAGGTCGTGCACCGCGCGCATGCCGCGCCCGCCGCCGCCAGCCAAGGCTTTCAGCATCACCGCGGCGCCCTCTCCCAGCGACTGCATAAAGTCGCGGGCCTGCTCCAGCGTGGTCGGCTCGTTGGTGCCCTGGGTCAGCGGCACTCCCTGCTGCTTAGCGAGGCGACGGGCGCTGGCCTTGTCGCCGAAGGTGTCGAGCACCTCAGGCGCGGGGCCGATAAAGGTGATGCCGGCCTGTTGGCATGCGCGGGCGAAGTCGGCGTTTTCGCTGAGAAAACCGTAACCGGGGTGGATCGCATCGCAGTCTTGCTCCTTGGCGATGCGAATCAGCTGGGCGGCGTCCAGATAGGCGGCAACGCCCTGGCCCTGCAGGGCGATGGCCTGATCGGCGCTGCGTACGTGCAGCGACTGGGCGTCATCTTCGGCGTACACGGCAACGCTAGTGGCGTCACAGTCGGCGATGGCGCGGGCTAGACGAATGGCGATTTCGCCACGGTTGGCGATGAGAATGCGGTTGAATGCCATGGGTTAGTTGATCCAGTCCTGTAGTTCCTGTTTTTTGACCTTGCCGGTCGCGGTCATCGGCAGTGTATCGACCAGCCGAATCTCCGGCACCTTGTAGATTGCCATTGCCTGTTTGCACCAGTCGCGCAGCGACTCGGCGCTGGCGTGGCTGCCAGGTTTGGTGATGATGAAGGCAAGGGGCGTCTGGCCGCGTTGCGGGTCGGGCTTGCCGATCACTGCTGAGGCGAGAATGTCCGGGTGCTGGCCGAGCATGGCTTCCAGCTCGCTGGGAAACACACTCATGCCGTTTACCTTGAGCATTTCCTTGCGCCGGCCGAGGTAGCGAATAAAGCCCTGCTCGGTGATCACGCCGCTGTCGCCGGTATGTAGCCAACCGCCGTCGCGCAGCGCCTCGCTGCTGGCGTCGGGTTTGTTCCAGTAGCCCTTGAGCAGTGACGGACTGCGTAGACACAGCTCGCCTTCGCTACCCAGTGGCAGCAGCGCGCCGGTCTCGAAGTCGCAGACCTTGAACTCGGTGCCGGGTACCGGCAGGCCGACAAAGGTGGGCTCGGATTTCAGATCGAAGTCATCATCCTGCAGGCCGGCGGTAAAGGTGTCGCAGGTGTGGGTTTCGGTCATGCCGAAGCTGGTTTCGAACAGGGTGCAGCCGGTCAGCTCGCGCCAGCGGCGGCGGTATTCCGGGGTCAGCTTCTTGATAAAGGAGACGCAACTGGTGGTTTCGAGCGAGCTGAAGTCGAACTCGCTGACCTGCGGGTGATCGAGGATTTCGGAGGCGCTGTCGACCAGCAGACCGGTCTGGGTAACCCGGTAGTGTTGCACGGCGCTCATAAAGGTCAGCGCGTCCCAGCGGGCCAGCAACACCAGCGTGGTGCCGGCGAAAACGGGGAACAGCAGGCCGGAGTTCTCGCCGGCGATCCAGAATTCCGGCATGAAGTTCAGGCCGATGCGCTGCTCGTCAAAGCCCATGGCGACCGGAACAAAGCTGGCGCAGGTGTAGAGCATGTCGCCGTGGGTATGAATGCAGCCCTTCGGCAGACCGGTGGTGCCGCCGGTGTAGTTGAGCGCGGCGGTGTCGTCCAGATTCAGCCTGGGCAGGTTCTGCGGTGCGGGATCTGTGGCAGCCAGTGCGGGCATCAGGTCGATGCTGTCGGTGATCGGCAGTTTGGGTGCCTGCAGCAGGTCTGGCACCGGAATCGGTGGCTGCGCCGGGCAGAGCTCGGACAAGCTGGTGCTGAAAACGTATTCCAGCGCAGTTTGCTCGCGAACCTCGCGCACTACCGGCAGCAACTGGTCGAAGCAGATGATGGCGCGGGCGCCACAGTCGTCGAGTTGATAGCTCAGCTCCATGCCCTTGGCCATCGGGCTGACCGGGGCGTGGATCGCGCCCATCTTGAGAATGCCGTAGAAAGCGATATGCAGCTGCGGGCAGTTGGGCATGAACACCGCGACCCGGTCACCCGGCTTGATGCCTTGGGTCTGCAACAGGGCGGCGCAACGATTGCTCAGGTCATCCAGCTCGGCGTAGGTCAGTTGGTGACCATAGAAATGCACGGCAACCCGGTCCGGCGCGGTGCGCGCCCAGTGGGCGAGATATTCGGTCAGCGGCCGTTCACCCTGTGGGTAGACGGGGGTGGTCGGTTTGCCTGCCGGCCAGACCTTTGCCTGAATCGCCTTGAGGGTGTCGAGATAGTCCTGCTCGTGCATGTCCGTGCCTCTTGCTGTTGTTATTGCTCAAGCTTAGGAGCTGTCGAGGTGGATAAGAAGCGATCAATATTCATTCAGAACCATGATTGCTATTCATGGTTTGGCTGCAGGCGCGTAATCTCGGGCCTATAGCCCATGGCGCAGGTGTTTGTTGATGAGTGAAAAGAATGATTCCCCATCATTGGCCCGGATTGATCTCAATCTGTTTCGGGTATTCGAGGTGGTTTACCGCGAGCGCAACCTGACCCGTGCGGCGGCGGTGCTGCATGTCAGCCAGTCCGCGGTCAGCCACTCGCTGGCACGGCTGCGTGAGCACTTTTCCGATCCGCTGTTCGTGCGAGAGGGCAGGGGCGTGACCCCGACCGCCGCGGCGATGCGGCTGGCGCCCGGGATTATCGACAGTCTGAGTCGGCTGCAGCAGAGCCTCGGCTATCTGCAGCAGTTTGATCCGCAGGAGGATGCACGCACCTTCACCATCAGCCTGCCGGAGCAACTGGAGCCGGTGCTGATTCCGCCGCTGCTGACCCGGTTGCGTGAATTGGCGCCGCGCAGCCGAGTGCGCACGGTCGGTGTGCGCTGGTCCGAGCTGAAGCTGGAGCTGGCGGCCGGGCGAATCGATCTGGCGGTGCAGATTGCGCGGCCTGCCGATGCCAGTCTGCGGCAGATGCAACTGGTCAGGGAGCCACTCTGCGTGGTCGCCGGCCCACTGTTTGACGCGGAGCTGACGGCGGATAGCTATATGGCCGCGGAGCATATCGCGGTGGCGTCTTGGCGGCGTGGGCTGTCCTACGAGGATCTGGCACTGGGGCACTTGGGCCTGATGCGCAATGTGGTGCAGCAGTGCCAGAGCTATCAGGCGGCGAGTCTGGTGGTAGCGCAGACGCCATTGCTGCTGACCATGTCGCGGCGTCACGCGGAGCTGATCAATAGACCGCTGGGTAATCAGCTGCTGGACATGCCATTGCCGCTACCGGAGATTGGACTGACGCTTTACTGGCACAAGGGCATGGAGCATGACCCGGTCAACCGCTGGTTGCGGCGCCAGGTCCATGCGTTGGCTCAGAACAGTTCGAGTGGTGTAACCGCGCCACCGCTGTCGTAGCCGCCCATCTCCAACTCGCTGTAAGGCGGCGGTGCGTCTTCCTGCTTGAAGATCTCCATGAAGGCGCCGTCGGTGCCGGGGGGGGCACTGCGCCCGGTGGTCGGGTCGATACGGGCGGTCACCAGACCCCTGGGCATGCGTGGCTCGCGGTCCGGCACGCCTTCGAGCGCGGCGCCCATGAAGTTCATCCAGATAGGCAGTGCGGCGGTACCGCCGAACTCGCGTCGACCCAGGGTGCTGGGCTGATCAAAGCCGACCCATACGGTGGCCACCAGGTCTGGGTTGAAGCCGGAGAACCAGGCGTCTTTCTGGTCGTTGGTGGTACCGGTCTTGCCTGCGAGATCGTTGCGGTTGAGTGCACGGGCGCGCACTGCTGTGCCGCGACGTACCACATCGCGCAGCATGCTGTTGAGCTGATAGATGGTGCGCTCGTCGACTACGCGCTCGGCCTCTGCTGGTTGCTCACTGATGCCGCTGCCCTGGCGTTCCACGTAGGCATTCAGGCGGGCTTGCTGCTGCTCCGTCAGCTCCGGTGTCACTGGCGGCTTGCTGTAGTCGATCAACTGGCCGTAGCGGTTCTCGATGCGGTCGATCAGATAGGGCTTGACTGCATAGCCGCCGTTAGCAAAGGTCGCATAGCCCTGGGCTATCTGCAGAGGGGTCAGCTCTGAGGTGCCGAGGGAGGCGGACAGGTTGCGCGGCAGCTCCTTGCGTTCGAAGCCGAAGCGTTCGATGTAGCTCAGCGCGTTGTCGACGCCAAGGTCTTGCATCAGCCTGATCGATACCAGATTGCGCGAGCGGTACAGCGCCTCGCGCAGGCGAATGGGGCCGAGGAAGTCTCCGCCGGAGTTCTTCGGGCGCCAGATGGAGTCGAGATAGTCGTCCACAAAGATCAGCGGTGCATCGTTGACCAGGCTGGCCGGCGTGTAGCCCTTGTCCAGCGCCGCGCAATACAGGAAGGGCTTGAAGCTGGAGCCGGGCTGACGGCGTGCCTGGGTGGCGCGATTGTAGTTGCTCTGCAGGAACGAGAAGCCGCCGATCAGCGCCTTGATGGCGCCATCCTGCGGACCCAATACGACGAGCGCACTTTGCGCCTCGGGCACCTGCGCCAGGCGCCAAGTATCATCTTCGATACGGCTGACACGGATAATGTCGCCCGGCTGGAGCACATCCATCGGCTTGCCGGGGCGTGGCCCCATGCCATTGGCGCTCAGATAGGGGCGGGCCCATTTCATATCGTCCCACTTGATGACGCCCTGCTGATCGCGGCGCAGCCGGATCTCCACGTGGTCGCCGTTGACCGCTGCGACGAGAGCAGGCTCCAGGCCGCCCAGGCTTTTATAACCCTTCAGCAGCTCAAGGCCCTGTTCCAGGGTGATATCCGGGTTGCGTGCTTCCGGCCCCCGGTAGCCGTGGCGACGGTCGTACTCCTGCAAGCCATCGCGCAGAGCCCGGTTGGCCATGTCCTGAAGACCGCTGTCCACGGTGGTGTAGACGTTGAAGCCCTGCGTGTAGGCTTGGTCGCCAAAGCGCTCGACCATTTCCAGACGCGCCATTTCGGCAATGTAGGGCGCCTCCATTTCCGGGTTCGCGCCGTGGTTGCGCGCGGTGATGGGCGTGTTGACGGCCTCGCGGTAGCTGGCCTCGTCGATGTATCCCAGGGTCAGCATGCGATCCAGAATCCAGTCGCGACGGACCTTGGTGCGCTCAGGGTTGGCGATCGGGTTATAGCGTGACGGCGCCTTGGGCAGGCCGGCGATCATGGCCAGGTCGGCCAGTGGCAGCTCGTTGATCGATTTGCCGTAGTACACCTGCGCGGCCGCCTCGATACCGTAGGCGCGGTTGCCCAGGTAGATCTTGTTGACGTACAGCTCGAAAATTTCGTGCTTGTCGAGGTTGCGCTCGATCTGCAGGGCCAGCAGTATTTCATTCAGCTTGCGCGAGAAAACCCGGTCGCTGCTGAGGAAGTAGTTTTTCGCCACCTGCATGGTGATGGTGCTACCGCCGGTCTGAATGTGGCCCGTCTGCAGCAGCTCGCTGGCTGCACGCAACAGCCCCATCGGGTCGACCCCGTGGTGGTTGAGGAAGTTGTCGTCCTCGGCTGCCAGCAGGGCATGCACGAAGTCGCCCGGGACCTGGTCGTAGCTGATCGGGAAACGTCGCATTTCACCGAACTCTGCTATCAGTCGATTATCTGTGCTATATATCCGCAATGGGGTTTGCAGTTCGACATCACGCAGGGTTTCAACATCAGGCAGGGCGGGGCTAAGATAGAGCGCGACACCGCTCAGAACCATGATGGGTGCACATGCCAGCGCGAAGGCAGACCAGAAGAGAAATCTCAGTAAGCGCATAAGGGATGGGGAATTCCCTGAATAATTAGAAAGTTAGCTGGATTGCTAATTGAGAACGGCGTAGCAGTCTGCATTATAAGCGTATTTTTTTTGATTTAGCCATTTGCGCTTGTACAAGGACTGTTATTTAATGTAGGAAAACACAAACCGTCCGTAAGTGTCGGATGCTGATAGGAAATTGGCTGTGCTAGGGCTCCTAAAGAAAAAAGCGAACACGTTGCTGGGCATCGATGTCAGCTCCACCACGGTGAAGCTGCTTGAGCTTAGTCGCGCCGGAGGCCGCTACAAGGTTGAAGCCTATGCGGTCGAACCCTTGCCACCCGGAGCGGTGGTTGAGAAAAACATCGTCGAGCTTGAAGGTGTGGGCCAGGCACTTGAAAAAGTGCTCGCGCGCTCCAGATCGTCACTCAAGCAGGCTGCTGTCGCCGTCGCTGGATCTGCAGTGATCACCAAGACCATCGAAATGGATGCCGGTCTTGATCCTGACGAGATGGAAGAGCAGATCAAACTCGAAGCCGACCAATACATTCCCTACCCCCTCGATGAAGTAGCCATCGACTTCGAGGTGCAGGGTCCATCCCCCCGCAATCCAGAGCGAGAAGAAGTGCTGTTGGCGGCCTGTCGACGCGAGAATGTCGACATTCGCGAAGCAGCGCTGGCGCTGGCGGGCCTGACGGCAAAAATCGTCGAGGTCGAGGCCTACTCGATGGAGCGGGCGTGCGAGTTGGTGGTCGGTCAGCTGGATGCGGATGATGCCGGACTGACCATCGCGGTCATCGATATCGGCGCCACCATGATGACGCTGAGTGTCCTGAGTGGCGGACGCACGATTTACACGCGCGAACAGCTGTTCGGTGGCAAGCAACTGACCGACGAGATTCAGCGCCGCTACGGCCTGTCCCAGGAAGAAGCAGGGCTTGCCAAGAAGCAGGGCGGCCTGCCTGACGACTACGAGTCTGAGGTGTTGGCTCCGTTCAAGGACGCCGTCGTGCAGCAGGTGTCCCGGTCGCTGCAGTTCTTCTTTGCAGGCGGTCAGTACAACGACGTCGACTACATTCTGCTGGCTGGCGGCACGGCTTCGATTCCCGGGCTGGACCAACTGGTGCAGCAGAAGATCGGAACCACCACCCTGGTTGCCAACCCCTTTGCAAATATGACCCTGTCGAACAAGGTTGACGCGGTTGCCCTGAGCAATGATGCGCCGGCATTGATGATCGCCTGTGGTCTGGCAATGAGGAGTTTTGACTGATGGCTCGCATTAACCTGTTGCCTTGGCGCGAGCAGCTAAGGGAAGAACGAAAAAAGGAATTCCTGACGATTCTGGCACTGGTTGTCCTGTTTGCAGGGGCGCTGGTCTTTTTGGGTGACCGCTACATCAACGGACGGATTGACCACCAAAATGAGCGAAATGCTTTCCTGAAGAAGGAAATCACTCTGCTGGATGCTCGAATCAAGGAGATCGAGGAGCTGCAGGCGCGCCGAGCTCAACTGCTTGATCGTATGAAAATTATCGAGGACCTGCAGGGTAAGCGTCCGATTATTGTGCGAGTGTTTGATGAGCTTGCGCGTACGTTGCCCGACGGAGTGTATTTCTCCGAATTGGCGATGAAGGGGGCGGAATTGTCGGTCAAGGGTGGCGCTGAATCGAATAGCCGAGTGTCGAATCTGATGCGTCAGATGGACGGCTCTGAGTGGCTGACAGCACCCAATCTGACGGCGGTGAAAGCGGTGACGTCTGGCGCGCTGGACCAGGCTAATGTGTTCGAGCTTACCGTCAAACAGACCGCGCCGCGTGCTGGTGCCGCTGAGGGAGAACAGCAGCCATGAGTTTCGCTCAACAAATGGAAAGTTTGAAAAAGGTCCAGGCGGACGACCTGGATTTCAACAACATTGGTTCTTGGCCTGCGGCGCTAAAGGTCATTGTGTGTGCAGTTGTTTTTGTTGTACTTGCTGTTCTGGGGTATCAGTTCCATCTCAAGGATCTCAAGGTCAGCCTTGAGCGGGCTGAGCAGCAGGAAATTGAATTGCGTAAGGAGTTTCAAGACAAATCCTTTCGTGCGGCAAACTTGGAAGCTTATCGAGAGCAGCTGCAAGAGATTGAGGAGCGTTTCAGCGGGCTGCTGAAACAACTGCCAAAGGATAGCGAGGTTCCGGGTCTGCTGGAGGATATTACCCAGATGGGCCTCAACAGTGGGCTAGAGTTCGAGTCCATCACTCTGCAACCCGAGGTGGCTCAGCAGTTTTATGTTGAGCTGCCTATTCAGATCAATGTCCGGGGTAGTTACCACGATCTTGCTACGTTCGTAAGCAGTGTCGCAGGCCTGCCTAGAATCGTAACGTTGGGTGATTTCGAAATTGCGCCGGTTAGTGAAAGCAATCCTGATCTGCTGGGCATGGAGATTATTGCTAAAACCTATCGTTACAATGACGCGGCAGAGGAGGGGCAGCAATGAGCGTGATCAGCCCCAGGCTTTTAGGTGTTCTTGCGGCCTCTCTATTGATCGTCGGCTGCAGTAGCGGTGAGTTCGCTGACTTGCAACGATTTATGGATGAAACCAGAGCGCGACCATCGGGCACCATCGAGCCGTTGCCTCGCTTTGAGCCTTATGAAGCATTTACTTACAGCGCTTCGTCCCTGCGTAGCCCTTTCCAGCCGCCGATCAAGATCGATCTGAGCCAACGGCAAAAAGGGTCTCAGGATATCAAGCCGGACGAGAACCGGGTCAAACAGTTCCTTGAAGGCTTCAATATCGAAAGCTTCGAGATGGTTGGTACCCTGAGCAACGCGAGTGGCATGCAAGCTCTGATTCAGGGGGCTGGCAGCGTCCATCGTGTTCATGTGGGTGACTATTTGGGACGCAACCATGGACGGATTACCGGTATTGAAGAGAATCGCGTCGATGTAGTGGAAATCGTGCCGGATGGTGAAGGCGGGTGGTTGGAGCGTCCGCGTACCCTCAGCCTCGCTGAGCGCGGGTAGGACAACCAGGGAGAGATAACATGAACTGCAAACAGTCACGCGTGGAACGCAAAAAAATGCTTCTTACCAGAAAACTTCCGCTTGCGGCGCTGATGGCGCTGATGAGCCCGCTAGCCCTTGCTGCCGACCTGCAAAACATGGATGTGGCTTCGCTGCCTGGTGACCGCGTTGAGCTGAAGTTGAGCTTTGACGAGCCGGTCAGTGCCGCTCCCAAAGGCTACACCATAGATCAGCCTGCCCGTATCGCCTTGGATCTACCAGGTGTGCAGAACAAACTGGGCGAAAGGTCTCGTGAGCTTGGGCTTGGTAACGCACGCAGCGTTACCGTTGTCGAGGCTGGTGATCGGACGCGGCTGATCATTAATCTGACGTCGCTGGCACCTTACAGCACTCGTGTTCAGGGTAATGACCTATACGTCACTGTTGGGGCAGAGGCTAGTGCTCAGGCCGCTGCCGCTCCGGCGCCAGCAGCGGTTGCCAGTGACAATAACTGGCGGGCTGGTGATGAACCCGCTGTATCTGGCGCTGTAGCAGCTGGCGGGCGAGCGATCAGCAGTCTCGATTTTCAGCGTGGGTCAGACGGAGCAGGTAATGTCATCATCGATTTGAGCGACCCCAGCATCAAGGTAGATGTTGAGGAGCGAGGAGGGCGTGTTCGCCTTAACTTCCCCAATACGCGCCTGCCTGATGAGCTGCGAGTTCAGCTCGACGTCAAGGATTTCGCAACACCGGTCAACTTCGTCAACGCAACCGGTAGTGGCAACAATGCGACCATCGTCATTGAGCCTACTGGCAGCTACGAGCACCTGGTTTATCAGGCTGACAGCCGCCTGACCGTCAGCTTCAAGCCGCTGACGCGGGCTGAAGTGGAACAGCGTCGTGCCGATGCCTTTACCTACTCCGGCGAGAAGCTTTCGCTCAACTTCCAGGATATCGAAGTGCGCTCGGTGCTGCAGTTGATCGCCGACTTCACGGATCTCAACCTGGTTGCCAGCGATACCGTTCAAGGCAGCATTACTCTGCGTTTGCAAAACGTGCCGTGGGATCAGGCGCTGGATCTGGTACTGAAGACCAAGGGCCTGGACAAGCGTCAGATTGGCAACGTGTTGCTGGTCGCTCCGGCAGAGGAAATTGCTGCCCGCGAGCGTCAGGAGCTGGAATCACAGAAGCAGATTGCCGAACTGGCTCCGCTGCGTCGGGAGCTGATTCAGGTTAACTACGCCAAGGCAAGCGATATTGCTCAGCTGTTCGCATCGGTAACCTCTGCTGATGCCGATAGTCAGCGTGGTTCGCTTACTGTCGATGAGCGCACCAACAGCATCATCGCTCTGGAAACCCAGGATAAGCTCGATGAGCTGCGTCGAATCGTTACCCAGCTGGACATTCCGGTGCGTCAGGTGATGATTGAAGCGCGCATTGTTGAAGCCAACGTGGGTTTTGATAAGGCTTTGGGGGTGCGTTGGGGCGGGAACCTAAACCTGGGCGGCAACTTCTCTGCCTTCGGCAAAGATGGCCGGACCGAGATTGGAGAAGCGCCAGATTTCTTGCCTGACGGAACTAGCACTGGCGGGTTCTATGGTGTGGCAGAGCGTCCGGTGAATTCCCCCTTTATAGACATGGGTGTAGCTAACGCAACCTCGGGTATCGGCATCGGCTTTATCACCGACAACACCATTCTGGATCTGCAGCTGTCAGCCATGGAAAGCACTGGTAACGGTGAGATTATTTCCCAGCCCAAGGTCGTTACCTCTGACAAGGAAACCGCGAAGATTCTGAAGGGCTCCGAGATTCCTTATCAGGAAGCCAGCTCCAGTGGGGCAACCACCACCGCATTCGCAGAGGCTGTGCTGTCTTTGGAAGTGACCCCCCAGATCACCCCGGATAACCAGGTGATTATGGAGGTCATCGTCACCAAGGATGAGCCGGATTTCACCAATGAGGTAAATGGTGTGCCGACCATTCGCAAGAATGAGGTCAACGCGAATATCCTGGTGGCAGATGGTGAGACAATCGTAATTGGTGGCGTATTCTCAAGTGAGTCGCAGAGTGCTCAAGAGAAGGTACCGTTCCTTGGTGACCTGCCGATTCTTGGCAAGGCTTTCCGTCGTGATGTTAATTCGGAAGTCAAGAACGAGCTGCTGATCTTCCTGACACCGCGCATCATCAATAACGGAGCTATTACGCTTGCCAGGTAAGTCTGTTGCGTAACGTTTTTCTAATTGGCCCGATGGGAGCTGGAAAGAGCACCATCGGGCGTTTGCTTGCCAAAGAGCTGAAATTTCCTTTCAAGGATTCTGATCGCGAGATTGAGGTCCGTACGGGGGCTGATATCCCCTGGATTTTTGATGTCGAGGGGGAGGAGGGTTTCCGGCAGCGAGAGGAGGCGATGATCGCTGAACTGGTTCAGGAGCGCGGTATCGTGCTTGCGACCGGCGGTGGTGTCGTGATGCGCCCGGCGAATCGGGCCGCTCTGGCGGCAAACGGTCTGGTTGTTTATCTGTGTACCAGTGTGGAGCAGCAGCTGCAGCGTACCGCAAAGGATCGCCAGCGGCCTCTCCTGCAAACCGCTGACCCTGAAGCGGTGCTTCGTGATCTGATGGCACGACGTGACCCTCTATATCGTGAAATCGCCGACCTTATTATCGAGACCGATCAGCGCGGCCCCAAGGTCGTGGTGAATACCATTCTCGGCAAGCTTCAGGAAGACTGAGTCCGGGCCGTATATCCGGGTCTCAGGTGACTGTTGTATGCTGTGCCCGCTTAAAACGGGGAGTGTCCTGATGCAGTGTCTTAAAGTCGATCTGGCTGATCGCAGTTATCCTATCTATATCGGTGCCGGCATTCTGTCTGACGAGGCCTTGCTGCAGCGTCACATCGCCGGACGCCAAGTCTGTGTTGTTACTGACGATACCGTTGCTCCCCTTTATCTTGAGTCGCTGCTGCAAAAGCTGTCGGGCTATCGCGTGACCAGTGTGGTGTTGCCAACCGGCGAGGCCTACAAGAACTGGTCGACGCTGCAGCAGGTGTTTGATGCATTGCTTGCTGAGCGCCATGACCGCCGTACCACGCTGATTGCACTGGGTGGTGGTGTCATCGGGGATATGACCGGCTTTGCTGCCGCGTGCTACCAGCGCGGTGTCGATTTCATTCAGGTGCCGACGACGCTGCTTTCTCAGGTCGACTCTTCTGTTGGCGGCAAGACCGGTATCAATCATCCGGCAGGCAAGAACATGCTGGGTGCGTTTTATCAGCCCAAGGCGGTGCTGATCGACACCGATAGCCTGCGCACATTGCCCGAGCGCGAGGTCAGCGCCGGGCTGGCTGAAATCATCAAGTACGGGTTGATCCGGGACGCAGACTTTCTTGCCTGGCTTGAGCGGAACATGGCGGCTCTGCGCGCGCTGGACGCCAGTCTCGTCACCTACGCGATAGAGCGCTCCTGTTCCATCAAGGCTGAAGTAGTGGCGGCGGATGAGCGGGAGGGGGGCGTGCGTGCGATCCTCAACCTTGGGCACACCTTTGGCCACGCGATAGAAGCGCATCAAGGTTATGGCAGCTGGCTGCATGGCGAAGCGGTTGGCGCCGGCATGGCGATGGCTCTGGACCTGTCTTGCCGGCTTGGCTGGATTACGGATGCAGAGCGAAATCGTGGCGTTGCGCTGATCAGTGCGGCAGGGCTGCCGACGGTGCCGCCGAGCGGTATGGTTGCTGCTGATTTCGAACGTCTCATGTCGGTTGACAAGAAGGTGCTGGATGGTCAGCTGCGCCTTGTGCTGTTGCGTGGCATGGGTGAGGCCGTTGTCACGGCTGAATTTACGGCTGATGCGTTGCGTCAATGTCTCGTGGGGTTTGAACAATGAGCAAGGGCTTTGATGAGGTCTTCACGGCAGTGAGTGGCGCCGATGATCTGCTGGATCATTACCAGTTCACGCATGATCCCTTTGCTCCGCGCACGCCTGGTTTCCGCTTTTTTACCCCGAAGCGCAAAAGCGTGCTGGCCGAGCTGCACCACCTGGCTCGCTACGGTGATCAGGTCTTGGCGGTTACGGGCCCTCAGGGCAGCGGCAAGACCCTGCTGCGCCAGGCATTGGTAGCCAGCAGCAACAAGGACAGCATTCAGTGTGTCGTGTTGTCCGCGCGCGAGATGCCTGCCGAAAGCGCTCTGCTTGCGGGGCTATGTCAGGCGGTCAGTGCCGAGCAGCGCGACGTCGCCAGCTTGCTGCGCAAGGCGCAGCAGAGTGAAACGGTCGGTATTCAGTTGTATCTGGTGATCGACGACGCGGAGTGCCTGGAGTCGTCTGCCGTCAGCATGTTGAGCGAGATTGCTGAGGCCGGGCCGGCGGCACCACGCGTGTTTCTGTTCGCCGACACTGAGGCAGAAGCTGCGCTCTCGGTCATTCGTAAGTCGGATGACGCGCCTGCGGTGCACATGATCGGCCTGCAGCCACTGGATGTTGCCGAAACTCGAGAATATATGGCTCAGCGCCTTGAGGGGGCTGGGCAGGGAATTGAGCTGCTGGATGACGCGCAAGTCGAGTGGGTGCATCAACGCAGCGGCGGCTGGCCTGGTGCGATCAACCACGCTGCGCGGCAGGCATTGCTCGCTGCCATGCAGGAGGCGCCCGTCGCCATGCGTCGGGCCGGCGGTAGCCCCTTTTCGGTCAAGGTGCTGGCCGCGCTGGTGCTGATCGCTGCGGGAATTGGCGTCGCCTGGTATATGGGCGATCAGCCGCAGGAGCCGGAGCGAACGGTCCTGCAGCTGCCTGCGCCTGTGGTCGAGGCGCAGAGTCAGGCGCCGGTATCGGCTCCGCTGCCTGGGGAGTCAGTCAGTGCCGCGAGCGATACCCGGAGTGTGGACGCGGTAGACGCACCGACAGTGGACACTGTGCCGACGCTGGTTGATGCGCAGGCCTCCTCGGTGCCTGAGTCGGCACCGGCGCAGATTGAAACGCCGGCGCTGGACACAGAGCCCGACTCCGCGCCAGCCTTGACGGCTCCGGCTCCGGCTCCGGCTCCGGCTCCGGCTCCGGCTCCGGCTCCGGCTCCGGCTCCGGCTCCGGCTCCGGCTCCGGCTCCGGCTCCGGCTCCGGCTCCCGAGCCCGCAGTGGAGAAGGTTGAGGCCGAGCGACGCGAGGTCGCTCAGCCGGCTGCGCCAGCGGCAGCGCCGCGGCAGGCTTCGGGGTATCACGATGCCAGCTGGTATCGGCAACGCCCGGGCTCGGAGTACGTTGTACAGCTGCTCGGTTCGCGCTCGGAGGCTGCTGCCAGAGCCTTCATCGCACGCCATGCCGACGTCTCTGATCTGGGCTACTTTGAGACAACGCATCAAGGTGAACCTTGGTTTGTTGTAACCCAGGGGGCCTATGCTTCACGTCAGGCGGCGCAGGCTGGCGTTGCCAAGCTGCCGGCAGCGCTGCGCGACAGCAAGCCCTGGCCGCGTGGCATGGCGGATATCCAGAGCGCTCTGCGCTGAGTTGCCGGGCCCGCCGGGAGGCGGGCTTGCTGACCCAAAAAGGCGTGGCCGATGCCTGTCGGTGGCGCTATAGTCGGACTGTAAAGTTTCCGATTTACGACATTTGAATACGCCCAAGCGGCATTGTTGCGCCAAAAAAAATTGTGAGCGTGCTTGGCGCTGTGTACAATTACTCCCCTTTTGCCCGGCGCAGAGCCAGATTTATCCGTGATCTGGTTTTTTAAGTGCTTGAATTTATTAGCTTTTTGAGAGAGTGCCTATGAAAGCAGGTCTATACCAGCCTGATCAGTTCAAGGATAACTGTGGCTTTGGTTTGATTGCCCACATGGAAGGCCAGCCCAGTCATCACCTGCTGCAGACGGCCATCGAAGCCCTCACCTGCATGACGCACCGTGGTGGTATTAATGCCGACGGCAAGACTGGCGACGGTTGCGGCCTGCTCATTCAAAAGCCGGATCGCTTCCTGCGCGACGTCGCTCGCGAAACGCTGTCTGTCGAGCTGCCAGAGCAGTACGCCGTCGGTATGGTATTCATGGGCACCGATGAGCCGGCTGCCGCCGCGGCCAAGCAGGCCTTTGCCGATGCGCTGGCTGATCAGGGGCTGACCGGCCTTGGCTGGCGTCCGGTGCCGGTGGATCCGAGCAAACTCGGCCCGCTGGCCCGCAGCAGCCTGCCGCGTATCGAGCAGGTGTTTGTCTCTGGCGAAGGTCTGGACGAGCAGCAGTTTGGCGTGAAGCTCTTTTATGTGCGCCGCAAGGCTGAAATCGCCATGCAGGCAGACAGCAGCTTTTATGTCTGCAGCCTGTCGCACAAGGTCATCTCCTACAAAGGCCTGATGATGCCGGCCGATCTGGACAAGTTCTATCCGGATCTGGGGGACGAGCGCATGGAAACCGCGATCAGCGTGTTCCACCAGCGTTTCTCCACCAATACCCTGCCCAAGTGGCCGCTCGCCCAGCCGTTCCGCCTGGTTGCCCACAATGGTGAGATCAACACCATTACCGCCAACCGCAACTGGGCCCACGCGCGTCGCAACAAGTTCACCAACGACCTGATGCCCGATCTGGACAGCCTGGCACCGCTGGTAAACACCACCGGCTCCGACTCCTCCAGCATGGACAACATGCTGGAACTGCTGCTGTGTGGTGGCATGGACCTGTTCCGTGCGATCCGCATGGTTGTGCCGCCGGCCTGGCAGAATGTCGAGACCATGGACGCGGACCTGCGCGCCTTCTATGAATACAACTCCATGCACATGGAGGCCTGGGACGGCCCGGCCGGTATCGTACTGACCGAAGGTCGCTACGCGGTCTGTCTGCTCGACCGTAACGGCCTGCGTCCGGCGCGTTACGTCATCACCAAGAACGGCTATATCACCCTGGCCTCCGAGATCGGCGTCTGGGATTATCAGCCCGAGGACGTCGTCAGCAAGGGCCGTGTTGGTCCGGGTCAGATCCTGGCGGTCGACACCCAGACCGGCGAAGTGCTGCACACCGATGATGTGGCCAACCGTCTGAAGTCCCGTCACCCTTACCGCAAGTGGCTGAAAGAGAACGCCCTGCGCATTCAGGCGACCCTGGACGATCGCGATCACGGCTCTGACTTCCTGTCGGCCGAGGCGCTCAAGCAGTACATGAAGATGTTCCAGGTCACCTTCGAAGAGCGTGACCAGGTACTGCGTCCGCTGGCCGAGAACGGTCAGGAAGCCGTTGGTTCGATGGGCGATGACACGCCCATGGCAGTGCTCTCCGGTCGTGTCCGTTCGGTGTATGACTACTTCCGTCAGCAGTTCGCTCAGGTGACCAACCCGGCCATCGACCCGCTGCGTGAAGCCATTGTCATGTCGCTGGAAACCTGCCTGGGTGCCGAACGTAACGTCTTCGAAGAGACGGCGGACCACGCCAATCGCGCGATCCTCAGCTCGCCAGTCATTTCGCCGGCCAAGTGGCGCACCATCATGAATCTGGACGAGCGTCCCGGTTTTGCGCGCCACCTGATTGACCTGAACGTCGCTGAAGGCACCCTGCTGCGCGATGCCGTGAAGGACATCACAGCGCAGGCTGAAGCGGCTGTGCGCGAAGGCAAGACCATCATCGTGCTCAGCGACCGTGCCATCGAGCAGGGCAAACTGCCGGTCCACGCTGCGCTTGCCGTGGGCGCAGTGCACCACCACCTGACCGCTGTCGGTCTGCGTTCGGAGTGCAACATCCTGGTTGAAACCGCCACCACCCGTGACCCGCACCACTATGCGGTGCTGATCGGTTTCGGTGCGACTGCGGTTTACCCCTACCTTGCTTACGAAGTACTGGGTGATCTGATCCGTACGGGTGAAGTGATTGGTGACCTGTTCGAGACCTTCAAGTACTACCGCAAGGGTATCTCCAAGGGCCTGTTGAAGATCCTGTCGAAGATGGGTATCTCCACCATTGCGTCCTACCGTGGTGCGCAGCTGTTTGAGGCGGTCGGTCTGGCAGATGAAGTGGTCGATCTCTGCTTTACCGGCGTGGTCAGCCGTATCCAGGGTGCCCGCTTTGAGGACCTGCAGGCCGAACAGGCGCTGCTGGCCAAGGAAGCCTGGAACCCGCGCAAGTCGATCCAGCAAGGCGGCCTGCTCAAGTTCGTGTTTGGCGGCGAGTATCACGCCTACAACCCGGATGTGGTTCGCGCGCTGCAGGACGCCGTGCAGGGCGACAGCTACGACAAGTATCAGGAATACGCCGCGCTGGTGAACAGCCGCCCGGTGGCCGCGCTGCGCGACCTGCTGAAGGTGCGCGACGACCAGCAGGCCATCTCGCTGGATGACGTTGAGCCGCTGGAGTCGATCTTCAAGCGCTTCGACTCGGCGGGTATCTCGCTCGGTGCGTTGTCACCCGAGGCGCATGAGGCCATTGCCGAGGCGATGAACCGCCTGGGCGCGCGCTCCAACTCCGGTGAGGGCGGCGAAGATCCGGCCCGCTACGGCACCGTGCGTACCTCCAAGATCAAGCAGATCGCCTCCGGTCGCTTTGGCGTTACCCCAGAGTATCTGGTTAACGCCGACGTGTTGCAGATCAAGGTTGCCCAGGGTGCCAAGCCCGGCGAAGGTGGCCAGCTGCCCGGCGGCAAGGTCAACGAGCTGATTGCCCGTCTGCGCTACGCGGTCCCGGGGGTCACCCTGATTTCACCGCCGCCGCACCACGACATCTACTCGATTGAAGATCTGTCGCAGCTGATCTTTGACCTCAAGCAGGTCAACCCGCAGGCGCTGGTCTCGGTCAAGCTGGTGTCCGAGCCGGGCGTTGGCACTATCGCTGCCGGCGTGGCCAAGGCTTACGCTGACCTGATCACCATTTCCGGTTACGACGGTGGTACCGGCGCATCGCCGCTGACGTCTATCCGTTACGCTGGTTCTCCGTGGGAGCTGGGTCTGTCCGAAGCGCACCAGACCTTGCGCGGCAATGATCTGCGGGGCAAGGTCCGGGTACAGACTGACGGTGGTCTGAAGACCGGTCTGGACGTGATCAAGGCGGCCATCCTTGGTGCCGAGAGCTTTGGCTTTGGTACCGCGCCGATGATCGCCCTGGGTTGCAAATACCTGCGTATCTGCCACCTGAACAACTGTGCGACCGGCGTGGCAACGCAGAACGAGCATCTGCGTGACAACCACTACATCGGCACTGTGCAGATGGTGATGAACTTCTTCACCTACGTCGCCATGGAAACCCGTGAGTGGCTGGCCAAGCTGGGCGTACGTACCCTGCAGGACCTGATCGGCCGCACCGATCTGCTGGATATCCTGCCGGGTGCAACCGGCAAGCAGCAGAACCTGGATCTGCGCCCGCTGCTGGGCAGTGATCTGGTGCCGGCTGACAAGCCGCAGTTCTGCGAGTCGCCACGTAACGAGCCGTTCGACAAGGGCCTGACCGCCGAGAAGATGGTCGAGATGGCGCGCGCTGCCATCGACGGCCGCACCGGCGGCGAGTACCAGCTGTCGCTGACCAACTGTGACCGCTCCATCGGCGCCCGCGTGTCGGGCGAGATCGCCAAGGTGCATGGCAACCAGGGCATGGTCAGTGCGCCGATCACCTTCCGTATGACCGGCACTGCTGGCCAGAGCTTCGGCGTGTGGAATGCCGGTGGCCTGCATATGTATCTGGAAGGCGACGCCAACGATTACGTCGGCAAGGGTATGACCGGTGGCAAGCTGACCATCGTGCCGCCCAAGGGCAGTCCGTTCCGTTCCGAGCAGACCTCGATCATCGGCAACACCTGCCTGTACGGTGCCACTGGCGGCAAGCTGTTCGCCGCGGGTATCGCCGGTGAGCGTTTCGCGGTCCGCAACTCGGGTGCCCATGCCATCATCGAAGGCGCGGGTGATCACTGCTGTGAGTACATGACCGGCGGTATGGTCTGCGTACTGGGCAGCACCGGCCACAACTTCGGTGCGGGTATGACCGGTGGTTTTGCCTATGTGCTGGACATGGACAACACTTTCTTCGACAAGCTCAATCACGAGCTGGTCGAGCTGCATCGCATCAGCAACGAGTCGATGGAGATGTACCGCAGCCACCTGACTCAGGTGCTGACCGAGTACGTGACCGAGACCGGTAGTGCCTGGGGTGCAGAGGTGCTGGACAACCTGGACGACTACATCCGCCGCTTCTGGTTGGTCAAGCCTAAGGCCGCGAGCCTGCGCGCGCTGCTGACCAGTACCCGAGCGAACCCACAATAAGCCGCCCGAGGCGGGCCGCCACGGCGGCCTGCCGGCCCTGATGAGTCTGGCAGTGGCGTGACGTGATCGCCGCTGCAGTGTAGAGGTTTAGATATGGCAGACCGTTTGAATAACGACTTCCAGTTTATCGATGTAGGTCGTGAAGATCCGAAGAAGCGCCCGCTGCGCGCGCGCAAGACCCAGTTCGTTGAGATCAACGAGCAGTTCAAGCCGGACGCGGCCTCCGAGCAGGCGCATCGCTGCCTCGGTTGCGGCAACCCCTATTGCGAGTGGAAGTGCCCCGTGCACAACTTCATTCCCAACTGGCTGAAGCTGGTCTCCGAAGGCAACATCCTGGAGGCGGCCGAGTTGTCGCACCAGACCAACACCCTGCCGGAAGTCTGCGGCCGCGTTTGCCCGCAGGACCGTCTGTGTGAAGGGGCCTGTACCCTGAACGACGGCTTTGGCGCAGTGACCATCGGTTCGGTCGAGAAGTACATCACCGATACCGCCTTCGCCATGGGCTGGCGTCCGGATATGTCCGGCGTAGTGCCGACCGGCAAGCGTGTGGCCATTATCGGCGCCGGTCCGGCCGGCCTGGGCTGCGCCGATGTACTGGCGCGTGCCGGTGTTTCGCCTGTGGTGTTTGATCGCAACCCGGAAATTGGTGGCCTGCTGACCTTCGGTATTCCCGAGTTCAAACTGGAAAAGACAGTAATGTCCCGTCGCCGAGAGGTGTTTGAAGGCATGGGCATCGAGTTCCGCCTGAACACCGAGATCGGCAAGGACGTGATGATCGACGACCTGCTGTCCGAGTACGACGCGGTCTTCATGGGCATGGGTACCTACACCTACATGAAGGGCGGCTTCCCCGGTGAGGATCTGCCGGGTGTTTACGACGCGTTGGACTTCCTGATTGCCAACGTCAATCGCAACCTGGGCTTCGAGAAGTCGGCCGACGACTTCATTGACATGAAGGGCAAGACCGTTGTGGTGCTGGGCGGCGGTGACACCGCGATGGACTGTAACCGTACCTCCATCCGTCAGGGCGCCACTGCCGTGACCTGCGCCTACCGCCGCGACGAGGCGAACATGCCGGGCTCGCGCAAGGAAGTGAAAAACGCCAAGGACGAGGGTGTGAAGTTCCTGTTCAACCGCCAGCCGATCGCGATTGTCGGTGAAGACAAGGTTGAGGGCGTCAAGGTCGTTGAAACCCGTCTGGGCGAACCCGACGCACGCGGGCGTCGTAGTCCCGAGCCGATCCCCGGTTCCGAGCAGGTATTGGCCGCCGATGCGGTGATCATCGCCTTCGGTTTCCGTCCCAGCCCGGCAGACTGGTTTGCCGACAAGCAGATCGACACCGACAGCCAGGGTCGCGTGGTGGCGCCGGAGCAGGCCCAGTACAAGTTCCAGACCAGCAACCCCAAGGTGTTTGCCGGTGGCGACATGGTGCGTGGCTCGGACCTGGTGGTCACCGCCATCTGGGAAGGTCGCCAGGCGGCCGAAGGTATCCTCGATTACCTCGAGGTGTGACAACGGGTCACGGCCTGTCTGTTAACAACAAGGGCGCCTGCGGGCGCCCTTGTTGCGTTGTGGCCTGATGTTTGTGTGCAATTGCCGCTACAATGGCCGCTGACCTTTTTTGACTGGATGGCCCCATGACTGAACTCAAGAACGACCGTTTCCTGCGCGCACTGGCACGTCAGCCGGTGGATGTCACCCCGGTGTGGATGATGCGTCAGGCCGGCCGCTACCTGCCTGAATATCGGGCATCGCGGGCCCGCGCCGGCGATTTCATGGGCCTTTGCATGAATCCGGAGATGGCCTGTGAAGTCACCCTGCAGCCACTGGATCGCTACCCGCTGGATGCTGCCATTCTGTTCTCCGACATTCTGACCATTCCCGATGCCATGGGCCAAGGGCTGTATTTTGAAACCGGTGAAGGCCCGCGTTTTCGCAAGGTGATCGATAGCCTGGCGGACATCGAGGCGCTGCCGGTGCCCGATCCCGACCAGGATCTGGGCTACGTGATGGACGCGGTACGTACCATTCGCCGCGAGCTGAACGGCCGGGTGCCACTGATCGGCTTCTCCGGCAGCCCCTGGACGCTGGCGACCTATATGGTCGAAGGCGGCTCTTCCAAGGATTTCCGCAAGACCAAGGCGATGCTCTATGACCAGCCCGAAGCCATGCACCTGCTGCTCGACAAGCTGGCGCAGTCGGTCACCAGCTATCTGAACGGTCAGATCAAGGCCGGTGCCCAGGCCGTGCAGATTTTTGATACCTGGGGCGGTAACCTGTCTGCCGATGCCTACCAAAAGTTCTCGCTGGCCTACATGCGCAAGATCGTCTCCGGTCTGATCCGTGAGCACGATGGCCGCAAAGTGCCGGTTATCCTGTTCACCAAGAACGGTGGCCTGTGGCTGGAAAGTATTGCCGATGCTGGTGCTGATGCGCTCGGGCTGGACTGGACCATGGATATCGGCGTTGCCCGTTCACGGGTTGGTGCAAAGGTTGCATTGCAAGGCAACATGGACCCGACGGTTCTGTACGCAAAACCGGAAGCCATTCGTGCCGAGGTAGCGCGTATTCTGGCGAGCTACGGCAAGGGCAGCGGCCACGTATTCAACTTGGGCCACGGCATCACGCCCGAGGTAGACCCGGCCCACGCCGGAGCCTTTATCGAGGCGGTGCATGAGCTGTCAGCGGTTTATCACGATCCGAATGCTATCGTGGTCTGATGCCGTCTGCGCTGGCAAAGGGCAGGGCTGTTGATTTCTGAACAAGGAGAGGGCGTATGCGTAGGGTAGTGTTCAACCAGAAGGGCGGTGTCGGCAAGTCGAGCATCGCCTGCAATCTGGCTGCGGTCAGTGCGGCAGCGGGCTATAAAACGCTGGTGATTGATCTGGACCCGCAGGCGAACTCCAGCCATTACCTGCTCGGTGAGCGGATGAAGGATGTGGATACTACTATCGCTGATTTCTTCTCGCAGACCCTGTCCAGCGGATTGTTCAGCAAAAAGGCCGAGAACTTCGTTACCGAAACGCCGTTCGAGAACCTCTGGCTGATGCCGGCCAGCCCCGAGCTGGCCGAGCTGCAGCACAAGCTGGAGTCGCGCTACAAAATCCAGAAGCTGCGCAAGCTGCTCAAGGACTTGAAGGATAACTACGAGCGGATCTATATCGACACCGCGCCCGCCTTCAACTTCTACACCATGTCGGCGCTGATTGCCGCCGACCGTGTGCTGATTCCCTTCGACTGCGACAGCTTCTCGCGGCAGGCGCTGTACGGTTTGCTGACCGAGCTGGAAGATGTGCGTGAAGAGCACAACGAGGATCTCATGGTCGAGGGCATCGTGGTCAACCAGTTCCAGCCGCGCGCAGCCTTGCCGCAGAAGATGCTGGACGAGCTGGTTGCCGAGGGACTGCCGGTATTGCCGGTACATCTGAACAGCTCGGTGCGCATGCGTGAGTCGCATGAAGCGGCCACACCGCTGATCTTCCTTGATGGCCGGCACAAGCTGACCCAGCAATTCATGGCCCTGCACGACCATATCGAGAGTCAATAGGTCGCGCCTGGTTAGATTGACCGACCGGGTTTCCTTCTGCATGCTCGGCGCTGGACATCAACAACAAGGACAGCGCCATGAAGCTTGAAACGCTTGCCATCCATGCCGGCTACACCCCCGACCCCAACACGCACGCCGTTGCCGTGCCGATCTACCAGACCACCTCCTACGCCTTTGATGACACCCAGCACGGTGCCGATCTGTTTGATCTGAAGGTGCCGGGCAACATCTACACGCGCATCATGAACCCCACCAACGACGTGCTGGAGCAACGGGTTGCCGCGCTCGAGGGCGGCGTCGGTGCGCTGGCGGTGGCCTCGGGCATGGCGGCTATCACCTACGCGATTCAGACCCTGGCCGAAGCGGGCGATAACATCGTTTCCGTGGCCAAGCTCTATGGCGGTACCTACAACCTGCTGGCCCACACCTTGCCGCGTCAGGGTATCGAAACCCGCTTTGCCGCCCATGACGACATTGCCGCGCTGGAAAACCTGATCGATGCGCGCACCAAGGCGGTGTTCTGTGAGTCCATCGGCAACCCGGCCGGTAACGTGATCGACATTCAGGCGCTGGCCGATGCTGCGCATCGTCATGGCGTGCCGTTGATTGTCGATAACACCGTCGCCACTCCGGCGCTGTGCCGACCCTTTGAGCATGGTGCCGATATTGTGGTGCACTCGCTGACCAAGTACATGGGCGGCCACGGCACCACTCTGGGCGGCATCGTGGTGGATGGCGGCTGCTTCCCCTGGGCGGAGAACGCCGAGCGCTTCCCGCTGCTCAATACCGCAGACCCGTCCTACCACGGTGTGGTTTATACCGAGGCCTTTGGCCCGGCGGCTTTTATTGGTCGTTGCCGCGTCGTACCGCTGCGTAACATGGGCGCGGCGCTGTCGCCGTTCAACGCCTTCATGATTCTGCAGGGGTTGGAGACGCTGGCGCTGCGCATGGAGCGGCACTGTGACAACGCCATGGCGGTTGCAGCGTTCCTGAAGAGTCACTCGCAGGTCGCCTGGGTGCAGTACGCCGGACTGGAAGATCACCCCGAGCACGCCCTCGCCAAGCGCTATATGGGCGGCAAGCCGGCATCGGTACTGTCGTTCGGGATCAAGGGCGGACAGGAAGCCGGCGCGCGCTTTATCGACGCGCTCAACCTGGTGGTGCGACTGGTCAACATCGGCGACGCCAAGTCACTCGCCTGTCACCCGGCCTCGACCACTCACCGTCAGCTGAACGACGAGGAACTGGCCAAGGCCGGCGTGCCGCGTGACATGGTGCGCCTGTCGATCGGTATCGAGCACATCGACGACATCCTCGCCGACCTGGCGCAGGCGCTCGACGCTTCGCTTTAGTCAGCTCCCGCTTTGCGGGAGCTGAGCCGCAAGCGGCAAGCTACAAGCCACAAGCCACAAGCCACAAGCCACAAGCCACAAGCCACAAGCAAAACCCGCGCGGTGTTGAATCGCGCGGGTTTTCTTTTGGACAGTTTATGGCAGGCGCGCTTGGCGGTCTTGTCGTCGAACTCATCCTGACTACGCTTCCAGCTTCCAGCTTCCAGCTTCCAGCTTCCAGCTCGCGCGCGCCAGCGCGCGTTTCAGGGAAACAGCGGCCAGATCAATGGAATGATCAGTGACCCAGCCGCCCACATGATCAGGTTCAGCGGCACGCCGATGCGCATGAAATCCGAAAAGCGGTAGCCGCCGGCGCTGTAGACGAAGGTGTTGGTCTGGTAGCCGATCGGGGTGGCGAAGCTGGCACTGGCGGCGAACATCACCGCGACCACGAACGGGCGCGGGTCGGCGCCAAGTTGCTGGGCTACGCCGATGGCGATGGGTGTGACCAGCACCGCGACCGCGTTGTTGCTGACCACCTCGGTGAGGACGGAGGTCAGCAGGTAGATGAACGACAGCATGAACAGCGGGCCCAGCAGCGGCGACAGCGTCATCACGTGGCTGACCACGGTATCCACCAGGCCGACCTTGTTCATCGCGATACTGATCGCCAGCATGCCGAAGATCAGGGTCAGGATGCGCCAGTCGATGGCCTTGTAGGCGTCTTCGGTATCCAGGCAGCCGGTGGCGACGACCAGCGCTGCGGCGATCATCGCCAGCCCCTCGATCGGCATGACCTTGAACGCCGCCAGCACCATGACCGCCAGCACGGCGGCGATGGCAATCGGCGCCTTGTCGCGGCGGTAGGCGCGCTCCTGTACCGAGTTGAGGCTGATCAGCTCGCCGTTGTCGGCGAACTTCTTGATCTGCGAGGCTGTGCCCTCGACCAGCATCACATCGCCGAACTGCAGTTCAAAGTCATCCAGGTTGTCCTGGATGTTCTCGTTGTGGCGATGGATTGCCAGTACGTGAATGCCGTAGCGCGCGGTCAGGTTGAGGTCGCGCATGGGCCGGTGACTGTAGCGCGAATTGCGCCCGACGATGGCTTCGGCCAGCATCACGTCGCGGGTCGAGATGGTTTCGAAACTGTCGGCGCGGTTGATGGCCAGCAGGCCGTTGTGCCGCAACTCGACAAAGTCGCGCATGCTGGTGTGCAGTACCAGCCGATCCCCGGCCAGCAGCCGGGTGTCGTTCAGCGGCGTTGACAGCTCGTCGTCGCCGCGAAAGATTTTCAGTACGCGAATGCCGCTATTGCCGTTCAGGTTGGCCTGGCTGATGGTCTGGTTGATGACCGGCGAATCGTGCGGCACCAGCAGTTCGGTCATGAAGGTGCGCGCCTGATCCGGACGCAGCTGGCGCGACAGGCTTTCGCGCTCCGGCAGCAGGCGGTGACCGATCAGCAGCACAAAGGCCATGCCGATGCCGGCCAGCACCAGGCCGGGCAGGGTGATCTCGAACATGCCGAACGGCTCCATGCCCATCTGTCGGGCCACGCCATCGACCAGGATGTTGGTCGAGGTGCCGATCATGGTCATGGTGCCGCCAAAGATGGTGGCGTAGGACAGCGGGATCAGCATCTTCGAGGGTTTGCTGCCGATGCTGGTGGCCAGGGCGATGGCGACCGGCGTAAGAATGGCGACGACCGGGGTATTGTTGATAAAGGTCGACAGCAGCAAGGCGGTGATCATCAGGCTGAACAGGGTGCGCCATTGGCTGCCGCCGCCCATGCGTGCCAGCCAGTTACCCAGGGTTTCGACGCAGCCGGTGCGCTCCAGCGCGGCTGACAGGATGAACATGCAGGCAATGGTGATCGGCGCGCTGTTGGACAGCACGCCCAGTACGTCGGACGGTGTCAGCAACTGGCTGACCAGCAGCACGGCAACGGCGATGCCGACCACCACGTCGGGACTGAATTTTTCCCGCGCGAAGGCGTAGAACACCCAGCACAGCAGCAGTGCCACGCCAATCAGTGGCAGTGAATCCCAGCTCATCGGTTACCGAACTCTCTTGAGGTGTCGGGCCCGCAGTCGGACCCACGCTGGGCGTCACATTAAGAGTCGGCGCTATATTTGTCCAAGCACAAAAACTGATTTTTATATTCTTAAACGGAATAAAGCGCCTTTACGACGAGCAGCTGATTTCCAGGTGCCGGCCCCAGTCCGGCGGCGCAGCGGCGTAGGCCTCGGCGCCGGCCTGCGGGCTGAATGGCTGGCGCAGGATCTGGTGCAGTCTGCGCACCTCGTTGAAGTCGCCTTGCTCGGCGGCGGCGATGGCGTTCTGCGCCAGATAGTTGCGCAATACGTACAGCGGGTTGACCGCCTGGCGGCTGGCAACGGAGGCATCACAGCGCTGCTGGTGCGTGCGCTGCCAGGCATCGAAGGCGTCACGGTCGATAAACTGGTCCCGCACCAGTGGGTGGTCTTCGGCCAGTTGGCGCAGGGTCAGGTTGTAGTCGACGCCACCGGCCTGCATCAGCTGCAGCAGGGCGTCAATCTGCTCGGCGTCATCCTCGCGCTCGCAGCCCCAGCCCAGGCGCTGACGCATCAACGCCAGATAGTGCTGCTCGAACAGCGGCATGAAGTTGGCCAGTTCGGCTTTGAGCTCGTCCACGCCGACAAAGGGCGTCAGGGCCTGGGCCAGGCAGGCCAGGTTCCACTGCGCAATCACGGGCTGGCGGTGAAAGGCGTAGCGCCCCTCGTGGTCGGAATGGTTGCAGACGTGTCGAGCGTCAAAGGCATCAAGGAAGGCGTAGGGGCCAAAGTCGAAGGTGATGCCCAGTATCGACATGTTGTCGGTGTTCATGACCCCGTGGCAGAAGCCGTACGCCTGCCAGCGCGCGATCATCTCGGCGGTACGCTGCAACACCTGACTGAGCATGGCCAGCGCGGGATTTTCTGCGTTGTGGCAGTCGGGGTAGCAGGTGTCCAGGGTGAACTCCAGCAACTGGCCCAGCGCATCATGCTGGCGGGTGTAGTAGAAATACTCGAAGTGACCAAAGCGGATATGCGAGGGCGCCAGACGCATCAGCATGGCGGCACGTTCTTCGCGTTCGCGATACACCGGGTTGTCGCCGATGGTCACGCAGAGGGCGCGACTGCTGGGGATGCCCAGCGCGTGCAGCGCTTCGCTGGCAAGGAATTCGCGGATTGACGAGCGCAATACGGCGCGACCGTCGCCCATGCGTGAGTAAGGCGTACTGCCGGCGCCCTTGAGGTGCAGGTCCCAGTGCTCGCCAGCGCGATTGACCACCTCACCCAGCAGCAGGCCACGGCCGTCGCCCAGCTGCGGGTTGTAGGCGCCGAACTGGTGCCCGGAGTACACCATGGCGCGAGGCTCGGCGTCGCTCCACACCTTGTGGCCGGCAAACAGGTCCACCAGCAGCGGGTCTGCGGCCTGGTCCCGGTCCAGATCGAGCAGGGCCAAAGCGTCCTCACTGCACACCACCAGGCGCGGGTTACTCAGTGGCTCGGGCAGCACGCGGCTGGAGAAGGTGTCTCCCAGACGGGCAAAGCGATTGTCGAACTGCAGGTCGGCCAGGGTGGGCACAATTGGCTCCTTGTTTGGGTCTGACTCACCATGCTACAGCAGCGCTGCGTCGCTGGCAGCGCTGCGTTATAGCGCTGTATCAGGAGAGGTAATGCACGGTCCAATTTCTTGACCGCAGAGGCGTCGGTCCTTAGTGTTCAAACACCTGTATGAAATCATGCTGCCGGTGGTGACTGGCCGCCCTTTGGAGAGTCAACATGCCTGAATATAACGCCCCCTTGCGCGATATGCGCTTTGTCATGGACGAGCTGCTGGACATGACTGGCAGCTACGCTGCGTACGGTCTGGAAGACGCCACCCCGGATCTGGTCAGCGCGATCCTGGAAGAGGGTGCCAAGTTCACCAATCAGGTGCTGTCTCCGCTGAACCGCACCGGTGACGAAGAAGGCTGTCACATCGACAATGGCGTCGTCACCACACCCAAGGGCTTCAAGGAAGCCTACCAGGCCTACTGCGAGAACGGCTGGGGCTCCATGACTGCCTCGCCGGAGTATGGCGGACAGGGCCTGCCGTCATCCTTGGGCCTGATCATCGCCGAGATGGTTGCCTCCGCAAACTACTCCTTCAGCATGTACCCGGGTCTGTCCCACGGTTGTGCTGCGGCCATTGCTGCGCACGGTACCACCGAGCAGAAAGACCTGTACCTGAACAAGCTGACCCCCGGCACCTGGACCGGCACCATGTGCCTGACCGAGCCGCATTGTGGTACCGACCTGGGCCTGGTCAAGACCCGCGCCGTACCGCAGGCCGACGGTACCTACAAGGTGACCGGCACCAAGATCTTCATCTCGTGCGGTGAGCACGACATGTCTGAAAACATCGTTCATCTGGTACTGGCCAAGCTGCCCGACGCGCCGGCTGGTACCAAGGGTATTTCCCTGTTCATCGTGCCGAAGTTCCTGCCGGATGCGAACGGTGAAGTGGGCGAGCGCAACAGCCTGGTCTGTGGCTCCATCGAGCACAAGATGGGGATCAAGGCCTCCGCCACCTGCGTGATGAACTTTGATGATGCCACCGGTTTCCTGATCGGCGAGGTCAACAAGGGCCTGAACTGCATGTTCACCATGATGAACCACGCGCGCCTGGGTACCGGCATGCAGGGCCTGTGTCACGGTGAAGCGTCCTACCAGAGTGCACTGGCCTACGCCAAGGACCGCCTGCAGATGCGTTCGCTGAAAGGTCCGGCGGAGCCCGAGAAGGCGGCTGACCCGATCATCGTTCATCCGGACGTGCGTCGTATGCTGCTGACCATGAAGGCCTTCAACGAGGGTAACCGTGCGCTGGCTTACTACACCGCCAGCTTGCTGGATCAGGCGCACTACGCGTCCGACGAAGAGGCTCGCGCTGACGCTGAAGCCCAGCTGGCCTTCCTGACGCCGATCTGTAAGGCCTTCATGACCGACACCGGTCTGGAAGCGACCCTGCTGGGGCAGCAGGTGTTTGGTGGTCACGGCTTTATCCGCGAGTGGGGTCAGGAGCAGCAGGTACGCGACTGTCGCATTGCGCCGATCTACGAAGGCACCAACGGCATTCAGGCGCTCGACCTGCTGGGTCGCAAGGTGCTGGGTAGCCAGGGCAAACTGCTGAAGGCCTTTACCAAGCAGGTTCACCTGCTGTGCAAGGAACTGGATGGCAACGCCAAGTTTGGCGACCACGCCAAGAAGCTGGCCCAGCTGAACGCCCAGTGGGGCGAGCTGACCACCTCTGTTGGCATGAAAGCCATGCAGAACCCGGAAGAAGTCGGCGCTGCCGCGGTTGATTACCTGGCCTTCTCCGGCTACGTCGTGCACGCCTACTTCTGGCTGAAGATGGCGCTGGTTGCGCAGACCAAGCTGGATGCCGGCAGTACTGAAGGTGACTTCTACAAAGGCAAGCTGGCGACTCAGGCGTTCTTCTATCAGCGTCTGCTGCCGCGCGCCCAGGCTCATGCCGAAGCACTGACTGCCGGTGCTTCCAGCCTGATGGACATCGCTGTCGAGCAGTTCTGATCAGTCTGCTGATGTGAACGAAAACCCCGGCTCGCCGGGGTTTTTTTATGCCTGCAGGGTGCCGCAAGGTGGCGCGCAAGGCGCTGACCGATCACAAACAATGTTGTTTATGGTGACCGATCAATAATAAAAAGTCATAAAGAGACGCTACAGGTTTTTTCGTTGTCGATATACAATCGTGCGCCTGTGCCGGCCTAGACCGGCCCACTGAACAACGAGGAGATCACCATGGCCGACTACAACGCCCCCCTTCGCGATATGCGCTTTGTGCTCAATGAAGTCTTCGAGGTATCCAAGCTCTGGGCCCAGCTGCCCGGCCTGGCCGAGGTGGTTGATGAGGAGACCGCGGTCGCCATTCTGGAAGAAGCCGGCAAGGTGACCGGTGGTGTGGTCGCTCCGCTGAACCGCAGCGGTGATGAAGAGGGTTGCTCTTGGGATAACGGCGTGGTGAAAACGCCAGCCGGCTTCCCCGAGGCCTATCGCACCTACGCCGAAGGCGGCTGGGTCGGTGTCGGCGGTGATCCCGAGTTTGGTGGCATGGGCATGCCTAAAGTGATCGGTGCCCAGGTTGAAGAAATGGTCAACTCCGCCAGCCTGTCCTTCGGCCTGTATCCGATGCTGACCTCCGGCGCCTGCCTGTCGATTCTCAACCACGCCAGCGAAGAACTGAAGCAACAGTATCTGCCGAACATGTATGCCGGCACCTGGGCTGGCTCCATGTGTCTGACCGAGCCGCACGCCGGCACCGACCTGGGCATCATCCGCACCAAGGCCGAGCCGCAGGCTGACGGCAGCTACAAGATCACCGGCACCAAGATCTTCATCACCGGTGGTGAGCACGACCTGACCGAGAACATCATTCACCTGGTGCTGGCCAAGCTGCCTGACGCCCCGGCTGGCCCCAAGGGTATTTCCCTGTTCCTGGTGCCCAAGGTGATGGTCAACGCGGACGGTTCGCTGGGCGAGAAGAACTCCCTGTCCTGCGGCTCGATCGAGCACAAGATGGGCATCAAGGCCTCCGCCACCTGCGTGATGAACTTTGACGGTGCCACCGGCTGGATTGTCGACGAGCCGAACAAGGGCCTTAACGCCATGTTCACCATGATGAACTACGAGCGTCTGGGGGTCGGCATCCAGGGGCTGTCGCTGGGCGAGCGCTCCTACCAGAGCGCCATCGAATACGCCCGTGACCGTATCCAGAGCCGCGCACCGACCGGTCCGGTCAACAAGGACAAGGCGGCGGACCCGATCATCGTCCACCCGGACGTACGCCGCATGCTGCTGACCATGAAAGCGCTGAACGAGGGCGGTCGTGCCTTCTCCAGCTATGTCGCCATGCAGCTGGATACCGCCAAGTACAGCGAAGACAAGGAAACCCGCGCCCGTGCCCAGGACCTGGTCGCGCTGCTGACGCCGGTTGCCAAGGCCTTCCTGACCGACATGGGGCTGGAGACCACTGTGCACGGCCAGCAGATCTTCGGTGGCCATGGCTTTATCCGCGAATGGGGCCAGGAGCAGTTGATCCGTGACTGCCGTATCACCCAGATCTATGAAGGGACCAACGGCATTCAGTCGCTGGATCTGATGGGCCGCAAGATCGTGGGCAGCGGTGGTGCGTTCTACAAGCACTTCAGCGACGAAGTCAAAGCCTTCATCGCCAGCGCCGATGCCTCGCTGGCCGAGTTCACCGGTCCGCTGGAAGCGGCCATCGGCAACCTCGACGAGCTGACCGCCTGGGTTATCGAGCAAGCCAAGAGCAATCCGAATGAAATTGGCGCAGCCTCGGTCGAGTACCTGCAGGTCTTTGGTTACACCGCCTATGCCTACGTCTGGGCGCTGATGGCGCGTGCCGCCCTGGCCAAGCAGGCGGAAGACGAGTTTTACGTCAGCAAGCTGGGCACTGCGCGTTTCTACTTTGCCCGCCTGTTGCCGCGTATCCACTCGCTGACGGCATCGGTCAAGGCCGGTAGCGAATCGCTCTACCTGCTCGACGAAGCGCAGTTCTGAGTCTGAAACGGCCGTAAAAAGCCCCGCTTCGGCGGGGCTTTTTCGTTGTCAGGTCGCATTGTTGGCATTGCCGGGACTATTCGGGAGGCGAAGCGCAGCCGGAGCGGGTAAACTGTGCGCGATTTTACTTTTCCCTCCGGAGCTTGCTCATGTCCCGTGTATCTCTCAGCCGTTACCTGATCGAACAGACGCGCAGCCACAACACCCCTGCCGATTTGCGCTTTCTTATCGAGGTGGTGGCGCGCGCCTGTAAGGAAATCAACCATGCCGTCTCCAAGGGCGCGCTTGGTGGCGTCCTTGGCAGCATGGGCACCGAGAACGTGCAGGGTGAAGTGCAGAAAAAGCTGGATGTGATTTCCAACGAGATCCTGCTGGAAGCCAACGAGTGGGGCGGCCACCTGGCCGGCATGGCCTCCGAAGAGATGGATCATGCCTACCAGATTCCTGGGCAGTACCCCAAGGGTGCCTATCTGCTGGTATTCGATCCGCTGGACGGCTCCAGCAACATCGATGTTAACGTCTCCGTCGGCACTATCTTCTCTGTGCTGCGTTGTCCCGACAAGTATGTAGAGCAGTCCGGTAGTCTGGACGAGCATGCCTTCCTGCAGCCGGGTACCGAGCAGGTGGCCGCCGGTTACGCCATCTACGGTCCGCAAACCATGCTGATTCTGACCCTGGGGGACGGCGTCATGGGCTTTACCCTGGACCGTGAAATGGGCAGCTTTGTGCTGACCCACGAGAACATGAAAGTGCCGACCAGCACCGCCGAGTTCGCCATCAATATGTCCAACCAGCGCCACTGGGAAGAGCCGGTCAAGCGCTACGTGTCTGAGCTGCTGGCTGGTGAAGAAGGGCCGCTGGAGAAGAACTACAACATGCGCTGGATCGCCTCCATGGTGGCCGATGTGCATCGCATCCTGACCCGTGGCGGGCTGTTCATGTATCCGCGTGACGCTCGTGAACCCGAAAAGCCGGGCAAGCTGCGTCTGATGTACGAGGCCAATCCGATGTCGATGCTGATCGAGCAGGCTGGCGGCGCCGCCACCAACGGCAGTCAGCGCATTCTCGATATCCAGCCCGAATCGCTGCACCAGCGTGTTGCCGTGTTCCTGGGCTCGAAGGAAGAGGTCGAGCGCGTCACCGGTTATCACCAGGGCTGAGTGGGGCAAAAGCCGCGCTCCTGTCCGTGGTCTTTTGACCTGATGTAAGCATTTGCTTACGTGTTGTGCTGGCGTTGGCCTATGGGCAGACCCTGCGATGCTGCGTAGTATCAAACGCGCTAGGAGCATCGCAGGAAGCGACCAGAACAACAGGGAACAGGGACAGTGCCTTGGAGGCACCACGTATTAGGGATGATCAGGACCATTCTGCAAAACCTCGCCTCGGCGAGGTTTTTTCTTGCCTGCGATTTATGTGGGGAGACGGCGTTGCGTCTCCCCGGGGCATGCGCAATGAGTCAGTGCTTGCCCACTGATCAGCCGCTGAAGCGACAGCTCAGGCTGCCCAGCGCGCCCATCTCCACTTCAGCCAGATCGCCAGCGGCAACCGGCTGCATGCCTGCCAGCGCGCCGGTCATGATCACGTCCCCGCTGCGCAGTTGCTGTCCGGCAGTGACCATTTGATTGATCAGCCAGAGCGCCGCATCCAGCGGGTTACCCATGCTGCTGCCGGTGTTTCCGCTGGCTACCTGTTCGCCGTTGAGCTTCAGTGCTACCGGCAGGTCATCCAGCTGCACGCTGTCGGCCGCAACGCACTGGCCCAGTATGTGGGCACCAAAGGACAGGTTGTCAGCGACCGCATCCGCCAGCGACTTCGGCCAGCCCTCATAGGCTGAGTCGCAAACCTCCAGCGCGGGCATCACGCCTTCGAGCGCCGCGATCAGGTCGGCGCGATCGGCCAGCGGGTCTTCGATATCGCGCGACAGGCGCATCGCAACCTCGATCTCCAGTCGCGGCGCGATAAAGTCCGCATGCTGCAGTGTCGTTCCGGTCTGATATTCGTTGGCTGTCAGCAGGACGCCGCGCAGCGGCTCTGCTAGGCCGAGGGCCTGACGGGCGCGGGCATCGGTCAGCCCCAACTTGTAACCGGCCGGGCGCTCGCCCTGAAGCTGCCGGCTAATCAGCGCGTGTTGTACGGCGTAGGCGGACGCCAGGTCGGTCAGCGCGTACTCGCTGGCGACCGGGCCGCGTGGCGTGTGGCTGGCGCGTGCGTCCAGCAGCGCCTGTGCGGCCTGTTCGATGTTGCTCATACAGTGTCTCCTCGACTCGGCTGTTCGCCGACAACAGTGGTACGGAACATCTCGCGGCGCTTGCCAAAATAATCGGAGATCGGTTGATGCCAGACGCAGCGGTTGTCCCAGATCGCCAGTGTACCTGGCGTCCAGCGCATGCGGCAGGTAAAGGCCGGGGCCGCCGCCACGCTGAACAGGTAGTCCAGCAGCGGACGTGACTCCTCCGGCTTCATGCCGGCGATGCCGAGGGTGTAGGCCGGGTTGGCGAACAGCACCTCGCGGCCGGTTTCCGGATGGCGAGTGATCATCGGATGGGTGCGCACATCGTCGTCGACGTTGTCGCCAAAGCGGATCTGCATGTTCTCGATGCCCGCGTTGTGGGCGGCTTTGGGGCCATAGCCAAACTCCGGAGTGTGAATGCCGTCGAGCTGACGCAGCAGGTCGCGCAGGGTGGGAGACAGCCACTCGCAGGCCAGGTACATATTGTTGAACAGGGTGTCGCCGCCGCTTTCAGGTACGTCATGACCGTACAGCAGGGTGAAGGCTGGCGGGCGCTCCTGAAATGACCAGTCGCTGTGCCAGGCACCGCCAAACACGAAAGGGCTGCCTTCTCCGGCTTCCTTGAGCACATGCACCACATGCGGATGATCGGCCATCGGCTGTACATAAGGTTCCTTGCCGAATGCGCCGAAGCGTTGGGTGACGGCTTCGAGCTGTTCGACGCTCAGGTTCTGGTCTCGAATAAAGAGCACGCCATGGTCCATCAGCGCCCGGCGTAGATCGGCCTGGCCTGCGTCGCTTAAGGTGTTGAGGTCGATGTCGTGGATATCGGCTCCCAGAGAGCCGGCCACCGGCACGCTGCGGAAGTACTCGCTGGGGCGGGCCTGGTTGTTTTTGGCGGTGGTAAAGAAGAACTCGGGCATGGCGGTTACCTGCAATCGTCTGTCTTGTTGTTGTTCGTGTTCTGCCAGGCAAGATTGCCTCTGTGTGCGGCAGCTATCCATGATAGTTTCTGCCATGACATGACAATAACTGCCACGAGGTCTGCATGAATTGGCGTGAGGTACGCGATGCCACCAACGTGCGCTACCTGCTGAGCACCGCGCGCACGCTGGGTTGTTCGGTGCAGGCCTGCCTGCAGGGCAGCGGGCTGGACGAGGCCATGCTGGGTGCCGGCGGCAGGGTCAGAGTCCAGCGCTGGCAAGAGCTTGCGGTCATCCGCAATCTGGTGGCGCAGCACCCGGAGCCGGGGCTGGGCATTCGGGTCGGCGGTTGCTATCAGCTGACCAGCCTGGGGATATTGGGCTACACCATGCTGGCCTGCCGCAATCTGCACGAAGCCTTGCTGGTCAGCACGCAGTTTCGGGAACTGACACTGTCGATTTGCCCGGTGCAGGTGCTGCCGTTCGACGGCGGCGTGCGCATGAGCCTGGACCACAGTGTGCTGCCGCCGGATGCACAGGACATGGTTGCCGAGCGCGGTCTGGCAGTCTGGAAGCGTATCTTCGGCGAGCTGCTGCAGCGTCCGTTTGTCCCGCTGCGCGTCGAGTTGGTGTTATCGCGGCCGGCCGCCATCGAGCTGTATGAAGATTACTTCGAGTGCCCCGTCGTCAGGGGCGCTGCCAGCAACGCGGTGTTGATTGGCGACGCGGATCTGGTCAGTGAGCTGCCGCTCGCCAATGCGCTCACCCGCAACGCCTGCGCGGCTCTGTGCCGTCAGTTGTGCGAGGGGTTGGAAGATGTGGTGTCGCCGCTGGCGCGTCAGGTGTTGCAGGTGCTGATCAGTCACTCGGGCGAGCCACCGACGGCGGTAGCGGTGGCGGCGACCTTGGGCATATCGGAGCGCTCCTTGCACCGGCGGCTGGCGGCCGAAGGGCAGCCCTTTCGTCAACTGGATGAGCGCGTCCGCGGGCGTCTGGCCGAGCGCCTGCTTGGCGACAGTGATCTGGGGCTGGATGCGATTGCCGCGCAGCTGGGCTACAGCGAGGCCGCCAGTTTCTCGCGTGCGTTCAAGCGCTGGACTGGCCTTGCCCCCTCACGCTGGCGCACCGCGCAACGTGAGGGGGCGTCGAGCTTCGGTGCGCCTGCGATCATAAATACGTTGTCTCCTGGCGACTGATTGGCTCGATGCTGAGACAGTCACATATCCACGTCTATACTGGTCTGGTCGCCTGCATGGGCGCAGGCGCCTCAGGTAGTCCACCGACGTTGGATAAGGAGTGTTTCTATGGCTGGTTGGTATGAACTGAGCAAGAGTACGGACGGGCAGTTTCGCTTTGTCCTCAAGGCCGGCAACGCCGAAACGATTTTGACCAGTGAGCTCTACACGGTGCGCGCCAGCGCCGAGAACGGCATCGCCTCGGTGCAGAAGAATTGCGCAGACGACACGCGATATGAGCGCAAGGAAGCGCGTGACGGCCGGCACTACTTCAACCTTAAGGCCGCCAACCATCAGGTGATCGGCAGCAGTCAGATGTATGCCTCGGCGGCCAGTTGCGAGAAGGGTATCGAATCGGTGAAGCACAATGGCAGCAGCACCGAGGTAAAGGACAAGACCGACTCCTGAGCCGGCTGCCGCTCCCGTCAGCGCATCATCGCTGACGGGAGCCGTGCGCCCTAGAACGAGGTGCTCAGGCTGGTGTAGAAGGCCCGGCCCGGCTCGTTGTAGGTGTAGGCGCCGGCGACGTTGCTGTTGCCCTCGCGATACAGGCGCTTGTCGAACAGGTTGCTGATGCCGGCGCTCACGCTCAGGCTGTCGCTGAAGGCGTAGCGGCCACTGACGCCGACCAGCGCATAGGGCGAGATCTCGCGGCGCGCGTCGCCGGTCAGCACATTACCCTGATAGTCGAGCTTGCCCGGGCTCTGCTTGCCGTACCAGGTGACGGTGGCCTGGGTCGATAGCGGCTGGCTGACCTGCCAGTCCAGCGTTGAGTTGATGGTGTACTCGGGGATGATCGACAGCGGCTCGCCGGTTTCGCGGTTCTCGGAGCGCAGCATCCAGGTGAAGTTGGTATTCCAGCTGAGCTGCTGACTGACCGGTACGTTCAGGGTGCCTTCCAGCCCCTCGACCAGGGCCTCCGGCACGTTGCTCCACTGGAATACGTCGGCATCGGCGTAGGCCGGATCGCTGCCGCCGGTGGCGGTGGTTACCGCGCTACGGCCGGATTCGATCTTGTCCTTGTAGTCGTTGCGGAACCAGGTAACGCCGGCGAGCCATTCGCCCCGGCGGAACTCGATGCCGATCTCCTTGTTGATGCTGGTTTCCGCATCCAGATCCTCGTTGCCCATCAGGTAGCATGCACCGCCACCACCCCAGCAGCCATTGCCGCGGCTGTAGAGCAGGTAGTTGGGGTTGCTCTGATACAGGTTGGGCGCCTTGTAGGCGCGGGCGATGCCGGCCTTCAGGGTGAACTCGTCGTTGAGGGCCTGGGACAGGTTCAGCGAGGGGCTCCAGTTGCTGCCGGTCAGACTGTGATGGTCGAAACGCAGGCCGGGCGTCAGGGTAGTACCGGGGCGCAGCTCGATGTTGCTCTCGACGAACAGCGAGGCAATCTGCGCGTCGGTCTTGGTGTCGCGATCAGTACCGGAGAGGCCGGGCACCTCACCCGCTTCGGTGGTGGTCTGGGTGTTGGAGAAGGGGTCGTCCATGCGCTGGTCAACCCATTCGGCACCCAGTGTCAGCATCTGGTCGAGCCAGCCGTTGAGCGGCAGGTTGATCTCGCTGTGGGCGGTCAGGGTATCCAGCTCGATGGTGCCGAAATCGGTACTGGTGATGCTGCCCTCCGGTCCACCGGCCAGGCCCTCCTGCAGGCGGCGGTTGCGGGTGTTTTCGTACTGCAGATAGTTCAGCGTGCTGCCGATGTCCCAGTCGCCGTGGTGGGTGACGGCGTAGGTCTGGCGATAGATGATGTTGGTTTCGCGGCCAAGCCAGGGCGAGCGTCGAGCTTCCAATGCGGCTGAGTCGACGTTGTTCATGCTGTCGCCAGCATAAATGTTGCCCTGGCGGCTGTAGCCGGCTTCCAGGTCCAGCGTCTGGCGATCGGTCAGCGCCCAGCTGAGCAGGCCGTTGATGTCCTTGTTGCGCACGCCTTCACGGCCTGCGGTGGCCTGGTTGGGGACGGTGTGGCCGTCGTTGATGTCCGGGTCATCCATCTCCGACTTGGCGACGTTGCCGTACACACGGTAAGAGAGGTTGTCGGTCAGCGGGCCGCTGAGGCCAAAGTTGGCGCGTTCGCTGCCGCCCTCTTCATCATGCTGGGCGATGCTCTTGTACAGTGTCAGGTTGCCGTGATGTTCGGCCTGCGGGCCCTTGGTGATGATGTTGACCACGCCACCAGCGGCACCGTTGCCATAGCGCGCCGCTGCCGGGCCGCGCAGTACTTCAATGCGTTCAATCTGTTCGGCGGGTACCCAGTTGCTGTCGCCACGGGTATCGCGGTCACCGCGCCAGCCGTAGCGTACCGAGTTGCGCGAGGTAACCGGTTTGCCGTCGACCAGAATTAGGGTGTTCTCCGGGCCCATGCCGCGGATGTCGATCTGCCGGTTGTTGCCACGTGCGCCGGAGCCGCTGTTGCCCGTCAGGTTGACACCAGGCTGTTTGCGCAGCAGCTCGGCGATGTCGTTGGCCGGCGGCTGGCGGGCGATGTCCTCGGCGTTGATGATGGAGACGCCGGGCGCCTGCTTCAGTTCTTCCTGGGCGGTGGCAATCACGTCCAGGGTGTCCAGTTCCAGGGCTTCGCCGGTCTGTGCTTGCGCTGCGGGCAGGCCCAGGGCCAGAACCACCGCAGCGGTGAGTTGGCTGTAACGGAAGCAGGAAAGGTGGCGTGCCTGAATCATCGGCAGATTCCTCTTTGGGTGCGCGGAGAAGGTTGGGGTCGGACGGCTGGATGCAACGTCTGACCGGCTGACGACCATTAATGCGAACTATTTGCGTTTGCTGTATGCGGCGGGTAGTCTGCCACAGCGCGATGCTGGTGCGCTTTGCGCTGGCGTCAGCTTTCTTTGTCCGGCAGTCATCTTTGCGCGATGCCAGGGGGTAGCCGGTGGGTCAACGTCAGGACACGGTCGGCGCCAGCGAACTGGTGCAGCGTATTGGAGCACAGGTGCAGGTGTCGGCGCAGCAGGCAGGCAATCCGCTGTTTCGGGGGCGCCTGAGCTGGCAGCGGCTGCGCTCCGGGCTGGCGCTGCACTGCTCGGATTGCGTCGAGCTGGAAGACTTTTCGACCAGCGTCGAGGTGGATCCCAAGCTTATTCTGGTGCTGTTTCTGCAGGGTCGTAGCGATGTCAGCTATGACGACCGCGCGCCGTGCTTTGATCACGACGCTCGCCGCCCCGAGGGCATGGCGGTCACCCTGACCGAGCGGGCCACCTTCAGTCGCCGCGCGCGTCGCGGCCAGCATATCCGCAAGTTGTCGATCAGCATGACGCCCGACTGGTTCGAAGGTGGCGGATTTGATGCCCAGCGCAGCCTGCAAGGGCTGCTGGGTGGGGGCAACAGTCATCTGCGTGTTCAGCGCTGGTTGCCTTCGCCGCGTGCGCTGGCGCTGGCTGAAGCCTGTATGCACCAGCAGACCGACAATCCGTTGCTGGCGCACTTGCAGCAGGAGAGCCGCGCGCTGGAGTTGGCTCATGAAGTGATCGCCGGGTTGACCGGCGAGGGCGTTGCCGTGCCGGGCAGCCTGCGTCCGCACGAGCAGCGGCTGATTGCCCGGGTTCAGGACCTGCTGATCAACGACACAGCCGATGGCTGGTCGCTGGAGCAGATCGCCCAAGAGGTTGGTACCAGCGCCAGTACCCTGCAGCGGCAGTTCAAGGCGGCGCAGGGCATGTCGCTGTTTGCCTGGCAGCGCCAGCGCAAGTTGCAGCAGGCGTTCGATGCGCTGGCCACCGGCAGGCTGTCCATCGAGGAGGCCGCCGCGCTGGCCGGCTATACCAGCGCGGCCAACTTTGCGACCGCCTTCCGCCGCGCCTTTGGTACTACGCCACAACAGGTCCGGCGTTTTCTCTAATCGGTGCACGATATTGGTGCAAAAGGGTCACCTTGTGTGTGTTTGTGGTGCGTGGCGCGTCTGCGTGCTGGGGGGCGGTGCGTCTGCAGGCCCCTGAAAATCGTCAACGGGGAACCTGGTGTGAACTTTGCTAATTTGTTCATACTTGCGCTCGGCTTGCTCCTATCGGGGCGCTCGAGTGGTGCAGTTATCGACCCTCGCATAAGGATGCCTGATGATGTTCCCCCGTCTTACGCCGCTAGCGGCTGCCCTGTTGTTGCCGCTGCCCGCGTTGGCCACTACTGACCCCGTGTCGCTGACCAGTATCACCGTCAAGGGCCAGGCCATGGCCGACACCACCGATCAGGCCTATTCGGTCACCCGTCTGCACGCTGACGAGATTCGTGAGGCGCACGTTGATCAGGTGCAAAGCCTGCTGCGCAAGGTGCCGGGTATGAATGTCAGCACGCTGGGGCTGCCGGGCGTGGCGGACAATATCTCGCTGCGCGGCTTTGGGGCCGGCGGGCACGGCGGAGACATTGGCTTTGTCGTCGATGGCATTCCGCTCAACGAGGCCATGTCCCACGCCGATGGTTACGGCGATTTGAACGTCGTCATTCCGTTGGAACTGGAGCGTATCGATGTGCTGCGTGGCCCGGTATCGGCGCTGTATGGCAACTACAACCGGGCCGGCACGGTCACGCTGCAGAGCCGCCGAGGTGGCAACTACCGCGATCTGGACATCAGCGCAGCAGAATTCGGCAAGCTGGACCTGCAGGCCGCCGGCGGCTTTGAGGCCGAGCGCCAGCGCCTCAACCTGGCGGTGCAGGCGGTCCATGATGATGGTTTCCGCGATCAGTCGCAGGCCGATCGCCAGACCCTGGCTGGGCGCTGGGCGCTGGATCTCAGCCCTGATCTGGAAGTGGCGCTGTCGACCCGTCTGCATCATGCCGAGGCAGACAACCCGTCCTATCTGCCCTACGCCGACTATCAGCGTGACCCTTATGGGGTCTACAGCGAGGTGCAGAACGACGGTAGCGAAAAGGACTTCAGAACCCTGCGCCTGGATGCCAACTACCAGCTGGCTGACGATGTGCGCCTGCTGAGCTTTGTCTACCATACCCAGCAGGATTTCAGCCGCTGGTTTACCCGGCCGGTCAGCGGTGTCTGGACCCAGCGCGAGGAAACCTACGACCGCGATGTGCTGGGCGGCGGCTTCAACCTCAACGGTGATAGCCAACTGGCGGGCAAGTCGCTTACCTGGGTCACCGGCGTCGAAACCTATCGTGAACGCACTGACTACCTGAAGTACGAAAACACCCAATACCGCCAGCGGGTCGGGCTACCGGAGCTGGATCGCCGCTTCAGCCTGAACAACCTGGCGGCCTTTGGCGAAATGCAGTGGCAGCTGCACCCGCTGTTCATGCCCAGCCTGGGGCTGCGCTGGGACCGCTTCACCGGGGATTGCGACCTGCAAGGCGCGCAAACCTCCACGGCGGAGTGCGCGCGCATGTCCTCGGTCAGTCACACCAGCCCCAAACTGGGCATTCGCTCGCAGCCACTGGATTGGCTGGAGCTGCGTGGCAGCTGGGCCGAGGGCTTTGCCATCGCCCCGGAAACCGCCAAGTATTCGCTCGGCGCGAGCAGCGTCTCTCCCAACGTGTTCCGTCAGATCGAACTGGGCATGACGCTGAGCTGGCGTGACCTTGGGCTGGACCTGGCGACCTACCGTATCGACTCCAGCGATGAGATCGGCCGCAATCCGGCCGGCGATTACGAGAACTTTGGCGAGACCCGGCGTCAGGGCGTGGAAGTCTCGGGCTACTGGTACCTGACCGACAGCCTGGATGTGTCGCTGGCCTGGGGCACGGCGCAGTCAGAGATTCGCAAGCACCGTGATGCTGCCCTGGAAGGCAACCGGGTGACCGGCGTGCCCAGCCACACCACCACCGCGCAGGTAAACTGGCGCCCGCTGCCGGATTGGGAAGGCTCGCTGGTACTGCGCGATATCGGTGATTATGCAGTCAACGCCAGCAATCAACTGGTCGATGGCGGCTACCGGGTGACCGACTTCACGCTGTCCTATTTGGTTCCGGGTACCCCGGGCTACCGCGCCTATCTGGCGGTGGAGAACCTGACGGACAAGGTCTATGCCTCCACCGTCTCCACCATCGGGTATGCTACCGGCGCGCCCCGCCGCGTCAGCCTGGGCATCCAGGCGAGTTTCTGACCCTAGCGCACAAGGAGTTTTACCATGTCTTATCCCCTACGCAGCCTGCTTGCGGCAACCGCTCTGACGTTGCTCAGCCCGTTGGTGAGTGCGCATACCGTGTGGCTTGAGTCGACCGACAGTGCGAACGGCTATGCTGTCCGCTTTGGCGGGCATGCCGGCGTGCTGGAAGACTTTCCGCCGGCCAAGCTGGAACAGGTCAGCGCCATCGATGCTGCCGGTGAGCCGGTCGCTGTCGCCCGCGAGGACCTGGCAGCCAGTGTGCGGTTGCAAACCGCCGAGCCGGCGTCGGTGCTGACGCTGTATTTCAACAACGGCATCTGGAGCCGACTGCCGGATGGCCGCAGCGAGAACCTGCCGATGGACCAGGCGGAGGGTGCCGAGTCGGCGGTCAACGCGGTCAAGTATCACAAATACATTGCGCGCTGGGACGCGCAGGCAACCCAGCCACAGGGGCAGCCCTTCGAGCTGCTGCCGCTGGATGCCGAGGCTCCGGCCGCCGGTCAGCCGGTGCGGCTCAAAGTGCTGATCGACGGCCAGCCGGCGCAGGGCATTGCCCTGGCGTTTGGTGAGGAAGGTGACGATGCCGTCAGTGACGCCGAGGGTGTCGCGGTGCTGATCGCCCGCAGTGGCGTCAATCGCATCTGGTCCGGTCAACGGCTGGCGGTGGCCGACAATCCGGCGTACACCCAGCTCAGCACGGAATACAGCCTGGTGTTCCATGCCCAGGACTGAGCTCACGCGTGCCGCGCTGCTGTTGCTGCTCTGGCTGGCGTCCGCAGCAGTGCAGGCGCATGGTCTGGATGTGATCGCCCAGCACAGTGAGGGGCAGGTGTCCGGTCTGGCGCTGTACTCCGACGGCACGCCGGCCGCTGCGATCTACGTGGCCCTGGTGGCGTCGGAAGACGCCAGCAGGGTGCTGGCGCAAAGCAAGACCGGCGAGGACGGCCGTTTCACCTTCGCCGCCCGCGAGGACGGTGGCATGCGGGTTATTGCCGAGGGCGAGGAGGGGCACCGCGCCCAGGCGCTGGTCAGTGAGGTGCCGAGCAGCAGCGGCAGTAATCAAAGCCTGTTGCTGCTGCGTGAGGATATCGCTCGCCTGGAGCAGCATCTGTGGTGGCGAGACGTGTTGGGCGGCATCGGCTATCTGGTCGGCGTGCTCGGCCTCTGGGCGCTGTGGCGCAGCCGTCAATCTGGTCGAGCGCACTGATGCATATCGCCGAAGGGGTGCTCAGTCTGCCGGTGCTGGCCAGCTGCGCGGCGTTGTCGGCGGGCGGTATCGCACTGGGTGTGCGCCGTCTGGATGAGGCGCGCATGCCGTTGGCGGCACTGCTGGGGGCGGCCTTTATGGTCGCCAGTACGCTGCACATGCCGGTGGGTGTGGGCAGTGTGCATCTGATTCTCAATGGTCTGGCCGGTTTGCTGCTGGGCTGGGCGGTGTTTCCGTTGTTCTTCGTTGCGCTGCTGCTGCAGGCCGCGCTGTTTTCCTTTGGTGGCTTTACCGTGCTGGGCGCCAACCTGCTGATCATGGCCGCGCCGGCGCTGCTGTGTCATGTGCTGCTGGCGCCCCTGCTACGCGGTGAGCCGAGCCGTCGCCGGTTGCTTCTGGTTGGTGCCGGTTGCGGACTGATCGGCGTCGGTGGTGCTGCCGTGGTGGCCGCGCTGGTGCTGAGTCTGAGTGGTGGCCGGCTGTTTGACCATCTGATCGGCATGCTGGTGCTGACTCATGCGCCGGTGTTTGTGGTCGATGCGTTGATCAGCGCGCTGGCCCTCAACCTGTTGTGGCGCATGTTGCCCGACATGACCCGCGAGCTGTGCCCATGACCGCGCCGCAACGGTTGTTGCTGGCGCTGGCCGGGGCACTGGGCGCCGCCCTGTTGCAGCAGACCTGGCAATTGCTGGCGCTGCTGCTGGTGGCCGGGGTTGCCGTGCTGGTGGCGGCGGTGCTGCGGCTGGCTTCAGTCCGCTGGCTGCTGCGTCGGGTGGCGCTGCTGAACCTCTTCGTGCTGCTGGTCTGGCTGACGTTGCCCTGGCATTGGACGGGTGGCGGCCTGGCGTGGAATCCGGCAGGTGTCGAGGCGGCTGTGCATATCAGCTTGCGTAGCAACATTGCCGGTCTGCTGTGCATTGCCCTGCTGGCGGGGATGAACGCCTTTGATGTGGCGGCAGCGGCAGCGCGCCTGGGCATGCCCGCACGGCTGGCGCAGTTGCTGCTGCTGACGGTGCGCTACCTCGGTGTCATGCAGCAGACGCGCCAGCAGGTGCAGCGGGCAATGCAGGCGCGGGGGTTCCGCCCCCGCTGCAACTGGCGCACGCTGGAAGTGCTGGCTCTGCAGGTCGCGCTGATTCTGGTGCATGCGTTACTGCGTGCCGAGCGGGTGGCGCAGGCGATGCAGGCCCGCGGCCTCGCGCAACGCGTGCGCGCGCCGGCCCGCAAGGCAGACCTGGTGGGTGTGGCTACAGGGCAGGAGTCGCTATGAGCGTGCTGATTCAGGCCAGCGGCCTGTGTCTGGCGCGCGGACCGCAGCGCCAGCTCGGGTTGCCCGATTTTGCCTTGCATGAAGGTGAGCGGCTGTGTCTGCTTGGGCCCAGCGGGCGCGGCAAGACCAGTCTGCTGCACGCGTTGCTGGGGTTTGTTCCGCTGCAGGCCGGCCGCCTGCAGGTATTTGGCTGCGAGCGCTCTGTCGAAGCCGACTTTGTCCCGCTGCGTGGTCCCTTGGGGTTGCTGTTTCAGGATCCGGTTGACCAGCTGTTTGGCCCGACGGTGGTTGATGACGTGGCCTTTGGGCCGCGCAATCAGGGACTGGATCGCCAGCGGGCCGGCCAGCTGGCGCTGCGTACCCTGGCTTCGCTGCAGCTGGAGCATCTGGCGGAGCGGCCGGTGCAGCAGCTCTCTGGCGGTGAACAGCGGCTGGTGGCGCTGGCCGGGGTGCTGGCGATGAACCCGCGCGTGCTGCTGCTGGATGAACCGAGCAATGGTCTGGACCAGGCCAGTTGCGAGCGCTTGTTTGCCTGTCTGCTTGAGACCGGCTTGCCGATGCTGATTGCCAGCCACGATCAGACACTGGTACAACGTCTGGGAACCCGGATTCTGACGTTGCCCGCATGAGGACCCCATGGAGCGCATCACCATTTCCCTGGAAAGCGAACTGGCCGAGGCCTTTGACGCGCTGATCGCCGAGCGCGGCTATCGCAGTCGCTCAGAAGCCATGCGTGACCTGTTGCGCGCCGAACTGGAAAGCGCCCGCCAGGCGCAGGAGCCGAGCGAATACTGCGTTGCCTCGCTCAGTTACGTCTACCATCACCATCAGCGCGAGCTGGCCGAACGCCTGGCCCGGCATCATCATGAGCACCATGACCTGAGCGTCTCCACGCTGCTCTCCTACATCGACCACGACCACTGCCTGGCCAGTTCGATCCTGCGTGGGCCAACCCGGCAGGTGCGTCAACTGGCCGAGCGCATCATGGCCGAGAGCGGCGTGCGGCACGGACAGTTAAATCAGGTGTCTCTGACAGAAGATGACCACGAGCATCAGCACGTCGGTCACGACCACAGCTCGCGACACAGGCACTTGCGCCCATTGAGCTAAGACGGGTTGCCGAGTGCCTTGTTGTCTGCCCTGAACACCCGAACAGAGGTTTTCCGTGAACCCAGCTTGCCCCGATGATTTTGTAAAGGTCGACTCTGCCGAGGCCGCTGTCGACCGCCTGGCTGCACTGCACCAGCAAGCCACCAGTGCGCTGCGCAGCGCGCTCAAGCAATACCTCAAGGATCGCACCAGCCCCGGAGCCGACCGCTGCGCCTTCCGCTATCCGGAGCTGCGCCTGACCTATCACTGTCAGGGTGAGGTGCCCAGCAGTGTGCGCGCCTATGCCAAGGTGCAGGTGCCCGGTACCTATGCGATCACCGTGACCCAGCCCGAGGCGTTTCGCAGCTATCTGCTGGATCAACTGACGCCGTTGATGTCCGACTTTACCGTCACCGTGGAAGTGGGGCCGAGCCAGGCCAACATTCCCTACCCCTACGTGGTGGAGCAGGGCGATGAGCTGGGCTCTTCTGGCGTGACGGCTGCCGAGCTGGCGCGGGTGTTCCCGAGCACCGACCTGTCCGCCGCCAACGACAGTACGGCCGACGGTCTCTACGACTGGGAAGGCCGGGACCCGCTGCCGCTGTCGCTGTTTGATGCGGCGCGTACCGACTTCTCCCTGCGCCGTCTGGTGCACTACACCGGCAGCGACTGGCGGCACGTGCAGCCCTGGATTCTGCTGACCAACTACCACCGCTACGTTGACCAGTTCATTCGTCACGGTCTGGACATGCTGCTGAGCGACTCGCGCTTCCAGCGCATGGTGCTGCCGGGCAATGTGGTGGTGGAGCGCGGCCTGTCCGAGGGCGAGATGCAGGCGATCATCGAGTCGGTGGTCTGGCACCGCTTTCAGATGCCGGCCTATCACCTGCAGGGTGCCACTCCAGGTGAAGGCATCACGCTGGTCAACATCGGTGTTGGCCCGTCCAATGCCAAGAACATCACCGACCATCTGGCCGTGCTGCGGCCGCATTGCTGGCTGATGATTGGCCACTGCGGTGGCCTGCGCCAGTCGCAGACCATCGGCGACTATGTGCTGGCGCATGCCTACATGCGCCGAGACGGCATCCTTGACCGGGTACTGCCGCCCAACATTCCGCTGCCGGCGCTGGCTGAAGTGCAGCAGGCGCTGCAACAGGCCGCGGCAGAGGTCACCGGCGAGCAGGGCGACGACCTCAAGCGCCGCCTGCGTACCGGTACCGTGCTGACCTACGATGACCGCAACTGGGAGCTGCGCTGGGCCCAGGAACGCCCGCTGATCAACCAGGCGCGCGCCATCGCGGTGGACATGGAAAGCGGCACCATCGCCGCCCAGGGCTATCGACTGCGCGTGCCCTATGGCACGCTGCTGTGCGTTTCGGACAAGCCGCTGCACAGTGAGATCAAGCTGCCGGGCGCGGCGGGTGTGTTCTACGAGCGCGCGGTGACCCAGCACCTGCATATCGGTATTCACGCGCTGGAGTTGATGCGCAGTCAGCTTGACTCGCTGCACTCGCGCAAGCTGCGCAGTTTCGACGAGCCGCCGTTCCGCTGATCCCCCCCGGACTTTCACACGGCTGTCATGCGGGTGGCGCATCATCCCCGGTCTGAAGACCGGGAGTGGATATGCACACTAGATCTGAGCGCCTGGTAGCGTCCGCACCGCGCTGGCGCTTGCGCATGCGCGCACTGACGCTGCTTACAGTATTACTGATGCTGGCGGTGTTTATGATTGGCTGGCTGCGGCCCGCTACGCCACTGCCGCCTTCGGCGCTGTCACTGCAGGACTTCCGTGTCACCCTGCCCGCCGTGGTGGTGGCCGGCATCGGTGATGATCTATCTGGGATTACCCACGACGGCGACCATGATCGTCTGCTGGCGATTACCAACTCCGGCCCTGAGCAGTTGCTGGTGCTCGACCGTCAGGGCAGTCTGCTGGCGCAACACGCGCTGATCGGCTTCAAGGACACCGAAGACCTGGCCTGGCTGGGCGATGGCCTGCTGGCGATTGTCGAGGAACGGGTTCATCGCATCAGCATTCTGCCGCTGCCGAGCGGTGATGCGCCCTTGCGCCGTGCCGATGCCCGGCAACTGACGCTGGGTATCGGCGTGTCAGACGACAACAAGGGTTTCGAGGGCATCGCCTACGACCGTAGCCGCGATCTGCTGTATCTGGTCAAGGAGCGCGACCCGCAGCGGCTGTATCGGGTTGCCGGGCTGCGCAGCACACTGCAGGGCGACTTGCAGTTGGATGTGCAGGACCTGACCGCCTGGATTGATGACGCCGGGGTGTCCAGCGACCTGTCGGCCATCACGGTTGAGCCGCGCAGCGGTCATCTGGTGCTGCTCAGTGATGAGTCGCGCCTGCTGTTCGAACTCGGCCCGCAGGGCCAACTGCTGAGTCAGCGCTCGCTCGGACGGGGTGTGGGCCTGCAAGAGCCCATGCCCCAGCCCGAGGGCGTGATCCTGGATGATCGCGGCGAGCTGTTTGTGGTCAGCGAACCCAATCTGTTCTACCGCCTGGCGCGTTAGCGCGCCTTCAGGTGTCGCGCCAAGGCGGCGTAGGCGGGCAGGGAGACAGGGTCGTTGGCGCCGTTGGCGGCGACCGGGTTGGAGGCAAAGCGGGCGATCACCATCTCGGCCCTGGGATCGACATAGATGGTTTGCCCGTGGATGCCGCGTGCGGCAAACATGCCTTGTTCGGCATCGGCCACCCACCACATGTTGCGGTAGCTCCAGCCGGGCAGCGTGGTGTAGCCGGCGCTGGCAAACTTGCCCGGATCGCCACCGCCGCGGATGTCGGCCACCACCGCCTCGGGCACGATCTGCTGGCCGTTGAAGCGCCCGTTGTTGCGCATCGCTTCGCCAAAGCGCGCCATGTCACGCAGGCTGGCATTCATGCCGCCGCCGGCAAACTGGGTGCCCAGCTGATCCACCACGATATAGGCATCCTGTTCCGCACCCAGCTTGCCCCAGATGCGCTGCGCCAGCAGCTCGGCAAAGGAGGTGCCGGTGACCCGCTGTACCACCCAGGCCAGGACGTCCGAGTTGACCGTTCTGTAGGCGAAGGCGTCGCCGTGCTGCCCCTCGGGTTGGACCTTCTGCAGGAAGGCGTACAGCGAGGTTGCACCCTTGTAGTCGGCCGGGCGCGGGATCAGATTGCCGGCACGAGAGTACTCCCAGATCTCTGCACCGGGATCGGAGTAGGTTTCCGAGTAGCGAATGGCGGTGGTCATGTCCATTACCTGACGCACGCTGGCATCGCCAAAGCCGCTGTCTGCCAGCTCCGGTACATAGCTGGCGACGCTCGCCTGTTCATCCAGCACGCCTTCTTCGACCAGCATCGCGGCCAGGGTGCCGATGAACGATTTGGTGACTGAAAAGGCCATATGCGGGCGATCGGCCTGTAATGCACCCATGTAGCGTTCGTACACCACCTTGCCGCGATGCAGCACGATGATGCCGTCGGTGTAGTTGGCGTCCAGCGACTGGGCCCAGGTCATGGAGGTGCCGTCGGCCAGTTGGAATTCAAGTGCGTCGATATCCGTGCGTGGCGCCTGCGGCAGCGGGCTGGCGGCCGTGCCCGTGCGGCCCACCGTCGCGGTCGGCAGTAGTTCACGAATGTGCGAGAAGGCCCAGCGGGTGTGCGGGAAACGCAGATAATTGTTGAAGGTCACCTGTTTGTCGGCGGCCGGCGGAAAGCCCTGCATCCAGCCCATGACCTGCGGGTCGCTGGCCTTGGCATCCAGCGGCGTTTGTGCGCTGGCGGGGCCGCTCATCAGGCTGCCGAGTAGCAGGGTAAGGCAGCCGAGCTGCCGGCGTGTCGCTGGTTTCATGCGATGGATTCCTTTGCTCTTGTTGTTCTTTCAGTATCGGTTGGTGCTATATGGATAGTCCAATGCATCTATAGTTGGTTATTAATGCGATGAGTTCATCAATAGACCTGCGGCGTCTCGGTCATCTGGTACTGCTCAGCGAGGAGTTGCACTTCTCGCGTGCCGCCAAGCGTGCGCACCTGTCCCAGACGGCGTTCAGCCGCAGCATCCAGTCGCTGGAGAGTGACCTGCAATTGCGTTTGTTTGATCGGGGCACGCGCAGCGTGCAGCTGACGGCGGCGGGCCGGCAGCTGCTGACTCAGGCCCGCGACCTGCTGCGACGTGCTGACAATCTCAACGCGTCTGCCCAGTACCTGGCTAATGCCGAAGGCGGCGAGCTCAACCTTGGCGTGGGGCTTATGGCTGCACACAGCTTCATGCAGACGGTGCTGCCGAGGCTGCGTCGGGAGTGCCCCGGCCTGCGCCTGAATGTGGAGGTCGACCATTGGCAAAACCTGCTGCGCCACCTGGAGCAGGAGCGTATCGAGTTTCTGGTGGGCGGGACTGGCGAACGGCACGAAGACCTGCGCTTGCAGGATCCGCGCCTGCAGGTCACGGCATTGCCCTCCAGACAGACGGCCATCTACTGTCGGCGTGGGCATCCGTTGCTGGTGGCAGACTCACCGGTTCAGCCTCAGCGCCTGCTGGGGTATCCCTGGTCGGCGGCGTTGCTGGACGATACCTCGGTGCTGCAGTTGTTTGCCTTGCTGGGCTTGCCGGCCGAGACTCGCCCTCCGGCGCTGATGAGCTGCAACAATCTGCACCTGCTGCGTGAAACGGTCTTGCACAGCGATTGTCTGCTGTACACCTGGGAGGGTTGGCTGGGCGAAGAGGTGCAGTCCGGTCGCCTGCTGGATCTGACGGAGCGGCTTGCCCCGGAACTACCCGCGCGGAGCTATCAACTGCGCAGCCACCTCATTCAACTGACCAGCCGTACGCTCTCGCCGCCAGCGCAACGCGCACTGGCGATGATCCTGCAGGCCGGTGGTCAGTCGGACGGCGCTATTGCCTGATCGTGCAAGGTTGCCGTGGTATTGGGCTATCGGCTGGCGCGGCGCGCTGGTTATCCTTGTTCCCATCTGTCTGTAGATTGCGCAGTGGCGGGACGCGGCTTGAGCGTCGCTGATTGTCTCATTTCCTGGGGCAGGCCTTTATCTGTGTCACACCTGCCACAGCTGCTAGATTGATTAGAAAAAACCAAGAAACCCGTAGCCTGACGAGGTTCCAATGATTCAGTTATCCGTGAACGGTGCCCAGCATCAGCTGGACGTGCCTGATGATATGCCGCTGCTCTGGGTGGTGCGTGACGTGCTGGGGTTGACCGGCACCAAGTTCGGTTGCGGCATCGCTCAGTGCGGTGCCTGTACCGTGCACCTGGACGGCGAGGCGGTACGTTCCTGCGTGCTGCCGGTCAGCGCGGCTGCTGGCCGGGCAGTTACCACCATCGAGGCTGTTGGTCAGTCTGCGCTCGGCGCCCAGGTGCAGCAGGCCTGGCTGGACCATGAGGTGGTGCAGTGCGGCTACTGCCAGTCGGGGCAGATCATGTCGGCTACCGCGCTGTTGCAGCGCCAGCCCGCGCCGAGCGACGCCGAAATTGACGCGGGCATGGCGGGCAACCTGTGCCGCTGCGCCACCTACACGCGCATCCGCGCGGCGATCAAGGACGTGGATGCCGGAGGTGCCGCATGAGCCCGTCAGACAATGGCGTATCACGCCGGCGGTTTCTGCAAGGCTCAGGTGCCGCATTGGGCGGGCTGGTGCTCAGCACCTGGCTGCCGGGCTTTACCCCGCACAGCGTAGCGGCCGAGGTGACCGCCGCCGGGCGCCTGGGGGATCAGGCGCCGCGGGGCTACGGCGCCTATGTACGGGTTGGGCATGACGGCCTGGTGACGGTTATTTCGCCCAAGATCGAGATGGGGCAGGGCGCGCATACTGGCATCGCGATGATGGTGGCCGAGGAGCTGGAGGTGCCGCTGTCGTCGGTCAGTGTCGAGGATGCGCCGCCGGACAGCGACCTGTATGCCGACTCGCTGATGCAGTTTCAGGCCACCGGTGGCTCCACCTCCACCCGGCATTCCTGGCAACCGCTGCGTGAGGCCGGGGCAACTGCGCGGCTACTGCTGATTCAGGCTGCGGCGGCGCGCTGGGGTGTGGATGCCGCGCAGTGTGAGGCGCGTGAAGGCGTGGTGCACGGGCCTGCTGGCCAGCAATTGCCCTACGGCGAGCTGGTGGATGCCGCCAGTGCATTGCCGCTGCCGGAGTCGGTTGTGCTCAAGACGCCGGAACAGTTCCGTCTGCTGGGCACGCCGGCGCCCCGTTTGGATACCCCGAACAAGGTCAACGGCAAGGCGCAGTTCACCATCGATCTGCAGGTGCCGGGCATGCTGGTGGCCTCCACGCTGACCTGCCCGGTTTACGGCGGCAAGCTCAAAGCGGTTGATGCCAGCGCAGCGCGGCAGGTGCCGGGCGTGCGTGACGTTGTCACCCTGGAAAACGCCGTGGCGGTCACCGCGACCAACTATTGGGCCTGCCAGCAAGGACTCAAGGCGCTGACCGTGGAGTGGGATCTGGGCGAGCACGCGGGCATCGACTCCGAGCAGCTGGATGCGGCGCTGCACAGCGCCAGCAGCAAGGATGGTGTGGTCGCGCACAGCAGTGGCGACATCGACGCGGCGCTGAGTGGCGCGGCCAGCACTTTCGAGGCGGTGTACGAGCAACCTTTCCTGTCGCACTCACCGTTGGAGCCCATGACCTGCGTGGCGCAGGTGCGCGCCGATGCCTGCGAGCTGTGGGTGGGCACCCAGGTGCCAGCGTTCGCCCAGCAGACCGCTGCAGCGGTGAGTGGTCTGCCGCTGGAACGTGTGCAGGTGCACAACCAGTTGATCGGCGGCGCGTTCGGCCGGCGGCTGGACTTTGACTTCATTACCCAGGCGGTGGCGATTGCCAAGCAGGTTGATTATCCGATCAAGCTGATCTGGAGCCGCGAAGAAGACATGACTCACGATATGTATCGCCCGCACTATGTCGATCGCCTGACCGCGGCAATCGATGCCGAGGGCAAACTGCAGGGCTGGCAGCATCGCATCGCCGGTGCCTCGGTGCTGGCGCGCTACATCGGCAGCCTGCCGGAGAGCGGCGTGGACAGCGATGCGGTGGAAGTGGCGATCGACCCGATTTATGCGCTGGACAGCCTGCAGGTCAACTACATCCGCGAGGAGCCCAAGGCGATCCCGGTGTCCTGGTGGCGGGGCGTTGGGCCGCTGCGCAGCACGCTGGCGCTGGAGTGCTTTATCGACGAGCTGGCGCACAAGACGGGCAAGGACCCGGTTGACTATCGACTGGCGCTGATGGGCCAGCATCCGCGTGCTCAGGCGGTGCTCAAACTGGCCGCCGAAAAAGCCGACTGGCAGACGCCGTTGCCTGCCGGGCAGGGCCGAGGCATCGCGGTGAGCGCGGTATTCGGCAGTTTCGTTGCGACCGTGGTCGAGCTGGAAGTGCAAGCGGACAAGGGCGTTCGCATCAAGCGCCTGGTCAGCGCCATCGACTGCGGCCTGGTGACCAACCCCACCTCGGTGCTGGCGCAGATTGAGGGCGGCACCCTGTTTGGCCTGTCAGCGTCGCTGTTCAACGAGATTACCCTTGAGCAGGGGCAGGTGCAGCAGAGCAACTTCCACAACTACCGGCAACTGCGCATCAATGAAGCGCCTGGCGTCGAGGTGCATATCGTGCCCAGCAGCGAGGACCCGGGCGGGGTCGGTGAGACCGGCACTGCGCTGATCGGCCCGGCATTGCTCAATGCACTGGCGGCTGCCAGTGGCGAGCGCCTGCGCCGTCTGCCGCTGAGCCGCGCTGGATACTTCCCGGTAAAAGGAGCCTGAGCCATGCATTCGAGCAAAACCCTGTTTGGCGGGCTGGCTCTGGCCGCCCTGAGTCTGCACGTACAGGCCGATGATCAGGCGCTGATCGAGCGCGGCAAGTATCTGGCGGCAGCCGCTGACTGTGTGGCCTGCCACACGGTACCCGGCGGCGAGCCCTTTGCCGGTGGTGTCGAGTTCAAGCTGCCGTTCGGCTCGCTGTATTCGCCCAACATTACGCCGGATCAGCAAACCGGAATCGGCGACTGGAGTGATGCCGAGTTCCTCAGTGCCCTGCACGAGGGTGTCGGCAAGGACGGCAAACGCTACTACCCGGCGTTTCCCTATACCTCCTACACGTTGATGCCGGATGACGAGGTGCAGGCGATCAAGGCCTATCTGTTCAGCCTGGAGCCGGTCAGCAATACAGTGCCGGAGAACACCTTGAGTTTCCCCTACAACCAGCGCTGGGGCATGTTCTTCTGGAACCTGGTATTCCACGACAACGAGCGCTTTGAGCCTGATCCGTCTCAGTCCGAGGCGTGGAACCGTGGCGCCTACCTGGTAGAGGGCCCTGGCCATTGCGGTGAGTGCCATACGCCGCGCAATTTTGCCCAGGCGCTGAGCAGCAGCCAGCCGTTGGCCGGCAATCTGGTGCAGGGCTGGCAGGCCTACAACATCAGCAGCGACCCGGCTCACGGTATTGGTGCCTGGTCGCCCGCCGAGCTGGTCAGTTATCTAGGCGAGGGCTATGCCCCGGGCAAAGGTGTAGCGAGTGGGCCGATGGGTGATGTGGTCAGTCACAGCTTGCGTCACTTGAGTGACGACGATTTGTCGGCCATCGCGACCTACCTGCTCACCACCGAGCCGCAGAGCGAGGGCGTGAAGCGTCCTGACCCGGTCTCGGCCAGTGCTGAACCGGTGAGTGATGCCGGTTTGGGTGGCCAGTTGTTTGCCGGTGCCTGTGCGGGCTGTCACAGCTGGGACGGCAGCGGCACGCAGAGCCCGGTGGCGACCCTGTCCGGCCTGAAGACCGTGAACGACCCGGCCGGCACCAACCTGCTGAATATCCTGCTGCGCGGGCATACGGCGCCTGAGCTGCGGGTGGACCAGCAGATGCCCAACTTTGCCAAGGCCTATCAGGATGCCGAACTGGCTGCCGTCGGCAGTTTTGTGCTGCAGCATTTTGGCCAGACTGGCGCCAGCCTGAGTGCTGACGACGTCGCCGCGCGGCGCGGCAACACAGGCCATTGAGCCAGTTTGGAGAGCGGGTATGAGTGGGCTGGAGCAATTGCTGGAGGCGGTCGACTCGGCCCAGGCGCTGGGCGAGGAAGCCGTGCTGGCCACTGTGGTCAAGGTAGAGGGCTCCGCCTATCGCCGGCCTGGCGCGCGCATGCTGATCAACGCGCTTGGGCAGACCGCTGGCACGGTCAGTGGCGGCTGTCTGGAGAGCGAAGTGGCGCGCACCGCCTGGTGGCTGACCGAGCGTGGCCCGGCGCTGCGCAGCTACAGCACCGCCGAGGATGCCGAGGACGGCGACGCGGCAGTGCGCTTTGGTCTGGGCTGCAACGGTACCGTGCACCTGTTGTTCGAGCGCGTGCACTCGCCTGCATGTCAGTTGTTGCTGGAGGCCTGTCGCGACCTGTCCGTGCCCAAGCTGCTGGCCACCGTGGTCAACGGGGGGCAACCGGAGTGGCTTGGCCAGCGCCTGCTGCTGGAGCGCGACGGTGCCTTGCGCGGCAATCTGCCGGCGTCGGTGCGGGCGCTACTGCTGCCGGTGCTGGAGCAGGCGTGGCATGCCCGGCGGGCCAGTCTGCATGCCTTTGAACTGCCTGACGGCACGTCGCTGGACGTGCTGGTTGAGCCGCTGCGGCCCGCTCGGCGCCTGGTGATCTTTGGCGGCGGTCATGACGCGCAGCCGCTGGTGCGCATGGCGCGGCTGCAGGGCCTGCATGTAACCGTGGTCGACAGCCGTGCCCACTTTGCGCGAGCCTCTCGTTTTGCTGATGCCCATGTGGTCCTGCACCAGGACCTGGCGACGGCGGAGCACCTGATGCCACTGCTGGAAGACGCCGCCGTGGTCATCATGACCCATAGCCTGCAGCAGGATGCCTGCTGGTTGGCGCTCGCGCTACGTTCATCGGCCTGTTACATCGGTCAGCTGGGGCCGCGCGAGCGTACCGAGCGGCTGCTGGCCGGCGTCGAACGGCCGCTGCCAAGGCAGTTGCACTATCCGGTTGGGCTTGATCTGGGCGGCGATACCCCGGAGGCCGTTGCCCTGTCGGTGCTGGCCGAGATCACCGCGGTGCTGCACCAGCGCCAGGGCGGTAAGCTGCAAGCGCGGCGTTCGGCCATTCATGACCCGGTCACCGTTGAACGGCATGCCCGGGTTGCTTCCCTTTCCTTGAACGAGAATAGCTAGATGTCTGACACCATCACCATTGTTGCCGTACTGCGCGCTGCTGACGGCGCCGCAGAGAAGGTCGCGGGTATTCTGCACCGCGCCGTTGCCCCCTCCCGTGCCGAAGCCGGTTGCCGGGGCTATGTGCTGCACCATGACCGCAGCGATCATCAGCGCTTTGTGTTTGTTGAACAGTGGGCCGACATGGCGGCCATTGAGGCACACCGCCAGGCGCCGCACTATCTGGCGATGGGCAAGGCGCTGGACGGTCTGATCGCCGAGCGCGAAGTCATGCTGCTGGATGCAGTGCCCTGACTACCCGCGTGGCAGCACTGATGCTGGCTGCCGGCAGTAGCCAGCGTTTTGGTAGCGACAAGCGCCGGGCGCCGTTGGCCAGCGGCCAGAGCCTGCTGCAGACCGCCGTAGAGCGAGCACTGAGTGCATTCGGGCAGCTCACGCTGGTGCTACGCGAGGGCGATGACCCGCTTGCCCTGGGCGTGCCTGAAGGCGTCGATGTCCTGTTCAACCCCCAGAGCGCGCAAGGCATGGCCAGCTCGCTGGTGCTGGGCGTGCAGCACTTGCAGCAAGGCGGCGCCGCGAGTGTGGCCGTGCTGTTGGCGGATATGCCCTGCCTGCAGGTCAGCACGCTGGAGGCGCTGATCGCGGTGAGCGACTCGAGCCTGATTGTGCAGCCGCGCTGGCAGGGGCAAGCGGGGCACCCGGTGCTCTTCGGGCGGCGTTTCTGGCCGCAGCTGCTGGCGCTGCAGGGCGACGTCGGCGCCCGCGCGGTTGTGCGGGCCCATGCCGATTGCGTTAAGGTGCTGACGGTGGCTGATGCTGGCGTCTGTCTGGATGTCGACGAGCCCGCCGTGTTGGCCACCCTGACCCCTTCGATTTGATCTTGCAGGAGAAGCCTGTGCCTTCGGTGTACCTGGCCGGATTCGATGTATTTCACCCCGACGCGCTGGCGCGCGGCGCTTATCTTAAACAGCTGTGCGCCGAGCATGGCCTGCGCGGGCTTTATCCACTGGATGCGCAAGTGCCGGCCACGGAAACCCAGCCGGCGCAATGGATTTGCGATGCCAACCTGCAGGCGCTGCGCAGCGCCGATGCGGTCCTCGCCAATCTGGCCTGCTTCCGCGGCGCCGAGCCTGATTCGGGCACGGTGTTTGAGGTGGGTTTTGCCTGCGCGCTGGGTAAGCCGGTATGGGCCTATTTCCCCGAGCAGCAACCGCTGATCGAGCAGATCCCGCATGATAGCCAGGGGCGCTGCGCTGATGGCTTTCAGGTAGAGGACTTTGGCTTGCCGCGCAACCTGATGCTGGCGTGCAGTTGGGCCGGTGTCAGCAGGTCCGCGGAGCAGGCGGTGATTGGCCTGGCCCGCTGGCTGCGTGCTGCCTGAGGCGGCTGTGTTCAGTCTGTCGGGGCCGGAGCCTGGGCCGCAGACTGGTAACGGTCGACGATACGCTGCAGCTCGCCGTCGCTGCGCAGTTGCTCCAGCGCAGCGCTCCAGGCGTCGACCACCCGGTCTTCGCTGTCCAGGCTGAAGGCGATATAGAGCGGCGCGTGCAATAGCTGGATGGGGATGCGCCGCAGGGTGCCCGGCGCAATATCAAACTGTCTGCTGTAATGCGCGACGCCAATGTCCGTGTCGCCCACAATGATATCGGTGCGCCCGGCCAGCAGCATCTGATAGAGCTGTTGGGTGCCAACCGCGCTTTTGTCGAGGTTGCTAAAGCCCATGCCTTCGAGGCTGGTCGGCACCAGGCCGGCGTGCCGGGTGGTGATGCGCGGCGCCGCATACAGCTGCTCGAGGGAGTTGACGGGCTTTGCATCAGCCCTCTGGTAAGGATAGATGGCCTCGTCCAGCAGCGGCCCTACCCACTTGTACAGCGGCTCGCGCTCGGCGGTGCGAAACATCGAGAACATGATGGTATGAGGACGCTGCTGCAGCTCTCGGCTGGTACGCATGCTGGGCAGCATCACCAGCGCAAAGCGGTCGCCGGTCCGCGTCATGATGGCCCTGATAATGTCGGTGGCGATGCCGACGATCTCGCCGTTTCGCTGGAAGTTGTAGGGTGCCCACTCTTCGGTCACAACGCGATATGGCTGGGCGAGGGCGGCTGGGGCAAGTGTCAGCGCTAACAGGGCTGCACACAGGCGCGCGTATTTCACAAGGCTCTCCTGCTGCGACGGCTGGCGTTGGGAGTTGCTCTGTATAGCATAGACGCTGGCTGAGGCGATGGGGCAGAACTGCCGAGGGAGGGAAGCATGGTGGGCCCACCAGGACTTGAACCTGGGACCAAGCGATTATGAGTCGCCTGCTCTAACCAACTGAGCTATAGGCCCTTGCTTTTATAACGCGGTGGATTATACGGGGTGCGAGCTCTGGTGACTAGGCACTGCCTTGAGGAAGGCGGCGGCGAATTGGGCGGGTGGCAGTGGCGAGCTGATGAGGTAGCCCTGCACGCTGTCGCAGCCTTGCTCCAGCAACAGCTGCCGCTGCTCCGGCGTTTCTACGCCTTCGGCGACGACGTTCATGCCCAGGTTGTGCGCCAGCACGATAATGGTCTGGCTAATGGCAGCGTCGTGGTGGCTGCCTGGCAGGCCGGAGACAAAACTGCGGTCGATCTTCAGGGTGTCCAGCGGCAGTTCCTTGAGGTAGGCCAGCGAGGAGTAACCGGTGCCAAAGTCGTCGATGGCCAGCTGAATGTTCATATCGCGGAACAACTCAAGCAGATGAATGGCTTCGCGGTTCTGGTTCATCACAAAGTCTTCGGTAATCTCCAGCTCCAGCAGCTTGGCTGGAACCTGGTGTTCACTCAGGGCGTGCCGCAGGTCGGTGACTAGTTGGGTGCCGACCAGTTGTACCCCGGAGACGTTGATGGCGACGCGCGGCAGTGCCAGGCCCGCCTGGCGCCAGGCGGCGATCTGGGCGCAGGTGAGGTCGATGATGCGGCGGCCCAGGTCGACAATCAGCCCGGTTTCCTCCGCCAGCGGAATGAACTGGTCAGGGTCAACCAGCCCGCGCTGCGGGTGCTGCCAGCGCACCAGTGCCTCGACACCGTTGAGGTTGCCGGAGGCCAGATCCTGCTTGGGCTGGTAGTACAGGATAAATTCGTTGCGCTCCAATCCGCGGCGCATGTCGTTTTCCATCTCCATGCGATGCTGGGCGCTGACGGTCAGGTCGCTGGTGTAAAAGGCATAGCGGTTGCGGCCCTGATTCTTGGCCCGGTACATGGCGGCGTCGGCGTGCTTGATCAGGCTGTCTACATCCTCAGCGTCACGCGGGAACAGGCTGATGCCGATGCTGGCGCTGACAAAGAATTCGTGGCCGGCGCAAATAAACGAGCGGCGGAACAAGGCCAGCAGCTTGTCGGCCACCGCAGCGGCGTCGCCGTCGCTGTGCAGGCCGGGTAACAGCACGATGAATTCGTCGCCGCCATGTCTGGCTACGGTGTCGACCTCACGCAGGACCGAACATAGCCGCTTGCTGACCGACTGCAGCAAGCTGTCGCCAACCGAGTGGCCAAGACTGTCGTTGATCTGCTTGAAGCGATCAAGGTCGATGAACAACAGCGCGCCGATCAGGTCTGGCTGCGGGTTGAGCTGACTGGTGTGCAGCGCATCGCGCAACCGTGTTTCGAACAGGATACGGTTGGGCAGTCCGGTGAGCGGGTCGTGGTGGGCCTGGTGATCCAGTCTGGCCTGGGTCTGCTTGAGTGGCGTGATATCGCTGAATACCGCGACCAGGTGGTTGAGGCTGCCGTCGACATTGAGCACCTGGCTGATGTTGATCCAGGCGGCATACAGGTCGCCGTTGGCTCGCCGGTTCCATGTTTCGCCCTGCCATTGTCCGTGCTCGGCCAGGGCGGCGGAGGCCTGCTCCAGGATGTGTCGGTCTTCCGTCTGGCTGCTCAGAAAGCCCAAGGGCTTGCCGATCAGCAGGCTCTCCGGGTAGCCGGTAATGCGGGTGAACGCCTGGTTGACAGCAACCACATGGCTGTTGGCATCGGTAATCAGCACACCTTCGTTGGTGTTCTCGAAGACGGTAGCGGCCTGCCGCAGTGAGCGTTCCATGGCGATGCGTTCGGTGACATCGCGGGCGATGCTCAGCATGCAGTCCTGATTATCAACGTTGATCGCTTCGGTGCTGATTTCGACCTGGCGCACCTCGCCGTTGGCATTGGTTACCTGAGACAGCATGTTGCGTACGCGACCTTCGCGCTGCAATGTCTCGATCATGCGGTCACGGTCCTCGGCGATGCTCCACAGGTGCAGTGCCAGGGTAGTGTTGCCGACCGCCTGCTGCCGGCTGTAGCCGGTGATTTGCGTGAAACCGTCGTTGACGTCGAGCAGCATGCCGTCGCTGGCGCGGGTAATCAGCAAGCCGTCGGGAGAGGCGTGAAAGGCTCGGGAGAACTTCTGTTCCGACAGGCGCAGTTGTTCTTGGGTGACCTTGAGCGCGGAGATGTCGCGAATCACGACCATCAGGATGGCGCGCTCCTCCAGCGTCACCGCACGGGAGGACAGCAAGCCGGTGAACTGGCTGTCGTCGGGGCGGCGGAACTGAACCTCCACGTTGCTTTCAGCCTGGGTATTCAGGCGCTTGAGCAGCGCGGGGCCGGAGCTGGGGTCGGCCCAGATGGTTAGCTCGGTGGCGGTTCGGCCGAGGGCGGCTGCGGCAGGAATGCCAAACTGATCCTCAAAGGTGTTATTGACCGACAGCAGCCGTCCGTCGTCAGCGCTCGCCAGCACAATGACGTCGGGGCAATTGTGAAACACCGAGGCAAACTTCTGCTGCGAAGTGCGTAGCGCCTGCTCAACCAGCTTTTGCTCCTGAATATCGATCAGCAGCCCCTGCAGGGCGACCGCCTCGTATTGCTCAGCGCTGACACTGTTGATCACGGCGCGTACCCAGGTGGCCTTGCCGCAGGGGTGCTGTAGCCGAAAGTCGAAACTGCGACCCTGGCCACCATCAGCCTGCTGCCTGAGCTGCTCCTGTACCCGCACGCTGTCGCGGGGGTGCAAGCGTGCAAGCAAAAAATCCGGTGCTAGCCAGTCACTGATGGGGAGGCCCAGCAGGTCGGCTGCATGGGGGGAAACGTAGGTGAAGCGCAGTGAGGGGTAGGTCATTTCCCAGCTCACGACATGCAGATTCTCGACCAGGCTGCGATAGCGGTGTTGCTGGTGGTCAAGCAGGGCCAGGGTGGCCTTGTGGCGTCGCTGGGCCCGGCGACGCAGCTGGTTCAGGCCGTGCGCGGCCAGCAGCAGTGCGCACGAGAGCAGCAGCATGCCGACCTGAGAGACAGGTACATCCTTGAGTGGCGCGGCGACAGCGGTTTGACACCCTGCGCCAATGATTGCCAGAGCAGCAATACTCCCTGTGGCGGCTTTCATCAAGACAACACCCTGCATCCATGGCGTGACGATAGTATTGTGCCAGTTTAGTCCGATGCAAGGGGCGATGCCCAGCAGCAATGCCGCAGGGCGCGCCGGATGCAGCGCATGGCACTGCATCCGGTCGCAGGGTGGGTTACTCGCTGATCTGGATGCTGCTCTCCAGATTGGCAGCGATATCCTCGGCGGTGTAGGGGAAGGCCAGCCACTGCTTGTCGGAATAGGCCTGGGTGTAGTCCGCGTAGTACGGACTGGTGGGATCGGTGGACTGGGAGTGGCTCAGCAGGGTGAAGGCCCTGACCGGCTCGCCGTCCGGAAACTCCACAATGTGCATGTAGGAGTTGCGCAGCACGGTGAAGTACCCCTCGTTGCCTTCGCCGCCATACTGCGGGATCTGCTCGCCGGGCTTGAGGTAGAACTGCACCTCGCGCAGCGGCGCGTTGAGCGCAATGTTGCGGTTCTCAAGATCGGCCAGGGTCTCGGTGAAGGCGACCTTGAGCTGATCATGCAGGCTGCTGTCGGCACTCAGGCCGTCCGGCGTGTTGACCGGATCGTCGGCGTCAAACGCAGTGGCGTACAGGTCGAGGTCTTCAATGCGATTCCACAGCGCAGTCCAGATGTGGGCGCCCACGGTGTCGAGGTTACCGGTATCGTTCCAGCTGCCGAGGATCTGGCAAGCCTGTTGTTCTCGCTCTGGACCATTGGCATCACACACCACGCCAAGCACGCTGTCCTTCAGGCGTTCGGCGCTGTAGACCCGGCTGTTGAGCACGATCTCGCGCAGGTTGTCGCTGGAGGCCAGGAACCCGTTCAGGCCGTCGCTGGCGTTCAGGCGGTCACGCACCAGGGTGTGGCCCATGCGGGTACGCAGGCTCTGCTCGTAATCCTCGCGGCCGATGATGCCGGCGTAGCCGGTCAGCGGATTCTCCGGGTTGCTGAGCCAGTAGCTGTCGTTCATGTTGGCGACGTAGTCGCGGCTGAACAGGCTGGGCAGGTTACCGGGGCCGAAGGCGCCGGGCTGTGCCGCGTCTTCATCGGTTTGCCAGTCGCATGCAGCGCGGCTGCCGTCCAGCAGGGGCAGTCCAGGTGCCACTGCCATGACCGCTTCACCCGCGCCGGGCACCAGGCAGGTAGCCAGCATGCTGTCCGGTACGTTGGGTACCACCGTGATATCCGAATACAGTGCACGCGGGTCGCCGCGACCAATGGCCGTGGTATTGACCCAGGGAATGCCAACGTACTCGCGGGTAATGTTGTAGAAGTCGTCCAGCGACTCGGCCTGGTCCCAGGCGAAGAAGTTCTGGAAGGCGCGAGTGTTTTCCAGATTGGCGTCACGCAGGGTATAGGCGACCTGATTGCCCCAGGCGGGCAGACCCAGTCCGCTCAGGTTGATCATGGGGCCGTACTCGGAGCGGTACATCGTGCGTGTGACCGGTTGCAGGTTGCCGTCACCCTGTTGCACCTGCACGGTGATTTCCACCGGTGTCATGGCAACGTTCTGGCCGTCCTGCACGTAGCTGGTCGGATCGCCGCTTACCAGCTGCAGCTGGTACAGCGTAAAGCGCCGAGCGGTCGATACGGTGTGTGCCCAGGCAACGTTGTCGTTGAAGCCCATCAGTACCATGGGCGCGCCCATGATGGCGGCGCCGGAAATGTCCATGACGCCGGGCACGGTCATGTGTACCTGATAGAAGCGGTCAACGCCCAGCAGATACCAGTGCGGGTTGGCAAACAGCAGGCCGCCGCCAGACTCGGTGGCGTCTGCGCCAAAGGCAAAGGTGTTGCTGCCGATACCGGCTTCGCGGCCAAGCAGGAAGCGGTCCGAATCGATTTCCGGCTCCTCGCTGGGCAGGCTGCGTAGCATGCGAGCGTTGGCGGACGGCGGCTGGGCGGCGGCGATTTCTTCCACCCAGTTGGCGCTGCTGGCGGCCAGGTTGAGCGCTACCAGGCGGCGCAGTACGTCGGCTTCGGTGATGGTGGTCAGCCACTCGGCGTTGCGGCAATCCAGATGACGGTCGGGGTGTTGTCCGTCCTGAATCTCCTCGACGTAACGGCTGTAGCCGGCGGCAAAGCCTGCGCTCAGCTCGAGTAGATCGTCGGGTTGCGCGGTGGTGAAGTTGTCCAGCTGCTGCTCGTCGAGCAAGAAACGGAAGAAAAAGTCGGCTTCCAGGTTGGTCGGTGTGCCGAAGGTGCCCATGATGGCAGCCTGTTCGTCTGGTCCGAAATAGCGCGAGCGCTCGCCATTGAAGGTCACATAGGCGTCGGCCAGTACGCAGAGGTTGTCTTCGGCAATCGCGTAGCCATGGCCGTAGCCGGCGCCGCCAATGGTGTCGGCGCTGATGTGTGGGATGCCATAGGTGGTGCGTTCGATGGTGGCGCTGTACGACGGGCTGGTGTCGTTGTCACTGCCTCCGCCACTCCCTCCAATCTTGCAGCCAGACACAAGCAGGGCGGCCGCCAATAGGCAGGCCGGTCGGGTGTACTGCATAGTCACGTCCTCTTGTTTTTATTGGTTCAGGCAGATGCCTGCGCACCAGACTAGGGCAGTTACTGGCGCGGGACTTGAACGCAGCGGCTATTTGCCGGGGCAAAGGATGGCAGAAGAGGGTAGTTGAGGCGCGCAGCCGTCACAGCATGTGCACCTGCACAGACTTGGCGACGTAGGAAGGCGTCAGGCCAAAGAACTGTTTGATGGTGCGGGTCAGGTGCGCGGAGTCGGCAAAGCCGACGTCGTAGGCCACGGCGGACAGGCTCTCGCCCTGGGCGATCAACTCGACTGCTCGGCGCATGCGCGCCCAGAGGATGTAGCTTTTGATCGACAGCCCCAGCTTTTCGGAGAACAGGTGAGAGAGGCGGTCGGCAGACAGGCCGACTTCGTCTGCCAGCTCGGCTACGGTGCTGGTCAGCGGCAATTCGCGCTTGATCTTCTGGGCAATATGCAGCGCACGGATGTCCATGTTCAGGTTGATGGGCTGGTAGCCGCTGATAGCCCTGGGCATGCGGGTGGTCAGACGGAACAGCAGGTCGCGGCTGCAGGTGCCTTGACCGATTCGGCGCAACTCATCTTCTTGCAGGCTACCGGGCTGCAGGATCACCGGCTTGACCGGCTGCTTGCCAAGAAAGTGCGACAGGGCGTGAAATTCATAGCTTTGCGGGTCGTAGTTCAGCGACAGCAAGCCGGAGTCGGGGGTCTCCAGCGAGCGCGAGGTTTGCCGGGCGACCAGTGCGGCCTGATAGCGCTGACGTCGGCCGCTGGCGTCGCCGAGCGCAAAGCCGGCCGCGTCGAGGGCGATTAGCAGTGTCACGGTGTGACGCTGGGTCAGGTCTGACGCCATGCCCGCTGTGATGTAGAGAAAGCGGTCGTCCCAGACGTACAGATGGTTCTGATGCTGCATATCCTGATGCTCACAAGCCGGTTTTATCGTTATTGGCTGTGCGACTGTAGCAGAAAGCAGAAACAAAACGCCCGGCTCAAGGCCGGGCGTTGTAACCGCATACTGCGTGCTTACTCGTCGAGGAAGCTGCGCAGGTGATCGCTGCGGGTCGGATGGCGCAGCTTGCGCAGCGCCTTGGCTTCGATCTGACGAATCCGCTCACGGGTAACATCGAACTGTTTACCAACCTCTTCCAGCGTGTGGTCGGTGTTCATGTCGATGCCGAAGCGCATACGCAGGACCTTGGCTTCACGGGCAGTGAGGCCGGACAGGACGTCGCGGGTCGCTTCCTTGAGGTTCTCCACGGTAGCCGAATCGATCGGTGACTCCATGGTGCCGTCTTCGATGAAGTCGCCCAGATGCGAGTCTTCATCATCACCGATGGGGGTTTCCATCGAGATCGGTTCCTTGGCGATCTTCAATACCTTGCGGATCTTGTCCTCAGGCATTTCCATGCGCTCGCCCAGCTCTTCCGGTGTCGGCTCGCGACCCATCTCCTGCAGCATCTGGCGGGAGATACGGTTGAGCTTGTTGATCGTCTCGATCATGTGCACCGGAATGCGGATGGTGCGCGCTTGGTCCGCGATGGAGCGGGTGATCGCCTGACGAATCCACCAGGTGGCATAGGTCGAGAACTTGTAGCCGCGACGGTATTCGAACTTGTCCACCGCCTTCATCAGACCGATGTTGCCTTCCTGGATCAGGTCAAGGAACTGCAGGCCACGGTTGGTGTACTTCTTGGCGATGGAGATCACCAGACGCAGGTTGGCCTCGACCATTTCCTTCTTGGCGCGGCGGGCACGGGCCTCGCCGATGGACATGCGACGGTTGATGTCCTTGATCTCGGAGATAGTCAGGCGCGAGGCTTCTTCCAGCTCGGCCAGCTTCTTCTGGGCGCGCAGGATGTCGCCCTTGAGCGCTTCGAGGCCTTCGCTGTAACGCGGCTTGTCGGCCAGCAGCTCGTCAACCCAGCCTTCATTGATCTCGTTGCCAGGGAAGCTGCGCAGGAAGTCGGCGCGCGGCATGCGAGCGTCACGCACGCACAGCTGCATGATGGCGCGTTCTTGCTGACGAATCTGGTCCTGGGCACCACGTACGCGGGTAACCAGCGCTTCGTACTGTTTGGGGATCAGCTTGATCGGCATGAACAGGGTGGCCAGAGCCTCCTGCTCGGCGACAACCTTCGGGTTGTTGCGCGGATGCTTCTTCAGTGCCTTTTGCAGCTTTTGCAGTTGTTCTGCAATGGCGCCAAAGCGCAGACGGGCTACTTCCGGATCCGGACCGCCGTCGCCCTCGTTGTCATCATCGCTGTCGTCATCGCTGTCATCTTCTTCCTCGTCGTCGTCCTCGGACTTTTTCTGGTCCTTGGCCTTGGCGGCGGGAATGTCAGCGTTGTCGGCGCCGGACATGCCGTCGTCATCAGGGTCGATGTAACCGCTGAAGATGTCGGACAGGCGGCCACCTTCTTCGACTACGCGAGCGTAGTCGGCGAGGATGCCGTCAACGGTGCCGGGGAACATCGAAATGGCCGCCATGACCTCGCGAATGCCTTCCTCGATACGCTTGGCGATTTCGATCTCGCCTTCGCGGGTCAGCAGTTCGACGGTACCCATTTCGCGCATGTACATGCGCACCGGGTCGGTGGTACGACCAATGTCGGTTTCAACGGCGGCGAGGGCAGCGGCAGCCTCTTCGGCAGCGGCTTCGTCGGCGTCGTTGTCAGCCAGCAACAGCGCGTCGGCGTCAGGTGCTGCTTCGAACACCGTGATGCCCATGTCGTTGATCATGCGGATAATGTCTTCCACCTGCTCCGGATCGGAGATATCCTCGGGCAGGTGATCGTTGACCTCCGCATAGGTCAGATAGCCCTGTTCGCGACCACGTGCGATGAGCTCTTTGAGACGGGATTGCTGTTGCGCTTTTCCGGACATAACAACCCTTGTGGATGCCTTGGTGTGCAAAAAAGTGAGCTGCGGATTATACCCTGATTTCAGCTGCCGACGCCACTTGAAGAGGCTGTCAGCTGTCGCCTTTCGCCATGTTGCGGCTATTCAGAAGGTCCCGTAGCTGTTGCTTCTCCTCGCTGGAGAGTGGTTCTTTGACCGATTTGTCGAGGAGCTGTTCGATGCGACGCTCGGATTGACGAGCGGATAACTTGTTTATGGTGTCGAAAAATTGTTGTTCAAGGTTGGCGCTGGGAATATTCAGCAGCCACTCCTGTTCAGCCAGGCGGTTGAGCTGCTCGCCGAGGGCGGTGCCATGCCAGCGTGCCAGTAGCTCAATTGTAGTCAGCCCCGGCTGTTTCTGCGCCGCCTCGATCAGTGCGACCAATAGCCGCACTTCATCTTCGTTCTCGTCTGCCAGTTGATTGGCCTGCTGCACATGCGCCGCCAGGTGCGGGTGGTGCAGCAGGGTGCGCACTGCCTGCAGTAGTGGACTGTCGACCGCGCGTCGTGGCCCCTTGTGGCCTGCCGGACGGGCGTCGCGCGGACGGTCTTTGCGCCATTTCTGTCGGCCTTCACCCCAGTCCTTGTTCTTGCCTTTGCCCTGCTGTGGCGGTGGCGGGCTGTCCATGCCTTCGGGCAGGTAGTAGTCCTGGTCCGGTGCCTCGCGTTCGCTCCAGTCATCCCAGGCGCCGGCGGGCAGGTCGTCGTAGCTGGGGCCGTGCTCTGGTGCGGCCGGTGTTTCATCCGGCAGGCTGGCGGGTACGACCTCATCCAGATCGACGCCGGTCTGCTGCTGCAGCGACTGGCGCAGCAGGCGGCGCAACAGGCTGCCTGGCACCTGCTCGATCAGTGGCAGCGCCAGAGCGGCCATATGTGCCTTGCCTTCCAGGCTGTCGGCCCCGGCTTCCTCGGCCAGGTGTCGAAACAGGTAGTCGGTCAGCGGTTGGGCGTCGCGACTGAGGCGGCGCCGGAAAGCGTCCGTGCCTTCCTCGCGAATCATGCTGTCCGGGTCCTGTCCGTCGGGCAGGAACAGAAAGCGCACGTGGCGGCCGTCTTCCAGTACTGGCAGTGCTGCGTTCAGTGCGCGCCAGGCTGCTTGGCGGCCGGCGCGGTCACCGTCGAAACAGAACACCACACTGTGTACCAGGCGGAACAGTCGCTTCAGATGGTCTTCGCTGGTGGCGGTGCCCAGGGTGGCGACGGCATTGGTGACGCCGTGTTGTGCCAGGGCGATGACGTCCATGTAGCCTTCGACTACCAGGATTTCCTCAAGCTGGCGGTTCTGCTGCTTGGCCTCATACAGCCCGTACAGCTCCTGGCCCTTGTGAAAGACCGGGGTCTCGGGGGAGTTAAGGTACTTGGGTTTTTCGTCACCGAGCACCCGGCCACCAAAGCCGATGACGCGGCCGCGGCTGTCGCGGATCGGAAACATGATGCGATCGCGGAAGCGGTCGTAGCGCTTGCCGCTATCCGGATTCTCGACCACCAGGCCGGCTTCGATCAGCGCCTTTTGCTCGCTGGTGTCGCGGCTGAGGTGCGACATCAGGTTGTCCCAGCCCGGAGGTGCCAGGCCCAGGTCATACAGCTTGGCGATCTGACCGGACAGGCCTCGGCCCTTCAGGTAGCCCACAGCGCGCTGGCGCTGGGGGTGCTGGCGCAGTTGCTGTCGGTAATAGGCGGCGGCCTGTTCAAGCAGGGCGTAGAGCGGGTTGTTCTTGCGCGGCGCCCGTGGGCCCTGGCGCTTGTCGCTGCGCTCCTCGTACTGCACCTCTACGCCGGCCTGGCGTGCAAGCTCTTCCACTGCCTGGGGAAACTCCAGGCGATCAAAGTCCATCACGAAGCCGAGCGCGTTTCCGCCAGCGCCACAGCCAAAGCAGTAGTAAAACTGCTTGTCCGGGCTGACGCTGAACGAGGGCGATTTTTCGTTATGGAACGGGCATAGGGCGGAGTAGTTCTTGCCGGTCTTCTTCAGTTTCAGGCGCGAGCCGACCGTCTCGACAATGTCGGTACGGGCGAGCAGGTCGTCAATGAAGCTCTGAGGAATAAGTCCGGCCATCTACCTGTCTGTCCTGTGCGGCAGCGCGGCCTGGCAGGCGCGCGACGCTCAAGTGGACCATAAACGCAAAAATCCAGCCAGTTCCTTGCGGAAGGCCGGACAGATGCGTGTTCCAGTCGAATATCAGTCTGCGCGATACGCCCTGTTGACTATCGGTGGGCCTGCGATCAGGCCCGGCAGAACTGAGGCGTGGAACTCAGTACAGACGCTCGCGGCGACGTTGCTCGCGCTGGATTTTCTTGGCGTGACGCTTAACAGCGGCAGCGGCCTTGCGCTTGCGCTCGGTAGTGGGTTTTTCATAAAACTCACGACGGCGTACTTCAGCCAGAACACCGGCTTTTTCGCAGGAGCGCTTGAAACGACGCAGGGCCACGTCGAAGGGTTCGTTCTCTTTAACTTTGACGGCAGGCATGTCGTACCTTTCTCAAACGTTGGTAATCTTGCCCCAGGCAGTTGGCCTGCGGCGATTGCATTTCAAGGGACGCGGATGTTACCGCCTTCATTGGATAAATGCAAAGGCTATGATGCCCATAAAGGCAAAAAACTGGCCTGTGGGCGCCGGGCTGATTATGATGCGCGGCTTATGACATCGATGTGAAACGAGGCACAGGTTAAGTCATGCGCGTCTTGGGTATTGAAACCTCCTGCGATGAAACCGGTATCGCACTGTATGACAGCGAGCGCGGCCTGCTGGCCGATGCGTTGTTCAGCCAGATCGATCTGCACCGTGTGTACGGCGGTGTGGTGCCCGAGCTGGCCTCGCGTGATCACGTCAAGCGCCTGGTGCCGCTGATGCGCGAGGTCTTTGCCAACGCCGGGCTGCAGCCGGGCGAGGTGGACGCTGTCGCCTACACCGCCGGCCCGGGGCTGGTCGGCGCGCTGCTGGTCGGCGGCGCCTGCGCCCGAGCCCTGGCCTTCGCCTGGGGTGTGCCGGCGCTGGGCGTACACCACATGGAAGGGCATCTGCTGGCACCGATGCTGGAAGAAACGCCGCCGGCCTTCCCCTTTGTTGCGCTGCTGGTCTCCGGTGGTCATACGCAACTGGTGCGGGTGGACGGCATTGGCGAGTATGAGCTGCTGGGCGAATCGCTGGACGACGCTGCTGGCGAGGCATTCGACAAAACCGCCAAGTTGATGGGGTTGCCGTACCCCGGCGGTCCGGAGATTGCCCGGCTGGCCGAGCAGGGCCGTCCCGGTGCCTTTGTTTTTCCGCGTCCGATGACCGACCGGCCAGGCTTGACCTTCAGTTTCAGTGGTTTGAAAACCGCTGTGCTGACAGCCTGGCAGGCGTGTTCCGAGCAAGGTGAACCGGATGCTCAGACCTTGGCTGACGTAGCCCTGGGCTTTGAGACGGCGGTGGTCGAGACGCTGACCATCAAGTGCCGTCGGGCACTCAAGCAGACGGGCCTCAAGCGGTTGGTGATTGCGGGGGGCGTGAGTGCAAACCGTCGCCTGCGTCAGCAGCTCGAAAGCATGACCGCCGAACTCAAGGGCAATGTGTACTACGCGCGGCCGGCCTACTGCACCGACAACGGCGCGATGATTGCCTATGCCGGTTGCCAGCGGCTACTGGCCGGTCAGCAGGACGAAGGCGGGATCGAAACCCGCGCGCGCTGGCCGATGGAGCAGTTGCCGCCGATTGCCGTCAAGGCCTGAAGCGGTTTTCTACACCCGCCAGCAGGCGGCCGATATTGAGGCGATGGCGCAGCAGGATCAACAGTACCATCAAGGTCACCGGCAGTAGCAGGCTGGGTGCCAGCCATGCCAGTGACGGCGGCAAGGACAGCGCCGCCAGCAGGGACGCCAGCGAGGCGATGCGTTGCCAATAGAAGGTCAGTAACCAGAGCGTGGCGGCGATCAGCGCGGCAGGCCAGCAGAGCATCAGTGTGACACCGGCGGCGGTGGCGACACCTTTGCCGCCTTGCAGGCGATGGAAGATGGGCAGAATGTGGCCGCATACGGCGGCGAGTCCGACCCAGCCCTGCTGCAGGCTGGACAGCTCGGCGTAGCGGGCCAGCGCGACTGCGAGCGCGCCTTTGCCTAGGTCGCCAGCCAGGGTGGCCAGCGCCAGGGAGCGGTTGCCCAGGCGCAGCATGTTGCTGGCGCCGGGGTTGCCCGAGCCCAGCTTGCGCGGATCGGGCAGGTGGCGCACACGGCTGATCAGCACGGCGAAGGAGACCGAGCCGAGCAGGTAGGCGATGATCAGCCAGAATAGAAAGTGGGTATGCATGCAGCTGCCCCGGGCAAAATGACGTTTGATTGTAGTCGACACGGGAGCGTGCTGTGGATCAGGTTTTTATCAGAGGACTGGCGGTGGACACGGTGATCGGTGTCTACGACTGGGAACGCACCATCACCCAGCAGTTGGTCTTTGACCTCGACATGGGCTGGAATATTCGCCCGGCGGCCGCCGAGGATGAGCTGGCGCATACGCTCAACTACGCTGCCATCAGCGAGCGGCTGCAGGCGTTTGTCGAGCAGAGCCGCTATCTGCTGGTAGAAACCTTGGCCGAAGAGCTGGCAGCAACGCTGATGCGCGAGTTCGGTATCCCCTGGTTGCGCTTGCAGGTAACCAAACCGGGCGCCGTGCCGGCAGCTGCCGGCGGGGTCGGCGTAATCATCGAACGGGGAGTCAAAACCGCGTGACCAGGGTTTATCTGGGCATCGGCAGCAATACCGGCCGTGAATATCACCTGCTGCGCGGGCTGGATGCACTGAGCGAGCTGTGCGGTGAGCTGCAGTTGTCGCCGCTGTTCGAGAGTGATGCGGTTGGTGTGCTGGGCAGGCGTTTTTACAACATGGTGGTTGGGGTAGAAACGCACCTGAACCTGGCTGACCTGAACGCGGCGCTCAAGGCGATTGAAGCCGCGTGTGGTCGCCGTGAGTCACCGTTGCCGGGCCGCATCACCCTGGATATCGACGTGCTGTGCTATGGCGATCTGAGCGGCGTGCATGACGGCATCGTGCTGCCACGCCCTGAGGTCACCCGCAATGCCTTTGTGCTCTGGCCGCTGGCCCTGCTGGCGCCCCAGCAGCGATTGCCGGGCGCTGGGCAGACGTTTGAACAGCTGTGGGCTAACTGGCAGGGCAGCCAGTCACTGTGGCCGGTGGCGTTCAGTTGGCGTGATCGCGAGCTGACGCCTGCGCATCTGCTGGCTGACCATCAGCCGCGCGAGGCCTTGTAGTCACTCAACGCTTCTAGCCGTGCCTGCTCCAGCGCGCGGCCCATGTCGGCTCCCTGCAGTCCCTTTTCCAGCAACGGTTGAATGTCCACGCCGCGTGCGGCCTCTGCCGCGCCGCGCAGGTAGTCCGCCTGCGGGTAGGGGCGAGTCTCAAACCCGGTGCGACCTTGCGCGTCGGCTATGCATACCGCCAGAAACTGCTCGAAGCGCTCCGCTCGGCGGTAAATATCCAGCGCCTTGAACAGTTTGAGCAGCGTTTGCGGGCGCAGCTCCAGTGCGCGATGGCAGTGGGTGTGGTACTCGCAGGTCAGCAGCGCGAGTTCCTGACAGTCACGTGGCGCCTTGCAGCGTTTGTTGACCGCTTTCACAGCCTTCAGGCCGCCAGTCTCGTGTCCGTGGTGTTTCGGCCAATGTTGCGGTGGCGTCAGCCCCTTGCCCAGATCGTGCAGCAGGCAAGCCCAGCGGGCTGGCAGCGGCAGGTGCTCTCTCGCCGCAATCTGCAGCACCTGGAGCACGTGCACGCCGGTATCAATCTCCGGGTGGTGCGCTTCGGGTTGTGGCACCCCAAACAGCGCGTCGACCTCTGGCAGCAGCTCTGCCAGTGCGCCGCAGTCACGCAGCACCTGGATGAAGACATCCGGGCTGGGTTCCATCAGGGCGCGGCTGATTTCCTTCCAGCTGCGCTCGGCCGTCAGCTCCCTGAGCTCTCCTGACTCGCTCAGCTGGCTCATCAGCGCCATGGTGTCATCGGCCACGCGGAAGCCCAGATGGGCGTAGCGCGCTGCAAAGCGGGCTACCCGCAGTACGCGCAGCGGGTCTTCGGCAAAGGCGGGGGAGACATGGCGTAGTGTCTTTGCCTGCAGGTCCTGCTGTCCGCCATAGGGGTCGATGATCTGCCCGTCTTCGGTCTGCGCCATGGCGTTGACCGTCAGGTCGCGGCGGACCAGATCTTCTTCCAGGGTGACGTCCGGGCTGGTGTGAAAGACGAACCCGCCGTAACCCACCCCGCTCTTGCGCTCGGTGCGGGCCAGCGCGTACTCCTCGCCGGTTTGCGGATGCAGGAATACCGGGAAGTCCTGCCCGACCGGCTTATACCCCGCCTGTTGCAACTGCTCCGGCGTAGCGCCTACCACAACCCAGTCGCGTTCGCTGACAGGCAGGCCGAGCAGTTGGTCGCGGACGGCGCCGCCGACCAGGTAGGTGGAGTAACTCTCAGGCATCGACACGATCTCTGGATAAAGGGGGGTAGATTCAAGCTTCAAGCTGCAAGCTGCAAGCAAAACCCGCGCGGTGTCGAGTCGCGCGGGTTTTCTTTTGGCTGCGTATCGCAGCAGAATCTTGAGAAACACTTGACGGCCTAGCGGCCGAACTCATCCTGATCAGGCTTGCAGCTTGCAGCTTGCAGCTTGCAGCTTGCAGCTTGCAGCTTGCAGCTTGCAGCTTGCAGCCGGCGCTCTGCGCCGTCAGATCGGCGGTATATTCAGATCAAATTTGGGCAGTCGCTCTTCCTCCGGCTCGGGGCGTGGGGGAATGTGGGCTTCGCTGATCACGCGGTTGCCGTCGAGGCTCTGCAGGTGGATATCGAAGCCCCACAGCCGGTGCAAGTGGCGCAGCATCTCGTTGGTTGACTCGCCCAGCGGCTTGCCCTGATGTCGTTGGTGACGCAGCGATAGCGAGCGGTCGCCACGGCGGTCCACCGACCAGACCTGGATATTGGGCTCGCGGTTGCCGAGGTTGTATTGCGCTGCCAGCAACTCGCGCACGGCGCGATAGCCGCTGTCGTCGTGAATGGCAGCGACTTCCAAATGGTCGTCGGCTTCGTCGTCGACGATGGCAAACAGCTTGAAGTCGCGGATCACCTTGGGTGACAGGTACTGCAGGATAAAGCTCTCGTCCTTGAAGGTGCGCATGGCGAACTTCAGCGTTTCCAGCCAGTCACTGCCGGCAATGTCGGGGAACCAGCGGCGATCTTCCTCGGTCGGGTGTTCGCAGATGCGGCGAATGTCCTGCATCATGGCAAAGCCCAGTGCGTAGGGGTTGATGCCGCTGTACCAGTTGCTGTCGAACGGCGGTTGATAGACCACGCTGGTGTGTGACTGCAGAAACTCCATCATGAAACCGTCGGTGACCTTGCCCTCGTCGTACAGGTGATTGAGCAGGGTGTAGTGCCAGAAGGTAGCCCAGCCCTCGTTCATTACCTGGGTCTGGCGCTGCGGGTAGAAGTACTGTGCGATCTTACGCACGATGCGCACGACCTCGCGCTGCCAGGGCTCCAGCAGCGGCGCGTTTTTCTCAATGAAATACAGCAGGTTCTCCTGCGGCTCGCTGGGGTAGCGCGCTGCATCATCGGCCTCGGTGTGATGGTGCGGGTTGACCGGAATGGTGCGCCATAGCTCGTTGACCTGGCGCTGCAGGTGTTCTTCGCGCTCGCGCTGGCGCTGGCGCTCCTCGGCAGCAGAGATCGGGTAGGGGCGTTTGTAGCGGTCAACGCCGTAATTCATCAGCGCGTGGCAGGAGTCGAGCAGATCCTCGACGGCGTCGATGCCGTAGCGCTCCTCGCACTCGCTGATGTACTGCTTGGCGAACACCAGGTAATCGATGATGGCGCTGGCGTCGGTCCAGCTGCGGAACAGGTAGTTGCCCTTGAAAAAGGAGTTGTGCCCGTAACTGGCGTGGGCGATCACCAGTGCCTGCATGCACATGGTGTTCTCTTCCATCAGGTAGGCGATGCAGGGGTCGGAGTTGATGACAATCTCGTAGGCCAGGCCCATGTGACCGCGACGGTAGCCCTTTTCGGTGGCGAGAAAATGCTTGCCGTAGGACCAGTGGTGATAGCCCAGCGGCATGCCGACCGAAGCGTAGGCATCCATCATCTGCTCGGCGGTGATGACCTCGATCTGATTGGGGTAGGTATCCAGGCCGTAGACCTCATGGGCAATCCGGCCGATCTCCTGGTCGTACTCGCGGATCAGCTCGAAGGTCCACTCTGAACCGGTGGAAATAGGCGTGCGGCTCATGTCGCCATCCTCTTCTGGAACAGCTTGCGAAACACCGGGTAGATGTCCCCGGCGTCGACGATCTGCTGTTGGGCGAAGCTGTCGGCAAAGTGCTCGGCGACCGCTTCATACTCGTGCCACAGGGTCTGGTGCTCGCGCGGGGTGATCTCTACATAGCAGTAGTACTGCATTGCCGGCATGATCTGGCGCACCAGCAGATCGCGGCAGATCGGCGAGTCGTCGTTCCAGTTGTCGCCGTCGGAGGCCTGGGCGCAGTACAGGTTCCACTCGCCCGGCGGGTAGCGCTCCTCGATGATCTGTTGCATCAGCCGCAAGGCGCTGGAGACGATGGTGCCGCCGGTTTCGCGCGAGTAGAAGAACTCCTCCTCATCCACCTCCTTGGCGCTGGTGTGGTGACGGATGAACACCACGTCGATGCGCTCGTAGTTACGGCGCAGGAACAGGTAGAGCAGGATGTAAAAGCGTTTGGCCAGATCCTTGGTGGCCTGGGTCATGGAGCCGGAGACATCCATGAGGCAGAACATCACTGCCTTGGACGATGGCGTGGGCTGCTTGACGATCAGGTTGTAGCGCAGATCAAAGGTATCGAGGAAGGGAATGCGCTCGATGCGATTGCGCAGCGCGGAAATCTCCTCCTGCAGGCGCTGGATATCGCTGAGATCATCCGGGTGATCAAGCCTGAGCTGTTCGAGTTCGGCGCGCGCCTCGCGCAGCCGCTTGCGGCTGCCGCCGCCCAACGCGATACGGCGGGCCTGGGCGGCACGCATGGAGCGGACGATGTTGATGCGAGAAGGGTTGCCCTGCTGGCTGATGCCCGCGCGCACCGGCTTGAAGGTATCGGTACCGGTCAACTGGCGCTTGACCAGGTTGGGCAGGGCGAGGTCTTCGAACATAAAGTCGAGGAATTCGTCCTGGGTGATCTGAAAGACAAATTCGTCCATCCCCTCGCCGCTGTTGCCGGCTTGGCTGCTACCCTGGCCGCCGCCACCGCCCTCTGGGCGAGCGATGCGGTCGCCGCTGGCGAACTCGCGGTTGCCCGGGTGTACCTGGGTCTGGCGGCCGCCCTTGCCGTGATGAAAGATGGGCTCGTCGATATCGCGATTGGGGATGCTGATGCTTTCGCCGTGCTCGATATCGGTGATCGAGCGCCGCCCGACGGCGTCTTCGACCGCCTTCTTGATATGTGATTTGTAGCGCCGCAGAAACCGCTGACGGTTCACGGTGCTCTTGTTCTTGCCGTTCAGACGACGATCAATCACGTAGCTCATTCAAGGCCCTCCGGGCCAGCCGCAAGCCATAAGCTGCAAGCTTGAAGCTGGCCGTGCTGCTATCGGGCGCCGCGCAGAGTCTCAGGCGGCGCCGCGCTGCTTGCCGCTTGAGGCTTGCGGCTTGTCGCTGCCCAGTCAAGGCGCAGCCGTCACTGGGCTTTACGCACCCGCAGATACCATTCCGACAACAGGCGCACCTGCTTCTCGGTGTAGCCGCGCTCGACCATGCGATGCACGAAGTCGTTGTGCTTCTTCTGGTCTTCGGTCGAGGCCTTGGCGTTGAAGCTGATGACCGGCAGCAGGTCTTCGGTGTTGGAGAACATTTTCTTCTCGATCACCACGCGCAGCTTTTCGTAGGACAACCAGCTCGGGTTCTTGCCGTTGTTGTTGGCCCGCGCGCGCAGTACGAAATTGACGATCTCGTTGCGGAAGTCCTTCGGGTTGCTGATGCCGGCGGGCTTCTCGATCTTCTCCAGCTCCTCGTTGAGCGAGGCGCGGTTGAGGATCTCGCCGGTTTCCGGGTCGCGGTATTCCTGATCCTGAATCCAGAAGTCGGCGTACAGCACGTAACGGTCGAAGATGTTCTGGCCATACTCGCTGTAGGACTCCAGGTACGCGGTCTGGATTTCCTTGCCGATAAACTCGACGTAGCGTGTGGCCAGGTATTCCTTGAGAAAACGCAGATAGCGTTCGCTGACGTCGTTTGGAAACTGCTCCTGCTCGATCTGCTGCTCCAGCACATACAGCAGATGCACCGGGTTGGCAGCCACCTCGGTGGTATCGAAGTTGAATACCTTGGAGAGGATCTTGAAGGCAAACCGGGTCGACAGACCGTTCATGCCCTCGTCGACTCCGGCGGTGTCGCGATACTCCTGGATCGACTTGGCCTTGGGGTCGGTATCCTTCAGGTTCTCGCCGTCATAAATGCGCATCTTCGAGTAGATGTTGGAGTTCTCCGGCTCTTTCAGGCGTGACAGGACGGTGAACTGGGCCAGCATCTTCAGCGTGTCGGGCGCGCAGTGGGCGGCCGCCAGCGAGCTGTTGGTCAGCAGCTTCTCGTAGATCTGGATCTCGTCGGTGACCCGCAGGCAATAGGGCACCTTGACGATGTAAATGCGGTCAATGAACGCCTCGTTGTTCTTGTTGTTGCGAAAGCTGTGCCATTCGGACTCGTTGGAGTGGGCCAGGATCACGCCGTTGAACGGGATCGCGCCCATGCCCTCGGTGCTGTTGTAGTTGCCTTCCTGGGTGGCCGTGAGTAATGGATGCAGCACCTTGATCGGTGCCTTGAACATTTCGACAAACTCCAGCAGACCCTGGTTGGCACGGCACAGACCGCCGGAGTAGCTGTAGGCGTCCGGGTCGTTCTGCGGAAACTCTTCCAGCTTGCGAATATCCACCTTGCCGACCAGCGAGGAGATGTCCTGGTTGTTCTCATCGCCGGGTTCGGTTTTGGCGACGGCGATCTGCTGCAGCACCGAGGGGTAGAGCTTGACCACCCGGAACTGGGAAATATCACCGTTGAACTCGTGCAGGCGCTTGACCGCCCACGGCGACATGATGCTGTTGAGGTAGCGCTGCGGGATACCGAAGTCTTCTTCCAGAATGGCGCCGTCTTCGCTGGCGTTGAACAAGCCCAGCGGCGACTCGAATACCGGTGACCCCTTGATGGCGTAAAAGGGAACCTGTTGCATCAGCTCCTTGAGCTTTTCGGCCAGCGAGGACTTGCCGCCACCGACCGGGCCCAGCAGGTAGAGAATCTGTTTGCGTTCCTCCAGGCCCTGCGCGGCGTGTTTGAAGAAGGAGACAATGTGCTCAATGGCGTCCTCCATGCCGTGAAAGTCGGCGAACGCCGGATAGCGCTTGATGATCTTGTTGGAAAAAATCCGCGACAGGCGCGAGTCCAGTGAGGTGTCGATCAGTTCGGGTTCGCCGATGGCCATCAGCAGGCGTTCGGCGGCGGTGGCGTAAGTGGTCGGGTCGGTTTTGCACAGCTCCAGGTACTCCTGAAGGCTGTACTCTTCCTGCCGGGTGGCTTCAAAGCGGTTCTGAAAATGACTGAAAATGCTCATGACTCGACCTCGCAGCAGCTGAGGTCGCACCCACCTGTGGCGCAAGTCAGGTAGGTGCAGACCCCCGGGATGAGGTCTGGCGCTTCCGGGCAGCAGCCCGCACGACGCGCTTTACCGGGCGACGGCATGTCCTGATGCGTGAATCCCCCAAAACGCAACTGCGAGCATGGTCAGGAGTCTGTCGGAGGCGCCGGGCGGCCAATCGGTGACTGGTCGGACGGTGGATCCGGCAGGCTCCCGTGTTTATCGGAAGCCGGCAGACCGACGTTCTCTTTCTTGATTCGCCTGACTTCAGGATAGATGCAAATACGCTTGGCAACAGAAGATTTCACAGGAAATTTTGTTGCAAGAGTGTGAAGGCGCGGCTGGCGGGGCTTGCGGGCGAGTTGTTTATGTGGGTTGTGGAATGGGTTTTGGTTGCTGCGCACAAGTGCTGTTGTCATCGCGCGGTCCTGCAGTGCGCAGGATCAGTGCTTCGTTGCGAATCGGGTGGGCGAGTGTGCACTGGGGTTCGTCCCGTTTACGCGGGCGAGTAGCGCAGGGCTGACGGGAAATAGGACGGCAGCATGTTTGAGGAGCGCAGCGACGAGTTCTGCCGGCCCCCGTTAGCCCGAGCAACGCAGCGAACCCGAAGGGCCGCGTAGCCGGGTGCCCCGGGGGATTGTTAAGGGGGGCTGGGCAAGCAGCCCCCCTTAACTCGCCGTAAAAGGCGAAAGGCGGAGTCGACAGCGGCGCGATGTTGAGGCTAAAAGCAACGCGCTGAAACCTTACTCGCAGCTAACTCGCTCCGGATAGGTCTGCCGCCACAGGTCAAAACCGCCATCCAGGCTGTAGGCCTCGGCAAAGCCGATGCTGGCCAGGTAGGCGGCGGCGCCCTGGCTGGAGTTGCCGTGGTAGCAGCAGACGATCAAGGGCGCCTGTTGGTCGGCATTGGCGACGAAGTCAGCGAGGTTGTCGTTATCCAGGCGGATGGCGCCTGGAATGTGGCCAAAGTCGAAGCTCTGCGGGTCGCGGATATCAACCAGCTGGGCGTTGCTGTCCAGCAACTGGCTGGCGGTGCGCGGATCGATGCGTTTGAAATCGCTCATGGTGTTCTCGCTGGGTCAGTGATCGCAGTCGCAGTGGTGCAGTTCGCGGGTGTCCAGGTTCATCAGCGTCATGCGGCTGCCCCAGACGCAGCCGGTATCCAGCGCGTGTATGCCCTGGGTGCCGGTGCGGCCTTCGATAGCGGCCCAATGGCCAAAGATGATCTGAATGTCCGGGTCCTTGCGCGGATAGCGGAACCAGGGAGCATAGCCCTTGGGCGTGGTGTCCAGCCCCTCCTTGGATTTGAATTCGAGGGTGCCGTCGGGTTTGCAGAAGCGCATGCGGGTCAGATAATTGGTGATCGCGCGGAGACGGTCGATGCCCTTTAGGCTGGACTTCCAGCGTGAGGGTTCGTTGCCATACATCTCGTCCAGATAGTCGGGCAGGCGCTTGTCGCTACGCAGCACTCGTTCCACTTCCTCGGCCAGCTCAAGGGTTTGCTTGACGGTCCAGATAGGCGGGATGCCGGCATGGGTCATGACAAAGCCGAGTTCAGCATCGAAGTGGGCCAGCGGCCTGCGGCGCAGCCAGTCCAGCAGGCTGTCGCGGTCGTCGGCCTTGAGTAGCGGCTTGAGGGTATCGGATTTGCGCACGCGACCGCCGTTGCGGCTGGCGGCCAGCAGATGCAGGTCATGGTTGCCGAGTACGGCGATACAGGCGCTGTCGAGCTGCTTGAGATAGCGCAGGGTCGCCAGCGAGTCGGGGCCGCGATTGACCATGTCGCCAACCGACCAGAGCACGTCCTTTGACGGGTTGAAGTCAACCTCGGCAAGCAGGCATTGAAGGGGCTTCAGGCAGCCTTGAATGTCGCCAACGGCGTAGGTAGTCATAAGGCAGCGTCAATTCAGTGCGTGTGGCTGGGCCAGGCGAAAGCGGGCGATGGTGGCGCTGAAGCTGTGCCCGTCGCTGGCGCGCATGTCGTAACTGCCTTCCATGGTGCCCACCGGCGTCTCCAGCAGGCAGCCGCTGGTGTACGTGTGGCTGGCGCCCGGGGCAATGACGGGTTGTTCACCGACCACACCGGGGCCGTCCACCCGTTGCTGCTTGTTGTTGCCATCGGTAATCAGCCAGTGTCGGTACAGCAGTTGGGCGTCTACACAGCCCTGGTTGGCGATGGTGATGGTGTAGGCAAAGGCAAAGCGCTTTTTCTGCGGGTCGGACTGTTCCGGCAGGTAGCGGGTCTGCACACTCACCGCGATGGCATAGTCGCTCATGCGCTGGCCGCCTGTTTGCGGGTGAGGCGGTTGGCCAGGCGGACAAAGCCGGCCAGGTCAACCTGCTCGGGGCGGGTGCCCGGGTCGATGCCTTCGGCCTCGATCTCTTCAGCCGTGAGCAGCGCCTTCAGGGTATTGCGCAGGGTCTTGCGGCGCTGGTTGAAGGCGTCGCGTACCAGCACTTCCAGCACGCCTGCGTCGTCAGCCGGATGCGGCAGCGTGGCGTGCGGCACCAGGCGAACGATGGCCGAGTCGACCTTGGGCGCCGGGTTGAAGGCGCCGGGGCCAACGTCGAACAGGTGTTCTACGCGGCAGTGGTACTGCACCATGATGCCCAGGCGTCCGTAATGGTTCATGCCCGCGGTGGCAGCCAGACGCTGCACCACTTCCTTCTGCAGCATGAAGTGCATGTCTTCGATGCAGTCCGATTGCGACAGCAGGTGGAACATCAGCGGGGTGGAAATGTTGTAGGGCAGGTTGCCGACCACGCGCAGCTTCTCGCCCCGGGTGGCGAGGTCGCGGAAGTTGAACTTGAGGGCGTCGCCCTTGTGCAGACGGAAGCGCTCAAGGAAGCCGAACTGGCCCATCAGTATCGGGTGCAGGTCCTTGTCCAGCTCAACCACGTCGAGCTGTGCACCACTGGCCAGCAGACCCGAGGTAATGGCGCCCTGACCGGGGCCGATCTCGACCAGATGGTCGCTTTCGCGCGGGCGAATCGAGCGGACGATGCGGTCGATGACGCCGGCGTCATGCAGGAAGTTCTGGCCAAAGCGCTTGCGCGCCTTGTGTTGCGGAAACTGACTCATACAGCCCTCCGGGCGGCGATCATCTGGATGGCGGTATCGAGGGCAACCTGCAGGCTGCCGGGGTTGGCCTGACCCGTTCCGGCCAGGTCGAGCGCCGTGCCGTGGTCCACCGAAGTGCGGATGATCGGCAGGCCCAAGGTAATGTTGACGGCGTTGCCAAAGCCCTTGTGTTTGAGCACCGGCAGCCCTTGATCGTGGTACATCGCCAGCACGGCGTCGGCCTGCTCCAGGTGCTTGGGGGTGAACAGGGTGTCGGCGGGCAGCGGGCCGATCAGCTGCATGCCTTCGGCGCGCAGGCGCTGCAGCGCGGGGATGATCACGTCCAGCTCTTCACGTCCCAGATGCCCATCTTCGCCAGCGTGCGGATTCAGGCCGCAGACCAGAATACGCGGCGTGGCGATGCCGAACTTGCTGAGCAGGTCGTTGTGCAGGATGCGCATGACCCGCTCGATCAGCGGACCCGTGATGGCGTCAGCGACCTGGCGCAGCGGCAGATGCGTGGTGGCCAGGGCCACGCGCAGGCCGGGGCAGGCAAGCATCATCACCACTTGCTCGGTCGCGGTTTGCTCGGCAAAGAACTCGGTGTGCCCGGAGAAGGGCACGCCAGCGTCGTTGATGATGCCCTTGTGCACTGGTGCCGTGACGATAGCGTCAAAGCTGCCGGCAAGTGCGCCGGCACCAGCCAGGCGCAAGGTTTCCAGTACATAGCCGGCGTTGGCGGCGTTCAGCTCGCCCGGCCGACAGGGTGCGGCCAGGCTGACCGGCAGCACGCTCAACTGGCCGGCGGCCTGCGCGGCGGGCAGCGCATCCGGGTCAAACGGCTGCAGCTCGACGGACAGCCCGAGCTGGGCGGCGCGCTGCTCCAGCAGCTGCGGGTCGGCAATCACCACCCGCTCGCAGCTGGCCGGCTGTTGCGCCAGCATCAGACACAGGTCGGGGCCAATGCCCGCCGGCTCGCCAGCGGTGATGGCCAGGCGTGCCGGACTCACCCGTTCTTGATCTCCACGTAGGCTTCATCGCGGATCTGCAACAGCCAGGTCTGCAGCTCTTCTTCGTACTTGCGGCTGCGGATCAGGTTGGCAGCCTGCTGCTCACGCATCTCGTCGGTCATATCAACGTCGCGGGTGCCCAGCACTTCCAGGATATGCCAGCCAAACTGGCTCTGGAACGGCCGGGTCAGCGTGTTGAGCGGCGTGCTGGTGATCATTTCGCCAAATTCCGGGGTCATTGCATCCGGTGTCACCCAGTCCAGGTCGCCGCCGTTCAGCGCGCTGCCCGGATCCTCGGAGTAGGACTTGGCCAGGGTGGCGAAGGATTCGCCATTCTGGATGCGCTCGTAGATGCGCTGGGCCAGTTGGGCGGCTTCGCCGTCAGTGCGGATTTCGCTGGGCTTGATCAGGATGTGACGGACGTGGAACTCCTCGATCATCTGGCCTTCACCGCCGCGGCGATCCAGCAGCTTGAGGATATGGATACCGGCTGGCGAGCGCATCGGCTGGGTGATGCCGCCGATCTCCAGGGCGTTGACCGCGGAAGCGAACGGACCCGGCAGCTGGGCCGCCTTGCGCCAGCCCAGTTCGCCACCTTCCAGCGCGGTGTCACCGGCCGAACGGCTGGCGGCCAGGGTGTTGAAGTCCGCACCCTGCTGCAGCTGGTTGTAGATGTCGGTTGCGGCGCGACCGACTTTCTCGACCTCGGCCTGGCTGGCGTTCTCTGCCAGCGGCAGTACGATCATCGCCAGGCGGAAATCAGCAGAAGTCTGGTACTTGCCGACCTCGGAGTTGAGGAAGTTGCGCACTTCCTGATCGCTGACCTGGATGTTGTCGCGGACCCGGCGCTGACGTACGCGGTTGATGATCATCTCGCGGCGGATCTGCTCGCGGGCCTGTTGAAAGCTGATGCCGTCGCGCTCGAGCGCGGCGCGGAACTGCTCCAGGGTGGCACCGTTGCGGGCGGCGATCTGCTGCATGGTTTGGTTCAGCGATTCGTCGTCAATCTGCATGCCGGCGCGTTCGCCCATCTGCAGCTGGATGCTTTCCAGGATCAGACGGTCGAGTACCTGGCTGCGCAGCTCGCTCTCGGCCGGCGCTTCAGCGCCGTTCTGCGCCAGTTGCTGGCGCACCGAGGCCATCCGCTCATTGACCTGGCTGGCCATGACCACGTCGTTATCGACGATGGCGGCGACCCGGTCCAGGGGCTCGACGGCCGCCTGGCTGGTGGCGCTGAACAGGAGGCCCGCACACAGGCTGAGGGCTGTAACAAACTTAGAATGCATTATCTTCACGCTCTCTGTAACCGGGAATGCCTTCGTCGAGGAGGCTGTGTACTTCGTTGCCGCTGACACTGCCGAGGCCCTTGAGAACCACCTGCAGGAAAATGCCGCGGTTGGATTCGTCGCGGGCGACCGATTCAAACTCGTTGTAGTCAACCCAGTAGCGGTTGATCACGCGCAGTTTCCAGCAGCAGCTGTCGTACTCCAGACCACCGAAGGCTTCGAGGGTTCGATCGTCGGCAAAGTCGTGCTGCCAGCGGCCGATCAGGCTCCACTGCGGATTGAGTGGCCACATGAACGACAGGTCGGACTGGTCGATACGGCTGTCCGGGTCGTGCTGGAAGGTACCGGTCAGCGCGTTGTAGGTGTTGATGTTGTTGCGGTAGCGATAGCCCATGTTCAGCACCTTGCGTGGCTCGGGCTGGTAATGAGCGAAGACGCTACCGGCGTCGCTGCCGCTGTCGTCCGGATCCCAGATGATGTCGCCGTTGACACGCCAGGCGTCGCTGACCCGGTACATGACCTCGGCGGCGTAGGCGGAGGATGACGAGGTGTCGGCGCTGCGCGCGACGCCGTTGGCGTCGAGCATCTGGACTTCGCGGTCACGGAAATACAGAACCTGGCCGAAGCTGGCGCGGGCACGCTCGGTGCCATTGGACTCCAGCGCGCGGCTGGTCAGGCCCAGCGACAGCTGGTTGGCATCGGCCACGCGGTCCCGGCCGCTGAAGCGGTTGTCGCGGAACAGCGAGTTGTAGCTGAAGGTGTTCTGGTTGGTGTCGAACAGCGGCTGCTCGTCCTGGTCTTCGTGCGGCGCGTACAGGTAGAAGGCACGCGGCTCCAGGGTTTGACGCAGGCCCTTGCCAAACCAGCTGGTCTGACGGTCGAAGTACAGGCCGGCATCCAGCGCGGCCACCGGCACGGTGCTGGACGGCGTGGTATTGGCATCGGCGTAGTTGAAGCCGTCTGCGCGGGCGTCGAAGTCCAGGTCGTAGTAGGTGGTCTGGGTGCGCACGCTGGGCGTGACAAAGGCCCAGCTGTTGCGCCAGGGGTAGCTGAGTTTGGGGCTGATGCTGACCCGGTGACCGGTGGCGCGTTGCAGGCCGGTCAGGTTCTCGTCGGGGGTCAGAATCGGGTTGCCCAGGCTGTCGAGCTGAATGCCGTCCTGGCCGGTGATGAAGCCGTCGCCCAGGTCGCGATCAAAGAAGGCGTATTCCAGGTCATAACCGAAGCGCAGGCCGGTATCGCCCAGCCAGTTGGCGCCGTCGAGGCGCAGCTGCGGCAGGCGCTCGTAAGGCGTCAGCGAGGTGATGGTGGCCAGCTCGTAGGCATGCACGCCAGCGCGGAAGCGCCAGCCGTCACCCCGGTAGGTAATGCCGGCGCGCTGGTTGACATAGGTGTCTGAGCGGGCCTCCAGGGCGGTGTTCAGGTCCTGGAAGTAAAAGGGGTCGCTGATGTCGACGTACTCGACGTCGGTGCTCCAGCGGCTTTGCAGGCCGCCCTGGTGCTGCCAGCCGTATAGCCAGCGGTTTTCGCCATATTCGCTGTCGTCCAGGAAGGCGGCGGTGAGCGTGCCTTCGTTGTCCGGCTTCATGTAGCGGAAGTCGCCCTCCATCTGCAGGCCGCGTTCGGAGAGGTAGCGCGGGTACAGGGTGGCGTCGTAGTTTGGCGCAATGTTGATGTAGTACGGCGTTTCGATCTCGGTGCCGTTGTCGGTCGAGTGACTGAAACTCGGCGGCAGCAGACCGGTCTGACGACGGTCATCAATCGGGAAGTAGATATACGGCGTGTAGAACACCGGCACGTCCTTGACGCGCAGGGTGACGTGACGGGCTTCGCCCCAGCCTTTCTCGCGGTCCAGCTCAATGTCGTCGCCGTGCAGCGCCCAGCTGTTCTGGCCCGGCTCGCAGGTGGTGTAGCTGCCTTCGCTGATCACGATGATGGCGTCATCACGGCGCATCAGTTTGCTGGCGGTGCCGCGGGCACGGGCGTCATGGACGACGTACTCGACGCCGTCGATACGCGTCTCGCCGTTGTCGATGCGCATGGATGCGCTGTCGCCCAGCACCAGTACGCCCTGGTCGCGCAGGCGGACGTTGCCTTCCAGCACGGCCTGGGCATTGGCCTGGTCAAAACTGGCCTGGTCAGCGCGGGCCTGCAGGCGGCCCTGGCGCAGCAGAACGTCACCTTGTAGCACGCCGGTCTGCTTGTCCTGCTCAAAGCGACTGCTGTCGGCCGAGGCGTAGACGGGCAGTTGATCGAACGGTGTCGGGTCGTCACGGCCGGTGCGTTCCGGTTCGACATAGGCGCCGCCGCAGTAGGGCGCAATGGCGGCCTGCTGCTCAGCGCTCAGCTGTTCCCGCGGGACCCAGTCCAGGCGGCTGAAGTCGGTGCTGGCGGTGGGGCGGCCGGCGCCGGTAGCGGCTGCGGCTACGACGGTCTCGCTGATCGGCGCAGGGGCTGGAGCCGGGCGCGGCGGCCGGGGCGGCAGTTCGCCGCGGGTCTGCAGGGGTTCACAAGCCCAGCTGTTGCCGGACGGGCGGCACTGTACCTGTTGATTGGCAACAGCGCTCAGTGGCTGGGCCAGCAGCAAGGAGCTGGCCAGCAACATGGGAAAAGAAGTGCGAAAGGGTGGAGTACGGTAGGCCATTATGTCGTTATCCGGGCTTCCAGTCGGTGCGTGCTCGCGACGCCTTGTGCGAGGAGAATGCAATCTGCATGCTGTGTCAGTGCAGCAAGATAACGGATAATAAAGCATTGAGCGATGCCTGAGTACGAATTGGCACGGCAACCGATAGGCGAGATTGGGATATTGATGGACTCACGACAGCAGCAGATGCAGCAATGGCTGACCCGGGCGCTGCCCCAGGCAGCGGCGACCCTGCAATGGGCCGACTTGCCCGCGGGCGAGCTGGCACCGGCCAGCGCCGATGCGAGTTTTCGCCGTTATTTTCGCTGGCAGGCGGGCGAGCGCAGCCTGATTATTATGGATGCGCCGCCGGCGCACGAGAACAGCGAGCCCTTTGTGCGGATTACCGGCTTGCTGCAGGCGGCGGGTGTACGCGTGCCGCGTATCTTTGCCGACGATCTGGAGCAGGGGTTTCTGCTGCTCGAAGACATGGGCGCCCAGACCTATCTGCAGTACTTGCAACAGGGCGTCGGCGACGCCGAGCGCGAGCGCCTGTTCGCCGGCGCCATCGGCAGTCTGATCCGCTGGCAGCAGGCCAGTCGACCCGGTGTGCTGCCTGATTATGATGAGGCGGTGCTGCGCCGTGAGCTGGCGTTGTTTCCCGAGTGGTATGTTGCGCGGGTGCTGGGGCGCGCGTTTAGCCCCGACGAGCAGCGCCTGTGGGATGCCCTCCAGCAGTTGCTGCTGGACAGCAATCTGGGCGAGGCGCAGGTCTATGTGCACCGTGACTACATGCCGCGCAACCTGATGGTGGCGGACGGCGAGCCCGGTGTGCTGGACTTTCAGGACGCGCTTTACGGCCCGATCAGCTACGACGTGACCTCGCTGTTTGCCGATGCCTTTTACAGCTGGTCGGCTGCCGAGCGGCGCCAATGGTTGACGCGCTACTGGCAGCAGGCAGCAGCTGCCGCTCTGCCGGTGCCGGCGCAGCTGGAAAGCTTTCTGGATCAGGCCCGGCTGATGGGCGTGCAGCGCCATCTCAAGGTGCTGGGGATCTTTGCGCGCATCTGCCACCGTGACGGCAAGCCGCACTATCTGGCTGACGCGCCGCGCTTTGTCCGCTATCTGCGTGAGGCCTGTACCGAGGATGTGCGGCTGCAGCCGCTGAGTGAGCTGCTGGACAGCCTGGAGATGGAGATGCCGGCGGCATGAAGGCGATGATCCTGGCGGCGGGCAAGGGCGAGCGTATGCGTCCGCTGACACTGCACACCCCGAAGCCGCTGCTCAAGGTGGCGGACAAGCCGCTGCTGCAATGGCATATCGAGGCGCTGGCGGCCGCGGGCCTGCGGTCCCTGGTGATCAATCACGCCTGGCTGGGTGAGCAGATCGAAGCGTTCTTTGGCGACGGTGCGGCGCTGGGTGTGGCGATCAGCTGGTCCGCCGAGGGCGAACCGCTGGAAACCGGTGGGGGCATCCGTCGCGCGCTGCCGTTGCTGGGCGATGGCCCTTTTGTACTGGTCAACGGTGATGTCTGGACCCGGTTTGATTTTGCCCACCTGAGCCTGCCGCCCGGCAAGCTGGCCCATCTGGTGCTGATAGACAACCCCGCGCACAACCCGAACGGTGACTTTCTGCTGCACGACGGTGAGGTCGGTAACCCTGCGAGCGGCCAGCGCGGCCTCACCTACAGCGGCATCGCGGTGTTGCACCCGGCGCTGCTGGTCGACCAGCCCGACGGGGCCTTTGCGCTGGCACCGCTGTTGCGCCAGGCGGCGGACCAGGGACGGGTCAGCGGCGAGTACTATCGTGGCCCGTGGATCGACGTCGGCACACCCGAGCGGTTGGCGGACGCTGATCGGCAGGCGAGGGTCTGAGCATGCTCTGGCCGGTGACGGTATTGGGGGCGCTGGTGGGGGGGCTGGGCGGCGCGTTGCCCGGTGCGCTACTGGGCGCTGTGGTCGGACACGCGCTGGACCGTCACTGGCGCCTGCGGCGCTGGCGGGATCTGCCGGCCCGTCTGGCCGAGCTGCGCCTGGGTGACAGTGGTTTTGAACGCGTGCTGTTTCTCTGTCTTGGTCGCCTGGCCAAGGCCAGTGGGCGCGTCAGTCAGGCGCATCTGCAGCTGGCGCGTGATCTGATGCAGCAATATCGCCTGGATGAAGCGGCGCGACTGCGTGCCATGCGAGACTTTAACGAGGGCAAGACGGCCGGTGATCTGGCCCCTCTGGTGCGCGCTCTGCGCAAGCGTGAGCCGGCACGCGCCGCCGAGCTGCTCGACAGCAGCTGGCGCATGGCGGTGGTCTCGGGGCAGCTGAATGAGGAGGTGCGCACTCTGCTGTTCGTCTGGGCTGGCGAAGCGGGCCTGGGGCAGGCTGAGCAGCAGCGCATGCACCAGCGCCACCAGCGAACGCAGGCGCCGCCGCGCAGTCGTTCGGCCGTCCCGCGGCAGGACGCGCTGAAGCGCGCCGCAGCGCTGCTCAAGGTTAACCTGGACGACTCGCCGGAGGTGATCAAGCGGGCCTACCGTCGACAACTCAGCCTGCATCACCCTGATAAGCTGGCCGCCCGCGGCGCGGGTCGTACCGAGCAGGGCAATGCGGGTGAGCGTATCCGCCAAATTCAGGAGGCGTACGAGCTCCTGCGTCGGCACAAGGGCTTCCGCTAACCCCTTTTCGACGGCTGTTCTTCAGGGCGCCTCGCTCGCTTCGGGCGTGGCTTGGGCCGGCCGATAGTTGGCTTCCAGCCAGCCCTGCAGCCGCTTGGCAATCATCTCCTGCGCCACTGCCGAGCGTTGAATCGGTGCCAGATCCAGTTGTCGGTAGCGGCTGTGGCCGGCGCGTCGGGCGATACGCAGGTGGGCGGCGGCGTGCGCCTGGCCCAGAGCGCTGCTGCTGTCGAGCATTTCCAGCATGGGCTTATCCCACCCCTCCATCAGGCTGCCAAGGCTTGGGCGCTCGGCCGCAGCGGGCTGACGCACCTCGTACAGCACCATTGCCTGTGGTGGTTGATCGTCAGGGGTGCTGTCGGTGGCCAGCAGCGCCCAGTAGCCGGCGTCGCGGCGAGCGACCAGGGTAATCTGCTCGGCGCCCTCAGCCTTCAGTACCTGCAGCGCGGCGTTGATCAGGCCGCCGGCCGCAGTGCCATAGTCCAGGCTGACGGGCGGCTCGGGTGGTGCATCAGCGGGTTCGCTACCGGCCAGCAGCGCCGGGTCGGCGGCGGGGGGCGCTTCCCCTGGCGGCTGATTGTCCGGGTCGGCAATCGGCGGGCTGATGATGGTCGGGCCGTCCGGTGCATCGGGCAGAGTAAGAGCCAGCGTGTGCCAACCGGCATCACTCAGCTGGCGGCGCGCCGGACCAATCAACTCGGGCCAGTCGGCGTGCTCACCGGACCCCGCGATCAGCAGCACGCCACCCAGTGGCTGCGGTCTGGCTGCGGGTAGAAACAGGCCGAAGACGGACTCGCCGTTGAAATCCAGCTGGCGTTGTTCGTCGGTCGGGATCTCGCGCTGCAGTGCGTTGCGATACTGGACGTTGCGAGACAGCGCGTCGACGCGTTCGCTCGGCGCGCTGGCCGCCGCTGCGTCCGGTGTTGGCGCAGATGGTTCCTGTGCGGCGGCGTGGCTGGCGAGGCAGAGCAGCGCGATCAGGGCTGGCAGGCGCATGGGCAGGTTCCGTCGGGCGGTTGGCAGGTTATCCGGCTGGACCGTAGACGATACGGCGCTCGGGTCTGTGCCGAGTATAACAGCGGCGGATGGGGTACACTGGCGACCTTTTCCGTGTCCGTTTTTACCGAGGTTTGTCATGCCTGATTACGCCATCGCGCCGTCCATCCTGTCTGCCGATTTTGCTCGTCTCGGAGAAGACGTCGACCGCGTGCTGGCGGCCGGCGCCGATATCGTGCACTTCGATGTCATGGATAACCATTATGTACCCAACCTGACTATCGGTCCGATGGTCTGCTCGGCGCTGCGCAAATACGGCATTACCGCACCGATCGATGTGCATCTGATGGTCAAGCCGGTGGATCGTCTGATCGGCGACTTTCTCGAGGCCGGTGCCAGCTACATCACCTTCCACCCGGAAGCCTCCGAGCACATTGATCGTTCGCTGCAGCTGATCAAGGACGGCGGCGCCAAGGCCGGTCTGGTGTTCAACCCGGCAACCTCGCTGGATGCGCTCAAGTACGTGATGGACAAAGTCGATATGGTGCTGCTGATGAGCGTCAACCCGGGCTTTGGCGGCCAGAAGTTCATCCCGGGCACGCTCGACAAGCTGCGCGAGGCGCGGGCGCTGATCGACGCCAGCGGTCGTGGTATTCGTCTGGAGATCGACGGCGGCGTCAACGAACAGAACATCCGTGCTATCGCTGAAGCGGGTGCCGATACCTTTGTTGCCGGCTCGGCGATTTTCAACAAGCCGGACTACAAGGCGGTGATCGACAGCATGCGTGCGGAGCTGGCGCAGGTAAAACGCTGAAATGCTATTGCGCGATCTGTTTGCTGGAGAACTGCCAAAGCTGGTGATGTTCGATCTGGATGGCACCCTGATCGACTCGGTGCCGGACCTGGCTGCTGCCGTCGATGTCATGCTGCGTCAGCTCGGTCGAGATCCGGCTGGCGATGATCAGGTGCGTCACTGGGTCGGCAATGGTGCGCGGGTGCTGGTGCGTCGCGCGCTGGCGGGCGGTATGGCGCACGAGCATATAGATGAAGGGGCAACCGAGCAGGCGCTGGCGCTGTTTCTTGAGGCTTACGCCGGCGATCACTCGCGCAGCACGGTCTACCCCGGTGTGCGCGCCTTGCTTGATCAGTTGCAGGCGGACCAGGTGCCGCTGGCGCTGGTCACCAACAAACCGAGTCGCTTTGTGCCTGAGCTGCTGGCAGACAAGCAGCTGGACGGTTACTTTCGCTGGCTGGTGGGCGGCGATACGCTGCCCGTGCAGAAGCCTGACCCCGCCGCGCTCAACTGGGTCATGCAGCAAGCCGCGGTGAGTGCCGCCCAGGCGCTGTTTGTCGGCGACTCGCGCAGCGATGTGCTGGCCGCCAGAGCTGCGGGCGTGCCGGTGGTCGCGGTCAGCTATGGCTACAATCATGGCCAATCGATCGCCACGGAAAACCCGGACCTGCTGGTTGATTCGCTTGACGCGCTCATATAGGCTTGCTCGGGTATCCCCTCCAGTGATGGATCAGCCGTGTTTGTCAGCAACCGCAAACTGATGAGAGTTATCAAGGCGCTCGCCCGCTGGCGTTGGCGTACCTGAACTGTCCCTGCTCGCCCTCGTGTGCGAGCACCCCTGTTTGCGTATGACTTACCCTGCCTTTGAGGCTGATCATGACCCGAGACGAATTCCTTCGCCTGGCTGCCCAGGATTGCAACCGTGTACCCGTTGTACGCGAGGTGCTGGCAGATCTTGAAACTCCGCTGTCCACCTATCTGAAACTGGCCGACGGTGCCTACTCCTACCTTCTGGAGTCGGTACAGGGCGGCGAGAAGTGGGGCCGTTATTCCATCATCGGCCTGCCGGCCCGCACCGTGCTGCGCGTCGATGGCCATACTGCCACCGTGCTGGTCGACGGTGTCGAGCAGGAGCGTCACGAATGTGCCGACCCGCTGGATTTCGTCGAGACCTTCAAGGCCCGTTACCGGGTGCCGAGCATTCCGGGTCTGCCGCGTTTCAATGGTGGACTGGTTGGCTACTTCGGCTACGACTGCGTGCGCTATGTTGAGCCGCGTCTTGCCGCGACGGTCAATCCGGATGTGCTGGGTACCCCGGACATCCTGCTGATGGTGTCGGATGAAGTGGTCGTATTCGATAACCTGGCCGGCAAGCTACACGCTATCGTGCTTGCCGACCCAAGCGCCGACGATGCCTTCGAACAGGCCAATGCCCGGCTCGATCAACTGCTTGAGCAGCTGCGCCTGCCGACGCCGGCGCGCAAGCTGATTGATCTGGCTGCGCCGGTCGATACCGACCTGGAATACCGCGCCAGCTTCACCCGTGAGGATTACGAGCGGGCGGTCGACACCATCAAGGAGTACATCCTTGCCGGTGACTGCATGCAGGTGGTGCCGTCCCAGCGCATGAGCATCGACTTCAAGGCCGAGCCGATTGATTTGTACCGGGCGCTGCGCAGCCAGAATCCGACGCCTTACATGTACTTCTTCAACTTCGGCGACTTCCACGTGGTTGGCAGCTCTCCCGAGGTGCTGGTACGTGTCGAAGAGGGTGAAGTAACGGTACGCCCGATTGCCGGCACCCGCCCGCGCGGCGCGACCGAAGAAGCTGATCTGGCGTTGGAGCAGGACCTGCTGTCCGACGCCAAGGAAATCGCCGAGCACCTGATGCTGATCGACCTGGGCCGTAACGATGTTGGTCGTGTGGCCGAGATCGGCAAGGTCAAGGTGACCGAGAAGATGGTTATCGAGCGTTATTCCAACGTCATGCACATCGTCTCCAACGTACAGGGCCAGCTGAAGCCGGAACTGACTGCGATGGACGCGCTGCGCGCCATTCTGCCGGCGGGCACCCTGTCCGGCGCGCCGAAAATTCGCGCGATGGAGATCATCGACGAGCTGGAGCCGGTCAAGCGCGGCGTCTACGGCGGCGCGGTCGGTTACTGGGCGTGGAACGGCAATATGGACACGGCCATCGCGATTCGTACCGCGGTGATCAAGGATGGCGAATTGCACGTACAGGCTGGTGGCGGCATTGTGGCCGACTCGGTGCCCGCACTGGAGTGGGAAGAGACCATCAACAAGCGTCGCGCCATGTTCCGTGCGATTGCCCTCGCTGAACAATCGGCCCGGTAAAGGAGAAAAGCCATGCTGCTGATGATCGATAATTACGACTCCTTTACCTACAACGTGGTGCAGTACCTCGGCGAGCTGGGTGCCGACGTCAAGGTGGTACGCAACGATGAGTTGACCGTCGCCGAGATCGAAGCCCTCAATCCCGAGCGCATCGTCGTCTCGCCCGGTCCGTGCACGCCCAACGAAGCGGGAGTCTCGGTGCCGGTGCTCAAGCACTTTGCCGGCAAGCTGCCGATTCTCGGCATTTGCCTCGGCCATCAGAGTATTGGTCAGGCCTTTGGCGGTGATGTGGTGCGCGCCCGTCAGGTCATGCACGGCAAGACCAGTCCGGTCTACCATGAAGGCTTGGGGGTGTTTGCCGGCCTGAACAACCCGCTGACCGTGACCCGCTACCACTCCCTGGTAATCAGCCGCGATACGCTGCCCGACTGCCTGGAGCTGACGGCCTGGACCCAGCATGAAGACGGCAGCGTGGACGAAATCATGGGCGTGCGCCATCGCGAATACATGATCGAGGGCGTGCAGTTCCATCCCGAGTCGATCCTGTCCGAACAGGGGCACGAGATGCTCGCAAACTTCCTCAAGCAGCAGGGCGGCCTGCGCCGCTGATCAGCAAGGAGAGACGGCATGGATATCAAGACAGCCCTCGGCAAGGTGGTCGATCAACTGGATCTGTCCACCGAGGAAATGCAGGACGTCATGCGCCAGATCATGACCGGCCAGTGCACCGACGCACAGATTGGCGGCTTTCTGGTTGCCCTGCGCATGAAGAGTGAAACCCTCGACGAAATTACCGGCGCGGCCATGGTCATGCGCGAGCTGGCTTCCGGGGTGCAGATCAGCGGCGAGCGGCTGGTCGATACCTGCGGCACCGGCGGCGACGGCGCCAATATCTTTAACGTGTCGACCGCCGCAGCGCTGGTGGTAGCCGCTGCTGGCGGCAAGGTCGCCAAGCACGGCAACCGGGCGGTATCCGGCAAGAGCGGCAGTGCCGACCTGCTGGAGGCGGCAGGCGTGAACCTCAATCTGACGCCCGAGCAGGTTGCCCGCTGTGTGGAAAGCGTCGGCGTCGGCTTTATGTTCGCCCCGGCTCATCACGGCGCGATGAAGCACGCCATCGGCCCGCGCCGCGAGCTGGGTATGCGCACCCTCTTCAACATGCTCGGCCCGATGACCAACCCGGCCGGGGTCAAGCATCAGGTCATCGGTGTGTTCACCCAGGCGCTGTGCCGGCCGATTGCCGAGGTGCTCAAGCGTCTCGGGAGCGAGCACGTGCTGGTGGTGCACTCCAAGGATGGCCTGGACGAACTGAGTCTGGCGGCGACCAGCCACATCGCCGAGCTGAAAGACGGTGAAGTACGCGAATACGATGTCAGCCCGGAAGAGCTGGGCATCAAGAGTCGCTCGCTGATCGGCCTGACAGTCGAGGACTCGACTGCCTCGCTCAAGCTGATTCGCGACGCGCTCGGCAAACGTGAAACCGAGGCGGGCGAGAAGGCTGCCGATATCATCATTCTCAATGCTGGCGCGGCACTGTACGCGGCGGATCACGCCACCAGCCTGCTCGAAGGCGTGAAGCTTGCCTCCGATGCGCTTTACTCCGGGCTGGCGCGGGAAAAACTCAACGAACTCATCGCCTTTACCGAGGTATTCCGGGAGGAAGCAGCACAATGAGCGTGCCGACCATCTTGCAGACCATTGTTGCGCGCAAGCACGAGGAAGTGGCTGAGCGACTGAAGCAGCGCAGTCTGGCCGAGCTGGAGCAGCTGGCAGCGGCTGCGCCGCCCATCCGCGGCTTTGCCAAGGCCCTTCGGAACGCTGCAGCAGCGCGTCGCCCAGGCGTGATTGCCGAGATCAAGAAGGCATCGCCGAGCAAGGGCGTGCTGCGTGAGCATTTTGATCCGGCCGAGATTGCCGTCAGCTATGAAGCCGGTGGTGCAGCCTGCCTGTCGGTACTGACCGATGTGGACTTCTTTCAGGGGCACGACGATTACCTGCAGCAGGCGCGCGCCGCCTGCGCATTGCCGGTGATCCGCAAGGACTTTATGGTGGACCCGTATCAGATCGTCGAGGCCCGTGCGCTGGGCGCCGATTGCGTGCTGCTGATCGCGGCTTGCCTGGATGATGGGCAGATGAACGAGCTGGCCGCCACTGCCCGTCAGCAGGGATTGGACGTGCTGGTGGAGGTACATGACGGCGCCGAGCTGGAGCGCGGTCTCAAGCTGGATACGCCGCTGATCGGCATCAACAATCGCAACCTGCATACCTTCGAGCTCACGCTGGATACCACGCTGGAGCTGCTGCCGCAGATCCCGCGTGAGAAGACCCTGGTGACAGAGAGCGGCATTTTGCACCGGGCGGACGTCGAGCTGATGCTGGCGCATGAGGTCTATGGCTTTCTGGTTGGCGAGGCCTTTATGCGGGCTGGTAATCCAGGGCAGGAGCTCAAGCGTCTGTTCTTCTGATGCGCGGTGGCTTGCGCTGACAGAAAACCTCCTTCGGGAGGTTTTTTTGTGCCGGAAAATAGCGCGTTTGCGCTGGGTGAAATATCGAGAAACCTGTTTGGTGTGAACCAATTTTTGCGCTTTTTATCGAACTGAGTCGATGGGATTATCGCTCCATCGACAGTGAGGTAATGATGCAGTGGCGCAACACTAACGACAGGTTTGGTCTGGTTACCGGCAGCCTGCACTGGCTAATGGCGCTGGCGGTGATCGGCCTGACTGCGCTCGGCCTGTGGATGACCAGCCTGACTTATTACAGCCCCTACTACACCAGTGCGCCGTTTTGGCACAAAAGCATCGGCCTGGTGTTTGCGGCGCTGCTGGTGCTGCGGCTGATCTGGCGCGCGGCGACGCCGTCGCCTGCGCGTGTGGCGAGTCACCAGCGCTGGGAGCGGCGTCTGGCGGCCGGGGCGCAGTGGCTGATGTATGCCGCCATGCTGCTGATTGTGATCAGCGGCTATCTGATCTCGACGGCCAAGGGGCGTGGTGTCAGTCTGTTTGGCTGGGTTGAGGTACCGGCGCTGGTCAGCAATCTGCCGGATCAGGCTCAGCGGGCAGGTGCCGTGCACTACTGGTTGGCTCTGGGGCTGCTGGGCGTGGCGGGTGTGCACGCGCTGGGTGCGTTAAAGCACCACTTCATCGATAAGGACAATACCCTGCGGCGCATGCTTGGCATGCGGCTGCTCAACGCAACGGAGAACCGCAAATGAAAAAGCTGATTGCAGCGACCACCCTGGGCAGCCTGATGTTGGCCGCCGGCCTGGCCCAGGCGGCCGATTACCAGATCGACAAGCAGGGGCAGCACGCCTCGATCAACTTCAAGATCAGCCACTTGGGCTATAGCTGGGTGTATGGCCGTTTCAACGACTTTGACGGCACCTTCAGCTGGGATGCCGATAAGCCCGAGGCCAGCGCAATCAACGTGACCGTCAACACCGAGAGTGTTGATACCAACCACGCCGAGCGCGACAAACATATCCGTGGCGAAGACTTCCTCAATGTCTCCGAGAATGCGACGGCCACCTTTACCTCGACCGGTGTCGAAGTGACTGGCGACAATAGCGCCAAGGTCACTGGCGATCTGACCCTGAACGGGGTAACCAAGCCGGTGGTTCTGGACGCCAATTTTATCGGTGAAGGTGAGGACCCCTGGGGCGGCTACCGCGCCGGCTTTGATGCCACCACCACGCTCAAACTGGCTGACTTCGGCATCGACTACAACCTGGGGCCTGCCTCGGAAACCGTCGAGCTGATCCTGACGGTGGAAGGTGTGCGTCAGTAATCGCAACAAGCTTCATGTGTGCTCAGGGGCCTTCGGGCCCCTTTTTTTAGCTGCAAGCGGCAAGCTTCAAGCTGCAAGCAAAACCCGTGCGGGGCTCCATCGCGCGGGTTTATTCAGGCGGAGATAGCTGCTCGACGCTACGGACACTCTCAGGACGCCGCCGCCCATCCGGTTCTGCTTGCAGCTTGAAGCTTGAAGCTTGCCGCTAATAACTTACAGCTTGAGGCTTGCCGCTTGATAAGCCTGCGCCTGCTGCAGAATCCAGTCACGGAATGCCAGGAGCGCAGCCGATTCGGCCTTGCGCTCGGGGATAACCAGGTAGTAACCGTTGTCGGTTGCAAAGCTGCGCGGGCAGGGGCTGATCAGGCGGCCGTCGGCCAGCTCCTGGCGAATCAGAAAGGGCGGAATCAGCGCGATGCCCATACCGTGCATGGCCGCTTGCGCGAGCATCGAGAACAGCTCCAGCCGGGTGCCGTTGAGGTCGTGCTCGACGCGCATGTCGGCGGCGGCAAACCACTGGCGCCAGGCATAGGGGCGGGTGGTCTGCTGCAGTAGAGGCAGCTGGGCGATGTCCTCGGGCGTCAGCTCTTGGGCGGGAGCTATCAGCGCCGGGCTGCAGACGGGGATGGGCGCCTCGGGCATCAGGTAGTGCGTCTGGGTACCCGACCAGTCGCCGTCGCCGAAGTAGATAGCGGCGTCGAACTCGGTGTCGGCAAACAGGAACGGCCGCGTACGGTTGGTCATATTGACGGTAATCTGCGGATGCTGGCGCAGGAAGTGACTGAGCCGTGGCAGCAGCCATTGGGTGCCGAAGGTGGGGACCAGGGCCAACTCCAGCGTGGCGGTGCCCTGATTGCCCATCACCGACAGGGTGTCGCGCTCGACCGCATCCAGCCGGCTGGCGATGCGACGGCTGTAAATCTGTCCAGCGTCGGTCAATTTCACGCCCCGACGAGTGCGGCGAAACAGTTGAATATCAAGGAACGCTTCCAGGTTGGCGATCTGGCGACAGACTGCACTTTGGGTCAGCGAGAGTTCCTCTGCAGCCTTGGTGAAGCTCTCATGGCGAGCGGACGACTCGAAGCAGATCAGGGCCTGGGTCGGAGGGATCTTGCGGCGCATGGGGCGGGCTCCTTCGGAGCAGCTATAAGCTATAAGTATCAAGCGGCAAGCTGTCCGTGCGCTGAGCCGGGGTTGCTTGCAGCTTGAAGCTTGCGGCTTGTCGCTATGCAATTGGTCGGAGTTCCATTTTAGCACAGGTGTCTGCGCAAAAGACGCTTGTTTGCTGGTTTCTCTGTGCGTAGAGTCGCTGACAACCTGTGGTTCCGTGTCGGAACCTGCCCCCAACAAATCGAATATCGGAGTGCTCATGGCCGCATCCAAGGCAAGTTTCAACTGGGAAGATCCGCTGCTGCTGGATCAGCAACTGACTGAAGAAGAGCGCATGGTGCGTGACAGTGCACGCCAGTACTGCCAGGACAAACTCATGCCGCGGGTGCTGAACTCGTTCCGTAACGAGCAGACCGACGTGGAAATCTTCCGCGAAATGGGCGAGCTGGGTCTGCTGGGTGCAACCATTCCGACCGAGTACGGCGGAAGCGGTTTGAACTACGTCTGCTACGGTCTTATCGCGCGTGAAGTCGAGCGCGTTGATTCCGGTTACCGTTCGATGATGAGCGTCCAGTCCTCGCTGGTGATGGTGCCGATCAACGAATTTGGCAGTGAAGAGCAGAAGCAGAAGTATCTGCCCAAGCTGGCCAGCGGCGAGTTTATCGGCTGCTTCGGCCTGACCGAGCCGAACCACGGCTCCGATCCGGGCTCCATGGTCACCCGTGCACGCAAGACCGAGGGCGGTTATCTGCTCAAGGGTGCCAAGATGTGGATCACCAACAGCCCCATTGCTGACGTATTCGTGGTCTGGGCAAAAACCGACGACGACGTCATCCGTGGCTTCATTCTGGAGAAAGGCTGGAAAGGTCTGAGCGCGCCGGCGATCAAGGGCAAGGTTGGCCTGCGTACCTCCATCACCGGTGAAATCGTGATGGAAGACGTGTTCGTTCCGGAAGAAAACATGCTGCCGCACGTGACCGGTCTGAAAGGTCCGTTCACCTGTCTGAACTCTGCACGTTACGGTATCTCCTGGGGCGCGCTGGGTGCCGCCGAGTTCTGCTGGCACACCGCCCGTCAGTACACCCTCGATCGCCTGCAGTTTGGTCGTCCGCTGGCGCAGACTCAGCTGGTACAGAAGAAACTGGCCGACATGCAGACCGAAATCACCCTGGCGCTGCAAGGCTGCCTGCGTCTGGGCCGCATGAAGGACGAAGGTACTGCCGCGGTGGAAATCACCTCGATCATGAAGCGCAACTCCTGCGGCAAGTCGCTGGACATCGCCCGCGTTGCCCGCGACATGCTGGGTGGCAACGGTATCTCCGACGAGTACGGTGTGATCCGTCACGTGGTCAACCTGGAAGTGGTCAACACCTACGAAGGTACCCACGACGTACATGCGCTGATCCTCGGCCGCGCGCAGACCGGCCTTCAGGCGTTTTTCTAACGACTGAAGGCAGCTGCAAGCGACAAGCCGTTCTGAGTTGGATCGGCTTGTCGCATTCTCCTCACGCTGCATTGGCGTACCGCTCGTCCCCTTATCTTCGTATCCCGCACGGCCAGCTTGTGGCTTGAAGCTTGCCGCTTGGAGCTAAAGACATGAGTGCATTATCCGGTTTACGCGTTCTTGATCTGTCCCGTGTGCTGGCTGGCCCCTGGGCCGGGCAGATGCTGGCGGATCTGGGGGCGGATGTGGTCAAGGTCGAACGGCCGGGGGCGGGTGACGATACCCGTGCCTGGGGGCCGCCGTATTTGCGCGACGCGGATGGGCGTGACACTTCCGAGGCGGCGTACTTTCTGTCAGCCAACCGCAATAAGCGCTCGATCACCATCGACTTCACTCAGCCCGAAGGGCAGCAGCAGGTGCGTGAGCTGGTGCAGCGCGCAGATGTGCTGATCGAGAACTTCAAGGTTGGCGGTCTGGCGGCCTATGGGCTGGATTACCAGAGCCTGCAGGCGCTCAATCCGCGTTTGATCTACTGCTCGGTAACCGGCTTCGGTCAGCACGGGCCCTATGCCAAGCGGGCGGGCTATGACTTCATGATTCAGGCCATGGGCGGCCTGATGAGTATCACCGGCAAGGCCGATGGGGAAGAGGGGGCAGGGCCGGTCAAGGTCGGCGTGGCGCTGACCGATATCCTCACCGGGCTCTACGCCAGCAATGCCATTCTCGCCGCACTGGCTGAACGTGAGCGAAGCGGTCAGGGCCAGTACATCGATCTGGCGCTGCTGGATGTGCAGATTGCCTGTCTCGGTAACCAGGCGCTGAACTATCTCACCACTGGCGTGCCGCCAAAGCGGCTGGGCAACGCTCATCCGAACATCGTCCCGTATCAGGATTTCCCGACCGCCGATGGTGACTTCATCCTGACGGTGGGTAACGATGGCCAGTTCCGCAAGTTCTGCGAGGTGGCGGGGCATCCGGAGTGGGCGACTGATCCGCGTTTTGCCAGTAACTCGGCGCGGGTGGCCAATCGTGCCGAGCTGATTCCGCTGATTCGCCAGGTGACGGTGTTTCGCACGACGGCCGAGTGGATTGCCGCACTGGAACAGGCCGGTGTGCCCTGCGGGCCGATCAACGACCTTGACCAGGTGTTTGCTGATCCCCAGGTGCAGGCGCGGGGCACGCGCATCCGCATGGCTCACCCGTTGGCCGGCGAGGTAGATCTGGTGGCCAACCCGATTCGCTTGTCACGTACGCCGGTCGATTATCGCCGCCCGCCGCCGCTGCTGGGTGAGCACAACCGCGAAGTGCTGGCCGACTGGCTCAGCGACTGACCGGCCGCTCGCGCCGCTGGGCACGAGCGAGTCGTCGGCTTTCCTCTTCGCGCTCTTCCAATACGTCCTGTACGTAACTGATGTGTTCACTGGCGATGTGTCGGGCATCGTCGGCGCGGCCCTGCATAATGGCGTCGAACAGCGCCTGATGCTGCTCAACCAGCATGCGTCGGGTCTCGCTGCGCAGCGCGTACATGCCACCGATATTGGTGACCACGTTACGTTTGAGCAGGTCGAACAGGCCGCGAATGGTGTGCAGCAGCACCAGATTGTGGCTGGCCTCGGCGATCGCCAGATGAAAGCGCGCGTCAGCCGCGCCTTCTTCTGCCCGTGAGGCCTTGCCCTCGCGGGCGTAGCACGCTTGCAGCGCATCAAAGGCCACCTGCAGGTGCTGGCGATCCAGTTCGGTGGCGCGTAGCGCGGCGTAGTAGGCGCAGTCGGCTTCCAGCGTGTGGCGAAACTCCAGCAGGTCTCTGTGGGCCTCCGGGCGGCCTTCGATCAGGCTCAGCAAGGGGTCGCTGAAGCTGGAGCCCAGCGAATCGCTGACATAGTTGCCGCCACCCTGGCGGCTGATCAACAGGCCCTTGGCGACCAGCTTTTGTACCGCCTCGCGCAGTGACGGGCGCGACACGCCGAACTGTTCGGCCAGCGCGCGCTCGGCGGGCAGGCGTTGGCCCGGCTGCAGCGTGCCCTCAAGAATCATGGTTTCCAGCTGCTCGACGATATTGTCGGACAGTCTGCGCTGTTTGATCTGGCCTATGTCCACGCGATGTTCCTTTGGTCTTACCAATCCTGCGAAGAGGGTAGCGGGCCGACGCTGTGCGTTCAACCCGGAATCAGCATCTATACCAAAGTCTACAGTCGCAGGTTTGACATGCTGCTGGTGCTTTTTTAATCTGGGCATCCATTTTTGTAAATTGGTATTACCAATTGGTGCTCGATCGCCAATAACAACTACAGGAGCGCTTCATGTCTTCCGGTTTTCTTGCCTTGATGGCCTTTGCCCCGATTCTGCTGGCGGGCATTTTGTTGATCGGTTTGCGTTGGCCGGCACGTCGTGCCATGCCGCTGGTATACCTGCTCAGCGCCGGTATCGCGTTGTTCGTCTGGGATATGAGCTTTAACCGGGTGCTGGCCTCGACCCTGCAGGGGCTGGTGGTCACTGTCGGCGTTCTGTGGATCATCTTCGGCGCCATTCTGCTGCTCAACACGCTCAAGCACTCCGGTGGTATCACCGCCATCCGCGCCGGTTTCACCACCATCAGCCCTGACCGCCGCATCCAGGCGATTATCATTGCCTGGCTGTTCGGCTGCTTTATTGAAGGTGCCTCCGGCTTCGGCACCCCGGCTGCGATTGCCGCGCCGCTGCTGGTGGCGATCGGCTTCCCGGCCATGGCGGCGGTGCTGATGGGCATGCTGGTGCAGAGCACGCCGGTGTCGTTCGGGGCAGTGGGTACGCCGATTATCGTGGGTGTGAACACCGGCCTGGATCATGCCGTGATCGGTGAGCAACTGGCGGCCGCCGGTTCCAGCTGGGAAGCCTACCTGCAGCTGATCACCAGTCAGGTGGCGATTGTGCATGCGCTGGTGGGTACCGCCATGCCGCTGGTCATGGTGATCATGCTGGTGCGCTTTTTCGGTCAGGACAAGAGCTGGCGCGCGGTATTCGAAGTGCTGCCGTTTGCCCTGTTTGCCGGCGTCTCCATGACCATTCCCTATGTGCTGGGCGGTGTCTTTCTGGGGCCGGAATTTCCGTCGCTGATTGGTGGTCTGGTCGGCCTGGCGGTGGTCACCACGGCCGCCCGCGCAGGCTTTCTGGTGCCCAAGCGGCAGTGGGACTTTGCACCGCGTGAAAGCTGGCCGGCTGCCTGGATGGGTACGGTCGAGATGAAGCTGGAGGAGCTGACCGCACGCCCCATGAGCAGCTTCCGCGCCTGGCTGCCGTATCTGCTGGTGGGTGTGCTGCTGGTGATCAGCCGAGTCTTTCCTGAAGTCAGTGCTGCGTTCAAGGCGGTTGCGATTAACTTCACCGACATCCTGGGTGAGGCTGGCATCAGCGCTGGCGTGCAGCCGCTGTATCTGCCGGGCGGCATTCTGGTCATGGTGGTGATTGCGACCTTCTTTCTGCACCGCATGAAGCTGAGCGAGTTGAGCAAGGCCACCGGTGAATCCTTTGGTGTGCTGCTCAGCGCCGGTTTTGTGCTGCTGTTTACCGTGCCGATGGTACGTATCCTGATCAACTCCGGTGTCAATGCCGCCGAGCTGCCAAGCATGCCGATCGTAATGGCCCGCTATGTGGCCGACAGCGTGGGTGGTATCTATCCGTTGCTGGCGCCGACCATCGGTGCGCTGGGTGCCTTCCTGGCTGGCTCCAACACGGTATCCAACATGATGTTCAGCCAGTTCCAGTTTGGCGTGGCCAGCAACCTTGGCCTGTCTACTGCACTTATCGTATCGGTGCAGGCGATTGGCGCCGCTGCCGGCAACATGATTGCCATTCACAACGTGGTGGCGGCGTCGGCCACGGTCGGTTTGCTCGGTCGTGAGGGCACGACCTTGCGTCGTACCGTCTGGCCAACGCTGTACTACGTGCTGATGACCGGTCTGATTGCGCTCTTTGCTGCCTATGTAATGGGTGTTCGCGACCCGCTGATGGCGGGCTGATACCCTACTGTTGTCGCCCCGGCCTGGTTGCCGGGGCGTCGTCCGTTGAAGATTCGATGGGAACTCCGTGATGATCATTTCTGCCTCGACCGATTACCGTGCCGCCGCCCAGCGCCGGTTGCCACCCTTCCTGTTTCACTATATCGATGGTGGCGCCTACGCCGAGCACACGCTGAAGAAGAATGTCGACGACCTGGCCGGTATCGCCTTGCGCCAGCGGGTGTTGAAAGACATGGCGGAACTGAGCCTGGAAACCCGCCTGTTTGACGAGACGCTGAGTATGCCGGTGGCGCTGTCGCCGGTCGGCCTGACCGGCATGTACGCGCGTCGCGGAGAGGTCCAGGCGGCGCGCGCAGCGGCAGACAAGGGGATTCCCTTTACCCTGTCGACCGTTTCGGTCTGTCCGATTGAAGAAGTCGCACCGGCGATCAGCCGCCCGATGTGGTTTCAGCTTTATGTGCTGAAAGACCGTGGCTTTATGAAAAATGCGCTGGAGCGCGCCAAGGCCGCCGGTGTGACCACGCTGGTGTTCACCGTCGACATGCCGGTGCCCGGCGCGCGCTATCGTGACGCGCACTCGGGTATGAGCGGTCCGAATGCAGCGATGCGTCGTTACCTGCAGGCGGTGATGCACCCGCGCTGGGCCTTTGATGTCGGGCTGCTGGGCAAGCCGCACGACCTGGGCAATATCTCTGCCTACCGTGGTAACCCGACCGGGCTCGAAGACTATATGGGCTGGCTGGGGGCCAACTTCGACGCGTCTATTTCCTGGAAAGATCTGGAGTGGATTCGCGAGTTCTGGGACGGCCCCATGGTGATCAAGGGGATTCTCGATCCGGAGGACGCCCGCGATGCCGTGCGCTTCGGCGCCGACGGCATCATCGTTTCCAACCACGGTGGTCGCCAGCTGGACGGCGTGCTGTCCAGCGCCCGCGCGCTGCCGCCGATTGCCGATGCGGTCAAAGGTGATCTGAAGATTCTGGTCGACTCCGGTATCCGTACCGGTCTGGACGTGGTGCGCATGCTGGCGCTCGGTGCCGACTGCACCATGCTTGGCCGCGCCTTTATCTACGCGCTGGCGGCCGATGGGCAGGCGGGTGTGACCAATCTGCTGGAGCTGATTGAAAAAGAAATGCGCGTCGCAATGGTGCTGACCGGTGCCAAGTCGATCAGTGAGATCAACGCCGACCTGCTGGTAGCCGCGTCATGAGTGCCGCGCATAGCCACCAGCGTGACGCCTTGCTGGAGCAGCTACGCAGTCTGGTTGGCCGCCGTTATGTGCTGACCGGCGAGCAGCAGACGCGGCGCTTTCGCAAGGGCCACCGTACCGGCGAGGGGCAGGTGCTGGCGGTGATCCAGCCCGGCACCCTGCTGGAGCAGTGGCAGGTCCTGCGGGCCGCGGTTGCGGCCGACTGCATCGTCATTATGCAGGCAGCCAACACCGGCCTGACCGGTGGCTCCACCCCGGATGGCGACAACTACGACCGCGATATCGTGCTGATCAGCACGCGCCGACTGGATGGCGTGCAACTGATCAATCAGGGTGAGCAGGTGGTCTGCCTGCCCGGCGCCACGCTGGATCGGCTGGAGCGCGAGCTGGCACCGCTGGGGCGTGAGCCGCACTCGGTGATCGGCTCCTCGTGCATCGGCGCGTCGGTGCTGGGTGGGGTCTGCAACAATTCCGGTGGCGCTCTGGTGCGACGCGGCCCGGCCTATACCGAGCTGGCGCTCTATGCGCAGGTGCAGGCCGACGGCACGCTCACCCTGGTCAACCACCTGGGCATCGAGCTGGGCGACAGCCCGGAAGAAATTCTGACACGTTTGCAGCGTGGCGATTATCAGCCTGACGCGGTCCTCAACGAGTCCGCCAGAGCCTCCGACGCCGGTTATGCCGAGCACGTACGTGATGTCGACGCCGATACCCCCGCACGCTTCAATGCCGACCCGTCCCGCCTGTTCGAGGCCTCGGGCTCAGCCGGCAAGTTGTGTCTGTTTGCCGTGCGACTGGATACCTTTGTGAAGGAAGCCAGCACCGTGTTCTACATCGGCAGTAACGACCCGCAGGATCTGACCGACCTGCGCCGGCACCTGCTGACCAACCTGCCGAGTCTGCCGATTGCCGGTGAGTACATTCACCGTACCGCCTTTGATGTCGGTGAGCGCTACGGCAAGGACACCTACCTGATCATCGACCGTTTTGGCACCGCCCGGGTGCCGGCTGCCTTTGCCATCAAGAGCCGAGTCGACGGTTTCTTCGAACGTTTGGGGCTGCGCGGTGTGAGTGACCGTGTGATTCAGGCGGTCATGAATCTGTTGCCCAGTCATTTGCCAGAGCGCATGCGCGAGTACCGTAACCGCTTCGAGCATCACCTGCTGCTGCGCGTGTCCAACGATACCGCTGCGCAGACGCGCGAGCACCTGAGCGGCTTTTTTGCCGGGCGTGATACCGGTGACTATTTCGAGTGCGACGAAGACGAAGGCCGGCGCGCCTTTCTGCACCGTTTTGCCGTCGCGGGCGCCGCCATTCGCTACCGTGAGGTGCACCGCCGCGAGGTGGAAGACATTGTGGCGCTGGATATTGCCCTGCGTCGTAATGACCGGGACTGGGTGGAGACGCTGCCGGCGGAGCTGGAAAAGGATATGGTGCACAAGTTGTATTACGGGCACTTCTTCTGCCACGTCTTCCATCAGGATTACATCGTGCGCAAGGGGGTTGATCCGCTGGCAATGGAGCATCGCATGTGGGCGCTGCTGGATGAGCGCCGCGCCGAGTATCCGGCCGAGCATAATGTCGGCCATTTGTATGTGGCCAAGCCGGCACTGGCCGGCTTCTACCGCGAGCTGGACCCGACCAACAGCTTCAACCCCGGTATCGGCCACACCTCACGTCAGCGCGGCTGGGGTGAGTGCTGTGGTGGGCACGAGGAGCCGCACGGGCACTGACACCCGCGCTGGCGGCCAGCTCGTTAATCCTCCCAGCGCGCGTCGCGCCGGGTAATGCAGGCAGCCAGCAGGCTTTCCAGTGAGGCCTGCAGCTGATCCATGAAGGGCGCGCATTCCTGCTCGGCGCTGAGCGCCTCGCCGATAGCTACGTCGGCGTTGAACGGCACGATCATCGAGCCGCCCTTGGGCAGCGCTCGGCCCAGCCCGTGCATGGCAATCGGCACTACCTGGGTGCCGGTGTGGCTGCGGGCCAGATGATAAATACCCTTGCGCAGCGGCTGCAGCTCTTCTGCTTCGCCGCGGCTACCTTCGGGGAACAGCAGCAGAATCTGGCCGTCGGCCAGGGCCTGCTGGCATTGTTCAAACACCTGCTCCTTGTCGACCTGACCCTGCCGGTCCAGCGGGATGATGCCGATCAGGTTGAGCGACAGCCAGGTGGTGAAACGATTGCGCAGAAAGTAGTCCGCCGCCGCCACCGGGCGTACCCGGTGCAGCTCGCCCAGCGGGTACAGCGCCATCAGCACCAGCGTATCCAGGTGGCTGTTGTGATTGGCGGCCAGGATCGCCGGGCCGTGGCTGGGCAGGCGTTGCTTGTTGTAGATGTTCAGGCCAAGCAGCAGGTACACCACCGGCTTGACGATCAGCAGGAAGAACAGCTGTTTGGGCAGGCGCTTGATCACGGACATGGCGACCTCAGTAGGTGGTGTAAACGAGGAAGTGGAAGAACAGCGGCGCGGTGTACATCAGGCTGTCGATGCGGTCGAGAATGCCGCCGTGGCCCGGAATCAGCTGGCTGGTGTCCTTGATGCGCAGGTCGCGCTTGACCGCCGAGACGGTCAGGTCGCCAATAAAACCGGCCAGCCCGATCAGCAGGCCAGCGCCGAGACCCAGCCACCAGGGCAGCGGCGTCAGCCAGGGCGCAAGCAGCGCGCCAAACAGGGTGGTGGTGGCCACCCCGCCAAGAAAGCCGGCCCAGGTCTTGTTTGGGCTGATCGCCGGCACAATTTTGCGGTTGCCGAACTTCTTGCCCCAGATGTATTGGGCAACGTCATTGAACTGGGTCAGGAACACCAGATAGATCACCAGGCCTACGCCGCCGCCGGCCGGGTTTTCTTCGGCGGGCAGCATCAGCAGATAGGCAACGTGGCTGATGGCGAACACGGTCGTCATGGTCGCCCACTGGTAGGAGCCGACCGCCCGGATAAAGCCCTTGGTCTCTCCCAGCATCAACAGGCCGAAGGGAATCAGCAGGAACAGGTAGACCGGAATAAACACGATGAACATGCCGTACCAGCCCATGCCGACCCAGTAGTACTGCAGCGGTACGGCCAGATACAGGGCGAGAATCAGCCGGCGGTCGGTGACCCGCACCGGCAGGATCGAAAAGAACTCACGCAGCGCGATAAAGCTCAGAATGGTGAAGAAGATCAGCGACGCGGTGGGGCCGATCATCAGCGCGGTGAACACCACGCCGACCATCACCCACCAGGAGTTGATGCGCTGTTTCAACTCCAGGTAGCCGTCCTCGCTCAGGCGCGAGCGCAGCAGCAGTTGAGTGATGCTGGCGAGGATCAGCATGGCCACCACCACCAGCATCGCGCACAGGGTGTTGGGCGTCAGGTCGAGCATGAAGGGCAGGCCGATATCCATTATTCAATCCCCCGGCGTTGCAGTCGCAGATAGGCGCCGACCAGTCGGCGCACAACCGTCAGGCCACTGCCGACGGCGATGATGATCAGGCTGATCCACAGGATCAGGCCCGGCTGCTGCCACAGCGGGTCGAATGCCGACAGCAGGCAGGCACCGGTCAGGACCGCCATGCGTTGCTGCTTGGCCAGCGGCCCGCGAAAGTCCGCCGGCAGGCCCAGCGAGACACCCAGCACGCGTACATAGGCGGTCATGACCGCCAGCAGCGCGCCCAGCCAGGCCAGCCACTGGGCCGATTCGAAACCGGGCACGGCAAAGCCGCAGGCAACGATCAGCAGCGGGTCGGCGATGCGGTCAGGCACATCGTTGAACAGCTCGCCCGCCGGCGTCTGCTTGCCGCCCTCCATCGCTACCATGCCGTCGAACAGGTTGCACAGCAGACGCAGCTGGATGCACAGCGCGGCAATGACCAGCCAGATCGAGCGCGCGCCGCCCAGCTGCTGGCCCGAGTAGACCAATGCGACGGCGCCGGCCAGGGCAAACAGTACGCTGAGCACGGAGATCTGATTGGGCGTCACGCTGCGCTGACTGAGCCAGGCGGCAAAGCGGGTCATGATGCGCTGGTCGCGAATCTTCAGGGGGCGGCGGTTGTCGGTCATGGGGCCTCGTTGCAGGCCTGCTCGCGCTGCAGGCGCAGACACAGGAACAGGCAGTAGGTGAATGCCAGGGCGGTGGGCGGAAGGATTGTTTGCCAGAGTGCATGGGTCTGGTGCCAGCTGTGGACCAGATAAAGCAGGGTGAAGCTTGCGCTGACAATCAGCAGGGGGGGCAGCAGCAGACGCGCTGCACCGCTGGGCAGTTGGCGGAACAGGGCCTTGGCGGCAACCGCCATGACCAGTGTCATCAGAGCGCTGGCGCTACCCTGCAGCAGCCCGGCGATCAGGGCATGGTGCGGATCGCTTGACCAGTTCGCCAATAGCGCCCAGCCGCCCCACAGCACGAAGGCCAGCGCTGCGGCGAGCAAACGCCCGGCCAGGCTATTGGCAAAGGAAGTGGCGGTCGGCTGCATGAACGTCCCTGTGGCGGCAGTGCGGCCCGTCAGCTTACGCCGGAAGTCGATGTCTGGCGAGTCTGACGGCAGCGTGCTGTGATGCGCATCAAACCCGCCAGGGCCGCTCAGAGCGCCGGGGTGTTACCGCAATCCTCAGCCGTCCAGCGACTGACCTGCGAATGCTGCAGCTTGACCTCGCCATTGCCGGCGCCAGCGTTCTCGCCCAGCAGGCCGGCCGGCAGCGCGTAGCTGCCGTTGCCGTTGAAGGTGGAGCGCATTTCACGGCTGGAGACAACCTGGATGCTGCCGCTGAGGTCGCCAGTGAACCCGTCCGGGTCATTGCAGTGCCCGGAAAACTGCAGCGCGTCGCCACTGGACTGCTCAATCTTGAGGTCGCAATTGGGCATGTTTTCCCGGGCGTCTGCCAGCAGTGCATCGGGGTCGGCCATGGTGTGAGCGGTCTCGGCGGTAATGCATTGGCGCTCACCTACCTGACCTTCACTGCCCAGCATGTCTTCTGCCAGGGCGCGCTGCTCCGGCGGCAGCGTCTTGAGCATGTTTTCGCGCATCTCGCGCATGCGCGCCTGCATATCGATGCCATTGATCAGGGTGGTGCTTTCGCTGACCCACAGGCCGGGTTCGGGCAGGGTGTCCAGGCTGGCAGCGCTGGTGGAAAGGGCGCTCAGGCTGAGCGAGCAAAACAGAGCAAGACGGGAGAGGTGCATACGACAGTCCTTGGTAGCGAGTGCAGGACTGACTATAGCCTTGTTGGCGTTGTCGTGTTGTGAGGGGATGTGAGGTTTTGCCGAAAAAAGGAAGAAGCTGGCAGCTCACTTCGTCATTGCAGCCTGCGTCAGACGCTTGTGATGGGTTGCCTCGCCGTTGCGCAGAGCCATAAAAAACGGGGCCGAGGCCCCGTTTTTGGTCAAGCGCGGTTTAGCGTGCGCCGAGCAGCGCAGGCTTTTCCCGTTGCTTGCGGTTGCCGCCGCCGTTCGGCTTGCGATTGCCGTTGCCGTTGCCGTTGCCGTTGCCTTGCTTGCGGGCGGCGGCGGGCTTGCTCTCTTCTGGAACGTCGATGCGGTTGCCAAGGGCCTGACGACGGCGCTCGATGGCTACCGGATCTTCCGGCTCATGGATGCCGGGCATCGCGCGGTTCTGGCCGGCCGCTGCACGCTGACGCTGCTGGTGCGGACGTTGTTCTGCGCGCTGGCGTTCGTTGCGGCGTTGGCCACGTTGCTGGCCGTTGCCGTTGCCGTTGCCGCCATTACCGCCGTTGCTGCTTTTCTGGGCGGATTGGCCGTTGCCGGCACGTTTGCCCTGCTGGCCCTGGCCGCGGTTGTTGCGTTGTTGGCCGCCGCGACCATTCTGCTCGCGCGGACGCTCCGGACGGTCGCTGTTCAGCTCGGCCTGGGCCGGCGGCTCAAACCCCTCCAGCGTGCCTTCTTCAATGCGCTGCTTGGTCATGCGCTCGATCGCGCGCAGCAGCTTGTCCTCATCCGGGCTGACCAGCGAGACCGCTTCGCCGCTGCGTCCGGCACGGCCGGTGCGGCCGATACGGTGCACGTAGTCTTCCGACACGTTGGGCAGCTCGAAGTTGATCACGTGCGGCAGCTGGTCGATATCCAGGCCGCGGGCGGCGATATCGGTCGCCACCAGAATGCGCAGGGTGTTGGCCTTGAAGTCGGCCAAGGCCTTGGTGCGGGCGCTCTGGCTCTTGTTGCCATGAATCGCCGCCGCCGGCAGGCCGTTCTTGACCAGGTACTCGGCCAGGCGGTTGGCTCCGTGTTTGGTGCGAGTGAAGATCAGCACCTGCTCCCAGGCGCCCTGGGTAATCAGGTGGGCGACCAGCGCGCGCTTGTGGCCGGCGGCAACGCGGTAGACCTTCTGATTGATGCGCTCGACGGTGGTGTTCGGCGGCGTGACTTCGATGCGTGCCGGGTTGTCGAGCAGCTTGTTGGCCAGGTCGGTGATGTCTTTCGAGAATGTCGCGGAGAACAGCAGGTTCTGACGCTTGGCCGGCAGCTTGGCGATGACTTTCTTGACGTCATGGACAAAGCCCATGTCGAGCATGCGGTCCGCTTCATCGAGCACCAGTACTTCTACCTGTGACAGATCGACAGCCTTCTGGCCGACCAGGTCGAGCAGGCGGCCGGGGCAGGCGACCAGGATATCCAGGCCGGGGGCGATGGCTTTCATCTGCGGGTTGGCGCCAACGCCGCCGAAGATGCAGGCGGATTTCAGTGGCAGTTCGGTGGCGTAGGCGCGGATGCTGTCGTGCACCTGGGCGGCCAGTTCGCGGGTCGGGGTCAATACCAGAACGCGCACCTGCTTGGGCTTGGCGCGCTGGCCGTCGGACTCGCCGTTGGGGAACAGGCGTTCGATCACGGGGAGGGCAAAGCCGGCGGTTTTGCCGGTGCCGGTCTGGGCGGCGACCATCAGGTCGCGGCCTTCGAGAACAGCCGGAACCGCTTGTTGCTGCACCGGCGTGGGTGTGGTGTAACCAGTGGCGGCCACCGCGCGAACTAGCGCGTCGGACAGCCCCAGAGAGGCAAAGGACATGAGCAATCCTGTTGGGCCGAGGCCCGTTGATGTAATCAAGAGAATATCGTCAGGCACAAATCGCCACGCTGTGGACTAGGGGCGATTCCGTTCGGGCCTGCCGAAAGAGGTAGACGGCATCCGAACGCGGGATTGACGGGAGTCGGGAGTATAACAGAGCTGTACGGGGAGTCTGCAAGCGCAGGCAGCGGTCTGTCTGGTTTTAGGTGGCTGCGTTACAGGCCGTACGCCCGCAGGATCTGCTGGTAGCCGGCTGTCTGCTTGAAAGTCTTCAGTGCTTCGCCAAAGCGCAAGGCCAGATCGGCCAGGTCGGGGCGGCGTGCAAAGGCCAGGTACAGCGGCCCGCTGCTCAAGGGCTGCGGGTGGTAGGCAATGCCTTCGAGCCCGAGCAGGGACAAGGTGTAGAGGCCCACCTGGCGATTGATCACTGTCATGTCGACCCGGCCACGCTGCAGCATCAAAAGACATGACTCGATCGAGGGACAGGGTTCGCGGGTCAGGTGTTCGGCCTGATTGAATGCCGGGTTGCCGTAGCTGTAGCCGGCAGACACGCCGATGCGCAGGCCGCGCAAGTCGTCGAGGGTGCTGTAGGGGAAGGGATCGCTGGTGCGGTAAAACAGCACCGACTCGCTGCTCGACAGTGGCTCGGTGGGAAAATGATATTGGTTCTGGCGTTCGGCGTTGACGGTAATGTCGAGGATCGCATCGGCCTGGCCGGCGAGGACGTCATGCTGGGCGCGCTTCCAGGGCATGACGCGCCAGTCGGGCTGGTAGCCGAGGTCCTGCAAGATGTGCTGGCTGACTTCATAGTCGACACCGCGCAGCTGGCCGTCTTGCAGAAAGACATAAGGCGGCCAGGGCTCGGTAACAACGGTGATGGGTTCGGCTCGCGGCGCACCGCAAAACAGCAGGGCGAGTGCGAACAGCAACGCGACTGTCGGTTTCATGGGGGCAGTATAGGGCCTTTGCGTGGCTTCACAAACGCTGGGCCTGCCCCGGGTCTGGCTGCAGCCTGTGCGTGCCGGGTGTCGCTGCCGTCAGCACACCCGGGCAAGCGGCGCGACAGCTTAGCCGCGCAGGTTGCGCAGCACTGCTACGGTGGGTTCGGCCTGGTTCAGGGTATAGAAGTGCAGACCCGGTGCGCCGCCCTCGACCAGGCGCTCGCACAGCTGGCTGATCACCTCGGTACCGAACGCCTTGATGCTGTCGCTATCGTCACCATAGGACTCCAGCTGCTTGCGAATCCAGCGCGGAATCTCGGCGCCGCAGGCGTCGGAGAAGCGCGCCAGCTTGCTGTAGTTGGTGATCGGCATGATGCCGGGGATGATCGGGATGTCCACGCCCGCCTTGCGCACACGGTCGACAAAGTGGAAGTAGCAATCGGCATTGAAGAAGTACTGGGTGATAGCGCTGTCGGCACCGGCCTGGGCCTTGCGGATAAAGTTCTTCAGGTCGGCCTCGAAACTCGGCGCTTGCGGATGGGATTCCGGGTAGGCGGCGACCTCCAGTTTGAAGTGATCGCCGGTCTCGGCGCGGATGAACTCCACCAGCTCATTGGCGTAGCGCAGCTCGCCACTGGCGTGCCCCATACCGGAGGGCAGGTCACCACGCAGGGCAACAATGCGCTGGATGCCGCAGTCGCGGTAGTCGTTCAGCAGGGTGCGCAGATCCTCGCGCGAGTCACCCACACAGGACAGGTGCGGCGCTGCCGGTACACCGACTTCGTTGTTCAGCTGCAGCACGGTACGGCGGGTGCCGTCACGGGTTGAGCCACCGGCACCGTAGGTGACGGAAAAGAACTCGGGCTGCTCGCCGGCCAGCACGTTGGCTACCGCGATCAGCTTGGCTTGGCCAGCCTCGGTTTTCGGCGGGAAGAACTCGAAGTTGACGGGGACGGTTTTGTTGATCGTCATTGTTTCTGTGCTCTTGTGGGTTGGTCAGCTGCAAGCGTCAAGCCGCAAGCTTCAAGTAAACCCAAAACCTTGCCCCCTCAGAGGCGCGGTCTCAGGCTCTTTTGCTTGCAGCTTGCAGCTTGCAGCTTGCAGCTTGCAGGGGGCGGCCGTCCGCCTTGCAGCGATCAGTACCGATAGCTGTCCGGCTTGAACGGGCCTTCGACTTCAACGCCGATGTAGTCGGCCTGGGTCTTGGTCAGCTGGGTGACAACGCCACCGAAGCCCTTGACCATTTCCAGTGCGACTTCTTCGTCCAGCTTCTTCGGCAGCACTTCCACGGTCAGTGCGGCGGCTTTGCCTTCGGCAGACTGATCAGCGAACTTGCGCTCGAACAGGTGGATCTGCGCCAGCACCTGGTTGGCGAAGGAGCCGTCCATGATGCGCGACGGGTGGCCGGTGGCGTTACCCAGGTTCACCAGACGGCCTTCGGCCAGCAGGATCAGGTAATCGTCGTTGGTCGCGTCGACGGTCTTGCCGGTGCGGTGGATCTTGTGCACCTGCGGCTTGACCTCTTCCCAGCCCCAGTTGGCGCGCATGAAGGCGGTGTCGATCTCGTTGTCGAAGTGACCGATGTTGCAGACCACAGCGCGCTTCTTCAACGCCTTGAGCATGCCGGCGTCACAGACGTTGGCGTTGCCGGTGGTGGTGACGATCAGGTCGATCTTGCCGAGCAGGGCGGTGTCGATGCAGGCGTCGGTGCCGTCATTGATACCGTTCACGTACGGGGAAACCAGTTCAAAGCCGTCCATGCAGGCCTGCATGGCGCAGATCGGGTCGATCTCGGAGACCTTGACGATCATGCCTTCCTGGCGCAGTGACTGCGCGGAGCCCTTGCCCACGTCGCCGTAACCGACAACCAGCGCTTGCTTGCCGGACAGCAGGTGGTCGGTGCCGCGCTTGATGGCATCGTTCAGACTGTGACGGCAGCCGTACTTATTGTCGTTCTTGCTCTTGGTGACCGAGTCGTTGACGTTGATCGCCGGGACTTTGAGGGTGCCGGCTTTCAGCATGTCCAGCAGGCGGTGTACGCCGGTGGTGGTTTCTTCGGTGATGCCGTGGATCTTGTCCAGCATGGCCGGGTATTTCTTGTGCAGGATTTCGGTCAGGTCACCACCGTCGTCCAGCACCATGTTGGCGTCCCAAGGTTGGCCGTCCTTGAGGATGGTCTGCTCGATGCACCACTCGTACTCTTCTTCGGTCTCGCCTTTCCAGGCAAATACCGGGATGCCGGCAGCGGCGATAGCGGCAGCGGCCTGATCCTGGGTGGAGAAGATGTTGCAGGACGACCAGCGTACTTCGGCGCCCAGCGCAGTCAGGGTTTCGATCAGCACGGCGGTCTGGATGGTCATGTGGATGCAGCCCAGAATCTTGGCACCCTTGAGCGGCTGCTCGCCGGCGTACTTGCGGCGCAGGCCCATCAGTGCGGGCATTTCCGACTCGGCGATGATGACTTCACGGCGGCCCCAGTCGGCCAGGCTGATGTCAGCGACCTTGTAGTCGGTGAAGGCGTTGTTGATCACGGCACTCATCTGATTTCTCCATTCGTGGTTGCGAATGGGCGCGGTTAAATGTCGCATGCCGCGGACGAGCCTGGCAGTGGCTGGTGCCCCTGCTGCAGCGCCCCTCGTCCGGGGCTGAAGTTACCCGGCCTGTGCTCTCCTCAAGGGAGACGCCTTGGCCGGAATCGGTTCAGAGGCGATACTGTCGCCCCTCCTGTATGTCGTCTGGATGAAACATGACCTCTGTTCCACACCGAAAACTCGTTGTCGCCCTGTTGCTTGGCGCGGCCTTGGCCGGCTGCAGTAACGAGCCTGACCCCAACTCGCATGAAGGCAAGCGTCAGGCGCTGTTCAAGCAGATGCTGCGCCAGACCGAGCCCATGAGCGGCATGCTGACTGGCCGCGTTACGCCCAGCATGGGCGAATTCATGAGCAAGGCCGATACTCTGGCCGAGCTCGCCGATCAGCCCTGGCAGCACTTCCCGACGCCGGGCGATGACCCGGAGCCGAATCGCACCAAGGACACCGTCTGGTCCGATCCCGAAGGCTTTGCCCTGGCCATCGATGACTTCAAGACCAAGGTCGCCGACCTGCATGCCGTTACCTCTGTCGGCATCAAATCCCTGGACCAGGCAGCCGATGAGCTGCGCGCGGTGCAGGAGTCCTGCAAAAGCTGTCATGACAGCTATCGCCGCTGAGCGGCGATAGCTGCAGCTGCAAGCCTCAAGCCTCAAGCTGCAAGTGAAACCCGCGCGGTTGCGAATCGTGTGGGTTTTCTTTGGGCCCAGATAGCAACTGGACGTCAGCAGAAACACCTGGGGTCATCGCTCAACCGAACCTGCTTGTAGCTTGTAGCTGTGCCGTCAGGCGTCCGCGCGCAGCGCGTCGGCCTTGTCTGTTTTCTCCCACGGGAAGGCGGTGAAGGTGTCACCCTTCACGGTCATCTCGAACGGGTTGCGGCCGAAGTGGCCGTACGCGGCGGTTGCGCGGTACATCGGGTGCAGCAGGTCGAGCATGCGGGTGATCGCGTACGGGCGCAGGTCGAAGTGCTGACGGACCAGCTGGATGATTTTCTCGTCGCTGATCTTGCCGGTGCCGAAGGTGTTGATCGAGACCGAAGTCGGCTGCGCCACGCCGATGGCGTAGGACACCTGAATCTCGCACTTGTCGGCCAGGCCGGCAGCCACGATGTTCTTGGCGACGTAGCGGCCGGCGTAGGCGGCGCTGCGGTCAACCTTGGACGGGTCTTTGCCGGAGAATGCGCCGCCACCGTGGCGCGCCATGCCGCCGTAGGTGTCGACGATGATCTTGCGGCCAGTCAGGCCGCAGTCGCCCACCGGGCCACCGATGACGAACTTGCCGGTCGGGTTGATGTGGTACTGGGTGTCGGCGTGCAGCAGCTCGGCCGGGATCACCTGCTTGACGATCTCCTCCATCACCGCTTCGCGCAGATCCGCCTGGCTGATGTCCGGGTTGTGCTGAGTCGACAGCACGATGGCGTCGATACCGGTGACAATGCCGTTTTCGTAGCGGCAGGTAACCTGGGACTTGGCGTCCGGGCGCAGCCAGGCGAGGGTACCGTTCTTGCGCGCTTCGGCCTGGCGCTCGACCAGACGGTGCGCGAAGGTGATCGGCGCCGGCATCAGTACGTCGGTTTCGTTGCTGGCGTAGCCGAACATCAGACCCTGGTCGCCGGCGCCCTGATCTTCCGGCTTCTGGCGGTCAACGCCCTGGGCGATGTCCGGCGACTGCTTGCCGATGATGTTGATCACGCCGCAGGTGTCGGCGTCGTAGCCGACCTCGGAAGAGGTGTAGCCAATATCCTTGATGACGCTGCGTACCAGATCTTCCAGATCGACCCAGGCGCTGGTGGTGATTTCACCGCCGACGATGGCCACACCGGTCTTGACCATGGTTTCGCAGGCCACGCGGGCGAACTTGTCTTCAGCCAGAATGGCGTCCAGCACCGCGTCGGAAATCTGGTCGGCCAGTTTGTCCGGATGGCCTTCGGACACGGATTCAGAGGTGAAAATCGAATAATCGCTCATGGGTCTTTCCTGTCCTCGGGAGAAAGGGAATCGGGTTTGGCCAGCTGCAGCAGTTGCAGCTGAAAGCCGTTACGCAGGCCGATGTACTGGCTGTTGCCCGGACGCAGTCCGGCCGCCTCGGCCCAGCGGGCAATATCTTCCTGGTCAAAGCCTAGCCAGAGATCGCCGCAGCTGTCGCGTACCCAGCTCTGGTCATGGCTGCACAGCTCGGTCAGCACCAGGCTGCCACCGGGTTTGAGCAGTGCGGCAAAGCGCTTGAGCGCTTCAGCCGGCGCCGGCATGTGGTGCAGCACCATGTTGCAGACCACGCAGTCAGCTAGCGGCAGTTGCTGCGGCAGCAGGGCGTCGGCCAGCAGGCAGTCGACGTTGGTCAGGCCTGCTTCTTTGCATTGCTGGCGCGCACGCTCGAGCATGGCGTCGGCATTGTCGAGCGCGATGACACGCTGGAAACGGCTGGCCAGGCTCGGTAGAAAGCCGCCTTCGCCCGGGCCGATTTCGATGGCCAGCTGCGTGGCGGGCAGCGGCAGGGCGTCGATCAGGCTCAGCAGTGGCTCGCGGTAGATGCCGAAGTGGGCAATCAGGTCCTGCTGCGCCGGGGTGCCATCGGCAAAGCGGGCAAAGAACTGGCGTGACAGCTCGGCGCGCTGGGCATGTACTGCGGCGATGGCCTGCTGCAGTTGGGCGTCATCGGGCTGGTTGTCGAGCTCGCTCAGCAGTTGGCTGTGCAGGCGATGCCACGGCTGCTCGCTGACCGGCAGGCTGCGGCGATAGAAGATCGAGTTGCCTTCGCGCCGGGTGCTGACTAGGCCCGCGTTAGCCAGAACCTTGAGGTGGTGGCTCATGCCGGATTGACGCATGTCGAAGATCTGCGCCAACTCCAGTACGCCAAAGGAATCGCTGCGCAGCACGCGCAGGATATCCAGCCGCAGCGCATCGCCCGCTGCCTTGCAAAAGGCGGCGAGGTCCTCGGTCTGACTGGGTTTGGCGGCGGGAATGCGCGCAATCTGGTTCATGCGGCGCAGTGTAGTAGCGAACGGCCGGTGTCGCAATGGCTATATCAAAATACTTTGATATAGGTATGTCCGTTCGTCTGGCGAGGAGGGGATAAGCGCAGCTGAAACGGGGTTTTCGTTGCCGGGGACGGCGGATTGCGCGAAAATGCCCGCCTCTTTTTCCCGGCCAGTCGCTTTGCCGACTGAAAGCCCACGCCTTGCAAGCCACAGGAGTTGTTCATGCCCAGTCGTCGTGACCGTGCCAATGCCATTCGTGCCCTCAGCATGGATGCCGTGCAGAAAGCCAACAGCGGCCACCCCGGTGCGCCCATGGGTATGGCGGATATCGCCGAAGTCCTGTGGCGTGAATATCTGAAGCACAACCCGGCCAACCCGAATTTTGCCGACCGCGACCGCTTCGTGCTGTCCAACGGTCACGGCTCGATGCTGATCTACTCGCTGCTGCACCTGACCGGCTACGACGTCAGCATTGACGACATCAAGAACTTCCGTCAGCTGCACAGCAAAACGCCAGGCCACCCGGAATACGGTTACACCCCGGGCGTTGAAACCACCACCGGCCCGCTGGGGCAGGGGCTTGCCAATGCCGTGGGCATGGCCATTGCCGAGAAGGTGCTGGCCGCGCAGTTCAACCGCGAAGGCCATGAGGTGGTTGACCACAACACTTATGTTTTCCTCGGCGACGGCTGCATGATGGAAGGCATTTCCCATGAAGTGTCTTCGCTGGCAGGCACTCTGGGGCTGGGCAAGCTGGTTGCCTTCTATGACGACAACGGCATCTCCATCGACGGCGAAGTCGAAGGCTGGTTCACCGATGACACGCCCAAGCGTTTCGAGTCCTACGGCTGGCAGGTTATCCGCAATGTCGACGGCCACGATGCCGACGAGATCAAGACCGCCATTGAGACTGCACGCAAGAACTCCGAGCAGCCGACCCTGATCTGCTGCAAGACCATCATCGGTTTCGGTTCGCCGAACAAGCAGGGCAAGGAAGAGTGCCACGGCGCAGCACTGGGCGAGGCGGAAATCGCCGCTACCCGTGAAGCGCTGAACTGGCCGCACGCTGCGTTCGAGATTCCGGCAGACATCAAGGCCGAGTGGGATGCCCATGAAGTCGGCGCCAAGGCAGAAGCCGCCTGGAATGACAAGTTTGCCGCCTATCAGGCCGCCTTCCCCGAGCTGGCTGCCGAGCTGCAGCGCCGTCTGGCAGGTGACCTGCCGGCCGACTTCAGCGAAAAGGCCGATGCCTACATCGCCGAGGTGGTCGCCAAGGAAGAAACCATCGCCAGCCGCAAGGCCAGCCAGAACACCCTGAACGCCTTCGGCCCGCTGCTGCCGGAAATGCTTGGCGGCTCCGCTGATCTGGCCGGTTCCAACCTGACCCTGTGGAAGGGCTGCAAGGGTGTCGAGGCTGCGGATGCCTCCGGCAACTACCTGTTCTACGGCGTGCGCGAATTCGGCATGACCGCGATCATGAACGGTATCGCCCTGCACGGCGGCTTCGTGCCCTACGGCGCGACCTTCCTGATCTTTATGGAGTACGCCCGTAACGCGGTGCGCATGTCGGCCCTGATGAAGCAGCGCGTGATCCACGTCTACACCCACGACTCCATCGGTCTGGGCGAAGACGGCCCGACCCACCAGCCGATCGAGCAACTGGCCAGCCTGCGTGGCACGCCGAATCTCGATACCTGGCGCCCGGCTGACGCCGTTGAGTCGGCGATTGCCTGGAAGTACGCGCTGGAGCGTGCCGATGGCCCGAGCGCCTTGGTGTTCTCGCGTCAGAACCTGCCGCACCAGAGCCGTGATGCCGAGCAACTGGCCAACGTTGCCCGTGGTGGTTACGTGCTGAAGGATTGTGACGGCGAGCCCGAGCTGATCCTGATCGCCACCGGTTCCGAAGTCGGTCTGGCGGTTAACGCCTGGACTGCACTGAACGAGCAGGGCCACAAGGTACGCGTGGTGTCCATGCCGTCGACCAGCGTGTTCGACCAGCAGGATGCCGCCTACAAACAGTCGGTCCTGCCGCTGGAAGTCGGTGCACGCATCGCCATCGAAGCCTCCCACGCCGACTTCTGGTACAAGTACGTCGGCCTCGACGGCCGCATCATCGGCATGCAGAGCTTCGGCGAGTCCGCCCCGGCTGCGGCGCTGTTTGAGGAGTTCGGTTTCACCCTCGACAACGTGCTCGCCGCCGCGCAAGAGTTGTTGGAAGACTAAACCAGCGGCAAGCCTCAAGCCTCAAGCTGCAAGCGGCGCTCGGCCTGCTTGCAGCTTGTAGCCTGCAGCTTGCAGCCAGGCGGAGCCTGCTGTTATGTCCCACCCGCGTCCCTACAGAATCGCCCTGAACGGTTACGGCCGGATCGGTCGCTGCGTGCTGCGCGCGCTGCACGAGCGAGGTGATCTGGACGTGCAGGTGGTGGCGTTGAATGATCTGGCCGACCGCGAGAGCATCGAGTACCTGACCCGTTTTGATTCGACTCACGGTCGCTTTCCCGGGCAGGTACAGCTGCAGGGCGAGCAGTTGCTGATCAACGGCCAGCCCATTGAGGTGCTGCGCTCGGCTGAGCCCGAGGGCGTTGACTGGCGCGCGCTGGATATCGATCTGCTGCTGGAGTGCTCCGGCCAATACACCACCCGCGAACAGGGCCTGCGCTTTGTGCATGCCGGCGTGCCGCGGGTGTTGTTCTCCCAGCCGATGGTTAGCGAAGAGGCGGTGGACGCCACTTTGGTGTATGGCGTTAATCACGCCAGCCTGCCGGCCGATGCGCGACTGGTGTCCAACGCGTCCTGCACCACCAACTGCAGTGTGCCGCTGCTCAAACTGCTGAACGAGGCGGTGGGGCTGGAGTACGTCTCTATTACTACCATTCACTCGGCGATGAACGACCAGCCGGTGATCGATGCCTACCACCACGCTGACCTGCGCCGCACGCGCTCGGCGTTCCAGTCGATGATTCCGGTCTCGACCGGCCTGGCGCGCGGTATCGAGCGCCTGCTGCCGGAGCTGGGCGGGCGTATTCAGGCCAAGGCTATCCGCGTACCGACGGTGAATGTGTCGGCGCTGGATATCACCCTGCAGGTGGCGCGTGACACCTGCGCCGAGGAAATCAATCAACTGCTGCGTGCAGCAGCCGACGGGCAGTACGCCGGGCTGCTGGATTACACCGAGCTGCCGCATGCTAGCTGTGACTTCAACCACGATCCGCACTCGGCGATTGTCGATGGCAGTCAGACCCGCGTCTCCGGGCCGCGGCTGGTGAACCTGCTGGTCTGGTTTGATAACGAGTGGGGTTTCGCCAACCGCATGCTGGATGTGGCGCGCTATTGGCTGGAGCAGCCGTCGAACTGAATACAGGTGGCGTGGCCGCAGGCTGCGGCGGCGCCGAAAAGATTGACACACTTACCAAGCAAGGAGCGGGCTATGACCGTATTGACCATGAGCGAGCTGGACCTCAAGGGCCAGCGAGTACTGATTCGTGAAGACCTCAACGTGCCGGTCAAGAACGGCAAGGTGACCAGCGATGCGCGTATCGTTGCTTCCCTGCCCACCATCAAGCTGGCACTGGAGAAGGGCGCCGCCGTGATGGTCTGCTCGCACCTGGGCCGTCCGGAAGAGGGCGTGTTCAGCGAAGAGAACAGCCTGGCACCGGTCGCCGCTTACCTGAGCGAAGCGCTGGGCCGTGACGTGCCGCTGGTGCGTGATTATCTCGGCGGCGTCGAGGTGCAGCCGGGCGAGCTGGTGCTGCTGGAAAACGTGCGTTTCAACAAGGGCGAAAAGAAGAACGCCGACGAGCTGGCCCAGCAGTACGCGGCGCTGTGCGACGTGTTCGTGATGGACGCCTTCGGCACCGCCCACCGCGCCCAGGGCTCGACCCACGGCGTGGCCAAATTCGCCACGGTCGCCTGCGCCGGCCCGCTGCTGGCCGCCGAGCTGGACGCGCTGGCCAAGGCACTGGACAAGCCTGCTCGCCCGATGCTGGCCATCGTTGCCGGCTCCAAGGTCTCGACCAAGCTGGATGTGCTGAACGCGCTGTCCGAGAAGTGTGACCAGCTGATCGTTGGCGGCGGTATCGCCAACACCTTCTTGGCGGCGGCCGGTTACCCGGTTGGCAAGTCGCTTTACGAGGCTGATCTGGTCGACACCGCCAAAGCGATTGCCGCCAAGGTCAGTGTGCCGCTGCCGGTTGACGTGGTGGTCGCCAAGGAGTTTGCCGAAACAGCTACTGCCACCATCAAGGCGGTAGCCGACGTAGCGGAAGACGACATGATTCTCGACATCGGCCCGCAGACTGCGGCGCAGTTTGGCGAGATGCTCAAAGCCTCCGGCACCATCCTCTGGAACGGCCCGGTTGGTGTGTTTGAGTTTGACCAGTTTGGTGAAGGCACCAAGGCGCTGGCGCAGGCCATCGCTGCCGGTGAGGGCTTCTCGATTGCTGGCGGTGGCGACACCCTGGCTGCGATCGACAAGTACGGCGTCGCCGAGCAGATTTCCTACATTTCCACCGGTGGTGGCGCCTTCCTCGAGTTTGTCGAGGGCAAAGTGCTGCCGGCTGTCGAGATTCTGGAGCAGCGTGCGCGCTAAGCGCAGCTGCAAGCCTCAAGCTTCAAGCTTCAAGCTTCAAGCGGCAAGGGGTGACCAGCCTCAGCTCAGGCGGGTAGACTGTCGGGATCGCCCGGACAGCTTGCCGCTTGGGGCTTGTCGCTTGCCGCAACGACTTTTTTAACGGAGAGATTGATTATGGCTCTTATCAGCCTGCGCCAGATGCTCGACCACGCCGCCGAATACGGTTACGGCGTACCCGCTTTCAACGTCAACAACCTGGAGCAGATGCGCGCCATCATGGAAGCGGCCGACAAGACCGATTCCCCGGTGATCGTGCAGGCCTCTGCCGGTGCCCGCAAATACGCCGGCGCGCCTTTCCTGCGTCATCTGATTCTGGCGGCTATCGAGGAGTTTCCGCACATTCCGGTGTGCATGCACCAGGATCATGGCACCAGCCCGGCGGTGTGCCAGCGCTCCATTCAGCTGGGGTTCTCCTCGGTGATGATGGACGGCTCCCTGGGTACCGACGGCAAGACCCCGACCAGCTACGAGTACAACGTCGACGTTACCCGTCGCACCGTTGAAATGGCCCACGCTTGTGGTGTGTCCGTCGAGGGTGAGCTGGGCTGCCTGGGTAGTCTGGAAACCGGCATGGCCGGTGAAGAGGACGGCATCGGCGCCGAAGGTGTGCTGGATCACAGCCAGCTGCTGACCGACCCGGAAGAAGCTGCCGACTTCGTCAAGCAGACCGGTGTGGATGCCCTGGCGATTGCCATCGGCACCAGCCATGGCGCCTACAAGTTCACCAAGCCGCCGACAGGCGACACCCTGTCGATCCAGCGCATCAAGGAAATTCACGCGCGCATCCCGGATACCCATCTGGTCATGCACGGTTCTTCCTCTGTGCCGCAGGAGTGGCTGGCGATCATCAACGAGTTTGGTGGCGAGATTCCGGAAACCTACGGTGTACCGGTTGAAGAAATCGTTGAGGGCATCAAGTACGGCGTGCGCAAGGTCAACATCGATACCGACCTGCGTCTGGCCTCTACCGGTGCCGTGCGCCGCTTCCTGGCGCAGAACCCCAGCGAGTTCGACCCGCGCAAGTATCTGGCCAAGACCGTCGATGCCATGCGCGATGTCTGTATCGCCCGTTACGAAGCCTTTGGTACCGCCGGCAATGCGTCCAAGATCAAGCCGATCTCGCTGGACGACATGTTCGAGCGCTATGCTCGTGGCGAGCTGGACCCCAAGGTCAACTAAGCAGGTCAGAGGGCGGCGACAGCCGCCCTTTTTGCGACAGGATCAATGCAATGAGTAATCAGGACGAACAGGACGATGAGTCCTTTGCCGAGGCCCGACTGGTCGAGGCGATTGAAAATCAGCTGGCCGCAGGTGAGCCGCCGGCGGCCCAGGCGACGCTGAACAAGCTGACGCTGGTTGGCTATGCGCGTGAGGACAGCATCGATCTGATGGCCCAGGTCCTGGCCTACAGCATCAACCGCATGCTGGAAGACGACGCCCCCTTTGATACCCCCGCCTACGAGCAGGCATTACGCAATCTGCCGACCCTGCCCGATGGTTCTGACGCGAGCTGAGTGCTCGCACCGCGTAACAGGATAACGACAATGAAACTGATGACCGTGCTGCGGATCGTCTTCCTTTATCTGCTGGCTGTGCTGGTGGCGACCCTGCTGGGCAGCCTGGTACAGACCCAATTCAATCTGGCCGCACTGCAGGCCCTGGATGTGCCGGTCGATGCGTCGACCCGGCTGCACAGCAGTCTGCACGACCTACGCTTTTTCAGCCCCTTTCTGGCCCTGATGGTGGCTGCCTGCCTGTTGCTGGCGCTGCCGCTGGCCGAAGCACTGGGGCGTATCTTCAAGCCCTGGCGTTGGTTGCTGTATTTTCTCGCCGGTTTTGTCGGCATCTGGGCCGCCTGTGCGCTGGCCAATTACCTGCTGCCGATGCCAACCTTTATCGCTGCCACCCGCGAGACGCCCGGTCTGCTGTCATTGATGGCGGCCGTCGGCCTGGGCAGCGCACTGTTTGGCCGCTTGACCAAACCCAAGGCGCGGCGCGGTCTGCGTGTGCTCGGTTGATTGTGCAAGGAGAAGGGCAATGAACAAGTTTGCTTTGCTGGGTACCTCGCTGGTGCTCTGTGCCGGTGCTGCCACGGCAGCCGATTATCAGGTTGAAACCCTGGCTGACGGCCTGTCCAATCCCTGGTCGCTGGCCTTTCTGCCGGACGGCGGCATGCTGGTCACCGAGCGCAGTGGCCAGCTGCGACTGCTTGATGCCGCAGGTCAGTTGCGCGCCGAGCCGGTTGCGGGCGTGCCGGAGGCCTTCGTCAACGGTCAGAGCGGTTTGATGGAGGTCGCGCTGGCGCCGGATTTTGCCGAGTCCGGCGAGCTGTTCCTTAGCTACAGCTGCGGCACCCGCGAGGCCAACCACACCTGCCTGGCGGCGGCGATCTTTAACGGCGAGGCGCTGGAAAACGCGCATGAAATCTTTCGCGTACAGCCGGCCAAGAAGGGCAGCGCCCACTATGGCGGACGCATTGCCTTTTTGCCGGACAACACCCTGCTCCTGACCCTGGGCGACGGCTTTGACTACCGCGAACAGGCGCAGAACACCGCTAACCACCTGGGCAGCATCGTGCGCCTCAATCGCGACGGTTCGGCGCCAGAGGACAACCCCTTCGTTGGTCAGGCAGATGCCATGCCCGAGCTGTACAGCATTGGCCATCGCAATGTGCAAGGCATTCTGGTCGACGACGCCGGGCGCGTGTTCAGTAACGAGCACGGCCCACGCGGCGGAGACGAGATCAACCTGATCGAGGCCGGCAAGAACTACGGCTGGCCGAAGATCACCTACGGCATTGACTACAACGGCTCGCAGATCTCGCCCTATACCGAGCTGCCCGGCTTGGAGCAGCCTCTGGTCTACTGGGATCCGTCCATCGCGCCGTCCGGCATGACCCTGTATCAGGGCGAGCTGTTCCCCGAGTGGCAGGGTAACCTGCTGGTGTCGGCGCTGGCCGGCAAGGAAGTGCGTCGCGTTGAGCTGAATGGCGATACGGCCGGCGAGCAAGAGTCGCTGTTTACCGAGCTGGGGCAACGTTTCCGTGATGTGCGCACTGGCCCCGATGGCGCCGTCTATCTGTTGACCGACAGCCCCAGCGGGCAACTGCTGCGGGTGGTGCCGGCCAACTGATCAGCCGCCCGTCACGCGCTGGCGATAGCTGCGTGGCGGGCAACCCAGCCAGCGCCGGAAGGTGCGACTGAAATTGCTGGTGTCCTGATAGCCAAGCCGTTCGGCGATCACTTCCATGCTCAACTCGGTATGTTCCAGCAGCCAGCAGGCCTGCTCGCTGCGTACCTGATCCAGAATCTGCTGATAGCGCACGCCCTCGCTGGCGAGGTGACGAATCAGCGTGCGTGCGGTGAGATGCTCCTGTGCTGCCATTTGCGCCAGCGTCGGGTAGTGGTATTCACACTGCAGCAGCCGCTGCTTGATGCGCTGGCTCAGATCGCCACCGCTATGCTGATGTTGCAGCTGATGCTCGCAGTCACGCAGCGCCTGCCGGTGCAGCTCGGCGTCAGCACCGAGGCAGGGTTGCTCCAGCAGGCCGCCTGGCAGGTGCAGGCGCAGTGCGTCGCTGTCGAACACCCAGTTGGCGGCGTAGTCGCGGACGGCGTCCGCCCAGTCAGGTTTGGCGCCCGGCCATTCCAGCGTCAACTCCGGCCCCAGCGGTTGTCCGCTGACCGTTTCCAGCAGGCGCAGCATGCCGGTGGTGAAATGGCCGAGCAGGTAATCGCGTACCGCCGGCGGCACCAGGTGTTCGTCCAGGCGCAGCACGGGCGGGTTGCGCTGTTCGACGACAAAGGTTGCCAGGTGCTGGCGCAGGGGCGCGTAGTGTTGTGCCAGCTCAATGGCCTCGCCAATGGTGGCAGCGGTGACGGCGGCGTAGCCGCCAGGGCCGTGGGTGGACACGTCGGTGTGCATGCCGGCAGCAAAGCCGAGACCGGGGTGGCCGGTGCGCAGGATCACGGCCTGCAGCAGATGGCAGAGCGTCTCCAGGTTGAGAAACCGGTTGCCCTGCAGTTGCTGTTCCCAGTGCTGCCCCAGCACGTCGAGCGCCGGGTTGTCCTGGTAGCCCTGACGGCGCAGTTCGGCCAGCACCAGGCGGGCGTAGATCGGGTGAACGGCTGGGCTGAGCCAGTAGTGTTCGGACGGCATGGTAGCTCTTGTTGAGTGCTTGTGGTGTCACAATATGACGGTTATTTGCCGCTTGCAACGGGTGGCGCTGTCGTGACTGCAGCGCATGATGGGCCACAGCAGGCGCGCCAGCTCAAGCGCACTGCTCAAACACAATAATAAGAGGACGCCCCCATGCAACACCTTGCTGCAGATAACGGCCTGGCCGGCTACGTAGACCGCAAGCGCAGACTCTGGCTGTTTTCCCTGATGGTGCCCGGACTGGCCTTGGTCGGGCCGCTGCTGTACATGCTCGTGTCGCCCAATGTGCTCTGGCTGTGGCTCTCGACGATTTTCGGCTACGTGGTGATTCCGATGCTGGACGGGGTGCTGGGTGAAGACCTGAGCAACCCTCCGGAGGAAGCGGTGCCGGCGCTGGAAGCTGACCCCTATTACCGCTATGTCACCTATGCGCTGGTGCCCATTCTGTGGGTCAGCTTTATCGTCAATATCGCCTTTCTGGGGCTGTATGAACTGCCCTGGTACGGCACGCTGGCGGTCATACTGGCAACCGGCGGCAGTCTGGGCTTTGGGTTGAACCTGGGGCACGAGATGGGCCACAAGAAGACCGGGCTGGAGCGCTGGCTGGCCAAGATTACGCTGGCGCTGGGTTGTTATGGCCACTTTTTTGTGGAGCACAACCGCGGCCATCACCGGGATGTAGCCACCCCGGAAGATCCGGCCTCCGCGCGTATGGGTGAAAGCATCTATCGTTTTGTCTTTCGCGAGATGCCCGGTGCCTTTTTCCGTGCCTGGGATCTGGAGGCGCAACGCCTTGAGCGCTGTGGCAAGTCGGTCTGGAGTCTCGACAACGAAGTGCTGCAGCCGGCGCTGATCAGTGCGGTGCTGTATGCGCTGCTGATTGCCTGGCTGGGTATCGAGATACTGCCGGTGATGCTGCTGATTGCCTTCTGGGGAGCCTTCCAGCTGACCCAGGCCAACTACATCGAGCATTACGGCCTGCTGCGTCGCAAGGAACCGAGCGGGCGCTACGAGCGCTGTCAGCCGCATCATTCGTGGAACAGCAATCACCTGTTCTCCAACTGGGCGCTGTTTCACCTGCAGCGGCATTCCGATCATCACGCTCACCCGACTCGGCGCTATCAGTCGTTACGTGATTTTCCGGATTTGCCTCGGCTGCCCAATGGTTACTTTGGCATGTACCTGCTGGCCTACTTTCCGCCGCTGTGGCAGCGGGTCATGGACCCGCGCCTGCTGGAAGCGGTGGGGCATGACCCGCAGCGCATCAACTTTTTGCCGGCCAAGCGTGAGCAACTGATGCGGCGTTATGGGCTGAGTGAGGCGCCGCTGGACGGTGCGGGAGCGGCAGCATGACGCGCTACCAATGCCCGGAATGTGGCTATGAATATGACGAGGCAGCGGGTGATCCGCATCAGGGGTATCCGGCGGGTACGGCCTGGGACAGCCTGCCCGAGACCTTTACCTGTCCGGACTGCGCTGTGCGCTACAAGGAAGACTTTCGCGCCCTTGAGGAGTGAGGCCGTGGCCGCTTATAGCGGCCACACCCACAGCAGCATGGGGATGCTAATGGTGACCACCAGCAGCTCCATGGGGAGCCCCAGGCGCCAGTAGTCGCCAAAGCGGAAGCCGCCCGGGCCAAGAATCAGGGTGTTGTTTTGGTGCCCGATGGGGGTCAGGAAGGCGCAGGAGGCGCCAATGGCCACGGCCATCAGGAAGCTGTCGGGATTCACGCCGAGCTGGCTGGCGACGCTCAGGGCAATCGGACACATTACAGCTGCGGTCGCGGCGTTGTTCATGAAGTCTGACAGGGTCATGGTCACCACCAGCATCAGGGTCAGGGCGATGATCGGGCTGCCCTGGGCGACATGTTCCAGCAGAGTGCGGGCCAGCACATCGGCAGCGCCCGTATCGCCCATGGCAGCGGCCAGCGGCATCAGCGCGCCGAGCAGCACGATGATCGGCCAGTCGATGGCTTCATACAGGCGCCGCAACGGAATCACCCGGGTCAGCATGTAGCCCAGTACGCCGGCGGTGAAGGCGACGGCCGCCGGCAGAATGCCGAATGCGGCCAGGCCCACCGAGCCGAGCATGATCAGTACCGCTGTCAGCGCCAGACGGCGGTCCGGGATGAGGATGCTGCGCGGGGCCAGCGGGGCGCAGCCGTATTCGCTGGCAAAGCCGGCGATGGCCTCCGGATCGCCTTGCAGTAACAGAACGTCACCGGCCTCGACCTCGGTCCAGCGCAGGCGGCGGATAGAACGATGCCCCTGGCGCGAGATGGCCAGCAGGTTGATGCCGAAGCGGGTACGCAGGGCAATGTCCGAAGCACTGCGGCCGAGGATGTCGGCGCCGGGCTGGACGACCATTTCCTGCAACACGATCTCGTCGCTGTGGCGTACCGGTGGCGTCTGTTCTTCTGCGTCTTTCTCGCTGTTCGGCGTCGTCTCGCCGGCAGGCTCGTCGCTGTCTTCGTTTTCCTTTTCTTTGTCTTTCTCGGCGTTGCCGGGCGGCACGGCCTCTTCCAGCTTCAAGCCCAGGCGTGTCAGCGACGCGCCCAATGCCTCCGGGTCGGATTCGATGACCAGAATATCGCCGGCGCGCAGGATGCGGCTGGACAACGGTGCGATCACGCGAAAATCGTTGCGCACCATGCCGACAATCTGCGCATCGCCGTCATCCAGCAGCTGCTCCACCTCGCGCAGGGGCTTGCCATCGATCTTGCTGTCGGCATCAATGTGTACCTCGGTGAGGTAGGTGCCGGTGTCAAAACTACCCGCCTCGGGTTGCGGGCGGTGGGGCACCAGCCAGCGGCTCGCCAGCACGGCCAGCAGCACGCCGCCCAGCGCGACCGCCAGGCCCACCGGCGTGAAGTCGAACATGCTGTAGGGGCCGAGTTCGGTCTGTGCGCGAAAGCCCGATACGATCAGGTTGGGCGGCGTGCCGATCAGCGTGGTCATGCCACCCAGAATGGTGCCGAAGGCCAGTGGCATAAGCACGCGCCCGGGGGGCACGCCCTGGCGGTTGGCCAGCTGCATGGCAATCGGCATCAGCAGCGCCATGGCGCCGACGTTGTTCATGAAGGCGGACAGGGCGGCGCCGAGCAGGGTCAGAAAGCCCAGTCCCAGCAGCACCCCGCCGCGTTGCGGCAGTGCGCGCTGAGCCAGTGCCTCGACGGCGCCGGTGGTCTGCAGGCCTTTGCTGAGGATCAGCACGGCGGCGACGGTGATGACGGCAGGATGACCAAAGCCGACGAAGGCGTCGGCGGCGGGGGTAAGGCCGGTCACGACGCAGGCCAGCAGCGCGGCCAGGGCAACAATATCGTGCCGCCAGCGGCCCCAGAGGAAGAGGGCAATGGTGCAGGCGAGGATGAGCAGAATAAGCTGCTGGCTGGCGTCCATGATGTACTGCTCCGGTTGGCCCTGCGAGCCTGTGGCGCTCAGCCGGGGCTGGTCGCGCTAAGGGCCGGTTGAGGCCTGGGTTAAATCAGGCGCACCTTGAAGCGCCTTCCCTTGATCTTGCCATCACTCAAGCGTTGCAGTGCCTGCTTGGCCTGCTCGCGGCGGATGGCTACCAGCGCCTGAAAGTCGCTGATGCTGATCTTGCCGATGGCATCGCCTGGCAGGCCGGCATCGCCGGTCAGGGCGCCCAGCAGGTCGCCGGGGCGCAGCTTGTCCTTGCGTCCACCGGCGACGGCCAAGGTGCGCATCGGCGCGATCAGCGGTTGCTCGGGCCGTTCCGGCAACTGCTCTATCTCGCCCCACTGCAGCGGACCCTGATGATTCTCTTCGATTGGCCGCAGGCGTTTGAGTTCCCGCGGGGCAACCAGGCTGAGGGCCAGGCCAGGCTGACCGGCGCGGCCGCTGCGACCGATGCGATGGGTGTGCGCGGCAGGGTCCGCGGCGAGTTCGACATTGATGACCGCCGCAACACCGGCGATATCGATGCCGCGCGCGGCCACGTCGGTGGCGGTCAGCACGCTACAGCTCTGGTTGGCAAACAGGGCCAGTACCTGGTCGCGCTCGCGCTGCTCCATATCACCATGCAGGGCCAGGGCACTGATGCCCTCGGCGCCGAGGTAGTCGGCCAGCTCCTGGCATTGCTGACGGGTGTGGCAGAAGGCGATGCAGGGCTGCGGACGGTTGGCGGCCAGCAGGCGCAGTACCGACGCGAAGCGCTGCTCGGCCTCGATCTCGTAGAAGCGCTGCTCGATCGGACTGTCGGCGCTTGCGCGTTCTACCTTGACCTGCGCCGGGTCGCGCAGCAGGTCGCCGGTCAACTGGGCCAGACTCGGAGGGTAGGTAGCGGAGAACAGCAGCGTCTGGCGCCGGGCTGGCGTATGGCCGACGATCTCGCGGATGGCATCGACAAAGCCCATGTCGAGCATGCGGTCCGCTTCATCCAGCACCAGGCAGTTCAGGCTGTCGAGCTGCAGGGTGCCGCGATTGAGGTGGTCTTGTACCCGGCCGGGGGTGCCGACAATGACGTGGGCGCCCTGTTCCAGCGAGGCCGCCTGCGGGCCGAAGGGGACCCCGCCGCTGAGGGTAACGATTTTGATGTTGCCCATACCGCGTGCCAGCTTGCGCAGTTCCTCGGTGATCTGGCCTGCCAGCTCACGTGTCGGGCTCAGCACAAGCGACTGGCAGCCAAAAAAGCGCGGGTTGAGTGGTGCCAGCAGGCCCAGACCAAAGGCAGCGGTCTTGCCACTGCCGGTCGGTGCCTGGGCGATCAGGTCGCGGCCCGCCAGAATCAGCGGCAACGCGCTGGCTTGAATCTCGGTGGTGTGTTCATAGCCGAGCTGCGCAAGTGACTGCAGCAGTGGAGCGGGCAAAGAGAGAGAGCTGAAGGGGACTTGAGTCACGGGTGCCGGAGCCTGATCTGCGCAAAGAGGGTGTGCAGTGTATCAGAGCGCCCGCACGGCGGCTGGCGTCAGCGACGGATGCGCGTTTTGCGAAAACCTCCGTGGCTGACAAACGAGCCGGTATCGCCGGTTATCCAGAAGCGCGTGGCGCGATAAAACGCCTGGGGCATGCTGGTGTGGTAGCTGCGGGTTTTACGATATGCCCAGAGCCATCCTCGTTTGCGCTCTTCCATAGTTACTGCCTTGTCCTGAGGTCTGAAATTTATCGTCAAAAAAGCCGCCCTTTTGTGAGCGGCTTCTGTCTTTTGTCGTTTTTTTGACTGCTTATGGGCGCAGCATATCGCGAATTCGTGTTCTGTGAAACGTGTCCCAACTGACCGAGCATGCGTGAAAAGGTTCAGCGGGACAGTGTCACCTGATTGCGCCCGCCTTCCTTGGACTGGTACAGCGCCTTATCCGCGCGCTCCAGTAGCGTCAGGTAGCCAGCCATATCATCGGTCAGGGTGGCTACCCCCAGGCTGATGGTGAAGGTCAGCGGGCTACCCTGATAGTCCAGTTGCTGGCGCTCAATACTGCTGCGCAGGCGCTCGGCAAACTGCGCTGCCCCATCCAGGGTGGTGCCGGGCAGCAGCACCACGAACTCCTCACCGCCGTAGCGTCCGGCAAAATCGGTTTCACGAACCAGTTGCGAGGTGATGCGCGCTGTTTCGCGGATCACCTCGTCCCCGGTCTGGTGGCCATAGGTGTCGTTGACCCGTTTGAAATGGTCGATATCAAAGATCACCAGGCTGACCGGATTGTCGTAACGCTGATGGCGCGCAAATTCGCGTTCCAGGCAGGATTCCCAGTACCGGCGATTGAGCAGGCCGGTCAGGCCATCACGCAGGGCCAGTTCCTGGAGCTTAGTATTGGCTGATTCCAGTTGCCGTTTGTTTACAGCGACACCGGTCACATCATAAATAATCAAACAGACATGGTCCGTTTTGCCGGTGCTGCTGCGCAGGGGCAGGATGGTGACGTTCTGGTACATCTCGTCAGCCATGCCGGTGATCGGCTGGTAGCTTTTGAAGTGTACGAGATTGGGCCGTTGTTCCCAGATGGTGAACGCGCGGGTGCCCAGCATTACGGCCGTTTCGACCTTGTGGGTAAACCAGCCCTGGTCAATTTCGGGGAACAGCGCAAACAGCGACTGCCGGGCGGCCTTGTCGGCACCGACCCCGGAGTGGTTTTCCATAAAGCTGTTCCAGACCTCGACATTGTAGTCGCGGTCCATGACCACAACGCCGACATCAATGCTCTGCACGATGTCGAGCAACCAGTGGAGTTCGTTGATATCGATGTGTTCGGCCATCTGTAGGGTCCGGTTGTGCTCAGTCGATCAGGTAATCGAGCCGCTCCCGCAACTTGGGCACCGAGTCCTCGGTAAACAGCAGCAGAAGATCGAAGTGAATGTCGAGGTTTTCCAGTCCATAGCTGATTTCTACCGCCAGCGTACGCTTCCAGCGTCGTTGGTTGATACGAATCAGGTCCTCGATGGGGCAGTGCTGGCCCAGCACCAGTGGGTGACCCTGCGACAGGGTGATATTCAACTGCTCGGACAGGCCGTTCAGGCAGGCGCCGATGATGATGCTGGCCAGGTCAAGCTGCATCTCCAGCTGCGCGCTTTCATCTCGCTGGGTGTTGAGCAGTTTGGCGACATCGTCGATTTCCGAGTCGTGGAATATCAGCAGCGCCTCACCGGCAATACCGCCGCCGATATAGCCCTGGCAGATGGCGGACAGGCGCTCGTCACGCTGGGCATCGGCCAGTGCCATGTGCAGTTCGCCTACCTCGAGGATATTGACGTTGGGGATTGGCAGCTTGATGAACACCCCAAGCACCCGGCCGAGCAAGTCGGCAGCGCGGCCCATGGCGACATTGGACACTTCGCGGAAGGCATCGCGGAAGGACACGTTGGGCAGGGGGCGGTAGATGTCGTCCTGTGCAGCAGGCGCTGGCGCCAGCGGCACGTCGACGCCCAGGGAGTTGAGGGCCTCGGCCAGCTGCATCGGATCGGCCGGCTTTTTCAGAAAGGCACGGGCGCCCAGTGCCTTGGCACGGCGTACCGCTTCCTCCTGGACGTCGCCGGAGACGACAATAACCTCGGCGCTGAGACCTTCCTCGCGCAGCTGGGTCAGCACGCCAAAGCCGTCCAGCTCTGGCATGGTCAGGTCGAGCAGGACGATCTGGCCATGGCCCTGACGGATCGCCTCCATGCCTTCGAGGCCGTTGGTCGCCTGGGTGATGCGAAATGGCCAGTTAGCCGGCAGGGCCCGGATCAGCTGCTTCCGAGCCATGTTGGAGTCGTCGCATACGAGCAGTGGGATAGCACTCACGGTGTAGTCCTGGTTGCTAATCGGTGCCGCTGGGCTTCAGTTATCGCGGTGGTGGCCGACAAGGGCACATGGCCAGTAGCCAGCGTGCCGTCCAAGCATGACAACTTATTGACCTCTTGAGAAGCAATCTTGCAGAAATGTCGGGCCTTTTTCGGAGAAAGGTCGCACATTTCAGGGGGACAGGCAGTGCTGCCATCTATTCTGGTCCTGGTTGGCTGCTACGCACGTTAATGGGGAAGTCGATGCCAGAGCGTCTGGGACAGAGTGAGGAACATCGCCGTTCGGTGCTGCGCGCGCTGTTGTGGATCACCGTTGCGGCCGGGCTGGTGTTCGCCGCCATCAACTTTTCCCGCGGGCTCTATGCGCTGGCCAGCCTGGAAGTAGCCTACGCGCTGTTCGCCGGCGCCCTGCTGCCGATAGTCGGCACCACGCGTCATCTGTGGCGCTGGACGGTGGCTTACCTGGTGCCGTTTTTCTGCATCATGGAGTTTGCGCTGGTGCTGCCCAACACTTCCTTTACCGTGTTTGCCTGGATTCAGACCATCCCCATTATTTCCTATCTGTTGCTTGGGCGGCGCGGTGGTTTCTGGATGTCTCTGGTATTTATCAGTCTTGGCGTGGTGGCTTTTAACGTGCGCTATCTGACCGGTGACAGTGCCCTGCTGCAGATGGTCGTGGTCGCCAATGTGGGCTTCAGCAGTCTGGCCATGATGGTGTTCTCGCATATCTACGAGCGTAGTCGGGTCGATAACGAGCGGCGGCTGATCGAGCTGGCCGGTACCGACAGCCTGACCGGACTGGCCAACCGCATGCGCCTGGCTGACGAATTTCGGCGCATTCGCAGCCAGGTGGAGCGCAGTGATCAGGATCTGTCGCTGGTGGTGCTGGACCTGGACTGGTTCAAGCGGCTGAATGATCGCTTTGGCCATGAGGTGGGCGATCGCGCGTTGCAGCACACGGCGCAGCTGTTGGCAGCACGTTTGCGAGACTCGGATCTGCCCTGCCGCATCGGCGGCGAGGAGTTTGCCTTGTTGCTGCCGGGGGCGAGCCTGGCGCAGGCCGCTGAGCTGGCCGACGGGTTGCGCGCCCAGCTGGCACAGACGCCGCTGCAGGTAGGGCAGGAGCAGGTGGTGATCACCTTCAGCGCCGGCGTTGCCACCTTGGGCGAGGACGGTGACGACCTCAGTGCCCTGTTGCGCACGGCAGACCGGCGCATGTACGAGGCCAAGCACAGCGGTCGAGATCAGGTTGTTGCCGCCGGCCAGCGCTACCCGCTGGGTGCCGAGCTGCCGGGGGGCGGGGCGACTGCGCGTGTGGCGGAGGCGGATGATGGCGCGTCGAAGGATGTGTGAGCGCGTCTGCACCGGGGTTGTGCCGGCCTGAGGCTCTTCTACACTGGGGGTAGATTCCTGCTGAGCAGTGAGGAGACGAGCAATCATGTATATCGGTGTGCCGACTGAGATAAAGAACCATGAATACCGCGTGGGGCTGACGCCTGACTCGGTGCGTGAATTGACGGCCCATGGGCACCAGCTGCTGGTGCAATCCGGGGCAGGCAGTGCCATCGGGTTTAGCGATGAGCACTACCGTGAAGCTGGCGCCCGACTGGTGTCACGCGAGCAGGTCTTCAGCGACAGTGAGCTGGTGGTCAAGGTCAAGGAGCCCCAGGCTGAAGAGCGACGCCTGCTGCGTCCCGGGCAAACGCTGTTTACCTATCTGCATCTGGCCCCAGACCCCGCCCAGACCCGCGACCTGCTGGCCTCTGGTGCAACCTGTATTGCCTACGAAACCGTTACCGACGCACAGGGACGGTTGCCGCTGCTGGCGCCGATGTCCGAAGTGGCTGGTCGTATGGCCATTCAGGCTGGTGCCGGCTGTCTGGAGAAGGCACGCGGTGGTCGTGGCGTCCTGCTGGGCGGGGTGCCGGGCGTGCCGGCGGGCCGCGTCGTCATCCTGGGTGGCGGTGTGGTGGGCAGCAATGCGCTGGCCATGGCGGTGGGCCTGGGCGCGCAGGTTATGGTGTTGGACAAGAGTCTGGATGTGCTGCGTCGGCTGGACGCCCAGTATGGCAATCGCATCGAGACCCGCTACGCCACGGCGACGGCGGTGGAGGCGGCGCTGCTGCAGGCCGATCTGGTGATCGGTGCGGTGCTGGTGCCCGGCGCTGCGGCGCCCAAGCTGATCAGCGCCGAGCTGATTCGCGCGATGCCGGCCGGCAGCGTGCTGGTTGATGTGGCGATTGATCAGGGGGGCTGTGCGCAAACCTCAAAGCCAACTACCCACGCGGAGCCGACCTATCTGGTTGACGAGGTGGTGCACTACTGCGTGGCCAATATGCCGGGAGGCGTCGCTCGGACCGCGACCCAGGCGTTGAATAATGCAACGCTACCCTTTGTGCAGGCGCTGGCCGAGAAAGGTGTGGCGCGAGCGCTGCGCGAGGACGCGCATCTGGCGAACGGCCTCAACGTGAGCCACGGTGCGCTGTGCAACGCCGAGGTTGGCGCGGCGCTGGATATGCCGGTGCAGACGCTGAAAGAGGCGCTGGCCACCCTCGGAAGCGCGTCCTGAGCAAGGCGCCGGCAGGCGGCGATCAGCCGTCTGCCGCTGCGTTCTCGGCGCGCAGGGCGCTGATGCGCTCGTCCTTCGCCTGCCACAGGTCTGAAACCCACTGCTGAAAAGCAGCCCGGTACGCCGGGTCGTCGCTGTAGTTACCCTGCAGCAGTTCGCCGGGCAGCTGACACTCGCGGATATCGACGATGACGCGCGCAACCTGGCCACTGACCAGGCGCCAGAAGCCCGGCGGCTTGGCCTCCGGGTAGACGATGGTGACATCCAGTACGGTGCGCATCTGAGCACCCAGCGCGGCGACTACAAAGGCGATGCCGCCAGCCTTGGGTTTAAGCAGGTGGCGGTAAGGCGACTGCTGTTGCTGTTGCTTGGCTGGCGTGAAGCGCGTGCCTTCCAGGTAGTTGACCACGGTCACCGGCAGGCTCTGGAATTTTTCGCAGGCGCGGCGGGTTATTTCCAGGTCTTTGCCACGGTCTTCGGGGTGGCGGTCCAGGTGCGCCTTGCTGTAGCGCTTCATGAAGGGGTAATCCAGTGCCCAGAACGCCAGCCCGAGAAACGGCACCCAGATCAGCTCGCGCTTGAGAAAGAACTTGAAATACGGCGTCTTGCGATTGAACGCCTTGACCAGAGCGGGGATGTCTACCCAGGACTGGTGGTTACTGATAACCAGGTAGGAATGTCGGCTGCTGAGCGGTGTATCGCAGCGGATGTCCCAATGGGTGGGGGTAAGCAGGGCAAAAATGGTTTTGTTGCCCTCGGCCCAGGTCTCGGCGATCCACATGACGCCAGCCGAGCAGGCTCGCTGCAGGGGCGGCCACGGCAGCAGCTTGATCAGCCCCAGCAGCAGCATCGGGCCAATACCGATCAGGGTGTTGAGCAATATCAGCAGGCAGGTCAGCAGGCCTGTCATCCAGTGGGGCATGGCGGGTTCCTTGTCGCTGGCAAGCGCCAAGCATAGCGAGTTTTATGGCCGAGCGGCCAGCCGGCGTTCACCCGTACAGGGGATGGGCAGCGTGGTAAGCGGTTTCTATCGTCAATGTCCGGGGACGCAAGCCCTGCAGACGCGCTGACTAATCCGCCGGAGAGCGCACCGGCACGGCTCTGGAGCAGGTTGTTATGGCGGCGGTGGGTAAGCCCGAGCTGAAATACGCGGCATCGGCTGCGCTATGTGCGGGACTGCGTCAGCGCAGCCTGACCCGGCTGCTGCTGGCGTTGCTCTCGGGGGCGTTGCTGTCGCTGCCCTGGGTTGACGGTGGTCTGTACTGGAGTGGCTGGGTCGGCTGGGTGCCTCTGCTGTTTGCGCTGCATGGCAGCAGCCTACGTCAGGCCACCCTGATCGGCTGGTGCTGCGGTACCGTGTTTTACCTCGGAACGGCCTACTGGATGGTGGACTTCGCCATCCACCTGAAGGGGCTGTCGCTGCCGGTCAGCCTGCTGTTGGCATCGTTGTTCTGGCTTTATGCCGGCGCCTCCCTCGCCGTCGGCTGCCTGCTGTTTCGCCTGATTTCGCGGCGTTTGCCGCAGCTTGATCTGATCAGTTTTCCGCTTGCGATCGTCATGTGCTGCGCGTTGTACCCGACGTTGTTTGACCTGCGCTTCAGTGAAACCCAGGCAGCCTTTTTACTGGCGCTGCAGGGCGTTGACCTGGTCGGCGCGCAGGGGCTCGACATGCTTATGCTGTTGAGCAACATGCTGCTATTTCAGTGGCTGCAGCGTGATATCGCGGGGGCGAAAGGGGGGCTGGCCGCGGTTGGCGCGACGCTGATACTTGCCTGGTTTGTCTACGGCTGGTTTGCCCTGGGCCACTGGGATCGCCAAGCCGCATCATGGCAAAGCATGCGGGTCGGACTGGTACAGCCCAATGACGCGCCGACCCGGCGTATTCCTGAGCCGCCTGAAGGCTACTCGCGCGAATACCCGGAAGAAATGGAAGCCACGCGCCGGCTGTCGGCGGCGGGGGCGCACTGGGTGGCCTGGCCGGAGGCGCGCTACAAGGGCTACTTTGACCAGCAAAGCGTGCGTCAGGCCTGGGCAGACCAGATATTGGGCATGTCGTCAGACCTGTTCTTTCATGACGTGGAAACCCGTAACCGGCATGCCACGCCGATCAGTTACAACACCCTGGGCTGGCTGGGGCAGGATGGCTCGTTAGTGGCTCAGTATCGCAAGATGCAGCGCGTGCCGTTTGGCGAGTATCTGCCGACGTTCTGGACGTTGCCGGGCATCAACTGGCTGACCACCCGGTTTCTTGGCGACTATCTGCGTGAGGTCGGGGAGGGGCAGGAGCATGTCGACTTCCCTATAGAGGGCATGCGCGTAGTGCCCAAAATCTGCTACGAAACGGCCTTTCCCGAATTTATCGCGGAGGCCATCGGCAGCGATGCCGGCGGTAAGGTGCTGCTGTTTGTCTCCCAGGACAACTGGTTCGGCGAAAGCTCTCAACCGTTTCAGCACCGCGCGATGTCGATCGTGCGCGCGGTTGAGAATCGCGTGCCCATGCTGCACCTGATCAACAATGGCCCTTCTGTGGCGGCCCTGCCCAGCGGTCGCGCGATCGCCGGTACGCCGGCCTTCAGTCGTGCCGAAATGCTGGTTGATCTACCCTATTCGCCAACCAGCGGCGGCAGCTTTTTTACTCGTCATGCGCAATACCTGAACGGGGTCTGGTACACGGCGCTGGCCGTCTTGCTGGGCTGCGCGCTGTGGCCGCGTCGGCGGCGCTGAGGCCGTCTGCTCAGGCGAACTGGCCGGCGGTGTAGCCTGAGGACCAGGCCCACTGAAAGTTGAATCCTCCCAGATGCCCGCTGACATCCAGTACCTCGCCAATAAAGAACAGCCCCGGGCAGGTTTTGGCTTCCATGGTTTTGGAGCTGACGTCGTCGGTACTGACGCCCCCCAGAGTGACCTCCGCGGTGCGGTAGCCCTCGGTGCCTGATGGTTTGAGCTGCCAGCCGTTGAGCAGAGCGCCAATCTCCCGCAGCTGGCGGTCCGGCATCTCGGCCAGCGCGGTGTCGTCGTCGGCAGGCCACCAGAGCGTTTGCAGTTCCGCCACCAGTGACTTGGCCAGGTGAATGCCGAGGCGGGTTTTCAGCCGGCTGCGCGGTTGCTGCTGCTTTTCATCCAGCAGCCACCGGGCGGCGTCCAGGCTGGGCAGCAGGTCGATGCGCAGTGTGTCGCCGTTGTGCCAGTAGTTGGATATCTGCAGCATCGCCGGGCCACTCAGGCCGCGGTGCGTAAACAGCATCGCTTCGCTGAAATGGCGCCCGTTGCAGCTGACCTCGACATCCAGCGCCAGGCCGGCCAGCCGCTCGCAAACGGCCTTGAACTGGTCGCTGAAGGTAAAGGGCACGAGGCCTGCGTGGCGTGGCGTCAGCTTGAGGCCGAACTGTTCGGCGAGCTGATAGCCGAGACCGCTACCGCCCAGTGTCGGGATCGAGAGGCCGCCGGTGGCGACTACCAGCGACTGGCAGCGAAGGGTAACCGCGCGGCCCTGCTGTTCAACCTGCAGGATGAAACCGCCGCTCTCCTGGCGCGCTACGCTGGTTAGCCCACAGCGGGTACGAATGTCCACCTGGGCTTGCAGGCACTCATTCTCCAGCATGTCGAGAATCGGCTTGGCCGAATCGCGGCAGAACAGCTGCTGATGTTTGCGTTCTTCGTAGTCGATGGCATAGCTGCCGACCATCGAGATGAAGTCCCATTGGTTATAGCGTTTGAGTGCCGACTTGCAGAAGTGCGGGTTGGCGGAAATAAAGTTGTCGGCTTCCACGCTGTAATTGGTGAAGTTGCAGCGCCCGCCGCCGGACATCAGGATCTTTTTGCCGATGCGGTTAGCCCGCTCGAGCACCAGCACCCTGCGTCCGCGCTGGCCTGCCGTTGCGGCGCACATCAGCCCGGAGGCGCCGGCGCCGAGTACGATCACGTCAAAGTCGGAGGCTGGCTGGGGCACGTCAGGAGTCCGCGAATGGATGGCTGGAAGCGGCGAATTCTAGCATTGTTGGGGAGCCTGCGTAGAATGCGGCCTTATCGGCTATTGGAGGAAAACGGTATGTCATCGAACCCCCCCCCGGGCTCTGCAGACCCCTTGCACGGCGTTACTCTGAAGGCGTTGCTGGAGTGGCTGGTAGAGCACTATGGTTGGGACGAGCTGGGACGTCGGGTACCCATCAACTGCTTCCTGCATGAACCGAGCATGAATTCCAGTCTCAAGTTTCTGCGTCGCATGCCCTGGGCCAGAGAGAAGGTGGAGGCCCTGTATATCGCCGCTCAGCGCTAAGCCATCCAGCCCAGTGTTGCGGCGCTCAGCAGCAGGTAGCGCCCACCTTTGGCTACGGCCACGATCAGGGTAAAGCGCCAGAGCGGCTCTCGCATGACCCCCGCGACGATGGTCAGCGGGTCACCGACGAAGGGCGCCCAGCTCAGCAGTAGCGACCAGTAGCCCCAGCGGTGGTAGGCCGCCTGGGTACGGGCCAGGCGCTCGGGTGTTAGCGGAAACCAGCGGCGTTGCTGGAAGTGCGTAATGTAGCGCCCCAGCCACCAGTTGAGGATGGCCCCCAGCAGGTTGCCGGCGGTGGCGACCAGCAGAACCGGTAGTGGATCGTAGTGACCGCTCAGCAGCATGGCGACCAGCGCAAACTCCGACTGCAGCGGCAGCACGGTGGCGGCGCCAAGGGCGATCAGGAACAGGCCAATATAACTACTCAACTCCCACATGGCGGCTCCGGCGCGGTTCGGCGCCCCAGCATAGCAGTCGAGGCTGGCGGCTGACCGCGCACCGCCAGATGATTGTGTGTCGTTGTGCGTCTGGGCCGGTGGCATTGCTGGCAGGCGGGTTGATGCCAGGGATTTATTTCTAATTTCCATAAATATCGAATCAATGCTTCACCGTGTCAGGCAAAGCAGGAATAATGGCGCGTTTTTCCCGCCGTACTGGAGTGTGCATGTCCGAGTTGTCTGCAGACCTGACCGATGTTTCCCCCGCTCACCCCGCTGGCTCGTTATCTTGGCTGATCCTGCTGGCGCTGGCCGTGGGCGGGTTTGGCATTGGCACCGGCGAGTTCGTGATTATGGGGCTGATGCCCACCATTGCCGCGGATCTGGCGGTTACCGAGCCGCAGGTTGGGCATGTGATCAGCAGCTACGCCCTCGGTGTGGTGGTTGGCGCGCCGATTCTGGCGATCTTTGGCGCCAGACTGTATCGCCGGCATCTGCTGTTGCTGCTGATGGTGTTTTTTGCACTGGGTAACCTCGCCAGTGCGCTGGCTCCGGACTACCACAGCCTGCTGCTGGCGCGCTTTGTTGCCGGCTTGCCGCACGGCGCCTACTTTGGCGTGGCGGCACTGGTGGCGGCCTCGCTGGTGGCACCGAACAAGCGCGCGGCGGCGGTCAGCCTGGTCATGCTGGGGCTGACGCTGGCGATCCTTCTGGGCAATCCGCTGGCGACCTTGCTCGGGCAGCAAATCGACTGGCGCTATGCCTTTGTTGCCGTGGCAGTCATTGCGCTGCTAACGGTGCTGCTGATCGCGTTGTTTCTGCCGCTGGATCGGGGCGTGGTGCGCAGCAATCCGCTGGCCGAATTGCAGGCCTTTCGCCGTATTCAGGTGTGGTACGCGCTGGGTATTGGTGCCATCGGTTTTGCCGGCATGTTCTGTGTGTTCAGCTACCTGGCGGTGACCCTGCTGGAGGTGACCGGTGTCACGCCATTGGTTGTGCCACTGGCGGTGGCGACCTTTGGTGCCGGTACGCTGCTGGGCAACCTGGCCGGGGGCTGGTTGTTTGAGCGGCTGCAGTTTGCTGCGGTAGGGGTGGTGTTGCTCTGGAGTATCGGCGTGCTGCTGCTGTTTCCATTTGCCGTGCAGACCCTGTGGAGCGCACTGCTGGCGGCATTTTTGGTGGGCACCATGGTGGCGCTGTCACCCCCGCTGCAGACGCGCCTGATGGACGTGGCCGCCGATGCGCAGACGCTGGCCGCCGCCTCCCATCACGCGGCCTTCAACGTAGCCAACGCGCTGGGCCCCTGGCTGGGTGGCCTGGCGATCGGCGCCGGACTGGGCTGGACGGTCACCGGCTATGTTGGTGCGTTGACCGCCGTAGCTGGCCTGGGCCTGTTCCTGCTCTCTTGGCAACGTCAGCGTCGCCACCCGGAAGAGCTCAGCCCGCCGGTCTGACCTCAGGCGCTGGTCAGGTACTGATCGTTGAAGGCCTTGGCGCGTAGGGCCGCCGGGCGCTGGAACGCAGTGGCGACAAAGTCGGCAAAGCCTGGACGCTCGGGCACCACACCCTCGCTCATCGCCCAGCCCAGCTGGGCTGCCAGGTACAGGTCGGCGGCGGTGAAATGGTTGCCGCACAGCCAGGGGCCGCCCAGCAGCCCCTGTTGCACCGTGTTCAAGGTGTCTTCAAAGGTACCAAAGCCGACCATGCGTGTGCGCTCTTGGGGCACCTCCCAAGCAAGCTTGCGGGCGGTAATCGCCTGTTCCAGCGGCCCGGCGGCAAAGAACAGCCAGCGCAGATAGGCGGCGCGCCGCGGGTCGTCGACCGGCGGCGCCAACTGGGCGCGGGGGAAACGATCGGCCAGATAGGCGCAGATGGCGGCACATTCGGTAATCAGCAGGTCGCCGTGCATCAGCGCAGGCACCTTGCCCATCGGGTTGATAGCCCGGTAGTGGTCGCTCTTCATGTCGTCGCCGTAGTCGATCCAGACGGTTTCATACGGCATCTGTAGCTCTTCGAGCATCCAGTGAACGAGACGACCGCGCGATTGCGGGTTGCTGTACAGGGTGAGTCCATGCATGGGTGTTTCTCCTTTTTGGCCAACACCCAGCATAGCCCTTGCGGCGGCGTCAGGTCATGAAAACCTTACCCAGCCCCACCGCGCTGGTCACCAGCAGGGTAACGCCGAGCACGCGGAAGAACTGGCCGCTGTCGTTGTGCAGCATGCGGTTATGAAAGCGCAAGCCAATCAGGTGGCCTACGGTGACGCAGGGCAGCAGCCAGAGATGGTGGATCAGTTGCAGGTCTACGCCGGCCCAGACAAAGGCGGCCATCTTGATCGAGACCAGCACGAACCAGAGTACGAACAGCGTATCGCGCAGTTGTTCGCGGGCAACATGCTGCGCTGCTACAGCAATGATCAGCGGCGCACCGATCAGCGAAGTGCCGCTGATGTAGCCGCCGAGCATCAGGAACAGGGTATCGACTACCCGGCTGTTGCTGCGAAAGGGGCGGTTGAAGATGTACGACAGGGCGTAGCCTGAGACGATCACAAAGATGATCAGGCTCATGATCTTCGGCGGCAGGGTCAGCAGGCCGAATACCCCGATCAGCTTGGGGACCATCATTACCAGCAGCATATGGCCAAGGTAGCGCCAGTCGACCGAGCCACCTGCGTTGCCCTGCTGCTGCGTTGTCCTGGGTTGTCGCCGGTTGTTCATGATCACCGTTAGCGAGGAGAACAGCAGCAGGTGGGCGGCAATCAGGGGCAGGAATACCAGCGGATCATCGTGTATCAGCAGCAGGAAGGGGAGTGCCAGTACTGCGCCGCCAAAGCCCAGTCCGGAACGCACAAAGCCGCTCCAGACAAAGACCAGACCGATTAATACGTATTGCCAGAGACTCAAGTCGGTCATGGGTGCCCGCCGGATCAACAAAGCCGCTCAGTATACCGATCTTGCTGCCAGGTTGGCGTTGCGCTGCGGCGGACGCTCTGTTGCCCGCGCGGATCAACGCGCGATTCAGGCGCTGCGGTCCAGCGCCAGATCGGTATGGCTGTACAGGCGAAAGCTGCGGCTGGTGTCGGCGTAATCCCAGCGCGCCACCGAGCAGGCGTGAAACGGGCCGTCGGTGCTGTGCTCGATCAGATTCACCGAGTTGGGAATGTCGCCGCGCACACGTGACGACAGCGCGGTGCCGGCCTGCGCAGTCCAGGCCTGGCGCCCGCTGGTCTGCCCGTTCAGCGGGCGCACGTAGGGCAGGTGAATGTGCCCGGCGAGCAGCAGGTCCAGCCCGGCATCGACCCAGCGCGGCACCACGGCATCGCCGCCGATCAGCAGGTTGCTGCGGTCCGAGCTTTCCACCGCGCGCACCGGATGGTGCTGCATGACGAGGCGCAGCTGGCGCGCACTGGCCTGGCGCAGGCGATTCTCAACGCGTTCGATCTGCTCAGCGGTCAGCTCGCCGTTCTTGTGCCGGTCGGCGCGCGAGGAGTTGACGCCGATTACCAGCAGGCGCTCGGTTTCCAGCAGGGGTTCGAGGTCGGCGGCAAAGTTGTCCTGATAGTGGCCATAGGGACGCAGCAGGCGCTTGAAGGGGTTGAACAGCGGCATGTCGTGATTGCCGGGTACCGCCAGCATCGGAATGCCGAGCTGTTCCATGAACAGCCGGGCACGGCGGAACTGATCTGGCCGGGCGCGCTGGGTGATATCTCCGCTGAGCAGCGCCAGGGTGGGCCGCTGTTCCTCTACCAGCTGCATCAGCGCGGTCATGACGGCTTGCTGTTCGGTGCCGAAGTGCGGGTCGGAGAGGTGCAGGATACGGGTCATGCACGCTCCCGCAGACGGTCGTCGCGCGGCACCAGCAGAGGCAGCGGCTGCTCGGCAACGCGAAACTCCAGCGGTGACTGCATCCAGCATATCTCGCCATCCATCGCCACCTTGACGCGCCGACGACGATGGCTGAGGTGTATCCGCAGCCGCTTGAAACCGAAGCTGATGACGTGTTCGTCCTCGCCCATGCGGCTCAGCAGGCCGCGCAGGACCAGCCCGTAGAGCGCCAATGTGCCAAGTGGGCGTGCGGTCATGGCGACCAGCTCGCCCTGCTGCAGGCGTGTCTGCTCGTGAATGCCGATGTGATCCAGCTGCAGCTCGTTATTGCCGACCACGATGGTCTGGGTACGCAGCTGGCGTGTTTGTTCGCCATTGTCTAGTTGCAAGTTGAGCTGGCGGTGTGCGCGTAACAGGGTGACCAGTGCTGACCACAGCGCGACCCAGCGGCTGCGTCCGTAGCGCTGCTTGTAGTCTTCACGGTCCTCAAGCAGGTCCGGATACAGACCCAGACTGGCGTTGACCAGAAACACGCGGCCATTGAGCTGACCTACCTGCACCGGCTCGATGACCGCGTCCAGCAGGCAGCGTGTCGCCGTTTCGGTGTCCTGGGAGATGCCGTAGGTACGGCCGAAATAGTTGAAGGTTCCCTGGGGAAGGATGCCGAAGGGCACATCGGCGCCGAGCACCACGTTGCTGACGGCGTTCAAGGTGCCGTCGCCGCCCGCTGCAATCACCGCGCCGCCCTCGCTGCGAGCGCGTTCCAGCGCCTGTTGTGCGGCGCTTTCCAGACCACTGCCGGAGCCAACCTTGAACAGCTCGTAGCGCCGTCCGGCCGCGTCCAGTACGCGACGGATGCTGTCCTCCACTTCATTGCCGCGGTGATTGCCGGAGCCGGTGTTGAGCACGATAAACAGCGGTGTGTCCGCTGCCAGTGGCGTCCTTGCGGTTGTGGGCATGGTCGGTCTCTAACCTGATGATAAGGTGGGTTTTGGTTTTAGTCCTGATTCGCCGCCGGAAGGTTCAATGTCAGCGCTTCGGCAGGCCAAGCCTTAAGGCTGGGTTAAGGTGGTGAGCGTAACGTCGCGGCCACTTCTCCAAATTGCTTACAGGTACCTGCCATGCACGCGTCGCCACGCCGTTATCACGGCCTTTCCATTGCCCTCCACTGGCTCATGCTGCTGCTCATTGCAGCCGTCTACGCCTGCATCGAGCTCAAGGGAAACTTCCCGCGTGGCAGTGAACCCAGAGAGCTGCTCAAACAGTGGCATTTTGCGCTGGGCATGCTGGTCTGGGCGCTGGTCTGGGCTCGGCTGTTGGCACGCATGCTGTTGCCAGCGCCACCCGCCACGGTCGCCGCTGGCTGGCAGAACAAGCTGGCAGCGGCGATGCACCTCGCGTTGTATGGCCTGATGATTGGCCTGCCGCTGCTCGGCTGGCTGGTGCTCAGTGCGGCGGACAAGACGCAGGTTCTCAGCTTTACGCTACCGCCATTGCTGGCGCCGAACCAAGCGCTGGCCGGTCTGCTAAAGGAGATTCATGAGTGGCTTGGTGTAGCTGGCTACTGGCTGATTGGCCTGCACGCGGCTGCGGCGGTGCTGCACCACTATGTGCTGCGCGACGACACGCTCCGGCGCATGCTGCCGGGCCGGCAGCTGCGCTGACATTGACTTGCCCCTAGGGACCTCAGGGCTGCTGGCGGCAACCGGGTAGCCTGCTCACCAGTAGCGTCAGCGCAATGCCTAGGGTTGCGCCGGTGAACACGTCACTCGGCCAGTGCACTCCCAACGTCAGGCGCGACAGGCCAACCAGCGCGATCCAGCCTAGTGCCAGCCCCCACCAAGTGCGGCTCTGTGCCGGGTATACCCTGCACAGGACAGCGGCCAATGCGCTGGCGCACGCGGCCGTGCCCATGGTGTGGCCACTGGGAAAGCTGAAGCTGGCCAGCTCCAGGGTGTCCCACAGCGCGGGGCGTGGACGGGCAAAGACAGCCTTGAGCAGCACCACCAGCAACGCCCCGCCGAGGCCGCTGAGGCATAGCAGCAGGGCGTCAGCGCGCCTGCCCTGGCAGACTAGCCAGCCGCTCAGCAGGGCGATCAGCGGAGTAAGGAAGAACGCCGAGCCACTATGGGTAAACAGGCCAAAGCCGGACATCAGCAAGGGTGTCAGGCTGGCTCGCAGGCTCAGCAATAGCTGCTGGTCCAGGTCGGCGACCAGGCCGCTCAGCATCAGTGCCGTGCTGATCAGCGCCAATGTGAGCAAAAACAGCGGCAGGTGCAGCGCGGGCATAGGGCCTGCGGGCGTAGTGCCGTCAGCGGGCCGCCGCAGCGCCAACCAGAGGCCGTACCCGGTGGCGAGCAATAGTGGCAGCATCCATGGGTTGGGCATCGATTATGCGCCGTAGCGGGCTGCCCAGAGGCGGGCAGCGGGTGGATCAGAAGGTGTAGGTGCCGGGTGTCGGGTCCAGCACGGGCGGCAGCGAAGGTGTGAGCGTTGGCTCGGGCGTCGGCCTGGGGGCGGGCGGCGCGACCGGTTCTGGTTCGACGACTGTCAGGTGCTCAGCCAGGGTGGCTTGCCAGAGACGCTCGAACTCGCCAACAAAGCTGTGAAAGCTCTGCGCTTCGGCGCGCTGACGTGCGGAGTCAATGGCTTCCCGGCTGTTCCATACGGTCGCGCGCTGGGATTCGCGCTCGGTGGCCTCGGCGGCTCCGTATACAAAACCGGTGCGGACATCGACCAGCAGGGCTGACGTTGTGGCGCTGACAAAGGCCTGCTTGTTCGGCAAAAAGCCCAGGGTAATAGCCGACAACGGACCCAGTGCCGTGCTCTCGACGTTGAAGCTGGTGTCCAGCGTATAGACCAGCAGCAGATCGGCCTTCAGGCGCGCAGCACCCAGGCGCAGGTCGCGCAGGGTGTTGAGCTCCTGCGGCAGGATCAGGCGGGTCATGGGCGCGACCGCACTGAGCTGGTCCTGGCTGGCCAGCCGCTGCAGATCATCGGCACTTTCGATGTCACGGGTGGTGACCACGCTGAACTGGCCGCTGCCATAGCTGTCTGCTGTCAGCGAGTGGTAGCCAGAGGACTGCACGCGCACGGTAGCCAGGCGCGCGGGAAACTGTACCGCAGGCTCCAGGGACATCAGTGCGCTGATGTCTCCGTCGCCCAGGGCGGCCATATTGACCCCCGCAGCGGGGGTAGTGTAAGTCGCACAGCCTTGCAGGATCGACAGACCCAGCGCAAGGAGGGAGACGAGTATACGTCGGTTCACGGCGTAACGTTCCTTGGGAAATAGAGTGGCGGACCGACTAGGATGTCAGTTGACAGCGGTCTGGCGGACCGCAAATGGTATCGCGTTGAAGGCGGTGCAACAATCTGCAGCACAATCTTTCTTGGCTCGCCGAGCGGCATTGATGCGCGTGGGTCGCCAGGGCACGTACACTAGTCTCTTCGCATGTCGTCATGGGTAACAGCCAGTGAGTGAACTTTTTCGTATCGAACATCGTGACCCCGACACCTTCAGAAGCGAGACCCGGCGCAGCAGTGTGATTGTGGTGGTGGTCTTCGCGGTGCTCGGTATGGGGTTGCCGGCCCTGCTGGTTGCGTTGTTTGGCGGCGCCGATGGCAGCAATTTTGGCTGGAATCTGACCGGCGTCCTGCTGGCGCTCGTATTGACTGTGACCTTGGTGCGCACGGTGTTTCTGAAGCAGCGCTGGATGGCGTCGGCGGCCTATGGTTGGCAGCTCAAGCGCGCGCTGATGCGGGTCACCAACCAGATGCATCAGGTCAAGGACGGGGTACAGGCCGGCGACGAGAACGCGCTGCGAGTGCTGCGTTTCTACCATCTGGGTCTGCAGGAAATGCATCACCTGGAGGGTAACAGCAGCGATATGCTGGAGCTGGTTGCCGAACGCGAGCAACTGCGTGAGACGTTGCTCGCCCGTGGTCTACCGGAAGATCAGCCAGCCCTGTATAGCGAGTGGCTTGAGGCGCTGAAGGCATAAGGGCCGCTGCGGCCGGGCTGAGTTCGGGCCGGCTGCGGTCACTTGGGCGGCATGACTACCCATTCAGGCTCATCAAACTCACCGATCAGGCGGATATCGCAAAAGCGTGCGGCGCCGCGAATGATGTCGGCCACCTCGGCGTTTGGCTTGCCTTCCATCGCGTCGCGCTGGGCTTTGCTGTCCCAGTGGGCGATGGCAATCAGCTTGTCCGGCGATTGCAGGCTGCGGTGCAGCTCGGTGCCCCGCGCACCGGGGGCCTGCTGGATCAGCTCGCTGGCATGTACCCAGGCTTCGGCATAATCCTCGGCGCGGTAGCCGGGCTTGATGGTCACCTCGAATATATATTTCATCTCTTGCTCCCGGGCTCAGCGTCGCGTGCTCTCGATATCGACCAGACGCCCGTCAATAAAGCGCAGCTCGCGGACCATGCCGTTGCTCGGCCCATAGACCCAGTGCTCGACCGTGACACTGCCTTCGGCCGGGTAACCATCGGGGTCGATATGGCGCGGGGTCAGTTGGCGCGAGTCAGGCTCGCCGCACTGTTCAAGCACTTCGGCCTGCAGGGCGCCGGTCGCTATGATGCCGCGATCACAGCGCATGGTTGCGGCCTGTACGGCCGAGGCAGCTAAGACGCTAATTAGTAACGCAGCAACCTGTCTGGCTGACATTGGCTTTCTCCAGTGCTGAGTATCCATGGTTGTATCATGCCCGTGTTATCCCGCGAGGTCGAATCAGCCAGTAGCGGTATCGGTTGTGCAATCAGTTGGCTCAGCGAAAGCCTAGTAAAGCAGTTTGCTTTAGTCGGAGAGTTGTCGGGCCGAGGCTCGCTGCCCAGGCGGTCGGCACGTGCTCGAACCTGGCAAGCTTCGTGGCTTGCCAGGCGGTGTGGTGAGCTTAGTCGCTGTGGTCGCGGAAGTGCACGGAAATCGATCTGATCTGATCCGACGGCCAGTTTGGAACGTTGATAGTGCGAACTGTACCGTCGCCTCGGCGGGAGTTTAGCGAGATGCTTATTACGCCGTTAGGCTCGCTGGCTGCCGGTAAGTACAGATCTAATCCTGACATGAAAGGGATGGCGTGGAGCACCGGGTCGGGCGTATCCAGTTTGCTTATGCCGTCTGCGTTGCGGTCATGCAGGAAAATATTGCTCAAGCGATTGAGCAGTGGCGCGGTCTGCGCGGTAACTACCAGGGTGCCATTGACTGTCAGTTGATCATTGCGGTCTCCTTGGTCACCCCATAGCTCCATGTCTCGGCTGATGCTGAGGTTGCTGTGCCTCGGGCTGCGGCTGAGCAGCGCACCCACGCCTTTGCCGGGTTCGGAGGTGTTCAGGCGAACCTGGAAGCTGTCCTGATCATAGGGCTCGCGGTAGAAGTAATGGTCAGCATTGGGCGTGCCGGGCCGATGGAGCAGGAATGAGTAGCTGGCTCCCTTGCTGAGCCGCACTGGCCCCCATTGGCCATCACTGTCGATTGCCTGGCTGTATCTTGGCTGACTGCTCAGCTCGCGCCCGCTAGATGGGTCTACCTCGGTAATCTCCAGAATTGTGCCAACTGCGCCGCTATTGGCCGGGAATAGATTGGCTCTGCCTGCAATCCAGACGTCTTCGCCTGCCGCTTCGCTAATGCTTGTTGTTGCCGGTGCTTGGCCATTGAAAAACGCATATACCCGAGCAAAGGAACTGGCTGCGGTTGCGACCTCAATATGGCCTATCGGGTCCTCGGGGTCTGGGTAAACATTGGTCGCGCCGGTCACTTCCTGTGTAACGTATTGGCCCCACATAACCAGATTGGGCACGCCGCCCGGTGGCTCGTCTCCGCCGCGACCATCAAAGTTGACATAGGCGGCGATCTTGGCTGCACGGGCCGGGTCTGCCAGGTAAATGCGGCTTACCTCGGTCCCCATGGAGTGCCCCATCAAGTTGACCTGATCAAAGCCGGTGCTGGCGCGTAGCCTGTCAATTGCTGCGTCGAGCTCCTGGGTGGTCCGGGTGAAGTCGGGTGGGTTTGTGTCGTATTCGTAGGTGGCTAGATGGCTGCGTGGGTAGCCGTTGGCGATAAAGCGCTGGGCTTGAGACTCGAATTGTGAGGCGGACCCGGCGCCACCGTGTACAAAAATGACCGGTCGCAGCGAGAAGTCAATGTCCGAGCCTTGACTCTGCTCCATGTAGTCGCGCAGGTGTAGCCAGGCTGCCAGTCGCGGGCGGGGCTGTCGCGATGTTGCTCCGAACGTCTCGGCGGCGTTCAGGTAGTCGAGTAATGCCTGCATGGCAGCTTGGAATGCTGCGTCATCATCCAGCGCCAATTCAAATGAGGGGTTTTGCTGTTGGAAGTCGCTTAGTGCGTCGCTGACTGCAGGGCTGAGTTCGATGCCGTTGTTCAGGTTCTCGTCGGCATCCAGGGTCTGTAGCAACCTAGCCACATTGATAACCGCCGGGTGGCTGCTGTCCTCTGCTGCGTCGATGATGTCTTGGGGGCCGATAAGAGCTTGGCCAGGGGCACTGCCCAGCGGCATCCCCGCCAGCGAGAAATACACCCGTTCACCAGGCTTGTAACGAAATTCGCCATTGCTATCGGTTTTACCATTGCCGCTGGCGCTGCGGTACTCAAGGCCGCTGACTGGGCCGTCGATAAAGCGCCCAACTTCTTGATCGCTCCCACTTGAGCCAGAGCCGGACAGGCACCCGCTCAGGGCGAGCGGTATCAGAGTCCATGTGGCTACGCGAATGTGTTGTTGTTTGAACAGGGGGGACATTGCAGCGACCTCCGTTTTTGTTGTCGTTATCGTTTTGCTGTGCTGCGCCTGTCAGCGCTTGCTGAGGCGGGAAGACCGGGATGAGATTATGAGGGCGTGACTTGCTAGTCAATATAAAATGATTATTCATTCCGCTTCTGGTTTCGCTGCTCTGCGGATGTGTAAATGGAGGCGATATCTGCGTTGGCGGGCATAGAAAGCACAACGCCCCACACGGCTGGAGCCGTGTGGGGCGTTGTAATGGCGCTCTATACCAGTTGGTAACAGATGCGCGTCTTGAGGTACGGCTTACAGGCCGAACTTGGCCTTGAACTCGCGGCGGCGGCGGTGCAGGACCGGCTCGGTGTAGCCGTTCGGCTGCTTGGTGCCTTCAACGCACAGTTCAACGGCGGCCTGGAAGGCAACGCTGTCGTCAAAGTTCGGCGCCATCGGCTTGTAAGCCGGGTCGCTTTCGTTCTGACGGTCAACCACTGCAGCCATGCGCTTCATGGTTTCCATCACCTGCTCTTCGCTGCAGATGCCGTGGCGCAGCCAGTTGGCGATGTGCTGGCTGGAAATACGCAGGGTGGCGCGGTCTTCCATCAGACCTACATCGTTGATGTCCGGAACCTTGGAGCAGCCAACGCCCTGGTCGATCCAGCGTACAACGTAGCCGAGGATGCCCTGGGCGTTGTTGTCCAGTTCCTGCTGGATGTCGGCAGCGGACCAGTCGGTGCTGGGCGCCAGCGGGATGGTCAGGATGTCGTCAACGGAGGCCGGGGTGCGCTTGGCCAGCTCGTCCTGACGCTCGGCCACGTTGACCTTGTGGTAGTGCAGGGCGTGCAGGGTAGCGGCGGTCGGGGACGGAACCCAGGCAGTGTTGGCACCGGCCATCGGGTGACCGATTTTCTGCTCCAGCATGGCAGCCATCAGGTCGGGCATGGCCCACATGCCTTTACCGATCTGCGCGCGACCTTTCAGGCCGGTGGCCAGACCGATGTCGACGTTGTTGTTCTCGTAGGCACCGATCCAGACTGCGCCCTTGATTTCACCCTTGCGGATGAAAGCGCCGGCTTCCATAGAGGTGTGGATCTCGTCGCCGGTACGGTCGAGGAAGCCGGTGTTGATAAACACAACGCGCTCGCTGGCGGCCTTGATGCAGGCTTTCAGGTTGATGGTGGTGCGACGCTCTTCGTCCATGATGCCGACTTTCAGCGTGTTGCGGGTCAGGCCCAGCATGTCTTCAACGCGGCCGAACAGCTCGTTGGTGAAGGCCACTTCTTCCGGACCGTGCATTTTCGGCTTAACGATGTAGACCGAACCGGTGCGGGTGTTCTTGCGGCTGGTGTTGCCGTTCAGGTTGTGGATCGCGATCAGGCTGGTAACCGCTGCGTCCATGATGCCTTCCGGCACTTCGTTGCCGTCCTGATCGAGGATCGCATCGTTGGTCATCAGGTGGCCGACGTTACGCACGAACAGCAGCGAGCGGCCGTGCAGGGTCAGGGTGGAACCGTCGGCCTTGGTGTACTCGCGGTCCGGGTTCATGGTGCGGGTGAAGCTGCTGCCGCCCTTGCTGACGGATTCGGCCAGGTCACCTTTCATCAGGCCCAGCCAGTTGGTGTAGACCACGGTCTTGTCGTCGGCATCAACAGCTGCAACGGAGTCTTCGCAGTCCATGATGGTGGTCAGTGCCGATTCCATCAGCACGTCTTTCACGCCGGCAGCGTCGGTCTGGCCGATGTTGCTGGTTGCATCGATCTGGATTTCGAAGTGCAGGCCGTTGTGCTTGAGCAGCACGGCAGTCGGGGCCGCAGCGTCGCCCTGGAAGGCGATGAACTGGGCGGCGTCTTTCAGGCCGGTGGTGCTGCCATCTTTCAGGGCGATGCTCAGCTGGCCGTCCTTGATGGTGTAGCTGGTGGAGTCGACGTGGGAACCATTGGCCAGCGGAGCTGCCTCATCAAGGAAGGCGCGGGCAAAGGCGATGACCTTGTTGCCACGGATCTCGTTGTAGCCCGGGCCCTTGGTGGCGCCGTTTTCTTCGGAGATGGCGTCGGTACCGTACAGTGCGTCGTACAGCGAACCCCAACGGGCGTTGGCGGCGTTCAGGGCAAAACGGGCATTCATGACCGGCACAACCAGCTGCGGGCCGGCCATGGTGGCGATTTCTTCGTCAACGTTCTGGGTGGTGGCCTGGAAGTCAGCCGGCTCGGGCAGCAGGTAGCCGATTTCCTGCAGGAAGGCTTTGTACTCGGCGGCGTTGTGGGCTTGACCGGCGCGGGCCTGGTGCCAGGCATCGATCTGCGCCTGGAAGTCGTCGCGCTTGGCCAGCAGTGCCTTGTTCTTGGGAGCCAGGTCTTTGATCAGGGCTTCTACACCGGCCCAGAAGGCGGCTGCCTCGACACCGGTGCCGGGGATGGCACGCTCGTTGATGAAGTCGTGGAGAACCTTGGCTACTTGCAAACTGCCAACTTGGACGCGATCTGTCATGTTACACCCTCACTGTGCTGACAACCTGCGCGCTACGCGCATCAGGACGTGGAAATTGGAGACGCGGTATGTTACACGATGATCTGTTGCAAAGCATGCCTGACGGGCGCAATTGTGCCGGGGCCACCGCAGATCAGGGAGTGACTCGCGGGTCATACCACCAGACGAGACACTCGATGGATCAGGCTTTTTTTTCTTCCCTTGCCGACTCCCTGCCGCAGCTTGAGCCTGGCCGCGCTGCCGATGAAGCTGCGCGCCGTTATGCGGGTTATTACGGTATCGACTTTCACGACCGCGCGGCCCAGCACCTGGGGCGCATCGAGGTGGACGGTTTCAGCGTTGCCACGCAGATATGGAAGCCGCCGGTGGCCCGCGGCACGCTGCTGATTCTGCACGGCTATTACGATCATATGGGGCTGTATCGGCATCTGATCCAGTGGGCGCTGGAGCAGCACTACGCGGTGCTGGCCTTCGATCTGCCCGGGCACGGCCTGTCGAGCGGCGAGCGCGCCAGTATCGACTGCTTTCTGCGCTACCAGAAAGTACTCGACGGGGTGCTGGAGCAGGCGCTGCTGTGGCAGCTGCCGGCGCCCTGGCACATGCTGGGACAGAGCACCGGTGGTGCGATTTTGATCGACCGTCTGTTGCACGGTGAGCTGCCCGCACAGCTGGGGCGCACGGTGCTGATGGCGCCGCTGGTGCGTCCGCGCCAGTGGCTGTTCTCGCAAATGGGGTTGAAGCTGCTTGGCGGGTTCGTGCAGCAGCTGGGACGACGTTTTACCGATAACTCCACCGATGAGGCCTTTCTCGAATTCATTCGCTCGCGCGATCCGCTGCAGCCCCAGGTGCTGCCGGTGGCCTGGGTGCAGGCGCTGGAGCGCTGGATTCCGCGCATCGAATCGGCCGCCGCGGTAGAGCATCAGCCGCTGATCATTCAGGGGCAGGAAGACGGCACTGTGGACTGGCAGCACAATATTCAGGTGCTGGAGAGCAAGTTCGCCGGCTTGGATACCTTCTATCTGCCGACCGCGCGTCATCACCTGGCCAACGAGCACCAGAGCCTGCGGCAGCAGTATCTGGACTGGCTGGCACCGCGTCTGCTGTCCTGAGCAGATGCGTTTAGCGACGGGTGACGCTAGTCGGCGGCCGGCAGGCTGAGACGCAGGGTGCTCGGCAACGCTGCGTCGAAGCTGACGCTGCCGCCGGCGTTTTCGATCACCCGTCGAACAATCGGCAGGCCTAGCCCTGTCCCGCTGCTGCCCTGTCTACCCTTGCGAAAACGCTCGAACATCGCTTCCTGATGAGCCAGCGGCACGCCCTGGCCTTCATCGCTGATGCTGACCTCCACTGATTGGCCGTCGCGCCTCGCCTGCAGTTGAACCTTGCCCTGGCCGTGCAATAACGCATTTTCCAACAGGTTGATCAACGCCTGACGCAGCTCCTCTGCCTGTCCCTGACACTGCAGCCCGTCCTCTATCACTACCTCCAGCGTGCGTTGTTGTTCCTCGAACAGAGGCAGTAGTGAGGCCGCTACCTCGCGGGTCAGCCGCGACAGCGCGGTGCTCTCGCCCGATCTGGTCATGCGCTGCCCCTCATCCTGCCGCGCCAGTGTCAGCAACTGCTCGACTAATCGGGTGAGTTGACGCATCTCCTGTTCCAGCGCCGGCCAGTCCGGATTGCCGCTGCGGCGTGCGTCCTGCAGACGCAGGTCCAGCACTGTCAGTGGTGTGCGCAGTTCGTGAGCGGCATCGGCGATAAAACGCTGCGAGGCGTCGTAGGCGCTGGCCAGGCGGTCCAGCGCCTGATTCGCGGCATTGGCCAGGGGTTGTATTTCCCTTGGCAGGTCGGCCAGGGGAATGCGTTGGGCCGGTGCCTGCGGACCAATGTTCGCGGCCAGCGCAGTGGCCCGGCCTACGGGGCGCAGGGTCCAGTGCAGCAGGCTCAGAATCAGACCGGCGGCCAGCAAGCCGAGCGGGATGACAAACAGCACGCTGTGACGCAGGCGATCCAGCAGCAACTGGTTGAGCATGGCGCGTTCCGCCGCGTCGTTGCGCGAGACCATCAACACGGAGCCGTCGGCCAGGGCAATGGGCACATTGATCACCTGCCCGCCGAAAGGGCTCCAGTGCCACCAGCTGTCGTGATCCTCCGGGGCAGGCAGGCGCAGGCGCCGCGGACGCGGCATGTAGTCGGCGAAGCTGTGCAGGCTGCCGTCGGGAGTGTAGAGGGTGTACTCCATTTCGTTGCCAGCGTGGTAGCGCGGCAACGCGCTGATCGGTTGATCGGCGCTGTATCCCTCGCTGACCGTGCGTGCCTGCAGCAGCAGAATGTTGCGCCGCAGATCGTCCCGGGTGCCGTAGGTATGCACCGCTGACAGGCTGGAACCCAGTACAAAGACCAGCAGCAGGGCGACGAGGATGCGCAGACGCAGGCTGCGCCGAGATCTTGTCAGCTTGCTGTCAGCTAGCGCTGGCATAGTGGCGCCCGCCAATAATATTGAGAATATTTATCATTTGTATTTTTCATCAGGGGAGTCAGCACGCATGCCAGCACAAAGCACACATCTGCACAAGCGGTTTAGCCCAGCGCTCTTGGCGCTGGCCGTGGCCGCAGCGCCGGGCTTTGCCGAGGAAGGTGACAGCAGCAACGTGGTCGAGCTCAAGGAGGTCGTGGTCACGGCGGCTGGTTATGAGCAGCAGCTGATCGATGCGCCGGCGTCTATCACGGTCATTACCCAGGAAGACCTGGAAGGCAAATACTACCGCGATGTGACTGACGCTCTGCAGGATATTCCCGGTGTATCCATCGAAGGGGGCGCTGGCGGCAAGCTGGAAAGCACCAGCATCAATATTCGTGGCCTGGGTGAGAGTTACACGCTGTTCTTGATCAACGGCAAACCGCTGGGCGCCTCCACCGAGGCCTACTACAACGGCTTTGGCAGCGCGACTCAGGTTGGCTGGCTGCCGCCGCTTAACGCGATCGAGCGGATAGAGGTGATTCGCGGCCCGATGTCCTCGCTGTATGGTTCCAGTGCGCTGGCCGGGGTGATCAACATCATCACCAAGGAAGTGGCAGACGCGTGGAACGGGCGCATCAGCTATGACCATCTGCTGCAGGAAAATGACGACGCCGGCACGGCCCGTCAGGCCAACTTCTACCTCAGCGGTCCGCTGGTCGAAGATCGCCTGGGTTTGACCCTGTATGGCTCCAGCTATGAGCGCGACGAGGATGAAATCCAGGGCGGCTACACCGCCAAGGAGCGCATCGATGGCACTGCCCAGCTGAACCTGAAAGTCAATGACGCTAACAGTCTTGAGCTGGAGGGTGGCCGTGCCGAGCACGACAACGAGCGCACCGCCAAGTCCGGCTCTCCGGGAGAGATGAACAACATTCGCACCCATTACGGCCTGACCCACACCTTGCGCTGGGGCGAGCGATTCGAGACGCGCAGCTTCCTGATCGATGAGGAAGTGGAGATCGAGAATGGCAGTGTCGAGTCGGCGTACACCAGCACACTGGCCAACACCAAGACCGTGTTGCCGCTGGAAAACCAGACCATGACCCTGGGCGCCGAGTACAAGTGGGAAACCACCGATCACGACGCCAGCCGTTTCTACGGCGGCGCCAACAGCCTGTCGCTGGAGCGCTGGCAGCGCGCGCTGTTTATCGAAGATGAATACTATGTCACCGATGATCTGTCGCTAACCGGCGGCCTGCGTTATGACGAAAACGAGCACTATGGTGAAGAGCTGATTCCTCGTCTATATGCGGTCTACCGCATGACTGACCACTGGGTGCTCAAGGGCGGGGTGAGCGGTGGCTACAAGGCGCCAACGCTGAAACAGGCAGATCCGAACATTGTTGAGAACGCCGCTCGCAGCCGCGCCTTTGACATGGGCAACGCCGACCTCAAACCGGAAAGCAGCATCAACTACGAAGCCGGTCTGATGTGGGACGCGGCTAACGGCATCAACGCCGGTGCGACCGTCTACTACACCGAGTTTGAAGATCAGATCGGCCGCAAGGTGATCTGTGATACCCGCGACGGCTCGGACCCGGTCTGCGAAGTTAACGGGGTGCAGCGCCAATACATCAACCAGTACACCAACCACGACTCCGCCGAGCTGCGCGGGGTGGAGCTGTTCTTCAATGTGCCGCTGGGGCCGGTTGATCTGAAGACCAACTACACCTACTCCGACAGCGAAATCACCGAGTCCAAGGATTCGCCGGAGAGCGTTGGTCAGCCGTTCAACAACCTGCCCAAGCATATGGTCAACGTGGGCGTGGACTGGGCCGCAACCGAGGCGCTGGGCGTTTGGGCCAAAGCCCGATACAAGAGCCGTACGGTGGAGGACTCCAGCAGTCAGCTGCCGTCTTACACCCTGGTTGACGTCGGAGCGCTGTATCGCGTGAGCGACAACTTTGATGTCTATGGCGGGCTCTACAACCTGTTCGACAAGGAAGTGACCGCCGAGGATTACGGCAAGACCCTGGATGGTCGCCGCCTGAACCTGGGTGTTGCTTTCAACTTCTAGGTCGCGGCGCGCCGAGTGGCGTCAGGTCTCAGAGGGCCTGACGCTGTGTGAGCCGGTAGCCCAGCCCGCGCAGGGTTTCAATACTGGCGTCGGCACCTGCCTTCGCCAGTTTGCGGCGCAGTCGTGATACCGCCGCCTCAATGGCATTGGGCGTGACGGCTTGGTCCAGTGCGTACAGGCGCTCCTCCAGATGATCCTTGACCACGACCCGTGGCGCGCAGCGCAGTAGCTCTTCGAGTAACGCCAGCTCGCGCTTGGGCAGCACCAGCGGGCGGGCGTCGACCTGCACATCGCGGTGCTGCTCGCAGAAGCTCAGGTTGCCTATGTGCAGGCGGCTGTCGGGGCGCGGCCCCGCGCGACGCAATATGGCGCGCAGGCGGGCTTCGAGTTCGGCCATCTCAAAGGGTTTGAGCAGGTAGTCGTCGGCTCCGGCGTCCAGGCCGGCGATGCGGCTGTCCAGTGCGTCGCGGGCGGTGAGAATCAGGCAGGGCAGGTGAAGGTTGCGGCTGCGGCTGCGCTGGCTCAACAGCTGCAGACCATCCATGTCCGGCAGCCCCAGATCCAGCAGCATGGCGTCGTACTGGCTGAGTTCCAGCATCGCCAGTGCGGCCTTGCCGTCCTCGGCGCTGTCGACGACAAAACCGCTGCGGCGCAGGTGGCGACCGAGCAGATCGCGCAGGGAGGGATGGTCTTCGACGATGAGTAGCTTCATAGCCTGGATTTCCTGTCGGCGTGTCAGTCTGTGGTCAGCCGGGTTTGCGATAGTGATAGGCATTCTTATTCGGCGCCTGTGCTGGGCGCAAGTCATGGAACCTCCCGATGAGTGATCTTTCTTCGCCGACGCCCTGGCTGTCGGTCGTGGCGCGGCGGCGTATGGATGTCGCGGCACGCTGTCTGTTGGCGGTGCTGGGCGGCTATGTGCTGACCGCGCTTTGCACCGCCAGTCTGGCACGGCTGCTGCCTGGCGAGCCGGCACAGGCGGTGCTGGCGGCAACCCAGCTGTCCTTTCTGATCTACTGCGTACTGGTGATCTGGGCGTTTTCTGCCGGGAGTGCGCTGCGCGCCTGGTTGGTCGCGTTGCTGTGCTGCCTGCCGCCGCTGGCGCATCTGCTGTGGCTGGAGGTGTTATGAACGGCATGGGGTTTCGTCAAAGTAATGCCTGGCTGCACACCTGGGTCGGGTTGCTGCTGGGCTGGTTGCTGTACGCGGTCTTTCTGACCGGCACCCTGAGTTTTTTCCAGGATGAGATCAGTTACTGGATGAAACCCGAGCTGCACGCGGCCACACCGGGCCCGCAGAGCGCCCAGTTGGCGCTGCAGCAGTTGCAAAAGCATGCCGCGGACGCGCAGTTGTGGCAGATCGATCTGCCGGACGAGCGCGACCCCGAGTTGCAGATTCAGTGGTTTGCGCCGGGCGAGCGGATCGGCAGGGGCGGTGGCGAGCGGGTGACCCTGGATGCTGCCACCGGCGAGCCGCTGGACGTGCGTGAAACCCGGGGTGGCGGTTTTCTCTATCGCTTCCATTTCGAGTTGTACGCCATGCCACGCCAGACCGCGCGCTGGATTGTCGGCATTGCCACCTTTGTCATGCTGGTTGCCATTGTCAGCGGGGTGGTGACGCACAAGAAGATCTTCAAGGACTTTTTCACCTTCCGCCCGGCCAAAGGGCAGCGTTCCTGGCTGGACGCCCACAACGCCACTGCCGTGCTGGCTTTGCCTTTTCACTTCATGATCACCTACAGCGGCTTGCTGCTGTTGATGTTCATGCTGATGCCCTGGGGTGTGCAGAGCCAGTATCAGGGCAATATGCAGGCGTTCTTTGGCGAGCTGCGCAGTCGGGGTGAACCCGTGGCCGAGGTGGCAGCTGAGCCCGCTGCGCTGACCCCGCTGGCGCCGCTGCTGGATCAGGCGAATGCACGCTGGGAGCGAGGCGTGGCGAGTATCCGCATTACCCGGCCGAATACCACGGCAGCGCAGGTGGAGCTGCGCGAGCAAGGTGGTGACAGCCTGCTGCAGCGTGGTGGTGCCGAGCGCCTGGTGTTTGATGGTGTCTCTGGTGCGGCGCTGGCGCAGCCAGCCGAGGCCAGCCCGCCAGCGGCCAGTGCGGTCTACAACGTGTTTTCCAGCCTGCACCTGATTCGCTTTGCCTGCCCGCCGCTGCGCTGGCTGTTTTTTGTCAGTGGCTTGCTGGGCACCGCAATGATTGCCACCGGGCTGGTGCTCTGGGTGGTCAAGCGGTTGCCGCAGCGACACAAGGCCGGGCGCACGCCCTTTGGCCATCGGCTGGTCGAGGTGCTGAACGTTGGCACCATTGCCGGCTTGCCCTGCGCCATTGCGGCTTATTTCCTGGCCAACCGGCTGCTGCCAGCGCAGCTGCCGGGGCGACTGGGCTGGGAGATTAATGCGTTCTTTCTGGTCTGGGCGCTGTGCCTGCTGCATCCGTTGCTGCGCACGGCGCGTCAGGCCTGGCTGGAGCAGCTGGCGCTGGGCGCAGCGTTGTTCGTCAGTTTGCCGCTGCTCGGCTTGCTGACGGCGCACAGTGGGCTCTTCAGTAGCCTGGGGCGCGGTGACTGGTTGCTGGTCGGCATGGACCTGACCCTGCTGGCAACCGCAGCGGTACTGGCTTTTGCTGGCTGCAAGCTGGCCCGGCACCAGCCGCCGGTGCGTGCAGCCCGCCCCCGTCCGGCACCGCGGCAGAAGGAGGTTGCGCTGTGATCGGGTGGACGCTGTTGCTGTGCCTGCTGGGCATGGCCTGTCTTTGCCTGGCGATGCCCAAGCACTTTGAGGCTGCCTCTGGACGCAAGCCCGCTGCGGGCCAGACGGCGGCCCTGCGGTTGCTTGGTTGGGGAGGGTTATTGCTGGCGCTGTGGCCTGCCGTCCGAGCGGCGGGCCCGTCGGTAGGGGTTGCGCTGTGGGCCGCCGCGCTGACGCCAGCGGCCATGTTCAGTTTACTGCTGCTCAGCTATCGCCCTCGCTGGCTGTCACCGCTGCTGTCGCTGCTCAGCGCGATCAGCCCGTCAACCAGGGTGTCGCGCCACAGTAGGTAGTCGTGGCCGCCAGCAAACGCCTGACCGGTAGTGCCGCGCTGGGGCGTATACCCGTTGTCGATCTCAGCTCTGCGCCGCACTAGCGTGCGCAACAGGTTACGGATTCAGCGCGTCCCTGGCCGCCGCGCTGCTGGCGCGGAAAAACGCCTGGCCACTCTCGGTTTCGCTCCAGTCGGCGTAGGCGCTGAGCTGGGCATCGCTGAGGTCGCGGTACACATAACCGAGGGTCTGCGGCAGCTTTGGCTCCATTTGCGCGCGGAGGCTTCCGCGACCTTGGCTGGCCAGGCCGTCGGGAATGGTCAGCAGGCCACCGAGCATGTCGTTGGCGCTTTGCGTGGCCAGGCTGGCCAGCGCGAGGGAAACCTCCTCGCCCATATCCAGCGCCGGCAGCTGCTGGCCAAGGCGTTGCAGTGTGGCTTCGCGCTCGGCGCTGAGGGTCAGCGGTGGCAGGCCGTTCTGCATCCGGCTGACTTCTGCTGGAGAGGTGGCGCGGGTCTCGGCAGCAACCACTGCCTGGCCCAGCTCTGAGCGATAGAACTCGCGGGCGTCGGTCAACTGCTCATCGGACAGGTTGACCGCCAGGCTTGCCATGGCACGGGCGTGCATGCGCTCGGGCTCAAAGCGTTCGTTGCTTTTGCGCAGCAGGTTCTCGGCGACGGCAGCCGGCAGTTGTGCAGCATAGCGGCTGCGCGCCTTTTCCAGCGCCTGCTGAAAGTGCGCCTGATGGGTTTCCATGCCAGAGGCACGGTACAGCTGGGAGGTGTCGGCCTGAGCGCCCATGCCGAAGCTGAGCAGGCTGACAAACAGGGCACCGCAAGTGGCGCGCAGTAAAAGTCGGGTCATGGTGTTCTCTGTTGAAGTGCGGGAGCTGCATAACAGCCGCGTGAAATATCTTGCCTGCAACCGGCATTGGCATAACAATGCGACGTTGCCTTCGTTGCTGCTCACTCGGGCGGATGTTCATCCGTGCGCGTGATTAGGCCCTCCGTATCAGTGGCGAACAGGCGTCCTTCCCTTTGAGTAGTGTCACTATGCCCGAGTTCCCTTTGGTGCCGGCCCGTCGCTTCGTGAGCATGGCCGATGAGTTGGCCGAGCGCGGCTGGTCGGTCCAGGAGCAATTGTTGCCTGAGCCTCTGGCGCAAGCGTTGGAGTCTGATTGTCGTGCCCTGTGGCAGCAGGATGACCTGAGCCCGGCCGCCATCGGGCGGGGTGACGGCCAGCTGGTGGCGCCTGGCATTCGTGGCGATTACACGCGCTGGCTGGATGACTGTCCGCAAACCTCCGCCGGTCGCACCTACCTGGCGCTGATGGACGGCGTGCGCGAAACCCTCAACCGCAGCCTGTTTCTGGGGCTGGATACCTTTGAGACCCACTATGCCTTGTACCCGCCGGGTGCAGGGTATCAGCGCCATCTCGACCGTTTTCAGGATAACCCGCTGCGTACCATCTCGGTGGTAAGCTACCTGAACACGGCCTGGCAGCCGGGTGATGGCGGTGAGCTTCGCCTTTACCTGCCGGACGGCGAGGTGGATGTGGCGCCTCGCGCCGGCACTGTCGTGGTCTTTACCAGTGCCGACATCGAGCACGAAGTGTTGGCTTCGCGCTTTGAGCGCGCCAGCCTGACCGGCTGGTTTCGCCGTCGCCCGGATAATCCGCTGCTGCGCTGACCCCCCAGTCGCGCAGCGTCGACAGGAGTTTGCGTGGAAAAAATTCTGGTCAGCGCCTGCCTGCTTGGGCAGCGCGTTCGCTATGACGGCGGCGGTTTTCAGCCGCTGCAACAGCTGCTGGCGTGGCAGGCGCAGGGGCGTCTGGTGGTCGTCTGTCCTGAAGTGGTGGGTGGATTACCAACGCCGCGCGCGCCGGCGGAAATTCCGGGTGGGCAGGGCGCATTGGTGCTGGGCGGTGAGCGGCCGGTGCGTACCGATCAGGGCGAGGACGTTACCCAGGCCTTTATTCGCGGCGCAGAGCAGGCGTTGGCGCTGGTACGCCAGCACAATATTCGCTACGCGTTGCTCAAGGCGCGCAGTCCTTCCTGTGGCAATGTCGAAAATTACGATGGCAGCTTTTCTGGTGTGCGGGTCAGCGGCGAAGGGGTTACCGCTGCTGCGCTGCGACAGGGGGGGGTGCGGGTGTTTAATGAAGAGCAGATCGCTGAGCTGGCGGTGTTGCTTTGAGTCGGCCGCAGTCTGTAACAGGGGGCTGTGCGGCGTAGCGAACGAAAACTGGCAGCAGTGCAAGCATCGCAGGCGCGGACACGCCTTCGGCTTAGGCCGCCCTGCCGCGCCTTTCATCTGCAGAGAGGGTGATCGCGCAGCCCAGTCTTGGCTATCGCGGCGAAGCGTCCGGCGTGAATCCCAGCATTACGCGAGAAAAAAAGGGGCGCAACCCTGTGGTTGCGCCCCTTTTGCGTTGCGGCGAGCTGCTTAGAACAGCACGCGAACGCGGATGGTGCCTTTGACCTGCTGAATTTTCTCCAGTGCCAGGTCCGAGTACTCGGCGTCGACGTCGATGACGACGTAGCCGACTTTCTCGTTGGTCTGCAGGAACTGACCGCAGATGTTGATACCGTTGGCGGCGAACACCTGGTTGATCTCGCTCATGACGCCCGGCACGTTCTCGTGGATGTGCAGCAGGCGATGCTTGCCCGGGTGCGACGGCAGCGCCACTTCCGGGAAGTTGACCGACGTGATGGAGGTGCCGTTGTCGCTGTAACGTACCAGCTTCTCGGCGACTTCCAGACCGATGTTGGCCTGCGCTTCCATGGTCGAGCCGCCAATGTGCGGGGTCAGGATGCAGTTCTGGAACTCGCGCAGCGGGCTGACAAATTCTTCACCGTTGGCGCGTGGCTCAACCGGGAACACGTCGATAGCGGCGCCGCTCAGGTGCTTGTCGCCCAGTGCGGCGGCCAGCGCGTCGATGTCGACCACGGTGCCGCGGGCGGCGTTGATCAGGATGCCGCCCTGCTTCATGGTGCGGATTTCCTTCTCGCCGATCATCCATTTGGTCGCGGCGGTTTCCGGTACGTGCAGGGTGACGATGTCGGCTTCGGCCAGCAGTTCTGCCAGCGAGCCTACCTGCGTGGCATTACCCAGCGGCAACTTGGTCACCACATCGTAGAACAGTACCTGCATGCCCAGGCCTTCAGCCAGCACGGACAGCTGCGTACCGATCGAGCCGTAGCCGATGATGCCGAGCTTCTTGCCGCGGATCTCGAAGGAGCCCGTTGCGCTCTTGCTCCAGCCACCTTCGTGACAGGCAGCGTTCTTTTCCGGAATGCCGCGCAGCAGCAGGATTGCCTCGGCCAGCACCAGTTCGGCAACCGAGCGGGTGTTGGAGTAGGGGGCGTTGAATACGGCTACGCCACGACGCATGGCCGCGTCCAGGTCTACCTGGTTGGTGCCGATACAGAAGCAACCAACCGCGACCAGTTTGTGCGCCTGCGCAAAGACCTCTTCGGTCAGTTGGGTGCGCGAGCGAATGCCGACGAAATGGGCGTCGGCAATGGACTCCTTCAGCTGCTCTTCAGGCAGCGAGCCGGTGTGGTACTCGATGTTGGTGTAACCGGCTGCCTTCAGTGTGTCAACGGCGGTCTGGTGTACGCCCTCGAGCAGCAGGAACTTGATCTTGCTTTTGTCCAGCGAGGTGTTGGCCATGGTGTGAGTTACCCGGGTGCTGATATCGGAAAGTCCGAGCAGGCCACTTTGGTCACAGATGACAGAAGGGGCCTGTTTCGGAAGTCGCGTATGCTAGCATAATCTGCCTTTTTTGATGCCCGTGAACGCATGAAATGTGTTCAGGCACTGCATGAATTCCCTTTGAGAGCTCGCCATGACCCCAGATGCTGTGATTGCAACCCTCAAGACACTGGTCGACCCGGACAAGGTGCGGGTGGACGCCGAGTCCCTCGACAATTGGGGCAAGGACTGGACCAAGCACTTTGCGCCGGCCCCTCTGGCGATTGTTTTTCCCAAGACGGTCGAGCAGGTGCAGGCGGTGGTGCGCTTTGCCAATGAGCAGAAGCTGGCGTTGGTGCCCTCTGGCGGTCGTACCGGTCTGTCGGCTGCTGCCGTGGCCGCCAACGGCGAGATCGTGGTGTCGTTCGATTACATGAATCAGATTGGCGAGTTCAATGCGTACGACCGCACCGTGGTCTGCCAGCCCGGCGTTGTCACCGCGCAGCTGCAGCAGTTTGCCGAGGAAAAGGGGCTGTACTACCCGGTGGACTTCGCTTCCGCCGGTTCCAGCCAGATTGGTGGCAATATCGGCACCAATGCCGGCGGTATCAAGGTGATTCGCTATGGTATGACCCGCAACTGGGTGGCCGGCCTGAAAGTCGTTACCGGCACCGGTGAGCTGCTGGAGCTGAACCGTGACCTGATCAAGAACGCCACCGGCTACGATCTGCGTCAGCTGTTTATCGGCGCTGAGGGCACCCTGGGCTTTGTGGTTGAGGCGACCATGCGTCTGGAACGTGCGCCGAAGAATCTGACCGCGATGGTCCTCGGTACGCCGGACTTCGACTCCATCATGCCGGTGCTGCATGCGTTTCAGGACAAGCTGGATCTGACCGCTTTCGAGTTCTTTTCCGACAAGGCGATGGCCAAGATCATGGGCCGTGGCGATGTGCCCGCGCCGTTCGAAACCGAGTGCCCGTTCTACGCGCTGCTGGAGTTCGAGGCGATCAGCGAAGACATCGCCAACGACGCGCTGGCGACCTTCGAGCATTGCGTCGAACAGGGCTGGGTGCTCGATGGCGTGATGAGCCAGAGTCAGCAGCAGCTGGAAAATCTGTGGAAGCTGCGCGAGTTTATCTCCGAGACCATCTCCCACTGGACGCCCTACAAGAACGACATCTCCGTCACCGTCGGCAAGGTGCCGGCGTTCCTGCACGATATCGACGCCATCGTCGGCGAGCACTATCCCGACTTCGAGATCGTCTGGTTCGGCCATATTGGCGATGGCAATTTGCACCTGAATATCCTCAAGCCGGAGAACCTGTCCAAGGACGAGTTCTTCGCCAAGTGCGCGACGGTCAACAAGTGGGTGTTCGAAATCGTCGAGAAGTACAACGGCTCGATCTCCGCCGAGCACGGTGTTGGCATGACCAAACGCGACTACCTGACCTACAGCCGCAGCCCGGCGGAGATTGCCGTGATGAAGTCGATCAAGGCGGTATTCGACCCCAACGGCATCATGAATCCGGGCAAGATATTTAACTGACAGCGGCAAGCGGCAAGCAAAACCAAAAGCAAAGCCTCAAGCGAAAAGCGACAGGCGAAAGCAAAGCGGTATGTAACAGCCAGGGCGGGAGCAGGGTATATGACCTACCAGCATCAGTATGTGGACGGCAGTGTGATCGATCTGCCGATGGGCAAGGTGGTGTGTGTGGGGCGCAACTACGCCGAGCACGCCCGCGAACTGAACAACCCGGTGCCAACCGAGCCGCTGCTGTTTATCAAGCCGGCCACCTCGGTAGTGCCAATGACGCCGCCGATCGAGCTGGTGCAGGGCCGTGGGCCGGTGCATTACGAAACCGAGATTGCCCTGCTGATCGGTGCGCCGCTCACTGGGCTGGTCAGCGACCAGGAAGCAGAGGAGGCGATCGTTGGCGTGGGGCTGGCGCTCGATCTGACCCTGCGTGAATTGCAGGATCAGTTGAAGAGCAAGAGCCACCCTTGGGAGCGTGCCAAGTGCTTCGACGGTGCCTGCCCGCTGTCGCCCTTTGTGCCGAAAGCCGAGGCGGGTGATCTGCATGCGCTGGCCCTGCAACTGGATATCAACGGTGAGCGCCGCCAGTACGGCACGGCTGCCGAGATGATTACGCCGATTGTGGCGCTGCTGCGGCATATCGCTACCCAGTTCACTCTGCTGCCGGGGGACGTGGTGATCACCGGGACCCCTGCCGGTGTAGGAGTACTCAAGCCAAACGATGCGCTGAGTCTGGCGATCCCGGGCCGGTTGCAAATCGACACGCGTATCGCCGGATGAACCTGCGGCGCTGGCGCCGGTCCCAGCAGGGCTGTCAACGTCTGGAGCGCCGATGAAAAAGTTGCTGATTGCCGTTGCTCTGCTGCTGGCGCTGGGCGGTGCCGTGCTCCATTACCTGCATTTGGACGTGCTCTGGTGGCACAGCTGGCGGATGCAGCAGGCGCCAGCGCATCATGACTCGCTCGCGCTGGACCGCTATCGCGTGGATATTCAGGCGCAACCCATCGAGGGGCTGGACGACGATGTGTCGGCCCTGACCTTCAATCCGCAGACCGGCACGCTGTTTGCGGTGCTTAACGGTGAGCCGCTGCTGGTCGAGCTGTCGGCTGAGGGCCAGTTGCTGCGCAAGGTGCGCATCAACGGTGTGCAGGACATGGAGGGGCTCACCTATGTGGCGGGAAGCCGCTTTGTTATCGCCGAGGAGCGCACCCAGCGGCTGATCGAGATCGAGATTGCCGATGACGCTACAGAGCTGGACGTCACTGGGGCGCCCAGCCTGACCATCGGGCTTGATCTCAATGGCAACAAGGGCTTTGAGGGCCTGTCCTGGGATCAGCGGCAGCAGCGTTTGCTGGTAGTCAAGGAGCGCGACCCGCTGCGCGTGTTGGCGGTCACCGGCTTTGTCAGCGCGCCGCCGGGCGCTCCGATCGCCATTCGTATCGAGGAACTGAAATCCCCTGACTCGCCTTGGTTGTTCATGCGCGACCTGTCTTCCCTGAGCCTGCACGATGACACCGGGCATCTGCTGCTGCTCAGCGACGAGTCAAACATGCTGGTCGAGTACGACGAAGACAGTCACCCTCGCAGTCTGCTGGGGTTGTGGCGCGGCATGCACGGCCTGGAGCACACGGTGCCACAGGCCGAAGGCTTGGCGATGGATGAGCAGCGGCGGCTGTATCTGGTCAGCGAGCCGAACCTGTTCTATCGCTTTGTGCCGGGTGAGTAGCGCGCCCGGGTCTGCTGCCTCAGCTGCGTTCGATGCTGCGCACACCCTGGGGCGTGCCCAGCAGCAGCACGTCAGCCGGACGGGCGGCGAACAGCCCGTTGCAGACCACACCGACAATGGCGTTAAGGTCGGCTTCCAGTTGCTTGGGGTTAACAATCGACATGTTGTAGACGTCGAGGATGACATTGCCGTTGTCGGTCACGCAGCCTTCACGGTAGACCGGGTCGCCACCGAGCTTGACGATTTCGCGGGCTACATGGCTGCGCGCCATCGGGATGACTTCGACCGGTAGCGGGAAGTTGCCGAGCACCGGTACCAGCTTGCTCTCATCGGCGATGCAGATGAAGGTGTCGGCAACCGCGGCAACGATTTTCTCGCGGGTCAGGGCTGCGCCGCCGCCCTTGATCAGCTCCAGGTTTTCGTTGCTTTCGTCGGCGCCGTCGACATAGAAGTCCAACTGCGGCACACCGTTGAGGTCGTAGACCGTGATGCCTTGGCTTTTCAGGCGCTCGGCAGTGGCTTCGGAGCTGGCGACGGCGCCGTCGAAGGCCAGCTTGTGTTTGGCCAGAGCGTCGATAAAGCAGTTGGCGGTGGAGCCGGTACCAACGCCGACAATGCTGTTTGCATCCAGATGCGGCAGTAGACGCTCAACGGCGGCCTGTCCTACCGCCTGTTTCATTTCGTCCTGGGTCATCTTGGCTCCTCATCGCGGGCTGTGCAAAAGCGCGATTATACGGTGCAGCACGGGGCGCGTGTAGTCGCGGGGGCTGTGATTCGCTAGACTTGCGCCTTTCCCATTTCCCCGATCAGTTGACCTCACCCATGCTGGAAACCTACGTCAAGAAGATCCTCTGCTCTCCGGTTTACGATGTAGCGGTGGAAACCCCGGTGCACCCCGCGCCCTTTCTCTCCGAGCGGCTGGGCAACAGCGTGCTGCTCAAGCGCGAAGACCTGCAGCCGGTGTTCTCCTTCAAGATTCGCGGTGCCTACAACAAGCTGGCGCAGTTGACCGACGAACAGCGTGCTTGCGGTGTGGTGGCGGCGTCTGCCGGCAACCATGCCCAGGGCCTGGCCTACGCTGCTCGTCATATGGGCGTGAAGGCGACTATCGTGATGCCGCGCACCACGCCCGAGATCAAGGTCAAGGCGGTGCGCGCACGCGGCGGCAAGGTGGTGTTGCACGGCGACGCCTTTGATGAGGCGCTGGCCTATTCGCAGAAGCTGGTTAAGGAAAAGGGCTTCGTCTATATCCACCCTTACGACGACCCGGACACCATTGCCGGTCAGGGTACCGTGGCAATGGAAATTCTGCGTCAGGTGCAGGGTCCGCTGAATGCGATCTTCGTCCCGGTCGGTGGGGGCGGCCTGATCGCCGGTATCGCCGCCTACGTAAAGTATCTGCGCCCGGACATCAAGGTGATCGGCGTCGAACCGCAGGATTCAGCCTGTCTGCAGGCCGCCATGGCCGCCGATGAGCGGGTGGTGCTCGGCCAGGTGGGGCTGTTTGCCGACGGCGTAGCGGTGGCGCAGATCGGTGAGCACACCTTCGAGGTCTGTCGCCGGTATGTTGATGAAGTGATTACCGTGACCACCGACGAGATGTGCGCCGCGATCAAGGATATTTACGACGATACCCGTTCCATCTGCGAGCCGGCGGGTTGCCTGGGCGTTGCCGGGATCAAGAAATATGTCGAGCGCGAGGGCTGCAGTGGTCAGGTGCTGGTGGCCATCGACTCCGGCGCCAACATCAACTTTGATCGTCTGCGTCATGTGGCCGAGCGTGCCGAGATCGGCGAGAAACGGGAAGCTCTGCTGGCGGTGACCATTCCGGAAAAGCCCGGCAGCTTCAAGCACTTCTGCGAAGCCATCGGCAAGCGCGCGATTACCGAGTTCAACTATCGCTATCACACCGGCAGCGAGGCGCACATCTTCGTGGGTGTGCAGACTCACCCTGAACTCGATCCGCGCGACAAGCTGGTCAGTCAACTGGCCGAAGATGGCTTTCCGGTGCTGGATCTGACCGACAACGAGCTGGCCAAACTGCATATTCGGCACATGGTCGGTGGGCACGCCGAGCACGTAACCGACGAACAGGTGTTTCGCTTCGAGTTTCCGGAGCGTCCGGGCGCGCTGTTCAACTTCCTCAACAAGCTGGGCGGGCGCTGGAATATCTCGATGTTCCACTACCGTAACCACGGCGCAGCCTATGGTCGCGTCGTCGCCGGCCTGCAGGTACCGGCAAGTGAGCGCCATCTGCTGCCGGCGGCGCTCGATGGCATCGGTTACCAGTACTGGGACGAAACCGATAACCCGGCCTACCGACTTTACCTGGGCTGAGCCTCTTCGGGCTTGCTCAGCTGCGAGCGGTTGCGTCCAGCGGCCTTGGCCTGGTAAAGCGCGGTGTCGGCCTGGTGGACCAGGTCGTGCGGGCTCCATTGCGGCTGGGGTATCAGGCTCGCAGCGCCGATGCTGACCGTCAGGCGTCCGTGCTCCACGGTGGTGTGCGGGTGGCGGATATTCAGCTTGGCGATGGCGTCATGAATCCGCTCGGCAACCTGCAGGCATTGGCTGGCGCCCGCGCCGGGCAGAATGACGGCAAACTCCTCCCCGCCGTAGCGGCATACGCAATCCCCTTCACGCATCAGGCAGCTGTTCAGCGCCGTGGCAACCTGTTGCAGCGCATCGTCCCCGGCCTGGTGCCCCAGCTCATCGTTGAAATGCTTGAAATGATCGACATCCAGCATCAGCAGTCCAAGCGGCGTTTGCTCCCGGCGTAGGCGTCGCCATTCGCTGATCAGCGTCTTGTCAAAGTAGCGCCGGTTGAACAGGCCGGTCAGTCCGTCCTGGTGGGATAGCTGCTGCAGGCGTGCCGCCAGCTGCAGCTGCTCACTGTTGTCGCGCCCCACGCAGATGAGGTAGTCCCGGCCCAGGCGGCGCAGGTGGCGCACACTGACTTCCAGCGGCCGATTCTGGCCATCGCGTCTTATCACCCGTTTCTGAAAGATGGCGTCGCCCTGGCTGTGAATCATGCTGCTCAGTTCTTCCAGCCACTTGATGGCACCCGGCATCACGTCATTGGGTGCTATGCGCAGGATCTCAAGCAGCTCTGCTTCGCTGTAGCCCAGACTTTGCCAGCAGGTACGGTTGAGATAGACGACCTCAAGCGGCTCCAGCCCGAGTATGAACAGGGCGTCGTGGCTGTGATCGGTCATATCGTGGATCAGTTTCAGGCGTGCCTGGTTGTGCTGCAGGCTTTCCTCGGTGTCCTGGCGACGCTTTACCTCGGCCTGCAGTTGATGATTACTGCGTGCCAGTTGCTGACTGCGCTGGGCGCCGCGCACAGTCAGTAATAGCGAGATGCACAGCAGCAGTGCGGCCAGCGCGCCGGAGACCACAACCATCAGCGGCAGGTGTGTGGTGGTGCTGGCGAGCAATTGATGAGTGGGCTGCATGACCAGCGCAAAATTGCTGTTGTCCGCCAGGGTGACCGGGCTGCTCACGCGCCACGGGGCCGCCTGATAGTCGCTCTCGGAGCGGTACAGTGCCACGCCTTGCTCCTCGAAGCGCAGGCTGCGATCTGCTGCCTGCAGCTCGCTGAGCAGATCGTTGATCAGAACTTCGACGCGAAAGATGCCCAGCAGAAAGCCGTCAAAGCGACGTACGTCGCCGCTGATGCGGTGCAGCGGTATGTAGTAGGCAAGCCCCAATCCGCCCTGCACCAGCTCGAAGGAGTTGCTCAAGCGCGGTTGGCCGCTGTCACGGGCCGCCAGCAGCAGCGGATAGTTGGGGTGATCGGGTTTATAGGTCAGGCCAATGGCGGCCTCGTTGCCATTCAGTGGTTCGATCCAGCGCATGCGAAAGCTGGCATCCATCCACTCGATGGCCTGAAAGTTGTGATAGTCGCGTAGCAGCTGGCTCGCGTTGCGGGTCCACAGGTCTCGGTTTTCGCGGTGCTGCGGCCAGCGTTCGGCGAGGCGCAGCAAGGTGGCGGCCTGCTGTTCGAAGCGGGTCTGAATCTGGTGGGCGAGGGCATCAGCCTCGATCTGCAGGCGGGCACGGGCTTGCTCTTGCTCCGCGTTCAGCAGCGCCTGCCACAGCAGATACAGCGCCAATGCCAGGATGCAGAATAATGCGAGAATCAGTCGCGGAAACTGTTTGATTGGCGCAGGTATGGCTGTAGCGGGCATGGCAGTTCTCTGGACGGCAGAGGCTGGGCTGTTGCTGTTCTGGCACCAGGTTGCAAGCAGCCTGCCCGGCCACCAGCAAAGCCTATACCTGCGTCACCACCCACCCCTGTGGCGGTTCTGCGTGTTGTCGCCCTGCCTCGTTAGCATAGTGATAGCACAGTGCTTGCAGCCAGGCCAGTGCTCAGCCGCGCGCAGCCGCCAACATAATCTGCCATTGGTCTGGTTTCACCGGCATGACCGACAGACGGTTGCCTCGCCGCAGCAGGGCCAGATCCTCCAGACCGGCCAGCTCGCGCAGCTGGTCGAGGCTGAACAGGCGCGGGAACTTTTCTTCGAAGGCGACGTCCACCGCGACCCAAGGAAGGCGATCCTCGCTGGCCCGGGCGTCGTGATACGGGTTGTTCGGGTCAAGCGCTGTGCGGTCAGGGTAGGGCGAGCTGGTGATGCGGCCGACGCCGGCCAGACCTGGCGGTTGGCAGCTGGAGTGATAGAAAAGAAAGCTGTCTCCGGGTTGCATCTCTCGCATGAAGTTGCGCGCCTGATAATTGCGTACTCCATCCCAGACGCCTTGCTGCAGGTGCTGCAGGTCGTCGATCGCGAAGGCGTCAGGCTCAGACTTGAGCAGCCAGTAGGCCATGATGTGTTCCCCGATTGTTGACAAGTTTGTGACAAAGGTGTAGGAAAACGGTTGATACGCAGCGACAATTAGTCTCATTCAGGGGGCGCTGCGCAATTCATATTATTAGATTGCCATTATCGTCAGGAGGCAACGCGTGCGACGCAAACCAGATTTGCTTTGGGTATTGGTTATTGTTTTCGGGTTGGGAGTGGTGACCACGGGGTATACCCAGAGTTACCTTGATCGCAGCGCTGAGACGCACATGCAGCGCGCGCCCTGATCAGGGCCTGCGATCGGTGACAACGGCGTCGAGTGGGATATCCCAGCTCGCGCCATCCAGATGTTCAACCTGTTGGCAGTGGTGCGCCAGGCCCAGTAGGCGAGGCCTGCGCGTGTGGGTGCGCCAGCGTCGCCAGGCGAAGGCCCGGTCATAGAAGCCGCCCCCCATGCCCAGACGGTTGCCCGCAGCATCAAACCCCACCAGGGGCAAAAACACCAGATCAAGACGCCAGGCCCTGGCTTGCAGGGCGCGCTGTGTCTGCGGCTCGCGGATGCCGAAGCGGTTGCGCTGCCAGCGCTGTCCTTTGACCAGGCGCTGAAAACGCATGGCTGTGGCGGGCCAGCGGCTGAGCACCGGCAGGTAGCAGTGTTTGCCCAGGCGCCGTGCGAGCCGCATCAGCGGAGCGGGGTCGATTTCACCGTCGTTGGCCAGATAAAAAGCGATATGCCGGGCGCGAATGAACCGCAGATCCTGTGCCATGGTGCGCTGCAGACGACGTGCAGCGGCACGTTGCTGGGCGCGGCTGAGGGCGCGGCGCCGCTGGCGCAGTTGACGGCGTAATTGGGTGCGGGAAACAGGCGGGTTCATGCTGAAAGGAGTCCCCAGAGTGCCGCTGCCGGGTTAGCCCTTGAACCCGAAAGTTCAAGGCGGAGATTACGGCGATACCTCAGGCTTTCCGTCATGCGGACGTGCACACTGGCACCGCGCGTAGTCCCCTGGTACAGGAGTATCGGCTCAGGGACATCTCCGGCTGGCCAACACCCCAGGGATGGGAGTCACTATACAGAAGTTTGTCGCTGACTTCGATGGCTGTCTGCTCTTGCCCGCTGCGCGCGGGCCGGGCTCAGCTCTGGTGCCCTTCCAGGGCCTGATCTAGGCGCTTGACCAGCTCGCTGATCTGGGCTTGTTGAGCACTCAGGTCGGCATTTTTCTGGTGGCTGCCTGTCAGCATGTCATGGCTGATGTTCAGCGCGGCCATGACGGCTATACGCTCGACGCCCACCACCTTGCCGCTGTTGCGGATGTCGCGCATGGTGGTGTCCAGGTGGCGCGCTGCCTGCTCCAGATTGGAGCGCTCTTCCGGCGGGCAGCTGACGCGATATTCCTTGTCGAGGATGTGCAGGGTGACGGTCAGGGGTTGGCTCATGAGTCGTGCTCCAGGGATTTGAGTCGCAGAATCATGGCTTCGACCTTCTGACGGGCCAAATCGTTCTTTTCAATTAACTGCAGGCGTTCATCGCGCCACAGACGCTCCTGCGCCTGCAGGTGCTGATTCTGCAGTTTCAGCTGGTCGCACAGATCAATCAGCTGGCTGATGCGCTGGGTCAGTGCCTGGATATCCAAATCGTCCATTGCCGCCATTCTGTCTTCCCGGGGGTTGAGCCACTATAGAGGCGCCCTGCAGGGTGGTCAAACCCGCAGCCGGTGGCTGCGTGGGGCGGTTGGTCTGCGCTGCATCAGCGGCCCGGGCGGTAGATTTAAACCGCTGCGCACAGGCACAATAGCCCCATTGGGTTCACCCGCTGCAACGCGGTGCCGGCGACAGCATACCTGTATCCGCGCCGCTCGGCAGCGACTGTTTTTCGTGGGAGCACCGCATGGCCTTGATGCACGCTGTATTTGACTATGACCGTTACGCGCAGATCTGCAGCGATCTGGCTGCCGTGGGTCGTCCGCCTGAGCTGCACGGCCACCTGGTCGGTCGTCTGAGCGCGGGTTCGCGCCTGGATCACACCACCTGGCTGAATGTTGCCCAGGAGTTGCTGGATGGGCGCGGCAGCCTGTCCGAGGCGGGTAAGGTAGCGCTGATCCAGCTCTACGATGCCAGTCTCGCCGAGCTGGCCGGTAGCGGCTTCAGCCTGACCTTGCTGCTGCCCGACGATGACGCCGGGATAGACCTGCGCACCGCCGCGCTGGGGCAATGGTGTGATGGCTTTCTGGCCGGCTTTGGCCTGGTCGAACGCAGCGCACAGCTGAGCGAGGAGGCTGATGGCGTGCTGCGTGATTTCGCCGCCATCGCGCAGGTACAGTCCGATCTGGATGATTCGGAAGGCAACGAGGTCGACTTCATGGAGGTCATGGAATACGTGCGCATGGCCACGCTGATGGTGTTCAGCGAATGTCAGAGCAATGATAAGCAACAGGACGCCCCGCCCGCCGCACTGCATTGATCGAGGTGAAGATGCGAATCAGCAAGCAGGAATATGCCCGCCGCCGCAAGGCGCTGATGAACCAGATGGAAGCCAACAGCATTGCCGTGCTGCCGGCGGCCCAGGTGTTTATCCGCAACCGTGATGTCGAGCACAATTATCGCCAGGACAGCGACTTTCAGTATCTCACCGGCTTCCCTGAGCCAGAGGCAGTGGCTGTCTTGATTCCCGGCCGCGAGCATGGCGAGTACGTGTTGTTCTGCCGTGAAAAGGACAAGGAACGGGAGCTGTGGGACGGCTATCGAGCCGGACAGGAGGGCGCGGTCGTCGAATACGGCGCCAACGACGCTTTCCCCATCAGTGATATCGACGACATTCTGCCCGGGCTGATCGAGGGCCGCGAGCGTGTCTATTACGCCATGGGCGCCAACGCCGAGTTTGATCGTCGGCTGACCAACTGGATCAACCTGATTCGCAGCAAGGCGCGCCTCGGTGCCCAGCCGCCCAAAGAGTTTGTTGCGCTGGATCACCTGTTGCATGACATGCGCCTGTACAAAAGCGCCGGCGAGCAGAAGGTCATGCAGGCCGCGGCCGATATTTCCGCCGAGGCCCATGTGCGGGCCATGCAGTTCTGTCGCCCGGGCTGCTACGAGTATCAGCTGGAGGCCGAGCTGCAGCACTGCTTCATGCATCACGGCAGTCGCTCACCGGCCTATTCATCCATTGTCGCCGCCGGCAAGAATGCCTGCATCCTGCATTACACCGAGAATACTGCGCAGGTGCGCGATGGCGACCTGGTGCTGATTGATGCGGGCTGCGAGCTGGATTGCTACGCCAGCGACATCACTCGTACCTTCCCGGCCAGCGGCACTTTCAGCCCCGAGCAGCGTGCCATTTACGACATCGTGCTGGCGGCGCAGGAGGCGGCTATGGCGGTGATCGGCCCGGGGCACAGCTGGAACGAATCGCACGATGCCAGCGTGCGCGCCATTACGGCCGGGCTGGTGGAGCTGGGTCTGTTGCAGGGCGAGGTTGACGAGTTGATCGCCGGCGAGGCCTATCGCCGCTTCTATATGCACCGCCTCGGCCACTGGTTGGGCATGGATGTGCACGACGTGGGTGAATACCGCGTGGGCGGCGTTTGGCGCCAGCTGGAGCCGGGTATGGTGATGACCGTGGAGCCCGGCATTTACATCTCGCCGGATGACGACAGCGTACCACGCAAATGGCGCGGCATCGGCGTGCGGATCGAAGATGACGTGGTCGTGACCAGGACAGGCTACGAGGTGTTGACCGCCAAGGTGCCCAAGGACCCGGACGAGATCGAGGCGCTGATGGCAGCTGCGCGCCAGGCCGAGGCCGAGCCGGCGTGAGCCGCCGCATCAGTATTGTCGGCGGTGGCATGGTCGGCGCCAGCCTGGCGCTGGCTCTGCAACCGTTGGCGACACGGCACGGCTGGCGTATCGAATTGATTGAGGCGCACCCGCCGGTCAGCGGTGAGTTGCAACCCAGTTTTGATGCACGCTCCACGGCGCTGTCCCACGGTAGTCGGCTGCTGTTCGAGCGGCTGGGCGTGTGGGCCGGCGTGCAGGCCGAGGCGGCGCCCGAGCCGATCAGACAGATCCATGTCTCCGACCGCGGTCATCCGGGTGTCACCCGTCTGCATGCCGAGCAGGAGCGGGTGCCGGCACTCGGCTACGTTGTCGAGAACGCGCAGCTGGGCCGGGCGCTGCTAGGCGCGCTGGACGAGCGGGTGGTGAAGTGGCAGGCGCCGGCGCGGGTGGTGCGCGCTGAACCCGCTCGCACTGGCTGGTTGCTGCAGGTAGAGCAGGATGGGCAGGTGCACGAGCAGGCGACCGATCTTCTGGTGCTGGCTGACGGCGGCCGTTCGGGCCTGCTGGAGCAGTTGGGTATCCACCGCCAGGTGCGCCCTTACGGGCAGACCGCGATTATTGCCAATATCGCCAGCAGCCAAGGGCATGAGGGTGTTGCCTATGAGCGTTTCACCGAGAGCGGCCCGCTGGCGCTGCTGCCGATGTCCGGCGGGCGCAGTGCACTGGTCTGGACCCAGCCCGAGGCGCAGGCTGACGACGTGATGGCGCTGTCTGATGCAGCCTTTTTGCACGCGCTGCAGGACGCCTTCGGTTTTCGCATGGGCGCGCTCAAGCGCGTCGGTGCACGCCACAGTTACCCGCTCAGCCTGATCGAGGCCGAAGAGCAGGTACGCACCGGGCTGGTGGTGCTGGGCAACGCAGCGCACAGCCTGCATCCGATCGCTGGTCAGGGCTTCAATCTCAGCCTGCGGGATGTGCTGGCGCTGGCCGATACGCTGTCCAGCGCCGCGCCCGATCAGTCACCGGGTGAGTTGGCGCTGCTCAACGGCTATCTGCAGCGCCAGCGTCGGGATCAACAGCAAACCATTGCCTTCAGTGACGGGCTGACGCGCCTGTTCAGCAACCGTCGTCCGGTGCTGGCGGCCGGGCGCAACCTCGGGTTGCTGGGGATGGATATCGTCGCGCCGCTCAAATCAGTGTTTGCCCGGCAGGCAATGGGACTCAAGGGATAGGGCATGCAAAGCGGACAATTTGATCTGATCGTCGTCGGGGCCGGTATGGTCGGCTCGGCACTCGCCTGTGCGCTGGCGGGCAAGGGGCTGCGCCTGGCGCTGCTGGACGCCCAGCCGCTGGCGGCGTTGCCTGAGCCGCGCAGCGCCTCGGGTTACGACCCGCGGGTCAGTGCGCTGAGCGCGGCTTCTGAGCAGATCCTGCGCGCTGTCAATGCCTGGCAGCGGATTCCCGCAGAGCGCCTTTGCGCCTACCGGCACATGTGTGTCTGGGATGCCGAGGGCACCGGTGAGGTGCGCTTTGATGCTGACGCGCTGAGTGAGCCGCGGCTGGGGCATATCGTCGAGAACGGGCAGGTACAGAACGCACTGCTGGCTCGCCTGCAGGAGACCGATGTGACCTTGCTGGGCGAAAGCCGGGTGCAAGGCCTGGTGCGCGAAGACGAAGGCTGGCGGCTCAACCTGGACGATGGCCGGCAGCTGCGCGCGCCGCTGGTGCTGGGCGCCGATGGCGCACGCTCCCGGCTGCGTGAGCTGGCCGGCTTTGCCATGCGCGAGTGGGACTATCTGCACCACGCGGTAGTGACCACGGTTGAGCTGGACCGGCCCCATCAGGACACCGCCTGGCAGCGCTTTTTGCCCAGCGGCCCACTGGCCTACCTGCCGTTGCCGTCGCGCGACGGCCGGCATTTCTGCTCGATTGTCTGGTCGCTACTGCCAGACGCCGCCGAGAAGGTCATGGCGCTGGACGATCAGGCCTTCTGCCTGGCCCTGACTGACGGGCTGGAAGAGCGGCTTGGCACGGTGCAAGCGGCTGATCCGCGCGTCTGTATTCCGCTGCGCCAGCGACATGCCAAACGCTACGTGATGCCGGGGCTGGCGTTGCTGGGTGACGCCGCCCACAGTATTCATCCGCTGGCCGGGCAGGGCGTCAACCTCGGTTTTCTCGATGCTGCCCAGCTGGCCGATGTGCTGCTGGCCGCCTGCGAGCGTGGCGAGAACATCGCGGATCTGGCGGTGCTGGAGCGCTACGAGCGTGCGCGCATGGGCAACAATCTGGCAGTGATGGCTGCGATGGAGGGCTTCGAGCGCCTGTTTCATGCTGACGCCTTGCCGCTGCGCTGGTTGCGCAACACCGGCATGCAGTTGTTTGAGCGTGCGCCGTTGCTGAAGGCTCGGGTCATGCGCCAGGCAATGGGGCTGGATGGCGAGCTGCCGAGCCTGGCACGCTGAGTCGACAGACGCTGGTCAGTATCTGTCTGGCAACATCTGGCGACGTAATGAGTCGCAACGCCGCATTGCCAGTTAAAACAGGAATTATTATCATCCGCCATCCACACGCAACGGAGCGACCTTTCATGTCTGTGATCCGCAAGCTCGCCGCCCTCGGGTTGGCCGTCAGCACCTTGGGTGGCGTCGCCCAAGCCGAAGAGTTGGTAGTCTATTCGGCCCGTCAGGACCATCTGATCAAGCCGGTATTCGATCTCTATACCGAGAAGACCGGCACCACCTTCAAATACATCACCGACAGTGAGGCGCCGCTGCTGGCGCGTCTGAAGGCCGAGGGGGCCAACACCCCGGCTGACCTGTTGATCACCGTTGATGCCGGTAACCTCTGGCAGGCCGAGCAGCAGGGTGTTCTGCGCGCCGTCGACTCCGCGACCATCAGTGCCAACATTCCGGCCAAATACCGCTCCGCTGATGGCTACTGGACCGGCCTGTCGTTGCGCGCGCGGACCATCGCCTACTCTACCGAGCGGGTTGATCCGTCCGAGCTGAGCACCTACGAGGCGCTGGCAGACGAAGACTGGGCGGCGCGCCTGTGCCTGCGTACCTCGCGCAAGGTCTACAACCAGTCGCTGACCGCAACCATGATGGAAAGCATCGGCGTTGAGCGCACCACCGAGGTGCTGCAGGGCTGGGTCAACAACCTGGCGACGCCGGCCTTTGGTGATGACACCGCGCTGCTCAATGCCATCGCTGCGGGCCAGTGTGACGTGGGTATCGTCAACAGCTACTACTTCGGTCGTCTGGAAAAGGCTGATCCGTCCTTCCCGGTCAAGCTGTTCTGGCCGAACCAGCAAGACCGCGGTGTGCACGTGAATATTTCGGGCGCAGGTGTAACTGCACATGCCAAGCACCCGGATGAGGCCGTTGCCTTCCTCGAGTGGCTGACCACCGAAGAGGCGCAGCGCGTGTTTGCTGATGTGAACCAGGAATTCCCGGCCAACGAGTCGGTTGCTCCCTCCGAGGAGGTGGCCTCCTGGGGTGACTTCAAGCGTGACGACGTCAATGTCGAGGTGGCTGGCCGCCGCCAGGCCGAGGCCATCATGCTGATGGATCGCGTCGGCTGGCACTGATTCACCGCCGTTTTGCCGATATACTGCACGCCCGGCTCTGCTGGGCGTTGTTGTTCCTGTCGCTGATCCGTGGAGTCTGAGTGCCGCTTCCGTCCATTGTTTCCAAGCCCCAGTGGCGCGCTGTTGCCTACGCTGGCGCCGTGCTGGTGTTGCTGCCGCTGCTGGTCTTGGCGCTGAGCTGGAACTCGCTGGACAGCACCATCTGGAATCACCTGCTGGAAACCCAGATGGCCCGCCTGCTGGGCAATACGCTGGTGCTGGCCATTGGCGTGATCGTCGGGGTCGTGCTGCTGGGTGTCAGCCTGGCCTGGCTGACCAGCCTGTGTAACTTCCCTGGTCGGCGCTGGCTGGACTGGGCGTTGATGCTGCCCTTCGCCGTGCCGGCGTATGTGCTGGCCTTTGTCATGATCGGCATTCTGGACTTTGCCGGGCCGCTGCAAACCACGTTGCGGGGCTGGCTAGGCAGCGACTTTCGCATGGTCTCCATCCGCTCCACCGGTGGTGTGATTTTTGTGCTGGTGCTGGTGTTCTATCCCTACGTCTACATGCTCGCCCGGGGCGCGTTTCTGGCGCAGGGGCGCGGTCTGATGGAGGCCGCGCGGATTCTCGGGCACAGCCCCTGGCAGGCCTTCTGGCGGGTGGCGTTGCCGATGGCGCGGCCGGCTATCGGTGCCGGCGCGGCGCTGGCCGTCATGGAAACGCTGGCTGACTTTGGTGCGGTCTCGGTGTTCAACTACGACACCTTTACCACGGCGATCTATAAAACCTGGTACGGCTTCTACAGCCTGCAGACGGCGACCCAACTGGCCAGCCTGCTGTTGCTGTTTGTGCTGCTGGCGCTGTATGCCGAGCGGCGAGCACAGGGCAGCAAGCGCTTTCCCGGCAGCGACAAGCCGCGCCAGGGGCCGCTGTTTCAGCTGCGCGGTGTGCGCGGCTGGCTGGCCACCGGCTATTGCCTGCTAGTGCTGGCGGTGGCATTTATCATTCCCCTTGTGCAGCTGTTCTACTGGCTGTTCACCAGCGGCAGTGACTTTGACGAGCGCTATTGGTCGCTGATCCGCAATACCCTGACCCTTGGCGGCATCGCCGCCGTGACCACGGTGGTGGTGGCGATGCTGCTGGTGCTGGCGCGACGTCTGCAGCCCATTCGTCGGGTGCGCTCGGCGGTGGCGCTGGCCAACCTCGGCTACGCGCTGCCCGGCTCGGTGCTGGCGGTGGGTATCATGTTTGCCTTCAGCGTGGCGGATAATCAGCTGGTGGTGCCGCTGCAGCGCTGGCTGGGAGTCGAGTCGCCCGCTCCCTTGCTGCTGGGTAGCCTGTTTGCCCTGCTGCTGGCCTACCTGATTCGCTTTATGGCGGTGGCCAGCGGGCCGCTGGATACTGCGCTCGCGCGTATCCGGCCGGCCTTGCCGGAAGCGGCGCACAGCCTTGGGCACTCGGGAGTCAGCGTGTTCTGGCGCGTCTATTTGCCGCTGTTGATGCCGGGGCTGCTCAGCGCCGGCCTGCTGGTGTTTGTCGACGTACTCAAGGAAATGCCCGCCACCCTGTTGATGCGCCCCTTCGGCTGGGACACGCTGGCCGTGCGCATCCACAGCCTGACCGCTGAAGGCAACTGGCCGGAAGCGGCACTACCAGCCATTACGCTGGTGGCAACCGGCCTGTTGCCGGTGATCGTGTTGATCCGCCGTTCGGCCCAGTCGGTCGGTCGCGGCAACGCGCACTGATCGGCGGGCTGCACAGCGACCGGGTTTGCGGCTACAATTCGGCCTTTGCAACCCCCCGAACCGAAGGATGGCGCAATGGCCCTGCGGACTCCCCTGTACGACCAGCACCTTGCTGCTGGCGCCAAGATGGTCGATTTTGGCGGCTGGGATATGCCAATCAACTATGGCTCCCAGCTGGAAGAACACCATCAGGTACGTCGTGCCGTTGGCATGTTTGATGTGTCGCACATGACCGTGGTCGATGTCGATGGCAGCGAAGCGCAGGCTTACCTGCAATACCTGCTGGCCAACGACGTAGCGCGTCTGAAGACCCCGGGCAAGGCCCTCTACAGTGGCATGCTGAACGAGCAGGGCGGTGTGATCGACGACCTGATCGTCTACCTGGCCGGCGACGGCTACCGTGTGGTGGTTAACGCCGCGACCCGCGAGAAGGACCTGGCTTGGATGAGCAAGCAGGCCGACTCCTTTGCCGTAAACCTGACCGAGCGTAGCGAGCTGGCGATGATCGCGGTTCAGGGCCCGCAGGCACTGGAATTGGTCAAATCGGTGGTCAGCGATGACCGCGCTGCACTGATCAGCGATCTCAAGCCCTTCCAGGGCTTGCCGTCTGGCGACTGGTTTATCGGTCGTACCGGTTATACCGGCGAAGACGGTCTGGAGATCATGCTGCCGGCCGAGCAGTCCGCCGATTTCTGGCAGGCGCTGCTGGCCGCCGGCTGCAAGCCCTGCGGGCTGGGTGCGCGTGACACCCTGCGTCTGGAGGCCGGTATGAACCTGTACGGCTCCGATATGGACGAAAGCATTTCCCCGCTGGCCGCCAACATGGCCTGGACCATCGCCTGGGAGCCGGCCGAGCGCGACTTTATCGGTCGTCAGGCGCTGGAAGCCCAAAAAGCTGCGGGCGATCAGCCCAAGCTGGTGGGTCTGGTACTGGAAGAGCGCGCGGTGCTGCGCGGCCATCAGAAAGTCATCGTCGACGGTGTCGGCGAAGGCGAAATTACCAGCGGTACCTTTTCCCCGACGCTGGGTTACTCCATCGCGCTGGCCCGTGTGCCCCGTGCGACCGGCAGCAGCGCCAAGGTCGAGATTCGCGGCAAGCTGCTGGCTGTGCGCGTGGTCAAGCCCAGCTTCGTGCGTAACGGCCAGTCGGTCATCGAATAAGTATTGATTCAACTTCCGAGGATATTCCCATGAGCAACATTCCTGCCGAACTGCGTTACGCCTCCAGCCACGAGTGGACCCGTCTGGAAGCCGATGGCACCGTGACCGTCGGTATTACCGACCACGCTCAGGACCTGCTGGGTGACGTGGTGTTTGTCGAATGCCCCGAGGTCGGTCGCGAAGTCGCTGCCGGTGAAGAGTGTGCGGTGGTCGAGTCGGTCAAGGCCGCTTCCGACATCTACGCGCCGATCAGCGGCGAAATCATTGCGGTCAACGAGGCGCTGGCCGACTCCCCCGAGCTGGTCAACAGCGCGCCCTACGGCGATGCCTGGTTCTTCAAGATCAAGCCCAGCGACGCTGCCGAGCTGGACAAGCTGATGGATGCGGCCGCCTACGGCGCCTCCATCTGATCGCTATTCGCTGGTTGTTGTGCTGAAGCCCTGATTCGCGTCGGGGCTTTTTGCTTTCACACTTTGCACAGGTACACCCCATGAGCCACACCCCGAGCCTCGTCGAGCTGGAACAGACCGACGCCTTCATTCGCCGCCATATCGGCCCCGACGCCGCAGAGCAGCAAGCCATGCTGTCGACTCTGGGCGCCGACACACTGGAGGCGCTGGTCGCACAGACCGTGCCGCAAAGCATTCTGCGCAATGACCTGCTGCCGCTGGACGGCCCGCGCAGCGAGGCCGAGGTGCTGGACTATCTGAAGCAGGTTGCCGGCCGCAACCAGATCTTCACCTCCTGCATCGGCATGGGCTACCACGGCACGCTGACGCCGACCGTGATCCTGCGCAACGTGCTGGAAAACCCGGGCTGGTACACCGCCTACACCCCGTATCAGCCGGAAATTGCCCAGGGCCGGCTGGAGTCGCTGCTGAACTTCCAGCAGCTGACCATCGACCTGACCGGCATGGAGCTGGCCAGCGCCTCGCTGCTGGACGAAGCCACCGCCGCAGCCGAAGCCATGGCCCTGGCCAAGCGGGTTGCCAAGAGCAAGAGCAACCTGTTCTTTGTTGATCAGGATTGCCATCCGCAGACCATCTCCGTGGTGCTGACCCGCGCCGAGGCCTTCGGCTTCGACGTGGTGGTCGACGACGTCAGCACGCTGGGCGAGTACGAGGTGTTTGGTGCGCTGTTCCAGTATCCGACGACCTGGGGTGAGATCCGCGACCTCAAGCCGCTGATCGAACAGGTTCAGGCGCAGAAAGGTCTGGCCTGTGTGGGCGCCGACCTGCTCGGCCTGACCCTGCTGACCCCGCCGGGTGAGCTGGGCGCTGACGTGGTCTTCGGCTCGGCGCAGCGCTTCGGTGTGCCGATGGGCTACGGCGGACCGCACGCGGCGTTCTTTGCCACCCGCGATGCCTACAAGCGCGCCATGCCGGGCCGTATTATCGGCGTATCCGTGGATACCCGCGGCAACCGCGCCCTGCGTATGGCGCTGCAGACTCGCGAGCAGCACATTCGCCGCGAGAAGGCCAACTCCAACATCTGTACCGCGCAGGTGCTGCTGGCCAACATCGCCAGCTTCTACGCGGTCTATCATGGCCCGCAGGGCCTCAAGCAGATCGCCGAGCGGGTGCAGCGCTTTACCGCGATTCTGGCTGAAGGCCTGAGTGCGCAGGGTATCGAACGTCGCAACGCGACCTTCTTCGACACCCTGACCCTGAAGGTGCCGGGCAAGGCCCGCGAGATACTTGAACGCGCCCGCGCCGCGCGCATCAATCTGCGCGTGATCGATGCCGATCACCTGGGCGTCAGCCTGGATGAAACCACTACACGTGCGACCATTGATCAGTTGCTGGCGGCCTTCGCCGGCGCCGCGCACGGTCAGGATGTCGCCGCGCTGGATACCAAGGTCAGCGCCACCGAGATGGGCATTCCGGCGGCTCTGCGTCGCACCTCCGCCTATCTGACTCACCCGGTGTTCAACAGCTACCACTCGGAAACCGAGATGCTGCGCTACATCAAGTCGCTGGAAAACAAGGATCTGGCGCTGAACCACGCGATGATTCCGCTCGGCTCCTGCACCATGAAGCTGAACGCCACCACCGAGATGATTCCGATCACCTGGCCGGAGTTTGGTCAGCTGCACCCGTTTGCCCCGCTGGCGCAGGCCGAAGGCTACAAGCAGATGATCGACGAGCTGGAAGCCATGCTGCGTACCATCACCGGCTTCGACGCCATCTGCATGCAGCCGAACTCCGGCGCGCAGGGCGAGTACGCCGGTCTGCTGGCGATCCGCAAGTTCCACGAAAGCAACGACGAGGCGCACCGTAACGTCTGCCTCATCCCGACCTCGGCGCACGGTACCAACCCGGCCTCGGCGATGATGGCAAGCATGCGCGTGGTGCTGGTCAACTGTGACGATCAGGGCAACGTGGATGTGGCGGATCTGCGCCAGAAGGCCGCAGACAACGCCGACAACCTGTCCTGCCTGATGATCACCTACCCGTCGACCCACGGTGTCTACGAGGAAGGTATCCGCGAGATCTGCGAGATCATCCACCAGCACGGTGGCCAGGTGTACATGGACGGCGCCAACCTCAATGCGCAGGTAGGTCTGACCCGTCCGGCCGACATCGGCGCCGACGTATCGCACATGAACCTGCACAAGACCTTCTGCATTCCGCACGGCGGCGGCGGCCCGGGTATGGGCCCGATCGGCGTCAAGGCGCACCTGGCGCCCTTCGTTGCCAACCACCCAGTGGTCCCGCTGGATGGCCCGAACCCGGAGAACGGCGCGGTCAGCGCGGCGCCCTGGGGCAGCGCGAGCATCCTGCCGATCAGCTGGACCTACATCGCCCTGATGGGCGCTATCGGTCTGCGTCAGGCCACCTCGGTCGCCATCCTCAACGCCAACTACCTGGCCAAGCGTCTGGGCGATGCTTACCCGGTGCTGTACAGCGGCCGTAACGGCCGGGTGGCGCACGAGTGCATCATCGACATCCGTCCGCTCAAGGCGGCCTCGGGTATCAGTGAAGAAGACGTGGCCAAGCGCCTGATGGACTTTGGTTTCCATGCGCCGACCATGTCCTTCCCGGTGGCCGGCACCTTGATGATCGAGCCGACCGAGAGCGAGTCCAAGGCCGAGCTGGATCGCTTTGTCGACGCGATGCTGACCATTCGTGCCGAGATCCGCAAGGTCGAGCAGGGCGAGTGGACGGCAGAGGACAACCCGCTGCACAACGCGCCGCACACCCTGGCTGACATCACCGGCGACTGGCAGCGTGCCTACAGCCGCGAGGAAGCCGTGTTTCCGCAGCCCTGGGTCGCGGCCAACAAGTTCTGGCCAAGCGTGAACCGCATCGACAACGTGTACGGGGACCGCAATCTGTTCTGCGCCTGCCCGCCGATCGAAGCCTACGAGGGCTAAGATCGGGCCTGTCAGGAGAGAGGGGCGCTGCCCTCTCTCTCCTGCTGGGTTCTGTCCAGCATCATCTCCACTTCCACGCCGCCTTCCGCGCGGTTATGCAGGCTCACCCGGCCGCGGTGCAGTCTGGCGATTTCCCTGACAAAACTCAGACCCAGCCCGGTGCTCTTGCGTTGACCGTCCGGTCGCGGCAGGGAATAGAAACGCTCGAATACCCGATCCAGCGCGTAGTCCGGTACGGCCGGGCCGTCGTTGCGCACGCGCAGGCTCAGTGCCGTGCCGCTGGTACTGATTTGCAGGGTGATGGCGCCGCCGGGCAGGCTGAACTCGATGGCGTTATCCAGCAGGTTGCTGATCGCCTGTTCGAGCAGAAAACGGTCGCCGGCGAGCCGACTGTCGACGTTGCACTCAAGGTGCAGCGTCAGCTCCTTGCGTTCGGCCAGCGGGCGCTTGGCTTCCAGCTCGAGCGCGGCAATCTCGGCCAGATCCAGGCTCTCGGTCTGCTCCAGCGCCTGACGTTTTTCCACCCCGGCCAGCGATAGCAGGCGGTCGACCAGGCGCTGCAGACGACTGGACTCGCTGTCGATATTGGCCAGAAAGCGCGCGCGCATGGGCTCCGGCACGTCTGCTTCCTGCAGCAGCTCGGCCGCGCCGCGGATGGCCGACAGCGGCGACTTCATTTCATGCGTCAGGGTGTGCACGTATTGCTCGACGTAGGCCTTGCCGTCGATTTCGCGGCGCATGGCCTCGGTGGCGGCGGCCAGCCTTGCCAGCTCCTTGTCGGCCAGTTGCGGTGGACTGACCCGCTCACCGTGGCGCACCCGTTCGACGTAATCGACCAATTGGCGCACCGACCGCGTCAGCCAGAACGCCATACCGGCACCGAGCAGCAGCGCGCCAAACAGGATGATGCCGCCGCGTTGCCAGAAGTAGCCGTGCGCCAGGGTGATGAAGGGGTGCAGGCTGGCGTTGGGTTTGCCGAGGGTGAGTACACCGGCCAGCTGGCCGCTCTGATACACCGGCGCGGCGATGTACATCAGACTGCTGGTGTCGTCTTCGGGGTCGATGCGTGTGGTGCGCGCGCCGTACTCGCCGCGCAGGGTCAGCGATACGTCGCGCCACTGTGAATAGTCTTCGCCGATCTGCTGCGGATCGGTGTGGTACAGCACGCTGCCGTTAATATCCGTCAGGTAGATCACCAGTTCGGTGCCGGTCTTGTGCCGGGACCAGATCTGCGCATCGAGCTGGCGCGCCAGGTAGCGATCGATGGCGGTGGCAAACGGGCTGTCTGCGGCAAAGCCCTCCTGCCAATGCTGTTCGGCGATTTCGGCCAGCAGGTTGGCACTGTCGACCATCACCTCCTCGCTGGCCTGGCGCACCGACGAGGGGACCTGATTGAGGATGCTGTTGAGAAACAGCACCGTGGCCAGCCCGGCGATCAGAAACCAGCCAAGCAGCAGCCGGGTAGTGAGGCTCATGGGTGGGCGTCCGGCAGCTGCGGGTTGATGCTGTAGCCCAGTCCGCGGTGGGTGACGATCGGGTCGTGGCTGGGCAGGATGCGTTTGAGCTTGGTGCGGATGCCCTTGATGTGGGTGTCGATCACCCGATCAAGGCTGGCGCCGGGGTCGGCCCAGACGGCTTCCATCAACTGATCACGGCTAAGCACGTGCTCGGGGCGGCGCAGCAGGGTGCTGAGAATCAGGTACTCGTAACGGGTCAGCTCCAGCCATTGCCGGTGGTAGCGAATGCGCCGCCGCTCGGCGTCGTGCAGGAACAGCTCGGCGGGCGCCGGCTGTTCGCTGGCCAGCGGCTCGGCCCGGGTACGACGCAGAATGGCGCGCACCCGGGCGGAAATCTCCCGCGGGCTGAACGGCTTGACGACGTAATCGTCGGCACCAATCTCCAGCCCGACGATGCGGTCGACCTCTTCCTTGCGCGCGGTCAGAAACATGATCGGCAGGGCGGAAAACTGACGGATGCGGCGACAGACTTCAAAGCCGCTTTCGTCGGGCAGGCCAACGTCCAGCACCAGCAGGTCGACCGGGTTGTCGCGCAGCCATTGCATGCCCTCGCCCGCCAGACCGCACCAGTGCACGTCGAAGCCCTCAGTGCTCAGGGCATACACCAGCGCATCGGCGATGGCGGGCTCGTCTTCGATAATCAGAATCCTGTCCGGCATGGTCTGCTCTGTCCGTGAATCGTCCGCCGATTGTGGCGGGTTCGCTAGGGTCTGTTGACGTTTCGTTCGCCCGCCTGCCGGAGGCCATTTTTTTGGCCAGGCAAGGCGGAGGATGCGTAGTGTAGTTGATCTACACAAGCGACCGACAACGTAGCATGGCCGAAAAATGGCCCCGGCCCCTCGGGTTGCGCCTGTAAGGCCGCCACTCGGCGTCGCTCGTCGCTTATTTGGAATGACCAAACTGCGCTCCTTGCTTCTTGATTGGCGGCCTTACAGGCAGCAACAGGCGGGTGAACGAAACGTCAACAGACCCTATGGCCAGTGCAATCACGAGGCGGGCTCCTCCAGCCAGGCGGTGACCACATAGCGCAGCGGCCCGCCGCTGGTCAGGGCGCGGAACGGGTAGCAGGTGACCAGCCGCAGTTCGGCGCGCTCGTATTGCAGAATCATTGGCTCATTCCGGCTATCAACAATGCGCTGGCTGGCGACCCGGTAGCGGTACTCTTGGCCGTCGGCAGCCTGCAGGGTGAGCACCTGACCGGTCTGCAGGTGTTCGACAAAGGCGAAGTGGCTGTCCTGGTGGCCGGCCAGCAGCAGGGTGCCTGTGCCGCCCGGCATGACGCCGTTATCCAGTTGCCCCGGGCCGAAGGCCAGGGCCTGCCCGCTGACGCTGTCCAGCACGTAGCGGGCCTCGCCGCCCGGGGTGGTCAGTTTAGCCACCGGCCAGGTATCGGCCCAGGGCCAGGGTTTGCTCGGCGTGCCCGCCTGCAGCTGCTCGGCCCAGGCGTCGGCAATCAGCATCTGGGCCAGCCACGCCTTGGCCTGCAGCCAGCCGCCCTGGGCGGCCGCCGCAATGGCGCCCAGCAGCAGGGCAGCGGCAATCAGCTTACGCATGGCGCGGCTTCCAGTTCAGCACCAGAATCGCCGCCAGCAGTAGCGCCAGTGCCAGTGCCCACAAGCCGGTGAGGCCGAGCGAGGTCTGCGGGTACAGGCGGTGGTCGACCGGGTTCAGGTTGGGCACCCGTTGGCTGTCGAGCGGTTCGTCAGCGGCGCGTACCGGCTGCTCCTCGACGGCGACGAAACTGGTGAAGCGGCTCATCAACTGGTGCTCCAGCGCCACCGGCAGGACCAGATCGCGCACTTCGTCCTCGCCAGCACCCTCGTTCAGACGGTCCATGGCGGCTTCGATCTTGCGGCGTGCCCAGATTCTGGCGATGCCATTGCCCTGCTGTGGCTCGGGGATGTGCAGGTGCTGCTCCCAAGGCTCTGGCTGACGGCCGTGCAGGGCCACTTTCTCCGGCAGTTGGTTCAGTTTCATGGCGATCAGCAACGGCTGATCCGAGTACAGATCGGGCAGTTTCTGCGGCCATATTTCGGCATCGATGCCTTCCGGCAGCTCCAGTTGCAGGTGGGTCAGTACCGGTGACTCCAGTTTTTCGAACAGCCGCTCCATGGCGTCTTCAATCCCTGCACGGTCATCAATCGAGGTGAACTGGCCGCGGCCGACTTCGGCTGCCTTGCGCAGCAGGAAGCTGTTGGGCGAAGCGCCAATGCCGACGGTGAAGATCCGCGCCTGACGCAGGCGCTGCTGAATCATCTGCAGGACTTCGCGCTCGTTGCTGACCGAGCCGTCGGTGATGAAGATCAGCTGGCGCAGGTAGCCGGGCTCGTTTGGCTGAGTCAGCGCCTCGCGCAGCACGGGCAGCATCTCGGTGCCGCCGCCGGCCGGCAGTCCGGCCACCCAGCTGCGCGCTTCCTGCAGGTTGTCCTGGGTGGCGTTCACCGGCTCACGGTAGAGCATGCTGTATTCACTGTTGAATTCGAGCACATTGAAACGGTCTTCGGGCTGCAGGCGGCCCAGCGCCTGGATCAGGCTGTCACGTGCCTGGCGAATGCGCTCGCCCTGCATTGAGCCCGAGGTGTCGAGAATCAGAAACACCTCGCGTGGCTGGCGTTCACGGCTGACCGGTTCGGCAGCAGGCGAAAGCATCATCAGCGCGTAGTGGTCGTCGCCCACCTGTTCGGTGAATACGGCGACCTGGTTGCCGGCTTCGCTGGGCAGCTGCCAGTTGAGGACGAAGTCGCGATCCATGACCACCGGATTGTCCTGCAGCTGAATGCGGTACTGGCGGCCGTCAAAATGGCTGCTGATGGCGTGGCTCGGGCTGCTCACCTCGTGCAGGGCAAAGCCGCTGTGCAGGTTGATATGGATGTCGGCCTGATGGGATGGCCCATCTCGCCACAGGCTGCCGACAATCGGGCCTTCCGGGCGTGCATCACTGGCGGCGACGGGCTGCTGCTGACCATCGACCGGCTGCGGGCGGGCGTTGTAGCGCGGGGTCATGGTCAGCGGCAGGCGCAGGCTGTAACGTCCGGCGTCCGGTTGCAGCAGTTCGGTGTAGCTGAGAATGACGCTGATGGTTTCACCTGCGCCGATGTTGGCGACCGAGGTGCTGAACAGGTTGGGGCGTTCCTGCTCGACCAGACCAGTCTGCTGGCCGTTGTCCCGTGCCTGCTCGTAGGTCTTGCGTGCCTGTTCGCGCTCCTGAATCTGGCCGTTGATGCGGCGCTCGCCGATTTCCAGGGTCATGGCGTGAATGGCGGCATTTTCGCTGGTGGGCAGCACATAGCGGCCCTCGGCAAAGGCGCCACCGGGGTTGCTGAAGGATTGGCGAATCTGTACTTCGGCCACCGGGCCGCTGATCTGCACCTGCATATCGGTGTTGAGCAGCAGGGCGGGTTGCCAGCTGCCGTCGTCGGCACGCAGCAGGAAGCTGCCGGTGCCCGGTTGGTCGTTTGCAGCGGCCTGCGCGTTGAGTGAGGCGAGGGCGCCAAGCAGCACTAGCCAGATGAATGCGGTCTTCATATCGGTCTCCCTGTGGACTGTGACAGGCAGTGTGTTGGCCGCCTTTGTGCTGCGTATGTGGTTTGTGTGTGGTTTTTACCGGTGACCCTGTTCTGGTGCATGTCGTCTTCCGACGGTACATTGTTGTACTTCCTCCCCCTGCCGGAACCTGCCTGCCTATGACCGATACCGACAGCCTCAGCATTCGCACTGAACTCGATGCCATCGTCGAGGCGCTGCAGCGCGACAAGCGCAAGCGGGTGCGCAAGCTGCTGCGCGGTATGCATCCAGGCAAGGTGGCGAGTCTTCTGGAGGCGCTGGATGGCGAGCTGCGAGCCGCGCTCTGGCAGCAAATCGAGGACGAGTCGGAGGAGCAGGTACTCAAGCACCTGAGCCCGCTGTTGGGTGCCCAGCTGCGCCGCGAGCCGGAAGAATCCGATCTGGCGGAAGAAAGCGAGGAGGGTGACGGCGCGGCGACGCAGATCGCTCGCGTGCGTGATGCCCTGGAGGCAGGCAAGTTCAAGCGCGTGGGCAAGGCTTTCCGGCAGATGCATCCGGCCAAGGCGGCCGGTCTGCTTGAAGCGCTGCCGCCGGCCGAGCGCAGCAGCGTCTGGGAAATGCTCGACGCCGAGCGCGCGGGCAAGATTCTGGTCCATCTGCATGACGAAGTACGCGCGCGTCTGGCGCTGGAGATGGAGGAGGACGAGCTGGTTGCTGCCGCGCGCAAGCTTGATCTCGACGACCTGGTTGACCTGATTCAGGCGCTGCCCAGCGGCAGCGGCCGGCAGCTGCTGCAGGCGATGGACGTGCGCAAGCGTCAGCAGTTGCTGTCGATGCTGTCCTACCCGGAAGACTCCGCTGGCGGTCTGATGAACACCGACCATATCTCGGTGCGCGCTGATGTGCGGGTGGGCTCGGTATTACGTTATCTGCGGCTGCTGGAAGACCTGCCGGACCACACCGACAAGGTCATGGTGGTCGACCGCAAGAACCGCTATCAGGGCGTATTGCGCCTCAGTCGGCTGGTGACCAGCACGCCGGACTCGGTGGTCAGCGATGTCATGGACGCCGATTTTCAGCCCTTTGATGTGATGCTGCCCAGTCAGGACGTCGCGCGTCGCTTCGAGGATTTGGACATTCTGTCGGCGGCGGTGGTTGACGAGAACCAGTTGCTGATCGGCCGTATCACCGTGGATGACGTGATGGATATCATCCGCGAAGACTCCGAGCGGGCCATCATGAGTATGGCGGGCCTGGATGATGAGGCAGACATGTTCGCGCCGGTTTTGACCAGCAGCCGTCGCCGTGCGGTCTGGTTGGGGATCAATCTGGTGACCGCCTTTCTGGCCGCCTGGGTGATTGGCCTGTTCCAGGGCACGCTGGAGCAACTGGTGGCGCTGGCCGTGCTGATGCCGGTTGTGGCCAGCATGGGCGGGATCGCCGGCAGTCAGACGCTGACTCTGGTGGTACGGGGGATGGCGCTGGGCCAGGTAGAAGGCGGTAACGCGCGACTGCTGCTCAGCAAGGAAATGGGCATTGCCTGTCTTAACGGTGTGCTATGGGCCTTGGTGGTGGCTGGGCTGGCTGTTGCCTGGTTCGGCAACTGGCAGCTGGGCGCGGTGATCGCCTCCGCCATCTTGCTCAACCTGCTTTGCGCGGCGGTCTCTGGCTTGGCGATCCCGCTGCTGCTGCGCCGCTTCGGGGTTGACCCGGCGCTGGCCGGTAGCGTGATTCTGACGACCGTCACCGATGTGGTGGGCTTTCTGGCCTTCCTTGGACTGGCGACGCTGTTTCTGCTCTGAGCCTGCCGCTCAGTCAATTGGATTGCTGACGCTTTCGATCTCGCGTTTGACGTACATCGGATCGTCAATGTTGCGAAACTTCACATCGCTGATGCCGCGGCCGGTCAGCTTGACCGTGCCGTAACCGAACATCCGTCCCCAGATGCTTTGCTCGATCTCGACGGTCTCGATCGAACTGAGCTTCATCTCTTCGGTATGCCGGCTGATGATGCCGGTCTTGAGGATCACCCGCTTATTGGTCACACCCTGCTCGATGGAGCGCAAGCGAAAGTACTCATACAGCGCAATCAGCCAGGTCAGCCCGAAGGTGATCAATCCCAATACCAGCCAGCAGTACATGGGCACCCTGGCAAACCAGTGCAGCTGGAAGACCTTGTGGATGGTCTCGCCGCTCGATAGCGACTCTTCGATGTAGGACATGCGGTGCTTCCTCTCCCTTGTGGCTGGTGATCAGGCTCAACTGTAGCCTGACTGTGACCCGCGGCGCGACAGGCTGTTCCGCCATTGCACCAATGCTTAGCTTGCTAAATAATTTGATCGGCGTAGACTATTGGTTAGCAAGCTAAGTAATTGAGGTGAGGCATGAGTGACAACAAACCTGCGCTGCATCAAACGCTGCGCCCCTCGATGGGCGCCGCCATGGGGCGTCTCCACCGCCTTTGGCGCAGTGCGATCAATCAGGCGGTCGGTGAGCTGGGCATGACCGAGGCGCGCTGGGCGGTGCTGCTGCACCTGGCCAAGCTCGGTGAAGGTTGTACCCAGCAGGTGCTGGCCGATGAACTGGCTATCGAGATGCCGTCGTTGACGCGCACGTTGAATCAGTTGCAGGCGCAGCAACTGATCGAACGTCGACGCGATCCGGCCGACGGGCGGGTGCATACATTGTGGTTCACTGCCGCAGGCCGTCAGCGGGTGGCCGATCTGTCGGTGCACGTCGAACGGGTACGTGAGCAGATCTATCAGGGGCTGAGTGCCGCCCAGCTGGATGCCTGCGCCGAGGTGCTGCTGCAAATGGAAGCCAATGTACGCGGCCTGCTTGGCTCCGGGGAGGAACAGCAATGACACCCGATCAGGTATTCGCGCGCTGGGTGCGCGCATCACTGGTGCTGTTCGCTGTGGTGTTTGTCTACTTTCTGGCAGCGGACTTGTGGATGCCGCTGACCCCGCAGGCCCGGGTCATGCACCCGGTCATCCGGGTGGCACCCCAGGTCAGTGGTCAGATCGTTGCGGTGCCGGTCACCGACAATCAGCACGTGCAGGCAGGTGATGTGCTGTTTCGTATCGATCCGCGCCCTTATGAGCTGGCGGTGCAACAGGCGCAGCTGGCGCTGGAGGCAGCTGAGCGCGACAACGCCGGTTACGATGCCTCGCTGGCGGCGGCGGAGGCCGATGTCCGCGCGGCGCAAGTACAGGTCAATGAACTGGCCCGCGAACACAACCGCCTGTCGACCCTGCTGGCCAGCCGCAACGTGTCGCAGCAACTGTACGATCAGACCCAGTCCAGCTATCAGGCGGCGCAGTCCAGTCTGGCCAGCGCCAAGGCGCGTGCCGAGCAGTTGCGCGTGCAACGCGGTTTGACCGACGAGGACAACCTGCGCCTGCGTCAGGCGCGCAACGATCTTGAGCGTGCCGAGCTGAATCTGAGCTACACCGAGGTACGTGCACAGAGTGCCGGGGTCATCTCCAACCTGCAGGTCAAGCCCGGTACCTTCGCCAGTGTGGGAAATTCGCTGGCGGCGCTGGTCAGCGATGACGCTGACGTGATTGCCGATTTTCGCGAGAAGTCGCTGGTACACATGCAGCGCGGTGAAGTCGCCGCCATTGTCTTTGATGCCATGCCGGGACACGTGTTCGACGCTAGCGTGACGGCCGTCGATGCTGGCACGCAGCAGGGACAGCTGCTGCCCGACGGCTCTCTGGCCGCTCCGGAAACCTCTGACCGCTGGGTCCGTGACGCGCAGCGTCAGCGCATCCATCTGCAGTTGGATGAGCCGCAACTGCTGGCACAATTGCCCACAGGTGCCCGGGCCACGGTGCAGCTGTACCCGGTGGGCGGGCTAGCTGCGCTGCTCGGCGGTGCGCAGATCCGTCTGGTCAGCCTGATGCATTACATCTACTGAGGTCCGGTGATGAAACCCATACTGCTGATGAGCAAACGCCACCTGGATGCCAACGATGTGCGCCAATGTCTGCGCATTGCCTTTGGCGGCACCCTGGGGTTTGTGCTGTGCAAGCTGATGGGCTGGAACTACGGTGCCTTCTTCGTGGTGCAGCCCATTTTGCTGCTGGGCATGGTGCCGACGCTGAACGGGCATATCATGCGCCAGTTCCTCGCCAATATGCTGCTGGTCAGCCTGTCCGTGCTGGTGGTGCAGGGGCTGTTCGGCGATAAGCCGGTACCTATGATCGTGTTGGTGGCCGGCATGTTCGCGGTGCTGTTTCGGCAGATGAGCGCAGGCAGTCACTTCCTGTTCGGGGCCATGTCGATCGTCAATATGTCGATGCAGCTGCACTTCGCCAGTTACCCCTCGGCTGACATCGGTGACATCGTCGCCTCCAATATCGTCTCGGTGTTCACCACCCTGGGCATCGCCATGCTGATGCATGTGGTATTTGCCGATGTGGCGCCGCGCCAGCCACGGCAGATGCCGGTCAAGCCGTTGACCAACCAGCGTCATGAGGTGATTCTGGCCACCACAGTGGCAACCCTGTCATTTATCGTGTTTCAGGTATTCAATCTGCAAAGCGGCCTGTCGGCGCAGGTGGCCAGCATCCTGGTCCTGTTTCCGCTGAACTGGAAGGGGGCAGGGCCGGCCGGTTGGAACCGGGCGCTGGGGACCTTGGTGGGGTGCAACGTCGGGCTGCTGGTGCAGTTCGTGTTGATGGACCACTTTGACGTGCTGCCCTTTGTCGCGGTGGGGCTGTGGGTCAGTCTTTTGCTGTTTGCCCGTGTTCATCTGCTGGAAGGGGGCACGGGTGCCGGCTTTGCCGCACTGACCACCATGTCGATCCTGTTTGGCCAGTACCTCTCGCCCCGGCAGGACCTGTTCTATAGTGACCTCTATCGGTTCTGGTCGCTCTCGGTCGCGGTAGTGCTGTCGCTGACCGGTGTGTATCTGATGCACCTGTTGCTGAACCGTTTTGCCGCCACGCGGTTGCAGACCTGAGCGCCTGAGCAGGGGGCTGCAGCTGCGCGGCATGGAGACAGGAGTGCTGCATTGCAGTTGACATCTTTTGGGGACGACTACCGCGCGCTGGTGATCGGTAGTAGCGGTGCGCTAGGTGGCGCTTTTTGCCAGCTGCTGCGCAGCGACCCGGCCTGCGCCGAGGTAGTCGAACTGGGGCGCCGGACAACACCGGGCATGGATCTGCAGGAGCCCGAGAGCATCGCCGCCGCCGCCGAAGCGCTGGCGGGCGCAGCGCCCTTTCAGCTGATGTTGCTGGCTACCGGTGTCCTGCATGGTCCCGACTTTCAACCGGAGAAGTCCCTGGCCGCGCTGGATGCCGATGTGTTGCAGCAGGTCTTTCAGGTCAACAGCATCGGCCCGGCGTTGGTCCTTCGACACTTCCTGCCGCTGCTCGATCCGGGTGGCGCGCTGGCCGTGTTGTCCGCCCGGGTCGGCAGTATTGCCGATAACCGTCTCGGTGGCTGGTATGCGTATCGCGCGTCCAAGGCTGCGCTCAACATGCTGCTGAAGACCGCAGCCATCGAGCATGCGCGCAAGCACCCGCAGGCGCGGCTGCTGTGTTTGCACCCCGGTACGGTCATCTCTCCGTTATCACAACCGTTCCGGGGCGCGGCGGCGGCCCGGCCTGCGCGCCAGGCGGCGGCCGAGCTGCTGACGGTGGTGGACAACAGCACCGCCGCTGAGAGTGGCCATTTCTATGCTTATGACGGGCAAGCCGTACCCTGGTAACCGGGAGCGAGTGTATGACGCTGGCAGAATTGGTTAGCCGGGCCAACGCAGGTCAGGTCCACGCGCTGGAGGTACTGTCGCTGCAAGGCGGGCGCTATATGCTGCGGGCCCAGTTGGCAGATGGCTGCCAAACCGTGCAGGACAGGCGCGGCAAGCGCTACTGCCTGCGCTCGATCAGCGAGGTGCGCGCGCTGCTGGGCCAGTGTCCGGTGTTGCAGGCGCTGCCCTGTGCGCTGGTGCAGTACGTTGCGCATGATGAGGCCTGCGCCGCGCGCAGCGGGCCGGTTGAGCCGCTGCGCCTGCCATTGAGGGTGGCTGCGGCTCCGGGCAGTTGAAGCGCGCCGACTCAGCCGAGCAAGGCAAGCAAGCTGGCGTATAGCTCGATACCGATCAATACGTTGAAGGGAAAGGTGATGCCCAGTGATGCCAGCATCACCAGACCGATGTCGGCGTCTTCGATGGCGTGTCGCACGGCGACAGGGGCGGCGATGTACGAGGCACTGGCGGTCAGCGTTGCAAGTACGATGGTCGTTCCCGGCGTCAGTCCGAGCGCAATGCCGGTGAACAGCCCCGCCAGCGACAGCAGCGGCGGTGTGCACAGCGCGAAGGCAATCACACGCCAGTGGCGCAGTTGAATCTTGCGCAACGTCTCGGCCGCGACCAACCCCATCTCCAGCAGGAACAGGGCGAGGATAAGCGGGAAGGCCTGGGTCAGCAGCGCAGTAACCTGACTCCCGTTGTGCTTGCCATACAGCATGCCGATGATCAGGCCACCCACCAGCAAGATCACACTGCGGTTGGTTAGGGTTTCCTGCCACAGCGGAACGGCGTTGTCGTCGCGCTGCTGCCCGCCGGCCGTGAAGCGGCGATAGAGCCACAGGCCGGTCAGAATGGCGGGTAACTCAAGTAGCACCAGATAGAGCGTTACCTGACCGCTGGTAGCCAGACCGCGCGACTCGGTCCAGGCCAGTGCGACGGCAAAGGTGCCGGCGCTGACCGAGCCGTAGTGCGCGCAGAAGCTCGCGGCGTCGGCCAGCGTCAGCTTGACCAGATAACGCAGCACCGGATAGAGCAGCAGGGGGATCAGAAAGCCAAGCGCAGTGACCGCCAGCGCCTCGCCCAGCAACGACCAGCTGAGGTTGCCGTTCAGCGCCATGCCGCCCTTGAGGCCAATGGTCAACATCAGCAGCAGTGACAGAATGTCGTAGACCGCCTTGGGGATGGCCAGGTCCGAGCGTACCGAACCGGCAATCAGGCCGAGGATAAAAAACATGACAATGATGTCGGGCATTGCGCGGGAGTCCTGCGGGTAGTGGGTGGGGCGGGCAAAAAAGAGCCCCGATCTCGGGGCTCTGGTCACGCGGGTTAGCCGTTAGGCTGGCTGGGCCTGATGCAGCGTTGCTGCTGGTCGCGCGAAATGCCCGGCGTGCTGGTTTTCATGCGGCTGGGCTACCTCGTAGACGTGAAAAGCCTGCGGGCCGAAAGGATCCAGAGCGGTGTCGACGTGACGGTAGCTCAACGGCACCGCGGCGCCGGATTCGATCACCACGAACTGGCGCTGGATGGTCGGCAGATCGATGCTTAGCGACTCTTCGACCCAGAGGTAAATCTTCTTCTGTGCCAGCAGGTACTCGCAGCGCACTATCCGGTAGCCTTCACGCAGCGTGAGGGTGGTGGTCTTCTTGTCGCTGTTCAGGATGTACTGGTGAATGGTCTTCATGCCTGTTCTCCGAGCCGGGGATGACGTGGCTAGGATCGCGCGGCAAGAGATCGTAATAAATAGAGTTATTTCTTATTTATTGCTCGGTTTTTTCGATGCTGTCATCCAGGTCTGGACGCGCATGCAGCAACGCGTTTACCCCCGGGTTGCTGCTGGAGCGCCCGCGTGTGACAGCGTAGAGGGTTTCGCGTACCTGCTCGATGGCGCCAATGCAGGTGACTTCGTACTGCCTGCATACCTCCTCGCGAATCACCGTGGGGGCTGCAAAGTAGCCGAGCCCTGACCGCCCGAATACCTTGATCAGTGCGCTGTCATCCACCTCGGCGACCACGTTGATGCGAATACGCTGAGCGGCGAACCAGTTCATCAAGTCGTTGATGTAGGGCGCGTTGAGGGAGGTGGTGAGGAAGGGTTGGTGATCCAGGCTGGCCGGAAATCCCGACATCAGTCGATCGCTCAGCGCGGGTGCTGCAAACAGGGAAATGGAGGAGCTGGCGAGCTGGGTGGCCCGGAACTGCCCGGCGTCGTTGAAGTCGGGCTGGCGGTCGGTCAGCAGGATGTCCAGCTCACGGCGCCCCAGGCGTTTCAGCAGTTCGCCGGTTTCCCCCGTCTGGCAGCGCAGGTGGACCGGCCGCGACAGCGCCAGTGCCGGCGCGGTCAAATGATAGGCGATGAGTTTGTGAATGGATGCGGCAATGCCTACGGACAGGTTGAGAGGGCGTGTTTCCGGTGGTTGCTGCAGCAGATCGTCCAGCGCCTGAACGCTCTGGAAGATCTCCTCTGCGTAGGTAAAGACGGTCTGTCCGAAGTTGGTCAACTGCAGCGAGCGATTCCGGCGCTGAAACAGTGCATTGCCCAGGTTGGCTTCCAGAGTAGCCAGCTGGCCGCTGAGTGTCTGTGGCGATAGCTTGAGAATTTCCGCTGCGCGTACGATGGAGCCGTTGCGCGCTATCATCCAGAAATAGTGCAGATGACGAAGGTTGAGATGGTCCACATGTGTCTCCCGGCCGTGCGGGTCGCCCCGTCGAGCCATGGTAGCCTGTCGGGGCCCGACCTGCAGCGTCGGCTGTTGGCGTGACAGCGAAAGCGGGCACCGACGCCGTGCTTTGGCTATCATGTGCGGCATTCTTGCGCCGTTGGGGGCTGTTGTATGGTGCGCTTTCTGCGTCCAGTACTCTTTGTCTGTGGCATTTTGACCCTGCTGATGGCAGGGCTGATGCTCGCGGTTGCCTGTTTTGCCTGGTGGCGGCAGGACCCGGAGATGGAAGTTTTCCTGATCTCGTTCGGCATTACCCTTGGCTGCGGTCTGTTGCTGGTCTTCAGCTGTCGTGATCGCGGCTTTCATCTGGTCTCGCGTCAGCTGTACCTGTTGACCAGTCTGAGCTGGGTGCTGATGTCGCTGTTCGGCGCCTTGCCGCTGTTTTTCAGCCACTTCGAGTTGAGCGCCGAAGATGCCGTGTTCGAGGCCGTGTCGGGCATCACGACGACCGGCTCGACCATTCTCAGTGGCATTGAGCATCTGGCACCCAGCCTGTTGCTGTGGCGCTCACTGCTGCAGTGGCTCGGCGGCCTGGGGGTGATCGGCATGGCGGTGTCCATCCTGCCGTTTCTGCGGGTGGGCGGCATGCGGCTGTTCCACACCGAATCGTCGGACTGGTCGGAAAAGTCGATTCCGCGCGTGCAGTCGCTGGCGCGCCTGCTGGTACTGACCTACCTGACCCTGTCAGTCTGCTGTGTGCTCAGCTACTGGTTGGCGGGCATGAGCCTGTTTGATGCGGTCAACCATGCGATGGCGACCGTCTCCACCGGTGGTTTTGCCACGGACGATCGTTCCATGGGCCGGTTCTCGCTGGGCATACTGTGGGTTTCTATCGTGTTCATGTTGCTCAGCGCCTTGCCGTTCACCCTGCTGATCGGATTCTTCCGCCGCCCCTCGATGGATCTGCTGCGAAATCAGCAGGTGCGGGGCTTTTTTGCCATCATCGCGGCGGTGTCGCTGGTGCTGACCGCCGATCTGATCGACCTGCACGTGTTCGCGCCCTTCGAAGCCTTTACCCAGGCAACCTTCAATCTTGTCTCGGTGATTACCACCACCGGGTTTGCCTCGGCCGACTACACCCAGTGGGGCAGCTTCAGTATTGCGCTGTTCTTTGTGGTCACCTTTATTGGTGGCTGCTCGGGCTCGACCAGTGGCGGCATGAAGGTGTTTCGCTTTCAGCTCAGCTACCTGTTTCTGCGCAGTCAGATCCGCAAGCTGATTCACCCCAGCGGGGTGTTCGTTACCCAGTACAACGGCCGGCCGGTGCAGGACGACATCATTCTCTCGGCGGTGGCCTTTTCCTTTCTGTTCTTTGTCACTCTGGCGGTCGTTACTCTGCTGCTGGCGCTGATGGGGCTGGACCTGATGACCAGTCTCACCGCCGCGGCGACGGCGCTGACCAACGTCGGTCCGGGGCTGGGAGACATTGTCGGGCCAGCGGGTAACTTTGCCAGCCTGCCGGTAGCGGCCAAGTGGCTGCTGTCGTTCGCCATGTTGATGGGACGCTTGGAGTTGCTGACGCTGATGGTACTCTTTACCCCCATGTTCTGGCGTGGGTGAATACATGGGATCCGGGGAGACAGTCTGATGCGCATTATCATTCTTGGCGCCGGCCAGGTGGGCCGCAGTCTGGTCGAGCATCTGGTCAGTGAAAAGAATCACATAACCGTGGTGGATACCAATCCGGACCGCCTGCAGATGGTGCACGAGCTGCACGATGTGAACATCCTGTGCGCCCATGGCGCGCATCCGGTGACCCTGTCCAAGGCCGGTGCCGACGATGCCGACATGCTGGTAGCCGTGACCAACAGCGACGAGGTGAACATGATTGCCTGTCAGGTTGGGCAGTCCCTGTTCCATGTGCCCAACAAGGTGGCGAGGGTACGAGAGCCGGGTTACATGGAGCAGAATCACGCGTTGTTTGCCAAGGCGGCGGTGCCGGTGGATGTGCTGATCAACCCGGAGGCGCTGATCACCCAGCATCTGAAGAAGCTGATTCGCTATCCTGGCGCGTTGCAGGTGATCAATTTTGCCGGTGGTCTGGCACAGCTGGTTGCCGTCCGCGCGACGACCGGTGGCGCGCTGGTCGGCCAGCGTATTTCGGCGCTGCGCGAGCGCCTGCCGGCGGTAGAAATCCGCGTGGCGGCCATTTTTCGCCAGAATCACGCGGTGGTGCCTGACGGCGATACCCTGATTCAGGATGGTGACGAGGTGTTCTTTGTTGCTGCGCGCCCCGACATTCGGCTGGTGCTCAATGAGCTGCGGCGCCGGGAGAAGCCCTACAAACGCCTGGTGATCGCCGGTGGCGGCAATATCGGCGCGCGGCTGGCCAGCGTGCTGGAGGACGATTACCGGGTCAAGGTGATCGAGCAGGATATGGGGCGCTGTCAGTATCTTTCCGAGCGCCTGCGCAAGGCCACGGTGCTTTACGGCAGTGCGTCGGACCGCGAGCTGTTGCTGGAAGAGAGCATCGAGTCGGCCGACGTTTTTCTGGCCCTGACCAATGACGATGAAGCCAACATCATGTCCTCCATGCTGGCCAAGCGCATGGGCGCGCGCACGGTGATCACCCTGATCAGCAACCCCGCCTACGCCGAGCTGGTGCAGGGCGGCAGTATCGATATCGCCATCTCACCGCAGCAGGCCACCATCGGCGCCCTGCTGACCCACGTGCGACGCGGCGACGTGGTGGCGGTGCACTCATTGCGTCGTGGCACCGCTGAGGCCATGGAAGCGGTTGCCCACGGTGATCCGCAAAGCTCGCAGGTGGTTGGCAAGCGCATCGACGAACTGCCGCTGCCGCCCGGCGCCATGGTCGGCGCTGTGGTGCGCGGGGAGGATGTGATTATTGCCCATGACAGCACCCAGATCGAAGAGGGGGATCATGTCATCGTGCTGGTGCCGGACAAGCGTGACATGCAGGCGGTAGAGCGCCTGTTCCAGGTGGGGCTGACGTTTTTGCTGTGACGGGATGGCGCGTTCAGGTGGGGCTTGAGGTGCCCGAACGCGCCGTCTGTTAGCTCAGTCCGCGTTGCGCAGTTCGACCATCAGGTCGTCGGTCAGATTCTCCAGCGCATCGCGCAGGGCATCCAGGTCAGTCTGCGGGTACACGCCCAGGTGGGCTTCGGCCTTGAACAGCATGTCGGCACTCATCGGCGCAGGCACGCATTCGGTTTCCAGCGATTCGACGTTCACGCCATGGCTGGCCAGCACGCGCGAAACTTCATGCACGATGCCGGCGCGGTCGTTACCGACCAGATTCAGAATCAGCGCGCTCTGCACCGGCTCCTCGGCCTGGCCGCTGATCGCCACCTGTACGTTGATGCCCAGACTGGTCAGGCCTTCCAGGTCGATGCGCAGGGCTTCGAGCTGATCGTTGCCAACGTCAACCCGCAGGATACCGGCGAACTGACCGGCCATACGCGCCATGCGGCTTTCCAGCCAGTTGCCGCCGTGGCGGTTGATGGTCTGGGCCAGGCTCTCTACCAGGCCGGGCTTGTCGGCTGAAATGACGGTAAGTACGAGCGGGGTGGTCATGGGGTGTCTCCTTTGGGCCGGTGGCGGGCCGGTTTAATAGTAACGACCTTCGCCGGTGGCGGTCATTTCCTGGCAGGTGGCCTCCAGGTTCTCGAAGTCGTAATCCGACAGGCCAACGTATTCGAGAATGGCCGCGCCGACGGCGTTCCATTCGTGATCCACCGGGTGGTTGCCGAGCACCCGGTAGGATTGGCAGATATGCTCTGCCATCTTCAGAATCGCCAGCAGGTTCTTTTGTTCCACATCCTTGCCCAGCGGCGACAGAAAGGTCTGCTCGGCGTTGTGGTGGCTGGCGATGGCTTCGCACAGGTGCGGCGGCAGCCGCCATGATTTGGCGGTGTAATAGCCGATTACCGCGTGGTTGGTATTCATGCGCTGGTTTTCCACATCGACGATGCGCACCTCGTTCTGTGCGTAGGACTCTTCCATCACTTCGATGTAGTAGGGAAAGCGGCTGAGCATCAGCGGAATGCCGCAGTTGTGGAACAGGCCCAGCGCGTAGGCTTCATCCGGTTCTACGCAGCCAATGCGCTTGGCCAGCGTCATGCAGGTCACGGCAATATCCTGGGCGCTGTCCCAGAAACGGTTCAGATTGACGATGTTTTCATCGGTCAGCTCGCCGCGAATGGATTGGGCGTTGACGATGTTGACGACGCGCGACACACCCAGCAGGTTGACCGCCTGCTGGATCGAGCTGATGCGGTTGGTCAGACCAAAGAACGCCGAGTTGACTACCTTGAGCAGGCTGCCGGACAAGCCCGGGTCCTGGCTGATCAGGCGGGCGATGGCTTTCAGGTCCGGGTCGGGCATCAGCTGTTCCATCTGCAGATCAACCATGATCTGTGGTTGCGGTGGCACGCTGATGCCCTGCAGTGCACTGCTGATCTGCTGGTCGGTGAGTTCGGCATTCATGGGCGTGATCCGCTGGTGGCTGAATCACCGAGTTTAGCGCCACAGGGGGGCGCTTGGGAAACCCCCGCGAGGCTCTGGCGCAAAGGCCCTTCGCTGGCGCGGCGCGAAGGGCCGACAGCCTGTATAATCGGTCGCTGTGTTTTTACATCCCGCTTGTTCCCCAGGAGTTTCTCATGTCACTGCCCAGTCTGCGTCTCAAAGCCAATGCCGAACGGCGCATCCGCGCAGGGCACCTGTGGGTTTTCAGTAACGAGGTGGATACCGCACAGACGCCGCTGACGGCCTTTGAGGCCGGCCAGCAGGCCCAGCTGGAAACCAGCAGCGGAAAGCCCTTGGGCCTGGTGTGCGTCAGCCCCAACAACCTGATCTGTGCTCGCCTGTTCGGTCGCGATACCGGCCACCTGCTGGACAAGTCACTGCTGGTGCACCGCTTCAAGGTGGCGCTGAGTCTGCGCGAGCGCCTGTTCGACAAACCCTTCTATCGTCTGGTGTACGGCGAGTCCGATCTGCTGCCCGGGCTGGTGGTGGACCGCTTTGGTGATTACTTCGTGGTGCAGATCGCCAACCCCGGCATGGAGCGGGTACGCGACCAGATCGTTGAAGCGCTGGTGCAGGTGTTCAAACCCCAGGCGGTGCTGTTCAAGAACGACAGCGGCGCGCGCAAGCTGGAAGGGCTGGACGCCTACGTCGAAGATGCTTTTGGGGTGATGCCCGAACGGGTCGCGCTGGAAGAGAACGGCGTGCGCTTCGAGGCGCCGGTGCGTGACGGCCAGAAAACCGGCTGGTTTTACGATCACCGTGCCAACCGTGCCCGCCTCGCCCCTTACGTGGCTGGCAAGCGGGTACTCGACCTGTACAGCTACATCGGCGGCTGGGGCGTGCAGGCGGCGGCCTTTGGTGCCAGCGAGGTGATGTGCGTGGACAGCTCGGCGCCGGCGCTGGATTGCGTCGAAGCCAACGCCGAGCTGAACGGTGTGGCGGAGAAGATGGCGGTCGTTGAGGGTGACGTGATGGCGGCGCTGCGTGAGCTCAAGGGGGCGAACGAGCGTTTTGATGTGGTGATTGCCGATCCGCCGGCGTTTATCAAGAAACGCAAGGACATCCGCAACGGCGAGGCGGCCTATCGTCGCCTCAACGAACAGGCCATGCGTCTGCTCAACAAGGACGGCATTCTGGTCTCCGCTTCCTGCTCGATGCACCTGGAAGAAGACCGCCTGCGCGACGCCCTGCTGGGCGCCAGCCGCCACCTGGATCGCAACCTGATCATTACCGAGCGCGGCTTCCAGGGCGCCGACCACCCGCTGCACCCGGCGATTCCGGAAACCGGTTATATCAAGGCGTTGTTTTGTCGGGTAACGCCGGCGTAACGCGCCGGCGGCTGGAAGCTTGAGGCTGAAGGCTGGAAGCCTTAATTCGGGGCAGGTTGCTCTATCGCGGTGACAGGCTAATCCGAGCGCATATTCGCAAAGACGCGCAAACGCCTCACGCGAAACTCTGACCTTCAGCCTTCAGCCTTCAGCCTTCAGCCTTCAGCCGAGCAAGCCGCCTGCGGCGGCGGCGCCTCAGCGCAAGCTGAGGATCTGCCACCCCTGCGCCTGTGCATGGGCGCGCAGGGTGTCGTCGGGGTCGACGGCGACGGGGTGGTCGACCATGCCCAGCAGCGGCAGGTCGTTGTGCGAGTCGCTGTAGAAGTAGCTGCCTTCCAGAGTACGGTTGTTTTCCAGCAGCCAGCGTTCCAGGCGCATGACCTTGCCGTCGCGGAAACAGGGTATGTCCGTGGTGCGGCCGGTGTACCGACCCTCGCTGCGCTCGCACTCGGTGGCCAGCAGTAGATCAATGCCCAGGTGACGGGCGATCGGGCCGGTGATGAAGCGGTTGGTGGCGGTGATGATCATCAGGGTGTCGCCGGCCTGACGGTGACGCTCGATCAGCGCCTGCGCCTTGGGCAGTACGATCGGCAGGATCTTCTCCTGCATGAACTGCGCGTGCCAGGCGTCGAGCTGGTCCTGGGAGTGCTCGCCCAGCAGCGCCAGACAAAAATTCAGGTAGATCTGAATATCCAGCTTGCCGGCCAGGTAGTCGTGGAAGAATTGGTCGTTGCGTGCCTGGTATTGCTCCGGGTCGACAATGCGGTGGGCAACGATAAATTCGCCCCAGGCGTGGTCGCTGTCCCCGCCAAGCAGGGTGTTGTCGAGATCAAAGATGGCAAGTGACAAGGCAGCTCTCCAAGGCTGGGAAACGGCTGCATAGGATAAAGCAGTCTGCGCGCATTTGCCCACGCCGAGGAGGCGCTTCCAGAATTGCCGCCCCGGCGTCCTTTGTGGAACAATGCGGAGGTTACTGTACAAGGATAACGGCTGTGATTGACCCCGATGGTTTCAGACCCAATGTAGGCATCATCCTGACCAATGAGTTGGGTCAGGTGCTTTGGGCCAGACGCATCGGTCAGGACTCATGGCAGTTCCCGCAGGGCGGGATTCAGCGTAACGAGAGTCCAGAGCAGGCGCTGTACCGCGAGCTGCATGAAGAGGTTGGTCTGCTGCCTGCCGATGTCGAAATTCTGGCTTGCACCCGTGGCTGGCTGCGCTACCGATTGCCGCAGCGGCTGATTCGCAGTCACTCGCAACCGGTTTGCGTCGGACAGAAGCAGAAGTGGTTTCTGTTGCGGCTGAAAAGTGAAGATCAGCGCGTGTGCATGACGCGCAGCGCAAAACCGGAATTCGACGGTTGGCGTTGGGTCAGCTACTGGTATCCTCTGGGACAGGTTGTCCCGTTCAAACGTGATGTTTACCGCCGCGCCATGAAAGAATTGGCGCCCCGTCTGCTTTCCAGTTTACCGGGTAGTTGATGATGCTCAACACGCTGCGTCGTATTGTCCAAGAGGTCAACTCTGCCAGAGATCTGGCAGCGGCTCTGGACATTATCGTGCAGCGTGTGCGCGAGGCCATGGGCACCGAGGTGTGCTCGGTTTACCTGCTTAACCCGGAGATCGGTCGCTACGTGCTGATGGCCACCGAGGGGTTGAACAAGGACGCCGTGCGCGCGGTGACCCTGGGTACCAGCGAGGGTCTGATCGGTTATGTCGGCGCCCGCGAAGAACCGGTCAACCTCGAGGATGCTGCCTCCCACCCCCGTTTTCGTTACTTTGCCGAGACCGGCGAAGAGCGCTTTGCTTCCTTTCTGGGTGTCCCCATCATCCACCACCGCCGGGTAATGGGCGTGCTGGTTGTGCAGCAGAAGGAGCGTCGCCAGTTTGACGAGGGCGAGGAAGCCTTCCTGGTGACCATGAGTGCGCAGCTGGCCGGTGTGATTGCCCATGCCGAGGCAACCGGCGCCATCGGCGGCCTCGGCTGGGGCGGCGAAGTGGTGCAGGATACCCGCTTCGACGGCGTTGCCGGGGCGCCGGGTATTGCCATGGGGCATGCGGTGGTGATTCTGCCTCCGGCGGACCTGAAATCGGTGCCGGACAAGCAGGTACAGGATGTCGACGCCGAAATTGCCCTGTTCCGTCGGGCGCTGGACGCGGTGCGTGCCGACATGCAGCAGCTGTCCAGCAAGCTGTCTTCCCAGCTCAGGCCGGAAGAGCTGGCGCTGTTCGACGTCTACCTGATGATGCTGGACGATGCGGCGCTGGGCAATGAAGTGACCCGTATCATCCGGTCCGGCCAGTGGGCCCAGGGCGCACTGCGTGAGGTGGTGCTGGCCCACGTGACCCGCTTCGAGCTGATGGATGATCCCTACCTGCGCGAACGTGCGGCGGACGTCAAGGATCTGGGGCGACGTATTCTTGCCTATCTGCAGGAGGTCGGTCGCCAGGAGCTGGTATTCCCCGATCAGACTATTCTGGTCAGCGAAGAGCTGTCGCCGGTGATGCTCGGGCAGGTGCCCAAGGAAAAACTGGTTGGCCTGGTATCGGTGCTCGGCTCAGGTAGCTCTCACGTCGCCATTCTGGCACGGGCCATGGGCATTCCTACGGTGATGGGCGCGCTGGACCTGCCCTACACCCGGCTCGACGGCATGGAACTGATCGTCGACGGTAACCGCGGCGAGGGGTATTCCAACCCGTCCCCGGAGCTGCGTCGGCATTACCTGGAGCTGGTACGCGAGGAGCGTGAGCTGGTCCAGGGGCTGGAGAAACTGCGTGACGTGCCCTGTGTCACCCTTGACGGTTTCCGTATGCCGCTGATGGTCAACACCGGCCTGCAGGCCGATGTGGCGCGTTCACTTGATCGGGGCGCCGAAGGGGTCGGGCTGTACCGCACCGAAGTGCCCTTTATGATTCAGGATCGCTTCCCCAGCGAGAAGGAGCAGCAGGCGACCTACCGCGAGCAGCTCGAAGCCTTCCATCCGCTGCCGGTCACCATGCGCTCGCTGGATATCGGCGGTGATAAGGCGCTGACCTATTTCCCCATCGACGAAGAAAACCCGTTCCTCGGCTGGCGCGGCATTCGCGTGACGCTGGATCATCCGGAAATCTTCCTGGTGCAGACGCGGGCCATGCTCAAGGCCAGTCAGGGCCTGAATAACCTGCGCATCATGCTGCCCATGATCAGCAGCCTGTTTGAGGTGGAAGAGGCGCTGCACCTGATTCACCGTGCCTACAGTGAGGTGCTGGACGAAGGGGTCGACGTACCGATGCCGCCAGTCGGTGTGATGATCGAGGTGCCTGCGGCGGTCTATCAGGCACGCGAGCTGATTCAGATGGTGGATTTCCTGTCGGTGGGTACCAACGACCTGACGCAGTATCTGCTGGCGGTTGATCGCAACAATCCGCGCGTGGCCGATTTGTATCACTCGCTGCACCCGGCAGTACTGCAGGCGCTAATCAAGGTGGCAACGGCCTGTCGTGAGGCCGGTAAGCCGATGAGCGTGTGCGGCGAGATGGCGGGCGACCCGGCTGCGGCAGTGCTGCTGATGGCCATGGGCTGCGACGCCCTGTCGATGAACGCCACCAACCTGCCCAAGGTCAAGTGGCTGCTGCGTCAGATCAAGCTGACTGATGCCAAGGCGCTGCTCGACGAGGTGATCGAGCTGGATAACCCGCATCTGGTGCTCAGCACCCTGCACCTGGCGTTGCGCCGCATGGGGCTCGGCAAGGTGCTCAGCCAGCCGCGCTAGCACGGCTGACCTGCGAGCGCCTCAGGCCCACTCGCAGAGGCGCTCCCCCTCCGGCTGACCTAATGGCCCGAAGCGTTTTTCAATCAGGCTAATCCCGTTATCGTGACTGATTCGCAGCAGACTGCTGGCGCGGGTGCCGTATTCGCGGTTGCCGGTAATGAACGCCGGTGCCAGCATGCGCTCCCACTCCTGACTGATGCCGGTGGCGGGCAGTTGCTCATCCGGGTAGCTGCGGCTGTCGGCCAGCAGGCTCAGTAGGTGCTCACTGTCTGCGTCCACATCTGCAGAAAGCGCGTCGCGCAGGTAGCCGGTTTTTGGCCAGGGGCTGTCCAGGTCGGCGTTGGACAGCCCGTATACGCCGGGGCCGAGCTCGCGAGGCTGGCCGTCGAGACTGTTGAGAAACCAGAGTGCGTCGGCATCGCCGACCAGCAGGTTGAAACCGCTGTACTGTTCGCGCTGGGCGGCCAACTGCTGCATAAAGGCCTCGGGTGTTTGTCGGCCTTGCAGGTAGTTTAGTGGCAATTGGCCCCGTGACAGCGGCGCCTTGGCCGCACCCGGCGCGCGAATATTGGTGACGGCGGCAAAGCGCCCGTCGCGAGTGACGCCCAGCCAGGTGCCGCCGGCTTCGAGGTCTCGGCCAGCTAGCAGGTCGGGTTGGTCGAGATCGTCCCACCAGTCCAGGGGGCGAGTGGGGCGGCGGTGGAATTCATCACGGTTGCCGATCAGGGTCAGGCGGTGGTGCTTGGACGTCTGCCAGGCAAAGGCAATCAAACACATACGGCTCTAGGCTCCTTTTTAATTGTCCTTGGAGTCTACCTGTTGTGGCGGCGGCAGTGCACGATGTCGGTGCGCCAGCGGGGGGATTTAAGTAGACTAGCGGCTTTGCGCGTCAGGGATGCGCTGATGCATTTCGCCAGCCCTCTGCGAGTGGCATTAGTCAGTGCTTCCTTAAGTCCGGCGGGCAGTCTGGGGGTATTGTGGAGTTTCTGATCTATCTGGTCCTCGGTGGATTTGCGGGCACCCTCGCCGGCTTGTTTGGCGTGGGCGGCGGCATGATTATCGTGCCTGTGCTGGTCTACAGCTTCTCGCTGCAGGGCATGAACGCCGAGGTGCTGACGCATATGGCGGTGGGCACCTCGCTGGCCACCATCGTGTTTACCTCTATCAATGCCATTCGCGCGCATCATAAGAAGGGCGCCGTGCGCTGGTATCTGTTCGCCTGGCTGACCGTGGGTATTGTGCTGGGCACCGTGCTGGGTGCCTTGACTGCCGCGCAGATCAGCGGACCGCTGTTGCAAAAGATCATTGGGGTGTTTGCCATCTGTGTTGCTATCCAGATGGCGTTCAAGTTGCAGCCTAAAGCCAGTCTGGGCGAACCGGGCAAGCCGACTCTTGGCGCGGCCGGTGGTGTCATCGGCTGGGCATCGGCGATTTTCGGCATTGGTGGTGGCTCGCTGACTGTGCCCTTTCTGGTCTGGCGCAGTGTGCCGATGCAGCAGGCGGTCGCCACCTCGTCGGCCTGTGGTCTGCCGATTGCGGTTGCCGGTGCGTTGTCATTTATTGTTACCGGCTGGCATGAAACCGCACTGCCGTCATGGAGTCTGGGCTATGTGTATTTGCCGGCGCTGGTCGGTATCGCTGCCACCAGTATGCTGTTTGCGGGCTTTGGCGCTCGCCTGGCACATCGGTTATCGCAGGATGTGCTCAAGCGCCTGTTTGCCCTGCTGCTGCTGTGTGTTGGAATCAACTTTCTTGTCTAGGAATAGAGCATGCTGACCTATCCGCAAATTGACCCGGTCGCAGTGGCCATTGGCCCGCTGCAGATCCACTGGTATGGCCTGATGTACCTGATCGGCATCGGCGGTGCCTGGTGGCTCGCCAAGCGTCGGCTGGCCGACTTTGACCCTACCTGGAGCAAGGAAACGCTGTCTGACCTGGTGTTCTGGGTGGCCCTCGGGGTGATCGCCGGCGGGCGTCTGGGGTATGTGCTGTTTTATGATCTGGGCGCCTATATCAGCAACCCTGTGCTGATCCTGGAAATATGGAAAGGCGGCATGTCGTTTCACGGCGGCCTGCTCGGTGTGTTGCTGGCGCTGCTGTGGTTCTCCCGCAAGCACAACAAGCGCTTCTTCGAGCTGGTCGATTTTGTCGCGCCGCTGGTCCCCATCGGTCTGGGCGCCGGTCGCATCGGCAATTTCATCAATGCCGAGCTGTGGGGCAAGGCGACCGACCTGCCCTGGGCCATGGTCTTCCCGACTGATCCCGAGCAGCTGGCACGCCATCCGTCGCAGCTGTACCAGTTTGCGCTGGAAGGCGTCGCCCTATTCACGATTCTCTGGTTCTATTCACGCAAGCCGCGTCCGACCATGGCGGTCAGCGGTCTGTTTGCCATCTGTTATGGTTGCTTCCGGTTTGCCGTGGAATTTGTCCGCGTGCCGGACGAGCAACTAGGCTATCTGGCCTTCGATTGGCTGACCATGGGTCAGCTACTCTGTATTCCCATGATTGTATTTGGCGCCCTGTTGATGGGGCTGGCCTACCGGCGTGAGGGGCGCACCGCATGAAACAATATCTCGACCTGATGCGCCACGTGCGCGAGAACGGCACCTTTAAGAGTGATCGCACCGGCACCGGCACTTACAGTGTGTTTGGCCATCAGATGCGCTTTGATCTGGCCGAGGGCTTTCCGCTGGTGACCACCAAGAAGTGTCATCTCAAGTCCATCATCCACGAGCTGCTGTGGTTTTTGCAGGGCGATACCAACATCCGGTATCTGAAGGAAAACGGCGTCTCCATCTGGGACGAGTGGGCAGACGAGAATGGCGACCTGGGGCCGGTCTATGGCTATCAGTGGCGCAGTTGGCCGGCGCCCAATGGTGAGTCGATTGACCAGATCAGCAAGCTGATTGCGATGATCAAGAGCAACCCGGATTCCCGTCGCCTGATCGTCTCGGCCTGGAACCCGGCGCTGGTTGACCAGATGGCGCTGCCGCCCTGCCATGCGCTGTTCCAGTTCTATGTGGCAGACGGCAAGTTGAGCTGCCAGCTCTATCAACGCTCGGCCGATATCTTCCTCGGTGTGCCGTTCAATATCGCCAGTTACGCGCTGCTGACACTGATGGTGGCGCAGGTCTGCGACCTGCAGCCGGGCGAGTTCATCTGGACGGGGGGCGATTGCCACCTGTACGCCAACCATATCGAACAGACCGACCTGCAGCTGACCCGCGAGCCGCTGCCGCTGCCGACCATGCAGCTTAACCCTGAGGTGCGCGATCTGTTTGCCTTCCGCTTCGAGGACTTCGAGTTGCAGGGCTACCAGGCGCACCCGCACATCAAGGCGCCGGTGGCGGTATGAGCGAGATCAAGCTGTCGCTGATTGCAGCCATGGCGCGTAACCGCGTGATCGGCCGCGACAACGCCATGCCCTGGCATCTGCCGGAGGATCTGCGTTACTTCAAGGCCACCACGCTGGGCAAGCCCATCGTGATGGGCCGCAAGACCTTCGACTCTCTGGGGCGACCGTTGCCGGGGCGGACCAATATCGTGGTTTCGCGGCAGCCGGGTCTGGAGATCGAGGGCGCGCAGGTGTTTAATTCCATTGCCGCTGCGCTGACTTTTGCTCGTCGGAAAGCCTTGTCTGATGGTGTTGCTGAGGTGATGGTGATTGGTGGCGAAAATCTCTATCGCCAAACCCTGGAACAGGCCGATCGCCTGTATCTGACCCGTATCGAGTCCGAGCCTGAGGGCGACGCCTGGTTTCCGCCGTTTGATGAGCAGGCCTGGACGCTGGCGAGTGAGCGTGCGGTGGCGGCTGGCGATGGCTATCCAGCGCATGTCTATCAGGTGCTTGAGCGGCGCTGAAACGCGCCCCGTGGCTCAGTGCAGCGCGTTCTGGCTGATCAGCTCGTCGAGTGTGCGCGGGTGGCCAATCCAGTAGCCTTGCAGCAGGTTGCCGCCCCAGCGTGACAGCTGATCGGCGATACGCGCGTCTTCGACATAGTTGGCTGCCACCTGCTTGTCCATTTGCCGCGACAGGGTGATCAGGCTCTGCAGGTAGGCGCCGTGTTCCTCACCCTTGCTGCCGGTCAGCTCGCGGCTGTCCAGTTTGACCCCGGTGATCGGCAGGCGGCTCAGATAGCCCAGCGCGCCGTATTCCGAACCGAAGTGATCCAGCCAGATTTCCACGCCCAGTGCATGCAGTGCCTGACACAGCTTGCTGGCCTGATTGGCGTGCTTGAGCAGGGTGTCCTCACGCAGCTCAAGCTGAATCATCTGCGGTGGCACCTGACTGCGCTCCAGTAACTGGCGAAGCTGCTCGGCAAAGCGCGGCTGCTTCAATTCGCGGTCGCTCAGGTTGATCGACAGTCGGCACTGGATGCCGGCATCCAGCCATTGCTTGACGGCATCCAGCGCCTGGGCGATGACCCAGTGCCCCATCGGCAGAATCAAGCCACTGTGCTCGGCCAGTTTGAGGAAGGCGTCCGGCGTCAGCAGGCCCAGTTGCGGATGTTGCCAGCGCAGCAGGGCTTCCCAGGAGACCGTGTCACCGTTGCGGGTGTCGACAATCGGCTGGTAATGCAGGCGGAACTGACCCTCGAGCAGTCCGTGCCGCAGGCCCTGTTCGATGTCCAGGTTGTGCCGGGTAGCGGCATCTTTCTGCGGATTGAAGAAGGCATAGCCGTTGCGGCCGTTGGCCTTTGCGCGGTACAGCGCCTGGTCGGCGTGTTGCAGCAACTCGGCCGCAGTAGAGCCGTGGCTCGGGTAGGTGGCAATGCCGACACTGGCCGAGACCAGCAGATGATGGCCGCTGAGCGTCACGGGTTCACTCAGGGCGTGGATAATCTTGCTGGCGATCAGCGCAGCGTCGTTCGGGTCGTGCAGATCGTTCAGCAGGGCGACGAACTCGTCGCCGCCGATACGGGCAATCAGGTCGTCCTGGCGCATGGTGCGGCGCAGGCGGTTGGCGATCACGGCCAGCAGCAGGTCGCCCAGGCCGTGACCAAAGCTGTCATTGATCTGCTTGAAGTAGTCCAGGTCGATATACAGCAGGGCAAAGCCGGTCGGACTGCGCTGGCCGCGCAGGATCATGCGGTCCAGCTCGGCTTCCAGCAGAGCGCGGTTGCCCAGCCCGGTGAGCGGATCCTGACGGGCCATTTCCTGCAGTTTGCGGCCGCTGTCGCGGCGGCGCTCGGCATTGATCAGGGCGCGTTGCAGGCTCTCGCTGCTGAGCGTCTCGCGCGGCAGGATGTCGTCGGCACCCTCGGCAATCGCGCCCGCGTCGCGCTCGACGTTGTCATCGTCGCTGATCAGCAGGAACAGGGTATGTTCGGCGGTACGCCGGGCTTCGTTCAGCAGGCCCAGGTCGTTGGGCAGCAGGCAAGCGCTGTAGGGCTGTTGGCTCAGGCGCGAGACGGCCTCGCGCGGGCTGGTGCAGATCTCGACCTGCGCTTGCGGCGAAGAGGAACGGCAAAGCCCGAGCAGTTGCTCGCGCTTGGTGGGATTGCTTTCAACCAGCAGTATGGTGCGTGCGGGATCCATTAGGTGTGCTCTGTTGTGGGAGCTTGTTATCGTCCATGCACAAATTGTTGACGGCGGTATGTTAACGCCGTCACGGTTTTGTAGCACCTCTGCTGTTGAGTCAATGGCCGAAATCTCCGACCAGCGGTATGGCTAAATGCCTTCAGTGTCAATGCGTCGGCTGAAAAAATGTGCTACGCGATGAAAAGGCAGAAAGTTGGCGCAGGGGCGGGCGCCCCTGCGCCGGCAGGTTTACCCTTCGAGCATGGTCTTGTCGCGCACGCCGCCCTTGTCGGCGCTGGTGGCGAGCAGGGCGTAGGCCTTGAGCGCGGTGCTGACCTTGCGCGGGCGCGAGGCGGCGGGTTTCCAGCCCTTGGCGTCCTGAGCCGCCCGACGGGCAGCCAGCTCTTCATCTGACACCAGCAGGTTGATGCTGCGGTTGGGGATGTCGATCAGGACCTTGTCGCCATCCTGCACCAGACCAATGGCGCCACCGGCCGCTGCTTCGGGGGAGGCATGGCCGATGGACAGACCGCTGGTGCCGCCGGAGAAGCGACCGTCGGTCAGCAGTGCGCAGTCCTTACCCAGGCCCTTGGATTTCAGGTAGCTGGTGGGGTAGAGCATTTCCTGCATGCCCGGGCCACCTTTCGGGCCTTCATAGCGGATGATCACGATGTCGCCCGCCTTGACCTCATCGTTGAGGATGCCTTTGACGGCAGTGTCCTGGCTTTCGAAGATCTTGGCGTTGCCCTCGAACACATGGATGGACTCGTCGACACCGGCGGTTTTCACCACGCAGCCGTCCAGCGCGATGTTGCCGTACAGCACGGCCAGACCGCCTTCTTTCGAGTAGGCGTGCTCGACGCTGCGGATACAGCCTTCGGCGCGGTCGTCATCCAGGGTGTCCCAACGGGTGCTCTGGCTGAACGCGGTCTGGGTCGGGATGCCGGCCGGGCCGGCGCGGAAGAAGGTATGGACTGCTTCGTCGCTGGTCTGGGTGATGTCCCACTGGGCGATGGCATCGGCCATGCTGCGGCTGTGGACGGTGCTGACGTCGGTGTGCAGCAGGCCGCCGCGTGCCAGCGAGCCGAGGATGGAGAAGATGCCGCCAGCGCGGTGCACGTCTTCCATGTGGTACTTCTGAATGTTGGGCGCCACCTTGCACAGCTGCGGCACTTTGCGCGACAGGCGGTCAATGTCACGCAGATCGAAGTCGATCTCCGCTTCCTGAGCGGCGGCCAGCAGGTGCAGGATGGTATTGGTCGAGCCACCCATGGCGATGTCCAGCGTCATGGCGTTTTCAAACGCCTTGAAGTTGGCAATGTTGCGCGGCAGTACGCTGTCGTCACCTTCGGCGTAGTAGCGCTGGCACAGCTCGACAATGGTGCGACCGGCGCGCAGGAACAGCTGTTCACGGTCGCTATGGGTGGCCAGGGTCGAGCCGTTGCCGGGCAGCGACAGGCCGAGGGCTTCGGTCAGGCAGTTCATCGAGTTGGCGGTGAACATGCCGGAGCAGCTGCCGCAGGTCGGGCAGGCGCTGCGTTCGTATTCTTCTACTTTCTCGTCCGAGCAGCTGTCGTCAGCGGCCACCACCATCGCATCAACCAGGTCCAGGCCGTGGCTGGCCAGCTTGGTCTTGCCGGCTTCCATCGGGCCGCCGGAAACGAAGACCACCGGGATATTCAGACGCAGGGCTGCCATCAGCATGCCGGGGGTGATCTTGTCGCAGTTGGAGATGCAGACAATGGCGTCAGCGCAGTGCGCGTTGACCATGTACTCGACCGAGTCGGCGATGATCTCGCGGCTGGGCAGCGAGTACAGCATGCCGTCGTGACCCATGGCGATGCCGTCGTCGACCGCGATGGTGTTGAATTCCTTGGCAACGCCGCCGGCTTTCTCGATTTCGCGCGCGACCAGCTGACCCAGATCCTTCAGGTGCACGTGGCCGGGCACGAACTGGGTGAAGGAGTTGGCGATGGCAATGATCGGTTTCTTGAAGTCTTCGTCCTTCATGCCGGTGGCACGCCACAGGGCGCGTGCGCCGGCCATGTTGCGGCCGAAGGTGGAGGTTTTCGAGCGATAATCAGGCATGACGGAGATCTCGTGGTGTAGTGCAGACTGCCAAGCATACCAATTCGCTGCCCGGCATGCAGTAAGCGACGATCAGCTGGACCCGGTGCACTGCAGGCCAATGCGTGTTCGAGGGAGGCGAGGCTGGCTGGACGCCAGCCTCGGTTGGGCTCAGCGCAGTACGAAGCGGTAGCTGAGGATTGCGCGTACTTCGTCGATATCGCGCTGCCCGACCACGTTGCTACGCAGGCTGGCGTGGCGCAGGGATATACCGAGGTCTTTCAGGTATCCGCTCTGCACCTTGTAGTCCACGCGCAGATCGCGCTCCCACTCGCTGTCCGCGCCGCCAACGGCGCTGTCCACGTCGGTGCCGCGAAGGTAGGCGGCGGTGGTTTTCAGGCCGGGCAGGCCAACGCCGGCAAAGTCGTAACCATAGCGGGCCAGCCAGGTGCGCTCGCCGGCGCGCTGGAACTTGCCGATCTGCGAGTCGGTGATCAGGTAGGCGCTGGCACCGTCACCGTTGTTGATGAACGGGAAGTGGCTGGTGCCGCTCAGGTGCTGATAGCCCAGCCCCAGGCTATGGCCGCTCTGGCTGAAGGTGAACAGCGCGCTGGCTGCCTGGTTATCAACTTTGCCGTTGTTGTTGAAACCGCTGGCACCGTAGCCTGCGCGTTGGTCGTCGTTGGCCCCGTGGGCGTTGCTGTCGAAGTAGCGCAGGTCGGTTGTCAGCTTGCCGTCACCCAGCGCGAGATTGTGCACTGCGCCCAGGTAGTGCTGGCGGTAGTAGTCCTTCAACTCGGCGAAGTAGTAGGACGTAGTCAGGTTGTCGGTCAGCGCGTAGTCACCGCCGGCGTAGCGGAAGCGGTCAACGCGCTCGGTACCGCCGGCTATGCGCAGGTCGTCGTAGTCGCTGGAAATACGGCCGCTGGCCTCGCGGATTTCACCGAGGGTCAGCGTCAGGCCGTCGATATCGCTGGAGGTCAGCTGAGTGCCGTGGAAGGTTTGTGGCAGCAGGCGGCCGTCGTTGTAGGTCAGTACCGGCAGTTTGGGCTGCAGTACGCCGTAGCGCAGTTCGGTGTCCGAGATGCGTGCCTTGGCGGCAAAGTCGATGCGGCTGAATTCGTTGACGGCGCTGCCATCGCTGTCCAGCGGGAACACGCTGCCCGGGTTGCGGCTACGGCCAGCCTTGGTGGTGCGGCCACCCGAGTCCAGACGGATACCCAGTTGCGCCAGGGCATCGAGGCCGACGCCGACAGGGCCGTCGGTGTAACCGGACTGGAAGTTCAGCAGGAAGCCCTGGCCCCACTCTTCTGCGTAGGAGGGGGCGGCATCGCCGCTGCGGTTGTCCTGATTGATGTAGAAATTGCGCGTGTCGAGGGTGGCTTTGCTGTCCTCGACAAAGCCACTGGCGAGGGCTGGCTGGGCGAGGCCAAGAAGGCTGGCGGCCATGGCGCCGGCAATGGGTGTGTAACGCATGGTGTCTGCTCCGATGAACAAGAGTGGCAAGCGGTTCGCTGGGGCGGCTGGACGGGCGGCGGGGGATGCGCTGGCGTCGTGCGGCAACTGCTTCACAGTCGGTCGGCGCAGGCGTATACCCTAGGGTGGCTGCCTGGATCAGCTCAGCCGCGCGCAGGGTGGGGCGCCCGCGTCAGCGGTGAGGCAGGCGCGAATGGGCGCCATCTCGGTGGAGATGGCGCCGGTAACATAATTGAAATATTTTTAAGCTAGAAGAAATAAAAAGTTATTTACTTATAACTTTTTCTCGAAAACCTTGGAGTTCCGCTGGAAGTTGTAGAGCGCTGCGCGCTTGGCCGGCAGCCGTTCTACGCTGCTGGGTTCAAAGCCGCGCTCGCGGAACCAGTGGGCGGTGCGGGTGGTGAGCACGAACAGGGTGTCGATCTTCAGGCTGCGTGCCTGGCTTTCGATGTGCTGCAGGAGCTGATCGCCGCGGCCACCCTGGCGGTAGGTCGGGTCGATCGCTACGCAGGCCAGTTCCGCCGAGCTGGAGCCTTCCAGTGGATACAGCGCAGCGCAGCCGATGATGCGACCGTCGCGCTCGATCAGGGTGAATTGGCTGATTTCGGTTTCCAGCACCTCGCGAGAACGGCGTACCAGGATGCCGGCTTCCTCCAGCGGCCGCAGTAATTCCAGCAGCCCGCCAACATCGTCGATGCTGGCGCCGCGAATCTGCTCGAAGGCCTCCTGGCTGACCAGTGTGCCGCCGCCGTCACGGGTGAATAGCTCGGTCAGCAGGGCGCCGTCCTCGGCGAAGCTGACGATATGACTGCGCCGCAGCCCGGCATTGCAGGCCTTGCAGGCTGCCTGCAGCAGACAGCCGGCCTGGCTGGTGCCGAGTTTGGCCAGCAATGGTGCGGCGCGGGTCGGTTTCAGCTCGCGCAGCAGCTCACCCCGCTCGTCACGGATGCCGGTGTCCTCGCCAAACAGGATTAGCTTGTCCGCCCCCAGGGCTACGGCCACGCTGGTGGCGACATCCTCGGCTGCCAGATTGAAGGCCTCGCCGGTCGGCGAGTAGCCGAGGCTGGAGAGCAGGACGATGTCGTCTTCGTCCAGATGCCGGGTAATCGCCTTGCGGTCGATGCGGCGCACCTCGCCGGTGTGATGGAAGTCCACCCCGTCAACCACGCCGATGGGTTTGGCGGTGACCAGGTTGCCGCCGACCACGCGCAGGCGGCTGCCGGACTGCTGGGTGCAGAGCCGGGCCTCGATAGCGATGCGCAGACTGCCGACGGCGTCGATCACGCAACCCAGGGTATCCAGGTCAGTCACCCGCAGATCGTTGTGATAGCGCGACTGCACACCGCGTGCGGCCAGTCGCTCCTCGATCTGCGGTCGTGAGCCGTGCACTAGCACCAGACGCACGCCCAGGCTGCTGAGCAGCATGATGTCGTGGATGATATTGCTGAAGTTGGCGTGGATCATGGCCTCGCCCGGCAGCATCAGGACGAAGGTGCAGTCCCGGTGCTGGTTGATATAGGGCGTCGAGTGGCGGAACCAGTTGACGTAGTCGAGCATGCGCGGTGTTCCAGAAAAAAGAGCTATTTAACGGTGTTTGCAACGCTGGCGGCAAGCCGCTTACTGCAGACAGAATCGGCGGATCAGCCCTTGCAGCAGGTCGATTGTGGGTTGCAGACGGTCCATGGCCAGAAATTCGTCTGGCTGGTGTGCCTGGGCAATGTCGCCGGGGCCGAGGATCAGCGTCTGCGCCCCCAGCTGGTTGAGATAGGGGCCTTCGGTGGCAAAGGCCACGGCGTCGGCGCGGTAGCCGGTGAGGGCTTCGCAGGCCTGCACGATGGGCGCGTTTTCCGGGGTTTCGAAGGCCGGCACGCCCGGGAACAATGGACGATAGTCGATCTGCACCTGGTGCTCGGCGGCAATGGGCGCCAGGCGTTCGCGGATGGCCTCGCGCAGGGCGTCGCTGGCCATGCCGGGCAGCGGGCGAATATCAAACTCCAGCGCACATTTGGCGCAGATGCGGTTGGGGTTATCACCCCCGTGTATGCAGCCCAGATTCAGTGTGGGCGTTGGCACGCCGAACAGTGGGTTGTTCCAGCGCTTTTGCCAGTCGCTGCGCAGTTGCAGCAGATCACCGATCACGGCGTGCATCGCCTCCATGGCACTGTGCCCCAGGCTCGGGTCGGAGGAGTGTCCGGCCTGCCCGACGATGTCGATGCGCTCCATCAGAATGCCCTTGTGCAGGCGTATTGGCCGCATGCCGGTCGGTTCGCCGATGACCGCGTGGCGGGCCCCCAGCAAGTCCGCCTCGACCAGCGCCCGAGCGCCGCTCATGGAGCATTCCTCGTCGGCCGTCGCGAGGATGATCAGCGGCTGCTTGAAGGGCTGCTCGGCGTAGGCTTTTACCGCTTCGATAATCAGCGGGAAGAAGCCCTTCATGTCGCAGCTACCCAGGCCGTACCAGCGGTTGTCGGTCTCGGTCAGGGCAAAGGGGTCGTGCTGCCAGCGTTCCGGGTTGCAGGGCACGGTATCGGTGTGGCCGGCGAACACCAGCCCGCCCGGTCCGCTGCCCAGTGTGGCAATCAGGTTGGCCTTGCCGTCCTGGCCGGCGATGGGCTGGATGCGGCAACTGAATCCCAGCGTCTCGAACCAGCTGGCGAGCTGCTCGATGACGGCCAGATTGGACTGGTCGAGTGCTGGCTGGGTACAGCTGATGGAGGGTAGCTTGAGCAGCGCGTCGAATTGCGCCTTCAGCGTCGGCAGTGACATGGCAACTCCATGGACCGGAGCCTGCCCGCCGGAAGGCGGCGGGCAGGCAGTAAAGGTCTCTTGAGCTTACGCGCCAGGCGCGGCGCCGTCAGCCGAAAATGCTGGTAAGCGTGAAGAAGTAGATGATGGCCAGGAAGGCACCGGCCGGCAGGGTAACCACCCAGGAGGTAAAGATAGTGCCGACCACGCGCAGGTTCAGTGCACCGATACCGCGGGCCAGACCGACGCCCAGTACGGCGCCAACCAGGGTGTGGGTCGTGGAGATCGGCAGGCCGATGCTGGAGGCACCGACCACGGTGGTAGCCGTGGCCAGTTCGGCGGCAAAGCCGCGGCTGGGGGTCAGTTCGGTGATGTGCTTGCCGATGGTGGCGATGACCCGGTAGCCGTAGGTGGCCAGACCGACCACGATACCCACGGCACCGAGCAGCAGTACCCAGCCCGGGACCACCGACTTGGCGACGATGTCACCGCCCGAGTGCAGTACGCCGACAATGGCGGCCAGCGGGCCGACGGCGTTGGCTACATCGTTGGAACCGTGCGCGAAAGCCATGGCACAGGCGGTGAAGATCATCAGCACCGCGAAAACCTTTTCCACGCTGGCAAAATGAAAGCTGCGGTCCGCCTCCGGATCGGCCTTGATGCGGCTGAGCAGGCCGACGCCAAGGGTCGACACCGCGATACCCGCCAGCAGGGCAAGGCCCAGGCTTTCCCAGCCGTTGAGTTCCAGGCCGATGTGCTTGAGGCCCTTGGTCAGGGTCAGAATGGTGACCACAAAGCCGACGGCAAACATATAGAAGGGGACGTAGCGCTTGGCGTTGGCGAAGGGGTCATCGGTGTCGAGGATCAGCTTGTGTACGCTGATGAAGATCATGAAGGCGACGATACCGGACAGCAGCGGCGAGATGACCCAGCTGGCGGCAATCGGCACGACGCCATCCCAGTGCACGGCGTCCATCGACACGCCAACCGCGCCAAAGCCGATGACCGCGCCGATGATCGAGTGGGTGGTCGAGACCGGCCAGCCCTTGATGGAGGCGACCAGCAGCCAGGTGCCGGCGGCGAGCAGGGCGGCCAGCATGCCCAGGACCATCTGGTCCGGGCTGATGGCTTCGGCATCGACAATGCCGCTGCGGATGGTCTGGGTAACCGAGCCGCCGGCCAGATAGGCGCCCAGGAACTCGAATACCATGGCGACGACGATCGCCTGTTTGATGGTCAGCGCGCGCGAGCCTACCGAGGTGCCCATGGCGTTGGCAACGTCGTTGGCGCCGACGCCCCAGGCCATGAAAAAGCCAAACAGGCAGGCAAGAATCAGCAGTATGGTGCCGTATTCCGCAATCAGGGTCATATGTCACATTCTCTATACGGGTGCATGGGCCGCCGGCGTTTCTGGGTGTGCGCCGGCATGCGTGCTGATGGCCGGGTATTCGCTGTCCTAGCGAGCCATCAGCAGTTCCAAGCGGTTGCCCACGCGTTGTGCGCGGTCGGCAACATCGCCAATCCATTCGATGATCTGGTACAGGAACATCACGTCCACTGGCGGCAGACCCTTCTCCAGCAGATACAGCTCCGAGCGCAGGCTGATCTGCATGTTGTCGGTGTCGTGCTCGATGCGATCGAGCTCTTCGATCAGGCGCTCGACCAGGGTGACTTCGCGGCCGGCAAAGCCGGTCTCCAGCAGCTCGTCCAGCTCGTTCATCGCCGTCAGCGCCTGGGCTGCAGCGTCAATGGAGCGGGCAACGAACGCCTTGAAAGCGGGGAACAGCGGCTCGGGAATGACCATGCGCCGACCCAGCATCAGGCCGGCGATATCCTTGGCGCGGTTGGCGACTTTGTCCTGTACACTGAGCAGCTCCAGCAGGTCTGAGCGCGGCACAGGCAGGAACAGACTCTTGGGCAGATGCACACGCACGTCTTTCTTGAGTTTGTCGGCATCGCGCTCAAGCTGGGCAATCTGCTGCTGCAGTCGTGCGGCTTCGGCCCAGTCCTCGGCCTGCAGCGCTTCGATAAAGGGCAGCAACTGCGCTGCGCACTCGTGGGCCTTGGCGATGTGCTGCTGCATGGGGCCAATCGGCGAACGACCGAACAGGGTGAGGAACGGATTGTTTGGCATGACGCCTCCCGCTGGAATTGAGGCCGCAGAGTATAGGTGCTGAGCTTGCAGCCGTCATCAGATTGAAACGAAATGAACATTTTTGCGCGCTGGCTTTCACCGCCAGCGAGCCGTTAGAGAATCGCACATGGTCAAGGAAACCGAAATCAAGCTGCGCGCCAGCGCCGACACGCTTGCGGCGCTGCAGCAACACCCGCTGCTGAATGAACGCCGCGCCAGCGACTGGCAGCGCAGTACCCTTTACAACCAGTATTTCGACACCGCTGCGCGGGACCTGAGCGCCGCTCGGGTGGCTTTGCGCCTGCGCCGCGACGGCGATACCTACATCCAGACGCTGAAAAGCCGAGGCCAGAGCGTGGCCGGGCTGTCCGAGCGCAACGAGTGGGATTGGTATCTGAAGAGCGACGCCCTGGATCTGGCTCTGCTGGATGACAGCTGCTGGCCGGCCAGTCTGGCGGAGCTGGACAAGCAGCAACTGCAACCGCTGTTTACCACGGACTTTGAGCGCACCCGTGCACTGCTGCGCTGGGAGCGCGACGGCGAGCTGGTCGAGGTGGAAGCGGCGCTGGACAGTGGCGAGGTTCGTACCGACGGCGCTGCCGAGCCGATCAGCGAACTGGAACTGGAAGTCAGGCAGGGGCCAGCGGTTGCCCTGCTGGAGCTGGCCCTGGAGCTGGCTCGCGAACTGCCGCTCATGCCCTGCGACATTTCCAAGGCTGAGCGCGGTTACCGCCTGTTTGATGCCGGCAGTTTCAGCCTGCGACTGGAACAACCCCGCTGGCAGGCCGACACGCCTGTTGATCAGGTGATTGCCGAGCTGGTTGGCCAGCTGCTGGGTCGGGTGCAGCGTCTGGCCGAGCAGTATCGTTATGCGCGCCAATGGAAGCTGTTCCGCGAGTTGACGACCGCCATGGCCCAGCTGCGGGCCTGCTTCGGCGTATTCGACCTGGCGTTGCCGCGCTCGGCAGCCAGCCCCTTTATGGCACCGCTGGATGCGCTGCTGGCGGCCTTTCAGCCGCTGGTGCTGGCTGGCTGGGCGGACGACGCCGACGGTGAGGCGGCGCGCCGCGAGGCTGAGGCGGTGTTCGACCAACAGCTGGGCGGAACGGCCTGGGGGGCGCTGTTTGTCGAGCTGGCGCTGTGGTTGCTGGAGCAGCGCTGGACGCTGAATCGGCCGCCGCGTGGCGACAAGATTGCAGCCCTGCCGCTGGAGCGCTGGCTGCTGGCGGCCTGTGGCAAGGAGATCCAAGAGCTGCGGGTACCGCACAACAATGACCCGGAGCACCGGGTCAGCGAATGGCTGGATCAGTTGCCGCGTCTGGGGCGCCTCCAGTTGTTGCTGGGGCACTTCCGCGCCTTTGTGCAGGTGCCTGAACCGGACCGGCTGTTTGGTGAACTGAACAAGTTGCAGGCACTGCTGGAGCAGTACCCGCAGGTCGCCGAGGAGCAGCGCGAGCTGCTGCTGGATGCGCTGCGCAAGCAGGGTGTGCGCGTGCGCCGGCTGAACGGCTGGCGCGCCCTCAACGGCTGAGCTGAGTCCTATCTGAGTAAAGGGAGAGACCGATGAAGACACTGGCCGACCTGGCGATCCCGGGCAGTGATCGACCACTGGACCTGGGCGATTTTTTGAACACACTGGTTGCCCAAGGGCGGCTGAGCCAGGACAGCGCTGATCACCTGGTCAGCCTGCGCCGCGCCGCCGTGGGCGACACTGCCAAGCTGCACCCGCTGCAGTTCATTGCCGCGCAGGATGTCGAGGATCAGGCTCGGCCGGGCAAGAAGCTGGATCTCGATACCCTCAGCCGCTGGCTCGCGAGCGAGAGCGGCCAGCCGTTTTTCCGTATCGACCCGCTGAAGATCAATGTCACGGCGCTGACGCCGTTGATGTCCTTCGCCTTTGCCCAGCGCCACCGGATTCTGGCGGTCGAGGTCAATGATCGCGAGGTGACCATCGCCAGCGCCCAGCCTTTTGTACATGGCTGGGAAGCCAATCTGCAGCATGTGCTCAAACGCGATATCCGCCGCGTGGTTGCCAATCCGGAAGACCTGCAACGCTATTCGGTAGAGTTCTACCGTCTGGCCCGCTCGGTGACCGGTGCCAACGCCACCGATCAGAAAAGCAGTGGTGTCGGCAACTTCGAGCAGTTGCTCAACCTGGGCAGCATGAGTCAGGAGCCGGACGCCAACGATGCCCACGTGGTCAACATTGTCGACTGGTTGTTCCAGTACGCCTTTGAGCAGCGCGCCAGTGATATCCATATCGAGCCGCGCCGCGAAACCGGCAGCGTGCGCCTGCGCATCGATGGTGTGCTGCACACGGTGTATCAGTTCCCGTTGCAGGTCACCGTGGCGGTGGTCAGCCGGCTGAAAAGCCTGGGCCGGATGAACGTGGCTGAAAAGCGCAAGCCGCAGGATGGCCGCATCAAGACCCGTACGCCCAAGGGCAACGAGGTGGAGCTACGTCTGTCGACGCTGCCCACGGCCTTTGGCGAGAAGATGGTGATGCGGATCTTCGACCCGGACGTGCTGCTGCGCACCTTTGATCAGCTGGGTTTTTCCGGCGAGGATCAGCGCCGTTGGCAGCAGATGGTCAGCCAGCCCAATGGTATCGTGCTGGTGACCGGGCCAACCGGTTCCGGCAAGACCACCACGCTGTACACCACGCTGAAGCAACTGGCCACGCCCGAGGTGAATGTCTGCACCATTGAAGATCCGATCGAGATGGTCGAGGACAGCTTCAACCAGATGCAGGTGCAGCATAATATCGAGCTCAACTTTGCCAGTGGTGTCCGCGCGCTGATGCGGCAGGACCCGGACATCATCATGGTGGGCGAGATCCGTGACCTGGAAACCGCCGAGATGGCGATTCAGGCGGCGCTGACCGGCCACCTGGTGCTCTCAACCCTGCACACCAATGATGCGCCCAGCGCCATCAGTCGTCTGATCGAGCTGGGCGTGCCGCCCTACCTGATCAAGGCCACGGTGCTCGGTGTCATGGCACAGCGTCTGGTGCGTACGCTGTGCCCGCATTGCCGCGCCCCGGCGCCGGTCGATGAGGAGGCCTGGGCCGCGCTGACCAAACCCTGGAATGCGCCGCTGCCAACACAATCGCGGCACGCCGAAGGCTGTCTGGAATGCCGTGAGACCGGCTACCGGGGCCGCGCCGGTGTCTACGAGCTGATGCCGCTGAGCGATGGCATCAAAGCGCTGATTCACGGTGACACCGACCTGGGCCAGTTGCGCCGTCAGGCCTACAAGGAAGGTATGCACAGCCTGCGCCTGTCAGGGGCGCAGAAAGTGGGCGCCGGGCTCACCACCATCGAAGAGGTGTTGCGGGTGACGCCGCAGAGCCAGCAGACCTGATCCGCTTCACCACCTGCCTTTCTGGCGCGGTTGAGTAGGCCGCGCGTCGTCGCCCCCGCATGAAGTCCTGGCGGGGGCGAGGGCAGCTAATTCCTCTTGCTAACGCTGGCTGCAGGGCTCGACCGCTCTAGGCCGGGCTCTGCGTGATCCGCGGGGCTCCAAGGCGAAACATTTGTTCACAAATCGCTTGATGGTGAGAATCTATCTCATTACTATCCGCATCTGATTATAAATCAGGAGCATGTTGACTCCTGAACATGCTAGAGGAAAGGGTAGCTAAGCCATGCAAAAATCGACGTCGCCGTTCATTCGTGCCAGAAAGCATCGTTTGCAGCAACCGGTCGCCACTGCGGTCTCTTCACTGTTGCTGTTGTCCGGTACTGCCATCGCGCAGGAAGCCACTGATGTAGTGGAGCTGGACGCCATCCAGATTGAGGGCGAAGCCTCCTCCTACCGGGCCGACTCGGTCAGCTCCGCCAAATTTACCCAGCCGCTGCTGGATACCCCGCAGACCATTCAGGTCATCACCAATCAGGTCTTTACCGAGCAGGGCGCCACTACCCTGACTGAAGCCCTGCGTAATAGTGCCGGGGTGGGCACCTTTTACGCCGGTGAGAATGGCAACACGACCACCGGTGACTCCATCTACATGCGCGGCTTTGATACCTCCGGCAGCATCTTTGTCGACGGTGTGCGGGATATCGGGTCGATCTCGCGTGATCTGTTCAACATTGAGCAGGTGGAAGTCGAGAAGGGGCCGGCCGGCACCGACAGCGGTCGCAGTTCGCCTTCCGGCTCCATCAACCTGAGCACCAAGCAGGCCAATCTGCGCGACAGCAACCTGGTCAGCACCACCGTCGGAACTGACGGTCAGAAACGCGCAACGGCGGATCTCAACCAGACCCTGGATGGCCTGCCGGGAAGCGCCGTGCGCCTCAATCTGTTGTGGCAGGACAGCGATGTCGCAGGGCGTGACCACGTCAACAACAGCCGCAACGGCGTCGCTGCCTCCTTCGGCTTTGGTCTGGACACCGCTACCCGCGCCTATCTCAATCTGTTGTACGTCAAGCAGGACAATATTCCAGACGGCTATGTGCCGACCGTGGGCATTGATCACTGGAGCCCCCAGCCCGGACTGGAAAACCTGGTGGGTAACCCGGTCGACAGCGAGAATTTTTACGGCACCAAGCAGGACCACGACGATGTGACCGCCAAGATGGCGACCTTCCGCCTGGAGCACGACTTTTCCGAGCGGGTGCGGCTGACCAACGTGGTGCGTTGGGGCGAGACCAAGCAGGACTACCTGCTGACCGCCTTTATGAGCACCGGTACCAACATCACCTACACCGACATCAACGACCTCTCCACCTACGCACTGGCGCGCAGCCTGCCGACCTTCAAGGATATCGAGAACACCATCCTCACCGATCAGCTGAACCTGCGGGTTGATTTCGAGACGGGCACTATCGAGCACAATCTGCTGACCGGCGTCGAGCTGACCCGCGAAGAGCAGACCAGCTATGGTGTGAGTTCTGCCGGCAGCCGCCCGGATGCCAACCTGTTCAACCCGAACTGGAATGACACCGGGGACCTGACCTACGGGCGCAACGGTGCCAACAGTGAAGGCTCGACCGACACCTACTCGTTGTATGTGTTCGATACTCTGAAGTTTGGCGAGCAGTTCCTGATCTCCGGCGGCGTGCGTGCCGATCACTATTCAACCGAGTACAGCAACGATGCCATCTGTGGTGGCACCGGGCGTCGCGCCGTGCCCTGCGGCACGCTGCCGACCGGCAGTATCGTCAATACGATCGACACCGATGACAGCGACACCCTGATCAACTGGAAGTTGGGCGCGGTCTACAAGCCGGTGCCGCAGACCAGTCTGTACATCAACTACGCGCTGTCCCAGCAGCCACCGGGCGGTCTCAACTTCCAGCTGAGCGACTCTGCCACCAGCGCCAATAACCCGAGCATGGATCCGCAGGAAGCGCGCACCTACGAGGTTGGCGTCAAGTGGGATGCGGTTCCGGACGCGCTGACGTTGAATGCCGCGGTGTTCCGCACCGACGTGCTCAATGAGGTGAGCGAGGATGACCTGGGCAACCCGACACAGGATGGTGAGAAGCGCGTGCAGGGCGTTGAGTTGTGGATGAATGGCAACATTACCCCCAACTGGGCCGTGTCGGCGGGCTACACGTATCTGGACACCGAAGTGACTGAAGGTGATGCGATCACCGCCAGCGGCTCCAGCGACCTGACCTACACGCCGGACAGCGCCTTTACCAGCTGGACCACCTATCGCTTCCCGTCTGGGCTGACGGTGGGCGGCGGTGCGCGCTACACCGCGGGCCTCACCCGTGGCCGCGACGGCGCCGTGGGCACGCCCGATCACACCGACTCCTACACTGTGTTCGACGCGGTAGTGTCCTATCCGGTATCGGATAACCTGGCGCTGCGTCTGAATGCCTATAACCTGGCGGACGAGGAGTACGTGGCGGCGATCAACAAGAGCGGCTATCGCTACACGCCCGGCGCGGCGCGGACCTATCTGCTCAGCGCCGACATGAGCTTCTGATCCGCGCGCCGGGCCCTGTCCCGGCGCTCGGTCGCAGCCATTGCCGTGGTGTTTTACCGGTGGCACCCGCACTCTGCGGGTGCTGCTGTTTTCAGTCGTCGGCCCGGACTGATTGCCCGTGCCGTTGCTCGCAGGGGCAGCGCCGGCGGTGACCGTGGCCCTCAGCAGGTGAACGCATTATGTTGGTACATATTCCAGAGGTTCTCAGCAAGGCCGAGGTGGCTGAGGTGCGCAAGCGCCTGGCGGCGGCCGACTGGGTGGACGGTCGCGCGACGGTCGGGCAGCAGGGCGCGGTGGTCAAGCGCAATCGCCAGTTGCCGGTAGACTCGCCGGTGGCGCGCGAACTGGGTGAGATCATCCTGACGCGCCTGTACGCCCATCCACTGTTCATGGCCGCCGCCTTGCCGCTGCGCTCGGTACCGCCGCTGTTCAGCGTTTACAGCGGGGGCGAGCACTACGGGTTTCATGTCGATGGCGCGGTACGACAATTGCCGTTTAATCAGCTCAGCCTGCGTACCGATGTCTCGTCCACCTTGTTCCTGTCTGAGCCGGAGGAATACGACGGCGGCGAGCTGGAGGTGCAGGACACCTACGGTTGCCACGAAGTCAAACTGCCGGCAGGGGACTTGATTCTCTATCCGTCGAGCAGTCTGCATCAGGTTACACCGGTCACCCGAGGTGAGCGGGTGTGCAGTGTGTTCTGGAGCCAGAGCATGGTGCGCTCCGATGCTCAGCGCTCGCAGCTCTACGACCTGGATGCGACCATTCAGCAGCTGCGCGGCAAACTGGGTGACTGCCCAGAGGTGCTGACCCTGACCGGGCACTACCATAATCTGCTGCGACAATGGGCCGAGGTATAAGGCCGGCGGCCTGTTAGAATGCGCGGCTTACGCTGAGTGATCGCGCGGAGCCGCCCTATGAACTACCGTCACAGTTATCACGCCGGCAATCACGCCGACGTGTTCAAACACGCGCTGTTGCGCCAGTTGCTGGTGCTGATGCAGCGCAAACAGACGCCGCTGTGCTGTCTGGACAGCCACGCCGGTACCGCCTTTTATGATCTGCAGGGCGAGGCCGCCGGCAAGACCGGTGAATACGTTGAGGGTATTGGCCGGCTCTGGGCCCGCGATGACCTGCCGCTGTGGCTGGCTGATTACCGGGATGCGGTAGCGCGGCACAATCCGGACGGACAGCTGCGCTGGTATCCGGGCTCGCCACAGATCATGGCTGAGTTGCTGCGCGAGCAGGACCGTATGATCCTCAGCGAACTGCACCCCGAGGACGCCGATACCCTGCGCCAGTATTTTGCGCCGCAGCCGGAGATCGCGGTGCATCAGCGCGATGGCTACGAGCTGCCCAAGGCATTCCTGCCGGTTGCGGAAAAACGCGCGCTCTGGCTGCTGGACCCCCCCTTTGAAAAGACCGACGACCTGCAGCGCTGCGTGGCTGCAGTCGAGCAGGCAGTCGCGCGCATGCGTCAGACGGTGATTGCGATCTGGTACCCGATCAAGGATCAGCGGCTGCTCAAGGACTTCTACCAAGGCATCGCCGATAGCGGCGCGCCCAAGGCGCTGCGAGTCGAGCTGAACGTGCGTCCGGCTGATAATCAATTGGGGCTGAACGGCTCAGGCATGATGCTGATCAACCCGCCGTGGCCGATCTGGGAAGAGCTGGAGCAGATATTGCCGTGGCTGAGCCGGGAGCTGGCGCAGTCCGCTGGTGGGAGTTGGCGGATGGATTGGCTGGCTGGCGCGCCCTGAGGTCAGGGCGCACCGCCGCCGGATTGTCGAGGGGCACGACATGCCGTGCCCGCCACGATTGCCGCGCGATCAACCCTCCAGCTGGAAGGTCAGCCCGGCGTGTTCCTGCAGACGCTTGATCAGCTTGTCGCCCATGGCCGGTGCGGTCGTCCAGATGCCGCCCTGGGTATCGGTGGCATCGCGTACCAGGCAGATGGCGCTTTCGGCAATCATGCGCGAGGTCGAGCCGTAACCCGGATCGCGTTTGCCCGCCACGCTGGCCATCAGCGTCTTGCCGTCGGCGCCTTCACCAATGAACAGTACATCGTAGAAGCCGTTTTCACGCTCCTCCTTGGTCGGGCCTTCACCCGGCTTGGGCGCGTCGTCGCCGGCCAGTGACTTGTCGCCTGTGACTGCCTTGGCGATGGCTTCGCCCTGTTCGCCCGGGCCGGTCAAAATCATCTCGTCGTAGACAAAATCGCTGCCGTAAGCATGCCCCAGCAGCGCGTTGGAGCGGTGCACGTTGCGGGTGTTGATGGCCGCCATGACGAAGGGCGCCGCCCAGCTGCCCAGTGACTCGTCAAACTCCGGCTTGGCCGCCGGCGGCTGGGCCGGGCCAGTGAAGCCTGGCGTGAGCGCAAAGGGGTTGCCGAGCAACTGGTAGATTTCCGGGTTGGCCTTGGCCGCCGCCAGTGTGGCCTTCAGGCTGGCGGCAGTGCCGCCGGAAAAGGTGCCCTTCATCTTGCGCACGCGGCCCTTGACGCGGGGGAGCGCCGCGCCAAATTTCTCCTGCGCGGCCTGCTGCAGGAAGTAGACCCCCAGATCGAATGGAATGGAGTCAAAACCGCAGGAGAAGACGATACGCGCGCCGCTTTGCTTGGCGGTCTCGCCATGGGCATCGATCATCTGACGCATCCACGCCGGCTCGCCGCAAAGGTCGACGTAATCGGTACCGGTTTCTGCGCAGATGCGCACCAGGTCAGAACCGTACAACTGGTAGGGGCCAACGGTGGTCAGTACCACGCGGGTACGCTCGGCCATGGCGCGCAGGCTGTCTGCGTCGCCGGTGTCGGCAACCACCAGCGGTGTGCCGGCAGGGGCGCCGATTTCATCGCGAACGGCTTCCAGCTTGCTCTGGCTGCGGCCCGCCATGGCCCAGCGCAGGTCGCTGTCGTTGGCATACTCCTGGCTCAGGTATTCTGCAACCAGACGGCCGGTATAGCCGGTGGCGCCGTAGACGATGATGTCAAACTCTGGCGTACTGCTCATGCGGGGTGTCCTCCTGGTGGGCGGGGAGTGGCGGCTGAACTTTGTGTCATGCGAGCCAGTCCCAGCCAGTGTGGGTGCCTGATATTCAAGCTAGTCTGGCACAGATTGCGGGGCAGGGTTGAGCGCTCGCGCCGGTTTCTCCGGGGCGAATGGCGGCCAATAATCCGCAGCGATGACGGGCGGCACCTATAGTGGACTGATGGCCGTTGACCGGCCTACAAACAACGAATGCAAGGAGATCGACATGGCTGCAGAGAAGACACCGCAGAGCGCCACGAACAAGCAGAGTGAGCTGGCCGCCAGCAAGGTGGCGGTCGGTGAGGCCTATGAGAAGCTGCTGGAGGCGCGCGACCACTTTGCCTCCGCGGCTCAGGCCGCTGGGCTGGAAGTGCGACACGACGCCCTTGAACATCTGCTCAAGGGGCGCGAGAAGGCCGAAGAACTGGGCGCTCAGGCCAACACCTACATTCGCGAGAAACCACTGGCAACCATCAGCCTGGCCTTTGCGGCGGGCTTTGTGCTGTCGCAGTTGCTCTCGCGCAAATGATTGAGCCGACGCGCGATCAGCCGGAAGCGGAGCCTCAGGGCGCCGCCTCCGGCGAACAGCAATCCGAACAGCAATCCGAACAGCAATCCGAACAGCAAGCTGATCAGGAGGCTGTCAGCGAGGCGCTGGTGCAGCAGACGGCCGCTTGGTTGGAACAGATTGCCTCGGCCAGCGGCGAGCTGCTGCGTCTGTTCCGCCTGGAGTGGAAACTGACGCTGGGCGACGCCAAACGTGTGTTGCTGCTGGGTGTGATTTTGATTCCGCTGCTGTTGTTCGCCTGGTTGCTGCTCAGTGCGCTGCTGGGCTGGTGGGCATGGCAGGCCACGCAGTCGGTCAGCCTTGCTCTGCTCGCCGCGCTGGCTCTGCAGTTGCTGTGCGCCGGGCTGCTGGCCAGGCAGATCGGTATCTATCAACGGTCCCAGGGATTCCGCCGCACGCGCGCCCACCTGAAGCGACTCATGCAGGGAGCAGATGATGAAGCGAAAGCAACTGATCGACGAGATTGAGCAACTGGACAAGCAGTTGGCGCTGCGCCTGGACATCGTCGAGCTGAGTGGCGCGCTGGTGCGCCATCAGTTGCGCCAGGTAAACCCGGCTTTACTGGTAGGTGGCGGTGCCCTGGCCGGCGCGGCGACGCAGCGCCTGGGGTTGGGGCGGACCTGGGGCATGGGCCTGACCGGCGTGCGTCTGTTGCCGGTGGCACAGAGCCTGCTGCCGCTGCTGCGCAACCTGGGGCTGGCGCTGTGACCGAGCAGACACCGCCGAGCGAGATCGAAGAAATTACCGGGCCCAGAGCCAAGATGCCGCCGGTACAGATGGCGCTCTACTGGCTGCTGGCGCTGGCCTGTCTGTACACCCTGTACCTGGCCAAGACGCTGTTGTTGCCGGTGCTGGTGGCGGCGTTGTTCGCCTTGCTGCTGAGCCCGCTGGTCGGGCTGTTCAAGCGTTTCCACATCCCGCGGACCCTGTCGGCGCTGGTGCTGCTGACGGCGATTGGCGTGCCGTTCACGGTGATGGGCATGCAGCTGTCCGAGCCGGCGGAGAAGTGGTTTCAACGCATTCCGGAGCTGTCTGCGCAGTTGACCGACGAGCTGGATGAGTTCAGTCGCAGACTGTCCGTCAGCGAGTCTCCTGTCACGGTGACCGAGCCGGAAAAGGACAGCGGGTTTCGTTTTTTTGGTTGGTTTCGTGATGACCCGGAGCCACGCTCCGCCCCCTCGCCGACGCCCGCGCCGGTGGGGGACAGCGCCGTCTCGGACCGGCTGATGCAAGGTGGTGTCGAGCTGATGGTGCAGATGCTCGGCGCGACCCCTGCGGTACTGGCGCAGTTCTTCACCTTTCTGGTGCTGGTACTGTTCATGCTGATCTTCGGGCCGACCCTGTACAGCACCTTTATTCGGGTATTTCCGCAGATTCGTGACAAACAGGCGGCGACGGACCTGCTGGAGCAGGTGCAATATGAACTGTCGCGCTACATCCTGACGGTCAGCGTGATCAATACGCTGCTGGGTGTGGTGACCGGCTGTGTGCTGTTTTTCATGGGCGTGGAAGACGCGCTGCTGTGGGGCGTGATGGTCGCGTTGCTCAATTTCGCACCGTACGTCGGACCGGTCATTGGTATGGGGGTACTCTGCCTGGCCGGCGTGGTGCAGTACGGTCCGGTGCTGGCGGCGCTGCTGCCCGCGCTGATTTATTTCTGCATCAATCTGGTCGAGGCGCAGTTTGTTACGCCGACCGTGCTGGGCCACAACATGCGTTTGCACCCGCTGGTGCTGATGCTGTGGCTGATTCTCTGGGGCTGGATGTGGGGTGTGGTCGGTGTACTGATCGCCGTGCCGCTATTGGTCTGCCTGAAGCTGGCGGCGGCGCGGCTGCGGCTGTTCCCGCACTGGGTCAAACTGATCGAAAGCCCGATCTAGGCGTCATTGACACGCATTCGACGGGGCGCTCAGGCTGGCTTGGGCGCGCGTTGCACCATCAGCACGGCGCTGATAATCAGCGCGCCGCCCAGCAGCATGCGCAGGGTGGGCTGCTCGGCAAACAGCCACCAGGCAATGAGAATGCCGTAGACGGGCTCGAGCGCGAAGAACAGCGAGGCCACCCGGGCCTTCAGCACGCTCAGGCTGGAGACGAACAGCACATGCGCCAGACCGGTGCACAGAACCCCCAGCAGGCCGATCCACAGCCAGTCCAGTGGTGGCATCCGCCACATCGCGCCGGCACCGAAGGGCAATACGCACGCCAGCACGACCAGATTCTGCCAGCAAGCAATCTGTACCGGATGCAGGTGGCCGCTGGTCAGGCGGTTGCCGACCGAGACGGCAGCAAAGCAGAAGCCCGAGAGGATCGCCCACAGCAGGCCGGTGGTGTTGCCGGCGGCCAGATCAAACTGCGGCGGAATCAGCAGCAGGCCGGCGCACACCAAAGCCACTTTCAGCAGGTCTGAGGCGCTGGGCTTCTCCCGCCAGAACACCGCCTCCAGTACCACCACAAAGGCCGGGAAGCTGGCAAAGCCGAGGGTGGCGATGCCGACGCCCGACAGCTTGATGGCGTGGAAAAAGGTCAGCCAGTGGATCGCCAGAAATACCCCGCACAGCAGCAGGCTGGCCAGACGCTTGCCGCTCAGTCCGGCAGCCAGCGGGGTGCGTGCCCACAGGGCGAACAGCACCAGTGCAGCGACTGCGAACACGGCGCGCCCCAGCACAATGGCGTCGGGTGAGGTGCTGGCCAGCTTGCCAAAGATGCCGGTCAGACCGAACAGCAGGGCGGCAATATGCATGAACAGCAGGGCGCGGTTGTGGGTCAGGTCAGTCATGGCGCTCTCGGGGCAGGGTGAGGCGCCATCTTAGCGCTGCCGCCGCGCGCTGGCTGTTGCGCGCGTGTTGAATATTGTCGCCTTATTGCTGGCGTCGCAGCGCGCTGGGCGAGACCTGCCAGTGCCGGCGAAATGCCTGGCTGAAGGCGCTCTGGCTGGTATAGCCGCACTCGGCGGCGATACGCGAAAGGGGCAGGGCGCTGTGCAGCAGCCGCTGGCGTGCATACTGCAGGCGGCGCTGGCGCACGTATTCCAGCGGCGCGCAACCCAGCTCCTGCAGGCACCAGTGGTTGAGACGAGAGGCCGACAGGCCGGCAACGCGGGCCAGGTCCTGCACGCCCAGTGGGTGCGCCAGGTGCGCATCGATGTAGCGATTCAACCGTGCCAGCGGCAGGCGGCTGGGCGCGGCTGGCTGACCCAGCAGGGTGCTGACCAGCAGAGCGGCGCTGGTGTCGGCCAGGTGGGGCTGGCTGCGGATCAGCCCGGCCAGGCTGCGCACCAGGGCACCCTGTTCGCTACTGAGGGACAGTAGCTGGTTGCCCTCCAGCAGTCGACGCTGGCGACTGCGTTCATGCTCAAGGCCGGCGAGCGGCGAGTCGCTGTCGATATCCAGCACCAGACAGTGGCCCTGATCCGGGCTGAAAAAGGCATGACGCTCGCCCGGCGCGATGATTGCCACGCTGCCGTGTTGCACGCGCCCACCGCTTGCGCCGTACTCGAGTTCCAGGCTGCCCTGCAGGCCAAACACCAGCTGCGTCTGCAGCTCGTGGCTGTGCGCCGCGCTGGCGTCAGGGTAATGGTGAATGTCGAGTCGAGTCATGGGCATGCGGCCATTGTATCTGCCAGTCAGGGATTTTTCAGCGTGCTGCGAGCTTGTCTCTGGCTGATGCTATAGTGCCACTAGATAAGTGGAGATAAGACGTTGGACAACAAAACCTTCGGGCTGCGGGCCTGGATGGATCAGCTCAATCGATCCGAGCTGCCGGCCATGGCGGTGGTGGTGCATGACTTGCTGCGTCTGGCGCAGTCCGAAACAGCGTCGGTCGGGCAGTTGACCGAGGTGCTGATGCGCGATGCCGCATTGGCCACCAAGGTGCTGCGGGTCAGCAACAGTGTCTACTGCAACCCGGGGCGCGAGGTGATCAAGACCCTGTCGCGGGCTGTGGTGGTGGTGGGCTTTGATCAGGTGCGCATGATCGGGCTTTCGGTCAGCCTGCTCGACGGTTTGCTGACGCAGTCGCCCCGTGAGCAGCTGCAGGCGTTGCTGGCGCGCTCGTTTCATGGTGCGGTGCAGGCCCGCAACCTGGCCCAGTATCTGGACCAGCGGCAGCAGGAGGAGGTGTTTATCGCCACGCTGCTGAGCCATATCGGTGAGCTGGCGTTCTGGAGCCACGCGGGCAAGCAGGGCGATCGCCTGGCCGCCGCGTTGGCAGAACCCGGTGCCGAGCCGGAAAAGGTCCTGCGCCGCGAGCTGGGTGTCACCTTCGAGCAATTGACGGTGGGCCTGCTTAAAACCTGGAACATGGGCGAGATCGGCCAACTGGTGCAGGCCAGCCGCACCAGCGACGGTCCGGCGGCCAGAGCGGTTGCCCTGGGTAGTGAGCTGGCGGGGCGAGTGGCCAGCGCTGGCTGGACTGATGCCTCGGTGCAGGCACTGATCGAGCCGGTCGCCGAGCTGATCGGCACCGATGCCGAGCATGCCTGGCAGCAGCTGGTCAGCAGTGGTCAGGAGGCCGTGCGCGTGGCCGGTCATTGTTCCAACGCCGACCTGCAGCAGTGGATTCCGCGTGCCGACGACCTGCCGTTGGATCTGTCCGCACTGCTGCAGATGGAGGTGCTTCCTGAGCCTGAGCAAACGCCGTCGGAGCGAGCCCCGGAGCCCGAGCCAGAGACCCTGCTGCAGCCTAATCTGGAGCTATTCAAGCTGTCGGTCGACCACCTGAAGTTGATGGTGCGGGCGGCCATGGACGTCGACACCATCCTCAATACCCTCATGCAGGGGCTGCACCGGGGTGCCGGTATCGAGCGCGTGGCCTTGATGGTGCTGGCCGAGCAGAAAACCCAGTTTCGGGTCAGGGCCGCCATCGGCAAGGGGACGCAGCGCTGGCGTGACACCTTTGTGCTGCCCTGCAGTGGTCAACCAAATGTATTCTCCCACGCCCTTGAGCAGCGTGACTGCTTGCTGCTGGGCGGCGCCGAGCAGGGTGCGCTGACTGCGTTGCTGACAAAGGAGGTGGTGGCGCTGGTTGGCAGCGGCCCTTTGGTGATCGCGCCCGTGGTGGCCGGCAGCCGCCGGGTGGGTGTGTTGTATGGCGATATGCGCCTGTCGGGCCGCGAACTGGCGCAGCCCCAGCTGGCGGCCTTTGCCCGTATGGCCGAACTGACCGGGCAGTGTCTGCAGCGCCTGAGTCAGCGCTAAGCCTGCACTGATTCACTCCGCGCCTGCGAGTGGAATTGTCCGGTGCTTCCCTTGCTTCAGCCCGGCAGGCAGACGCCGGTGCCGCCCAGTCCGCAGTAGCCGTTGGGGTTCTTGGCGAGGTACTGCTGGTGGTAATCCTCGGCGTAGTAGAAGGTCGGCGCCGGCTGTATCTCGGTCGTGATCTCGGCCTTGCCTGCCTGTTGCAGGGCATCGGCAAAAGTGGCTCGACTGGCCTCGGCAAAGGCGCGCTGCGACAGGTCGCTGACGTAAATGCCGGAGCGGTACTGGGTGCCCTGGTCGTTGCCCTGGCGCATGCCCTGGGTGGGATCATGGGACTCCCAGAACACCTTGAGCAGTTGCTGCAAGGGCACCTCATGCGGGTCGAATACCACCAGCACCACCTCGTTGTGCCCGGTCTTGCCGCTGCACACTTCCTCATAGGTGGGGTTGGGCGTCAGGCCAGCGCAGTATCCCACGGCGGTGGTATAGACGCCGGGCACCTGCCAGAAGCGCCGTTCAGCGCCCCAGAAGCAGCCCATGCCGAAGATGATCTGCTGCATGCCCTCGGGAAAGGGGCCGTGCAGCGGCGTTTTCAGCACGCTGTGATGGGTTTGGTTGGTGGCAAGCGGCGTGTCGCGGCCGGGCAGGGCTTCCTCTGCCGTGGGCAGACGCAGCTTGTGTTCGGGGATGCGTTGGAAAAACATCGGAACCTCCTGTGTGGCTCAGCGTTGCAGCTCGCCGCGTTGCTCCAGCAGATCACGCACCAGATAGAGCGCCGCCAGCGCCCGGCCCTCGGTAAAGTTGGGCCGCGCAGTGAGTTCGCTGAGCTGATACAAGTCGACCTGGTCGACGCGGATGGGCTCCGGTTCATCGCCCGGGAGCCGTTTTTCAAACAGGTTGCGCGCCAGCACCACGGCGATCTTCTGGCTCATGTAGCCGGGTGACAGCGACAGATGGGTCAGAAACTCCAGCTGCTGCGCACCAAAGCCGGCTTCCTCCATCAGCTCACGGTTTGCCGCATCGAGCACGTCCTCGCCGGGCTCGACCAGCCCCTTGGGTAGCGACAGCTGATAGTCGTCGGTGCCGCCGCAATATTCCTCGATCAGCAGGGCGGTGCGCGCATCCTGCATGGCGACCACCATCACCGCGCCGTAACCCTGCCCCTTGTTGACCAGGCGTTCGTAGGTGCGTTCAACACCATTGCTGAAACGCAGCTGCACTTGCTCGACGGTGAACAGGCGGCTTTTGGCAACGATTTTGGCTTCCAGCGTTTGCGGCTTTTGCGGCATGGAGACTCCGTGGTGATAGGCCGGGGGCTTGGGTATCATAGCCGCACCCAAAGCACATTCCCAAGCCCAAGTCCGAGCCGCCATGCTGAACTGGAACATGATCGATACCGTCTTGCTGGATATGGACGGCACCCTGCTGGACCTGCACTTTGACAACCACTTCTGGCTGGAGCATATGCCCGCCTGCTACGCCCGTCATCACGGCCAGTCGGTCGATTGGGCCAAGTCCGAGCTGTATCCGATGATGCAGGCGATTCAGGGGCAACTGGAGTGGTATTGCCTGGATTACTGGACCCGTGAACTGGGCTTGCCGATTGTCGAACTCAAGCGCGAGATTGCCCACCTGATCAGCCTGCGACCGGATGCCGATCTTTTTTTGCAGACGCTGCAGCAAACCGGGCGCGAAGTGGTGCTGATCACCAACGCCCACCGCGACTCGCTGTCGCTCAAGCTGGAACGGGTGGAGCTGCGCACCTGGATTCAGCGCCTGATCAGCTCCCATGATTACGGCTACCCCAAGGAAACGCAGGCGTTCTGGCATGCCCTGCAGGCGGACATGCCCTTTGACCCGGAGCGTACCCTGTTTATCGACGACAGCCTGAGCGTGCTGCGCTCAGCCCGTGACTACGGCATCGCCCACCTGCTCGCCGTACGCGAACCCGATAGTCGCGGCGCACGCCGTGACACGGAGGAGTTTGAGGCGGTGGAGGGTTATGCGGCGCTGGCCGCAGGGGTCATCCGCGCAAGCGCGGATTGAGCCACAAGCCTCAAGCAAAACCCGTGCGGTGTTGAATCGCGCGGGTTTTTTATGGTTCTTTGCGCCATGACGGGAGCATGGAGCGGTAGGGCGGGCATAGCCAAAGGCGTGTCCGCCAAGGCTTTTAGCTTGCGGCTTGCAGCTGCCGCTAACCCTTCCCCCTCGTCCGCGTCTGATTGGGCCGTGCGGTTTTCTCTATATAGTCGATGATCAGGCCGGCAACGTCCTTGCCGGTGGTGGCTTCGATGCCTTCGAGGCCGGGTGACGAGTTGACCTCCATCACCACCGGGCCGTGGTTGGAGCGCAGAATGTCCACACCGGCGACGTTCAGGCCCATGACCTTGGCCGCACGTACGGCGGTCATGCGCTCTTCCGGGGAAATCTTGATCAGGCTGGCGCTGCCGCCGCGGTGCAGGTTGGAGCGGAACTCGCCGGGCTTGGCCTGACGCTTCATGGCGGCAATCACCTTGTCACCCACCACCAGACAGCGAATGTCGGCGCCGCCGGCCTCACGAATGTACTCCTGCACCATGATGTTGGCCTTCAGGCCCATGAAGGCTTCCAGTACCGATTCGGCGGCCTTCTCGGTTTCGCACAGCACAACGCCAATACCCTGGGTGCCCTCCAGCAGCTTGATCACCAGCGGCGCGCCGCCGACCATGCTGATCAGGTCCGGAATATCGTCAGGGGAGTGCGCAAAGCCGGTGACCGGCAGGCCGACCCCTTTGCGCGCCAGCAGCTGCAACGAACGCAGTTTGTCGCGCGAGCGGCTGATGGCGACGGACTCGTTCAGCGGGAACACGCCCATCATCTCGAACTGGCGCAGCACCGCCGTACCGTAGAAGGTGATGGAAGCGCCAATACGCGGAATGACCGCGTCGAAGCCCTCCAGCTCCTCGCCCTTGTAGTGAATCGACGGCTTGTGGCTGGCGATGTTCATATAGGCGCGCAGGGTGTCGATCACGCGTACCTCATGGCCGCGCTCGGTCGCGGCCTCGATCAGGCGACGGGTGGAATACAGCTTGGCGTTGCGCGACAGAATCGCAAGTTTCATGGTACTTCCCTTGGCGCGGCTACGGCGGAATGAGGGGTAAGGGGTCAGCCGAGGTTATCGGGCTGTGGTTTGTCCTGCACGAAACGCAGGCCCGGATTGATCACCAGTTGGCCATCCTGCATGGCGGTGCAGCCCAGCAGCATGCGATAGCGCATCGCCTTGCGGCAGGTCAGGGTGAAGTCGACCAGCCAGCTGCGGTCACCCAGCACCATGGAGGTGCGGATGACGAAGCGCTCCTGCATCTGGCCGTTGGAGCTCTTGATGCGCTTGAGATCGATCAGCAGGGCTTCGCAGGTGCGGGTTTTCTGCTTGCTGCGGCTGCCGACGTGGGCGTCAAAGCGGACCCAGTCCTGTCCATCGCGCTCAAAGGTGCAGATATTGCTGGCGTGCAGGGCTGAGGTCTTGGCACCGCTATCGACCTTGGCAATCATCTGACTGATGCCAAGGTCGGGCAGCGCGACCCACTCGCGCAGGCCGATCACGCTCAGATGATCAAAGGTTTTCACGCTGGATTCTCCAGGCCGCAGGCCGTTGGGCGCGCATCATGCGGCAACTCTGAAAATTCGACAAGCCTGTTATAGTGACGCGGCAAGAGGAGTACAGACCCTATGCAGGATGTTGGCAAGTTGCGCCTGGACAAGTGGCTCTGGGCGGCCCGTTTTTTCAAGACCCGTTCACTGGCCAAAAGCGCCATTGAAGGGGGTAAGGTGCACTGTGGCGGCGAGCGCTGCAAGGCCAGCAAGGAAATCCGTGTTGGCGATCAGCTGCAGATCCGGCAAGGCCTGGACCAGCGTAGCGTCGAAGTATTGCAGTTATCTGATCAGCGCCGTGGTGCACCGGAGGCTCAGTTGCTCTACCGCGAAAGCGCCGAGAGCATCGCTGCCCGTGAGGCGGCGGCTGCCCAACGCAAGGCGCAGGGCGCCGGCGGACTGATCAGCGATGGCCGGCCCAGCAAGAAGCAACGGCGGCAGATCTTTCGTTTTCGCGATGAGCGTAATACACCGTCAGTGGACTGATTGGTTATAATCGCGGCTTTTTAAAGGTGCATCATGGCCGCTCAGGACATTACCCAGCGCTTTATCTTCGACAACGCCGATGTGCGCGGTGAGCTGGCGTCGCTCGACAGCAGCTATCGCGAGATCCTGGCCAAGCATGCCTACCCGCAGCCGGTCCAGGCGCTGCTCGGCGAAATGCTCGCTGCTGCCGTGCTGCTGTCGACCACCATCAAGTTCGATGGCTTGCTGATCCTGCAAGCGCGCTCCAGTGGCCCGCTGTCTACGCTGATGGTTGAGTGCTCCAGCGAGCAGGCTGTACGCGGCATTGCACGTTATGCCGATGACCTGCAGGGCGAGACGCTGAGTGAGCTGATGCCCGATGGCGTATTGGCGATTACCATCGACCCGACCAATGGTCAGCGCTATCAGGGGATCGTTCCTTTGGAAGGCGGTTCATTGGCCGCTGCGCTGGACAGCTATTTTGCCAACTCCGAGCAATTGCCCACCCGTTTCCGTCTACGGGCCGATGGTCGCGTGGCCCGGGGCTTCCTGCTGCAGGCGCTGCCGGCGGACCGCCAGCGCGATGTCCAGGAGCGTGAGGAAACCTGGCAGCGGCTGAATATCCTGGCCGACACGCTGACTGCCGAAGAGCTGATCAGCCTGGACAACCAGACGCTGCTGCATCGGCTGTACCACGAGGAAGAGGTGCGACTGTTTGACGCGCGCCCGGCCCGTTTTGAATGCAGTTGTTCGGCCGAGCGATCAGGCAATGCGCTGGTGAGCCTGGGGCGCGAGGATGTGCTGCAACTGCTGCAGGAGCAGGGCGGCGAGATCACCGTCGACTGTCAGTTCTGCAACAGCCGTTACCGTTACGATGAGGCGGCAGTGCAGGCGCTGTTCGATGCCGCCGCCGAGCACGCGCGCAGTCTGCACTGAGGCAGGCTGCGTCATTGTCTTTTTTTTGGCATAATGGCGCGCCTGCGCGCTAGCCAGCGCTGTATTCCATGGATGAAACCTAATTGAACCCCACAGACTTAGACCGAATTGGTCGGTCTTAGCGCTATATTCGGTCAAAGTCGAAGAGGACCCTGTTTGATGACGCAAGCTACCAACACCGTGTATACCGACCTCAGCGTCGCACATTTGATCGAGCTGGCCATTCAGCGCAACGAAGGCCAGCTGGCCGACACCGGCGCTCTGGTAGTCAAGACCGGCGAGCGCACTGGCCGTTCGCCGATGGACCGCTTCATCGTTGATGAGCCCTCCACCAGCGCTGCGATCGCCTGGGGCGCCGTCAACCGTCCTTTCCCGGCCGACAAATTCGATGGCCTGTGGGCCCGCGTTGCCGATTATCTGGGTAGCAAGGAAAGCTTTGTCTCCCACGTTCACGTTGGTGCCGACCCGCAGCACTACCTGCCGGTGGTGATGGAAACCGAGACCGCCTGGCACAACGTGTTTGGCCGTACCCTGTTCATCAATCCAGAGCAGTACAATCCGTCCGCCAAGGACGCCTGGCAGATCATGAACGCGCCTTACTTTGTCTGCGAGCCTGAGCGTGACGGCACCAACAGCGAAGGCTGTGTGATCATCAACTTTGCGCAGCGCAAGGTACTGCTGGCTGGCATGCAGTACGCCGGTGAAATGAAGAAGGCCATGTTCTCGGTGCAGAACTTCCTGCTGCCGGCCAAAGACGTGCTGCCGATGCACTGCGCTGCCAACGTGGGCGACGACGGTGACACCACCCTGTTCTTCGGTCTGTCCGGTACCGGCAAGACTACCCTGTCCGCCGATGAGGCGCGTAACCTGATCGGTGACGACGAGCACGGCTGGGCCGAAGGCTCTGTGTTCAACATCGAAGGTGGCTGCTACGCCAAGTGCATCGACCTGTCGCAGAAGAACGAACCGGTTATCTGGAATGCGATCAAGTTTGGCTCCATCGTCGAAAACGTAGTGATCGACCCGCAGAGCCGTCACGCCGACTACACCGACGTCAGCCTGACCCAGAACACCCGCGCAGCCTACCCGCTGGAACACGTCGAGAAGCGCGTCGAGGCCAACCTGGCCGGCGAGCCGAACGCCATTATCTTCCTCACCTGCGACCTGACTGGCGTCCTGCCGCCGGTCTCCATCCTGAACAACGAGCAGGCTGCCTACCACTTCCTGTCCGGTTACACCGCACTGGTCGGTTCTACCGAGATGGGTTCTGGCGGCGGCATCAAGTCGACCTTCTCTACCTGCTTCGGCGCGCCGTTCTTCCCGCGTCCGGCCGGCGAGTATGCCGAGCTGCTGATCAAGCGCATCAACGCCTTCGGCAGCAAGGTCTACCTGGTCAACACCGGCTGGACCGGTGGCTCCTACGGCACCGGCAGCCGCTTCAGCATCCCGACGACCCGCGCGATTATCGCGGCGATTCAGTCTGGCGCGCTGATCGGTGCCGAGACCGAGCACCTGCCGGTTATCAACCTGGATGTGCCCAAGGCCGTTCCGGGCGTTGAAACCAAGCTGCTGAACCCGCGCAACACCTGGGCCAACGGCGCAGACTACGATCAGGCGGCGCAGGATCTGGCCAAGCTGTTTGTCGAGAACTTCAAGAAGTTTGAGGTTTCCGACGCCATCGTTGCAGCAGGTCCGCAACTGGCCTGAGCCGTTAATCCGCTGCTCTGACGAAACCCGCCTGCTGGCGGGTTTCGTGTTTCTGGGCGACAGGCATAGAACATTGAAATAAAAGAGATAAAAAGGGTTGACACTCCAGCGCTGGCCGGTAAAATGGCGCGCCTCAGCAGGGGATATGTGTACCAACCACTGCCTTTGTTGAGGTGTTTCAAGGCCGGTCCGCGATAGCTCAGTTGGTAGAGCAAATGACTGTTAATCATTGGGTCCCAGGTTCGAGTCCTGGTCGCGGAGCCAACTTGAAATAGTACGGGGTATAGCGCAGCCTGGTAGCGCGCCTGCTTTGGGAGCAGGATGTCGAGAGTTCGAATCCCTCTACCCCGACCAGTTTTTTTGAGCATGGGTCGTTAGCTCAGTTGGTAGAGCAGTTGGCTTTTAACCAATTGGTCGTAGGTTCGAATCCTACACGACCCACCACTCAAAACCTTCCTAGCAGAACCTTTCCTGTCTATCTGAATTAATTCTCCTGGCCTGCCTTGTGCGGGTTTTTTGCGTTTCTGGCTGGCGTGTGGCCACGGCATCCAGTGTGTCCGCAGCCTGGCTTGCTGCATGTTGGGCAAGGATTGGCGCGACCTTGCTAAGGTTGGCCCCGCCAGCCACTTCGAGCGCTCTACGTTTTGCCAAGGAGACACCCGATGAGTGCTGCCTGGGGTAGTTGGGTCGCCAGTATGATCGGACGCGGAGCGTCCGGGCAGGTATTCCCACGCCGAGCGTGGGAATGATCAGCTAGGGTGGAGTGTGCACGGAATTCAGTCCCGTTTACGCGGGCGAGTAGCGCAGATTTATCGGGAAAAAGAAGCGTAGGATGTCTGAGGAGCGTAGCGACGAGTTTTACGCTTCCCCGATAAATCGAGCAACGCAGCGAACCCGAAGGGCCGCGTAGTCGGGTGCCCCGGGGGATCGCTAAGGGGGGCTGGGCAAGCAGCCCCCCTTGGCTCGCCGTAAAAGGCGAAAGGCGAGCTCAATAGCAGCCCCCAAAACAAAACCCCGCACGCGGCGGGGTTTGTTGGTGGCCTCAGAGGCGTTCAGTGCAGCTTCAGGCGCGGTTCGGTGGGTCGGCCGAACTGGTCGCTCAACATCAGCATCAACGTGCGTGGCACGCCGTACAGAGCCATCTGGTGCATGCGGTAGAGGGAGACATAGAACATCCTCGCCAGACGGCCTTCCAGCATCACGCTGCCGGTCAGGTTACCCATCAGGTTACCTACCGCGCTGAAGCTGGACAGTGAGATCAGCGAGCCGTAGTCGCGGTAGCTGTACTCTTTCTGCGGCTTGTCCTCGAGCAGGTTGCGCAGGTTCTTGGCCAGCAGGCTGGCCTGCTGGTGAGCCGCTTGCGCGCGCGGCGGGACAAACTTGCCGGGTTCATCGGTCGGGCAGGCGGCGCAGTCACCGAAAGCGTAGATGCGGTCTTCGCCATTGACCTTCAGGGTGCGGTCGACTTCCAACTGGTTGATGCGGTTGGTGGGCATGCCCAGGCCGGCGAGAAAGGCCGGGGCGCGGATGCCGGCGGCCCAGACCTTCAGGCTGGCGGGAATCTCCTCGCCATTGCCGAGGACCAGGCGGTCGGCCTTGACCTCTTTCACTGGCGAGCCGGTATGCAGGTGCACACCCAGATCGCGCAGGATCTGCGTCACCGGCCCGCCAATGCGCTCGGGCAGCGCCGGCAGCAGGCGCGGACTGGCTTCGATGATATTGATGTTGAGGTCTTCCGGGCTGATGCGGTTGAAGCCATAGGCACGCAGCAGCTGGGCGGCGTGGTGCAGCTCGGCGGAGAGTTCGACCCCGGTGGCACCGGCACCGATGATGGCCACATTGATCGGCTCACGGGCGGCGCCGCGTTCGCTGGCCTGCGCTTTCATGTATTGGTTGAGCAGCTGGCGGTGGAAGCGTTCAGCCTGGGCACGGGTGTCGAGGAACAGGCAGTGCTCGGCGGCGCCGGGGGTGTTGAAGTCGTTGGTGGTGCTGCCGACGGCGAGGACCAGGTAGTCGTAGTCCAGCTCGCGCGGGGCGATCAGCTCAACGCCGTTCTCGTCCTGAATGGCGGCCAGTTGGATGGTACGGCGCTCGCGATCCAGGCCGGTCATGGCACCCAGCTGGAAGGCGAAGTGGTTCCACTTGCCCTGGGCCACGTAGTTCAACTCGTCCTCGGTGGAGTTGAGCGAGCCGGCGGCGACTTCATGCAGCAGCGGCTTCCAGATGTGGGTCATGTTGGCATCGACCAGGGTGATCTTGGCCTTGCCCTTGCGGCCGAGCTTGCGGCCCAGGCGGGTAACCAGTTCCAGGCCGCCGGCGCCACCGCCGACAACGACAATGCGCGGGGGCGCGCTGGGGTTTGCTGAGTCTGACATCTTGGTTTCTCACGGATAATGGAAACGGGCGTCAGTCTGCGCTCCGGTTGGCTGTCATCAGGCGGGCGGGAGCTGGCGTGGTCGAGTGATCAGACGGCGACGAGCTGGGCCAGCAGGCGTGACAGTAAACCCAGGCCAACAACCGAGCCGACCACCAGGGCGATGAGTATCCAGACCCGGAACGGGCGGCGCTCTACCTGGTGAACCGGTGAGGCGAGGTATTGGTCAACACGCTTCTGGTCTTCGGGGTGTAGACGACTGGGCATGGGCGGCCTTTTTTGTGTGCATTGCAGTGCGTTGCTGCGCCAAGGCTTGACTGACTTTGCGCTCATTCTAGACCCTCGCCCGCCTGATTGCATTACTCCTTTGGAGCTGCCTGCTATCATCGCTGTCACCAATGGGAGGTTGTCATGTTGTCCGCCGCGCTGTTAACACCCGTGCAATCGCTTCTCTGCCTGCTGATTTATGCTGCGGCGACCCTCTGGGCGCTGACCCGGGTCAGTTGGGTCGAGCTGGTGGCCGACAGCCGTCGGCAGCACCTGTTCTACGGCTGCGCCTTTGCCCTGTTTGCGCTGTGGCTGGTACGCCGCGGCTTTGACAGCGGGCTGACGGTGCATTTTCTCGGCCTGACCGCCGTGACGCTGATTCTCGACTGGCCACTGGCACTGGTTGCCGGCGCCATCGCGCAGTTGGCGTTGGTGCTGCTGGGGCTCGACGACCTCGCCGCACTGGGGGCCAACGGGCTGCTGCGGGTGTTGGTGCCGGTCGCCATTACCCTGGCGCTCAGCCGGGCGCTGGAGGCGCGCCAGCCACGCAACCTGTTTCTCTACATCTTCATCAGTGCCTTTTTTGCCGCTGGTCTTAGCGCGGTGGGGACGGTGCTGACCGGCATGGGGTTGCTGCACTGGTCCGGGCAGCTGGTGCCGCCGGGCAGCCTGGTCGAGTTGCTGGGTTATCTGCTGCTGGTGATGTTTCCCGAAGGGTTCGTCAATGGCACGGCAATCGCGGCGCTGATTGTCTTCCATCCGGACTGGGTTGAGACGTTCAATACCGACAGGTATCTGCAGGCGCCACTGGATGACGACAAGCCCTGAGGCAGGTCAATGTCCGGGACTGGCGCCTGTGCTCAAATGCATCATCGAACAGGAGAAAACCGATGTCTGCATACAAGATTGCGCAACAGGTCATGGCCGAGGCTATCGAGAAGGCTGCGGCGGCGGGGTACGACGAACAGGCGCTGGCACGCGCGCTGATGAGTGAAGTGATTGCGGTGTACAAAAAAGGCCGCTCGCAGGCCGATATTGCCAGCGAGCTGGATTTCCTGGCCAACAATCTGGATGACGACCAGGATTACGCCTTCATGCGCCCCTGAGGGGCGCAGAGGGGCTGGCTAGGGTCTGTTGCCGTTTCGTGCGCCTCCTGTTATGGGCGCAACGGCCCCACCGGGCAGGCGGGTGAACCAAACGGCAACAGACCTTAGCTTAGTCGCGCACTTCGATCACGCCGTTGGCGCTGACGCTGACGTCTGACTGACCGCCTTCGACCTGCGGCGCGCTGCCAGCGGCGTCGGAGGCCATCATCAGCTTCTCGGCGCGGTAGCGCACCGGTTGCATGTACTGGGTGTTGAGGTTCAGGTTAACGATCTTGTAGTCGCTGCCGCCGAGGCTGCGCGTGGCGATGTCGGCGCGTGCCTTGAACGCCTCGATGGCTTTGGCGATCAGCTGGTCTTCGGTCTCGCGGCGGCTGTCGGCGGACAGGCTGAACTGCATGCTGCCAAGGCTCAGGTCGCCCAGCAGCTCACCGGTCAGCGCTGAAATGGCGGCAAAGTCGCTGCCCTCGATATTCAGTTCGCCACGTTCGCGCCAGGCAATGATGTTTTCACCTTTCTCGTCATATACCGGATGGCTGCTGCGGCTGCCGCTGCTGACGCGGATGTTCTGGCTCTGGCGGGCGGTTTGCAGCCCGGCATTGAGGCGCTGGGTGACGGTCTCGGCGAGCTTGGCCGGGTCGCGATCCTGCGCCTCGGCGTAGAAGGTCACTTGCATGGTGTCATGGTTGACCGCCTGCTCGACCTGGGTTTGCAGGGAAATCTGGTTGTAACGTGGCTCGTCGGCCTGCGCGGCGCTGGCCAGCAGGCTGCCGCTCAGTAGCAGGCCGGTCAGGGGCAGAAACAGTGTACGCATGGTGTTCTCCTTGTGCAGTGCTGGATCAGACAGGCGGGTTGGCGGCGGGTTCCCGGACAGCTTGTCGCAGGTAGTTTTTCAGTCGCGCTCCGGCAGTTTATGCGACCCTGTGTCACATCGGCCCCGGCGGCGGGCGCCCTATACTGGAGTTTTTTGCGTGCCCCATCGTACCCTCATGAGTCCCAACACCTTGGCTTTGTCCCCGTCTCGACAGAACCTCTGGCGCCTGGTGCTGATTCGCCTGCTGGTGTTGCTGGCGCAGAGCGTGTCGGTGCTGGCTGCCTATCTCAGTGGGTGGTTTCCGCTGCCCTGGACACCGCTGCTGGCGGCTCTGAGTGTCTCGGCGCTGGTCAGTATCCTGACGTTGCTAAGGCTGCGCACTCGCTGGCCGGTGACCAGCCTGGAATATGCCCTGCAGCTGCTGTTCGACATGGTCATTCACAGTGTGCTGCTGTATTACTCCGGCGGGCCCACCAACCCCTTTGTGTCCTATTACCTGGTGCCGCTGACCATCGCTGCGGCAACTCTGCCGTGGTTTTTTACGGCGGTGCTGGCGGTGGTGGCGGTCACCTCCTATAGCGCTTTGCTGGTCTGGTATCAGCCGTTGACGGCCTTTGAAATCCCGCTGGGCGGTGGCTTGATCAATCTGCACGTGATTGGCATGTGGCTCAACTTTGCCATGAGTGCCGGGCTGATCAGCCTGTTTGTGGTACGTATGGCCGATGCCCTGCGTCAGCACGCCGAGCGCCTGGCCCAGCGACGGGAACAGAGCGCGCGCGACGCACAACTGCTGGGCATTGCCAGTGTTGCGGCAGGGGCGGCGCATGAGCTGTCTACACCGCTGTCCACCATGAGCGTGCTGCTCAAGGAGATCAGCAAGGATTACGCCGACCCGCAGCTGCAGGAGGACATGGCCGTGCTGCAAGAGCAGGTCAGGCTCTGTAAGGAAAGTCTGCAGCACATGGTGCGCAGCGCCGAAAGCAGTCGCTTGCAGCCGGAGCAGGACGAGTCGGCAGATGTCTGGCTGCGTGCCCTGCTGGAGCGCTGGCAGTTGATGCGGCCGGAAGCGGCCTGGCAATGGTTGCCGCTGCAGCAGGGCACACCGCCAGTGATGCGCGCGACGCCTGAGCTGGGGCAGGCGGTGTTGAACTTGCTGAACAATGCCGCTGATGCCTGTCCGGACAATATTCAGATCAGCCTGCAATGGGATACCCAGCAACTGACGCTGCGCATTCGTGACCATGGGCCGGGCGTGCCGTTGCATATCGCTGAGCAACTGGGCACGGCCTTTGTCACGACCAAGGGCAAGAAGGGATTTGGCCTGGGGCTATTCCTCAGCCAGGCTGCGGTGGAGCGATTGGGGGGCAGTGTACGGCTGTTCAATCAGGACGGTGGTGGTACCCTGACCGAAGTACAGTTGCCGGTGGCGGCAGGAGAACGTTGATGACCGACGAGTTGAATCAGGAAGAGCAGCCCCGTGTGCTGCTGGTGGACGATGATCCGACCTTTACCCGCGTGATGGCGCGCGCCCTCAGCCGGCGCGGCTTGCAGGTGGATACGGCCGGTGGGGCGGAGGAGGCGATGGAGGTTGCCCGCGCCCAGCGTCCTGATTACGCGGTACTTGATCTGAAGATGGAGGGGGATTCGGGCCTGGTGCTGATGCCGCGCTTGCTGGAGCTCTATCCGGAGCTGCGCATCGTCATCCTGACCGGCTACTCCAGCATCGCCACGGCGGTCGAGGCCATCAAGCGTGGCGCCTGCAATTATCTGTGCAAGCCGGCCGACGCCGACGACGTACTGACCGCATTGTTGTCCGAACAGGCTGACCCCGAAACGCTGGTGCCCGAGCATCCGATGTCGGTGGACCGGCTGCAGTGGGAGCACATTCAGCGGGTGCTCGCCGAACACGAAGGCAATATCTCTGCCACTGCCCGCGCCCTGGGCATGCACCGGCGGACACTGCAGCGCAAACTGCAGAAGAGGCCAGTGCGCCGCTGAGGCGGCGCACTGGGCGCTAGTTTCAAGCGGCAAGCTACAAGCTGCAAGTAAAACCCGCGCGGTTGCGAATCGCGCGGGTTTTACTTGCAACTAGTCATGGCAGCAAAGCTTGTAGAAATCATTTGACGATCTAGTCGCCCAACCCAAACTAAGCACGCTTGCCGCTTGCCGCTTGCCGCTTGCCGCTTGCCGCTTGCCGCTTGCCGCTTGCCGCTAAAGCGCGCCTGCGGCGCGCTTAACCGTTCTGCCGAATACCGGTGATGATCCAGGGTTGGTTGTCGCCGTCGGCGCGTTCCAGTGCCCAGCTTTCGTCGAACCACTGACCGGCATCTTCAGCGCTGTCGCGGTCCAGGCCGCTGAAGCTGACGGTAACCAGGGTGTGGCCGTCGCCTTGGCTGATGCCGTCGAGCCGGACTTCCAGGTGATCGACAAAACCGTTCTCGGTTGGGGGCTGGTATGCGCGCTCCTGCTGCAACTGGCGCACCAGTTGAGGCGTCATGTACTCGCTCATGCCGGCGATGTCATTGTCGCGCCAATGGCGCTGCAGGGTGTAGAAGTGCTCCTTGGCGCCACGCAGGAAAACCTCGGCATCAAACCAGGCCGGCGTGTCGTATGGCTGGGCCGGCTGCGCACGCGAGGCGCTGGCTGTCGGGGTGAACAGTGGCGAGGCTTCGCGCTGCATGCTCGCGGGGCCGCCAGCGGACTGCATCTGCGGCTGCGCGCGGCGACTGAACAGCTTGAACAGGACAAAGGCAATCAGGCCCAGCAGCAGGATGTCGAACAGCTGGATCCCCTCAAAACCGTCGCCAAACAGCATGGCAGCCAGCAGACCACCGGCGGCGATACCGGCCAGCGGACCCAGCCAGCGACGGGCGCCGGAGTTGGCCGCAGCGCCCGGTTGTTGCTGGCGTGGTGCCGCTTGCTGATCACGCGGGGCTTGCTGGCGCTGGGCCGGCTGGCTTTGGTGCGTCGGTGAGCTGCCAAAGCTTTTGCCACCACCCATACGGCGCGCTTCGGCATCAGGAGCGCTGACGGTAATCATCAGCAGCACGGTGAAAAAAGGCAGTAACCAACGCATGTTCAACTCTCCATTAGGCGGGACGGCAAGTTTGCCAAAGCGTCACGGGCAATGGCGGGGAATAGTGTGTATGGTTATTTCACAGGCGATGGCGAACCTTGGCGCTCGCACGCAGGTCGTTTCTCAATCGCCTGATCAGACACTCTGAAAGGTGGGAGAGCATACATGTTTGCAGCCATGCGGTCAGAGCGAATGGAAGCGCTGCATCTGTTCAGCGACCCGGCAACCGGGCTGGAAGCGGTGGTCGCCATACACAACACCCGGCTTGGCCCAGCGCTGGGCGGCTGTCGTTACCTGGCCTACAACTCGCTGGATGACGCCCTGGCCGATGCCATGCGGCTGGCTCGCGGCATGAGCTACAAGGCCGCGTTGGCCGGCTTGGAGCAGGGCGGCGGCAAGGCGGTGATTCTGCGCCAACCCCACATAGCTGACCGTGCGGCGTTGTTCGAGGCCTTTGGCCGCTGCATCGAATCGCTGCGCGGCGGCTACATCACGGCGGTCGACAGTGGCACTAGTAGCGCCGACATGGACTGCATTGCCCAGCACACCGGGCATGTGACCAGTACGACCCATGCCGGCGATCCATCTCCACACACCGCGCTGGGCGTTCTGGCCGGCATGCGCTCGGCGGTCCGCGCGCGCCTGGGTCAGGACTCGCTGGCCGACGTACGGGTGGTGGTGCAGGGGCTCGGCAATGTCGGTTATGCCTTGGCGCAGTTGCTGCAAGCCGAAGGCGCCGAGCTGCTGGTCGCGGATCTGGATCAGGGCAAGGTGCGGCTGGCGGCAGAGGAGTTGGGCGCCCAGCCGCTGGCGCCGGACGCGGTCTACGAAACGCCGTGCGACCTGTTTGCGCCCTGCGGGCTGGGCGGTGCGATCAGTCAGCGCAGTGCGGCTCTTTTGCGCTGTGCGGTGATTGCCGGCGCGGCCAACAACCAGCTGGTGGAGCCGGAGTTGGCCGAGCAACTGGTCGCTCGCGATATCCTGTACACCCCTGACTATGTGATCAATGCTGGCGGCTTGCTGCACGTGGCGCTGACGCATCGTGGGGTCGACGCCGGCGAGATCGCCGCCCGGGTCAAGGGCATTGGCGCACGACTGGACTCGATCTTTGCCGAGAGTCGGGCTGAGGGACGCTCGCCTGCCGAGGTGGCAGATCGTCAGGCTGAGCAGGTGCTGTTCGCCGACGCGACCTGACTACTCCAGTTTGAAGCGTTTGCGCAGGCGCTTGTCGAGGATCGAGGTCGGCAGCCAGCGCTTGAGGCGCACCATGCTGCGCGCGCCTGAGCCGATCAGCGCATTTTCCGGACGTACCGGGTTGCGGATATAGCCGAGCAGTTCGTTGGCGAAGTCGCTGGCACTGGTCGAGCGTGCGTTTTGCGAGGCCTTGGCGCGTGCCTGCACCGCCTTTTCCCAGGGTTTGAACCAGGAGGTTTCTGCCATGGTGATGGCGGCGGTGGCGTTGTTGCCGAAATCCGAAGCAATCGCCCCCGGCATGACGTTCAGTACCTGAATGCCGAAGGGATGCAGCTCCAGGCGCAGGGCGTCGGAGATGGCGTGCAGAGCCGCTTTGGATGCGCAGTAGACGCCGGAGAAGGGGGTTGTGGTAACGCCAGAGACGCTGCCGATGTTGACGATCAGACCCTTGGCGGTGCGCAGTAGATCGGCGCTGTCGCGCACCAATTGCAGTGGCGCAAAGACGTTGGTGTCGAATTGCTTCAGCAGGGTGTCGCGGTCAGCGTCGAGAATCGGCCCCATTGCACCGTAGCCGGCGTTGTTGACCAGCAGGTCCAGACGGCCGGCTTGCGTGCGGATTTGCTCGATGCACTGCCGGCGTTGCTCCGGGTCGTTGACATCCAGAGCAATGGCGATGGCGCCCTTGTCGGTCAGCGGGGTCAGGGTCTCGGTACGGCGCGCTGCAGCAAATACCTGATAGTCGGCCGCAAGACAGGCCAGTGCCAATGCCTGGCCGATACCGGACGAGCAGCCGGTAATCAGGGCGACGGGCTGAGTCATGCTTTTCTCCTTATTGTTCTTTGATAAAGTCCGCGCGTACCGTGTCGGCCCGGTATTCCAGCTCGCTTTCACGGTAGCCGCTGCGTAGGCGCGGCAGGCTGTAGCACACTTGGGTATCAGCGCCCGGTTGCAGATCGATGCCCAGGTTGAAACGTTGGTCGCTGCTGGCCACATCGACCAGATTCGAGTTGTACCCGGGCTGGTTTGCCCACAGCTGCCAGCTGATATTGCGCGCCGTCCGGTCGCCGTGATTGCGGATGCTGACAAACAACGGCTGACCGAACGGGCAGCTCTCTGGCTGGTATTGCAGTTCGAACGCCAGCTTGTCGATACGTTGGCCCTGCTGCCACTGCAGGACGCCCATGACCGCTGCGAGCAGCAGGCCGAGAGCGGCGACGATACCGCTGACCGGCAGCATCACGCGGGGGAAGCGCAGCAGCAGTACCAGCCAGATTAGAAACAGTGCAATGCCGTAGGGCATGATGGGCTCCTCGTTGAAGCAGTTTGCCGCGTCGGGCAGGGAGGCCGTATGCCGGCAATTGCATGATGAGCCGCCCGCGCCCGATGCTGGCAGTGTACGACGTGTCAGGGCGCAAGTGGCACCTGTATCACTGTCCCGGTGCTCAGCCTATCAAATCTGGTCTGCTGCACAGGGCCATTGAAACAGCTCGCAACTGTTCTGCCAGCAGCGTGCACTGAACTGATCGAGCGGCTCAGCGCGCAGCTCGGCCAGCGCCGCGGCAATAGCCGGCAGCAGGGTAGGGCTGTTGCGCTGATGGGCGTGGAAGGCCGGCGCCATATCCGGACTGTCGGTCTCGAGCACGATTTGCTCGGCGGGCAGGGCCGCGACGGTCTTGCGCAGGCGGTGTGCCTGCGGCCAGGTAGCGGCGCCTCCCAACCCCAGCTTGAAACCGAGCTTGCGGTATTCGCTGGCCTCTTCCGGGCTGCCGCTGAAGGCGTGAATGACGCCGCCTCGGGCCGGGCGATAGCGCTTGAGCGTGGCGATGACGTCAGCGTGGGCCTTGCGGACATGCAGCAGGCTAGGCAGCTTGCAGTCGACCGCCATTTGCAGCTGGGCCTCGAATAGCTGCTTTTGAGCGGCGCGGTCGGCACGCTTGTCCCAGTAATCCAGGCCGTACTCGCCGACAGCACAGCACTGCGCTGCGCTCAGGCGCTCAGCCAGGTTTTGCTGCAGCGCCGCAATATGCTCCGGCTGATGGTCGGCCATAAACATCGGGTGCAGACCAAAGGCAGCGAACAGGTTGTCGTGCTGCTGACAGAGTCTCCAGACCCCCTCCCAGTTGCTGCGAGTAACGCCCAGCACCACCAGCCGTTCGACACCCAGGCGCGCGCAGTCGCTCAACACCTGATCGCGATCAGGATCAAAGGCAGCGAAGTCGAGATGGGTGTGGGTGTCGATGTAGGGCATGGGGGGACGCTACGCCTACGCGTAGCGAGCTGCAAGCCGGAAGCCGCTGCGCGGCTCAGCTGCAAGCTGCAAGCTACAAGCTACAAGCGAAAAGCGAGGATAGGCTGTGGGCCTTGCGGGAGTGCGGTGGGGGGTATCGCGGTCGTGTGCAGCTGCAGTGCCCTCAAACTACCCGCGCAGCTGGTGACCGCGCGGGTTTCGCTTGCAGCTTGCAGCTTGCAGCTGAGCATCACTGAGCCGCTGCGCGGCTCAGTGATGCTCCCGCGTCGCGCGGAAGTTGATTTCCGGCCAGCGTTCTTCGGTCAGGCTGAGGTTGACGCGGGTAGGTGCCAGGTAGGTGAGGTGGCCACCGCCGTCAACCGCCAGGTTGTCGGTAGCCTTGTTGCTGAACTCGTCCAGCTTCTTGCGATCGCTGGATTCGACCCAGCGGGCGGACCAGACGTTGACCGGCTCGTAGATGCACTCGACCTTGTATTCCTGCTTCAGGCGCTCTGCCACCACGTCGAACTGCAGCACACCGACTGCGCCCAGGATGATGTCGTTGTTGCGCTCGGGGAAGAACACCTGAGTGGCGCCTTCCTCGGCCAGCTCCTGCAGACCCTGGCGCAGCTGTTTGGATTTAAGCGGGTCTTTCAGGCGTACGCGGCGGAACAATTCCGGGGCAAAGTGCGGGATGCCGGTAAAGCCGATCTTCTCGCCTTCGGTGAAGGTGTCGCCGATCTGGATAGTGCCGTGGTTGTGCAGACCGATGATATCGCCGGCCCAGGCTTCTTCCAGATGCTCGCGCTCGGCGGCGAAGAAGGTCAGCGCGTCGGCGATGCGCACTTCCTTGCCGGTGCGTACGTGGTGCAGCTTCATGCCCTTCTCGTAGCGGCCGGAGCAGATGCGCACGAAGGCGATGCGGTCGCGGTGCTTGGGGTCCATGTTCGCCTGAATCTTGAATACGAAACCGGTGAACGGCGCTTCGGTTGGCTGCACCTCGCGCTCATGGCTGGCGCGCGGCTGCGGGCGCGGGGCCCAGTCGACGATAGCGTCCAGCACCTGATCGACACCGAAGTTGCCCAGCGCGGTGCCAAAGAACACCGGCGTCATTTCACCCTTGATGAAGGCGTCCTGATCGAATTCGTGGCAGGCGCCCTGCACCAGTTCCAGCTCTTCGACAAAGTTGTCGTACAGATCGCCCAGGTGCGCGCGGGCTTCGTCCGAGTCCAGGCCGTCGATCACCTGCTGCTCGGTGCGTTCGTGGCCGTGGCCCGGCACGTAGACGATGATCTTGTCGTCAGCCAGGTGATACACACCCTTGAAGTCGCGGTAGCAGCCAATCGGCCAGGTGATCGGCGCGGCCTTGATGTTCAGTACCGCTTCGATCTCGTCGAGCAGCTCGATCGGGTCGCGGATGTCGCGGTCGAGTTTGTTGACGAAGCTGACGATCGGCGTGTCGCGCAGGCGGCAGACGTCCATCAGCGCAATGGTACGTGGCTCGACACCTTTACCGCCGTCGAGCACCATCAGCGCCGAATCCACCGCGGTCAGGGTGCGGTAGGTGTCTTCCGAGAAGTCTTCGTGACCGGGGGTGTCCAGCAGGTTGACCATCGCATCGCGATAGGGGAACTGCATCACCGAGGTGGTCACCGAAATGCCCCGCTCCTTTTCCATCGCCATCCAGTCGGAGGTGGCGTGGCGGTCGGATTTGCGCGACTTGACCGTACCGGCCACGCTGATCGCCTGGCCCATAAGCAGCAGGCGTTCGGTGATGGTGGTCTTACCCGCATCCGGGTGGGAGATGATGGCGAAGGTGCGCCGCTTGGCGACTTCTTTTTCGATGGCGTTGGACATGTCGGCTACTGGGCAGTTGGCGGGGCGCGATGGTGGCACGCTTAAGCGTGCTGCGGCCCGGCAAGAAAATTGGCTGCGTATTGTCGCCGATCAACCGGGGGATGACAAAGGGAAAAGCCGGCGGGCGGGCCCGCCGGCTTGAGGGTCTGTTGCCTTCTCGTTCAGCCGCCTGCCGGCAGCCGTTCAGGGGTTACTGGAAAGCCTCGCAATTGGCGGTGGCGATTTGCGTCGGGTCGGTACTGGCCTGATCGCGGATGATACCGCCGTTGAACTGCTGCAGCTCCACCTCGCCGTCGTCGCGCAACAGGATCTGCAAACGCTCCATGGCCGCGCGCTCACCGTTGCTTTCGGCTGCGTAGTAGGCGTTGCGCAGGCTGAAGGTCTCAGTGCCTTTCTGGCCGTTGCTGATACCAGGTGTGGTGACGCCCTTGGGGTTCAGGTCATAACGCCATGGGTCGGCGATGCTGCCGTCGCCCTCGATCAGCAGGTCAACTTCCTCGCACAGGGTAAAGCCTGATTGCAGTGTGCTGTCGACAAACCCGGTCAGGGTGATCGGGCTGCGCGCCTGCAGGGTCTGGAACAGGGTGGTGATTTGCGGTGCCAGCGGGCGCTCTTCCAGGTCCATGTAGCTGTTGCTGTAGGCGCCGGAGCCGATGCGCGTAGTGATTGCAATGCGCCAGGCGACCGGGCTGCTGCGCTGCTGGTCCAGCGTGATGGTCAGGGTATGGGTCACATCCTCGCTGGGCTTGACGGTGAGCTGGTATACCGGCGTGTTCTGGTAGGGCGAGGTGCTGCCGTTCCAGAAGTTGAAGGTGGGGTCGCTCGGGTCAAAGGTGAAGTCTTCGATGCTGACGACGCCGTTGTTCTGCACCAGCACCTGCGCCTGATCGCCCAGCGTCAGTGCAGTGTCTTCAAAACGGGCGCTGCGGTTGACGAAGGTCGGGGTGTAGGTGCCAGCCAGCGCGCCAACAGCGGTGGCGGCGGGGTTGGCCGGTTGCTCTACGCGCAGCTGGCCGAGGAAGGCCGGGATGTTGAATGGCCCGCTGGTATTGCTCAGATCACCCACGTTGATCTCGTTGAAATGCCCCACCTCGTTGTCGCTCAGGGCGTAGTCGATGTTGCCGTCCTGCCAGATGATTTCCGGCAGATGCGGGCTGTCACCAAGAATGCGGTGGATGGGGTTGGTCAGGGTCTTGCCGTTGATGGTCAGGCTGTTGTCGGCACCCAGCACCACGCTGACGGCCTGATCTTCGCTGAAGGCGCAGACGCTGCCGCAGCCGGCCCCGCTGCCTTGCTTGAATACCAGATCGAGACTGCCGACCAGCGCACTGTTCAGGGTGGCCGGCACGCTGCCGCCGCCATTTTGCGAGCCGGGCGCTGCCGGCAGGCTGGCGCCGCCGAGCAGGGAGCTGACCAGTGCGTTGTAGTCGGACAGGTTGGGGTTGTCGCTGATCGCCTGGGCCAGCGCTTCAAGCAACTGATCGTAGGGGTCGCTGTTCGGGTCCGGGGTGAACGCGGTGCTGAACGGTGCCGTGGAACCGGCGCTCCAGCTGGCTGGCAGCGTGTAGCCGGCAGCTTCCAGCAGCGTGCGCAGGGTATCGGCGGCGGCGCTGAGCTGAGCGCCCAGGGTTGCCAGGTCGGCGCTGCCGTCATCGGGGGCGCTGAACCAGTCTGCCAGGTTCTGCCCCGACAGGTCGTTGACCTGCAGCGCCAGCGCCAGGTCGGTGAGCGGGGTGATGTTGACGTTGCCGCTGGCGGTGGCCAGGCTGTAGAGCGTCACGCTGGGGGTGCCGCCGTTGATGCGCAGGGCACAGGGCAACGCCTGTGCATTGCTGATCTTGCCGCTCCAGCTGCCGTCGGTATCGGTGGTTACGGTGTCGGTGAACCCCGACCCGTCGGCGCAGACGGCGGTCACCGTGCCGCTGGCAATGGGCGCGCCGGTGGCTGCCGTGCCGCTGACGGTGGTACCTGCTGCGGCGCTGCCGCCATCACTGCCACCTCCACCACCGCCGCCAAGACAGGCACTCAACAGCGCGGCGCCAAGCAGGGTGCCCGGCAGTTTCAGGTAACTCCATGGATGATTGATCATGTCCCACTCCCTTTTCATGTACTTGTTCCGGTAGGCTAGCCATGGGCCTGCGCACCGGGCAGCCCGTAAACAGGGGGGGTAGGTGCGAACGCGAAGCGAGGGGTTATGGGCGACGATTTTGGCGACAACCTGCGGCTGCTGTGCAGCTACTACAAGTCCACTGCCGAGGTGTGTCGACGGCTGGGTATCAATCGACCGCAGTTCAATCGCTACCTGAACGGCGTCAATCGCCCCTCCGACAGCACCATGCGCCGGCTGTGTGACTTCTTTGGCGTTGAAGTACACGAGATACTGCTGCCGCATGGGCAGTTCCAACGACTGATTCAGGTCCGTCCGCAGCCGGGAGAGCGGCCAGCGCTGGCGACGCTACAGCCGGCTTCGCTTGAGCAGGACTACCTGGAGCGGCTAAACCGGGTCGGCCAACACGGTCTCGACAAGTATCTGGGTTACTACTTCGAGTACTACCTGTCGATGGCCTATCCGGGCAGCATTCTGCGCACCCTGGTATGCCTGGAAGAGCACGACGGCAAGACCTATTACCAGCGCACCGAGCGCATTCGCGAGCGAGCGGGCAGCAAGCCGTTTCACGGGGTGTATCGCGGCATGGTGCAGTTTCTGTCAGATCGCATCTTTCTCGCTGACTTCGAAACCCTGACCAACTTCGAGATGACCCAGACGGTGCTCTATCCCTCGTTCCGCAACCGGGTGGATCGCCTGACCGGCCTGCGCATTGGCGTATCCGGCAGCGGCGAGCGGGTGCCCTGTTGTACGCGGGTGCTGTACGAGTATCTCGGACGGCAGGTGGATCATCAGCGGGTGCTGGCGCTATGCGGGCTGTACGCCTGTGATGATCCGGCGCTGGATGCCGACATTCGCGCGGCGATCCGCAACGACATCGGCCCGGGAGAGTGGCACTTCCGGGCGCGGTTTTAGAGCGTACGTTCGTCGCTGAGGTTGAGTGACCAGTCAGCACGCACGGCCGCCGCGCTGCGACCGCTAGCCAGCAACCAGTGCAGCTTGCAGAACGCCGCCTCCGGCGTCATGTCGCCGCCGTTCAGCACGCCCTGTTCCTGCAGCCCGGCGCTGGCGGCATAGGCGCCGGGGCTGATGCCGCCCTGCAGGCACTGGCTGATGTTGACGATCACCTTGTCACGGGCAGCAGCGCGTTTGATGAAGGCATTGAAAGCGGCATCGCGACTCGGGATATTACCGGCACCGAAGCTTTGCAGCACCACGGCCTTGCAGGCATTGTCGGCCAGAATGGCGTCGTACAGGGCTGCCGGCATCGACGGGTGCAGAGACAGCATGGCCACCGCGCCCGGCTGGAAGTCGAGGGCGGCGGCTTCGCGCGGATGGCGGCTGGCGGTTTCTTCGCCCAGCAAGCGCGCGGTATGCAGCTGCGGACGGATATTCAGCTCGGCCAGCGGCGCTGCGTTCGGGGTGTCGAAAGCCGGAAACTGCTGGCTGCTGACCTTGCTCAGGCGGCTGCCGTTGAGCAGGCGGTTGTTGAACACCAGGCCGACATTGCGCAGGCGCGGCCCCGCAGCCAACTGCAGCGCGGCCTGCAGATGGGCAACCGCGTCACTGCGCGGCAACCCCAGGGGCACTTGCGAGCCGGTGAACAGCACGTTGCGTTCGCTGGCGCCGAGCATGAACGACAGCGCCGCAGCGCTGTAGGCCATGGTGTCGGTGCCGTGCAGAATGATGAAGCCGCGGTATCTATCCCAGTGCTCGGCCAGCAGGGCCGCCAGTTGTTGCCAGTGGCCGGGTGTCAGGTCGGCGCTGTCGATCAGCGGGTCGAGCTCCAGCAGGTCGAAGCCGGGCAGCAGCGCAAGACTGCTGCCCAGTTGCTGCTCGATCCGCTGCTGCAAGCCGGCGGCGGGCGCCAGCCCGTTCGGGCCGGGCACCATGCCGATGGTGCCGCCGGTATGCAGGATCAGCACCTCGGCAGTCATGAGGCGCTCTTCTGGGGAGCCAGCATGGACTGCGGACTCAGCAGTCGGTTGAGTTCTGATTCGCTCATCAGATTCTCCTCAATGATCAGTGCCTTGACCGTGTTGCCGGTCATCAGCGCCATGTGGGCGATACGGGACGCATTGCTATAGCCGATGTGCGGCACCAGTGCGGTAATGATACCGATACTGTTCTCTACGTGCGCGGCGCAGGCCTGTTCGTTGGCGATGATGCCACGAATGCAGCGATGCTCGAGCATGTCGCAGGCTTCTTTGAGCATCTTCAACGAGTTAAGCAGGTTGTAGATGATCATCGGCTCCATCGCATTGAGCTGCAGCTGGCCGGCCTCGGCCGCCAGTGTCACCGCCAGATCAGACGCGATCACCTGATACGCGGTCTGGTTCATCGCTTCGGGAATCACCGGGTTGACCTTGCCCGGCATGATAGAGGAGCCGGGCTGCATCGGCGGCAGCTGGATCTCGCCCAGACCGGTACGCGGGCCGCTGGAGAGCAGGCGCAGGTCGTTACTCATTTTGCTGAGCTTGATCGCCAGGCGCTTGAGGATGCCGGAGAAGAACACAAAGGCGCCCATGTCGGACGTGGCCTCGACCAGGTTGCTGGCCGGCACCAGCGGCTTGCCGGAAATGGCCGCCAGGCGGGCAACGACCTTGGCCGAGTAGCCTTCGGGCGTGTTGATGCCGGTGCCGATGGCGGTGCCGCCAAGGTTGACTTCACACAGCAGCGCGCAGGCTTCGCGGATACGGTCCAGGTCTTCACCGAGGTTCACCGCAAAGGCGTCGAACTCCTGACCCAGGGTCATCGGCACGGCGTCCTGCAATTGGGTTCGGCCCATCTTCAGGATATGCGCGAACTCCCGGCCCTTGTCTTCCAGCGCGGCCTTGAGCGAGGCCAGCGCCGGCACAAAGTTGTCGGCGGCAAACTGAATGCCGAGACAGGCGGCGGTCGGGTAGGCATCGTTGGTTGATTGCGAGCGGTTGACATCATCGTTGGGGTGCAAGTGGGCGTATTCGCCACGCGCGTGTCCCAGCTTGGCCAGCGCGACGTTGGCGATCACCTCGTTGGCGTTCATGTTGGTCGAGGTGCCGGCACCGCCCTGGATGACATCAACGATGAACTGATCCAGATACTGGCCGGCGGCGACATCCTCGCAGGCCGAGACAATCGCCTCGGTCTTGGTCGCGTTGAGCAGGCCGTAGTCCTGGTTGGTCAGTGCTGCTGCCTGCTTGACCATCGCCAGCGCGCGAATCAGTTCCGGAAAGTGGGAGATCGGCACGCCGGTAATGGCGAAGTTGTTGGCAGCGCGTTGGGTCTGGATGCCGTACCAGGCATCAGCGGGTACGTCGAGATAACCGAGCAGATCGTATTCTGAGCGGGTGTTCATGGGATGTGCTTCCGCAGGGAAACGGAGCGCCGGAGGGCCCGGCGCTCTCAGGTGGTGTCAGGGGTGTTTGGTGTCGCGTGCGACGGGCCAGGATTCGGCGTCCAGCGTCAGGTCGGCAAACTCTTCGGCGTGGAAGGTCGGTACCTTGTTGCCGCTCTTGAGCTGACGGTCGTAGTCACCGAGTACGCGCTTGCCGGTCTTGAACAGCAGCGCCAGGGCAATCAGGTTGACCAGCGCCAACAGGCCCATGGTCAGGTCGGCAAAGCCGAATACCGTGCCCAGGTCCATGATCGCGCCCAGGCAGCAGAGGCAGATCACCACGACGCGGAAACCGTTCATGACGAACTCGTTGCTGCGGCCGGTAGTCAGGTAGCTGACGCTGTTCTCACCGAGGTAATAGTTGTAGAGCACAGTGCTGAAGCCGAACAGCAGCATGGCGATACTGACGAACACCCGGCCCCACTCACCGATGTGGGTGGCCAGCGATGCCTGGGTCAGGGCCACACCCTGGCTGGAATCGGCCAGACTCGGATCGTAGGCCGTGCCCATCAGAATGATCAGCGCGGTGCAGGTACAGAGGATGATGGTATCGATGAATACCGAGAAAGACTGCACCACGCCCTGGTTGGCCGGGTGTGGCACGTACGCAACGGCTGCCACGTTGGGCGCACTGCCGAGCCCCGCCTCGTTGGAGAACAGGCCGCGTTTGACGCCCATCAGGATGGCTGCGCCTATGCCGCCGCCGACAGCCGGACCAATGCCGAAGGCACTGTCGACGATCAGCTTGAGGGTGGCGGGAATCTCGGTGACGTTAAGACCCAGCACCACGATAGCGATCAGCAGGTAGCCGCCAGCCATGATCGGCACCAGCACCTCGGCAACCTGCGCGATACGCTTAACGCCGCCAAAGATGATCAGACCGACGACGAGCGCCAGACCGATGCCGCTGTAGTACAGGGGAATGTCGAACGCATCTTGCAAAGAGGTGGCGACTGCATAGGATTGCAGCGCGATAAAGCCGATACCGAAGGTGACCAGCAGCAGAACTGAATAGACTACGGCGAGCCATTTCCAGTTACTGCCAAGACCGCGCTCGATGTAGTGTGCCGGGCCGCCGCGGTAGGCGCCGTCTGGCTCGGCGGTCTTGTAGACCTGTGCCAGGGTGCATTCGATAAAGCTGGTTGCCATGCCCATCAGGCCGACAACCCACATCCAGAAGATTGCGCCGGGGCCGCCGAGGGTGATGGCGACCGCGACACCGGCGATATTGCCGCCGCCAACGCGGCCAGCGACCGACAGGATCAGGGCTTGAAAGGAGCTGAGGTGGCGTCCGTCCGCCTCATGATGGTTGGCAGTGAGAATGCCGAACATCTTGCCGAAGTAACGAAACTGCACGAAGCGGGTAGCGAAGGTGAACCAGATACCGATGCCGACCAGCAGAGCAATGAGGACCTTGCTCCACAGCAGGTCGCTGAGGGCGGATAGCATGACTAACTCCTTTCGGTGAGCCGAATTTTATTGTGGATTGGGCAGGCTCATTGAAGCGTGCGACACCACGCTTGGGGAGTTTGTAACTTGATACGAAATGATGCTTTCTGATGCTTATTAAGCACCAGAAAGCATCTTTTTTGCTCAGGCGACGGTCTCCAATGCCTCGTCGCGCAGCACCACCAGCGGCTGACCAGCCTGTACACGCCCACCGGGCTGCTGCAGCACATGGGTTACCACACCAGCACACGGTGCCTGCAGCGGAATCTCCATCTTCATCGATTCGAGAATCAGCAGGGTTTGCCCGGCCTTGACGGTATCACCGACCTTGACCTCGGCCTGCCACAGACTGCCGGACACCGGGCTGTCGACACCGACGCTGTCTTCCGGCCAGCTGACATCTTCGTCGCTGCTTTCCAGCTCTTCGCTCTCGAAGTTGAACTGGCCGTTGGCGTGCCACTGGCGCAGCTCTTCGGCGAACGCGGCGTTGCGCTGCTGCTTGAACGCGTCGATGTCATCGGCGTTGTCGGCAATAAAGGCTTCGTGTTCGGCCAGGCTGAACTGGCTTTCCTCTATGCGCAGCGGATAGCGGCCCTGCGGGAAGTCGCGACGGATTTGCTGCAGCTCCTCGTGGCTCACTTCATAAAAGCGGATCTGGTCGAAGAAGCGCAGCAGCCACGGCTTGCTGAACTCGCGGGTCTGGCGGTAGCGGTTCCACATCTGCAGGGTACGGCCGACGAACTGATAGCCGCCGGGGCCTTCCATACCGTAGACGCAGAGGTAGGAGCCACCAATGCCGACCGAGTTTTCGGCGGTCCAGGTGCGCGCCGGGTTGTACTTGGTGGTCACCAGGCGGTGGCGCGGATCGGTCGGTGTGGCCACCGGCGCGCCGAGGTAGACATCGCCCAGGCCCATGACCAGATAGGACGCCTCGAACAGCACCTTCTTGACGTCGTCGATGCTGTCCAGCCCGTTGATGCGGCGGATGAATTCCAGGTTGCTCGGGCACCAGGGCGCATTCTTGCGCACCGACTGGGTGTATTTTTCGATCGCCAGCTGGCAGGCCTCGTCATCCCACGACAGCGGGATGTGCACGATGCGCGAGGGTACGGCCAGCTCGTTGAGGCGTTCCGACAGGGCCTGCTCGGCCTTGAACAGGTGCTCGAGCAGCGCGTCATGGCTCAATTGCTGGCTGTCGAAATGCACCTGCAGCGAGCGGATGCCCGGGGTCAGTTCACGCAGACCGGCCACCGGGTTTTGCTGCAGCCACTGCATCAGCGCGTGGGCGCGGAAACGCAGGCGGATATCGAGCATCTGCTCGCCGTATTCGACCAGCAGGAAGTGGTCACCAGCGGCGCGGTAGACGATCTCGTCACCGAACTGCTCGGCGGGCAGGCGCTTGAGGATCGGGCTGTCGACCGGCACCGGTTGCCATTCAACCGGGGCAGCGGCCAGTGCGTCGATCTGCTGGATCTGCGCTGCTTCCAGCGCGACCGCCTGCTCGATGCTGACCGGTACAAAGCGCACTTTGTCGCCGGCGCGCAGTTGGCCGAGTTTCCAAAGGTCGGCGGTGATCACGGTCGCGGGGCAGACGAAGCCGCCGAGCGAGGGGCCGTCCGGGCCGAGGATCACCGGCATGTCGCCGGTGAAATCGACGGTGCCGAAGGCGTAGGCGTTGTCGTGGATGTTGGACGGGTGCAGGCCGGCTTCGCCGCCGTCCTTGCGCGCCCACTCCGGTTTCGGGCCGATGAGACGGACCCCGGTGCGGCTGGAGTTGTAGTGAATTTCCCAGTCGGTGGCGAAGAAGCTGTCGATATCTTTGCCGGTAAAGAAGTCCGGCGCGCCATGCGGGCCGTAGATCACCCGCAGCTCCCACTGGTTGCTGATGGTCGGGCGCAGCTCGCTAGGTACTTCAGCAGGAGCAACCGCGCTGACACCTGCGCTCAGGTGCAGCACGTCACCGGTGCGCAGCGCGCGGCCGTTGTGGCCACCGAACTGGCCGAGGGTAAAGGTCGATTTGGAGCCCAGATAATCCGGGCATTGCAGGCCGCCGAGCACCGCCAGATAGGCGCGCGCGCCGGCGTCCTTGATGCGACCGAGGGTCAGGGTTTGCCCCGCGGCAATATCAATGACCTGCCAGGCGGCAATTGGCTGGTCATCCAGTTTGGCGTCAATCGCGGCGCCGCTCAGCACGATCTGGCTGGCGCAGGCAAAGCGCAGGGTGGGGCCTTGCAGGGTGATTTCCAGCCCGGCGGCGTCGGCCGGGTTGTTCAGCAGGCGGTTGCCGAGGCGGAAGGCATAGCTGTCGAACGGGCCGGACGGAGGCACGCCGACATCCCAGCTGCCGGTACGGCCCGGAAAGTCCTGAATGGTGGTCTGGGTGCCGCCAGCCAGCACGTCGATGCGCGCCGGCTGGAAGCGGAAGCTGTTGAGGTAGCGGGTGGTAACCTCGCCAGCCAGCAGCGCCGGATCGCGGGTCAGCGCACGGAGGTAGTCGAGGTTGGTTTCGCTGCCGTACAGGCGAGTTGCGTCCAGGGTGTTCTGCAGTTTGGTCAGCGCCGCAGAGCGGTCTTCCGCGTGGACAATAACCTTGGCCAGCATCGGATCGAAGTAGGGTGGCACTTCCAGCCCGGATTCGATCCAATGATCGATGCGGATGCCGTCGCCGGACGGGAGGGCCACTTCGCTGAGCAGGCCCGCGCAGGGCTGGAAGTCGCGGAATGGGTCTTCGGCGTACAGGCGCACCTGAATCGCGTGGCCCTTGGGCGCGAGGCTGGCGCGGCGGGCGTTCAGGTCAAGCTCTTCGCCGGCGGCCAGACGCACCATCCACTCGACCAGATCGACGCCGTACACCTCTTCGGTAACGCCGTGCTCAACCTGCAGGCGGGTGTTCACCTCAAGAAAGTAGAACTGGTGGCTGTCGGCGTCGTAGATAAATTCGACGGTGCCCGCGTTGCGGTAGCTGACGCTCGACAGCAGCTTTTCTGCGGTGGCGTGCAGCTCGCTGCGCACCGCGTCGCTCAGGTTCGGTGCCGGGCATTCTTCCACTACTTTCTGATTGCGGCGCTGGCTGGAGCAGTCGCGCTCACCGAGTGCCAGCGCGTTGCCCTTGCCGTCGGCAAACACCTGCACCTCGATATGCCGGGCGCGGGCGATGAATTTCTCCAGGAACACGCCGTCGTCGGCAAAGTTGCTGGCGCCGAGACGCTTGACGCTGTCGAAGGCACCAGCCAGCTCGTCTTCGCTGTGGCACAGCTGCATGCCGATACCGCCGCCACCGGCGGTGCTCTTGAGCATGACCGGATAGCCGATACGCGCGGCTTCTGCCTTGGCGGCAGCCAGATCGGTCAGTAGGTCGGTGCCCGGCAGCAGCGGCACATTGGCCTGCTCGGCCAGCTCGCGAGCGTGGTGCTTGAGACCAAAGGCCAACATCTGTTCGGGCGTCGGGCCGATGAAGGCGACACCGGCGGCCTCGCAGCGGCGCACGAAGTTGGCGTTCTCGCTGAGGAAGCCGTAACCGGGGTGGATGGCCTGGGCGCCGGTCTCGGCGGCGATGGCCAGCAGTTTGTCGACCTGCAGATAGGTGTCGGCGGCGGCGCCTTCGCCGAGGCTGTAGGCCTCGTCGGCCAGCCGCATGTGCAAGCTGTCGGCGTCGCATTCGGCGTAGACGGCAACGGAGCCGACGCCGAGCTTGCGCAGGGTGCGGATGATACGGGTGGCGATGGCGCCACGGTTGGCGATCAGAACCTTGTTGAACATGTCGCTAGCCTCTGCCGGGCCGTCCCAGGCTGCTTCTTACGACAGTGGTCGTCCACTGAAGATGTGATTCGTGTGGCGTAACCGGTGCTTAGTTCCAGACCAGCAACTCAACCGGCGTCGGGTTATAGCCGTTGCACGGATTGTTCAGCTGCGGGCAGTTGGAAATCAGGATCACCACGTCCATCAGCGCGGTCAGCTCGACGTATTTGCCGGCGCCGGAGATGCCGTCTTCAAAGGTCAGGCCGCCCTCGGCGGTCACCGGGACGTTCATGAAGAAGTTGATGTTGTGGGTGATGTCCTGCTTGCGGATGCCGTATTCCGGGTGTTCGGCGACCGCCAGCATCCAGCTGTCACGGCAGGAATGCATGCAGCGCTTTTCCAGGTCGTAGCGCACGGTATTGCTTTCGCTGGAGCAGGCACCGCCGAGGGTGTCGTGGCGGCCGCAGGTATCGGCGACGATTTCCAGCATCGGGTTGTTTTCGTTCGAGCGAATCACCGAACCGGCGGTCAGGTAGACGTTGCCCTGTTCGCGGATGGTGTCGGTGGCGCTGTAGCGCTCGACCGGATTGGCGGCGCTGAAGAACAGGGTGTCGGCGGCCTGATTGCCTTCCAGGTCCAGCAGACGCAGGGTCTGGCCGGCCTTGACGATGCCGATGTAGTAATCGCCGGCGCCGATGGTCGTGCGCGAGGCGGCGTTTTCGGGGAGCAGGGAGCTGTGCTTGATCATGGTGTCCTCGCTTACTTGCCCAGGTGATACAGGGTGTTGTTCTGGAAGCCGCGCTGGTTTTCCGGGCGGAAGTTGCGGCAGAAATCGTCATCACCAACCGGTGCTGCCTGGCTCAGCTCGATGCGTACCGGCGTGTAGGGGTAGCTGTCAGCGCTGCTGAGCGGGTGCGGGCAGGTATGCAGCAGCACCAGCGTGTCCATTTCGAAACGCAGGGCCACCTGACTGCCGGCCTTGCTGTGGCCTGAGACCAATTGCATGCGGCCTTCGTCGTCGGTGGCGACCTTGCTGAACAGATTCAGGTTGGCGGCCATATCGGCGCGGCCCAGGCCGTATTTGGCCAGCTCGACGAGGAAGGCGTCGTAGCCGTTCTGGTGCCATTCGTTGCGGGCGTTCTGATAGTCACGCGCGCCCCAGCGCTCGGCCACCTGCGCGGCGTTGCTGTTGCCGCAGACGCTTTCGTGCCAACCCAGATCGTCTTCGACGATGGAGGCGAAGATGCGGCCCATGTCGGAGTACAGGCAGTTGCCACGGGTCAGTTTGAAGGTGTGCTGGCACTTGAGGGTGTCGGGCGCGTTGTAGCGCTCCAGCAGGTTTTCCGGGTTGTAGAACAGCATGCCGACATTGGCGTCGCCGGCCAGGTCGGTCAGGCGCATCAGGGTGCCCTTGCGCACGCGCAGGGACCAGTGGCTGGCGCCTGGGATGTCGGTGGTATAGGTATTCAGCGTCATCTGCCTTGTCTCCGTGATTCGGTGGCTCAGCTGGCGGCTTCGGCCAGCAGCGGGGCAATGGTTTGTTCGGTGGTTTGCGGCGCCGGCTGCCGGGCGCGGTGGTCGATCGGCAGGTCGTAGGTAATGGTGGCGCCGTAGGCTTGCGGTGCGTGCGGGTCGTGGCGCAGCTTGTCGAATACCCACAGACGGGTGCCGAGATGAAAGCCTTCCTTGATGTCGTGGGTGACCATGAAGATGGTCAGCTTGTGTTCCTGCCACAGACGCAGCACCAGCTCGTGCATGTCGGCGCGGATGCCGGGATCGAGTGCGCCGAAGGGTTCGTCCAGCAGCAGGATGCGCGGCTTGCCGAGCAGCGCCTGGGCAATTGCCAGGCGTTGCTTCATGCCGCCAGACAGCTCGTGCGGGTACTTCTTCAGCGCGTGGCCAAGGCCGACTTCGGTGAGGATGGCTTCGGCGTCCTGGCGGGCCTGTTTGCGCTTGCTGCCGAACAGGTAACCGGTCAGCCCGCGTTGGGCAAAGCCGACCGCCGCCATGACGTTCTCCAGCACGGTCATGTGCGGGAACACCGAGTACTGCTGGAAGACGATGCCGCGATCCGGGCCGGGTTCGGAGGCAATCGGCTTGCCGTCGAGCAGCAGCTCGCCGCTGGTCGGTGATTCGGTGCCCAGCAGCATTTTCAAAAAGGTGCTCTTGCCGCAGCCGGAGGCGCCGACCAGGGTGACGAACTCGCCTTCGGCGACGTTGACGTTGAGACGCTCCAGCACCGGGTTGCCGTCGTAGCTCTTGCCGACGTTCTTGACTTCAATCATCAGTGGGCTCCTTGGGCATTCCACGGGAACAGGCGGCGCGACAGGGTCGCCAGCAACCAGTCGAAGAGGAAGGCCAGCAGGGTGATCCAGGCGACATACGGCAGGATCACGTCCATCGACATGTAGCGGCGGACCAGGAAGATGCGGTAGCCCAGACCGTCGGTGGCGGCGATGGCCTCGGCGGCGATCAGGAACAGCCAGCCCGCGCCCAGCGACAGTCGCACGGCGTCGATCAGCTTGGGCATCAGTTGCGGCAGCAGCACACGGACCATGATCTGGCTGGTGTTGGCGCCCAGAGTCTGCGCCTTGACCAGTTGCTCGCTGGGGATTTCCTGGGTGCGGCGCTGCAGGTCTCGGGCGATGAACGGGGTGATGCCGATGGCGATCAGGATCACCTTGGAGGCTTCACCCAGGCCGAACAGAATGAACAGCACCGGCAGAATCGCCAGCGGCGGTATCAGTGACACCACCGTCAGCAGCGGGCTGACCCCGGCGTGTACCAGTGGCAGGGCGCCGGTAAACAGCCCCAGCGCCAGGCCGATGGCGGCAGCGATCAGCACGCCCAGCGCGAGGCGCTTGAGGCTGCTGGCGGTGTCCTGCCAGAACAGGTATTCGCCGGTGCGCTTGCTCGGCTCCAGTGCCATGCGGTCGATGGCCTCACCCATCTGGCTGAAGGCGGGCAAAAGCTTGTCGTTGGCGTTCTCGGCCAGCCGCGCGTCCGAGGCCACTACGTAGAGCAGGAGCAGCAGGGCGAACGGCAGCAAGCCGAGGAACAGTTTGCTGGCTGGTGGCGGAGTGAGGTTGATCAGTCGCTTCATATGCATCCCGCTGGGGCGCGCAGCCGCGCCCGGTGTGTTTCAGGGCTCAGAGCGCGCCGTCGGCAGCCATCTGCATGTAGGTCGGGTCAAAGCGCAGCTTCAGGTTGCTGCTGTCGCCGTAGTCACCGGCCGGCATCTGCACGCCGATGAAGCCGGCATCCGGTGCGCCGTCACCCAGAAGACCGTGGTCGAAGGAGAACTCGGCGACGTACTGCATGGTTTGCTTGAGCTGCGCACTGTTGGTCAGCTCCAGTGCGGCGGCCGGTGTATAGAACATCTTGGTCGCGGCGAGCTGGGCTTCGTAGCCGGCCAGATCGGTGCCGGAGGCTTCAGCCATGTAGCTGCGAGCGGCGACACCCTGCTCGCTGTCGCTGCTCATGGTCGCCATGATGTCGTACCAGGCGCCGGTCAGGGCCTTGCCCAGTTCAGGGTGCGCGCTGAGGGTATCGGTGTTGATCACCAGCAGGTCGATGATCTCGCCCGGAATCTGCGCCGAGTTGAACACCACGGTGCTGTTCGGTTGCTGGCTGATTTCGCTCAGCAGCGGGTTCCAGGTCGCGACCGAGGTGACATCGTCGGTGCCGTAGATCGCGACCATGTCGGCGTCCGAGGTGTTGACCACCTGCACATCGGCTTCACTCAGACCTACCGAGTCCAGTGCGCGGGCCAGCAGATAATGGGACACACTCAGCTCGACCAGATTGACGTTCTGACCCTCGATGGCGGCCAGCTCGCTTTCACCCTTGAGTACGATGCCGTCGTTGCCGTTGGAGAAGTCGCCGACGATCAGCGCAGTGCTGTCGACGCCGCCGGCGGCCGGAATGGTCAGGGCATCCATGTTGGTCATGGTGCAGGCGTCGAACTCGCCCACGGTGTATTGGTTGATGGACTCGATGTAATCGTTGATCTGCACGACCTCAATGTTGATGTCGTACTTGTCGGCCCATTTCTTGACGATGCCGCTTTCGGCGCCGTAGGCCCAGGGCATCCAGCCGGCGTAGATCGACCAGCAGACCTTGAAACTGTCTTGTGCCTGGGCGGTGGTGGATAGCAGCAGGGAGCTGAGCAGCAGGGCGGAGAATCTTTTCATCGGAAACCTCTCAATCAATGTCACGTGGAGCACTCCTGGCAGTGTTGCCAATCGTCTCCCGGGCTTTTATCCCGCCGTGTAACCTTTGTTTGAAAGGTCGAGTGCTCTCGGACCAGTCACCGCGATTGCGGTCGGAACCCTAGCGCTCTATTTGCAAATTGTGTGTTGCGCAGTGGTACGGAGTGCGAACACCTGTTGCAAAGCAATTTGCAGACCAAGAGCGCAGAAGGCCGCAGTGACGCGGTCTGACGGTCGGCGCCTGGTGGCCGGTCGAAGGTGGTGCGCACTGGTATGGTGCGGTTCGGGTGGTGGGGGTGGTCTGCTTTGGTGCGCGTAGCGGCGGTTAGCGAGGGCGCAGGTCGAGCGTTTCAAGCATCAGCGGTTGGCCGAACAGGTAACCCTGGGCATAGTCCACGCCCAGCTCGGTCACCGTGTTGAGGGTGGCCTGGTTGCCGACGTATTCGGCGATGACCTTCTTGCGCAGGTAATGCCCCATCTCGGTGATGGATTTGACCAGTGCGAAGTCGACGTCGCTGTTGTTGATATCGCGCACGAAGTTGCCGTCGATCTTGATAAAGTCGACCGGCAGCTGCTTGAGGTAGGAGTAGGAGGACTGGCCGACGCCAAAGTCGTCCAGCGAAAAGCGACAGCCAATGCCACGCATCTCGCGAATAAAGTCGGCGGCATCGTCCAGGTTGGTGATGGCCACCGTCTCGGTGATCTCGAACACCAGCTTCTCGCGGGGCACCGGGTAGCGGACCATGGCGTCAAAGATGAAGTCCAGAAAGGTGTCGTCGTTCAGGCTCTGGCCCGACAGGTTGACGGAGAAACCGCCAAACAGCGGTAACTGCTCGGGATTTTCATGCATCCACAGCAGCACGTGCTCGATCACCCAGCGGTCCACAGCCGCCATGCGGTTGTACTCTTCGGCCACCTTGATGAACTCGGCGGGAGGCATGGCCTCGCCCTGTTCATCCAGCACGCTGAGCAGTATCTCGTAGTGGGGCAGGCTCTTGTTGTCGCCAATCGGGGTGATCTGCTGGCAGCGCAGGGCCAGGTTGTCGTTGTCCAGAGCGCGATTGATGCGGGTGACCCAGACCATGACCTGATCCAGGGCCTCGAGCTGGCGGTCGCCGGGGCGCACCATGAGCACGTCCTTGTAGCCTTTCTTCTTGGACAGACTGGCGGCGGCCTCGACCGAGCGCAGGCGCTCCATGGCCTGATTGCTGCCGCGGGCGATACCGGCGACGGCCAGGGCACTGGTAATGACAAAGCTGTGCTCTTCGTAATGAAAGCGCGCTTCCTCAATCACCGCCTTGAGCTGGCGGGCGCTGGCGTAGCCCTGGGTTTCCACTTCTTCGTCCAGCAGCAGGGCAAACTGGTCAGCCCCGAGCCGGCCAATCAGCGTGCCCGGGGGCAGGAAGTTGGCAAGTCGCCGTGATAGCTCGTTGAGGAACTGATCGCCGGCGTCGTAGCCGCAGGCGTTGTTGATCACCTTGAATTGCAGAATATCGATGAACACCAGGCTGCAATGACTGGACTCCTCATCGGGTGCCGGCGAGGCGATCTGCTGTGCCAGGGCGCGGCAGAAGGCCTTGCGGTTAAGAAAGCCGGTGAGCGGGTCATGGCAGGAGTCGAACGCCAGCTTGTCATAGACTTTCTGCACTAGCGCATCCAGGCCTTGCTCTACGGCGGGCATTGCCGCTTCGCTGAGCAGGCTCAGGCGGCCGTCGCGCAGGGCCATGGCGATCTGCTTCTGCCCCAGATCCAGGCTGCGGGTGCCCTGGTGGTTGGCAAACACGAACAGGCCGTAATCGTCCGCTATCCAGACCAGCTGCAGCAGGGTGTCGGGTTGCCCCTCCTGGCTGTACTGGAACCACTGATTGCTGCGCAGAGCGCGGGCACGACGTATCCAGCGTTGCAGCGCCGGGGTGGGGTTGGCGGCCGGCGGCTGGTCATCGGCCAGCAGCGGCGGCACCTCGACGCTGACCAGTGGCACGCCGGCCGGGTCGCAGGCCAGCAGGCTGGCGACCTGCTTGAGTTGTTGTTGCGGGCTGAAATGCAGCGTCGGGATTTTCGCCAGTCCCTTTTCCACCACCTGCAACAGCTCGGCGTCGTCCAGTACCCGTTCCAGCGCAGTCAGATATTGCGGGTCGCGATTGGCCGCGAGTTGCTCAATGACCTGCAGGGTCATCGACCAGCTGCGGCTGGCTACGCCCTCTCGCAGGTAGCTCAGTAGCAGCAGGCTGCGCCAGCCGTGCTCCAGCAGGTCGGGCACCGCCTGCGGTACCGGCTTGGACAAAATGCGGCTCAGCTCCTGGTGGATCTGGCGATTGGCGTGGCGCAGCCGCTGTTTGCCGTCGCAGCTCTGGCGCAGGCGCTGCAGGTTGCGCTCGATCAGACGTTTCTCGCGGGTCACCAACTGGTCAAGCTGAGCCATGCCCTGGGTGAAGCCGGCATTGCTGGAGCTGTCGCCCAGGATGCCGTTGATGGCGTCGAGAATGACCGGAGTGTTGGCCGCCAGGTTGCTGCTGCCGCGGTCGGCCAGCAGGGCGATATGGTTCAGTGCCTGCCGCGCCGGGTGGCTGTCTTCGGCAAACAGGTCCGGGTTGTCCAGCAGGCTGCGCAGCAACGGCACCTGTAGTTTGCGGAACGCGCTGGCCAGCTCGCCGTCGATGCGTTCGCCCTGCATGATGTTGTCGAACAGGCTTTCGACCGTGTCGGCGGCGTCCTGCTCCTGTTCTGACAGTAACTTGCCCAGCCCCTTGGCCTGTTGCAGCAGTTGGCGCAGGCCGCCGCTGCGTTGCAGGCGGTCGCCATCGGTCATGAGCTGCTGCTGCAGTTCGGCCAGTTGCGCCAGCGTCGCCTGCTGCTGCTCGGGTGAGTTGGTGGCGCCGGTGCGCTGGCCCTGGGCCTGGCGGTGCAGCGCCATCAGCTGGCTGGCGGTGCCGTACGCTGTGGCCGCATTATTGCTGCGGCGCGCAGGCGCAGCAGGCTCGGGCTGCGTCCTGGGCGTTTGCTCGGCAGTCGCCGGCTGTGCTGTCTGGGGTGTATCGGGCTGGGCAGCGGCGGCGGGCCGCGCCTGATCGGCCAGATAGCGGGTCACGTCGATACCGGGCAGGATGTCGGCGTCGATAAACAGCTGGTTCAACTGCCGGTAGAGTGGCTCCAGCCCTCCAAGAACGGTCTGCTGCAATACGCCGTAGACGACTTCAAGCTGCGGGTTGCCCAGCTCCAGATGGCGAATCTGGTCGAAAAAACCGTTGCACAGCGCTGCTGGTGAAAAGGGGTTGGTATTGCGCTTGCCGCCAGGGCGGCCGAAGGCGGCGTCGAGCCGAATCTGCAACTCGATCAACTCGTTGCGCAGGCGCAACTCAAAACGCGAGATGATCACCCGCACCAGCAGCCAGTCTTCAAAGTCGTTTTTGGTCACCAGCGCCAGTGGTGCGTTCTGTTGCGGATCGGCCGGGGATTCGGGAACGTCGCCCCGGCTGAGTGCCAGAGCATGGGTGACCAGGCTGCGACTCAGCGCCGTGAAGATACTCTGACGCTGCTGACGAAAGGCGCGCTGGGCAATCAGGAAGTGCTGCTGCGCCTCATTGGTCAGCTCCTTGTCGGCCGCCGCGAGCAGGGCGTGATCAAGCTGGTGGCAGAACCCGGAATAGTGCTGGTGCAGATATTGATGAATGCGGCTGCAGGCCGCCTGCATGAGGTGCTGTTTCTGCCGTGGTGACAACATCGGCTGACGACCTTGCAACGCGCCTGGGGAGGCGCCGTGGTCATCCTGCTGGGCGGCCTGCGCGGCGGCCAGGTGTTGCAGCACGTGATAGATCGCCGGGTCCGGGTGACGCAGGCTGAGGCCCACGTAGTGCTCGCCGATGTGCATCAGGGTGACAGGTAGATGCAGCGGCTGGCGGCCCTGCTGGAAGCTGACCGTAGCGGTGCCGTGCAAGCCGGGACGCAGTGACAGATGACGCAGCACACGCGTGGCCTCGGTTGGAGCAAAGGTCAGGCGCAGCCCGTTGCGGCTGTACTCACTGATGATGCAGCGGTGGGTGTCGCTATCCGTGATTGCCAGCACTGCCTCTACTGCACAGGCGTGACGTGGCTCTTTGCGTAGTTCCATGGTCCTGGCTCGAGATGACCGCGCATGCCGTATGTCGTGTTCGGGGCGTTGTCGCCTTCGCGTTGTTGGCCCTGTGAATAGAATAACGGCTCAATGCCTGTTGCGTCTCGCCTTGGCGAAAAAAGGTGAGCCGCACAGACTCTGTCAGTCTAAGGGCTGGCCAGCCAAAAGTCTGCCCGCCTTCGGTGCGTGTGCAGGGCCGTTTGCACCGTGGTTACTCTTCCTCCGCTGGCGATTGGCTGGTTGGCAGCACGCGTTGCAAATAAAAACAATGACTTGAAAGAACTGGCACAGGGCTTGCCTTGGGTCTTGCGTCAGCGAGCCCAACGGCGGGCCGCGATCACAGGTTTTCGGACAAAGGCGTCCACCCACATGTCTGCGTGCAGCAGCCATGGCGGTGGGCGCTTTTTTTTGTGCTTTTTTCGGGGAGGGGCGGAGATGCAGAGACAGAACGAGTGGGGCGCGCAGACAACCGCAGCCTGGCTGATGGGCGTTGCGCTGGCGCTGGGCGGCGGCCTGGCCCAGGCCGAGGTCAGTTCCATCAGTGAGGCGGTAACCGGCGGCAAGGCGGGACTGGATCTGCGCTATCGCTATGAGTACGTGGATCAGGACGGCATCGACAAGAGTGCCGGAGCATCGACACTGCGCACCCGAATCAATTTTGCGACTGCGGCGTATCGCGGCTTTGGCGCCTTTGTCGAGGCGGACGACGTTACCGTGATCGGCAGCGAGCGCTACAACAACGCCACCGGCCTGCCGAGCGCCAAGACCCAGTATCCGGTTGTTGCTGACCCGGACGGCACCGAGCTCAATCAGGCCTGGCTGAGCTACACCGGTCTTGATGCCACCACCCTGAAGTTTGGTCGCCAACGCCTCATCTACGACAACGCGCGTTTTATCGGTAACGTCGGCTGGCGTCAGAACGAGCAGACTTACGACGGTTTCAGCCTGAGCAATAGCAGCCTGAGTCATACCACGCTCAATTACGCCTACGTCTACAACGTCAACCGTATCTTTGGCGAAGACTCGCCCAACGGCGACCTGGATACCCGTGCACACTTTGCCAATCTGGCCTATGACGGCTTTGCCTCGGCGCGGCTGGTGGGTTACGGCTACTTCCTCGATCTGCAGGACGCGCCAGCGGCCTCCAACAAGACGTTGGGTGTGCGCCTGACGGGTGCGCCGGCCGTTGTCTCCGGCCTGAGCCTGAGTTACGCGCTGGAATATGCGCGCCAGAGTGATTACGCCGACGGCGCCAACATTGGTGCCGACTACTGGCTCGGTGAGCTGGGCCTGAAACGGGGCGGCTGGCAGCTGACCGGCGGCTATGAGCTGCTGGGCGCCGACGACTCGGCCTTCAGCACGCCGCTGGCCACCGGTCACGCCTTCAATGGCTGGGCGGACAAGTTTCTTGCTACACCGGCAGACGGCCTCGAGGACCGTTACCTGCGCCTGGATGGCAGCCTCGCCGACTTCAAACTGAGCGCCCGCTATCACGATTTTTCCGCCGACCGTGGCAGCGCCGATTACGGCAGCGAAGTGGATTTGCAGGCCGCTCGTAGCTTTGGCGACGTGACGCTGCTGGCCAAGTACGCCAGCTACAACGCCGACGACTTTGCCACCGATACCGACAAGTTCTGGCTGATGGCGCAGGTCGCCTTCTGAGCCGCGATGCCTTTGATCACTGTTTAACGGAGCACAACCATGAACACGTTTAAGCGCAAATCCCTTGTTGCCACCCTGTCGCTCGCTGTGTCGCTGGGTCTCGGCAGTCTGCTCTCGACCTCGGTGCAGGCGGTTGAGAATCTGGAGAAGGAAGACCTGAAGTTCGGCTTTATCAAACTGACCGACATGGCACCGCTGGCGATTGCCTACGAGAAGGGCTTTTTCGAGGACGAAGGGCTGTATGTCACCCTCGAAGCCCAGGCCAACTGGAAGGTGCTGCTGGACCGGGTAATTGATGGCCAGCTGGATGGGGCGCACATGCTGGCCGGCCAGCCGCTGGGCGCGACCATTGGCTTTGGCACCCAGGCCGACATCATCACCGCCTTCTCGATGGACCTCAACGGCAACGGGATTACCGTGTCCAACGACGTCTGGCAGGAGATGAAAAAACACATCCCGCTGGATGCGGACGGCAAGCCGCAGCACCCGATCAGCGCCGCGGCACTCAAGCCGGTGATCGAGCAGTACCGCGCGGACGGCAAGCCGTTCAACATGGGCATGGTATTCCCGGTGTCCACCCACAACTACGAGCTGCGCTACTGGTTGGCGGCGGGCGGCATTCACCCGGGCTATTACGCTCCGCACAAGGGCGATACGTCGGGGCAGATCGACGCCCAGGCGCTGCTCTCGGTTACCCCGCCGCCGCAGATGCCGGCCACGCTGGAAGCCGGCACCATTTATGGCTACTGCGTGGGCGAGCCGTGGAATCAGCAGGCGGTGTTCAAGGGTATTGGCGTGCCGGTGATCACCGACTACGAGATATGGAAGAACAACCCCGAGAAGGTATTCGGCGTCAGCCAGGCCTGGGCGGATGAGAACCCCAACACCCATATTGCCGTAGTCAAGGCACTGATCCGCGCAGCCGCCTGGCTGGACGCGGACAACAACGCCAATCGCGGCGAGGCGGTAGAGATCCTCTCGCAGCCGGCTTACGTGGGCGCCGATGTCGAGGTGATCGCCAACTCGATGACCGGCACCTTCGAGTACGAGAAAGGTGACGTGCGCGAAGTGCCCGACTTCAACGTGTTCTTCCGCTACAACGCGACCTATCCCTACTACTCCGACGCCATCTGGTATCTGACCCAGATGCGTCGCTGGGGGCAGGTCGGTCAGGCGCAGCCGGACAGCTGGTACATGGATGTCGCCAAGAAAGTCTACCGTCCGGACATCTACGCCCAGGCGGCGCAGGAGCTGATCGACGAGGGCACATTGCCGGCAGAGGCCTTCCCCGACTTTGCCAGCGAGACCGGCTTCAAGCCGGCGACCAGTGAATTTATCGATGGCGTGACCTACGACGGCAGCCAGCCCAACGCCTATCTGCAGCAGTTCGAGATTGGCCTCAAGGGCGATACCCAACTGTAACCCCAACAGCGTCCTGGCCCTGGCGGCCGGGACATCCATCCCGTGATGGCGGAGGTAAAAGGCTATGAGCAACAAGCTGATCAACTATCTGGAAACCGCTGGCCTGAACTGGGCCGTGCCCGTGGTGCGGCTATGTCGTGGTGAGGATGCCCGCGAGCAGGCCGGTGAACTCTTTACCAAGGTCGGTTTGCCGCTGATCGCCGTGCTGGTGTTCCTGCTGGTCTGGTCGGTTGGCGCCTCTCAGGTCAAGACCAGCCTGGGCGTGCTACCCGGCCCGGCGGCGGTGTGGCACCAGGCGGTCAATCTCTACGATGAGCATCAGGCACAACGGGAGAAGGCCGACGCCTTCTATCAGCGCCAGGAGGAGCGCAACGCAGCCAAGCTGGAGCGCGACCCCGATGCTGAGATCAAGTGGCGCGATTACACCGGCAAGCCGACCTTTTTCGACCAGATCGGCACCAGCCTGCTGACCGTGTTTACCGGGTTTGTGCTGGCCAGTCTGATCGCTATCCCGGTGGGTGTTGCCTGCGGTCTCAGCCCGAAACTCTACGGCGCCATCAGTCCGCTGGTGCAGATATTCAAGCCGGTGTCGCCGCTGGCCTGGTTGCCGATTGTCACTATGGTGGTCAGCGCCGTGTATATCTCCGACGACCCGCTGTTTCAGAAGTCGTTTATAACCTCGGCGGTCACTGTGACTCTGTGCTCGCTCTGGCCGACGCTGATCAACACGGCCGTGGCGGTGGCCTCCATCGACAAGGACTGGATCAACGTTGGCCGCGTGATTCGTCTGAACTGGCGTACCCAGGTCTTCAAGATCGCCATTCCCGCCGCGCTGCCGATGATCTTCACCGGCCTGCGTCTGTCGCTCGGGGTGGGCTGGATGGTGCTGATTGCCGCCGAGATGCTGGCGCAGAACCCGGGCCTGGGCAAGTTCGTCTGGGATGAGTTCCAGAACGGCAGCTCCGACTCCCTCGGCCGCATCATGGTGGCAGTCATCACGATTGGCATCATCGGTTTTCTGCTCGACTGGCTGATGGTCACGCTGCAGAGCCTGCTGTCCCACCAGAAGCCCGCGGGCCATTGATCAGGAGAGAATCCCATGTCTGTTATCGCCATGCGTAAAGAACACCTGCACGAGTTGCCGGCCGAGACCGCCGGTGAAGCACCGAGCCGCCCGCGCGCCTTTCTTGATCTGTCCGGCGTATCTATCGACTTTCCGACCCGCAAGGGGCCGTTTCGCGCCCTCAACAACGTCAGCCTGAAGATCGCCAAAGGCGAGTTTGTTTCCATCATCGGGCACTCCGGTTGCGGCAAATCGACGGTGCTGAACATTGTCGCCGGCCTGTATCAGGCCACCGAAGGCGGCGCCATTCTCAATGGCCGCGAGGTGAATCAGCCGGGACCAGAACGCGCGGTGGTATTTCAGAACCACGCACTGTTGCCTTGGCTGACCTGCTATCAGAACGTGGAACTGGCAGTAAAGACCGTGTTCAAGGGCCGCAAGAACAAGCGGGAGATGCGCGAGTGGATCGAGCACAACCTCAAACTGGTGCACATGGATCACGCCATGCACAAGTATCCCGCCGAGATTTCCGGCGGGATGAAGCAACGGGTAGGGATAGCAAGGGCGTTGGCAATGGAGCCCTCAGTGCTGCTCATGGATGAGCCCTTCGGGGCGCTGGACGCGCTGACCCGAGCGCACTTGCAGGACTCGGTCATGGAGATTCAGGCCGATCTGAACAACACGGTGATCATGGTGACCCACGATGTCGACGAAGCGGTGCTGCTGTCAGACAAGATCGTGATGATGACCAACGGGCCGGCGGCGACTGTGGGAGAGGTGCTGGAGGTGGACCTGGCGCGGCCGCGTGACCGACTGGCGCTGGCCAGTGACGAGCGCTACAACCACTTCCGCTCGCAGGTGCTGAGTTTTCTGTACGAGCGTCAGCGGCGCCCGGTGGAGTAATCTGCACCACCTGAAACGACAAAGGGCCCTGTGTAGGCCCTTTGTCGTTGTTGCCTCAGGGTTAGCGCCCGTTGACCACTTCGAAGTTGACCGGAATGGTCAGCGCCAGTTGTTGCTCCAGCATGTCATCCGGGAACGGCGGGAAGGGCGATGCCTTCTCCAACATCTGGATAACGGCGCGGTCCAGTCGGGCGTAGCCCGAGCTGCGCTTGATTTCTGCACCGGTTACGCTGCCATCGCGATGGATGACAAAGCTCAGCGTGGCAACGCCCTCTTCACGGCGCCGGCGCGAGGCCTGCGGATACCGCTTGTGGCGCGCCAGCTGGGCGGCGATCTTTGACTTGTAGTCGGTCGAGGCGCCGCCGGCTCCGCCGGTGGTGGTCGCACTACCCACACCGCTGGAACGGCTCAGCTGCGCGCGATTGTCCGACTGCCCAGGCTCGACAGCTTCGTTGGTCGAGGGTTGCTCGGGTGCCGGTTCCGGGATGACTTCCTCCTCACGCGGCGGCTCCGGCTTGGGCTTGGGCTTTTCACGCACCTGCGCCTGGGCCTGTTGGCGCGGTGGCTCCGGTGGCGGCGGTGGGGGCGGTGGCGGTGTCGGCTTGGGCGGCGCGACTTCTTCCGGCTGCTCGGTTTCTTCGGCCTCACCGAGATCGCCGAGCATACCCAGGTCGATCTCCACGCCCAGCACACCCTCGGCGGCCGCTGTAGCGGCTGGCGGGTTGAAGGCAATATACGCGAAGACTCCCAGGTGCACGGCCAGGGCAATCGCCAAGGCGATCAACCAGTGTTGAGGACGAATCATGGCTGTTCCTCACCGGGCTGCGTCAGCAGGGTGATACGGCGGAAGCCGGCGGCCTTGATACGCTGCATCAGTGCCTGCAGGGCTTCGACGGGAACGTCACCGTCAGCCTTGATGGCCAGGCTGAAGCTGTCCGGGTTCTCGACCTGTTCGAAGGCGGCGATCAGCGGCGCGTCCAGGTCTTCCAGGGCGATTTGCTCATCGTTCAGCCACAGTTGTTTGTCGGCATCGAGCAGGATCTGCAGCGCCTCGTCATCGACATAGGCTTCGCTGATGGACTCGGGCGGAGAAACGAACGCAGCGTCTGACTTGCTGATCTGACCGGCGACCATAAAGAAGATCAGCATCAGAAACACGATGTTGATCAGCGGGATCAGCGCATCGTCACCGTTATCCTTGCGGTGGGTGTTTTCGGCAACCAGCTTCACGGCAATACTCCGGTCATGGATACCTTCTGGGCACCGGCACGATGCAGCTGATCCAGCAGGCTCACCAGAGTCTGGGTCTTGACCTCGGGCGCTGCCTCAACGGCGTAGACCGCTTCAGGTGCTGCTGCCACCAGAGTGCGCAGGCCGTCCAGGTCAGTCAGCTGGTAGGTCTTGCCATCATGGGTCACGCGGCCGGCGTCAGACTCCACCCGCACGATTTCAATCTCATCGGGCTTGTTCTCGGTCTGGTTCGCCGAGGACAGGGAAATCTGCCGCCAGTGCATGAAGTTGGACGAGAGCATGAAGAACAGCAGCAGAATGAACACCACATCAATCAGGGGTGTCAGGCTGATGCCGCGTCGCTTCTTGCCCGGAAAGGCCTCAAGCTGCATTGACCACCTTCCCGCTCGCGCTGGACTGCGCCTTGGGCTGGTGGGTAAAGACCTGGGTGACCGCGTCGTTGATGCTGGCCGCAACGCGCTCAACGCGGCGCTCAAGCCAGCTGTGTACGGCAACGGTCGGAATCGCCACGGCCAGACCCACCGCCGTGGTCAGCAGCGCCTGCCAGATACCGCCAGACAGAACCGAGGGGTCAACACGGCTACCGGCTGCTTCCATGTTCTGGAACGCGACGATCATGCCCAGTACGGTACCCAGCAGACCCAGCAGCGGAGCCAGGTTGGCGATGACTTCCAGCGGACGCAGCAACATTTTCAGCTGGTTCAGACGGAAGGTGGCAACGCGTTCCAGCTCTTCACGCAGCAGGGCCAGGTCGGTGCCGTTGCGCTTGCCGCGCATGGCCAGCAGCAGCACCGAGGGGACGGTCTGGCGGGTGTTGAGTTGCGCGATGGCATCGTCTGTATGGCCCTGGTGCCAGAGCGCCAGGCTGCGACGGACCGCGCGGGTACCCTCGGGAGCGGGTAGGTAGAATTGCCACAGCTTGATCAACAGGATGGTCAGGGCGACCACCGACATACCCAGCAGAATCCAGACCACCGGACCACCGACGACCAGCCAGTCCTGCAGGGTTTCGGCCAGCGAGCGGGCTGTCTCGGCATTGTCAACTGCAGCGGCCATACTGGGGTCCAGGGGGGCACCGGTCAGAGCATCGGTGGCACCGGTCAGATCACCGCCGGGCAGGGAGCCCTCAGCGCCCGGAGTACCTTGGGTTGCCGCGTCTACCGGGGTGCCGGAAGCGTCCGTCGCCGTGGTCTCAGGGGTGGTGGAGGTGGTTTCGGTTGCGTCTGGAGCGGCGGCTTCGGTGGTCACAATGGCCTCCAAGAGGGAAAATTAAGGCGCAAATGATAGAGGTTCTCATTTCTTGGTGCAAGTGCTTGTGACCGGATGTTGCCAATCGAGGGAATTTGATCTGACCAACGGAGTCAACAGAGAAATTAGCGCCCACTTTAGCGCCCACTATTGACCGCCGGATCGCTTGGTTTTAAGGTTCGCTCCGAACGTTGAGGCTGGCACGATCCATACGGCTCAAGTACTGACGACGAGACAGCAAGACTGCCTTTTATAGACAGACTTATTGCTTTCGGCGCACGCCTTGGGAAGTAGGCGAACCAAAGTGGGGATACTGATCAGACGTTCGCACCCCCGGGTTGTGTGTTGGCTGAAAACGTTCAGAGTCGCTTCCGTCGGAAGGCGTACTGCAGGTTCCTGCTCAGGCGAGCGGAGGGCACGCGTGCACCTCTGCCCTGCATATCTGATCCTCTATTCGTCCTCACACGGTCCGTCACCAGAACTTAATGCTTTGGAGCCGACGCCATGTCCATCAAACTGGAAGACTATTTCGACCGCGACACTTTCGGTCGCATCAAGGCCTGTGCCGATCAACACGAAACCCCCTTTCTCGTGGTTGACCTGAAAACCATCGATCGTGCCTACGACGACCTGGTCGACGGCTTTCCCTTCGCCAAGGTCTATTACGCAGTCAAAGCCAACCCGGCCAATGAAGTGCTCTCGCTGCTGCGCGACAAGGGCTCCAACTTCGACATCGCCTCCATCTATGAGCTGGAGAAAGTACTGGCGCTGGGCGTCAAGCCCGAGCAGATCAGCTTCGGCAATACCATCAAGAAAGCCCGTCACATCCGTGCCTTCTATGAAAAGGGCGTGCGCCTGTACGCCACCGACTCCGAAGCCGACCTGCGCAATATCGCCAAGGCCGCCCCTGGCTCCAAGGTATATGTCCGCATTCTGACCGAAGGCTCGACTACCGCCGACTGGCCGCTGTCGCGCAAGTTCGGCTGCCAGACCGATATGGCGATGGACCTGCTGGTGCTGGCCCGTGAGCTGGGCCTGGAGCCCTACGGCATCTCCTTCCACGTCGGCTCGCAGCAACGCGATATCGGCGCCTGGGATGCTGCCATCGCCAAGGTCAAGGTGATCTTCGAGCGTCTGAAGGAAGAAGACAACATCACCCTGAAGATGATCAACATGGGTGGCGGCTTCCCGGCCAACTACATCACCAAGACCAACACCCTGCAGACCTACGCGGAAGAAATCACCCGCTTCCTGCAGGAAGACTTTGGTGACGAACTGCCGGAAATCATCCTCGAACCGGGCCGCTCGCTGATTGCCAACGCCGGTATCCTGGTCAGCGAAGTCGTGCTGGTGTCGCGCAAGTCGCACACCGCACTGGAGCGCTGGGTCTACACCGATGTGGGCAAGTTCTCCGGCCTGATCGAAACCATGGACGAATCCATCAAGTTCCCGCTGTGGACCGAAAAGCAGGGTGAACTGGAAGAAGCCGTCATCGCCGGCCCGACCTGTGATAGTGCCGACATCATGTACGAACACTACAAATACGGCCTGCCGCTGAACCTGGCCATCGGCGACCGCCTCTACTGGCTGTCCACCGGTGCCTACACCACCAGCTACAGCGCCATCGAGTTCAACGGCTTCCCGCCGCTGGAAGCGTTTTACGTCTAAAGCGCGTAGCGCTTTAGACAGCCGCAAGCTTCAAGCTGCAAGTGAAAACCCCGCGTCGGCAACGGCGCGGGGTTTTTGTTTATGGGGCACAGGTCGCAGTTTCAATGTGCCATTAACGGGGTCGGCCGGCAGCGGGTAACTGGCGGCGCTTGGGTTTGCTAGAGTTCGGGCAGGTCGAACACACTGCGTATAGGGATTTGTATGCTGGAAATCGCTTTTTGGGGGCTGGTGGGACTGCTGCTGATTGGGCCGCTGTTTATGAACATCGTCGGACCCTTCATCGTCTGGCGAACCCAGAAAATCCCCACCATCGTCCAGTTTGAATTGGTCAGCGACGACGACTTTTTCGAGCGTTGCACCGAAGGCGTTCCCTATTTTGACGAGCAGATGATAGATGCCGGATTCGTTGTGGTAGGTAACTCATCGCTGCACGATAGCCACACCGATACCTGGTTTCGCGTCTACTGGCACGCGCAATTGAAGCTGGCCGGGACTGTAGTCGGCATCAGCGCAACCAATCAGCCGGATCTCACCTACTGCGAGTTCTCGCAGAAATTCTCCGACGGCCGCTGGCTGAACGTCTCCAATAGCAACCGCCCGGAAGCCTATCCGGCGCTACCGATCAAGCAGAGTTTTCAGTTCCCGGAGGTGCTGGTCGTTGAGCAATTGCTGTCGTTGCACGCGCAGCTGCGGCAGCGTCTCAAGGGCGACTTGCAGCCAGTCGACTACCAAGCGGAGCAAGGCTTCGCCGAAATCACCGCCTTTCTGCGCGAAGAGTCCGATACGTTGTTGGCCAAAGGCTTGGTAAAGCCGGAAATTGATGCAGACGGCAAGCGTTCGCTCACCCTGTACGGGGCGTTTGTGATGACGTGGCGCTCGGTGTGGCCGGGTAGGGTGATTGTGGTGGCGTTGAAGCGTCGAGGTGCCAGGCGGGCTGTAGCGCGTGGCTAATGATGGTTGTGTCTCAAAGTGGCTCACCTACGAAGTAATGTGCGCGATACCAATGGCGCCGACTTGGTGGAGACGCCGTTGGCTTACTCCACCCTACCGCCCAGCGTCAGACCGTAGGGCGAAGTAAGCGCAGCGTCTCCGCCAGTGTTTACACAAGGGGAGAGTGATTCTTCCGCACGCTGGGTTAACTCACTTGCTTTAGTATCAGAGTACCCGACGCTGGATTTGCGCGAAGGGACTTCTGCTTGAGGTCGGTTTCTTGGTCCGGCTCCCCGGCCAGGCATCCTAGAATGATAAATCTCTGTTATCCCACTAACACGGAAAAGTCTTTGAAAAGCGCAGCTGGTAACGGCACCTGCAGTCGCCAGGTGATGTTCATTGGCTTGCTGCCATGGCTTTTTTCCAATGTGATCGGGCCGCAGGCGATATAGGGCGTCTGCTTGCTGGTGCGCACAAACAGTTGGAACTGCCAGCCATTCTCCGGGCTTTGCACGTAGCGTTGACCGGCCCTAGTGTCAGGGCCTGCGCTGTTCTGCGATTGCCAATGGAACAAGTGGTTGCTGATCGCGTAGTCGTTGTAGGCGACGCCCTCGTGTAGCGCGCTGCGCTTGTCGAGGGTGACGAATAGAAGTTCAGTCTGTGTTGCTGGCAAGGCTAGAACGCCAGCTTGAAAGGGTGTGCGCTGTGCGTCTGTCAGGTAGCCCACGGCAGTCAGAATCTCACGGATCTGATAAGCCGCATGCAACTGCAACGGCGTCTGCTCCATGCCCGGCAGTGGTTGGTTCAGGCGCGTCACTCGCGCCTGCAGGTATTCAGTCAATTCACGGAGTTCATCACAAACCGCAGGTGTCCGCTCCAGGCGTCGCAGGAACGCGGCAGCACTGCCCGTTTGGTGATGTTGACCATCAATTTGATAAGCCAGCATTTGGGCCCGCAGCTGCTCTTGCGGATTAGCCAGGTCGTAGCGTCCGTGCTGCTCGGCAATCTGATGCAGTATTTGGAGTTGTTGTAGGTCGTTGATGTGTAGAAGGCTCGAGAATCGGCGGCTGAAGTAGGCTTCCTCTTCGCCGGGCGGGTCAGTCAGTAAGCCAGCAGCACGCTTGAGGTTGCTCCATCCGCTGTTGTTAGTACTGGTATCTCGATAGATGTCACCAATATCCAGATGCTGGTCATGCAGGAAGGCCGACAGGCTCGGAGTACGGTCAGACTGCAACTGGGCATAGCTGTTCAATTCGCGCTGCAGTTTGCGCCAGTTCTGATTGAGGCTGTTGCGCAGGTTACGCAGGATTTGTTCCCGGGCCTGCTTCTGCAGTTGCAGGTGGCAGCCGCCGGGCAAACGGGCAAAGCCTTTTTCCACCCCCTCGAGAATTTCGCGCTTGTTCAGGCCGGTTATGCTGCTGTAGAGGAGGTCAAAGCGGTAGTCCACTGAATGCTGGCCAACAAAGTCGAGGACCAGACAGCTTTTCTTCTCAGCATGCAGGCGCAGGCCACGGCCCAGTTGTTGCTGGAATACCGCTGCGCTTTGGGTTGGGCGCAGGAACAGCAGCGTATCGACAAAGGGCAGGTCGACCCCTTCATTAAAGATATCCACGGTCACAATCGCATGGATATCCCCTGCCTCCAGGGCTCTAGGGATGGCCGCCCGATCGGCTGGCGGTGTATGGCTGGTGATCAGTTTGCTGATGATGCCCGCCTGATTAAAAAAGCGGGTCATGAATTCGGCATGCGCCACGCTGACGCAGAACACCAATGTACGGCACTCGCGCGGATCGCTCACCAGTTCATTCCAGGCACGAACGACGCCCTTGGCCCGTTGGCTGTTGCCGCTGACCAGTTTTTCCAGCGCAGCGGTCTCACCGGCACGTTGCCAGGGTACCGAACTCAGGTCGGTATCGTCATCACAGGCGTAATACTCGAAGGGACACAGCAACTGCAGGTCCAGCGCCCGCCACAGCCTCAGTTCGGCGGCTGGCGTGCCATCGGGTCGGTTATCAAAGACGCGTAGGATGCTTTTGCCGTCTGCCCGTTCCGGGGTTGCCGTAAGGCCCAGCAGAATTTTCGGCTGGATGCGCGAGGCCAACTGTTCAAAGCCTTGAGCTGCTATATGGTGGCACTCATCGATTACCACGGTGTGCCAGTAGTCAGTGCCCAAACGGCCAAGCAGATCGCGGTTGTTCAGTGTGGTTATGCTGGCAAACAGGTGGGTATGGCTGTCGGGCTTATGATTGCTATCAAGCAGGTCGCCAAAATTGGCATCGTTGAGTACCTGTCGATACACGTGACGCGCCTGGCGTAACAGTTCGGTGCGGTGGGCAACAAATAGCAGGCGTGGCTGGCCACCGGAGCTTTTGCAACTGTTGCGGTAATCGAAGGCTGCCATCACCGTCTTGCCGGTTCCGGTGGCAGCTACCAGCAGATTACGCCAGCGCCCCATGGCGCGCTCGCTGTGCAATTGCTCAAGGATTTCCAGCTGGAAGGGCTTGGGCTCAACGTCCAGAAAGGTGGTGGTCAGAGGGCCGACATCGCGCCCACTTTCACGTTTCAGTGCCGCTTTCAGCAGGGCCCGGTGCTGCGGATCATCCGGTTGGTAGTGCTGGAACTCACCGTCTTCCCAGAGGCTTTCAAAGTGCGCCAACGCGCGTTGAAACAGGTTGCCCTGACCCTTTTCGGTGAACTTGACGGTCCACTCTAGGCCGCCCATCAAGGCTGCACCAGACAGATTGGCGCTCCCCACGTAGGCAGAGCCAAAACCGGTGTTCCGCTGAAATATCCAGGCCTTGGCATGTAGTCGCGTCCGACGCCCGTCCAGTGACACCCGAACCTCGGTATTGGGCAAGCTGGCCAGCATGTCTAGCGCTTTCTGTTCGGTGGCGCCTATGTAGGTGGTGGTCAGCACGCGCAGACGGGTTTGTGAGCGACCCTGGGCATCAGTGCTGGTTATACGCTTGAGGGTGTCGATGACTTTGCGTACCCCAGATACCGTGATGAAGCTGACCAGAATGTCGACCTGATCACAGCAGGCCAGTTCGGCCTGAAGTTCATGCAACAGCGGCGGTGAATCCTTGCCGGCAGTGAACAGCCAGGGTTGTGCCAGCCCAATGTTAGGCAGCTCTGCTGCGACAGGTTTCTGAGACAGTGCCCTGAGCACGGTCGGCGGCAGCGCCACCGCTGGCAAGTTCAACTGGTTGTGGCGTTGCTGCAGAAAGACCAACAGCTCGTTGATCAGTTTGGCCTGGGCGGTTGCCCTGCCATCGTGCTTGTCAGAAATAACACTGAGGCTGTGTGATAGCAGTTCAGCCAGAAGCTCTGCCAACCGCTCGTGACTCCAGTCGCTGCTGAGCTTTTCTGAGAGTGGCTGTAGCCCGGATTGGTTCAGGGCTTCCTGTATCTCTGAGGTGATCAGGGCGTCGTACAGGCCGGGCAGCAGGGGCTCTGACATAAGGCATCCTTGTCGTTGACAGCGGCGGCCAGGTTATCTGCTTTTGCCAAGATGATCGAGGTTATAAATTTTCCTTCAGAGGCGAAAAAGCCCGCCCCTGACCCCAGGGGCGGGCTTTTTAACATCGGGCAGCGCTTTTGCCGCCAGCTTGTCGCTTGAGGCTTAAAGCTTGCCGCTCCAGAAGCGAGCCGTCAGGCGAACTTCTGGATATTGGCCATCAGCTCGCGCAGGGCTTCGATGTTATCTTTCGGGTGGACGGCGCCTTCGAAGCTGCACAGCTGTTCGAAGTTGGCGGCGACGTCTTCCGGGGTGAAGCCTTCGTCGGGGTTGAAGCCGATACCCAGGGAGCGCTCCCAGCGTACCTTGCCCATCCAGCCACCGCCGACTTCGAACAGGCTGCCGGTTTCCTTGCACTCTTCGGAGCACAGGTAGGCAACCAGCGGGCTGACCAGTTCAGGCTTCAGCTTGTCGAATGCGCCTTCCGGGAACAGACCTTCGGTCATGCGGGTGCCGCCAGTCGGGGCGATGGCGTTGACGAAGATGTTGTTCTTGCGGCCTTCGATCGCCAGGGTACGGGTGAAGCCGTACAGGCCCAGCTTGGCCATACCGTAGTTGGCCTGACCGAAGTTGCCGTAGATGCCGGAAGTGGAGGAGGTGAAGATGATGCGACCGAAGTTGTTGTTCTTCATGTGCTCCCAGGCGGCCTTGGTGGTCTTGTAGGCGCCTTCGACGTGGACTTTGTAGATCAGGTCCCAGTCGGCATCGGTCATCTTGGCGAAGCTCTTGTCGCGCAGGATACCTGCGTTGTTGACGACCACGTCGATGCGACCGAAGTTGTCCATCGCGCACTCAACGATGCGGTCACCGTTGATGACGTTGTCCGGGTTGGCAATCGCAGTGCCGCCAGCGGCCTTGATTTCTTCGACAACCTTGAGCGCAGCTTCGCTATTGGCGCCTTCGCCGTTGGCGCTGCCGCCCAGGTCGTTGACCACAACTTTGGCGCCGTGCTTGGCAAACAGCAGGGCGTGGGCGCGGCCAATGCCGCCACCGGCACCGGTTACGATGACGACTTTGTCGTCGAAACGGATATCGCTCATGGGTTGTCCCCTAAATTCGTGTACGGATGAAAAAACGCCGATCAGTGTCGAACACTTGTTTGAACATGGCAAGGGGGTGAGGCGGCGGTGAATACTGGCTCATAAATGGCGCGGGCGGCGACGTTGGGGCCGTGCAGGACATATGACCGGCCAGGTGGCAGGCAGTCAGGGCGCAGGGGCGCGGCGGTCGCGCCCGCAATCCGGGTCAGTCCTTGTAATCGGCCTTGTCGAGGCCGTGGCGTTTCATTTTGTCGTACAGCGTCTTGCGGGCCAGGCCGAGCTGCATCATGACCTGCTTGATGCTGCCATTGCAGGCGTTGAGGGCACTGGCGATCAGGCTGCGCTCGTAGGCATCGACCATTTCGGCGAGGGTCTGCTGGCTGCCGGCGGCTGGCAGTTGGGCGCTGTCGGGGTCGTTCAGGGCGGCGGCTCCCATCAGCACATAGCGCTCGGCCATGTTGCGCAGCTCGCGCACGTTGCCGGGCCAGTCATGCTGCATCAGGGCGGCGGCTTGGCTGGCGTCCAGCGGGATGATCTCGCGGTCGTAGCGGGAGGCGGCGATCAGTGCAAAGTGGTGGAATAGCAGCGGTACGTCCTGGCGGCGCTCGCGCAGCGGCGGAATATTGATGCGCAGTACGTTGAGGCGATAGAACAGGTCAGCGCGGAAGTCGCCGGCGTCGCTCAGTGCCTTGAGGTCGGACTTGCTGGCCGCGATCACACGCACATCCACCGGGATCGACTGGTTGCTGCCCAGTCGTTCGATCTTGCGTTCTTCCAGCACACGCAACAGGCGCACCTGCAGGTTCAGCGGCATGCTTTCCAGCTCATCGAGAAACAGGGTGCCTTGATGGGCGTGCTCAAACTTGCCGATGCGGCGCTTGTCGGCCCCGGTGAAGGCGCCGGCCTCGTGGCCGAACAGTTCGCTTTCGATCAGGTTTTCCGGCACCGCACCGCAGTTGATGGCGACAAAGTTGTGCTCGCTGCGTGGGCTGTTCTCGTGAATGTAGCGGGCAATAGCGTCTTTGCCGGCGCCGGTTTCGCCGTACAGCAGGATGTCGGCAGCGGTGCCCAGCAGAGGGTCGAGCAGTGCCAGCAGGGTCTGCATGCTGCTGGAGCTGCCAAGCAGGCGCGGGCCGGGGCGGGCCAGCACGCGCAGCTGGGCCTTGAGTCGGCGGTTCTCCAGCGCCAGGCGGCGCTTGTCCAGCGCGCGTTTGAGAATCTCGATCAGCCCGTCGTGGTGGAAGGGCTTTTCGATAAAGTCATAGGCACCCTGGCGCATGGCGGCCACCGCGGTGCTGATATCGCCCTGGCCGGTCAGGATGATCAGCGGAATGCTGTCATCACAGGCGCGCACCGCTTGCAGTACGGCGAGGCCGTCCATGCCTGGCATGTGATAGTCGCAGAGGATGATGCCGGGGAAGTCGGCGTTCAGCTCGGCCAGCGCACTGGCACCGTCGGCGAAGGCGCGTACCGGCAGGTCTTCCAGCGCCAGGGTCTGGGTGATGGCCTGACGAATGCTGGCGTCGTCGTCGATAAAGAAAATCACGGGCTCGCTCATGGCCTCTCCGCCGGTTGTGCAGTGCTGCGTGTCTGAAAGCGCAGGATGAATTCGGCGCCGCGGGTATCGCGGCGGTTCTGGCCGGTCAGGCTGCCGCCCAGCGCATCCATGATCTGCCGCGAAATCGACAGCCCCAGACCCAGCCCCTGTTTCATCGACTTGGTGGTGTAGAAGGGCTCGAACAGTTGCTCGCTGTCGGCCGGCAGGCCGGGGCCATTGTCGCGTACGTGGCAGGTGACCTGTCCGTCATTGTGGCTGATTTGCAGGCTGATCTCGCCGTTGGGCTGGGCTTCCACGGCGTGCACGGCATTGGCAATCAAGTTGACCAGCACCTGCTCGATACGAATCAGTTCGCCGTGCACGGGCACCGGTTGCTCGGGGCGTTGCCAGTGAATCTGGATGCCCCGGCTACTGTCCTGGGCGCTGATGATCTTGAGGGCGGCGTCGATCGGCTGGCGCAGGTCGACCTGGGAGGGCAGACCGGATGACTTGCGTGCAAAGACTTTGAACTGCCGGGTCAGCTCGGCCATGGTGTCGCACAGATTGACGATCTCGCCGAGATTGGCGGCGACCGTCTCTTGCTCGCCGCGCTCCAGAAAGCGCTGGCTGTTGCGCGCATAGGCCTGAATGGCGGTCAGCGGCTGGTTCAATTCGTGGTTGAGGCCGGCGGACATCTGCCCGAGTACTGCCAGCTTGGCCGCCTGGATCAGCTCCTGCTGGGCGGCTTTGAGCTCATTCTCGGCGCGCTCGCGCTCGCTGATTTCCGCCAGCAGCTGACGGTTGGAGGCCTCCAGATCGGCGGTCCGCTCGGTCACCCGTTGCTCCAGCAGCGTGCTGCGCTGGGCCAGCTCGGCCTCGCGGCGGTGACGTTCGCGCAGATACAACCAGGCCAGCAGCATGCCGGCGACCAGCAGACAGCTGACCAGCAGAAACAGGATGCGGGTCCAGAACACCGGCCGGCTGTCGCTCAGCACGCGCAAGGTCCAATCCTCTCTGGGCAGCGGCAGGCTGACGCTGAGGTAGCTGCGCTGGCGTTGTTGCTCGGCGATCATCAGGTACTCGGCGTCGATACCCCAGGGGGTCGGCAGGGTGGTGGTGATCAGCGGAGTAATCGTCTGGCGGTCGTAGCGCTGCTCTTCGACCAGTTGGCGCTGCAGCCAGCTGTCCATGGGCTTGATGCTGCGATACAGCCAGTCGGGGCGGCTGGCGATAAAGCTGACGCCTTGGGCATCGGTGATCAGCATTTCGCTGTTCTGGCCGGCGTCAGGGCGTTGCCACTGTTGTTCCAGTGCCGTGACCTGCACCTTCATGGTAATGACCCCGATGGGCTCGTCGCTGCCGTCACCGGCCATCACCGCCTGGGCAAAGTACAGGCCGCGCACCCGCGAGGTAGTGCCCAGGGCAAAGTAGAACGCCGGCGCGCCGGGGTCCGCCATGGCGCGGCGAAAGTAGGGGCGAAAGGCGAAGTTGCGGCCAATGAAGCTGGCGCTTTGCTGATAGTTGCTGGCGGCGATGGTGTGGCCGCTGGCGTCCATCAGGTAGACATCCGAGCTGGCCACGATGGTCGCCATGGTCTGCATGATGCTGTTGGCGGCGTCGATATGCTGCGCCTGCTCGGGGCTATTCAGGGCCTGGCGCAGCTGCGGGTGTTGGGCGGCCAGGGCCACAATGGGTTCGTAGCGCTTGATCTCGTTGCTGATCAGCTGGCTGTAGCGGAAGGCCTCATCGCGTCCGTGCTGCTCCAGTTGGCGATAGCCAAAATGACCGCCAAGCTGCCATGCCAGCAGGGCGATCAGACTGAAACACAGGGCAATGGGCAGGTTTTTTTTCATGGTGTGGTGTTCGTGGGCTCCACGCGAGCGTAGCCCCAGCCAGCAGGCCGGACAACCCGCAATGTGCAGGTTGTCCGGTTTTGGCTCAGGCGGTAGGGGCCAGCTGACGCGCGCCGAGTTTCTTTTGCAGGCCGGCGGCGAGCACGGCTGTGGCGATGCCGACCAGGTCGGTCAGACCGCCGCCTTCGATCATCAGGAAGGCCGCCGCGATCAGCAGGCTACGGACCAGCCAGTTGGTGCGCAGATTCATAAACCAGCCTTGTACGCCGGCAGACAGCAGGTAGACGCCGGCGCTTGCGGTAATCAGCGCTTGGGCAATGGCCGGGATACTGTCGTTCATCAGCAGCGCGCCGTTGTAGAAGAACATGAACGGTACGATGAACGCGGCCAGACCGATCTTGAACGAAGCCATTGAGGTCTGCATCGGGTTGGCACCGGAGATGCCGGCCGCTGCGAATGAGGCCAGAGCCACCGGCGGGGTGATGGCCGAGACCACCGCGAAGTAGAACACGAAGAAGTGTGCGGTCAGCGGGTCGATGCCGAGCTGGATCAGGCCGGGCGCGACCACTGAGGCGGCGACCGCGTAGGCGGCGGTGGTGGGCATGCCCATGCCCAGCACGATGGAGATCAGCATCGCGAACACCAGTGCCAGCAGCTGGCTGGCATCGGCCACGCCCAGCAGCATCGAGGAGAAGCGCGCGCCCACACCGGTCAGCGCGATGACGCCAACGATCACGCCGGCGCAGGCGCACACCACGATGATCTGGATCGACATGATACCCGCCAGCTCCAGCGCCTTGAGCATGCCGCTCAGGCCCATCTTGTTGGGCGACAGCCAGCTGACCACGGCGGCAGCAACAGTCGCCAGGGTGCCGGCACGGATCACCGAGTAACCGACAAACAGGGCGACCACCAGAATCAGGATGGGTATGAACAGGTAGACCTGGCGCAGCAGGGCTTTGAGCTGCGGCAGTTCTTCCTTGCGCATGCCACGCATACCGGTCTTGGCGGCTTCCAGGTCGACCATGAAGTACACCGAGGCGAAGTAGAGAATCGCCGGGATGACCGCCGCAATGGCGATCTCGGTGTAGGGGATGCCGGTGATCTCGGCCATGATGAAGGCACCTGCGCCCATGATCGGCGGCATGATCTGCCCACCGGTGGAGGCGGCGGCCTCCACCGCGCCAGCGGTCTTCTTGCTGTAGCCGACTTTCTTCATCAGCGGGATGGTCAGCGAGCCGGTGGAGACCACGTTACCGGCGCTGGTGCCGTTGATCATGCCCATCAGGCCGGAGGCGAAGATCGAGACCTTGGCCGGGCCGCCGCGCGAACGGCCGGCGCAGGCAAAGGCGAAGTTGACGAAGTAGTCACCGACCTTCGATGCCTGCAGGAAGGCGGCGAAGATGATGAACAGGATGATGTAGGTAGAGGACACCGCCGTAGTCGGGCCCAGTACGCCGATGTCGGTGTAGACCTGGCTGAAGAAGCGCTGAATGCTCAGCCCCGGGTAGCCCAGAAAGCTTGGCAGGTGCGGGCCGGCAAACACGTAGGCGACGAACAGCAGGGCAATCACCACCAGTGCCAGACCGGCGACGCGGCGGGTCATTTCCATGATCAGCGCGGTGCCGGCAACAGCAGCGAAGCTCATGCCGATCGGCGCAAACGGGGTGCCGGTGCTCATGCGCAGCGGAGAGTTGAAGATCACCAGGAAGTAACCGGCGCTGGCCAGCGAGCAGACAATCAGCACCAGGTCAGGCAGGTTGAAGCCGCTGCGCTGCTGGCGTTGCAGCCAGCTCAGCACGATACCCACGCCGGTGGCCGCCAGCAGCGGCCAGCCGTAGTGCAGCGTCTCGATCTCAACCGGTACGCGCATGGCGCCGCCTTTGAGCAACTGGTACATCGAGACGGTTTGCCACAGGGCATAGCCAGCGGGCAGCAGCGCGGCAGCAGCGGCGACGTTGAGCCAGCGGTGCATGGCGCTGGGGGCGTCGGCAAAGCCGCGACCGGAGAACAGCAGGTAACCCAGAATCAGCGCGCCGCAAACGTGAACGATGCGATAGCTCCAGGTCTCCATCGGCGACACGTTCAACACATACAGATGGAAAGCCGAATAGGCGATGGCGAGCAACGCCATGCCATGCATACGCCAGCCCTGATACAGGCGGCGGTTGCCTTCGACGGGTTCGTCATCCACGCCTTCTGCCATGACCGGGTCGGTGGGGGCGAGGGTGGCCTGCGGATCGTCCGCATGGGGTTGGGTAAGCTGAGTCATGGTGCACCTGCGTGGGAGCGGGCTACCCGGCGCGTGCCGGGCAGCAGTGGACAGGGAAAGAAGCGGTTACTTGACCAGTGCCGGGTCCAGCTCGTAGCCGTTCTCGGCAAACCAGCGCGCCGCGCCCGGGTGCCACGGGATAAAGGTGTTCTTGTCGCGGTTTTCCGGAATGCTGGTCACCGCTGACTGGTGGATGGAGACCATGCGCGGGTTGTTTTCCATGGTCAGGCGGGTGACTTCGTAGATGAAGCTCTCCGGCAGGTCACAGTTGGCAACCGCGAAGTTCCACATGGCGACGGCGCGGACATCGCCTTCAACGGTGTTGTAGGTCCCAGCCGGAATGATGAACTCGGACACCGGATAAGCGGCCACCAGCTTGTCGGCTTCTTCCTGGGTGAAGGACAGCACGTTGACGGAGGTTTGTACTTCCAGCTGGCTGATGGTCGGGATCGGCACGCCGGCGGCGAAGCCGACCATGTCGAGCAGACCGTCCTGCATCTGACCTCCCAGGTCGGCCCAGCTGCCGTTGCGCGGCTCGAACTGTACGCCGAGGGTGCGCAGCATGTCCGGGAAGTAGCTGTCAGAGGTAGAACCGGATGGGCCGAAGCCGATACGCGTGCCTGCCGGGATGGCGCTCACGCTGGTGATACCGGAGCTGCCCAGGGCAGCCATGGAGAACGGCGTTTCGTACATCGGGAACATGGCGCAGGTGTTATCCAGCGGCATGCCCGGGGCCAGCGGGCTCTTGCCTTCGATCGCGTCGCGGGCCGGGCCCATGGTGGTGAAACCGAACGCCAGATCGCCGGTGTGAACCAGCGCCATGTTTTGAACCGGGCCGCCGGTCACTTCGGCGCCGCCGGACACCCCGGTCTGCTCGGCAATGAAGTTAGCCCAGCCTGAACCGTAGGCGAAATAGGTGCCGCCCTGGCTGGCAGTGCCGACGGTAAAGCTGGAAGGCCAGCCGGCGCGGTCCTGGGCAAAGGCAAATGAAGTGGACAGCAGGGCAGTGGCAGACAGGCCGGCAACGGCCAGGGTGCGTAAGGTTTTCATGGCATAACTCCGGTTCTTGTGTTTGTTGTTGGCCCGAGGGGTGGGCAATCACACATAGACCAAGGCAAGCCTTGTGCCACAGGAAGGAAGCTGCTGTTTTTTAAGGGTTTTGTATTTTGTGGGCGGGTGTGTTGGGTGGATTCTCACCCCGATTTTTGAGGGGGATGGGTGGGAAATGACCCATTGCCGCCGGGTAGCCCGGCGGCAATGGCAGAGGAGATCAGACGGTCAGATAACGCTGGATCAGATCGTCGTTCAGCTCATCCATCGGGCCGTTGGCGACCATGCGCCCGCGTTCCATGATGAAGAAGCTTTCCGCTGCCCGGCGGGCGAACGGCAGCTTCTGTTCGACCAGCAGCACGGTCAGCCCCAGCTCGGTGTTGAGCTTGCGGATCACGTCGCTGATGTCGCGCACGATGTTGGGCTGAATGCCCTCGGTCGGCTCATCGAGAATCAGCAGCTTGGGGTCGAGCACCAGCGCGCGGCCAATCGCCAGTTGCTGCTGCTGACCGCCGGACAGATCGCCGCCGCGGCGGTGTTTCATTTCCTTGAGCACCGGGAACAGCTCGTAAATGTGCGGTGGAATCTGCCGGGCGCGGTCCGGGCGGGCGCCGAGGGAGATTTTCAGGTTCTCTTCCACCGTCAGCAGCGGAAATATCTCGCGCCCCTGCGGCACGTAACCGATCCCGGAGCGGGCGCGGTTTTCGGTCGAGAGCTTGGTGATGTCGCGGCCCATCAGGCTGATCTGTCCGCTTTTCACCGGCAGCAGGCCGGTGATGCATTTGAGCAGGGTGGTCTTGCCCACGCCGTTGCGGCCGAGCAGGCAGCTGCAGCTGCCTTCTTTCAGCTCGAGGTCGAGATCCCAGAGGATGTGACTCTGGTTGTAGAACTGGTTGATACCTTGAATGCTGAGCATGGTCATTCCCCCAAGTAGACTTCGACCACACGCGGGTCATTCTGCACCTGATCCATGGTGCCTTCGGCCAGCACCGAGCCCTGGTGCAGCACGGTGACCTTGCGGGCGATGGAGCGCACGAACGCCATGTCGTGCTCGACCACGATGACCGAGTGACGGCCGGCCAGCGAGGTCAGCAGTTCGGCGGTGTGTTCGACCTCTTCACCGGTCATGCCGGCGACCGGTTCATCAACCAGCAGCACGCGCGGGTTCTGCATCAGCAACATGCCGATCTCCAGCCACTGCTTCTGGCCGTGAGACAGGGCGCCGGCTTCCATGCGGAACTGCTCCTTCAGGCCGATCAGCTTGAGCACCTCGTCGATGCGGTCCAGCTGTTCGCCGGTCAGGCTTTTATTCAGCGTGTACCAGACGTGCTTGTTGGAGGCGGTGGCCAGTTCCAGATTCTCGAACACCGAGAGCGCCTCGAAGATGGTCGGCTTCTGGAACTTGCGGCCGATGCCGCCGCGGGCAATCTCGTGCTCGGACAGTTTCAGCAGGTTCATGCGCTGGCCGAACCAGACGCTGCCGGTGTCGGGGCGGGTCTTGCCGGTGATGACGTCCATCATGGTGGTCTTGCCGGCGCCGTTGGGGCCGATGATGCAGCGCAGCTCACCGTCATCGATGTACAGGTTGAGATTGTTCAGCGCCTTGAAGCCGTCAAAGCTGACACTGACGTCTTCCACGTAGAGGATCGGGCCGTGGGTGGTGTCGACCTTGGCGGAGAAGTCCGGCGCGGGCTGGACGAAGTCAAAGACTTGATCGCGCCGCCAGGTTTCGCGCAGTTGTTCAAGCGGGTTCATTGTTTGTCTCCCTTGCGGCTGAAGCGGTCGAACAGGCCCACGATGCCCTTGGGCAGCAGCAGGGTTACCAGTACGAACAGACCGCCGAGGATGAACAGCCAGGTTTCCGGTGAGAAGGTGGTGAAGAAGGTCTTGGCGTAGTTGACGCTGAACGCGCCGACGATGGCGCCGAACAGGGTGCCACGGCCGCCGGTTGCGACCCAGACCACCATTTCGATGGAGTTGAGCGGGGAGAACTCGCCCGGGTTGATGATGCCGACCTGCGGCACATAGAGCGCGCCGGCCACCGCCGCCAGCATGGCGGAGAAGACAAACAGCCAGAGCTTGTAGCTTTCGACCTGATAGCCGCTAAAGCGAGTGCGGCTTTCGGCATCACGGATGGCGATGATGACCCGGCCCATGCGTGAGGTAACGATGTAGCGGCAGGCCATATAGCCGAGGATCAGGGCAATCGAGGACGCCACGAACAGCCCGACGCGGGTGGTCTTGGCCGCCAGATCAAAGCCGAGGATTTCCTTGAAATCGTTCAGGCCGTTGTTGCCGCCAAAGCCCATCTCGTTGCGGAAGAAGGCGAGCATCAGCGCGTAGGTCAGCGCCTGGGTGATGATGGCGAAGTAGACGCCGGTCACCCGTGAACGGAACGCCAGCCAGCCGAACACCATGGCCAGCAGGCCCGGCACCAGCAGCACCATCAGCATGGCGAACCAGAACATGTCGAAGCCCTGCCAGTACCAGGGCAGCTTGTCCCAGTTGAGCACCACCATAAAGTCCATCAGCTCGGGGTGGCCGTAGACGCCACGGTCGCCAATCTGGCGCATCAGGTACATGCCCATGGCGTAGCCGCCCAGGCTGAAGAAGGCGCCGTGGCCGAGCGACAGGATGCCGGCGTAGCCCCAGATCAGATCGACCGACAGGGCCAGCAGGGCAAAGCACAGGAACTTGCCGAGCAGGCCGACGGTAAAGTTGGAAACGTACAGCGGTGAGTCGGTCGGCACCGCCAGGTTGAGAATCGGCACAATGATGGTGGTGAGCAGTACCAGGCCCAGCACCAGCATTCCGCCCCGATCACTGAGTAACAGTCGTTGGGTAAGCATACTTCCCTCGTTCAATTCGGTTGGAAAAGAAACAGCAGCGGCGATCAGTCAGCCGCGGCCCGTCCTTTCTGCGGGAAGAGTCCCTTGGGTTTCTTCTGGATAAACAGGATCAGCATGATCAGCACCAGCACCTTGGCGAGCATGGCGCCGGCCCAGGGCTCGAGGAAGTTGTTGATCAGACCCAGGCTCATGGCGCTGACCAGCGTGCCCCAGAGGTTACCCACGCCGCCGAATACCACCACCATGAACGAGTCGATGATGTAGGCCTGGCCGAGGTTGGGGCCGACGTTGGTGATCTGCGACAGGGCAACACCTGCTACCCCGGCGATGCCGGAACCCAGGCCAAAGGTCAGGGCGTCGATCCAGTTGGAACGCACGCCGACGGCGCGGGCCATGGCGCGGTTCTGCGAGACGGCGCGGACCTTGAGGCCGAGGCTGGTGCGCTTCATCACCAGCATCAGCGCGAAGAACACCGCCAGCCCGAACAGCAGGATGTACAGACGGGTATAGGTGATCGACAGCACCGGGTTGATGCTCAGGGTGCCGCTGATCCACTCCGGCGAGGTCACCGAGCGGTTGAGCGGGCTGAATAGCGTGCGTACCGCCTGCTGCAGTACCAGACTCAGGCCGAAGGTGGCCAGCAGGGTTTCCAGCGGACGGCCATAGAGGAAGCGAATCACCCCGCGTTCGATGGCGATGCCGACCAGCGCGGTGATCAGAAACGCTGCTGGAATAGCGATCAGCAGGCTCCATTCGATCAGATCCGGGAACAGCACCTGAATACCCCAGGTGGTGTAGGCGCCGATCATGATCAGTTCGCCGTGGGCCATGTTGATCACGCCCATCACGCCAAAGGTGATGGCCAGGCCGATGGCGGCCAGCAGCAGAATCGAACCCAGGCTGAGGCCAAAGAATACGTTCTCGATAAAGCGGTAGAAGTCGATGCGGCCCTGAATGGATTCGATGGCCTTGGCTGCAGCAGCACGCAGCTCGGCGTCGTCGTCATTCTCGGCGACGCTGCGCAGGGCGTTGCGGGCTTCCTGTTCGAGTGAACCGCTGAGCGTGTCGATGGCGGCCATGCGCTGATCGCGGTCGCCGCCTTGCAGGTCGAACATCGCCAGTGCAGCGTCGATCGCGTCGCTCACCCGCCCGGACTCCTCAACGGGCTGGTGCTGGCGCAGCAGCGTGGCAGTCTCGGCATCCACTCCGTCACGAATAAAGCGCTGAACGGCATCGTAGCGTTTGTCGCTGTTGGGATGGGTCAGGTTGAGCTGGGCAACCATCCCGCGCAGTTGGGTGCGCAGGCTGTTGTTCACCGGAATGCGGCGCAGGCCGGCGGTGCCGGTCAGGTCTGAGCCGTCCAGGGCACTGGTGAGCTGGTCGCCGCTGCGAATGGCGATGACCGGTGGTTTGTCCTTGCTGGCCAGCAGATCGCCGGCAACCAGGGCGTTGAAAATGTCGGCCAGACGTTCGTCTTGATGGGTGGCCAGTTGCTCGACGGTGGCTGCGCGCTGGCGCAGGTTGCCGGTCGCCAGTTGGCTGACCAGTTCGTCAAAGGTGGGTTCTGCGGGGGCTGATTCAGCCTCCTGGGCGCTGGCGTGCAGGGGCAGGCTGCACAAACACAGCAGCAGCAGGCGGGTAAGCCATTGCTGCACGGCATGCCGGGGTGTCAGACGGCAGATGGGGTTCATGGCATCGTCCTGATTGAAGATCTAACTGAATGTGCAACCGGGGCGTGATGGGCGCCCCGGTTGCAGGGGCGGGCACAGGGCCCGCCGTCAGATGGCTGCTGATTATTCGGCGGTGGCGCCGACGCAGCTATTGGTCTGGGTGTTGTAGTTGCCGCAGCTGATCGGCGCAGTCCAGTCGGAGATCAGGTCCTTGCTGCCTTCCAGGTAGTCGGACCAGGCGTCGCCCGGGACCAGCTCTTCGGTGCTGGACACGGTCAGGAACTGGCCGTCGTCCTGGATTTCACCGATCAGGACCGGCTTGGTGATGTGGTGGTTCGGCAGCATGGTGCTGACACCGCCAGTCAGGTTCGGTACTTCCACGCCAACCATGGCATCGATGACCTTGTCGGTATCGGTGGTGCCAGCCGCTTCAACCGCTTTGATCCACATGTTGAAGCCGATGTAGTGGGCTTCCATCGGGTCGTTGGTGACGCGCTTGGTGTCGCCGATGTAGTCGTGCCAGGCCTTGATGAAGGCTTCGTTTTCCGGGGTCTCTTCGCTCATGAAGTAGTTCCAGGCAGCCATGTGGCCGACCAGCGGAGCGGTGTCGATACCGGACAGCTCTTCCTCACCAACGGAGAAGGCAACAACCGGGATGTCTTCAGCGGACACGCCCTGGTTACCCAGTTCGCGGTAGAAGGGCACGTTGGCATCACCGTTGATGGTGGAGACCACCGCAGTCTTCTTGCCGGCGCTGCCGAAGCGTTTGATCTCGGCAACGATGTTCTGCCAGTCAGCGTGGCCGAACGGGGTGTAGTTGATCATGATGTCTTCTTCAGCCACACCGTTGGCTTTCAGATAGGCTTCCAGGATGCGGTTGGTGGTACGCGGGTAGACGTAGTCGGTACCGGCCAGAACCCAGCGCTCAACGCCCACTTCATCCTTCAGGTAGTCAACCGCCGGAATGGCTTGCTGGTTCGGCGCAGCGCCGGTGTAGAACACGTTGCGGGACGATTCTTCGCCTTCGTACTGAACCGGGTAGAACAGGATGCCGTTCAGCTCTTCAACCACCGGCAATACGGATTTGCGCGAGACGGAGGTCCAGCAACCGAAGATGGCATCGACGCCGTGTTGCTCCAGCAGTTCACGGGTGCGTTCGGCGAACAGCGGCCAGTTGGAAGCAGGGTCTACAACGACTGGCTCAAGCTGCTTGCCAAGCAGGCCGCCTTTTTTGTTCTGCTCTTCGATCAGCATCAGCATGGTGTCTTTGAGCGTGGTTTCCGAGATAGCCATGGTGCCGGACAGCGAATGCAGTACGCCGACCTTGATGGTGTCCTCGGCCTGGGCGCTCATTGCCCCGAGGGCCATGCCACAGGCAACGCCCAGCGCGCCGACCTGTTTGACGATCTTCTTCAGAGTCATGTTCCTTTCCTTCTCTGTTGTTGTCTGGAGTGTCGGCAGGTGTTTCGCCGCCTGCAGACCCAAGAGCAGGGAACGTGCCAATGTTTGACAATGACTGACAATGTCAGCTGCAGAGCGCGTTTCAGCGGGGTTGGCAGTGGTTGTGGCGAGAGCCGGAAGAGGGGCTTCCCTGAAATGGTGCGCACTTTTTTGGTGCCATGCCCTGACGTGGTGCGAGGTCGTCAGCTGGGCGTTTGATTGTCATTTGGATATGATGCGCATTCTTGTTTGCAAGGAGGGGGCAGCATGCCGGCGCCGTTGGGACACATTCTGATTGTTGAAGACGACCGGCAGCTGAGTGGGCAGCTGGGGCAACTGCTGGAACACACCGGCTACGCCGTGCAGTGTTGCGATGACGGCAGCGCCGGCCTGGAGCTGGCGCTGCGCGAGCAGCACGATCTGTTGTTGCTGGACGTCAAGCTGCCCGGCCTGAACGGCTTCAGCCTGCTCAAACGCCTGCGTCAGCACAGTCGCATGCCGGTCATCATGGTCACCGCCTCCAACGCCGAAGAAGAGCGCATTCGCGGCCTGCGACACGGCGCTGACGATTATCTGGCCAAGCCCTACAGTCTGGAAGAGCTGCAGTTGCGCATTGATGCGGTGCTGCGTCGTGTGCGCCCGGTTGGTGCGCGGCAGGCCGAGCCGGAGCAGCTGACGGTTGGCTCGTTGCGGCTGGATCGCGCGCAGCAATGGGCCGAGGCGGGCGATATGCGCCTTGATCTCACGCCTCTGCAGTTTCGTCTGCTCTGGCAGCTGGTCGCCCAGCGCGGCGAGGTCCTCTCCAAACCTTACCTTTACCGTGTGGTGCTGGATCGCGAGTTCAGCCGCTACGACCGCAGCCTGGACATGCACATCAGCCGTATCCGGCGGCGTCTGATTGATGCCGGCCTGGGCGATGTGCTGCAGACCCAGCATGGCAGGGGGTACCTGTTCGCATGAATCGGCGGTTGTGGTGGAAGCTGTGCCTGACCCTGGTGGTGGGCATGCTGGTGCTGTTCTGGTCGATCTCGCAGCTGGCGCTGCAAACGGAAGAGGCGATGAGCTTTATCGATGAGGACCACCAGCAAACCCTGCGCAGTTACGCCGCTCAGGCTGAGGCGCTGCACAACGCCGGGGACGAGCAGGCCTTGGCGCGCTGGCTGCAGACGGTGCAGCAGCAGGAGAACACCTGGGCCGGTGTGGTACGCACGCAACTGACACCGCTGGGCGGCACCGTCGTACCTGCTGGCTATGATGACGGCATCGCGCTGGGGCGCGATCTGTCATGGAAGATTCACCTCTACTTTGCCGAAAACCCGGTGATGGATGTGCCCTTTGCCGATGGGCATACGCGCTTTCTGATCAAGTTGCCGCAGCGTATGCGCCCCGGCAATTACTGGACCCACTCGCGTGTACTGTTGCAGGTGGTGCTGCCCTTCACCGTGCTGCTGATCATCTGTCTGCTGCTCTACCGGCACCTGATGCATCCGCTGCGCAGGCTGGAGCTGGCGACCCGACGTTTTCGCGATGGTGACTACAGCGCCCGGGTGGGCGATCAGCTGCGCGGGCGCAAAGACGAACTGGCGGGGCTGGCCAAGGTCTTCGATGCCATGGCGGAGCGTACCGAGGAGCTGATCCTGCACCAGCGTCAGCGGCTGGCAGACATGTCCCATGAACTACGTACGCCGCTGACCCGCATCGAGATGGCGGTCAGCCTGGCGCGGCAGCAGGGCGGTGATGCCCTGCTGCTCGAGCGCATTCACGCCGAATGCAACGGCATGCGCCAGCTGGTGGAGGATGCCCTGACCTTGAGCTGGATCGAGCAGGAAGCACCGGTCTTACGCGATGAGTCGCTGGATCTGACCGAATTGCTCGACAGTCTGATTGACGACGCCCGCTTTGAATTTGCCGACCGCCAGCTGCAGGTGTCCCTGCCGGCGGTCGCACCGCTGGCACGCAGCAGCCATCGCGCGCTTGGGCAAGCCATTGAAAACGTGCTGCGCAACGCGCTGGACCATACGCCGGTCGACGGCGTGGTCCAGCTGACGCTGACTGAGGCGGCAGACGAATGGCTGCTGAGTATCAGTGATCAGGGCAAAGGGGTACCCGAGCCCCTGCTGGAGGCCATCTTTCAGCCTTTCTTTCGCGCCCCGCAAGCGGTGGCGGGAGCGGCGGAGCGCGCTGGTTTTGGCCTGGGGCTGGCGCTGGCCCGGCGACAGATCATCGCCACCGGCGGCAGTATCCGCGCCTGTCCTGCGGCGGGTGGTGGCTTGTGCATGGAAATTCGTCTGCCGAAGGCGTAACAAATGTAAAAGCGGTTTGCTTTACGTCTCTGCTAAACAAGAATGGCACACAAATAAGAATTTATGCCAACAACTACGCAGAGGATGCAGTATGCACCGTTACCCTACAGCCGGTCGCGCCGGCTTGCCTTTCCGGCTTTGTACTCTGGCCCTCGCGCTGGCAGCGGCCAGCGCCCAGGCTGACGAGCCGGCAGAGCTGCCCACCCTGGAGATTACCGGCCAGCACATTCAGGAAGCTGACGTGACCAGCGAGACGCTGGAGCATTATCAGGCCACCGACCTGGAAGACGTGTTTGCGTCCGAGCCGGAAGTCAGCGTCGGCGGCGGCCACAGCGTGGCGCAGAAGCTGTACCTGCGCGGCCTTGAAGACACCATGGTGAATATCAGTATTGATGGCGCCCAGCAGGTCGGTCAGACCTTTCACCACACCGGGCGGATCAATGTCGAGCCTGAGCTGCTGAAGGCAGTCGACGTCAAGGCAGGCACGCCCGATGCTTTGGCAGGCCCGGGAGCGCTGGGTGGTGCCATCCGCTTCGAAACCAAGGACCCGGAAGACCTGCTGCGCCCGGGCGAGTCTGCTGGCGCGCTGCTCAAAACCACCTACTTCAGCAATGCCGAAGGTTTCAAGGGTAACGGCACCCTGTTTGGTCGTCTCAACGATGCCTGGTCCGGCATGCTGATGGCCACCTACCAAGACCTGGATGATTACGAAGATGGCAATGGCGACACTGTTCCTGCCACTGGCGCCCGTCAGTCACTTGGCTTTGGCAAGGTGGTGGGGCACCTGACCGAGGCCCAGACCCTTCGTCTGAGCTATGAGCGTCGCGAAGATACCGGGCTGCGCAACCAGCGCCCGCAATGGCAGGCCAGCAGCTGGAACCCGAGCTACCCGCTTGAGAATGTGCGTGAAACCTGGAATGTCGGCTATGAACTGGCCCCCAGCGACAATCCGCTGCTGCACCTGGAGGTGTCGGCCTATCACACCGAGAACCAGCTGGAGCAGAACGTCATCGGCCGCTGGGGCATTTATCGCGCGCAAACCCAGTCCTGGGGTGGTGATGTGCGTAACACCAGTCGCCTGGGTGGCCATGAGCTGACTTATGGCGTCGACTACCGTCGTGACAGCCTGACTGCCGGGCCTGGCAGCGATCCGGATGCGAACGAGCAGGAGGGCAAGGTTTACGGTGTCTTCGTGCAGGATTACTGGAGTCTGGGTGAGCGCTGGCTGCTGGGCCTGGGCGGACGTTACGATCGCTACCAGCTCGATGGCAATCTGGGTGAGCGTTATCGCGAAAGCGGCTTCAGCCCCAACGCCAGCCTGCGCTTTCAGGCCACCGACGACCTGGCGCTATGGGTCTCCCACGCGCGTGCTTTCCGCGGGCCGCAGATTCGTGACGGTTTCAAGGCCGACATTGCGCCGCTGGACCCGGCCCTCAAGCCCGAGAAGGCGCGCAGCAACGAGGTCGGCTTCGACTTCATCAGTGGCGGCTGGTTGCTGTCCGGTAAGTACTACCGCTCGACGATTCAGGACGCCATCGGCGACCCGGAGCCGCGTCCACGTATCTATGAAAACGCGGGTGATCTGGAGTCCAGGGGCTACCTGCTGGAAACCGCCTATCGCTGGAGCCAGCTTAGCGTCGGCATGAGCTACCACCATAACGACACTGACCTGAACGACGGCTACGACCTGAACATGTGGCAGCACAATGGCCTGGGCACCACCCTTGGTGACACCTGGACCCTGAGCGCTGACTATCGCTTCAGCGAGTCGCTGGAAATGGGCTGGCAGGGCCGCTTTGTCGAGCGCGTCTCGATGGATACGCTGGTGGGTGAAGTCGACAAGCCCGGTTACGGCGTACAGGACCTCTACGCCAACTGGATGGTCCTCGATGACGAACGCCTGACCCTGTCGCTGACGGTCAAGAACCTGTTCGACAAGCAGTATCTGGATCACGCCAGCAATGGCGACTTTGAGGCTATTCCCGGCTATGAAGGCGTGATTGGCGCTTACGAGCCAGGCCGTGAAATTCGTCTGGGCATGGCGATGCGGTTTTAAGCGTTTCACTTGAGCTGCGGCCCATAAAAAACGGCCAACCCTCGCGGGTTGGCCGTTTTTTTGTTTCTGGCGGATCAATCGTGAGAATGCTACCTGTTGGTCGACTTTTGCATGGCGCTGTATTTGAGTCAGCCTTTCGCCTTTCACGGCGAGCCAAGGGGGGCTGCTTGCCCAGCCCCCCTTAGCGATCCCCCCGGGCACCCGACTACGCGGCCCTTCGGGTTCGCTGCGTTGCTCGGGCTGACGGGGAGTCATAAAACTCGTCGCTTCGCTCCTCAGACATCCTATGACTCTTTTTCCCGTCAGCCCTGCGCTACTCGCCCGCGTAAACGGGACGAACCCCAGGTGCACACTTCACCATCGGCGCTTTCGGAAACTGCCTCAAACCAATTCGATGGCAACCGCCGTCGCCTCACCACCACCAATGCACAGCGAGGCAACGCCACGCTTGCCGCCGGTCTGCTGCAGCGCGTTGATCAGGGTGATGATGATGCGTGAGCCGGTGGAGCCGACCGGGTGGCCCTGGGCGCAGGCGCCGCCGTAAATGTTGACCTTGGCGTGATCCAGACCGTGTTCACGCATTGCCAGCATGGCGACCATGGCAAAGGCTTCGTTGATTTCGAACAGGTCGACGTCAGCGGCGCTCCAGCCCGTCTTGTTGAACAGGTTGGTCATGGCGCCGATGGGGGCCAGCGTGAACTCGCTCGGGTCCTGGCTCTGGGTTGCATGGCCAACAATGCGGGCCAGCGGCTTGAGGCCACGGCGTTCGGCTTCGGCGGCTGTCATCAGCACCAGGGCGCTGGCACCATCGGAGATGGAGCTGGCGTTGGCGGCGGTGACGGTGCCGTCTTTCTTGAAGGCCGGTTTGAGGGTCGGGATCTTGTCCAGATTGGCGTTCAGCGGCTGCTCGTCGTCCTTGACCACGACCTCGCCCTTGCGGGTTTTGACCGTGACCGGGACGATCTCGCTGGCCAGGGTGCCGTTCTCGATGGCGGCCTGGGCGCGCTTGAGCGATTCGATGGCATAGGCGTCCATGTCTTCGCGGGTCAGGCCGTACTGGTCGGCGGTGTCCTGGGCGAAGGAGCCCATCAGGCGACCGGTGCGGGCGTCTTCCAGACCGTCAAAGAACATGTGGTCCTTGATCTCGCCATGACCCATGCGCAGACCGCTGCGGGCTTTCTCGAGAAGGTACGGCGCGTTGGACATGCTTTCCATGCCGCCGGCGACCATCACGCTGTTGCTGCCAGCCTTGAGCGCATCGTGGGCCTGCATCACGGCTTTCATGCCGGAGCCGCACAGTTTGTTGATGGTGGTGCAGCCGGTGGCGGCTGGCAGGCCGGCGTTCAGGCTGGCCTGGCGGGCGGGCCCTTGCTTCAGGCCGGCGGGCAGCACGCAGCCCATGATGACTTCGTCGACGTCAGCGGCGGCGATGCCAGCCCGCGCCACTGCTTCACGGATGCTGATGGCGCCCAGATCGACTGCACTGACGCTGGACAGGCTGCCCTGAAAACCACCCATGGGAGTACGTGCGCCCCCAACAATTACGATGCTCTGGTCCGACATGACCGCTCCTGATTTAAGGTTGATTTTGCTTGTTTAGACTGCGGCAGGCGTTCTGGTCACAAAACGACTTTGTTTACAATTATACGCATGATGGTGCCAATGAAAATCCGTATGATGATTTCCGCTTGCGCTCGGCGAATCAGTCTGCACACTTGATATGGCTGGTCGGCAGCGCTTTACGACCGCTTCCATGCCCTGACAATCCCAACAACAGTAGGTCATTCAATGCTCAATACTCGAATCCTCAAGCCGGCCGATGAGGCTCACTCCACACCGTTGCTGATCAAGAACCTGCTGCTGACCGGCCAGCGCTACGAGCGCACGCAGGAGATCATCTACCGTGACCTGGTACGCTACGATTACCGCACCTTCAATGAGCGTGTATGCCGTGCGGCCGATGCCCTGACCAAAGCGGGCGTCAAGGCGGGTGATACGGTGGCGATGATGGATTGGGACAGCCACCGCTATCTGGAGTGCATGTTCGCCGTCCCCATGATCGGTGCGGTGATGCACACCATCAACGTCCGTTTGTCCCCGGATCAGATTCTCTACACGATGAATCACGCCGAAGACATCGTGGTACTGATCAACAGTGAGTTCGTGCCGATCTACAAGGCCATCGAAGACCAGCTGACCACCGTCACCACCACCATCCTGCTGACCGACGAAGAAGACAAGACGGCTGATCTGCCCGGCCTGGCAGGCGAGTACGAGCAGTTGCTCGCCGCTGCTGAGCCGACCTACGACTTCCCGGACTTTGACGAGAACTCGGTCGCCACGACCTTTTACACCACCGGCACCACCGGCAACCCCAAAGGCGTGTATTTCACCCATCGTCAGCTGGTGCTGCACACTCTTGGGCAGGCTACGTCCATGGCCGCACTGGACAGCGTGCGTCTGCTGGGCAACCGCGACGTCTACATGCCGATCACCCCGATGTTCCACGTTCACGCCTGGGGCCTGCCCTATACCGCGACCATGCTGGGGGTCAAACAGGTCTACCCCGGTCGTTATGAGCCGGAGCGCCTGGTGCAGATGATCAAGGAGCACAAGGTCACCTTCTCCCATTGCGTGCCGACCATTCTGCAGATGGTGCTCAATGCCGAAGGCGCCAAGGACTTCGACTTTGGCGGCATGCGCGTGATCATCGGCGGCAGCGCCCTGAATCGCTCGCTGTACAACGCGGCCAAGGCCAAGGGTATGCAGCTGGGGGCGGCTTACGGCATGTCTGAGACCTGCCCGCTGATCTCCGCCGGCTACATCAACCTGGAGGATGAAGCCGCCAGCGAGGAGCAGCGTATTAGCCAGCGCATCAAGGCCGGTGTGCCGGGGCCGCTGGTCGAGGCGCAGGTGATTGCCGCGGATGGCAGCTTCCTGCCCAAGGATGGTGTGACCCAGGGTGAACTGGTGCTGCGCGCGCCCTGGCTGACCCAGGCTTACTACCGTGAGCCGGAAAAGAGCAAAGAGTTGTGGGCCGGCGGTTGGATGCACACCGGTGATGTGGCGACCATCAGCCCCACTGGCACCATCGAGATCCGTGACCGCATCAAGGATGTGATCAAGACCGGTGGCGAGTGGTTGTCTTCGCTGGAGCTGGAAGATCGTATCAGCCGCAGCCCGCTGGTAGCCGAGGTGGCCGTGGTCGGGGTGCCTGACCCGCGCTGGGATGAGCGTCCGTTTGCGCTGATCGTGCCGGCAGCGGGTCAGACGGTCACCGCCCAGGCGATTGCCGATCACCTGATGCCGAGTGTCGAAGAAGGCCATATCAACAAGTGGGCCATTCCGCGTCAGATCGCTGTAGTGTCGGAAATTCCCAAGACCAGCGTCGGTAAACTCGACAAGAAGCGCATTCGCGGCGACATCGCCGGCTGGCTCGAGTCCGAGGCAAGCTGCATCTCCTCGCTGGACTGAGCAGGCACTGCTGAAAACAGGCCGCAACGGGCTAACCCGCTGCGGCCTTTTTGTTGCGCGCCGGTTACTTTTTGGAATGATTCATCAGGCGGTAAGTGTCTCAAACGATCGTTTGCACAAGATGTTGATTTTGCTGCTGTATGGGGCGATTTTGGTGGGTTTTTGCGTTATTCACCTGGCTTATTTCCGCACGTTCGCGGGACACTCAGGCTTGATTAGCTCGCACTCACGCAGTAGAGTCATGGCCCTCTCAAGTCCTATAAAAAACCTAATAAATCCGTCGCTGCTTACCCCGTTGTCTATGCTCTGGGTAATGCGGGCGATGTCGTGCGTCTGAAAGTATGACGGCAGGCACCGCGTGTGCCCCTTGAGGGAATCACACCGGTCATGGTCGTTGCAGCTCTGCGCTGGGCCGGTTACCCCAAACAACTCCAAGCAGAACAGGGCGAATCAATGAAACCCACACATCTTGCATCTACACTCCTGGCCTCCGCGCTGCTGGCACCGTCTGCCTTTGCCGCTGTGAGCGAGCAGGAAGCCGCCAAGCTGGGCGACAGCCTGACACCGATCGGTGCAGAAACCGCAGGCAACGCGGCCGGCACCATCCCGGCCTGGACCGGTGGTCTGGCGACGGACGCCGCGCCGGTTGATGCCAACGGCTTCCTGTCCAACCCCTACAGTGGCGAGCAGCCGCTGTTCGTGATCACCGCCGCCAACTACGAGCAATATGCTGACAACCTGGCGCCGGGTCAGATCGCGATGTTCAAGCGCTACCCCGACACCTTCAAGATGCGCGTATTCCCCAGCCACCGTTCAGCTGCCTTCCCGCAGGCCGTCTACGACGCCACTGCGAAGAACGCGACCAACACCACTCTGGTACAGGGCGGCAACGGTCTGGAGAACTACACCGTGGCCAACGCCTTCCCGATCCCGGCTGACGGCCTGGAAGTCGTTTGGAACCATGTTACCCGCTACCGTGGTGAGTCCTTCCAGCGCACTGTGGTGCAGGCTACTCCGCAGGTTAATGGCAACTACAACGTTGTTCGCTTTGTAGAAGAGTATGCGATCCCGACTGGCCTGCAGGACTACGAGGCCGGCAGCGCGACCGACATGCTGTACTACTTCAAGCAACAGGTGACCGACCCGGCACGTCTGGCCGGTAACGTGCTGCTGGTGCACGAGACCATCAACCAGGTCGCCACCCCGCGTATGGCCTGGATCTACAATGCCGGTCAGCGTCGCGTGCGCCGTGCCCCGCAGGTGTCCTACGACGGTCCGGGTACTGCCGCTGACGGCATGCGTACTTCCGATAACCTCGACCTGTACAACGGCGCGCCGGATCGTTACGACTGGGAGCTGGTCGGCAAGCGCGAGATGTTCATCTCCTACAACAACTACGAGCTGGGTTCGCCGCAGGTCAAGTACGACCAGATCTTCCAGGCTGGCCACATCAACCAGGATCTGGCGCGCTATGAGCTGCACCGCGTCTGGGAAGTGGTTGCCAACGTCAAGCCGACCGAGCGCCACATCTATGCCAAGCGTCACATGTTTATCGACGAGGACTCTTGGCAGGCAGCGCACATCGACCACTACGATGGTCGTGGCGAGCTGTGGCGTGTAGGCGAGGCACACGCGATCCAGCGTTACGCTGACGGCGTGCTGGGCTACACCATGGAAACCCTGTACGACCTGATCGCCGGTCGCTACCTGGTCATGGGTGCCAACAACGAAGAGCGTAGCAACTACAGCTATGGCTATGAACTGACCGGCGCGGAGTTCACTCCGACCGCACTGCGTCAGTCCGGCGTGCGCTAAGTCGTACTTCGGCAATACCAGCGCCCGGCCTTGTGCCGGGCGTTGTCGTTTCTAGAAGCTGACCGCCAGACTCAGCGCCAGACCGGACACGCCATTGCCGTACATATGTCGCAGCAGCACACGCGTGCGGGTAACAAACACCTCGTAGGCGCTGGAGTCGAACTCCACGCCGACGCCGACGGTGGAGAGCCGGTCAAAACCCAGCGCGCCGCGCTGCTCGCCGATGTATTCGGAGTGCGAGTATTCCAGCACATAGCGTAACGGCCGCTTGAATACGGTCAGCCTGGTGGGTGCCCGGTAGCGGCTCCACAGGTTGAGGGTCTCGGCGCTGGTATGTCCGTCGATCACCTTGGTGCCGCCAATGTTCTGCAGATCCAGGTAGCTGTAACGCATCTCCAGATCCACTTCGTAGTCCGGCCGTACCCGCTCCCAGTCCAGCATCAGCGCGCCGCCCAAGCCGAGTGCGGCCATGTGCCCGTCGTCGAGAAACTCGATATCCCGGTCGTAGGTGTAGTTGAGGTACAGGCGCGCGCTGTTCAGGTCGCTGGTCATGTAACCCAGCGCAATGTTGCCGATGGGGCGGATAACCCACTCGTCGTTCAGCGCGAAGTCCCAGCCGATGCCGCCGGCTGCGGTAACCGAGGTCCACTTGGTCGGCAGCGTTCGGGTTTCGACCCCATCGGAGGCAACAAACTTGGGGTCGTAGCGGCTGTAGGCAACCGAGCCTTCGAGGTACAGCGGGATCTCGTCGCTCATGGTGGCGCCGCCGCCCAGCTGGGTCATCTGCAGTGCCGGGTTGCCGGTATCGCGATCATTGATACTGAGCGAGCTGGAAGCCAGGTCCAGGGTCATGGAATAGGACATCAGCGTCAGCACACCGTTGATGGCGTCCTCTACCCCGCTGCCCTGTAATTGCAGGGGCGCCGCCTGAACGGCGGCACTGCTGAAGATTAGCGCGCTTGCGCCGAGAAAACGATTGACCATGGACCGTCCTGTTCCGCTCGCAAGGAGCCCGTGGTTGTCGGGCAAACTCAGCATAGTTCAGGCGCGTGGCGGCTGCGCGGGCCAGGGTCAGTCCGGCGGCATTCAGCAGACCTGGGCGACCCAGTCGTTCAAGTTGTAGTAGTTGCTGATGCGCGCGACCTTGCCGTTTTTGACTTCAAAGAACGCACCGGCCGGCAGCACGTATTTCTGGCCGTTGGCCGGCGGCAGGCCCTCGTCGTCGGTCAGGTATTCACCGTTGACGACAAACTCGGCAGCGGCGCGGCTGCCGTCGGCGTTGACCATGATGACCATGTCGGTCAGTTGTTCGCGGTAGCAGCGATTCATCTTGTCCATGAACTCGGCAAATACTGCCTTGCCGACCTGCCGCTCGCCCTGGTTGATGTCGTGCACCACATCGTCGCTGAGCAGGGCGAGAAAGGCGGGCATGTCGGCGGCATTGAAGGCGTCGTAGTAGGCCTGAATCAGATCCTGGGTAGTCACGGTTCTAGAGCTCCTGTTACGGGTTAGGCTGCAGCCATGATAAGTTGCCCGCAAGTGCCGGTACAGACGCCGGCGAGACAAACTGGCAGCGAGTTTCAGCATGGACATTCAACTGCTCAGCGGGCAACAGATCACGCCCTGGATTGATGCGCTGGCCGACCTGCGCATCCGCGTGTTTCGCGAGTTTCCCTATTTATACGACGGCAGCCGCGAGTATGAAGCGCAATACCTGTCTACTTACCTGCGTAGCCCCGACAGCCTGTGTGTGCTGGTGCAGGACCAAGGTCAGGTAGTCGGTGCGTCCACGGCCTTGCCGCTGGCGGATGAGACGGACGAGTTCAAGCTGCCCTTTGTCGAGCAGGGGTGGGATTGCGAGCGCATCTTCTACTGCGCCGAGTCTGTTGTGCTGCCGGCCTGGCGCGGCAAGGGGCTGGGCGTGCGTTTCTTTGCCGAGCGGGAGTCCCATGCTCGGCGGCTGGGGCGTTTTGCTTGGTCCGCTTTCTGCGCGGTGCAGCGCCCGGCAGATCATCCGCGGCGGCCTGCGGGCTACCAGCCGCTCGATGCCTTCTGGGCGCGGCGCGGCTACCAGCATCACCCTGAGCTGGCGACGGTCTACCACTGGCGCGATCTGGATGAAACCGAAGACTCGGCCAAGCCGATGTCGTTCTGGCTTAAGGAGCTAGTCTGATGATCACCCTTGCCGCTTGTCAGTACCACATCGATCTGCTGGAAACCTGGGACGCTTACGCCGCGCATCTCACCTCGTTGTGCCAACAGGCAGCCGAGCAGGGTGCCCAGCTGTTGCTGTTGCCCGAGTACGCAGGGCTGGTGCTGAGCGGCCAGCTGCCAGCTGCCGAGCGCGCTGACCTGCATGCCTCCATTGCCGGCATCCAGCCGCTGCTGCCGCGCTGGCTGGCGCTGTGCGAGCAGATCGCGCGGGACTGCAACGTCTACCTGCAGCCGGGCTCGATCCCGGTGCTGGACAACGATGGGCAATACCGCAACCGCGCCTGGCTGTTTGGCCCCGATGGCTGTCTGGGCAGTCAGGACAAGCTGATGATGACCCGCTTTGAGCTGGAGCAGTGGAACATTGCGGCTGGCACCGAGTTGAGCGTGTTCGACACCGAGTTGGGCAAGCTCGGCATTCTGATCTGCTACGACAACGAATTCCCCATGCTGGCGCGGACGTTGGCCGAGCAGGGCGCTGACCTGATTCTCGCGCCGAGCTGCACGGATACCGTGGCGGGGTTCTACCGGGTGCGTATCGGTGCTCAGGCACGCGCGCTGGAAAACCAGATTGCGGTGCTGCAGTCACCTACCGTTGGCATGGCTGATTGGTCGCCAGCGCTGGATGAAAACAACGGCCGCGCCGCGCTCTATGTACCGTCGGATTACGGCATGCCGCCCAGCGGCATCGTGGCCGAAAGCGCCGAGCTATGCCCGGACAGCAGCCAGTGGCTGATTTGTCAGCTGGATCTGGACGAGGTACGCAGGCTGCGGGACCACGGCCAGGTCTTTACCCGGCGCGACTGGCCGAAGCAGTTTGGGATTGTCAGCGCAGGCGAGCGTTAGCCGAGCGCGCCACAGTCGGCGGCATCGATCACCTCTTTGACCAGCAGCAGCGCTGATTCAAGGCGCGCTGTGTCGAGCGAGCCCAATGCCAGTCGGATAGCCTGCGGTGTATGATCACCCACCGCGAAGGGTGCTGCGCTGGATACCGACACCTTGCGCTGCAGGAGCGCGGAGACCACCTGTTCAGCGCGTACCGTTGCTGGCAGCGGCAACCAGAGAAAATAGCTGTTTGGATGCCCGTGCCAGGGCAGGCCGTGCAGCACGCGGCGAGCGCATTGCTGACGCGCTGCCGCATCGCAGCGTTTGGCCTGCTCCAGTTGCTGCACCGTGCCATCGGTTATCCAGTCGCAGGTGATGCGGGTGAGCATGGCGGGGGTATTCCAGGCTGTTGCCCTGATCGCACGTTCCAGATTGGTTACCCGGCTGATCGGCGCAACCAGATACCCCACCCGCAGGCCGGTGGCCACGCTTTTGGAAAATCCCGAAACGTAGAGGGTACGTTCCGGCGCAAAGTTGTATAGCGGCGGTGGCGGATCTACTGCGAGGAAGGCATAGGCGGCGTCTTCGATCAGCAGCAGATCATGTTTGCGCGCCAGGGCGGCCAGCCGCTTACGCTGCGCACGACTCATGACCCAGCCCAGCGGGTTGTGTAGCGTGGGCATGCAGTACAGGGCGCGTACCTTGCGGCGCTGGCAGAGTGCGTCGAGCGCGGCCAGATCTGGCCCGTTGTCGCCTGGGGGGAGCGGCAGCACCTCCAACTGCAGGGCGTGAGCAATTGCCTTGAAACCGGGGTAGGTCAGGGCATCGGCAGCAATCACGTCACCCGCTTTGAGCTGGCTCATCAGGGCGACGGTCAAGCCGTGCTGGGCACCGCTGACCAGCAACACCTGCTCAGCGCTAACCGCCAGCCCGCGCGTGCCCAGGTGGGCTGCGATGATCGCGCGTTCGTGGGGGCGCCCGGCATGGGGCTGGTAGCGCAGCAGAGCGTCCAGATCACCTGCGCTGGTCAACTTGCGCAGTGCGCTGCGCAGTAGCTCTGGCTGTTCCGGTAATTCCGGGTAGTTAAAATTCAGGTCCAACATGCCTGGCGCCGTTGGGCTCTGGTCGATGCCGTGTCCGGCAGGCACGCAGATTTCCCGTACAAAGGTGCCGCGTCCGGTCTCGGCGCTGACCAGCCCCATTGATTCGAGCTCGGCGTACACGCGCGACGCGGTGGTCAGGGCGAACTGCTCCTGCCGCGCCAGGCTGCGATGGGTGGGCAGGCGAGTACCGGGTGGCAGCGCGCCGGTGCGGATCTGTTCGGCGAGGTGGTCAACCAGGCGCTTGTAGCGAGCTGCAGGCATTGTTGTATCCATGACAATTAATTGATTGTCATGGTCTTTCATCTGATTCTGCGCGGCAACAGCAACCTGCTCAGAGGGTGAAATGCCATGCACATCAGTATCCTGACCTTCGATGGATTCAACGAGCTCGACTCCTTTATCGCCTACGGCATTCTCAATCGAGTGCGCCGTGACGACTGGCGCGTGACCATCGCCAGCCCGGTCGAGCGCCCGCGTTCGATGAACGGGCTGGTGGTTGATCGGCAAGTCTCGCTGGCAGAGGCGTGCAGCGCGGATGCGGTGCTGGTCGGCAGCGGTATGCAGACGCGGCAGATTGCTGCTGACGACGGCCTGATGGCGCAGCTGCACCTCGACCCCGAGCGCCAGCTGCTGGCGGCACAGTGCTCCGGCGCGTTGCTGCTGGCCAAGCTTGGTCTGTTGAACGGTATCCCCGCGTGCACTGATCTGACTACTCGTCCCTGGGTCGTTGAGGCAGGAGTTGAGGTGCTGGAGCAGCCGTTTTTTCAACAGGGCAATATCGCCACCGCCGGTGGTTGTCTGGCGTCGGTTTATCTGGCGGTTTGGCTTATCTGGCGGTTGGCGGGGGAGGAGGCGGCGGCACAGGCGATTCATTACGTCGCCCCAGTGGGTGAGAAGGATGCGCTGGTGCAGCGCGTCCTGGAGCAGCTGCGCTCCTCTGGCTGAGTCCATGCTTGCCTCGGCGAGATACTGATCGCAGGATGGTTCTGGAGAGGATTTGCGCGGCGGAGGACAGGGTAATGAACACAGTATTCGGCGGCTGTCTTTGCGGCGCCGTGCGCTTGCGCGCGGAGGGTGAGCCGCTGCGCGTGGGTGTCTGCCATTGTATGGATTGCCGCAAGCATCATGGTGCACTGTTTCATGCCTCGGCTATTTTCCCGGGTGCGGCAGTGCAGGTGACAGGTCAGGTCGCCGAGTACGCGGGACGATACTTCTGCCCGGTCTGCGGCTCGTCGGTTTATTCGCGCAGTGGTGATGAGATGGAGGTGCACTTGGGTGCGCTGGATGCGCCGAGCCTGTTTGCGCCCAGCTACGAGCTGTGGACCTGTCGCCGCGAGGCCTGGTTGCCTGCCTTTGCTGGCGTGCAGGGCCATGAGCGCGACCGCGAAGGCTGACAGCAAGCAACTGTTCATTATTTGTTCATCTACTGATCCTAGCTTAAGGGGATGGCGCCTCATGCGCCGCCTTCCCCTTTCGACCACAGGATCAGGTCATGCAAGACTCCCCGGGCTCACTGAGCTGGCTTGAAGCCGAACTGGCTGATGCGTTTGACGAAGATCTGGAAATGGAAATCTCCGATCCGGAACTGTCGCTGGCGCTGCGTCGTATCTACAAATCCAACCATGCCCCCACACTGGAACGACGCCACTATTTTGAAGCGCTGCTGCCGCTGCAGTCCGAGCTGATCAAACTGCAGGACTGGGTTGCCAGTACCGGGCAGAAGGTTGTGGTGGTGTTTGAAGGGCGCGATGCGGCGGGTAAGGGCGGGGTGATCAAACGTATTACCCAGCGGCTCAATCCACGCGTCTGTCGCGTGGTTGCGCTGCCCAAACCGACCGACCGAGAGCGCACTCAGTGGTATTTTCAGCGCTATGTGCCGCACCTGCCGGCCGCCGGTGAAATCGTGCTGTTCGACCGCTCCTGGTATAACCGCGCCGGGGTCGAACGGGTGATGGGCTTTGCCAGCGAAGGCCAGGTGGAGCAGTTCTTCGAGGATGTGCCGGAGTTTGAGCGCATGCTGGTGCGTTCGGGGATCATCCTCATCAAGTACTGGTTTTCGATTACCGACGAAGAGCAGCAGATGCGCTTTCTCATGCGCATTCACGACCCGATGAAGCAGTGGAAGCTCTCGCCCATGGATCTGCAGTCGCGGGTGCGCTGGGAAGACTACACCCGGGCCAAGGAAGAGATGTTCGCGCGTACCAACATTCCCGAGGCGCCCTGGTACATCGTTGAGGGCAATGACAAAAAGCGCGCGCGGCTGGACTGCATCCATCACCTGCTGGACCACATACCCTACCAAAGCGTGACCCAGGACAAGATTGATCTGCCCGATCGGGTGTTTGATCCGGATTACGAGCGCCAGACCCTGCCCAACGAGCTTTACGTTCCCAAGCGCTACTGACCCTGACGCCATCGCACAGCTTGCCGGGCGTCACCGCTCTGTCATGCGGCGAGCTGATGATGGCCTTTTCTCAACGGAGGAGTTTCCATGAACAGCAACGCAGAAGCGTTACCGGCACCGCAGGCGGTCAGCGGCAGCCGCTGGCCCCAGTGGCTGGCCGTACTCGGATTGATTTATGTGCTGATCTGCGCGGTCAGCATGATCGGTTCCGGTTTCAAGGCGGCAACGGGAGGGCAGGCTCAGGAGCTGTTCTCCTTTGCCTCCAACCCCTATGTCGGGCTGGTGATCGGCATTGTTGCCACGGCCCTGATTCAGTCGTCCTCCACCGTTACCTCGCTGATCGTCGGCATGGTCGCGGGCGGCCTGCCGGTGGGTATCGCCATTCCCATGATCATGGGTTCCAACGTGGGCACCACTGTGACCAACACGCTGGTCAGCCTCGGCCATGTGCGTGACAAGAGCGAATTTCGACGGGCCTTTTCGGCGGCCACTGTGCATGACTTTTTCAACCTGATTGCCGTTGCGATCTTTTTACCGCTGGAGATCATGTTTGGCCTGCTGGAAAAGGTATCGGCCTGGCTGGCAACCCTGCTGGTGGGCGCGGACAGCTATTCGATGTCCGACATGAACTTCATGAAAAGCCTGACCAAGCCCTTCGTCAACCTGGTCGACAGCGTCACCGGCTTGCTGCCGGGGGCCATGGCGGGTGCGGCAATGGTGCTGACCGGGTTGGTGCTGATCTTTGTGGCCATCACCTACACCGGCAAGCTGCTCAAGGTGCTGATGGTCGGCAAGGCGAAGGAAGTACTGCACTCGGCGATCGGCCGTGGGCCGGTTGCCGGCATCGCTTCCGGTGCGCTGGTGACCACCTTTGTGCAGTCCTCCTCGACCACCACCAGCCTGATGGTCCCGCTGGCCGGCTCCGGTACCTTCAGCCTGAGGCAGATCTATCCCTTCATGCTGGGTGCCAACATCGGCACCACGGTTACGGCCTTGCTGGCCGCCACGGCGGTTGGCGGGGCGGTGGCATCGTCAGCGCTGCAGATTGCGCTGGTGCACCTGATGTTCAACGTCTTCGCCGTGGTGGTGATCTTTGGCCTGCCGTTCCTGCGTGACCTGCCCATCAAGGGGGCCGAATGGCTGGCCGATATTGCGGCCGAGAAGAAGATCTTTGCCGCCATCTGGATGCTGGGTGTGTTTATCGTGCTGCCGCTGCTGCTGATCGCGGCGAGCATGGTGTTTTGATCACCAGATACTTCAAAGGAAGGAAACATCATGACTGATCTTGAGCATCTTTCGACCCAGGAATTGAAAGCCATCCTAGACGAGACAGAACAGCGCATCCATGAAATCCGTGCCGAGCTGGATGAGCGCGAGGCCGACGCCCAGCATGCGCTGGTCGATAGCATCGAGCTGAGCCCCGAGTGGACGCCGGTCAAGTGGGGACAGGTCAAAGTCTTCTTCCAGCTCGTGCTGGACGAGCTGCGGAGCAAAAAGCCATGAGACTGAGCAGTGTTCGATGTCTAACCCTGAGCGGGCTGATTGCCGGACTGCTGGCGTCGCCGGCGTTTGCCAGCGATACCATCCTGGCCGATGGTTCCAGCACCGTGTTTCCCATCACCCAGCAAGCGGCTGAGCGCAGCAAGCTGGTGGTTGACAATCGGTTCTCCGGCACCACTGCGGGGTTCCGACGCTTTTGCGCCGGTGAAACCGACATCAGCAATGCCTCGCGGCCGATCAACCGCGAGGAGATGGCACGCTGTGAGGCCGCCGGTGTGCGTTATGTCGAGCTGCCCATCGCCTTTGACGCCATCGCCATTGTCGTCAATGGCAGCAATGACTGGGTGCGCGACATCACCACCGATGAGCTGAAAACACTGTGGCAGCCGCAGGCCGAGGGACAGGAAATCACCTGGCAGGACCTGCGCGCCGAGTGGCCGGATCGGCCTGTCAGTCTGTTTGGTCGTGGCAGCAACTCCGGTACCTACGATTACTTCACCGCCGTGATCAACGGCGAAACGCGTGCCAGCCGCAGTGATTACCTGGCCAGCGAGAACGAAGAGGAGTTGGTCAAGGCCATGCTGGCGGAGCCTGATGCACTGGGCTTCTTTGGTGTCGGCGCTTACTTCCGGCATTGGCAGGAGCTGCATGACGTCGCGGTGGATAGCGGTAAAGGACCGGTCTATCCGGCGTTGAACGAGGTGTTGGGTGGCCAGTATCAACCGCTGGCGCGGCCGCTTTTCCTGTATGTGAACGCCGATGCGCTGAAGCAGAAGGCAACCTTGCGGCCCTTTCTGGAGGGCTACCTGGATGGCGTGCGTCACTGGTTGCATGTGACCGGCTACATGCCGTTGTCGGTAGAGGCCTACGGCAAGGCGCAGCAGCGTCTGGCAGAGGGGCAAACCGGTACGCGCTTTGGCGGCGAACTGGCGGTTGGGCTGGGCCTGGACGAGTTGTACCAGGACTAGCCGAACAGCCGCCGGGCAGCTGCCCGGCGGCGCTCTGGTATCAGGCTGCCGGAATCGGCATGCTCGGATACCAGGCATCCTGCAGCGGGCTGACGGTGAAGCTGGCCAGCTCGTCGCGGCCTTTCAGCCAGCTCTCGACAGCGCTGCGCTGCTCTTCACTGACCGAGCCGCGTTTAGCCAGACAGATCAGACCAAAGTCTTCCCCACCCACGTAGTCCAGGCCGTTGGCAATGATCGCCTCGCGCAGAAACTGCTCCAGATAGTGATTGATGGCGTCGTCTGACAGGTCCGGTTTGAATTCCAGATTCAGTTCGAAGCCCAGTTCCTGGAATTCGTCGACACAGAGTTTCTTGCGCAGGCGGCGCGAGCGGTTGGTAGCCATTAAATAATCCTCTTGGCGGGTGGGTGCGCGGATTGTAACAGCTCGTTGATGACAGTCGCTGCCGGCTGTCGCCTGGAGGCGCTGGTATACTCGGTTTATTCGCTGGCCGTGCACGGTACGCGGCCGCCCCCATCGCCTGACCCGGATTTGCCATGCACCAGACACCCAGCCTGATCCGCGAAACCTTCCCCGTTGGCCCGTTGCAGTGCAACTGCACGCTGATTGGTGACCCCGTCAGCAAAAAAGCCATCGTGGTGGACCCGGGCGGCGACCATCAGTTTATTCTCAAACGCCTGGACGAGCTGGGGCTCACACTGGTCAGCATTATTCACACCCACGCGCACCTGGACCATTTTCTTGCCTCAGGCGAGTTGAAAAAGGCGACCGGCGCAACGCTGCATCTGCACAAGGAGGACCAGTTCCTCTGGGACAATCTGGAGATGCAGTGCAAGATGTTCGGCGTGCCCTACACGCCGGTGCCGGCACCGGATCAGTGGCTCAGCGATGACCAGGAACTGGCCTGCGGCTGCGGCGTGGCGCTGCATACACCGGGGCACACGCCGGGCTCGATGAGCTTCTGGTTTCCGCAGGACAAGCTGTTGATTGCCGGCGATACGCTGTTCCGGCGCGGTATTGGTCGCACTGACCTGTGGGGCGGAGATTATCGCCAGATTGAACAATCCATCCGTCAGAGACTCTATAGCCTCGATGAAGATGCGGTTGTCGTTACCGGCCATGGACCGGAGACGCGCATCGGAGATGAGATTCGCGAGAATCCGTTTATTCGCGGCTAAGCTGCGTACAGGCAGGGTTGTGCCTCTGCCTGATGGTCTGGAACCAACGAAACAAGGGAATCAATATGAAAAGCCAAGGTTTGATTGTCGCCGGTGCCTGCGCACTGATGATTGCAGGTTGCACCAATAATCCCTACACCGGCGAAGAGCAGGCCGGCAAGTCAGCGACCTACGGCGGTATTGGCGCATTGGCAGGGGCCGCCATCGGCGCCGCTACCTCCAGCAGCGACGACCGTGCCAAGGGCGCGCTGATCGGCGCCGCCGTGGGCGGTGCAGCGGGTGGCGGCTACGGCTATTACGTCGACAAGCAGGAGCAGCGCCTGCGCCAGGAACTGACCGGCACCGGTGTCCAGGTCATCCGTAACGGTGACACCCTGCAACTGGTCATGCCGGGCAACATCACCTTTGCCTCCGGCTCCTCCGATATCGCCAGCAGCTTTTACCCGACCCTGAACTCGCTGGTGAAGGTGTTCAAGGAGTTCGATCAGAACGGTATCAACATTGTCGGCCACACCGACAGCACCGGCTCCCAGGAGCTGAACATGCGCCTGTCGCGTGAGCGTGCCACCAGCGTCGCCTCCTACCTGTCCGGTCAGGGCGTGAGCGGCGCGCGCATCAGCAGCGCCGGCGTTGGCCCCAGCCAGCCGATTGCCAGCAACGATACCGAAGCAGGTCGCGCACAGAACCGCCGTGTAGAGATCACCCTGCGTCAGCTTTGATCAGGACGCGGCAGTAAAAAGGCCAACCGGGTAACCGGTTGGCCTTTTTTGTGGTTTCGCGCCAGCAGAGTTCGCAACGAGTGTTACGCTCCGCATCCATTTTGCGGTAGGGCGGATAAAGCCAGAGGCGTATCCGCGCCCCTTGCGCCTTCACGGCGAGCCAAGGGGCACCTGACTGCGCGGCCCTTCGGGTTCGCTGCGTTGCTCGATTTATCGGGGTGGCCGGCGAGGTGAGCCACAAAACTCGGGGGCTCTGCCCCCTTAGACATCCTGTGGCTCTTTTCCCGATAAATCTGCGCTACTCGCCCGCGTAAACGGGACGAAATTCGGGGGCACACTCCATCACCGTGATTCTTGGCAGGTTGATTTGGTGCAACAGCTTGGCAAGTCACCTCGGAATGAGGAAAGTTTCACGCAAGGTGCGCCACTAAGCTTCCGAGGTTATCGCTCTGTTGCCCGATCAGCCGGCGTCGGATATTGCTGGTGCAAACGCGCCATGTGTGCGTCCTTGTCGATCCAGAGCTGGTTGACCCAGGCCTGGAACTCGGCGCGGAAGGCTTCGTCTTCCTGGTAATTGCGGCCAATAAACTCGGCCGGAATCGGCTTGAGTTCCAGGTGCATGACGACGTGGGTGACCTTGCCGCACATCAGCCCCCAGAAGCTCGGGTTGCCGCCGGGGTAGTGGATGGTGATATCCAGCAGCGAGCGCAACTGCTCACCCATGGCATCGAGCACAAAGGCGATGCCGCCGGACTTGGGTTTGAGCAGGTACTTGAACGGTGACTGTTGTTGCTGGTGCTTGGCGGGTGTCAGGCGGGTGCCTTCGAGAAAGTTGAAGATGGCCACCGGCGTGCTTTTGAACTTCTCGCAGGCCTTGCGCGTGGTCGCCAGATCCTGCCCGGCCTTTTCCGGGTGCTTGGCCAGGTAGGCCTTGGTGTAGCGCTTCATGAAGGGGAAGTCGAGGGCCCACCAGCACAGGCCAATGACCGGCACCCAGATTAATTCCTGCTTGAGGAAGAACTTGAGCATCGGCATATGGCGATTCAGCACGTGCTGCAGGGCCAGAATGTCGACCCAGCTTTGGTGGTTGCTGGTGACCAGATACCAGCCGTTGTAGTCCAGCCGCTCGCGTCCTTCGATGTCCCAGCGAATATTGCCGCTAAGGGCCATCCAGCCGCTGTTGCAGCGCATCCAGAATTCGGCAACGCTGATCATCACCCGGGTGCACCAGGTGCGCAGCGCAGGTATCGGTATCAGCTTGATCAGCGCGAAGACAAACAGAATAGGCGCATGCACCAGGGTGTTAAGCACCAGCAGCAGTGCGGCAAGAGTGCCCCGTACGGGGGCAGGCAGAAACGACAGCATGGGTTCGGCTCGTCCAGGGCCGCCCGCGGGCGGCCATTCTTATTGGTCTCAGACGACGTTCACGGCGTGGTGCCCGCGTATGCGGCTGTCGTCTATTCGTTGTTGTAGGCCTGGATGGCGGTCAGCGCAATGGTATAGACGATATCGTCGACCAGCGCGCCGCGAGACAGGTCGTTCACCGGTTTGCGCAGGCCCTGCAGCATGGGGCCGACGCTGACCACGTTGGCACTGCGCTGTACCGCCTTGTAGGTGGTATTGCCGGTGTTCAGGTCAGGGAAGACGAACACCGTCGCCTGACCGGCCACCGGGCTGTCTGGCGCTTTCTGGCGGCCGACACTGGCGATGGCGGCGGCATCATACTGGAGCGGGCCGTCGAGCAACAGTCCGGGCTCGCGTTCGCGGGCCAGACGGGTTGCCTCGCGGACTTTCTCGACTTCGCTGCCGCTGCCGGAGGTGCCGGTGGAGTAGCTGATCATTGCCACGCGCGCCGGAATCCCAAAGGCTTCGGCCGAACGCGCGCTCTGGATGGCAATCTCTGCCAGATCCTCGGCGCTGGGGTCGGGGTTCACCGCGCAGTCGCCGTAGACCAGCACCTGCTCGGGCAGCAGCATGAAGAAGATCGATGACACCAGATTGTAACCGGGGGCCGTCTTGATCAGCTGAAACGCCGGGCGAATGGTGTTGGCGGTGGTGTGAATGGCGCCAGACACCAGCCCGTCGACCTCATCCAGCGCCAGCATCATGGTGCCGAGCACCACGTTGTCTTCAAGCTGTTGCAGGGCCATGGGCTCGTTCAGCCCCTTGCCCTCGCGCAGCTTGACCATGGGAGCCACGTAGCGCTCGCGCACCTGATCCGGGTCGACGATCTGCAGGCCGTCGGGCAGGGCGATGTGCTGGGCGCGGGCCACCGCTTCAACCGACTCGCGTTTGGCCAGCAGGATGCAGTTGGCGATGCCCCGGCGCTGGCAGATGGCGGCGGCCTGCACGGTGCGCGGTTCGTCGCCTTCGGGCAGCACGATGGTCTTGGCGGCGTGCTGGGCCTGGCGCACCAGCTCGTAGCGGAACGCCGGCGGCGACATGCGCTTTTCGCGTGGTGTGTCGCAGCGCTTGGCCAGCCAGACATGGTCGATATGGCTGGCGACAAAGTCGGTCACCTTTTCGGCGCGCTCGCGGTCGTCGATCGGGATCTCGCGGTTCATGCGGTCGAGCTGGGTCGCGGTGGCGAAGGTGTCGGTCGGTACGCCGAGAATTGGCAGCCCCTGGTCCAGTGCCGGTTGGCACAGTTGGATGACGCGCGGGTTGGGCTCATAGCCGCCGGTCAGCAGCAGGCCGGCCAGCGGTGTGCCGGACAGCGAGGCGAGCGAGCTGGCGATGATGATGTCATCGCGATCACCCGGAGTGACAATCAGCGCGCCAGGGCGCAGCAGGTGAATGATGTTGGGCACCGTGCGGGAGCACAGCGCCATTTCCATCACCCGGCGTTGCTGCATGTCGCCGGCATGGAAGGTGGTAGCCCTGAGCAGCTCCGCGATGTCGGAGGTGCGTGGCGCGTTCAGCTCTTCTTGCCAGGGCACGCAGCCGATCAGTCGGAAGTCGTCGGTATCGAGCCGGCTGGAGGCCTCGCGCAGGCTCTGGGCAAAGTCCTTCAGGGTGCTCTTGAGCGTCGGGCGGTCCGGGATGTCGGCGCTGGTTTCGGTGGCCAGTGCCTTTACCTTGTTGATGATCACGCCCAGCACCTTCGGATGCTTGAGGCCGCCAAAGGTCTGGGCGTTGATCTCGATACGATCGGCCAGCGTGGCGAAGTCGTCACCGTCCGGAGCAGTTACCAGAATCACGTCCGCATCCAGGCTCTTGGCCAACTGCTGGTTGATCTGGCTGGCGTAGTTGCTTTGCCGGGTGGGCACCATGCCTTCTACCACGACAACGTCAGCCTCCTGGGCGGCCTGCTGATAGCGGCTGACAATCTCTTCCAGCACCTCGTCCAGCTCGCCCATGGCGAGCTGGTGCTCTACCTGGGACAGCGTCATCGCAGGCGGCGGCGTCAGGCCAAGGGTGCGGCTGATCAACTCGCTGGAGCGCTCCGGGCCGTCGTCGCCCGGGTGTGGCTGAGCGATGGGCTTGAGAAAGTGCACCTTCAGGCCGGTGCGCTCCAGGGCGCGAATCAGGCCGAGGCTGGTGGAGGTCAGACCAACCCCAAAACCAGTGGGGGCGACAAAGAAAGTGTGCAGGCTCATGCCATTGGGCTCCTTGGCTGCGTGTCGAGCAGGGTGAGGCTCTCGTCGGCGATCTGGCGTTCCTCGTCGGTTGGTATCACCAGAATGGCCGGTGAGCCTTCGGCTTCCACCCGGCCCGCCTCGCCGCGCGGCAGCAGGCTGTTGCTGTCCGGATCCAGCTGCAGGCCCATGACGGCCAGATGTTTGACGGTCAGTGCGCGGGTCAGCGCGGAGTTTTCGCCAATGCCGCCGGTGAAGATCAGGCCGTCGATGCGCGGCAGCGCGACCGCCAGCCCGGCCAGCGAGCGGGCGAGGCGATAACAGAATACCTCGATCGCCAGCTGCGCGCCGCTGTGACCGTCGGCGCGGGCCTGTTCCAGCTCGCGCATGTCGTTGGACAACCCGGAGAGTCCGAGCAGGCCGCTTTCGCGGTTGAGCAGGTGCTCGATGCGCGGCAGGTCCCAGCCGAGTGTGCGCGCCAAGTGCGCGTGCAGGTTCGGGTCCACGTCACCGCTGCGGGTGCCCATGACCAAGCCCTCCAGCGGCGTCAGGCCCATGCTGGTATCCATGCTGCGACCATCCAGCACCGCGCAGCTGGAGCAGCCGTTGCCCAAGTGGGCGGTCAGCCAGGCGCCGGTGCCGCGTTCCTTGCCACAGAGCACGCTGGCCTGGTCGCTGACGTATTTGTGGCTGGTGCCGTGAAAGCCGTAGCGGCGCACACCGTGCACCGCGTACAGCTCGTCGGGCAGAGCGTAGCGAAAGGCGTGGGGCGGCATGCTCTGGTGGAAGGCCGTATCGAAGACAGCGAATTGCGGCGTGTCCGGTAGCAGCTTCAGGGCAGCGCGGATGCCGGTCAGGTTGGCCGGGTTGTGCAGCGGTGCCAGCGGTGCATTGGCCTGGATGCCGGCAATCACCTCGTCATCGATCTGGCGCGCGCTGGTGAAGCGTTCGCCGCCGTGTACCACGCGGTGCCCCACCGCGCTGAGCGGCTGGTCCAGGTGGGTGTCCACCAGCGGCAGCAAGGCGTCCAGCGCGGCGAGGTGATCGGCCCCGGACAGTTCCCGTTCCAGACCGTCCGAGGTGGACAGGCGAGCCTGGGCTGTATTCAGGCGCTCGGCGATCGCCTCGAAGATGGCGCCGGCGGTGTTCTCGCGGCGCAGGGCCACTTTGATGGAGGAGCTGCCCCCGTTAATGACCAGTACGAGGCGGTTTGTCATGGTACGAGCGAATTCCTTTCAGCCGAATCTGGAGTTATGGACCGCATTGAAGCCGGTGGGTTCGACCATCTTCCGGTGCCCCTCCTGTCGGGTCAAGCCGTGCGTTTCTAGGCTATAGCGCGTACACTTTGGGCTTGGGAAGTGCAGATTAATCAGCGCTTCCCCTGTTACCCCAAAACCACAGGAAAGAGATTATGCAGATTGCTGCCAACAAGGCCGTGTCCATCGACTACACCCTGACCAACGATGATGGCGAAGTGCTGGATTCGTCCGTCGGTGGTGCGCCGCTGGTCTACCTGCACGGTGCCGGCAACATCATTCCGGGTCTGGAAAAGGCGCTGGAAGGCAAGCAGAGCGGTGACGAGATCAAGGTGACTGTCGAGCCGGAAGAGGCTTACGGTGACTTCAATGCAGAGCTGATTGCGGTGCTGGGTCGCAATATGTTCGAAGGTGTCGACGAGCTGGAAGTGGGCATGCAGTTCCACGCCTCCGGCCCCGACGGCAGCATGCAGATCGTCACCATCAAGGCACTGGAAGGTGACGAAGTGACTGTCGATGGCAATCACCCGCTGGCTGGCGAGCGTCTGACCTTTGAAGTGAAGGTCGTTGAAGTGCGCGACGCCCAGGACGAAGAGATCGCTCACGGTCACGTCCACGGTGAAGGTGGTCATCAGCACTGATCGCTGATGCGCCAGAAAACCGGGCTCAGGCCCGGTTTTTTTGTATCTGCGGCTGGCTGTTCTGATAGTGCTTTATCACTAATATTTATGGTGTGTATTTATGGCTATCAGTCAAAGTTGACCGGTCGTATAGTGTTCGCATGAACGCTATCCAAGACAAACGCGCGCGCATTCTGGCCTCCGGCACCGCGGTCATGCTGCGCAAGGGCTACAACGGCACTGGAGTGCAGGAAATCACCCAGGGTGCCGGTGTACCCAAGGGGTCTTTCTATCACTACTTCGAAAGTAAGGAAGACTTTGCCATTCAGGCGCTGCACTACTACTACACGCCGCGTATCGAGCGTTTTGCCGATGCGTTGAGTGCGCCACAGCTGTCGCCGCGCGAGCGTATCCTGCGCTGTTACCGGGATCTGGTGGGGTATTTCGCCAATCAGGAGCAGCCTAGCCACCAGTGTTTTATCGGTAGCCTGTGTCACGAAATGGCAGAGGAGAGCCAACCCATCGGTTACGCTGCCAGCGCCATTCTGCAGCGCTCCAATCAGGTGTTGGCAGACTGCCTGTCCGAGGCGCAGGCTGCGGGCGAGATCGCTGCGGATCAGGACCCGGCCGCGCTGGCCGGCTTTGTCAGTGCCGCCTGGGAGGGGGCGCTGCTGCGTATGAAGGCCGACCGTCAGATCGGTCCCTTGCGCGTGTTCATTCAGCAGCTGGAGCGCTTGCTGCAGCCTTGAAAACCATTCCATAAAGACAAGACGACTGGTCAGCTTGCAGGTTGACAAGCGTTCTGGTCAGTCCGTTCAGGAGAGTATGTATGTCCACAGCCGTAACCCCGCTGTTCAAGCCCTTCACCCTGGGCAATCTGGCGCTGTCCAATCGCATCGTGATGGCGCCGATGACCCGCAACTTCTCGCCCAAGGGCGTGCCGAATCAGGCAGTGGTCGATTACTACCGTCGCCGTGCCGAATCCGGTGTGGGCCTGATCATTACCGAAGGCACCGTGGTTGATCACGCGGCGGCCAACGGCTACCCGAACGTGCCCCACTTCTACGGTGAAGACGCGCTGGCCGGCTGGAAGCAGGTTGTTGATGCGGTGCACGCCGCCGGTGGCAAGATTGCACCGCAGCTGTGGCACGTCGGCAACGTCCGTCGCCTCGGCACTGAGCCGAACGGTGATGTGCCCGGCTACGGCCCGATGGAAAAGCAGAAAGATGGCAAGGTGCTGGTCAAGGGTATGACTCAGCAGGATATCGATGACGTGGTTGCGGCCTTTGCCAAGGCTGCCAAGGATGCCAAGGACGTGGGCTTTGACGCCATTGAACTGCACGGTGCCCACGGTTACCTGATCGATCAGTTCTTCTGGGAAGGCACTAACCAGCGCGAAGATCAGTACGGCGGCAGCATGGAGAATCGTGGTCGCTTCGCGGTCGAGATCATCAAGGCCGTGCGCGCGGCTGTGGGCGCCGACTACCCGATCATCTTCCGCTTCTCCCAGTGGAAGCAGCAGGACTACACCGCACGTCTGGCGCCGACTCCCGAGCTTCTGGAGCAGTTCCTGACACCGCTGTCTGACGCTGGCGTGGACATCTTCCATTGTTCACAGCGTCGCTTCTGGGAGCCGGAGTTCGAAAGCTCCGAGCTGAACCTGGCTGGCTGGACCCGCAAGATCACCGGCAAGCCCTGCATCACCGTTGGCAGCGTGGGCCTGGACGGCGAGTTCCTGCAATTTATGGTCAACACCGACAAGGTGGCCCAGACCGCCAATATCGACGGCCTGCTTGAGCGTCTGGATGCGGACGAGTTTGATCTGGTCGCCGTTGGTCGTGCGCTGCTGGTAGATCCGCAGTGGGCTGACAAGGTACGCGAAGGTCGCTTTGACGATATCGCTCCGTTTAGCCGCGACGCGCTCAAGACCCTGGTCTGAGCCGCCGTATCAGGCAGTCCGGGCTACTTGCTCGGCACTGCCTGTGCCAACGCAGGCTGCCGCCCGGCGGCCTGCAGCAGGTAGCGCTCAAAGCGCTGCACGATGCTGCTCCAGTCCAATTGGCAGGCCCGATGCCGCGCATGCAGGCGGATACTGCGCCGCCCCTCCCTGTCTGCCGTTAGCCATTGCAGATTCTCGATAAATACCCGGTCATGGGCCACGGGCGCCAGACTGCCGCTGTACCTATCCTGAATGTGCTGGTGAGCTGCCGCCGTATCAAAGGCGCAGACTGCCAGGCCCGAGGCCATGGCTTCGGTCACCACGTTGCCAAAGGTTTCGGTCAGGCTGGGGAAGACGAAGATATCGGCGCTGGCGTAGGCTGCTGCCAGCGGCTCGCCGGTCAGTGCGCCAGTAAACACGGCGTGGGGTAGGCGGCGTTGCAGTTCAGCGCGGGCCGGGCCGTCGCCGACAATCACCAGATGCAGTTTGCGGCCGCTGGTGTCCTGGGTGCTGACCTGGTCCCAGGCCTCGGCCAGCAGCGCCAGGTTTTTCTCTGGCGACAGACGGCCTACATGCAGCATCACCAGATCGTTGTCGGCGGCGCCCCAGGTGCTGCGCAGCTCGCTGCTGCGGTGCGCGGGATGGAAGCGCCTGCAATCAACGCCGCGACCAAGCAGGCACAGGTTGTTCACGCCCAGGCGGCTCAGCTCGCGTTGTTGTGTCGAGCTGGCGACCAGCGTGCTCAACGTCTGGTTGTGAAACCAGCGCAGATAGCGCATGGCTGGCCCGTGCAGCAGCCCGAGATGGAAGTGGTCGCTGTACTGCTGGAAGTTGGTATGAAAGCCGCTGATGACCGGAATCTGCAAGCGCCGCGCGACGCGCAGCGCGGACCAGCCCAGCGGGCCCTCGGTCGCCAGATAGACGGCATCCGGGCGTTCGCGCTGCCACAGGCGACGCAACTGGTGGCCGGCCGGCAGCCCCCATTGCAGGCTGGCGTAGCCGGGGATCGGCATACCGCGTACACGGCGTTCCAGCAGGTCGCCCTGCCTGTCGCTGCCCGGGCGCTCGTCGGCCAGTGCCGGGCGTACCAGTTGCACGCGGTGCTGGCGCGCGAGCAGGCCACTGCACAGCTGGCCAAGGGTGTTGGCGACGCCGTTGATCTGCGGGGGATAGGTTTCAGTGACCAGTGCGAAGCAGCGGCCGGGCGAGTCTGGTATGGTCATGCTCCGAGTATGGACAGCCGCCATGATCGGAGCGTGACATCTTTATGACGCTTTTATGATGCTTGCTGCTCGCGCTCGCGCACCCACAGTAGGGTAGAGGCCGCCACGGCGGTCGGCATCACCAGCAGGTTGACCAGCGGAATCAGCATGCCGACATACACCGGCAGGCCAAAGCCCAGCGACAGGCTGCGGCGCGTCTGCATCCAGCGCAGCATGTCGCGAAAACCGACCTTGTCGTTATCAGCCTGATAGTCGATGTACTGCACCGCCATCATCCATACGCCAAAGGCCAGCAGCAGCGGGGAGGCGATCAGGTTCACCACCGGAATCAACGTAAGCAGCAACAGTGCCACCATGCGTGGCAGGTAGTAGAGCAGCTTGCGCAGCTCGCGGCCGACGCTGTGCGGAACCAGCATGGCGATGTCGCGCCAGCCGGTCGGCGGACTGACCTCGTTTCGCTCCTGTTCGGCGATTTTCTCCGCCAGAATGCCGTAAAACGGCGAGGCGATGATGTTGGCGACCACGCTGAAGCCAAAAAACAGCACCAGCAGGACCACCAGGGCAAACAGCGGCCACAGCAGCCATTCGACAAAGGCGGCCCAGTCCGGCAGCTGCGGCATCAGGCGCGTCATCCACAGATCGAATTGCTGAATGCCCCAGCCGATCAGTGCGCTGAACAGGATCAGATTCAGTACCAGCGGGATCAGCACAAAGCGCCGCAGGCCCGGTTGACGCAGGGTGCGCCAGCCTTCTTTGAGGTAGTCGGGGCCGCGCATGAGGTCGGTTACGTGCTTCATTGTGCCTGATCCTGGAGGGGAGTTTTCGTGCAGAATTGTGCAGTGCCTAGCCGGGCACTATAGGGGTAAACTATTTGGCTGATACAGTCTTTGCAATGTCCTAATGTGTCCGAGCGCCTTAAGCTGCGCTCCATTGTCCTGGAGAATGGGATGAGCGTTCTGGTAAACCGTGCGGCGCCGGATTTTGTCGCGCCGGCCGTGCTGGCCGATGGCAGCATCGTTGATGCCTTTGACTCAAGCAGTCTGCGTGGTCGTTATGTGGTCATGTTTTTCTGGCCGCTGGATTTCACCTTTGTCTGCCCCTCGGAAATCATTGCGCACAACAATCGCATGGACAAATTCCGCGCGCTGGGGGTTGAGGTGGTGGGGGTATCCATTGACTCGCAGTTCACCCACTTTGCCTGGCGTAATACGCCGGTTGAGCAGGGTGGTATCGGACCGGTGGATTTCACCATGGTCGCCGATGTGCGGCATGAGATTACCCGTGCCTACGGGATCGAACATGAGGACGGGGTGGCGTTGCGTGCCTCCTTCCTGATTGATCGTGCGGGTATCGTGCAGCATCAGGTGGTGAACAATCTGGCGCTGGGCCGTGAAGTGGATGAGATGATCCGCTTGGTCGAGGCGCTGCAGTTCACCGAAGAGCACGGGGAGGTCTGCCCGGCCGGCTGGCGCAAGGGTCAGAAGGGTATGCAGGCCAGTGCCGCAGGCGTTGCCAGCTATCTGGCGGAGCATGCCAGCGAGCTGTGATCGAATTCGTTTTTGGGGCAGTCACGTTGTTCCGGGGACCCCTTACCCCTGACTGCCCGTTTTATTACTGCCGCCAGTACGCTGGCGAATTGGGAGGTTTACATGTCTGAAGTGCGTCACGCCCGTCTGATCATCCTCGGCTCCGGCCCTGCTGGCTACAGCGCTGCAGTCTACGCTGCGCGCGCCAACCTCAAGCCGCTGCTGATCACCGGGATGCAGATGGGCGGTCAGCTGACCACGACCACCGAGGTGGACAACTGGCCGGGCGACGTCGAAGGCCTGCAGGGTCCCGACCTGATGGAACGGATGCGCAAGCATGCCGAGCGCTTTGAGACCGAGATCCAGTTTGACCACATCAACAAGGTCGATCTGACCAGCCGCCCGCTCAAGCTGTGGGGCGACAGCGGCGAGTATCAGTGCGATGCACTGATCATCGCCACCGGTGCGTCGGCTCGCTACCTCGGTCTGCCCTCTGAGGAGGCCTTTATGGGCAAGGGCGTGTCTGCCTGCGCGACCTGTGACGGGTTTTTCTATCGTAATCAGGACGTCTCGGTGGTGGGTGGCGGCAACACCGCGGTTGAGGAGGCCCTGTACCTGGCCAATATCGCCAAGAAGGTGACCCTGGTGCATCGCCGTGACAGCTTCCGCGCCGAGAAGATTCTGGTCGACAAGCTGATGGCCCGTGTCGCCGAAGGCAAGATCGAGCTGAAACTCAACGCCACGCTGGACCAGGTGCTGGGTGACGACAGTGGCGTGACCGGCATGCGCATCGCCCTGAACGGCGGCGGCACTGAGGACATTGCCCTGGCAGGGGTCTTTATTGCCATCGGCCACACGCCCAATACCGGCCTGTTCGAAGGGCAGCTGGAGATGAAAGACGGCTACCTGAAAATCAACAGCGGCACTGAAGGTAATGCCACTCAGACCAATATTCCGGGTGTGTTTGCCGCAGGCGATGTCGCCGACCACGTTTACCGTCAGGCGATCACCTCTGCTGGTGCTGGCTGCATGGCGGCGCTGGATGCGGAGCGGTTCCTCGACGAGCTGTAATCTGATGGTCCGAAACCCCGCCTCGACGGTCGCGTCGAGGCGGGGTTTTTGCTTGGCAGGAGGCGGGGTAAATGGAAGAGTGGATCATGGTGATCGGGCTGACGCTGATGGCTGGCATGGCGATGCCGGCGGGAGCCCTGCTGGCCGGCGTGGAGTCCATCCGACCCAACTGGCTGGATGAAGAGCGTCGCCACGGCATTATCGCCTTCGGTGGCGGTGCTTTGTTGTCGGCGGTGGCGCTGGTGCTGGTGCCCGAGGGGATCGAGGTGCTGTCGCCCGCCAGTTCCGCATTCTGGTTTGTCCTTGGCGGAGCGGCCTTCATGGGGCTGGATCTGCTGCTTTATCGCATCAACACCCCGGCCAGTCAGTTGGCCGCCATGCTGTCCGACTTTATTCCCGAGTCCATCGCCCTTGGCGCCGCCTTCGCCGCTGGGGGTTCCGGTGGGGTGCTGCTGGCCTGCCTGATGATGCTGCAGAATCTGCCCGAAGGCTTTAACGCCTGTCGTGAGCTGCGTGCCAGTACCCACTACGCTGTGCGCAGGGTAACCGCGCTGTTTGCCCTCATGGCCTTGCTTGGCCCGCTGTGTGGCCTGCTCGGCTACGGCTGGCTGGCGCAATTCCCGAGCGTTGTTGCGGGGGTAATGCTGTTCGCCGCCGGCGGTATCTGCTATTCAGTATTTCAGGACATCGCGCCGCAGGCGAAGATTGATCGTCACTGGGCGCCGCCCATGGGCGCGGTGCTCGGTTTTGTGCTGGGGATGGTCGGTCATCAGTTGACGATGGCCTGAGCCTGCCAGCGTTTACCGGTCGCCTCTGTCCCTCTGCGGTGACGGCGGTGACCTCACTGAAAAGGAATATCGTTATGAAAACCCTCTCTGCCCTGGCCGCCGCTGGTCTGCTTGTGGTCGCTGGCAACGCTGCTGCCAGCAGCTTCGTCGGCACCACCGATACCATCGGCTCTTCGCTTGCTAATAGCGTAGAAGGCACCAGTGATGCCTCCACTGGCGGCAACAACAAGGTGTTCATGCAGGCGCGTGATGATGCCGCCAGCTTTGTTGCCAGCAACGGCGCGATTCGTGGCGTTCAGCTGGAAGCAGCGCTGCAGCACCTGCGTGCCCAGCAGCCGGGCCTGGAGGCCAGTGACATGCAGCTGGCCGAGGATATTCTCGCGCGGTGAGGCGCGCTTGCTGCGGCGCCATGCGCCTGGTGCGTGTGGGGCTGCAGCTGTGGCTGCTGACGGCTGCGCCGGTCTATGCCGAGTTGCGTCTGGTCGCGGAGCTGGATGGTCTGGATGCGCAGCAGCAGGTATTTACCCGGGAGCTGCTGCGTTCGACCGAGCAGCATCTGCCGCCAACGCTTCGTGCCCGCCTGCACGACGTCTCGGTACGCTGGGCTAGTTCGCTACCCGCGAAAGTCAGTGGCAAAGCGACCACAGACGGTCGTCTGCTGCTGAATCGACGGCTGCTGATGCAGCGTGATCAGGCGCTGGCATTGCGTACGCTGGTGCATGAAGTGGTGCATCTGTACGACCGACTGGGTCCGCCGGCCAGGCTGCACTGGTATTGCGCCGGGCGTCTGCAGGTGCAGGGGGCTGTGGGCCTGCCGGCTGAGTGCCGGGGGCAGGGCGAGCGCCGGTTTCGTTTGAGCGACGACCCGCGCTTGCTGGATCTGGCCGGTTGGCCCGAGCGGGTCGGGATGCGTGGCCAGCGTGAGGCTAACAACGCCCGTACGCTGCGCTCCCCGGATGCCTATGAGCTGGATAGCCCCGCCGAATTTGTCGCCGTCAACGCAGAGTACTTTCTGCTGGACCCGGATTACGCCTGCCGCCGGTCGGCGCTGCACGCCTACTTCACTGCGCACTTTGAAGGCTGGTCGCCGGAGGCGGCTGCCTGTGCCGACAGCTATCCCTATCTGAATGCCGCCAGCGGCCCCGATCAGCCCGTGGTTGGCTGGCTTGATCCGGAGCGTATCTATGCCGTGCATTACCTGCTGGCTGAGCCTAACGAGGAGTGGGCGAGCCGCTGGGGGCACAGCATGCTGCGGCTGGTGATCTGCGCGCCGGGTCGTGCGCGTGGCCCGGACTGCATGCTCGATCTGGACCAGCACTTGGTGCTGTCTTTCCGCGCCTTCGTCCAGGACGTGCAGCTATCGCACTGGGACGGGCTGGTAGGGAATTATCCTTCCCGCCTGTTCATGCTGCCGCTGGCTCAAGTGGTGGATGAATATACCAAGCTTGAGCTGCGCGCCTTGCGTTCCGTGCCTCTGTTGCTGAGCCGAGAGCAGATTGCCGGCGTGGCGCAGCAGAGCGCCATGCTGCACTGGAGCTATGACGGGCGTTACTACTTTGTCAGCAATAACTGTGCAGTCGAGACACTCAAGCTGTTACGCACCGGGACCGACAGCCCGAAGCTGCTGGATCTCGACAGTCAGACGCCGATAGGGCTGCTGCAGGCGCTGCAGGCACGGAGCATGGCTGATGCCAGCGTGCTGGATGACCCGGCCGAGGCGCTGCGGCTGGGCTATCGCTTTGATTCCTATGCCGAGCGTTACCAGCAGATATTCCAGCCGCTGCGCGCCGAGCTGGGCTTGCCTGCCGAGGAGGTCGAACACTGGCTGGCACTGCCGCCCGCCGAGCGCCGGCCCTGGTTTGCTGCTGCGGATCTGCGCGCGAGCGCCGGCTTGTTGTTGCTGGAGCAGGCCGCCGTGCGACGGGAGCTGCTGGCCGCACAGCACAGTCTCAAACTGCGCTATCTGGACGGCGACGCGGAGGAGGCCATGCGTGAGGCCGGTGACCTGATTGGTCAGTTGCTGCTGGAGCGCGGTTTTCTCAGTCGGCCGGCTGATCTCCTGCCCGAGGGTTACGGGTTGCCGCAAGCACGCGAGTGGCGAATGCTGGAAGCACGTTCGCAGCAGCGAGGCGCAGCGTTGCTGCAGTTGGAAAAGAGGCTGGACGCGGTATTGCCGGCGCTGCTGTCTGCTGCCCAGCAGGCACGCTTGCAGGGCGGGCTGGATAATCTGCAGCTGTTACGCGAACGCATCAAGGCGCTGAGAGGTGAGCAATAGTCAGGGGGATGGCTCCATTCACAGAACGCGAATGGTGCCCCGAGGGAGAATCGAACTCCCACTCTGTTACCAGAAACGGATTTTGAATCCGTCGCGTCTACCAATTCCGCCATCGGGGCTTGCCGGGCGCAGTGGCTGCGCAAGACAGGCGCGGAGTATAAGGAGCCGGAATGGCTGTGGTCAATCCTGTTGGCGACTGACAGATCGCGAATGTGGTGGTTTTCCGCTACTATAGCGGCCCTTTTTTCTGCCATTTCGGATCCGCTTGCCGCATGCGCCTCAGTGATTTTGATTTTGAGCTGCCCGACGACCTGATCGCCCGCCACCCGCTGGCCGAGCGGCGTGGCAGCCGTTTGCTGTGTCTGGACGGGCCAAGTGGCACGCTTGAACACCGTCTGTTCGTGGACCTGCTGGAATACCTGCGCCCGGGTGACCTGATGGTGTTCAACAATACGCGGGTCATTCCGGCGCGGTTGTTTGGTCGCAAGGCCACGGGCGGCGCGCTGGAAGTCTTGGTCGAGCGGGTGCTGGATGAATATCGGGTGCTGGCGCATATTCGTTCCAGCAAGTCGCCCAAGCCCGGCAGCCAGATTGTGATTGATGGCGGCGCCGAGGCCGAGATGGTCGCCCGGCATGATGCCTTGTTCGAGCTGAGCTTTGCCGAGCCGGTGCTGCCGCTGCTGCAGCGCGTTGGTCATATGCCGCTGCCGCCCTATATCGATCGTCCTGATGAGGATGCCGATCGCGAGCGCTATCAGACGGTTTATGCCAAGCGCGAAGGCGCGGTGGCAGCGCCCACTGCCGGCCTGCACTTTGATCAGCCGCTGCTCGACGCCATCGCCGGGCTGGGTGTGGAAACCGCCGAGGTGACCCTGCACGTTGGCGCCGGTACCTTTCAGCCGGTGCGCGTCGAGAAGATTGAAGAGCACGTCATGCATCAGGAATGGCTGGAGGTTACGCCCGAGGTCGTGGCTGCGGTTGAGGCCTGCAAGGCGCGGGGCGGGCGAGTGATTGCCGTGGGCACCACCAGCGTGCGCTCGCTCGAGTCGGCAGCGCGCGACGGTGAGCTCAAGCCCTTCAGTGGCGACACCGACATCTTTCTGTATCCCGGTCGGCCGTTCCATGTGGTGGATGCGCTGGTCACCAATTTCCATTTGCCCGAGTCGACGCTGCTGATGCTGGTGTCGGCCTTTGCCGGTTACCCGGAAACCATGGCCGCCTACCGCGCAGCCGTGGCCGAGAAGTACCGTTTTTTCAGCTACGGTGATGCCATGTTCATCACCCGCAACCCGGCCCCGACCGGCCCTGAGGTATCGTCATGAGTCATATGTCCTTTGAACTGCTTGCCACCGATGGCAAGGCGCGCCGCGGGCGTCTGACCTTTCCGCGTGGGGTGGTGGAAACCCCGGCGTTCATGCCGGTGGGCACTTACGGCACGGTCAAGGGTATGTTGCCGCGTGACATCGAGGCCATTGGCGCGCAAATCATCCTCGGTAACACCTTTCATCTGTGGCTGCGCCCGGGTACCGAGGTGATCAGCAAGCACGGCGACCTGCATGACTTCATGCAGTGGCAGGGGCCGATTTTGACTGACTCTGGCGGCTTTCAGGTGTTTAGTCTTGGCGCCATGCGCAAGATCAAGGAGGAGGGGGTGTACTTCTCCTCACCGGTTGACGGTGCCAAGGTGTTCATGGGGCCGGAAGAGTCCATGCAGGTCCAGCGCGCGTTGGGCTCAGACATCGTGATGATCTTCGACGAATGCACGCCTTACCCCGCTGACGTCGATACCGCGCGCCGCTCCATGGAGCTGTCGCTGCGCTGGGCCAAACGTTCCAAGCAGGCGCATGGTGACAATCCTTCGGCACTGTTCGGCATTATCCAGGGCGGCATGCACGAAGAGTTGCGTCTGCGCTCGCTCGAAGGGCTGAGCGAGATCGGTTTTGACGGTCTGGCCATTGGCGGTCTGTCGGTCGGCGAGCCGAAGGAAGAAATGATCCGCGTACTGGATTTTCTGCCCGGCCACATGCCGCCGGAAAAACCTCGTTACCTGATGGGAGTAGGCAAGCCCGAAGATCTGGTGGAAGGTGTGCGTCGCGGCGTGGACATGTTCGATTGCGTGATGCCCAGCCGCAATGCGCGTAACGGCCATCTGTTCACCGAGGCGGGCGTGATCAAGATTCGCAACGCGGTGCACCGCCATGACGAGTCGCCGCTGGACCCCGCATGCGATTGCTATACCTGCCAGCACTTCTCCCGCGCCTATCTGCATCACCTGGACAAGTGCGGCGAAATGCTGGGCAGCATGCTCAATACCATCCATAACCTGCGGCATTATCAGCGGCTTATGGCAGGTTTGCGCGGTGCCATCCAACAGGGTACATTGAGCGCCTTTGTGGATAACTTCTACGCCAAACTGGGCCGGCCGGTACCGCCGCTGGAGCCCTGAGCGTCCGCGGATGTGATCAGCGCAGCCCGGCGCTTGAATAGTGTCCGAAGCGCCCCCATAACCGATTTTTCGCAGTTCAATAACAGGAGCGTCACATGAGCTTTTTCATCCCCGCCGCCATGGCACAGTCAGCAGGCGGAGCCGCACCGGCGGGTTCCGGTTTCGAGTGGATTTTTCTGATCGGCTTCGTGGTCATTTTCTATCTTATGATCTGGCGCCCGCAGGCCAAGCGCGCCAAGGAGCACAAGAATCTGCTGGCCGGTCTGTCCACAGGTGATGAAGTGGTAACCGGCGGTGGCATCCTGGGTAAAGTGAAAAAGGTGACCGACGAGTTCGTGGTACTGGAAGTCGGCGACAGCCAGGAACTGAAGTTCCAGAAAGGCTCGATCGTGGCCGTGCTGCCCAAGGGCACGCTGAAAGCCATCTAATCCCCTCGTAGACCTCCGTTCCGGGCGCCGATCAGGCGCCCGGACTGCTTCAGGCCCTGATATGCTCAATCGTTACCCCCTCTGGAAATACCTGCTGATCGTGGCCGTGCTGGCGCTGGGCCTGATCTATGCAATGCCCAACCTGTATCCGGATGATCCGGCCATTCAGATTTCCGGCGCCAGCTCCACGCTGGAAATCCAGCAGTCCGATCTCGACCGTATCGAGCAGGCGCTGGCCGCCGCCAACCTGCCGACCAAAGGCACGGAGCTCGGCACCAATGGCCGCTCAGGCCTGGTGCGTCTGGTCAATCGCGCTGATCAGCTGAAGGCGCAGGATGTGGTGCGCGACGCGCTGGGGCGCGATTATGTGGTGGCGCAGAATCTGGCGCCGACCACGCCCGAGTGGCTGAGCAATATCGGTGCTGGTCCAATGACGCTGGGCCTGGACTTGTCCGGTGGTGTGCACTTCCTGCTGCAGGTGGACATGGACAAGGCCATTGAGTCGCGGGTTAACGTCTACCAGAGCGAGATTCGCGGCCTGATGCGTACCGAGGGCCTGCGCTATCGCAGTCTGCCAACCCAGGGCAACACCCTGCAGTTTGGCTTTGCTGATGAAGATCAGCGCAGCGAGGCGCGCCGCCTGATTACCCGGCAGTACAATCAGTTCACGCTGGAAACTGCCGAGCGTCAGGAGCAATACGTTCTGCAGCTGACGCTGACCGAGGCGGAGATTGCCGCCATTCGCGATTACGCGGTGAACCAGAACCTGACCACCGTACGCAACCGGGTTAACGAATTGGGTGTGGCCGAGCCACTGGTGCAACGTCAGGGTGCTGATCGCATCGTGGTCGAGTTGCCGGGCGTGCAGGACACCGCTGAAGCCAAGCGCGTACTGGGCAAGACCGCCAACCTGGAGTTTCGTCTGGCTGCCGAGCCGGACGCGCCCCGTGCGACCACCGAGTCCTTTCCCTTCCGTAGCGGCGAAGGACGCGTCGCAGACGTCGAGCGCAGCATCATCATTACCGGTGACCAGGTTACCGATGCGCAAGCCAACTACGACGAAAACGGTCGCCCGCAGGTCAACATCAACCTCGATAGTCACGGCGGCGAGCTGATGAACCGCGCCACGCGCAGCAACATTGGGCGCGGCATGGCGGTGCTGTTTATCGAGCAGCGTCAGATCAGCCGTACGGTTACCGAAGAGGTTGATGGCGTGATGCAGGAGGTCGAGGTTCCGGCCTTTGTCGAAGAGAAGTCGATCATCAGTCTGGCGACCATTCAGAGCGCGCTGGGTACCCAGTTCCGCATTACCGGTCTGGATTCGCCGGCCGAGTCTTCCGAACTGGCGCTGCTGCTGCGTGCCGGTGGTCTGGCGGCGCCCATGCACTTTGTCGAAGAGCGCACCATCGGCCCGAGCCTGGGGGCAGAAAACATTGCCAAGGGTGTGACCGCGACCCAGGTCGGCTTTATCGCCGTTCTGGTGTTCATGATCATCATCTACCGCGCCTTTGGTGTGTTTGCCAGCATCGCCTTGAGCTTCAACCTGATCCTGCTGATTGCGTTGATGTCCATGTTGGGGGCTACCCTCACGCTGCCGGGTATCGCCGGTATCGTGCTGACGCTGGGTATGGCGGTCGACGCCAACGTGCTGATCTTCTCGCGTATCAGGGAAGAGATATTTAACGGCATGTCGCCCCAACGTGCGGTGCACGAAGGTTTCGACAAGGCCTTCTCGGCGATTATCGACGGCAACCTGACGACCCTGCTGGTGGGTGTGATTCTGTTCGCCATGGGCTCGGGGCCGATCAAGGGCTTTGCCGTCACCCTGTCGCTGGGGATCGTGACCTCGATGTTCAGTGCCATTATGGTGACCCGCGCCATGGTCAACCTGGCCGTTGGCGGTCGCGATGTGAAGAAGCTGTGGCTCTGAGGAATACGCAATGAACATCAATAGAACTATCAATTTCCTCGGCCTGCGCAAGTTCTTCTTTGGCGTAGCTGTCGTGCTGATGATTGCCTCGCTGGGCAGTCTGGTCGTCAAGCAGCTGAATCTGGGCTTGGACTTCACCGGCGGTGCGCTGGTTGAGCTTAACTACAGTGAAGCGGCTGACCTGGAAGATATTCGTCTTACCCTGCGTGAAAACGGCTGGGACGACGCGGTTGTGCAGAACTTTGGCGCTTCCACCGATGTGCTGATCCGGTTGCCCAGTGATGACCCGAATCTGGGTAATCAGGTGGCGGACATGGTCAAGCGCGCCGAAGGTGGCGAGGTCGTGGTCAAGCGAGTCGAGTTTATCGGGCCGCAGGTCGGCGAGGAGCTGCGTGACCAGGGCGGCCTGGGCATGCTGCTGGCCATTGGCGGCATTCTGCTTTATGTGTCCCTGCGCTTTCAGATGAAGTTTGCAGTCGCGGCCATTCTGGCTCTGGTGCACGACGTGATCTTCACCCTGGGGTTCTTTGCCTTCTTCGGTTTGTCCTTCGACTTGACCGTACTGGCAGCCCTGCTGGCGGTGATTGGTTACTCGTTGAACGACACTATCGTGGTGTTTGACCGTGTTCGCGAGAATATCCGGGCGATGCGGCACACCGATCTGGTGGAGATCATCAATGTCTCCACCACCCAGACCCTGGGGCGGACGCTGGCAACCTCGTTCTCGACCATTCTGGTGCTGCTGGCGCTGTTCTGGTTTGGTGGCGAGAATATCCATGGCTTCGCGACCGCGCTGTTGATCGGCGTGGGTGTGGGCACCTACTCGTCCATCTATGTGGCTGGCGGCCTGCTGGTGACGATGAAGCTCACCCGCGAAGACCTGATCCCGCCGCAGGTGGAAGAGGCGGTCGACGAAAGGCCCTGAGCGCAGGCGTTGCCTGCGCAGCTGCAAGCTGCAAGAAAACCCGTGCCGGAACTGAATCCGGCGCGGGTTTTTGCTTTTCTGGGTGGCTTGAAGCTTGCGGCTTGTAGCTTGCAGCTCAAAAAAAGGCCCACACCGGTCAGGATGTGGGCCTCTTTGTTCTGCCCCGTACGGCCAGCTTGCCGCTTGAGGCTTACAGCTTGTAGCTTGTCTATTTACATCTTCATGCTGGGCGTCAGGTGCGGCTGGATGGCGGTCAGCACGGCCTTGAAGCATTTGGGGTTGCCGGCAACGATCTGGCCCTTCTCCAGGAACTGGTGGCCACCGTTGAAGTCGCTGCACAGACCGCCTGCTTCCTGAATCAGCAGGGCGCCGGCGGCCATATCCCACTCGGCCAGGCCGAATTCCCAGAAGGAGTCAAAACGGCCTGCGGCCACGTAGGCCAGATCGAGGCTGGCGGCGCCGGCCCGGCGGATACCGGCGGTCTGGCCGACCAGGCTGCGGAACATGCCCAGGTAGTTGTCCAGTGAGTCAATCTGGTTGGCGCGGAACGGGAAGCCGGTGCCCAGCAGCGCGCCGTCCAGGGTCTTGCGGGTGCTGACGCGCAGGCGGCGGCCGTTCAGCGCTGCACCGCGACCGCGGCTGGCGGTGAACTCTTCCTGACGGATCGGGTCCAGCACCACGGCGTGCTCGGTGCGACCTTTTACGCGGCAGGCGATGCTGACAGCAAAGTGCGGGACGCCGCGAATGAAGTTGGTGGTGCCGTCCAGTGGGTCAATGATCCAGACGGTGTCGGCGCCGTCGCCGTGGCCAGGTTGGAAGCCGCTTTCCTCCGCCTGGATGCTGTGGTCAGGGTAGGCCTTGCGCAGTTGGCTGATGATGGCCTGCTCGGCGGCGCGATCCACTTCCGACACATAATCGCGCGCGTCCTTTTCGTCCACGGTGAGCACATCAAGGCGTTCCATGGAACGGTAAATGAGCTCTCCTGCGCTGCGCGCGGCACGCAGGGCGATATTCAGCATGGGCTGCATAGGGCTATGTCTCTGTCGGGGGAATGATGAAAAGCCGGAAATTGTAGCAGAAGTGTAGGTGAACAGAAATGGATCATGGCTATCGCAGCAAGGCTTTTGTAAGATGCAGGGTCCATTTTCTGGCGTGAAGGGTCCGCTGTGCTTAATAACGTGCGTGTGGTGTTGGTCAACACCAGTCATCCCGGCAACATTGGCGGCGCCGCCAGGGCCATGAAGAATATGGGGTTGAATCAGCTGGTGCTGGTCGATCCGGTGCGCTTTCCGGACCCTGATGCCAACTCGCGCGCATCGGGCGCGGATGATCTGCTGAGTAATGCGCGGATTGTCGCGACCCTGGATGAGGCTATTGCCGACTGCACCTTGGTCATGGGTACTAGTGCGCGAGATCGCCGTATCCCCTGGCCCGTGGTTGACCCGCGTGAGGCGGCGGATCTGGTGTTGGATCAGTCGGCGCTGCCCGAGGCGCAGATTGCGCTGGTCTTCGGTCGCGAGGACTCGGGGCTGACCAGTGACGAACTGCAGCGCTGTCAGTATCACGTACATATTCCCTCCATGCCTGATTTCAGCTCGCTGAATCTGGCTGCGGCGGTGCAGGTGCTGGCTTATGAGCTGCGCATGCAGGGGCTGCAGCGCGAGGGCGCACCGACCAAGATGCACAAGGTCGAGACCACGGCGGTCTTTAATGAAATTCCGGCGACGGCGGGGGAGTTGGAGCAGTTTTATCAGCATCTGGAGCAGGTGCTGGTTGAAATCGGCTTCCATGACCCTCAGAAACCACGGCAGCTGTTGCCGCGTTTGCGTCGCCTCTACGGGCGGGTGCACCTTAATCGGATGGAAATGAACATCCTGCGTGGCATCTTGACCGAAACCCAAAAAGCCATCGGCGTAAAAGCGGCCGGTGAGCGGAGATCCTGACCATGTTTGCTCGGATGAAAGAAGATATCGCCAGCGTATTCCACCGTGACCCTGCCGCGCGCAACACGCTGGAAGTGCTGACCTGCTATCCCGGCTTGCATGCGGTCTGGCTACACCGTGTGGCGCATGCGCTGTGGGTGCGCCGTGCCTTTTTGCTGGCACGTATGGTCTCGCACCTGGCGCGCTGGCTGACCGGGATCGAAATTCACCCTGGCGCCCAGATCGGTCGCCGCTTTTTTATCGACCACGGCTTTGGTGTGGTGATCGGTGAAACCACCGAAATCGGCGACGATGTCACGCTCTATCAGGGCGTAACCCTGGGTGGCACGAGCTGGGATCAGGGTAAACGTCACCCAACGCTGGAAGACGGTGTGGTCGTGGGCGCCGGTGCCAAGGTGCTTGGGCCTTTCACGGTCGGAGCGGGTGCCAAGATCGGCTCCAACGCGGTGGTCACCAAGGCGGTGCCGGCCGGTGCCACGGCGGTGGGTATTCCGGGGCGGATTATTCCCAAAGAGCCGGAGCCTGAGGCCAAGACAGAGCAGCAGGTCAAGCGTGAGGCGATGGCCGAGAAGCTGGGCTTTGATGCCTATGGTGTGAGTCGCGACATGCCGGATCCGGTGGCTCGTGCCATCGGTCAGATGCTCGACCATATGCATGCGGTGGACAGCCGACTGGAGGGCATGTGCAAGGCGCTCAGCGAGCTGGGTAGTGACTACTGCGCCAAAGAGTTGCCAACCCTGGGTGGCGAGGATTTCGAGTTGCTTAAGGATGAGTCGCAACCGTCGGTTGAAGTGGACGCTGCCAGCGACAGCAAGGCCTGAGGTGATATGAAACAGCCTATTTATCTGGATTATGCGGCGACCACGCCGGTTGATCCGGCGGTAGCCGAGAAGATGATTGCCTGCCTGACCATGGACGGCAACTTTGCCAACCCGGCTTCGCGCTCGCACGTCTACGGCTGGAAGGCCGAGGAGGCGGCAGAGAATGCCCGTCGTCAGGTGGCGGATCTGGTGGGTGCAGACCCGCGCGAGATTGTCTGGACCTCCGGTGCCACCGAATCGAACAATCTGGCCATCAAGGGCATGGCTCATGCGCTCAGCGCGCGCGGCCGTCATCTGGTCACCTCGACTATCGAGCACAAGGCGGTGCTCGACTGTTTCAAGCAGTTGGAGCAAGAGGGGTACGAGGTCACCTGGCTGCAGGCTGACGCCAGCGGCGTAATTGCGCCCGAGCAGTTGCGCTCAGCGCTGCGCGAGGACACGGTGCTGGTCTCGCTGATGCACGTGAACAACGAGATTGGCACGATCAACGATATTCGCGCGCTGGGCGAGCTGGCTCAGGACGCTGGTGCCGTGTTTCATGTCGATGCGGCGCAGTCGACCGGCAAGTTGCCGATTGACCTGAAGACCCTGCCGGTCGATCTGATGTCCTTCAGCGCTCACAAGACCTACGGTCCCAAGGGGGTGGGTGCGCTGTTTGTGCGGCGCGGCCTGATGCCGCGGCCGCAGGCGCAGATTCACGGTGGCGGCCACGAGCGTGGGTTGCGCTCGGGTACGCTGGCAACCCATCAGCTCGTTGGTATCGGCGCTGCGTTCGAGCTGGCCGGCCAGGTGCGCGAGCAGGAGAACGCACGTATCACGGAGCTGCGTGATGCGCTGCTTGCAGGATTGGAGGGGCTTGATGGGGTTAGCCTTAATGGCAGTGCCGAGTTACGCGTACCGCATAATCTCAATCTGGCCTTCGCCGGTGTGGATGGCGAGCTGCTGCTGCTGTCGCTCAAGGAGCTGGCGCTGTCCAGCGGGTCAGCCTGTACCTCGGCCGCCGTCGAGCCGTCGTACGTGCTGCGCGGCATCGGCCTGAGCGATGAGTTGGCCCATAGCTCCATTCGTCTGTCGTTGGGGCGTTATACCAGCCTGGAAGACGTGCAGCGCGCCGCCCAGGTCATCTGTCAGGTGGTGCCGCGCCTGCGTGCAAGCTGACGGTCCGCCGTCAGCTATGCTGCTGTTATCTATTTGTCTTTAACCTGCGTATAATCCGTAGGTTAACCATCTTTTGTAATTTCATTCTGTAACTATCTGTCTGGAGAGTTTTATGGCCGTTGAACGCACCCTGTCCATCATCAAGCCCGATGCCGTTGCCAAGAACGTCATTGGCGAGATTCTGACCCGTTTTGAGCAGGCTGGTCTGCGCGTTGTCGCAGCCAAGATGGTTCAGCTGTCCCAGGCCGATGCCGAAGGTTTCTACGCCGAGCACAAAGAGCGTCCCTTCTTCAAGGATCTGGTTGGCTTCATGACCTCTGGCCCGGTTGTTGTACAAGTGCTGGAAGGTGAAGGCGCGGTACTGAAGAACCGTGACCTGATGGGCGCTACCAACCCGAAGGAAGCCGCTGCCGGTACCATCCGCGCCGACTTCGCCGAGTCCATCGATGCCAACGCCGTGCACGGTTCCGACTCCACCACTTCCGCTGCCCGTGAAGTGGCTTACTTCTTCGCCGAAACCGAACTCTGCCCGCGCTAAGGCCGGGTCTGGTTCTCTCAGCCGAGTGATGTGATCGCCATGACCGATACCACCAGCAAGACCAATCTGCTGGGTCTGACACAGCAGAAACTGGAAGCTTTCTTCGAGGGATTGGGAGAGAAGCGTTTTCGTGCCGGCCAGGTCATGAAATGGATGCATCACTATGGCGTGGACAACTTCGATGACATGACCAATATCGGCAAGGCCCTGCGCGAAAAGCTCAAGGCCAATGCCGAGATTCGTGGCCCCGAGGTTGTCAGCGAAGATATCTCCCGCGACGGCACACGCAAGTGGGTCGTCCGGGTTGCCTCGGGCAGTTGCGTCGAGACCGTGTACATTCCGCAAAACGGACGCGGCACCCTGTGTGTCTCCTCCCAGGCGGGTTGTGCACTGGATTGCAGCTTCTGCTCGACCGGCAAGCAGGGCTTCAACAGCGATCTGACCGTGGCCGAGATCATTGGCCAGGTGTGGATTGCCAGCAAGTCCTTCGGTTCTATTCCGGCAACCGCCGACCGTGCCGTCACCAACGTGGTGATGATGGGCATGGGTGAGCCGCTACTGAATTACGACAACGTCGTGGATGCCATGACGTTGATGATGGATGACCTGGGCTACGGTATTTCCAAGCGCAAGGTGACGCTGTCCACCTCGGGCGTGGTGCCGATGATCAACAAGCTGGCCGAGGATATGGACGTTGCCCTGGCGCTGTCGCTGCACGCGCCGAACAACGCGTTGCGCAATCAGCTGGTGCCGTTGAACAAGAAGTATCCGCTGGAAGTATTGCTGCCGGCCTGCAAGAGCTACATCGCCGGGCTTGGCGAAAAGCGTTCGCTGACCGTCGAGTACACCCTGCTTAAGGGCGTCAATGACCAGCCCGAGCACGCCGCCGAGATGATCGAGCTGCTGCGCGATATCCCGTGCAAGATCAACCTGATCCCCTTCAACCCCTTCCCGCATTCCGGTTACGAGCGACCCAGCAACAATGCCATTCGCCGTTTCCAGGACCTGTTGCACAACGCCGGTTATAACGTCACTGTGCGTACAACGCGCGGTGAAGACATCGATGCCGCCTGCGGTCAGCTGGTGGGGCAGGTGATGGACCGCACCCGACGCAGCGAGCGCTACATTGCGGTGCGTCAGCTGGCGGCCGATGCCACTGACGCGAGCGAGCGCAATCAGCGCAACGCGGGTTAAACACTCAAGCCGGAAAGGATGTTGACATGAGCAAGCCAAGCGCCGCGATCCTGCTACTCAGCCTGCTGCTGGCAGGCTGTGTCACGACGGGAGACAAGCCTCGCAAGGTAGACCCTGAGGCGGCGCGTGATGCCTACATCCAGCTGGGCATAGGCTATCTGCAAAAGGGCGAAACCGAACGTGCCAAGCAGCCGCTGAGCGAAGCCCTCAAACTTGATCCGCGCTCGGCATCGGCCAATATGGTGCTGGCGCTGGTGTTTCAGCAGGAGGGAGAGTATCCCGCTGCCGAGCAGCATTTCCGCGCTGCACTGTCGGCCGACCCTGCCAATGCCCGTATTCTCAACAACTACGGCGCCTTTCTGCTGGATCGCGAGCGTTATGCCGAGGCGCTGAGCTATTTCCAGAAGGCGGCGGAAGATACCCTGTACAGCGAGCGTTCGCGTGTGTTTGAGAACATGGGTATCACCTACATGCGCATGGGCGATGCCGCCTCGGCGCGCGAGAATCTGGAGCGCTCGCTGCGGCTGAACGGCCGCCAGCCGCGGGCATTGTTTGAACTGGCACAATTGGAGTTTGATGCTGGTGAATTTGTCCCGGCGTGGAACCATTATCGCCGCTTCGACCAGCTGTCCACTCAAAACGCCGCCAGCCTGTGGCTTGGCGTGCGTCTGGCCCGTCGATTTGAAGATCACAGCAGCGCTGTCAGCTACGGCCTGCAACTCAAACGCCTTTATCCCAACAGTCCCGAAGCGAAAGCGCTTGTGGAGTCCGAATAGTCATGAGTTCCGAGCGTCATGATGCAATGGCAGGCATGGCAGAAACTGGTTCCTTGGGTAGCCCTGGGCAAACACTGCGTGAAGCGCGTGAGGCGCGCGGCATGTCTGTTGCCGAGGTGGCGCAGGAGCTCAAGATTTCCCGCCAGGCGGTAGAGCGTCTGGAGCAGGGGCAGTATGACAGCCTGCCCGGCGATACCTTTGCGCGCGGCTACATTCGCAGTTACGCGCGTCTCATGGGGATGGATCCGGCGCGTCTGGCGCTGGCCTTCGACCGTGAGCGCGGTATCGAGGTGCGTGAGCGCAGCGTGAGCAGCATCACCCGCGTTGAGCCGCCGAGTCGCAGTGGCCGGACCTTGATGTGGTGGAGTTCGGTGCTGATTGTCGTGGCGTTGGTGTTGTCTGCACTGTGGTGGTACGAAACCAGTCAGCCGACGCTTGCTCCGCTGCCTGAGCTGGACGAGCTGGACTCGCAGACCTTGCTGGACGATGTTGAGGTTGATGCGATCACCTTGCCCGAATCCATCGCGGAGCAAACCGACGGCGTAACCGCCGATCTGCTGCCCGCTGAATCCGCGGGGACTTCGACCGAAGCTGAAGCTGAGCCGAGCGACGCGCCGGCCGCCGCAAACAATGACGCGCCGGCTCAAGCAGCCGCCTCGCAGGACGTTGAAAACGACGCTGCCGAGGTTGCGGCAGCCGGCGCTGCGTCAACTGAAACGGCCGCTCCGGCCAGCAGCGCTGGCCTGGTGCTGAGCGTTGCTGCTGACTGCTGGGTCCAGGTGTCTGCTGCGGACGGCCGCGTACTGCACAGCGCCTTGATGCGTGAAGGGCAGACGCTTGAGTTGCCGCCCTCCGGGGCGCTCGATCTGGTTATTGGCGATCGCAGCGCGGTCACCGCGATTCGTTTCCAAGGACATTCCGTCACACTGCCGCCGCAGGGGCGTTCGGGCGTTGTCCGCATGCGCCTGGGCGAGTAGGAGGTCAGTCAGTTATGCAGCATCAGTCGCCCGTCAAACGGCGCGTTTCCCGGCAGATCAAGGTCGGTTCGGTTCTGGTTGGCGGTGATGCGCCAATCTCGGTACAGAGCATGACCAACACCGAAACCTGCGACGTCGCCGCTACCGTGGCACAGATACGGCGCCTGGAAGAGGTGGGCGCCGATATCGTGCGGGTCTCGGTGCCGAGTATGGAGGCAGCCGAGGCTTTTGGTGAAATCCGCAAGCAGGTGGGTATTGCCCTGGTCGCGGATATTCACTTTGACTACAAGATCGCCCTGCGGGTGGCCGATCTGGGTGTCGACTGTCTGCGCATCAACCCGGGCAACATCGGCCGAGAAGATCGCGTCAAGGCGGTAGTCGATGCGGCGCGCCACAACGGCATTCCGATCCGCATTGGCGTCAACGCCGGGTCGCTGGAAAAGGATCTGCAGAAAAAGTACGGCGAGCCCACGCCGGCTGCGCTGGTCGAGTCGGCCATGCGTCACGTCGAGCATCTGGATCGACTGGACTTTCAGGACTTCAAGGTCAGCGTAAAGGCATCCGACGTGTTTATGGCCGTCGATGCGTATCGCCTGCTGGCTACGCAAATCGAACAGCCACTGCATCTGGGTATCACCGAAGCCGGTGGCCTGCGCTCTGGCACGGTGAAGTCTGCGGTCGGGCTGGGCATGCTGCTGGCCGAGGGCATTGGCGACACCATCCGGATTTCGCTGGCCGCTGACCCGGTCGAGGAGATTCGGGTCGGCTTCGATATCCTCAAGTCCCTGCGACTGCGCTCGCGTGGTATCAACTTCATCGCCTGCCCGAGCTGCTCGCGGCAGAACTTTGATGTGGTCAAGACCATGAACGAGCTTGAGACGCGGCTTGAGGATGTGCTGACCCCCATGGATGTTGCCGTGATTGGCTGCGTAGTGAATGGCCCGGGCGAAGCCAAGGAGGCCGATATCGGCCTGACCGGCGGCACCCCGAACAACCTGATCTATCAGGACGGCAAGCCGGACCAGAAGGTGGATAACCTGGAATTGGTCGACCGGCTGGAAAAAATGATTCGAGACAAGGTCGCAGCCAAGCAGGCGGCGGAAGCCAATACCATCGCCCGCGGCTAAGCGACCCAGTAACTAGGAAAGCGACTTTGAAGACCCTGCAAGCCGTGCGCGGCATGAACGACATCCTGCCCGCCGACAGCGCGCTCTGGCAGTATCTGGAGCGCACCGTAGCCGACCTGCTGGCGGGCTACGGCTACCAGCAGATCCGCCTGCCTATCGTCGAGCCGACCGAGCTGTTCAAGCGCTCGATCGGCGAGGTGACCGACATCGTCGAGAAGGAGATGTACACCTTTGACGATCGCAACGGCGACTCCCTGACCCTGCGCCCGGAAGGCACAGCCGGTTGCGTGCGCGCCATGCTGCAGCACGGTCTGCTGGGTGGCGGCGTGGGCCACAAGGTGTGGTACACCGGCCCGATGTTCCGGCACGAGCGGCCACAGAAGGGGCGCTACCGCCAGTTTCATCAGATTGGCGTGGAGACCTTCAACTTCGCCGGCCCGGATGTGGATGCCGAGCTGATCGTGCTGTCATGGCGGCTGTGGCAACGCCTGGGCATCAACGGTGCGGTCAAGCTGGAACTCAACAGCCTGGGCAGTTCGGAAGACCGCGCACGCTACCGTGACGATCTGGTGGCGTATCTGCAGGCCCGCTTCGATCAGCTGGACGAGGACAGCCAGCGTCGCCTGGCCAGCAACCCGCTGCGGATCCTCGACAGCAAGAACCCCGACACCCAGGCGCTGCTGGTTGAGGCCCCCAAGCTGGCCGACTACCTGAATGATGAAGCGCGTGCGCACTTCGCCGGCTTGCGCAAGCTGCTCGACGCCGTTGGCATTCCCTATGAAATCAATCCGCGCCTGGTGCGTGGGCTGGACTACTACGGTCTGACGGTGTTCGAATGGGTCACCGATCAGCTGGGCGCCCAGGGCACTGTCTGTGCCGGTGGTCGATACGATGGTCTGGTTACTCAGCTCGGCGGCAAGCCCGCTCCGGCGGTTGGCTTCGCCATGGGGATGGAGCGACTGCTGCTGCTGATCGAGACCCTGGAGCAGGTGCCGGCTGAACTGGCCCGCCAGGTCGATGTCTACCTCGTCACCCTGGGGGAGGCCGCCGAATTGGCCGGCTTGCGCCTGGCCGAGCAACTGCGAGACGCGCTGCCCCAGTTGCGTCTGGTGGTGCACGCCGGTGGTGGCAGCTTCAAGAGCCAGTTCAAGAAGGCCGACAAGTCCGGCGCATTGTACGCGCTGGTGCTGGGTGAGGACGAAGTGAGCGCCGAGCAGATCGGCCTCAAGCCGCTGCGTAGCGGCGCAGAACAGGAAAACCTGAGCTGGCAGGCATTGCCGGCTCGGCTTGCAGAGATTATCTGAACGGCATGATCCGTTCCCGGTACCGCTAAGGAGCATTGCGTGGCTTACGACACAGAAGAAGAACAGGTAGAAAAACTGCGAGAGCTCTGGCAGCGCCATGGTGCGCCGCTGCTGACCGGCGTTGCTCTGGCATTGGCTGGTGTGTTTGGCTGGAATGCCTGGCAGAACTACGAAACCACCCAGGCGCAGAACGCCTCCACCCTCTATCAATCGATGATGGAAGCGGTGCTGGCGAGCGATACCGAAGCGTCCCGTGCCCGTGCTGCCGAGTTGGCCGCGCAGCTGCGCGATGAATTTGACCACACCCGTTACGCTGATTTTGCCGCGCTGATGCAGGCGCGTCTGGCCGTTGAGGCGCGGGACTTCCCGGTGGCCGAACAGAGCCTGCGTGAGCTGCTCGACAGCACAGACGATGTGGCCCTGCAGGAAATTGCTCGCCAGCGTCTGGCCCGCATTCTGGCCCAGCAGGATCGCGCGGAAGAAGGACTCGAGTTGTTCAGCTCTCCGGTCAGTGGCGCCGAGTTGACCGCCAGCCGCGAAGAGGTGCGTGGTGATTTGCTGGTCAGTCTGGGCCGCAACGACGAGGCGCGCGCCGCCTATCAGGCCGCGGTAGATGCGTTGACTGACGCCTCTGCACGTCCGCAACTGCAATTGAAGCTTGATGATCTGGCGGAGGAAGCCTAGTGAAGATGTTGTCTCGTTGTCTGATCCTTGGTCTGTCCGCGGCCATTATGGTGGGGTGCAGCTCCAACAAGAAGGAGCTGCCGCCGGCCGAACTGGAGAAATTTGATGCCGAGGTCGAGCTGGACCGCATCTGGAAGCGCAACATTGGGGTTGGTCAGGGCGACCTGTACAACAACCTGACCCCCGCGCTGGACGGCCTGACGCTTTACGCTGCCGACGCCAAGGGGCGTGTGGTAGCCCTGGAGCGCGAGACCGGCAAGGAAAAGTGGGAAGTCAAACTTAAAGAGCCGCTGTCGGGTGCCGTCGGCGCGGGTGGTGGCCTGGTGCTGGTCGGTACCCTGGATGGTCAGGTGATTACCCTGGATGAAGCCGACGGCAGCGAAAAATGGCGCGCCCAGGTGTCCAGCGAGGTGCTGGCCGCTCCGCAGACCAACGGTGATGTCGTGGTGGTGCAGACCCAGGATGACAAGCTGGTTGCGCTGGATATCAGCAACGGCGAACGCCGCTGGATCTACGAATCGACTCTGCCGGTTCTGACCGTGCGCGGCCACAGCGAGCCGCTGGTTGATGTGCGTCAGGTGTTCGCGGGGCTGGCCAGTGGCAAGGTTGTGGCGTTGTCCGCCGAGACGGGTATCCCGATGTGGGAGCAGCGTGTAGCGCAGCCCACAGGGCGTTCCGAGCTGGAGCGTATGGTCGATATCGACGGTCGCCTGCTGCTGGATGATCAGACCCTGTACGTGGTGTCCTACCAGGGCAACGTGGCCGCGCTGGATGCCCAGTCCGGTCGTCCGCTCTGGCAGCATGCTGCCTCCAGTTACACCGGTCCTGGCGCTGGCTTCGGCAGTGTCTACATCAGCGAAGCCGATGGCACCGTGCAGGCGCTGGATGCCGGCAGTGCGACCGAGCTGTGGAGCACCGAGGCACTGGCCCGGCGCCAACTCACGGCCCCGGTCGCCTTCAGCAACTTTGTTGCGGTGGGTGACTATGAAGGTTACCTGCACCTGTTGGCGCAGACCGACGGCCGTATGGCCGGGCGTGTTCGGGTAGACGGCGACGGCCTGCGTGCTGCCCCGCTCACCGTGGGTGACCTGCTGTTTGTCTATGGCAACAGTGGCGACCTGGCTGCCTACAAGCTGAAGTAAGCCGAAAAGCGGTTATACTTTCCCGGCCGTTACACAGTCAGGTGTAACGGCCGTTTTGTTTTTTCTGCACAGCAGATGTGCGCGGAGTAATCATGGTTCCTGTCATCGCCCTGGTGGGGCGGCCGAATGTCGGCAAATCCACGTTGTTCAACCGTCTGACCAAGAGTCGCGACGCCATTGTTGCCGACGTCTCCGGGTTGACCCGTGACCGCCAGTACGGTGAGGCCGTATGGCAGGGCAAGCCTTATATCGTGGTCGATACCGGTGGTATCAGTGGCGACGAGGAGGGCCTGGACCTGATGATGGCCGGGCAATCCCTGCAGGCCATCGAAGAGGCCGATGCCGTGCTGTTTCTGGTCGACGCGCGTGCTGGTCGCACCGCTGGCGATGAGCAGATTGCCGCGCACCTGCGCAAGCGCAACAAGCACACCTATCTGATTGCCAACAAGATTGATGGGGCTGACCCGGACGCCATTCTGGGCGAGTTTGCCACCCTGGGGCTGGGGCAGCCGCTGGGTATTGCTGCTGCGCACGGGCGCAATATCAACCCGATGCTGGACGCGGTGCTCAACGACGAGAGCTTGCAGGTGACCGGTGAAGAGGGGCGCGTCGTTGAGCCCATCGGTACCAAGATCGCGATTATCGGCCGCCCCAACGTGGGCAAGTCCACGTTGGTCAACCGCATGCTGGGTGAAGACCGGGTTGTGGTGTTTGATCAGGCCGGTACCACCCGCGACAGCATCTACATTCCCTACGAGCGTCATGACAAGCCCTACACGCTGATCGACACCGCCGGTGTTCGTCGTCGTGGCAAGGTGTTTGAGGCGATCGAAAAGTTCTCGGTGATCAAGACCCTGCAGGCCATCCAGGATGCCAACGTGGTGGTCTTTGTGATCGATGCCCGTGAAGGCATCGTCGAGCAGGATCTTCACCTGCTGGGCTTTGTGCTGGAAGCGGGCCGGGCGCTGGTAATTGCCGTCAACAAGTGGGACGGCATGGCGCAGGAAGAAAAGGACTTCGTCAAGACCGAGCTGGAGCGCCGGCTGATCTTTGCCCAGTTTGCCGACCTGCATTTTATCTCGGCGCTGCATGGCAGCGGCGTGGGCTTGCTGTACAAGTCGGTCGATCAGGCCTACAGCGCGGCGATGACCAAGATTCCGACCCGCCGTATGACCGAAATTCTGGAAGATGCGGTGACCGAGCACCAGCCGCCGATGGTCAACGGCCGCCGGATCAAGCTGCGTTATGCGCACCTGGGTGGCTCCAACCCGCCGATCATCGTGGTGCACGGCAACCAGGTCGATTCTGTACCGCGTTCCTATACCCGCTATCTTGAGAATACCTTCCGCAAGGTGCTCAAGCTCAAGGGCACGCCGATTCGGGTCGAGTACAAGGGCAGCGACAACCCCTATGCCGACCGAAAGAACACGCTGACCGAGCGTCAGGTGAACAAGAAACGCCGGTTGATGAGCCACAACAAGAAGATGAAGAAAAAGGGCAGGGACAAGCGCTGATCCTGCTCACACAAAAAAGCCGGCATCATGCCGGCTTTTTTGTGTCTGCTATTCAGGCATCTATTTGCTCTTGGCACCTGCAGGGCCACGGCATGCCGTGGCTCTGCAGGTGGGGGAGGTCGTTGCGCTCGCAGGGACGCAACATGTCGCGTCCGTAAGGTGCGCGCGCTGCGTGCCCATCCCCGTGCAGTTGCACTCTTCAGGCATCCATGGTCGGGTAGTCGGTGTAGCCCTCGGCGCCGCCGCCGTACAGGGTGCGCGGGTTGACCTGATTCAACGGTGCGCCGGCCTGCAGGCGGGCCACCAGATCAGGGTTGGCAATGTAGGGGCGACCAAAGGCGGCAAATTGCGCCAGGCCGCTGTCCAGTGCCTCGGCGGCACTGTCACCGTCCAGTCCGCCGGCAAGGATAAAGTCGCCCTTGTAGACCTTGCGCAGCGCCGCCAGCAACTCGTCGAAGCCTTCGTAGCTGCCGCCGGCCCAGTCGGGCTTGTTCACGTGTACATAGGCCAGACCACGGCTGTTCAGCTCGTTCAGCAGGTAGCTGAACGTCTCCAGCGGGTTGGCGTCTTCAACACCATTAAAGGTACCGAGGGGCGAGATGCGAATGCCGACGATACCGGCGTCGCCTGCGGCTGCCACCACGGCGTCAACGACCTCCAGTACCAGGCGGGCGCGGTTTTCGACGCTGCCGCCGTAGTTGTCGCTGCGCTGGTTGCTGTTTGAGCAGAGGAACTGGTCCAGCAGGTAGCCGTTGGCAGCGTGAATTTCAACGCCGTCAAATCCGGCCTGCAGTGCGTTGCGGGTGGCTTGTGCGTAGGTTTCCACCACCTGAGGCAGCTCGGCGGTTTCCAGCGCGCGGGGGGTAGAGGCGGCTGCCTTGTGATGGCTGCCGTCCGGTTCCTGCACGTAGACGTCCGCTTTGGCGGCAATGGCGGAGGGGGCGACCGGTGCCTGACCGTTGGGCTGGATCAGGGTGTGCGAGATGCGGCCAACGTGCCACAGCTGCAGGAATATCCGGCCGCCGGCGTTGTGTACCGACTCGGTCACGGCCTTCCAGCCGTCGATCTGCTCTGCGCTGTGGATGCCGGGCGTCCAGGCATAGCCTTGCGCCTCGGGGCTGATCTGTACGCCTTCACTTATGATCAGGCCAGCGTTGGCGCGCTGGGTGTAGTACTCCACGTTCAGTGCCTGCGGCCGGTTGCCGGGCTGGGCTGCGCGCTGACGGGTCAGCGGGGCCATTACAACACGGTTGGGCAGGTCTAGGCTGCCCAGGCGGGCAGGTTGAAACAGGGTGGTGCTGGGCATGGATGTCTCCCGGATTCTGTCATCGGCGAATTGCCAATGCCGGACATTATGGGGGTGGCAATCTTTTTAACAAGTACGTACGATTTGCGCAGTCACTTACCCTGAGGTAACCATTGATGACCGAAGAGCAACTGCGTATCGCCGCGAGCAAGCGCCTGGAGCGCGACGGCAAGGTTTACGCCACACCGATCGAAGTTACGCTGGACGTCATTGGCGGCAAGTGGAAATCGGTGCTGGCCTACCACATCATTCAGGGGCCGCAGCGGTTTTCCGAGCTCAAGCGGTTGGTGCCGGGGATTACCGAGAAGATGCTGACCCAGACGCTGCGCGAGCTGGAGCGCGACGGTGTGGTCAGTCGGACGGTGTTTGCCGAGGTGCCGCCGCGGGTCGAATACCGGATCACCGAGCACGGTGCCAGCTTGCAGCCGGTACTGGCGGCGATGTGCGCCTGGGGTAGAGGTCACTGGCAGCAAGGCGCTGCCAGTTCAGAGGGCATGCGGAATTAATCAGCGCTTCCTTAAGGCTCAGGCGGCTTTTGCTTCGGCCTGACGCAGCGCGCGGTTGAGTGCGCTGAACAGGGCGCGGAAGCTGGCGGTGGTGAGGTTTTCGTCAATGCCGATGCCGTGCAGCGGACGACCGTTGTCGAGGCGAATCTCCACATAGGCGGCCGCCTTGGCATTGCTGCCCGAGCCAATCGCGTGCTCGTGGTAGTCCATAATCTCTACCTTGACCGGCAAGCCGGCGACCAGTGCTTCCAGCGGGCCTTTGCCCAGGCCGCGCCAGTGCAGGGTCTCGCCCTTGTTGAGCACTTCCACGTCGACGGCACTGGTGCCGTTCTCTTCCTGCAGACGGTGGCGGATCAGTGCATAAGGGCTGGTCGCCTGTACGTATTCCTTCTCCAGCAAGCCGTGGATCTGCGCGGCGGTCAGCTCCAGACCCAGGCGGTCAGTTTCGCCCTGTACCACCTGGCTGAACTCGATCTGCATGCGGCGCGGCAGGCTGATACCGTACTCCTGCTCCAGCAGGTAGGTGATGCCACCCTTGCCCGACTGGCTGTTAACGCGGATGACCGCCTCGTAGCTGCGACCAATGTCCGCCGGGTCAATCGGCAGGTAGGGCACTTCCCAGACGTCGTTCGGGTCCTGTTGGCTGAAGCCCTTGCGAATCGCATCCTGGTGCGAGCCGGAGAAGGCGGTGTGAACCAGATCGCCCACGTACGGGTGACGCGGATGCACCGGCAACTGGTTGCACTCCTCGACCACCTTGCGCACGGCGTCGATATCGGAAAAGTCCAGCCCCGGGTGCAGGCCCTGGGTGTACATGTTCAGTGCCACGTTGACCAGATCAACGTTGCCGGTGCGCTCGCCGTTGCCGAACAGGCAGCCCTCGACGCGATCGGCACCGGCCATCAGGCCCAGTTCGGTCGCGGCCACGCCGGTGCCACGGTCGTTGTGGGTGTGCAGGCTGACCAGCACGCTGTCGCGGCGGCTGATGTGACGGCAGAACCACTCGATCTGATCGGCGTAGATGTTCGGGGTGGACACTTCGACAGTGGCCGGCAGGTTGAGGATGACCTTGTTCTCCGGAGTCGGCTGCCAGACATCCAGCACGGCGTCACAGACCTGAACGGCAAAGTCCAGTTCGGTGGAGGTGAAGATCTCCGGTGAGTACTGGAAGGTCCACTGGGTTTCCGGCTGCTTGGCGGCCAGCTCCTTGATCAGCTTGGCGGCGTTGACGGCGATATCGGTTACGCCATGCTTGTCCTGCTTGAACACAATGCGGCGGAAGCTGGGTGCGGTCGCGTTGTAAACGTGGATGATCGCTTTCTTGGCGCCACGCACGGACTCGAAGGTGCGCTCGATCAGGTCGGCACGGGCCTGGGTCAACACCTGAATGGTGACGTCATCCGGGATGTGGCCATCTTCGATCAGGGTGCGCACAAAGTCGAAATCGGTCTGTGACGCAGACGGGAAGGCGACCTCGATCTGCTTCAGGCCCACGGCCACCAGCGTCTTGAAGAAACGCAGCTTGCGCACCGGGTCCATCGGCTCGATCAGGGACTGGTTGCCATCGCGCAGGTCGGAGCTGCACCACACCGGGACTTCGGTGATGGTGCGGCTGGGCCACTGGCGGTCAGGAATGTCGATCGGCTGGAACGCACGATACTTGCTGGACGGATCTTTGAGCATGCTCATGGTTTGGGTTTCCCTGGGCTGGTTGGCCTCTTGTGAAGGCCAAAGGCAGTAACAAATAAGGAGCTAGTTGCAGTAGAAGGTAAAGGCTGTGGTTTATGCTTGCAACAAGTTGAAAAAAATTGGCAGAAATCACTTCTTGGGCGATAAATGTTGGTTTTTATTGTCGCTGTGGCGCGAATTCTGCCGGATCTTTGCGCGCCCGTTTCCGGGCGGGCTCAAGGCTGGTAGGTGCCAATGAAAATCGTCGGATCAACCCGGTTGCCATTCAGGCTGACATTCCAGTGCAGGTGCGGGCCGGTAGCCCGGCCGGTAGAACCCACCTTGCCGAGAACGCCGCCGCGGGGGATTTCCTGACCCACGGCCACGTCAATGGCTGACAGGTGGCAGAACATGCTGATCAGCCCCTGGCCGTGGTCGACGAATACCGTTTTGCCGTTGAAGAAGTAATCTCCCACCAGAATCACCTCGCCTGCCGCGGGTGCCTTGATTGGTGTGCCGGTACTGGCGGCAAAGTCGAGGCCCGAATGCGGGTTGCGTTCCTCGCCATTGAAGAACCGACGTACACCAAAGGGGCTGGACTGGCGGCCCGGGACGGGGCGGTCAAACAGCAGGTTGCTGGGCTGGCGCGGGCTGAACTGCGCGTAGGCGTCGGTCTGTTCTTTCAGTTCCCGCTGAATGCGTGCCAGCTGGGCTGGCGCCGGGTTGACATGGCTCTGGTTGCGCAGGGTGATGTGCTGCTGGTCGTACTCGCGTGGATTGACGGTAAAGCTCAATTGGCTGCCGTCTTCCAGTGTGATGTGCTGCTGGCCGGTAGCGGTATCCAGGCCCAGTCCGACGATGGCGATCCAGCGTTGGCCATCTTCGCGGATGGTCAGCAGCGGTTTGCCCTGATAGTTGGCCCGTGGCGCTTCGGCTTGTTCAGGCAGGGCTACCACGGCCACCCCGCCGGGTACCGGTTTGTCGAGCAGGCGGGTGATGAAACCGTCGGCCAATGTCGGCAGGCTGAACGCCGCCAGCAGCAGGGCCGCCAGTGGGCGGCGCAGTCGATGTATGTGCATGGTTAATCCAGCAGTGACAGGGTGTGGGGTTCGTCTTTTATGACCTCTACCGCCAGCGTGCCGTCTTGCAGGCGCGCGTTCAGGCGCTGCCCGGGGCGGGTGTCGCCGGCGCTGCGCACCGCCCTGCCGTGCTGGTCCAGAAGAATGCTGTAGCCACGCCCCAGGGTGGCCAGCGGGCTCATCAGATGCAGGGCCTGTACTTGCTGTTGCAGGCGCGTGTGTTGCTGCTTGAGCTGTTGCTGCATGGCGCGCGGCAGGCGCTGATCCAGTTGCTGCCATTGTTCCTGCAGACGCTGCAGGCGGCGCCCCGGGTGCTGGGTCGCCAGTCGGGTCTGCAGGTGTTGCAGGCGCTCGCCGCGCTGGCGCAGGCGGGTTTCCAGCGCCCGGCGCAGGCGCAGTTCCATTTCGTCCAGGCGCTGGGCCTGCTGGCTCAGCCGCTCGCCCGGGTGGCGCAGGCGGCGGCGCAGGCCATCGAGTTGCAGGCGGGCGCGGCTCAGGCGCTCGGCCAGTCGTTGCTGCAAGCGGCGCTGCAATTGCTCGACCTGGCGCAGCAGCGCCTGGCGGTCCGGGCTCAGCAGTTCTGCCGCCGCAGATGGGGTAGGGGCGCGCACGTCGGCGACAAAGTCACTGATCGAGATATCGGTTTCATGGCCCACCGCGCTGATGGTAGGGGTGCGGCAGGCGGCCAGTGCGCGGGCGACCATCTCTTCGTTGAACGGCCACAGGTCTTCCAGCGAGCCGCCGCCACGGCTGAGGATGATGGCGTCAAAGCCGGCGCGGTCGGCCCGTTCCAGTGCCTGCACCAGCTGCGGCGCAGCCTCGCGGCCCTGCACGGCGGCCGGCACGATGACCAGCTCGATAAAGGGCGCGCGGCGGCCGAACACGCTGATAATGTCGCGCACTGCTGCGCCGCTGGGCGAGGTGATTACGCCGATGCGGGTCGGGTGTTCGGGCAGCGGCTGCTTGCGCTCGGCGGCAAACAGGCCCTCGCTCTGCAACTTGGCCTTGAGCGCCTCAAAGGCCTGGCGTAGCGCGCCGTCACCGGCGGTCTCGACGCTGTCGACAATCAACTGATAATCGCCTCGGCCCTCATACAGGCTGACCCGGCCGCGGGCGCGAATCTGCTGGCCGTCGCGCATCGCCAGGCGCACGCGGGCGGCGTGCTGGCGGAACAGGGCGCAACGAATCTGCGCGCGGTCGTCCTTCAGCGTGAAGTACATGTGGCCGGAGCTGGGCCGCGACAGGTTGGACAGCTCGCCCTCGACCCAGATACGCGGAAAGACATCTTCCAGCAGCTGTCTGGCGCGGGCATTCAATTGGCTGACGCTGAGTACGTCTGGCTCGGCGGTGAGCTTCTGAAACAGGTGGTCGTCGTTCATGGGCGCATTCTAACAGGCTGCTGACAATCTACCCGCATTGTCGCTGCCGCGTTAACCGTGCGCATTTGTTTTATGATAATTGCGTCTGCTTGCCGGTTTTTTGCCTTGTAAAGACGCCTGCGTCTGCGCGCTCAGCCGCTTGCCAGAGCCTCCGGCGCGCCTGCCGCCACGCCTTGCGTATTCTGGCATTTAGAGTGCTCAAGCCAATTGAGTGCAACCGGGCTGACAGGTATAATGGCGCGCTTCCATTTTTCCCGCTCGGGAGCCTGCTATGCTGCGTATTCGCCAAGAAGCACTTACCTTTGATGACGTTCTCCTGGTGCCCGGATACTCCGAGGTTCTGCCCAAGGACGTGAGTCTCAAGACCCGTCTGACCCGTCGTATCGAACTGAACATCCCGCTGCTGTCCGCTGCCATGGACACCGTCACCGAAGCCCGTCTGGCGATTGCCATGGCGCAGGAAGGTGGCATGGGCATCATCCACAAGAACATGACCGTCGAGCAGCAGGCCGCCGAAGTACGCAAGGTCAAGAAATTCGAGTCTGGCGTAGTACGTGACCCGATCACCATCGATGCCAGCGCCACGGTTGCCGACCTGATCGAGCTGACCAGCCAGAACAACATCTCCGGTGTGCCGGTGCTGTCCAACGGCGATCTGGTCGGCATCGTCACCGCCCGTGACATCCGCTTCGAAACCCGCATGAACGCGCTGATCAGCGAGGTCATGACGCCGAAAGAGAAGCTGGTGACGGTCAAGGAAGGTGTTGCAGCTACTGAAGTGCGCCAGCTGCTGCACATCCATCGCATTGAAAAAGTGCTGATCGTTGATGACGCCTTCCGCCTGCAAGGCATGATGACCGTCAAGGACATCGAAAAAGCCCGCGCCTACCCGAACGCTGCCAAAGACGACCAAGGCCGCCTGCTGGTTGGCGCAGCGGTCGGCACCGGCCCCGAGACGCCGGCCCGGGTTGAAGCGCTGGCTGCTGCCGGCGTTGACGTGATCATCGTGGATACCGCGCACGGCCACTCCAAGGGCGTGATTGATCGCGTCAGCTGGGTCAAGCAGACCTTCCCGCATATCCAGGTCATCGGCGGCAACATCGCCACCGGTGCAGCCGCCAAGGCGCTGGCCGAGGCCGGCGCTGATGCGGTCAAGGTTGGTATCGGCCCCGGCTCCATCTGCACCACCCGCATTGTTGCCGGCGTTGGCGTACCACAAATCTCCGCTATCGCTGATGTGGCTGCTGCGCTGGAAGGCACCGGCGTGCCGCTGATCGCTGACGGCGGTATTCGCTTCTCCGGTGACCTGGCCAAGGCCATCGCCGCTGGCGCATCCGTGGTGATGATGGGCTCCATGTTTGCCGGTACTGAAGAAGCTCCGGGCGAGGTCGAGCTGTTCCAGGGCCGTTCCTACAAGGCTTACCGTGGCATGGGCTCGCTGGGCGCCATGGCCAACTCCGGCGGCGGCTCGGCTGACCGCTACTTCCAGGATTCCAGCGCTGGCGCCGAGAAACTGGTACCGGAAGGGATCGAAGGCCGCGTGCCGTATAAGGGCGCACTGGCTGCGATCATCCATCAACTGATGGGTGGTCTGCGTGCCTCCATGGGTTACACCGGCTCCAGCTCCATCGATGAGATGCGCACCCAGCCCGAGTTTGTTCGCATTACCGGCGCCGGCATGAGTGAATCGCACGTCCATGACGTACAGATCACCAAGGAAGCGCCGAACTATCGGGTAGGCTGAGCGCAGCTCAACCCGCCAGCGGCAAGCTGAAAGCCTCAAGCTGCAAGCAGTACGGCCTGTACTTGTAGCTTGCGGCTTGGCGCTTGTAGCTTACTTTTTCTGAGGAAATTCCATGTCCCTGCAAGATATCCATGCGCACCGCATCCTGATTCTGGACTTCGGTTCCCAGTACACCCAGTTGATCGCCCGCCGGGTCCGTGAGATTGGCGTTTACTGCGAGATCCATCCCTGGGACATGAGCGCCGAGGACATCAACGCCTTCGCGCCGCGCGGCATCATCCTGGCCGGTGGCCCGGAGTCGGTACACGCGGCTGACAGCCCGCGTGCGCCGCAGGCGGTATTTGATCTGAACGTACCGCTGTTCGGTATCTGCTATGGCATGCAGACCATGGCCGACCAGCTGGGCGGCAAGGTGGAAGGCTCCAATCTGCGCGAGTTTGGTTATGCTCGTGTGGATGTGGTCGGCAAGGCCCGCCTGCTCGACGGTATCGAAGACCACGTCGACGCCGATGGTGTGCTGGCGCTGGATGTCTGGATGAGCCACGGCGACAAGGTCAGTGCCATCCCGGAAGGTTTTCACGTACTGGCCAGCACGCCAAGCTGCCCGATTGCGGCCATGGCGGACGATGAGCGCGGCTACTACGGCGTGCAGTTCCACCCGGAAGTCACCCACACCAAACAGGGCGGTCGCATCCTCTCGCGCTTTGTGCTGGATATCTGTGGCTGTGAAGCGCTGTGGACGCCGGCCAACATCGTGGAAGATGCCATCGCCACCGTCCGCGCTCAGGTAGGGGACTCCAAGGTGCTGCTGGGTCTGTCCGGTGGTGTGGACTCCTCTGTCGTGGCGGCGCTGCTGCACAAGGCCATCGGTGACCAGCTGACCTGCGTGTTTGTCGACAACGGTCTGCTGCGTTATCAGGAAGGTGATCAGGTGATGGCCATGTTCGCCGAGAACATGGGCGTCAAGGTCATCCGTGTTGATGCCGAAGACCTGTTCCTCGGCCGTCTGGCCGGCGTGTCCGACCCGGAAGAGAAGCGTAAGGTGATTGGTCGCACCTTTATCGAGGTGTTCGATACCGAAGCAACCAAGCTCAAGGATGTGAAATTCCTCGCCCAGGGCACCATCTACCCTGACGTGATCGAGTCGGCCGGTGCCAAGACCGGCAAGGCCCACGTGATCAAGTCGCACCACAACGTCGGCGGCCTGCCGGACGATATGGCCTTTGAACTGGTCGAGCCGCTGCGCGAACTGTTTAAGGATGAAGTCCGTAAGATCGGTCTGGAACTGGGCCTGCCCTACGACATGGTCTACCGTCACCCCTTCCCCGGCCCGGGGCTGGGTGTGCGCATCCTCGGTGAAGTGAAGAAGGAATACGCCGACCTGCTGCGTCTGGCGGATCACATCTTCATTCAGGAGCTGCATAACTTTGACTGGTACCACAAGACCAGCCAGGCGTTCGTGGTGTTCCAGCCGGTCAAGTCGGTCGGTGTGGTCGGTGATGGCCGTCGCTACGCCTGGGTGGTTGCCCTGCGTGCGGTTGAAACCATCGACTTCATGACCGCCCGTTGGGCGCACCTGCCGTACGAGCTGCTGGAGAAGGTCTCCAACCGCATCATCAACGAAATCGACGGCATCTCACGCGTTACCTACGACGTCTCAAGCAAGCCGCCGGCGACGATTGAGTGGGAGTGATCCTCACTCGTTGGTCTCAGTGAAAAAAGCCCGCATTGTGCGGGCTTTTTTGTTTGCGGTTGCAGGCGTGCTTACTGCTCCTTGCCCATCGCCCACTCGGGCTTGAACTGATAAAGCCAGGTTTCGGTCAGCGGTTTGCCGTCCAATTCCATGTACATGCGCAGGTCGGCGGTCTGATCGGGTTCCAGCTCCAGGTCGAAGCTGGCACGCCAGACGTTGCCGTTGGGTACCGGGCGGGCGAAGGTGCGACTGACGATGCCGGCGCTGGTGCTGACCTTGACCTCGGGAAAGACGCCGTAAGGAATCTGCTGCATGACCTCAGGGCGATCAAATTCGACCGTGAAGTTATAGACGTTGTCGGGACGCTCGTGGCCGGGCTGGCCGCCGCGGCCGATGCGGGTTGCAATGGCTTGGGCGATGTTGGTGGCCGGTACCGGGCTCAGATCCTGCCAGTGCAGGCGGTAGTGCAGGTCATATTCGCTGCCCTTGCTGGCCTTGCCGTCGGGGACCCAGAAGGCGCCGATGTTGTCGTGGATTTCATCGTCGGTGGGGATTTCCAGCAGTTGTACGCTGCCCTTGCCCAGCGGTTTGAGCGGCTCGACCCATACGCTGGGGCGGCGGTCGTAGAAAACGCCGTCCTGGTAATGGTCGAAGTTGCGGTCGCGCTGCATCAGGCCAAAGCCCTTGGGGCTTTCATCGGCAAAGGCGGATACGCGGGTGGCGTCGGGATTGTTCAGCGGCCGCCAGATGCGCTCGCCGGAACCGGTCCACAGCGCGAGTCCGTCGGAATCGTGTACTTCCGGGCGCCAGTCCTTGAGACGCTCTGCGCCGTATTCGCCAAACCAGAACATGGAGGTCAGCGGCAGCAGGCCAAGCCGGTCAACGTCTTCGCGCAGGAAAATCCGCGCCTCAACGTCCATGACCACAGGCGCGCTGCGGTCCAGGCCGCGGGTCATCTTGAAGCGGTAGGCGCCGGTTACGCTGGGCCCATTGAGCAGGGCGTGGACGGTCACCGGGGTGTCGGGCGTGGCGTCGGCTTGCTGCTCGATATAGAACTCGGTGAAGTCCGGAAACTCTTCCGGCTGGCCGGCGACGGCAGGGTCAATCGCGATACCTCGGGCTGACTGGCCGTACTGCCCATCGGCGCCGATGGAGCGGAAGTAGGAGGCGCCCTGAAAGGCCACCCAGTCCTGTTTTACCCAGTCCTCAGCCGTGTGCCACTCCTGCAGACGAAAGCCGGCGAAGCCGGCATCGGCAGGCAGGTCACGGGCGGGGTTGTCCGCCGGCATGTTGAAGAAGTCGGCCGAGTAGGGGATCTCGACGGCTTCGCCCTGATCGACCATAAACATGTGTACGCCCTTGGGCGCGTACTTGCCCAGCGGGAAGAACACCAGCGGGTAGCCCTCGCTCGCCTCGGTGTCAGGCTGGCCGGAGAAGGGCGCACGCTGGGTGTCGAAGACGAGCTCGCCGTGCCGTGCGTAGTCAATCTGCTGGACGACCTCGGGGGCGGGCAGCGCGGGCGCCTGGTAGGGGGTGCTGGCCATGCTGCGTGCCCGCTCCACCAGCGCATCAAAGCTGAATGGGCGTACATCACTGGCGGCAAGTGCGAAGGAGGGCATTAGCATGGCTCCGGCAAGGGCGGCAGCGCCTTGCAGCAGGGGTCGTCTGTTCATGGTTGTGGCTGATCTCCGCACGGCGTTGGGGCTGCCGATCCCGCCGGAATGTCCCTCCGGCTGGATCTGCTTGTGGCCGTTTAGAGCCGTCGTACTGCGTGGTGGTTCCGACTGGGGGAAAACGCCAGGCGAGTTTGTGGCCCTGTTGGCAGAACCTGGAGGGTGCGCGCCAGAGCGCTCGGTGTCAGCTCGCCGTGGTCTTGGCCGGCCCGCTTGCGTTGGCTTTTCTGTCCTGCGCCGGTGACAGGCCGAACAGCCGGCGGTACTCGCGACTGAATTGCGAGGTGCTTTCATAGCCCACGGCAAAGGCGATAGCGCTGATGGCGGTGCCCCGTCCGAGCAACTGGCTGCGCGCATCAATCAAGCGCAGATGCTTCTGAAACTGCAGCGGTGTCAGGGAAGTCTGGGCGCGGAAGTGCTGGTGAAAGGCTGACCGACTCATGCCCGCGGTGGCAGCCAGGGCGCTGACCGACAGCGGCGTGCGGTAATCGTTGCGCAGCAGGCGCACGGCGCGGGCGATGCGCAGGGCATGGCCATCGGTTTGTGCCAGCTCGCGCAGCGACGGGCCCTCGGCGCCAAGCAGCAGCCAGTGGTGGATTTCGCGCAGCAGGCCGGCTTGTAGTGCGGCCAATGAGGCGGGCTGATCGAGCAGGGTGATCAGTCTGCGCAGGGCATCGAGCAACGGCGGGCGGGTATCCTGCGGCGAGTCGCCAGGGGCGCTGTCGTGCAGCTCAATCAGCTCGCCCAACAGGCCGATATTCAGATCCAGGGCGATGGAGAGATAGGGCTCGGCGGCACTGGCTTTGGCGATGTGGGTCAGCGTGGGCGTGTTGCGGGCGACCAGCATGATATCGCCGGCATCGTAGCGCGCAGTGCGCTGGTCTATACGGACTTCTTTGCTGCCTTCCAGCACCACGCAGAGCAACGGCTGGACGATTGCATGATCGACCGCCGCCGGCGTGGTTCTGCGTAGCAGGATCAAGCCCGGTACTGGCGTAGTGATCAGTGGGCCGCGTGTGGCATGCCTCTGGCAGTAGTGACGGGCGGTGTCGAGCAGTGAGCGGTACATGCGGTGATTGTGCGCCGCGGCCGTGCTCAGGGTAAAGCCGTCTGGATTATCAGGCATGTTTGTCGGTGCTTTGGGCATCTGCTGCACGTGCCCATGGCTAGAGTGGAAGCTCCACGACAGGAGGTGACCCATGACTGACAAACAGACACGCGACGCGTCGGTACCCGGACCGCTTGCACCACCACCGCCGATCGAGTCGCCCCACGTTGGCGTCCGACAGATCGGTGAGCAGGGCGAGGAAGGGCGCAAGGCCTTTTACATTCATATCGAGGCCAGGCCCGGGCGGGAGGAGGAGGTGCTGCAGATGCTGCGCGATATTCGCGCCTGCGTTGAAGACGAGCCGGGCACCGGGCCCTGGTTTGCGGTGCGCTATTCCGAGCGGGTATTCGGCATCTTCGAGGCGTTTCCCGATATCGCTGGCAGGCAGGCTCATGTCGAGGGTGGCGGTGGCGACATTTTCAGGGACCGGGCGCGGATGAACGCCATTTTGGCCGACGCCGCCCGGGTGCATCGGCTGGATGTATTGATGAGCAAGGATGCGTTCTCGCATCTGCAAGTCTGAGATCCCGCGTCTTACCCGACCCTGCTGGCGCTCTGGAACGGCGCTGGCAGGAATATCCGCGCTGATCCTTGGCTATGTCTATAATCTGCTGCGAAGTGGCGACGGCTCCGGGGCCGGCTGCCTGTGGAGCGGGCTGCAAGGATCAGGGTGCGGGGTGATATGGGGTTGGTGAGATTAGCCTGGATTTTTCTGGCCTGCGCGTTGCTGGTGCAGCCGGCGCAGGCGCGCCCGTCGGGAGCTGCGCTGGCCGAGTGTCGTGACGAATCCGAGCTGCTGGCTGCGCTGGAGCAAGGCATTGAGCAGCTTAACGGCCGCCGTGCGGTGTTTGATTCGATCTACAACGATGCGTTTCCGGCCAGCATGTCGCTCGACGAGGTGTTGCAGGGTGCGCAGAACGGCGGGCGCCAGGCCTGGCCCGATACCATCGACTGTTCGGCGCTGGCCGAGCAGTACCAGTCGGCGTTAGCCGACTATCGGCACGCACAATCACGCCTGCAGCGTCAGCAGGCCAGCTGGGCTGCGTTGCCCGACAGCATGCGCGATGCGCTGGTGCTGGTGTGGCAGTCACGTCAGCGCTTGCTGATTCATGGTGAGGTGCTGCAACAGCAGCTGTCGGCGGATGAATCGCCGGCGCAGTCGAGCGCCGAGCAGGCGTTGTTGCAGGCCGCCATCAACCGTAGCCAGGGGCAACTGAGTGATCTGCGGCGAGAGCTGTTCGCCATTTTGCCGGCGTTGCAACGAGAGCCTACGGCGGTGCGGCTGGGCGACTTGCTGCAGCTTTGGCGCAGTGCCTATGCGCTGAACCCCGCGAACGATCTGCCGCGTCAGCAACTGCTGGATGCCCTGCCTGCCGAGGTGGCGGAGTCCGCCCGCGAGTACTTCCGGCTGGCGCGTCTGGATGCGCTGGTACAGCGCAATGCGTTGAACGACGTGCGGGCGTGGATGTGGAGTCGTTATCCGCTGCTGTTCGAGCAGTTGCCGGCACAGGCTCGTGACGGCTTGCTGCTGGATGAGGCGCGTGCCTTCCACACACGTTTGAACTGGTTGTTTGCCGATACTCGCGCGAGTTACCGGGCGGGCAAGGACGGTGAAGCTGGCACGCCGGGCTGGCTCAAGATTGTCGAATACCTGTTTGGTGTGCTGCTGTTGTGTCTGCTGGTCCTGCTGGCGCGACGCTCCCGTGCGCCGGCCGCTACCGTGCAGGGCCGTTTTGCGCGCTGGGCTCGCGGCCGCAGGCTGGCTGAGCCGCTGAGCCGGATTACCGCATCTGTGCCCCGTCTGCTGCCCTGGTTGCTGGGGTTGGTGGGTATTGGCCTGCTTCACATGCTGTTTACGCATTGGCGGCTGCCGCTGCTGACCACCTTCTTGCCGCTGGCGCGCTTGTACATTCTCTACGGCTTGATCTCACTGGCAGGGGAGTGGCTGTTGCAGCGCACCGCGCAGCAAGCCGGCAGCTTTCTCAATGAAGAACAGCTGGCCCAGGCGCAGCGTCAGGCGCGGCTGGCGGCGGCAGTCGCCGTGGTGCCGCTGCTGGTGCAGGACTTTATTGCCCTGGGTGTCGGGCCGTCACGGTTGCTGGATATCTGCGGGTGGCTGTCGGTGCTGGGTGTTTTGCTGGCACTGGGACTGTTGCTGCGCAGTCGCCGTGAGGACTTTATCGAGGCGCTCAAGTCGTTCCTGCCGAGTCGCGGTGATCGGTTGATCGAACAGTTGCTCGGCAAGCGTCTGTTTTTGCTGGTCGCGCCCATTGCCGCGCCGCCGCTGTTGCTGGCGCTGCTGGCCAACTTCATGCACAAGGCGTTGTTTGCCTACGATTGGTATCGTCGCCTGTTCGCCCGCAGCTTTCGGTTGCGGGTCGCCGCTGTCGAGGGCGAACCAGCGCCGGATGTCGTCGCCCAGGACAGCGTCGGGTTGGCAAGTTACCGCGTCTGGTTTCTGGAGAACGACCCGGCCAAGGTGCCGTTTATTGATTCGGGCCTGTATGCCCAGGTGCGCAAGAGTCTGGACCCCTGGCTGGACGACCGCACGCAGGACAACGCGTTGCTGCTGACCGGCCCCAACGGGGCGGGCAAGAGCACCATTGTGCCGCGGCTGCAAAAGGAGCTGGCCGAGCAGCAACCGGACATTCAGGTGTTGCGGCTGGTGGTCGAAGACAAGGTCACCACCGCCGAGGCGTTGTTGGCGCTGCTGGGCTCGGCGCTGGGCATCGACCTGGCCGCCGGGCCGTCGACGCTGGTGCGTGTAGACGCCGCGCGACAGCCCACCCTGGTGGTGATCGACGATGCGCAGAACCTGTTCCTGCGTCAGGTCGGTGGGCTGGCTGGCTGGGAAGCGCTACTCGGGCTGGTCAATGCGCGGGTCGAGAACCTGTTCTGGCTGGTGCTGATCGACAATCACGCCTGGGCCTATCTGAGCAACGTGTATGGGCGTGATTACCAGTTCCGCAGTATCAAGGTGGCGCGCCGCTGGTCGCAGAACGACATCCGTTCGCTGGTGTTGTCGCGTAACCACCTGAGTGGCTGTCGCATCCGTTACGACAACATTCTGCTGGCCACCCGAGGGCCGGAGGCCGGCAGCATCCGCAACGCCGAGCAGCTGTATTTCAGCCTGCTGTGGGATGCCTGCCAGGGCAATCCGGCGATTGCCCTGCGCCTGTGGCTGCGCTCGATCCGGATGGAAGGCAATACCGTGGTGGTCGGTTTGCCGGATGAGGTGGTCGGCAGCGGTCTTGAGGCGCTGGATCGTGACCTGCATTTTGTCTATGCGGCCATCAGCATCCACGAGAACATGAGCAGCGACGAGCTGGTATCGGCTACCGCGCTACCGGAGCGCGTGGTGCGCCGAGCGCTGAAAACCGGGCAGGACATGGGCTTTCTAGAGCGCGGGGAGAATCGCCGCTACCGCATCGTCGCGCTCTGGTATCCGATCGTGACGCGGCTGCTGGCACGGAAGAATCTGCTACATGAATAACGAACTCGCCTCTCAGTTGACGACCTTCGTCAACATGTTCGACACCGGCACCCTGGCGCTGCTGCTGGTCAGCCTGCTGGTGCTGTGGCTGATCAACTGGTGCATCCGCAACCTGACCACTCGGCTGATGACGCGCTTTCCGGCGCGCCGTTTCACTATCATGCAGCTGGGCACGCTACTGAGCTTTACCTTGTACATCGTCGGTGGCACCGCGCTGGTGGTGGGTGTGCTGAAGCCGCCGCAGGAGTTTCTTCTGGCCATCGGCGGTTCGGCGGCGGTGGCGATGGGCTTTGCCCTGAAGGATATTGCCGCGTCGCTGGTATCCGGCCTGATCCTGCTGTTTGATCGGCCGTTTCATGTGGGCGACCGGGTCAGCTTTGATGGGGTGTACGGCGAGATCATCGCCATCACCCTGCGTACGGTGCGGCTGCAGACGCTGGACGACAATATTGTCACCATTCCCAATTCCCGCTTCATTACCGACGTCGTGGCCTCGGGCAACCTTGGCGCCATGGACATGATGGTGGTGACCGACTTTCACCTGGCGCTGGATGCCGACATTCAGCAAGCCGAAGACATCGCTCGCCAAGTGATTGTCACCAGCCGCTATGCCTACCTGAAAAAGCCGGTGACCTTTGCCATCGAAGAGGTACAGGTCGCCGAGCGCCTGGCGATCCGCCTGCGGGCCAAGGCCTACGTACTGGATGTGACCTACGAAAAGCCCTTCCAGAGCGACATCACGGTGCGTACCTCGGCGCTGTTTCGTGAGCGCGGCGTGCTGCGCCCGGGGCAGTGATCAGGCAAGTCAGAAGGTGGTGGAAGTGACCTCGAAATGCTGCTGGTCAATGCCGGCCACGTCGCGCCAGTCAATCTCGAACATCTCGCCGGGGCCGGCATCCATCAGGATGTAAAAGGGTTGCCCCGGCAGCGGCGTGCTGAAGCGAGAGCGGGTGTCCAGCACCCCGTCGGCCAGCGTCTCGCCACTGTAGGCCAGCACCCGCATGGTGATGCCGTCGGCGCTGGAGCCGTCATCGTAACCCCCCTGGCAGCTGATCTGTTGTGCCTCCAGCTGGCAGCGGCAAACCGGTGTGTGGGCCTGGGCGGCGGTGGCGCACAGCAGGGCCCCCAGCAGCAATAGCAGTCTCATGGCTGTTCCTCGATAAAGCGCGCCAGCGCGGGGGACAGGCGTTCAATGGCAAAACGCTGTTGATGCACGCTGCCATCGTTGCCTTCCACGGTCAACCAGAGGCCATCCTGGATGCTGGCGGCCCGCGGTATGGGGATTTCCACCCGCTTGTCAGTGCCGCGACCGCCAAAGGCGTTGCCGGCGGCGCTCGGGTTGTGCGGCTGGCGAACCTTCAGCGAGGCCAGGCGGATATCGCGCTGGCAGGCATCGCAAAAGCGGATCACAAAGGTTTTCAACGGCACCTCCAAGGCAACGATCTCGGGGGCGTGCTGATCCTGCTCGGCGAGGCTGAAGGTCCAGGGGCCGATCTGACCGTGCAGGGCGTCTTCGCGCAGCAGCGGTTGCTCTGGCGTGGTGATCAATTGCCAGGCAAAGACCGCCAGCGGCGCGGTCAACAGCAGGGCGCCCAGCGCGACTTGCCGGCTGCTTCGGGGGGCGGGCGCATCCGGGGTTTCAGGGCGCGGCTTGGCCGCCCTGGTTATCGGTTGCCAGGGCCAGCGCGGCAGAGAGAACACCAGCAGCAGGCCGGCAACCGTCAGCCAGCCGAGCCAGGTGACCAGGCCCACATCGGTGTGCCACTGTTTGATGCCGACGGCCAGTGCGGCGGCCAGCAGTAGCCAGCCCAGGGCGCGCAGCAAGCGACTCACGGCATTCGGCAATTCGCGGCGCAGCAGGTGTTTGGCGTGTTTGGTCATGCCGGCCGCCAGGGCGACAAAGCCGGCCAGACTGAGCAGGAAAACAGCGATATTCAAAGACGTCACAGGCTGCCTCCAGCGGGTAGCAGCGCCCAGCTGAGCAGCGTGCACAGCGCGGTGGCAGCGAGCAAGCCAAGCCAGGTGGTGCGCAGGCGCTGGCTGGCAAAAACCCAGATGATGATCAGCGTGTAGAGAACAAAGCTGAGCATGGTGCTGGCAGCTACCGCTTCGGCTAGCGGCAGGGGCCAGAGCAACGCCAGCAGCGTACTGGCCGCAGAGGTCAGCGCGTACCCGCCCAGCACGGCGGCCAGTACCCTGCTGGCGACCAGCCAGCGATAGCGTGCGCTTGCGGTCTGGCGAGCCATCAGCGTGCCCCCCCGGCCACGGCGCTGCGAGCGGCAGGTGCGGTGTCGGTGATTTTGGCCAGCCAGCGCCGCTGCACCTTGATCGCCATGTAACCGAAGGCGGCGCCCAGGGCCAGCATGGTCAGGTCAAAGCCGGCCAGCGTCCAGTCGCCGGCGGGCAGCGTGACGCCCAGATGGCGGTCGGTGGTCAGGGCGTTGACCAGCGGCAGCAACGCGTAGGCCGCCGCTGCCAGCCAGAGCAGCTCGATCCAGGCCTTGCGGATATCCCGAAACAGCGCGTAGATCAGGGTTTCGCCCCAGATCAGAAACAGGACATTGACCTCCCAGCTGGCGCGCTCGGCCAGCTCCACCGGCAGCAGGCGATTGGCCCAGAAATAGGCTGCCACGCCCGCCGGTAAGCCGGCGATGGTGGCGACGTTCAGCGCCTCGACCAGCCGATGCCCAAAGTGTGTGCCGGCGGCGGCGTGTTGCTTGCGGCGTTTGACCGTCCACAGCACCATGCCGGTGCCGATCATGCCGCAGCCCAGCAGCCCGGCGATAAAGTACAGCCAGCGCAGCCAGGGCTCGGCAAAGCGGCCCTCATGCAACCCGAACATGAACTGCACGCTCTGCACCGTGGCGTTGTCCTCGGGTTCTGCAGGTAGCGGCTCGCCGGTGTCCGCGTGATAGCTGAGATCGTGTCCCTCGCGCCACAGCACGGCGTTGCCATAGGCTCGGCCGATCTTTACGCGTGGCGGCTCGCCGCTGTCTTGCTGGATAAACACCGAGCGCAGCTGGGTGTCGGAGCCCCAGGTTGCCAATGCCTTGTCCATCATCTCCCCGATGTCCGCGCGCGGGCGGCTGACGGCCTCATGCGCGTGAGCGCCGTAGAGATCGTCGTAAAAGCGTTCGATCGCGGCCCGGTCGGTCCCGTAGGTAACGGCACCGGCTGCCGGCATGTATTGCTGGGCAAAGAACATCAGCCCGCTGTAGGTGATCATCAGAAAGAAGGGCAGGGCCATAACGCTGATGACGTTGTGAGCATCCAGCCAGGAACGCTGGCCCTTGCCGGGGCGGAAGGTGAAAAAGTCCTTGAAGATCTTTTTGTGGGTGATGACGCCGCTGATGATAGCGACCAGCATCAGCATGGTGCAGATACCCACCAGGCGGAACGCAATCGGGTAGTCGATGTAGTGCAGCGCGTAGTGCATGACGTACAGCTGACGCCCGCCGCCGGTGTCGCGTGGCTCGATGTCGGTGCGCAGCCCGCCGGTGGCCGGATCCAGTTGTTCACTGCCGCGCCTGCCACGCTCGTGGCCTTCCTGTGGCAGGGTGGTCCATTCGATGCTGTAGTCCTGCCAGGCGCGTTGGGCTTGTGCCCAGTGCGGCAGATTGATTGCCCAGAACTCGGCCTCAGGGGCGACCTGCTGCAGGCGATCGAGCCCGTTCTCGACCAGGGCAACGCGGTCGTATTCAAGCGGTGTGCCGGCCAGCGGCCGTTCCGGCTCCATCCAGCGGGTGATCTCGTAGTTGAAGTAACCCGCTGTGCCGGTGACAAAGACAAAGAACAGCACCCAGGCGACGATCAGGCCGGTCCAGGTGTGCAGCCAGGCCATGCTCTGGCGAAATCCTTCTCTCATTGCTGTTCCACCTTTCTCGGGTTCTCAGGCGCGGCCACGCGCCGCTCCGGCCCTGGCGCAGCAGGGCGTTGTGTCACGTTTGTCGGCGGCGTTGCTGCGGCCTGTTTTTTTGGCGCTCTATGCTGATGACGAACGAGCGGCCCAAAAAGGGAATGGGCGAGCGGATTTTTTGCGTATCGGCTCAAACGCTTTTTTGATAGTAATTCTTATTTGCGGCGCGAGTGTAGCAGCAAGTGCCTGAAGCGAAAACCGCTGGCCCGGGCAAGCCGCCGGCGGATGCACTGGCGACTTGCCGCTACTGGGTCTCAGAAGCTCAGGCTGGTGCCCAGCGTCAGGGTTCTGGGCATGCCCTGGCTGAGGCTGTGATAGCCGGTGCTGGTCAGCCAGTAGGCTTCGTCGGTGAGGTTGTCCAGGTTGACCTTCAGCTCAACGTCGGTGTCGCCCAGCTGCATGGCATAGCGCGCGCCGAGGTCGTACAGGGTGAAGGCGTCCAGGTCGATGTTGCGCGCTTCATCCAGGCTGCGCTCGCCGGTATGGCTGGCACCTGCGCTAAGCACCCAGGCGGTGTTCGGGATCTGGTACTCGCCGTACAGCCGGTACTGCTGGTCCGCGGTGCCGACTATCTGCTGGCCCTCAAGCGCCGGGTCGGAGGTCTTGCGGTTTTCGGCGTCCAGCCACATGGCGCTGGCGCCGATCAGCACATCGGGGGTGAGGTGGCCGCGGGCGTTGAGTTCCAGCCCCTGGTAGCGGGCTATGCCATCCTGGCTGAAGACGTTGCTGGCGTCGGTGTAGGTCAGCGCCCGTTCCAGGCGAAAGAGCGCAGCACTGGCGGACCAGCGCTCACGGTCCATCTTCACGCCGATCTCGTGTTGCTCGCTGGTCATTGGCTCGAATACTTCGCCGGCATTGACGGCGGTGTCCGGGGCGACAGAACCCTGCTCGAAGGCTTCGATATAGCTGACGTAGAGCGAGGTCCAGTCCACCGGGCGATACACCAGCGCGACGCTCGGGGTGAGGGCGCTTTCGCGGTAGTCGCCATATTTGGCATCCAGCGTGCCGTGGCGTACCCCCAGAATCAGGTCGAGCTGCTCGCCGAAGCCCAGAGTGTCTGAAACGAACACTTCGGTGCGCTTGATGGACAGGTACTCGTTGTAGTCGGCATCCCCACGACTCAGGCGAATGCCCGGGTCGGTAAAGTCCTGCGGGTTGGACAGATTGCCCGAGCCCAATGGGGTGGTGCTGGGGACCAGGCCGTTGCTGTTGGACGAGGTGGTACGACCACTGGCGCCGCCGACGGTCACCTGATGGCTGATTGGGCCGGTGTCCAGGTGTCCGCTAACCTGGCCCTCGAAGCCTTCGCTGGTGAACAGGTTGTTGTAGTGGTACAGCACGGCAGAATAGTTGCCGTCGGCGTCGGCAAACAGCCCGGGCAGGTAGGGGTTACGGAAGCTGTCGGAGTAGCGGTACGCCAGGCGCAGGTGCCAGTCATCGGCAATATCCCAGTTCAGGTCACTGCCCCAGGTGCGGTGGGATGACTCGTAGAACGCCCAGGACGGTGCCAACCGCTTGTCGCCATCAATGGGGTCCAGTGGTTTGCCCAACGCGGTGCTGTAGGAGCCGTCGGCATTGGGCAGCAGGCGGAAGTAGCCACCATCGCTGACGCGGTTGGCGTAGAGGGCGTCGACTTGCCAGGTCAGCGCGGGCGTCAGCCGCCAGTCCAGCGCGACGGACGCGGATTTGCGCTTCGAGTCGTTGCCTGACACGTAGGTTTCGCCGTCCTGGCCGACCAGGTTGATACGGTAGCCAAAGCGCTTGTCGTCACCGAAGCGCCCGCCGATATCGCCGTGCAGCAGTATCTGGCCGTTGTCGGTGACCAGGCTGGTCAGTTTGCGGGTGAGCTCCTCGGTGGGCCGTTTGAGCACGTAGTTGATGGTGCCGCCAGGGCTGCCAAAGCCGTACAAAAAGGCGCCGGCACCTTTGAGTATGTCAACGCGCTCGATGTGCTCCAGCGGCAGGTCGGACGCACGGCTGCGCAGGGTCAGGCCGTCGAGCTTTTGCCCGGTATCAAAGTCGGGTGACAGGCCGCGTATCACCAGCGCGTTCTCGCTTTGCTGGTCATCGCTGGAGGCGGCAACGGCGGCGTCGTAGCGGGTCAGGTCAGCGAGTGAGCTGATCTGCAGGTTGTCCATGTACTCGCGCGAGTAGGTCGAGACGCTGAAGGGCGTGTCCTGCAGGCGGCGATTGCCGAGTGCGCCGACTCGGGCGCTGGACAGACGGTAGGCGCTGGCGGCGCTGCCGCCCTCGTCGACCTCGGCGCTGACGGTCATTGCGGGCAGGCTAGTCTGGGTGCTCTGGCGCCGCAGCGAATAGCTCGAACCGCCCTCATGCACCAGTTCCACGTTGCTGCCGCGCAGCAGTGTGGTAAAGCCTTCACTCAGGGTGTAGCTGCCCTGCAGGCCTGGGCTGCGCAAGCCATCCAGCAGTCTGGGGTCGAACGACAGGGTGACGCCGGAGGCGGCCGCGTAGCGGGCCAGCACGTCACTCAGCCGGCCGGCAGAGAGGTTGTAGGTCTGGCGGGCTTCGGCTGTCTGCGCCTGGGCCGGCAGCGTTAGCAGCAGCGGAGCTGTCGCCAGGCCGTTGATAGCCAGGGCCAGCGCGAGTGCGCGGCGGCCCGAGGGGCGGGGAGTGGCGGCGGTCATAAGGTATCCCTTTTGGCAGGTTGGCAGAGTGAGTACGCAGGGCCGTCGAGGCCCTGCTGAAAACGTCTCACTTGCTATACCGAACGAGATGAAAAAAGGTATCAGGCGGGTTTGATCGTGACCCACCACGGGCCCAGCTGGTGCACCCTGACGGGCAGGGTTTTCTGCAACAGGGCCAGGCTGGCGTCGGTATCGCGCAGGGAGAAAGCGCCGGACACGACGATGGCTGCAACCGCCGGGTCGCAGCGCACCACCCCGGAGCGATAGCGTCCCAGCTCCTCGGTCAGCGTGCCCAGCGGCATGTCGATAGCCAGCAGCATGCCCTGTTGCCACAACAGCGACTGCTCGTTGGCCGGCGTTGGCGCCGAAATGGCGCCCAGGCTAAGCTGCCGCTGCTGCCCGGCATTCAGCTCGACCTGCTGTGCATGGCCGGCGCCGTGCAGCAGCGCCTTGCCGGAGAACACGGCAACCCGGGTGTCGCTGGCGCGCTGCTGCACACTGAGGCGGGCATTGCGGGTTTCTATCAGCCCTTCGCGGGTGCTGATGACCAGTGGTCGCTCGGGGGTGAGCGGGTCAGGCGCGGCGCTCAGCAGCAGCTCGCCCTCCTTGAGTTCCAGGCGCCGTTGCCGCGCGGTAAACGCCAGGTTGATGGCGGTCGCGGTATTCAGTACCAGGGTGCTGCCGTCGGCCAGTGTCAAGCGGGACTGCTCGCCCGTCGCGGTGCGCAGGTCGGCCTGCCAGACGCCCCAGGGTAATTGCGAGGCGGTCAGCGCGGCCAATGGCACACCCAGGGCCAGCAGTGACAGGGCCTTGAGCGTCTTGCGCCGATCCTGCGTGTGCAGACGCTGCAGGGTCGGTCGGGCGATGTCGGCCGGCAACTGGCCAAGGCTGCCGAGCAGCGACTCGGCGCGCTGCCAGGTTTGCTGGTGTGCATCGCTGCGCTGACACCACTGCTGCAGCCGCCGATGGTCGTCGTCGGTGGCCTCGCCACTGTGCAGCAGCGCCATCCAGTCGGCTGCTTCCTCCAACAAATTGTCATGTTGCCGGGCGCTGGTCATGGCTCGCTCACTCCAGCCGCAGACAGGCAAGAAAGGCGTTGCGCATATGGCGCTTGACCGTCGGCAGGGACACGCCGGTGCGCTCGGCAATCTCGGCGTAGCGCAGGCCGTCGAGCTGGGCGAACAGGAAAATCTCGCGCGTCAGCGCAGGCAGTTGCTGCAGCACTGCATCGACGCGCTGCAGGGCGTCGAGAATAAGCCAGCGGGTTTCCGGGGAGGGCGCCAGCGCTTCGGGCAGGGTGGCCAGGGTATCCAGATAGGCCCGTTCAATCTGTTGGCGACGCCAGTGATCGATCATCAGGCAGCGCGCAATGTGCGTCAGCAGGGCGCGCACATCGGAGCCGGCGCGTTGTGGCTGGCGCGGCTTCGTCAGCAGGCGCACGAAGGTATCCTGGGCGAGGTCGGCAGCGGTCTCACGGCAGCCGGTCTGGCGCTGCAGCCAGGCGCGCAACCAGCTGTGATGGCCGCGATAGACGCTGGAAAGGGGCTCGCTGGAATGGCTCATGTGCAGGATACGGTGCTTTCTTTTTGAGAATGAGTCGCAGTTTACGTATGTGCCGGTCAATCCTGCAAGCCTCTGGCTGTTCGTATTAAAAGCAATTATCATTTTCAAGTGAAGTCGGCAAATCGGGCTTGCCAGTGAACAGTTCCAATCTAGATAGCGTCTTTATCAGCCAGCGCACCTCGCTGCTGCGCACCTTGCTGAAAATCGTCAAGAACACCAGCATCGCCGAGGAGCTGGTGCAGGAGACGTATCTGCGGGTGGCGCGCACGGTGCGTGACAAGCCGATTGATCACCTTGAACCCTTTCTCTTTCAGACTGGCCGCAATCTGGCGTTGGACCACCTGCGCCGTGAACGCATGCAGTCGCGCACCATGCTCGACGACGTGCCCCATGAGGTGGTCGAGGCAGTGGCCGCGCCGGCTTCCTCCAGCGAAGACAGCCTGCACGCTGCGCGCCTGCTACAGCATCTGGGCAGCGCGCTGGATCAACTAAGTGCCCGTCAGCAGCGGATATTTGTGCTCAGCCGCCTGCATGGCATGAGCGCAGGCGACATTGCCGCCGAGTTGGGGGTATCGCCCAGCACGGTGCAAAAGGAGCTGAAACTGATCATGGCGCTGTGCGTGACGCTGATCGAGCGACTCACGCCCACGCCATGAGCCGCTTTCGCTCGTTCACCGCATAAGCCAGAATGAACACCCGTGATGACGAGAGCCGGCCGATGACCGAGCCCACTACCCACCCTGCCGACGGCGAGTCGCTGCAGAGCCAGGCGCTGGACTGGCTGCTGGCGCTGGAAGACGCCGACGCCGAGTGTCTGGCGCGCTTTGATGCCTGGCTGGCCGAGTCGGCTGCGCACCGGGCGGCCTTTGAGCACGCCCGCGCCTGTTGGCAGTCGTCAGCCCTGGTGGATGCGGCGGCGCAGCTGGAGGCCCGCACCACGCCCGCGCCACGGCGACGCTGGGCTGGCGCGCTGGCGCTGGCCGCCTCGGTGCTGCTGGTGCTGGGTGTGCTGGTGCAGAGCAACCTGCTGCTCGACTGGCGCGCCGATCACGTGACGGCCGTCGGCCAGCGGCAGAGCCTTGATCTGGCCGACGGCTCGCAAGTTTTGCTCAATACCGACAGTGCCTTTTCCAGCGATATCGACGGGCGCAAGCGCACCGCGAACCTGCTGCGCGGCGAGGCCTATTTTGACGTGGCACGCGACAGCGCGCGGCCCTTTGAGGTCAACGCCGGGCCAGTGCAGATTTCGGTGCTGGGCACCGCCTTTGCCGTGCGCTACCTGGATGACGCCACTGAGGTCAGTGTTGCCCACGGGCAGGTCGAGGTGCATGCGCGCAACAGCGGGGCGCGTATTCATTTGAGCGCCGGCGACAGCATTCGCATTGATCAGCAGGGTGCCGGCAATCGTGTACGCGGCAACGCCGCCAACCAGCTGGCCTGGGTGCAAGGCCGCCTGGTGTTTGATGACCGCCCGCTCGGCGAGGTGCTGGCCGAGCTGCGACGCTACTACCCGGGCTGGATCATCAACGCCAGTGGTCCGTTGGACACCATGCGGGTAACCGGTAACTATCGGCTCAGTGATCCGGTCAGCGTCATGCGTTCGCTGGCGCAGGTGACCTCGGCCAACCTGCATGAATACCCGGCGCTGCTGATTCTCAACTGATCCTGGCCGGCCCTCAGGCGGCCGGGTAACGTCAAAGGTCGGTGGGTACGGGCGGGGCTGCACGCACGCCATCGCAACAATCTCCATATTATTTTTACGCAATCTCGACAGGTTGTTCGTCTCGTCAGGAAGTAATGCAAACCATTCGCATTGTTTGCTGTTCCACGACCCTGCAAAGAGATTCTCGATGACCGCTCAACCTCGCCGCGTCCTGTCCCGAACCCGCTCGACCACCAGTCTGTCGCTCCTGGCCCTGGCCATCTCCTGCGCCGCTGTGCCGCAGGCGTTCGCCGCCGCCGCGCCCGCCGCTAACCTGCAGCAAAGCCAGGCGCGCTACAGCTTTGAGATTCCGGCGCAGCCGCTGGTGGCAGCGCTCAATGTCTTCAGCGATATCAGTGGCTGGCAGGTTGGACTGCAGGCTGATCTGGCGGCAGACCTGCAGTCCGCACCGGTCAGTGGCCGGCTGTCTCCCGAACAGGCGCTGACCGAGCTGCTGCGTGGCACCGGCGTGGGCTACCGCAGTGCGGGCCAGCGTAGTGTCGTGCTGGTGTCTGGCGAGCGGGCGGTCAACCTGCAGGCCATTACCGTGACCGCGACGCGTAGCCAGCGCATGGTTGACGAGGTGCCGAGCACGGTCAGTTCACTGGGGCGCGAGCAACTGGACCGTGAACTGGTCAACACCACTCGCCAACTGGTGCGCGGCGAACCGGGCGTATCGGTGGGCGGCACCGGTCAGCGCTCGGGCATCACCGGCTACAACATTCGCGGCATCGATGGTGATCGGGTGCTGACCCAGGTAGACGGTGTCGAGATTCCCAACAGCTTTTTCAACGGCCCCTACGCCAACACCCAGCGTAACTATGTTGACCCGGAAATCGTCAAGCGCGTTGAGATCCTGCGCGGCCCGGCCTCGGCTCTGTACGGTAGCAGCGCCATCGGCGGCGCGGTCAGCTACTTCACCCTGGACGCCGACGATATCATCAAGCCCGGCCGCGACACCGGCGCGCGCCTCAAGGCCGGCTACAGCTCGGCAGATGAAAGCTGGCTGACCTCGGGCACCGTGGCCGGTCGTACCGGCAATCTTGATGCCTTGCTGCACCTGTCCCAGCGTAACGGCCATGAGACCGAGTCTTATGGCACCACTGGCGGCATCGGCCTGGATCGCACGGCCGCTAACCCGGAAGACGTGCAGACCACCAACATTCTGGCCAAGCTCGGCTGGGACTACAGTGACAACGGCCGCCTGCAGCTGGCCTACGAGAACTACGAAGACGACCGCGACACCAACCAGCTCAGCGCCGTGGGCGGGCCATACAACGCCGGCAGCGGCTTTGGTTACTACGAGTCGCGTGAGGGCAACGACACCATTACCCGCGAGCGCTACAGCCTGTCGCACATGCTGGCGCTCGACAGTCTGCTGGCTGACAACCTGAACTGGAGTCTGAATTACCAGCTGGCCAAAACCGACCAGAGCACGGTAGAGCACTACGTCCCCAAGAACTTTTTCACTGGTGCAGTCAGCCGTGACGTACAGCGCTACCGCGACACCACCTACAAGGATCGGCAGTGGATGCTGGATCTGCAGCTGGACAAGGCGTTCAGTCTGGGCAGCAGTGATCACCTGTTGACCTACGGTGCGACACTGAAACGTCAGGAAGTGACGGGCCTGCGTACCGGTTATGGCGTCTGCCTGCAGGCGATCAGCGCCAGTTGTCCGACCGCCGGCGCGATCAGCAGTAACGCCTCTGACACCCTGACCCCGCAGAGTGATTTCCCCGATCCGACCATCAAGGTCTACAGCCTGTTTGTACAGGACGAGATTCGCTGGAATCAATGGACCTTCCTGCCGGGCCTGCGTTATGACCACACCCGTCTGTCGCCCGAGCTGACCGATGAGTTTCTGGCGACTGTCAGCAGCAGTGACGTGACCGACTACAACGATGATGACCGCACCTGGCACCGGGTATCGCCCAAGCTCGGCGTGACCTACCAGTTTGATGATCGCTACACCTGGTTCGGGCAATATGCCGAAGGGTTCCGCACGCCAACCGCCAAGGCCCTGTACGGCCGCTTTGAGAACCTGGCCGGCGGCTACACGGTAGAACCCAACCCGGACCTGGAGCCGGAGAAGAGCCGCGGCCTGGAAACCGGTCTGCGTGGCTACTTTGAGGCCGGCAACTTTGATCTGGCGCTGTTCTACAACGAGTACCGCGACTTTATCGACGAGAACGCCATTACCCCCGGCTACACCAGTGATACCTTCCAGACCCGCAACATTGCTCACGCCAGCATCCGTGGCGTGGAAGCCAAGGGCCGTCTGAACCTGGAGCACTTCGGCATGGCTCCTGGGCTGTATGCGCAGGGCTCGATTGCCTACGCCCGTGGCCGCAACGATGACAATGGCGCACCGCTGAACAGCGTAAACCCGCTGACCGGTGTGTTCAGCCTGGGGTATGAACAGGCCCGCTACGGCGGCGAGCTGGCCTGGACGCTGGTCAAACGCAAGACCCGTATCGACGAATCCAGCCTGAACATTCCCGATGGCACCACCAGCCAGTTCGCCAGCCCCGGCTTTGGCCTGCTGGACCTGACCGCCTACTACCAGGTGACGGACGATCTGGTGGTCAACGCCGGGCTGTTTAACCTGACCGATAAAAAGTACTGGCTCTGGGATGATGTGCGCGGCTACGACAGCGTCGGCGAAGCGACCGTCACCAGCCCCGCCAACCTCGACCGCCTGACCCAGCCTGGCCGCAACGTTGCAGTCAATCTGGTGTGGGATATCTGATAGACCGGGCTGCACAGGCGGACAGCGCGACGCAGGTGCAGCCCATCGAACCGCTTCGGTTGTTGACCTTGGCCGCCGCCCAGGAGCTGCCGTCGAGCCGCTTCTGCTTGCAAGCTGAAATGATAATTTCTATCATTCGCTGCTGCGCACTCGACTCCGTCCGCTGGCGGGGCTGGTTGGTGCGTCTTTTCTTTCCATGACCGCCCCGGCTCGAGGGGCGGCCTGCAGGTGGGTGGCATGAAGGGTCCTTGGCTGGAGCAAAATCCATGATGGTCAGTGCGTCACGTGGCGCCATCATCTCGCGTATTCTGGCAGCGATTTTTGGTTGCTATGCCTTTGTCTGGGGTGTGGTTGCCTTGGGCGTTGCGGCGCTGCATGGCGCCGGGGTGGAATACCACGCGGCCGAGCAGGCCATGATGATGCTGGCCTTTTTGCTTTACCTGGGGCTGTTTCTGTGGACCTTTGCCGCTGCCAGTGTGCGGCGAGTCTGGCTGGTGCTGGCTGTTGGCAGCGCGGTCATGCTGGCTGCCGCCTGGCAGCTGCAGCGCATGATCATCGGATAGGAGCACCGCCATGCTGAACAGTTTCCGCCAATCCATGGCCTGGGTGCATACCTGGTTCGGGCTGGTACTGGGGTTTGTGCTGATGGTCGCCTTCTTCTTTGGCGCGCTATCCGTCTTCGACCGCGAGATCGACCGTTGGGCGATCCCGGAGACGCGTTTTGAGCCGCAGCCGATGCCGTCCTACGACAACCTGCTCAAACAGGTCTTTGCTGATCTCAAGCCTCACCCGCTGGATATGGCCGCGACCGCGGAACGGGTAATTGGCGATCTGCCGGCACCCGAAACCATGCCCATGGTCGGGCTATTTGCCTACACCACCCACCGTGACCCGGTGCTGCGTATTGGCGCCGAGTTTGCCATCCCCAACAAACCGATCGACCCCAAAGACGACCACTTGCACGTGCACGGTTGGGCCACCATCGACCCGCGTACCGGTGCGGCGCTGCCGGATGACCAGCTGAAAATCGGCAGCAACTGGTTCTATCCGATGCATTACAGCCTGCAGGTGCACTGGAAGAATATCGGCGTCTTTGTGGTGGGTCTGGCGGCGCTGGTCATGCTGGTAGCGCTGGTCACCGGCGTGATCATGCACCGCAAGCTGTTCAAGGAATTCTTTACCTTCCGGCCGAAGAAACGCACCCAGCGCAGCACCCTGGATCTGCACAATATGACCGGTGTGGTGGCGTTGCCCTTTCACTTCTTCTTCGCCTTCACCGGACTGGTGATCTTTGCCTCTTTCTACTATTTCCCGGTGTCCGGGACCCTGCTCAAACCGCTGCATGACCGGCACGAGGTCATTGAGGCCGAGCATACCGGGCTGCCGCATGACGAGGCGGGCGTGCCGGCCGAGCTGGCCTCGGTCGATGCCATGGTTGCCGAGGCCAAGCGTATCTGGGCCGAGCGTGACATGGCCGGTGAGGTGGGCCTGCTGATGATCGAGCATCTGGGCGATGCCAACGGTTATGTCAGCATCTATCGCGCCGGCAGTGACCGGGTGGCGCTGGTGGGTGAGGGTATCCACTTCAAGGCCAGCACCGGCGAGGTGCTGCGCGAAGAGCCACCGAGCGATCCGGTGGGCGCGGTCAATGAATTCCTGACCGGCCTGCATTTGCAGCATTTCGAACACTGGACCTTGCGCTGGCTTTACGTCGCTGGTGGGTTGCTGGGCTGTATCTGTATCGCCACCGGCTTTGTGTTTTTTGTCGAAAAGCGTAAGCAGGAACACGCCAAGCGCCGTCTGCAGGGCTGTCGACTGGTCGATGCCATGGCGGTGACCACGGTGACCGGCATGGTACTGGCGGCCGTGGCCATGCTGGTGGCCAACCGCTTGCTGCCCGACGCCATGCCCGGTCGTGGCGACTGGGAGAAGTGGACTTTCTGGGGCGTCTGGCTGCTGAGTCTGCTGCACGCCCTCTGGCGCAGCGCTCCGGTGGCCCAGGCGCGCAGCAATCCGGCTTGGCGCGAGCAGTGCTGGGCGCTGGCGCTGGCCTGCGTGGCGGCAGTGCTGCTCAACTGGCTCACCACCGGCGATCATCTGCTGAAAACCATGCTGCTGGAGCCCTACTGGGCGGTTGCCGGCGTTGACTTGAGTCTGCTGGCCTGCGCGTTGGTGTCGGTATTCACGGCGCGGCGCCTGGCACGCACCGTAGAGGTGAAGCAGGCCAGCCGGATTGGCGGGGTGGCGTATGAGTAACGCTGGACTATGGTTGCTGGCTGCGGCGGCCAGCATGTGGCTGGCCACCGGTTGGTTGGCCCTGTCGCTACCGGCACACTGGCGCCAGGTGTTCGTGGCCAATGAGGTGGCGCCGGGTTATCTGCGGCCCCTTGGCTGGCTGGCGCTAGGGGTGTCGGTGCTCTGTTGTTTCAAGGCAGACCACCCGTCAATGGCGGTGCTGGTCTGGTTTACCCTGTTGCCGGTTGCCGCTGTGGCCACGGCGATGACGCTAAGCTATCGACCGGCGCTGTTGCGTGTGGTTTGCCCAGTGTTTCTGCGCGCTCGCTAACGGCGCGCTTCCAGCGCCCGGAGAGGGCGTTCTGTCCGGGATGGAACCTTGGAAGGCGGCTTTGTCAGGTCGTCTTCGCATTAGGTAAAAATGTGTAAATTCTCTAGGGCTGGCAAGGCATATTGCCTAGAGTCCCTAGTGCTTAAAGCTATTCCCGGACCCTGACCTTTATGCCTTCTTCTGCTCTGTTCTCCCGTACGCGGGTCAAGTGGCTGCTGCTGCTTGCTGCCATCGTTGCTGCGCTGGTTTTCGCCTGGTATCAGTTTTCTGGTTCTGCCGCTCCGGCGCCCATGTCGCATCGCATGGCCTTTGGCGCGCCAGCGGTGGTGCGAGTGGAGCCTGCCCAGCGTAGCGAGCTGGACGTGCAGATCAAGTCTATTGGGACGGTAACGCCGCTCAACACCGTGATTGTGCAGAGCCGGGTCAATGGCGTGCTCGAGCGGGTGGTGTTCGAAGAAGGCGCCGCCGTTGAGCAGGGCGATCTGCTGGCCGAGGTGGACCCCTTGCCCTACAAGGCGCAGCTGGAGCAGGCTGAAGGCCAACTGCAGCAGAGCCGCGCCACGCTGGAAAACGCCCGTGCGGACCTGGCCCTGTATGAAACCCTGTGGGAGCAGGACTCCATCGCCCGTCAGCAATTGAGTGACCAGCGCGCCATGGTCAACGAACTGCTGGGCACCGTGCGAGCCAATCAGGCTGCCGTTGACGATGCCCGCCTGCAACTGTCCTGGACACGTATTACCGCACCGCTGGCCGGCCGCCTGGGGCTGCGCAAGATCGATCAGGGCAACCTGGTGACCGGCAGCGAGGCCGAGGGCATTGTCAGCATTACCCAAATGCAGCCGATTGCCGTCAACTTCACCGTACCAGAAGTAGACGTGCCGGCCTTGCGCAGCTCGTTCCGGGGTGAAGAGCCGCTCAAGGTCGAGGTGCTGGACCGTAATGATCAACAGGTGATCGCCAGCGGCAACCTCACCACCCTGGACAACCAGATTGATACCGCGACGGGCACGCTGCGTGTCCGCGGCCAGTTTGCCAACGAGGATGAAGCGCTGTTCCCCAACCAGTTCGTCAATGTGCGTTTGCGCCTGAGTACCCTGCGCGATGTGGTCACCATTGCGTCGGATGCGGTGCAGTTCGGCAACAGCCGCACCTATGTCTACGTGGTAGAGGACAGCAAGGCCTATGTGCGTGAGGTCACGCTGGGCGCCAGCGCCGATGGCAGAATTGCCGTGACCAGCGGGTTGCAGCCCGGTGAGCTGGTGGTGCTGGAAGGGCTGGATCGCCTGCGCGACGGCAAGGAAGTCGTGATTCCTGACGCCGAGAATGAGGTCGCCACCGCCTCGCCGGCAACCGCGCCCGCGCAGCGTCCGGGCAACGGTGAGCGTCGCGGTCCGCGACCAGCCAATTGAGTACGCTGGCATGAAGAGTCTGTCTACGCCCTTTATTCTGCGCCCGGTAGCCACCTCGCTGCTGATGCTGGCCTTTATGGCCGCCGGCCTGCTGGCCTGGCGCCTGCTGCCGGTCGCCGCGTTGCCGCAGGTCGATTACCCGATTATTCAGGTCTTTACCTTCCAGCCGGGTGCCAGCCCGGAAATCACCGCGCGGACCATTACCGCGCCGTTGGAGCGTCACCTGGGGCAGATCCCGGGGCTTAAACAGATGTCATCGACCAGTTCCGGTGGCGCCTCGGTCATCACCCTGCAGTTTGATCTGGACGAAGACCTGGGCGTGGCCGAACAGGAAGTGCAGGCAGCGATGAACACCGCAGACAGCCTGCTGCCCAGCGACCTGCCGACACCGCCGATCTACCGCAAGGTCAACCCGGCGGACGCGCCCATTCTGACCCTGGCGATCACCTCTGACAGTCTGCCACTGCCGGAGGTGCACGATCTGGTCGACACCCGCATGGCGCAGAAGCTGGCGCAGCTGTCCGGCGTCGGCATGGTGAGTCTGGCCGGTGGGCAACGTCCGGCGCTGCGGGTGCTGATCAACCCGAATGCGCTCACGGCTTACGGCCTGAGTCTGGACAGCGTGCGCCAGAGCATCGCGGCGACCAACGTCAATCAGCCCAAGGGCAGCTTTGATGGTCCGACCCGTTCAACCATGCTCGATGCCAACGACCAGATTCGTTCGGTAGAGGACTACCGCAAGCTGATCATCACCTGGCAAGACGGCGCGCCGCTGCGGCTCGGCGATGTGGCGACCATTGTCGACGGCGCCGAGGATCGTTTTCTGGCCGCCTGGGCCAATAGCCAGCCGGCAGTGCTGCTGAACGTGCAGCGCCAGCCCGGGGCCAATGTGATCGATGTCACCGACAGTGTGCGTGCGTTGCTGCCACAACTGACCGCGACCCTGCCGGCGGCGGTCGACGTTGCTGTGCTGACCGACCGTACCCACAGCATCCGTGCCTCGGTCAGCGATACCCAGAAAGAACTGCTGTTTGCCATTGGCCTGGTGGTGCTGGTGACCTTTGCGTTTTTGCGCAGCCCCTCGGCCACCATTATCCCCAGCGTGGCGGTGCCGCTGTCGCTGGTGGGCACCTTCGCCTTCATGTACCTGATGGACTTCTCGGTCAACAACCTGACCCTGATGGCGCTGACCATCGCCACCGGCTTTGTGGTGGATGATGCCATTGTCATGCTGGAGAACGTGGCCCGGCACCGGGAGATGGGCAAGTCGCCGATGCAGGCCGCGCTGGCGGGCGCTGGCGAGATCGGCTTTACCCTGATGTCGCTGACCTTCTCGCTGGTCGCGGTATTGATTCCGCTGCTGTTCATGCCGGATGTGGTGGGGCGGCTGTTCCACGAGTTCGCCATTACGCTGGCGGTGGCCATTGTCATCTCGCTGGTGGTCTCGCTGACGCTGACGCCCATGATGTGCGCGCGCATGCTGCATACCCCGCCGCAGGAGCACGCCGGTGGTTTTCTGCATGGCCTGATCGAACGCTATGGCCGCGCACTCGACTGGGTGCTGGAGCGCCAGCGCGCCACGTTGCTGGTGATGCTGGGCACCATCGCGTTGACCGGGCTGCTGTACCTGGCGGTGGACAAGGATTTCTTCCCGGTACAGGACAGCAACGTCATCCAGGTGATTACCGAGGCGCCGCAGGATATCTCGTTCAGCGCCATGGCCGAGCGTCAGCGCAATCTGGCCGTCGCCCTGCTGGAAGACCCGGCGATCGAGAACCTGTCGTCCTTCATCGGGGTCGATGGCGGTAACGTCACGCTCAATAGCGGTCGTTTACTGATCAACCTGCCGCCGCACAGTGAACGCGACGAAAGTCTGTTTACCGTGATGGACCGGCTGCGCGAGCGCGCCGCCGAGGTGCCGGGCATTACTGCCTGGTTCCAGCCGGTGCAGGAGCTGACCATTGAAGACCGGGTCAGCCGCACCCAGTATCAGTTCAGTCTGACCAGCCTGGACAGTGACGAGCTGCGCGAGTGGGTGCCGCTGATGGTCGACGCGCTGAACGCGCGCCCGGAGCTGCAGGACGTTGCCTCTGACTTGCAGCAGCAGGGCCTGGAAGCCTATGTGGAGATTGACCGCGACGCCGCTGCGCGCCTGGGGCTGAGTGTCACCGATGTGGCCAACACGCTGTATAACGCCTTTGGTCAGCGCCAGATCGCGACCCTGTTTACCCAGGCCAACCAGTATCGCGTGATCATGGAAGTGGATCCGCAGTTTGCCGGCACGCCGGATAGCCTGCGCAACCTGCACGTTACCAGCGCCGCCGGCAGCTCCGTTCCGCTGGCCAGTGTCGCGCAGGTGCATCAGCGCAGCGCGGCGTTGCTGATAAACCACCAGGGGCAGTTCCCGGCGACGACCGTGTCCTTCAATCTGGCACCCGACGCTTCGCTCGGTGAGGCGGTCGAAGCGATTGAAAGCGTACAGCAGGAGCTGCAGCTGCCGGTCAGTGTGGAGTTGCGCTTCCAGGGCGCCGCCGAGGCCTTCCGCGCCTCCTTGAGCAATACCCTGTGGCTGATCCTGGCTGCAGTGTTGACCATGTATATCGTGCTCGGCGTGCTCTACGAGAGCACCATTCACCCGGTGACCATTCTCTCGACGCTGCCCTCGGCCACGGTCGGCGCCTTGCTGGCGCTGCTCTTGACCGGGCGCGCGCTGGACATGATCTCGGTGGTCGGCATCGTGCTGCTGATTGGTCTGGTGAAAAAGAACGGCATCATGATGGTCGACTTTGCCCTGGAGGCGCAGCGCAATCAGGGCATGAGCCCGCGCGAGGCGATTCACCGGGCAGCCCTGCTGCGTTTCCGACCGATTCTGATGACCACGCTGGCGGCGTTGTTTGGCGCGCTGCCGCTGATGCTGGCCAGCGGCTCGGGTGCCGAACTGCGCCAGCCGCTGGGGGTGGTGATGGTCGGCGGGCTGCTGGTTAGCCAGGTGCTGACGCTGTTCACCACGCCGGTGGTGTATCTGTTCTTTGATCGTTTGACCCGTCAGCGCACACCCGAGCCGGCGTCGACGCCCGAGCGCGCACTGTGAGCACCGAGACAGGCATGCTGCAGCGCCCGGTTGGCCTGTCGCTGCTGGCGCTGGCGCTGGTACTGGTCGGTGTGCTGTGCTGGCGTCTGCTGCCGGTGGCGCCCTTGCCGCAGGTCGAGGTGCCGATGATCGTGGTCACCGCCAGTCTGCCGGGCGCCAGCCCCGAGAGCATGGCAACGACCGTGGCGACGCCGCTGGAACGCGCGCTGGGGGCCATTTCCGGGGTCACCGAGATTTCTTCATCGTCCAGCCAGGGCTCGACCCAGGTGGCGCTCGCCTTTGAGCTGGACCGCGACCTTAACGAGGCGGCGCGCGAGGTGCAGGCGGCAATCAACGCGGTACGCGGCGATCTGCCAGCGGGTATGCCCGGCAACCCCGAGTACCACAAGATCGACCCGTCGCAGGCGCCGATCATGGGGCTGGCGCTGAGTTCTCCCAACCTCTCACCCAGCGAGCTGTACGACATTGGCTCGACCATTCTGGCGCAGAAGATCGCGCAGATTTCCGGCGTTGGTGAGGTGAGCGTGGGCGGTGCATCCCTGCCGGCGGTGCGGGTGCAACTGGATGCGGCTGCGCTGATGCATTACGGCATCTCGCTGGACGAGGTGCGCAGCGTGATCTCCAGCACTAACGCGCTGCGCCCGATGGGCGTGATCGAGCAGGGCAGTCACCGCTGGCAGGTGCAGACCAGCGAGGCGCTGCGCACGGCGGCAGCCTACCGCGAGCTGATCGTGCGCTATCAGGACGGCGCCGCCGTACGTCTTGGCGACGTGGCGCAGGTCACCGATTCGGTGGAAAACCGTTACAGCGCGGGCTTCCATAACGACCGCTCAGCGGTGATTCTCGATATCAGCCGCCAGAGCGGTGCCAACATTGTGGAAACCGTGGCCAATATCCACGAGCGCCTGCCGCAGCTGTACAACCTGATTCCGGCCGACGCCGAGCTGACGATCATCAGTGATCGCTCGCCGGTGATCCGCGCGACTCTGCGCGAGGCGCAAATATCGCTGCTGCTCGCTGCGTTGTTGGTGGTGATTGTGGTCTGGCTGTTCCTCGGTAACCTGCGCGCTGCGTTGATTCCTTCCACCGCCATTCCGGTATCGCTGATCGGCAGTTTTGTGGTCATGTACCTCTGTGGCTTCTCGCTCAACAACCTGTCGCTGATGGCGTTGATCGTTGGCGCCGGTCTGGTGGTGGATGACGCCATCGTGGTGCTGGAGAACGTCCAGCGGCATATGGCCAACGGGCTGTCTCCCCTGCAGGCGGCTGCCCGCAGCGCCCGCGAGCTGCGTTTTACCCTGATCGCCATGACCCTGGCGCTGGCGGTGGTGTTTGCTTCTATCCTGCTGCTCGGAGGTCTTATCCAGCAGCTGTTTCAGGAGTTCTCGATCACGCTGGTGGCGGCCATGCTGATTTCCCTGCTGGTGTCCCTGACCCTGACACCGGCACTCTGCGCGTTATGGCTCAAGCCTGGGCAGCACGCCGCGCCACAGGAGCAGGACAAGGAGTCGCTGTTTGCCAGTTTGCAGGACGGTTACGCCCGCTCTCTGCGTTGGTTGCTACGCTTTCGTCCGGTTGCCATTGTGCTGCTGTTGGGCGCGATTGGCGCTAGCGCCTACTTGATGATCACTCTGCCGGAAGAGTCGCTGCCCCAGCAGGACAGCGGTCAGATCAACGGTTTTCTGCGCGGCGATGACGGCCTGTCCTTTCAGGTCATGCAGCCAAAGATTGAAGCCTACCGGCAGTACATCCTGCAGGACCCGGCGGTGGCGGACCTGACCGGCACCTCTGGTGGCGATCGGGGACTGACCAACACCCAGCTGTCGATCAAGCTCAAGCCACTGTCCGAGCGCGATGCGTCGGCGCAGGAAGTGGTCGACCGACTCCGGGCCAATGCGCCCAAGATTCCCGGCATCATGATGTTCCTGATGGTGCAGCAGGACCTGTTCTTCCGCCCGCCGTTTCGCAGCAGCGAGTACGAGGTGCTGCTGCGGTCGGACTCGCTGGAGGCCCTGAAACAGTGGTCGCGCACGGTGGCGCAGGCAATGGAACAGAGCCCGTTGCTGACCGACGTGGACTCCATGGACGGCGACGAGACTCGTCAGGTCGTGCTGGATATCGACCGTGAAGCGGCGCGGCGCCTGGGCGTGGATATGCAGACCATCGCCTCGGTGCTGAACAACTCCTTCTCCCAGCGCCAGGTCGCCACCCTGTACGACGAGCTCAACCAGTACCGGGTGGTGATGGAGCTGGCGCCACGCTATACCGAAAGTCCCGCCGTGCTGTCCCAGCTGGAGGCACTGACCAGCGATGGCCAGCGGGTGCCGTTCTCCACCTTTGCCACCTGGGATTACGGCATGGCCGAGGACCGGATCCGTCACGAAGGTCAGTTTGCCTCCCTCGGCATTGGCTATGCGCTGGCTGAGGGGGTGACGGACATTCAGGCGCGTGAGGCCATCGAGCAGATTCTCAACGACGTGATGCTGCCCAGCTCGGTGCACCAGGCGCCGCCCTCGGCCAATGACTTCGGTACCGCGCTGGACCCCTGGGTTTTTGTGGTGGTGCTGCTGGCTGTGTATCTGGTGTTGGGGGTGCTGTACGAGAGTACCCTGCACCCGCTGACCATTCTCTCTACGCTGCCGCCGGCCGGGCTGGGCGCGTTGCTGGCGCTGAAATTTGGTGGCCAGAACCTCAGCCTGATTGCCATGCTGGGGCTGTTCCTGCTGATTGGCATTGTGATGAAAAACGCCATCATGATGATCGATTTTGCGCTGGAGCTGCAGCGTCGAGACGGCATGGCGCCGCGCCAGGCCATTGAACGTGCGGCGCTGCTGCGCCTGCGTCCGATCCTGATGACCAACCTGGCCGGTATGCTTGGCGCGGTGCCGCTGATTCTCGGTTTTGGTGAGGGCGCCGAGATGCGTCGTCCGCTGGGCATGACTATCTTTGGTGGTCTGGCCCTGAGTCAGTTGCTGACGCTGTACACCACACCTGCGGTGTACCTGTACCTGGAAAACCTGCGCCAGCGCGTGCTGCGTCGCCGCGCTGCGCCTGAATCCTCCGAATCCTCTGTCTGAACTCCGGTTGCTGCCCATGAAGCCTTCGCTGTTAACCTCCACTGTCCTGCTCGCCGCCGCCCTTGTCGGTGGCTGCACCATGGGGCCGGATTATCGCCAACCGCCCATCGCCCAGCCGCTGGTACTCAAATACGATCAGGGCTGGCAGCCGGTGCCGGCTCAGCCCTGGGCACAGAGCGGCGCCTGGTGGGAGGCCTTTGCCGATGACGACCTCAGCGCGCTGGTGGTCGAAGCCAACGCCAACAACCTGACCCTGGCGCAGGCCGCCGCGCGCTATCGTGCCGCGTTGGCTCAGCGCCGGCTGAGCAGTGCAGACTATCTGCCTACCCTGAGTGCCGCGCTGGATGCCAGCCGCAGCGGTGGTAGCGACAGCGCCAATACCGACAGCAGCCGCGCGCAGCTGGGCATCAGCTGGGAGCTGGATCTGTGGGGGCGGGTGCGGCGGCAGGTGGAGTCTGATACCGCGGCACTGGATGCCAGCGCCGCTGATCTGGCGGCTGCGCGACTGTCGATCCAGCTGGCGGTGGTCAACAGTTACGTCAATCTGCGCGCGCTGGATGTACAGCAGCGCATTCTGCAGCAGACCCTGGAGTCGTCGGCGCGCTCGACCCAGCTGACGCGCAACCAGTACGACGCCGGCATCGTTTCGCGCGCTGATGTCATTCAGGCCGAAACCCAGCTGCAGTCCCTGCGCAGCGACCTGTATGACCTGCAGGCCGAGCGCGCGGTTGAGGAGAACACGCTGGCCGCACTATTGGGGCGAGCGCCGTCCGCATTCGAGCAGGAGGTGGTCGATGCGCTGCCGGCGGTGCCGCCGATCCCCTCGCAATTGCCCAGTGAGCTGATCGCCCGCCGCCCGGATGTGGTGGCGGCCGAGCGCGCAGTGGCCGCCGCCAACGCCGATATCGGTGTGGCCATCACGGCCTGGTTGCCGACCATCAGTCTGGGCGCCAGTGGCGGCGTCAGCGGTGAGTCGATCAGTGACCTGTGGAATGCGCCGGTACGTTTCTGGTCGGTCGGCCCAAGCCTGGCGCAGACCCTGTTTGACGGCGGCGCTCGCGATGCTGCGCGTGACGCGGCCTACGCCCGCTACGACGAGCAGGTGGCCGGCTACCGGCAAACCGTGCTGGAGGGCCTGACTGAGGTGGAAAATGCCCTGGCCACCACCGCCATCCTGCGTGAGAAGGCGGTGCAGCAGGACAAGCTGGTCAGCCTGGCGGAAGAGAACGAGCGGGTGATCACCAACCGCTATCAGTCCGGTCTGGTGTCCTATCTGGAGGTGGCTATCGCCCAGAACACCACCCTTAACGCCAAGCGCGGCCAGGTCAGCGTGACCAGCGCGCAGCTGGCGGCTGCCGCGCAGCTGGCCGCCAGCATTGGCGGTGGCTGGGAGGTGGGTGATGATGTGGGCGGTGCGGCGCAACGGCCGGCGCAGTAGCCCGATGGTGATCGCCGGGCCGCCCATTGGCGGCCCGACCGGCACGGCTCTGAGGCTGGCGTCGCGATGCTTCTCGCGTACCATCTGATCAAGATGCTGCTGGACACGGTTGCTTTCCTGCTCAGCATTGGCCATGGCCTGGTAGATCTGCTGCTTCAGTTTGGGGTTGTGATGCCAGGGCTGACTCGCCAGCGCCAGCGCCTGTTGTACGGAGGTATGCACCTTCGCGTGTGAGGCATCCAGCGCGCGAAAGGCAGCTGTATGGCCGAAGCTGTCCGGACCCTCGCCCTCGTGATACCAGCGGCCAAGCCGACACTGATGATGGGTGACGCTGACCGCCGTTCTTGCCGCGTCGTTCTTCTCATCATTCAGCGCGATGTAGCCATTTTGCTTGAAGATGATGTGATCAACCTTGATTAACGCACTGAGCGAGATGTCGCGCGCCACACCCAACTTGTTGAGAGTCTCCCGCGCGCCTTCGGAGAAGGTGTCGAACTGTCCCTTGAAATTGACGATCTGCGTGTTGATCTGCTGCGCCAGCGTATTGGATTGCTCGGTCTTGGCGATGGTGCTTTCAACGGCGCGCGAGAAGGAGGCAATGGTCTCCGATACTTCGATGGCAGCTTCCAGGGTTCGCCTCGACAGCGCTTTTACCTCGTCCGCCACCACGGCAAAGCCGCGGCCCTGCTCACCGGCGCGAGCGGCCTCAATGGCAGCGTTGAGTGCCAGCAGGTTGGTCTGATCGGCAATGTCGGTGATGATCGACAGGGACTTGGAAACCTTCACACTGTCGGCGCCCAGTGCCGAGACGACCGCGCTGACATCCTGCATGGTGTGATTGATGTGCGAGAGCGAGTCGACCATCTGCGTTACCGCTACCTGACCTTCGCTGGCGGCCGAATCGGTGGCGCGGGCGATGTTCTCCACGTGCTGCATGCGATCGCCAATACCGGCGATATCACCCTGAGCATCCTTCAGGTTGACGATCAGGTTGTTGATGTTGGTTGAGTGCAGCGAGGAGTGCAGCTCGTTTATGGCGATCAGCCTTGCCGACCTTTTCATCGCTTCGATCGATTCGTTGATGTGGGTCAGCGAGGTTTTCAGAACGCCCGGCATACCGCGATGCAGAGCTTTGCGCTGATAGTTGTTGTTGGCCACATTGCGAAAGCAGGAGTCCACCTCCTTGAAGTAGGATTCCACGATATCCAGCAGATCGTTTACCTCCCAGCCGATCTTGCCGATCTCGCCCATGGTTTTCAGGTTGGTAATACGGCCGCTGAAGTTGCCCCGGGTTGCATCGCGCAGGGCGCGGTAGATGCGCCCGCAGGCCTGCAGGACCTTGAGAAAGACGCGGCCAATAAAGATGCTGTTGACGATGGCCAACAAGGGGGCGAGCAACAGCCAGTACCCGGTATAGCCGGTAGCGATAACCAGCCCCACAACCGCCAGGTTCATCAGCACCATGAGCAGCAGAAACCCAAACAGCAGTCGGTTCAAGAACAGAAAGCCGGAACTGGCTCCCGTGATCTGCCTTGCCAGAAGACTCATCAGCCCAGCTCCCCATTCTCGATTTTCATCATCATGTCCAGATAATCGGTGTCGTTGCGCGCCAGTTCATTGCGGAAGAACTGTAACGACGCTTCCACGGCGTTCTTGCCGCTGCTGCCCGCTTCTATAGCCAGCATCTCGCGGTAGATGGGAATGATGTGGTCCAGCGCTCTTGGGGTGGGCTTGCGGCGTACGGAGTAGTAACCAAGTGGCTTGTTATCGAGGCCATAGTCGATGGTGATGTTGGCAAACACCCAGTAGTGGCCGCCATCCTTGCAGCGATTTTTGACGTAGCCAAAGAACTCGTTGCCATCGCGCAGGGTGTCCCACATCAGCTTGAAAACGCCGCGGGGCATGTCCGGGTGACGGATGACGTTGTGTGGAAAACCCAGCAGCTCGGCCTCGGGGAAGCCGGAAATACGCATGAAAGTGCGATTGATATAGGTCAGTTTGCCCTTCAGGTCGGTCTTGCTGACGATGAATTCGTCGTCGCTCAGCGAGACTTCCTTCTGGGTGACCGATACGCGCTCAACCATAACTCAGCCTTTTTGTTGTTTGTGCAAACGGAAACGTGGTTGTGCCCTGAGCCCAGCGGCGATGCATCCGTGCAGCAAACTCCAAAGCGGCTGCCAAACTGGTATTGCGAAGGGGCTGACCTAGGGGGAGGCAGCCAGGCGCTCGCCAGCATCCCGAAACGCAGCCGCGAGTCGGTATGCTGGCAAGGCTAAGAGAGGCGCGCAGTGGGCGTATTGACGCAGGTCAGGCTTGCTGCGCGGACAGCCCCGGTGCAGCGATCGGCTGGCTGCTTATTCGATACCGCCGTGGGTGAGTTTGGCGGGGTTGAGCAGGCGTTCCAGCTCGTCCCGGCTGAGGTCAGTGTGCTCGGCGGCCACGTCGACAATCGGGCGGCCTTCCTTGTAGGCCAACTTGGCAATCTCGGCGGCTTTCAGGTAGCCGATCACCGGGTTCAGCGCCGTCACCAGAATCGGGTTGCGGGCCAATGCCTGGGTCAGTTGGTCCTCGCGGACGGTGAAGCTGGCGATGGCCTTGTCGGCCAGCAGGCGGCTGACGTTGCTCAGCAGGCTGATGCTTTCCAGTAGATTGCGCGCGATCAGCGGCAGCATGACGTTCAGCTCAAAGTTGCCTGACTGGCCGGCGATGGTAATGGTGGCATCGTTGCCGATCACCTGAGCGGCGACCATCGCGGCGGCTTCCGGAATCACCGGGTTGACCTTGCCGGGCATGATCGAGGAGCCCGGTTGCAGCGCCTGCAGCTCGATCTCGCCCAGGCCGGCCAGCGGGCCGGAGTTCATCCAGCGCAGGTCATTGGCGATCTTGGTCAGGCTGACCGCCGTGGTCTTCAGCTGGCCGGACAGCGACACCGCGATATCTTGCGAACCGATATGGGTGAAGAAGTTCTTGGCGGGCGTAAAGGTCAGGCCGGTGTGGGTGCTCAGTGCCTGATTGAAGCGTTCTGCAAACTCGGGGTGGGCGTTGATACCGGTCCCCACTGCTGTGCCGCCCTGGGCCAGGCTCTGCAGGCTGGGTTGCAACTGACGCAGGTTGTGAATGTTCTGCTCGATCTGGTCTGCCCAGGTGTCCAGGCTTTGGCTCAGGCGCACGGGCATGGCGTCCATCAGATGCGTGCGGCCGGTCTTGACGTACTGATCGACGCTGGCGGCCTTGCTGCGGGTGACACTGACCAGATGCTCCAGCGCCGGCAGCAGTTGCTCGGCCAGTTCCATGGCGGCGCTGATGTGGATGCTGGAAGGGATGATGTCGTTGCTGCTCTGGCCACAGTTGATGTGGTCATTGGCGCTGACCGGCTGGCCGTAACGGCGTGCAGCCAGGGTGGCGAGCACTTCGTTGGCATTCATGTTGGAGCTGGTGCCGGAGCCGGTCTGGAACACATCGACCGGAAAATGCGGCATGAAATCCTCGGTCAGCAGCTCATCCACGGCGCCGCAGATGGCCTCGGCCAGGTCGGCGGGAATCTGCTCCAGCTCGCTGTTGGCGGTGGCGGCGGCGCGCTTGGCCAGCAGCAGGGCGCGGATGAAGGGTGCCGGCATGGGCTGCCCGCTGACCGGAAAGTTGTCGACGGCGCGTTGGGTCTGCGCGGCATAGAGCGCCTCTGCCGGTACCGCCAGTTCGCCCATGCTGTCTTTTTCTATTCGGGTATTGCTCATGATGCTGCGCTCCTGGGTCTGGGGGCAGCGTGGTGCAGAGAGTAGCAAGGTCGCCGCCCGGTCTGTGGTACCTGTGCGCCTTGACGTTAATGCAAGTCGTTATCATTATCAAGGCTGGCCGGGACATTGCTGTCCCGACCCTGCTTGGACTCACAGTGTGGCGCGTAGTGCCCGAGCGGCAGCTACCATGTTTGCCAGCGCCGGCGTTACTTCAGCCCACTGGCGGGTTTTCAGGCCACAGTCCGGGTTGACCCAGAGGCGCTCCGCCGGCACGCGCTCGGCAGCCAGCTTCATCAGTTGGACCATGTACTCCTGCGTCGGAATGTTGGGCGAATGAATGTCGTATACGCCGGGGCCGATGTCGTTCGGATACTCGAAGTGCTTGAAGGCATCCAGCAGCTCCATGTCCGAACGTGAGGTTTCGATGGTGATGACATCGGCATCCATGGCGGCGATCGACTGAATGATGTCGTTGAACTCTGAATAGCACATGTGGGTGTGAATCTGGGTGTCATCGGCGACGCCGTTGGCGCTGATACGGAATGACTCCACCGCCCAGTCCAGGTACGCCTGCCATTGTGCACGGCGCAGCGGCAGGCCTTCACGCAGGGCGGCTTCGTCGATCTGAATGATGCGCACGCCGGCCTTTTCCAGGTCCAGCACTTCCTGCCGAATCGCCAGCGCCAGTTGCAGGCAGCTGGCCGAACGCGGCTGATCGTCACGTACGAAGGACCAGTTCAGGATGGTCACCGGGCCAGTGAGCATGCCCTTCATCGGCTTGTCGGTCAGCGACTGGGCGTAGGTGGACCAGGCAACGGTCATCGGTCGCGGGCGGCTGATGTCACCAAACAGGATCGGCGGCTTGACGCAGCGCGAGCCGTAGGACTGCACCCAGCCGAACTGGCTGAAGGCATAACCATCGAGCTGTTCACCAAAGTACTCGACCATGTCGTTGCGCTCGGGCTCGCCGTGCACCAGTACGTCCAGCCCCAACGCCTCCTGCTCGCGCACGCAGTGGGCAATTTCGGCCTGCATGGCCTGGGTATAGCTGGCCTCATCCAGTTCGCCGGACTTGAACTGTCGGCGTGCCTGGCGGATATCGGCGGTCTGCGGGAAGGAGCCAATGGTGGTGGTCGGAAACAGCGGCAGCTTGAGCAGCGCAGACTGCCTGGCCGCGCGCTCGGCGTAGGGGCTGTGGCGCTGGCCCAGGCTGCTATCGATGGCGGCAACAGCAGCCTGTACGGCCGGGTTGGTGACGCGCGGCGACTGACGCCGACTGTCGATGGCAGCCTGGTTGTCGGCCAGCTCGCTGGCCACGCTGTTGCGACCCTGATTCAGCGCGCTGCCGAGGATGCGCAGCTCATCCAGCTTTTGCAGGGCGAAGGCCAGCCAGCTGGCGATCTCGGTATCCAGTGCCTGCTCGCTGGCCAGGTCTACCGGCACATGCAGCAACGAGCAGGAGGGAGCGACCCACAGGCGCTCTCCCAGCGCGGTGGCGATGGGCGCAAGCCGTTGCAGCGCGGCGTTCAGGTCGGTCTTCCAGATATTGCGGCCGTTGATCACGCCAAGTGACAGCACGCTGTGCTGCGGCAGTTGGGCGATCAGCGCGTCAATCTCATCGGCCGCGTTCACTGCGTCCAGATGCACACCGGCGACCGGCAAGCGGGCGACGAGGGCCAGATTGTCCTGCAGGCGACCGAAATAGGTGGCCAGCAGCAGCTTGACCGGCGCAGCAGCCAGGGCGTGGTAGGCCTGTTCGAAAGCAGCATCCAGGCCGCTGGGCAATTCAGTGACCAGAATGGGCTCGTCGATTTGCACCCACTCCACGCCCTCGGCGGCCAGCGTGGTGAGCAGCTCAAGGTAAACCGGCAGCAGACGCTCCAGCAGATCAAAGCGATTGGAGTCGTCCTTTTCTTTGCCAATTGCCAGATAGGTGAGTGGGCCGATGATGACCGGTTTGGCAGCCACGTTCTGGGCCCTGGCCTCGCGTAGTTGCTCAATCAGCCGAGTGGCATTCAGGGTGAACGCGCTGTCGGTTGTGAACTCCGGGACGATGTAGTGGTAGTTGGTGTCGAACCACTTGGTCATCTCGCCGGCGGCAACGCCGCCGCAGCACCCGGCGTGCTCTTCGGCCGTTTGCGCAGAGCGGCCACGGGCGATGCGGAAGTAGTTATCCAGCTCATCACCGTGGAAGTCGCGTACCCGCTCGGGCAGGTTGCCCAGGGTGAAGCTCATGTCCAGCACCTGGTCATAGAAGGAAAAGTCGCCCACCGGCACCAGGTCCAGTTCGGCCTGCTGGGCCCAATGACGCTGACGTAGGGCGGCTGCAGTGGTCTTCAGCTCCTCGCGGGAAGACTGATCCTTCCAATAGGATTCAAGGGCGAACTTCAGTTCTCGGCGAGCGCCGATGCGGGGGAACCCCAGGTTGTGGATGCGTGCCATGTGCTGCCTCTGTCGGTGAGTGGGTACAGGGGCATGCTAGGGCGGTGGGTGAATTATTAAAATTGATGTTTATTCAGATATTAATGAAAAAAGCTCATGTTGGGTGTGGCCCCGCCGCCCGTGATGGGCAGGCGACAGGGCCCAAAGGGCTCAGAAACGGTACTTGGCCGTTGCTGTCACGCTGCGCGGTGCGCCGTAAGTGAGGGCGCCGTACGCGTCGAAGATGTCGAAGTACTTTTCATCCGTGACGTTATTGGCGTTGATTTGCGCCGACAGGTTGTCGGTGATGTCGTAACGGGCCATCAGGTTGACCAGCGCGTAGGCGTCCTGCTCGATCTTCTCCTGCTCGTCGGACGGGTTGGTTGCGTAGGTGTAGATGCTGTCCTGCCAGTTCACACCGCCGCCAATAGTCAGGCGGCTCCAGTCGCCGGCAAAACGGTAGGTGGTAAAGGTGCGCAGCAGTTTGGTCGGGTACAGGGTGTTGGTGTCGTCGCCGTTGCCGTCTTCCACCTCAAACTGGGTGTAGCCGGCGCTCAGATTCCAGCCGGGCATGATCTCGCCGGATACTTCCAGCTCGAAGCCCTTGCTGACGGCCTCACTCTCGACGTAGGCAAAGCCCAGTGCCGGTTCCGCCGGGTCAATGCGAACGCCTGTGTTGGAGCCCAGATTGTCCTGCTTGATCTGGAAGATGGCAGCAGAGGCATTCAGCGCGCCGTCGTAGAACTCGCCCTTGAGACCCATTTCATAGCTTTCGCCGACGATCGGCTGCAACTGCTGATTGCTGGCATTCTTCTCTGACTGGGGCTGGAATACATCGGTATAGCTGGCATAGGCCGACAGGGTGTTGGTCAGGTCATAGATGATGCCGGCATAGGGGGTGACTTCGTCGTGTACGTCGAGCGTCGAGCGGGTGTTTCGGGTGTAATCGTACTCGGTCTTTTCATAGTCGCTGACCCGGGCACCGAGAATGACCTTGAGGTCATCGGTGAGGTTCAGGCGGGTGACCCCGTAGTAGCCTTTCTGAATGGTCTCGCCGGAGCCGTAAGGCGTCAGACCGGACCAGGTAGGTGCCGGGTGATGGCCGTCGTAGGCATCAAAGTTGGGTACGGTGGCCGAGCCGGCCAGCGCGGTGCGTGAGTCTGCGTCGAAGTCCTGCTTGCTGTAGATGTAGCCGAAAGCCACTTCATGGTCGCGGTTGAACAGGGAGACGGGGCCGCTAAAGCGCACGCTGTAATCGTCCTGAACGGTGTTTACGTTGTAGGAGCCGGCCATGGCGTTCATTGGCGAGCTGCCGTTGCGGCCGGGGTTACCGTATAGATAGAGTAGGTAGGAGTCAGCCTCGCGCTCACCGCGGTTGTAGCTCAGGTTGAGCTGCCAGCCGCTGCCCAGTTCGTGATCCAGATTGACGAAGTAGGTGTCATAGCTGGTGTCCCACTTGCTCCAGTCGGCGGACGTGGTCTTGGAACGACTCCAGTCGGTGCGCGAGCCGTCGGCATACCAGATTGGCAGCGCGCCCCACATAGGCGAGTCGGAGGTGTTGTCCTGTCGGCTCAGGCCAAACCAGAGCGTGGTGTTTTCGCTCAGATCGACATCCATGGTGCCGTACAGGGTCTCGGTCTGGGTGGCATGCATATCGATCCAGCTGTCGCCATCCTGATATTCCCCAACCAGGCGGCCACGTACCGTGCCGGCTTCGTTCAGAGCAAAGGAGACGTCGCCGAGGGTACTGTAGGTATCCCAGGTGCCCGCACTCAATTCCACTGATCCGGTCAGATCACGATTGCTGGCGCGCTTGCGGGCCAGGTTGAGTGAGGCGGACGGGTCGCCTGACCCGGTCATCAGGCCGTTGGCCCCGCGCACGACTTCTACCCGATCGTACATCGCCAGACTGCTGAAGATTTCGCCGGAGCTCCAGGGTTGCTCCCAGATGGTGGGCACGCCGTCGATCATCAGTGCGTTGATGGCAAAGCCGCGGGCGTTGAACTGGGCGCGAGTGGTCTCGTAGCGGTTGACAGATACACCGGTGGCGTTGTTGACCACATCGAGAATGTTTTGCAGGTCCTGATCTTCAATGCGCTGCCGGGTGACCACGCTGACCGATTGCGGGGTTTCGCGCAGTGACAGACTCAGCGGCGTTGCGGTGCGGGCCGCTTCGGCGGTGTAGGACTCGCTGCCTTCGGTTGTGATGCGACGTTCACCCTGGCCGGTCACGGTCAGTGGTGCGAGCTCGGTAGCTTGGGTCGGGCTGGCCTGCTGTGCAAGCGTCGGCAGGCTGGTCAGCGCCGTGCCGGCGGCAAGCAGGTGGACGGTAATGGCAAGTGGGCGCAGGGCTTTGGATGGCCTGGCTTTGGGCGAGGCAGTACGAGCGAGGGGAAGTGCAGACATGGAGGAGGGTCCTGAATGTCGGGGGTTGGCAAAAACGAGTTAGTCTTAATGATAAGGATTTGCAATTCTATTTGTGTGAAAACAGTAAAGCAAACTGTCTCGCAAGCCGTTGTTTGCCAGAGGGTATAAGGCGGGTTGGCGGTGCGGCCTGCTCAGTGCTCAGGCCACAGGGAAGGGTGGGATAACCTGGATAGTCAGGCGCCGGTCTGGCGCCGTTGGGGTTACTGAATACGCAGCGGCTCGAAGTCGCCCAGCGCGCTGCGGCTCCAGGCAAGCAGCTCGCTGGCCAGTTGTTCGCTGGCCGTGCCGAAGTTGTTCACCACCGATTCAATGGCAGTGTCCTGCAGCGGCTGCCGGATGCTGAAGCGCTTGGCGGCGAGAACCTCGCGGGTGCTCGGGTCGATCAGCTTGGCGTCCAGTTCGATGATCACGCTGGCCTGCTCGCCCTGATAGCGGGTCTGGAATTGGCGCAGGTCGCTCATCAGATGCACGTCGGCCTGCAGCGATTGAGTCTCGGTGGTAACGGCGCTGAAACTGCCGTCCTGCTCAAACGCCTGGACCAGTTGCTCACGCAGCAGATTGGGGTTGGGGTTGGCCCAGCGCGCGCCCTGGTAGCTGCTCAGGGTGTTGCCGTCGGGCGAGACCAGAATGCGGATGGTCTGCAGCGCGTTGCTGCTGGACGGCGTGATGATGCGCAGGGCCAGCGGCAGGGGCTCGCCACTGTGCTGTGCCAGGTCGGGTGGCGGCAGTTGGTAGAAGGTCAGCGGCTCGCGGTCGGGCAGCACGGTGCAGGCTGATAGTGCGCTGGCTAGCAGCAGGCCGGCGGTCAGATGGCGAATGATCATGGCTGGAACTCCTGTCGCTGGTCACGCCCCAGCAAGAAGCGCGCAGGGTCGTCCTGCAGGCGGCGAGTAAGGCTGCGCAGCTCGGCCAGGGTGTCGCGCAGCTCGTTGATTGCCGGGTCAAGCTGGCCGAGTCCCTGCATGCCGCTTTTCAGGGCGTAGCGGTTCTCGCTGAGTATCTGCTCCAGCTGAGCGCTGGTGTCGGCCACCGAGGCCATGGTCTCGCGGGCGCTCTGCAGGGTCTGAGCGCCTTCCTGATTGAGCAGCTGGTCGGCATCGGCAATCAGCCGGCTACTGTTCTCCAGCGTCTGGGTAGCGGCCTCGCTGGTGCTGCGCAGCTCGGCGATCAGCTTCTGCAGGTTGCCGTTGGGGTCAGCGATGCTCTGGGTGGCCTGGTTCAGACCTTCGAGGGTTTCGCTGAGGTGTCTGACGTTGTTCTCCGACAGCACGTCGCCGGCATTGACCACCAGTTTGTTGATGTTGGTCATCAGGTCTTCGCCGTTGCTCAGCAGGCTGGCCAGCGGCGAGGGCGTGGCGTAGATGACCGGGTCTTCGCCGCGCTTGGCGGTGAGCGGTGGGCTGTTCGGGTCGTTGTGAGTCAGCTCGATCACCGAGTTGCCGGTGATGCCGGTGAAGGACAGGCGCGCCTTGGTGTCCTGCTTGATCGGTACATCGGCGTCGATCAGGATGCGCGCGCGAACGATGCGCGGATCATCGTGGTCCAGGCTCAGTTCGGTGATCTCGCCAATGCGGATGCCGCTGAACTGCACTGCGCTGCCGCGCGACAGCCCGGTAACCGCCTGTTTGAATACCACGGTGTAGTAGTTCTGCTCGCTGCTGGTGCTGGCGCTGCTGAGCCAGATGGCGAAGACGATAGAGGCCAGCGCCGCGAGGACGGTGAACAGGCCGATCAGCACATGATTGGCTCGGGTTTCCATGGGCAGGCTTACTCCTTGGCCGGGGTGGCTTGCTGATAGGCGGCGGCGCGACCGCGCGGCCCGTGAAAATAGTCCTGAATCCAGGCGTCATCAGTCTCGGCGACGCGCTCCAGGGTATCGGCGATCAGCACACGCTTTTGTGACAGCACCGCTACGCGGTCGCAGATCGCATACAGGGTATCGAGATCGTGGGTCACCAGAAAGACGCTCAAGCCCAGTGCATCGCAGAGGGTGCGGATCAACTGGTCAAAGGCGGCGGCGCCAATCGGGTCGAGGCCGGCGGTCGGCTCATCAAGAAACAGAATGTCCGGGTCCAACGCCAGGGCGCGGGCCAGGGCGGCGCGCTTGACCATGCCGCCGGAGAGCATCGCCGGGTATTTGTCCCCGGCGCCCGGGGGCAGCCCGGTCAGCGCGATTTTCATGCGCGCCAGGTGTTCGGCGTCTTCGCGGCTGAGGCCGGTATGCTCGATCAGCGGCAGGGCGATGTTCTCGACCACCGTCAGTGAGGAGAACAGCGCGCCGGACTGGAACAGCACGCCGAAGCGGCGCTCCTGTTCCGAGCGCGCCTGGGGCGGCAGCGTCTGCAGGTCTTTGCCGAACACCTTGACCGACCCGGCGTTGGGTCGACGCAGGCCGACGATCGAGCGCAGCAATACCGACTTGCCGGTACCCGAGCCGCCAACCACGCCCAGTACCTCGCGCGGCAGAATATCCAGATCCAGGTTGTCGTGTACGGTCTGGCTGCCAAAGCGGTTGACCAGCCCGCGCACCTCAACCACCGGGGCTAGGCCCGTGTCTTTGCTCACCAGCCCATCTCCATATAGAACAGGGCGGCCAGGGCATCGACCAGAATGACCACAAAAATGCACTGCACCACGCTGGAGGTGGTGTGTTCACCGACCGATTCGGCGCTGCCGGATACCTTGAAGCCTTCCATGCAGCCGATCACCGCGATCAGAAAGGCGAACACCGGCGCCTTGGCCAGACCCAGCAGGAAGTGCTGCACCTCCACGTTTTCCTGCAGCATGCTGATGAACATGGTCGGTGAAATATGCAGGCTGAAAGCGCAGACCATGGCGCCGCCCAGCAAGCCGGAAAGCATGGCGATAAACGTCAGGGCGGGCAGGGTGATCAGCAGCGCGATGACGCGCGGCAATACCAGCAGCTCCAGCGGGTTAAGACCCAGCGCGCGGATGGCGTCGATCTCTTCGTTGGCTTTCATGGAGCCGATCTGGGCGGTGAAGGCACTGGCGGTGCGGCCGGCCATCAGGATCGCGGTCAGCAGTACGCCGAACTCGCGCAAAAACGAAAAGGCCACCAGGTCGACGGTGAAAATCGCCGCGCCAAAGGTCTGCAGCACGGTGGCGCCAAGAAAGGCGATCACGGCGCCGACCATGAAGGTCAGCAGGGCCACGATGGGGATAGCATCGATCCCGGTCTGTTCTATCTGCGCTGCGACCGCGGTCACACGCCAGCGCGACGGGCGCAGCAGGTTGCCGAGCAGGCCGCTGAGGGTCAGGCCGATAAAGCCGAATAGCTCGCGCAGGTCAGCGGCCAGTACCTGCATCTTGGCGCCGATACGCTCGAGCAGAATCAGCACCGGGTTAAGCTCGGGGCTGGCTGCCGGGTCGGGCTCGGGCTGAATGTCCGCCAGGCGCTGCAGCAGGGCGCGGCGCTCGCTGGAGAGCGATTGGTCCTGCTCGACCAGTTGTTGCAGGCGGCTGTGTCCGAGCAGGTCTGCCAGTAGCTGACCTCCGGCCGTGTCCATGCTGCTTATCGCGCTGATGTCGACACTGGCGGTGCGCTCAGGGGCGTGGGGCAGCTCTGTCAGTTGCGCACGCAAGGCGCTGTAGTTGGCCAACGTCCAGTCGCCGGCAAGGCGCAGAGCGTTGCCGTTGTCGGTTGTCTGGATAAAAGAGGAGGTATCGGAGTGGGGCATGGTGTTGGCCCGCGTCGGATCAGAACACGGGCCGTTGCATCAGGATTTGCGCTTGATGCCGAAGTCCTCGGACAAGGTGCCCGGGCCGTTGGCTTCTTTGGGGGCGTAGTCGCGCGGCGGCTCCAGCGAGTCGAACGCAGGGTCCTTGCGGTTGCGATTCTCGCTGACGGTGCCGGCTTCCTGATCCAGGGCGGCCAGCAGGCGTTGCCGGGTCATATCGTCCGGGGCCAGCTCCATTGCACCGTGGGTCAGGTGCTCCTGAATATCCTGGTAGCTGCGGTTCAGGCGACTGGCCAGGGTGGCAGTCGTCTTGAAGTGCGTGGCCACTTCCTGTTGATACTCTTCAAAGCGCAGCTGCAGGCTCTCGAGCTGGGCCTGGGTGCTGCCGCTGGTGCCGCCGCTGACGCGACGTGACACCTGGGCCAGTACGATGCCGATAACAATTCCGACTGCCAGCGCGACGGCTGTTGCAATCCACAGGTTTTCGCTTGCTTCCACCTTGGGTCCCTCATCTATCGGTTGGTGCGTTCAGGTCAGCGCACCTTGCCTTGGCTTACGGTAAACAGTTTTAGCTGGCAAGGCCAGCAGGCCGTTGAAATTCTGCCTGGGTTGGTGCGTTGCAAAACCGGTCGGTAACGCTGGTTTGGCCCGGCAGGCGTACCGCCTCGCTCAGCCTGAACAGCGGTATCACTGCCAGCTTGTCAGGGCAAAGACGCAAAGGCCAGAATACGGGTTTGGAGTGTTGCGCCTTCGGCAGGTTCCGCTGGTGCGACGCCCGGTCACGCACTGTAGTCACGGAGTATCCCGAATGAGTCGAGCTGGCGAGCAAAACCTGATGATCGATGGCCCGGCGGGGCCGTTGGAGGCTGTGCTGACCGAGGGTGAGCGTGAAGGCGTACTGGCGGTCATCTGTCACCCCAATCCGATCCAGGGTGGCACCATGCAGAACAAGGTGGTGCACACGCTGATGCGCGCGGCTCGCGACCTGGGCGCCAGTACCTTGCGTTTCAATTTTCGTGGAGTCGGGGCCAGTGCCGGGGAGCACGATTACGGCAATGGTGAAGTAGATGACTGCCTGGCGGTAGTTGATTGGGCGCAGAACACCCTCGCCGTCCGCGAGCTCTGGCTGCTGGGTTTCTCTTTTGGCGGCTACGTTGCAGCCGCTGCAGCCTCGCGCCTGGATCAGTGGCCGCAGCGTCTGGTGCTGGTGGCGCCTTCGGTGGAAAAGCAGGCTTTTCATTTGCTTAAGCCGCTGGCCGGCCCGGTCAGCGTGATGATGGGCGAGGCCGACGATGTGGTTGCGCCGCAGGCCGTTTACGCGGCCTTTGCCGACGAACAGGACGCCGAGATGGTTCGCTTTGCCGACACCGGCCACTTCTTCCACGGCAAGCTGGTGCCGCTGAAGGCCGAGGTGGAGCGGGTTCTGGCGGCAGAGGCTTGATTGCCAAGGGGCGGTGCTGGCGTTAGAGTATCGCCCCCCGTTTGCCCCTATTGGTGTCTCGCGCATGTCTCCCCTGGAACGATACAAGGCGGACCTCCAGCGTCCCGATTTCTTTCATGATCCTGCCCAGGAACGGGCGGTCAGGCACCTGCAGCGTCTGTACGACGAGCTGATTGCCAGCGACCAGACCCGGCCGGGCCTGCTTGATCGCCTGCGCAAGCGCAAGCCGGAGCCGATCAAGGGGCTGTATTTCTGGGGTGGCGTGGGGCGCGGCAAGACCTACCTGGTCGACACTTTCTATGACGCCTTGCCGTTTGACCGCAAGATGCGTACGCACTTCCACCGCTTCATGCAGCGCGTGCACCACGAGCTGAAAGGTCTCAAGGGGCAGAAGAACCCACTCAAGCTGATTGCCGAGCGCTTTGCCGGCGAGGCGCGGGTGATCTGTTTCGACGAATTTTTCGTTTCTGATATTACCGATGCGATGATTCTGGGCAGCCTGATGGAAGAGCTGTTTGCCCAGGGCGTGACCCTGGTGGCGACCTCTAACATCGTGCCCGACGGGCTCTACAAGGACGGCCTGCAACGCGCGCGTTTCCTACCGGCGATTGCGCTGCTGAACAGCTGTACCGAAGTGGTCAATGTGGATAACGGCGTGGATTACCGCCTGCGCGCCCTGGAGCAGGCCGAGCTGTACCACTACCCGCTCGACTGTGAAGCAGATGCCAGCCTGCGGCGCAGCTTTGAAAGTCTGGTGCCTGACCTGGCCAGCGTCAGTGAAAACGAAGCCTTGATTGTCGAGAACCGTCCCATCCAGTCGCTGCGCGTTTGTGAGGATGTGGCCTGGTTCGAGTTTCGGGCCCTGTGCGATGGTCCGCGTAGCCAGAACGACTATATCGAGCTGGGGCGCGTGTTCCATGCGGTGCTGATCGCCAATGTCGAGCAGATGAACGTGGCCAAGGATGATATGGCGCGGCGCTTTATCAACCTGGTGGACGAATTTTACGACCGCAACGTCAAGTTGATCATCTCGGCGGAGGTGCCGCTCAAGGATCTCTACGCCGGCGGGCGACTGGAGTTTGAATTCCAGCGCACCCTGAGCCGTCTGCTGGAAATGCAGTCCCACGAGTTTCTGGCGCGGCCGCACAAACCCTGAGCGGGGCGCTTAGTCTGCTGCTGCGCGGCCGCTTTGCAGATGCGAGCGGCGAAAGGCGTTGGGCGACAGCCCGGTGTGCTGGCGAAACAGGCGCGCGAAGAAGCTGGCATCGTCATAGCCGATGTCGTAGCTGATGGTCTTGATGCTCTGGTTGCCGGTCACCAGCAGGGTCTTGGCCATTTCGATCCGCAGTCGCTGCAGGTAGTGCAGGGGCTTGTCGCCGGTGGCCTGATGGAAACGGCGCATGAAGTTACGAATACTCATGCCGTGACGGCTGGCCACATCCTCAAAGCGAAACTTCTCCGCAAAGTGCTGTTCCAGCCACTGCTGGATCTGCAGTATCGCCATGTCCTGATGCATCTTCTGGCCGCCAAAGCCGATGACACCGGGGGTATAGCTGCGTTGCACCTCGTAGAACACGTCCCGCGCCAGGGTGCGTGACACCTCCGGACTGCACAGACGCTCTGCCAGATGCACGAACAGATCCCGTCCCGAGCTGATGCCGGCGGCGCACAGTGACTGGCCGGCATCGGTCAGGTGCTTGTCGCGGCGCAGGTCCACGGCGGGAAAGCGCCGGGCAAACTCGTCGTGGAAGCGCCAGTAGGTTGTGGCCTCCTTGCCGTCCAGCAGGCCGGCGGCAGCCAGCCAGAACGCGCCGGTTGCCACGGCGCCGATCAGCACGCCGCGCTGATATTGCTGCTGGAGCCACGGAATCAGGTGCGGGTAGCTTTGCTGCAGGCTGTCAAAGTCGGCCCAGAACGACGGCAGGATAATCAGCTGTGGCTCAACCTCATCGATGCTGGCCTGAGCGATGATCGGGTCACCACTGAAACTGGTTACCGGTTTGCCGTCGGTTGAAACGATCAAGGTCTCGAAACCGGGCGCCAGCCCCAGCCCCTGCTGCCGCCCGGTATTCAGGCTGGCCATATAAAAGAAGTCCTTGGCCTGGGTCAGGGTGGAGGAGATGGTGTGGTCGGTGGCGAGAATCGCGACCTGGCGCAGGGAGCTGTTGGACATGTTGTTATCTTTATGGGGTAGAACGGACAAAACTGGCCGAAATGGCGTGTTGCAGTGTCTATCGGTCGCCACGGCGGGTCAAGTGTTGTGGCGCAGGGCGCCCGTGAGGGGCGCCCGGAGGGATGATTCAGGGGGCAGGGTTGGGCTGGCTCTGGTGGATTTCGGCGATGGCCTTGAGCACGCTGTCGGTCAGGCCCATGTTGATGCTGCTCAGGTTGCGATTGAGCTGGTCCATGTTGGTCGCACCGATGATATTGCTGGTGACAAAGGGCTGGCGGGTGACAAAGGCCAGCGCCATCTGTGCCGGGTCCATGCCGTGATCGCGGGCCAGTTGCACGTAGCGCGCGCAGGCCTTCTGGGCCTGCGGGTTGCTGTAGCGAACGAAGCGCTCGAACAGCGTCAGGCGCGCCTTTTCCGGGCGCAGGCCGTTAAGGTACTTGCCGGTCAGGGCGCCAAACGCCAAGGGCGAATAGGCCAGTAGGCCAATGTTCTCGCGCATCGACATCTCTGCCAGGCCTACCTCGTAGGTGCGGTTGAGCAGGTTGTAGGGGTTCTGAATCGACGCCATGCGCGGCCAGCCGCGGCTGTCGGCTAGGTGCAGAAAGCGGCTGACTCCCCACGGCGTCTCGTTGGATAGCCCGATGTGCCGCACCTTGCCCGCCTTGACCAGTCCGTCCAGCGCCTCCAGGGTATCTTCGAAAGAGGTCAGTTCATCGTCCGGGTTGTGGCGGTAGCCCAGTTGCCCGAAGAAGTTGGTCTCACGGTCAGGCCAGTGCAACTGATACAAGTCGATGTAGTCGGTTTGCAGGCGTTTGAGACTGCCCTCGATGGCTTCGTTGATGTGCGTCTTAGTGAAGCGGGTACGACCGCCGCGCAGATAGCTCAAGCCGTTACCCGGGCCCGCTATCTTGCTGGCCAGGATCCACTTGTCACGCTCGCCGCGCTGAGCAAAGAAGTTGCCGATGATGGTTTCTGTGGCGCCGTAGGTGTCGCCCTTGGGCGGCACCGGATACATCTCGGCCGTGTCGATGAAGTTGACCCCGGCATCGCGGGCGCGGTCAATCTGGGCGAAGGCTTCCTGCTGCGTGTTCTGTTCACCCCAGGTCATGGTGCCGAGGCAGAGGGCGCTGACCTTGAGGTTGCTGCGGCCGAGAGGGCGGTATTGCATTGGGTGCTCCTTGGGTTGCCTTGGGATGCTTGCTTATCTGGACTGGTGTTTTGCGCGATTGTTCTGTTGTTGGAGGTGGAACGCCGACATGCAACCGATTTTGCGCCCTGCGCTGGCGTATTGGAATAGTGTCTGGCTGGGCAGGCAGGATCGCGGCGCAAGGTGAAATAAAGGTTGAATTTTTTCAGCCGATTGGCATAATGCCGCGCACTCTCGACAGGATGCCTAGCCTGTCGTTGTTGTTACAGCACAGATGCCACCCAGACCCACGCAGCCCCCACTGAGTGTCTGTTCTAGGCTTTGTTGTCTTGTAAAAACACATTTCGTTCTGTAAGATTCGCCGTCTTCTATAAAAGGCGGCCTCTGAGGCTAGGATTGATGAAAACTTTCAGCGCAAAACCTGAAACCGTAAAACGCGACTGGTACGTCGTGGATGCCGAAGGCTTGACCCTGGGTCGCCTGGCTACCGAAGTTGCCTCGCGTCTGCGCGGTAAGCACAAGCCCGAATACACCCCGCACGTTGACACCGGTGACTACATCGTCATTATCAATGCCGAGAAAGTTCATGTAACCGGTAACAAGGTTCAGGACAAGATCTACTACAGCCACTCCGGTTTCCCGGGCGGCATCAAGTCGATCAACTTTGAAAAGCTGATCCAGCGCGCTCCTGAGCGTGTGATCGAATCTGCCGTCAAAGGCATGTTGCCGAAGAACCCCCTGGGTCGTGCAATGTATCGCAAGATGAAGGTGTATAAAGGCACCGCTCATCCGCATGCTGCGCAACAGCCCCAAGAACTGAAGATCTAAGGAGTTCACCATGTCGGCGACACAAAACTACGGCACTGGCCGTCGTAAAACTGCCACCGCTCGCGTATTCCTGCGTCCGGGTTCTGGCAACATCTCCATCAACAATCGCAGCCTGGAGAACTTCTTCGGTCGCGAGACAGCTCGCATGGTTGTCCGTCAGCCGCTTGAGCTGACCGAGAGCACCGAGAAGTTTGACGTGTACGTCACTGTCAGCGGTGGTGGTATCTCCGGTCAGGCCGGCGCCATCCGTCACGGTATCACCCGTGCCCTGATGGAGTACGACGAGACTCTGCGCAGCGAACTGCGTAAAGCGGGCTATGTTACCCGTGACGCTCGTGAAGTCGAGCGTAAGAAAGTGGGTCTGCGTAAAGCGCGTAAGCGTCCGCAATACTCCAAGCGTTAATCTTAGATTGCGCTGCAAAACGCCCGGGCTCCGGAAGGAGTGCCGGGCGTTTTCGTGTCTGCGGCAAGATGTCGCGTCGACTATTCTTGTTTGCAAGTCCCTGAGTGGCGGGGAATTCGGTATAGTGTCGGCCTTCTTGGGAATGGGATATCACCTTGTCAAAAAAGGGGTTTTTCATTACCATCTGATTCATTTTGTGCAGGCTGTTCAACTTTGAAAAGGCCTTGTAAAAAGGTCAGAAATTAGCTGATGGGAGACGACTGGATGAGTAATGACGGCGTGAATAATGGCCGGCGTCGCTTCCTGGTGGCAGCCACGAGTGTGGTCGGTGCCGCCGGAGCAGTGGGGGCAGCAACCCCCTTTGTGGGGGCTTGGTTCCCCAGCGCCCGAGCCAAGGCGGCTGGTGCGCCGGTGAAGGTAAATATCAGCAAGATCGAGCTGGGGCAGCAGATCGTAGTGGAATGGCGCGGACAGCCCGTGTTCGTCTCCCACCGCTCGCCCGAAGCTATCGCTCTGCTGGATGAGACCGACTCTATCGTGGCGGACCCGCAATCTGCTGCTTCCAACCAGCCGGAGTATGTGGACGGCAAAACCCGCGCCATCAAGCCGGAGTTTCTGGTTGTCATGGGCGTGTGCACCCACCTGGGCTGCTCTCCGCTGTTCAAGCCGGAAGTGGCTGCTGCCGACATGGGCGCTGACTGGAAAGGTGGCTACTTCTGCCCTTGCCACGGCTCCCACTACGACATGTCCGGTCGCGTCCACAAGGGGCAGCCTGCGCCTCTGAATCTGCCGGTACCGCCTTATTCTTACGAGACTGATGACGTGATCGTGATCGGCGTGGATCAGGAGAGCGCCTGATGAACAAACTGATGCAGTGGGTGAATGAGCGGATGTCCGTCACTCAGGTGATGGAAGATCACCTGACCAAATACTACGCTCCCAAGAACTTCAACTTCTTCTACTTCTTCGGCTCGCTGGCCATGCTGGTGCTGGTTAATCAGCTGGTAACCGGTATCTGGCTGACCATGAGCTACGAGCCGTCTGCCGATGGCGCGTTTGCCTCTGTCGAGTACATCATGCGTGATGTCGAGTACGGCTGGCTGCTGCGTTATCTGCACTCCACCGGCGCCTCGGCGTTCTTCGTCGTCATCTACCTGCACATGCTGCGTGGCCTGATGTACGGCTCTTACCAGAAGCCGCGTGAGCTGATCTGGCTGTTCGGTATGCTGATCTACCTGGTGCTGATGGGTGAGGCCTTCATGGGCTACCTGCTGCCCTGGGGTCAGATGTCCTACTGGGGTGCCCAGGTGATCATCTCGCTGTTCGGTGCGATTCCGTTCATTGGTCCGGATCTGGCCCAGTGGGTGCGTGGTGACTTCCTGATCTCCGGTATCACGCTGAACCGCTTCTTTGCTCTGCACGTGATTGCACTGCCGATCGTGCTGCTGGGCCTGGTTGTGCTGCACATCATTGCGCTGCACGAAGTCGGCTCCAACAACCCGGATGGCATCGATATCAAGAAGTACAAGGACGAGAATGGCAAGCCGCTGGATGGTATCGCCTTCCACCCTTACTACACCGTCAAGGATATCGTCGGCGTTGTGGTCTTCCTGTTCGTGTTCTGCTCGATCGTGTTCTTCTTCCCGGAGATGGGTGGTTATTTCCTTGAGAAGCCGAACTTTGAAATCGCCAACCAGTTGAAAACGCCTGACCACATTGCCCCGGTCTGGTACTTCACGCCGTTCTACGCGATTCTGCGTGCGGTTCCGTCCATTGCAGGCTCTGCTTTCCCGGGCGTGCTGGCGATGGGTGCGGCGATCGCGATTCTGTTTGTGTTGCCCTGGCTGGACCGTAGCCCGGTTCGTTCCATCCGCTACAAAGGCTGGATGAGCAAACTGTGGCTGGTGATCTTCTGCGTTAGCTTCGTGATTCTGGGTGTGCTGGGTGCTATCCCGTCCACACCGGTTCGCACACTGGTATCGCAGATTTGCACCGTTCTGTATTTCGCCTTCTTCATCCTGATGCCGTTCTACACCCGGATGGAGAAGACCAAACCGGTTCCGGAGAGGGTTACTGGCTAATGAAAAAACAACTGATTGCCCTGATGTTTGCGCTGGTACCGGCCTTGGCCTCGGCTGCCGGTGGCAGCGGCTACCACCTGGATGAAGCCAACATCGATCTGACCGACAAGGCAGCCCTACAGGATGGTGCGCGCACCTTCGTCAACTACTGCATGGGTTGTCACTCTGCTCAGTACCAGCGCTATGAGCGCGTGGCGACTGATCTGGGTATCCCGGAGCAGCTGATGCTCGACAACCTGGTCTTCACCGAGGGCACCCTGATCGGTGACCACATGAAGAACGGTATGCGTGCCGAGGATGCCAAAACCTGGTTTGGCGCGGCGCCACCGGATCTGACGCTGGTAGCACGTGTACGTGGTACTGACTGGCTGTACACCTATCTGCGTACCTTCTATGAGGATCCGTCTCGCCCGTTGGGTGCCAACAACAAGGTATTCCCCAACGTGGGTATGCCTAACGTGTTGGCTGAGCTGCAGGGCCGCCAGGTGATCGGCTGCAAGGCCATGCCGGTGAAGGATGAAAGCGGCAACATCATGCGCGACACGCTGAGCGGTGAAGTGGTCAAGGACGAGCAGTGCGATGTGCTGACCGTGGTGCCGGATACCGGCACTCAGACCGAGGAAGAGTTTGATACCACCGTGCGTAATCTGGTGACCTTCCTGGCCTACTCGGCTGACCCGATCAAGCTGGAGCGTCATCGTATCGGTGTATACGTGCTGCTGTACCTGGCCTTCCTGTTCGTGTTCGCGTACTTGCTCAAGCGCGAATACTGGCGTGATGTGCATTGATCGTCGGCATGCCTGAGTGATCGCTGCGCGCCCCTTGCGGGCGCGCAGTCGTTTCTGGGGTATAATGGCCGTTCGTGTGCGCGGGCTAGCCCGCGCTTGTTTATTTAGGGTGCCATGCAGGGCGCCTGCCGCAGTCCTTTAAAGGATGAGGGTTGAAATATGGGCGTTACCGCCAACAAGCGTTCCTCCATGGCGTTTTTCTCTGACCCGCTTGATCACTACTGCCATCGGGTCCGCATCGTACTGGCGGAGAAGGGGGTCACTGTCGACGTGGTCGACGTAGAGTCTGGTGATTACCCTCAGGAACTGGCCGAGAATAATCCTTACAACAGTGTGCCGACACTGCTTGATCGTGATCTGGTGCTCTACGAGCCCAACATCATGATGGAATACTTGGATGAGCGTTTCCCGCATCCGCCGTTGCTGCCGGTCTACCCGGTAGCGCGGGCCAACAGCCGATTGCTGATGTATCGCGTACAGCGCGACTGGTGCCGTCTGGTCGATATTATTGTCGATCCCAAGAGCGCTAGCGCCGAGGTGACGCGTGCTCGCAAGGAGCTGCGCGAAAGTCTGACCGGTGTTGCGCCGGTGTTCGCTGAAATGCCGTTTTTCATGAGCGATGAGTTCAGTCTGGTGGACTGCTGTATCGCACCCATCTTGTGGCGTCTGCCGCAGCTCGGTGTCGAGCTGCCCAAGCAGGCCAAGCCTCTGCAGGACTATATGGAGCGGATTTTCCAGCGCGAGGGCTTTATTGCCAGCCTGTCGCCGGCTGAGCGGGACATGCAATAGTCAATCTGAACCTTTGAGGAGAGACAGGCATGACCGAGATGAACTCTAGCCGGCCCTATCTGGTGCGCGCGCTGTACGAGTGGATTCTGGATAACCAGTGCACGCCCTACCTGCTGGTCAACGCCGAATATCCCGATACCGCGGTGCCAACGGGGTTTGTCGAAGATGGGCAGATCGTGCTTAATCTGTCGCCCAGCGCGGTGCGTCAACTGGACATGGACAACGACCGAATCTGCTTTGATGGTCGCTTTGGCGGCGTTGCTCAGCAGGTCTGGATTCCGGTTGGTGCGGTAATGGCCATTTATGCGCGAGAGAATGGACAGGGTATGGTCTTTGAATTGGAGCCCAGTGCGCCGCCGCCAGACGATGGTCCTGGTGATGACGATGCTGCGCCGCCCCGTCCGGAGTCAGGGCGTCCTGCATTGAAAGTGGTGAAGTGAGGCCTGCTTTGCCAACGGTAATAACACAAGAAGCCCCGCATATGCGGGGCTTCTTGTTATGGCGGGGTGCATGCTATCAGTCGAGGTATTCGAATAGCTTGACGATACGTTGTACGCCGCCGATCTGCTGGGCTTGCTGTACGGCAAGATCAGCCTCTTGATGGGTGACCAGGCCCATCAGGTAGACGACGCCGGCTTCGGTAACGACCTTGATACGGCTGCCCGGAATGGTGCCATCGGTGAGCAGGCGGGTTTTCAGGTTGGCGGTAATCAGGCCGTCCTGGTTGCGCGCCAGCAGTGACAGGCGCGGGCCGGCGGTCAGCTCGTTATGTACCACCTTGACGCGCTGGACCTGTTTGGCCGCTTCGCCTGCCCGGGCGATCAGGTCGCCACGGGGCACCTGGCCGGCAAGCAGGACGACGCCGTTGTAGCTGGTCGCGACGATGCGCCCGTCGGACTCAATGGCGGTATCGGCCTTGTTGACGTTGACCGCTACTTTGGTTTCGATCAGCTGATCGTCGATGGTGCTGCCAAAGGTGCGAGTGCCGTGGTTGTCTTCGATAGGCGTGTCACGTGTGGCAGTGAGCACGCTGCTGCAACTGGCGAGCAGTAGCGACAGGGCGATAACAGGCGCTCTGATCATTCTTCGCTCCCGAACAGTTGACGGTCGATCAGGTCGCACAGGCAGTGGATAGCCAGCAGGTGGACTTCCTGGATGCGTGCGGTAGATCGCGCCGGTACGCGGATTTCGACATCTTCAGGCAGCAGCAGCGACGCCATGGCGCCGCCGTCACGCCCGGTCAGGGCGACCACCTGCATCTCGCGGTCGTGCGCGGCCTGTATGGCCTGCATCACGTTGCCGGAGTTGCCGCTGGTCGAAATGGCCAGCAAGACGTCGCCCGGCTGTCCCAGGGCGCGGATCTGCTTGGAGAACACTTCCTGGTAGCTGTAGTCGTTGGCAATCGAGGTGATGGTGGAGCTGTCGGTAGTCAGGGCGATAGCCGGCAGGCTGGGGCGCTCCCGTTCAAAGCGATTGAGCAGTTCGGAGGAGAAGTGCTGGGCGTCGCCAGCAGAGCCGCCGTTGCCGCAACTAAGAATCTTGCCCTCGCTGAGCAGGGCGTTGACCATAAGTTGGCTGGCCTGCTCGATGCTGGGGCAGAGCACCTCCATTGCGCGGGTTTTGGTTTCGATGCTGTCGGTGAACAGCTGTCTGATGCGGTGTTGCATATCCATAGGGAAACTCGCTAGCAAGTGAAAGCTTCTCGGATCCAGGTGTAGGAAGAGGGATCCGCGGGGTTGCCTTCGGCGGCAATGACGTCAAAGCGACACGGGCGGTTGGCCAGGCGGGGGTGGCTCAGCAGAAAGTGTTCGGCGGCGCGGATAACGCGCTGCTGCTTGCTGCGCCCGACGCTCTCTGCTGCACTGCCCCAGCGGCTTTGCTGCCGGTAGCGCACTTCGACAAATACTACTGTATCGCCGTCACGCATGACCAGATCAAGCTCGCCCTGACGACAGCGGTGATTGCGCGCCAGACAGCTTAGACCGGCCTGGCGCATGATTTGTTCAGCCATGCGCTCGGCCTGATTACCGGTTTTCTGCCTGCTGGTCAGGCGCAGCATCAGAGGGCGTTGGCGCTGCTGTCCGGGGCTGGCTGCAGCACGCCATTGTGGATTTCACCCCAGGACAGCTGCCGTTGGATGCGCCCATCCTGGTCGAGGGAAAGGATGCCGGTGGCGCCTTCGATGCGGGTATCAGGGTACTGGCGCATCTGTGGCAGTCGGGCAAACACGCGCTGGGTGTCCACGCCCATCGCATACAGTCGTCCGAGCGCGCCACCAGCCTGCGGCCAGTTGCCTGTGACAGCGCCGTAGAGTGGATCGCTGTGATCGAGTAGCCACGGGATTTCGGCAATCAGCAGGCCTTCCAGGTCGGCGTTCTGTAGTCCGCTGGGGTCAATTTGGTAAGAGTGGGAGGTCGCATATACCGGCAGGTCGGCAGCGTACTGGAACGCCAGTGTCGGCTTGATCTGGCGTGCCTGCAGCGGTGTCGCGGCCAGGAACAGCGCATCCAGATCCTGGCGCGGGGTCGGCTGGGTCATGACGCTGCCCAGAATGCCCTTGACGCGGTTGGCACGCCGCTCGCTTTGCTGGATCTTCAGCAGTTCGCCCATCTGGTTGGCGACGGCGGCGGGCTGATCGACCAGCTCCTGACCAATGATACTGCCACCCATGCCTTCCCATTCGGCAATGAAGGCGCGGTTGGCGCGCCGGCTCCAATCGTCATGGGTGCTCAGGGTGGCGACGCGACGGTGGCCGTCGGCCCAGGCGCGCTGGGCGGCAGAACGGGCTTCATCTTCCGGGGCCAGGCCGAATTGATAGAAAGTGCTACCGGCGGCCGGTTGCTCGGCGTAATTCAGTGCCAGCGTGGGTAGAGGCAGTTCTGAAGCGCTTGCCAGCTGGGCTACCTTGTCTTTCTCCAGCGGCCCGATCATCCACTGAACGCCTTCGCGCTGCGCCTGATTGAGTGCATCGACGACCTGGGTGTACTGGGTGCTGTCGTACAGGGTGACCTGCGGTTGCTCCAGGCCTTCGCTCTGAGCCTGGTACTGCGCGGCCAGAAAACCGTCGCGCAGTGCCTGAGCGGCGCCGGCCAGGGGGCCGTTGAACGGCAGCAGCAGGCCGATATGGGTTGGCCGGCTCGCATGGAGGGCCTCGATCTGCTGCACTGGCTGCGGCAGTTGGCCAGCAGCGGGGTGATTGGGGTGCTCGTCCTTCCAGGTTTGCAGTGCGCGCATCTGTAGGTCGAGGTTGCGCTCGGTACGGGTGATTAGTGCCAGTTCAAGCCAGCCTGCATAGTCACCGCTGGCGTTCTTGCTGGCTTGTTGCAGCGCGGCTGTGTCCGCAGCGCTCAGACTTTCCCAGATGGCTTGCCGGTTGCTGGCCTGGCGTCCGGCCGGCAGCAGGCCGTCGATGTATACGCGCTCTTGGGCTGCCTCGACCGGCTGGTTGTTGGCTTCCAGAATGTCGGCGCGCAGTTGTTGAATGCGTAGCTGCTCCTCAACGGGGCGCAAATCCAGCTGCTGCAGGGAGTTGTGCTGAATGGCGCGCAGTGCGCGCGGGTTGTCGCCCAGTGCCAGGGCGCTGGTTGCTTGCAGTTCGCTGAAGCGAATCTGCTGGTCAGTCGGCAGATCGCTCTGCGGGACGCGCTGCAGGATTTGCTGGGTTCGCTCGGGGTTGCCGGCATTGAGCGCTGTCTGGGCTGCGTGCAGGCGCAGCAGGTTGGCCTCGGCACCTTCGCGGCGGTCAGCGTTCTTGAGGATGTCATCGACCGAAGCCTGTGGCGTGCGCGGCAGCTCGTCGAGACTCTGCGGGGTAGAGGCGCAGCCGGCCAGGAGCGCAGACAGGGTCAGGGCGAGGGCAGACAGGCGAAGCGTGCGAGGCATGCGGAGGGTATCCTTACGTGCGGGCAAAGCAGACGGTTGGTTGGCGCTATTGTAGCCGTCGGGTTGGCCAATCTCCAAGGCGGGCGGCGACTGTCTGGCCCCTGCTGTACAATGCGTCACAAATCAGCCTCAGGAATCGCCATGACCATCGCTGCCGGCACCTTGTTTGTGGTTGCCACGCCCATCGGTAATCTGCAAGACCTGACACCCCGCGCGCTGCAGGTGCTGCGGGATGTCAGCCTGATCGCTGCGGAGGATACCCGCCACAGTGCGCGCCTCATGCAGCACTTTGGCATTGCTACCCCCATGACGGCCTGTCATGACCACAACGAGCGTGAAAAGGGGTTGCGGCTGGTCGAGCGGCTGCTGGCGGGGGATGACATCGCCCTGATCTCCGATGCCGGCACGCCGTTGATTTCCGATCCGGGATTTCATCTGGTGCGTCAGGCGCGCGAGGCGGGAGTGAAGGTGTCGCCGGTGCCGGGCGCCTGTGCCCTGATCGCCGCGCTGAGTGCTGCCGGCATGCCGTCTGACCGCTTTGCCTTTGAGGGCTTTCTGCCGGCCAAGGCGCACGGTCGCCAGCAGCGCCTGCAGGCTTTGCTGGCAGAGCCGCGTACCTGGCTGGTCTATGAGGCGCCGCATAGGCTGCTTGAGTGCCTTAGAGACATGCGGCAGGTGCTGGGGGCGCAGCGGCGGGTGCTGCTGGCCCGCGAGCTGACCAAGACCTTTGAAACCCTGCACGCGGCGCCGCTGGACGAGCTGGTCGCTTGGGTGGCGGCGGATGCAGACCAGCAGCGCGGCGAGTGCGTGCTGGTGGTGGAGGGTGCGCCGGAGCCGGAGGCTGACGAGGTGAGTGCCCAGGCCCTGCGTGTGCTGGATCTCCTGCTGGCCGAGCTGCCAGTCAAGCGTGCCGCCAGGCTGGCTGCAGACATCACTGGGGTGCGCAAGAACCTGTTGTATCAGGTGGCGCTTGAGCGTGGTGATGGCACGGCGCGTTGACGGGCGCGGCGCCTGCCGCTACTCTTGCCGCCGAGAGTTGGCCGGGCAGTCGCTGTGGTGGTGCGCAAGCACTGTCATGGAGGAAAGTCCGGGCTCCAAAGGGTAGAGTGCCAGGTAACGCCTGGGAGGCGTGAGCCTACGGAAAGTGCAGCAGAAAGCAAACCGCCTAAGCGCGCAAGCGCCGGTAAGGGTGAAAAGGTGCGGTAAGAGCGCACCGCGCAGCTGGCAACAGTCTGTGGCGTGGTAAACCCCACTCGGAGCAAGACCAAATAGGAATCCGTTGGTGTGACCCGCACTGGATTCGGGTAGGTTGCTAGAGGTCGTCAGTGATGGCGATCCCAGAGGAATGACTGTCCTCGACAGAACCCGGCTTACAGGCCAACTCTTAATTTCTTTCCTGTGTGACATCCTTCGCTTTTAGAGCAAAAAAATCTTATTCCTCACAATTCACTTTAAGTTGTGGGGCGATCTTTTTGCTTTGGCTGTTTTTTGTCCTCTTCCATATACCCACTTTGCATCCCGATTCCCGGTAAATAGCGCTAAACCACTGCTACGCAAGGTTTTTTTCCTCTGCGCGGCTATTGACGCTGTTTGGGCGCATTTCTATAGTGTCGCAAAGTGGTGTTAAGTGGGTCGAAGTGGGAAATTTTGGCGCTTTCGGCCGCCAACCAAGGAAAAAGGACTGCAGCGTGTTTCGCGGAGCCAATGCCATCAATCTCGACGCCAAAGGGCGACTCGCGGTGCCAGCGCGCTACCGCGACCGTCTGTTGGAGTCGTGTGGCGGGCAGTTGGTCGCGACCATCGCGCTGGAAGAGCGCTGTCTCTGGATCTACCCGCTGCATGAGTGGGAAGTGGTCGAAGAGCAACTGCGCAAGGCGCCGAACATGAACCCGGCAGTCAAGCGCCTGCAGCGCCTGCTGATTGGTAATGCCAACGATCTGGAGCTGGACAGCAACGGTCGCTTTGTTATTCCGCCGCTGCTGCGTGAACACGCCGGGCTGGACAAGAAAGTCATGCTGGTCGGGCAAATCAATAAATTCGAGCTCTGGAGTGAAGAAGCCTGGACGGCTACCACCAGTGCCTATCTGGACGAATCGCAGGAAGCCGGCGAACTGCCGGAACAACTGCATTCGCTGAGTCTATGAGCGCCGCAACCGGCTATTCACATATCAGCGTGCTGCTGAACGAGGCGCTTGACGGTCTGGCCATTCAGGCTGACGGCCTTTATATCGACGGTACCTTCGGGCGCGGCGGACATAGCCGCGCGCTCCTCGCGCAGCTTGGGCCGGAGGGCAGGCTGATCGCCTTCGATAAAGATCCGGAGGCCATCCGGGTTGGCGACCAGCTAGCGGCCGAAGACGGCCGCTTTGTCGTTGTACAGCGCTCCTTTGCCGAGATGGCTGACGAATTGCGCGCGCGCGGTCTGGCCGGGCAGGTACAGGGCGTTTTACTGGATCTGGGCGTGTCTTCGCCGCAGCTGGACGACCCGACCCGCGGTTTCAGTTTTCTCAACGACGGTCCGCTGGACATGCGCATGAATCCGTCCGCAGGCCAGAGCGCTGCCGACTGGATCAACAGCGCCAGCGAGGCGGATATTGCGACGGTACTCAAGGAGTACGGTGAAGAGCGCTTTGCCAAACGCATGGCCCGCGCCGTGGTGGCCCGTCGTGCCGAGCAGCCGTTCACCCGCACTGCCGACCTGGCTGCCGTGATTAAGGAAGCCAACCCTGCCTGGGAAAAGGGTAAGCACCCGGCGACCCGCGCTTTTCAGGGTATTCGCATCTTTATCAATCGTGAGCTGGACGATCTTGCCGACGGCCTGCGTGCGGCACTGGCGGTGCTGGCCCCCGGCGGACGTATGGCGGTGATCAGCTTTCACTCGCTGGAAGACCGCATGGTCAAGCAGTACATGCGCCGTGAGGCCAAGGGCGCGCCCATTCCGCGTGACCTGCCCATTCGCGATATCGATATTCCGGTGTCCATCAACCTGGTGGGTAAGGCGATCAAACCGAGCGCAGCCGAAGTGGATGCCAATCCCCGTGCTCGCAGCGCCGTATTGCGCGTAGCGGAGAAACGTTGATGAGCGCCCCTGCGCCTCAATCCCGCCGCGCAGGCCTGCCCGCCGGCAGCGGCTGGCTGCTGCTGGTCGCCGTGCTGGTGATTGTCAGTGCGCTGGCGGTTTCCTTCAGCGCGCACTGGAGCCGCCAGTTGCTGAATGAGCTGGCTGGTGAAATGGACGTGCGTGAAAAAGCGCAGGCCGAATGGGGGCGTCTGGTGCTGGAGCAGAGCACCTGGACGGCCTACAGCCGCATCGAGCGCATTGCCACCGAGCAGCTCGGCATGAAAGTGCCGGAGCCTAGCGACGTGATTCTGGTGCAGCCATGAAAAAGTTCGCACTCAAGTCCAATGGCAGCCTCTACCCCTGGCGGTTCCGCCTGGTAGTGGGCGTGCTGGGCTTGTGCTGTGTGGCCGTGGGCTGGCGCATTGCCGAGCTGCACGTGCTGGATGAAGGTTTCCTGAAAAGCCAGGGCGACAAGCGCAGTGTGCGTCATGTGCCGATCCCGGCTCATCGCGGGCAAATTACCGACCGTAACGGCGAGCCGCTGGCGGTCAGCACCCCGGTTCTCACTATCTGGGCCAACCCTTCGCAACTGATCGATCAGCAGTCGCACTGGCCGGCGCTGGCCGCTGCGCTGGGCACTGACCTGGCTACCTTCAGTGAACGTCTGAAGGCCAACGCCGACAAGGAGTTCATTTACCTGCGTCGCCGCATGACGCCCGCAGACGGTGAGGCGGTGATGGCGCTGGATGTACACGGCGTATACAGCATTGAAGAGTACCGCCGTTTCTACCCCGCGGGCGAAGTGGCGGCGCATCTGGTCGGCTTTACCAACGTAGACGAGCAGGGGCAGGAAGGGCTGGAGCTGGCGTATGACCAGTGGCTTCAGGGTGTCCCGGGGCGGCGGCAGGTGCTGCAGGACCGGCGCGGCCGGCTGATCAAGGATGTGCAGGTGGTCGCCAACGCTCGGCCCGGCAACGATCTGCGCCTGTCCATCGATCTGCGTCTGCAATATCTGGCGCATCGTGAGCTGCGCGAGGGCATGCAGGAGTTTGGCGCCAAGGCCGGCTCGGTGGTGATCCTTGATGTGAAGACCGGCGAAGTGCTGGCCATGGTCAACCACCCCTCCTACAACCCGAACAACCGCTCCAATCTGCAGCCAAGCATGATGCGCAACCGCGCCATGATCGACGTGTTCGAGCCAGGCTCGACGATGAAGCCATTCTCCATGACGGCAGCGTTGGCGACCGGGCGCTGGAAGCCTAGCGATCAGGTGAATGTGTACCCCGGCACCCTGCGCATCGGTCGGTACACCATTCGTGACGTATCGCGCGCTCCGGGCGGGGTACTGGATCTGGGTGGCATTCTGCTCAAATCCAGTAACGTGGGCATGAGCAAGGTGGCGCTGGATATCGGTGGCGAAGCCGTGCACGACGCCATGCAGGCGGTCGGCCTGGGCGAGTACACCGGTGTTGGCTTCCCGGGTGAGGGTGTCGGCAAACTGCCAACCTACCGTACCTGGCGTTCGGCGGAGACCGCTGCACTGTCCTACGGCTACGGCCTGTCTGTTACCGCTGTGCAGCTCGCGCAGGCCTACGCGGTTCTGGCCAACGACGGTCGCAAGGTGCCGATGTCGCTGTTGCAGGTAGCGGAGCGACCCGCAGGAGAACAGGTGTTGCCCGAAGAGGCGACACGCATGGTGCAGACCATGCTGCAAAATGTGATTGAGGCCGATGGCGGCACCTACAGGGCACGTGTGCCCGGTTACCACGTGTCCGGCAAAAGCGGCACTGCGCGCAAGGCCAGCACCTCGGAAAAAGGCTATCGCGAGGATTCCTATCGTTCCCTGTTTGCCGGCTTTGGGCCTAGCACCGATCCGCGCATCGCGATTGCCGTGGTGATCGATGAGCCGAGCGAAGGCGGTTATTACGGCGGCCTGGTCGCGGCACCGGTGTTTGGCGGCCTGATGTCCAACGTACTGCGTTTGATGAACATTGCGCCGGACAACCTGGCCGGGTTGCAGCAGGTAGAACTGCCCGCACCGCCTGCGGAAGGGGGGCGCGGATGAAGCTGTCTCAATTGCTCCCTGATCTGACCCAGGCCGATATCGAGATTCAGGGCCTGACCCTGGACAGCCGTCAAGTGAAGGCGGGTGACCTGTTTCTTGCCTGTGCCGGTCGCCAGCACGACGGCCGCAGTTACATCGAGCAGGCTGTTGCTGCGGGTGCGGTCGCGGTTGCCTATGAGCCGGACGGCTTCAGTGCCTCGGCGCTGGCTGTGCCCATGCTGGCGGTCAGTGGCCTGCACCAGCAACTGTCGGCGCTGGCCGACCGTTTTTACGGCCAGCCCAGCGCTGCGCTGCAGGTGGTTGGCATTACCGGTACCAACGGCAAAACCAGTGTCAGCCAGATGCTCGCCCAGGCGCTGAATCAGCTGGGTTCGCGCTGCGGCGTGATTGGTACCCTGGGCAGTGGTTTCCCTGAGGCGCTGGTCGATCATGGCATGACCACCCCTGATGCCCTTGCCGTGCAGCGCCAGTTGGCCGGCCTGCTGGCAGAGGGCGCCCGTCAGGTGGCCATGGAGGTGTCGTCCCACGCGCTGGATCAGCAGCGGGTCGCGGCCGTGCGCTTTGCGGTCGGCGTGTTTACCAATCTGAGCAGAGATCATCTGGATTATCACGGCAGCATGCAGGCCTACGGTGAGGCCAAGGCCGAGCTGTTCAAGCGCCCGCTCAGTGCCGCGGTGATCAACCTGGATGACCGCTTTGGCCGGGAGTTGGCCGCCGGCTGCGCCTGTCCGGTCATTGGCTTCAGCCTGCAGGACAGCAGCGCTGCGCTGTATTGTGCCGACGTGCAGTCCGACAGCCTGGGGCTGGGTGCCCGCCTGTTCATTCAGGGTAAAGAATTCAACCTGCGCAGCCCGCTGCTTGGCCGCTTCAACCTCAGCAACCTGCTCGCGGTGCTCGGCAGCCTCTTGGCGCTTGGCATCGATGCAGACGCCGCGCTGGCGCAGGTGGCGTCACTGCTGCCACCGGCAGGGCGCATGCAGCGCCTGGGTGGCGGCACGCTGCCGTTGGTGGTGGTGGATTACGCTCACACCCCGGACGCGCTGGAAAAGGCGCTGGTCGCCTTGAGTGAACACGCTGCCGGTCGAGTGGTTTGCGTCTTCGGTTGCGGAGGCGACCGCGACAACGGCAAGCGGCCACTGATGGCGCGCATTGCCGAGCAGCATGCAGCGAAAGTGGTAGTGACCGACGACAACCCTCGTACCGAGGCGTCGGCACAGATCATTGAACAAGTTTGTCAGGGCGCGGAACACCCGCAGGCGTTGACCGTCATACCCAACCGTGCACAGGCAATCGCCCAGACGATTGCAGCGGCACAGGCCGGCGATGTCATTCTGCTTGCCGGCAAGGGTCACGAGAATTACCAGGAGATCGACGGCGTGCGTCACCCCTTCAGCGATATTGAACAAGCCGGACTGGCTCTGCAGCAGTGGGAGGTCAGCCATGCTTGAAGCGCTGCGCCTGAGCGACCTGCTGAAACCTCTGATGGCGACCCTCAATGGGGTCGATACTCATTTTGACAGCGTCAGCATTGATGCGCGTACCGTCGAGCGTGGCGGCCTGTTTGTTGCCTTGGCTGGCAGCCGCAGCAACGGCCATGACTTTGTCGCCCAGGCCCGTGAGAACGGCGCGGCGGCGGCCATGGTCGAGTATCTGGTGGATGACCCGCTGCCGCAGCTGCTGGTGCATGACTGCCAGTTGGCGCTGGGCAACCTGGCCGCTCTGGTACGCAAGCAGTTCAGCGGCACGGTCATCGGCATTACCGGTTCCAGCGGTAAAACCACCGTCAAGGAAATGCTGGCCGCCATCCTGCGCGAATGCGGCCCGGTGCTGGCCACTCGCGGCAACCTGAACAACGAATTGGGTGTGCCGCTGACCCTGCTGCAACTGACCAGCGAACACCGTTTTGCAGTAATCGAGATGGGCGCCGCTCAGGTGGGCGACATCCATTACAGCATGGGCCTGGTCAAGCCGCAGATCAGCGTGCTGACCAACGCCGAGATGGCGCACGTTGGCCGCTTTGGCAGTCCGGAGAGTATCGCCAAGGCCAAAGGCGAAATTGTTTCTGCGCTGCCGGCCGGTGGTCACGCGGTGCTGAACCTGGATAGTCCCTGGTTCGAGCAGTGGTATCAGTTGCTCGGCAGCCGGCGCACCGCCAGCTCATTCAGTCTGAAGAATCCGACTGCGCAGCTGCGCGCCGAGGCGCTTGAGCTGGACGAGCAGGGGCGCCCGCACTTCAACCTGATCACGCCGGCAGGTGGCGTGTCCGTGCAACTGCAGCTGCGCGGCATGCACAACGTTGCCAACGCGCTGGCTGCTGCTGGCGCCGCCTTGCAGGCTGGTGCCGACCTGAGCGCCATTGCCGCGGGCCTGGCTGCACTGGCACCCGTTGATGGTCGTGGTAACTGGGCGGTTGGCCTGGGCGGCGCGCAGATCATCGACGACGCCTACAACGCCAACCCTGCCTCGGTCATCGCCGCCATCGACCTGCTGGCCAGCCTGGACGGGCGCCGCGTGCTGGCGCTGGGTGACATGGGCGAGCTGGGCGAGTGGGCTGAGCAAAGCCACCGTGAGGTTGGTGAGCACGCCCGCGAGGCCGGTCTGGACGCCCTTTACGCCACCGGTCGGCTGTCTGCCCTGGCCGTTGACGCTTTTGGTGAGCAGGGCTGCCTGTTCGATAGCCGCGAGGCGCTGGTTGCCGCGCTGGCCCCCACTTTGGACGCCAACACCCGAGTGCTGGTGAAAGGCTCGCGGAGTGCGGGCATGGATACTGTCGTCGCCGGCCTTCTGGCCCCGGCTGACGCGCTCAACAACGACAACGGGGCCAGCTGACATGTTGCTTTTCCTTGCCGAGTTTCTCCAGCAGTACTACTCCGGCTTTTCGGTGTTCCAGTACCTGACCCTGCGCGGCATTCTGGGCGTGCTGACCGCGCTGGCCATCGCGCTGTTTCTGGGGCCCTGGATGATCCGCACCCTGCAGGTGCGTCAGATTGGCCAGTCGGTGCGTACCGACGGCCCGCAGTCGCACCTGTCCAAAAAGGGTACCCCCACCATGGGCGGCGCGCTGATTCTGGTCGCGATCGGCATCGCCACCCTGCTGTGGGCTGACCTGCGCAACCTCTACGTCTGGGTAGTGCTGGGCGTGACCATCAGCTTTGGCGCGGTGGGCTGGGTCGATGACTACCGCAAGGTCATCGAGAAAAACTCCCGCGGTCTGCCGTCGCGCTGGAAGTACTTCTGGCAGTCGGTGTTCGGCCTCGCGGCCGCCATTGTGCTGTATATGGCGGCGAAGACGCCGGTAGAAACCACACTGATCGTGCCGTTCTTCAAGCAGGTCGAGTTTCAGCTCGGCATTCTGTTTGTCGTGCTGACCTATTTCGTCATCGTCGGCTCCAGCAATGCGGTCAACCTGACCGATGGACTGGATGGTCTGGCCATCATGCCAACGGTCATGGTTGGTGGCGCGTTGGGCATCTTTGCCTACCTGTCCGGCAATGCCAGGTTTGCCGAGTACCTGCTGATCCCTTACGTGCCGGGCGCCGGCGAGCTGATCATCTTCTGCGGTGCGCTGCTGGGCGCCGGCCTTGGCTTTCTCTGGTTCAACACCTATCCCGCCCAGGTTTTCATGGGCGACGTGGGCGCGCTGGCGCTGGGCGCCGCGCTGGGCGTGATCGCGGTGATCGTGCGACAGGAAATTGTGCTGTTCATCATGGGCGGCATTTTCGTGGTGGAAACGCTGTCGGTCATCGTGCAGGTGGCGTCGTTCAAGCTGACCGGGCGTCGGGTGTTTCGTATGGCGCCGATCCACCACCATTTTGAACTCAAAGGCTGGCCGGAGCCGCGCGTGATCGTGCGTTTCTGGATCATCACCGTCGTACTGGTGCTGATCGGCCTGGCCACATTGAAGCTGCGTTGAGGAGCAGGGCGTGTCACTGATTACCACGGACAAGCAACGGATCATCGTCGGGCTCGGCAGCAGCGGGCTCTCGGTCGCCCGTTATCTGGCGGGCCAGGGCCTGTCCTTTGCCGTGGCCGACACCCGTGAAAATCCGCCCGGCTTGGAAAAACTGAAGCGTTTTGCGCCCATGGCTGATCTGTACCTCGGTGAGCTGGATGAGGCGCTGCTGTGCGCCGCTGACGAGCTGATCGTCAGCCCAGGCGTCGCCTTGGCAGTGCCTGCGCTGCAGGCCGCCGCCAAGGCGGGTGTCAGCATCGTGGGTGATATCGAACTCTTTGCCCGCGTGGCCAAGGCGCCGATCGTGGCGATCACCGGCTCGAATGCCAAAAGCACGGTCACTACGCTGGTCGGCGAAATGGCTGCTGCGGCTGGCGTCAAGGTGGCGGTTGGCGGCAACCTGGGCACGCCCGCGCTGGACCTGCTGGATGAGCAGCCGGAGCTGTATGTGCTGGAGCTGTCGAGCTTTCAGTTGGAGACCACCGCGAACCTCAACGCGATGGTCGCCACTGTGCTGAACATCAGTGAAGACCACATGGACCGCTACGCCAGCCTGGCGACCTACCACCTGGCCAAGCATCGCATTTTCCGCGGCGCGCAGCAGGTGGTGGTCAACCGCGATGACGCGCTGTCTCGCCCGCTGGTGGCCGATGACTTGCCACGACTGACCTTTGGTCTGTCGCGTCCTGACTTCAAGGGCTTTGGTCTGATCGAGCAGGACGGCGAGAGCTGGCTGGCCTATGAATTCAAGGCTCTGATGCCGACCCGCGAGTTGAAGATGCGTGGCGCTCACAATCAATCCAACGCGCTGGCGGCGATGGCGCTGGGTCAGGCAGCTGGCCTGCCGATGGCTGCGATGCTTGATACGCTGCGCCGCTTCACCGGCCTGCCGCACCGCTGCCAGTGGGTCGGTAGCCACAACGACGTGGCTTACTTTGATGATTCCAAGGCGACCAACGTGGGCGCTGCACTGGCGGCGATCAACGGCTTTGCTGCGGACATGGACGGCAAGCTGGTGCTGATCGCCGGCGGCGATGGCAAGGGCGCCGACTTTGCGCCGCTGCAGGTGCCGGTGAGCGCGCACTGCCGCGCGGTGGTGCTGCTGGGCCGTGACGCTGATCGGTTGAGCGCCGCGCTGGGCGATGCGGTGGTGCAGCGCCGTGTGACGTCTATCGAAGACGCCGTCACTGTCGCCTCTGAGCTGGCGCAAGCTGGCGATCTGGTGCTGCTGTCGCCGGCCTGTGCCAGCCTGGATATGTTCCGCAACTTTGAAGAACGTGGCCGGCTGTTTGCCGACGCGGTCGGGAGGCTGGGCGCATGAACCTGTCTCTGAACCTGCGTGAAGTTGCTGCACCGCTGTTTGGTGCGCGCCGCTTTGATATGGATCTGCCGTTGCTGGTAGGCGCCTTTGGCTTGCTGGCACTCGGGCTGGTGATGGTGACCTCGGCGTCGATGGAAGTGGCGGCCGGCCGCCTTGGTAGCCCGCTGTATTATATGAACCGTCAGATCGTTTACCTGCTGATCGGCCTGGGCGCGTTGGCGGTCACGCTATCGGTCCCGGTGGCGGTGTGGGAGCGTTTTCGCTTTTTGCTGCTGTTCCTCGGCTTTGCCCTGCTGGTGGCGGTATTGATTCCCGGCATCGGGCGTGAGGTCAACGGCAGCTGGCGCTGGATTGGTGTGGGCCCGATCAACATCCAGCCGTCCGAGCTGGCCAAACTGTTTGCTGTGGTGTTTCTGGCGGGCTATCTGGTGCATCGTCAGGATGAGGTAAAAGAGGCCTGGTTCGGCTTTATCAAACCCTTCATGGTACTGGGGCCGATGGCTTGCCTGCTGATTGTCGAGCCTGACTTTGGCGCCACCGTGGTGCTGCTGGGTGCCGCAACCGGCATGCTGTTCCTCGGCGGCGTGGGGCTGTTCCGCTTCCTGCTGCTGTTCGGCTCGCTCGGTGCGCTGGCAGCGCTGGCGGTCTGGGCCGAACCCTACCGTTTGCAGCGCCTGACCGGTTTCCTCGACCCTTGGCAGGACCCCTATGGCACCGGCTACCAGCTGACCCAGGCGCTGATCGCCTTTGGGCGCGGCGAGTGGTTTGGCGTTGGTCTGGGCAACAGCATTCAAAAGCAATTCTATCTGCCCGAGGCGCACACCGACTTTGTGTTCGCCGTGCTGGCGGAGGAGCTGGGCATGATCGGCGCGCTCGCCGCCTTTGCCTTGCTGATCTTTGTTGCCGTACGTGGCCTGTACGTGGGGCTGGCTGCCGAGCGCGAGGGCATGCTGTTCCACGCCTATCTGGCCTACGGCCTGGCGATCATGTGGTGTGGGCAGATTCTGATTAACGTGGGGGTCAATATCGGCCTGCTGCCAACCAAGGGGCTGACATTGCCGTTCCTCAGTTACGGCGGTAGCTCGCTGGTGGTCTGCTGTATCTGTCTCGGTCTGTTGCTGCGCATCGACTGGGAGCGCCGTCAACCGCGTCAGGAGGCCAGCAATGAGCAATAAGGTACTGGTCATGGCTGGTGGCACCGGCGGACACGTGTTCCCGGCACTGGCCTGCGCCCGCCTGCTGAAAGAGCAGGGGTACGAGGTGCATTGGCTTGGCACCCGGCGCGGTATCGAAGTGGACCTGGTACCCCAGGCCGGCTTCCCGATTCATTACATCGACATTCAGGGGCTGCGCGGCAAGGGCAAGCTGGATTTGCTGAAGGCGCCGTTCCGTATCCTGCGTGCGCTGGGACAGTCCCTGCGGCTGCTCAAGCAGCTGAAACCGGTCTGTGTGCTGGGTGCGGGTGGCTATGTTACCGGTCCAGGCGGGTTGGCGGCCTGGATGCGTGGTATTCCGGTGATCATCCATGAACAGAACGCGGTTGTTGGTACCGCCAACCGGTTGCTGGCGCGTATCGCCAAGCGTCGCTGTGAAGGCTTTACCGGCAGCTTTGCCGAGGGTAGTGACCGCCGCAGCACCGGCAACCCGGTGCGCGAAGATATCTTTGCCACGCCGGTCCTTAGCTGGGACGGCAGCCGTCCGATGCACCTGCTGGTGCTGGGAGGCAGCCTGGGCGCTATGCCGCTGAATAAACTGCTGCCGGCGGCGCTGGCCAAGATTGACCCCGCCCGGCGGCCGCAAGTGGTGCACCAGTGCGGCAAGCAACATCTGCTACTGGCGCGCGAAGCCTATGAGCAGGCTGGTGTGCGCGCAGAGGTTGAAGCCTTTATCGCCGATATGGCCGGTGCCTACGCCTGGGCGGATCTGGTGATCTGCCGGGCCGGTGCGCTGACGGTGTGCGAGCTGGCGGCGGCTGGCCGGCCTTCGCTGCTGGTGCCGCTGCCGCACGCCATCGACGACCACCAGACCGCCAACGCCCGTTACCTGGCGGATCGCGGCGCCGCTGTGCTGATGCCCCAGAAAGAGCTCGATGCCGAGCTATTGGCCAATACCCTGACGACTTACATGAACAACCCGGAGCAGCTGCAACAGATGGCCCAACGAGCCCGTGAACAAGCCACCCCCAATGCCACCGCCGATGTCGTGCGTGCCTGCCTGGAGGTTGCCCGTGAGCACTAATACAGCTACTCAGGCTACTTTCACGCTGCCGGGCATGCGGCGTATCCGCCATATCCACTTTGTGGGTATTGGCGGTGTGGGCATGTGCGGTATTGCCGAGGTACTGCTGAACCTGGGCTACGAGGTGTCGGGTTCCGACCTCAAGCGCTCGGCCGTGACCGAGCGGCTGGAGTCCTTTGGCGCTCGCATCGATATTGGGCATCGTGCCGAAAATTTGCTCGAAGCGGACGTGCTGGTGGTATCCAGCGCGATCAACCCGCAGAACCCCGAAGTCGCCGCCGCCATCGAGCGTCGCATTCCTGTAGTGCCGCGCGCCGAGATGCTGGCTGAGCTGATGCGCTACCGTCACGGCATCGCCGTGGCCGGCACCCACGGCAAGACCACCACCACCAGTCTGATTGCCTCGGTGCTGGCCGCCGACGGCATGAGCCCGACCTTCGTCATTGGCGGCAAGCTGACCGCTGCCGGCACCAACGCCCAGCTGGGCGAAAGCCGCTATCTGGTGGCCGAGGCCGATGAAAGCGACGCGTCTTTCCTGCATCTGCAGCCGATGGTGGCGATCGTTACCAACATCGATGCCGATCACATGGAGACCTACGAGGGCGACTTCAACAAGCTCAAGCGCACCTTCGTCGAGTTCTTGCACAACCTGCCGTTCTACGGCCTGGCAGTGCTGTGCATCGATGACCCGGTCGTGCGCGAGATTCTGCCGCAGATCAACCGTCAGGTGGTGACCTACGGTCAGTCCGAGGACGCCGATATTCGTGCTGTGAACATCCACCAGCGCGGCATGCAGACCTTCTTCACCGTGCTGCGCGAAGGACGCGAGCCGCTGGATGTATCGGTCAACATGCCGGGCGTGCACAACGTCCTGAACTCGCTGGCAACCATCGCCGTGGCCACCGATGAGGGCGTGTCTGATCGCGCCATCGTTGACGGGCTTGCCGGTTTTCAGGGCGTTGGTCGGCGCTTTCAGGTGCAGGGCAATTTCCGCTGGGGTACAGGCGAAATCATGCTGGTGGACGACTACGGTCACCACCCGCGCGAAGTGGCTGCCGTGATCAAGGCTGTGCGTGCCGGTTGGCCGGAGCGCCGCCTGGTGATGCTCTATCAGCCACACCGCTACAGCCGTACCCGTGATCTCTACGAAGATTTTGTGCAGGTGCTGGGTGAGGCAAACGCCCTGCTGCTGATGGAAGTCTATCCGGCCGGCGAAGAGCCGGTGACCGGCGCAGACAGCAAGCATCTGTGCCGCAGCATCCGTCAGCGCGGCCAGCTGGATCCGATTTACGTCGAGCGTGATGCCGACGTTATGCCGCTGCTCGAAGCGGTGCTGCAACCGGGCGACATCCTGCTGACCCAGGGTGCCGGTGATATTGGCGGGTTGTCGGTGCAGCTGGCCGATGCCCTGGCAACCCACTTCCGGGAGGGTAAAGCCTGATGATCGACGTATCTGTATTCGGGCGCGTAGCGGTGCTGTTTGGCGGTAGCTCGGCCGAGCGTGCGGTGTCCCTCAAATCCGGTGCTGCCGTGCTGGCCGCGCTGCAGGCCGCGGGTGTAGATGCCTACGGCATCGACGCGGGTCCGCAATTGGCGGAGCAGCTGTTGAACGAGCGCCCGGACCGGGTGTTTATCGCGCTGCACGGGCGTGGCGGTGAGGATGGCAGCCTGCAGGGGCTGCTGGAAAGCTTGCAGATTCCCTATACCGGCAGTGGCGTGATGGCCTCGGCGATCGGTATGGACAAGCTGCGCACCAAGCAGATATGGCAAAGCCTGGGCCTGCCGACACCGGCTTACGCCATGCTGCGCGATGGCGGTCAGTGCGCCGAGATTGTCGAGCGTCTGGGTACGCCGCTGATCATCAAGCCGCTGCACGAAGGCTCCAGCATCGGCATGGCCAAGGCTGACAGCCTGCAGCAGCTGCAGGACGCGTGGCAGGGCGCCCAGTCTTACGACAGCGAGGCGCTGGTCGAGCAGTGGATTCAGGGCGCCGAATTTACCGTGGCGGTACTCGACGGTCAGGCGTTGCCACCGATCCGCCTGCGCACGCCGCACATCTTTTACGACTACGAGGCCAAGTATCAGGCCAACGATACCCAATACCTGTGCCCCTGTGGCCTGCCAACCGAACAGGAAGAGCAGCTCAAGGCACTCAGTCTGCGCGCCTTCGAGGCCGTTGGCTGCAAGGGCTGGGGCCGGGTCGATGTGATGCAGGACGAGCAGGGCAACTTTTACCTGCTGGAAGTCAACACCGTGCCGGGTATGACGGACCACAGTCTGGTACCCATGGCGGCCAAGGCCACGGGGTTGAGTTTTGGCGATCTGGTACTGGCCATTCTGGCCGGCACCCTGAACTGATGGATAACTGAATGCAGGCTATTCGCGATACACGCAGTGCACCGCCGCCGCCCCGCCGCAAGGCCGGCAGCCGCGGCGCGGTGCGCGTGCAGCCGGCGCAGCCTCGGCAAATGCCGCGCCTGCGCCTGCCCAGCGCGGACCTGCAGGGTATCGGGCGGCGCCTGCAGCAACTGCTATGGCCGCTGCTGCTGGTGGCCCTTGGTATGGGCCTGTACGAGCTGGGCAGCCGCCTGATGCCGTTGGCTGACCGTCCTATCGCGCTGATCAGCGTCGAGGGCGATCTGCAGTACATCGACGGTGATGCCGTGCAGGCGGTGATCGAGCCCTACCTGAACGACAGTTTTCTGGGAATCGATCTGGATGGCCTGCACGCAGATCTGCAGGACATGCCCTGGGTGGCCCAGGCCTCGGTACGGCGAGTCTGGCCGGACCGGTTGGTGATTCAGCTCGATGAGCAGCTGCCGGTTGCCCGCTGGGGCGACAGTGCGCTGCTGAACAACGAAGGCAAGGCGTTCAAGCCGCAGAACATTGGCAGCTTCAGCGAGCTGCCGCGCCTGAGCGGGCCGGAGCGAGCCAAGCGCAAGGTCATGCGTCAGTACCAGCAATTTAGCGGCCTGTTGCGGCCGCAGGGCATGGTGGTCAGCAGTCTTGAGTTGCGTGATCGCGGCAGCTGGTTTCTGACCACCGAGGACGGCATGCAGCTGTTGCTCGGGCGCGACAATCTGGTGGAAAAAATGCAGCGGTTCATGACCGTCGAACAGCTGATGCTGTCTGACCGCCGTGAACTGATCGCGCGGGTCGACCTGCGCTACAGCAATGGTATGGCCGTGGCCTGGCGAGATGCCGCCACGGCGGAAACAGCGGGGGAGTAACGGGAGATTATGGCAAGCAAGCAGGGCAGCAGAATGATTGTGGGCCTGGACATCGGCACCTCCAAGGTGGTCGCGCTGGTCGGTGAGATCGGCTCGGACGGCGAGTTGGAGATCGTCGGTATCGGCTCGCATCCCTCGCGCGGACTCAAGAAAGGCGTGGTGGTCAATATCGAGTCGACCGTGCAGTCGATCCAGCGCGCTATCGAGGAAGCCGAGCTGATGGCGGGCTGCCAGATTCACTCGGTCTACGCCGGTATTGCCGGTAATCACATCCGCAGCCTGAACTCCAACGGCATCGTTGCGATTCGCGACCGTGAAGTGGTGCAGGCCGATATCGAACGCGTGCTGGATGCCGGTCAGGCGGTCGCCATTCCTGCGGATCAGAAGGTGCTGCACATCCTGCCGCAGGAATACGTCATCGATAACCAGGAAGGCGTGCGTGAGCCGCTGGGCATGTCGGGTGTGCGTCTGGAAGCCAAGGTGCATCTGGTGACCTGCGCACTGAATGCGGTGCAGAACATCGAAAAGTGCATCCGTCGCTGCGGCCTGGAAGTCGAAGACGTGATTCTGGAGCAGCTGGCGTCCAGCTACGCGGTGCTGACCGAGGACGAGAAAGAGCTGGGCGTGTGCCTGGTGGATGTGGGTGGTGGCACGACCGATATCGCGATCTTTACCGAAGGGGCGATTCGCCACACCGCGGTGATTCCGATTGCCGGTGATCAGGTGACCAACGACATCGCCATGGCGCTGCGTACGCCGACCCAGTACGCCGAAGAAATCAAGATTCGCTATGCCTGCGCGCTGGCCAAGCTGGCTGGCCCGGAGGAGACCATCAAGGTACCGAGCGTGGGTGAGCGCCCGCCGCGCGACCTGTCACGTCAGGCGCTGGCTGAAGTGGTCGAGCCGCGTTATGACGAGCTGTTCACGCTGATTCAGGCGGAACTGCGTCGCTCCGGCTTTGAAGACATGATCCCGGCCGGCATCGTGCTGACCGGCGGCACCGCGAAGATGGAAGGGGCCATTGAGCTGGCCGAGGAGATTTTTCACATGCCGGTTCGCCTTGGTATGCCGCAGGAGTTCAAGGGGCTGACCGATGTGGTCCGCAACCCGATTTACGCCACCGGTGTGGGCCTGTTGCATTACGGCATCAAGCACCACGGTGAGCAGAGCGCTCAGCCAACTGACAGCAATAAGGCGTCGGTGGTTGAGCGTATGAAGAAGTGGTTCCAGGGCAACTTCTAGTCGCCCGCAGTTAACAGACCCGCCAGAGCGGGCACATGCAGTAAACGAAACGACAACGAAACAAAGAGTGATTCAAGGAGAAAGGCCATGTTCGAACTTATCGACAATGTTCCCCAGAACGCAGTAATCAAAGTCGTCGGCGTTGGCGGCGGTGGCGGAAACGCCCTCCAGCACATGGTGGTCAACAACGTGGAAGGCGTTGACTTCATTTGTGCCAACACTGATGCCCAGGCACTGAAGAACGTCAGTGCCCGCACTGTCCTGCAACTCGGCTCCGGCGTGACCAAGGGCCTGGGTGCCGGCGCGAATCCGCTGATCGGCCGTGAAGCGGCGATCGAAGACCGCGAGCGCATTGCTGAAGTCCTGCAGGGCTCCGACATGGTGTTCATTACCGCAGGCATGGGCGGTGGTACCGGCACCGGTGCTGCACCGATCGTTGCTGAAGTTGCGCGCGAAATGGGCATCCTGACCGTTGCCGTGGTGACCAAGCCGTTCCCCTTTGAAGGTCGCAAGCGTCTGCAGGTCGCCGAAGAAGGTATCCGTGAACTGAGCCAGCACGTCGACTCGCTGATCACCATCCCGAACGAAAAACTGCTGACCGTACTGGGCAAAGATGCCAGCCTGCTGGCTGCCTTCAGCAAAGCCAACGACGTGCTGCTGGGCGCGGTACAGGGTATCGCTGATCTGATCATGCGCCCGGGTATGATCAACGTCGACTTCGCTGACGTGAAAACCGTGATGAGCGAAATGGGCATGGCCATGATGGGTACCGGCCACGCCAGTGGTCCGAACCGTGCGCGCGAAGCGGCGGAAGCAGCCATCCGCAGCCCGCTGCTCGAAGACGTCAACCTGATGGGCGCCCGCGGTATCTTGGTCAACATCACCGCCGGTCCGGACCTGTCGCTGGGCGAATTCTCCGAAGTAGGTAGCACCGTTGAGGAGTTTGCCTCCGAGTCCGCCACCGTTGTAGTCGGTACCGTTATCGATCCTGAACTGCGTGACGAACTGCGAGTTACCGTGGTTGCCACCGGCCTGGGTGCGCGTGAAAAGCCAGTCAAAGTGGTCGATAACACCGCCGCCGCTGCACCGGTTGCCCGTCAGTCTGATGCCGGTGCGCCTAACTACCGCGACCTGGATCGCCCGACTGTAATGCGTAACCAGCCTGCAACCAGCGCTGCTGCGCACCTGAGCAAACCGGCAGAAGATCTGGACTACCTGGATATCCCGGCCTTCCTGCGTCGTCAGGCCGATTAATCCGGTTAATCGGAGGCATAGGGCTAATTGGTATTCATCAAAAGCGGTCTTTGCTATGATGCACGCCAATTTATTGAGGGTTTTTCGCAACCAGAGCGGAAGCAAACATGATCAGACAACGCACACTGAAGAACGTCATCCGGGCAACCGGTGTAGGTCTGCATTCGGGTGAGAAGGTATATCTCACCCTGAAGCCGGCACCGATTGACACGGGTATCGTGTTCCGTCGCGTGGATCTCGACCCTGTGGTCGAGGTCCCTGCCCGAGCCGAGTGCGTGGGCGAGACGACCATGTCTACCACCCTGATCAAGGATGGTGCCAAGGTCGATACCGTCGAGCATTTGCTGTCTGCCATGGCCGGTCTGGGGATCGATAACGCCTATGTCGAGTTGAGCGCACCGGAAGTCCCGATCATGGATGGTAGCGCCGGTCCCTTCGTATTCCTGATTCAGTCGGCGGGTATTGCCGAGCAGGATGCAGCTAAGCAGTTCATCCGCATCAAGCGGGAAGTGACTGTCGAGGAGGACGGTAAAACCGCGACCTTCGTACCTTTCGAGGGCTTCAAGGTCAGCTTCGGGATTGATTTCGACCACCCGGTATTCCGTGGTCGCAGCCAGTACGCCAGCGTCGACTTCTCCAGTACCTCCTTTGTCAAGGAAGTCAGCCGGGCACGGACCTTCGGTTTCATGCGCGACATCGAGTACCTGCGTTCACAGAACCTGGCGCTCGGCGGCAGCGTTGACAACGCCATCGTCGTCGATGAATACCGGGTGTTGAACGAAGACGGTCTGCGCTACGAAGACGAGTTTGTGAAGCACAAGATCCTGGATGCCATTGGTGACCTGTACCTGCTGGGCAAAAGTCTGGTTGGCGAGTTCCGTGGTTACAAGTCCGGCCATGCGCTGAACAACAAGCTGCTGCGCGCGCTGCTGGCCAATCAGGATGCCTGGGAGCTGGTGACCTTCGATGATGCTGGCACCGCACCCATTTCTTTCATGCGTCCGGCCACCGCTGTATGAGGGCCTGAGCCCACCCCTTTCTCGTTTCGTTGTACTTTGTTTCGGCCACCCTCGGGTGGCCGTTTTCTTTTTGGCGGGACGGGGAACTTGGCGACCGCTTGGGTGTCCCTGTGTGCCTCAAGATTGTCCCTGGCCATCGTCGTGGTGACGAGCCAGGCGTTGCAGGGCGGCTTTCAAGCCCGGGTCTTCCACGTAGTCGGCGGTTTCGCGCAGGCTGGCACTGGCCACTTGTGAACGCGGCATAGTGCGAACCGGTGGTGCTTTTTTGACCAGTGGTGGTTGTACCCTGCAATGAATTTTCGTTAAGGTGGCGAATTCGTTGAACGCCTGCAGGTCGCGAATCAGCCGTTTTTGCTGATAGCGCAGCCTGGTTGCCCAATGGCTGCTGCTGACCACCAGGCGTAATGTGCCGCTATCCAACGCTGCAACATGACAGTGCGCGCGGGCCGCCGGTTCCAGACGGGATTCCAGCAGCGCCTGCAATCGCTCAATTTGACGGGATTTTTCCAGCAGCGCCTTGAGCGTGCTGTTGGTGCGTAACAGGTCGGTTGGTCGACGTGCATCCAGTGGACGGAATGCCATGGGGGTTGCTGCCAGCCAGAGAAGTAGAGGAGCGGCCATGCTAACAGAAGCGCCGCCACGATTGTTTGGGGTCGTTATTTGAATATCATCATTTTAACCGGACGCCACGGCGCGTCGCGGACCGTGACGCTGGGAGCGCACTGGGTTGCCGCGGGGGTGAGCCTGTTGCTTGCCTTGCCGTTGGTGGCTTCTCTTGTGACCTGGCAATTGCTCTCCGGTTCCGGAAGCGCTGTTGCTGACGACCGGGCTGTGCCGGCCTGGCAGCAAGCCTTGCAGGAGTATGAAGTAGAGCCGCTGCAGGAAGACGACGGCACGCAGGCGCAGATAGAGCGTATGAGCCAGCAGCTGGCGCGGTTGCAGATGCGTCTTACCCGGCTGGATGCCCTCGGTGAGCGGTTGACCGAGCTGGGTGAATTCAGTGATGGCGAGTTTGATTTTGGCGCCGAGGTCGATTTTGGTCTGGGTTCGGAGCTTGAGCCCGGCATGGGCGGCCCCGAGCTGCGCGATGATGACCTCAGCTACAACGCACCTGATCTGCAGGGCCTGATCGAGCAGCTGTCGGCGCGAGTCGATAATCGCACTCGGCAACTGCAATTGCTGGAAGACCTGATGGTCAGCCGGCAGACCGATGTTGACGCAATTTTGGATTTCATTCCGGTGCCCGACGGGCGCCTGTCTTCCGGTTTTGGGCGTCGTACGGACCCTATTACCGGGCGTTTTTCGATGCATAACGGCCTGGATTTCGCCGCGCCGCGCGGCACGCCAATCCACGCGGTGGGGGCGGGCGTGGTCACCTTCGCTGCCCGCAATGGGGCGTACGGCAATATGGTGGAAATTAACCACGGTAACGGTCTCAAAACCCGCTACGCTCACGCCTCGGAGCTGAAGGTGAGCAAAGGTGATCTGGTGCAGAAGGGGCAGGAAATCGCCACTGTTGGCAGTACCGGGCGCTCCACTGGCGCTCACCTGCACCTCGAAGTGTACAAGAATGGTATGGCCGTTAACCCACGCCGTTTCCTGGCATTGAATTAGTCTCGCGTCGCCCCCACTCATATCCTTTCATACCGGCCTTTGCCTGAATTGTTGTGGCAAAGGTCGCGCCGGCCGCGCGGTTTAATGTGCGGCAAGAATCAGAGTAGAATGCCTTTTTCAGTGCTGGTCCGGGCTGCACGGGACTGAGCTCGTCACCTCTCACATGGATACCTAATTCGATTATGTTTGCGCCGTTAGTCAGAAAGCTGTTGGGAAGCAAGAACGATCGTGAGTTGAAGCGCATGGGCAAGGTGGTTGTCGCCATCAACGCTCAGGAGGAGGGGTTGAATGCGCTGAGCGATGAACAGCTGAAGGCGAAGACCGGCGAGTTCAAGCAACGCCTGGCTGATGGCGCCACCCTGGATCAGCTGCTGCCGGAGGCCTTTGCTGTTGTGCGCGAGGCCGGTAAGCGGGTGATGGGCATGCGTCACTTTGATGTCCAGCTGATCGGCGGCATGACCCTGCACGAAGGCAAGATCGCCGAGATGAAAACCGGTGAGGGTAAGACGCTGGTAGCAACCCTGCCGGTCTACCTGAATGCGCTGGCTGGCAAGGGCGTTCACGTGGTGACGGTCAACGACTATCTGGCCAGTCGTGACGCCAACACCATGCGTCCGCTATACGAGTTTCTCGGTATGACGGTTGGCGTGGTGGTGCCATTCCAGGACCCGCAGCAAAAACGCGCGGCCTATCAGTGTGACATCACCTACGGTACCAACAACGAACTGGGCTTTGACTACCTGCGCGATAACATGGCCTTCCGTCTGGAAGACAAGTTCCAGCGCGAACCTTATTTTGCGGTGGTCGATGAAGTTGACTCCATTCTGATCGACGAAGCCCGCACGCCGTTGATCATCTCCGGCCCGGCCGAGGACAGCTCCCAGATGTATGCGGCGATCAACAAACTGATTCCTCAGCTCAAGCGCGGCCAGGCTGCCGAAGAGGGTGTCGAGGCGGTCGATGGTCATTACCTGATCGACGAGAAGGCGCGCCAGGTTGAGCTGACCGAAAGCGGCCACCAGTTTATCGAAGACCTGCTGGTACGCGAGAAGCTGCTCAATGAGGGCGACAGCCTTTATGCGGCGCAGAACCTCGGCCTGCTGCATCACGTGAACTCCGCGTTACGCGCTCACACCCTGTTCCATCGCAACGTCGAGTACATCGTACAGAACAACCAGGTGCTACTGGTCGATGAGCATACCGGGCGCACCATGCCGGGCCGTCGCCTGTCCGAGGGGCTGCACCAGGCCATCGAGGCGAAAGAAGGCCTGCAGATTCAGGCTGAGAGCCAGACCCTGGCCTCCACCACCTTCCAGAACTATTTCCGTCTGTACCAGAAGCTGGCGGGCATGACGGGTACGGCGGATACCGAAGCCTTTGAGTTTCGTCAGATTTACGGCCTCGACGTGCTGGTCATTCCGACTAACAAGCCGATGGTGCGCAAGGATTACAACGACCTGGTCTATCTCAGCATTGAAGAGAAGTTTGCCGCCATCGTTGCCGATATTAAGCACTGCATGGAGCAGGGCCGTCCGGTGCTGGTAGGTACCGCCTCCATTGAGTCGTCCGAAGTTGTTGCCCAGTTGCTCAATCGTGAAAAGGTCCCGCACAAGGTCCTCAACGCGAAATTCCACGAGAAGGAAGCCGAGATCGTAGCCCAGGCGGGTCGTCCGGGGGCCGTCACCATCGCCACCAACATGGCCGGCCGGGGTACTGACATCATCCTCGGCGGCAACTGGGAAGCCGAGGTCGCCGCTCTGGAGAACCCCACAGAGCAGCAAGTCGCGCAGATCAAGGACGAATGGCAGCTGCGGCACCAGCAGGTGCTGGAAGCGGGCGGCCTGCATATCATCGCCTGCGAGCGTCACGAATCCCGCCGTATCGACAACCAGCTGCGCGGTCGTGCTGGTCGTCAGGGTGATCCGGGTTCCAGTCGCTTCTACCTGTCGCTGGAAGACAACCTCATGCGCATCTTCGCCTCTGACCGGGTGAAGAACTTCATGAAAGCCCTGGGGATGGAGAAGGGTGAGGCCATCGAACATCGCATGGTCACCAACGCCATCGAGAAAGCCCAGCGCAAGGTCGAAGGCCGTAACTTCGATATTCGCAAGCAGTTGCTGGAATACGACGATGTTGCCAACGAACAGCGTAAGGTGATTTACGGCCAGCGTAATTCCATTCTTGCCAGCGAATCGGTTGAAGAAACCATCGCGGCGATCCGTCAGGACGTCGTCAACGACATGGTGGCCATGCACATGCCGGCAGGTAGTCTGCCTGAGCAATGGGATGTTGATGGGCTGGAGAAGGCGCTTGCCGGCGAGCTGGGCCTGCATCTGCCGATCCAGCAGTGGCTGGATGAAGATGAACGGTTGCAGGAGCAAGGCGTAGCCGAGCGCATTCTGGACGCGCTGGTTGCGGCCTATCGCGAGAAGGAAGAGCTGGCAGGCGCGGAAGCCCTGCGGACCTTTGAGAAGCAGATGCTGTTGCGCGTGCTGGATGACCTGTGGAAAGAACACCTGGCGACGATGGATCATCTGCGCCAGGGCATCCATCTACGTGGTTATGCGCAGAAGAACCCGAAGCAGGAATACAAGCGCGAAGCCTTCAACCTGTTCCAGGAACTGCTGGATACGCTCAAGCGCGACACCATTCGCGTGCTGAGCCACGTGCAGGTGCGTCGCGAGGATCCGGCCGAGGAGGAGGCGCGTCTGCGCCGCCAGGCCGAGGAAATGCAGCGGCGCATGCAGTTCAAGCATGAAGAGGTCAATGCCGTCGCAGACGAGGCAGAGCCCGCCGAAGAGCCCCAGCAAGCCGCGGCGCCGCAGACCCGTGAAGGGCCCAAGGTTGGCAGAAATGATCCCTGCCCATGTGGCTCCGGCAAGAAGTACAAGCACTGCCACGGGCAGATAAGCTGAGCCTGAAAAGCAGCTGTAAGCTTCAGCGGCAAGCTACAAGTTAAACCCGTTAACCCTCGGCTTTATAGTCGGGGGAATCTGTATGCTTTTGAAGCTTGAAGCTTGAAGCTTGAAGCTTGAAGCATGCAGCTTCTCTCTCCCTCTTTCTTTGGAGCGTTATACATGCCTGTTGGTCTTGGTCCTCTGCCCGCATTGCACCCGGTTTCCGGTTTTCGTCTTGGCATCGCCTCGGCGGGTATCAAGCGTGCTGGCCGTAAGGATGTGGTGGTCATGGAGGCCGCTCAGGGCTCCAGCATGGCTGGCGTGTTTACCCGTAATGCTTTTTGCGCTGCACCCGTAACCCTGTGCCGCCAACGGCTGGCAGGGTCGCCGCAGTACCTGCTGGTCAACACCGGTAATGCCAACGCCGGTACCGGCAAGCCTGGCATGCAGGCTGCCGAGCGGACCTGCGAGGCGCTGGCCGAGAAGGTAGGTTGCGAGTCGGCGCAGGTGCTGCCGTTCAGCACCGGTGTGATTGGCGAATTGTTGCCTGCCGACAAAGTGATCGCGGCGCTGCCGGCTGCCTTGGCTGATCTGGCCGAAGATAACTGGGCGAACGCGGCGCAAGGCATCATGACTACCGATACCCAGCCCAAAGGCTGCAGTCGGCGTATCGAGATTGCCGGCCAAGTCATCACCATCACCGGTATCTCCAAGGGCGCCGGCATGATTCGCCCGAATATGGCGACCATGCTGGGCTATGTCGCGACCGATGCGCCGGTTGCTCAGCCGCTGCTGCAATCGCTGCTGCGTGAGGCGGCCGACCTGTCGTTCAATCGCATCACCATTGATGGCGACACCAGCACCAATGATTCCTGCATGCTTATTGCGACCGGTAAGGCCGATATTCCGTTGATCGACAGCGCTGATGCGCAGGGCTATGAGGAGCTCGCAGCCGCCATCAAGGATGTGATGCTGACACTGGCGCAGGCCATTGTGCGTGATGGCGAAGGGGCGACCAAGTTCGTGACCATTCGTGTCAATGGTGGGGCCAACGTCGACGAGTGCTTGGATGTCGCATACGCTGTGGCCCACTCTCCTCTGATCAAGACCGCGCTGTTTGCTTCCGATCCCAACTGGGGGCGCATCCTGGCTGCCGTTGGCTATGCCGGTGTGCCGGATCTGGATGTCGAGAAAATCGACGTTTATCTGGACGATGTCTGCATTACCCGCCAGGGTGGTCGTGCCGCCGAATACGAGGAGTCCCAAGGTGCGCGTGTCATGGCGCAGTCAGAGATCACCATTCGCATCGAACTGGGTCGCGGCGAGGTGAGTGAAACCTTGTGGACGACCGACCTCTCGCACGAATACGTCCGGATTAACGCCGAGTACCGTACCTGAGGTACCTAGGGTCTGTTGACGTTTCGCTCGCCCGCCTGCCGGAGGCCATTTTTTTGGTCAGGCAAGGCGGAGGAAGCGTAGTGTCGTTGATCTACATAAGCGACCGACAACGTAGCATGGCCGAAAAATGGCCCCGGCCCTGAGGGTGGGGCCGCCTAGGTTGCGCCTGGAAGGCCGCCACTCGGCGTCGCTCGTCGCTTATTTGGAATGGCCACAAAAACGCAGGGAGCGTTTTTGTGCGCCAGCCCCAAAGGGGTGAAGTACAGGGATGTGCTGAACAAACTGCGCTCTTTGCCTCTTGATTGGCGGCCCTACAGGCAGCAACAGGTGGGTGAACGAAACGTCAACAGACCCTAGGCGCACACCTTGTCACGGGTGTGCGCTTCGCTTATGGCGTGGCGGCGCACTGCCGTGCGTCAAACTGACGAGACTCTGTGCGCAGGCGCCCGACACGATTGATGATCAGCTGTCGGCCGCGCTGCTTCAGATCTGGCGGGCACAGCCTAAAGCTGCCGGCCAGAAAGCCGCCGTATACCTGCTCTGACTCGCCCAGCGCGTTGTAGCGCAAGTAGCTTCGCAGTTGACCACTGGCGGCGACGCTGGACAGCAATGCCGCCTGATCTTCCAGCAACAGAACGTCACCGGCGCCAAGTGCAAGGTTGTTATCCCGGTCGACAAACACCTGCCAGCCTCTGTTCCAATCCCCTGTCATTGGCATCATTACTACCGGCTCATTGCGCTCGATGGCCTCGTTCCGAGTAAACCGAATGCTGCGCTCTAAGGCGTCCTGCGCGCTGTCCAGGCGCTGCTGGTCGATCAGTCGCTGCAGTGACGGCACGCCAATACTGATCAGAATGCCGAGTAAGGCCACTGCTACCAGCAGTTCGGTCAGGGTAAATCCGTTACTTTTCATCTGCACTTGGCCCACACCTTCGGATCGGTTGTCAGCTTGTCCGGTGATTATGACCGCCTATCTGCAGTGCCGAGCTATTGATGTAGGCGAGATTTATGATCTACCAATCAAAAAGTGGAGGTTCTGAGAATGCAGCGGGAAAGAGGGTTTACTGTGCTCGAGCTGATGGTGACGCTAGTGGTCGCTGCCATTGTGTTGAGTCTTGCCGTGCCGTCCTTCCAGAGAACTGTTGCAAATAATGCCGTCAGATCAACTACCAGTGATCTGGTCTCCGCGCTTAAGGCTGCCAGGGCGGAATCTATGAGTTCCCGGGCGACGGTTACGGTGCTACCCCAGGGCGGGGACTGGGGCAACGGGTGGACCATCGTTCATCAGGCTTCTGTAAACAGTGACGACGCTTACCAGCTTGCCGACAAAATCAGAGTTAGCAGTGATATCGCTTCCGTCGTCTTCAGTCCAGAGGGTGGTCTCTCCGCTGCGGGAAACAACATCACCATCTGTCACGACGATGCCACCATTGATGGCAGGCGTATAACACTTTCTTTTCTCGGGCGTGTGACGGTTGAGGCGATCGCAGGGGGGGGTGGAGCGTGAAGATGCTTTCGATGAAGAACGCTCAAGCAGGCGTGAGCATGGTAGAAGTGCTTATTGCGGTGCTTGTTTTGGCGGTTGGCGCGCTAGGGTTTGCCGGCGTGCAAGTAGTCGCGATGCAAAAGTCCGAGGATGCCAACTATCGCAGTGCGGCCATGTTAATTGCGCAGGACGCCGCAGAGCGCATACAAGCAAACGCAGCCAATATTGCTGACTACCTGAACGGCGCTGCTGTTGCTACGCCTGCCAGTGTGCCTGCGCAGACTTGCGGTGCTAATTGTAACGTGGCTGACCTGGATTTAGCCCAGTTGGCATGGGCTGCCAGCCAAACTCTGCCAAATGGCCAAGTCAAGATTGATAGCTGCGATTTCAATGGTCTGACTTGTGTGGTGCTCAACTGGGGGGAGCGAGACGGCGGAGCGAACAGTATTGATGCGTGCACCAGTGGTGCTGGCGTGAACCTGTCCGAGGATGCGAATTGCCTAGTAATGGAGTTTGTTCGATGAAGCACGCTCAGCAAGGGTTAACCTTGGTAGAACTCATGATCGCATTGTTACTTGGCTTGTTGCTGAGCTTTGCGGCTATACAGCTGTTGGTTAGTAATCAGCGGACTTTCTCATTGCAGGATGCTGTGACGGCCATTAATGAAGACGGGCAAACCGTGTTGCGATATATCGCTGCCGATATTCGAAACGCAGGGCGGGGTAGTTCAGTTGAAGGGTATGTCCAGCCCGTTGTACTCAACCTGGCGGTGGACGATGGTGGCGGCACGCCGGTCGCATTTCAATCGTCGGATGGTGGTGCTGGCGGTAACGATGTGTTGGTGGTCCGTTACCTGGCTCAAAGAGCCTGCCAGGGCGCCGACCTAACTGCGGGGGGCGCCAACCCAGAAGGGGAGATCGTCGTCAACCGCTACTTTGTCGTCGATGAAAGTCTATGGTGTGCAAGTTTGAGTGAGAGAGCAGACGGGGGCTATGACGCGTTGGCCCCTAATGCGGTGGAGCTGATTTCCGGAGTTGAGAGCTTTCAGGTTTTGTACGGTGTAGATGGCCTTCGCAATGGCAAGATTGGTGCGACTGGGTTTGTGTCAGCTGCCGGTTTGGCTGCTGCTGACTCTGTTGTAGCTATACGAGTTGGCTTGCTCCTCCGGAGTAGCGACACAACACTACCGGTTCCTGCTGGTGGTCAGACGCTCTCAGTGCTTGATCAGCAGGTTGTGACACCGGAAGATCGCGCAATTCGCCGTGTTTTCTCTACCACCGCGCAAGTTCGTAACATTTTCTGGGATGGTATTTGATATGAGGTCTTTGCTTAATAATGGCATCGGGCAGCGAGGTTCTGCGCTAGTTGTCGCGCTGTTTATCCTGCTCATGGTGTCGGTTCTGGGGATCTCGGCGATGCGCACGAGTATCTATTCCGCCAAGGTAGCGACCGGCGTGCAGGCGGATACGATGACCTTTGACGCGGCAGAGTCGGCTGTGTCTAAAAGTTTTACACATTTAGGGGAGCTTACTGAGCAAGAGCTATCGCTAGGCGTGCTCAACGGCGAATCACTTACATCTTGTCTCAAATCGAATGGTGAATTGGGTGTGGGTGGGTGCGGTGATAGTGATCGAATGGACTCGCGCGGGCTTCTCCAGGCAGAAAGTTATATTGTGCATGTCAAGAATAATTGCCGCATGGTGTCTGGGAGTGATGTTGAGTTATATCGAGACTATGTGATCGATATATTGGCTCAGAGCAAGATGGATTCTTACCAGATAGAAAATAATCACTTGCAAGAGGCCTTGAAAGTTGGTCTCGACTGTATCCAGCTTTGAGTCTGGAGGAGGCGAAAATGAATATTTTTACTCGTTACACTCCTGTTGCTTTTTTTGCTGCTACAGCGGTTTTTGCATCGGGGCAGCTCTGGGCTGAAGATGTTGAAGTTTATTACTCTGAAGTATTGTCAGACGACTCGGTTAATAAAAATATCGCTAACGTCATGATTATGCTGGATAACTCTGGCTCGATGCGTAACTGTGAGCAAGGTACCGGGGCTAACTGGTGTACAGGGAGCGACTGGCGTGAGCGCAGGATCAATCTATTGCATGATGCGATGGAGACCATTCTGGATGAAGTAGATGAGAACGTAAGAATAGGCTTGGGGCGGTTCAATAACTCCAGTAATGGCGGCTATGTCATGGTGCCGGTAATGCCGGTGACTGAGAAAACGCGCCCCTATTTTGATGCTGCGCTTAACTCGATCAACCCTAATCGAAATATTCAGTCCCCTTCTGGGAGCGCTGCAGATCGGATGCCAAATACCGGTACGCCAACTTCCCGTGGTTATGAGGAGATGGCGGACTATATGCTTGGTCGTGCCAGTAGTAATTCGTACTCTTCTTCAAATAACCAGTTTTGTATTAAGGATGAGTACGAGGAGCAGTGTACGACGGAGTACGAGTACTCAGGAGGGGTTCCTGTCAGCTATTGTGATGTAAGCCATCCATCCTGCACTGTCACCTATGGAGACTGGACAGCTTTGCCTGTATCGGCCAGTTGTAACGAGTCTAATGCTGACGTTTGCCGGGTCATCGAGCTTGGGTGGTCCAGCGGACGATGCCCCTCAGGCGCTGTGCGCTGCGAACAGCGGTGGGGGTTGTTTAGCGGGTGGCGACACAATTTGTCCCAGTTTCAAGAGCGGACAGGAAGCTACATGCAAGGGTCGGTTATAAATGAGGTCACCTATTGTGAAATGGTGCCGACCGGCGACTGCGAGGAGTCTGTGCAAATTACCTCGGGCTCTAGTTATGACTCCCCAATTGTGCAGGCTAACCAGTGTGAGTCAAATCACATTATCCTGTTTACTGATGGTGCTCCCTCTGGCGATAGTCCCAACAATGTGGAGCTGGTTTCCTGCTCGAACGGTTCTTACGATTGTCAGGTTCGCATTGCCCGCCACCTGAATAGGGACAATAACGCGGCTGGGCGTGAGATTAAAACGCATAACATCGGCTTGTACATGGGGGAGAACACTCTTGCAAATATGCGGAGTGTATCGTCAGCAGGTGGCGGAAGCACTTACAACTCCGACAATGCCGATAGCCTGCTGTTAGCTTTTCAGTCAACCCTTGATTTGATTGCCGACGAAGCCAGTACGATGGTTTCGCCGGGTGTGGCGGTGAATCAAAGTCAGCGTTTTCAGCATCTTGACGAAATGTACTTTTCGTTGTTCAAGCCCCTGCAGAATAGTTTTTGGAACGGTAACCTCAAGCGTTATCGGGTCGGAATACAAGGCGGGGAGGCGACCTTTTATGACGCCGCTGGCAGCAACGCGATGAGCGGCAGTGATTTTTCTGCTTCGGCTCGTAGTTGGTGGAGTCGTTCGGTCGACGGGGCGGACATCATGCTGGGCGGTGCTCGTGATCGGCTGCAGACGTCCTCGCGCCGGCTTTACTACACAGCCGCTCCTGGCGGTAGCCTGCGTCAGTTTGATCTGAATGACTTTACGAATGCGCAGCTATTGCTACCTCCAGAAGCGACCGATGCCGTGCGCACCAACGTGGCCAATGAGCTGCTTAACATGTGGGGAGATCCGCTGCACAGTCGGCCGCTGATGGTAAATTATGGTGGCACCGGAAGTGGTGAAAACTTTGTTGAAGACAATATCGTCTTCGTCTCTACCAACGCCGGTATGTTGCACGCAATCGATACGAGCAATGGTGACGAGAAATTTGCCTTCATGCCGTACGAGTTTATATCGAAGGCGTCCAGTTACACAGTTAACCGCTTACCATTAGCTGGAGGAAACAAACGCCAAACCTACGGCCTAGATGGCAGCTGGTCTGTACTTCGGGTGCCTGGCGCAACGATTCAGGATGCCCCAGAGAAGGTCATGATCTACGGCGGGATGCGCCGCGGCGGGAATAGCTATTTTGCGTTGGATGTCACCAATGTCACTAGCCCGGAACTGGCCTGGCAAATTAGCGGCAGCACTGGTGACTTTGTTGACATGGGGCAGACTTGGTCTACGCCTAAGGTTGCTCTCTTTCCCGGTCGCGTGCCGGTGGTAATCTTTGGGGGCGGCTATAGCCCAGCAGATCATGACGACCATAAAGAACGTCGCTCTCAGGATGAAAAGGGTAATGCGATTTATGTGGTTAATGCTCTGACGGGCGAGCTGGTCTGGTCTGCGGGCAGTCGGAATGCGAATGTTCAAGAAACAGTGCCTGAAATGACGCACTCAATACCGGGAAGTATCGCGGTGGTTGATGTTGATGCTGACGGTGTAGTGGATCATTTGTATTTTGCCGACCTTGGCGGTCAGCTGTTCCGTGCTGACATTGATGGCTCGGCGTCGGCCAACCACAAGGTTGAGCTATTGGCGCAACTGGGTGGCACCGGTGAGAATCATCGTCGCTTCTACGAGCAGCCGACGGTCTCCTACGTGCGTGAGGGCAATAAGTCTATCTACTACGTATCACTGGCGTCGGGGTATCGTAGTCACCCCTTGGATGTTGATACGCAAGATGCGCTCTTTGTGCTGCGTGACCAGGTGCCGTTTGGTGGTGCGGAGCAAACGGTTGCAACACTGACAGACTTTACCAACGTGTCGACCGGAGCTGAGCCGGATACAACCAAGCGTGGTTGGTACATGCCGCTTAACAAGGCTGAAGGTGAGAAGTCGCTGTCATCGCCCGCAGTCTTTAACTACGAGGTATTGTTCACTACTTACTCTCCTCGTAGTGCCGCGGATGATGAGAGTGATCCATGCTCGGTCAGCTATGGTCAGTCTTATCTGCATCGCGTTGACCTGCTGACTGGGGAGGGTGAGCGTTCTACTCTGCTGCAGCCTGGTCTCCCGCCGGGTGTTACTGTTCTGTTTGGCGAGAATAACGAAACCGCGATTGTCGTTGGGACCGAGACTGTCTCAGCTGACTCGCCCGATGACGATGACGATGACGATGACGAGCCGAACGTGCGTTCGTTGCGCCAAGGGCGCTGGATGCAGTTGACGCCAGATGGTGCTGGGGCTATCAAACAGCCTTGAGGCTAAGGCGAGAAGGGGATTAAATGGTTACGAGTAAAGCGATAAGAGTCCCGCGTAGTGCCGGTTTTACGATAGTCGAGGTGATGATTGTAGTAGCGATTGTGGGGATTCTCGCCGCAATCGCTTATCCCTCTTATCAAGAGCACATCCGCAACACGCGAGAGGCGGAGGCTAAGGGTTTGATAATGGAGTACGCCAGCGAGTTGGAGGCATTCAGGGCTAAAAACTTTGAATACCCTGCTGACGATGCTGCGGCTAGGAGGTTCGCTCCTGACGGTCTATATGGCGGTGATTTTTATACGCCTGTGTACAGTCGTGATAGTCCTCATGCCTTTACGATCACCGCGGCTCCTAAAGGTATTATGACGGGTGAGCAGACGCTTGAGTTTGAGACCGTAAATGGTGGGCCGCAGTGGGCTGACTGAGGGGCTCTTATTTTTGCTCCAGCAACACCCCCGACTCCATATGGTGGGTATAGGGGAACTGATCGAACAAGGCGCACCGCACTACGCGGTGCGTTTTTGTTAGGGTCTGCAGGTTGTCTGCCAGGGTCTCCGGGTTGCAGGAGATGTAGAGAATGCGCCGGTAGTCTTTGACCAGGTCCAGCGTGGCGGGATCGAGGCCGGCGCGCGGCGGGTCGACGAAGACGGTGCCGAACGCAAAGCCGCTCAGGTCGATGCCCTGCAGTCGGCGGAAGGGGCGCACACCGGTCAGTGCCTGGGTAACTTCTTCGCTGGCCAGGCGTACCAGGGTGACATTGTCGACGTTGTTCAGGCGCAGGTTTTCCTGTGCGGCGCGTACTGAGCTCTTGGCCAGCTCGGTAGCCATAACCCGGCGGAAAGCGGTAGACAGCGGTAGCGTGAAGTTGCCGTTGCCGCAGTACAGCTCCAGCAGGTCGTCGCTGTTGCTGCCGGCGGCACCCAGCGCCCAGCTGAGCATGTGCTGGTTGACGCCGCCGTTGGGTTGGGTAAACCCGCCTTCAATCTGCTGGTAGTGCCATTGGCGGCCAGCCACATCCAGCACTTCCACTACGTGATCTGTCTGCAGAACACGCTTCTGACCGCGGCTGCGGCCGATCAGTTGTACCCCGAGTTGGGCTGCAAGCCTGCGGGCGGGGCCATCCCAGGCGTCGTCCAGTGGGCGGTGGTAGCAGAGGGTGATCAATGCCTGGCCGGATAGTGTTGTCAGAAACTCGACCTGAAACAGCTTGCGGCCCAGGATTGGATCGGCCTTGCAGGCCTCCAGCAGGGGCATCATCAGAGTATTGATCTGGCGGCTGGCGATGGGCAGTTGGGTGATCAGGATCGGCTTGCGTTTGTCGCCCTGCTCAAACATCGCGTAGTGCGGCTCGCCATTCTCGTACCAGAGACGAAACTCGGCGCGCAGGCGAAAGTGTTCGCGCGCGGACTCGAATACCTCGGGGGCAGGAGCGTCAAAGGGGGCAAGCAACTGCTCAAGACGTTCGCGCTTGGCGGCCAGTTGGGTGTCGTACTGCTCGGGTTGGAATGCGGTACTCATTAGCTGAACAGCGCCAGTTTGATGACGAACAGGGCAGCCAGGATGTACAGGCTGGGGTTGAGTTCACGCCAGCGGCCCGCCAGCAGCTTGATCACCGTCCAGCTGATAAAGCCAAGCGCGATGCCATTGGCGATCGAGAAGGTCAGCGGCATTGCCAAAGCGGTCACGACGACGGGAGCCGCTTCTGTCAGGTCGTCCCAGTTGATCTGTACCAGGCCGTGGGTCATCAGTACTGCAACGAACAACAGTGCGGGTGCCGTCGCATAGCCGGGTACGGCCGTGGCCAGTGGCGAGAAGAACATGCTGAGCAGAAAGAGCAAAGCGACCACGCAAGCGGTCAAGCCGGTACGGCCGCCGGCGCTGATGCCGGCGGTGGACTCGATATAGCTGGTGGTGGTTGAGGTGCCTAGGGCGGCGCCGGCCATGGTGGCGGTGCTGTCGGCCATCAGGGCCCGGCCCAGACGCGGCATCTTGCCGTCGGCTTCGACCAGGTTGGCCTTCTGTGCCACGCCGATCAGGGTGCCGGAAGTGTCGAACAGGTCGACGAACAGGAATGCAAATACGACGCTTAGCAGGCCGACTTCCAGCGCTCCCTTGATATCCAGTTCCAGAAAGGTGGGCTTGAGACTGGGGGGCGTCGACACCAGGCCGTCAAGGTGGCTCAGGCCAAGCAGGAAGCTGGCGGCGGTGACCAGCAGAATGCCGATCATCACGGCGCCGGTCACCTTGCGGTAGGACAGAGCCACGATGACGGCGAAGCCGGCTGCCGCCAGCAACGGCTCTGGCTGCCCAAGGTCGCCCATGGTGACCAGTGTGACCGGGTGATCAACCACCAGTCCTGCGCTCTTGAGTGCGATCAGTGCGAGGAATAGCCCGATACCTGCCGCGATGGCGGAGCGCAGCGGCAGCGGGATGCTGTCGATAATCCACTCGCGAATGCGGAACAGACTAAGCAGAAAGAACAGAAAGCCGGACAGGAATACGGCGCCTAGGGCAACTTGCCAGCTGTAGCCCATGGAACCGACCACGGTGTAGCTGAAGAACGCGTTCAGCCCCATGCCGGGCGCCAGTGCGATGGGGTAGTTGGCCCACAGGCCCATGACCAGTGAGCCGATTGCTGCTGCCAGGCAGGTGGCGACAAAGGCAGCGCCCGGATCGATCCCTGCGTCTGCCATCATCATCGGGTTGACGAAGATGATGTAGGCCATGGTCAGGAAGGTGGTAACGCCAGCGAGCACCTCTGTGCGTACGTTGCTGCCGTGTTCGTGCAGTTTGAACAGTTTTTCCAACATGGGTGTGGCGTTCCAGGCTGAGGGCGAAAAGCCGCCAAGTGTAGCGGATTCGCCGCTGCGGGTGAATTTTTGCCGACAATGTGTCAGTCTTGTCGGCCATTTTTCTAGCGGAGTGCCGCCACCATGAGCAATACAATTGATACCGACGAGAAGCGCGTCAGCTACGGCATTGGACGCCAGATGGGCGATCAGCTGCTGGCCAGCAATATTCCTGATCTGGATCTGGAACTGGTTGCCGCCGGCCTTAAGGACGCGTTTGGTCAGCAGGCGAGCCAGGTGCCGGAAGCTGACCTGCAGGCTGCCTTCCAGGTGCTGCAGGGGAAAATGCAGGCTGCGGCCGAGGCTGCTGCAAAAGAGGCGGCGCAGGCTGGTGTCGATTTCCTGGCTGAGAACGCCAAGCGCGATGGCGTTGTGACTCTGCCTTCTGGTTTGCAGTACGAAGTGGTTACCCCGGGTACCGGCGCTACCCCTGAAGCCAGTTCCACGGTACAGACTCATTACGAGGGCACGCTGATTTCCGGTGAGGTGTTCGACAGCTCCTACAAGCGTGGTCAGCCGGCAGAGTTTCCGGTTGGTGGCGTGATCGCAGGTTGGACCGAGGCGCTGCAATTGATGCAAGAAGGTGCCAAATGGCGTCTGTTTATCCCCTCGGAGCTGGCCTACGGCGCTCGCGGAGCGGGCAACAGCATTCCGCCGCACAGTGCACTGGTGTTCGATATCGAGCTGCTGAAAGTGCTCTGATGCCGAATGGCAGGACCGAAAAAGGCACGCATTGCGTGCCTTTTTTGTCTCAGGAAGCGTTGGCTCCCGGTCTGTTGTTGGCCAGCGTGCTGGCTGCGGGTGCGATTCCGCCGCTGCTCCAGTTTCAGAAGCTACGCTTGACCGCAAAGCGTGCCAGTTGCTCCAGTGCGTCGCGGTATTCAGATGCGGGCAGAGTGCCCAGCAGAGCGATGGCGCGATCAGCATGTTGCTGGGCAAGGCGGGCCGTGTAATCCAGTGCGCCAGAGGCGGTTACGGCTTCGCGGATGGGGGTCATGTCATCGGTGCCGCCTTTCTGGATCGCCTGGCGAACCAGCGCTGCCTGCGCCTCAGTGCCGTGGCGCATGGTGTAGATCAGCGGTAGCGTGGGTTTGCCTTCGGCCAGGTCATCGCCAACGTTCTTGCCCATCTCGGCCGCGTCACCGCTGTAATCAAGCAGGTCGTCCATCAGCTGGAAGGCAATGCCGAGCGCGTCGCCAAACTCGCGCAGCGCCTCAATTTGATCGGCCTTGGCTCCGGCCAGCACGGCGGCGCTGTGGCTTGCCGCTTCAAACAGCATGGCCGTTTTGCTGCGGATGACTTCCATGTAGGTGGCTTCGTCGGTGTTGGCGTCGCGCACCTTGGACAGTTGCAGGACCTCACCTTCGGCGATGACGTTGGTCGCGTTCGCCAGAATTTGCATGACTTCCATATTGCCCAATGCAACCATCATCTCGAAGGCGCGGGAATAGAGAAAGTCGCCCACCAGCACGCTGGGCGCATTGCCCCAGAGTGCGTTGGCGGTGGAGCGGCCACGGCGCAGGTCGGAGGTGTCGACCACGTCGTCGTGCAGCAGAGTCGCTGTGTGCAGGAATTCGATGATGGCTGCGAGTGTGTGTTGCTCGCTGCTGTCTGCACCGCAGGCGCGTGCGCTGAGCAGCACCACCAGTGGGCGCAGGCGTTTGCCGCCCGCGCTGATGATGTAATGGCCGATCTTCTCCACAAGCGGGACCCGGGAATGCAATTGATCCAGGATCAGCTGGTTGACCGCAGCGAAGTCTCCGGCGACCGGCTCATAGAAAGGCAGCGTGCTCATTGAATGCAGAATTCCAGAAAAGGTTCCGCGGCATGCTAGGTTGCGGGCTGCGGGCTGTCAAGAAAGGCCGGTTGTCGCAGTGTTTCAAGGCTTGCTTAATGGTAGGCGGTTGAGTAAAATTCGCGCCCTGAGATAAAAAGCATCCCTGTTTTGACAATGGCAAGGTCGAACTCGATAGGCGAGCTCACTTGCAGCCATGCCAGCCAATAACCATTAGATAAAGCGCTGGGTGAGCAGGATTACGGAGAAAGCAACATGTACGCAGTCATTGTTACCGGCGGCAAGCAATACAAGGTCGCTGAAGGCGAGTTCCTGAAAGTAGAGAAACTGGACGTTGAGACTGGCGCCAGCATCGAGTTCGACAAGGTGTTGCTGGTAGGCAACGGTGACGACATCAAGATCGGTGCGCCGGTTGTTGAAGGTGCCAAAGTGACTGCTGAAGTCAGTGCGCACGGTCGTGGTGATAAAGTTCGCATCATCAAGTTCCGTCGTCGCAAGCACCACATGAAGCGTCAGGGCCACCGTCAGTGGTACACCGAAATCAAGATCACCGGCATCTCTGCCTAAGCTGATTCAGGAGAGTAAAGACTCATGGCACACAAAAAAGCAGGCGGTTCCACACGTAACGGTCGCGATTCAGAATCCAAACGACTTGGTGTGAAAATCTACGGCGGCCAAGCCATCATTCCGGGCAACATCATTGTCCGTCAGCGTGGCACCGAGTTCCACGCCGGCAAGAACGTCGGTATGGGCAAGGATCACACCCTGTTCGCCAAGGCGGAAGGTGTGGTCAAGTTTGAAGTCAAAGGTAAATTCAATCGCCGTTACGTCAGTGTCGTAACTGCCTGATTGGCCTGAGATTGCAAAAAGCCCTGTCTTGCGACGGGGCTTTTTTGTTTGTAGCGTATTCTTTCCATTAGCCCGTCCCTTTCGGGAAGGGGAGCAGAATGAAATTTGTTGATGAGGTAGCCATCACGGTCAAGGCTGGTGATGGTGGTAACGGCTGCATGAGCTTCCGGCGTGAGAAGTTCATCCCCAAAGGCGGCCCTGACGGCGGTGATGGTGGTGATGGTGGGTCCATCTTTCTGGAGGCCGACGTCAATCTGAATACGTTGGTTGACTATCGCTACACGCGTCGCTTTAACGCCAAGCGCGGCGAAAATGGCCGTGGTAGTGATTGTACCGGCGCCAAGGGCGAAGACATGGTCCTGCCGGTGCCGGTGGGTACGACGGTGATCGATGCGGGCACCCAGGAGATCATTGGTGATCTGACTGAGCCGGGGCAGCGCTTGCTGGTTGCGCAGGGCGGTTTTCATGGTTTGGGCAACACGCGCTTCAAGTCCAGCGTGAACCGCGCGCCGCGCCAGACTACCCAGGGTTCGCTGGGGGATCTGCGTGATCTCAAGCTGGAGCTGAAGGTGTTGGCTGATGTCGGCTTGCTGGGGCTGCCCAATGCCGGCAAGAGTACCTTTATTCGTTCTGTTTCCGCGGCCAAGCCCAAGGTGGCTGATTATCCCTTCACGACCATGGTTCCCAATCTGGGTGTGGTGGATGTGGGTCAGCTGCGCAGCTTCGTGATTGCTGACATTCCGGGTGTTATCGCCGGCGCTGCCGATGGTGCGGGTCTGGGGACGCGCTTTCTCAAGCACTTGTCACGCACGCGTTTGCTGTTGCACCTGGTCGATATGGCGCCGCTGGATCAGTCTGATCCTGTTGAGGCGGTTGAAACCATCCTGCACGAGCTGGGCAAGTTCAGCCCCTCGCTGACCCTGCGTGAGCGCTGGCTGGTGCTGAACAAGTGCGACCAGCTGCTCGAAGACGAGCAGCAGGCGATTCTGGATGATGTTGTCGAGCGTCTGGAGTGGGAAGGTCCGGTATATGTCATCTCTGCATCTGAGCGCCAGGGTACCGCTGAGCTGGCCAAGGACGTAATGAATTGGCTGGATGAGCGTGAGCATCGACTGATCGAGGATGAAGAGTACGCCGAGGCGATGGCGGAGCTTGATCAGCGCATTGAAGATGAGGCTCGGGCGCATATCCAGGAGCTGGATGATCGGCGTGCTCTGCGTAAGCAGGGTATCGGTGCTGATGATCTGGATGATGACGACGATGAGGATGATGAAGACGGGCCTGAGATTATCTACGTCCGTTGAGTGAGCGCCGTGGCGGCCGCCGCAGTCGCCTCGGGTGGGCTTTGACAATCTGTTGATGGAATCAGCATGCGTGAAAAGGTAACCGGGGCCCGTCGCTGGGTGGTGAAGATTGGTAGTGCGCTGCTCACTGGTGACGGTCGTGGCCTCGATCAGGCGGCCATGGCGGTATGGGTTGAGCAGTTGGCGGCCTTGCGTGCCTCCGGTGCTCAGGTGGTGCTGGTGTCCTCAGGGGCGGTCGCGGCTGGGATGAGTCGCCTGGGCTGGAGTGAGCGGCCTAAGACGACCCATGACTTGCAGGCGGCGGCTGCTATCGGTCAGATGGGGTTGGTGCAGGCTTGGGAGTCCAGCTTCCAGCGTCATGGGTTGTCGACTGCGCAGGTGTTGCTGACCCATGATGACCTGTCTGATCGCAAGCGCTACCTGAATGCCCGCAGCACGCTGCGCGCCCTGCTGGATCTGGGGGTTATCCCGGTTATCAACGAAAACGATACTGTCATCACTGACGAGATTCGTTTTGGTGATAACGATACCCTGGGTGCCCTGGTGACCAATCTGGTTGAGGCTGATCTGCTGGTCATCCTGACTGATCGCGATGGCTTGTTCACCGCCGATCCGCGCAGCAACCCAAATGCCGAGCTGGTGTCCTCTGCCATGGCAGACGACCCTGAGCTGGACGCGATGGCTGGTGGCAGTGCGGGTGCGCTGGGGCGCGGGGGGATGGCTACCAAGCTCCGTGCTGCGCGGCTGGCGGCGCGTTCCGGCGCAGCCACGGTGATTGTGGGTGGTCGGCTGGAGCGAGTGATTGATCGGCTGCACGCGGGCGAGTCGCTGGGTACGCTATTGCTGTCCGAAAAGGGCATGCTGGTGGCGCGCAAGCAGTGGCTGGCGGGGCATCTGCAGACCCGTGGTCGCCTATTGCTGGATGCGGGCGCTGTCAGGGCGCTGCGGTCGGGCAAGAGCAGTTTGCTGCCCGTAGGTGTTGTGGGGGTTGAGGGTGGTTTTCGGCGCGGCGAGATGGTTGTCTGTGTCGGGCCGGACGGGCGCGAGGTTGCCCGAGGGCTGGCCAATTACGCTGCGCAGGATGCGGCGCGTATTGCTGGCAAGTCGACCGATGAGATTGCCGGTATTCTGGGTTATATCGACGACCCGGAGATGGTGCACAAGGACAATCTGGTCCTAGTGTAAGTAGTTTGGTCGGGCGTGCCGCGGCGAGCCCGGCCTGGTTGTTCTGACTGGCCCGGTTTGCGGGCGCAAAAAAACCGGCCTTGGCCGGTTTTTTTGTTCAGCAAGAACTGCGAATCAGGCGGCTTCAGCCATGGCCTTGATGTGCGCGTTCAGGCGGCTCTTGTGGCGAGCAGCCTTGTTCTTGTTGATGATGCCCTTGTCAGCCATGCGGTCGATGACCGGAACAGCAGCGGTGTAGGCTGCTTTGGCTTTGTCGAGGTCCTTGGTATCAATCGCCTTGACGACGTTTTTGATGTAGGTGCGGACCATGGAGCGCAGGCTTGCATTGTGGTTGCGGCGCTTCTCGGCCTGCTTGGCGCGTTTCTTGGCTTGAGGTGAGTTGGCCACCGTCTTGCTCCTCAGAAAATCTGGATGAATTAGGTACAAATAAGGCCGCGTACTATGCCGCCGGTCTTATCGAATGTCAAGCCTGTCAACGCGGGCTTGAACGGCTCAGTTGACCAGTGGTCACAGTGGCCGAGGTGGCGGCATTTTACACCCAAGCTGCCTGACAATGGCAGCGGTGCGCCGCTATTATGGCGCTTTTATTTCGGTGTGATAATTCATGTCCCAATCTGCTGCACCTGAACCTGCTACTCCCAAGGCGCCCAGCCTGCTCAGATCCGGCATGGTGGTAAGTGTCATGACCCTGTTGTCGCGGGTGCTGGGCATGGTCCGGGATATTGTCGTGGCGGCCTATTTTGGCTCGCAATCCGAGGCCGACGCGTTTTTTATTGCCTTCAAGATTCCGAACTTTCTGCGTCGCCTGTTTGCTGAGGGGGCTTTTGCGCAGGCGTTTGTGCCGGTGCTGTCGGAGTACCGTACCAAGTTCACGCTGGCAGAAGTGCGCCAGTTGGTGGACAGGGTGACCGGCACCCTGGGTTTGACGCTGGCCGGGATCACCGCGCTTGGTGTGGCTGGGGCGCCGGTGCTGATTACGCTGTTTGCGCCCGGCTTTCATGATGATGCGGCCAAGCTGGCGTTGGCGACGGATATGCTGCGCATTACCTTCCCCTACCTGTTCCTGATTTCGCTGACCGCGCTCTGCGGGTCGATTTTGAACAGTTACGGCCGCTTTGCCGTGCCGGCTTTTACTCCGGTGCTGCTGAATGTCTGCATGATCGGTGCGACCCTGTGTCTGACGCCTTATTTCGACCAGCCGATCATGGCGCTGGCTTGGGGGGTGTTTATTGCCGGGGTGGCGCAGCTGCTGTTCCAGCTGCCGTTTCTTGCGCAGATCAAGTTGCTGCCGGTGCCAAGGCCCAACCGCAAGGACCCGGGCGTCAAGCGCATCATGACGCTGATGATTCCGGCGCTCTTTGGTGTGTCGGTCAGTCAGATCAATCTGTTGCTGGACACAGTGCTGGCCTCCTTTCTGCAAACGGGCAGCATCTCCTGGCTGTATTACGCTGATCGCCTGTCCGAACTGCCTTTGGGCGCCTTTGGTATCGCCATTGGCACGGTCATCCTGCCTGCCTTGTCTCGCCAGCATGCCGGTGAAGATCTGAAGGCCTTCGGGCGCACGCTGGACTGGGCGGTGCGCATGGTACTGCTGGTTGGGGTGCCGGCTGCGCTGGCGTTGTTGCTGCTGGCAGAGCCGTTGATTGCTACTTTGTTTCACTACGGCGCCATGACCGATGCGGACGTGGGGCAGGCCGCAGCAGCGCTTCGGGCCTACGCTGTGGGGGTTATGACCTTCATGCTGATCAAGGTGCTGGCGCCCGGTTACTTTGCACGCCAGGACACCAAAACGCCGGTGCGCATCGCGATTATCTGTATGGTCGCCAACATGGGGCTGAACCTGATGCTGATCTGGCCGCTGCAGCATGTGGGGCTGGCGCTGGCGACCTCGCTGTCGGCGCTGCTTAATGCAGGTCTGCTCTGGTGGGGGCTGCGCCGTGATGGTGTTTACCACGCGCAGCCAGGCTGGTTGCGCTTTGCGCTGCGGTTGCTGGTCGCGACGTTGGCTATGGCGGCGCTACTGGTCTGGCTGGTCCCGCCAACGGCGGACTGGCTGGTCTGGGGCTGGCAGCGCAAGGCCTGGGAGATGACGCTGCTGGTCACTGGCGGCATGCTGATCTATCTGGTGGTGCTGTTTGCCCTTGGTCTGCGTCTGCGTGAGCTGAGGGCAGGGCAGGGCTGAACGGCATGACGGGCGGCCCTGCAAGTCTGTATACTGCTGCGTTTCGATTGATCCACCTTTGACGAGCAATATGGAACTGGTCCGCGGTTTACATAACCTGCGGCCCCGGCACCGGGGCTGCGTCGCCACCATCGGCAATTTCGACGGCGTGCATGTCGGACATCAGGCCATTCTGGCGCGTCTGCGTGCGCACTCCGAGCGCTTGGGGCTGCCCGGCTGCGTGGTGATTTTCGAGCCTCAGCCACGGGAATTCTTTGCGCCCGATGCGGCACCACCGCGCCTGACACGCTTGCGCGAGAAGCTTGCGCTGCTGCAGCAGCACGGCGTTGATCGGGTGCTCTGCCTGGCATTTAACCGCCGGTTGCGCGAGCTGAGCGCCGAGCAGTTTGTTCAGCAGGTGCTGATCGAGGGCTTGGGCGTGCGCCATCTGGAAGTGGGTGACGATTTCCGCTTTGGCTGTGATCGTTCCGGCGACTTTGCCTTCCTGCAGGATAGCGGCGCCAAACACGGCTTTACCGTCGAGGCGGCCAATACCGTGGCGGAGAATGGCGAGCGCATCAGCAGCACGCGTTTGCGCCAGGTGCTGGCCGAGGGCGATTTTATTCTCGCCTCGTTGTTGCTGGGCCGGCCGTTCAGCATTACCGGACGGGTGGTCTATGGCCAGCAGTTGGGGCGTACCCTGGGTGCGCCGACCGCCAATGTGCAGCTCAAACGCGTCAACCCCCCGCTGCACGGAGTGTATCGTGTCAGTGCCGAGGTCGATGGCGTGGTGCGCAAGGGCGTAGCCAACATTGGCAAGCGTCCGTCGGTCAGTGGTGACGGCAAGGCGCACCTGGAAGTGCATCTGTTTGACTTTTCCGGCGACCTCTACGGCCGTCGTCTGACTGTGGTATTTCACCAGAAACTGCGGGACGAGCAGCGTTTCGACTCGCTGGACGCATTGCAGGCGGCAATCAAGGCTGACTTTGCTGCCGCCAGAGCCCAATGGGGCCTGTGAATTTTTCGAGAGCCTGATAGAACATGACCGATTACAAAGCAACATTGAATCTGCCTGCCACGGATTTTCCGATGAAGGCTGGCCTGCCGAACCGTGAACCCGAGACGCTCAAGCGTCTGGACGGGTTGTATCAGCGGATTCGTGAGGTCAGCAAGGGGCGCCCGCAGTTCATCCTGCACGACGGCCCGCCCTACGCCAACGGCGTGATTCACATCGGTCATGCACTCAATAAAATCATCAAGGACATGATCACCCGCTCCAAGACACTGTCGGGGTTTGATGCGCCTTATGTGCCGGGCTGGGACTGTCATGGCCTGCCGATCGAGCATAAGGTTGAAACCACCCACGGCAAGCATCTGCCTGCCGAGCAGGTGCGTGCGCTGTGCCGCGAATACGCGGGCGAGCAGGTTGCGCTGCAGAAGGCGGACTTTATTCGCCTGGGTGTGCTGGGTGACTGGGATAATCCCTACCTGACCATGAACTTCGCCAACGAGGCCGGTGAGATCCGCGCCTTGGGCCGCCTGGTTGAGCAAGGTGTGGTGTTCAAGGGCCTGAAGCCGGTCAACTGGTGTTTTGATTGTGGCTCGGCGCTGGCCGAGGCGGAAGTCGAATATCAGGACAAGACCTCTGAAGCCGTCGATGTTGCCTTTGTGGCGGAAGATACCGACAAGCTCGCTGCCGCCTTCGGCCTGCCAGCGTTGAGCAAGCCCGCTGCCATCGTCATCTGGACCACCACTCCCTGGACCATCCCGGCCAACCAGGGGCTGAATGTCCATCCTGAGTTCAACTATGCGCTGGTCGATACCGGCGAGCGCCTGCTGGTGCTCGCCGAAGAGCTGGTTGAGAGCTGCCTGGAGCGCTACGGCCTTGAGGGGCAGGTGCTGGCAACCGCTGAAGGTGCTGCGCTTGAACTGATCCGTTTCCGTCATCCGCTGTACGAGCGCTTCTCGCCGGTCTATCTGGCCGAGTACGTTGAGCTGGACGCCGGTACGGGCGTGGTTCACTCCGCGCCGGCCTATGGCGAAGACGACTTCCGCACCTGCAAGCAGTACGGCATGAGCAATGACGATATTCTCAGCCCGGTACAAAGCAATGGCGTGTACGTGCCGGATCTGCCGTTCTTTGGTGGCCAGTTCATCTGGAAGGCCAATCCGGCCATTGTGGCCAAGCTGGAAGAAGTCGGCGCGCTGCTCAAGCACAACCGCATTCAGCACAGCTACATGCACTGCTGGCGCCACAAGACGCCGCTGATCTACCGCGCCACTGCACAGTGGTTTGTCGGCATGGACGTAGCGGTTGATGGCGGCGCGACGCTGCGTGAGCGCGCCGTCAAGGCCATTGAAGAAACCGAGTTTGTCCCGGCGTGGGGCAAGCAGCGTCTGCACAACATGATTGCCGGTCGTCCGGACTGGTGTATCTCCCGCCAGCGTAACTGGGGGGTGCCGATCCCGTTCTTCCTGCACCGCGAGACGGGCGAGCTGCATCCGCGTACCGTTGAGCTGATCGAGCAGGTTGCGCAGCGGGTCGAGCAGCAGGGCATCGATGCCTGGTTCAATCTGGATGCCGCCGAGCTGCTGGGTGACGAGGCGCCGCTTTACGAGAAGACCAGCGATACGCTGGATGTGTGGTTTGACTCCGGGACGACTCACTGGCACGTCATGCGTGGCTCGCATCCCATGGGCCATGACGAAGGTCCGCGCGCCGATCTGTATCTGGAAGGCTCTGACCAGCACCGTGGCTGGTTCCACTCGTCGCTGCTGACCGGCGCTGCGATTGATGGACACGCTCCCTATCGCGGTCTGCTGACCCACGGCTTTACCGTGGATGAGAAGGGCCGCAAGATGTCCAAGTCGCTGGGCAACACCATTGCCCCGCAGAAGGTCAACGACACGTCGGGCGCCGACATTCTGCGTCTGTGGGTATCCTCGACCGACTACTCGGCCGAAATGGCGGTGTCTGATCAGATTTTGCAGCGCAGCGCCGATGCCTATCGTCGTATCCGCAATACCGCGCGGTTCCTGCTTTCGAACCTGAACGGCTTTGACCCGGCGACCGATGCGCTACCGGCCGAGCAGATGCTTGATCTGGACCGTTGGGCGGTCGATCGCGCGCGCCTGTTGCAGCAGGAAATCGTCGAGGCTTACGACACCTACCGGTTCTGGAACGTCTATCAGAAGATCCACAACTTCTGCGTGCAGGAGCTGGGTGGTTTCTATCTGGATATCATCAAGGACCGCCAGTACACCACGCAGGCCAACAGTGTGGCGCGGCGCTCCTGCCAGACGGCGCTGTACCACATTGCCGAGGCGCTGGTGCGCTGGATTGCGCCGATTCTGAGCTTTACCGCCGAGGAGCTGTGGCAGTACCTGCCGGGCGAGCGCAATGAGTCGGTGATGCTCAATACCTGGTATGAGGAGCTGGCCGAGTTGCCGGAGGGGCAAGCCTTGGGCCGCGAGTTCTGGGCCGATGTGATGCGCGTGAAGGAAGCGGTCAACAAGGAAATCGAGAACCTGCGCAACGCCAAGACCCTGCGCGGTAACCTGGAGGCGGAAGTTACTCTGTACGTTGACCAGCCGCTGCAGGAGCGCCTGGCTCAGCTTGGCGATGAGTTGCGCTTTGTGCTGATCACCTCCCAGGCTGCGCTGGCGCCGCTGGCGCAGGCCGATGAGCAGGCCGTGGTGACCGAGGTTGACGGCTTGAAGCTGCGGATCGTCAAATCGACTGCGACCAAGTGTGCACGGTGCTGGCATCTGCGTGATGATGTTGGCAGCAACCCGGCGCATCCGGAGATCTGCGGTCGCTGCGTAGAAAACATCGAAGGTGCAGGCGAGGTGCGCAAGCATGCCTGATCTGCGTCGTGGCAGTCTGATCTGGCTCTGGTTGTCGGTTGCCGTCATCGCGCTGGATCAGGTGACCAAGTGGATCGCTGTGGACGCTCTGCAGCTGTATCAGCAGGTGCCGATCATTGATGGCCTGTTCAGTTTTACGCTGGCCTATAACACCGGTGCCGCATTCAGCTTTCTGGCTGACGCCAGCGGCTGGCAGCGCTGGCTGTTTGCCGGCATTGCTGTCGTCGTGAGCGTGGTGCTGTGCGTCTGGCTGGCGCGGCTGGATCGTGCGCGCAAGATGGAAGCGATTGCACTGGCGCTGATTCTTGGTGGCGCCTTGGGTAACCTCTATGACCGGGTTGTTCACGGCAAGGTGACCGACTTTATTTTGGTGCACTGGCAGCAAAGCTGGTTCTTCCCGGCGTTCAACATCGCCGATAGCGCCATCACCGTCGGTGCCGTGCTGCTGCTGCTCGACATGTTCTTTGGTCGCAAGCCTGAGTAATAATGCGCGCCCGCCCTTAGTGAGGCGGGCGCCGCCGTCCTGATGAGATTGATGCCATGACAGAAAGCCGAATCGGTCACGACTCCGAGGTGACCCTGCACTTTACCCTCAAGCTGCCCAACGGTGACGTGGTCGATACGACGCTGGACAAGCAAGCGGCGACCTTCAAGGTAGGGGATGGCAGCCTGCTGCCCGGATTTGAGCAGGTGCTGTTCGGACTCAAGGCAGGCGATGCCCGTAGTTTTGAGATTGACCCTGAGCGCGGCTTTGGCCCAGGCAATGAACAGAACATTCAGACTGTGCCCCGCGATCAGTTCAACGAAATGGAGCTGGAGCCGGGTTTGCTGGTGATCTTTACCGATGCCGCCGGTGGTGAGTTGCCGGGCGTGGTCAAGCAGGTGCATGATCAGGTGGTCGAGGTGGACTTCAATCATCCGCTGGCCGGCAAGGTCATCACCTTTGATGTCGAGATCGTCGACGTACGCTAGCGAGCACCAAGAGGCTACTCATGCAGATTAAACTGGCCAACCCACGCGGCTTTTGTGCCGGCGTTGACCGCGCCATTGAAATCGTCAACCGCGCGCTCGAAGTGTTCGGGCCGCCGATCTATGTGCGTCACGAGGTGGTGCACAACAAGTTCGTGGTGGAAGACCTGCGCAACCGTGGCGCGGTGTTTGTCGAGGAGATTGATCAGGTCCCCGACGATGTGATCGTCATCTTCAGCGCCCACGGCGTTTCCCAGGCAGTGCGGCAGCAGGCGGAAGACCGTGGACTCAAGGTGTTTGATGCGACCTGTCCGCTGGTCACCAAGGTGCACATGGAAGTAACCCGCTACAGCCGCGATGGCCGTGAATGCATCCTGATCGGTCATGCTGGTCACCCGGAAGTTGAAGGCACCATGGGCCAGTACGACCCCAGCAGTGGTGGGGCGATCTACTTGGTTGAGGACGAGGACGACGTTGCGCGTCTGGCAGTGAAGGATCCTCAGCGTCTGGCGTTTGTGACGCAAACAACCTTGTCAATGGACGACACTGCCAAGGTGATCGATGCTTTGCGGACACGTTTTCCGGCGATCGACGGGCCGCGCAAGGACGATATCTGCTATGCCACCCAGAACCGTCAGGACGCGGTCAAGCAGCTCGCTGCTGAGTGCGATGCTGTGCTGGTGGTGGGCAGCCCTAACAGCTCCAACTCCAATCGCCTGCGTGAGCTGTCTGAGCGCATGGGCACGCCGGCCTATCTGATTGATGGCGCCAGCGAGATCCAGGCGGCCTGGTTGGAGGGTGTCAGCAAGATCGGCGTTACCGCTGGGGCGTCTGCACCGGATGTGCTGGTGCGTCAGGTGATTGAGCACCTGCACGCCCAGGGAGCTACCGGTGCTGAAGAACTGGCGGGCAAGGAAGAAAATATCGTTTTCAGCGTGCCGAAAGAGCTGCGGATTGTTGATCTGAGCTGAGGCATTGATGCTCTAGCGAAGCACTGACTCATCGCCCTCCCGTAGGGACGCGACATGTCGCGTCCGTGCCGTCCCGCCGGCGCCAATGCCAATCGGCCACTGCATGCCGTGGCCCTACGGCTGTTTCCACAGCCCGCGTATGGCGGCGATGCCCTGGGCGCCGGCGTCATGTGCTGCTGCCAAGTCCTCAGCTGTCAGTCCTCCAAGTAGGTAAACCGGCAGGCGACAGTTGCCGAGCATGGCGTGGGCCCGCTCCCAGCCCAATGGACTGGCGTGCGGATGTGATGCTGTAGGCAGCAGGGGCGATAGCACCGCAAAATCCACCCCAAGCATCCCAGCCATCTGCAGCTCCTCGACATCATGACAGGATGCGCTGAGCCAGCGCTCAGCGGGTAGAGGGCGTGCTGGTTCCGGCTGGCTGCACAGTGCACGTAGCTGCCGTGATGTGAGGTGCCACCCGGCACTGGGCTCTGGAGTTGGCTGATCGCCCTTGAGCATAAAGGTGGCCCGTGCGCCGTAGCGCTGTAGCACGTCCTCGCATAGAGCTCGATAGCCTTGGGTATCAAGCTGGGTTTGGCGCAGTTGAATCAGGCGAATGCCAGCGTCGATGGCGTGCTCAATGCCCTGTAGCAACTCTACCGCTGTGCAATCGGGCGTAATCAGATAGCGCTGGGGGAGTCGGGCTGCTGCCACGATAGGCTGGTTGGCCGCCGGAAAGTCATAGCTTGGCAGTTGCTGTTCGGTTACCCATTGGACCGGTTGGCCTTCTGCGCCGTGCGCCGTGCCCGTGAACTCGGATACTTCCCAGACATCCAGTCTGATGTGCTTGTCCGGGTAATTGTGCTGCAGGTCAATCAGTGGGCGAGCTTGCTGCACGGTTATACCCAGCTCCTCACGCAGCTCACGTTGCAGCGCCTCCAGGCGGCTCTCGCCCGGCTCGACCTTGCCCCCCGGAAACTCCCATAGCCCGCCCTGGTGGGCGTCGTTGGGTCTTTTGGCAATCAGAATACGACGTTCGGCGTCGCGAATCACCGCGGCCATGACATGAATGCGGCGCACTGTCATTGCTCCGGCAGGTCGTCAGAGAACAGATCCTGCTCTTCATTCTCGCCGCCGGGGATGACATGTTCTTCGGCGGCCCAGGCGCCCAGATCGATCAGCCGGCAGCGCTCGCTGCAGAAGGGGCGTTGTGGAAATTGATCAGTCCAGGACACCGGGGCCTGGCAGGTGGGGCAGTTGACGGTCAGCGTCATTGGGGGCGCTCCAGCAGTTCCAGATAGCGTTTGTGCAGTGCGTCTACCTGCGCGTGCAAGGCGGCCAGGTCACCGTCGTTGGTCAGCACGTCATGAGCGTGACGCATGCGCTCTTCACGCTGGGCTTGCGCCTGCATGATCGCGCGCACTTGGGCCTCGGGAACGGCGTCACGCTCGACGGTGCGGGCTAGCTGCATCGCCTCTGGAACGTCGACGACGATGACGCGAGAGGTCAGGTTATTCTGTCCGGACTCCACTAGCAGGGGAGAAACCAGCAGGGCGTAAGGGGAGTTTGCCGACTGCAGGTCGGAGATGATCTCGTCGCGGATCAGTGGGTGCAGCAGCTCCTCCAGCCATTGCCGCTCCTGCGGGGCTGCGAAGACCTTTTCGCGCAGGGCGCTGCGATTCAGGCTACCGTCCTTCAGCAGGATGGCTTCGCCAAAGCGATCAACGATATGGGTGAGTGCTGGGCGGCCGGGCTCGACAACAACGCGGGACTTCTGGTCGGCATCCACAACATGAATGCCGTGAGCGGCAGCAAAGCGGTTGGCGGCAGCGGTTTTCCCGCTGCCGATCCCGCCGGTCAGGCCTATGATCATCCGGGGTTCCTTCGGTCAGGCAGCCAGCGATCTGGTCGCCCTGGGAGGGCAGCTCAGAAACCGGCGAAACGCAAATAGTGGCCGGTGATTGTCTCACCCCAGATCAGTGCGATCCAGCCGGCGATGGCCAGGTAGGGGCCAAAGGGCAGGGGAGTGCTGTTGTTGGCACCACGTGCCTTGAGAATTATGATGCCCAAAATCGCACCGACCAATGACGACAGCAGGATGGTCAGTGGCAATACCTGCCAGCCACCCCAGGCGCCCAGCATGGCCAACAGCTTGAAGTCGCCGTAACCCATGCCCTCCTTGCCGGTAACCAGCTTGAACAGCCAGTAAACCGACCACAGGCTCAGGTAGCCTGCAACGGCGCCCCAGAGCGCGGTGTTGAGGTCGGTGTACACGCCAAAGCTGTTGAGGATCAGGCCTAGCCACAGCAATGGCAGGACGATGATGTCCGGCAGCAATTGGGTATCGGCGTCAATCATACTCAGGCAGATCAACGCCCAAGTGAGCACCAGCATACCCGCGGTTGCCAGGCCAAAGCCCATTTGCCAGGCAACCAGCATGGACAGGCCGGCAGTGAGTAGCTCGATTGCCGGGTAGCGCAGGCTGATCGGCTCCTTGCAGTTGCCGCAACGGCCACGGAGCAAGAGGTAGCTGATGACCGGTATGTTCTGCCAGGGTTTTATCTCGGTCTTGCACTTGGGGCAATGCGAGTGCGGCAGAATCAGGTTGTACGTGGCAGGTGGTTCATGCTCGCTGTCCGGCTCAAGAATCTCCCGCGCCTGCTGCTGCCACTCAATCTCCAGCATGCGCGGCACGCGCAGAATAACCACGTTGAGAAAGCTGCCAATGATCAGGCCCAGGAGGCCGGCGAGCAAAATAAAGGCCAGCGGGGTGCTGGCCAGATAAGAGCTGAATTGCATGTGTTTAGACGACGTTACCGAGCTGGAAGATTGGGAGGTACATGGCGATGATGAGGCCACCTACCAAGACACCCAGCACACACATGATCATCGGCTCAAGTAGTGTCGTCAGGTTGTCAACTTTGTTGTCAACTTCCGCCTCGTAGTAGTCCGCTACTTTTTCCAGCATTCCGTCCAGGTTACCTGACTCCTCGCCGATGCCGGCCATTTGCACAGCGAGCGAAGGGAACACATTGGTGGTGCGCATTGAGAAGTGAAGTTGAGAACCGGCAGAGACGTTCTCTTTGATTTTCATCACCGCGTTGTAAAACACGACATTACCTGATGCTCCGGCCACAGAATCAAGGGCATCTACAAGAGGTACGCCGGCCGCAAAGGTTGTCGACAGCGTACGCGCATAACGCGCTACGGCAGCCTGATAAATGATTTCGCCGACAATGGGAGCTTTGAGTAAGGTTCTGTCCTGGAAGTCTCGAAAAGCTTTGGATCGGCGGTGCGCTTGCCCATAGGCATAACCCGCGATGATTATCATAACCAGCAGGATGAACCACCAAGATTGGAGCCATTCGGATAACGCGATGACGAAGGTCGTGAACGCGGGTAGCTCGGCGCCAAAGCTAGAGAAGACCTCTTGGAAGCTTGGAACCACTTTCAGCAGCAGAATGGCGGTCACGATAATCGCTACCACAATAACTGCAATCGGGTAGGTCATCGCCTTCTTGATTTTGGCTTTGAGGGCCTCGGTTTTCTCTTTGTAAGTTGCGATGCGGTCAAGTAGCGACTCGAGACGACCGGACTGCTCCCCCGACTCGACAAGGTTGCAAAAGAGGTCGTCAAAGTGCTGAGGATGCTGGCGCAGGGAATCTGCCAGCGTGTTACCAGCAGCCACATTGGTTTTTATCTCGTTGACGAGCTTCGCGAGGTTGGGGTTTTCAGCTCCTTCAGCGATGATTTCAAACGCCTGAATGATGGGCACGCCAGACTCCATCATTGTTGCCAGTTGCCGTGTAAAAAAGGCAATGTCTAGCGGCTTGATCGGTTTCGCCCGCTTACTGAACAGGGTGGACTTGCGGTTGATCTTGGTGACCAGGATCCCCTGTTTTCGCAGCTGGTGTTTGATTAGGGCTGCATTAGCGCCCTGAATCTCACCAGTGATTTTGGTGCCTTTACGATCTTTTCCCTCCCATTTGAAAGGGAAAAGCTTTTCTTCCTTGGCCTTTTTGGCGGCGGCAGGGTTCTTTTTAAGTGCTGCTTGTTGCGCCATGACTTAGTCCTTGGTCACTCGGTTTACTTCCGCCAGACTGGTCACGCCCTCTTCGACCTTCATCAGGGCTGACTGACGTAAGTTTCTGAAGCCCTCGCTCTGGGCGACGTCTGAGATCTGAATCGAGTTGCCGTCTTCCATGATGATGCGTTGCATGGCCGGGGTGATCCTGACGACCTCATAGATACCAACACGTCCTTTATAACCGTCTTTGCAATTTTCGCAACCCACAGGGCCATAAATTGTCAGCCCGGCATCAATTTTTTCGGTGGAGAACCCTTCTTCGATCAGTGTTTCTCTTGGAACCTCCATCGGCTTCTTGCAGCTTTTACATAGGCGTCTGGCAAGGCGTTGCGCGATGATGAGGTTTACCGATGTGGCGATGTTGAAAGATGGGACACCCATGTTGCGCATCCGCGTCAGTGTTTCAGCTGCGCTGTTGGTGTGCAGCGTCGACATCACCATGTGGCCCGTTTGTGCGGCCTTGATGGCAATTTCAGCGGTTTCAAGGTCGCGGATCTCACCCACCATGATGATGTCTGGGTCTTGGCGGAGGAACGCGCGCAGGGCTTTTGCAAAATCCATCCCCTGCTTGGGGTTGACGTTGACCTGGTTGATGCCCTCTAGGTTGATCTCAACCGGGTCTTCAGCGGTTGATATGTTCCGCTCACTGGTGTTCAGGATGTTCAGGCCCGTATAAAGGGAAACTGTCTTGCCTGAGCCGGTGGGCCCTGTGACCAAGATCATGCCTTGCGGGCGTGAAAGCGCCGCCAGATACATCTGCTTCTGGTCATCTTCGTAGCCCAGGGCATCAATACCCATTTTTGCGCTTTCAGAGTCGAGGATACGGAGTACTACTTTTTCGCCCCACAATGTAGGTAGGGTATTAACCCGGAAGTCGATGGCCTTGTTTTTGGATATCTTCAGCTTGATGCGGCCGTCCTGCGGTTTCCGACGCTCGGCGAGATCCATCGAAGACATAACCTTCAGGCGAGCAGCAATGCGAACACCGAGCTGCTGCGGGGGTTTTGCCACCTCGTGGAGGACGCCGTCGGTGCGAAAACGTACGCGATACACCTTTTCGTAAGGCTCAAAGTGTAAATCAGAAGACCCCATACGTACGGCGTCTAGCAGCATTTTGTTCACGAATCGAACGATTGGGGCGTCATCTGCATCGGACCCGCCCTCCTGTTTTTCGTCATCTTTTACGGCCTGGACGTCAAGTTCATCCAGGTCGGTATCTGTGATGTCTCCCAAGCCACCGGTCGGGTTATCCAAGTATTTTTCTATTGCACTGTGCAGCTTGTCGTCTTCCACGATTACTGCATCGGTCATCAAGCCGGTGTTGAACTGAATGTCGCTAAGCGCTTGTTGGTTGGTTGGGTCTGACAGGGCCAGGTAAAGTCTGGAGCCTCTCTTGAACAGGGGCATAACGTTGTGTTGGCGTATCAGTTTTTCACTGACCAGCTCGCTGGGCTGCGCCTCTTTTTCCAGTGCTGCCAGATCAAAGTAGGGGTAGCCGAACTCGTCTGCGCACACCATGGCTAGCGACTTTGCGTCGGCAAGCTTTCGTTGGACGAGGTGGGTAATGAACGGGATCTTATCTTGCGCTGCCTGTTGAGATGCTTTGCTCGCGGCTTCCGAGCTTAGGATCCCTTCTTGCACGATGCGGCGTGCGAGCCCTGATAAAACGGGAGTTTCCATGAGGCCTTAGGTTCCAATCAATCGTTACGCTTTACTCTTCACTATAGTACACGTGCCTTACTAATTGCACTGTTGTGCGGGTTAAGGCGTATGGGGTCTTTGATGTGTGACAAAAAAAGTCACTTTCGGCCTATTTGTGTGAGCTTTCGCGTCGTGTCTACTGCTCAATTTGGCCAGGAAAGCTTTAGCGATAGGGGTTTGCAGCGGATGGCACAGCATTTGCTTTTACGTCAGGTAGCCAACCGGCTATCTCACAAAAGGAGTTTACTATGAAGGCTCAAAAGGGTTTTACCTTGATCGAGCTGATGATCGTAGTTGCGATCATCGGTATCCTGGCTGCCATCGCACTGCCGGCCTACCAGGACTACACCGCTCGCGCCCAGGCTACTGAAGGCTTGAAAGCGACCGCTGGTCTGCAGGCTGATATCGCTGTGGATTCTGCAGAGGCCGCGGCGGCCGCTGCTGGCGCTACCACCATCGCTTCGGCGCTACTGCTTGATGGTCAATATTTTGATCCGGGCGAAGTGACTGTGAGCAACGCGGGTGTTATCACCGTTTCTTTCTCTTCGGGTGCCCTGGCAGGTGATACCCTGACCATGACCCCGAATGTAACTGCGACTGGCCAGATCGCCGGTTGGACTTGTGCCGGTACTCTTGATCCAGCCCACATTCCGTCCGGCTGCCGCTAACGGATAGGTGGAGAGAGTTTTAGCAGTAGTTTTACGCGCTGCTTGTTGACTCTTTGCGATAAAAACCCCCGGTTTGTCCGGGGGTTTTTTATGGGCGCCGTCTGAGTCTGGACGCTATCCTGATTGACGGCACTTCCTGCATGCTTGGTCTAGCTACGCTCAAGATCTTAGTAGCAATGGCCTTTTATCTTTGTTTCACCCTTCTCCCACAACCGCCACTCCCCAGTCTCATACGCCCGCCACTGCTCATTGCTGGTCAGCGGCTCTGTCGCGATCACGGTCACCACGTCGGTGCGGGTGGTGTGCTGCTGAAAGTCGATTTCCAGATCAGTGTCACTGAGCGCGGCGGGGCCGAAGGGTGCGCGGCGGGTGATCCAGTGGAGTTTGCTGGTACACAGGGTGAACAGCCAGTCGCCGTTGCTGAGCATCAGGTTGCATACCCCCAACGCGCGCAGCGGGGCGCAGCATTGGCTGAGGGTGTCGGCAATCTCGGCAAGGCTTGGCAGCTCGCTGTAGCGGCGGGCGAGGTTGTTCAGCAGGTGGCAGAAGATCGCTTCGCTGTCGGTGTCGCCGACCGGGGTGTAGGGGCCTTGATCAGGGTTGAAACCGGCCAGTTGACCATTGTGGGCGAAGGCCCAGTACTGGCCCCAGAGTTCGCGGGTGAACGGGTGGGTGTTGGCCAGGCTGACGCCGCCGACATTGGCCTGGCGGATATGGCAGATGACGTTTTCCGACTTGATCGGGTACTGCTCGATCAGCTTGGCAATCGCTGAGCTGTGGCAAGGGTTGGGGTCATGGAAGCAGCGCAGCCCTCGGCCTTCGTAAAATGCGACTCCCCAGCCATCGCGGTGCGGGCCGCTGCCGCCGCCACGGCGCATCAGGCCGGCGAAGCTGAAGCAGATGTCGGTTGGGACGTTGGCGCTCATGCCAAGCAGTTCGCACATGGTGGCTCCGGGGTAGGCGGGTGGCTGCAGGTATTCTACCCGGCGCCGGGTGAGTTTGTGTTCAGGTGCGGATAGTTGTTGGGTGTCAGGATGATGGCCGAGACGGTTGGTCTGACCTTCGTGCATGAGCCTGCAAGAGAAGAGTGGTGATGGTCTTTTCTGGGGCGCCGCGGGGCTTTTTCTGGTGCGGTTGCCGCGCGGAAGCTGAATCTTTTTTGTTTTTTGACTCATCTTTCGATGGCTTGCAGCTGTCTGGAAAGGTGCTTTCAGACCCTCGTGAATATTGTGTGTTGATCTGTTTTTATGGCTGTGACTCAATGGTCACAGAATTGCATTATCTTGTTTTGGATCAACTCAGGGCTGTTCTCTTTTTTTCTACAATAAGAGTCTCTTTCCCTGCCTGCATCGGATGCGCAGTTTCGTCTGGTGCTCGATTCCGTTGTGCGTTGCGGTCGCCTGAACCGTCGCGCGTACACCCAACTGGTATTGAGGACGTCGACCATGAAACAACTGACCCCAATGGATTCCCATTTCTTCTACTTTGAGGCGCCAAACCAGCCGATGATGATCGGCAGTCTCTGGTTGTGTGATCAGAGTAGTGCGCCAGGCGGGCTGGTGCGGCACAAGGAAATCCTGCAGTACATATCCGATCGCCTGAACACGACGTCTTACTTTCGTCGCCGTCTCGAGCAGGCTCCTTTCCAGCTGGATGATCCGTACTGGCTGGATGACGAAAACTTTGATCTGGAGTACCACGTTCGGCACGTGGGGTTGCCGCAGCCGGGTGACTGGCGTCAGTTGTGCATCTTTACTGCTCGCACCATGTCGCGCAGCGTCGATATGGAGCGCGCGCCCTGGGAGATCTACATCATTGAGGGCGTCAATAATGTGCCCGGCATCCCGCCGAACAGCTTCGCGGTGCTGATTCGCTTTCACCATGCCTATGTGGACGGCAAGGCCAGCCTGGAGCTGACCACCGCCATGATGGAGGAGACGGCTGAGCACGAATACGGTCGGCGTGATCGGGTAGAGGTCGCTGAGCGCGCGCCAACCCGGCTGGAGATGTGGGCGCGCACTACGCCGCGCATGATGGGGCAGACGTTCCGCAGTTTGCGGGCCGGCTGGGTGGTCGGGCGCAAGAGCTTCGACCTGGTCCGTCGTTTGCGCGACGAGGCCCAGCCCGAGCAGCGCAGGGTGCCGCGCACCCTGTTCAACGCGCAAGTGTCGCCCCATCGCGCCTACGGTGCTCTGACCTGGAATATCCCCGAGCTCAAGCGCATGCGGCAGCTGTGCCCGGGTGCCACGCTGAATGATGTGGTTATCGCCATTATTGGCGGCGGCATGCGGCGCTACCTGATGCACCACAACCAGCTGCCGGCCAATGAGTCGCTGGTGTCTATGTGTCCGGTGTCGGTGCGGCCAACCGAAGCCATGAAGGATTGCGGCAACCTGATCTCGGCAATGTTTATCGGTATCGGCACCGATATGGCCGATGCGACAGATCGCCTGGCTGCCGTCCGCCGGCGCACAGCACGTGGCGTGCCTTTGGCCAAAGACGTGCTCTGTGACCTGAATAATGCGGTGGGCGACATGATTCCGCCCTACATGCGCGCGCTCGGCGCCTGGGTTCAGAACAAAGCGCGTCTGGCGGGCGTCATGCCGCTGATCAACACGCTGATCACCAACGTGCCCGGCATTCCCGGTCTGCAGCCCCGCTATTTTGCCGGCGCCAAGATCGTCAATGTGTTTCCCATTGCGCCCGTATGCGATGGCATGGGTGTCAGTCACTGCCTGACCGGTATTTATGACGACCTGAATCTCGGTGTGCTGGCTGACCGCAAGATGATGCCTGATATGGATCAGTACATCGCCTGCATGGCAGCGTCTACCGATGAGTACCGCGCCTTGCTGGCTGAGCTGGAAAAGGCCGCAGCCGCAGAGCCGGTGTTGCTGGAAACGCGTAAGCCAGGCGCAGACGCGCCGACCGCCGGGACGCCGGCCGCACAGCCTGAGACAGCCCGGCAAGCCGGGCGCCGACGCAAGGCGTCCAGTCGCTCCGGCGACGGAGCTGCCGCCGCCAGTGCCAAGCCGGCCGGCGCAGCCTGAACCTGATCAATCGCATTGTGGCGGCACTCAGGGTGCCGGGGGAGTATCTTATGGCGGTTAGTTTATTTCAGCGAGGCAAGAGCAAGGCGCTGCTGCAATCCATGGAGAAGGCTGAGGATTACGCGCAGTGGAGCGAATTGGCTGCGGCCTGGGATCACGAGCAAGGGCTGGACGAGTGGAAGCAGGATGACGCCTGCGAAAGCTACGACTACCGCTCGATACGCCAGCGCCTGGACATATTGCGGGACCTGCGCTTTCGCAAGGACTGGCACCAGCTGCTGTTTGTGCTTAATGAGGGGGTGCACGGCAACCTGGGTGGTATCGGCAAGCCGTCGCTCTATAACAAGGCGCGTTTGGGCACCAAGAACTTGATCACCCGCTACATTGACGAGCTGTGTGGTGCCTTGAACGACCTGAACGAGGTCGACGACGAGATTATCCCGCTGGCCGAGAAGCAAGACTTCTTCCTGCGCGCCAGCCACTGCAATGGTCGTACGGCGCTCATGCTCAGCGGTGGGGCGGTGCTGGGCTTTTTTCACACCGGCGTGCTCAAGGCGTTGTTTGATCAGGGCCTGCTGCCGGAGATCATTTCCGGCAGCAGCGCCGGGTCCATTCTGGCGGCAACCGCCTGCACCCACCCCGATGAGGAACTGCGCGAGCGACTGAGCCTGGATAACCTGCATCACGAAGTAGAAGAGACGAGCGCCATTCGCCCCTCGCTGACGTTGTTTGGCGGCAGTCGCGCGATGGACGTGGACAACCTGCGCGATTACCTGGCGAAGATCATTCCTGACATGACCTTTCAGGAGGCCTTCGAGCTGACCGGTCGCAAGCTCAACATTACGGTCACCGGCCTGTCGACTCAGCAGGCGCCGCGTCTGCTAAACGCCATTACCTCGCCTAACGTGCTGATCCGCTCGGCGGTGATGGCCTCGTGCGCCATCTATGGCATTTATCCGCCGGTGACCCTGATGTGCCGCAACGCCTCAGGTGAGACAGTGCCGTATCTGCCGGGCATGAAGTGGATCGACGGCTCCTTTGCCGATGACCTGCCCGCCAAGCGCCTGGCGCGCTTGTATGGCGTAAATCACTTTATTTCCAGTATGACCAACCCGGCGGCGCTGGCGATCACCCCGGATCCGGATGCGCCGCGCAGTCGACTGCGCAACCTGGCGCATTTTCAGGCGCGTTTTCTGAAACTGGGGGCTGCCGAGGCCATGCGCTTTACGCGTGACAACGTGCGTATCAAGAGCCCGGTCATCAATCTGATGCAGCACCTGACCTATGGCGTACTCGCGCAGGAGTACACCGCCGACATCAACATCTTCCTGCGCAACCGCTGGGATCATCCGCTGCGGCTGCTGGCGCCGCCCACGCGCGAAGCCATGCACCGCCTGATTCACGAGGGCGAGCGCTCAGCCTGGGAGAAGGTCGAGATGGTGCGAAACTGCACCGCCGTCAGCCGTACCCTGGACAGCATCCTGCACACCCGGGGCTGGGAGAAGTAGCGCCGGTACATTGTGGTTGTATGTTTTTCCGCCCCGTAGGGTTGGCAGATGTAGCGTAGGGCCACAGCATGCTGTGGCCGTCGGGTGCTACGCCGGCGTTCGCGCAGGCATGGCCCATCGCTTGCCGACGATGGTGGATGTACATCATGCTTTTCATTCATCGCGGCTCTGCGCACAATGCCGCGATGAACTTTGAACGTGAAGATGCTGCCATGACCTCTGAAGACCTGCCGCTTGCCGGCCGCCGTATTGCGCTGCCCGAGAGTCGTGAACTCGACCTGTTTGCCGACATGCTGATCAAGCGTGGTGCGGATGTGCTGCGCTGTCCGCTGGTGGCGATCCATGACGCGCCTGACCCGGCGCCAGTGCTGACCTGGATGCACACGCTGATCAGCCATCCGTTTGACCGTTTGATTCTGCTGACGGGCGAGGGTTTGCGGCGAATGCTGGCGCTGGCCGAGCGGCAGGGCGGCAGCCTGCAGGCAGACTTTATTGCCGCGCTGGAGCGGATTCCCAAGCTGACCCGTGGCCCCAAGCCGGGTGCGGCGCTGCGCAAGGTGGGCCTCAAGGCAGACCAGGTTGCGGTGTCGCCGACCACCGAAGGCGTGATCGAGACCCTCAAGGACGAGAATCTGCGCGGTCAGCGTATCGGCGTGCAACTCTACGGCACTGATCCAAACCGTCGGCTGGTGGAGTTTCTTGTCGGCGCCGGTGCCGAGGTCAGCACCGTAGCACCCTACATTTATGCTGATGATGTGGAGGATGCACAGGTCGACGCGCTGATTGATGCGCTGTTGGCGACCGAGGTAGATGCCATCGCCTTCACCAGCGCCACCCAGGTGCGCCGCCTGCTGCAGATCGCTAAGCGACGTGAACAGGGTGGGGCAGCGCTGCTGTCCGCTTTGGTCCGCATCAAGGTGGCTGCCGTCGGACCGGTGGTGGCCGACGAGCTGATTGCCTGTGGCGTGCAGGTAGATCTGATGCCCGAAAGCAGTTTCTTTATGAAGCCGCTGGTGCGTGAGCTGGTGAAGGTTTTGGGCGCGCGTTGACTCCACGCTTGCCGCCCGCCTGGCGGGCGGCAAAAAAGGGGCGAATCCAGCGGCAATACGCCCCGGCTCTTGTCACGCGCAAATGCTGGGGCAACAATGCGGTTTTGCTCACGCCATAGCACCAAGGACGCTGGATGACCATCGAACCCGCCGCACTGCGCCTTACGCCCGAACAGCTCACCGCCCCGATCGACCTCGATAACCTTGGCTTTGCCACCACCGACGACCTGGAACCCTTCCGCGGCATTCTTGGCCAAGAGCGGGCCGTTGAGGCGCTGCAGTTTGGCGTCGCAATGAGCCGGCCCGGTTATAACGTCTTTGTTATGGGCGAGCCGGGCACTGGTCGTTTCTCCTACGTCAAACGCTATCTGCAGGCCGAGGCCAAGCGTCAGATCACGCCGCAGGACTGCGTCTACGTCAACAACTTCGACGAGCCGCGCGAGCCTTGGGTGATCAGCTTGACGCCAGGCTCCGCCGGACAGCTGATCGAAACCATCGAAACGCTGATCGACAACCTGCTGGCGACTTTTCCTGCGGCCTTTGAGCACCCGGCCTATCAGCAGAAGAAAAACGCCATCGACCGCGCCTTCAATCAGCGCTACGACCGGGCGTTGGATGCGGTCGAGCGGCTGGCGCTGGAAAAGAGCATCGCGCTCTACCGCGACGCGCAGAACATCGCCTTTACGCCGATGAAAGAAGGTAAGGCGCTGGATGAAGCCGAGTTTGCCCAGTTGCCCGAAGAGGAGCGCGACCGCTTTCATGCAGACATCTCTGTCCTGGAAGAAAACCTCAACGAGGAGCTTTCCAGCCTGCCGCAGTGGAAGCGCGAATCCAGCAACCAGTTGCGTGAGCTGAACGAGGAAACCATCACCGACGCGCTGCAGCCGCTGCTGGAGCCGCTGCTGGAAGCCTATAGCGGCAACCAGGCGGTGTGCGACTACCTGCAGGCAATGCGTCAGAACCTGCTAAAGACGGTGATTGATCAGCTGGTTGAGGAGCGCGCGCTGGAGAGCCGGCCGGACGCCTACAAGAAGCAGCTGCTGACCGAGCAGTACTGCCCCAGTCTGATCGTTGGCCATGCGACCAACGGCGGTGCGCCCGTGGTGCACGAGCCGCATCCGTCCTACGACAACCTGTTTGGCCGGATCGAATACTCGCCGGAGCAGGGCGCGCTGGTCACCAGCTATCGCCATATCCGCTCCGGTGCCCTGCATCGGGCCAACGGTGGCTATCTGCTGCTTGAAGCGGAGAAGCTGCTGAGTGAGCCCTTTGTCTGGGATGCGCTCAAGCGTGCGCTGCACTCACGGCAGCTGAAGATGGAGTCCCCCTGGGCGGACATGGGGCGTCTGGCGACGGTCACTCTGACGCCACAGGTGCTGCCGCTGAACCTCAAGGTCGTGATCATCGGCTCACGGCAGGTCTATTACGCCCTGCAGGACCTGGATCCGGATTTTCAGGAGATGTTTCGCGTGCTGGTCGACTTTGACGAGGACCTGCCGCGCACACCCGACAGTGTCGAGGGCATGGCGCAGTTGCTCAAGACGCGTACTTCGGAGGAGGGGCTGGCACCGCTCAGCGCCGCGGCTGTGGCGCGAGTACTGACCTACAGTACCCGGCTGGCCGAGCACCAGGCGCGGCTGTCGGCGCGTATCAGTGACATTTTCCAGCTGGTCGCTGAGGCTGACTTTCTGCGCCAGCTGGCCGGTGACCCTTTGACCGATACCGCGCACATCGAGCGCGCCCTGCGGGCCAAGGAAACGCGTACCGGCCGGGTCAGTGCGCGTATTCGTGAGGACATGGTGTCCGGCGTGATCCTGATCGACACCGACGGTGCAGCCGTTGGCAAATGCAACGGCCTGACGGTACTGGAAGTTGGCGACTCGGTGTTTGGCTTGCCAGCGCGAATCAGCGCCACCGTGTATCCGGGCGGCAGCGGTATTGTGGACATTGAACGCGAGGTCAACCTCGGCCAGCCGATTCACTCCAAGGGGGTGATGATTCTCACCGGTTTTCTGGGTAGCCGCTATGCGCAGAAATACCCGCTGGAGATCTCCGCCAGCATTGCGCTGGAGCAGTCCTACGGCTACGTGGATGGCGACAGCGCCTCGCTGGGTGAAGTCTGCACCCTGATCTCTGCGCTCTCTCGCACGCCACTCAAACAGTGCTTTGCCATTACCGGCTCGATCAATCAGTTCGGCGAGGTGCAGGCGGTGGGAGGCGTTAACGAGAAGATCGAGGGCTTCTTCCGCTTGTGCCAGGCCCGTGGCCTGACCGGGGAGCAAGGGGTTATCATTCCGCGCTCCAACGTGCCTAACCTGATGCTGGATGAAGAGGTATTGCAGGCGGTGCGTGCTGGTGAGTTCGCCGTGTATGCCGTGTCCTGCGTTGATCAGGCGCTGGCATTGCTGGCGGGTGCGCCGGCCGGTGAGTTGAACGCCGAGGGTGACTTTACCGAGGGCAGCATCAACGCCCTGGTGGTCGCGCGGTTGGCCGAAATCGCCGAGCGGGATCGCGAAGAGGATGAAGACGGGGAACAGGCCGACGCCGAGGGTAAGTGACAAAAGGCCACTATGTCTCGCGCCGCACCTGCTCTGGTGCGGTTCACGGGGTTCTGTCTACAGGGTTATCCACAGCTTTGGCTGCGCCGCGCTGCTGCGACGGGGCGTCGCGTGGGCGCATTTGTAGCTTGACGCGGGCTTGTTCATCTGAGTTTTGATTGGCTTGCGGTCAAGCCAGAGGCGGCATATGGGCTGGGCTGCAAGCCTGCGAAGAGTAAAAGGCGCGGCTGCTGTAACCGTTGTGCAAAAAACGCACTGTTTGCCGAAGTCGCCGAGTTTATAAGGCACAGGGCGGTTTATCAGACCACTGCACACAGACTTATCCACAGATACTGTGCACAACTGCTCTGACCATGAGTTATCTACACGAGGCACTATTGTTTATGGAACGTTTACTGGAAAACATGATGTATTCGGCGCGCTGGATTCTGGCGCCCATCTACTTTGGCCTGTCATTCGCGTTGCTGGCCCTGGCGGTCAAGTTCTTCCAGGAGCTCATTCACCTGGCTCCGCACCTGCTTGAAACCGCCGAGGCTGACCTGATTCTGGTTGTGCTCTCGCTGGTGGACATGGCATTGGTCGGTGGCTTGCTGGTCATGGTCATGATCTCCGGCTACGAGAACTTTGTGTCCCAGCTAGATATCGACGAAGGTAAGGAGAAACTCAGCTGGCTGGGCAAGATGGACTCCGGTTCGCTGAAAATGAAGGTGGCAGCGTCCATCGTTGCCATCTCTTCGATCCACCTGCTGAAGGTATTCATGAACGCGACCAACATCGATAACGACAAGCTGATGTGGTACGTCGTGATTCACCTGACCTTTGTTGTGTCGGCTTTTGCCATGGGCCTGCTGGACAAGCTAGCCAAAGACAAGAGCTACGACTGATTGTCTGTATAATTTTGTTGCTTTTTTGATCGTGGTGTATAGTCTCTGTATAGGTTTTTGGAGGCATAGCCATGACCCTGGAAGAACTGCATAGCGCCGCGCGTGAGGGCCAGCTGCAGCGTTTATCGCTGCTGTCTCAGGAAGGCAGCCTGTATTTGGTTGAGGCCCGCATCGACGGTCATACAGCGCTGCTGTGCGACGAGGGTGTGGCAAAGCCGCGGCACTTCCGCTCGCTGGACGATGCGCGACGGGCGCTCAAGGAATTGGCCTGGCCGAGCATTGATCTGGTACACCTGAATGTTGCCGATGAGGCGTGCGCCGGCGATCCCTTGAGCCCGGCGGCAGCTCAGGGGGCGATGCGGCTGCGTTTGCCACTCCGGCCGTGAGTGTGCGCCGCCTGGTGCTGCTGCTGGGTGATCAACTGGACCCGGAGATCAGCAGCCTGCGTGACGCCGATCCGCAGCGCGATTGCATTCTGTTGGTCGAAGCGGCCGAAGAAGGGCGCTACGTCCCCCATCATCCGCAGAAAATCCTGTTTATCCTCTCGGCCATGCGCCACTTCGCCGGGTATCTGCGCGAGCAGGGTTTTACCGTTGATTACATCACCCTGGATGACCCCGCTAACACCGGTAGCCTGCACGGTGAGCTGGCGCGTGCCCGTGAGCGATACAAGCCAGATAGCATCCTGTTGACCGAGCCGGGGGAGTGGCGGTTGCTGGAGCGCTTTTGTCAGCGTCAGTCCGACTGGCCCGAGCTTGAATTGCGTGCTGATACGCGCTTCTTCTGCAGCAAGGAGCGCTTTGCTCGCTGGGCTGATGGGCGCAAGCAACTACGCATGGAGTATTTCTACCGCGAGATGCGCCGAGAAAGCGGCCTGTTGATGACGCCTGATGGCGAGCCGGAGGGTGGTGCCTGGAATTTTGATGCGGATAACCGCAAAGCGCTGCCGCGTGGTACCAGAGCGCCGGCGCAGGCGCATTTTCCCGCAGACCGCATAACCCGTGACGTCGAGGGGCTGGTGCGTGAACACTTTGGCGGCCACTACGGCGGGCTGGACGGTTTCGACTACCCGGTGACGCATGCAGACGCGGATGCCCTGTGGCAGCATTTTCGTCAGCACGCACTAGCCTGCTTCGGTGATTATCAGGACGCCATGGCGACTGATGAGCACTGGTTGTTCCACGCCCGCATTGCTGCGGCCATGAACATTGGGTTGCTGGACCCAAGGCGCGTCTGTCTGGACGTCCAGGCGGATTGGCAGGCCGGGGCCATTCCGCTGAACGCGGCGGAAGGCTTCATTCGCCAGATTCTGGGGTGGCGAGAGTATGTGCGGGGCATCTACTGGCTGATGATGCCGGAGTATGCCGAGCGTAACGCCTTTGGCAACCAGCGCGCCTTGCCCGAGTTCTACTGGACCGGCCAGACCCGCATGCGCTGCATGCAGCAGGCCATCGGTCAGACCCTCGAACATGCCTACGCTCACCATATTCAGCGGCTGATGGTGACGGGCAATTTTGCCCTGCTGGCGGGGGTTGAACCCACGCAGATCTGTGATTGGTATCTGGCGGTTTATATGGACGCCTTTGACTGGGTAGAGCTGCCCAATACGCTGGGCATGGTGATGCACGCTGACGGCGGGTTTCTTGGCTCCAAGCCCTATTGTGCCAGCGGCCAATATATCAAGCGCATGTCCGACTATTGCACGGGCTGTCGCTACAAGGTCAGCGAGCAGACCGGGGCCAAGGCGTGCCCGTTCAATGCGTTGTACTGGCATTTCATCATGCGCCACCGTGAGCACCTGCGCGGTAACCCGCGCATGGGGCTGGTGTACCGCAATCTGCAGCGCATGCCAGAGGCGAAGCAGCAGGCGTTGTGGGACTGGGGTGAGCACCTGCTGGCGCGGCTGGATGCCGGAGAAGCGCTGTGAGGCGCAAGGGCGACCTGCCGCAAAAGCTGTGCGCGGTCTGCGGCAGGCCGTTCAACTGGCGCCGCAAGTGGGCGCCGTGCTGGGATGAGGTGCGCTATTGCTCTGAACGGTGTCGACGCGCCAGGTGATCAACTGGCGGCCAGCACAACAAACTTGGGGGCAGCAGCCAGCTGCTCGACGCGCTTGAAGTCACGTTTCAGGGTCTGGTGATAGCCAAGATGGCGATTGCCTACCACCAGCAGCGTGCCGCCCGGGGCGAGCGCGTGACGACTCTGACGGAACAGCCGTCGCGCGATCTGGTCGCCAACCACCTGCTGCTGATGGAAGGGCGGATTGCAGAGGATCACATCGGCGCTGTTTGCTGCCGCCTCGCTCAGGCCGTCGCTGACGAGAAAGCGGGCGCTGCGTCCGGGAAAGGCCGCGGCAAAGTTGTCGCGCGCCGAGGCAACCGCAGCCCAGGACTCATCGATAAAGGTGATCTGCGCATCAGGGTTGCGCAGGGCTGCCATCAGGCCAAGGGCGCCGTTGCCGCAGCCCAGGTCAACCACACGTGCACTGCCCAGATCGGCGGCAATGCAGGGCAGCAGTACCCGGGTGCCGATATCCAGCTTCTCGCGGGAGAATACGCCGGGGCGGTTGGTCAGCTGCAGGGTTGTGCCTTCCAGCGGGTAGTGGCTGGCGAGATCGCTGCTGCGTGGTTGCAGCGCCGGGTCGTGCCGGCACTGCAACAGGCGAGCCTTTTTCCAGCCGAGCGAAGCCTGGTAGGGGCCGATGTGCGCAGCCAGCAGGTCTCCGGCGCTGGGCGGCAGGTGCTTGATCATGCTGCCAGCCAGCAGCAGTGTCTGATCAGTCAGCAGCGGACGCAGTCGTTGCAGCTGGTCCTGCAGCAGACTCAGGCTCTTGGGGATACGCAGCAATACCTGTTGATAGCGCCCGGTGGGCGTCTCGGTGCTGTTGAAAAACTGCACGGCGTCGCTGCCCAGCCCGTTGGCTGCGAGGTTGCTCTGCAGCGCCCGCCAGCTCATCCAGGAGTCACCCCAGCTGTGCACTGTCTTGCCTGCTGCAGCCAGTGCGCAGGCCAGGGCGCCAAAGCTGTCGTTGATCACCAGCATTGGCTGGTCGCTCTCTGGCTCTTGCTGCACGCGTTGCAGCAGATACAGGTCGGCAGTATCAAAGGCCTGAAGTGCGGTATCGCGGGTGGCGGGGTAGCGCTGCAATTGCAGCGTGCCATAGGGCGTGGTGCAGGAGTGCATGGTGGGCCAGGGCGTTAAACAGGGTGCGGCAGTATAGCATTGAGCGGGGCGGTGCCCCGCTCAGCGTGGCGGCCCTCAGGTCTGCTTCTGATCCTTCAACAGATCGCGAATCTCGGTCAGCAGCACTTCTTCTTTCGAGGGCGCTGGCGGGGCGGCGGGCGCTGCCTCTTCCTTTTTCTTCAGGCTGTTCATCACACGCACGGCAACAAAGATGGCGGCAGCGATAATGATGAAGTCCACCACGCTTTGAATGAACAGGCCGTAGCCAATGGCGACTTCAGCGGCTTCTCCTTCGGCTTCCTTGAGCACGATCGACAGCTCGTTGAAGTTGACGCCACCGATCAGCACGCCCAGTGGCGGCATCACGATGTTGTTGACGAAAGAGGAGACGACCTTGCCAAAGGCGGCGCCGATAATGATACCCACGGCCATGTCGACGACATTGCCGCGCATTGCAAAGGTCTTGAATTCGCTCAGCAGCTTCATGCTTGTAGTCCTTGTCTGACGCCCCGTTGGCGTGCCTTGATCATAGCCAGCTGCCGGCGTTCATACCAAGCGTTATATGTCGCGCGCTCAGTGCTCTTTCAGTGCATCAGTCAGGGTCTCGCAGACGATGCGCAGCGCCTGAATGCGCGCGTAGCGTTTGTTCTCTGCTGGAATCAGGTGCCAGGGGGCTTGGCGCGTGGAGCAGTGTTCGACCATGTCGTTCATCGCCTGCGCGTAGTCAGGCCAGCGCTCGCGATTGCGCCAGTCTTCCTCGGTCAACTTGTAGCGCTTGACCGGGGACTCCTCGCGGGCCTTGAAGCGCTTCAGTTGCTCCTCTTCGGTAATCGCCAGCCAGAACTTGATGACCAGGGTACCGCTGTCGCTCAGTTGCTGCTCGAAATCATTGATTTCGCCATAGGCTCGTTGCCAATCGGGGGCTTCGCAGAAGCCTTCCACCCGCTCGACCAGCACCCTGCCGTAGTAGCTGCGGTCGAAGACCACCACATTGCCCGGCGCCGGAATGCGTCGCCAGAAGCGCCAGAGATAAGGCATGCGGCGCTCTTCGTCGGTGGGTGCGCTGGTGCCGTGTACGCGCAGAATACGCGGGTCCAGGCACTGGGTGATGCGCCGGATAGTGCCGCCCTTGCCGGCCGCGTCGCTGCCCTCGAATACCAGTAGTAGCGAGCGGCGGGCAAAGCGTGGGTGCTGGATCAGCTCGCGCAGTCGCGCCTGCCAGGTTTCCAGCTGCGCTTGGTAGTCATCTTTGTCCAGCGCCAGGCTGTAGTCCAGCTGGCCCAGATAGTCGCGCTGGGCTGGCTGCCAGCCATAGACTGGTCGTGGTGCCGGCTCGCAGGCCAGGCGCTGGCGCATGGCCTCGAGCACGATCTGGCCAATGCGCTGGTCGCGTTCGTGTGGGTCCGCTGCGGGCACGCGAATCCAGGGCGCGCCCTGGGTGGAGGTCAGCTCGGTCATCAGCCGGGCACCTTCGCGTACCTTCTCGTAATCGGCCGCGCTGAAATCGCCCCACTCGCGCATGGCGACGGTCTGCTTGAGCAGGGCCGGGTCGATGCGCTGGTGCTTGCCCTGCTGGTCATCGGTCAGGTGCAGCCAGATCTTGACCAGAATGATGCCCTCGTCGTTGAGCAGGCGCTCAAAGCGCAGAACTTGCTGCATCTGGGCGGTAAAGCGAGGAATGCTCATTTGGCCGCGGCTCAGGCGCATCAGTGGCTGGTGGTACCAGGAGCCGAGGTAGAAACCCAGCTCGCCCGTTGGCGGCAGGGTGCGCCAGTAGCGCCAGAGCCTCGGCATGCGGCGCTCCACCCCTTTGGGCAGGGCAAAGGCACGGGTGTTGAGATAGCGGTTGTCGAGCCATTCGTAAAAGCTGTGAATAATCTCGGCCTTGCCGGCAAAGTCGTTACCGCTGATCAGCAGCAGTACCGAGCCATGCTGCAGGGTGCGCAGCTCGAACTGGGCCTCGAGCAGCTCTTCGCGCAGGGCCTCGCGTTCTGCCTTGCGTTTGCGGTGGTGGTCCTTGTCGCTCATGCCGGCACCTTTGACCAGTCAACCTCAGGGATTTGCTCGTAGGCCGGGCGGGCCAGCAGGTAACCTTGGAAAAGGTAGACGCCTATGTCGCGCAGGAAGGTCAGCTCGGCGACGGTCTCAACGCCCTCGGCAATGACCTCGATACTGAGCGCCTGACAGACGCCGAGAATGCCGCGCACGATGGCCTGACGAACCGGATCGCGGTCAATGTTGCGCAGCAGCGCCATATCCAGCTTGATGATGTCGGGCTGAAATTCGGCCAGCAGGTTCAGACCCGAGTACCCAGCACCAAAGTCGTCGATGGCGGTCTTGAAGCCCCGGCGGGTGTATTCGCCGAGAATGCTCTTGAGATGATCGTGATCGGTGACCTGCTCTCCCTCCGTTACCTCGAACAGCAGGCGCTCCGGCGGGAAATTGTAGCGCTTGGCAGCTTCCATTGTCGCGCGGATACAGGTCGCCGGCTCGTAGACGGCGTTGGGCAGAAAGTTAATGCTGACGTAGCAGGATAACTGCAGGCGAGCGGCCAGCTCGACGGCCTTAACTCGGCAGGCCTGGTCAAATTGATACCGGTTGTCGTCGGTCACCTGTGCCAGAATGGCGGCGGCGCCGCTGCCGTCGGTGCCGCGTACCAGCGCCTCGCAGGCAAACAGGCTGCGGTTGCGCACATCGACAATCGGCTGAAAGGCCATGCTGAATTCAAAGGGCAGAGCGGGGCGCTCTGTGCACGCACGGCAGGGTGGCGGGGATGGGGATTCGCTCGTCATGGTATCGGATCCTTACGACTGACTCGCTGCCTCTTGTCAGTCTTTATGGGCGACAGTGCGCAGTGTTACGTTGCCGCCCGAATTGGCGACAGACCTTAGGTTGCCAGTATGGCACGATGCAAGCAAAGCATGTTGAGACCGATATGGCCAAACAAAAACGCGTATACGGTTGCACCGAGTGCGGTGCGACGTTTTCCAAGTGGGCAGGGCAATGTCCAGAGTGCCAGGCCTGGAACTCGATGGTTGAGACCGTGGTGGACACCACGCCAACGGGCGGTAGTTCGTCACGTTCAAGCAACTGGACCGGCCAGCAGGCGCAGATCAAGACCCTGGCCGAAGTAACCACCGAAGAAACGCCGCGTCAGGCCAGCGGCTCCTCGGAGCTGGACCGGGTGCTGGGCGGTGGTTTGGTAGGCGGTTCTGTGGTGCTGATTGGCGGTGATCCCGGGATCGGCAAGTCCACCATCTTGCTGCAGACCCTGTGCCGTCTGGCCCAGAGCATGCCGGCACTGTATGTCACCGGTGAAGAGTCGCAGCAGCAAGTCGCCATGCGTGCCCGCAGGCTCGGGTTGCCGGAGGACAAGCTGAAGGTGATGACCGAGACCTGCATTGAAAGCATTGTCGCGACTGCGCGGCATGAGCAGCCCAAAGTCATGGTGGTGGACTCGATTCAAACCATTTTTACCGAGCAGCTGCAGTCTGCACCAGGCGGCGTGGCTCAGGTGCGTGAAAGTGCCGCGCTGTTGGTGCGCTATGCCAAGCAAAGCGGTACGGCGATCTTTCTGGTCGGGCATGTGACCAAGGAGGGTTCGCTGGCGGGTCCGCGGGTACTGGAGCACATGGTCGATACCGTGCTGTATTTCGAAGGCGAGGCTGATGGTCGCTACCGCATGCTGCGCGCTGTGAAGAACCGCTTTGGTGCGGTCAACGAGCTGGGCGTGTTTGCCATGACCGACAAGGGTCTGAAGGAGGTCGCCAACCCCTCGGCGATTTTCCTGTCACGCTATGACGCGCCGATTCCGGGTAGCGTGGTGATGGCCACCTGGGAGGGCTCACGCCCCATGCTGGTGGAAGTGCAGGCGCTGGTCGATACCAGCCATTTGGGCAATCCGCGGCGGGTGACCCTTGGCCTGGATCAGAACCGACTGGCCATGCTGCTGGCGGTGTTGCACCGCCACGGTGGCGTGGCGACCTACGACCAGGATGTGTTCGTCAACGTGGTGGGCGGAGTGAAGGTGCTGGAGACTGCCGTTGACTTGGCGTTGCTGGCGGCGGTGATGTCCAGCCTGCGCAACCGGCCTCTGCCGATGGATTTGATGGTGTTCGGCGAGTTGGGCCTCTCGGGCGAGATTCGCCCGGTACCCAGCGGCCAGGAGCGCCTCAAGGAAGCCGCCAAGCACGGCTTCACGCGGGCCATCGTGCCCAAGGCCAATGCGCCTAAGGAGTCACCCAAGGGGATGCAGGTCATCGCGGTGACCCGATTGGATCAGGCGTTGGCGGCGATATTCGAGTAGCAGCGGCCTAGCCGCTGCTACAGCTGCAAGCTGCAAGCTGCAAGCTACAAGCTACAAGCGAAAAGCGAAAAGCGAAAAGCTGGAGGAAAAGCCCTCGGGGCTAGTCGCTGGGGCAGAGGCTCTCTCAGCTTGTTGAGGCTTGAGGCTTGAGGCTTGAGGCTTGCAGCTGCGGCGCTCGCCGCCGCCTACAGCAACGCCCCCAACTCACGCTCCAGCAGTGCCTCATCACCCAGGTTGAGGGCGATGAGGCGGCGCAGGTGGCTGATGGAGTCGAGATCGATGTGTTGGCATTCGAACCCCAATAGGCCTTCCTCGGCGTGGGCGAGGGTGACCTCCATGCGAATCTGGTTGGCGCCGGCCAGCTCGATGAGGGCGATGAAGGGGGCGCGAGCGCGCTGCGCATCCCATCCATCGGGTTCCAGCAGCAATAGGCCGCGCAGAGAAACATCCACCAGTTGCACGGTAATGCACCAGTCATCCTGCTGCAGCAAGGTATGCCCGTCGAAGGGGACGCGGCTGAAGCGGCGGCGATCATCGTGCATGGTCGGCTCCTGTCACTGGGACGGCTATTCTAAAGCGCGGATCAAGTCCACATGCGACCTGGCGGCCAGGCAGGCCGCTCAAGCAGGCAGCGGACGTGTTGTGTTGGCCTGCTTGAGCCCGTCCGGAGGGCGTGCGGAATTGGTTTGTGCTTTCCTTACTATAGCTGCTTTTTCAGACCACACCCTGTGCCAGCATGGCGTCGGCCACTTTGACGAAACCGGCAATATTGGCGCCGCGAACGTAGTCGATATGACCGTCCTCGTCCTTGCCGTAGTGCTCGCACGCGGCATGGATCGACTGCATGATGCCATGCAGCTTCTCGTCTACCTCGCCCGCACTCCAATGCAGGCGCATGGCGTTCTGGCTCATCTCCAGGCCGCTGACCGCGACACCGCCCGCATTGGCTGCCTTGCCCGGCGCAAACAGCACGCGGTGTTCCTGCAGAAGGTCAACGGCTTCCAGTGTGCTGGGCATGTTGGCCCCTTCGGCCACGGCAATGCAGCCGTTGTCGATCAAGCTGCGCGCGTCGTCGGCGTCCAGCTCGTTCTGGGTGGCGCAGGGAAGCGCGATGTCGCAGGGCAGGTGCCAGGGGCGCTGGCCAGCGATAAACTCGCAGCGGTCACCGTGCAGGGCGTCGAGGCGGCCACGCTGCTCGTTCTTCAGGGTCATCAGCGCATCCCATTGCTCCAGCGTCATGCCGTCCGGGTAGTACAGGGTGCCGCCGGAGTCGGACACGGAGATGACCCTGCCGCCGAGTTCCAGCACTTTCTGCGCTGCGTACTGGGCGACATTGCCCGAGCCGGAAATCGCCACACGCTTGCCTTCTATCTGCTGGTCGCGTTGCTTGAGCATTTGCTCGGCAAAATAGACGCAGCCATAGCCGGTGGCTTCCGGGCGGATCAGGCTGCCGCCGTAGGCAATGCCTTTGCCGGTCAGCACAGAGGTAAATTCGTTGCGCAGGCGCTTGTATTGGCCATACAGGTAGCCAATTTCACGGGCGCCAACACCGATATCGCCGGCGGGGATATCCAGGTCTGCACCAATATGGCGCGACAATTCGGTCATAAAGGCCTGACAAAAACGCATGATCTCGCCGTCGCTTTTGCCCTTGGGGTCAAAGTCCGAGCCGCCCTTGCCACCGCCCAGCGGCAGGCTGGTCAGCGCATTCTTGAATACCTGTTCAAAGGCGAGGAACTTGAGGACCCCGAGGTTGACCGACGGGTGGAAGCGCAGGCCGCCCTTGTACGGGCCGATAGCGCTGTTCATCTGTACGCGATAGCCGCGGTTGACCCGGACCACGCCCTGGTCATCGACCCAGCAGACGCGAAACTGGATCACCCGCTCAGGCTCGATCAGGCGCTCGATGATACCGGCACGCAGGTACTTGGGGTTGGCTTCCAGGAAGGGCCACAGGGTGCTCAGCACCTCTTCGGCCGCTTGATGGAATTCTGGCTGGTAGGGATCGCGGAGCTTCAGTTCGGTCAGGCAGGCAGCCAGGGTCGGAGTCATGTCTGGGGTCACTTTTTTATACGTTCAGGGCGGAAAAGTGTAAACCTACCAGAGCACTGCGTGCACAGGAATGGTGCGCGCGGAAAATTATGTTGTGTAATTGTGTTTGTTTTTGGTGCGCCATGTCAGCGGCTCAGGCGAGCCGCTGACACTCAGCAGTCTCAGGCCAGCTTTTTGTAACGCACGCGGTGCGGCTGCGCGGCTGCATCACCCAGGCGCTTCTTGCGGTCCGCTTCGTACTCGGTGTAGTTGCCTTCGAAGAAGGTTACCTGCGAGTCGTCCTCGTACGCGAGGATGTGGGTGGCGATACGGTCGAGGAACCAGCGATCGTGCGAGATCACGATGGCTGCGCCCGGGAAGTCCAGCAGGGCTTCTTCCAGTGCGCGCAGGGTTTCAACGTCCAAGTCGTTGGACGGTTCGTCGAGCAGCAGTACGTTAGCGCCTTGCTTGAGGGTCAGGGCCAGGTGCAGACGGCCGCGCTCACCACCGGACAGGTCCTTGACGAACTTCTGCTGGTCGGAGCCCTTGAAGTTGAAGCGGCCCACGTAACCGCGGGACGGCATCTCGTAGTTGCCGACCTTGATCTGGTCGAAGCCGTCGGATACCTGCTCCCACACGGTCTTGTTGCCGTCCAGGTTGTCACGGCTCTGGTCGACGCTGGCGATCTGCACGGTTTCACCAATGTCGATGGTGCCGCTGTCGGGTTGCTCTTTGCCGGTGATCATGCGGAACAGGGTCGATTTACCGGCGCCGTTACCACCGATCACGCCGACAATCGCACCCTTGGGTACGGCGAATGACAGGTTGTCGATCAGTACGCGATCGCCAAAGCCCTTGGTCACGCCATTGAACTCGATGACCTTGTCACCCAGACGCGGGCCGGCGGGAATGTAGATTTCGTTGGTCTCGCTGCGCTTCTGGAATTCCTGCGATTGCAGTTCTTCAAAGCGTTGCAGACGGGCCTTGGACTTGGCCTGACGGCCCTTGGCACCCTGGCGTACCCACTCCAGCTCGGCCTTCATGGCCTTGGCGTGGGAGGCTTCCTGCTTGGCTTCGGAGGCCAGACGAGCGGCCTTGGATTCCAGCCACTGGGAGTAGTTGCCTTCGAACGGGATGCCCTGGCCGCGATCCAGCTCGAGAATCCAGCCGGCGACGTTGTCGAGGAAGTAACGGTCGTGGGTAATGGCCACCACGGTGCCGGGGAAGTCGTGCAGGAACTGCTCCAGCCAGGCGACGGAGTCGGCGTCCAGGTGGTTGGTCGGTTCGTCCAGCAGCAGCATGTCGGGGGCCGACAGCAGCAGGCGGCACAGGGCTACACGGCGCTTTTCACCACCGGACAGATGTTCGATCTTGGCATCCCAGGCCGGCAGGCGCAGGGCGTCGGCGGCCACTTCCAGCTGGCGCTCCAGGTTGTGACCGTCGGCGGCTTGCAAAATGGCTTCCAGCTTGCCCTGCTCGGCGGCCAGTGCATCGAAATCAGCATCGGGCTCGGCATAGGCGGCATAGACTTCGTCCAGGCGGGCCTGGGCGTTCTTGATCTCGCTGACGGCTTCTTCAACAATGTCGCGAACGGTCTTGCTGTCGTCCAGCTGCGGCTCCTGCGGCAGGTAACCGACCTTGATGCCGGGCATGGGGCGAGCTTCGCCCTCGATTTCGGTGTCGACACCGGCCATGATGCGCAGCAGGGTGGATTTACCTGCGCCGTTGAGGCCTAGTACGCCGATCTTGGCGCCCGGGAAGAAGGACAATGAAATGTCCTTGAGAATCTGACGCTTCGGGGGGACGACTTTCCCGACCCGGTGCATGCTATAAACGTATTGAGCCATGGTGGCAGAACCTGTTGAATGGGAATGTGCGAAAGGCTTCGCCGGGGCTGGCGAAATGTGGTGGCAAGGCTAGCCCAACTGGCGTTTCAGGGCAAACCCTGAACCCCGCTCAGAGCCTGTCTGCAACGTGCAGCAGGCTGATCGATTGCGACCGGAAAAGTGACTACCTTGGATAACAACAAAAAAAACAGGTTGCCGCCTGCACGGGTAAAGGGCTCTGACGCTGTCATGCCTACCCACCTCGGCGTGGTGATGTTTGCGGTGGCGGCGCTGCTGCTGATGGCGCTGCTGGCCTGGCAGACGCGCACGGACTACCAGGGGCTGCAGCGTCAGCACCAGGTGCTGGTCGAGGAGTCGGTCTGGCTGATTGCCGATCAACTGGCGCTGAACCTGGCGACCAGCTCCAATGCCCTGATCTTTCTCCTTGATGCCCTTGATTCGCGCTCGGCCGATACGCGCCTGCAGGCGGTGCAGCAACTGCTGCCTGGCGTACACGGTGTTCATCTGGTGCATCTGGACCGGCTGCCTCGCGATGTTCGCGAGCCGTGGGTGCAAACCGCCCGCCGCTTGCAGTTGGGTGGCGAGACCTTTGGACTTGACTCCAGCGCCGAGCGTAATCGTCTGTTCTGGACGCTGGCCAGTCAGGAGCCGGGGCGCTTCTGGATCTTGAGCATGGACGAGCGAGTGCTCTCCTCACTGGTGGCCTCGCGTACCGGTCAGGGGTACATCTGGCTGCTCGAAGACACCGGACGAGCCCGGGTGCTGGTGCGCCAGCAACAGGAACGCGCGTCCTATCTGGGTAACACGGCCGTGACCGCTCAGGAGCGCTCGCAGGTGGCCTTCAGCGCGCCGGTCAGTGGCACCTTGTGGCAGGTGCGCGGTCTGGTCGAGCCGGATTATTACGCCCACCTGATGGCGCCCGTGTTGCTGGGCAAGGTCGGGCTGCTGTCGATTTGCCTGCTGGTGCTGATGAGTGCCTTGTGGTTGTTGGGGCGGCAGTCGCGTACCACCCGTCAGCTGCAGCAGCGCCAGGATCAATCGCTGCGCAGCATGCTCGATACCGAGCGGCGTTATCAGGATGTCTTTCAGAATGTGGATATGGCCCTGTGCGTGATCGACCTGGTCGCGCTCAAACAGATGCTGCTGCGCGAGGGCATATTCAATGTCGAACAACTGGACGCCTGGTTGGAAGCCAACCCGCAACGCCATGGGCAGCTGTTGGACGAGGTCCGGGTGGTGGAAGCCAACCAGGTTGCTTTGGATCTGCTGCACTTGCCGAGCATTGATGCGTTGCAGACGCTGCTGCGTGGCCAGAGTCGGTTGCGGCCCGGTGGAGCGCGCTATCAACTGGTGCTGGCGTTGGTCAACGGCGATGAACGCTTCGACGTGGAAACCCCGTTGCGCGCCCCCGACGGCAGTACTGCCTATGTCTGGATGGTCATGCGGCTGCCAGCTGATGTCGATTGCCTGCACGCCGTTACCCTCAGCATTACCGACCTCAGCCAGCGGCGCTCGGCCGAGCTGGTGCTGCGCCAAAGCCGCGAGTTCTGGGCGGGGGTGGTGCGTGCCTTGCCAGACCTTATCTATATTCGTGACACCAAATGGATGGGCACCGGCGACTTTGTCTTCAGCAACCGTACGCTGGCCAGCATGCTGGGCTACAGCAGCGAAGAAGAAGAAAAAATGGGGGCTGACTACCGCAATCTGCTGCTGCATCCGGATGACCGGGAATACATGGCTTTCAATCGTCGCCTGCAGCAGGTGATGGGTGATGGCCAGATGCTGGAGTGGAAGGTGCGCTGGCGCCACCGGGATCTTGGCTGGCGTTGGTTCAGTATCAGCTCCAAGGTGTTCAAGCGCGCGCCTGACGGCCGCGTGCAGCAGGTCATCGGTTTTGTCCGGGATATTCATCAGCAGACGTTGGCCAGTGAGGTCATTCAGCGCTCCGAAGCCCGTTACCGCCTGCTGACGGAAAATATTGCCGATATCGTCTGGTCCACCGACAGCGACTTCAAGCCAGACTATATCAGTCCGTCAGTGAAGCGCCTGCTGGGCTACAGCCCTGCCTTTATGCTCAGTCCGGCGTCCCGCGAGGTGCTGGCCGATGAGCGCTTTGACAACTTCATGGCTTCCATTCGGGCCGAGCTGCGCGAGCAGGTACACGCGCCGGAGCGTATCCAGGTCCTGCGGCGTCAGGGCTATCACCGCCAGATCACTTTTGATTGCATCAAGGCAGACGGCCTGAAGTGCCCGCTGGAGGTGCGTGTGTCGCTGATGTGGAGCGCGCAGGGCCGCTTTTTGGGCTTGCTTGGCCTGGCGCGGGACATCAGCGAGCAGCGGCGTACCGAGAACCGCCTGCGCATGGCGGCAACGGTATTCGAGAACACCACCGGCGCTATCGTTGTGACGGACCCGGCGGGGTACATTGCGCAGGTCAATGAAAACTTTAGCCGAATCACCGGGTACTCGGCGGAACAGGTTATTGATCAGTTGCCTGCGATGCTGGTCGGTCAGCAGCATGAGTCGGCGTTTTACGCCGAGATTCTCCGTACCTTGCACAGCGAGGGTCGCTGGGAAGGGGAGCTCTGGCAGCAACGCAGCAACGGTGAGGGCTTTCCGACCTGGGCGGGTATCTCCGCGGTACATGACAACGACGGTGACCTGGTCAGCTATGTCTGCTTTTTTGTCGACATCAGCGAGCGCAAGGCAACCGAGGCGCGTATTGAAAGCCTGGCTTACTACGACGTGCTGACCGGGCTGGCCAACCGCACCCTGTTTCAGGACCGGCTGCAGGCCGCCTTGCAGCTGGCCGCGCGACGTGACGAGTGGGTGGCAGTGCTGTTTCTGGATCTGGACAGGTTCAAACCGATCAACGACAGTCTCGGCCATGCTGCCGGTGACCAGGTGCTGATCGACGTAGCTCATCGCCTGCGTGGCTGTGTGCGTGAAAGCGACACCGTCGCTCGCATGGGGGGCGATGAATTCACGCTGCTGCTGACCGGTCTGGCGGACCGCGAAGTGGCGCTCTCGGCTGCCATGCATGTGGGCGAAAAGGTCCTGCGAGCATTGGCGCCGGCCTTTGTCCTGCAGGGACGGGACTTCTTTGTCAGTGCCAGTATCGGCATTGCCTTCTATCCGCAAGACGGTGAGCAGAGCAGCATCCTGCTGAAGAATGCAGACACCGCGATGTACCATGCCAAGGCGTCCGGCAAGGACACCTTCCAGTTCTATCAGAGCGACATGAACGCCCGCGCGCTGGAGCGGCTGGCGCTGGAAAACGACCTGCGCCGTGCCGTCCAGGAGCAGGCATTCGAGCTGGCGTATCAACCCCAGTTCAGTTGTGCCGATGGCCGGCTGACCGGCGCCGAGGCGTTGCTGCGCTGGCAGCATCCCCAGCGAGGCCGGGTGTCGCCGGCGGAGTTTGTACCCATCGCTGAGGAACTGGGGCTGATTGGTACGCTGGGCGAGTGGGTGTTGGAGGAAGCGGCCCGGCAGACGGCTGCCTGGCAGGCGCAAGGGCTGCACCTGCCGCGTCTGGCGGTCAACCTGTCGTCGATGCAGTTCGATGATGGTGAGCTGGCCAGTCAGATCGTCACCATTCTCGAGCGTCACGGGCTGGCACCGTCGTTACTGGAACTGGAGCTGACCGAAAGTATCCTGCTGCGTAACATCGACGCCACCATGCAGACGCTGGAGGCGCTCAAGCGCAAGGGTATGCACATCGCGATCGACGACTTTGGTACCGGCTACTCGGCGCTCAACTATCTGCGCGACTTCCCGATCGACACCTTGAAGATTGACCGCGGCTTTATCCACAGCATGCATCCGGGCAGCAGGGATGCGCGGCTGGCCGAAGCGATTGTTGCCATGGGCCGCAGCCTGGATTTGCGGGTGTTGGCAGAGGGGGTAGAAACCGCTGAACAATTCGCGTTGATCGGCCAGTTTGGCTGTGATGAGGTACAGGGCTACCATCTGGGGCGGCCGGTAAGCCCAGACGAGTTTCGCCAGCGCTGGTTGCAGCAGGCCCGCTGACTGTCTACGCCGCCGGTTGAGCGTAATTTGTTGGCAGCTGAGCGCTTTTCAAGTGCCAGCAGGCGGGGCTTGCGTTAAAATGCCGCCTCTTTTTCATCCGAACGACCTAGCAGGGGGCCGTTACATGTTTAGCCGTTCCAACGATATTGCCACTTTCGATGCTGATCTCTGGGCTGCCATGGAGCAGGAAGCCGTGCGTCAGGAAGAGCACATTGAACTGATTGCCTCGGAGAACTACACCAGCCCGGCAGTCATGCAGGCTCAGGGCTCGGTACTGACCAACAAGTACGCCGAGGGCTACCCGGGCAAGCGCTACTACGGTGGCTGCGAGCATGTTGATGTTGTGGAACAGCTGGCCATTGACCGTGCCAAGGAGCTGTTCGGCGCCGACTACGCCAACGTGCAGCCGCATGCCGGTTCGCAAGCCAATGCGGCCGTTTACCTGGCGCTGCTGCAGGCGGGTGACACCATTCTGGGCATGAGCCTGGCGCACGGTGGCCACCTGACCCACGGTGCTTCCGTGTCGTCCTCAGGCAAGCTTTATAACGCTGTGCAGTACGGCATCAACGACCAGGGCCTGATCGACTACGACGAAGTCGAGCGTCTGGCGGTCGAACACAAGCCGAAGATGATCGTTGCCGGTTTCAGTGCCTATTCCCAGGTGCTGGATTTTGCCCGTTTCCGCGCCATTGCTGACAAGGTAGGTGCTTACCTGTTCGTTGACATGGCCCACGTTGCTGGTCTGGTTGCCGCCGGTGTCTACCCGAACCCGGTGCCCTTTGCGGACGTCGTCACCACCACCACCCACAAGACCCTGCGTGGCCCGCGTGGTGGCCTGATCCTGGCGCGCGCCAATGAAGAGATCGAAAAGAAACTGAACTCCGCTGTGTTCCCGGGCGCCCAGGGTGGCCCGCTGGAGCACGTGATTGCGGCCAAGGCGATCTGCTTCAAGGAAGCACTGCAGCCCGAGTTCAAGACCTACCAGCAGCAGGTGGTCAAGAACGCACAGACCATGGCCAAGGTATTTGTCGAACGCGGCTTTGACGTGGTGTCCGGCGGCACTCAGAACCACCTGTTCCTGCTGTCGCTGATCAAGCAGGACATCACCGGTAAGGACGCCGACGCTGCTCTGGGTCGCGCCTACATCACCGTCAACAAGAACAGCGTGCCGAATGACCCGCGCTCTCCGTTCGTGACGTCCGGTCTGCGTATCGGCACCCCTGCGGTAACCACGCGCGGCTTTGTTGAGGCCGACTGCGAAGCGCTGGCGGGCTGGATCTGCGATATTCTCGACAACATGGGCGACGAGTCCGTGGTTGATCGCGTACGTGAGCAGGTCAAGGCCATCTGTGCTCGCCTGCCGGTTTACGGCGCCTGAACCTACACAGGCTCTAGTAAAAACCCACGATCTTGATCGTGGGTTTTTTTATGTCTCAAAAAGGGGCATTTGGTTATATGCTGGCAAAACCGCCGTGCGCTGATGGATGCCGGTGTAACAACAAGAGACTGGCCATGAAGTGTCTGGCAATGATGTTTTTGCTTGCGCTGTGCTGGCTGCCGCACGCTTGGGCAGAACCGCACGCGCCCCTGCGTGTGGCTATGCTGCCGTACCCCGACTATGCCGAATACGATGCTGACCAGCGTGCCGACGGCCACGCGGTGCGCGTGATTCGGCGTTTGCTGGAGCGTGCCGGCTATGCCAGCGAGATTCGGCTGCTGCCTGTGGCCCGGGTTCGCCTCGGACTGATGTCCGGCGAGCTGGATCTGTGGCTGGGGCTGAACAACCAGGTGGACCTGGAGGCTTATACGCTGCAGAGTCACTCCAGCTTTGGCGCCTTGCCGATCAATCTTTACTACCGCCCTGATGAGGCGACGCCCAACTGGCCGGAGAGCTTGCGTGGACGCACGCTGATCCTGATCACCAACTACAGCTATAGTCTGCCTGTTTCGCGCACCTTACAGGACCCTCGGCTGGCGCTGCAGACGCGTTCCAGCAGCTCGCATACCGGCGCCATTCGCATGTTGCTGCGTGGGCGCGGAGATTATTTGCTGGATTACCGCGGTCAGGTGGCCGCCGCACTGAACACGCTGGGTATGCAGGCGCTGCCGCATGTCGCGGTTGATCAGCCGGCTATGCGTTTGTTTGTGTCGCGCCAGCGAGCCGATGCCCGGGTACTGCTGAATCGGCTGGATCAAGCCTTCGACGCGCTGGTCGATGAGGGGGTTGATATGGATGTGACGCGGCAATAGTCGACATATAGGCCTCGGTAAGCTTGCGCCTGATCGCGCGGCTTGGTTGAATGGCCGCCCCGTCCGGCCATCGATTGGTGTTACCCGGACAGGATGATTAACGGCAAGGGACGGTCTGCGATGCAAGACACTTTCAAGGTACGTTGCAAGGGCGAGCGGGACTCCGCTATTGACGAACAGCAGCTTCGCGACAATCTGCTGCGCCTGGGGTTTGGCAGCAAGCAACTCGACCGGCTGCTTAACGGCACGCCAGTCACGATCAAATCCGGCCTGTCGCAGGCCATGGCCGAGCGCTACCAGCAACGCCTGGCAGACGCCGGTCTGATTACCGAAGTGTTGCCTGTCGGTGCTACGTCATCAGCGCCGCCGGTACCACCGGCGCCGCCGACGTCGCCAATTCAGCAGCCAGCGTCCGGCATGCCGCAGCGGCGTATGGCGCCATTCCAGTTTACCGGCAATGGCAGCGAGTACTTTGGTATCTGGATCGTCAACATCTTGCTGATGGTGGTGACGCTGGGCTTTTACGCCCCCTGGGCCAAGGTGCGTAACCTGCAGTATTTCTATGGCCACACCGTGCTAGAGAAGCAGAGCTTTCAGTATCTGGCCGACCCCTGGGTGATCTTTCGCGGGCGGCTGGTGGCGGTGGCAGCGTTTATTGTCTGGTCAATTGCCTCCAACTTCTTCCCGATTGCGGCCATGGCGCTGCTGGTGATCTTTATCCCGCTGGTGCCCTGGATCATTACTCGTTCGCTCAAATTTCATGCGATCAACAGCGCCTACCGCAATATTCGCTTCGACTTTGTCGGCACCTACTGGCAGGCGGTCAAGGTGGTTTATCTGTGGCCGCTGGCGGGTCTCCTTACGCTGGGCCTGCTATTGCCGCTGGCCGTGCAGCGCTGGCACCAGTTTCTCACCGATAGCGCTCGTTATGGCCGCAGCGCCTTTGCGCTGAACCTGAGCGTGGGGCAGGTGTATCTGTTCTTTCTCAAGGTGCTGGGCGTGTTTGCCGGCCTGCTGCTTATCGGTGGTGTGCTGTCGCTGGTGTATCAGCCGCTCATGGCGGTCTTTGCGATGGCTGCCTATCTGGCCTTGTTTGGCTACTTTATGGCGGGGCTGACCAACCTGGTGATCGACAGCATCAAGCTGGAGGACCACGGCTTTGCCTCCAGTCTGGGCAAGCGTCGGATAGTCTGGATTTTCTTCACCAACTCCCTGCTGATTCTGCTGACCATGGGCTTCTTCACTCCCTGGGCGAAGGTGCGCATGGCGCGTTATCGCGCGTCCTGTTCCGAGATGGAAGTGGCTGGCGATCTGGATGGCTTTATCGCCGGTGAGGCGCAGCACGCCGGTGCCGTCGGCATGGAGCTGGGGGACGCCTTTGATGTCGGCTTCGGCTTTGGCTGATGGGCTTGTGACTGGCCGCTACTTCGACGGCCAGTCCAGTCAGGCGCGTGCTGCCGAGGCCCGTGTCGATGCGGGTCAGCTGGAATTGCGTCTGGAAAGCGGCGAGCGTCTGCAGTTTGCAGCTGATCAGGTGCGTCTTGGTATGCAGGTTGGCAGCGCTGGCTGCTATCTGCATCTGGCTGATGGCGCTGTGCTGGAGTCGACCGATGTGGCGGGCGTGCAGGCACTGGTCCGGGCGCTGCGCTCTTCAACCGCTGGTACGCTGTGGTTGCATCGGCTGGAGATCAGCCCTCGGCTGATTGTGCTGTCCTTGCTGGTGACGGTGGCGTTGATGGTGGGCGGTGTGGTCTGGGGTGTGCCTTGGGCATCGGATCGAATCGCCCACATGCTGCCTGAGTCGCTGGAGGAGCTGGCCGGCAGTGAAGCGCTGGATGCCATTGACCGTACCTGGGCTGATCCAAGCGAGCTGACCGAGGCTAGGCAGCAGGCGCTGCTAGCCCATATGCAACCGAGCCTGCAATGGCTGACCGAGCAGTATCCTGAGCGTACCCTGAAGGTGCATTTTCGTTCGGCACCGGCGTTGGGCGCCAATGCCTTTGCCTTGCCGGGCGGTCATCTGGTCTTCACCGACGAGATGGTGGAGCTGGCGCAGCACGATGATGAGCTGGTAGCAGTGCTGGCGCACGAAGCGGGCCACGCGGTCCACCGCCATGGCATGCGCAATCTGGTGCAGGGCTCGTTGCTGGTGTTTGTCATGGCCTCGATGACCGGTGATATCTCGGCTGCTTCTGATCTGGTGGCGGGTGTGCCGGCCTTGATGGCAACCCTGGCCTATCGGCGCGGTATGGAAGAGGAAGCAGACGACTTTGCGCTGGATATGTTGCGTGCCCGGCAGATTCCGCCGACGCGCTTTGTCGATATCATGCAGCGGCTGGATCCGCCGGGCGAGGGCGATGACGAGGATTCAGTGGCTCGCTTCCTGTCGACCCACCCGCCGACGCCTGAGCGGATTGAGCGCTTTCAGGCGGCCCAGTAGGGTCTGCTGACGTTGTATCGGCAGACCCTGCACGGCGCGCCTCAGCGCAGTTTGAGGGTGCTCAGCGTGCGCTCACGTACCTGCTTCAGCAGCGCGCCATCGTTGACCAGCGACTGGCCGTAAGAGGGCACCAGCTCGCGCATGCGCGCTTGCCACTCGGGGCTGGCAATACGATCCTTGAAGCAACGTTCGAGCACATCGATCATGGCCTGCACTGCAGTCGAGGCGCCAGGGGAGGCGCCCAGCAGCGCAGCCAGGGTGCCGTCTTTGGCGGCGACAATCTCGGTACCAAATTCCAGTTTGCCGTGGCCCTTGGCGTCCTTCTTGATGATCTGTACGCGCATGCCGGCGTTCTGCAGCTTCCAGTTCTTCTCCTGAGCATCCGGGAAGAAGTTGCGCAGCGAGGCAACGCGATCCTTGTGCGACTGGAACGACTCGGCAATCAGGTACTTGGTCAGATCCATGTTGTCACGGCCGACCGCCATCATTGGTGCCACGTTGTAGGGCTTGACCGAGGAAAACAGGTCAAACACCGACCCTTTCTTCAGGAACTTGGTGGTAAAGCCGGCAAATGGCCCGAACAGCAGTGCCGGTTTGCCATTGATGATGCGCGTATCCAGGTGTGGAACCGACATCGGCGGAGCGCCGACCGGTGCCTTGCCGTAAACCTTGGAGCTGTGGCGTTTGACCACGTCCTGGTCCTGGCAGACCAGCCATTGGCCGCTGACCGGAAAGCCGCCGTAGCCCTGGCTTTCGTCGATGTTGGATTTTTGCAGCAGCGGCAGGGAGCCGCCGCCGGCGCCGAGGAAGACGAACTTGGCGTTGATCTCCAGATCCTTGCCGGTTTTCTCGTCCTCGACCACCACGCGCCAATGGCCGCGCTTGCTTTTGCGTAGTGACTTGACCGAGTGACTGAGGCGCAGGTCGAAGCCGTCCTGCTGCTCCAGGTGGGCGATCATGCGGCGGGTGAGTGAACCAAAGTCGACGTCGGAGCCATGTTCGACGCGGGTGGCGGCGAAGGGCACATTGGTGTCGCGACTGGACATGATCAGCGGCATCCACTCGCGCAGCTGTTCGGGGGACTGGCTGAACTTCATTTCGGCAAACAGGTGGTGATTGCTCAGTAGTTCGTGACGCTTGCGCAGGAAGGCAACGTCCTTTTCACCCCAGACGAAGCTCTGGTGCGCGGTGGCATTAATGAAGTCCGAGGGGTTCTGGATGATGCCCTGTTCTACCAGGTAGCTCCAGAACTGCAGGGTTACTTCAAAGGACGCGTTGATTGCCAGCGCGCGCTCAATGGTGACATTGCCATTCTGGTCTTCGGGAGTGTAGTTCAGCTCGCAGTAGCCGGCGTGCCCGGTGCCTGCGTTGTTCCAGCCGTCGGTGCTTTCATGGGCCACGTGATCCAGACGTTCGACCAGGGTAATGGTCATGGCGGGATCCAGCTGTTTGAGCAACATTCCCAGGGTGGCGCTCATGACACCACCACCGACCAGCAATACATCCACGTTCGTTGCCGTCATTTACCTGTCGCCTCTTTGCTAAAAATCAAGGAGCCTGAGCTCTCCAGTGATCATACTGGCCAATGTCGGGGCGGCTAGCAAACGGGCTTGTCCTCGGCTGACGCTTTTGGCTGCGCCGAGAGCACGTCAAGCAATGTGTGCTGTCAGCTCCGAACGCCCGGGCATGTGTTATCAGTGTTGGCTGATGATGTTGCGGTTGGCACTTCGTGTGGAATTGCCGGCCAGGGCTCAATGGACGGACGGTGATCTGCCATTGGAGTAGTTCAGAGAAGGCGTATCATACCGGTTTCTCTGTTCGGGTGACAGGCGCTGCAGCCCTGCATTGGGCCAAAGCGGCAGGCGCAATGACCGACTTTGGTCGCAAATGCCGGTAACAGGACAGACTTTGTGTTTTTTTGCGCGCTGCAATTGGCGCCAGTTTTACCTTGAAAAAAGGGGATGTGGATGCGAGATGTGGTGATCGTTGGTGGTGGTGTGATGGGCTGTCTGACGGCGCTGGAGTTGTTGCAGGCGGGGTGTCGCGTAACCCTGCTGGAGCGCGGCGAGCTGGGACGTGAGGCGTCCTGGGCCGGCGGCGGTATCGTGTCGCCGCTCTACCCCTGGCGCTACAGCGCACCCATCAGTGCACTGGCGCGCTGGTCGCAGGACTATTACGGCGCCCTGGCGCGGCACCTGCTGGCGGACACCGGCATTGATCCTGAGGTGCAGCCCTGCGGGTTGCTGTGGCTGGACCTGGATGAACAGGATCAGGCCGTGCAGTGGGCAGCGCAGCAGGACCGGCCGTTGCAGCATGTCGATGAGCAGTTCATCTATCGCCAGGTGCCGCCGCTGGCGACGGGGTTCGCCGGTGCGCTATGGCAGGCTGATCTGGCGAACGTGCGTAATCCTCGGCTGATGAAAGCCCTGCGCGCGCGGCTGCTGCAGTTTGACGGTTTTGTGCTGCGTGAGCACTGCGCCGCACTAGGGCTGCAGCGTGATGCCGGGCGGATTACCGGTGTGCAGATCGCCGGCGGTGTGGTGAGCGGCGATGCCGTGGTGCTCTGTGCTGGCGCCTGGGGCGGGGACTGGCTGGCCGCTGAGGGGCTGACGCTGCCGGTTGAGCCGGTGAAGGGGCAGATGCTGCTGTACCGCATGGAGCCCGGCTGGTTGCCGTCGATGGTGATGGCCGAGGGGCGCTATGCCATTCCCCGGCGTGATGGACACATTCTGATCGGCAGTACGCTGGAGCATGCGGGCTACGATAAAACCACCACCGAACAGGCGCTGACCTCCCTGCGCCAGAGCGCCGAAGCGCTGTTGCCTGCGCTGGCGCAGCAAACGCCTGTCGCCCAGTGGGCGGGCCTGCGACCGGGCTCGCCCGACGGCGTACCCTATATCGGGCCGCTCGCTGCGCGGCCGGGGCTATGGCTGAACCTGGGACACTATCGTAATGGTTTGGTGCTGGCGCCGGCGTCGTGCCGCCTGCTGGCTGATCTGCTGCTGGAGCGTGCGCCGGCCATCGATCCGGCGCCCTATCTGCCGGATGCGCGACTTTGCCACGGTTGATTCAGTCGTCGAGCCCGAGCTTTTTCAGGCGATAACGCAGCGAGCGGAAGGTCAGGCCCAGCCGCTTCGCTGCGGCGGTCTTGTTCCAGCGGGTTTCTTCCAGTGCCTGGGTGATCGCCTGGCGTTCGATGTTATCCAGATAGTCTTCCAGGTGATCAATCTGGCTGAGGTCCGGGCTATCGTCGCCCTGGCTCGCAGTGCAGGGGCTAAGGTAAAGATCACCGGCATCAATCTGCTGCTCGTCGCACAGGGTAAAGGCACGTTCCAGCGCGTTCTCCAGTTCGCGCACGTTACCCGGGAAGCGATAGCTCTGCAGGCGCTCCATGGCGCTGTCGGTCAGGCGTGGTGCGGGCGTACCGTTGCGCTGGGCAAGACGCGCAAGAATATGCCGGATCAGCAGTGGCAGGTCTTCGCGCCGCTCGCGTAGCGGTGGCACCTGCAGCTCGATCACGTTGATACGGTAAAACAGATCCTGGCGAAAATGCCCCTGCGCCACTTCGGCGGCCAGATCCTTGTGCGTGGCGCACAGCAGGCGGACATCGATCGGTTCCTCGCGTTGGCTGCCCAGTGGCCGCACCGCTTTTTCCTGAATGGCGCGCAGCAGCTTGACCTGCATGGCCATCGGCAGGTCCGCCACCTCATCCAGAAACAGGGTGCCGTGATTGGCGGCCTGAAACAGGCCGGGCTTGTCGGCGACCGCGCCGGTGAAGCTGCCCTTGCGGTGGCCGAAAAACTCGCTTTCCATCAGCTCGGATGGGATGGCACCGCAGTTGACCGGCACAAAGGGCTGGTCTGCGCGCGGACTCAGTGCATGGATGCGCCGCGCGACCAGTTCCTTGCCGCTCCCTGACTCACCGCTGATATACAGCGGCGCCTGGCTGCGCGCCAGCTTGCCGATCTGCCTGCGCAGGCGCTCGATAGGCGGGGAGATACCCAGCAGCGGGTCGTCATCGCTGGCGGGGCCGTTGTCCGGCTTTGGCTGGTTGAGCCTGAGCGCAGTGGCGACCAGCTCGCGCAGTCTGGTCAGGTCGACCGGCTTGGTCAGAAAATCGAAGGCGCCGGCCTTGAGGGCATTGATGGCGGTGTCCAGGCTGCCGAAGGCGGTGATCATGGCCACGGGGGTGGCTGGGCAGTGCTGCTGAATATGCCGCACGATGGCCATGCCGTCGCCGTCAGGCAGACGCATGTCGGTCAGGCACAGGGCAAACGTCTCGCCCTCGAGCAGTGCGAGCGCCTGTTCCAGCGTGCTGGCGCGGCGGGTCAACAGGTCCATGCGCCCCAGCGTCATCTCCAGCAGTTCGAGAATGTCCGGTTCATCGTCAATGATCAGCACCGTGGGTCGAGTCATGGGCTGCGCCTGTCTCCTGTCTGTCCGTGGACGCCCATCATACCAGTCGTTTGGGGTGCGCGAAGGTGATGCGCATGCAGCAGCCATGTGGTTCCACACTGTCGCACTCCAGGCGAGCCTGGTTGCTTTCGCACAGCTCTCGGGAGATATACAGACCAAGGCCGGTCCCGCTGTTCTCGGTCGTGTAGAAGGGCTCGAAGATGTGTCCGACATGCTCACTGGCAACGCCGGGGCCGTGATCGATGACCTCCAGTGTGGGCAGCTGCGTGTCAGCGTGCAGGTACAGGCGCAGGTAAATGGTCCGGGGCGTGCCGGGTTCGCCGCTGTAGCGCAGGGCGTTATGGCACAGGTTGTTGACCACTTGGGTCAGCTGATTGGGGTCGATACGGGTCAGAATGCCTTCTTTTTCGATCTCGCAATCGATGCTGTCCGTGGCCGGGTGTGCGGCGCGAAAGTCCTGCAGAAAGGCGGAGGTCCAGAGCGCCAGGTCCAGCAGTTGCGGCTCGCTGGGGCGGCGTCGGGACAGCTCTAGCACGGTCTCGATGACCCGGTTCATGCGCTGAGAGTGCTGCTGGATGATCTCGGTCAGGCGCAGGTCCTGACGCGACAACAGGTCGGACTCGTTGAGCAACTGGGCTGCGTGGCTGATGGCACCCAGCGGATTGCGGATTTCATGGGCGATGCTGGCGGTGAGGCGGCCAAGGGATGCCAGTTTCAGCTGCTGAGCTTGCTGCGCCACCTGGGTGTTGTCGTCCAGGAAGACCAGAATACTGCCCTTGCTGCTGTCGCCGAGCGGCTTGAAGTTGGCCATCAGCTCGGCCCCGCCGCTATGGCTGTGGAAGGAGGTGCCGCGCACCGAGGGGTTGCGCTGCCATTGACGCAGCCGCTGCTCCAGCTCTGGTGCAATGCGTTCGAGTTTGGCGCCGGTGGGCAACTCGCGACCGAGCATCTGGGCACAGGCCTCGTTGCTGGTAACCACGCGCTGGTCGTCCGAGACCACCAGAATGCCGGTGCGCATGCGCTGGATGATCAGTTGGTTGAGCTGCTCCATGCTGGCCAGGCTGGCGGCCTGTTCGCGCGCGAGTATCTCGGACAGGTGCAGGCGGCGGCTGACTCGCTGTACGAACATGGCAACGGCGAAGTAGATGGCGCCGAGCACGCCGGCCTGCAGGTAGCTTTGGCCGATATACGGATGGGTAAGGCTGAGGAAGAAGGTCAGGTAGATCAGCACCAGACTGGCCAGAGCCGGCAGCAACAGGCCAATTCGCCCGTGCAGTAGGACGTTGCCGATGGCGACCGGAATGATCAGCAGGTTGCCGAAGCCGCTGCCGATGCCGCCGGCCGCGTAAAAGATCACGCCCAGCAGGCCGATATCCAGTACCGCGAGGATGAACAGGTGCAGATCGCGTCGACCGCGATGCAGCGACAGTGCGATCAGTACGTTGATAAACAGATAGATCCAGCTGGCCTTGGCGTAGACGTCGGCGTCGCTCACCGACAGTACCCCTTCGCGCAGCGCCGAGCTGGTCAGCAGCGTCAGGCCGAAGCCCAGAATAACCCGATACAGGTTGTACAGACGCAGTATGCGTGGGCGCTGGGAATCTATGCGTTCAGTGCTGGCTGTGCTCATCCCGGTGTTCCGCGCAGCAGTACCAGTGGTCGTTGGCGCGCAGGGCGCTGTCCTGTGGCAGGTGTACATGGCACTGCGCACAGCGCACCATCAGCGGCGGCTCCTGCTGCGCTCGCGCGCTCTGCTGTTGGCGTTGAGTTGCCTGCTGTCGCTGCAGGCCGCGCCACAGGCGCAGGGCGAACCACACCAGCAGGGCAAGAAAGATGAGTTTGATTAGTCCCATGAAACAGGCTTGTGTCGAGAGTGGAGTCGGGCGTTACCTTTGCATGCGGCAACGCGTGTGCAATTGAGCAGCGGGCTCCAGTGTATCCCATGGCCCGCCCTCGCCAAAGCCATCTTGCGATTGCGGGTGCGCAGCGCTTGCCGGACAATAGGCCGCATCTTGAGTCAGGAGAAGCAACATGACGGCGACATTGCGCATCGTGATGGCCCAGCTGAACATGCGGGTGGGTGATATTCCGGGGAATCTGGCGCGCATTATCGAGGCTGCCCGGCACGCCCGCGACGAGCTGGGTGCCCGGGTCATCGTGTTTCCCGAGCTGTCGCTGTGTGGTTATCCACCGGAAGATCTGCTGCTGCGCTCCAGCATGCAGGCGCGCATCAGTCGTGCGTTGGATAGCCTGTGCGAAGAGGTTTCGGGCATTTACATGGTGGTTGGCTACCCCTGGCAGGAGGGTGATGTCTGCTACAACAAGGCCGCAGTGATTGCCGATGGGCGCATGCTGGCGTCCTACGCCAAGCAGCAACTACCCAACTACCGCGTGTTTGATGAAAAGCGTTACTTCACCGAGGGTGAGGAATGCTGTTTGCTGGAGATCGATGGCCTGCCCGTGGCTGTCACGGTCTGCGAGGATATCTGGCATCCGCAGCCAATGGCTCAGGCCAGGGACGCCGGTGCCCGGCTGATGCTCAACCTCAATGCCTCGCCGTTCCATATGGACAAGCAGCGTGAGCGCGAGGTCATGCTCGCCGGCCGCGCTGCGGAGGGCGGTATGCCCATCGTCTACGTGAACCAGGTGGGTGCCCAGGATGAGTTGGTGTTTGATGGCGGCTCGGTAGCGGTCACCGCCGACGGACAGATCGCCTGTCGGGTCGAAGCGTTTACCGAGGGGCTGTATCCGGTGGATGTGCACTTTGACCAGAACCAGGTAAGGCTGCGCCAAGGCGCCGTGGCCGCCATGCCGGAGGTGGAGGCCAGTGTTTATCAGGCGCTGGTGACCGGTGTCCGCGACTACGTCAACAAGAACGGCTTCAAGGGCGTGGTGCTGGGGCTGTCTGGCGGCATCGACTCGGCCTTGACTCTGGCAGTTGCTGTGGATGCGCTGGGCGCGGAGCGGGTAGAGGCGGTGATGATGCCCTACCACTACACGTCGGGCATGAGCCTGGAGGACGCCGAAGCCCAGGCGCGCACCATGCACGTACACTACCGGGTGCTGCCCATTGCCCCCATGGTTGAAGCATTTATGCAAACGCTGGAGCCGGTGTTTGAAGGGCTGCCGCGCGATACCACCGAGGAAAACCTGCAGGCACGCTGCCGAGGCACTTTGTTGATGGCGCTGTCCAACAAGACCGGCGCGCTGGTGTTGACCACCGGTAACAAGAGTGAGATGGCCGTGGGTTACGCCACACTCTACGGCGACATGGCTGGCGGCTTTGATGTGCTCAAGGATGTGCCCAAAACGCTGGTATTCCGGCTGGCCGAGTACCGCAATACGTTGGGCCCGGCGATCCCGCAGCGCGTCATTGATCGCCCGCCATCCGCCGAGCTGGCGCCCGACCAGAAAGACGAAGACTCGCTGCCGCCTTATCCGGTGCTGGACGAGATTCTGCGTCTGTATATCGAGCATGACCTGTCCGCCAGCGCCATTGTCGCTGCCGGTTTTGATGAAGATGTGGTCAAACGCGTAGTGCGGCTGGTCGATCTGAACGAATACAAGCGCAGGCAGGCCGCCGTGGGCGCGCGCATAACCCAGCGCGGCTTCGGTCGCGATCGTCGCTATCCGATCACTTCGGGGTGGGGGATGGAGGATTAGCCGGCCAGCCGGCCGTTGGCCGGCAGCTACAAGCCACAAGCCACAAGCCGCAAGCTAAAAACCAAGAGCTACACCGCACTGCTTTTACTTGCCGCTTGAGGCTTGCAGCTGCCCCACAAAAAAAAGCCCGCCAAGGCAAACGCCGTGGCGGGCTTTTTTGTGGGGTGTAGCTTAGTCGATCAGGCCGAAGGTGATCTTGTTCCAGAAGGTGCGGCCGGCTTCCTGGCCACCGACGCGAATTTCGCGGGGCAGGGCGTCAACGGCGTCTTGGTATTGGCGTTCCATCTCGCGCTCCATCTGGGTTTTGGCCATGCGGGGCGGCGGAGCAGTCACGGCGTCGATCACCCCAACCGAGGTCGCCTCCAGCCAGTCCAGATCGGCTTCGGCCGGCTCGACGTGGTGCTTGAACTTGCCGTCGACCAGGGCGGGATGCTCGGGGTAATTGAGCTGCAGGGTCTGCAATGCGCTGTCGGCCAGGTCATACATGGCCAGGCGGTCGTAGCCTGCCACCATCAGCGCCAGGCCATCGCCCACGGCCGGTGTCTGCTGGAAATTCTCGACAATGTAGCGACCGCGGTTGGCGGCGGCCAGATAGGCGCCACGCTTGAGGTAGTAGTGGCCAACGTTGACGTCATAGGCCGCCAGCAGGTTGCGCAGATAGACCATGCGCGCACGGGCGTCCGGGGCGTATTGGCTGTTGGGGTAGCGATTGATCAGCTGAGCGAAGTCGTTGAACGAGTCGCGCGCAGCACCCGGGTCGCGACGGGTCATGTCCAGCGGCAGGAAGCGTTCGATAATCCCGCGGTCACGGTTGAATGACGCCAGGCCGCGGATGTAGTAGGCGTAGTCGACGTTCGGGTGAGTCGGATGCAGACGGATGAAGCGGTCAGCCGATGCGGTGGCGGCTTCGGCCTCGACGTTCTGATAGTAGGCGTAAATCAGTTCGAGCTGAGCCTGGTCGGCGTAGCGGCCGAAGGGATAGCGAGCTTCCAGCGCGCGCAGGGTCTCGATGGCGGCGCCGTAGTTTTTGGCGTCCAGGTCTACCTGTGCCTTGCGGTACAGCTCAGACTCGCTGAGCGACTCGTCAATGACTGGGGCGTTAGAGGAGCACGCGGCCAGCAGTGCCAGTGCGCCGACCAGCAGCAGATGTTTCAGCGACATATCATGACATCCGAATGGGCGGGTCGCGCTGTTTCCAGTGCGGCCGTCCTGTTATAGTTTGGGGCTTCTACAGCCTCGTCCGGACTCTCCGGACAGGCCGTATTTAACCACAGCGCCCGGTTGAATCCAAAAAGCGATTGCGGCCATTGCCAGCGCCTTCTGTCCCCAGCGAGTTCCCTCATGTCAGATCGTATTCGTTTGTCCGCACAGGTCAGCCCGGAGTCGGGTGGTCAACGCCTTGACCAGGTCGCGGCGCAATTGTTCCCGGACTTTTCGCGCTCACGCCTGCAGGGCTGGATCAAGGACGGCAGCCTGCTGGTTGATGGTGAACGCAAGCGTACTCGCGATAGCGTTTACGGTGGCGAGGAGCTGACCCTGGATGCCGAGCGGGAAGTGCAGGGCGAGTGGCAGCCCGAGGCGATCGAGCTGGACATTTTGTATGAAGACAGCGCCCTGCTGGTGATCAACAAGCCGGCGGGTCTGGTGGTGCACCCGGCGGCGGGACACCAGGACGGTACGCTGCTTAATGCACTGCTGCACCATTGCCCGGAGCTGGCCAAGGTCCCGCGTGCGGGCATCGTGCACCGCCTGGATAAAGACACTACCGGCCTGATGGTGGTCGCCAAGACCATCGAGTCGCAGACCGATCTGGTGGCCCAGCTGCAGGCGCGCACGGTCAGTCGCGAGTATGAGTGCGTGGTGACCGGTGTGATGACGGCTGGGGGCAAGGTGGATCAGCCGATTGCTCGGCACGGCACCCAGCGCCAGAAGATGGCGGTGGTCGCCGGCGGCAAGCAGGCGATCAGTCACTACCGCGTGATCAACCGCTTCCGCGCCCATACCCACGTCAAGGTCAAGCTGGAAACCGGGCGCACGCACCAGATTCGCGTGCATATGAGCTATATCCACTTTCCGCTGGTCGGCGATCCGGTGTACGGCGGGCGTCTGCGCATCCCGCCGGGTGCCAGCCCTGAACTGATCAAGGAGCTGCGCGAGTTCCCGCGTCAGGCGCTGCACGCACGTCGTCTTGAACTGGAGCATCCCGACGATGGCCGTCACATGAGCTGGCAGGTGCCGCTACCTGCGGACATGCAGCATCTGCTGGCGCTGCTGCGCGAGGATGGTGAGATCGGCGAATGAGCATGCTGTGGATGAGCGCCGAGTGGCCTGCGCCAGCGCACGTACGCACCTGTATCACCACGCGCCGTGGCGGCTGCAGCCAGGGCGTGTGGAAAGGATTCAACCTGGGTGACCATGTGGGCGATGATCCCGCCCATGTTGCTGCCAACCGCGCCGAGCTGGAGCGGGTGCTGGGGTGTCAGCCCGCCTGGTTGACCCAGGTGCATGGCACTGAGGTATGCAAAGCCGACCCGACGCAGGTGCTTGAGGCAGACGCCAGTTGGACCGACCAGCCGGGTATCGCTTGCACCATCATGACCGCCGATTGTTTGCCGGTGCTGTTCGCTGATCGCGAGGGCAGTCGCGTCGCGGCTGCTCATGCGGGCTGGCGCGGACTGCTCGACGGTGTGCTGGAGCAGACCGTGCGCCGGCTCGGTGGCTCGGCCAGTGAGCTGCTGGTATGGCTTGGGCCCGCCATCGGTCCTGCTGCCTTTGAGGTAGGGCCAGAGGTGCGTGACGCCTTCATCAAGGCCGATGCCCGGGCCGCGAGCGCCTTTGCTCCGGCCGAGCGCGAAGGGCACTGGTTTGCCGATCTGTATCAACTTGCCCGTCAGCGCCTGGCTGATGTCGGTGTCCGCCAGGTATATGGCGGTGAAGAGTGCACCTGGTCCGATGCGGCGCGCTTCTTTTCCTACCGCCGCGATGGCCAGACCGGACGCTTCGCCTCCCTTATCTGGCTGGAGTCGCCAGTTGCCGGCTAAAAGGCGACAAAAAATTGACCCTAATCATCATGGGGTCACTTGAAAGCGCAATAATCGACCTCATAACTGTGTCATCGTAGATGAATACGCCCGCTTCGAACTGTTCGGTCGGGCTTCAGATTAGAGGACTTTTACTCATGCGCATTGACCGTATGACCAGCAAGCTCCAAGTCGCCCTGTCCGACGCCCAGTCTATGGCGGTCGGCCGCGATCACGCTCAGATTGACCCACTGCACCTGTTGCTGGCGCTGATTGAGCAGCAGCACGGCTCGGTCAAGCCGCTGCTGATGCAGGTGGGCTTTGACATTGCCGCTCTGCGCGCTTCCTTGGGCGAGGCGCTGGAGCGCTTGCCCACTGTCAGTAACCCGACCGGCGACGTCAGCCTGTCGCAGGAGCTGGCGCGCCTGCTGAATCAGGCCGACCGCTTGGCACAGAAGCAGGGCGACCAGTTTATTTCCAGCGAGCTGGTGCTGCTCGCGGCGATGGATGACAACACCACCGCCGGCAAGCTGCTGCTGGGGCAGGGCGTGTCCAAAAAAGCGCTGGAAAACGCCATCAACAACCTGCGCGGCGGTGAGTCGGTCAACGACCCGAACGCCGAGGAATCCCGTCAGGCGCTGGACAAGTACACCGTGGATCTGACCAAGCGCGCCGAAGAGGGCAAGCTGGATCCGGTGATCGGCCGTGACGATGAAATTCGCCGCACCGTACAGGTGCTGCAGCGTCGTACCAAGAACAACCCGGTGTTGATCGGTGAGCCCGGCGTCGGCAAGACCGCCATCGTTGAAGGTCTGGCCCAGCGCATCGTCAACGGTGAAGTGCCGGATGGCCTGAAAGACAAGCGCCTGCTGTCACTGGATATGGGGTCGCTGATTGCCGGTGCCAAGTTCCGTGGCGAGTTTGAAGAGCGCCTGAAGGCGGTGCTGAACGAACTGTCCAAGCAGGAAGGCCGCGTCATTCTGTTTATCGACGAGCTGCATACCATGGTTGGCGCCGGAAAGGCCGAAGGCTCTATGGATGCGGGTAACATGCTCAAGCCGGCTTTGGCGCGCGGCGAGCTGCACTGCGTCGGCGCAACCACGCTGGACGAGTACCGTCAGTACATCGAGAAGGATGCCGCGCTGGAGCGTCGCTTCCAGAAGGTGCTGGTCGACGAGCCCTCTGAAGAAGATACCATCGCCATTCTGCGTGGGCTGAAAGAGCGCTACGAGGTGCACCACAAGATCACCATTACCGACGGCGCGATCATTGCTGCCGCCAAGCTGTCGCATCGCTACATCACCGACCGTCAGTTGCCGGATAAGGCGATTGACCTGATCGACGAGGCGGCCAGCCGTATCCGCATGGAGATCGATTCCAAGCCTGAGGCGCTGGATCGCCTGGAGCGTCGCCTGATTCAGCTCAAGGTGGAGCGTGAAGCACTGAAGAAAGAAGACGACGACGCGGCGCTCAAGCGGCTGGAGAAATTGAAGGAAGAAATTGCCCGGGTTGAGCGCGAATACGCCGATCTGGAGGAAATCTGGAAGGCGGAAAAGGCCGACGTGCAGGGCTCGGCGCAGATTCAGGAGAAGATCGAGCAGGCCAAGGCGGAGCTGGAGCAAGCCCGCCGCAAGGGTGACCTGAACCGCATGGCCGAGTTGCAGTATGGCGTTATTCCGGACCTGGAGCGCAGTCAGCAGATGGCCGAGCAGCACACCAAGCCGGAAAACCAGCTGCTGCGCAACAAGGTGACCGACGAGGAAATCGCCGAGGTGGTCTCCAAGTGGACCGGGATTCCTGTGTCCAAGATGCTCGAAGGTGAGCGCGACAAGCTGCTGCGTATGGAAGACGCGCTGCACAAGCGCGTGATCGGCCAGCATGAGGCCGTGGTAGCGGTCTCCAACGCGGTGCGTCGCTCCCGTGCGGGACTGGCGGACCCGAACCGCCCCAGCGGCTCGTTCATGTTTCTTGGTCCGACCGGTGTCGGTAAAACCGAACTGTGCAAGGCGCTGGCCGAGTTCCTGTTCGATACCGAAGAGGCCATGGTGCGGATCGACATGTCCGAGTTCATGGAGAAGCATTCGGTCGCTCGTCTGATCGGCGCGCCTCCGGGCTACGTTGGCTACGAGGAAGGTGGTTATCTGACCGAGGCGGTACGCCGCAAGCCGTATTCGGTGATCCTGATGGATGAGGTCGAAAAGGCGCATCCGGATGTGTTCAACGTGCTGCTGCAGGTGCTGGAAGACGGCCGTCTGACCGACAGCCAGGGTCGCACTGTTGACTTCCGTAACACCGTGGTGGTGATGACCTCCAACCTGGGCTCAGCGCAGATTCAGGAGCTGGTCGGCGATCGCGAAGCGCAGCATGCGGCGGTCATGGATGCTCTGACCCAGCACTTCCGTCCGGAGTTTATCAACCGGGTCGATGAGGTGGTGGTGTTCGAGCCGCTCGGCAGGGACCAGATCGCCGGTATCGCCGAGATCCAGCTCAGCCGCCTGCGTCAGCGTCTGGCCGAGCGCGATCTGGATCTGCAGCTCAGTGACGAGGCGCTGGAGAAACTGGTCGCGGTCGGCTACGACCCGGTCTACGGTGCACGGCCGCTCAAGCGGGCATTGCAGCGCTGGATCGAAAACCCGCTGGCCCAGCGTATTCTGGCTGGTGACTTTGCCCCGGGCGTGACCATTCACGCCAAGGTCGAGAACGACGAGTTTGTGTTTACGGCCTGATTGATATTGCGGCGATGAGAACCCCGCACGGAAAACCGTGCGGGGTTTTTTATTGGTGTGCGGATGTCGGCAGGTTGGGGTGGAGGACGGGAGGGTTATCCCTCGCCGTAGGGCCACGACATGTCGTGGCCGGAACACATGTCCCACGCCCGGCCACAGTTCGCTTCCCCGCGGACAAGCCTACGGCATTCTCCGCCCTACGGTGTGCCGCTGATGTTGAGGTGATGTAGGGCGGAGAAGCGCGCAGCGTTCTCCGCCGGGGTGTTACAGCAACATCGTCCGAATATCCCCCAGCAACTCACCCAGACGCCTGGTGAACTGCGCGGCCGCTGCGCCGTTGATGGCGCGGTGGTCGTAGGAGAGGGACAACGGCAGCATCAGCTGCGGCTGGAAGCTGGCACCATCCCAGACCGGCTGCATGGTCGCCTTGGAGACCCCAAGAATCGCCACTTCCGGGCTGTTGACGATCGGCGTGAAGTAGGTGCCGCCGATGTGGCCCAGGCTGGAGATGGTGAAGCAGGCGCCCTGCATGGCGTCGGCTCCGAGCTTCTTGTTGCGCGCCTTGTCGGCCAGTTCGGCCGCTTCGGCTGCCAGCTGCAGCAGGCTCTTCTTGTCGACATCACGGATCACCGGCACCAGCAGGCCGTCCGGGGTGTCGACGGCAAAGCCGATATGCACGTATTTCTTCTGGATCAGTTGCTTGCCGTTGCCGGCCAGCGCGACGTTGAAGTTCGGCTGCTCACGCAGCAGATGAGCACAGGCCTTGAGCAGGAAGGGCAGCACGGTCAGCTTGACGCCAGCCTTCTCGGCAGCCGCCTTCTGGTCCTTGCGGAAGGCTTCCAGCGCGCTGATGTCGGCCAGGTCGAACTGGGTGACATGCGGCACGTTGAGCCAGCTGCGGTGCAGGTTGCTGGCGCCGACCTGCTGCAGGCGGGTCATGTCGACGGTTTCGATATCGCCAAACCGCGAGAAGTCGACCTCCGGCACCGGCGGGATACCGCTGCCACCGGTGGCGCCGGCGGGCGCTGCCTTGCGTTGCTGCATGACGGCTTGCACGTGTTTCTGCACGTCTTCCTTGAGGATGCGATCACGCGGGCCGGTGGGCTTGACGTCGGTCAGGTCGATACCAAACTCGCGAGCCAGCATCCGTACCGCCGGACCGGCGTGTACCTTGGCGCCTTCGCGGCTGGGGCCACCGACGGGCGGCGGGCTGGCCGGCTCTTCGCTGGCCTTGCTGCTGGTTGCAGCGGGCGCCTCGCTTTTGGCTTCTGCGCTCGGAGCGGCCTGCGGCTGAGCATCCTGCTTGGCCGAGCTGCCGCCGCCCTTGACCTGCATGTGCATGATCACGTCGCCGGTCTTGACGTCCTGCTCCAGCTTGATGTCGATCGACTCGATCACGCCGGAGAAGGGTGCGGGCAGCTCCATGCTGGCTTTGTCCGACTCCAGCACCAGCAGCGACTGATCGGCTTCGACCTGATCGCCCTTGCTGACCAGAATTTCGATCACGCGTGCACTGTCGGTACCCAGATCCGGGACCTTGACGGCTTCGCTGCGGCTGCTGGCGCTGGCGGCAGGCTTGCTGTCTTCGGCTTTCGGCTCGGGCTTCTGCTCAGCCTTGGGCGCGGTTTCGGCAGGTTTTTCATTGCTGTCTGCCTGCTTGGGTTGTGCGTCGCCCTCGACTTCCAGTTCGATCAGCTGGTCGCCCTCTTTCAGGCTGTCGCCCAGCTTGAATTTGATCGACGTGACCTTGCCTGCCTTGGGCGAGGGGATTTCCATGCTGGCCTTGTCGGACTCGACAACAGCCAGCGATTGTTCAGCTTCGACCTGATCGCCTTCCTTGACCAGAATTTCAATGACCTCGCCTTCACCGCCGAGGTCGGGCACCTTGATGAGTTCACTCATGGGGTTCTCCTCAGCAGTCCAGCGGGTTGGTTTTGGCGGGGTCGATACCGAATGCCTTGAGTGCGTCGGTCAGCACCTTGGGCTTCAGCTTGCCTTGCTCCACCAACGCGCTGAGCGCGGTATAGGCAACCCAATGGCGGTCCACCTCGAAGAACTGACGCAGCTTGCGACGGCTGTCGCTGCGACCGAAGCCGTCGGTGCCCAGCACCTTGTATGGTGCAGGAACCCACTGGCGAATCTGGTCGGCGTACAGCTTCATGTAGTCGGTCGCGGCGATGACCGGACCCTGCCGCTTGTCCAGGCACTGCTCGACGAAGCTGGCCTTGGGCTTGCGGGTCGGGTGCAGGCGGTTGTCGCGCTCGACTGCCAGACCGTCGCGGCGCAGTTCGTTGAAGCTGGTAACGCTCCAGATGTCGGCGCTGACGCCAAAGTCTTCCTTGAGAATGGCGGCGGCTTCGCGCACTTCGCGCAAAATGGTGCCGGAACCCATTAGTTGCACGTGCAGCTCGCCCGGCTTGCCGGTGGAGTCCAGCAGATACATGCCGCGCATGATGCCGTCTTCCACGTCCTTACCCTTAGGCATGGCCGGTTGGGCGTAGGCTTCGTTCATGACGGTCAGGTAGTAGTAGACGTTCTCCTGCTCCTCCATCATGCGGCGTGAGCCTTCGCGGATGATCACCGCCAGCTCGTAGCCGTAGGTCGGGTCGTAGCTGCGGCAGTTCGGAATGGTTGACGCCAGCAGGTGGCTGTGACCGTCCTCGTGCTGCAGGCCTTCACCGTTCAGGGTGGTGCGGCCGGCGGTGCCGCCGATCAAGAAGCCCTTGGCGCGGCTGTCGCCGGCGGCCCAGGCCAGATCGCCGATACGCTGGAAGCCGAACATCGAATAGAAGATGTAGAACGGCAGCATCGGCTGGTTGTGCGTGCTGTAGGCCGTGCCGGCCGCAATCCAGCTGGACATGGCGCCAGCCTCGTTGATGCCTTCCTCGAGGATCTGGCCTTTCTTGTCCTCGCGGTAGAACATCACCTGGTCCTTGTCGACCGGCTCATACAGCTGGCCGACTGAGGAGTAGATGCCGAGCTGGCGGAACATGCCTTCCATACCAAAGGTACGCGCCTCGTCCGGCACGATCGGTACGATGCGCGGGCCGAGTTCCTTGTCCTTGACCATCTGCGACAGGATGCGCACGAAGGCCATAGTGGTGGAGATCTCGCGGTCGCCGGTACCGTCCAGAATGGCTTTCAGGGTGTCCAGCGGTGGCACCGGAACCCGGGCGCTCTCGACGCGGCGCTGGGGCATGTAACCACCCAGTGCTTCGCGGCGCGCGTGCAGATATTTGTACTCGGCGCTGCCTTCTTCGGGTTTGTAGAAGGGCAGTTTCTCCAGCTCGTCATCGTTGACCGGAATGTCGAAGCGATCGCGGAATTTCTTCAGGCTGTCGATATCGACTTTCTTGGTGTTGTGCGCGGTGTTTTGGCCCTGGCCGGCGCCGGTGCCGTACCCTTTGATGGTCTTGGCCAGAATGACCGACGGCTGGCCTTGGTGATTGACCGCGTCGTGATAGGCCGCGTAGACCTTGTATGGGTCGTGGCCGCCCCGGTTGAGCTTCCAGATTTCCTCGTCGGAGAGATCTTTGACCATCTCCTGCAGCTCCGGACGGGTGCCGAAGAAGTGCTCGCGCACGAATGCACCGTCTTTGGCCTTGTAGTTCTGGTAGTCGCCGTCCACGGCTTCTTCCATGCGCTGTTGCAGCAGGCCGTTGTCGTCTTTGGCAAACAGCGGGTCCCACATACGGCCCCAGATCACCTTGATGACGTTCCAGTCGGCACCGCGGAAGCTGCCTTCCAGCTCCTGAATGATCTTGCCGTTGCCGCGCACCGGGCCGTCGAGACGCTGCAGGTTGCAGTTGATCACGAAGATCAGGTTGTCCAGCTTCTCGCGACCGGCCAGCGAGATGGCGCCCAGGGTTTCCGGCTCGTCGGTTTCACCGTCGCCAACGAAACACCAGACCTTCTGCTTGCCCGGCTCGATAAAGCCGCGGTGCTCCAGGTACTTCATGAAGCGCGCCTGGTAGATGGCCTGAATCGGGCCCAGGCCCATGGAGACGGTCGGGAACTGCCAGAAGTCGGGCATCAGCCAGGGGTGCGGGTAGGACGACAGGCCCTTACCGTCGACCTCCTGGCGGAAGTTTTCCATCTGCTCTTCACTGATGCGGCCTTCGAGGAAGGCGCGGGCGTAGATTCCGGGCGAAGCGTGCCCCTGGAAGAACACCAGGTCACCGCCGTGCTCGTCGGTTGGTGCCTTGAAGAAGTAGTTGAAGCCGATGTCGTACAGGGTGGCGCTGGAGGCAAAAGTCGAAATGTGGCCACCCAGGTCCGGGTCCTGCTGGTTGGTACGCATGACCATGGCCAGCGCATTCCAGCGCACCATCGAGCGGATGCGGCGTTCCATGAACAGGTCGCCGGGCATGCGTGCTTCGTGGGTGACGGGGATGGTATTGCGATACGGCGTGGTGATGGCGTAGGGCAGCGGGGTGCCGGTGCGGCTGGCCAGTTCACTCAGGCGGGTCATCAGGTAGTGCGCGCGGTCTTCGCCTTCGTTGTCGAGTACGGACTCCAGCGCGTCGAGCCATTCCTGCGTTTCAAGCGGATCAATATCGTCTTGCTTCATTATGGTCTCCAGACCTTGTGGGCCTTGCAGATGCTGGAAGCTGCCATGTGCGTGCGGTCTGCAACGCGCCACAGCCTGCGCTTGCCAAACACCTGTGGGTGTTGTGACACATCGGGGTAAGATTGGTTCTGTAGTTTTACTACATAAAGGCGTCTTAATCTAGTCCGTCCAAGGTCTAATATGTAGCAACACTACATTTAGACCGATCAGTCAGGGTTCTTGCTTTTCCCTTTCCGGTCAGCATGGCAAGCTGCGGTTTCGGTTCATGAACAGGATAGACCATGCCCTCCACACTGCCTCCGTTGCCCGCATTACTCGAAACGCTCCGTGATCACCATCTTGAGCAGTGGACTGCGGCGCTGGAGCAGGCCGCCTTGTCCATGCGGCGCGCCGAATTGGGCGAGCGTTTCGAGCAGGAGCTGGCGCTGGTGCTGGCTGCCAGCGACTACGTTGCCGAGCAGTTGCGCCGTGACCCGGAGCTGGCTTGGCGGTTGCTCGCCGATGAGCGGCTTTGGCGTCCGCTGGCTGACGGCGAGTTGCGCAGTCTGCTGCAGCAGGCATTGGGTGACGTGGCCACTGAGGAGCAGTTGGCGCAGGTGCTGCGTCGGTTCCGCCAATGGCAGCAGGTGCGGATCATTTGGCGCGACGTACTCAAGCTGGCGCCGTTGCAGGAAACCACCCGTGACCTGTCGGATATGGCAGACGCCTGCATCGATGAAGCCTATCACTGGCTGTATGGCCAGTGCTGCAGCAGTCTCGGCGAGCCGCGCAGTCGGGACGGCGTGCCGCAGCATATGGTGGTGCTGGGTATGGGCAAGCTGGGTGCGGTGGAGTTGAATCTGTCCTCGGACATCGACCTGATCTTCGCCTATCCAGAGGCCGGTGAGACCGGGGGCGGGCGCCGCAGCCTGTCGAATCAGGAATTTTTCATTCGCCTCGGGCAAAAGCTGATCAAGGCGCTGGATGCGCCGACGGTCGATGGCTTTGTGTTTCGCGTCGACATGCGCCTGCGCCCTTACGGTGACAGCGGTGCACTGGTGTTCAGCTTTGATGCGCTGGAGCAGTACTACCAGAGCCAGGGGCGCGACTGGGAACGCTACGCCATGATCAAGGCGCGCGTGGTGGCCGGCGATCAGCAGGCGGGGGCCGAGCTGCTGGCGATGCTGCGGCCCTTCGTTTATCGCCGTTACCTGGATTTTGCTGCCATTGATGCGTTGCGCAATCTCAAGCAGATGATTCAGCGTGAGGTGCAGCGCAAGGGCCTGCAGGACAACGTCAAGCTGGGCTCAGGCGGGATTCGCGAGGTTGAGTTTATCGGCCAGGCCTTCCAGCTGATTCACGGCGGGCGTGACCGTAGCTTGCAGCAGCGCCCCATCTTGGGGGTGCTGCACACCTTGGGTGCGAACGGGTACTTGCCGGAGGCGGCGGTACAGGAGTTGGCACAGGCCTATTGCTTCTTGCGCGATACCGAACACGCGCTGCAGGCAGTGGATGACCGGCAAACGCAAATGCTGCCGATTGATGCCCAAGGGCAGGCGCGTATTGCCTGGATGCTTGGGTTTGCCGACTGGGATGCGTTCCGTGCTCGCCTGGATGCCGAGCGTACCTGTGTAGCTGGCCACTTTGCCGGCGTGATCGCCGACCCGGATGAAGATGAGGCGGACCTGCAGTCGCCCCAGGCGGACTGGGTGCCGCTGTGGGATGGCACGCTGGAGGCCGCGCAGGCGCTTGAACAGCTGGTTGCCGGCGGTTTTGCCGATCCGACGTCGGCCTGGCAGCGGCTGCAGGGGCTGCACGGTTCGCCGCGCCTGAAGGCCATGCAGCGGGCTGGTCGCGAACGACTGGATATCTTCATGCCGCGCCTGCTGGCGATGGCGGCGGAGCAGGACAATCCCGACCTGGCGCTGGAGCGCGTGCTGCCTTTGGTCGAGGCGGTAGCGCGGCGCTCGGCCTATCTGGTGCTGCTGACGGAAAATCCGGGTGCTTTGCGCGAGCTGCTGGTGCTCTGCGCCGCGAGCCCCTGGATTGCCGAACAGATCGCTCGCTACCCGGTGGTGCTGGATGAGCTGCTCAATGCCGGGCGTCTGTACCGCCCGCCGGAGGCCAATGAGCTGGCTGATGAGCTACGTCAGCATCTGCTGCGCATTCCGGAGGATGATCTTGAGCAGCAAATGGAAACGCTGCGTTACTTCAAACGTGCCCATGTGCTGCGTATCGCCGCCTCCGAGATTGCGGGTACGCTACCGTTGATGAAGGTGAGTGATTATCTGACCTGGGTCGCTGAAGCGATTCTGCAGCAAGTGTTGCTGTTGGCCTGGCGCGAAATGGTCGCCCGCCACGGTCGACCGGCCCGGGCTGACGGCTCGCGCTGCGAGCTGGATTTCATTGTGGTGGGCTACGGCAAGGTGGGCGGCATCGAGCTGGGCCACGGTTCGGATCTGGATCTGGTGTTCATTCACGACGGTGATCCGCAGCGTGATACCGACGGCGACAAGCCGATCGAGGGCAGCAAGTTCTTCACGCGTCTGGGGCAGCGCATTATTCACATGCTTAACACGCAGACCGTTTCGGGCGCGCTGTACGAGGTTGATATGCGGCTGCGTCCCTCGGGCGACTCGGGCTTGCTGGTCAGTTCGCTGGCGTCCTTCTCGCGCTATCAACGTGAAGAGGCCTGGACCTGGGAGCATCAGGCACTGGTGCGCGCCCGGGCGCTGGTGGGGTGCGAGCAGCTGGCGGCGCGTTTTGATGCGTTGCGCGCCCAGGTACTGGGGCGGGAGCGCGATGAACAGGCGCTGGCCCGTGAGGTGTGTGATATGCGCCAGAAGATGCGCGACAACCTGGGCACGGCGGCGACGCGCGCCGGCAGCACCGAGCAGGCTTATACTGCTGCTCAGCTGTTTGATCTCAAGCAGGACCTAGGTGGTATCGTCGACATCGAATTTATGGTGCAATATGCGGTTCTGGCCTGGTCGTGCCGGTACCCCGAATTACTGCGCTTTACCGATAACATCAGGATTCTTGATGAGCTGCAAAACGCCGGTTTGATCGCCGGTGAGGATGTCATCAGCCTGCAGGAGGCTTACAAGGCCTACCGGGCTGCAGCTCATCGCCTGGCTCTACAGAATCAGCCGGGCAAAGTAAGCGGCGACCAGTTTCATGACTTCCGGCACGGGGTCATCAAGCTCTGGCAGCAAGTGTTGCCTCCCCAGCAGTCAACCACCGGATCTCAGGTGTAGTTGGCGCGGGCGCGCTCAGGCAGAAACCAAGAACGCAAGACTGATTGAATAGATACGTATGGAGCTGGCTGCTATGTCGATGGCCGATCGTGATGGTCTAATCTGGTTTGATGGTGAAATGATTCCCTGGCGTGAAGCCAATGTTCATGTGCTCACGCACTCCCTGCACTACGGTATGGGCGTATTCGAAGGCGTGCGCGCCTACAAGACGCCGGATGGCACAGCCATCTTCCGTCTGGATGCGCACACCGACCGCCTGTTCGACTCTGCCCATATCATGGGGATGAAGATTCCCTTTACCAAAGAGCAGCTGAACGAAGCGCAGCGCGCCGTGGTCCGCGAAAACAAGCTGGAAACCGCCTACATCCGCCCGCTGGTGTTCTACGGATCCGAGGGCATGGGTATCCGCGCCGACAATCTGAAAGTGCACGTGGTCATCGCCGCCTGGCATTGGGGCGCCTACATGGGTGAAGAAGCGCTGGAGCGCGGCATCAAGATCCGCACCAGCTCCTTCACCCGTCACCACGTCAACATCACCATGACCCGCGCCAAGGCCAGCGGTGCCTACATGAACTCCATGCTGGCGCTGCAGGAAGCGGTCTCCGCCGGTGCTGACGAAGCGCTGTTGCTGGACCCGGAGGGCTACGTTGCCGAGGGTTCTGGCGAGAACGTCTTTATCGTCAAAAATGGCACCATCTATACCCCGGAAGTGACTGCCTGCCTGAACGGTATCACCCGCGCGACCGTGCTGGCGCTGGCGTCCCAGTTCAATATCCCGGTGGTCGAGAAGCGCATCACCCGTGATGAAGTCTACATCGCCGACGAGGCCTTCTTCACTGGCACTGCCGCCGAAGTCACGCCGATTCGCGAACTGGATAGCCGCCAGATCGGTGCCGGCCGTCGCGGTCCGATCACTGAAAAACTGCAGAAGGCGTACTTCGATCTGGTCACCGGCCAGACCGCAGAGCACGCCGAATGGCGGACGCTGGTGGGTTGATAGCCGCAAGCGGCAAGCCTCACGCGGCAAGCAGTTGTGCGCCGTTCGGGGTTTGTCGCTTGAAGCTTGAAGCTTGAAGCTTATGAATATCCTGATTATCGGTCCCAGCTGGGTCGGCGACATGGTGATGGCGCAGACGCTGTTCATCTGCCTGAAGCAGCGACACGGTGCTGACTGCATGATCGATGTGCTGGCGCCCGACTGGAGCCGGCCAATTCTGGAACGCATGCCTGAGGTACGTCAGGCGCTTAGCTTTCCCCTGGGGCATGGCGCGCTTGAACTGCGTACCCGGCGCAGTATCGGTCAGGGCCTGCGTGGTCAGTATGACCAGGCGATTCTGCTGCCCAATTCCCTGAAGTCTGCACTGGTTCCCTTTTTTGCTGATATTCCGCTGCGCACCGGCTGGCGTGGCGAAATGCGCTACGGCTTGCTGAACGATGTGCGCAAGCTGGACAAGGACGCCTACCCGCTGATGATCGAGCGCTTTATGGCGCTCGCCTATGAGCCGAATACCGAGTTGCCCAAACCCTATCCGCGCCCCGCGCTGCAGATCGATCCTGCGTCGCGTGAGCAGGCCTTGCAGCATTTTGGTCTGGAACGGGATCGGCCGGTGCTGGCGCTGTGTCCCGGCGCCGAGTTTGGCGAGGCCAAGCGCTGGCCGTCCGAGCATTACGCTGCGGTGGCCGATGCACATATCCGCCAGGGCTGGCAGGTCTGGCTGTTTGGGTCGAAGAAGGATCACGCGGTGGCCGAGCAGATTCGCGGTCGTCTGATTCCGGGCCTGCGCGAGGAGGCGACCAACCTGTGCGGGGACACCAGCCTGGCCCAGGCCATTGATCTGCTGTCCTGCGCCGATGCGGTGGTCAGCAATGATTCCGGGTTGATGCATGTGGCCTCTGCGCTCAATCGTCCGCTGGTCGCCGTATATGGTTCGACCTCGCCCGGTTTTACCCCGCCGCTGGCTGATCGGGTAGAGACCCTGCAGCTGGGACTCGAGTGCAGTCCCTGTTTCGACCGGACCTGCCGCTTTGGCCACTACAACTGCCTGCGTGATCTGATGCCTGCGCAGGTCAACGCGGCGCTGGAACGCCTGGTCGGCAACCCGTTGTCTGATCCTCAGGACGGCTGAAGCGCATGCGCGTTCTGTTGATCAAGACGTCCTCGCTGGGGGACGTCATTCATACTCTTCCGGCGCTGACCGATGCGGCACGTGCCATCCCCGGTATCCGTTTTGACTGGGTGGTGGAGGAGGGCTTTGCCGAGATCCCGGCCTGGCACCCCGCGGTGGATGCCGTTATTCCTGTTGCTATCCGGCGCTGGCGCAAGAAGCCGCTGCAGGCGGTGCGCAGCGGTGAGTGGGGCAACTTCAAGCGCCGCCTGCGCGTGACCCAATACGACCTGGTGATTGATGCCCAGGGGCTGCTCAAGAGCGCCTGGCTGACTCGGTACGCGCGCGCGGAGGTGGTCGGACTGGACAAAAGCTCGGCGCGTGAACCCCTGGCCGCGCGCTTTTATCAGCGCCGCCTCGCGGTTGCCTGGGGCCAGCATGCGGTAGAGCGCACGCGTCAGCTGTTTGGCCAGGCGCTGGGCTATACGCCGGCCGAGGGATTGGGCGATTACGGGTTGGATCGCGGCGCGCTGGGCGCCGAGGTCGCAACCACACCCTATGTGGTGCTGCTGCACGGCACCACCTGGGTCACCAAACACTGGCCGGAGCTGTACTGGCGTCAGTTGGCTGAGCAGCTGGTTGCTGCGGGTGTCGAGGTGCGATTGCCCTGGGGCAGTCTGGACGAGCAAGCCCGCGCCTTGCGCATCGCTGAAGGTCTGCAGGGCGCTGTGGTGTTGCCGCGCCTGCCTTTGCGTGACGTCGCCCGGCAACTGGCTGGTGCCAGTGCCTGCGTGGCAGTAGACACGGGGCTCGGGCATCTGGCTGCGGCGCTCGACGTGCCCACCTTGTCGTTGTTCGGTCCGACCAATCCTGGCTTTACCGGTGCCTACGGCGCGGTGCAGCAGCATCTGGCCAGTGACTTTGCTTGTGCACCCTGTTTGCGCAAGCAGTGCAGCTACCAGCCCACACCCGAGGATGCGCGTCGGTTCGACCTGACGCGCGAGCAGCCGCTATGCTTTACCCGTCTGAACCCGGATCGGGTCATGCAGCAATTGCAGCCGTTGCTGCCCAACAAGAGAGTCCTCTGATGCAGCTGGCTTTTGTGCTTTACAAGTATTTTCCCTTTGGCGGGTTGCAGCGTGACTTCATGCGCATCGCCAAGGTCTGCCAAGCGCGCGGCCACGCGATTCGGGTCTACACGCTGATCTGGGAAGGCGATATTCCCGAGGGGTTTGAGGTGCTGGTAGCGCCGGTCAAGGCGCTCAGCAATCACCGCCGTAATGAAAAGTTTACCGCCTGGGTCAAGGCGGATCTGGCCAAGCGCCCGGTTGATCGGCTGGTTGGCTTCAACAAGATGCCGGGGCTGGACGTCTACTACGCCGCCGACCCCTGTTTTGAAGACAAGGCGCAGACTCTGCGCAATCCGCTGTACCGCTTTTCCAGCCGTTATCGTCATTTTGCTGCGTATGAGAAGGCGGTGTTCTCGCCGGCGGTGAATACCCAGATTCTGATGATCTCCGAGGTGCAGCAACCGCTGTTCACCAAGCATTACAAAACCCCGCTGGACCGCTTTCATCTGCTGCCGCCGGGCATTGCACCGGATCGCCGGGCACCTGTTAACGCGGCTGAGATTCGCGCCGAGTTTCGTGCCGAGTTTGGGCTGGCGGACGATGAGTTGCTGCTGGTGCAGATCGGCTCGGGCTTTATCACTAAGGGGGTTGATCGCTCGATTCGTGCGGTAGCGGGCTTGCCGGCCGAGCTGCGCCAGCGCACCAAGCTGATGGTGATTGGCCAGGACGATCCGGGCAGCTTTCAACGGATTGCCCGCTCGCTGGCAGTGGATGATCGCGTGATCTTTATGAAGGGGCGCAGCGACGTGCCCCGGTTTCTGCTTGGCGCTGACCTGCTGATTCACCCCGCTTATAACGAAAATACCGGCACAGTGCTGCTCGAAGCGCTGGTGGCCGGACTACCGGTATTGGTGACGGATGTGTGTGGTTACGCCCACTACATCAGCGAGGCGGACTGCGGTCTGGTGGTTCCCACGCCGTTCAAGCAGAGCCAGCTTGATCAGATGCTGGCGGATATGCTGAACGACGGTGCGCTGCGCAAGGAGTGGCACCTCAATGCCCTGCGCTTTGCTGATCAGGCCGATCTTTACAGCCTGCCGGAGCGCGCTGCTGATGTGATTCTGGGGGAGAGTGCGTGAGTGACACCCTGATTTTGCGTGAACCTTTCCGTAGCCTGTGGGCTGATCGTGATGCATTTGCTGCGGTGGAAGCGCTGCAAGGTGAGGTGTTTCGCGAGCTGGAAGCGCGTCGCACACTGCGCACGGAAGTGTCAGGCAACGGCTATTTCGTCAAGATTCACCGGGGCGTCGGCTGGGGCGAGATTTTCAAGAACTGGTCCACGCTCAAACGCCCGGTGCTGGGCGCAGGCCAGGAGTGGCAAGCCATTCAGGCGCTGACCGCTGCCGGCATCAATACCATGACTGCGGTCGCCTTTGGTGAGCGCGGCAGCAACCCGGCAGCGCAGCACTCGTTCATCATCACCGAAGAATTGGCGCCGACCATCAGCCTGGAGGATTACAGCCGTGACTGGCTGGATAAACCGCCGGCGCCGACCAGCAAATGGGCGCTGATTCGCCGGGTCGCCGAGATGACGGCTGCCATGCACCGGGCGGGGGTCAATCACCGCGACTGCTATATCTGCCACTTTCTGCTGCACACCGACAAGCCGATGAGCGCGCACGACTTCAAGCTGTCGATCATTGATCTGCACCGGGCGCAAGTGCGTGCTCAGGTACCACGCCGCTGGCGCGACAAGGACCTTGCCGGTCTGTACTTTTCTGCGCTTGAAATTGGCCTGACCCGGCGCGACAAGCTGCGCTTTTTGAAAGCCTATTTTGCCTCCCCGCTGCGCGACACCTTGCGCCTGGAAGCGCCACTGCTGGCGTTGCTGGAGCGCAAGGCGCAGAAACTGCAGGCGCGTTTCGAGCGTAAGTACGCACCGGGGGGCGGTGAATGAAGCGTTGGACCCTGAACCCCGAGTATGCCACCGGGGAGAGCGGTCGGCTGTTTGCCGATCTGGACACGGTGTTTGGGCTGGAGGGCGAGCTGATCACCTATAGCCCAATCAGCAGTGTGCATAAGGTGTGGGCGGGTGATCGTCATTACTACGTCAAGCGCTACACCGGGAACGGCAAGGGGCTCAAGCAGTATCTGGGCCGCTGGCGAGTGCAGGCCGAGTGGGAGAACCTGTTGCGCTTCCACGCCTGGGGCATACCTTCAGTCCAGGTGGTCGCCTTCGGTCTGGAGCGTCGGTCAGGGCGCTTCGTTCGTGGCGCTCTGGTTACCGAGGACCTGCCTGCTACGCGAGACCTTGCAGACCTTGCCGCGCACGCGGATCTGCGTTTGCGTAAGCTTGACTGGGTAAGGCACGTTTCGCTTCAGGTCGCACGAGCGACGCGCATGATGCACGATCAGGGCTTCACTCATAACGACCTCAAATGGCGTAACCTGCTGGTGGATGACCAGGCGCTGGCTAATGTCTACCTGATCGACTGCCCCGCTGGCAGTTTCTGGTGGGGCCCCATGTTGCGTTATCGCATCATCAAGGACCTGGCCTGCCTGGACAAGCTGGCCAAGCATCACCTCAGTCGTGCTCGACGGCTGGCTTTCTACAAGATGTATCTGGGCAAAGCTCGCCTGGACAGCGAGGACCGCAAGCAGCTGCGTGCGATTCTCGCGTTTTTCGAGGGACGAGAATGACCCGCAAGCCCTTTATTGCTGTCAATGCTCATGAAGTACTGCAGCGCCATGGACTCGACTCAATGGACGCATTGTGGGCGCTGCAGCTCGAGGCTGTCGATGCGCCGAACACTGGCAGGGGAGGCTGGAGCAGCGTGCACCGGCTGGAGCTTGAAGACGCCAATGGCACGTTGCAGCCTTTCTACCTGAAACGTCAGGACAACCACTGTACTCGCACGCTGCACAAGCCGTTCGGAGAGCCGACCTTTGCGCGTGAGTTTCGTGCCATTCAGCAATATGCCCGAGCGGGTATACCGGCGCTGGAAGCCGCGTTTTTCGCCGAGCGGCGCGTTGAGGGGCGTGCGCAGGCGGTGCTGCTGACGCGTGCGCTGGACGACTATGCACCGCTGGATGAGTGGTTTGAACGCTGGTGGCAGTTGGCTGCGGCGGACATTCGTATGCTGATCCTGTCAGCCGCCGCGCTGGTGCGTGCGCTGCACAACGCTGATCGCATTCACAACTGCCTGTATCCCAAGCATGTGTTTTTGAAGTTGCACTCCGACGGCGCAGGTGCGCGCTTCATTGATCTGGAGAAAACCCGCCGCGCGCTTTTTGGTGAGCGTGACCGGGTTCGCGACCTGGAAACGCTGCACCGTCGCAGCGAAGTGCCTAGCCGCACCCAGCGATTGCGCTTTGTGTTGGCTTACCTGGGCAGGACGCGAGTGGACGCACAGGCCCGTGACCTGATTGCCCGCGTACTGCAGCGCAGTGCCGGCAAAGGGCCTCGCCCATGACGCTGTTGGCCGAGCTGCAGAACGCCGGCCGGGAGCCGCCGCTGCCCTGTCAGGTCGAGCTGCCGCAAGGACCTGCACAGGTACTGCGCTGGCTGCGCGTGCTACCTGGCAAACGGTTGGTGGCCGAGGTCGAGTGCGGCGGACAGCATCGCCTGCTGAAGTTGTACATCGCCTCGGGCGCTGAACGGCATTGCCAGCGCGAGGTGGACGGCTTGCAAGCACTGCAGGCGCAGAGCGTGGCCACGCCGACGCTGCTGGGGCACGGTCAGTTGGGTGGCGGAGGCTGCTACGTCCTGCTCGACTTTCTGGTCGAGGCGCAGAGTCTGCAGCAACGATGGGACGCCCTCGACAGTCGCGCCCCCGGTGATGCCGTCGCCATGGGCTTGCTTGCTCAGGCGCTGGCGCTGGTCGCGTCCATGCATCGGGCAGGTCTGGTTCAGACGGATCTTCATCTGGGTAACTTTTTGCTGCATGAGCAGCAGCTTTACGTCATCGATGGTGATGCCGTAGAGGCGTTGTCGTCGGGCCAGCCGCTGAGTGATGTGCAGGTCGAAGATAACCTGGCGATCCTGCTGGCGCAGCTGGACCCCGAGTGGGACGCGTTGGCCGAGCTGCTGCTGGTGGAGTATCTGCAGCACAACCCGGTAGCGCTTAACCCTGATCGCCTTGCGCGTCAGATGCGAAAGGTGCGTGAGCGCCGGCTTCAGGCCTATCTCGGCAAGACGCTTAGAGACTGTACCGCCTTTGCCGTGCGGCGCAGCTGGCGTCGTTTCTGCGCCGTGGTGCGCGCGGAGCTGGAGAGTATCGGCGCGCTGCTGGCTAACCCTGACGCGGCGTTGGCGGCGCAGCCTTTGCTCAAGGATGGCGGCAGCAGTACGGTTGGGCGTACGGCCGTTCAGGGGCGCGAGCTGGTTATCAAGCGCTACAATATCAAAGGCATTGGCCATTGGCTGAAGCGCTTCTGGCGCCCCTCCCGTGCGTGGCATTCCTGGTTGGCGGCGCATCGCCTGCAGTTTCTGGGTATTGCTACTCCAGCGCCGTTGGCCATGATCGAGCAGCGGTTTGGTCCTTTGCGGCACCGGGCCTGGTTGATTACTGAGTATTGCGCCGGGGTCGACCTGCTGCAGCAACTGGGTGAGGATGGACAGCAGCTGCCTGAGCCGGAGATAGAAAAGGCCTTGTTGGCGTTGTTTGAGCAACTGGTGCAGGCCCGCATCAGCCACGGCGACTTCAAGGCAACCAACCTGCTGTGGTTTGAGGGGCAGGTTTGGCTGATTGATCTGGACGCCATGCAGGCGCATGGCAATGAGCGCAGCTGGCAGCCGGCCTGGCAGCGTGATCGCCAGCGCTTTATTCGCAACTGGCCAGTGGGCAGCCCCTTGGCCTGCTGGCTGGATGAGCGCCTGCCGCACTGTTGATTTTCATTTTTCGTATTGAATAGAAGAGGACTACCGTGGGACTTACCGTATTGGGCCTTTCTGGCGCCCTGAGTCACGACCCCTCCGCCGCGCTTTATATTGACGGCAAGCTGATTGCGGCCGTTGAGGAAGAGCGTTTTGTACGCGATAAGCACGCCAAGAATCGCATGCCCTACGAGTCGGCCAAGTTTTGCCTGGAGCAGGCCGGTATCCAGCCAGCGGATGTCGACATCGTCTGTATTCCCTTCGCTCCAATCAGCCTGTTTAGCAGCAAGGCCCGCTGGCATTACGCCAAGCGTTACTGGTATGCGCCGGATCGTTCGCTGGACGCGATTCTGACCGGTAATCGTCGCTTCAAGCGCTACCGCAAGAAGATTCTCTGGTGCCTGGAGCAGCTCGGCTTCGACGCCAAGAAGGTCCGCCTGGAGCCGGTTGAGCACCACTTGGCGCACGCTTCGAGCGCCTACCACTGCTCGGGTTTCACCGAGAAGACGGCGATCCTGGGGATCGACGGCAAAGGCGAATACGCCACCACCTTCTTCGGCTGGGGGGAAAACGGCAAGATCCACAAGATCAAGGAATTCTACGATCCGGATTCGCTGGGTGGCCTGTACGGCGCGATCACCGAATACCTCGGCTTTGAGATGCTCGACGGCGAGTTCAAGGTCATGGGTATGGCACCCTACGGTGACGCCGCCAAGTACGACTTCTCCCGGCTGGCCAAGTTTGAAAATGGTGAGCTGATCATCAACACCGATTACGCCAACGTTATCGGCTTCCGTCGCTACAAGGAGAAGGGCAAGGGTTACTACTTCTCGCCCAAGCTGATCGAATGGCTGGGGCCCAAGCGTGAGGGTGACATCGCCGACGACCCCTATATTCACTACGCGGCAGCGATGCAGTCGCTGTTCGAGAAGCTGGCGCTGGAGATGATCGATTACTATCTCGGCGATATTCTCAAGGAAACCGGGCGCTTGGCCTTTGCCGGTGGCTGTGCGCTGAACGTCAAACTCAACCAGCGCATCATCGCGCGTCCGGACGTGAAGGAGCTGTTTGTTCAACCGGCCTCTGGCGATGCCGGCACGGCGGTAGGTGCGGCATCTTTCGTCTCGGTCAAGAACGGTGTGCCCGTCGAGAAGATGGAGCATGTCTATCTCGGCCCCTCCTACAGCAATGAAGACATCATTGCCGCCTGTGCGCGTCACCCGAACCAGCCGCAGTGGCAGAAGATCGACGACGTGCCCCAGGAAATCGCCAAGGTACTGGTTGAAGGTAACCCGGTTGCCTGGTTCCAGGGCCGCATGGAGTTCGGTCCGCGCGCCCTGGGTGGCCGTTCGATTATCGGCTGCCCGAGCGTTGCCGGCGTAGCCGACCGTATCAACGAGCAGATCAAGTTCCGCGAGCGCTGGCGTCCGTTCTGCCCGTCCATGCTCGATACCGTGGCGCCGCAGATGCTCAGCGTCGACCATCCGTCGCCGTTCATGACCTTTACCTTTGACGTCAAGGAAGGGTGGGCGGAGCGCGTGCCAGAGGTGGTGCATGAAGACGGCACCGCCCGCGCCCAGGTGCTCAAACGCGACTACAACCCGCGCTACTACGACCTGATGAAAGAACTGGAAGCCATGACGGGTAATGGTGTTGTGCTGAACACCTCGCTCAACCGTCGTGGCGAGCCGATGGTCTGTTCGCCCACCGACGCGCTGAACATGTTTTATGGCTCTGATCTGCAGTTCTTGATCATGGAAGATATTTTGGTGATGAAGGCTAAGGGCGGCGGGCACTGATCAATGGCAGCCGACGGCGTTGTCTACTTTTCCAAAATGTTTCAGGCGGTGCCGCATCTGGCTCAGGTAGCGCGTGCACTGCCCGGCACCTTCGTTTCCAGTCGTACTTCTACGCTCCGTGCCTTCCAGCGCCTGTATCCGGAATTGGAGGTAGCACGGTACTCCAAGCGATTCGGGTTTCTGGTGCGTGGCAACCGCCTGCTAAAGGACGCTGGAGCGATTGTTACCGGTTCGCCCTATGGCAGCTTCCTGAAGCCTTATGCGGCCAAGAAAGGCACCGTATTCCACGGGACCTACATGATGCTCAGCAAGGAGGCGTTGCTGCGTAACAGCCACTTTGACCTGCTGTGCGTCATTGGCCCGCGGATGAAGGGGATGCTCGAGCGCTTCCCCGAGGCCGATCGGCTGAATATTGTCGACACGGGGTTCCTGCCGTTCTGTGAGTATCCAGAGCGGTCGGCGCAACAGCGTGCTGCAGTATTGCAGCGCCTGGGCCTGGATCCGCAGCGACAGACAGTGCTCTACACGTCCAGTCGGCGAGGTTTCGGTTCCTGGCAGCGCGCAGCGGAGCAATTGGTAAACTCTGCTGCGCCGCATTTCAATTTGATCCTGCGTCCCCATCCGAGCCAGTCGCTGACCTCTCGTCGCGTCGACAGGGACAGCTTCAAACGGGTGCGCGCGCTGATTCAGGCGCGAGGCAATGCCTTTCTGGATTTGAGTGAGTGTGCGCTATCCGAAGTGCTGTCAGTCTCGGATCTGGTGGTCTCGGATGCCAACTCGCCCAGCGAGGAGGCGCTGTTCTATGATATTCCGCAACTGATGATAGAAACGCCGGAGTACTCGCGAGACGTCATACGCCAGATTGGCGAGCGTGAAGCCATGCATCCCGACGACCTGTCGCAGTTGCTGACCCTGTATGATTGCGGACCTAGTCTGTATATCGGTGATCAGACACCGGATTTTTCAACTGTACTGGACAGGGCCCTGTCCGATCAGACTGCCTATGCCGCCCAGCGGGAGCGTTATTTCTCCTGGGTGTTTGGCTCTCGTGATCGCATGGCCAACGAGCGGGTCGCTCGTGCCATCCAAACGCATCTGCTCTGAAGGGGATTCCCATGCTGACCAACAAGACCATTCTCATTACCGGCGGCACTGGCTCGTTCGGCAATACCTTTGTCCCCATGACGCTGGAGCGCTTCAATCCGAAGAAGATCATCATTTTCTCCCGTGACGAAATGAAACAGTGGGACATGGCCAAGAAGTACGAAGGCGATCCACGCCTGCGTTTCTTTATCGGCGATGTACGCGACAAGGACCGTCTATATCGCGCACTGGACGGCGTCGATTACGTGGTCCACGCTGCCGCAACCAAGATTGTGCCCACTGCTGAGTACAACCCCTTCGAGTGCGTGAAGACCAACATCAATGGCGCCATGAACCTGATCGACGCCTGTATCGACAAGGGCGTCAAGGGTGTCGTTGCCCTGTCCACCGACAAGGCCAGCTCGCCGATCAACCTGTACGGTGCAACCAAGCTCGCCTCTGACAAGATGTTCGTGGCGGGTAACTCCTACTCCGGTGAACATGGCACCCGTTTTTCTGTGGTGCGTTACGGCAATGTCATGGGCTCACGCGGCTCGGTTATTCCGTTCTTCATGTCGATCAAGGACAAAGGCGTATTGCCGATCACTGATGAGCGCATGACCCGCTTCATGATCTCCCTGGAAGAGGGTGTCGAGCTGGTGTGGCATGCCTTCGCAGATATGGAGGGTGGCGAAATTTACGTCAAGAAGATCCCTTCCATGAAAGTAACGGATCTGGCGCGCGTAGTTGCTCCCGATGCCCGGCAGGAGGTTATTGGTATTCGTCCCGGCGAGAAGCTGCATGAGCAGATGATCAGTGCCGAAGACGCCTATTACACCTATGAGTACCCCGAGCACTTCAAGATTCTGCCGACCATTCACGAGTGGGCTACCTGTGCCAAGCGGATCAAGGATGGCAAGAAGGTTCCCGAGGGCTTTGTCTACGCCAGTGACAACAACAGCGAGTGGATGAGCGACGCTCAGCTGCAGGAATGGATCGACGCAAACCGCGAAAAGATCGGGAGTATCTGATAGATGATCCCCTACGGACGTCAGGAGATCAGCGAGGAGGATATCGAGGCGGTGGTTGCCGTGCTGCGCTCGGATTTTCTGACGCAGGGCCCTATGGTGCCGCGATTTGAGCAGGCGCTTGCCAGCAAGGTAGGAGCAAGTCATGCCGTCGCGGTAAACAGTGCAACGTCGGCGCTGCATATCGCCTGTCTGGCGTTGGAGCTGGGGCAGGGGGACTGGCTATGGACCAGCCCTGTAACCTTCGTGGCATCGGCTAACTGCGCGCTGTATTGTGGCGCTCAAGTCGATTTTGTCGATATTGACCCGCGCACCTACAACCTCTGTCCGGTCGCGCTTGAGCGCAAGCTGGTAGAGGCCGAGAAGCAGGGGCGGTTGCCCAAGGTGGTGGTAGCGGTGCATCTGTGCGGCCAGCCCTGTGACATGCAGGCCATTGGCGCGCTGGCAAAACGCTTTGGCTTTGCCGTGATCGAGGATGCCTCACACGCCATCGGTGGGCGCTATCAGGGTGATTATGTAGGTAGCGGTCGCTTCAGCGACATCACTATTTTCAGTTTTCATCCGGTGAAGATCATTACCACCGCCGAAGGCGGCATGGCGGTCACCAACAATGCGACGCTGGCGGCGCGCATGGCGCTATACCGCAGCCACGGTATTACCCGTGATCCGGCGCTGATGGTCGGTGAGTCTGACGGCCCCTGGTATTACCAGCAGATCGAGCTGGGCTTCAACTATCGTATGACTGAGTTACAAGCGGCGCTGGGTGTCAGCCAGCTGGCCCGGCTGGATGACTTTGTTGCTCGTCGCCACGCGCTGGCTCGTCGCTATGATCAGTTGCTGGCGGAGCTGCCTGTCACCTGTCCGTGGCAACACGCCGACAGTTACTCCGGTCTACACCTCTACCCAGTTCGATTGCAGTTGGAGAAGATTGCCTTGAGCCACCGTGAGGTGTTCGAGCAATTGCGAGAGCGTGGCATCGGCGTGAATCTGCACTACATCCCGGTACACACTCAACCGTATTACGCGGCCATGGGGTTCTCTGCCGAGGATTTTCCGCAATCCATGGCGTATTACCGTGAAGCTATCAGCCTGCCGATGTACCACACGCTGAGTGAGGCGCAGCAGGACGAGGTGGTCGCTACCCTGGCTGAGATCTGCCATGGTTGAACTCGCCACCGACCGTCTGTACCTGCGTCCGTTGAGCGCGCAAGATGCTACCCAGACCTATGCGGACTGGATGAATGACCCGCAGGTCAATCAATACCTTGAGACCCGCCACAGTCCCCAGAGCGTTGAAAGCTGCCGCGCCTTTATCGAACACTGCAACGCCGACCCTGCAAGCCATTTGTTAGGTATCTTCCTGCGGCAGGGTGATCGGCATCTGGGCAACGTCAAGCTCGGTTTCATCAATAACCACTATCAGCGTGGTCAGATTAGCCTCTTTATCGGCGACAAGGCGTTCTGGGGCCAGGGCCTGTCCAGCGAGGTTGTGCGCCTGATTACGGCTTATGGTTTCGAGTCGTTAGGGCTGCACCGGCTTGAGGCTGGCTGCTACGAGGATAACCTGGCGTCGCTGCGCATATTTCTCAAGGCTGGCTATACGGTCGAGGGTTTCATGCGTGAACATGTGACCTTGAACGGTCGGCGTCTGGGCTGCTTCTGGCTCGGGAAATTGCACAATGAGCATGCGTGAAGTGACTGGAAAGCTGGCGCTGGGCACTGTTCAGTTTGGCCTGCCCTATGGCATCGCCAACCAGCAGGGTCAGGTGGGTGTCGACGAGGTGGGGCGGATTCTCGACCGTGCGCGTGAGTCTGGGGTGGATACCCTGGATACCGCAATCGCGTACGGTGAGAGCGAACGTGTACTGGGCGAGTTTGATCTGAGCGGCTTTAAGGTGGTGACCAAGCTGTCGGCCATCCCTGATGCCTGCGACGACGTGTCCGGCTGGGTGGAGCGCCAATTGGCTGAGTCGCTTGTTCGGCTCGGGCTGCAGCGCGTTGATGCGGTGTTGCTGCACCGTCCGGCGCAGCTGCTGGAGCCGCAGGGTGATGCTCTGTACGCTGCGCTGGCGGGGCTGCGCGAGCAGGGCCTGGCGGAGCGTATCGGGGCGTCGGTCTATGATGCCGAAGAGCTGGAGCGTCTGTGCCAGCGTTTTGCGCTGGATCTGGTGCAGGCACCCTACAACATTATTGATCACCGTCTTGATGAGTCCGGTTGGTTGCAGCGTTTGTCACGGCAGGGGACCGCACTGCATGTGCGTTCGGTGTTTCTGCAGGGGCTGCTGTTAATGAGCCGCGAGCAGCGTCCCGCCTATTTTGAGCACTGGCAGTCACTCTGGGACTGCTGGGACAGTTGGCTGGAAGAACACCAGCTGTCGCCGCTGCAAGCCACCCTGCGTTACGCGCTCAACCAGCCGCTAATCGAGCGTGTGGTGGTGGGTGTGGATAGCGCGCAGCAGTGGCAGCAGATACTTCAGGCGGCTGCAGGCGACTGCCCGCCGGTGCCCGCCGAGCTCGGCACTACCGACCCGGCATTGCTTAACCCCGCACTGTGGAAAACAGCATGAAAACCGTTGCAATCGTTCAGGCTCGCATGGGCTCGACCCGCTTGCCTGACAAGGTAATGAAGCCCATCGGCGGTGTACCCATGATTGAGGTACTGCTGACGCGCCTGGCGCGTGCCCGCGAGCTCGATCAGATTGTGGTGGCGACCTCGGTGGATGCGCGTAACGAGCCGCTGGCTGATTGTGTGCGCCAGCTCGGTTTTGTCTGTGTTCAGGGCGACGAACAAGATGTCATGGCGCGTTATCTGCAGGCTGCCAGAGCACATCAGGCCGACGTCATCGTGCGGATCACGGGTGATTGCCCGCTGGTTGATCCCGAATTGGTCGATCAAATGATCAGGGGCTACCGCGCTGCTGGTGTGGATTATTTCAGTAACGTCGCTCCGCCGAGCTATCCGGACGGGCTGGATATCGAAGTGTTCAGCTTGCGTGCGCTGGAGCAGGCCAGCGAGCAAACGGACGCGGCCTTCGATCACGAGCATGTCACACCTTACCTGCGTGAGTCAGGTCACTTCCGCGTAGGCGCAGAGCAGAACGAACAAGACCTGTCAGGCTGGCGCTGGACAGTGGATGAGCCGGCGGACCTAGAGGTGATTCGCCGCGTGTTTGCGCACTTTGCGCCGGACATTCACTTCAGCTGGCAGCAGGTCAAGGCATTGCAGGAGAACAGCCCGGCGCTGTTCACAGACAACCAAACGCTGATACGTAACGAGGGGGCTACTATGGGCACCGGTCAAAAGTTGTGGAAACGGGCCAAACAGGTCATTCCCGGCGGCAATATGCTGCTGTCCAAGCGCGCAGAGATGTTCCTGCCTGAGCAGTGGCCGGCTTATTTCAGCAAGGCCAAGGGGTGCACCGTCTGGGATATGGACGGCAAGGCCTACACCGATATGTGCATCATGGGCGTGGGCACCAATATTCTTGGCTACGGTCACCCTGAGGTCGACGATGCGGTGCGCGGCACCATCGACAACGGCAATATGTCGACGCTCAACTGTCCCGAGGAAGTCTGGCTGGCAGAAAAGCTGATCGAGCTGCACCCCTGGGCAGACATGGTGCGCTTTGCCCGCTCCGGCGGTGAAGCCAACGCGCTGGCCATTCGCATCGCCCGGGCTGCCACCGGCAAGGACAAGGTGGCGGTCTGCGGCTACCACGGTTGGCACGACTGGTATCTGTCAGCCAACCTGGGCGACGACGAGAACCTGGCTGGTCATCTGTTGCCGGGGCTCGAGCCCAAGGGTGTGCCGGGTAACCTCAGGGGCACCGTGTTCCCCTTCAACTACAACAACTACGCTGAGCTGGAGGCCTTGGTCAATCGCCACGATATTGGTGTGATCAAGATGGAAGTGGTGCGCAACATGGGGCCTGAGGATGACTTCCTGCACAAAGTGCGCAAGCTGGCCACTGATCGTGGCATCGTGCTGATCTTTGACGAGTGTACCTCCGGCTTCCGGCAGACCTTTGGCGGTCTGCACAAGATGTACGGCGTTGAGCCGGATATGGCCATGTTCGGCAAGGCGCTGGGTAACGGTTACGCCATCACCGCCACCATTGGACGGCGCGAGATTATGGAGGCAGCGCAAACAACCTTCATCAGCAGCACCTTCTGGACTGAGCGTGTCGGCCCGACTGCGGCGCTGAAGACCCTCGAAGTGATGGAGCGCGAGCGCTCTTGGGAGTACATCACCCAGACCGGCCTGTCGATCCGCGATGGTTGGCAGAAACTGGCGGATCGCCATGGAATCGAAATAGATCACTGGGGCCTCCCGGCGCTGACCGGTTTCTCGTTCCGCAGCCCTGACGTGCTGCAGTACAAGACGCTTGTCAGTCAGGAAATGTTGGCAAAGGGCTACCTCGCCAGCAATGCCGTCTACGTCTGCATGGAGCATAGTCAGGAGGTGATTGATGGCTACTTCGACGCGCTGGATCCGGTTTTTGCCCTGATCAGCGAGTGTGAGCAGGGCCGCGATGTCGGCGCGTTGCTCAAGGGGCCGGTGTGCCATGGTGGGTTCAAGCGACTGAACTGATGGGCCTGCAGATCTGTTTTCGTGCCGATGCCGCCCTGTGGATCGGTACGGGACACGTCATGCGCTGCCTGACCCTGGCCGATGCGCTCAGCGCCGCCGGGCATGACTGTCATTTCATCTGCCGCAGCCATCGCGGCCACCTGCTGGAGGTCATCCACGGACGCGGTTATACAACCACCGCCTTGCCTGCAGCTGTGCAGCAGGCTGAGCCGGTGGCCGGCTCGCATGCTCACTGGCTCGGTGTGAGTGTCGAGCAGGATGCGGCTGATACGGCTGCAGTCTTGCAGTCGGTGGGCTGTGACTGGTTGGTGGTCGATCATTACGCGCTGGATACGCAGTGGGAATCGCGTATGCGGGCATGCTGTCGTCACGTCCTGGTGATCGATGACCTGGCTGATCGCGCGCACGACTGCGACCTGTTGCTGGATCAGACCTATAGCAGGCGCCCCGAGGACTATCGTTCGCTGGTCCCGGCCGCTGCCCAGCTGCTTTGCGGCAGTGCCAACGCCCTGCTGCGTGCGGATTTTGCCGCGCAGCGTGAGGCGTCATTGACCAGGCGCGCCGCGCAGCCGTATCCGCTCAAGCACATCTTGGTCTCCATGGGGGGGGTAGATGCGGACAATGCCACTGCCCAGGTACTGCGTGGTCTGGCTGCGACGCCCGGCGCTGGCGCCTTGGCGGTGACGGTTATCATGGGCGGACAGGCCCCCTGGCTGACCGAGGTGCAGCAGTTGAGCCAGGCCTTGACGCTTGACGTGACGGTGCGCGTGGACGTGAGTGACATGGCGTCTGTGATGGCACAGGCTGACCTTGCCATTGGCGCCGCAGGCGCGACCGCGTGGGAGCGCTGCTGTCTAGGCCTGCCCACCTTGATGGCTGTGTTGGCGGATAACCAGCGACTGGTCGCCGAGGGGCTGCGTGCTGCTGGCGCGGTGCACTTATTGCCATCGGTGAACAGTCTGGCCAAGTCTCTGCCTGGGCTGCTTGGGGCGCTAATTGCCGACCCAGGGCAGCTTCAGCAGATGAGTCAGCGTGCTGCGGCGCTGGTTGATGGCGCTGGGGTGAGGCGTGTTCTGGATGCGATGGAGGCATTGGCATGACGGACAACGAGACGGATTGCCTGCGCCCGCTGGCCGAGCCTGATCTCGCTCTGGTGCGCAGTTGGCGTAACCATGAATCCGTGCGACGTTACATGTATACCCAGCACGAAATTGGCGAAAAGGAGCACCGAGACTGGTTCGCCCGTTGCGAGCTTGATCCGTTGCGGCACCTGCTGGTTTATGACGTTGACGATCAGCCTCGAGGTTTCGTGCATTTCACTGTGCAAGGTGCTGGACGGGTGGCTGACTGGGGATTCTATATCGCTCCGGAGGCGCCGCGCGGCACCGGCACGGGGTTGGGACGTCGTGCGCTGGAGTTCGCTTTCCAGCGTTTACAGTTACATAAGATTTGTGGTCAGGCGCTGGGTTTTAACCAGCGTTCAATCGATTTTCATCGCAAGATGGGCTTCTGCCAGGAGGGGGTGCTGCGAGATCAGCATTTCGATGGGCAGCAGTTTCATGATGTCATTTGCTTTGGCCTGCTCGATTCCGAGTGGCAGGTACGAGGCTGAAGGAGGCTTTCCATGTCTGGTACACCCAGTATCTCCATCGCAGGGCGACGCATTGCGCTCGACGCTGAGCCCTACATCATTGCCGAGCTGTCGGCCAATCATAATGGGAGTCTAGAGACGGCTCTGCAGATTATCGAGCAAGCCAAGCACGCCGGTGCCGATGCGATCAAGCTGCAGACCTATACCGCTGACACCATTACCCTGAACTGTGACGCCGAGGATTTTCAGATCCGTGGTGGGTTGTGGGATGGCCAGTCCCTGTATGAGCTTTACCAGCAGGCGCATATGCCCTGGGACTGGCACAAGCCGCTGTTCGAACACGCGCGCAAGCACGACATCACCATCTTCAGCTCTCCCTTCGACTTTACTGCGGTGGACTTGCTGGAGGATCTGAATGCGCCGGCTTACAAAATCGCCTCATTCGAGGCTATCGACTTGCCGCTGATCCGTTATGTCGCGGCAACGGGCAAGCCGATGATCATTTCCACCGGCATGGCAGATGGCGATGAGATTGCCGAGGCGGTGGAGGCTGCGCGCGAGGGGGGGTGTCGCGAGCTGGCCATTCTCCACTGCGTCAGTGGCTATCCGGCCCCCGCCGAAGACTACAATCTGCGCACATTGGCAGACATGCGTGAGCGCTTTGGCTTGGTGACTGGTTTGTCAGATCATACGCTGGACAACACCACGGCGATTGCCAGCGTGGTTCTGGGTGCATCGATTATTGAAAAGCACTTCACCCTGGACCGCAGTGGCGGCGGCCCTGACGACAGCTTCTCGCTGGAGCCGGCTGAGCTGCAGGCGTTGTGCCGAGACAGCAAGACCGCCTGGCGAGCCCTAGGGCAAGTGGATTACGGTCGAAAGTCCAGCGAGCAGGGCAATGCGCGCTTCCGGCGTTCGCTATACGTTACGCGCGATATGAAGGCTGGGGAGCTGTTCAGTGCCGATAACGTGCGCAGCGTGCGCCCGGGGTTCGGCCTGCCACCCAAAATGCTGGATCAGGTGATGGGTCGTCGCGCCAGTCGCGATATTGCTTTTGGTACTGCGCTAAGCCAGGAATTGCTGGACTGAACCCTGCAGACACCGCAGGTCTCAGTCCACGCGGGCGTCGTGTTGAGTGCGATTGGGGTAGATGTGATTGTCCTTGCGGGTGATGTAGGTGACATCATCCGGCACATCCTTGTTGATGAAGCTCATGGCGCCGATGCGCACGTTATTGCCGATGCGAATGCCGCTGCCGATGATGCAGCAGTGCGCACCGATATCAACGTTGTGTCCGAGCTCGATGGGTTTGTTATTGGCCTCCACCGAGCCGATGGTGGTGCACTGTCGCAAGTTGCAGTCACGCCCGATCCGAACGCCGGAATAAACTGTAATCGCAGTGGGGTGGCCCAGCCATAGCCCCTTGTCTATCTGGGCGCCCAGCATGATTTCGACGCCATATTTGCGCGCTAGCCCTTTGTTGATGCGCTTGGCCATTGAAAGCGTAGTGCGGCCAGGGCGACTGTGCAGGTATTGCGACAGTCGTAGCCAGAACAGACAGTTGTACGAGTTGTTTCGCGCGACCCGGCGCCGCAGTTTGCGCCAGGAAAACCGCTTGTCCTCACCCAGAATCTCGTAGTGCCAGAAAGCTTTCAGTTCGGCAAAGGTGGTCAGCATCACTCGCTCAGCTCCTTGAGGAAAACAGCGGAAACAGCGCCCGGGCGGACTTGTCGACCAACGCCCAGTCCTGTTCGTAGCGCAGCAAATGCCGATAGTTGCGGTTGCGCATGCTGCGTGACAGCGGTCGGCCCAGGCAGCGCAGGTCGGAGATGTCGATCAGCCCCAGCTGGCCATCGGGCGTCAGCACGATATTACCCAGATGCAGCGAGCGAAAGTAGACGCCTTTGTCGTGCAGGCTGGTAATGAATTCGGCCAGTTGTGCAAACAGCTCCAGTTGCTCCAGCGACTGCTCCGCGTTGAGCAGGCCGCGCAAGGTTTCGCCTGCCAACGGGTGATAGTGCACAACGCTGCGGTAGGGGTTGAGCAGTTTGTAGGTGGCGATGACCTGTGGGCAGGGAATGCCGAGCTTGCTCAAGGCTAAGGCGTTGTCGGCAAAACGCTGGGCCGGCGGAAAGAACACCGTCTTGGAGAACCAGCTTTTGCGGCGGAACAGTTTCAGCATGGTGCCGTCGGCCAGCAGCAGCACCTTCTCTCCGTGGTGGTCCTGTTCCAGAACGTTGGCGTCTGCGCGCCATTGTTGAAATTGTGTGTCGCTGAGGCGTTGCATCAAGGCAGTCCGGGGCAAAAGGCGCAGTTTATCCTACTTTGTGCTGCCGGGCTGTTGTGCCAAGCGCTTGTGTTAGACTTCAGCGCTACTGTCTCAGCTTTGAAGGCCCCATGACTGATACGCCCCAAGAGAGCTTTGCCCGCTCCAGCGTGCGCATTTACCTGCGTCTGCTGACCTATGTGAAACCCTATTGGAAAGCCTTTGCCATCAGCATTATCGGCTTTGCCATTTTCGCGTCGGCGCAGCCCGCCATGGCGTGGATGTTGAAGTACTTTGTCGATGGATTGCAGAGCGGCGAGAACGCCCTGTTCTTTGGCGTTCCGCTGATCTGGGGCTTTCCGGCCTTCATCATTGCCATTGCCTTCTATCAAGGTGTTGGCTCGTACCTGGGTAACTACTTTATTGCCAAGGTCTCGCTTGGCGTCGTGCACGACCTGCGTACCGCGCTATTCAATAACCTGCTCACCCTGCCCAATCGCTACTTTGATCTGCACAACTCGGGTCACTTGGTCTCGCGCATTACCTTCAATGTCACCATGGTCACTGGCGCGGCGACTGATGCGATCAAGGTCGTGTTCCGCGAGGGCATGACCGTGATCTTCCTGTTTGCCTACCTGCTGTGGATGAACTGGATGCTGACACTGGTGCTGATTGCGATTTTGCCGGTAATCGGTTTGATGGTGACCAGCGCGAGCAAGAAATTTCGCAAGCAAAGCAAGAAGATTCAGACCGCCATGGGCGATGTTACCCATGTCACCTCCGAGACCATTTCCGGCTTTCGGGTGGTGCGCAGTTTTGGCGGCGAGCGCTACGAGTCTGAACGCTTCCTCAAGGCCAGTACCGAAAACCGCGAGCGTGGCTTGAAGATGGTACGCACCGGCTCGGTATTCACGCCGTCATTGCAGCTGGTGACCTATAGCGCCATGGCGATCGTGATGTTCCTGGTGCTGTTTCTGCGCGGCGATGCGACCGCCGGTGACCTGGTCGCCTACATTACTGCCGCAGGCCTGTTGCCCAAGCCGATCCGTCAGTTGTCTGAGGTGAGTGCGAATATCCAGAAGGGCATTGCCGCTGCCGAGAGTGTGTTCGAGCAGTTGGATGAAGAGCCTGAGAACGATACCGGAACCCTGGAAAGCGCCCGGGTTGGCGGGCGCCTTGAGGTGAGCCACCTGACTTTCTGCTACCCCGGTACGAGCAAGCGCGTGCTTAATGATGTCAGTTTCAGCGTTGAGCCGGGGCAGATGGTTGCGCTGGTTGGCCGCTCCGGTAGTGGCAAGTCCACACTGGCTAACCTGATTCCTCGTTTCTATCAGCACGAACAGGGTGAGATTCTGCTCGATGGCACGCCGCTGCAGAATTTTACCCTGCGCAGCCTGCGCCAGCAGATTGCTCTGGTCAGCCAGAATGTCACCCTGTTCAACGACACCGTGGCCAACAACATTGCCTACGGTGATCTGGCCGATGCCCCGCGTGACGCTATCGTTGCGGCGGCTGAGGCGGCTTATGCCAAGGAATTTATCGATCTGCTGCCCGAAGGTTTCGACACGCTGGTTGGTGAAAACGGGGTGTTGTTGTCCGGTGGTCAGCGTCAGCGTCTGGCGATTGCTCGCGCGCTGCTCAAGGATGCACCGCTGCTGATTCTGGACGAGGCGACCTCGGCGCTGGATACCGAGTCCGAGCGGCATATCCAGGCGGCGCTGGATAGAGTGATGCAGGGCCGGACCACACTGGTGATTGCGCACCGTCTGTCCACCATCGAGAAGGCGGACGTGATCATGGTCATGGACCAGGGCCAGATTGTCGAGCGTGGCAGCCACAAGGAGCTGCTGGCGCTGAACGGCTATTACGCCAGACTGCACAGCATGCAGTTTGAGGAAGAGCAGACTCCACAGGCTTAATGCGCGGTGGCCGGGAGGCCGCCGCTACAGGTGATGAAGACAATGAAACTGAGCATGCCCCGATTCGACTCCGCCCCGGTGCTGGTGGTTGGCGACGTAATGCTGGACCGCTATTGGCATGGCCCGACCAACCGTATTTCGCCGGAAGCGCCGGTGCCTGTCGTCAAGGTTGACCAGATCGAGGATCGCCCAGGCGGTGCTGGCAACGTAGCGCTGAATATTGCGGCGCTGGGCGCACCGGCCTGGCTGGTCGGGGTAACCGGCAAGGACGAGGCGGCGCACAGCCTGCAGCAGCGCTTGAACGCAGCCGGTGTGTACTGTGACTTTCAGCAGCATGAAAGCCAGCCGACCATCACCAAGCTCCGGGTCATGAGCCGCCACCAGCAGTTGATCCGGCTGGATTTTGAAGAGCGCTTCGAGACCGATGCCGAGGCGTTGCTGGCTTCGGTTAGCGGACTGCTGGACAAGGTCAAGGTGATGATCCTGTCGGACTACGGCAAGGGGGCGCTGCTCAATCACCAGGCGTTGATTGCCTTGGCCCGTGAGCACGGCGTGCCGGTGCTGGCGGACCCCAAGGGCAGTGACTTTTCCATTTATCGCGGCGCCAGCCTGATTACGCCCAACCTGTCCGAGTTCGAGGCGGTGGTTGGCCGCTGTGACACCGAGCAGGCGCTGGTCGAGAAGGGCATGGCACTGATTGATGAACTGTCGCTGGATGCGTTGCTGGTGACCCGTAGCGAGCAGGGCATGACGCTGCTGCGCCGGGGCGAGGGCGCGCTGCACCTGCCGGCGCGCGCGCGCGAGGTGTTTGACGTGACGGGGGCGGGGGACACCGTTATCTCCACCCTGGCGGCGGCGCTGGCTGCCGGTGAAGCCCTGCCGCAGGCTGTGGCACTGGCCAATCTGGCGGCCAGCATCGTGGTTGGCAAGCTGGGTACGGCGGCCATCAGCGCGCCGGAGCTGCGCCGGGCGGTGCAGCAGGAGCAGGGCAGTGGCCGCGGTGTGCTGGGTGTTGAGCAGTTGCTGCAGGCGCTGGACGATGCCCGCGCCCATGGCGAGCGTATTGTCTTCACTAACGGCTGTTTCGACATCATCCATGCCGGACACGTTGGCTACCTGGAAGAGGCGCGTGCTCAGGGTGATCGCCTGATCGTTGCGATTAACGATGATGCGTCGGTCACCCGCCTGAAAGGCCCGGGCCGACCAATCAACAGCGTTGAGCGGCGCATGACGGTGCTGGCTGGATTGGGGGCTGTGGACTGGGTAATCAGCTTCAGCGAAGACACCCCCGAGCGACTGCTTGAACAGGTCAAACCGGATGTGCTGGTCAAGGGCGGCGACTACAGCGTCGACCAGGTGGTGGGTGGGTCGATCGTGCAGGCTTACGGTGGCGAGGTGAAGGTGCTCAACTTTGTTGAAAGCTGCTCAACCACCGCGATTGTCGAAAAAATCCGCGAGCGTGGCGATGACTGATCTCAGCTGCGCAGCGGGCAGTTGCTCGCTGCCACTAGCCAGCCCTGGCGCGGGGCGAAGGCTTCACTGAGCAACTGATCTTCCGTTGGCTGTGCAATCAGCTCGCCCTGCTGCAGGCAGAACAGCTCCCCTGTCGGCAGGCCGTCGCGGTACTCGGCGAGAAACAGCTCGGGGCGCTGGGTATCCAGACGCGCGATCAGCTCGCCGCTTTCCTCATCGAGAAACTCGTCAGCGTGCAGTAGCGACAGGCTGCGCAGGCTCTCCGGTAGCTGCAGGGTCATGCTGTAAATCAGCTGCAGCGAGCTGGTGGGCAGGTGCACGTAGGCGTGCGGACGCTCCAGCAGGTTGAGCTCGCGGCACAGCACCGGGCGCGCAGCGCCGCTGCGGGCACCCAGGGTAAAGTAGTGTTCGTCGTTCAGCGGCAGGCTGTCGGCGTAGGGGGTGGGCAGCCAGGTGTCCTGATAGCGGCCCTGCAGCCAGCCCGCTTCACTTTCTATCAGCAGCTCTTCGGCTATTTCCGTCATTACCGTGAGCAGCGGCACGCGCAGCTCATGGGCTGGCACGTAGCCCGACAACAGCTTGAGTACCCGGTCGCCACGGTCCGGGCGATCCTGGCGTACCAGCAGATGAAAGTCGCGACCTTGCCAGTGCAGGTGCAGGTCGACGGACACCCCCAAATTCGCCAGGGTTGCCTCAAAACAATGCGGATCATCCAGCTGCAATGGCTGCCGGCGCGCCTGCATCTGGGCAAAACTCAGTGGACTGCCGACCGGCTCGTAACGCAATACTTCAGGGCTGGCGGCCACCGAAATGGCCTGAGTCTTGAAAGCGACGGGGTTCTTGCGGGCGACAATCTGGGTCATGCCTTACTCCATCTGCGTGAGTACCGATACAGCAGCCTCGACGTTCTGCGCCAGGTGCACGGGGTTGATGGTGCCGATGATGGCGCTGGTGACGCCCGGGTGGCCGAGTACCAGCGCAAGGCCGGCGCGTACCGGGTCTTCGCCATCCAGGCAGAGATGCCCGCTGGCCAACGCCTTTTTGATCAGAATGCCCTTGTTGTGTTGCAGCGCGAAGTCCAGCACCGGCCGTTCCGCCTGCTCGCGCAGGTTGTAGGTGACCATGGCGCAGTCGCCCTGCTGCAGGGCGCGCAAACCGCCGTCGACGGTCTTGCCGGAAAATCCGTAGGCCAGAATCAGGCCTTCCTGCTTGAGCTGGGCCAGGGTCGGGTAGACCTCCTGGTGGAGCACCTCAAGGTCGTTGCCATCCGAATGCACCAGCACCAGCTCGATCCGGTCGGTGCCCAGGCGTTGCAGGGAACGCTCGACCGATTGGCGTGTGTGTTTGGCTGAAAAGTCGAAGTGCGACTGCCCGTCGGTAAACTCCTCGCCCACCTTGCTGCAGATGATCCACTGATCACGTTGGCCCCTGAGCAGCGGCCCCAGGCGCTGCTCGCTGGTGCCGTAGGCTGGCGCGGTGTCGAGCAGATTGATGCCCAGCTCGCGAGCCTGGGCCAGCAGGTTGCGCACGGCGGCGTCGTCCGGCAGCTCGAAACCACTGGGGTATTTGACGCCCTGGTTGCGGCCGATCTTGACCGTGCCCAGCCCCAGCGGGGAGAGCTTCAGGCCGGTGCTGCCCAGCGAGCGGTAGTAGGGGCGCAGATCAGTCATCGAAAACACATATCCCAGATTGGTTCGGCGACACGCGGGCGCGGCAGGTCGCTTGGCAGAGGCGCATGCGGCTGTGGCTTGATTTGCTGGCGCTCCAGCTCCTCGAATATCTGGTCGCTGAGGTTGGGGGCCAGGGCCAGCTTGGTCGGCCAACTGATCAGCGCGTTGCCCTTGGCCTGAACGTAGGCATTGTCCGGGCGTACCAGGCCACTTTGCGCCGGTTCTGCGCGGTTCACCGGCAGAGTAGTCCACTGGCAGTTATCCAGATTGATCCAGGGCAAGAGTTCGGTGAGTTCGCGCTTGGCTGCGTCAATCAGCGCATCGGCCGTCTGGTTGACGCCCTGTTCGGCCAACTCGCCGCCGAGATACCAGCACCATTGACCGTCTTCACAAGGGTGGGTAGTGACGGTCAGCCGCGGCTTGGGACTGGCGCCCAGGCAGTGCGCAAACAGTGGTGGCAAGTCCGGCCCCTTGACCAGCACCATCTGCAACGGACGGCGTTGCATTGCCGGCTCGCTTTCGCCCCATTCCTGCATGAGCGCGTCGGTGCCTTCACCGGCGGTCAGAACGTAGCGCTGGGCACGGATGGTGGCGCCATGAAGCTGCACTCCGCTGATGCTGCCATCGTCGGCGCGCAGCACGTGCGGGCTGCTGTCGGCGATCAGGCCGTCACCGCTCAGCTCGGCGAGGCGAGTGATGGCGGAGGGTACGTCCAATACCAGTTCGCCGAGCTGATAGACCTTGCCGCGAAAGGCCGGGTCATTGAAGACCTTGGGCAGCGCTTTGCCCTTCACTTGCTCGACGCGCCCGCGCAGGGCCTTGCTGGCAAAGAAACCGGCGAGGTTGCTGATCAGGCTACCGGGTGACCACAGATAGTGATGCTCGGAGAGCACGCGTACGCCGCGCAGATCCAGCTCACCGTCGCCCGCCAGGCAGCTGCGCCAGCGCTCGGGCATGCCGGCGATGGCCTCAGTAGCGGCATTGAGCTTGCCGCCCAGGGCGTACTTGATACCGCCGTGAATAATCCCCTGGGACTTGACGCTTTGGCCGCCGCCAAGGGCGCCGCGCTCCACCAGCAGGCTCTGGTATCCCGCCTGGCGCAGCCGTGCATTGAGCCAGAGGCCGGCAATGCCGCCGCCGATGATGCAGATGTCGGTGTCGAGGGTTGTGCTCATGGGCTCCCGCTGAACGTTTGATAAAGGCCGTCTAGTATAGTCATTGGCGGCGGGCTGGGTCACACTTGCGACAGTTGCAATCCATTGCCGCCCGGCTTTTGATCTCAGGAGATGACATGGCGCGCCGCCTTTATACCTTGCTGTTCTGCCTGTGCATGCCACTGGTGCTGCTGCGCCTGCTGTATCGCGCCATCAAGGCGCCGGCCTACGCCCGCCGTTGGTCCGAGCGCTTCGCGCTGGGCGGTGATGTACGCGCTGGCGGTATCTGGGTGCACGCGGTGTCGGTAGGCGAGAGCATTGCCGCAGCCCCGATGGTGCGCGAGCTGCTCAAGCGTTACCCCGAGTTGCCGATCACCATCACCTGCATGACGCCGACCGGCTCGGAGCAGATCCGCAAGCTGTTTGGCGGTCAGGTCGGGCATGCCTATCTGCCCTATGACTTGCCCTGGCTGCAGCGTCGGTTGCTGCGCCGCCTCAAGCCGCGCGTCGGCATCATCATGGAAACCGAGCTCTGGCCCAACCTGGTGGCCGAGGCCGCGCGTGCCAAGGTGCCTCTGGTACTGGCCAATGCGCGCTTGTCCGAGCGTTCGGCGCGCGGCTATCAGCGCGTGTCTGCACTGGTGCGCCCGATGTTTGCGGCGCTGGACTGGGTTGCGGTGCAAAGCCAGGCCGAGGCGCTGCGCTTTATCACGCTGGGCGTGGCGCGGGAGCAACTGCAGGTCACCGGCAGTATCAAGTTCGACTTTCGCGCAGACCCGACGTTGTTGCAGCAGGCGGCTGATCTGCGCGCGCGCTGGGGCGAGCGCCCGGTGTGGATCGCTGCCAGCACCCATGCTGGAGAAGACGAGCAGGTACTGCGGGCTCATCAGACCGTGCTGCAGGCGTTGCCGGATGCGCTGCTGATTCTGGTGCCCCGTCATCCGGAGCGCTTTGATGCGGTGGCGCGGCAGGTGCAGGACGCCGGGCTTGCCGCAGTGCGTCGCAGCAGCGGCCAGCTGCCGGCGGCGGATCAGCAGGTGCTGGTGGGCGATACCATGGGCGAACTGGTGATGCTCTATGCCTGTGCTGATGTGGCGTTTGTCGGTGGCTCGCTGGTGCCCAACGGTGGTCACAATTATCTGGAGCCTGCCGCCCTGGGGCTGCCGGTGCTGTCGGGGCCGCACCGCTTTAACTTTACTGAAATCAGTGAGTTGCTGGAGGGGGCGGGCGCGTTGCAGGTGGTGAGCGATGAGCAGGCGCTGGCGAGCGCGGTGCAGGCGTTGCTGGAGGATGCGTCGGCCAGGGAGCGTGCCGGCGCCGCTGGCCGTGCGGTGGTGCAGGATAATCAGGGCGCGCTGGAGCGCCTGCTCGCCGGCATTGCCCGGCTACTCGGCTGATTGCCCCTGCCACAGACAACAACGGCGCCTGTGGGCGCCGTTGTTGCTAGCTTAGAACGTGGTGCTGTCCGGATCGCTCGGCGGCAGCGGCGTGGGGCGGTTGCCCATCGACATCTGCTCCATCTCCTCCTGGGTTGCCTGCGGGATGAAGTCCTCGTCCGGGTCATAGTTCGGGTTGAGCCACTGGGAGAGGTCCTGCAGGTCCTGCGGGCTAAGGGTGCCGGCGGCCAGTTTCAGGTTCAGGTTGTTGATGATGTAGTTGTAGCGCACGGTGTTGTAGTCACGCACGGTGCGGAACAGGTTGCGCTGGGCGTCCAGCACGTCAACCACGTTGCGGGTACCTACCTCGTAGCCGGTTTGGGTGGCGTCCAGCGCCGCCTTGGCGGAGACAATAGCCTGGCGGCGAGCTGACACTTCTTCAACGCTGGAGGTCACTGTGCGGTAGAGGTTGCGGGTGTTTTCTACCACGCGGCGGCGTTGCGCCTCGCTGGATTGTTCTGCCTGGGTCAGGCGGTAGGTGGACTCGCGCACCTGGGAGGTGGTCAGGCCGCCGGTGAACAGCGGCATGCTCAGCTCCACACCAAAGCTGGTCAGCTCGGTGTCGGCGCTGGACTGGCCGGCAGTCGGGATCGAGGCCCCGCCGTTGTTGTTGCTGTAACGCACAAAGGCGTCAACCACCGGCGCGTAGCCGGCCTTGCTGCTGCGCAGGCTGTCTTCGGCGCCTTCAATGGCGTAGCGACTGGCTTGCAGGGTCAGGTTTTGCGCGGCGGCGGTTTCAACCCACTCCTGCATACTGGCCGGGGTCGGCGGCAGCACGGGCAGCTCGTGGCTGATGCCGTACAGGCTGTCGTAGCTCTGGTTGGTCAGCCGGGTCAGCGCCTGGTAGCTGACATCCAGGTTGGTTTCGGCGGTCAGGCGGGCGGCGCGGGCGCTGTCATAGCCGGCGCGGGCTTCGAGCACGTCGGTGCGGGCCGACAGGCCAACGTCAAAGCGTTCCTGGGCTTGCTCCAGCTGGCGCTCAAAGGCCTTTTCCTCGGCCTTGGCGGTAGCCAGGTTGTCGGACGCCTGCAGCACGTTGAAGTAGGCCTGGGAGACTTCCAGGATCAGGTTCTGCTGCGTCGCCGAGAATTCCAGTTGGGCCTGCTGGGTGGTCGCCTTGGCGGCCTGGTAGGTGAACCAGCGATCGGCGCGGAATAGGGGCTGGGTCAGGCTGGCCTGGTAATAATGTGTGGAATACTCGTCACCGCCCACGTTGTCGATCTCGAGATCCTCGCGTGCAGCGCCGGCGCCAATGCCCAGGTTGGGCAGCAGTTGCGAGCGTGCCTGTGGCAGCGCTTCCTGACGTGCCAAGGCGTCTGCCTCGGCGGCGGCCAGATCGGCGCTGTTCAGCACCGCCTGGCGGTAAATGGTCATCAGATCGGTGTTGGCTGCAACCTGGGTAGAGGCGCCGGCCAGTAGCAGGGCAACGTAAAGAGGGCGGAGCATGCAGAGGTCCTTCGCATGGGGGCAAGTCAGGCAAGGCTAAAAGGCTCTGAACGCCGGGTCAAGCGGCCTGGTATCAACAATCGGGAACAAACTGTTGTGGCGACTTTTGCTGACATTTTCGCGGATTTTGTCAGCCAGCTTTCGCCCAGAAAAACCATTGCGGCAAAGCCCCTCTACTGCGGGCTTGAGACTACGGCGACAGGGCTCTAGACTGTGCGGACATCTTGACGGGGTGCTGCTTGCAAAGCGGCTGAGATGATACCCGTTGAACCTGAACCGGCTAGCACCGGCGTAGGAATCGAGATAGACGGCAAGCGCGAGTCCGCAAGGGCTGGCGTGGCCGTGGCTTTTCGGTTCCCTGCGCATCTCAACGCAGTGGAGCATAACAATGAACAGCAAGTTGCCTGATACCGCCATCGCCACCTCGGGTGCCGACAGCGCCGCCACCCAACCCTTCCCCAATTCTCGCAAGGTCTATGTGACCGGCTCGCGCCCGGACATCCGTGTGCCCATGCGCGAGATCAGCCTGGTGGATACGCCGACCGACTTTGGCGGCGAATCCAACGCGCCGGTGCTGGTTTACGACACCTCTGGCCCCTACACCGATCCGCAGGCCAATATCGATCTGCGTGCCGGCCTTGCCGATGTGCGCGGCGTCTGGATTGACGAGCGCGGCGATACCGAGGTGCTGCCGGGGCTGACCTCCGAGTTTGGCGCCTCGCGCCTGGCTGACAGCTCTCTTGATCACATGCGTTTTGCCCACGTGCGCACGCCGCGCCGTGCCAAGGCCGGCTGCAATGTGTCGCAGATGCATTACGCCCGTCGCGGCATCATCACGCCCGAGATGGAGTACGTCGCGATTCGCGAGAACATGAAGCTGCAGGAGGCGCGCGAGGCCGGGTTGCTCAAGGAGCAGCACGCCGGCCACAGCTTTGGCGCGAATATCCCCAAGGAAATCACCGCCGAGTTCGTGCGCGAAGAGATCGCCCGCGGCCGGGCGATCATCCCTGCCAACATCAACCATCCGGAGCTGGAGCCGATGATTATCGGCCGCAACTTCCTGGTGAAGATCAACGGCAACATTGGCAACTCGGCGCTGGGTTCTTCGATTGAAGAAGAAGTCGAGAAGATGACCTGGGGGATTCGCTGGGGCTCGGACACGGTGATGGACCTGTCGACCGGCAAGAACATCCACGAAACCCGCGAATGGATCATCCGCAACTCGCCGGTGCCGATCGGTACCGTGCCGATCTATCAGGCGCTGGAGAAGGTGGGTGGCGTTGCGGAGGATCTGACCTGGGAGATCTTCCGCGACACCCTGATCGAACAGGCAGAGCAGGGTGTGGATTACTTCACCATCCATGCGGGCGTGTTGCTGCGCTATGTGCCGATGACGGCCAAGCGGGTCACCGGCATCGTATCGCGCGGCGGCTCGATCATGGCCAAGTGGTGTCTGGCACACCACCAGGAGAACTTCCTGTATACCCATTTCGAGGATATCTGCGAAATCATGAAGGCCTACGACGTCAGCTTCTCGCTGGGTGATGGCCTGCGTCCCGGCTCCATTGCCGACGCCAACGACGAAGCCCAGTTCGGTGAACTGGAAACCCTGGGCGAGCTGACCAAGCTGGCCTGGAAACACGACGTACAGGTGATGATCGAAGGGCCGGGCCATGTGCCCATGCAGCTGATCAAGGAAAACATGGACAAGCAGCTGGAGTGCTGCGACGAAGCCCCCTTCTATACCCTTGGCCCGCTAACCACGGATATCGCGCCGGGTTATGACCACATCACCAGTGGTATCGGTGCGGCCATGATCGGCTGGTTCGGCTGCGCCATGCTCTGCTATGTGACGCCCAAGGAACACTTGGGACTGCCGAACCGGGATGATGTCAAAACCGGCATCATTACCTACAAGATCGCGGCCCACGCGGCTGACCTGGCCAAGGGGCACCCGGGGGCGCAGATCCGTGATAACGCACTAAGCAAGGCGCGTTTCGAATTCCGCTGGGAAGACCAGTTCAACCTGGGCCTGGACCCGGACACAGCGCGCGCCTATCACGATGAAACGCTGCCGAAGGAGTCGGCCAAGGTAGCGCACTTCTGCTCGATGTGCGGTCCCAAGTTCTGCTCGATGAAAATCACCCAGGAGGTCCGCGAGTACGCTGCCCAGCAGCGCATCGATGCGGTCGATCTGGCGGTAGAAGAGGGCATGAAGGCTAAGTCCGAAGAGTTTCGTACCACCGGCTCTCAGCTCTACCACAAGCTCTAATCGCGTTCCCGCGCGTCTTGCGGTGCAGGGTCTGGCACGTCCGGACCCTTGCCGTCTGCCGGTCAGATATGCGAGCTTAAGCGACTGACTCTTATTCGCTGTGCCCCACGCCAATGGGGCATGGCGGATTTATGCTTTGCTTGCAGCCTGCAGGGGCCAGATGCCTTGTGCTCTGCAGCTGACTGATCCGGGGAGTGTGCTTTTGTCCTTTACGCGCGACGATGTGGACATCATCAGTCGAGAAACCGGCTTCAAGGGGTTCTATCGCCTCGACGTCCTCAATTTGCGTCACCGGCTGTTCAACGGCGGCTGGGGGCCCGTGCTGCGCCGCGAGCTGTTCGTGCGCCATGACGCGGTGTGTGTCCTGCCTTATGACCCCTGGCTGGATCAGGTGGTGCTGATCGAGCAGGTGCGCATCGGTGCTCTGGAGAAAAGCGACAACCCCTGGATGCTGGAGCTGGTCGCCGGGCTGATCGATACCGATGAATCCCCGGAGGAGGTAGCCCACCGTGAGGCGGACGAAGAGGCTGGCCTGACCCTGCGCTCGCTGCACCCCATTACCCGCTACTACCCGTCACCTGGTGGCAGCGACGAGTTTGTGCATCTGTATTGTGCGCTGGTCGACAGCCGTGGTGTCGGCGGTATTCACGGTCTGGCCGAGGAAGGCGAGGATATCCGCGTAAGTCTGTGGCCGCGAGAGCAGGCTCTGCACGCGCTGCACAGCGGCCGGATTGATAACGCCGCCAGCATCATTGCCCTGCAGTGGTTGCAACTGAACGTTGATCAGCTGCGCGCGGGTGCCGGAGACGCGCCGTGAGCGCCCTGCGCAAGCCACGTTACCGGGTCGACCTGATCGGCCTGCAGGCTGTCTGCGAGAGTAATTACTGGCGTCTGCTCAAGCTGATGCCGCGCCTGCACGAGGAAGATGAACGGCGCATCGAGATTGATGCCGGCGACGGTGAAGAGCAGGCGCTGGTCATTCGTGTACTGGAGCGTTGTCCCTATACCTCGACGCTGCAGCTGGCCCATGAGCGGCGCCAGAGCTGGGTGACGCCACCCAGCATGGAAGTGCGCATGTATCACGATGCCGGGCTGGCCGAAGTGGTGGCCGCCTATAACAGTCGGCGGTTTCGCGGCGTCTATCCGTACCCTAACGAGCAGATGCTGCAGCCGGACGAAAAATATCAGCTCAACCAGTTCCTGGGGGAGTGGCTTGGTTACTGCCAGCGTCATGGACAGAGCGCACAGCCGTTGTTCTTTGCTGGTCAGGGTCTGTGACCCAATCGCTGGAATCGCGGCGCGGCAGGGGCCAAGATAATCGCCGAGAGCGCGGACAAGGAGTGGGAGCAGGATGTCGTTAGGATCGGACTTCATCTGCGTTGTGCAGTTGACCGACAGTCATCTGTTTGCCGATGCAGAAGGTGATCTGCTGGGCTTGCAGACGCAGGCCAGTCTGGATGCCGTGGTGGACATGGTGCTGGAGCAGATTTCACGCATGGATCTGGTGCTGGCCACTGGCGATATCACTCAGGATGGCAGCGAGGCGGCGTATCGCCGCTTCATTGCCTCCAGCCTGCGTTTGCCGGCACCCTGTTACTGGATTCCCGGCAATCATGATGACGCCGAGCTGATGGCCCGGCTGGGCAAACCGCTGGGCCTGACCCGTGACTGGGTGGATATCGGCAACTGGCGGATCGTGCTGCTCGACTCAAGCATTTTGGGCGCGGTGCCGGGGCATCTGTCGGCGACCACCCTGAGCAGCCTGGACGACGCTTTGGCAACGGCTGGCGACCGCCATGTACTGGTGTGCCTGCATCACCAGCCCGTGAGCATCGGCAGCGACTGGATGGAGCCTATCGGCCTGCTCAATGCCGCGGACCTGCTGACCCGTCTTGAGCCGGATTCGCGGGTCAAGGCCGTGCTCTGGGGGCACATTCACCAGCATTTCGACCAACGGTTAGGACATCTGCGCCTGCTGGCAACGCCCTCGACCTGTGTGCAGTTTGCGCCCAGCAGTGACGACTTTGCGACCGACACCCAGGCTCCGGGGTATCGCTGGCTGCGGCTGTACGACGACGGGCGCATCGAAACGGCTGTGTCCCGCCTGCCTGCCGGCCAGTTTCTGCCCGATCCGGAAGCGGTTGGTTATTGAGTTCTCGCCGTGCAGACGGTGGCAGGCAAGCGGCCTGCCGGATACTATGTGACCCCATGTCTGTCTTTACTGCCGGTTGCCGCGCCTGCTGCGCATCCGCTGCCTGCATGTTGAAAAGATTCAAGAAGGAAACCTGCCTCCACCATGTCTCAATCGACCTATAACGCCGATGCGCTGGAAGTCCTCAGCGGTCTGGACCCGGTGCGCCGTCGTCCGGGCATGTACACCGACACGACCCGTCCCAACCACCTGGCCCAGGAGGTCATAGACAACAGCGTCGACGAGGCTCTGGCCGGTCACGCGCGCACCATCAGCGTGGTCCTGCACCAGGACAATGCCCTGGAGGTCAGTGATGACGGGCGCGGCATGCCCGTGGATATTCACCCGGAGGAGGGCGTTTCCGGGGTCGAACTGATCCTTACGCGGCTGCATGCCGGCGGCAAGTTCTCCAACAAGAACTACCAGTTCTCCGGCGGTCTGCACGGGGTGGGTATTTCGGTGGTCAACGCGCTGTCCCACAAGGTGGAAGTGCGGGTCAAGCGCGATGGGCAGGAATACGCCATGGCTTTTGCCAACGGCGACAAGGTGCGCGAACTGGAAGTCATTGGCACGGTCGGCAAGCGCAATACCGGCACGACCGTTACGTTCTGGCCAGACGCCAAGTATTTCGACTCGGCCAAGTTCAGTATCACCCGGCTGAAGCATCTGCTCAAAGCCAAGGCGGTGCTCTGCCCTGGGCTCAAGGTGGACTTCGATGATCGCCAGTCCGGCGAGAAGATCAGCTGGTGTTATGAAGATGGTCTGCGTGATTACCTGGTCGACGCTTGCGCCGAATGGCCGAAGCTGCCGGAGGAACCCTTCTCCGGGGCCTTTGCCGCCAAGCAGGAGGCGGTCGACTGGGCGGTGTTCTGGCTGCCCGAAGGCGGCGAGCTGGTGCAGGAAAGCTACGTCAACCTGATCCCGACCGCCCAGGGCGGCACCCACGTTAATGGCTTGCGCGCGGGGCTGCTCGAAGCCATTCGCGAGTTCTGCGAGTTTCGTAATCTGCTGCCGCGCGGCCTCAAGTTGGCGCCAGAGGATATCTGGGAGCGCGTCAGTTATGTGCTGTCGCTGAAAATGGCGGAGGCCCAGTTCTCCGGTCAAACCAAGGAGCGGCTGTCCTCCCGCGAGTCCGCGGCCTTTGTTTCCGGCGTGGTCAAGGATGCCTTCAGCCTGTGGCTGAACCAGCACGCCGATATCGGTCAGCAGATTGCTGAAATGGCGATCAGTCATGCCGGCCGCCGTCTCAAGGCCGGCAAGAAGATCGAGCGCAAGCGGATCACTCAGGGCCCGGCGTTGCCGGGCAAGCTGGCCGATTGCGTAGGGCAGGACAGCTCCCGCTCTGAACTCTTTCTGGTTGAGGGGGACTCGGCCGGCGGCAGCGCCAAGCAGGCTCGCGACAAGGAGTTTCAGGCGATCATGCCGCTGCGCGGCAAGATCCTGAATACCTGGGAGGTTGAGTCCAGCGAAGTGCTGGGATCGCAGGAAGTACACGATATTGCGGTTGCCATCGGGGTGGACCCGGGTGCCGCGAGCCTGGAGCAGCTGCGTTACGGCAAAATCTGCATCCTGGCCGATGCCGACTCCGACGGCCTGCACATTGCCACCTTGCTATGCGCGCTCTTTGTCCGTCACTTCCGTCCCTTGGTTGAGGCCGGGCATGTGTTTGTTGCCATGCCGCCGCTGTACCGGGTGGATATCGGCAAGGACGTGTATTACGCCCTGGACGATGCCGAGAAACAGGGCATTCTTGATCGCATCGAGGCCGAGGGTAAGCGTGGCAAGATTCAGGTGACGCGCTTCAAGGGTCTGGGTGAAATGAACCCGTTGCAGTTACGCGAAACGACTATGGCGCCAGATACGCGGCGACTGGTGCAGCTGACCGTGGACGAGACACAGGATACCGAGCAGCTAATGGACATGCTGCTGGCCAAGAAACGTTCCTCTGACCGCAAGGCCTGGCTGGAAAGCAAGGGTGATCTGGCCGAGGTGCTGCTCTGATGCGTCATGCTGGTCTGCGCCTGCTGGGCGCCTGTGTGCTGCTGCTGAGCGGGTTTGCCAATGCTTTTGAACGAGCGCCCGAGTTGCAGCTGGAAGCCGCCCTGCCGGTAGACGGCATGCCGCGTGGCAACCTGTCTGCTTTGCAGCACTGTAATGGGCAGTTGCTGACGCTGTCTGACCGTGAGGACACCAGCCTGTTTGTGTTGCAGCGTGGCGAGCATGCCTATCAGGCGAGCGTAGAGAGCTTCACACTGCCGGCCGACTCGCCCTCGATGTTGCCAGTCAAGTTGCTGGCCGGTGCCTGGTTGCGCGGATTGAGCGGCCAGGCGCTGGATTTTGAAGGACTGGCCTGCGATGGCGAAGGCAACCGTTATCTGGTCAGCGAAAGTCAGCTGGGTGTCCTGCGTCTGCCGCCACCCGCTGAGACGTCGGTGCAGGGTAGCTGGCTGGATCTGGATCCGGCGGTCTACACCGAAGGGGAAGCCCGTGGTCTGTGGCAACAGGTCAACGCACTGGCCGAAGGGGTGGCGATTGATGCCCAGGCCGACACGCTGTGGCTGGCGGCCGAACGGCAGGGCAGGGGGCTGGTCAAGTTGCAGCGTCAGGGCGACCGCTGGGTCTGTCCTTTGGCTGGGTGTGTCCTGCTGGCTGAGCGCCGCTTCCTGCCGACCGAGCCTTTCGGTCCCGGTATTCTCAACCGTGAAGTCATGCCGGTCGACTTTTCCGATCTGGTGTTCTGGGAGGGATGGCTGTGGACCCTGGAGCGCAATGCGCATCAGGTGTGCCGGCGTAACGCACTTTCCGGCAAGCGCGAACGCTGCTGGTCCTTTGCCCAGTCGGTACTGGTTGAGCCCTATTTCTATCCGGACGCCCCGTTCGGCCTGGCAGAAGCCCTGCTGATCAGCGACGAGGGAATTGTCATCGGTCTGGACAACAACAACCGGCTGCGCCCGGATGGCGACGCGCGGCCCTGGTTGTTTCACTTTGCGCTGCCGGCGGACTGGCAGGAGGACGTGACGCCGTGAACGAATCTACGCCTCCCTCCCAGCGCAAGCTGGGCACCGGCATGATGATTCTGGCGTGGATTGCCGGCCTGTTGCTGGCTGCCTTCTGGTTCAGTGGTGTGGAGGAGCGTCAGCGCAATCCCAACCAAAACCCCGAGTCCAGTCGCCTGGACAGTGCGGTCGAGGTGCGCCTTGAGGCCAACCGCCAGGGGCACTATCTGGTCAACGGGCGCATCAACAGCAGCGCCGTTACCCTGCTAGTGGATACCGGGGCGAGTTTTGTTGCGGTGCCGGCCGGTCTGGCCGAGGAGCTGGGGCTGGAGCGCGGACGGCAATTTATGGTCGACACCGCCAACGGCACAGCAGAAGGCTACGCCACCAGACTGAACAGCCTGCAGATTGGCGATATTCGCTTGCATGACGTCGAGGCCGGCATTGTTCCCGGCATGGGCGGCGACGAAGTGCTGCTGGGCATGAGTGCCCTGCGCCAGCTGGATTTTCGTTCGCAGGGCGGTGATCTGCTGCTGCGACAGTATCAATGAGTTTTCAAGCGGGTAGCCTGGCGCTGCCCACCTGTGGAGATGAAACATGAGTGATGGACTGGACCTGAGCCTGGATGGCGTAGAGCGTCGCTCGCTGGCGTCCTTTACCGAGGAAGCCTACCTCAACTATTCCATGTACGTGATCATGGACCGTGCGTTGCCGCACATCGGCGACGGCCTCAAGCCGGTACAGCGGCGCATTGTCTATGCCATGAGCGAGCTTGGGCTGTCGGCCAGCTCGAAGCACAAGAAGTCGGCCCGCACCGTGGGTGACGTGCTGGGTAAATACCATCCGCACGGCGATTCGGCCTGTTACGAAGCCATGGTGCTGATGGCGCAGCCCTTCTCTTATCGCTATCCGCTGGTAGACGGACAGGGCAACTGGGGCGCGCCGGACGATCCCAAGTCCTTCGCCGCCATGCGTTACACCGAAGCCCGTCTGGCGCGCTACAGCGAGGTGTTGCTGGCGGAGCTGGGGCAGGGCACGGTGGACTGGCAGCCGAACTTTGACGGCACCATGGACGAGCCCATGGTGCTGCCGGCTCGTCTACCCAATCTGCTGCTCAATGGTACGACTGGCATCGCCGTGGGCATGGCCACCGATATTCCGCCGCATAACCTCAAGGAGGTAGCGGCGGCCTGTGTGCGTCTGCTGGATGACCCGGGCGCTGGCCTCGACGAGATTCTTGAGCATGTGCAGGGGCCGGATTTCCCCACCGAAGCGGAGATTATTACCCCCCGTCACGAGCTGCTGAAGATGTACGCCAGTGGGCGTGGTTCGGTGCGTTGCCGTGCAGTGTGGGATAAGGAAGATGGCGAGGTGGTCATCACTGCGCTGCCGCATCAGGTGTCCGGGGCCAAGGTGCTGGAGCAGATTGCCGCGCAGATGCAGAACAAGAAGCTGCCGATGGTCGCGGACCTGCGGGACGAGTCAGATCATGAAAACCCGACGCGCATTGTCATCGTGCCGCGTTCCAACCGGGTCGATCTGGACGATCTGATGCAGCACCTGTTTGCCACCACCGACCTGGAGCACAGCTACCGGGTCAACATGAACGTGATCGGCACCGACGGCAAGCCGGCGGTCAAGGATCTCTGGACCCTGCTCAGCGAGTGGCTGGGTTTCCGGGTGGCGACCGTGCGGCGCCGTCTGCAGTTCCGGCTGGACAAGGTGCTGGCTCGCCTGCACCTGTTGGATGGGTTGCTGGTTGCCTTCCTCAATCTGGATGAAGTGATTCACATCATTCGCACCGAGGACCACCCCAAGGCGGAGCTGATCGCCCGGTTTGATCTCAGCGAGCTGCAGGCCGACTACATTCTTGACACGCGTCTGCGTCAGCTCGCGCGCCTGGAAGAGATGAAGATTCGCGCCGAGCAGGATGCGCTGCGCGATGAACGTGACCACCTGCAGAGCGTGCTGGGTGACGAGCGCAAGCTGCGTAGCCTGGTGCGCGACGAACTGGTTGCCGATGCCGAGACCTACGGTGATGAGCGTCGCTCGCCGCTGGTGGAGCGCAAAGAGGCCAAGGCCCTGTCCGAAACCGATCTGGTACCCTCTGAACCGGTGACCGTCGTGCTGTCGGAAAAGGGCTGGGTGCGTTGTGCCAAGGGGCATGATGTCGACGGCGCAGCGCTCAGCTACAAGGCGGGCGATGCCTATCTGGAGCAGGCCATCGGACGGTCCAATCAACAGGCGGTGTTTATCGACAGCAGCGGGCGCAGCTATTCGCTGGCAGCCCACACGTTGCCGTCGGCACGGGGGCAGGGTGAGCCATTGACCGGTCGTTTCAGCCCGCCAGCCGGTACCAGCTTTGATGCCGTGCTGATGCCCGAGGATGAGAGCCTGTATCTGCTGGCTTCGGATGCCGGCTACGGGTTCCTGGTCAAGGGCGAGGACATGCTGGCCAAGAACAAGAATGGCAAGGCGCTGCTGAATCTGCCGGAGGGTGGCCGCATCCTGACGCCGCAGCGCGTGCGATACCCGCAGAGCAGTCATCTGGCGGCGGTCTCCAACGAGGGACGTCTGCTGGTCTTTCCGCTCAAGGACCTGCCGCAACTCTCCAAGGGCAAGGGCAACAAGATACTGTCGCTGCCCTCTGCTCGGGTTAAATCGCGCGAGGAGTTTGTTGCCGGATTGGCCGTGTTGCCGCCGGGGGCGCAGTTGGTGCTGACGGCTGGCAAGCGCACCCTGACGCTCAAGGCGGCGGATCTGGAGCATTACAGCGGTGAGCGGGGCCGCCGCGGCAACAAGCTGCCGCGGGGCTTCCAGAAAGTCGACGAGGTAGCTGTAGAATTGCCGTCAGCCAGTGCGTCGGCCGAGGGCGTCTGATCGCTGCCTTGAGCAGCCAGCGCCGGCTCAGGCCTAGCGCTGGTTGTACAGCGAGCTGAGCTGACGCTCGAGCAGCGACTGATACGGCTCAAGCAGGCGTTCGATGCAGAAGGTGCCCGGCTGGCTGGCGAGCCGGCGGGTTGAGGCGCATTGGCGCAGCGGTGTGCTGGCGGCCAGCTCGGCGTCTACCAGGAGCAGGTTGCGGCTGTGCTGCAGCTGCTCCAGTACCTGCTGACAGGCGGGGTGTTCACCCAGCGCCTTTTCATCCAGCCCGACCAGCCCGGCGGCATGGCCCAGCGCCAACTGCAGGTGCAGGGCAGTACCGGTGTCAGCAATCTCGATCTGCAGATCATGACCGAGTACTCTCAGCAGCTCGCCGCAGCACAGGCTGTGTTTCAACTCCGCACCGCCCGCCTCCGGATTATCCCGAAACAGCAGTACGCTGGTGCCGTCGAACAGCGTGTGCTGCTCACCGCCATATAGCTGGCAGGCTCGTTGTACTTGCTGGCGATAGCGTTCAAGCAGTGTCATCAGCCGCTCGCGCGGCAGGCGGCGCAGCGCCTCCTGATTGCCCAGGCGCACCGCCAGCAGCGCCTGGCGCGCTGGTTCAGGCGCCGGTTCACTTGTTGCTGCGCTGTCAGTCGGGGCGTCGTCCGTGGCTGCCCCATTGTCGGTTTCTGCGCTGCTCTCTTGTGCCTGCGGCTCGTCTGTCGGCGTGCTCTGGCTGTCGTCGTCCGGCTCTGACGCCAGAGCGGGTGTTGCGACGCTCTCGACCTCAAGGTTGTCGGCCGCCTCAATATAGGCGGGTGTTATCAGCGGGACGTGATCGGGCTCCGGCTCGGTTACAGGCTCCGGTTCCGGCGCGGGTTCTGGCAGCAGCCCGCGATGAGCAAGCAAGGCGCGCGATAGTTCGCCCAGCTCATCACGGCGGCGATAACCGGGGGCCGGGTAGCTGGGGGTGCTGTCCCACTCGGCCAGGGCGGAGAGCTGGCGTGACAGTTCTCGTGCACGATGCCAGGCCAGCAGGCCCCCGACACCACCAATAAGCAGCAGCCCCCAGATCAGGCGTTCAAGCAGCTGCTGCGCAGGCTGGTTGAAGGGCGCTGCGCTGAGAGTCAGCTGTACCTGACCGGCGAGCTGGTCCTGCAAGTGGACGGCTGCGGGGTAGCGTCCCTGGCCTGGTGCACGCAGATGGCGCGGCGGCTCGCTGCCGGCTTCGGCCAGCAGGCGATTGTTGGGGGAGTAGAGGCTGACATGGGCGATCATCGGGTTCTGGGCCCACTGCGCCAACAGCATATTCAGGCTGAGACGGTCCTCGGCGGCCAGTGGCTCGGCGGCCGAGGCAGAGATCTGCCTGGCCAGCGCGCTACCCGTGCGGTCCGCCTGCTGGGCAATGTCCTGATTCAACTGCACCTTGCCAAGCCACAGCAGCAGAACGAGCATCAGCAGCATGGGGGCCAGTACCATCAGCGGCAGGGCACCGGCCAGTGTCAGGGAGCGGCGGCGCAGGTTGGCGTAGCAGCGTAAAAAGAGATTGTCCGGGGTAGAAGTTGGGCGGCTCAAGGCAAGACTCGACTGGTGGCGGAGGCGGCACCCTGGTGTAACCGGGCAGCGACGCGTTGGGCGAGTATAGCTATTCGCGAAAAGCGGAAAAAGGCTGATCTGTGAGCTGGTTGCCAAATGCGGGTAGAATAGCCGCCAGTTCCATCTGCCGGAGTGTGCGTCTTGAAGGAAATTGTCCTGATCAACATCACTGGCCCTGATCGTCCGGGCCTGACTGCTGCTATCACTGGCCTGCTGGCCAAGGCGCAGGTCCATATTCTGGATATCGGCCAGGCTGTTATTCACGACACCCTGTCCTTCGGGATTCTGGTGGAAATGCCGGCCGGGCAAGGCAGCTCTGATGTGCTCAAGGATGTGTTGTTTCGAGGCTATGAGCTGGACCAGCAAGTACGTTTCACTCCAGTCAGCGCCGAAGAGTACAGCCGCTGGGTAGAGGGGCAGGGCAAGGCGCGGCATATCGTGACGCTGCTGGCCCGTCGGGTTACCGCCGAGCACATTGCGCGGGTGAGTGAAATTACTGCTCGCTATGGCCTCAATATTGATCATATCGACCGTTTGTCCGGGCGTATCCCAGAAGGTCTGCCGGAAGATCAGGGCAAGGGCTGCATCGAGTTCTCGGTGCGCGGTGAGCCGGCGGATGCGGCAGCCCTGCGCGCCGAGTTTCTGGCTATCGCTCAGGAGCTGAGTGTGGATATCGCCTTTCAGCAAGACAGCCTGTTCCGCCGCAATCGCCGGCTGGTGGTGTTCGATATGGACTCCACGCTGATCGATGCCGAGGTGATCGATGAGCTGGCCAAGGCCGCGGGCGTGGGCGAGGCGGTGGCGGAGATCACTGAGCGGGCGATGCGTGGCGAGCTGGATTTTCGTGCCAGCTTCCGTGAGCGCATGGCGTTGCTCAAGGGCTTGCCGGTCTCCACGCTCGACAGCATTGCCGAATCACTGCGCCTGACCGAGGGCGCAGAAACCCTGATAGCCCAGCTAAGGCGTCTGGGCTACAAGACGGCGATTCTGTCCGGGGGATTCAACTATTTTGCCGAGCGCCTGCAGCAGCGCCTGGGTATCGACTACGTCTATGCCAACGCCTTGCCGGTCGAGAATGGTCTGGTGACCGGTGAGGTTGAGGAGCCGATTGTAGACGGTCAGCGCAAGGCTGAGCTGCTGCGCCAGCTGGCCCAGCAGGAGGGAATCAGCCTGGAGCAGACCATCGCCGTGGGCGACGGCGCCAACGATCTGCCGATGCTCTCCATTGCCGGGCTGGGTGTGGCGTTTCGTGCCAAGCCGCTGGTCAAACAGTCTGCCAAGCAGGCCATTTCGACTCTGGGGCTGGATGGCATTCTGTATCTGCTGGGCTTCCGCGACCGGGATGGCGCCTGAGCTGGATAGGAATGCGCTGATAAATCCCACATGTCCTTGCGGGATGTATCAGCGCTTCCTTGCGAGTTACTCAGCGCTGAAGTCGTAGTTCATGGCGTCGCTGGGCGCCTGCAGGTAAGAGCCCTGGATGTAGTTGACGCCGGCCTGCCACAAGGTCGGCATCATGGTGGCGCTATCGACATAGGGCGCGATGGTCAGTTTGCCCTGGTTGTGCAGCGCGCTGATCATCTCCTTCAAAGTATCTACCGCCTTGGCAGTGGACAAGTCACGGGTAAAGGAGCCGTCGATCTGAATGTAGTCGGCCTGTACATGCTTGAGTGAGGCGTAGGGGTTCAAGGCGCCGCCGAAGTGGCTGATCGATACCCTGCAATGCATCTGGCGCAGCGCATCGGTGTGCACCTTGGCCTGCTTCAGGTAGGTGTTGATGTCGGCGTCGTTGAACTGGAAGATGATGGCGTCGGCCGGCAGGCGCGCTTCCTTGAGGATGGCGGCGATCCACTGAACCATATCGGGTGATTGTAGGCTGGCGGCGCTGAGGTTCAACAGCAGATGGGTTTCAGCGCCCTTGCTGCGGTGGTTGCTCAACAGTTTCACCGCGCGGCTGATCAGCCAGCGGTCGATATCCAGGGCCAGTCCGGCTTCCATTGCTGCCGGCAGAAACTCGCTGGCGGGCACCTCATCTCCCTTGCTGTTGAGTAGCCGCAGGAAGGTCTCGTAATTCTCGGCTTCGTCGCCGCGCAGGCTGATGATCGGCTGAAACAGCAGACGGAAGCCATTGGTCTCCAGCGTGTGGCGGATCAGCGCAATCAGGTCGCCGCGGTTGGCCTGCATGGCCAGTTCTTCAAGTGGGTCAAACACCTTGATTGCGTTGCCGCCGTCGGTGCTCAGCTGGTCGGCGATGCGGTGCGCGCGGTCGATGGCTTCAGTCGGATTGGCGCTGGTTTCGCTGATGGCGGCCACGCCCATGCTCACGGTGATGCGTACGGTGCGCCCGTTCGACTCGAACAGGTGGCCTTCGAGCTTGCTGCGCAGCGCTTCCAGTTGCGCCATGGCCGCTGCGGGCTCCTGACCCTCGAGCAACATGCTGCAGGCGTCATCGGCGAAGCGCGCCATCAGCGTATCTTCGCTGAAATGGTTGCGCAGCAGCTGCGCCAGGTCAGTCAGCAACAGGTCTGCTGCGCCAATGCCGATATCGGCCTGGAGGCTGCTGAATCCATCGATGCTGAGGTATACCAGCGTACTGGCAACGCCCTGGCGTACGGCCTGATCCAGTACGGTGTCGAGTTGCTCCTGAAAGTAGGCGCGGTTGAACATGCCGGTCACCAGGTCGCGGCTGGCCATGACCTTGAGCTTTTCCTCGAACTCGGCGCTGGCGGTCTCGGCGCGAATGACTACCTGGGTGCAGGGCTCGCCGTCGTAACTGGCAGGCGAGAAGCTCAGGCGAACGTGGAAGCGCTTGCCGCTGCTGTCGACGGCCTTGCAGCGCAGATCACTCTGGCCACCCTGATCATCATGGTGACGCAGAAAGTCCTTGAACGCGGCTTGATCTTCGGCATCGATCAGGCCGACCATGGGTTCGGCGGCCAGGTCGTCGGCATCTTCGTAACCAAAGAGTTCGCTGTAGGCGCGGTTGGCGTAAATGTGCATGCCGTCATGTACATAGGCGATGGCGTCGACCGAGCTGTCGAGCAGCAACTGACAGCGCTTTTCTGCCTCGCGCAGGTTCTGCTCGGCAATGCGCCGCTGCCGGCGGGCCTCCAGGTTGACCAATTCGCGGTCAACAATCAGTGTCAGCAGTGCGTCGGCGTCTTGCGGCAGGGCGTCTGCCATGCCGCAGCGCAGCGCGCTGGTGCGCATGTCGATATCGATGCCGGGCTTGAGCAGGATCAGCGGCACATCCCGTGACTGACGCTTGATCAGTGCAGCGGCGTCTTCGGCGCTCATGAAGCTGGTTTTCGGCTGGGCCAGGCACAGATCCCAGTTTTGCTGCAGGCACTCCTGCAGGTCTTCGGTCGAGGTGATGCGATGGGCGCGGGTGGCGTGCCCTGCATTGCGAAGCAGGCTAACCAGACGCTCAGCGTTGTTTTGCGAGTCGTCGAGGATCAGCAGCCTGATGGCTTTTTTATCGTTGGCCATGGTCTTCCGGGGAGTGCAGGCTGCCTTGCTGCGCAGCCTGTTGCGGTGTCAGAGCACTGAATCTACAGAGACTTCCAGAGTGAGTCAAAGTCATCCTCGACAGCGACTGTCAAAGATGCGCCTTCAGTCTCAGATTGAGGCTTCTCTTCCCGTGGCTGCTCGATCAGGTGGTATTCGAACTGGCTGAAACTGCCGGTTGCGGTAACCCGATTGTTGAGGTGAGCCCGTTCTGCCTTGCCGCCTTGCAGGATGCTGATCTTGCTATTGACCTGGAAGGGCAGGCGCGGAGTGATGATGGTTGCCGGTCGGTCGATGGCGGTAACCTCGGGCAGCAGCAGGGCGCGCAGGTACTGGCTTGGTTCGCCGGTCTTGCGAATCAGCTTGGCTGCGCAGGGGGTGCAGTGGGGGGCGATAAGCTCGATGCCCATCTGTGTGCCGCCGCCGCGTACCTGACGAATCCAGCGTACCACTGCGAGGCTCCAGTCTTGCTCGTTGGCTTCTTGCACGCCCAGCAATTCACCAGCCTGCAGCTGCTTGGGTACGTCCTTGGGCCAGGTCAGGCAAAAGCCGCCGGGGCTATGGTTGACGATCGGCAGGCTGTGGATCGGGTAGGTGTCGTCGCTGTCGTCGTCACCGTCGGCCTGGCTGCCGTAATCGATCTGTTCAATGTTGCCACCGCTCCATTCGACCGATTGGCCGCCGTCAAAGGCGCCTGTCCAGCCGCCTTGCTTGGCGCGTTGGGCGGTCTCGGAGAAGGGGTTGAGCTCTTCTTCGGTGGCGTCGATCATGCGCGCAAAGGCCTTGCCGGCAATGCGGAAGTGAGTGGCGCTCATGCCGATGCTGACGCGCAGCTGGCCTTGACTGGGGATACGGTTGAACGTGCGCTCGGCGAGATCGCCCCAGGATTGGCTGACGTGCTGCAGCAGCTCGATGCCCAGGGTGCCCGGGATGTTCAGGTCGCCGGAATAGTCGTTGCCTTCGAGCATGAAATTCTTGATGTTGCTGACCAGTCCCCGGGTATCCAGGCCCAGGCTGTTGTCCAGGCTTTCGCCGCGAATCAGTGATTTGTAGCGCGGCGGGCAATCCATGTCCGGGTTGATGATGAACAGCGCTTTGCTGTCATCCGGCTCAACCAGGCGGGCGTGTTTGCTCCAGTCTTCGAGGGTGGCGAACAGCCGGCCCATAGCGCTTTGGCGCATCTGGTTGGGACGCGCCGAGCCCATCAGCAGCGCCACCAGGTAGCACTGCTCAATGCTCAGCGGTTGCTTGTTGGCGCTTTCGGTGTCATTGACCGGGGTCTGGTGCAGCTTGCGCTTGCGAGCCATCTGATACAGCTGATGCAGCTCGAGCCAGATGCCGTCTGCGACCGGGCAATAGAGCTGGAAAGCGCGCAGCAGTGGACCGCACAGGCCACGAATGGAGCGCTGCAGGGCCAGTGTCATCAGGGTGCTGTGGTCGCGCGATTTGATGCTGCGCTCCTGCGCTACCACGATCTTGTAGCCATTGGCCAAGTGGTTTTGCAGGGATTGCGACAGGTTGGCAACCTTGCGAGGCTTGTCTTCCAGCACGATGGACTGGCCGAGATAGTACTTGGACAGCGCCGAACAGACGTAGTGAACTTCGGGGCGAATACGCTCGAGCATCGCCAGCCTGCGGTCTGGGGCGACCTCGTACTGGTTCAGCTCGATCAGTCCTTGATAGAGCTGGCGGGCTGTTTCACCGATGTTGGCCTTGGGGAGGTTGGCCAGCCACTGGGTGATGCCCTTCTCGGTGCCCTCGGCGAAGCTCAGGCTGCTGAGCGTTTGCTGAGGTATGCGCAAGTGCATTTTTTGCGTCGTGCTATCCATAACAGTCGTATCCAGTACATGCGTTTCCGGCCGGGCCGTGGCAGCAATGGTGTGCTGCTCATCCGTGGCACTTGAAGGGTTCTGTCTTCTGTGAAAACACTGTAGCAGCTTAGTCCTCAACTGGCTAAGTGCAGAAGCCGAGTCGCGACCTGCCATGCGCTACTGCCAAATCCTCTGATTATTTATAGGTCATGCACCAGGGTGACGCTGACCGGGACCTTGGCGGGTTCACCGGCGGTTTCGCGTACCAGCCTGGGTACCAGGTAGCCGGGCAAGCGCGTAAGCAAGCGTCCGACCAGCTCTTGCGCTTGGTTGTCGGGCACCAGAAAGTGGCTGGCGCCGCGTACGCGGTCGAGCAAATGCAGATAATAGGGCAATACGCCACTGTCGCCTAGTGCTTCGCTCAGGGCTATCTGTGCCGACAGGGTGTCGTTGACGCCCCGCAACAGGACCGCCTGATTGAGCAGGGTGACGCCGGCCTGACGCAGACGGTTGGCGGCATCGCGCGTCAGCTCATCGAGTTCTGCGGCATGATTGCAATGCCAGACCATGGTCACTGGCAGGCGCGTGCCGCACAGCGCATCAATCAGCTCCGGGGTGATGCGTTGCGGAATCACGATCGGCAGTCGAGTGTGGATGCGTAGCCGGCGTACGTGGGGTATGGCGGCAATTTCGCGGGTCAGCCAGGCCAGGCGTCGATCGTTGGCGGCCAGGGGGTCGCCGCCGCTGTATATGACTTCGCTGATACTGTCGTCCTGACGGATGTAGTCCAGTGCCGCGTCCCATTCAGCGGTGCTGAGGCTGTTGTCCTGGTAGGGAAAGTGACGACGAAAGCAGTACCGACAGTTGACCGCGCAGCCGGCGCTGACCACCAGCAGCAGGCGACCATGGTACTTGTGGATGATGCCGGGACGGGCGTTGCTGTGCTGTTCGCCCAGCGGATCGGCAACATAGCCTGGTTGCTCGTCCAGCTCGATGCCGAGCGGCAGCACCTGACGCAGTAGGGGGTCGTTGATATCGCCGGGCCGGATGCGCGAGAGGTAGGGTTCGGGGACGCGCAGGGCAAAGTCCTGCGCGGCAGCCAGCGTGCCCTCGAGCAGTTGCGGGTCCAGTTGCAGGCGGTGAAGCAGGGTGCGCGGGTCGGTGATGCTGGAGGCGAGCAGATTTTGCCAGCTGGCAGGCTCAACACGAACTGCAGAAGCATGTATCATTGGCGTTTTTCCGCGCATGGGTATCAGGGTGTCCGACTGAATGCCCCGCACGCTGTGTGGTGCGGCGCGCTTCGGATCATCCGTTTAATTGAAAGTGGGAACTTGTATGGCCAACTATTCTACCAACGAATTCAAACCGGGTCTTAAGGTGATGCTGGACGGTGATCCGTGCTCGATCCTCGAGAACGAATACGTCAAGCCCGGCAAGGGTCAGGCGTTTAACCGCGTCAAGGTCCGCAACCTGAAAACCGGTCGCGTCAACGAGCGCACCTTCAAGTCGGGCGACAGCCTGGAAGGCGCTGACGTAATGGATCGCGAAATGGAATACCTCTACACCGATGGTGAGTTCTGGCACTTCATGGCCACCGACGGCTCCTTCGAGCAGTACGGCGCGGACGAAAAGGCTGTTGGCGACTGCATGAACTGGATGAAAGAGCAGGTGGTGTACACCGTGACCCTGTTCAACGGCGCGCCGATCGCCGTGACGCCGCCGAACTTTGTGGAGCTGGAAGTGGTTGAGACCGACCCGGGTGTGCGTGGCGATACGTCTGGCGGCGGCAACAAGCCGGCCAAGCTGGTTACCGGTGCCGTGGTCAAGGTGCCGCTGTTTATCAACACTGGCGACGTGCTGAAGGTCGATACCCGCTCCAGCGAGTACGTTGGTCGCGCATAACGACGCAAGTCGTTGAAGAAACCGGGGCCTGGCCCCGGTTTTTTGTGTCTGTCAATCGAGGTAAGCAACATGAGCCGAGCGTGGCAACCCAGCGCAACCATCGACGCCTTGCGCCAGCGCGCGGGCATCATTAACCAGATTCGTCAGTTCTTTGCCGAGCGCGGCGTGCTGGAGGTGGATACCCCAGCCCTGTCGCATGCCGCGGTCAGTGATCCATTCCTGCACCCGTTTGCCACGGATTTTGTGCCCGAGGGCGGTGGCCAGGCGGCAACGCTGTATCTGCATACGTCACCGGAGTATCCGATGAAGCGCCTGCTGGCCGCCGGCAGTGGTCCGATCTGGCAGCTTTGCAAGGTGTTCCGTAATGGCGAGGTGGGGCGCAGGCACAACCCCGAATTCAGCATGCTGGAATGGTATCGCCCCGGCTTTGACCATCATCAACTGATGGATGAGGTCGACGCGCTGGTCTGTACGGTGCTTGAAAGCGCGCCGGCGCGCCGGATCACCTATGCCGACGCCTTTGCCGAGCATACCGGGCTGGATGTGCACGCCTGCTCCGATATGGATCTGCAACGGCTGGCAGCGTCGCGCTGCGGCTTTGCTGGCCAGCTGAGCCGCGACGGTTATCTCAATCTGCTGTTTGCCGAGTGCGTTGAGCCGGCATTGCAGGCCCCCACGATGGTGTACGCCTTTCCGGCCTCGCAGGCGGCGCTGGCGCAGATTGTCGAGGGTGATGATCGGGTGCCGGCGGCGGCGCGCTTCGAGCTGTTTGTGCAGGGTATGGAGTTGGCAAACGGCTACTTTGAGCTGACCGACGCCGATGAGCAGCTGCGCCGATTTGAGGCTGACCAGCAGCAGCGTGAGGCGTTGGGTGTTGCTGCGCTGCCAATCGATTTGCCGCTGGTGGCGGCGCTGCACGCCGGTTTGCCGTCGTGCGCCGGGGTGGCGCTGGGGGTTGATCGTCTGGTGATGCTGGCGCTGGGCGCCAGCACTATTGCTGAGGTGATTGCCTTTGATGCCGGGCGGGCCTGATCAGGCGCCGCCGAGCGTACCCATTTTCTGACCCATGCTGACCGTGTCGCCTGCTTTCAGGGTGTCGCTCCAGCGCGCTGCGTCCGGTCCGAAGAGTACGATGGCTGTGGAGCCCAGCTTGAAACGGCCCATTTCTGCGCCCTTGTCCAATTGGGGCGCGGCTTCGCCGTAACGAGTGCTGCGCAGCTGGCGGCTGGGCGGTGCTACCAGGCCGGCCCAGACGGTCTCGACTGAAGCGACGATCATGGCGCCAACCAGCACCAGCGCCATGGGGCCGGCTTCGGTGTCAAACAGGCAGACCACGCGCTCGTTGCGCGCGAACAGCTCGGGCACGTTTTCGGCCGTCAGCTGGTTGACCGAGAACAGCTTGCCCGGCACGTAGATCATGTCTTTCAGCGTGCCGCCAAGCGGCATATGCACCCGGTGATAGTCGCGTGGCGACAGGTACACGGTGGCAAACTCGCCGCCCTGAAAGACTTGAGCCTGCTGGGCATCGCCGCCCAGCAATTCCTGCACGCTGAAGCTGTGGCCCTTGGCCTGGAAAATGCGGCCGTGCTCGATCTTGCCGAGCTGGCTGATGGCGCCGTCAGCGGGGCAGAGAATGGCGCCGGGGCTATCGTCCAGCGGTCTGGCGTCGGGCTTCAGAGCGCGGGTGAAAAACTCGTTGAAGCTGGGGTAGGCCGTGGGGTTTTCTTCCAGCGCCTGGCTCATATCCACGTCGTAGCGTTTGACGAACCAGCTGATAAAGGGGTTCTTGACCCAGTTCCAGCGACAGTTGGCCAGCCAGCCCGCTGCGCGGGACAGCAGGTGGTGCGGCAACAGATACTGAAACAGGATAAACAGACGGTCTGACATGCGCTTTCCTCAGGATTCAACAGGGGTGTCGGGGTGGTTGCCCCACTCGGACCACGAGCCGGCGTAGGCCTTGACGCGCGGGTAGCCGAGAATTTTGGCCGCCAGGTAGGTAAAGCCCGAACGGTGATGTGTTTGGCAGTGGGTCACCACTTCCTTGTCTGGCACGATGCCCAGTTGCTGCAGCTGCTCGGCCAGATCGCTGCGCAGACGCAGACCGCGTGACGGGTCCATACCTGCGGTCCACTCGAAGTTGATGGCGCCAGGAATGTGTCCGCCCTTGCTGGCGACGACCTTCTCGCCGCGATATTCCTGCGGCGAGCGCGCGTCCCAGATGACCCGGTCGGGGTTGTTCAGATCGGCCAGCAAGTCAGTCAGCATGATGGTGTGGCCGCGCTCGATCTCCAGTTGCGGCGCGCTGGGTTCGGCCTGATTGGGCGTTGTCTCCAGGGTCAGGCCGTCAGCGATCCAGGCTTTGAGACCGCCGTTGATGTAGCTGTAGTGGTGATGGTCGATGCAGTCGAGCATCCAGATAAAGCGCCCGGCCCAACCGCCGCCCTCGTCGTCGTAAACAATGTAATGCAGATCATCGTGATGCCCTAGCTCGGCAAACATCGCCTGCAGCTCGGCCATGCCCGGGAGTGGACCCGGGCGCGGGGCGGGAGAGGCGGTGCGCGAAGGGGCCAGGTGAACGGCACCTGGAATGTGGCCGGCCAGGTATTGCTCGCTGCTGCACAGGTCAACCAGGCGAGTCGTGCGGGCGTCAATCGGCAGCGTCAGATCGCATGGTTCGATCAGTAGCGGCAAGGTGGCTTGAGCCATGGGAAAGGTCTCCTGGAGGTCCGGACCGGAAAAGGATGAATGCTAGAGCTTGTGGGGGCGTCACCACAAGCGCTGGTGTGTGACGATGGTCAGGCGCGCTGTTTGAACTGTACCAAGGCCTTGTGCAGACACTGGGCGGTTTTCACCAATGCCTGCTGGCGCTGGTGGCTCAGCGCGCGGCCCTGTTCGCCGGCGACAAAGATCAGTGCCAGCACCTGCTGGTTGTGCATTACCGGTGCCAGGTGAAAAGCAGTGGTGTAGGGGTGCTGCTGCAGCGGTGTTGGCAGTTGATTGAACTGCAGGTGGCTGGCGCTGACGCTGTGGCAGGCTGCTGAGCTTAGCCAGCGGAGCCAGACGCTGTTCTTGCTCGGGCCGACCCGGCTGCCGGAGCTGAACAGGTCAGGTGCGAAGCCGGCGTTGCTGCGCACCACCAGTTGGGCGCTCGCGCCGTGGGCAAGAGCGATCCAGCTGCGCTCGGCGCCCAGTCCGTCCTGTAGCGCCTGTTGGGCACAGTCGAGCAGGGCTCCGAGGTTCTCAAATGGTGACGGTGTGGCACTGAGTTGCAGGCAGAGGGCGCGCCAATGGGCGGGTCTCGCTCTGGTCTGTTCTGGCTGTTCGACAACATTGCCCTGCAGCGGCAGGGTGGCCGACAGTTGCTCGATGGCCGCTGGTTGCTCGGTCCACGGCAGAGTGGCGGCCGGCAGGAGCAGGTCCTGGGTGACCGCCTGGTACTGGGTTCGGGCATTCTCCACGGCATTTTCATGGCTCAGGCGTTGCGCTTCCGGGACGTCGCAATTCAGGTACAGCGCGGCCAGTTGCTGCCAGCGCAGGGTATGGCTGGTGTACCAGTTACTGTGCGCGCCGAGTGCCAGGCCGCTGGCGATCAGTACGCCATTGGCCGGCTGCGTCAGCCAGCGATACAGGTCACGGTCGGCGTCAAGGCGGGCCAGCTGTTCCTGCGGATGGGTGCTGTCACGGGCTACGTGCAGCGCCTTGACCATGGTGCGCCGGTGGTCGTTCAGGGAGCGGTAACCTTGCAGTATCCACGGCGGTAGCCACCAGTCCTGGGCGACCAGCTGCACCAACTGAAAGCCGGCAGTGGTGGTGGCGGCTATCCGGGTGCGGGTCACGCCTTCTGGCAGCGCACCGCGATTGAGACGGTCCCACTGCTCAAACAGGTGAGGCTTGAGGTAGGTCAGCGCCCACAGCGGGGAGAGGAACAGCAAGGTGGCCAGCGACATCTCCTGCCATAGGCGGGCAATGCGGTTGGCAAACAGCCCTTGCGCTTGGCCGACGGCATGCTCGCTGATGCTGAGCAGCTGGCGGTACGGGCGCGGCAGTTGGTCGTGCTCAACCACTGGCAGCTCTCGCAACAAGTTGATCAGGCGTTGGGTGCCAAGTAATGAGCAGGCTTGCTCCAGTGTCAGTACGTCGACATCGCGCTTGCGCGCCGCCTCGCCGGCTTGGCGACAGATGTGCAGGGCTGCCACCGGGACGCGCATGATCTGGTGCGTCAGCTCGGTAATGCTCAGCAGGTCGCTGCCAAGCTGTTCCAGCAGGTGGTCGCGTTGGCAGCGGGTGATGGGCAGCACGCAGGCATTCAGCTTCTGGCGCAGCTCGCCGATAACCTCTGTGTAAGCGTTGATGTCGGGGTGTGTGCTCATGCGCTTTGCGGCTTTATAATAGGTATTTGCACGACTATAACCTGAAAGGCAGCTATTTTGCTGCCCTGCGCTGTTTTGTGCGCTTGATCGCTCGGGATGACACGGATCTATGTTGAAAATTGGTGGTTTTGTTGTAGTCATCGGCGCTGTGCTGGGTGGCTTTTTGCTGTCTGGTGGCAATATCGCTGCGCTGTGGCATCCCTTTGAGATCTTGATTATTGGTGGTGCGGCCTTCGGCGCCTTTCTGGTGGCCAACAGCGGCGCCGTGGTCAAGAAGGCCATGTCTGCCGGGCCGGCCATTCTGTTTGGTCATCGCTTCAACAAGGCGTTTTATCTGGATGTGCTGGGCGTGCTCTACGAGGTGCTGAACAAGAGTCGGCGCGAGGGCATGATGGCCATCGAGGTTGACGTCGAGTCGCCGGCTGAAAGCCCCATCTTCAGCAAGTATCCAGCGATTCTCAAAGACACCCACATGACCGAGTTCATCTGCGACTATCTGCGCATCATGTCCTCGGGCAACATGGCGCCACACGAGCTGGAAGCGCTGTTTGATGTCGAAATCTCGGCCTTGAGCGAAGAGCTGCAGGAGCCGTCCCATGCGGTGACGCGGGTTGCCGACGCCCTGCCGGGCTTCGGTATCGTGGCCGCCGTGCTCGGCATTGTCATCACCATGGGGATTTTGGGGGATGCCGAGAAGGCCGAGATTGGTGAGAAGGTCGCCACTGCGCTGGTCGGTACCTTCCTCGGTATTCTCGCCGCTTACGGCTTTGTTGGCCCCTTTGCTACGGCCATGGGGCATGTGGCCCATGAAGAGGCCAATACCTACGAGGCGATCAAGATGACGCTGGTCGCCAGTGCACAGGGCCTGCCGCCCGCGCTGGCGGTTGAGTTTGGTCGCAAGTCCCTGTTGCCGGAGCATCGTCCGAGCTTCAACGAGCTGGAAGACTCGGTCAAGGGACGCTAAGCGGTGGACAATAACCAACCTATTATCGTCAAGCGGGTGACCCGCAAGGACCACGGGCATCATGGTGGTTCCTGGAAAATCGCCTTTGCCGACTTTGCCGTGGCGATGATGGCCTTCTTTCTGGTCATGTGGCTGATCACGGTTGCGACACCCGAGCAGCTGCGCAGTATTTCCGGCTACTTCAACGACCCCATCGGCTTCAACGAAGGGGGCAGCCCCTGGGCGATTGATTTGGGCGGCTCCCCTGAAGTGGCCCCGCAGACCACCTTGAATCAGACGCCGCAGGAAACCGGGCAGCAGGAGGTCAGCGAGGATAGCGCGCGTGAGCTGGCTGATCAGGCCGAGCGCCGCGATATGGAAATGCTGCTGCAGGAGTTGCAGAACCAGATCGACAGTGAGCCGGTGTTGCAGCGCTTCAAGGATCAGATTCTGATCGAAATCACCCAGGATGGGCTGCGCATCCAGATTGTCGATGCCGAGAACCGCCCCATGTTCGCCAGCGGCAGCGCCCAGCTGCAGCCGTATTTCGAGGAAATCCTGTTGTCGCTGAGCGACACCATTGCCAAGGTCAAGAAAAAGATCAGTGTCAGCGGCCACACCGACGGACAGCCCTACGCCGGGCGTCGCGGTTATGGCAACTGGGAGCTGTCCAGTGATCGTGCCAACGCCGCCCGCCGCACGCTGCTGGCGGCGGGCTATCCGGAGGAACAGGTAGCCCGAGTGGTGGGTTATGCCGATTCGGCGTTGTTTGATCGGGAGGATCCGCTCAGTCCGATCAATCGACGCATCGATATCGTGGTGCTCAATCGTCAGGCCGAGGAGCAGATTCGCGAGGGTGCTGACAGTGCTGTTCCAGCGGTGGCGCCGGAAACGCTGGACGTTCAGCCGCCGGTGATCGAGCTGCCGGAGCCGGATGCCGTTGTGCCAAGGGCTCCGGTGCCTTCGGCGCCAGAAGCTCAGACTGCGGACCCCGCGGCGGCCGCACCGGCTGCCAATGGGCAGCGCCGATTGAACCTGTTTGACAACGCCGAGCAGCTACGCGGACTGGATCAGTAGCTGTCTGAGCCGTCGTCCAGCGTCGAGAGGATATGGCGGTAGCTGGCCATACGCACGGCCGATATGTCTCCGCGCTCCACCGCTTGCAGCAGCGCGCAGCCGGGTTCGTGCAGATGCTGGCAGTCGCGAAAGCGGCAAAGGCCAAGCAGCGGGCGAAACTCGATAAAGCCTTCAAGCAGCTCGTCGTGACTGATATGCGTCAGGCCGAACTCGCGGATGCCGGGCGAGTCGATCAGGTCGCCGCCGTCAGGAAAATGAAACAGCCTGGCCGTGGTGGTGGTGTGAGTGCCCTTGCCGGTGCTCTCCGACAGGGCGCCGACGCGCAGATCCTGCCCGGGCAGCAGGGCATTGATCAGGGACGACTTGCCAACCCCGGACTGGCCGACAAAGACGCTGGTGTGGTCTCGCAGTTCGCCGCGCAGCTGGTCCAGTCCGTCACCTTCTCCCGCCGACAGCAGCAGCGTGCGATACCCGAGGCGAGCGTAGTCTTCCAGCCATTGCAGCAGCTCTGCTGCACCTGCGCTGCCTGGCAGCAGGTCAGACTTGTTCATTACCAGCAGTGGTTCCAGCCCGGCCTGCTCGGCGGCCACCAAGTAGCGGTCGATCAGGTTGGTATAGGGGGTGGGTAGCGGGGCAAAAACGATGATCAGCCGGTCTACATTGGCTGCTACCGGCTTCAACTGGCCGCGCTGGTCTGGACGGCACAGTTCGGTTTGGCGCGGCTGTTGAGCAACGATAACGCCACTTTGCTGATTGTCGGCGCGCCAGACGACCTGATCGCCGGTCACCAGCGCCGGCAGGTTGGCGCGGCGATAGCAACGCCGAATCTGACCTGCCAGTTCGCCGCTGGTGGCTTCCACGTCGACCTGTACGCCAAAGTGGGCGATCACCAGGCCGGGCTGCTCTGGGCCCAGGTCGCCGCCTTCCAGGCTCTCTTCGGCTTTTTCGGCGCGCCGCTCTGCGCGCGCAGCGCGCTCGTCCTGAATCTTCTGAATGCGCCAATTCTGGCGGCGGGTGAGGTGTCGTTTGGCCATGGGCTCGGAGTCTGAATAATCGGCGGCAGTTTAGCAGTTATACTGCAGCCAATGCGCGTTTCGCGCTGCCAACTCTCATGCAGGAGCTCCCATGCAACACCCTGACAACCTGATCTGGATCGACCTGGAAATGACCGGCCTGGATCCGGACAACGATGTGATCATCGAAATCGCCACCATTGTGACCGACGCCGAGCTCAATGTGCTGGCTGAAGGCCCAAGTCTGGCGGTCAAGCAGCCGGATGCGCTGCTCGATGGCATGGATGAGTGGAACACCCGCCAGCACGGCCAGTCCGGCCTGACCCAGCGCGTGCGCGATAGCCAGATCAGTGCGGCAGAGGCCGAGCGTCAGACCATCGCCTTTCTTGCCGATTGGGTGCCGGCGGGCAAATCGCCCATGTGTGGTAATAGCATCTGTCAGGATCGGCGCTTTCTCTATCGCGGCATGCCGGCGCTGGAAAAGTACTTCCACTACCGCAACCTGGATGTCTCGACTCTGAAAGAGCTGGCCTCACGCTGGGCGCCTGAGGTCAAGAACGGCTTCAAGAAGCAAAGCAGTCACCTGGCGATGGATGACATTCGTGACTCGATCGCCGAGTTGCAGCACTACCGCGAGCACTTCATTAAGTATTGATGCCGTGCTGCGCCAGCGCCCAGTCCACATGCTCGCGCACCAGCGCTGAGGGGTGCGCCTGGCGCAGCTTCAGGGCTTCTATCACGTTGATGCTGCTGGTTGCGTTACCCAGGCCAATGGCTAGGTTGCGCAGCCAGCGTTCATGGCCAATCCGCCTGACAGGTGAGCCCTCGGTGCGCTTGAGGAAGGTGGCTTCATCCCAGAGAAACAGCTCCACCAGGCTGGCTTGATCCAGATTGTGTCGAGGCGTGAAGTCCGCTTCCTCGGTCGCTTTGGCAAACCGGTTCCAGGGACAGACCAGCTGGCAGTCATCGCAGCCGAATACCCGGTTGCCCACCGGCTTGCGCAGTGCTTCGGGTATCGCGCCCTTGAGTTCGATGGTCAGGTAGGAGATGCAGCGGCGTGCGTCCAGCAGGTGCGGGCCGACAAAGGCGCCGGTCGGGCAGGCGGTCAGGCAGGCGGTGCATTTGCCGCAATGCTCGGTTTGTTGCGGGGCGTCGATCGGTAGCGGCAGGTCCGTGTATAGCTCACCCAGAAAGAAATAGCTGCCAGCCTTGCGGTTGATCAGCATGGTGTTCTTGCCGATCCAGCCGAGTCCTGAGCGGGTGGCGAGTGCGCGCTCCATGACCGGTGCGCTGTCGACAAAGGCGCGGTAGCCGAAGGGGCCGATCAACTGCTCGATACGTTCGGCCAGTTGTTGCAGGCGGCGCCGGATCAGCTTGTGGTAGTCGCGCCCCAGGGCGTAGCGCGAGATATAGGCGGCATCGGGGTTGGCCAGACGCTTGGCCATCTCGGTCTCGGTCGGCAAGTAGTCCATCCGCACCGAGAGCACTCGCTGCGTACCGGGCACCAGTTCGTTCGGGCGGGTACGCTTGCTGCCGTGGCTGGCCATCCACTCCATCTCGCCATGGTAGCCAGCATCAAGCCAGTGTTGCAGGTGCTGTTCGTGTTCGCCCAGCTCTGTCGCGCCGATACCCAGTTGCTGAAAGCCCAGTTCGCGCGCCAGTTGGCGAATCTGCTCGGCTAGCTGCTGATAATCTGGTGTTTGGGAGGTCATGGCGGCTGGGGTTGGTTGACAGGCTTCCCTATAATTGTGCCAGACCTCAAGGGAGCCTAGCCATGCTCGCATCATTACCTCCTGTGCTTTATTCCCGCGACCAGACCCGGGCGCTGGACGCGACGCTGATCGCTGGCGGCCTTGCCGGGCTGGAGTTGATGCAGCGCGCCGCCTCGGCGGCCTGGAGCGCGGTGCAGCAGCGCTGGTCGCGGCATGACGGCATGACGGTACTCTGTGGTGCCGGAAATAACGCGGGCGATGGTTACCTGCTGGCGTGTCTGGCGCAGGCTGCTGGCTGGCAGGTGTCGATCCTCACACTGTCTGCACCGGAGCGCCTGCAGGGAGATGCGGCACTGGCCTGGCAACAGGCCCGGGACGCGGGTGTTGATATCGCGCCTTGGCAGGCCGGCAGCGAGCTGACCGGCGTGCTGGTCGACGCCATGCTGGGCACCGGTCTGCAGGGAACTGTGCGGCCTGGCTATGGTGCGGCGATCGAGGCGCTGAACCGCTCCGGTTGTCCGGTGCTGGCGCTGGATGTCCCCAGTGGCCTCGATGCTGACTGCGGTGTGCCGTTGGGCGCTGTGGTGCAGGCCACGGCGACGGTGACCTTTATCAGCGTCAAACCGGGCCTGCTGACCGGGCAGGGGCCCGATTGCTGCGGTGAGCTGCTTTTTGCGCCTTTGGTCGAGTTCCTTCCGGACAGTGTCCCGGCGACCATGGAGCTCTTGCTGCCAGAGCGCTGGCAGAGCTGTCTTGCTCCGCGTGCCCGGTCTGCCCACAAGGGGCGCTATGGGCACTTGGTGCTGGTGGGCGGTGGCCCCGGCATGGGGGGCGCGATCATGCTGGCGGCTGAGGCTGCACTGCACTCGGGCGCGGGCAAGATCAGTGTGGCAACCGCGCCCGAGCATGTTGCGCCGCTGCTGGCGCGACATCCGGAGATCATGGTGCACGGCCTGGCCGATGCGGCTGAGCTGGGGGCCTTGCTGCAGCACGCGGATGCCTTGGTGGTGGGGCCGGGCCTAGGCCGCTCGGCCTGGGCCCAGCAGTGTCTGGCAGCCTGTATTGCGGCGGATCTGCCGCGCGTGTTCGATGCCGATGCGCTGAATCTGCTCGCGCGTATGCCCCGCCCGCCGGCGCTGGGCGCTCGCTCGATAGTGACGCCGCATCCGACCGAAGCCGCGCGCGTGCTGGGCTGCGCCACGGCAGATGTCTCGCAGGATCGCTTGCAGGCGACCCTGCGCCTGGTGGAGCTGCTCGATTGTCACGCGGTGCTCAAGGGGGCGGGCTCGCTGGTCGCCAGTCCGGTGTCGGCAGGGCTGTTGCCGGCCTTGTGCAGTGCGGGCAACCCGGGCATGGCGGTGGGGGGGATGGGCGATGTGCTATCAGGCTTGCTGGGCGCGTTGTTGGCGCAGCGCGTTCCCGCCGCGAAGGCGGCGCGGTATGCTGTGCTGGTGCATGCGCAGGCCGGTGATCATCTGGCGCGCCGAGTGGGTGAAGTCGGGCTGATGGCGAGCGAGATGGCGCCAGTGATACGCGGCGTCTTGAATCAACGGGGAGTGGTATGAAGCTGGAATTACTGGCCAATGGCGAAGACGCCATGGTCGAGCTGGGGGCGCAGATTGCAACGGCGCTAGAGGGGCGGGGTGTCGTCTATCTGGAAGGCAACCTGGGTATGGGCAAGACCACGCTCAGTCGCGGCATTGTTCGCTCTTTCGGGCACACAGGGGCGGTCAAGAGCCCTACCTACACGCTGGTTGAACCCTACGAGCTCGGACCGGTCAATGTATATCATTTTGATCTGTATCGACTGGCCAGTCCCGAAGAATTGGAGTTTCTGGGTGTGCGCGACTACTTCGATGGCGACAACCTGTGCCTGGTAGAGTGGCCAGAGAAGGGGGCGGGCGCTTTGCCAAGGCCTGATCTGACGATTACCATTGACGCCGTGGGAGCCGGGCGGCGTCTGACGCTGACCGCAGGCAGTGCCCACGGCCAGGCGACCTGCCAACGGATACAACAATTGCGGAGTGAAGGCTAGCGTGAATCGCATGACCGGGGGAAAGCGCCGGCTACCGCTGTTGGGGGCGGTGGTGCTCTTTGGCCTGCTGGCCCAATGGGCGCAGGCGGCAGATATCAAGAGTGTGCGTCTGTGGCGTGCGCCGGACAACACGCGGCTGGTGTTTGATCTGAGTGGGCCAGCCGAGCATACGCTGTTTACCCTGTCCAACCCCGAACGTATTGTCATCGACATCAGTAATGCCCGGTTGACCGCAAACACCAGTGGCTTGGAACTGGACAATACCCCGCTCACCGGCTTGCGATCGGCGCCGCGTGACGGCGGTGACCTGCGTGTGGTGCTGGACCTGTCCACGGCGGTGAACCCCAAGAGCTTTGTGCTGCCGCCCAACCAGCAGTATGGTGACCGGCTGGTCGTCGATCTTTTCGACCAGAGCCCTCGCCGGGCTGGCAGCCTGCCGACGCCGAGTGAGCCCTCTGCCTCCCCGTTACCGCAAACACCTACCCGCTCGGCCAGCGAAGCTGGGGACCGTGACGTCATCATCGCCATCGATGCGGGGCATGGCGGAGAGGATCCTGGTGCCATCGGCCATGGCGGTGCACGTGAAAAGGACGTTGTGCTGGCGATATCGCGCGACCTGAAGCGCCTGATTGACGCCGAGCCGGGCTTCCGAGCCGAGCTGGTGCGCACCGGCGATTACTTCATTCCATTGCGTCGGCGCACCGAGATTGCGCGTCAGCACAATGCGGACCTGTTCGTTTCCATCCATGCCGATGCCTTTACCCGTGCCAGCGCCAACGGCGCGTCGGTCTTCGCCTTGTCCGATCGCGGCGCTACCTCCGAAACCGCGCGCTTGCTGGCCGACCGGGAAAACCGCTCGGACCTGATTGGCGGCGTTGGTGGTGTCAGCCTGGACAACAAGGATCAGGTACTGGCCAGCGTGTTGCTGGATCTGTCGATGACGGCGACCTTGTCGGCCAGTCTGGACGTCGGGCAGCAGGTCTTGTCGTCGGTTGGACAAATTAATCGTTTGCACAAGTCCCGTGTGGAGCAGGCCGGTTTTATGGTGCTGAAGTCACCGGATATTCCCTCGATCCTGGTGGAAACCGGGTTTATCTCCAATCCGGGAGAGGCGCGTAAGCTGGTTACCCGGGATCACCAGCAATCCATGGCGCGTGCCATCTTTACTGGCGTAAAAGGGTATTTTCATCGCAACCCGCCGCCTGGTACCCGTGTGGCTGCCATGAAGGCCGAGGGTCGCCTGGCACAGGGCCCCCGCGAGCATACGGTGCGTCGGGGCGACAGCCTGTCCGCCATTGCCAATATCTATCAGGTGTCGCTGGCCAGCCTGCGCGATGCCAATGACCTTTCCTCCGACCGGATTCGTGTTGGCCAGGTGCTCAAGGTGCCGGCCGGCAGTGTGCTGGTCCAGAACGAACGCTGATATGTCTCGTATTCAACTGCTTAGTCCGCGTCTGGCCAACCAGATCGCGGCAGGGGAGGTCGTTGAGCGACCTGCCTCGGTAATCAAGGAACTGCTGGAAAACAGCCTCGATGCGGGCGCCAGGCGGATCGATATCGACGTGGAGCAGGCGGGCGTCAAGCTGCTGCGCGTGCGTGACGACGGCTCGGGAATCGAACAGGATGACCTCCCGCTGGCCCTGTCGCGCCATGCCACCAGCAAGATTCGCGATCTGGATGATCTGGAGGCCGTGGCTACGCTGGGCTTCCGTGGCGAAGCGCTGGCATCGGTCAGCTCGGTTTCGCGGCTGACCCTGACTTCCTGCCCCGAGGGGGCGGACCAGGCCTGGCAGGTCGAAACCGAGGGGCGCGATATGGCGCCCAGCGTGCGCCCCGCCGCGCACCCGCGGGGCACGACTGTCGAGGTGCGGGACCTGTTTTTCAATACGCCGGCGCGGCGCAAGTTCCTGCGCACCGAGAAAACCGAATTCAGTCACCTGGAAGAAGTGGTCAAGCGGCTGGCTCTCTCGCGCTTCGACGTGGCATTCAACCTGCGGCATAACGGCCGTCCGGTGCTGGGGCTGCCGCCGGCGCAGACCGAGCAGGAGGCGCGCCGCCGGGTTGCCAGCGTCTGTGGCCCGGCCTTTGTTGAACAGTCACGGCAAATTGACAGCGAACGCAGCGGCTTGCGCCTGTGGGGCTGGGTTGGGCTGCCAACCTTCTCGCGCAGCCAGGCGGACCTGCAGTATTTCTTCGTTAATGGACGCATGATCAAGGACAAGCTGGTCGCGCACGCCGTTCGTCAGGCGTATCGCGACGTGCTGTTCAACGGCCGCCATCCGACCTTTGTGTTGTTTATGGAGCTGGACCCGGCGGTGGTCGATGTGAATGTGCATCCGACCAAGCATGAAGTGCGCTTCCGTGATGGGCGGATGGTGCACGACTTTCTGTTCAGTACGCTCTATCGCGCCTTGGCTGACCAGCGGCCCGGTGACCAGGCTGAGGGTGACGAGGCGCCAGCTCCGGGGGCGCAGCCGGTCAGCCAGCCGACCGTATCCGGGCTGGATGCCGGCGTCTTTTCCGGTCAGCAACGCATGGCGCTGAACGAGGCGCCAGCAACCTGGAATGCACCGTCTCTAAGTGCCTATGTGCCGCCAGCCGCGCCGCCCGCCGGGGCGGCGGCAGCCTACGCGGGACTTTATGGTAGCGGCGGCGCGTCAGCGCCAAGCCTGCCGGCAGCAGTTGAAGGGGAGGATGTGCCTCCGCTGGGCTATGCCGTCGCCCAATTGCATGGGGTCTACATTCTGGCTGAAAACGCCGCCGGCATGGTCATTGTCGACATGCATGCCGCTCATGAGCGGATTACCTACGAGCGCTTGAAGCAGGCGATGGACCAGGAAGGGCTGCGCAGTCAGCCGCTGCTGGTGCCGGCCAGCATGGCCGTGAGTCAGCGCGAAGCCGACTGTGCGGACGAACATGCCGCCTGGTTTCAGAAGCTGGGCATGTCGCTGCAGCGCATGGGGCCGGAAACCCTGGCGATTCGCGAAGTGCCCTCGCTGTTGCGACAGGCTGACGCCGAGCCGCTGGTGCGGGATGTGCTGAGTGATCTGCTGGAATATGGCAGCAGTGACCGTATCCAGGCGCACCTCAACGAATTGCTGGCAACCATGGCGTGCCACGGCTCGGTGCGAGCCAATCGTCGCCTGACCCTGGCGGAAATGAACGCGCTGCTGCGTGATATGGAGCACACCGAGCGTAGTGGTCAGTGTAACCATGGGCGTCCGACCTGGACCCAGCTGAGCGTGACCGAGCTCGACAAGCTGTTTCTGCGGGGGCGCTGATGGCTTCAGTCTCCGGCACGTCAGGGCTGCCGCCGCTGGTCTGTCTGATGGGGCCGACCGCCTCGGGCAAAACGGATTTGGCCATGTATCTGTACGACCAGTTTCCGTGTGAACTGGTCAGCGTCGATTCGGTGCTGGTGTACCGTGGCATGGATATCGGGTCGGCCAAGCCTGATGTGCAAACGCTGCAGCGCTATCCGCATCATCTGATCGATATCCTCGACCCGGCCGAGCCCTACTCGGCAGCGCGGTTTCGCGATGATGCTCTGGCATTGATACGGGACATCACGGCGCGTGGCCGTGTGCCGCTGCTGGTGGGGGGCACCATGCTGTATTTCAAGGCGCTGGCGGGAGGTCTGGCAAGCATGCCGTCGGCCGACCCGGTGGTGCGTGCGCGCATTGACGCCATGGCGCAGGAGCAGGGCTGGCCAGCGGTGCACGCGGCGTTGGCGCAGGTTGATCCGGTCTCGGCTGAACGCATTCACCGCAATGATCCGCAGCGTATTTCCCGTGCCTATGAGGTATTTCTCGGCAGCGGGATTACACTGACTCAATGGCATGAGCGTCAGCACGCAGAAAAAGCCGCGGATCAGACGCCCGGTGGCGGTGTTTTACCTTATACTGTGCGTTATCTGGCGGTTGCTCCGCAGGAGCGCTCGGTACTGCATGAACGAATTGCCGAACGTTTTTCGCTGATGTTGCAACAAGGGCTGATTTCCGAGGTCGAAGCACTGCACGCGCGTGGCGATCTGGACGTCAGCATGCCCTCGATCCGGGCGGTCGGTTATCGACAAGTCTGGGATTATCTCGAAGGGCAGCTGAGTTACGAGCAGATGCACGAGCGAGGTGTCATCGCAACGCGCCAGTTAGCCAAGCGTCAGTTTACCTGGTTGCGTGGCTGGAATGAGCCGATTGAGTGGCTTGACAGTCTCGACCCGAAAAGATTCGAGCGGGCCTTGAAAGTGCTGCAGACGGCCTCATTATGAGGCTTCGACGCTTCTGCAAGCTGTGCTTGTGCAGTAACGGTGCCTGCTCGTCTTTTGGATAATGGACAGGCCGGCCGATTCGCATTCAAATAATGCTCAAAAATATACGGTTTCCATAAAAGGAGTGAGGCAATGTCAAAAGGGCATTCACTACAAGACCCTTACCTGAACGTTCTGCGTAAGGAACGCGTTCCGGTATCCATCTATCTGGTCAACGGCATCAAGCTGCAGGGGCAGATCGAATCTTTCGACCAGTTTGTCATTTTGCTGAAGAATACTGTCAGCCAGATGGTCTACAAGCATGCTATTTCCACTGTTGTTCCCGGTCGCCCCGTGCGTCTGCCGACACAGCCTGGTGCTGACGAGGCCGAGGCCGGCAATCCCTGATGATGCAGGAGGCCTGATTGTTTTTTGAGCGCCATGAAGGGGGTGAACGTGCGATTCTTGTTCACCTCGAAGGTCTGGACGAGCAGCGCCAGGAAGATCCGCAGGAATTTATCGAACTGGTACGGTCTGCCGGCGCTGAAAATGCAGGTTTCCTGACCATTTCCCGCCATCAGCCCACCCCGCGTTTTCTTATCGGTAGCGGTAAGGTCGACGAGCTGCGGGCGCTGGTCAAGGCCAGCGAAGGTGAGCTGGTCATCTTCAATCACACCCTGACCCCCAGCCAGGAGCGCAATCTCGAGCGCGAACTGGAGTGCCGGGTCATTGACCGTACCGGTCTGATTCTGGATATCTTCGCCCAGCGTGCGCGTACCCATGAGGGTAAGCTGCAGGTGGAGCTGGCTCAGCTCGACCATCTCAGCACGCGTCTGGTGCGTGGCTGGACCCACCTTGAGCGTCAGAAGGGCGGGATTGGTCTGCGCGGCCCGGGTGAGACCCAGTTGGAGACCGACCGTCGCCTGCTGCGCGTGCGTATCAAGCAGATTACCAAGCGGCTGGAGAAGGTGCGCAGTCAGCGTGATCAGGCGCGCCGCGCCCGGCGCCGGGCGGAAATCCCGGTGGTGTCGCTGGTGGGTTATACCAACGCGGGCAAGTCGACGTTATTCAACACGCTGACGGTCTCCGAGGTTTACGCGGCAGATCAGTTGTTCGCTACCCTTGATCCGACGCTGCGGCGCATCGATCTGGCCGATATTGGGCCGGTGATCCTCGCCGACACGGTGGGTTTTATTCGCCATTTGCCGCACAAACTGGTCGAGGCGTTCCGTGCCACGCTGGAGGAGTCCAGTCAGGCTGATCTGCTGCTGCATGTGATCGATGCCGCCGACGAGGAGCGTGAATCCAATGTCGATCAGGTACATCACGTGCTCGGTGAGATCGGCGCGCTCGAGTTGCCGATGCTCGAGGTGTACAACAAAATCGACCTGATTGACGGTTTTGAACCGCAGATCCAGCGTGACGAAGAGGGTGTGGCGGTGCGCGTCTGGATTTCGGCTCGCCAGGGTCGCGGGCTGGATCTGCTGGCCCAGGCCGTTTCCGAGCGACTGGGCGATGATATCGTGCAGGAGCGGATCCAGCTGGACTATGCCGAGGCGCGTTTGCGCGCCCAGTTCTACGCCGCCGGTGCGGTGGTGGGAGAGCAGATTGGCGACGATGGCCGGCAGCAGTTGGAGGTGCGCCTGCAGCGCAGCGATTTCAATCGGCTGCTCAAGCGCGAAGGCTGGCAGCCGGAGCAGTTTCTGCAGCAACATACTTTGCAATGAAAGCAGGGGAGGCCAGTTCGCGTCCCCTGTCAGGTTTACGGTAGGATTGCACCCTGTTTCGGGTCGTCGCGGCCCGGGCTTTGATTGGTTACAGACAACGGAGAACGCTATGGCCTGGAATGAGCCTGGTGGCGGCAACAATTCTAACGACCAGGATCCCTGGGGCAGTGGCGGCGGCGGTGGCAATCGCGGCGGCAAGCAGGGTCCGCCGGACCTGGATGAGGCGCTGCGCAAGCTGCAGGACAGCCTGAACAACCTGTTCGGCTCGGGCAAGCGTAACAACCGCAACGGCGGGTCGGCTGGTAACGGCGGCAGTGCCGGTATTCCGGGCTGGCTCTGGGCGCTGGGCCTGGTTGTCATCCTCGGTTTCTGGGTGTTCAAGGCCGTGTATATGGTCAATGAGCAGGAACAGGCAGTGATTCTGCGCTTTGGTGAGTACCACCGCACTGTGGGGCCGGGTCTGCATCTGTACTTCCCGCCGGTCGAGAAGAAGTTCCAGCGTAACGTGACGCAGGTGCGCTCTTATCGCCAGCAGGGTCAGATGCTGACAGAAGACGAGAACATCGTTGAGGTGCCGGTCGCGATTCAGTACCGCATTTCCAATCTCGAGAACTTTGTGCTCAAGGTTGAAGACCCGGAGACCAGTCTGCGTCATGCCACCGAGAGCGCTGTGCGCCACGTCGTGGGTTCCACGCCGATGCACCAGGTGCTGACAGAAGGGCGTGAGCAGATGGCGGTTGAGGTAACCGAGCGTCTGCAGCGCTATCTGGACAGCTACAACACCGGTATCGCGGTGACCCAGGTGAATATCGAGAACGCCCAGGCTCCGGCCGAGGTACAGGACGCGTTTGACGACGTTATCCGTGCCAAGGAAGACGAAGTGCGTGCGCGTAACCAGGCCGAAGCCTACGCCAATGGCGTGATTCCTGAGGCGCGCGGTCGTGCCCAGCGGATGCTGGAGGAAGCCAACGGTTATCGGGATGAAGTGGTGGCGCGCGCCGAGGGTGAAGCCAGACGCTTCGACCTGCTGCTGGAACAGTATGTGTTGGCGCCCGAGGTGCTGCGCGAGCGCATGTACATCGATGCCATGCAGAGTGTGCTGAGCAGCACCAGCAAGGTGCTGGTGTCTGGCGGCGAGGGCAGCAATAACCTGCTGTATCTGCCGCTCGACAAACTGATGAGTCAAAGTGGTGGCGGGTCGTCCAGTGGCTCTTCCGCCGGCCTGCCGCCGGTTGTACAGAGTGATTCGTCCGCCCGTACGCCTGCTTCGCAGCAGCGTGATCTGCGCTCCAGGGAGTCCCGCTGATGAGTAACAAGTCACTGTTTGGATTGATAGTGCTGCTGGCCGCGGTGATCGTTGGCTGGAACAGCTTCTTCGTGGTCGCCCAGACCGAGCGGGCGATTGTGCTGCAGTTCGGAAAGGTGGTGGAGAATGATGTGCCGCCGGGGTTGCACTTCAAGCTACCCTTTGTTCAGGAAGCGCAAGCCTTTGATGGCCGTCTGCTGACGCTGGATACCGCGACCCAGCGTTATCTGACGTTGGAGAAGAAGGCGCTGATGGTGGATTCCTACGCCAAGTGGCGCATCGCTGATGTGCAGCGCTTCTACACTGCGACCTCGGGCCTGCGCGCCATCGCCGAAGAGCGTCTGTCGCGCCAGCTGGAGTCCGGTCTGCGCAACGAGGTGGCTCGTCGTACCCTGCATGAGGTGGTGTCTGGTGAGCGCGATCAGCTGATGGCTGATATCACGGCCACGCTGGATGAAAATGCCCGTCGCGAGCTGGGTATCGAGGTGGTGGATGTCCGGGTCAAGGCGATTGACCTGCCGGCCGAGGTAAATCGCAGCGTATTTGATCGCATGAGTACCGAGCGTGAGCGCGAAGCGCGCGAGCACCGTGCCAAGGGTGCCGAGCTCGCCGAGGGGATTCGCGCCGATGCCGATCGCCAGCAGCGCGTAATCATTGCCGAGGCGTTCCGTGAGTCCGAGAAGATTCGGGGTGATGGCGATGCGCAGGCGGCGGCGATCTACGCTGAGGCCTACAACAAGGACCCGGAGTTCTACTCCTTCTCGCGCAGCCTGCAGGCCTACCGCGAGAGCTTTGCCAACAAGTCCGACATGCTGGTGCTGGACCCGGAAAGCGAGTTCTTCAAGTACATGCAGGCTGATCCGCTGCAACGCTGAGTGCCTTGGCACTGAAAGACGGGCTGCCCTTGGGTGGCCCGTTTTGCTGTCTGGGCTGGTGATGGGCGGCTGCGGATTTGCGCAGGTGCCGACTGCGCAAAACGTGGTACACTTGCGCAGCCGGGGAAATCCCGGCTTTTTTGTGACCGGTCCACGCTGCTTGACGCGCTGGCAGAGGTGGTGCTGACGGGGGCGGGCATGTTGCAGGAAATCTTGACGGCACTCTGTCTGGTGCTGGTGATCGAGGGCATACTGCCTTTTCTGATGCCGGCGCGCTGGCAGCGTATGCTTGGCGGTATCGCCGAGCTAGGTGTGCGTCAGATAAGGCTGGCAGGTCTTGCCAGTATGTTGATCGGCACCTTGTGCCTGTATCTGGTTCGCTAGGTGTCTGAGCGTCACGCCGAGGCTCGGCACCCTGTATGAAAGGTTTAAAAAATGCCTAGTGTAGATCGCTGGCTGTTGCCTGACGGCATCGACGAAGTGCTGCCCCGTGAGGCGGTACGTATTGAAACAGCTCGTCGACAGCTGCTGGATCTGTTCTCCCGCTGGGGGTATGACCTGGTCATCACCCCGCACATCGAATACCTCGAATCGTTGCTCACTGGCGCTGGCCATGACCTCGAACTGCAAACCTTCAAGATGATCGACCAGCTGTCCGGGCGCATGCTCGGTCTGCGCGCCGATATCACGCCGCAGGTTGCGCGTATTGATGCGCATACGCTGGGGGCCGAGGGGCCATCGCGTCTGTGCTACTGCGGTAGCGTGCTGCATACGCGTCCACGGGCATTGTCGACCTCGCGCAGCCTGATCCAGCTGGGTGCCGAGTTGTATGGCGATGCCTCCAGTGCCAGTGATATTGAAGTCATCTCCCTGATGCTCGAAACCTTGGCGCTGTGCCGGGTGGAAGGAGTGCATTTGGATATCGGGCACGTTGGCATCTATCGCGGTCTGATTCAGGCGGCCGGGGTGGATGAATCGACCGAGAGTGCCTTGTTTGATGCTCTGCAGCGCAAGGCCGCTGACGAGGTGGCTGAGCTGGCGGGTTCGCTGGAGCAGGCCTCGCTGGGGGCCATGTTGTGCAGTCTGGTCGAGCTGTCCGGTGGTGTCGAGGTGCTTGATCGTGCCCATGCGCTGCTCGACGGTGCGCCTGAATCGGTCATGGCGGCGCTGGACGATCTGGCCGAGGTGGCACAGGTGCTGGCGCGCAACTACCCTGATGTGCCGCTGTATTTCGACCTGGGTGAATTGCGTGGCTACCATTACCACACGGGCGTGGTCTTTGCCGCCTTTGTGCCGGGGCTTGGCCAGAGTGTCGCTCAGGGCGGTCGTTATGATGACATCGGCAGCGACTTCGGCCGCGCTCGTCCGGCTACCGGTTTCTCGACTGATCTGCGTTTTCTGGTGCAGCGGGGGCAGATCGTCGGTGCCGATCAGGTCTCGGCTATCTGGGCGCCCTACAGTGCGGAAGCCGGTTTGCAGCAGGCCGTGGCTGAGCAGCGCGCGGCGGGGCAGCGCGTGATTGTAGCCTTGCCTGGGCAGGCGGATAGTGAAGCGGTGACGCATGGTTGCGATCGTGTGTTGACCTGGCGTGACGGCCGTTGGCAGGTCGTTGAACTGAATTCGTGATTAGACGGCCGTAAGGCCATTTCAATTCTAGTGAGGCATGGGCTGAACATGGGTAAGAATGTTGTCATCCTGGGGACCCAGTGGGGCGATGAGGGTAAGGGCAAGATCGTTGACCTGCTGACCGATCAGGTCGCGGCGGTAGTGCGTTATCAGGGCGGCCACAACGCCGGCCACACGCTGGTGATCGATGGTGAGAAGACCGTGCTGCACCTGATCCCGTCCGGGATTCTGCGTGACAACGTCCAGTGCTTCATCGGTAACGGCGTGGTGTTGTCGCCCGAAGCGCTGCTGAAGGAGCTGACCGAGCTGGAAAGCAAGGGTGTTCCGGTGCGCGAGCGTCTGCGTATCAGCCCGGCTTGTCCGTTGATCCTGCCTTATCACGTTGCGCTGGATCAGGCCCGCGAGCTGGCCCGTGGCGAGGCCAAGATCGGTACCACCGGTCGCGGTATCGGTCCGGCCTATGAAGACAAGGTGTCGCGTCGCGGTCTGCGCGTGGCTGATCTGTTCCATCGCGAGCGCTTTGCCGCCAAGCTGGGCGAGGTGCTGGATTACCACAACTTCGCCCTGCAGCATTACTACAAGGTTGAGCCGATCGACTTCCAGAAGACGCTGGATGAGGCGATGGAGTATGCCGAGTGGCTGGCGCCGCTGATGACGGATGTCACTGCACGACTGCATGAGTTGCGTCGCGAAGGCGCCAATATCATGTTTGAGGGGGCTCAGGGTTCGCTGCTGGATATCGATCACGGTACCTATCCCTTCGTAACCAGTTCCAACACCACGGCTGGCGGTACTGCCACCGGGTCTGGCTTTGGTCCGCTGTATCTGGACTATGTACTGGGTATCACCAAGGCCTATACCACCCGTGTTGGTTCTGGTCCTTTCCCGACGGAGCTGTTCGATGAGGTAGGTAGTCGTCTGGCTGAGCGTGGCCACGAGTTCGGCTCCACCACTGGCCGTGCGCGTCGCTGTGGCTGGTTTGATGCAGTCATCCTGCGCCGGGCAATCGAGATCAACAGCATCAGTGGTCTGTGTCTGACCAAGCTGGACGTGCTGGACGGTCTGGATGTGATCCGCATTTGTGTCGGTTACCGCAACGCCCAGGGTGACGTCATTGAGGCGCCGACCGATGCTGATAGCTACATTGGTCTTGAGCCGGTGTACGAGGACATGCCGGGCTGGCAGGAATCCACGCTGGGCGTGAAAACCCTGGAAGGTCTGCCGGCCAATGCTCAGGCTTACATCCGTCGCATCGAGGAGCTGGTGGGTGCGCCCATTGATATTATCTCCACTGGCCCGGATCGTAATGAAACAGTGATTCTGCGTCAGATATTCCAGGCCTGAAGGCTGGTCGAGAAGGCGCTCTGAGGGGCGCCTTTTTTTGCGAGTTTCGCTGGCACGTCGCTCGACGCTGGAAGGAAGGGTGGGGTGTTAAAGCGATAGACATAAAAAAACCGAGCGCTTGGCTCGGTTCTTTTACGAAATTGGTGCCCAGGAGAAGACTCGAACTTCCACGACCGTAAGGTCACTAGCACCTGAAGCTAGCGTGTCTACCAATTTCACCACCTGGGCGATTTCTTGAAGCTGAAAAAACCGAGCGTTGCTCGGTTTTTTCTGAATTGGTGCCCAGGAGAAGACTCGAACTTCCACGGCCGTAAGGCCACTAGCACCTGAAGCTAGCGTGTCTACCAATTTCACCACCTGGGCATGTCATCTGAAGCTGCTATGCTGAACCGGGGTCCACTACGATAGCCGTTTCCTGTTGACGGCGCGAATCTTAGATAGTCGTGGCGTACTTGTAAACCCCTGACGTAAAAAAAATTATCCCGCAAACAGGTGCATGTGGCATTGATTTTCGGTTCAATAGGGGCCTATGACGAAAAAGACCAAATCCCCCGGTGCGACCTCTCGGTCGGACCACCCCAACACTTCCCACAATTCCGCTGTGTCGTCTGACTGGAGTCAGATGGACCCCGAAGCTCGGCGCGAAGCAGAGAAGTATGACAATCCCATCCCCAGTCGCGAGCTGATTCTGCAGTTGCTGGAGAATCGTGGTGCGCCCGCAACGCGTGCCCAGCTGCAGCAGGAGTTCGGCCTGCAGGACGAAGAGAGTATCGAGGCGTTGCGCCGCCGTCTGCGCGCTATGGAGCGCGATGGTCAGGTCATCTATACGCGTCGCGGCGCCTATGCGCCAGTGGACAAGCTGGACCTGATTCCCGGACGGGTGCAGGGGCACCGTGACGGCTTCGGCTTCCTGGTGCCTGATGATGGCGGCGAAGACCTGTTTCTTGGTCCCTCGCAGATGCGTTTGGTATTTGATGGTGATCGCGCGCTGGGGCGTGTTACCGGTGTAGATCGCCGCGGTCGCAGCGAGGGCGCCATTGTTGAGGTGATCGCCCGCGCCCACGAGATCCTGGTTGGCCGCTATTACGAGGAAAATGGCATCGGCTTTGTGGTCGCTGACAACGCCCGTATCCAGCACGATGTACTGATTGCTCCGAATGCCAAAGGCGGTGTCAAGCACGGCCAGTACGCTGAAGTGCGCATCACCCATTGGCCGACCATGAATCGTCAAGCCCAGGGCGAGGTGATTGAAGTGGTTGGCGACTACATGGCGCCGGGCATGGAAATCGAAGTGGCGCTGCGCAGCTATGATATTCCCAGCGAGTGGCCCGAGGCGGTTGTCAAGGAGGCGAGTCGCCTGAAGGATCACGTGGTCGAGAAGGACAAGCTTAAGCGTGTCGACCTGCGCCACCTGCCACTGGTCACCATTGACGGTGAAGACGCCCGCGATTTTGACGACGCGCTCTACTGTGAGCCGCACAAGGCCAGCGGCTGGCGGCTGTTCTCCGGTGGCTGGAAGCTCTACGTTGCCATTGCTGACGTGTCGCACTACGTGCCGGTTGGCTCGGCACTGGACGAAGAGGCCGAGTTGCGCGGCACCTCGGTGTACTTCCCCAGTGAAGTGATTCCCATGCTGCCGGAGGCGCTGTCCAACGGGCTGTGCTCGCTGAATCCGCATGTTGATCGTCTGGCGATGGTCTGTGAGATGACCATCTCCAAGACCGGCGAGCTGACAGACTTCGAATTCTACGAGGGTGTGATCCACTCGCATGCGCGCCTGACCTATAACAAGGTCTCCAGCATGCTGGAGCACCCGCGTAGTCGCGAGGGTAAAGCCCTGCGTGATGAGTACAACGAAGTGCTGCCGCACCTGGAGCACTTGTATGAGTTGTACAAGGCGCTGGCCAAAGCGCGTCAGGGCCGGGGCGCCATCGATTTCGAAACAACCGAAACGCGCATGGTATTCGGTGATGATCGCAAGATCATCGAGATCAAGCCGACAACGCGTAACGATGCGCACAAGATCGTTGAAGAATGCATGCTCTGCGCGAACGTTGCGACCGCACGCTTCCTGCAGGAGTTGGAGCTGCCGGGCCTGTATCGCGTGCACGATGGGCCGCAGGCTGAAAAAGTTGAGCGGCTGCGTGAGTTTCTCAACTCCCAGGGCCTGAGCCTGACGCGCAAGAAAGGCGTGCCGACGCCGGAAGACTATGCTGCGGTACTGGCCAAGGTTCAGGGGCGGCCTGATGCCCAGCTGATCCAGACGGTCATGCTGCGCTCGCTCAGTCAGGCGGTCTACAGCCCGGACAATGCAGGGCATTTTGGCCTCAACTACGAGGCGTACACGCACTTTACCTCGCCGATCCGTCGCTACCCCGATTTGCTGGTGCACCGAGCGATCCGCAGTGTAATTCGCTCGCGTCGCAAAACGGATCTGGTGCGCCGGGCCGGTGCCGGCGTGATGCCGAAGGGGCGTATTTATCCCTACGACCACCAGCGCCTGGCTGAGCTGGGCGAGCAGTGCTCGCAGCATGAGCGCCGCGCAGATGAAGCGACCCGTGATGTGGTCAGCTGGCTCAAGTGCGAGTTTATGCAGGACAAGGTGGGTGAGAGCTTTGATGGCCTGGTCACGGCTGCTACCAGCTTTGGTCTGTTTATCGAGCTGACGGATATCTACGTTGAGGGCTTGCTGCATGTGACGGCGCTGCCGGCAGACTACTACGTGTTTGATGCGGTGCATCACGCGCTGGTTGGTGAGCGCTCAGGCAGGCGTTTCCGTCTTGGCGATCCGGTGCGCGTGCAGGTGGCTCGGGTGGATCTGGATGACCGCAAGATCGACTTCGAAATGGCGGCCGATGCACCGCCGCCGCCGGCCGCAGAGCGTCAGGTGTCGGCCAGCCGGGCCATGCGTGAAAAGCTGCTGGCCGATGCCCGCCGCGCTGCGGGTGAGGCGGAGCCGCGCGGCAAGGTCCGCTCCGGCGCCGGCGCGGGGAAGGCGCCGGCGGGCAAGGGTAAGGGCAAGTCGGCCAAACCGGCCGGTGCTGCCAAGCCCGCAGGCAAGAAACCTGCCGGTGATAACCGCAGCCCACGCAAGCGCAAGGCCCGTTGAGCATGAGTGATCTGGAGCGGGTGTTTGGTTTGCACGCGGTGCAGGCCTTGGTCGAACGACATCCCAAGCGCATCAAGCGACTATTGCTGCAGGCGGGACGGCTGAATGAGCGGCAGCAGGCGGTACTGGCCTCGGCTGAACAGCAGGGTATTGCTGTTCAGCGGGTGGCTGGTGACGAGCTGGATGCCCAGGCCGAGGGCGTGCATCAGGGTGTGGTGGCGGAGGTCTCGCCGAGTCAGTTGTGGTCAGAGGAGATGCTTGGGCATCTGCTGGACCGGCTCGAGGGTACGCCTTTGCTGCTGGTGCTGGACGGCGTGACCGATCCGCACAACCTGGGCGCCTGTCTGCGCAGTGCCGATGCCGCTGGAGCGCACGCGTTGATCGTGCCGCGTGATCGCTCGGCCAGTCTGAATCCTACGGTACGCAAGGTGGCCTGTGGTGCCGCGGAAACCGTGCCGCTGGTGGCGGTGACCAACCTCAGTCGTACCCTCAAGCAGCTCAAGCAGCGCGGGCTCTGGGTGGTCGGCACGGCGGGGGAGGCGGAGCAGCTGATCTACGACGTCGACTTTACCGTGCCGTCGATCATTATCATGGGGGCCGAGGGCGCTGGTATGCGGCGCCTGACTCGCGAGCATTGCGACTACCTGGCCAAGCTGCCCATGGCTGGCAGCGTCAGCAGTCTCAACGTATCGGTGGCAACCGGTATTTGCCTGTTCGAAGCGGTGCGTCAGCGCGGCGTGGCCAGTTGATCTGCACGTCGGCGGTGCCACTGGCTCCGTCGGCGTCACTCACCCCTTGCAGGGTAACTAGCCTCTCACCCACACTATTAGCTTCCAGCTTCCAGCTTCCAGCTTCCAGCTTCCAGCTTCCAGCTTCCAGCTTCCAGCTTCCAGCCCAGGCTTTACCTGCCTCCGGGCTGCTACTGGCATTTCCCTTGCAAGCCGAGCGGCGCTTCACTAGAATGGCGACCCCAAACCCTATGTTCCACTCCTTGCCAGACTGTTTGGGCAGCTGGCTATAACCCGTAAGGAGCTTATATGCGTCATTACGAAATCGTATTCCTGGTTCATCCGGACCAGAGCGAGCAGGTTAGCGCGATGGTTGAGCGCTACAGCAAAGTGATCGAAGAAGACGGCGGTAAAGTACACCGTCTGGAAGATTGGGGCCGCCGCCAGCTGGCTTACCCGATCGACAAGATCCACAAAGCTCACTACATCATGATGAACGTTGAGTGCAGCGCCAAGGCACTGGATGAGCTGAGCGAAAACTTCCGTTACAACGATGCCGTTATCCGTAACATGGTCATCCGCCGTGACGAAGCCGTTACCGAACAGTCTGACATGCTCAAGTCCGAGGAAAGTGGTCGTGGTGAGCGTCGCGAGCGTCGCGAGCGCAACGACGACAACGATTCCAACGACAATGCTGACAACAGCAACGACGCCGACGACAACGGTGACGACGAGTAAGTTTTTTCAGTTCCCATTCCAGAATTAAGGAGACGCTGCCATGGCACGTTTTTTCCGTCGCAGAAAGTTCTGCCGTTTTACCGCTGAAGGCGTAAAAGAGATCGATTACAAAGATCTCAACACTCTGAAGGCCTATGTCACCGAGACCGGCAAGATTGTCCCGAGCCGCATCACCGGTACCAAGGCCAAGTACCAGCGTCAGCTGGCCGTTGCTATCAAGCGCGCCCGCTACCTGGCTCTGCTGCCTTACACCGACGGCCACGGTCGTTGATTGGTAGCCAAAAGTAATTGATCGGGAAGCCGAATCGGCATGCAGGGGCTCGCTGAATTCATAATGCGCGGTCGCAGGCAAGCTACCCTAGTGGTGGGTTTGTCAGTCGCCGTCCCCCTGTTGTTCTGGTTTGGTGCAGTAGTGCTGGCGCTGGTGTTATTGCGCCGCGGCTGGTCGGAAGGCATGTCGGTTGTGGTCTGGGGCGCGCTACCCGCGCTGGCCTGGGCCCTGATAGGCGATCCGACCCCGCTGCTGGTACTGCTGGGGAGTGCCGCGCTGGCGCTGTTACTGCGTCAGCGCAGCGAGTGGTCACTGGTGACCATGGCGGCCGCACCGCTGGGGCTGGTATTTGCCCTGGTGCTGATGGCGACACTGCAAGCCCCCTTACAGCAGTTGGCCGAGCAGATCCAGGCGGCTCTGCCGCAGATGCTCAGCGAGCTGGGCGAGGTTGACGAGGCTGCTCTGGCACGCCTTCAGACCATGCTGGTGCCGCTGTTGGCTGGACTGATGGGTGCCACCCATGCAGCCATGACGCTGGTCAGCTTGATGCTGGCGCGCGCTTGGCAAGCCAGGCTGTACAACCCGGGTGGTTTCCGCGAGGAGTTTCACCGCCTGCGGTTGGCGCCCTGGATGGGCCTGGTATTGCTTCTGGCCGTGTTTGGTGCGCCGCAGGTTGATGGCCTGGTGCTGTTGGCGCCGGTGGCCACCGTGCCGCTGCTGTTTGCCGGCCTGGCGCTGGTGCACGGTGTGGTCGGCATCAAGCGCCTGGGTATCGGGCCGCTGGTCGTGCTGTACGTAGCGTTACTGTTCGTGTGGCAAGTGCTGTACCCCCTGATCATGATTTTGGCGTTTATTGATAGTCTGTTTGATTTCCGTTCCCGCCTTAAGCCGGTTTCCGGCGGCGGCAACGATGACTCAAACGGTCAAGGTTGAATTAAAGAGGTCATCGCAATGGAAGTTATCCTGCTCGAAAAGATCGCGAACCTGGGTAACCTGGGCGACAAAGTCGCTGTTAAAGCTGGTTACGCTCGCAATTTCCTGCTGCCCTTCGGCAAGGCCACCCCGGCCACTGCTGATAACGTAGCTGCTTTTGAAGCACGCCGCGCCGAACTGGAAAAGATCGCTGCCGAGAAGAAAGCCGAGGCTGAAGCCCGCGCTGCCAAACTGGCTGATCTGACTGTCACCATCGCCGCTAACGCCGGTGAAGAGGGCAAGCTGTTCGGTTCCATCGGTACTCGTGACATCGCCGACGCTGTGACTGCAGCTGGCGTTGCCATCGAGAAGAGCGAAGTCCGTCTGCCCGACGGCGCGCTGCGTACCGTTGGCGAGTTCGATATCGATGTGCAGCTGCACACCGACGTCGACGCTACTGTCAAGCTGGTTGTTGTGGCCGGCTAATAACGATTGGCCTCGCGCTATCCGCCTTGAGCGGATGATTTGCCGGGGCTTTGTCGTTAGACTTCAACACGGCGCCTGTCTGCGGACAGGCGCCGTGTTGCATTTCTGATCAGGCTGTTTTGAGCGCACTCCCATGACCGAATCACTGTATACCGACCGTCCCGAGCTGGACCTGCAGACCGCAGCCTTGAAGGTGCCCCCGCACTCGATTGAGGCCGAGCAGGCAGTACTTGGCGGCGTGATGCTGGACAACATGGCCTGGGAGCGAGTCGCCGAACAGCTGACTGACAGCGATTTTTATCGCCACGACCATCGGTTGATCTTTCAGGCGCTGGTGCGTCTGGCCTCGCGCAATCTGCCGTTTGACGTGGTGACCCTGGCGGAAGAGCTGGACAAGGAAGGGCTGACCGACCAGGTCGGTGGCCTGGCCTACCTCGGGCAGCTGGCGAAGAACACCCCCTCGGTGGCCAACATCAGCGCCTACGCCCAGATCATCCGTGAGCGCTCCACCCTGCGCCAGCTGATCAGCGTCAGCACCGAGATTGCCGATACCGCCTTCAACCCCAAGGGTATGCAGGCGACCGAGGTGCTCGATGACGCCGAACGCAAGATTTTTTCGATTGCCGAAAGCCGCCCAAAGACCGGTGGGCCGGAAGGGGTCAATGCCCTGCTGACCAAGGCGATCGATCGCATCGACACGCTGTTCAACAGTGAGGGCTCGATTACCGGCCTGTCGACCGGCTTTACCGAGCTGGACAACATGACTTCCGGCTTGCAGCCAGCTGACCTGATTATCGTCGCGGGTCGTCCCTCCATGGGTAAGACCACCTTTGCCATGAACCTGGTAGAAAATGCGGTGATGCGCAGTGACAAGGCGGTACTGGTGTTCTCGCTGGAGATGCCAGGTGAATCGCTGATCATGCGTATGCTGTCTTCCCTCGGGCGTATCGACCAGACCAAGGTGCGCTCAGGTCGGCTGGATGACGAGGATTGGCCGCGCCTGACCTCGGCGGTCAATATGCTCAATGACCGCAAACTGTTTATCGACGACACCGCAGGTCTGTCGCCGATGGAAATGCGTACCCGCGCCCGCCGGATCGTGCGTGAGCACGGCGACCTCGGGTTGATCATGATCGACTACCTGCAGTTGATGCGTATCGGCGGCGCGGCGTCGGAGAACCGGACCAACGAGATTTCCGAGATTTCCCGCTCGCTCAAGGCGTTGGCGAAGGAGTTCAACGTGCCGGTCATCGCGCTATCGCAGCTCAACCGCTCGCTGGAGCAGCGCCCTAACAAGCGCCCGATCAACTCCGACTTGCGTGAGTCCGGTGCGATCGAGCAGGACGCCGACGTCATCATGTTTGTCTATCGTGATGAGGTCTATCATCCGGATACCCAGGACAAGGGGATCGCGGAGCTGATTATCGGCAAGCAGCGTAATGGCCCCATCGGCACGGCACGGATGGCGTTTCTGGGCAAATACACCCGTTTTGAAAACCTCGCGCCCGGCTCGTACTCCGGCTACGGGGAGGAGTGAAGATGGCCGTCTCTATTCCGGTCGCCAAGCATCAGCTGTTCGACTATCCACGTTACTGGGCCGAGTGTTTCGGTCCGGCGCCCTTTATGCCGGTCAGTCGTGAGGAAATGGATCAACTGGGCTGGGACAGCTGCGATGTGATCATCGTTACCGGTGACGCCTACGTGGATCATCCCTCGTTCGGTATGGCGGTGATCGGCCGCTTGCTGGAGGCGCAAGGGTATCGCGTTGGCATCATCAGCCAGCCGGACTGGCACAGCAAGCAGGACTTCATGAAGCTCGGCAAGCCCAACCTGTTCTTTGGGGTGGCTGCCGGCAACATGGACTCGATGATCAATCGCTATACGGCCGACCGCAAGGTGCGGTCCGATGACGCCTACACCGCCGGCGGGCAGGGTGGCAAACGCCCCGACCGCGCCAGCCTGGTTTACAGCCAGCGCTGCCGGGAGGCCTTCAAGGATGTGCCTATCGTGCTCGGTGGCATCGAGGCGTCGCTGCGCCGTATCGCCCATTACGACTACTGGCAGGACAAGGTGCGGCATTCGCTGCTGGTCGATGCCAAGGCCGATATCCTGCTCTACGGTAACGCCGAGCGTGCTGTCGTCGAAGTTGCTCATCGTCTGAGTCGCGGTGAGTCGGTTCAGGACATTACCGATGTGCGTGGTACGGCCTTTATTCGTCGTGACACGCCCGAAGGCTGGTTTGAGCTGGACTCCACCCGCATCGACCGCCCCGGCAAGATCGACAAGATCATCAACCCCTACGTCAACACCCAGGACACTGCCGCCTGCGCGGTGGAGCAGGCCAAGGGGCCGGAGCCCGAGTCGACGGCCGACGAGGTCCAGGTAATCGAGCTGTTGCCGCACCCGCGGCTTGAACGCGACCGTACCGTGATCCGGCTGCCTGCCTTTGAGAAGGTCAAGGGTGATCCGGTGCTCTATGCCCATGCCAACCGCGTGCTGCACCTGGAGACCAACCCAGGGAACGCCCGTGCGCTGGTGCAGCGCCATGGTGACCGCGATGTCTGGTTCAACCCGCCGCCGATTCCGCTGAGCACCGAGGAGATGGACTACGTCTTCGGCTTGCCCTATGCGCGCGTGCCGCACCCGGTCTATGGCGGCGAGCGCATTCCGGCCTACGAGATGATTCGCTTCTCGGTCAATATCATGCGCGGCTGCTTTGGTGGTTGTACCTTCTGTTCGATCACCGAGCATGAAGGGCGCATCATTCAGAACCGTTCGCATGATTCGATTATTCGCGAGATCGAGGATATGCGCGACAAGGTACCGGGCTTTACCGGGGTGGTGTCTGATCTGGGTGGTCCCACCGCCAATATGTACCGTATCGCCTGCAAAAGCCCGGAAATCGAGGCCGCTTGTCGCAAGCCGTCCTGCGTGTATCCGGGCATCTGCGATAACCTCAATACCGACCACTCCTCGCTGATTGAGCTGTACCGCAAGGCGCGCGCGCTGCCAGGGGTGAAGAAAATCCTGATTGCCTCGGGGTTGCGCTATGACCTGGCGGTAGAGTCGCCGGAATACGTAAAAGAGCTGGTGACCCACCATGTCGGCGGCTATCTGAAGATTGCGCCGGAGCACACCGAGGAAGGGCCGCTCAGCAAGATGATGAAGCCCGGCATCGGCAGCTATGACCGCTTCAAGCAGATGTTCGAAAAGTTCTCGAAAGAGGCGGGCAAGGAGCAGTACCTCATCCCGTACTTCATCGCCGCCCACCCGGGTACCACCGATGAAGACATGATGAACCTGGCGCTCTGGTTGAAACGTAACGGCTTCCGTGCGGATCAGGTGCAGGCGTTCTATCCCTCGCCGATGGCGACTGCGACGGCCATGTACCACTCGGGCAAGAACCCGCTGCGTAAGGTGACCTACAAGAGCGATGCTGTCGGTACCGTCAAGGGCGAGCGCCAGCGTCGTTTGCACAAGGCGTTTCTGCGTTACCACGACCCGAACAACTGGCCATTGCTGCGTGAGGCGCTCAAAAGCATGGGACGCGCCGACTTGATCGGTAATGGCAAGCATCAGTTGATTCCCAGCTTCCAGCCGGCGGTAGGCAGCTACCAGAGTGCGCGGCGCAAAAACTCTACGCCAACCGGCAGCAAGAAGGCCGGCCGTATGCTGACTCAGCACACCGGCTTGCCTCCGCGTGAAACAGGTGCAGGCAAGAGCCAGAGCAAGCGCTCGCGCAACGGCAGCGGAGCAGGGCGCAAGAGCCGCTGAAGACCGCCGCTATTGCACCTATAGCGGCTTTCAAATGGCTCGGGTTGTCCTATGCTTCTAGAGTGGTGTCTGTAAAGCGTGGCCAGAGGGCCGTGCTGCAGACCTGGTCTGGAGGTGGCTTATGTGGAACGAAACCTGGCTGAACTGGTGGGCAGACTACGCTGGCGCAAGCGCCGCGTAGCGATCCTGTCGGTCTGTGCAGCCTGCTGCATTACAGCAGGCTGAGGGTGTCGTTTTTCAATGCGCGCCAATGCTGCAGTTGCTCGCGCAGCTGATTGAGCTCGACCGGCTTGGCCATGTGTCCGTTCATGCCGGCTTTGCGGGCGCGCTCGCGGTGCTCCGGCAGGATATGAGCCGTCAGCGCAATCACCGGAATGGGCTGAGCGCCGCTGCGTTGCTCCCAGCGACGTATCTGTTCCGCTGCAGTGAAACCATCCATCTCGGGCATCTCGCAGTCCATCAGCACCAGATCAAAGCTTTGCTGTTGCACGGCCTCGACCGCCCGGGCGCCGTTGTCCACTGCCGTTGCCGACACACCCAGCTTAGCCAGCATGCCGAGGATCACCTTGGTGGAAATGGCGTTGTCTTCGGCAATCAAAACCCGGTACTCCCCATCCATGCCGCTGTCCTGCTCGGTTTCCTGCTGATCGCGATCAGCGGTGTCGCCGGAGGCGGCGCGGCGCTGACTCCACTCGTCAATCAGAGTCGTACGCAGGGTGTAGCCGGCGACCGGTTTGCTGAGAATGCGGCGGATGCCGGCATTTCGCGCAATCACGCGGCTGGGCACCTGATTGATGCCGGTCAGCATGATGATCAGCAGGTCGTTGCCCAGCACGGGGTCATCCTTGATGCGGCTGGCCAGCTCCACGCCGCTCATACCTGGCATCGACTGATCCAGCAGAATGATGTCGAAGGGGTTGCCCAGGTTGGCCTGGTTGCGCAGCGTCGCCAATGCCTCACGGCCGCTTGACGCGCTCTGGGCGCGCATGCCCCAGGCGGTGGTTTGCTGCTGCAGCACCTTGCGGCAGGTGGCGTTGTCGTCAACGATCAGAATGCTGCGGTCAACCAGACTACGGCCCTCGGCGGAGGCTTCTTCTGCCGGGTTGTCCAGATGGGTTGCCGGCAGGGTAAACCAGACCGTGTTGCCCTGCTCACCGCTGGCCTTGATGCCGATCTGGCCCTGCATCATGCCGATCAACTGGCGGGTGATGACCAGCGGTAGCTTGCCGTCGGTGTCGGACTGGTCGAGGAAGCGGGTGACCTTGAAGTCGCTGTTGAGCAGGCTGTCTCGCGCCTCTTCCGGCATATTCTCGCCGGTGTCCTGCACGGCAAAGCGCAGTTGCGGGGTGTTGTCGCGTTTCTCCAGTCCGACGACCAGCAGTACTTCACCTGAGTCGGTCTGATGCAAGGCGTTGGCCAGCAGGTTCATCAGCACCTGCCGCAGGCGGGTAGGATCGCCCTGCAGTGTGCGCGGAACCTCCGGATGCACGAAGCCGATCAGCTCGACGCCCTGCGCCTCGGCGCGTATGCGATAGATGTCGAGGCAGTCGTTGACCAGTGCATGCAGGTCAAACTGTACGCGCTCCAGCGTCAGTTGACCTGACTCCAGTCTCGACATGTCGATAATTTCATTGATCAGGTTGAGCAGATCATTGCCCGAGCCGTGAATGGTTTGTACGTAGTCGCGTTGCTTGGCCGAGAGAGCGGTGTCCAGCAGCAGCTCACTCATGCCCAGCACGCCGTTCATAGGGGTGCGTATTTCATGGCTTATGCGGGCCAGAAACTCGGCCTTGGCGCGCTGTTCGGCGCGAGCCGTGGCGCTATCCTGCCGCTCGCGAATGCGGCGTGTGAGCTGCAGTTGCAGGCGGCGGTACAGGCTCCAGCTGAAGCTGACCAGCGCGCTCCAGAGCAGCAAATCAGCCAGGTAGGCGTGTGGCAGTTGCTTGCCAATGTACTCGGCAACCAGGCCCTGGCCGAGCAGTAGCACAGCGCCCAGGCTGAAGGGGCGGTCCCATTGCTGTTGCGTGGTATGCAGAAGGCCGAGAATGACCAGCATGCAGGCCGGCAGGCCGATCAGCATCAGGTTGGAGATAAAGCGGAACAGGGGCGGGAACGCAGCGGCGATGGCAACCAGCAGAGCGCTGGCGATGGCCAGGCCATACACAGCACGTTGCAGCCCCTTGGTCTGTCGGGCGTTGAGCTGGCTGAGCAGCAACAGGGCCAGTAACGGATAGGCGCTTAGCAGCAGTATCTGTCCGGGTTGGCCATGCAGTTGCGGCAGCAGACTGACGATCCAGTTCAGCGCCGTGACATTGCTGGCGGCAAGCACCAGGCCAGCGGCCGCCAGCAGCAGATGAAATGGGTCGCGACCAATCAGACCGTGCAGCATGCCATGCAGGAACAGGGCAAGCAGCAGCCCCACCAGAATCCCCTGTACGGTCTGCTGCATGGAGTGCTCTGCAGCGGCCGCCGCAATATCCTGCAACACGATGCGGGCAGCCAGTGGGTAGTCGTTCTTCAGGCGCAGCAGCAGGGTGTCGCCTGCAACGCTGCTGCCGTCGAGTGGGAACGCGTAGCCGTGAAAGGGTAGCGGACGGCTGCTGAAGGGTTGGCTGGTGCCGGTGCGGTAGAGCTGGCGCGGCTCGTTCTGGGTCAGGCGGTAGACTTCGATCAGGCCGATGGCCGGGTTGTCGATGGTCAGCAGTTTGTCCTGTACCGAGTCGAGGGTGAATTCGACCCACAGGGTGCCGTTGTTGCCAGGCAGACGCAAAGGGCCTTCCGGTGCGGGGATAAAGCGGTTCGCGTAGCGATTGGAGAGAATGTCCTGCAGCGTCAGATTGCCACCGGGGTCGACGAAGGTACGGTAGGCAGGCGTGCTGCTTTCCACCGTATCAACCCAACTGGTGAACGTGAAGGCGATGCCGAGCAGCAGGGCGAGCAGCAGTGAACTGACTGGCTTCACGTGGGGTCCTGTCCTTGGTTTGGATATCCGGTTTCAACGATTCGTGGGCCAGTATAGCCCAGTGTGGACTCGCTCGAAACGGATCAAGCGGACAGTCTTCTGTCCGTCCGGACCCTGATGCCCGGGCGGATGAAGTTTTGCGGCTAATGCCCGCGCGCCGAGCCAAAATCCCGGCCTGGGCATCCTGTGTGCTTGCTTGTGGCCATGCCTGGGCTCCCTAGCGCGGGGCCCCAGGCATGCCAGATGACGCCTAGCTTTCGCGGGCGATGGCGCGGTAGCCGATATCCTTGCGGTAGAAACAGCCGTTCCAGCTGATCTGTTCGGCCAGTCGATAGGCACCCTGCTGGGCTTCACGCACGCTGTTGCCTAGTGCGGTGGCGCACAGAACGCGGCCGCCGCTGGTGGTCACTTGACCGTCCTTCAGCGCGGTGCCGGCGTGGAAAACCTTGCCGCTGTCACTGACAGCGACATCCAGGCCCTTGATGACGTCACCTTTGGCGTAGTCAGCCGGGTAGCCGCCGGCAGCCAATACGACGCCCAGGCTGCAACGCGGGTCCCACTTGGCGTCAACTTGATCCAAGGTGCCGGCGTTTGCTGCTTCGACCAGCGCAACCAGGCTGGATTGCAGGCGCAGCATGATCGGCTGGGTTTCCGGGTCGCCAAAGCGGCAATTGAATTCGATGACCTTGGGGTTGCCTGCGGCATCGATCATCAAACCGGCGTAGAGGAAGCCGGTGTAGACGTTGCCTTCAGCGGCCATGCCGCGCACGGTCGGCCAGATGACCTGTTCCATGACGCGCTGATGAACCTCGTCGGTGACCACTGGGGCAGGGGAGTAGGCGCCCATGCCGCCGGTATTGGGGCCGGTATCGCCGTCGCCAACGCGCTTGTGATCTTGGCTGGTGGCCATCGGCAGCACGTGTTCGCCGTCGACCATGACGATGAAGCTGGCCTCTTCGCCGTCGAGAAACTCCTCGATGACTACGCGTGAACCGGCGTCACCAAAGGCGTTGCCGGCCAGCATGTCGCGCACGGCATCCTCGGCTTCCTGCAACGTCATGGCAACGATCACGCCCTTGCCCGCAGCCAGGCCGTCGGCCTTGATCACGATCGGTGCGCCTTTCTCGCGCAGGTAAGCCAGCGCGGGCTCGATCTCGGTAAAGTTCTGGTACTCGGCAGTCGGAATCTGGTGACGGGCTAAAAAGTCCTTGGTGAAGGCCTTGGAACCTTCCAGCTGTGCGGCACCGGCGGTCGGGCCAAAGCAGGGCAGGCCGTGCTCGCGGAAGCGATCAACGACACCCGCCACCAGTGGTGCCTCGGGACCGACGATGGTCAGGCTGACGTTGTCCTTGGCAAAGGCAACCAGCTTGTCCAGCTCCAGCACGTCGATGGCGACGTTTTCGCACTTGGCCTCGATCGCCGTGCCGGCGTTGCCTGGGGCGACAAAGACCTTCTCGACGCGCTCATCCTGCGCCACTTTCCACGCCAGCGCGTGCTCACGCCCGCCGCTGCCGATAATCAGTACATTCATGTAACTCTCCTGTGGAGAGAGCTTCAAGCTTCAAGCTGCAAGCGGCGCTGTGGGACGCTCTGCTTGCGGCTTGCGGCTTGCGGCTCAGGGATTAGTGGCGGAAATGGCGCATGCCGGTGAAGACCATGGCCATGCCGGCTTCGTCGGCGGCGTCGATCACTTCCTGGTCGCGCATCGAACCGCCGGGCTGGATAACGGCGCTGATGCCGACCTTGGCGGCGTTATCGATGCCGTCGCGGAACGGGAAGAACGCATCGGATGCCATGACTGCGCCGGCGACCTGCAGGCCGGCGTGCTCGGCCTTGATGGCGGCGATGCGGGCGGAGTTGACGCGGCTCATCTGGCCGGCGCCGACACCGATGGTCTGGCGGCCTTTGGCGTAGACGATGGCATTGGATTTGACGAACTTGGCGACTTTCCAGGCGAACACCAGGTCGTGGATTTCCTGTTCGGTCGGTGCGCGCTTGGTGACGATCTTCAGGTCGTCTGCGGTGATCATGCCGATGTCTCGGCTCTGCACCAGCAGACCGCCGTTGACGCGCTTGAAGTCCCAGTCGGCCTGGCGTTCACCGCTCAACTCACCGCATTCGAGCAGGCGTACGTTGGCTTTGGCGGCGACCGCGGCGCGGGCCTCAAGGCTGATGCGCGGGGCGATGATGACTTCAACAAACTGACGCTCAACGATGGCGGCAGCGGTGGCGCCGTCCAGCTCGCGGTTGAAGGCGATGATGCCGCCGAAGGCGGATTCGCTGTCGGTGGCCCAGGCCAGATCGTAGGCCTTGCGGATACCGCCTTCGTCTTCCGGCACCACGGCCACGCCGCAGGGGTTGGCGTGCTTGACGATGACGCAGGCCGGCTTGGTGAAGCCCTTGACGCACTCCAGTGCAGCATCGGTATCGGCGACGTTGTTGTAGGACAGTTCCTTGCCCTGCAGCTGAATCGCGGTGGCGATGCTGGCCTCGCTCGGAGCGGCTTCCTTGTAGAAGGCGGCGGCCTGGTGCGGGTTCTCGCCGTAGCGCATGTCCTGCACCTTGATGAACTGGCTGTTGAAGGTACGCGGGAAGGCGGCGCGGTCCTCGGTGCTCAGGGTGTCGCGGGTCTGCTCGATGGTGCCGAGGTAGTTGGCGATCATGCCGTCGTAGGCAGCGGTGTGCTCAAACGCCTTCAGGGCCAGGTCAAAGCGCTGGGCGTAGGTCAGGCCGCCGCTCTTCAGGGCGTCCGCGATGCTGCTGTAATCGCCGGCATTGACGACGATGGCAACGTCCTTGTGGTTCTTGGCGGCGCTGCGAACCATGGTCGGGCCGCCAATGTCGATGTTCTCAATGGCATCGGGCAGGGTGCAGCCGGGCTTGGCGACAGTGGCGGCGAAGGGGTAGAGGTTGACCACGACCATGTCGATGGGCTGGATGCCATGCTCGGCCATGACGTCACCGTCGATATCGCGACGACCGAGGATGCCGCCATGGATTTTCGGGTGCAGGGTCTTGACCCGGCCGTCCATCATTTCCGGGAAGCCGGTGTAGTCAGCGACTTCAACGGCCTTGATGCCCTGCTCGCAGAGCAGCTTGTAGGTGCCCCCGGTAGACAGGATTTCAACGCCTTGGGCGCTCAGCTCGCGGGCAAAATCGACGATACCGGTTTTGTCAGAAACGCTGATCAGCGCACGGCGTACCGGCAGGCGGGTAGTTTGGTCGGTCATCTTGGATCCAGGCTAGGAGGTTGTCGTGTCGAGTCATTCATGGTCGGGTTGGGCTGAACGCTTTAGGCTGGGAGGTCTGGCTCGTTGTGCCAAAAGAGGCCGGCTGCCCGGCTCACCTCTGACTGCTGCTAACTTCCAGCTTTCAGCTTCTAGCCTTCAGCCAGCTGTTTCAGAGCAATCCGTACTGCTTGAGCTTCTTGCGCAGGGTGCCGCGGTTCAGGCCCAGCACTTCGGAGGCGCGGGTCTGGTTGCCCTTGACGTAGTTCATCACGCTTTCGAGCAACGGCGCTTCGACTTCGGACAGCACCATGTTGTAGACGTCGGTCACGTCCTGCCCCTCAAGGTGCTGAAAGTAGTTGTGCAGGGCGTCCTCGACGCTGTCGCGCAGCGTTCTTTGATCGCGGGTGTCGTTGATCCCGCTGGCGGGAAGGGTGGATTGACTGCTGTCGCTCACAGTGGGGTTTCCATCAGGTAGGGTTGTGTCGAAATTCATGCTGCCAGATCTCCGTCCAACAGGCGGCTGAAGTAGCCGGCAATGGCGCTTGCCTGCTGGTCAGCGTCGGTGATGCGGTTGAAGTCGCGGCGAAACTCGCCGGCACCTGGCAGGGTCTGCAGGTACCAGCTGACGTGCTTGCGGGCGATACGGGCGCCGTGTTCAGCGCCATAGAAAGTATGCAGGGCCTTGAGGTGCTGCATTAGTATTTGCTCCTGCTCGGCTAGCGGCGGCTCGGCCAGCAGCTCTCCGCTGCGCAGGTAGTGGTCGATTTCGCGGAAGATCCAGGGGCGGCCCTGGGCGGCGCGGCCGATCATCACCGCATCGGCTCCAGTATGCTGGAGTACCTCGGCGGCCTTTTGCGGGCTGTCGATGTCGCCGTTGGCAAACACCGGAATCGAGATGCTTTGCTTTACTGCGGCGATGGTGTCGTACTCGGCATGGCCGGTGTATAGCTCGGAGCGGGTTCGGCCATGCACGGCCAGCGCCTGAATGCCGCTGTCTTCGGCAATACGCGCGATGCGCAGGGCGTTGCGGTTCTCGGGGTCCCAGCCGGTGCGGATTTTCAGGGTGACGGGAATGTCCACCGCCTGCACCACTGCCGCACAGATGGCGGCCACCAGCGGTTCATCACGCAGCAGCGCGGAGCCGGCCGCCTTGTTGCAGACCTTCTTGGCCGGGCAGCCCATATTGATGTCAATGATCTGGGCGCCGAGCTGGGCGTTCATGCGCGCGGCCTCGGCCATCATCTCGGGATCGCCGCCGGCAATCTGTACCGAACGGGGTTCGGGTTCGCCGTCGTGCTGCAAGCGCAGGCGTGATTTGCGGCTGTTCCACAGACGGGTATCGCTGGTCACCATCTCGGATACCACCAGACCGGCACCCAGGCGGCGGCACAGCTGCCGGAAGGGCTGATCGGTAACCCCGGCCATGGGGGCCAGAATGACACGATTGGCTAACTGGTAAGGTCCGATACTGATCACTGCTGGTCCATCCCTGTAATGCCCGGTGGTCTGTGCTGTAACAACGGCACGGCAGCCCGTCCGGTGTCCCGGTCAGGGTGATGAAGTGCGAAAAGGGTCGCCATGATACCCGCAAAGTATGGCCGGTTAAAGACTGTGCTGGGCGTTTTTTGTACAGCCAGTTTAGGTCAGCTGCGCGCAAATGTGCTCGGGTACTCGACGAAAGGATGACGCTTTGACCGCGGAATCATCAGGGCGCCACAAAGTCCAGCTGGTAGCTGACGGCCGCGCTGCCTGGCGCGACCATGTTCAGGGCTATATGGATGGGCGTTTGTGACGGCATCAGGTTGCGCCCGGCCAGCTCGCCCGCCAGGTACTCTTCTGGGCGGAAGTCCTTGCTGCTGACCGTCTCGCCTCGGCTGTTGCTGAACTGCATGCGGATAACCGGGAAAGGTTGCGAGTAGTCTGCCCGGTTATAGATGATCACGTTGATATCCAGACTGTTGGGGAACTCCGGATGCGGCCTGACCAGCAGGTTGCTGCTGCGGATCTGGCTGATATCAACGCGAGCCGGCAACTGGCAGCCGGCAACCAGGCAGATGTCCTGCATGACTGGGCGCAGCTGGTTGTCGCGTGCCCAGGCGTCAAAGTTGTAATACACGGCTTGCGCTGCCAGGCCGAGAACGGCGAGCAGGCATAACGCGCCCCAGAGCAGGTTGCTGCGCGCTCGGCGGCGGCTCAGCGGGGCGGCCAGTTGCAGTGGCTCATCTTCCAGCTCAGGCAGAACACGGCTGGTGTCCAGGCGGGGTTCGGTGCGCCCGCGTTCGTCGTCGGTGTTTTCCTCCGACTCCGGCTGCTTGGCGGTATCGGCCGAGGCGTCATCGGCGTAGAGCGGGCCTTCGGGCTGGCCACGGCGGAAAATGGCGCTATTGTCCGTGTCCTGCAGCGGCACCTGATGGGCGCGCGCGGGTTTGGCGGGCGGCTCTGCTTCAGGCTCTGGCTCGTCTTCTGGCTCTGGGCGCGAGGCGAAAACCGGCGCAAAGTCGCGGGCCTTCGGTGTCGCCATAAAGGCCTCGTTCAGCTCCAGTTCGTCATCGCTGTCCAGGCTGCTGAAGCCGGGCTCGACGCGCTCGTCGTCCCGGCGGGCCGTCTCGGCCAGGGTCAGCTCGGACTCTTCATCATCAAGCAGTTCAAAACTGGCCGGCTTGGGCTCAGGGGGGGCTGGCTTGGGCGGAGCCTCGCGCGGCGTCAGCTCGTCCAGAATCGACTCATCCAGGCCGAGGGCTTCCAGGTCGAGCTCATCCAGTTCCAGGTCGTCGTGGATCAGCAGGGTTTGTTGTTTGTCGACAGCTTGACTGGCAGCAGCGGGCTCGGCAGAGGACCGGGCCTGGCCGGCCGGCAGTGCATTGAATACCTTCAGGCAGGCGCCGCAGCGCACATTACCGGCAGCAGCCTGCAACTGCTCCTGCGTGAGGCGAAAGTGGGTCTTGCAGAAGGGGCACTGGGTGACCTGCAGTTCGCTCATGTCTGGCCGGCTGTCCTGTTACGTGGAGTAAGTGGCGAAAGGGCTATTTTGCCCGTATTAGCGACGCGCTGTCATCGCCGCTTGCCGCTCACCCGGATCCAGCCATCCTGTTCTGCGACGGGGTCCAGCTCAAAGTCGCCCTGGTAGGCCTGCAGGATCTCCTCGGTCTGCTCTGCGAGGATGCCGGACAGCGCCAGCAGTCCGCCGGGTTTGACCAGGCTGGCGAGCTGCGGCGCCAGGCTCACCAGCGGACCGGCCAAGATATTGGCCACCAGCACATCCGCAGGCACTGCAGGCATCTGCTCGGGCAGATAGAGATCGAAGTGCTCATCGGCTACCTGGTTGCGCTGGGCGTTGTCGCGCGAGGCTTCCAGCGCCTGAATGTCGATGTCGGTCCCCACCGCATGCGTTGCGCCCAGCAGCAGAGCGGCGATGGCCAGGATGCCCGAGCCGCAGCCAAAATCGATCAGTGTCTTGCCCTGCAGCTGTTGGGCGTCGAGCCACTGTAGGCACAGGGAGGTCGTCGGATGCGTGCCGGTACCGAACGCCAGGCCCGGGTCCAGCAGCAGGTTGACTGCATCGGGGTCGGGCGCGGCGTGCCAGCTGGGAACAATCCACAGGCGCTGGCCAAAGCGCATGGGGTGGAAGTTGTCCATCCAGCTGCGTTCCCAGTCCTGATCCTCGATCTGTTCCAGCTCATGTGCCGGCAGCTCGGCCTGCCATAGCAGATGCAGGTGTTGTAACAGGGCCTCACCGTCGGTGTCGGCCTCGAACAGCGCCAGCAGGTGGGTGTTGGACCAGAGCGGCGTGGTGCCCAGGTCAGGTTCGAAAATCGGCTGATCTTCGGCGTCCATGAAGGTGACCGATACCGCACCCAGCGCCAGTAACTGGTCCTCCAGTGCAGGGGCCTGTTCGGGGGTAATGGCAAGACGCAGTTGCAGCCAGGACATAGGGGGGGCTCCTTCGGAGCAGCTGCAAGCGACAAGCTTCAAGCTGCAAGATCAGCGGAAAAACAAAGGGAGCGATAATTCGCTCCCCGAATGGTGCAGATAATACGCTGTGAGCTTGCAGCTTGCAGCTTGCAGCTTGCAGCTGGGGCTTACTTCAACCCCAGCTTGTGCTCAAGATAGTGAATGTTGACGCCGCCCTTGCAGAAGCCGGGGTCGCGTACCAGTTCACGGTGCAGCGGGGTATTGGTCTTGATACCGTCAACCACCAGTTCGTCGATGGCATTGCGCATGCGCGCGAGTGCTTCGTCGCGGCTGGCGCCGTAGGTGATCAGTTTGCCGACCAGCGAGTCGTAGTTCGGCGGGACCTTGTAGCCGCTGTACAGGTGCGAATCAACGCGTACGCCATTGCCGCCGGGTGCGTGATAGAACGTCACGGTGCCAGGGCTGGGCATGAAGGTGCGTGGGTCTTCGGCGTTGATGCGGCACTCGATGGCGTGGCCACGGATGACAACGTCGTCCTGAGTGATGCTCAGCGGCTGGCCGGAGGCGACCAGGATTTGCTCCTTGACGATGTCGATGCCGGTGACCATTTCGGAGACCGGGTGCTCGACCTGAACGCGGGTGTTCATCTCGATGAAGTAGAACTCGCCGTTCTCGTACAGGAACTCGAAGGTGCCGGCGCCACGGTAGCCCAGGTCGATACAGGCCTGAACGCAGCGGGCCTGAACCTCGGCACGGGCCTTCTCGTCGATGCCGGGTGCAGGTGCTTCTTCAATGATCTTCTGGTGACGGCGCTGCAGCGAGCAGTCGCGATCGCCCAGATGAACAGCGTTGCCCTGACCGTCAGACAGTACCTGAACTTCCACGTGACGCGGGTTGGTCAGGAACTTCTCCAGATACACCATCGGGTTGCCGAAGGCGGCGCCCGCTTCAACCTGGGTCAGCTTGATCGACTTGATCAGCTCGGACTCTTCATGCACGACGCGCATGCCGCGACCACCGCCGCCACCGGCGGCCTTGATGATCACCGGGTAGCCAACGCGCTGGGCAATCTTCAGGCATTCGGCTTCGTCTTCGGGCAGCGGGCCGTCGGAGCCGGGCACTGTGGGCACGCCGGTTTCCTTCATGGCGGCAATGGCCGACACCTTGTCACCCATCAGGCGGATCACGGCGGCGCTGGGGCCGATAAAGGTGAAGCCGGAGTTCTCGACCTGCTCGGCGAAATCGGCGTTCTCGGCCAGGAAGCCGTAGCCAGGATGAATGCCGTCGGCGCCGGTCACTTCGGCGGCGCTGATGATCGCCGGAATATTCAGATAGGACAGCGTTGCGGGCGCCGGGCCGATACAGACGGATTCGTCAGCCATGGCCAGGTGCATGAGTTCACGGTCGGCGGTGGAGTGCACCGCCACGGTTTTCAGACCAAGTTCCTTGCACGCGCGGATAACCCGCAGGGCAATTTCACCTCGGTTGGCAATAAGTACTTTTTGCATCGCAGCCTCCAGGTTGGGCTCAGGCGATGCTGAACAGCGGTTGATCGAATTCGACCGGCTGGCCGTTGTCGACCAGAATCGATTGCACTACGCCGCTCTTGTCAGCTTCGATGTGGTTCATCATCTTCATGGCTTCGACGATGCACAGTACGTCGCCGGCCTTGACGCTCTGGCCAACTTCAACGAACACCGCGGCAGTCGGCGACGGCGAGCGGTAGAAGGTGCCGACCATCGGCGAGCGAACCAGGTGGCCGCTGGGCTCGGCCGGGGCGGCCGGTGCATCGGCTGCAGCCGGGGCTGCTGCCGGTGCGGGGGCTGCGGCAACCGGAGCCGGAGCGACCTGATATTGCGGAGCGGCGACCTGCTTGCTGTGGCGGCTGATGCGCACAGACTCTTCGCCTTCATGAATTTCCAGTTCGTCGATACCGGACTCTTCCAGCAGTTCGATCAGTTTTTTGACTTTGCGAATGTCCATTGATGCATGCACTCCAGATCAGGTTTGCGTAATTCAGTGTTGTTCGATCTTCTCGATGGCGGCCTGCAGAGCCAGCTCATAGCCCTGGGCGCCGAGACCGCAAATCACTCCTTCGGCAACGTCCGAGAAATAGGAGTGATGACGGAAAGGTTCGCGCTTATACACGTTGGATAAGTGAACTTCGATGAATGGGATGCTCACTGCGAGCAATGCGTCACGTATTGCCACGCTGGTATGGGTAAAAGCGGCGGGATTAATGATGATGAAATCGATGGCTTCATCGCCGGCAGCGTGAATGCGCTCGATCAGCTCGTGCTCGGCGTTGCTTTGCAGGCTCAGCAGGTGGTGACCACGCTGGCTGGCCCGCTCGCGCAGGTGCTGGTTGATCTGCTCCAGGGTGGCGGCGCCGTAAACACCGGGTTCGCGGCTGCCCAGGCGGTTCAGGTTAGGTCCGTGCAGAACCAGGATGCTGGCCATGGTACGTAAGTTCCGTTGTATGACGGGTGACCCGTCAGTCGCATTTTTTTGGCAGTTTGCCGCAATCCGTCCGGCCTGTCCATAAGTGGAATATTGACCTCAGATGTCAGCATGATGGCTGCATTATAGCGCAAACTTATTTTTGGCTGGCGCGTTCGGCGAGTGCGGCGAATTCGTCCTTTGAGACTTCGCCTTGAATGCGCAGGTCACGTTGTTCGTTGCCATCGGCGGCGAAAAACAGGTAGGCCGGTGGTCCGAACAGCTGCTGGCGTGTGAGCCACTCGCGCTGGGCGGGGGTATTGTCCGTCACGTCCAGCTTGAGCCGCAGGTGATTGCCCAGCAGCGTCTGGATCTCAGGCTGATTGAGGATGGTGCGCTCCATGACCTTGCAGCTGATACACCAGTCGGCATACAGGTCGACAATGGCGGGCTGGCCCTGTTTTGCTGCCTGGTTGAGCGCCTGTTGCAGTTGCGCGGGGTCGTCCACGGTGGTGAAAAATGCGCTGCTAGCGCTATTGCCTCCCCCGGTCAGTGGCTGCAGTGGGCGCAATGGATCCTCGCCTCCGGCCAGGGCGCCAAACAGCGCGGCGGCTGCATATAGGCCCAGCAGCAGAGCGATGGTCTGGCGCAGATAGTGACCGCTTTGCAGCGCCGCCAGGCGCACGGCCAGACCCGCGGCGAGGGCGGCCCACAGCGCCAGGCTGACGGGGCCGGGCAGTACCCGCTCCAATAGCCAGATGGCGACCGCCAGCAGACCAAAGCCGAACAGATGTTTGACCGTTTCCATCCAGGGGCCGGAGCCGGGCAGCAGGCTTTTGCCGAACAGGGTGATCAGCAGCAGCGGGGTGCCCATGCCCAGGCCCAGGGCAAACAGGTTGATGCCGCCGCCAAGGGTGTCGCCGGTACTGCTGATATACACCAGCGCACCGGCCAGCGGCGCGGAGATACAGGGCGATACCACCAGCGTAGAAAGGGCGCCCATGGCCGTGGCGCCCGGCAACGAGCCCCCGTGTGCGCGGCGATTCAGGCGTTCCAGCGGCTCGCGAACAAACTCGGGAAGGCGCAGCTCGAAGACGCCAAACATGGCCAGCGCGAACAGAACAAAGAACACCGCGAACGTGCCCAGCAGCCAGGGTGATTGCAGGCGCGCCTGCAGGTTCAGTGCGGCGCCAAAGCTGCCGATCAGGGCGCCGACAATCGCGAGTGTCACGGCCATGCCCAGCACATAGCCGAGGGCCAGGGTCATGGCGCGGCCGCGGCCAATCTGACTGCGACCTAGCACCATGCTGGAGAGGATCGGCAGCATCGGCAGCACGCAGGGGGTGAAGGTCAGGCCAAGGCCGGCGGCAAAGAACAGCAGCAATGCAACCAGCCAGCCACGCTCGCTTGCAGGCGTGCTGTCGGTGCTGGGGGCGGTCGGGGCGGCGGGCGCGACGCTGGCTGAGCTGCCTGGCGCTGAGGGCAGCTGCAGCGTGACGGTTTCGGGTGGATAGCACAGGCCGGCGTCGGCGCAGCCCTGAAAACCGAGACTCAGGCTGCGGGTGCCTGCGGGCAGCGTGGCGGGGTCGAGCTGAATCTGCAGCTGGTTGTAGTACACCTCGACATCGCCAAAATACTCGTCGGTCTTGTGGATGCCCTCAGGCAGTTGCATCTGCAGGACGCTGCCGTCGTCGGTGCCGACTTGCAGACGGTGGCGATAGAGGTAGTAGCCGGGGGCGATGTCAACGATCAGGGCCAAAGCGTCGGCGCTGGCGTCCAGAACGCCCGGCTTGAACGCCTGGTGCACCGGTAGAAAATCAGCCTGATTGCTGCTGCCCTGCAGCAGGCTGGCGCTGGCGCGGTTATCGGCGAACTGCGCGTGGGCACCGCCAGCGCACAGCAGGAGCAAAAGCAGGACGAGGCGAAACGCAGACATGGGGTGACCGGCCAGATAAACGGACGGTCATCATAAAGGCTGGGGTCAGCAGGCGAAAGGGCGCGGTACCTTGGGCAGGTTGCAAGCTGTGTCAAACGCCCGGCACGCGTCAGCGCTGCGCCGGGCGTGCCAGAGCAGGGCTCAGCTCAGATACGAAACGCCGAGACGGCTGACAGCAAGGCGCGACTGCGCTGGCTGATTTGCTGGGTGTGCTGGCGCGTGTGGCCGACCATACTGAGGTTGGCGTCGCTGAGCTGATGGATCTGCTGGCTGTTTTCGCGGATGGTACGCACCCGGTCTGATTGCGCGTCGGTGTGTGTGGCGATGTGTTCGGCCAGTTCGGTAATGCGGTCGATGGCATTGACGATACGGCCCAGCGCCGCATCGGCCAGTTGGCCCTGCTCGGCGGTATGGCGTGCCTGCTTGACCTGTTCCTGCATCTGGCCGGCAGATTGGCGGGCAACCTGCTGCAAGCGTTCGATCAGTTGGCGAATCTCCTGGGTCGAGCCTGCGGTGCGCTGGGCCAGGCCGCGCACCTCATCGGCGACCACCGCAAAACCGCGCCCGGCTTCTCCGGCCCGCGCTGCCTCGATGGCGGCGTTGAGGGCCAGCAGGTTGGTCTGTTCGGCAATGCCCTGAATGACCTGCAATACGCCGCCGATGGTATCTGATTCGGCGACCATGCGGTCGATGGTGCGAGCGCTGGCCTGAACTTCCTGCACCAACTGTTGCATCTGCGCGATGGTGCCACCAATGACCTCCTGGCCGTCGCGCACCTCGCGATTGGCTTCGCGAGCCAGTTCGGCGCTTTCGCCGGCGTTGGTGGCGACCAGGCGGATCGCTTCGTCCATCCCGCCAATATCCTGATTGATCGACTGGGTGTCGCGCTGTTGTTGTGCCGCTCGGTCGTGGGTGTCTGCGGACAGTCGCTCCAAGTCGTCGCTGGTGCCGCTCAGCGCCTCGGCCTGCTGATTGATGGTGGTGACCAGTTCGATCAGGTATTGGCGCAGCTGGTTGGCCGCCAGCTCCAGCTGCTTGAGTTCGCTGATGCGCGAACTGGATTCCAGCGGCTGCGTGAAGTCGCCCTCAGCGTAGGTAGACAGTACCGGTGCAAAGCGGGCGATCGCCTTGGACAAGGCCCGTTGGGAGCGCTCGATCAGCAGCGCTATGACAATAATCAGACCGATGATGCCCAGCTGGACGTTGCGCACCTGATTGGTGATGCCGTCACGCGCGGCAGTCAGCGCCGGGCGCATCTGGGCAGCGCCGTGCTGCAGGCTGTCGATACGTTCGCCAGTGATGCTCTGCAACTGGGCGCGCTCGACGATCAGGGCGCTGGTGCGTTCCAGCTCGCCCGGGTAGCGGTTGAGCAGCGACAGCAGGCTGCGCTTGTAGTCGGCGCCGGGGTCAACGGCTTCGCTGCTGTTCCTGGTGGTCACTCCCAGCAGGGAGGCGAAGGGGTCGTTGCTGCTGTCCTGTTCCTCGACTACGCCGAGCAGGGGCAGGGCATCCAGCGCCGCGGCGCGGTCCTGGGCACCCTTGACCAGGCGTTGCAGGTTGGCCAGCAGGGTCGGGTCGTTCTGGCTGAACAACTTGCCTCGCGCCAGGCTGATGCGCAGCAGGTCACCTTGCAGTTCATCGGTCAGGCGCACGTACTCCATCGCCTGACCGGCCCCCTGCTGCTGGCCGTCGCGCGCATAGCTGGCCAGATGGTCCAGCTCAGCCTGCATTTCACGCTCGGCCTGGGTCAGCAGCCCCTGCGGATCGCCCGACAGCTTGCCGACCGCCAGCAGATCGGTCTGCATAAATTCGATAAAGGTGGTCAGTGGTGCTGCCAGCGGCTGACGGATATCATCCGGAAAGGCCTGCAGGCTCTGCTGCAATCCCTCGGCAGTATGTTGCGCCTGCTGCAGGCGCACCGCGTCGCCGCTCAGTCGGTAGGCCTCGGTGTCGCGCTGCAAAGCCTGGGTCTGGCTGACAATATTGAGGTAGGCGTCCATCAGGGTATAGGGCACCTTCAGTGCCTGCTGTGCCCACCATAGACTCGCGGCCAGCGCGATGCCAACGGCAGCCAGCAGGCAGGTATTGAACAGAGTCAGGGTTTTCAGGCGCATGAGCGAGCCCTCGGCAGGACGAGACAGCAGTGATTTTAGTGTCATTTATGTGACAGCTTGATGAAGGGTGGCACTGTGCCTTTATCCTCAAGTCGCAAGATAGGCGCTTTGACTGGATCGGGCGGGCAGCCATGGGGCGGCGATGATATGCTGGTGCGCATGACAGCTACAGGAGTCTGGATATGGCATTTGGCAAAGGACGATCTTCGACACAAGGCACCGACCGCCGCTGGCTAAGCAAGCTGCTGCTGGTGCCGGTACTGCTGCTTGTGGTGATTCTGACGCTGGTGGGGTGGTACTGGAGCATGGAGCCCGGGCTGGAGCCGGTGGCTGGTTCGCCCAAGGCTGAACAGGTCGCTGGTGAGTACACCTCCAGAACCCTGCGTGGGCTGGTGCTGACGCTGTTGGACAAGCCCGGCGGATACCTCAGTAATGACATCATGCCACCCGGTGTGCTGATGGATAACATGCCGCGCTGGGAGTATGGCGTGCTGGTTCAAGTGCGGGACATGACCCGTGCGCTGCGTCGCGACATGGCGCGCTCCCAGTCGCAATCGACCGAGGACCGTGATCTGGTCAAGGCCGAGCCGCGCTTCCACTTCGACAACGACAGCTGGGCCATGCCGGCGAGTGAGAGTGAGTACCGCGACGGCGTCAAGGCGCTGGATAGCTACATTGCTCGTCTGCGTCAGGGTGACGCCAACTTCTATTCGCGTGCCGACAACCTGTCCAGCTGGGTCAGCGATGTAAGCACCCGCCTGGGCTCGCTGTCACAGCGTTTGTCCGCCAGTGTCGGGCGTGCGCCGTTGACCGACGGTGGCAAGCTGGGTGAGACCACCCCCTGGCTGGAAATCGACAATGTCTTTTACGAATCCCGTGGTACTGCCTGGGCTCTGGTACAGCTGCTGCGCGCGGTCGAGCATGACTTTGGCGATGTGCTGGAGAAAAAGAATGCGCTGGTGAGCCTGCAGCAGATCATTCGCGAGCTTGAAGCGACCCAGCAGACCCTGTGGAGCCCGATGGTGCTCAATGGCGACGGCTTCGGTGTGCTGGCCAACCATTCCCTGGTCATGGCTAATTACCTGTCGCGCGCTAACGCCGGCCTGATTGAGCTGCACCGTTTGCTGGAGCAGGGCTGATACGTGGATCAACAACAGGTTGAGGCTTATTTGCAGGCCTCCGGTGCCGAGCGGGTGGTGCATGTCGACGAATATGACCGTCCGCTTGGCGAGGTAGCCCGCGCCGAGGCTCAGGCGCGCGGCCTGATTACCCGCTGTACCTTCATCTTTGTGTTCAACAGTCGTGGCGAGCTGTGCGTGCATCAGCGCACGGCGCATAAACGCCTCTACCCGGCGTTCTGGGATGTCGCCGCCGGTGGTGTGGTCGCCGCCGGCGAGAGCTACCTGCAGGGCGCAGAGCGTGAGCTGGCCGAAGAGCTGGGGGTCGAGGGCGTGCCGCTGACCGAGCACTTTCGGTTTTACTTTGACTCCCCCGACAGTCGTCTGTGGGCGGGGGTATTCAGCTGCTGCTGGGATGGTCCGCTGCGGTTGCAGCCCGAAGAGGTCCAGGCGGTGCGCTGGGTGGATTTGCAGAGTGACTGGCAGCGCCCGGGTGAGCAGTATGCGCCTGACTCGCAGGAAGCTCTGGCACGGCTGCTGAAGCACCCCTCATTGGAATTCTTTGCATGAAAAAGACCGGTTTGCAGGCCCTGGGTGGCCTGGTGTATTCGACCGATGCCGGGCGCCTGTGCCCGGGGTGTGAGCAGCCAGTGGCGCAATGCTGCTGTGCTGAGCAGGCGATACCCGAAGGCGACGGCATCGCACGGGTACGCCGCGAGACCAAGGGGCGCGGCGGCAAAACCGTGACCACGGTAACCGGCGTGCTACTGAGCGCGGATGATCTCAAGGCGTTGGCCAAACGTCTGAAGAACCGCTGTGGCTGCGGTGGGGCGGTCAAGGACGGGGTGATCGAGATTCAGGGAGACAAGGCTGAGCAGGTCTGTGAACTGCTGATTGCCGAAGGCTACAAGGTCAAGCGCGCAGGGGGCTGAACCTTGGCACATTCCCGGCGCTGGCTGGCCTACTGGCAGGATCGCGCCGCCCAGCGTCGCGTCTGGGCCATTGCCTTTCCGCTCATTCTGTCGAATATCAGCGTGCCGCTGGTCGGTCTGGTCGATACGGCGGTGATCGGCCATCTGGACGCGGCCTATCATCTCGGTGCGGTGGCCGTCGGCAGCACCCTGTTCACCTTCGTTGTCTGGTTGGCGGGCTTCCTGCGCATGGGCACCACCGGGTTTGCGGCGCAGGCCTGTGGCGAGGGAGATGGCGCCGAGCTGCGGCGTATCTTGCTGCAGTCGGCCTGGCTCGCCGTGTTGATCAGCCTGCTGGTGTGGCTGTTGCACGCGCCGCTGCTGGAGCTGGGGTTGCGCTACCTGGACAGCAGCGCCGAGTTGCTTGAGCACGCACGTGCCTACTTCCAGATACGCTTGATCAGCTTGCCGGCTGCGCTGATCAACTTTGTGCTGATTGGCTGGTTTATCGGCGCCCAGAATAGTCGCGCGCCGTTCGCCATCTTGCTGATGGTGAATCTGGCCAACATAGCGCTGGATCTGCTGCTGGTCGCGTTGCTGGGCCTGGGTGTGGAGGGCGCCGCCTGGGCCAGCGTGTGTGGTGACCTGTGCGGGCTGTTGCTGGGGTTGACGCTGCTAGGCCCGATACTGCGTCAGTACCCCGGCCGTTTTGACTGGCTGCGGGCCGCGAAGCTCAAGGGCGCGGCGCCCTTGCTGCGGGTCAATCGGGATATTCTGATTCGTTCGCTGGCGCTGCAGTCCGTGTTTTATCTGCTGGTTGTGCAGGGCGCGCGCCTTGGTGATCAGGTGGTGGCTGCCAACGCCGTGTTGCTCAACTTTCTGCTGATTGCGTCTCACGGGCTCGATGGACTGGCGCACGCTCTGGAGGCGCTCGGTGGTCATGCGCTGGGCAAGCGGGATAAGGATGCGCTGCGCCGGGTGCTGGTTATCACGACCGGTTGGGCGGTGCTGCTGAGCCTGGTGTTCGTGCTGGTGTTTCTCGGCGCTGGGGACCTGGTGGTCAGAGTGCTGACTGATTTGCCTGAGGTGCGAGCTGAGGCAATCCGCTACCTGCCCTGGGTTGCGGTGATGCCGCTGGTGGCGGTGTGGAGTTATCTGCTGGACGGGCTGTTCATCGGCGCCTCGCGTGCGCTCGCGATGCGTAATGCCATGCTGCTGGCGCTGGCCTGTTATCTGCCCCTGGCCTGGGCCTTGTGGGGGCAGGGTAACCACTATCTCTGGTTTGCGTTCTTGATGTTCATGGCGTTGCGCTCGGTGTTTCTTGGTGGCTGGTTTGGTTGGCTCTGGCGCACTGGCCGCTGGATGAAAACGGATTAGACTGATCCGTGGGGTTAGCCCTGCGGCGTGAGGGGGAAATATGATCGAAGCAGCCATTCCGGTGAACGAGCAGCAGCGCCTGGCGGCGCTCAAGTCGATGCAGTTGCTTGACACGCCACCGGATCCGCACATTGATGCTTTGCTGCGGATCGCGCAGCGTCTGTTCGGCGTCGGCAGTGTGCTAATCAGTCTGATTGATGCGCAGCGACAATGGTTCAAGGGGCGCATCGGCGCCAACAATCTTGAGGGGCCGCGCAGCACCTCGTTCTGCGGCCATACGATTTTGTCCGATGAGATTCTCTATGTGCAGGACGCACTTCGTGATGAGCGTTTCTCCGACAACCCTGTCGTCACCGGATACCCCTTCGTGCGCTTCTACGCAGGGATCCCGCTGCGCGCACCGGACGGTAGTCGTATCGGCTCATTTTGTGTGCATGACAGCGCACCCAGGGAGCTGAGCAAGTCGGAACGCGAGGCGATGAGCGATTTTCGTCAGTTGTTCGAGGGGCTGTTTGTCGCGCATCAATTACGCATGCAGGCGGCCTGGTTGCAGGAGGCTCTGGGTGAAGCCGAGCGACGTGCGCTGATCGACCCGCTGACCCAGCTATGGAATCGCCAGGGGCTGCGCACCATGCTGCCGGCGACGGTGCGCCGTGCCCAGCGCGAAGGCTTGAAGGTCGCCTTTATTTACGGTGACCTGGATCACTTCAAGCGTATTAATGATAAATACGGCCACGCCGCTGGCGATCAGGTGCTGATTCAGGCCGGTCAGCGCATGGTGGCGGCGATTCGCCCGAATGATATGGCGCTGCGTCTGGGTGGGGAAGAGCTGGGGGTGCTGGCGCTGGTCGCTGATGAGCGGGAGCTTGAGCTGATGGCCGAGCGCTTGCGTCTGGCCTTCTGTCGTCAGCCGTTCGAGCTTGCTGCCGGAGCGCTGGATGTCACCATCAGCATGGGTACTGCGCTGGCCGAGCCGGCTGAGGTTGGCGACGAAGGGCATACGCTGGTTGAGCGTGCCGACGCTGGCCTGTATCAGGCCAAGCGAGAAGGGCGCAATCGGGTCGCGCGCGGCTAGGAAGCGCGGATCAACGGCACCCTCCTTTGCGAGCGCTTCCCTGGTTGTCGGCGCGGCGCAGCCACCAGTGCAGGTAACGGCCCAGGTGCTGATAGGCTGGGTGCTGGCTGTATTGCAGCTCAAACGCGATCAGGTCTTCGATGCTGCTGTTGCTGCAGAATGGCTCCGGCATGTAGTCGTAAAACACCCTGACGCCGCTGGTGTCCAGGCATTTCAGTCCGGCGGCCTGGGTCCAGAGCTGCACCTCGCGTGGGTCCAGTGGTTGCTGCGGTGTCAGGCCGCTCTTGCCCTGGCCAGATAGCGGTTTCTTGCGCAGCTTCTTGAACTGTCCCTTGACCAGATTCTTGTAGATCAGCGCATCGCGGTTGTAGAACGCCAACGACAGGGCGCCGTGCGGCAACAGCAGTGAGGTCAATTGCTGTAGCGCTGCTGCTGGTTCAGCCAGCCACTCCAGTACCGCATGAAAGACCACCAGGTCGTACTGGTCCCCTTGCTCGGCGAGCGCCTGCAGCGGTGCTTGCAGGTAGCGCACCGGCTGCGGGGGATTGCTCGCGTCGATACGCTCGCGGGCGCGAGCCAGCATCACGTCCGATGGCTCGGCGACGGTCAACTGATGCCCCAGCCCGGCCAGCCAGCCGCTGATTTGCCCAAGCCCGGCACCAATATCGAGAATGCGCAGCGGCGTGTCCGCTTGCATAAGCGCTGGCATCCATTGCTGCAGGTCGCGTTGCAGTACGGCAAGGCGGATGGCGCCCTTGGGGCTGTCATAGATGCGCTCGGCAAAGCGTGCGCCGAGGTGGTCGAAATAGCGATCAGTCATGCTCAGACTCTGCCGTGCAGGCATAAAAAAAGCCAGCTTGTGGCCGGCTTTTTAGCGGGGCGAAACGCTTATTTTTGGTAAGCGTTTACAGCCTTGACGATTTCCGCGCGGGCTTCATCAGCGCCGCCCCAGCGGTCAATCTTGACCCACTTGCCGGGTTCGAGATCCTTGTAGTTCTCGAAGAAGTGCTGGATTTGCTGGATCAGCAGTTCCGGCAGGTCGGTGTATTCCTTGATGTCGCGGTACAGCACGCTCAGCTTGTCGTGCGGAACGGCGATCAGTTTGGCATCTCCGCCGCCATCGTCGGTCATGTGCAGCACGCCAACCGGACGCGAGCGAATGACCGAGCCCGGAGCGACCGGGTGCGGGGTAACGACCAGCACGTCCAGCGGGTCGCCGTCGTCTGCCAGCGTGTTCGGGATGTAGCCGTAGTTGGCCGGGTAGAACATCGGGGTAGCCATGAAACGGTCAACAAACAGCGCGCTGCTGTCCTTGTCGATCTCGTACTTGATCGGCGCGTGGTTGGCTGGGATTTCGATGGCGACGTAGATGTCGTTGGGAATGTCTTTGCCGGCGGGGATCTTGTCGTAGCTCATGGGTTACCTGAGAGGCCGTAGTGGAAATTTGGCCGGCATTATAGGCGTATCGGGCCAGTGATACCAAGCAAAAACAGGGTGAACCTTGGTCGTAGTTCGGGAGGGGCGGGGCTGCCTAGCGTAACCCCCTTCAGAACTGCCAGCGCAGAGGCCGCTGGCATGTGAGGGTATTCTGAGGCAGGTCGCCGGCTTGCGGCGCCTGCCCGGAGCGCAGGTTTACTTCAGCTTGAGTGCGAAGTACATGAAGTCGTGGTCGTTGCTGAAACCGAGCGAGCGATACAGGCTTTGTGCAGCCATGTTGTCTTCGCCGGTCATCACGGTCATACGCTCGATGCCGGCTTCGCGGGCCAGGTTCTTGGCGTGATTGATCAGTTTGTCGGCCACCAGCTGGCGGCGTGCTTCTTCAATCACATAGATACCCTTGAGCACCCAGCTGGCTGACAGCGTCAACGCGGAAAAACTCGGAATGAACTGGCAGAAGCCCAGCGCCTTGCCGCTGTCGTCGTCTTCAGCGACCAGAATGATGGCCTGCTCGTGCACCAGGCGCGCTTCAAGAAAGCGTCGGGAGGCTTCCGGCTTGGCCAGTTGCCCGTAGGTCTCGCGGTACTTGATGAACAGCGGGGTCACTTCGTCGAGGTGGTCCACATCGGCCTGTACTATGCGCATACGAATACCCTGATAGTGGTCATTAAATGGCTGGCAGGTTTTTGGAAGTCATTCTCTGCATCCTGCATCAGCGCTGTTCAATCTGCAATCGCAGGGCGCATAAAAAACCGCCGAGGCCTCGGGGGGGGGCGGCGGTTTTTTATTGTCATTTGCTCTGAGTATGGAGGTGAGACCGAGAAGGCGGGGGCTTTTTCTCGACCGTCTGTCGCTTCAGCTGCCTGCTGCGGCAGGCCCTGGTTCCGCAGCCGCGCTCTGTGTTGGGTATATGCGTTCTTGGCAGCAGGTGAACTCCCCCTTGCAAGACGTGATCGAAGTCAGCCGGGCTGCATCTCTCGCAATGGGCTGGCGGCGGATGAGGCGCAGAAAAGCGGCATACCCGTTGCTCGGTTTCGAGTGCTTGGCATAATGACCGCCGCCCTCATCCTGTTTCAGCTTTCAGCTTTCAGCTTTCAGCTTTCAGCTTTCAGCTTTCAGCTTTCAGCGTAAGCTGTAGCCCTACGACCGTAACAAGGAATTTTCATGCACCTCCACATTCTCGGTATCTGCGGCACCTTCATGGGCTCGCTGGCCCTGCTGGCCCGTGAGCTGGGCCATGAGGTCAGCGGCTCCGATGCCAACGTCTACCCGCCCATGAGCACGCAACTGGCCGAGCAGGGGATCGTGCTGCAAGAAGGCTATGACCCGGCGCATCTTACGCCGGCGCCGGATATGGTCATCGTCGGCAATGCCATGGCCCGGGGTAACCCGGCGGTGGAGTACATGCTGGATCAGGGGATGCCCTACATGTCCGGCCCCGAATGGCTGGCTCGGCATGTCCTGCAGGATCGCTGGGTGCTGGCGGTGGCCGGCACCCATGGCAAAACCTCGACGTCCAGCCTGCTGGCCTGGCTGCTGGAAGACGCGGGCATGTCACCCGGCTTCCTGATCGGTGGTGTGCCACAGAACTTTGGTATTTCCGCGCGCCTGGGTGGCACGCCCTTCTTTGTGGTGGAAGCAGACGAATACGACAGCGCTTTCTTCGACAAGCGTTCCAAGTTTGTTCATTACCGTCCGCGCACCGCTGTGCTGAACAACCTGGAATTTGACCACGCGGACATCTTCTCTGATCTGGCAGCCATCGAGCGTCAGTTCCACCATCTGGTGCGCACCGTTCCCGCTTCCGGCTTGATCATCCACCCGGCGCAGGACGAGGCGCTGCAGCGCGTCATCAAGATGGGCTGCTGGACGCCCCGTCAGACCACCGGCGAGGGCGGCAACTGGCAGGCACGTCTGCTCAGTGACGACGGTTCGCGCTTTGAGGTCTGGCTCGACGGTGAGCTGCAGGGTGTGGCCGAATGGCAACAGACCGGCCAGCACAACGTGGCGAACGCACTGTCGGCGCTGGCGGCTGCGCGGCATGTGGGGGTGACCCCGGCGCAGGGTATTGCCTCGCTGGGCGGCTTCCGCAATGCCAAGCGGCGCATGGAGAAACTGGCCGAGGTCAACGGCATTACGGTGTACGACGACTTCGCCCATCACCCAACCGCCATTGCCACCACGCTGGCTGGCCTGCGTGCGCAGATCGGTGATGCGCCGCTGATTGCGGTGATTGAGCCGCGCTCCAACACTATGCGTCTGGGCAGCCACATGGCCGCGCTGCCCACCAGTGTTGCCGATGCATCGCAGGTGTTCTGGTATCAACCGGCCGGCTTGGACTGGTCGCTTGACGGGGTGGTGGCCGACAGCCCGGTCCCGGCGCAGGTGAGCGACGATCTGGACGCCATCGTCGAGCAGGTGGTGGGCTCGGCAACGCCGCAGACGCGCGTTGTGGTGATGAGCAACGGCGGCTTTGGCGGTATTCATCAGCGGTTGATTCAGGCACTGGAGGCGCGTCATGGTTGAGCGGGTCACGCTGGCGGTGACCGGCGCATCGGGCGTTCAGTACGCGATGCGGCTGCTTGGTTGCCTGGTCGAGGCTGGGGTAGAAGTGTCGTTTCTGATTTCTCAGGCGGCGCAGCTGGTGGTTGCAACCGAGACCGAATGGCAGTTGCCGCCCAAGCCGCAGGCGCTGGAGCAGTATCTGACCGAGCAGTTCAAGGCGGCAGAAGGGCAGATCAGGGTTTACGGCAAGCAGTACTGGATGGCGCCGGTGGCCTCAGGTAGCGGCGCGCCCGCTGCCATGGTGGTGTGTCCGTGTTCGACCGGCACCTTGTCTGCGATTGCGACCGGTGCCAGCAACAACCTGATCGAGCGGGCGGCCGATGTGGCGCTGAAGGAGCGTCGCAAGCTGATTCTGGTGCCACGCGAAACGCCGCTGTCCAGCATTCATCTGGAAAACATGCTGAAGCTCAGTCAGATGGGCGCGGTGATCATGCCGGCGAGCCCCGGCTTTTATCACAAGCCGCAGTCGATTGATGATCTGGTCGATTTTGTGGTGGCGCGGATTCTGGGGCAGTTGGGGGTGGAGCAGGCGCTCATGCCGCGCTGGGGTGAGTAGCAGGCTGCGGCTATCCCGCCGCAGCCTGGCAGCCGGTCAGACGAAGTACAGCGACAGGCCTTCGGAGATGAACGCCGGCTTGTCGACACCTTCGATTTCCAGGGTGTTGCGGGCTTTCAGCAGCCACTGCCCCGGGTTCTTTTCGGTAACGTCAATGATGGTGCTGTGCAGGCGTACGCGCGAGCCGACGCGCACCGGCTGGATGAAGCGCAAGCTGTCCATGCCGTAGTTGACGGCCATTTTCAGACCTTCCGGGCGCGGCAGCAGGCCTGCGGACAGGGTCGGTACCAGTGACAGCGACAGGAAACCGTGGGCAATGGTGCCGCCGAACGGCGTCTGCTTGGCCTTTTCTTCGTCGATGTGAATGAACTGGTGGTCGCCAGTGCACTCGGCGAATTGATTGACGCGCTCCTGATCGACCAGCAGCCAGTCAGAATGCCCCATGTCCTTGCCGATGAGGGAGGTAAGTTCCGATACGGGAATGGCTGTCATATTGCTCTCCGTGACTCTTATTGTGTGGGGTGCGCCCGGCAGTGTTACCCTGCGGCGCGAAGGTGTCTACGCCAGCATGTTTGCAAGGGGCGGGTGGAGGGTCAATGCGATGCAGGCTTTCATTGGTTTGCTGAATGATCCAACCACCTGTCGGCAGGCTATGTCGGGCGGGCGAGATTGACAAGGGGCGCCGAGCAAGTGTGGCGACCTCCGGGGGAAATGCATGAGCGAAGCAACAGCACTCTTTCCATTGAAGTCCTTGCTGGTACCTGGCTGTCATCTGGATCTGCAGATTTTCGAGGCGCGCTATTTGGATATGGTCAGTCGCTGTTTTCGCCAGCAGCAGGGGTTTGTGGTGGTCGGGCTGGAGTCCGGCTCGGAAGTGGGCTCGGGTAATCTGCGCTTTGGTGCCATCGGCTGCGAAGCGCGGATCGTCGACTGGCAGCAGCGTGATAACGGCTTGCTGGGTATTCGCGTGCTGGGCGGTCGGCGCGCTCGCCTGAGCGAGGTAGAGGTGGCCGAGGACGGGTTGGTGACCGCGCAGGCGCACTGGATCCCCGAGCAGCTGGATGCAGCCCTGCTGGCTGATCACGACGAGCTGCTGAGTTTGCACCAGGCGTTGTTGCAGCATCCGCTGGTACAGCGCCTCGACCTGCCGCCGGTTGAGGATAGCCAGCAACGTCTGGCCTGGCAGCTGACCAGTCTGTTGCCGCTGCCGCTGGAACAGAAGAATCAGTTGCTCGCCATTGATCGTCCGGATGAGCGCTTGCAGCGCATTGGCGACTGGCTGCAGCAGGTGTAGGCCTGAGCGCTAATCGATAGCGCGCGGACTCAGCAACTCACCACAGCAGCCAGATGACCACCAGGTAAGGCCATAGCGCGCTGGCCCAGCGGGCTGCGCGGGGCGGCCTTGGCAGCGGGCCAAAGCGCTCGATCAGCCAGCAGGCCAGCAGGCTGGCGCTGGCGGCGCACAGCAGGGCACGCAGCAGCTCCAGCGGTTCCAGTGCCTGATATTGCAGCAGGTTACCCAGCAACAAGGCCAGAAACGGCAGCGGATAGAGCAGCCAGCTGGCGCGCCACCAGAACGGACGTTCGCGGTTACAGATCACCAGCAGGGCACCCAGCACTGCCAGCACCAGTGAGCTGGTGGCGGCGACCAGACTCAAGCCGATAATCCAGTCCAGCAGCAGTGCGAACGCCAGGGTCAGCAGCAACAGGCTGACGGCGCCCCACTGGCGCAACAGCAGCAGCAAGGCGGCAACAGGCAGGGTGACGATCAGCAGGCTGGGGTGCAGCGGGGCGAGTCGTTCGCTGCCGGGCAGTTGCAGGAACTGTCTGCTGTTGATCAGGGTGTCACTGAAAATGGCCAGCGCGCTTTGGTTGGCGGTGAGTACCAGCAAAGCCAGCAGGCAGAGTGCCGCTGCGGCCAGCGCGCTCCAGCGGCGCTGCAGACGCAGCAGATAGAGGCTGCCACCGACTACGATGACCGCACCCACGGCGATGCTCAGCGCCTGATTCCAGAACAGCGGCGGCACTGCCCAGCGCGCGGCACGTCCTGCCGAGTAGCCGGGTATCAGGTAGGCCGGGGCCCAGGCCAGGGCTGACAGCAGATTGATGACAACAAAGCGCCAGGCGGGCATATCGAACATGCCGGCTACCAGCGGGATGATCGGTCGGATCGGGCCGATGAAGCGACCCAGGACGACGCTGACCCAGCCGTAGCGGCGGAAAAAGCGTTCGCCGCGGTCGATCCATTGCGGGTGGCGGCGAAACAGGGACAGGCGGCGGATATCCTGGTGAAACCAGCGCCCCAGCGCAAAACTGAGCAGGTCGCCGATGACCGCGCCGCAGAACGCCCAGGCAATGGCTTCCAGCAGAGGCATGTCGGCACCGGCGGCCAGTGCAGCGAAGGCAAACAGAAGAAACACCCCAGGCACCACCAGACCGGCGACCGCCAGCGATTCGGTCAGCGACACCAGAAAGATTGCCAGCCCCAGCCACTGACTGTGGGCGCCCAGCCACTGAGTCAGGTCGCTGAGCATGTCTGGCTCTCCTGATACGCCTGTCGTTGTGCCGCTTCCAGTTCGAGGCTGTGGTAGTGCAGACCCTCAACCTGGCCACGCCTGGCCGGGTTGCGGGTGCAATGCCGGCTGTAGGCCGCGTCGACCCAGCGGTAGAACAGGTGCTCGTCGCGGCCGCTGGGAATGCCCAGGCGCGGGGCGCGCAGTACCTGATCTGGCTGGTAGCCGTCATCTTCGAGCAGCAACTGGTCAGCGGCAAAGCGCTGTGCATTCCAGTCCGGCACGCGAATCTGCAGCGAGCGGCACAGCAGCGTTTGCCCGGCGCACAGGCGCTCTGGCGCGCGAATGCCGCCGCTGGCGTTGGGGTTGAGTGCTTGCATCCGGGCCAGGCTGGCGGCCGGGCTGAGCGCGTCGACCACCGGATGCCCCGACTTGAGCAGCACGCCGCAACCCGCGCCCAGTGAACTGCAGTTCATCGAGTCGCCGCCCCGAGCGTAGTACATGTAGATGGTGCCGGGAGCCATAAACAGCGCGCGTCGGGCCTCGGTGTAGCCGAGGGAGGCATGGCTGCCGCGCTCCTCCAGCAGGTAGGCCTCGGTCTCGATGATGCGCGCCGCCAGCCACTGGCCGTTCAGTCGGCGGCGAATCACCTTGCCCAGCAGGGCAACCGCCAGCTGGCGGGCGTCTTGCTGGAAGAACTGCTCTGGCAAGGGGATCGGGGAGGGCAGGCTGGTACGGGTATCGGGCATGGGCTTATGGTAGCAGGCGGTGGATGACACATTGAATTGCACAGCGACCGCAGGCGGCGCTGTCATGCCATTGGTGACCCGGCTATAATGCCGCATTTGGTCAACCGGTGGCAGGAGTTAGCATGAGTGCGGAACAGGTAGCGGTATACATGACGACGCTGGGGCAGCAGGCCCGTAAGGCCTCGCGCGTGATCGCCCGTGCTCCAACCGCCGTCAAGAATGCTGCCTTGCTGGCGACTGCCGAGGCCGTCGAGGCCGCCACCGAGCAACTGGTTGCGGCCAACCAGCTGGACCTGCAGGCTGGCCGTGACAACGGCCTGGACGACGCGATGCTGGATCGTCTGGCACTCACGCCGGCCCGCCTGGCGTCCATGGTCGAAGGGTTGCGTCAGGTCGCGGCCCTGGACGATCCGGTCGGTGCGTTGCGTGACATGAAGTTTCTGCCCTCCGGTATTCAGGTTGGCAAGATGCGGGTGCCGCTGGGTGTGATCGGTATCATTTACGAGTCGCGCCCGAACGTGACGGTCGAGGCGGCCAGTCTCTGCCTGAAATCGGGTAATGCCTGCATCCTGCGTGGCGGCTCCGAGTCCATCCATTCCAACCGTGCGATTGCCGAGTGCCTGCGTCAGGGCCTGGCGGCCGCCGGTTTGCCGGATGACGTCGTGCAGGTGGTAGAAACCACAGATCGCGCGGCGGTTGGCGCGCTGATCACCATGCCCGACTACGTCGACGTGATCGTGCCGCGCGGCGGCAAAGGGCTGATCGAGCGTATCAGCCGTGAGGCACGGGTGCCGGTCATCAAGCATCTGGACGGCATCTGCCATGTCTACGTGGATGACCGCGCCGATTTTGACAAGGCCGAGGCCATCGTCATCAACGCCAAGACTCACCGTTATGGCGTGTGCAATGCGATGGAGACCTTGCTGGTCAATGAGGCCATTGCCGGGCCGTTTCTGCAGCGCGTAGCACCGCTCTACGCAGCCAAGGGCGTTGAGTTGCGTGGCTGCGAGGCCACTTGCGCGCTGCTGCCCGATGCCGTCGCGGCCACCGAGGAAGACTGGTCGACCGAATATCTGGCGCCGATTCTCTCGATCCGCGTGGTGGCCGATATGGATGCGGCCATCGAGCATATCAATACCTATAGCTCGCAGCACACCGACGCCATGGTGTCCGAGGATTACACCCGGGCTCGCCGCTTCATTGCCGAGGTGGACTCCAGTTCGGTGATGATCAACGCCTCGACCCGTTTTGCCGATGGTTTCGAGTACGGCCTGGGCGCGGAAATTGGCATCTCCACCGACAAGATTCATGCCCGCGGCCCGGTTGGTCTGGAAGGGCTGACCAGCGAGAAGTACGTGGTCTTCGGCGACGGTCATATTCGTCAGTGAGCCGCCGCTGATGCGCCGCGTTGGTTTGCTGGGCGGCACCTTTGACCCGATTCACTTCGGTCATCTGCGCAGCGCCGTAGAAGTCCGGGAGCAGTTGCAGCTGGATGAGCTGCGGCTGATCCCCAGCGCCCGGCCACCCCATCGCGATCAGCCCGGCGCCAGCGCCGATGCGCGTCTGCGCATGGTGGAGCTGGCGGTAGGGCAGCAGGGTGACTTGCAGGTGGATGACCGGGAGCTGCGACGCGAGCGTCCGTCTTACACCGTAGAAACCCTGGAGACCCTGCGCGCCGAACTGGGCGCAGAGGTCGCGCTGTTTATGGTGCTGGGCTGGGATGCCTTTTGCGGATTGCCAAGTTGGCACCGCTGGGAAGAGCTGCTGCAGCTGGCCAACCTGGTGGTGCTGCAGCGGCCCGATTACGACCTGGAAGTCCCCGAGGTACTGAAAGACCTGCTGGCAGCGCGCAGCGCAAGCCAGCCCGAGCGTAGCCATGGGCAGATCATTTGCCTGTCGCAGACGCCGCTGGCGATTTCCGCCACCCATATTCGTGCGCTGGTGACAGCGGGCGCTTCACCGCGCTTTCTGTTGCCGGACGCGGTGCTTGACTATATTGACAACGAAGGGCTGTACCGGCCCTTAACCGAGGATTGAAAACCCCCATGCAGATTGAAGAACTGGTCCAGCTGGTCGTGGATGCCCTGGAAGAGCTCAAGGCCAAGGACATCGTCCAGATCGATGTACGTGAGCACACCAGCGTGACCGACTACATGATCATCGCCAGCGGTACCTCCAACCGCCAGGTCAAGGCGCTGGCAGACAACGTGGTCGAGAAAGCCAAAGAAGCCGGTCGCCAGCCGATGGGTGTCGAAGGCAAAGAGTCCGGCGAGTGGGTGCTGGTCGACCTGGCCGATGTGGTGGTCCACATCATGCAGCCGGCCACCCGTGAGTTCTATGACCTGGAACGCCTCTGGCAGAGTGCCGAGTCGCGTCGCGCCGCCCAGCAGCAACCGACCGAGTAGGCCGGTTTGCGCATTCGCCTGATCAGCGTGGCTTCGCGCATGCCGCGCTGGGTCGAGCAGGGCTATCAGGAGTACGCCAAGCGCCTGCCGCCAGAGCTGCCGCTGGAATTGGTGGAAATTCCCCTGACCACGCGTGGCAAGAACGCTGACGTCGCGCGTCTGATGCGGCGTGAGGGCGAGCAGATGCTGGCCGCCGTTCAGCCCGGGGAACGTATCGTGACCCTGGAGGTCAATGGTCGCGCGTGGTCTACCGAGACCCTTGCCGAACAACTGGAGAGCTGGCGCCTGGACGCGCGCACCGTCAATCTGATGGTGGGTGGCCCGGAGGGGTTGCCGGACGAGGTGACGGCGCGCAGCGATCAGCGCTGGTCGCTGTCGCCATTGACCCTGCCGCATCCGCTGGTGCGCATCCTGCTCGCTGAGCAGCTGTACCGGGCCTGGACCATTCTCAATCGTCATCCCTATCACAAGTGATTCATGGCCAAGCCGATTCACCTGAAAGACCACAATATTGATGCCCGCATTGTGCAGCGCCGTCTGGCGCTGGCAGCGGTGTTCGTGGTCGCGCTGGTGGGCGCCCTGGTGGCGCGCATGTACTACCTGCAGGTGACCCAGTACGAGCACCACTCGACCCTGTCGGAAAACAACCGGGTCCATGTGCAGCCGATCCCGCCCACCCGTGGCCGTATCTACGACCGCAACGGTGTGGTACTGGCGGAAAACCGGCCCAGCTACAGTCTGACCATCACCCGTGACCGGGTTGAGGATCTGCCGGCTACCTTTGAGCTGCTGCGTTCGCTGCTGGCGCTCAGTGAGGAGGATCTGGCTCAGGCTGAGCGTCGCCTGTCCCAGGCACGTCGACCCTTCGAGTCGGTGCCGGTGATGTTCGAGCTGACCCAGGAACAGATTGCCCGCATTGCCATCAACCAGTTTCGCTTGCCCGGTGTCGAGGTGCAGGCCAGCTTCGTGCGCTACTACCCCTATGCGGACCATTTCGCCCACGCTCTGGGCTATGTCGGACGCATCAACGAGCAGGAACTCAAATCCATTGACCCGGTGGCCTATGCGGGCACTCACTACATCGGCAAGACCGGCATCGAGCGTTTCTACGAGCAGTTGCTGCACGGCACCGTGGGTTATGAAGAGGTGGAGACCAATGCCCGTGGTCGCGTGCTGCGCGTGCTCAAGCGCACCGAACCGGTATCCGGGAGCGATTTGACGCTCGAACTGGACGCCGAGCTGCAGGCCGTTGCCGAAGAGGCGCTGGGGGACCGGCGTGGCGCGGTAGTGGCGATTGATCCGAACACCGGCGGTGTGCTGGCCTTTGTCAGCAAGCCCGGCTTTGACCCCAACCTGTTCGTCACCGGTATCAGCTACGCCGATTACGGCGCGTTGCGCGACTCGCCCGACCAGCCGCTATTTAACCGGGTGCTGCGTGGCCAGTACCCGCCGGGATCGACCATCAAGCCGGTTATCGCTCTGGCCGGCCTGGATGCCGGTGTGGTCACTCGCACCAGTCGAGTCTACGATCCAGGCTTCTACCAACTGCCGAATGTCAGCCACAAATACCGCAACTGGAACCGCGCCGGTGACGGCTGGGTGGACATGCCGTATGCCATCGCGCGCTCCAACGACACCTATTTTTATGATCTGGCGCACAAGCTGGGCATCGACCGATTGCACGATTTCATGATCAAGTTCGGCATCGGTCAGCGGGTGTCCATCGACATGTACGAAGAAGCCGCCGGCCTGATGCCCTCACGTGACTGGAAACGGACGCGTTACCGCCAGCCCTGGTATCCGGGCGAGACGCTGATTGCCGGTATCGGCCAGGGTTACATGCTGGCAACACCGCTGCAGCTTGCTCAGGCCACGTCGCTGATCGCCAGTCGCGGCGTTTGGCACCGGCCGCGGCTGCTCAAGGAGGCGGAAGGGTTGCTGCCCGACGAATCCGATACGCCGCCGGACATCCAGATCCGTAACGACAGTGACTGGGACTTCATCACCCAGGCCATGCAGGATGTGATGCAGTCACCGCACGGCACCGCCCGTGCAGCGGCTGCCAACGCGCCCTACAACATGGCCGGTAAAAGTGGCACCGCGCAGGTAGTGGCGATTGCGCAGGGTGAACGCTACGACTCGGCGGCGCTGCGCGAGCGGCACCGCGACCACGCCCTGTTTGTCGGCTTTGCGCCGACGGAAAAGCCGATGATTGCGGTGGCAGCGCTGGTTGAGAACGGCGAGTCGGGTGGGCGCGTGGCCGGGCCAGTGGTGCGTGCCGTCTTTGATGCCTGGGTGTTGCCGCGCCTGCCGCCGGAGCCGGAAGAGGGCACAGCCGAGCAGGAGGACGCACCATGAAGTCGATGCCGGTTTCCGGGCAGTCATTGCGCAGCCGCGAGTCGCTGTGGACACGTATCCATGTTGACCCCTGGTTGCTGTTGCTGATCCTCGCGCTGGCTGCGGTCGATGCCTTCGTGCTTTATTCGGCCAGCGGCAAGAACCTGGGCATGGTCTATCGCCAGTTGGCCTACTTTGCCGTGGGTATTGCTGCGATGATCGTGGTGGCGCAGTTTCAGCCACGTTTCATGGAGCGCTGGGTGCCCGTGGCCTATGTCGGTGGCGCCCTGCTGCTGGTGGCGGTGCTGGCGGTCGGTACCGAGGCCAAAGGCGCGCAGCGCTGGCTGACGATTCCGGGCGTGATGCGTTTTCAGCCGTCAGAAATCATGAAGCTGGTGATGCCGATGAGCGTCGCCTGGTACCTCGGGCGGCGCACCTTGCCGCCGAGTTTCAAGCATGTGGTTGGTTCGCTGGCGATTGTTCTGGTGCCTACGGTGCTGATCCTCAAACAACCGGACCTGGGCACCTCGCTGCTGATTGCCGCCTCGGGTATCTTTGCTCTGCTGTTGGCGGGGCTGCGCTGGCGCTACATCATTGGTGCCTTGCTGGCGCTGGCGCCGGCGGCGGCGGCGATGTGGTTCTTTGTCATGCACGGCTATCAGAAACAGCGGGTGCTGACCTTCCTCAACCCGGAGAGTGATCCGCTCGGCTCGGGCTGGAACATCATCCAGTCCAAGGCCGCTATCGGCTCGGGCGGGGTGTTCGGCAAGGGCTGGCTGCAGGGCACCCAGTCGCACCTGGATTTTCTGCCGGAAGGGCACACGGATTTCATTATTGCGGTGCTGGCCGAAGAGTTTGGCATGGTGGGCGTTTGCCTGTTGCTGGGCATGTACCTGCTGGTCATCGCCCGTGGCATGGTGATCACGTTGCAAGCCCAGGATGCATTCTGCAAACTGCTTGCGGGCAGCATCACGCTGACCTTTTTCGTCTACGTATTCGTCAACATCGGCATGGTCAGTGGTCTGCTGCCGGTGGTGGGAGTGCCGCTGCCATTTATCAGTTATGGGGGTACCTCGCTGGTGACCCTGTTGCTGGGCTTCGGGATTCTCATGTCAATCCAGACTCACAGGAAATGGATGGCACAAAGTTGATTGCATTTTCACTGTTTCGCCGCAGTCGCGCGGCTCTGTTTTCCCGCTCTGCTGCGCTATTGCTGGGGGCTGCTTGCGTGCTACCTGCCCAGGCGCGTGATTACGGCCCCGAGCATCCGGGTGTACCGGCCTTTATCGAGCAGATGCAGCGTGAGCATGGCTTCAGCGCCGAGCATGTGCAGGCGCTGCTGGATCAGGCTGAGCATCAGGACAACATCATCAAGGCGATTTCGCGCCCGGCCGAGCGGGTCAAGCCCTGGCACGAGTACCGGGCCATCTTTATTACCGACCAGCGTATCGAGCGGGGGCTGGCCTTCTGGGCCGAGCACGCCGACACCCTGGCGCGCGCCGAGAAGGAGTACGGCGTAGAGCCTGAGGTGATCCTAGCCATTATCGGTGTCGAGACCTTCTACGGCCGCAACATGGGTTCCTATCGGGTGCTGGACGCGCTGGCGACCCTGGGCTTTGACTATCCGCCGCGTGCCGATTTTTTTCGCAAGCAACTGATGAGCTACATGGTGCTGACCCGTGAGCAGCAGATCGATCCGCTTGAGCTCAAGGGCTCCTACGCCGGCGCCATGGGTTACGGTCAGTTCATCCCCTCCAGCTATCAGGCGTACGCGGTCGACTTCGACGGCGACGGCAAGGTCGATATCTGGAATAACCCGGTCGATGCCATCGGCAGTGTTGCCAATTATTTCCACCAGCACGGCTGGACCCACGGTGCCCAGGTGGCGATTGCTGCCAATGTGGCGGGCGATCACGTCAAGGAAGGCATCACTGAAACCCAAGGGCTTGAGGCCCGGCGCACTGTCGCCGAGCTTAAATCCTTTGGCTGGACCCCCGAGAGCCCATTGCCTGATGAGCAAGAGGTGATGGCGTTCGAGTTTGATAATGGGGAACGAATGCAGTACTGGGTCGGTCTGAACAACCTGTACGTCATTACCCGCTACAACCGCAGCGTCATGTATGCCATGGTAGTGCACCAACTCGCAGATCTGTTACGTGAGGCCAGGCCCGAATGATGCCCGCTGCCAAGTTCCCGATGCGTTGCCTGCTGCTCAGCAGCCTGGCAGGCCTGCTGGTGGCCTGTTCTTCTGCGCCGCAAACCGGCAGTGGCGCTGGCAATGCCGGCGGGTCTGCTTCGAGTGCGCCGCGCCCGCTGCATGACGGCCCGCCCAGTTATATGCAGGATGTATCGCAGATTCCCGACGCGGTGCCTACGCCGCACACCGGCGCCTACAAGGCATCGCCCTATACCGTGCTGGGCCAGCGCTACCATCCAATGCAGGACGGACGCAGCTATCGCGAAGAAGGGACTGCCTCCTGGTATGGCACCAAGTTTCACGGCCAGAACACCGCCAATGGCGAGCTGTATGACCTGTACGGCATGACCGCCGCGCACAAGACGCTGCCGTTGCCGAGCTATGTCGAGGTCACCAACCTGGAAAACGGCCGCAAGGTGATCGTGCGGGTGAATGATCGCGGCCCGTTCTATTCCGATCGCATCATCGACCTGTCCTTTGCCGCCGCCAAGAAGCTTGGTTACTCCGATCAGGGCACGGCGCACGTGCTGGTGCAGGGTATTGATCCGGTGGCCTGGCAACAACAGAACAACCCGAATTACCTGGTAACCCGCGAGGCCGTTAGCGACGCGCCAGTAGCTGCAGCCCTGCCGCCCGAGCCGGTTGAAAACGTGCAGACCGGCCTCTATCTTCAGGTCGGCGCCTTTTCCTCCAATCAGGCGGCCGAGGCCCTGCGCCAGCGTGTGCAGGGCGTCGTCGGCGGCACTGTATGGGTTAGCCCCGTGCAGGTCGACACCCGTACCCTGCACCGTGTGCGGGTTGGCCCGCTGGCCAGCCAGGACGAGGCTCGGCGCATGATTGAGACGCTGCGCGTGGCTAACCTGGGCACCCCCACGCTGGTTACCGTTAACTGATTAGCTGTATCTGAAAAACAACGCACTTCACCACCAACTGTGAGCACCATGTTGAAAAAACTGATTTCGACCCTGCTGATTTCCTCCGCCGTTGTCCTGACCGGCGCAGCCCATGCGCAGAGCCCGGCTACACCGACGCTCAATGCGCCCTCAGCGGCTGCGCCGATCGTGCCGTCGGCGCCGGATCTGGCGGCCACCAGCTACCTGCTGATCGACGCCAACAGCGGCGCAGTTCTGGTCGAGAACAATGCCGATAACCCGCTGCCGCCGGCCAGCCTGACCAAGATGATGACCAGCTACATCGTCAGTCAGGAGATCAAGCGCGGCCAGATTGCCGAGAACGACCCGGTGCTGGTCAGCGAGAAGGCCTGGCGTATGGGTGGCTCCAAGATGTTCATTCGCGTGGGTAACCAGGTGCCGGTCATTGACCTGCTGCGCGGTGTCATCATTCAGTCCGGTAACGACGCCAGTATTGCCCTGGCCGAGCATGTTGCCGGCAGCGAAGACGCCTTCGCCGACCTGATGAATGCCCAGGCCCAGCGTTTGGGCATGACCAATAGCCACTTCGTCAATGCCACCGGTTGGCCGGCGGAGGACCACTACGCCTCGGCCCGTGACCTGGCCATCCTGGCGCAGGCGATTATCCGTGATGATCCCAAATCCCACTACGCCATCTACGGTGAGAAGGAATTTGTCTGGAACGAGATCCGCCAGCCCAACCGCAATCTGATGCTCTGGCGCGACAGCACGGTGGACGGCCTGAAAACCGGTCATACCGAAGAAGCCGGCTATTGCCTGGTGGCCTCTGCCAAACGTGATGACATGCGTCTGATCTCGGTGGTCATGGGCACCACCAGTGAAGCGGCGCGTGCCGCTGAAACCCAGAAGCTGCTGACCTGGGGCTTCCGCTTCTTCGAAACCAAGACCTTCTACCAGCCGGGCCAGGTCCTGGCTGAAGAGTCTGTCTGGAAAGGTGCGCAGGACAAGGTCGAGCTGGGCCTGCAAGATGGCCTGATGCTGACGCTGCCCAAGGGGCAAGCCGACAAGCTTGAGGCCGGCATTACCTTGAACAAGCCGATCATGGCGCCGATTCAGGTTGGCGATGTACTGGGTGAGGTAGAAGTGAAGCTGGGTGACGAGGTGGTACACAAGGCGCCGCTGGTGGCCCTGTCGGCCGTCGAAGAGGCAGGCTTGCTGGGTCGTCTGTGGGACAGTATCCGCCTGTTCTTCTATGGCCTGTTTGATTGAGGACAACGTCCATGGCTGATGTAAACGAGCCGCAGGCTCCGAAAATCGAGTTTCCCTGCCAATATCCGATCAAGGTGATCGGCACGGCGGCCGACGACTTTGCCGAGGTTATCTGTGAGGTTGTGGAGAAACACGCTCCCGGTGTTGATACCACCACCATCGATATCAAGGACAGCAAGAATGGCCGCTTCCTGTCCTTGCGCCTGGTTATCACCGCGACCGGCCAGGACCAGCTTGAAGCGCTGCATCGAGATCTGAAGGCGACCGGTCGCGTACACATGGTGCTTTGATGGAGTCGTCGCCAGAGCTGGTGATTCGCCACCTCGGGCTGGTGGATTACCAGCCCACCCTGGAGGCCATGCGGCGTCTGACCGAAGAGCGTGGCCCCGACACCCCTGATGAAATATGGCTGCTGCAGCACCCCCGGGTCTTTACCCAGGGGCAGGCCGGCAAGGCCGAGCACGTGCTGGCGCCGGGCGATATCCCGGTCATCAAGGTCGAGCGTGGTGGTCAGGTGACCTATCATGGCCCGGGCCAGCTGGTGGGCTACCTGATGCTGGATCTGCGCCGCAAGAACCTCGGTGTCCGCGAGCTGGTGACGGCGATGGAGCAGAGTCTGGTTGATCTGCTCGCGCTCTACGGCGTGGACGCCGCGCCCAAGGCTGATGCCCCCGGCGTCTATGTTGGCGCAGACAAGATTGCGTCGCTGGGCCTGCGGGTACGCCGCGGCTGCTCATTTCATGGCTTGGCGCTGAACCTGGATATGGACCTGGAGCCATTCCGGCGGATCAATCCCTGCGGCTATGCCGGCCTGCGCATGACACAACTGAGTGAGCACGTCAGTGAGCCGGTCGATGTCGCGCAGGTGGAACAGCAATTGGCTGCCGTGCTGCGCAAGCGTCTGGGCTACGATTCAGAGTAAAGCGGGACGGGCGCGCCAGCCTGGCCGTGCGCCCGTGTCTGCTGTGCAGCTTAGCCGAGGTTGAGCGTCGGAATCAGACTGGCGTCGACCGCCTGGCCCGGTACCGGTGCCGGGGCTGCCAGGCCCAGGTTGTTCTTCTCGAATACCCGGTCGGCGCGATAGCTTGAACGTACCAGCGGGCCTGCTGCTACTTCCATAAAGCCCATTTCCAGCCCCACTTCGCGGTAGCGGTTGAATTCTTCCGGGCTGACCCAGCGCTGCACCGACAGGTGGTTGCGGGTGGGTTGCAGGTATTGGCCGAGGGTGACGATGTCGACGCCGATCTCACGCAATTCCTGGAAAGTCTGCAGGATCTCGTCGTCGGTTTCGCCCAGGCCGACCATCAGACTGGTCTTGGTCAGCACCTCGGGGCGGTGCTTCTTGGCGTGGGTCAGCACGTCCAATGTCTTGCGGTAACCCGCGCGAGGATCGCGCACTTCATGGGTCAGGCGCTCGACGGTCTCGACGTTCTGGGCAAAGACTTCAAGGCCGGAATCGACTACCGCCTCGATAGCGCTCAGTTCACCGTCAAAATCCGGGGTCAGGGCTTCAACCACCACCTGCGGGGTACGTGCCTTGATCGCGCGGACGCAGGCTGCGTAATGCGCCGCACCACCATCATCCAGGTCATCACGGTCAACCGAGGTGAGCACGATGTAGCGCAGGGCCATCAGCTCGACCGATTTTGCGGTGTTTTCCGGCTCATCCTTGTCCAGCCAGCCGTTCGGGTTGCCAGTATCCACGGCGCAGAAGCGGCAGGCGCGGGTGCAGACCGAGCCCATCAGCATGATGGTGGCGGTGCCATTGGACCAGCACTCACCCATGTTGGGGCAATGGGATTCCTGACAGACAGTACTCAGACGGTGTTCGCTGACGTTGCGCTTGACTGCTTCAAAGCGGTCGCCGCCGGGTGCCTTGACGCGCAGCCACTTGGGTTTGGGGCTGAATACCTGAGGCTCGGCGTTGTTACGGCGCTTCTGGCCGTCTTTGATGGCGGCAATGCCTTGGGCGTTGCGGAACTTCTCGCCGCTGGCAACAGACTTCTGCGAACTGTCGGACATGGGGGCAGGACTCCTGGTAGGGCTCCACAGGGTGCCGGTCGGCACGGGCGGCTTTTGGCCGTCGCGAAGTTTACCATAGCGTGCGGCCCTGCGGGACCTGCAGAGCAGGGCAGGGCCGGCCCGATAGGCTACTGCTTGCGCAGTTGCTCAAGCAGTGCGGCAGAGGCGTAGCCGTCAGCCGGTACGCCTTGCTGCTGCTGGAAGCGACGGATGGCGTTGCGGGTGTTGGCGCCGATGATACCGTCGATGCCGCCCGGCTCAAGGCCGCGATCAGTCAGCAGTTGCTGCAGCTCCAGGCGCTCGCTGCGCGACAGCGGTCGGTCGGCGGTAGGCCAGTCACCCTGGATCTGGCCACCCCCCTGGAAACGGTCGGATAGCAGGCCGATCGCCAGCGCGTAGCTGGACGAGTTGTTGTAACGCATGATGGTGCTGAAGTTGTGCTGCAGCAGGAACGCCGGCCCCTTGTGCCCGGCGGGCAGCAGCAGGGCTGCGCGCTGCTCGGTCATGGTAGCGGCGAAGCTGTCCTGATTGGCCGGGCGTACACCCAGTGCCTGCCACTCGGCGACGGATTTCTTTACGCCGGGATCGGCCAGCGCGTAGTCAAAGTTGGCGGGCAGGCGGACTTCTTGCCCCCAGCGCTGCCCGCTTTGCCAGCCGGAGGCCCTGAGATAGTTGGCGGCGGAGGCAAGCGCGTCGGCCGGGGAGTTCCAGATATCCCGGCGACCGTTACCGTCAAAGTCCACTGCGTACTGGTTGTAGGTGGTGGGGATAAACTGCGTCTGACCCATGGCGCCGGCCCAGGAGCCCAGCATGCCACTGGGTTCGATGTCCCGGTGCTGCAGGATATCCAGTGCGGCCAGCAGTTGGTCGTGCGCAAAGCCCGGGCGCCGGCCCTCGTGGGCCAGGGTGGCCAGCGAGCGAATAACCTGCCGGCTGCCCATATTCTGGCCGTAGTTGCTCTCCAGTCCCCAGATCGCCGCCAGGATGTGACGGTCGACGCCGTAGCGCTGCTCGATGGCATCCAGTGTCTGTTGCTCTGCGCTCAGGCGGCTGCGCCCGGTAGCCACGCGCTGGTTCGACAGCGCGCTGTCCAGGTAGGCCCAGACCGGGCGCGAGAATTCGGGTTGGCTGCGATCGGCCTTGATGACGTCTGCATCTGGCGTGACGCCGTCGAACGCGCGATCAAACAGGCTGGCATCAATGCCCTTGCCCAGCGCTTCCTGGCGGAAGGCGTCACGCCACTGGATAAACGTCTGTGCCTGCGCTGCAGGTGCTGGCGGTGCCGCTGAGGTGCTCGCTGCTGCGCTGAGCTGCGCGGGAGCGGCTTGCGCCGTTGCTGCCGTGGGGATGTCGGCGCAAGCGCTGAGGCTGATCAGGCTGAGTGAGGCGAGCAGGTGCAGTTGGGCCTTGCGGCGTGCGGGTGTGGGCATGCAAATTCCCTGAGGTCTTGTCTGTTCTGTCGGGCGCTGCGTAAGCCCCGTGCTTGAGCGGTTGGAAATCCAAGCACGGCAAAGGTTCCGGCAGCAGACCACGACAATGACAGGTGCGGCCTTGCTCGGCAAGGCCCGCAAATGGCTTCATCCAGCCAATTGTGCTAGAGTTCGCGGCCTCTAACGGACCCCGCCCGGAATGCCCATGCTGCAGCAAAACGGCGTTACGCCACCGTAGACCTTTGCCCCTCGACCAGCCCTGCGCGTACTGGCGCAGTGCGCGCGTGCGCACCCTCTTTGCATACCTTGCTTATGCTTCGTTTTCTTCGTTTTTGTACAGGCAACACATCCTATGAATCTGATTGAAACCGTCCGCCGCGAGTGGTTTTCCAACGTGCGCGGTGATCTGCTGTCGGGCCTGGTCGTGGCGCTGGCCTTGATCCCGGAAGCGATCGCCTTTTCCATCATTGCCGGCGTAGACCCCAAGGTCGGGCTGTATGCTTCGTTCTGCATCGCGGTAGTCATTGCCTTTACTGGCGGCCGGCCCGGGATGATCTCGGCCGCTACCGGCGCCATGGCGCTGCTGATGGTGACGCTGGTGCGCGAGCATGGCCTGCAGTACCTGCTGGCTGCCTCGTTGCTGTGCGGTGTGCTGCAGATTGCGGCCGGTTATCTGCGCCTGGGGTCGCTGATGCGCTTTGTCTCGCGCTCGGTGGTAACTGGTTTCGTCAATGCACTGGCCATTCTGATCTTCATGGCGCAGTTACCGGAGCTGACCGGTGTTACCTGGCACGTCTATGCCATGACGGCGGCGGGGTTGGGCATTATCTATCTGTTTCCGCTGTTGCCCGGGGTGGGCAAGGTTATTCCGTCGCCGCTGGTGTGCATCCTGCTGCTGACGGCGGTGGCGATTTATCTGGGCCTGGATATCCGTACCGTTGCCGACATGGGGGAGCTGCCCGATACGCTGCCGGTCTTCCTGTGGCCGGATGTGCCGCTGAACCTGGAAACGCTGACAATCATCCTGCCGTACTCAGCGGCGATGGCGGTGGTGGGGTTGCTTGAGTCGATGATGACCGCAACCATCGTTGACGACCTGACCGACACCAGCAGTGACAAGAATCGCGAGTGCAAGGGGCAGGGCGTGGCCAATATCGCCTCCAGCCTGATCGGCGGCATGGCCGGCTGTGCGATGATCGGCCAGTCGGTGATCAACGTAAAATCCGGCGGCCGCACCCGCCTGTCCTGTTTTGTTGCCGGCGCCGTGCTGCTGGTGCTGGTGGTGTTTGCCAGCGACTGGGTGGGGCAGATCCCGATGGCGGCACTGGTCGCGGTGATGATCATGGTCTCCATTGGCACCTTCAGCTGGGATTCGATCATCAACCTGAGCCGTTACCCGCTGTCGACCAACCTGGTGATGCTGGCCACGGTCGCGGTTGTTGTCGCCACCCATAACCTGGCCTACGGCGTGTTTGTCGGCGTGCTGCTGGCGGCCATGTTCTTTGCCAACAAGATTGGCCACTACCTTCACATTGGCAGCGAGTCGAATGCTGACGGCAGCGAGCGCCGCTATCAGGTGGTCGGACAGGTCTTCTTCAGCTCCTCGGACAAGTTTGTCGCGGGCTTTGATTTCAAGGAGGCGCTTGATAGGGTGGTGATCGACCTGCATCGCGCACATTTCTGGGACATCACCGCGGTGGGGGCGCTGGACAAGGTCGTCATCAAATTCCGCCGTGAGGGTACGGCGGTGGAAGTGATTGGTCTGAATGAGGCGAGTGCAACCATCGTTGACCGCTTTGGCGTGCATGACAAGCCGGATGCCGTCGATCACCTCGGTGGCCACTGAGACTAGGGTCTGTTGACGTTTCGTTCAGCCGCCTGTTGCTGCCTATCAGGCCGCCAATCAAGAAGCGAGGAACGCAGTTTGTTCAGCACATCCCTGTGCTTCACCCCTTTGGGGCTGGCGCACAAAAACGCTCCCTGCGTTTTTGTGGTCATTCCAAATAAGCGACGAGCGACGCCGAGTGGCGGCTTTACAGGTGCAACCTCGGCGGCCCCACCCGCAGGGACGGGGCCATTTTTCGGCCAGTCTGCGTTGTTGGTCGCTTGTGTGGAATGACCACACTGCACTCCCTCCGCCTTGCCTGGCCGAAAAATGGCCTCCGGCAGGCGGGTGAACGAAACGTCAACAGACCCTGGAGGGCAACATGAACGAATCACGGATATTGGCCTGTATCGACGGCTCGGCGGCCAGCGAAGCGGTCTGTGACTATGCCGCCTGGGCCAGTTTGCGGTTGGCGGCTCCCCTTGCCCTGCTGCATGTGCTGGAGCCCGTCGCGGGCTCAGCTCCAGCCGATCTGTCCGGCAGCATCGGTCTGGGCAGTCGCGAGCTGCTGCTCAATGAGCTGGCCGAGCTGGACGAGCGGCGCGCCCGGCTACTGCGCGAGCAGGGCAAGCTGATGCTGGATGCCGCCTGTGAGCGGGTGCGCGCCGATGGCGTTGCCGAACCGTTGCTGCGCCAGCGTCATGGCCGGCTGGTAGATACCCTGCAGGAGCTGGAGTCAGAGGTACGGCTGCTGGTGATGGGGCGCCAGGGCGAGGCCTGCAGCAGCGCGGCGAGCCAGGTCGGCAGTCAGTTGGAGAGCGTGATTCGCACGCTGCACCGCCCGGTGCTGGTGACCACGGGGACGTATCGCGCGCCGCAGCGCGTGCTGGTCGCGTTTGATAACAGCCCGAGTGTGCGCAAGGGGCTTGATGTACTGTTGCAGAGTCCGTTGCTACGTGGGTTGTCGATTCATCTGCTGATGGTGGGCGCCGATACCGCAGATTCTCGTGAAGCAATCGAGGCGGCGCGCAGACAGTTGCATGAGGCCGGGTTCGATACCAGTGCGGCGATTCGCGCCGGCGAGGTCGAAGACGTGCTGCTCGACTATCGCCGCGAACAGCAGATGGACCTGATCGTGATGGGCGCCTACGGCCACTCGCGGATTCGGCGTTTTCTGGTAGGCAGTACCACCACGGCCATGCTGCAGCGCACCGACTGTCCGTTACTGCTGCTGCGCTGATTGGCGCTCTCTCTAAAGCGGCAGGCGGGCGCCGGCCGCTTCAACCAGAATGCGCGCCAAGCCATCCCAGGGTGAACCCGGCGCCTGTCCCTTGATTTGCTCATCCACGGTTTGCGCGGCATTCAGCCAGCGCTCCCAGGCATCGGCCGGGTGGCGTTGCAGGGCGCCGCGCAGCAGCGGCTTGCGCTTGTCCCAGACCGGCGGGCGCTGGCTGGAAAATACCTTGTCCAGCGGGATGCCGCGCGCCTGCTGCTGCGCCATGTCGGTCAGCGAGCGTAGCTCGCGGCTGACCGCCCAAAGCACCACAGGTGCCTCGACGCCCTCGCCGCGCAGCCCCTGCAGCATACGCAAGGCATGCTGTGGCTGGCCCTGCAACATGGCATCGCTGAGGTGGAAGATATCAAAGCGCGCGCTGTCGGCCACGACCTGTTGAACCGTGTCCAGCGTCAGTTGCCCCTGAGGGCAGTACAGCTTGAGCTTTTCGATCTCCTGCGCGGCGGCCAGCAGGTTGCCTTCTACCCGGGCGCTGAGCAGCTCCACGGCGTCCGGGCTGGCCTGCAGGCCAGCCTGGGCCAGCCGGTCACGAATCCAGGTGGGTAGTTGCTGCGGCTCGATCGGCCAGATTTGCACAAACCGGCTGTCGGCGTGCTCGATCAAGGCCTTGGCCCACTTGCTGCGCTGGGTGCTGCCGTCCAGCTTGGGCAGGCTGATCAGCAGGGTGGTGTCTTCGGCGGGTTGCTCTAAATAGGCAAGCAGGGCCTTGGCGCCGGCGTCGCCGGGCTTGCCCGAAGGCAGGCGCAACTCCAGCAATCGCTTCTGGGCGAACAGTGACAGGCTGTGGCTGGCTTCATAGAGTTGCGCCCAGTCAAAGCTTCGGTCTACATCAAAGACCTGACGTTCTTCGCTACCGGCGGCGCGGCAGGCCTGGCGAATCAGGTCGCAGGCCTCGCCGCAGAGCAGCGGATCATCGCCACTGACCACGTAGACCGGCGCCAGCTCGTCCTTGAGCTGCTTGCCCAGCTGGGGCGCGTTGAGCTTCATGCGACGCTCAGTTTTCCTGCTGGTTAAGGCGAGACTCGTAGCTCGACAGCTGGCCTTCGGTGATGCTGGACAGGCGGAACAGCAACTGCCGGGTCAGGTCCTGGCGCATCTCCCGGCGCAGCAGTTCCTCTTCCTCGGTGGTGCCGATGATGTTGTCCTTGTCATTGACGTAGGTGCGCTGCGTGCCCAGTGTTTCCGGGCCGATCAGCGGTCGGCCCTGACGGTCGGCGATCTGGAACGTCAGGCTGCTGCTCAGTTCGTACTCGGCCGGAGTCGAGCTGCTGGTATAGCTGACGGCGCGGCGGCCCTGGTTTTCTTCCAGCAGCTGCAGTTGGTAGGGCGCTGTTGGGGTCACTTTTACCCCGTCAATTTCCAGCGCCTGCAGTACCTGCTGGTAGGTTGGTCCATAGCGGTTGTGGGCGCTGACATCGAGCTGGTTCAGCTCAACGCTGTCGACACCAGTGCCGCGCAGGTGGAACCCGCAGCCGGAGGCGAGCAGGGTCGCGCCGAGAACGGCGCAGCTGAGCAGCAATCTGGGTGTGGTCAGTGACATCTTGGCTCTCCGTTGCAAAATCAGTTGGCGACAATGTTGACCAGCTTGCCGGGGACGACGATGACCTTGCGGATCGTCAGCCCTTCGGTAAAGCGCAGCACATTCTCGTTGTCCCGTGCGGTGGCTTCAATCAGCTCGCGGCTGGCATCGGCGGCGACTTCAATATGACCGCGCAGCTTGCCGTTGACCTGAATCACCAGTTGCAGGCTGTCCTGAACCAGTGCGCTCTCGTCGACCTGCGGCCAGCGGGCATCGATGATGGCGTCGTTGTGACCCAGTGACTGCCAGAGGCTGTGGCTGATGTGCGGGGCAATCGGGGCCAGCACCAGGGCGACAGTCTCCAGGCCTTCCTGCAGCAGCGCGCGGTCCTGCTCGGCGTCCTGCGGGGCTTTTTCGAGCACGTTCATCAGGGTCATGACGGCGGCGATGGCGGTGTTGAACTTGTGGTGCTGGCCAATATCCTGGCTGGCCTGCTTGATGGCCAGGTGAATGGCGCGGCGCACGGCTTTCTGCTCGTCACTCAGGCTGCCGAGGTCGGCTTTGCCGGCCGGGCCCTTGGCGTGATGCTGCTGGCTCAGGCGCCAGACGCGGCGCAGGAAGCGCTGGGCGCCTTCAACGCCGGAGTCGGACCATTCCAGGCTCATGTCCGGCGGCGAGGCGAACATCATGAACAGGCGGCAGGTATCGGCACCGTACTGGTCGATCATGGCCTGTGGGTCAACGCCGTTGTTCTTCGACTTGGACATCTTCTCGGTGCCGCCAATCTCGACCGGCTGGCCGTCGCTGCGCAGGGTGGCGGCAACAATCTTGCCCTTGCCGTCGCGTTCGACATCTACATCGGCCGGGTTGAACCAGGTCTTGGAGCCGTTGGCTTCAAGGCGGTAGTAGGTGTCGGCCAGAACCATGCCCTGGGTCAGCAGGTTCTTGAACGGCTCGTTGCTGTTGACCAGGCCCTCGTCGCGCATCAGCTTGTGGAAGAAGCGGGCGTAGAGCAGGTGCAAAATGGCGTGTTCGATACCACCGATGTACTGGTCCACCGGCAGCCAGTGATTGGCGGCAGCCGGATCGACCATGCCCTGGTCGTACTGCGGGCTGGCGTAGCGCGCGTAATACCAGGAGCTCTCGACGAAGGTATCCATGGTGTCGGTTTCGCGCTTGGCCGCGGCGCCGCACTTCGGGCAGGTGCACTCGTAAAATTCGGGCATCTTCGCCAGCGGGCTGCCGGCGCCATCGGGAATCACGTCTTCGGGCAGTACGACCGGCAGCTGATCGTCCGGTACCGGTACGTCGCCACAGCTGTCGCAGTGGATGATCGGAATCGGACAGCCCCAGTAACGCTGGCGGCTGATACCCCAGTCACGCAGGCGGAACTGGGTGCGCGGCTCGCCCAGGCCTTTCTGCTTCAGCACTTCGCCAATGGCGGTGAAGGCGCTGTCGTAGTCCAGGCCGTCAAATTCTTCGGAGTTGATCAGCTCGCCTTTCTCGCCGTAGGCGTCTTGCCAAGGCTCAGGCGTGGCGTCGCCGGCGGAGGTGCGGATAACCGGCTTGATCGGCAGGCGGTATTTGCTGGCAAAGGCAAAGTCGCGCTCATCATGCGCCGGCACAGCCATCACGGCGCCTTCGCCGTAACCCATGAGTACGTAGTTGGCGACCCATACCGGCAGCTTCTCGCCGGTCAGCGGGTGCAGTACGTACAGCGGGGTTGGCAGGCCTTTCTTCTCCTGGGTGGCAATATCCGCTTCGGCCACGCCGCCGCGCTTGCACTCATCGATAAAGGCTTGCAGCTCGGCGTTGCCCTCGGCGGCCTGGGTGGCCAGCGGATGCTCTGCCGCTACGGCAACGTAGGTCGCGCCCATCAGGGTATCGGGGCGGGTGGTGAAGACCTTGAGAGTGCCGTCGTGGCCGATGCTGGCGGTGTCGTACGGGAACTGGACTTCCATGCCTACTGACTTGCCGATCCAGTTGCGCTGCATGGTCTTGACCTGCTCGGGCCACCCGGTCAGCTCGTCGAGCGAGCTGAGCAGCTCCTCGGCGTAATTGGTGATCGCGAAGTAGTACATCGGGATTTCGCGCTTCTCGATGACTGCGCCACTGCGCCAGCCTTTGCCGTCAATGACCTGCTCGTTGGCCAGCACGGTCTGGTCGACCGGGTCCCAGTTCACCGTACCGTTCTTGCGGTAGATGATGCCTTTCTCGAACAGGCGGGTGAACAGCCACTGCTCCCAGCGATAGTAGTCGGGTTTGCAGGTGGCGATTTCGCGTGTCCAGTCGATGGCCAGGCCCAGGCTTTTCAGCTGGGTGCGCATGTAATCGATGTTCGAGTAAGTCCAGGCAGCCGGGGCAACCTTGTTGTTCATCGCGGCGTTTTCCGCCGGCATGCCGAACGCATCCCAGCCCATGGGCTGCAGCACATTCTTGCCCTGCATCCGCTGATAGCGGGCGATCACGTCACCGATGGTGTAGTTGCGCACGTGCCCCATGTGTAGCTTGCCGCTCGGGTAGGGAAACATCGACAGGCAGTAGTAGGTGTCCTGACCCGGGGTTTCGCTGACCTTGAAGGCCTCGGCGTTATCCCAGTCAGCCTGGGCGGCGGCTTCTATCTCACTCGGTGAATACTGTTCTTGCATGGCGTGGGTCTGGTGACTCGTACGGAGGAAAAAGGAATGGGGCAGGATACACCACCCGGCGCGGCTCAGGTAGTCGCGTTGCCATTCGTCGTCAGGTCGCCGGCGACCGCTCTGCGGCGTCTATTCTCTAGGAAAGCCCGACCCTAACGGTCGGACATAAGCGTCGGGAGGTGACAGCACATGTGCGCAGCAATATCAGAGACAATGCTCAGTCGGCCTGGCGACAGCGGCTATGGCCGGCTGTTGCGACGACTTGATCAGGCTCTGGACATGGCGCACACCCGACAGTGGATGGGCGGCGAGGCCGAGCCATCGGAGTTGGAGTTGAAAGGGCTGAGCGAAGCAGATCTGCGCCTGTTGCAACAAATACTCTGTGCGCTGGCCGAGCGCACGCCCTTACCGGGCGTGTTGCCGCCGGCGCAGGACACACGGCACTAGGATCAGCAGTGCCAGGGCAATCAGTGGCCAGCTGCGCCAGCGCAGGTAGGGCGTCAGGCCGGTCATGGGCTGCACTTCACCGATCAGCACCTCCTGCTGGAACTGCGGTATGCGCTGACGGATGCTGCCGCGTGGATCAATCAGCGCGGTCACGCCGTTGTTGGTAGCGCGGATCATCCAGCGCTGGGCCTCAATGGCGCGCATCTGTGCCATCTGCAGGTGCTGCAGCGGGCCAATCGAAGAACCGAACCAGCTGTCATTGCTGATGGTGATCAACAGCTCGCTCTGCGCTGCCAGTCGTGCAGCAAAATCGGGGTAGACGGCCTCATAGCAGATCAGCGGGGCCAGGGCGTAGCCGGCAGCCTGCAATGGCGGCTGGTCGGCCGGGCCGCGGCTGAAGCTGGACATGGGCAGGTCGAAGAAATCGATCAGCCCGCGCAGCAGTCCTTCCAGTGGTACGTACTCGCCAAAGGGCACCAGTTTTTGTTTCAGGTACTGGCTGCGTGGCTCGCTGCCGCCGACCATGATGCCGTTGTATATGCGCAGGCCATCGGCATCCTGGGTGTCCACCGGAATGCCGGTGATCAGCGTGCGGCCCTCTTCGGCCAGATTGGCGGCAATGCCGTCGACGAAATACTGGCCCTGGCTCTGCAGGATAGGGACGGCCGTTTCTGGCCAGACCACCAGATCGGTAGGTGGCTGGGCGTAGGTCAGGTCGCGATACAGCTCCAGGGTGCGGGTAATGTAGGCCGGGTCCCATTTATTGGACTGGGCGATATTGGCTTGTACCAGGTTGACGCTCAGGCGTTTTCCGGTCGGCTGGGTCCAGTCGATGTAGGACAGCAGCAGGCCGCCGCCCCAGATAACGCCGAACAGCAGCGCCGCGCCGAGCAGTTGCAGCGGCTTGCGTGCCAGGCGCCATTCGCTCAGCAGACAGGCCATGAAGACCGACAGCACGCCCAGCAGCCAGACGCCGCCCACCGGCGCCCAGCCGGCCAGCCAGGTGTGGCTGTGGGCGTAGCCGTGATACAGCCAGGGGAAGCCGGTCAGGAACCAGCTGCGAAACATCTCCTGGACAAACCACAGCAGGGCAAAGGTCAGGCTGCCGTGCCAGGCGCCCGGCGGGCGCAGGAAGCGTGCCCAGAGCCAGGCCATCAGGGCGAAGAAGCACGCCAGTCCCAGCTCCAGGCCGCCGGTCAGGAAGGCTGCCAGCGGCGGCGAGGCGTTGCCGTACAGATGGATGCTGATGTAGATCCAGGACACCCCGGAGGTAAACAACCCTAGGCCCCAGGCACCGCCGCGCAGAGCTGCCTGCTTGGGTGCGATCTCTTTCAGGCCCTGATACAGCAGTGCCACCGAGAGCATGCCCAGCGGCCAGAGGTTGTAGGGCGCGAAAGACAGCGTGCTGAGCGCGCCGGCGACCAGCGCAATCAAGTGGCCGACGAGGCCGGGGCCGCGCAGGCGGCTCAGCAGGGCGTGCATGGGGTGTTCCTTATCGCGATGGACTCAGCGGTTGACCAGGGTGACGCGCAGCAGGTGAACCCGGCGGCTGTCGGCGTTCAGGACGCGGACGCGGAAACCATCCAGCTCGACCACTTCATTGCGCTTGGGCAGATGGCCAAAGGCGTTCATCACCAGGCCGCCGACCGTATCGAACTCTTCGTCGGGGAAGCTGGTGTCGAAGTGCTCGTTGAATTCGTCGATGGGCGTCAGACCCTTGACCAGATAGTCGCCGCTGGGCAGCGGTTTGATCTGGCTGTCTTCGTCGACATCGTGCTCGTCTTCAATGTCGCCGACAATCTGCTCCAGCACGTCCTCGATGGTCACCAGGCCGGCAACGCCGCCGTACTCGTCGATGACCACGGCCATATGGTTGCGGGTGGCACGAAACTCTTTCAGCAGCACATTCAGGCGCTTGGACTCGGGCACAAAGGTGGCCGGGCGCAGGATGTCCTTGATGTTGAAGCGTTCGGTATTGTCTTCCAGCAGCAGCGGGAGCAGGTCCTTGGCCAGCAGCACGCCGAGCACATCGTCGATGCTCTCGCCGATGACCGGGAAGCGCGAGTGCGCCGCTTCGATCACCGCCGGCAGGAATTCACGCGGGCTTTGGGTTGCCTTGATGGTGGTCATCTGCGAGCGCGGCACCATGATGTCGCGAACCTGCATGTCGGAGACCTGCAGTGCACCTTCGATGATCGACAGGGCCTCAATATCCAGGACCTCGTTGCTGTGCGCCTCGCGCAGCAGCTCGAGCAGTTCCTGGCGGTTCTTGGGTTCATGGACAAAAGCCTGGACCAGCTTATCCAGCCACGACTTATGCCCGTTGGTCGATCGATCTTCGCTCATTGATCCTTACTCATCATCGTCAAGATAGGGGTCGGCTATGCCGAGTTCTGCCAGCAATTCCCGTTCCAGGCTTTCCATTTCCTCGGCCTCATCGTCTTCGATGTGATCATAGCCGAGCAGGTGCAGGCAGCCGTGGATAACCATGTGCGCCCAATGGGCGTGCAGCGGTTTGCGTTGTTCGATGGCTTCGCGGGCCACCACGGGAACGCAGATAACCAGATCGCCCAGTAGCGGCAAATCCAGTTCGGCAGGCAGGTCAGCGGGAAAGGACAGTACGTTGGTGGCGTAGTCCTTGCCCCGATAGGTGTGGTTCAGCTGGCGGCCCTCGTCGGCGTCCACCAGGCGAATGGTCAGTTCTCGGTCGGTACCGGCGCCCAGTGCCAGTCCGACCCAGCGTATGAAGCTGTCGTCGTCAGGCTGATCTGGGGCGCCGGAGGCGCGCTGGATATCCAGCTCAATGCTCATCACGGCGTTCTCGACGGGCGCTTTCCTGCAGTGCATCAAAGCGGTCATAGGCTTCAACAATGCGCTGTACCAGCGGATGACGTACGACGTCCTTGGACTGGAAGTGAGTAAAGCCGATGCCGTTGACGCCCTTGAGGACCTCGGTGACGTGTGCCAGGCCCGAGCGCGTGCCGCGCGGCAGGTCAACCTGGGTGATATCGCCGGTGATAACCGCGGTCGAGCCGAAGCCGATACGGGTAAGGAACATCTTCATCTGTTCCAGCGTCGTGTTCTGCGACTCGTCGAGGATGATGAAGCTGTTGTTCAGGGTGCGGCCGCGCATGTAGGCCAGCGGGGCAATCTCGATCACCTGCTTCTCGATCAGTTTGGCAACCTGCTCAAAGCCAAGCATTTCATACAGTGCGTCATACAGCGGGCGCAGGTAGGGATCGATTTTCTGGGCCAGGTCGCCCGGCAGGAAGCCGAGTTTCTCGCCGGCTTCGACCGCCGGGCGCACCAGCAGGATGCGTCGCACCTGTTCTCGCTCCAGTGCGTCTACCGCGCAGGCGACGGCGAGGTAGGTCTTGCCGGTGCCGGCCGGACCGATACCGAAATTGATGTCGTGCTCCTGGATGGAGCGCACGTAATTCTGCTGATTCGGGCCGCGCGGCTGGATGGTCATCTTGCGCGTGCGCAGGATCACCGGCTTTTGGTTGCTGCCCCCCGTACTCAGCGTTTCGCTCAGGCTCTCCAGACCCGACTCCTGCAGATACAGGTGCACGGTATCGGGGCTCAGGGCGTCGTTATCACGCGTTTCGCGATACAGCTGGCGCAATACGGCCTCGGCGGCGCGGGTCAGCGACTCGTCGCCAATCAGCTCGAAGTGATTGCCGCGATTGCGCACCTCAATGCCGAGACGCTGCTCGATCAGGTGGAGATTTTCATCGAACTGGCCGCAAAGGCTGGCAAAACGACGGGGGTCGACGGGTTCAATGCTGAAGCGATGTATGTGTGCGGATGCGTTCAAAATGGTCCAGATGGCGCCGTGTGGCTAAAGGGCGTACAGCATAACGCTCAGGCGTAACAAGCTACAAGCAGCAAGCCGCAAGTTGACCCGGCTCGGGCTGCTTGAAGCTTAAGGCTTGCTGCTTGCAGCTGTGAGTTCACCTCTGAGCGAATGCGGCAGCGCTTCGAGGATCTCGACGTCGACAAATTGACCGATCAGACCGGGGTTGTCGCAACGGAAGTTGACGACGCGGTTGTGCTCGGTGCGGCCCTGCAGCATGCCTGGGTCCTTCTTGGAGAAGTCGCTGACCAGGATGCGCTGGGTGGTGCCGACCATACGGCGGCTGTTCTCGAAGCCCTGCTGGTTCAGGCGGGCCTGGAGAATCTGCAGGCGCTGCTTTTTCACCTCCATCGGCGTGTCGTCGTTGAGGTCGGCGGCCGGGGTGCCTGGGCGTGCGCTGTAGACAAAGGAGTAGGAAAAGTCGAAGCCGACATCCTCGACCAGCTTCATGGTCTGCTCGAAATCACGGTCGGTTTCGCCCGGGAAGCCGATGATGAAGTCGGAGCTGAGGATGATGTCCGGCACGGCTGCTTTCAGCTTGCGGATGCGCGACTTGTATTCCAGCGCGGTGTGGTTGCGCTTCATCGCTGCCAGCACGCGGTCGGAGCCCGATTGCACCGGCAGGTGCAGGTATTTCACCAGCTTGGGAATCTCGGCGTGGGCCTGGATGATGGCGTCGGAGAATTCCAGCGGGTGGCTGGTGGTGTAGCGAATGCGTTCGATCCCATCGATCGCGGCAACCGCGTGCAGCAGGTCCGCAAAGTCGGTGCCGTCAAAGCGATAGCCGTTGACGTTCTGACCTAGCAGGGTGACTTCCTTGACGCCGTTCTCGGCCAGGTGAAGGATCTCGCTGAGCACGTCCGCCAGCGGGCGGCTGACTTCTTCGCCGCGGGTGTAGGGCACCACGCAGAAGCTGCAGTACTTGCTGCAGCCTTCCATGATGGAGACAAAGGCGGTCGGGCCGTCCACGCGGGGCTCGGGCAGGGCGTCGAACTTTTCGATCTCGGGGAAGCTGACGTCCACCTGTGGCTGGTGGGTGGTGCGTGCGGCGTCGATCATCTCGGGCAGGCGGTGCAGCGTCTGCGGGCCGAACACCACGTCCACGTAGGACGCGCGCTCACGGATCGCGCTGCCTTCCTGGCTGGCGACGCAGCCGCCAACGCCGATAATCAGTTCCGGATTCTTCTCTTTTAACGGACGCCAGCGCCCCAGCTCGGAGAAGACCTTTTCCTGCGCCTTCTCGCGGATCGAGCAGGTATTGAGCAGAATGACATCCGCCTCGTCGGGGTTGTCAGTCAGCTCCATTGCCTGGTGGTCGCCGAGCAGGTCTGCCATGCGCGAGCTGTCATACTCGTTCATCTGGCAGCCGTGGGTCTGGATAAAGAGTTTCTTGGCCATGGGAATGTGCTGGGGGCTGGAAAAAGGGGCGATTATACACACAAGCGCCTGCCTTTGTTATGCCGGCCCCTGTGCTATGATGCGCGGCCGCCGAGCGGTCCTGCTCTGGCGTTCCTTCATATATGTCAACCTGTTGATCAAGCCGCCATGAGTAAAGAACAGCCACCGGTCTTCCGAGTCATCTTCCAGAACCAGGGACAGGTTTTCGAGCTGTACGCCCAGCAGATTTTCCAGAGTGAGCTGTGGGGCTTCATGGAAATAGAAGAGCTGATTTTTGGCGAGCGCTCACAAATGCTGGTTGATCCAGCCGAAGAGAAGCTCAAGAGTCAGTTCGAAGGCGTCAAGCGCAGCTTTATCCCGGTGCACTCAATCATTCGTATCGATGAGGTGGAGCGGGTAGGGACCGCCAAGATCAGCGAGGCGACCAGCACCGGCAATATCATGCATTTCCCGATGCCGCCGCGTAGCGACAAGTAACTAGGGTCTGTTGACGCTTCGGTCACCCTCCTGTTGCAGCCTGTAAAGCCGCCAATCAAGGAGCGAGAAGCGTAGCGTGGTCATTCCACGTGAGCGCCGAGCGACGCCGAGTGGCGGCTTTACAGGCGCAACCTCGGCGGCCCCACCCGGAGGGCCGGGGCCGTTTTTCGGCCATGCTGCGTTGTCGGTCGCTTATGTAGAGCGACTACACTGCGCTCCCTCCGCCTTGCCTGGCCGAAAAATGGCCTCCGGCAGGCGAGTGAGCGAAACATCAACAGACCCTAAGGCAGCTCCAGCTCCTCGTCTGCTCCGCTCTCCCCGTCGTTCTGGCGCTCTTGCGGCTCCGGCTCGGCGGGAATGCTGCCGCTCAGCTGCTCCTCGCGAATCTGGGCCAGATAATCGCGGAACAGCGTGCCTAGTACGTGATTGGCGACCTGGGTTTCCTGCTCGTTCATTTGCAGCGCGACGAGGTCGGCGGCGTCCATGGCTTCATTGCTGCCATTGACGGCTGCCATCTTCAGGATGATGTAGGCCTGCGGTAGGTTACGTGTCACCCCTTCGCCCTGAAAGTGCATCATGCCCAGTCGGTACTGCGCCTGGGGTTGCCCCTGAATGGACGCCTTTTCCAGCCAGTTCAGGGCGCTGGCGTAGTTGCGTTCTACCCGTTCGCCCCGGTAATACAGCTGGCCAAGTTCGAACTGGGCGCGCAGGTCGCCGCCGTTGGCCGCTTCTTCGCAGACCTCAATGGCCATCGGCAGGCTGTCGTCGTCTACCCGTTCAAAGGCGCAGCGGTCCTCGGCGCTGATCAGCAGCGGGTTGTCAGACTGGGCCAGCAGTGGCGCGGCGGGCAAGCCCAGCAGGCTGAACAAGGCGAGGCGTGGAAACAGGCGGTGCATGGGCGACTCAGGGTCTCGGCTAGGAATCATCACTCGACGCGTCAGCGTCGGACGTTGCCTTATTGTGCGCCTGTTCGCTCAGCAGGCCAACCGTCAAAGCGGCGCCCAGCAGCGCCGGGAATAGCGACGGTAGCGTGCCGTTGGCAACAAACAGGTCAGCCAACGGAGGGCTGCCCTGTTTGAATAGCGGCGCCAGGGCGCCGGCAGAGCAGACCAGCGCCAATGGCAACGGACGGCGGTCGTTGCCCATCACTCGCACGCAGGCCAGCAGCATGACCAGCAGCGCAGCGCAATTGATCAGCCACTGATAGCTGTGCAGGACGTCCATGCGCCGGCTCAGCTCGAAGGCGGCCATCAGGCCCAGCAGAATGCGTCCCCAATTAGCCGGTTGCCAGCGCAGGCCGACCCCCAGATACAGCGCGGCCAGCCCGAGCAGCGGTAGGCTCAGGCTTTGCGCGGCCAGGCCCAAGATGCGCTGGGTGTGTGCCAGCTCGCCGGCCCCGGGGAGCGCCCCGAGGCTCAGCAGCAGACTGGCGGTGGCGGCTAGCCCGAGCCCCAGCAGGGCCGCGGTGATGGCACCGCGTGCGGGCAGGCTGAGCGGTCCGCGCTGGCGCCAGAGCCAGATGCCAACGGCCAGCAGCAACAGCGTCAGCAGGGCATGACCCAAAGCGATCATAGGGCGGCGAAGGCCTTTTCGGCAGCGTCCAGGGTCAGCTTCAGTTCTGCGTCGCCATGGGCGATGGAGGTGAAGCCGGCCTCGAAGGCGCTGGGTGCCAGATAGACGCCGCCATCGAGCATCAGGTGGAAGAACTGCTTGAAGCGTTCCACGTCGCTGGCCATCACGTCGTCAAAGGTGACGATGTCGTCGGCGCCGGAGAAGTACAGGCCGAACATCGCACCTGCCTGAGTGGTCACGAAGGGCACCCCCGCGGCATCGGCGCGCTCCTGCAGACCGGCCAGCATGCGGCTGGTGTAGTCGGTCAGTTCGTCATGGAAGCCAGGACGCTTGATCAGGCGCAGCGTGGTCAGGCCGGCGGCCATCGCCAGCGGGTTACCGGACAGGGTGCCGGCCTGATAGACCGGGCCGAGCGGGGCAATGCACTCCATCACGGCGCGCTTGCCACCGAAGCAGCCAACCGGCATGCCACCGCCGATGATCTTGCCGAAGGTGGTCAGGTCAGGAGTGACGCCGTAGTGCGCCTGGGCGCCGCCGAGGGCCACGCGGAAACCGGTCATCACTTCGTCGAAAATCAGCACCACGCCGTGCTCGTCGCAGGCCTCACGCAGGCCCTGCAGGAAGCCGGGCGCCGGCGGCACACAGTTCATGTTGCCGGCGACCGGCTCGACGATGATACAGGCGACCTGTTGGCCGACGTCGGCCAAGGTGCTGCGCACCGCTTCGATGTCGTTGAACGGCAGGGTCAGGGTGTGTTTGGCAAAGTCGGCCGGCACGCCGGCGGAGCTGGGAACGCCCTGGGTCAGCAGACCGGAGCCGGCCTTGACCAGCAGGCTGTCGGAGTGACCGTGGTAGCAGCCCTCGAACTTGATGATGCTGTCGCGGCCGGTGTAGCCACGGGCCAGGCGGATGGCGCTCATGGTGGCTTCGGTGCCGGAGCTGACCATGCGCACCATGTCCATCGACGGCACCAGCGAGCAGACCAGCTCGGCCATCTCAGTCTCCAGTGCCGTCGGCGCGCCATAGGACAGGCCGTGCTGCAGCTGGTTGCGCACTGCGTCGAGCACGTCCGGGTGGCTGTGGCCGAGGATCATCGGGCCCCAGGAGCCGACGTAGTCAACGTAGCGCTTGTCGTCTTCGTCGATGACGTAGGCGCCTTCGGCGTGCTTGAAGAACAGCGGCGTGCCGCCGACGCTCTTGAAGGCACGAACCGGCGAATTGACGCCGCCGGGGATGTGTTTCTGGGCGCTGGCAAACAGGGATTCGGAACGGGACATGGCAAGTCTCTCAGGATGCGTGAATGAGTTGGCTGAACTGACGGGCGCGTTGCTGCACCGTCTCAGTGTCGGGGGCGCCGAACAGGCCGTTGATAACGGCCAGGTAGTCGGCACCGGCTTGCAATAGTGGCGCAGCGTTGTCCAGCGTGATGCCGCCGATGGCGACGATCGGCAGGCTGAAGCGGGCGCGGGCTGCGCGTAGCAGGGGCAGGTCGGCGCTGGGCCCACCCGGCTTGGTCTGGGAGGTGTAAAAGCGCCCAAAGGCGATATGGTCGGCGCCGGCATCGATGGCGTCTTCAGCCAACTGCAGGCTGGCATGGCAGGTGGCGCCGAGCAGCGCCTGGGGGCCGAGTTGCTGGCGGGCCTCGCGCAGGGAGCCGTCTTCCTGGCCCAGGTGCAGGCCAACGTCTAGCTCGGCGGCCAGCGCCAGGTCATCGTTGATGATCAACTCGCAGCCGTACTGGCGGCACAAATCGCGCAGTTGACTGGCTTGCTCCAGCCGCTTGACACTGTCACCGGACTTGTCGCGATACTGCAGCCAGCGGGCACCGCCGATCAGCGCGGCTTCGACATAGGGCAATAGCTTGCCGTCGGCCAGCAGCGCGCTGTCGGTGATGGCGTAGAGACCGCCCCCCTTCATGAGCAGAAGTCCAGCGGCAGACGACGCGGCACGTACTGGCCGTGGCCGGGCTGCTCCGCGTCACGTAGCGTGCGCCAGGTGTAATCCAGTGCTGAACGCACCGCGCTGACCAGTTCTTCGCCCAGCGCCAGGCGACCAGCCAGAGTGCTGGCCAGGGTGCAGCCGGAGCCGTGGTAGCTGCCGGGCAGGCGCGGGCAGGTAAAATCGTGGCGGCTGCCGTCGGCGCAATACAGGCGGTTGTGGATCTCCGCCTCGTCACCGTGGCCGCCGGTAATCAGCAAGTGGCGAATATGCGGCAGTAATTTGTCGGCACACTCGTCGGCGCTGCCCTCCGGCAGTTCGGCCAGAATGCGTGCCTCGGGCAGGTTTGGGGTGGCGATGGTGGCAGCCGGGAACAGGCGTTCGCGAATGGCAAAGCCGACATCGTCCTTGCCCAGTGAGCCGCCCCCGCCGGCGCGTAGCACCGGGTCGCAGACCAGCGGTGCGTCCGGCAGACGCTGCATCAGCTCCAGCACGGTATCGACCATCTCCACCGAGCCCAGCATGCCCAGCTTGACCGCCGAGACGGGCATGTCGCTGATCACCTTGTTGGCCTGGGCCAGCACCCACTCGCGATCCAGTACGCGGAAGTCACTGACATCCACGGTGTCCTGCACGGTCAGGGCGGTAACCGTGGGAGCTGCGTGGCAGCCCTGGGCGATCAGTGCCTCGATATCGGCCTGCAGGCCGGCACCGCCACTCGGATCATGGCCGGAGAGGCAGAGGACGACGGGCTTGAAGGGGTTGGGTTGGGGCATGGTGAGCGCTTCCGCGAGCTGACGGGTGATGCACCAGCGGCGGTGTGAATCCGCCGCTGGCATGACAGCGCGTTAGCATACCATCTTGCCCGCCGAGCGGGGTGCTCAGCCGCTGTGCCGATGCAGGCTCTGTTGCGCCGCATCGTAGCGCCAGTGTGGCTGGCCTGGCTGCAGCTCGACGCCGCCGACCCAGTAGCCATTGGCGCGGCTGGTGAAGCCGTCCGCCTTGCCCTGTAGCACGGCTTCGCCCTGAGGACTCAGTTGAATAACCCGTTGGGGCCAGTCCGCCACGCTGTCGTCGATCTGCAGTAGCGGGGTCGTGCCACCGAGCAGCGGCTGCAGTATCCACCAGAACATCAGGTCGCCCAGATAGGGTAGTGGCTCGTCATTGCGCATCAGGGCGGCGAAGACCTTGCCTGTCGGCAATGGGCCTTGACGCTGGATAATCTGCAGGCTCAGGCGTTCGGTCAGCCCGAGTCCGTCGTGCTGTCCTGGCAGCTGCTGCAGGTGCCGGTGCAGGGCCTTGCCGAGCATCGGCAGGGCCGGCGTGCCGGTTTGAATCAGGGCCAGCAGGGCGGTGGGGTCGTCTGCGGTCAGTGCGTGCCAGGCGTCGCTGCCGAGTTGGAGCAGTTCGGGTTTGATCGGTCGGCGCTGGGGCCAAAGCCAGCTCAGCACCTCCGGTGCCAACTGGCCGATGCCGATAAAGCGCTCCACGCCCGGCACCTGATCGACCGCAATCAGCTGCAGCTCAGCGCTGGGCTGCAGTTCGCGCAGGCGATGCAGCAGATAGGCGAGAATCAGTTGGTCGTAGCTGTCGTGTTCGAACCACAGCACGATGCGTTGATACTGATCGAGCCTCAGCAATGTGCCATAGCCCTGTTGCTGGCGGCCCAGCGCGTCGGCAGGCGCCAGATCGAAAGCCTCTGCAAGAAAGGTGGCGCGCTCGCGCAGCAGGGTTTGCGGGTCGCTGTCACTCAGCGGTCCGATGCAGAAGGGGTCGGAAAACTCGAGAAAGTCTCCGGTCAGACCCGCAGTGCGCAAACTGTGCTGAATATCGCTGCCGCAGCGGATATGCAGGGTCTTTAGGTCCTGATCCCCCTCGCTCAGCAGTCGTTGATTGGCCAGGCTGATGCTGTCGATGTGCTGCTTGAGCCGCGGCCAGCTGGCAAAGCCGCACTCGCGGGCAATAACCAGCTGAGCGTCGGCCAGCTTCAGTGCCGCGCTGCGTGGGGTGATCCATTGATTGACGCGGCTGAGTGCTGCTGGCTCGCCTGCGTTGATGCCCTTGAGCAATTCCTTGGCGCGCTTGCGTTGCTGTTCAAGATTGAGGCGGCCGTTGCTGATGGGCCGGGTGCTGGTGCTGGACATACGATCCCCTTATCGGGCCTGTGTCCGCCTGGCAGGCTGGGTGTCGTATGGGTGACTCAAGATAAGGTGAAGCGGGCGCAGCCCTTTCCGCGAACGGGGACGCCTTGCGGCGTGGCCCAAAGGATCGCCGCTGTCGCGTGCGTTGTCAATGACCGCTGGCCGCCGCGGACACTGGTTATCCTGTGCTCATGCTGTCTACACTCTGAGACAGAGTATGTAGCCCATCAGACCAACAACAGGGTGCTTTATGAAAGCGATTGACCAATGGTTCGACGAGTATGGTGAAAGCCACCGCAACCCGATCAACAAGCTGACGCATTGGATTTGCGTGCCGCTGATCACGTTTAGCGTGCTCGGCATGCTGTGGGCCATCCACCCTTGGGTGGCGATGCTGGTGGTGGGTGCCTCGCTGCTGTTCTATGCCATGCTGTCCTGGCAGATTGCGGCTGCCATGCTGGTCGTCAGCCTGGTGATGTTGCTGATCCTCAGCCTGATGACCTACGTGTTCTGGCCCAGTGTGGCGATTTTTGTCCTGGCCTGGATCGGTCAGTTTATTGGTCACCATATCGAGGGCAAGAAGCCGTCCTTTTTCAAGGATCTGCAGTTCCTGCTGATTGGCCCGGCCTGGCTGCTGGGCTTTGTATTCAGATTGCTCGGCATTCGCTACTGAGTTGAACGGGCGCCGGGCGGCGCCCAGTAGCATTCCAATCAGCGCTTGGCCTACGACAGCTGGTGCTTCATCACCTTGCCATTGGCGTTGCGAGGCAAGGCCTGCATCTCTGCGTACAGGCGCGGGCGTTTGTAGTCGGCCAGCAGCGGTTCGAGGAAGGCTGACAGTTCTGCCTGCAGGTCGGCCACCGGTTCACGCAGCACGACGACCGCCTTCACCGTTTCGCCCCATTGCGGGTGGGGGACGCCAAATGCCGCCACTTCCACGATATTTGGATGCCCTTCCAGCGCGACTTCAATCTCCCTTGGATAGACGTTGACGCCGCCGGAAATGATCAACTCCTTGGCGCGGCCGAGCACCCAGTAGTAGCCACCGGCATCGCGCCGGGCAAGATCCCCGGAGTCCAGCCAGCCGTCGCTGTGCAGGCATTCGGCTGTCGCTTCGGGTTTGTTCCAGTAACCGAGCATCATGCCTTCTGTGCGGATCTGCAGTTGCCCGGTGCCTTCACCAATAACCTCGTTGCCGTGCTCGTCGACCATGCGCACTTCCGTGTGCAGTGCGCCGCGGCAGCCAATCGATCCTGCTTTCTGGCGATGTTCCTCGGGCATCATGATGGTGCCGCTCGGCCCTGCTTCGGTCAGGCCGTAGACGCAGTACAGACGGTCAGTGCGCATACGCTCGGCGATCAGCGCTACCTGCTCGCTGGAGAGCGGGCCGCCGCCGTAGACCCAGGCCTGCATCGAGCTGATGTCGCGCTCGGTGATATCCGGCTGCTGGGCGGTCAGCAGAAAGGCCACCGGCGCACCAAAGAAGTGGGTGGTACGTTCCTGCTCGACAGTATCGAGCAGCAGCCTGGGGTGAAACTCCGGCAAGACCACGTGGGCTGCGCCAACATAGGTGCCGCCCAGCAAGAAGACGTTGAGCGGCGCCGAGTGGGTCAGCGGCATCATGTGTAGCAGGCGGCTGTGCGGGCGCATGTCCATTTCCACTGCTGAGGCGGTCGCGACGGTCAGCAGGGCGTGATGGTCAAACAGTACGCCCTTGGGTTTGCCGGTGGTGCCGGAGGTGTAGAGCAGGGTGCAGGGCTGGTCGGCTGCTGCGTCGGCGACCAGCCAGCGGGCGTGCATGTCGGCCAGCTGGGCTGACGGCTGGTCCAGTCGCAGGCAGGGCGCCAGGGCGCTGGCACGTTCGGCGTGCTCGCCCTGGGCGATAACCACACGGGCGTCGCAGTCGCCAAGGATGTACTCCAGCTCGGCACTGGTCAGGCGCGCATTGATCGGCACCACGATGGCGCCCAGATTGATCACCGCAAAATAACCCAGTACCCAGCTGTAGCCGTTGGGCAGGTACAAGGCAACGCGGTCGCCGGCGCCGATCTCATACTGCTCGTGCAAGTGGGCTGCCAGGCGCAGGCTCTGATCGTGCAGCTCGGACCAGCTGAGGCGGCACTCGGGCGTAATCAGCGCCTCGCCAGAAGGGAATTTGCGGGCATTGACGGCGAGCAGCTTAGGTATGTTCATGCGTAGCATCCTGTTGTTCTTGTTGATTGATGATATGCAGGGTCAATGGCTGATAGGGATATCTCTCCATTGGCCCGGTAGCAGGTTGTCCAGCGTCCAGTCGCCGATGCGCACGCGCACCAGTCGTAGGGTTGGCAGGCCAACGGCGGCGGTCATGCGGCGCACCTGGCGGTTGCGGCCTTCGCGGATGGTGATCGCCAGCCAGCTGGTGGGCACGCTCTTGCGAAAGCGCACCGGCGGATTGCGCGGCCACAGGGCAGGCTCGTCGATCTGCTCGACCTCTGCGGGTCGGGTCGGGCCGTCGTTCAGTTCGGGGCCATCGCGCAGCTGCTTCAGTTGCTGCTCGCTGGGCTCGCCCTCAACCTGCACCCAATAGGTCTTTGGCAGCTTGTGTTTCGGGTCAGTAATGCGTGCCTGCAGACGACCGTCATTGGTCAGCAGCAGCAACCCTTCGCTGTCGCGATCCAGACGACCGGCCGGATACACCCCGGGGATGTCGACAAAGTCACGCAGGGTTGCGCGCCCATCTCCGTCGGTGAACTGGGTCAGCACATCAAAGGGTTTGTTCAGCGCAATCAGGCGCGGCTCGGCAGGCGGCGGCGCGGGTTTGCGGCGAACGCGCTGCGGCGGGCGCGACTGAGCTGAGCGGGGGCGTTGCTTCATGCGATTCCTTGGTCTGATCGGCTGTGCAGGGCGGCCGAGCATTGTCCCTCTGGCGGTGGGCGGCTGGGAAGGGCGGCCTGCTAGGGCCGGTGCCATTTTTTGGCCATGCTGCGTTGTCGGTCGCTTATGTAGAGCGACTACACTGCGCTTCCTCCGCCTTGCCTGGCCAAAAAATGGCCTCCGGCAGGCGGGTGAACGAAATGGCAACAGACCCTAGGCCAGCCCATCACTTGAGACCACGGCAAGGGTGACGGTGGCCTTGCTGAACAGCCGCTTCTTACCCTCCTGTAATGCGAATACCTCGGCCTCGACGACGCTGATCTGCTTGCCCGGTTTGAGTACCTCGGCGCGGCACAGCAGGGTCTCACACAGCGCCGGGCGCAGCAGGTTGAGCTTGAACTCGACCGTCAGTGGCGCGTAGCCCTCAGGCAGCAGCGTGGCGGCGGCGGCGCCAGCGCTGTGGTCGGCAATGGTGCCTTGCACCCCAGCATGGACGAAGCCATTTTGCTGGCTGTGACGGTGGAGAATCGGCAGCTCGGTTTCGACCCAGCCGGGCCCGCAGGCAACCAGCTTGACACCCAGGTCGCTGAGAAAGGCGGCGCGGTCAAAGCCGCTGCGAACCAGTGCTTCGATCTCTTGTTGTGTTCTGTTCATGCGCATCCCTCAGAGGTTGGCCGGTGTGGAGCGGGTGACCAGCGCCGCCACATCTATGCCGCGCGGCAGTGTGCCATACGCTTGCCCGTGCTCGCCCAGGCGGCTGGCGATAAAGGCGTCGGATACCGTGCTGTTGCCTGCTTCGAGCAGCAGTTTGGCCTGCAGTGCGATGGCGACATCTTCGGTCAGTTGGCGGGCGCGGTATTGAATGTCGTCGGTGTCGGCAAAGTGCTGCTTGATGTGCTCGATGCGCTGTTTCAGCGCGCTGGAACCGTGGCCGTCACCGAGTTCGATGAACAGGGCATCAAGCACGCCCGGTTCTTTGGACAGTGCGCGCAGAACATCCAGACATTGCACGTTGCCTGAGCCTTCCCAGATCGAGTTGACCGGCGCTTCGCGGTACAGGCGCGGCAGGATGGTTTCTTCAACGTAGCCGGCACCACCCAGGCACTCCTGTGCTTCGTTGATCATGCCGGGCGCGCGTTTGCAGATCCAGTATTTGCCGATGGCGGTGACCAGGCGAGCGAACTTGTCCTCCTGCGCATCGTGGGCGTTGTCCAGCGCTCTGCCCATGCGCATGGTCAGGGCCAACGCGGCTTCGCTTTCCAACGCCAGATCGGCCAGCACGTTTTGCATCAGCGGCTGCTCGCTTAGAACCCGCGTGCCTACGGTGCGGTGCGCGCAGTGATGCGTCGCCTGGGTCAGCGCTTGGCGCATCAGCGAGCTGGAGCCGATCATGCAGTCGAAGCGGGTCAGCGAGACCATCTCGATGATGGTGGGTACGCCGCGCCCCTCCGGGCCAACCATCCAGGCCAGCGCTCCGCGGTACTCGACCTCGCTGGAGGCGTTGGCCCAGTTGCCCAACTTGTTCTTCAGGCGCTGCACGTAAAATTCGTTTCGGCTGCCGTCGGGGCGGTGGCGCGGCAGCAGGAAGCAGCTCAGGCCCTTGTCGGTCTGCGCCAGGGTGAGGAAGGCGTCGCACATTGGCGCTGAACAGAACCACTTGTGGCCGACCAGTTCATACGCCTGCCCCGGACCGCCGACACCCACCGGGTAGGCGCGGGTGGTGTTGGCGCGCACGTCGGTGCCGCCCTGTTTCTCGGTCATCGCCATGCCAATGGTGGCGCCGCTCTTCTGCTCAATCGGCAGGTTGCGCGGGTCGTACTGGCCGGACAGGATCTTCGGCAGCCAGGTCTTGGCGATGTCGGGCTGCAGGCGCAGCGCGGGGACGCAGGCAAAGCTCATGGTCATCGGGCAGCTGGTGCCTGCCTCGGCCTGGTTGTGCAGGTACATGGTGGCTGCACGGGCAACCTGTGCGCCTGGGCGCGGATCGTTCCAGGGTGCGCTGGTGATGCCGGCTTTGATGCCGGCGGCCATCAGTTCGTGATACGCCGGGTGGAAGTCGACCGTATCCACGCGGTGACCGTAGCGGTCATGGCTCTTGAATACCGGCTTGTTCTCATTAGCCAGGAAGCCCGCCTCCATCAGCGCGCCGCCTGCCAGCTGGCCGTAGGCGTTGAGCTGCATGTCGGCCCAGTCGCCCTGGTAGCGATGCACCCATTCCTGCAGTGGCAGGTCGGCGCGATACAGGTTGATGCCTTCCAGCGGTGGGACCTGATTGGTGACTTCGTGGGTTTCGGCGTACTGCTGTAACTGGCTCATGGAACCTCCTTGGCGTTGATGGCGCGCAGGCAGAAACGAACAATGGCGAGGGTAACGGCCTCCAGCGTTTCGCTGGGCAGGCCGCTCTCGCGGTCTGCTCGGGCCTGTGGTGAGAGCGGGCCGACCAGCGATTCGGCGACAGCCCCGACCACGCAGGCGGATGTCAGCGGAATGTTCTCGACCTGAAAGCTGCCGTCGGCGATGCCCTCGGCGATCAGTTCGCCGTACAGCGATGCATAGGCCTGACGGTAGTACAGACGCTGGGTCTCGACTTCTTCTTCGGCGGGTTCGGCAATCAGGGCATAGGCGAGCTGGCGGCTGTGCCAGGCGCGCGCGGCAAACTGGGTCAGGCCGTTGCGCAGGCGGTCGACCGCGCGGCCTTTGGCCTGGAACTGCTGCTTGAGGGTATCCAGCTCAAGCCGCGTGGCCTTGACGAAAACGTCGGCAGCCAGCTCGCCCTTGCCGGAGAAATGCCGGTACAGGCTGCCGGTGGCCACACCGGCGTTGCGCGCCAGCGTACTCATGGTCAGCGAGCTGAATCCACCCTCGGCGACCTGCTGTACGGCGCAGTCGAGGATGTGTTCGCGTAGCGCTTGATCGCGCTCGATGCGGCTGGCGGTGGTGCGGTAGGCCATGTTCTGAATCCTGGTTCACTTCTTTGAGTGCTAGTGAATCAGGATTCAGACGTTGGAGCAGCGGGGAAAACAGCCAGAAAAGCGGCTGAATTGGTCAGTGTTCGACCACCATGATCAACACTTCCTTGACGATGAAGGCGGCCACACCCAGGCCCAGCGCAAAGAACAGCACGGCGGTACCGTAGCGGCCGGCCTTGGACTGCTTGGCCAGATCCCAGACGATGAAACCCATAAAGGCAACCAGCCCGAAAATCATCAGGGGCATGGCAATGGCTTCGAACTGTTCGTAATTCACAGGCGACTCCGGCGCAAAAGTGGGGCGCCAGTATAGCGGTGTCGCACCGATAAATCAGCGCTTGCTCAAATGCGTCAGCGGCAGCTCCGTACTGGCAATGATCTGATGAAGCACGAAGCTGGAGCGCACGCTGGAGACGCCTTCAATGCGCGTCAGCGTGCCCAGCAGCAGTTGCTGATAGTGCTCCATGTCCGGCACCACCACGCGCAGGTGGTAGTCGGCGTCCATGCCGGTGACCAGGCAGCAGTCGAGGACCTCGGGGCACTGAGCAATCACCTTTTCAAAGCCGGCGAAGCGCTCCGGGGTGTGACGGTCCATGCCGATCATGACAAAGGCGGTCAGCTTGAGACCCAGCTTGGCAGGATCGAGCAGGGCCACCTGGCGGCGGATCAGGCCGCTTTCTTCCAGTTGCTTGACCCGGCGCGAGCAGGGCGAGGGGGACAGGCCGATGCGTTCGGCCAGCTCCTGATTGCTGATGCGGGCGTCGTGTTGCAGGGCGGCGAGGATCTTCAGGTCGTAGCGATCAAGGTTGAGAGAATTCATAGGTTTTAACCGATTGCTGGTGTTGTCTGATTTTTAGGTTTTTATTGCGCCATTGGCAAGCATTTGTGCAAAAAGAGGGAATTAATGTCCGGGCTGTCGCGATACCATGTTCAACAGATTCAGCCAGAGCCGGTCGTCCAGATCGCTGCGTCCACAAGGCGAAGCGAAGCCAGAACATCCAGAAGATGTGCGGCAAACCGGTTACCCAGCCCACAAGGCACGGGAGCAAAGGCATCATCCCAAGAGGATGGAAGGGGACGTAAAAAGGCGAGCTGCCCTGCAGGCAGCTCGCCTTTTTTTATGCGCTCAGGCCGGGTCCTTGTGGACCAGTACGTCGGCCTGCGGGTAGCGCGCCATGATCGCCAGCCGGGCTTGCTCGCCCCGTTCGTGGGCCTCAGCCAGGGTGAGCGTGGCCGGCAGCTCAAGATGCAGCTGCATAAACCAATGTTGCCCGGACTGACGGGTGCGCAGGTCATGCACGTCGATGACGTCGGGTACGGCGCGGGCGATGCGCAGGGCCTCGGCACGCACGTCGTCAGGCAGTTCATGGTCCATCAGAATCTGAATGGCATCCAGCCCGATGCGCACGGCGCCGTAGCCGATGAACAATGCTATACCCAGACCGAACAGCGCATCTGCCTGCTGAATGCCGAACTGGGCGAGCAGCAGCGCGATGATGATGCTGAGGTTGAGCAGCAGGTCGGAGCGGTAATGCAGGGCGTCGGCGCCGACGGCGGTGGACTGGGTCCGGGCGATAACGTGTTTCTGGATCATCAGCAGGCCGAGCGTAGCGGCGATAGAGAACACCATCACAGCCACACCGGCCCAGGCGGTATCCAGCGGCTCGGGATTCAGCAGGCGGTTGATGCCCTGCAGCAGCACCAGCACCGCTGACCCGGTGATAAAGGCAGACTGCGCCAGCCCAGCCAGCGCCTCTGCCTTGCCGTGGCCAAAGCGGTGTTCCTTGTCAGCGGGCTTCAGGGCGTAGCCAACGGCAAACAGGTTGATGATCGACGCGGCTGCGTCCATCAGCGAGTCGATCAGGCCAGCCAGCAGGCTGACCGAGCCGGTGCTCATCCAGACCGTGGCCTTTAGCGCGATCAGCAGCAGCGCAACGGCGACCGAGGCGCGGGTCGCCAGCCGCAGCAGCCGGGCGCGCTCCTCGCTGGTGGCCAGCGGTGAACTCATCAGCCGCGGCCAGTGTGTTGCAGCAGGGCCAGTTGGCTGAGTGATTCGGCTTTGATCTGGGTCGCTTCGGCGAGCGGCAGATCCTGTCCCAGCTGCTGCTTGAGAATCTGCTGCAGCATGGCGGTATCGACCTGGCCGTCGGCGTCGACTGCCTGCTGCAGGGTCTCCGGGGCAACGCTGTATTTACCATTCGGCAGGTAGATGGCACCGGTTGCGAAGTCGACGCCAAAGGCGATCAGGCCCGGGATGATGTAGATCAGCAGGCCGATGCCATTGAGGATGGCGACGCCTGGGTCAATCTGGCCGCTGATCTGGCCTCGCCGTTCGGGGTAAAAAATCGAACCGCAGGCGCTGAGTTGGGTGATAAGGCTGCCGCACAGCACGATGGCGGCCAGAGGTTTGAGTCGGGTTTTCACGCGAGGCGCTCACAGCAGAGGGTTGACTGGAAATCGGCTTTAGCATAGCCGGCGGCCTGCGTGACGGGAAGCCTCCGGCCGCTATAATGCGGGCTCATTTCAGTCAGTCCAGGCCCCATGAACGACCTGCCCGTTTCCCAGATACTGCCCGAGCTTCAACAGACCTTCAGTGCGCATCACTCGGTGGTGCTGCAGGCACCGCCTGGTGCGGGCAAAACCACCTTGGTGCCGTTGGCATTGCTGAGGTGCGATTGGCTGGCCGGGCAGAAGATCATCATGCTCGAGCCGCGACGGTTGGCGGCGCGAGCGGCTGCCGAGCGCCTGGCCGAGTTGCTGGGTGAGCCGGTTGGGCAAACGGTCGGTTATCGCATTCGGCTGGAGAGCAAGGTCAGCGCAGCGACGCGCATCGAGGTGGTTACCGAGGGCATATTGCAGCGTCTGCTGCAGGACGATCCGGAGCTGCCGGGTGTCGGCGTGGTGATTTTCGATGAGTTTCACGAGCGGAGTTTGGATGCGGATCTGGGGCTGGCGCTGTGCGTGCAGACCCAGCAGTACCTGCGCGATGATCCACCGCTGCGATTGCTGGTCATGTCGGCAACGCTGGATACCGAGGGTGTCAGCAGCTTGCTGGATGATGCGCCGATCATCACCAGCGAAGGGCGTCAGTACCCGGTGGATATACGCTATGGCGCGCCGGCGACGTTGGGTCGGGCAAATGATGCCGAGGTCGTTCAGACCGTGCTGCGCGCAGTGGATGAGGAGGCGGGTAGCGTGCTGGTGTTCTTGCCGGGCATGGCCGAGATCCGCCGGGTGCTGGCGCGCCTGGAAGAGGCCTTGGGCGACCAGCCGAAGGTGCTGCTGACTCCATTGTATGGTGATCTCGATCTGACCGCGCAGCGCCGTGCAATTGCGCCAGCGCCGGAGGGTGCGCGCAAGATCGTGCTGGCGACCGCCATTGCCGAGACCAGCCTGACTATTGAAGGCATCAGGGTGGTGGTGGATGCCGGCCTGTCACGCGAGGCCGCTTTTGATCCGCTGTCGGGCATGAGTGCCCTGCAGACCCGCCGGGTATCCCGCGCAGCGGCGGAGCAGCGCGCTGGCCGTGCGGGGCGGCTGGAGCCCGGTGTCTGCTATCGGTTGTGGTCGGCGCAGCAGCATGAGCAGTTGGCTGCGCAGCGCGACGCCGAAATGCTGCAGGCCGATCTCGCACCGCTGGCATTGCAACTGGCTCAGTGGGGTATTCAAGAGCCCAGTGAACTGGTCTGGCTCGACCCGCCGCCTGCCGCTGCGTTGCAGCAGGGTAGGGAGCTGCTGGAGCGATTGGGCGCCTTGGTGCGCGATGGCGCCCACTGGCAATTGACCGAGCATGGCCGCGTCCTGGCGGGCTTGCCAATGCACCCGAGGCTGGCGCATATGCTGGTCGAGGGGCAGCGCCTTGGGCTGGGCGAATTGGCGGCGCGTATCGCAGCGGTAGTCGATGAACGCGATCTGCTGCGCCGCGCCGACAACGCTGATCTTGGTACCCGACTTGGCCTGTTTGACGACCCGCGCGGGGCCGATGTCGATCGTGGCGCGCTGCAGCGTGCCAAACGACTGGTAGAGCAATGGAAGCGCATGCTAAGCCGCCTGCCGTGTACCGACCCGGTCAGCGATCCGCAGAGTGATGACTGGCATGGCGTGCTGCTGGCGCTGGCCTACCCGGATCGTATTGCCCAGCGCCGTGGTGCGGCGGGTTCAGACTACCGTCTGGCCAATCGCCGCTCGGCCGGCTTTGTCGACGTCGATCGCCTGCAGCAGTGCGAGTGGCTGGCCGTGGCGGCGTTGGGTGGGCAGGGTGGTCAGCGCCAGGCGCGCATATTCATGGCCGCCGAGCTGAACGTTGAGCGTCTGCTGGCGGTGGAACCAAGCATGCTGGCGACGCGTGACACATTGGAGTGGGACAGCCGCAGCGAGACCCTGATGGCCGAACGGCAAGAGCGGATCGGCGAGCTGGTCTGGCGTCGTAAAGCCCTGCCGAACGTGGCGCCGGAGCAGCGTCAACGCGCGCTCTGTGAGGTGGTGCGACGTCAGGGCATCAACCTGCTGCCGTGGAAGCCGGAGCAGCGTCAGTGGCAGGCGCGGGTCATGTTGCTGCGCGAGCTGGATCTTGCGCAAGCTGCGGACAGCCGCTGGCCGGACCTGTCGGACGAGGCCCTGCTCGCCAGCCTGGAAGACTGGCTGGCGCCTTATCTGGACAAGGTCACCCGGCTCGCCCACTTCGCCAATCTGGAGCTGGGCAACATCCTCGCCGGACTGCTGCCCTGGCCGCTGCCCAAAGAGCTGGACGAACAGGCGCCGACCCACTGGACAGTGCCGACCGGCTCGCGCATTCGCATCGATTACAGCGAGACGCCGCCGGTACTCGCTGTGCGTCTGCAGGAAATGTTTGGCAGTGCCGATACGCCGCGCATCGCGGGAGGTCGGCAGGCGCTCAAGCTGCATCTGCTCTCGCCGGCCCAGCGTCCGGTGCAGGTTACTCAGGATCTGGCCGGGTTCTGGCAGGGCAGTTATGCCGAGGTAAAAAAGGACATGAAGGGGCGTTATCCCAAGCATTATTGGCCGGATGACCCGCTGCAGGCCGAACCCACCCGCCGCGCCAAGCCGCGTGGCACCTGACTGAGTTGATCTGTGCTTCCCTGGATCAGCACATCCCTTACAATGCGCCCCTTTGATCAGTGGAGAGCCCGATGGACAACACCAGCCAGATTCTTGAGCGCAGCGCCGAGCTGTTCAGCGGTCAGCGACTACTGCTGGTCAATCCCGCGGCCGATGGTCTGACGCGCAGCCTGGCGGCAGACTGGACGGTGTGGAGCTGGGATTATGCGTCCAGTCGCGGCCTGGCCGGTGCGCTGCCGGAGGATCGCCTGGTGTTCTCGCATCTGTGTCCGCAGGTCGATGATCTGGATGCGGCAATTCTGGTCATGCCCAAGGCGATCGAGCGCGCGGAGTATGCGCTGGCGCAGATGGTGCCGTTGCTGGCGCAGGGCAAGGCGGTGTATCTGGTCGGTGAGAAGAAGGGCGGCATCACCCGCGCGGAGAAGCTGCTGGGGCGCTACGGAGCGCAGCCTGAAAAGCTGGACTCGGCGCGTCACTGTCAGCTCTGGCGGGTGGTGGTCGATCAGCCGGTCGCACCGTTCCAGCTGGAAGACTGGCTGCAGCGCTACGAACTGAGTATTGATGATCAGCCGCTGCAACTGGTCAGCCTGCCCGGCGTGTTCAGTCATGGTCGGCTGGACGAGGGAAGTGAGCTGCTGCTGGCCGAGCAGCGTGCGCTGCCTGAAGGGCGCGTGCTCGACTTTGGCTGTGGCTCCGGCGTGCTATCGATTGTCATGGCGCGGCGTAATTCGGGCTGCCGCTTCGAGCTGGTGGATATCGATGCGCTGGCAATTTACTGCGCAGGTCAGTCTCTGGCGCTCAACGGCATCGAGGCAGAGGTTTATCCCTCGGATGGGTTGAGCGACGTGCACGGCCGTTTTGTGGCCGTGATCAGCAATCCGCCGTTCCACACCGGCATCCGCCAGGACACCAGCATTGCCGAGCGCTTCTTTAATCAGGTCACGCGTAATTTGCTGCCGCGCGGCGAGTTACGCATCGTTGCCAACGGCTTTTTGCGCTATCCACCGCTGATTGAACAGCACATCGGACCGTGTCACGTGCTGCGCGAGAATAACCGCTTCAAGGTTTACTCAGCGGTCGCACCGGGTTGATTCGGCTTGCCGTTGCCGTTATATTTGCGTCCGTCTTAGGGGAGTAGTCTCTCCGCAAGCGCCTGCTTGCACTGGCAAACGTCAACATAATTGATCCGCAGATCATGGCGTTTGCGACCCTCCACCGCCCTGCGCGGTACCGGGTTTGACGAGACCTTTGACACGCGACCACCAGCCGAGGGCGGGGGTAGTCGTGTGTCAATGGAATCGTAATCCCGCCCTCTTCTGGAACCTCCGTGGAAGCTTTTTTCGTATCAAGCGGGATTGTCACGCTGGCTGAGATCGGCGACAAAACCCAACTGCTGGCGTTGCTGCTGGCTGCCCGTTTTCGCCGTCCGTGGCCGATCATCTGGGGCATTCTGGTTGCGACTGTGGTCAATCACGCGATGGCTGGCGCCATCGGTCAGCTGGTTGCCGATTACCTCAATGACACTTGGCAGCACGCGATCCTTGCCGTTTCCTTCCTGGCGGTTGCTGCCTGGACGCTGATTCCGGACAAACTGGACGAAGACGAAGCGCCGCCGGTCGGACGTTACGGCGCCTTCGTGGCAACCGTGATTGCGTTTTTCCTGGCTGAAATGGGTGACAAGACGCAGATTGCGACCGTGGTACTGGCGGCGCAATTTGATGCTTACGTCTGGGTTGTTCTGGGGACAACGGTCGGCATGCTGCTGGCCAACGTACCGGTGGTGATCTTGGGCAATGTGGCTGCCGAGCGTCTGCCGCTGACGCTGATCCGCCGTGTTACTGCCTTTGCCTTCCTGCTGCTGGGGCTGTATTCGCTCTGGTTGCTGCTGGCTGGCAGCTAGCAGCCAGCGTTGTGCCGCCCAGCAGCACGCCCGCATGATCAGCCGTTGTTGATCATGCGGTCGCGGCCCTGTTGCTTGGCCTGATAAAGGCTGCGGTCGACCTTGTCCAGAAAGGCCCGCGGGTCGTCCCGCTGGCTCGGGGTAATGGTGCCGATACCCATGCTGATGGTCAGAAGCTGGCTGACCGGTGAGTTGGCGTGAGTGATCTGCTCCTTGAACAGCAGTGCCCGGCAACGCTCGGCCACACGCTCGGCGGCGCTGGCGTCGGTTTCCGGCAGCACCAGAATAAACTCCTCTCCGCCGTAGCGGGCGAAAAAGTCTCTGGCCCGGGCCGCCGCGCCGCTGAGTACCTTGGCAACCCGCTTTAGGCAGTCGTCACCGGCAATGTGGCCATAATGATCGTTGTACTGTTTGAAGTAGTCGATATCCAGCAGGATCAGTGAAAGCGGTTGGCCGTTGCGACGCGCGTTGGTCCATTCCAGCTGCAAAATGGAGTCGAACATGCGCCGGTTGGCGACGCCGGTCAGGCCGTCCTTGAACGAGAGTTCTTCGAGCTCTCGTTGCAGAGCCTTGAGCTTCTCTTCGGTTTTCTTGCGCTCGCTGATGTCGAACATAAAGCCGATCAGCGCTTCTACCTCGCCGTTTTCGTCCCGCGCCACATGCACCACATCGCGAATCCAGACATAGTCTCCATCGGCAGTCAGGGCGCGGTAGTCCGCCTCGTGGTCGGTGCCGGATTGTGACTGCGATACGCAAAAGTTGACCACCCACTCGCGGTCTTCCGGGTGCATGCGGGTGGCCCAGTCGTCCACGCTCAGCCAGCTGTCCTGCCGCCAGCCCAGCAGGTGCTCGATCTGCGGGCCAATGTAGGTGAAAGCCATGGTCTTCCAGTCGATCTTCCACGGAATGGCCTTGGTCGATTCCAGCAGGGTCTTGTATACCGCGCTGTCATGGGCAATTTCGGTGGCGATGTCGGTCATGGTCACATCTCTTCTGGCGGATGGTGTCAATCTGTCACGGATAAACGTTAGCAGGCTTCATGCCAAGTGGCCATTATGGTTGTTCACTGTGGCGATTGTGTGTCCGTGAGGCTGTGTACCGCGCGCTGGTACAGTGCCATCAGCTGCTCTGGTTGATCATAGACAATGCGTTCGCCGGCGCGCAGTTCGCGGCGCATCAGCCGAATCATCTGCTCCAGAACGGGTTGCCCGAAGTTGCTCGCTGGCTCGCCGGTGACCTCCGCGAGGCGTCCGGCAATGACAGCTGCATCGCTGACAACCGGGCAGATGCGGTAGCGATAGGTGCCGCCGATGGCCTCGGGTATCAGGTCCATAAAGCGGTCTGGTCGTTGGCGGAAAAAGCTCAGCGGCAAGCGATAGGCGTTGTGGCCGAGAATCGGCAGATCGTCCGGTACTGCCTCTTCCTCGTCCAGCACCTGCAGGCCGGTGGCCAGCGGCAACAGTTGATCGAGTTGATAGTTCTGGGCCATGTGCGGGTTGCCAACCCGCACCAGGTTGGCGATCAGCTCCCCGAGCGAGGCGTGGCCAATGATGGCAGCGCGCTTGGGCAGGCCGCCCCAGGCGCCGTCGGCGCCATTGAGCAGGGCCTCCAGCACCGAGGCGTTCTCGAACCCGCCGCCAGCATGCATGTGCACCAGCAGCTTGAGTGGGCTGGGCAGGCAGCTGCGCGCCACGGCGACAAAGGCGCCGACCTGAAAGGGCAGGTAGGTGCCGCGATCATCTTCCATGCTCAGGCCAAAAATCGGCTGCTGGGCCAGCAACTGAAGAATCTCGATCGTCTCGCTCGGGTTGTCGGCAAAGGCGTCACAGCCGTCGACGACGTTGATCAGAATCTTGGGAGCGCCGCCGTGATCGCCGCGAATGTTCTGTTGCAGCCAGGCGATGCTGGCCGGCAGGCTGCGCCGCAGGGTGGCGAAGTCATACTGGCCGCTCATGCCGTCCTGGCTCAGGTAAATTTCGTGCAGGGTATTGGGGACGCCATAGTCACGCAGCTTGAGCATGGAAGGAGAGGGCGTGAACTCGCCCGCGTCGTTGACCAGGCCGATATCGGTGAAGGCGTAGCAGCCGGTCATGTCGATCTGATGGTCACGCAGGTACATCATGAAGTCGTCGTCGACCTCCAGCTCATCGGGCATGGAGTAGTCGAGGGTGCCCAGCAGGATGCTGTCGAACCCGAATTCACGCACCTTGGGCAGAATGGCCAGCTTGTCCTGCAGGGTTTGGCCAACGCGTGCACCAACCGGGTTTTCGCGCAGGGACAGGTCAATAAAGAACGGGTTGATGTTGCGCAGTTGATCGATCTTGGCCTGCGCCCCAGCGAGAATCGCATGGGCGTTGCTGAGAGTGTCGTCGATTGTCGACATCGGCGTTACCTTCCGTGGTGTGTCAGCTCCTGTGTATAGCACTGACAGGTCGGCCTTGCCACCGCATCTGGTCGCCAACTGCGACCAAAGCACACTGCAGGTTGTCATCTTGCTGTGTTACCTATGATGTAGATCAGCACGCTGACCGTATCCAAAACCCATAATTCGTGCTGCCGATTCAAGGATGTCTGTCATGAGCCCGTTTATTGCCCGTTTGTCGCGTTGCCTGCTGCCAACCCTGCTGTTTGGCTGGAGTTCACTGGCCTTTGCAGCTGACCCCATTTATCTCGGTTTGAACCTGCCTCGCACCGGACAATATGCCCAGGAGGGCCTGATGCAGATGCGTGGGGCGCTGTTGGCAGTGGACGAGCTCAATCAGGCGGGGGGCGTGCTGGGCCGGCCGTTGCAGCTACTGGAGCGTGACTCGGCCTCCAATCCCGAGCGTGCACGCCGCAACGTGGACGAACTGGCCAACGAAGGCGCCCGCATGCTGTTTGGTGGCGCCTCCAGTGCGGTGGCGATTGCGGCGGGACAGCGTGCTCGTGAGCGCGGGCTGCTCTACTTCGGCACCCTGACCTACTCCAACGACACCACCGGCGCGGCCGGACATCGCTATATGTTCCGCGAGAGCTACAACGCCTGGATGGCGGCGCGGGTGCTGTCAGCCCAGTTGCAGAAGCAGTTCGCCGGCAAGCGCTATTACTACGTGACCGCCGATTACACCTGGGGGCACAGCACCGAGCAGTCGATGCGGCACTTTACTGATACCACCTCGACCGAGACGCACGGCGCGACGCTGGTGCCTTTCCCGAATGCGTCGTTGCGTGAAATGCGCGAGTCGCTGCAAAAAGCCAAGGATGCTGATCCCGAGGTACTGGTGCTGGTGCTGTTTGGCGAGCAGATGGTCAAGGCGATGAGCATTGTCCGGCAGCTGCGCTTCGATGATGTCCAGGTGGTGGTGCCCAACCTGACCCTGAGCATGGTCGAGCAGGCCGGTCCCGCGGTCATGGCGGGGGTGATGGGCGCGGTGCCCTGGGCCTGGAATGTGCCGGCGCAATTTGGCTATGCGCGGGGTGAAGAGTTTGTCGGTGACTTTGTCGAGCGCTATGAAACCTACCCGTCCAGCTCGGCCGCGTCAGCCTACAGCATCGTCTATCAGTGGGCCGATGCGGTCACCCGCACAGGCTCACTGGACAGCGAAACGCTGATTCGTGCGCTGGAAGGGCACAGCTATGAATTGCTGAAAGATACCCAGACCTGGCGGACATTTGATCACCAGAACCTGCAGACGGTGTACGCGGTGCGTATCAAACCGCGTGCCGAGGTGATGGCTGACCCGCTGCATCAGGACTATTTCGAGATCCTGGACTCATTGGCAGGTGAGCAGGCTGCCCAGACGCTGGAGCAATGGCAGACGGTACGTCGTGAGGCCGGGCAACCGCTGACCTTGCAATAACGGCGTCAGAAGCCCTGCCTGGCGAGCAGCGCTGCGACCTGCTCCAGCGCAGGTATGTCCTGCACATCGGTCTCCAGCCACGGCAACTGGGGGCGCGGCAGCGCAGCGAAGGCCTGTTCGATCTGCCGCAGGTACTGCGCTTCCTGATCGCGCCTCCGGCGCAGAAAATCGCCGTCGGCGTCGCCGGGAATGACCCGGTTGACCAGGGTCGCGACGACCGGAATGCCTGCTTCGCTGAGTGCGCTGACCGCGCGTTCGGTTTCTAGAATCGGCAGGCGCTCGGGTGTCAGCACAAAGAGAAAGCCGCTCTGTACCGGATCTTCCAGCTGACGCCGGGCCTGGTGAAATAGCCGGCGGCGCTTGCGCAGGGTGTCGGCTATGTCGCGACTGCGGCGGTCCAGTCCACTGAGCTGATCCTCGTTGGGGTCGGCCAGCGGATTGGCCAGATCGCGCCCACTGCGTGGCGTCAGGTGCTGCAATACCTTGCTCAGCTCGGCGGACTTGCGGTTGTGACTGAGCAGGCCGTCGGTCCAGGCTGCCATGGCTTCGGGCAGCGTCAGCAGGCGCAGGGTGTGGCCGGTGGGCGCGGTATCAAAGATGATCAGGTCGTAGTCATCCGGAGGCGCCGTCAGCAGCCGCGCGATGCGTTCGAGCAGCGCTGCTTCCTGGGTGCCGGGTGAATGCCGGGTCAGCTGCATCTGGCGCTTCAGCTCCTGCAACATTTCCGGCGCGGCCAGTTTGCGCATGTGTTCGATGACCCGCGCCAGATGAGCGTCCACCTCGGCGTTCGGATCAATTTCCATGGCATCCAGGTTGGGCAGCAGACGGCGGGGATGGTCGTCGAGCGGCCGGGCAAACACATCACCCAGGCTGTGGGCCGGGTCGGTGGAGACCACCAGGCAGCGCTTGCCGCGCTGGGCGGCCAGCACGGCGAGGGCAGCGGATACGCTGGTTTTGCCCACACCGCCCTTGCCGCCGACCCAGATCAGGCGGCGCTCGAGCAGATTGGAAAGGTTGGCTGAAATAACAGGTCTCCCGTTCAGCAGCAGCGGAAATGATCCAGTGGCGAGTGTTCCATGCCCATGCGTCGATGCCAGTCATGAAAGCGTTCAAGCAGCAGCGGCTGTAGCTCCAGCGTGTAGTAGGCGGCGGGGTTGGGCACGCCCATCATTTCGCTGAACACCAGCAGCATGAACAGGTCATCGTGGTCGCGACGGCTGCGGGCAATGGCGCCGCGATAGCGCGCGCTGTAGCTCTCCTCCAGGAAGAAACGGGCCTGGCTCAGCCAGGCCCGCCAACTGTCACTGCGTTTAGTCGGCATCAGGCTGCTCCGTAGCCGCCAGGGCCCGATGGCGCTTGAGCGCTGCGGCGCATTCCAGCGCTACCAGAATCGCCGCCACCAGTACCACGATATCCAGCCCCAGCAGGAAGTAGTTCTCCTGTTCGAAGAAGGTCTTGAGCTGCAGTACCAGAGCCAGCACGGTCATCAGCAGCAGGAAGCACAACGGCAGCAGGGTAAACCACATGGGGCGGCGCATGTGCACCAGCATGACGGTGATTACCAGCAGGGTCAGGCCGGCCAGTAGCTGGTTGGTGGTGCCGAACAATGGCCAGATGATCATACCGCCGGAGCCGTCTGCACCGCCGGCACCAAAGGCCAGCAGCAGGCAGGTGCCGATGGCCAGCAAGGTAGCCGGCAGCGGCTTTTTCATCCATGGCTGGTTATAGATTTCGCCCCATTCCTGGAAGATGTAACGCTGCAGGCGCAGGCCCGTGTCCATGGTGGTGCCGGCGAACAGCGCGGCCATCACGGTCAGCAGGGTCGCTGCTGTGACCTGCGGCAGGCCCAGGCCGTTGTGGATCACGTAGGCGCCGCCTTCAACGAAAGCCGTTACACCGCCTTGGCCAAAGGCCGAGTACATGGCTTTCCAGTCCGTCAGGCTGGCAAAGCCGGCACAGGCGACCAGAATCGCTGCCAGTGACAGACAGCCTTCGCCGATGGCACCGAAGTAACCGACAAAGCGGGCGTCGGTTTCTTTGTTGAGCTGCTTGGAGGTGGTACCAGAGGCGACCAGTCCGTGGAAGCCGGAAATGGCCCCGCAGGCAATGGTCACGAACAGCAGGGGCAGCAGCGACGGCGTGCCGGCGGGTACATCGTTGTTGATCATCGGGGCTACCAGCACCGGATTGAGCAGGGCGATGGCACCATAGAGGATCAGCAGGCCAACAAACAGCTGCAGGCCGTTGATGTAGTCACGCGGCTGCAGCAGCATCCACACCGGCAGGACCGACGCGATACCGGCATACAGAAACAGCAGCAGAATCCATACCGCGTTGCCGGACAGGCCGGCCACCTCGGCGGGCATCTGAATCGGCACGCTGGGGCCGGCCCAGATCAGTGCATACAGCGCGACCACACCGATGACCGATACCACCGGCAGGCTGACGATGCGGCGATAAATTAGCTGGCCGACGATCAGGGCGACGACGATAGCGCCCCACACCGGCAGCACCGCAGTGGGGAAGTTCATCATCAGCTTGGCGATCACCACTGCGAACACTGCGTTGACCATCAGCAGTACCAGGAAGATGACGATCATGAAAATGCTGCGGGCGCGCTTGCCGACCACGTCGCCGGTCAGCGAGCCGACCGATTTTGCCTTGTTGCGCACACTGGCCCAGATCGCGCCCATGTCGTGCACGCCAGCGAAAAAGATGGTGCCCATGACCACCCAGAGAAAGGCGGGCAACCAGCCCCAGATAACGGCAATGGCCGGGCCCACAATGGGCGCAGCGCCGGCAACCGAGGTGAAATGGTGGCCCCAGAGAACGAAGCGGTTGGTGGGGACGAAGTCGATGCCGTCTTCAAATTCGTGCGCCGGAGTACGAAAGTCCGGGTCGAGGCGGTAAATACGCTGGGCGATAAAGCGTGAGTAAATGAGGTACCCGAGGGACATCAATACCAGCCCGATCAGCAGAAGGATCGCTGCGCTCATGGGGTGGGGCTCCTGTGCGGTTGGGTCTTGTTGTAAGGGGATGCCTTTCTCTCAGGCAAGCCACTTACGACTATAGTTCAGCGTGGCGGCAGGCGTTTTACGACTAATGTCTAGGCTAGAGTCTGTTGCCGTTTCGCTCACTCGCTTGCCGGCAGCCCTTTTTCGGCCATGCTGCGTTGTCGGTCGCTGGTGGTGGAATGACCACGCCACGTTTCTCGCTCCTTGATTGGCGGCTTTACAGGCAGCAGCAGACGGGAGAGCGAAACGGCAACAGACCCTAGCGACTGGCAAGCCACAGGCCGCAGCCAATCATCAAGCCGCCGCCCAGTTTGCGCGCGGCAGGCAGACTCAGCGGCCTGGACAATCGGCTGCCGAGTACCGCGTATAGGCCCTTGACCAGCAACAGTGCGACTGCTGTGGTGCCCAGTACCTGCAGACACAGCAGCGGTGACAGTGGAGCGCTGATAAACAATGGGAAAAAGCTGGCATAAAACACCAACGCCTTGATATCACCGAGGGTCAACATCAGTCCGGCCAGCAGGCTGGTGCCCCAGCTGCCTGCAGCGCCAGAGGGTGGACGGGTTGCCGGCTGCCTGCACCAGAGCGTCAAACCAAACCAGACCAGATAGGCCGCAGCCAGCCAGCGCAAGAGTTGGAACAGGGAGCCCAGGCTTTCCATTGCTGCCTGCCAGCCGGCCAGCGCCAGTGCGGCCAACAGCAGATCTGCCAGCGTAATGCCCGCTGCGGCGGCCAGGCCATGGCCGATGCCCCGCTCGGCACTGCGCACGACGACCAGGGCAACGCTGCTGCTGGGCAGCAGTGCGAGGGCGATCAGAGCCAGAAACAGTGACAGCAGGGCTGCCAGACTCATCAGCGGCCATGCGCCTTGAGAACGCGCTCGGTGCTGGCAGGGTAGCGTTGCAGCAGCGATGCGGGGCGCGTGGGGCGGGTGACAAGATCACCGCCGCAGTTGGGGCAGCGTCCGCCAAAGCGCTGTGCTGCGCAGGTCTGGCAAAAGGTGCATTCAAAACTGCAGATCAGGGCGTTGCTGGCATCGGCTGGCAGGTCGGTGTCGCAGCACTCGCAGTTGGGGCGTAGTTGCAGCATGGGGCGGATTCCGGTAACGGGCTTATTCGCTGTTATAGCAGTGGCTGATGCGCGGTGAAAGCTGGCTGGCAAGGGTGTACGCTGAGTACTGACTTTTTTACTGATGCGAGCAAGCCCATGCAAAGCCTGACCATTGATATCGTTTCCGACATTGCCTGCCCCTGGTGCGCCATCGGCTATGCGCGCCTGGAGCAGGCGTTGACCATGCTCAAGGGTGAGATCGATGGGCAGGTCGAGTGGCATGCCTTTGAACTCAACCCTGACCCGAATCAGCAGCCGATGCCCATCGTCGAGGCACTGTCACGTAAATACGGCCGTACCGAAGCCGAGATGCGGGCGGCGCAGGACAACATGATCCGTATCGCCACCGATCTGGGGCTGAATTTTACCCATATGCAGGAACGCAGCACCGCCAACACCTTTGATGGACACCGGCTGGTCAAATGGGCGGCCGAGCATGGTCGGCAGACGGCGATGAAGCAGGCCCTGTTTGACGCTTACTTTGGCGAAGCGAAAGACGTCAGCGATAAAGGCGTCTTGCTGGAGGCGGTGCGCGCGGCCGGTTTGGACGCAGCCGAGGCCGAGCAGGTGCTGGACACTGACCGCTTTGCCGACATCGTGCGCGCCGATGAGGCCAAGTGGCAGCAAGCCGGTATCTCCTCCGTGCCGGCCTTTGTGATCAATGGCCGTTATTTGATCTCGGGTGCGCAGGAGCCGGACTATCTGGTGCAGTCGTTGCGCGAGATTGTCCGGCAAGATGCCGAGGGTGTGCCGGCCTAGGTGACCGGCAGCCTGAACGCCCCGCAGGGCGTGTTGAGTTATCAGAGCTTGCCTAGAGGTTGCTCTTGATCATGGTGCACTGCTGAACGCCGGCGCGGCCCTGTTGCTCGCTGACAACCTGCAGCTTGGAGCCACCTGAGACCAGGCCCATTTTCACTTCCTGCCAGACAAAGTAGTTGCGGTTTGCTTCGGTGTTGAGCAGGAGCGACGAGGCGCCATTTTGTGAGCTGATGGTGTGCTGACCCGGTTCGAGCTGGAAGCGGAAGAATGACTTGGGCCCGGTGGTGCCCGCCTGCCTGCCATCCACCGATACCGGCATCGATAGTGCGGCCCCAAAGGTTTCATTGCGGTAGACGTAAACTTGGGCGTAATCCGGGTGGGTGTTGAACTGCTTGGCTTCGGTGTTCATGGCGCTGGGCGCTTTGTTGATGCTGGCGCAGCCTGTGGCCATTGCCGCGGCAACGAGTACGGCAGAGAAAAGCGTGTTTCTGATCAACATCGGGTTCATCCTTTTTTTGTGGGTGATGCTCTTGGTTGCTTGACGGCGCTGACAGCTGGCGCACGAAAGCGCCAGCGTTGAAACGCCGGGAAACAGGAATACAGGGCAGAGTATCGGGGCATCCATGCCGAGGAGGGCCGCGAGGCGGTGCCTGCGATGGCGAAATAATGCCTCTGCCGATGATATTCCGCTAGCCCTATTTTTCAGTCAGATTGCAATCAGGTTGCAATCTGAGGTTGGCATGCTTCCCTAATGCCAACGATGGCTGAGAACAGGAGAGAGGCTGGCATGGATTCATCCCAGACCGGGGCTGCAGGGCAGCCGGTGGCGCAGGCATCGCTGCGCCAGGCGCTGCTGTTTTGGTTGAAACTGGGCTTTATCAGTTTTGGCGGTCCGGCCGGGCAGATTGCCCTGATGCACGAGGAGCTGGTGACCCGGCGGCGCTGGCTGTCAGAGCGACGTTTTTTGCACGCGCTGAATTACTGCATGCTGCTGCCAGGGCCTGAGGCGCAGCAGTTGGCGACTTATCTGGGATGGTTGCTGCACCGCACCTGGGGTGGTGTGGCCGCCGGGCTGTTGTTCATTTTGCCGTCGTTGCTGCTGTTGATCGTGCTGGCCTGGGTATATCTGGTATTCGGCCAGGTGCCACTGGTCGCCGGGCTCTTCTATGCGATTAAGCCGGCAGTAGTGGTCGTGGTGTTTCAGGCTGCCTGGCGCATCGGCGGGCGGGTGCTGCGCAATGGCTGGTTATGGGCGATCGCTGCCGTGGCCTTTGCCGCGATCTTCTTTTTGCGTCTTCCCTTTCCGCTGATTGTTCTGGGCGCCGCTCTGGCCGGAGCACTCGGCGCGCGTTGGCGCCCCGGCGCCTTTACCACCGGTGGCGGCGAGGCGGCGACCTCATCGGCGGCACCAGCGCTGATCGACGACCATACTCCGACGCCTGAGCACGCCCGCTTCAGCCGGCTGCGTCTGGCACGTCTGATGCTGCTGGGAGCGGTGCTGTGGTGTTTGCCGATGCTGGTGTTGACTGCCAGCGTGGGTTGGGACGGTACTCTGACGCAGATGGCCTGGTTCTTTACCAAGGCGGCGCTGCTGACCTTTGGCGGTGCCTATGCGGTATTGCCTTACGTCTACCAGGGGGCGGTGGTGCAGTTTGGCTGGCTATCGCCGTTGCAGATGATTGACGGGCTGGCGCTGGGTGAAAGTACGCCGGGGCCGCTGATCATGGTGGTCGCCTTTGTTGCCTTTGTCGGCGGCTATCTGGGGCAGGTGCTGGGGCCGGAGCAGCTGTTTGCGGGTGGTGCACTGGCAGCATTGCTGGTGTGCTGGTTCACCTTCCTGCCGTCCTTTCTGTTCGTGCTGGGTGGGGCGCCCCTGATTGAGGCAACGCGTGGGGAGCTGGGCTTCAGTGCGCCACTGACGGCCGTCAGCGCGGCAGTGGTAGGGGTGATCCTGAACCTGGCACTGTTCTTTGCCTGGCATGTCTTCATGCCGCAGGGGCAGGGTCCCGACTGGCTGGCGCTGGGCCTGGCGGCGGTAGCGGCGGTGCTGATGTTCGGGCGTGGCTGGACGGCGCTGCAGACGCTGCTGCTGTGCGGGGCGGCAGGTCTGCTGTTGGGCTGGGCCGGCTGGCTGCCCTGAGTGGTCGTCAGCCGGATAGCGCCGTTACCGCAAGCCCTGTTTCAGGCAGCGGAGTGAGCCGGGCCACCCAGACGGTTCATCAGGGTGCGCAGCAGTACGCCGTAGAGCGGCAGGAACAGCAGCATGCTGATAATCAGCTTGATGGCGTAGTCGACGGTGGCAATTTCCACCCAGTGCTCGGCCATGAAGGGGTTGCTGCTGTGCCAGAAGGCGACCGAAAAGAAGGCAAAGGTGTCGGCCAGGTTGCCCAGCACGGTCGACAGGCTGGGGGCAATCCACCAGGCCTTGATACGGCGCAGGCGGTCGAATACCTGAATGTCGAGTAACTGGCCGATGACATAGGCGACGAAGCTGGCCAGCGAGATGCGCAGGACGAAATCATTGAACGACAGCAGCGATGACACGCCGCGATAGCTGCCTTCCTGGAACACCACCGACACCAGGTACGAAGCAACCAGCGCCGGCAGCATGACGCGAGCAATGACGCGGCGCGCGGCCTGTTTGCCGAGCAGGCGAACGGTCAGATCGGTAGCGAGGAAGATGAACGGAAAGCTGAAGGCGCCCCAGGTGGTGTGGTAGCCGAACAATGTGATCGGCAGCTGCACCAGGTAGTTGCTGGCAATGATGATGATGATGTGAAAGCTGATCAGCAGTGCGAGCGCGCGGCGCTGCATGCCGGAGGTAAGTACGGTCATGTGTCGTCCTTTTTACGATTCGGACCGGTTGGTCCGCCGTTTTGTCAAATGGGGTGAGGGAACCCATGTCGTTCGGGGTCGAACGGCGCGCAATTGTACCGGTTTTGCGGCGATTGACTAGCGTCTTTGCGGCTTTCCGACCGGCGGAGCGGGTGCTACGCCGGTCGGAAGGTGCCTATCTGGCGGCTTCGTACAGCGGTTGCACCTGAGGCGTGGCTGCCTGCAGGGCCTGGATGCGACCGGCGGAAGAGGGGTGAGTGCTCATGAAGGCGGGCGGCTCGCCCTGGGACGCGGCCTGCATTTTCTGCCACAGGCTGACCGCAGCCTGCGGGTTGTAGCCGGCACGGGCTGCCAGTTCCAGACCGATCAGGTCGGCTTCGCTTTCGTTGGAGCGGCTGTTGGGCAGCGTCAGGCCGTACTGCACGGCCATCTGAGCTGCCTGGTTGCCGGCATCACCCAATCCGAGCAGGGCGCCTGCCAGCTGGGTGCCCATCTGTGTGACGTAGGCTCGAGAGATGGCTTCGCGGCCATGCTCGCGCAGGGCGTGGGCAATTTCGTGCCCCATGATCTGGGCGATCTCGTCATCGCTGAGTTGCAGCTGGTCGATGATGCCGGAGTAGAACAGAATTTTGCCGCCGGGCGCGCAGCTGGCGTTCAGTTGGTCGTCTTTGATCAGGTTGACTTCCCAGTCCCAGCTGCTGGCATCGGCGCGGAAATGCGGGACTTCCTCGATCAGCTTGCCGGCGATCGTGTTGAGACGGCGCACGGTCGCGGCGTTGGTGTTGAGCAGGCCTTGCTTCTTGGCTTCTGCCAGGGTCTCCTGATAGGCCTCGTCTGCCATCTGGTTGACCTCTTCGGCTGACAGGCCTCCCATCATGTACTGGGTGCGGTTGACGCCGACATTGCCGCCCTGGGTGGTTTGAACGCTCTGGCAGCCGACCAGCAGAACGAGGGGCAGGCAGAGGAGAAAACGCAGTCGCATGGCAGATACTTCCTTGGTGTCTGATGAAGTTGGAGTCGGTTGAGTTCAGGCTGCGCCGACAGGGTCAGGGCAGCGTGACTGGTCGCCCACGGCCGTTGTTGCCGCCAGGCAAAGCAGGCGGCGATGGGTGACGTTGGCGTGGCGCAAGGGTAACAGAACCGGGCCGGGTGGCGAAAAGTAGTCGTGTTACCTGTGTCACGTTCAGGGCCTGCGCAGGTCTCTAAGCAACGGTTGGGCGCCGCTATTGTAGAGTCCTGGGCAGGCCCAAGCGGCCTTTCAGTCGATGCTGGCTCGAGGTCTCGCGCTAGTTGGCGGCGTCCTGAATGCCGTCACCTACCGCCTGAACATCCTCACCGACGCCCGCGACCGTGTTGCAGCCAGTCAGTCCTGCGGTACCAAACAGCGTAAACAGCAAAATCACCAGTGCTTGCTTCATGATCTATGCTCCTGACAGAAGTTGGAGGTGCCGGAATACTCCAGCCGTAGCTGCCACCTGGCAGGGGCAGCTTAAAGGGTGGGACAGCGAAACGATGACAAAGTATGCACATGACTGTAGTTTTTTTATCGCTGGCCGATATACCCGATGAAGCGGTATCGTTCGACGCCCTGCAGCCCCCCGAGTAGAGGTAATCCATGAAATTCAGGTCCATTCAGCTGTCCATCGCCGTTTTGGCCGGTGCCTGCCTGTTTATCGCCGTTGGTGTGATGACGCTCTATTCGGTCTATTCGGCAGAACGCAGTCAGAAACATGTGCAGGAACGTTCGCGTGTACTGATCGATGAACTGGTAAAGGATCGGGTACAGGCGATTGCCTCTGGCGAGCAGGCGCGTATCCGCCGTCATCTGGAGTACCCGCTGGCCGTTGCCTCCCAATTGGCGCAGCTCAACTCGATGCTGGGCCAGATTCAGGATGATGGCATGCCGGCACTGATGATGGGGCGTGAAGAAATGACCCGCGTCATCCGCATGACGCTGGAGCAGAATCCGAACCTGTGGGACGCCTACGTGGGCTGGGAGCCTAACTCCCTGGATAATCTCGACAGCTTTTTTGAAGGCATCGAAACCGATGGCTATAACGGTACCGGCCGCTATATGCCGCTGTGGTTCCGAAATGCCGATGGCGAACTGTCCCTCGAGGCCTTGGGCGATCTTGAGGATGAGACCATTCTCGATAACGGCGTCAGAACCGGCGAATACTATCTTTGCCCGCGCGAGACCATGCGTCCCTGTGTGATCGATCCTGCGCCCTACGAGGTGGGTGGCAAAACCGTTTTGCTGTCGTCTTTCACGGTGCCGATCATCAGCGATGGCGAGTTCATGGGCGTCGCCGGTGCCGACCTCTCCATGGATTTTTTGCAGGGTATGCTGCGCGCAAGTGACGAGGATCTGTACGACGGTGCAGGCGAGCAGGCGCTGGTCAGCTCCACCGGACGTCTGGTGGCTTATACCGGGGAGGGCGCCAAACCGGGCGACCAGGCAGCTACCGTGCTGGATAAGCAGGAGCTTGAAAGTATTTCCAGACTAGGCAGCGAGCCGCTGTTCGAGGTGGATCGCGAGGGGACTGATCATATGCAGTTGATCATGCCGATCACCCTGGATGGTACTGACGTGCGTTGGGCTCTGGTTATCAAGCTGCCGCTGGATGTGGTCATGGCGGAGTTCAACCAACTGGATAACGATCTCACCGACATGCGTGTTCAGGACTCGCTGCTGTTGGCGGGTATCGGCCTGCTGGTGGCGCTGGCCGGCCTGGTCGTGATGGTGTTGCTGGCCTACAGTCTGGCCAAACCGGCCCGCCAGCTGGTGGCGATGCTGGATGACATCGCTAAGGGCGAAGGGGATTTGACCAAGCGTCTGGCGGCTGATCGAGCGGACGAGCTGGGCGACATCGCCCGTGGCTTCAATGCCTTCCTGGACAAATTGCAGGGCATGATCCGCGAAGTGGTCGGCTCGGTGCAGCAGGTGACCGATGCCTCCGAGCATACGGCGGATATCGCCATGCGCACCAACGACGGCGTGCAGCGTCAGCTCAGCGAGATCGACCTGGTTGCCACCGCTGTCACCGAAATGACCGCCACCGCGCAGGACGTGGCGCGCAATGCTTCTCAGGCTGCCAGCGCCGCGCACAATGCTGACGGCTCCGCCAGCCATGGCCGTGAAGTCGTCAGGGCGACCTCTGAAACCATTCAGAGCCTGTCGCAGGATATTCAGCGCGCGGTGGACAGTGTTCAGGCGTTGGCCCGTAACAGCGAGAACATCACCGGTATCCTCGACACCATTCGTGGCATTGCCGAGCAGACCAACCTGCTGGCTTTGAACGCTGCCATTGAGGCCGCCCGTGCTGGCGAGCAAGGTCGCGGTTTTGCCGTGGTGGCTGATGAAGTGCGTAACCTGGCGCAAAAAACCCAGAGTTCGACGGAAGAAATTCAGCACATGATCGAGCAACTGCAAAACGGCACCCGCGATACCGTGAAGGTGATGGAGCAGAGCCGTACACGCACCGAGCAGAGTGTATTGCAGGCAGAAGAGGCCGATGCGGCGTTGACGTCGATTACCCAGGCAGTATCGGTGATCAATGATATGAACAACCAGATCGCCAGCGCCGCCGAGGAACAAAGCGCGGTAGCCGAAGACATCAACCGCAATGTGACCACCATCGACACGGTGGCCAAGGCGGTCGCCAAGGGCGCCGATGAGGCCTCACAGGCCAGCGGCTCGCTGACCAAGCTGGCCGAGCATCAGCGTCGACTGATCAATCAGTTCAAGGTCTGAGCCGGGCCGCTCGGGTTGCAGCAATGCGGCCCGGCCGTGGCCGGGTTGCTGACTGCCGGGTTGACCGGGTAGATCATCTCGATACGCCCCTCGGCGTTCAGCAGCAGCGGCTGCAGGGCGCTGACAGCGGTGCGGTCGGCCAGCCAGATGGCCTGCTCTCCGCTGTTCAGGGCCGCTGGCATGCGATCGCCAAGGCGGCCGGCCAGTCCCTTGGCAGGCACGGTGATCAAGGCGCAGCTATCCCAGAATTGGCCGTCATCAAGCTGGTAGCGCTCCCATAGCCCCGCCAGTGCCAGCCCTCCTTCCTTTCGTCGCACGTACCAGGGTTGCTTGCGCGCCCCCTGCTGCAGCCAGAGAAAGTAACCATCAACCGGGATCAGGCAGCGTCGCTGGGCAAAGGCCTGGCGGAACATGGGCTTTTCATGCAGGTACTCGGCGCGGGCCGAGAAACTGGCGCGACTGAGGTCAGTCAGCCAGGTCGGGGTAAGATTCCATAGCACCTGTACACACTCGATCTGGCCGGCTTGTTTGCGCAGGATCAATAGCGGTTTGCCCGGAGCCAGGTTCCAGCTGGGTTTCCAGTCGGCGGGCAGGTGGCTGTGCGGAGGGCTGAACTGGGCAAGTCGACCGCTCACGGCTGCTGCTCCGGGCTGATCTGCCAGCTGTCATCGTCGTCAACCGGCGTAGCGCTGAGATATTGCTGAATCAGCTGGTCGCTGCGTGCCTGGTCTTCATCCTGCACCCACAGGCCAAGCAGGTCATGTACCGGCAAGTCACCGATTGCGCCTTGCAGATAGCGTCCACTGACATGGCTGTGGATGTGGTGATCGGCCAGCATGGCGCACAGCAGGTCGGCTTCGGCCAGATCGGCCGGTCGGTAGACGCATTGCATGCTCAGTCCTGTTCCCGGCGCAGGTCGATATGGACTTCTTCGCTGTGCTCATCCATCCACAGGCTGACCAGAATCGGCTGGCAGCAGATCTCGCAATCCTCGGTATAGGACTGGCTGCCACCGCTCAAATCGAGCAGCAGGGTGATCGGTTCGCCACAGTGTGGGCAAGTGAGGTTGGCTTCTTCCAGTGCCTGCACTGGGAGTACTCCGTCGGACGTGTGTGACACAAAGTGTAGCGGTATCGTCAATCTGGCGAAACCACGGTCAGCGACGCATAATGCGCGGCTGATGATAAGACTCAGAGGGTGACATGAGCGAGTTCGAGGGCATCCGCCCGTACAACGATGCCGAAGTACCGGCGGTGCTGCAGCGACTGCTGGCCGATCAGGAGTTGATGCGCATGCTGGCGGCCTATCGGCTGCCGAAGCTGAATCGGCTGCTGCCGGGGCTCAGTCGTCGCGTGGTACAGGCAGCATTGCGCCGGGAAGCACGTGGCGTGGCGACGGTAGAGGACCTGCAACACCGCCTGGAGCCCTACCTTGATCGGCTGATCGAGCGCAGCACGCTGGAGGTTACCTACAGTGGGCTGGACCAGCTCAGCGCCACCCAGCCTCACCTGTTTATCGCCAACCATCGCGATATCGTGATGGACCCCGCTTTTGTCAACTATGCGCTCTATCACGCCGGCCATCCTACGCCGCGTATCGCCATTGGCGATAACCTGCTGCAGCGCCCCTTTGTCAGCGATCTGATGCGGCTGAACAAGAGCTTTATCGTGCATCGCTCCCTGACGGGACGGCGCGAGAAGCTGCAGGCCTATCAGAATCTGTCCGCCTATATCAGCCACTCGATTGCCGAGGGTGAGTCGATCTGGATTGCTCAGGCCGAAGGGCGCGCCAAGGACGGCCTGGATGAAACAGATTCGGCGATCATCAAGATGTTTTGCATGAGCCGCAAGAGCGAGCCTTTTGACGAGGTGATCGCGTCACTGAACATGGTGCCGGTGTCGATCTCTTACGAGTGGGATCCCTGTGACGGCATGAAGGCGCGCGAGCTGGAGCAGCGTGCCCGGACCGGAGCCTACGTGAAGGAGGCAGGCGAGGACGATCGTTCCATCGCCATGGGGCTGACCGGTTACAAGGGGCGGGTGCACGTGGCCTTTGGGACGCCGTTGCCGGCCGGGATGGCGGATGCCCGTGCGGTGGTGGCCGAGGTGGACCGCCAGGTGCTGGGCAACTATCGCCTGTATCCGTCCAACTACCTTGCCTTTGAGCAACAAGAGGACGCCTTGCCTGCAGCGCTTGCCGATTGGCGAGAGGGCTTTTCGGCGCTTGAGCTGGCGCAGGAGCAGCAGCGCTTCAGCGCGCGCCTTGACGCTTTACCCGAGGCGCTGCGTCCGTACTGGCTACTGCAGTATGCCAATCCGGTGCGCAGCCGCCTGCGGGTGCTTCCCTAGGGGCTGTTGACGTTTCGTACATCCACCTGTTGCTGCCTGTAAGGCCGCCAATCAAGAAGCAAGGAGGACAGTCGCCTTGCCAGGCCGAAAAAAACTATGGCAGGCGGGCGAGCGAAACGTCAACAGACCCTAGAGTTGGGTGCTGGTCAGCGATAGCAGCGTGGCCAGGCCCAGGCACACGGCGCCGACACTGTAGAACAGGCGGTTGATGCGCTGATCGCGGTTGAGGGTCGGCTCGCTCTCACTGGGCGGCAGGGTTGCCAGCCGCTGACGGCCCAGGCTGCTGCGCAGTTGGGTGGCGATCCACAACCAGCTGCCATTGACGGCAAAGAACAGGGCAAGGCCGTTGAGGACCAGCGCTGGGTTTTCCAGGTAATAAAGCCAGGCTGCCTGCAATGGGAACACGGCAGTACCTCCGGTGTCTCGGACTCGGGCAACCAGCTGTCTATTATTGTGGTTTTACAGGTTACGACGGAGTACAAAAAAGGGATGACATGGCGCGGCATTTTCAGTGCGCCGGTTCATAAGCGCGGCCGATGTTATGCCAGGCCGCGATTGATTTCGACTCGGATTGATCACTTTCCGATCAATGGTTGTCCAAGTACAGCGTGTTACTCTTTTTCGACGACAGCGCCGGTAGCAGGTTCGGCGGGGTCGCTTTCAGCGAGGTGGTTAATCATGAAAAAGCAGGCGTTTGCAGCAGTTGTACTAGGTGCGCTTCTGGCGCTGGGTGGTTGTGCGTCGTCCCTGACCGGTGATGTGTACAGCCGGGAAGATGCCAGAGCACCGCAGACGGTGCGTCAGGGCACTGTCGAATCGGTTCGTTTGGTTCAGATTGAAGGCACCAAGACGGTAATCGGGCCGGCTGCGGGTGCGGCAATCGGTGGTGTTGCCGGTAGCACGGTCGGCGGCGGGCGCGGCAGTACAATTGCTGCCATTGTGGGTGCGCTTGCCGGTGGTGTTGCCGGGGCTGCGGCCGAGGAGGGTATTACCCGGACCCAGGGTGTGGAAATTACCGTCAATGAAGATGGTGGCTATACTCGAGCCTACGTGCAGGAAGCCGTGGATGGAGTGAACTTTGCGCCCGGTGACCGTGTTCGCATCATGACGGTCAATGGCCAGTCTCGGGTGGTCAAGTAGCCGATCATGCCGCCGTGCTGGCACCGGCGCCGCTGCCTGTGACACCAGGTTACGCATTTTGTAACGGATTCAGCGGCTTGCGTTGATCGGCTAGAGGGGCTTGCCTCTATAATGACCTGCGCTTCCTGAGCACTATGGCTCGGCAACACTGTGGTTACCCGGTGTTGCCGTGCTGGCACGGAGGCCGCAATGGCCATATAAGGAGCTAGTCCTGCATGACCCTGGCGCTGATCGTCATTCTTCCTCTGCTTGGCAGCCTGCTGCCGCTATTGTTCAACAATCAGGGACGTTCCCTGTGCGCCGCGATGACCATGGTCGCGCCGGTGATCGGATTGGTTCTGCTGTGGCAGCATGCCGATGCGGTGTTTGCCGGCCAGGCGGTGATCCATTCCTGGCCCTGGCTGACTGACCTGGGGCTGAACATCAGCTTTCGCCTTGATGGGCTGAGCTTCCTCTTTGCATTGATGATCCAGGGCATTGGCCTGCTGGTGATTCTCTACGCGCGCTATTACCTCTCAAAACGCGACCCGATGGGTCGTTTTTTCTGTTATTTGCTGCTGTTCATGTCGGCCATGCTGGGCGTGGTGCTGTCCGAGAACCTGCTGTTGATGATGGTGTTCTGGGAGATGACCAGCCTGTCGTCCTTCCTGCTGATCAGCTACTGGTCCCACTCCACTGATGCGCGCAAGGGCGCGCGCATGGCGCTGGCGGTGACCGGTGCCGGTGGTCTGGCGCTGCTGGCCGGTGTACTGCTGTTGGGGCAGGTAGTGGGCAGTTACGAACTCACCGATGTCTTTGCCGCCGGTGAGCAGATTCGCGCGCACGCCCTATATCCGGTGATTCTGGTGCTGGTGCTGCTGGGGGTGTTTACCAAGTCGGCGCAGTTCCCGTTTCATTTCTGGCTGCCGCACGCGATGGCAGCGCCGACGCCGGTATCGGCTTATCTGCATTCTGCAACCATGGTCAAGGCCGGGGTGTTTTTGCTGGCGCGCCTGTATCCGGCCCTGGCCGAAACCGATCTCTGGTTCTACCTGGTCAGCAGTGCCGGCATGGCGACTCTGCTGGTGGGGGCCTGCACGGCGCTGTTCCAGCATGATCTCAAGGGTCTGCTGGCCTATTCCACCATCAGCCACCTGGGCCTGATCACGCTGCTGTTTGGTCTGGATACCCGGCTGGCTGCGGTCGCTGCGGTATTCCATATCATCAACCATGCGACCTTCAAGGCCTCGCTGTTCATGGCGGCGGGCATTATCGACCACGAAACGGGCACCCGTGATATGCGCCGCATCAACGGGTTGCTGCGTTACATGCCGCATACCGCGACGTTGGCGATGGTCGCGGCCTCGGCGATGGCCGGAGTGCCGCTGCTCAACGGTTTCCTCAGTAAGGAAATGTTCTTCACCGAGACCCTGGAGCAGCACATGCTGGGCAGCTTCAGCTGGTTGATTCCGCTGGGCGCGACCCTGGGCGGGGTCTTCTCGGTGGCCTACTCGCTGCGCTTTATTCACGACGTGTTTTTCAACGGCAAGCCGGTCAACCTGCCCAAGTATCCACCGCACGAGCCGCCCCGTTACATGAAGGTGCCGGTCGAGGTGCTGGTGGCCATGTGTCTGGCGGTGGGTCTGGCACCGGGCTTTACCGTTGCCGGTTTGCTGGCGACGGCCGCGGCAGCGACGGTTGGTGGTCCGCTGCCCGAGTACAGCCTGGCTATCTGGCACGGCTTTAACTTGCCGCTGCTGATGAGTTTTGTCGCCATGCTTTTGGGCATTGCGGTGTATTCGGCACGTCGCCCCCTGTTTGCCTGGTATGCGCGTCAGCGCGATGTGGACGCTAAGCTGGTGTTTGAGCGCGTGGTGCAGACGGCGGTGCGTGGGGCCGCGCACATTACCCTGCTGTTGGAGAACGCATCTTTGCAGCGCTACCTGACGTGCCTGCTGCTCAGTGCGCTGGTGGTGAGCGGTTGGTGGCTATGGCGCCTGCCGGCGCTGCAGGGGCCGGTGGCATTGACGCCGGTCGATGGCGTGACCCTGGCGGCGGCGGTAGTGATGATGCTGGGCGCTCTAGCGACCGTTTACTGGCACCGCATGCGCCTGGTGTCGTTAACCATGTTGAGCGTGGTTGGTCTGGTTGTTTCGCTGGCGTTTGCCCGTTTCGCGGCACCGGATCTGGCGCTGACGCAAATCTCCGTCGAAGTGGTAACTATCGTCCTGCTGATGCTGGCGCTGTTCTTCCTGCCGGCGCGCACACCGCGTGAGTCCTCGGCGCTGCGTCGGGGCCGGGACATGCTGGTCGCCGGCGGCTGTGGCTTGCTGGTCGGCGCGCTGGCGTTTGGCATGCTGACCCGGCCCTACGACAGCATTTCCGGCTTCTTCCTCGCCAACTCGGTCACCGGTGGCGGCGGGCATAACGTTGTCAACGTGATTCTGGTCGACTTCCGTGGCTTCGATACCATGGGCGAGGTGACGGTGCTGGCGATTGCTGCCATCGCCATCTACGCCCTGATCGACGGTCTGCGCCTGCGGGTGCCGGGCGGCGATAGCCTCGGCAAGCCCTGGGCGCAGCGCGGCGATCTGCTGATGCTGGTCAACCTGTCCCATGTGCTGCTGCCGCTGGCGCTGATGATCTCCGTGTATATCTTCCTGCGTGGCCACAACCTGCCCGGTGGCGGCTTTATTGCCGGCCTGATTACCTCGGTGGCCTTGATCCTGCAATACGTGGCCAGTGGCGAGGCCTGGACCTCCGAGCGCTGGCCGGTCAACTACCACTGGCTCGCTGGGGCCGGGGTGCTGATTGCCGGTGCCACCGGGCTGGGTAGCTGGGCCTTTGGCTATCCCTTCCTGACCAGTGCGTTCGACCATTTCCACATTCCGCTGGTAGGGGATATCGAGCTGGCCACGGCGATGCTGTTTGACCTGGGCGTCTATCTCACGGTGGTGGGGGCGACGCTGTTGATTCTGGCCAACCTGGGCAAACTGCCCCAGGGGCGCCCAAGCGAAGGAGAGATCTGATGGAGCTGCTTTACGCGCTGGCGTTGGCGGTGCTGACCAGCTGCGGTATCTACCTGATGCTGCGTGCGCGCACCTTTCCCGTGGTGGTCGGGCTGGCGCTGCTGAGTTACGCGGTGAACCTGTTCCTGTTTGCCACGGGCCGCCTGGCTGAAGCTGCGCCGGCGGTGCTGGGCAAGGCTGAGGTCTATGCCGACCCGCTGCCGCAGGCACTGGTGCTGACGGCCATTGTTATCGGCTTCGCCATGACCGCCTACGCGCTGGTACTGGCGCTGCGTGCGCAGGGCGAGCTGGACAGTGACCACGTTGACGGCAAGGGAGACCATTGATGAGTCACCTGCCGATTATGCCGGTGCTGGTGCCCATGTTTGTCGGGGCACTGTTGCTGGTGCTGCGTGGCAGCCTGGATATGAAGCGCGCGATGGCCCTGTTGGCGACCCTGGTGCAGGTGCTGCTCGCGAGTCTGCTGATGGTCGAGGCCAGTCAGGGTACGCAGGTCTATGCTCTGGGCAACTGGATGCCGCCCTTTGGCATCGTGCTGGTCGTGGATCGCCTCAGCGCCTTGCTGTTGCTGGTGACCTCGATACTGGCCAGTGGCGCGCTGTTGTACGCGATCCGTGGTGACGACGCAGCAGGGCGCAACTTCCACCCGCTGTTCCAGTTCCAGCTGATGGGAATCAACGGTGCCTTCCTGACCGGCGACCTGTTCAACCTGTTTGTCTTCTTCGAGATTCTGTTGATCGCCTCCTACGCCTTGCTGCTGCATGGCGCGGGCTCCGCGCGGGTCCGTTCTGGCCTGCATTACCTGCTGCTGAATCTCACCGGCTCTGCGCTGTTTCTGATTGCGGTCGGCACCCTCTACGGTGTGACCGGCACGCTGAATATGGCGGACATGGCGTTGCGCGTGCGTGAGCTGGGCGCAGACGATGCGCCGCTGGTGGGCGCGGCTGGCATGCTTTTGCTGGTGGTGTTTGGCCTGAAAACGGCGTTTTTCCCGCTGTATTTCTGGCTGCCGCGTGCCTATGCCGCGGCCAGCGCGCCGGTCGGCGCCTTGTTTGCGATCATGACCAAGGTTGGGCTGTACTCGATCCTGCGGGTCTACACGCTGATCTTCGGCGCCGAGGCCGGCCCGCTGGCAGACATGGCGGTTGGCTGGCTTTGGCCACTGGCCCTGGTAACACTGGGCCTGGGCGCCATCGGCGCACTGGCCGCCAGTACGCTGAACGCCTTGAGTGCCTACCTGGTGGTGGTGTCGGTGGGTACCCTGCTGGCCGGCGTGTCCCTGGGCACCGAGCAGGCGTTGAGTGCCAGCCTCTACTACCTGATGCACTCGACCTGGATTTCCGGTGCACTGTTTCTGCTGACCGGCATGTTGCAGCGGGTGCGTGGGCCGCGCTTCGCTGCGCGTCTGGTCGCAGGGCCTGCATTGCCGCATCCGATGCTGCTGGGCGGCTTGTTCTTTCTCTCGGCGATGGCGATTGCCGGTATGCCCCCGTTGTCCGGCTTCCTGGGCAAACTGATGCTGCTGGGCGCCGTTGGCAGCGGGCGCGAGGCGGCTTGGCTGTATCCGGTGGTGCTCGGTGGTGGGCTGTTGGCGCTGATCGCGCTCAGCCGTGCCGGCAGCACGCTGTTCTGGCGCCACACCGACGTGGCGCCCTCAGGCGAGCCGCTGGACGGCATGCGCCTGGCGGCTACCCTGTTGCTGCTGATGTCCAGCCCGGCGCTGGTGGTGTTTGCTGGCCCCACACTGGAGTATTTGAATCAGACGGCGGCACAGCTGCTGGAGCCGCAGAGCTATATTGATGCCGTTATGTCTGTCGCACCGGCCACGGGGGGCACGCCATGAGACGACCTGATCGCTGGTTTCCGCATCCCTGGCTAACTGTCACTCTGGTGATCGGCTGGTTGCTGCTGATGAATTCGCTGTCCTTCGGCAACCTGCTGATGGGCCTGGTGCTGGGCTCTGTCATTCCCTGGCTGACCCACGTCTTCTGGCCCGCTTCGCGCTATCGCCTGAGGGTCGGCAAGCTGGTGCTGTTTGTTGCCCGGGTGGTCACCGATATCGTGCTGGCCAACCTGCAGGTGGCGCGTCTTATTCTGGGGCCGCGCCGGGACCTGCGTCCTGCCTTTGTGAACTACCCGCTGACGCTGGAGACCGACTTTTCCATAAGTGTGCTGGCCAGCACTATTTCCCTAACGCCCGGTACCGTCTCGGCGGACATCAGCGCTGATCGCAAGTGGCTGCTGATTCACGGTCTGGATGTGGGGGATGAGGTGGCGTTGATCGAGCAGATACGCCTGCGCTACGAAGAACCAATTCGGGAGATATTCGAATGCTCGACATCGTAGTGCTGATCTGTCTGGGGATCATCAGTCTGGCGATGGTGTTGACCTTTGTCCGACTGGTACGCGGCCCGGATCTGCCGGACCGCATCCTGGCGCTGGATACCCTTTACATCAATGCCATCGCGCTGATCATGTTGCTGGGGCTGTATCTGGATTCCAATCTGTTTTTCGAGGCAGCACTGCTGATTGCGGTGATGGGCTTCGTCAGTACGGTTGCCATCGCCAAGCATTTGCTGCGTGGCAACATCATCGAATAGGAGGCTGCAGCATGGGCGAAGCAAGCTGGATGGAATGGCTGGTTGCAGCGCTGCTACTGACCGGTAGCCTGTTTGCGCTGGTGGGGGCGATTGGCTTGTGCAAGCTGCCGGACTTTTTCATGCGCCTGCACGGGCCAACCAAGGCGACCACACTGGGAGTTGGCTCGCTAGTCGTCGGCTCAATGGTCTACTTCAGCGTGCAGAGCGGCGCGCCGAGTCTGCATGAGCTGCTGATTACCTTTTTCCTGTTTATCACCGCGCCGGTCAGCGCCAACATGCTCGCCAAGGCGGCGATGCACGAAAAGCTGCGCCGCGAAGCGCGCACCCGCGGCGAGCCCTGGGATCAGTAGTGCCCAGCCTGCAGTACTCGTATGGCCCTGCTGACAGCGCAAGACCGTGCTCGCTCAGGGGCAGGCCACGGCAAGCCGTGGCCAGGTAGCGTCAGTCTGAGTTTGCCGGCGTTTTGATGCGCGGAAATCCGAACACGATGGCCAGTGCCGCCATCAGCCCGAGCAGCCAGCAGTAGTGCACCTGGGTGATCAGCGCCAGGGGCGACAGCGCGGCCAGCGAGCCCGCCAGCAGAATCTGCGCACCGTAAGGTATCAGCCCCTGTACCACACAGGAAAAGATATCCAGCAAGCTGGCGCTGCGCCGTGGGTCAACGTTGTAATGCTCTGCCAGGTCCTTGGCGACGCTGCCACTGATGATGATGGCCACGGTGTTGTTGGCGACAAACAGGTTGGTTGCGGCAACCAGGCCTGCAATACCGGTTTCACCGCTGCGCCGGCCGGCGTTGTGCGCCGCCAGTGCCTGGATGCGCTCGCGCAGCCAGTCCAGCCCGCCCTCCTGCTTCATGATGGCCGACAGGCCGCCGATCAGCATCGACAGCACCATGATCTCCAGCATGCTGGCAAAGCCCTGGTAGATGTCATTGCCGTAGGTAGCCAACTGGTATTGCGGGGTGACCAGCATGCCGGTGATACCCGACAGAATGATGCCGGTCATCAGCACAATCATCACATCCAGGCCGCACAGGGCGAGGACCAGTACGACCAGGTAGGGCATGACCAGGCGATAGTTGAACTCGACCGGCTCCGGCTGAATGCTGGTGTCGCCCAGCACGAACAGCACCGCCAGCGTCAGCAGCATGGCCGGCAGGGCGATGGTGAGGTTGAGGCGAAACTTGTCGCGCATGCCCACGCCCTGGGTGCGAGTGGCGGCGATGGTGGTATCGGAGATGATCGACAGGTTGTCGCCCGCCATGGCGCCGCCGACCACGGCGCCGATGGCCAGCGGCAGAGACAGGCCGGTCACCTCGGCAAAGCCCAGCGCGATCGGCACCAGCGCGCCGATGGTGCCCATGGACGTACCCATGGAGGTGGAGATGAACACCGCGATCACAAAGAGGCCAGGCAGGATCAGGCTGGGCGGCAGGATGCTCAGGCCCATGTTGACGGTGGCATCGACGCCGCCGATGGCCTTGGTGACGCTGGAAAAGGCGCCGGCGAGCAGAAACACCAACGCCATGGTGATGATGTTGCGGTCACCGATGCCATCAATGAAGGTTTGCAGGTTTTCGCGGTAGCTGGGTTTGGCCAGCAGCAGACCAAGAATGATGGCGGGTAGAATCGCCACCGGTGCCTTGATTTGGTAGAAGGCGAAGTCGGTGCCGGCCAAGCTGTAGTAGATGCCGCTGCCAAGGAAAATCAGCAGGAACACCAGCAGGGGAAGTAGGGCGGCTGCCCGGGGTTGAACGGGTGCTTGCATGAAAAGGGTCTCTGTAGAACGAACAATGCCGTCGTGACGACGGCAGCGTTCGCTATTCTAGCAGAGACCTGCCGGCTGCCGGAGGCAGCCGGTCGGTGTCAGGGCGCCAGGGCGATACTGGAGGCAGGGTTGCGCGGGGTAATGTTGATTACCACGCGGCGGTTCAGCTCGCGACCTTCCACGGTGCTGTTGTCGGCCCGCGGCGCGGCTTCACCTTCGCTGCGCAGCTGCATGTTGTGACGGCTGACGCCGCCCAGTTGCAGTACGCTGGCCACCGCTTGAGCGCGTTCCATGCTGAGCTGCTGATTGAGGTTGTCATCGCCCAGACTGTCGCTGTGGCCGGTGACCTGGATATTGCTGTCGGTGGCGCCGCGCAGCACCTTGGCCACGCGGGACAGCGGGACCAGACCGGAAGGCAGCAGCAGGGTGCGTTTGGGGTGGAAATTGCCGTTAACCGGGATGATCAGGCGAATCTCTTCACCGTTGTTTTCGATTTCATACTTCTCCTCCAGGGCGATGGCTGTCAGTTCGGCCATATGCAGCTGGGCCCAGGGGGTGGCTTCGGGAGTTGGCGGTGGAACCGGGGCTGGTTCTTTGCTGGCGCAGCCGGCCAGGAACAGACAGCCCAACAGGGAAAAGGCAGAAATCAGCTTCATTATTGTTAATCCATAGATGCAACGGGAACAAAATGCCGCTTGGTTGAATCGCAAGCGAATAACTGCGGCACAGATTAGCATCGGCTTGTGCGTTTGTGACCTGCCGTATGTCATGATTTACGCGGTATTTAAAGGAGTTCACAGATTGATGCGTATTCGTTGGAGCACCATGGCATTGGCTCTGCCCCTGTTGCTGAGTGGCTGCAGTGCATTCGAAGGGTATTTTTCCGGTCCGGAGCAGCGCTTCAGCGGCTTGCTGGAGCGCTCTGGGGCAGACTATGTGCTGCGTGAGTGCGGCAGTCGCGAAATGCGTCCGGTTCAGGCGACAGCGGCGCTGGATGGCTTGTGGGCACAGACTGCGCAGCCAGGCCAGACCGCTATCTTCGCCGAGTTCATGGCGCGGCAGGGTGATGCCCTGGTGCCTGCCGAGGTGCTGCGCATGCAGTCGCACGGCCGTGGCTGCGCTGACCTGACTGGCGCCGACGCTCAGTGGGTAGCGCTGAGCTACAAGCCGGGCTGGCAGGCAACCCTGGACGGTCGCGGGCTCAATCGCAGTGAGCAGGGGGAGAGGGTGGCGACGGACTCGGTGATGATTGAGTACCTGCCCGACGGCTCCTTGAATGCGGCCTCGCTGCCGGCCCACCGGGTGCAACTGTGGTTGTACCCGCAGGCCTGTCAGGAGCCGGTCAGTGGCGACTACTTTCACATGCGCGCCACCCTGGTCGTGGACGGCGAGCAGCGCAGCGGCTGCGCCTATCGAGGCCGGCAGGCGAGCAATCAGCCGCCGAGATAGGCCTTGCGCACCTCGGGGTTGGCCAGCAGCGCTTCACCGCTGTCTTCCAGCACGATATGGCCGTGCTCCATCACGTAGCCGCGATCAGCCAGCTTGAGTGCCTGGTTGGCATTTTGCTCAACCAGAAACACGGTCACGCCCTGCTGGCGCAGTTGCTCGATGATGTCGAAGATCTGCTGAATGATGATGGGCGCCAGGCCGAGTGAGGGTTCGTCCAGCAGCAGCAGTCTTGGTTTGCTCATCAATGCTCGACCGATCGCCAGCATTTGCTGCTCGCCGCCGGACATAGTGCCGGCGCGCTGGGCAAAGCGCTCCTTCAATCGCGGGAACAGGGTGAGCACCCGGTCCAGCTGTACCTGGCGGGTTTCCTTGTCGCTGAAAAAGCCACCCATGACCAGGTTCTCTTCCACGGTCAGGCGCGAGAATACGCGGCGGCCCTCTGGGACGATGGCAATGTCCTTGCGCATGATCTGGGCGGTGGTCAGGCCGGTCAGCTCTTCGCCTTCATAGCGAATGCTGCCGGTGGTTGCCCGCGGGTCACCACATAGCGTCATCAGCAGGGTCGTCTTACCGGCGCCGTTGGCCCCGATCAGGGTAACAATCTCGCCGCGCTGGACCTCCAGGTTGACCTCATGCAGCGCCTGAATCTTGCCGTAGTGGGTTGATACGTTCTTCATGTACAGCATGTCAGGCGATCCTCAGGTTTCACCCAGATAGGCTTTGATGACGTCCGGATTCTGTTTGATCTCGTCCGGGGTGCCGGCGGCCAGGGGGCGCCCCTGGTTGATCACCACAATGCGGTCAGAAATGCTCATGACCAGCTTCATGTCGTGCTCGATCAGCAGCACGGTGATCTGGTGCTGGTCGCGCAGCTCGCTGATCAGCTCCTTGAGGTCATCGGTTTCTCGCGGGTTGAGGCCTGCGGCCGGCTCGTCCAGCATCAGCAGTTTGGGCTGGGTCACCATGCAGCGGGCAATCTCCAGGCGTCGCTGTTGCCCGTAAGCCAGGGTGTTGGCGGGGCGGTTGGCAAAGGCGTGCAGGTCAACCCGGTCCAGCCAGTAGGCGGCGCGCTCCAGTGCTTCCTGCTCACTGCGCCGGTAGCCCGGGGTTTTGAACAGGCCGGCCAGCAGATTGGTATTCATGTGCTGGTGCTGGGCAACCAGCAGGTTCTCCACCACCGTCATTTCCTTGAACAGACGCACGTGCTGAAAGGTGCGGATCATGCCGCGGCGGGCCACCTTGAAGCCCGGCATGCCTTGAATCTCGCGGCCGTCAAAGAGGATCTTGCCGCCACTCGGCTTATAGAAGCCGGTCAGGCAGTTGAATACCGTGGTCTTGCCGGCGCCGTTGGGGCCGATCATCGAAACGATTTGTCCGGGCTCGACACTCAGGTGCACGCCGTCCACGGCCAGCAGGCCGCCAAAGCGCATGGTCAGGCCCGATACATCCAGAAGGGGGCGGCTCATGTACGTAACTCCAGGTGCGGACGGCTCATCGGCAGCAGACCCTGGGGTCGCCAGATCATCATCAGCACCATCATCAGACCGAACAGCAGCATGCGGTACTCATCAAACTCGCGGGCCATTTCCGGCAGGATGGTCATGATGATCGCCGCCAGGATCACTCCGACCTGCGAACCCATGCCACCCAGCACCACGATGGCGAGAATGATGGCCGACTCGATAAAGGTAAAGGATTCAGGGCTGATAAAGCCCTGGCGCGCAGCGAAGAAGCAGCCGGCAAATCCGGCGAAGGTCGCGCCAATGGTAAAGGCGCTGAGCTTGACTGCAGTGGGGTTGATACCCAGCGCACGGCAGGCAATTTCATCCTCGCGCAGCGCTTCCCAGGCGCGACCAATGGGCATGCGCAGCAGGCGGTTGATGACGAACAGGGTAATCAGCACCAGCAACAGGGCCAGCAGATACAGGAAGATAATGCGGTGTTCCGAGCTGTAGCTGATGCCCACAAATTCGTGGAAGCTCTGCATGCCCTCGCTGGCACGGCGGCTGAATTCCAGGCCGAACAGGGTTGGCTTGGGGATGCCGCCGATGCCGTTGGGGCCGTTGGTCAGCCAGGTCATGTTATTGAGCAGGATGCGAATGATCTCGCCAAAGCCCAGGGTCACGATGGCCAGGTAGTCGCCACGCAGGCGTAGCACCGGAAAGCCCAGCAGAAAGCCGAACAGCGCCGCCAGCAGGCCGGCGATCAGCAGCCCGGTCCAGAAGCCGACGTCGAAATACATCGCCATCAACGCATAGCCGTAGGCGCCGACGGCGTAAAAACCGACGTAGCCCAGGTCCAGTAGGCCGGCCAGACCAACCACGATGTTCAAACCCAGACCCAGCATCACATAGATCAGCACCAGGGTGCCGAGGTCCGTGCCGCCACGATTGGACAGGAAGGGCCAGATGATCGCTGCGGCGATCATGAAGCACCAGAACAGCCGGCGCAGCGCCGGCTTGTGGCTCACTTCAACCAGCTTTTGCGGCGCTTTGGGCAGGCCCGGGAGGCCTTTCCAGAGTGCGCTGAGCTGGTCGCGGAACAGGTTGAAGAAAAACAGGAAGGCGGCGGCGGCGCCGATTTTCCAGTACACATCCGGCCCGGCACCGACCAGCGACAGTGTGGTGCCTTGCTGGTCCAGGCGAATGCCCAGCAGCAGGCCGGCGAGGACGGCGACCACCACTGCGGAGATGATCGCCGGCTTGAGATTGGCGCGCATCATACTTTCTCCACCTCCGGACGGCCGAGGATACCGCTGGGGCGGAATAACAGAATCAGAATCAATAGGGCAAAGGCCACAACGTCCTTGTATTCGGAGCTGAAGTAGCCTGCGGTGATGGCTTCGGTCACGCCCAGCAGCAGGCCGCCGAGTACCGCGCCGGGGATGCTGCCGATACCACCCAGTACGGCAGCGGTGAAGGCCTTGAGACCGGCCATAAAGCCGATGTAGGGGTTGATCACGCCGTAGTACATGCCCAGCAGTACGCCGGCAATGGCCGCCAGTGCGGCGCCAATGACAAAGGTCAGGGCGATAATGCCGTTGGTATTGATGCCCAGCAGGTTGGTCATCTTCAGGTCTTCGGCGCAGGCGCGACAGGCACGGCCCATGCGCGAACGGGAAATGAACAGCGTCAGGCCGAACATGGTGATCAGGGTGACGACAAAGATGATCATCTGCATGTACGACAGCGTGGCGTGGAAGCCCTCGTGCGGGCCGATATCAACGCCGCCGGAGATCATGGTGGGCATGGCAATGTCGCGCGAGCCCTGCGCAATGCGCACCAGGTTCTGCAGGAAGATCGACATGCCGATAGCGGAAATCAGCGGAATCAGGCGGTTGCCGCCACGCAACGGGCGGTAGGCAACACGCTCGATGCTGTAGCCGTAGGCACTGGTCACCATCATGCTGATGGCAAAGGCTGCGACTATCATCAGGGGCACCGATTCGATCCCGAACATCGCCAGCGCGGCGATGACAATAAAGGCGATATAGCTGCCGATCATGTAAATCTCGCCGTGGGCGAAATTGATCATGCCGATAATGCCGTACACCATGGTGTAACCAATGGCGATCAGGGCATAGGTACTGCCCACGGTCAGGCCGTTGATCAGCTGCTGAATAAAGTAATAGAGGGACTCTGGCATGGCCATGACACCAATAATGCTGGGGGACTATTGCCGCCGCGCGGGCAGCAAATAAAAGGGCCTGCCAACGGAGGTTGGACAGGCCCTGGGTGGTCTTGCTTACTCGGTCATTGCGGTCTTGGTGGCGTCGGCGTGCCATTCATAGACGACAAAGTTGAAGTCTTTCAGGTCGCCCTTCTCGTCGAAGGCCAGGGTGCCTGTCGGGGTCTCGAAGCTGTTGCTGCGCAGGGCCTCGGCGACGGCTTCGGTGTCGGTGCTGTCCGCCAGCTTGATACCGTCGGCGATGACCTGGACGGCAGCGTAGGCCGGGAAGACGAAGGCGCCGGACGGGTCTTCGTTCTTGGCCTGGAAGGCTTCAACCAGGTGCGCGTTGGCCGGATCCTGATCGAATGCCTTGGGCAGGGTAACCAGCAGACCTTCGGAGGCTTCGCCGGCGATGGCGGAGATGTCGGTGTTGCCGACGCCTTCCGGGCCCATGAAGCCAACGTCCAGACCCTGCTCGGCAGCCTGACGCAGAATCAGGCCCAGCTCCGGGTGGTAGCCGCCGTAATAGACGAAATCAACGCCTTCCTGACGCAGCTTGGCGATCAGCGCCGAGAAGTCCTTGTCGCCAGCAGTGATGCCTTCAAATACCGGTACTTCGATGCCGGCTTCAGTCAGGACGTCGCGCACCGCGGTGGCGATGCCTTCACCGTACTGCTGCTTGTCGTGGATGACGGCGACCTTGCTGGGTTTGACCTGCTGGGCGATGTAGTTACCGGCGGTCGGGCCTTGCAGGCTGTCCAGACCAATGGTGCGGAAGATCATCTGGTAGCCGCGCTCGGTGATTTCCGGGCTGGTGGACGCTGCGGTGATCATCAGAATGCCTTCTTCCTCATAAATGTCGGAAGCGGGCTGGGTGGAGCTGGAGCAGAGGTGACCAACGACAAAGCTGATGCCTTCGTTGACGATGCGGTTGGCAACCGCGACGGCCTGTTTCGGGTCGCAGGCGTCGTCAAACACAACCCCTTCGAGCTGGCTGCCGTTCACGCCGCCAGCCTTGTTGATCTGCTCAATGGCCATCTTGGCGCCGATAAACTGCATGTCGCCGTACTGGGCGACCGGGCCGGTGACCGGGCCGGCCAGGGCAATCTTGATGGTGTCGGCTGCCAGTGCGCAGGTGCTGGCGCCGGCCAGGGCTGCTGCGGCGATCATCTGGGAAAGTGCTTTTTTGTGTGCCATTTTCATGTCATCTGCTCGCTTGTGTTGTTATTCCGAAGTCGTGTTGGCTCGTACTTCTTTGCTAGAGAATGCAAACGCTGCGTGGAACTGTACCGGCGCAGTTTAGCAACCGCCGAGGCGGCAGGGAAAGCGGGTGTTGCACAAACCGGTTTTGTGTCCGCAAACTGCAACATTCTGTCTGTATAGCGACATGTTCGCGCTCACAACCGTGTTTTCCGGCGAATTTGCGCCTGTGGCCAGGGGCGCATGGTTTGGGCACTGTGGCGTCGGTCCGGGCTTCCCTTGTATGCTTCGGCCCGAATTAATGGGGAGGTTTACGGCAATGACAGTCTCGGATGAGGCCTACGCGGCCATTCTTGGCGCCACCGCTCAGATTGAATGGAGCGTGCTGGAGCCGCACTTTGCGCGTGGCGATCTGCTTGCTGTTGCAGCGCAGCTGGATCTGGTGGCGGTAGCGGCAGCCATGATGGAAGACAACAGTGAACGTATCAAAGGCTGGATGGACGCCGGGCAGTTGCAGGTGGCCAGCGACGCGCAGGCGGCGGACTGGGCCGAGCGTCAGCCCGACACCTTGTGGGCGGTGGTGATCCGGCCCTGGGTGCTGGTGCAGGAACGAGCGGCTTGATTGCCCGCGGCCAGCCTGAGTTACATCCTGCGCTTGCGGGGGGTACCCCTGAAGCGCTTATCCTCCAGCGGCTGTTTTACCCGCCGTTATCCCAATCTGGCGCGGATCCAGCCGCTCAACGCATCCACCAGCAACACCATTGCCAGCATCGCCAAGATCACGCTGGCAGCCTTGGATTGCTGGAATAGGCTGAGGGTGACGTGCAGCATCTGTCCCAGCCCGCCGGCGCCAACAAAACCAAGTACCGCCGCCATGCGGATGTTGTTTTCCCAGCGATACAGCGTGTAGGACAGCCACTGGGGTAGAACCCCGGGTAGGGTGCCGTAGACAAAGGCAGCCACGCGCCCGCTGCCAGCCTCGCGCAGCGCCTGCGCTGGCGCCGATGGGGTGTTTTCCAGCGCTTCGGCAAACAGCCGGCCCAGCACGCCGGTGGTGTGTAGCGCCAATGCCAGCGTGCCGGCAAAGGGCCCCAGGCCGGCGGCCAATACCATCAGCGCGGCCCAGACCAGCTCGGGGACTGAGCGCAGTGCATTGAGCAGCAGCCGACAGACGACGCGCGCGGCTGCGCCCATGCGCCCGGCAGCCAGCAGACTGAGCAGTGCCCCGAACAGGGCCGCCAACAACGTGCCGATGGCGGAGATGGCCAGCGTCTCAAGTGCGCCCCGCCACAGCTTGAGTAGCCAGGCCGGGCTGGTGTCCGGCGGGAAAAAGGCGGCGGCGTAGTCGTGCATCTGACGGCGACCGTCGGCGGTCAGTAGCGCGCTGAGATCCAGCTGCAGCCAGATGAACGACGCGGCAATGGCTACCAGCAGCAGGCACAGAATGAAAAGGTTTCCGCCGGCGCGCTTCATGCCAGCCTCCGCCGCAGCTGCAGGCTGATCTGGTCGGCCAGCAGGACCAGCAGGAGAAAGGTCATCAGGATGCTGGCGACTTCGCCGCCGGCGAACATACGCAGGGACAGGTCGATCATCTGGCCAAGGCCGCCTGCGCCGACAAAGCCCATGACCACCGAGGCGCGCACCGCGCACTCCCAGCGGTACAGGGTGTAGGACGTCAGCTCCTGTGCCGCGTTCGGCAGCAGACCATAGAAAAAGACGGACAGGCGCGAGCTGCCAGCCAACAGCAGGGCGCGGGCAGGTGCCGGATCAACCGACTCCAGTATCTCGGCGTACACCTTGCCGAGCATGCCGCTGTAGGTGATGGCAATGGCCAGTACCCCGGCCGTTGGGCCGAGGCCGACCGCACGCACAAACAGCAGTGCCCAGACAATCTCCGGAATGCTGCGCAGCACCATCAAGAGTAGGCGCACCGGGTAGCGCAGGAACTGCCCGAGTACGCCTGCGCGGTCACTGAGCAGGCGTGAGACGGAGAGGGCGCGGGTGGCGAGTAGCGCCGCTGGGATGGCCAGCAGCAGTGCCAGTGTCATCCCGGCGGTTGCCATGGCCAGCGTCTCCAGCGTGGCCTTGCCGAGCAGGCGCAGAAAGTCCGCATCGAGCGCCGGCGGCCAGAACCCGGCAAGAAAGCGACCCATGGTGTCCAGGTTTTGGCTGTTGAACAGCACCTGCGGCCGAAACTCGGCGAGCTGCAGCCCCGGCCACAGCAAAGCGATCAGCAGCAGGGTGATCAACGCTCGCGGGAGAGCGGCCGGATCGCGTGACTGCCATTGGCTGCTTTGTCGGATCATCGGCTGGCTCAGCAGCGCCCGGGGCGCAGTGCGCCGGCCTGGCTGTGTGAGGTTGGCGCGGCGCCGGCCAAACTATCGTTGGCGTACAGGTCAGCCAGGTCGGCCTGGCTGACCTCGCCGCTGGCCTTGTCGAACAGCACGCGGCCATCGCGTAGGCCAAGTACTCGGGGGAAGTGACGCAGGGCCAGATCGACCGCATGCAGGCTGGCTACCAGCGGGATGCCGCGCTCGCGCGCCACCGCACCGAGCAGGCCCAGGGTGTGGTCGGCCAAGACCGGGTCCATGGCTGATACCGGTTCGTCGGCGAGCAAGAGATCGGGTTGCTGGTAGAGGGTACGAGCAATGCCGACACGCTGGAGTTGACCGCCTGAGAGCTGATCGCAGCGCTGAAACAGTTTGTCGGCCAGGTCAAGGCGCGCCAGCTCCTGTCGGGCGCCGGCGGCGTCGACGGGATAACACAGCGAGAGCAGTGCGCGCAGCAGCGACCATTGGCCCAACCGCCCGGCCAGCACCGCTGTCACCACCCGCTGGCGCGGGGGCAGGGGCGGGCTCTGATGGATCAGGCCGATGCGACTGCGCAGCCTGCGCAGGCCGCGGCCGGAGAGGCGGGCGGGCTGCTGGTCCAGCAGGCTGATGCTGCCACTGACTGGCTGCAGGCTGGTGCTCAGCAGGCGCAGCAGGGTGGTTTTACCTGCCCCGGAGGGGCCGATGATTGCCAGCTGTTCACCTGCTGCCACCTGTAGATCAATCGCTTGCAGCGCGCTCTGCCCGTTGGGGTGAGCATAACTCACCCCAGACAGGCGCAGACTCACTCCAGCAGGCCGGCAGCGCGGGCGGCTTGCTCGATGCCCTCGTAGTTCTCGGCCGCGGTGGGGATAAAGCGAGACGCGCGCTGCAGGTCGAGGATGGCCTTGTGCTCGGGGTTTTCCGGGTCCAGCGCCAGGAAAGCAGCCTTGATGCGCTCTACCAGCTCCGGCTCCAGGTCCCCGCGTACGGTCCAGTTGTAGTCATAGTAGGTTGGCGTGGTGCTGTAGACACGCACCTTGTCGGTGTCGACTTTGTTTTCTTCCAGCAGCTTGTCCCAGACCGACGAGTTGAGCACACCGGCGTCGACCTTGCCTGATTCTACCCAGGCCACGGTCGCGTCGTGGGCGCCGGAAAAACCGACACGGCTGAAGAAGGTATCAGGGTCGATGCCGTCCTGCTGCAGGAAATAGCGCGGCATCAGGTGGCCGGAGGTCGATGACACGGAGCCGAAGGCAAAGCTCTTGCCTTCCAGGTCGGCGTGGTTCTGCACGCTCGGGTCAGCGGTGATAAAGGTGCTGGTAAAGACCTCATCCTGCGCGCGTTGTACCAGCGGTATGGCGTTGCCGGTGCGCAACTTGGCCTGTACGAAGGTAAAACCGCCAAGCCATGCCAGATCCAGCCGCTTGGCGGCCAGCGCTTCTACGACGCCGGCGTAGTCGGACACCGGCTGAAAGACCACCGGCATGCCCAGCTCGGCTTCCAGGTATTGGCCCAGCGGCTCGAATTTGCGCTGCAGTTCGGTGGGCGCTTCATCAGGGATGGCGGAGACCCGCAGGGTGGTGGTCTCGGCCTGGACACTGGCAGCGAACAGGGTAGCGACAGACAGGCACAGGCCGGCCAGCAACGCCGTAGGGCGGGAGCGTGAGGACATGGTTTTCTCCGGTTCAATAGCGGATGACTCGGGCCCGAGGTCCACTCGAGCGAGGCGTGTGCAAAGTGTAGTGAAAAAAGCGGCCAGGGCGAAGCAGTGTGTTTTGCTTTATCGGCTGGCGCATCTCCTATACTGGCCGACCATTTCTGCGGAGGACAGGCCATGAGCTGGCCCCTGGCTGCCAATTTGTCGTTGTTGTTTCCTGAACTGCCCCTGACAGAGCGTGTTGCCGCTGCCCGGCAAGCGGGCTTTGACGGGGTCGAGATCCAGTTTCCCTATGACACGCCAGCTAAACAGCTGGCGTCTGCGCTGGCTGCCGCAGAGCTGCCGCTGGTGCTGATCAACCTGCCGGCGGGCGACTTTGTCCAGGGCGGGCCAGGGCTCGCTGCTGTGCCGGCGCGCCAGGCCGAGTTTGATGCGGCCCTGGCCCAGGCACTGAGCTACGCTGCCGAGGCGCGCCCCCAGCGGGTCAACGTGTTGCCCGGGCGCCAGGCCGAGGGTGTTGGGCGCGCCAGCGCACTGGACTGTCTGGTTGCCAACCTGCGGCGCACCGCCGATGCCTTCGCTGAGCTCGGGATCGGCGTGTGCTGCGAGGCAATCAACCGGCTGGATATCGAAGGCTTTCTGATCTCGGGTTCAACCGAGTTGGCCGAGCTGATCGCCGAGGTGGATCACCCCAACTGCAGCGCGCAGTTGGACTTCTACCATATGGCGCGCATGGGTGAAGCGTTGCCGGCCTCGGTCGCTGTGCTGGCCGGGCGCATCGGGCATGTGCAGTTTGCCGATGTGCCCGGTCGCGGGGCGCCCGGCAGTGGTGAGATGGATTTTGAGGCGGCGTTAAACGCACTACGTCAGGCGGGCTATGAGGGTTGGCTGGCGGCTGAGTACCGACCGACGGTTGCGGCTGAGGCTGCGGAGCTGCAGTGGCTCGTTCAGTGGCGTCAGCAGGGTTGGGCCAAGGCTGGAGAAGCCTGAACACGGGCTGCTGCGGTCAAACGCCCGGGCCGCAGCGCACCTCGCGTGCGGTTGCCAGCTTTTTGCCGCTGGCATCCAGCAGCCAGCCGGCAGGCCCCCAGCCCCGTCGTGAGGCATGGAACTGATAGTGCTGCCCTGCTGCAAAGTAGGGATACTCGACGGCAAGAATGCAGCGCCGCTCGCCCGTGCTGAAGCTGCCACTGACGTCGCCGCCGCCGCCGGGCACCTCGAAAAACAGCCGCACCTCGAGGCGGTGCTCGCCAAGCTTCAGGTCGGGGAACTGCAGGCCACGTACCGGCTCACCGTCCAGGCGAGAGGCCTGTACCCGGTTGGCAGCTTCGGTCTTCAGGCTAACGCGGGCGTGCGCGTTGTCCAGCGGTGGCAGTGGAGCAACTGCGCATGCGGACAGCAGGGCCACCATTGGTAGGCTAAGCGGGTATTTCAAAATCAGTGGCCTCCGTTGAGGTTTTCCATGTGCAGCGCTCGCTCGATATCAAGACCAATGATCAGTACACCAATGATAGCGCTGGTTTGTGGGTGGCGAACGCTGGTGCTGATATGGACCTGATAACGCTGGGTTGACTGATCGTACGCCAACTGCCCCATGTAGGGGCGGTCGGTAGTGGCAAAAAAGGGCTCGGCAAACTTGGCCTCATCGCCTTGCCAGTAGTCGGTGGTCAGGTTGCTGACGGCGACGTTCAGCCCCTGCTGGTCGGTCAGCAGTATTTCACTGATCAGGCCTTCATGTTCTGCCTGGCGCGCGCGCAGCCAGTCGGCGACCGCGTTGTTGAGCACACTGTCGATCAGCGGCCCGCTGCCGTTCGCCTGCTCCTGTTGCCACTGCTGATCGCGGGCGTGGATCTGCGGCATGCTGAGCTGGTTGTGCTGGCTGTTGTGCTGTATGACGGCATCGATCAGGCGCGGTTCCTGTTTCCAAGGGCTGAATAGCTCTGCATACAGCTGCTGCAAACGCTCGCGCTCATCGGCCTGTAGTACACCGATTTCCGGCAGGCAGCCGAATACCTGCTGGTTGAACTGATCAAGAAAGCCTGGGTGACGTGCAAGATAACGGTTGGAGAAATAAACGCCGAGCGTGGTGTAGCGCTGAAATCGCGCATGCCTTGGACGCAGTACGGTCGGTTGGCGGGTCAGTTCAATGCGCAGGGTTTGCTGGTCCGCGAGGAAGGCGTCAATGCGGCCGCGCTGCAGCAGTTGCAGCAGTTGGCTGGTGCTGCTCACCAGCGGCTCCACGCGGTAGCCTTGCTGCTGCAGCCAGTTAGCCTCGTTGCTGCCGCGGATACCCGCGACACGGAGCGGCGCGCGTCCGCCATCGGCGTTCAGTGGCACGGGCTGGTTGCTGTACCAAAACCATTTTTCCAGTGCCAGCGGCGCCGACAGGGTGGCAAAGCTGCTGGCCCTGTTCATGCTGGTAGCGGAAAAAAAACCGTCTGCCTTGTCATCGCTGACCTCTTGGATGGCGCGCTCCCAGGGCAGCACGCGAATCTGGTACTGCAGGTTCATGGTCTCGAAGATGCAGGCCAGCGCCGTGATCGAGCTGCCGCTCAGGCGGTCACCCTCACGTATCTGATAGGGCGGAAAGATATCCGTATTCAGGCGCAGGGGCGCGGCTGCAGCGACGCCGTTGGTCAGCATCAGCAGAAAGAGTAGTAGAGCGCGAAGCATGAAAGTCGTCCTTGGGCAGTCAGGCTTTGTTAAGGAAGCACTGATTAATTCCACACGCCCTCTGCGATTTCTCGATAGGTCCCGACATGCCTTCGAAACCACGCCTTGATTACGGCCCAGCCTGAACGCCAGAGGGCATGCGGAATTAATCAGTGCTTCCCTAACTATAGGGTATGAACCGGTGTTCATAAACCGGATTGCTGGCAGTCGATCAAGCGTACCGATAGCACTGGCAGGAAGGGAGTTGGCGATGCATGATATTCACCCTATTTATTATCAACCAGTCTGCCCATCACGCAGACAGTGGAGGAGGCTCGCATGCAACAACTTCAGGGCAAGGTGGCGGTTATCACCGGCGGTGGTAGCGGTCTGGGACGTGAGTTGGCGCTATGCTGCGCGGCACGCGGCATGAAGCTGGTGCTGGGCGACGTAGACGAAAACGGCATGCAGGAAACCCTGCGCCTGGTCGAGGCGCAAAGCCCGGGCACCGAAACGGCCACCATGCGCCTGGATGTCTCCAAGCTGGAGCAGTTGCAGGCGCTGGCGGAGCTGTGCACCTCGCGCTTCGGCGCAGCTCACGTGCTGTTCAATAACGCTGGCGTGAGTGTTGGCGGTGCGGCCTGGGAAAACACCGTTGATGACTGGGAGTGGGTCATGGGTGTCAACCTGTACGGCGTGGTCTGGGGCGTGAAAACCTTCACTCCGATGATGATTGCCCAGGGCGAAGGCCACATCGTCAATACCGCCTCGGCCGCGGGTTGGGTGAATGGGCCGAACATGTCGGTGTACAACGTGACCAAGCACTCGGTGGTGGCGCTGTCCGAAACTCTGGCGCTGGACCTGCGTGACGCCGGTGCCAATGTCGGTGTGACCTGCCTGTGCCCGGCGTTCTTCCCCACCGGTATTCACGAGTCGGCGCGTAACCGCCCGGCAGACAAGGGTGATACCGTTGAGCTGAGCGAAACCGCGCTCAAGCGTGCCGAGCTGACCAAGGCGGCGATTCAGAAAGGCCGGATTCAGGCGTCTGATATTGCCGAGATGACGGTCAAGGCGGTGGAAGAGGACCAGTTCTACGTCTTCCCGCATCGCAAGATCAAACAGTTGATCGGTCTGCGTGCGCAGGCAGCAGCGGATGAGAAGACCGTTTTCGATTCGATGAATCCGTAACGCTCTGCTGGTTGCAGAAGAACCCCGGCGCTCTCGCCGGGGTTTTTTATTGTCAGCCTGCCAGCGCCAGACGTTGCTGGCTGCTGGTCGCTGGTGCTTGCAGCACAAAACGCTCGACAGCCGCGCGCATGTCCTGCCAGGCGGTCTTGTGTTCCATATCCAGAAAGTGACCGGTGTGGGCAATGCCGATGAACGCGGCGTTGGGCGCCAGGTCGGCAAAATGCCGTGCGTCTGCCGGTCCGGTGTACCTGTCCCACTCGCCGTTGATAAACAACAATGGAATGTCGATGTTGCGCACGCAGCGCATGTACTGACCGGCGTCCAGCTCCAGCACCTGGCGGATATGAAACAGCATCTGGCCGTACTCGTGTTCGTCCAGACTGCTGACATGACGGAAGTTGCAGCGCTTGTAGAGCGACGGTAGATGCTCGCCAATGGTCTCGTTGATCAGCTCGCCGATCGCCTGGCGGTTGCAGGTGGCCAGATGGGTCTTGCCGCGCGCGAGATAATCTTGCATGGCCGGGTTGAGCACCGGCGCAAAGGAGGTCACCACGGCCCGGCGAATCCGCGCAGGGCGCTGCGCCATGGCCAGCATCGCCGCGACGCCGCCCCATGAAAAGGACATCAGATGATCGGCGCGAAAGTGCTCGATCAGATCCAGCAAAATCAGTGCTTCGTCTTCCTTGCCAATCAGCGGCAGGTTGGGGTTGTGGGCTCGCGAGTGGCCGCTGTAGGGCTGGTCAAACAGGACCACGTTGAACAGTGGCTGCAGGTAGCGCAGGGTCTGGCCGAAGGAGGCGGCGGTGGCCAGTGAGCCATTGACCAGGATGATGGTCGCCTCGGTCTCGGGATTGGGGTAGAACCAGGTGTGCACCTTCAAGTCACGGTGCACGCGAATAGCGGCTTTCTCAGCGTACATGGGCACCTCGGTGTCAGTCGGTCAGCGCACGCCGATGGCGCGCAGGTCGGAATCGACACCAGCTAACCCCAGACAGATGACAGCGACGTGTCACCGGAGCGCCGTTCAGGCGATCTTCACGGGGTTGTCATCTGTTGCAGGCAGGAGGTCAGCGCGCAGGTCCAGTCGGGTTGGGCGATACCGAATTCGCGTTGCAGGCGAGTGCAGTCCAGAACCGTTGATGCAGGGCGCTGCGCAGCGGTGGGATACTCGGCGGTAGTCAACGGTGTGAGCTTGGGCGCCTGCTTGAGCAGGCCCAGCTGCACCGCGTTGGCGAAGATGCGTTGGGCAAAGTCGTACCAGCTGCAGGGCGGGTTGCCGCTGTAATGGAAAACCCCGTGAGCGTCGGGCAGATCTGCCAGCTTCCACAGGGTTTGGGCGATGGCCTGCGCGGGTGTCGGCCCCCCGGTCTGATCGCAGACGATGCCCAGCTGCTGGCGCTCGGCGCCGAGGCGCAGCATGGTTTTGACAAAGTTGTTGCCGTGTACGCCGAACACCCAGCTGGTGCGCAGCACCAGCGCCTGCTCACCCAGGGCCAGTGCCGCCTGTTCGCCCGCCAGCTTGCTGGTGCCGTAGACGTTAAGCGGCTTGCAGGGAGCGTCTTCTGCCAGTGGGGCGCTGGTGTCACCAGCGAAGACATAGTCGGTAGACAGCTGAAACAGCCGTGCGCCGATGGCGCTGGCCGCTGCGCTCAGATGCTCGACGGCGCCGGCGTTGACGGCAAAAGCGTGTTCGGGCTCGCTCTCGGCGCGGTCAACGGCGGTGTAGGCAGCGGCGTTGATGATCAGCTCGGGACGCCATTGGTCAAGCAGCTGGCTGATCTGCTGTGGCTGGCTCAGGTCGAGTTCACGGGAGCCGGGTGCCAGGCATTCGACGCCTTGCGGCTGGCAGGCCAGCAGGGCATGGCCGACCTGCCCGCTGGCACCGGTGACGAGTACGCGCATCAGCTCTGGCTACCTTCCAGCAGGGTTTGCAGTGTGGGGTTCTGGCGGTCTTTGTCAGACAGCTTTGGCTCGCTGACGGGCCAGTCGATTGCCAGGGCCGGATCATTCCACAGCACACCGCCTTCGTCCTGCGGCTGGTAGTAGTCAGTGCATTTGTACTCGAAGTCGGCTATCTCGCTGAGCACGCAAAAGCCATGGGCGTAGCCCGGCGGTACCCACATCTGCAGGTGGTTGTCGTCTGAGAGAATGGCCGAGGCGTGCTGCCCGCAGGTCGGTGAGTCCGGGTTGATATCCAGTACCACGTCGAACACGCAGCCACGGCTGACGCGTACCAGCTTGCCCTGCGGACGGCTGCGCTGGAAATGCAGGCCACGCAGCACTCCGCGTGCCGAGCGCGAGTGATTGTCCTGCACAAAGGGCTGGGTAATGCCCAGCGCTGCGTAGCGCTCGGTCTGAAAGGTTTCAATAAAGAAGCCTCGGCTGTCGCCGAACACCCGAGGCTCCAGGATCAGCACGCCGGGCAGGGCGGTTTCGCGTACCTTCATGGCTTGCCGTCCTGCTGCAGCAGACGCAACAGGTACTGGCCGTAGCCCGTCTTGCTCAGGGCGCTGGCCTCGGCGCGCAGAGCCTCGGCGCTGAGCCAGCCCTGACGGTAGGCAATTTCCTCCAGGCAGGCAACCTTCAGGCCCTGCCGCGCCTCGATGGTCTGCACAAAGGAGCTGGCGTCCATCAGCGAGTCGTGGGTGCCGGTGTCCAGCCAGGCGAAGCCGCGCCCCAGCAGGCTGACGTTGAGGTCGCCGCGCTCCAGATACGCCATGTTCACGTCGGTGATTTCCAGTTCGCCCCGGGCGGATGGTTTGATGCCGCGGGCGATCTCGATCACGTCGTTGTCATAGAAATACAGGCCGGTGACGGCGTAATTGGATTTGGGCTGGGCCGGCTTTTCTTCAATCGATACCGCCATGCCCTGCTCATCAAATTCGACCACACCAAAGCGTTCAGGGTCGCTCACGTGGTAGCCGAACACGGTGGCGCCGCTGCGGCGCTGGGCCGCTTCGTTGAGCATGGCGCTGAAGCCGTAGCCGTAGAAGATGTTGTCGCCCAGAATCAGGCACACGTTGCTGTCACCGATGAACTCCTCACCGATCAGAAAGGCCTGGGCCAGCCCGTCGGGAGAAGGTTGCTCGGCGTAGCTGAGGTGAATACCAAAGTCGCTGCCATCGCCCAGCAGGCTGCGAAAGTTGGGCAGGTCATGCGGGGTGGAGATGATCAGAATCTCACGGATGCCGGCCAGCATCAGCACCGACAGCGGGTAATAGATCATCGGCTTGTCGTAGATCGGCAGCAGCTGCTTGGAGATGCCGCGGGTAATCGGGTGCAAGCGCGTGCCGGAGCCGCCGGCCAGTATGATGCCTTTCATGATCGCATCCTGTTGTTGGAATCAGTCCTGAGTATGGCCCAAGCGCCCCAACTGATAACTGCCGCTGAGCACGTTCTGCCACCACGGGCGGTTAAGCAAATACCATTCCACGGTCTTGCGAATGCCGCTTTCAAAGGTCTCCTGCGGTGTCCAGCCGAGTTCGCGCTGTATTTTTGACGCATCAATGGCGTAGCGGCGGTCGTGCCCCGGCCGATCCTTGACGAAGGTGATCAGCTCGCGGTAGCTGGCAAGCCCTGCCGGGCGCTCATCCGCCGCCAGTTCGTCGAGCAATTGGCACAGGGTGTCGACGACCTCGATATTGCGTTTTTCGTTGTGCCCGCCAATGTTGTAGGTCTCCCCCACGGCGCCCCGCGTGGCCACCTCGATCAGGGCGCGGGCGTGATCCTCGACGTACAGCCAGTCGCGCACCTGGCCGCCGTCACCGTAGACCGGCAGCGGTTTGCCTTGCAGGGCGTTGAGGATCATGTGCGGAATCAGCTTTTCCGGAAAGTGATAAGGCCCGTAGTTGTTGGAGCAGTTGGTCACCACCACAGGCAGGCCAAAGGTGCGCTGCCAGGCGCGGACCAGGTGATCTGACGCCGCCTTGCTGGCAGAGTAGGGCGAGCTGGGGGCGTAGGCGGTGGTCTCGGTAAAGAGATCGTGTTCGCCCTCAAGGTCACCGTACACCTCGTCGGTAGACACATGATGAAAGCGAAAGGTCGCGCGGCGCTCGGCTGGCAGGCTCAGCCAGTATTCGCGGCAGGCTTCCAGCAGGCTGTAGGTGCCGACGATGTTGGTCTGGATGAATTCGCGCGGCCCGTCGATGGAGCGGTCAACGTGCGATTCGGCGGCCAGGTGCATGACAATATCCGGTTGAAAGTCGTGCAGCAGCGCGCTCATGTCCGTCTGATCGCCGATATCCTGGCGGGCAAAGCGGTAGCGGGGGGACTGCTCGACCGGCGCCAGCGACTCCGGGTTGCCTGCGTACGTCAGTTTGTCGACGTTCAGCACCTGATGCGCTGTACTGGTAATCAGGGTGCGGATGACCGCAGAGCCGATAAAACCGGCGCCGCCGGTGATCAGAAGTTTGAGGGGGCTGGGGTGCTGGCTGGCTGGCAAGATAATTGCCTCCTATACGGAATCGAGCGCCTGGCGTCAGGTTTTGGTCAGGTGCGGCGTTGTTTGTACACACTCAGGGATTGTTGGTAGATGATCGGGCGATGTAAAGGCATAACTGGAGCGCGGCCGTGTTAAGCGTCAATCGGTTCGAGCCGCAGCCGCAGGATCGGCTGTTCAACTCCGAAGCGTTCTTTCGGCTGCACGCGCCTGATTGCGCGTTCTACTTTCAGTGGATGCTCAAGGGCCGGGTCGCCATGTGCCTGCATGTCAACGAGGTTGCAACGGCGCAGGTTCGCTCGCCACGGCGCGGCACCTTTGGTGCTGTCAGTTTTTTTGAGGACGTGGCGCTGCCCGAGCTGGAGGCCTTTTTGCTGGAGGTGACGCGCTTTTTGCAGCAGCAGGGCATCCGCCGCCTGGAGTTGCTGTTGCCGCCGGCCGCGCATGCTGACGAGCGGGTGGCCGAGCAACACTTTGTGCTGCGCTCGCTGGGCTTTAGCGAAACCCTCTGTGATGTGAACTACGCCATCAGCGTGGATGAGCGTCCGCTGTCGCAGCGGCTGAATTATGCCAACCGTAAACGCTTGAACAAGTGTGTGCGTGACGGGTTCAGCGCAGGGCCGATGGACGCCAGCTCGCTGGCTGAAGTCTACGAGCTAATCCAGCGCAATCGGCAGAGCAAGGGCTACCCCATGACCATGACGCTACCGCAGCTGTCCGAGATGCAGACACTGTTCCCGGCTCAGGTGCTGCTGTACGGCTGTCATGCCGGCGACACCCTCGCTGCTGCGGCGCTGTGTCTGCAGGTGTCGCCTGCCGTACTTTACGTTTTTTATTGGGGAGACGATGCCCAGTTCTCTGGTTACAGTCCTGTCACCTTACTGGCGGATGCCATCTACAGCGACTGTCAGCATAAGGGCGTTGCCTTGCTGGACATTGGCACGGCCAGTGAGGAGGGGCAGGCGAATCAGGGGCTGATTCGTTTCAAGCGCGGCCTGGGCTGCGAGGCATCATTGAAATTCAGACTGGAGAAGATCCTTGAGCCGTGACTTGCAGCAGTATCAGCAGGAATATCATGCCTTGCCCTTTGAGGCGACGCAGCTTAGCTACCGCCGGCGCGTGGTACTTGAGCAACTGGCCGCTCGCGCGCCCGAGCATGTGCTGGAAGTGGGCTGTGGCCTGCGCCCATTGTTCTGCGAGGTAGAGCCGTTTAGCTCCTTCACCGTGGTTGAACCGGCCAGTGAGTTTGCTGCCCATGCTCGCCAACTGGCTGGTGATGACGGGCGGGTGCGGATCATTGAGCAACGGCTGGAAGAGGCGGTTGACCAGATCGAGCAAAAACCGGACATGATTATCGTCAGCAGCCTGCTGCACGAGGTCGAGAACCCGCAGAGGCTGCTTTCAGCGGTACGCGCGCTGTGCCACGCCGAGACGCTGGTGCACGTCAACGTGCCGAATGCCTACTCACTGCACCGCTTGCTGGCGGTCGAGATGGGCCTGATTGCCGACCCGTTCGAGCGCTCGGCAACCCAGGCGCGAATGCAGCAGCACAGCACCTTCTGTCAGGCGTCGCTCACGACGCTGCTCGAATCTGCCGGCTTTGTCGTGCAGGACAGTGGCAGTTTCTTCATCAAGCCCTTTACCCATGCACAGATGCAGCAGCTGTGCGAGCAGGGGGTGCTGACCGAGGCGCACCTTGAGGGGTTGTTCAAGCTGTGTCGGCGCTTACCGGAATTCGGCTCGGAGATCTATGCCAATGCCAAACGCAGCTGATGTTATTTTATTGGGCAACAATCTCGCGTTAATGGTCGCCGCGCGGGAGCTGGCTGCACAGGGCCAGTCGGTTGTCATGCTAAGCGATGGCAAGCGCCCCGGCGCACACTTCACCGGTATGCGGGTGGAGAACCATGACTTTGATATCGGCATGGTGCTGTTCGAGCAGGTTGAGCGCGGTGAGCAGGCGCTGGATGTCGACAGTTACCACCCGGAGCAGCGCAACGACTGCGCGCGCTTTGCCCGGCTGGTCAGCGAATACGTCGAACAACTGGTGGACACGGTCCCGGTGCCGACGCCGTCGGTTTACCTGGACGGCCAGCGTCACCCGGACTTTGTGATTGCCAATCGGCTCGATTACTTCGCCTCCAGCCAGCGTCGCGCAGATCTTGCTCAGGCCCTGCTGGCGCTGCCCGATCCGGGGCCGTTGCACGCGTCCCGCAAGCTGGCCCCCGACTATCAGGGTGTCGGTTATGCCGAGGCCTCCCTGGCAAATCACGGTGAACCTTTGCACGCGCTCTTCGAGTTGCTGGCCAACAAGATTACCTATCGCTCCACGCGAGACATTCTTGCGCCCTGGCATCGGCTGGCCTGGTTACCGCTGTATTACCCGCAGACACTGCAGGCCGCGGTACGGGGTGATGTTTCAGGTTTGCCGGAATACCCCTTCCGCGCGGCTCGTGAGGGCTTTACCGGTGCTCTGGTTCGAGAGCTGCTGCAGGCAATGCGCGAGGCTGGCGTCCAGGTTGTGGATGATAACGTGCAGTCGCTGGCGCCTGCTGCCGAGGGGTTGTCCATCACCACGGGCGACGGCCAGCAGTGGGTTGCCCCGAGGGCTGTTATGGGGCTGGCGCAGGGGCGGGCCGGCGAGTTGCTGGGAGTTGACCACGCGCCGCCCAAGGGAGCGTCGGTCTGTATTCTGTTTGGCTTGATTGAGCGCGAAAAGCTGCGGCAGTACGACAGCTGCTTGCTGGTGCTGGATGCAGAACGGGCAATCTATCGGCTGAGCAACCAGGATGTGGCTGCCGGCACGCAAGCGCCAGTATGTCGTGTCACGGTCGAGTTCAACCCGACCTATGCGGCGCAGCTGTACCCCGATCAGGATCAGGCGGGTTTGCTGCAGCGTGTCAGCCAGGAGCTGGTCGCCCTTGGTGTTATTGACGCCGCCGAGGATTTTTGCGTGTTGCGCCGTATTCAGGCGGATGGTGCCTTGCCCTTCGCTGATCAGGCGCTACTGGACTACAGCGCGCTGCTGCGTCAGGCCGCTGCCGACTGGCCGGGCGTGGAGCTGACCGCCGGCCTGCTGGGCATGGGCGTGTCTTCTTTCAATGATCAGATCATTCAGGGGCTGAAGCTGGCCCGGAACGGGAGCAAGTCATGAGCGACTCACTGCAAAGCCTTGAGCAGATTGCGCAGAGCTACCACCTGAGCGAGGACGTGCCCGACCGTTTTATCGAGACGGCCTGTCAGCATTATTGCTGTGACTGGATCGCCGGACATCTGCAGGGCGCGCGCAATGTGCTGGAGCTGGGCTATGGCGATGGCATTACCCTGGCGCGCCTGAGTCCTTTGGTGGAGCACTATCGCGTGCTTGAGGGCGCGGAAAGTCTGGTGCGCAAAGTGCGCGCTGAGCAGCCCCGGGTTGACGTTCTGCATCAGCTTTTCGAGCAGCATCACGTTGACCAGCCTTACGACCGGGTACTGGCTCTGCACGTGCTTGAGCACGTCGATGACCCGGTCAGCCTGCTTAAGCACATGGCCGGCTGGATGGGGCCTGACTCTGAGATGATCATCGTTGTGCCCAATCGTGAATCCCTGCATCGCCGTCTGGCGGTACTGATGGGGTTGCAATCGGAGCTCGATACCCTGAGTGCGCGCGACAAGGTGGTGGGGCATCAGCGGGTTTATGATCTTGCGGGCCTGACTGCCGACCTTCAGGCGGGTGGCTTTGAGGTTATTGAAAGCAAGGGGTTTTTCCTGAAAACCCTGCCTAATTCGATGATGCTGGACTACAGCGATGCGCTGATCGCCGGGCTCAATGAGGTGGGCGAGCAACTGCCAGCCGAGCTACTGGCGAATCTTGCCGTGCGCGTGCGTCTTGCCTCGGGTCGCTCTGTCTGATGGCCGAGCTACGCGTTCCCTTTCTTGATCTTCGGCGACTCAACGCTCCCTTTCTGCCGGCCATTCAACAGGCCATGGAGCGGGTGATGACGTCGGGTTATTACCTGCTTGGCGAAGAAGTTGCCGGCTTCGAGCGCGAATTTGCAGCCTACTGCGGCGTGAGCCGAGCGGTGGGGGTCGCTAACGGGCTGGACGCCCTGACCCTGGTGCTCCGTGCCTGGAAAGAGCTGGGGCTCTTGCGCGATGGTGACGAGGTCATATTGCCGGCTAACACCTATATCGCCACGGTGCTCGCAGTCAGCGCCAATGGGCTGGTGCCTGTGCTGGTGGAGCCAGACGCTGCGTCGTTCAACATCAGCGTCGATGGCGTGCTCAAGGCGCTGAGCGTGCGCAGCCGGGCGATCATTGCCGTACATCTGTACGGTCAACTGGTTGATATGCCGGCACTGATGGCGCTGGCGCGCGAAAACGGCCTGCTGGTACTGGAAGATGCCGCTCAGGCCCACGGCGCCACGCTGGATGGCCGTCGCGCGGGTAGCTGGGGTGATGCCGCCGGATTCAGTTTCTATCCCGGCAAGGTGCTGGGGGCGATGGGGGATGCCGGCGCGGTGCTGACGTCGGACGAGCCCGTGGCGGAGGTGGTGCGCACGCTGGCCAACTATGGCTCCAGCGAGAAATATGTCTGCCCGATGCAGGGCTGCAACAGTCGCATGGATGAGCTGCAGGCTGCGATACTGCGTATCAAGCTGGCTGCGCTTGAGCAGGAGCTGCAAGGGCGCCGAGATGCGGCGCTGGCCTATCGACAGGGTATCGTCAATCCGGCGTTGCTCCCGCCGCAGGGTTCGTTGAATGAGCACGCCTGGCATCTGTATGTGGTGCGCTGCCAGCAGCGCGACCGCTTGCAGCAGCATCTGGCTGCGGCAGGTGTTGGCAGCCTCATTCACTATCCGATACCGCCTCATCGCCAGGGCGCCTATGCCGGTCTTGGGCACGGCCCTTTGCCGCTGACCGAAACCTTGGCTGATACGGTTCTGAGTCTGCCCATCTATGCTGGAGTGAACACACAGCTGGTGATAGACGCCTGCAACAGCTTTGCAGGGCCTGCCTGGCGCGCATAACAAGAAGGGAGAACAACCCATGGCGATCCAAGACTGTCGTCTCATAGAGTTGCCGCAAGTACACGATCAGCGAGGCAACCTGACCTTTGTGGAAGGAGGGCGCCATGTGCCCTTTGATATCCAGCGGGCCTACTATCTTTACGATGTGCCTGCCGGGTCTCACCGTGGCGGGCATGCCCATCGCGGGCTTTACCAGTTGCTTATTGCCATGTCGGGCAGTTTCGATATCACCTTGGACGACGGATTCGAGAATAAGAAATTTCATCTCGCGCGGCCGCATTACGGCCTGCTGATTACGCCGATGGTGTGGCGGGAGATGGATAACTTTTCCGGTGGCTCCGTGTGCATGGTGCTGGCCTCTGCCCATTACGACGAGGCCGACTACTACCGCGACTATGACCAGTTTTGCGCGGCGGCACGCGCCGCTGCGCCGTGACCATGGCCAATGACCTGCAAGACCGTAAGCGCGGTGAGCAGGCGAGCCACCAATCAGGATATCCCATGCACGTTGAAACCCCTGTAGCAGTCTCCGTTGTTGTCATGTCCTACAACAATGCCCGTTTCATTGGTGAGACTATCGAGTCGGTGCTATCCCAGCAGGAGGTGGCGCTGGAGCTGATCATCGTGGACGACTGTTCCAGCGACGACTCTCTTGAGGTGGTGCGGCGCTATCAGTCAGACCCGAGGCTCGCGCTGGAGGTCAACACCGAGAACCTGGGGCAAACTGGCAACTTCAACAAGTGCGTCCGGTGCGGCACGGGCCGCTATGTCGTGGTACTTGGGTCTGACGATATCCTCTACCCTGGCCACCTGAGCGCGCTGGTGGAGGCGCTGGACGCCGATCCCAAGTTATCGCTGGCCTATACCCAGTGCACCTGGATCGACGAGGCCGGCAAGGTTCTGCAGCATATCGACCATCGCGGGCACCCTGCGCACTCCTACTCGGGTGGGCGCGACGAGGTCGTTGATCTGCTGACCTTCGATAACTACATCACGCCGTCTACGGTCATGCTGCGGCGCAGCATGCTCGATGACATGCGCTTGTCCGAGGGCGTGTATGCCCAGGAGGGCATGCTGGCCGGGGATTGGGAGCTGTGGATCAGGGTGGCGCGCCACAACCCGGATTTTGCCTTTGTCCGGCGTGCGTCGGTTGGTTACCGTATTCATGGCAATCAGGTTTCCCAGGATTTTTACCGCTCGGAGCGGCCGCTGTGGGAGCACCTGCATATTCTTGAACTGAACCTTGCCGACCCGCAGGTCAAGCCGCGCCTGCAAGCCGCCGCCGAGCGGGTGTGGGCCTTGGTGGAGGGGCGTATGTCGCGCTTCTCGGCCGAGGTGCTCGACAAGTACCGGGAGGATATCGACCGGGTGCGTGGGCAGCTGTTTGGCTACGCGGCCGCCGCCGACACCGACCAATGCCTGTTCTCGATCATCCTCACCACCTACAACCGGCCGGCGATGCTGGTCGATGCATTGCGCAGCGTCGCCGCGCAGACGTTGCGCGACTTTGAGGTGATCCTGGTCAACGACCACGGCGAGCCGGTAGAAGCGCTGCTCAAGGAATTCGATTTTCCGCTCACCTATCTGTATCAGGGTCGCAATCAGGGGCTGTCGGCTGCGCGTAACGCCGGCCTGGCGTTGGCCCGGGGCCGCTACGTCTGTTATCTGGATGACGATGATTTCTACGCGCCGCAGCATCTCGAGACACTGGCCGGCGCCTTTGAAAACGCCGGTGATGCCGTTGTTTACACCGGCGTTGAATATGTCGCCGAACGCGTGGAGGACGGTGTGCGGGTGGAGCTGTCCCGGCAAACGCCCTTCGAGCACGAGCGTTACGACCGTGAGCGGCTGTTTATTCACAACTATATTCCTGTCAACACCTGGGCCCATCCGCGCGCTCTGCTGCAAGGCGTGGGGCAGTTCGACACCGGCCTGACTGCCTTTGAGGACTGGGATCTGTTGCTGCGTCTGGCTGCGCGCTACCCGCTGGTTCACGTGCCTGAGGTTACCGCCGAGGTGCGCACCCGTGAGGGGGGCAGTGACGGCGATGATCATATGCTCAGTCGTGAACGTGAGCGCTTTGCCTCGCTGTATCAGGAAATGTATCGGCGCCATTCCGACCTGGGCAGTGAGCGGGTGCGTAAGGGCAGGGCTGTCCAGTTGCGCAGTCTTGGCGTGGTCGCCAAGGGTGATCCAACGCCGGTGCGTACCTGGCTGTCGGCGCGCAAGCTGACAGCGCCGCAGCAGCGCCTGGCCAACGACTACGTGACGGCGCACCGCGACGATAGCGCGCGGCTGACGGTGATACTGCTGGATCTGGCGGGCGACGCAGCCTTGCGGCAGCGGTCGCTGGACTCGCTTGTTGTGCAGGTCGACGCCGGCAATGTCGTCATGCAGGTGATGAGTGTCGATACCGCGCCCGCGGATTCGGCCGTGGCCTGGACCCAATGCTCCGAGCAAGACTGGCCGGCTCAGCTCAATGCGCAGCTCGCCCAGCTGGACTGCGACTGGGTGATGTTGCTGCAGGCAGGGGACGAGCTGATCGCCAGCGGCCTGCAGATGTTGTCACTGGAGCTGCTGGCCAACCCTGATTGCCGCGCCATTTTTGCCGATGCGTTGTTCCGTCAGGACGGCAGTGACTACGGCGCTGCGCTGCGTCCTGACTTCAACCTCGACTATCTGCTCAGCTTCCCGCGCGGGTTGTCGGCCAACTGGCTGTTCCGGCGTGAAGCCTTGTTGTCGCTCGGCGGCTTTGCCGAGGATGCGCACGAGATCATTGAACTGGATGCCATTCTGCGCCTGATCAACCAGCAGGGTGGCATTGGACTGGGGCATGTGCCCGAGCCGCTGGTGCTCAGTGACGCGCCGGTACTCAGTGACTCGGCGGCCGAGCGAACCGCGGTGTTGCGTCATGTGCAGGCGCGTGGCTACGAACATGCGCAGGTGCAGGCAGTGAGGCCTGGGCAGTATCGCGTTGATTACGGCCATGTCGAGCAGCCATTGGTATCGGTGGTGGTTATTGTCCAGGACCAGATGGCCGCCGCGCAGCGCTGTGTCATGAGCCTGCTGGAGCATACTCGCTATCCGCACTACGAGATTCTGCTGATCGACAACGCCAGTGAGCAGGCCGCTACCCTGGAGTGGCTGCAGTCGATCGAGGCGATGGCCAGCGAGCGACTTAAGGTGCTGCGCACGCCTGAGCGCCTGACTTACAGCGATTTGTGCAACCAGGCGGCGCTGAATACGCTGGGTGAGTACCTGCTGCTGCTGCGCGCCGAGGTGGCGGTGCTGGATGCCGGCTGGCTGGATGCACTGATGAATCACGCGCTGCGCCCAGAGGTGGGGGCGGTAGGGCCGAGACTGGTGGACTCCGACGGCAAGATTACCCATGCGGGCCTGATCCTCGGCTTGCGCGGGCCGGCATCAAGCCCCTTCGTTGGTGAGGCAGCTGACGCGCCCGGTTACATGCAGCGTCTGCAGGTAGACCATAATCCCAGTGCCCTCGGCGATGCCTGCCTGTTGGTGCGCAAGTCTGTCTTCGTTGAGCTGGGTGGGTTGGATGCCGGTGCCCTGGATGGCCAGGCGGCGGTGATTGATTTTTGCCTGCGCCTGGCTGACGGGGGGCACCTGCTGGTCTGGACGCCGTCCGCTACGCTGCTGCATGCCTGCGAGCCAGGCGGTATGACGGTAGAGGTGGAAGATACGCTCTATCAGCGCTGGCTGCCGCGCCTGGCGCGCGATGCGGCCTACAACGCCAACTTCTCGCTGGTTCGCAAGGGCGGCTTTCAGCTGACCGATCCGCAGATTTCCTGGCGACCGCTGGATATATGGCGCCCCCAGCCGGTGGTGCTGGCGCATCCTGCTGATGTGTTCGGTTGCGGGCACTATCGCGTCATTCAGCCGTTTAACGCGCTTAGTGAGGCTGGGCTGGTGGACGGGGCGCTGTCCCAGGGGTTGATGCATGCGGTCGATCTGGAGCGTTATTCGCCGGACGTGGTCATCCTGCAGCGCCAGATTGGCGATGAGCGGTTGGAAGCTATGCGCCGCATGAAGGCGTTTTCATCTGCATTCAAGGTCTATGAGCTGGATGACTACCTGCCCAACCTGCCGATGAAAAGCGCCCATCGTAGCAAGATGCCGAAGGATATTGTGCGCTCGCTCAAACGCGGTCTGTCGCTGGTGGACCGGTTTGTGGTGTCGACCGAGCCGTTGGCCGAAGCGCTCAACGGCTACCACCCGGACATCCGGGTCGTGCATAACCGGCTTGATCCGCGCTGGTGGGGGCAGCTGCCTGCGTCAGTCCGCGGGCAGTCACGCAAGCCCAGAGTCGGTTGGGCCGGGGGCTCCAGTCACACCGGGGATCTGGAGCTGATTCTGGGTGTGGTCAAGGAGCTGGCTGCCGAGGTGGAGTGGGTATTTTTTGGCATGTGCCCCGACAGCCTGCGGCCTTACGTCCATGAGTTTCACCCGGGTGTGGCGATCAACCTGTATCCGCGCAAGCTGGCCGAGCTGAACCTGGATCTGGCGCTGGCGCCGGTCGAAGAAAACCTCTTCAACGAGTGCAAGAGTAATCTGCGCCTGCTGGAGTACGGAGCCTGCGGTTACCCGGTGATCTGTTCTGACGTGCGCTGCTATACCGGCGATCTGCCGGTGACGCGCGTGAAGAATCGCTACCGGGACTGGGTGGATGCCATTCGCATGCATTTGTCTGATGCCGACGCGTCGGCAGCGCAGGGCAAAGCGTTGCAACAGGCGGTGCGTGATCATTGGATGCTGGATGAGCAGGGCCTGGTTGCCTGGCAGCAAGGGTGGTTGCCCTGAGCCGCTCAGGGGCGACGAACGGTCACTAAAGGATTGTTGCCTGAGGTCGATAACTGAATCATGGCTGGCGGGGATGCCAGCGCTGCCATAGCTGATCGGACGAATTCACCAGAGAAAAAATGAATTTCCTCCTAAAGCTTTCGGACAAGGTGTCGATACAGTAATCGAATGCGAACTCAATGGGTGCCTGGGCAGGTCCGGCCCACGAGTCGCAAGCTCAGGCAAACATTTTCAGGTCCTTTGGAGGCAATACCATGGCCCTTACAGTCAACACAAACACAGCTTCTCTGAATGCCCAGCGCAACCTGAACGGTTCGTCCAACTCGCTGGCTACCTCCCTGGAGCGTCTGTCTTCAGGTTCTCAAATCAACAGCGCCAAGGATGACGCAGCCGGTCTGCAAATCGCCAACCGTCTGACCAGCCAGGTCAACGGCCTCGGCGTTGCTACCAAGAACGCCAACAACGGTATCTCCATCGCGCAGACCGCTGAAGGCGCCCTGCAGGAGTCCACCAACATCCTGCAGCGTATGCGTGACCTGGCTCTGCAAGCCGCTAACGGTTCCAACAGCGACACCGAGCGTGACGCGCTGAACTCCGAAGTGACTCAGCTGAAGAAAGAGCTTGATCGTATCGCCAACACCACTGCTTTCGGTGGCAAGAAACTGTTCGACGGCAGCTTCGGTACCGAAACCTTCCAGGTGGGTAGTGCTGCCAACGAAGCGATCAGCGTCAAGCTGGACGAAGTGAGCACTAAAGAACTGAAGAGCGACTCCATCAGCTCTGGTTCTATCGCGGCTCAAACTGCGGCCACTGCTTCCGGTGCTGTCGCGGTTACCTTCACCGTGGCTTCGGGTAGTGCTGACGGTACTGACCGCGTGTTCACTATCAGCGCTGAATACGCCTCTGGTGCGACTGCAGCCGAACAGACTCAACTGCTGGCCACCGTGATCAACGATGCCAACATGGGTGTGGGTGCCTTCGTACAGGATGACGGTACTATCTCGGTTGTCACCGACGCTGACGTGGGCACCGCCAAAGGTGAGCTGTCCTTCGCATTCGGTAGCGGTACGACTGTGGACGCTGCAGAGACTGCTGCAGGCTCCGCCACTGACGTAGCACTGTCTGATGTCACCACTGACAACACCGTCAAGGATATCGACATCAGCGATGCCAAGTCGGCTCAGGAAGCGGTCTACATCATCGACGAAGCCATCGCTTCCATCGATTCCCAGCGTGCAGACCTCGGTGCGATTCAGAACCGCTTTGAGTCCACTATCGCCAACTTGCAGAACGTGTCTGAAAACGCCTCCGCCGCTCGCGGCCGGATCCAGGACACTGACTACGCGGCTGAAACTGCAAACCTGACCAAGAACCAGATCCTGCAACAGGCGGGTACTGCGATCCTGGCCCAGGCCAACCAGCTGCCCCAGGCCGTACTCAGCCTCTTGGGCTAAGACCGGAACAGGGGTAACATGCGGGGGAAGGGCTAGCCTTTCCCCCGCTTTGTCCGTTGCGAGGTAAGCACCATGGAAATGGGTGTAATCAAACCGTTTGAAGTAACACGCGCCGTAGCAGGGTCGGCAGCGTTGGAGGCGGGCGCCAGCAGCAAGGCTGGCAAGCAGACGGAAACTGCGCAGGAGAGTACATCAGTCCAGGCGGTCACTCCCCAGACCCGTGAGGCGGTGCAAGAGCCGGCTCAGGTCGACCGGGATCAACTCCAGGCTGCTGTATCAGATATTCAGGACTTTGTTCAGTCGGTACGCCGCGACATCAACTTTGCGTTGGATGAAGACAGCGGCCGGATGATTATCAATGTAACCGAGGCGAGCAGTGGCGATGTGATTCGCCAGATTCCCTCGGAAGAAGCGCTGCGACTGGCCGAGAACTTGACGGAAATCCGCAGCGTGTTGTTTGAGGCAGAGGCCTGACCTCTGCTGCCGGTTTGGCTGGCACGCTACTTGCCTGAGTAGACCGGAAACCTTCTTTCGGCAGGCGAACCGTCAATAAACGGTCGCGAGGTAAGCATCATGGCTATTACAGGTATTGGCTCGGGTCTCGATATCAGCAACATCGTGTCGGCGTTGGTCGAGGCTGATGGCGCGCCTAAAAGTGCACAGTTGACTCGGCTGGAGCGTGCGTCAACCGAGAAGTTTACCGCCTTGGGCACTTTTCGTAGCGCGTTGTCCACCTTCCAGGACGTGTTGGAAAAACTCAACAGTGCTGATCTATACGAGAAGCGCAGCGCCACCTCCGGTGACAGTAAAACGTTCAGCGTCACTGCTGACGGCACCGCGTCGGTGGGCAGCTACGACGTGCAGGTGTTTAATCTCGCTCAAAGCAGCAAGGTGGCTCTGCGCGGGCAGGCCAATGCGACCGACGCCGTCGGTACGGGCACCATGACCATTACCGCTGGCGACACCTCCATCGACATCGACGTAACCGACGCCAACAGCAGCCTTGCCGGCATTCGCGATGCGATCAACGCCAAAAGCGCCGATAGTGGTATTTCCGCCACGGTGGTCAGCGATCCCAATGGTGGAGGCGGTTCGCGCCTGGTCTTGAGCTCCAACAAAGCTGGCACCGGCAATGACATCAGCGTCGCTGTGACCACCGATGGCACCGATACCGGTGATCTGGGGGCTCTGGCTTACACACCGCCGGCAACGACTGACTTTGAACCCACTGAGGTCGATCCTCTGGACCCGCTCGCGCCGCGTGTCATTTCTTATGCGCGTGATGCCAACCTGGCTATCGACGGCCTGTCGATCAGCAGTGCCAGCAACACGATCTCCGATGCGATTGATGGTGTTACTCTGACGCTGAAGGCGGCGCAGAGTCAGGAAGATATTGATGCCGGCAAAAGTGTCAGCCTGAATGTCGGTCTGGACAAGGCGGGTGTGCGCTCGTCATTGCAATCGTTTGTAGATGGCTACAACGCGATGATGAAATCGATTAACTCGCTGACGTCGGTTACCTCTGTTGGTGGCGAGGATGGTGAGCCCCTGGCGGCTGCCCTGGTGGGCGATGCCTCGGTGCGTTCGGTGGTCTCTGCCCTGCGTACGGAGATGACCAGTGTTGCGCGCGGCGATGTGCGTATCCTGGCCGATTTGGGGATTACCACCACGAAAGACGGTACACTGGCCATCGACAGCGACAAGCTGGATGATGCGCTGGACAATAATTTTGACGCTTTGAGCACCTTCCTGTCGGGTGAAGATGGCCTGATGGGGCGTCTTGACGCGAAGCTGGATCCCTACACCAAGGATGGCGGGATCATTGAAGGTCGAACCGACTCGTTGCAAAAGACGCTGTCTGGTATTGATGAGCAGCGTGAGCGCCTTGAACTGCGTCTGAGCAGTATGGAAACGCGTCTGCTTGCCCAGTTCAACGCGATGGACTCGCTGGTCGCCAATCTGTCGAGCACCAGCAGTTTTCTAACTGGCCAGTTGGCCAACCTGCCCGGCGTCGTGAGGGAATCCTGATCCTATGGCCAATCCGATTGATACCTACAAAAAGGTCAACATTTCCCAGGAAGTGTCCCAGTACCGTGCCGTTCAGCTGCTGCTGGACGGTGCCATTGAGCGCGTGAAGCTGGCGCGTCACGCTCAGGAAACCGGCAACCCCGAGCGTCGTGGTGTCGCCGTCAGCAGCACGTTGAGCATTATTGGCGCCCTGCAGGCGTCACTGGACAAGGACATGGGCGGCGAAATTGCCGAAAACCTGGACGCGCTCTATGACTACATGACTCGCAAGCTGGCCGGGGTGGCGCTGGACGACACGCCGCGGTCGCTGGAAGAGGTGCAGCAGCTGCTGGGTGAGATCAAGTCAGCATGGGACGCCATTGAGCCGGCGTGACCAGAGGCAGGTGAAGAAAAAACCGGCGTGGTGCCGGTTTTTTTATGTCAGGCCTTCAGGTTTATAGTGCGGTGCCGATAAACCCAGCATGTACCACTTGCATGCAGGGCTTGTCCGATGAACGCTTACGCCGCGATGAAGCAGTACCAGACCGTTAACGTCAACGCCCAGGTTAGTGAGGCCGATCCTCATCGCCTGATCCAGATGTTGATGGAAGGGGCTCTGCAGCGTATCGCGCAGGCGCGCGGTGCCTTGCAGCACGGCAATGTGGCGCTCAAGGGCGAACAGATTGGCAAGGCGACTGCCATTGTGGGTGGCCTACGTGACGCTCTGAATGTGGATCAGGGCGGGGAGCTGGCGGCCAACCTTGATCGGCTATATGCTTTCATGCAGCAGCGCCTGAGCGAGGCGAACCTGAAAAATGATGCAGCTATGCTTGACGAAGTCAGCGAGCTGCTGCGAGAAATCAAGGCCGGTTGGGACGGCATCCGCCAAGCGTGAGGACTCAGACATGGCCAATGCCGTAGAGCAGTTGCAACATACCCATAACTCCCTGATCGACGCCGTGAAGGCCGGAGATTGGCAGCAGGTTGGCGAGCTGGACCGGCTGTGCCGAGACCAGGTGCGCCAGGCAATGGAAGACCCTCAGCGCGATGACCAGCAGGTTGCTGTCGTGCTGGAGGATCTGAGCGAGACCTACCGCGAAGTGGTTGCCCTGTGTCAGGCAGTGCAAGGCAAGTTGGCCGAAGAGCTGCAGGATCTGCAGCGTGGACGGCAGGGCGCCAAGGTCTACCAGATGTTCCGCTGAGTTGGCTGGGCAGGCGTGAATGGCGTTCGCCGGAAAACAGCGCGCCAACTATTTGACTCGCTTGCCAATTCTGACTACATTTAGCCTCATGATAAAAGAGTATGGCGCAGCGCCATTATCTTGCTGCGATCATTCTTGCCTGCCAACAGGAAAGCCTTCCCGTCTATGCTGCCGAACAGCCATATCCTATTGATTGATGACGCTGCCCAAGGGCGTCATGATCTGGGCGTTATTCTGTCCTTTCTGGGCGAAGATGCCATTATTGCCGACAGCGCAGGCTGGCAGGAGGCCGTCAACGCAGCGGTCGATACGCCGAGCCACATCCGCTGTGTCATTCTCGGTCATTGTGCCCATGCCCAGGGGCTGCCCGCGTTACTGGGGCAGTTGGACAAGTGGGATGAAAACCTGCCGGTGATTCTGCTTGACCCTGAGCAGTCGCTGCTGTGGCCAGACCACCTCAAACAACGCTTGCTCGCTGTATTTGAGCCGCCGCTGAGCTACAACCATCTGCTGGATGCCTTGCATCGCGCTCAGGTCTACCGGGAGGTGTTTGAGGAAAACAGCAGCCGCCAGCGTCAGCGTGAGCCGAACCTGTTCCGTAGTCTTGTCGGCACCAGCAGACCCATTCAAGCCGTGCGCCAGATGATGCAGCAGGTTGCTGACACCGAAGCGACGGTACTGATTCTGGGTGAATCCGGCACGGGCAAGGAGGTTGTTGCCCGCAATCTGCACTACCATTCCCGCCGCAAGGATGCGCCCTTCGTTCCGGTCAACTGTGGCGCTATTCCGGCAGAGCTGCTGGAAAGCGAGCTGTTTGGTCATGAGAAGGGCGCGTTCACGGGAGCCATCACCAGTCGCGCAGGTCGCTTTGAGCTGGCCCAGGGCGGCACGCTGTTTCTCGATGAAATTGGCGATATGCCGCTGCCCATGCAGGTCAAGTTGCTGCGTGTGCTGCAGGAGCGGACCTTCGAGCGTGTGGGTAGCAACAAGGTCCAGACCGCTGATGTGCGTGTCATCGCGGCCACCCACAAGAATCTGGAGCAGATGATTCAGGAGGGGGGCTTCCGCGAAGACCTCTATTACCGCCTCAATGTCTTCCCCATCGATATGCCGGCGATGCGCGAGCGTATCGAGGATTTGCCGCTGCTGCTCAACGAGCTGATCACGCGGATGGAGAACGAGAAGCGTGGCTCAATCCGCTTCAGTACCTCTGCGATCCTCTCGCTCTGCCAGCATGACTGGCCGGGTAATGTGCGGGAGCTGGCCAACCTCGTTGAGCGCATGGCGATCATGCATCCGCACGGCGTCATCGGTGTGGGTGAGCTGCCGCGCAAGTTCCGGTACGTTGAGGATGACCAGGACGATCTGCGTCAGCTGCGCGAAACCGAAGACGAGCGAGGCGAGGCGTTCAGTGGCTTGGTTGGGCTGGATAGCCCCGCGTTCCTGCCGCCGGAAGGGCTGGACTTGAAAGAATATCTCGGTGGCCTTGAGCAAACGCTTATTCAGCAGGCGCTGGATGAGTGCAACGGCGTGGTGGCCCGCGCCGCCGAGCGCTTGCGTATCCGACGTACCACCCTGGTCGAGAAGATGCGCAAGTACGGCCTCAATCGTGGCGCAGACGCGTCAGAAGACTGACATGCACTGATCCTTTTATTTTCAAGTGTTTGAAAATAAAAGGATTTTTTTTATGGCACGATGATTGCTGAGTGTCCCCTGAACGTTATCCGTAACTCAGGGGATGCCACATGGCTGCCAAGGCTCATCTCAATCCGCACACTGCTCAGCAGGACGGCGCACCGGCGCCCGGTCTGGCCGAGGGGGATCCGGCTGCGCTGCAGAATGCTTACCAGCGCTTTCAGGGGATGTCAGAGCAGCTCAGCGCCTCGCATGCGCTGCTTGAGCAGCAGGTAGTCCAGCTGCGGCGGCAGCTGGCAGATGCTCAAGCCCAACGCACCCGGGAATGGGCGGAAAAGGCGCGCCTGGCCGGACGACTGCAGAACGTGCTCAACCTGCTGCCCGGCGGCGTGATCATTCTCGACGGACGGGGTGTTGTGCGTGAGGCCAACCCGGCGGCGCGCGCGCTACTCGGTGAGCCGCTGGAAGGGCAGCTGTGGCGTGACCTGATCCAGCAGCGCTTTGCTCCCCGGGACGACGATTATCACGAAGTCTCCCTGCGCACCGGTCGCCGGGTGTCGCTGGCGACCCGTTCACTGGAAGGTGAGCCCGGCCAGTTGATCCTGATTAACGATCTGACCGAGACCCGTCAGCTGCAAAGCGAGCTGGCGCGTAACGAGCGCCTGTCCGCCCTGGGTCGCATGGTTGCCTCGCTGGCCCATCAGATTCGTACGCCGCTGGCTTCGGCACTGTTATATGCAGAGCACCTGACCGACGAACAACTGCCTACCGCCCATCGCACCCGGTTTTCAGAACGTCTGCAGGGGCGGCTGCACAGCATCGAGCACCAGATTCGCGACATGCTGCAGTTTGCCAAGGGTGATCTGCCGATTGAGGATACCTTGCCGGTATCCATCTTCATGGAATGGCTGCAACTGCAGGCCGACAGCGTGATTGAGAGTCGTGGCGGCTCCTGCCGCTGGGTGAATCTGGTGCCTGCCGATGCGATGCTGCGTTGCAACCGTGACACCTTGGTCGGCGCAGTGATGAACCTGATCGAGAATGCCTTGCAGGCCGGCATGCCAGCGCCTCGTCTGAAAGTCGTGGCCCGCCAGCTGGAAGGTCAACTGAGCCTGACGGTGGTGGACGCGGGCCAGGGCATGAGTGCTGAGCAACTGGCGCGTATTGGCGAGCCATTCCATACCAGCAAACCGCAGGGCACAGGTCTGGGGGTCGCGGTGGTCAAGTCTGTGGTCAAGGCCCACGGCGGCGCGTTCTATTTGCGCAGCAAGGCGGGCTGGGGTACCTGTGCCGAGGTTCTGCTGCCGTTGCGCCTGCTGGTTAAAGGCGAGGAGGTGGCGTGATGAAGGGCTCCAGCAGCCGTATCTTGTTGGTCGAGGATGACGACGCGCTGCGCGAGGCGCTCGCCGATACCCTGATGCTGGGCGGCTATGATTACCTGGAGGCCGCCAGCGCCGAAGCGGCGTTGCAGTTGCTGCAACAAGACAGCGTCAGCATGGTGGTCAGCGACGTCAATATGCCCGGTATGGATGGCCATGCGCTGCTGCGCACGTTGCGCAGCCAGTATCCGCAGCTGCCGGTACTGCTGATGACCGCCTACGGAACCGTGCAGCAGGCGGTGGCGGCGATGCGTGACGGGGCGGCCGACTATCTGGTCAAGCCTTTTGCGCCCAAGGCGCTGCTGGAGCTGATTGGCCAGCATGCACTGGGGCGGTTGGCGCCGGCTGCGGACGGGCCGGTTGCCGTCGAGCCCGCCAGTGTTCAATTGCTTGAGCTGGCCGCCCGCGTGGCCGCCAGCGATTCGACGGTGCTTATCTCGGGTGAGTCTGGTACCGGTAAGGAGGTGCTGGCGCGCTACATTCACCAGCAGTCGCCACGCGCCGCGCAGCCGTTTATTGCGATCAACTGTGCTGCCATTCCGGACAATATGCTCGAGGCGACGCTGTTTGGGCATGAGAAGGGTGCCTTTACCGGTGCAGTGGCAGCCCAGTCAGGCAAGTTTGAACAGGCCAATGGCGGCACCTTGCTGCTGGACGAGATATCCGAGATGCCCTTGGCCCTGCAGGCCAAGCTGTTGCGGGTGCTGCAGGAGCGAGAAGTCGAACGAGTAGGTGGGCGTAAGCTGATCCAGCTGGATATTCGCGTGATTGCCACGACCAACCGTGATCTGCCCGGCGAAGTAGCGGCAGGGCGTTTCCGCGAGGACCTGTATTACCGCCTGGGTGTTTTCCCGCTGCAATGGCAGGCGCTGCGCGAGCGGCCGGCAGACATTCTGCCCCTGGCTGAGCGCTTGCTGGCCAAGCACTGTCGCAAGATGAACCTGGGGACTGTCAGATTGTCGGCGCAAGCAGCCCAGGCGCTGCAGACCCATCCCTGGCCGGGCAACGTCCGTGAGCTGGACAACGCTGTACAGCGCGCGCTGGTGCTGCAGCAGGGCGGCGTAATCGACGTTGCTGACCTGTACCTGGACGGCGTGATCAGCGGCAGCGGTCTGCGCCGTGCGGCCGCTCCCGCGCCGGCAGCGGTCGAGCCGGTCGCGAGCGAGCCTGCGCCCGCGTCCTCCGAACTTGGCGTTGGCGTACGCCAGCGTGAGTTCCAGCTGATAGTCGAGGTGCTGCGCGCTGAGCGCGGGCGCCGCAAGGAAGCTGCCGAGCGTCTCGGTATCAGCCCGCGGACATTGCGTTACAAGCTGGCGCAGATGCGTGATGCGGGTCTGGATGTCGAGGGCAGCCTGTTCGCCGGCGTCTAGGGAAGCACTGATTCATTCCACACGCTCTCTGCGAGTGGAATGAATCAGTGCTTCCCTGGCGCCAAACCATGTCTCTTGCCAGTCGGCGCACTCCTGCGCCGGCTGGCTTGTTTTTATCTCCCCCGCTGCCTTGTCTGTGCGGCGTCTGGATGTCAATCTCACTGTTGGCACCATATTTGCTGAATACCCTGTAACACGACGATAGCCGTCAAGATTTGGACGGGTTGGAGGCGACAATGACTCAGGGTGTGGAATTCAATCGACTGATGCTGCAAATGCGCACCATGCAAATGGAAGCCATGGGCAAACCGCAGCCAGTGCCGGCGGCCGAGCCCAGCGTCAATGGCCCGGGCTTTGACGACTTGCTCAAGCAGGCCGTCGACCGCGTCAATGAGCTGCAGCAAACCACCTCTGACCTGCGTACTGGCTACGAGCGTGGGGTTGAGGGTATCGACCTGACCGAGGTGATGATTGCCTCGCAAAAATCCTCAGTGGCCTTTCAGGCCATGACCCAGGTGCGCAACAGGATGGTTGCCGCCTATGAAGACATCATGAAAATGGCTATCTAGGCCTGACCCGTCGAGGAATTGACCATGGATACCGCCAGCAATACACCGGCGACCCGCAATCAGCCAGAGGGCGATCGCAAGCCGCTGATGGGGCTTACCTTTCTGGATAATCTGGCGCAACTGCCGATGCTGCGTCAGTTTGGCTTGCTGGTCGGTCTGGCCGCCAGTGTGGCGATTGGCTTTGCGGTAGTGCTGTGGTCGCAGGAGCCGGACTACCGGCCCCTGTACAACAGTCTTGACGGCTACGATGCCGGCCAGGTGGTTGAACTGCTGCAGCAGAGCCGCATCGATTACAAGGTGGAGCCCAACAGCGGCGCCCTGCTGGTGCGCAGTGCCGACCTGGCTGATGCGCGCATGCGCCTGGCCAGCGCGGGTATTGCCCCTACCGATGGCAATCTGGGGTTTGAGATTCTGGACCGTGAGCAGGGTCTTGGCACCAGTCAGTTCATGGAAACGGCGCGTTATCGTCGTGGCCTGGAGGGTGAAATGGCGCGTACCATTTCCAGCCTCTACAACGTCAAGAGTGCGCGGGTGCATATTGCTATTCCGCGCTCTACCGTCTTTGTCCGCGATGACCGCAAGCCCAGCGCGTCTGTGCTGCTGGAAATGTATGCCGGTCGTCGCCTTGAGCCTGCGCAGGTCATGGCCATCGTCAACCTGGTTGCGACCAGTGTGCCGGAGCTGAGCAAGGATGAGGTCACCGTCGTTGACCAGAATGGCAACCTGCTGTCCGATCAGAATGAGCTGAACGAGCTGACTGTCGCCGGGCGCCAGTTTGATTACACCCGTCGGCTGGAAGATACCTACACCCGCCGCGTGCACAACATTTTGCAGCCGTTGCTGGGCGCTGGTCGCTACAAGGCTGAAGTATCGGCCGACGTGGATTTCAGCACGGTAGAGTCGACCGCCGAGATGTTCAGCCCTGACGCGGCGCTGCGCAGCGAGCAGGTAGTGAGTGAGGCCCGTTCGGCCAACAGTGGTCCGCAGGGTGTTCCGGGCGCGCTGTCCAACCAGCCGCCCGGCGCGACCCAGGTGCCAGAGCAGGTGATTGATCCGGAAACGGGTGAGCCAGTAGTCGCTGTTCCGCCCCAGGACAAGCGTGAGCAGGCGATTCGCAACTACGAACTGGACCGTCAGATCAGTCATACCCGGCAGCAGCAAGGGCGTCTGAAGCGTCTGTCGGTGGCGGTGGTGGTAGATGATCCGTCTGAGGTCAATGCCGAGACCGGTGAGGTGACCCGTACGCCCCTGAGCGAGGCTGAAGTGCTGCGTCTGACCCGGCTGGTGCAGGACGCCGTCGGCTATGATGCTGCCCGCGGTGACAGCGTCAGCGTGATCAATAGCGCCTTTGTGGCTGAATCCGACGTCGAGCCGCTGCCGGAAATCCCGTTCTGGGAGCAGCCCTGGTTCTGGGATGTCGCCAAGCAGATTCTGGGTATTCTCTTTGTTCTGGTGCTGGTGTTTGCAGTTTTGCGCCCGGCGTTGAAAAATCTGACTGTGGCCGGCAAGAGTGGCAGTGACGGATATCCGTCAGATCTGGCAGGTGGTGCCGGTGGCGGCATGGGCGGGCTCAACGACGAGCTGCGTGACGATCAGGTCAGTCTGTCTGGCCCGGCCTCTAGCCCGGTACTGCTGCCACCGCCTGGTGCCGGTTATGAACAGCAGCTGAACGCCATTAAAGGCCTGCTGGCTGAAGACCCGGGTCGTGTAGCCCAAGTTGTGAAGGAATGGATCAATGCCGATGAGTGAAGAAGCGGGTAAGCGCCCGGCCAAGATGTCCAAGCTGGACAAGGCGGCCATCTTTCTGCTCAGCCTGGGTGAGTCCGACGCTGCAGCCATTCTCAAGCACATGGGCCCCAAGGAAGTTCAACGGGTGGGTAGCGCCATGGCGGGCCTGCGCACCGTGCATCGTGAACAGGTGCAGGAGGTCATGGGCGACTTCATCGAGGTGGTCAGCGATCAGACCAGTCTGGGCGTTGGCGCGGACGGCTATATTCGCAGCATGCTGACTCAGGCCCTTGGCGAGGACAAGGCCAACAGTCTGGTTGACCGCATCCTGCTTGGCGGCAGCACCTCTGGCCTCGACAGTCTGAAGTGGATGGAGCCGCGGGCGGTGGCGGACGTCATTCGCTTCGAGCACCCGCAGATTCAGGCCATTGTGGTGGCCTATCTGGATCCGGACATGGCGGCCGAGGTGGTTGGATACTTCGATCACAAGGTTCGCCTGGACATTCTGCTGCGGGTTGCCGCACTCAACACCGTGCAACCCTCGGCGTTGAAAGAGCTCAACGAGATTCTGGAGAAGCAGTTCGCCGGTAACTCCAACACCTCGCGCGCCGCCATGGGCGGGGTCAAGCGTACCGCCGACATCATGAACTTCCTGGAGTCGAGCACCGAGTCGCAGTTGATCGAGGCCATCCGCGAGATGGACGAAGACCTCTCCTCGCGTATCGAAGACCTGATGTTTGTCTTCGACAACCTGGCCGAAGTCGACGACCGCGGGATTCAGGCGCTGCTGCGCGAAGTGTCCTCCGAGGTGTTGATCGTGGCGCTCAAGGGCGCGGACGATGCCATCAAGGACAAGATCTTTCGCAACATGTCCAAGCGCGCATCCGAGCTGTTGCAGGACGACCTCGAAGCCAAGGGGCCGGTACGCATCAGCGAGGTCGAAGCGGCGCAGAAGGAAATTCTCACTATTGCCCGCCGTATGGCCGACGCCGGCGAGATTGTGCTGGGCGGCAAGGGCGGCGAGGAAATGATCTGACGCGGTGGCCTGCAGTGGTATGCTGCCGTGGTTTTCAGAGCGGGGTAGGGTGCGATGGCGCAAGTCAAAAGTGAGAGCGAGCTGCTGCGCAGCAGCGATGTGTCGGCGTTCAGTCGCTGGGATCTGCCTAGTTTTGATGAAGCACCGCATCAGGTTGCGCTGGAGCGTGAGGCGCCTGAGCCGCAAGAGCCTGAAGTAGAAGACGAACCTGAGATCGAGGTGGAGGAGGTCAAGCCCTTCACGGTCGAGGAGCTGGAGCAGATTCGTCAGGAAGCCTACAACGAAGGCTTTTCTACCGGCGAGAAAGACGGTTTTCACGCCGGCCAGTTGAAAGGCCAGCAGGAAGCGCGCAACGCTCTTGAGGCGCGACTGGGGGAATTCGAACAGCTCATGGGCCAGTTGATGGCGCCGCTGCAGCAGCAGGACGAGTTGATCGAAGACATGCTGCTGGTGCTGCTCGAACACATGTTGCGCCAGTTGCTGCAGCGCGAGGTGCTGATTGACCGCTCGCAGGTGGTGACCGTTTTGCGTGGCGCGCTGAAGGCGCTTCCGGTCGGCGCAGAGAACATCCGTATCTACCTTCATCCAAGCGATTTCGATGCCATCAAGGCGCTGCGCGAGCGTCACGAGGAAAGCTGGCGGCTGCTGGAAGACGACAGCCTGATGCCCGGCGGCTGCCGGGTCGAGACCGAACACAGCCAAGTCGATGCGACCCTTGAGACCCGTCTACAGCAGTTGCTTGAACAGCTGCAGGAACAGCACCGCGAGCAGCGCGCTCACCCCCCCGAACCAGACCTGCCGGTAACCGACGTGCTGCCGGCTGGCGATGACCCAGCGTCATGAGTCGCCCCGAGCGCATCAGCTTTGCGCGGCGCTTGTCGCGCTACCAACCCGCCCTGCAACTGCCGACTCAGCCGGTCGTCGAGGGCCGGCTGATCCGTATGGTCGGCCTGACCCTGGAAGCCGAAGGGTGCAAGGCGCCGGTGGGCAGCCGCTGCCTGGTGATCAGCGAAACCGCGCAGGGGCAGAGTCAGATCGAAGCCGAAGTCATGGGGTTTGCCGGCCACAAGGTTTACCTGATGCCGGTGGATCGGCTGGAAGGGCTGCAGCCTGGTGCCCGTGTGGTGCCCTCCGCTGGCGGGGGTAAACTGCCGATGGGCGCAGCTATGCTGGGGCGTGTGGTGGACGGCATTGGCCGTCCGCTGGATGGCAAGGGCAGTTTTGCCGCCGATGACTGGGTCGATCTCAATGGCCCGACCATCAATCCGCTCAAGCGTCACCCGATTGAAGAGCCGCTGGATGTCGGCATTCGCTCGATCAACAGTTTGCTCACTGTTGGGCGTGGCCAACGTCTGGGGCTATTCGCCGGCAGTGGCGTGGGCAAGAGTATGCTGCTTGGCATGATGACCCGCTTTACCGATGCCGATATCACCATCGTGGGGCTGGTCGGTGAGCGGGGGCGAGAGGTTAAGGAATTTATCGAGCAGATCCTCGGTGAAAAGGGCATGGCTCGCTCGGTAGTGGTCGCCTCGCCGGCCGATGACGCCCCCTTGATGCGTTTACGTGCGGCAATGTACTGCACGCGTATTGCCGAGTACTTCCGCGATCAGGGCAAGAATGTGTTGCTGCTGATGGATTCACTGACGCGTTTTGCCCAGGCCCAGCGCGAGATTGCCCTCGCCATCGGTGAGCCGCCGGCCACCAAGGGCTATCCGCCGTCGGTGTTTGCCAAGCTGCCGCAACTGGTCGAGAGGGCCGGTAACGCCGAACAGGGCGGTGGCTCGATTACCGCGTTTTACACCGTGTTATCCGAGGGCGACGATCAGCAGGACCCGATCGCCGATGCATCGCGCGCGATTCTGGACGGTCACGTGGTGCTGTCCCGGCGCCTGGCTGAAGAGGGCCACTATCCGGCGATTGATATCGAAGCCTCGATCAGCCGCGCCATGCCGCAGATTGTCTCGCCAGAGCAGTTGCAAAAGGCGCAGCTGTTCAAGCAGTTGTACGCCCGCTATCAGCAAAGCCGCGACCTGATCAGTGTAGGCGCCTACGCCGCTGGCTCCGATCCGTTGACCGACAAGGCGATGGAAAAAATGCCGGCGATGCAGGCGTTTCTGCAGCAGGGCTTGCAAGTCAGTGTCAATCTGAGTGACAGCCAAAGTGGGCTGGAGCAGACCCTGAGCAATGAGTGAAAGCCGCATTCGCCGTCTGGCGCCGGTGGTGGACATGGCGCTGGAGGAGGAACGCAAGGCCGCTGCCATGCTGGGGCAGTGTCAGCAGCAGCTTGACGATGCCAGCGCGCGCCTGCGCGATCTGGAGTACTACAGCAGCGAGTACGCCAAGGGGTGGGCGCAGCGTGGTGCTCAGGGGGTAGGGCGTGACTGGCTGATGAACTATCAGCGCTTCATGGCGCAGATGGAAGTGGCGATCGAGCAGCAGCGCCAGACCGTGACCTGGCACGGTCAGAGTATCGAGCGCGCGCGCGACAACTGGCGGCAGCGTTACCAACGGCTGGAAGCGTTGCGCAAACTGATTGAAAAGTATCGCCAGGAGGCGCAAGCCAGAGCGGACAAGCAGGAGCAGAAACTGCTTGATGAGTTGTCGCAGCGAGCCCACGCGCAACGCACAAATAATCCCTGACAGGCACCGGACCCTGTGCTACAAAACAGTGTGTAGGTGATCGCACAAACTGACAGGGAGAACTCATGTCGATCCAGGCGTCCATGTCTGCTGACAGCCAGATACTGACCATTAACGTCAAGGGCCGGTTTGATTTTGGCGCGCATCAGGCGTTTCGCAGCGCCTATGAGCGCAGCGGCCTGACCCCCCGCCAGTATGTGGTTGATTTGCACGAAACTGACTATATCGACAGCTCGGCGCTGGGCATGCTGTTATTGCTGCGCGACCACGCCGGTGGTGACAGCGCCGATATCCGTATCGTTCATTGCAATCCGGATGTACGCAAGGTGCTGAGCATCTCCAACTTCGAACAGCTGTTCAGCATCGAGTAAGGCATGCGGTCCGAGGGCGCGCTTCCCCGACCGGTCGACCCCGAGGCGGCGCCCCTGCTGGTACTGGTTGCCGATGACAATCCGACCGATAGATTGATTCTCGGGCGTCTGGTCGAGCGCCTTGGTCACCGGGTCTGTCTGGCTGAAGAGGGCAAACAGGCGGTGAGCCTGTTCGTCGAGCGGCAGCCTGACATTGTCCTGCTGGATGCGCTGATGCCGGTCATGGACGGGTTTGAGGCGGCGCGACAGATCAAGCAACGCGCGGGTGAAGATCTGGTGCCGGTGATATTTCTGACCAGCCTGACCGAAACCGACGCCCTGGTGAAATGCCTTGAGGCCGGCGGTGACGACTTTCTGACCAAGCCCTACAACCCCGTCATTCTGCAAGCCAAGATTCGCGCCTTTCGGCGCATGCGCGAGATGCATCAGACCTTGCAAAGTCAGCGCGATGTCATCGCCGGTCAGCATGCCAGCCTGGTGCGAGACCAGGAGCTGGCCAAAATCATCTTTGACCGGGTCGCCCACTCGGGCTCTCTCAGTGATAACAGCCTGCGCTATCTGCAGTCGGCCTACGCCATGTTCAATGGCGATATTCTTCTGGCGGCGCACCGTCCGTCCGGCGAGATGCATCTGCTGCTGGGTGATTTCACCGGCCATGGGTTGTCGGCTGCCATTGGTGCCATGCCGCTGGCCGAAGTGTTCTACGCCATGACCAGCAAGGGCTATGCGCTGCGCGATATTCTGCTGGAACTCAATAGTAAGCTCGCGACCATTTTGCCGGTTGGCATCTTCTGTTGCGCGGTGCTGATCGAGGTAAACCCGACCAAGGGCCTGGTCGAGATCTGGAATGGTGGTTTGCCGGACGTGATGATCCTTGGCCGGCAGGGCGAGTTGCTTGAGCGAGTAACCTCAACCAACCTGCCCCTGGGCGTGGCCAGCCGCGAACGTTTCAGTCCGGATCCGAAGGTGCTGGTCATGCACCCTGGCGAGCGACTGCTGTGCTGGACCGACGGCGTCATCGAAACCCGCAACGGCGCCGGTCAGCTGTTTGGTGATGCCGGTGTGCTGCGAGTTATTGACGCCCACAAGGGTGAGCCAGAGCAGGTATTTGATGGCTTGCTGAGTGCTCTGTCGCAATTTCATGGTAGCCCGGAAGACGATGTCAGCTTGCTGCAGGTGGTGATGCCCGAGCGTGACCACTTGCCGGCGCCGCAGCCTCAGCCGCTGACGGCCGCCATGGATGCGCAGCAGGACTGGCGGCTTAGCTACACCTTTCGGGCGCAGGCCATTCGCGGTCAGAACCCGTTGCCTTTCATTTTGCAGAAGCTGTTGAGCGTGGCTGGCTTGCGGGCTAGAGCCGGCGCACTGTTCACTGTGCTCAGTGAGCTGTACAGCAATGCGCTGGAGCATGGCCTGCTGCGCCTGGACTCGGCCTGGAAGCAGGACTCCGATGGTTTCGCGCTCTACTATCAGGAGCGCAGCGCTCGTTTGCAGGCGCTGGACGACGGCTGGATCTGTCTGACCATTGATCATCGGCCTGATGTGCAGGGCGGCGAGTTGGTGTTGACTTGTGAAGACAGTGGTGCCGGATTCTCGACGGTGAGGTCTGCGGCCGATTATGCCGGCCGCGGGCTGGCTCTGGTCGCCGCATTAGCCGACGAGTTGGCATTCAGCGAACAGGGCAGTCGGGTCAGGGTGGTCTTCCGTTGGCAGCTTGGGCATACTCCCGAGGCTTGATGAAGCACTGATCAATTCCGCTCGCCATGCCGAATGAATCCAGTGTCTCCTCAACAGGATCAGGACTAAAAGGAGAGTCGCAGGCGATGTCAGAGTCCTTGCAAGATGTGAATCCAGCTGTGCTGCAAGCGCTGCGTGAATTGATGCAGGACGACTATGCGTTGTTGCTGGACACCTTCCAGGGCGATGCCGACCTGCGGTTGCGGCAATTGCGTGAGGCGCTGCAGGCCGATGACATGGACGCGTTTCGCCAGGCCGCGCATAGCTTCAAGGGCAGCTGCGGCAATATGGGCGCTGCGGCTCTGGAGCAGGCCTGCCTCGAAGCTGAAGCCGCCGGGTTGGCCGGCGATAGCGCTGAAGCCGCCAAAGCGCTGACGGTGATTGAACAAGCGTTTGTCAGGTTGAAGCCCCTGCTGCACTGAATCTTCCCCCTTGTTTGGGCAAATTGGCCCAAGCCTTGCAAAAGATCTTGCGTACCCTTGACCGAGTCCTTCGGGTGGAGATCTTGTCATGCCTATTGGGCAAAACCTGCTGGCGCTGTTCAATGCCGATTTTTCTCGTGATGGCTTTTCTGCGTTTGCCTCAGGCAAGGCGGTAAGCGCTGATCCTGACGCTGTTGCGGCGTTCTCTGCGGTTCTGGCGGAGCAGACTCCGGCCGATCTGGATGCGTTGATGGCCCAGCTCAACGCCGCCGTTGAGACCGAGGCCGGTGTGGCAGACCCGGCCGTGGAGGTTGCCGCCAGCGGCAAGGAATTGCCGGCTGATGTGGCCTCCTGGCTGACCCAGCTGGCGCAATTGCTGCAGCCACAAACAACCGCTACCAGCACCGAGGTCCCGGAGCCTGGCGCTGAGCCGACTGCTGAGCAGAGCACGGATGACTCGGTGCTGGCCGGTATCAGTCAGCAGTGGCAGCGTTGGTTGGCGCAGTTGCCCGCTGACACGCCACCCGCCGAAGCGGCGCAAGCTGGCGCGGCCCCGATGGCTGGGGCGCCTGTCTCTGCCGCAGCGGCTGATGCCCGGAATGCGGCGCCTGGCACTGTCCTGGCTGAGACCGATACAGACGTCGAAGCAGCAAACGGCTCGCGTGGCGGCGTTGCGTTGTCGGAGCTGGTGTCGCAACTTCGGGCTGCCTTGCGTAGCGCCGAGGGTGCCGCTGCCGAGAGCGCGCAGGGAAGTACGCAAACGGCAGCGCAGACCGCTCGCTCCTCAGGTGATGCGGCCGCACCGATGGATGCTGCCCAGCGACAGGCAGCGCTGCAGGACAGCAGTCAGACCCTGCAGCGGCTGCAGGCCAGCGCGCCGCAGGCGGTGGATGAGGGGGGGCTGGCACGCTTGGTGGAAAAGCTCGAGTCCCGGTTGGGCGCGGGCAATGCGCGCAGTGACGCCGATGCGACTGATCTGAGCAAGAGCAGTGCCGTTACGCAGATGCAGCAGGCTGGCCAGAGCGCGCTCAGCGCACGGCCGGTCACTGCGCCGCTGCAGAGCCTGGGGGTGCCGATGGGGCAGCCCGGCTGGAGCGAGGCGGTGGTCAACAAGGTCATGTGGATGTCGAGCCAGAATGTGCAGTCGGTCGAGATCCAGCTTGATCCGGCCGAGCTGGGGCCGCTGGAGATCAAGATCCAGACCCGCGGACAAGAGCACCAGGTGCAGTTCGTCAGCCAGAATGCCGGTGTTCGCGATGCCCTGGAGGGACAGATGTTCCGCCTGCGCGAGATGTTTACCCAGCAGGGGGTGGGGCAGCTGGACGTGAATGTCTCTGACGGCTCGTCACAGCAGCGTCAGTCTGATGGCGGCCTGCTGGCCCAAGGTGATGGCCGTGGCGGTGAGCGCGGCAACGGGAGCACTGGGCTGGGAGCCGAGGCCGCCGATACCACTGCCTCGGCGAGCGATGTCTCGGCCCAAGCGCTGCTGGCGCACGCCCGGCTGGTCGATTACTACGCCTGAGTCCCGCCTGCCGCACCGTCCGGTGCGGCAAAGACATTTTTCGTTCCAGCCAGTATCCTATGCTTGGGAATTGCTGATTGATTCCGCATGCCCTCTGGCGTTCAGGCTCGGCCTGTGCGCCCCGTAGGCCGCGGGGAATTGATCAGTGCTTTCCTTGGTTCATGGAGCGCTGCTCCCTACTGCTTGCCTGCTGAGGCCCGCAGCGTTGAACTGCATATCCGTGGGTGTCGGGCGTGCTGCAGCGTGATGACTGGCACGCTCAATGCATCTGGCATGGTTATCGGCGGCCGTAAGGCCCGAATGACGGAATATTGGCATGGCGAAACAATCTGCAAAGTCCGACGACGACGCACAGGAAAAACCGGCCAAGGGCCGCAAGAAGCTATTCATTTTGCTTGGCATCGGCTTGTTGGCGCTGTTGCTGTCGGCGGGCGGCGTGGCCTTCTTTCTGCTCAAAGACGATGAGACGCCAGAGGAAACCGAGCCGGCTGAGCCCGTCAAGCAGGTGGCTCTGTATCAGCCACTGGACCCGGCCTTTGTGGTCAATTACGCAGCCGGTGGTCGACAGCGCTACATGCAGGTCAGCGTTGTGCTGATGGGGCGTGATGCTGAAGGCATGGCCAAGCTCAACCAGCATTTGCCGTTGATTCGCAATCAACTGGTGATGCTGTTTGGCAGCGAAGAATTTGAGGCACTGGCAACGCCCGAGGGCAAAGAGGCGTTGCGCGAGAAAGCCAGCCTGGCCGTCAAGGCGCTGCTGGAGAAAGAAGTCGGCGACCCGGTCATCGAGTCGGTGCTGTTTACCAACCTGGTTCTGCAATAGGACATAGCTATGGCCGTACAGGATCTGCTGTCACAGGATGAGATCGATGCCCTGCTGCACGGGGTAGACGACGGCGCTATCGACACCGATGTCGAGAGCGAGCCGGGATCGATCAAGAGTTATGACCTGACCAGCCAGGATCGTATTGTGCGTGGGCGCATGCCCACGTTGGAAATGATCAACGAACGCTTTGCCCGTTATACCCGTATCAGCATGTTCAACCTGATGCGCCGTTCCGCCGATGTGGCTGTGGGCGGGGTGCAGGTGATGAAGTTTGGCGAGTATGTGCATTCGCTGTATGTGCCGACCAGTCTTAACCTGGTCAAGATGAAGCCGCTGCGCGGTACCGCGCTGTTCATTCTGGATGCCAAGCTGGTATTCAAGCTGGTCGACAATTTCTTTGGCGGCGATGGTCGTCACGCCAAGATCGAGGGGCGGGAGTTCACTCCAACCGAGCTGCGGGTGGTGCGCATGGTGCTGGACCAGGCCTTTATTGATCTCAAGGAAGCCTGGCAAGCGGTGCACGACGTGCAGTTCGAGTATGTCAATTCCGAGGTCAACCCGGCATTGGCCAATATCGTTAGCCCCAGCGAGGTGGTGGTGGTGTCCACCTTCCATATCGAGCTGGATGGCGGTGGTGGCGACCTGCATGTGACCTTCCCTTATTCGATGATCGAGCCGCTGCGCGAGGTCCTAGACTCGGGTGTGCAGTCAGACGTCGACGAGCACGATGAGCGCTGGGTGCGCGCATTGCGTGAAGAGATTACCGGCGTCAAGGTGCCGCTCAGCGCCACCGTGGTGAAAACCCAGCTGAAGCTCAAGGACCTGCTGAGCATGCAGGCCGGGGATGTGATTCCGGTCGAAATGCCTGATCACATGGTGCTCTGCGCCAACGGTGTGCCGACCTTCAAGAGCAAGCTGGGCGCGGTCAAGGGCAACCTGGCCTTACAGATTCTGGGTCCGGTTGCGCGTCCGCGCTGACCGACCACGCTAAACAACAACAGGGGACAGCGAGATGGCTGAGGACAAACAACCCGACGAGATCAGTGCCGAGGAGCAGGCATTGGCTGATGAGTGGGCGGCGGCACTGGATGAGGCTGGTGACGCCGGGCAGGACGATATTGACGCCATGCTCGAGCAAAGCAACGCCGAACCGCGGATGCCGATGGAGGAATTCAACTCGCCGGCCCGTGCCGACGGGGATGACTTTGATCCGGGCGATAGCCCTAATCTGGACGTCATTCTGGATATTCCTGTCACCATTTCCATGGAGGTCGGCAATACCGACATCACTATCCGCAATCTGCTGCAACTCAACCAGGGGTCGGTGGTAGAGCTAGACCGACTGGCGGGTGAGCCGCTGGATGTGAAGGTCAACGGTACGCTGATCGCACATGGCGAGGTGGTGGTGGTCAACGAGAAGTTTGGCATTCGCCTGACCGATGTGATCAGCCCCTCCGAACGCATCAAGAAGCTGCGCTGATGCGGGCGTTGCTGCTTCTTCTGGGCGTGGGTGTGCCGTTACCGCTACTGGCGCAGACCGGCCAGCCGGCGGCCGCCGCTGCCAGTAACATCGGTAGCGCCTCGCTTGCCGGCCAGTTGAGTCAACTGGCGCTCGGGCTGCTGGTCGTGGTTGGCCTTATCTTTGCGCTGGGCTGGCTGCTGCGCCGGGTTGGGCCCATGGCCGGGCAGGGTGGGCAGCACATCCGCTTGCTCAGCAGTCTGCCACTGGGGCCGCGTGACCGTTTGCTGCTGGTCGATGTCGGGGGCACGCAGATGTTGCTGGGTGCCTCGCCCGGCCGTATCAACACCCTGCATGTCTTCGAGCAGCCGGTGGCGGAGATCAGTCAGGCTACCGCTGGCAACAGCGACTTTGCCCGCAAGCTGCAGGCGATGCTGAAACGGGATCAGACACCATGATGCGCTGGTTTGGTTTGTTGTTGATACTGCTGGCGCCCTCGGTCTGGGCGCAGACGGCAGCCGATCCGTTGAGCATGCCGGCGATCACGCTGAGTACCGATGCAGAAGGCCAGCAGACCTATTCGGTCAGCCTGCAAATTCTGCTGCTGATGTCGGCGCTGAGCTTTATCCCGGCTTTTGTGATGATGATGACCAGCTTTACCCGGATCATCATTGTGTTCGCCATCCTTCGGCAGGCCCTTGGCTTGCAGCAGACGCCGTCGAGCCAGATCCTGATTGGCCTTGCGTTGTTTCTCACCCTGTTCATCATGGCGCCGGTATTCGATCGCGTTAACCAGACAGCGCTGCAGCCCTACCTGAATGAGGAAATGGCGCCGCAGCAGGCGCTTGAGGCGGCCAGTATTCCGATGCGCGACTTCATGCTGGCGCAGACACGCGAGACCGATCTGGAGCTGTTTGTGCGGTTGGCCAAACGTACTGACCTGGCCAGCCCGGACGATGTGCCTTTCCATATTCTGGTGCCGGCGTTTGTTACGTCCGAGCTGAAAACAGCCTTTCAGATCGGCTTTATGATTTTTATTCCCTTTCTGGTGATTGATCTGGTGGTCGCCAGTGTTCTGATGGCTATGGGTATGATGATGCTGTCGCCGCTGATTATCTCGCTGCCCTTTAAGATCATGCTATTTGTGCTGGTCGATGGCTGGGCGCTGATTATCGGCACCCTGGCTGCCAGCTTTGCGGTGACATAGGAGCAGGCCATGACTCCCGAAGTGGCGATCGATCTGTTTCGACAAGCGCTCTGGCTGACCTCGGTGGTGGTCGCCATCGTGGTACTGCCAAGTCTGCTCATAGGCCTGATTGTCGCCATGTTTCAGGCGGCAACACAGATCAACGAACAGACTCTCAGCTTTTTGCCGCGCTTGCTGATCACCTTTCTGACCCTGATCTGGCTTGGGCCCTGGCTGGCGACGCAGATGGTCGAGTTCACCGATACCCTGTATCGGCAGATACCCGGATTGATCGGCTGATGTTGGAGCTCTCCAGCGCCGAGATCAGTCGCTGGGTAGGTAGCTACCTGTGGGTGCTGTTTCGCATTGCTTCCCTGTTGATGACCATGCCGGTGATTGGCACGCAGCTGCTGCCGGTGCGCATCCGTCTCTACCTGGCGTTGGCCATCACGGCCCTGGTGGCCCCACAGATCGGCGAGGTGCCTACGATCGATGCGTTGTCGCTGCAAAGCTGGCTGTTGATCGGCGAGCAGATTCTGATTGGTGCGGCGATGGGCTTTTCGCTGCAGCTGCTGTTTCAGATTCACGTGCTGGCCGGACAGATTGTCGCCATGCAGATGGGCTTGGGGTTCGCGTCCATGAACGACCCCAGCATGGGGATTTCGGTTGCGGTCGTTGCCCAGGTCTTCACTATGTTGGTGACGCTGTTGTTTCTGGCCATGAACGGCCACCTGGTGGTGTTGGAGGTGCTGGTTGAGAGCTTCACCACGTTGCCCATTGGTGAGAGTCTCGGGCGGCTCGACTTTCAGGCGCTGGTGCTGCGGTTCTCCTGGGTAATGGCCGCCGCCATTCTGATCGGTCTGCCGGCGATTACCGCGCTGCTGATCGTCAATATTTCCTTTGGTGTGATGATGCGTGCTGCGCCGCAGCTGAACATTTTTTCCATCGGCTTTCCGCTGACGTTGGTGTTTGGCCTGTTTATTCTCTGGGTGCTGCTGGGTAATGTGCTGGCGCAGTATCAGGCGCTGGCAGCGGAGGCGCTGATTTACCTGCGTGCACTGGTGAGGGCGGGCTGATGGCTGAATCCGATAGCGGTCAGGAACGCACGGAGGAGCCCACGGGCAAGCGACTCCAGGAGTCGCGTGACAAGGGGCAGGTAGCGCGCTCGCGCGAGCTCAATACGCTGGCGGTGGTGATGGTCGCGGCGGTGGGGCTGCTGACGCTGGGGCCGGCGATGGTGCAGAAGCTGATGAACATCATGAGCTTCAACTTCAGCATTGAGCGCGAAGCGCTCTACAGCAATGACAGTATGGGCCTGCACCTGTTTGCTTCGGTGGGCGAGGGGCTGGAAGTGTTGGGGCCGCTGTTTTTCCTGTTGCTGGTGGCCTCTATCGTGGGGCCGGTGCTGCTGGGTGGCTGGCTGTTCAGCATCAAGTCCCTGGCGCCCAAGTTCGAGCGCATGAATCCGCTGGCCGGCCTCAAGCGCATGTTCTCGCTCAAGGCACTGGTCGAGCTGCTCAAGGCGTTGGGCAAGTTCCTGGTGGTGCTGGGCGCCGCCTTGCTGGTACTCCACCTGCGAACCGAGGATCTGCTCAGCATGGGCCAGGAGTCGCTGCAGTCAGCGATTGTGCACTGCGCCTGGGTACTTGCCTCCTCCCTGATCATCCTGTCTGCGTCACTGATCCTGATCGCAGCAGTCGATGTGCCGTTTCAGCTGTGGGACCACAAGCAGAAGCTGCGGATGACCAAGCAGGAGGTCAAGGACGAGTTCAAGGATTCCGAGGGCAAGCCCGAAGTAAAAGGGCGTATTCGTCAGTTGCAGCGTGAAATGGCCGAGCGCCGGATGATGGACAAGGTGCCGCAGGCCGATGTGGTGATCACCAACCCGACGCATTTTGCCGTAGCGCTGAAGTACGACCCGCTGGCGACCGGTGCGCCGGTGCTGCTGGCCAAGGGGGCTGACCTGGTGGCGCAGCGCATTCGCGAGGTGGCCAGCGAAAACCAGATTGTGGTGCTGGAATCAGCCCCGCTTGCGCGAGCGGTGTTCTACAGTACCGAGCTGGATCGCGAGATTCCGGCCGGGCTTTACTTGGCCGTGGCGCAGGTGCTGGCGTATGTCTTCCAGCTGCGCCAGTTCCGCGCAGGTCAGGGCAAGCGGCCGGGGCCGATGCCGCAGCCGCCGATCCCGGATGACCTCAAGCGCTGATCAGGGGCGCGGGGTTGGGTTGTGCTGCAGCTCCAGGTCTTGAATCAGGTCACCCAGGTCTTCCTCCATCAGCCGGCGCAGTTCTGCCTCGTATTCTTCAATCGAACCGGACAGGTCCAGAATGATTTCCACCCGGCGGTTCAGTGCGCGGGTTTCCGGCCATTCATTGCTGGCGCGCGGACGGGTCTCGGCGTAGCCCTGCACGCGAATGCGTTCAGGCTTGATGCTGTCGTCCAGCAGCAGGGCGTTGGCTACCGACGAGGCGCGTGCGGCTGACAGGTCCCAGTTGGACTGGAAGCGATTGGTGTGGATCGGGATATTGTCGGTATGGCCTTCAATGGTGACCTCGCCCGGCAACTCGGCGAGCACCTCGGCGATGCGATCGAGCATGGCGTGAAAGTCTTCGGTCATGTCGGCTGAACCAGACGGGAAGGAGCCTTTTTCCTCGACCCGAATGATGATTCGCTTGCGATCATGCTCGAGTTGGATACGCCCTTCCTGCAGCTCGTTTTCCAGCACATCACGCAGGGCGTCGACGCTGGTGTCGATCTGCTGCTCGGTGGTGCTCTGCACCTGCTCCTGCAGTTCGGTTTCCATTTCGGCGCGCAGGGTGTCGAGTTGCGGGGATTCCTCGGTGGTTTGCTGGCGCACGCTGTCTACCGGCGTGGGTTCAGGCTTGCCGGGGGAGAAATTGTCGAAAATCGGGCTGGTACCCATCGGGATATCGAGCGCCGGAATATCGCGTTGTACGCCGAAGGCCTTGGATAACTCGCCGGCAATCTGCTTGAACTTCTGCGCGTCGATTTCCGAGAATGACAGCAGCAGTACGAAAAAGCACATCAGCAGCGACATCAGGTCGGCGAAGGTCATGACCCACGCCGGGATGCCGGGGCTATCGTCTTCCTGTTCTTCCATCAGGCGTCCTGCGCCTCGCCAGCGGCGGCTTTGTCACGTTTGTTCTCAGGCAGGTAGCTGCGCAGCAGTTGCTCGATGACGCGTGGGTTGGTGCCTTCCTGGATAGCCAGAATGGCGTCTATCCAAAGCGCCTGCATGCGCGCCTCTTCGGTCATGCGCAGGGTCAGCTTGTCGGCGATGGGCAGGCAGATCATGGTGGCGAGCATGGCCCCGTACAGCGTGGTGAGCAGGGCGACTGCCATGGCTGGGCCGATTGATTTCGGGTCTTCCATGTTGGACAACATCTGTACCAGACCGATCAGCGTACCGATCATGCCCATGGCCGGGCCAACATCGCCCAGCGCGGAAAATACCTTGGCGCCCCAGCGGTTGCGGTCCAGCGTCAGCACGCGTTCTTTTTCCAGGATCGCTTTCACGGTTTCCTGCGGATGGCCATCAATCAGCAGTTGGATGCCGCTGGCCAGAAAGGGTTGGGAGATTTCTTTCTCTTCCAGTGCCAGCAGGCCTTGCTTGCGGGCCAGGGTAGCCAGTTCGACCAGTTCGCTGATACTGGCTTCGGTATCGGGCAGCTTGAAGCGGAAAGCGCGGCCGGCAACTTTAATGGCGCCAATAAATTGACCAACATTGAATTTGGCAAGCACCACGAACAGGCTGCCCCCGATCACGATCAGCAGGGAAGGCACATTGAAGAACACCTGAGCGCCAGAGCCCAGCAAGATTGACGCGGCAATAATGCCAATTGCGCCGATAAGACCTATCAGGGTTGCGAGATCCAACAGGGACTCCTGGAACTGAACGACGGGTTGACAGCCAAAGGGCTTTACGCGGGCTACATCGGGACTGCCGATCGGTTTTGCTCAGCCCTGCAAGTGAGTGCGCTGCAAGGCAGGGCGGACAGATTGCTCTGTGCCGCTAGCGTGCGGGATTGATCGGCTTCCCACAAGGTCTATTCTATGTGGGCTTGGCGATATTGCAAACGCCCGATGCTTAGCATTTTTGCTGCCGCGAGGGCTCTGATGGAGAGTATTCATGTCTGCAGTTGCACGTTGTTCCCTCTGGTCGCTGCTGGCAGCGGCTTTGATTGCGCTGGCCCTGGGCTTTGTCGGTGTCAGCTTGAAAACCGGTTTGTTGGAGTTCCGTGGCGCCGACCGGGTAGTGAGTGTCAAAGGTTTGGCGGAGCGCGAGGTCGCCGCCGATCTGGCTCTCTGGCCGGTTAACTTCAGCGTCAGTGGTGACAGCCTTGATCGTTTGCAGAGCGATATCGAGACCCAGCAGGGGCTGGTGCGCTCGTTCTTGTTGCTGAAGGGCTTTACCGAGGCAGACATACAGTTGTCGGTGCCCAAGATTGTCGATCAACACGCCAACAGTTACGGCGCCAACCTGCCGCCCGAACGCTATCGCGCCGAGGTAACCGTGCTGGTACGCACGCAGGATGTGGATGCGGTGAAGGCGGGAATGCAGAGCGTCGGCGAGCTGGTCAAGTCCGGGGTGGCGTTGACCCAGAGTTACGAGTTTCAGCCGACCTTTCTGTTCACTCAGCTGGAGTCGATCAAGCCGGAGATGATCGCCGATGCCACCGCCGATGCCAGAGCCGCGGCTGATCAGTTTGCCCGTGATTCGGGCAGCACGGTCGGCAGCATTCGGCGTGCGACCCAGGGTTATTTTTCGATCAATGACGTGGACCCCTTTACACCTGAAATCAAGCGTATCCGGGTGGTCACCAATATCGACTACAGCCTGGAGTAGTCTGCCGCGTGGCGGAGCACGAAGTGGCTGATGCTGGCCGGCCAAGCATGCAGGGCGTTGACGTCGTCGATCACCTGCAGCTCGGCCAGCGGCAAGGCGGCTGCCAGCCGTTGCGCGGTTTCTAGCGGGTGAATCGGGTCGTCACGCCAGGCCAGTATCAGTGTCGGGATTTGCAGCTGCTCAAGGGCTGCTGCTGGCGGCAGGTCGCACTGGCAGGCAGCGTCTAGTATCGCCAGCAGGTCGTCGGCGTGCATCTGTGCCAGTGCGTCCAGCGACGCCGCGGCGTCCCCGGGCCTGGCCGCGAGCAGCCAGGCGGGCAGGGCGGGGTTTTGTGCTGCCAGCGAGACTAGGCTGGCCAGTCCGCGTTGCTGAATAATGCGTTGCATCTGCCGGTAGCGTCGTACTTGAGCGGGTCTCGTGTGCCAAGCGGTGGGTGGCGTCGCCAGTACCAGGCAGGACACCTTCTCGGGTGCGCGCAGGGCTGCCAGCAGGGCGCTGGCCGAGCCCATCGAATGCCCTCCCAACGCGTAAAGCCCGGTTGCCCGGGCGTCGGCCAGCGACAGCAGGTCACCGGCCTGGCTGGACCATAGATAGTCGGCAGGATCGATGCTGCCCGGCGAGCGGCCGTGCCCGCGGGCATCAAAGCGCACCCGGCGCAGCGGGTCTGGCTGGTCGGGGTGAAACCAGCCGGTGCGGCTCTCAAACTCCGTTGAGTGCATCAGGCCATGGGCCCATACGAGCGTGGGGCCGTCGCCGGAAAGGGTGGTATGGAGCATGCGCGTTATCTTGATCAAGGCCGAAACGCCAGATTAACAGACGGGAATGCCGCTGACAGGCTATGGGCGGCGGATTAGACTGTCTGCCTTGTTTTGGGGGAGTTCACCGGATGGAGTTGTTACCCTGGGCGCACGCTGTCAGCGCCGGTTTTACCCTGCGTGGCTGGCACACCCGGCCCAGCGGCAAGCCCTTGCTGCATTTTTTGCATGGTAATGGTTTTTGTACCCGTACCTATGAGCCCATGCTGGCGTTGCTGGTTGAGCACTTTGATCTGTGGCTCTGCGATCTGCAGGGGCACGGACAAAGCGACCATGGCGAGCGTTTTGTTGGCTGGAATCGAAATGCAGAGGCGGCGGCCGAGGCGTTTCGCGCGGGGCGTGAGCAATTTGGTGATGTGCCGAGCCTGGCCTGCGGGCACAGCTTTGGCGGCGTGCTCAGTGCCTTGATGATGGCGGCGGAACCGGCATTGTTCGAGCGCGCGGTGCTGCTCGATCCGGTGCTCTTCCCGCCTGCACTAATCGCCCTGCGTCGCGGGCTGGGGCTGGTGGGCTTGAATGACCATGCGGTGGCCAAGCGTGCGGCCGCCCGGCGTGACTATTGGCCGGATCGCACCGCTGCCCATGCTGGCTTGCATAATCGCGGTATGTTCCGCGGTTGGGATGAAACCGCCTTTGAGGCGCATATCTCCCATGCGCTGCGCGAGCGCTCGGGCGGTGGCGTTGAGTTGTGCTGCCGGCCCAGCCGTGAGGCTGAGGTGTTTCGCACCATGCCAAAGGGGCTGTGGTCGTCGCTGCGCCGCCTGAAAACCCCGACCCGTATCGTCTACGGTGATCGTACCTATCCGTTTGTCATTCAGTCAGCCCGCCGACTGGCTGTCAGCAATAGCCAGGTCAGTGCGCACCAGACCGCTGGCGGGCACTGCTTCATGCTTGAGCATCCGGCTGCGGCGGCCGCCCAGGTGGTCGAATTTCTGACTGCCCGTCACTGAGCAAACGGCTGCGCTCCTGAATGCTCCGTGCGACGTGCTCTGCAAGGCCTGTACCGGCTTCGCTCATGGTCAGGTAGGTGTGGTCCGCGCCGGCCTGGATGATGCGGCGGGCGATGTCCTCGTACATGGCATGAGAGACAATCAGGCCGTCAAAGCCACGACCACGCAGGTTGTGCACGGTGATGGTCTTGGCCTCGGCATCGTTCATCGCCAGAATCACCGAGTGGATGTTGGGCATGTCGAGGTTCTGCCAGAACACCGGGTCCTCGGCATCGGCAAACAGTGCGCGGCGACCAGCCTGCAGGCTGGTTTCTACGGCAACCGGGTCCGAGTCCAGAGCAATCACCCGGTAGCCCTTCTCCGACAGGTTATCGTAGGCTGCCCGGCCGGTCCGGCCCAGACCCATGATCAGAATTTGCGCATCATCCAGGGTGATCGGCTGTTCGTCGGGGTGGCGAATATCACGTTCAAAACGGGTGAGCAGCGGGGCGATGTGCTCATAGATGCTGTGTACGATGCGGTTTAGCGGTGCAGAGATCACAAAGGAGAAGGCGACGGTCAGTGCCAGTGGCACCAGCCATTGTGGCAACACCAGGCTGGCCATGATCAATCCGAATTCGCTGTAGTTGGTCAATGTCAGGCTGCTCAGAAAGGCGCTGCGCGCGCGCAGCTTGAAGCCAACGAACAGGGCGAAGAACAGCGCGCTCTTCAAGGGCAGCAACAGGGTCATGACCAGCGCGAAGATCAGTGCATGCTGATCCGGCAGGCCGCCCAGGCCGATCTGCAGGAAGAACCCTACCAGAAAGATCTCCTTCAAACTCCACAGCGACTGCGACAGCTCGCCGGCGCGCTTGTGACCAGCCAGCATGGCGCCAAAGGCGAGGGCGCCCAGCTCGGAGCTTAGCCCCAGCGTTTCAAAGCCGGCGCCGCCGACCACCAGTGCCAGCAGCAGGCCAAGCAGGACCATCAGCTCTTCATGTCCGCTGAGGTCCAGTAGCTTGTACAAGATGGGCTTGCACAGCGGCAGGATCAGCACCATCAGGGCCCAGCTCGATGGGCTTTTGCCGCTGGCGATGCTGATGGCGACCAGGGCAATCAGGTCCTGCATGATCAGGACACCAATCGCCACACGACCGTGGAAGGCCCGCAGCTCGCGTTTGCCTTCGAGTACCTTGGCGGCCAGTACCGTGCTGGAGAATGACAGCGCCATGGCCAGTAGGCTGGCTTCGCCAAGCGGCAGGTCGAGCAAATAGAGGAAGGCGGGTAAAAACAGCGCGGTCGACAGGCCAAAGTGGAGCAGGCTGCCGCCAACCACTTCGGGGCGTACCAGATTCTTGACCTTCAGTTTGAGGCCGACGGTGAACAGCAGTAGCAGGACGCCAAGGTGCGCAATGTGGGTGAGGATATAGCTGTCGTCCGGACCCACGCCGACGCGCTCGCCCAGCAGGGAAAGGGCAAAACCGGCACCAAGGTATCCAATCAGCGGGGGCAGGCCGACCTGCTTGAACAGCAGGCCCAGGCCGAAGGCAAAGGCAATCCAGACAGCTTCAATCACAACAGCATTCCGTTATCGGGTTATTCCTGTTGCCCGACTATAACGCACAAACCCGGCCTGAGCCGGGTTTGTGCGTTATACGATTGCCAACCGGGTTAGGCCGCGACGATCACATCTCCGTGGTTTTCCGGCTCGATCAATGCGCGGTGCAGCGCAGCAATCGCGGCGTCGTAATCTTCTTCCTGAACCACGCACTGCATTTCAACCTGGCGGATAGACTGATGCACCGCCTGGATGCTGATGCCGGCTTCGGCCAGGGCCGCCACGGTCTTGGCCAGAATGCCTTTGACCTTGAGGTCCGAGCCGATCGCCGACACGATGGCAATGTTATGCACGTTGACCTCCGCCATCGGATAGCGCTCCTCGATCAGGCGCGAGGCACGGTTGATCATCTTGCGCGAGCCGGAAATATAGTAGGTGATGCTGTTGGCATCCGAGTCCTTGTTCACCACGTACAGCTTGAGCTTTCTCAGCAGTTTGGTGATTTCCAGGTCGTACTCCACGTCGCCCAGCATTTCCTGGTCGAATACCTCGATGCCAAAGACGTCCTTGCGGCCGGCGATGATCTCGACGCAGGGCTTCTCGCTGCAGTAATCCTGGCTAATCAAGGTGCCGCCGTGATCCGGCTCGAAGGCGTTCTTGATGCGCAGATGAATGCCTGCGCGGCGCAGGGTGCGTGCCGCCTTGGGGTGGATCGCTTCCATGCCCAGGTTGGACAGCTGATCGGCCACGTCGTAGTTGGTACGGCCGATGGTGACGACCTTGTCGACGCCGACCAGGGTCGGATCGGCACTGGAGAGGTGATATTCCTTGTGAATGATCGCCTCGCTGGCACCGGTGGCGGCCGCAATCTGCGCGAAGGTGATTTCGCTGTAGCCACGATCAAAGGTGTTCATCAGACCTTCGCTGCAGTGGGTGTAGCCGGTTGCGACAACCAGCTCACGGCTGAAGTCGATGCCATCGAAACCGTCGCGCACCATGTCCTGGAAGCTCTTGGGCTCGCGCTGGTTCCAGCCGGTCAGATCAGCCAGACGCGCGTTTACGCCGCGCTTCTTGAGTGCCAGTACGGTATTGAAGGCGCTGTGCGCCTCGCCCAGCGACGCCAGCATCTCGCGGACTTTCATCAGGTGCTCGGTCAGCTGGAAGTGACCGTAGGAGCACAGCTGCTGCAGACTCACCATGCAGTCGCGCACGTCGCTGATGCGGCCTTCAATAAAGCGGTTTGCCGCCTGCAGCTCGTACTCGCCGCTGAACAGCTCTGCGTTCTTGTTCAGCATCGCTTGCTGCACGGCGTCCAGCGCGTCCAGCCAGGCGTCCTCGTTGTGGGCGTCGGCAAAGCGCTCGTACACACCGGGCTCGCCGGTTTTCTTGTGTTCGAGCAGCATGTTGGTCATACCGCTGTAGGCAGAGACAACGAAAACACGCTGGTACAGCTCGGTACCCTGACGTTGGCCAATGAAAATGTTGTTCAGTACTTCCTCAAAGCGGCTCATCGAGGTGCCGCCGATTTTCTCTACTGTATGCATAGTCCTGGTTTCTGTCTTTGGTGAAATCGGTCCTGCCACCAGCAGGTCGGGAGCCTCATGCTCCCGTTACAGGTAACGCTGCGTCGTAATGCGCAGTGGTGTTACCGGGCCGCGTTCGGCCACGAATGCCGGTCTGGGTGTATCGGCCCCGAAAGGCTCGGCCGGCAGATTATCCACGTGGTTGTACACGTAGAACAGGTTGCTGCGCGGATCCGGCGTAATATTGCTGTTGGAGCCGTGCAGCGTGTTGCAGTCAAACAGTACCACCGAGCCGGCCTGGCCGGTTGCGGCGGTGATGCCACCCTCGCTGACCATGTCGGCAAGGCTGGCGTCATCCGGTACCCCCAGCTCCTGCTTGCGCAACGAGCGGCGGTAATGCTCCTGCGGAGTCTCACCCACACAGCCTATAAAGTGGCGATGTGACCCTGGCACCAGCAGCAGCGGGCCGTTGAAGGGCGAGTTGTCGGTGAGCAGAATAGAGCAGCTGATGGTGCGCATGCGCGGCAATCCATCCTCAGCGTGCCAGGTTTCAAAGTCGGAGTGCCAGTAAAACTCCTTGCCTTTGAAACCGGGTTTCAGATTCAGACGCGATTGGTGCACGTACAGGTCACCATCGAGCAGGTGCTGAACCTTGGCGGCGATACGCTTATCTGCTGCTACCTTGGCGAACAGCTCGCTGCTCTGGTGAATCGCGAACAGCGAGCGCAAGGCGCCGCTGTCCGGTTCGCGTATGGCAGCGTCACTGGCAAGGATGCCCTTGTCGCTGCGTAACCGTTCAACCTCTCGGCGGAAAACGGCAACTTCCTCCGCGCTGAATGCATTGGGCAGTAGCAGGAAACCATCGCGTTCAAAGCGGGCAATCTGCTGCGCCGTTAGCGGCGCTTCGCGTTCATGGCGCCGATAGACAATCGGGTCAATTCGCTCGTGCCAGCGGGGCTGGTCTTGGCGGCGTGTGGGATACAGGTCAACCGCTGCCGTCATTAATCCTCCTTATATAGGGCCTGTTGTCGTGTCGTTCTCTCCACCGTTAGCGGGGGCGCAGCGACAACAGGCCGTTTGGTTCTCAGCTGTTATCGACGGGGTAGACCCCGTCCTTGTCGTGTACTTCCTTGCCGCTCAGTGGCGGGTTGAATACGCAGGCCATTTTCATGTCCTCGGTACCGCCGCGCAGCATGTGCTCGTCGTGCTTATCCAGGATGTACAGCGTGCCGGGACGGATTTGATATACCTTACCGTCCGACAGGGTTTCGATCTCACCGTTCCCGCTCATGCAGTAGACCGACTCCAAGTGGTTCTTGTAATGGATGTGGGTCTCTTTATTGGCGTAGATGGTGGTGATGTGGAAGGAAAACCCCATCTGGTCGTCCTTGAGCAGCATCCGGGTGCTTTCCCAGGTCTCGGTGGCGACGCGGCGTTCGGAGTTTTCGCATTCTTCCAGTGTACGTACGATCATGTTCTCTATTTCCTCAAGAAGCTTGGTTGGCGACCTGCTCAGCCATCACTTTGGCGAAAGCTGCGTCCAGAATGGTCAGGGCCTTGTCGATCTGCTCTTCGGTGATGGTCAGCGGGCACAGGCATTTGACAACCTGGCTATGGTTGCCGCTGGTTTCGATCACCAGGCCGTTGGCAAAGGCTTCCTTACAGATGGCGGCGGCGGTGTCGCCATCCGGGCAGTTGATGCCCAGCATCATGCCGCGACCCTTGAGGTAGAGGGAGTCGGGGCCGTGCTTACGGACGATCTTCTGCATGCCGTCAGCGATACGCTTACCCTTGGCCTGCACGCTCTTGGCGAACTCGTCGTTGACCCAGAAGTGTTCCAGCGCAGCAGCAGCGGTAACGAAAGCGTGGTTGTTGCCACGGAAGGTACCGTTGTGCTCGCCCGGCTCCCACTGGTCGAGTTCGTTGCGCATGACCACGATGGCGAACGGCAGGCCAAAGCCGCTGAGCGACTTGGACAGGGTGATGATGTCCGGCTTGATGCCCATTTCTTCAAAGCTGAAGAAGGTGCCGGTACGACCGCAGCCAGCCTGGATGTCGTCGACAATCAGCAGCATTTCATGCTTGCGGCACAGTTTTTCCAGTTTGCGCATCCAGTCGGCAGAAGCGGTGTTCAGACCACCTTCGCCCTGAACGACTTCCACAATCACGGCTGCGGGCTTGTCGATGCCGCTGCTCGGGTCGCTGAGCATTTTGTCCATCATGGCGATGGTGTTGACCTTGTCGCCAAAGTAGTTGGCGTAGGGCATGCGGCTGACCTCTGACAGCGGTACGCCGGCGGCGCCACGATGATGGCCGTTACCCGTAACGGCCAGGGCGCCGATGGTGCAGCCATGGAAACCGTTGGTGAAGCTGATGACATTGCTGCGGCCGGTGACCTTGCGGGCCAGCTTGAGCGCTGCTTCAACCGAGTTGGCACCGGTCGGGCCGCTGAACTGAACCTTGTATTTACCCAGGCCGCGCGGTTCCAGAATCACCCGATTGAAGGTCTCTAGAAAGCGTTCTTTGGCGTCGGAGTACATGTCCAGGCCGTGGGTGATGCCGTCATCTTCCAGGTACTGGATCAGTGCCTTTTTCAGAACCGGGTTGTTGTGCCCGTAGTTCAAAGTGCCGGCGCCGGCCAGGAAGTCGATGTAGCTCTTGCCCTCGCGGGTCACCAGCTCGGCGCCGCGGGCCTGCTTGAAGACCACCGGGAACGAGCGGCAGTAGCTGCGAATATCCGATTCGTTTTTCTCGAACTGTTCAAAGGTGTTCATGTGATCTCCTGATCTCAAGCTTGAGCTGGTTGGGGTGCAGATTGGGTGAACGGGCCAGCGCGGTAGATGACTTCATCATCGTGTTGGCCATTGAAATGGGTTTCGCGGGAGAACAGCACTTCGGTGCTGTACTCGGCGCCCAGCAGGCGGAAGGCTTTCTTGAACAGCGCCTCGGATGCGTCGTTGCCTGGAGAAATGGTGGTCTCCAATCGACTGACACCGTCTGCGCGAACGCGTTCAATCAGTGCCAGCAGCATCTTCAAGGCCAGCCCCTGACCACGCATGCGGCTGTCCACGGCGACCTGCCAGACAAACAAGGTGTCTTGGCGCGCCGGCGGACGATAGCCGGAAATAAAGCCGACCATATCGCCATCAGCTGTCTCGGCAGCGATCGCGGTATCGGCAAAGTCGTGACACTGCAGCAGGTTGCAGTACACCGAGTTGGTGTCTAGCGGCTTGCAGCGTTCGACCAGGTTGTTCAGGGCGAAGCCGTCCGTGCTATTAGGTTTTCGTAGTGTTACGGGTGTAAGTGACAAACCGGGTTCCTAATGCTTATGCGTATATGCTTTTTCCATAATAAACATATCCAAAAAATTATCTCAACCCGCATTAAACGCCGTGTTCATGCGGTTTTGTGTGGTTTGAATATGTTTATAGCTGTTAAATAGATTTGTCATCAAACTACTTTCTTGTGTAATCAATTTGGCGCTATGCCCCGTCTGGTGGGGGCTGCGTGGGAACGGGGTTGGGTGCCTTCGGGTGCACCGTCCGGGCGCAGCAATGCCTCACGCTGGGGCGTGATCAGAGCGGTTTTCAGGAGGGAAGAGCGCCCGCCGGGCGGCGGGCATCTGCAGAGGGTTGGCGTTGCGCTTACAGGGTGAAGCCGCCGTCGATCGGAATGATGTTGCCGGTCATGTAGGCGCCGCCGGTGCCGGCCAGCATGATCGCCAGCGCGGCCATTTCCTCTTCGCGGCCCCAGCGTTTCATCGGGATGTGCTGGCAGTCTTCGGCCATGGCCTCGGGGTCGCTGTGGATGTGGCTGGTCATCTTGCTCGGGAAGCGGCCGGGGGCGATCACATTGACGTTGATATGCTCGCTGACCAGTTCGCGGGCGAGGTTGCGCGACAATTGGTGTACAGCGGCCTTGCTTGGGCCGTAGGAGTAGGCTTGCTCGCCGAAGGAGCTGATGCCCGCTACCGAGCCGATGTTGATGACGCGTGCCGGATTGTCGGCGTTGGCCGAGGCGCGCAGCAGCGGCAGCAGTTGCTGGATGCAGCTAAAGACCGAGATGACATTCAGTTGCATGACCTTTTCCCAGCCGGAGACCGGGAAGTCTTCCAGCGGAGCCCCCCAGCTGGTGCCAGCGTTGTTGACCAGGATGTCCAGGCGGTCGGTGAGCTTGGCGACATCATCGGCCAGTTGGCGGGCGCCTGCCTCGGTGGACAAGTCGGCGGCCAGGGCGGTGCACTCGCCGTACTGGCTCAGCTCCTGGGCTGTTTGCTGGCCTTCGGCAATCTTGCGGCAGCAGATGATGACGCGGGCGCCGGCTTCCAGGTAGCCCTGGGCGATCATGCGGCCAATGCCGCGGCTGCCGCCGGTGACCAGAGCGGTGCGCCCGGCCAGGCTGAAGTAGTGCTGCATGGATGTCTCCTTGATGTAATCGGATGAGGGTAATGGCTCGGTCGTTACGGTAAACCAGCGCTCGCTTCGGGCCCTAGGTTTATCCAGAGCGCAAATACTGGCTCATGGGTCGACGATGACCATCGCTGTGCTTATCCGCCTTTTGGCTTATCCTTTTACTCATGCGCCAGTGGAACTGTCGTCACGAATGACGTTCACAATGGCGAGCCCAACAAGTGAGTAGAGTGAGGAAGCAATGGGATCTGTTCGACGTTCGCGCAAAGAAGACGCATCGGCCTGGACCGTGGCCGACAGCCGCAGTGTCTACGGTATTCGCCATTGGGGCGCGGGGTATTTCAACGTCAATGAACAGGGTCATGTCGAGGTCATGCCGCGCGGTCCGCAGGCGGGCAGCATCGACCTGCACGAGCTGGTAGGGCAGCTGCGCGAGAGCGGGTTGGATCTGCCTTTGCTGGTGCGTTTTCCGGATATTCTGCAGGCGCGGGTACGCCAGTTGACCGGCGCCTTTGACCGCAATATCGAGGCGCTGGAGTATGGCGCCGGCTATACCGCGCTATATCCCATCAAGGTCAACCAGCAGGAAGCGGTGGTAGAAAACGTGATTGCCACCGAGAACGTCTCCATTGGCCTGGAGGCGGGTTCCAAGCCGGAGTTGATGGCGGTGCTGGCGCTGGCGCCCAAGGGGGGCACCATCGTCTGCAATGGCTACAAGGACCGCGAGTTTATCCATCTGGCGCTGATTGGCCAGAAGCTCGGCCACAAGGTGTTCATCGTAATCGAGAAAGAGTCTGAGGTCCGCCTGGTGATCGAGGAGGCCGAGAAGCTCGGTGTCACGCCTCAGGTTGGCCTGCGTGTGCGGCTGTCATCGCTGGCGTCCAGCAAGTGGGCCGACACCGGCGGGGAGAAGTCCAAGTTCGGGCTTTCTGCCGCCCAGCTGCTGCGCGTGGTTGATACCTTTCGGGCAGCTAATCTGCAGGACGGCGTGCGCCTGCTGCATTTTCACATGGGGTCGCAGATTGCCAATCTGGCGGACTATCAGCACGGTTTTCGTGAAGCGATTCGCTACTTTGGCGAGCTGCGCGCGTTGGGGCTGCCGGTCGACCATATCGATGTGGGCGGCGGCTTGGGCGTCGACTACGACGGCACGCACTCGCGCAACGCCAGCTCCATCAACTATGACGTCAATGAGTACGCGCAGACGGTGGTGGGCATGTTGCGTGATTTCTGCGACGAACAGGGACTGCCGCATCCGCACATCTTCTCTGAGAGTGGTCGCGCGATGACCGCGCATCATGCGGTGCTGGTAGTGCAGGTAACGGACGTTGAGCGCTACAACGACGTGATGCCCGAGATCGAGGACCTGGACGAGTTGCCGGCGGTGGTCCGCAATCTGGTCCGTCTGCAGGATCAGCATGACATCGAAATGGTCACCGAGACCTACTGGCGCGCGACGCACTATATGGCCGATGTGGCCGCGCAGTACGCCGAGGGCAAGCTCAGCCTGTCCGAGAAGGCGCTGGCAGAGCAGTGCTACTACGCCCTGTGCAACCGCTTGCATGTGCAGCTCAAGGCGCGTCAGCGCTCCCATCGGCAGGTGCTGGATGAGCTGAATGACAAGATGGCCGACAAGTACATCTGCAACTTCTCCGTATTCCAGAGCCTGCCTGACACTTGGGCGATTGATCAGGTGCTGCCGATCGTGCCGCTGGACCGGCTGGAAGAAGAGCCGCTGCGTCGCGCGGTGCTGCAGGATCTGACCTGTGATTCGGATGGCAAGATACGTCACTACGTCGATGAGCAGAGCATCGAGAACACGCTGCCGGTGCATGATCTGCGCGAGGGTGAGGACTATTTGCTGGGGATTTTCCTGGTGGGTGCTTATCAGGAAATTCTCGGCGATATGCACAACCTGTTTGGTGACACTGATTCGGTCAACGTTTACCTGCGCTCTGACGGCCGCGTAGTGCACGGTGGTATCGAAACGCACGACACCATCGAAGATATGCTGCGCTACGTGCACTTTGCGCCGGATGAGCTGGTCACGCTGTATCGGGACAAGGTGGCGGGTGCGCGTCTGAGCCCAGCCGAACGCACCCGTTTTTTGGATGCGCTGCGACTTGGGCTGACGCGATCTTCTTACCTCAACGCCGAGTAACCTGGCGTTAAGGAAGCACTGATTAATTCCGCATGCCCTCTGGCGTTCAGGCTGGGCTGCAATCAAGGCGTGGTTTCGAAGGCATGTCGGGACCTGTCGAGAAATCTCAACGCAGAGTGCGGCCCAGCCTGAACGCCCCGTAGGGCGAGCGCTCAAGCATGCATCTGCTGCGTTGCGCTGCTTGCCAATAGCACCACTATTGGCTGTACATCGCGCCTTGCATCTGCACGCTTGAGCACTCGCAGAGGGCGTGTGGAATTGGTCAGTGCTTCCTTAGGCCGCCTGTTTCTGCAAGCTGATCCAGGTGGCCTCGGCCCAAGCTACTGGCTGGCCGTCTGCTGTATAGAGGGCGGTGCCGGCCTGGTGCTTGCGGCCATCGTGGCCGATGGCCCAGCCGGTCACGACCAGTTGCTCACCGACCTTGATCGGGCGTTCGATGTGCGCCGCAAAGCGGCCTAGCAGCGCCACGCCGGCCTGATCTTTCACGGCAAAGTAACCGGGACAGTCCAGCGCCGCCCAGACAAACTCCGGGGCCACAGTGCCGTCGCCGGCGTCCAGGGTGCTGTCCGGCGTCCAGGCGCAGGCGACGGTATCGTTGCGACCGGTCACCGGGCCGGTGTGCAGCAGCAGGCCATCGTGCTCACAGCGGTCGGTACCGCAGACAAAGCAACCGGGCAGGCCATGCTGCTCGTAGCCGCTGAAGCGGGGGCGGGCGGCTTCGGCGTCGGCCAGGCTGACCGCGGGCGGCGGCGTCAACGCAAACTGATAGGGGCGGGCACTGCCGAGCAGGGTCTCGCCCTGCAGCAGGCGGGCACCGTCCGCGTCGCGTACGATCACAAGGTCGGTGTCCAGTGGCGGCGGAGCATGCAGGGTGACCTGGCAAGGCTCGTTCATGGCCTTGGCCAGCAGGCCGCAGACGTAGCCGCCGTTGCCACTGTTGGGTGGGCCGCAGAAACGTTTGCGGATCATGGTCGGTATCGTGTTTTGCATCGTAAATTCCTTAATGACTCCAGCCGCCGCAGACCGGGAATACCTGGCCAACGAAACAGTTCGCTGCGTCCGAGCACAGATAGGCGGCAAAGTGGCTGTCTTCTTCTGCCGAGACCAGTCGCCCGAGCGGCACTTCGCGCTGCAGGCGCGCCTGAAACGCCGGGTTGGCCTGAATCTCGGGTGGGAAATAGGTGGCGTTGTCGACAAAGTTCTGGGCGATGGCGTTGACCTGCACGCCCTTGCCTGCGACCTCTGCGCCCACGGCCTGCACCCACGCCAGCTGCGCACCGCGTGCAGCGCTGTAGCTCGAAGCTCGCTTCATGCCGCGCAGGGCCGAGGCGCTGCCCATCAGCACAATCTTGCCATGGCCGCGCTCGGTCATGGCTGGCAGGACGGCGCGGGCGAATCGTGGCAGCGGGTCGACCATGTGGCGAAACAGCAGGCCCCACTCTTCATCCTCTACCTGATCGGCCGGTGTGCTTGGCGCGGGCACGCCCAGATTCAGCAGTAGCACGTCAAAGCTGCCTGCTTCGGCGGTCAGCTTCTGGGGCGCCTTCGGGTCCAGAAAGTCGCGGTTGTCAGCCACGACCTCCGCGCCGCAGGCTTGCAGTGTGCGTTGCAAAGCGGGCCCCATGAAGTCCCCTGCCTGGGTCAGCAGGATGCGCTTGTTACTCAGATCACACAGGCTCATCGTTCTTCTCCCTTGTCAGGTTGCGGGGAAGTGGCGATCCAGAAACGGCAGTAGCAAGCCGTTTACGTCGGCAGGCTTCTCGGCCTGAATCCAGTGGCCGCAGTCGGCGATCACATGCTGTTCGACCTGCGGCACCACGCTGGGCATTTTCTTGATGGTATAGGCTTCCAATGTGCCGACCGGGTCACGATCGCCGATCAGGAACAGGGCAGGTTGCTCGATCTGGCGGCCAGCCAGCGACTCGGTACGTTCCCAGTTGCGCTCAAAGTTGCGATACCAGTTGATCGGGCCGCGGAAACCGCTTTGCTCAAAGGTTTTGACGTAGACCTCGAAGGCCTCGTCGGAGCACCAGGCGGGCGGCTTGCCCGGGTCGCTGTAGTCCTCGAGCCAGGCCGAGTCGGCCGGTTTGTCCTGCACCAAGGCGCCGCCTTCCTGACTGTCCAGTCCGTGCATCATCAGGCGCATGGTGCGCGGGATATCCGCGGCCAGTTCGGCTTCAGCCGGGCCCTGAGTCTGGAAGTACAGCATGTAATGAAATTTGTCCTTGTAGGCCTCGCGCATCATGTTGATTGCCGGCTGACGCGGGCGCCCGCCGAAGGGCACCGACAGGCCGCACACCGCCTTGACGCGGGCCGGCTCCAGTAGCGCCAGGTGCCAGGCAATGGGGGCGCCCCAGTCGTGGCCGAGCATGGCTACCTGCTCGTGACCGAAATGGTTCATCGCGCCCTGAATGTCGCCGCAGATGGTGATCAGGTCATAGGCCTCGACCGCCTCTGGCGCCTCGGTCGCACCGTAACCACGCATTTCCGGGGCAAACACGCGATAGCCCTGGGCCGCCAGCGCCGTGATTTGATGACGCCACGAGTACCAGCACTCCGGGAATCCATGCAGCAGCCAGACCGGCTTGCCGCTCTCCGGGCCTGCGATATGCACGCTGAGCTGAATGCCGTTGACCTTGATCAGTTGTTGTTTTGTCTGCTGCATACTGCTCTCCACTGAGTCCTGAGGCCACACTATGGCAAATCGGCGGCGATATGGCGCGATTGTCGCATGCGCATTCACCAGCCGAAGTGTCGAATATCGGTGCGGTGCATGATTCGTGCGCAGAGCGGCTCGCGGTTGCCTGGGCGGCGCGGGTTTCAGGCTGAGCTATGCTCAGGTTGCTGGGCCAAAAAGTCGTGTGGGCATCGTAAATAAGGAAAGGCGATGAGCAAAGCGCGTCCGTGGATTACCTTGCAGGGCCTGATCGCTGTCTCGATTGTGATCTGTCTGCTGACCATGCTGGCGGTCACTGCGCTGCAGGGCTATCGGGGAGCGCGTGCGGTGCTGGTTGCAGCGGCATCGGATTCGGCCAAGCAGATTGGTGCGTTGCTCAATGAGCGCGCCGAGCGTTTGCTGTCGCCTGGCGAGAATGCGTTGAGCATTCTGGTGCACGATCCGCTGGTCACCGCCGACTCGCTGCGCGAGCGGGCGAGCCGCATGCCAGCCCTCGCTCAATTGCTGGGTGACGGTAGAACGGTGAGTGCCGTGTATGCCGGCTACCCCGATGGTGAGTTCTTTCTTGTGCGCCGGGTGCCCGATGGGGGGCTAGATCGCTACCAGCTTCCGGAGGGGACGCATTTTCTGGTGCAGTCGGTTGAGCGCGATGGCGAGCGCATGCTCGGACGTTGGCTGTTCTTCAATGCGGACCTGCAGCAGACCGGCAGCAGGCCGGTACCCGAATACCGATATGACCCCCGTGAGCGGCCTTGGTACCAGCTGGCGCAGACCCGCGACGGGGTAGTGTTGACCGAACCATATCTCTTCTTCACCACTCATCAGGTTGGTCTGACCATGGCGCGGCGCAGCAAGCTGACCGGCGTAGTGATGGGGCTGGATGCGGCTGTGGATGACCTGGCCGTTGAGGTCAAGGACATGCACCTGACGCCCGGCACGGAGATGGCGATTGTCAGCGGAGAGCGGGTTGTTGCCTATCCGGACATGGACCGCCTGATCGTGCTGGAAGGCGCGCAGGAGCCGCGATTGGCCACCATTGAGGAGCTGGGCGTGCCCGTGCTGAGCGAGCTGGCAGCAATGGATGTCGATCCTGCGGAGGTGGCACTGCTGTCACGCGATGACGGTGACTGGTACGTCATCAGCCTGCCACTGACTCGCATTGGCGATGAGCTCGGTCGGGTGCTGATTGCCATGCCCGGTAAGGAGATGCTGGCCGGGGTTGTGGGTATTCTGCGTCAGCAGGCGACCTGGGCGCTGGTGTTGCTGTTGCTGCTGGTACTGGTGGGTTGGGCGCTGGGCCAGCGTTTGGGCGGGCCGCTCAAGGCGCTGGCTGATCAGGTGGGTGGTCTGGCCAACATGGACTTCAGTCAGAAGATCGGTGTGCGTTCGCGCATTCGCGAGGTCAACGAACTCGGCGGTGTGCTCAGCCGAATGGCGGGGGCGATCAATCATTTTCAGCAGATTTCACTGGCGCTGAGTCGCGAGACGCGCCTGGAGCGCATGCTTGATGTGGTGTTGGGCCACTTGATCGCGATGGCCAAAGGACGTGGCGGGGCGGTGTTTCTGTATGAGGAGCAGAGCGGTGAGTTGAGGCTGGCCAGTGGTATCAATGACGAGCATTACCCGCAGTCGTTGACGCTGGATGAGGAGCTGCGCAGTAAGCCGGAGCAGGTGCTGGCGGCACGTCTGGACCGGGATCATCGCTATATGACGCTGGCTCTGCGAGACCGTCAGGAAAATTTGATCGGCGTGCTTGCGGTAGAGGTCTCGCCGCTGTTGACCTCAAACATGGTCAAGAGTCTGCGCCAGTTTCTGGAGAGCCTGTCCGGTACCCTGGCTGTTGCCATCGAAACGCGCCAGCTGTTCGATGACCAGCAGGTGTTGATGGAGTCGATCATTCGTCTGCTGGCCACGGCCATTGACGCCAAGTCGCCCTACACCGGCGGACACTGCGATCGTGTGCCGCAGCTGGCCGAGATGTTGCTCCACCGTGCCTTGGCCTCGGAAAGTGGCGCACTGGCTGAATTCTCGATGGATGAAGAACAACGCTATGCCTTCCGCATTGCGGCCTGGATGCATGACTGCGGCAAGATCACCAGCCCTGAATACGTAGTCGACAAGGCCACCAAGCTGGAAACCATCTACAACCGCATTCATGAGGTTCGCACGCGCTTTGAGGTGCTGTGGCGAGATGCGGAGATTCGCTATTGGCAGGGCGTTGCCGAAGGGCGAGACGAGGCGGAGCTGGCCGCCGAGTTGGCGCAGACCCGACAACGTCTGCAGGCCGAATTTGACGAAGTGGCCAAGGCAAACGTCGGTGGCGAGTTCATGCGCGAGCAGGACGTCGAGCGTTTACGACAGATTGCCGAGCAAACCTGGGTGCGCCACTTTGACGACCGGCTCGGTCTGTCGCAGGAAGAAATGCAGCAGTTGCAGGCCGTGCCAGCGCCGGCACTGCCGGTGGTTGAGCGCCTGCTCAGCGACAAGCCCGAACACAAGGTGCCCTGGGGGGATCGCAAACCGCCTGTGGCCAAGGATGATCCGCGTAACATCTGGGGCTTTGACATGGATGCGCCGCAATACAGCTTTGACCGCGGTGAGCTGCACAACCTGTCCATTCAGCGTGGCACGCTGACGGCGGAAGAGCGCTTCAAGATCAACGATCACATCGTGCAGACCCTGATCATGCTCAGTACCTTGCCGTTCCCTCGGGCGCTTCGCGATGTACCGCAGCTGGCCGCAACACACCACGAGAAGCTCGATGGCACCGGCTATCCGCGTCGGCTGGGTGACGATCAGCTATCGGTGCCCGATCGGGTGCTGGCCATTGCCGACATCTTTGAAGCGCTGACGGCGGCCGACCGCCCGTACAAGCCGGCAAAAACGCTGTCCGAGGCCATCAGAATCATGCTGTTCATGGCCAAGGATCGGCATATCGACGGAGAGCTGCTGGCGCTGTTTCTGCGTACCGGTGTGCATGAGCAATACGGTCAGCTGTTCCTGCAGCCGGAGCAGTGCGATCAGGTTGACGTGGAGGCGTGCCTGGCGCAGTTGCGTGAGTGGCAGGTCATCGCCTGATCAAGCGTCCTGGTTGTTGACCGCAGATGACAGAATTGTGGCACTCTGTCCGGCTGCTGGTGACCCGTATCACCGCGCCTGCCGTGAGTCTGAACAAGAGAGTCGTCATGTTGAGTCTGTCGCCCGTTGCTGAGTCTGCCACCCTGCTACGCCGCATCGGCGTGGTTGTCGGTTCTGTTCTGGTTACCCTGGGATACTGCCTGGATGTGCTCTGGAGGGCTGCTGCCAGGCGGCTGGATCGCGCCCGGGTTGACCGTTACACACGTGGCTGGGCTGCCGCTCTGCTCCGGCTGGTGCGCCTGCAGGTCAGCGTCTTTGGTGCGCCGCCCAACTTCAGCGACGGGCGCCGCTATATCATTCTCTGCACCCATGCCAGCCACTACGATATCCCGGTCAGCTTTGTGGCGCTGCCTGGCTCCATTCGCATGCTGGCCAAGTCCGAGTTGTATCGTATTCCGGTGCTGGGGCTGACCATGCGCCTGGCGGAGTTCCCTTCAATCAATCGTCACAAGCGCACTCAGGCGCTGGCCGATCTGGCCCGCGCCCGGCAGATGATGGAGTCGGGTATTGTGCTCTGGGCTGCGCCGGAGGGGACGCGCTCGCGCACGGGTGAGTTGCTGCCGTTTAAAAAAGGATGTTTTCACCTGGCGCTGGATACCGAGGCGGTGATCGTGCCGGTCGCCATTCGCGGTATCCACAGGGTGCTGCCGGCGCGCAGTTGGCGCTTCAACCTCGGGCAACAAGTGTCTGTGCACGTCGGCGAGCCGATTGACGCGGCGACCTACACGCGTGAAGACCTGCCCGCGCTGATGGCCGAGACCCGCCAGCGGATTGCGGCGTTGCTGGGAGGCTCTGCGGTCTGACTCAGCGCTGCCCTGACTCGTCAACGGCGAGGTGGAATTGCGCGCCTTCGGTTTCCAGTGGCGCGAGGGTACTGATGCAGTAGTCCAGCTCCTCTAGCAGATCGCGCACCTTGTTGCTGTTCAGACCGCTGTGCGGGGATTTGCGCAGGTGGTGCTGGAGGGCCTCCAGCGTGCTCATGCCGGTTGCGACCGGCTGCCAGCTGACGTCTTCAATGCCCCATATCTGGCCGGTCTGTGGGTCGGGTTCCGGCACCGCCTTTTTGGCTTCATCGTCCAACATGGCTACGGCGGCCTGCAGTTCCAGTGCGGTGGTGTCGACAAAGCTGCTGAGTTCCGAGACGCCGAGTGTGCGGCACAGGCCGTCGAGCAGCTTCAGCTCGTTTCGCAGGGTATCCAGCAGACGGTCATCTGGCTGAAATTGACGGTTCAGCAGGGTGTTCAGCCGCAGGGCGCTTGCCACAGTGTGCTCCTGAGTCGAGGGTGGTGGAACTCGAACTTTAACCTAGAGCGCCGCTGTCCTGCACTGCCATGCTCATTCGATCCAGCGATACAGGGTGCGGCGCGTGATGCCCAGGATGTCTGCGGCCCGGCGCTTGTTGCCGCCGGTGGCGCTGAGCACCTGATGAATGTACTGGCGCTGCACGCTCTCCAGACTCGGTAGTTGCTCCAGTGCCGCCCCGGTCAGCCCGTCCAGTAGCGGGACGCCGGGCGAGCCCGGGTTTTGCTGCTCGGCCTGTTGCAGTCGATCCGGCAGGTTGCTCAGCTCGATCAGGTCTCCTGTGCAGAAGGTCGCTGCGCGCTCCACGGCGTTCTGCAGCTCGCGTACGTTGCCCGGGAAGGGGTGGCGCTGCAGCGCCAGGCGGGCGTCATCGGCAAAGCCTTTGATATGGCGCTGCTGTCTGGCATTGAAGCGAGCCAGAAAGAAGTCGGCCAGCGCGTGAATGTCATCGGCCCGCTCGCGCAGTGCCGGCACCTGCAGGGTGAAAGTCTCCAGGCGATAGAACAGGTCTTCGCGAAAGCGGCCGTCAGCCACGCAGTCGGTGAGCTGGCGGTTGGTGGCAGCGATGACGCGGACGTTCAGTTGTATCTCATGGTCGCTGCCGACCGGCCGCACCTTGCCGTCCTGCAGGGCGCGCAGCAGCTTGGCCTGCAGGGCGAGCGGCATTTCGCCGATCTCGTCCAGCAGCAGGGTGCCTCCGTCGGCCTGCTGGAACAGGCCTGCGCGGGTCTTGCGGGCGCCGGTATAGGCACCGGCGGCATGGCCAAAAAACTCGCTTTCCATCAGCTCGCCGGGGATGCCGCCGCAATTGACGACCATGTACGGGGCGGACTTGCGACTGCTTTGCTCGTGTACCGCGCGGGCAACCAGTTCCTTGCCGGTGCCGCTTTCGCCCTGAATCAGCACTGGGCCGTCGGCGTCGGCTACCTGGCGGATATCCTGAAACAGTCGTCGCATGACGCTGCTTTGGCCGATGATGCCGTGGAACTGCTCCACTGCCATGATGGAGCGATAGCGCTGCACTTCGCGGCGCAGGCGGCGGTTCTCCAGCAAGCGGCTCGCTGTTAGCAGGAAGTGGTCCATTTCCAGCGGCTTGGTGAGAAAGTCGTCGGCGCCTTGCTGCAGTGCCTGCACGGCCTGTTGTACCGAGCCAAAGGCGGTGATGATCAGCATCGCCGGGGCCGGGTTCAGGCCCTGCGCGACGGGTAGCAGACTCAGGCCGTTGGCGCCGGGCAGGCGCAGGTCGCTGATCAGCAGATCAATCTCGCCCTGTTGCAGCAGCGGCTGGGCGGCTTCGGCGCTGGCGCAGGCGGTCACCCGGTAGCCCTCGGCCTCGAGTTCTTCCTGCAGTAGTTCGCGCAGGCCCGGATCGTCTTCGACCAGTAGCAGATGTTCGGTATGGCTCATGCAGTGCGTTTCCCTTGATGAATCGGCAGCAGCAGGCTGGCACGGCAACCGCCCAACGGGCTGCTGCCGAGCACGAGTTGGCCGCCGTGTTCTTCGGCAATGGTGTTGACGATGGCCAGCCCCAGCCCGGTGCCTTCGCCCGGGGGCTTGGTGGTAAAGAAGGGCTCAAGCAGTTGCTCGTGACTGGCCTCGGGCAGGCCTGGCCCATCGTCGTCAATATCGATGCGCAGCTGCCCGTGCTGCTGACTGAGCCGCACCTGCAGTCGCTGCTCACTGGCTTGCAGGGCGTTGCGCAGCAGGTTGAGCAGGGCCAGCTCGAGACGCCCCGGGTCGCCTTTCACCGTCGGCAGCGTCTGCGCGTTGTCGGCCTCTACCTCGAGTTGTCGCCCGGCGACCTCCAGTTCCGGGGTAATGGCCGCCACCGCGCTGTCGAGTACTTGGCGCAGGGAGGTCGCGCGCGGCTCTGCAGCGCTGGGGCGGCTGTAGTCGAGCAGTTGGCGAACCGTGTGGGTCAGACGGGCTACCTGCCCGCGAATGGCGCCCAGTTCACGCTGCTGCCCCTGGTCATCGGCAGCATGGCGTTGCAGGCGTCGAGCGCGTCCGTCGATCACACTGAGCGGAGCGCCCAGCTCATGGGCGACCCCGCGTGCCATGCCACCGATGGCTGCCATTTTCTCCTGATCCTTGAGCTGGGCCAGCAGGTCGGTCTCGGCGGCGCGACGCTGATCCAGCTCGTGTCGGGCTTGTTCGATACTGTCCAGCATCTGGTTCAGCCCTTCTGCCAGGGCGGCGACTTCGGTTGGGCCTTCCAGCGCTGCGCGGTGGGCATGGTCACCTTGGGCGACCCGCTGCATGTGTTCAAGCAGTCGGTCGACATGGCGACCTACACCGCCGTAGTGGCCCAGCATCACTGCGCAGAGGATGCCGATGGCCAGTACCGCCCAGGCCAGCCAGGCAATGATCTCCAGCTGGTCGAGCGCGCGGCCGAAGTCGCTGGCCCGCCGGGTTATTTGAATCAGCCCCTGAATCTGCCCGCCGGCATCGAACAGCGGCATGAAATGGGAGAACAGGTGGCGTCCGCCCACCTGGCTAAAGCCTTGCTGGGCCTGACCGGTAGACACGATAAGGTCGGGGATGGCGGTACGGGTCAGGTCGCTTTCGGTGATGCCGGCCGAGGCCAGACGCACACCGTTGACGTCGAATACCGAGGCGCCGTAGACCTCGCCGATAATAAAGACCGACCCCAGTGCGAGCTCGATTGCCTGCTCGTCATGCTCGCGCAGGGCATTGCCGATGGGAATGCTGATCGCCCGCCCGATCAACTCCAGGTCGTCCTTGAGGCGTTGTTGTTGAAACTGGCTGGCCTGCTCCAGGCCAAAGCGGATGCCTAGCGCGGTGAGCACCAGTAGGGGCAGCACGACAAACAGCAGAAGCGTGCGCTGCAGGCCGCTGATGCCGAGCCAGGAAAACGGGTCATATCTGAACGGGTATTTTTTGCTCATGTTTAAAAAAGATACGTTTTTGTGGGCGATCCAGGCAAGCTGAAAGGCGTTTCGGTTTGTTTTTTCAGGATAAATTCTTTTAAAAACAATAGATTATCTATTTTTTGTCGGGCTTGGCACGGTCTCTGCTGTATATCCAGTGACACTCAACGAAGGAGAAACACTATGACGAATCTGAAGAAACTGACTGCTGCCCTGTGTGTTGTGACCCTGAGCGCGGGTGTACCGTTCGCTGTAGCGCAGTCCACCGGTGGTTCTGCCGGTCAGCAATACGGCGCCCCCTCAGCCGCGGCAGCTGCAGCGCCGGTGACCGATGAGGATCTGGAGAAATTCGTCACAGCGGAGAAGAAGGTCAATGAGATCCGCCAAGAGCTGACTGAAGAGCTGAGCAATGCGGGTGATCAGCAGGAAGCGCAGCAGATGCAGCTTGATGCGCAGGAAGAAATGGTTGAGGCCATCAAGGACGAGGAGATGGATATCCCTCGCTACAACGAAATCGCCTCGCGCATGCAGACAGATATGGAACTGCGCCAGCGCGCTCAGCAGGTCAACTGATAGCGTGATCTGAACTGGTAAAAAGGGGCTTCGGCCCCTTTTTTTGTCGCCCTGTCAGGGCTCACTGTATTCCGGGCGCTCGGCCAGGCCGCGTTTGAGGTGGTCAACCAGCTGGCGCACCTTGGGCGAGAGGTGCCGCTGTTGCGGATACAGCGCCCAGACGGCGGTATGCGGTGGCTGGTGTTGGGGGAGGAGGGCGCGTAAGGCGCCGCTACGCAGGTGGCCCTGAACGTAGTAGTCGGGGAGCTGGCACAGGCCAAAACCACGCAGTGCCGCTTCCAGCACCGCTTGGCCGCTGTTGCAGCGCCAGTTGCCCTGCACCCGAACCGGCAGTTCACGGCCGCGTTGCTGGAAGGTCCAGACGTCGCTGCTGCCGATCAGGCAGTTGTGCCTTGGTAGTTCCGACAGGCTGTGCGGCGCGCCGAAGCGCTCCAGATAGGACGGTGCCGCGCACAGATACATGTGGCGCGGCGCAATGCGGGTGGCGATCAGGCTGGAGTCTTGCAGCCGACCCAGTCGAATGGCCAGGTCGTAGCTACCGTGCAACAGGTCCAGCGTCTGGTTGGTCAGGGTCATCTCGACCCGCAGCTGCGGATGCAGCTGCATAAAGTCGTCGACGATAGGCATGATAAAACTCTCGCCATAGGCGACTGCACAGGTCATGCGCAATAGCCCCTTGGGCTCGCTGCCCAGATCGGTAATGGCCTGCAGGGCTTCGTCGCGGGCGTCGATCAGGCGTTGGCAGTGCTGCAGAAAGGTTTGGCCGGCCTCGGTCAGGCTGACTCGACGTGTGCTGCGGTAGAACAGGCGACTCTGCAAACGGTCCTCAAGGCGGGCAATCTGGCGGCTGACGTGAGAGGAGGAGGCACCTAAGCGCTGTGCCGCGCCAGTGAAATGCCCGGTTTCGGCTACCGCTACAAATTCGTCGATACCTTGCCAGTCACTCATGATTATCCCTATACGGCAATAATGTTTTGTCTGATGAGGGATTATCCACGAAACCGCGTTCTACTACACTGGCGTCCTGTTGCTACCTCACTCAATGGAGAGTCCCCATGATCAAGTCCCGCGCCGCCGTGGCCTTTGCGCCGAATGAACCCCTGCAGATCGTCGAAGTGGACGTGGCGCCGCCGCAGGCCGGTGAGGTGCTGATTCGTATCGTTGCTTCCGGCGTTTGTCACACTGATGCCTATACCCTGTCCGGTCAGGACAGCGAAGGCGTGTTCCCCTGCATTCTCGGTCACGAAGGCGGTGGCATCGTCGAAGCCGTGGGGGAAGGGGTGACCTCGGTGCAGGTGGGTGATCATGTCATTCCGCTGTATACCGCCGAGTGCGGTGAGTGCAAATTCTGCAAATCCGAGAAAACCAACCTGTGCAGCTCGGTGCGCACCACGCAGGGCAAAGGCGTGATGCCGGACGGCACCAGCCGCTTCAGCTACAACGGCGAGCCGATCTATCACTATATGGGCTGCTCCACCTTCTCTGAATACACCGTGCTGCCAGAAGTCTCCGTGGCGGTGATTCCGAAGGAAGCGCCGCTGGAGAAAGTCTGTCTGCTGGGCTGTGGCGTGACCACCGGCATCGGCGCGGTGCTCAATACCGCCAAGGTAGAAGCGGGCGCGACCGTTGCCATCTTTGGTCTGGGCGGTATCGGCCTGGCGGCCATCATCGGCGCCAAAATGGCCGGTGCCAGCCGCATCATCGGTATCGACATCAACCCGGCCAAGGAAGGGATTGCCCGCGAGCTGGGTGCAGACGAGTTCGTCAATCCGAAGGATTACGACAAGCCGATTCAGGAAGTGATCGTCGATATGACCGACGGCGGCGTGGATTACAGCTTCGAGTGCATCGGCAACGTGCAACTGATGCGCGCCGCGCTGGAGTGCTGCCACAAGGGGTGGGGCGAATCGACCATCATCGGCGTCGCGCCGGCCGGTGCCGAGATCAGCACCCGTCCGTTCCAGCTGGTGACCGGTCGCGTCTGGCGCGGCAGCGCCTTCGGTGGCGTCAAGGGCCGTACAGAACTGCCGAGCTACGTCGAGAAATCGCAGACGGGCGAAATCCCGCTGGACAGCTTCATCACCCACACCATGGGGCTGGAGCAGATCAACGACGCCTTTGAGCTGATGCACGAAGGCAAGAGCATTCGGACGGTGATCCATTTTTGAGGCAGCCGCAAGCTTCAAGCCTCAAGCTTCAAGCAAAACCATGTGGTATCGAATTGCGCGGATTTTCTTGAAGCAACGAATGGCAGATAAGCGTGTGGAAAACACTTGACGGTCCGACCGCCGAGCTAATTCTGATTACGCTTGCAGCTTGCAGCTTGCAGCTTGCAGCTTGCAGCTTGCAGCTTGCAGCTTGCAGCTTGCAGCTGAAACCGGAGGTTTCTATGAACGACATTGAACTGGTCAGCGCCAACAAGAGCTTTGGCGGCTGGATGAAGCGCTATCGCCATCGCTCCCAGGTGCTGCACTGCGATATGGTGTTTGGCATCTACCTGCCGCCACAGGCGGATCAGGGCAAGCCGCTGCCCGTGCTGTACTGGCTGTCGGGCCTGACCTGTACGGATGAAAACTTCATGCAGAAGGCCGGTGCGCAGCGCCTGGCGGCCGAGCTGGGTATGGTCATTGTTGCGCCGGACACCAGCCCGCGTGGCGAAGGCGTGCCGGATGACGCTGACGGTGCCTATGACTTCGGTCTGGGCGCGGGCTTTTACGTCAATGCCACCGAGCAGCCGTGGGCGCAGCACTACCGTATGTATGACTACGTGGTGCAGGAGCTGCCTGGGCTGATTGAGGAGCACTTTCCGGTCTCGGATCAGCGCTCGATCAGTGGTCACTCGATGGGCGGCCACGGCGCGCTGATCTGTGCGCTGAAAAATCCTGGTCGTTACCGCTCGGTCTCGGCCTTTGCGCCGATCACCAACCCGAGCGATTGTCCTTGGGGACACAAGGCGCTGGGGCAGTATCTGGGCAATGATCGCGCGGCCTGGAAGGCGTGGGATGCCTGCGAACTGCTGGCGGGGGCAACCGAACGCCTGCCGCTGCTGGTCGATCAGGGCGAATCCGATAACTTCCTGATTGAACAGCTCAAGCCCGAGGCGCTGGAAGCGGCTGCGGCGGCCGCAGGCCATCCGCTGACGCTGCGTCGTCAGCCCGGCTACGACCACAGCTACTACTTTATCGCCAGTTTTATCGATGACCACCTTCGTCATCATGCGGCGGCGCTGGGTTTGTAGCCTGTTCCCTGTCATGTCGAGGCGGTAGAATCGCCGCCATCGACTGACGGGAGACTCCACATGCGTATTGGTCACGGCTACGACGTTCATCGCTTTGGCGATGGCGATTTCATCACTTTGGGCGGCGTACAGATTGCCCACAACCGTGGACTGGTAGCCCATTCCGATGGCGACGTGCTGCTACATGCGCTGGCCGACGCACTGCTTGGCGCGGCGGCACTGGGTGATATTGGACAACACTTTCCCGACACCGACCCCGAGTTCAAAGGCGCCGACAGCCGCGTGCTGCTGCGTCATGTCATGAGCCTGCTGCGTGAGCGGGGCTGGAAGGTAGGCAATGTGGACGCCACCATCGTTGCCCAGCGGCCGAAGATGGCGCCGCATATTCCGTTGATGCGCGAGCAGGTCGCCGCAGACCTGGGCGTCGCGTTGGATCAGGTCAACGTCAAGGCAACCACCACTGAAAAGCTCGGCTTCACCGGTCGCGAGGAAGGGATAGCCGTACACGCGGTGGCCCTGTTGCTGGCCGATGTCTGAGACGCTGCTGGGGCCGCGTGCCTGGGGTGAAAGCTGCGGCCGGGCAACGCTGAAGGCAACGCCTGAGGACTTTCGCGTCACCGAAGTGCTGGATATCGCTCTCAGTGGTGCCGGTGAGCATCTCTGGCTGTTGCTGGAGAAGCGCGGTCTTAACACCGAAGAGGTGGCCAGGCAGCTGGCCCGCGCGGCCGGTATTTCGCTGCGCAACGTCAGCTACGCAGGCCTGAAGGACCGTCAGGCGGTGACTCGCCAGTGGTTCAGTTTGCAGCTACCGGGGCGTGCTGATCCGGATTTGAGTGCGCTCTGGAGTGACCAGTTGCACTGCCTGCAGCAGATCCGTCATCAGCGCAAGCTTCAGCGCGGCGCTCACAGTGCTAACGGGTTCTTTATTCGCCTCACTGACCTGGTTGCCGATCAATCGCAGCTGGATGAGCGGCTGCAGATTATCGCCGCTCAGGGTGTACCCAACTATTTCGGCCCGCAGCGCTTCGGCCGCGACGGCAGCAATCTGCACGATGCTCGCCGCTGGGCCGGGCAGGGCGGCTATCCGCCGGCCCGCGGAACGCGTTCACGCTTGCTCTCAACCGCCCGCAGTCTGCTGTTCAATCGGATGCTCGCGGGGCGGGTGGCGGACGGCACCTGGAACCGCATTCTGCCCGGTGATTGTTTGGCCTTTACCGATAGTCGCAGTCATTTTCCGGCCAGCGAACTGGCCGCCGATGACCCGCGTCCGGCGGCGCTGGATCTGCATCCAACCGCATCGCTCTGGGGAGCGGGGAGGTTGGCCAGCAGTGCGGAAACAGCCCAGTTGGAACAGCAAATCGCCGCTGCCGAGCCGCAGCTTGCCGGCTGGTTGGAAGGGGCGGGGCTGGATCAGGCGAGGCGGATTTTACGCCTCCCCATTCAGGGGCTTACGTGGCATTATCCCTCATCTGATTGTCTCGAACTGGAATTTACCCTGCCTACCGGCTGCTTCGCTACGGCGTTGCTGCATGAGCTGCTGGAGCTCTCCAGTGCCCCCGGTGGCGGGCTGGAAACGGAAAACTGATGCGAATTCTGATTGCCAACGATGATGGTGTGCTGGCGCCGGGCATCAAGGCCCTGCACGGCGCGCTGGCCGATTATGCCGACTGCGTGGTGGTTGCCCCCGCGGAAGACCGCAGCGGTGCGAGCAGCGCCCTGAGTTTGGACCGGCCGCTGCGCCCATTTACGCTGGAAAACGGCTATATCGGGGTCAACGGCACGCCGACCGATTGTGTTCACCTTGGGCTCAATGCGCTGTTTGAAGACAGCGTCGACATGGTGGTGTCGGGTATCAACCTGGGTGCCAACCTGGGTGACGACGTGCTGTATTCCGGCACTGTCGCTGCCGCGCTGGAAGGGCGTTTTCTGTCGCGTCCGGCGATGGCGTTCTCGCTGACCGGCCGTCAGGCCGACAACCTGCCGACCGCTGCGCACTTCGCGCGTCAGATGGTGGAGGCCCACGATAAACTCGATCTGCCGCCGCGTACGGTGCTTAACGTCAACGTACCGAACCTGCCGCTCGAGCACATCAAGGGTGTGCGCCTGACCCGTCTGGGTCATCGCGCGCGCGCAGCCAGGCCGGTGAAATGGGTCGATCCGCGTGGCAAGGAAGGTTACTGGATCTCGGTGGCCGGCGATGCCGAGGATGGCGGCGAAGGGACCGACTTTCACGCCATCATGCAGGGCTTTGTGTCGGTCACGCCGCTGCGCGTGGACAAGACCCTCTACGAGGTATTCGATCACTTGGAAAACTGGCTGGACGGACTGGTTTGAGAATGGCACACGACGACCTTTATCGCGCCGGCATCGGCATGACCTCTCAGCGCACGCGCGAGCGGTTGCTTGAGCGCCTGTTCGAGGAGGGCATCCGCAACCTGCATGTGCTTGAAGCGATCCGTCGAACCCCCCGCCACCTGTTTGTCGATGAAGCGCTGGCCCACCGGGCCTACGAAGATACGGCGCTGCCGATTGGCCATAACCAGACGCTGTCCCAGCCCTACATCGTGGCTCGCATGACCGAGTTGCTGCTGGGCGGCGGGCCGCTCGACAAGGTCATGGAAGTGGGGACCGGCTCGGGCTATCAGACCGCGATCCTCGCCCAGGTGGTTGAGCGCGTGTTCAGTGTCGAGCGCATCTATCCCCTGCAGGAACGGGCCAAGGGCGTGCTGCGCGACATTAATATTCGTAACGTGGTGTTTCGCCATGCCGACGGTAACTGGGGCTGGCCCCAGTACGGACCCTACGACGCCATCCTGGTGACTGCCGCGCCCGCGGAGATTCCGCCGGAGCTGCTTGGTCAACTGGCCGATGGCGGGCGCCTGGTGATTCCGGTTGGCGAGCACCAGCAGCACTTGATGCTGGTCGTGCGCCAGGGTGACGAGTTTATCCATCAGCAGGTCGAGCCGGTGCGGTTTGTGCCGCTGCTGGCCGGCGCCATTCACTCCTGATTTTTTCCTGCAAGGACCTTTCGTGAAGGAATACCTGTTGATCTTTCTGCGCGGCGTTGCCATGGGCGCAGCCGACGTGGTGCCCGGCGTATCCGGCGGCACCATTGCCTTTATCTCCGGCATTTACGATCGCCTGCTTGCGGCGATCGCCGCGTGCACGCCGGACAAGCTGATCTGGTTGTTGCGCGGGCGCATCGCCGAGACATGGAGGGCGGTTGATGGGGCGTTTCTGGCGACGCTGCTGGCGGGAATCCTGTGCAGCATTGCCTCCCTGGCACGGCTGATCACCTACCTGCTCGAGCATCACGGAGTACTGCTCTGGTCGTTCTTTTTCGGGCTGATCCTGGTGTCGGTGTATCTGGTCGGGCGGGAGATCAGCCGCTGGAATGCCTGGACCTTGCTGGCGGCGGTTGCCGGTGCGCTGTTTGCCTACGTGATTACCGTTGCCTCTCCGCTGGCGCTGAGCGTGACGCCGTTGAACGTCTTCCTGGGTGGTTGCATCGCCATCTGCGCGATGATCCTGCCGGGCATTTCCGGCAGCTTCATTTTGCTGCTGCTGGGGCTGTATAGCGGCGTGCTGCACGCGGTGAAAACGGCTGATCTGGGCCTGCTTGGCTTGTTTGCGCTGGGCTGCGTTGTTGGCCTGCTGAGCTTTTCCCGCTTGCTGTCCTGGCTGCTGTCCCATGCGCGCAACGTGACGCTGGCGTTTCTCACCGGTTTGCTGGTGGGCTCGCTGAACAAGGTGTGGCCCTGGAAGCAGACCCTGACCTGGCGCACCAACAGCCATGGTGAACAGGTACCCTTGACCGAGGCGAATCTGCTGCCGCAACACTACAGCCAGCTCACTGGGGAGGCGTCACTGTGGCAGGCCGGGTTGGCGTTGATGGTGCTCGGCGTGGTATTAGTGTTGTTATTGGAGTGGTGGGGACGGCGATCGGCTGCCTGAGGGCGCGCCGTAGCGAACCCTGCAGGTGATACTGAACGGGAGCCAGCCTGGAATGGGGCGGTGTGTACAAGAAGGGCGTTGGCCTGCTGCACAGGCCAAGGGCCTTACAGCTGTGTGTCTGGCGGTGATACTGACCGCCTGTGCCGGTCCGTCCGGTACCGTGCCTATTGATGAGCGCGGTCGCGGTGGTCAACGCGCTCAGTCGGTTACAACAGGGGCGCACACGGTGCAGCGCGGTGAAACCCTGTATCAGATTGCCTTCCGTTATGGCTGGGACTGGAAAGAACTGGCCAGCAACAACAACCTGCGCGCGCCCTACACTATTTATCCCGGTCAGCGGATCAGTCTGGCCAGAGGCGGCGCTGCGCCGACTCGCGTCGCCACGGCGCCGGCGACCACCCCAACCTCGCGTCCTGCCCCGGTGACCAGCGCGCCAGCCGTGACCTCCACGCCGGCCCGCAGCAACACCAGCACTGCGCAGACGGCCCCTGCCACGCGCGCCCCGACCAGCTCCGCCAGTACCAGCAGCACCCCGGCAACGGCTCCGGTTATCGCACCTGGACCGGTCAGTGCCGCGGGCTGGAGCTGGCCCGCGCGCGGCACACTGCTGGCACGCTTTCAGTCAAACGGCAGTTTGAATAAAGGGATTGATATTGCCGGGCAATTGGGTGAGCCTGTCAAGGCGGCGGCTGATGGCGCAGTGGTGTATGCAGGTCGGGGCCTGATTGGCTATGGTGACATGATCATCATCAAGCACGATGAAACCTTCCTGAGTGCCTATGCACACAACAGCCGGTTGCTGGTGAAGGAGGGCGATCAGGTCAAGGTTGGCCAGGTGATCGCCGAAATGGGCAGTAGCGGCACCGATCGGGTCAAGTTGCACTTCGAGATTAGACGCAAGGGGCAACCTGTCGATCCGTTAACCTATTTGCCGCGAACTTGATGTTAGGGTCTGTTAACGTTTCGTTCGCCCACCTGCCGGAGGCCAATTTTTTTGGCCAGGCAAGGCGGAGGAAGCGCAGTGTAGTTGATCTACATAAGCGACCGACAACGTAGCATGGCCGAAAAATGGTCCCGGCCCTGCGGGCGGGTCCGCCGAGGCTGCGCCTGTAAGGCGGGCGAACGAAAGGTCAACAGACCCTAGGGTGTAGTCAGGTCTGACATCTGACTGTCATTTTTGGCAGGCAGTCTGCTGAAAAGGCAGCCGGATGGGTAGTTCATTGCAGTCGCGCAGCGGGTTCACGTTGTTTGCTGCGGCTGTTGAGATACCGCGTTTTACTGACTTGGGGCGCGTATATGGCAGTTGAAAACAAGAAGCGGCCGCTTAAAGGCCCGTCAGCAGGTACCACGTCGTCACAGCGAAACATCATGGAAGATGAGGAGGTGCAAGGTATGCCCGTATCTGTCGAACGTCCCCAGCGCGTTACCCCGCGGAATCACCGCAGGGAGAACGCCTTCGAATTTACCAAAGAGCTGGATGCGACCCAGCTCTACCTCAACGAAATCGGTTTTTCGCCGCTGCTTACACCGGAAGAAGAGGTGCACTTTGCGCGTCTGGCGCAGAAGGGCGATCCGGCTGGTCGCAAGCGGATGATCGAGAGCAATCTGCGGCTGGTGGTCAAGATTGCCCGGCGCTATGTCAATCGCGGGTTGACCTTGCTCGATCTGATCGAGGAAGGCAATTTGGGCCTGATTCGCGCGGTTGAGAAATTTGATCCGGAGCGCGGATTCCGCTTCTCGACCTACGCCACCTGGTGGATTCGCCAGACCATCGAACGGGCGATCATGAATCAGACGCGCACCATTCGATTGCCGATTCATGTAGTCAAGGAGCTGAACGTCTATCTGCGCGCCGCGCGGGAGCTGACGCAAAAGCTCGATCACGAACCCTCCCCGGAAGAAATCGCCCACCTGCTCGACAAGCCTGTCGAAGACGTCAAACGCATGCTGGGCCTGAACGAGCGCGTGGCGTCCGTCGACATGTCGCTTGGCCCGGATTCGGACAAGACGTTGCTCGACACGCTAACCGATGAGCAAGGTGGCGACCCCTGTGACCTGCTCCAGGATGACGACCTTAACGCCAGCATCGATCAGTGGTTGGGCGAGCTGACCGACAAGCAGTGTGAAGTGGTGACCCGCCGCTTTGGTTTGCGCGGCCACGAGAGCAGTACGCTGGAAGAGGTTGGCCGCGAGATTGGTCTGACCCGTGAGCGGGTTCGGCAAATCCAGGTCGAAGCACTCAAGCGTTTGCGCGATATTCTGGAGCAGCACGGCCTGAGCGGCGAGTCGCTGTTTCAGTAACGTATCAGGAGCCGCCGCCCGGCGGTTCCGGCTTGACCATGCCACAGCGCCCGCGCCCGAGGTTCGGCGGCAAGCGGTCGGTGTGGTTGTATGGTATTGATCAACACTTCATTTATAGTGTGCGCTGTGCCTTACGCCGCGCAAGGTGCGCTTGCGGGTCTCGTTCATGCAAAGGAGATGGGTTGATGGAACTGACGACAGTCATTGTGCTGGTGGTGTTGGGTGTGGTCCTGCTGTACGCGATCATGCTGTACAACCAGCTGGTCAGTGTTAAGCACGCAGTGAGTCAGGCCTGGTCCAATATCGACGTGTTGCTGCGACAGCGTCACGACGAACTACCCAAGCTGGTTGAGGCCTGTCGCCGCTATATGCAGCATGAAAGCCAGACCCTTGAGCGCGTGATCGCTGCCCGCAGCGCCGTGGCCTCGGCGCGCGCAGATGAGGACGTCAAGGGGGTCGGGCGAGCAGAGAGTGTTCTGCGCGCTGGCTTGGGGCAGCTGTTTGCGCTGGCCGAGAACTACCCCGAGCTCAAGGCCAACGAGTCGTTTCAGCATCTGCATGAGCGCATCAGCGGACTGGAGAACGGCATCGCCGACCGGCGCGAGCTGTATAACGCCGCTGTGAATATCAACAACGTGCGCATTGAACAGTTTCCGGAGGTGTTGCTGGCACGCCTGTTCGGCTTCAAATCGGCCGAGTTGCTGCAGTTCTCCGATGAAGAAAAGGCAGACGTGGATGTGCGGGCGCTGTTTTCGTGATTGATGTTCACGGCGTAATGCTGCTGTCGACGCCGGCTTATTACATTTTCAGTGGCCTTGCTACCCTCGCTGCACTGATGCTGCTGGCGGCGATGTTTCGCAGCTGGCGGCGTGCGCGCTGGCTCGATGATACCCCCACCTCACGTATTCGCTCCGCTGCCCAGGGGCTGGTTGAGCTGCAGGGCAAATTGGATGCTGGCGGGCATCAGCCGTTGATCTCGCCGCTCGGCGAGGTGGACTGCCTCTGGTACCGCTTTACCGTGGAAGAGTACCGGCGCTCCGGCAAGAATAGTGAGTGGCGCACGGTAGAGAAGGGCCAGTCGGAGCGGCCCTTTTTGTTGCGCGATGATACCGGTAGCTGCTGGATTAGCCCCAAGGGAGCCGAGGTGCATCCCCGCCAGCGCCGACGCTGGGAGGGCAGTCAGCGTTGGCCGATGGGAAGCACTGTGCGTACCGGGCTGCTAGCCAGCTTGATTGGCAGCCGCTACCGCTACACCGAGGAGTGGTTCTCCGAGGGTGAGCTGCTTTACGCGCTGGGCTGGTTTGAGAGTCGCGGCGGTGGCCGTGAGGAGATTGATCAGCAGGGTATCGCCCGCCAGGTGATCAGTGACTGGAAGGCCGATTACGATGACCTGCTGGCCCGCTTTGATCGCAATGCAGATGGGCAAATCGATATGCAGGAGTGGCAGCAGGTGCGTGCCGCTGCGGATCGCGAGGCAGCGCGTCTGGCCCGCGTCGAAGGCCGCCAGCCTGTGGTGCATGTGCTGTCGAAGCCGGCTCGACGCGGCTTGCCCTTTATTCTGTCGGATCACCATGAAGAGGACCTGAGTCGCCGGCTCAAGCGCGGGTCCATCTGGTGCATGTTGGGATTCGGCGTTATGGCGCCGCTGGCGTGCTGGTTCTGGCTGGCGTAATCAGCTAAGCCGGTTCGCTGATCAGTGCGTTGCCTGCTGCTGTCGTGAGCTGTTGTAGCTGCGAATCCAGTCATCGAAGGCCGAGGCCGACAGTGGCCGGCTGTAGTAGTAACCCTGGCCTTCGTTGCAGCCCAGCGCGGTGATGTAGGCTTCCTGCTCGGCCGACTCGACCCCTTCGGCGATGACCTGCATGTTGAGGCTGCGCCCGAGCTGGATGATGGCGCGGACGATGGTCGCATCGTCTTCGTCCACCAGCACGTCCTGCACGAAGCTGCGGTCGATCTTGATCTTGTCCAGGGGTAGGCCGCGCAAGTAGCTGAGCGACGAGTAGCCGGTGCCGAAGTCGTCAATGGCAATCTGCACCCCGGCTTTTTTCAGGCTGTTCAGGTGCCCGGCTGCCGCCGCGATGTCTTCCATCAGGCCGGTTTCGGTTACTTCCATTTCCAGGCAGCGGGCTGGCAGCTTGTAGCGCTGAATCAGGTTGGTCACCATGCGCGACAGCTCACTATGATGGAGCTGTACGGTAGACAGGTTGACGGCCATGCGCAGCTCGGTCAGACCTGCATCGTGCCACTGGCGCAACTGGTGGCAAGCCTGGTCCAGCACCCACTCACCGATGCTGATGATGACGCCATTCTGCTCGGCCAAAGGGATAAACAGGTCCGGCGGTACCAGTCCGCGTTCAGGGTGATGCCAGCGCAGCAGGGCTTCAACGCCAACGACGCTGTGATCCTCGAATGACACTTGGGGTTGGTATACCAGATGAAACTCATTGCGCTCCAGCGCGCCGCGCAGCTCCTTGTCCAGCTCCCGGCGTACGCGCATCTCGCTGTCCAGGCTGGCGATATAGAACTGGTAGCGGTTCCGCGAGCGTGCCTTGGCCAGCATCATGGTCTGCTCGGCTTTTTGCAGCAGTTTCTCGGCATCGTCGCCGTCGTCAGGAAACAGGGTGATGCCGATGGTTGCGCGCAGGCTGACTGAATGCTCGCCGATTTCGAATGGGCGGCTCAGGTCATCCAGAATGGTCTGGGCCAGCTCGGCGGCTTCGTATGGTTCGCTGACGCCGGTCTGGACCAGGGCGAACTGGTCGCCGCCCAGACGTGCCAGGCTGCCCAGCCGGCCGCTGTTGGCGCGCAGACGGTCTGCCAGCGTGACCAGCAGGCTGTCGCCGGACTGATAGCTGAACTGTTCGTTGATTTCCTTGAAGTCATCCAGACCGCAGCACAATACCGCAACACCGCGCTGACGGCGTCCGGCGTCGGCAAGAATGCGCGAGAGCTGTTCCTGCAGCATGCTGCGGTTGGGCAGGCCGGTCAGATGGTCGTGCTGGGACATGTGCAACAGGTTTGCCTCTGCCTCGCGCCGCCGGCTGCTGTTGCGTTCGATGGATTCCAGTAACTCGTTGGCCTTGTTGATCCATAGGCCAAGCTCATTCTTCTCCTGCCCGGGCAGCATTGGAATATGCATCTTGCCCGGGTGGTCCGGGTTGATATTGCTGATGCGCTCGATCACCGCTGCCAGGGGTTTGGTCAACAGCAGGTGGTAGAGCAGATAGAGCGCCAGGGCCATGGCCAGTGCCCGCAGCACACCCGAGATCAGAATGATCAGCGAGTCCTGCAGAAAGTCCTGCCCGTAGGGCGCGGTGTCCAGCACGATGCGCAGGTCACCGTAGTATTCGTTGTAGGGTTCACGGCCAAACAGGCCAACGCTGTAGTGTTGCTCCACGCCAAACAGCCAGTCGGTGACGCTGCGCAGGGGCGTAGAGGCGAGGGGGCGCTCGCGGCTGGCCAGTTGGGTTTCGTCGGGGTGACCAATGGAGGCAAAGCGTACTGCGGGGTGCTCGAACAGGCCGCCAATGACTTGCAGCGCCATCTCCCGGTCCAGGCTGTAGACGGCCTGGGTGGCCGGGTCTTCGGACATCGCCAGGATCTGCTCTGCGGTGCTGTCGATCAGCTGGCGTTCCTTGCGCAGATCGAAGCTGATCTGACCGAGGCTCAGTACAACGCCGACCAGCAGTGCCCATAACAGCACCAGGCGTAACAGTTTGACTGAAAGGCTGTGTCTGCGCTCGAGCTTCAAGGTCTTCTTATTCCTGTCCTGAGAATGGGCGCGCTTGAGCAATCATGCAGGGTTTGCGACCTGCTGCGCAATATCTGCTGCAACAGGCGGGTGAACCAAAACGGCAACAGACCCTAGGGCAGCCATGACAGGAAACATTAAGTTGGCGTCAAAGTGCAATCATTTTTTCGGCCAAAACAAAAACACCCCGCCGAGGCGGGGTGTTCCTGGTAAAGCAGGCTGGATCAGGCAGCGAAGTTTTTCGCTACGAAGTCCCAGTTGACCAGATTCCAGAACGCTTCTACGTACTTCGGACGCGCATTGCGGTAGTCGATGTAGTAGGCGTGTTCCCAGACGTCGCAGGTCAGCAGCGGCGTGTCACCGCTGGTCAGCGGGCAGCCGGCGCCGATGGTGCTGGCCAGTGCCAGGGAGCCGTCGGCCTTTTTGACCAGCCAACCCCAACCGGAACCGAAGGTGCCGATGGAGACTTTGCTGAACTCTTCTTTGAATGCGGCGAAGGAACCGAAAGCCTTGTTGATGGCATCAGCCAGCTCGCCAGTCGGCTCGCCGCCGCCGTTCGGGCTCAGGCAGTTCCAGTAGAAAGTGTGGTTCCAGATTTGCGCTGCGTTGTTGAAAACGCCACCGCTGGAGGTCTTGATGATCTCTTCCAGGCTCTTGCCTTCGTACTCGGTGCCCGGAACCATGTTGTTCAGGTTGACCACATAGGTGTTGTGGTGCTTGCCGTAATGGTATTCCAGGGTCTCTGCCGAGATGTGCGGCTCCAGTGCGTTCTTCTCGTAGGGAAGTGCGGGTAGTTCAAAAGCCATGATCTATCTCCATCGTCAGGTATCAGGGTCTGCACCGGTGCGGGTGGGTGTGCCCGGGCACGGATGCTGACTGGGTTGCCGCGCGCACGCGGCGGCGCGGCCAATCTGCTACGCCTCTTGTGGGCAACCGTATGCGGTTGCGCTCTGGGCGCTGCCCGTCTTGAGATCGGGAAGACCCGATCATAGCACCTGAAAGCGTGCCTATCCACGCACCTTCAGTGTGGTTATAGAGGCCTCAAAGGGTCTGCAGCGCGGGCTGGGCCAGAGACCAGGCGACGGTGAGCATCATGCCGGCGACCAGCAGATCGATCAGGCGCCAGGTCAGCGGACGCTGCAACACCGGCGCCAGGCGAGCCGACCCGACGGCCAGCAGGGTGAACCAGAGGATGGATGCGCTGGCGGCGCCCAGTGCGAATACCAGTGGCAGGGAGTGCTGCGCGGCGAGGCTGCCGATCAGCACCATCGTGTCCAGATAGACGTGCGGGTTCAGCAGGGTCACCGCCAGGGTGGTCAACAGCACCGCACGGCGCGAGCGAGCTGGTGCACGCATGGCTTCCAGTCCGCGCGGTGACAATGCCCGCCAGAGTGCCTGCGAGGCGTACAGCAGAAGAAAGGCGACGCCCGCCCAGCGCGTGATTTCCATCGCCAGCGGATGAGCCTGGAGCAGTGCGGCCAGACCGAAGGTGCCGGCCATGATCAGCACCGCATCACACCCCATGCAGATGAGCGCAACGCTGATGTGATGCTCGCGGCGCAACCCCTGGGCCAGTACAAAGGCGTTTTGCGCACCGATAGCCATGATCAGCCCTGCGGCGGCAATCAGACCGTGGAAATAACTGTAAAACAAGCTGGGCATGACGACTCTCTCCATTGCGATGACGCGAGTGTGCGCTGGACAGAATGATTAGGAAAACAAATAATCATCATGCTGCATTAGGAGAATTGATATGGTCGATTACAAGCTGCTGGCTGCTTTGGCGGCGGTGGTTGAGCACGCCGGTTTTGAGCGCGCAGCGGCGGCCTTGGGGCTTTCCCAGTCAGCTGTGTCCCAGCGTATCAAGCTGCTCGAGGCGCGTCTGGGCACCGCGGTGCTGGTGCGCAGCGCGCCGCCGCAAGCGACGGCCGCCGGGCAGCGCTTGCTGAATCATGTACAGCAGGTGCGGCTGCTGGAGAGGGACTTGCAAACGGATCTGCCACAGATGGCGGACGCCGCCGGCCGCACGCGCCTGAGGGTAGCGCTGAACGCTGACAGCCTGGCGACCTGGTGGGCAGCGGCTGTCTCAGCCTGGTGCGAGCGAGAGCGGGTGCTGCTGGATCTTCAGGTCGAGGATCAGGACGTGGGGTTGCGGCGGATGCGCAGCGGCGAGGTCGCGGCCTGCCTGTGCGCGGCAGAGCAGCCGGTGGCTGGTGCGCGTAGCCTGCTCCTCGGTCAGATGCCCTATCTGGCGGTGGCCAGTCCGGCGTTTGTGCAGCGGCATTTTCCGCAGGGGGTGATGGCAGCCGATGTGGCGCGGATTCCGGCAGTCGTGTTTGGTCCTGACGATCGCCTGCAACATCGCTTCGTCCAGCAACTTGGGGTGACAGGGGAGTTCGACTACCACTTGTGTCCCTCGTCCGAGGGTTTTGTGCGCATGCTGGAGGCCGGTGTTGGCTGGGGTATGGTGCCGGCGCTACAGGTAACCGACGAGCTGCAGAGCGGACGGTTGCTGCAACTGCTGCCGGGTCAGGCGTTGCAGGTACCGCTGTACTGGCACTATTGGCGCAGTGGCGGCCAGTTGCTCGCCGGTCTGACCGACGAGCTGGTGCGCGTGGTGCCAGGCCTGCTGGCGCCCGCGTGAGTTACTCGATCTGCATGCTGCCGGACCCCGGCAGCTTCTCGATACAATCGGTGCCGAGCAAGCGCGATGGCGTGTAGTAGCCGGGTGCGGGCTCCTGTTCCAGCAGGAAATTGACAGCCATCAGGGCGCCCTCGACGGTGACGTCGTAGCCGTTGGCGGTCTCGATGCGGGCCACCACCTTGCGGCCGGCGCGATTTTGCGCCTCGCCCCAGACATAGCTGCGGGCCGATTCGCGTTGCTGCGAGTCTGGGCCGATGATGCGTCGTCCGACCAGGTATTTGAGCAGCGCTTGCACCGGCGCCAGGCCCAGGAGGGGGCGTATACGGTCAAGCCGCCGCAGACGAGTCGCGGCGCTGGGGGCCATCGGCAGGAAGACTTCAATATGGTCGATGCCGGTAGAAAACCAGGCCGTGGCGATATCGCCCCAGGGGATGGTGACCGCGTGTTTGGTGCCGTTGCCGAAGTCAATCTCACGGCTTTGGTAGGCCAGCGGGACGCTGACAATACGGTCATCCTTGCGAATGCGACCGCCATATTTCAGGCCCTCTACCGAGGTTTTGGCAGTACCGGGAGACAGGGCGCTGCGCGAGTCGAACCCCAGGGCCAATCGGTCGGCGTCGGGCAGTTCCTGTTTCAGTCTGGCGGCAATGCAATCGGTGGGGATGACATCAAAACCGACGCCGGGGCAGATCACGATATTGGCCTGTTCGGCGTCGGGCTGTCTGGCCTGGGCTGCGACAAAGGCGTCGATTTCCCCGGTGATATCCAGATAGTGGCAGCCGCTCGCCAGGCAGGCGTCAATCAGCGGCTGGCTGGTGGCGGAGAAGGGGCCGGCACAGTTGAGAACGACCTTATGGTCCGCCAGAGTGTGCTGCAGGGCTTGCGGGTCGTGGAGATCAAAGCTCTTGTGCGGCAGGCCCAGTGACTCGCCGAGCCGGGTGATGGCGCGCGCATTGCGCCCGGCCAGTACCGGCTTCAGGCCGCGTGCGGCCGCTGCCTGGGCCAACAGTGTGCCGGTATAGCCGTTGGCACCGTAGATCATCCATTGCGACATGCACATGCTCCTCAAGCCTTGGGAGCATTCAGGGTAATGGCGCCGGCGGAGTTGCGCCAGCGCCGAATAGCCAGCGGCAGCGCCTCAGGTGCGAATCACTTGGCCGCGATAGATGCGCACGCTGCCGGTCGGTGCGTTGCCCTGATCGGTGTCTGCTTCCAGGCGGGCGATGTTCTCCTGACGGTGCGAGAACTGCCGCGAGGCGATTGCTCCCTGCGCCAGCGGTGACGGCTGGGCGACCGGGTCGGGCGCCTGCACCAGGTCCGCCAGACGTGTCCCCAGCTCGCGTATTTCTTGCAGCTGGCTGTCGCGGCTGAGGTCAATCATGTGTTCGACGGCATCCGGATCACCCAGGCGGACGGTGACGCCGAGCGAGCGCTTGAGCTGACGGCGCAGCGCGGTCATGCAATCGAGTGTGGCGCGGTTGAACTGTGCCTCTGCGATCATGTTCATACCCCCCGTAGGTCATTGGCAATGAGAAGGTGTTATAGCCAAGTGAGGTCTCGGCAAGCAGAATGTGTACCAATACGCGGTACTGCTTGGAGAATGGGGCCTTGCGGGGTCACTGAAGTGGCGTCAGTCGATTGGCGTGCAGCCTGCTGGTGCAGGCTTGCACCGCTCTGGCGCAAGGGTTTGAGTTTGTTCACGTGGGTAGGGTGGAGCAATGAAAGAGCCAGAATTGGGCGAGCTGCCGAGCTTGAGTGCAACGCGCGAGCAGTCATCGGCTGACGCCGCCAACAGCCGGGCGCATACGCCGATCAACAACCTGCGGGCGGAGCCGCCGGTGCGTAATGCCGGCGCGGGTAGCGGTGCTTTGTGGGCGCTGTGTGCGGCCTTGAGTCTGGCCCTGCTGGGGCTGGGTTACTGGACCTATCAGCAGCAGAACGCACTGCGCCAGCAGCTGGTATCGACCCAGAACAGCTTCGCCAGGATCAGTGAGGAGGCGTCCGGCCGGATTCAGGACATCACGGGTCAGGTCTCGGCTAGCCAGGACAGCTTTGGCGCAGCCGAGCAGGCCCGTGAAGCCGAGATAAAGCGCCTGCAGGAGCAGCTGGCGGCGCTGACCAAGCGCCAGGCGGAGCAGCAGCAAACGCTTGAGCAACTGGATCAGCGCAGCGAGCGTCGAGGCGAGCAGCTTGTCGCTCAGCAGCAGGCGCTGCAGGTGCTGCGTGAGAGCAGCGAGCAGCAGTTGGCCGAGGCCGAGACACGGGCAGAGCAGCTGGCTGCCCTGCAGACGCAGATGGGGGAGGCCGAGCAGGGACTGGAGCAGGTGCGTGGCGAGCTGGCGGGGCTGGCTGCACTGGAGTTGCAGCTGGGGCAGCAGGGCGAGCGCCTGGAGGAGCAGCAGCGGGCATTGAGCGCGCTGCAGAATCAGGATCAGTCGGCTGAGGTCGATCAGGCCCTGCTGGTCCTGCGCAGCGAGCTGGACCAGCGCCTGGCAGCAACTGATCAGGCGCTGGATGCCATCGACAGCTTCCGCCTGCAGACCAATCGCAGCCTGAGTACCTTGCAGAGCCAGCTGAGTGCGCTGCACAGTCGGGTCGAGGGTAACTGATGAACTTCCTCGCGCATCTGCTGCTTGGCTCGGCCTCGGCTGAGCAGGCGCTGGGCAGCATGCTGGGGGATTTCGTCAAAGGGCCGGTCCACCAGTTGGACCTGCCCGACGCGGTGCGCGAGGGCGTCTGGCTGCATCGACGCATCGACAGCTACACCGATGCCCATCCGCTGGTGCTGCAGAGCAAGGCGCGGATCAGCGGCGAGCGAAGACGCTTCGCCGGGATTCTGGTCGACATGTTTTACGATCATTTGCTGGCGCGGCACTGGGCACGCTTCACCGATCGTCAGCTCGATGAGTTCAGCCAGGATGTCTACCGTCAATTGCGCGCCCAGCGGGCGTTGATGCCTGAGCGGGCCTGGACGGTAGTGAGCTATATGAGCGAGCAGGACTGGCTGGGTAGCTACGCTGAGCTGAGGCATCTGCACCGGGCGGTCGACAACATGGCGCGCCGCTTTCGCCGCGAGACGGCGCTGCCGGGCGGGGTTGCCGAACTGGAAGCGGCTTATCCGGGGTTTGAGGCCGATTTTCTGGCCTTTATGCCCGAGCTTCAGCGCTTTGCCGAGGATCAGGCTGCGGCCTTGACCTCGGCTGCTTCGCTGGCCGATTTACCGCCATCGAGGCCCAGCGCCTGAGCCACTGACTGATGCGCGCTACGCGCCAGCTGGTTGCGATTCATCGTGGTGCTGTCGAGTACCGGCAGGAAGTGAATCTCCACATCGATATCCCGCGAACTCAGCAGGCGCCAGAGATGCCGAGAGAACTCGTCGTCGTCAATGAACGGCGCGAAGGTATCGCGCTGCCCAGCATGGCGGTAAGCAACGGCGATGGGCTGGGCGGGCACCTGCGCCTCAATCGCGGCGGCCAGCAGGCGGCCGTGAAAGGTGCGCACCTTATCGCCGGCGGTGGTCGTGCCCTCGGCAAAAATCACCAGACTGCGGTCTGCTGCCAGGACCTCGGTCAACTGATCCTGCACGGTGCTGGAGGTGCCCTGGCCGCGCTGAATGAAGCAGGTCCCGGCGGCGCCGGCAAGCCAGCCGATGACGGGCCAGTCGCGCACCTCGGCTTTGGACAGGAAGTGTACCGGGGCCTGCGCGCCCAGCACCACGATGTCCAGCCAGGACACGTGATTGCTGACCCACAGGGCGGTGCGCGCGGGTGGTGCGCCGGTCACGCGAACCCGCAGCGGCAGGATGCGAATCAGATTGCGCATCCACCAGCGCGTCAGCTTTTGGCGTTGCCGATCAACCCGGGCTGGGCGCAATCGCTGCATGAGTTGAACCCAGCAGACCAGCAATAGCCCGCAACTGATCCAGCCGATGACGGCGATCAGGCGCACTAGCCGCCGAGGCATGCTGACCAGACGATCGGCCATGTTCAGCTGGCCTTGAAGTGGCGGGCGTAGCGGGGGCACAGTTGTTCGCGGCGCAGCAGAATGAAGACGTCGGCGCAGTTGAACTCCGGATCCCAGCAGGGCTCGCCGCACACCTTGGCACCCAGGCGCATGTACGCCTTGAGCAGCGGTGGCAACTGCGCGGTGACGTTGTCCGGTAGTGTGCGGTCGGGCAGCGGCAGGCGCGGGATCGCGTTCAGATAGTCGCGGCTCAGGTAGCGTCCGCGCAGGCGCTGCATGATGGCGTGAGCCTGTATGCCGCCGTCATTCATGTCGATGCTGGCACAGCCCATCAGGTAGCCGTATTGACGCTCGTTCATCAATTGCGCCAGGCCTGACCACAGCACCGAAATGGTAGCGCCGTTGCGGTAGTCTGCGTGTACGCAGGTACGGCCGATTTCCATGATGTCGCCACGCAGATCGGCAAGACCGACCAGCTGGAACTCGCTTTCGCTGTAGAAGCCACCGGCAGCGCCGGCGCGGCTGCTGTCGAGGATGCGGGTAGTGGCGACGACCTGACCGCTGCGCTGATCGCGCACGATCAGGTGTTCGCAGTGCAGGTCATAGTGGTCCTGATCCAGTCCTTCGTCGGCGCTGTGCAACTGGGCGCCGCACTCCTGTCCGAATACCTGAAAGCGCAAGGCCTGTGCGGCTTGAAGTGTGGCGGCGTCGCTCGCCAGTTCTACGGTCAGGTGACGGTTGCCGGATTCTTCAAGGGCGAAAGCTGCTTGGGTCATGGACACCTCCATCTGGGCATCAGCTGCTGTTGTTCAGGCTGAGCCTATGGCGTTGCGGTGTCAGGTACGTGAATCTGCCGTGACGAAAATGTGACGTCTGCTTCGTTGATGCATGTCAGTGGGCTCGGGCGCCGAGGCAGGTATAAAGCGGCTATTTCCTGCGTCGAGGTAGTAGCAATGGCGAATTCACCCAGAGTGTTGTTTGATAATGGCGTGCACAAGGTGCTCTGCTTTGACCAACTTGTCACCGGTGATGGTGTGCAGTCAAACCAGTTTCTGATCATTGACCATGACCAGCACGCGCTGCTCGATCCGGGCGGTGACCTGACGTATACGCCGTTGTCGATGGCGGTCAGTCGGCATATCCCGCTGCGTGAGCTGACCTACGTGTTCGCGTCACACCAGGACCCGGACATCATTGCCTCGCTCGACAAGTGGTTCCTGCATACCGGGTGTCGGGTGGTGTGCTCCAAGCTCTGGGCGCGTTTTCTGCCGCATCTGAGTGCTGGTTTTCTGACCAAGCACACTGGCCTGAGCACCACTGACCGCATGATTGCGGTACCGGACCGCGGTATGGATATCCCGCTCGGGCAGACCCGGATCAAGGTGTTGCCGGCGCATTTTCTGCACTCGGTAGGCAATCTGCACTTCTATGATCCGGTCAGCGGTATCCTGTTTTCCGGCGATATGGGCGCATCCATGGTTGATGATGCGGAACCGGTGACCGACTTTGCTGCTCACAGGAGCAGTATGGAAGGTTTTCACCGGCGTTACATGGCCGGCAACAAGGCCTGTCGCCTGTGGGCCAATATGGTCCGTCGGCTGCAGCCGAAGATGATCGTGCCCCAGCATGGCAGCCCCTTTGCCGATGCCGAGACCATCAATGCCTTCCTCGATTGGATCAGCGAGCTGGAGTGTGGCCTCGATTTGCTGACGCAGGAGGACTACCGCATTCCAGTCTGACGGCTTTTGCTGCGCCGAAGCCGCTAGACAGCCTTAAGGATGGAGTATGCAAGCAGCGGTTTACCCATGGCGGGAAGGCAACCAGTACAGGTTGATGATTGACGGCGAGTGCTTCTTCCCGCGCCTGCTGGAAGCTATCGAGCAGGCACGCGAATCGATAGAAATCGAGTTGTATCTCATCGACTCCGGGCTCAGTACGCGGCAGTGGATCGACGCGCTGCTGGCAGCCCGCGAGCGGGGTGTGCGGGTCTATTGTCTGCTCGATGGGGTCGGCACAGACGGCTTCAAAACGGCGGAGCGGCGCGAGTTGGAGCAGGCTGGCGCGGTGCTGCGTTTCTACAACCCACCCAGTGTGCTCAGCGGCTCGCGATTGTTTCATCGTGACCACCGCAAATTGTTTCTGATTGACCGGCGTATCGCCTTTGTCGGCGGCACCGGCATCACTGACGAGTTCTGTCAGCCGGACCCGCAAACCGGCACCGCTACCTGGCATGAGCAGTTGCTGGAAATTGAAGGTCCGGTGGTCGAGGACTGGGTGTCTTTGTTCGAGTACGAATGGCAGCGTGTTGATGAGCGCGCGCGGCCGGGCCTGGCGGCAGTCAGACGTGGCCAGGTTCCACCGTTGCCGAAGGCCAAGAGCGGTCAGGGACGGGTGGCCTACATTGGGGCACGTGAGCAGAAGGAGGTGGTCGCGTCGTTGCTGGCGGCGATCAGGCGGGCAGAACAGCGGGTCTGGCTGGCAACCCCTTACTTCCTGCCGTCGCGGCGCATTCGCTGGGCGCTGGCCAGGGCTGCTCGCCGCGGGGTGGATGTGCGGCTGCTGCTATGTGGCATGACCATCGACCATCCGCCGGTGCGTTATGCGGGGCAGCGTTATTACACGCGCCTGCTTAAGGCGGGGATCAGGATCTACGAATATCAGCCGCGCTTTACTCACTTGAAAACAGCGCTGGTAGACGATTGGGTGTCGTTGGGGTCGTGCAACTTTGACCACTGGACGCTGCACTGGAATCTGGAAGCAAACCAGCAAGCGCTTGACAGTGATCTGGCTGAGGCAGTGGCGCAGAGCTTCGAGAACGACTTTGAACAAAGCGACCTGTGGACCCTGGCTGAGTGGAAAGAGCTGCCCCGCTCGCACCGTTTCAAGATTCGCTTCTGGGGGCAGATCAACCGCTGGGTAATGTGGCTGTTCGGTATCCCGCGCTAAGGGCTAGCAGGCGGCGCTCGCCGCCTGCCGCCCATCTTCGTGAGCGGCGCCGGTCTTAGTGTTTGTGGCTGGACTCAGTTGAAGACCGGTTTGCGTTTCTCCATGAAGGCGGTCAGCGCCTCCTTGGCCTCGGCGCCGCTCAGCAACTGCGCGAAATGCTCGCCCTCGGTCTCCATGACTTCATCTGCCGTGCGGCTAACACCGTTGCGAATCAGCCGTTTGGTCAGTTGGACTGAGCTTGGTGGCAATTCGGCGATGCGCAGGGCTGCAGCGCGCGCCGCATCCAGAACGGCCTGACCGGCCGGAAGGGCCTGGTTGGCCAGGCCGATGTCGCAGGCGCGGGTACCGCTGATCTCCTCGCCCAGCAACAGCAGTTCGGCGGCACGAGGGTGACCCAGCAGGCGCGGCAGCAGGAAGCTGGAGCCGGCTTCCGGGCACAGGCCCAGATTGACGAAAGGCATTTTCAGCCGCGCGTTTTGCGCCACGTAAATCAGGTCGCAGTGCAGCAGCATGGTCGTACCGATACCCACCGCAGGACCGTTGACCGCAGCGATCAGCGGCTTGCTGGCATGGCAGACGGCCTTGAGGAAACGGTAGACCGGGCTGTCGGTGCCGGTGCGCTCGTTCTTGATGAAGTCACTGACATCATTGCCACTGGTGAAGCAGTCGGCGCTGCCCTGAATGATGATGGCTCGGATGCTGCCGTCGTTCTCGGCGGCGGCGATGGCGTCGCCCATATCGCCGTACATCTCGCGGGTCAGCGCGTTTTTCTTGTCGGCACGGTTGAGGGTCAGGGTCAGCACGCCCTGGCTACGGTCGATCAGCAGATGGCCGCTCACGGTGTCTCCGGTGTCTGTTGTTGTTCGAGCGGCATGCTCGCACGTCTGGCAGGGTGTGGCAGCAAAGCATGGCCTGTTGAATGAGGGGGCATAACAGGGTCGCATTCAGCGTTTGGCAAACACCTCTTGCAGCACCTGGCCACGGCCCAGGCCAGCCAGAAACAGCGGTCTGCCCAGTTGCTCAACAAAAGCGCTGGCGCCACAGACCAGCGCCAATGCACGACGGGAGGGTGCCTTCAGGCGGCGCAGATCGTCGTCCAGCTGGTGCTGCTGGCGCAGCTGCAGGTGCACGCTGGGGTAGGCCTGCGCCAAGGCGTCGAGCTCCTCCTGCAGGTAGCACGAGGCCTCACCGCGCTGCCAGTGCCAGAGCGTGATACCTGCCTGGTGACCCTGGTGCAGTGCGTCCCTGGCGATGGCCTGCAGTGGTGCCAGGCCGGTGCCACGTGCCAGCAGCAGCAGCGGGCGGTCCTGCCAGTCAGCTTGGTAATAAAGGTGACCGCTGGCGTTGCCCAGGTGACATGGCGCGCCAACACCCAGCTGCAGCAAGCGTTCACAGAACTGGCTGCCCGCGCGTTGCTGCACATGGAACTCCAGTATCGGGCTGTCGGTTTGGCTGGCGATGGAAAAGGTCCTTGCCGTACCGCAGGGTAGCCAGATGACCAGGTGCTGGCCGGGGTGAAAGCGCAGCGCTCTGGCTGGGCGTACCCGTAGGCGCAGGACGCCGGCAGCCAATGCTGTCAGTGCTTCGATCTGCGCAGGAAGGCCGTCTTTGGCAGGATCGTACAGCCTGAGGTGCAAGTCCTGCTGGACCGTGCACTGGCAGGCCAGCAGCCAGCCCTCGGCCTGCAATGCGGGCGACAGGGGAGCCCTGGCCTGGTCTGGCACTGCGTGGTGCTCGGCACGCACAAGGCAGCTCTGGCAGTGGCCGCTGCGGCAGGAATAACTGATCGGCAGCCCCGCCTGGAGCAACTGGTCCAGCAGGTTACTGCCAGCCGGTGCGTGAAGGCAGCGGCCGGCGACGTGTATCTCAAACATAGCTGGGTTGATGTAGCTCGCAGCGATTACGGCCGGCATTCTTGGCCTGATACAGAGCCTGGTCGGCGTCGTTCAGACAAACCTCCAGGTCATCCTCCGGGCAGACGCTGGAAAGGCCTGCCGACAGAGTACAGTGCACGCCGTCTGGCAGAGAGTCAAAGTTGAGCGCGGCAAAGGCGGTGCGCAGCCGCTCCATGCAGTTGATCAGGGCCTCAGGGTTGCTGTTGCCAAGCAGGATGACAAACTCTTCGCCGCCAAACCTGGCTACCAGGTCGTCATCGCGCAAGCTGTTGCGAGCCAGCGTGGCAAAGCCTTGCAGCACCTCGTCACCAGCCGCATGGCCGTACAGGTCGTTGATACGCTTGAAGTGATCCAGGTCGATCAGCGCGATGCCCAGTTGCTGGCTCGGGCGCATCAGGGTCATGCGGCGTTGGGCTTCATTGAGAAAGTGACGGCGGTTGGCCAGCCCGGTCAGCGCATCGGTGGTGGCCAGATTCTGTAGCTGACCCATCATGCCACGCAGGGTTTCCTGATGGGCTTGCAGGGTGTTGTGACGCTGCTGCAGGCGTTCGCGCAGCTCACGTATATAGCTGCCGGTAAGACTCAGACAGAACAGAAAACAGGCCAGCACAAACCACTCGACCAGGCTCAGGGTAAAGCTGCGTGCGCCGGGTTTGAGGTAGTGCTCAAGCGTGATCAGCAGGCCGAAGAGCACCAACGCCAGGCCGGAGTGAATATGGAAGTCGCGTCGCGACAGCTGGAAGATGCCGAACACCAGTATGTTGGCGTAAATCATGATGAGCGTGCCGCGCAGCGGCCCGGCAAAGGCCAGCAGGTAGGTTATCAGCAGCATGGCCACGACAATCTGCGCGTTGGTCATGCTGGGGTCTTTGAGGCGCAGGTTCCAGTCGCTGCGAATCAGCAGCAGGAACACCAGTTGGGTGCCGACCCCCAGCAGAATATGGCTGAGCATCAGCCAGGCAGACCCCTGATAGTGTCCTACGGCCCAGGCGACGCTGATCACCAGGTAGGTAATCAGGTAGTTGACCTGGGCCAGGTAGAAACGTTGCAGCCTTAGTGTCTGAAACTTGGCTGTCTTGGAATCGTTCGCCTCACTCACTCCATGTGTCTCCGAATGATGGCATTATGACGTCAATTTATCGATTATGCGCCGTTTTGCAACTGCTTTTCGTGTCGCAGGTGGCAAATGTGAGAAACGCCCGTCGCCGGGCGACCTTCCTATAGCGGCGAAATCGCCAGATGGCGCTGTCCAGTCCGTGCGGCTCAGGTATACTTGTGCGCGCTTTTTTTGGGCCAGTTGACCTGCAGAGTCGGCGGCCCCATCCCGTGAGTCTGGTTTGGCGCGCGCTGTGCCACCAGCAGCCACAATGCAGAGGAGCTGTCCGAGATGGCCGTTATCAAGCAAGACGATCTGATCCAGAGCGTCGCCGACGCGTTGCAGTACATTTCCTACTACCACCCGGTGGACTTCATTCAGGCTGTCCACGAGGCCTACCAGCGCGAAGAGTCGCAGGCTGCCCGTGACGCCATGGCGCAGATCCTGATCAACTCGCGCATGTGCGCCACCGGCCATCGCCCGCTCTGTCAGGACACCGGTATCGTTACCGTGTTTGCCCGCGTGGGTATGGACGTGCGCTGGGATGGCGCCACCATGAGCCTCGATGACATGATCAACGAAGGCGTCCGCCGCGCCTACAATCTGCCCGAGAACGTGCTGCGCGCCTCCATTCTGGCCGATCCGGCGGGCAAGCGTGCCAACACCAAGGACAACACGCCGGCGGTGATTCACTATCAGATCGTGCCGGGCGACAAGGTCGAGATCGACGTTGCGGCCAAGGGCGGCGGATCCGAGAACAAGTCCAAGATGGTCATGCTCAACCCCTCCGACTCCATCGTTGACTGGGTGATCAAGACCGTCCCGACCATGGGCGCTGGCTGGTGCCCGCCGGGCATGCTCGGTATCGGCATCGGCGGCACCGCCGAGAAGGCTGCGGTTCTGGCCAAAGAATCGCTGATGGACTCCATCGACATCCACGAACTGCGTGCCCGTGGCCCGCAGAACCGGGTTGAAGAGCTGCGCCTGGAGATCATGGACAAGGTCAACGCGCTGGGCATCGGCGCTCAGGGCCTTGGCGGTCTGACTACCGTGCTCGACGTCAAGATCAAGGATTACCCGACCCACGCAGCCAGCCTGCCGGTCTGCATGATCCCGAACTGCGCCGCGACTCGTCACGCGCACTTTGTGCTCGACGGCAGCGGCCCGGCAGTACTCGAAGCGCCGCCGATGGACGCCTACCCGGAAATCACCTGGGAAGTGGGCTCCAGCGTACGTCGAGTCAATCTCGACACTGTCACGCCGGAAGACGTCTTGAGCTGGAAGAGCGGTGAAACCGTCCTGCTGTCCGGCAAGATGCTGACCGGCCGCGACGCTGCGCACAAACGCATGGTCGATATGCTCAATAAGGGCGAGCAACTGCCGGTTGATCTGAAAGGGCGCTTTATCTACTACGTGGGCCCGGTTGATCCGGTCCGTGACGAAGTCGTTGGCCCCGCCGGCCCGACCACCGCAACCCGCATGGACAAGTTCACCCGCCAGATTCTCGAGCAGACCGGTCTGCTGGGCATGATCGGCAAGTCCGAGCGTGGCCCGATTGCCATTGAGGCGATCAAGGATCACAAGGCGGTGTATCTGATGGCCGTGGGTGGCGCGGCGTATCTGGTTGCCCAGGCAATCAAGAAAGCCGAGGTACTGGCCTTCCCGGAACTGGGCATGGAAGCGATCTACGAGTTCGAGGTCAAGGACATGCCGGTCACCGTGGCGGTAGACACCACCGGTGAGTCAGCGCATATCACTGGCCCGCAGATCTGGCAGAAGAAGATTGCCGAAAGCCTGGCGGTTGAAGTGGAGTAAGCGCTTCGTCGTAAACAAAGCCCCGCTTTGCGGGGCTTTTTTGTGCCTTGGCAGGCCGCCATGCTCTTACGCGACTGCGCGGTAGGGCGGCGAAGGCGCAGCGTCTGCGCGAGGGGGCCTCTGCCTCGTGCAATGCGCCGGTTCAGACGGTCGCGAACCTGCGTTTCAGCCAGTAATCAACACTCACCCAGCGCCCGCCGCCAGTAAAGAACAGGCTCAGCAGCAGAATGAAGTAGGTGGCGGCAAACTCGATACCGTTGTTGAGAATGACCAGGCGTCCGCTGCTGGTCAGCCAGTCGTAATTACCGTGCTCCTGCAGCAGTGCCTTGGCGCGTGCGAGCTTCTCGGCGGAGGCCGCGACGCGTTCGTTTGCAAACAACGAGCTGGGGTCCGCGATGGCTGGCCAGCCGTAGGGCCAATGCACGGCAAAGACCGCTACCAGCATGGTGATCATCAGCGGGATGCTGGTCCAGCGAGTGGCAAGGCCAATCAGCAGCAGTACCGCCCCTATGACTTCAGTGAGAGTGGCCAGCCAGGCCAGCAACTCGGGGAAGGGCAGGCCGAGGCCTTCTTCAAACCAGCTGATGGTCGAGTCGATATGGGCGAGCTTGCGGGTGCCGGCCATCCACATGATTGGTGCCAGATACAGGCGGATCAGCAATGGGGCGAGAAAGTCGAGGGTTTGGGTGCGGTCCAGCAGGCGCTGGGCCGGCAGCAGGATAGAAAGCATGGCATCGGGTCCTTGGTGGTGACCACCAGAAGACGCCGATGCCAGCGGGTTGTTACACCAGCTCTTCGCCCACGTGCAGCAGCTTCATCGAGTTGGTGCCGCCACGGGAGTTGTAGACATCGCCCTTGGTCAGAATGACCCAATCACCGGGCTGCACATGGCCGGCGGCCAGCAGACGGTTGACCGCTTGCTGATTGATCTCGCTGGAGGGCAGTTCCGCCGGGTTGAACGGGATGGCCTGCACGCCGCGCATCAGCGTGACCCGACCCAGTGTCTGGGCGTTGGGCGACAGCGCGAAGATCGGCAGATGCGAGCGAATGCGCGACATGATCAGTGGGGTATAGCCGCTCTCGGTCAGGGTGATGATTGCGGTTACGCCCGGGAAGTGGTTGCCGGCATACATGGCGGCCAAGGCCACGGTTTCATCACAGCGCTCGAAGGTCTGATACAGGCGATGGCCGGATTTTTTGCTGACCGGCTGCTTTTCTGCACCAACACAGACGCGGCTCATGGCGCGCACGGCCTCAACCGGATAGTCGCCGGCGGCGCTTTCGGCCGACAGCATGACTGCGTCGGTGTAATCCAGCGCGGCGTTGGCAACGTCGGATACCTCGGCCCGGGTCGGCATCGGGCTGGTGATCATTGACTCCATCATCTGGGTGGCGGTGATCACGATCTTGTTCTGCTTGCGGGCGCGGCTGATGATGTGCTTTTGAATGCCGACCAGCTCGGCATCACCAATCTCTACGCCCAGGTCGCCACGGGCAACCATGACGGCATCGCTTGCCTGGATCAGACCATCCAGCGCGGCGTCGTCGGCAACCGCTTCGGCACGTTCGATCTTGGCCACCAGCCAGGCGTCGGACTCGGCATCACGCAACAGCTTGCGCGCCAGCTCCATGTCGGCGGCATCGCGCGGGAAGGAGACGGCGACGTACTCCATCTGCAGCTCGGCTGCGAGGTTGATGTCGGCACGGTCCTTGTCGGTCAGCGCTGCGGCAGACAGCCCGCCACCGCGGCGGTTGATGCCCTTGTTGTTGGACAGCGGGCCGCCGGTGGTCACGCGGCAGCGGACTTCGTCGCGGCCGACACTCTCAACTTGCAGAACCACACGACCGTCATCGAGCAGCAGCTCGTCGCCGGCGCGGCAGTCTTTGACCAGATCCGGATAGTCCAGGCCGACGATGTCCTGGTTGCCGTCTTCCAGCCCGTGGCTGGTGGACAGACGGAAGTGATCGCCGACGTCCAGCGAAATGGGACCGTCGGCGAAGCGACCGATGCGAATCTTGGGGCCTTGCAGGTCGCCGAGCAAGGCAACGTGCTGACCGTTCTCTGCGGCGATCTCGCGGACCAGGCGGGCGCGCTGGCGGTGCTCGTCGGCACTGCCGTGGGAGAAATTCAGTCGTGCCACGTTCATGCCCGCGTTGATCAGCTCGGCGATACGTTCCGGGCTGCTGCTGGCGGGGCCGAGGGTGGCGACGATCTTGGTGCGGCGCAGTGACATGCGATGGTCCTTGTGCGGTGGGTTTTTGCTGCGCCATACAATAGACCATAATGGCCCTAGACGGGTAGGTTGACGGCGAATGGAGTGGTAGCGATGCACCCCGAAGTACGAGCGGTAACAGAGCGGTTACGCGAGCGCAGCCGCCTCTCCAGGACGGCGTATCTGGCGCAGATGGCGCAGGCACCGGCCGGGCGCAGCGGTCTGTCGTGCGGCAATCTGGCGCACGGCATGGCGGCCTGCTCTGCGCAGGACAAGCAACGCATCCGCATGATCGACCAGGTCAATATCGGTATGGTCAGCGCCTACAACGACATGCTGTCAGCCCATCAACCCTACGAGCGCTATCCGCAGCTGCTGCGCGACTACCTGCGCAGCATTGGCGCCACCGGCCAGGTGGCGGGCGGGGTGCCAGCCATGTGCGATGGTGTCACCCAGGGCGAGCCGGGCATGGAGCTGTCGTTAGCCAGCCGTGACGTGATTGCCATGGGCACGGCGGTGGCGCTATCGCACAACATGTTCAATGGCGTGCTGTGCTTTGGCATCTGCGACAAGATTGTGCCGGGGTTGTTGCTCGGTGCCCTGCGTTTTGGTCACCTGCCCGTCGTCTTTGTGCCGTCCGGCCCCATGCCCAGCGGCTTGCCAAACAGCGAGAAGGTGCGGGTAAGGCAGTTGTACGCCGAGGGCAAGGTGGATCGCGAGCAACTGCTGGCCGCTGAAAGCGCGTCCTACCACAGCCCCGGCACCTGTACTTTCTATGGCACCGCCAACACCAACCAGATGCTGCTCGAAGCCATGGGATTGCAACTGCCGGGGGCGTCTTTTGTGGCCCCGGATACGCCGTTGCGTGACGCGCTGAGCCAGGCCGCGGCCAAGGCTGCGGTGACTTTGGCCCGGGCCGGGGAGGGTCGCCTGTGTCAGGTGCTGGATGAGCGCGCGCTGATCAACGCCGTGGTCATGCTGCTGGCCACCGGCGGGTCGACCAACCTGACGTTGCATCTGGTTGCCATCGGTCAGGCGGCCGGGTTGCAGTTGCGCTGGGAGGATATGGCTGACCTGTCGCGGGTGGTGCCGACGCTTGCGCACATCTATCCCAGCGGCAAGGCCGACATCAACCAGTTTCAGGCCGCGGGCGGCACGGCCTGGCTGTTCCGCGAGCTGTTGGCGGCGGGCTTGCTGCACGAGGATGTACAGACTGTCGCCGGTAGCGGATTGTCGCGCTACTGCCAGGAGCCGTACCTGCACAATGGCGAGCTTGCCTGGCGCGACGGTCCGCAGGCGAGTCTGGATGGCGACGTGCTGAGGCCGGTTAGCGCACCCTTCGCCGCCGATGGCGGCTTGCGCATGCTCGACGGCGAACTGGGCCGGGGCGTGGTGAAGGTGTCGGCGGTGGCGTCGGCGCATCGGCAGGTGACGGCGCCCTGTCGCGTGTTTGATAGCCAGGAGGCCTTTGTTGCCGCCTTTCAGGCCGGTGAGCTGGCGCGGGATGTGGTCGCCGTAGTGCGCTTCCAGGGGCCAGCAGCCAACGGCATGCCCGAGCTGCATCGCTTGATGCCCTATCTCGGCGTGCTGCAGGATCAAGGGCACCGGGTGGCTCTGGTGACAGACGGCCGTCTGTCCGGCGCCTCGGGCAAGGTGCCCGCGGCCATCCATCTGTGCCCCGAGGCACTGCAGGGCGGCGCGATCGCGCGGCTGCGAGACGGCGACGTGCTGAGCCTGGATGCCGACGCGGGTACGCTGCAGGTACAGGCCGATGGCCCTGACTGGCAGCAGCGCGAGCTGGCTACTTGCCCGCAGACGGTGCGTCGGGGCTGGGGGCGTGAGCTGTTTGCGTTCATGCGCGCTCAAGCCAGCTCGGCCGAGCTGGGTGCCAGCGTCTTTACCACCGGTTTGCATGAGGCTGACCAGTGAGCCGCGCATGGCTGGCGGCATTGCGTCAGCGTGGCGTTGCCTGGGTGGAGACCTCGACCTCGGCGGCGCACGCGCAAGGGTTGGCCGAGACAGTGGCGGCGGCCCTGCGCGAGGCGCTGGTGTTGCGCGGCGAGGCAAAGCTGGCCTTGTCGGGTGGGCGCAGTCCGATCCCGTTTCTGGATGCGTTGGCATGCCAGCTGCTTGACTGGGAGGACATCAAACTCACCCTGGTCGATGAGCGCTGGGTGGGCTGTGATCAACCTGATAGTAACGAGCGGCTGTTGCGCTCCCATCTGCAGCCGGTGTTTGATCGCTTGCACTGGCTGCCGTTGTATCGGGGCCTAAGCCCTGTGCAGGATGCAGCCGTGGCGGGGACGATGCTGCTTGAGTGGCAACCGCTGGATGTGGCGGTACTGGGTATGGGGCTGGATGGCCACACCGCCTCGCTGTTTCCCGGCCAGCCACAGGTCAGCGAATGGCTGCAACCCGACGCCGGCACGGTGTGCGCGGCGACCTTGGCGGCGGATGAGTCGCCGAGGTTGACCCTCACCGGGCGTGCGTTACACTCCGCGCGCCGCCAGCTACTGGCGATCAGCGGTGAGCAGAAACTGCAGGTGTTGATCGGGGCGCTGGAGCGCGACCCGGCGGATTGCCCGATAGCGGCGTTCTTGCGTGCGCCGCTGGAGATTCACTATTGCTCGGACCAAGCCTGAGGACACTGATGTCGCTGCCCGAAAAGACCCGCCTGCTTGACAGTCTGTTTGCAGACTGCCGCCTGTTGCCGTTGCTTAATATTGAGCGCCTGACGGACGTGCTGCCGTTGGCCGATGCCCTCAGCGCGGGCGGCGTGAACACCCTGGAAATTACCCTGCGTACGCCCCTCGGGATCGACGCTATTGCGCTGCTGCGCGCAGAGCGCCCGACACTGACCATCGGCGCCGGCACGGTGCTGGCCGCAAGCCAGTTTGCCGCGGTACAGGCTGCCGGCGCGGCGTTTGTGGTTACGCCGGGCTGCACCGAGGAACTGCTGGAAGCTGGCCGCGATGGCTTGATTCCGTTGTTGCCGGGCATTGCCACAGCATCCGAGCTGATGCAGGGCTATCGTCTGGGTTACCGGCGCTTCAAGCTGTTTCCGGCGGAAATTGCGGGCGGCGTTGGATTGCTCAAAGCCTTTGCCGGCCCGTTCCGCGACGCTGCGTTTTGCCCCACCGGCGGGGTCACGGCCGACAACCTCGGCGCCTATCTGGCTCAGCCGAATGTGATGGCGGTGGGCGGCAGCTGGATAGCGCCACCGCAGCTGATCGCGGCGGGGCGCTGGCAGGAGATTACGGCGCTGGTGCAGGCGGCCGTCGCCGCCGACCAACGCGTCGATTGATGTCGGCGCGACCGAGCCTTATGGCTTGCTGGGATCGACAAACCCGTCGGGTTTGAGAATCAGCAGGTCACAGGGCGTTGCGTCGATCAGACGCTCGGCGGTGTGTCCGATCAATGCGCTTTCCAGCCGTGAGCGTGATACGGCACCCATGATCAGCAGGTCAATCTTCTGCTCTTCGACAAAGCCTGGCAGTGCCTCTTCCGGGTCTCCCTCAAGCAGGTGCGTGGCGGCGCCATCGGCAGGCGAGCGCGCGACCAACTGGCTGAACGCCGTAGCGTGATGTTGCTTCACATCCTTGGCATAGCCCTCGTAGTCGGCAATGACGCTGGCGTCGAACACCATGGTGCGCGGCAGCGGCGTGTAGCAATGGGCCAGGTGCAGCTGCGCGTTGAGCTGTTGGCCGAGTTCATGGCCACAGGCAATCAGCTTGTTGTCCAGCGCGGCTGGCTTGTCCGCGCTATGCAGCGGGTCGACACTGGCGCATAGCTGCTTCAGCGGGTTCTCGCCATGCTTGACCAGCCACAGCGGCACTTCGCAGTAGCGAATCAGTTGCCAGTCGGCGGCACTCAGCAGGAGGCGCTTGAGCGGATTGCGCTGGTGGGTAGTTTTGAGCACCAGATCCGGCTTGCGCGCCTGTACCTCGCGCAGCACGTGGCGGTCCAGGCGCTTACCCCAGATTGCTGTGATGTCTACCTGCACGCCCTGGGAACGCAGCGGTGCCGCCAGCTTTTCCAGATAGCTGGTGTGATGCTCAAGTAGGGATTGGCGTGCTTTTTCCAGCGCATGCGACTCAAACAGCATGCCGCCATCCAGCGCCGGGATGTAGTCACAGAGCATCAGGGTGAGGCTGGCCTGCTGATAATGCTCAAGCAGCTGTGTTGCGCGCTCCAGGGCGGGTTGCTGTTCCTCGCGGGAGGCGTCGATGACGACCAGAATGTGGCGAATATCCATACAGCTGACTCCTGTTGTCCAAGGCTCTGGTTCGGGAATCTCTAGCCTAGCGAAGCCTGCCGGGTTTTGCACTGATCTGGGTCATCGCACGGGTTGCTGCAGAACGGCGCGCAGCTGCCGATACAGGGCCATTAGCGGAGGTAAATATGAACAGATTCTGGCTCTACCCGGCGTTGGCTGCGCTGCTTAGCGGGTGTGCGTCCACGGCCTACAATGATCACCTTGATGAGGCCTATAAGGCGTATGCCGAAGGCGACTGTAGTCGGGTGATTGCCGAGCTGTCGCGCACCGAACGGGCGATTCGGGCCAGGCCCTATCTGCAGCCCGAGGTCTCTCTGCTGCGTGGCCAGTGTCTGGAACGGCAGTCGCTGTATCTGGATGCTATTCAGATCTATCGCTTCATGCTCGACAGCTATCCCGCCAGCGAATACAGCTACCGCGCGGCGGCCCGGCTGGAAACCTTGCGGCAGCTCGGGCACTACGATCCGGCCCGGCCAGTGCCGCCGCGCGCTGAGGATTGAACGCTTGGCTGGATAGTGGCCGTCCGCTATGCTCAGAGATCTGTTTTGTCCAATCGGGGTTAGCTCACCATGCGCATCCTGGCGCTGCTACTGGCCTGCTGTGGCCTCAGCCTGCCGCTGCAGGCAGAAATCTACCGCTGGGTGGATGCCAACGGGCAGGTGCACTTTGGCGAGCGTCCACGTCCGGGTGCTGAAACGGTGGAAGTGCGCCCGCAGGTGATTGAGCGTGATCAGCGCATGCGAGACGGTGAGGCCGATATGCAGCGGCTGCTTGAGGTGCGTACGGCCGAGCGGGAGCAACGCAATGCGCAGTTGGCCGAGCGGCGGCAGCAGCAGGCGGCGCGCTGCCGGCAACTGCAACAGCGTCTGGCTGATTTCCAGCGCCGTACCTACTGGTATGAAGAGGACGCGCAGGGCAAACGGGTAGAGGTCAGCCCGGCGCGCGTGCGTGAGGCCGAAGCGGCAGTTCGCCAACAGATAGCGGAGCAATGCTGACATGCAACTGCTTCCCGACTCCGGCCCGGCCCCGGCACCCGAGCAGCGGCGTATTCCGCGGCATCAGTTAAGCGCTTATCTGGCGGTCTTCAACAGCCTGACCGGTCGCCCCTTTGGCTACATCGGTAATCTGTCCTCGCACGGCATCATGCTGCTCTGTGCGGTGCCGGTCATGCTTAACGAGGAATATCACCTGGAGCTACATCTGCCCGAGATGAGCGCCAAGGAGTACCCCCGCTGCATTCGATTTCGGGCCCGCAGCCGCTGGTGCCGGGCCGATGTCACGCCCGGTCATTACGACTGCGGTTTCAGTATCAGTCACAACCGCGAAGCCTTCGCCGGCCTCACCACAGCCCTGCAGCGCTACTTCACGTTCGGTGACTTTGCGGGTGCCTGAGGCGCTCAGGTGCGTTACCCTGCCGCTTTGCCTGCAGGGGGAGACATGAGCAAGCGCTTTTTCTGGTACGACTTTGAGTCCACCGGCATTGACCCGCGGCGTGATCGACCGGTGCAGGTGGCCGGGTTGGCAACCAACGCCGAACTGGAAGAAGTGGGCGAACCACTGTGTATTGATGCGCGCTTGCCGTCAGATGTGCTGCCGCACCCGCAGGCGTGTCTGGTCACCGGCATCACGCCGCAGCGACTGGCCAACGGTTTGCCGGAAGCGGAGTTTATCCAGCGCCTGCATGAGCAGATGATGCAGCCCGGGACTTGTAGTGTCGGCTACAACAACCTGCGCTTTGACGATGAGATGACGCGCTTCTCGTTGTACCGCAACTTTCATGACCCCTATGCACGTGAGTGGCAGGGCGGCAACAGCCGCTGGGACCTGCTCGATGCCCTGCGTGCGGCACACGCGCTGCGTCCCGAGGGTATCGAATGGCCGCAGGTGGAGGGCTTTACCAGTCTGCGTCTTGAGCTGCTGACTGCCGCCAACGGCATCGATCACGGCCAGGCTCACGATGCCCTCGCCGACGTGCGCGCCACCATTGCCATGGCGCGCCTGCTAAAGCGCGCGCAGCCGCGCCTGTTTGATTACCTGCTGGGCTTGCGTGACAAGCGCCGGGTGGCGGAATTCATCGATCTGCAGCAGGTGCGTCCGCTGGTGCACGTGTCCGGCCGTTTTGGCCGCGAGCGCAGCGGGCTATCGCTGGTGCTGCCGCTCGGTTGGCACCCGGTCAACCGCAATGCGGTGATTGTCTATGATCTGGCTGCTGATCCGGCGGCGCTGACCGATATGGCACCAGAGCAGGTACGCGAGCGGCTGTATACGCGTACCGAAGACCTGCCGGAAGGTCAGGTACGTCCCGGCCTGAAGCTGGTTCACATCAACAAATGCCCCGTGCTGGCGGACACCAAAGTGCTGTTGCCCGCAGATATAGAGCGGCTGCAGCTGGATATGCCTCTGCTGTTGGCGCGTGCCGAGCAACTGGCGCATTGGCGTGAGCAGGGGCAGGGAACCCTGGCCGAGATTTATCGAGAGCAGCCCGGTGCTGACAGCGCCGAGCAGGATGCTGAGGTACAACTGTACGATGGGTTTCTCAGTGATGCCGATCGCCGGCTAATGACAGCCATACGCGAGGCCGATGGTGCGGCGCTGGGGGCGATGCGCTGGCCGTTGCGGGATCAGCGGCTGGTGGATATGTTGCCGCGTTATCGCGCACGCAACTTCCCGGATAGCCTGAACGCCGAGGAGCGCCAGCAATGGTTGGCCTGGTGCGGCGCCAGATTGTCAGGCGCCGCCCCGGGAGCGCCTGTCACCCTGCCGGTTTTCCTGCAGGAGATTGATGCCCTGTTGCCAACCCTGGATGCGGCGCAGCAAGCGCTGCTTGCCAGTTGGCGGGCCTACGGCCTGGAGCAGGCCGCGTTGCTGGGCATCGCCACGGCCTGAGCGTGCCGTGCGCTCAGCGTGCGGCAATATTTTGCAAATAAAAAAACCCGATGCGCGGGCATCGGGTTTTTTTAGTGCTGCAGCTATCAACCCAGGATGGTGACCCAGGACTCGACAGTGTCGGCGCCGTACTTTTCTTTCCAGGCCTTCAGTGTCTTGTGGTTGCCACCTTTGGTTTCGATGACTTCGCCGGTGTTCGGATTCTTGTACTGCTTTACTTTACGTGCGCGCTTGGCGCCACCAGCGGCCTTGCCCTTGGGAGCGGCCAGTTTGTTGTCCGGGTCCAGAATGGCGGCAACATCTTTCAGGGACTTGTTGTACTGACCCATCAGGCTGCGCAGCTTTTCTTCGAACTCGATTTCTTTCTTAAGTTTGTCATCATTAGACATCGAGTCCAGACGCTCTTTAAGTTCGCGGATCTGTGCCTCAATGTTTCGGTAATCTTGCAGCATGGACATGGAAGTTTCCTTTATGTCTAGTTTGATAATCAGGACAAAAGAATAATAGGTTAAGCCTGCTCAACCTACAATAAGTTGTTTTATATCCGGACGTGCCACAATCGGCATTTTCATGTTTGTTGAGTCATTTCTTGCCTTGTTTTGCTGACGGGGAAGCACGGCAGCGTTTCCGCAAATCAAACGGCGTTAATGTCGGGTCGCCCTTTGCGTTGCGCTCGCTGACGCTTTGCTGACCGAATTAGTCCGCCCGCAACGGGGGGCAACAGGGTAGAATGGCGCGGCCCGATTTATGCCCCCAAGAGGTACGGGCAACGTCCTTTGAATACCGCACACTACAGGAGAGCAAATGCGCACTTTCAGGCTGGTAATCGCCTGCCCGGATCGGGTTGGCATCGTCGCCAAGGTCAGTAACGTACTGGCAACCTATAACGGCTGGATTACCGAAGCCAATCACCACTCGGATAACCTGTCCGGCTGGTTCTTCATGCGCCATGAAATCCGTGCCGACTCCCTGCCGTTTGATCTGGAGGGGCTGCGCACTGCCTTTGCGCCGATTGCCCGAGAGTTTCAAATGGACTGGCGGGTAAGTGACTCGGCAGTACGCAAGAAAGTGGTCTTGATGGCCAGTCGCGAGTCTCACTGTCTGGCAGATTTGTTACATCGCTGGCACAGCGGCGAACTGGACTGCGAGATCAGTAGTGTCATCTCCAATCATGATGACTTGCGTAGCATGGTCGAGTGGCACGGTATTCCCTTCCACCATGTACCGGTGGACCCGAAAGACAAAGAACCGGCGTTTGCCGAAGTTACCCGCCTGGTTGATGAACAGCAGGCTGAATGTATTGTACTGGCCCGCTATATGCAGATTCTGCCGCCGGCGCTGTGCGAGCGTTATGCGCATCGCATTATCAATATTCACCATAGTTTTCTGCCGTCGTTTGTCGGTGCGCGCCCCTACCACCAGGCTGCGCAACGTGGGGTCAAGTTGATCGGTGCCACCTGCCACTATGTCACTGAAGAACTCGATGCCGGACCGATCATCGAGCAGGACGTGGTGCGCATCACCCATCGCAACAACGCCGAGGACATGGTGCGTCTGGGCAAGGACGTCGAGAAGATGGTGCTGTCGCGTGGCTTGCGCTATCACCTGGAAGATCGCGTGCTGGTTCACGACAACAAGACGGTGGTGTTCAGCTAAGCTGTAGAGGGACGTTCGTGTTGCTGGCGTTAGTGTCGAGGCGTCAGCACCCCTTACAGGAGGCTTTATGCTCAAATCCGTCAAAGTGCGCGACTACATGACCACGGACCTGGTCACCTTTTCCCCCGAGATGGACCTGTTTCGTGCCATCGACCGCCTGCTGGCCCATCGTATTTCCGGCGCCCCGGTGCTCGACGCCGATGGACATCTGGTCGGGCTATTGTCTGAAGGTGATTGCCTTAAGGGCATTCTGGCCGGCAGCTACTTTGAGGAGGCTGGCGGCAGTGTGGCCTCGGTGATGACGGTGGTGGTCGAGACCATCGACGCCGACGCCGACATCGTCAAGGCAGCCGAGCATTTCATTACCATGCGTCGTCGGCGCCTGCCGGTGATCGATGAGGGCAAGCTGGTCGGGCAGATCAGCCGTCGCGACATCCTGCGCGCCATGCAGACCTACAACGAGCACGGTGCGCCCAAATGAATGATGACGACGAACTCAGCCCGCTGGCAGCCGGCGCGGCCAGCCTTCCACCCACTCTGGGAGAAGGCTGTCTGTTGCGTTTTGATCCTGCCGAGCTGACGGAGGAGATGGGCGCCGATTTTTCCGAGTTGCCGGCCGATTCCGACTAGCCCTGCTGCTGCTCCGTGCCGAATGGCCTGGTCTGGCTGACAGACTTGGCAAAGCTTCTTGCCGGGTGGCATATTGTCATCACAGCGAGGGAAGCAATCGCAGGGCACGCCATGGTGTGTCGATGCGTGGGTACGGAAGCACGGCACCTACAATCATTCCAGGCCGTAACCGAACATGCTCAAAAAAATTCCGACTGCCGCCCTGCGTAAGGGCATGTTTGTTGATCAGTTTTGCGGGTCGTGGCTGGACCACCCGTTCTGGACCCGCAAGGTGCTGATCGAGGACGACAAGACACTCGATACCATCCTGAAAAGCCCGATCACCGAAGTGGTGATAGATACCGGCAAGGGCGCCGATTGGACCCCCGGCGAACTGACCGAGGCAGCTGCCGAACTCCCCAAGCAAGCCGTTGAAGCCGACCCGGTGCCGGTCACCGAGCGTCAGAGCGCGGAGGTTGCCGGCGCGTCGACCGCTGCAGCCAGCTTTGAAGGTGAGCTGCAACGGGCCAAGGCGATCTTCCGCAATGGTAAGGAAGCCGTGCGCAGCATGTTCCAGGAAGTACGTCTGGGCAAGGCGCTGGACGGTGAGGGCCTGCTGGATCTGGTCGAGGATATGAACCGCTCGCTGGCGCGCAACCCCCATGCGCTGCTCAGCGTGGCGCGCATCAAGCACAAGGATGAATACACCTACCTGCACTCGGTGGCGGTGGCCGCGCTGATGGTCGGCCTGGCACGCGCTGCGGATCAGGATGAAGCGACCGTGCGTGATGCTGGTATGGCCGGCCTGCTGCACGACCTGGGCAAGGCGGTGATGCCGGAGTCTGTGCTGAACAAGCCTGGCCGTCTGACGGATGAGGAGTATGACATCATGCGTCAACATCCCATGGAAGGGTACAAGTTGCTGCAGGAGTGGCAGGACGTACCCCCGGCCGTGCTGGATGTGTGTCTGCACCACCATGAAAAAATGGACGGTACCGGCTACCCGGAGCGCCTGGCTGGTGAGGATATCAGCCTGATGTCGCGCATGGGCGCCATTTGCGATGTGTATGACGCCATCACTTCGAACCGGCCCTATAAGGCAGGCTGGGATCCGTCTGAGTCGCTCAGCCGGATGGCCAGCTGGAAAGGGCACTTCGACCCCACGCTGTTTCAGCTGTTTGTCCGCATGCTCGGTATTTACCCGGTTGGCTCGCTGGTGCGCCTGACCTCAGGACGCTTGGGCGTGGTGGTTGAGCAGAACCCGACTGCGCTGTTGCTGCCGCGTGTGCGGGTGTTCTATTCGGCAACGCTCCGGCAGGCGGTGCCGGTCACGCTGATCGATCTGGCCGAGGCGGGGCAGCCGGAGCGCATTATCGGGCGAGAAGACCCGGAGCAATGGCCGTTCAAGAGTCTGGACAGCTTCTGGGCTGGCGACTAAATAGAAAACGGGCAGCTTATGCTGCCCGTTTCTTCTTGCGGCCCTAGGGCCTGTATCAGGCCTCGGCGACGGCTTCCTCTGCTTCTGCCTGGGCCGGATCCGGCGTGCGGATCAGGTGGTCGAAGGCGGCCAGAGACGCGGTCGAGCCAGCACCCATAGCGATGATGATCTGCTTGAACGGCACGGTAGTGACGTCGCCCGCGGCAAATACGCCGTTCAGGTTGGTCGCACCACGCGCGTCGATCTCGATCTCGCCAAAGCGGGTCAGGTTCAGCTCGCTGTCCTTCAGCCATTCGGTGTTGGGCACCAGGCCGATCTGGACAAAGATACCGGCAACGTCTACCTGCTTGAGCTCCTCGGTGAGGCGGTCCTTGTAGGTCAGGCCCACGACCTTGTTGCCGTCACCACGCACTTCGGTGGTTTGCGCGCTCTTGATGATCTCGATATTGCTCATCGAGCGCGCCTTGCGCTGCAGCACTTCGTCGGCGCGCAGGGTGTCGGCAAACTCCAGCACGGTGACGTGCTCGACGATACCCGCCAGGTCAATCGCAGCCTCGATGCCGGAGTTGCCTCCGCCAATCACGGCGACGCGTTTGCCCTTGAACAGCGGGCCATCACAGTGCGGGCAGTAGGCCACGCCCTTACCGCGGTATTGCTGCTCGCCGGGCACGTTCATTTCTCTCCAACGCGCGCCGGTCGCCAGGATGACCGAGCGGCTGCGCAGGGTCGCGCCGCTCTCCAGGCCAATCTCGACATAGTCGCCGGTCTCCAGGCTGGCGGCCTTCTGCTCGGTGATGACCTCAACGTCGTACTCTTTGACGTGCTGCTCCAGGCTGGCAACCAGCTTGGGGCCTTCGGTGTAGGGCACGGAAATGAAGTTCTCGATGCCGACGGTATCCATCACCTGGCCGCCAAAGCGCTCGGCAACGATGCCGGTGCGGATGCCTTTACGCGCAGCGTAAATAGCAGCAGAGGCGCCCGCCGGGCCACCGCCAACGATCAGTACATCGTAGGGGGCCTTCTCGTTCAGCTCGGCGGCCTTGCGCTTGCTCGCGCCGCTGTCGACCTTGTTGACGATCTCGGCGAGGGTCATGCGGCCCTGGCCGAAGGGCTGGCCGTTCAGGTATACCGACGGCACGGCCATGATCTGGCGCTCGTCGACTTCATCCTGGAACAGGGCGCCGTCAATCATCACGTGAGTGATGTTGGGGTTCAGTACTGCCATCAGGTTCAGCGCCTGGACCACGTCCGGGCAGTTCTGGCAGGACAGCGAGATGTAGGTTTCAAAGTGAAACTCGCCGTCCAGGTTACGAATCTGCTCCAGCAGGGCCGGATCGGCCTTGGACGGGTGACCGCCGGACTGCAGCAGCGCCAGTACCAGTGAGGTGAACTCGTGGCCCATCGGGATACCGGCGAAGCGAATGCGCGGCGTCTCGCCGGCCGGGCCGACACCCATGCTCGGGGTGCGCTTGTCTTGGTTGGCTACGAGGCCGATTTTGCCGGACATGTCGGCGATCTCGACCGCGAGCTCATGCAATTCTTTGCCCTTGGGGCTGTCATCGGTGGACACGCTGACTTCAATCGGGTTAACGATATGCTGCAGGTACGTGTCCAGTTGCTTCTTCAGGTTAGCGTCCAACATGTGCGTGTCCTTTTGAATAAGAGTCAAATTCTGGGCATAAAAAACCCGGCCCGCCGTCTGCGCGCCTGAGGCTGCGCAGCGGGCCGGGTCATCAGGCCGATCTTAGATCTTGCCTACCAGGTCGAGGGAGGGAGCCAGAGTGGCTTCGCCTTCCTTCCACTTGGCCGGGCACACTTCACCCGGGTGGGCAGCGATGTACTGGGCGGCCTTGACCTTGCGAACCATGTCCTCGGCGTTACGGCCGATGCCTTCGGAGGTGATTTCAACAGCCTGGATCACGCCCTCGGGGTCGATGATGAAGGTGCCGCGGTTAGCCAGGCCCTGATCTTCGCGCAGAACTTCGAAGTTGCGGCTGATCTGCATGGTCGGGTCACCGATCATGGCGTACTTGATCTTGCCGATGGTTTCGGAGCTGTCGTGCCAGGCTTTGTGGGTGAAGTGGGTGTCGGTGGAGACCGAGTACACTTCAACGCCCATTTTCTGCAGCTCGTCGTAGTAGTCGGCAACGTCGCCCAGCTCGGTCGGGCAAACGAAGGTGAAGTCAGCCGGGTAGAAGAAGAAGACGGCCCACTTGCCTTTAACGTCGGCTTCAGTCAGGTCGAAGAACTCGCCGTTTTTGAATGCAGACGCCTTGAACGGTTTGATTTCGGTATTGATAACGGACATGTAGAACTCCTTTGTGAGTCGTTTCGTCGGTGGTTGAGAAGACAGGTGCAATGGTATGCGCCTGGGCTAAATACTTAAAATAAATTTCAACTAAATCCCGAATAGCTTTTCGCTATATGAGCCGGCTCGGTGCTGGGGTGTCGATCATGCGTGCTGCATGTGACCGTTTTGGGGCCGTGCGGTTCTGCGCCAACGCCGATTGCAGTAAAGTAGACGCAGGTTACCTCGGAGATTAACTGTATGCTGACTCATCTGGACGCACAAGGGCGGGCGAACATGGTTGATGTGACCGCCAAGGCTGTGACGGCCCGCGAGGCGGTGGCCGAGTCCAGGGTGCGCATGCAGCCTGAAACACTGGAGTTGATCCAGGCTGGCGGCCACCCCAAGGGTGACGTGCTGGCCGTGGCGCGTATCGCCGGCATTCAAGCTGCCAAGAAAACCTCTGATCTGATTCCCCTGTGCCACCCCTTGATGCTGACCAGCGTCAAGGTCGAACTGACGCCAGTGCCGCCGGATGCGGTGCACATTCAGGCGCGCTGCAAGCTGGCCGGGCAGACCGGGGTCGAAATGGAGGCGCTGACAGCGGTCAGCGTCGCCGCATTGACGCTCTACGACATGTGCAAGGCAGTAGACAAGGGCATGGTGATTGAGCAGACGCGCCTGCTGCACAAGTCCGGTGGCAAGAGTGGTGACTACCACCTGCAGGAGTCGGGTACATGATTCAGTTGCAGTTTTTTGCCCGTTATCGGGATGTGCTGGGGCGTGACGCCGAGCAAATGCCCTGGGATGCCGAGCTGCGTACGCTGGAAGACGTCCGTGCCCGACTGCTGGCGCGGGGTGAAGCGTGGCAGGTGCTGGCCGAGCAACGCCTGATGTGTGCGCGCAATCAGGAGCTTTGCAATCTGTCTACGCCGGTTGTTGACGGCGATGAAGTGGCATTTTTTCCGCCGGTGACCGGAGGCTGATATGCGAATTGACGTGCAGACTGCCAGCTTCGATCCGGGCGAGCTGCTGAACCAGCTGCATGCCGATTACCAGGGCACTGGCGCGGTGGTGGGCTTTGTCGGCTATGTGCGCGACTTCAACGATGGCGATCCGGTCAGCGGCATGTGGCTGGAGCACTACCCGGGCATGACCGAGAAAGCCCTTGCGGACATCGTCGAGCAGGCCCAGGCGCGCTGGCTGCTGCATGAGGTCCACGTGCTGCATCGGGTCGGACAGCTGGAGCCGGGTGAGCCTATCGTCTTTGTCGGTGTGGCCAGTGCTCATCGTCAGGCTGCATTCGAGGCCAATACCTTCATCATGGATTACCTGAAAACCCGCGCCCCGTTCTGGAAGCGCGAGAGCACGCCGCAGGGAGAGCGCTGGGTCGACGCCAAGCACAGCGATGAACAGGCTTTGAGCCGCTGGCAATCACCGGGGGAGTCTTCATGAGCCTGCAGGACGGCCTGGGCCGGCGTATCGAATATCTGCGGCTGTCGGTGACCGACCGCTGCGACTTCCGCTGTGTCTACTGCATGGCCGAAGACATGACTTTTTTACCCCGCGCGCAGATTCTGACCCTCGAAGAGATCGAGCGGCTGGCTCGGCTGTTTGTTTCCCTGGGCGTGCGCAAGATTCGTCTGACCGGCGGTGAGCCGCTGGTCAGGCGCGGCATTGTTGACCTGTGCGCGCGCATCAGCGCGCTGCCCGGGCTGCGTGAACTGGTGATGACCAGTAATGGCTCGCAGCTGGTAAAACTGGCCGAGCCGCTGGCCGGAGCCGGGGTAAAGCGCCTTAACATCAGTCTGGACAGCCTGGATCCTGAGCGATTTAAAGCCATTACCCGCACCGGCGAATTACAGCAGGTGCTTGATGGTATTGAAGCCGCGCGTGCGGCCGGCTTTGAGCGGATCAAGCTGAATACCGTGGTGCTCAAGGGGCGCAATCACGATGAGGTGCCGGCGCTGACCGAGTATGCGCTGTCGCGCGGGCTGGACATCACCTTTATCGAAGAGATGCCGCTGGGCGAAGTAGGGCGCGAGCGCGGGGAGGCCTATTGCTCCAGCGACGAGGTGCGGGCCATGCTGAGCGAGCGCTATCGACTACTCGACAGCACCGAGAGCAGCGGCGGGCCCGCGCGCTATTTGCGGGTCGAGGGTTACCCCGACAGCCGGATCGGCTTTATCTCGCCGCACTCACACAACTTCTGCGATACCTGCAATCGGGTACGCCTGACCACCGAAGGGCGTCTGTTGCTGTGTCTGGGGCATGAGAATGCGCTGGATATGCGCCGCCTGCTGCGTCAGCACCCAAGCGACGATGCCCCGGTGCGCGAGGCGCTGGAGCGTGCCCTGCTGTACAAGCCGGCGCGGCATGAGTTCAGCGTGGACGGCGAGGTTCAGGTGCTGCGCTTTATGAACGCGACTGGCGGCTGAGCCAGGTGCAGCATGGGTACCGCCTCAGTCCGCCCCTGCTTATTGACACTGATCAACAACTCTCCGGCGGGGCGCGCGTAGGCTGTAGGCAAGCTAGCTACCCTCTGGAGAGCCCCCATGCTGCCTACCCTTCGCTGGGATGCGGACCTGATTCGTCGATACGACCACGCCGGTCCGCGTTACACCTCCTATCCAACCGCGGTGCAGTTTCACGATGGTGTGAAACCGCTGGATTTTCTGCATGCCGTCGACGCCAGTCGCGCCGCTAACCGCGCGCTGTCGCTGTATGTCCACATCCCGTTCTGCGCCAACATTTGCTACTACTGCGGTTGCAACAAGGTCATCACCAAGGACCGCAGTCGTGCTCGCGAGTATCTGGCATGTCTGGAACGCGAAATGGAGCTGGTCAGCGCCCATCTGGGGCCGGACCAGCTGGTGGAGCAGTTGCACTTTGGCGGTGGTACACCGACCTTTCTCAGCCATCAGGAGCTGGGTGAACTGATGGCGGCGCTGCGCCGCAACTTCAACCTGCACGATGATGATATCGCTGACTACAGCATCGAAATCGACCCCCGCGAGGCGGATTGGGCGACCATGGGCCTGTTGCGTGAGCTGGGTTTTAATCGGGTCAGCTTTGGGGTGCAGGATCTGGATCCGGAGGTGCAGCGTGCAGTCAATCGCCTGCAGTCACTGGAACAGACTCAAACGGTCATGGATGCGGCCCGGACTCTGGCTTATCGATCGATCAATATTGACCTGATCTACGGCCTGCCCAAGCAGACACCCGAGCGTTTTGCTCGCACGGTCGAGGCGATTATCGAGCTAAAGCCCGACCGCCTGTCAGTCTTCAACTACGCGCATCTGCCCGAGCGCTTTATGCCGCAGCGCCGCATCAACAGCGCTGACTTGCCGGCGCCGGCGCAGAAGCTGGAGATGTTCGAGAACAGCGTGCGCCAACTGATGGACGCAGGCTACCGTTATATCGGCATGGATCACTTTGCCCTGCCTGATGACAGCCTGAGCGTGGCGCAGGAAAACGGCGAGCTGCAGCGCAACTTCCAGGGCTACACCACCCACGGTCATTGCGACCTGATCGGGTTGGGGGTGTCCTCGATCAGCCAGGTAGGAGACCTCTACAGCCAGAACTCGGCTGACCTCAAGGCCTATCAACAAGCCTTGCAGCAGGACCAGCTGGCAACCCAGCGCGGGCTGGTGTGCCACACCGATGATGTCATTCGCCGCGCGGTGATCAGTCAGCTGATCTGTCATTTCAGCCTCAGCTTCAATGATATCGAGCAGCGCTTTGGCATCGACTTTCACGAGTATTTTGCCGGCTGCCTGCCGATGCTGGAGCAGATGGCGCGCGACGGCCTGATTATCCTGACGCCTGGCGGTATTCGGGTGCTGGCGGCAGGGCGGCTGCTGGTGCGCTCCATCTGCATGCTGTTCGACGCTTATCAGAGCGAGCTGAGCCAGCAGCGCTTCTCGCGGATCATCTAGACATATCCCTGCCGAACGCCCCCGTCTGCCTGCTATGCTGCGGGCAGACGGGGGCGGCAGAGGGCGGGTTATGAAGGTGTTGAAAGAGCGCAGCGGGCAACGCCGCCTGCTGCTGTTGCTGGTCGTTACGCTGCTGGTGCTGCTGTCGTGGCTCGGGCAGGGAGATCGCAGCTCCGCAGCCCACCTGGACGCCTCGCTGTTGCAGGCCTCGGTTGCCTTTGCCTCTGCCCGCGCACTCAACGCGCTTATCTCTGTTCTGCAATCCACCACCATCAGCTTCAGCCTGTTTGGCGGCGTGGCCGTCACGCTGGGCGAAATGCTGGATCCGTTCAATGATCTGATCGAACAGTACGCCTACCTCATGCAATGGGCCATCGGCTCGTTGCTGGCGCAGAAAATACTGCTTGGGCTGGTGGGGCAAACGGTCTTCAAGTGGCTGCTGACGCTCTCCGCCGTGCTGCTGGGCGCTGCGCTCTGGGTGCGCGGCGGGCGCCACGCAGGGCTGTTCTTGCGCTTGTTTCTGGCCATTGCCTTTCTGCGCTTTGTGCTGGTGGCGGTGGTGCTGGTCAACGGTGAAGTGGATCGCTGGTACCTCGCGCAGCAGAGCCGAGAGCAAATTGCTGTGCTGGATCGCCTGCCTGGGGAGGTTGAGGTGCTTGGCGCTGACGCCAATGCCGACGCCGCGCTGCTTGGTGGCTCAGCCGCAGGGCATGCGCTGGACAGTCAGTTAGCCATGCTCGACGAACAACGTAGCCGACTGAGCGTCGCCCAGCGTGACGCCGGCAGGGCAATCAGCGAGCAGCGCCAGGCGCTAACCGTCCTGGAACAGCAGCTCGATTGGTCTGAGCGCCTCAACCCCCTTGCCGAGGTGCCGGCCAGGGAGGACGCTGCGAACAGGCTGGCGCTGCTGCGCAGCAGCTATCAGCGTATCAGTCAGGAGCTGAGCGAGGTCGAACAGCAGCGCGAGCAGGTGCTCAAGGAGCGCTCGGCGTTGCTACCCGACAGTGATTCCAGCTGGCGCGGCTTTGGCGAGCAATTGGCCAAGGTGGGCGATCCGCAGACCTATCTGGCGATCAAGCAGGCGCTGGATGATGCTGTCGACAGCGTGCTGCAGGTGATGACGCTGTTCGTGCTGCGCACCTTGATTCTGCCGTTGCTGTTTTTCTATCTGCTGTTGCGTGGCTTGCGCTGGCTCTGGCAGCTGGATGCGACATGCCTGCTGGATGATGGACGGGCTGCATTCGGCAAGTGATAGCCCTTTGCTGGCAGAGCCTGTTCGGGTCACCTATTCTTGGAAGGGCGGGCAGCGGCGATAAAGTTTTTGCCCATCGGGACGATACAGCGGACGTACTTCCCCAAGACTGGCTCCTTCCTCGAGGAATACCCCGATGCCGGCCAAACTCAGCTTCAATCAAAAGATTCTCTTGGCAGCGTGTTTGGTGGTGATCGCCGCCTTTGCCGCTTTTTCCGTGTATAACGACTACCTCCAGCGCCGCACCTTGCAGGCTAACCTGGACACCTATCTCAGTGATGCCGGGACGCTAACGGCAGATAACATCAGCAATTGGCTGTCGGGCCGCATCCTGCTGTTGGAGAACCTTGCGCAGAACCTGCAAAGCGAGCCCGCTGAGCGGCTGGTGCCGTTACTGGAGCAGCGAACCCTGGCGCAGACCTTCGAGTTCAGCTACCTGGGTGGCGCCGATGGCAGCTTTACCATGCGCCCGGATGCCGAGATGCCGGCAGGCTATGACCCACGGACACGCCCCTGGTTCAAGGCGGCGCGCGAGGGCGGCAAGACGGTACTCACCAGTCCCTATGTTGATGCTGCAACCAGCGTGCTGATCATGACCATCGCAACCCCTGCGGGCAACGATGTGGTGGGCGGCGACCTGAGCCTTGCTGCGGTATCGCAAATCATCAATACCCTCGACTTCAACGGCTTGGGCTACGCCTTTCTGGTGAGTCGCGACGGGACCATTCTGGTACACCCCAACAGCAGCCTGCAGATGAAAACCCTCAGCGAGGTGTATCCGCAGAACACCCCGAAGATTGAGCGCAGGCTAAGCGAGGCGTCACTGGATGGTCAGTCGCGACTGCTCACCTTTGTGCCGGTACAAGGGCTGCCGGGTGCGGACTGGTATGTTGGCCTGTCGGTTGACCGAGACAAGGCGTTCGCCAGTCTGACGCAATTCCGCTATTCCGCGCTCACGGCAGTGCTGGTCGCGCTGGTCGGCATCGTCGTCCTGCTGGGGGTGTTGATGCGCTACCTGCTTAAGCCGCTGGTATCGCTGGGCGCTGCGCTGGATAACATCGCGGAAGGAGAGGGCGATCTTACTCGCCGTCTGCCGGTGACCAGTCAGGACGAATTCGGCCGGTTGGCGAGTGCCTTTAACCGCTTTGTACAGCGGATTCACGAGTCGATCAGTCAGGTGGCCAGTACCAGCGGCGCGCTGCATGACGTTGCGCGTCAGGTGGTGGACGCCTCCAACGCCAACATGGCCAGCTCCGATGAACAGGCCAGCCGCACCAACAGTGTTGCCGCTGCCATTAACGAGTTGGGCGCCGCTGCCCAGGAGATCGCGCGCAACGCCGCTGACGCCTCTGCGCAGGCCAGTCAGGCCCGGCAGGGCGCGGAGCAGGGCTCGGCGGTCGTCAGCCAGTCGATTACAGCGATGCAGGAGCTGTCGGCCAAGATCAGCGAGTCGAGCGATACGATCCAGGCGCTCAGCCACAAGACCACCGATATTGGCCGGATTCTTGAGGTCATTCAGAGCATTTCCGAGCAGACCAACCTGCTGGCGCTGAACGCGGCCATTGAAGCGGCGCGCGCCGGTGAAGCCGGGCGCGGGTTTGCCGTGGTTGCTGATGAGGTGCGCAACCTGGCACACCGTACCCAGACCTCGGCAAGCGAGATTCACGAGATGATCGAGAATCTGCGCAGCGATGCCAGCGCGGCGGTCGGCATCATGACCGACAGTCAGCAGTACAGTCAGCACAGTGTCGAGGTTGCCGGTCAGGCGGGTACCCGTCTGACCGAGATTACCCACGGCATTGGTGATATCGATAACATGAACCAATCGGTCGCGGCGGCGACAGAGGAGCAGACTTCGGTCATCGAAAGCCTCAACGTCGATATTACCGAGATCAACACCCTCAACCAGGAAGGTGTCGATAATCTGCAGGCCACCTTGCGGGCCTGTGCCTCGCTGGAAGATCAGGTTACCCGGCTGCGGCAACTGGTCGGTAGTTTTCGCATTTAGGTACGGGCCAGCTCGGCAACCGCCTGGCGCAGGCCGGTGTACCCGGTGCAGCGGCAGAGGTTGCCCTGCAGCGCTTGCTCCAGCTCCTGTGCTGTAGCTGTCGGGGTGTTGCGCAACTCGGCGGTCAGGGTGCTGGCGATACCGGGCGTGCAGTAGCCGCATTGCAGCGCGCCAGCATTGACCAGTGCGGCGGATACCCGCTCGAAGGTCGGGTCATCGCGCAGCCCTTCAATGGTTTGCACCGAGCGCCCTTGCAACTGGCAGGCCAGCAGCAGGCAGGCGGGCGTTGATTGGCCATCGACCAATACGCTGCAGGCGCCACAGCGGCCGATGCTGCAGCCTTCTTTCGGGCCGGTCAGGTTGAGGTCTGATCGCAGGATGTCGAGCAGGCGCCGGGTGGGGGATACCTCGATTATCTGCTCGCTGCCGTTGACGCTGAACTGCAGGGTCAAGCGTGGCTCGCTCATGGGTGTTGCTCCTGCATGGCGGTGAGCAGGGTTGTCGGGCGTACCGGCAGGCTGTGCATTCGTACGCCGGTAGCGTTTTCGATGGCGGCGATCAAGGCGGGGCTGATGGCTTCAATGCCCAGCTCGCCGATGCCGCGTACCGGGTAGCTGTCGCCGCCGAGGATTGCTTCGATCACATCCACCCGTTGCTCTGGTGCATCGGCCAGGGTCGGAATCAGGTAGGCGTCGAGGTTGTCGAGCAGGAACTGGCCGTCCTGCATGGGTACGTCCTCCAGCAGGGCCATGCCCATGCCCATCACGGCTGCGCCTTCGATCTGGCCCAGATAGCTGGGTGGGTGGATGACCTTGCCGCCGGCGGTGATGTGATGCAGCTGCAAAACGCGCACCCGGCCGGTCAGTCGGTCAACGGCGACACGGGCCACGCTGGCGATCAGCAGTTGCAGGTAGCGGCCGCGCGGGGTGGAGTCCGGGCCGGTAGGAAAGTCGAAATGTACCTTCAACACGGGGCGTTGTGCAGCCATCTTGGCCAGTTTGGCGTAGCTGATACGCAGGTCTCCACTGGGTGTGCACAGGCCGCCTCGCCCTGGTGCGAGGTCGTCGGCGTGGCGCCCGGCGATATCCTGCAGTGCGGCACGCCACTGCGGCTGCAAACGGCGCAGTGCTTCTACCGCAATCACGCTGCTGCGCGAGGCGCTGGTCGGGCCCGAGTCCGGGCCGCTGGAGTCGCCGAGGCGAATATCCAGGTCGTCGGGGGCGCAGCCCAGATACTCGCAGGCCAGATGCTCTACTGCCGCGATTACCCCCTGACCATACTCGATAAAGCCAAAGGCCAGTTCGATGCGACCGGCTGCGCTCAAGTGCAGGCGCGCGCCGCCAGAGTCCGGCAGGCCATTGCCCAGCCCGTTGCCCTGTGCTCCCAGAGCCATACCGACACCGGTCAGCCAGCGGCGGTGGTCGCTCTCTGTGGCGTTTTCCCAGAGCGGGGAGGCCAGTGCGGCATCCAGCAGTAACCGTGGATCGCAGGGCTGTTGCTGAGTCTGACCCTCGACGCCCGCATCGTCCGGCGTACGCAGGTTGCGCTTGCGCAGCTCTGCCGGGTGCAGGCCCGCCGCCGCTGCCAGCTTGTCCAGCTGACTCTCCACGGCGAAGGTCGCCTGGTTGCCGCCGAAGCCGCGAAAGGCACCGGCAACGCTGTTGTTGGTGTAGACCAACTGGCCGGTTACTTTCACATTGGGGATGCGATACAGCGGTGCGGCGGCGTGGTCCGTCAGGTTGGTGAGCACGGCGGGGCCAAGGGTGGCGTAGGCGCCGGTATCCAGCACGGCATGCAGTTGGTGGGCGAGGATGTTGCCCTGCGCGTCGCAGCCGGTGCGGGCAACCAGTTCGACCGGGTGGCGCTTGATGCCTGCGATAGTGGATTCGCGGCGATCAAAATGGATGCGCACCGGGCGGCCGGTGCGCAGAGCCAGCAAACCGGCTGCCGGCTGCATGGTCAGTTCATCCTTGCCGCCAAAGCCGCCGCCAGTCGCCAGACCGATAACGCGTACCTTGTCCAGCGGTAGATCGAGAATGCTCGCCAGTTGCTCGCGGTCGCGGTGACCGCTCTGGCAGCCCACCCGGAAGGTCAGCCCGCCCTGGTTGTCGGGTACCGCCACACCGCCCTCGGTTTCCATAAAGACATGCATTTGTCTTGGGGTGCTGTAGCGGCCCTCGACCACGAAGGCGCAGGCCTTGAAGGCGGCCTCGACATCGCCGTGCTCCAGTAGCGAGCTGTCCAGCAGATTGCCACCGGGATGCAGCGGCGGTGCGCCGTCGGCCAGCGCGGCGGCCGGGTCGCCGAGCACCGGCAGCTCGGTGTACTGCACCTCAATCAGGCTGAGCGCGTGCGCAGCGATCTCGGGTGTCTCGGCTGCCACCGCCGCCAGCGCATCGCCGAGGTAGCGAACGTGGTCCGTGCAGAACACCGGTTGGTCGCGAAAGACGATGCCATAGTGGCTATCACCGGGGATGTCCGCTGCGGTGACCACCGCGTGCACGCCAGGCAGCTCGCGTGCGGCGTCCACATTGATGCCGGTGATCTGCGCGTGGGGGAAAGGGCTGCGCAGGATGCGCCCATGTAGCAGCCCAGGCCACGCCAGCTCGTCGGTGGGGTAGTGCTGCTCGCCGCGGGCTTTGCTGCGCGAGTCAGGCCGTGGTTGCCAGCGATCAGCGAAGTTGTCGGCGTTCAGCTGACGAGGCGTGAAGTCGTTGGTGCTCATAAGCGGCTGGCGCTCCATTGATCGAGCAGAAGATTGGCTGCGATTGGCAGCAGCGGCTGCGCGGCCTGCTCAGGCAGGTCACGGGCAAGCAGCGGCAACAGGGTGGCGGCCGTCGGGATCAGAGTGGCGTCGTCGCTGAAGGCCTGCTCGCAACTGCGCAGACGACGCGGCGCCAGACCCGCGCCGCCGGCAGCCAGGTGCGCCTGGGCAAAGGGCTGCCATTGCCAACTGCTGGCGATGTTCAACAGCGGAGGGTTGAAGGCTTCGCGGCTGGCCAACTTCTCCGTGCGCAGCTGTCTGCCGGGGCCCGGTAGGGGAATGCGAATACGGGTGATCAATGCATGCTCGGGGGCTTGGGACAACCAGTCGGAGAGGGCGCTTTGGTGCAGCGGGCCTGCACCCTGCATCCAGTCCACCTGGGTATCCAGCACCAGCAGTATGGGCATTAGATCGCCTGCAAAGCCAATATTGCCGCCCAGCGTGGCAAGGTGACGAATGCCCGGGGCGCCAACCCCCAGCAGCGCGGCGTGCAGCGTTGGCAGCTCGCGGCACAGCGCACGGTTGCTGGTCAGTTCCGATAGCCGAGCCAAGGCACCGATGGACCAGTGGTCCACTGCGCGCCGGCACCCTTGCAGTTCGTCGAGTGCGTGCAGACTGATTGCCTTCGCCGGCCAGCCTGTGTTCTTGCTCCAGCCAAGTTGTGCGGCGCTGGCGCCCGCAAGGTAGGGTGCCTGATGACGCGAGGCCAGGATGGCGGCTTCCTCGGCGCTGGACGGAAATAGAACCTGGGTGTGGCGACGGTCGGGGCAGGGCGGCAAGGTCACGGGAGCGCTCCATCGGGTTTGTGCTCCGGGTTGATGCAGAATGGGTGCCACATGTGACTGCTTGCAACCAGACTCGCCAAATAGCTGTCTTTGTGGTCAATATTTGTTTGCTTTGAATCTGGTGGCCTTTGCGATGTTTATCGAAATAGTGCATTTGAAGTGCGTAAAAGGCGTGTACTGGTCAGCGTTGGTGCAAGCTATTGGGGTCGGCGTGCGCTCAAGGTAATGTTGATCAAAAGGTCAGGATTCTCTGTCGGGGCTGCACCTACGGCTCGGAGCCGACAGCGTAAAGAGGTGCGGGTGGGCGGGGCGGGGGCAGATACAAAAAAGCCCCGTGGCGACGGGGCTTTTGGATTGAGGGAAGGGATTACATCTGCGATTGCAGGTAGTTCTTCTCGCCAACCATCTTGATCAGGCGCAGCTGCTGTTCCAGCCAGTAGGCATGGTCTTCTTCGGTATCCTGCAACTGAAGCTCGAGAATTTCGCGGGTCTGGTAATCAGCGCAGCGTTCGCACAGAGCGATGGCCTTGGCCAGGTTCTCGCGTACTTCATATTCCAGCTTGAGGTCTGATTCCAGCATTTCCTGCACGGTAAAGCCGGGGGTGATCACCGACGGCCGCATGTCCGGTTTGCCTTCCAGGAACAGGATGCGCTTGAGGATGGCATCGGCGTGCTGGGTTTCTTCTTCCATTTCGTGGTTGATGCGCTCGTACAGCTTGGCGTAACCCATGTCTTCGTACAGGCGCGAGTGCAGGAAGTACTGATCACGCGCACCCAGCTCTCCGCGCAACAGCTCGATCAGGCAATTGACGACGTCCGGATGACCTTGCATGGCGCTGCTCTCCCACTCATTGATAAACGATTGGGGCATTGTGACGGATGTTGCCGCAGAATGCCATGAAATCATCAAAAAATTCTAATGATTACAACGGGTTATATGTGTTTTGTTAGTAAGGGAAGTGCGAAGTAGAGCGGTTCGCGCGCGCGAAGGTTTCTCGCTTGGCAGCAAGTTATTGAAAACTGGAGATTTTAAGTAAGGGAAGCAGGGCTGCGTGGAGCGGGTGAAGGGAATCGAACCCTCGTATGCAGCTTGGGAAGCTGCCGTTCTACCATTGAACTACACCCGCGCAGGCGCTCTTTTTACCAGAGTCGCCTGCGACAGGGAAGGGGCAGATACGCTTATGCCTTGTCGCATCGGCTGCGCAATAGGGCGCTTTCTAGAGTGCCTCGGTAACCCGCTTGAGCAAGGCGTAGCTGTGCTGGCGCGCGCTCTGGTCAAAAATAGGGCTGTTGACGATCAGCTCGTTGACGCCGGTACGTTCCAGCAGTTCGGCCAACTGAGCGCCAACCGCATCAACATCACCAATCAGGCTGCCGGACAGTGTCGACATGACCTGATGACGTTCATGCGGTTGCCACAGCGACTCCATGTCATGGGTCGGCGGCGGCAACTGCCCCGGCGTACCCCGGATCAGGTTGAGAAAAGCCTGTTGGTGGGAGCTGGCCAGGTAATGGGCCTGTTCGCGATCGTCGGCGAGGTAGGCGTTAATGCCCAGCATGGCGTAGGGCGTGGGCAGTTGCTCGCTCGGGGTAAAGCTTTCGCGATACAGGCGCAAGGCGCTGAACAGGTAGTCGGGCGAGAACTGACCGGCGAAGGCAAAGGGCAGACCCAATCGGCCGGCCAATTGCGCGCTGAAGGTGCTGGAGCCGAGCAGCCAGATGGGCACATTCAAGCCGGCGCCCGGAACGGCGCGCAGTCGCTGGCCGGGTTTGGCTGGTGCAAACAGCTGACGCAGTTCATCCAGCATCTGTGGAAAATCTTCGCCGTCCGTGCGGCCGCGGCGTAATGCCTGGGCGGTCATGCCGTCGGTGCCGGGTGCGCGGCCCAGACCGAGGTCAATGCGCCCCGGGTAGAGCGATTCCAGAGTGCCAAACTGCTCGGCAATCTGCAGTGGTGCGTGGTTGGGCAGCATGATGCCGCCCGAGCCAATGCGGATGCGCTCGGTGCCGGCGGCCAGATAGCCCATGACCACCGAGGTGGCGGCGCTGGCAATGCCCGTCATGTTGTGGTGCTCGGCAACCCAGAAGCGGCGGTAACCCAGCGCTTCCGTGTGCTGCGCCAGCTCCAGTGCGTTGTGCAGCGCTGTGGCGGCGGTGGCGCCTTCGGCAATGGAACAGAGGTCCAGTACGGAGAGAGAAAAATTTGAGCCGGGCATCTTGGTTCCTGCATATCGGTGTGCAATCCGGCTATGCTAGCCTCCTTTGGCATCGGGTAACACCGCAGCACGCTTATCGTCGTGAAGGGCGGGCCGTAACGGCAGTAGGCGGAGACGCGTCGAACGGGCTTCGTTTCGTTAAGGGGATAGTATTGTGCGGAAGATTAGGGATGCGGGAAGCGTAAGCCGTTTCTGGCTGCGTTTTGGTCTGCTGCTGTTGGCACAGGCGCTGTTGCTGGAATCGAGCCTTGCGGCGCAAATCAGGCTGACTGATGAGACAGGCGCACCGCTGGCCAATGCTGTGCTGTTGATTGACGGGGTGCCGCCCGCGCCGGACGACAGCTATGTGATGGATCAGGTTGATCGTCAGTTTAGGCCGCATGTACTGGTCGTGCCGGTCGGAGCACGGGTGGATTTTCCCAACAGCGATGATGTGCGTCATCACGTCTACTCGTTCTCCGAGGCAAAGCCATTTGAATTGCGTCTGTTCAAGGGTATGGATGCGCCTCCGGTGACCTTTGAGCAGGCGGGCGTAGTCGTGTTGGGCTGCAATATTCATGATGCGATGGTCGGCTACATTCTGGTTACCGGCAGCCCTCGCTTTGCAGTAAGCGATGCGTCGGGCCGTGTTTCCCTGCCCGACTTGCCTGCAGGCACCTGGCCGGTCTCCTGGTGGCATCCCAGTCGCTTCGAACAGGCGCCGGCCTCGCTAGGAGAGCTGGACCTGGGGCAGGACGGGTTGGTTTTGAGTTTGCCGCTCACGGCTGTTCCGGAAGAGCCGGCGCAACCTCTGTCGCCGCTGCAACAGCGTTTCAAGTCGGTGCAGTAGAACTATGCGCTTGGGATACCTGAGGACGCGGCTGATTCTGACGTCAGTAGGTCTGCTTGTGCTGGTCCTCGGCGCGGTGTTTCTGGTGGTTTATACCGCAACGGACCTGTCTGCCAACCGACAGGCACAGAAGCAGCTGCAGGTGGGGAGCAACGTATTCAGCAATCTGCTTGAGGCGCGTGCGCACGAATTGGTGGTTGCGACCGAGATATTGGTCGCCGATTTTGGTTTTCGCCAGGCGGTGGCAACCGGCGATCAGCCGACGATTCGTTCAGCGTTGCTCAACCAGGTCAGACGTATTGGTGCTGACCAGGCGATGCTGTTTGACGCTCAGGGGGTGATGCGTATTTCCTCGGTCAGGGAGGGCGAGTCCGCTCCTGGCGATGTGCAGGCGCTGCAGCGACTGTCCGACCAGGCCATGATTGCGATTATTGACGATCAGCCCTATCTACTGGTCGAGGCGGTGGTAAAGGCGCCGGTAGTGCTCGGTCAGGTTGCGATGGCCTTCAGCCTGGATGAAGAGCTCGCGCGCGAACTGCAGAAGCTCACCGGGCTGGAAATACGGTTTGTCAGCAGCCACGCCGGTAACGTCATGACCAGCTTCTCAACGCTGACTGATACCACGCTTGAAATGCGCGCTGCTGACGGTGGGGAAGTGATGGAAGCCGAAGGGTACCTGACCACCGTCTTCACGCTGCTCGAACAATCCGAGTATCGGGTTGAGGCCCAGTTGGCCAGCCCACTCAGCGATACCTTGGCGAGCTTCGACCTGCTCAAGCGGGAGCTATTGATCATTACCCTGGTAGCGTTGCTCGCGTCCTCGCTGCTGGCGGTACACCTGTCGGGCAGCCTTGCCCGGCCGGTTGCGCAGTTGGCTGAAGCGGCGACCCGCATCGGTCGCGGTGACTACACCGGTCAGGTCCGACTTGATCGTAATGATGAGCTGGGGTTACTGGCAGAGCGGATTGATGCCATGCGGGTCGGCATCGCCGAGCGTGAAGACCTGATTGTGCATAACGCTTTACACGATCCGCTGACCGGATTGCCGAACGTTGGGGTTGTCCGGGAGCAGCTCAGAAGCGCGATTGCCGGTGGGCAGGGCGGGGTGCTGGCGCAGTGCAACCTGCTGACTGCTGACCTGCTGCTGAAGGCCCGCGGGCAAGACTTCATGGATACCTTGATACGGCAGTCGGTGGCCAGCCTTGAGGGCTTTCTGCCTGCCAATGTGCTGCTGGCCTGGCAACCGGGCAGCGGCTTCTTGTTGCTGCTTAAGGGGCGCGAGCTGGAAGAGGCCGTAGTCATCATGGACGGCGTACTGGCTCGGCTCGGGGAGAAAATGCAGGTGCAGGACATCAAGCTCAGCTCGCAGTGGCTGGCGGGGCTGGTGGCCTGGCCGCTGCACGGACGTGATCCGCAGGAGCTGCTGCGGCAAGCAAGTATCGCGCTGAACGATGCTGCACCCGGTGCAGAGCGTATCGCTGTTTATCAGACGCAGAGTGATCAGGCCTATCAGCGGCGTATTCGTTTGGCACGGGATCTGCGCTACGCTCCGCAACACCATGAGCTGAGCGCGGTATTCCAACCCAAACTTGATCTGGCCTCCGGCGAGGTACGGCAGGTTGAGGCACTGATGCGCTGGCAGCACAGTGAGCTTGGCATGATCCGGCCTGACGAGTTTATTCCGCTTGCCGAGCAGACCGGCAGCATCACTATGCTCACCGAGTGGATGATCGCGGCAGTGCTGTCGCAGCTACGTGACTGGATTGACCGCGGCATTCACCTGCAAGTCGCCATGAACCTGTCAGCGCGCGACCTTGATGATCCCGAGTTCCCACGGCGCGTCGAACGGATGCTGCGTGCCCAGCAGATCAGTCCGGATTATCTCTCTTTGGAAGTGACCGAAAGTGCGGTCATGCGCGACCTGCAGGCCAGCATTGACAGTCTGCTGGCATTACGCGATCTGGGGATTACTCTGGCGGTGGATGATTACGGAACCGGCTATTCGTCGCTAGCGACGCTCAAGAGCTTGCCGGTCCAGGATTTGAAAATCGACAAATCCTTTGTCCTGCAGCTGGGCGAAAACAGCGATGATGCGGTGATCGTGAAATCGACCATCGAGCTTGCCCATAACATGGGGCTGAAGGTCATCGCTGAGGGAATTGAAAATGCCGGTTCGCTCGCCTGGCTCAAGGCACGTCATTGCGATGTGGTTCAGGGTTACTTCATAAGCCGTCCGCTGTCTGCCGCTGATCTGGAGCGCTGGATGGATGAGACGCGCGGAACGTTTGTTTAGATGGGCTGCCATGAAAAAAACTGCTTTGTGTGGAATCGGCTTGCTGTGCCTGGCGGGCACGGTCTGCGCTGATACCGGTGGCCGCCTGCTGGCGACCGGAGGGGTGACCAACATCGAAGGCTCAGCCGGCGGTGGCATCGTGCCGTGGGCGGTACTGTCCGGCTACGGTGCTCGGGGCGAGTGGGGTGGTGATGCGTTTGCTACTCGCGTCGACACGGGGGACTATCGGCTCGACGCCTTCGGTGCTTCGCTGGCATTCAACAACCGGGTGGAACTCTCGGTGGCGCGGCAGCGACTGGATATGGATGCGTTGACCAAGGCGGCAGGCCTGCCGCATAAGAGTCTCAATCAGGATATCTTTGGCGTGAAGCTGCGGTTGTTCGGGGACCTGGTGTACGACCGCTTGCCGCAGGTCGCGCTGGGCGCGCAGTACAAGCGTCAGACTAACTTTCTGATCCCGTCGCTGGTTGGTGCCCGTCGGGATTCGGATACTGATTATTATCTCGCCGGCTCCCGCCTGTTCCTGGGCGCAGTGGGCGGCTACAACCTGCTAGTGAACGGCACACTGCGCTATTCGCGGGCCAATGAAACCGGGCTGTTGGGTTTTGGTGGTGACCGGCGTGACAGTCGGACACTGCTCAAGGAGGGGAGTGTGGCGCTGCTGCTCAACCCTCGCTGGGTGGTGGGGGTTGAGTATCGGGAGAAGCCGGACAACCTGTCGTTTGCTGGCGAGAGCGATTGGCAGGATGTGTTTGTCGGTTATTTCCCGAGCAAGCGTCTGGCTCTGGCTGCTGCCTGGGCTGAGTTGGGCGAGATTGCCACGCTGGAGGACCAGCGAGGCCTCTTCCTTTCCATGCAGCTGAGTTACTGAGGTTCCCATGCGCAGACAATTACGTGCGACGGCTAGTGTTGCGCTTATTCTGTTCGGCCTCGTCGGGTGTGCCGCCAGCCCGGCGCCGGAGAACGACAGCCTGTACCAGGCGATGGGAGGCCAGGCTGGCATCAATCGCGTGGTGGAAGGACTGTTGTACCAGATCGCGGATGACGAGCGTATTGTTCATCACTTCGCTGACACCGACATAGCGCGATTGCAGGAAAAGCTGCAGGAGCAGTTCTGTGTCGAGGCGGGAGGCCCTTGTGTGTATTCCGGCGACAGCATGGCTGACGTGCATGCCGGATTTGAGCTCACCGAAGCGGACTTCAATGCGCTGGTTGAAGACCTGATTGCGGCGATGGAGGCAGAGCAGTTGCCGGTGATAGTGCAGAATCGCCTGCTGCAGCGTCTGGCGCCGATGCGCGCAGATATCATTTACCGCTAGCTGCTGGCACTCGGCTTGTCGGCGTCAAGCACCCGGATCTCGGTGATCAGGCTGGCCGAAGGCATGCCGATGGCGGCGCCCTGGGCGTGCTGGATGCCCAGAGCGCGTGCCTGATTCAGCACAGCCGGGTTGTGTACGAACTCGGCCACGGTCTGCATGCTCAACTCCTGCGCAAACTGCACAATGCCGCGGCACAGGGTCAGCGCGGTGGGGTTGCTGTCTAGCTGGCGGATCAGGCTGCCGTCGATCTTGATCAGGTCCACGTCCAGGCGCAGCAGGTGCTCAAAGTTCGAGTAGCCGGTGCCAAAATCGTCAATGGCAATGCGGCTACCCAGAGCCTTGGCGCGGTCAATGAACTGCCGTACCGCGCTGTAGTTTTCGATACCTTCCGATTCCAGAATCTCGAAGATGACCTGCCTGCCCATGTTGCGGGTGGCGATGGAGTCGAGGATATGGTCGGTCAGCTCCGGGTCCAGCAGGTCCTCGCAGGAGAGGTTGAGCGAAAAGCTCCACGGCTGTCCCTCGAAGCGCTCCAGCGCCAGATCAACCATGCGGCGGGTGAGGGTGCGGTAAAGACGAATCTTCTTGGCCAGGTCCAGAAAGTGAATCGGGCTGATGGGTTCGCCCTGCTCGTCGAGCATGCGAACCAGGCACTCGTACTTGTCGATCTGGCCGCTGGTCAGATTGAGAATGGGTTGGTAGAAGGCAACGATACGGCCACTCTCCAGCGCGGCGCGCAAGCGGTTGGCGCCGATCAGGTTCTGCTCGTAGCTTTCACGCACGCGCTGGCTGGCATCGTAGAACACAAAACTTTCCAGATTCAGACGCGCCAGTTCCAGGGCGATGTTGGCGCCGTGCAGCAATTGCTCGCCGCTCAGGTCGGCGGCGTTGCCCTGCTGGCTGCAGGCCACGCCCAGGCTGGCGTTGAGGGTCAGGGGCTGGTCTTCCCAGCGCACCTGCAGCTCGCCGATAAACACCAGCAGCTGTTCCAGGGCGGGCGTCAGCTGCTCGGCGTTATGGTGCCCGGGCAGCCAGATGGCCAGTTCGTCGGCGGGCATGCGGTACAACCGGGCGCCGCGCCAGTCGGGGTTGGTGTCCAGCTTCTCCTGCAGTGCGTGGGCCAGGCTGATGATTACGTGATCGCCGCAGTTGTGGCCGTAAAAGTCGTTAATTTCCTTGAACGAGTCGATATTCAGCAGGATGAGGCTGGCGGTGTGGCTTTTCTTCAGGTCGGCCAGCAGACGCTCGCGGTTGGGCAGGCCGGTCAGGCTGTCGGTGTACAGGGTCTGCAACTGGCGCAGGGTGCCGGCCACCAGGTACAGCACCAGCGCTGAAATCAGCAGCATGATGATGCCGGCGATCAGCTGAATGCGCAGGTTGCTTTCGCGCATGGGCGCCAGCACGGCGTCTATCTCGGCCTGCGGTACGCCAATGCCGAAGATCATGCCGGCCTGGCTGCGGGCAAAGAAGAGTCGGTAATCGTCGCCGGCCAGGGTCTGCTGCAGCTGCTGCAGCGGTGCCGTCAGCTGACGCGCGTTGACCACCTGAGGCAGCGCTTGAGGCTCCAGCTGGTTGCCCAGCTGGAGATCAATCACGGCGTTGATCAAGGGTTGTGCCTGCGCCTGATCGGTTGCGGCGGACAGGCTGGACAGGTTGCGGTTGGCGTGGTCCAGCAGGAACGCAAAGGTACCGGGCGTGACTTCGACCCGGCTGATGGTGCGAATGATGTCGTCGGCCAGCCAGTCGGTGACGGCCAGGCCGATCGGCATACCTGCGCTGTTGGTGATTAAAGCGGCGTGGCTGATCACGACGCTGCTGATGCTGTCCTTGTAGTAGGCCGCGGTCCAGCTCTGGCTCGGGTCGCTGTCAGTCGCCTTGTTGGCGGCTCGCAGGCGCTGGAACCACGCACGCAGCTGTACTTGTTCTGCGCCCGGGACGTCGGTCACGGCAAGGCGCTGGCCCTGTCGGTAGGCGTAGCGAGCGGGCAGGGCACCATCGGCGTACCAGAGAGTGCTGCCGTGGGTGTCGGGGAAGTCTTGCAGGGCTCGGCGCAGGCTGTCGTCCAGCTCCTCGCCCAGGCGCGGCATCAGGGCGCCGGCGCGGGCCAGGCCTGCGGTGCTTTGCGCCATCAGGCGGTGGTGGGCGTTGATGCGGTCGAGGTTGGCATAGAAGGTGTCGGCAATCTGGCGCTGGCGCAGCTGCGCCATGGCTTTTTCGGCGAACTCCAGATTCGCGCTTGCCATCAGCCAGCTGACTACCAGTACCAGCGCGACCATCAGGCTGAGCAGGATCATGATCGCGCGTTTGACTGGCAGCATTCCCTTGGCTCCGGTGTTCAGCGGCTATTGAGGCGGCGTTGTATCTGGTTGCGAGCGGCGGCCAGCTGCGTGCTGTCCAGCTGCCCCGAGAGTTGTTCAAGATAGCGCTTGCCGCGCTGTTCACCATTGACCAGTGACAGGCTCAGCCAGACGTAGGCGGTTTGCGGGTCTTCCGGGCCACCTGTGCCGCGCAGGTAGTCCAGCCCCAGGCGGTATTGCGCTTCGGCGGAGCCGCGCTCGGCGGCCTGCTCCAGCCAGTATCGTCCAGCGGCTGTGCCGTTCTTGTCGATACCAAGGGCAAGCATGGCTGGCAGGTAGCCGGCCGCGGCAGCCTGGCGCAGCTGGCTTTCGGCGCGTCCCGGGTCGGCCGCGGTGCCCTGGCCTTGCTGATAGGCCTGCGCCAGTTGGTAGTGGGCGTCGGGCAGCTGCTGGGCGGCGGCTTTCTGTAGCCAGCCAAAGGCTTCCTCGGGGGCTTGCGGTTTGAGCAGCTCGGCGAGTAGCAGTTGACCATTGGCCTGCCCCTGATCGGCTGCCAGGCGAGCCCAGCGCAGCGCCTCGGTCTGATTGCCGTTGCTGTTGCTGATGGCGGCCAGGTGATGTCGGGCTTTGGCGTCACCCGCGTTGGCTGCGGTGCGGCAGATCGATTCGGCCTGCTGGTAGTTTCTGATCGCGAACAGCAGATAGCACTCCTGCGCCTGGGCGGAGCTGCCGGTCTGCGCTGTGTTGCCGGTGTTGCTTACGCCGGGCGACCTTGCGGCAGGCGATCCTGCGGCAGGCGACCCTGCGGCAGCTGTATGCTCGTCGGATGCGGCGCTTGCTGGCACGCGCTTGGCAAACTCATTGACCACCTCAGGACAGGAAAACGCGTAGCCCGCCTCAAGGCGCTGCAGCGAGTCGCGGGTGGCCGGCTGGCTGTTGTAGCGATAGGCGATAGCGCGGCAGCGACTGTCTCTTTCTGCGCGCACCACAGGCAGGTAGTCGCGGTAGTCGGGGTCGTCGGTATGGTTGTTCAGGTAGCGGGTCAGCGGGTCAATGTAGGCCTGGTCGAATAGCGCTTCGACTTCAGCATGCCGTGCTTCAGCCTGCGGGTCGCCAGTCATGTTGGCTGCCAGGTCTGCCAGTTTCTGAGCCTGCGTTTTGATGGCTTCACCCGAGCGACTCAGAACGTTGTTCCGGTCGGACAGCGTTTGACAGCCGCCAAGCGCTATGGCGAGCACCAACAGCACGGTAGTGTGGATCCGCATCATCTCTCTCTGGTGAGGTGGCGAGCGGCCTCTGTCGAGACGGCGCTGCCGGGCAAAGGCTGAAGATCAGGCGTTGTGCGCCTGTGGCCATCCTTTGCCATTGCAGCGGTGGTCAGTCTATCAGAAAGCCCGTGCAGCCCATGCATGATGGCAAATAGACAGTCGTTTTGTCGATGGGGTTCCATCGAATGACGACAGGTTACCGAAGAGCTGGAACGCTTTTTGCGTAGTCCCCGACAAGTATGTGAATAGCGTCAAATATTTGATTCGGGGACACTTCTGCCAATGGCTGTTGATCGCGCGCAACTGATGGGCAACATGCGGACCAATCTGGCCGGGCTGCGTCATGGCAGCCTGGGGATTCCGGTGCTGCTGCTGGTGATGCTCGGCATGATGATGCTGCCGATCCCGCCCTTTCTGCTGGACGTGTTCTTTACCTTCAATATCGCGCTGTCACTGGTGGTGCTGCTGGTCTGCGCCTACGCGCTGCGGCCGCTGGATTTTGCGGTATTCCCGACCATTCTGCTGATCTCGACGTTGCTGCGTCTGGCGCTGAATGTGGCCTCTACCCGCGTGGTGCTGCTATACGGTCACGAGGGTGGCGACGCCGCCGGCAAGGTGATTCAGGCCTTTGGTGAGGTGGTGATCGGCGGCAACTATGTTGTCGGTCTGGTGGTCTTTGCCATCTTGATGATCATCAACTTTGTGGTGGTCACCAAGGGCGCCGGGCGGATTTCCGAGGTCAGCGCACGCTTCACCCTGGATGCGATGCCCGGCAAGCAGATGGCGATCGATGCCGACCTGAACTCCGGCCTGATCGATCAGGAGCAGGCCAAGACCCGTCGCCGGGAAGTGGCGCAGGAAGCCGAGTTCTACGGCTCCATGGACGGTGCCAGCAAATTCGTGCGCGGCGATGCCATTGCCGGCCTGCTGATTCTGTTCATCAACGTGCTTGGCGGTCTGGCTATTGGTATGGCGCAGCATGGCCTGCCGTTTGCCGAAGCAGGCCGCATCTATGTGCTGCTGACCATCGGTGACGGTCTGGTGGCGCAGATTCCGTCGCTGCTGTTGTCGACAGCGGCGGCCATCATGGTGACCCGTGTCTCCACCTCCGAGGACATGGGCGCGCAGGTTCAGCGTCAGATGTTCGCCTCGCCCAAGGCGTTGGCGGTGGCGGCGGCGATTCTGATCGTGATGGGCCTGATCCCCGGCATGCCGCACTTTTCGTTTCTTAGTCTGGGCGCCATTGCCGCCGGTGGCGCCTGGTTTATCGCCAAGCGCCAGAAGGAGAAGGCTGAAGAAGAAGTCGAAGCCGAGCGCAAGCAGGCGCAACTGCCGGCCGTGCAGGCGCCGGAAACCCGCGAGCTGGGCTGGGATGACGTTACCCCGGTGGACATGGTCGGGCTGGAGGTTGGCTATCGCCTGATCCCGCTGGTCGATCGCAATCAGGGTGGACAGCTGCTGGCACGTATCAAGGGCGTGCGCAAAAAACTCTCGCAGGACCTGGGCTTTCTGATGCCGTCGGTCCACATCCGCGACAACCTGGATCTGGCCCCCAACGCCTATCGTCTGACGCTGATGGGGGTGAGTGTGGCCGAGGCCGAGATCTATCCGGACCGCGAGTTGGCGATCAACCCCGGACAGGTGTTCGGCGAGATTAAGGGCATTGCCGGCAAGGATCCGGCCTTTGGGCTAGATGCTGTCTGGATCGAAGCATCACAGAAGGACCAGGCTCAATCACTGGGGTACACCGTGGTAGACGCCAGTACCGTGGTCGCTACCCACATCAACCAGATTCTGCACAAGCACGCGCACGAACTCATTGGGCATGAGGAAGTGCAGCAATTGATGCAGGTGCTGGCCAAGGCCTCGCCAAAGCTGGCCGAGGAGCTGGTGCCGGGCCTGATTTCGGTCTCCAATCTGCTTAAGGTGCTGCAGGGGCTGCTGCAGGAGCAGGTGCCGGTGCGGGATATCCGCACCATCGCCGAGGCCATCGCCAACAACTCGGGCAAGAGTCAAGATACCGGCGCGCTGATTGGCGCCGTGCGGGTCGCGCTGTCACGCTCCATCGTGCAAAGCATTGTGGGGCTTGACTCCGAGCTGCCTGTGATCACTCTGGAACCCAGGTTGGAACAGATGTTGCTACAGAGTCTGCAGAAGGCCGGGCAGGGCGCTGATGACGGAATGTTGTTGGAGCCGGGCATGGCCGAGAAGTTGCAACGCTCGCTGTCCGACGCGGTACAACGGCAGGAGGTGCAGGGCAAGCCGGCGATTCTGCTGGTGGCCGGGCCGATTCGCATGATGATGGCCAAGTTTGTCCGCTATGCGGCGCCCGGAGCCCATGTACTGTCCTACCAGGAAATACCGGACAGCAAGCAGGTCACCATCATTGCGACGGTTGGCCAGAACTAGCAGCACCGAATGATTGAGACATCTGCTGCGGCAGATGACCGTTAAGCGACGAGGTCAGCCATGAAAGTCAAACGTTTCTTTGCCGCCGATATGCGTCAGGCGATGAAGCTGGTCCGCGATGAGCTGGGTGCCGATGCGTCCATCATTGCCAACCGTCGGGTGGCTGGCGGCGTCGAGCTGACGGCAGCGCTGGATTACGAGGCGCCGCGCCTGAGCGCGCCGACACCTGGTCTGGACCAGGAGCTGAAAAAGACCCAGGAGCGCATTGTTGCGGCCCGCGCTGAGCTGGAGGACGGCCAGATGGCGTCCCACGATCAGCCGCTGGTCAACCGCCAGCTGTTTGGTGACAGCACCCGCCACGCCGCCCGTCAGGGCTCTGCCGAGGCGCGCGAGCTGCTGGATCGACTGATTCAGGAGCCGACCGAACCGGCTCCCGCTGCGCAGCCGGCACCGCGCCGTGCTCAGGCTGCGACCCCGGCGCCGGCGGCTGAAGCCGACAGCGCCGGGCTCAGTGCCATGCGCGCCGAGCTGGCGGGGCTGCGCGAGATGCTCGAATCCCAGCTGGGTGGCCTGGCCTGGGGCCAACTGAATCAGCAAAAGCCCAAGCAGGCTGGTCTCTGGCGTCGTTTGACGCAGATGGGGCTGCCGGCTGATGTCTGCCAGGGATTGCTGCGTCAGGTTTCTGACGTGAGTGACGTACGGCAAGCCTGGCGCATGCTGCTGGCGCACCTGGCGCATCGCGTCCCGGTACTGCGCGAAGAGCCCATTGATGCCGGCGGTGTGATCGCTCTGGTTGGCCCCACCGGTGCCGGTAAGACGACGACCCTGGGCAAGCTGGCCGCCCGTTATGTGCTCAAGCACGGCAGCCAGCATGTTGCGCTGGTGACCATGGATACTTACCGGATTGGCGCGCACGAACAGCTACGCACCCTGGGGCGGATTCTCAACGTGCCGGTCAAGGTGGTTGACGACAAGCAGAACCTCAGCGACGTGTTGGCGGACTTTGCCGGCAAACGCCTGGTGCTGATCGACACCGCAGGCCTTCAGGCGAATGATCCCTACCTGCGTGGGCAGCTGGATGCACTGGCCCAGCAGGGGCGTCAGGTGCGCAATCTGCTGGTGCTGGCAGCGACCAGTCAGCATCGGGTGATGAAAGCGGCCTATCACAATTACAAGTCCTGCGGCCTCTCTGGTTGTATCCTGACCAAGGTTGATGAAGCAGCTACGCTGGGAGAGTCACTGGGGCTGGCTATGGAGCAGGGTTTGCCGGTAGCCTATCTGGCAGATGGCCAGCGGATTCCGGACGATTTGAGCAAGGCCGTGGGCCATCAGCTGGTCAGTCGTGCGGTCAGCATGGCAGGCAACGAAGCGCCGGCGGATCAGGCCATGGCAGATGTGTTTGCCGGTATGATGCACGGCCAGCGGGCAGGCTAAGTTAAGTTAAACAGACAAGGTACCAAGCGCAGATGGGCAGCAATCACCCGGTTCAGGTTATCGCAGTCACCGGCGGCAAAGGCGGCATCGGCAAGACCAACGTGTCGGTCAACCTCAGTCTGGCGTTGGCCGACATGGGGCGGCGCGTCGTGCTGCTGGACGCTGACCTTGGCCTGGCCAACGTCGACGTCCTGCTCGGTCTCAAACCCAAGGCGACGCTGGCCGATGTGCTCGAAGGCAAATGCGACCTGCGCGATGTCATGGTCACCGGCCCCGGTGGCATTCGCATCGTGCCCGCCGCCTCCGGTGCCGCCAACATGGTCAGCCTCAGCCCGCAACAGCACGCGGGTCTGATTCAGGCGTTCAGTGAAATTGGCGACAACATCGATGTGCTGGTCGTGGACACCGCCGCCGGTATTGGCGACTCTGTGGTCAGTTTTGTCCGCGCCGCGCAGGAAGCGCTGATTGTCGTCTGCGATGAGCCGACCTCCATTACCGACGCCTACGCGCTGATCAAGCTGCTCAACCGCGATCACGGCATGACCCGTTTCCGTGTATTGGCCAATATGGTGGGCACGCCGCAGGAAGGGCGTATGGTGTTTGCTAAACTCACCAAGGTAACTGACCGTTTTCTGGATGTGGCCCTGCAGTATGTTGGCGCTGTTCCCTTTGATGAAGCTGTGCGCAAGTCGGTGCAGAAGCAGCGCGCAGTGTTCGAGGCGTTTCCGCGCAGCAAGGCGTCGCTGGCGATTCGGGCCATTGCCCAGAAGGTGGATGCCTGGCCGTTGCCAGCCAACCCCCGCGGTCACCTGGAGTTCTTTGTCGAGCGCCTGGTGCAGCCGACAGGAACCGGTCTATGACAGCACAGGCTGGCAGATTGAACATGTATACACGCGCACAAGGCTCGGCTGAGCAGCAGGATCGCCTGGTCGAGCAGTATGCCCCGCTGGTCAAACGTATCGCCTACCACCTGCTTGGACGTCTGCCTTCCAGCGTCCAGGTCGAAGATCTTATGCAAGCCGGCATGATTGGCTTGCTTGAAGCCTCCCGCAAGTTCGATTTTGGCAAGGGCGCCAGCTTTGAAACCTACGCCGGCATCCGCATTCGTGGCGCCATGCTTGATGAGGTTCGCAAGGGCGACTGGGCCCCGCGCTCGGTGCACCGTAATACGCGCATGGTCAGTGACGCGATGCGCGCGGTCGAGGCGCGATTGGGACGTGACGCTAAAGATCACGAGGTTGCAGCCGAACTGGATATGAGCCTGGAGGAGTATTACGCGATTCTGAGCGATACCGCCGGCAGCAAGCTGTTCAGTTTCGACGACCTGCTGGAGGCCGGGGCACCGGCTGATGTGCAAGGGGGAGAGGAGCCCTTGAGCGGTCTGCAGGACGAGCGGTTTCGCGCGGCGCTGGTAGAGGCGATCGATGGTCTGCCGGAGCGCGAACGACTGCTGCTGTCGCTGTATTATGATGAGGAGCTGAACCTCAAGGAGATCGGTGCGGTCCTGGGCGTCAGCGAGTCGCGGGTCAGTCAGCTGCATAGCCAGTGCGCCGCTCGGCTGCGGGCAAAGCTGACAAACTGGCGAAATGATTGATTTTGTCGCCAACATCCGGACAATGCTCGGATTGCCTGGCTGGCAGATGGCCGTCAGGGCGCGGTAACCGGCGTTGAACAGGGCGCATCTGAACAGGCCATTGAGATCAGTGGCCTGCTCAGAGCTTCTTCTACGGCTTGTGTGGCCATTGGCAATGGGTTTTGGGAGTGCAGGCCTGCACTTATCCTGGTTTGTACGGAGGTCGACTTGGACAAGAATATGAAAATTCTCATCGTTGATGATTTTTCGACGATGAGGCGCATCATCAAGAACCTGTTGCGCGACCTCGGGTTTACCAACACCGCAGAGGCCGATGACGGCAACACGGCGCTGCCGATGCTGCAAAGCGGCAACTTCGACTTTCTGGTAACCGACTGGAACATGCCGGGCATGAGCGGCATTGATCTGCTGCGTGCCGTACGAGCAGACGATCGGCTCAAGCACCTGCCGGTACTCATGGTGACCGCCGAGGCTAAACGTGACCAGATCATCGAGGCGGCGCAGGCCGGCGTGAATGGCTACGTCGTCAAACCCTTCACTGCGCAGGCGCTGAAAGAAAAGATCGAGAAGATTTTCGAGCGGGTGCAACCCAAATAACAATCAGCCGGGGTACAGGTTATGGCTTTGAGCAAGGATCCCGGTCAGGCGACTGCCCAGGAATTCGAACATTCTCTCAAGGACAATGCGCACCAGCTGGTTGGTCACCTTGAAAATGGCGACTTCGCCGAGGCGCTGCTGGTGATTCACGCCATTAATCAGGCGCGCGATCGTGGTTTGTATCACGAGGTCGGTCAACTGACCCGCGCCCTGCATAACGCGATTGTCAACTTCCAGATAGACACCTCCCATGCCCTGGGCGGTGATGCTGAAACGTCCAAGATTTCCGACGCCTCTGATCGCCTGGATTATGTTGTTCAACTGACCGACAAGGCGGCCAACCGCACCATGGATCTGGTCGAGGTCAGTGCGCCCAAGGTGTCCGAGCTGGGCCAGCAGGCCAGTGCACTCAAGGCAGACTGGCAGCGCCTGCAACGGCGCGAAATGGCTGCTGATGAATTTCGTGATCTGTATCGTCGCGTGGGCGAGTTTCTGGATCGTACCGAAACCACCAGTTCCGAGGTGTCAGCGCACCTCAACGATATTCTGATCGCCCAGGATTACCAGGACCTGACAGGTCAGGTGATCAAGCGCGTGATCACGCTGGTGCACGACGTCGAAGAGAGCCTTGTCAGTCTGGTGCGCATGGCTGGACAGGTGGATCGCATCACCGGTATCAGTCACGCCGAGGCCGGCGAGACAAAAAAAACCTCATCCAAGGGTGAAGGTCCGCAGATTCATGCCGATAAAAGAGAAGACGTTGTTTCCGGTCAGGACGAAGTTGATGATCTCCTGTCCAGTCTGGGCTTCTGACTCCTGCCGAAGTCGCCGTGCCTTGCTCCGGCGTGGCCCGACTGACAGCTGGCAAATCAGGCACCTGCCGGACCGCAGCGCTCAATAACAACGGTGCGCGCAGCAGGCAAGCCTGGGTGGCGCCAAGCCGTTTACCGATAACACGCCCGAGGGGAGTGGGTGCATGAGTTTCGAAGCGGATGAAGAAATTCTCCAGGACTTTCTGGTCGAGGCCGGAGAGATTCTGGAGCAATTGTCCGAGCAACTGGTCGAGCTGGAAAACCGGCCCGACGACATGGACCTGCTCAATGCCATCTTCCGCGGCTTCCACACCGTCAAGGGCGGCGCCGGCTTTCTGCAGCTTGATGCGCTGGTGGCCTGCTGCCACATCGCTGAGAATGTGTTCGACATCCTGCGCAAGGGCGAGCGTAAAGTTACCTCGGAGCTGATGGATGTCGTGCTGCAGGCGTTGGATACCGTCAACAGCATGTTTGATCAGGTGCGCGATCGGCAGGAGCCAACACCGGCCGATCCCGCGTTGCTTGAGGCCTTGTCCCAGCTGGCGCAGCCGGCTTCGGCTGACGAGGCCGCAGCCGCTCCGCAACCCGCCCCTGAGCCTGCGCCCGCTGCCGAGCCTGAGGCTGCGCCTTCAGTCGGCGCTGCTGACAGCGGCGACATTACCGACGACGAGTTTGAGCAGCTGCTCGACGCCTTGCACGGCGACGGCGGCAGCCCCGCTGCACAGCCGGCGATACCCGAAAAGCCCGCTGCCGCTGCAGACTCTGACGAGATCACCGACGACGAATTTGAAGCGCTGCTTGACCAGTTGCATGGCAGCGGCAAGGCGCCGGCCGCCGCACCGGCTGCGCCCGCCGCCGGCGCTGCAGCAGACAGCCCTGCAAGTGGCTCCGCGGCCAGTGATGACATCAGCGATGACGAATTTGAAGCGTTGCTTGATGAACTGCACGGCAAGGGCTCAGCACCGGGGCAGCAAGCCGCCGGTGAGGTGGACGCAGGCGAATCGCCAGCCGCAGCGGCAGCGGGCTCGGACAACATTACCGACGATGAATTTGAGGCGCTGCTGGATCAGCTGCATGGCAAGGGCAGTGCGCCCGGCGCCGCTGCCGAGTCCGCTGGTGCGGTAACGCCGCCCAAGCCCGCCGCACCGCCAGCCAAGCCGGCAGCTAAGGCTGAAACGCCCAAACCTGCTGCCAAGTCGTCGGCCGCCCCTGCAGCCAAGGCACCTGCCGCCCCTGCGGCGAGCAAGCCGGCCAGCGCTGCCGAAGCGCCTGCTGCGGCCGAAACCACCGTGCGGGTAGATACTGCACGGCTGGACGAAATCATGAACATGGTTGGCGAACTGGTGCTGGTGCGCAACCGCCTGGTGCGCCTAGGGCTCTCCAGCGGTGATGAGGAGCTGGGCAAGGCCGTTGCCAATCTGGATGTGGTGACAGCCGACCTGCAGATGTCGGTCATGAAAACCCGCATGCAGCCCATCAAAAAAGTCTTTGGCCGATTCCCGCGTGTGGTGCGAGACCTGGCGCGTAACCTGAAGAAAGAAATCAACCTTGAACTGATCGGCGAAGAGACCGATCTGGACAAGAACCTGGTTGAGGCGCTGGCCGATCCGCTGGTCCACCTGGTGCGCAACTCGGTTGACCATGGCATCGAAATGCCGGACGAGCGTGAAGCGGCCGGCAAGGCGCGTACCGGCAAGGTGGTGCTGTCGGCGCAGCAGGAAGGCGATCACATCCTGCTTACCATTGTCGATGACGGCAAGGGCATGGACCCGGAAATCCTGCGTGCCAAGGCCGTAGAGAAGGGCATGATGGAGAAGGATGCGGCGGATCGTTTGAGCGACACCGAATGCTTCAACCTGATTCTGGCGCCCGGATTCTCGACCAAGACCGAAATTTCCGACGTGTCCGGCCGTGGTGTCGGCATGGACGTGGTCAAGACCAAGATCTCCCAGCTCAACGGCACCATCAATATCGAGTCAACCAAGGGGCAGGGGTCGCGCATTGCGATCAAGGTGCCCCTGACCCTGGCCATCATGCCGACGCTGATGGTCATGCTGGCCGATCAGGCGTTTGCCCTGCCGCTGGTCAGCGTGAACGAGATTTACAGCCTGGACCTGTCGCGTACCAACGTCGTCGACGGCCAGGAAGTCATCATCGTGCGCGACAAGGCGCTGCCGCTGTTCTACCTCAAGCGTTGGCTGATGCCGGGTGTCGAGGATACCAGTGACCATTCTGCCGCCAGTGTGGTGATCGTTTCGGTCGGCACGCAGCGTGTCGGGTTTGTGGTCGATCAGCTGGTTGGCCAGGAAGAGGTCGTGATTAAACCGCTGGGTCGCATGCTGCAAGGCACGGCAGGCATGGCGGGCGCAACGATTACCGGTGATGGGCGCATTGCTCTGATCCTGGATATTCCCAGTCTGCTCAAGCGCTACGCGCGGCGCATGTGATAGCCTGAGCCGGAGCCTGCAAGGGGCTCCGGCACGGCAAGCGCCCGGCATTTTGCCTGTGGTGCGGCACGACTCATATTAGTTGCAGGAAGCAGTTCGGGAGAGGGTATGGCGGTCAAGGTTCTGGTGGTCGACGATTCGGGTTTCTTTCGCCGCAGGGTGACGGAGATTCTGGCGGGCGACCCGCAAATCCAGGTGGTTGGCACCGCCAACAATGGCCGCGAGGCGATTGAACAGACCCTGGCGTTGCATCCGGACGTGATCACCATGGATTACGAGATGCCGGTCATGGATGGCATTGAAGCGGTGCGTCAGATCATGCAGCGCTGCCCGACGCCGGTCATCATGTTTTCCTCGCTGACCTACGAGGGCGCTCGCGTCAGTCTGGATGCGCTGGATGCCGGCGCGGCCGACTATCTCCCCAAGAACTTTGAAGACATCTCGCGTAACCCGGACAAGGTGCGCCAGCTGCTGTGCGAGCGAGTGCAGGGCCTGGCGCGCACCAATCGCCGCTCGCTGGGTTTGAGCAACACCCATCACGCACAGCCAGCCAGCACCCTGAGCCCGCCGGCGCGCGGTATCAGCCCAACCCCGGCCGCGCCGCCGCCGCGCCCGGTCGCAGCTCCCACTACGCCGGCCAAAACCAGTCCGGCGCCGCGCAAGCGTAGCTACAAGCTGGTAGCCATCGGCACCTCCACGGGCGGCCCGGTCGCACTGCAGAAGGTGCTGACCCAGCTGCCTGCCAACTTCCCTGCGCCGCTGTTGCTGGTACAGCACATGCCTGCTGCCTTCACCAAGGCGTTTGCCGAGCGGCTCGATAAACTCTGCCGAATCTCTGTCAAGGAAGCCGAGGACGGCGACACCTTGCGTCCTGGGCGCGCTCTGTTGGCGCCGGGCGGCAAGCAGATGATGGTGGACTCGCGTGGTGTGGTGCGCATCCTGCCCGGCGATGAGCGACTGAATTACAAACCCTGTGTCGACGTTACTTTCGGCTCTGCCGCCAAGGCCTTTCAGGACAAGGTACTGGCCATTGTCTTGACCGGCATGGGCGCTGATGGCCGCGAAGGCGCGCGCCTGCTCAAGCAGGCCGGCAGTGCGGTCTGGGCACAGGATGAGGCCAGCTGCGTGATATATGGCATGCCGATGGCCGTGGCCAAGGCCAATCTGGCCGACGGCATCTACCCGCTGGATGACATCGGTCGCTACCTGGCAGAGATTGGTTGATGGATATTCTCAGCGTCATTGGCGTCATTCTGGCCTTTGTCGCCATTATCGGCGGCAATTATCTGGAAGGCGGGCATGCCAGTGCGCTGTTGAACGGTCCTGCAGCGCTGATCGTGATCGGCGGCACCTTGGGCGCTGCCTTTATCCAGACGCCGCTGACCGTGTTCAAGCGCGCCTTGGTGATTTTGCGCTGGATTGTGTTTCCGCCTTCCAATCGTCTGCGCGAGGGCATTGCCCAGGTGATCAACTGGAGCACCATTGCCCGCAAGGAAGGTCTGCTCGGACTGGAGTCGCTGGCCGAACTGGAGCCCGACGCCTTTGCCCGCAAGGGGCTGCAGTTGCTGGTCGACGGTAGTGAGCCGGAGGCGCTGCGCAGTATTCTTGAAGTGGAGCTGGTCAATCGCGAGCACGCTGACCTGATGGCGGCCAAGGTGTACGAGAGCATGGGGGGCTACTCGCCCACCATCGGCATCATCGGCGCGGTCATGGGGCTGATTCATGTCATGGGTAATCTGGCTGATCCGTCGCGCCTGGGCGCCGGCATAGCGGTTGCTTTCGTCGCGACTATTTACGGTGTGGCGCTGGCCAACCTGTTCCTGCTGCCGGTAGCGGCCAAGCTCAAGTCGGTGGTGCTGCAGCAGTCCAAGTATCGTGAGATGATGCTGGAAGGGCTGCTGTCGATTGCTGAAGGTGAAAACCCGCGTTCCATCGAAATGAAGCTTGAAGGCTTCCTCGACTGAGTCGGAGGCTGCCAGCATGCGTCGCAAACGTCATGAAGAACACGAAAATCACGAGCGATGGCTGGTGTCCTATGCCGACTTCATCACCTTGCTCTTCGCCTTTTTCGTCGTCATGTATTCCATCTCCTCGGTCAACGAGGGCAAGTACAAGGTGCTGTCCGATACCCTGGAGGGCGCTTTCAATCAGCCTCAGCGTTCGGTCGATCCTATTCAGATCGGTGACCAGCTGCCGCGTGGCCTGACCCGCGAGAACAACGACGCCAGCGGCGCAGGTACGCCAGACTCTGGTAGCCAGGCGTTGGCCGATATCACCAGTGCCATGCAGTCCGCCTTCGGTGAGTTGATTCAGGCTGGTGAGCTGGAAGTGCGTGGCAATGAGCTGTGGGTCGAGATCGAGTTGAACTCGGGGCTGCTGTTCCCCAGTGGCGATGCTCTGCCGCTGGATGCTGCCTTCGACCTGGTAGAGCGCATTGCGGACATCCTCAAGCCCTATGACAACCCGGTCCATGTCGAGGGCTTTACCGACAACATCCCGATTCGCTCAGGACGCTACCCAACCAACTGGGAGTTGTCTGCAGCGCGTGCGGCGACCGTCGTACGAATGCTCAGCAATGGCGGCGTGAACCCTGACCGACTGGCTGCGGTAGGCTATGGTGAGTTTAGACCGGTGGCCGATAACAACACGGCTGCTGGGCGGCGGGCCAATCGGCGTGTGGTGCTGCTGGTGTCGCGCTTTCTGGATCGGCGGCATGAGCCCTTTGCGGCGCCGACCGAAGGGGTGGACGAGATGCGTGAGGCGCGCTTGCCCTCCGAGGCTTCTGGCACGGGTTCTGCATCGAATCCATTCCGGTAGTCGGAAATGGATTGGTCTGTCAAAATGTTGTCGTGTTCTCACGGTGTAAGGGTGTCCATTCCATGGCACACCTGCGGAGGAAAGGTATGAGAGTCTGGGCCGTTGCCAACCAGAAAGGGGGAGTGGGTAAAACCACGTCCGCCTTGGCGCTGGCTGGCCTGCTGGCGGACCAAGGCCAGCAGGTGCTGGTGGTAGACCTGGATCCGCATGGCTCCATGACCAGCTATTTTGGTCATGATCCTGACCAGCTCACCAGCAGCGTATTCAATCTGTTCCAGCATAATGGCCAGGTACCTGACGGCCTGGCTGCCGCGTTGCTCAAGGATACTTCCCACCCAAATATCCGCCTCATGCCCTCCAGTACCTCATTGGCAACGCTGGAGCGGCAGTCGGCTGCCCAAGGCGGTTATGGGCTGGTGATTTCCCGGGCGCTGGCGCAGCTGTGGAATGACTACCAGTTCGTGATCATCGACAGCCCGCCCCTGTTGGGCGTGTCCATGATCAACGCGTTGGCGGCCTGCGAGCAGCTGATCATCCCGGTGCAAACCGAGTTTCTTGCGCTCAAGGGCCTCGAGCGCATGGTACACACGTTGAATATGGTCAACCGCTCCCGCAAGCAGGCGCTGCCGTATACCATTGTGCCGACGCTGTTTGATCGGCGCACCCAGGCGTCGCTGAACACCCTGCGCCTGCTGCGTCGCGATTACGCCGAGCACCTCTGGCAAGCCTATATCCCGATCGATACCAAACTGCGTGACGCCAGTCTGGCTGGTCTGGTGCCGTCGCAGCTCGATGGCAATGCGCGCGGTGTGCTGGCCTATCGCGCGTTGCTGCGTTACCTTCTGGCGCAATCGTTGAGCCGTGGCGAGCAGGTCGCCTGAGCCATGCGAAACTCCGTGACCGGAGCGGCTAATGCTTTGGCACGACAAGCCGATACACAATCAAGGCCGTGCGCGGCGTAGTGAGCTGATGTCCAGGTTATGAACAAGCCCCAGTTACCGGTACAGCAATATGTTCCTGAGCAGACCATCCAGCATTATCTGGATGCGTTGCTGCAGGATGCGGCCGACGAGCTGGCGCGCGCGGACGCCGAGGTGGCGGCGCCTGCACCGGCCCCGGTAGTGACAGAGGCGCCGCGGGCGGCGGTTGTGCATAAGCTGGAGCGCCCGGTGGAGATCGCCGAGCCGCAGATGCCGGCTGAACCGATGATTGAGCCACCGGCTGCGCCACCGCCGGTGCAGCAGGCCATTGCGGCCTGGCGCGAGGAGCCCTTCGAGGCGCTGCTGTTCGATGTCGGTGGCCTGAAACTCGCCGTCCCTCTGGTGCTGCTGGGCAGTATTTATCCGCTGGAGGGCGAAATCACCCCGTTGTTTGGTCAACCAGACTGGTTTCTTGGCATTCTGTCCACGCCGGCGGGCAATCTGAAGGTGTTGGATACTGCTCGTTGGGTGATGCCGGAGCGCTACACGCCTGAGCTGCAGGACACCCTTGGTTTTGTTATTTCCGTGGAAGGTTACGACTGGGGGATGGCGGTGCATGGTGTGCAGCAGTCCATTCGCCTCAGTCCGGAGCAGGTCAAGTGGCGTTCGCAGCAGGGCAAGCGGCCCTGGCTGGCCGGGACGGTGATCGAACACATGTGTGCATTGCTGGATGTCTCGGCGCTGGCCGAGCTGATTGTGGGCAGTGGCGGTGCGGCTGGTAATGCCGCTGCGCCAGCATTAGGATGAGTATGGCAGGGCTGCGTCGCCAAGCGATGGGCGTGGCCTTGGACTTCAACGATGATCGGGAAGCAAGACAATGAAAAATAATTCGGGACAAGGTGCTGAAGATCCGATCCTGCAATGGGTGACCTTTCGTCTGGACAACGAGAGTTACGGCATCAACGTGATGCAGGTGCAGGAGGTGCTGCGGCACACCGAGATTGCACCGGTCCCCGGCGCGCCAACCTACGTGCTCGGCATCATCAACCTGCGCGGCAACGTGGTGACGGTGATCGATACCCGCCAGCGTTTTGGTCTGACTCCGGCTCCGATCACCGACAACACCCGTATCGTCATCATTGAAGCCGACAAGCAGGTTGTCGGCATTCTGGTCGACTCGGTCGCTGAAGTGGTTTACCTGCGTCAGTCCGAGATCGAAACCGCACCCAACGTGGGGACCGACGAGTCAGCCAAGTTTATTCAGGGTGTCTGCAACAAGAACAACGAACTGCTGATTCTGGTCGATCTGGAAAAGATGATGACCGAAGATGAGTGGGCTGAGCTGTCAGGGTTCTGATTGATGAATGAACCCTGGTTGCTGCTGGTCCTCGGCGGGCTGCTCGGTATCCTGCTGGCCGCGCTGGCGGTGCTGTTCATGCAGGTACGCCGTCTGCCGGTTGAACAGCAGCAACAGGAAGCCCGGCTGCAGGCCCGGCTGGAGCAGCTGTCGCGTGAGCTGGCGACCTTTCAGCAGGGTAGTATTCGCATGGGTGAGGAAATCGCCGCGCTGCGTCAGCAGGTGAAACGTCTGGAAGACAAACAGCTCAAGCTGGAGCAGCACGACCCGCAGTCTCTCCCCTACAACCAGGCTGCGCGCCTGGTTGGCATGGGCGCGAGCATCGAAGACCTGACCCAGTCCTGTGGCCTGTCCAAGGCCGAGGCCGAGCTGTTCGTCAAGTTGCACGCCTCGCGCCAGGCATAACCTACGCGCTTTACTCTTCCTTCCTGTTTTCCAGTTGGAGCGGCTTCTCCTTGCCGCCATCGGGATCAAAGCCTTTCGGGCGTTTGCCTTTGATGTACCAGGCAAAGGCGATGATCTCGGCGATGGTGCGATAGAGCGCCTCGGGGATCTGATCACCCAGTTCCATACGCGCGAGCATGCGCGCCAGGTCCGCATTTTCGTAAATCGGCACTTCATACTGCATCGCCAGCTGAACGATCTGCTCGGCCAGGTCGCCTTCGCCCTTGGCGGTGATGGTGGGGGCCTGTTCTCCGCCGTCGTAGACCAGGGCGATCGCTTCGCGTGCATCGCTCATCAGGTGACCTCGTCGATCCAGGTTTGCTGTACGGCCTGCCGTGGGGCAGGCGGTGTGCCGCAGTGGCAGCTGATCTCGCCGACATCCAGCCCCTTGGCCAGCAGGCGATCACGCAGGGTGCTCAGTTCGCTGTTCAGTAGCGCGAGTGTCGGTTGCTGTTCGGCCCATAGTTCGCTGCTGACGCGATCGTTGCGCAGCCTGGCAATGGCCTGCAGGCTGCCCAGGTGATCCAGGTTGAAGGCCAGGCGGACTTCCCAGACAGGCACCGGCTCGGGCTGCTCGCGGTCCGGCGCGGGGCTGTCGCGTTGAATGCGCATCTGTACGTGGTTGAACTGCTGACCGTCGCGCAGCGGAATTTCCAGCTGCCAGGTGGTCTGAGTGCTGCCGTCTGAAAACGTCTGGGTCTGGCCCATGCTCTGCAACTGATGATGCTGGATGCGAGAGAGCAGGGCCGCAGTCAGTCGCAGCAGGCTGCCCAGATCACTGGTGTCGCCCAATGCCTGCAATGCGCGACTGGGCAGCGGGAACAGGCCGGGCTTGGCGGCCGATTGCTGCTGCGCTGCCTGTATCGCCTGCTGCCAGGGGCCTGGCGGCAGACCGGCGGTTTGCAGGCTGCCTGGCGGCAGCTGCTGTTGCAGGGTGACCAGCAGGCCGAGCAGGGCGCCTTTGAAGTCGGCGCCGGCGAGTGGCTCGGCGGCGGCCGGGCTGGCCAGACTGGCGAGCAGCGGCAGCAGCTTGTCGAGCGCGGGCAGGGGGTTGGGTATCCGGGGGGCACCCTCTGCGGTGAGGGTGGCCGGGTTGGCCACCGGCTCGCTGCCAGCAGGGGGGACTGGTGCGGGCGCGGCAGCAGCCTGGCGTCCGAGAATCTGTGCTAACTGCGCCAGGTTGCTCTCCAGAAAGGCGCCGCTCTGGGCGACGGCGTTGGCCACGCCGGTCGCGGTGGTCAACTGCGGCGCGCTGACGATCTGATTGAGCACGTTCTGAATTGCCTGGTGCAACTGCGGCACCGCTGGCAGTGGCTGCGGGTTGCTGGCCAGGGTCTGCAGGCGGGCCAAAAGCGGTTCGGCAGAGCCCTGGCGTTGCAGTGCCTCACGCAGCCCTTGCAGCAGATCGGCCTGCCGTAGCTGTTCGCTGGCACTTTGCACGCGCAATTCGCCCTGGCTGCCAACGGTGGCGTTGAGTTGGGTGCCGGGGGCGACCGGGCGCGTGCTGCTCAGCTGCAGCAGGACTTGCGGAGCGCTTTGCTGCACTAGCTCAGCGACCAGCTGATAGCGGGCGATCTTGCCGTCGGGCGCGGGCACCGGTTGCTGCTCTAGAACCCTTGCCTGCAACTGGCTGCCAGCAGGGAACTGCTGCGGGTCGAGCCGCGTCAAGGGCGGTCCGGGAGCAGCGCCGGTGGCTGGCTGCAAGGCAGCCATCAACTGGTTCTGCGAGATTGCTTGAACCAGCAACTGGCTGCCGGCAGGCAAGGGCTGTGGGCTGCTGGTGGGCAAGGTCGTGCTGGTAGCTGTTGAGGGGGTAGTACCAAGGTTCTGTTTCGAGATGCGCAGCAGCAGTTCAAACTGGCCATTGGCGTTGGGCCGCTCGCTGCTCTGGATGACCTCTGCACGTGCCTGTTCGCCGCCCAGCAGAGCCAATGCGTCAATTGGCCGCAAGAGTTGCAGGGCGACCACCAGCGCGTCGGCACTGCGGGCCGGCGCCGCGCTGGCGGGCGCTGCGGGCTGGGTCGGGCTGGTCGGTGGCAGGCGAATATCAGGGCTCATGTTGTCACATGTTGACGTAAATCGAGGTCCCCGGCCAAGGGGCTGCATGTATAATGGCGCCGCTGAAATAATAGCGCTCGGCGGAGTCTGCTGGCCTGACAGAGTATAGCGGCAGCCAGCGCAAGAACATGAATAGGGTGGCGACTCGACAGGGTGGCCTACGGAGTACAGGTGGCGGCTGAGCAGATCGACATCATCGACCTGACTTGCGAGCGGGATGAGCGCGAGTTGTTTCGCGGGCTGAGTTGTCGCCTGCAGGCCGGTGAGGTGCTGCAGGTGGCCGGGCCGAATGGCGCCGGCAAGACCAGCTTGCTGCGTATTCTGGCCGGGCTGATGCCGGCGGCTGACGGTGATGTCCATTACGGCGGCCGGTCTGTGCTGGGTGGCTCGGGACGCGAGCACTGGCGCCGCAGCTTGCTGTTTCTGGGCCACGCGACTGCTGTCAAGGCGACCCTGACGGCCGAAGAAAACCTGGCCTGGTTGTGTGCGCTGGATCAGCCGGTGGCGCCTGAGGCGATCTGGGATGCCCTGGCAGCCGTTGGGCTGCGCGGCTACGAAGACGTGCCTTGCCGGCAGATGTCGGCAGGGCAGCAGCGCCGCGTTGCGCTGGCGCGGCTGCGTTTGCAGCACAAGCCGGTCTGGGTGCTGGACGAACCCTTCACGGCGCTGGATCAGGCCGCCGTACGCGCATTGGAACAACAGATTCTGGCCTTTGCCGATACCGGCGGCACCGTTGTGCTGACTACGCACCACAGCCTGGATCACCTGAGTCAGGTGCGTCAGCTGGATCTGGGGCGGGTGGTCTGATGCGCGCTGTGATCTGGCAATTGCTGCAGCGTGAATGGCAGCTCAGCTGGCGCCGGCCGGGTGATGTGCTCAACCCGCTGGTGTTCTTCGCCATGGTGATTACCCTGTTTCCGCTGGCGGTGGGCCCGGAGCCGCAGATGCTGCAACGCATGGCCTCAGGCGTCATCTGGGTGGCAGCATTGCTGGCGACGTTGCTGTCATTGGACGGCCTGTTTCGCAGCGATTTTGAGGACGGCTCGTTGGAGCAGTGGGTACTCTCGCCGCACCCGCTGACGCTGCTGGTGCTGGTCAAGGTGCTGCACCACTGGCTGATGTGCGGCGTGCTGCTGGTGCTCCTGACCCCCTTGCTGGGCATGATGCTGGCGCTGCCCTGGTCGGTGATTCCGGTGCTCTGTGTCACCCTGTTGCTGGGCACCGCGGTATTGAGTTTGCTGGGGGCGATTGGTGCGGCGCTGACGGTCGGCCTCAAGGGTGGCGGCAGCATGTTGCTGGCGCTGCTGATTCTGCCCCTGTATATCCCGGTGTTGATTCTCGGCACCGGCACCATGGATGCGGCGCTGCAGGGCTTGCCCGTGCAGGGCTACCTGCTCTGGATGAGCTGCCTGGCGGTGCTGGCGCTGAGCCTGTCACCTCTGGCCATTGCAGCGGGTCTGCGCATCGGGGTCAGCGAATGACGGTTAGCGAAGAACATGCGGAGTTGAACGGCCAATGAGCTGGACTTTTTTCCACAAGCTGGGTTCGCCCAAATGGTTTTACGAGATCAGCGGCAAGCTGTTGCCGTGGGTTACCGCCTTCAGTCTGCTGGCGCTGGTGATTGGTATCGTCTGGGGGCTGGTGTTTGCGCCCGAGGACTACCAGCAGGGCAACAGCTTTCGCATTATCTATATTCACGTGCCGGCGGCCATTCTGGCCCAGTCCTGCTACATGATGCTGGCGGTGGCGGGCGTGGTCGGGCTGGTCTGGCGCATGAAACTGGCGGATGTGGCGCTGCAGTGCGCGGCGCCAATTGGCGCCTGGATGACCCTGGTGGCGCTATTCACCGGCTCCATCTGGGGCAAACCGACCTGGGGTACCTACTGGGAGTGGGATGCCCGTCTGACGTCGATGCTGATCCTGCTGTTTCTGTACTTTGGCATCATTGCCCTGCGCATGGCGATCAGCAATCGTGATACCGCCGCCAAGGCCACTGCGGTGATGGCGATTGTCGGGGTGATCAACATCCCGATCATCAAGTACTCGGTGGACTGGTGGAATACCCTGCACCAGCCTGCCACCTTTACCATCACCGAGAAGCCGGCCATGCCGCCGGAGATGTGGCTGCCGCTGCTGGTGATGGTGCTGGCCTTCTATGGTCTGTTTACCCTGAATCTGTTGATGCGCATGCGTCTTGAAGTGCTGCGCCGCGAACACAAGACCCGCTGGGCGCGGGCCGCTCTGGAGAGCAATACATGAGCAACCTGGCCGAGTTTTTTGCCATGGGTGGCCATGGCCCCTATGTCTGGACCGCTTACGGATTGACGGGCGCGGTTCTGATTCTGTTGTTCCTCACCCCGATACTTGGACGTCGTCGGCTGGTGCAGGCTGAAGCACGCCGTCGTCGGCGAGAGGAAACCTGATGCATCCCGCACGAAAGAAACGCCTGATCCTGATTCTCTTGGTGTTGCTGGGCGTCGGCGCTGCCGTGGCGCTGGCCCTGAGCGCGCTGCGCGAAAACATCAATCTGTTCTACACCCCCACCCAGATTGCCAATGGCGAGGTACCCGAAGGGGCGCGCATCCGTGCCGGCGGCATGGTGGTCGATGGCAGCGTCAAGCGCTCCAGCGATAGCCTGGATGTGCGCTTTGACGTCTCCGATGGCGCCAAGGCCGTAACCATCGCCTACAGCGGCATTCTGCCGGACCTGTTCCGTGAGGGGCAGGGCATTGTCGCCTTGGGCCGGGTGAATGCCGAGGGCGTGCTGGTAGCCGATGAAGTGCTGGCCAAGCACGATGAGGAATACATGCCGCCCGAAGTGGCCAAGGCCATGAGCGATGCCATGCAGAACAAGGCAGCGCAATCGGCAACAGCGGAATAAGGGGTAACTGATGATTCCCGAGCTTGGGCAAATTGCCCTGATCATTGCACTGTGCCTGGCGGTGCTGCAGGCCAGCGTGCCGCTGTACGGCGCCTGGCGTGGTGACGCGCTGGCGATGAACGTGGCGCAGCCGGCAGCCGCCGCGCAGTGCCTGTTTGTCGCCTTTGCCTTTGCCTGTCTGGTGCAGGCTTTTGTGGTCGATGATTTCAGCGTGACCTATGTTGCGCTCAACTCCAACTCGGCCATGCCCTGGTATTACAAGGTCAGCGCAGTATGGGGTGGTCACGAAGGCTCGCTGCTGCTGTGGGCGCTGATCCTGGCCGGCTGGACCTTCGCGGTGGCGATCTTCTCGCGCGATCTGCCGGAGGAAATGCTGGCTCGCGTGCTGTCGGTGATGGGGATGATCAGTGTCGGCTTCTTGTGCTTCATGCTGATGACGTCCAACCCGTTCGACCGTCAACTGCCGTTCCACCCGGTGGATGGCAACGACCTGAACCCGCTGCTGCAGGACTTTGGCCTGATTGTTCACCCGCCGATGCTCTACATGGGCTATGTCGGCTTCTCCGTCGCGTTTGCCTTTGCCATTGCTGCGCTGCTGGGCGGGCGTCTGGATGCGGCCTGGGCGCGCTGGTCGCGACCCTGGACCATCGTCGCCTGGGCCTTCCTGACCATCGGTATCGTGCTCGGTTCCTGGTGGGCCTACTACGAGTTGGGCTGGGGCGGCTGGTGGTTCTGGGACCCGGTTGAGAATGCCTCCTTCATGCCCTGGCTGGTCGGCACTGCGCTGATTCATTCGCTGGCGGTGACCGAAAAGCGTGGCGTGTTCAAGAGCTGGACCGTACTGCTGGCCATCGCAGCCTTCTCGCTCAGCCTGCTGGGGACTTTCCTGGTGCGTTCTGGCGTGCTCACCTCGGTACACGCCTTTGCCAGCGACCCTGATCGCGGCGTGTTTATCCTCGGCTTCTTGCTGGTAGTGGTCGGCGGTTCGCTGCTGCTCTACGCCCTGCGTGCCCCGGTAGTGAAAAGCCAGATCGGCTTTGCCTGGAGCTCGCGTGAAGCGCTGCTGCTGGTCAACAACGTGGTACTCGTGGTGGCCGCGCTGATGGTGCTGCTGGGTACTCTGTATCCGTTGATCATGTCTGCCTTCGATACCCTGGTGTCGGTGGGGCCGCCGTACTTCAACGGCATGTTCCTGCCGTTGATGGCGATTCTGATGGCGGCGCTGGGGGTGGGTATTCTCAGCCGCTGGAAGCAAACGCCGGTCGACTGGCTGGTGGGCCAGCTGAAATGGGTGCTGCTGCTGTCGGCGATCGGCGCCGTGGCTATCGCGCTGTGGCTGGGCGCGCACCAGCTGGCCATCGGCAGTCTGCTGTTGCTGGTGTTCTGGGTTTGCGGCGCCTCGCTGCGCGACGTGCTGCACAAGACCCGCAACAAGGGCCTGGCGTCCGGTGTGCGTGCGCTGCCGCGCAGCTACTGGGGCATGACCTTGGCGCACATCGGCATTGCCGTCTGCGCTGTCGGTGTTGTCGGCGCCAGCCTGTTCGATAATCAGCGTGATCTGCGCATGGCGCCCGGTGATGCGCTGGAGCTGGGCGGTTACACCTTCATCTTTGATGGCGTACGCCACCGTGAAGGGCCTAACTGGATCTCCGATCAGGGTTCGGTCAGCGTCTACGCTGGCGACCGCCAGATCACCACGCTGCACCCCGAGAAGCGTCTGTATCGCGTCAAGAATCAGGTCATGACCGAGGCGGGCATTGATGCCGGCTTTACCCGTGACCTTTTTGTCGCCATGGGCGAGCCGCTGGAAGGAGATGCCTGGGCAATGCGCGTGCACATCAAGCCCTTCGTGCGCTGGATCTGGCTGGGCGGCCTGATGATGATGGCCGGCGGTCTGCTGGCGGCCAGTGACAAGCGCTACCGTCTGAAGGTACGCCAGCGTGCTGACAAGACAGCCCAGCCGCTGACCGGGGAGACTGCCTGATGCGCCGTGCACTGCTGATTCTGCCGCTGCTGATTTTTCTGGTGCTGGCCGGCTTTTTTCTCTCCAGCCTGATGAGCAAGGAGGCGGGGGTGACCGAGCTGGAGCTGCCGTCGCCGCTGCTGGATAAGCCTTTTCCGAGCTTTGATCTGCCGTCTGTGCTGGATGACCAGACGCGGATCACTCAGGCTGACCTCAAGGGGCCGGCGCTGGTCAACATCTGGGCCACATGGTGTGTGGCCTGTCGTGTCGAGCATCCGGTGCTCAACCGTCTGGCGGCTGAAGGCGTGGTGATCTACGGGGTCAACTACAAGGACAACAGCGCTGATGCGATCAAATGGCTCAAGGATTTTCACAATCCGTACCAGTTGAATATCAGCGATGCTGATGGCCGTCTGGGCCTGGATCTGGGCGTCTATGGCGCGCCGGAAACCTACCTGATCGATGCTCAGGGCAATATCCGCTACAAGTTTATCGGCGTAATCGATGACCGCGTCTGGGATACCAACCTGGCCGCGCGTTATCAGGCGCTGGTCGAGGAGGCCCAATGATCCTGCGACTGAGTTGGCTGGCCCTGGGCCTGCTGCTGATGGTGGGCAGCGTCAGCGCGGCGGTAGATACCTTCGAGTTCAGCTCCGAGCAGGAGCGGGACCGCTTCTACGCTATTGGCGCGGAGCTGCGTTGCCCCAAGTGCCAAAACCAGAACATCGCTGATTCTGACGCCCCTATCGCCTCTGACCTGCGCAAGGAGGTCTATCGACTGCTGGACGAAGGGCGGAGCGATGAGGAAATCGTGGATTACATGGTCGCTCGCTATGGCGAGTTTGTGCGTTACAAGCCGGCACTGAACCGCGAAACGCTGGTGCTCTGGTTTGGTCCGTTGTTTTTCCTGCTTGCCGGCGTGCTGGCCATTGTGCTGCTGGTGCGTCGCCGTCAGAAAGTCGCCGCCTCTGCGCCGGCTGCCGAGCTGTCACCGCAGGAGCAGCAGCGCCTGGACGACCTGTTGAACAAGAAGAGCCAAGATGACTGATTTGTGGTTTGCTGCCGCCGGCCTGGTGCTGGTGGCCATCGTGATGGTGCTGTGGCCCCTTTGGCGCCGTCGTCAAAGCGAGCGAGTCGATCGTACTGCGCTCAACGTGGCGCTGTATGAAGAACGGGTTGCTGAACTGGAAGCCCAGCAGCGTGCGGGTGATCTGAGCGAGGCCCAACTGGCGGCTGCCAAGGGCGAGGCCAGCCGTCTGCTGCTCGAAGACACCGCCGCAGCTGACGCCCGTCAGGCGCCGCTGACCCGCCAACTGACCTGGGTGCTGATCATTGGCGCCGTTGCATTGCCATTGGCCGTGCTGGGGCTCTATCGCCAATGGGGCGCTGCCGACGGGCTGGCGCTGTATCGCGAGATGCAGGCGACACCGCAGGTGGAGACCCTGGAGGCGCTGATCGACCGGACCCAGCGCGTGGTCGAGGTGCAGCCGGAAAACGGTGAAGCCTGGTACATGCTGGGCCGGGCCTACATGAGCGCGCAAAATCCGGAGAAGGCGGCAGACGCCTTCGGCAATGCGCTGGTGCGTCTTGGCGAGCAGCCTGAGGTACTGGCGCAGCTGGCCCAGGCGCGTTACTTCGCCAACGGTAACCAGCTGGATGCCGAAACGGCCCGCGCATTGGATAAAGCCATCGAGCTGGACCCGCAACAGCCCACCGCTCTGGGCCTGCTGGGGATTGCCGCCTTTGAGGCCGGTGACTTTGCTGGCTCCATCCGCTACTGGCAGACGTTGATGCAGGGCATGGACCCGGAAAGCCCCGGTGCCCAGGCCATTCAAAGCGGTATCGAGCGCGCGCGTCAGCGTATGGTCGATGCCGGACAGACGCCGCCACCGGCAGCCGAGCCCGCCACGGGCCCGACGATTAGCCTGCGCGTCAGCGTAGCGCCTGAGTTGCTGGCCGAGTTGCCGGCCGATGCCAGTGTGTTTGTCTTTGCCCGCGACCCCAACGGCCCGCCGATGCCGCTGATCGCCAAGCGCCTGAGCCTTTCGCAGCTGCCGCTGGAGATTACCCTCAGCGCTGATGACGCAATGTTGCCGGGTGTCACCCTGGATTCCGCGACCGCACTGCAGCTGGTCGCCCGCGTATCGCCCACGGGCGATGCACGTGAAGGGACGCATCTGGGACAGCTGGATGAGGTGCATGCTGGGCAGGATGGGACGCTGGAGCTGGTGATCGATCGCGCGATTAACTGAGGTATTTGGTCGTTTATGTTTGTTAGCCGCGCATAAAATGGCCGCTCTGTATCAGCGCCTCGCTATCTTCTGGCCAGCTTTTCGCCTTCACGGCGAGCTAAGGGGCGGCTGCTTGCCCAGCCCCCCTCAGACATCCTGTGGCTCTTTTTCCCGATAAATCTGCGCTACTCGCCCGCGTAAACGGGACTCGGAGCTGTGCCCACTTCAACATTGTTTTTTGATTCGTAACCTTTTGCCTGGTGACTGGAGTTTGTCTGTCCGGGCTGAACCAGAAGCACGGCTGTAGAGTCCATTCTGTAACAGGACCTTTACAGCGCCTGCAGGGCAGGCGGGAGGCGTGCGCTATGTTGACCCATATTCCCTTTGCCAACAGCAAGGTGCTGGGCTTTCGCGTTGAGGGCAAGATCAGCGCCGAGATGCTCGACGAGATGCTGGGGTTGATCGAGGCCAAGCTGCGTGAGCACGCCAAGGTGCGGCTGTACGTCGAGATGCCGGCCTTTGGCGGCATGGCTGCCGAGGCGCTGTACAAGGACCTGAAGTACGGCATCAGCCACTGGAACCGCTTTGAACGTGAGGCGGTTGTAACCGATCAGGGCTGGTTGGAGAAGCTGGTCGGGCTGGCCGATCGCCTGGTGCCGGGTCTCGACGCGCGCGTCTTCCCTGCCGCCGAGAAAGACGCTGCGCGGGACTGGATTCAGGCGCTGGAGTGAGGCGGGCAGGTTAGTCCTGCTGCACCTCGGGCAGGCTGACCGCCAGCAGTGCGCCGGCCAGCCCCACGCCGGACAGCAACAGCAGCATGCCGGCGGCGCCAATCAGCGAGCTGAGCAGGCCGAACAGGCCGGTCGCCAGCAGAATCAGGCCGATAGCGCTGTTGCTGACCGCAACATAGTCAGTGCGCTTGTTGCCGCCGGCCATGTCCAGTACGTAAGTCTTACGGCCCACACGCACGCCAGCGTGGGCAATTCCCAGTACAAAGAAGGCTACCGGGAACAGCCATGCATGCAGGTTGTCCGGTAGTGGCGCCCAGCGATCAACGGCAATCACTACCGGGCCCAGCAGGCTGGCCAGCAGCGCGGCGCGGATCAGCACCTGACGGCTCGATGCATCCGACATGCGGCCCCAAACGCCCGCACTCAGGCTGCTGGCCAACCCGTTGGCGACCAGAAAGGCGCCGAGCATGCCGAAGCTGGTTTCCACTTCTTGGGCCATGACCACGTAGTAGGGCGCCGACAGGGCTGAGCACAGCAGCAGTGCGCGGGTCACCACAAAACGGCGAAACGGCGCGTCGTCGCGCAGCAGGCTGATGCGGCCAAGAGCGTGGGTCAAAGCGTTGCCGCCGCCCTCGGTGGCGCCGGGCGCCTCGTCGATGCCGCGATACACCAGTGCTGCCGCCACCCAGAGCATCGCTGCGCCAATCAGCAGGGCAGCGTAGAACAGCATGTCGTCATCGCTGGGCGGGTAGATCAGGCAATACACCCCGAAGGCCAGTGCCAGCCAGCCCGAGAGGCTGGTCGCGACCCCGTTCAGCCGCCCGCGCCGGGTCTTGGGCACGGTCTTGCCGATCACATCCTTGCTGGCCACCGAGCACAGGCCGCGCGCCAGACTGAAGACAATCAAACAGGCAATGATCAACGCGCCGGCCAGCGTGCCCTCGAAGCACCAGGCCACCGCGCCCATGGCTAGCAGCGCGGCGGCCTGCAACAGGCTGCCGACAATCCACACGCCGCGCCGGTAGGGCATGCGACGAATCCAGGCGGCGATCAGCAGCTGCGGGAGCATGGAGCCGGATTCGCGAATCGGCACCAGCCAGGCAATCAGTGCCACCGGCGCACCGACTACGCCCATCAGCCAGGCCAGGGTGGTTTTCGGGTTGGTCAGGGTATCGCCGAGGCTGGTCAGCGTATTGGCCAGCACCTGACGGAAGAAGTTCTGCGGCACATCCGAGCACGCGGCGTCGGGAATGTCTTTGCAGACGCGCGCGTCCTCTTCGTTCATCAGCTTGCTGTAAAGGTCGTCTAGGCGTGGTGTCTGGGGCATGGTCGGTTTCCTGCTGAACCTGTGCTGCGGCGCTGGCAAGTGTGCCGCAAGCCAGGGTTTCAGACCAGTCTCACAGGTATTTGCCGGCAACCCTTCTCATACAGGCACCGTCCGGGTAACAATGCGGGTTTGGCCTCAGGCAGCAAGGACAACGCCCCTTTCATGCGACTCAAATGCATCAAGCTGGCCGGCTTCAAATCCTTCGTGGACCCGACTACCGTCTACTTCCCGACCAACATGGGAGCGGTGGTGGGGCCGAACGGCTGTGGCAAGTCCAATATCATCGATGCGGTGCGTTGGGTCATGGGCGAAAGTTCGGCCAAGAACCTGCGCGGCGAGTCGATGACCGATGTCATTTTCAACGGCTCCAACTCGCGCAAGCCCGTGGGCCAGGCGTCCATCGAGCTGGTATTCGACAACAGCGATGGCACCCTGCAGGGCGAATACGCCGGCTACAACGAGATTTCCATTCGCCGCAAGGTGACCCGCGAAGCGCAGAACCAGTACTTCCTTAACGGCACCAAGTGCCGTCGTCGTGACATTACCGACATTTTCATGGGCACGGGTCTTGGGCCGCGCAGCTATTCGATCATCGAGCAGGGCATGATTTCGCGCCTGATCGAAGCCAAGCCCGAAGAACTGCGCCTGTTCATTGAAGAAGCCGCCGGTATTTCCCGTTACAAGGACCGCCGCCGCGAAACCGAAAACCGTATTCGTCGCACCCAGGAAAACCTCTCTCGCCTGACCGATCTGCGCGAGGAACTGGAGCGTCAGCTGGCGCACCTGCATCGCCAGGCCCAGGCGGCGGAGAAGTACAAGGAGTTCAAGGCTGAGGAACGTCAGCTCAGGGCTCAGTTGCAGGCGCTGCGCTGGCAGACCCTGAATGAGCAGGCCGGCCAGCGTGAACACCGCGTGCGCGACCTTGAGGTCGCGCTGGAGGCCTTGATTGCCGAGCAGCGCAACGCCGACAGCGAGATCGAAAAACAGCGCGACCAGCACAGCGACCTTACCGAGTCCTTTAACCGGGTGCAGGCGCAGTACTACAGTCTGGGCGCAGATATCAGCCGCATCGAGCAGATTCTGCAGTTCAACCGTGACCGCCAGCGGCAGCTGCACAGCGATATTGAAGAGACCGAGCTGGCCTGGCAGGAAGCGCAGAGCCACCTGACCCAGGACGAGGCGCTGCTGGCCGATTTGCAGACCGAGCTGGACGGTATCGAGCCCGAACTCGAGATGGCCGGCGCCGCCGAGGAAGACACTGCCATGGCGCTGCAGAGCGCTGAAGACGCCATGCAGAACTGGCAGGGCGCCTGGGACCAGTTCAACCAGCGCGCTGCTGAGCCACGCCAGCAGGCCGAGGTAGAGCAGTCGCGTATCCGCCATATGGAGCAATCGGTCGAGCGTCTGGGCGAGCGTATTCAGCGCTTGGAAGACGAGCGCGCCGGGCTCAGCGCCGGCAGCCTGGACGAGGAACTGGCGGAGCTGTCCGAACAACTGGCCGAGCTTGAACTGCGCAGCGAGAGCGAGCAGCTGCAGCTGGCCGAGGTGGGAGAGTGTCTGCAGCAAGATCGTGACACGTTGTCTGCGCTACAGCAGGAACAGGACATTCGTCGCGGCGAGTTGCAACGCGGTAACGGTCGACTGGCGTCGCTGGAGGCGCTGCAACAGGCGGCTCTGGCGCAAGGCAGCGATGTCGGCGACTGGCTCAGTGGCCAGGGCTTGCAAGGCCGTGGCCTGCTGGCCGAGCAACTGCAGGTCGAAGCCGGCTGGGAAGCGGCTGTTGAGGCGGTGCTGGCTGATGACCTGCAGGCCATTGCGCTGGATGACCTTGGCGCGCTGGAGGCCACCCTGGCCCAGTTCGAGCAGGGCAGTCTGCGATTGCTGCAGCGCGGCGCGCCCGGGCAGGGCAGTCCCGGCAGCTTGCTGGATAAAGTCGATAGCCCGCTCGACCTGCGCCCCTGGCTGGCGGCTATTCGCCCGGTCGACTCGGTTGCCGAGGCGCTGGCGTCGCGCGACAGCCTGGCCCCCCACGAATCGCTGATCACCCGCGAAGGTCACTGGGTTGGCCCCAACTGGCTGCGCTTTCGCCGTGGCGAGGCCAGCGAAGGCGGGGTGCTCGCCAGACAGCAGGAAATGGAGCAACTGCAGGCCAGCCTGGACGAGCAGCAGTCCGCGCTGGACCGTGGCCAGGAACGTATTGATCAACTGCGTGAAGGTATCCGCGCGCTGGAGCTGCAGCGCGATGGCCTGCAGCAGACGCTGGCTGCCAGCGGCCGTCAGCAGGGCGAAATCAAGGCCCAGTGGTCCGCGCGGCAGGTACGGCTTGAGCAAGTTAACGCGCGCCGTCAGCGCATTGGCGAAGATCTGGAAGAACTCAAGCGTCAGCGCGGTGAAGAGCTGGAGCAGATTGGCGAGGCACGTCTGACCCTGCAGGACGCATTGGACAGCATGGCGGCCGACACCGGCCAGCGCGAAGAGCTGCTGCGCCAGCGCGATCTGGCGCGCGAAACCCTGGATCTGGCCCGCCAGCAGGCGCGCCAGCACAAGGACCGCGCCCACCAGCTGGCATTGCGCGCCCAGTCGCTGAATGCGCAGCTGAAAAGCACGCGCCAGGGACTGGAACGTCAGCAGAGCCAGGCCGAGCGGCTGTCCGAGCGTCGTGAACAGCTGCGCATGACCCTGGAAGAAAGCCAGGCGCCTGAAGACGACCAACGTATCGAGCTGGAAAGCCTGCTCGAACAGCGGGTTGAGGTGGAGCAGTCGCTCAGTGCCGCCCGCCAGGCACTCGAAGGCGTCGACCAGCAAATGCGTGCGCAGGAGACCCGTCGGGTGCAGGCCGAGCAGCAGGCTCAGGTACTGCGCACCCAGCTCGACGAGCAGCGGCTTGACGCCCGCGACCTGCAGACCCGCCGTCAGGGCTTGCAGGAACAACTGACCGAGGCCGGTTACGATCTGCATGGTGTGCTGGCCACCTTGCCGCAGGACGCCAACGAGAACGATTGGGAGCAGCAGCTGGCGCAGCTGGATGCGCGGATTCAGCGCCTGGGCGCGATTAACCTCGCGGCGATTGAAGAATACGAGCAGCAGTCGGAGCGCAAGCGCTATCTGGATGCGCAGAACAGTGATCTGGAAGAGGCCCTGAGCACCCTGGAACAGGTGATTCGCAAGATCGACCGGGAAACACGTGCGCGCTTTAAAGAGACCTTTGACAAGGTCAACCACGGCCTGCAGTCGCTGTTCCCCAAGGTCTTTGGTGGCGGCCACGCCTACCTGGAGCTGACCGGCGATGACCTGCTGGATACCGGCGTGGCCATCATGGCGCGTCCGCCGGGCAAGAAGAACAGCACCATTCACCTGCTGTCCGGGGGTGAAAAGGCGCTGACGGCGATTGCCCTGGTGTTCTCGATCTTCCAGCTCAACCCCGCGCCGTTCTGCATGCTGGATGAGGTGGATGCGCCGCTGGATGACGCCAACGTGGGCCGTTATGCCCGCATGGTGAAAGAGATGTCGGCGCGGGTGCAGTTCATTTATATCACCCACAACAAGATCGCCATGGAAATGGCCGATCAGTTGCTGGGTGTGACCATGCATGAACCTGGCTGTTCGAGGCTGGTCACAGTAGACGTAGAAGAGGCGGCTGCGTTGGCGGCAGTGTAGTTTTGATGGCGGGCATGCTAGCATCCGGCCAGACGAGAGGCGGGTTGCCAGCCGCCCGAACAGCATAGTGAAAACAGGAACGGGTATTCATGGATTTCGGTTTGCGTGAGTGGCTTTTCATCTTCGGCCTGCTGGTCATCGCAGGCATCTTGTTTGATGGCTGGCGGCGCATGGGCGGGCGGTCAAAAATCCGCTTCAAACTCGAACGCAATCTCTCCGATCTGCCCGAGGAGGGCGGTAGCGACGAACTGCTTGGCCCGCCGCGTGTCGTCAACCGCAACGAGCGTGCCGAGCCGTCCTTTGGTGGCGACGCGGCAGACACTCTGGCGGGTGACGACCAGTGGCATGAGCCGGAGCAGGTCGGTCTGGATCTGGACGAGCCGCCAGTGCTGGTAGACCCTGTCGCCGCCGAGCCGCGCAGCAAAAAGTCCGCTGCCGACAAGCCAGCGCGCAAAGCCGACGCCGAGCCCAAGCCCGAACAGCAGTCGCTGCCAGTGGAGCTGGTGCTGGTAATCAACGTGGTTTCGCGTGACGAGCAGGGTTTCTCCGGCTCGGCCCTGCACCAAAGTATTCTGGAAAGCGGCCTGCGCTTTGGCGACATGAACATCTTCCACCGCCATGAGAGCATGAGTGGCAACGGTGACGTGCTGTTCTCCATGGCCAACGCCCTCAAGCCAGGTGTCTTTGACCTGGACGAGCTGGATCAAAGCCACGTGCGTGCCGTCAGTTTCTTCATGGGCCTGCCTGGCCCGCGTCACCCCAAGCAGGCGCTGGACCTGATGATTGCCGCCGCCCGCAAACTCTCCCACGAGTTGGGTGGTGACCTGAAAGACGAACAACGCAGCGTCCTCACCGCCCAGACCATCGAGCACTACCGTCAGCGTATTGCCGAGTACGAGCGGCTGAATTACAGCCAGCGGCGTTAAGCGCAGCGCCCGTAGGGCGCTTCGCTAGCTGCACGCTACAAGCCTCAAGCTGCAAGCTAAGACCAAAAGCGGCCCGTGCCTGAGTTTGCTTGCCGCTTGAGGCTTGCAGCTTGAAGCTTCCGCGGGCGCATCGGTTAGAATAGCCCTCTGACTTCCCTGACCCCGCGGTTCCCCATGCCCCAGCACGTCACCCCTGCCGAGCGCGCCCTTGCCCTGCGTGAAGAAATTGCGCAGCACAATTACCGTTATTACGTGCTCGATGAGCCGGCGGTGCCGGATGCCGAGTACGATCGGCTGTTCAACGAACTCAAGGCCATCGAGGCGGAGCACCCTGACCTGATTACCCCGGATTCACCGACCCAGCGTGTGGGCGGCGCGCCGGCGTCCGGGTTTGGCGAGGTAAAGCACGAAGTGCCGATGCTGAGTCTCGGCAATGCCTTCGCTGAGCAGGACATGCTCGACTTTGATCGGCGCGTGCGCGAGGGGCTGGACCTGCCAGCTGGCGACCTGTTTGGCGGCGGCGCTGAGGTGGAATATTGCTGTGAGCCCAAGCTGGATGGCTTGGCGGTCAGTCTGCTGTACGAAAATGGCGTGCTGGTGCGCGGTGCCACCCGGGGGGACGGCGCCACCGGTGAAGATATCTCCACCAATGTACGCACCATTCGCAATATTCCGCTCAAGCTGCGTGGTGAAGGCTGGCCGGCAGTGCTGGAAGTGCGTGGTGAAGTGTTCATTAGTAAGGCCGGCTTTGAGGCGCTGAACGAACGCGCACGTGAAGCCGGTAGCAAGACCTTCGCCAATCCCCGCAACGCCGCCGCCGGTAGCCTGCGCCAGCTTGATCCGACCATTACTGCCAGCCGTCCGCTGGAATTCTGCTGCTATGGCTTCGGCCGTGTCGACGGCGAGCTGCCTGATAATCAGTACGCCATTCTGCAGGCATTCAAGGGCTGGGGTATGCCGATCAGCCGTGAATTGAAACTGATGAAAGGCGTCGACGGCACGCTGGCCTACTACCGCGATATCGGCGAGCGCCGCGCCGCGCTGGAATACGAGATCGACGGCGTAGTGTTCAAGGTCAACCCGCTGAGCTACCAGCGTGAGCTGGGTTTCCGTGCTCGCGAGCCGCGCTGGGCGATTGCCCACAAGTTTCCGGCCATGGAGGAGCTGACCGAGCTGCTGGACGTCGAGTTTCAGGTGGGTCGCACCGGTGCGGTGACGCCAGTGGCACGGCTCAAGCCGGTCCAGGTCGCAGGCGTGACGGTATCCAATGCCACCTTGCACAACATGGACGAAGTCGCCCGGCTGGGCGTGATGATCGGCGATACCGTGATTATCCGCCGCGCCGGGGATGTGATCCCGCAGGTGATGCAGGTGGTTACCGAGCGCCGCCCGGCGGATGCGCGGCCGGTGGAGGTGCCGAGCAATTGCCCGGTCTGCGGCTCGGCGGTGGAGCGCACGCAACTGGTCAAGCGCGGCAAGTCGGGCTCGACCACCAGCGAAGGCTCGGTCTACCGCTGTGTCGGCCGTCTGACCTGTCAGGCGCAGCTCAAACAATCGATCATTCACTTCGTCTCCCGCCGCGCCATGGATATTGATGGCCTGGGCGAGAAGAGTGTCGAGCAACTGGTTGATACCGGCCTGGTGGCCTCCCCGGCGGACCTGTATCGCCTGACCTATGAGCAGGTGCTGGCGCTGGACGGCTTTGCCGAGCTGTCGACCAAGAATCTGCTGACGGCCATTCAGGCCAGTAAGTCGCCGACCTTGGCGCGTTTCATCTACGCCTTGGGCATCCCCGATGTGGGTGAGGAAACCGCCAAGCTGCTGGCGCGCGCGCTGGGCAAGCTGGAGCGCATCGAGCGTGCCTTGCCCGAGGTGCTGGTGTATCTGCCGGATGTGGGGCTGGAAGTCGCCCACGAGATTCATTCCTTCTTCGCCGACGCGCACAACCGACAGGTCATCGACCAGTTGCTGGAGCGCGGTGTCACCCCCGAGGAGCCGGGCGAGCTGGCGGCTGAATTTGCCGCCTGTGTCTCGCTGGCCGATTTTCTGGCGCGCTTGAATATTACCGGCATTGCCAGCACCGGCGCCGAGCGCCTGGCCAGCACGTTCGGCAGTCTGGACAAGATCCTCAGCGCCGACTGGCTGGACCTGAAACAGGTTGAGCGTCTGAATGACAAGGCGATCAAGGCGCTGCGCGAGTTCGCCGAGAATCCAGAGCAGCGCGCCCACGCCGAGGCGGTTGAGCAGCAGTTGCGGGATTTCGGCATGCACTGGGACAGCCCCCGTGCAGAAGCCGCTGGTGGCCTGTCACTGGCCGGGCAGACCTGGGTACTGACCGGCACGCTGGAAGCCATGTCCCGCGATGTTGCAAAAGCGCATCTGGAAAGCCTGGGTGCCAAGGTGGCAGGTAGTGTGTCGGCCAAAACTCACTGCGTGGTGGCAGGCCCGGGTGCCGGCAGCAAGCTGGCCAAGGCCGAGCAACTGGGCGTAACCGTCTGGACCGAACAGCAGCTGCTCGACATGCTGGCGGAGCAGGGCATCAGTGCATGAGCAGCCCTGAGCGTGTGAACAGCCCTGAGCGCATCAGCGGCCCGGTCGTGCTGGCCCCCATGGAGGGGCTGGCCGACGCACCCATGCGCGACGTGCTGACCCGCATCGGCGGTATCGACTGGTGTGTCAGCGAGTTTATCCGCGTGACCGAGGGCCTGCTCAACGTCGCCACCATTCGCCGCAGCGTGCCGGAAAGTGAACATGGCTGGCGGACCCGCGCCGGTGTGCCGGTGCGCCCGCAGCTGCTCGGCTCCGACGTGCGCTGGATGGGCGAGAACGCGGCGCTGCTGGCGTCGATGGATGCGCCGGCAATTGATATCAACTTCGGCTGCCCGGCCAAGACGGTCAACCGTCATCGCGGCGGCGCGGCGCTGCTGACCGAACCGGAGCTGTTGCGCGAGATTGTCGCCAGCGTCCGTGCGGCGACGCCTTTACAGATTCCGGTGACCGCCAAGATGCGCTTGGGGCTGACCGATACCAGCCAGACGCTGGAATGCGCGCAGGCGCTGGCCGACGGCGGCGCCTGCGAGATTACCGTGCATGCCCGTACCAAGGTCGAAGGCTACAAGCCGCCGGCCCATTGGGAGTGGCTGGCGCTTATTCGCGAGGCGGTAGCGGTGCCGGTGATCGCCAACGGCGAGGTGTGGACCACCGAGGATTATCGTCGTATTCGTGAGGTCAGTGGCTGTGATGCGGTGATGATCGGCCGCGGCCTGGTGCGCTGCCCGGATCTGGGGCTGCGCATTCTGCAGGATAGCGATGAGGCCGTGCTTGGCTGGGATGAGCTGTGGCCCTGGCTCGGTGACTTCTTCCGTCAGACCCGGTTGCGGGTGGTAGATCGTCACTCGCCGGGGCGGCTAAAGCAGTGGTTGGCCATGCTCGGTCAGCATTACCCGCAGGCGCGGGAACTGTTTGACAGCCTGCGCCGGGAAACCAGTGCGGACGCTGTGACCCGTCGGTTGGAAGGGCCGTTTGAGTCGGCTGCCTGATCTTGGTGTTTCGGTGTTCTGGCTTAACGCTGGCTCGTGCGCGGCGCGGGTTATGGTGGATACGCTGCGCTTAATCCACCCTGCGGTCGGGCGTGAACTTCCGTAGGGTGGTGAATGCCGCAGGCCTCACCACCACCGGCCTATTGCTCCGGCTTATACCCCAACCGTAGTCCGCCCCAGTGCTCGCCGTTTACCATGATCGGCACCGACAAATCATGCATCACTTCACCGGTATCGCGTTTGTAGGTCTGCAGCAGCAGGGTTTGTTCGTGGCTGCCGCAGCGCCGTCCGGTGGGGTCGTCGAACAGGCGTTTGCTGCGGCAGTGCAGGGTGTCGTGTTGTACGTCGCCGGTGGGCTGCTTGCTGAAACGCTGGTTGTGGGTCGGCACATAGCCTGAGGGAATGGCGGCAATCGCGTACACCAGCTCGGCGTGCTGCTGCAGCAAGGGCTCCTGCAGGGCCGGCAACACCTGATCGGTATAGCTGTCAAAGGCGCTGTGATAGCGCGCCGGGTTGCTGCCGGCGATCGGCGTAAGGTTGCGGTCGAACAGCGCCGAGCGCTGAATCTTGCCGCTGGCCAAGTCTGCCTCGAAGCGCGCTGCGATGGCGGCGGCGGTTTGCTGGGCGGCGTCGAAGAAGCGCTGGTGATAGTCATCCAGCGCTACGTCGGCCAGCATTTCGCTGACCTGTTCGGCCAGTGACACCAGATTGACGGCTTCGCCGCCCAAGCGCTGGGTCTGCTCGTCACTCTGTTCAATATCGCTGCGTACCTGCTCCAGAGCGGTACTCAGGCTGGACAGTTGATCGCGGTTGGTCAGGCTGCTGTCGGCAATCTGCTCGGTGACGGTTTTCACTTCGCCGCCCTGGGTACTGATCTCTTCCAGCTGGCCGGCGGCATCCTCAATCAGACAGACGCCGCCGCGCACCTGCTCTACCAGGGTGGCGAAATCGGCGTTCACCCGCTGGCTTTGCTGATGCATGCGCTCGATGATCTCGCCCACCTCGGAGGTCGAGGTCGCCGTACGACCGGCCAGCGCACGCACCTCGTCAGCCACCACGGCAAAGCCTCGTCCCATCTCGCCGGCACGGGCCGCTTCGATGGCCGCATTGAGGGCCAGCAGGTTGGTCTGACTGGCGATGGCTTCGATCACCCCTGTGACCTGCACGATCTTTTCAGTCTGCGCGTTCAGCTCGGCCAATACCGTATTGGACTCATCCGCCTGAGCGGCTAGCCGGTGCATGACCCGCGTGGCTTCCTCCAGCGCTTGCCGCCCTTCCTGACTACGACTGCGTGCCTGCTCAGCGGCGTTGTCTGCGCGCTCGGCGTAGCGGGTGGTGGCGTCCACTTCGAGCGCAATCTGTTGCGCGCTGTCGGTTACCTGACGAATGGCCTGCAACTGTGATTGCTGGCGTTGGCGCAGTTGGTCTACCGAATGGGCCACTTCGGCCGCTGCAATGGCGTTCTGGCTGGTGGCGCGTGACAGACGGGCACTGAGGTCGGCGTTGTCGGTCGTGCTGGCGGTTTCTTGCGCCGGGCGAGGGTGGTCGGCAGGAGGGTAGAACCAGGGTAGTCCGAGCCAGGGTAACAGGCAGAGAATGAGCGCAGGGCCGAGTGCCTCGACGCCCGCGGCGTGGTAAAGCCAGCCGAGAGTCGCCAACTGCAGCAGGAGCAGAATTGTCTTGCCGAGAAATCCGGTGCGCATACGGGTGTCCATTCCGGGCTCGCAGGCCTCTTTGTTTTAATTTGCCTACTATTTAGCCACCTGTATCAACGCTAGACAATCGATCTTTGGTCGGGGGTCGAAAGGCTAGCTCACCTGCAGGCTGCGCATGAAGCCGGAGTCGAGATGGTCCTTGAGTCGTCGTGCTGCTCGACTGCGCAGCGCGAGGGGGCCGTAGCAGGCCAGCGCCTGGGCATCGGCGGTGGCCAGCAGAGCGAGCGCCCGGGGCTGTGGCTGGAAGTGGTGGAGCGCCGGGCTGCCGGTCAACAGGGCGCGCAGGTTATGTCCCAGTACTGCGCCCTGGCGTACGGCGTAGACACCTGAGTGTGGACAGCCGGCGAGTGTCGCGCAGTCGCCGCTGGCCAGGATGTGCGGATGAGACTGGCTTTGCAGGGTGTCCGTGATACGGATAAAACCGGCCCCATCGGTTGCCAGGGCGCTGGCCTCTTGCCAAGGTGCCGCCGCCGTGCCGGTCGCCAGAACCACTGCGTCGGTGCGCACCGCGCGACCGTCGCCGGTAAGCAGGGAGCCTCCTTGGATCCGATTGATCTCATGCTGCTCATACAAGGGGATGCCCCGTTTGGTCAGCAGGGTTCTGGTGATGCGTGCTGCGCGGTGCGGCTGGGCGCCGAGTAACGGTCCTGCGCAGATCAGCGTGAGCTGGCAGTTGGGCAGGGCTCGCTGCAACGCCAGCACCAGCTCCACGGCAGCCGGGCCGCCGCCCAGCACGGCGATGCGTGCCGGCGTGGCGGCGTCACGCCATTGCCGCCAGCGGCGGTATAGCGTCCCGAAAGGCTTCGCGCCGATCAGCTCTACGCTGCCGTCGCTGTTTGCAGGGGCTGGATTGCCGGCGCCGCAATCCAAGGAAATCACCTGACCCGTGAGCTGGGCTCCGCTGGCCAGTTGCAGCGTGCTGCGCTCGGCATCCAGTGTGCTCAGACGATCAAGCTGCAACGAGATACCGGCGGCCCGGCACAGCGGTGCCAGCGCGGCGCGGCATTGCTCGGCCTGCCAGCGGCCGGCCAGCAGCCCGGGCATCATGCCTGAGTACCAGGCGTCAGACTCCGGCGTGACCAGCAGGCTGCCGGCGGGGGCGCGGTAGCCCTGCTTTATCCAGTCGCGCAGGGTGACCAGATGCGCATGGCCGGCACCGACCATAATCAGTGGCGCGGCCATCATTCAGGCCTTCTGGCTGGCGGGTTGTGGAAAGAGGTTGAGCGGTTCATAGCCCTCGGTGATAGGTACGCATTGAAGTGACTGATCAGTTTATTTCGAAATCGACTTTCGCTGTGCGAACCTGATAGTCTCAAACAGCTGATAATTTTAACTACAAAAAATGGAGCATAGCGTGGACGAGAATAATAGCTATCCGTCGCCCAAGCGGGCTTGGCTGACTGTCGGTATTCTGCTGATTGCCTATGTTCTGTCTTTTGTCGACAGACAGATTCTGAACCTGCTGGTGGAGCCGATTCGCCGCGACCTGCAGATCAGTGACACCGAGATGAGCCTGTTGATGGGGTTGTCTTTCGCGATTTTTTACACCGTCGCCGGGATTCCGCTGGGCCGGATCGCCGACTCCAAGAGCCGTCGCGGCCTGATTGCCGGGGGCGTTGCGGTATGGAGTCTGATGACCGCTTTCTGCGGCCTGGCGCAGCAGTACTGGCATTTTATTATCGGCCGCATTGGTGTCGGTGCCGGTGAGGCGGCGCTATCGCCGGCGGCCTATTCATTGATCGCAGACAGCTTTGCGCCCAACCGCCGTGCCACGGCCATCAGTGTGTACGCGATGGGTATTTACCTTGGTGCCGGTGCCGCGTTTCTGCTGGGCGGTATCGTGGTGACCTGGGCCAACGCGCGTGGTGCCATGGTGTTGCCGGTCTTTGGTGAAGTGCGCCCCTGGCAGCTGATCTTCCTGGTGCTGGGTGCAGCTGGTCTGATGTTCTGCCTGGTACTGCTGGCGATCAAGGAGCCGACGCGCAAAGGTATTGGTGCAGGTGTTGCGGTGCCGCTCAAAGATGTCGCGAAATACCTGGTGGGCATCCGCAAGGCGGTGCTGTGTCACAACTTCGGCTTTGCCTGCCTGTCGTTTGCGTCTTATGGGGCGTCGGCGTGGATTCCGACCTTCTTTATTCGCAACCACGGGCTGACAGCGGGTGAGGTGGGCATTTATTACGGCTCGCTGGTCATGGTGGCCGGCTCGCTGGGGATCGTATTTGGCGGGCGCCTGGCGGATTATCTGGCGCATCGTGGCTGTCTGGATGCCAACATGCGGGTCGGCCTGCTGTCGGCTATCCTGACCCTGCTGTGCAACGTGGTGTACCTGGTCGACAACATGCCGCTGCTGTGGACCATCATGTTCTTTAACGTCTTTACCGTGGCGATGCCCTTTGGCGTTGCTCCGGCGGCCATTCAGGAGATCATGCCCAACGCCATGCGCGGACAGGCATCGGCGATCTACCTGTTCACCATCACCCTGATTGGCCTGGGTATCGGCCCGACCGCCGTTGCCCTGTTTACCGACTATGTGTTCCAGGACGACATGGCGGTGCGGTATTCCATATTCATCGTTGCCAGCGTGATAACCGTGGGCTCTATCATCCTTCTCGCCATGGGCCTCAAACCCTACCGAGAGGCACGGGACACGCTGACACGCTGGGGTGAACAGCAGGGCCAGCCGGGCTGAGGACAACCTTGGCTGCAGGCTGATGACTTGAATTACAACAGGAGCAAAACACATGACAGACGCAGTTATCGTATCTACGGCCCGTACCGGCCTGGGCAAATCCTATCGCGGCGCACTGAACAACACCCATAGTGTTGACATGGCCGGCTTCGTCATCGAAGAAGCGGTCAAGCGCGCAGGTATCGACCCGGCGCTGGTTGAAGACGTGATCCTCGGCGCAACCTTCCACGAAGGTGCCCAGGGCAAGAACATGGCGCGTCTGGCTGCTATCCGTGGCGGTCTGCCGGTTACCACCGCGGGCATGTCGCTGAACCGTTTCTGCAGCTCCGGCCTGCAGTCCATCGCCATCGCTGCTCAGCGCGTTGTTAGCGAAAAGATTCCGGCTATCGTTGCCGGTGGCGTTGAGTCCATCAGCCTGTGCCAGAACGACAAGATCAACATGTTCCACGGCACCAACGAGTGGATCATGAAGAACAAGCCGGAGCTGTACCTGTCCATGATCGAAACCGCCGACATCGTAGCCCAGCGCTACAACGTCAGCCGTGAAGCGCAGGACGAGTACTCCCTGCTGAGCCAGCAGCGCGTTGCTGCCGGTCAGCAGAGCGGCAAGTTCGCCGACGAAATCGTTCCGTTCAAGACCATCATGAAGGTCCAGAACAAGGAAACCGGCGAAGTATCCGATCAGGAAGTGGTGCTGGATCGCGACGAGTGCAACCGTCCGAGCACCACTCTGGAAGCACTGTCCGCTCTGCAGGCGGTTCGTGGCCCAGGCAACTTCGTCACCGCGGGCAACGCCAGTCAGCTGTCTGACGGTGCGTCCGTTTGCACCGTGATGAACAGCAAGGTGGCCGAGCAGCTGAACGTTGAGCCGATGGGTATCTTCCGTGGCTTTGCCGTTGCCGGTTGCGAGCCTGACGAAATGGGCATCGGCCCGGTCTTCGCCATTCCGCGTCTGCTGGAGCGTAACGGCCTGAAAATGGACGACATCGGCCTGTGGGAACTGAACGAAGCCTTCGCTTCCCAGGTTGTCTACTGCCGCGACAAGCTGGGCATCCCGGCCGAGAACCTGAACGTCAACGGCGGCTCCATCGCTATCGGTCACCCCTACGGTGTAACCGGTTCCCGTCTGACTGGTCACGCGCTGATCGAAGGCAAGCGCCGCGGCGTCAAGTACGTGGTTGTCACCATGTGCATCGGCGGTGGCCAGGGCGCAGCCGGTCTGTTCGAGATCGTCTGATCCCTGCCGCAAGCTGCAAGCCGTAAGCTGCAAGCAAACCCGGGCCATGCTCGGGTTTCGCTTTTCGGGCTTGGCTTGTTGCTTGAGGCTTGGCGCTTGTAGCTAAAAATTCCAGAGGAATTTTCCGTGTCCCAAAAAATCATCAATACCGACGATCTCGCGTTTCTGCTCTATGAGATGCTGGATATCGAGCGTTTTACCCAATTTCCGCGTTACGAAGACCACAGCCGCGATACCTTTGACGCTGCCATCGAGCTGGCGCTGAAGGTCGCGAGCGAAACCTTCGCACCGCACAACCGCCTGTGCGATGAAGACGAGCCGCGCTTCGAGAACGGCAAAGTCGTGATTCGTCCTGAAGTCTCCGAGGCGCTGGCCGTGCTGCGTGACACCGGCCTGATGGCGGCCTCGCAGGATTACGAACGCGGCGGCATGCAGCTGCCGGCAGCCGTTGCCCAGACCTGTATCGGCCTGATCAAGGGCGCCAACGTCAGCACCCAGGCCTACGCCGGTCTGACCATCGCCGCCTGCAACCTGATCATGGCCCACGGCACCGACGAGCAGAAACAGCGTTACGCCGAACCGATGATGGCCGGCCGCTTCTTCGGCACCATGTGCCTGACCGAGCCGCACGCCGGCTCCTCGCTGGGCGACATCAAATCCCGCGCGATTCCGCAGGACGACGGCACCTACCGCATCAGTGGCAACAAGATCTTTATCTCCGCTGGTGATCACGAGCTGAGCGAGAACATCGTGCACCTGGTGCTGGCCAAGCTGCCCGACGCACCGCCGGGTGCCAAGGGCATCTCGCTGTTTATCGTGCCCAAGTTCCTGGTCAACGACGACGGCAGCCTCGGCGAGCGCAACGACGTTCAACTGGCGGGTCTGATCCACAAGATGGGTTACCGCGGCACTACCTCCACCATGCTCAACTTCGGTGAGAAGGGCGGGGCGGTCGGCTATCTGGTCGGCGAGCCGCACAACGGTCTGGCCGGCATGTTCCACATGATGAACGAGGCGCGCATCGGCGTGGGTCTGGGTTCGGTCATGCTGGGCTACACCGGTTACCTGCACGCGCTGGAGTACGCCCGTGAGCGTACCCAGGGCCGTGGTCTGGCCGAGCGTGATCCGGCAACCCCGATGATCCCGCTGGTGCAGCACGCCGACATTCGTCGTCTGCTGCTGGCGCAGAAAGCCTTCGTTGAGGGTGGTCTGTCGCTGTGCCTGTTCTCCTCGACCCTGGTCGACGAGAAGAAGCACGCACCGGATGCCGCGGCGCGCGAAGAAGCTGCTGGTTTGCTAGACCTGCTCACACCGATCGTCAAATCCTGGCCGTCGCAGTTCTGCCTGGAAGCCAACAGCCTGGCGATTCAGGTGCACGGTGGCTACGGCTACACCCGCGAATACCCGGTCGAGCAGTTCTACCGCGACAATCGCCTGAACCCGATCCACGAAGGTACCCACGGTATTCAGGGGCAGGATCTGCTGGGCCGCAAGGTGAGCATGGCCGGTGGCCGTTTCTACCAAAGCCTGCTGACCCGCATCCGCGCCACCCTGGACGAGTGCACCAACGTCGCCGAGCTGAAAGCCAATGCCGAGCTGCTGAGCACTGCGCTGAACACCGTCGAAGGCATCACCGATGCGCTGCAGGCGATGAAGAAGAGCGACCCGGATCGCGCCCTCGCCAACGCCTACCTGTACATGGAGTGCTTCGGTCATCTGGTTATCGGCTGGCTCTGGCTGCGTCAGGCCCAGGCTGCTTTGCGCGGTCTGCAGAACGGCGGCGAGCGCCCGGCGAGCTTCTACCAGGGCAAGCTCAACGCCTGCGACTACTTCCTGCGCTACGAACTGCCCAAGCCGCTGGCGCTGGCAGAGGTGCTGCGCAGCGCCGATCGCACCACGCTGGACATGCCGCTGGATTGCTTCTGATCTGGTTGGTTTAAAAAACCGGGCCCTTGTGCCCGGTTTTTTGTGCGTCCTGAACAATAGCCTGCCAACTAATGCCGACTACGAGGCTGCCAAATACGCCTGTGTCGACGTCACGGCGCAATAGCCGAACTCGAAGGCCGCCATCATGGCGGCGTGTACCTGCGCCGCTGGCGTTGTTACCCCGTTGAACTCAAGGTCCAGTGTGGCGCAGGCGTCGTGTACCACAGTGGCGGGGTAACCCATGTCTACCGCGGCCCGCACACAAGCGTCGACGCACATGTGGCTCATCGCGCCGATCACCACAACCTCTTCAATGCCGTGCTGGTCCAATTGGTGCTTGAGGTCGGTTTCCCGGAAGGCGTTAATATGCCGTTTGATGATTACCGGCTCATCGCCTGCGGGTGCCACGCATGTTTGGATTTGTGCGCCTGGCGAGCCAGCTGCGAACAGCGGAGCATCGGCATCGACCGATTCATGGCGTACGTGAAACACCGGGATACTCCTGGCTCGGGCATCGGCGATGATGCTGGCGGCGTTGCTGGCGGCAGCCTCGATGCCGGTTAGCGGCAGCTTGCCGTCAGGTAAATAGTCGTTTTGCAGATCGATGACAATCAAGCCGGTGTGTTTCATGACCTACTACCTCTGGTGTTGGGGAGCTGCCATGTTCGGCGTTTGACGACGGGCTGATAAGTGGCGCTAAAGACATTAAGCGTGTTGATAACGACATAAGCTGTGCCGCAGCGCACGGCAGCTTTTATGAAACACCCGCTCGCGGACTGCTGCTGAAGCGGCGGCGATAGTCGCTGGGTGACAGGCCGACAATCCGGGTGAACACCTTACGAAACGCACCCGTGTCGCTGTAGCCAACGTCCCAGGCCACGCGCTCCACCGACGCGGTGTCAAACTGCAGCAGTTCTTGTGCCCGTCCCACGCGCAAGCGCTGGCAGTACTCGGTAGTGGTCATGCCGGTGGCTTTCTGAAAGCGGCGCAGCAGCGTGCGTTCTTGCAGTCCGGCCTGCGCCGCCAGGATTGGTAACGCCATCTCTTTGGCCTGCGTGGCTTGCAGCCAGTGCTGCAGTTTCAGTACCGCCGCGTCTGCGTGGGTCAGGCGCGGTGAAAACAGGCTGTAATAACGCTGCTCGCGGCCGGGCGGATCGACCAGCAGTGTGCGTGCTGTCTCGATCATAACGGTCGGTCCCAGCAGCCGATCAACCAGCCTTAGCCCCAGATCGGTCCAGGCCATCAGGCCGCCGGCGGTGATAATGTCGCCATCGTCAATGATGAGTTGATCGGCATCCACGCGTACGTCGGGATGGCGCTCCTGCAACAGCGTGGCATAGGCCCAGTGAGTGGTCATCTTGCGGCTAGTCAGCAGCCCGGTCGCAGCTAGCGGGAAAGCACCCGCGCAAACCGACGTCAGGGTTACGCCTTCGGTGTGCCGTGCACGCAGCCAAGCGCTGAGTGTCCCCGTTTTTGCCACGCCAACGGGGTCATCTAACGTGGGCGGTAGTATCAGCGCTGACAATATCGCCGGGGCTGTGGAGTCTGGAGCACTATCAAAGACGCGCCTGGGCAGGGTGTCAGGGCTGCTCTGCTGCCAGTGGGTTATGCGCAAGGGCGGTTCGGCGTGCGGCAGATGCGATAGTGCCTCACGGTTGGCTACGGCAAACAGGTCGGTCAGGCCGAGCACAGCCGCCTGCTGTGCGCCGGGATACAGTACCAACCCGATCTCAACGGCCTGTGTTGTTTGCATATAGCCCCGGCTTGAGGTTGTTCATCTAGGCGCTCCTGCGTGCAACCGTTGGTTTCTCGGCTGCTTGGTCAGATGCGGCCAATATTAGAGGGTCGAATAGAGCCGGGATACCGGTTGTTGCCAGAATTTTTCTGCCGACAATGTGGCTTTGGCTGGGCTTCTCAATACTGTATGCAGCGTGGCTGCCGGGTTATCCTAGCGCCATGTACAGTCTTGCTCAGCCCGTCTCCCACACGCTGGAAATCCGTAAAAGCCGCTTCCTTGCCTGCGTCGAACCCTGCACCGATCGCGCCGCAGCGCAGGTGCGGGTGAACGAGTTGCGCGCAGAGCATCCGGGCTGTGCCCATGTCTGCTGGGCGCTGTTGGCGGGCGGGCATAGCGCGGCGGTGGATGATGGCGAGCCCTCGGGCACGGCGGGGCGGCCGATGCTGGATGTGCTGCGGCATCAACAGCTCGATGGTGTGCTGGCGACGGTCGTACGCTACTTCGGCGGCGTCAAGCTGGGTGCTGGCGGGCTGGTGCGGGCCTATACCGATGCGGTAGCGCAGGCGTTGCTGCAGGCGGAAAAAATCGAGCACATTCCTGTTCAGACTCTGAACTGCGAGCTGGCCTATGCCCATGAAGGTGTCGCCCGCAACCTGATTGCCGAACTCGGCGGTGAGCTGCTTACGGTCAGTCATGGGCAGGCTGTGCGTTTACATCTGCGCTTGCCCACGACGGCAGTCGATGCGCTGCAGGAGCAGCTGTTATCGATCACTCGGGGCGAACTCGGGTGGGAGGTTGCCGCTCCCTCAGCGGATTGATGAAGCGGCATGGCTGCGTGTGTTGCGGTGCTTAGAGGTTCATCCCCACCGCGAGTCGATTGAAGGCGTTCATCAGGGCAGCCGCCAGGGTCAGATCAGATATTTCGTTATCGCTGAAGTGCGCTTTCAGCGGTTCGTATACCGCGTCTGGCGCACCCTTTTCGCTGATGCCGGTGAGCGTTTCTGCCCACTCCAGGGCGGCGCGCTCGCGCTCGTCAAACAACGCGCTCATCCGCCAGCCAGCGAGGCAATCCAGCTTGTCCTGCGGCACGGCAACCTCGCGCAACGCCTGCGAATGCTTTTGCAGGCAGAAAGCGCAGCCGTTGATCTGCGAGATACGCAAATACACCAGTTCCAGCAGTGGCATGCCAAGGACGCTCTTGGCCAGCGCCGTGTTGGTAGCGAGCAGGCCCTGGTAGGCTTCAGGTGATAGCGACTGGAACGGCAGTCTAAGTTGGCTCATGGTTAACACTCCGTATGAGAGAAAGGTCTAGCCAGGTTATGGCGGTCGAGTGATGGGGACTGCCACAGCGAAGTTCGGGCGCCTTCAACCGCTGCGAGCACGGCGTCGTCATCAAACGCCAGTCCCTCCAGATACGTGAAGCGCAGATTGAAGAGCCCCAGTGTGTTGAGCACCTGACGCAGGTAGGGGGTCAGGAAGTCCGGTTGGCGTGCCTGCTCGGCCCGGTGAAACCCGCCGGAGCTGACCAGGACATGTACCGGCCGGTCGCTGAGCAGGCCTATTTTGCCCTTCGGTGTGGAGCTAAACGTCCGGTGAATACGCAGGACGTAGTCGATCCACAGCTTGAGCGCGGCGGGCACCGTGAAGTTATGCATAGGCGTGGTGATAAGCAGGATGTCGCTGCGTTCCAGTTCGCCGATCAACTCTTCGGATACCTTGAATACTGGCGAAGCAAATAGCTCGGCAGTGGTCAGGGCGTGGGCGTAGTCCGCATCGAGTGGTGGCAATGGCTCTGTGCTGAGGTTGCGCTCAATCAGCTCAAGGCTGGGATGCTGGCGGCGTAACGACGCCACCCATTCAAGCACCAGCCGACTGGCATGGGAGTGTTGTCCATACGGACTCGCGTTGATCAGTAACAGGCTCTTCATGGCAGGTTTTGCGCTCGCAGGCTCTCGCTGAAATGTAACCCTCGCGCCAGCAGGCCCTGGCGGAAATAGAAACGCTGGGCCAGCGGCATATGCAGGCCGGTGTCCAACACCAGATGGTTGCAGTCGCGTTGTTCTGCGACCTCGCGCACTGCCTTTAACAGCTGCCGTCCCAGGCCGCTGTTCTGGATACCGGGCTTCACCACAAGGTCGTCGACGTAAATGAAACGGCCATAGAGCAGATTTTCCAGTTCACGGTATCCGATCAGACCAACGATGCCCTCGGTGCCTGAGGCCGCCAGCAGCCGGTAGCCCTGCCTGCTCTGGCGAGCGAGCTGCGCTTTGTAGTCGTCCAGCCGGGTGATATGCGGGCGCAATACGCGCATCAGTTCAAAGCTGGCAGCAAACGCATTGTCACCCTCCAGGTGTTCAAGTGTGTACGGCACGGTCGTCGCCTTGTGATAAACAGGAGCCCAGCTTATAAACGCGATGGCTTAAGATATAGAGCCAAAAAACGCTTAAACGAGTAGGCCATGTTTGTTCCCAGCGATCTTGACCGTCGACAGTCGACGCCGATCTATCGCCAGCTGTATCAGCGGGTTCGTGACGCCATTGCTGACGGTCGTATGCAGCCCGGTGATCGAGTGCCCGCCGCGCGTGCGTTGTCGGCGGAGCTGAACGTGGCGCGCGGCACTGTCGAGTCCGCTTATCAATTGCTGATTGGTGAGGGGTATCTGATCGCCCGCGGGGCGGCCGGCACCTTTGTCGCTCCGCAGCTGGCGCCGGTTGCCGGCTGTGTGCCTCGCGCGCCCGCTATCTCGACCGCCTATCCAGCCATTCATGACGGCAAGCCGCCGCTACCGTTGCAAATGGGCCTTCCCGCGCTGGATGCGTTTCCTCGCAAGCTCTGGGTAAGGTTGGCAGGTCGGCAATTGCGCCAGGCCGGCCTTGACGGCCTTGTTTACCCTGACTCGCACGGCTACGCGCCGCTGCGCGCAGCCATTGCGTCCTACCTGGGAATTGCACGCGGGATCAGTTGCCACCCGGATCAGGTTTTCGTGTGCGCGGGCTATCGAGCCTGTCTCGACCTGATTTGCCATACGCTGATGCGGCAAGGCGATGCGTGCTGGCTGGAAGAGCCGGGCTACTTTCTGGCCCGCAACGCGCTGCTGGAGGCTGGCGCACAGCTGGTGCCAGTGCCGGTAGATGAGCACGGGCTAGACGTCTCTCAGGGTATCGCCCGTTCCCCGCACGCACGCTTTGCGCTGGTCACGCCGACCCATCAGAGTCCGTTGGGCGTATCGTTGTCACTGGCGCGTCGGCTGGCGTTGCTGGCGTGGGCAGAACGGCAAGGTAGCTGGATCATCGAGGATGATTACGACAGTGAATACCGTTACCAGGGCAAGCCGTTGCCGGCACTCAAAAGCCTCGACCAGCATGGGCGGGTGCTCTACACCGGGACCTTCAGCAAGGTCCTGTTCCCGGGGCTGCGGCTGGCCTATCTGGTGGTGCCTGCGGAGCAGAGTCAAGCCTTTGCCCGGCAAGCGGATCGCCTGCACAGCCACTGTCCTCAGGTGTTGCAGGCGACGGTGGCTGCGTTTCTGAATGAAGGTCACTTCGCGCGGCATCTGAAGAAGATGCGCAGCCTCTATGCCGAGCGACGGCAATGGCTGGTCGATGCGCTGCAGCAGCAATTGGCTGACCGTATCCGCATCCACCTCCAGGCGGGCGGCATGCACCTGCTAGTGGAGCTGTGCGAGGGTGGTGACATTGAGCTGGCTGTGCGTGCCGAAGCCGCAGGGCTGGCGGTCCAGCCCTTGTCAAAATGGTATCTGGAAGGCAATCACAGGTGCGGCTTAATGCTGGGTTTTACCAATATTACCAGCCCCGAACAGGCGTCTCAGTTGGTCGGCCGTTTGGCGCGTGTCCTCCAGTGGGGTAACCCTGATTGAGCTGCCGGCGCGTCCGGTTTAGCCCAACTGTCGCTCGATAGGCACGGTTCGGTCGCTGACTTCGTCGCCCGTGTGGCGGGTGGTCACGGTTTCAATCAAGACGATGCCACATTCCTCAGCGGCGACCGGGTTGTGTGGCGTGCCCTTGGGGATTACGTAAAAATCGCCAGGGCCAAGGGTGACCTCCGACTGTTCCAGTTGAATCTTCAGCTCGCCGTATACCACCCAAAACAGCTCGTCTTCATCGGTGTGGGAATGCCACATCAGTTCGCCTTTGAGCTTTGCCACTTTGATGTACTGATCATTGACCTGGCCAATGATCTGGGGTGTCCAGTACTGGGTAATACGAGCCAGCGCTGCCTCGACGTTGGTGCTGTTCTTACTCGCGATCATAACCATGGCTCCGTGCAAAAGAAGGCTACCTTAGCTGGACGGAACAGCACCGCCTATCGAATGTTTATACTAGGGGTATTAGCAATCGTAATGGCCACTCACATGTCCCTGGTTCGTCATATTGACCTTGTCCTGCTTCGTGCCTTTGTTGCCGTAGCGCAAACCGGCAGCATCAGCGCCGCCGCGGGTCAGTTGCATTTGACCCAAGGCGCAATCAGTCAGCAGGTGAAGCGGTTGGAAGCGTTTTTTGCCTGCAAACTGTTGGAGCGCGATTCGCGTGGAGCGCAGTTAACCGCCCAGGGCGTCGAGTTCTTGCCCAAAGCGCGGCGGCTGCTGGATCTCAATGACAGTCTGTGCGCTTCGATGGCTGGCGCGACCATCACTGAGATCATACGGATCGGCATACCCTACGATATGGCTGGCGCGTACCTCGCTCCCGTGCTCAAGGCCTTTTCTCAAGCGTATCCGCATGTCGAAGTCATCGTTGTGTCCGGTTCATCCGTTGACCTGATGAGTGACTTTGCCAAGGGGCTGATCAACCTGACCATCCGGCAGTGTCCAGAAGCCGAGAGCACGGAAGAACGCCTGGCGTTGGCGCCGCTGGTTTGGCTGGCCAGCGCAGAGGACGTGTTTACCCAAAGGCCGTTGCCGTTGTGCTTTGTAACCCCGACCTGCGCCTTTCGACCTGTGGTGTTCTCTCGTCTGGCCGAGGCTGACATAGGCTGGCGTGTGATATTTGAAAACGCCTCAGTCGACACCACCCTGGCGACAGTACAGAGCGGTCTGGCTTTGACCCCGTGGCTGCGCCCATTGGTGCCGGATGGCTTTCGGGTACTGGGAGAGGAGGCCGGCTTGCCATCATTGCCTGACTTTGCGATCGAGCTGCATGTTCCGCAACACGCAAGCGAAGGTGCTCAGGGTATGGCAACGCTCATTCGTCAGCACATCAGCGGGGTGTACGGCTGAGCGGTACGGCGGGTAAAGAAAGGGCGTAGCAGATCACAGTGGAAGCATCTTGCCGCGATGACACGGCTAAACCAGCCAGTGTGGCGCCAAAGCCGGATTCCAGCTGTGGTATAACGGGGCGGCAGGTTTCAATCAAACAGTCACCAGTAAGGATGCGTTGTGAAGAAACTCCTCCTGTCTATCGCTTTTACCTTGATTTCACCGATCGCCATGGCGAATCCACCCAGCGACGAATCCATTCGTGAACTGATGACCATCACCGAGACCCGTGAGCTGATGGAAGGCGCCATGGCCCAGGCCGATCAGATGATGCGCGCCACCATGGAGCAAACCATGCAGGGCAAGGAAATCTCGGCCGAGGACCGTAAGGTGCTCGATGAGATGCGCACCGACATGATCGCGGTGCTGGATGAGGCGCTAGGTTGGGACGCCATGGAGCCGCTGTTCATTGATGTTTACCAGCGCTCGCTGTCACAATCTGAAGTGGACGCCATGCTCGAGTTCTACCGCTCCGATGCGGGCAAGGCGGTGATCGCCAAGATGCCGCTGATCATGCAGAACACCATGGGTGTCATGCAGCAGCGTATGGCCAGTGTCGGCCCGCGTATCCAGCAGATTCAGGACGAGGCAGTGGCGAAGCTGCAGAACAAGTCGGCTGCTCAGTAATCCCTCCTGCTGATCCGCGCTGTGGCATCCACGCGGCGCGGTCTCTGGTATGGCGTCTGAGCCGCTGGCCGGGCGCCATGCAATATTGCTATACATTCCCAATTGAAAATATTTCTCATTAAAAATATGATGCGGCCTTCCATCGCCCGAGCTCAGGGAGTTGCGATTGTCGGATCTGGATATCAAGGGCCTGTTTCTGAAGCATGCATCTGCCGTGCAGAGCTTTCTGCTGCGCCGAAGCAATGATTCGCAGTTGGCGGCCGACCTGACTCAGGAAAGTTTTCTGCGCCTGGCCGAGCAGGGCAAGGGCGGGCGTATCGACAACTCGCCAGCCTACCTCTACCGCACCGCCCGTAATCTGCTGATTGACCATCAGCGTCAGCAACTGCGCCGCAAGACCGACCTGCTGGCCGATGAGCAATTGGCCGAGATTGTCGATGCCGGCGCCTCGGTAGAGGACATTACCGCCGCCCGCGAAGGGGTAGAGGCCTTGCAGCACGTGCTTGCGCAACTGCCCGAGCGTACCCAGCAGATATTCCACCTCAACCGTATCGAAGGGCTCACCCACGCCGAGGTAGCCCGTGAACTCGGCATTTCTGACAGCTCCGTGCAAAAGCATCTGGCCAAGGCGCTGGCGCATGTCATGGCGCATCTGGAGGGAGAGGGCGAGCAATGAGTGGCGTGATTACTGACTATTTGCCGCCAGAACGTCTTTACACCGTATGCCCCCAATCTTTGCACCACACCAGAACCACAGAGAGCGCGCGTGACTAGCCAGCATCCCACTCCGCGAAATATCCGCGAACAGGCCGCCGAATGGGCCGTGCTGCTGAGCGACGGCCCGCTGAATGCCGAGCAGCAGGCAACGCTGACGCTCTGGCTGGAGGCTGACCCGCGTCACGCGAAGGCGTTGCACTTTGCTCGTGGCACCTGGGTTGCGCTGGCGCAGGCGCCCGCACAGCAGGCGCAGCCCAGGCGTCAGCGCAGTGCGGCGCAGCGCCCGCGCCCGGCCCAGCGGCGCTCGCGGGTGCGCCGCTGGGCCGCGGCTGCCTGTGTATTTGCCATGCTCGGCGGGTTGGGCTGGAGCCAGCAGCAGCGCATCATGCTGCCGCTGATCGCCGACCACCATACCGCTGCAGGTGAGGTGCGCAGTCTGACGCTGGCTGATGGCAGCGAGGTACTGCTCGATAGCGCCAGCGCCATCCGCGTGAACTACTCCAGTGCCCAGCGGCAGGTGGAGCTGCTGGCCGGCGCAGCCATCTTTCAGGTTGCCGCGCAGGCTGATCGGCCCTTTGTTGTCGCGGCGGACGGCGGCACCACCCGCGCTTTGGGCACCCGCTTTGTGGTGCAGCGACAAGACGACGGCGCCGCTCTGGTCGGTGTGCTGGAGCACAGCGTAGAGGTGACCTCTGGCGGCCACCAGTGGCAGCTGGCAGAGGGCGAAAGTCTGCGCTACGACGCGCAGGGTCTCAGCCCGCAGGCACTCGACCTGCCGCGCCTGACCAGCTGGCAGCGCGGCCTGCTGGTGTTTGATCGCACCCCGCTGGCCCAGGCCGTCGCCCAGCTGAATCACTACCGTGCCGGGCATATTCTGATCGCTGACCAGGCCTTGGGCCAACGCGAGGTCAGCGGCGTTATCCGGCTGGATGATCTGGATAACGCCCTGAGTACGCTGACCCGCGAAATGGACCTGCGGCAGCTGCAGATGCTGGTTGTGACGCTGGTTTATTAGTTCATGGCGCTGTGCCACTCCAATGCTCCCGAGGGCAAAAACGACTTTTTTTGAAAAAGAGTTACTGACTTTCTACCGGTGACGCGTCTTGTTGGTAGTGATTTGCATTAACAACAATCTGCCGGAGTCAGTCATGCGTTTTTGTCGTTCTGCTGTAGCGCCTACATCCACCCCATTCCCGCTGCTCAACGGCGTCGCCCTCGCTGTGGCGCTGGCGCTGGGCAGCGCCCAAGCCCAGGCAGCGGAACCTGCATCCGTCGGTCAGGCCCAGGCGCAGCTGCTGCGTTTTGATATTCCTGCCCAGCCGTTGGATCGTGCGGTATTGGCCTATGCCGAACAGGCCGGGGTGCAGGTGCTGTTTGACAGTGCACGGCTGCAAGACCTGACCGCCACTGCGGTCGCCGGGCAACTGACCGCGCGCGAGGCTCTGCAGCAGCTGATCGGCGGTGCGCCGGTGGACTTTCATTTCGACGGCATCAATCAGGTAACCCTCACGCGCCGGGCCGAGACGGCCGACGACGCGCTGCAGCTGCAGACCATCATGGTTGAAGGCCAGGAGCTGACCCAGCGCCAGCAGGTGTATCTGGAGCCCAGCTCGGTCGCGGTGATCGACCGTGCGCAGATCGACAGCCGCCCGCCGCGCCACGTGGCAGACCTGCTGGAAGAAACCTCCGGCGTCTATACCGCCGTCAACCAGCGGGATCCGGGCCTGTCGGTGAACATTCGCGGCGTGCAGGATTACGGCCGGGTCAACATGAACATCGACGGGATGCGGCAGAACTTCAGCGTTAACGGTCATCAGCAGCGCAACGGTGTGATGTTTATCGATCCGGAGTTTATCTCCAGTGTCGAGATTGCCAAGGGCACCAGCGCCGGGCAGGGTGGGGCGGGCGTGCTGGGTGGTATCGCCACCTTCAATACCGTCGATGCCCGCGAGTTTCTGACCGATGGCAAGGAGATGGGCGGGCGCCTGCGTGCCGGTCACGGCATCGGCGAACTGGGCAACGGCACCAACTTCAACGGCAGCGCGGTATTTGCCTTCGGCAACGAGATCGGTGATGTGCTGTTGGGCCTGAGCGAGCGCCACTTTGGCGACTACCGCGCCGGCACCAGCGACAAGGACAACCTGGGCACCCAGATTCGCCTGCGCAATATCCATCCTCAGGCCTGGGAGCATTGGCTGGAGTCCGAGGTGGGCGACACCGGCAGCGTCAGCCGCTCGCGCCTGTTCAAGCTCGGCCTCAACCTGCCGGAAGACCAGCGCCTGCAGTTCAGCTACATGGAGTACGACGCCGACAGCAAGAATGCCTGGACCTATGTCTCGTCCGATGCGCAGAAGACGTACTACCTGCGCAGCAGCGCCAGCGACCTGATCGCCCGCAACGCCGCGCTGGATTACAGCTACAACCCCGACAGCAACCTGATCGATCTTGAAGCCAAGCTGTATTACGTGACCACCCGCGAGGACCGCTGGAACGCCGCCAGCACCGCCAGCCAGAGCAGCGGTAACTGGTACCCCGACTACCTCGACCAGTATCAGACCGATACCTGGGGCCTGCAGCTGACCAACACCGCGTACTTTGATGTCAGCGACGACCACCTGCTTACCTTCACCTACGGCGGCGAGGTCTATCAGGATCGCTTTTCGCCCTCGACCACCCGCACGCCCACCATTAATGAGCTGGCCTATCCCTTTATCAAGGGCGCCAACCCCGATGGCGAGCGCACCATGGCGAGTATTTTCGGTGAGCTGGTCTGGGATTACAGCGACTGGCTGCGGGTGGATGCCGGGCTGCGCTACGACCGCTATCGACTGAAGGGCGAAAGCGGGCTGACGGTGTGGATGTATCCCGACGGCGAGTTTGCCACGCAGGATGGCGCAAGGAGCGAACAGGCGATGGTGTTTGATGTAGACCAGCAGGCCGGCCGCCTGTCGCCCACGCTGGGCATCGCGGTCAAACCGGGGGTTGACTGGCTGCAGCTGTATACCCGCTGGGGCAGGGGCTGGCGCCCGCCGGCTGTGACCGAGGCGTTCATGTCGGGCCGCCCGCATGGCGGCGGTGGTAGCGAGATGGTGTACCCCAACCCCTTCCTGAAGCCCGAGCGCTCCAACAACTGGGAGGCAGGTTTCAATATCTTTGCTGAATCGCTGCTGCGCGATGGTGATCGCCTGGGTATCAAGGTCGCGTACTTTGATAACCGCATCGACAACTTCTCCTACATGGACGTCAACGTCGATGTGCCCGGCCTGACCGCCGCCAACACCTCGATGGGCCGCAGTGCGTACCAGAACAACCTGGAGGAGACGCGCTTTCGCGGCGTTGAGTACAACCTGGACTACGACGCAGGCAGCTTTTACTCGCGCCTCAGCTACACCCACATGATCGGCAGCAATGACTTCTGCTCCAACCAGTTCTATCTGGGCGGTGCGCAGGAGCTGGTGCAGGTGGGCACCCGGCCGGGCTTTATTCAGGTTGGCCCGATTCAGATCCCGGTGCAGCTGCCGGTGTATGACGCCCAGCCCAACGACGAACTGAACAACTTTGTGCAGTGCAATCAGGTCATGGGCAGCGCCTCTTACATGCCTGCCGATAGGGGCGCGCTGACGCTGGGCATGCGCTTTCTCGACAACCGCCTGGATGTGGGCGGGCGCGTGCGCTACAGCGAGGGTAACGGCGCCAACTTGAACACACCGACCTACTCGCAGCTGGAGCAGGCGCTGTGGCCGCAGTATCAGGTGTATGACCTGTACGCCAGCTACTGGGTGACCGACCAGCTCAACCTCGCAGCCTCCATGGAGAACGTGTCAGACCAGGCCTACTTTGTCGCCATGGGTGATGTGAACAATCTCTCGTTGGCGCGCGGGCGGACGCTTTCCGGGATGCTGGAGTTTCGTTTCTGAGGGTCCTGATAAAGCAGGGCGAGGTTACGCTCTGCTTTAGCTAGGCTGGCGACTCAGGCCGAGCGGCGCAGCGGGGTGACTTTATCCTCGCGCGTGCGCTCGAACTGCAGGATGCCGTCTTCAATCGGATCGTGCAGCAGCATCTGCGAGTCCTGTTCGAAGTGCATCGTGACCTTCCACGGCAGTTTGCTGCCCTGACGCGGCATCAGCCCCTTGGAGCGCTGCACATACCCGGATGCCAGGCTGTCCAGAATGCCGCCGCCGGTGTCGCAGTTTTCGTCGTCGCGGGGTGTCACCATATCCAGGTCGCGTTCTTCCATGTACTTGAACAGGCGGCATAGGTATTCACCGGACAAGTCGGACTTCAACGTCCAGGGCGCGTTGGTATAGCCGATAATCCACGCCATGTTGGGCACGTTCTGCAGCAGCAGGCCCTTGTAGGTCATCGAGTCACCGAGCAGGCGTGGCTCACCATCGATGCGCAGCTGGATGCCGCCGAGCATCTGCAGATTCAACCCTGTGGCGGTGATGATGATGCCGGCATCAATCTGCTTGCCAGACTGCAGACGAATACCGGTTTCGGTAAAGGTATCGATATGATCGGTCACCACCGACGCCTTGCCATTGCGCAGTGCGGTGAACAGGTCACCGTCGGGCACGGCGCATAGGCGCTCGTCCCAGGGCATGTACTTGGGCGTGAAGTGGCTCATGTCGAACTCCTTGCCCAGCTGGCTGCGGGTGCGCCAGAGCAGGAAGCGGCGCATGGCCTTCGGCCAGCGGCGGCAGGACTGATAGAGCCAGCGCTGGATGCGAATGTTGCGGCTGCGGGCAAAGTTGTAAACCCACTTCTCTGGCAGAAAGCGCCCCAGCACCGCAGATATCTTGTCCATCCCCGGCACCGAGAAAATGTAGCTCGGCGAGCGCTGCAACATGGTGATGTGAGCCGCCTTGTCAGCCATCGCCGGTACCAGCGTCACCGCGGTCGCGCCGCTGCCGATGACCAGCACCGTCTTGCCGCTGTAATCCAGGTCTTCAGGCCAGTGCTGTGGGTGAATGCGCAGGCCCTTGTACTGCTCCTCGCCCGGGAAGGTAGGCAGGAAACCGGCATCGTGGTTGTAATAGCCGGTGCAGCTGATGAAGAAGTTGCAGGTGAAGCGACGCTGGGTACCGGTCGACTCCTCCACCGCGTCCAGCGTCCACAGACGCTCTTCGCTGGACCAGGCAGCCTGGATGATCTTCAGGCCGTACTGGATCTTCTCGTCGATCTTGAATTGCTTTGCCGTGTCGGCCAGGTACTGGCGAATGGAAGGGCCGTCTGCCAGCACCTTCAACTCATTCCAGGGCCGAAAGGCATAGCCGAAACTGAACATGTCGGAGTCCGAGCGAATGCCGGGGTAACGGAACAGATCCCAGGTGCCTCCAAGCTGTTGCCGGCGCTCGAGAATCACCAGTTTCTTGTCGGGAAACGCGCGCTGAATGTGGCATGCCGTACCGATGCCCGACAGACCCGCGCCCACAATCAAGACGTCAAAATGCTCTGTGTTCATGTTCAGTCTCCGTTAGGAATTATTCTTGTAATGCCGATACTGCGCATGAATACGGTGCGGTTCTTGATCCTGCGAGACATATTTTTTACTCTGCGAGACATGACTGCCGTCGTGAGATCCACCGGGATGAAGGGGTACTCCGAGCTGATGCAACAGCTTGGAGTGGACCCTTACGCGTTGCTGCAACGGCATGGCCTGCCACGAGACCTGGGTGACAACGACGACGACATGGTGCCGCTGAGGCCCATCATGGCGCTGATGGAAGACAGCGCCCGCATCACCCGCCGCCCTGATCTGGGCCTGCAGTTGGCTGCCTTTCAGGATGTGCAGGTACTGGGGCCGCTGGCCGCCGCCATTCAGAACTCGACCAGCGTGCGTGAAGCACTGGCAACCACCTCACGCTTTATGTTCATTCACAGCCCGGTCATGGTATTCAGCGTGCTGGAGCCAGCCAAAAGCAGCGCACGCGGCATTGAGTTACGCATGGAAATTACCCTTGCTCACGTGGCCGGCCAGCGCCAGACCATGGAGCAGTGCGTCGGCGTGCTGCATCGCATGGTCAAGTTCTTCGCCGCAGGCCAATATGAGCTGCTGAGCATCAGCCTGCCGCACAGTCCGATGGCCGATGAGCAGGTGTATCGCCGCTTCTTCAACGCGCCCGTCGCGTTCGACCAACCACACGCCTCGCTGTGGATCGCGCCGCACACGCTGGAAAGCGACCTCGCCGGGGTTAACGCCAGTCTGCGAAACATCGCGCTGGACTACCTGCAGCAACATTATGGCGATCAGACACAATCAACCACCGAGCAAGTGCAACGCGCCCTGCGCGCCACCCTCAGCACCACCGGCGGCAGCAAAGACGCGGTCGCCGCGCTGCTGTTTCTCCACCCGCGCTCGCTGCAGCGCAAACTGAGCGCCGAGAAGCAGACCTTCGATGCCATCCGTGACCAGGTTCGGCGCAACGCCGCGGAACATTACCTGCTGGAAACGCATATCCCGCTCGCCCAGATTGCCGACCTGCTGGGGCTGGCAGACCAATCGGTACTGACCCGTCTGTGCCAGCGCTGGTTCGGAAACCCGCCCGCACGGCTGCGCAAGGCGCGGCGGGGCTGATGTGCAGTCACGGGCTTAAGCCACCACCCAATACCCGTTTCAGCCACTGACCGGAAAATGCCTGACGCTACCTCCATCAGGTGCTCCTGGGCGAGATCTCCGCCTGCGCCCAGAGCTGCGGTAGAACATTGATGGGCAAGCAGTTTGGAGGGGCGGAGGTATGGGTAATCTGGACGGATTACTGGTTTTTGGCGGAAGGGTTGGAGAGGCTGCTTTCGGCGATTCTGTTGAAAAAGTCCCGTGGAAATTTTCGGTCAAGAAACAGGGCGCTCTACGTTGAAATCCGTCCAACTTTTACGTCGTAGTAGTTCTGGGTTTTGCGTAGCGGCGCCGAAATTGGTTGCGTTTTGAGCAATCAAGATCGGTCGCTATTGTAGGCCGACTTTTTCAACAGAATCGGCCAGAAGCGGTCGCTCTCTTTTGAACCATCCAGGCCGCACTACATAAAACTATGTGATTAGATGAAAAGTGTGGTGTGTGTCTTTCATCGCGCGCAAGCGGTGCGGATATCAAGGTGCAGCCACCACCTAGGGGACGTTCAATTACCGGCGCGGAAGGGAGCGCATGTGCTGGCACACGGTCTCCCACTGCCCAAACCGGAAACGGTCATACTGGCGAACCAGAACAACTTTTCCATCTTTCATGGCGTCTTCTCCATCTGATCTCAGCGGGCCGCTGACAGCCTTTACACGACATATGCAAAGCGAGCTTATGCGTGAGGCAGGAGGGAGAGTTCCAGGTGGTAGCTGCAGGCCTAATATTATCAGCGTTCAAGGTGTTCCGAAACTTGATCGTGATGGGCCAGTAGTTTATGACATAGGTGCACCAAATGGGTTGGCTTGTCGCCGGCTCGGCTGAACATGGCACTTTGCAAGCGACCAATTCGAAAATAGGCTTGAGAGCATATGCCCCTCTAGCTAAGGACAGCTCATGATCAACAGAATCCTGTTACGCAACGTCTCCAGCTACTCCCCGACATCCGTTGTCACCATCGCGGAGCTGAAGCGTGTAAATATTTTCTACGGCCAAAACGGCACAGGCAAAACCACCATCAGTAGCTATCTGCAGAGCCCTAGTGACGCTCGGTTCAATCAATGCCTGCTCGATCCGGTCAAAATTGACCGCGAAATTCTGGTTTACAACCACATTTTCATGGAGAGGAATTTCCATGAGGTGGCGTCCCAGCCCGGCGTATTTACCCTCAACGAGGGTAATATTGAAGCGGCCAAGGCGATAACTATGGCCGAGCAAGCAATCAGCTCGCTCACTACAACCCACGATGCTCATATAGCGGATGGCAGCCAAGCAAAAGCCGCACAAGAGGCGGCAAGAGACAAGCTTAAGGAAAATGCCTGGAAGCTAAAAGGACGCTTCGACAACAGTGCACTTGCATATTGTTTCAGCCGACTAAACACCAAAGATCGATTGATTGAGGCAGCCTCTCGGGTTGCATTGGCTAGCACGGCCGATACGGCTGAAGGGCTCCTTGCCGAGGCTGCAGAGCTGCAAGGTGCTAGTGACGTGGAACTCCCAAGCATTCCGCGGTTGAGGTTTGAGAGTGGGGCGATAGAAGCCGATCCGATACTGACCGAAGTCATCACGGGAGCGGGCGACTCGTATCTGTCGGCACTGATCCAAGAGCTGGGAAACTCAGATTGGGTCAAGCACGCACTGAGATTCGAATCACACTCAAAAGATCAATGTCCCCTTTGTCAGCAACCACTTCAGGGAGATTTCTACGCTGAGCTGTATAAGGTTTTTGACCAGACCTACGAAAAGCGATTGACAGCGCTTACCAAGTTACAACAGCAGTACACAGGCGCTGCCGAGCGGCTTCTTCGCCAAATTGAAGCTCCGATTTACAACGTAGAGTCCATCCAAATTCACGTGGCTAACCTTCGGGCTGTTCTTCAGAAAAACATTCAGGCCCTAGCGATCAAGGTGGCTAACCCTTCCACCATTGCCACCCTGGATGCTACTGACGCGTTGGTCGCATCACTCGACGACGCGATTAACGTTGAGCAGCATAAAATCGATGAAATTAACGCCAAGATCAGGCACAAACAAGCGCACATGAACAGCATCAAAGATCGATTCTGGGTCTGGTTTAGAAAGGAGTACGAGCCCCACCTTGCGGCTTTTGATGATGAAAATCAGCTACTGACCCAACAGCGAGAGGCCGCCAGGAATAGGGTTGTGCAGATAAGTGAAGAAATACGCGCCCAGCGTGACATCATCACGGAGTCCCGCGCCGAGACCACAAACGTTGATCAGTCGGTGGAAAACATCAACCAGTGGCTTCATGTCTTGGGCTTGAAAGGGTTTGAGCTAATAAAGGAAGAGGGCGCGATTCCTCAATACCGCCTGCACCGTCCGGGACAAACTGACGGGGTGTTTAAGACGCTCAGTGAGGGCGAGAAAACGCTAATTTCGTTTCTTTATTTCCTAGAGGTTTGTAACGGGGAACTGAACGCTGCAGGTGGTGGCCTCAAGAGTGAACGAATCATCGTGATCGATGATCCCATTTCGAGCTTGTCCCACAATTATGTTTACGACATCGCTTCGCTCATTCGCCGCTGGGTGCTTAGCCCCAAGACACGCTTTAAACAGATCATAATTCTGACTCACAACCTATTTTTCTTCCATGAGATGCAAAAGCTGCTGAAGGACGATAAAGAAGACTCACTTGCGCTATTCCGCATCACCAAAGCAGACTACAGCACAGTGATACCCATGAGGGAGCGCGAAATCCAGAATGACTACCAGGCGTTCTGGCAGACGCTAAAGGACGCGCTCAACGGCTCAGTCTCCCCGAACGTTATTCCCAATGTCATGCGAAACATTCTGGAGCATTACTTCACATTCGTACATCAAAAGGACAGCCTGCGCCAAGCGTTGCAGGAGTTAGGTGACGAGAATCCACAGTTCCGAGCGCTCTACAGGTATGTAAATCGCGAGTCGCATGCGGACTCGATGAACCTGACTGACTTTGGGGAGATTGACCCAAGAGTTTTTATCGAACGATTTAAAGATGTTTTTATCAAAACTAATTTTGAAGGTCATTTCGATAAAATGATGGCCTAAGTTCATTTGGGTATGCGCTGAATCATCTGAAGCGGGAGTCGCCGGGTAAGCTAAAGCCCTTTTCTTTCATCTAATTTACAACAGGTGTACTTCGCACAAATGTCGAAAGATCCAGTGAAGTCGCCAACTTCAGATAGTGCGACGTGGTTTTCTACGAAGTTCGCGCTGGGCAGCCTTACGCAGCAGTAGTCGTGTTCGCGGACTTTCCCCGGAGGCTTCTCGCTGTGCCTGTCTAATTAGCGATCGAATCTTAGATGCAAAGTTCATAATGACAATGTTCATAGTAAGCAGGTCAGCACTCTCTGTTTCCAAGCAGAGTTCTGCAATCAGCATCGACAGGAACGCCGTAGTGTAGTTTGCCGCCACCTCACAACCATAGGCTGGGGGGATCGCGCCACCATCAACGTTGCCTCGCCTAAGGCTAACCCGAGAAAGAGTGGCAAGGGCGCCGCCGTGGACTGTGCTGTTTGCCTCTTGGTAGCCGCGGCGCAATGTTTCCAGCCCGACATGGTTCTCCAACTCTCTGAATGTGGTCTTGGCGCGACCTAGCTCAACCGAAGCCCAACCTAAGTCTTTAGAAAAAGCGGCCCCAAACTTGGCGACCATAGCGTCTCTCTGTCTGCGCAGGTCATATAAATATCGATAGTTGTGGGCGTTGTTCGCCCTGACAGTGCCGCTAGCTCGGTCAGTATCAAGGAGTCGCAGCTCTTCCACGCAGTGATGGGCTAGATACATCTGGGCACACTTGTCAGATCTAGGGGCCAAGAACATCGCGACGACACAGATCTCATGAAGTGAACGCCACCTTGCCAGTGCACCGTCAGCGTATCCTGCTCTTGCCAGCGTAATGATTTCGCCAACAACTTCATACGCTCGAGCCACAAGCTTGCTCAACGCGAATGAGGTATTTGACTTCGAGTATGCTCCCTTACGATGTAGCACAGCAGCATGATTCCACTCCAGAACGATATGCCTCATTATGTCTAGTTGCTCAATCGGCTTGCCCCACATCTGCTGCACTGTTTCTGCTCTTTCTAAATGTGCTTTTTCTAGGTTAAGCGAGTGCTCAATAGCCTGCTCTGAGATATAGTCACCGATAAGTTCGGCTACGCTTGAGAGTGTATGGGGAACGGCCTGCGAAATCGCTGCCGTCACCTTTTCCCATACATCCGTGATTGATTCCCTCAGCTCATCAACAAGCGCTTGCACAGTCTCTTGGACTTCTTTCTCATTGTCTCCAAGTGCACATGGAGGGTCGATGTCGAGCTGGACCTTCTCTCCGTCTGCATTGAGGAACGCGGCAGTCAGGGCCCGTATTTCTTCCTCCGTAAGACTAATTTTTCGCCGCTCTGCAGCCCTGGTCAGCGCCAATGTAAGCAGTTTGTCCATCGAGATGGACTGCGCGATGCAACGATCGAGCGTTTTCTGAATCGAAAGCATTTTTTTCACAGTGACTCCTATAGGCTGAGTATTACTTGGAGTGTACCTAGGTATGAACTGGTCGTGGCGCTAAACAGATTAGACTTTCCTCAAAGATAATGCAGAAACCTCTCAAGAGAGAGGTTTTCATATTTCGTTACTTAGCAAAAGGAGCGTTAAGCGGCTATTGCCCGATCGGAGATAGTCCGTATCCCAATGCTCTGAAGACCATTACTAGATTGCAGAGAAATATCTGCGCAAAGAGATAATGAGCAAAGCGGCCGTCCGCTATTGGCCGATTCTATTGAAAAAGTCCCGTGGAAAATTTCGGTCAAGAAACAGCGCGCTCTACGTTGAAATCTGTCCAACTTTACGTCGTTGTGGTTCTGTACTTTGCGTAGCAACGCCGAAGTTGGTTGTGTTTTGAGCAATCAAGGTCGGTCGCTATGGTAGACTGACTTTTCAACAGAATCGGCCGAAAACAGCCGCTTCACCAGATCATCGCGCCAACTTGCCATCCTATCGCCACACCGTCAGCATGGCACCTAACCCATCCCAACAAGAGAGCCTACCGTGTTTCCCATCAGTGTGTGGTTTGCCTATACCGCTGCGTGCGTTCTGTTGGTGCTGGCGCCGGGGCCGGATAATTTGCTGGCTATCGGGCGGGGGCTTAGCCAGGGCAAGCTGGCTGCGGCTTTGTCTGGCATGGCGTCGGGTGCGGGTATTTTGTTTCATGTGGCGGCGGCATCGTTGGGGCTGACGTTGCTGATGCAAACCTCGGCGGTTGCCTTTTGGGTGGTGAAGCTGATTGGTGCGGCCTATCTGCTGTGGCTGGGCATCAAGGTGTTGCGCTCGCGCAGTTTGTTCAACTTGCAGGCGGCGTCTCGGCAGTCATTGCCGAGCATCTTTTTGACCGGGTTTCTCTCTGCGGCACTCAACCCGAAGCCGGGGTTGTTTGTGCTGGCCTTTATCCCTCAGTTTGTTGACCCCGCGCGCGGGTCGGTCACTGTGCAGATGGTGGTGTACGGGGTGTGGTTTGCGGTGCTGACGGCGCTGGGGTTTGCCTTGATGGGCATTTTTGCCACTGCGCTCTCGCGCTTTTTGCTTAACCGGCCGCGGCTGGTGAACGGCTTGAACGTGGGCGCAGGGCTGACCTTTGTTGCCTCTGGCGTGTCGGTGGTAACGCTGAGTCAGCGCTAGGGCTAGACTCGGTTGACTGGCCGCTCTGCGGAGCTCTCCGCGATGCAATCACTGCAGTACTCTGGTCTGAGTTCATCGAGCACGGCCATAGCGTCCACCCGTTGCGCTTTAAGAGTAAGGCTGCCCGGCATCGATAGGTGCTTTCCCGGTGTGGGTAAGGCAGTTGCTGTCGTATCGCACCAGCTTTTATACAAAGCGCTTGCATCAACAGGCGCGGGTACTTGTTCCTTGCGCTGCAGTGCCAGCGACATCTGCTCGGCAATGATGGGGTTGCTAGCAGAATAGGAAAAGTGTGAGGAAGGATGGCTCACCACGGCTACAGGTACATCACCTGTCAGTGCCTTAACCCGACGGCCGTTTCGTTTGCTGTAGCAGACGATTAAATCTGGCTTCAGCACCCCCAAGACTTCAGTGAATGGCTGCTTTCCTCTCTCCCATGCGGCGTCGCATGGCGTCTTTCGGGCTTTGGGTATGAACTCCTGGATGAAGTTGTAGTAGGCGATGCTATGCCAAAACTCGCTTTTATCTGATTTGGAAAATCGCTTTCTGGTGTTCAGGATAGAAGCCATGATTTTGGTGAAATGTGGGTGGCGGCGAAGCTTGGCGGTGGCTTGCGGGTGTGTCTGGCCCAAGGCGAGTGCCTTTACGATCTCAGGCGTGACTGTAGGGCGTTCGTGCTCCTTGGCACCGTAGTGCGACTCGCAGACGACGAGTATCCGCAGGCCATGAATGCCTTGCTGGTAGCGGGGGCCGACCCATGGCGTAAAACGAACAGTACTCTTGGTCATTGCCTTCCTTGGTCAATAGGGCCAACACGCTTGGCCAGGCCCTGAACACGTAGCGAATTTCTGGGTTTTGGCAGTCGACTCGATGGCTGTTTTGCCCCCTTGCCCAGGAGGCCTTCAACTACCGGACGGCGCGTTCGTCAGTTGCGCGTGGGTAGACAGTTCTTCCGCAATAAACGCTGCAATCATCGCCCGGTATACCTGTTCCACTACCTCTGGTGAGGCGCCAGTTTCGCTGGCGATGGCGCGGACCTTGGCGATAACCTGCTCGACCCGTGCAGGCGCTTTTACATCATCGGTGGTTTTCTTGAAGCTGGCCGCCTGGGTGACGAGGTTGCCGCGCTTGGCGAGCAGGGAGACGAGGCTGCGGTCGATCTCATCGATTCGTTGGCGCACTTCGTCGAGGGAAGAGCAGGGCACATCCATTGTTTAACGTTCCTTTTTGCTGGCCTGTGGTTGCCTGGCCGTTGTGGCTGTGCGCGTAGCCTAACCCTCAGCGCTTCGGCGATTCAATGCGGCGTCACTGCTGAGCGCTTGCATTCCCCTCCTGCCCAACCCCCACCTAACGCCAGAAACTGCTCGATCTGCCTGAGCGTCACTTCGGTATTCACCGCGGTCAGGCGCACGCATTGACGGCCTCTTTTCGGCCGTGAGAGGCGTCAATAACGGGGGGCAGACCCTGGGCTGGATGCATCCTGTCCTGGGCCAGATTACGTGGATCGGCATGCGCGCGCTGGCGTTATTTAACGTGGACAACTGCGCTGTGTGAGGTCTGCATGGCTGCAATAGCATCACGCTGTTGCCGCTCTGCAGGCCCTGGGGAAGGCATTAAGAAGCCGGGCGTATTGCCCGGCTTTTTGATTGCTGCGCCAGCGGTATCTCGGTGCCTAGACTGCCGCCGCCGTTACCGCCCGGGCACGCCAGACTGAGCCCAGCACCATCAGCAGGCCAATTGCTGCCATCGCCGCTCCGGCCAGCGAGATGGCCGGGTAGCCGAGCCCAGCCTTGATGACTGCTCCACCCAGCGCCGCGCCAATCGCGTTGCCCAGGTTGAAGGCACCGATGTTCACCGCAGAGGCCAGGTTGGGCGCATGCTTGGCGGCCTCCATCACCCGCATCTGCAGCGGCGGCACGATGGCGAAGCTGGCGATACCCCAGAGCAGAATGACCACGGCGGCAGGCAGCGACCAGCGCATCAGCACGGTGAAGGCCAGCAGGATCACAATCAGCGCACCGAGTGAAACGATCAGCGTGCGATCAACCGACCGATCCGCCGCCTTGCCGCCCCACATGTTGCCCAGCGTCAGGCCGATGCCGTACAGCACCAGCATGGCGGTAATAAAGGCCGCCGAGGCGTGGGTCTCGCTGGCGAGAATCGGTGCGATATAGGTGAACACGGTAAACATGGCACTGGAGCCAATCACGGTCAGGGCCAGCGCCGACAGCACCGGGCCACGGCCCAGCACGCGGATCTCGGCCAATGCGCCGCCGCTGTCGGATTGCGGCACATGGGGCAGGGCAAACCACAGCGCGACCATCGCCAGCACGCCAAGGCCGGTAATGCCCCAGAACGCCGTACGCCAGCCGAACGCATCACCAAACCAGGCCGCCAGCGGCACGCCACCAATGGTTGCCAGCGTCAGCCCCAGAAACATCGCCGCCACCGCGCCGGCGCGTTTGTCCGGCGCGACCACACTGGCCGCCACAATCGAGCCCACACCAAAAAAGGCGCCGTGGTTCAGCGAGGTCACCAGCCGGGCGATCATCAGGCTGTAGTAGTCGGTCGCCATCGCTGACATCAGGTTGCCCAGCGTGAAAATGCCCATCAGACCGATCAGCAGATAGCGGCGGGGGATGCGCCCGGTGGTCAGCGTCATCAGCGGCGCGCCGAGCAGTACGCCCAGCGCGTAGGCGCTGACCAGCAAGCCGGCAGCCGGGATGGATACGCCGAGATCGGCCGCAATGTTGGGCAGCATGCCCATCGGGGAAAATTCGGTAACACCAATGCCAAAGGCACCGATGGCAAGTGCAACAAGAGGTGGGTTGATACGCATGGAAGGCTCCTCATCTATGCCGCGAATGCTACAATCCGCTCCTTGATTGCGGTAGATGGCTTTTTCGGTAGACACCTTTGCGTAGGGCGCACAAATGGACTTTAACGGCAGGTCAGGCGACATGGTCGTGTTTACCACGGTGGCGCAGGAGGGCAGCCTCTCGGCCGCCGCGCGGGCGCTGGGCCTGACACCTTCGGCAGTCAGCCGCATCATCACGCGCACCGAGCAACGCCTTGGCACGCGCCTGCTGCTGCGCACCACCCGTGCAATCACCTTTACCGCTGAAGGCGAGGCCTACCTGCGCGGCGCCCGCCGCATCCTTGCCGACATGGCAGAAGTGGAAGAGTCCATCGCTGACCAAGGCGTACCCAGAGGCCGCCTGCGCGTCAGCGCTGCGCTCGGCCACGGGCGGTTGGCCATCGTGCCGCTGGTGGCTGCGTTTACCGCGCGTTATCCAAAGATCACCGTCGACCTGTCCCTGGGCGATGAAGTGGTCGATATCCTCGCCGGCGAGGCCGACGTTGCCGTGCGCTTTGGCCCGCTGCCCGACAGCCCGTTGACGGCGCGTCGCATCGGTGAAACAGGGCAGGTCGTGGTGGCGTCCCCAGATTATCTGCAACGCCACGGCACCCCCCAGCAGCCGGAAGACCTCGCCGCTCACAACTGCCTGCGCTTCAACTTTCGCCGCGCTGAACCCAACTGGCCGTTTATCCGCGACGGTCAGTCGTTCTCGCTGCCGGTGAGCGGCAACATCGAATGCAGCAGCGGCGAAGCGCTTGCTCAACTCGCAAGAGTCGGCGCAGGCATCGCTCGCATCGGTGAGTTCAGCGTGGCCGAGGATATTCAGCGTGGTGATCTTGTACCCTTGCTGCAAGCCTTCAACCCGGGCGACCGCGAACCTATTCATGCCGTATTTGTGGGCGGCTCGACAATGCCTGCGCGGGTGCGGTTGTTTATCGACTTTCTGCTGGAGCAGCATCAGATGTGAATGAGCGATAGGGGGCTGAGGGTGAGGGGCGCTTGCGGCCAAGATGAAACGGGTGAAGACGGCATTCGGATGAGGATATTACGGAAACCCGCAGCATCATCGCTCAAACGACAGTGACATAAACAACACTCCCGACTATCGCCTAGGATGGTTGTTTTTGGGGGATAGACAGCGCTTTGCGCCGTGGCATTGTCTTGAAGCACAAAAGGGACAGCTCAGCGCAGCCAAAGCTTAGCCGAGCGGACTTTGCACTCCGGCAAAGGCATTACCAAGGACATGGGTATAAATCTGCGTAGTACGCACATCGGCATGTCCCAGCAGCGAACGTGTGACAGCCAGCCGGCTTACCAGTCGCCGTCGCGCGCGCAGCCCGTCTTACAGCCTTTTGCACCGCACTGACGTGCAGGTTGTGCCGCACGATGTTGCCTTCATCGTCGGTGCACAAACCCTGAGAGGGAAACAACCACTGCCACTCCAGCGACCGCGCCGCATTAGGGTATTTGCTGCGCAGCGCATAGGGCAGGCTGGCATCACACTGGTAAAACGCATCCTGCTCGCGCCAGGCACGCTGGATGCGCGCTTTGCGGTCTTTCAGTGGCTCAATCAGCGGGCTCGGCAGCAGCGTGGTGCGATCCTTCTCTCCCTTACCGCTACGCACCGTGATGATCTGGCGGTCGAAGTCGATGTCTTTGATGCGCAGCCGGCAGGCTTCGACAACACGCAGCCCCGAGCCGTACATCAACGACGCAATCAGCTTGTGAGGCTCCGGCAGCAGCGCGATGATCTGGGTTGCTTCACCGTGCGTCAGCACTGTCGGGATACGTGCAGGGCGCCTCGCCCGCACAGTGTCGCCAATATCACCCAGGGGCTGATCAAGCTCCTAACCGTAAAGAAACACCAGCGCGTTGAGCGCCTGATTCTGTGTGGCTGGGGCCACATGCCGACTGACGGCCAGCCAGGTGAGAAACGCGCTAACGTCCGCCGTCCCCATCTCCAGTGGGTGACGCATCCGGTGATAGCGCAGGAAGTAGCGTATCCAGTACCAGTAGGCCTTCTCGGTACGAATGCTGTTTTTTATACAGCGTTATTGGTTGCGCAAAATGAGGACGTCAAGATGTTACAGGCTGTGCGTTGTGGGAGAGATATAAGTATTTGATTTAAATATAAAAACTTTGTTTTAGGTGAGCGAGGCGTCGCGTTGTTATGAAGAGGTCACTGATACGCAATGGTGAATCCGTCGGTCCACTCAGCTGTTAGCTGTAAAACCAGCGTGGAGCGTTGCCTCAAGTAAATTATCGATATACGATAAAAAAACATTGAAAAGCGATAACTTGCCTCCTATGCTCTCTTTTCATTCTTGAAGAAGCGGAGGCCTTAGTCTATGAAAAGTGAAAGCGAAAATATTAAACGCATACAACGTGTCAGCGGTACATTTCGATTACTGTTTACGGTTTTAATTTTTTTGATTCCCGCCGTAACCTTGACGTATTGGATGTTTTTTAACTACCTACCTGCTGGGTTTACGGCTGAACTACCTGTTGTGGTTAGCCAGACGCTCCCTCTTAAAACTCTCTTACTAGCATTTTCAGTCAGCTTGATTCCCGTATCTGTTGCTGTATATGGGGCTATAAATCTAAAAGAACTGTTCAAACTCTACGAGAGGGGAGTTGTTTTTTCTGAGCAAAATGTAAACTATGTTCGTCGTCTCGGGTACGCGTTGATATCTTGGGTTGTTGCTAATCTGTTATTTGTCGTTCTAATAAGCATTGTTTTAACATTCAACAATATGCCAGGAGAACGTATAATAGCTGCGCAGTTTGGGGTTTCAGATGTAGGTACATTAATTATCGGGGCGGTCGTTCTGTTAGTCTCCTGGGTAATGAAAGAGGCATCAAAATTAGAAAGCGAACTAGCACATACGGTATAAAACACAATGGCAATTGTAGTAAACCTAGATGTGGTGCTTGCAAAGCAAAAAATGAAATCAAATGAGCTGGCGAAACTTATTGGGATTTCTGAACAAAATTTATCTATTTTGAAAACGGGCAAGGCGAAAGCGATTCGCTTAACAACACTGAATGCTATTTGTAGAGAGCTTAATTGCCAGCCCGGAGATATATTGGAGTATCAGGAAGGTTAAATAAAACAGCTAACAGCGCATGTTGCTGGACTGGTTTTCCTCTGCACTCCAAACTAGTCGCAAATGCGGACGTTAGGCAAAAAGGAGAGTTGGTTCATGAAGTTAATGGTCGTTGGGGCGAGTAAAGGCCTAGGTCGAGCTTTTGTAGAAGGGTTATGCACGGCTGGTGATAATGTTGTTGGTGTTTCACGCCTGCGTCCGAAAGAGCTTAAGCTGCCTGATTCCGTTAGTCTTGATTGGATCGAAGCGGACCTAGGAACCCCTCTGGAGGCAGCCTTAGAGATTGAGCGGCAAGCTCCCCCGGAGCTGGATGTGCTGATATACAATCTGGGAGTCTGGGAAGAGACGGCTTTTACGGATGAGTACAAGTTTCTTGATGATTCTGATGAGAGCATTGTTGGGATGGTGAATATCAACATCACTGGAACCATACTGCTGCTAAAAAGGCTTATTCCCAAGCTTCTCAATTCCACTAATCCTCGATTGATTCTTACTGGTTCAACATCCGGGCTTCGCCAGAGTGGACGTCCGGAAGTTACGTTTGGCGCGTCAAAGTTTGCCCTGACAGGTATTGGTGACGCATTGAGAGAGGGTTTCCGAAAGGACGGTTTAGCGGTTACTTGTTTGCAGCTTGGCTACCTCAACACAGACGATGCTCTTTCTGTGCCATTGGATGAAGCCGCTCTCCGAGGTGACGGACAACTTGTACCCGTTCACGACGTAGTCAATGTTGTAAATGCCCTCATTAACATGTCTAGCGCATCTTACGTCCGTGAACTTGTGCTGCCTGCTATATATGATGAACGGTTTTGACGTCTGTTCAGTAGAAGCCTAACAATCGCAGTCACAGCGACGGCTTTTCCGCTGCGGCTTTGTCTTCACTACAAAGCCGCGCGTGCTGCGGGCGTTATGCATTCTCGTAAGCTGGAGGAATCAGTGAACCCAATCTACGACACTAATAATGTTTTCGCGAAGATCATTGCTGGAGATGCCCCCTGTGTAAAGGTCTATGAGGATGATTTAACGCTCGCATTCATGGATATAATGCCGCAGAAGGATGGTCACGTATTAGTAGTACCCAAGGAACAAGCGGTCACAATTTACGATCTGTCTGCAGAAGCTGCTCAAGCATGCATGCTAACCGTTCAGAAAATAGGTAAAGCCCTCGAGCGCGCTATGGGGGTGGCTGGGTCAACTATATTCCAGCACAATGGCTCTTCTGCCGGTCAAACTGTGGGGCATTTTCATTTTCATGTTTTTCCAGGTCCTTTGTTGGTGATAAAAGACCATGGCGTGCAGTTTGAAGAGGTTGGGAAGCTTGAAGAGATAGCTGCGTTAATCATTGCACAATTAGAAAGTCCACATGCATAACAAGTGACTGTGGTGTCAATGCCTCAAATCAGGCTGTTTGTACAGATCAAGTATTAACCTGACACCGGTCCCCTCCGTGCTGGACGCTACGCGTTGGGGCGTCCGCGAACAGTAGGCAGTCGATGTATCTGCTCGCTACCGCTCCAGTGCCTGCGCACCAATCGGCCAGGCCATCACGAATGCGCTACCTTGGCCCGCAGGCTGGCAAATCACATCGCCGCCATGGGCTTCGGCGATGGCTTTGACCACGGCCAGCCCCAGGCCGCTGCCGCCGCTTTGACGTGAGCGAGAGGGGTCGCCGCGGCGGAAGGCTTCGAAGACGGCCTCGGCCAGAGTGCTATCGATGCCGGGGCCGTCGTCTTCAACCGTCAGTTGGCAGAGGCCGTTCGCTTGCCGGAGGCTTACTCGCAGGTTGCCGGGCGTGGCGTGCTGCAGGGCGTTTTCCAGCAGCCCCATGAGCGCCTGCCGGATGCGCACCGGGTCGCATTCCACCAGCAGGCTCGCATCCAGGTCACTGTGCAGTTGAAACCCTTTCTCGGTCAGCGGTGCGGTGAAGGCCTGCAGCACTGGGTTCAGTTCATCCGCCAGCCTGACGGACACCCGCTGAATATCCAGATGGCCATTTTCATTCAGGCTGAGCACGCGCAGGTCTTCGATCAGCCGACTGAGCCCCTCTACCTGGCGCAGCAAGCCTTCAAAAATGTCTTCACTGGGGGTGAATACCCCCTCGGCCAGACCCTGCAGGCGACCACGCAGGATGGTCACCGGTGTGCGCAGCTCGTGGGCGATGGCGGCACTCCAGAACGCGCGTTCGCGGGTCATGTGTTGCAGGCGCTCGGCCATGGCGTTGAAGTCGCGTACCAGCTGCGCTGTCTCTCCCATGGTTTGCTCGTCAAGTGATGCGCGGGCATCAAGCTTGCCCTGGGCGACTTCACGAAGGCTGTGCGCCACCGAGTTGAGCGGGGTGATCAACCGCCGGGAAAGGCGAATGGCGACGAACACTGCCATGCTCAATGCGGCGATGATGGTGCAGCCGATCCAGATCATCTCGACCCGCGAGGGTATCCAGGTTTCGGAGATGCTGTCCGGCATGTAGGCCACGGCGATAGCGTAGAAGGCATACGAGCCGAATACGGCGATCACAATGATCCCCAGCGCCATGACGGCCAGGGACTGGATTATTTGCCGCCGCAGGCCCGGTGTCCGCTTCATGATTCGCTACCAAAGCGATAGCCCACGCCCCAGACACTTGCTGGTACACCTTGAATGTCGAGCGCTTCGAGCTTTTTGCGCAGCTTGCTGATGTGGCTGTCGACAGTCCTTTCCTGGGTATCCCCTTCGGGCAGGCAGTTGACCAGCAGCTCGGCGCGACTGAACGCCCGTTTGGGCGCTCGCATCAGGCAGGCGAGCAGCTTGAACTCGGTCAGCGTCAGCTCTAGTGGCTGCTGCTGGCCTTGGCGCTGAACGCTCGCTTGGTGATTGTCCAGGTCGATCTGAAACGGGCCGACCCGCAGCATCTGCGTTGCTGCTGGTGCCCTGGAGCGGGTGCGTCGTAGTACGGCTTCTACCCGCGCTACAACTTCGGCCGGGTTGAACGGCTTGACCACGTAGTCGTCTGCCCCCAGCCGCAGGCCCATGACCTTGTCAATGTCCTGGTCGAGTGCGGTGAGCATGATGACCGGTGTGTCTGCACTGGAGCGGAGTTCGCTGAGGACTTTCCAACCATCCAGATGGGGCATCTGGACATCGAGCAGCAGCAGATCGGGTTTGAGTGCCCGGTGCATGGCCAGGGCTTCGTGGCCATCTTTGGCGTGCTGTGTGCGCAGGCCGCTGCGTTGCAAATAAGCCACGAGGATGTCGGCGATTTCGGCTTCGTCCTCTGCGATCAGTACCAGCGCTGGCAGCAGGGAATCAGGACGTACGCTCTCGATCAGATCAGACATGGTCAGGCTCGCAAGCAAAGAGGCGAAAGTATATAGCCCCCTCCACACCATCTCCACATAGCCTCGAATCATTCGCAACAGAGCGCCATCAGAATTCACTTGGGTCAGCCCCGAACGTTATCCGGTTGGGGCTCGGGTATTCAGTAAAGGGGAAGGGTTATGGGGATCAAACAGTGGCGTCTCGGGTGTCTGTTGGCGGGGCTCGCGGCATTGGGGCTCGCTGGCTGCGATACGTCACCGCAGGAGGAGCAGGCGCCCGCACCAGTCCAGGTATCGGTGATGACCTTGGAGCCGCAGGTGATGTCGGTCAGCGAGGTGCTACCGGCCCGAGTGGCAGCCGTGCGCAGCGCCGAGATTCGTGCGCAGGTCAGCGGTATCGTTCAGCACCGGCTGTTTGAGCAGGGCGCAGAAATTGACGCCGGCACCACGCTATTCCAGATCAATCCGGCTCCCTTCAGGGCCGAGGTCGACAGTGCCGCAGCAGCCCTGCAGCGCGCCGAAGCGGTGCTTGCCCGTGCCCGTCTGCAAACCCGGCGCCTCGCGCCTCTGATGGAAGCCGAGGCGATCAGCCGTCAACTCTATGATGATGCTGTGGCACAGCGCGACCAGGCCGCTGCCGATGTGGCGCAGGCCAGAGCCACGCTGAGCCGGCGCAAGCTCGATCTGGCGTTCGCCAGTGTCGAGGCGCCGATTGCGGGGCGTATCGACCAGGCTCTGGTCAGTGAGGGGGCGCTGGTTTCACCGACCGATGCTGCCCCCATGGCGCGGATTCAGCAGATTGACCAGGTCTATGTCGATGTGCGCCAGTCGGCTTCGGTTCTGGAGGTGCTGCGACGTCAAGCCAGCTCAGCGGCACCGGATATGGTGGTGGAGGTTCTGGGGAGCGATGGCAGCCCACTCGGCATGCAGGGCCAAATTCTGTTCTCAGGTATTGAGGTAGACGCCGGTACCGGTGATGTGTTGCTGCGGGTCCTGGTCGACAATCCGCAGCGCCGCCTGCTGCCCGGCCTGTACGTGCAGGCGCGGGTGCCGCGTGCGCATTACAGCGATGCGCTCAGTGTGCCCCAGCAGGCGGTGACGCGCATTGCTGGTCAGGCCAGCGTGTGGGTGGTGGATGCTCAGGGACAGGTGCAGCAGGTGCCCATTGAAGTCGGTGAGCTGGTCGAGCGCCGTTATCGCGTGGTGTCAGGGCTTGCCGCTGGCCAGCAGGTGGTCATTGAGGGTATCGAGCGTCTGAGCCCGGCAGTACACGTCGCCGCACGCCCGTGGCAGCCCGCTGTGCGGAGCGCACAGCACAGTGCCGCAGCGCACTGAGTCCGGAGAAGTCGACATGCCTCAGTTTTTTATTGATCGCCCGGTGTTCGCCTGGGTCATCGCGCTGTTTATCGTGCTGATTGGCGTTATTGCCATCCCGCAGTTGCCGATTGCCCGCTACCCATCGGTTGCGCCACCTTCGGTGAGCCTCTATGCCTCCTATCCCGGTGCAACACCGCAGACGCTCAACGACTCGGTGATCAGTCTGGTAGAGCGTGAGCTGTCCGGGGTGAAGAACCTGCTGTACTTTGAGTCCTCGGCAGATACCTCGGGTAGTGCGCAGATCACGGCCACCTTCAAGCCGGGCACCGACCCTGAGCTGGCTCAGGTAGACGTGCAGAACCGCATCAAGGCCGTCGAGCCGCGGTTGCCTCAGGCCGTTCGGCAAAACGGCCTGCAGGTGGAGTCGGCCGCGTCCAGCTTTCTGATGATTGTTGGCATGACGTCGCCCAACGGTCAGTTTGATGAAGTTGCTCTGAATGACTACTTCGCACGCAATCTTGTCGAGGAACTTCGCCGTATCGACGGGGTAGGGCGTGTGCAAATGTTCGGCGCCGAGCAGGCCATGCGTATTTGGGTTGATCCGAACAAGCTCACGGCGTTTGAGCTGACGATGAGCGAGCTGGCTCTGGCCATTGAGCAGCAGAACGCGCAGATTGCCCCTGGTCGGATTGGCGAAGAGCCGGCTTTGCCGGGCCAGCGTCTGACCGTTCCGTTGACGGTGCAGGGGCAGTTGACGACGCCCGAGGCGTTCGCTGCCATCGTCCTGCGCGCCGGTGCTGATGGCGCGAAGGTAACCCTCGGCGATGTTGCCCGGGTCGAGCTGGGCGCCCAGTCCTACGGCTTCTCCAACCGCGAGAATGGCGTGGCCGCCACCAGCGCCGCGATTCAGCTCTCGCCCGGGGCCAATGCCGTGCGCACCGCCTCAAAGGTGCGTGAGCGCCTGGCCGAGCTGGCACCCAGTATTCCGGCGGGTATGGCCTATTCGGTGCCGTTCGACACGGCGCCCTTCGTCAAGGTGTCGATTGAGAAGGTGATCTACACCCTGTTCGAGGCGATGGCGCTGGTGTTCCTGGTGATGTTCCTGTTCCTGCAGAACCTGCGCTACACGTTGATCCCGGCGATCGTCGCGCCCATCGCGCTGCTTGGTACCTTTGCGGTGATGCTGCTGGCCGGTTTTTCGATCAACTCGCTGACCATGTTTGGCATGGTGCTGGCGATTGGCATCATCGTTGATGACGCCATCGTGGTGGTGGAGAACGTCGAGCGGCTGATGGCCAAGCACGGTTTGTCGCCGAAGGAAGCAACCCGCCGGGCGATGCGGGAAATCACCGGCGCGATCATCGGCATTACCTTGGTGTTGACTGCTGTGTTTATCCCCATGGCTTTTGGCAGCGGCTCGGTCGGGGTGATCTACCAGCAGTTCACCCTGTCGATGGCGGTGTCGATCCTGTTCTCGGCCTTCCTGGCCCTGACTCTGACGCCGGCGCTGTGCGCCACGCTGCTACGTCCGGTCAGCGCCGATCATCATCACAAGGGTGGCTTCTTCGGCGCCTTCAACCGGGGCTTTGAGCGCCTCACTGAAAATTACGGCGCCCGGGTGGCACGGCTGGTCGGGCGCAGCGGGCGGATGATGGCGGCGTTTGCAGTGCTCTGCGCGGTGCTGGTTCTCGCCGCTCAGCAGCTGCCGTCTTCGTTCCTGCCGGAGGAGGATCAGGGCTACTTCATGACCTCCATTCAGTTGCCGACTGGTGCTACCAGTGAGCGCACGCTGGAGCTGGTAAAGACCTTTGAAGCCCACGTGGCTTCGCGGCCGGCGCTGGATGCAAACATGGTGGTTCTGGGCTTCAGTTTTGCGGGGTCCGGACCCAATGCGGCAATGGCGTTTACCATGCTCAAGGATTGGGACGAGCGCGATGGTGCAACGGCGGCTGAAGAGGCAGAGCTGGCCCAGCAGGCCATGTCAGACAGCGTTGAAGGCACGGTGATGAGCCTGATGCCGCCGGCCATCGACGAGCTGGGAACGTCCTCTGGCTTCACCCTGTTCCTGCAGGATCGCGCCAATCGAGGCGAGGCTGCGTTGCTGGGGGCTCAGGCGCAATTGCTGGAACTGGCCGCGCAGAGCCGTCTGGTCAGCGACGTTTACCCCGACGGTTTGCCGCCTGGCGAGAGCATCCGCCTGGAGATTGATCGACAGAAGGCAGAAGCGATGGGGCTGTCCTTCAGCGCGGTGAGCAGCACGCTATCGGCGGCCATGGGCTCGCTGTACGTCAATGATTTCCCCAATGCCGGGCGCATGCAGCAAGTCATCCTCCAGGCCGACGCGACAGCGCGCATGCAGCTGGATGATGTGCTCGGCCTGCGTGTGCGCAATGTCACCGGCGGTATGGTGCCGCTGCGCGAGGTGGTTACCCCGGAGTGGAGCGAGTCGCCGCAGCAGATGATGCGCTTCCAGGGCTTCCCGGCAGTGCGCATATCTGGCGGCGCTGCTCCCGGGGTGTCCAGTGGTGTGGCAATGGCCGAGATGGAACGGCTGGTTAAACAGCTGCCGCAGGGGTTTGCGGTCGCCTGGACGGGGCAGTCGTTGCAGGAACGCCAGTCGGCAGCGCAGGCGCCGCTGCTGATGCTGCTGTCGGCGCTCGTGGTCTTCCTGGTGCTGGCGGCACTCTACGAGAGCTGGAGTATTCCGCTGTCGGTGATGCTGGTAGTGCCGCTTGGCCTGCTCGGCGCGGTGGCGGCGGTGATGCTGCGAGGGATGCCTAACGATGTGTTCTTCAAGGTCGGGATGATCACCATCATTGGTCTGTCGGCGAAGAATGCCATCCTGATTGTCGAGTTTGCCCGTCAGCTGCATACCCAGGGGCATACGCTGATCGACGCGGCAGTGACCGCTGCCCGTCTGCGGTTGCGGCCGATCCTGATGACTTCGCTGGCCTTTACCCTTGGCGTGGTGCCGCTGATGCTTGCCAGTGGCGCGAGTGCAGAAACCCAGCACGCCATTGGCACCGGTGTGTTTGGCGGCATGCTCAGCGGCACGGTGTTGGCGGTGTTCTTTGTACCGGCGTTCTTCGTCTTCGTCATCGGGGCTCAGGAGCGCTTCAGCGCCTGGCGTACCCAACGGTCGGTGGCTCCGATCCAGGAGAATTCATGATGCGTCTGCCAATCATCTTACCGCTGGTACTTTGCCTGTCAGCGTGCTCGCTGCAACCTGAGTTGCGGATGCCATCCGCACCGGTGCCGGCGCACTTCCCAGCAGAGAACCAGGCTTCAGGTTCGGGGCTACCGGCCAGTGCGCTTGGCTGGCGTGCGATGTTCGGCGATCCTCGTCTGCAGCGCCTGATCGAGCTGGCGCTGGAGAACAACCGTGACCTGCGTCTGGCTACCCTCAATGTTCAGGCAGCGCAACCCCTGGCTGATATAGCGGGTGCGGCGCGCCTGCCAGCGGTGGGGCTGGAGGGAGAGCGCACGCGTGAACGCACGCTCGATAGCGGCAGCAGTCGCTCCGGTGCCGTGAGTCAGCACAACGGCTTGAATGTTGCGCTTAGCGCCTTTGAGCTGGACCTGTTTGGCCGTGTACGTTCGCTGTCCGATGCCGCATTGGCACGTTATCTAGCCAGCCAGCATGGGCGCGAGGCTGCGCAGATCGCGCTGGTTGGCGCGGTAGCCGAGGCTTACTTTGCCCAGCGTCTGGCAGACGAACAGGTGCAACTGGCCGAGCAGACCCAGGCAGACTGGAACCAGTCGTTGGCGCTGGCTCGTCTGCTCAAGCAGTCCGATCAGAGCAGTAGCCTGGATGTCGCTCAGGCCGAGAGTCAGGTGGCGCTGGCCGATGCTGAACTCGAAGCGGGACGCCGCAGGCTGCTCCTGGCGAACAATGCGCTGCAGTTGGTGCTGGGCAGCCCGTTGCCTGCCGACTTGCCGCCGGCACAGCCGTTGGAGCGCCAGCCGGTGATTGCGCGCCTGCCAGCCGGACTGCCAGCGGACCTTTTGCTGAACCGGCCGGACTTGCAGCAGGCCGAGCAGGTGTTGGTCGCCGCCAATGCCGATATCGGTGCAGCACGGGCTGCGTTCTTTCCGCAGATTTCGCTGACCGCATCGTTCGGTTACGCCAGCACCTCGCTCGGCGACCTTTTTGATCCGGCCTCTCAAGTCTGGCGCTTTGCTCCGCAGATCTCACAGCCGCTGTTTCAGGGTGGGCGCCTGCGCGCTGAACTGCGTCTGGCGGAGATACGCAAGTCTGAGGCCATCGCGCTTTACGAGCGGGCGGTTCAAAGTGCCTTCCGCGAGGTGGCTGATGCGCTGGCCGGAACGGCCAGTTTCGATCATCAGATTGAGGCTCAGCTACGTGCGGTCACGGCAGCCGAACACCGCCTGCATCTGTCCGACCTGCGCTACCGGGCAGGGCTGGATGGCCGTCTGGAGCTGCTCGACGCCCAGCGCCAATTGCAGGCCGCGCGGCAGTCCCTGCTGGCGCTGCGCGGCGCGGACATCGCCAACCGGGTAGCGCTTTACAAGTCCCTTGGTGGCGGCCTCTATGCGCGCGATGCCCAAGAGAATGTCGCTATCAACGCCGCTCGGTAGGTTCAAAAAAACGAGTTGGTCTAGGCGCGTTTGTGTTGGGGCACCCGCGCCGAAAGCCTACATTAATGACAGGCTTTTAAACGCTTCCTTGGTGATCGCCAAGCGTTTCGCCGCATCGCCTTGCTGTTCAAGGTCGATGTTCATTGCATAGAAGTAAACGTCTTCCCCGCGTTCTAAATAGCCTACCAGCCAACCCAACTGAGGCTGGTCGGTTTCGCCATATCCTGCCCAGCCTGTTTTCCCGCTCAGGCGGTACTGGGGTGTTTCTTCAAGGATCAGCATCTGTTTTACGGCATCAACATTGGCCTCCGACGCGCCTAGCCCCCCTTGGTAAAAACGCTCGAGGAAACCGATCTGTTGTTTAGCCGAAATGCGCAGATCACCGGTGAGCCAAAATTGGTCAATGCCTCCAGAAATGTCTCGGTTTCCATAATCAAATTGATCTACATACGACTGCATCCGTTCTTGGCCAACCTGGCGCGCTATTTCCTGGAAATACCACACCACTGAATGTTGCAACGCGGTATGCAGGGTGTGGCTTTCTGTCCAGCTAGCGGGCCACCACGATGCACGCGGGTCTTTATCACTATCCCAGTCAAGCTGGAATTCGGGCCCACTCGCAACCTGAGTTTCCAGAGCGATTAAGCTGTTGGGAATTTTGAATGTCGATGCGGGTAGGTATTGAGTCTTGGCTCTATCCTCATCGTGATATACCCACAGGTTTTGTTTGGGGTCGAAAAGAACGAAGGTGCCTTGCACATCATGTGCTTCAAAAAGGCTGTCCAGGTGAGAGCCTCTTTCTTGTGTTAGGGGTGTTTGAGCGTACCCAACAGATGTCATGCAGAGACTGAGAGCAGCAAAAACACCGCCGGCGATTCGAGCGAGTTTCATGTTTATTCCATTAACTGTGATTGTCTGGTCATGCGAGAGCGTGTCGCGCGATGGAGAGTAAGGCGGTAGGAGCTGAATGGAAAAACAGGCTGATGTAACATCCGTAACCTGCTATTCATTTCTCTGTCTTAGGCCTTAGGTCCATGCTGGGTCCACCAATCAATATCGAAATTTCCCCTGCGCTGCGCGTTAATGAAACAGCGGCGCGCTACCAATCACTTTGGTTGCTCATTGCCATTTGCCATGCATGTCGATCCGGAAAAATGAGCTTGCCTGTTCACATCGTGCGAGCGCGATTTCCTGGAAAGGCAAATTGGAGAATGTTGATATCCAGGGCGTTCAGCGACTTTGAGAGGTGGGGTGTCAATGTGGGGTGGGGCCATGATGTTTCTCGTGATATTGCCTTGCTCGATCTTCGGCAGCGCAGCAAAGGCCCTTTTTGGGTTGATGCGGCAACCTTGTCGAGGGTTCGAGTTTTGGTGGATGGGGCAGAAATAGACCCGTTGTCCGTCGCCAGCTTTTTAGGGGAGGGGGCTACTCACACGGTGGCCCGGCGCAACGTGGCCCGGCGCAACGTGGTGCCAAGCCGGGATGACGTGACGTACTGGGGCCACCTGGCTCAAGCGTTGCGCCTGACAAGAGACGGCTGCGTAGAACAATCCCATAACCAACTAAACGAACACTATGGTTTGGCTAAGGCCTCGGCCAAGACGGACTTCCAGAGAAACCTTGCCGTGCTGAAGGAGACGTTGGCGTGGCGCAAGATGGGCAATGAACATAAAAGCCATGAAACGCTCAACGATCTGGAGCAGCTGTTAGCACTGCCCGATGAATGCAACGAAATGCCAACGCTCCACGCGATGGCCCATGTCGCGCGAGGATGGGATCTTTACAGCCGAGGCGATGTGCAGGCAGCTAATGTTGAGCTGGAAAAATTTGCCTTTAATTCCAACCTGCAGCTAGTGATTCGCTATAACCCCAAGGTGCGTTTGGAGTATTTGAACCTTCGGGCACTGGTGAGCAAAGAGCGTGCCCTCAGTCAGAACCACCTGTCTTTAGAAGAACGACGCAGCGCGGCAGAAGACTCAATAAGCTCCCTTTCAGAAGCCTTGCAGTCTGCTTATGAGGCGGATTCGATAGAGGCGGCGCAGGACGTGGCCGCTAACATTGGCTTTTCAAGCTGGTTGTTCTGGAAAGGCAACCTGATCGATGTCGAGCGGGCGCAAACTGAACATCTGAGTCAGCTGCAAGCGGTGAGCTGGATTAGTTTGTCAGAGTGGATTTGTGACCGCTTTGGCGTGGGAGGAAGCTCTGCATGGAATCTTATTTTTTTGCTTCGTGTCGCGCGAGGTAACTGCAATCACTTTCAACCTAAAGACGTGAAGACATTTCAAGCCCAGCAACCGCTTACGCTGGAAAGTGTATTCAGGGCTGCTCAGCCTTTTGATGTCGCTTTCTCTAAAGCCAAAGGTTTCACCGATTGGTCTAGCGCCGCCGCCTTCGCAATAGAAGAAAGTGATACTTCGCATGTGCAGTATCCGCTCTTGCAGGTCGCCAATTTGCTGCTTGAGGCGGCTTGGTATTCGACTTATGAAAAGGGGTTGTGCTCCGAAGCATACAACGCAGTCGAGCGTCTTGAAGGCATCGTCGATAAGCTGCAAGCCAAGCACAGGCGTTTTTTTCGCGAGAGTCTGGATCTTTTGCCTGCCGAGCTGCGTAACCTAATCTGACAACGAGCAAGTGCTCCGCTAACACTAGATATCGGTAGGCAAGAACTGCAGGGCAAGAGACAGCTCAGGTGGCAATTACGACCACGGTTTGGCAAAAATGGCCGGCCTATGCGTTCAAGTAGGGTCGGTCGGTGTGCATGAACCCATAATTTGGCGGGAGACTGCCGCAGCAGTCCCCACCCTCCCTGCTTTCGCAGCTTAGCGATTGACGTTGACGACGAGCCGTCCACGTACTTTCCCGTTCAGCAGGTCGTCGGCTGCCGCGATGGCCTCACCCAGGCCCACTTCCTGTGTGATGTCGTCCAGTTGGGCAAGGTCCAGGTCCGAGCACAGGCGTTGCCAGGCTGTTACGCGCTCTTCATATGGGCGGGTGACGCTGTTGATGCCCAGCAGGCTGATGCCGCGCAGGATGAAGGGCGCCACTGTGGCCGGGAAGTCCATGCCCTGGGCCAGGCCGCAGGCGGCAACGGCGCCGTCTGCGCGCGTGCTGGCGCAGACGTTGGCCAGGGTATGGCTGCCCACCGAGTCGATGGCGGCTGCCCAGCGCTCTTTTGTCAGCGGGCGGCCAGGGTTGCTCAGCTCCGCCCGGTCGATGATGGTGGTTGCGCCCAGGCGCTTCAGGTAATCAGCCTCGCTCGGACGACCGGTAGACGCGGTGACCGAGTACCCCAGCTTGGCGAGCAGCGCGATGGCGAAGCTGCCGACCCCGCCATTGGCGCCGGTTACCAGAATCTCGCCGCTGGCGGGTGAAATGCCGTTACGCTCCAGGGCGATCAGGCAGAGCATTGCGGTATAGCCGGCCGTGCCGATGGCCATGGCCTGACGGGCGCTCAGCTGGTCGGGCAGGGGGATTAGCCAGTCACCATTGAGCCGGGCCTTCTGAGCCAGTCCACCCCAGTGCGTCTCGCCGACGCCCCAGCCGTTGAGCAGCACCCGGTCGCCCACCTTGTAGCGGTCATGACTGCTGGCTTCGACGACGCCAGCGAGATCAATACCCGGCACCATCGGAAAGCTGCGTACCACCGGGCTGCGGCCGCTGATGGCAAGGCCATCCTTGTAGTTGAGCGTGCTGTACTCAACCCGCACTGTGACGTCACCTTCCGGCAACTGGCTGTCATCCAGCTCGGTCAGGCGGGTCTGATACTGATCTTCTTTTTTGTCGACAAGTAATGCCTTGAACATGGTCTCTCCTTATTTAGACTGATCGTCTATAAATGGTGAAAAAAACATCACCTCGACGAGCCGGCGAGAAAGCCGGTGGCAAAGGTGTCCAGCGGTTGCGCATTCTGGACCAGCTTGGCGCGCAGTACGGCGCCTTCCCAGCCGATCCAGAAGTAGGCGGCCAGCGCATTGCAATTGGCTTCAGGTTTCAGCTGCCCCTGACGGGCTGCTTCCTCGAGGCAACGGGCCAGCCGCACCTGCCAGTCGAGCAGAATGTTCTCCAGCGCCTGGCGAAAACTGGGCGGCAGGGCCGATATCTCCTGTCCCAGGTTGCCAACCAGGCAGCCGCGACGAAATGCGTGTCTGGCCATGCCGGCCTTGGCGTCTTCAACGAAGTTGCTCAGGCGCTGCAGCGGCGGTACGTTATCGTCCAGCAGCCAGCGGTCCAGTTTGCGGGCGAAGTAGGCGGCGTAGCGCTGCATCACTTCCTGAACGAAGGCTTCCTTGCTGTCGAAGTAGTGATAGAACGAACCCTTGGGCACGCTGACGCGTTTCAGTACCGCGTCTATTCCCGTCGCCGCAAAGCCCTGCTCGGTCAGCACTTCCATGCCGCAGCGCAGCAAGGCCTCACGGGTGTCGTCGAAGCTTCTCGCAACTTTGGGTGGGCGGCCGCGACGGGCTTTGGGCTTGGAAATAGTCATGGGAATATATTAGACCGATCGTCTATAATGTCAATGTTGTGCACTCAGGTCGTAGGACTGACCCCGGTCGGTCGCGAACCTGCTAAAAATCGTTGACTGTGGCCCAGCGCCGATCAGCGGCGATGAAGAATGTCCTTCCCATCTAACTCAGGGCCCGCTTGCCATGATTACCTGCCACGTTAAATACGTTATCGACCCCTACCAGCTCGCGGCCTTTGAGCGCTATTCGCGGCAATGGATTGGGATAGTAGGGCGGATGGGTGGGGTGCATCATGGTTATTTTTTGCCGTCTGAGGGCGCGAATAACGTGGCGTATTGCCTGTTCAGCTTCCCCAGCCTGGCGGACTACGAGCGCTATCGCCAGCAGGCGGCGGAGGATGCGGAGTGTGTGCGGCTGGTGGAGGAGGCGACGGCGCTGAAGTTTATCGTCAGTTACGAGCGCAGCTTTGTGCGTCCGGTGCTGGAGTCGCTCTGAGGCGGGTGTTCAGTTTTCGTCGGCGCGAGTGGTGTTCGCTGTCCGTCAGTGCCGGCTGCGTGTGTGCTCCCGCGCCAGGTCGATAAAGGCTTTCAGCGCCGCTGAGGGGTTGCGGCGGTTGGGATAGTAGAGGCACAGCTCTTGGCGGGGTGGTGTCCAGTCTTGCAATACGCGTTCTAGCAGACCGGTGTCCAGCTCCTCCTGGACGTCCTGCTCCATCAGCAGCCCGAGCCCTGCGTCTGCCTTGAGGGCTGCTTTGACTACGCTGGCGTCGTCCAGTGTGAGTGGTCCGTTGACCTCCAGCTTGATGTGCTCGCCGTCCTTTTCCAGATGCCAGGGGTAGAGGCTTCCGTTAGGCAGGCGGATGCGGATGCATGGGTGATTCAGCAGGTCTGCCGGTGAGGCTGGGCGGCCATGGGTGTTCAGGTACGCGGGGCTGGCGACGATGGCGTAGCGCTGGGCCTGCCCCAGTGATAGCACGATCATGTCGGCGGGCACGAGATTGCGCGCGCGCAGGCCGAGGTCGAAACCGTCGGCGACGATGTCGACCAGGCGGCCTTCGGTCACCAGATCAATGTGTACCTTGGGGTAGCGCTGTATGAATTCGAGCATCAGCGGCAGCAGGGCTGAGCGCGCGGCGCTGGCGAAGGCGTTGATGCGCAGCACGCCGGCGGGCTCGGCGTGACGGCTGCGCACCTCGCCGAGTGCGGCACGGATGTTCTCCAGTGCCGGGCCCACCTGTTGCAGGTACAGGGTGCCGGCTTCGGTCAGCGAGACGCTGCGGGTGGTGCGGTTGAACAGGCGTGTGTCGATGGCGGTTTCCAGCTTGGCGATGGTGGTGCTCAGGGCGCTGGTCGAGACGTTGAGGTCGATGGCGGCCTGGCGGAAGGAGCCGCGCCGGGCGACGGCGAGTGCGGCTTCCAATTCATTGAGCCCGATACGTGATATCGCCATTAGATTGTCCTGCTTTTTGGGATAGGCCGTTCTTTTTATCCCAGTTGAGCAAATTAAGACTGGCGCGGCAAGATGACTGCTGTCCCGCACTGTTTGCGGAAGAGGAGAGCACATCATGAGTATTGTATTACCGGATGTCGTACAGACCTATTTTGAAATCAGCAACGGGCAGGGCATGGCGCGACTGGCCGAGTGCTTTTGCGCCGATGCCACGGTGAGCGATGAAAACCAGACCCATGAGGGTGTGGCGGCCATCATCGAGTGGCAGCACGCTGCCCGGCAGGCTTATACCTATGTTGCGGTGCCGCTGTCGTCGAGGCAGGAGGGCGACGCTTTGGTGGTCAAGGCGCGCCTGACCGGGAACTTTTCCGGCAGTCCGGTCGAGTTGAATCACCGCTTTGCCCTTGCCGATGGGCGCATCAAGGCGCTTGAGATAACGGTCTAGGCCAGGCCAGGGCCGGCTTGGCTGTGCACCATGCGTTGACAGCCGCGCCCGCCGCTCCGTAGTATCGACTCCGGATTTCACGCAACGGATCTTTCATGTTCCTCACAGTCGACCACTCGCTGCCCCTGTCTGAGCTTGCTGCTCGGGCTTGCGCGTGCATCGCCGTTGCCAAGAAATCCAAGAAACAGTCGCTCATTTGACCGGGGCGTGCTGTCCCGTCAGATGGGCTGACAGGACAACATGCGCTAGGTTACACCTCCCTCACGTTTGATCCCCACGCCTCCTGACGGTGACTTGACGGTCTGCCACAAGGAGTTTTTGCATGTCTGATTTTCGTGGGATCTGGGTGGCGCTGGTAACGCCATTCCGTGAGGGAGAGGTGGATTTTGTTGCGCTGCAGGGGTTGGTGGAGCGGCTACTGGCCGATGGCGTCGCCGGGCTGGTGGTCTGCGGCTCGACCGGCGAGGCCGCTGCGCTGAGTGAGCAGGAGCAGCTCGCGGTGCTGGATGCGGTGCTGCAGTGGGCGCCGCCACCGCAGGTGATCATGGGGCTGTGCGGCAATAACCTGCGTGAGTTGCTGGTGTTTCAGCAGGCGGTTCAGCAGCGTCCGCTGGCGGGGCTGCTGGTGCCTGCGCCTTACTACATTCGCCCGTCGCAGTCGGGACTGGAGGCGTTCTTCCAGACGGTAGCTGAGGCAGCCACTGTGCCACTGGTGCTGTATGACATTCCGTATCGCACGGGTGTGCGCATCGAGCGCGAGACGCTGCGACGTATCGTGCGCCACCCGCGCATTGCTGCCGTCAAGGATTGCGGCGGTGACCCGGAAACGACCATGGCCCTGATTGCTGACGGCAACGTTGCCGTGCTGGCGGGTGAGGATATGCAGATATTCATCAGTGGTTGCCTGGGCGCGGTGGGCGCCATTTCTGCTTCAGCGCATATCCGGGCTGACCTGTTCGTGGCTATGCATCGTCTGCTGGAGCAGGGCGATCTGATTGCCGCGCGGCAGCTGTTATATCGCTTGCTGCCGTGGATTCAGGTGGCCTTTAGCGAGCCCAACCCGGCAGTCATCAAAGCCGCGCTGACGCTTGAGGGGCTGGTTGCTGATGAACTGCGCGAGCCGATGCAGCCATGCTCGCAGGTGACCCAGCGGCTGATGCAGGGCGTGCTCGCAGAACTCGGCAGTCGGGCAGAAGAGGTCGTTGCCATTGACCTCAAGAGCGCGTGAGTGGAAGAGGCCGGCGTTGGGCACCTGCGAGGGCAGGGCCCTGATGTCGGGAGCACAGTCGCGATGCTTACTCCATAGCCATGCCGACCAGCACCAGCAGGATTGCGCCGATCAGCGTCAGGCTGGAAAACACGGTGCCCAAAATCGGAAACAACTTGTTGCGGCCACGCTGGCAGAGTCCCGCGATGCCCAGGCCGAGGCCGACAGCAAGGGCTCCGACTAGCAAAATCAGACACAGACCAACCAGCAAGGCTGCGGTGGATTCTTCATCCACGCCTCCCGGCGTCGATAGCTCCATCACGCCTGCAACCATAAACAGCATGAAAATAAGCACCGTAGACGCGCCACCGATGACGGTGGCGGCGATGCCCAGCCCCGAGTGTTTCAGTTCTTCCATGAGTCACCTTTGTGTTGGTAGAGACGACAGCGCTGCATCCTGAGATCAGCGGCAGTCTGCCGGTAGATAGCGTTTGTCGATGGTGGATTCGGTGCAGTCCCAGACGATACTGGAGCCTTGCGCCTTGGGTATGTAAACCAGCGCCCCAGCGATGCCGGTGCTGGCTGCCGGGGCCACGATGATGACGCCAGCGTCTATCTCGACCGAGCCGACATTGTCCGATGTGCGTGGGGCAGCAATGCCCAGCTGTTCGAGGTTTCTTGGCCACTGCTGGCGCTCGAACGCATAACTCTCGACGGCGGGCATCAGTTGCTGAGCAACCAGTTTAGATTCCAGCACCTTACTGCGGTTGGTGTAGTCCTGGTAGGCAGGCAAGGCAATCGCCGCGATGATGCCGACCATGGCAATGCCGATGAACACCAGCGGAACGATAACCACCACGCCGCCTTTTTCGGTCCCCAGTGACAGGCCGCGATTGTATTTGTCGTTCCAGACTTTTTGCGATGTGGCGAGAAAAACGATGCCTTCGATAATGGCTACCAGCATCGGGATATAGGTCCAGAAGAACAGCAGGTAGAAAATGCCCCACCATTGCCCCAGATAGAAACGGTGGATGCCGAACAGGCCGGTAGAGAAAGCGATGACGGCTGCGGCAACGCGGCTCTTGTAGACAAAATTGTCCTGAATGGCGCCGCAACTGCGGCACTGGGGCGCTTCGGCGGGCATTTCCACGCCGCAGCTGGAGCAGTACTTGTTCATCTTGGGGTTCTTCCGTGTTGTTTTAAGTCTATGTATCCATTATCTGCCGCGGCGCCAGTCGTTGGTTGCCGCATAGGGGGCGGGCTATGACGCCGCGGCGATCACGCCGGCAAAAATCAGCCACAGTGCCCAGATTGCAACGCCGATATAGCCGAGGATGAGGCCGCTCAGCGCCATGCCGTCACCGGACTGGGCGCCTTTGCTTTCCTTGATTTGTGAGCGGGCAATGTGTCCGCAGATGATCGCGATGATCGAGCCGAAGAAGAACAGGCCGAGGATACCGGCAACCAGGCTGACGATCGCCAGGGAGGATGTTGCGGTCGTGGTTTGCATTGGTTGCGAAGCGGGAGGCGGTGTCTGCGCGGCTACGCCGTAGATATCTTTTGCCTGTTCTCCGTCCGCCACAAAGTCTACCGGCGCGCCTGCAACCGGTGCCTGGGCGCTTTTCCACTGCTCCTGGCTAAACTGGTACCGTCCGCCGTGCTCACAACTGATCACGCCGCTGCCGCTGGTTGCATTAAAATCCAGCACTGTCCCTTTCATGTCATCTCCACCTTTCGCTTTAGAACATATTCAAATACTGCCCATCTCGACCAGATGCCGGTCTCTTTCGCGGTTTGCGGGCAAGTGACAGGCAAACGAGAAGATGGGATCAGGTGCAACACCTGACTTGCGGTGTCGCCTTGACGATTATGCAGCAGGCTGGACTTGGCCTGTGTGCGCCCTGCGTGACGCTGCCAGCGGATGGCTGGCAGCGCAGCAGCGTTGCTCGCCGAGGGTCGATCACTTTAGCAGGTCGCCAGCAGGGCGGACAGACTGCCAGTTCACAGACCTGACGCTGCCTGTGTTGGTACGTCTGATGCGGGGCGGGATATTGGGCAAAAGGGCTGCGGCAGCGGACGTTGCCAAGTGGCCGCTGCCTTAAAAGCGCTCTAGGTTACTTTTCTGAACGTCAGGTTATACCGCACTGTGCCGGTGGCGGGATGACTGGCCTTTTTGCCCAGTGGCGCGACGCCGTGGAAGTACAGCCGACTGACGCCACCCCATACCACCACATCACCGTGCTCGAGCAGCCAGCGACTGGTCGGGTCGCTGCGGTTGGGGCCGCCAAACAGAAAGGTGATGGGTGCGCCGAGGGAGATGGAGACGATGGGCGCGCTGAGGTCCTGCTCGTCCTTGTCCTGATGCAGGCCCATCCGCGCACCAGTGGCGTAGCGGTTGATCAGGCAGGCTTGCGGCGCAAAGTGGGCAAAGCCTGCGCTACGTGCGGCGCGTTCAGCCAGCTCTGCGAACAGTGCAGGCATCGCCGGCCAGGGCCGGTTGCTTTGTGGGTCTTGCGGGCTGTAGCGGTAGCCGTGTCGATCCGTGACCCAGCCGTAGGCGCCGCAGCTGCTCATGGCCGCGGACATGGTGTAGCCGCCCGGGGTGACCTGATGGCGAAAGGGCGCTTGCGTCGCGATCTGCTCGATGGCGGCGAGCAGGGCGTCGGCATCTCTCAGAGCAAAGCCTTTCAGCAGCCAGGCATCAGACCCGATCTGCTCCGGTGTCTGCGCGTCAGGCGCGCCCAGGTCAAGCAGGCCTTGCATCGCTGGCTTTCGAGTTGTGTTGGTGTTCCAGCTGCAGTAACTGCTTTTTGCGCTCTACGCCCCAGCGATAACCGGAGATGCCGCCATCGCTGCGCAGCACGCGGTGGCAGGGGACGGCCATAGCTAACGGGTTGGCGGCGCAGGCGCTGGCAACGGCGCGAACGGCACGGGGTTTGTCGAGGCGTTTGGCCAGTTCGCTGTAGGTGATGGTGTCGCCGCTGCGGACCTTGCTTAGCGCCTGCCAGACGCTGCGCTGAAAAGCGGTGCCGTGGGGAGCGGCCGTTTTTCTCAGCGGGAACTCGCCCTTGGGTTGGTCAACCCAATCGAGCATCGCCTGCAGACGCTGTTTCTGGCCCTCGTCTGCCCTGACCAGCTTGGCGTCGGGGAAGCGTTGTTGCAGGTCATCGCGCATGGCGTCGTCGTTGTCGCCAAGCAAGATGGCCTGGGTGTGATCGGCGGTTTCGGCCAGCAGCAGGCCGCCAAGGGCGCAGTGGCCGGTGCAGTAGCTGAGGGTGTCTGGGAGTGAAGACATAGCTGGCTCCTGGAGGCTGATTGGCCATGATGCGACAGGAGTTGGGCCGGCTCAAGGGGCTTTCAGTAGCGCCGGATCGCCTGTTATCAGACTAAGGCCGTCACGGGCGGGAGCGGCGCATGGGGCTGCGCCGTAGCACTGGGCAACGTGCTGGAGGCCTGGTGAAAAGTACAGCACCAGGCGGCAATGCAGCTCACCGGACTCCAGCCGTTGCAATACGGCTTCACCGCAAGGCACTGCGGGCAATGTCGCCCGCAGTGCATCCAGCGTCGGGTCGGCCAGCACTGGATCTCCGACCACCCAACGCGACCAGCCGCTCATCAGAACTTCATGCCCGGCAGGTTGAGCGAGGCGGTGTTGCCGCCGTCTACTGCCAGGGCTTGCCCTGTGACGTAGCTGGCGTCGTCGCTGGCGAGGAAGGCGATGGCGCCGGCGATTTCCTCCGGGCGGCCATAGCGGCGCAGCTCGCAGCGGGTGCCGAGCTTCTCTTCCTTGTTGTTCTCGCGGGCGTATTTGAATACCGGGGCGGTCATGCCGGTTTCGATCAGGCCGGGGCACACGGCGTTGACGCGAATATTGAACTGGCCGAGGTCGCAGGCGGCGGTCATGGTGAAGTTGATCACGCCAGCCTTGGAGGCGCTGTAGGCGTTGCCGCCGGCACCGGAGCGAATGCCGGCAACCGAGGCGGTGTTGACGATGGCGCCGCCGTTCTGCTCGCGCATCTGACGCGAGGCGTACTTGGTAAACAGCATCACGCCAAACAGATTGACGTTGATGATCTTCTGCCAGGTTTCCAGACTCTGATCGGTGGCGATGCTGTAGTCACCACCGGCGATACCGGCGTTGTTGCACAGCACGTCCAGGCGGCCGTAATGGGCCACGGTGTCGGCGACGCATTGCTCGACGGCGGCTTCATCGCTGACGTCCAGCGCACGGTGCAGCACCTCGGCACCAGCGGGTAGTTCGCTGAGGGTCTGCTCCAGGCCCTCGGCGTTGCGGTCAACCAGCATCAGGCGAGCGCCTTCAGCGGCCAGGCGCTTGGCAGTGGCACGGCCAATGCCGCTGCCGGCACCGGTGATCAGGGCGATTCTGTTCTCGAAGCGTTGCATTTCAAACTCCTTTGGGGCGAAAGCGGCAAGCCACAAGCGGCAAGCTGCAAGCAAAGCTGGCGCGGTGTTGACCTGCGCGGGTTGTCTCAAAGTCCAGCAGGGGCGTTATAGGCGGTGAAAACAATTGACTGGCCTGTCGCACAGCGCACCCTGTTGCAGCTTGCAGGGGGCGGCCATCCGCCTTGCAGCTTGCAGCTGCGTTAATGACTAATACTCGGATCATCCGCCGCGGTATTTTTGTCGCCGTTCTGATCGATACCCAGCTGGTCGGCCATATTGCCGGTGTCGACTTGCCAGCTGCTGGCGATGTCGCGTTCGAAGCGTACCGGGGACAGGGCGATCAGGCCGTCGCGCAGGGCGCCGACGTCGGTCTGGCGGCCGGTGATGCGGTCAGTCTGGCGCTGGAAGCCGAGCCAGTAGTAGGGCACGCCGCGGGTGTCTTCCCGGCGCTCGATGTTCACGCCGCCGATGCTGCCGCGTTGCGGGCGGCAGATGGCGACGCCACGGACGTCTTCTGGTGCACGTGCCGGGAAGTTGATGTTCATGGCACAGTCTTCCGGCCAGCCGGCGTCCAGCAGTTGGCGAACCAGGTTGGCACCGTACTGGCGGGAGGTTTCCCAATGTACGTCGTTGCCGGGGATATAGGCCTGGCTGAGGGCGATGGACGGAATGCCAAGCAGGGTGCCGGTAAGGGCGCCGCCGATGGTGCCGGAGTAGGCGACCGAGTCGCTGATGTTGGCGCCGTTGTTGACGCCGGATAGCACCAGATCGGGTTTGACCGGCAGCAGTTCGGCAACGCCGAGCAGGACGCAGTCACTGGGAGTGCCACTGACGCTGAACCGGCGTTCTTCAAACTGGTGAACGCGTAGCGGGTGGTGGACGGAGATGGACATGGACACGCCGCTTTGGTCCAGATCGGGCGAGACGATCCACACTTCCTCGGCGATCTCGTTGGCAATTTCTTCGAGCACTTGCAGGCCCGGGCCGCGCCAGCCGTCGTCGTTGGTCAGCAGTACGCGTTTGACGGGTTTGCTCATGGGCAATCCTCATTGTTCGAAGCGGGTGGGGCTTGAATGTGCAACGGGGCAGCTTGAGCTGCCCCGTTTGGTCTTACTTCTGGGCGATTTCCCAGCCGCGCTCAGCCAGCAGGCTGGCGCGTTTGCCGACTTCGAGGGCGTCGGCGTTGCTGGCGTTGCCTTGCAGCGCGCGGTGGTAGACACCCTGCACAATGGCGGCCAGACGGAACAGCGAGAAGGCGATGTAGTAGTTCCAGTTCGGCACACCGCTGCGACCGGTGTATTCGCAGTACCAGTCCAGCAGTTGCTGCTCTTCCGGCAGGCCGAGGGATTTCAGATCGGCGCCGACCATGCCCTTGGCGCCGTCGACGTTGACCGGCATGTGGTACGGCAGGCAGCAGTAGGCCAGATCCGACAGCGGGTGGCCGAGGGTTGCCAGCTCCCAGTCGAGGATCGACACGACCTTGGACTCGGTCGGGTGCAGCATCAGGTTGCCGATGCGGAAGTCGCCATGGGCGATGGTGGTGCTTTCATCAGCCGGGATGTTCTCCGGCAGCCACTTCATCAGGGCGTCCATCGCCGGCATGTCGTGGGTGCGGCTGGCTTCGAACTGGCCGCCCCAGCGTTTGACCTGACGGGCAATGTAGTTGTCGGGCTTGCCGTAGCCTTCCAGGCCGATGGCCTTCCAGTCGGCGTTGTGCATCTTGGCCATGGTGTCGATCATGGACTGGTAGATCGGCATGCGCTCTTCCTGCGCTACTTCGCTCAGCAGCGGCTGGGAGTAGACGCGGCCTTCGACGTAATCCATGACGTAGAACGCGGTGCCAATGATCTCCGGGTCTTCACACAGCAGTTGCGCGGTGGGAACCGGTACGTCGGTCTTGCCCAGGGCGTTGATGACCTGGAACTCGCGCTCGACCATGTGCGCGGAGGGCAGCAGTTTTCCCGGTGGCTTCTTGCGCAGTACGTAGCGCTTGCCGGCGATTTCCAGCAGGAAGGTGGGGTTGGACTGGCCACCTTGGAACTGCTTTACCTTGATGCCCTGGTTGGCTCCCGGAAGGTAGTCCTGCAGGTAGTTGGCGAGTTTTGCCTCGTCAAACTGGTGGGCAGGCAATACGTCAATCAGGGTCGCTCCGCTCATCTTTGAAGATCCTGTTGTTGATGGTTCTGAAGGGTCAAGTACGGGAAAATAACACGCCAGGGCAAGCCCTGGCGCTTTGAACAGCCTGATGAATCAGGTGTTATCAGGCAATGGTATCGCCGCCATCGGCAACGATGGTCTGCCCGGTAACGTACGCCGAGGCGCTGGAAGCCAGGAACAACGCCACCCCGGCGATATCCACCGGCTCGCCGACACGGCGCAGTGGCAGCTTCTCTTCCACCTTGCGCAGGCGGTCCGGATCTTCCAGCAGGGCCTGGGCAAAATCGGTACGGATCAGGCCGGGGGCGATGCTGTTGACGCGGATGCCCTGTGGGCCCCACTCCAGCGACAGGTTGCGGGCCAGGCCGGCTTCCGCCGCCTTGGACATGCCGTAGACGCCGATATTGGCGCTGGCACGCAGCCCGGCAATGCTCGATAGCAGCACGATGGAGCCACCACCTTGTTCGACCATGTGTGGGATGACCATGTTGCACAGCCAGAAGGTGCCCTTGACGTTGGTGCCCATGATCTTGTCGAAGGCCTCGTCGCTGACGGTGTGCGTCGGGCCATAGACCGGGTTGGTCGCGGCGTTGCAGACCAGTACGTCGATGCGGCCAAAGGCGTCCAGGGTGCGATCAACCAGATTCTGCAGCTGGACCTTGTCGCCCACATGACAGGCAACCGGCAGCGCATCGAAGCCCTGACTGCGCAGCTCGTCTGCCACCTGCTGACAGGCGTCAGCCTTGCGGCTGGAAATCACCACCTTGGCGCCGGCCCTGGCGTATTCCTCGGCAATCGACTTGCCGATGCCCTTGGTCGAACCGGTGATGATGGCGACCTTGCCGGTCAGATCAAACAGCTTGCTCATAGAACCTCGCTTCGCTCGAGCCACAAGCTTCAAGCCTCAAGCTAAAACCAGTGCACGGTCAGCTTTAGGCTTGTAGCTTGCGGCTTGACGCTGCCCTTACAGGTATTGGCTCATCTCCATCTTCGCAATGGCATTCAGATGCACTTCGTCCGGGCCGTCGGCCAGGCGCAGGGTGCGGGCTTTGGCGTAGGCGGAGGCGAGGAAGGTGTCCTGGCACACGCCCTTGGCGCCGAAGATCTGAATGGCGCGGTCGATCACGTTGCAGGCCATGGTCGGGGCAACGGCCTTGATCATGGCGATCTGCTGACGGGCGACCTTGTTGCCGAATTTATCCATGCTGCGTGCGGCGTGCAGGGTCAGCAGGCGGGCCTGGTCGATCTCGCAACGGGAGCGGGCGATCATTTCCGGCACGCTGCCCAGCTTGTACATCGGCTTGCCGAAGGCAACGCGCTCGCCGGCGCGGCGGCACATGGCTTCCAGGGCGCGCTCGGCGATGCCGATGCTGCGCATGCAGTGGTGAATGCGGCCCGGGCCAAGGCGACCCTGAGCGATTTCGAAGCCACGGCCCTCACCCAGCAGGATGTTGGAAACCGGGACGCGCACATTGTTGTATTCGATTTCGGCGTGACCGTGCGGGGCGTGGTCGTAGCCGAATACGTGCAGGTCGCGAACGATCTTCACGCCGGGGGTGTCCAGCGGCACCAGAATCATGCTCTGTTGCAGGTGCTTGGGTGCGTTCGGGTCGGTCTTGCCCATGACGATGGCGATCTTACAGTGCTCGTTCATGGCACCGGAGGACCACCACTTGGTGCCGTTGATGACGTACTCGTCACCTTCGCGGCGGATTTCGCACTCGATATTGGTGGCATCGGAGGAGGCGACATCCGGCTCGGTCATGGAGAAGCAGGAGCGGATTTCACCGGCCAGCAGCGGCTTGAGCCATTGCTCTTTCTGCTCGTCGTTGCCGTAGCGCTCGATGGTTTCCATGTTGCCGGTGTCCGGCGCGTTGCAGTTGAAGACTTCGCCGGCGAAGGAGACGCGGCCCATGATTTCACACAGGTGGGCGTACTCTTCGTTGGTCAGGCCGGCGCCACGCTCGGATTCGGGCAGGAACAGGTTCCACAGGCCCTGGTTGCGGGCTTCTGCTTTCAGTTCTTCTAGGATTGCCGGATGGCCCCATTTGTTCTGTTTTACTTGCTCGTAGAACAGAGCTTCATTGGGGTAAATGTGCTCATCCATAAAGCCTTCGAGCTTGTTTTTAAGGTCTTCTACGCGCGGGCTGAGGTCAAACATGGCTAATCCTTCGATTGGTTGCGGACTGCGGCGGGCGGCGCCTTGTGAGCGCTTCGCCGGATAGCGGTGACCATATAGTCATGCCGGGTAAAGGAGAACAATGTGCTACTGCCGGCAATAAGCTTGCATAAGTCGGGTTGATTCTGGTGGGTGGGTATTATTCGTCAGCGCGAGACGCGGCCGGTGCGCAAGGCGCGGGCCAGAGCTGGTGGCAGGCGCGGCAGGTCGGCTGGCTCATCCAGATCCCAGAGCGGCTCACCCTCCCACAGGCTGAGCCCGGCGCGGTGCAGACGCTGGCGGGTGTCGGCCATGACCTTGGCGTGGCTCCACTGCATCTGCTCAAAGGGCGCAGGGTGTGGCTGGCGCTGGCCAATCAGTACGTAACCGCCGTCGTCGCTGGGGATAATGGCGGTGTCGTGGCTTTGCAGGGCAGCAGCGGCCCGGGCGATGGCTTGAGTGTCTAATGCCGGGCAGTCGCTGCCGATCAGCAGTGCACCACCGGGAAAGTCTGCCATGGCGCTCATCATGCGCTCACCCAGGTCACCCTCCACTTGCCGGCGCACCGGCAAGCCGTGTTCGGCTGCGAGGACTTTAAGCCAGACATGACTGGGCTGGTCGACATAGAGCAGCCGCTCGCCAGGCCAGTCAGCCGTTTGCAGCAAACAGTGCTCCAGCAATCGCTGATACAGCGCGCACGCTCCCTCGGCGCCCAGCGCCGGAATCAGGCGGGTTTTTACCTTGCCCGGCACCGGGGCTTTGGCGAAGATCAGAAGAGGGCGTCGGCTGGGCATAGGGTCACTGGCAATCATGGGCTCTAGTGGGTTGTTTACAAGAAGCTAGAAGCTGGAAGCTTAAAGTAGTGTGGCGGGGCGCAGGTATACGAAATGCTACTGTGGTCAGCTGTCTTGCCTCGATGCCTGCTCCATTGCACCATGCTTGGCTTCCAGCTTCCAGCTTCCAGCTAGTAGCGCTGCGCGAGTTTCTCCACCGGCGCGCCGCGCCAGTAGCGCCAGCGCAGCCACCACATGAGCACGATGGTGCGCAGGGTGCCGTTTTGCTGCCAGCGCCTGCTGGAGGTGGTCAGCCGCTCGTGCAGGCACAGCGGTCTGCCGTGGGGGCGTAGGCGCTTACTTAGTTCGATGTCTTCCATCAGCGGTATTGGCGCGTAGCCACCGACTTGCTCGAACAGTGCGCGGCGCACAAAGATCGCCTGGTCCCCGGTGCATACACCGGTCAGACGAGAGCGCCAGTTCATCATCCAGGCGACTACGCGCAACATGGGCGATGAGGGAGACAGGCGCACGTCGAATCGCCCCCATTGGCTTGCTGCGTCCGCTGCTGGCAGCAGCTCAAGAAAGTTCGTTGGCAGTTGCGTGTCGGCATGCAGAAACAGCAGCCATTCGCCCTGCGCAATGGCGGCTCCTGCATTCATCTGGGTGGCCCGGCCCGGCGCAGACTGGATCAGTTGATCCACCAGCGGCGCAGCGAGGGCGACGGTATCGTCGCTGCTGCCGCCATCGACCAGAATGAGTTCCAGCTCGCCGCGCAGCGGTTGCAGCGGCGTAAGGGCATCGACGATGCCGGCAGCTTCGTTGCGCACCGGCATGATGATCGACAGCTTCAACCGCGCCTCCAGGCGTGAAAGCGTGCGACCCATTGCAGCAGGCGTTCCGGCTGATGGGCACGTTTCCATTGGCCGGCGGCGTACTTGTTGGCTTCGCTCAGGGTCGGGTAGCTGTGTACGGTGCCGAGGATCTTGTTCAGGCCGAGGTTGTGCTTCATCGCCAGCACGTATTCGGCGATCAGCTCGCCAGCGTGGGCGCCGACGATGGTGACGCCGAGAATGCGGTCGCGGCCGGGCTCGGTCAGCACCTTGACGAAGCCTTCTGCGGCTTCGTCGGCAATAGCACGGTCCAGGTCGTCGATACCGTAGCGGGTTACCTCATATTCCACCCCTTGCTCCTGCGCTTCGGTTTCCGACAGCCCGACGCGGGCGACCTCCGGATCGGTAAAGGTGCAGTGCGGGAGTACTCGGTAGTCGACCTTGAAGCGGCGGAAGCTGCCGAACAGCGCGTTGACGGCGGCGTGCCAGGCCTGGTGCGATGCCGCGTGGGTAAACTGGTACGGGCCGGTGACATCGCCCACAGCGAAAACGTTGGGGAAGCGGGTGGCGAGGTACTCGTTGGTATCCAGCGTGCCGTTGTCGCGCACCGCGAGGCCTAGCGTTTCGATGCCATAGCCCTGGGTGTTGGCTACCCGGCCGAGGGCGACCAGCACGCAGTCAAACTCGATTTCTACTGACTGGTCACTGTCCTGCGAGCGGCAGAGAGCGGTCGGTGTGCCACTGCGCAGTTCAAAGCGCTCGGCCTGATGGTTCAGGCGCAGATCGACCCCTGCGCTGCCCAGGCTGACCGTCACCAGTTCGCTGGCGTCGGCGTCTTCACGGGGCAGCAGGCGGTTGCCGCGCTCAATCTGGGTGACCTGTGAGCCGAGCTGCTGGAAGGCCAGTGCCAGCTCGCAGCCGATCGGGCCGCCGCCGAGTACCAGCAACCGGCGCGGTTGCTCGCGCAGGTTCCAGACGGTGTCCGAGGTGACCATCGGTACGCTGTCGAGCCCCGGCAAGTCCGGTACGAGGGGGCGCGCACCGGCAGCGATGATGATATTGCGCGTGCTGATGCTGCGCCCGTTTACCTCGACGTGCCAGGGCGAGGTGATGCGCGCCTCACCGGTGATCACGTCGACGCCGAGGTCGGTGTAGCGCTCGACCGAATCATGTGGCTCGATCTGCTTGATTACCCGCTGGACGCGTTCCATTACCGCGGCAAAGTCGACGGTTGCCTCGGCGTGGCTATAGCCCAACGCGGGCGCCCTGCGGACCTCGGCGGCCAGTTTTGCCGAGCGGATCAACGCCTTTGAGGGCACGCAGCCGGTGTTGAGGCAATCGCCGCCCATGGCGTGTTTCTCGATCAGGCTGACGTCGGCCTTGACCGCTGCGGCAATGTACGCGCTGACCAGTCCGCCGCTGCCAGCACCAATTACCACCAGATTGCGGTCGAACTGTTTGGGCTTCTGCCAGCCTTTGTAGACGCGACGGGCCTTGATCACGTCCAGCAGGCGCCGGGCAATCAGTGGGAACAGTCCCAGCAGCACGAAGGCGCCGAGCAGGCCCGGCGAGAGGATGCCGGCCAGTGAGTCCAGCTGCCCGAGTTCGCGGCCGGCGTTTACGTAAACCAGGGTGCCGGGCAACATGCCGAGCTGGCTGACCCACCAGAAGGTACGGGCGGGCAGGCGGGTGAGGCCCATGGCCAGGTTGATCAGAAAGAACGGAAACGCTGGCACCAGCCGCAGGGCAAACAGGTAGAACGCGCCTTCGCGGTCGATGCCCTGGTTGATGCGTTCCAGTCGTGAGCCAAAGCGCTGCTGAACCCAATCCTGCAGCAGAAAGCGGCTGATCAGCATCGCCAGCGTAGCCCCGGCGGTGGAAGCAAAGGACACCAGCAGCAGACCCCAGCCAAGGCCAAACAGGGCGCCGCCGATCAGGGTCAGCAGCGCGGCGCCGGGCAGCGACAGCGCCGTCACCAGCACATAGAGCCCCACATACAGGGCGCTGGCGAGTATTGGCTGGTCGCTCACCTGCTGGTCAAGGACCTGCTGCTGGGCTTTCAGCGCATCCAGGCTCAGGTGCTGCTGCAGACCCGAGGCAAAGAAGCCCGCGACCAGCGCCGCGACCACGGCCAGCAGCAACAGACGACGCAGGTTCATGACAGCATCTCCAGCGCACAGAGCGTGTTGGCGAGGGTAAAGCCCTTGATGCAGGCCTGTTCGGGCGTCATGTCGGTTCCTTGGTTGATGCGCTGCCAATACGACAGCGCTGCGGGTGAGTCGTCAGGCCACTGGCGTTTGAACTCAGCGGCAAAGGCGTGCTGGTCATAGGTGACGGGCAACGCTTCGATGATCAACGGGCCGACTTGCGCGCGGTAGAGCGCGGCGGCGGAAGCAGTGCGCGCGATGCGGGTGATCAGGCCATAGCGTCCATTGTTGAAGTTGGGCATGCCGGCGGCACCGTTGTTGATCACCGCCCACTCGCCGTTGCTCAGGGCGGCCGGGCTGCAGGTGTGGCTGCAGGCCAGCACACGGATGTGGTGTTCCGTGAACCATTGGTCCAGTTGCTGCTGGCGTTCGAGGCTTTGCAGTCGGGCCTGATCGCACTGCCAGCCGGCCAGTGACTGCTCATCGCCGTGGGTAATGGCGATGCGCTCGCCGGCGACCTCGGCTACCAGGGTGGCGGGGCGGTCGCCGAGCTGTTCCGCCATGCCGGGCAGGCCGTCCACGGTCTGTTGCAGCTGCTGGTGAATGCGGTTGGAACGCTCGACCGTGACGGCGTCGGTCTGCTCCGGATAGGCGCAGCCGCAACCAAAGTCGTCGCCCGCGCGGGCCAGTTCGGTTTCCACGTTGCCGCGCAGCGGGTAGTGCCGTTGCAGACGTTGCTCGATGTTGCTGAACACCGCCGGGTCGCGGTCGAACCAGTGGGCGTCACCATTGAATACGGCTGTTGCGCCGGGTTCGCCAGCGACGCGCCGCTCAATGGCGTCCAGCGCCTGACGGTTGCCATAGAGCCCGCCGATCACGTACAGCACGTCGCACGCAAGGTTTGCCGGGGCGCTGAAGGTCTCGGCAGGCAGTCGATAGTCTGCCGGGCAACTGCGGCCCTTGCTCATGCGGCTCTCCGGGTCAGCATACCGGGCAACAGGTAGCCGGCGGTACACAGGATCAATCCGTACAGGTTGGTGCCCAGCAGCAGCGCGTAGCGACCGTCACCAATAGCCCAGCTCTGCGGAATCCAGCCGAGGGTAAGGGCGATGCCCAGCCCGATGCCGGTCCAGAAACTCAGGTGAAAGCCGAGACGGGTGGGCCGCACGAAGCCGTGCAACAGGAACACCGGGGCCAAGCCGATGACCATGGTGCCGCTGATGGTGGTGGCCTTGAGAATGTCGGTGCCGGCGAGCATCGGCAGGTTGCCGAGCAGGGCGAACACCAGCATGGTGGCCATGCCGACGCCAATCGCCTTCTGGCCCAGGTCCCGCTGCAGCAGGGCCGGCAGCTCGCGGCCGCTGAGGCGGGCGAGGCTGGAGAAGGTCGAGTCCAGGGTGGAGCCAGCGGCGGAAATCATCACCAGCGTCATCACGATGAGCGCGCCAACGCCGAGACTTTTCGCCAGTGCTGCTGGTACGTTGCCGCCAGCCTCGATGCCGCCGAGGGTGGCGTGCACGCCGATCAGGCTGAAGGCCAGAATGGCAACGAAGCCCAGCACGCCAGCCAGGGTAAAGGCGCGCAGCATGGATTTCTCTTCGCTGATAAAGCCGCGGTCGGTCAGCACCGGATCATGGAAGGGATAGCTCAACAGCTGCAGACAGGCAACCAGAAACAGATCCACACCGGCGTTGAGCGCCCAGTGGCTGGTGCTGGTCAGCTCGGCGGTGCTGTGATTGGGCAGTACCAATCCCAGCACCCAGACCAGTGCGATGACGAAGATCGCGGCCTGCGCCGCGTCGGTCAGGATTGAGCTGCGCAGCCCGCCACGCAGGCTGTAGGCCAGCGTCACAGCGGTAAACAGCAGTGCTGCGCCAATAAACGCCGGGCTGCCGCTGTCGCCGTAGTAGCCGCCGACCACGGCGGTGTTGCTCCAGACCTCGTTGAACAGGCGAATCAGAATGGCCGCCGAGAACGCCAGCGCAGCGCCGCGGCCGTAGTTGCTGGTTAGAAAGCTGACCAGACTGGTTGCCTGAAAACGTCGGCGCAGGCGGTAGATCACCAGCCCGCAGAGCGGGATGGACAGCCAGTAGGTGGCGTAGGCCAGGCCGCCGACCAGGCCGAACTCGGCGCCGAGGTTGGCGGCATTGGTGACCGACTTGGCGAAGATCCAGCTGATGAAGATGCTGGTGGTCAGCAGCAGTGGCGAGGCCTGGCGGCCCTGGCTGTCTTCGCCATTGAAAAAGCCGCCAATGGTGACAGTGCGCGGCGACAGCCAGTACATCAGCGCGCCGTAGGCCAGCAGGAAACCCCAAAAAAAGACGCCGGTCATCATGGTGTGTATGGTCCTTCCCTGTTCAATTAAGCGTACCGCCGCAGCTGGAGCCTTGGCCTGCAGTGCAGGCGAAGCAATGATCCCGCGTGGCAATAGGGTGTTGGTTCAGCGGCTGCTCGAGCAGCTCGCGCAGGTGTGGGCGGTCGGACGCGAGGACGGGCATGGGCAGGTCGAGCATCTGGTTGAAGTCGCAGTCGTACAGGTAGCCGCGCCAGTCGACGCTGACGGTGCCCCGGCACATCACGCCGGCGAGGTTGTCTGCACTGAAGTTGTCGCGCAGCAGCTGCATGTAGTTGTCAAACTGCCCACGGCTGACCAGGGTGCTGCCAAAACGTGCAATCGGCTGATTGGTGATGGTGTGCAGGTGGTTGAACTGGATGCCGAAGTCTTCCTGCAGGTGCTGTTTATAGTCCGCTTCCAGCGCCTGCTGCGGTGGCGGCAGGCTCGGGCCCTGAGGGTTGTAGACCAGATTCAGCTCAAGGTTGCTGTCAGGCTGCCCGTAGCCCAGCGCATTAAGTTTGCGCAGGCCTTCGATGCTGCGCTCGAAGACGCCGTCGCCGCGCTGGCTGTCGACATTGTCGCGCGAATAGCAGGGCAGGGAGGCGGAGATCGCGACGCCCGAATCGGCAAGGAATTGCGCCAGATCCTCATGGCCGGGTTCGGAGAGAATGGTCAGGTTGCAGCGGTCGATGACCTTGAGACCTGCTGCTCTGGCACGCCTGACCAGCGTGCGGAACTGCGGGTGCATTTCCGGTGCGCCGCCGGTCAGGTCCAGCGTGTCGACCGGGTGGGCGTCAATGACGTCGCACAGCAGCTCGACCAGTTCGGGCGACATGCTCTCGGTGCGGGTTGGGCCGGCGTTGACATGACAATGCAGGCAACGTTGGTTGCAGCGGTAGGTGAGGTTGACCTGCAACGTGTCCAGCGCGCCACGGCGTAGCGGCGGAAAGTCCAGGGTGTTGAGCAGGGGCAGGGTGTCGCGCACGGTATCTCCTCGTTTGTCGTGTAACAGACCCCGGTAAAGCGCATCTGTTACATAACTGAACCAAGCCAGCTGATTTCAGTCTGGTAGTTTCAGGACTAGAACGCACGCCTTCATAGAGAGAAAACCATGCGAAAACTAGCTTATGCCCTGCTGCTCTGTGCGGCTACCGTTCAGGCGCAAGAGCCCGCAGCGGTTACCCCGCCCCAGCTCGACGAGGCTCAGGTGGCCGCTATTCGCGCCGCCGTGGGCAACAGCGGTCGCACCATCACCAATGTCACCCGCGACGCTTACCGCAATCCCGAGCAGACGCTGACCTTCTTTGGCGTGACGCCCGAGCAGACGGTGGTGGAAGTCTGGCCAGGCGGTGGCTGGTATACCGAGGTGCTGGCGCCGCTGTTGCGCGACCAGGGCACACTGATTGCCGCGCACTTTGATCCGGATAGCGAGGTCGGCTTTTTCAAGCGCTCGCGCGCGCAGTTTGAGGAAAAGCTGGCTGAGCACCCGGAGCGTTACGATCAGGTGCAACTGACGACGCTCAACTATGACGTCGATACACCGATCACCGAGCCTGGTACGGCCGACCGGGTGCTGACCTTCCGCAATGTGCACAACTGGCTGGCGGCGGGTGACGGCAAGGCTGAGGTGATGTTCGACAAGTTTTATGCAGCGCTCAAGCCGGGCGGCATGCTAGGCGTGGTCGAGCACCGGGCCAAGGCGGGCACCTCGCTGGAGCAGATGATCGACTCGGGGTATGTTACCGAAGAAAAGGTACGCGAGCTGGCCAGCAACGCCGGCTTTGAATTGCTATCGGTCAGCCCGGCCAACCAGAACCCGCGCGACACCACGGAGCATCCGGAGGGCGTCTGGACGCTGCCACCCACGCTGCGTCTAGGTGATGAGCAACGTGCGCACTATCTGGCCATTGGTGAAAGTGACCGGATGACGCTGTTGTTTATCAAGCCAGAGCAGCAGTAAGTCTGCTAACGATCTGAAGGAGGCCTCTGTCTTCTTCAGATCGCTCGTTTATATCCTTTCTTGCTCTCTGCGTAGGCCGCACTAGTCTCCTTTGCTGCGACTCAGCTCGCGCCGATACGCCGTAGGGCTCATATTGGTCCAGCGGCGGAAGGCGCGGGTGAAGCTGCTCGGGTCTAGAAAGCCCAACTCGTAGGCAATGCTGGTCAGGGACATCTGGCCGTCCACAATCAGCCTTATTGCGGCTTCCCGTCGCACTTCATCGGCCAGCTGTTCGTAGCTGGTCCCTTCCTGGCTCAACTTGCGGCGCAGGTGGCGCGGACTGATGTTTAGCGGCTCTGCCACCCGTTCGGCACTGATATCACCTGACCCCAACAGCAGATGAATGCGGCGCCTGACCTGCTCGGTGAGGGCGTGGCTGGGCAGGGCAGCCTGCATGGTTTCAAGCGCGGCGACCAGTTTGGGCAGGATAAAGGGGCTGGCGCTTGGCAGGGGCTGCCTGACCAAGGCTTGATCCAATACCAGTGTGTGCGGTCCGCCAAAGACGACCTCATTACGGTGGAACAGCTGGCGGGCGATGTGTTCATCAGCGCAGCCCGGTATCTGCAGCTGCTGCAACAAGCCCTGGCTGCCGACGTCCAGGCGGTTGAAGAAGCGGCTGAGGTAGCCCAGCACGGCATCGGTGTGCTGGTAGTGCGGATTACCCACTGGCTGCAGCGTGAGGTGCAATTTGCCCTCGGCCGCGCGGGAGACCAGTTTCAGTTGAGTGCTGAAAATACTAAAAAAGCGTTCCAGCAGGGCGACGGCATCTTCCATGCAGGGGCTGGCTGCTGCAGCCAGCGCCAGTGCTGCATAGGCCGTGGGCGCAAATACCCGGTGAATGCGCAGGCCAAACAGGGGGTCTTCGGAGATGCGTACAGCCTCGTCCCAGGCGTGGGAGCACAGGCGCTGATCGATAAAACAGGGGGCGCTGCTTTGGCTGTCCAGCAGGTGCGATAGATGCGCAGAGCTGGCGAGGGTCAGCTCGTACTGGCGCAGGGCCTGCTCGATAGTGGTGACCCAGAAGGCGCTTTCACGGACGTGAGCAAAGGAATCTGAGCTGGAGTTTTCGAGCATCGACTGCATCCTGCCTGACCATTGTTGTGACAAAAGTGAAATTTGTCTTTTATAGCCGCGCAGTATAACGAGAATCTGGCGTTGCAAAAGCCCGGTACAGGGTTCCGCACTGCAGAATTATGTTGCAATCATTGTATTGGCTTTGTAACCGGTGGCCGCTCGGGTCGGGTGTACGTTGGGGGTGAGTCCGACGGGAATGCCTGTGCAGCGCGCACCTTTTGGGTGCGTTCTTGATATCCTGCCAGTTGGCTCTAGACCGCTATTTTTGTGCTCTATGGGGCGTGAGATGGCATTTTCAGGGCGATATTGTGAAGCGCTCCCCAGTCTGTACTTATAGTGTCAATTCATTTGCTGAATGTCCTTTCGGGGCAAATATGTTGGCCGGATCGGACAAGTTATCGATACTGGCCTCATGACAGACTGCCATGGTCTTGAACGCGCACCCTTCGCGCGAGTTCATGTCACCCAAACGGAGCAGCACAATGACAAAAAAAATGCATGGCTGGTCTCTTGCCGCATTGCCTCTGGCGATTGGCATGGCCACTTTCTCTGGCGCTGCAAACGCAGTCGCTTTCAATATCGGTGAAGTCGAAGCTCAGCTGGATTCTCAGCTGTCCGTAGGCGTCAGCATGTCCACCCAAGGTGCCGACAAGCGCTTTATTTCTGTGAACAACGGCGGTGAAGCGGCCGCTCGTACATCCGATGACGGTCGTCAGAACTATGACGCTGGCGATGTCTTCTCCAAGATTTTCCGTGGTGTGCACGACCTGGAGCTGCGTTACGGTGATTCCGGCGCCTTCTTCCGTGGCAAGTACTGGTACGACTTTGAAACCAAAGACGGCAGTCAGCGCTTCTATGATATTGATGATTCCAGCCGTGATCCGCTGCAAAAGGCTTCCGGTGTAGCGCTGCTGGACGCTTTCGTCTATCACAACTACTTCATCGGCAACAATCCGGGTAACGTCCGTCTTGGTCGTCAGGTTGTCAGCTGGGGTGAGTCTACCTTTATCCAGAACTCCATCAACTCCATCAACCCGATTGACGTGGCCGCTCTGCGCCGCCCGGGTGCCGAGCTGAAGGAGGGTCTGCTGCCGGTCGAGATGTTGTACCTCTCTCAGGGCCTGACTGAAAACCTGAGCATGGAAGCCTTCTACCAGCTCAAGTGGGCGCCGACTGTTCTGGATAACTGCGGTACTTTCTTTGGTTCCGATACCTTGGCCAAAGGCTGTAATGATCGCTTGGTCTTCAATGGCACTGATTTCCCTCAGGGTCAGCAACCGAACTTTACCTACATCGCTCGTAGCGAAAAAGATCGCGAAGCGAAAGACGAGGGGCAGTTTGGTGTGGCATTCCGTTGGTTTGTTCCGGAGCTGAATGATTCGGAATTTGGCTTCTACGCCATGAACTATCACAGCCGAACCCCCATTTACTCCAACATCGCTGGTGACCTGGCTGGTCCGTTCAACAACGGCATTCCGACTCCTGGCTTGGACGGTACACTGGGTGGTGCGGGTTACTTCTTTGAATACCCTGAAGATATTCGCCTGTACGGTGTGAGTTTCCAGACCAGTGTTGCTGGCGCGTCGGTTGGCGGTGAAATCAGCTATCGCCCGAACATGCCGATGCAGATCAACACCGGCGACATGAGCCGTACCGCTCTGCAGCTGGGTGCCGATAACACGCACCGCGATTATGCCGATGTTGCCCCGGGCACCTACATTCCGGGTTATCAGCGTAAGGAATTCTGGCAAGCGCAGGTCAGCGTAATTCAGTTCTTCGATCGAGTGCTTGGCGCGAGCCGTTTGTCACTGGTTGGTGAAGCTGGCGTTAACTACATCTCCGGTCTGGGTGATGTGAAGTTTGGTCGTGACTCTCTGTTTGGTCAGAGCCCGTTCGTTGACGGCGATACCGGCCTCGGTGCCTTGCCGGCTGGACAGTGTTCCTCCAACGAGGGTACTGCTGCACCGGGTCGATCCCCGAATGCGGCAAGCTGGTGTGAGAACGATGGTTTCTACACCTCCTGGTCTTCTGGTTACCGCATCCGCGCGTCGCTGGATTACAGCAACGTCATCGCCGGTATCAACCTGAGCCCGAACCTGTCCTGGTCGCACGACGTTGAAGGTTACGGCCCCAACTTCACCGAAGACGCCAAGGCGATCAGTGTTGGTCTGAACGCTGACTACGGTAACAAGTACAACGCCTCGATCAGCTACACCGACTTCTTCGACGGCAAGTACAACACCGCCGTTGACCGCGACTTCGCTTCCGTCAGCTTCAGCGTAAGCTTCTAAGACTGACCACAGGAGAACAACAATATGCGTATGCAAACAACTCTCATCGGCGCCGGTGGTCTGGCGTTCAGCCTGCTCGCAACAGGCGTCATGGCTCAGAGCCTGACCCAGGCTGAAATCGATTCTCTGGGTACCACTCTGACGCCGATCGGTGCACAGAAAGAAGGTAACGCGGCTGGCACCATTCCGGAGTGGACTGGCGGCCTGCCGACTGACGCGGGTCAGTCGCTGCCGAACAACTTCCTGGAAAGCCCCTACAAGGACGATCAGCCCGAGTTCGTGATTACTGCTCAGAACTATCAGCAGTACAAGGACAACCTGACGCCTGGTCAGGTCGCGCTGTTCGAGCGCTATCCTGAGACTTTCCGCATGCCGATCTACAAGACCCAGCGTTCTGTGGGCTTCCCGCAGTCGGTCTATGATCAGGTCAAGGCAACGGCCGGTCAGGCCAAGCTGGTCAATGGCGGTGATGGTATTTCCAACTTCGCCCATGGCTCGTTTGCCTTCCCGATTCCGAAGTCGGGTGCCGAGGTGGTCTGGAACCACAACACCCGCTACCGCCTGAACGTGCACCGCTGGTACATGCAGGCCATGCCGCAAACTAACGGCTCGTTCACTCTGATCAAGATGGAAGAAGAGGTCGGTTACCCGGAGCAGATGTCTGACGTGGACGCATCGACCATGCCGAACACGCTGCTGTTCTTCAAGCAGCGTGTGAACGCACCGGCGCGTCTGGCAGGTAACGTACTGCTGGTACACGACAGCCTGGATCAGCTGAAAGAGCCGCGCATGGCGTGGGTATACAACGCCGGTCAGCGCCGCGTACGTCGCGCTCCGCAGGTTGCCTACGACGGCCCGGGTACCGCGTCTGACGGTATGCGTACTTCTGACAACTTCTCCATGTATAACGGTGCTCCGGACCGTTACGACTGGACGCTGGTTGGCAAGAAGGAAATCTACATCCCGTACAACAGCGGCAAGCTGACCGAGCCTGGCGTTCAGTATGATGACGTACTGCAAGCCGGCCACATCAACCCGGACTTCACGCGCTTTGAGCTGCACCGCGTCTGGGAAGTGCAGGGTAACGTCAAGGATGGTCAACGCCACATTTACGCGCAGCGTAACTTCTTTGTGGACGAAGACTCCTGGATGATCTCGCTGGCGGACCACTACGATGGTCGCGGCACTCTGTGGCGTGTAGGTGAAGGCCACCTTGGCTTCAACTACCAGCAGAAGATCCCGGGCTACTCCATCGAGACCCTGTATGACCTGCTGGCCGGCCGTTACATCGCGCTGGGTATGTACAGCGAAGAAAACTCTGCGCCGCAGTATGACTTCGACCCCAGTTACAACCAGTTCACTCCGGCCGCGCTGCGCGCTTCGGGCGTACGCTGAGTTAGGCTGATAGCAGTAACGCAGGGCGTCGCAAGGCGCTCTGTCGGCAAGACCCCAAAACCCCGCTCGAGAGATCGAGCGGGGTTTTGTTTTGTTGGTTGCTCGCGGTCAACCGGTTTGCGCTTGCCTGCGCCGCAGGCAGCTAACCTCGGTTGATCTATTGCGCGGCATGCGACGCTGCGCCTGATGAATACAGTACCTGCTTCCTTGGCCAGCCTCAGCTGACCAGGGTCCCGCTGATCCTCTCGATCACCTGCATAACCTGTTGGCGCGAGGGTATATCGCGGATTGACTTTGGCCTTTTTTATCGCCAGTGCACCCACCGGCAGCTCTGAGGGCTACTGGGGTAGGCGATGTATCGGTGAAGGGGGGTGCGTGCGCCAGGTACTGTGCCGAGACCGGTACACAATGTGAGGCACCTGATGGTGCCTCTTCTTTACCTTGGTTAGACGCCGGGAACCGCTGGTTGCTTCTGCTGGCTGCGGAAGCTGGTCGGGCTCATGCCGGTCCAGCGGCGGAACGCACGGGTAAAACTGCTGGGGTCCAGAAAGCCCAATTCAAAGGCGATACGCCCCAGGTTCAGTTTGCCCTCGCGAATCAGCCGCATGGCCAGCTCCATGCGCACCTCATCCAGCAGCTTTTCATAGGTGGTTTGCACTTCGCTAAGCTTGCGGCGCAAGTGACGCGGGCTCATGTTGAACGGGGTGGCAACCAGCTCTTCGGATACTTCGCGCTCGGAAACCAGTACTCTGATTCGCTGTTTGACCTGCTCGGCAAAATCCACATTGGGCAGCTCGCTGAGCATGTCTTCCAGGGAGCTGTCGAGGCGCTTGCGCAAAAAAGCATCGGCGTTGGGGAGCGCCGTGCGCAACAGTTGCCGGGTAATGCGGAAAGACAGGCGCTTGGCGCCGAGGCGCACGCGGTTGCCCAGCAAGGTTTCACATTGGTCCCGGTTGCGATCGTGCTCGCCTGTCAGGCGCGCTTCGAGCATCAGCGAGGCCCTGCCGATGCCCAAGGCTTCCCAGATCTTGTTGCACTGGCTCATCACCGCTTCCATGTGCTGCGGGTGCGGATTGCCACGTGGTTGAAAATACAGGGTGAGGTATTGGTCATCCTCCACCGAATACAGCTGCACCTGGCTGCTGAACACCGGCATAAAGCGGATCACGCGTTGAATCGCATCGCCAAGGGTTTCGCTGGATGCGGCGGCCAGGGCAAGCAGAGACAGTGTATTGGATTGGTGGTGATGGCCGACGCGCAAGCCGAAGCACTCGTCCTGTGACAGTCGGGCTGCAGCTGTCCAGAGGCGATTGATGTCAGTCTGGCTGATGTGGTTCTGGCTCAGATCCGCCGCCTTGCAGTGCTGGCGCAGATCGCTTGGCAGATCCCGCAGGGATTTGCCATAGAGTTCCAGCCCCTGGGCAATGCTCTGGGCCCAAAAGCAGCGTTCGTTTACACGCTCTGACGAGAGAGCTTGAATCTGGGGAGTCATGGGCACTGTGGGCCTCGGTTTTATTATTGTTTGTTGACCGCTTAGGACCTAAACAATAAAGCAGCGACAGCCATTGTGCAAAATTTTGCAACGGATAATTGCGTGTGTTGGATCAAGGGTATTCAGAGTATGAATGTCCTGAGCGGACAAAAAACTCGTCCTAATCGGCCAAATAAGGTTCCAATCTCATGACAGACTTGTCCCCGGTGCTAGACGGCTTGCGTCGTCTTGAACCCATGATTCAAATCTAACGGAGCAGCACAATGACAAAAAAAATGCATGCTTGGTCTCTGGCCGCATTGCCGCTGGCAATTGGCCTGGCCAGTTTCTCTGGATCGGCTGGGGCAGTTAACTTCAACATCGGCGACGTCGAAGCACAGCTGGACTCGCAAATCTCGATTGGTATGAGCGTCTCTACCGCTGATGCTGACAAGCGCTTTATCCACAACGCCACTGCCGTCGATGGCGAACCGCAAGGCGGCAAGGCTGTTGCTCGTACCTCTGATGACGGTCGCCTGAACTACGAGAAGGGCGACATCTTCTCCAAAATCTTCCGTGGTGTGCATGACCTTGAGCTGCGTTATGGCAACTCGGGTGCTTTTGTGCGTGGCAAGTACTGGTACGACTTTGAAACCAAAGACGGCAGCCAGGAATTCTATGACATCGACGACTCCGGCCGTCCGCCGCTGGTCAAAGGCGCAGGCGTAGCGCTGCTCGATGCCTTTGTGTACCACAACTACTTCATCGGCAATAACCCGGGTAACATCCGTCTGGGTCGCCAGGTGGTGAGCTGGGGTGAATCCACCTTTATTGGTAACTCCATCAACTCCATCAACCCGATCGACGTGGCTGCCTTCCGTCGTCCGGGCGCCGAGATCAAGGAAGGTCTGCTGCCGGTCGAGATGCTCTATCTCTCCCAGGGCCTGACTGAAAACCTGAGCATGGAAGCCTTCTATCAGCTCAAATGGCACCCGTACGCGATCGACAACTGCGGTACCTTCTTTGGTGCTGATACGTTGGCTACTGGTTGTAATGATCGTCTTGTGTTTACCGGTATGGACCTTCCGCAGGGAAATCCGGCGCTCAGCACTACCGGTATGATCATCACTCGTAGCGAGAAAGATCGTGAGGCCAAGGATGATGGGCAGTTTGGCGTTGCTTTCCGCTACTTTGTGCCTGAGTTGAACGACTCGGAGTTTGGTTTCTACGCTATGAACTATCATAGCCGTACGCCGCTTTACTCCAATACTGCCGGTGCTGCTGCATTTGGTGGCGGTTTGCCGACTCAGGGCCTGAATGGCGCCATTGGTTCTGCTGGTTACTTCTTTGAGTATCCTGAAGATATCCGTCTGTATGGTGTGAGCTTCCAGACCTCAGTTGCTGGTACTTCCCTTGGGGGGGAAATCAGCTATCGGCCAAACATGCCGATGCAGATCAATACTGGTGATATGAGCCGTACTGCTCTGCTGGCGGCCTCTGGCGGGCCCGGTACTGATAATACTCACCAGAACCTGGATGGCGTGCTCGCGCAAGGGGATTACCTCCAAGGTTATCACCGCAAAGAGTTCTACCAAGCTCAGGTCACAGCTATCCGCTTCATCGAGCGCGTACTTGGTGCCAGCCGTCTCTCTCTCGTGGGCGAGGCGGGTGTGAACTATATCGGCGGGCTTGGTGATACCAAGTACGGTCGTGACTCGCTGTTCGGTCAAAGCCCCTACGTTGCGGGGGACTCTGGTGCAGAAGGCACTTGTGCCTCCCAACAAGGCAATGCTGCTTCCGACGGCTACCAGAACAGCTGGTGTGAAAACGACGGCTTCTACACCGACTGGTCCTGGGGCTACCGTATGCGTGCGTCGCTGGACTACAGCAACGTTATCGCCGGTATCAACCTGAGCCCGAGCGTGTCCTGGTCGCATGACGTTGAAGGTTACGGCCCGAACTTCACTGAAGATGCCAAGGCTATCAGCCTGGGGCTGAACGCCGACTACGCCAACAAGTACAACGCCAGCCTGAGCTACACCAACTTCTTTGATGGCAAGTACAACACTTCGGTTGACCGCGACTTCGCGGCCGTCAGCTTCAGCGTAAGCTTCTGATCTGGCTGACCATAAGGAGAAATAACAATATGCGTATGCAACAAACTCTACTGGGTGTCGGTGGTCTGGCTCTGAGCCTGATGGCATCCTCCGTTATGGCGCAGACCCTGACCCAGGCTGAGATTGATCAGCTGGGCACCAGCCTGACTCCGATTGGGGCAGAAAAGGCCGGTAATGCTGCAGGCACTATTCCCGAGTGGACTGGTGGTCTGTCTCCTAACGCGGGTCAAGCGCTGGGCGACAACTTCTACGAAGATCCCTACGCTGATCAGCAGCCGGAATTCGTAATCACCGCGCAGAACTACCAGCAGTACAAGGACAACCTGACCCCGGGTCAGATTGCGATGTTCGAGCGCTATCCGGAAACCTTCAAAATGCCGGTCTACAAGACTGAGCGTAGTGTTGGCTACCCGCAGGAAGTCTATGATCAGGTCAAGGCCACTGCTGGTCAGGCCAAGCTGGTCAACGGTGGTGACGGTATCTCCGATTTCTCGCACGGCACCTTTGCCTTCCCGATTCCCAAATCGGGCGCAGAGATCATCTGGAACCACAACACCCGCTATCGCCTGAACGTGCATCGCTGGTACATGCAGGCCATGCCGCAAACCAACGGCTCGTTCACGCTGATCAAGCTGGAAGAGGAAGTCGGTTATCCGCAGCAGATGAGCGATGTTGACGAGTCGACCATGCCCAACACCCTGCTGTTCTTCAAGCAGCGCGTAAACGCGCCGGCTCGTCTGGCGGGTAACGTACTGCTGGTACACGACAGCCTGGATCAGCTGAAAGAACCGCGCATGGCGTGGGTATACAACGCCGGTCAGCGCCGCGTACGTCGCGCTCCGCAGGTTGCCTACGACGGCCCGGGTACCGCGTCTGACGGGATGCGTACTTCTGACAACTTCGCTATGTATAACGGTGCTCCGGACCGTTACAACTGGCAGCTGGTTGGCAAGAAGGAAGTCTACATCCCCTACAACAGCGGCAAGCTGACCCGTCGTGGCACCGAGTACGGCGATGTGCTGCAGGCTGGCCACATCAACCCCGACTTCACCCGTTTCGAACTGCACCGTGTGTGGGAAGTACAGGGTAACGTCAAGGAAGGTCAACGCCACATCTACGCACAGCGTAACTTCTTTGTGGATGAAGACTCCTGGATGATTGCGCTGGCGGACCACTACGATGGTCGTGGCACGCTCTGGCGTGTAGGTGAAGGCCACATCGGCTTCAACTACGCCAACCAGATCCCGGGCTACTCCATCGAGACCCTGTATGACCTGCTGGCCGGCCGTTACATTGCCCTTGGCATGTACACCGAAGAAGTGTCCGGTCCGGACTTCGACTTCGAGCCGAACTACAATCAGTTCACTCCGGCTGCCCTGCGTGCTTCGGGTATCCGCTAAGTTCTGATGCTGCTTTGATGTTTGGGTTTTAGGGGGTATCTTCGGATACCCCCTTTTTTCGTTATTATCCTGCCTGCTTTCCCTGAGTCCGGCCGGCCAGTCTGCTAAACTGCGTGCTTGTCCCGAGCAGATCAACCGACCGAGTAACTCTTTTGTTCAGTGAACTCCCATTGCACGAGCGCTTGCTGAAAGCGCTTGCCGAACTGTCCTTCCAGCAGCCAACAGAGGTGCAGCAACAGGCCATTCCTGCTGCCATCGAAGGGCGCGATCTTTACGTCATCGCACAAACCGGTAGCGGCAAGACCGCCGCCTATGTGCTGCCCATTCTGCAACGTCTGATGCAGGACGACAGCAAGCCCCTGGCCCCGCGCGGGCTGATTCTGGTACCGACGCGCGAGCTGGCAAGGCAGGTGCTCAAGGACATTGCCGCGCTGGCGCAGTTCACCTTTCTCAAGGCGGAGCAGGTCACCGGGGGCGAGGACTTCAAGGTGCAGGCCGCGCGGCTGCGCAAGAATCCGGATATTGTGGTTGCCACGCCAGGGCGTGCGCTGGAGCAGCTGACCGCTGGCAATCTGGAGTTGACGGCGGTGCAGACCCTGGTGCTGGATGAAGCCGATCGCATGCTGGACATGGGCTTTTCCGAGGACGTGGGCAAGTTGGCAGAGGCCTGTCCCGAGCAGCGTCAAACCATGCTGTTCTCAGCGACCAAGGGTAACCGCGGTTTGCAACGCATGATTGATACCGTGCTGACCGAGCCGCAGATTCTTGAGCTGAACTCGGTACGTGATGACACCCCAAGCATTACCCAGCAGGTTATCCCGGCGGATGACAATGCGCACAAGGAAGCCATGCTCAAGTGGCTGATGCTGAACCAGGGCGAAGGCAAGACCATTGTCTTTACCAACACTCGGGTAATGGCTGATCGCATCAACGGCGTGCTGCGCGCCCTCGACCTGCGCGTGTATGTGCTGCACGGTGAGAAGGACCAGAAAGACCGCTACATGGCGGTTGAGCGCTTCAAGCAGGGCGCCAACGGCATTCTGGTGGCGACCGATGTTGCTGCCCGTGGTCTGGATATCGTCGAGCTGGATCGGGTGGTCAACTTTGACATGCCGCGCAGCGGCGACGACTACCTGCATCGGGTTGGCCGTACCGGCCGTGCCGGCGCTGAAGGCCTGGCGATCTCGCTGGTCAGTCCGCATGAGTGGAACCTGATGTCGAGCATTGAGCGCTATCTGCGCCGTCAGTTCGAGCGTCGCTTGCTGGCGGAGGTGCCGGGCAGCTTCAAGGGTCCGAAGAAGGTCAAGTCATCGGGCAAGCCGGTGGGAGCCAAAAAGAAGAAAGACGGCAAAAAGGTTGCCAAGCCGAAGAAACCCAAAGCAGGCAAGCGTCCGTCCCGTCCACCAGTAGGACAGGTGGTGACGTCATCTGACGGTCTGGCGCCGCCTAAACGCCGCTAACGCTGCGCCAGGGGTTGCGCACTCCCTGGCCGATCCGTTAGAGTCGAGTCATCATTCAAAGGTAACCATGCCATGACGCTTCGCACCGCACAGATCAACACCGCCAGCACCCTGCGTGCTGTCGCTGCTGCGCGCGCGTCAATCGGTTACTTTTATTTTGGGTATTGGTTTAGCCAAAGGCGCGCCTGATACCCCACAGGCGCCCTGAATTGACGGGTCGCCACCAGAGAATCAAGAAACCCCGGTCGGCCTCCCGACCGGGGTTTTTTATTTGGCTTTGATTTTTACTGACTTTGAGGACTGACCATGTACGTACCACGCACTTTTTACCCCCGTTCTTACCGCAGCTGGCGATTTTGCACTGGCACTCTGAGCACACGACATTCTCTCGATCGAACACCTGGATAGCGCTGCGGCGGCAGGACCGCCCAGCTAAGGAAGCAAAAGATGACCGCCACTGTAACCGCACTTGCCAGCGCAGCGCCGACCACGCAAAGCGCCGCCCGCCGTACCCACACTTTGCCGACGCCAGCCCAGCTGCGCGAGCGCCTGCCGTTGAGCCAGGCTCAGACTGACGCCATTGAGGCGCACCGCCAGGCTATCCGAGACATTCTTGCTGGCCGGGATGACCGCCTGCTGGTCATTACCGGCCCCTGTTCGCTGCACGACGCCGACGCTGCTGTCGAGTACGCGGAACGTCTGGCTGCGCTGCAGGCTCGCGTGGCTGATCGCTTGCTGCTGGTGATGCGCGCCTACGTCGAGAAGCCGCGTACCACGGTAGGCTGGAAGGGCATGCTCTACGACCCGCAGCTGGACGGTAGCGGCGATATGGCGGCGGGTCTGGCGCTGTCCCGTCGTACCATGTTGGCGATTACTGAACTGGGGCTGCCCATTGCGACCGAGCTGCTGCAGCCGCTGGCGGCCAGCTACCTGGATGACTTGCTGAGTTGGGGCTGTATCGGCGCACGCACCAGTGAGTCGCAGATTCATCGCGAGCTGGTCAGTGGCCTGCACCTGCCTGTCGGCTTCAAGAACGGAACCGACGGCAGTCTGGCTGTCGCCTGTGATGCGATGCGCTCGGCACGGCATCCGCACCAGCATTTCGGCGTAGACATGCATGGGCGTCCGGCGCTGATTGAAACCGCCGGTAACCCGGATACCCATATCGTACTGCGCGGTGGTCACAGTGGTCCGAACTACCAGGCCGATGCCGTCGCCAAGGTGCGTGCGGATCTGGAGCGTCTGGGCATGCCGGTCGCAATGGTGGTGGACTGCAGTCACGCCAACAGTGGCAAGGATCCGCTGCGTCAGCCCGAGGTGTTGGCCGACGTTGTGGCCCAGCGGGCAGCAGGCGAGACTGGTTTGCGGGGCGTGATGCTGGAAAGCCATCTGTTCGATGGCTGCCAACCGCTGTCGGGCGAGTTGCGCTACGGCGTATCCATCACGGACGGATGCCTGGGCTGGGAGGCGACCGAGCGCTCGTTGATCGACGCTGCCGACCAGTTGCGCTGCTGATACTTATGTTGCCGCCGGCCAGTCGGTCGGCGGCTACCGCCTCAAGCGTGATGGTCGCCCATCGCTGCTTTCTGTTGCAGGCCGGGTGCTCGCTCGTCGATGCCCAGCAATGACTGTCAGGCGGGCTGCGGTGCGGTGTTTGCCTGGTGCAGGAAAAATCCCGTCAGCGAACACAGCGCGGCGCCACTGAGCAGCAGGCCCAAGGTCAACGCAGGTGGCAGAGCGACGGCGCTGATCAACCCGCTACCGATGGCGGCTATCGTCATCTGGAGAAAGCCCAGCAGGGATGACGCCAGTCCCGCCTGTTGAGCGAAAGGTTGCAGGGTGGCTGCGGTGCCCAATGGGTTGATGACGCCCATGCCCGCCAGGAACAGGCAGATTGCCAGGGTGAACTGCGCAAGGCTCTGGCCTTCATGCATGAGCACCTGAAGCACGCCGCCGGACAGGGCGAGCAGGCTGCCGACAATGATGACCTGAGTGGCGCCCCAGCGCTGGGCCAGGCGCGGGGCAAGAATGCCTGCGCTGAACACCACCAGTACCGTCGCGGCGAAGAACAACCCGAGCTGCAGGCTGCTGTATCCCATATCACGCATCATGATGATTGGCGCGGAGGCGAAGAAGGCGTACAGCCCGCCAATGACCGTGCTGACGGCCAGTGCTGGCAGGGCAAAGCGGCGGTCGCTGGCGAGGTGCAGATAGGCCCGCGCGATGTTGCCTGCCGTCATGCTGAACCGTGCCGAAGGTTCGTGGCTCTCTCCCATGAACAAACTGTGGCTGATGATCAGCACGACCCCCGCCAGGGCCACCAGTACAAAGCTGGTGCGCCAGCCAAACTGACTGTCGATCAGGCTGCCGAGCAGGGGAGAGAAGCCGGGCGCGGCAGCCATGGCGACCATGATGAAGGCCAGTGCCTTGGCCAGCAGCGGGCCGTCATACAGGTCACGAGCCACCGCACGCGCCAGGACTGATGCAGCGCACACGCCCGCGGCCTGCGTCACTCTGGCTGCAATCATGGTGTTGAGGTCGCTCGCCCAGGCGCCGAGCAGACTGCCGAGCACAAAGAGGGTCAGGCCACCGAGAATCAGCGGTCGACGACCATAGCGATCAGACAGTGGCCCGACCAGCAATTGTCCCAGGGCAAACACGATGAAGAAGCTGCTGAGCGTCAGTGCCATCTCGTCGGCACTGGCATTCAGCGCAGTGGCCATTGCGGGGAAGGACGGCAGAATGATGGTGGTCGACAGGGTGCCTATGGCGGCCAGGCTGGAGAGCAGCACCAGGTTGCCGGTTGAGGTACTCATGCGCGGGCACCGGCTGTTAGGGCGCTGATGAGCAGCGCGCAGCAGCGGTCGATCACTTGCGGGTCGGTGAGGATGCGTCTGTGGCCCAGCCCCTCCAGTTCGACCAGCTCGGCGGCAGACCAGTGTTTGTGCAGGTCTTTCGAGGCGGCGAAGGGTACGACGCGGTCTGCCGGGTCATGCAGAATCAGCCCCGGATGCTGCAAGCCGTGCTTCAGGGCGTCGATGTCTACAGCGCTGGTCTCGCAGCCGATGTGCTGTTCCACCCAGGCATGAAATTGCTGTTGCTCCTCGGCATCCAATCGGTATCCCAAGGCCTGCAGTTTGACCATCGGTGTTAGCGAGGAGGGGCCGCAGAGGTGGGCGCTGGCCTTGACCTGAAGGCCGTTGGCGAAGGCCATCAACGAGGCGGCCGAGCCAAGCGAGTGGGCGATGATACCGTGGATGGGACCAAGACTCTCTGCCACGGCGGAGAGTGCGCGGCCTGCGTGTACCGGGCTGCTCAGCTCGCCGCCTGAGTCGCCATGGGCCGGGAGGTCAAACAGCGTGACCGCGAAACCGGCGCGTACCAATGGTTCGACATAGCCAGCCAGGTGCGAGCCGCGGCTGTCCCAGCCATGTACCAGCAACACCTGGGGGCCAAGTCCAAAGCGCCACAGGGCGATATCGCCGTCCTCGAAGGGCAGCACGCTGTGCTGAGCCTGAGCCAGCAAACTGCGCTCCAGACTGCTGGCCTGAATACGTTGCGGCACGCTGAAAGCGCGGCAGGCGCTGTCGAGTGCGGATGAAGGGGCGGCGCTGGCGTGCTGGCTGGTCATGGCGGTGCTCCAAATTTATATGATGGCGTTAATGTAATTTAAATGTCGCTCATCATTCTAAGGCGGTCAAGGCTTTTTTCAGTGACTCTGCTGTCTGGCCCTGTGTGCGGGCAGCTGGGGGTGTGGGTGTTGCGAGTTAGGCGGAACGTACTAGGGAAGCACTGATTAACGCTGCACGCTTGAGCACTCGTAGAGAGCGTGTGGAATTAATCAGTGCTTCCTAAGTCGGCTGCGGCAAGGTTGGTGATGCCGATCAGCGGCCTTGCTGCAGATCAGCTGGCGGACGTGTCGCCAGCCAGGGCATCAAGGAAACTCTCCAGCACCAGGTGCGGGCGCCGACCTTTGCGTGTCACCGCGGACAGCACCAGATCGTAGTAATAGCGGGCGGGATCAAGCGCGCGCATGCGGCCACTGGTAACCCACTGGGCGGCGTAGTGGTCTGGCAGGTAGCCGATGTAGTGACCGGTCAGCAACAGAAAGGCAATACCCTCGCGGTCGGATGCTGTGGCGGTGCAGCGCAACTGCTGAAACTGTTCCTGCACCTCGGCGGGTACGCGAAAGCTGGGGGAGATGGCATCGTGGCGCTGCAGCTCTTGTCGGGTAAGCTGGCTGTCTTCCAGCTCAAACAGGGGGTGGCCGGCGGCGCAGTAGAGTTCGGCGCGTTCGCTGTATAGCGGTTGGTACTCCAGGCCGGAGAGAGCGCCTACCTGTGGAATTACGCCCACATGCAGGCGGCCATCGAGTACGCCCTGTTCAACCTGTCCCGGCGCCGACATGCTGATCTGGATGCGCACGTCCGGGCCGCGTGTTTTCAGACCTGCCAGCGCGTGGGTAACGCGCATGTGGGGCATGGTGACCAGGTTGTCGGTCAGTCCGATGTTGAGTTCACCGCGCAGGTGCTGGTGCAGCCCGTTGACCTCGGTGCGGAAGTTCTCCAGCGCGGAGAACAATTGCAGCGCCGCCTGATACACCTCGCGTCCATCCTCGGTCATGGCAAAGCCGGCGCGGCCACGCTGGCACAGGCGCAAGCCCAGGCGCTGCTCCAGGTCGCTCATTTGCTGGCTAATGGCCGAGCGGCCGATGCCCAGTACGCTTTCAGCCACGGAAAAGCCGCCGCATTCAACCACTGTGCGGAACACGCGCAGCAGGCGCAGATCAATATCTGACAACTGGGCCAGAGGCGTAGAGCGACGGTTTTTCATAGTTTAGTAGTTGCCAAACTGAAGGTATAAAAAGTCATGTTTTATCATAACTTTTGCTGTGGCAACGTATATGCATTGAAAACACTGGCGTAGACGCGCCTTTTGCCGACTTATCGTGAGGCACCACCATGCAAGACCACAGCACCGAACAGCTTGCCAGCCAGCTCAAACTGGATGCGCACTGGATGCCGTTTTCCGCCAACCGCAACTTTCATCGTGATCCGCGCCTGATTGTCGCCGCCGAGGGTAGTTGGCTGACTGACGCTGATGGCCGTCGCATTTACGACAGTCTGTCTGGCCTTTGGACCTGCGGGGCAGGGCACTCGCGCAGCGAGATCCAGCAGGCGGTGGCGAAACAGCTCGGCACGCTGGATTACTCGCCCGGTTTCCAGTTTGGTCATCCGTTGTCGTTTCAGCTGGCCGAGCAGGTGGCGGCCAAATTGCCGGGTGACTTGAATCACCTGTTCTTTACCAACTCCGGTTCCGAGTGTGCTGATACGGCGGTGAAGATGGCGCGGGCCTACTGGCGCCTCAAGGGCCAGCCAAACAAGGCGCGGATGATCGGCCGTGCCCGTGGTTATCACGGTGTGAATATCGCGGGCACCAGCCTGGGTGGGATCGGTGGCAACCGCAAGATGTTTGGTCAGCTGATGGAGGCCGATCACCTGCCGCACACGCTGCAGCCGGGCATGGCCTTTACCCGCGGTATGGCCGAGACCGGTGGTGTCGAGCTGGCCAACGAGATGCTCAAGCTGATCGAGCTGCATGATGCATCGAACATTGCTGCGGTAATCGTTGAGCCGATGTCTGGCTCGGCCGGTGCCATTGTGCCGCCGCAGGGTTACTTGCAGCGCCTGCGCGAGATTTGCGATCAGCACGATATTCTGCTGATCTTTGACGAGGTGATTACCGGCTTGGGGCGACTTGGGCGCTGGACGGGGGCCGAGTATTTTGGCGTTACCCCGGACATCATGAACCTGGCCAAGCAGATCACCAATGGCGCCATTCCCATGGGGGCGGTGGCGGTTACTGGGGAAATTTATCAGGCTTTCATGCAGCAGAACACGCCGGAGCACGCAGTCGAGTTCGGCCACGGCTATACCTATTCGGCGCACCCGGTGGCCTGCGCCGCCGGACTGGCGACCATGAAGCTGCTGGAGGATGACGCCCTGATTCAGCAGGCAGCCGACCTGGCGCCGCAGTTTGAGTCCATGCTGCATGGCCTGAAGGGAGCAAAGCACATCGTGGATATCCGCAATTGTGGTTTGGCTGGCGCCATTCAGCTGGCCCCGCGCGGCGGCGATCCGACCATCCGGCCCTTTGAAGCCGGCATGGCGTTATGGAAGGCCGGTTTTTACGTGCGCTTTGGCGGTGACGCTCTGCAGTTCGGGCCCATGTTCAATGCCCGCCCCGAAGACCTGGACCGCGTGTTCGATGCGGTTGGCAGCGTACTGAACACATTGGATTGAGCTTCAACCGGGGTGCCCGATGGCACCGCGTGACCCATTCAGGAGTTATGTGATGAGCAATATTACCCATCTGATCGACGGCCATCCGGTGGCCGGTACCGGCCGTAGCGCCGACGTATTCAACCCGTCCACCGGCACCGTCAGTGGTCAGGTGCCGCTGGCCGACGACGCCGTCATCCAGCAGGCGATTGACTCGGCCAAGGCCGCATTCCCGGCCTGGCGCCGCACGCCGGCCGCCAAGCGCGCGCAGATCATGTTCCGCTTCAAGCAACTGCTGGAAGAGAACGAAAACACCATTGCCGAAATGATCAGCGCCGAGCATGGCAAGACCATTGAAGACGCGGTTGGTGAGCTCAAGCGCGGTATCGAGAATGTAGAGTACGCCTGCGCAGCACCGGAGATCCTGAAGGGGGAATACAGCCGTAACACTGGCCCGGATATCGACGCCTGGAGCGACTTTCAGCCAGTTGGTGTGGTGGCCGGCATCACCCCGTTCAACTTCCCGGCCATGGTGCCGCTGTGGATGTATCCGCTGGCCATCGTTTGCGGTAACTGCTTCATCCTCAAGCCCTCCGAGCGTGACCCGAGTTCAACGCTGTTTATTGCCGAGCTGCTGCATCAGGCCGGTCTGCCCAATGGGGTGCTGAACGTTGTGCACGGTGACAAGCAGGCGGTAGACGCGCTGATCGCAGCCCCGGAGGTCAAGGCGCTGAGTTTTGTCGGTTCTACCCCGATCGCTGAATACATCTACGCCGAAGGCACCAAGCGCGGCAAGCGGGTGCAGGCGCTGGGCGGCGCCAAGAACCACGCGGTACTGATGCCCGATGCGGATCTGGATAACGCCGTCAGCGCGTTGATGGGCGCAGCCTACGGCTCCTGCGGCGAGCGTTGCATGGCCATTTCGGTGGCTGTCTGTGTGGGTGATCAGGTGGCGGATGCGCTGGTCGAGAAACTGGTGCCGCAGATCAAGGCGCTGAAAGTCGGCCCAGGCACTACCTGTGGCCTGGATATGGGCCCGCTGGTGACCGGTCAGCATCTGGACAAGGTGACCGGGTATGTTGAGGACGGTGTGAGCGCCGGTGCCGAGCTGGTGGTCGATGGCCGTGGCTTGAGCATTGATGGTCACGAAAAGGGCTTCTTCCTCGGCGGTTGCCTGTTTGATCGTGTGACCCCCGAGATGCGCATCTATCAGGAAGAGATTTTTGGCCCGGTATTGTGCGTTGTGCGGGTCAACAGCCTGGAAGAGGCCATGCAGCTGATCAATGATCACGAGTACGGCAACGGCACCTGCATCTTCACCCGTGACGGGGAGTCGGCGCGTCTGTTCTGCGATGAGATTGAAGTGGGTATGGTGGGTGTCAACGTGCCGCTGCCGGTACCGGTGGCCTACCACAGCTTTGGCGGCTGGAAGCGCTCGCTGTTTGGTGACCTGCATGCCTACGGTCCGGACGGGGTGCGTTTCTATACCCGCCGCAAGGCGATCACTCAACGTTGGCCCAAGCGCGCCAGCCATGAGGCCGCGCAGTTTGCCTTCCCCAGCAACGGCTGATCCGTCGTTATCCCAGGCCGCCGCCAGGCGGCCTTTTTTGTTGGCGGAAATAATATCTAATCTATTGTCTGGTGCGGCCGATAAAGCTCCCTAATTGCAATATGATGGCGCAAAACCGGCTTGGCCTTGGCGAACCGCCAGCCTACACTGGCCATCTTTCCGACGTAGTGCTACGGGTTCAGGAGCGAACGATCAGGCATGCCAGATAACAATAAGGCGAACATTCACCGTAGCGAGCAACGGCCGGAGTTCTGGGATCTCTCCATGCGCTGCTGCCAGTTGGCGGCAACGGTCGATATCTGTTTTTTTGCCATTTTCCTTTGGCTGGGATCACCGGTTCTGGCCTGGATCAACGTCATCAGTGTCGGTATGTACGCCTACGCCTACCGCGCCTTTCGCCAACGGCGCAACTATCTGGCGGTGATGCTGATTCGCATCGAAGTGCTGGTGCACGCCGCGCTTGGTGTGGTGTTGATCGGCTGGGACAGTGGGTTCCACTATTTCCTGCTGATGTTCATTCCCGCGTTGTTCGCCAGCATGCACCTGCGCAGTGCCTGGATTCTGGCCATCTGCCTGTGGGCCTATTACGTTGGACTCTATGTGCTGATGAGCTTGATTGAGCCGTTGCAACCGGTGTCCGATCGAGCGCTGCTGTACGTCAACATCTTCAACTTCACCGTTGTTTTTCTGATGTTTGCCTACCTGACCATGTATTACGTGATCACGGTCACTCGCGCCCATCGCCGGCTGGCGCGCATGGCAACTACCGATCCCTTGACCGGGCTGTTCAATCGTCGACATATGGTCGCCTTGACTGAAAAGCTGCGGGCCCGCGAGCAGCGTCAACCACGCAACCTGACGCTGATGCTGATGGATCTGGATCATTTCAAGGAAATCAACGACCAGTACGGACATGAGCTGGGTGACCGGGTGCTTGAGCGCGTCGCCGCCTTGCTGCGTGAGCAGGGCCGCGAGCAGGATTTTGTTGGCCGTTGGGGCGGCGAAGAGTTTCTGGTCGTCATGCCGGAGACGGATCCGACTCAAGCGCGGATAGCGGCTGAGCGTATACGGGCCGCCGTCGCCGCGCTCGATTGGAGCGATCTGCAGCCGGGCTTGCGTCAGGTGACCCTGTGCGCGGGTATCAGCCAGATGGAGGAACCGGAAAGTTTCAGCAGCGCGATTGCCCGCGCGGATCGCGCACTGTATCGCGGCAAGGCCCTTGGCCGTAACCGTGTCGAGGAGGCCGAGCCCAGCGACCACCCCGGTGCGGCGGTGGAGCTGTCGCTGTAAGGCGCTATTGCGCGTCCAGTGACGGGCCGATCATCGCGGCAACCTGATCGTAGACGCCGGGGCAGGCCACCAGATATGGGTTGCCCGAGAGCAGCCCGTCGCCGCGCAGAAAGTCATTGCTGCGCCCGCCGGACTCGGCCAGCAGCGCCAGCCCGGCGACGCAATCCCAGCTCTTCAGACGGGTCTCGTAGTAGCCGAGCAAGCGCCCGGCTGCGACATACGCGGTCATCAGCGCGCCTGAGCCGTTGCGCAGGAACATGCCGCCGGCATCGAGTAACTTGCCCAGAAAGGGCATGAAGTGCTGTTTGCCTTCGGCATAAAAGGTGCCCACACCCAGCAGGCCGGCGCGCAGATCCTGTGCCTCACTCACACGCAGCGGCTGATCGTTGACCCAGGCGCCAATGCCGCGACCACCGTGGAAGAGTTCATCGTGGTTCGGGTCTGCGACGGCGCCGATGGCAGGAACACCATCAACCAACAGGCCAACCGACACACACCAGTTGTGCAGCCCGTGCAGGAAGCAGGCGGTGCCGTCGATCGGATCAATCACCCAGACACAACGCGCATCCAGGCGCTCGGCGCCGGTTTCTTCACCGACAAAGCCGTCTGCCGGGAACTGCCTCATCAGCTCGGCCCTGATGAGCTCCTCCAGTTCTCGATCGGCGGCGCTGACCACATCCTGGCTGAACCCGTCCTTGTGCTCGACGGCCAGCTGTTCGCGTTGGCGGTAGAGCTGCAGTCCCCGCTGCGCCGCTTCACGCGCCAGTTGGCAGGCGAGGCGATAGCGGCTGTCGAGGTCAAGTGGGTCGGTGGCATGCATGGTGTGGATCCGGCTGAGAGAAAGCGCAGAGCCTACTCAATTCTGCCCGTTCTGGTAAGGGCAGATTAGCCTCGCTTGCGCAGCAGCGGTTGTTTGAGGGCGCGTTCCAGTGCTGCCCGATCCTGACCGATGTCAGCCAACAGGCGGTCGTCCAGGCGTAGCAGTCGGCGGCAGGTCTGCCTGCGCCGCAGGCCAGTGCGTAGCTGGGTGAACCAGTGTGTCGTCATGTTCCATCCTCTAGCGATGCTTGACGCCACTGTAAGGAAGGTGCTGAATTTGATACAGATTCAGGTTTCCTGTTTTTTATTGATACAGATGGCGGAAAATGGCGGCTGTATTCCGCCTGTGGGCGTTATCTGTACTGGTTTTTTGGCGTGTGTTGAGGGGCTGTAATGAAACGCTATGAGCGGTTGGCTGCTGCGCTGCAGCAGCGTATGGATCATGGCCTGTACCGGACGGGCGACCGTCTGCCCTCGATCCGCGAGTTGTGCGCCGAGTTTGCGGTAAGCGTCTCCACGGTGCAGACGGCCTATGCCGAACTCGAGTCGGCAGGTCTGGTCGAGGCCAGGCCCAAGTCCGGCTATTTTATGCAGGCGCGCCGACGTCACGGGCTGCTGCCAGCGCCAAGCCGGCCGGCGCAGCGCCCGCTGGATGTGTCGCAGTGGGACGAGGTGTTGGCCCTGGTCAATCAGGCTGAGCACGAGGCCGGCCTGCGCTTGGGGAGCGGTTCACCGGATCTGACAGCGGTTACGCTGAAGCCGCTGCGCCGAGAGCTGTCGGCGCTGTATCGGCGCAACGAGCCGGCGTTGGACAACTACGACACCCTGGCCGGCAGTCTCGCCCTGAGACGGCAGCTGGCGCGGCTGGCCGGCGCGGCCGGTACGTCGCTGCATGAGGACGACATTGTCATCACCTCAGGCTGCCAGGAGTCGCTCTCTATCGCGATCCGCTCCCTGACGACTCCGGGCGATGTGGTGGCGGTGGATTCGCCCAGCTTTTACGGCAGTATGCAGACGCTCAAGGCCCACGGGCTCAAGGCACTTGAGTTGCCTACCGACCCCCGCAGCGGTATCAGCCTGCAAGCCTTGGAGCTGGCCCTTGAGCAGTGGCCGATCAAGGCTATCCAGCTGACTGCGACCAACAACAACCCGCTTGGCTTCACCATGCCCGATGAGCGCAAGCAGGCGCTGGTCCGTCTGGCGCAGCGTTTTGACGTAGCGATCATCGAAGATGATGTCTATGGCGACCTGGCATATACCGGGCCGCGGCCGCGAACCATCAAGTCGTGGGACGAGGATGGTAGGGTGCTGCTGTGCAGCGGTTTTTCCAAGACGTTGATGCCTTCATTGCGTTTGGGCTGGATTGCCCCCGGACGCTATCGTGAACAGGCCTTGCACATGAAGTTTGTGTCGACCGGTGCTACTGCAACCGTGCCGCAGCTGGCGGTGGCACGCTTCATTGAGAGGGGAGGCTACGAGCGTCACCTGCGTCAGGCGGTACGCCTTTATCAGCGTAACCTGGCGGTGATCCTGGGCTGGATTCAATCGTTGTTTCCGGCAGATATCGCCGTCAGCTGCCCGCAGGGCGGCTTTGTGTTGTGGATCGAGTTGCAGGGAGTGGACTGCGTCAAGCTCAACGCCCGTCTTCAGCGCAATGGTATTCAGATCGCGCCGGGGGTGGTGTTCTCGGCGTCTGGCAAGTATCGGGATTGTTTGCGGATCAACCTGGTCAGGGCCGATGCTGAGGTAAAAGCGGCGTTGCAGCGCATGGCGCAGGAAGTAGACCAGCTACGCAGCCGGTGATGCGGGCGGGCGGACCTCGGCCGAGGTCCGCCCTGAGCTGTGATCAGGCGTTGTCTGTGCCGCAGTCCGGCTCGGCCGTGTAGGTGAGGTTGGAGTCGACATTACCGAGATTGTCCAATGTGCGGCGTCCCAGCAGCACCGGGTAGTGCATATTGCTGCGGTCTCGCAGGGAGAACTCTTCGTTGAGACGCTCGCCGGCAATGCACACGTCCATGCGCACAACCGGACGCTCTTCCGAGCCGCCGGCGCCGCGCACGCGCAGATCGCGCTCAAGCGGCCGCTCAAAGGTCTCGCTGATGATGCTCTTGGACTTCAAGTCTTCCAGTGCCACCTTGAAGCGCACCCAAGGCTGACCGTCGCGTTCAAAGCGCTCAATGTCTTCGGCGTGCATGGAGGAGGTCAGCGCGCCGGTATCCAGCTTGAATTTGACGGTCATGTCTGCGGGTTCGATAACGCCCTGTTCAATCCAGCCGAGGTTGCGCGATGTATCGGCATTGGCGGACAGCGGCAATGCGGCGGCAAGGGCAAGAGCGGTGGGAATAAACAGCGTTTTCAAGGTTGCAGGCATGGGTAGTCTCCTGAGGCTGCCAGTTCAATATGCATAAATGGACTAGCCGCACCTGGAATTGTTCCGCGTACGTTATCAGCAGCGGGTTGGTAATACGCTGCTATCGGGCTGTCACCGGGGGCAGAGGATGCAGTCTCGGAGCACAAGGTATCCTTGCCCCTGTGCACGCCTAGCCCGTCCACCAACTGTCTGCAACGCCTGTATTGATGCGGTCTTGCTGAGAGGCTGTGTTGTCGCAAGTAGCGTCTTGCGGGTGGCGGTTTACCGCGTCGAGGGCACTGATCGAGGCAGTGGGAGCGCGTCACCGGCCCGCTTGCCATACATATCGAGACACACTTAGCGCGTCGGTCGGTGCATGGCTCGGGCAACAGCGCCCCCGGAAACGGAGGCGCTGTGCGTTTGGCTTGAGTGATTGTTGCTGATGCGGCCTTGGCCCGTCCTCTTGCTGTCCATATTCGCCATCTCGGCGCGCTGGTTGTCAGTTCGGAGCAAGGCGATACAGGCCATTGTCGATATCGGAAGGGAAGAAGATCTGACCCTGCGCATCGATAGCCAGGCTCGTCGGCAGGCCGGTGGGCGGCATGCCGGGGCCGGGTTTCAGGCCGATGGGCAGGTTGTCGGCGGCGACTTCGGTCGCGCCGCTTTGCGGGTCGATGATCAGCAGTCGTTGTGCGCTGGGCTCGGCGACCAGCAGCCGGCCGTCCGGCAGTTCGGCCAGCCCCTCCGGCAGCTGCAGACCGTTGGCCAGGGTATTGAGCGCACCGCTCTCGGGGTCGAAGCGGGTCAGCTCGCCGTTCATTTGGGTCAGGTAGACCATGCCGTCGCGGCCCCGAATCATCTGCACCGGCCCCTGCAGGCCGCTCGCTGCGTCGCTGCGCTGCGCCAGTTCCGGCCCGGACAGGCGCAGCAACTTGCCGCTGCCCATTTCGCTGACCAGCACACTGCCGTCTTCCAGCTCTACCGCCGCGGAGGGCGCGTTCAAATGGTGGACCATGGCCAGGGTGCTGTTGTCGCTGCGGCTGATCAGTTGCAGGGTGCCGGTCGAGAAGCTGGTCACCAGCAGACGCTCGCGGCCCAGGCTGACATTGATCGGGTATTCGGCATCCGAGCCATGGGCGCGGCGCAGGTCGGTCACCTTGCCGCTGTCGGTATCGACCGCGCGCAGGGCAAAGACATCGGCCACATAAAGGGTTTTGCCATCTTCGCTGAGGGCCAGCCCGGCGGGCACCGCCAGGTCGCCGCCGACGATCTGCCGGGTATCGCCAGTCTGCGGGTTGACCTGCGTGATGCGGTTGTTGGCCATGTTGGAGACGTAGATACGGTCCTGGGCGTCCAGTGCCAGGTTGTCCAGTGAGCTGTCGAGCTGGGCAACGAGGCGGGTTTGCCCATTGTTTTGATCGACTTGTTTGAGCTGTCCGTGGAAAGTGTCGATGGCGTAGAGGTTGCCTTTGGAGTCGAAATTGGCGGCGGCCGGGATCGTGAAGTCGCTGGAAATGACCTTGATGTCGCCGTCAGCCGGGTTGATTCGCACTATCTGACCTTTGAACCAGAGCGGTCCGTACAGCCAGCCATCGCTGCCGACCTCAAACCCGTTGAAGCCGCCGATGTCCTTGGCGATCTGCCTTGGTGGCTGCTGTCCCGTGCGGTCGATCTCCCAGACCGCGTCACCGAGGAACACCTGACTGGCGTACAGCGCTCCGGTCTCGTCGTTGAAGTCCAGCGAGTTGATGCCGGGCAGGTCGGTTGCCAGCACCTGGATGGGGGCGTCGTCGTTCTCTCGATACAGCAGGCGGCCGGAGTAGAACCCGGTCCAGGCCATTTCGCCGTTGGGGCCGATGGCGATGTCGTCAGCCTGGCCATCGTCCGGGCCTATCAAGGTGCTCACCTCGCCGCTGTCGATGTCGACCTGATAGATGCTGTTGCCGACCACGCTGCCGGCGAGCAGACGGCCCTGCTTGTCGATGGCCAGGCCGTGAACGCCCTTGAAAGGAGAGGGGGCGACAATCTGTTCGGGTGCGGAGTAGTTGGTGGCTAACGCCAGAGGGGCAAGGCTGAATAGTCCGGCGAGCGTAAGGGTGCGAAGGCGCAACGTCATATTGGAGCTTCCTTGTTGTTGTTTTGCTCCCGAGTCTAGACCCCTGCCGGGCGTTTGCGGGGGGACATCAAGCAGGTTTATGTTGACGGATAAACGACTGGGCGATGAAAACCTGGGGTTGCAAAGGGCTGTGCACTGCTTGGGCCAATGTATGCCGTAGCCGCTTTAGAACCACCGGATAAGCGGTGAATCGTGCACGAACCAACTCCCCGTTTACGCGGGCGAGTAGCACAGAGCTCACGGGAAATAGGACGGCAGCATGTCTGAGGAGCGTAGCGACGAGTTCTGCCGGCCCCCGTTAGCCCGAGCAACCCAGCGAACCCGAAGGGCCGCGTCGTCGAGTGCCCTGGCTCACCGGAAAAGGCGAAAAGCGAATCGGGAAACGCCACTGGCAAACAGCTGAAAACGGGGGGGCGAGAATATCCACTTGCGACAAATGCCCCCGCCACCTCACGCCGGCTGCCCAGCCTCTTCCAGCTCCTCACCAATAAAGCCACCGGACTGACGCGCCCAGAGGCGAGCATAGACGCCGTTTTGCTCGATCAGCTCGGCGTGGGAGCCTTGCTCGATGATATTGCCGTGCTCCAGTACCACCAGGCGGTCCATCTGCGCGATGGTGGACAGGCGGTGGGCGATGGCGATAACGGTTTTGCCGTCCATCAGCCGGTTCAGGTTCTCCTGAATCGCGGCTTCTACATCCGAGTCGAGCGCCGAGGTGGCTTCGTCGAGAATCAGAATGGGCGCGTCCTTGAGCATCACCCGCGCAATGGCAATCCGTTGGCGCTGGCCGCCGGACAGCTTCACGCCGCGCTCGCCCACGTGGGCATCAAAGCCGCGGCGGCCCTTGGCGTCTTCCAGCTCGGTAATGAACTGATCGGCCTCGGCGTTGCGCGCGGCCTGGTGCATCATCGGTTCATCGGCATCCGGGCGGCCGTAGAGGATGTTGTCACGTACCGAGCGGTGCAGCAGCGAGGTGTCCTGGGTGACCATGCCAATGTGCTCGCGCAGACTGTCCTGCTGCACATCGGCGATGTTCTGGCCGTCGACTACCACGCGACCGCCCTCGACGTCATAGAAACGCAGCAGCAGGTTGACCAGCGTGGATTTGCCGGCGCCTGAGCGGCCGACCAGACCGATCTTTTCACCTGGGCGAATGTGCAGGTTGAGCTGCTCCATCACACCGCTGCCCTTGCCGTAGTGGAAGCTGACATTCTCGAACCGAATGTCGCCCTGGCTCACGACTAGCGGCGCTGCGTTCGGGCGGTCAAGTACCAGTTGCGGACGGGAGATAGAGTTGACGCCGTCCTGCACCGTGCCGATGTTTTCGAACAGGGCGGACAGCTCCCACATGATCCACTGCGACATGCCCCACAGGCGCAGCACCAGCGCGACCGCCACGGCCACCGCACCGACGCTGATCGAATCCTGCACCCACAGCCACAGCGCGAGGCCGGCAACGCCAAGCAACAGCAGGGCGTTGAGCACGTAGAGCAGGCTGTACAGGGTGGTGACCAGCCGCATCTGCTTGTATACGGTGACCATGAACTGGTCCATGCCCTCGCGCGCATAGGCCGATTCGCGGCGGGCGTGGGAGAACAGTTTGACCGTCTGGATGTTGGTATAGCTGTCGACGATACGGCCCGTCATGACCGAGCGAGCATCGGCCTGCACCTTGGCGACCTGGCCCAGCACCGGAATGAAATAGCGCATCAGCAGGATATAGCCGACCAGCCAGCCGAGCATCGGCAAGGTCAGGCGCCAGTCGGCAAAACCGACCAGGATCAGGGTGCCGATGAAATACACACAGATGTAGTTGAGTACGTCGATCAGCTTGATCACGCACTCGCGTACCGCCAACGCCGTCTGCATCAGCTTGGTGGCAATGCGTCCGGCAAACTCGTCCTGATAGAAGGCCATCGACTGCTTCAGCAGATAGCGGTGCACCAGCCAGCGGATGCGCATGGGGTAGTTGCCCATCAGTGTCTGATGGGTCATCAGGCTGTTGACGAAGATCAACGTGGGCAGGGCAACCAGCACCACAAAGGCCATGCCGGCCAGTTTCCATGCTTCTGTCTGCAGAAAGGTCTCGCGATTCTGCTCCGACAGCCAGTCGACAATGCTGCCGAGAAAGCCAAATAGCCAGACCTCGGCGATGGCGATCCCGGCCATCAGCAGCGAGGCCATGATGATGTAGGGCCATGCGCCCTTGGTGAAGTGCAGGCAGAAGGGCAGCAGCTTGCGTGGCGGCTCGCTCAGCTCTTCAATGGGAAACGGATCAAGACGGTTTTCAAACCAGCGGAACATGCGGCGGCCTGCGGAATAACGAGGGGGGAAGGCCGTGCATTATGAGCGCCAAGGCGGCGGGGCTCAAGCGGACACGGCAAGCCGTGTCCCTGAGTTTGAGAGGAGAGCCCGGCACACCAGGGACATGTCGTGTCCGGTGACCCGGCCCTTCCGAAACATCAATCCAGCGCTTGCAGGATCTTGTCAGCCAGTACACGGGAGCCGGCGGCGGTCGGGTGGATACCGTCGCTGATGATGTACTGAGCCTCCTTGCCGGCAAAGGCGGCACGCACATCAACAAACTTCACACCCATGCCCGGATAGGCCGCGGCCTTGTAGTTCATGCTGTAGTTGTTGATGTCGTGCAGGTCGATGGCGCTGCCAACGGCGTTGTAGTAGCCGAGGAAGATGATCTCTTCGATGCCGTCGTTGCGCATCTTCTGCACCAGCGCGGCGATGCGGTTTTCCAGGTCGTTGAGCAGTGGCATGCAGGCGCTCAGCGACGGACGGCAGCTGTTGAGCTGAATGTCGTTGCCGCCGCCGTTGAAGATCACCGTGCGGATGCCGCTCTTGTCGGCGCGGGCGTACTGGTTTTCGACCGAGTAGAGGCGTGAACAGAGAATGTTGCCGCCGGTCAGCTGGCAGCCCGAGCGGGCGTAGGTGTCGATGTTTTCATCCAGGTCCGCTTCCAGGTTTTCGTGGATATCGCCGGACAGGGCGAAGATCGAGTCGCCGAGGATCATGGTGTCGGGGGAGCTGATCGGGTTGGTTGCCAGCGCTGGCAGGCTGAACACTGCGCTGAGGGTCAGGGCGGCGAGGCCGCGTTTGAACAACGTGTGCATGGATATTCCTTCTTTTTGTTGTGCTGGCCGGTCCCCAATAAGGCTGAATCTGGTATTGAAACAAAAGGAGACATTTTTGCGTTGTGCATCGCGAATCTTAGGCACAGAGGCGGGTTAAACAAGCACCCAAACGGGCGAGCACGGCGGGGAGCTGCGTGCACCATTGCGGACGCGGCGCGGGCTTGATGCACTGCGCTGGTTCGCGGGCGGGCGTTCCGCAGGGCTGCTTTCGAATCAGTTTGTTTTTATTAAGTCATTATTTATCAATGTCTTGTATGCGCTTATGGGATTTTATTAAAAGCTGGCACGGCTGTTGCTGAACAGATTCGCAGGGCCCGCTAGCAAGTCAGGCCCCTTGCTCAGGCAGCCGGCGCACAGCGCCCGAGCCGAGCAGCACAATTCGAGAATCCAAGGCAAAGGCGCCTGCAACTGGAGACAGTTGCAGGCGCCTTTTTTGTTGTCTGCCGAAAAAAGGCAGACCCGTGATAGAGGACTGGCCATGAATGCGTTCGTCGCCCCGATCAAGAAAGAAACGCTGATCATTATCGGCAATGGCATGGTGGGTCACCATTGCATCGAGCAGCTCGTCGAACAGGGTGCACTTGCCCATTATCAGGTGCACGTGTTTGGCGAAGAGCGCCAGCGGGCTTACGACCGTGTCCACCTGTCGGAGTACTTCGGTGGGCGTGATGCCGAGTCGCTGGCGCTCTGCGCTGCGGACTATTACGGCGAGCACGGCGTGCAGGCGCATTTGCATGAAGCGGTGCTCGAGATCGACCGCGCGCAGCAAGAGGTGGTCACCGCCAACGGCCGCATCGCCTATGACAAGCTGATTCTGGCCACCGGCTCTTACCCCTTTGTACCGCCGATTCCGGGCGCCGAGGGTAACTCGCGGCTGGTCTACCGTACCCTGGATGACCTGGATGCGATTCGTGCTGCGGCGGCTGGTGCGCGCCGGGGCGTGGTGGTCGGTGGCGGCCTGCTCGGGCTGGAAGCAGCCAACGCATTAAAGTCGCTGGGGCTGGAAGCGCATGTGGTCGAGTTCGCGCCACGGCTGATGCCGGTGCAGTTGGATGAAGACGGTGGCGCGGCGCTCAAGGCGCGGATCGAAGCGCTCGGTGTTGGCGTACACCTGTCCCGCGCGACCAGCGAGATCGTTGCCGGTGAGGATTACGCCTATCGCATGAACTTCGCCGACGGCGAATCACTGGAAACCGACCTGATCGTCTTTTCCGCTGGCATCCGCCCGCAGGACACCCTGGCGCGCTCTGCCGGGCTGGCCGTTGCCGAGCGCGGCGGGGTGGTGATCGACGACGGTTTCTGCACTAATGACCCGGCCATCTTCGCCATCGGAGAGTGCGCCTCCTGGCAGGGCCGGGTCTTCGGTCTGGTCGCCCCTGGGTACAGCATGGCGCGCAACCTGGCCGCGCTGCTGGTTGGGCGCCCGCATGAGGCGTTCTCCGGCGCCGACATGTCGACCAAGCTGAAACTGCTGGGCGTCGACGTCGGCTCCATCGGCGACGCGCACGGCGCCACCGAAGGGTCGCGCAGCTACCGCTATATCGACGATGTGACCAACAGCTACCGTCGGCTGGTGGTTTCTGCTGACGGCAAGCGGGTGATCGGCGCCGTGCTGGTGGGCGACAACAGCTACTACGACACCCTGCTGCAATACGCCCTGAACGGCATCAAGCTGCCGGCCGATCCGGCCAGCCTGATTCTGCCGGTCGGTGAGGGCGCGCCGACGCTGGGCGCCGATGCGCTGCCGGATACCGCGACCATCTGCTCCTGCCATAACGTCAGCAAGGGGGCGATCTGCTGTCAGGTCGATGCCGGCTGTACCGATCTGGGCGAACTCAAGGCCAGCACCAAGGCGGCGACCGGTTGTGGCGGTTGTGCGGCGCTGCTCAAACAGGTGTTTGAGCACGAGCTGTCGGCCCGCGGCGTCGAGGTCGACAAGAGCCTGTGCGAGCACTTCGCGCACACCCGTCAGGAGCTCTACGGCATCGTTCGCGTCGAGGGCATCGAGAGTTTCGAAGAGCTGCTGGTCAAGCACGGTCGTGGTCATCATGGCTGCGACATCTGCAAGCCGGCGGTCGGTTCGATTCTCGCCTCCTGCTGGAACCAGCCGATCACCGACCCGGGGCTGATTCCGTTGCAGGACACCAACGATACCTTTATGGCCAACATGCAGAAGAACGGCACCTACTCGATTGTGCCGCGTATCGCCGGCGGTGAGATCACGCCGGACAAGCTGATCGTGCTCGGGCAGGTTGCCAAGAAATATGACCTCTACACCAAGATCACCGGCGGTCAGCGTATCGACCTGTTTGGTGCCGAACTGCACGAGCTGCCCGATATCTGGGGCGAGCTGATCGAGGCCGGTTTCGAGACCGGCCACGCCTACGGCAAGTCGCTGCGTACCGTGAAATCCTGCGTCGGCAGCACCTGGTGCCGCTACGGCGTGCAGGACAGCGTCGGTATGGCGCTGACCCTGGAGGATCGCTACAAGGGCCTGCGCTCACCGCACAAGATCAAGTTTGCCGTGTCCGGCTGCACCCGCGAATGTGCCGAGGCCCAGAGCAAGGATGTCGGTGTGATCGCTACCGAGAAGGGCTGGAACCTCTACGTGGCCGGCAACGGCGGCATGCGCCCGCGTCACGCCGAGCTGTTCGCCACCGACCTTGATGACGCAACGCTGATCAAGTACATCGACCGCTTCCTGATGTTCTACGTGCGCACCGCCGATCGCCTGCAACGTACCTCGGTCTGGCGCGAGAGCCTGGAAGGCGGGCTGGAATACCTGCAGGAGGTGATCATCAACGACAGTCTGGGCCTGGGCGCCGAGCTGGAAAGCCAGATGCAGCTGGTGATCGACCGCTATGAGTGCGAGTGGGCCAACGCCATCAGCGACCCGGAAAAACTCAAGCGCTTCCGCACCTTCGTCAATGACGAGCGCAAGGACCCGGATATTCACTTCGTCAGGGAGCGCGGCCAGCGTCGGCCGGTCAAGGCTTCCGAACTGCACCTGATTCCCGTCGCCGAGGAGGCCGCCCAATGACCCGTTCCAGCACATCTCCGCAAACCGCTACCCAATGGCGCGCGCTCTGCGCCCGTGACGATCTGGTTGCCAACTCCGGTGTGGTGGCCTGGCTCGACGGTGAGCAGGTCGCCCTGTTCCACCTGCCCAGCGAAGAGCAACTGTTTGCCATTGCCAACCGTGACCCTCAATCCGGCGCCAACGTGATTGGTCGCGGCATTATCGGCCAACTCAAGGGCGAGCTGGTGATTGCCTCGCCGCTGTACAAACAGCACTTTCGTCTGCGCGATGGTCAGTGCGTCGAATACCCCGATCAGCAGTTGCAGGTGTGGCCTGTCCGCCTGCAGGGCGATCAGGTCGAGATCGGATTGGCGGTCTGAAGCCGCCAGCCACACCGCGTTTCACTATCTGGAGAGTTGAATCATGTCTTACCTGATCCCTACCGAGTTTGTGACCAAGATGGTCGACTCCGGTGAGTCGAAAATCTTTATGTCGACCCGCGACACTCTGATCCGCGCCTACATGGCCGGGGCGATTCTGGCGCTGGCGGCGGTATTCGCCATCACCATCACAGTGCAGACTGGCTCGCCGCTGGTCGGTGCGGCCTTCTTTCCGGTCGGCTTTATCATGCTGTATCTGATGGGGTTTGACCTGCTTACCGGGGTCTTTGTGCTCTGTCCGCTGGCGCTGCTGGACCGTCGCCCGGGAGTGACCGTACAAGGCGTGCTGCGGACCTGGGGGCTGGTGTTTGTCGGCAACTTTGCCGGGGCCCTGACAGTGGCGGTGATGATGGCCTTTGTCTTCACATACGGGTTTTCTGCAGCGGCAGGTGAGGTGGGCGAGAAGATCTCCCACATCGGTGAGAGCCGCACCCTGGGCTACGCCGAGTACGGTCTGGCCGGCTGGCTGACGATCTTTCTGCGCGGCATGCTGTGCAACTGGATGGTCTCGATGGGCGTGGTTGGCGCAATGATCTCCACCACGGTGGGCGGCAAGGCCATCGCCATGTGGATGCCCATCATGCTGTTCTTTTATATGGGCTTTGAGCACTCGGTGGTGAACATGTTTCTGTTCCCCTTCGGCATGATCATGGGCGGTGACTTCTCCGTCATGGATTACATGATCTGGAACGAAATCCCGACTGCGCTGGGTAACCTGGTTGGCGGTCTGGCGTTTACCGGTCTGACCCTCTACACCACTCATGTCCGCACTGCACCCAGTCGCGCGCTCTGAGAGCGCGTTGGCTATGGCGATCTCGCAGCTGTCGCTGGGGCAGTGCTCCAGCGCCGGCCGCAAGGCGTTGAACCAGGATCACTGCACGGCGCAGATTCCTGACGGGCCGCAACTGACAGCCAAGGGCGCGGTGCTGGCGCTGGCCGATGGCATCAGCTCCAGCGTGGTCAGTCAGGAGGCCGCGCAGGCGGCGGTGAACGGCTTTGTGCAGGATTACTACTGCACGGCCGATCCCTGGTCGGTCAAACAGGCGGGGGAGCGGGTGATCAGCGCGCTCAACTCCTGGCTTTACGCCCAAAGCAGACGCAGTCAGTATCGCTACGACCGTGATCGTGGTTACGTCTGTACCTTCAGCGCGCTGGTGGTCAAATCCACCACGGCGCACCTCTTTCACGTTGGCGACGCGCGGGTCTATCGCGTTCACCGACGCAGGCTTGAGCAGCTCACTGTCGATCACCGGGCCTGGCTCGGTGAGCAGAGCCAGCTGACTCGGGCTCTCGGCGTTAATGAGCGGCTGGATATCGACTATCAGTCGCTGGCGCTGGAGGTGGGAGAGGTGTTCCTGCTGGCAACCGACGGGGTTTACGAGTTCATTGACCCGGCACGCGTCGGTGAGTTGATCGACGCCCATGACGGCGACCTGCAACGCGCTGCCGATGCGCTGGTGGCCGAAGCGCTGGCCAATGGCAGTGACGACAACCTGACCGCGCAGTTGCTGCGTATCGACAGTCTGCCTAATGGGCAGGCGGCGGAACTGCACCGCCAGTTTGCCGATCTGCCGCTGCCACCGGTGCTGGAACCGGGCAAGGTGATCGATGGCCTGCGGGTGATTCGCCAGCTGCACGCCAGCGCGCGCAGTCATGTGTATCTGGTGGAGGATCAGACGAGCGGCGCGCAGCTGGTGCTTAAGGCACCGTCGGTTGAGCAACAGCACGACCGGGTGCAGTTGGAGCGTCTACTAACCGAAGAGTGGGTCGCCCGCCGCATTGATAACCCTCACGTGATGAAGGCCGCGTCGGCAGGGCGGCCGCGCAGCTATCTCTATTGCCTGTGTGAGTACATCGAAGGCCAGACCCTGGCCCAATGGATGCGCGACAACCCGCAACCCTCGCTGGAGAGGGTGCGCGATATCGTCGAACAGATTGCCCGCGGCCTGCGGGCCTTCCACCGGCTGGAAATGCTGCATCAGGATCTGCGCCCGGCCAACATCATGCTCGATGCCGATGGTTGCGTGCGGCTGATTGACTTTGGTGCTGTGCAGGTGGCTGGTCTGCTGGAGGCCGGTGTGCAGCAGCCGAGCGCGCGTCTTGGTACCGCTCAGTACAGCGCGCCGGAGTACTTTGTCGGTGAGCAGGGCACCGCGCGCTCGGATCAGTTTGCGTTGGCTGCGATCACCTATCAGATGCTCAGTGGCGAGCTGCCCTATGGCGCTGAGCTGGCCCGAGCCCAGAGCCGCGCAGCCCAGCACCGGCTGCGTTATCGCTCGGTGCTGGACCCGCAGCGCAGCCTGCCGGCCTGGCTGGACCCAGTATTGCGCCGCGCGCTCAATCTGGACCCGTACAAGCGGTTTGAGGACTTGTCAGAATTCGTCTTCGAACTGCGTCAGCCAAGCGCCGCGATGCTCGCACAGGGTCGTGCGCCCTTGCTGCAGCGCAACCCGGTGCTGTTCTGGCAGCTCACCTCATTGGGGTTGGGGGTGGCACTGCTGGTCAGCCTGTTGCGCTGAATCGGCTCGCTTGAGCTGATGATCCCACGCCAGCACCGCGAGCGCGGCCAGTCCAAACCCGACGCCGACGGCACAGGTGCCGGTCCAGCCAGCATGACTCCAGGCACTGACGCCCAGTGCCGAGCCACTGGAGGCACCAGTGAAGTAGCACGTCATATAGACGGCATTGACCCGCGCGCGGGCCTGCGGCGCCAGTTGGTAAATCACGCTCTGGTTGCTGATATGCACGGCGGGGAGGGCGACATCCAGTACCAGCAGCGCGAGCAGGAAGCTCAACAGGTGCTCGCTGCCCAGATACAGCCCGGCCCAGCCGAGCAATAACAGGCCGATAGCGGTCAGCGAGACGGCTTGGCCCAGGCCGCGATCAGACAGTCGTCCGGCCAGACTGGCGGTGATCACCCCGGCGACGCCGATCAGTCCGATCAGGCCGATCTGGCTGTCACTCAACCCGAACGGTGGTGCCGACAGCAGCAATGCCATGGTCGAGAACAGCGCGCTGACCGAGCCAAACACCAGACCACCCAGCAATGAACGTGAGCGCAGGCGAGGGTGTTCGGCGGCCAGTTTCAGCAGCGAGCGCAGTGTTGCCGCATAGCTCTTGGGAGCCGGGTTCCGCGCCTGCGGCAGCGCGCGCAGCAAGATGGCGGCCAGCAGCACCATCAGCACGGCGCTGACCTGGTACACCGTCTCCCAGCCGCCGAGCTCCGAGAGCAAGCCGGCCGCCGTGCGGGCCAGCAGAATTCCGGCCAGCAGGCCGCTCATCACCAGCCCGACGGCGCGTCCGCTGCGTAGTGGGTCAGACAGGTTGGCGGCCATCGGCACCAGTGTTTGCGCGGCAACCGAGAACACGCCGGTGATCAATGTACCGACAATCAACAGCGAAAAACTGCCGCCCCAGCCGCTGATCGCCAGCCCGGCTGCGGCCAACAGCATCAGGCCGACCGCCAGGCCGCGTTGCTCCAGCTTGTCGCCCAGCGGGACCAGAAACAGCAGGCCGAATGCGTAAGCCACTTGCGAGAGGGTAACGGTGGAGGCGGCCAGCCCTTCGCTGATATTCAGGGCACTGGCCATTGAGGACAGCAATGGCTGATTGAAATAGTTGGCCCCGGCGCATAGGCCGGTCGCGGTGGCCATTATGAGCAGCGTCGCGGTGGACAGATAGCTGTCGTGGTTCTCGCTCATGCCCTGTGCTCCTCGCTGGCGGGCAGGCAGGCAACCGCGTCGATCTCGATCAGCATGCCATCCAGTGCCAGACGCGGTACCGGGATCAGCGTGCAGGCTTGCGCCGGGTTGTCTCCGGCAGCTTTGGCCAGTGCGGCGCTGATCAGCGCCAGCCGGGCTTCGCTGTGATCAACCACCAGAACGGTCAGCTTGGCCACCTGGCTGAAGTGCGCGCCACCTGCGGCCAGGGCGTATTGCAGGTTGCTGAGGCAGTGCGTGAGTTGATCGGCAAAGTCGTCAGGCAGTCTGCCGCTGAAGTCTTCCGCCCCCTGACCGGCGACGAACAGCCAGCGCACGTTGGTTGGTGTGAGCATGAGGTGGGAGTAGCCGTTGGGCGTTGGATCGTACAGGCCGGGTGGGTTGATTGCTTGCAGGGGCTGCGTGGGGCGCTGATCGGGCATGGCATCGAGTCCTTGGGTTGCGGTTGGGTGTGAGACCTGCGCACTCTAAAACCTGAGGTTAACTTGAGGTCAAGCGGGGGCGGTGTGAAATATGCACCAAGTTGGCGCGTCAGCAAGAGCCGACTACACTCGCTGGATACCTACAAGAACAGTGATGCCCGCAGCGCGGTGTGGTGCGGGGCAAGGAACGCCATGGCTCAAGACCTTTTTCTGTATGAAACCCTGTGCGAACAGCTGGCGGTGCGGATTCGCGGCGGCGGCTTTGCCCCGGGCGAGCGCCTGCCTTCGGTGCGGGCATTGAGCAAAGCCTTTGGGGTGAGCATCAACACCACGGTTCAGTCGCTGCGCAAGCTCGAACTGGACGGCTACATCGAGGTGCGCGAGCGCTCAGGAGCCTACGTACGCGAGCGTCTGCCAGCGAACGAGAGCACCGGTGTCGTCAGCCACTTTCCGTTGTTGCCGGTTGAGGTTTCGCTCAGCGAAGACATTTTGCGCTACATGGAGCCGCATACGTCCGAGCAGACGCTGCATCTGGGGATCGCCTTGCCCGATGCCAGCCTGATGCCGGTCGACCGCCTGATGCGGTTGTGGCGCGACAGCAGTCGGCGGCAGGCCCGTGTGCTCTGGGACTACAGCCACCCAAACGGTCTGCCCAGGCTGACGCGCCAGTTGTCCCAGCGCAGTATCGGTTACCCCTCAGCGATTCAGGAGCAGGATATTCTGGTCACCAATGGCTGCATGGAGGCCATGGAGCTGGCGCTGCGCGCGGTCAGTCGGCCGGGCGATGTGGTGGCTGTCGAGTCGCCAACCTACTATGGCACCCTGCTGGCGCTGGGGGTGTTGAACCGCCGGGTGCTGGAAATATCCACCCATCATCGTGACGGCATTTGTCTGTATACCCTGGAGCAGGCGTTTCGGCGTGGGCAGGTCAAGGCCTGCATTGTGTCGTGCAATGCGCAGAATCCGCTGGGCTTTGTCATGTCGCCCGAACGCAAGCAGCGCCTGGTAGAGCTGGCGGTCCGCTATCAGGTGCCGCTGATTGAGAACGACATCTGGGGCGATACGGCCTATGCCGGAGAGGCGTTGCCGGCCAAGGCCTTTGATCAGCAGGGCATGGTCATCTATTGCACGTCCTTTTCGAAAACACTCATGCCCGGGCTGCGTCTTGGGTGGGTGGCCGGTGGGCGGTTTCATGATCGTCTGCGCGAGCTGAAGCAGATCAGCAGTATCACCACTGCGGCCGCGCCGCAGTTGGTCATGGCGCGGTTTCTGGAAAGCGGTGGCTACGCCCAGCACTTGATTCAGTTGCGTGGCCAGCTGCAGCAACAGGCGCTGGATGCGCTGGCGCTAGTGCGGCAGTCATTTCCGTCCGGTACCTGGGTGCAGCCGCCTGAGGGTGGTTGTGTGCTGTGGCTCAGGTTGCCGGAGCGGCGTGATTCCCGGGATCTGTTTCAGCAGGCCCTGAACGATGGCATCCATATCTTTCCGGGCAGTGTGTTTTCCGTTGGGCCTCGGCATTTCGATTTCCTGCGCATCAATGTGGGTAGTCCGCTGACCCTGCAGGTACGGGAGAAGCTGTTACGTCTGGGTGAGTTGGCGACCGGGCTTGGGTAGAGGTGGGTATCTGTGCCAGTCAGATGCACCAATCTGTACCTGTTTTCGATCACGCGGGCCGCACTAGCATGGGGCGTTGCACTTAAGGAAGCACTGATTAATTCAACATGCCCTCTGGCGTTCAGGCTGGGCCGCATCCGGCTGCACATCGCGCCTTGCATCTGCACGCTTGAGCACTCGCAGAAGGCGTGTGGAATTGATCAGCGCTTCGGTGGAAGAACAAAAAGCCCACTGCCAAAGAGGGATGATTTATGGCACACCTGCGTAAGCTTGCACCCGTCTTTTCACTCAGCCTGCTGACCCTGGCCCTGTCCGGGTGCCTGAGCAGCGACTCCGATTCCGATGACCCGGTACGCCCCGACCTGTCGCTGGGCGTGTTGTCCAGCGCGCTGGATCAGGTAACCGGTGATGACGTGCTGGTCACCATTGAGGGCGATCTGAATGTCATCGATGAGCAGCTCGACAACCTGGAACTGTGGCTCAACGATACCGAGATCGAGCCGACCCGGATGGTCGAGCGCAATGGCCGGATGGAGGTCCTGATCGAAGGGCTGACACTCGGCGAAAATCGCCTGGAGCTGCACCACAGCCGCTTCGGTGAACTCTACAACATGACCCTGACCGCCTACCCGGAAACCGGTCCGATCTTCTCCGGTCCGCAGCAATATCCCTTTGTCTGTACCGTGGCCGCAGAGCTGGGTATCCAGCCGCTGGTGGACAATCAGGAAGGCGGCTTCCCGGTCTACGAGGGCGAAACCGTCGTTGGCTACAGCCGCGACTGCAGCATTGAGCCGCAGGTGCAGTTTCTCTACATGACCACCGAGGGTGAGTATGCCGAGCTGCCGGCTGATCGCAGCCGTCCGGCCAACATGGCCACCACGACCCTGACCGATGGCCGCGAAGTGGACTTTGTGGTGCGCCGGGAGGTAGGCACCCTCAACCGCTTTATCTACAGCTTTGCCACCCTGGCCGATCGCGCCGACGCCGATGATGCTGCCAGCACCGATCTGTGGAACGGTCGCCTGCTGTTTCACTTCCAGGGTGGTGTAGGTATTGGTCATAGCCAGGGCCGCCCGAGTGGCGATGCGCTGACGCCGGAGGTGCTGGGGTTGGGTTACGCCGTGATCTATTCCACGGGTACCCGGGCCAGCACGCACTACAACCTGCAGGTGGGTGGCGAAACCGCGCTGATGACCAAGGAGCACTTCGTCAAGCGCTTCGGTGTGCCCGAGTACACGGTTGCCATTGGTGGCTCGGGCGGGGCGATTCAGCAGTATGTCTACTCGCAGAACCATCCGGGGCTGATCGACGCGGGTGTGCCGCAGTATTCCTACCCGGATATGGTGACGCAGACCATTCACGTCGGCGATTGCGAGCTGCTTGAGTACTACATGGATGCCACCGATCGCAGCAACACGCGCTGGCAGACTACCGAGAACCGCAGCTTGCTGGTGGGTTTGCATGCCACCGACGCCTACGCGGATCCGCTGTATGACAACAAGCTGGCGCTCGGCTATGCCAGTGCCCCGGGCATGACCGAGTGCATCCCGGGCTGGCGCGGCCTGACGCCGCTGACCATGAATCCGAACTATGGTCAGGCGCCGTATCAGGACCAGATGCAGCCGCCGGAAATCATGGCTGATGTGCACTGGACGCACTTTGATGACCTGCGCAATGTCTATGGCGTGGACGAGGAGGGTGAGCCGCGCACGCTGTTCGACAACGTTGGCGTGCAATACGGTCTGCTGCCGCTGCGCCGGGGTGAGATTACCCCCGCCGAATTCCTGCGCCTGAATACGCTGGTGGGCGGCTGGAAGCAGCCCAGCGAAATGGTGCAGGAGGGCTCGCCGTTCCTGCCGCCGCACACGGCTGCCAACTTCGACCCATGGAGCAGCCGCAACATGAACCTCAGCGCCGACGGTATCGCGCCTGCGCCGCGTACCGAGGGTGACCCGCTGGCCATGAATGCGGCCTACGAGCAGGGCATCGTGTTTGACGGGCAGCTGAACATTCCGGTTATCGATTGGCGGCACTATCTGGAGGAGGTGCTGGACATGCACAACAGTCACCAGTCGTTCTCGTCGCGTCAGCGCATCCTCAACAAGATGGGCAACGCCGATAATCAGGTGATCTGGTTCACCGATGCCCGTCCCACCGATACCAGTGACCCGGAGGAGCCCGAGGCTCAACGTAACTTCGATCAGACCTGGATGGCGTTGGAGGTGCTGGATGAATGGTTGACCAACATCCGCGAAAACCCGGAGCAGAGTATCGGTGAGAACCGGCCGGCAACCGCGCTGGACAGCTGCTTTAATACCGACGGCAGCCTGATCGCCCAAGGTGACAGCGTCTGGGACGGTATCATCAACGAGCAGCCGGCGGGCACCTGTACCCAACAGTTCCCGACCTACACTACCTCGCGGATGGAAGCCGGGGCGCCGATTGAAGGCAGTATCTTCAAATGCGCACTGAAGCCGGTAGCGACGGCGCTGAGCGACGGCACCTATGGCACCTGGATACCGGATGCCGGTGAGGTTGAGCAGCTCAACGCGATCTTCCCGCAGGGGGTGTGCGACTACAGCCAGCCCGATCAGGGGCGGCCGGACAGTTGAGGTGATGTGGCGGTCGGGCCTTGGCCCGACCTGGCAAAAAGGGCGCCGCAAGGCGCCTTTTTTGTGCGCGCAATTTCCTTCAATACACAGCCGGCCATTTGCCGCAGCATGCCCCGACTAATGTAATGAGGGTGCATGATGCTGTCGCTGTGGTTGTCGATGTTGGCCTTTACCCTGGTGGGCTCGGTTGCGCCTGGGCCGGTTTGCGTGGTGACGGTCAGCAGCGCGGCGCGCGCCGGCATGCTGCGCGCCATGCCTTATGTGCTGGGTGCATCGCTTGGCTACGCGCTGATGGTGTTGCTGCTGGGGCTGGGGCTGCTCGGCAGCCTGGCGCAGAGTCCGGCAGTGCTGCAGGGTCTGGCCTGGGTCGGCGCGGTGTACCTGTTGTATCTGGCCTGGCGTATTGCGCGCGCCGAACCGGGGCTACCAAGAATGGCCGGGATTCGCGTGCCGGGCTTCTGGGCCGGCGCGCTGGCGCAGTGGTTAAACCCCAAGGCCTGGCTGTTTTCGTTATCGGGTTTGAGCATGTTTGTCAGCAACCAGGCGCAACCACTGGCGGTCTTCTGTATCCTGTCACTGGTGGTCTGCCTGTTCGGCGTTGGCTGCTGGGCGTTGCTGGGGCACCTGCTCGGTGGGCGTTTACCGGGTGCGCGGGCAATGCGAATATTCAATTTGGTGATGGCGCTGCTGCTGGTGCTCAGTGTGGTGCTGATTCTGTTGCCGTAACCGGTTTGAGGTGTGCATGTCGCAAGAGCAGTTTCTCCAGCGTAGCCCGGCGCTGCCGGTGATCGAGCTGCGGCAGGCTGATCGTTCGACAGCCTGTTATCAGGCGCACACCCATGACGAGTTTTCCTTTGGCGTGATCGATCAGGGTCATACTGCCTATCGAAACCGACAGCGCCTGGAACGTATCGGTGTCGGTAGCATGGTGACGGTCAATCCGGGAGAGGTGCATGCCTGCAACCCGGCTGCCGGCCAGTGGTCTTACCGGATGCTGTTTGTTGATGCCAACTGGCTGGGCGCGCTGCAGCGTGATGCCTTTGGCGGTAGTGCCGACTATCAGTGTTTTCCAGACATTTGCAACCCGGCGGCCAGCGCCGAGTTCGATGCCCTGTTTGCCAGTTTGCGACGCAGCGATGGTGCGCTGGAAGCCGAAGGGCGGCTGGTCGAGATGCTGCAGCCGTTGTTTGCCCAGCAGCAGGAAGGGCCGCAAACCCTGCACCAGCGCGGTTTGCTGCGTGCTCGGGAATTGATCATGGATCGGCTCGGCAGCAACCTGCAGCTTGATGAGCTGGCCGAGGCGGCGGAGCTCAATCGTTACCAGCTGATTCGTGGTTTTAAGCGCCTCTATGGCCAGGCACCGCACGCCTATCAGCTGGATGCTCGGATCAAGCTGGCGCGTTCGCGCCTGCGAGCCGAGGCGGTCAGCCTCAATCACCTGGCGCTCGATCTGGGGTTTGCCGATCAGGCGCACTTTCAGCGTCACTTCAAATTGCGCACGGCACTGACACCGGGACAGTACCGGGCGTTTCATCAGACGGGTTGAGTCGTCGAGAGTAAAAACAAGACAGGCGCCGTAAAGGGCGCCTGTCTTGTTTGCAGCAACGTCAGCCCATTAGTTCACCGACAGATCTACTTCACGGATGTACAGGCGACCAGCATCGATGGTGGCCTCGTCGAGCATCTTTTGCTCCAGCACGCCGCCGGTGGACCAGGTGGCGAAGTCATCGTCGTTCAGGACGCCCAGGTGGCTGTCGTCGATGCGCCACAGGCCTTCCATCTTGTCGTGCGGGTAGTTGGCTTCAACTACCATGTCCAGCGCCAGGGTCTTGTCCACCGGATAGATGCCGACTGCAGCCAGGGCCTCCCAGCCACCGTCCAGCACGACTTCTTCCAGCGTCTTGCCGTTGATGGTCAGACCCAGATCCGGGTCCTGCACCATGCCGGGCTGCAGGGCGACGGTTTCCAGGTTGGTGCCGGTGGACAGGTCGATGCGGTAGACCTGTTTCTGTGCGTTGGGCGACACACCGGCCGCGCCGTTCGGACCGCCATAGAGGAAGCTGCCGTCGCGCTCGAGCACCAGGAAATCGGTACTGCTCAGACCGACCATTTCCGAGTTGGAGTTGGCGGGTTTTTCCTGCTGGTACAGATACTGGCCGATCTCGTCGGTCTCGAGATTCACTGTCACAATGCGGGTAATGGTCTGCGCGCGCACGGCCTTGGTCGGCAGGTCCATGGTGGACTGCATCAGGCCGACCAGAGTGCTTTCGTCCGGGGTGATGGCCAGGCCTTCCATGCCGCGGTTGGCGCGGCGATAGGCGTATTCTGCCGGAAGGTTAATGCGGGTGCGTGTATCGGCTGTGAACGGATTGATACGGTCGATCTCGCGGCCTTCAGCATCAAAGTGCACCATGTGCGGACCGTATTCGTCGCTTGCCCAGAAGCTGCCGTCGCGCAGTGCGACCAGGCCTTCGCCATCCAGGCCGTAGTCGTCGAGCTTGAGCGGATTGGTTACCGCATCGTAGGGCAGGGTGGGGTCAACCACGACCGGTGTACCATCCGGGTTGTAGGGTGTCTCGCCGGTGCCGCCCAGCGCCGAGGTATTGGGCAGGCCGGTGATCAGGGTGCCGTCCGGGCGTTTGAGCTCGATGGTGGCCAATTGCTCGACCCCGCCGCTGGCGGTGATGCGGAAGTGCCCGATACGTGGCGTGTAATCGGCAACCGGGAATGACTTGCCGGAGCCGTAGGCGCCACCGACAAAGTCGGCGTTGGGGCCGCGGTCGGTCATGGCGTAAAACTCACCCAGGTTGCTCGGGTGCGCGGTCATGGCCGAGCCGTAGCCGCCATTGCGCACCTCGAACGGCGCCATGGTCTTGCCATCGATCAGGTCATCACGCAGTACCGCGAAGGGCAGTTCAACCCCTTCCTGCGGGAAGGCAGCCAGGCGTGCTGCCAGCTCCTGCTCGGGTGTAATTGCAGCGTCGTCATCATTGTCGCTGTCGGAGTTACAGGCGGTCAGCAGCGCGCTGCCCAGCAGCAGTGCAGAAAGCACTTTCCAGTTGGTCATGTCTTCGTCCTTGTCATCGGCAGGGGGCCGGCGGTTGCCGGCGAGGTAGACAGGGACAATAAAGACGGCAGGTGACAGCGCCGCGAAGAATTGATGACGGTTTGTGTGAGGCTATTTCAGACCCTAGGGTCTGTTGCCGTTTCGTTCGCCCGCCTGTTGCAGCCTGTAAAGCCGCCAATCAAGGAGCGAGAAGCGTAGCGTGGTCATTCCACGTGAGCGACGAGCCCCGTAGCATGGAGAACCGCGCAGCGTTCTCCGTGGGTTCATTTGCCGACGCGCGGAGAAGCCTGCGGCGTTCTCCGCCCTACGACAGAGCCGCAATGCGCAGGCCCGCCGGGCCGTTGCTTATTGGGCCAGTTCGATATGCTCCGAATGAATCCGAATAACGCCCTTTTTCATCAAACCGCCAATGGCTTTTTTGAAGTTGCTTTTGCTGACGCCAAAGGCGTCGCTGATGGCCTCGGGGCTGCTGCGATCACTCAGGGCCAGGTGGCCACCGCTGGCGCGCAGGCGGTCGAGAATCTGCTGCTGCAGTAGGTCAGCGGCCTGGGTGCCGACCGGCTGCAGGCTGAGGTTGATCTTGCCGTCGGGGCGGATTTCGCGAATGTAGCCCTGCTCCTTGCGGCCGAGCTTGATTGGCCGGAAAGCCTCGTTGCGGTGGATCAGGCCCCAATGCTCGCCATTGATGATGGCCTTGTAGCCCAGATCAGTACGCTCCACCAGCAGCAAGTTGACCGCATCGCCGACCTGGTAGCGCGCTGGGGTCTTGTCCAGATAGCGGTCTAGGCGGGTGGTCGCCAGCACCCGGCTGGTGTGCTTGTCCAGATACAGGTAGGCGACGCAATACTGGCCTTCCTCCAGCGGCTTTTTCAGCTCGGCGAAGGGCAGCAGCACATCCTTGGGCAGGCCCCAGTCGAGGAACAGACCGACCTGGCTGCGTGCTACGACCTTGAGATTGGCAAAGTCGCCGACCTGTGCGCGGGGCCGCTTAGTGGTGGCAATGATGCGGTCTTCGCTGTCGAAGTAGACAAACACCCGCAGGCGGTCGCCCACCTCGGTGCTCTGGTCCTTGGGCACATAACGGTTGGGCAGCAGAATCTCGCCATCTTCACCACCGTCCAGGTAGAGCCCGAAGCCGGTGTGCTTGGTGATTTCCAGATTATTGAAACGCCCGATGTCGGCCATGCTGCTGCTCCTGATTGCTATAGCGGCGTATTCTAGCAGCCTCAGGACTGCCGTTTGGCTTGTTCGATCATGTCAGCCACGCTGCGCGCCTCGATGCGGTCGGTGTCGAACAGGTTTTCCAGATCGGCACGGGCCTGACGGGCGGTCTGCATGACAGCGGTGGCGTCGTCGTACACCGCGTGCTGGGCCGCCAGGACCTGTTCGTCGTGGCGCCGGAAGCGCGCCAGACGCGAGTCCGCCTGCTCATCGCTGAGGCCCAGTCCGGTAAGAATCTGGCGGCTCATTTCCAGACTGGAGTGAAAGGTTTCACGCACCGGCAGTACGTTCAGGTCGATCAATTTGTGCACGTGCTGGCGGTTGCGGGCACGGGCGATGATGGTGATCTGCGGATACAGTCGGCGCACGGTTTCGGCGGTGCGCAGGGTGATGTCCGGGTCACTGCTGGTGATGATGAAAAACTGTGCCTTGTCGACCTGAGCGGCCCGCAGGATCTCCGGGCGCAGGGGATCGCCGTAGTAGATCGGCATCTCGGCACTGATGCTGCGCGACATCTCGATGCTGTCGACCGAGGTGTCCAGTGCAACATAGGGCACGCGCTGGGCCCGGAGCACACGGGCGATGATTTGCCCCATGCGGCCCATGCCGGAGATGATCACACGCGGGCTGTCGGTATCGATCTGCTGATACTCCTCGGGCACCTTGCGCGGCGTGGCCTGCTCTTTGGGCAGCAGTGCTGCGAGCAGCAGAATCAGCAGCGGGGTGACGGCCATCGACAGGGTGATGGCCAGTACCAGCAGATTGTGCTGGGTGGCGCTCAGCAACTGGTGCCCGCTGGCCAGTTGAAAGACGACAAAGGCGAACTCGCCGCCGGCTGCCAGCACCATGCCCAGCCGCAGTGCGCTACGGCGATCAAGCCCGGCGGCCAGGCGCCCGGTCAGGTAGATCAGCGGCAGCTTGAGCACAATGATCAGCGTGGTCAGCAGCGCGACGGCAAGGCCGCTGGACTGCAGCAGCGATACGTCGGCCTGCATGCCCACGGTGATAAAGAACAGCCCCAGCAGCAGCCCCTTGAAGGGCTCGATCTGCGACTCCAGCTCATGCCGGTACTCCGAGTCGGCCAGCAGCAAGCCGGCCAGAAAGGCGCCAAGGGCCATGGACACGCCCACCGACTCCATCAGCCAGGCCGTACCGATCACCACCAGCAGGGCGGTGGCGGTGGACACTTCCTGCAGGCCGGTGCGGGCGACGATGCGGAATACCGGGCGCAGCAGGTAGCGTCCGCCGACGATGATCACGGCGATGCTGCCCAGCACCTTGAGCGTCTGCAGCAACAGGTTGCCGTCGGCGCTGCTGCCGGGTTGGCTGCCGAGCAGCGGGATCAGTGCGATCAGCGGAATGGCGGCCATGTCCTGAAACAGCAGCACGGCAAAGGCCTGGCGGCCGTGGGGGCTGGTCAGCTCGCGGCGCTCTGCCAGCAACTGCAGGCCAAACGCGGTGGAGGACAAGGCAAGCCCCAGACCGAGCACTAGCGCGGTTGCCGGCGGCTGCTCAAACAGCAAGAGGGCGAGCAGGCCGATGACGCTGGCGCACAGGCCGACTTGCAGCGCCCCGGTGCCGAACACCGCCCGGCGCATCACCCACAGCCGGCGCGGCGACAGCTCCAGGCCGATGATGAACAGCAGCAGGACCACTCCCAGTTCAGACACATGGCTGATGTCTTCGGGGTGCGGTACCAGATCCAGCGCCCAGGGCCCGATGATCACGCCGGCAGCCAAGTAGCCGATGACCGCGCCCAGGCGCAGGCGCTTGGCTACAGGCACAGCGATGACGGTGGCGAGCAATAGAACGACGATAAGCTGCAGGGCGCTGCCGGAGGGGTGCATGTGAAGGGGTACCTGAACAGAGGATAAACGACCTCTGCAGTTTAAGTGACGGCGCTGGCACTGTGGCGGAAAATCTGTCGCGCGGTTGGGCAAAACTGCTACTGTGCCGCGCAAAGAAGAGGATAGGGAGTACGGCGGTGGCAGGATGGCGGGGCTATCTGCAGCAACTCGGCTGGTGGCTGGCGCATCGCCTCGGGCGTGAGCCGGAGCGCGTGTTGGCGCGTGAGCATGATGCACTGGGCGAGCTGCGGGTAACGCAGGCAGGCGAGCTACGTTACCTCTACTTTGGCGAGGAGACTGAACAGAGCTGCGCGCTGATCGGCAACCCGGCCTGGCTGGAGTACGACTACACCCGCGCGATGCTGCTGGCGGGGTTCTGGTTGCCGCAGATCGAGCGAGCGCTGGCGTTGGGGCTGGGCGCCGGCAGCCTGGTCAGTGCGGTGTTGCAGCACCTGCAACCGGCTCAGATGCGCGCGGTAGAACTCCGTCCTGCGGTGGTGGAGCTGGCTCGGCGCTGGTTTGCGCTGCCGCAGGTGCCCGAGCTGCAGGTGGTGGTAGCAAGCGCCGAGCAGTACATGGAATCGCTGACCGATCCGGTCGACCTGCTGCTGCTTGATCTGTATCTGGAAGACGGTATTGCCGGCGCCCAACTGCACATGGACTTTTTGCAACAATGCCACGCGGCGCTGCGCCCGGGCGGGCTGATGGTGGTCAATCAATGGCAGCAGGGCAGCAGTGGCAAGCCCTACGCCGTCCACCGTCTGCGCGAACTGTTCGGTGAGCGCTACCTGCAGGTGGAGGTAGTGGAGGGCAATATCCTCCTGTTTATCCCGCAGGCGGGCGAGCTGGCGCTGGACCGTCAGGCCATGAATGTCTGGGCCGACCGTCTTGCCCCGCAATTGGGCTACAGCCTGCGACCCTATATCGAGGGGCTGCGGCGAGCGGGGTAGCACCTAAACCTGCTGGCTCTTGCCGGTGAAGTGCAGCGCATCGCCACAGCGCCTACACAGGTAGCGGTTGCCCTTTTTCACCAGGGCGTGACGGCGTGCGGTAAAGGGCATGTGCTCGGCGCAGCCGCAGCGATACAGGTACTGGGTGCTGCGTCTGCGGGCGACCGCGTAGTTGTGGCAGCGGTCTGCGGGCAGGCCGAACAAGCCGGTCATCAGGGCCTGCCATTCACGGCCGTGCGGGCGGATGCGGTGTCCGTACAGTTGGTGGGCAATCAGGTGGGCGACTTCATGGGCTACCGTCTGCCGTAGAAAATGCTCGCTGTTGTCGCGATACATCTGGCCGTTGAAGCGCAGCAGATTGCGATCCAGATAGGCCACGCCGGCGCGTTGGCCGCGCAGGTCCAGGTGGATAGTGGGGCGCGCAAAGGTGCGACGAAAATACTGCTCGGCCTGCGCGTAGCAAGTCTCGGCACGGGCGATGATGCGTTCCATCAGAATACCGCGTTATCGAGTCCGGCAGCCATGTACAGGCCCAGCTCCTCGACCTGCTGTTCAAAGTCGTTTTGCCAATCACCGCGCAGAGTCAGTGGCGCCTGTACCCAGTTCCAGCTCAGGCCAGTGACAATCGACTCCACCGCGCGGCGGGTGCCGGTGCCGTCCATGCCGGCACGGATGTAAAGCGCACAGGGCAGTCCCTGCTTCTCTTCCAGTACCGGGTAGTAGCAGCGATCGAAGAAATCCTTAAGCGCACCACTCATGTAGCCCAGGTTTTCGGTGGTGCCCAGAATAATGGCGTCGGCCTGCAGCACGTCTTGCGGTTGGGCCTCCAGTGGCGGCACCCAGCGGGTCTCGACCTGTTCGATATCCGGATGGCGCGCGCCGCGCAGAGCTGCTTCGGCCAGCTTGCGGGTGTTGGGCGAGGGCGCGTGCGCGACGATCAGCAGTTGTTTGGGTGTCATACCTTAGGGTCCGTTGACGGTTCGTTCACCAGCCTGCCGGAGGCCATTTTTCGGCCAGGCAAGGCGGAAGGAGCGCAGTGTGGTCGCTCCACAGAAGCGACTGACAACGCAGCATGGCCGAAAAATGGCCCCGGCCCTGCGGGTGGGGCCGCCGAGGTTGTGCCTGTAAAGCTGCCACTCAGCGTCCCTCGTCGTTAGCCCTGCCGGCTATTCCACAGCCGGGCAACCGCGCGTTCGCTACCCAGCCAGGCGACCAGCAGGCCGAGTGCTCCGAGCAGCCCGAAGACGGCCACGGGCAAGATGAAAAACGGATCGCTGCCGGCCGGCAACAGCAGCCCGAGCGCACTGGCCAGGGCGATGAACAGCAGGCTCATGATGACCAGAATGGCACGGCTCTTGGGTGCGTAATGGTACGGAGCGTCGCCGGCTTCCAGCGGGTTGAGCAAGGGCGCGCAGAGGCGGCGGGCGTGGTCTTTGATGGTAGCCATGGCGTGGCGAGATTCCTGTCTGCGATTGTCGGCCAGTGTAGCGTCATGTGCCCTGTGTTTTGAAGGAGCAGTCAATCCGGGCTGGTCAGCGCGGCCCGGTTTGCGGTAGGGTGTTTACAGCTGAATATAAATATTGCACATAAATTTACACCCCCAAACCTGCCTGGACCCGACGCCACCAAGGAGATTCGGTTCCATGCTTCGACTTGTAGTGCCCATCGCGGCCCTGCTGTGCGGCATCGCTCTGTTGCTGCTGGGTACCGGCCTGCTCAATACGCTGCTCGCCCTGCGCGGTAGTGCCGAAGGTTTCAGCGACCAGACCCTCGGTCTGCTGGGTTCCGCCTACTTTGCCGGTTTTATTCTCGGTACCTGGTTGTGTCCGCGGCTGATTCGCCGCATGGGGCATGTCCGTGCCTTTACCTTTCTGGCTGCTGCCGAGGCTGCCTGTGTGCTGATCCACCTGTTGTGGATGCTGCCAGGTGTCTGGTTGCTACTGCGGGTGATGACCGGTGTTGCGCTGGTCGGCATCTACACCGTGATCGAAAGCTGGCTCAACACCCAGGCGCCGCCCGAGCGACGCGGACAGGTGTTTGCCTGCTATATGGCGATCAACCTGGGCTCGCTGGCGCTGGCCCAGCAACTGCTGAACTGGGATAGCCCGCTCAACTTCACGCTGTTTGTGATTGCCGCGATGTTGGTGGTACTGGCCGTCATGCCGGTATCGGCCACTCGCCTGTCGCAACCGGTCATTACCGATACCCCCGCCTTGTCGCTGCGCCGTCTCTGGGAGGCCGCGCCTGTCGCCTGCGCCGGGGCCTTGCTGTCGGGGCTCGGCATGGGCGGCTTCTGGGGGCTGGGCGCGGTATACGCCACGCGCATGGGCATGGACACGGCGCAGATCGCCGGATTCGTCTCGCTGGTGATTGTTGCCGGAGCGCTGGCCCAGTGGCCGATGGGGCGGCTGTCGGACAGCATCGACCGCCGCCGGGCGCTGGTCATCATCGCCGGCAGCGCGGCGCTGGGTGGGCTGCTGATGGCGGCGCTCGGCCCGTTCGGGTTGTGGCTGCTGGTGGGGGCGGTGGTGTTCGGCGCCGGTTCGTTTTCGGTATACCCCGCCGTGGTGGCGCATCTGATCGATCATTTACACCAGGAAGATATTCTCTCCGGCAACGCCGCCCTGTTGATGCTGCACGGGGTGGGCGCGGCGATCGGTCCTGCGCTGGCAGGTGTGCTGATGAGCGTGACGCCGGTGGCCTTGCCGCTGTTCTTCACCCTGATGTTCGCGCTCTGTGCGCTTTATGCCGGCTGGCAGCTGCGTGCCGGTCGTGACCGAATTGTCGATGGTGCCGCGCATCAAGTGCCGATGGTACGCACGTCAACCGCCGTGCTGGAAATGATGCTGGAGGATGCCGGTGGTGACGACGCCGCTGCTACCGCCGATGCGGCGTCTGAGCAGGCAGCGCCCAAGCAGGCTGCGCCCGACACCGATACCGATTCCGATGTAACAGGGAGACCTCAACCATGATGTTGGCAACCGATCTGGATGGAACCTTTCTTGCAGGCGACCCGGATAACCGGCAGCGCCTCTACCAGCTGATCAGCGCGCACCCGGGCATCACCCTGGTGTTTGTTACCGGTCGTGGCCTGGAGGTGGTGGTGCCACTGCTGTCTGACCCGGCGATACCCCAGCCCGACTACATCATCTGTGATGTGGGGGCGACGGTAGTCGACGGCAAGACCCTGCAACCGGTCTACCCGGTGCAGAGCGAGATTGAAGCGCGCTGGCCGGGCGAGCAGCTGGTGCTGCAGACGGTGGCGGCGTTTCCCGGACTGGAACGCCAGCAGGTACCGCAGCAGCGCCGCTGTTCCTGGTTCTGTGAGCCGGACGCGGTCACCGACGAACTGCGCGCTGCCGTCGAGGCGCTGGACTGCGACCTGCTGTTCTCGGCCGGCATGTACCTGGATTGCCTGCCCCGGGGCGTCAACAAGGGCAGCACCCTGCAGCGGCTGGTCGAACATCTGGATGAGTCGCTGGACGATGTACTGGTCGCTGGCGACACCCTGAATGACCTGTCGATGTACGAGCAGGGCTTCAAGGGCGTGTGTGTCGGTGAGTCGGAACTGGCGCTGCTGGAGGCCACCAGTGACCGCGCCAAGGTACTGCACGCCCGTCTAAGTGGCTGCGGCGGGATTCTTGAAGCGGTCTCGCATTTCGGCTTTCTCGGCCCGCTGGGGGTGGATTCGGAGCTGCGCGACCTGCAGATCAAGGGCAAGGCGGATCTGGTCATGGTGTATCACCGCCTGCCTTACGAGGAGGTAGAGCAGGACGGCAAGGTAATACGCCGTCCGCCGTCGTCGCCCAACGGTATTCTGCCGACGCTGCTGAGTTTTTTTGCCGGCGATCAGCAGGGCTCCTGGGTGGCCTGGTCGATTCATGATCCGCGTCGGCGTGAAGGCTTTGAGGTGCACACCAAGGTAGATGCCGAGCGCTACCCTAACCTGGTAGCGGCGCGGGTGGCGTTGACCAAGGATGACGTGGATGTGTTCTACAAGCGCTTCTCCAAAGAGGCATTCTGGCCGACCCTGCATACCTTCTGGGAGCGCGCCGTGTTCCGTGAAGAGGACTGGGCGGTGTTTCTCAAGGTCAACCGTCTGTTTGCCGAGCGTACTGCCGCCGAGGCGGCGCAGGGCGCGGTGGTCTGGCTGCACGACTATAACCTGTGGATGGTGCCGGCCTTCCTGCGCCCATTGCGCCCGGACCTGAATATCGCCTTTTTCCACCATACCTACTTCCCCTCTGCCGACGTGTTCAACGTGCTGCCGTGGCGCCGCGAGATCATCGGCAGCCTCTTGCAGTGCGATTACATCGGTTTTCACATTCCTCGCCAGTCGGAGAACTTTGTCGATGTGGTGCGCGGGGTCGCGCCGCTGGAGGTACTGGAAGAAACCGGCTGCGCGCCGCGCTATCTGACCTACGGCTGCGCGGTGGGGCTGGACCGCATGGCGACGCGCATCAACGTGCACGGCCGCGAGATCGGCCTGGGCGCGCACCCGGTCGGGCTGGATGTCGACCGTGTACAACAGGTGCTCGACAGCGATGTGTGTCAGGAGCAGATCAGCATGCTGCGCAAGGAGCTGGAGGGCATCCGCGTGGTGCTGTCGGTGGAACGGCTGGATTACACCAAGGGTACCTACGCCAAGCTGCTGGCGTTTGAGGCATTGCTGGAGGCCCATCCGGAGCTGATCGGCAAGGTCAGCCTGATCACCATCTGCGTGCCTGCGGCGCGCGAGATGACCATTTATGCCGAGTTGCTGGGGCAGATCGAGCAGGCGGTGGGGCGTATCAACGGACGGTTCTCACGGGTGGGCTGGACGCCGGTGCAGTTCTTCTATCGCGCCGTGCCCTTTGACCAGTTGGTGGCCTATTACTTGATGGCGGATGTGATGTGGATTACCCCGCTGCGTGACGGGTTGAACCTGGTGGCCAAAGAATACGTGGCAACCCAGGGGCTGTGCGGTGGCGCCGGGGTGCTGGTGCTGTCCGAGTTTGCCGGGGCGGCGGCCGAGCTGCACGGCGCACTGCTGACCAACCCGCACGATCCGCATGATCTGCGCGATGGCCTTTATATCGGGCTGACGCTGGGCAAGGCAGAGCGCGAAGCGCGGTTGCGGGAGTTGTTCGGGATAGTGCAGCACAACGATATTCGTCGCTGGGGCGATGAGTTTTTGCAGGCGGTACGTGGGGTGCACCGTGAGGCGCTGGAGCATAGCGACGAGGTGGCCTAGCCGGAAATGAACAGGGCCGGCTAGATGGCCGGCCCTGTGGGCTAACAACGTGTCAGCACAGCTGTGTTACGGCAGTATCTGGTTGACCTGGTACACCGTGGTGGTGCCGCTGACTTCGTGACCGACGATCAGCAGAGCTTCACCGTTCGGTGAGTCCTCGGCAGAGACAAACACCAGACCTTCCGGCCCCAGGTCACCGGCATCGGCCAGCACGGATTCGGTATCTTCCGTGGTCCAGTCGGCGCGGGTGTTCAGGTAGTCCACCATCTCAGGCGCGGTCGGGTCGGTAATATCCCATACCATCACACCGCCCATGCGCTCCAGACCGATAAAGGCAAAGGTCTTCTCGCCCAGCTGGCCCAGGGTGACGCCTTCGGGCTCCGGGCCCTTGTTGTCACTGCGGTTGTCGAATACGTCACCTTCATCGTGGGTCGAGTTGAAGTAGTCGGCGCAGGGAATATTGCGGTTGGCGCCCAGCATGCACTCGGCGCTGGCGATGTACTGCTCGAAGGCATCACCCGAATCCCATACCAGCGCACCATCGGCATCGCGGATGGAGAAGGAGCGAGCGCCGTAGGCGTACAGGTTGTCGTACATCAGACGGTCACCCGCGACGTTTTCATTGCCGGCGGCATCGAACATCACCGGGTTGCCGGCATCGTCTTTGCGATAGCCATCGGTCCAGGCAATGGTCAGGCGGCCCAGGGTTTCGTCTTCGCGGCAGTCGCCCGGATCAGCGGCGGTGGCGCCGCAGTAGCTGAAGGTCGTCGGGTTGAGCAGGGCGCCTGCTGCCAGTTCACGCAGCTGCGGCGGCAGGTCGTCGCCGGCGCGGCGGTCAAAGCCGCCGGTGTGGAGCAGGTGCTTGGCGCGAAACTCCTCAACAAAGCCCTTGCTGGCATCGCCGGCCCAGTAGGCGTCGTCGTCCTCGCCCCAGGCGCGGGCGTCACCCTCGTTGGCGGCGACCAGGTAGGTGCTGCCACCTGCGCTATAGGCGGCGATGGCATCAGGCTGGTACATGCCCAGCACTCCAGGCCAGGTGGTGATGTTGATTTCGCCGTCTTCGTCACTGGCATCAATGCCGTTGCCAGCCACGCCGTGGTCCTTGTAGCCCAGCGGCAGAATGTCGGTGACGGTGGCGCTGGCAATGTCGATCTTGGCCAGGGCGTTGTTCTCTTGCAGGGCAACCCAGGCGGTGCTGCTGTCGTCGGAGATGGCGATGTATTCCGGCTCCAGGTCCTGCTCGACGCTGGCACCGGGGCCAAAGATGCGCACGCCAGTGGCGACCAGCTCGTCGCGACGGGCGTTGAAGCTGCTGAAGGTGGCGGTTCTGACCTCGACGATGTCGTCGTCGGTCAGGCTGAGAATGCTGATGGAGCCGACCGGGTCGACGCTGTAGTCGTTGCTCGGCTCGCCTTCGTTGGCGGTCAGCAGGTATTTGCCATCAGGGCTGAAAGCCAGCATGTCGGGCTGGGCGCCAACCTGTTCGGAGCCGAGCAGCTCCAGAGTGGTGGCGTCATACAGGGCAACGTAGCCGTTGTCGGTCTTGGGCGAGGCTTCGATGGCCACGGCCAGGTAGCCGCCCTTGTAGGCGATGCTGTTGACCACGGCGTCGGCGGCAATGCCGGTGGCGGTCAGGGTCTCGATCAGGGTCGGGTTGGCCGGGTCACTGGCATCCAGTACGTCGACAGCGCCTTTCTGCGCGTTGACGATGAAGATGCGCTTGTTGACCGGATCAAAGGCCGGAATCTCGGCGGCGCTTTCGGCGAAGATGCCGGCACTGTAGCGACCCAGGAAGCTCAGATTGATGCTGTCAGGGGTGACTACCGCTGGCGGTTCGACCACGGCGTCGTCATTGTCACTGTCGCTGTTGCAGCCGGCCAACGCGGCCAGCATGGCGCTGGTCGTCGCGGCGAGTACCCATCTGTTCATGTGTTCTGTCCTTGCTGAGGTCTTGGAAGGTGACAGTGATACGCACTTGGCGTGACAGGGGGTTGTCGCTTTGATGGCAAAGTGATGACGGTTTGGGCTGGGTGACGGGCACTGATACACTCCAGCGATGACCGAGGTATACCCGCAAGACCTGGTGCCGGATGACTTCAGTGCGCAGCTGCGCGCGATGCTGCAGGCCCACCCCCAAGGCGTGAGTGAACATCAGTTGCTACAGTTGCTGGCCCGGCAGTTGCCCAACTCATTGTTTGCCGAGCCCGGTGCACTGCGCGATCCCCTGCAGCTGTTTCGTCTGCACTTTCTGTTGTTCAACCGCCTATATGATCTGGCCGACCAGCTGGCCGATGATCAGCTGGCGCTGGATATTCATGTGCTGAAGATCGTGCTGGTGCCCCGAGCACCGGGCGACGCAGCGCTGCAGCCTGAAGACCCGCTGCGGCGGTATTATCTGGACTGGGATCAGTGGCGCCAGACCAACGCGGACGACGTTCAGCGACTGCTTGATGGTTTCTGGCGCGGACGCGGCGCGCTGTCGGATGGCGAAGTGGCAGAGGCGCTGGAGGTGATGGGCTTTGATGCCGAGCCCGCGCCGGCTGCATTGAAGCAGCGTTATCGCACGTTGCTCAGCCGCCACCATCCTGACCGCGGCGGCTGCACTGCGCGAGCGCAGGAGATCAATCGCGCCATGCTAATTCTGCAACGCTATTACGGCAAAAACTGAAGTTGCCAATCTCTCTAAGCAGGGTCTGATCTGCCGAGCGCTTTTTGACTATAGTCAATGCAGGGCGCTGCCACGGCGCGCTCGGTTCTCCGATCGGAGGTGTCCGGCCGGGGCTCAATAATAATGAGGAGGTCAGACCATGATCCATCACGTAGTGGGGCTGTTTACCCATCCTGACGAGGAGTGGAAGGAAATCAGAGGTGAGGAGGAGAGCATCGGCCACATGTACCTTACGCATGTGTTGCTGCTGGCAGCTATTCCCGCCGTGTCCGCCTATATAGGCACCACCCAGATCGGCTGGACCATCGGCACGCCGGAAGCGGTCAAACTGACCCAGGCCAGTGCGCTGCAGATGACGGTGCTGTCCTACCTCGCCATGCTGGCGGGTGTAGCGGTCATGGGAGCCTTCATCCACTGGATGGCGCGCACCTACGATGCCAGCCCAACCTTTAATGATTGCGTGATCTTTGCTGCCTACACCGCAACACCGCTGTTCATCGCCGGGGTGGCGGCACTCTACCCAAGTCTGTGGCTGGGTATGCTGGTGGGCACGGCAGCCATCTGTTACACGGTCTACCTGCTCTACCAGGGCATTCCCATCTTTATGGATATTCCCAGTGACGAGGGCTTCCTGTTCTCCAGTTCGGTGCTCGCGGTTGGACTGGTAGTGCTGGTAGCGATGATGGCGACCTCGGTCATCTTCTGGGGCTTTGGCGTAGGGCCTGTGTACCTGCGTTAGTCAAGCCTATTGGGCTATCTTCTCCAGGCCTGCCTGAGCCGGCATCAGCCCCCGTCAGTCGCACTGACGGGGGCTGATGTTTTTATGCTCAGCGCTTTCCAGTAAAATGCCGGCTTTTGCCAGACCGGTGCCCTGTCCATGAGTCGTCTCAGTGTCAACCAGAACAAGTTGCAGAAACGTTTGCGTCGTCTGACCGCCGAGGCGGTGACCGACTACAAGATGATCGAGGATGGCGACAAGGTGATGGTCTGCCTGTCAGGCGGCAAGGACAGCTACACCATGCTCGACATGCTGCTGTACCTGCAAAAGGTGGCGCCGATCAGCTTCGAGATTGTCGCGGTCAACATGGACCAGAAGCAGCCGGGCTTCCCGGAAGAGGTGCTGCCAGCCTACCTTGAGAGTGTGGGTGTGGCCTATCACATCCTTGAGCGTGATACCTATTCGATCGTCAAGGAGAAGATTCCCGAGGGCAAGACCACCTGCTCGCTGTGTTCGCGACTGCGCCGGGGCAATCTCTACACCTTCGCCGATGAAATTGGCGCAACCAAGATGGCGCTCGGGCACCACCGCGACGACATTATCGAAACCTTCTTCCTCAACATGTTCTACGGCGGCAACCTCAAGGCCATGCCGCCCAAGCTGCTGTCTGATGACGGCCGCAATGTGGTGATTCGTCCGCTGTCCTATTGCAATGAGGCGGATATTGAGGCCTATGCCGAGCTGCAGGGTTTCCCGATCATTCCGTGCAATCTGTGCGGCTCGCAGGAAAACCTGCAGCGCAAGGTGGTCAAGGATATGTTGCAGGGCTGGGAGCGTGCGACGCCCGGTCGGCTGGAAAACATTTTCCGCGCCCTCAGGCATGTGCAGCCGTCGCAGCTGGCTGACACGGCGTTATATGATTTTGCCAGCCTGCGTATCGATGAGCAGGCTGCGTCCCGTGTGCTCAACGTCATGAATCTCTGAGGCGGGAGCTGTCGATGCAGGACTACCGCTGGCTGCATGAGTACTGCCTGAATCGCTTTGGCTCGGCGCAGGCGCTGGAAGCGCTTTTGCCCCAGCCGCGAACCGCAGATGAGCTGCGTGCCATTGCTGATGATCGCTATCTGTCGACCATCGCTTTGCGGGTATTTCGTGCGGGGCTCAGACATAGTCTGGTGGATGCCAAATGGCCGGCCTTTGAAGAGGCCTTCTTTGGGTTTGCCCCGGAGAAAGTCGTACTGATGAGCGCTGAGCACATCGAGCGGCTGATGCAGAACACTCGCCTGATTCGCCATCTTGGCAAGTTGCGCAGCGTGCCGCGCAATGCCCAGCTGGTGCTGGATATCCGCGCCGAGTACGGCAGTATGGGCAACCTGATCGCTGACTGGCCGGAGGACGATATCGTCGGGCTCTGGCGTTTGCTGGCCAAGCGGGGCGCGCAACTGGGCGGTCAATCGGCACCGCGCCTGTTGCGCATGCTGGGCAAGGACACCTGGGCTCCCAGTGAGGATGTGGTGGCCGCGCTGAAGGCACAGGGCATCCTCGACAAGATGCCGACCAGCCAGCGTGACCAGGCCGCCGCCCAGGCGGCTTTCAATCAGTGGCGCGCGGACAGCGGACGGCCGTTATGTCAGCTCTCTGCGATGCTGGCGTTTACCGTGAACCATTGATCAGAAAAAGGCAGCTGATCTGTGGCTTGGCGCGGCAAGTTAAAGTAAATTCTTGACCTTGGGCGCTTGAGCGTCCATTTTTTAATCAAACCCCTCGGGCTGGAGGTTGCCGGATGCGGCACAGTGCGCTGTTGATCCTGTTTCTGACCGCTGTTTTGGCAGGCTGCTCCAGTGCGCCCAAAAACCCTCCCGTTGCGGTGTCTGCACCGGCGCGCACCTTGCCCTCGGTGACCCCCTCCGACTCCTCTCAGATTCTTGGCAATGACGTGGTCTTTCAGGCTTTCAGTCTGGTGGGCACCCCGTATCGCTGGGGCGGCACCTCGCCCGAGACCGGTTTTGACTGCAGTGGCTTGATTCAGTACGTCTACCGCGAAGCGGCCGGCATGAGCCTGCCGCGCACCACCTCCGATCTGTATAACCTCAACGTGGCTCGCCCCGCCGAGAGCGCGCTGGCGCCGGGTGACCTGGTGCTCTTTGCCATGAACGGCGGACGCGTCAACCACGCCGGCATCTATATTGGTGAGGGGCGCTTTCTGCATGCGCCCAGCACGGGCGGCGTGGTGCGCGTCGACGAGCTGGAGTCGTCGTTCTGGCAGCGTACCTTCAAGGGCGCACGCCGGGTGATCGGTAGCCACTGACCCGCTGCCAGGAGTCAAACATGTTTATCCAACCTGGGCCCCTGCGGGGCCAGCACGTATTGCTGGAGCCGCTGACGCTGGAGCATACCGCTGCGCTGCAACGCGCCGTTGCCGATGGAGAAAGCTGGAAGCTCTGGTACGCCAGCGTGCCGACGCCTGACGCCATGCCTGAGTACGTTCAGCGCGCGTTGCACGGTATGGAACAGGGTAACCTTGCCTATGCGGTGCGCAGCCTTGCCAGTGGGGAGATCGTTGGCTGCACGCGCTACTACGACGTAGATACCGCCAATCGCCGCGCCTTGATCGGCTATACCTGGTATGCCGATGCCGCTCGGCGAACGCCGATCAACAGCGAGAGCAAGCTGCTGCTGTTGCAGCATTTGTTTGAGGCGGCCGGTGCCATCGCGGTCGAATTTCGCACGCATTTCTTCAATCAGGCATCGCGGACGGCTATCGAGCGTTTAGGCGCCAAGCAGGACGGTGTGCTGCGCAGCCACCAGATTCTGCCCGATGGCTCGATTCGCGACACTGTGGTGTATTCCATCGTCGCCAGCGAGTGGCCGGCGGTGAAGAACAACCTGCTGAGCCGTCTGGCAGGCTGACAAGTGCAACTGGCGCCTGCGGGTAGTGATGCGGCCCGTTGTCCTTTCTGCGCGGGCGCCAATGCCTGCGCTGCCGAGTCGGGGAGCTGCTGGTGCTTTAACCTGTCCGTTCCTGAGGCTCTGCTGGCGCTGGTGCCGACAGAGCAGCGTCATCGCGCCTGTATCTGCCAACACTGTGTGCGCGCCTTTACCAGTGACCCTAACGGCTTTGCAGGGCGCTACCGCCTGCGCTGAATCAGCGCTTGCGCAGTAACACGACATCCGCCCCCACTATCTCCAGCTCGGCCTGCCAGTGTTGCGCCAGCCAGTGAAAGCTGTGTTCGCTGAAAAAGCTGATATGGGTCGGGTCGCTCTTGTAGTGCCAGGTGCTGAAGGCCTCCGGGCTAGTTACCCGCTTGGTCATCAGCCCGAGCCAGCCGTCAGTCTTGAGGCAACGCCAGAGTTGCTCCAGCACCGCAAGCGGCGCAGCCAGATGCTCCACTACCTCGGTTGCGGTGATGAAGTCCCATTGCTGTTCAAGCGCGGCCGGGTTGGGGTGGTAGTAGAGGTCGTGCAGGGTCACCTGATGCCCGTGCTCACGCAGCATCAACGCGAGGGCCGGGCCGGGGCCACAGCCAAAGTCGAGACCGCAGCTGGCTGGCGGCAGGCGCTGCAGCAGTGGCTCAGCCAGACGTGAGAGAAAACGCCGATAGCCCGGGTCATCGGGGTGGTTCTCGTGGCGGTCGTACTCGGCCTTTTCCTGCGCGGCGGTCAGGTGCCATTGCGCCGGTACGTGCACCATCAGGCACTGTTCGCACTGCCAGTAGCCGCGCTTGCGGTCACTGAGCATCCAGTGGGAGGGCGAGCTGCAGAGCGGGCAGGGCAGGGCCTGGTGCTGCGCAGTCACAGTGGCTTGATACGGTCTATCAGTTGTCCGGAGTCGGCCAGCTCCAGGAATTCGTCGCCCATGCGCTGGCTTTCGCTCATTGCCTTGCGCCAGTACTTCTCGCGGCCATCGTTGTCGTACACGTAGCGATTGAAGTCCTTGCGATCCGGTAGCTTGCGATGCGGCAGGCGCTCCAGGTACTCGGGCGAGGGCGCCAGCAGCAGCACGTCGCGCAGTTGCTGGGCGTTGTGCTTGCGCCACGGCATGCTCTTGTCGAACCAGCCGGGAATCACGCGATCGATGAAGTGCGGATAGAGAATGACCCCGGGCGCGGTATAGGGCAGGTCGAGGTGATAGTCGAGCAGGCCGCCATCGCGGTACACACCGGGCTCGGCGCCAGGTATGTCGCGGACCGCCTCCATCACCATCGGAATGGAGCCGGAGGCGAGCAGCGCCGAGCGCAGGTTTTCGGCTGTCAGTTCGACATGGGCGCTGGTGAAATCGCGCAGCTCTTCCAGCGCGGGCAGTTGACGCGGGTCATGCAGGATCACGCGTTCAAAGAAGCGGCCGAGGTGCCGACGGCCCAGCAGATTGGCGCCAATGACGCCGCCCAGGCCGAGCGCCAGGCGCGTGCGCGAATCGTCGCGCAGCAGGCCGCGGCTCTTCACTACGACGATGTTCAGACGGTAGTGCGGATTGCTGAGAATGGCATCAAACTGCCCCTGCAGCAGCTCGTCGATCATCTGGCCGCAGGCAGCGCTGATGGTCTGAATGGTCACGCCCTTGGGGAAGCGCATGGCGGTGTACAATTCGCCGAGTTGACGCAGCGTGTGCACTGGGTCTGGCATGCAGGCGCTGGCAAAACGCCAACTGCCAATGGAGGCGCCGATCAGGCTGCGGGGTTGCGGCGCGCGCGGCAGCCATTCGCCGAACAGCGCCAGGTCCAGTCCCTGAATGCCCAGTGCCTTGGGGCCACCGGCGGCGCCGGGAATCATATGTACATCGGCCGGCTGCAGGCCGTTCTCGCGGATGTGCTGAAGGGCGCGCTGCCCTGCGCGGAGCGTCAACGCCGGTGTTTTAACCTGTATCGCTGTCATGCTGAGCGGGTTCCCTGTGGCTGCGCACCCGATTTTAAGGTTGGTTTCAGCTGGTGGCTATAGTCTGTACTTGTCAGAAGGCGGTACCGAACGGTTCGGCATCGCTCCACATAAAAGAGGAAACGACTATGTACAAGCAACTTGTTTCGCTGTCTTGCGCCGCCATCCTGGGTCTGGGTAGTGCTGCCGTGCTGGCAGACGACGATGTACGCATGGATGAGGTCCCCGGTCTGGTTGAGCAGGGTACCATTCAGTCCCTGGAAAGCCTGAACGAAAAGGCGCTCTCGGTGCAACCTGGCACCATCACCGATACCGATCTGGACAAGCATTATGGCCGCTATGTCTACGAAGTTGAAATTCGCGATGCCCAAGGGCAGGAGTGGGACCTCGACCTGGATGCGAGCAATGGCGACGTTCTGGAACACCGCCGCGACGATTGATCCGCGGCGCATCAGCCGCCCGCTGGTATGGGCGCTGGTGCTGATTCCACTGAGTGTCAGCGCGCGCGACCTGAGTCAGGACGAGGCGCTGACGCTGACCGAGCAGGGGCACATTGTGCCCCTGCAGGTGCTTGTGGATGACGCCCTGGAGCGATTCCCGGGCCGCCTGCTGGAAGCCGAGCTGGAACTTGATGACGGCATCTACATCTATGAGATCGAGGTGGTGACCCACTCGCGGCGGGTCATGGAACTGGAATACGACGCTACCACTGGCGATCTGCTGGACGTAGAAGAGGACGATTGATGCGGCTGTTACTGGTTGAGGATAACGTGGCGCTGGCCGACAGCCTGCTGGCCGTACTCAAGCGTGCGGGCTACGCAGTGGATTGGCGTGCTGATGGACGCGATGCGCTGCTGCTTGGTGAGCAGGAACCCTACGACCTGGCCATTCTTGACCTCGGCTTGCCGGGCATGGATGGCCTGGAGATCCTGCGCACTTGGCGTGCTGCCGGCAGCTCGCTGCCGGTGCTGATCCTCACGGCTCGCAGCCGCTGGACCGAGCGCGTTGAAGGGTTGCAGGCCGGTGCCGATGATTATCTGACCAAGCCATTTCACAATGAGGAGTTGCTCCTGCGCGTGCAGGCACTGCTGCGTCGTGCCCATGGCCGCGAGCCGCAAACCCTGCTCAGCGCTGCCGGCCTGCAGCTGGATGAAGCGCAGCAGCAGGTGGTGCGCGACGGGCAGGCGCCGGTCAGCCTGTCGGCGAGCGAGTTCAAGCTGCTGCGCTACTTTATGCTCAACCCGGGCAAGGTGCTATCCAAGACCCGGTTGGCAGAGCACCTCTACGATTATGAAGACGAGCGCGACTCCAACGTCATTGAGGTACTGATCAACCACCTGCGCCGTAAACTGGGCCGTGAGGCGATTGAAACGCGCCGTGGTCAGGGTTATGTGCTGGTGGGGGCGGATGCGTGATATCCATCAGCCGCCGTTTGACGCTGAGTCTGGTACCGCTGCTACTGGTCAGCGTGTTGCTGATTGTGCAGGGCGGTGTCTGGTTGTATGACCAGGCGCAGCGCGACTACCTGACCCAACTGCTGCAACGTGAAGCCGACAGTATGCTGGCGGCGCTGACCCGGGGCAGCGACGGTCTGTTTCTGGACATGGATAAGGTTGATCCTGACTATCGACGCCCCTACTCGGGGCGTTATTTCGTTGTGCAGGGAGCCGAAAAATGGCGCTCGCGCTCGCTTTGGGATCACCGTTTACCGCTGCCGGGCGACGGCCTGCAGGCTGAATTGCTGCCCGGGCCGGATGGTCAGGAGCTGCTGGTCTGGTCCGGTGAGTACCTTAAGGGCGGCGAGCGTCTGACCATCAGTGTGGCCATCGACTATCAGCCGTTGCTGGGTGAGTTTCGCCAGGCCAGCTGGTGGCTTACCGGACTCGGGGTGCTGGTGGTGCTGCTAGCTGCGGCGTTGCAGCACTGGTTTCTGCGCCGTTCGCTAGGGCCGCTGCGCAGGGTGCAGGGCGAGTTGGCAGAGTGGCGCAGTGGGGAGCGTCTGCAGTTGAGCGAGCAGGTGCCGGAGGAGCTGGCGCCGCTGGTGGCTGAAATCAATCATCTGGGCCAGCAGATAGAGTCCGTGCTGGAGCGCGCGCGCAATAGCGCGGGTGATCTCGGGCATGCCTTGAAGACCCCGCTGGCGGTCATCGAGAGCCGTCTGGAGAGCTTGTCCGGGCAGCTGCCGCAGACCGATTGGCAGGAGCTGCAGGAGCAGGTGCAGAGCATCCGTACCCAACTGGAGCGCACACTGCAGCGTGCGCGTCTGGCACCGGATCAGGCGCGTGGGCAACGCTTTGCGCCGAGCACCGACCTCACCGCTTTGGTGCAGACGCTGCAGAGCCTGTATCCAAATGGCCCGCAGATTCAGCTGCAGGGGGAGTTGTCCATCAGTTGGCCCTTTGACCGGGAGGATCTGCTGGAACTGCTGGGTAATCTGCTGGATAACGCCTGCAAATGGGCGCGCGCCGAGGTACGTGTTGCCTGGCAACTGCGTGCCGACCAGCTGGATCTGGAGGTGGCAGACGACGGTCCCGGGATCGCGAAGGCAGAGCGTGAGCAAGTACTTGGGCGGGGCGCGCGCCTTGACCAGCAGGCCCCCGGGCATGGGCTGGGTCTGGCGATCGTACGGGATATGGTAGCCACCTATCAGGGCACGCTGGCGCTGGAGCAGGCCCCGGAAGGCGGGCTGCTGGTGCGTATCAGCCTGCCACTGCAGCGCCGCCGGGGCAGCGCCTGAGCAAGCGTCAGAGTGCGGAGGCGTCGATATCGACCAGCAGCAGGTGGCGGCTATCGTCGATGAACAGTCCGGACGTCATGCAGTACTGGTTAGTGGTAGCGTCGCGGTAGCGGTTGGACAGGATCACGCGGCTGTCTTCGCCGGCCTCGGCCAGAATCTGATAGAAATACGGCCGCCAAGACCAGTTGTGGTCCAGGTAGCGAGGGTCGGTCTGCCAGGTGCCGTCGCGCCAGTCAAAGTTGGGGGAGATCTGCGTGCCCTCGGCATCACACAAAAAGCAGCGCAGCAGCCACGGATAGTTGCGCGGGTCGGGCAGCCGCGTCGCTTGAGCGCCCTGTTGCAGCCATTGACGCAGTTCGGCAAACAGCTCTGCCAGCGAGCGGCGCAGGTGGGCCAGCTTTTCGCGCTCGGCCAGCTTGGCGTGCACGTAGTGATCGCGCATCCGCGAGAACTGCTGCTGCACGGCTTCGCCAGGCAGAAAGTTCTCGGCCGGCTGGCCAAACAGGTAGCCCTGCACGTAGCGGGCGCCGCACTCCAGCGCAAAGTGCAGTTCCTGCTCGGTCTCCACGCCTTCGGCGATGATCCAGCACCCGCTTTTTTCCGCCATCAATGCCAGTGCGCGCACAAAGTCGCCGCTGTTACCGTTGCCGGCGGCCGCCTGACGGAACAACTGGATATCCAGCTTGAGGATGTCCGGCTCCAGCGCCAGCACCCGGTCAAGCATGGAGTAGCCGGCACCGAAGTCGTCAATGGCGATGCGAATGCCAGCGGCGCGGTAGCGCTGCACGACTTCGCGCAGCTGCTCGATGCTGCCCTGCAGCTCGGTGATCTCAAACACCACCTGATCGCTGGCAATGCCCATTTCTTCAAGCAGTTGCAGGCTGGGCAGCGGCTTGCCCGGTTGCAACTGGCTGATCCAGGCGGGCGAGATGTTCAGACTGAGAAACCCCTCGGGCGTATCGCGGAAGCGCTCCAGCGCCTGTCGGCGGATGGCGCGGTCCAGCTCCAGCAGATCTTCCTGCGGCGTGGCCGGGTCGGTGAACAGCGGGCCGGCGCTGCGAACATGTCCTTCATCGTCGCGCAGACGCGCCAGGGCCTCGTAGCCGGCAATGCGGCCAGTGGCGGTGTCGATCAAGGGCTGGAAGTAGGGCAGTGGCTGGCCTGTAAACACATCATTCTCCGGGGTCGGGACGTCGGGCGCTGACAGTATGCAAGATTATAGCCAAGCGGCTGGATGCTGCCGTGCCCAAGGACTTTGGGTCCGAGTGGCTGTCATCAAAGCGTCATTGTGCGCTTGCAGTGCACGATTCTGCGCTTTTGGTATGACGATTGCACTAATCAGGGGAGGTGCAAGCTTGATTGCGCGCCAACATGGTGCCTTGCTGTTATGGGAAACAGCCAAGATTGCATCTAACACTATGAAAAATAAATACAAATTAAACAAACCCTGAAAACCCGGCCGCAGCGACCTATTTTGCTGTCCGGGAGATATTGCACCAAATGTATGCAGCGCAAAGCGCTGTGCACGCATGGGGTGCGCATTGTTTGCAAGAGGCTGCTTGAATGGAAAACCTGCACAGCGCTGTTGAAACCCTGGTTCACGGTGCAAACACCCTGTTTATTCTGATGGGAGCGATCATGGTTCTGGCCATGCACGCCGGCTTTGCCTTTCTTGAGGTGGGTACGGTGCGGCAGAAGAACCAGGTCAACGCGCTGTCAAAGATCATCAGCGACTTTGCCATCTCCTGCCTGGCGTATTTCTTCATTGGTTACTGGATCGCCTACGGCGCAACCTTCTTCACCGACGCGGCCACGTTGTCGCAGAACAACGGCTATGCCCTGGTCAAATTCTTCTTCCTGATGACCTTTGCCGCAGCGATTCCGGCCATCATCTCCGGCGGCATCGCCGAGCGCGCCAAGTTTGCTCCGCAGCTGTGTGCATCGCTGCTGATTGTCGGCGTGGTCTATCCGTTCTTCGAAGGCATCGTCTGGAATGGCAACTACGGCTTCCAGGGCTGGCTTGAAGCGACCTTTGGTGCCGGTTTCCATGACTTTGCCGGCTCAGTCGTTGTGCACGCGGTAGGGGGCTGGATTGCCCTGGGCGCTGTGCTGCTGCTGGGCGCGCGTAACGGCCGCTATCGCGGTGGCCACGTGGTTGCGATGCCGCCCTCCAATATTCCGTTTCTGGCGCTGGGTGCGTGGATTCTGACCATCGGCTGGTTTGGCTTCAACGTGATGTCGGCGCAGACGCTGGAGGGTATCAGCGGTCTGGTGGCGGTGAATTCGCTGATGGCGATGGTCGGCGGCACCCTGGTGGCGCTGCTGGTTGGCCGCGCTGACCCGGGCTTTATTCACAACGGTCCGCTGGCGGGGCTGGTGGCGGTGTGCGCAGGCTCGGACCTGATGCATCCGCTGGGCGCGCTGGCCACCGGCGCGGTCGCCGGCGGACTGTTCGTCTGGACCTTCATCCTGACCCAGAATCGCTTCAAGATCGATGACGTGCTGGGTGTCTGGCCGCTGCATGGTCTGTGCGGTGTGTGGGGTGGTCTGGCGGCCGGTATCTTTGGCACCGAAGCGCTGGGCGGTCTGGGCGGCGTCAGCTTTATATCGCAGCTGATCGGTTCGCTGGCTGGTGTGGTGGTTGCCTTTATTGGCGGTCTGCTGGTCTACGGCGTGATCAAGTCGGTGGCCGGCCTGCGCCTGAGCGAAGAAGAGGAATATCAGGGCGCCGACCTGTCTATCCACAAGATCGGGGCGACCTCGGAAGACTGAATGCGCGATACCGTTGCAGGGCGGACTAAGCGAAGCGTGTCCGCCATTGGCGCCACGCGATACCGGCGGCATAAAACATAAAAAAACCGGGCTGAGTCGCCCGGTTTTTTTATGCCCGAAAACAGCCGCGGCTTAGTCTTCCAGGCCACCCATGGCGGTGATGTTGAAACCACCGTCAACGTAGGTGATTTCACCGGACATGCCGGAGGCCAGGTCGGAGCAGAGGAAGGCGCCGACGTTGCCGACCTCTTCGATGGTGACGTTGCGACGCAGCGGGGTTTGTGCGGCGTTGTGGGCCAGCATCTTGCGGAAGCTCTTGATGCCGGAGGCTGCCAGGGTGCGGATCGGGCCGGCAGAGATCGCGTTGACGCGGGTGCCTTCCGGACCCAGGCTGGTGGCCAGGTAGCGGACGCCGGCTTCCAGACTGGCCTTGGCCATGCCCATGACGTTGTAGTTCGGCATGGTGCGCTCGGCGCCCAGATAGGACAGCGTCAGCAGGCTGCCGTTACGGCCTTTCATCATTTCGCGACCGGCCTTGGCCAGCGCGACAAAGCTATAGGCGCTGATGTCGTGGGCGATGCGGAAACCTTCACGGGTGGTGACTTCGGCAAAGTTGCCGTCCAGCTGGTCGCCCGGGGCAAAGCCGACGGAGTGCACGATGCAATCCAGGCCGTCCCACTTTTTCGCCAGCTCGACGAATACCTGCTCGATCTCGGCGTCATCGGCCACATCGCAGGGGAAGCACAGCTCAGGACCGGAGCCCCAGCCGGCAGCGAATTCTTCAACCCGGCCTTTCAGCTTTTCGTTCTGATAGGTGAAGGCCAGTTCGGCGCCCTCGCGGTGCATGGCCGCGGCAATGCCGGAGGCAATGGACAGTTTGCTGGCGACGCCAACGATGAGTACGCGCTTTCCGCTGAGAAATCCCATAGTGCTTTCCTGTTTAGTGCTTGGCCGTATCGGCCCTGTTATCGGTTTGCGGCAGGGCAAAGGCCGCTTCCAGCAACTGACGAGTATACGCGTGCTGCGGAGAAGCGAAGATGTCGCCTGCCGGTCCCTGTTCTACTACTTCGCCCTGGCGGATCACCATCAACTGATGGCTGAGAACCTTGACCACTGCCAGGTCGTGACTGATAAACAAATACGTCAGATTGTACTTCTGCTGCAAACTGCGCAGCAGCTCTACCACTTGCCCCTGTACCGTGCGATCCAGTGCCGACGTCGGCTCATCCAGCAGGATCAGCTTGGGCTTGAGCACCAGTGCCCGGGCAATCGAGATCCGTTGGCGCTGGCCGCCGGAAAACTCATGCGGATAGCGGTGCCGGGTCTCCGGATCCAGGCCGACTTCTTCCAGCGCCTGAATCACCATCTTTTCGCGCTCGGCCTCGGTGCCGATGCGGTGAATCTCCAGCCCTTCGCTGATGATTTGGCTGACTGACATGCGTGGGCTCAGACTGCCATAAGGGTCCTGAAACACCACTTGCAGCTCGCGCCGCAGCGGGCGTACCTCCTGCTGGCTAAGCCCGTCCAGACGCTTGCCGTCACATTCGATCAGGCCCTGACTGTCGATCAGCCGCAGGATCGCCATGCCCAGGGTGGTCTTGCCCGAGCCGCTCTCGCCAACAATACCCAGGGTCTGCCCGCGGGGCAGGCTGAAGCTGATGTCGGTGACGGCCTTGACGTGATCAACGGTACGTCGCAGTACGCCTTTCTTGATCGGAAACCAGATCCGCACCTGCTCCGCCCGCAGAATATCCTCTGCATTCGGATCGACTGCCACCGGCTCACCGCTCGGATCCGCCGCCAGCAGCTGACGGGTGTAGTCGTGCTGCGGGTTGCTGAACAGAGTAGCGCAATCGTTCTCTTCGACGACGTCTCCGCGGTACATGACACATACTCGGTGGGCAATTTTGCGGACCAGGTTCAGATCGTGGCTGATCAGCAGCATCGCCATGCCGAGTTTCTGCTGCAGTTCCTTGAGCAGCTCGAGGATCTTCAGCTGTACCGTGACATCCAGTGCAGTGGTCGGCTCGTCGGCGATCAGCAGTTCCGGTTCATTGGCCAGTGCCATGGCGATCATCACGCGCTGACGTTGGCCGCCGGACAGTTCATGGGGGTAGGCGCCCAGGCGCTTGCGCGGCTCCGGGATGCCGACCAGCTCCAACAGCTCCAGCGTGCGTACACGCGCCTGCGCCTTGTTCAGCCCCTTGTGCAGGGCGAGCACCTCACCAATCTGCCGCTCTACACTGTGCAGCGGGTTGAGCGAGCTCATCGGCTCCTGAAAGATCATCGAGATGCGGTTGCCACGGACTTTGCGTAGTTGATTTTCGCCGGCCTTGAGCAGGTCGTCGCCGCGAAACTCGATGCTGCCGCTGGGGTGGGAGGCGATCGGATACGGCAGCAGACGCAGAATCGAGTGCGCGGTGACCGATTTGCCGGAGCCACTCTCGCCGACCAGGGCGAGGGTCTGGCCGGGCTGAATGTCAAAGCTGACATCCTTGACCGCCAGGACGCTGTCATCGCCCTGACGAAAGGCCACGCTGAGATTGCGGATGCTGATCAAAGGTTGTTCGCTCATCTCATTTCCTTGGGTCAAAGGCATCACGCAGCGCCTCGCCGATAAACACCAACAGGCTGAGCATCAGTGACAGTACGACAAAGGCGGTAATCCCCAGCCAGGGCGCCTGCAGGTTGCTCTTGCCCTGGGCGATCAGCTCGCCCAGCGACGGCGCGCCGGGCGGCAGGCCAAAGCCGAGAAAGTCGAGCGAGGTCAGGGTGATGACGCCGCCGGTCAGAATGAACGGGAAGAAGGTCAGGGTAGCGACCATGGCGTTGGGCAGAATGTGCCTGAACATGATCACCTGGTTGCTGGCGCCGAGGGCGCGAGCGGCGCGCACGTACTCCAGGTTGCGCCCGCGCAGGAATTCGGCACGCACCACATCCACCAGCGCCATCCAGGAGAACAGCAGCATGATGCCCAGCAGCCACCAGAAATTGGGTTGTACGAAGCTGGCCAGAATGATCAGCAGGTAGAGCACTGGCAGGCCCGACCAGACCTCGATGAAACGCTGGCCGAACAGATCGATGCGCCCGCCATAGAAACCCTGCACTGCGCCGGCAATCACGCCGATGATCGAGCTGAAAATGGTCAGCGTCAGCGCAAACAGCACGGAGATGCGGAAGCCGTAGATCACCCGCGACATCACGTCCCTTGCCTGGTCATCGGTGCCCAGCCAGTTGTCCGTCGACGGCGGTGCGGGGGCGGGCACCTGCAGGTCGTAGTTGATGGTGTCGTAGTGATAGGGGATCGGCGGCCAGAGCATCCAGCCATCGCCGGCGTCGGTGATCAGCTCCTGCACGTAGGGGCTACGGTAGTCGGCTTCGATCGGAAACTCGCCGCCAAAAGCGGTTTCCGGATAGCGCTTGAACACCGGAAAGTACAGCTCGTCCTGATAGCCCACGGCCAGGGGCTTGTCGTTGGCAATCAGCTCGGCGCCCAGACTCAGTACAAACAGCACCATGAACAGGTGCAGCGACCACCAGCCACGGCGGTTGGCACGAAAGCGAGCAAAGCGGCGCTGATTGAGCGGGGACAGATTGAACAGGCGCATGGATCAACCCTCCCGGCTGCTGAAGTCGATGCGCGGATCGACCAGGGTGTAGGCGATATCGCCGATCAGCTTCACCACCAGGCCGACCAGGGTGAAGATGTAGAGGGTGCCGAACATGACCGGGTAGTCGCGGTTGATCGCCGCCTCAAAGCCGAGCAGGCCGAGGCCGTCGAGGGAGAAGATCACCTCGATCAGCAGCGAGCCGGTGAAGAAGATGCTGATCAGCGCCGAGGGGAAGCCGGCAATGATCAGCAGCATGGCGTTGCGGAACACATGGCCATAGAGCACGCGGCGCTCGGACAGGCCCTTGGCGCGGGCGGTGACCACGTACTGCTTGCCGATCTCGTCGAGAAAGCAGTTCTTGGTCAGCATGGTCAGAGTGGCAAAGCTGCCCACGACCATGGCAAAGATCGGCAGCACCAGATGCCAGAAATAGTCGAGTATCTGCTCGCCGGTACTCATCTGCTCGAAGTTGTTGGAGGTCAGCCCGCGCAGCGGGAACCAGTCCAGATAGCTGCCGCCGGCGAACAATACGATCAGCAGGATCGCCAGCAAAAAGCCGGGGATGGCGTAGCCGACAATGATCAGCGAGCTGGTCCACACATCAAAGGCTGAGCCGTGCTTGATGGCCTTGCGAATGCCGAGCGGAATGGAAATCAGGTAGGTCAGCAGGGTGGTCCACAGCCCCAGCGAAATGGAGACGGGCATCTTCTCCAGAATCAGGTCGGTTACCTTGGCGTCGCGGAAGAAGCTGTCGCCAAAGTCGAACTGCAGGTAGCCCTTGATCATCAGCCAGAAGCGTTCATGGGCGGGCTTGTCGAAGCCGTACATGCGCTCGATCTCGGCAATGATGTCCGGGTCCAGGCCCTGCGCGCCACGGTAGTTGCCGCCGCTGGCGACTTCGCTGCCGCCACCACCGACCCGGCTGGTAGCGCTGCCCTCAAAGCCTTCAAGGTTGGCAATCATCTGCTCGACCGGACCGCCAGGCGCCGCCTGGATGATCAGGAAGTTGATGAGCAGAATGCCGAACAGCGTCGGGATTATCAGCAGCAGGCGACGGATAATGTAGGCGAGCATGCTTATTCAGCCTCTGGCGCGGCATCGCCTGCGTTGTCTGCGGCTGCGGCTTGTGGTTCCGCCACTTGTTCCTGTTCGCTGCGCAGACGTTCATCCTTGGCGGGGTCTACCCACCAGGTGTAGAGCCCAAGGTCGTACTTCGGCGGTTGCTCCGGATGCCCGAACTTGTTCCAGTAGGCGGCGCGATAAACCTTGGTGTACCAGTTGGGTACGACCAGGTGCAGCGAGCGCAGCGCGCGGTCCAGGGCGTGGGTGTAGGTGACCAGTGACTCGCGCGAGTCGGCTTGGATCAGGCCCTCAACCAGGGTGTCGATCGCCGGGTCTTTCAAGCCCATCAGGTTGCGACTGCCCGGGTTGTCTGCACTGGAGGAGTGCCAGTATTCGCGTTGCTCATTGCCCGGTGAATTTGACTGGCCAAAGCTGGTGACCACCATGTCGAAGTCGCGTGAACGCAGGCGGTTGATGTATTGCGATACATCGACGCGGCGCAGCTCCATGTTGATGCCGAGCGAGGCCAGGTTGCGCTTGAACGGCAGCAGCACGCGCTCAAACTCTGCCTGTACCAGCAGGAATTCAAATTGCAGGGGCTCGCCTTCGGCGTTGACCAGTTGATCGTCGACAATCTGCCAGCCTGCCTCCTGCAGCAGTGCATAGGCTTCGCGGCGCTGCTCACGAATAGTGCCGCTGCCATCGGTTTTGGGTGGCGTCCAGACCGGCCCGAAAACGCTGGCTGGCAACTGGTCGCGCAGCGGTTCAAGTAGTTCCAGTTCGTCAGCGTCAGGTTCGCCTTGGGCAGCCAGTTCAGAGTTGTCGAAGTAACTGGTAGTGCGAGTGTAGGCGCCATGGAACAGCTTGGCGTTCGACCATTCGAAATCGAACAGCAGTGCGATGGCCTGGCGCACCCGTGCGTCGGCAAAGTAGGGCTTGCGCATGTTGAAGACGAAGCCCTGCATACCCTGAGTGTTGTTGTTTGGAATCTCTTCCTTGATGATCCGGCCGGCCTCCAGTGCCGGGCTGCTGTAGCCGGTTGCCCAGTTTTTGGCGGCCATTTCCTGGTTGAAGTCGAACTGGCCGGCCTTGAAGGCCTCCAGCGTGACGTTGCCGTCGCGGTAGTAGTCGACGACGATCCGGTCGAAGTTGTAGAAGCCGCGCTGCACCGGCAGGTCTTTGGCCCAATAGTCTTTCACTCGCTCAAAACTGACACTGCGACCGGGGCGCACCTGACCAATCTGGTAGGGGCCGCTGCCTAGTGGCGCTTCCAGCGAGCCCTTACTGAAGTCGCGACCTTCCCAGTAGTGTTTGGGCAGTACCGGCAGTTGGCCCAGCACCAGCGGTAGCTCCCGGTTGCCGCTGTGTTTGAAGTGAAAGGTGACGCTGTGCGCATCGTCGGCGACGACCCTATCCACATCGTCGTAGTAGGCACGATAGAAGGGCGCGCCTTGCTCGATCAGGGTGTTGAAGGTGAACACCACGTCGTCGGCGGTGATCGCTTCGCCGTCATGAAAGCGTGCTTCGGGGCGGAGCTTGAATCTGACCCAGCTGCCGTCCTCGGCCTTCTCGATGCTTTCGGCAACCAGCCCGTATTCGGTGAAGGGCTCGTCGAGTGAGTGGAACGTCAGGGTGTCGTAGATCAGGCCAAGTTGCTCGGCAGATGTGCCGCGGCTGATGTAGGGGTTGAGCGAGTCGAAACCGCCAAAGCCGGACAGTCTCAGTGTGCCGCCTTTGGGCGCGTCCGGATTGACGTAATCGAAGTGAGTGAAGTCGGCGGGGTACTTGGGTGCCTCATCATAGAGCGTAGCGGCATGTTGTGGTGCGGCCTGCAGGGCGCCTGTGGCGCCCATCAGCAGGGCCAGGCTGCAGGATTTCAACGAGAATCGCATTCAGGTCCCTTGTTCTTTTATTGTTGCGCCGGCGCCTGCCACCAGCTGCGGATCGACAGCGAGTAGGGCGGAATCTCCGGGGTGCGGAGCCAGCTGCGGTAGGCGATGCGGTGGTAGTCGATATACCAGTTCGGAATCGTATAGTGCTGCCACAGTAATACTCTGTCGAGGGCGCGTGCGGCGGCAACCTGCTCACTGCGGCTGCTGGCGGCGCCCAGGCGCTCGACCAGCTGGTCGACCACCGGGTTGTTGATGCCCGCGTAGTTGCGGCTGCCTTTGACGTTGCGCTGGCTGGAGTGGAAATAACCAAACTGTTCCAGTCCCGGCGACAACCCTTGGGGCAGGGTGGTGAGGATCATGTCGTAGTCAAACTGATCCAGCCGTGCCTTGTACTGCGCCCGATCCACGGTGCGAATCTGCATGTCGATCCCCAGGCGCGCAAGGTTTGCGCGATAGGGTTGCAGGATGCGTTCCAGGCTTGAGTTGACGAGCAAGACTTCAAAGCTCAGCGGCTCGCCGTCATCGTTTTCCAGGCGCCCGCGGCGCAGTTCCCAGCCCGCTTCGGCAAACAGCTCCACGGCCTCGCGCAGGGTGTCGCGTGGGATTCCCCGGCCATCGGTCTCAGGTAGACTGAAAGGCTCAAGAAAGAGTTCCGAGGGCAGTTGATCGCGAAACGGCGAGAGGTAAAGAAACTCTTGCCCGGCCGGAATACCGGTGGCGCTGAAGGGACTGTTAGGGTAGTAACTCAGCGAGCGCTGATAGGCATCGTAGAACAGCACCCGGTTGGACCATTCAAAGTCGAACAGCATGCCCAAAGCCTTGCGCAGGGCCAGGCTGTCGAAGGGCGTGCGGCGGGTATTGAAGAACATGGCCTGGGTGGGGCTGGGGATTTCATGCGGCACGGCGCGCTTGATTACCTCGCCATTGGTCACCGCAGGGAAGGCGTAGGCGTTGGCCCAGTTGCTGGCTTTGTGGTCGATGTAAATGTCGAATTCGCCGGCTTTGAAGGCCTCAAAGGCGACGCTGTTGTCGCGATAGAACTCCACTTCCATACGGTCGAGGTTGTACTTGCCGCGGTTGATCGGCAGGTCGCGCCCCCAGTAGTCCTCCACGCGCTGAAAGCTGATGCGCCGGCCCGGGTCCACACTGCTGACCCGGTACGGGCCGCTGTTCAGGCCGGCCTGGAAGGTGGTGCTGGCAAAGTCGCGCCCTTGCCAGTAATGCGCTGGCAGCACCGGCAGTTCGCCCAGGCGCAATATCAGCAGCGAGTTGCCGGGGCGGTTGAAGACAAAACGGATACGTCGCTCACCCAGAATGTCGATGCGGCTGACGTCCTGCAGCACCGAGCGATAGTTGGGGTGCCCCTGTTCCTTCAGCAATCGGTAGGAAAAGGCGACGTCCTCGGCGGTAATCGGCTCGCCGTCGTGAAAGCGCGCTTCTGGCCGCAGGTTGAATACGACCCAGCTGCGGTTGTCGGCAAACTCCAGGCTTTCGGCAATCAGGCCGTAGGCCGAGTACGGCTCGTCACCGGAGGGGTCGTAGACGCCACTGCCCACCATCAGCGGCTCGTTCAGCTCGCTGATGCCAAATTGGCCAAAGTCGCCGGTGTTGATCGGGCTGGTGCCCTTGAGGGTGTACGGGTTGAGCGTGTCGAAGGTGCCGCTGCCCATGACCCGCAGGGTACCGCCCTTGGGCGCGTCAGGGTTGACGTAGTCCAGATGCTCGAAGTTGGCGGGGTACTTGGGTTGGCCGTAGAGCGAGTAACCATGCTGGCGGTAGAGGGTCGCCCAGGCGGGTTGGGTGAGGGTAAACAGCAGCGCCAGGCACAGCATTCGAGACAGCAGGGGCATGACTTTTCGCACGATAAGGTGGCCGATGGCTGACGGCATTGCCCGGGCTGCACGTCGAGTGACAGCTGGTGTCGGCGCGCCGTCAGCGATGGTGCCAACGCTACCATTGTGCGACGCCGGGCGGAAGCCCGGCACCGTGTTTAGGGAAACACTGATTAACTCGGCCGATCCTCCGGCCCGAGCGCCCCGCGGGGCGAGCGGCGTTTTGCGCTTGCTTAGCGCACGAACAGAGTGAGCTGCTGACCCGGTTGCAGGTAGCGACCCAGCTGGTTCCAGTCGCGGATCTTGTCGATATCCACATTGAAGCGTTGGGCGATGGTGTACAGCGAGTCACCGGAACGCACGGTGTAGGCCACACGGCGCGTATCGCCATCAGCGCTGGTGCCAGCAGTCTGCAGTACCAGGGTGTCACCAACAGTCAGGCCGTTGCTACTGAGGTTGTTGTCGCGCTTGATGCGGTTGACCGTGGTGCCGTGGGCGCGGGCAATGGTCCAGAGGTTGTCGCCGGGCTGGATGCGGTAGCGCAGCGAGTCGGCGCCAGCCAGCGTGTTGGTAGCCGGCGCGGCGGGGCTGCCGGCCAGTTGCGGCAGCATCAGCGTCTGACCCACGCGCAGCAGGCTGCCATTGATGTCGTTGACGTCGCGAATCACGCTGACGCTCAGCTGGTGACGTTGGGCGATCTGGGACAGGGTGTCGCCGCGGCGTACCCGGTAGTGCAGGTAGTTGACGCGCTCGTTGGCTGGCAGGCTGGCCAGCGCGGCGGTGAACTGCTCCACATGATCGACCGGAATGAGCAACTGGTACTCGCCGTTTGGTGCGGTCACGCGTTGATTGAAGGCCGGGTTCAGGCTGAGCAGCTCGTCGGTGGACAGGTCGGCCAGTTCGGCGACCTTGTGCAGGTCGATCTGCTGATCAATGGCCACGCCAGCGAAGTAGGGCTCGTTGGCCAGGCTGGGCAGCACAGTGCCGTAGGCGGTTGGGCTGTCGACGATCTGAGCCAGGGCCAGCAGTTTGGGCACATAGTTCATGGTTTCGCGCGGCAGCTGCAGGTTCCAGTAATCGGTCGGCAGGCCGAGGGCTTCATTGCGCTTGATGGCACGGCCAACGCAGCCTTCGCCGCAGTTGTAGGCAGCTAGGGCCAGCAGCCAGTCGCCATCGAAGTAGCCGTTGAGCAGCGTCAGGTAGTCAAGGGCGGCGGCGGTGGATGCGGTAATGTCGCGGCGACCGTCGTACCACCAATCCTGACGCAGCGAGAAGTTGCGCCCGGTAGAGGGGATGAACTGCCACAGGCCGGCGGCCTGGGCACTGGAGATCGCCTGCGGGTTGTAGGCGCTCTCGATAAACGGCAACAGGGCCAGTTCCAGTGGCATCTGGCGCTCGTCCAGTTGCTCAACCACGTAGTAGAGGTAGCGTTGGGCGCGTGCAGAGGTCAGCTCGAAATAGCGAGTCTGGCTGGCAAACACGATACGTTGCTGGTCGATGCGCGGGTTGTCGATAGAGGCCGGATCGAGGGTGAAGCCGGCGCGAATGCGGCCCCACAGGGTGTGCGGTTTGCTGGCTTGGGGAATCGGTTCGAGAACGGAGGGGGGGACAACGGGAGCGGGGAAAGGTGACGCGGCGAGTGGCTCGACGGGCTGGTCGAGCTGTCCCGTCTGCCGGTAGCCCTGGCTGTCGGTGGTTTGACAGCCACTGATCAGCAGCATCGCTCCGAGGGAGGCTGCTGACAGCAATTTGGGCAAGATGGCAGATTCCGTGATTCGCATGTAGGACCCCAAAAAAATGAGGTCGATTCTATGGGCGGGTTTTTAACCGGTCAACGGTTAAAAACTGTCCTTCCATGACCTTACAGTTGCAAAGGTTTCTACGCCCGGCTTCAGGTCGCGATTTGCCTGCCTGCTGGCGGCCTGCGTCACAGCGTCGCACTCGGCCCGCAGGAACGGGTTGGTGCGTTTTTCCAGAGCCAGATCGGTTGGCAGCGTCATGCGGTCGGCGGCGCGCAGCTCTTCCACGACTTCCAGGCGTACACGAATATCGGCGTTGTCCGGCTCTACTGCATGGGCAAAGCGCAAGTTGGCCAGGGTATATTCGTGGGCGCAGTAGATGCGGGTGTTGTCTGGCAGCGCAGCCAGACGTGAGAGCGAATGGTGCATCTGCTGCGGCGTGCCCTCGAACAGGCGACCGCACCCGCCAGCAAACAGGGTGTCGCCGCTCAGCAGCCAGGGGTCGCCAGCGTTGTCGCAGAAGAAGGCAATGTGGCCGAGGGTGTGGCCGGGTACGGCAATCACCTCCAGCTCCAGGCCGAACAGGTGCAGGCGATCGCCGTCGCTGAGGGCACGGTCGCGGCCGGGGATGTTCTCGTCTGCGGGGCCCCAGACGCGGCACTCGGTGGCCGCCTTGAGGGTGTTGACGCCGCCAACATGGTCGGGGTGGTGATGGGTCACCAAAATGTGGCTGAGGCTGTATTCCGGGTGTCGACCGAGCCAGGTGATTACCGGCCGGGCGTCGCCCGGGTCAACCGCGGCAACCTGCTGGCGCTGCTCGTCGATCAGTAGCCAGATATAGTTGTCATTGAAAGCCGGTAGCGCGATAAAGGTAGACATGGGCAGGCTATTCCTCGAGATATTCTTGGTTTCGTTGTCGACCAGGGTGCAGCCTACCATTGCACGACCCCGATGTACTGGTTCGGACAAATACACAGAGTGGGGTGATACCCCGGTGGAGATGACATGGCTCGCGGTGAGGCGGCAGGGTCAATAAGCCAGGCTGATCTGATGCGATTGCTGCAGGAGGCGCGCCAGTGGCTGGCGTCGCCGGCCGGTTGCATGCTGTTGGACGCCGAGCGGCAAGTGCAGCGCGAGGTGCTGTCGGCGTGTTTTGGCCAGCACCTGGTGCAGTACGGGCTGGCTCCCCAGCTGTTGACGCCAGAGGTGCGGGTGCTGCGCCATTGCTGGTTGCTGGACATGCGTGGCGAGGGTGAGAGTATTGCTACCGAAGAGGCTCGTTGGCCTTTTGCACCGCAAGCGCTGGACGTGGTGGTGTTGCATCATGGGCTGGACTTCAGCCTGTCGCCGCGCGCCTTGCTGCGCGAGGCCAGTCAGGCCGTGCGGGCTGGTGGGCATCTGCTGATTTTTGGCTTCAACCCGCTGAGCACCTGGGGCTGGCAACACTACCTGGGGCGTGACTGGTTTGGCGAGGCCGGCTTTGTCAGTCCGGCGCGGCTGGAGGACTGGCTGGAGCTGCTGGGGTTTGCGGTGGAGAAACGATTGGATGGGTGTTATCGTCCGCCGCTTGCATCGCCGACCTGGTTGCGGCGCCTGGCTTTCCTGGAATCCTTTGGACAGCGTGGCGGGCTGCCTGGCGGCGGATTCTACTGCCTGCTGGCGCGCCGCCAGATGCTCGGCGCCACGCCGCAGCGCGAGCGCGGCCGGGTCTTCCCTACGCTGGTGATGCCGCCCTTGGCTGCCGGCAGTCGGCAGGCGCATAAACGGAATGGCCGATGACCCAAGCGATTGAAATCTTTACCGACGGTGCCTGCAAGGGCAATCCTGGCCCGGGCGGCTGGGGCGTATTGCTCCGGCTGGGCGAGCATGAAAAGCGTCTTTACGGCGGCGAGCTGGACACCACCAACAACCGCATGGAGCTGCTGGCTGCCATCCGCGGTCTGGAAGCGCTCAAGCGACCCGCTTCGGTGATTTTGACCACCGACTCTCAGTATGTCATGAAGGGCGTGCGCGAGTGGATGCCCAACTGGAAAAAGCGTGGCTGGAAAACCGCCAGCAAGCAGCCAGTGAAGAACGTCGATCTCTGGCAGCAGCTGGATGCGCTGGTCAGCCAGCATGAGGTCGAGTGGCGCTGGGTACGCGGCCATACCGGCCATCGCGAAAATGAACTGGCCGACGAGCTGGCCAATCTGGGTGTCCAGTACATCCTCAGTGAACGGAAGGGTTAACGCATGCGTGAAGTGGTACTGGATACCGAAACCACGGGTATCGAGCACAAGGAAGGGCATCGGATTATCGAGATCGGCTGTGTCGAGGTGATTGGCCGGCGCCTGACCGGGCGGCACTATCACGTCTACATCAACCCGCAGCGCGACATTGATGAAGGCGCCCAGGCGGTACACGGCATTTCCGCCGAATTTCTCGCAGACAAGCCGCTCTTTGCCGACATCGCCGATGACTTCATGAACTTCATCAGCGGCGCTCGGCTGGTCATCCATAATGCCGCGTTCGACGTCGGCTTTATCGACAGCGAGCTGACCCGTCTCAATCGTGGGCACGGTGTTGTGGCAGACCATTGCTCGGTGCTGGATACCCTGGCGATGGCGCGGGAGAAGCACCCGGGCCAGCGCAACAGCCTGGATGCCCTGTGCAAGCGCTACGGCGTGGACAACTCTCAGCGCGATCTGCACGGCGCGTTGCTGGATGCCGAGATTCTGGCTGATGTCTATCTGACCATGACCGGTGGCCAGACGGCGCTGTCGCTGGCAGCCAACGGCCAGGGTGATGGTGAAGGGGGTGATACAGCCAGCGCGATTCGGCGCATCGACCCGGCGCTGCGTCAGCAATTGCAAGTGTTGCGCGCCAGTGACGCCGAGCTACAGGCCCATGAGGCGCGACTGGACGCGCTGGAAAAATCAGCCGGCTTTGCCTTCTGGCGCGGTGCGCCGGAGCAGCAGGGGTAATCGCCGGGATTCAGCCCTGCCGGCACAGACAAAAACGCCCCGCTCAGCGGGGCGTTTTGCGTTGATGAGGTTGCGATTACAGCCAGTAGGTCACCGCAAACAACCCCACGCCACCCAGCACCAGCGTGTAGGGCAACGCCATAAAGACCATGCGGCCATAGGACAGGCGCACCAGCGGGGCAATGGCGGAGGTCAGCAGGAACAGGAAGGCCGCCTGGCCGTTTGGCGTCGCCACACTCGGCAGGTTGGTGCCGGTATTGATGGCGATGGCCAGGTGCTCAAACTGCATCGGCGTGATCTCGCCCGCATCCAGTGCCTGCTTGACCTCGCTGATATAGACGGTGGCGACGAACACGTTGTCGCTGATCATCGACAGCACGCCGTTGGCGATAAAGAACATGCTCGGTTGCTGCTCTGGCGGCAGCGCCAGCACGGCGTGGATGATCGGGCTGAACAGATGCTGTTCATGGATCACCGCAACAATCGCGAAAAACACCACCAGCAGCGAAGTGAAGGGCAGCGCCTCCTGGAAGGATTTGCCGATTTGATGTTCGTCGATGATGCCGTTGAACGACGCAATCAGGATGATCACCATCAGGCCGATAAAGCCGACTTCCGCCAGGTGTAGCGCCAGGCCAACGACCAGCAGCAAGGCGGCCAGGGCCTGAATCAGCAGGGCTGCACGTTGCGGGCCGCGACGTTTGGCTTGTTCGCTGGCGGCAAAATCCTCCAGTACGCGGCGTACTGGGCGGGGCAGGCGAGCGCCGTAGCCGAACCAGCTGGTTTTCTCCAGCAGCAGGCAGGTCAGCAGTCCGCAGGCCAGTACCGGCATGCTGACCGGCGCCATCAGCAGGAAGAACTCGACGAAGTCCCAGCCGGCTACTCCGGCAATCAGCAGGTTCTGGGGTTCACCGACCAGTGTGCAGACGCCGCCCAGGGCGGTACCCACCGCGCCGTGCATCAACAGACTGCGCAGAAAGGCGCGGAACTGCTCCAGGTGCTCGCGGTGGCGCGGGTCTTCGTCAGGGTCGAGGGTGCTGCCGTCACCGGGGCCAGCAGAAGCCACCTTGTGATAAACCCCGTAAAAGCCGACTGCAACGGTGATAATCACGGCGGTCACCGTCAACGCGTCGAGGAAGGCCGACAATACCGCCGCCACCAGGCAGAACAGTAGCGCAAGCACGGATTTGGAGCGCACGCCAAGGATCAGCTTGGTGAACGTCAGCAGCAGCAGGTCCTTCATAAAGTAGATGCCGGCGACCATGAACATCAACAGCAGGATCACCGGAAAGTTGCCCAGTACCTCGCGATACAGGGCGTCTGGTGTCGTCATGCCGATGACCAGGGCCTCCAGTGCGAGCAGGCCGCCGGGTAACAGGGGGTAGCACTTGAGGGCCATGGCCAGGGTAAAGATGAACTCCACCACCAGCAGCCAGCCTGTCAGGTAGGGGCCGAGCAGCCACATGGCGAGTGGGTTGAGCAATAGAAAGGCGACAATGGTGCGCTTGTACCAGCCCGGCGCCTGGCCGAGAAAGTTCTGCGCCAACGCCGGGAGGAGGGCATCAGACATGGTGAAAGTCCTGTTTCAAGTGGGAAAGTGCGTTGAACAGAATGCTGGAGTGGGTCAGTGGCCTGTTCGACGTACTCTCACCAAGGCGCCGGAAGCTTACCGCAAATTGCCGTGTGGTGTGGCCCCCCGATAGTCGATGTTGCAGGGGTCTTTGGTCCCGGCCGGCGTGAGCCGGCGCAGGAGCCTTTACCAAGTCGCATTTTCAGTATCTTAGGCGGGTTTGCTGAGTTTTTGGTTATGGTGTTTGCCTGTCGGCTTGTTATAGTCACGTTACTCTATTCGTCTGGTAGTGGTATCTGATTTGGATCATGTTCAGATCGGCTGCCGGATGCATCCTCAAAAAAAGAAGGTCTGAAAATGCCGGAGTTCAAGACACTGCTGGTGGAGCAACTGGGCAAGGTGGCTCACATCCAGATTAATCGTCCCGACAAGATCAACGCGATGAACCGCGCGTTCTGGGAAGAGATGATCCAGCTGTTCGACTGGATTGACGAGACCCCTGAGATCCGTTGTGCGGTTATTTCCGGCGCGGGCAAACACTTTTCCGCAGGGATCGACCTGCAGATGCTGGCCGAAGCTGCTGCTGGCATGGACCCGGATATCGGTCGCAAGGCCGAAGCGATTCGACGCAATGTATTGAAGCTGCAAGAGTCCTTCAACGTGATTGATCGCTGCCGCAAGCCGGTCATTGCTGCGATTCACGGCTATTGCATTGGCGGTGCGATTGATCTGATTTCTGCCTGTGACATGCGTTACAGCACGGAAGATGCTCATTTCTCCATCAAGGAAATCGACATGGGCATGGCCGCCGACGTCGGCACCCTGCAGCGATTGCCGCGCATTATTGGCGATGGCATGATGCGGGAGATGGCCTACACCGGCCGTGCCGTGCTGGGCACCGAGGCCGCACGCATTGGTCTGGTCAACCGCACCTGGGCTGATCACGAGCAACTGTTGGCTGGCGTGCTTGAACTCGCGCAAGAAATCGCCAGCAAGTCACCATTGGCCATTCGCGGCACCAAGGAAATGATTCGCTTCAGCCGCGATCATAGCATCGAGGACGGTCTCAACTATATTGCGACCTGGAATGCAGCCATGCTGCAGTCTGATGACCTCAAGAACGCTGTGATGGCACACATGAGCAAGCAAAAGCCGGAGTTTGCCGACTGATCGGCCAGGGCGCAGCGCAGGGACGGTGGGGGACTGAAAGCTATGTTAACCGGTAGCACGTCGCTAGATCTTGTCAGGGATGAACTCTTCACCAGCATGGGTGAGGTAGAGGATCTCCTGCAGCAGTTTCTGGAAGACAGACAGAATGGCAGTCTGTTGCAGCAGTCGATCGAGGGTCTGCAGCAGTTGCGTGGCACCTTGGCGCTGATTGAGCTCAAGGGGGCTGCCGAACTGCTCGACGAGATGATTGAGCTGGCCACCGACATTCCGGTGCATGAAGGCGAGCAACGTAACGAACCTTTGGCGGCCCTGTGTGACGCCCTGTTTCTGCTCCAGCGCTACCTGGATCAGGCGCGCCAGGCTGGCAGCGAACGCCCGGAGTTGCTGCTGCCGATGATCAACCAGTTGCGCCGCCATCGCAGCGGCGCAGCGCCCTTGCCAGACAGCCATTTCTACCCGCTGCCGGTGGCAGGCTTACCGCTGAATCTGCGCCCCGGGGTGACAGAAGACCCGAACCCGAAAACCTTTGCCCGCCTGCGTCAGATGTATCAGTTGGGCCTGCTGGGGCTGCTGCGCGAAGACGCTGCCGCCGCCACGCCGCTGATGCAGCGCGCGCTGCTGCGTTTTGAAACCTGCATGAGCAGCCGTATGGCGACCCTGTGCTGGGTTGCCGGAGCGGCGCTTGAGGCTCTGGAGCAGGCCGGACTCGAGCTGACCCCGGTGCGCAAGCGCCTGTTTGCCCAGCTCGACCGGGAAATCAAACGCCACGGCGCCGCCAACGATGGCGCTTTCAATGACGAGCTGCTGCGAGAGCTGCTCTATCTGGTTGCGCTGGCCGACTCCAGCTGCATGCGCTGCCAGGAGGTATCACGCGCCTATCAGCTGCCCGATCCGGGCTACACCGAAATCGAAATTCAGGATGCCTTCGCGAAGTTGCGTGGTCCGGGCATTGATGTGATGCATTCGGTCGCCGAAGCCTTGCGCGAAGAAATTACTGCCATCAAGGATTTGCTGGACCTGCTGGCACGCAATGCCGGTGACCCGGAACAGTCGCTTGAAACCCTTAACGGCAGCCTGGAACGTCTTTGGAAGACGCTGAACATGCTGGATATTCGTGCCGAGTCCGAAGGGATCAAAGCGGCTGCCGCCCAGCTCAGCCGCTGGGAGAGTGGCGATATGGTTGCGCTGGAGCAGGTGGCTGATGCCGTGCTGCGCGCAGAGACGGCGGTCAACCGGCTTGATGCGTCCGGCGATGAAGCTGAGACGGCGACCGCCGATGGGGCTGGTTACGGCGAGCCGCTGGAGCTGAAGGAGGCGCGCATCGTTTTGATCGAAGAATCGCAGGCGGGTCTGGCCCTGGCCAAGCGGGCGATCACCGCCTATATGGAATCGGGCAATGATGCCATGCACCTGCTTAACGTTCCGCCGTCACTGGAAACCGTGCGCGGCGGCCTGGTCTTCCTGGGCATGACGCGTGCGGCCAATGTGATTCAGATGGCCGCCAGCTTTATCCGCGAAACCATGCTTGAGCGCAAGCAAGTGCCGCAGGATGCTCAACTGGAGGTGCTGGCCGACGCCTTGACCAGCATTGAATTCTATCTCGAGTCGGCCGAGCGAGCCGCCGTCGCGACCGGCGATGTACTGGCGCTGGCGGAGGAAAGCCTGGCCGAGCTCGGCTACGCCGTATCGGGGACCCCCTCTGCATGAGATCTTTCCGGCTGTTTGAACCAGCCACCCGTTTGCAATCGACCGCCTCGCAAGGGGTGGTTGTGGTCTATCACCAGAATCAGTTTGCAATGTTCGAGGGGCGCTTGCTGCTCGATCCGGATCAGGTGATGTACTTTGGTGATACCGGCCATCGCCTGATGCTTGGGCATGTGGATGGGCGGCCCTGCGAATTGATTCACCTGAGCAATACGCTGGATATGCCCGGTGTCAGCTGGCACGGCCTGCGTACCCTGATCGGTCAGGTGGATGATGCCCTGTTTCGCCTGCTTGGCTTGGCTCAGCAACTGGATGCCTGGTATCGCGGCCACCGTTTCTGCGGCAGTTGCGGCGGTGCGATGCAGCCGCGAGAGGATGAGCGGGCGATGGAGTGCCAAGCCTGCGAGCGCCGGGATTACCCGAAGCTGGCGCCGTGCATCATCGTTCTGATTACCCGTGGTCGAGAGATTCTGCTGGCCCGTGCGCCGCACTTTCCGCCTGGCTTTTTCAGCACCCTGGCCGGCTTTATCGAACCGGGTGAATCCGCCGAGGAATGCCTGCACCGGGAGGTCAAGGAAGAGGTCAATCTGGAGGTCGACCAGCTGCGCTATCTGGGCAGCCAGAGTTGGCCTTTCCCTAATTCGTTGATGCTCGGGTTTCACGCCGAGTATGTGAGCGGCGAGATTGTGCCGCAGCCCGGGGAAATCGAAGAGGCGCACTGGTGGTCAGTGGATGATTTGCCACGGCTGCCACCCAAGGGCACTATTTCGCGCTGGCTGGTGGATTGTTACCTGGCCCAACTTGACGGCGCGCCGGTTCCGCCCGTTCCCGCCTGAGCTACGCAAGGAGTCGCTGGGTATGCAATTTTTCGGACTGGCCTTGATCGCTGCTGTGCTGGCAGCGCTGCTGGTACTGCTGGTCGTGCGCTATGGCTGGCATTTGCGCTGGTTGGCAGGCTGGGTGAAAGGCAACGTGCTGTTGCTGGGCTTGGTGCTGGCGACCCTGATCGGGCTGCTCGCATGGGATCTGCAGTATTTCAGGGTGATCGAGCCACGCACCACGGCGGGCACCCTGACCTTCAGCAAGGTAGGTAATCAGCAGTATGAGGCGGTGCTGTCCGGTGCGGGAGAAGAGCGCAGGGTGCGCTTGACCGGTGATCTCTGGGAGCTTGAGGTAGAGGTGCTGCGCTGGCACGGCCTGGCGAGCCTGATTGGCCTGCAGGACGGCTACCGGATGCATCGGCTGCTGGGGCGCTATATCGCACTGGAACAACAGCGTGATGCCGGTAGCGCGCTGTCAGCCAACTTCAACCCCACGCCGGCCTGGCGTGATCTGTGGGTCTGGGTTGATCGGCTGGAAAGCCAGGCGATGGTGCAGGCTGATGCCTTTGAAGTGCGCTTTGTGCCCCTGGTGGATGGTGCGCGCTTTGCCCTTGAGGTCGGCCCCACCGGCCTGACGCCAGAGCCGTTGAATGCACAGGCACGCGCGGCCATGAAGGGGCTGTGAGCGCTGTCCCCCCGAGCGTGTCGCTACGCAGAAACAAAAAAGGCTGCCCGTGGGCAGCCTTTTTTATTGCCGGCTGGCAATCAGGACAGCATGCCGCCGTCGACGTTGATGGCAGCGCCGGTAGTGTAGCTGGAGGCTTCGCTCACCAGGTACAGCACGGTGCCGGCCATTTCGGACGGGTCTGCTGCACGGGCCAGCGGGATGCGCTCCAGTGCCGGCTTGAGGATCGCGTCGTTGGTGGTCAGGGCTGAGGCGAACTTGGTGTCGGTCAGGCCTGGCAGCAGGGCGTTGCAGCGGATGCCGAACTGAGCGGTTTCCTTGGCGAAGACCTTGGTCATGTTGATGACCGCTGCCTTGGTGATGGAGTAGATGCCCTGCAGCTGGCCGGGCACGACGCCGTTGACCGAGGCGACGTTGAGGATGTTGCCGCCGCCGTTTTTGCGCATCAGCTTGCCGGCTTCTACCGACATGAAGAAGTAGCCACGGATATTGACGTCAACGGTCTTCTGGAAGGCGCCCAGGTCGGTGTCCAGCACGTTACCGAAGTAGGGGTTGGCAGCAGCGTTGTTGACCAGGATGTCCAGTTTGCCGAACTGCGATTCAATCGCTGCAACGGTGGCGACGATCTGCTCCATGTCGCCGATGTGGCAAGCCTGGGCTGACGCCTTGCCACCGGCGGCGACAATGGCGTCGGCTACGGCCTGGCAGTCTTCGACCTTGCGGCTGGAGATGATCACGTGCGCGCCCTGCTGGGCCAGCAGCTTGGCGATGGCTTCACCGATGCCGCGGCTGCCGCCGGTTACCAGGGCTACTTTGCCGTCGAGGTCGAACAGTTGGGTCTTTTGCATGGCTTGATCCTTGATCTCGTTCTGCCTCCTTGCAGAGGCGCTGATTGGATGCCGCGCAGCGGCCGCAGATAACTGCGAGCGCCGGGCAGGGCGACATGACCGCTTAATCTAAAGCAGCGATGGGGCAGTAACAAGGAATGTGTCAGAGGATTAGACAGGGTGTTGCCGGAGCATTGGCTGGATCAATGGGCCACCGGCTGCAGGGCGCAGCTGGTGGCGCTACTTGGGGTTAGTGGTTGTTCTGGCTGGCGATAAAGGCGCGCCAGCCGCCAAAGCTGGTAATGTCGCGTGCGCCCTGCAGTGCGGCTGGCTCGCAGATGAACCCCTTGACCCAACGGCCATCGGCCAGTTGCAGGTTGCCGATGCCCAGCGGCGGCGGAATTTCGGCAACAAATTCGCCGAAGCGGGCTATGGGTACATCCCACAACTCGACGATGATTTGTGCGCCATCCTCGTTGACGCGCGCCAATCCCGGTTTGGGGGGGACGGTGCCGGGCAGGGCATACAGGCGGTAGTCGGCGCAGGTCAGGGTCTGCTCTACCAGGCAGGCGTCGCGGGTGGTGAGCTGGAAGTTGAGCGGCATGCCGGTCAGGTGGGCGCCAACCACCGCAACGCGAACGGAACCGGGTGCGGGCGGGGACGATTCGGCCGGCGGCGGGCAGGGGCGGTCGGTGGCCCCCAGTCGTAGTGCCATGTGCTGTTGCCAGCGTTTGCCGAGGCTGGCCAAGGCGTGGTCGTGCCAGGCTGGAGCAATCAGCGTGACGCCCGCTGGCAGACCGTCTGCGCGGAACCCTGCCGGTACGGCCAGCGCGCTGAGGTCGGCCAGGTTGGTGAAATTGGTGTAGGTGCCAAATTGGCTGTTATACAGCACCGGCTCATCCTGCATCTCGCTGATACGGCGAATGGTCGGTGAGGTAGGGACCAGCAGGGCGTCGAAGTCAGCCAGCAGCAGGTTGATCTGGCGCGACAGCTCGGCACGGGTGTATTCCGCACGATAGGCGTCGCAGGCGCTGTACTGGTCGCCGCCGGCCGTAATCGCGCGTACCACCGGGTCCATGTCGTCCGGGTTGACGCCATCGACAGCAACTGTCCGCTCCGCCACCCAGGAGCCCTGATACAGCTGGGCTGCCAGTTCGGCAAAGGGGCTAAAGTCGATCTCGCACAGCTGGGCTCCCAGCGCCCGCCATTGCTCCAGCGCGGCCTCGTAGGCGGCTTGCATCTGTTGGTCGCCGTGGAACTCGGGGTTGCTGGCAATCGCCAGGCGCGGCGCCTGAGGCATACCGACCGGTGCACTGCCAGGATTGGCGCGGCTATAAGGGTCGGCAGGGTCGAAACCGCCAGCGATGCCGGCGACCTGCTCGGCATCCTCTACGGTCAGGGCGAAAACGGAGATGCAATCCAGCGTTCTGCAGGCCGGCAGCAGGCCGGTATTGGGCAACCAGCCGCGTGTTGGCTTGAGGCCGACGATGTTGTTGAAGCCGGCCGGTACGCGACCCGAGCCGGCGGTGTCGGTGCCCAGTGCAAAGGGCACCAGTCCGCGGGCGACGGCACTGGCTGAGCCCGAACTGGAGCCGCCGCTGACGTACTCGGGGTTGAAGCTGTTGGCGACTGCGCCGTAGGGAGAGCGGGTGCCCACCAGCCCGGTGGCAAACTGATCCAGGTTGGTCTTGCCAATCAAAATGGCACCGGCCGCACGCAGGCGGGTGACCACGGTCGCATCGTTATCGGCGACACGGCCAAAGGCTGGGCAGGCGGCAGTCGTCTGCCATCCGGCAGCATCGATATTGTCCTTGATCGCAAAGGGCACGCCGTACAGCGGCAGTGTTGTCAGGTCACCATTGGCAGTGTCCAGCTGGGCTGCCAGTGCTTGTAGTTGGCCGGTCAGTTGCTCGGCGCTGGCTAGGCTGATCCAGGCGTTGTCTGTCTCGCTTAGCTGGGCGCGCAGAGCGGGCAGCAGCGTGTCGGGGGTGACGCCGGGTTGTTGGTAGGCTTGCTGCCATTGGCTCAGGGTGAAACCGGTGGTGCTGTTGCTCATAGTGTTGAATACCGTCTTGGATACAAGATGGTATTAACTAAAGCAAGTCGCATGCCTCTCTGGCTAATATCAGTGTAATCAGTTGGTTAGATGTTTTTGAAGCAAAGGGGGGAGTCGGTGGAATGGCTGTGTGCCCGGTTCTGGGGCGCTTTGCCTGGTGGTCTGCCTGATTGCGGGGCAGAGAGGGGGCCAGGGCGGCGCCCCTCCTTGGCTGTCGGCCTCAGGCGGGGAACAGTTCGCCCAGCTTGAGGGCCAGCATCATGTCGCCTTCAGCGCGCAGCTTGCCGCCCATGAACGCCTGCATGCCGTCGGTTTCGCCTGTCATGACGCCGACCAGGGTTTCCTTGTCCATGATCAGGGTGACGTTCGGATCGGCGGCTTCGCCTTTGGCCAGAGCGCAGGTGCCATCCTTGACGGTCACGTTGAAGTTCTCGTCGTCGGTGATGTTGAACTGGAATACCAGATCCAGACCGGCTGCAGCGGCTGAGTTGAACTTGGATTCCATCTGGCTGGTGATTTCTGCAACGGTAGTCATCGGTCGTTCCTATGCTGGTTGAAGTGACGGGGCTGGATGCGCCGTCGCGGTTATCTGTAGCTGATCCATTCCGGACGCTGGTGGATGTCCAGGTGCGCCTGGCTGTTGAAGGCAGCCAGGCTGACCTTGTCCGCCCGGTACTGCAACCGGCTGACAGAGGTATTCACGATTTGCCAGTTCAGCTCAAAGGCGCTGGTGGCTGGCATTTGCGTGATCAGTTGCAGGGCGGCGGTAATGGTGCCGCCCGAGGCAAAGATGGCGATGTTCTGGCCGCTGTCGGTGTTGGCTGCCATGACGCGCTGCAGACCGCCGGCTACCTGATCTACATAGCTTTGCCAGGTGGGGCAGCCCTGCGGCGGGTTATCGTCGGTGATCCACAGGGTCACAGCCATGCTGAAAATACGCTGGAATTCCTTGCGGTATTGCCCGGCATTGGCGAGGTAGAAGTCGGTGTCGGCGATGTGATCACGCACCCGGGGCAGGTAGGCTGCCATGACGGGATCAGAGTGGTATTCGTTGAATGCCGGATCGATCTGTATATCGGTTTCGGGTTGGCGCAAGCCCGCCAGGCAGTGACGGGCGGTGTCTATCTGACGGCGCAGATCGCCTGCATAGCAGGCATCAATACGCAGGCCGCAGCGATGCAGAAACTCGCCGCACAGCTGGGATTGGCGCACGCCCAGCGGGGACAGTTCATCGTAGTTGGCTGCGCCCAGCGACGCCTGCCCGTGTCTGATCAGGTAGATACTGCCCACAATCCCCGGTCCCGTTTGCTGTTATGCGTTGAGGTTAGGCTTGAGCTGACGAGGCTGTCAATACAAAATCATACGAGCGTTTGAATTTTGCCAGCGCCGGCGCCGCCCATGGACAGGGCGTTGCTGTATGCTTGAGCGCCAACGCAGGCTATTTGAACAGGGTGGAGAGCGCAGTGGAATGGTTTGATCAGTATGTCTTTTTCCTCGCCAAGGCGCTGACGGTGCTGCTGGTTGTTGGTGCGCTCATCGTGCTGGTCGCGGCCAGCAGGGGCCGTGGCAAGCGGGCAGAGGGGACGCTGCAGGTCAGTCGTCTGAATGACCGTTTCCAGCGTATGAACGAGCAACTGAGCGAGCTGGTGCTCAGTAAGCAGGCACGCAAGGCGCAGCTCAAGGCCCGCAAGCAGGAGGCCAAGGCGCGCAGCAAGGACCCGCAGGCGGACGAGCAGGGGCGCGTCTACGTGCTCAACTTTCACGGTGACATCAAGGCCAGCGCGCTGGAGAACCTGCGTCACGAGGTCAGTGCGGTGCTGGAAATCGCCCGCCCGAGCGATGAGGTGCTGGTGCGCCTGGAAAGTGGCGGTGGCATGGTCCACGCCTACGGGCTGGCGGCTTCGCAGCTGGTGCGAGTGCGCGAGGCAGGGATTCCGTTGACTATCGCGGTCGACAAGGTAGCGGCCAGCGGCGGCTACATGATGGCCTGTATTGCCGACCGCGTTCTGGCAGCGCCCTTTGCCATGCTCGGCTCCATTGGTGTGGTGGCTCAGTTGCCCAACGTGCATCGTCTGCTGAAGAAGCACGATATCGATTTCGAGATGCTGACGGCTGGCGAATACAAGCGCACACTGACTATCTTTGGTGAGAACAGCGACAAGGGGCGGGAGAAATTTCAGGAAGATCTGGAAACCATCCACCGCCTGTTCAAGGCGTTTGTGGCCCGCTACCGCCCGACACTGGATATTGACGCGGTGGCAACCGGCGAGGTCTGGTTTGGTAGCGAAGCCCTGTCGCGCGGCCTGGCCGATGAGATCAAGACCAGCGATCAGTATCTGTGCGAGCGCGTTCGCCAGGCTGACGTCTTTGAGGTGCAGTTTGAACAGCGTAAGCGGCTGCAGGAGCGCCTGTCCGGCGGCCTGTCCCAGACGGCTGACAAGCTGTTGGTCACCTGGGCTTCACGCTTTCACAATCAACGATTCTGGTAGGAGCGAATATGTCTGAATTCAAGGCGTTGGTGGTATCTGAGCAGGACGGACGCTATGTTTCGGCCGTGCAGCAGCGGCACGTGGATGAACTGCCCGAAGGCGACGTACTGATTCGTGTGCGCTACTCCTCGCTGAACTACAAGGATGCCCTGTCCGCCAGCGGCAACAAGGGCGTCACCCGGAACTACCCCCACACCCCGGGCATCGATGCGGCGGGTGTAGTGGAGGCCAGCTCTGCGTCAGAGCTGGTGGCGGGCGATGAGGTGATTGTGACCGGTTACGACCTGGGTATGGGCACCGCTGGTGGCTTTGGCCAGTATATTCGGGTGCCGGCGAGCTGGGTCATCAAGCGTCCTGAGGGGCTGTCCCTGCGCGACAGCATGGTACTGGGGACTGCCGGTCTGACGGCGGCCCTGTGTATCGACAAGCTGGAGCAGGCCGGCCTGACGCCTGGTCAGGGGCCGGTACTGGTGACCGGCGCGACAGGGGGCGTGGGCAGTATTGCCGTGGCCATGCTGTCCAGCCTGGGGTATGAGGTGGCCGCCGCCACTGGCAAGGCGCTGCAGGCCGAGATGCTCAAGCGCCTGGGTGCCAGTCAGATTGTTGACCGTACCGCGCTGCAAAGCGGCACAGAAAAGATGCTACTCAAGGAGCAGTGGGCAGGGGCGGTGGACACCGTGGGGGGCGATATCCTGTTCAACGTGGTCAAGTCGCTGCGCTATGGTGCCAGCGTCGCCACCTGCGGGATGACCGCCGGCGGAGCCTTTGCCGCGACTGTGTTCCCGTTCATTCTGCGCAACGTCAACCTGCTGGGGGTGGACTCGGTCGAGCTGCCACTGGTGGTCAAGGCGTCGATGTGGGATCGGCTGTCGCTGCAGTGGAAGACCGATCTGCACAATCTGGAGCGGGAAGTTTCGCTGGAGGAGCTGCCCAACGAGATCGAGCGTATTCTGGCCGGCAAGATGACCGGGCGCGTGGTGGTCAATCTGGATTAGTCGGCTGGCAGCATGTATCAAGCAGGCATAAAAAAACCGGGGCTCAGCCCCGGTTTTTTTGCGCCTCAGGCGCGGCGGCGGAACAGCGGTAGCGGCTGATCGGTCGCTGCCTGATAGGTGTTGGAAAAGTCTTTCAGGCTTTCCAGCGCCTCATCGGCGTTGCGGTCGGCACGCAGGGCAAAGGCGTCAAAGCCGCAGCGCTGCATGAAGAACAGCTGATCACGCAGGACATCGCCAATGGCGCGGACTTCGCCCTGGTACTGGTAGCGGTCACGCAGCAGGCGGGCGTTGGAGTAGTTGCGACCGTCGCTGAAGACCGGGAAGTTCAGTGCGATAACCTGGAACTGCTGCAGGTCATCGGCAATGCTTTCCACTTCCTCGTCGCTGTCCAGCCACACACCCAGACCGCCATCACGGGCTTTCAGGGCATGGCTGTGCTCCAGCCACAGTGCCAGCGGCACGATGATACTGTCGCTGTTGGGCAGGCCGTCCAGGGTGGCGTCCTTGTCCAGCAGGTGCCAACTGTCGTTGACCACCTCACCGTTCTTAATTAGCCGCTGCATACACGCGCTCCTTGAAGGGTGCCATGCCGATACGCTTGAAGGTATCGAGGAACTGTTCTTCGGGGGTGCGGTTCTCGATGTAGACATCGATCACCTTGGTCATCACGCTGGGCATATCTTCGGCCGAGAAGGACGGGCCGAGGATCTGGCCGATGCTGGCGTCGCGACCGCTGTTGCCGCCAATCGAGACCTGATAGAACTCCTGGCCTTTTTTGTCTACGCCCAGTACGCCAATGTGCCCCACATGGTGGTGACCGCAGGCGTTCATGCAGCCTGAAATGTTCAGGTCCAGATCGCCGATGTCGTGCAGGTAGTCCAGGTCATCAAAGGTGCGCTGGATGGCTTCGGCGATCGGAATCGACTTGGCGTTGGCCAGGGCGCAGAAGTCGCCGCCCGGGCAGCAGATGATGTCGGTCAGCAGGCCGATATTCGGGGTCGCAAAACCATGCTTGCGGCAGGCTTGCCACAGCTCGTACAGGTCGCTCTGGCGTACGTCGGCCAGCACCAGATTCTGCTGGTGGGTAACGCGCAGCTCGCCGAAGCTGAACTGATCGGCCAGGTCGGCAATGGCGTCGAGCTGTTTGTCGTCGGCATCGCCCGGGGCAACCGCGGTCGGCTTGAGCGACAGGGTAACCGCGGCATAGCCTGGTACCTTGTGGGCGTGCACGTTACGCAGCGCCCAGTTGTTGAAGCCCTTTTCGGCTTCACGCTTGGCCAGGTAGTCGGCGTCGTCTCCGCTGAACTGTTCGTAGGCAGGCGCAGAGAAGTGGCCGGCAACACGATCCAGCTCTTGCTGGGTCAGGGTGGCCGGGCCGTCCTTGGTGTGCGCCCATTCGGCATTGACCTTCTCGGCGAAGACCTCGGGAGTCAGAGCCTTGACCAGGATCTTGATCCGCGCCTTGTACTTATTGTCACGACGGCCATAGCGGTTGTAGACACGCAGGATGGCATCGAGATACGTCAGCAGGTGCTGCCAGGGCAGGAATTCGCAAATCTGCGAGCCGACAATCGGCGTGCGGCCGAGACCGCCACCCACCAGCACGCGGAAGCCGATGTCGCCGGCATCGTTACGTACAACGTTCAGGCCGATGTCGTGTACGCCGATGGCGGCACGGTCCGCCTCAGCGCCGTTGACGGCAATCTTGAACTTGCGCGGCAGGAAGGCGAATTCCGGGTGGAAGGTAGACCACTGACGGATGATTTCGCACCACGGACGCGGGTCAACCAGCTCGTCAGCAGCAACGCCGGCAAACTGATCGGTCGTGGTGTTGCGGATACAGTTGCCGCTGGTCTGAATGGCGTGCATCTGGACTTCGGCCAGGTGGGCCAGAATATCCGGCACGTCTTCCAGGGCCGGCCAGTTGAACTGCACGTTCTGACGGGTACTGAAATGTACATAGCCCTTGTCGTACTGACGGGCAATCAGGGCCAGTTTGCGCACTTGTCTGGCAGAAATCAGGCCGTAGGGGATGGCAACGCGCAGCATTGGCGCGTAGCGCTGAACATACAGACCGTTCTGCAGGCGCAGCGGCAGGAATTCGCTCTCGCTCAGCTCGCCGGCGAGAAAGCGGCGGGTCTGATCGCGGAACTGCTTTACGCGGTCCTCGACGATCTGCTGATCATATTCGTCGTAGATATACATACAGAAACCTGTTCATGGGGCACTGCTGGCCCCTTCTTTAGTCACGACCCTTCAGGCTTGGGCGGGCAGACAATAGCAGTTTTTGAATATGCACAAAAGGAATGTTTATCTATATGTTTAGATCGATTTTGTACATAAAAAGCGGCCTTGAGAGCCGTGTTGGAATGGTCTTAACTGTTATCTGACATTGCACTACAACCATAACAACAAGACAGAGGGCTTTTATATGACAGACCACAACCTGCAGGAGAGCAGTGCGGGCGAATCGTCCCTGGACGCCATGGCCGCGGTTGCCTTGATTCTTATCGTGGTGGTGGCAGCTGTGTTCTGGGTCAGTGGCCAGTAGTCCTGCTGTCAGCCAGCAGCGACATGCAATACCAGTTTCACGACCCCCAGTACGCCGAGGACAAATAGCAGGGTAAAGCCAACACCGGCAATAATAAAGTGGCTGGGTTTACCCTGACTGAAGTCGCGCTCGCGGGCCCGGTTGCTCTGCACGCCCAAGGCGGCAGCCAGCACGCTGGAGAGGGTGTCGCGCAGGCGCATCGGCTTGTCGTTCGGCTGTTGTTGATCTGACTCGCTCATGGGCACAGCTCCGTTAGGGTGCTCTGCCAGCTTAGGTGCTTAGCGGCTCAAATGCGAATGTCGGCCCAATGCCGGCGACGCCACATCAGCGCAAAAATCATCGAGTTGATACAGCGATACAGGCTCTGCAGCAGCCACACCAGCAGCAGGCCGCCGCCCAGTAGCGGTCCGGCAATATAGGCGCAGGGCAAAAACAGCAGCCATTGACTACCCAAGTTTACGGCCATGACGGTGCGGCTGGCGCCAGCGCCCAGCAGCGCCTGGGTGAGGACCAGGGCGGTCGCATCCAGGCTCATGCCCAGGCCGGTAATGCGCAGCGGCCATTCGCCGAGGTCGATCAGTGCCGGGTCCTGGGTAAAGAGGCCAAGAATCAGATGTGGCGCCAGCCAGAACGGCATGCCCAGTACAAAGAGCACCAGAATAGCCACGCGGACCACGTCCCAGCCCCAGCGATAGGCCTGCTCCGGCTCTTGCCTTCCCAGGCTGTGACTGACCAGTGTGGTGGCGGCCATGCCGAGGCCCACGCCGGGCAGAATCAGGAACAGCGCCAGGTTGACCAGCACATGGGCGATGGCCAGCTCGTCGGTGCCGATGCGCGCGACAATCCAGAACAGGGTGGTAATTCCGGTGGCGAAGAAGAACTGCTGCAGTGAATTAGGCAGGGCCAGGCGCAACATGGCGCGAATCTCGGTGCCGCGTGGCCGAGCCCGCAGGAAGCCGTGTTCGCGCCCGCCATGCAGGGTGATGCCGAAATACAGCGCCGAGCCCAGCAGCATGGCGATCGCGGTGCCCATGCCCGAGCCTTCGGCGCCCATCTCCGGCAGGCCGAAGCGGCCGAAGATCAGGCCATAGCTGATCAGCACATTGGCGACATGCATGATGATCAGAATCTGCAGGTAGCGGCCGGCCCGGTGGGTGCCGTTCCAGTAGCCGCGAAAGGCAAAGTTGGCGCCCACTGCTACGATGGCCAGCACGCGCCACTGGAAGTAATGAGTGCCTATCTCGACCACTGCAGGGTCGTCGGCGAGAAAGCGAATGATGCGCTCGGCCTGGGTCCAGCACAGCAGAGTGAGCGGCACGGCGAGCAGCAGAGCAATCAGCAGGCCTTCGTTGAGCGGACCGGCAATCCGGTTGGTGTCACCGGCGCCCTGGCGGCGTGCCACCATGGCCTGCACCCCGGCGCCCAGTCCCATGACCAGCGCAACGGCCATGAAGTTGGGGTAGCTGCCCAGCCCCACACCTGCCAGCGCCTCGCTGCCCAGGCTCCCGACCATGGCGGCGTCCACCAGGTTAAGCAGGCTCTGGCTCAGCATGCCGCCCATAATCGGCAGCCCGAGCACGGCGATGCTGCGCAGCCGTGCGCGGGAGGGGAGCAGAGCCATTAGTTGTCGTAGCTGAGGTTGGGTGCCAGCCAGCGTTCGCTGACTGCCTGATCCTGACCTTTGCGGGCACTGTAGGACTCAACCTGATCACGGGTAATCTTGCCGACCGCGAAATACTGGCTTTGCGGATGCGAGAAGTACCAGCCGCTGACGGACGCCGCCGGGAACATGGCGAAGTGCTCGGTCAGGGTCACGCCGCTGGTGCCCTCAGGATCGAGCAGCTTGAACAGCGTGGCCTTTTCGGTGTGATCGGGGCAGGCGGGATAACCAGGTGCCGGGCGAATGCCGCGATACTGCTCACGGATCAGGCTGTCATTGTCCAGCTCTTCGGCGCTGTCGTACCCCCAGTAGTTCTTTCGCACCTGCTCGTGCAGCCATTCGGCGCAGGCCTCGGCCAGACGGTCGGCCAGCGCCTTGACCATGATGGCGCTGTAGTCGTCTCCCTTGGCCTCATACTCCTTGGCCAGCTCTTCGGCGCCGATGCCGGCGCTGGTGATAAAGCCGCCGACGTAGTCGGTCTTGCCGCTGTCTGCCGGGGCTACAAAGTCGGCCAGCGACAGGTTGGGCTTGCCTTCGGGCTTGATGGTCTGCTGGCGCAGGTGGTGCAGCAGGGCCAGCGGTTCACCTTGCGGGTCAAACAGCTGGATGTCGTCATGCGCGACCTGCTGGGCCGGCCAGAAACCGAAGACCGCGCGGGCGCTGATCAGTTTCTCGTCGATCAGGCGGGTCAGCATGCTGCGGGCGTCGGCGTACAGCGCGGTTGCCGCCTCGCCGACCACCTCATCTTGCAGGATGCGCGGGAACTTGCCGGCCAGATCCCAGGAGATGAAGAAGGGCGTCCAGTCGATATATTCGGCCAGCACCCGCAGATCGATGTTGTCCAGTGTCTGCACGCCGAGCGCGCGCGGGGTGGGCGGCTGGTAGTCGGTCCAGTCGAGCTGCAGGCGATTGTCGACCGCCTGTTGATAGGTCAGGTATTCGGTGCGCGCCGAGCGGTTGGCGGTGCGCTCGCGGACTACGGCGTAATCCTCGCGAATCTGCTGCACGTAGCCCGACTTGAGCTCCTTGGACAGCAGCGAGGTGGCCACGCCGACCGCACGAGAGGCGTCGGTCACGTAAATCACCGCGTCGTTGTGATAGTGCGGCTCGATCTTCACGGCGGTGTGCGCCTTGGAGGTGGTGGCCCCGCCGATCAGCAGCGGCAGATGGAAGTCGCGGCGCTGCATTTCCTTGGCTACGTGGACCATCTCGTCCAGCGACGGAGTGATCAGACCGGAGAGACCGATGATGTCGCACTTTTCGTCGATGGCGGTCTGCAGAATTTTCTCCGCCGGCACCATCACGCCGAGATCGACGATGTCATAACCGTTGCAGCCTAGTACCACGCCTACGATATTTTTGCCGATATCGTGCACATCGCCTTTTACCGTGGCCATCAGGATCTTGCCCTTGGCCTCGGGGGTGTCGCCCTTTTCCTCTTCAATAAAGGGGATCAGGTGCGCGACGGCCTGTTTCATGACCCGGGCAGATTTGACCACCTGCGGCAGGAACATCTTGCCGGCACCGAACAGGTCGCCGACCACGTTCATGCCGGCCATTAGCGGGCCCTCGATGACTTCGATCGGGCGCTTGGCCTGCTGACGAGCCAGCTCGGTATCTTCGACGATCCAGGCGGTGATGCCCTTGACCAGCGAGTGCTCAAGGCGTTTTTCCACCGGCCAGCTGCGCCATTCTTCGTTTTCTGCTTCCTTGGCGGCGCCGTCGCCCTTGAACTGCTCGGCAATGGCCAGCAGGGCGTCGGTGGCATCAGGGTTGCGGTTGAGGATCACGTCCTCAACGCGGTCACGCAGTTCGGCTGGGATTTCGTCGTAGATCTCCAGCTGGCCGGCGTTGACGATACCCATGGTCAGCCCGCTGCGAATGGCGTAGTAGAGGAACACCGAGTGAATCGCCTCGCGCACCGGGTTGTTGCCGCGGAACGAGAAGGACACGTTGGACACGCCGCCCGAGCTCAGTGCGTAGGGCAGGTTGTCGCGGATATAGGCGCAGGCATTGATGAAGTCGACAGCATAGTTGTTGTGCTCTTCGATGCCGGTAGCCACGGCAAAGATGTTGGCGTCGAAAATGATGTCTTCCGGCGCAAAGCCGACTTCGTTGACCAGGATATCGTAGGAGCGCTGGCAGATTTCGTTCTTGCGCGCCTCGGTATCAGCCTGACCGGCTTCGTCGAAGGCCATGACAATGACGGCCGCGCCGTAACGTTTACACAGGCGCGCGTGTTGTTTGAACTGTTCAACCCCTTCCTTCATCGAGATCGAGTTGACGATGCCCTTGCCCTGAATGCACTTGAGGCCGGCCTCGATCACATCCCACTTGGAGGAGTCGATCATGATCGGCACGCGGGAAATATCCGGCTCGCCGGCGATCAGGTTGAGAAAACGCACCATCGCCGCCTTGGAGTCGAGCATGCCCTCGTCCATGTTGATGTCGATGACCTGGGCTCCGGCTTCTACCTGCTGCAGGGCAACCTCAAGCGCTTCGGTGTAGTTTTCCTCACGAATCAGGCGGGCGAACTTGGCGCTGCCGGTAATGTTGGTGCGCTCGCCGACGTTAACGAACAGCGATTCCCGGGTAATGGTGAAGGGTTCCAGGCCGGAGAGACGGCAGGCTGGTGCGATCTCCGGGATCTTGCGCGGCGGATATTGGGCAACGGTCTCGGCGATGGCGCGAATATGCCCGGGGGTGCTGCCGCAGCAGCCGCCGACGATGTTGAGGAAGCCGGCGCGGGCAAAGTCTTCGATGACCGCAGCCATTTCTTCCGGGGTTTCATCGTACTCGCCGAACTCGTTGGGCAGGCCCGCGTTGGGGTGCGCCGAAACAAAGGTATCTGCCTTGTTGGACAGTTCTTCCAGATAGGGGCGCAGGTCCTTGGCGCCCAGGGCGCAGTTCAGACCGATGGACAACGGCTTGGCGTGGCGCACCGAGTTCCAGAAGGCTTCGGTGGTCTGGCCGGACAGGGTGCGACCGGAGGCATCGGTAATGGTGCCGGAGATCATGATCGGCAGTTCGATGCCGTCGTCTTCGAAAACCTGCTGCACGGCGAAAATGGCCGCCTTGGCATTCAGGGTATCGAAGATGGTTTCGATCAGAATCAGGTCGGCGCCGCCTTCGATCAGGCCGCGAGTCGATTCAATGTAGTTTTCTACCAGTTCGTCGAACGTGACGTTGCGGTAGCCCGGGTCATTTACGTCCGGTGAGATGGAGCAGGTGCGGCTGGTCGGGCCCAGCACCCCGGCGACGAAGCGCGGGCGGTTCGGGTTTTCGGCGGTCTTCGCGTCACAAACCTGGCGGGCGATGCGGGCCCCCTCGACGTTCAGCTCATAGGACAGCGCCTGCATGCCGTAGTCGGCCTGGGAAATGCGCGTCGCGTTGAACGTGTTGGTTTCGATGATGTCTGCGCCGGCGTCCAGATAGGCTTTCTGGATGGCCGATAACACCTCGGTCTGCGTCAGTTGCAGCAGGTCGTTGTTGCCCTTGACGTCGCTGGGCCAGTCGGCAAAGCGTTCGCCGCGGTAGTCCGCTTCTTCCAGCTTGTAGCTCTGGATCATGGTTCCCATGCCGCCATCAAGAATCAGGATGCGCTGCTGCAGGGCGTTACGCAGGGCGGTCAGGCGGGTGCTTCGGTCAGGCATGGGTACTCCGGGAAAGGCGCGCTGAAAAGCCGAAAATCATAGCACGGCGCGGGCTTGGGTGGCAGTTGGCTGCTGCGTGGATAATAACCAAGTAAAAAGGTAGGGCTTTATTCGCGAGCGTGCATCCCTTACACTTGCGCCCTATAAGGTCATTGAGTACGAGGCATTTCATGGCAGGCATTGTTTTTACCCAGGCGGCAGAGGACTACCTCGCTGACCTGCTGTCCAAGCAGGATACTGAAGGCGTCGGCATTCGGGTGTTCATCACTCAGCCGGGCACCCCCTACGCGGAAACCTGTATTGCCTACTGCAAGCCCGGCGAGCAAAAGCCGGAGGACGAGCTGCTCAAGCTGGACTCTTTCAATGTCTGGCAAGACGCCGTCAGCGTGCCTTTTCTCGAAGAGGCGCTGGTGGACTTTGCTACCGACCGCATGGGCGGCCAGCTCACCATCAAGGCGCCGAACGCCAAGGTGCCGATGGTCAACGACGACAGTCCGCTGAACGACCGCATCAACTACCTGCTGCAAACCGAGATTAACCCGGGACTGGCCAGCCACGGCGGTGACGTCAAGCTGGTGGATGTGATTGAGGGCGGTATTGCGATCCTGCAGTTTGGTGGCGGCTGTCAGGGGTGCGGCATGGTCGATGTGACTCTTAAGGAGGGCATCGAGAAAACCATGATTGCGCGGATTCCCGAGATCAACGGTGTGCGCGACGCTACCGACCACAGCGTTACCGAGAATGCCTACTACTGATTTGGCAGCAACCGCTCGTCGTGGCCGTGCATAAATAATCGGCGCCGGCCTGACGTATGCTTGCGCCGGGCCGCAGCTGTAGCGCTATACTGCTGCAAACAGGCTGGCCTCGTGCCAGCGCTTGTTCCATCGGCACGATGAGGCGACGTTATGGCAGGGGTTCTGGATACGGTTGACCAGCGCACGCGACTGGTTGGTGAAAACCGACTGGAAATATTACTGTTCCAGCTTGCCGGACCGCAGCTGTTTGCGCTCAACGTCTTCAAGATTCGCGAAGTCCTCACGCTCCCGGCGTTGACCCAGATGCCCCAGCGCCACCCAAACGTGGTCGGCGTTATCCACCTGCGCGGGCAGACCATTCCAGTGATTGATCTGTCCGGTGCCATCGGTTTGCAGCCGCAGGCTGTGGATGCCAACAGCACCATCATCGTCACCGAGTACAACCTGTCCGTGCAGGCGTTTCTGGTGAGGGCGGTCGATCGCATCATGAACCTCAACTGGGACGCCGTGCAGCCACCGCCGCGGGGCGCAGGGCGCGCGCATTATCTAACCGCCATCACACGGCTGGATAACATGCGTCTGGTTGAGATCATTGACGTCGAGAAGGTGTTGGCGGAAATCGTACCGTTCAATACCCGGGTCAGCGATGCCTTGCTGGAAGACCCGCTGCTGCAGCGCGCCCGCGGGCGCGAAGTGCTGGTGGTGGATGATTCGCCGACCGGTGTCAATCAGGTGCGTGACACGCTCGCGCAGCTCGACCTGCAGCTGCATGTGGCTACCGACGGGCTGAAAGCCCTGCGCATGCTGCAGGGCTGGGCCGACGCCGGTGAAGACCTCAGCGAGCGCCTGCTGATGGTGATCACCGATGCCGAGATGCCGGAGATGGATGGCTATCGTTTAACCACCGAGATTCGCAAGGATCCGCGCCTCAAAGACCTGTATGTGGTGCTGCACACCTCGTTGTCCGGCAACTTCAACAAGGCCATGGTCGAGAAGGTCGGCTGTGACGGCTTCCTGTCCAAATTCCAGCCCGACCAGCTGGTCGAGGTGGTACGTACCCGGCTGCAGCGGCTGGAGTCCTGAGCGCTGCCGGCTCAAGGCTCCAGATAGCGCTCGTGCTGTTCCATCACTGGCTGCTGAATGCCGAGTTTCTCACCGTAGATCACTGCATAGCTAAGTACGCTCTGCACGTATTTGCGCGTCTCATCGAAGGGAATGGCCTCAATCCACACGTCTGATGGCAGGCTGCCCATGTCGCGGGTCCACTGACGCACGCGCCCCGGTCCGGCATTGTAGGCGGCGGAAGCCAGTACCCGGTTGCCAGCGAACTGGCGATGCAGGCCAGACAGGTAGGCCGCACCCAGGGCGATGTTGCGCTCGGGGATCAAGGCATCCTGATTACCGGAATAAGGGATGGCGTAGCGTCGAGCAGTTTCCCGCGCGGTGGCCGGCATCAACTGCATCAAGCCCATGGCGCCAGCGTGTGAGCGGGCGTCGGCCATGAAAGCGCTTTCCTGACGGGTGATGGCATAAACCCAGGTGGAATTGATTTGGCGTGTCTGGGCCTGATCCTTGATTGATTGCTGATAGGCCATCGGGAAGCGGATATCCAGATCGTCCCAGTACTGCGCCTGGCTGATGCCGCGGATGGCCGGGAAGTACCAGGCCATCTGGTTGGCCAGGACGGCCTGGGCAATCAGCTGCTCGCGGTTGAAGCGGTCACCCGCGTGATACCACTCGCGGCGGGCATTGATCACTTCATTGCGGTCCAGAAACTCCTTGGCGCGCAGGGTGCCCGGGTCTTGCTGCACGCTCTGCATGACCGCGTCCGGCACGCTGGCGCGCTGATGATTCAGGGCGTAGGGCTGACGCGCCCGTTCTGCTGCGAGAAAGCCGTAGAAATCGCGCTCCTGCGCCAGCGCCTGATAGTCGCTGACCAGTTCGCCCACGCCGTTGTTGGCCAGTTGCGCACTGCGCAGACGCCAGTAGCGCCAGCGGCTCTGCCCGGCCAGTGACGGTGGCAGTTGCGCGGTAAGCTGGCTGGCGGTATCCCACTGGCGGGTCCGCAGGGCCAGGCGCACGCGCCACTCGCTGACGTCGTCATCTTTCATCTGCGGATCGTTGGCTGCCATGAAGGGCAGGGCGGCCGGGTCGACCTTTTTGGCCAGACGCACGCCGATATCGCGGGTGATCGCCAGGCGGTCTTCCTCGGCGTACGGCAGATCCTTGTATTGCGGCCAAAGGCTCAATGCGGTGCTCGCGTCATCGCGGCCGAGTCGGCGCAGTGAGACGGTGGCAATGTCGGCCATGCGCTGGGGCGGCAGGTTGCGATAGGCGCTGGCATCGCGGAGTTTGGTTGGCTGGGTGGCGGTATCGACAAATAGAGTCGCCAGCGTCTGGTTGTCCTGCATTAGCTTGGTCAGGTAGCGGGCCAGGGCGTCTTGGCGGTACAGCAGGGCCAGGCGGATACGTTGCCAGACCACGTCGTCGTTTAAGCCGCCGGCGGCGCGCCAGCGATCAAACAGCGGGTCGCAGGCGTTGGGCTGTGAGCGACCGACAGTCCAGAGTGTCTGGGCCTGCTGCATGGCGCCGGCTTGGTCGCCCATATCCCATTGGTGCATAGCACGGCGGCAATCCAGGCTGGCGTTGCGGTCAGCCTCCTGGTACTGCTGGTCAAATTGCTGCCATTTGCCCTGGCGCGCCAGGCGGGTCAGCCAGCGGTCTTTCAGGCGGCTGGCAAAGGGCAGGGTGCTGTGATCGCGAACAAAGTCGGCCAGGTCCTGATCGGTGGCACTGTCGAAAGTCTGGTTCAGGTAAGCCTGGCGGATGTAGGGGTAGAGCACGTAGTCGCGTAGCCCCGGCTCCAGCTGTCGAAACTGCTCCCACTGCTCCTTGTCGATGGCCTCCAGCGCGCGATCATAATTCAGGCGCTGGCTGTCCAGGCGAGCATTGGCCTGGGCCAGCACGGGCAGCAGCAGGCCGGCAAGAAGAGTACAGGTGAGAAAGGAGCGGGTATGGCGACGCATGATTCTCCTGCCGCGAGGGCGTTGCAAGCTCGGTAATTGTCATTGCGGCTGTCTGCTTTGCTGGCTGCAGCCGATTTGCGCACAGCTTAGCCTGTTGCCTGACGGCGGCATAGGGCCGGCATGTGAAATGGCGCACAGCGGTTATCGGCACGCCCGCCACAGGGTAGACTATGCGGCTTGCAAACCAACAGGTGAGTTATGGCGCTGCTCTCGTTCTCTGATGTATCCCTGGCCTACGGCCTCAATCCGCTGCTCGACAAGGTGAGCTTTCAGCTCGACCGGGGCGAGCGCGTGTGTCTGATCGGCCGCAATGGCGCCGGCAAGTCCAGCCTGTTCCGGCTGGTGACTGGTGAGCAGGGCGCTGACGAGGGCGATATCTGGTTTGCGCCGGGTTTGAAGATTGGTCAACTGCCGCAGGAGCTGCCGGCGGCCGACGACAAGACCGTTTACGACGTGGTCGCCTCCGGCCTGGCTGGGGTGGGCGAGCTGCTGGCCGAGTACCATCACCTGATTACTGGCGAGATGGGTGATGCGGAGCTGGCGCGGCTGGAGAAGGTGCAGGTTCAGCTCGAAGCCAAAGATGGCTGGCGGCTGGATCAGTTGGTTGATACCACACTGACGCGGCTCGGCCTGCCGGCCGACAAACAAATGTCCGAGCTGTCTGGTGGCTGGCGCCGCCGCGTCTTGCTGGCCCAGGCGCTGGTGGCTGAGCCTGATGTGCTGCTGCTGGATGAGCCGACCAACCATTTGGATATCCATACGATTGCCTGGTTGGAGTCGGTACTGCTGGAGTTTCGCGGTGCCGTACTGTTTATTACCCACGATCGAGCCTTCCTGCAGGCGCTGGCGACGCGCATTCTGGAGCTGGATCGCGGCCAGCTGATTGACTGGCAGGGCGACTACCGCAGCTTTCTTGAGCACAAGGAGCAGCAGTTGGCTGCCGAGGCCACGGCCAATGCGCTGTTTGACAAGAAGCTGGCGCAGGAAGAGGCCTGGATTCGTCAGGGCATCAAGGCGCGCCGCACCCGCAACGAAGGCCGTGTGCGGGCCCTCAAGGCGATGCGGGACGAGCGCGCCCAGCGTATTGAACGTCAGGGCAAGGCGAGCTTCCAGCTGGAAACTGCAGAGGCCTCCGGCAAGCGGGTTATCGAGGTCGAGCATGTCAGCTTTGCCTGGCCTGGCCGCGCGCCGCTGGTGCGTGACCTGTCGCTTAACGTGATCCGCGGTGACCGGATCGGTCTGATCGGCAACAACGGTTCCGGCAAAAGTACGCTGCTCAAGCTGCTGCTGGGGCAACTGCAGCCGACCAGTGGTCGCATTCACAGCGGCACGCGCCTGGAAGTGGCTTATTTCGACCAGCTGCGGGACCAGCTGGAGCCGGAAAAAACGGTCATCGATAACATCTCCGAAGGCCGTGATTTCATCGAAATCAACGGCGAGCGTCGACATATCATCAGTTACCTCGGCGATTTTCTGTTTTCGGCCGAGCGCGCACGTACGCCGGTCAAGGCGCTGTCCGGCGGTGAGCGCGCGCGCCTGTTGCTGGCGCGTCTGTTCAGCAAGCCGGCCAACCTGTTGGTGCTCGATGAGCCGACCAACGATCTGGACGTGGAAACCCTGGAGCTGCTGGAAGAAGTGCTCGCCGGTTTCGACGGCACCGTGCTGATCGTCAGCCACGACCGGGCGTTTCTGGATAACGTGGTCACCAGCAGCCTGGTGTTTGAAGGTCAGGGCAGGGTGCGTGAGTATGTCGGCGGCTATGCCGACTGGCTGCGGCAGGGCGGCAGTGTTGACCAACTCGCGGAGTGGGGTGAGAAGGCGCAGCCGCAGAGTGCACCGGTTGCCGAGCCGACCCCTGAACCAGCTGCGGCAGCACCGGCAGCGGCCGCCAAGCCCAAACTCAGCTACAAGTTGCAGCGCGAACTGGACGGGTTGCCTGCTGTATTGGAGGCGCTGGAGGGTGAGCTTGAAGCCTTGCAGGCGCAGGTCGGCGATCCCGAGTTTTATCTGCAATCGCATGAGGTGACCGCGCCGGTGCTGGCGGCAGTGGAAGCCAAACAGGCCGAACTCGACGCCGCTATGGAGCGCTGGGCGGAGCTGGAAGACCAGGCGGGCGGCTAGACCGCTTCGCTTTAGCTGCAAGCTACAAGCCAGGGTGGGCTGTTCTCCCGGGTTTCTCTTGCAGCTTGAAGCTTGCGGCTTGCAGCTCCCGCAGGGCCGTTAGCCCTTCTTCCCCAGTCGTACCGCAATCACGTCGCACGGCGCGCCGTGCAGCACGTCGTTGGCGGTGGAGCCCAGCAGCAGGGCGAGGCCGTGTCGACCGTGGCTACCCACCACAATGAGGTCGCATTCCTGATCGGTGGCTACCCGATGAATCTCCTGGCGCGGATGGCCAAAGGCGATCTGCAGGCATTCGTCGGGCAGCCCGTAGTCGGCGGCAAACAGCTGCATGCGTTCCTTGGCCTGTTCAAACTGCTGCTGCTGCAGCATTGACAGGTCCATGGGTACATCCCCCCCGTACGCCATCGCAAGCGGCTCGACCACATGCAGTAGCGACAGCTTGGCGTTTAGTGCGTTGGCCAGCTGCATGGCGTGGTCGGCAACCGCCCGACACTCTTCAATCAGATCGACGGCTACCAGAACGTGTTTGTACAGCATGGGCTCTTTCTCCTTTTTTGCTCGGATACTAGGCGTTGCCCCAGCCTGATCGCAAGCGGTGCGTTGTTGATAGCGCTTCAGGTGGCCCGGCAAATGCTGCCGGCCTTTTATTTTCAAGCGCTAGCGCGTTGTTTTGAGCGTTGCGCTTTCACCAGTTTGCGGACGTTTAACAGCGTACAAAGTCAGCATACGCCGCCTGGTAGCGATGGCCCAGCGCCAAGCATGCGACCGAATGGCGCCAGACGCTCTGGCGCGCCGGTCGACCGGCTTCTACAGTAGTCTGTTGGTATGCTGGCGCGTTGATTTTATGCGTGCCGGGCTTTGCTAGGTATACTTCGCAACCTATTGTTTTTTAATGACTTTGAATCTAGGTGCAGAGGGGCGTACGCTAGTGCCTGGCGCTCAGGCGGTGCGCCGGCAATTGACAACCGCCAGGAATTAAAAGAAGGTGTGCGCACCCGAATCAAACGGTCGTATGAATTTTTTGGTTCATCCCGTCCCGGATAATCGGGATCGTTCATGACACGGGCTTGGCCTGACGCCCCTAGCGGCAGTCAGGTCGGTCGGTGTTTCTCATGTGCTTTTCATAGCGTGGAGATCAGTTGATGATTTACGAAGGTAAAGCCATCACGGTTCAAGGCCTTGAAGACGGCATCGTCGAGCTCAGATTTGATCTGCAGGGCGAGTCGGTCAACAAGTTCAACAGCGCCACTCTGTCCGAGCTCGATGCGGCAGTGCAGGCCATCCAGAACAACGCCGACGTTAAAGGCGTTGTTGTCACCAGCGGCAAGGACGTATTCATCGTCGGCGCCGACATCACTGAATTCGTCAGCACCTTCAAGCTGCCTGAAGAAGACCTGGTTGCCGGCAACTTGTCCGCCAACAAGATCTTCAATGCCTTCGAAGACCTGAATGTTCCCACTGTTGCAGCCATCAACGGCATCGCACTGGGCGGTGGCCTGGAAATGTGTCTGGCTGCGGACTTCCGTGTCATGGCCGCCAGCGCCAAGATTGGTCTGCCGGAAGTCAAGCTGGGTATCTACCCGGGCTTTGGCGGCACCGTTCGTCTGCCGCGCATTATCGGTGTCGACAACGCTATTGAATGGATCTGCGGCGGTACCGAGCAGCGTGCTGACAAGGCGCTGAAAGCGGGCGCAGTTGACGCTGTTGTTGCTGATGACAAGCTGAAAGCGGCTGCCATCGACGTGATCAAGCGCGCCATCGCCGGCGAGCTGGACTACAAGGCCAAGCGTCAACCCAAGCTGGAAAAGGTCAAGCTGAACACCATCGAGCAGATGATGGCGTTTGAAACCTCCAAGGGTTTCGTCGCCGGTCAGGCTGGTCCGAACTATCCGGCACCGGTTGAAGCGATCAAGACCATCCAGAAAGCCGCTAACCACGGCCGCGAAAAAGCGCTGGAAATTGAAGCCGCCGGTTTTGCCAAGTTGGCCAAGACCTCGGTTGCTGCCAGCCTGGTCGGCCTGTTCCTGAACGATCAGGTGCTCAAGCACAAGGCCAAGAAGTACGACAAGCAGGCTGCCGACGTCAATCTGGCCGCTGTTCTGGGCGCGGGCATCATGGGTGGCGGCATCGCCTACCAGTCTGCGGTCAAGGGCACCCCGATTCTGATGAAGGATATCCGCGAGGAAGGCATTCAGCTGGGTCTGGATGAAGCCTCCAAGCTGCTGGGCAAGCGCGTAGCCAAGGGTCGCATGAAGCCCGAGCAAATGGCCAAGGCGCTGAACGCCATCCGTCCGACCATGTCCTACGGCGACTTCAAGGAAGTTGACCTGGTGGTCGAAGCGGTGGTCGAGAACCCGAAGGTCAAGCACGCGGTACTGGCTGAAGTTGAAGGTCAGGTGACGGAAGACACCATCATCACCTCCAACACCTCTACCATCTCCATCACCTATCTGGCTGAAGCGCTGAAGCGCCCGGAAAACTTCTGCGGCATGCACTTCTTCAACCCGGTACACATGATGCCGCTGGTTGAGGTTATTCGTGGCGAGAAGTCCAGCGAGAAGGCGGTTGCCACCACCGTTGCCTACGCCAAGAAAATGGGCAAAACCCCGGTTGTGGTCAACGACTGCCCCGGTTTCCTGGTCAACCGTGTTCTGTTCCCGTACTTCGGCGGCTTCGCTCGTCTGATCGGCATGGGTGCGGACTTCCAGCGCGTTGACAAGATCATGGAAAAATTCGGCTGGCCGATGGGCCCGGCGTATCTGATGGACGTTGTCGGCATGGACACCGGTCATCACGGTCGTGACGTCATGGCTGAAGGTTACCCGGATCGCATGGCTGACAAGACCCGCACTGCTGTTGACGTCATGTACGACGCCGGCCGCTTGGGTCAGAAAACCGGTAGCGGTTTCTACGCCTACGAGATGGACAAGAAGGGCAAGCCGAAGAAGGTGGTCGACGCCAAGGCATACGAACTGCTGAAAGAAGTGGTTCTGGAGCAGCGCGAGTTCACCGACGAAGAAATCATCGAGATCATGATGGTTCCGCTGTGCCTGGAGACCGTACGCTGCCTGGAAGACGGCGTTGTCGAGTCTGCAGCTGACGCAGATATGGGTCTGGTCTACGGTATCGGCTTCCCGCCCTTCCGTGGTGGCGCGCTGCGCTACATCGACACCCTGGGTGTGGCCGAGTTTGTTGCCATTGCCGATAAATACGCCGAGTTCGGCGCCATGTACGCACCGACTGAGAAGCTGCGTGAAATGGCGAAGAACGGTCAGAAATTCTTCGGTTAACCGCGGAACGTACAGAGCGAGAGTAAACCTATGAGCCTGAATCCGAGAGACGTCGTTATTGTCGACTTCGGCCGTACCCCGATGGGCCGTTCCAAGGGTGGCATGTACCGCAACGTGCGTGCTGAAACCCTGTCCGCCAACCTGATTACCGGCGTACTGGCACGTAACCCGAAGATCGATCCGGCGGAAGTTGAAGATGTAATCTGGGGCTGTGTAAACCAGACCCTGGAGCAGGGCTGGAACATTGCGCGCATGGCGTCGCTGATGACCCCGATCCCGCACACCAGCGCTGCGCAGACCGTCAGCCGTTTGTGTGGTTCTTCCATGAGCGCGCTGCACACCGCCGCCCAGGCGATCATGACCGGCAACGGTGATGTGTTTGTCGTCGGTGGTGTCGAGCACATGGGCCACGTGGGCATGATGCACGGTGTTGATCCGAACCCGGCCCTGTCGCTGTATGCCGCCAAGGCGTCCGGCATGATGGGCCTGACTGCTGAGATGCTGGGCAAGATGCATGGCATCACCCGCGAGCAGCAGGATGCCTTTGGTGAGCGTTCTCACCGTCTGGCCCACAAGGCCACCGTTGAAGGCAACTTCAAGGACGAGATCATCCCGATGGAAGGTCATGACGAGAACGGCTTCCTGAAGCTGTTCACTGAAGACGAGACCATCCGCCCGGAAACCACCCTGGAAAGCCTGGCTGCACTGCGTCCGGCGTTCAACCCCAAAGGTGGTACCGTGACTGCGGGTACCTCCTCGCAGATCACTGACGGCGCCTCCTGCATGATCGTGATGTCCGCAGAGCGCGCTCAGGCCCTGGGTCTGGAGCCGCTGGCGGTCATTCGCTCGATGGCGGTTGCCGGTGTTGATCCGGCGATCATGGGTTACGGTCCGGTTCCGTCCACCAAGAAGGCGCTGCAACGCGCTGGCCTGAGCATGAGCGACGTTGACTTCGTTGAGCTGAACGAAGCCTTCGCTGCCCAGGCGCTGCCGGTTCTGAAAGACCTGAAGCTGCTGGACCAGATGGACGAGAAGGTGAACCTGCACGGCGGCGCCATCGCCCTGGGTCACCCGTTCGGCTGCTCCGGTGCACGTATTTCCGGCACCCTGCTGAACGTCATGAAACAGAACAACGGCACCATCGGTATCTCTACCATGTGCGTTGGCCTGGGTCAGGGCATCACCACGATCTTTGAGCGTGTCTGACGGCTCTGGCTGGTGAATAAAGCCGAGGCCCTGTGCCTCGGCTTTTTTATTGCTGTGAGGAGGTTGTATATGCGTCCAGGACGCTATCGGCACTATAAAGGAAAGGACTATCAGGTCATCGGTCTGGCGCGGCACTCCGAGACCGAGGAACCCCTGGTGGTCTACCGCACTCTGTACGGTGATTTTGATCTCTGGGTCAGGCCGCTCGCCATGTTCAACGAGCAGGTCGAGGTTGACGGGGAGCAATATCCACGCTTTACCTTTATCAGCGAAGACGTGTAGGCTCTGGCCCTCCAGCCTGTCCGGCAGTGTTCTGCCAGAAGGGGTTGAGTGTCAGCTTCGAGTTCAGTTCGGGTCAGGAAAACAAGTATCCATGGGAAAAGCACTGGTCATTGTGGAGTCGCCAGCCAAGGCCAAGACAATCAACAAGTATCTCGGCAACGAGTTTGTGGTGAAGTCGAGTATCGGCCATATTCGCGACCTGCCCACCAGCGGCAGCGGCAAGACCGAAAGCAAACCCAAAGGCGGGCGCAAGGCTGCTGCCAGTGAGCAGGAAAAGCAGCAGAAGGCGCGTGCCCAGTTGGTCAAGCGCATGGGCGTCGATCCAGAGAACGACTGGAAGGCGCACTACGAGATCCTGCCCGGCAAGGAGAAGGTCGTCGACGAGCTGCGTCGCCTGGCCAAAGACGCTGATACCGTCTATCTCGCGACGGACTTGGACCGCGAAGGGGAGGCGATTGCCTGGCACCTGCGTGAGAGCATCGGTGGTGACGATTCGCGCTACAAGCGCGTGGTGTTCAACGAAATCACCAAGAAGGCGATCCAGGAAGCCTTTGCCGAGCCCGGCGAGCTGGATATGAATCGGGTCAACGCACAGCAGGCACGCCGTTTTCTGGATCGCGTGGTCGGCTACATGGTGTCACCGCTGCTGTGGCAGAAAATTGCCCGTGGCCTGTCTGCCGGCCGGGTGCAGTCGGTAGCCGTAAAGCTGATTGTCGATCGCGAGCGCGAGATTCGTGCTTTCGTGCCGGAGGAGTTCTGGGAGGTTCACGCCAAACTGAACACGCCCAAGGCCGAGAGTGTGCGCTTTCAGGTCGTCAAGCAGAACGGCGAGACCTTCCGTCCGGGCAACAAGGCAGAGGCTGATGCGGCCCTGGCGCTGCTGAACAAGGCGGTCTACAAGGTTGCCAAGCGAGAAGACAAGCCAACCAGCTCGCGCCCCAACGCGCCTTTCATCACCTCCACGCTGCAACAGGCCGCGAGTACGCGCCTGGGCTTCAGCGTAAAGAAAACCATGATGATGGCCCAGCGTCTGTATGAGGCGGGTTACATCACTTATATGCGTACCGACTCGACCAACCTGTCGGCGGACGCAATTGACATGGCGCGCAGCTACATCGAGAGCAACTTCGGCGCGCCATATCTGCCAGAAAAGCCCAACCTGTATAGCAGCAAGGAGGGCGCGCAGGAGGCTCACGAAGCCATTCGCCCCTCCGACGTGAAGCTCAAGCAGACCGATCTCAAGGGCATGGAGCGTGATGCCGAGCGCCTGTACGAGCTGATCTGGCGTCAGTTTGTAGCCTGTCAAATGACGCCGGCCAAGTACCTGTCCACCAATATTCAGGTGGCTGCCGGTGACTTCGAGCTGCGCGCCAAGGGCCGCATCCTCAAGTTTGACGGTTACACCCGCGTGATGCCGCAGCAGGGTAAGGGTGGTGAGGATGAGGTGCTACCCGAGATCCAGGTTGATGACGTCATGGCGTTGCAAGCCTTGGACCCCAAGCAGCACTTTACCAAGCCGCCAGCGCGTTATGCCGAGGCAAGCCTGGTAAAAGAGCTGGAGAAGCGCGGTATCGGCCGTCCTTCGACCTATGCGTCGATTATTTCCACCATTCAGGATCGTGGTTACGTCACGCTCAACAATCGCCGCTTCTATGCCGAGAAGATGGGCGACATCGTGACCGAGCGCCTCAACGAGAGCTTTCCGAACCTGATGGACTATGGCTTTACCGCCAACATGGAAGAGTCGCTGGATGACGTGGCGCAGGGTGAGGTGCTCTGGAAGAAGGTGCTGAACGATTTCTACAGCGACTTCAGTGCCAAGCTCAGCGCCGCCTCTGCATCGGGTGATGACAAGGGAATGCGCGCCAACCAGCCGACGCTGACAGACATTGCCTGTCATGAGTGCGGCCGGCCCATGATGATTCGTACGGCGTCGACTGGCGTATTCCTCGGCTGTTCTGGTTACGCGCTGCCGCCGAAAGAGCGGTGCAAGGCGACCATCAACCTGGTGCCGGGCAACGAAGTGGCCGCCGATGATGACGAAGGTGAGTCACGCGTGCTGCGCGGCAAGCGTCGCTGCGGCCTGTGCGGCACGGCGATGGACAGCTATCTGATTGATGAGCGGCGCAAGCTGCATGTCTGCGGCAATAACCCGGATTGCTCTGGCTTTGAGATCGAAGAGGGGCAGTTCAAGATCAAGGGTTACGATGGCCCGACGCTGGAGTGCGACAAGTGCGGCAGTGAAATGCAGCTGAAGACCGGTCGTTTCGGCAAGTACTTCGGCTGCACCAATAGCGAGTGCAAGAACACCCGCAAGTTGCTGCGCAATGGCGAGGCCGCGCCACCCAAGGCAGACCCGGTGCCCATGCCTGAACTGAAGTGTGAGAAGGTGGACGATGTCTACGTCTTGCGCGACGGGGCTTCTGGTCTGTTCCTGGCAGCAAGCCAGTTCCCGAAAAACCGGGAAACCCGCGCGCCGCTGGTTAAAGAGTTGCTGCCGCACAAGAGCGAAATCGATCCCAAGTACCACTTCCTGCTGGATGCGCCAGTTGCTGACCCGGATGGTAACCCGACCGTGGTGCGCTATAGTCGCAAGACCAAGGAGCAGTACGTACAGACGGAAGTTGAGGGCAAGCCGACCGGTTGGCGTGCATTCCACGATGGCAAGCAATGGTCGGTGGATGACAGTCGCAGCAAAAAAGCCAAGCGTTGAGGTGATCAGCCATGGCCAATGAAGCTTATACCCGTACCAATCAGGCGCTGTTCTTTGCACGCAAGGCGATCGAATCCTGGCAGCAGGCCGAGAGCAGCAATGCGCTGGACGCCCTGACCCAGGCACAGTACCACCGCGAGCACGCAGTGTTTCACCTGTATCGGGGAGCGCTGGCGCTGATCCATGAGGTTGCCGACCGCTATCGCTGGCCGCTGGTGGACGCGCGCCAGGTGGAAGCGGTGCTGGTGCCGTCGGTAGTGCAACGTTTTCCCGGCCCGGAGTTGGCTGAGCTGACTGAGTTGGCTGACAGTAACGGCACCTGGCTGGCGGGCGTGATTGGTGCCTGGCAGCGCCTGCAAGCGCCGCCGGTGCCGGCTGACAGTGGTGCTCAGTCGCTGATAGCGAGCAGTGCGGTTGCGACGACCGAGTGGAGCGGCAGTGATGCGCAGGAAGCCCTGCAGGCGCTGTCCGAGCGTGTGGCGGCATACCGCGACGGCATGCAGGAGTGGTAGTGCGGATGCCCTGAAGGCGGCGCTGTGTTACACTGCGCCGCTGTCATACAGGAGAACCGCGTCATGTCTTCACCCTTTCTGGAAATCGTCGAACTCGCCAACGGTAAGGTGGCGCTGCGTCGTTCCGACGAGGAAGGGGAGCCGTTGCTGGTAATCGAGTTTTCCGACGATGCGCGTGAATATCTGCAGGGTAACTACATTGAAGTCGCCAAGGTCATGATCAGCGCAGGCATGCAAATGGCCGGGCAGATGATGGATGATGAAGACGAGGATGGCGAACTGATCCCGGAGGATCGGGTTCTGCATTGAGCGCCGAACAGACACAAAAAAAGGCCAGCTTCTCAGCTGGCCTTTTTCTTTGTGTCAGCCCAAATGCACGTTCAGGCTGTGGCAACGGCCGATACGGGCGGCGCGCTCAAGCCGTGGCGCGCTGCAGCTGTCCTTGTCCAGCCAGCTGACCACGGTATGGCTGCCGCCCATCTTGAGTAGGTCGCAGCACAGGGTCAGCGTGTCCATGCCGGTCTTGGAGCGCACAATCATGATGCGCTGCGGGTCAAGGTTAGCGCCGCGTAGCCATTGCTGACTTACGGCTGCCGGCGGATCGATCAGCGTCAGCCAGCGGCGGCTGTTGCGCGTGCTCAGATCTCGCAGTACTGGTGCAAGCCATTGCAGGCACTGGCGCGCGCTGCCTTGCAGGCTCATCTCGCTGTAACTGCCTTCCGTGTCCTCGACTGGTTGCCTGAGCGTGGTATCAAGGCGCTCGTGTTTAAGTCGGCTGGCCATTAGAGCGTTGTGAAACAGGTCGGCCTGGGTCAGGGTCTGTTGTTCGGTGCGGGCGTACTGCATGATCAGCTCCTCAGCGACGGATAACACCGACGCTTAAACCTTCAATGGTAAGTTCCTGTTCGGTGAGGTCGACTTCGATTGGCTTGAAGTCCGGGTTTTCTGCAATCAGTGAGACCTTGCGGCCCTGCTTCTGGAAGCGTTTTACCGTCACTTCTTCGCCGAGGCGCGCCACGACGATCTGGCCGTTGCGGGCTTCGCTGGTGCGGTGCACTGCCAGCAGGTCGCCATCCATGATGCCGATGTCGCGCATACTTTCACCCTGAACGCGCAGCAGATAGTCGGCGCGCGGCTGGAAAAAATCCGGATCAATGCGGCAATGATCCTCGACATTCTCCAGCGCCAGGACCGGGGCGCCAGCGGCAACGCGGCCGATGACGGGCAACTGGCCGTCGCTGCTGTCGGTTTCCGACTCGGGCAGCCTGATACCACGGGAGGCGCCGGGAATCATCTCGATGGCGCCCTTGCGTGCCAATGCGCGCAGATGATCCTCGGCGGCGTTGGGGGACTTAAAGCCCAGTGTCTTGGCGATGTCGACGCGGGTCGGCGGGTACCCGTTGCCGTCCATGTACTCCTTAATGAAGGCCAGAACCTGCTGTTGTCGTGCGGTTAGCTTCTGCATGGAAGGGTGCCTGTGTTTTTATCCAGTAGCTGTGATTATATACAGTTAGTCGCAGGCGACAACCCTGAATTTGTCATCCGCTGGTGAGCGGATGGCTGTGGCTGGATGAAAATGTAAGCAAGGTCACGCAATGGCTCGTCATGAGGCGATATGAAGCAGGTGGAAGGGTTGACGGTATTTCGTTTTAAACGTATGTTTGAAACGATTGTTTGCTTCGATCTTGTACGCCAACTGGGGAGGACGCATGGCGCAGTCTGATACCGTCAAGCGCATTCTTGATGCCGCTGAGCAGCTGTTTGCGGAAAAAGGCTTTGCCGAAACCTCGCTGCGTTTGATTACCAGCAAGGCAGGGGTCAATCTGGCCGCGGTCAATTACCACTTTGGCTCAAAAAAGGCGCTGATTCAGGCGGTCTTCGTGCGCTTTCTGGACCCCTTTGTCAGCAGCCTTGAACGTGAGCTCGACCTGCGTGAGCGGCGTGGCGATGCGGGGCAGCAAAGTCTGGAGACCTTGCTTGAGATGCTGGTCGATCAGGCGCTGGCGGTCAAGCCGCGCAGCGGCAATGATTTGGCGACATTCATGCGTTTGTTGGGGCTTGCCTTCAGTCAGAGTCAGGGGCATTTGCGCAAGTATCTGAGCGAGGTGTACGGCAAGGTGTTCCAGCGCTATATGGGACTGGTTGTCGGTGCGGTACCCGGAATCCCGCCACAGGAGCTGTTCTGGCGCGTGCATTTCATGCTCGGTAGTGCCGCTTTCACCATGTCCAGCATGAAGGCGCTGCGTGCCATCGCCGAGGCTGAGCTGGGTGAGCCGCGTCCGGTTGATAGTGTGCTGCGTTTGATGGTGCCGTTCCTGGCTGCGGGCATGCGCGCCGATAGTGCGGTTGCCGAGCCGCAGGTCGCGCCCGTCTGATTTCGCCGCATTTACCTCTGCTGCGCCGTCCGCTATGGTGTGCGCAGCGTTGGAGGTGACATGCAGCTCGACCATATCCATATTTCCCTTTCTGATCAGCAGCTCGTCGGTTTTGTCGATGGTCAGCCGGTGTGCCGCTATCCGGTATCTACGGCGCTCAACGGCGCAGGCGAAGCCGAGGGCTCCGGTTGTACCCCGCGAGGACGTCACCGCATCCGCGCGCGTATTGGCGAGGGGTTGCCCTTGGGGTCGGTATTCATCGGCCGCCGACCGACCGGTGAGGTCTGGTCCGCTGAGCTGGCGGAAGCCTTCCCGCAGCGTGACTGGATTCTGAGTCGCATCCTCTGGTTGTGCGGCGAGCAGACCGGATTCAACCGCGGCGGCAGTGTCGATTCCCAGCGACGCTACATCTATATACATGGCACCGGCGATGATCAGCCGATGGGTCGCCCGCTGTCCCACGGTTGCATACGTATGCGCAACACGGATCTGCTGGAACTGTTTGCTTGCGTGCCGGTCGGTTGCATAGTTCAGATCGACGCCTGATGTTTACCGCTCGCGCGGCGGACTCAGGCGTTTTTGTGTTTCATCAGGAGAATACGCATTGAAACAGGGTGCATTGATGCTGGACCTGCCCGGCCTGTGGTTGCAGGCGGAGGATCGCCAGTTGTTGCGTCAGCCGGAGGTGGCAGGGCTGATCCTGTTCGCTCGCAATACCGAGTCGCCGCAGCAGGTAACCGAGCTGGTGCGGGCGATTCGCGCGGAGCGTCCGGACATGCTGATCGCGATCGATCAGGAGGGGGGGCGTGTTCAGCGTTTGCGGCGCGAGGTGTTGCGCCTGCCGGCGTTGGCGGATGTGGCCGCGGTCGCTGATGAGCGTGCAGAGGAGATTGCACGAACCGCCGCCTGGTTGATGGCGACCGAGATGCTCGCCTGTGGTATCGATATCAGCTTTGCGCCGGTGCTGGATCTGGATTACGGCCGTAGCCAGGTGATCGGTAACCGGTCGCTGGGTGGCGACCCTGAGCGCGTTACCCGCCTGGCCAGTGCCTATCTGGATGGGCTGCACGCTGCCGGTATGGCTGCCACGGGCAAGCACTTCCCCGGGCATGGCTGGGCTGAGGCCGACTCGCACTTTGCATTGCCGGTCGATGACCGTCCGCTGGAGGATATCCGCCGCACGGATCTGGTGCCCTTCGCCCAGCTTGCAGCCAGGCTGGACGGCGTCATGCCGGCGCATGTTGTTTATTCGCAGGTCGACAGTCTGCCGGCAGGGTTCTCAGCGCGCTGGCTGCAGGAGATCCTGCGCGCCGAGCTGGGTTTTGCTGGCGTGATCTTCAGCGATGATCTGACGATGGCCGGTGCGCACGCCGTTGGCGGCATTCCTGAGCGTATCGACGCGGCCCAGGCCGCCGGTGGCGATATGCTGCTGATTTGCAATGATCGGGCGGCGGCCGAAGAGGGGCTGGTGCACGCGCAGCGTATTGGCTTGCAGGCACCGGCACACATCTCGCGCATGCTGGCTCGCCAGCCGGTGGCGGCTGATTACCGGGCGACACCGCAGTGGCGCGCTGCCGTATCCGTTTTAAAGGAGTTTGAGCTGGTTTGAATGACTTACTGGAGCAGCTGCCTGAGCAGATAGAGCAGCTACCGTTAATTGGTGAATACTGGATTTACCAGGTCTTTGCCGTGGTGTTTTCGGCCCTGGTACTGGCTTATATCGTCAAGCGCGTGCTGGATCACGTTCAGCGCCGTGCCGAGCGAACCCGTAACATCTGGGACGATGCCCTGGTCGATGCGGCGCGCCGTCCGGCGTGGGTGATGATCTGGAGCATGGGTCTGATGTGGGCGGCCCGCATTACTGCGGTACAAATGGATCAGGCACTGGAGCAGGTGCTCGATCAGATTCAGCGGGTGTTGCTGATTGTGCTGCTGGCGTGGTTCCTGTTGCGCCTGATGCAGCAGATCGAGCGCCGTCTGGTCGATCCGCGCTACCGCGACAAGCCGGCGGACCAGACCACCGTGAGTGCTATTGGCAAGCTGTTGCGCGCCTCGGTGGTGATCACCGCTGTACTGGTTATCCTGCAATCGCTGGGTTACAGCGTGTCCGGCGTGCTGGCCTTTGGTGGTATCGGTGGTCTGGCGGTCGGCTTTGCCGCCAAGGACCTGCTGGCCAACTTTTTTGGCGGCTTGATGGTGTATCTGGATCGCCCCTTTGTGGTCGGCAACTGGGTGCGCTCGCCTGATCGCAATATCGAGGGGACTGTGGAGCACATCGGCTGGCGTCTGACCCGTATTCGCACCTTCGACAAGCGCCCGCTGTACATCCCCAACGCGATCTTCAACAACATCGTGGTGGAAAACCCCTCACGCATGACCCATCGACGGATCTACGAGCATATCGGTATCCGCTATGCCGATATCGGTCGCATGGAGCAGATCGTCGCCGACGTCCGGCAGATGCTGCAGGGGCACGAAGACATTGATCAGGACCAGACGCTGATGGTCTTTTTTGATCGCTGCTCGCCTTCGTCGGTGGACTTTTTCATCTATTGCTTTACGACGCCGGTGTGGGCGGAGTTTCATCGGGTCAAGGAAGATGTCTTGCTGAAGATTCTCGACATTATCGAATCCCATGAGGCGCAGGTTGCCTTCCCCACCTCCACCTTGCACCTGCCTGACGCGTTGGCGTTGCGCCGCGCCCAGGCGGGCGAGGGCGAGCCGGGACCTGAGTCTCGCTCTGAGCAGGCGGTGGACGCATGAGCGGGCTCTGGGGGGTGATTGGCGGCACCGGGCTGAGCCAGCTGGAAGGGTTGCAGTTGACCGGCGAGAGCCGTCCGCAGACACCCTGGGGCGAGCCTTCTGCTCCGCTGGTACACGGCGAGCTGGCTGGTCAGCCGGTCTGCTTTCTGGCGCGTCATGGGCATCCGCATACCATTCCACCGCATCGGGTGAATTACCGTGCCAACCTCTGGGCGCTGCGTGAGGCGGGCGTCAGTCGCATCATGGCGGTCAACGCGGTGGGCGGTATTCACGCTGACCTGCCGACTGGTCGCTTTTGTGTGCCGGACCAGTTGATTGATTACACCTGGGGGCGGCCTTCCACGTTTTACGAGGACGGTCTGGACGAGGTGGTGCATGTGGATTTCGCCGAGCCCTATGACGCGTCCGTGCGAGCCGAGCTGCTGCGCGCAGCGGCGGCACAGGGTATCAGCTGTCGTGACGGCGGCGTGTATGCGGCCACCCAGGGCCCGCGTCTGGAAACCGCGGCAGAAATTCGCCGTCTGGAGCGCGATGGTGCCGATGTGGTCGGCATGACCGGCATGCCGGAAGCGGGCCTGGCGCGTGAGCTGGGTCTGGCCTATGCCTGTCTTGCCTTGGTGGTGAATCCGGCTGCCGGCAAGTCGACTGAGGTGATCACCATGGCGGCGATTGAAGGTGTGGTAAGGGCGGGGATGCAGCAGGTGCGTGACCTGCTGCAGGCCGTGCTGGCGTCGGCGGACTGAGCCGCCGATCGCGGGTCAGCGTCGAATGGTGACCAGCATGCCGAGGCTTTGATGGTCCAGATAATGTACTTCATTCGGACGCAGGGCGCGGGTTTGGTGCAGTTGCTCGGATACCACTGACGAGCTTGTCTGGATGCCGAGTCCGGCAGCAGGGCGGTTGCGCCAGAAGGCGACCTGCAGCTCGGTCAGGTTGTCCTGGCTCAGGCGAACCAGACCCTGCACCGGATAGATGCCGTTGTCAGCCTGGCCGCGATGCAGTGCCACCACCAGGTCGTTGTCCAGCGGCTGCGACCAGGCCTGATGCAAGTAAATTTCATACCCACTTTGTTCGAGCTTGCGAACCTGACTGTCGAGTTGATAGCGGGTCTTGTCGATGCTGCGTACATCGGCGCGAGCCGTCGAGGTCAGGTCGACCGCGTCGGCGCTCCAGTCCAGGTCTGGCGGGGTGCCTTGCACCAGCGGGGAGGAAGGCTGGCCAAAGAAGACCACCTCAACCAGGTAGTCCTCCGCCTGAGCGATTGGCGCGGCGGCCAGCAGGGTGGTCAGCAGTAGCAGGCCGAGCGCGTTGCTCAACTGTTTCATGGGCGTTTTCCTTTGCCTTGTGGGGTGTTGGGCGGGGTTTCTGTGAGGCGCTCCAAGAGTGCCTCCACGGTGTTCAGGCGCAATTCGGCATTGCCCATCGGGGCATTGAAGCGGAATACCGTGGCGCCTTCAAGACGGTAGCGCTGCGGGCTGTCCTGAATCATGCGCACCAGAATCATCGGGTCGATACGCGTGTCGGCGGCAAACTCGATGCGGCCGTGTTCGGCGCCGACGTCGATCTTGCTGATACCCAGCGGTTCGCAGTGCAGCTTGAGTGCAGTAATGCGGAACAATGTCTTGACCTGCTCGGGCAGCAGGCCGAAACGGTCGATCATTTCTACCTGCAGGTCCTTCAGTGCCTCGTCATCGGCCGCGTTGGCGATGCGCTTGTAGAGGATCAGTCGCGCGTGCACATCTGGCAGATAATCCTCGGGGATCAGCGCGGGCAGGCGGAGATTGATGTCGGTGCCGCCGCCCAGCGGTTGTTCCAGCTCGGGCTGCTTGCCCTGCTTGATGGCCTTGACCGCGCGCTCCAGCATTTCCATGTAAAGGGTGAAGCCGACTGCCTGGATTTGACCGCTCTGGCCATCGCCGAGCAACTCGCCGGCGCCGCGAATCTCCAGATCGTGGGTGGCCAGCGTGAAGCCGGCGCCGAGGTCCTGGGCGGCGGCGATGGCTTCCAGGCGCTTCTCGGCGTCGCTGGTGACCTTGCGGCCCTCCGGTGTCAGCAGATAGGCGTAGGCCTGGTGGTGGCTGCGGCCGACGCGGCCGCGCAGCTGATGTAGCTGCGCCAAACCGAATTTGTCGGCGCGCTCAATGATGATGGTGTTGGCGCTGGGTACATCGATGCCGGTCTCGATAATGGTACTGGTCACCAGGATGTTGAAGCGGCGATGGTAGAAATCGCGCATCACCTGTTCTAGCGCGCGCTCAGGCATCTGACCGTGGCTGATGCCAATGCGCGCCTCCGGCACCAGTTCGGCCAGGTCTGCTGCGCACTTCTCGATGGTTTCTACCTCGTTGTGCAGGTAGTAGACCTGGCCGCCGCGCAGCAGCTCACGCAGGATCGCCTCCTTGACCACGGGCTTCTGCTGGACCATGACAAAGGTCTTGACCGACAGGCGACGGGCCGGCGGTGTGGCGATGATCGACAGATCGCGCATGCCCGAGAAGGACATGTTCAGGGTCCGCGGAATCGGCGTGGCGGTCAGGGTCAATACATCGACTTCGCTGCGCAGGGCTTTGAGTGCCTCTTTCTGGCGCACACCAAAGCGGTGCTCTTCGTCGATGATCACCAGACCGAGATCCTGGAACTGCACATCACCCTGCAGCAGCTTGTGGGTGCCGATCATGATATCGACCTTGCCCTCGGCCAGCTCGGCGGCGGCGGCTTTGACTTCCTTGGCGGACTTGAAGCGCGACATCACCTCGACGCGCACTGGCCAGTTGGCGAAGCGGTCTTTGAAGCTGTTGTAGTGCTGCTGGGCGAGCAGGGTTGTGGGCACCAGAACGGCGACCTGCTTGCCGCTGTGCACCGCCAGGAAGGCTGCGCGCATGGCGACTTCGGTCTTGCCGAAGCCCACATCGCCGCAGACCAGTCGGTCCATGGGCTGGTTACTGGTCATATCGCTGACCACTGCCTCGATGGCGGCAGCCTGATCGGCGGTCTCCTCGAACGGAAAGTCGTCGGCAAAACTCTGGTAGTCCTGCTCGGGGTTGGCAAAGCTGAAGCCCTGGCGAGCGGCGCGACGGGCGTAGACGTCGAGCAGTTCGGCGGCCACGTCGCGGACCTTTTCGGCGGCCTTGCGGCGCGCCTTTTGCCACTGGTCGGAGCCCAAGCGGTGCAGTGGCGCGCTGCCGTCGTCGCTGCCGGAGTAGCGCGCAATAAGATGCAGGTTGGCGACCGGGACGTATAGCTTGGCCTCGTCGGCGTATTCCAGCACCAGAAACTCGGCTTGCTGATCCTCGACCGTCAGGTTGGTCAAGCCGAGGTAGCGGCCGACGCCGTGGTCGATGTGCACGACGGGCGCGCCCTCGCGCAGTTCGGTCAGGTTGCGAATCACGGCATCGCCGAGATCGGTGGCCTTGCCGCGGCGGCGGCGCTGCATCACGCGCTGACCGAACAGCTGACTCTCGGCGATCAGGGCTACGCCCGCGCTATTGATCTGCATGCCCTGGTCGAGCGGGGCGATGGTAATGGCGACCTTGCTCTGGCTGGCTGTGAACGCCGGCCAGCTGTCAATCGGTTCTGGCTTGAGCTGAATGCGGGCCAGCAGCTCGGTCAGCGCCTCGCGGCGACCGGCGGTCTCGGCGACAAACAGCGTCCGGCCTGCGTGCTGATCGAGAAAGCGCTGCAATGCCTGTAACGGGTTTTCCAGCTTGTTATCGATGGCCAGTTCTGCCGGTGCCGGGCAATCGAACACGTTGGCCTGTGGCTCATTGGGCTGATCCTGATGGCAGATAATGCGGGGTTGGCGCTTGAGCTGGGCAAACGCCTCCTCCACCGGCAGAAACAGTTCGCCCGGAGGCAGTAGCGGGCGCGTAGGGTCAACACCCTGTTCGCTGTGGCGAGTACGCACGTCTTGCCAGAAATGCTCGGCGCTCTGTTCGATGCCGGGCAGGGTAAACAGCCGGGTATTGTCCGGCAGGTAGTCGAATAGGCTGGCCAGCTCGTCAAAGAACAGCGGCAGGTAATACTCGATGCCGGGGGGGACCAGCCCCTCGCTCAAATCCTGATACAGCGGGCAGCGACGGTGGTCGACCTCGAAGCGCTCGCGAAAGCGCGCCCGAAAACCGGTCAGGGCCGACTTGTCGAGCGGGAACTCCTTGGCCGGCAGCAGATGAATGCGCTCAACCTTGTCGATGGAGCGCTGGCTCTCGGGGTCGAAGGTGCGCAGGGTTTCGATTTCCTCATCGAACAGGTCGATGCGGTAGGGCAGGTTGCTGCCCATGGGATACAGATCCAGCAGGGCGCCGCGCACTGCGTAGTCGCCGTGTTCATACACGGTGTCCACGCAGCGGTAGCCGGCGGCGTCCAGATTCAGGCGCATCTGGTCGATGTCCAGCCGCTGGCCGACTTCCATCAGCAGCACTGAGCCGCCGAGGAAAGCCCGGGGCGGCAAGCGATGCAGGACCGTAGTCATCGGCACCACGAGAATGCCTTGTTGGATACGCGGCAGCTGAAACAGGGTTTTCAGGCGCTGGGAAATGATGTCCTGGTGCGGCGAGAAGCGGTCGTAGGGCAGGGTTTCCCAGTCGGGGAAGCTGATGACCGGCAGTTGCGGTGCAAAGAAGCGCAGCTCCTGTTCTAGGCTGTCGGCCGAGGCGCTGTCGGGGGTGATGACCAGACTCAGGCCGGCGTGCTGCTCGGCTCCTTCGGCGATCGCCAGCGCTCGGGCTGCGCCTTGCAAACCGGTCCAATACAAGCGATTGCCTGTGGTGGTCGTCAGAGGAGGAGATAGCAGCGGCTGTGATGCAGGCATGCGATGACTCTTGGGTTGGTTCGGGTTGCGCTGGCCAGCGGCCGGCTGACGAAGGCAGGCAGTTTACCGCGCTCGCCACCTTTGTGCCCATGTCGGCTGGTTTTTTGCGAATCATTGCCTATGACGGCCACTGAACGCATAATATGCGCCCTTTAGTTACCAAGACTTGGAAGGTATAGCCGTGACTCAAGCGCAATTTGAGCAGTGTCTGGAAAACTGGACGGACCGTGAAGCCACCGCCGAGGCGATGATTCCTCTGATCGGCCGCCTGTACCGTGAACATAACGTGGTGACGTCCATTTATGGACGTGGCCTGGTCAACCGCTCGGTCATCAGCCTGCTGAAATCGCACCGTTTTGCGCGTCAGATCGACGATACTGAGCTGTCCGTTCACGACACCTTCCCGGTCCTCACGGCGCTGCTGGATATGAACCTGGGTCCGGCTTCCATCGATCTGGCCCGTCTGGTCAACAAGTTCCGCGCCAGCGGCAGCGACGATCTGGATGCCTTCCTGCGTGACGAGCTGGCCAGTGTTATCGGCAAGGCTGGCGAGCGTCGCCACGGCCGTGACGTTGTGCTGTACGGCTTTGGTCGTATCGGTCGCCTGCTGGCCCGCATCATGATCGAGAAGTCCGGTGCCGGTGACGGCCTGCGTCTGCGTGCTATCGTTGTGCGCAAGGGCGCTGCCAATGACCTAGCCAAGCGTGCCAGCCTGCTGCGCCGGGATTCGGTTCATGGTTCCTTCCAGGGCACCATCACTATCGATGAAGAAAACAACACCATCACTGCCAATGGCAACCTGATCCAGGTTATCTACGCCAGTGATCCGACCAGCATCGACTACACCTCCTACGGTATTGAAGATGCGATCATTGTCGACAACACCGGTGTATGGCGTGACGAGGCCGGCCTGTCTCAGCACCTGGAGTGCAAGGGTGCCAGCCAGGTTGTACTGACTGCGCCGGGTAAGGGTGACCTGAAAAACGTGGTGCACGGTATCAACCACGCGGTCATCACGCCGGAAGACAAGATCATCTCCGCTGCGTCCTGTACCACCAATGCCATCGTGCCGGTACTCAAGGCGATCAACGACAAGTTCGGTATCGTTAACGGCCACGTTGAGACTGTTCACTCGTACACCAACGACCAGAACCTGATCGACAACTTCCACAAGGGTAATCGTCGTGGTCGCAGCGCGGCGCTGAACATGGTCATCACCGAGACTGGTGCTGCCAAGGCGGTTGCCAAGGCGCTGCCGGAGCTGGCTGGCAAGCTGAGCGGGAATGCCATTCGCGTGCCGACGCCGAACGTCTCTATGGCGATTCTGAACCTGAACCTGGAGAAGTCGACCGATCGCGACGAGGTCAACGACTACCTGCGTCACATGGCGCTGCACTCCGAGCTGCACAAGCAGATCGACTTCACCAACTCGCAGGAAGTGGTGTCCACTGACTTCGTCGGTTCCCGTCACGCGGGTGTAGTGGATGCTGAGGCAACCATCTGCAATGACAATCGCGTCATCCTCTACGTCTGGTACGACAACGAGTTTGGCTACAGCTGCCAGGTTGTTCGCATTCTCGAAGATATGGCCCACGTCAATCCGCCGGCATTCCCGGCCTGATTCGAGGGTACTGACAAAAAAGGCGCTTCGGCGCCTTTTTTGTTGTCTGCTTGCCAGGTTACTTGAGCAGGGCGCTGCGCAAACCCTCGGATAACCCGTCTTCGTCGAGCCAGATGCCAAGATACAGAGTCGCCAGCCCGGGTGTGTCGCTGCGGTAGGCCAGGCTGTCGTTGTAGTACAGCTCCAGGCTGCCGTCGGGCCTGCGATCCAGGCTGTAGGTGTCTCCGGCGCTGACATCGCGGAACGCCTCGTGCAGGGCTGTGAGCTCATCTTGCCACTGCTCCACCTGCTCGCTGCCATGCTGACGCTCAAGGGTTGTCAGTGCGGCTTTGGTCAGGTCGTCCCGGTCGATGTTGCGGTGGTAGCGCAGCGTTAGGCGCAGCGGTTGCTCGCTGGCCAGCGCCTGCGCAAGAGGTGTGTCGGGGGCGCTGTAGAGCTCGGCGGTGTAGACGTCGACCAGCAGGTAACGGAACAGGTGCTGGTTGCGCAGCTCAAGGGCGGCGTCGGCGGTGCTGGCGCAGCTCATGGTCAGCATCAGGGCAAGGGTCAGGGGGCGCAAGGGTAATGGCATGGCTTGACTCGGCTATGATGGTGGTGCCTGTTCAGTCTAGCCTGCTCTGTTGTCGCCACCCTGAACATACAGTGTTTCCGGGTGTTTCGAGATTGGCGGCAGGGGCGGAGGGCTCCATAGATTTCATCAATGTAAGCCATATAAAAAGGGAAAAACCCAAGTGGCTCAGTAGCATTGAAAAGTCATGCTCTTTATACTTAGAGGGATTTTTTATTGGGGTTTGTGGTCGCCTTGCCCTGTTCGTTTGCACCTGCTGTCAATCGGTTTTCGGCGCATGCATCTGTTCGCGTAAGCGGTCCGCCCTGAAAGATTCCACCAAGTGATTAGGCTAATCGTATGATAAAAATCAAACGGGGCTTGGATCTGCCGATCACCGGTTCTCCTGAGCAGCGTATCGAGGACGCACGTCCGGTACGCAGCGTCGCTGTTGTTGGCTTCGACTATCACGGTATGAAGCCGACCATGGAGGTGCGCGAAGGGGATCGGGTCAAGCTGGGGCAGATTCTGTTCAGCGACAAGAAAACACCCGGTGTCGTGTTTACCGCACCTGCGGCTGGCACCATCAGTGCCATCAATCGCGGTGAGAAGCGCGTATTGCAGTCGGTTGTCATCGATATCGATGGTGACGATGCGGTCAGCTTTGACGCCCATAGTGCTGCTGCCCTTGAGCAGCTGACCGATCAGCAGGTCCGTGACCAGTTGATCGCGTCCGGTCTCTGGACCGCACTGCGCACCCGCCCGTTCAGCAAGACGCCCGCCGTTGATGCCAAGCCCAGTTCGATTTTTGTCACTGCCATGGATTCCAATCCGCTGGCGGCTGACCCGGCTGTGATCATCAAGCAGCACGCGGCTGAGTTCGAGAACGGCCTGAAAGTCTTGGCCCGTATGGCCAAGGTCTGGCTGTGCAAGGCCGATGGCGTCGCCTTGCCGGGCGAAAGCGTCAGCGGCGTCAGCACAGAAAGCTTTGCTGGTCCGCACCCGGCTGGTCTGGCCGGCACGCATATTCATCACCTGGATCCGGTTAGCGAGACCAAGAGCGTCTGGCAGATCAACTATCAGGACGTGATCGCTTTCGGCGTGCTGTTCACCGAAGGTCGCATCTGGACGGATCGCTACGTTGCTCTGGCTGGCCCGCAGGTTGAAAAACCCCGTCTGCTGAAAACCCGCCTGGGTGCCCAGCTGGACGAGCTGACCGCGGGTGAGCTGAAAAGCGGTGAGAACCGTCTGATCTCCGGCTCGGTATTCGGTGGCCGCGTGGCCCGTGGCCCGGTTGCTTTTCTGGGGCGTTTCCACTCCCTGGTATCCGTGCTGAAAGAAGGCAACGAGCGTCAGATGCTGCATTACCTGCGTGCTGGCGTTAAAAAGCACTCGGTACTGAACATCTTCATTTCCAAGCTGAATCCTTCCCGTCTGTTCGACTTTGACACCAGCACCAACGGCAGTCCGCGTGCCATGGTGCCGGTAGGCAACTACGAGATGGTGATGCCGCTGGACATCCTGCCAACCCAACTGCTGCGTTATCTGGTAGTGGGTGACACCGACATGGCGCAGAAGCTGGGCGCTCTGGAGCTGGATGAAGAAGACCTGGCGCTGTGCAGCTACGTCTGTGCTGGCAAGTACGAGTACGGCCCGATTCTGCGGGATAACCTGACTCGCATCGAGAAGGAGGGCTGACATGGGCCTGCGTTCATTCCTCGACAAGATCGAGCACAACTTCGAAAAGGGCGGCAAGCACGAAAAGTGGTATGCTCTGTACGAAGCCATCGATACCTTCTTCTACCGCCCGGGCAGCGTCACCAAGACCACTGCTCACGTGCGTGACGGTCTCGACCTCAAGCGCATGATGATTACCGTATGGCTGTGCACCTTCCCGGTGATTTTCTACGGGATGTACAACATCGGTTTCCAGGCCAACACCATCTACGCAGGTAACCCTGATCTGCTGGCCGCTCAGGACAACTGGCGTCTGGCGCTGATTGCCCTGTTTGCCGGTTTTGATCCGGCGAGCCTGTGGGATAACCTGATCCACGGTGCTGCCTACTTCCTCCCGGTCTACGCCGTGACCTTCCTGGTCGGTGGTTTCTGGGAAGTGGTCTTTGCCTCCATCCGCAAGCATGAAGTGAACGAAGGCTTCTTCGTTACCTCCATCCTGTTTGCCCTGATCGTGCCGCCGAGCATCCCGCTGTGGCAGGTCGCGCTGGGTATCAGCTTCGGTGTGGTTATCGGCAAGGAAGTGTTTGGCGGTACCGGCAAGAACTTCCTTAACCCGGCGCTGACCGGCCGTGCGTTCCTGTTCTTCGCCTACCCGGCGCAGATGTCCGGTGACGCGGTCTGGACCGCTGTTGACGGTTTTGCCGGCGCGACCGCGCTGAGCATGGCGGCTTCCGGTGGCATCGAGCAGGTAGTTGGTAGCGGCCTGACCTGGCTGAATGCCTTCTACGGCAATATGCAGGGCTCTATGGGTGAAGTGTCCACACTGGCCATCTTCATTGGTGGTGCGGTGCTGCTGATGACCAAGATCGCCAACTGGCGCATCGTTGCCGGCGTGATGCTCGGCATGATCGCTACCAGCCTGCTGTTCAACGGTATCGGTTCTGACACCAACCCGATGTTCGGTGTGCCGTGGTACTGGCACATGGTGATTGGCGGCTTTGCCTTCGGCATGATCTTCATGGCGACTGACCCGGTGTCGGCCTCCATGACCAATACCGGCAAGTGGATCTTTGGTGCGCTGATCGGTCTGATGGTCATTCTGATTCGCGTCGTCAACCCGGCATTCCCTGAGGGCATGATGCTGGCGATTCTGTTTGCCAACCTCTTTGCTCCGCTCATCGACCACTTCGTGGTTCAGGCCAACATCAAACGGAGGCTTGCACGCAATGTCCAGTAAGAAAGAATCCGTTGCCCGCACGCTCACGGTAGCGCTGCTCGTCTGTCTGGTCTGCTCGGTGGTGGTGTCGGCTGCCGCTGTGGCACTCAAGCCGGTACAGACCACCAACCGCCTGCAGGACAAGCAACGCAACATCCTGCAGATCGCCGGTCTGTATGACGAAAGTCGCAGTATCGAAGAGCAGTTTTCGCAAATTACGCCGCGTCTGGTCGACCTGCGCACTGGCGAGTTCAGCGATGCACAGGATCCGCTGACCTTCGATCAGCAGAAGGCCTCGAAGGATCCGGACATGTCCCAGCAGCTCACCGGTGAGCAGGACATTGCCAGCATCCGTCGTCGCGCCGACTACTCCACTGTCTATGTTGTCGAGAACACTGATGGCAGCATCAAGACCCTGATCCTGCCGATTCACGGCTATGGTCTGTGGTCGACCCTCTATGGTTTCATGGCGCTGGAAAGCGACCTGCAAACCGTGGTTGGTCTGGGCTTCTATCAGCACGCTGAAACCCCCGGTCTGGGTGGTGAAGTCGATAACCCGAACTGGAAAGCGCAGTGGCAGGGCAAGGTCGTCTACGATGAGTCTGGTGATGTTGATATCAGTGTCGTCAAGGGCAGCGTCGATCCGAACAGCCCGAAGGCCGAACACCAGGTTGACGGTCTGGCCGGTGCCACACTGACCAGCCGCGGTGTTGAGAGTCTGGTGCGTTTCTGGCTGGGTGAAGACGGCTTCGGTCCGTTCCTCGATCATCTTCGTGCAGGGGAGGCATAATCATGGCTAAAGCCACTGCAAGACAGGTTCTGTTCGAGCCTATTTTCAGCAATAACCCGATCGCCCTGCAGATCCTCGGTATCTGTTCGGCGCTGGCGGTTACCACCAGCCTGAGCGTGACCCTGGTCATGTGTATCGCGCTGACCTCGGTAACCGCGCTGTCCAACTTCTTTATTTCCATCGTGCGTAACCAGATCCCCAGCTCGATCCGCATGATCGTGCAGATGGTGATCATTGCGTCGCTGGTTATCGTGGTTGACCAGGTGCTGAAGGCCTACGCCTACAGCATCAGCAAGCAGCTGTCGGTATTCGTCGGTCTGATCATCACCAACTGCATCGTGATGGGTCGGGCTGAAGCTTTCGCCATGCAGAACCCACCGCACATGAGCTTCCTGGACGGTGTCGGTAACGGTCTGGGCTACAGCTTCATCCTCATCTGCGTTGCGGTCGTGCGTGAGCTGCTGGGTGCCGGCAAGCTGTTCGGTATCGAGATTCTGCCGGTGGTCAACGCCGGTGGCTGGTACCAGCCCAACGGTCTGCTGCTGCTGCCGCCGTCTGCGTTCTTTATCATCGGTCTGATCATCTGGGGCCTGCGCTCCTGGAAGAAAGATCAGGTGGAAGAGGCTGAGTTCAAGATGGCGCCGCAGAGCCGTGCCATGAAGGAGGCAATGTAAGCCATGATTGAACATTACATCAGCCTGCTGGTGCGGGCGATTTTCGTCGAGAACATGGCGCTGGCCTTCTTCCTGGGGATGTGTACCTTCATCGCCATTTCCAAGAAGGTGCAGACGGCGCTGGGCCTGGGTATTGCGGTGGTCGTGGTACTGACCATCACGGTTCCGGCCAACAATCTGATCTACACCTATCTGCTCAAGGACGGTGCGCTGGCCTGGGCTGGCATGCCGAACGTCGACCTGAGCTTCCTGGGTCTGCTGAGCTACATCGGTGTGATCGCGGCGATCGTGCAGATTCTCGAGATGTTGCTCGACAAGTTTGTACCTGCGCTCTACAACGCCTTGGGTGTGTTCCTGCCGCTGATCACTGTGAACTGCGCCATCATGGGTGCGTCGCTGTTCATGGTTGAGCGCGATTACGCTTTCGGTGAGAGCGTGGTTTACGGTGCGGGTGCCGGTATCGGTTGGGCGCTGGCGATCGTTGCCCTGGCGGGTATCCGTGAAAAACTCAAGTACAGCGATGTGCCGGATGGTCTGCGCGGTCTGGGCATCACCTTCATTACCGTTGGTCTGATGTCGCTGGGCTTCATGTCCTTCTCCGGCGTGCAACTGTAAGAGGAGCTGTAACTGATGAACATGGAAATCTATCTGGGCGTCGGGATGTTTACCGCGATTGTATTGTCGCTGGTAGCCATCATTCTGATTGCCCGTTCCAAGCTGGTCAGCAGCGGTGATGTCACCATTGAAATCAATGGTGAACGCACGGTTACTGTTGCTGCCGGTTCCAAGCTGTTGAATACCCTGTCGGCCAACGGCATCTTCCTGTCTTCGGCCTGTGGTGGCGGCGGTACCTGCGCCCAGTGCAAGTGCATCGTCGAAAGCGGTGGCGGCGAAATGCTGCCGACCGAAGAGTCGCACTTCACCAAGCGCGAGGCGAAGGAAGGTTGGCGCCTGTCCTGTCAGACTCCGGTCAAGCAGGACATGAAGATCGAGGTGCCGGAAGAAGTCTTCGGTGTGAAGAAGTGGGAATGCACCGTGGAGTCCAACCCGAACGTGGCTACCTTCATCAAGGAGCTGACGCTGAAGCTGCCGGAAGGCGAGAACGTCGACTTCCGCGCCGGTGGTTATGTCCAGCTGGAATGCCCGCCGCACACCGTCAACTACAAGGATTTCGACATTCAGCCGGAATTCCGTGGTGACTGGGACAAGTTCAACCTGTGGAAGTATGTGTCGAAGGTGGATGAAACCACCATCCGTGCTTACTCCATGGCGAACTATCCGGAAGAAAAGGGCCTCGTGAAGTTCAACATTCGTGTTGCTTCGCCGCCGCCCGGTCGTGACGACCTGCCGCCGGGCAAGATGTCTTCCTGGGTGTTCTCGCTGAAGCCGGGCGACAAGGTGACCGTGTACGGTCCGTTCGGTGAGTTCTTTGCCAAGGATACGGACGCCGAGATGGTCTTCATCGGCGGTGGTGCCGGCATGGCGCCGATGCGTTCGCACATCTTCGACCAGCTCAAGCGTCTGAACTCCAAGCGCAAGATGAGCTTCTGGTACGGTGCACGTTCGCTGCGTGAAGCCTTCTACGTTGAAGAGTACGACCAGTTGGCGGCCGAGAACGACAACTTCAAGTGGCATCTGGCGCTGTCCGATCCGCTGCCGGAAGACAATTGGGAAGGCCCCACCGGCTTCATCCATAACGTGTTGTTCGAGAACTATCTGAAGGACCACCCGGCGCCTGAAGACTGCGAGTTCTACATGTGTGGACCGCCGATGATGAACGCATCCGTGATCAAGATGCTGCAGGACCTTGGCGTTGAACCCGAGAACATCCTGCTCGACGACTTCGGCGGCTAGTACATGCGTCTGAGCGTTATCCGGCCCGTTATTGCTGTTGCTCTGGCAACAGCCCTAACGGGCTGTTTCAATTCTGTAGATCCGGTTTCCGAAATGTACGGCGCCACCATGGGCAGCACCTATTCGATCAAATGGGTGCCGGTCGATGATGCGCCGGACACAGAAGCGCTGCAGGCCGATATAGACGGCATGCTGGCGCGCTTTGACGCCGAGGTGTCCACCTGGCGTTCCGATTCGACGCTGGCAGAGTTCAATGCTGCGCCGGCCGGCACTTGCATGGACATGCCGGAATCCGTCCTGACAATGCTGGAGCAGTCCGATCGTCTGAATGCAGAGAGTGATGGCGCGTTCGATGTAACCGTGGCGCCATTGCTCAAGCTGTGGGGATTTCATGGCGATCCGCAGCTGCAGACGGTGCCTGACGAGCAATTGCTCGACCAGGCCATGGCCCAGGTCGGTCAGCAGCATCTGCACATCGACAATGGCCAGCTGTGCAAGGATGTGGCGGTAACGGTGGATTTCAGCAGTATCGGTGCCGGTTACATGGTGGACCGAGTGGCTGAACGACTCGAGCATTACGGCATCAAAAGCTATATGGTCGAGCTTACCGGCGAGCTGAAGGCGGTGGGTCGCAAACCAGGTGACCGGCCGTGGCGTATCGCCGTCGAAGAACCGCGGGATGACAACCGTGTGGCCCAGATTATTCTGTCGCTGGATGGAGAGTCGGTATCGACCTCGGGCGATTATCGTAATTACTTCGAACTGGATGGGCAGCGTTATTCTCATACATTTGATGCCCGGACCGGTCGCCCTGTGATGCACCGGCTGGCTGCGGTGACGGTGCTGGATGACTCGGCTGCCCGCGCCGATGGCCTGTCTACGGTGCTGATGATCATGGGAGAGGAGGCTGGCTGGGACTATGCTGTCAGTCATCAGATCCCCGCGTTTTTTGTAGTGCGTACGGGCGACGTGTTCGAGTCTCGCGCCACCCCACGCTTCAATGCCCTGATTGAGGGCGAGGAGTAACTCATGGTTTGGCTTCTGGCGTTTGCTCTGATGCTGCTGCTGTTCGCCGGCATGGCGATCGGCGTAATGATGGGCCGCAAGCCGATTGCCGGCTCCTGTGGCGGCATCGGCGCCGTTGGCGTCGACAAGGCCTGTGGTATCTGTGGTGGTGACACCACCAAGTGCGAAGAAGCGAGCGCCAATGCCGGCGTCGTCCAGCGCCCGCGCACCGATCTCGCTCACGACGCGACCAAGGTCGACTAGGGCTCCATCGCCCTGCGTGGCACTCTGAATTGCCTGTTGAAACAAGGAATACCGAATGGCCGTATACAACTACGACGTAGTGGTGCTGGGCTCAGGCCCGGCGGGTGAAGGGGCGGCGATGAACGCCGCCAAGCACGGCCGCAAGGTGGCCGTCGTGGAGGAGCGCAAGGAAGTTGGCGGCAACTGCACTCACCTGGGGACCATTCCGTCCAAGGCGTTGCGTTACTCGGTCAAGCAGATTATCCAGTTCAACACCAACCCGATGTTCCGCCAGATCGGCGATCCGCGCTGGTTCTCCTTCCCGGACGTACTGCGCAGTGCCGAGAAGGTGATGGGCAAGCAGGTTGCCTCGCGTACCAGCTATTACGCACGTAACCGGGTAGATGTGTTTTTCGGTAAAGGCAGCTTTGCCGATGAGCACACGCTGGAGATTGTGGATGGCTCCGGCGTGGTCGACAAACTGATTGCCAAGGAGGTGATCATTGCGACGGGGTCGCGCCCGTATCGCCCCGCAGACGTGAATTTCAGTCACCCGCGTATCTATGACAGCGACACCATTCTCAAGCTCAACCACACGCCACGGACTCTGATTATCTACGGCGCTGGTGTCATCGGCTGTGAGTACGCGTCGATTTTCTGCGGTCTGGGTGTGAAGGTGGATCTCATCGACACCCGTGACCGCCTGCTCAGCTTTCTGGACGACGAGATTTCCGATGCGCTCAGCTACCACCTGCGCAACAGCAGTGTGCTGATCCGGCATAACGAGGAATACGAGAAGATCGAAGGTGTGGACGGCCGCGGCGTGGTGCTGCAGCTCAAGTCAGGCAAACGCCTGAAGGCTGACGCGCTGCTCTGGTGCAACGGGCGGACCGGTAATACCGACGGCCTGGGGCTGGAGAACGTGGGCCTGCACCCCAATGGTCGCGGCCAGCTGGAGGTAGACGAAAACTACCGCACCAGCGTGCCGAACATCTACGCCGTGGGTGATGTAATTGGCTGGCCGAGCCTGGCCAGTGCTGCGTTTGACCAGGGGCGTTCGGCGGCCGGCAACATCGTCAGCAACGATGCCTGGCGCTTTGTCGACGATGTGCCGACCGGCATCTATACGATTCCGGAGATCAGCTCACTGGGCAAGACCGAGCGCGAGCTCACCGAGGCCTGTGTGCCTTACGAGATCGGGCAGGCGTTCTTCAAGAGCATTGCCCGAGCCCAGATCAGTGGTGAGCCGGTGGGCCTGCTGAAGATTCTGTTCCACCGCGAAACCCTGGAAGTGCTTGGCATTCACTGCTTTGGTGACCAGGCGGCGGAGATTGTGCACATTGGTCAGGCCATCATGAACCAGAAAGATGGCGCCAACACCATCAACTACTTCGTCAACACTACCTTCAATTACCCGACCATGGCCGAAGCCTATCGTGTCGCGGCACTGGACGGTCTGAACCGTCTGTTTTGACCAGCAGGGGCGCGCTAGCCGCGCCCCTGACTCACTTCCATCGCTCTTGCCGGGTAGTCCGTGATCAGACTGTCGACGCCCATGTCGATCAATTGCCGCATGCGTGCGGCGTCGTTCACGGTCCAGACCGAGACGTGCAGGCCCTGTGCCTGTGCCTGGCGCAGCCGCTCGATGTTGCACAGCTTCCAGTTGAGTATCAGGTAACGGCAGCCGTAACGGCGCGCGCTTTTCAGCGGGTTGAGCAGCCCATACTCTTCGACCAGCCCGGTAGGCAACGCAAAACCGCTGCGTTTGGCGTAGCGCAGCAGGGTGCGGCTGGCCGAGGTCACCACCACCTTGTCGTGCAGCTGGTAGCGCTCCACCAGCGCCATGATGGCATTCAGCACGATGCGTGACTGGCGCTCGGACCCGCTTTTGACCTCAAGTTGGTAGTGCTCGAGCTGCGGGCAGGCCTGAAACAGCTGCTCCAGGGTTGGGATCGGGCAGGGTTGATCCCAGCCGGGCAGGCCCAGGCGGGCATCCATGCGGTTCAGTTCGGCAGCCGTGTGCTGGGCCACCTTGCCGCGTAGCCCGGTGGTGCGCTTGAGGGTCGGGTCGTGAATGATCATCAACTGCTGGTCAGCCGACAGGTGCAGGTCCAGCTCGACCCGGGTGACGCCGGCTTCAAGCGCCTTGTGGAAACTGGGCAAGGTGTTTTCCGGTGCTTCTGCCCGTGCACCGCGGTGTCCATAAATCAGTGTCATGTCAGATCAGGGCGCCTTGTGCTGCCGGACGCTGTTGATCACCTTGTCGTACTCGAAGTAGACGCTGAAGCCGGGATAATCCCAGCGTGTGATTGGCGGCTGACCGACCGCAGCATGGCGGCGGCTGGGCTCGCCCCAGCGTGCGCTGACGCTGTCGAAGCTGGCGCCGCGTTGGGGCAGGGCGCCCTGGTTGCTGTCAGCCTGTTCTCCAACGGGGATGCGCAGGGTATCAGCCTGGGTGGTGGTGGCCAGCAGCAGGCTGGCGCCAAACAGCAGGGCGGAGAGGCTTTTCATGGTGAGTTCCTTTCAGGTCGATTTGGCGGCGCGTATATCTTGCGCCTGTTTTTGCAGGATATGCCGAGCCAGTAGTTGGCGTTGGGCATCGTTGATGACATCAAAGTTCACTGCAATGCGCCAGGTGCCGGGCGTCTGAGCCGATTCGCAGCGGGTGACGCGTGCCGGCATGACCAATCCAAGTGGCGCGGGCTGCAATACCATGCGCACGGCCAGCCAGCTGTCTTCGGGGAAGGGAGCAGGGTAGTCAAAATCGACGCCGCCCTCGCTCAGACTGACTTGCCGGGGGGCGCCAAGGTCCGCTGTCAGCTCCTGCGCCACCGCACGGCCGAGCAGGTCGATGCGTTTATTGATGATCTTCAGGTATTGCGCCAACGCGCGGTCGCGCTCGCTGATCTGGCGCAAAAGGTGCTGCGACTCATAATCGAGCATGTGCATATCGGCCAGCAGGTTGAACAGGGTGCTCTGTTGAGCATCGAGTTCTACCTCTGGACCGTCGATGGGACTGCACTCAAGAAACACCTGATCCTGAATGCGAAAGAACTCACGGCGGTCTTCATGGTCTGTGTGCATGGCGATTCTCGTTGGGCGCTGATGACAGGCGCTGACCAGCCTCCGTCGTTCAGTGTAACATGTCGCGCACAATTCACCGGCTGGGGCCGGATACAAGGTAGCCTGCTTTTCATGTTCAGACCCTTACCCTTTTTTATCGGCCTGCGATATACCCGCGCCAAGCGGCGTAATCACTTCATCTCCTTTATTTCACTGATTTCCATGCTCGGTCTGACGCTCGGTGTCATGGTCATGATCCTGGTGCTGTCGGTGATGAACGGCTTTGATCGCGAGTTGCGAACCCGCATCCTGGGCATGGTTCCGCATGCGACCATCAACGGTTATCAGCCCATCGATGATTGGCGCTCGTTGGCAGAACAGCTGGAGAGCAACCCCAAGGTTGTCGGCACGGCGCCCTTCATTCAGCTGCAGGGCATGCTGACGCATAACGGCAGCGTGGCTCCGGTGCTGGTCAACGGGATTGATCCGCAGGCCGAAAAGCGCGTCTCCATCCTGCAGAACCAAATGCAGTCCGGGTCGCTGGATAATCTGGCCGAAGGCGAGTTTGGTATCGTCATTGGCGAGTTGATCGCCAAGCGTTTTGATGTCGCGCCCGGCGACAAACTCACCTTCGTATTGCCCGAGGCGTCGGTGACGCCTGCTGGGGTCTTTCCGCGCCTGAAGCGCTTCACGGTCGCCGGTGTCTTTAAGGTCGGTGCCGAACTGGATGGCTCATTGGCGATGATTCACGTTGCTGACGCGGCGCGTCTGAGTCGCTGGCAGCCGGGACAGGTGCAGGGCGTGAGGCTGCAATTGCAGAATCTGTTCGAGGCGCCGCAGGTGGCTTGGGACTTAGTTCGCGAGCTGCCGGGCGACTATTACGCCCAGGACTGGACCCGCACCCACGGTAACCTGTTTGCGGCAATTAAGATGGAAAAGACCATGATTGGTCTGCTGCTGATGCTGATTGTCGCGGTGGCGGCGTTCAACATCATCTCGACGCTGGTCATGGTGGTAACGGACAAAAAGGCCGATATCGCGATTTTGCGCACCCTGGGCGCCACGCCCGGCTCCATCATGGGCATCTTCATGGTGCAGGGCTCACTGATCGGCGTCGTGGGTACGGTCAGCGGCTGCATCCTCGGCGTGCTGGCGGCGCTGAATGTGTCGGATATGGTTGCCTGGCTGGAGCGGGTGCTGGGTATCCAGTTCCTTAGCTCGGATGTCTATTTCATCAGCTATCTGCCCTCAGAGCTGATCTGGAGCGATGTTGTGGTGATCTGTACCACCGCCCTGAGTTTGAGTTTCCTGGCTACCTTGTATCCCGCCTGGCGGGCATCGCGTACCGAGCCGGCGGAGGCCCTGCGTTATGACTGATGTCGTTCTCGAATGCCGTGATCTGAGTAAGGAATATTCGGTCGGTCCGCAAACCTTGCGGGTGCTGGATGAGGTCCAGTTGCGCTTGCTGCGCGGTGAACGCGTCGCGATTGTCGGCAGTTCCGGCTCAGGCAAGACCACCCTGCTGAACATGCTGGGCGGGCTTGATACGCCCACCTCGGGCGAAGTGCGACTGGCCGGCCAGCAATTGTCGACGCTGAAGGAATCTGAGCGCGGTCGCCTGCGTAACCAGCAACTCGGGTTTGTCTACCAATTCCATCATCTGTTGCCGGAATTCACCGCCCTGGAGAACGTGTGCATGCCGCTGCTGATCGGTAAAACGCCGATCAGCGAGGGGCGTGAGCGCGCCACGGCCATGCTGGAGCGAGTAGGGCTGGGCGAGCGGATTGGCCATAAGCCGGCCGAGCTGTCTGGTGGTGAGCGTCAGCGGGTGGCCATTGCCCGTGCCCTGATCAGCCAGCCGGCCTGTGTGCTGCTGGATGAGCCGACCGGTAATCTGGATCAGCAGACTGCTGAAAGCATTCAGCAACTGATGCTGGAACTCAGTCAAACCCTGCAGACTGCCTTTCTGGTGGTCACCCATGACCTTGCATTGGCGGCTCGCATGGACCGCACCTTCACCCTCAAGCAGGGGCAACTGCGCGAGCAGGTCTGAGCGCCGATTACTCGGGCGACTGGCGACGGCGTCGCAATTTGCGGCGTTGCCAGTTGCGCGATACCCAGATGCGCCAATACAACAGCGTCAGGACGTAGCCCAGTCCGGCGATGACCGTGCCAACGATCAATGAGCCCAGCAGCAGCGGCTGCCAGATGTGCTGCAGCTCGGACATCAGCCAGGTGAAGGACAATTCCATCGGCATGCTGCGCTCTGGTGCGCCCAGCAGCAGCGTGCCGACCTTGTACTGGGCGAAGAAGATCGGCGGCATGGTGACCGGGTTGGTCAGCCAGACCAGGCTGACCGAAATCGGCAGGTTGGAACGCGCAACGATGGCTACCGCGGCTGCCACGGCCATCTGCATCGGGATGGGCAGGAAGGCGACGAACAGGCCAACGGCCATAGCGCGGGAGACGCTGTGGCGGTTGAGATGCCAGAGGTTCGGATCGTGTAGCAGGTTGCCCATGAACTGCAGGGACTTGCTGCCTTTGATCCGATCCGGGTGAGGCATCATGCGTTTGAGAAAACGGCGTGGCATCGCAGGATTCGGCTAGGTGGGCGTGCGCCAATTATGCCCGGATTGATACCGCCGCACTACTGCCTGACAGCCAGGGTCTGTTGCCGTTTCTTTCCCCGGCCTGTCGAGGTGCGTCTGTAACGCCGCGACCCAGCGCCTTGCGCTTCTTGATTGGCCGTTTTACAGGCTGGATAAGGCGGGTCAGCGAAGTCTCGGCAGACGCTAACAGGAAAACAGGATGTTTCCGTGAGCCACCCTCGCTTGCTGCTGACCGCGCTGCTGGCCGGTCTGCTGACTCCGCTGTGCTTGACTCGCTTGCCGGCGCTGCCTTGGTGGGGCTGGCTGCTATTTCCTCTGTTTGCCTGTCTCTTGCGTCGCCGGCCTGCGGGCCGGCTGCTGCTGGTCTTTGCGCTGGGCGCCTGCTGGGCGCTGGCGTGGCACCAGCTGCAACTTGCTCAGCGCCTGCCGGCGGAGCTGGATAACCAGACACTGGAACTCGTCGGGACCGTCGCGGCACTGCCTGAGCAGACCGAGACCGGATGGCGCTTCATGGTGCGTGACGGGCATACGCTCGATGGCCGGAGCTTGCCGCTGATGCGCTTGCACTGGTGGGGTGGCGAGGGTGTGCGTGCGGGAGAGCAATGGCAACTGACGGTGCGCTTGCGTGCTCCGCGGGGTATGCGCAACCCGGGCACCTTTGACTATGAGGCCTGGTTGTATGCGCAGGGTATTGGTGCTGTGGGCAGTGTGCGTGCCGGGCGGCGCATCGCGGCTGCGCCGGCCCTGGGGCAATGGCGCGATCGCTTGCACCAGCATCTGGGGGCCACACTGGTTTCCCAGGACAATAGGCGTCTGCTAGCCCTGCTGATCGGGGATCGCCAGGCCCTGTCCGATGCGGACTGGGAGGTGCTGCAGCGCACGGGCACCAGTCACTTGCTGGTTATCTCCGGCTTGCACGTTGGCATGCTGGCTCTGGCCTTCTTTGTGCTGGTGCAACTGCTGCTGCGCTGCTCCCTCTGGCACTGGCCCTGGCCTCAGCTGTGGCTGGCCGCACCGCTCGCGCTGGGCGCGGCGGCCGGCTACGCGCTGTTGGCCGGAATGGCGGTGCCGGTACAGCGGGCGCTGCTAATGTGCGCTGCGGCGCTGTTGCTGCAGTTGTGGCGTCGCTCCGTTGCGCCGCTCACGATCTGGCTGCTGGCGATGTGCCTGGTCGTGCTGGCCAATCCCGCAGCCCCATTGCGCGCCGGCTTCTGGTTGTCGTTTATGGCGGTTGGGCTGCTGATCCTTGCTATGGGCGGGCGGCTGCACAACCGCGGTCTGTGGTGGCGTTGGGGGCGAGCCCAGTGGGTTGCCTTTGTCGGGCTCTGGCCCTGGCTGGTGCTCTGGGGGATGCCGGCCAGCGGCGCGTCTATGCTGATCAACCTGCTGGCCATTCCCTGGATAAGTCTGCTGGTGGTGCCGCTGGCCCTGCTGGGCAGCTTGATGGAATTGGCGCTGGGCTGGAGTCAGCCGCTGCTGCTGGCTGCCTGGTTGCTCAATCTGTTGATGACGGTGCTTGCCTGGGCCGGCAGTTGGAGCCCGCTGATTTATCTGCCTTTTCCGGGTTGGGCGAGTTGGTGTCTGGCGCTGGCCGGCAGTTTGCTGTTGCTGTTGCCCGGCGCCGTTGTTGTGCGGCCGCTGGCATTGCTCTGCCTGTTGCCGCTGCTGATGGCCGAGCAAACGCGGCCGGCACCGGGGGAGTTGCGTGTCGTGACGCTGGATGTGGGGCAGGGCCTGTCGGTGCTGTTGCAGACGTCCGGGCACACGCTGCTGTATGACGCCGGCGCCCGGCTGGCCAGCGGCTTTGATCTGGGCGAGGCGGTTGTCGTGCCCAGCTTGCTGGCGCTGGGAGTTGAGCGGTTGGATGTGCTGCTGGTCAGTCATGGCGACAATGATCACGCCGGTGGTGTGCCCAGCGTGATCCGTATGCTCCCGACCGAGCGGTTGATCGCAGGTGAGCCCCAGCGCCTGCAAGGGCTCGGCGCGCAGGCCTGCCGTCATGGCGAAAGCTGGTGGTGGGACGGGGTCGAGTTCACCTTGCTGCGTGCGGCCCTGTCCGATGCGCCGGCCAATGGGCAGTCGTGTGTACTGCAGGTGCGCGCCGGAGAGCAGGGCCTGCTGTTGCCGGGCGACATTCGGCAGGCCGAAGAGTATGCCTTGCTACCGCAGCTGGAGTCGGCAGACCTGCTGCTGGCACCCCACCACGGCAGCCGCAGCTCCTCAAGTTATGCGTTTATCCGTCGGGTGGCGCCGCACTGGGTGGTATACAGCGCGGCTTATCACAGTCCATACGGGCATCCGCATCCGCTGGTTGTGCAGCGCTACCAAGAATTGGGCAGTGATGCGATTTATACTGGCCACTCGGGGGCGGTCGGTTTTATCCTTGGCCGCTCGGGGTCGATTAGCCCCGAATGGCGCTGGCGGGAGGCCGCACGTCGTTTCTGGCATCAATGATAAAGACGGGTTATTCGCCGGCCGACAGGGCGGCAGCCTGTGCTAGAGTAGGCAACCATTTTGGGGAGGGATCGCTTGTGTGGGAATTGATCAGTTCTGGCGGTTGGTTGATGGTGCCCATCATCCTGTCGTCAGTCATTGCTGTGGCTATCGTATTTGAGCGTTTGTGGGTGTTGCGCGCAGCGCGGGTCGCACCGGCAGGCTTGCTCGGCCAGGTCTGGCAATGGGTCAAGGATGGTCAACTGGACGCAGCCAAACTCAAGTCGCTGCGTGCCGATTCGCCACTGGGCGAGATTCTCGCCGCCGGCCTGGCCAACTCGCGTCATGGCCGCGACATCATGAAAGAGTGCATCCAGGAAGCCGCCGGCAAGGTGGTGCATGAGCTGGAGCGCTACCTCAATACCCTGGGTACTATCGCTGCGATTACGCCTTTGCTGGGCCTGCTGGGTACTGTTATCGGCATGATCGACGTGTTCAGCGCCATCATGGTGCAGGGCACCGGCAATACCGGCGTACTGGCTGGTGGTATTTCCAAGGCTTTGATCACCACGGCGGCGGGTCTGACGGTGGCCATCCCGGCGGTCTTTTTCCATCGTTTCTTCGTGCGCCGTGTGGATGAGCTGGTGGTCGCCATGGAGCAGGAAGCGACCAAGCTGGTTGAAGTCGTACTGGGCAACCGTGAGGTGGATTTCAACGGCAATGGCAACGGTCGCAAGCTGGCTGCCGCCGGTGGCAAGGGAGCCTGAGCGTGAACTTTCGCCGGCAGAAGATTGAAGAGGTCAGCGTCAACCTGACACCGTTGATTGATGTGGTGTTTCTGCTGCTGATCTTCTTTATGGTGTCGACCACCTTTACCCGAGAAACCCAGCTCAAGTTGGAGCTGCCCCAGGCCGCCTCCGGTCAGCGGGTCGAGGACCGCAGCATCCAGCAGTTGGAGCTGACCATCGCCGCCAACGGCGAGATGGCGCTGAATGATCGCACTCTGATGCGCTCGGACCTGGAAACCCTGACCGCCGCGCTGCAGAGAGAGTCAGGCGGGGATACCCTGTTGCCGGTAATCATTACCGCTGACGCGCAAACGCCGCACCAGTACGTCATTATCGCGATGGATGCTGCCGGCCAGCTCGGTTTCAGTCGGCTGCGCCTGACAACCAGTGAAATCGAGGCGGACGCCACGCGGTGAGCGGTTCGTCCCTGGAGCAGCGGTTGCTGCGCGCCTGGTACAGCCGGGCTGGCTGGCTGAAGCTGCTGCGTCCGTTGTCCGCACTGTATCGCCGGGTTGTGGTGCGACGTCGTCAACAGTATCTGGCTGGGCAACGTGCTCAGTGGCAGCCGCCGGTGCCGCTAATAGTGGTTGGCAATATCACCGTCGGTGGGACCGGCAAGACGCCGATGGTGGTCTGGCTGGTCGAGTTCCTGCGGCGTCAGGGCTATCGCCCCGGGGTAGTTAGCCGGGGTTACGGCGCCGCGCCACCGTCACTCCCCTGGGTGGTTTCCTCAACCGATGCGCCGGCGATTGCTGGCGACGAGCCGCTGCTTATCGTGCAGCGGTGCCAGGTGCCGTTGGTCATTGATCCGAACCGCCCGGCCGCCGCCCGCCGCCTGCTGGAGGAGGGGGTAGATCTGATTATCAGTGATGATGGCCTGCAGCATTATGCCCTGGGCCGAAGCGTTGAACTGGTGTTGCTTGATCAGCAGCGTGACCTGGGCAACCGGCGCTGTCTGCCCGAAGGGCCGCTGCGCGAGCCGGTTGAGCGCTTGCAATCGGTTGATCTGGTGGTGCGCAACGGTGCCGCAGCCGATGGCCCCAAGGGCTATGCGATGCAGCTGGCACCCGGTGTGCTGGTCAATCTTGTGACCGGCGAGCGCGTTGCTGCCACCCGCTGGTCTGGCTCTCGTCAGGTGGCGGCCATGGCGGGTATCGGCAATCCCGAGCGCTTCTTTGTCACCCTGCAGGCGATGGCCTTTGAATGCGAGACCTACATCTTTGCTGACCATGCCCGCTATGATGAGCAGGTGCTGGCGCCTTTGCCAACGAACAAACCAGTGCTGATGACTGAGAAAGATGCGGTCAAATGTGCTGCACTGGCGCGCGACAACTGGTGGTATCTGAGTGTCGATGCGCAGCTAAGCGACGACTTTGCAACAGCGCTGCTGGCGCTGCTGCCTGCGCCCGAAAGGGCTTGCGAATCAATCCAGGAGTGATCGATGGATCCCAAACTGATGGACGTGCTGGCCTGCCCCCTGTGCAAGGGGCCGCTGGTATTGAGCAATGACAAACAGGAACTCTGGTGCCGCGCAGACGGGCTGGCCTTTCCGGTGCGAGATGGTATTCCGGTGATGCTGGAGTCCGAGGCGCGCGCACTGGACGCCGACGAAAAGCTGGGTGATTAGCGCGATGTTTCACGTCATTATTCCGGCCCGTTACGCCTCGACCCGCTTACCCGGCAAGCCGCTGCAGCAGATCGCCGGCAAGCCCATGGTGCAGCACGTCTGGGAGCAGGCGTGCAAGAGTGGGGCGGCGACGGTCACTGTGGCGACGGACGATCAGCGTATTATTGATGCCTGTCGTGCCTTTGGCGCCGAGGTGGTGCTGACCCGCGCAGACCATCCTACCGGCACCGATCGCCTGCAAGAGGTCGTCACCCAGCTGGGCCTGCCCGGCGATGCCTGCGTGGTCAATGTGCAAGGTGATGAGCCACTGATTCCGCCAGCGGTGATCGACCAGGTGGCGGCCAATCTGCTGGCTGCTAGTGATGCCGGCATTGCGACGCTCGCCGAGCCGATCGCTGACAGCGAAACGCTGTTCAACCCTAATGCCGTCAAGGTGGTGACCGATCACCAGGGCTATGCGCTGTACTTCAGCCGTGCGCCGATGCCCTGGTGTCGTGACCAGTTCGCCAATGGCCCGGCGCCGCTGCCCGAGCAGGTTCCCTTTCGACGCCACGTCGGCATCTACGCGTACAAGGTCAGCTTTCTGCATGCTTATGTCGGTTGGCCGGCCAGCCCATTAGAAACGGCTGAGTCGCTGGAGCAGCTGCGTGCGCTCTGGTTTGGCACACGCATTCACGTCGCCGACGCCTGTCAGACCCTGCCTGCGGGGGTGGATACCGTTGAGGATCTGGCGCGGGTGCGGGCGTTGTTGGAGTCCGCATGACGCGCGTGCTGTTTGTCTGTCTCGGCAATATCTGTCGCTCGCCCAGCGCTCAGGGCGTATTCGAGGCACGCCTGGCCGAGCGCGGCCTGCAGTCGGCCTTTGAGGTCGACTCCGCCGGTACTGGCGGCTATCACGCTGGCGAGCCGCCAGACCGGCGTGCTCAGGCGGCGGCCCGCCGACGTGGCTATGACATCAGTGGCCAGCGCGCGCGCGCCGTGCGCGACGGTGATTTTCATCAGTTCGATCTGATTCTCGCGATGGATCGCAGCAATCTGAGCAATCTGCTGCAGCGTGCGCCTGCTAACTGTCGGGCCAAGGTGCGCCTGTTCATGAGTGGGGTCAGAGGCTGGCCAGAAGAAGTACCTGATCCGTATTTTGGTGGCGACCAGGGGTTTGAGCAGGTGCTGGATATGCTTGATGCCGCGTCTGATGCCCTTTTGGCGGAGCAGGGCTACTGATGCGGATGCAAGAGGGCGCGGACCTCAAGCCGTTTAACAGTATGGCGCTATCGGCTCCGGCTGAACATCTGCTGGAGGTAGCCAACGACCGCGAGCTGCGGGAGGCGTTGGCGCTGGCGCAGCGCAACGGCTGGCCGCTGACGTTAATGGGTGGAGGCAGTAATCTGATACTGGCGGGCGCGGTATCCGGCCTGGTGGTACGCATGGTCAGTCGTGGTCGACGGGTTTTGTCTCGTGACGCCGAGCAGGTTGTGATCGAGGCTGAGGCGGGAGAAAACTGGCACCAGCTGGTGTGCTGGAGTCTCGATCTCGGCTTGAGCGGCCTTGAGAATCTGGCCTTGATACCGGGGACGGTGGGTGCTGCGCCGGTGCAGAATATCGGCGCTTATGGTGTCGAGCTGTGCGATTGTTTTGACAGCTTGCAGGCACTGGACCGTGAAACCGGTGAGTTGTGCTGGTTCGATCGCGAGCAGTGCAGCTTCGCCTATCGGGACAGTCGTTTTAAGCGCGAGACTGGCCGATATGTGATCTTGCGGGTTCGTCTGCGGCTATGGCGTCGGGCGCGGCTGAGGGTGGGGTATGCGCCCTTGGCTGCAGCCTGGGCGGCGACCGGCCTGGGCGAGCCTGATGCGCGAGTAGTGGCTGCGCTGGTTGTGCGCATTCGTCAAAGCAAGTTGCCGGACCCACAGATCCTGCCGAATGCTGGCAGCTTCTTCAAGAACCCGGTGGTGAGTGTGGGGCAGGCGCGACAGTTGCTTGAGCGTTATCCTTCGATGCCGCAGTTCACGCAGGCCGATGGCACGGTCAAACTGGCTGCCGCCTGGTTGATTGATCAGGCGGGCTGGAAGGGCTTTCGCGATGGGGCGGCTGGCGTGCATAGCGAGCAGGCGCTGGTGCTGGTCAACCATGGCGGCGCAACCGGTGCGCAGATTCTCGAGCTTGCGGCGCGCATTCGTGCCGATGTGCTGGCACGTTACGGTGTTGAGCTGGAGCAGGAGCCTCCGGTGATCGGTCTGCCTTAACGCCACGAAGGTTGCGGCAAAGGCGACCGCACAGTTGCAGGATACGAAAGCCCGGCTAGTCAGCCGGGCTTTTTTTTGGGGGGCGTGCAGGCACAAAAAAGGGGATGCCGATCGGCATCCCCTTTTTGGCTTACGCCCCGGTCAGGGCTTCTGGCTGTCGACGGTCTGCTCGTCCTTGCGGACTTGCTCGCTGTCGTCGCTATCGGCGGTGTCGTCTGCGGTCGTCGCGTCCGACTCGGCCTTGGTTTCGCTTTCCGGCTGCGCGGCGTCATCGGCAGCTATGGGCTGCTCGGTGGCACTTGGCTGCTCGTTCAGCAGGTCGGCCTGTTGGGGCTGAGCCGCAGGCGCAGCTTCGGCCACGACTTCCGGCGCCTTGGCAGCGTCTGGTTCGGCTGGAGCGGCTTGCGGTGCCTCAACTGCGGCCTCTGCGACAGGTGCGGCGGGTGCCGGCTCGCTCTGAGCTGCCTGGGCGGCTTCTTCGGCCTGGCGCTTGGCCTCAAGCTGACGCTTGCGGATTTCGCGCGGGTCGTTATAGGCGCGGCCGCTTTCGGTCAGTGCCGGAATAGCGGAGTCTTGCGCTGCAACTGGCGCAGGCTGCTCTTCCTCAGGCGCTGCAGCGGGCTGCTCCGGAGCCTGCTCGGTTGCGGGCGCAACGGCTTCTGCCACGGGCTCGGCAGCAGGTGCTGCTTCTGCGGGCGCTTGTTCTGCCGGTGCTTGCTCTGCCTGCGGCGCGTTGTCCGCTGTTGCTTCGGCGCTTGCCTCAGCGACAGGTGCGGTGGCGGGTGCTTGTGCAGGCTGCTCGGACTGTTCTGCATCGTCCTCTGAGCGGCTGCTGTTGCGCTCGCGACGCGGGCGGCGGTTACGCTCGCCACGCTCACGACGGGACGGGCGAGTCTCTGCCTGCTCGGTTTGCTCGCCAGACTCTTCGCTCTGAACGTCGTCAGCACCAGCCTCGGTAGCCGCCTGCGGTTGCTCTTCGCTGTCGGACTTATCAACCGGTTGGGCCTGGGTGAAGGCCTCGACGGCGGTCTCGATAGACGCTTCCAGTTTGCTGGCCGCTTCGGTCAGCCCCGCTTCAACCGGTGTCTGCACATCGGTTACGGTCTCGGCATCGGCGTCAACTGCGGTGGTGACTGCTGCATCGCTGCTGGGGGCGTCGGCGGAGGTGGCGACGGCTGCGGCGACGGCAGTGGTGCCGACTTCGCTGTTGTCGCCTTCTTGCTGAGCACCTTCGGCCTGCGGACGGCGGCGGTTGTTGCGACGACGCTGGCTGCTGCGTGAACGGCGCTTGGGACGCTCGCCTTCGTTACCGTCGGCAACGTTATCCTGGGCCTCGTCAGCAGTGGTCTGCAGGTTGGTCAGCTCGTCGTTTTGCTCGGCTTCTTCGGCGCGCGGCTGTGGGGCACGGCGCTCGCGTTGCTCGCGCGGCTGACGGTTCTGGCTGTCGTCCTCGCGGTTGGTGCGCTGCTCGGCGTCAGCCGGGCGGCGGCGGCGGCGAGTGTTACCTGCTTCATTCTTACGGGTTTCGCTGGCTTCGTTCTCGTTGCGCTGCTCTGGCTTGGCGCCTTGTGCCTTGCGTTCACCGTCCTGGCGGTTGCCACGATCGTTGCGCTCACCGCGCTCACCGCGCTGGCGACGGTTGCGGTTGTTGCGGCGCTCGTCGGCGTTACGCGGATTGCGCTCACGCTTACGTTCGTTGCTGTCGCTCTGCTCCTGCTTCTCGGCTTGCTCTGCAGCCGGCTGCTCGCTGGCGAACAGGCCTACCAGGCTCTTGATCAAACCCTTGAACAGGTTCGGTTGAGCGGCTTGTACGGCTTCGACCGGCGCTGGCGGCGTTGGTGCCGGGCGGGCAGGGGAGAGTGCCTTGACGGCTGCTTCCTGGCGCACGATGGCGCGGGTCTGGCTGACCGGAGCGGGTTCTTCTACTTCGACGGTGGCGGTAGCGGTGTAGCTTGACTCGCCGTTCAGTACCGACTCGTGATCGTCACGCAGACGCTGTACGTCAAAGTGCGGGGTGTCCATGTGTGGGTTGGGCAGCACCAGCACGCGCACGCGGGTGCGCGCTTCGGTCTTGGCCAGGGCGTCGCGCTTTTCGTTGAGCAGGAAGGTGGCGACCGGTACGGGTACGTGGGCACGTACTTCGGCGGTGCGGTCCTTCAGGGCTTCCTCTTCGATCAGGCGCAGCACGGACAGCGACAGGGACTCGACGTCGCGGATGGTGCCGCGGCCGTTACAGCGCGGGCAGACGATGCCGCTGGTCTCACCCAGCGACGGGCGCAGACGCTGGCGGGACATTTCCAGCAGGCCGAAGCGCGAGATGCGGCCAACCTGCACGCGGGCGCGGTCGGCTTCGAGGCTTTCGCGTACGCGTTCTTCAACGGCGCGCTGGTTCTTGGCCGGGGTCATGTCGATAAAGTCGATGACGATCAGGCCGCCGATGTCGCGCAGACGCAGCTGGCGAGCGATCTCTTCAGCCGCTTCCAGGTTGGTCTGCAGTGCAGTTTCTTCGATATCGCCACCCTTGGTCGCACGGGCGGAGTTGATGTCGATGGAAACCAGAGCTTCAGTGTGATCGATAACGATGGAACCGCCGGAGGGCAGTTTCACTTCGCGTTCGAAGGCGGTCTCGATCTGGCTTTCGATCTGGAAGCGATTGAACAGTGGCACGCTGTCTTCGTACAGTTTCACCTTGCTGGCGTACTGCGGCATGACCTGGCTGATAAAGCTCAGCGCCTCTTCCTTCACTTCCTCGCTGTCGATCAGCACTTCACCGATGTCTTGGCGCAGGTAGTCGCGGATGGCGCGGATGATGACATTGCTTTCCTGATAAATCAGGAAGGGTGCCTTGCGCTCCTCGGAGGCGCCTTTGATGGCTTCCCAGAGTTGCAGCAGATAATCCAGGTCCCATTGCAGTTCTTCGGCGCTGCGGCCCAGGCCGGCGGTGCGCACGATCATGCCCATGTCGGCGGGCACGTTCAGGCTGTTCAGGGCTTCGCGCAGTTCGTTGCGCTCTTCGCCTTCGATGCGGCGCGAGATTCCGCCAGCGCGGGGGTTGTTCGGCATCAGCACCAGGTAGCGGCCGGCGAGGCTGATGAAAGTGGTCAGGGCTGCGCCCTTGTTGCCGCGCTCTTCCTTGTCGACCTGGACGATGACTTCCTGGCCTTCTTTCAGCACGTCCTTGATGTTGACGCGACCTTCAACTTGCTTGGAGAAGTATTCGCGGGAGATTTCCTTGAGGGGGAGAAAACCGTGGCGTTCGGAGCCGAAGTCGACAAAAGCGGCTTCCAGGCTGGGTTCGACGCGGGTGATACGGCCTTTGTAGATGTTGGCCTTTTTCTGCTCGCGGGCGCCGGATTCGATGTCCAGATCGTAGAGGCGTTGGCCGTCTACCAGGGCGACACGCAACTCTTCGGGTTGAGTTGCGTTAATGAGCATTCTTTTCATGAAGTACCGTTGTGTTTCCAGAGCTATCCGGTCTGCACGGGCACGGCACCTGCGACTCTTCAGTTAGGTGTCAGGTGTGTTTCTGTTATCGGCGGGGCCGAGATACAGAGTTCACATCGCCACTACAGTGGCGACAGTTCTGTCTGTTACTGCTACTGCATACAGAGAAACTGCTTCGGGACTCCCTGCCATGCGGTCTGGCGGGGCGCGGCAGCGGGTATGCTGCCGAATGGGTCCTGGGGCGTCTACGCAAGGTCTGCGGAGGCCGTCGGGCCGTAGTGCCTGCGCGCCGGAGCGCTATTGCAGGGAATCCTTGGGGAGGAATCAGCTGGACTGGGGACGGGGACACGCTGGTTGGCAAGTGTCTACGCTCGTCACATGATCCTGAAGCTGTGCATCTCCACCTAAACACTTACCCATCTGAATCGGGTGCCGCTCCGTATATTGAACGGGAGCGGGTTAATGGTCTGATCGCCCTTCGGCGTCCAGTCGTCTAACACAGGGCCTGTCGACGTTTTGAGTTCTGCTTGCTGCGTCAGGCCGCCGTGTGGTTGTTTCTGGGGGTGGCAGGCATTTGTTTGGCCTGAGTTCCCCGGCTGCAGAATCGGCAGCTCGCCGGACTATAGCAGCATTTTTTAAGTGCTTCAATTGCATGAAAAATTGTATGATGCGCCGATGAAAAACACCGCTTCAGACCTTCCCGCCCAGGTTCAATTCGATGAAATCTCCGCCGATCAGGCGGGGCAGCGGATCGATAATTACCTGATTACGCGCCTTAAGGGTGCGCCCAAAACCCTCGTCTACCGCATTCTGCGCAAAGGCGAGGTGCGGGTGAACAAGGGGCGAGTCAAGCCTGATTACCGCTTGCAGGCGGGCGATCAGCTGCGCATTCCGCCGGTTCGTCTGCCGGCGCCGGATGAGCCGGTGCTGGTAGGGCAGGGCATTCTCAATGCGCTTGAGCAGAATATTCTGTTTGAGGATAAGGGGTTGATCGTGGTCAACAAGCCGGCAGGTCTGGCGGTGCACGGTGGTAGTGGTCTGCACTTCGGCGTGATCGAGGCAATGCGCCAGTTGCGTCCGGACTGCCCGCAGCTGGAGTTGGTGCACCGGCTGGATCGCGATACCTCGGGTTGTTTGATGATCGCCAAAAAGCGCAGCGTGCTGCGCCATCTGCATGCCGCGCTGCGTGGTGATGGCGTGAACAAGCGCTATTGGGCGCTGGTGCGTGGCCGTTGGCCGGGGGCGACAAAGAAGGTGCATGCGCCGTTGCAGAAAAATAACCTGCGCTCCGGCGAGCGTATGGTCGAGGTGGATCCGGCAGGTAAGGAAAGTCTGACCGAGTTTCGTGTACTGCAGCGCTTTGGTGGTCGCGCCACCCTGGTCGAGGCACGGCCCGTCACCGGGCGTACCCATCAGATTCGTGTGCACGCCAAGCATGCCGGTCACCCGATTGGCGGTGATCCCAAGTACGGTGATGATGAGTTTTCCCGGGAGCTGCGTGAGTTGGGCGGCAAGCGACTGTTCCTGCATGCGCGCTCGCTGGCGGTGACGCTGGCCGATGGCGAAGCGTTGGAAGTGCAGGCCGAGCCGGGCCCCATGTGGGACGATACGCTGCGCAGGTTGGCCGCTGATGGTGATTGATACGCTGATTTTCGATTGGGACGGCACTCTGGCTGACTCGATAGGTCACATCGTCAGCACCATGCAAAGCGCTGCGGTGGCTGTCGGTTTGCCGGTGCCCAGTGACGAGGCGGTCAAGGGGATTATCGGGCTTGGCCTGCCGGAGGCCGCTGCGGTGCTGTTTCCACAGCGTCCTGATCTGGCGGTGCCGGTGGTCGAGGCCTACCGTGACATCTATCTGAGTGATGATCAGCAGGCGGTGCCCTTGTTTGCTGGTGTTCGGCAGGCATTGGATGACTGGCGTGAGGAGGGTTACCTTCTTGCTGTTGCAACGGGTAAAGGGCGTCGTGGTCTGAACCGGGTGCTCGGTCAGCATGATCTGTTGGATTACTTTGACGCCACGCGTTGCGCTGACGAGACTGTCAGTAAGCCGGATCCGGCCATGCTGCATCAGATTTTGCGGCAGCTGGGGCGTGGTTCCGGGGCGGCAGTCATGGTGGGTGATAGCTGTTTTGATATTCAGATGGCCCACAACGCCGGCGTGCGCGCGGTGGGGGTCAGTTATGGCGCGCAGTCGCGCGGTCAGCTCGAGCAGCTGACGCCGGCGGTGTGTGTGGACAGATTTGTCGAGCTTGCGCCCTGGTTGTCCGGGCAGCGGGCAGGGTCTCGTGGTATCGGGTTGGAGAGAGTTTGATGGATCAGGATCGCTGGACGGAAGGCAATATGGTATCGGGTGAGCAACGCCGTGAGGCCAAGGAAGATGCCAAGGCCTGGAAGCTGCTTGAAAATACGCTGACCGCTTCGTTGCAGGAGCAGCGTCGCTCGCGTCGCTGGGGGATTTTTTTCAAGACGCTGACCTTTGTATATCTGTTTGTTGCGCTCTTGCTCATCTCGCCGTTTGGCAAGATGAGTGCGGCAACCAGTGTCGGGCCGCATACGGCAGTGATCGAGGTGCGCGGTGTCATTGCTGATCAGGAGGAAGCCAGCGCCGACAACCTGGTAGGGGCGCTGCGTGAGGCGTTTGAGGATGAAAATACCAAGGGTGTGGTGCTGCGTATCAACAGCCCGGGCGGCAGTCCGGTACAGTCCGGCTACGTCTACGATGAGATCAAGCGTCTGCGTGCGCTGCATCCGGATATCAAGTTGTATGCGGTGATTACCGATCTCGGTGCATCCGGTGCTTATTACATTGCGTCGGCGGCTGATGAGATCTACGCCGACAAGGCCAGTCTGGTCGGCTCGATCGGTGTGACGGCTGCCAGCTTCGGCTTTGTTGGTACGATGGAGAAGCTGGGGGTGGAGCGGCGGACCTATACGGCCGGCGAGCATAAGGCGTTTCTTGATCCGTTTCAGCCGGAGAAGCCGGAGGAAAGGGCTTTCTGGCAACAGGTGCTGAATACCACTCATCAGCAGTTCATCGACAGCGTGAAAGCAGGGCGTGGAGATCGTCTCAAGGAAAGCCCGGATCTGTTCAGCGGTCTGGTCTGGTCGGGTGAGCAGGCGCTGGAGCTGGGGCTGATCGACGGGTTGTCCAGCACCTCTGCGGTGGCGCGCGATGTGGTCGGTGCTGAAGAGCTGGTTGACTTTACTCGCCAGGAGTCGCCGCTGCAGCGCTTTACCCGTCAGCTGGGCGCCAGTATGGGGGCTGAGCTGGCTACGCGTGCCGGCCTGGATGGTCCGCAGCTGCGTTGATTACGGCAGCTGAACGCCTTCTTTTGCCAGCATCGCGCGCAGGCGGATGAGCGGCAGGCCGATTAGGCTGTTTGGGTCGTCTCCCTGCATGCGTTCGATCAGGGTAATGCCCAGGCCTTCGGACTTGAAGCTGCCGGCGCAGTCATAGGGTTGCTCACTGCGCAGGTAGCGTTCGATTTCGTCGCTGGTCAGTGAGCGAAAGGTGACATGGTAGGGCTCGACGATGCTCTGGCCTTGTTTGCTGGCGCTGTTGTAGAGATACAGTGCGGTAGAAAAGGTCAGGGTGCGTCCGCTGCTGCGGGTGAGCTGATCAACTGCGCCGGCGTGGTCGAGCGGTTTGCTGACGGGCTCTCCGTCCAGCAGGACAACCTGGTCGGAGCCTATGATCAGATGGGTGGGGTAGCGCTCGGCCAGGGCTTGTGCCTTGTTGCGGGCCAGGCGCTCGGTCAGGCTGGCTGCGGACTCTAAGGGCTGCGCTGTCTCGTCAATGTCCGGCGCTGCGCACTCAAAGGGGAGTTGCAGGCGTTCGAGCAGGGCTTTGCGGTAGATTGAGCTCGAGGCAAGGACAAGTGGCAGCATGGTGACTCTCCGGTTGGCTGGGCGCCCATGGTAGCGGCATCTGTGGGCGGTTTGCGAGCCGCCGAACGGCACGACGATCGAGTCTAAATAGTTTTGACAGGCGGGGCATGTGCCCCTAGAATTGCGCGCTTATGTCTGGAACCATACCCCCGCACATCGAGCCGCTCCGGCTGGTAGACCGCAGAATCACGCTGGAAGGCGTGGTGAAGACGTCCAGCCTTGGGCGTTTGGCTGCGCTGCTGGATGCGCCGACGGGCGATGTACAGGTCGAACTGTACTTCTCTCGCGACGAACAGGGTATCGCCACCATGCATGGCCGTTATCAGGTAGATGCACCGCTGGTGTGTCAGCGTTGCCTGGAGCAGGTCGTGGTGCCGATTGACAGTGAATGTGATGTGGGGTTTGTAAAAAGCGACGAGGCCGCCAAGCAGCTGCCGCGTCGGTATGAACCGGTTTTTGTGGGTGAGGAGCCTCTCGATCTGTTTGCGCTGATCGAAGACGAGCTGCTGTTGGCGCTGCCAGCAGTGCCGATGCATCCGCCACAAACATGTCAGCATCCGCCAGGGTATCGCCCTGAGACGGCGGAGCTGGAGGAAAAGTCTGAGAAGCCTAATCCTTTCAGCGTGCTGGCCAATTTAAAACGCGATACCTGAGCTTAGGAGCTTATTAGTCATGGCTGTTCAGCAGAACAAAAAGTCCCGTTCCGCACGCGGCATGCGTCGTTCCCACGATGCGCTGTCCTCCGCTGCCTTGTCTGTCGACAAGACCACTGGTGAAACTCATCTTCGTCACCACGTTTCTCCTGACGGTTTCTACCGTGGTCGTCAGGTAGTGAACAAGGACAACGACGAATAAGTTTTGTCCGCGTCAATCCGCATAGCGATTGATGTGATGGGCGGGGACCGCGGTCCCCGCTGCATTGTCTCCGCTGCCCGGCGCAGCCTCTCTCTGTATCCCTCCCTGCATATCACTCTGGTTGGCGCTGCTGATTGCGTTGAACCGTTGCTGACACCTGCCGATCTCGCCTCCGGGCGGATTGTCTTGCGGCCTGCCCGTGAACAGATTCTTGCTGATGATCCGCCTGCCAGCGTACTGCGTGGCAAGCGTGATGCGTCCATGCGTGTCGCCTTGCAGCTGGTGCGCGATGCCGAGGTGGACGGCTGTCTGAGCGCCGGTAATACCGGGGCGCTGATGGTACTGGCGCGCTCGGTGCTGGGTACACTCGATGGTGTGCGGCGGCCGGCAATCATGGCGGCCCTGCCGGTGTCCGGTAAGCTCTGCCACGTACTGGATCTGGGCGCTAATGTCGACTGTCCGGCCGAGCAACTATTCGAGTTTGCGCTTATGGGCTCGGCTGCCGCTGCGCAGTTGAGTGGTAATTCCGCGCCGCGGGTGGCCTTGCTCAATATCGGCAGTGAAACCCACAAGGGCAACCGTCAGGTGCGTGATGCTGCCGCCTTGCTGGCGTCCTGTGCCCAGCTGAATTACATCGGGCACATAGAGGGTGACGGGCTGTTTCGGGGCGAGGCTGATGTGGTGGTGTGTGACGGCTTTGTCGGCAATGTGCTGCTGAAGGCCAGCGAGGGTCTGGCTGGCTATCTGCAGGCCGAGTTGCGCGCGGCAGTGGCGGGTAGTCGTCTGCTACGCTGGCTGGCACCGCTGGTATTGCATGCGACGCGTGCCGTGCGCGAGCGCCACGATCCGGCGCGCTACAACGGGGCCAGCTTGCTCGGGTTGCGCGGTGTTGTGATGAAGAGTCATGGCGCGGCAGACGAGGCGGCCATGGTGGCGGCCATTGGACATACCATGCGCGCCTGCGAGGTACGGCTGCCGGAGCGCATTGCCGGGTGTGTGCAGGAATATCGGGCTGCGCTGTGACCTTGGTCGGGAGTGGTGCATCCAAAAAACCAGTTGGGGTCTGTTGCTGTTTTGTGCGCCTGCTTGTTGCGGTCTGCAAGATCGCCCGTCAGGCGACAAAAAACGAGCGTGGTCCAGCCCCTTAGCTCTGCAATCTTTTGATAACAGGATGATGATATGACGTATTCCCTCGGCTTTGTTTTTCCCGGTCAGGGGTCGCAGTCGGTTGGCATGCTTGGTGAGCTGGCTGAACAGCACGCCGTCATCAAGGATACCTTTGCCGAAGCCTCTGATGCATTGGGCTATGATCTGTGGGCGCTGAGCCAGAATGGTCCCGAAGCTGATTTGAATCGCACTGACCGCACGCAGCCGGCTATCCTGACTGCATCGGTAGCGCTCTGGCGCCTATGGTGTGAGCAGTCTGCTGCACGCCCTGACTTTGTTGCGGGCCATAGCCTGGGTGAGTATTCGGCGCTGGTTGCCGCCGGCGTACTGCCGTTTGCCGAGGCTGTTCGCCTGGTTGAGCGTCGTGGCCAGCTGATGCAGCAGGCCGTCCCCGAAGGGCAGGGCAGCATGGCGGCGATTCTGGGTCTGGAAGATCAGCAGATCATTGATCTCTGCGCTGCAGCCTCTCAGGGTGAGGTGGTTAGTGCGGTGAACTTTAATGCGCCGGGGCAGGTCGTTATTGCCGGCCAGGTGGCGGCGGTTGAGCGTGCCATTGAGGGTTGCAAGGCCGCTGGTGCCAAGCGCGCGCTGCCGCTGCCGGTCAGTGTGCCCTCGCACTGCGCACTGATGCAGCCAGCCGCCGAGCAGCTGGCGGACGACTTTGCTGCGCTGACCTGGCAGGCACCTGAAATTACCCTGGTGCAGAACGTGACGGCGCGTCCGGCGGCCGATCAGGCGGCGCTGCGTCAACTGCTGGTTGAGCAGCTCTACAGCCCGGTGCGCTGGGTTGAATCGGTGGTATATATGGCTGATCAGGGTGTGACTGATCTGGTCGAATGCGGTCCGGGCAAGGTGCTCGGTGGGCTGAACAAGCGTTGCGCCAAAGGCGTCAACAATCACAGCCTGGAAAGTGCTGCGGGTTTTGAGGCCTGTCGCGCACAGTTTGCTTGAGGAGCAGGACATGAGTCTGGAAGGAAAGGTAGCGCTGGTCACCGGCGCGAGCAGAGGCATTGGGCAGGCGATTGCCCACGCGCTGGCAGCGCAGGGTGCCGTCGTTGTAGGGACAGCAACCAGTGATCAGGGCGCCCAGGCAATTGGCGACAAGCTGGCGGCTGCAGGCTACAAGGGCACCGGCATGAAGCTGGATGTACGTGACCCCGAATCAGTTGCTGCAGTGTTGGCTGCGATCACGGAGAGCTACGGTGCGCCGTCGATTCTGGTCAACAACGCGGGTATTACTGCCGATAACCTGTTGATGCGCATGAAAGATGATGAGTGGGATGACGTCATCGGCACCAACCTGAGCTCGGTCTACCGTTTGTCCAAGGCTGTCCTGCGGGGCATGACCAAGGGCCGCTGGGGGCGTATCATCAACATCAGTTCGGTAGTCGGTGGCATGGGTAATGCCGGTCAGTCCAACTACGCGGCAGCCAAGGCGGGTATGGAAGGTTTTACCCGTGCACTGGCCCGTGAAGTAGGATCTCGAGCCATTACTGTGAACGCGGTTGCACCTGGCTTTATTGACACCGACATGACGCGTGCGCTTAATGACAGCCAGCGTTCGGTCATGCTGGAGCAGATTCCACTGGCGCGCCTGGGGCAGGCTGAGGAAATCGCAGCCGCGGTTGCTTTCCTGGCGAGCGAAAGTGCGGGCTACATTACCGGTGCTACACTGCCGGTCAACGGTGGCATGTATATGTAACTGGCTGCCGCCGGTGGCACAGCTGTCGGCGGTGACGAGTTTCAATAGGTGGAAGCCGCAGGCTTTGACCTCATTTGCGTCAGATACGATTCACGCTTGAAACCAAGAGAATTGTTTCTATAAACTACCCGCAGTCCGGCTTCTCGGAACTGCAAATAGGAGTGAGAACAAGGTATGAGTACCATCGAAGAACGCGTCAAGAAAATCGTTGCCGAGCAGCTCGGTGTCAAAGAAGAAGAAGTCACCAACAGCGCTTCTTTCGTTGAAGATCTTGGCGCTGACTCCCTGGACACCGTTGAGCTGGTGATGGCTCTCGAAGAAGAATTCGAGACCGAGATTCCGGATGAAGAAGCCGAGAAGATCACCACCGTTCAGGAAGCCATCGACTACGTGAATGCTCACCAGAAGTAATCACGTCGCTTGCTGACATAAAAAGCCGCAGTGCCTCACGGACCTGCGGCTTTTTTGTGTCTGCGTGTTTTGGCCGGGCGCAGCAGGGCCGGCCGGCTTGTTGATGGACGCCGGCCTGTCTTGCCGCTGTCGTCGTTTGCGTCGACAATAGGGCAGTTTCGCGGTCGGTGCCGGCTGTCGTGATGTTCAAGCGTTTAATAAGGAGTGTGCCGTGTCGCGCAGACGCGTGGTAGTAACTGGTCTGGGAATGTTGTCTCCCCTGGGTAATACGGTCGAAAGCAGTTGGCAGGCCGCGCTGGCGGGCAAGAGTGGTATCGGCCCGATCGAGCATATGGATGTCAGTGCCTTTTCTACCCGTATTGGCGGGTCAGTACGCGACTTCGAGGTTGAGCTGTACATGGCGGCCAAGGAAGCGCGTAAGCTGGATCTGTTCATTCAGTACGGTCTGGCGGCCTGTATCCAGGCCATCAAGGATTCCGGTCTGGAAATCTCCGACCAGAACCGTGATCGCATCGGCGTGGTGATGGGCTCGGGTATTGGCGGTTTGACCAATATCGAGAAGAACCACGAGCAGTTGCTGAGCAGCGGCCCGCGCCGGATTTCGCCTTTCTTTGTGCCAGGGTCGATCATCAACATGGTCGCGGGTTACCTCTCCATCCAGTATGGCTTGCAGGGACCCAACTATGCACTGACCACGGCATGCACTACGGGTACGCACAGCATCGGCATGGCTGCGCGCAATATCGCCTACGGCGAAGCCGACATGATGGTCGCTGGCGGTTCTGAAATGGCCACCACCGGCCTGGGTCTGGGCGGCTTCAGCGCGGCGCGTGCCATGTCTACCCGCAATGATGACCCGCAGGGTGCCAGTCGCCCCTGGGATCGTGACCGCGATGGCTTTGTCCTGTCCGACGGTGCCGGCGCCATGCTGCTGGAAGAGTATGAGCACGCTAAGGCGCGCGGCGCGACCATTTACGCCGAGCTGGTCGGCTTCGGCATGAGCGGCGATGCCTATCACATGACCGCACCACCGGAAGACGGTCGTGGCGGCGCCAAGTGTATGGACAACGCTCTCAAGGACGCCGGCCTGAATCCGGACGAGGTGGATTACATCAACGCCCACGGGACCTCGACTCCCGCCGGCGATGTTGCCGAGACGCGTGCGGTCAAGAGCGTATTCGGCGCCCATGCCAGCGAACTGGCGATCAGTTCGACCAAGTCCATGACTGGTCATCTGCTCGGTGCTGCCGGCGCCGTCGAGGCCGTGTTCAGTGTGCTGGCGCTGCGTGATCAGGTTGCTCCGCCGACCATCAACCTGGACAACCCCGACGAGGATTGCGATCTGAACTATGTTCCGCATCAGGCGCAGCAGCGCGAGCTGAATGTGGTGCTGTCCAACTCCTTCGGTTTTGGTGGCACCAACGGCAGCCTGGTATTCCGTCGCTGCGAATGACGGGGGACGGCAAGGTAGCGGGCTGGACCCAGGTCAATGGCGAGCTGGCTGACAGCTTGCCCCTGAGTGACCGGGGGCTGGCCTACGGTGACGGCCTGTTCGAGACGTTGCGGGTGGTTGGCGGGCGCATGCCGTTGTTGACGCGTCACCTGCAGCGTCTGCAACGTGGCTGCGCGGCCTTGTCGCTGTCTGTTGATCTGGCGTTGATCGAGGCAGAACTGGTGGCTGCGGCCGCAAGGCTGGGTGAGGGCGTGTTGAAGCTGACACTGACACGTGGTTCCGGCCCGCGCGGTTACGCACCGCCAGCGCAGTCGACGCCCAGTCGCATTCTCTCCGCTGCGCCGCTAGCGGCTACCGATCCCCGTCGTCGCGATGGTATCGCACTCTTTCCCTGCCGCACCCGATTGTCCGAGCAGCCGTTGCTGGCGGGGCTCAAACACCTCAATCGGCTGGACCAGGTATTGGCGCGCGGCGAGTGGCAGAGCACGGAGTTTGCCGAAGGGCTGGTCTGTGACCAGCAGGGACGGCCGGTCGAGTGCACCATGAGCAATCTGCTGGTCTGGCGCGATGGCGGCTGGATTACGCCGTCGTTGGACCATTGCGGTGTGCGCGGTGTCATGCGTGACTATCTGCTCGATACGCTGACGGCGCAGGGCGTGCCGGCTGAAGAGCGGGTTATGGATATGGATATGCTGTACAGTGCGCAGGAAGTCTGCTGCTGCAACAGCCTGATTGGAGTCTGGCCGGTGGTGCGGCTGGGCGAGCGGAGCTGGCCGGTAGGGCCACAGACCCGCCTCCTGCAAACCCTGGCAGAACAGGTTTATCAGTGAAAAGTATTGGCAAATTTTTAGTCGTAGCGCTGTTCCTGGGCGTGGTTACAGCGCTGTGTGGTGGTGTCTGGGGGTTTGTCACCCTGCAGCGAGCGCTGCATCAGCCGCTGCAGCTGAGCGATCCCGAAACGCTGGTGGTTCAGCCGGGCAGCAGCCCGGCGCGGGTGTTCAGCGAACTTCAGCAGCAGGGAGTGCTGCATGATGCCGCCTGGTTGCGGCGCTACTGGCAGTGGCAGATGGAAGGCGCGGTGCTGCACGTTGGTGAGTACCAGCTGCAGCCGGAAATGACTGCGGCAGAGTTGCTGCACATGATGGAGCGGGGCGAGGTGTTGCAGCGCTCGGTGACGCTGGTCGAAGGCTGGAATTTCCATCAGGTGCGTGCCGCACTGCGTGCTGCCGACAAGCTGAAGCAGAGCCTTGATGCTGATCTGAGCGATGCCGAGGTGATGGCGTCCCTGGGTTTTGAGGGTGAGCATCCGGAAGGTCGCTTTTTCCCCGACACCTATCAGTACACCCTGGGTATGAGCGATCAGGATATTCTGCGCCGTGCCCATGAGCGCATGGCCTCGGTGCTTGCCGAGGTCTGGGAGACGCGCGCCGACAAACTGCCGATCAAGTCCCCCTACGAGGCGCTGATTCTGGCCTCCATTGTTGAAAAGGAAACCGGCGTGCCCTCTGAGCGTGGCCAGATTGCAGGCGTCTTTACTCGTCGTCTGCAGATAGGTATGCGTCTGCAGACCGACCCCACGGTGATCTACGGCATGGGGGCTGACTATCAGGGTAATATCCGTCGCCGACATCTGCAGCAGGCCACGCCCTATAACACCTACGTCATTGACGGGCTGCCGCCAACGCCGATTGCCATGCCCGGACGCGAGGCGCTGGAAGCTGCGGTCAAGCCGGAGCCCGGAAAGAGCCTCTATTTTGTCGCCAAGGGCGATGGCTCCCATGTGTTCTCCAATTCGCTGAGCGAACACAATCGGGCGGTGCGTGCCTATCAGCTGCAGCGGCGCAGCGACTACCGCTCCAGCCCGGCGCCGGAGGCAGCGCCATGACTGGCGTCTTTGTCACCCTGGAAGGCCCTGAAGGCGCCGGCAAGTCGACCAACCTCGCTTATATTGCCGCTGCGCTGCGCGCGGCGGGCTGTGAGCCGTTGCTAACCCGCGAGCCAGGCGGCACGCCTATCGCCGAACAAATACGCGGGCTGTTGCTGGCGCACCATGAAGAGCCGATGGACGATGATGCCGAGCTGCTACTGGTGTTCGCCGCTCGCGCGCAGCATCTGAATCGGGTCATTCGGCCGGCCCTGGCGACTGGTCGTGTGGTCATCAGCGACCGCTTTACCGACGCCACCTATGCCTATCAGGGCGGTGGCCGGGGTATTGACCTGACGCGCATCGCCGCGCTGGAGCATTGGACTCAGGGTGACCTGCGACCCGATCTGACCCTGGTGCTGGACGTACCGGTCGAGGTCGGTATGACCAGAGCGCGCGCACGCAGTGCGCTGGACCGCTTCGAAAGTGAGCAGCAGTCGTTCTTCGAGGCGGTGCGCAGTAGCTATTTGAGTCGGGCGGAGCTGGCGCCCGAGCGCTATGTGATCGTCGATGCCAGCGCTGATCTGGATCAGGTCCAGCAGCGTCTGCAGCCGTTCATCGAACAGGTTCTGGAGCGTTGGCGTGGCTGATGTGACCACCGCGATGCCCTGGCACCAGGGGCACTGGCAGGCGCTGGTGGGGCAGCAGCACTTTGCTCACGCCTATCTGTTTACCGGGCCGTCGGGCGCAGGCAAGCGCGCTTTTGCTTCCGCGTTCGCGGCCTGGCTGATGTGCGAGCAGCCAACTGGCGGCCAGGCCTGTCAGCAGTGCCGCAGCTGTCTGTTACGCCAGGCCGGCAGCCATCCCGATCTGCTTAGCATCGCGCCCGAAGAGCAGGGCAAGGCGATTCGTGTTGATGCCATTCGCCAGTTGGTCGACTTTATTGCCCAGACTGCCCAGCAGGGAGGCCGCAAGGTGGTGTTGCTGCAACCGGCCGAGGCAATGAACCAGAATGCTGCCAACGCATTGCTCAAATCGTTGGAAGAACCAACGGCTGATACTTATCTGCTATTGATCAGTGATCAGCCCAGCCGCCTGCTGCCGACCATTCGCAGCCGTTGCCGGGTGCAGCCACTGGGCGCTCCGGGTCAGCAGCAGGCGTTGTCCTGGCTCGCCGCTGAGTTGCCTGACAGCACTGCCGAGCAGCAAGGCTTGCTGCTGCAGATGGCGGGTGGGGCACCTTTGCGTGCGCTGGCGCTGCAGCAGATGGACGCCTTGGCCCTGCGTGACACGGTTGTTGAGGGCGTCAAGGCGCTGCTTAAGGGGCAGATATCGGCGCCGCGCCTGTGCGAGCAGTGGAACGCGGTGCCGGTAGAGCTGTTGCTTGACTGGTTTGCCGACTGGACGCTGGATTTGCTCAAGCTGCAGCAGCGGGCCCAGGAAACGGCCAGCAACGCGGACATGGACAAGGTGCTGGGTTACATGGCGCAACGTGTGCAGCCGCTGGCGCTGCTACACTGGCAAGAGTGGTTGCTGGCACATCGCCGCCAATTCGATAACAAAGCGAACCTTAATCGCCAACTGTTTCTGGAAAAGCTGCTCGCAGAGTGGAAAACGCTGGCTGAAAGGCGTTAACCTTCCAGCCATTGCCTGATACCAAAAAGGAATAACAGATGACCACCCCTGCTGCTCCGGGTCCGCGTAACGGCATTCTGTCGCTGACCATCAAGGACAAGTCTGTGCTGTACGCGGCGTACATGCCGTTCGTCAAGCACGGTGGGTTGTTCATCCCGACCAACAAAAGCTACCGCCTGGGTGATGAAGTCTTCATGTTGCTTAACCTGATGGAAGAGCCAGAGAAGATTCCGGTTGCCGGCAAGGTCATCTGGGTGACCCCCAAGGGCGCTCAAGGTAACCGCGCTGCGGGCATCGGCGTGCAGTTCAGTGACCAGGACAATACCGCCCGCAGCAAGATCGAAACCTATCTGGCCGGCGCGCTGCAGTCGGACCGCCCGACCCACACCATGTAGTTGTTATGCTGATTGACTCGCACTGCCATCTTGATCGCCTTGATCTGACTCCCTACGACGGTTCCCTTGATGCCCTGCTGGATGCCGCCCGTACGCGCGGCGTCGGCAAGTTTCTGTGCATTGGCGTGGACGCCAACAATGCCGCCACCGTTCAGCAACTGGCTGATGCACACGCCGATGTCTTCTGCAGCGTCGGCGTGCATCCGCTCGACCTGAAGGATGGACGAGCAACAGACCTGGCCTGGCTGCTGGACCAGTTAACGCACCCGCGTACCGTGGCCATCGGTGAGACCGGGCTGGATTATCACTATGAGCCGGAGCTGGCTGAACAGCAGAAGGCGTCTTTTGCCATTCATCTGCAGGCGGCTCGGGAAACCGGCAAGCCCGTGGTGATCCACACCCGCGCTGCCCGTCAGGACACCCTGGACATGCTGCGCGAAGCCGATCTGGCCAATGCCGGTGTGTTGCATTGCTTTACCGAAGACTGGCCCATGGCCCGTGCTGCGCTGGATATGGGCTACTACATCTCGCTCTCGGGTATCGTTACCTTCCGCAATGCCGACGCGCTGCGTGAGGTCGCCCGGCAGGTGCCGGCTGACCGCCTGCTGGTCGAAACCGACTCACCTTATCTCGCCCCTGTACCGCATCGTGGCAAGCCCAATGAGCCGCAGTACGTTTGCGAGGTGGCGGCGTTTCTCGCCGAGCTGCGCGGCGAAACCCTGGAGCAGTTGCAGCAGCAGACCACGGATAACTTCCATCGACTGTTTCCGCTGGCTGCTGGTTGATCACAACCGGGTCCATGCTCGTCGCGTTCACCTATCCTTTCGACAGCACAAAAAAAACCCGAATTCTGGGGGATGAATTCGGGCCAAGACCATTAGGAGTGATACAGAGGCAGGACAGAGCCCGCCCGTTCAGGAATGACACTTGGGGGGTATGTCATTCCTGATAGCTTCAGTATTGTCGAAATTGTCCGGCTTTCCACCGCGCTTTGCCGCTTTTATAAACTGATTTGGAATACGCTCGACCCAGCTTATCGTGAAGGGTTGTTATTGCTTGTTTGGTTGATCAATTCGGCCAGTCGTGCCAGTGCGCTTTCCAGTGTCGACTGCGGTGTGTAGAAGTGCGGCGACCAGCGAATGCCGCCACCGCGCAGCGCACAGACAACCCCCCGATCCATCAATGCCTTGTGCAGTGCCTTGTGGTCTTGGCCGGCTACTGAAAAGGTGATGATGCCCGAGCGGCGCCCGGGGCGCATGTCGCTCAGTACCTGGACTCCAGGCAAGGCTTGCAGGCGCTCAGCCAGCAAGCAGATACGCGCGTCCAGCTGTGCGGCAACCCACGGCATGTCGGCTTCGAGCAACAGCGACAGGCTGGCCGACATGGCCTGCTGGGCCAGAGTATTCGGACTGCCAGCCTCGAACCGGCGGGCTGAGCGGGCAGGGTGCCAGTCGCTGCGGTCGTAGTCGCCGATGGCCTCGACCATATGCCAGCCGTGCTGGGTTAGCTGCAGCTGGTCGCGGACTCTGGCATGGCAGAAGAACACGCCCAGCCCCTCCGGCGCCAGTAGCCACTTGTGCCCGTCGGCCATAGCGAAATCGCAATCGATCTGCTGAACGTCGAATGGCTGCGCGCCGAGGGTCTGGATGGCATCGACGCAGAACAGCACGCCGCGCGCGCGGCAGGCGGTGCCCAACTGTTGCAGATCCAGCCGCAGGCCGGTGCCGTACTGTACCGAGCTGATGCTCAGTAGCCGGGTGCGAGGCCCCATAGCGTCGATCAGCGCCTGCTCGGGCTCGCTTGCCAGGTCAACGGCAATGACCTCTACCCCCCGACCGGCAAGGGCTTCCCAGGGCAGGCGGTTGGACGGGAATTCCTGATTGCTGATGATGACCTGGTCGCCGGGCTGCCAGTCCACGCCTTGGGCAACGAATGAAAGCGCCTCGGAGGTATTCTTGACCAGGGCAATATCGTCACTGTGCCGTGCATTCAGCAGGGTGCGCAGCTGATCGCGCAGCTGGCGTTCGCCGCGGCTCCAGCGAGGGTAATCCTGCGCGCCCTGTTGCAGGTTCTCGCTGGCGAAGGCGCTGACGGCCTCGGCAGCGCGTTTGGGCCAGGGCGCGACAGCCGCGTGGTTGAGATAGCAGAGGCCGTCTGCCTGCGGAAATTCCGCTTGCCAGCGGTGGTCATCAATCATACGAGGCTCCCGGTGTCATTTCTGCCAATGTCCGGACTCCTGGTACCAAGGGGCTCCCCAGGTCCGCCAAATGGCCTTACAAAGCCTATTTAGACACAGTTGAACTGGATAGTCAGCTTGTAAGCAAATATGGGCACAGGGTCATCACTTTGGCATAATGATGCACTTTGCCAAATTGAATCCGGGTAGCTTAATGCAGAAAGAGTCACGAAAAGTCCGCGAATTTCGTCGTCGCGAACAGGAAATTCTGGATAGTGCCCTGCGCCTTTTCCTGGAGCAGGGCGAGGACAGCGTCACGGTGGAAATGATCGCCGATGAAGTCGGGATTGGCAAAGGCACCATCTACAAGCACTTCAAGTCCAAGGCCGAGATTTATCTGCGCTTGATGCTTGATTACGAGCGCGACCTTGCCGAAATGATGCATTCCGAAGCGATCGAGCGTGATAACGCTGCCTTGCCGCGGGACTATTTCGAGTTTCGCATGAGCGATCCGGAGCGCTATCGCCTGTTCGACCGGTTGGAAGAGAAGGTGGTCAAGTCCAACCAGCTGCCGTCTATGGTCGAAGAGCTGCATCAGATCCGCACCTCCAACTTCAATCATGTAACCGGCATGATTCAGTCGCGTATTGATGACGGCAAGCTCGAAGATGTTCCGGCGTACTTTCACTATTGTGCCGCCTGGGCGCTGGTGCACGGCGCTATGGCCATGTACCACTCGCCGTTCTGGCAGGATGTGATCAAGGATCAGGAAGGGTATATGCAGTTCCTGATGGATGTGGGTGTGCGCATGGGCAACCGCTTCAAGCGGCGCAAGGAAACCGAGGCGGCTGACCCCTCCTGAACTCCCGGTCCAGGCGACAGTCTGAGCTTTCGGAGCCCACGACAGGAGTCGCCCCGTGCCCTTTATTCGCAGTTTCTTGACCGGCGCTGTTTGCGCCGGTTTGCTGTTCTCGACGTCGCTGTCTGCGCGCGAGTACAGCTACAGTGACGCCCATCTGCATTTTGTTGATTTCTTCCAGGAGAGTGCCGGGCTGGACAGCCTGATCGAGGCCATGGATGAGGCCAACGTCGAGCATGTGATGTTGTCCGGTATTCCGGTGGCCAAGCAATGGCATGAGAACGAGCCCAAGCGGCCGCGTTACTATGCCGGTGATGACGGCAGTGCCTACTGGTTCAGCGCCACTGATCTGCTGATTGCCAAGGCGCTGGAGCAGGTGCCGGCTGATCAGCGCCACCGTTTCCACCCTTTTCTTTCCGGCTTCAACCCAAACGACAAGAATGCCGATGCGCACATACGCCGTATGCTGGAGTTGTATCCGGGCGTGTGGCAGGGGCTGGGGGAGGTCTTTACGCGCCATGACACTTTGACTGCGCTGATCCACGGCGAGGCGCCGCGTGCCAATAGCGAAGCGATGAACCGGGTATATGATCTGGCCGAGGAGTTTGATCTGCCGGTGATGGTGCACAGCAACATTACCTCCTGGCGCGAGCGAAATCCGCTGTATCTGCAGGAAATTGAAGAGCCACTGCGTAATCACCCAGGCGTCCGGATCATCTGGGCCCATGCCGGTACCAGCATGGAGATTCACCGCCATCAGGATCGTCTGGAGTTCTTGCTGCCCACGCTGCGGCGCATGCTGACGGCCTACCCCAACCTGTATATCGACATGTCCTGGACGGTGCGCGAACCTTATCTGCTGAATGCAGAGGGCGAGCCTGACCCGGAGTGGGTGCGGTTGGTGGAAGACTTTCCCAGCCGCTTTATGCTCGGCTCCGACGTAGTCGGTCGCTTCGACAGCCTGGGTAAGTATATGAGCGGGTTTGATCCCTTTCTGGATGCCTTGAGCGAGGATGTTGCCCGCGCTGTTGCGCTGGACAACTTCCTGGCGGTATTGCCCCGCGCGCCAAGCGAAGATTGAACGGCCCCGCTCGTGGCGGGGCCGTTGCTGGGGTTACCGCGCTGCCGGCAACGTCAGTGGCGGCGCCTGCCAGTAGGCGCAGTTGTGGTAGCCCAGGAAGGTAAGGGCGCTACTGCTGGCGGCATTGGGTACATCCAGTACCTGCAGGTTGCCGGTGGCGGCCTGGGCCCAGCTGGCAGCAACGCCGTCGGTGGTGTTGGGGTCGCCGGTCTTGGCGAACTGTGTCCAGTAGTCGACCATTTCCTCGGACAGGCTCAACAGATCAGCCGTGTCACCAGAGTAGCGTGTCTGCATTACGCTATCCGGGTAGAGCACGTACGGAATCTCGCCGGCATGGGTGGCGCCCAGCGGGAAACTGACGGCCACCGGCGGTACCAGGGTCCAGGGCGCGTCCTCATCGCGGAACCAGTACTGAAAGGTGTTCATGCTGGCACCCGCGAAGGTGCTGGCATGCACGTAGGCGTTGCAGGCAAACATGAAGTCGGTCCAGATCGCCGACAGCGCCGCTTCAAAGGGCTTGGCACTGCCGGCTACCCGCGCCAGGTAGTCGGTTGCAATCTGATCGGCGTCGTAGGGGACGCTGGCCTGATAGGGCTGAAAGAAGGCGTCGACACGGCTGCGGTATTCGGCCTCGTCGTCGATCGGGTTGCCGCCAACCTCATCCAGCGCCACGAACAGCGTGCCTTCGTTCTGGTTACTGCCGATCAGCACATCCAGGCTGTCATTGAAGCTGCCTTCGTTCAGTGCCTGCATGATCGACTTGGGTAGCAGGTCGGAGTCTGGGTCGACAGTCGGCATGGATTGCGACCCTTGAGCGGCCAGCAGGCTCGACACCGGCAGGGCGCGCAGACAGTCGGCGGCGGTGTCAAGGTCGGTACAGCCCAGGGCGTTGGCGACGCCCACACCGCCGGCCTGTGCTGCAGCCTTGGGCACCTGGAAGGGAGCGTATGAGCCGCTCTGCACGATGGCGCGCTGGAACAGGCCCTCGGTTTTTGCCCGTGGCGAGACGATGTGGCTCATGACACTGTGGCCGCCGGCGGACTCACCAAAAATGGTGACGTTATCGGCATCTCCGCCGAAGGCTTCGATATTCTGTTGCACCCAGCGCAGGGCCTGCTGCTGGTCCATCAGGCCGAAGTTGCCGCCGTTGGAGGCGAGTGAGGGGTGGGCAAGAAAGCCCAGGTTACCCAGACGGTAGTTGAGGGTGACCACTACCACATCCTGCGCAGCCAGACGGGTCGGGTCATACTCGCCACCGCCGTTGCCAAAGACAAAGGCGCCGCCGTGAATCCACACCATCACCGGCAGGTCCTTGGCGTCGGTCGGCGTGTACACATTGAGGTACAGGCAGTCTTCGTCGCCGGCTGCGGCGCCGGTGGTGATGTCGCTCTGCGGGCAGCTGTTACCGAAGTCCTGGGAGAGGGTCAGTGTGCCGTTGCGCGCCTCAGGTGGCTCTGGCGGTGCAAAGCGCCGTTCGCCGACCGGGGGCTTGGCGTAGGGAATGGCGCGGAAGATACGCAGGTTGTCTGTCTTGATGCCGAGCACCTGGCCTTCCGTGGTGCTCACGGCCAGCGGGTTGGGCGTGGTGTCGTCGCCACCGCCACCGCTGGACAGGCAGCCGGTTAATGACAGCGCGGCAACCGCCAGGCTGAGGGTCTTGAATAGGGGGAGCCCGTTCGGGCGCGGGAAAGCAGCGTTCATTATTGTTGTCCTGTGCTTGGAAAAGGTCGGGGCAATTGCTCGGGTTGTCTCGTGATGGAGCAAACGCCTCGGCTGGCACGCAGACTATATGTGAAGTGCATCACGCCGGGCTAAACACGTCCGGGTGGTGTGAAAAGATGGGGCAGGTGGTTATGATGTCCGGTTTTTGTCGTTTGCAGTGCCATAAGAAAGAGATGCCCTGATGATGCAAGAAGCCTTTCCTGTCAGTTACATAGAGCCGGTTTTTCGTCCGCCAAGCGAGGCGCACTCGCTGATACTGCCGGTAACCAACGGCTGCTCCTGGAACAAGTGCACCTTTTGCGAGATGTACACGGCGCCGCAGAAGAAGTTTCGCGCCCGTGATGAGGCCGAGGTGCTGGAAGAGATTCGCAAGGTGGGTGAACGCTATATTGTTCAGCGCATATTCCTCGCCGACGGCGACGCCATGGTACTGCCGACCCATCGCCTGCTGCGCATCCTGCAGGCTATCGCCGAGCACATTCCCAGTGTCGAGCGAGTGACCTCCTACTGCCTGCCGCGCAACCTCAAGCGCAAGTCGGTAGAGGAATTGCGCGAGTTGCGCGATGCCGGGTTGGCTATGCTCTATGTGGGCGCCGAGTCGGGTGATGATGAGGTGCTGGAGCGGGTCAACAAGGGCGAAAGCTATGCCTCCACAGCCGACGCCCTGAACAAGGCCGGGGAAGCGGGGCTGAAGCGCTCGGTGATGATTCTTAACGGTCTGGGCGGCAGCACCTTGAGTGATCAGCACGCCGACCACTCGGCTCGTCTGGTGAATGAAACCCAGCCCGAGTTCGTCTCCACCCTGGTTGTCAGCTTCCCTCAGGGCATGGAGCGTTTTCAGGCCCGTTATCCGGATTTTGCGCCGCTGACACAGGAGCAGCTGTTCCAGGAACTGCTGCGTTTTGTCGGTGCGCTGGAGCTGGACAACACTACTTTTCGCAGCGACCATGCATCCAATGCGCTGGTGCTCAAGGGCGAGCTGGGCCGGGACAAGGCGCAGTTGTTGGGGCAGATCGAACAGGCGATCGCCCGTCCGCACTCGGCGGGTCTGCGGCCGGAGTGGATGCGCGGTCTCTAGCTGATAACTGAGGGCAGGTCACATGCGCACCTTGTTGATTGTATTGGGAATGCTGTCACTGACTGGCTGCATGAAACCGTCTGACATGCAGCAGCAGGCCGGCTACTACATGGGCGATGCGGGCCTGCTCAATCATTATCGCATTGAGCGCAGCAGTACCTGGGTGCTGCAGTCTGACTCCAAACTGTACATCGCTCAGGGGCATTTTCTGCCGATTGGCGAACCCTACGCCCGGCCTAATGTCGTAGCAGAAGAGGCGTTTGCTGCTGCGGTTGAGGTGTTTCCGGTAGTACGTCGCTCACCCCAGCCGTTAGGGCTGGAGGAAGCGCTGGCCGAAGCCGGCAGCTTTGGCTACGACTACCTGCTCTATACCCGCTTTGCCGCCGCCGACGATGCGGTGGGCAGCCGGGAAGAATGGGAAACCTCGGAGCAGTGGGGCGATGTCGGTCGAGACCGCGGTGTGCTGCAGCTGATGCTGCTTGAAGTGGGCTCGCGCCATCTGGCCGACTACGCCCGCATCGAGACCCGTGGCGGTTTTCTGCAGTTTTATAACGCCTCGCCCGATGACCTGCTGCGGCCACCGCTGCAGGACTACACCCGGCAATTGCTGGGTCGGCACTGACAGGCTGGGCAGGGCATTGCGCGCTGCCGGTTCGCAGTTGCCGTCCGGCAGATCCAACAGGAGAGCTCATGTCCCGTCGTGCACCACCCCCGCAATCCCTTCTCGACAGCATTCCTCAGCGTGGCGCGTTGCAACGCCGCGAGCCCGCCCCGGTAGAGCAGTGGGATACACCTTTGAGCGGCGAAATGGACATGCGCATCGCTCGCGACGGCACCTGGTATCACGAAGGTGACGCGATTGAGCGCAAGGCGCTGGCCCAGTTGTTTTCCAGCATTTTGCGGCTGGATGAGGATGGCCGCTACTACCTGGTAACCCCGGTCGAGCGCTGGGGCATCCAGGTCGATGACGCGCCCTTTGTGGCTACCCGCCTGCGTATCGAGGGACAGGGCGAGCAGCGGCGCCTGCACTTCACTACCAACCTGGAAGACGAGGTGACGCTGGACGCCGAACATCCGCTGCGCGTGCAGGTCGACCCCGACACCCAGGAGCCGGCCCCCTACATTCTGGTTCGCGGCAATCTCGAAGCGCTGATCGGACGTAACGTGTTTTACGAGCTGGCCGAGCTGGCTGTCGAGCATGAGCAGCAAGGGACTGCCCGCACCGGCGTCTGGAGCTGTGGTCAGTTCTTTGCCCTGGACGGCAGCCAGACAAACTGAGCGTCTCCTGTACCTGCCTATCAAACTCCCCTATATCCCCCAACAGGGGGGTGAATCCTCTTGGGTGACGTCTTCTAGCATCAGGGTCTGATCAGCCGACCGGAGCATGCGCCCATGGCGTACCTGATGGTGAACGACGTCCGCCTGCATTTCGAGCGTTACCCGCAGCCCGGCAAGCCGGTTCTGGTGCTGAGCCATTCGCTGTTTTTCGATTGGCGGATGTTTGAGCCGCTGATCGAGCAGTTGCACCAGGACTTCGAGATAGTGGTCTACGACCATCGGGGGCAGGGGCTGAGCAGCTGCGCCGGCAACCTGGATATGGATACCCTCACCGACGACGCGCTGGCGCTGATCGACGCGCTGGAGCTCGCGCCCTGCTACTTTGCCGGCAACTCCATGGGCGGCTTTGTCGCCCTGCGGCTGGCGGCACGTTATCCGCAGCGTCTGGCCGGTTGCATCGTGATGGGCAGCAGTGGCGACCTGGAGCGGCAGCTGGCCGAATTCGAGCCGTTGGTCGAGCAGCTGGCCCGCGAGGGTGCTGCCGATCAGATCGATACCCTGATGTTCATCATGTTTGGTGACGACACCCTGCGCAGCCCGTCGCAAGCGGCGCTATGCGCTCGCTGGCGGGCGCGCATGCGCGAGCTGGGGCCGCGTATTGGGGAGGCGGCGCGCGGTGTTATCCATCGTCGCTCGGTATTGCCAGAGCTGACCGGCCTGCGCGTGCCGTTGCTGGTGCTTGCCGGCGAACAGGACCATGCCTACAGCGTCGCGCAGTCGCGGCAGATCATCGAGCACAGCGGCCACGGCGACTGCCAGGTGGTTACTGGCGCAGGGCACTCGGTTGCCCTGGAACAACCCGGCCAGGTGGCCGAAGCCATTCGCCGTTTTGCCGGCAAGACGACCTGATCGCTGCATGCCATCAGGTCTGCACAATAAAAACAATGACAGACGAGTAGCCCATGACACACCTGACCACCCGCGCCCTGCGCAATAGCCTGATCCTTCCCCTGTTTGCCCTTGCTGGCGCCGTGCAGGCCGCGCCAGTGGATACTGCAGCCATGCTGGCCAGCGAAACCGACGGCAGCCAATGGCTCAGCTACGACCGCACCTGGGCCCAGCAGCGCTTCAGCCCGCTGACGCAGATCAGCACCGAGAATGTCCAGCAACTGGGCCTGGCCTGGTCAATCGACCTGGACAACAGCCGGGGGCTGGAGGCCACGCCCCTGTATCACGAAGGTGTGCTCTATACCTCGCTGTCCTGGAGCCGGGTGATGGCGGTGGACGCCGACAGCGGCGAGATTCTCTGGAGCTTTGACCCGGGCGTAGACAAGGCGAAGGGGCGTTCAGCCTGTTGCGATGCGGTTAACCGCGGTGTTGCGCTTTGGCAAGGCAAGGTCTATGTCGGCACCCTGGATGGCCGCCTGATCGCGCTGGATGCCAAGACCGGTAAGCCGCTGTGGACCCAGCAAACCACCGATGACAGCCAGCCTTACACCATTACCGGAGCGCCTCGGGTGCTCAAGGATCTGGTGCTGATTGGCAATGGCGGCGCCGAGTTCGGCGTGCGCGGATATTTTTCTGCCTACGACGCGGCGACAGGGGCGTTGCGCTGGCGCTTTTACACCGTACCGGCGAACCCGGCCGATGGTCCGCAGGACAGCCCGGCGCTGGAGGCAGCGCTCAAGACCTGGAGTGACCAGACGCGCTGGGATCTGGGCGGGGGCGGCACCGCGTGGGACAGCATGGCCTATGACGCCGAGCTGAATCTGTTGTACGTCGGCACCGGCAATGGCTCGCCGTGGAATCGCGAAGTGCGCAGCCCGGGTGGCGGCGACAACCTGTATCTGTCGTCCATTCTCGCCCTGCGACCGGAAACCGGCGAGCTGGTCTGGCACTACCAGACGACCCCTGGAGACAGCTGGGACTACACCGCCACGCAGCAGTTGACCCTGGCCGAGCTGGAGATCGACGGCAAGCCGCGTCAGGTCATCATGCAGGCCCCCAAGAACGGCTTTTTTTACGTGCTGGACCGGGCGACCGGCGAGCTGCTGTCGGCTGAAAAATTCGGCAAGGTAACCTGGGCAGAGCGTATCGACATGGCGACCGGGCGCCCGGTTGAAGCGCCCAATGCGCGCTATGAGAATGAGCCGGCGCTAATTTGGCCAAGCCCGTTCGGTGCGCACAACTGGCACTCAATGTCCTATAGCCCGCTGACCGGGCTGGTCTACCTGCCGTATCAGGAAATCCCCGCGACCTACGCCAACGAGGGCGGCAACTTTGTTGTGCGCAATGCCTTCAACACCGGCGCTGGCTTGGAGAACCGCTCGCTGCCAAGAGAATATGCCACTGGCGCGCTGATCGCCTGGGACCCAGAAAAGCAGGCGCCGGCCTGGCGTGTAGAACGACCCAATCACTGGAACGGCGGCACTCTGGTGACGGCTGGTAACCTGGTGTTTCAAGGTACCCCGGCTGGGCAGCTGGAGGCTTATACCGCAGACAAAGGTGACCTGCTCTGGCAGTTCCCGACCCAGACCGGGGTCATCGCCGCGCCTATGACCTATCAGCACAATGGTCAGCAGTACATTGCCCTGATGGCGGGGTGGGGCGGTGCGGCGGCGCTGTTCGGCGGTGATGCTGCGGTCGCGACGGGTACACGCAATATCAGTCGGATGCTGGTGTTCAAACTGGATGGCAAGGCGCAGCTGTCATCGCCGCCGCCGCAGCAAGCTATCGACCGGGTGCCGCAGCCGGTGGTTGCTGCCGCCAGCGATATTGAGCAGGGCGCGTTGAACTACGGTATTTACTGCACCGTCTGCCATGGCGTGGGTGCGGTCGGCGGGGGAACCATCCCCGACCTGCGCTATTCCAGTGATGCGGTGCGTGACGCCTGGGAAGCCATCGTGCTGCAAGGCGCCTTCCGTGGAAAAGGGATGGCCTCCTTTGCTGACAGCCTTTCGTCAGAGCAGGCTCAGCAAATCAAGTTGTACATCATGCAACGCGAATACGAGAGCTGGGCCGAGGTGCAGCAAGAGAATGCCCAATAAGCCACCGGTGGTCAGACCGTGACCGTTTGCGCCAATTGAGTATTTACTCTAAATGATGGCGTTCGTATGATGGCGTTCGTATGATGGGGTGACCGTGCCGGCAGGTCACCCCCGGATCGCCCAGTGTTCCTGCCGCGCTAGTGAAAATAACAATAAAAAGGCTGCCGCAGGCAGCCCGTGCTCGGCATGGACGGACTTCATGAACAGGAATCGCGTAGCCTGGATTGCGCCGCAATCCACCCCCGGGCAGAACGGGGGAAACGAACTGCCTTTGCTGTTGGCCACCAAGATATCTCCGCCACGCCGTGGTCGAGGCATTCTGCCCCGTCCCCGCCTTGAACTCTACGCAGATCAGCTGCTGGAGCGTCGCCTCGCGGTGCTGGAGGCGCCGCCGGGTTTCGGCAAAACGACCCTCGCAACCATCTGGGCAGAACGTCTGAGCGCGCTGGGTCAGACTGTCGCCTGGCTATCGCTGGACGCCGAGGATGACAGCGCCCAGCGGCTGCTGTACTACATCTGCGCTGCCATCAACAAAGTGCTGCCAGAGGCCGGTCGGCGCTGCCTCGACTTGGGCGCCGAGCTCGGTTTTTTCAGTGCCGAGGCGCTGAGCAGTCTGTTGATCGATGATCTCGCCAGGCAGCCGACGCCACTGACCCTGTTTCTGGATGACTATCACTGTATAGACGACGAGGTGCTGGTCGAGGCGTTGCGCGTGTTTGTGCAGCGCGCGCCGGAGCATGTGCATCTTGTGCTGGCCGGCCGCAAGGACGTGCCGGAGCCGATCGTTGAACACCTGTATGCCGATGATCGTCTGGAGATCGACAGCACCATGCTGCGCTTTGAGCTGGAGGAAACCCGCGACCTGTTTCGCAAGGGCGGCGTTCAGCCGGAGTTTGGTGGTGATGTCTGCAGCATCCAGCAGGCATCGGACGGCTGGATTGCTGCTCTGCGGGCCTACCTGCTGACCCCTGCGCAGGGCGCGGGGCGCCATCTGCCGCGCAGCATCAGCAACCTGTTTGATGACATTCTGGCGCAGTTGCCTGAGGCCATGGCGCGCTGCCTGTGTGCGGTCGGCGTGCTCGACAAGTTCAGCGCCGGCCTGCTGCAGGAGCTGCTCGGCGAAGCACAGGCCGATGAACTGCTGCTGCTCATGCGACGACGCCAGTTGTTCCTCAGCGTGCTGGATGAGCACGACACCTGGTTCAGCTTGCATCCGCTGTTCCGTGAGCACCTGCGCGCTGCCTGCCTGCGGCAGGATGAGGTGGCCGCACGCAAGCTGATGCTGCAGGCCGCCCGCTGGTTTGCCCAACGCCAACTCTGGTTTGATGCTATCAGGTTGGGCATGGACAGTGGTGATGTCGCGCAACTGCGCGAATGGATTCAAGATTGCGCCACCACGCTGATCGAACAGGGCGATTTCAGCACCCTGGTCGTGCTGGAAAAGCGCTGGCAGATGCAGGCGAGCGACAGCCCGCTGCCGCTCAAGGTCACCCGCGCCTGGGCCATGGGGCTGGCGCTGGAGCATGGGCCTGCGATGCGGCTGACCTGTGAGCTGGAGGCGGAGATTGAGCAGCAGACACCCAGCGAGGAGTCCAGCGCCATCTACTGGGAAGTGCAGGCGATCAAGGCCATGCTTTGGGCGCTGGATGATCGCTATGCGCTGGTGGCCCCGCTGGCCCGCGAATGCGTCGAGTCAGGCTACTGCACCCAGTGGGCGGCCAACGTGTTGCTGAATGTCATCTGTGGCGCGCACATGCGTGCCTGCGAGTGGGATCAGCTCTACGCCTTGCCTCCAACCCAGCGCCGCAGTCAGGGCAATCGGGGGTACTTCCTGCATGAGTGCTATCGGCAGTCTTTGTATGGCCTGGCCGAGATGTATCAGGGTCGTATCGTGCAGGGAATCGCAGCGCTGGACGAGCTGCTGCAGCAGGCGGCTAACCAGAGCGCCGCTGACATGCGTCGACCCAACCCGGTCTTGACGGCCTTACCCAAAGGCCTCGGTGCATATGGACATTACCTGCGCGGAGACTATGCCGAGACAGAGAACCTGCTGCAGGAGTGTCTGCCCTACATCAAGATGGGCAGCTTTATCGAATGCACGGCCTTTGCCTATACCGCGCAGGTTCGTCTGCTGGCGCAGCAGGGGCGCTTTGCCCAGGCCCGACGACTGTTGGATGACCTGGAGTCGCTCGCGCTGGCACGGGATTGGCCGCGCCTGCAGGCGCGCGCGCTGCTTGAGCGGGTACGCTTGCATCTGCTGGAGCGCAAGCCACGCGAGGCGCAGGTGTGCAGCAATCTGCTGCAGCAACTGGCCAGCCTGGAGTGGCCGGATCAGTGGGTCGACCGGGAGTACTTTGCGCTGCTGGCACGCCTTTGGCTGGCGCTGGATGAGGACTGCTGCGAGCCGGGCCTGCTGGAGCAGGCATCAGCGCTGCTGGAGCGTTTTAAAGCGTCCGGGCTCTGGCTGTACTACCTGGAGTTGGGCGTTGTTGGCGGCTTGCTGATCAGCCGCGATCAAGGCGCCAACGCTGCGCTGCCGTTACTGTCGGCGGAGCTGGACCTGCTAGAGCAGAGCGGCGCCATCAGCCTGCTGACGGATCTGCCGACGCAGGATACCTGTGCGCTTCTGGCGCGCCTGTGCCCGTCCGCGTTGCAGCAGCGGGCCGCCAACCTGCTGGGCATTGATGCGACTGCTCAGAGCGAGCACTGCAGCCAGGCGTTGCTGGCGCTGACAGTCAAGGAGCGGCAGGTCGTTCAACTGGTAGCCGAGGGCAAGTCGAACAAGCAGATTGCCCGGGATCTGAACGTGACCCCGGAGACCATCAAGTCGCATATGAAGAGCATCTTCGCCAAACTCAAGGTGGATAATCGCGCGCAGGCGGCGGTGATGTTGCAGCAGGCGTAGCGGCCCGCGGCGGCTGCCGCGAGCCGCAAGCCGCAAGCTTTAAGCGAAAAGCGAAAAGCAAAGCAGGGCGGGGGAGTGGAGGAGGTCAGCTTGCCGCTTAAAGCTTGCAGCTTGCCGCTAAAAGAAAGGCTCCCCCATGCCGCCCGGAGCAGCGGAAACGGCAGGGGGAGAGCAAAGGGAGGGGTTAGCGGATACCCGCGGCGCGCAGCGCGTTGGGAGTAAAGTCCGCAGAGGACGCTTCAAAGCTGAAGTCGTAGTTCTTGCGTTCTTCGTTGGTCATGCCCAGGGCCATGTAGCGGCCGTTCTGCAGGTCGTACAGGGTTTCCAGTGCGTAGCCCGGGATCTTCAGGTCAAAGCGTTGCAGGGCAATAGCCTCGGCCACCCGCCACAGGCCGCCGCGGCCATCGTAGTGGTCGATTTCGCCGGCTTGCCAGTTGTCTTCGTCGATAAAGAAGTGGCGCTTGGCATAAACATGCCGTTGACCTTCCCTAAGTGTTGCTTCCACTTCCCACACGCGATGCACTTCGTAGCGCACCAGGTCCTGATTGATGTGGCCCTGCTGGATGATGTCGTCGTACTTCAGCTCGCGTGAGGCGATGGCGAAGTTGTTGTAAGGAATCAGCAGCTCGCGTTTGCCGACCAGTTTCCAGTCGTAGCGGTCAGGTGAGCCGTTGTACAGATCGTAGTTGTCCGACACGCGGGTACCGTCGGCGCTGAACGCCGGGCCGTCATAGGCAACCTGTGGGGCGCGTCGCACGCGGCGCTGGCCTGCGTTGTACATCCAGGCGGCGCGCGGCTCCTTCAACTGGTTGATGTTTTCGTGCACCAGCAACACGTCACCGGCCAGACGCGATGGCGACAGGATGCGCTGGGTGAAGTAGAACATCAGGTTGTCGGAGATCTTCGGGCCGTAGTCAGTCAGCGCGGTGGCGAAGCTGAAGGCATCCTGCAGGATCACCATGGTATTGGAACCGTTGGCCTGCGGTGTGGCCTGGGCAATCACCCGCTCGAAGCTGCCACCCCGGTAGCGAGTGATATGGTTCCAGATGACCTCGACGCCACTCTGCGGGATCGGGAAGGGGTAGGCGGTATCAAAGTTCTCCAGGCCGTTGCCCCCTTCGACCAACCGGGTGTTGACCGCGTTGCGCGCGACCGCATCGAATACTTCCTGCGGTACGGTGGCGCTGCGATTGGTCTGGAAGACGCGCAGCTTATAGGTGTCCGGGTAGCGCTGCAGCATGGCCTTCTGCCCCGCTGTCAGCAGCTCGGCGTACTGGTCCATATTGGCGGCTGTCACGGTATACAGCGGCTGTTCGCCCGCGAAGGGGTCGGCAAAAAAGCCATCACTGTCGACGGCGGCAGCGTCGGCGGCCATGCCGCCGGTCCATTCCGGAATGGTCCCGCTGGCGTTGCCGGCGCGCTCGGCGCCCATCGGCGTCAAGGTGGTTTGCAGTGTGGCGGCCTCCTCGGGGGAGACGGCGGCGCTGACAGACAGCGCCAGGGTGCTGAGCAGGGCACCGCCAAGCAGGTGCAGGGATCGTTTATGCATCATTTTCATCGCTTGCTCCGTTTCTTATTAGAAGTTCACGCCGACGCTGACGGCGACGAAATCGCGGTCGGTGTTGGGGTTGTAGTCGCCGCCGAAAAAGTTGGTGTAGTTGATGCTGGCGTTGTACTTGTTGTTGTACACGCCGGTCAGACCAACGCTGGCGGCCATGGAGCCTTCAACAAAGTTCGGGCCAGTGCCGTCGACATCATGAGAGAACGCGAAATTGGGTTTGAGCGCGACGCCAGCGAAACCTTCGTACTCCATATTGACCACGGCGCGGTAGCCCCAGGAGCTGCTGGTGTAGAAGCCGTCGTAGGTACACTCGGACGGGTCGGCTGCGTTCAAACCTTCACAGACGCCGGGAACTGCCAGCGGGCCGGAACCGTAGAGCGAGTCGCGACCGTAGCGCAGTTCGTTGATGCCTTTTTTGACCCCGCTAATGTGGTTGTAGCCGACTTCTCCAATGACAGTCATGCTGCGCGCACCCAGGATGTTGTCGAAGATTCGGATCGCAGTGACCTGAGCCTGAGTGACCGGCAGGCGCTTATAGCCCTGGATGACGGTGCCGGCAGGGATAGGGACACCCAGCGTCGCGCCAGGTACATGGCCGCTGGTGGTGAGCGGGGTGGCGCTATTGCCCAAGGCGGCACCGGTCAGGTCGTTTGAGCTGATCTGTACGGGCTGGTTGGGGCGGTAGCTCACCTCGCCAGATAGCGCAGTGCCCCCCAGGTTGGTCTGGAAGCTCATGCCGTAAATGCGGATGTCTTCCGGATAGGCGAGGAAGTAGTTGCCCAGCATCGGCACATCGACCTGGCCAGTTTGCGAGTTCAGCTCAGCGTCACCCAGCTGCGGGAACTGTCCGCCTCCTGAGATCGTGTTGTACGTCGGCAGACGACTGTGAATGTTCATGAAATACAGGCCAAACTCGGTCTGGTGCAGCTGCTCGGCGTAGTAACGGAAGGACACACCAAATTGACCTTCGTCTTTGGCATCAACGTCACCGGCTCGTGGTACGTAGACAAAGGTCGGGTCACCGTTGGCACCGTTCTGACTGCCGCCAACGCCCACCTGATAGCAGCCGTCAGCCAGGGTGTCGCTGGGTGAGAAAAAGGTACCGCAGTTGTCGATAACGGTCTGATCCCACTCCAGCTGATAAAACGCCTCCATACCCAGGTTGTCGGTCAGGCTTTGGGACAGATAGATCATGTTTACCGGGATCAGGCCTTCCTTGATCTCGGCACCGGGACGGCGGAAGGCGGCAACGTCGATGGGGTTGATGCTGTTGATGCCATTCTGAATAAAGGTACTTTCACCCCAGCTGACCACCTGCTTACCGATGCGCACCGAGCCCGGCATGTCGCCAATCGCGTAGTTGTGGTAGAGGAAGGCATCAAGTAGCTGAATGCCGGATGCCTTGGCGGCGGTCTTGCGGTTGTCGTCGCTGATGTCGTAAAGGTCCTGATGGCCGTCCTTCAGCTCGAAGTCATACCAGTACTTGCCGCGCAGAAATACGCCGGTGTCACCGTATTGCAGTGACAGATCGTGAATACCCTTGAAGATCGTCGAGAACGCGTCGCCCTTGTCGAAGTTGAGTCGGTTGTCGTCGGTATTGGCAGCGTTGGCGTTGCCACCGCTGTTGGCCCAGATGAAGTCCTTGTCGGGGCTGGCAGTGGCCCAGCTTGAGCCTATTGAAATACTGGAATCGAACTGCCCCTCAATATCGCCGATATCAAATCGCACGGCGTGGGCGGGCAGGGCGGTGGCCATCGCAACGGCGACGACCATGGGTTTGAGACTGGCGTGCGCTATGGTTTTTGTTCTTATGCTTTTCATGTCTGTCCTCGCGTCGAGCGCTTGTTGTTATTGAGGAACCTTGCGGGCTGACAGGCGGTTTTTGCCGTCTATCAGGCATCGGTGTCATCGACTCTATGCGGATGTTTTGGTGGTTTATCCCCCCCTAATGGGGGAGCGCCGGGGCGTATGTCGAGTGACTGTGCAGTCAGCGGATTGCCCGGGCGCGCTTGCGCTACCAGCGGCCTGGTACATAATGCGTGCGGAGCAGGTATCCGGGTCTCAAGGAGAGTGGCTGATGACGATTCCCCCGTTGTTTATTGGTGCCAATGCCAGTACTGGCGTTGCTATTGCGCCGCGCATGGCCAATCGCCATGGTTTGATTGCCGGCGCTACGGGTACAGGCAAGACCATTACGCTGCAGGTACTGGCGCAGGCCTTTTCGGCCCAGGGGGTGCCGGTGCTGGTGCCGGACATCAAGGGGGATTTTTCCGGCATCGCCAAACCGGGCGTGGTGTCGGAAAAGCTGCAGCAGCGTGCTCAACGCGTCGGCATTGAGACGCTGAAGCCCAAGGCTGCGCCGGCGGTGTTCTGGGATGTGTATGGCGAGAAGGGGCATCCGCTGCGTCTGACCATCTCCGAGCTGGGGCCGCAACTGCTGTCGCGGTTGTTGGGGCTGAATGAAACCCAGAGCGGCATCATCGATATTCTGTTCCGGGTTGCCGACGATCTCGGCTGGCTGCTGCTCGATATGAAAGACCTGCGCGCGATGCTTAATCACGTATACGAGCAGCGTGCTGAACTGGGGCCGCGTTACGGCAATATTGCACCGGCCAGCGTCGGCGCCATCCAGCGGTCACTGCTACGGCTGGAGCAGCAGGGTGGCGAGCAGCTATTCGGTGAGCCCGCCGTCTCGCTGGATGACTTTCTGCAGGTGGATGCGCATGGGCAAGGCGTAGTCAATATCCTGCATGCCGAGCGCCTGTACCGCGAAAGCCCGCTGGGGTACGCCTGTATTCTGCTCTGGTTGCTGTCTGAGCTGTTTGAGCAGTTGCCGGAGGTCGGTGATGCCGACAAACCGCGTTTCGTCCTGTTCTTTGATGAAGCGCACCTGCTGTTCAACGACACGCCCAAAGCGTTGCTCGACCGGATCGAACAGGTCGTGCGGCTGATTCGCTCCAAAGGCGTGGGTGTCTACTTTGTCACGCAAAGCCCGCTGGACTTGCCCGACACCGTGCTGGCCCAGCTCGGAAACCGCGTGCAGCACGCGCTGCGTGCGTTTACTCCTCGTGATCAGAAGGCCGTGCGTGCGGCGGCTCAGACCTTTCGCGCCAACCCGGCACTGGATACCGAAGCGGTGATTACCGCGCTGGGCGTGGGTGAGGCGCTGGTGTCGGTGCTGGACGAGAAGGGTTCGCCGTCCATCGTGCAACAGATCTGGGTGCGACCGCCGGACAGTCAGATGGGGCCGATTACGGACGCCGAGCGCGCTGCCATGCTCGCCGCTTCACCGCTAAAGGGGGCGTACGACGAGCCGGTTGATCGCGAGTCTGCCTATGAATTGCTGCAACAGCAGGCCGCGCGTTCGCTGTCAGAAGAAAAGCCGGAAACGCGCAAGCAGGGCACCACGCGCAGCCGGCGTGAAAAAAGCATGGCCGATGAAGTGACGGACATGATCACGTCGTTTGGCCGCAGCGCCATGCGTTCCATCGGCACTCAGCTTGGTCGACAGATTGTGCGCGGGCTGCTGGGGTCGCTGCGCAGCCGCTAAGGCGGTTACATTCCGGTGCGCGTGCAGGGATAATGGCGGCAGTAAAAGGAGAATTGCATGCCCGCGCTTGATCTGACTCTGTTGTTACCTGTGCTTTCCCTCGCATTGCTGGCTGGCTGGGGGCTCACCGCCTGGCTGTTAATGCGCCGCAGCAGCGCGCTGCAGGAGCAGCTTGCCGAGGTGCAGGCGCAGCTCGGGGAGACGCAGATTACCGCGCAGCAGGCCCAGTTGGAGCTGCATCAGCAGGGCAGTGAGCGCGGCGCGCAGCTGACTCGCATTGAGCATCTTCAGGAGTCGCTGGCCGAGCTGCGTGAGCAGCAAAAGTTGCTGCAATCAAGGCTCAGCGAACAGCAGGCCCAGCAGCAACAATGGCAACTTCAGGCTGAGCGTGCACAAACGCTGGGCACAGAGCAGGGGCGTCAGCTGGAGGAGCTGCGTGCCGAGCGTCAGCGCCTGCAGAGCCGTTTGGATGCAGTGCAGGGTGAGTATGAAGATCTGAAGGTTCGTCACTCCACCCTGGAAAGTTCCCTGGAGCAGCGCCAGCAGCACTTTGCCGAGCAACAGCAACTGCTCAAGGACAACCGTGAGCAGCTGAAGATGGAGTTCGAGCAGTTGGCGGGCAAGATCTTCGAAGCCAAGGGGCAGGCCTTTTCCCAGACCAGTCAGCAGTCACTGGATGCGCTGCTGAAACCCTTCCGTGAGCAGATCGACCAGTTCCGCGCCAAGGTCGAGGATATCCACCACAAGGACACCCAGCAACAGGCCACCCTGGCGGCAGAGCTCAATCACCTGAAGGAGCTGAACCGTCAGATTACCCAGGAAGCGCATGATCTCAGCACCGCGCTGCGCGGCCAGAAAAAGACCCAGGGTAACTGGGGCGAACTGATTCTGGAGAACGTGCTGGAACGCTCCGGGCTGCGCGCCGGCAAGGACTTCCAGCGTGAGGTCAGCATCAACAACGCCGAAGGCAAACGCCAGCGCCCGGACGTGCTGGTCTATCTGCCGCAGGACAAGCACCTGATCATCGACGCCAAGGTGTCGCTCAACGCCTACACCCGCTATATCAACAGTGAGGACGAGGCCGAACGGCGCATTGCCCTGAGCGAGCACGTGCAGTCGGTCGGCGATCGTATCCGCGAGCTGTCGGATCGCAACTACTTTGAGCTGCCGGGGCTGAATGCGCCGGAGATGGTGTTTATGTTCATCCCCATCGAGTCTGCCTTTGTTGAGGCGCTAAAGGCGGATGAGAGCCTGTTCCAGAAGGCGATTGAACAGAATGTGCTGGTGGCGACTCCAACCACGTTGCTGACCAGTCTGAATATCGTGCGCCAGCTGTGGCGCTTTGAAGACCAGAACCGGCATACCGCGGAGCTGGCCGACCGCGCCGGCAAGATTCACGACAAGCTGCGCACCTTTCTGTCCAGCATGGACGGCATTGAAAGCAGCCTGGACAAGGCCTCGCAGGCCTATCGCAAGGCGCGGGACCAACTGGTCGACGGACGCGGCAACCTGGTCAAGCAGGTCAACGAGTTCAAGGAGCTGGGCGTCTCGGTCAAGGCGGAACTCAGTGAAGAGTGGACCGATCGCGCTGCGCTCGAGTTGTCCCATGAACGCAGCGAAGAAACGCCCTGATACGGTGCATTGCCCCGGACAGGGGCAATCACTCAGAGGTGGAAGTCACCGTTGGCTTCCGGCTGATAGAGCACATCGATGATCTTCAGGCGCAGGGGGCGGCCAGCCGGGCCCTGCCAGTTGATGCTCTGACCGACCTTCAGGCCCAGCAGCGCCATGCCAACCGGTGCCAGCACGGAAATGGTGCCGGGGCGGCCAGCCTGTTCCGGGTAGGCCAGGGTCAGCACAAACTCCCGATCGCTGGCCTCGTCAATGAAACGCACCGTCGAGTTCATCGTAACCACGTCCTTGGGGATCTGCCGGTGGCTGATGACACGTGCGCGCAGCAGTTCGTCCTCCAGCGCTTCGAGCATTTCCAGCGGGGCCGGAATATCGGCCATTACCTTTTCCAGGCGTTGAACATCCAGACGGGTCAGGACGATTGCAGGGGATTTGTTCATGGCGAACGGCACTACTCCTTGATCAGAGTTGGGTAAAAATGAGGTAAGGGAAAACGTCGACAGGACGCCGACCCGTCGACCCTACCAGATTGGCGCCCAGTTGCAAGGCGGTGAGTGTTTCTAATTGTGCGTCATCATGGTGCATGTAAAAGCTGTCCAAATGGTCAGTGAGCTATATTGGTGCGCCGATGGCTGCGCTGTCCTCGTGCGTCCCCCGGAACCCGGGACTCCTTATGTGGCATGGCACTTGCTCTGTAAATCGGGATTATTGATTGGGAATGAGCACGCATGACACACGCCTGGCATCTGGAGCAGCATGACAGCGCTTTGAACTGGCAGGCCGGTTTGCGGCTGGGCTTTGTGCGTTCCGGTCCGCGTACTCAACTTGCCCATACCAGTCATCGAGGCCCGCTGCGCGTGCAGCGTCCGTTTACCCCGGAAGGGTTGGACTGCCCGCATCTGTATATTCTGCATCCGCCGGGTGGGCTGGTCAGTGGTGACAATTTGCGTCTGCAGGCCGACATGCAGGAGAACGCTTGTGCTGTCCTGACTACGCCATCCTCCGGCAAGTTCTACCGTGCCCGTGATAACGGCACCCTGCAGGTACAGCACAATCGCTTTACCTTGGCGGCTGGCAGCAGTCTGGAGTATCTGCCGCAGGACACCATCGCCTTCGAGGGCTGCAATGCGCGCATGATCACCCGTATCGATCTGGCCGTGGACGCTCGCTGCGTGGCCTGGGATCTGCTCTGTTTGGGCCGCCCTGCAGCGGGGGAGGGCTTCAGCTATGGTCAGGTAGACCAGCGGCTGGATGTCTGGCGCGATGGCCGTCCGATCTATATCGAGCGCAACCAATTCATTGGTGGCGCCCCGCTGCTGGCAGCCCGCTGGGGGCTGGGCGGCTGCGGCGTCAGTGGTACCTGGCTGGCGACCGTGCAGCTGGACCGCCAGCAGATGGATGATCTGCGTGACAGCTTGACCGACTGCCCGGAGCTGGCGCTGACCCAGCGCAACGGGCTGCTGATTGGGCGTTATCTTGGCCTGCATGCCGAGCATGCGCGCAATACCTTTATTCGTCTGTGGCGGCAGCTGCGTCCGTTGATCAACGGCCGTGAACCCTGTGCACCACGCATCTGGAACACTTGAGATGGAGCCCTCTTCATGGAGCTGACCCCCCGCGAGAAAGACAAGCTGCTGCTGTTTACCGCCGCGCTGCTGGCCGAGCGCCGGCTGGCCCGTGGCGTAAAGCTGAATTACCCCGAGTCGATGGCCTATATCAGCGCCGCCATCATGGAAGGCGCGCGCGATGGTCGCAGCGTAGCCGAGATGATGAGTTATGGCCGCACGCTGCTGACCCGCGAGCAGGTCATGCCCGGTGTGCCGGAGCTGCTGGCCGAGGTGCAGATCGAGGCTACTTTCCCGGACGGCACCAAGCTGGTCACCGTTCATAACCCGATTCCCTGAGGAGCCCATCATGATTCCAGGAGAAGTGCAGACCCGCCCCGGCGTGCTGCAACTGAACGAAGGACGCGAAACACTGGTGATCAGCGTTGCCAACAGCGGCGACCGCCCGGTACAGGTCGGTTCCCACTACCACTTTGCCGAGACCAACCCGGCGCTGCAGTTTGATCGCGATGCAGCGCGAGGCTTTCGTCTCAATATCGCCGCCGGCACCGCGGTGCGCTTTGAGCCGGGGCAGAGCCGCGAGGTGGAGCTGGTGGCGCTGGCAGGCGAGCGCAAGGTCTATGGCTTCCGTGGCGACGTCATGGGCAGTCTCTGAGCAGATCTGGGAGAAGCGAACAATGGAAATCAGCAGACAGGCCTATGCCGAAATGTACGGCCCGACCACCGGCGACCGCGTCCGGCTGGGCGATACCGAATTGTGGATCAGCGTCGAGAAAGACCTGACCCGTTACGGCGAAGAAGTGAAATTCGGTGGCGGCAAGGTCATCCGTGATGGCATGGGGCAAAGCCAGCGTACCCGCTCGGAAACGCCCGATACCGTCATCACCAACGCCCTGATCGTTGATTGGTGGGGCATCATCAAGGCCGACGTGGCGCTCAAGGATGGCAACATCCAGGCGATCGGCAAGGCCGGTAATCCGGACATCCAGCCCGGCATCGACATCATCGTCGGGCCAAGCACTGAGGTGATTGCCGGTGAGGGCATGATTCTCACCGCTGGCGGCATCGACGCGCATATTCACTTCATCTGCCCACAGCAGATTGATGAGGCGCTGATGTCGGGCGTCACCACCATGATCGGTGGCGGCACCGGCCCGGCCACCGGCACCAACGCGACGACCTGTACGCCGGGCGCCTGGCACATCGGCAAGATGCTGCAGTCGGCCGAATGCTTTCCGATGAACCTGGGCTTTCTCGGCAAGGGCAACGCCAGTCTGCCGGACCCGCTGGAAGAGCAGATTCAGGCCGGTGCCATGGGCATGAAACTGCACGAAGACTGGGGCACCACCCCGGCGGCAATCGATTGCTGCCTGAGCGTGGCCGATGCCTTTGACGTGCAGGTGGCGATCCATACCGACACCCTGAACGAATCAGGCTTTGTTGAAGACACCCTGGCGGCCATCAACGGTCGGGTGATTCACACCTACCACACCGAAGGTGCCGGTGGCGGTCACGCGCCGGACATCATCAAGGCCTGCGGCGAATCCAACGTACTGCCGTCCTCGACCAACCCGACGCGGCCCTACACCATCAACACCGTCGATGAGCACCTCGACATGCTGATGGTCTGCCACCATCTCGATCCGGCCATCGCCGAAGATGTGGCCTTCGCCGATTCACGTATTCGCCGCGAGACCATCGCCGCCGAAGATATCCTGCATGACCTGGGCGCCTTCTGCATGATCTCCTCCGACTCCCAGGCCATGGGCCGTGTTGGTGAGGTGATTACCCGCACCTGGCAGACCGCGCACAAGATGAAAGTCCAGCGTGGCCCGCTGGAAGGCGACGATGATTGGTCCGATAACGCGCGGGTCAAACGCTACATCGCCAAGTACACCATCAACCCGGCCATCACCATGGGCGTCGGTCATGTGGTCGGCTCGATTGAAGTCGGCAAACTGGCGGATCTGGTGCTGTGGAAACCGGCCTTCTTCGGCACCAAACCGAGCCTGATTCTCAAGGGTGGCGCCATTGCAGCGGCGCCCATGGGTGATCCGAATGCCTCCATCCCGACGCCACAGCCGGTGCATTATCGGCCAATGTTTGGCGCCTTCGGCCGGGGCATGGACACCACCTGCCTGACCTTCGTCTCGCAGGCGGCGATTGATGGCGGCGTGGCGGAAAAGCTGGGCCTGAAGCGTCGTCTTGAGGCCGTGCGCAACACCCGCACTATCAGCAAGGCCGACATGAAACTGAACGATTATCAGCCGGACATCAGCGTCGATCCGCAGACCTACGTGGTCAAGGCCGACGGCGTTGAGCTGCTCTGCGAGCCGGCTGACGAGCTGCCATTGGCGCAGCGTTACTATCTGTTTTAAGGAGAGCACGATGCTGGAATGTCATGCCTGGCTGGAGGACGAGTCCGGTCCCCATGACCACGTACTGGAGCTGACCTACGAGCTGCGTACCCGCAGCCGTCTGCGTGCCAAAACGGTTGCCGGCGACGAAGTAGGTCTGTTCCTGCCCCGTGGCCGCGTGCTGGCGCAGGGCGATCGTCTGCAGTGCCTCGACGGCAGCGTGCTGATGATTGCTGCTGCGCCGGAGAAGCTGTCGCGTGTCGTCTGTGACGACACCCTGAAACTGGCCCGCGCGGCCTACCACATGGGCAACCGCCACGTGGCGCTGGAGGTGCATGCGACCGAGCTGCGCTACCAGTGCGATCACGTGCTGGACTCCATGCTGGTGGGCTTCGGGCTGGAGGTCGAGCAGATCACCGCGCCGTTCAACCCGGAGAAGGGCGCATATCACAACCACAGCCACAGCGTAGCGACACCGGCCGCGCCGCTGCTGCGCCTCGCTGGGCATGCCCATGACTGAGGTGAGCCCGGTCGCTGATCTGGCCCTGCTGCGTGTGCTGCAGCTGGCCAGTCCGGCGCTACCGATTGGTGCCTACGCCTACTCGCAAGGGCTGGAGTACGCCATCGAGCAGAATTGGGTGAGTGACATCGACAGTGCCGCCCACTGGCTGGGCGGTTTGCTTGGTCACTCGCTGGCGAAGCTGGATATTCCGTTGCTGCTGCGCCAGTACGATGCGCTGGAGCGTGATGACGAAGGCGCGCTGTTTTCCTGGAACGACTGGCTGCTGGCCAACCGGGAAACGGCAGAGTTGTACCTTGAAGACAGCCAGCAGGGCGGGGCGCTGCTGCGTCTGCTCAAATCGCTGGCGGTGCCGGCGGCGATGGAATGGCCGCAGGGCGAGCCGATTGCGCTGATGACTGCATTGGCGATGGCCGGCCAGCATTGGCAGACCGGCGCTCGTGCGCTGGCGCTGGGTGCGCTCTGGAGCTGGTTGGAAAACCAGACCGGCGCCGCAACCAAATTGATTCCGCTCGGGCAGACCGACGCCCAGCGGTTGCTGGATCGCATGCTGCCCGATTTGCCTGCTGTGGTGGATACCGCCGCCACGCTGTCAGCCGATGATCTCGGCGCAGGATTACCGGGCCTGGCCTTTGCCAGCGCCCGCCATGAACATCAATACACCCGATTGTTTCGATCTTAAGGAGCACTGACACATGACTTCCAGACCTGCACTGCGGGTAGGCATCGGCGGACCGGTCGGGTCCGGCAAGACCGCGCTGGTTCGCACCCTCTGCGAGCGCCTGTACCCACACTACAACTTGGGCGTGATCACCAATGACATCTACACCCGCGAAGACGCCGACTTCCTGCTGCGCCATCAGGCCCTGCCGGAAGACCGCATTCTCGGGGTAGAAACCGGCGGCTGCCCGCACACCGCGATTCGCGAAGATGCGTCCATGAATCTGGCGGCGGTGGCCGAATTGCAGGAACGCTTCCCGGACATGGAGCTGGTGCTGGTGGAGAGCGGCGGTGACAATCTGGCTGCAACCTTCAGCCCCGAGCTGTCGGACCTGACGCTCTACGTGATCGACGTGTCTGCCGGCGACAAGATTCCACGCAAGGGCGGCCCGGGCATCACCCGCTCCGACCTGCTGATCATCAACAAGACCGACCTGGCCCCGCTGGTCGGTGCCGATCTGGATGTGATGGACCGTGATGCCAAGAAGATGCGTGGCGAGCGTCCGTTCGTATTCTCCAACCTCAAAAGCGGTCAGGGCGTAGAGCAGATCATCGAATTCATCGCCGCCCAGGGCATGCTAAAGGCCCCACCGAGCGAAGCTGTCGGCCAGTAGGGTTTTTTAAAGCGCTGATCAGCTCCAGGCGCCAATGGCTTGTGGGGATCAGCGCTTTTTTGTGCGCGTACTTACTCCACGTTTTCCGGAAACTCGTTTCTCTCGGCCTGCAAGCGCCGCGTACACTATCGGCTGAATGCAGTGTGGATGGCGAAACGGAGTAGACATGAAAAAAGTACTGGTACTGGCTGCTATGGTCGGCCTGCTGGCAGGTTGCTCGGATAACAACGAGGTCGGGGATGTATCGCTCGGGGTATTCACCCTCAAGGATATCAAGCTGCACTCGCTGGTAGACCCCGAGGTGCCTGGCGTGACCTGCCATATCGCCTCTATCGAAGCAAACCTCAGCTTTTCAGACCCCAGCGACAGTGCTATTTCCTGCCGCCAGACCGGCGAAATAACGCCGCAGATGATCGCGCAGATCGACCAAAGCGACTCGGGTGAGATTGTCTTCAGGCAGTCCAAGAGTATTTTCTTCAAGACCATGAAGGTGCGGCGTATCTACGATCCGCAACACCAGACGCTGATGTATCTGTCCTACTCCACCAAGGAAACCACCGGCAGCTTCAAGCACAGCCTGTCTACCGTGCCGTTGTGGGGCACGGCTGCCTATCAGGCTCTCGGGGCTGTTTTCGAGTAGCCTGCGGCGGGGGGCAGGTGCAAGCCCGTCCAGTGCTGTAGAGCGCTGATCGGCGCCTTGCGCGCGGGAAGCGATTAGACTGTCAGGACGATTCGTTTCTGGAGTGGCAGGATGCAGAACCTGAAACAGCTAGGACTCTTTGTTCGTACCAACCTGTGGATCATCCCGCTGGCGCTGCTGCTGGTGTGGCTGCTGTTTCGCTTTCTTGATCCAGCGCCGCCCAAGGTGCTGGTGATGACAACCGGCAGTGAAGGCGGCAGTTATCACCGGTTTGGCCTGGCCATGCAGCGCGAGCTGGCAAAGCAGAACCTGGAATTGCAGCTGCGCCCCAGTCGAGGCTCGCTGGATAACCTGCAACGCCTTACCGACGGCTCCGGCGAGGTGCAGCTTGGATTGATCCAGAGTGGTACGGAGCTGCTGCTGGAGCCGGCACAGCGTAGCCAACTGATTGGCCTGTCGGCGCTGTACCATGAGCCGCTTTGGCTGTTTCAGCGTCAGGGCGTCAACATTACCCGCCTGTCGGACCTGCAAGGCAAACGTGTGGCGGTGGGCAGTGAAGGCAGCGGCACCTGGGCGGTACTCACGGGGTTGTTTGAGCAACGTCAGGACAGCACACGACTGGAGCTGCTGGATAACGGCATGTGGCGCAAAATGGGCAGCGCTGCGGCGACCGATGCTCTGCTGGCCGGTGAGCTTGACGCAGCCTTTCTGGTGTTGCCGGCCGACAATCGCCTGGTTACCCGCCTGGCAGCTCATCCGGATATGTCTCTGGTTAACCTGTCTCAGGCTGATGCCTACGCCGCGCGACTGCACTTTCTGGAAGCGCTGGAGGTGCCCAGGGGGCTGTTGAATATTGCTGCCAGCATGCCGTCGAGTGACACCAAAGTGCTGTCTCCGGTGGCCATGCTGGTGGGCAATCAGCACTTTCATCCCGCACTGACGGCGGTGGTGCTGGAGGCCGCGCGCAAGGTGCTGCGCGAGGGTAACCTGCTCGACAAGCCGGGGCGCTTTCCGGCCGGTGAGCCCATGGGCCTCGAGCTGAGCAAGGAGGCGGATTACTACCACCGTCAGGGCATGCCGTTTTTGCAGCGCTATCTGCCATTTCAGGTGGCGTCGGCGATTGACCGTTATGTGGTGCTGATCATCCCCTTTATCGCCATTATGTTTCCGCTACTCAAAACCATGGGGCCGCTGTATCGCTGGCGCGTGCGAGCGCGGGTGTATCGCTGGTACGAACACCTGCGGCGCATCGACAAGCTGATCTACAGCGGCAAGATCAAACAGCAATACGCCGAGCAGATTCAGGGGCTGAAAGCGCTGGAGTCCGAGTTGAATCACGTTGATGTTCCGCTCTCCTACGCCCACGAGCTGTACAGCCTGCACTTGCACGTACGCTACATGATCTACCGGCTGGAGACGCTGCAGGCTGAGGAGGAGGGCGGCGAGAAGTCCTCGCTGGCGTGATCGGTAACAAAGCAGGTTATCTGGTCAATGACCGGCGCCCATTGCTGAAACGGGGCGGCCAGGGTGAGCAGGATCTTGATATGCCCGAGATCCGCCAGTACCTCACTCTGAACGGCAACGGCCTGTGATCGCAGCGCCTCGGTTAACTGCTCGGTATTGCGCTGTGGATCAACCAGGTCGTCGTCGGCGCCGGCCAGCAGCAGCGCGGGCGGGCTGTTCGCGCTGGCATGCACCAGCGGCTGCGAGTCGACCGGCGTGTGCGGGTGATAGAACACCGGCTGCACGTCGGGGTTGATGATCGGCAGAAAATCATAGGGGCCGGCCAGGCCGATCCAGCCGGTGATCGCTTCGGGAGAGAGGCCCTCCTTAGCCAGCCAGCGGTCGTCCAGCGCGAGCATGGCGGCGTTGTAGGCTCCGGCGCTGTGGCCCATGACAAACAGTGGTCCTTGCGCGCTCTGCCATTCGCCCCGGTGTGCCTGCGTCCACGCCAGCGCCTTGGCACTGTCGCGCAGAAACTCCGGATAACGTACCTCGGGATAGAGTCGGTAGTCGGGGATCACGGCGATCATGCCGCGACTGGCCAGCGCCTGACCGACAAAGCGGTAGTCAGCACGCTCGCCGTTGCGCCAACTGCCGCCGTAGTAAAACACCACCACGGGGGCATTCGGTTTCAGCTCTGCTGGCAGGTAAACGTCCAGTCGCTGGCGCGGCAGCTCACCATAGCTGAGACCTTCGAGCGCGTCATAGCCGCTGCTCGGCACCAGCCAGTTGACTGGGGCCAGGGCTGAGCAACCGCTCAGGAACGTCGTGATCAGCAATGACAGCATGCGTAGTAACGGCATGGAACCCCCTCAGAGTCGGGTGATGAACAGCGTGCAGGCTGTTACAAGCTATTGCATTTGTCTTTCGCCCAGCAGCGCTTGCACCTACCATGGCATGGTAGCCCGGAGAAGAGGTGAGCATGAAGGATGCGTTAAGCGCGGCGCAGGACGCGATAGACAAGGTACTGCTGGGCAAGTCCCATTCGATCAAGCTGGCACTGGCATGCATTCTGGCCAAGGGGCACTTGCTGATCGAGGATCTGCCGGGTATGGGCAAGACCACGCTGTCGCAAGCACTGGCCCGGGTGCTGGGCATGAGCTATCAGCGTATTCAGTTCACCAGCGACCTGTTGCCCGGGGATATCCTCGGCACCTCTGTGTTTGATCGCAACAGTGCCCAGTTTGTCTTTCATCCGGGGCCCATCTTTGCCGAGTTGATTCTCGCTGACGAGATCAACCGCGCCACACCCAAAAGCCAGAGTGCACTGCTGGAGGCCATGGAGGAAGGGCAGGTAACGGTGGACGGGGCAACCCGTCAACTACCCGACCCCTTCTTTGTGATTGCCACGCAGAACCCGGTATCGCAGTCCGGCACCTTTGCGTTGCCTGAATCCCAGCTCGACCGCTTTCTCATGCGTCTGTCGCTTGGCTATCCGAGCGAGGCTGCTGAAAAAAATCTGCTGATGGGGGCCGAGCGCCGTACTCGTCTGGACGCGGTTGAGCCGCTATTGGGGCATGAGCAGTTGCGTGCGCTGCAGGCGCAGGTGCCGCAGGTGACCGCCAGCGAGGCGTTGGTCGATTACATCCTGCGCCTGGTCAACCACACCCGCAACAGCGACAGCTGCGCCTGGGGATTGTCTCCGCGCGCCAGCCTGGGCTTGCTGGCGGCGGCGCGGGCCTGGGCTCTGCTGGAACAGCGCCATTACGTGATTCCTGAAGACGTGCAGGCCGTGCTACCCGCGGTTGTCAGCCACCGCTTGCGTGCAACCAACGACCCGACAGGGCATGGCGGTGACAGTCTGGCGCGCTGGCTGCTTAACGAGGTATCGCCGGTGTGACTGCCGCTATCCGCGCCAGAGCACGGCGCTGGCACCAAGGCTGGCTGCGTCGCAGAATCCCGCCGGCCCGCTCTCTGCGGCTGGACCATCGGCGGATATTTATCCTGCCTAGCCGCGCCGGCGTGGCCTTTTTACTGTTACTGCTGATCATGCTGATCGGCGCCATCAACTACCAGAACAGCCTGGTATACGGGCTCACTTTCACCTTGCTTAGCCTGTTCTGGGTTGCCCTGCATCACACCTATCGCAATCTGGCTGCCGTGCAGCTACGAGCCACCGGCGGGCGCGCCGTGTTTGCCGGGGAGCAGGTGCCGCTGGGACTGACACTGCGCTCAGAGCGCCGCGAGCACCAGGCACTGAAGATGCGCTGGCCGGGGTTGGATGCTGTATCGGTAGACGTGCCGGCCCGTGGCGAGCAGGCGCTGACGCTGTTTCATCCCACCGAGCGCCGTGGTTGGCTGGCACTGGAGCGTCTGCGCATTGAAACCCGTTACCCGCTCGGCTGGTTTGTTGCCTGGAGTCTGGTTGATCTGGACTGGCAGGTACTGGTGTATCCCAAACCGGTCAGCGCCCCGCTGCCGGTCGGCGCAGCGCCCGAAGGCGAGGAGGGCGACCAGCCCCACGCACAGCAGGAAGGGGTGGCCGACTTTCAGGGGCTGCGCGCCTACCGCCCGGGTGACTCGCGCAGACGCCTCGATTGGCGCGCCTGGTCTCGCGGTCAGGGGCTGCATAGCAAGGTGTTTGCCGAGCCACAGCAGCAAAGTCTGTGGCTGGAATTGTCGGCGGCTGCCGGGCGCGATCTGGACGAGCGTTTGGGCATCCTGACGGGCTGGGTACTGGAAATGGAGCGTGAACTGCGCCCTTATGGCTTGAGCCTGCCCGGTGTGCGCATCGAGCCGGCGCAGGGCGACACTCATCGCGAGGCCTGCCTGCGGGTATTGGCACTCTATGGCCTGGAGCCGGAGTCATGAGTGCGGCGTTGATCCCGCGTAATGCGCTGGCCTGGCTGTTGAGCGCTCAAGTGGTAGTGCTGATTCCGCATCTGACGCGCCTGCCCTGGTGGGTAGCCGTTCTGTGGCTCGGCTGCGCCGCCTGGCGTGTGCAGATTCAACGCATGCGCTGGGGTTACCCCGGACGTATCCTGCGAACAGCCGGGCTGCTGCTGACTGGTGTGGCGGTGTTCTTTAGCCAGGGTACGCTGATCGGCCTCGACGCCACTGTGATGCTGCTGTTATTGCTATTCATGCTCAAGCTGCTGGAGATGCGTAACCCGCGCGATGCCTTGGTGGTTATCTATCTTGGCTTCTTTATCCTGGCCACTGCCTTCCTGTTTGACCAAGGCATTCCGCTGACGCTCTATCAGTGCGTTGGCGCGGTGGTACTGGTGGCGGCGCTGATCGGCCTGCAACAAAGCCCGGCGCGCAATGATCCGTGGCGGGCACTGCGCAGCGCGGCAGCCATGTTGCTGCAAGCGCTGCCGCTGATGCTGCTGATGTTTCTGTTTTTCCCCCGCCTGGCACCGCTGTGGACGATCAACCTGCCCAGCACCGAGAGTCGCACGGGGTTGTCCGACACCATGGCCCCGGCGGATATCGCCAACCTGGCACAGTCCCCCGAGCTCGCATTTCGGGCCAGCTTTGAGGGTGATATCCCGCCACCCAGCAGACTCTATTGGCGCGCCCTGACCCTCAGTCGCTTCGATGGCAGAGTGTGGTCGCAGGACCGTCTGCTGGAGCGGCGTCAGCCGCTGGCGGTGGAGCGCAGTGGCGCTACGCTGGATTACCAGGTGATAGCGCAACCTACTGGCCGTAACTGGCTTTACAGCCTGCCCGGCAGCGTCTCCGACAGTCCGGAACTACGAGCGCTGCGCGATGATACCCTGCGTGCCAAGCGCCCGCTGAGCAGTACCTTTGGCTATACCGCTACTGCCTTTGAGCGCGTTCAGCGTCAGCGTGGCGGCCTGACCGAGGACGAGCGTCAGCGCCTGTTGCAACTGCCAGATGACAGTGATCCGCGCAGCCGCGCTTGGGCGGAGGAGTTGCGCCAGCGCCATGCCTCTGACGCCGAGCTGGTGAACGCATTACTACGGCATTTCAACCAGCAGCCGTTCCATTACACCCTGCGTCCGCCCACCCTGGGCAGGCACAGCAATGACGAGTTCCTGTTTGATACTCGGCGCGGCTTTTGTGAACACTATGCCGGTGCCATGACCTTTGTGCTGCGCGCCGCCGGGATTCCCGCCAGGGTCGTGACCGGCTATCAGGGCGGCGAATTGAACCCGCGCGGTGGCTATCTGCTGGTTCATCAGTTTGATGCCCACGCCTGGATTGAGGCGTGGCTGCCGGGACAGGGCTGGCAGTCCTTTGATCCGACTTTTCAGGTGGCCCCGAGCCGTATCGAGCGCGGGTTGGAGGAGGCGATGCGCGAGGAGGGGAGTTTCCTGGCTGATGCGCCATTGGCCGGCTCGCGCTACCGCGACATCGGTTGGGTCAACAACCTGCGTCTGACCTGGGACGATATCAACTATCAGTGGCAGTTGCGGGTGCTCAATTTTCAGTCAGAGGAGCAACTGGCGCTGTTCAAACGCTGGTTGGGCACCGCCGACTGGCGGCGCATTGGCGTGGTGGTGCTGTCCCTTGTTGGCCTGGTCATGGTGGTGCAGGCGCTGATCTGGCTGCGGCCCCGGCGCTTGTCCGGCTCGCCGGCGCAGCTGGCCTGGCAGCAGCTGGATCAGCGCCTAGGCAAGCTAGGTCTTGGCGTGCGTGCCGGTGAGGGGCCACGGGATTGGCAGCAACGCCTGCGACAGGCATTGCCGCAGCAGCGCGCGGCCATCGATGGCTTTTTTGACCGCTTTGTGGAGCAAAGTTACGCGCAGCGTCAGCCAGGCGAGGCGCAGGCGCAACTGAAGCCCGCGCTGCAGACGCTGTTACGCTCCTTGCCCAGGCGACGCCCGCCCGCACCAAGCCAGGCACTGGATTAGCGCTGTTGTCTGGCCGCGGCGGCGCCCTATAATCAGACCCACCTCGGGACCATTTTGCAGCGGAGTTTGCATGCATCCATTCAATGCGACACAGCCCCCCAAACTGGCTTTTGCACTGGGCCTGGCGGGTCTTGTGCCTTTTGTCTCCGGGGCATTGGGGCTGTGGGTGACGCCCGAGGCCTGGCGCGAGCGCGTATTGGAGGAGTTGTTGAGTTACGCGGCCATAACGCTCGCTTTTCTCGGTGCCATCCACTGGGGGCTGGCGATGCGCGCGGAAGAGAACAGTGACAAGGCGCCAGTGCAACTGGGGCTTTCGGTCATCCCGCCGCTGCTGGGCTGGTTTGCTCTGGCGCTACCTAACGATCTGGGTTTGCCGGTTATTCTGCTGGCCTTTGCCGCCCTGTATTTTGCCGATCTCTGGGCCGTTGACCATGGTGTCGCGCCCGTCTGGTACCCAGCCCTGCGCAAGCCGCTGAGCCTCACGGCGGTGTGCTCGTTGCTGGTTGCCTGGTTCGCTACCTGGCAGTAGCTCTGCACCGATTGCGCGACAAAATGCGCACTGCATCGCCTTTTGCCGGTTTATCACCTGCCAAGCTCGCCCCCGATACGTAACCTCGGCTCACGCATTTGCAGCCGAGGAACAACGGATGTTCTCCCCCGCCAATCAGGCGCACTTTTTTCTTGAGATCGACGGCGCCGAACACGACTTCAAGGTGCTTGAGTTCACTGCCCGTGAAGCGCTCAATCAGCCCTACGAGGTGCTGCTGACTTTGGTCAGCGAGCGTCCAGATGTTGACCTGCAAAGCCTCCTACACCTGCCAGCCTGGCTGGATACCGGCGCAGGCAGCGGCTTTCACGGCTTTATCGATCAGCTCACTCAGGGCGAGTCAGGCCGCCGGCTGACGCGCTACCAACTGCGCCTGCAGCCGCAGCTGGGGTACCTGCAGCACCGCATCAACCAGCGGATTTTTCAGCACCGCAGCGCCGCCGAGATTATAGTCGCTGTGCTGCAGGAGCACGGCATCCACAGCGATGCCTATCGCTTCAGCCTGAACACGCCGCTGCCCGCGCGTCGCTACTGTACCCAGTACGATGAGAGTGATCTGCGCTTTATCCAGCGCCTGTGTGAGGAGGAGGGGCTGCACTTTCACTTTGAGCACCAGCGTGACGGCCATATCCTGGTGTTTGGTGATGATCAGACCTGCTTTGCGCGTCTGCCCGAGATCGGCTACAGCCAGGGCACTGGTCTGGTCGCTGATCAACCGGTGGTCAAGCGCTTCAGCCTGACCGCCGCCACCCGGCCAGACCAGGTGACACGCCGAGATTATGAATTTCTGAAACCGCGCCTGCACATGGAAGCCGAAGCCAGACTGGAAGACGGCCCGCCCCAGCCGGCACTGGAAGACTATGACTACCCGGGGCGCTTTGGCGACCGCGAACGCGGCAAGCAACTCAGCCGCATCCATCTGCAGCGCCACCGCAGCCATCAATTGCAGGCCAACGGTGAGAGCGATCAGCCGGGCCTGCGCAGCGGGTATTTTCTGCCGCTGTCCGGCCACCTGCGTGATGACTGGAACGACCTCTGGCTGCTGACCAGCATTGAGCATCAGGGCAAGCAACCGCAGGTGCTGGAAGAAGCGGTGACCAGCGATACCAACTCCAGCGACGGTTTTACCCAGGGCTACCGCAATCGCTTTGTTGCCACACCCTGGCAGGCCATCTGGCGCCCCGCACTAGAGCACCCCAAACCGCGCATCGCCGGCAGCCAGAGCGCCGTCGTCACCGGGCCGGAGGGCGAAGAGATTCACTGCGATCCGCACGGCCGGGTGAAGGTCCAGTTTCACTGGGATCGTGAAGGCCAGGCGGACGACACCACCAGTTGCTGGCTGCGGGTGGCCAGCGGCTGGGCTGGCGACCGCTATGGTGCTCTGACCATTCCCAGGGTTGGCATGGAAGTGCTGGTGAGCTTTCTCGAAGGTGACCCGGACCAGCCGCTGATCACCGGCTGCCTTTACCACGCCGAACACGTGCCGCCGGTTGATCTGCCTGCCCACAAAACCCGTAGCACCTTCAAAAGCCTCAGCTCCCCCGGCGGCGAGGGCTACAACGAGCTACGCATCGAGGACAAGAAAGGTGCCGAGCAAATCTACCTGCATGCCCAGCGCGACTGGGACCAGCGCATCGAGCACGATCAACGCCTGCACGTTGGCAATGAACGTCACGATCACATCGTCGCCAACCATTACAGCCAGCACCTGGCCGAAGTGCACCGCACCATCCACGCCAACCGCCTGACAGACCTCAAGGCCAATGATCATCTGACGATTGCCCAGAGCCAGCACACGCGCATCGGCCAACGCCAGCTCACTGAAGCCGGACAGGAGATTCACCTGGCCAGCGGCCGCAAGATCGTGATCGACGCCGGTATGGAAATCACCCTCAAGGCCGGCGGCAGCTTTATCAAGATCGACCCCAGCGGCGTCACCGTCACCGGTGCCAATATCCGCCTGAACTCCGGCGGCAGCCCGGCGCAGGGCACACCGGCTGAGCCGGTGTTGCCAGCTTTGCCTGCGCACGCCGCATTGGATAGCGCAGGGGACACTACCGGAGGGGCCACGCCTAACGCGCCGCCTGCCGAGTCGAATCAGAAGTCTGGGCTGGAGCAACTGATAGTAGACGTGTGGGGAGATCCGGCGTTTGGCGGGCAGGTCCAGCTGCTAGACCCGGAGGATAAGCAATGAGCGAACTCAGGGACGAGTCAATTGAGCAAGGCACGCGCAAGCGGGCCCAGTACGACAGTGCCCAGCGAGCCAACCTGGCATTGAACCTAGAGCGAGAGGACGGCGGCACCCTGCAGATTCTGGTCGAGCAGGACATGCGCAGCCACGAGGAAGATCCGGATATTCAGCAAAATACCTTTCTGGCAATTGTACCCATGGCGCGCCTGCCTGCTATCGATGGCGCTGACCAGCAACCTGTTGGTGCGTTGATCAGGCCGGGGCGCATCTATGTTTTTCGCAAGGGCAAGCTCTGGCGTGAACAGGTCTGTGATGGCGAAGGGGCGCTTGCCGACGTTGATGTGAGCTACTGGCGCAGTCAGTCGGCGGCGGGCCAACCCTGCGACGACCGTGCTGCCGTAGGCAAACCACTGGCGCTCACGCTGGTGCCCGTATTGCTCCAGGGGCATTACGTGGGCGATCAAGTGGACATGGCCTATAGCGAGATGCCCTGGAGTTGGGAGTACATCAAATGGCTCGAAGCGGATAGTAGCCGGGTCAAGGCACGCTGCCAGAATGTAGCGCCTGCCTGGGCGGCAGCCGTTGTCGGCAAGGAGCACTGGAGAGCGACTCTTGCGATGCCCGCCGTGCTGGTCGACGCCTTGGAGGGCGGCCTGCGCCCTCGAGACCTGCATCTTGAGTGCCTGCTCAGCAGTCCTGACACTTTCACGCCCGCACTGCTGGAGCTAAGCCCTGAGGAGCCGCTTGTACGCTTGCACCGCCACCAGCAGGCCCTGGCCGAACACATGTCCGCAGAAGGCCCACAGGCGCTGCCAGATCTGCCGGCTGCCAGTGATGTGCTGGCGGATAAGGCCTTGCGCGGCTATCCCAAGCTGGTCGGCCTGTTGCTGAATGATCCGCTATTCGAATTTCGCCATGCTGTTGAGCAGTCCCGTTTGGCGACTGAAACCCTGCAAACCTGCAACGCGCTGATTCCCTATCAGCCCCATGGCCGGTATGCCGAGCTACTGCATCAGTGGGCCATGTCGGCCGATGCGCCCTTGGCGAGCTTGCGCGCGCAGGTCGACACCCAGGCACTGGACAAGTCGATGATGGAGCAGGAGCGGCGCATGGCGCGCGACTGTCTGCACCGGCAACTCGATCGCACCATGTCGCTGTGCCACGGCGGTCTGTCGGTCGTCTGGAACGACTGGATTTATACCCGAGATGAACGGCTGCTTGAGCCCTACAGCCTGTTGATAGAGCTATTGGAACAGCTTGGCCGCCTGCCGCACGATACCGATGCCCGTAGCACTGCGGCGGATAGCCGCCGGCTGTCGCGCTCGATAGAACGCCTGGTAACCCACCTGGCTGAAGCCAGTCACCCGCTGACGCGCACAGCGCTTGCCGCAGGGGAGGGTGAGCTGCCGGAGCTGGCGAGCCGCTTGGCTGAGCTTGCTGCAAAAGCGCAGCCGGCAGACTCAGAGAATATGGGTATCAGTACCCTCGCGCTGTTTGCAGGAATGGAAAGCCAGGGCGATGCCAACTATCAGTACTCCACCCAAAATCTGGCGCTGGCAGTTGATGAGTGGCTGGCGCATTTGTCGAAAGTGATGCTGATGACGTTGCGAAAGTTGCGAGTAGATCCCTCTACTGTGCAGGTGGAGTTGCCGCGCCTGTTTACACCCACAATGGGGTTGCTGAAGTCGCTTCACTCCAGGGCAAAGTCGCTTCAGTTTCTACCCCAAGGTCAGGCGCTGGCGCAGGATATGGTGGTGCTGGGCGTACATGGCGCTGGCCTGAGTTTTGGACTGACACCCAGTGAACGAGCCACGCTGACTCGAGAAAACTACCTTTACAGCAACCTGCAAGGCCGTTCCGGAGACGTGCTCGGCACCTCCAGCGGCAAGCTCGCAAAGGCGAACCATTTTGCGAGCAAAGACCTGGGCCGCCTGATGGTGGTCGCTGCCCCGGCAAACGACCCGCTGGTGCAGGAGCTTAATAGCTGGCGGGTGGGCGCCGCCAATGTTGGACGGGCTACGCAACTAGCCAAGTCGCCCGCGTTGCCGCTGTTGGCGACGGTGATGGCTGCTTATAACTTGCATGTGAATACAACTGGAGCGGCGGGACTGCTGAAGGACGATCAGTGGGGGCGCTGGGGAGTCGGTGGAATTTCTGCTTTTGCAGACGTGTTACTTGCTTCTAACAACTTAGCTTTGAAGGTTATAGAGAGCTCAGGGGCGCGGTCGCCCTGGTATGGGTTGTGGGAGCAGGGACGAATTGATGTCTCAAGAATATCCGCGCGATGGGCGGGAAACTTGCAGAAGCGCACTGGTAGTACTTGGCTTAACGCTTCACGCATAGCGGGTGGCGCCGCAATGGGGCTTACAGCCCTGATTTTTGCTTGGGACGCCAAGCGTGCTTTCGATGCAGGTGACAAAGACGTTTCGGTTGCGAACGCTATAGCGGCAGGCGGCGGTGCGATATGGGCATTGTATACGATAGGTATACTGGCAAGTCCCTGGGTGCTGGCGGCGGGTGTGCTGTTGCTCATCGGGGGCGCGTTAGCAGCGGCGCTGATGGCCGACGGTGCGATTGAGCAGGCGATCAAACATGGCCCCTTCGGCATTGAACATCGCCTGCCACATATGAACGACCCTAGAATCGCCTACCAGCAGCTGCTGGGGGCGATTGGTGAGCCGCAGGCAAAGATCTCTCGCTTGAGCGTTTGGACCGCGGCAGCGCCGGAAGAGGAACGCCGAAAGCTGGAGCTGGCTGCGCGTGAGAGCCAGCGCGAGTTGCACCCCCTCGACTGGGTAGTAGAGCTGCAATCAGGCCTGCTGGGCCAGTATCCTAACGACAGCCGGTTCCGATTGATGGCCTCGGAGCTGCAGTGGGTTCGGGGCCATCAGACCGGCTGGAAGCGCTTGCCAGCTAGGCCGCTCTCTCATTACAAGCTAGGCGCAGTGGTTATGGACGCCAGCCGCGTTGTCTATGTCCTGCCGCATATTGGTAGCCAGGCTCACACTGGCCTGATGCAAATGCAGTACGGCCTTAAAGTGAGGGCGCAGTTTGCGTTGGGGCGGCAAGAGTGCAGGCCGAATGACCCCTTTCCTGCCTTCGATGATCTGGTGCTACCGCAACCCGCCGCCCGTGACTGGGCTGCCTTTGACCCGCAACGATTTCCCGGGGAGCGTGATGTTGATGGCAGCGTCCCCTACTGGCTGATTGCGCTAAGTGAGCGTGATTCCCTATGAAACAAATACTGCCTAGCACTGTGTATGCCGCCAGTTCCTATGATTCGCGCCAAATACCCCGGCAGCCTCCTCATAAGTGGCAGCAAGACGAGAACCGTACCAATCTTCGCCGTACTCAATTGAGCTGGGGGCACTACGCTGGACTTGATCCTTGGCAGCTTGTTGATATGCAACTGCAGGGGAAGGAGCAAGATTGGTTGGAGCGGACTGGCGGTGGCGATATTTATTGCGATCATCAGCGCTGGCGATTCGAGAACTTTAATAAAATAATTTTACTGTTTATATATTTTAAGTACTTCTCGTTGCTCGTTGTTACATGGATGTTTTGGATGTTCTCAGTGGTTGAGTTATTTCCAAGTGGTTATTATGCGAAACACCAGTCCATGGCTATGCCAATGGCTATAGCTGTTATTTCTCTAATTATGATAGGCCTTAGTGGTTGGCTATATTGGGAGAAAAGCTTTAAATCATACTTGATACACGCAATCTCGGGCCTAGGAGTAAGCGTTGTATGTGTGTCTATTGCGCACTTTGGACTTGACAAGGACGTGGAAATTTTCTGGTTTCCAGTGGTCATGGGACTATCCATATTTATGGCCGCCATCGGTTTTGACCTATTGATCGCTCTTTACCTGCGTCTTTTCAAATACGACGGCAGCGGATTTAACCGTCAGACCGGAATGGTGACCGTTGCACGTCGCTTTCGTAAGCCCTTTGTGGCGCCGTTCTATGAGTTTGATGTCACCATGGAGTACCGCCCCGGCTCCCACGGCAGCGGTGGTATGGCGCTCTGGCTACACCACAGATACACCACCTGTGAGGTGTTCCTGGGCGGCAAACTGCATCCCTTGGGGCTGTCACCAGAGGAGGCGATGGCGTTCTGGGACTGTCTGCAGCGCTATATGGACACCAGTCAGCCGCTGCCGGATTTGCCGGTGCTGGAGCAATTCCGCCACCTTGATCCGACCACCGCGCAGTACGATGCCCAAAGCGGCAGGCCACCACGCCGCTGGCGCGATACCAATGCCCGCGCCTGGCAACGGCGCGGCCAGCATGAATCCATGCGACGCAACGCAGCCTATCGCTGGCAACAACACCCTTGCATTCTGCGCGCTCGCATCGACCCAGAGTTAAGCATTGAGGCTTACTATCGGGAACAAGAGGCGCGTGGCGTTCAGGCTACGCCGAAGGCGGATGACTATGACAACGTTCATCGCGGCTGAGAGCTGGGGCCCTATGCTACTCGCTCCGCTACCCATCCCTACCGGCCAGCCCGCCAGCGATCTGATGAATGTCCTCTGGCGCAAGAATGACGTTTACCTGGATATCGGCAGTTTTGCTATGGGCGCGGGTTGGATGACGTTGCATATGGGCTCCGTTATGTTTCTGGCTATTTCAGTTTGGGTTGTTGCGAGTGGAGATATCTGGCTTAGCCTGATGACATTGGCCGTTATGGGGTTCGGATTTATGGGCACCCTCTGGTACTTGTTCATCAAGCAGTGGCGCAAGCCGCTTTACCCCCCCATTCGCTTCAACCGTCATCGCCGAGAAGTCTGTATTACCGAGCCTAGTGGTGAGTATTGGTTTGTGCCTTGGGAGCGGGTGCACGCGATTGCTCCTAGCGCCCTGAGCCTCAATGCCGGTGGCGCAAGCCAGCACGGTAGCCTTATGTTGTGGTTTCCGCTTAAAGGGCAAGAGTACGAGGACTACGCGCCGAATAAAGAAGGCTGGGTTCTGGCGGTCAAGCCCGGTGGTGGTATTTCATCCATGGCGCAGTGGGAGTGCATTCGCAGCTTTATGGAAGTTGGTCCGGAAGTGGTGCCCAACAGCTCAATTCCTGAGACGTCTGAAAAAATAGAGCGGGAGGGTTATTGGGGCGCATGGAAGAGCTACTTTGCGCAATTCGTTGATGAGGTTAAAGCTAAATCCGTCGGTCCTGCTTTAACTACATTATGTAGCTTCACTATTTTTGGTATCCCTTGGGTGGTTGTATTGATGAGCCGAAAATTAGAGCACATCCCCGACCTGTCCGCTCCCGAAGCCATTGAATGGTCCAAGCCCTTGCCTCCCGAGCAGTGGGCCAAGCGCTCGCCTGAACTGGAACGTGCGATAGCCGAGCAGGAGACCATCTTGAAGGTCGATGCCGATTCGCCGTCGTCGAATAAAGAAAACGTCTAGTGGCCATCCGCGTTTAAGCATCGAGACCTACTAACGAGAACTAGAGGCGGGTGGTATTCAGGCACGCCCAAGGCTGACGTCTTTGACAAATATTCACTAAGCCAATGCATGTTTTACATGCAACGCAATAATCGTGTTTTGTTAGAGCGCAGAACCTTGGGCAGCTGGTCTCACTCGCTGTTTTTTTTACCCATGGAAAGTAAGCAAAGGAACTGCATTGAATACTGCACAGACTGAACTTTCGTATGCGGCTAGCGCATACGATTCAACTAACATACCTAGCCAACCGCCGCACAGATGGCGGGAAGATGAAAATCGAACCGGGTTGCGACGTACCCAGTTAAATTGGGGGTATTACGCCGGCTTGAATCCTTGGCAACTGGTGGATGGCCAACTGCGAGGGCAAGAGCAGACCTGGCTCGAGCGCACCGGTGATACTGATGTTTACTGTAACCATCAACGATGGCGGTTCGAGAACTTCAACAGGATTCTTATCCTTGTCCCCTTTTTTAAGTACATAGCGCTATTACTTTTGCCGTGGCTATTTGCTGTTGTTTCCTTGCTGGAGTTTTTCCCGGAAGTGGAGCTTGCCTATTTTGTTATGGCGTTTGCAGCGTTACCCCTGTGCGCGTTCAGCGCTTGGCTTTATTGGGGTCGAGGTTTAAAGGCGTATTTGTATCTGATGAGCCTACCCTTGGCTTTGGCGGCACTTGGTGGAGCCTATAATTACTTTGATTCCGGCGATTACGCTTCGCTAGTTATGTGTGGCTATATCGTTTTGGCCGTGTCCATGGGGGCGGTCGGCTTTGACTTTCTGCTTGACCTATATCTGCGCCTGTTCAAGCACGACGGAAGTGAAATCAACCGCCAGACCGGTATGGTGACGATTGCACGTCGCTTTCGTCAGCCCTTTGTAGCTCCGTTTTATGAATTTGATGCGACCATGGAGTACAGACCAGACCCTCTTGGCGGCGGTGGCATGGCGCTCTGGCTGTATCATAGGTACACCACCTGTAAGGTGTTTTTAGGTGGCAAACTGCATCCGTTGGGGCTTAAGCCGGAGGAGGCCATGGCCTTCTGGGACTGCATGCAGCGCTATATGGATGTGAGCCAGCCTTTACCTGAGCTTCCGGTGTTGGAGCAGTTTCGTCACCTTGATCAAACCTCCGCCCAATACGATGCAAAGAAAGCCAAGCCTTCACGCCGCTGGCGCGACTTCGATCCTCGTGCCTGGCAGGAGCGCGGCCTGCCTGACGTCATGCGCCGCAACGCAGCCTATCGCTGGCAACAACGGCCTTGCATTCTGCGCGCTCGCATCGACCCAGAGTTGAGCATCGAGACCTACTACCGCGAACAAGAGGCGCGTGGCATTCAGGCTACGCCCAGGGCGGATGACTATGACAATGTTCATCGCGGCTGAGGAGGGTGTTCCTTGTCTGGTTACCTCTTTGCCCTCAGTTGCTGAATACCCCTTTATAGCCGCCGGCTGACCGTCATCAGTCGCCCTGTTTGTTGTGCTACCGTCGGCGAATAACAAGTCGAGGTTTCATGCAGGAGGAGTGCAGCGGTGAATTACGATGATGTGGTGTTGGGGCGGCGCAGTATCCGTGCTTTTCGGCAACAGCCGGTGCCGCGCGAGGTGCTTGAGGAGGTCATCAGTCTGGCCACGCGGGCGCCGTCATCAATGAACTCCCAGCCCTGGCACCTGCATGTGCTGACCGGCGAGCCGCTGGACCGCATTCGTGCGGAGAATACCGAGCGTATGGTCACCGGCGTAGCGCCGTCTAAGGAAACCCGTGACTCGGGCAGCTACGAGGGGGTTCACCGCCAGCGCCAGGTGGAGATCGCGGTGCAGCTGTTTGAGGCCATGGGGATTGCCCGAGACGATAAGGAAAAGCGGCAGGACTGGGTCTTACGCGGCTTTCGGCAATTCGATGCGCCGGTCTCGGTGGTGGTGACCTATGATCGCCAGCTGCGTGAGGGCGACATTGCCCAGTTCGACTGTGGGGCTTTGGTCAATGGTCTGGTTAATGCGGCCTGGTCTCGCGGTTTGGGCTGTGTGGTCAACAGCCAGGGCATCATGCACTCGCCGGTCGTCCGTGAGCATGCGCGTATCCCGGATGATCAGGTGATCATTATCTGCGTGGCGATGGGCTACCCCGATGACAGCTTCCCGGCCAATGCGGTGGTGTCACGGCGCCGTGAGGTGGCAGAGGTGGCCAGTTTTGTGGGCTTTGCCGAGTAGCACGCGCGTTGGCGTGACCTTTTGGGACGCCTTTCGGGCGTTCCCAGCTTGAAGACTGTGAGGGCATAAGCGTGAAAGGTAAAACTCTGGAACTCGCTGCCTTTGATTGGCATCGAGACGTGATCACTCCGCAGACGCCAGTCAATGCCGGGTATCGCAACACCCAGAATGTGCGTCGCTTTATGCGTGAGGCTTGCGGCCCGGCGTTCCGCTTTGACAGGTCCTTTATGGCTTGGATGCGTGACGGCACGCCGAAAACCATGGGGGATGCGGCAGCTGAGTGGCTGAAGCGAAATGCCTGATTATCGGCGCGCGCCAGTGTGTAGGCGACAGCTTGTCTATACAGCAAAGACGTTAAGCGGGTGAAAGCGCTTGCCGAGCTTTTTCTTTCCAGCTTCCAGCTGCCAACTGCCAACTGCTCCTCAGTCGTCCCTTCCTTCAAGCATGTTTCTGCGCAGCAGCACGTAGACTGATCCGGTACCGCCATGCCGGGGAATGCAGGAGGTAAAGGCGAGCACCTTGTTGTGCTGCCTGAGCCAGGTGTTGACGTGGCTTTTCATCATCGGTTTGCGACCGTCCAGCCGGCGGGCCTTGCCGTGGGTAACCCGTACGCAGCGGATCTCCTGCTTGACCGCTTCGGCTAGAAAGGCCCAAAGCAGCTCGCGGGCGCGCTCGATCGTCATGCCGTGCAAATCGATGGAGCCGTCGAAGGGGATCTGCGCTTGCTTGAGCTTGCGCAGCTGCGCGTCTTGCACACCGTTTGCTGCCCAGGCCAGCTCCTGCTCGGGGTCGACATCTATGACGAACTGGTCTGACAGGCCATCGACCACGACGGCGCTGTCCTTGAGGGTCGCACGCTGGCGACTGGCGGCGATGCTGGCGCGGTCGCGCGGGGCTTTGCCGACCTCGGCCCGGTCGTGCTTAAGACGCTTGGCGCCCTGCACGGCTTGACGGAAAAGGTCGAGATCGTCGTCGGGAGAAAAGTCCTGTGTCATGCTGCTGGCCGCTACGCAAAAAGGCTAGTGTAACAGCTGCAGCTTATCGAAAAGCCTGCCTGGCGCCCGATACAGCCGGTGTTTGTTTTCATTCGCGGCTGGTCGCCGGCGGCCTGGCGGGTAAAATGGCAGCCTGCTTTGAACAAGGACTCTTCCATCATGAGTGAATACGCCGCTTTGCACAGCATTCAGGATCTGGTTCGCTGGGGCGTCAGTCGCTTCCATCAGGCCGAGCTGTTTTTTGGTCATGGCACCGACAATGCCTGGGACGAGTCGCGGCTGTTGGTGCTGCACGCCCTGTACCTGCCCTGGGAAACGCCGCAGGAGTATCTGCATTGTCGCATTACCGACGAGGAGCGTGACGCCGTTGTGGCGTTGTTGGAGGAGCGCATTCGGCTGCGCATGCCTGCCGCCTATCTGACCGGGCATGCACGTTTTGCCGGGCTGGATTTTGTGGTGGATGAACGGGTGCTGGTGCCGCGGTCTCCCATTGCTGAATTGATTGATGGTCGCTTTGAACCCTGGCTGGAGCGAGAGCCGCTGCGTATTCTGGATCTGTGCACGGGCAGTGGCTGTATTGGCATCGCTTGTGCCTACGCGTTTCCTGAGGCCGAGGTAGTGCTGGCGGACCTGTCTGCCGATGCGCTGGCGGTGGCCGAACAGAATATCGAGATGCACGAACTGGCCGAGCGTGTTGAGGCGCGCTGGTCGGATGGCTTCGACGGGCTAGCCGGTGAGCGCTTTGATCTGATTGTCAGCAATCCGCCCTATGTGGATGCCGAAGACATGAGCTTGCTGCCCGACGAGTATCGACACGAGCCGGAAATGGGACTGGCCGCAGGGGACGACGGCCTGGATCTGGTGCGCCGGATGCTGGCTGAAGCGGCGGATTATCTGACCGAGGACGGTGTGCTGGTGATCGAGGTGGGTAACAGCATGGTGCATGTTATGGCCGAGTGGCCAGAGGTGGACTTTGAGTGGGTCAAGTTCCGGCAGGGTGGCCACGGTGTGTTTGTGCTGAGCGCAGAGCTGTGCCGTCACTTTCAGTCACTGTTTGCCGAGAGCCTGTAACGCGTTTTAGCGGTTCCTGCGTGGCGTTCGCTGCGCAGGTCGTTGCTGGGTGTGGGCTCAGCGAAGTACTACCCACAGCAGCATCAACGCCTGGAAAATCGAGAAGACAATCAGACAGCCGATGGCGAAGCGGTTGCCCAGGTCGGCGCGCTTGTAACTGGCGATAGCTGACTCGAGCTGGTTGATCTGGGCGCTTTGCTTTTGGTTCAGCCCTTCGTGCTCACGCAGTTGGGCCAACAGGGTATTGATTTGAAGAGGTTGTATGCGCTCGGTATTCCAGCTGCCGATCAGATCGTTGACCCGGTTGGCCTGGGCGAGGGCGGTACCGGCCTCGCTGTCCAGCGGGGTGATGCTGAAGCCGGCGTGGCTGAGGATGGTGTCACGGGCCTTGCAGGCATCTTCGGTGGCGCTGTCGCTGTCGCGCAGAGTGATGGGGGTCACAGCGTAGTCCCCGCAATAACGCTGGCACCAGTGAATCAACTGGGCCAGCATGAAGGTGCCCAGTCCGCGTTGACTGGGCTGGATCTGCACACCGTCAATCGGGCCGAAGCGCACCCGCTTGCGCTTGTGGTCTACCAGCACTTCCATCCGGTTGCCGGACTCGGCGAGCGGTTCGCCTTCAAAGCGCACCTGCAGGCGCAGCAATTCGAGCAGGCCTGCCTGTTCCTGGGTGACGGCGATCTGCGCAAGTTTCTCCGGATGTACCAGCATGCGCGCCTTGAACACCGGTTTGAGTTGCACCCAGTAGGCATCCGACGGTTTGGCGCGGGCGAACGGATCCCGCGGGGCGCTTTGCTCCGGGGGAGTGCGGTCAGCCAGTGCGTCGGTTGAGGTCATGCTGTCATCCTGGGGGACTACGGGTGCTTGTGCACCTCTCCAGCCTGTATCGGCCGAATGACGGTTTTCTGTAATGTCACCACCAGGTGGACGCAGCTTCCCAGATCAGGCGAGCAGCCAACAAGCTGAGCACCAGGTTAAAAAGTCGTCCAAAGTGCGTGTCACTCATACGCTTGAGCAGATGCAGGCCGAGCCAGGTGCCCAGTGCGCCAGCGGCGATCATGGCTGCCATCAGGGCGAGCCAGTCATAGAAGATAAACCCTGCGGCGCTAAAGGCAAAGGCCTTTGGCAAGTGTTGCAGGCTCATGGCAGCAGCGAAGGTTGCCACGGTCTGCAGGCGCTGATGCGCCTGTTGCTGCTTGATAAACGCGGCCACCAGAGGGCCGGTGGCGCCGACAAACAGGCTGAGAAAACTGGTAATTACCGAGGCGAGCAGGGTGCCGACAGGCCCGGTGGCCACCTTGGGTATTGCCGGCCCCCAGCACAGTAGCAGAATGAACAGCGCGATACTCAGCTGTACCACGGCCAGCGGCAGGCGTACCAGCAGCAGGCTGGCGGCCAGCGCGCCCAGCACCACGCCGGGGAAAAACCAGGCGATGACCCGCATGTTGATATGCCGCCAGGTCATCAGGGCGCGATTGGCATTGGACCCCAGCTGCACCATGCCGTGGACTGGAATGATCGCGGCAGCCGGCATGATCAGCGCCATGATGGCCAGTAGCATGACACCACCGCCGGCGCCCATCGCAGCAGTTACCGCAGAAGTGAGGGCGGCGGCGAGGATCAGTATCAGCGCCCAGTGCGGAGCCAGGTTGTCGGGTAGCAATAACGGCAGCAGCTCGCTCATGAAGGTTCCGGCGTTAAATGAGGAGGGCGTAGCCTACCCGCCGGGCCGCAGACTGTCACCGTTAACGGCCAGCGGGTATACTGCCGCACTGCCCATGTTCAGCTCAGGTTCTTGGTATGTCTGGAAACACGCTCGGTACCCTCTTCACTGTTACCACGGCCGGCGAAAGCCACGGCCCGGCGCTGGTCGCCATTGTTGATGGCTGCCCGCCCGGTCTGCCGTTGTCGAGTGAGGATCTGCAGCGTGATCTGGATCGCCGCAAGCCCGGCACCAGCCGCCACACTACCCAGCGCCAGGAGGCCGATGAGGTCGAGATCCTGTCCGGGGTGTTTGAAGGGGTGACCACCGGCTGCCCGATTGGCTTGCTGATTCGCAACACCGATCAGAAGTCCAAGGACTACTCGGCGATCAAGGACCTGTTCCGCCCGGCCCACGCCGACTACACCTACCACCACAAGTACGGCCTGCGCGACTACCGCGGTGGCGGCCGTTCGTCTGCGCGAGAAACCGCAATGCGTGTTGCTGCCGGTGCGATTGCCAAGAAGTACCTGGCCGCCCAAGGCATCCAGGTGCGTGGTTATATGAGCCAGCTGGGGCCCATCGAGATCCCCTTCAAGAGCTGGGATGGTGTGAACGACAATGCCTTCTTCAGCCCCGACCCGGACAAGATTCCCGAGCTGGAGGCCTACATGGATCAGCTGCGCCGTGACCAGGACTCGGTCGGCGCCAAAATCACCGTGGTTGCCGACGGTGTGCCGCCCGGGCTGGGCGAGCCGATCTTTGATCGTCTGGATGCCGAGCTGGCCTACGCGCTGATGAGCATCAACGCGGTCAAGGGGGTCGAAATTGGTGCCGGCTTTGCCTCCGTAGCCCAGCGCGGCACCGAGCACCGTGATGAGTTGACGCCGGAAGGCTTCGTCAGTAACCAGGCTGGCGGCGTGCTGGGCGGCATTTCCTCTGGTCAGCCGATTGTCGCCAGCCTTGCGCTCAAGCCCACCTCCAGCATTACCACCCCTGGTCGCTCCATTGACGTGAACGGTGAGTCGGTCGATGTGATCACCAAGGGTCGCCACGACCCCTGCGTGGGCATTCGTGCCACGCCGATTGCCGAGGCGATGATGGCGCTGGTGCTGATGGATCATCTGCTACGCCATCGCTCGCAGAACGCCGACGTGAAGGTCACCACACCGGTATTGGGTCAACTCTGATCCGGCGCGGGCAGCCGTGAGTGCGGTCGCGGGGGCACCGCTGCCTTACTGGCGGCTGTCCGGTTTCTACTTTGCCTACTTCGCCCTGCTGGGCGGGGTAGCGCCCTTCCTGTCGCTGTATTTCGAATCGCTCGGCTTTTCGCCGGCGCGCATCGGCGAGCTGGTTGCGATACCCATGCTGATGCGCTGCATTGCGCCCAACCTGTGGGGTTGGCTGGGGGACGCTACCGGGCAGCGTCTGCTGATTGTTCGCGTCGGCGCGCTGCTGACCGCGCTCTGTTTTGCGGGCATCTTCTGGCGGCAGGACTATTGGTGGCTGGCGGCGATCATGGCGCTGCACAGCTTCTTCTGGCACGCCGTCTTGCCGCAGTTTGAAGCCATTACACTGGCACACCTGGGTAGTCAATCAGCGCGCTACAGCCAACTGCGTCTCTGGGGGTCGGTTGGCTTTATCCTTACCGTAGTCTTGCTGGGCCTGTTGCTGCAGCGTGCCGGCATGGCTGTTTATCCCATGGCGATGTTCGGCATCATGCTGCTGATTGCAGTGTGCAGCACCTTGGTACCGCAGCCGCCACGCCAGCCTGCCAGCGCAGCAGTGGCCGGTGATGGATTCGTGCAGCGTCTGCGCCAGCCCGGCGTGCCCGCGTTTTTTGTGGCCGTGGCGTTGATGCAGCTGTCGCATGGGCCCTATTACACCTTTCTCAGCATTCACCTCGAGGCGCTGGGCTACAGCCGTGGACTCATTGGCATGCTCTGGGCTCTGGGTGTGCTGGCCGAGATTGTGCTGTTTATGTTCATGCACCGCCTGCTGGCCTGGATAAGCCTGCGGCAACTGCTGGTGGTCAGCTTTGCTTTGGCGGCGCTGCGTTGGCTGTTGCTCGGTAAGCTGGCCGAGGAGATGCTGGTTCTGGTGTTTGCCCAGCTGCTGCATGCCGCGACTTTCGGCGCATTTCATGTTGCCTCCATTCATCTGGTGCAACAGCGTTTTGGCGAAAGGTATCAGGGACAGGGGCAGGCGCTTTATGCCACGCTGGCCGGCATTGGCGGTGCGCTGGGCGCACTGTGTTCCGGTTATGCCTGGGCTGGCATGGGGCCCACGCTGACGTTTGCCGCTGCCGCGCTGGCAGCCTTTGTCGGCATGCTGCTATTGCTGCTGCGCCTGGGCGACCAATCAACCAAGGGGGCTGGATGAGCATTCTGGCGGTCTACGGCGCGGAGGACTTGCAGTGTCCGCGTCGGGTACTGACTCACAGGCAGGATATTGAAACCGAGCTGGCGGCGATGGGCATAACGCTGTTGCCGGCCGGGGCGCCGGTTACGCCCGGTGCCCAGTGTAAACACGAGTGCCACGGTGCGCCTGCCTATGAACAGCCGGAGGAGTGCATTGATGGTGCCCAGGTTTTTGTTTGCGGGGCGCTGGAGCGCCGTATAGAGCGGGGGCGGGTGAGGCTATGCCTGCTCAGTGAGTCGTCGGTACTGCTCATTGCTCTGCGGGCTGGTGATCGCCTGGCCTTGCCGGCCGGTTTGTCGCAATGCATGTTGCCCACGCCCGGCGACACCTGCAGCTGGGTGGATACGGCCGCAGCAGAAAGTGCCCTGGCGTATCAGCCGGTTGCCCAGTCTGCGTTGGTCCAGCTGGCGCCGCTGGAGATCTGACAGCGAAATTCGCCAGGCTTCCTATACTGTGGATACACCCAATAAAGGAAGTGCTGCATGAACATGAATACCGGTGGTGGGCTGATCGGTCTGCTGATTCTGATTGGCGATATCTGGGCCATTATCAACATCCTGCAGAGTAACGCGGGCATGGGAGCCAAGCTGTTGTGGATTCTGCTGGTGGTGCTGCTACCGCTACTGGGGCTGATTATCTGGTTTGTTGCGGGGCCGCGGGGCGGCAAGGCATAAAAAAGCCCCGGCGCGTGAGCGCCGGGGCTTTTTCGTGACGGCGGGCCGCTTATTTCTCGACGAAGGCTCGCTCGATCACGTAGTGACCCTGGTCGCCGTGGCGGGCTTCCTGGAAGCCGTGAGCGTCGAGGATCTCGCAGCAATCCTTCAGCATGCTGGGGCTGCCGCAGAGCATGAAGCGGTCCTGCTCCAGATCGAATTTCGGCAGGCCGATATCCTCGAACAGCTTGCCACTGCTCATCAGGTCGGTCAGGCGGCCTTCGTTGCGGAAGGGCTCACGGGTGACCGTGGGGTAGTAGATCAGCTTCTCGCGTACCAGATCACCGAAGTACTCGTTGTTCGGCAGGGTGTCGGTAATCAGTTCCTGATAGGCCAGGTCGCTGACATTGCGGCAGCCGTGGGTCAGAATGACCTTGTCATATTGCTCGTAGGTTTCCGGGTCCTGAATGATGCTGATGAACGGCGCAAGACCGGTGCCGGTGCTCAGCAGATACAGGTTGCGTCCGGGGATCAGGTGATCCAGCACCAGAGTGCCCGTCGGCTTGCGGCTGATCATGATCTGATCGCCGGTCTGAATGTTCTGCAGGCGCGAGGTCAGCGGGCCGTCCTGCACCTTGATGCTGAAGAACTCCAGGGTTTCCTCGTGGTTCGGGCTGGCAATGCTGTAGGCGCGCATCAACGGGCGACCTTCCACTTCCAGACCGATCATGATGAAGTGTCCGTTCTTGAAGCGGAAACCCGGGTCACGGGTGGTCTTGAAGCTGAACAGGGTATCTGTCCAGTGGTGCACGCTGAGTACTTTCTCGGTGTTGAAGCCTGCCATGACGCCTCCAGAAGTGAACATCTCTTGGCCGGGGAGTCTACGCGCGGTTAGCCTTGGCGTTAAAGAGAATTATTCTTATATAACTATTCGGTAAAATCGATAATGAAATATACCCTGCGCCAGCTTGAGGTTTTTCTGGCTACGGCGCATTACGAAAACCTGACCCGCGCCGCTGCCAGTCTCTCGATGTCGCAGTCTGCGGCCAGTAGCGCGCTGAAAGACCTGGAAAGCCAGTTTGACGTTCAGCTGTTTGATCGGGTTGGCAAGCGTTTGCAGCTCAATGCCTTGGGCGACAGCATTCGTCCGCGCGCGCAAGCCCTGCTGGAGCAGGCAAGCAGTCTGGAGGAGGCGTTGGCCCGCCATCAGGGCACCGGGCACCTGCGTGTCGGCGCCACCCTGAGTATCGGCAACTACCTGGCGGTCGAGATCATGGCGCGTTACATGAGCGAGCAGGAGGGGGCGCGGGTAGAGCTGGAGGTCGCCAACACCGAGACCATCGTGCGCAAGGTGGCCAACTTTGAACTCGACCTGGGGCTGATCGAGGGCGAGAGCCGGCATCCCGACCTGGAGATGGTGCATTGGCGCGATGACGAGCTGGTGGTGTTCTGCGCGCCAGATCATCCACTGGCAGGCAAGCCCTGGCTATCGGATGAAGATTTGCTGAATGCCGCCTGGATCGTTCGGGAGCCCGGTTCAGGCACCCGTCAGCATTTCGACTGGGCGATGCATGGGCTGCTGGCCAATCTGGATGTCAAGCTGGAGCTGCAGCACACCGAGGCCATCAAGCGTGCAGTGGAGGCGGGGCTGGGGCTGGGCTGTCTGTCGGAGATCACTCTGGTTGATGCGTTCAATCGCGGGCGCCTGGTGCCGCTGCCTGTCCCGCATCGGGATTTTCACCGCCGCTTCTACTTTGCGCTGCACAGGCAGAAGTTCCGCAGCGCGGGTGTGGAACGGTGGCTGGAGTTGTGCCGTGAGAGCACCGAGGGGCTGGAGTGAGGTTGCGCAGTACTCGCGCGGTGTGAATGGCTGGGGCGCGTGGCGGCGTAAGCACCTCCCGAACGTGCAAGGCCGCGATGCTTACGCATGGCGGCCTTGAGTCTGAAGGGGCGAGAAATCAGTTGCTGCTGAGCACCAGCTGGCCATCTTTCAGCGGAATACTGCTGCCGGGTTTTTCGTCCATGCGGACGGTGCCGGTTTCATCGCCGATGCGGTATTTCACGTTATAGCCAACCACTTCGTCGTGGCTGTCGTAGACGGTTTCGCAGCGACGCTCGGTAGTGGTGTAGGTGCTGTTGTTCTGCATGTTTTCCTGCACTCGGTTGCCGGCGTAGCCACCAGCGGCGGCACCAGCGACGGTGGCGATCTTCTTGCCGCTGCCGCCGCCAACCTGGTTGCCCAGTGCACCGCCGACGACCGCGCCGGCAATAGTGCCAAGGATGCGATTCTGGTCCTGCACAGGTTTTTGCCGGGTGACGGCGACGTCATTGCAGACTTCGCGCGGGGTCCGTTGCGTTTCCGTGATTTCGGCTACATCAAGAACTTCAGCCTCGGTAGGGGTGGTGTCCACAAAGGCGGTGTAGCCGGCAATGGCGCCGCCAGCTGTGGCTACTGCCGCGCCGATCAGGACGCCTGTCAACATAGACTTGTTCATGATGAATACTCCTTTCCTGCCTATGATTTGTGGTCGCAACACGGTGTCGCGCTCCATGCCGTTGAGACAGCAAAGGTTGGCAGCCGTTCCTTTGGAGGCCGCTAATCCCGTCGCTTTGTGATCGAGTTGGCGGTTCAGGTGACAGCGTAATCGGGCGGATTTTGCAGCAGGCTGCGCAGTTGGCTGGCGTCCATCGGTCTGCCGAAGAGGTAGCCTTGAAATTGCTCGCAGCCTTGCTGATGCAGAAATTGCAGTTGTTCCCGGGTTTCCACGCCTTCTGCGATCAGGCCCAAGTGCAAGCTGGTGGCGATTGCGATGATCGCGCGGATGATCTCGGCGTCGTTGGGGTTGTGTGGACAGTCGCGAACAAAGGATTGATCAATTTTTAGCAGGTCAACAGGCAGCTGTTTCAGGTAGCTCAGGGAGGAGTAACCGGTGCCGAAGTCGTCGATGGCAAAGTGCACGCCATGACTGCGCAGCAGGTTCATCTTGTCGATGGTGTCGTTGATATTCTCGATGACTATGCCTTCAGTGATCTCCAGGCTCAGGCAACTGGTCGGGATGTCGTGCAGGGCGATGGCGCCCAAAACGTCGTCGACAAAACTGGCGTGGCGGAACTGGCGCGGGCTGATGTTGACGCTCAGGCGGAAGTGTGGGGTGATCAAACCAGCCCCAAGCAGTTCGGCGATGAAGGTGCAGGCCTGATGCAGAATCTGGCGGCCGGCCTCAAGTATCAGGCTGCTTTGCTCCAGGACGTCGATAAAGGCGCCGGGGCCGATCAGGCCACGCTCCGGATGTTGCCAGCGCAGCAGCGACTCGGCGCCCTCGATGCGTTGGCTGCGATAGTCGAACTGTGGCTGGTAGTGCAGACAGAACTGGCCTTTGCTGATGGCCCTGCGCAGCTCGGATTCGATGGCCAGGCGTTCGCTGGCCGCCACCTGCATCGATTGTTCAAAAAAGGCGATGCCGTCACGTCCGCGCTCTTTGACGCGGTACAGGGCGATATCGGCGCGTTTTAGCAAGTCCTCGGCACTGTCGCCGTGATCCGGTATCAGCGCAATCCCGATGCTGGCGCTGAGTTGCAGAGCGTGGCCTTCAATCTGCATCGGCGCAGAGATGGCGTCGAGCAGCTCACGGGCGGCGCGTTCTACCTCCTGCGCCAGGGCAGGGCCTGTGCTGGTAAAGCCGCTGAGCAGCACGACAAACTCATCACCGCCAAGGCGTGCAACGGTGTCTTCGGCTCGCACGCGGCAGAGCAGGCGGCGGGTTACTTCCTGCAGCACCGCATCGCCACAGGAATGCCCCAGCGAATCGTTAATGTGCTTGAAATGGTCAAGGTCAAAGAACAGTAGGGCGCCTCTCAGGTCGTGGCGCTGGTGCAGGGCGTTGAGTTGACTGAGGCGGTCGCTAAGGAGCAGGCGATTGGGCAGGTTGGTCAGCGCGTCGTGGTAGGCAAGATGCTTGACGCGGGCCTCGATGCGTTTCTGTTCGGTGATGTCGCGGGCGGTCAGCAACATGCAGTCGAGGCCATCCAGGGTGAGTGGCTGGGCCGAAACAGAGACCAGAATCTCCTTGCCGTGGCGCGTGCGAATACGCATTTCGCGTCCGTAGACCCCGCCCTTTTCGTCCATTGTGCGGATCAGGTCGTCGCGCTCGTTTGCGTCTATCCAGATGCCGAGTTCATTGACGGTGCGGCCGATGGCTTCTTCTGGGCTGTAGCCGGTCAGGCGGCAGAAGCCGTCGTTGACTTCGAGCTGGCGTCCGGTTTTCAGCTCGCTGATGCTGATTGAGTCAGGGCTGCCCTTGAATGCGCGGGCAAACTTGTCTTCCGAGGCGCGTAAGGCCGACTCGGCCTGGGTGCGTGCGGTGATATCGCGGAAGCTGAACAGTACGCACTGTTGGTGGTTGATGCGAATGCGTGTGCTGCCCACCTCGCATAGCAGCAGATGACCGTTGCTGGTGGAGAAGGTCTCGGTAAAACCGTGCAGCTCGCGCTCGCCTCGGGCTGCCTGCTGCAGACTGCGGTGTGCGCTGTGTGAGCTCCACAGGCCGATCTCTTCGGGTTGACGGCCAATCAGGTCGATAGCGCTGTAACCAAAGGTGCGGGCAAAACTCTGGTTGACCTCAATGACGCGCTGATTGTGCACCAGGCAGTAGGGGTCAGGGGCGTTCTGAAACAGGATGGCGAACTTGGCTTCACTTTCAACCAGGGCGTTCTGATTGCGACGTTGGTCGGTGATGTCGACCAGCGTGCCAATCATGCGGGCCGGCTGGCCCTGCTGATTGAGATGCAACGTGGCCGTGGCCTGCAGCCACCGCTGACGTTTGTTGGCAACGACGCGATAAGTCAGACGATAGCGGGGTTCGCGCCCCCGACAGATAGCGATGAAGGCGCGGCGAATGGCCTGCCTGTCTTCGGCGACGACATGCTGCAAGAAGTGGCTGGCACAGCCATCCCAGTCGGCTGGCTGGAACCCGTGCAGCTCTGCGCTGCGGGCAGAGCAATGCAGGGCGTCGGTTGCTATCTGCCAATCCCAGATGCCCATCTGTCCGGCCTCCAGCGCCATTCTCAAGCGGCTGCGGCTGTCTTTGAGGGCTTGGTCGCTGGCGTTGCTGCTTGCGCGCGGCTGCAGGCAGAGCAGCAGTTGCTGGTTGAGCTTAACGATGCTCACCTGATAGCTGAGCCGGCCGCCATCACGGCGCAGCAACTCGATGGGCTGGTCCCGCAGCGAGCCTTGGCGCGCCTGACTGCGCATCATGGCGTGCCAGCGCCGTGGGTGGCCCCACAACGGGAAGTCGCCGGCGGGTTGCCCGAGCAGTTGGTGGCGCTCGTACTGCGTGGCCTGAATAAACGCCGGGTTGACGTCGATGATGAGTTGGGTCTGGCTGTCAATAAGCAGTGCAGGCCCAGGCATGCCGTTGAATAACAGCACAAAGGAGGCGTCGTTTACGGTGGAGGGGGTCGGCGGCGCGACTCCGGTTGTGCCTGGCATTGATGTCTGATCCATTCTGGGACCAACCAGCCCGGCGCAAAGCGATGATTGGCCCGCTGCCGAGCAGGGAGGTTGGGCGTCTTGCCCGCAGTTTCCGTCTACCTTGACCTTAGCTCTTGCCGCGCCGGCCAACAAGCCATTGTGCCTACACCATTGGTCGGGTAGCCGAGCGGTCTGCCTCGCCGTCGGTACGGGCGGCGCGGAGCAGGGTAATCAGTTCGCGGGCAGCGTTGGACTGGGTGCGTCCGCTGTGCCAGATGCAGCCCAGCTCGCGCTGCAGGTGCACCCCCGGAAGCTGCAGCACACTGACCTGGCTGTCGAGCATGCTGCGTGGCAGCACGCTCCAGGCCAGGCCGATGGAAACCATCATCTTGATGGTCTCCATATAGTTGGTGCTCATGCTGATCTGTGGCTGAACGTGATAGTGCTCGAACAGATCGCTGACCACCTTGTGAGTAAAGGTGTTGGCGCCCGGAAATACCGCCGGGTAGGCCGCCAGCTGGGCCAGTTCCAGATTACGCTGCCGGGCAAGCGGGTGCTCTGGCGCGATGACAAAATCCAGTGGGTCATGCCAGATCAACTCGCTCATTACCGGCGGCGCAACCTCCGGCGCAAGGGTGATGACGGCGAGTTCAATCTCGCCATGCAGCACCTTGTCGTAGGCGACTTCCGAATCCAGAAACTGGATATCGAAGGACACCTGCGGGTGGCGGCGGGTGAACTCGCGCAGCACTGGAGGCAGGCGATGCAAACCGATGTGGTGGCTGGTGGCGATGCTCAGACGACCGGAGACTTCGCTGGATAGATTGCTCAGGGCGCGGCGCGTATCATTCATCAGGCTGAGCACCTGCTCGGCTCTTGGTCGCAGGGCAAGGCCTGCCTCGGTCAATGAAACGTGGCGGCCAATGCGGTCGAACAACCGGGCATCGAGCTGCTGCTCCAGCATGGCAATGCGCTTGCTGACCGCCGGTTGGGTCAGGTGGAGCTGTTCGGCTGCCCGCGAAAATGAGCCAGTGTCGGCAACGGCAAGAAAGGCCTGCAGGTTTGCTGTGTCCATATCTCATTCCACTTGGTTATCTGTTTAATAAATAATATTCCTTTGTTTTATCTTTGGGCGGAATTTATTCTGTTGCCTGTAGAAGAGCCGCCGCAGGGCCTGTATCCACAGGGGACGGTGGCCAGAGTCTGATGCCAGGAGTAACCCATGTCTGCAAAAACGCTGTACGACAAATTGTGGGACAACCATCTCGTCAAGGAACGGGATGACGGTTCTGCGTTGATCTATATCGATCGTCACATCCTCCATGAGGTGACCTCGCCACAGGCGTTTGAAGGGCTGCGACTGGCCGGCCGCAAGCCGTGGCGCATCGACGCTAATATTGCGACGCCCGATCACAACGTGCCGACCACCAAGGCCGAGCGCCAAGGCGGGCTGGACGCCATCGCCGACGAAGTCTCGCGTATTCAGGTCAGAACGCTGGATGAGAACTGCGACGCTTTCGGCATCCTCGAGTTCAAGATGAACGACGTGCGTCAGGGCATCGTGCACGTTGTCGGCCCGGAGCAGGGCGCGACGCTGCCTGGCATGACGGTGGTCTGCGGTGACTCGCACACCTCAACCCATGGCGCCTTCGGCGCGCTCGCACACGGTATCGGTACCTCCGAGGTTGAGCATGTGCTGGCGACCCAATGCTTGGTCGCCAAGAAGATGAAGAACATGCAGGTGCGTGTTGAGGGGCAGTTGCCTTTCGGCGTCACCGCCAAGGACATCGTGCTGGCTGTCATCGGCAAGATTGGCACCGCTGGCGGTAACGGTCACGCGATGGAGTTTGCCGGCAGCGCGATTCGCGAATTGTCGGTTGAAGGCCGCATGACACTGTGCAATATGGCCATTGAAGCTGGCGCCCGCGTCGGCATGGTGGCGGTCGACGAGAAAACTATCGACTACGTCAAGGGTCGCCCGTTTGCGCCGCAGGGGGCCGATTGGGATCGCGCCGTTGCAGCCTGGAAAGACCTGGTATCTGACGCCGGTGCGCACTTTGACACCGTCATCGAGTTGCGCGCCGAAGACATCAAGCCGCAGGTCAGCTGGGGTACGTCTCCAGAGATGGTGCTGGCGGTTGATCAGAACGTGCCGGACCCAGACGCGGAGGCTGACGCCGTCAAACGTGGCTCGATCACCCGCGCGCTCAAGTACATGGGCCTGACTGCCAATCAGCCGATCACCGATATCAAGCTGGACCGCGTATTTATCGGTTCCTGCACCAACTCGCGCATCGAAGACCTGCGCGCTGCGGCCGCGGTTGCCAAGGGCCGCAAGGTGGCTGCGACCGTCAAGCAGGCGCTGGTGGTGCCGGGCTCCGGCCTGGTCAAGGCGCAGGCCGAACAGGAAGGGTTGGACCAGATCTTTATCGAAGCCGGCTTTGAATGGCGTGAGCCGGGTTGCTCCATGTGCCTGGCGATGAACCCGGATCGGCTGGAAAGTGGCGAGCATTGCGCTTCCACCTCCAACCGTAACTTCGAGGGGCGTCAGGGCAACGGCGGTCGCACCCACTTGGTCAGCCCGGCGATGGCGGCGGCGGCGGCGGTCACCGGCCACTTTATTGATGTCCGTGAATTGATGCAGGCCTGAGGAGTGTCCCGATGAAAGCCTTTACCCAACATACTGGTCTGGTCTGCCCACTTGATCGTGCCAATGTCGACACTGATCAGATCATTCCCAAGCAGTTTCTCAAGTCGATCAAACGCACCGGTTTCGGTCCGAACCTGTTCGACGAGTGGCGTTATCTGGACGTCGGTCAGCCGAATCAGGATTGCTCGACCCGTCCAATCAATGAAGACTTTGTGCTGAATTTTCCGCGCTACCAGGGCGCAAGTGTGCTGCTGGCTCGCGAGAATTTTGGTTGCGGCTCCTCCCGTGAGCATGCGCCGTGGGCATTGGACGAGTATGGTTTTCGCACGGTGATTGCACCGAGCTTTGCCGATATTTTCTACAACAACAGCTTCAAGAACGGTCTGCTGCCGATCATCCTGGCAGATGCGGACCTCGACGAGCTGTTCGCCCAGTGCGAGGCCACCGAAGGCTATCAGCTGACGGTTGATCTTGAGGTGCAGGTTGTGACTCGTCCCGACGGCAAGCAGTACCCCTTTGAGGTGGACGCTTTCCGCAAGCACTGTCTGCTCAACGGTCTGGATGACATTGGCCTGACGCTGCAGGACGCCGAGGCCATCAGCGCCTTCGAGTCTGGCCATCGTCAGCGTCAGCCCTGGCTGTTTCGCGAGGCCTGAGGCAGGTTGATTTCAGCACAGAGCCACAGTGCTCTGTGCGCAAGCACATTATGAGGAATGCAATGAGCAAACAGATTCTGATTCTGCCGGGTGACGGCATTGGCCCGGAGATCATGGCTGAGGCGGTCAAAGTGCTTAATCTGGCCAACGACAAGTTTGGCCTGGGCTACGAGTTGAGCTTTGATGATCTCGGCGGCGCAGCGTACGACCGCTACGGCTCGCCCCTGGCCGACGAAACCCTGGAGCGCGCCCGTGCTGCCGATGCGGTGCTGCTGGGTGCGGTTGGCGGCCCCAAGTGGGACACCATTGATCCGGCACTGCGCCCCGAACGTGGGCTGCTGAAGATTCGCTCCGAGCTGGGGCTGTTCGGCAATCTGCGCCCGGCGATTCTGTACCCGCAGCTGGCTGAAGCGTCTACGCTCAAGCCGGAAGTCGTTTCCGGTCTGGACATCCTGATCGTCCGTGAGCTGACCGGCGGTATCTACTTCGGTAAGCCGCGCGAGCGCACCACGCTGGAAAGCGGCGAGCGCATGGCCTATGACACACTGCCCTACAGCGAAAGCGAAGTGCGCCGTATTGCCAAGGTCGGTTTCGACATGGCGATGGTGCGTAACAAGAAGCTGTGTTCGGTCGACAAGGCTAACGTGTTGGCCTCCAGCCAGCTGTGGCGCGAAGTGGTCGAGGAGGTCGCCAAGGATTACCCGGACGTCGAGCTGTCGCACATGTACGTCGACAACGCTGCCATGCAGCTGGTCCGCGCGCCCAAGCAGTTCGACGTGATCGTCACCGACAACATGTTTGGTGACATTCTCTCCGACCAGGCCTCCATGCTGACCGGTTCGATCGGCATGCTGCCGTCGGCGTCGCTGGATGTGAACAGCAAGGGCATGTATGAGCCGTGTCACGGCAGTGCGCCGGATATCGCCGGTCAAGGCATTGCCAACCCGCTGGCGACCATCCTGTCGGTCTCGATGATGCTGCGTTACAGCTTTGGTCAGGTGGCGGCTGCTGATGCCATCGAGCAGGCGGTCAGCCAGGTGCTGGACCAGGGCCTGCGCACCGGTGATATCCAGTCTGACGGTTGCCGCAAGGTGGGCACTGCGGAAATGGGTGATGCCGTGGTCGCAGCACTGAAAAACCTGTAATCTGTCCGATTATCCATTTACGCCCGGCCTCGGCCGGGCGTATGTGTCTTTGAATCTGTTACCCCACGGGGGTTGTTGTTATGAAGCAAGTTGGTTTGGTTGGTTGGCGTGGCATGGTCGGCTCTGTGCTGATGCAACGCATGCGCGACGAGAATGATTTTGCCGATATCGATCCGGTGTTTTTTACCACCTCCAACGTAGGTGGCAAGGGTCCGGATATTGGTAAGGACATTCCTGCGCTCAAGGACGCTTTTGACCTTGAAGCACTCAAGCCGATGGACGTCATCATTACCTGTCAGGGCGGTGATTACACCAGCGAGGTGTACCCCAAGCTGCGTGCCGAGGGCTGGAAAGGTTACTGGATCGATGCTGCGTCCACGCTGCGCATGGAAGATGAAGCCGTCATCGTGTTGGACCCGGTCAACCGTCGTAATATCGATCAGGCGTTGCGTGATGGTGTCAAAACCTACGTGGGCGGTAACTGCACCGTCAGCCTGATGCTGATGGGGCTGGGTGGGCTGTTTGAGCAAGGCCTCGTCGAGTGGATGAGCGCCATGACCTATCAGGCAGCCAGTGGTGCCGGTGCCCAGAACATGCGCGAGCTGATCAGCCAGATGGGCGCGATCAACGCCTCCGTGGCCGACAAGCTGGCGGACCCGGCCAGTGCCATTCTGGACATCGACCGCACTGTTGCCGAGACCCTGCGTGGCGACGCCTTCCCGGTTGACAACTTCGGCGTACCGCTGGCCGGCAGCCTGATCCCCTGGATCGACAAGCAGCTGGCTAACGGTCAGAGCCGTGAAGAGTGGAAGGCGCAGGCTGAGACCAACAAGATCATCGGCCGCAGTGGTCGTCCGATCCCGGTCGATGGTATCTGCGTGCGTATCGGTGCCATGCGCTGCCACAGCCAGGCGCTGACCATCAAGCTGAACAAAGATGTGCCGCTGGCGGATATCGAGTCACTGCTGGCCGAGCACAACCCCTGGTCCAAGGTGATCCCCAATACCAAGGAAGACACCCTGGCGGGCCTGACCCCGACCGCCGTTACCGGTACGCTGAGTGTGCCTGTTGGCCGCCTGCGCAAGCTCAACATGGGCTCGCAGTATCTGTCGGCGTTTACTGTGGGTGACCAGTTGCTGTGGGGCGCCGCCGAGCCGCTGCGCCGCATGCTGAGGATCTTGCAGGAAGGCTGAGGTCGTGCGCGGCCGAGGTTAATCAGGGCACCCCGTCGCTGGCTGGGTGCCCTTTGTATTTGTGCAACATGAACATGCAGGGCAGGACGATGAGCAACGTAGCGGATATTGCAATTGTTGGGGCGAGCAGCCTGGTTGGTGACATGCTGATCAATGTGCTGGAAGAGCACAGTTATCCCTTTGGCCAGGTGCGGCTCGTTGATATCGATGACGAGGCTGGCGAGCGGCGGATGATCAATGGCCAGAGCGTGCGTGTCGAAGCGCTAAGCACCTTCGACTTCGCCAGCGTCAAGCTGGCCATTGTCGCGGGTGATCGCGATGTTGCCTTGCAGCATATCGCGGCAATCCGCGACGCGGGTGCGCTGGTGATCGACACCACCGGTTTGCTGATCGGCCAGGGCGTCACTGTTGTCGCCGAAGTGAATCCGGCAACCTTGGCTGATGCCGTGCAGCGACGGGTGGTTGCCTGTCCGGACAGCCAGGTGCTGCAAAGTGCGCTGGTGCTCAAAGTGCTCGATGGCATGTCGCCGGTGCAGCGCGTGAGCATTGCCACCTATCAGTCGATGTCGACCCATGGCAAGGCGGCAGTTGAAGGTCTGGCCATGGAGACCGGGCGACTGCTCAATGGGCAGCCGATCGAGAAGGGTGGGGCGCTGGCCAAGCAGTCGGCCTTTAACCTGCAGCCGTGTGTCAGCGATCTGGATGAGGCTGGCGCCAGTCGCGAGGAACGGGATCTGGTGGCGGGCATTGGTGAGGTGCTTGGTCTGCCATCCCTGCCGGTGCTGGCCAACTGTGTCATGGTGCCGCTGTTCTACGGAACAGCGCAGATGATGCAGGTCACCACCGCCGAGCCGTTGGAGGCTCAAAAGGTGATCAATGTGCTGCGCCGGGCCAAGGGTATCAAGGTGTTGGACAAGGCTGAAGCGGGTGGCTACCCGACGCCGGTGACCGATGCTACAGGCTCCGATCAGGTGTGGGTCGGACGTGTTCGTCAGGATGCAGGTCAGCCCAACACTATCCATTTGTGGATTGTGTCTGATAATTTGCGTAAAGGTGTCGCACTTAACAGTCTGATGATTGCTGACTTGTTGATAAAAGACTATTTGTAATCGATACTTGCTAGAGTTTTTGTATCAAGCAGGTTAGGTTTGCAGGAACTGAAACCGTTTGGCCGTCGTGACTGCGCGTGGCAAAGCCGGGTGGGGAGATAGAACAATTGGCCGGTTTGTCGCAACAGGCACGTCGAAGCCTGGAAAAACGATAAAAGCAAAGGATTTACGCTATGGTTCGCAAATTGGTTATCGCTGTTGCCGCAGCAAGTGCCGTGATGTCGTCCGGAATGGTTCACGCGTTGGGGGTCGGCGATATCCATCTGCAGTCGTCATTGAACCAGCCGCTCGAAGCAGAGATTGATCTGCTGCAGGTGCGAGACCTGTCCAACGAGGAAATTCGCACCACGCTGGCCTCTCCCGACGACTTCGGTCGTGCCGGCATAGACCGTAACTTCTTTCTCACCGATCTCAAGTTTCAGCCTGTCGTCAAACCGGATGGCCGTTCGGTTATCCGCGTCACCTCCAGTCGCCCTGTCAGCGAACCGTTCCTGAACTTCCTCATGGAAGTACGCTGGCCCTCAGGTAAGGTGCTGCGCGAGTTCACCGTGCTGCTTGATCCTCCGCTGTATCAGCCCACGCCGGTCGTCAGTAGCAGCTCCGTCCGTCCGCCGTCCAGCAGCGGCGCGCTGCCCACCCCGCGTGTAGCGCCTGCGCAGCCCAGTGCTGCTGGCCGGGCATCGGCAGCAGCAGTCTCCGCAGGCACTGCGCAAACCACCACGGCCCCTGCGCCAGCCCGTGATGGGCGCGTGACGACCAACCGCTCTGACACGCTCTGGGAGCTGGCGCTGCGCAACCGGCCGCAGGGTGCCAGTGTCCACCAGACGATGCTGGCGATCCAGGATCTCAACCCTGGCGCGTTCAGTAACGGCAATATCAACCAGCTCAAGGCGGGGCAAAATCTGACGCTGCCTACCGCTGAGCAGGCTGCTCGCCGCAGTAACAGCGAGGCGGTTGCCGAGGTGGCTGCGCAGAACCGTTCCTGGCGTGAAGGTCGGGCACCGGCAAGCGCTGAAGCCAGTGCACCGCAACTGGACGCGCGTGCGCGCGAGAGCGCTGGTGCCGCGCCCGAGGCGGTCAGCGGCGAAGACTCTCTGCGACTGGTGTCGGGTGCCGATGAAAATGCCGCTGAAGGGGGGGGGGACTCCGCCGCCGGTAATGGTGCCGAGTCGGCGCAGCTGCGTGATGCGCTGGATCGCACCAAAGAACAATTGGACTCGGCGGAGCGAGAGAAAGCCGAGTTGAATGATCGCCTCAGCGATGTGCAGGGGCAGGTAGAAACCCTGCAACGCCTGCTTGAGCTGAAAGATGCGCAGTTGGCTTCACTGCAGGAGCAGGTCGCTGAGGGTGGCGAAAACACCGAGCTGACGGCCGAGCCGCAAGCTGACTTGCAGGACATTGCCGATAGCGAAGATCAGGCTGTCGAGGCTGAGCCGATGTCAGCGGATGAGGCTGCTGCCGAGGCGGGCGAGCCTGCCGGAGCTGCCGCCAGCGCTGATGCGTTGGCCGCTGACGTCGACGTCATTGATGGCGCGCCTGTGGATGAGCCTGTCAGCGAACAGGCTCCGGTCGTCGATGCAGAACCGGCGGAAGCTGAGGCTCCTGAAGCTCCTGAGGTATCGGAGCCGGCGCCAGTAGCCGAGCCGGTTGCTCCGGCAGAGCCCGCTGCCAAGGATCCAGCCTCCCTGCTGCAGGGCTTGATGCAAAACCAGATGCTGCTGATCGGCGGTGGGGTGGTTGCCATTCTGCTGCTGTTGCTGGTGTTGATGTCGCTGTCTCGCCGTAATGCACGACGCGAAGCCGAAATGGCCGACAACTTCATCGCCAATGCGGCTGACGACAAGTCGGATGCGGCGGAACCCGAATCGGACGACTTCAACGTGGCGCTGGCCGGCGGCGATGACGGTGATCAGGATGACATGAACCTGGCGGCCGACCCGCTCGTTGAAGCTGATGCGTTGCTGGCCTATGGCAAACCTCAGGAAGCACGTGAGGTGCTGGCTGATGCGATTGCCGCCGAGCCTGAGCGTGATGATCTGCGCTTGAAGCTGATGGAAGTCGAAGGTCTGTTGGAGAACGCCGAGGGTTATCGTGACCAGCGTGCGGTACTCGAAGCCAAGGGTAACCAGGGCGATCGTATCGCCGAGCTTGATGCACGCTTCCCGCTGATGGCCGCTGCTGCAGTCGGCGCTGCGGCGGTGGTCCTGCAGGAAGACGACGAGCTGGATGCCCCGGCACCGGCGGTTGATGTCGCTGAGGACGACATGGATTTCGATTTCAGCGAGTTTGATCTGGGCGACGATGCCACGGACAAATCGGCGGATGAAGTGCCCTTCGAAGACGTCCTGGCTGAGTCGTCCGCAGAGTCGGTCCCCGCTGAAGAGGCCGGCTTCGATCTGGACTTTGATCTGGACGAGCCCGCACTAGAGCAGCCGGTAGAGGCGTCGCCCGACGTTGCTGCTTCCGGTGAGCCCGAGGCGGCACCCGCAGAGGCAGCAGACGAATTTGACCTGTCCGACTTTGAATTGGATACCGACAGCCTTGACCTGCCTGAGCAGGCGACAGAGCTGCCGCCTGAAGAGCCGGCGGCAACCCTCGACGCCGACTTTGATTTGTCCATGACCGAGGATCTTGAGGCGGACAGCCTGATTGCCGAGTTCGAGTCCATGGATTCGCCAGCCGCATCGGGCGAGCCGGCGGCCGAGTCGCTGGATTTGTCTGACGCGTCCCTGTCCGATCTGGACGCGGAGCTGCCACCGACCGATGCGCTTGATGATCTGGAGCTGCCGGTTGCTGATGGACAGGACAGCTTGGACTCCTTCGAGCTGCCCGAGCTGGACGACGCCGACCTCACCCCGATTGACAGCGCCACGGAGGAAGCAGTGGGCGATACTTTGGATGAAGACGACGAGTTCGACTTCCTGTCCGGCACCGATGAGTGTGCCACCAAGTTGGACCTGGCCCGGGCCTACATCGATATGGGTGACCAGGAGGGGGCTCGCGATATCCTTAACGAAGTCGTCGAGGAAGGCAGTGAGCAGCAGCAGCAGGAAGCGCGCAGTCTGATGGAGCGCCTGACTGACTGATGGTAGATGATGCGACAAATCCAGCGGCCGCCCCTGAGGCGGCCGCTGTTGTTTCCAGGGTGGCGGCCTGCGTGGAGTACCGAGGTACGGCCTACCGTGGCTGGCAGCGTCAGCAGAAGGGCGTGCCCAGCGTACAGGAAGCGGTTGAGAAAGCGTTGAGCCGGGTTGCCAATCACCCCGTTCAGATTTTCTGCGCTGGGCGCACCGATGCCGGCGTGCATGCGTCCTGTCAGGTCATTCACTTTGACAGCGACGCCGTTCGCTCCCCACGCAACTGGATTCATGGCGCTAATGCCAATCTGCCGCCGGATATCTCCCTGAGCTGGGTACTGCCCGTCGGGCAGGATTTTCATGCGCGTTTTTCTGCCCAGGCGCGCCGATATCGTTACGTGATTTATAACGATCCGGTTCGACCGGCCCACCTTGCCCATGAAGTGACCTGGAATTACCGACCCTTGGATATCGAGCGGATGCGTGCTGCCGCCAAGGTGCTGGTGGGGACTCACGACTTTACCTCCTATCGGGCGGTTGGCTGCCAGGCCAAATCGCCCATCAAGACCATTCATCATCTCGAGCTGCTGGAGTTTGGTCGGTTCATCGTGCTGGATATCCGCGCCAATGCCTTCCTGCATCACATGGTGCGCAATATCGCCGGTGTACTAATGCAGATTGGCTGTGGCGAGCATCCGGTCGGCTGGGCTGCTCAGGTGTTGGCCGCCCGGGATCGCGCCCAGGGTGGCCTGACGGCGCCAGCCTATGGTTTGTATCTTGTGGATGTAACCTATCCGGCGCACTTCGATCTGCCGCACCGCTATCTGGGGCCGCATTTTCTATCTGCGCTGCCGGATGTGCTGGACTGACGGTGGTGCCCCTATCTGCTAACATCGATTCCCTTTGCAACCAGACAGGCAAGCCTTCAGGCGATGACCCGAATCAAGATATGTGGCATTACCCGTGAGCAAGACGCGCTGGCCGCCGCTGCCGCCGGCGCCGACGCCATCGGCCTGGTGTTTTACCCACCGAGTCCGCGCGCAGTCGATGCCGGCCAGGCGGCGCGCATCGTGGCCGCGTTGCCACCTTTTGTAACAACGGTCGGTTTGTTTGTTGATGCCGAGCCTGCGGCCGTGCGCGCGGTCTTGGCCGAGGTGCCGCTGGATCTGCTGCAGTTCCATGGTGAGGAGAGCGACGACTATTGTCGTCAGTTCGGTCGTCCCTATCTCAAGGCAGTACGGGTTCGCAGCGCTGATCAGCTGCAAGACGTAGCTGCGCAATGGCCTGGCGCAGCCGGCATTTTGCTTGATAGCTACAAGCCTGGTGTGCCCGGCGGTACCGGCGAGGTCTTCGACTGGCGTCTGGTGCCGCGCGAGCGTGACTGGAATCTGGTGCTGGCCGGTGGCTTGGTCGCAAGCAATGTGCGCCAGGCAATTGATGAAATGCAGCCCTGGGCCGTGGATGTCAGCGGTGGTGTCGAGGCGGCCAAGGGCATCAAGGATGTGGCAAAAATTAACGCGTTTGTTCAAGAGGTGAAGCGTGTCTGACTCCAACCCCATCGATTTTTCTGCGGTGCCCGACGCGCGAGGCCACTTTGGCCCGTATGGCGGCCGCTTTGTTTCTGAAACCCTGATGGACGCGCTGGATGAGCTGGAGCGTCTTTATCGCACCTTGTCCGATGACCCTGCCTTTCAGGCGGAATTTGACCGGGATCTGGCCTTTTATGTGGGCCGGCCTTCGCCACTGTATCTGGCTGAACGCTTGACGCAAAAGGTCGGTGGTGCGCAGATCTATCTCAAGCGAGAAGACCTCAACCACACCGGCGCCCACAAGGTGAACAACACTATCGGCCAGGCGCTGCTAGCCAAACACATGGGTAAACCGCGAGTGATTGCCGAAACCGGTGCCGGTCAGCACGGTGTGGCGACGGCGACCGTGGCTGCACGTCTGGGGCTGAAATGCCAGGTTTACATGGGCGCAGAAGATGTTCGGCGTCAGGCGCTCAACGTGTATCGCATGAAGCTGCTGGGTGCCGAAGTGATTCCGGTCACCTCCGGCTCGCGTACGCTGAAAGATGCCATGAATGAGGCAATGCGCGACTGGGTTACCAACATTGATGACACCTTCTACATCATTGGTACCGTCGCAGGCCCGCATCCATACCCTGAGCTGGTGCGCGACTTTCAGTGCGTCATTGGCCGTGAGGCACGCGAGCAGTGCCTGACCCAGGCCGGTCGCCTGCCAGACGCGCTGGTAGCCTGTGTCGGCGGTGGTTCCAACGCGATTGGTTTGTTCCATCCGTTCCTGAATGATGAAAGCGTGCGCATGTACGGGGTCGAAGCCGGTGGCCACGGTATCGCCACCGGTGAGCATGCTGCGCCGCTGAGCGCCGGTCAGCCTGGGGTGCTGCACGGCAATCGCACCTATCTGATGTCGGATGAAGCAGGACAGATCATTGAGACCCACTCGGTCTCTGCCGGTCTCGATTATCCGGGCGTTGGTCCGGAGCACAGCTGGCTGAAGGACATTGGCCGTGTGGACTATGTCGATGCGACTGACGATGAGGCATTGCACGCGTTCCGCGAGCTGACCCGTGTCGAGGGCATCATGCCGGCACTGGAGTCCAGTCATGCGGTGGCCTACGGCATGAAGCTGGCAGCCAGCATGAGTCCTGAGGAGATTGTCGTGATCAACCTGTCCGGTCGTGGCGACAAGGACATTCACACCGTCGCCGGCATTGACGGCATCAGCATCTAGTCGAGTTATCCATGAGCCGAATTCAAGCCCGTTTTTCCGCCCTGCAGGCCGCCGGTCGCAAGGCGCTGATCCCTTACATTACTGCCGGTGATCCTGCCCCGGCGGTAACCCTGCCGCTGATGCATGACCTGGTTGCTGCCGGTGCAGATATCATTGAGCTGGGTATCCCGTTCTCCGACCCGATGGCTGATGGCCCGGTGATCCAGCTCGCTATGGAGCGCGCGCTCGCGCACGAGGTGAGTCTGCGACAGGTGCTGGAGATGGTTGCCGAGTTTCGCCAGCGTGACAACGAGACGCCGGTCGTGCTGATGGGGTATCTGAACCCGGTCGAGCGTATGGGCTATGATGAATTTGCCCGTGAAGCTGCTGAAGCCGGCGTTGACGGTGTGCTGACCGTTGATCTGCCGCCGGAAGAGGCTGTCGACGTCGTGCCGCTGTTCAAGGCGCGCGGTCTGGACACGATTTTCCTGTTGGCGCCGACCACCACGGCCGAGCGCGCGCGCTCAATTTGTCAGCAGGCCAGCGGCTATGTCTATTATGTTTCCCTGAAAGGTGTGACCGGGTCCAGTGCTTTGGACGTCACCGATGTAGCAAACAAATTGGACATGCTGCGTACGGTCACCGACTTGCCGATTGGCGTTGGCTTCGGTATCCGCGACGGCGCTACTGCCGCAGCGGTTGGTGAGGTAGCCGATGGCGTTGTGGTCGGGTCTGTGCTGGTCAATCAGATTGCGGCCAACGCCGATAATCCGGATGCAGCGCGCAAGGCGATCTCGGCCATCATTGCCGAGATGCGCGGCGCCATGGACCACTGAACAACGTCCACTGCCCGCTGGCAGTGTTGACTGAGCTGACAACAGAGAAGGAAAGGCGATGAGCAACTGGTTGGTGGACAAACTGATTCCCTCCATTGTGCGCTCCGAAGCACAGAAAAGCAGCGTACCCGAAGGGCTCTGGCGCAAATGCCCGTCCTGTGACGCGGTACTGTATCGGCCGGAGCTGGAGAAAAATCTGGATGTCTGCCCCAAGTGCAGCCATCACCTGCGTATTGGCGCTCGCCGCCGTCTGGACATCTTCCTGGACGCCGAGGGGCGCAACGAGATCGGCGCCGAGCTGGAGCCGGTGGATCGCCTGAAGTTCCGCGACAGCAAAAAATACAAGGACCGTCTGGCTGCCGCCCAGAAAGAAACCGGTGAGAAAGATGCGTTGGTTGTCATGCAGGGCGCGCTGAAGGGCTCTCCGATTGTGGCCAGTGCCTTTGAGTTCAACTTCATGGGCGGCTCGATGGGCAGCGTGGTCGGGGCCCGCTTTGTACGCGGCGCAGAGGTCGCCCTGCAGGAACGTATCCCCTACATCTGCTTCTCCGCCTCCGGCGGCGCGCGTATGCAGGAAGCGCTGTTTTCCCTGATGCAGATGGCCAAGACCAGTGCCGCGCTGGCGCGCCTGCGTGAAGAGGGTATTCCCTTTATTTCGGTCATGACCGACCCGGTTTACGGCGGCGTGTCCGCCAGTCTGGCGATGCTGGGTGATCTCAACGTGGCTGAGCCCAATGCGCTGATCGGTTTTGCCGGTCCGCGAGTGATCGAGCAGACCGTACGCGAGAAACTGCCGCCGGGCTTCCAGCGCAGTGAGTTCCTGCTGGATCATGGTGCGCTGGATATGATTGTTTCGCGCAGTGAAATGCGTGATCGCCTGGCCAGCATCCTGGCCATGCTGACCGGCGCGCCGGCGCCGGAGGGCAGTGCGGAGGTGGTCGAGGCCTGATATGAGTGCGCGCAGTCTGGCCGATTGGCTGGTTCGGCTGGAAGGGTTGCACCCCAGCGAGATCGACATGGGGCTGGAGCGGGTCCGTTTGGTCGCAGCGCGACTGGGCGTGCTTACTCCAGCCCCGCTGGTTTTTACCGTCACCGGTACCAACGGCAAGGGCTCAACCTGTGCCGCATTGGAATCCCTGTTGCTCCGCAGCGGGCTTCGTACCGGCTGCTATACCTCGCCGCACCTGGTGCGTTACAACGAGCGTGTGCGCCTTGACGGGCAGTTGGCCGATGATGCCAGTCTGTGCGCGGCGTTCGCCGCCATTGATGACCTGCGTGGCGATATCTCCCTGACCTATTTCGAGTTTGGCACCCTGGCGGCGCTATGGCTGTTCAAGCGTGCCGAGCTGGACGCCGTGGTGCTGGAAGTGGGGCTTGGCGGCCGTCTGGACGCCGTCAATGTGGTCGACGCTGATGTTGCGGTGGTGACCAGCATCGGCATTGATCATCAGGAGTATCTGGGCAATACGCGGGCCTCGGTGGCGACCGAGAAGGCCGGTATTTTGCGCTCTGGGCGTCCGGTGGTCAGCGGCGAGCGCGACCTGCCTGATACCTTTGTCCAGGCGGTTGAGCGACTTGGCTGTCAGTTGGTTCAGCGCGATCGGGACTTCGCTGTGCAGATGCAACCTGATGGCCAGTGGACGCTGAACGGCGAGGGGGGCTTGGGCGCGGCGCGGTCGCTGCTGCTGCCGCCGGTGCGCTTGCCGCGTGACAATCTGGCGGTGGCTGTTCAAGCCTTCTGGGCAGCCGGGCTGGACCTGCCGGATGCGGCTCTGGGTGAGGCGCTGGCTGCAGCCAGTGCAGCCGGGCGGCTTGAGTCGCGCGAGATAGACTGGCAGGGCCAGCGCCGTAGCCTGCTGCTGGATGTGGGGCATAATCCCCACGCGGCCGCCTTTCTGGCCGAGTCCTTGCGGCAGCAGGGCTCGCGCCCACGGGTTGCGGTGTTTGGTCTGTTGGCGGACAAGGACCTGCAAGGCGTGCTGGCGCCGTTGGGCGGCCTGTTCGAGCGCTGGTATGTGGCACCCTTGCCAAGTCCGCGCAGTCGTTCGGCGCACGAGCTGAAACAGGCTCTCGAGGCTTCTGGTGAGCAGGGACAGGTGGCGGCTTCGGTCGCCGCAGCGTTGGCGTTGGCGTTGAGCGAAACATCCGCTGATACCGAAATTGTCATTTTCGGGTCGTTTTTCTGCGTCGCCGACGCCATACTCTGGCTATCGTAAATAGCCGGGGTAAGCAGGATGGATGAACGTCTCAAACAGCGCATCATTGGTGCTGTGGTACTGATTGTCGCTGCCGTGGTTTTTCTGCCCATGCTGCTGTCGGGGCAGGATGAGACGGTGCAGGTCGAGGTGGAAGTGCCGGAGGCGCCCCTGCTTGATCGCGAGCCGATTGCCCCCGTCGAGCCGGCTCAGCTGCCGCCCGCGCCGACGGTAGCTGCCATGCCGGAGACGCTTGAGTCCTCCCCCGAAGAGCCGGTTACTGCACCCGAGCCGGCGCCGGCGGCTGAGCCTGCCCCAGCACCTGAAGCGGTCGTCGCTGCACCTGAACCGACCCCCGCACCCACACCCGCGCCGCCGACGGCCAACGGCGACTGGGTGATCCAGTTGGGCAGCTTTTCCAGCGCTGCCAACGCCGAGGGGCTGAGTCAGACGCTGCGCACCCAGGGCTACAACGCCTATACCCATGCCGTGACTGTGCAGGGCAAGGCTATTACCCGTGTTTATGTCGGGCCGCTTGCCAGCCGCGAAGCAGCCAACCGCTTGCGCGACGAGCTGGAACGCAAGCGCGGCAACAAGGGGTTAGTGGTAGCCTATGACGCCTCGAGTGGGCGTGGTTGAGTTGTCGCGTTTTTGCCTGTTTCGATGGCCCGAACAGCTCTGCTAGAATGTCGGCCTTTGTTGAGCAGAGTATTTAATCGTGTCTTTGACCTGGGTTGACTGGGCAATCGTCGCCATCATTGTGGTTTCCGCCCTGATTAGTCTGACCAGAGGGTTCGTCAAGGAAGCCTTGTCTTTGCTGACCTGGGTTATCGCCGGGCTGGTTGCCTGGCTATTTGGTGGCGCCCTGGCCGAGTTGCTGGCCCCGTACATCGAGACACCGTCGCTGCGAGTCATTGCAGCTTGTTCCATTCTTTTTGTGATGACGCTGTTGCTGGGCGGCTTGATCAACTATCTGATCGGCCAGCTGGTGATAGTGACCGGATTGAGCGGTACTGATCGCTTCCTCGGCATGGTGTTTGGTGCTGCGCGAGGCGCGTTGCTGGTCGTGGTGGCCGTCGGATTGCTTAGCCTGGCTCCAGTCGAGGCTGACACCTGGTGGCGTGAGTCCGTTGTCATTCCGCATTTTCTACTGGTCGCGGACTGGTCGAAAAACCTTATTCTGCAAATGGCGGGACGCTGATCCGGGTGTCCCGGAATGCGCCGCCTCCCAATCAAGAAGGTACTCAGGCATGTGTGGCATTGTTGGCATAGTGGGCAAGTCGAACGTCAATCAGGCGCTCTATGATGCTCTGACCGTCCTGCAGCATCGCGGCCAGGACGCCGCCGGCATTGTGACCTGCGAACACGGTCGACTGTTTCTGCGCAAGGACAATGGTTTGGTGCGGGACGTTTTTCACCAGCGCCACATGCAGCGTCTGGTGGGGAATATGGGTATTGGCCATGTGCGCTATCCGACCGCCGGTAGCTCCAGCTCGGCTGAGGCGCAGCCGTTTTATGTCAACTCGCCCTACGGCATTACGTTGGCTCACAACGGTAACCTGACCAATGTCGAGCGCCTGTCGCGCGAGATCTACGAGTCAGACCTGCGTCACGTCAACACCACCTCTGACTCCGAAGTGCTGCTGAACGTCTTTGCCCATGAGCTGGCAGTACGCAACAAGCTGCAGCCGACCGAGGAGGATGTGTTCGCCGCGGTCAGTCAGGTGCACCGCCGCTGCGTGGGAGGCTACGCCTCCGTGGCTATGGTTACCGGGTACGGTATCGTCGGCTTTCGTGACCCCCACGGCATCCGCCCGATCGTGTTCGGCCAGCGCCACACTGACCAGGGTGTCGAGTACATGATTGCCTCCGAGAGCGTGGCACTGGATGTACTGGGCTTTACCCTGATTCGTGATCTGGCGCCGGGTGAAGCGGTATACATCACCGAAGACGGTCAGCTGTTCACCCGTCAGTGCGCTGAGAACCCGCAGTACGCCCCCTGTATCTTCGAGCACGTTTATCTGGCCCGGCCTGACTCGCTGATGGACGGTGTATCCGTCTATAAGGCGCGCCTGCGGATGGGTGAGAAGCTGGCAGAGAAAATCCAGCGTGAGCGCCCTGAGCACGACATTGATGTCGTCATTCCGATTCCTGATACCAGCCGCACCTCGGCGGTCGAGCTGGCGAACCAGTTGGGCGTGAAATTCCGCGAAGGCTTCGTCAAGAACCGCTACATCGGCCGCACCTTCATCATGCCGGGGCAGGCGGCTCGCAAGAAATCAGTACGCCAGAAGCTCAACGCGATTGACCTGGAATTCCGTGGCAAGAATGTATTGCTGGTGGATGACTCCATTGTTCGCGGCACCACCTGCAAGCAGATTATTCAGATGGCCCGTGAGGCCGGGGCGAAGAAGGTCTACTTCTGCTCGGCGGCACCGGCGGTGCGCTACCCCAACGTCTATGGGATCGACATGCCCAGTGCCCATGAACTGATTGCGCACGGGCGCACCACCGAGGAGGTGGCGGAGCTGATCGGTGCCGACTGGCTGCTGTATCAGGATCTGGAAGACCTGAAAGAGGCCGTTGGCGGGGGCAAGGTCAAGATTGATGCCTTCGACTGCGCGGTGTTTGACGGCCAGTACGTGACCGGTGATGTCAACGAACAGTATCTGGATCGGATCGAGCAGGCGCGCAATGATGCGGCAAAGTCGACCGTTGAACGCGTCAGCGCCATCATCGATCTGCACAACAATTGAGATCGGCGGTACTGGCCGCTGTGAAGGGGTTTTAACTGATGAGTGAAGAATGGCAAGCGGGGCGCCTGGACAGTGATCTGGAGGGGGTCGGCTTCGACACTCTGGCTGTGCGTGCCGGTCAGCGCCGTACGCCCGAGGCCGAACACGGCGAGCCGCTGTTCCTGACGTCCAGCTATGTCTTTCGCAGCGCCGCAGATGCTGCTGCCTGCTTTGCCGGCGAAGCCAAGGGTAATGTCTACTCGCGCTACATGAACCCGACCGTGCGCACCTTTGAGGAGCGCATGGCGCAGCTTGAAGGTGGCGAACAGGCAGTGGCAACCGCATCGGGTATGGCGGCCATCATGGCGACTGTCATGAGCCTGTGTTCGGCGGGTGACCATATTCTGGTTTCGCGCAGCGTCTTCGGCGCTACTGTCACGCTGTTTGAAAAGTACTTCAAGCGCTTTGGCATCGAGGTCGATTATGTCGCGCTGACGGACTCGGCGGCCTGGCGTGCCGCCTGCAAGCCGAACACCCGTATGTTCTTTATCGAGTCGCCGTCCAACCCGTTGGCCGAGCTGGGCGATATTGGTGCGCTTGGCACAATTGCTCGCGAGCATGGCGCGTTGCTGGTAGTAGACAACTGCTTTTGCACGCCAGCGCTGCAGAAACCGCTGGCGCTGGGAGCTGATATCGTCGTGCACTCGGCAACCAAGTACATTGACGGACAGGGCCGCAGCATGGGGGGTGTGGTGGTAGGGCGCAGTGAGCACATGCAGGAGCTGGTGGGCTTTTTGCGTACCGCAGGACCGACCCTCAGCCCCTTCAATGCCTGGGTATTTCTCAAGGGCCTGGAAACGCTGCGCCTGCGCATGCGCGCGCATTGTGAATCTGCGCAGCAGATTGCCGAGTGGCTGGAGCAGCGCCCTGAGGTGGAGCACGTTTACTACAGCGGTCTGCCGTCGCACCCGCAGCATGAGCTGGCCAAGGCTCAGCAGACGGCCTTTGGTGCGGTCGTGAGTTTCGAACTCAAGGGAGGGCGTGAAGCGGCGTGGCGCTTTATCGATGCGACTCGGCTGGTGTCCATTACCGCTAACCTGGGTGATGCCAAGACCACCATCACACATCCGGCAACCACCACCCACGGACGCTTGACGCCGGAAGCACGTGAAGCCGCAGGTATTCGCGACGGACTGATTCGTCTAGCGATCGGGCTGGAGGAGGTCGCCGATCTCCGGGCCGACCTGCAGCGCGGGTTCGACGCTCAGTAAGTTTCTGCCGGGCAAGCTGCGAGGCAGGTCACATCAAAGCCGCAGAGCGTATCGCTCTGCGGCTTTTTTTGTTCTAGCTTGCGGGAGCCGCAGGGATAGTGGCTGAAGTCTGTTCCTTCAGTGCGGCATTAACCAACTACATGGAGGAAGTAACATGCGTCAGTTATTGAGTGCGATGGCTCTTGTGTTCAGCTGTCTATTGGCTGGCCCGACCTGGGCTGATGAGGTGGCAGGTCCGACCGTCAACATCAACACGGCCAGCGCCGCTGAAATGGCCGAAGTGCTGCAAGGTATTGGCGAAGCCAAAGCAGAGGCGATTGTCGCTTACCGCGACGAGCACGGCGCCTTTGCGTCGGTTGAGTCGCTGACGGCGGTCAAGGGTATTGGGGCCAGCACGCTGAGCAACAATGCCGGTCGTATCGTGCTGGAGTAGACGGGGAAAGGCCGGGCGGCGAGTCGCCGCCCGGCATATCTCAGGTGCGCAGACGGCTGACAGCGTCGCTCAACTGATTGGCCAGGCGGGCCAGCTGGTCACTGGTTTCAGCGCTGCTGATCGTCTGCTGAACGGTGCGTTCGGTGACGTCGCGAATCTCCACCACGCTTTGGGTGATGGCATCGGCCACCTGACTTTGCTGTTCCACGGCAGACGCAATTTCGCTGTTGCCCTCGCTGATCTGACTGACAGCGGCGGCAATTTCGTGCAGCGATTCACCCGCGTCGGCTACCTGGTCGACGGACGCGTGGGTCAGCCCTGCGCTGGCCTGCATGTCTTCCACCGCGACGGCTGTACCGCCTTGCAGTGCTTCGATCATGCGCTGGATGTCATCGGTCGACGTCTGCACCCGTTGTGCCAGCGCACGGACCTCGTCGGCGACTACCGCAAAGCCGCGGCCTGATTCGCCCGCTCGTGCGGCCTCAATTGCGGCGTTCAAAGCCAAGAGGTTGGTCTGCTCGGCAATCTCGCGGATGACCCTGACAACGCCGCTGATTTCCTGGCTGTGACTCGACAACTGATGCATGTGCTCGGTGCAGCGATCAATGCTGGTGACCAGCCCGGTGATGGTCTGACGCACCTGAAGTACCTGATCGCGCCCTCGTGTGGCCAGGCTGTTGGCCTGGGTGGATTGGTCGCGCGACAGGGCGGTACTGCCAGCGATATCCTGCACGGTGGCGCTCATTTCGTTGACCGCAGCGGCCACCTGGTCGGTTTCGCCCTGTTGCAGCACCATGCCGTCGCGGACCTGACTCATCAGTCCAGCGAGCGCCATGGCCCGCTGGTCCAATTCCTGGGCGGCCTGGCGTACCGATGAGACGACCTGTTGCTGGGATTGTTGCATGGCGTTGAAAGCGCGGGCCATGGAGCCCACTTCATCGCGTGAGTCGGCCTTGGCCCGCAGGGTCAAGTCGCCGCTGTTCTGTACTGACATCATGACGTCGCGCAGGGCAAGAATGTGCTGGGTGATAAACGAAATCAGCATTTGCGAGACGAGCAGCACCAGCAGCATCAGCACGAAGACTACTCCCGCATACAGGGGGGCTCTGGCCACCAGCAGCGGCATGAAACCCTGTCGCTCGACCGCCAGCGCCTTGCCGTCGCCGGCCAGCCAGGCCCCGGTAAAGCGCTGTGCCTGTTGGTTGCCCAAGGCTGTGGCGTCGATCCAGCGGTTGCTGCCGCTGTGCCCGGCGGGTGCGTTGATCCACTGTACCCCTTCCGCTTGCGCCTGATTGGCAGGGCTGGCGGCGATGGCCTGGGCCAGTTGCTGTCGGCTGTGTTCAATCGTTCGCTGTTCTACGCCGAGGGCAACCAATACCAGTGCCAGGGTGGCAGCAAAGGCGACGCCATTGACTGCCCAGAATTTGTATTTCAGCGGCAGGTGTTGAAGAAAACGCATGCATACTCCAGAGCACGGTGGAAACAGGAACGGTCGGCAGATTGGCGTCAATAGAGCGCCAGTATCCGGTGTCACCCTGTTATATCGGTTGATCCCGGTCAAACTTGAAGCGCTCTATCAACGACGTGCTGGCCGACCTTGTATTTTATCTGCGTATTGCCGCTCTTTAGAGGTAGTTGGCGATGCGCAGCGGGCCTTGCCACCTCCGGTCAGCAGCACGGCGTGGTTGATGCAGACACGTCGATCAGTGCGTCCAGAGCGCGGCAGGGCGGCGGTCGATCAGTTATACTGCGGCCAGTTTACACATAAGGCCGCCCATGACTACGCCCTTGGCAAAAACCCTGATGATTGATGATAACGCCGAGCTCGCGCGCTGGTGCCGACACTGGCAGAGCCTGCCCTTTGTTGCGGTGGATACCGAGTTCGTTCGTACCGAAACCTTTTATCCCATCGCCGGCCTGATTCAGGTCGGCGATGGCGAGCAGGCGGTATTGATTGACCCGCTGGCGATTACCGACTGGGCTCCGCTGGTTGCCTTGCTGGAGGACCCTGCGGTGGTCAAGGTGCTGCATGCCTGCAGTGAAGACCTGGAGGTCTTTTCGCGTTTGTGTGGCGCCTTGCCAAGCCCGCTGTTTGATACGCAGCTGGCAGCTGCGTTTCTAGGCATGGATTTCTCCATGGGCTATTCACGTTTGGTCAGCGAGTTGCTGCAGATCGATTTGCCCAAGGATGAAACCCGCTCTGACTGGCTGCAGCGGCCGTTGAGCTCGGCGCAGGTCGAGTATGCCGCGCGTGATGCCCAGCACCTGGCCGAGCTGTACCGCATTATGGCGCTGCGTCTGGAGTCCGCCGGACTGACTGACTGGCTGCTTGCCGATACCGCCGAGCAGGTGGCGGCCAGTGGGCAGGTCATCGAACCCGCATTAGCCTATCAGCAGGTGAAGCAGGCTTGGCGCCTGGAGCCAGCCGACCTCGCCGTGTTGCAAGTCATCGCCGCCTGGCGCGAGCGCGAGTCTCGTGCGCGTGACGTCGCGCGTAATCGGCTGCTGCGTGAGCGGACGCTCTGCCCGCTGGCCCAGCGCCGGCCCGACACGCTGCAGGCGCTGTCGCGCATCGAGGATATGCATCCGCGTACCGTGCGCCATGAAGGAGAAACCCTGTTGCGTCTGATCCGCGAAGGCCAGGCTGTGGCGCCGGCGGACTACCCCGAGGCGTTGGCCGAGCCCTTGCCGGCCGCCGCCAATCGTTTGCTCAAGCGTCTTCGCAAGGTGGGGCAGCAGGAAGCCGAACGTCGCGGTATTGCGCCGGAAATCATGCTGCGAAAAAAGGTTCTGGAGGCGATGGTGCGCACCGGATATCCCAATGGGCCCTACAGCCTGCCTGATGAATTAACGGGGTGGCGGCGCGCGCTGCTGGGAGATGCGTTGCTCAATGCAGCCAATAATGCGCTGGAGGTGGCCGAATGAGCTTGTCTTGCTCGATCTATCGCAGCGGCAAGCGCCAGGGCATGTATCTGTATGTTCCCTCGGGTGCGCCGCTGGATGAATTGCCTGCCGCGCTGTTGCAGTACGTCGGGCGGCTGGAACACGCTATGGACCTGGAGTTGAGTGCCGAGCGAAAGCTGGCGCAGGAAGACGTGCTCAAGGTGATGGAGAACCTGAACGCCCAAGGCTTTCATGTGCAGATGCCGCCCCAGCAGGATGATTACATCCAGCATCTGCCGGACGAGTTGCTGACCCGTAACGATCCGGTATAAGTTGCGCTCATACAAAAACGCCGTCGCTTGGCGACGGCGTTTTTGTATGCTCGGTGCTGGCGCGCCTACCACTCGCGCCGCATGTTCTCGACAGAAATCTGTTCGTTAAGCGTCCAGTAGTCATACAGCACGCCGACCAGCAGCAGGCCGCCGGTGAAGAAGTAGATAATGGCGGTGATCCACTTGCCCATATACAGGCGGTGGGCACCAAATACGCCGAGGAAGGTCAATAGGATCCAGGTCAGGTTGAAATTGATCCGCCCGGTACGAAAGCGACGGTCAGCGGCGCGATCCATGCTTGGGATCAGAAACAGGTCAATAATCCAACCGATAAAGAACAGCCCAAGGGTGAAGAACCACAGTGTTCCGGTCCAGGGTTTGCCGTAGTAGAAGCGGTGTGCACCCATAAATCCGAAAATCCAGAGAAGGTAACCGATAGCCTTGCTGTGGGAGTCCGAATACGCCATTAGGGGGCCTCTTTGCCTGGGGTGGTTGTGTAATACTGGTCATAGACCATAAATGATTTCTGGAGTGCCTGCACTGTGGCAAATAATTCTGCGAACTGGTTCAAGCAAGTGGCACGGCGTGCCGAGGGACTGGGACAGCAGCGTTTAAGGGTCGGGGTAACCGGTCTGAGTGGGGCCGGCAAGACCACTTTTATCACCAGTTTGATTAACCAGCTGGAGAACCACAACAAAGGTCTGCTGGCGCGACGTGCGCCCTTTGACCGGTTGGAATCGGTGCGCTGGCAGCGCGATGATGTGGAGCGCGCCTTTCCCTATCTGGAGTCGCTCGGCGCCTTGGCGGCCGAGCCGGCACGATGGCCCGATTCCACCAGCGATCTCTCGCGTGTGCTGATAGATCTGCGCTTTCGCCCGCAAGGCCTGCTGCGCAAGCTGCAATCGACTCGCCAGCTGCGGCTGGAGATTATCGATTATCCAGGTGAGTGGTTGCTTGACTTGCCGCTGCTGCAGCTTGACTACGGGCAATGGTGCGAGCAGATGCGTCAATGGCTCGAGACCGAACCGCGGCGCTCCCTGGCGGGTCCGTTGAGAGACATACTGCTGGGCCTTGATCCCGCGGCCCCCGAAGATGCCGGCCAGTTGGCTGAGCTGACCGAGCAGTGGCGGCAGTTCTTGCTGCGTTGTCGCAGTGAGGCTGGCTTGTCGCGCAACCAGCCCGCACGCTTTCTCCAGCCCGGTAGTGATGTTGCACCGCAGATGCTGCAATTTGTCCCGTTGTTGCTGGCCAATCGGCACAGCACGGGCGAGCAGGGCAGCTGGTGGGCGGTGTGCCAGGCGCGCTTCAACTATTATCGCGATTTTGTTGTGCGCGGCTTTTTCGAACAGCACTTTCGGCATTTGGATCAGCAGGTATTGCTGGTGGATATGCTTGGCCCAATGGACGCTGGCGAGGCGGCGTTGACTGACCTGCGCGATGCGATGGAAGCGGTTCTGACCAGCTTTGACTATGGCCGCAGTGGCTTGCTGGCGCGACTGCTCAGGTTTCGCCCTCGGATCGGCCGGCTGGCCTTTTGCGCCACCAAGGTCGATAAGGTCAACCCGGCCCAGCAGCGCGCTGTGCAGCAGTGCCTTGAGGATCTGATGGTCGACCGTCTGGCTGATGTGCGCCATGGCGGGGTCGAGGTGCGAGGGCTACCCCTGTCCGCCATTCGTGCTACCCGTCAGGAGGGCGATGCCCTGGTCGCCGGGTTGCAGGGAGAGGAGGGTTGGGTCCGTTATCGTCCGGGCGATATTCCGGCGCATCTGCCACAATCGCTGCAAGTCAGCAGCCCCGACCTGTTGCCGCTGCGCCCACCGCCAGGCCTGCATCGCAGCGAGCCGTTTCCGCATTACCGCATGGACGATCTGATTGCCTGGCTGATTGAGGGGGCCGAGCCGTGAGCAGTGACCAGAAAACCCGGATTCTTGATACCTGGCAGACCGCAGCCGATGACCCTATCCGGCGTACCGAGTTGCTTGGTAGTGCTGATGCGCTGCCTGGTGAGCAGCCCCAGGACATACCTGAACTGCCGTCCACGCTCAATGCGCCACCGCCGAGTCGCTGGCCGCGCCGGCTGTGGGGGTTGGGTTTGGGGGTTGCGCTGGGCGGGGCTGCCCTGCAGTGGGCGGAGTGGACGTGGCAGGCCTGGCAGTGGCAGCCGCTGTGGGGCGCGCTGGTAGGCGGCGTAGGCACCGCGCTGGCGGGTACCGGGCTGTTGGCCTGGCGTGACCTGCGGCGTCAGCGTCACCGCCTGAACGAACTGGAGCAATTGCGCGGTGAAATGCAGCAGGCACTGCGCGAGCCGGGGCAACGCGTGGCGGTGGATTGGCTGGATCGCTTGCAGGGCGTGTACGCAGACAGCCCGCTGGCCAGCCTGTTGCAACGCGCCTGCGCGGATCTTGATGGGTCCCATGACGCGCGTGAAATCAGCCAGCGACTTAATCTGCAGTTCTATCAGCCGATCGACCAGCGTGCCCGGCAGATCATCCGCCAGGAGTCGGTCAGCACCGGGGTATTGGTCGCCTCCAGTCCCTGGGTGGCGGTCGATTTGTTGTTGGTAGTGTGGCGCAATATCCGACTGATGCAGCGTGTTGCGGTGTGCTACGGACTGCCGATTGGCCGCCTCAGCCGCTGGCGTCTCGCACGCCATGTGTTGCGTAATATTGCCCTGGCCGGGGGCACCGAGGTGGCGGTCAGTGCACTCAGTGACTCGCTGCTGTCTGGGCTGCTGGAGAAGCTGGCGGCGCGGGTAGGGCAGGGCGTTGGGGTTGGTCTCTACAGCTCGCGACTGGGGCACTTTACGTTGGATCTGTGCCGCGCCGTGCCAGTGGCGGAGGCGCAGATGCTGGTTGAAGATAACAAGGGCATTATTCGCATGATGAAAGAACGATTGGGGCAACTGAACGATGGGCGCCTATAAGTCGCGGCGTCGCTGGCTGGCCGAGCGTTGGGTGGCTGGCAAGCAGGCCGAACTGGGCGCGCGCTGGGACGCGCTGCGTGAGCAACTGCTGCCGGCCAGCTGGCCGCGACGCATGCAGCGCGTCGCCGGGTTGAGTGAGCAGGAAACCGTCAGCTGGCAGCCCCGAGCCGGCTCCAGCAGCGCTGAGCTGCTGGTCTGGGTACGGCAGCTGCCGGGCTTTCAACGCCGCTGGCTGGCCGCCTTGCTCGACGCCCCCAGCGCCGGCCCCAATACCCTGATTGAGTCGATAGAACGGATGCAGCTGGACTGGCGCAGTCAGCTCAACCCGGTGACGAGCCACCGTGAGTACGCCGCCCAACTAGCCATTCTGGCTGCTCAGATGGGCCTGCAACCGGCTGCTCCGGCAGCGTATCTGGAAAACGAGCAGCAGATATTCATCAGGCTGGATGAGTTGCTGTTTGCTTCGCTACCGATGCGCTTGCGGGCCCAGTTGGCGGGACAGCACGCCACCGGTCAGGGGTTCTATCTGGTCTGGTGGTATGAGCGGTTGATGGCTCGCGCTGGCGAGGCGGGCTTTGAGCTGCTGGATATCGGCGCAGCGGATTGGCCGGATATGCCGCCGGCCTGGCTGGCACTGGGCTGGCTGTGCGGGTTACGACTGCAGCACCAGAGCCGCAGCTAGCTGGTCAGCGAGTAGCGGCTCGCCTATGATGGTCGGCTTTGTTCGACTATCTGGAACCAGACCATGAATTTTGCCGCTCTTCTTGCTGCTTTTGATCAGTCCTCCAACTGCACTGTCACCGTGCCGCCCGAGTGGGCCCAGGGCCGTGCTGGCTATGGCGGCCTGGTTGCCGCGCTGGTGCTGCGTGGTATGCGAGCCAGCCTTGCCGAGCCGCGGCCGGTGCGCTCATTGGCGATTACCTTTGTTGGTCCAGTTCAGCCCGGTATTCCGGTACAGGTTCAGTCAGAGGTTCTGCGCGAAGGCCGTGCGGTGACTCAGGTGCTGGGGCGCGCGGTGCAAAACGGTGAAACCATGTGTATCGTGCAGGGCAGCTTTGGTGCGGGTCGCCCCTCTAGTGTGGATGTGCCCGCTGAGCCGGCGCCTGCCGCGCCTGCACCAGATGCCTGTCAGCGCACGCCCTTTGTCGAGGGGGTGATGCCGAACTTCCTGCGCTATTTCGATACCCGCTGGACCTTTGGCGACTATCCCTGCACCAACAGTCGCAAGCGTGAGATGGGCGGATGGATGCGCTTTGACGAGCCGCTTGCGCAGTTCGATGAGGTACATCTGGTCGGGCTTGTCGATGTCTGGCCACCAGCAGTGCTGCCACACCTCAAAGAGCGTGCTCCGGCCAGCTCGCTGACCTGGACCATCGAGTTTGTGCAGCCCCAACCGCCGGTTGGCGCAGACGGCTGGTTGCTCTACAGGGCGATCATTGAGCATGCGCGTGACGGTTACGGACACTGCTCGGCGATGATCTGGAATCCGGCTGGTGAGCTGGTGGCGATCAGTCGGCAGACGGTTACGGTGTTTGGGTAACTTACTGTCGTGCTAGGGTGCTTGTGTCGAGCGGCGTACAAAAGATATCTCTTGCTGCTGTAGTGCATTCCGCCTTTCTCCTTTTACGGCAAGCCAAGGGAGGCTGCCCGCCCAGCCCCCAAAGGGAAGCGCTAACTCATTTCATATGCCCTCTGTATGCTTGAGCGCTCGCCCTGCGGGGCGCTCTGGTATGAAATGAGTTAGCACTTCCCCGAATCCCCCGGGGCACCCGACTACGCGGTCCTTCGGTTCGCTGCGTTGCTCGGTTGGGCGGGGGTGGCCGGCTAGGTAGTCGCAGAACTCGTCGCTTCGCTCCTCAGACATGCTGCGACTCTTTTTCCCGCCAGCCCTGCGCTACTCGCCCGCGTAAACGGGACGAACCCCGGTGCACACTTCACCATTCGCGTTTTGATAGGCGTTACTCAATGTTACGCCTAAGACTCCTTACTTACGCGCCACCAGCGTCGCACGCAGCGGGGCAGGGTAGCCTTCAATGGTCTTGCTACTGTCCGCCGGGTCAAGGAAGGATGGCAGCGATTGAAAGCGCATCCACGCGGTGCTGCGCTGCTCCTCGACGCTGGTGCGGTTGAGGTCGACGCAGCGCACGTCGCTGTAGCCCGCGCGGCGCAGCATGCGCTCGAGCATAGGCACCGACGGCAGGAACCAGACGTTGCGCATCTGCGCATAACGGTCTTCGGGTAGCAGACAGTGCTGCTCGTCACCCTCGATAACCAGTGTCTCCATCACCAGCTCGCCGCCAGGGCGCAGGCACGCCTTGAGTTGCAGCAGGTGGTCGAGGGGCGAGCGCCGGTGGTACAGCACGCCCATGGAGAAGACGGTATCGAAGGCGGCTGTCGGTTCCGGCAGCTCTTCCAGAGTGAAGGGCAACTGCCATACCGGCGCTTGCGGAAGGTAATGCTTGACCGCCTCAAACTGGTTGAGGAATAGCAGGTTGGGGTCTACTCCGATCACCAGTTCGGCGCCGGCCTGCCACATGCGCCACATGTAGTAGCCGTTGCCACAGCCGATATCCAGCACCCGCTTGCCGTTGAGGTCGATGTGCGGTGCTACGCGTTGCCATTTCCAGTCGGATCGCCATTCGGTATCAACATGCACGCCGAACAGGTCGAATGGGCCTTTGCGCCAGGGATGCAGCCCCTGCAGCGCGTCGTGTAGCTGCTGGCTGGTGGTTTGGCTCAGCGGCGAGGTGCTGTGCAGACGAACACCCTCGGAGAAGTCGCATTCCACGCCGTCGAGTGGCGGTAGATTGCGCAGGCTTAGCTGCCAGCGCTCCAGGTCGCCGTGATGCAGACCCTCCAGGCGATTTTGCAGGCCTTCGGCCAGGGCGCTGTGCCAGTGGGCAAGGGGAGAACGGCTGAGGGTGTCGAGCAGGGGGCTGTAATCAATCACGCGTGGGCAATCATCGAACAAAAGTTGAGGCACTGGAACCAGAGGTGGCTGTGGCTGAAACCGGCGTCGAGCAGGCGCTGCTGGTGCACTTCGAGCGGGTCCGGGCGCATGACGTTTTCAATAGCTGTGCGTTTCTGGGCGATTTCCAGCTCGCTGTAGCCATTGGCGCGCTTGAAGCCATAGTGCAGTGCTTCAAGACTGTTCTGGGTCTGGCTGTCGGTAAAGGTCAGCTTTTCTGACAAGATCAGTACACCGCCGGGCAGCAGAGCCTGGCGAATCTGGCGCAGCAGTGCCAGGCGTTGTTCCGGCGGCACAAACTGTAGCGTAAAGTTCAGCACCACCAGCGAGCAGGGTTGCAGTGTCAGCTCGGTAATATCGGCACAGATCACCTCGGCGGCAATCGGCTCCTCAAGCATGGCGTCTTGCGCGCTCAGGTATTCGCGGCAGCGCTCGACCATGGCTTCGGCGTTGTCTACGGCCAGAATGCGGTTTCCCTGCTGCGGCAAATGACGGCGCATGGACTGGGTTGCCGCGCCGAGCGAGCAGCCAAGATCGTAGATTAGCGTGTCGGGCTGGGCATATTGCCCGGCAATGACGCCGATGCTTTCGATGATGGTCGGATAACCGGGTACCGAGCGCTTGATCATGTCCGGGAAAACCCGCGCAACGGCATGGTCGAAAGTGAAATCATTGACCTTGCTGAAGGGGTTGGCGAACAGGTTGTCGACCTCGGACATGCCGGCTTTCCACGTGGCTGAATGGGTAGCGCATTCTAGCAGGCTTGACAGGGTGGCGGGTGGGTTGCTTGACTTGTTGAGGAAGTGTGCGCTGTGTCACATGGCCAAGTTATTGGCTTTGCAGCTCCAAAGTGATCGTTTTCACTGTTTTTTTGACTATAAATGACCCTGTGGCATTCGATTCGCGTAACGCTGGTGGCATAATGCCGACTTATGCGGTACCTGTGTCGGACTGCATGGGTAAAACCGCTGATACTAATAGCAATGGACGCACCGGGTAGCGGGGCATGATGCCGTTACCGACAGGCAAACGAGGAAAGGGTATGGCTGCCAAACGCCAGATAGTTATTGGGGCCGCTTCGCTAGCGGTACTCTATGCCGGAGTTGCAAATGCGCTGGGGCTTGGGGAGATCCAGCTCAAATCGGCTCTGAACCAACCGCTTGACGCGGTGATTGCGTTACAGGGCGCCGAGGGGTTGGGGCCGTCCGATGTCGTGATCAAGCTGGCAGACTCGTCTGCCTTTGATGCTGCTGGCATCGAGCGACCGTATTTCCTAACCGGGCTGCAATTCACGCCGGTGGTGGAGAATCGTCAGCTGACGGTACATGTCAGATCATCTCAGCCGGTACGCGAACCCTATCTGAACTTCCTCGTCGAGCTGCGCCGCCCGAGTGGCACCCTGCTGCGCGAGTACACGGTATTGCTGGACCCGCCGCTTTACTCCGAGACAGCCCCTGTTGCTGTGAACCCGGTTGTCAGTGCGCCGCCACCGCGCTCGCGCATTGCTGATCGTCCGGCCGAGTCGGCACCGCGTCCTGAAGCGGCTTCGCTGCCTGACTTCGAGCCCCAGCCAGGCGCCGAGAAGTACACCACGGTATCTGGCGATACCCTCTGGACCATTGCCGAGCGCACGCGTCCTACCCCGGCGGCGTCGATCAACCAGACCATGACAGCGATCCACTCGCTGAACCGGGGGGCTTTCGTCAATGGTGATATCGATCGCCTGAAACTGGGGCAGACCCTGGTGCTGCCGACCGCCGAGCAATTGGGCGGCACCCCGGAAGCGGCTGCCAGCAGCGTCGCAGAGGCTGCCGACGCTGATGCCGCTGGCGAGCAGCGTGCGGCGTTGCCGAGCACTCAGGCGAGCGTTGGCGAACAGGTCGATGGCGCCTCCTCCGACGAAGCGCCTTCTGCGCCGACGGCTGCCCAGACCAGCGAGGCGCGACTGCGCATCGAAGAAGACGAAGTGACTGAGGCGGAAGCCGAGTCGGCCCAGTTGCAAAGCCGTCTGACCGACCTGGAGGGCCGCTTCAACGCCCTGTTGAGCGAGCTGGATGCTCGTGATCGTCAGATTGCTGCTCTGCAGGCTGAGCTGGAAGTCCTGCGCGCTGCCCGTGAGGCCGAACAGGAGCAGGCCGCCATGGCCGGCGCCGGTGGCTCTTTGGGCAGTGGCGGCGGCGGTTCTGAGGCGTCCCCTTATGGCAGTGATGATCCGGCTGCCGGTGCGATCGCCGCCGAGATGCCTGCGGCAGCTGAGGAGTCCAAGTCTTCCGGTGGCATGCTGTGGTGGTCTCTGCTGGTCGGCCTGCTGGCCTTTTTGATCGGTTGGGTTGTGTCCCGCCTGCGCGGCAAGCCTCAGCCGGCAGCACCTGCGCCGGCCGGCAGCGCGCCGCTGTCGGGTTCGGATAATCGGCTTGCCGCCGTTGGCAGCGCTACTGCCGGTGGCGCCGCGGGTGCCTCCACCAGCGCCGCATTTGAAGACAGTGCAGAAGGTGTTGATCTGTACATCACCTATGGGCGCTTTGCCGAAGCGCGTGAGCTGCTGGACAAGTCGATTGCCGAAGACCCGGACAACCTGGACCTGCGTTACAAGCAGGCGCGCGTGACCGGCGAGCTGGGTGACGCAGAGGGCTTTGCCGAGCAGTCCGCTGCGATCGCGCGCCTGGATGGCGACATGCAACGTGTCGATCAGCTGAAGGCCCGTTTCCCGCAGTTGGAGGCCCCGAATGCAGCGCCGCTGGACACCGTTGAAGACGTGCTGTCGGGTGATGACCTCGGGCCTGCTGATTTGGATGACGACCTGGATGCCAGCGATACGCCGATGAATCTGAACGACTTCACTCTGGACCCTGATTGGGATCTGATCGAAGGCTTGACTCCGACCCCGGCACGCAAGAACAGCAAGACAGACTCTGCGCCGGTAGACGATGAGCCGTTCGAAAGCAGCCTGCACGAGTTCCCTGAGATCGAGGAGCTGGACGAGCACGATTCGTTCAATCACCTTGAGCGCGAGGACTCCAAGCGCTGATTCGGTGGGAATGAACAGGGCGACCCTCGGGTCGCCCTTTGTCGTTCAGGCAAACAGCTCCTTGGCAACATCGCGGAAGTGTTTGGCGAAGTGCACGATCATGCCCTCGCGCAGGTAATCCGGCAGTTCCTCATAGTCGCCCCGGTTTGCTTCCGGCAATATCAGCTCGTGAATGCCCTGGCGACGGGCCGCGATAACCTTCTCGCGAATGCCGCCCACGGGCAGTACGTGGCCGGTCAAGGTGATCTCGCCGGTCATCGCCAGGCCACTTCGGGGCGCTTGCTGGCGGGCCAGCGAGAGTAATGCGCTGGCGATGGTAATACCGGCGGACGGGCCGTCTTTGGGCGTTGCTCCCTCGGGAACGTGCAGATGAACAAAGGCCTCGTCAAAGAAGCTGTGGTCTGCCTTGTAGGTGGCGAGGTTGGCGCACAGATAGCTGTAGGCAATTTCTGCGGACTCCTTCATCACGTCACCCAGCTGTCCGGTCAGCTTGAAACCGCGGTTGAGCGTATGAATGCGGGTTGCTTCGACCGGCAGCGTAGCACCGCCCATCGAGGTCCAGGCGAGGCCGGTGATGATGCCGGTGCCCTTGAGTTGCTTCTCGGTACGAAAGGCGGGGGTGCCTAGCAGCGCTTTGAGATCAGCAGGCTTGATGCTGATGCGCTTGTCAGGCTGCTCCAGCAATTGCACGACGGATTTGCGCACCAGCTTGCCGAGTTGCTTCTCCAGATTGCGTACCCCGGCCTCGCGGGCATAGCCCTCAATGACCTCGCGTAGCGCCTTGTCGGTGATGCGTAGCTGGCTTTTTCGCAAGCCGGCACGTTCCAGCTGACGTGGCCAGAGATGATGCTTGGCGATGGCGAGCTTTTCTTCGGTGATGTAGCCGGATAGGCGAATGACATCCATGCGGTCGAGCAGAGGGCCCGGGATGCTGTCCAGGGTATTGGCCGTGCAGACGAATACCACCTTGGACAGATCCAGCCGCAGATCCAGATAGTGGTCCAGAAACTGGCTATTTTGCTCGGGGTCTAGCGTTTCCAGCAAGGCGGAGGCGGGGTCGCCCTGATGGCTGCTACCCAGCTTGTCGATCTCATCGAGCATGATGACCGGGTTCATTACGCCAACATCCTTCAGTGCCTGTACGAACTTGCCCGGCATGGCGCCAATGTAGGTGCGGCGATGGCCCTTGATCTCGGCTTCATCGCGCATGCCGCCAACGCTGAAGCGATAGAAGGGACGGTCAAGGCTCTCGGCGATGGAGCGTCCGATGCTGGTCTTGCCGACACCTGGTGGGCCCACCAACAGGATAATTGAACCCGCCACCGAGCCACGGAATGCGCCTACGGCAAGGAATTCGAGAATCCGCTCCTTGACGTCTTTCAAGCCGTCGTGGTCGCGATCCAGTACCTTGCGCGCATGGGCAAGGTCGATCCGGTCGGGTGGTGTGATGCCCCAGGGCAGCGCGGTAGCCCAATCCAGGTAGTTGCGGGTGACGGCGTATTCGGGGGAGCCGGTCTCCAGTACCGAGAGCTTGTTCAGTTCCTCGTCGATGCGCTTTTGGGCATCGTCGGGCAGCGTCTTGCCCTCAAGCCGCTCGCGGAACTGTTCGATATCGGCGGTGCGGTCATCCTTGGACAACCCCAGCTCCTTCTGAATGATTTTTAGCTGCTCTTTCAGGAAAAACTGACGCTGGTGTTCGCTAATGCTGCGATTGACCTCGGCGGTGATCTCGCCCTGCAGGCGCGCCACTTCAATTTCTTTTTTCAGCAGACCCAGCACTTTCTCCATGCGGCGCAGGATGCTGACAGTATCCAGCACGTCTTGCAGCGCCTCTCCCTTGGCCGAAGTGAGGGCGGCGGCAAAGTCGGACAGCGGCGAAGGGTCGTTCGGGCTGAAGCGGTTGAGGTAGTTCTTCAGCTCTTCGCTGTAGAGCGGGTTGAGCGGCAGCAGCTCCTTGATCGCATTGATCAGCGCCATGGCATAGGCGCGCACCTCATCGCGCTCATCGGCGGGCGCTTCAGGGTACTGGACCTCTACCCGATACGGCGGTGTTTTGCTCAGCCAGCGGGTGATGCGGACCCGGGTCAGGCCCTGGGCGATGAACTGGATCTTGCCGTTCTCACGCACGGCATGGTGGATGCGCACCGCGCAGCCGGTGTTCGGCAGCTGTTGCGGGTCAATCTCACCGTCGGCGTCCAGGGGGCTGTCGACGTAGAACAGTGACAGCGCCTTGTGCTCGGTACCTGCCACCTGCTCGATGGTTTCATGCCAGGGCTGTTCATTGACGACAACCGGCATAACCTGGGCTGGAAAGAAGGGGCGGTTGTTGATGGGTAACAGATGCAGTGTCTTGGGCAACTGCTGGTTCGGTAACGCCAGCCCCGTGCCGTTGTCCTGGCTGGGGTGGTCTGCGTTGTGTTCGATGTAGTCTGAATCCTGATCACTCATGGGGTGGCCTTTTCAGTGGTTCATGACTCCGACATGGCGGCGGCTGAGGGCAATTTCAATAGCGGCTTTTTTCGGGCGCTTGTGGCAGCATGGGCGTCTGCTTTGATGGATGGCCCTGCATGCACACACGCATTCTCGATCTGCCGGTTCAAACCGCGACCCATGCCCACCCCGAGCACCAGTTGGTGATCGGCCTGCGTGGCTGCGCGGATTTTGAGGTGCAGGGGCAGGGCGGGGCGGTCAATCGTCTGCACGCGTGTGTGGTGCCCAGCGGCGAGGCTCATGCCTTTTCCGGGCGTGGGCACAACAACATGCTGATCATGGATTTGCCGGTGGCTGCAGCCGGTGCGCTGGCCAGTGCTGGCGCACACCGGTTGTTCGAACGGCCACGCTTTGTCCAGCTGGATCATCAGTTGCAGGGGCTGCTGGACTTTGCGCAGTACGCGCTGGCCGCGCCGCAGGCGGCCGAGGACGGCCTTGAATGGCATCTGGGCGGCGTGTTGCTGGCCTCTTTGCAGCGGCGTCTTGGCCTTGATGGCGATGTTCAGCGTGCACCTGGCGCGCTCAGCGCCGAAGAGCTGCAGCGGCTCGACGCTTATGTGCTGAGCAACCTGGATCGACCGCTCAGCGTCGCAGCGCTGGCTGCGCAGGTCTGTGTCAGCAGCAGTCATTTTCATGCGCTCTATCGACAGGCCACAGGCATGACGCCGCACCAATATGTACTGTCGCTGCGGGTGCGCGAGGCGGCGCAATTGCTGCGTGAGACTCGCCTGCCCCTTGCCGAGGTCGCCAGCCGCTGCGGCTTCTCCAGTCAAAGCGCGCTGACCCATGCGCTGCGACGTCAACTCGGTGAAACGCCTCGAGCGGTCCGTCTGGGCGCTTGAGTTCCGAGTTTTTTGCAAAAAGATCAGAGGTTTTCGCAAGATTCCCGCGGGTTCTGCTTCTACAGTCGATGATCGTGCCTGCCGCTCTGGCAGTGGCGATTTCACATCACAACAACGCGGATGGTTCGTCGCCGGCGCCCTGATGGTCTAGGGTGGTAGTAGGGCGAACTCATAACCCGCCCGCTTATTGCCGAGCGCGGGTCGATCCAGGAGCATGCCAGAATGTTTAAAGCCAGCGAGGCGTTGCAGGGTGACTTCCTGCGTAGCCAGCCCAGTGAATTTCTGCACACCGTCAGTGCCAATTACGCCGTCGATGAAGACAGCTATCTGCGTGAGCTGATAGAGCTGGCGCAGGCGCAGGACCTTGCCGCGCTGTCGCGCAAGGCCAACCAGTTGATCATTGACGTGCGTAAGCGTGACAACGCCGTCGACAGTATCGACGCCCTGCTGCAGCAGTACAGCCTGGATACCCAGGAAGGCATCATGCTGATGTGTCTGGCCGAGGCGTTGCTGCGCGTGCCCGATGCTGACACCGCCGACGCGCTGATTCGCGACAAGCTCAATGCCGCGCAGTGGGACCGTCACGTCGGCCAGAGCGAGCATACGCTGGTCAATGCTGCGGCCTGGGGGCTGGTCATGACCGGCAAGGTCGTCAACCTGGACAAGCGCCACGACGGTACGCCGGGCACTGTGCTGGGTCGTCTGGTCAAGCGCAGCGGTGAGCCGGTTATCCGCAGCGCCATGATGCAAGCCATGAAAATCATGGGCCGCCAGTTCGTGCTGGGCCGCACCATCACCGAGGCCCTGAAAAACGGTAAGGCGCAGCGTGATCAAGGCTACACCTATTCTTTCGATATGCTCGGCGAGGCGGCGCTGACACGCGCCGATGCGGCCAAGTATTTTGCCGACTACAGCAAGGCGATTGCAGCGCTGGTCGACGATAAGTACAAGGGTGCGAGTCCCAAACCGACCATCTCCATCAAGCTTTCTGCATTGCACCCGCACTACGAAGTCGCGCGTGAAGAGCAGGTGATCGAAGAGCTGGGCGAAAGCGTGCTGGAGCTTGTGCGCCAGGCGCGCAAGGGGGATGTCGGTATCACGATCGATGCCGAAGAGGCGGATCGTCTGGAGCTGTCGCTCAAGCTGTTCGAAAAGGTCTATCGCCACCCTGACGTACAAGGCTGGGGCAACTTCGGCCTGGTCGTGCAGGCCTACTCCAAGCGCGCGTTGCCGGTACTCTGCTGGTTGACACTGGTGGCCCGCTCTCAGGGTGACCGTATTCCGGTGCGTCTGGTCAAGGGCGCCTACTGGGATTCGGAGATCAAGTGGTCGCAGCAGGCCGGCCTGAGTAATTACCCGGTATTTACTCGTAAGGAAGCCACCGATGTGTCCTACCTGGCCTGTGCTCGCTACCTGCTCAGCCCGCTCACCGACGGCCATATCTATCCGCAGTTTGCGACTCATAATGCACATACGGTGACCTGCATCCTGTCGATGGCCAAGGAGCGCGAGTTCGAGTTCCAGCGCCTGCATGGCATGGGCGACGCGCTGTATGACACCGTCATTGAGCAGGCGGGCTGCTCGGTTCGTATCTACGCACCGGTTGGTGCGCACAAGGACCTGCTGCCTTACCTGGTGCGCCGGCTGCTGGAAAACGGTGCCAACTCGTCTTTTGTACACAAGCTGGTCGACCCGCGAGTGCCGGTCGAAACACTGACTGCCCACCCGGTGGCAACCTTGCAGCGCCATACGGTGCTGGCCAATCCTCGCATTCCCCTGCCGCCGGCCATTTACGGTGAAGGGCGCCGCAACTCCCGCGGTATCAACATGAACGTATTATCCGAATGGCTGCCGTTGAAAGAGCAACTCGATAGCTGGTGGAACAGCCGCTGGAGCGGTGCGCCGCTGGTCAACGGCAAGCGGCTGACTGGTGACGTGCGGCCTGTGCTTTGCCCTTATCAGTTGTCGCATCAGGTGGGTGAGGTGGTCTGGGCTACTGCCGATCAGACCCGCGAGGCGATCGACGGCTTGAGCAGCGCCTTTGTGCGCTGGAATGCCACCCCGGTGGATCAGCGTGCTGCGATTCTGGAGCGCACCGCCGACAAGCTTGAGGAGCACATGCCTGAGCTGATGGCGCTGTGCACCCTGGAAGCCGGCAAATTGCTGCAGGACGGTATCGATGAAGTGCGCGAGGCCGTGGATTTCTGCCGCTATTACGCCGCTCAGGCGCGTCAGCGCTTTGCCACCATTACGCTGCCCGGGCCGACCGGTGAGAGTAACGAGATCTATCTGCAAGGGCGTGGCGTGTTTGCCTGCATCAGCCCCTGGAATTTCCCGCTGGCTATTTTTCTGGGTCAGGTCAGTGCTGCCCTGGTGTGCGGTAATACCGTGGTTGCCAAACCTGCCGAGCAGACCAGCCTGGTGGCGGTACGCTGCGTCGAGCTGATGCACGAAGCCGGCCTGCCGGGTGATGTGCTCGCGCTGCTGCCGGGTGATGGCAAGCAGGTGGGCAGTGTGGTTACCGCCGATCCGCGTATCACCGGTGTGGCCTTTACCGGCTCGACCCAGACGGCGCATATCATCAATCGCGCCCTGGCGGCGCGCGACAGCGCCATTGCGCCGATGATTGCCGAGACCGGTGGGCAGAACGCGATGATTGTCGACTCCACTGCGCTGCCTGAGCAGGTGGTCAAGGATGTGGTGCATTCGGCCTTCCAGAGCGCTGGTCAGCGCTGCTCGGCGCTGCGTGTGCTGTTTGTGCAGGAGGACATCGCCGAGCGTGTAATCGAGCTACTCAAGGGCGCGATGGCTGAGCTGCACGTAGGTGATCCGTCGCATCGCGATACCGACGTCGGTCCGGTGATCGACGCTGAGGCGCGCGAGGGGCTATTGGCCCACGTGCGTGAACTCAAGCAGGCAGGGCGGCTGATTGCCGAGACGCCGGTTCCGCCGGGTCTGGATGGACATTTCATCGCGCCGGTGGCTTTCCGCCTGGATAGCATCAATGAATTGACCAAGGAGCACTTTGGGCCGATTCTGCACGTGGTCACCTGGCGCAATCGCGACCTGGACAAGGTTATCGATGACATCAACGCGACCGGCTTTGGTCTGACGCTCGGGGTGCACAGCCGCAACGAGGATACGGCTGAGCACATTGATGCGCGGGTGCGTATCGGCAACGTGTACATCAACCGCAATCAGATTGGCGCGGTGGTCGGTGTTCAGCCGTTTGGTGGTCAGGGCTTGTCGGGCACGGGCCCCAAGGCCGGTGGCCCGCACTACCTGCTGCGCTTTGTCACCGAGCGCACGCGCACAATCAACACCACCGCGGTGGGTGGTAATGCCAGTCTGTTGTCCCTCGGCGATGGGGAGCCTTGAGGCGCCGGGTGACAGGAGTGCAGCAACAGGGATGAATCAGCAGCAGGGATAGTTCAGCAACCGAGGGTGCAAGGCGCGATCAGGGTTGCCACAATAGGTGGCAACCCGCCGCAAATCGGCGGCATCAGACTTCGCATCTCTGAGAGAGAGAACAAAAAATGGAAGGTAATACTGCAGTCGTTACGGCGACGTTCGTTGTCTATATCGGGGTGATGCTCGCGCTGGGCTATATCGCCTACAAGCGTACCACCAACCTGTCTGACTACATCCTGGGTGGCCGCTCGCTTGGCCCGGGTACCGCCGCGCTATCGGCGGGGGCGTCGGACATGAGCGGCTGGCTGCTGCTCGGCTTGCCGGGTTACGCGCTGTCGGCGGGTTACGAGGCGTCATGGATTGCGATGGGTCTGCTGGCGGGGACCTGGGCCAACTGGCTGATCGTGGCGCGTCGCCTGCGGGTTTACTCGCACCTGGCCAGCGATTCGCTGACGCTGCCGGCGTACTTTGAAAACCGCTTTGAAGACAGCAGTCGTCTGTTACGGGTGATCTCGGCGATCTTCATTCTGCTGTTCTTCCTGTTCTATACCAGCTCCGGGCTGGTCGCGGCAGGCAAGCTGTTTGAAAGCACCTTCGGCTTCGGCTACAGCATTGCGGTCATTGTGGGGACGGTGGCGATCATCTCCTACACCTTCTTTGGCGGCTTTCTGGCGGTATCCTGGACCGACGTTATTCAGGGGCTGCTGATGGCCGCTGCACTGATTGTCGTGCCGGTCATGGCACTCAACATCATGGGCGGCTGGGATGCAGTACATGGCGCTATGGAAGCCCGCAACCCCGAGTTGCTGAACATGTGGACCAACGTTGAGGGTGAGCCGCTGGGCTTTATTGCGATCATCTCCTTGCTGGCCTGGGGCTTGGGCTACTTTGGTCAGCCGCACATTCTGGCGCGTTTCAAAGCGGTAGAAAGTGATGCTGCCTTGCCGACAGCCCGTCGTATCGCTGTGCTGTGGTCGGGTGTGTGCCTGCTTGCTGCTCTGGTTATCGGTTGGGTGGGGATCGGCTACTTCGGTGAAGAAGGGCTTGCCGACTCGGAGACCGTGTTCCTCTCACTGGTTCAGGCGCTGATGCATCCGTTGGTGGCGGGTATTCTGCTAGCGGCGGTGCTGGCGGCAATCATGTCTACCGCTGACTCCCAGTTGCTGGTGTCGTCGTCCGCACTGGCCGAGGACTTCTACAAGGCGCTGTTCCGTCGTGATGCGACCCAGCAAGAGCTGGTTTGGGTTGGCCGGGTCGCGGTGGTGGGTATCGCTGCCATCGCGTTGATGCTGGCATTCAACCCCGATAGCACGGTGCTGGGGCTGGTGTCCTATGCGTGGGCAGGCTTCGGGGCTGCCTTTGGCCCTGCGGTGATCCTGTCCCTGTTCTGGCGCCGCATGAACCGCTTTGGCGCGCTGGCCGGTATCGTTGTCGGCGGTGTGACTGTGGTGCTGTGGAAGCAGTTCGACAGCAGCGGTCTGTACGAGATCGTGCCGGGCTTCATTCTGGCGACTATCGCCATTGTTGTTGTGACCCTGGCAACGCCAGCGCCTTCTGCACACGTGGAAGCACAGTTCGACGATATGAAGTCCCGCTTCTAACCTCAGCCCCCAAGCCCGCCCGCTGCTAGGCATCGGGCGGGCTTTTTTGTGCCTGCGGCGTGCTCAGCTGAGAACACTGAGCAAAAACGCATACTCCTCCGCGATCTCTCGCATAGCCTGATAGCGACCGCTTGCGCCCCCATGACCGGCGCTCATCTGCGTGCGCAGCAGCAGCGGCTCATCGTTGCTGCGTGTGGCGCGCAGGCGGGCTACCCACTTGGCTGCTTCCCAGTATTGCACGCGCACATCGTGGTAGCCCGCGGTCACCAGCATGGCAGGGTAGGCCTGCGGCCGAACGTTTTCATACGGCGCGTAACCCTTGATGCGAGCGGCTACCTTAGGGTCGGACGGGTCACCCCATTCCTCGTATTCGCCAATGGTCAGCGGCAGCTCCGGATTGTTCATGGTGTTCCAGACATCGACAAAGGGTACGTCCGCCACGGCAGCGCGGAACAGCTCGGGGCGCTGGTTGATTACGTTGCCGATCAGCAAGCCGCCAGCGCTGCCGCCAGCGATGGCCAGCTGGCGGCTGTCGGTCTTGCCGAGTGAAATCAGTTGCTCGGCGCAGCGGATAAAGTCGCTGAAGGTGTTTTCCTTGTGCTCCAGCTTGCCTTGCTGATACCAGTGCTCGCCCATCTCGGCACCACCTCGTACGTGGGCGATTGCAAAGCGCCAGCCGCGTTGCAGCAGGGACAGGCGAGCATGGGAGAACCAAGGATCCATGCTGGCACCATAGGCGCCATAGCCGTACAGATACAGCGGGCTGCTGCCTTGGGCATTCGCGGGTTCAATCAGGCTGATGGGGATACGAGCACCATCGTCGGCCACGGCCCACAGGCGCTCGACATGATAGTCGTCAGGTGAGAACTGTCCTTCCACCGGCGTGGTACGCAGTACGCGCTGGCTGCCATCTGCCAGGGTCAGAGCCCGGATCTCGGCCGGGCGGTTAAGTGATTCATAGCGCAGCCGAACCTGCGGACTGCTGTATTGTTCCCCGCCTTGCACATGCAGGCTGTAGACCGCGTCGGGCATCGCTACCAGATAACCTGGACCGCTGTTGGGTTGTACTTCCAGCTGAATCAATCCGGCGTTGCGGTACTGCAAAATCAGTGCGCTACGCTGCAGTTCCACGCCTTCGAGTGTGCGGTTGTCATCAACGGCGCGCAGTGCTTGCCAGTGCGGTTCTCCGGGCGTTGCCGGGTCGCATGCAAACAACCCGAAGTTCTCGCCCTGGCTGTTGCTGCGAATTACGAAACCCTGTTCGCCGTGGTCGGCGTCGTACTCGTGGCCGCTGCGACGAGCCGCCAGGCACTGTAGCGGCGACGCTGGCTCGTCTGCTGGCAGATAGTGCAGCTCGCTGGTGTTTTTACTACTGCTGGCGACACAGATATAGCGTTCCGAGCTGCTGCGGTACACATCCAGATAGAACAGCGGGTCGCGCTCCTCGAATACGGCAACGGGTTCGGCATCCTGGCGCAGGCGCCAGAGTGTGGCTGGACGAGCGCTGGCGTCCAGGCTGATGGCAAACAGCGTGCGGTTATCGTTGGCCCAGAATAGGGTACCGGCAGCTTGCTCCAGAGGTAAGTTATATTCCTGCTCGTCGGTCAGGCTGCGTACAAAGAGCTGATAGACCTCGTTGCCCTGGGTGTCGATGCTGTAGGCCAGCCAGTTCTGATCCGGACTGACAATGAAGTCGCCCAGCTCTAGAAACGGATGCTGTTCGGCCAGCGGGTTTGGGTCCAGCAGCAACTGCTCGCTGGCTGTATCGATCTCAAGGTTGAACTCGGACTGTCGCTGGCAGCGGTAGTAGCGCGGATACTCTGCGCCTGCCTCGGTACGCTGATAGTAAAGCCAGTTATCGCGCACGCTGGGCAGGCCGAGATCGGTCTCGCGGATGCGTCCACGAATCTCTTGGAATAGCTGCTCGCGCAGTGACTGGGCGGGCGCCAGCCATTGCTCGGTGTAGTGATTTTCTGCTTCCAGGTAGGCGGTGACATCGGTACTGTCACGCTCCTGCAGCCATTGATAGGGATCGGTGCCGACATCGCGGCGAGCGTGCGGGGCTTTCAGGTCAGGACGCATGTTGTAAAAACCGTTATGATGGCGCGGTCATTTTTGGGTTAGGTGCCGGCCAATGTTCAATGAAGCAGAGTATCAGTCAGTTTGGTGGGTCTATCTGGCCGCTGCCGGTGGTTGCTGGTTGGTCTGGTGGAAGATGACCGCGTTGGCGCGCTGGTGGTTTGTACGCGAGCCGTTGTGCGTGATCATGGCTGTGCTGCTGTTTACGCCGATGCCGGTAGAGCAGGGCGGCGGCTGGTATGCCCCCGCGTTTCTCATCTATTTGCTCGATACGATTTTGTCGACCGGTGATAACGGCCCCCGCGCTTTGGCTGAGATCAGCATTACGCTGTCGATCGCAGCAGTTTGCTGGCTGGTTTACGCCGCTGTTCGGGTCGTGGCGACGCGCTGGTGGCGCCGCACGCATCCGGCCGAAGAGCAGGCTCCGGCCGAATCCTGAGCCCGGCTTACTCGCCGTTGCGTTGCTCGTGCATCATGCGCGCCAGGCGCATGACCTGCTCCTGAAACTCGGTGCGCTGGGCATCGGTCATCGGGCACATGCCCAATTGCTCAAACAGACGATAGCCACGTACCGAGAAGAACAGAATCGCCGCCTGAGCCAGGCCCAGCGGCGACTTCTCAAGAATATCGAACAGACCTTCGACGTTGTCGGCACTGGTTTGCAGCAGGGCCGGGTTGCTGGCGGCGGCGGCAAAGATGGCCGAGTCCAGGTTCTTCTCTTCGCTTGACTCGCTCATGTTGCTCAGCAGCAACGCCTTGAGTTCGCGCATCGGCTCATCGGGCAGCACGCTCTCGTATGCACCCCAGCGGACACGGAAGCGCTCAAGGCGGTATTCAATCATGGCGGTCAGCAGGGCATCCCGGTCCGGGAACATCTGCTGCAGGGTGGCTTCTTCGATCTTGCTGCGTTCGCTCAGGCTGGCAAAGGTGAGTTGCGATGCGCCAAGCTCGCTGACGATGGCTTCTGCCGCGCGGAAAATGATGACTTTGAGTGCATCCGGGTTCTGACTGCTGACCGTGGTATCCACTGGTGGCCCCCTGTGAAAGACTGTCCTGCTCGCCGCCGACGGTCAGGTCATCGGGCGAGGGTGGTAGAGGTGATCAAGTTGCGGCATCCAGGGGCTGCCCAGGACGGGAGCGGGAGGTTGGATAGCCTATGCAATAGCGCATAGGGTAGCCCGTTGGGGCGAAGGAGGCGAGTGCTTTTTGGCTGATGTTCAGGCAATAAAAAACCCGGCCGGAGCCGGGTTTTCTTCAGCGCATCGGATTAGCCGATGATCTGAATGTTTGCAGCCTGCTTGCCCTTCGGACCAGTGGTCACGTCGAAAGACACTTTCTGGTTCTCAGCCAGGGACTTGAAGCCCTGAACCTTGATCTCGGAGAAGTGAGCGAACAGATCGTCTCCACCGCCATCCGGAGTGATGAAACCAAAACCTTTAGTGTCGTTGAACCACTTGACTGTACCAGTTGCCATTTCAGCTAATTCCTATCAGATTGAAATACTTGAGCTTTCACTCAATTAAGCGTGGGAATCAAAGATTACGAGATGACAAACTTACGTACTGAGAAGTGCGTTTGCAGCCTACAACTCTATCTCTTGAAAACCTACGCGCTCACTCTGCGCCTTTCAGTACAACAAGTCAAGGGATCTTGACAGCCGTCCTTGGACGCGAATAAACAGCATTGAGTATACGTCAGATTCAGAAAATCACACCCTTGTTCCACATTTTTTTTAAGCCCGCGTAAAACCCCGGTTTCAGGGCGTTGCAGCCGCTCTGCGGTAGGGGTAGACGTCAATCACCTGACCCGCTTCGATCTGGGCCTGCAGGCTTTTCCAGTAGCTGGCCTCAAACAGGTCGCCATGCATGCCGGCGAACTGGCGGCGGTGACGAATATCGGCAAACAGAAATACCGGGAACTCCTCCGGAAAGACGTCATTGGGCGACACCGAGTACCAGGGCTCGGAGGCCAGCTCCTGTTCCGGGTACAACGGTTCTGGAATGACGCGGAAGTTAACTTCGGTCAGGTAGCTGATCTCGTCATAGTCATAGAACACCACGCGCCCGTGCCGGGTGACGCCGAAGTTCTTCAGCAGCATGTCGCCAGGAAAGATATTGGCCGCGGCCAGCTCTTTGATTGCCTTGCCGTAGTCGAGCAGGGCATCGTGCGTTTGCGTTTCGCTGGCGTGTTCCAGATAGATGTTCAGCGGGGTCATCCGGCGCTCAGTCCAGCAGTGGCGAATCAGGATGCTGTCGCCTTCTTCTACCACTGTCGAGGGCGCCACCTCCAGCAGCTCTTTCAGGCATTCGGGGTCGAAGCGGTCGCGGGGGAAGCGGAAGTCGGCAAACTCCTGAGTGTCGGCCATGCGACCGACGCGGTCGTGGCGCTTTACCAGTCGGTACTTTTCGATAACGGTGGCGCGGTCGATGTTCTTGGACGGCGCAAAGCGGTCCTTGATGATCTTGAACACGGTATTGAAGCCGGGCAGGGTGAATACGCTCATCACCATGCCGCGCACGCCGGGCGCCATGATGAAGCGATCGTCGGAGTTGGCCAGGTGAGCAATCAGCGCGCGGTAGAACTCGGACTTGCCCTGCTTGTAGAACCCGATGGCGGTATACAGTTCGGCCAGGTGCTTGCCAGGTATCAATTGCTTGATGAAACCAATCAGCTCGCTGGGCACTGCGCACTCGACCATGAAATAGGAGCGAGTAAAGGAAAAGATGATTGAGACTTCCGACTCATCAGTGATGACGGTGTCAACGCTGATGCCGCGGTTTTCCCGATGCACCAGCGGCAGAACAAAGGGCCATTGTTCGTGCTGGCTGATGAGTCGGCCGACGAGGTAGGCGCCTTTATTGCGGTAAAAGACGCTTTGTACCATTTCGGCGGTCAAGCCGCGGTCCATTTGCGCCCAGTCGGGCAAGCCCTGCTGCAGCTCGTTGACGATCATGCCTACATCACGGGTCATGTCCTCCCAGGGCACATCGAAGCTGTACTCGCTGAGAATCTGGTGTGCCAGCCCTTGCAGTGACCCTTCGGAGATGAAACCGCGCGTCAGCGCGATGCGCGACGGCGGACGGGTGACCGGGCGGGTGCTATGCACGAACATGGTGTTGTCGCTGATCTGGTCGTGCTGGTGCAGGCTGCAAAAGATGGAGTTGAACCAGGTTTCGGCCAGCTCGTCGTCAAAGCGCTGATCAATTAGCTGGATATAGGCCTCACGAATGCCCGGCCAGGTGTCGACGCTCAGTATCTGGGGGCCGAAGGTGCTGCCCGCCAGCCCGTCGGCTGTTTCCTGCACCTGTTCCTCATAGGCATTGATGCGCAAGGTGGACGCTTCCTGAATATCGTTCCAGCGCGCTTGCTCGAAGCGCGCCCGGGCGCCGGAGGTAAGGTCGCGGAAGAGTCGGCGGTAGCGATCGAAGCCGGACAGTATCTGCTGGGCTATCTGGTCTGAGGATTGGGGCATGGAGGGCCTGCGAGCTGAGGGGCTAAAGCTCGCAGCATAGCCAGTTGGCTGCCTGCGCGGCAACACCGTCGCGGTGGGCGACGGTGTTGTTCGATGGGCTGGCGCTTACTGAACGGTTTCCTGCTCGGTAAACAGATCGGTGAACAGCATTGAGGACAGGTAGCGCTCGCCCGAGTCGGGCAGGATGACGACAATGGTCTTGCCCTGCATGCTTGGCTCTTCGGCCACCCGCACCGCAGCGGCCATGGCTGCGCCGCAGGAAATGCCCACCAGGATGCCTTCTTCGCGCATCAGCCGCAGGGCCATGTCCTTGGCTTCCTCGTCACTGACCTGTTCGACCCGGTCGACTTGGCTGAGATCCAGGTTGGCGGGGACAAAGCCGGCGCCGATGCCCTGAATCTTATGCGGGCTGGGTTTGACTTCGTCGCCCTGCAGGGTTTGGGTGATCACCGGCGAGGAGCTGGGCTCGACGGCGATGGAGATGATCTGTTTGCCGCAGCTCTGCTTGATGTAGCGCGATACCCCGGTGATGGTGCCGCCGGTGCCAACGCCGGCGACCAGGGCATCAATGGCGCCGTCGGTATCTTTCCAGATCTCGGGGCCGGTGGTTTTTTCGTGGATTGCCGGGTTGGCCGGATTTTCAAACTGCTGCAGCAGTACGTAGGTGTCCGGGTGCTGGCTGGTCAGTTCCTGCGCCTTGTCGATTGCCCCCTTCATGCCTTTGGCCGGCTCCGTCAGCACCAGTTCGGCGCCGAGTGCCTTGAGTACCTTGCGGCGTTCCAGACTCATTGAGGCGGGCATGGTCAGCACCAGTTTGTAGCCGCGCGCGGCGGCGACGAAGGCCAGGCCGATGCCGGTGTTGCCGGACGTCGGCTCGACGATGGTCATGCCGGGCTTGAGCCGTCCGCTGGACTCGGCATCCCAGATCATGCTCGCGCCGATACGGCACTTGACCGAGTAGGCGGGATTGCGGCCTTCGATCTTGGCGAGAATGGTGACGCCCTTCGGACCAAGGCGGTTGATACGAACCAGCGGCGTGTTGCCGATGGCCTGGGAGTTGTCTGCGAAAATGCGGCTCATGATGGCGACTCCTTGTAAACAATGGCAGCAGGGTGGGCCAATCAGCCTATGCTGGGCAGGTATTAACGTCAATTGGCTGAACCCTGGGCCGCTGCGCTGGTCCATTGGGCATGACACGTCGATTCAAGCTAGGTTGGTCTTTTCTGGTGCTACTGGCGCTGCTGTTGCTGGCGGTGCACCTGCTGTTGCCTTATTTCATCAAGGACCTCATGAACCGCAAGATGGCCGATATGGGCGATTATCGCGGTCATGTTGAAGACGTTGATATTGTGCTCTGGCGTGGGGCTTATCGGCTCAACCAATTGAATATCGTCAAGGTGGATGGTGAGCAGCAGGTGCCTTTTGTACGACTGCCGCGTACTGATATCAAGATGCGCCTGCGCCCGTTCTGGGAAAGCGGCAGTATCGTCGCTGAAGTAGACCTCTACTCCCCGCAGCTGAACTTTGTCGACGGCGATAGCGATGAGCAGAAGCAGACGGGGCAGGGCGTAGGCTGGCGTCAGGCGTTGCAGGAGCTGATTCCGGTGCGGCTGGATCGGGTAGAAGTCTACGATGGTGAAGTGGCCTTCCGTAATTTTCACTCCGAGCCGCCGGTCAATCTGTACGTCAATCAACTGCACCTGACCGCCCACAACCTGACCAACGCTGAGCAGCGCGAAGGCGCGCGTGATGCGGACCTGGAAGGCGAGGGCCTGTTGCTTGCGCACGCACCTGTGCAGTTTTCCTCACGCTTCGACCCCTTGGGGGACTGGGAGAATGCGGATATGCGCCTGCGCGTAACCGATGTCGAGCTACCGCGACTGAATGACTTTGCGACCGCTTATGGGCGCTTTGATTTCAACGCCGGTACCGGCGATCTTGTCCTGGAAGCGGAGGTTCGCGACGGTCAGATGCAGGGCTATATCAAGCCGCTGGTGCGCGGTGCGGACATCTTTGACGTGCAGCAAGATTTGCGCAACCCGGAAAAGAGCCTGGTTCGCGGGTTGTGGGAAGCCGTTGTCGGGGGCGGACAGCAACTGTTGCAGAACCAGCAGGCCGATCAATTTGCCACCCGTGTAGACCTGGAGGGCTCCGTCCGCTCCCCTGATGTCAGCGCCTGGCAGGCGTTTTTCAATATTTTGCGAAATGCCTTTGTTGAGGCGTTTACCAGCCGCTTCGAACGAGTCGACCCGGACCAGTAACAGCGCCTGAATCTATCTCGCAGTGACTGATAACCCGGCATCAGCCGGGCTTTGGTTCCCGTAGCCCGCGTTTACAGTGCAAACAGGCACAGGCTATAGTTTTCGATCTTTTTTCTGGTTTAACACGGCTCCGGCCCAAGGAATATCCGATGAAGTTCGAAGGTACTCAGTCCTACGTCGCTACCGACGACCTGAAACTGGCGGTTAACGCCGCTATCACACTGGAACGCCCGCTGCTGATCAAGGGTGAGCCGGGCACCGGTAAAACCATGCTGGCTGAACAACTGGCCGAGTCCATGGGCGCCAAACTGATTACCTGGCACATCAAGTCCACCACCAAGGCGCACCAGGGCCTGTACGAGTACGACGCCGTCAGCCGCCTGCGTGACTCGCAGCTCGGTGTCGACAAGGTTCACGACGTCGCCAACTACATCAAGAAAGGCAAGCTGTGGGAGGCTTTCGAGTCGGAAGAACGCGCCATTCTGCTGATTGACGAGATCGACAAGGCCGACATCGAGTTTCCGAACGACCTGCTGCAAGAGCTCGACAAGATGGAGTTCTATGTCTACGAGACCAATCAGACCATCAAGGCCAAGCAGCGTCCGATCATCATCATTACCTCCAACAACGAGAAAGAGCTGCCAGACGCCTTCCTGCGCCGCTGCTTCTTCCACTACATCGCTTTCCCCGATCGCGACACCATGAAGAAGATTGTGGAAGTGCACTTCCCTAAGATCGAGAGTGCGCTGCTGTCCGAAGCCATGGATATCTTTTTCGATGTACGCAAGGTGCCGGGTATCAAGAAGAAGCCGTCTACCTCCGAGCTGGTTGACTGGCTGAAGCTGCTGATGGCTGACCAGATTCCCGAAGCGGTGCTGCGTGATCGCGACCCGACCAAGGCGATTCCGCCACTCTACGGCGCGCTGGTCAAGAATGAGCAGGATGTCCAGCTGCTGGAACGTCTGGCCTTTATGACCCGTCGCCAGAATCGCTAGCAGGCGGTTGAAAATCGACCTGCGGAGCGAGCGCGACCATCCAATAGCAGCCTGGTAACTGAACCCGGCGCTGGCCGCATCGCCCGCGTTTTTCAACAACCTGCCAAGGGGGTGCCCGATGTTACTGGGCCTGTTCAATGAAATGCGTGCAGCCAAGGTACCGGTGTCGGTCCGCGAGCTGCTCGATCTGATCAATGCGCTGAAGCACCATGTGGTGTTCGCCGATATGAACGAGTTTTACTATCTGGCGCGCACGGTCATGGTCAAGGATGAACGCCATTTCGACAAGTTCGACCGTGCCTTTGGTGCCTATTTCAAGGGGCTGGAAAACCTCGATCAACTGATTGAGGCGATGATTCCCGATGATTGGCTGCGCAAGGAGTTCGAGCGCATGCTGACGGAGGAAGAGAAGGCCAAGATCCAGACCCTTGGTGGTCTCGACAAGCTGATCGAAGAATTTAAGAAACGCCTCGAAGAGCAGAAAGAGCGCCACGAAGGCGGCAACAAATGGGTCGGCACCGGTGGTACCAGCCCGTTTGGTTCCGGTGGTTTCAACCCTGAGGGTATTCGAGTCGGAGACGCCGGCAAACGCCAGGGCAAGGCAGTCAAGGTCTGGGATCAGCGCGAATACAAGAACCTGGATGATCAGGTGGAACTGGGTACGCGCAACATCAAGGTGGCGCTGCGGCGTCTGCGCAAATTCGCCCGTCAGGGCGCTGCAGACGAGCTGGATATCGATGGCACCATTGACCACACCGCCAAGGATGCGGGCCTGCTGAATATCCAGATGCGGCCGGAGCGGCGCAACGCGGTCAAGCTGCTGCTGCTATTTGATATCGGCGGGTCAATGGATGCACACATCAAGGTGTGCGAAGAACTGTTTTCCGCCTGCCGTACCGAGTTCAAGCATCTGGAGTACTACTACTTCCACAACTGCATTTACGAGTCAGTCTGGAAGAACAACATGCGCCGTACCAGCGAGCGTACCTCGACGCTGGACCTGCTGCACAAGTACGGGCCGGACTACAAGGTGGTGTTTGTCGGTGACGCGGCCATGGCGCCTTACGAGATTACCCAGCCGGGTGGCAGCGTGGAGCATTGGAACGAGGAGGCGGGCTACGTCTGGATTCAGCGCTTCATGGAAAAATACAAGAAGCTTATCTGGATCAATCCGTATCCCAAGGATGCCTGGGAGTACACCTCGTCGACCAAGCTGATTCGCGAGTTGATTGAAGACAAGATGTACCCGTTGACCTTGCAGGGTCTGGAAGACGGCATGAAGCACCTCAGCAAGTAGTTTGCCTGTGCTCTCGACCTCAGGCTTGCCTGAGGTCGAAGGCTACCGGCGCCCACGCTTTGCACAGCAGGCCCCACCTGCTGGACTGGCGCGCTGCCTTTTGGGCGCTGGTCTCTTCACGTGATGTTTCTACCTAATCGGTGTTGCCCGGTTGCTAACCACTACGGGTGATGGGCGCAGGCGTCAGCCTGTGGTCAAGTGGCGAGAAACAACGAAGGCAGGTTTCTTGTGCACCCCCACACCATTCCCCATAGCGTTGACGGTCGCTGGCTGCTGGCGCTGTATCTGATCATTCCTCTGTCACTGCTTGTGGTGCTGGCCGACCTGCTGCTTTTGGGTCGTCACTGGCAGCAGCAATGGCTTCCGGATGACCCCAACGATTGGGCTGTGTGGGCGCTGCTGTTCGGGCTGCCGCACATTGTGGCCAGCGCGCTAACCGTTGCTAAACCGGCCTACATCGGCCACTTCTGGCGGCGCCTGTTACCTGCATTGCTGGTGTTCTGCGCTATCAGCCTGCTGGGGCTACTGGGGCCGCAGCCGCTTAGTTATCAGGTGCTTTTCGTCTTCTTCGCTGCCTTCACGGTGTATCACGTGCTGTCGCAGCAGTTAGGGATCGGGCTGGTACTGGCCGGGCTACGCCCGGATGCGCTGTTTTTGCGCTGGAAGTGGACGGCCATCGTCTGCGGTCTGGCCATTTACCTCAACGTGTACGGCCAGCAATTTCTTGGGCGGGTGCAGATTGCAGGGGTAGACCTCTACCAGCTGCTGGGTGTGGCTGGCGCTCTGCTATGCGCGGCGCTGATGTTGCTGACCTGGCAATTGGCGCGGCTGACTGAGGGGCGACTGGGGCGCGCCTACCTGTGGGCCAACGCGCTGCTGTTGCTCTCGGCACTGTTGATCGATCGGCTCGGCTACACGCTGTTCGTGATTTTGATGCCGCGCCTGATCCATGACCTGACCGCGTACAGCGTGTACATCACCCATGATCGCAACCGCAACCAGGGGGGTGAGCCTGGCTGGTTATACCGTTGGTTGCCGCGCGGGCGCTGGGTGCCGCTGCTCTGGTTGCCGTTGTGTTCGGTTGCCATCGCCTGGCCGCTGAACAATCTGCAGCACTACTGGCCGGTGGCGGCGGTCGTGCTTGTGGTGTCGTTCATGCATTACTACTACGAGGGCTTTGTCTGGCGCGGGGACAGTCCGCTGCGCAGACATGTGCGATTCAGTCGCTAGTGCTGTGCCGCGGCCTCAGGCCTTTTTGACAAACTCGGACTTGAGCTTCATCGGGCCGATGCCGTCGATGCGGCAGTCGATGTCGTGATCGCCGTCTACCAGGCGAATGTTCTTCACTTTGGTGCCCACCTTGACGACCAGAGAAGAACCTTTGACTTTCAGGTCTTTGATCACGGTGACGCTGTCCCCATCGCTCAGCGGGTTGCCGTTGGCATCAGTGATGGTTTTGCTGTCATTGCTTTGCTCATCTTCCGACCACTCGTGCGCGCATTCCGGGCAGACATACAGCAGGCCATCCTGGTAGGTATAGGTTGATTGGCAGGCAGGGCAGTGGGGCAGATCGCTCATCATGAACACCTTTTACTGGCGATGACCCTGCGTGGTGCAGGGTCTTTGGCGCGGCATGATGCACCAAGCGTGCGGCGCTGTCCAATTGGCCAGGTCGCACGCCCGGACTTATTCCTGCGGTTTGGCGACGATACGCCGGTCATCGCTGCTGATCAGCAGCAGATTGCCTTGTTCGTCTAGATCAAAGCGGTGCAGGTGTTGCAGCAGGTCAAACATCTGCTGGTCCTGTTGCATCAGCGGGTCCATACAGGCCCGCAGGGTGGCCGCGACCGCTTTGGTACTAAGGCTTTCGCCATCAAGCTGATAGCTGCTGGTGAACTGGTTGCAGGCGCCCTGGCCACCAAACAGGCCGTCGGCGTTGAACTGCAGGGTGGCCGGATGATCCGGATCAACCGCAGCGCCGTTGATGCTGACGACTTGCCAGGGTTGGGCCGTGAGCAGGCTCTGTGGTGAACCTCCGCAGCCTGTCAGCGGAGTCTCGCCGCTGTGCACCGTTACCTGATAGGGGTGTGGCATGCCGGTCATGCTGTCACGGCATAGCTGCGGGGTCACGTCGACTCGCAGCTGGTTGCTTTGATTGCTGGCATCAAACTGGTAGCTCTCACCGGCCATGGTGGCGGTAGGGGTGGGCGTCAGCTGTGTCGCAGTCTGTCCCTGGCGGTTGAGGGCGATGCGCTGGGCGTCCATCTCCAGCGTCCAGCTGGGCTCGTTGCCTCCGGCCCGCAGCGGCAGCAGTGCGCTGACGTCTACAATCTGCGCGTCGTCCGCGACGCGCCCATTCACCTGGATCATGGTCAGCAGCCCCATATTGTTGACCTGCTGAGTGACGTCAATAGGGTTGCTGGTATCGGTGGTCCACAGCAGTTGTCCTGCAGCATCGCGGATCTGCGCCGAGACGCTGTAGCGCAGGCGAGCATCGAACATTCGGGGCTCAACGTCCAGTTCGAAGGGCACTGGTACCTGCGTGCCGATCAGGGTGATGGTCTGCTCGGCCAGCACTGCGGCGGGCGCATCTGCGCGTGAAACATCAGACAGTTTTACCTGAGCGACGCTGCCCGGAGGCAGGGCGATGCGTTCACGGTAGCCGATCGAGCCGGTGACCAGGCTGGTACGAGGTGTCACCTGTTCTTCGAGGGTGTCGGGCTGTTCACCGGCGCCGTCTGTCTGGTTGCTGTTGTTGGCGCAGGCGCCGAGCGCTGCGCCAAGGGCAATCGGCAGCAGGTAGCGGATTGAGGGGTTGGGCATGGGATTCCCTCCAGCAGGGTCGCCGAGGCGACAAGGTCCATAGGTCAGCTTTGAGTGTAAACCAATTCGCCCGGCGTGCCGGGCGCTTTGGTTTTGCCGTGATTACAGGTTTTGGTAACGGTTGATATCGAATAGACCCGCTTGGGTCGGATCAGTTTCTTCTACGTACTGACGGAAGTCAGACAAGATCTCCCAAAACTGCGGGTGTGTGCGGCGCACGCCCCAGCGGTCAGCGATGCTGTGCAGTTGCTCAGCAGTCCGGGCTGCTTGCAGAGCAGCGACAAAGTCCGGTAGTGCTTCCAGCTCCACGTCAAAACTGAAGTTGGGGTAGCTGCCGAGGGTGCCCTCCATGATGGTCAGATCATCGCGCTCGGGTTGCAGGCGATCCTTCTCGCCGAACATGAACGCGACGTTGGTGTGCGCGCGGTTGTGCACCAGGCTGTACACCCAGCGTTGCTCTGCGCTGGTGATGCGCAGAAAGCTGACTTCCGGCAGCTGTTGGATCACCGGCAGGGTGGCACCGGTGCCTTGAGCCAGTGGCTGCAGCAAGCGCTGGATTTTCTGCTGCTCGGGCCCGAGGTCGGGGCGCTGGCAGTTATTCTGCGGGCAGCGGTTCAGGGTGTCCGGTGTGCCGGAAACGGCTCCGGCACGCTCGGCCAGCAGCACAGCAAAGCGCCGCATCACGGCTGCGTTGTTGCCCTGGGTGTCGCCGTAGTCCAGGGCGGTGGGTGTATTGCGATCCAGGTCGGTGTAGGCAATCGCGTCCTTGAGCTGCGCATGCCCCTGATACCACTGGTCATACAGAGCCCGACGTTGTGCGGCTGGGACGAAGCGCAGGAAATTCTGCTCCGAACCGTTGCGGATCAGGTCAAAGTAGAGGCGGGTCTGGGCCTGATGCGAGAGGCTGCCGAATACGTTGAAGTTGACCACCAGCTCGTAATAGGTGCGCTCGAGCAGCGGGTAATCCATGACCCAGATCGTATCGGGCACCTTGCCCCACAGCCCCTTGCGTACCGAGGCACTGTCGTGATGGCGGAAAATGGTTAGCAACGCGTCCTGGTTGTAGCCGTCACCATCCCACAGCTCATCCAGGGTCGCACCGCCGGTTTTGCGCTGTCCGTAGTGCTGGTGGCGCAGTTGCAGATACTGGTTGCGCTTGCCGCTGTACTTCAGCCAGGCGCTGCCCAGGTCCAACAGGTCGCTGTCCTGGCCCGGCAGGCCCAGTAGCGGCGTGGTCTGACTGCGATACAGCGGATTGTTGACGTAGGCTTCCTGAGCCGGATCCTCGAAAATGGCCCAGAAGTGATCACGAATCACGTCAGTCGCCACTTGTCCGCGGCACACCGGGCCGCGAATGAAGGTGCGAACAAAGTACTCTGCGGTATCCAGCATGAACTCGTAACGTGCCTTGGCCGGAATGGAGATGAAGGTAGCGAAGGGATTGGCGCGTTCGCTGTAACCGTAGCCGGGCAGCACCGCCAGGTCCCAGTCGTCGCCCAGAAACAGCTGTTGCCAGCGCTGCATGCGCTGATCGTCCAGGCCGTAGGTGATGTGGGTTTTCTCTACCAGGGTTTCGCGCAGGGGCCGTAGCCGATAGTAAAAAGCCTGCTCCGGAGCGTCATTGGGCCGCACAGTGCGCAGCGGCACCACCGGCTCGCCCGGCGGCGTGCTGGAGCGCACCAGCTCGTAGAAGCTGCTGCCATTGATGGTCGGGAAGTGGATGTGTGCCACAAACAGGTGCTCGAACAGATAGCGGGCGACCAGTTGCTCGCGTCGGCCTGTCTGGTTGAAGAAGTTTTCCCAGCGCTCAATGCTGGCGGTCTCGGCGGCTGAGGGCTGCCAGGGCATGGGTTCGGTGACGGCGCCTTCGGCAATCCACTGGCTCAGGCGGGCAAACTCGTCGGCGCTCAAACCGGTGGTGGCGTACGGCATCCCGCCGTGCGGGTTGGCTTGGGCGTAGTCAGCAAAGGTATCCAGGGTGGGGCAGCTGAAGCTATGGGCAGTGCCGATCTTGATCTCGTCCGGCAGGCGGCTGTTGGCAGGCAGCGGGTTACGTTGGCCGAGCTCAAGCATGCGGAACAGTAAAGAGCCGTCGAGCCCCGCGGCGGCCCCCTGATCGGCATCGTGCAGTACCGAGAAGAAACCCTGCTCACGCCACTGGGCCTCGCTTTGTGCGTCGGTACCCAGGCGGGTTGGCGGCATGTCCTCCAGGCGAATGGCATTGTAGACCTGCTGCTGTGAGGCGCCCCGCTTGACGCCGTCGGCGCTGGTCAGCTTGAGCTGACAGGGTGCGTCGTAGCAGCCGTGGCAAGCCATGCAGCGATTTTCCAGAATGGGTTTGATGTCGCGCTGATAGGCAAAGCTCTGTTGCGGCGATACCGCAGGCTCGCTGTGGGGGTATTGGGGTATCTCGCTGCAGGCGATGATCAAGGCGGTGAGCGTTAACAAACCAAAGCCGATCAACCCGCGAAACGGGCGTGAGGCTAACTTCATGGCGGTAATCCTTTGGGCGTAATCAGCGGCCCGGGTATGGTGCATGAAGCAGGCCCGCCAACGCCAGTGCCGACGGAGTTAGTGGCTGGCTGGTTTGGGACCCGCTATCACCAGTGCAATACCGCCCAGAATTGCTAGCGACGCCAGTGCCAGCGTCACGCTTGGTGTTTCACCAAGCAGCAGCAGGCCGCCAACGGCGGTGATCACCGGCACGCTGAGCTGGGCGCTGGCTGCGGCACTGGCGCGCAAACCGGGGAGCGCGGCGTACCAGATGGCGTAGCCCAGCCCGGAGGTAAAGGCGCCTGATGCCAGCGCGAGGAGCACTCCGTTGGTGTCGAGCGTCAGCCTTGGCAGCGTGAGCAACGTCAGCAGCAGAGTCACCGGGACCGCGCGGGCAAAGTTGCCGGCCGTGGCCGCCAGCGGGTCGGTGGCACCGCGTCCACGCAGTGAATACAGCCCCCAAGCGACACCCGCGCTCAGCATGCTCAACGCGGGCATTGCCGGCGGCGCGCTGGCGCCGGGCAGCAGCAGGACAGCCAAGCCAGCCAGCGCCAGCAGGAAACCGCCGGTCTGCAGTACACCGAGCCGTTCGCCGCGCAGTAGGCCAATGCCGAGCATGCTCACCTGTACCGCAGCAAACAGCAGCAAGGCGCCGCTGGCGGCATCGAGCTGGATGTAGGCCCAGGAAAAGGCGGCGGCGTAGACGAACAGTGCGATGGCCGAACCCCAGTTGCCGCTAGCCACCACGGGTTGACTGCGGCAGCGCAATAGCAGCCAGAGTACGGCTGCGCCGGAGACCAGACGCAGGCTGGTGAAGCTCGCCGGGTCGATCGCGGTATCGCGCAATGCCATGCGACAGAGTACCGAGTTGCCGGCAAACGCCAACATCGCGAGGGTTGTCAGTAGAGACAGGCGGGCAAGTGACATGGTGCGCTCCAACGAGACCAGCCCCCATCTGGCCTGTTTTGCCCGTGCATAGCAATGCTACTTTGGGGTGGCGGCGGTCACGCCCAGGCGCTGCATGCGATACAGCAGGGTGCGGCGCGGCAGGCCTAAGGCCTGGGCGGTCAGAGTCTGGTTGCCGCCATGCAGTTGCAACCCTTCGATCAGCAGGTTGCGCTCCACCACGTCAAGCTGCTCGCGCAGTCCAAGACGGTGCGCGTGCTGCGGGGTACCCGGCAGCTGCAGATGCTCAGGCAGCAGCAGATTGCCGTCGCACAGCAATAGCGCGCGGGCAATCAGCCCCTTGAGTTCGCGCACGTTGCCGGGGAAGCGGTGGCTGGCCAGGTAGGCGAGTGCACTGTCACTCCAGTGGCAGGGGCTGCGTTGCAGGAAGGTGCAGGTGTCTGCAGCAAAGTGCAGGGCCAGCTGACGGATATCGGCGCCGCGCTCGCGCAGCGGCGGCAGCTCGATCGGGAAGTGGCCCAGCCGGTAGTACAGGTCTTCGCGAAACAGGCCTCGTTGCACCTGCTCGTGCAGGCGCTGATGGGTGGCAGCGATGATGCGTACGTCCACCCGGTGGCTGCGGGTGCTTCCCAGTGGGCGGATCTCGCCTTCCTGCAGCACGCGCAGCAACTTCGCTTGCAGTGCCAGCGGCATGTCGCCTATTTCATCGAGAAACAGGGTGCCGCCGTCGGCGGCATCGAACAGGCCGGCGCGATCCTGCATTGCACCGGTGAAGGCGCCCTTGCGGTAGCCGAACAACTCGCTTTCAAGCAACTGCTCGGGTAGGGCGCTGCAGTTCTGGGCAATAAACGCCTGACTACGGCGAAAGCCGTAGTCATGAATCGCCCGGGCAACGAGTTCCTTGCCGGTGCCGGTTTCGCCGCCGATCAATACTGTCACCGGGTTGTGCAGTACCTTGCTGATCAGGCGGTACACCTGCTGCATCGCCGGGCTTTGGCCAATCAGCCCGAAGCTACCGTGCGCTGGCTGGGTGCTGGGCAGAGCGGGGGAGTCGTCGCGAGCGTGCTGCAGGTCCCGTTGCTGCTGCAGCAGCCGCAGCCGACCCAACCCGATACTGCCCAGATGGCTCAGCGGCTCGCTCAGTGCGTCGGCGATGTCGCCCTGGTGCCGCGCCAGCACCAGTAAACCGGCCAGTTGCTGGTTGGCGTCATGCAGGGGCAGGCATAGCAGGCTACGCCAGGGTTGCACGGTTTCAGGCAGGAAGGGCGTTGCGTACAGGCTGCGGTCGAGCGCGCGCAGGTTCAGGCTGCGGTTCTGGGACAGGCAGTATTGCAGCAGTTGCTGATCAAACCAGTTGACTGGGTCTTCCTCCGGTTCGATCTGCAACGGCGCACCATCGAGCCACTGGCTGTTCAGGTGCAGCCCGGTGTGGGTCTTGTCCAGCAGGTAGAGTTGCGCCAGTGCGCACTGGCTGAAATTGCTGGCGCAGGCCAGCAATTGATGCTGCAGCTGTCGCGGGTCGCTGGCGAGCTCGGCCAGGCAGGCCAGTACAGGTGCGGCGCAGGTCAATGGGTGCAGGGTCTCCGGTAGCCCAAGTGATTCAAGCGAAGTCACAGCAAATGCCTCCCTGTTCGGCAACAGACAAGTGGAGGGTTCGGGGGCTGGGGGCGTCGGCCAGCAGCTGATTGGCAATGGGTGTCTGGATATGACGCTCTATCCAACGCTCGATCAGACGCGCGCCGCCTTCGGTATGGCATTGCGTGGCGATATGAGCCGCTAGCGCGGCCTCGTAGGTCACGCTCAGTTGGCGGGCGCTGAGGCGGTCAGCAAGTCGCTGCAGGCGTTGTCTTGCCACCGCCGCCAGCGCATCGGTACCCATGGGGTAGTAGGGCAGTACGCGCATGCGTGCCAGCAGCGCTGGTTTGAAGTGCGCACGCAGGCTGGGCTCAATGTGTTTCAGCAGGCTGGCAACTTGTGGTCGCTGGGCTTGGCAAAGGTGGTTGATCTGTTCGCTGGCCAAGTTAGAGGTGAGCAGGATCAGGGTATTGCGAAAGTCGATCTCGCGACCCTCGCCGTCGTTGGCAGTGCCCTTGTCGAAGATCTGGTAGAACAGATTCAGTAGTTGGGGGTGTGCCTTTTCGACTTCGTCCAGCAGTACCACCGAGTAGGGGCGCCGCCGCACTGCTTCGGTCAACTGGCCACCTTCGCCGTAGCCCACATATCCGGGAGGGGCGCCAATGAGTCGGGCCAGACTGTGTGGCTCCTGATACTCGCCCATGTTGACGATGGTGAGAAAGTCGGGCCCGCCGTACAGCAACTCGGCAATGGCCTCTGCCGTCGCGGTCTTGCCGACGCCACTGGGGCCGACCAGTAAAAACACACCGCTGGGGCGATCCGGACGGCTCAGGCCCAGAGCGGCGGCGCGCAAGCCCTGATCCAGCTCGACGATAGCCTCCTGCTGGCCATGCAGTCGTTGGGCCAGCTGGTCGGCAAAGCGAGCAATCTGCTCACTGCGGCTACCCTGCAGGCGCGTCAGCGGAATGCCGGTCCAGCCGCTGACGACCTCGGCGACGGCGCGGCGGTCTACTTCAGCGCTGACCAGCGGCAGGTCTTGCTGCAGGGCGACCAGGTCGGCGCGCACGCTGCCCTGCTGCTGATCGTCCTGATGCAGTTGCTCAGCCAGGGCGCGTTGCCTGGCCCAATGCTCGTGCAGTGCCTGAGCTTGCTCCAACGCGGCGGGCTGGGCGCTCTGCAGGTGGTCCAGCTCGGCGAGGTCAACGGTCAGGCCGCGTCGGTGATCGTGCTCCAAGGCGGCGCCATGCTGCTGCAGCTGTTGTGCCTGCGCCTGCAGGTGTTCCACCTCCAGCGGAGCGCAGGCCAGGTTGACGCGTGTCCGGGCGCAGGCGGTATCCAGCAGGTCTATGGCCTTGTCTGGCAGTTGCCGATCAGGCAGGTAGCGCGCAGCCAGCTCGACAGCGGCGACGATCGCTTCGTCTGTGATGTGCAAGCCGTGGTCTGCCGCGTAGCGGGGGGCCAGGCCACGCAGAACGGCTGTTGCCTGAGCTACATCGGGCGCATGCAGTATGACTGGCTGAAAGCGCCGGGCCAGCGCTGGGTCCTTGTCGATGTGCCTGCGGTACTCGCTCCAGGTGGTGGCTGCAATGGCCTTGAGGTTGCCTCTGGCCAGCGCTGGCTTGAGCAGGTTGGCTGTATCGGCAGTACCGGCGTCACCGCCATGGCCGATCAGGGTGTGCGCCTCATCAATGAACAGAATGATGCGTGCACCAGGCTGGCTTGCCGCGCGAAGGACGCCCTGCAGGCGGCGCTCCAGCTCGCCACGCATGCCCGCGCCGGCCTGCAGCAGGCCTAGATCCAGTGCCAGCACCCGGTAGTCGCGCAGTACGCCCGGCACCGTGCCGGCGATGATGCGTTGTGCCAGGCCCTCGACCAGCGCACTCTTGCCCACGCCTGCCTCGCCGAGGATCGCCGGGTTGCTTTTGCGGCGCCGGCACAGGATATCTATCAACTGTCGCAGCTCGCTTTCGCGCCCCAGGACCGGGTCCAGCTCCCCCTCTTTGGCTTGCCGGGTAAGGTCCTGGGTAAATTCCTCCAATAGCTGGTCCGGTGGCTCAGACTCGGCGCCGTGCCCCTGGTTATCCTGCTCAAGCACCTGCTCGGCGTTGAGCGTCGCCAGTAGCTCGGGGTTGGCTGGCGGGCTGCGCAGCCAGGCAAGCAATAGGGCTCGCTGGTCGATAAGGCGCTGTTGCAGCTCGGTGCTGGCGAGCAGCAGTGCCTGTTGCAGCCAGGCAATCAATGCGCTCGACAGCACCGGATTGCGCTGCGCCTCGGCGGGTGAGCCTGCTAGCTGCAGGGCAGATGCAATAACGTCGGGTTCCTTGCCGCTGGCAAGTAGCGCGCGCTGCAGCAGGCTGTCTGGTCGTTGCAGCAGGCACAGCAGCAGGTCTTCCGGTTGCACGCTGTGGCCACCACGCTGCAGGCAGTGCGCTGCGGCAGCTTCAAGGTCGCGGCGCAGGTCCTGGCTGAGCAGTCGTATGAGTTGGTGCAGGTCGATATTCAGCATGGGGCGGTGTCTCTTCGGTTGGGTGCCAGCCTGATCAGCGCATCGCTGTCAGGCTCTCCGAGCCAGCTGGTCCAACCCAGGTGACATGGGTTGCGTTGGCCGATGCGCAGTTCACGCAGTTCGTCTCGGCGCAGATGCAGCTGCAGGTCGTACTGCAGGGGAGTGCGCAGTACGAATGCGAGCAGAGCGCAGAGGGGGGCGTGGTCCTGCCCGGGGGGTAAAAAGCGGTGAAAGTCGTTCCAGTCCAGGTGACGCAGGTGAACCCGAAAGCGGCCGCTGCCATCGACAACGGCGCGACCAATGACACAGTCGCGGGACAGCGTGCTGCTGCTTTGGCCGAGCTGGCATCGCTGCTCTGGCGGGATCTCGATGTGCTGGGCCAGGCACTGCTCCAGGTCGATATGCGGGTAGCGGAAGTAGTAGCGCAACACGGCGCAGACCAGCTCGGCCGACTGGCTGCGCATGCCGATGAGCCCCAGATAGGGCAACAGTCGGCGCGGCTCCAGGCCGGCATCGGTGTTGCCGCAGTCCAGCCCGGCTGTGGCCAGCAGGCGCAGCGATAGCTGATCGCTCGCGCCACCCTGAAATCGGCTGTAGTAACGGTACTTCTGCCATATAGGCAGCAGCAGGCGTTGCAGACGGTCGTTGAACAGGTCCAGCAGGTCGCGGATGCTGCGGCTGCCAGCATCTTCACCAAGGGCCTGCTCGACGTAGCTTGCCGGCAGCGGCGAGGCGGCACCGCTGAGGGCGATCAGGTTGAGCTGCAGATGGCAGTGAAGACCGTCGGCGCGCTGTTCGAATGTCAACTTCTCGATATCGCGTGTGGCGAAGCCCAGGCTCGGGTTGGCGCTGAAGCTGATGTGGCGGTACAGCGCTTGCGGGCTCAGTGTGGGGTGTTGCAGTTGCAACTGGTCCAGCAGCCGCAGCAGGGCCTGGTAAAGACTGTAGTGCTGAATGTCCCGCTGCAGACGGGTCAGAACAGGGGCTGGTGGCCCAAGCGCGGCACCCATTGATAGGCATCCCCCTGTAGTGTGCTGACAGACAGTTCGTGGTAGGTGTTCAGGCAGGCGTGATGGGCCAGAAACTCGTTTAGCACCGAGCAGAACAGGTACAGGTCGCCTGCGCCGTTATAGTGTTCCGCGTCGAGCTGCAGTTCGGTGCGAATGCCGCGCAACGGCAGGCCCTGTTGAAGCCGGGCAATCTGCCGGTGGCTGACCCGGGTCAGGCCATCCAGGCGCTGTTGGCTGACGCGCGCGGCCTGCTGGTCGTAGTGACGCGGCAGGTCGTAGGAGCCGAGCACTCGGCGTAAGGCGCCGATGTCTTCCAGGCTCTGGTAGTTCAGGGCCATGTTGCTGATCAGCCGCCATAGGCCGTCTTCATGCAGTGGTGGCGCGTAACTGGGCGTTACCCGCCCGATATTGCGAAACTGGATGAACTCGGGCGTGCCCTCGCAGGGCAGGCAGATGTCACCTTGCGCGAGACGGGTGGGCAGGTGGTGATTGGTACAGGTCAGCTCGACCGAGAGGGTTTCCTGCTGGTCCTGTGTCTGCGGAGCAAAACACAGGTAGCTGTCGGGGTTGTCGCCAAGCAGCGAGGGATATTGTCGCAGACTGTAGCAAGGCACGGGCTCGCTGCTGCCCAGTTGCCGGTCATGTTCGAAGGACTCGAACGGCGCGTAGCGCCGGTAGCCCATGCCGCCCGGTTTCCAGCCTGTGACGCGGTCAACCGAGAAAATGCCGCAGTGCTCGCCCGCCAGCTCCGATGGACGCAGCAGGTACCGGTCTTGTCGGCCATCCAGTCGAATGGGGGTGGCGTCGTGGGCGAACAGGTTGACGACCGGCGCGCAGTGCAATCGCAGGTGCTCGCGGCCCGGACTGATCTGCCGACAGCCTGGATGACGTAGCTCGAACTGCAGGGTCAGGGCACGCGCGGCCTTGAGGTTGTCGCCGGCCTGATGCTGCCACTGCTCCAGACCCTTGAGTTCGACGAACAGAAATTTTTCCGCAAAGGCGAAATATTCCTGCAGGTGTCGGTAACCGCTAAAGGTGTTGTCAGGGTAGGGCAGCAATGCCTGCTCAGCCTCGAAGCCGGCGGCCTGCAGGTGTTCCGATGGCAGCGTGAGAGCGCTGTGCGCTGTGTTCAACGGCAGACCATCGGCATCCAGTGCCTGTACCTTGATGCTTTGCAGGTGCTGGGTCAGAAACAGGTAGAGATTGCGGCTGACGTGTTCGTCACCGCTGAGGTGCAGGCGCAGGCTGCCGAGTGTGACGCTGTGCAGGCTGCCTTCGCTGGTCAGTTGCAGGCGCAGGTCCAGCCGCGCGCCCAGACTATGGCTTTGGTAGTCAATGTGCTGAATGTCCAGTGGCAGCAAACGCGTTGGGCCTGCGGTGCGAAACCGGCAGCGCACGCCATCTACCGGTTGGGACTCCACCGGTGTCTCCGCCGGGATCAACAGCTCCGGCTGCGGGCGCTTGAGAGGGTCAAACTGCAGCATGGCGAACGACGGCAGGGGACGCATGCAGTTGGGCCACAACAGGTGCATCAGCGAGTGAGTCAGCTCGGGCAGTTCGTCGTCCAGCTTCTGGCGCAGTCGTCCTGTCAGAAAGGCAACCCCTTCGAGCAGGCGTTCAACGTCCGGGTCGCTGCTGCTGCTCGCCAGATAGGGTGCTAGCGCTGGATTGCGGCGGGCAAACTCACGGCCCTGCTCGCGCAGGGCGCTGAGTTCGCTTTGATAATAGTGATTGAACGACATGCTCAGTGCGACCCGCTATGCATGACCCGAGTCTGACCCTGGCCGTCCAGCTCGACGCAAAAGCTGACGGGCTGTTGCAGGCCGGCAAGATTCAACTTTGCTTGGATATCGAATGTCAGGTGCAGGGGATCAGTGCCGCTGCCTTTGCTGATCACGCGCACTTGTTGCAGACGGGGTTCGTAGCTGCTGATGAAGCGCTCTATAGCCAGGCGGGCCTGCTGGCGGGTGTCGTGCAGCGACAGGCGCATGTCGTTGAGCTCTGGCAGGCCATAGTCCGGTAGCATCTGGACGCTGCCGGCCCGCGCACTGAGCATGCGCGCCAGGTGGTTGGCGATAGAGGCGCTGACGCTGAGCTCACGTGGCTGTTGTCCGCGCGCTTCGGCGCTTGCGCCCAGACGCTCGAACAGGGTGCCGTAGTACGGAGCCGCCATCAGTCTCGATCCAGTTTGCCGACCAGCGACAGGGTAAAGTCAGCGCCCATGTACTTGAAATGCGGGCGCACGCTGAGGCTGACTCGGTACCAGCCCGGTTGTCCGGCCACGTCCTGCACCTGCACTTCGGCGGCGCGCAAGGGGCGGCGTCCGCGCACCTCAGCGCTGGGGTTATCCTGGTCAGCCACGTACTGGCGAATCCACTTGTTCAGCTCCAGCTCCAGATCGGTGCGCTCCTTCCATGCGCCGATCTGTTCGCGTTGCAGCACTTTCAGGTAGTGGGCCAGGCGGTTGACGATAAACAGGTAGGGCAGTTGAGTACCCAGGCGAAAATTCAGTTCGGCGTTCTTGCCTTCTTCGCTGTTGCCGAAAAAACGAGCCTTCTGAGTGGAGTTGGCGGAGAAGAACGCCGCGTTGTCGCTGCCCTTGCGCATGGTCAGGGCGATAAATCCGGCGTCTGCCAGTTCGTATTCGCGCCGATCGGATACCAGCACCTCGGTGGGGATCTTGGTTTCGATTTCGCCCATGCTGGCAAAGTGGTGCAGCGGCAGGTCGTCGACCGCGCCGCCACTCTGCGGGCCGATGATATTGGGGCACCAGCGGTAGCGCGCAAAGCTGTCGGTCAGGCGGGTAGCGAAGGTAAAGGCGGTGTTGCCCCAGAGGTAGTGCTCATGGCTGTCGCTGACCGACTCGCGGTAGGCGAAACTGCGGACTGGGTTGTCTTCGGGGTCGTAGGGCGTGCGCAGTAGAAAGCGCGGCAGGGTCAGGCCGACATAGCGTGCATCCTCACTGTCGCGAAAGCCCTGCCACTTTGCGAATTGCGGACCGTCGAAGTGATCCTTGAGGTCCTTCAGGTCGGGCAGGCCGGTGTAGCTGTCCAGCCCAAAAAAGCTGGCGCCAGCGGCAGCGATAAAGGGAGCGTGGGCCATGCTGGCAACCCCGGCCACTTGCTGCAGCAGGCGGATGTCCTGGGTACCGGGGCCGAACTCGTAATTGGCGATCATGGCACCCACCGGCTGCCCGCCAAACTGGCCGTACTCGGCGGTATACACATGTTTGTACAGGCCGGATTGAACCAGCTCCGGGCTGTCTTCAAAGTCATCTAGCAGGTCTTGCTTGGAGGCGTTGATCAGCTCCAGGCGAATGTTCTCGCGGAAGTCGGTGCGTTCGACCAGCAATTTCAGGCCCCGCCAGGCGGACTCCAGCTGCTGAAAATCGGGATGGTGCAGAATGCTGTCCATCTGCCGGCTGAGTTTGCTGTCGATTTCGGCGATCATGCGATCTACCAGCGCTTTTTTTACCGGCTCGCGCTGGTTGTGAGGTTTCAGCAGCTCGCTGATGAAGGCCGAGACGCCCCGTCGAGCGATGGCATAGGACTCGTCCTCGGGGTGCAGGTGGGTTTCGGCGATGACGCGATCCAGCAGGCTGTCGCTGGTGTGGCTGGCGCTGCGTTGTGCGGCGGCGTGTGTACTCATGGCGGTCTCCGGTCAGGCGTTGTCGGCCAGCCCCAGCTCAGCCAACACCTGGCTGCGGGCTTGTTCATCGTTGAGCAGGGCTTCGATCGCGCGGCGAAAGGCGGGGGTGTTGCCCAGCGGCCCCTTGAGGGCGACCAGAGCTTCGCGCAACTCCATCAGTTGCCGCAGCTCGGGAACCTGCTGCACGAGACTGGCGGGGTTGAAGTCACGCAGGGAGCGAATGTCCAGCTGCACCGGCAAATCGTTTTCGCTGTCGGCCTCCTCCTGCAGGCGATTGGGGACGGTGAATGCCAGCGACAATTCCTGCTTGGCCAGCACGTCGTCAAAGTTGCTGGCGTCTACCGTGATCGGTTTGCGCTGCTCGATGCTGCGCTCGTCCTGGCGTTGGGTGAAGTCGCCGAGTACCACCAGCTTGAGCGGCAGCTCGACATCCTGCTGCACGTCGCCGGTATTGGGCGTGAAGGTGACGTTGACCCGTTCACGCGGGGCGACACTGTTGTCTTTGGCCATCAGGGCTCTCCTTGCAGGGCAGGCCGGGCGGCCTGATCGAGGGTGTGTTCGATATCCAGCCAGGCCAACTGCTGTTGCAGCGCCTGCTGGCTGGTTTTGTCACGGGGCTGGCTGGCACTGCTTTGCTGCAACAGGCGCAGGGTGTCGATCAGCAGCGTGGGCTCCCACAGCGTCAGAGCCTGGTTGGCTTGCAGCTGCTGGCGGAGGCATTCGAGCAGAGCGCGCGCCTGATCGGCCTGGCCGCTGTGCAGTTGCAGGCGCGCCAACTCAAGCCGAGCAATCACCCGTGAACGCTCGCCCGGTTGGCTTTTTATCTGGCGTTGCAGCTCGGCTGCGGCCGCCGCAAAGCCATCACGTTGCAGCACTTCAAGCGGGCCGGCACTGACGCTTGGTGCAGTGGCCTCGGGGACAGCTGAGGGCGTGTTGGCGATCCATTGGCGTGTGCTCTGACTAGCGAAGGGAGTGCCGTCGCTGAACCGCAGGTGCTCCAGCCCGGGCAGATCGCACAGCAGTTGCTGCAGGTGCAGTCGTATCTGCTCGGCGGCGACGCTGGCGCCGATGGCCTGGCAGCACTGCCAGGCCAGATGGTGTCCGTCCAGCCAGAAGGGCGCGCGGCGCAGGCTGTTTTCGATGTCCTGCAAGAGCTGGCGCGAGTCGCCGCTGTGCAGCGCCTCGGTATAGCGCTTTACTAGCTCCAACGGCGGGGGGCGCAGTTGGGTGATGAGCTCCGCATCATGGTTGGGCAGCGCGGACAGGCTGGCGCGTATCAAGGTGTGGGCCAGATTGATGGCGTGGTGCTCGCGGGCCCCGTCGCCCAGCCACCATTGTACTAGCGGTGCGGCGCTATCCTGCAGCTGCTTCAGGTGCTGTAGCGCCTCGCGCTCGCTGGTGACGGCGCCGCAGTCGACGGCTGATGCCGATTTAGCGGTCGGCGCTGTTTCACTGGTCGGCGCTGGCGCAGGCTCTTGCTGCGCTGTTGCGGCGCTTTCCAGCTGTTGGGCCAATTGCTGCCAGCCCGCATGCTGCTCGCTGTCGATTGCCTGCAGGGCGTTGGCCAATTGCTCAAAACTGCTGCGCAGCTGACTGCGACTGGGCTCTTCGCTGGATGCGAGCAGGGGGTGGCCGACAAGCCGGCCGTGCAGCCAGCTGAGGGCGGCCAGTCGCCCGCGCAGACGCGGTGGTTGGCAGGTTGCCCAGTGATGGGTGACTAGCCTCACAAGCGATTGCAGTGCCGCCGCCAACCCGGAGCAACCCTGCAGGTGCAGGCAGCTGAGGCTATGCCAGCAACTGACGTGCAGGTCGTGACCCAAGAGCAGCAACTGCTCAGTGAGCTGCTGCACCTGCTGCCAGTCGGGCGTCTGGTCAGCATGAACGGATGCCAGTTTGCCGATCTCGCTTTCCAGCAGCAGAAACTCTTCGCTGGCGCGCAGATCGCTGTTGGCTGGTTGCTCGAGGCTGGGTGATGGCAGCATGTTGACGTTCCTGTCTCCTGGTTGGCGATACGTCCTGTTCGCCCTTCATGCATGACGTTGTCTGTCGAGCGGCGCATGCTAGGTAGCCCGGCATGCCGCTGGCAAACGTCGGGCATGTGAGCTGGTTAGCGCTCTGGGAGTAAATTAATCGAGTCCTGCTGGTTGTTTTTCTGGTTTTTATTTATTTAAAACAAAGTGTTATGTGGGTTTTATGAAGCGCTTTATCGCGCTTGCAACTGTCTGTGGAGGGCTGCGGATTCTGTGCACCAGTCATCATTTATTGGGTGTAGTACTCCGCTGTTACCCCTTTAGGAGGGTGCGGACGCATGATTGGGTTCTATCCAAACGCATGGAGGATGCGACGTGTCGACCAAGAAAATTCTGCTGCTCGCTGGTGACTTTGCTGAAGACTACGAGACGATGGTGCCGTTTCAGGCGCTGACCATGCTCGGTTATCAGGTTGATGCGGTGTGCCCGGACAAGGCGGCGGGGGATACCGTGAAAACCGCCATTCACGATTTTGAGGGTGATCAGACCTACACCGAAAAGCCTGGCCACCTGTTCGCCCTGACCGCTGATTTCGCCAGCGTGAAGGTGGAGGACTATGTGGGGCTGGTGGTACCGGGTGGCCGCGCTCCGGAGTATCTGCGCCTCAATGAGCGCGTGCTTGAGATCGTGCAGGGCTTTGCCGCTGCGGACAAACCTATCGCCGCGGTGTGCCATGGTGCTCAACTGCTCGCTGCTGCTGGTATCCTGAAAGGCCGGGAATGCAGCGCTTATCCGGCATGTGGCCCGGATGTCCGTATGGCGGGCGGTACCTATATCGATATTCCCGCCGATCAGGTTCATGTACAGGGCAACCTGGTGACAGCGCCTGCCTGGCCGTCGCATCCGCGCTGGCTGGCGGCGTTCGTCAACGTGCTGGGCGCGCGCATCGAGCTGTAGGTGCACTGAGCCAACCGAATTTGCCGGGCTGTTAACCCCTGCAGGAGAGCAGTATGTGTGAACTCTACGTCAAGGCCGATCCGATTCTCTACGAGTCGCGCTCACGCTCGTTGCGTATCCGCGGTGTGGTCACAACGCTGCGCCTGGAGAATCAGTTCTGGGACATCCTGCAGGAGATCGCCGAGGTCGATGGCATGACTACCAATCAGCTGATCACCAAGTTGTACGATGAGGTGATGGAGCTGCGCGGGGAGGTGGTCAACTTTGCTTCGTTTCTGCGCGTCAGCTGTACCCGATACCTGGCCCAGCGTGAAGCGCGTGTGGTGCCCCTGGCACTGGTCGGGCGCAGTACAGCGCAAGGCTGAATTGCTGCCCAGCTGTACGGTTGGCCCAAGACGGCATCCTGTTAGGATGCCGTTTTCATTTCTGGCAGAACCTGTCATGTCACTTGATACCTGGCTGGCTTTTTTCGTCGCGTGCTGGATCATCAGCCTGTCTCCGGGCGCTGGCGCCATCGCCTCCATGTCCAGTGGGCTTAATTACGGTTTCGCCCGAGGCTACTGGACTGCGCTGGGCCTGCAGCTGGGGTTGGTATTGCAGGTGACGGTGGTGGCAGCAGGTGTTGGTGCACTGCTGGCTGCCTCGGCGCTGGCATTCACCCTGATCAAATGGTTTGGCGTGCTCTATCTGCTTTATCTTGCACTGCGCCAGTGGCGGGCGCCGGTGCAGGCGCCTGACAGCGCGGCGCTGAGCGGTGCAGCTGGCGTCAGCCCTTGGAGCCTGCTGCTGCGCGGCCTGCTGGTCAATGCCGGCAACCCCAAGGCAGTGGTATTCATGCTGGCAGTACTGCCGCAGTTTCTCGCTGTACAGCAGCCATTGCTGCCGCAGTACTTGGTGATGGGGGCGACCATGATCGCGGTAGATCTGATTGTCATGGCAGGTTACACCGGCCTGGCGGCGAAGCTGCTGCGACTATTGCGCTCACCGCGTCAGCAGCGGGTACTGAATCGCACCTTTGCCAGTCTGTTTGCCGGCGCCGCTGGCGCTCTGACGCTGGTACGTCGCGGCGTCAGCTGATGCTGCGGCGGTAGTCTGAAGGGCTGATGCCCATGGCCTGGCGGAAGCGGTTACTGAAGTGGCTGGCTGAACTGAAGCCACAGCGTAAGGCGACTTCCTGCAGACTGATGTGGCGGTTGCCGAGTAACTGCCGGGCCAGTGCCAGGCGGCGCTGGCTCACGTACTGGTGAGGCGCGAGGCCGATGCTGCGTTTGAACATGCGAGCAAAGTGGTAGTCGCTGAGCTGGCACTGGGCGGCCAGTTCACTCAGCGGCAGGGGCTGGTCCAGGTGCGCCTCGATGTAGTCACAAATGTGCTGGCGCTGTCGCGGCGCAAGGCCTCCGGTGATGCCGGGCAGTTGCCAGCTGACCTGGGTGTAGTGACGCAGCACGTGGCTGAGGAGCAGGGTGCTGGCGCTGCTGAGGGTGAGTTGGTCGCTGGTGTCGTGCCAGTTGGCCCGCAGCAGAAAGTGGCGGTAAAGCAGGGCGATCTGCGGGTCATCGGCGAACAGTCGCTCATCGACGCTGAGGTTGAAGGGGCTGCGATCCCAGGTTTGCTCGGCCAGTTGGCGCAGATGCTGATCGGTGAAGTACAGATGGACAAACGACAGTGGCCCGCGAATGTTCCAGGTGGAGGTGTACTGTCGAGGTAGCAGACACAGGCGATCTGGCCCGCCGCCGTTGTGCCAGCCATCGGCTGCCTTGAAGTAGGACTGGTAACCGTCAGCGGTGTACAGGCTGAGGGTGTGGTGGTCGGCATTCTCCAGGGCAATCAGGTCCCGCTCGTTATACCAGGCTGCCAGGCCGGTGCCGTTCGCCAGGTACGCGTTGTCGAGCAAGCGGGTGTTGTGTTGGCGCAGGCTATCGAAAACCGCAAACCTGTCGTCTGTCATTGCCTCACCCGTCATGCTGTTGCCCAGCATGCATGGTATGCCTGTCAGCCTCAGGCGCCAAGAGATCGCCCGTACGTCGAGCAAAAAAAACGCAGCAATCTGCAAGTGGGCGCAAGCCCGTGCAAGCGTCCGCGATCAGCTCGGGGAATACTGCATCTTTGCATGTGCTGATCTGTTTGAGGATGGGAAATGAACGCTACGCTGTATGCGGCCACTGTACTGATTTGGGGGACTACCTGGATTGCCATCGCGATGCAGTCCGGTCCTGTGCCCTCGGCGGTGTCGGTCTTTTATCGATTTGCCCTGGCGAGCCTGCTATTGCTGGCGGTCCTGTTGCTCAGCCGCCGCCTGCGTCGCATCGGGCCGCGTGATCATCTGTTTTGCCTGCTGCAGGGCCTGTGCGTCTTCAGCTTCAATTTCTACTGCTTTTACAGTGCCAACGCCTATATCAACAGCGGTTTGGAGGCGGTGTTGTTTTCGATGGCAACGCTGTTCAATGCCATCAACGGGGTGATCTTCTTTGGCCAGCGTCTGGAGAGCCGGCTGATACGTGCCAACGTGCTCGGGCTGATCGGAATAGTCTGCCTGTTCTGGCATGACCTGAGCGCTGCCGACCTGAGCCGCGAAACGCTGATGGGGATCGGTTTGAGTCTGCTGGGGACCTATGGCTTCTCCCTTGGCAACATGATCAGTGTCCGGCACCAGGCTCGGCAGCTGGATTTGCTGTCGACCAACGCTTACGCGATGGGCTACGGCGCCTTGGCCATGCTGCTGCTGGCATGGTTGCGCGGCGATGCCTTCGCACTGCTGTGGACTCCCGCCTACCTGGGCTCGCTGGTGTATCTGGCGGTGGTCGGATCGGTTGTCGGGTTTGCCGTTTACTTCGCCCTGGTAGGACGTATCGGTGCCGGGCCGGCGGCCTATGCGACGGTGCTGTTTCCGCTGATTGCGCTGGGCATGTCAACGCTGTTTGAGGGCTATCGCTGGAGCGGCATGGCCGTGGTCGGTCTGCTCTTGATCATCGGCGGCAACCTGCTGCTGTTCCATCGCCCGCGACCCTCTGCCACGCCGCCGGTGCAGGTTGAGCGGGTATAGTCTGCGGAGCAGAGGAGGGGCTATGGACTATTTCATCATCGCCGCGGTGAGCTTAAGCGGCTTGTATTTTCACTGGTGGTTGTATCGTCGCATTCGGCGCTGGACGGATCGCGACCTGGCATTGTCGATGGCCGGGGGAGACGCCGGCAAACGCGATTACATGCTGGCGTGCCTGCAACAGGCGCAGCAGCAAAAGGTGCCGCGCAAGGCACTGGAGGCGTGGCTGCAAGATGCCGCTGAGCGCTATGACCGCGAACCGCGATAAATAAATGTGGAACTCAGGCGGGGCGGTTGCACTCTGTTTTGATACGACACCTTTTTCAACTGTCGAGCAAGGAGAGTCACGATGGAGCTGCACAACAAAGATCTGAGCACCCTGTTTGAGCAACTGGGCCTGCCGGCAGACCAGGCCAGTATGGACGCCTTTTTCGCCAGCCATTCGCTGGCCCACGACACCAAATTGATCGATGCGCCGTTCTGGAATGAATCCCAGGCCGCCTTCTTGCGTGAAGAGATGCGCGAGGACGCTGAATGGGCCCCTCTGGTCGATGAGCTGAACGCGCGCCTGCACGAGCAGTAATAATGTCGAACCTGTGACAAGTAACCCCTTTTTTCAATAGAGCGAGGATCTGTCATGACCAGTACAACTGACAAGCTGAAAGGCAAGTACGACGAAACCGCCGGCAAGGCCAAGCGTGAAACCGGCCGTGCGCTTGATGACGAAGAGCTGCAGGGCGAAGGCGAGCTGCAGAACCTCAAGGGCAAGGCCGAATCGCTGAAAGGCAAGACCAAAGAAAAACTGAAGGATGTGATCGACCGCAGCTGATTTTTCTCCCTCAACCAGCGCCCGGGCTCGACCCGGGCGTTGTTGTTTGTGGCGGACCGGGACACAAGCGCCGGTTTCTGGCATCATGTTGGTCTTTCGCCTGCTAAGCTTATTGTGCACCCGATCAGAACCCCTTTCTGTCGAGCGTGTATCGTCTTGCGTTGCGTCCGACTGGACCTTCGTGCAGCAACCGCGCCGCATGAGCCTCATACGCTCTGCTCGCCGCGGCTGCAGTTATTACGGAACTCTGCCTAATGCCCCTCTACATTCTGCTCATTCTGGGCGGTCTCAGCGCCTTTGGTCCTCTGTCCATCGACATGTATCTGCCTGCGTTTCCAGCCATCGGCTCGGCGCTGGGTGCCAGCAGCGAGCAGGTACAGCTAAGCCTGTCGGTTTATTTCATTGGCCTGGCCAGCGGGCAGCTGGTGTACGGCCCGCTGGCTGACCGGTTTGGCCGCCGCAAGCCGCTGTTGTTTGGCATCGGACTGTTTTGTCTGGCCTCGGTTGCCTGTGCCTTGGCGCCCTCGCTGGAGTGGCTGCTGATAGCGCGTTTTGCTCAGGCGCTGGGCGGTTGCGCGGGCATGGTGGTCAACCGCGCGGTGGTGCGGGATCTGTGTGAGCCGATTGATGCGGCCAAGGCGTTTTCCCAGTTGATGCTGGTCATGGGCGTGGCCCCGATACTGGCGCCGCTGGCCGGTACGGCCTTGCTGGGCCTGGCTGGCTGGGCGAGCATCTTCTGGTTTCTGGCGGTATTTGCTGCGCTGTTTGCACTGGCGGTCTACTTCTTCCTGCCTGAGACGCTGCCGGTACACATGGCAGTGCCGCCTCTGCGCAGTGCCTTTGGCCGGTACACGCAGTTGCTGCGCGAGCCGCTGTTTATGTTTCATGCGCTGACGGGCGGGGTGGCGATGGCGGGCATGTTTGCCTATATCTCAGGCTCCCCCTACGTTTTCCTGGAGCTGTATCAGGTACCGGTAGAGCGTTATGCCTGGCTGTTCGGCGGTATTGCCGCCTGCTTTATCCTGTCCGCCCAGCTCAACTCCCGCCTGCTGCGGCGCTGGAGTCAGCTGGCACTGATTCGAGGGACCACGCTGGTCTACATGCTCTCGACGGGCTCGTTGCTGCTGGTTGCCTGGCTGCAGGTGGAGAGTCTGTGGCTGTTCCTTCCTCCGCTCGTACTGAGCGTAGCGATCATTTCCCAGGTGTTGCCTAACGCCTCTGCCTGCGCGTTGGCTGGCCACGGTCACCAGGCGGGGATTGCATCCGCGCTGATGGGCACGATGCAGTTTGCCATTGCGGGGGTCACCTCAGCGGCGGTCGGCGTGTTACACGACGATACCGCAGTGCCTATGGCAGGGGTGATGGCCAGCTGTGGCCTGTTGACTGTCCTCATGGCGGCACTGGCACGGCGCGCGGATGTCCGGCTAGCGGGGTAGGTGTTAGATAGGTGTTAGACAAGTCGGTTATCGACGCCACAAACGACAAGGCCGCAGCATATGCTGCGGCCTTGTCGGTATTGCGGGTTAGCTCAGATCAGGCTGCCCAGCGCTTGAGGATCAGGGTGGCGTTGGTACCACCGAAACCGAAGCTGTTGGACATGATCAGATCAACCGCCTGGTCGAGACGTTCACGCAGAATCGGCAGATCACCGGCGTTTTCGTCCAGCTCGTCGATATTGGCCGAGGCGGTCAGGAAGTTGTCACGCAGCATCAGCATGCAGTAGATGGCTTCCTGTACACCGGCCGCGCCCAGCGAGTGACCAGAGAGGCTCTTGGTGGAGCTGATCTTCGGTGCCTTGTCGCCAAATACCTCGCGGATCGCCTTCAGCTCGGCAACGTCGCCAACCGGCGTCGAGGTGCCATGGGTGTTCAGGTACTCGATGGTGCCCTCAACGGTCGCCAGCGCCTGCTGCATGCAGCGTACCGCGCCTTCACCGCTCGGCGCGACCATGTCGTAGCCGTCCGAGGTGGCACCGTAGCCAACTACTTCAGCGTAGATCTTGGCGCCGCGAGCCAGCGCGTGTTCCAGCTCTTCGACAACGACCATGCCGCCACCACCCGCGATGACGAAACCGTCACGGTTGGCATCGTAGGCGCGGGAGGCTTTGGTCGGGTTCTCGTTGTTCTGAGTCGACAAGGCGCCCATCGCATCGAACAGCATGGTCTGGGACCAGTGCTCTTCCTCGCCACCGCCAGCAAAGACGATGTCCTGCTTGCCCAGCTGGATCAGTTCGGCAGCGTGGCCGATGCAGTGTGCGCTGGTGGCACAGGCAGAGGAGATGGAGTAGTTGACGCCCTTGATCTTGAACGGCGTTGCCAGGCAGGCAGATACGGTGCTGCCCATGGTGCGCGGTACGCGGTACGGCCCGATCTTCTTGACGCCTTTCTCGCGCAGAATATCGATGGCTTCCATCTGGTTCAGCGTGGAAGCGCCACCGCTGCCAGCGACCAGACCGGTGCGCACGTTGCTGACCTGGTCTTCGCCCAGGCCTGCATCGGCGATGGCCTGCTGCATGGACAGATAGGCATAGGCAGCCGCATCACCCATGAAGCGCTTGACCTTGCGATCAATGGCGGCTTCGAGGTCGATGTCTACGGAGCCGGAAACGTGGCTACGCAGACCCATTTCGGCGTACGAGGGATTGAAACGGATGCCGGATTTGCCTTCTTTCAGGCTGGCAGAAACGGAGTCCAGGTCCTGGCCCAGGCAGGAAACAATGCCCATGCCGGTAATCACGACGCGACGCATAGTGAAGATCCTCAGAAGCTATCGGTAGAAGTGAACAGACCTACGCGCAGGCCTTCGGCGCTGTAGATCTCGCGACCATCGACGGCCACGCTGCCGTCGGCAATACCGAGGGTCAGTGCGCGATTCATGGTGCGTTTGATGTGGATAGTGTAGGTGACTTTCTTGGCGGTCGGCAGGACCTGGCCGAAGAACTTGACCTCACCGGAACCCAGCGCGCGGCCACGGCCTTGATAGCCGAGCCAGCCGAGGTGGAAACCAACCAGCTGCCACATGGCATCCAGACCCAGGCAGCCGGGCATGACCGGATCGCCTTCAAAGTGGCAGGCGAAGAACCAGAGGTCTGGATTGATGTCCAGCTCGGCGACGATTTCGCCCTTGCCGTACTTGCCACCGGTGTCGCTGATGTGGGTGATGCGGTCGATCATCAGCATGTTGGGGGCTGGAAGTTGTGCGTTTCCGGGGCCAAACATCTCGCCACGGCTGCATTTGAGCAGCTCTTCCCGGGTGTACGCATTCTGTTGTGTCATTAGTGGCTCCTGCTCATCCCCGTTTACGGGGGCTGTTGATTCGGCTTGTTCTGTGTCAGCAAGTATCCGAAAGGGCGCATGGCTGTCCATGATAGTCGAGCCTGCCCTGATTGACTGCTGCACCGGGCTGACCTGGGTCAAGTCAGATGCATGCGCCTCAGGTTGTACCGCACTTTCGGTTACCAACTGACGGTAACCAAATGGTCTGGCAACGTGGACCTATGCTCTGACTTCGCGTTTTTCGAGAAAGTCACAACATCGGATCCGAGGCGTTGAGGATACGCGCGAAGGCCGCCGAGGACAAAGGTTCTTCGCCTCGGCGCCGCGCGTGGGAGAGAAGGGGGGGCTGGTTATCAAGCCTGGTATCAGGCGAGTACGCCGAACTCGGTCTGGAACTGATCACGCAGCTCGCGCTTGAGGACCTTGCCGATGGCGCTGCGCGGCAGCTCATCGGTGATGATCACGCGGTTCAGGCGCTGGATCTTGCCGACGCGCTCATTGAACCAGCCCAGCACTTGCTCGGCATCCACACCACGGCCTGAAAAGGGCACGACATAGGCCACCGGGGTTTCTCCCCAGCTGGTAGAGGCGACACCGACCACGGTGACGTCCTGCAAGTCTGGATGCTTGCGCAGTTCCGCTTCCAGGTCGCTTGGGTAGACGTTGAAGCCGCCGCTGATGATCATATCCTTGCGGCGATCCATCAGGGTCAGAAAGCCCTCTTCGTCGAAGCGGCCGACGTCACCGGTGCGGATGAAACGCTTGCCTGTGCTGTCAAACCACTCGGCTTCAGCTGTTTTCTCCGGTTTGTTCAGATAGCCGGCCATCATCGCCGGTGAATGACCGACGACTTCGCCGATCTCGCCACGCGGCAGCTCCACGCCATTTTCATCGATCACCCGCATGTCATGGTTTTCCATCGGCAGACCAACGGTGTGCAGCTTGTCCGGGTAGGTGTGTGCTGCCAGCGCGCAGGAGCCGCCGCCCTCGGTCATGCCGTAGAACTCGACCAGCCCGCCCGGCCAGCGCTTGATGACGTCGGCTTTAAGCTCGGCGTGGAAAGGTGCGCTGGTGCTGAACTTCATCATGTAGCTACTCAGATCGTAGCTGTCGAAGTCAGGGCGAGCCATGATGCGCTGGTACTGCACGGGCACCAGCATGGTGTGGGTAATGCGGTGCTCTTCCGCCAGCTTCAGGTAACGCTCGGCGTCAAACTTGGCCATGATCACTACGGTTCCGCCCAGCCCGATGGTGGGCAGAAAGGACACCAGCGTGGTGTTGGAATAAAGCGGCGTCGACATGAGGGTGCGGCAGTCCGGACCATAACCCATGGTCAGGCCGCGCTGGATGTGCGACCAGCGCATGCCGTGGGACTGCACGATGCCCTTGGGCTCGCCAGTGGTGCCGGATGAGTAGATGACGTTGAACGTCATCTCCGGGGTGATCTCAACCGCAACAGGCTGCGCACCCTCTTCCGCCAGCCAGTCATTGAAGTGACGCTCGCTGCCGCTGTTGTCCAGTGTCAGCAGCTGCATGCTCAGGCGGTCACGGACACCGGCGATGGCCTTGTTGACGCTGGCGTCGACGAAGAACAGTTTGGAGGCGGAGTCGGCGAGCATGCCGAGCAGACTTTCCGGGCTGGAAGAGGGGGCCAGCGGAGCGACGGTCAGGCCGGCGCGCAGTGCACCGACGAAGAGCACGGCATAGTTGATCGAGTTGCTGCCACAGATGGCGATGGCGTCGCCGGCTTTCAGGCCGTCACGCTGCAGGGCGGCGGCAACACGGTTTGCTTCGGCATCCAGCTGTCGGTAGGTCATCTGTTGATCGTCTTCGATCAGAGCCGGGTGCTCTGCGCGGTCAATGGCGTGCTGGGCGATCAGTACAGGAAGAGTAGAAAAGGGCGATTCTAGCGTGATGGTCGACATGGTCTGGATGCTCAAAATTATTGGGGTTGTGGGAGCAGGCTGTCTGCGCCGAGCTGATACAGCCTTTTTTAAGCGACCTAGTGTCTCGGTTTGAGGACACTGAATCCAGCGTCGCAGGGCCTTAATTTGTTGGGGAAATGTTAAGGAATTACTGATCGACTCCGCATGAGGTCTGCGAGCGCTCAAGTGTGCAGATGCTTTGCCATGACTCATGGTTTTCTTGGCGGGCAGCGCGACACAGCCAGCTGTCCGCCTGATCTGTACGGACGTTAGGCTGTGACGCCGGCGTGCTCTGACCGGTCAGCTGGGCTGTGCTACTGCGCGGCCGTCCAGGGGCTGAGCGCCTGCAGCAGCGCCTGGCGGTTGACCGGCTTGCTGAGAAAGTCCTGCATGCCTGCTGCTTCGCAATCGCGCCGATCGACGTCAAAGGCGCTGGCCGTCAGGGCGATGCAGGGGAGCGGTTTGAGCTGGTTCTCGGTGCAGTGCTCGTTGTAGCGGCGCCAGACCTCGAGGCCGTCAATGTCGGGCAGCTGGATGTCCATCAGCACGGCGGCATAGGCCGCCGACCGGTCGGCAAGATGGCGTAGCGCATCCTCGCCGCTGGCAACCGCGACCACGCGAATGTCCGCCGTATTGAGCATGCCTTCAATCACCATCTGATTGACCGGGTTATCCTCGACCAGCAGCACCGGGCGGTCACTGCCCTGATGCGCGTGAGCCGGTGTTTCGCTGGGCTTGCCCAACGGCTTCTCGCGCAACGCCAGCGGTATCTCGAAGGTAAATACTGAGCCCCGGCTTTCGTGGCTTTCCGCGACCAGCTTGCCGCCCATCTTCTCGGCAAAGGTACGGGTGATGGACAGGCCCAGCCCGGTACCGCCAAAGCGCCTGGATGTACTACTGTCGGCTTGCTGGAAGGCATCGAACATGCGTTCAAGGCGCTCCGGTGCGATGCCGATACCGGTATCGGCTACTGCGCAGCGTAACCACAGGGCGTCGGTGCCAGTCAGCTGCCAGCTCGCATGCACGGCGATGGACCCCTGTTCGGTGAACTTCATCGCGTTGCCGACCAGGTTCACCAGTATTTGCCGGATCCGGGTCGGGTCGCCCACCACCTCGGCGTGGCTGTCGTTGCCTTCCAGTTTGGTGATCAGTTGCAGTTTCTTTTGGCGCGCGGTGTGTTCGAACACATTGACCGACGACTGGATCAGCTGCGGCAGGTTGAAAGGGATGTGCTCAAGCTCCAGCGCGCCGCGCTCAATGCGCGAGAAGTCGAGGATGTCGTTGATGACCTTCAGCAGGTGGTCGGTAGACTCGCCCGCGATGTGCACGTATTCGCTCTGCTCGCTGTTGAGATCGGTGGTTTCGAGCAACTGCAGCATGCCGAGCACGCCGTTCATGGGCGTGCGCAGTTCGTGGCTCATCATGGCCAGGAACTCCGATTTTGCGCGGTTGGCGGACTCGGCTTCTTCACGGGCGCTGATCAGCTCCTGCATAGCGCGTTGCTGCTGCGTTTCTGCGCGCTCCAGGGTCTCGGCCAGGCTGTTGATGTTGTGCATCAAGTGGCCGATTTCATGCTCGTCGTTGACCTCCAGGCGGGTATCCAGCTCCCCTTGCTGCAGGCGCGCAACGGCGTGTCCCATGCGTTCCATCGGATCAGCCAAGGCCTTGGCCAGACGGATGGCAAGAAATAACGTTGCCACCAGCACCAGTGCTGCCAGCGCGAGCGTCTTCAGCAGGATGCTCTGCTGGCGCTCGATGAACGCGGTGCTGCTCAAGCCCACATGCACCTGACCCAGATAGCGTTGCTGGTCGCTGTCTCCGGCGCTGGGTGCGTCCAGCAGGAACAGATCGTTCTGCAGCGGAATACGTTCGCGCAGGATGTCGGCAACGAACACCTGCATGCCCTGGCGCTCAACCTGATCCGCTTGTCCCAGGTGCAGCAGCGCTCGCCCGGTGCGGTCGTAGACCTCGACATAGCGGACGTGCGGCACGTTGAGGGCGCCCTTGACCAGGCTTTCCAGGGTGCGCAGGTTGCCACTGATGACGCCGTACTCGGCGGCTGGCGCAAGCTGGTCGGCAATCAGTTGACCGGTGACCTGCAGCTCTCGATTCACATCGTCCAGACGGGCGGTGGTGAAAAAGGTGAAACCCACGACGCCCATCAACAGGGCCGGCAGTGTGGCAATTAGAATCAGGCGGCTGTAAATGGTGCCGCGTTGCAGAAAATTCATGGCTCTTGCTCCAGCTCGGCCAGGCGGCGGGCGAGGGTGGCGTCGTCTGGCAGCGGAATACCCAGGGAACGGGCGACCTGGGCGTTGCTCAGCACGGAAAAATAGCGGGGGTAGGATGTGGTTTGGGGGGGCAGCCCCTGTTCAAGCAGGTAGGCGACGCTGCGCGCCATGTCCTGGGGACTGCTGTAGGTGGTACTTAGGCTGCCAGCGTCGATAAAGGGTGCACTGGGGCCGATCAGTACCTTGTTGCGCGAATAACTGGTCAGCAGGATGGTTTTCAGATTGTCGGCGTTGTAGATGCTGCTGTCGTCCGTGCCGAGCAGGATGTCGCTTCGACCAAGCAGGCCCAACAGCTGTCGAGACAGGTCATCCGGGCCGTCCACTTCGGCGATGGTGAGCGTGATGCCTTGCTGGTCGGCCGCCGCTTGCCAGCGCGCTCGTTGCCAGCGACTGTCCCGGCTGAGCAGTATGCCTGCGCGGTCGAGACGAGGCGCCAATAGGCGGCTGAGCTGTAGCTGTCGTGCGGGTTCTGGGTCAGCGTAGAGCGCAGATAGCCAGGGAGGAGCCGTCTGACTGCGGGGATGCCAGTATTCCGATGTAATATAGGTCGCCAGGGTGCGGCTTTGCGCACGCTGGCGAAGGCGCCAGTCCAATGCGTCCTGACCCATGGTGATGATGTACTGGTAGCGCGCCTCGGGTGGCAGAGTTGCGGTGGCAGTGGTTATCACCTCCACGGGGGTGCCCAGCGCGGCCTGCAGCTCGCTGACAAAGGCGGTTGTGAGGCTGCTTTGTGTCGGTAGCACGACCAGTGCCTGGGCGGCCCGAGCTGGCTGGATGGTCAGCACCAGGATCAGGCAGGCAAGCAATAGAAGCAGGGCTTTCATTAAAGCCAATGCCTACTTTGGGTCATGGGTAGGTCAGACATTCCTTGTCCATTCGCTGCTAGGTGGTAAGCGCATCGGGCTCAGAACGAGAGTTCTGCGCTCAGATAGTATTGGCTCTGGCTGTCATAGAGGTTCTCATCCCAGGTTAGGGCTTCATCATCCAGCCTTTGTTGCCAGGTCAGGGCAAGACTCAATGCCGAGTTGGCCGACAACTCGAAGCGTTTTTCCAGCCGCAGGTCGGCACGCTCAAACCGGCGTTCGTTCAGCTCATCAGCTCCGTAGTAGAAAAGGCTGCTGGTAAAGCCTGCTGGCCACTCGTGAATCCAGCCGGCACTTCCGGAGTGTCGAGGTGTAAGGCGCTGGTCCAGATTGTTGCTGGCATCAAAGACAATATGAGCATAGGTCAGTCTCAGTCGGTCGGCGTAACCGAGCCGCCAGTCTATTTCCGCTTCTGCGCCGCGAAACTCTACCCGAGAGTCATTGTTGGGGTAAAAGTCGGTGATCTTAAGCGGCTCGCTATTCATGTTGTCGATGCGCTCGTGGAACAGACGCAGGTCCAGCGCCAGGCCCTGGCGATGAAAGTTCCCGTGGTAGCCCAACTCAACTGCACGCATGCGCTCTTGTTCAAGATCGCCTGGGCCGATGCCTGTTGCGTAATAGACCGGATTCGGGGGTATCGGGCCGCTGGCGTTTTTTATGGGATAGGTCCAGTGGGCGTTGTTCTCGTACATGTCAGGGGAGCGCACTGCTTCGGAGTAAACTGCGCGCACGCTGTGCAGAGGATTGATGAAGAAGTGCCCGGCAATACGCGGAGAAAACGACGTACCTATGAGTTGGTCGTCCTCGAGCATGCCCCCGAACTGAAATAGCCAGCGGTCATGAGGGCGGTACTCGATATTGGCAAAGCCCTGCAGGATGTAATTGTCGACCGTGCCGGCGAACAGTGTCTCTGAGGTGGCTCGGTCATAGCGATAGCTGAGACCGCTCATCAGGCGCAACTGGTCGTTTAGCCGCAGGGTGTCCTGGACCTCCAGATGAATCCGGCTCTCCTCAAGGTTGTGATCTATATCCCAGCATACCGGTGCGCTGTTTCGGTAGGTGCTGCGCGCCTGTTTGATTGCCTCGCCAAGGTCGCCAAGCTGAGGGGTGTACTCGTCTGCTAGGCTGATTTGCATGGCAGTGCGCATATCATAGGCAGCGTCTGCATATTCCAGAAAACGGCTCACTCGGCGCGCGGCGGTGGGGTTGAGGGCATAGAGTTGTTTCAACTCGTCGATGAATACAACAGGGCTGTCGCATGCTCGCCATGCTTGCTCGCGGTTCATCTGCTGAGCATAGGCCAACACCTGCAGACTGTGGTTTGGGTTGATGTCGTTTTTCCATAACCCCTGGATGGAGTAATCGCTGATTTCACTGTCTGAGTCAGGCTGGTGGGCTGCGACGGCGTAATCATAAGCACCCAAGGTGTCCCGGCTGGGGCGCAATGGCTTTAAAAAAGGCTCGTAATCGTAATAGTACTGCTGGCGAGCCTGGCTGGCGGCAAGCTGCAGCTCCAGCGTTTGTTGGCTGTTGATTGTGAAGGCACCGCTCAGGTTGATGCGTTCCAAACGGCGGCTGTCGCGGTAATCCACCCCCGGCTCCAGCAAGTCGAAGCCATCATCGGCTGCGCCCGACAGACTTAAGCGCCAGTCACTGTCGACGAGACTGAAATGCTGACTGCCATACCAGTCTCTCACGCCGCGCTTGCCCGCCGTGTACTTGAGCGTTGTACCCGAATAGTCGCGAGGGTGGCGCGAGACGATGTTGATCACCCCCATCAGCGCGTTTGCTCCGTACGCAGCGGTGTTTGGGCCGCGAAACACTTCAATGTGTTCTATGTCCTCAATGGCTAGCGGAATGGCTGACCACTCGACAGTGGCAAAGCCTGGTCTGTAGACGGAACGGCCATCTACCAGCACCTGCATGCGTCTGGCTTCGCTGATGTTGGTGCCATGCAGGTTCACGTTCATCTGGTTGCCGGAGCGATAGCCCACCATCATGCCGGGCACTAGGCGCATCAATTCCGGGATATCCCGGGCCCCTGAAGCACGAATCAGCTGCCGGTCGATCACCGTCATGCTGCCAGGCACTTCTGCCGGGCTTTGCTTCAAGCGGGTGGCGCTGAGTACGGTGGGCAGCTGCAAGTCGTCGAGTAATGGGTCGTTCAGGGACTGGGCGCTGAGAGGGGCGCTGCAGCACAACAGGACGGCGGTAGCGGCGAGGCGCGGCTTGAGCATAGTGATGGCACTTGGATTCTTTTATACGAATGCGCCCATATTAACCAGCCGAGCAGGTTTTTCCAGCGGCAAATCGCGCCGTCGGCGTGCTCGGCTTATACTGGCGCCAGATTCACTGTCTAAGGATGTTGCATGACCGATCGCAAAGCATCTGTCTGTGTGTTGGGTGGGGGCAGTTTTGGCACCACCCTGGCCAACCTAATGGCCTCTGAGGCTGTGCCGGTAACCCTCTGGTTGCGTGATCCCGAGATGGCCCGGCATATCAGCGAGCAGCACGAAAACCCGCGTTACCTGCCCGGCATTGCGCTGGATGAGCGGCTGCAGGTAACCACCGACCTGAATGCGGCGCTGGCGACGGCAGAGATTGTCTTTCTGGCGATCCCGTCCAGCTCTTTCCGTACCGTACTCCAACAGATCGGCCCGCAGCTGTCCGGCAAGCAGGTTGTCAGCACCACCAAGGGTATCGAGCAGCCGGGCTTTCTGATGATGAGCCAGATTGTCGAACAGGAAGCACCTGAGGCCTATGTAGGCGTGCTGTCAGGGCCTAACTTGGCCAAGGAAATTGCCGCAGGAGAGCTGACTGCGACTGTGGTCGCCAGCGAGGATGAGCAGCTGTGCCGTGATGTGCAGGCCGTGCTTGGCTGCGCCAACCTGCGGGTCTATGCCAGTCAGGACCGCTACGGGGTAGAACTGGGGGGCGCGTTGAAGAATGTCTACGCCATTATTTCCGGTATGGCCTCGGCGCTGGGTATGGGCGAGAACACCAAGGCCATGCTGATTACTCGAGCGCTGGCGGAAATGACCCGCTTTGCCGTGCACATGGGGGCCAATCCGCTGACGTTTCTTGGACTGGCCGGTGTCGGCGACCTGATTGTTACCTGCGTCTCGCCTCAGTCGCGCAACTTCCAGGTGGGGCATGCCTTGGGTAAGGGGGAAACCCTGGAGCAAGGCGTAGCCCGGCTGGGACAAGTCGCCGAGGGCGTCAATACGCTCAGAGTACTCAAGCAGAAGGCGGCTGAAGAGGGCGTTTACATGCCGCTGGTCGATGGTCTGCATGCGATTGTCTTTGAGCACAAGCCGCTGCCGGCGGTGATTGCTCGACTGATGTCGGCTGAACAGAAAAATGATGTTGAATTTGCCGCCTTCATGTCTGCGGCACCGGTCAAGTCTTGAGGAGTTTCTGTGAACACGTTTTTGAATAACCTGTGCTCCGCCGACTTTTGGCTGCGGTTGCTGTATGTCGTTTTCTTTGCCCTGGCCTGGCAAGTAGCTGAGGTCGCTCTGGCTGTTCTGACCCTGATCCAGATTGCCTACCGTTTGTTCAGTGGTGAACCGGATGCCGATTGCGCCCGCTGGGGCAGCAGTCTGTCGCAGTATGTCTGGCAGAGTGGTCGCTACCTGACTGGCGGCAGTGAGCAAAAGCCCTGGCCCTTCAGCGAGTGGCCGAATGGTGACGCGCGCTGGGTGCGCCAGTCCCGCGACCAGGAGTCGCCATGAGACTCTGGATTCTGCGCCATGGTCAGGCTGCGGCTCAGGCCGCGACCGATCCCGAGCGGCCGTTGACCGGTGCCGGTGAACAAGAGGTGCGCAGCATGTGCCAGATACTTGCCGGGCAGCCTCTTGATGCGATTCTCGCCAGCCCTTATCTGCGAGCGCAACAGACTGCGTCATTGGTAGCTGATCAGCTTAATTTTGCCCGGGGCGTTGCCACCGCGCCCTGGCTGACCCCCGATGATGCGCCGGCTGATGTGCTGCGGTATCTGAGCGAACGCAGCGAGCAGCAATTGCTGCTGGTGAGTCACCAGCCGCTGGTCAGCCAATTGCTGAGTCTGTTGTGTGAGGGGCACCGGGGAGGGCATTTCCCGATGCCTACTGCCGGGCTGGCCTGTCTAGATATGGACGTGGTTGCCGCCGGCCTTGGCCAATTGCAGCTGCTGCAAAGCCCGGCGCAGCTGGCTGACTGAGCGCCGACTGTGAGCTCGGCCGCGTTAGCTCTGCGCCGGCCTTGTAGGCGCCTCCCCGCTGGGATAGTGTGAAGGCAATTCCTACCGGCGGGTCGCTCACAAAGGCGACCGTCGCAACAATAATAATGATTCGGCGGAGCAGGGCATGGGTGCATTGGCAACGCAGCCTGCGACGGCGCTTGAGGCCTTTTTACGTCAGGAGGCCCTGCGTCCGAGCACTACCTATCTGGTTCAACCGCTGCCTGACGGCAGTGTTCAACGTCTGACGTGGGCTGAGGTTGGCGAGCAGGCGCGCCGCGTCGCTGGTTATCTGGACAGCTTGCAGCTGCCGGCCGGCAGCTGTATTGGCCTGCTGGCGCGTAACTGCGCCCACTGGATCATTGCTGACCTGGCTATCTGGATGGCCGGTCATGTCTCTGTCCCGCTGCATCCCGGCCTCACTGTCGACTTTATTTCTCAGGTTGCGCGTCACTCTGATCTGCGGGCGGTGTTTCTTGGTCGCCTGGAAGGCTGGCCGGCTCAGCGTGCGGGTTTGCCTGATGAGGTGGTGCGCCTGGCCTTGCCGCAGGGGCCGGAGGAGAGAGGGGTTGTGCCCTGGTCCGCGCTGCAGCAACAGGCGCCGCTGGAGCCGCAACAGCCCGTCGCGGATCAGCCTGCTACCATTATTTACACCTCCGGCACGACCGGTGTGCCCAAAGGGGTGGTCTTGAGCTTTGCCAGCATGTACCTGGCGGCCAGCAATTTCCTGCGTCTGTTTACCATTTCTGCGTCAGATCGCATGTTGTCCTGTCAGTCATTCAGCCATATTGGCGAACGGCAGTTTGTCGAGATGACTTCGTTGCTTGGCGGTCAGCAGGTGTTCTTTGTCGAGCGTGCTGCCAGTTTCCTGGAGGATTGTCGTCGAGCAAGACCAACCCTGTTTATTGCTTCGCCCAGGGTTTGGCAGGACTGCATGGATGTCTGCGATCGGCGTTGGCCGGCGCGCTGGCTGCAAACCCTGCTGAGCCTGCCTGTACTTGGGCCGCTTCAGGGCAGGCGCGCGCTTGCCTATCTAGGCTTGGATCAGGTGCGCTATGCCGTGAGTGGTGCCGCACGCCTGAACCCGGCGTTGCAGCGTCGATTCGCCGCCCTTGGCCTGCAAGTGGTGGAAGCCTACGGCATGACCGAGAACTGCGGCTACTCTCATCTCGGGCGTCCGAGCCGCCAGCGGCCCGGGTATATCGGTTTGCCGAACCCAGGCGTTGAATGCCGTTTGGGACCGCAGGGGGAGCTGCTGGTGCGCAGCAAGACGCTGATGCTGGGTTACCACAAGGACCCGGTGCGCACTGCGGAGGTATTGGATGAGGATGGATTTCTGCACACTGGGGATGCCGCAGAGATTGACCAGGAAGGCTTTCTGCGTCTGACCGGACGCCTGCGCGACATCTTCAAGACCTCCCGGGGGCGCTATGTCATCCCGGCCCCCATAGAGCAGCGGCTGATGGACGACGCGTTGATAGAGGAGGCCTGCGTGGTCGGACAGGATCTACCTCAGCCGCTGGCTCTGGTCCGGCTGGCCCCCGGGCTGACAGCCGACAAGACCAACCGTGGTCGTCTGCAGGCGCTGTTCGATTCGGTCAATCAGACGTTGCCGGAGACCGAGCGCCTGGGTTGCCTGGTCATTGTGCAAAGCGCCTGGGATATCGCCGGCGGGTTTCGCACGCCAACGCTGAAGCTGCGCCGCAATGTGGTGGAGGCGACCTATCACGCCCATTTCCAGTATTGGCTGGTCAGCGGCAAGAGCATTGTTTTGGAGGAGAGTGAGGTATGAGTGTCATTTGGCATCGCCCCCTGGATATCGAGGCCATGAATGCGCCCGGCCCCCATATCAACACGCTACTGGGTATTCGTATCGAGGAGGCGGGAGACGACTGGATCAGCGCGAGTATGCCGGTGGATCAGCGCACTCATCAGCCTTACGGCATCCTGCATGGCGGCGCCTCGGTGGTGCTGGCCGAAAGCGTGGGCAGCATGGCGTCCTACGCCTGCATTGATACCCGTACCCATTACTGCGTGGGGCTGGATGTGAACGCCAATCACCTGCGCGCGGTGCGCACGGGGCGAGTCACCGCCCGGGCAACGGCGGTGCACCTGGGGCGCACGACGCATGTCTGGGACATTCGCCTGCGTGATGAGCAGGGCAAGACCACCTGTATCGCCCGGCTGACCATGGCCATCGTGCCACTGAATACGGACTGACAACCGGCGATCCGCTCGTGTATGTGGCTGTATTCACGGCCGCTCAGGTGCTTGTTCGCACGGTGCCAAGACAGTAGATTCCTGCAGCATCCGTTCTCTACTCAGCAACCGGAGGCTGCATGCCCCTTACAAGCCATGAAGTACGTTTTTCCCTGCCGCATATTGAAGTCGCCGGCAAGGCTTGGGGGGAGCCCGGCGGCTTGCCGGTGATTGCACTGCACGGCTGGCTCGACAATGCCGCCACCTTCGACCGGGTGGCGCCGGCGCTGGAGGGCGTTCACCTGGTAGCGCTGGACTTGCCTGGCCACGGCCTGTCGGGGCATATGCCGGCCACCGGTTACAGCCTCTGGCAGCAAGCGGCCAGCGTACTGCAGGTGGCGGAGGACCTGGGCTGGGAGCGTTTCGCGTTGCTCGGGCATTCCATGGGCGCGATTATCAGCGGCATTCTGGCCGGCAGTCTGCCGGATCGTATCATCGGGGCCGCGATGATTGACGGGCTGATGCCGTTCACCTCCGAAGCCGATGATGCGCCCCGGCAGATGGCGCGTTTCTTCAACTCCAGCCTGCAGTTGGGCAATAAACGTAAACCGATTTATGACAGCGCGGAGAAGGCCGTGTCGGCACGCGTGCTGGGCGGAACGACGCCGATCAGTCGCGAGGCGGCGGGTTTTCTGGTCGAGCGCGGATTGATGCCGCACGACGGCGGCTGGACCTGGCGCACCGACCCCCAACTGATGCTGCCCTCACCACTGCGCTTCACTCAGCGCCACGCCGTGTCTTTTATCGAAAATATCACGGCGCCGGCGTGCCTGGTGCTGGCCAATCAAGGTGTGATGCACAAGCATCCGGACGTACTGGATCGTATTGATGCCTTCAATAATCTGACGGTGCACCGCATCGACGGCGGCCACCATCTGCATCTGGAAGCCCAGGCGCCGGAGGTGGCGGCGATTCTGAAAGACTTCTACACAAGCCTGAGCTGACCCACAGGTCCAGTCGCGGTATCCTCGGAACTGAAGTGGCGCGTGAGCGCCCGCTTAATGACGCCCGCAGGTGGGGGCGCTGAGGAGATGCATGGGGTCCATAACACGAAGTGCGCCGCTGCTGTTCGCCGGCCTGTTGTCCGCTGGGGTACTGCAGGCCGAAGACGCCGTCTCGACACTGGTTGTCGAACCTTTCACCCATTCACAGCTCGTCGACCAGACGCTGCAGTCCCAGGCGGACCAGCCGGTGGTTATCGGCAGTATCCGCCGTATCAACAACCAGCTGCGTGCCGAGCGAGAGGTGCGTGCCAGTGGTGAATTGGCTTCGGTCAGCTGGGAAGTCCTTGACGGCTACGCCCCTGAAGCTGCCTTCAGTCATGTGCTGGGGCAACTGCTGGCGCAACCGCATACGCTGCTGTACGCCTGCGATGGTCGTGAATGCGGCAGCAGCAGCCTGTGGGCCAATCAGGTGTTGCATAACGCGCGTCTGTACGGGCCAGACGAAGACCAGCGCTACCTGGCGCTGCGCCTGGATAACGAACCGCAGCGCTTTATCACCCTGTACAGCATCACCCGGGGCAACCGTCGCAGCTACCTGAACATGACCCAGCTGACGCCGGATCAGGCAGTCCAGCAGGCGCTATACCCAACGCCGTCAACCTTGCTCAAGGTGCTGCGCAGCGAGAATAGCCTGGCGCTGCCGGCGCTGGACAGCGAGGCGCTTCAGGATGACTGGACGCGGTTGCTGGTACGGATGATGCGTCTGGACTCATTACTGCGCGTGCAGTTTGACGGGGCCGATGCACCGCAGCTGGTCAATGCCATGAAAGCGGCCGGCGTGTCCGCGTCGCGCCTGCAGCTGGGTGAGCCGGTGCCGGCCCAAGGTGTGGTGTTGCAGCGCATTCGCTAGGGTAGTAGCTCCAGCTGATCAGGCAGGGCGCGAATCGATAGCCAGTCGAACAACTGCGCACGGTAGCGCCCTTCGTTGAACATGTCCGCCTGATCCCAGGCGTGGACGTCCAGCGGGTTACCGGCCTGGCCCAGCGGGTTGATACCCAGGCTGGCGTTCAGGTCTGACAGGTCGATCAGGCGGCGGGTCGAGGGGCCGGCCTTGATCTGATATTGCTCAGTACCGCGGTCGAAGACCATGTTGTTCAGGGTTTCGTTGCCGCCATCTACCGCCACCGGCTGGCTGCTCAGCAATGCTCCGAAGGGCAGGCGCTCACTGAGTGCATGCTTGTGTTGCAGGCTGGTCAGTCGTGACCATTGCCACTGTTGCGGGTCTGCACCCAAATCCTTCACCAGCCCCTGCAGCGCGTTCTTCCAGGCATGACCGATGGCTGCCTGACGACCGTCCAGGCTCGGATGCTCGCGATTGTCCCACCAGGGCGAAGTGGGCTTCCAATACAGGCTGGCCAGTGTTTTCTCGGCCATGAAGGTGTTGCGGAAGTAGCTGTAGCGTGGGCCTAGCTCATCGGCAAAAAGGGCCTCGGATAGCGCATCCTGCCAGCGCTGGAAAATGCTGGCAGCCTGACTGTCGCGTCGGTAGTGGCCATCCCAGCTGGCGAGCAGAGCGAGTGCCTGAGTACCTGTCTCGCGGAGCTCCTCCGGCAGCTGCTGTGGGTCCAGTAGTGGCATGGCGTCGGCGAGCATGCTCAGGGCCAGTGGCCGCTGATCGTCAAGCTGGAAGGCCTTGAAGTCCGACAGGTCGAAGGGCGCTTCACGGTTGAGCAGGACTTCCAGGCGCTGCGCCCGATCCGTTGGTGCGTAGTAGCCTGGCAGCTTGCGGCGCGGGTTGCGCTCTGGGTAAGGGTTGTTGGTGGAGAAGATCACACCCTCGCGGGGGTTGATGATGCGCGGGTTGGTCTCGAAGGGTTGATAGCCCAGAAAGTCATCCCGGCCCGAACCGCCGTTGAGCAGGGAAAAACCATTGCTGCTCTGTGGCCAGCGTTTGAGCTTGCCAATTGCCCACATGGCGATGTTGTCATCAACGTCGGCATACACCAGGTTCAGGCCGGGCGCGCTGTGCAGCGCGGCTGCGGCCTGAAACTCGTCGAGGCTGGTGGCGCGGGTAAATCCGTAAAAGGCGCTGGCCGAATCGTTCTCCGGGTCGAGGAAGCTCCAGAACAGGCTGACAGGTTCGCGCTCCATGCTGCCGGGCAGATCGTTGACGATAGGGCCGTGGCGGCTGCTGCGGGTGCGAATCAGGCGATCTTCCTGGCCGCGAATCTTGATGACCTCTTCATGCACACGCAGCTTCTGCCAGCGATCGATTGCCCAGACCTGCTCCGGGTCGTCCGGGTTGACGCGTTCGCGGTAGAAGTCCACGTCATCGTTCATCAGCATGGTCAGGCCCCAGGCGTGATGGCGAGTCTGCCCCAGCAACGGAAACGGGATGCCAGCGAGGAAATGACCGTAGACTTCGCTGTCCGGGGTGCGGATGTGTGCTTCGTACCAGACTGCTGGCGCGGCAAAGCCGATATGCGGATCGTTGGCGAGTAGCGGGGCGCCGCTGGCACTGCGCTCGGCGTTCACGACCCAGGCGTTGGAACCGAGGAACTGGCCTACCGGCAGGGACTGTTCTACCTGGCTGATCTGCTCCAGCATGGGGGTCAGTAGCTCGATGTAGGGCTGCCCGGAGGAGCGCACTGGCGGCAACTGGTCCGGCCAGCTGGGCACCAGATCACGGTAATGACGCTCGCTCAGGGTGCCGCGAATGGTGTCGACCAGGGCGTCGGTCTTGAATGCTTCGGCAAAGGAGTACGCCATGTAGCCCATGGTGTTGGCGATGTCCTGGGTACTGAAGTAGTCCGGCGTGGTCATCAGCAGGCGGTATTCCAGTGGCCGGCCACCCTGGTCAATATATTGGTTGATGCCGTCCTGATAGGCGTGGATCAGCTGCACGTGGGGGCTGTCGGCCTGCTGCTGCAACCGCTCGGCGTATTGGCGAGCGTAGCGGCTGATACCCAGAGTGCGAAAGAACCGGTCGGTGGCGAAGGACTCGGCGCCAAACAGCTCCGACAGCCGTCCGCCGCCAATACGCCGCAGCAGGTCCATCTGAAACAACCGGTCCTGGGCGTGCACATAGCCCAGTGCCAGGTAAGCGTCGTGTTCGTTCTGGGCGTCGATATGGGGTACGCCCCAGGCGTCGTAGTAAACGGACACGGGGGCCGTGAGCCCCTCCAGCCGGAGTTTGCCGCTGCGTTTGGCTTCTGCGGTGTGCACAAACCACGTCACCAGCAGGGCGCACAGAGCCAGTAACAGGGCAACACAGAGGATAATCTTCAGCGGGCGATTCAGACGGGCGTTCACAATGGGCCTTGTGCAGCGGAAAAACGTCCGGGCATCATGCGCAGCGCGGTGGTATACGTCAATCGGGACACGCGAGTTTGTGAAGGAGTAATAGCACGATGGCACGAAGAGTCGCTCTGGTACTGGGCAGCGGAGGCGCAAGGGGGTACGCGCACATAGGCGTGATCGAAGAAATCGAACGCCGAGGCTATGAAATCGCCTGCATCGCCGGCTGCTCCATGGGCGCGGTAGTAGGCGGCATTCACGCTGCCGGTCGACTGGCTGATTACCGCGAATGGGTCTCCGGGCTGGACTACCTGGATGTCATCCGCCTGTTGGATATCGGCTTTGGCACCTTGGGCGCGATTCGCGGCGAGCGGGTGTTCGGACGCATCCGCGAGATGCTTGGCGACATTGATATCGATGATCTGGCGATTCCGTTTACCGCCGTGGCGACAGACCTGACCAACCAGCAGGAAGTGTGGTTTCAGTCGGGTTGCCTGCATCAGGCCATGCGCGCCTCGGCGGCGATCCCCAGCCTGTTTTCCCCGGTACGCCAGGGCAGTCGTGTGCTGGTAGACGGCGGCCTGCTCAATCCGCTGCCGATTGTGCCGGTGGTGTCGGCGCATTGTGATCTGATCATGGCGGTCAACCTCAACTCGATCGAAAGCAATCACTATCAGATGCCTGTTATCGAGCGGCCCGCGCCGATCCGTCAGCAGTGGGAGCAGTGGATGGCAGCGCTCAAGCCCTCCTGGCTTGGTCGGCGGGCCGAAGAGGAAGAAGAACAGGCCGGGCAGCACACGTTGCCGCTGTCGCCGGAGGACAGTGAGGAGCCGCACTCGCGTGAGGAAGATCAGGATGCCCCGGTCGAGGTCGAACCACCGGTGGGGCCGGCCAGCATGCTGGAGCTGGTCAACCTGTCGTTTGAGGCGATGCAGGCGTCGCTTACCCAGTACAAGATTGCTGGCTATCCGCCAGACGTGGTGTTCAACGTACCCAAGCGTCTGTGCCGATTCTTCGAATTCTATCGTGCGCCGGAGCTGATCGAGCTGGGCCGGATGGTGGCCAGTGATACGCTGGACCAGTTCGAACGTCGCCAGCACTGAACTGGGATGGGTGTCTGCTAGAATCCGCCTTTCCATGTAACTGTCGCGGAGCTGAGCATGACCCAGACCATACGTTTGACCGAATACAGCCACGGCGCCGGTTGTGGCTGCAAGATTGCGCCGCGGGTGCTCGACGAGATGCTGTCGGTCGGCCAGCCTGGCCCGGCCTTTGAGCGGCTCTGGGTGGGCAATGCGAGCCGCGACGACGCGGCGGTATTCGGTCTGGACGACGAGCAGGGCATTGTCAGCACTACCGACTTTTTCATGCCGATTGTCGATGACCCGTTCGACTTTGGCCGCATCGCTGCGACCAATGCGATCAGCGATATCTACGCCATGGGCGGCACGCCGCTGATGGCCATTGCGATTCTCGGCTGGCCGGTCAACCTGCTGCCTGCCGCGGTGGCTGGCGAGGTGCTGGCTGGGGCGCGGCAGGTGTGCACCGAGGCAGGCATGCCGCTGGCCGGGGGGCATTCGATTGACGCCCCTGAGCCTATTTTCGGACTGGCAGTGACCGGCCATGTGTTGAAACGCCAGCTCAAGCGCAATGATCAAGCCTTGGCTGGCGCCCAGTTGTTTCTGACCAAGCCACTGGGCATCGGTATCCTTACCACCGCCGAAAAGCAGAAGAAGCTGCGCCCCGAGGACGCTGGCGTCGCGCGGGACCTGATGTGTCAGCTCAATCGTCCGGGTCAACGTTTTGCTGCCCTCGATGGTGTTCAGGCGATGACCGATGTGACCGGCTTTGGCCTGCTCGGGCATCTGACCGAAATGGCCGAAGGTGCTGGCCTGCAGGCGCGCCTCAACAGTGCACAGGTACCGCGCTTGCCTGCAGTCGACTACTACCTGGAGCAGGGGTGTGTGCCGGGTGGCACGCTGCGCAATTTTGATAGCTACGGGCACAAGATCGGTGCACTGAGCGACGCGCAAAAGCACCTGCTGTGCGATCCGCAAACCAGCGGTGGGCTGCTGGTGGCAGTGGCGCCGGAGGCGGTAGAAGCGTTTTTGGCGCTGGCCGGTGAACTGGGTCTGACGCTGGGCTGTATCGGAGAACTGGTCGAACAGTGCGGTGGGCCCTGGGTCGAGGTGCTTTGATGCGCGACAACACCGAGGACTTTCGTCAGCTGTTTTTGCAGAATGTGCCGCTGATGGACGTGCGCGCGCCTGTCGAGTTTGCCAAGGGAGCCTTTCCCCAGGCAGTCAATCTGCCCCTGATGAATGACAGCGAACGGCAGAAGGTCGGTACCCGGTACAAGCAGCAAGGCCAGGCTGCCGCGATCGAGCTGGGTCATCAGCTGGTGCGCGGCAAGCTCAAGGCCGCGCGTATCGATGCCTGGCTGGCTCAGGTCCAGGCGGCGCCCGAGGGTTATCTGTACTGTTTTCGTGGTGGCCTGCGCTCGCAATTGGTGCAGCAATGGCTGAGCGAGGCTGGTGTGCAGTATCCGCGGGTAATCGGTGGCTACAAGGCCATGCGGCGTTTTCTGATCGATACCCTGGATGCGGCGGCGCTGGAGTGCAACCCGGTGCTGGTGGCCGGCATGACTGGCACTGGTAAAACCGAGGTGATCAGCGCCCTGGACAACAGCCTGGACCTGGAGGGCCATGCGCATCACCGTGGCTCCAGCTTTGGTCGTCACGCCACGCCCCAGCCGGGACAGATCGACTTTGAGAACCGGCTGGCCATTGCAGCGCTGAAGGTGCGGGCTGCCGGCCATAACCGCTTGGTGCTCGAGGACGAGGGACGTATCGTCGGTAGCTGCTCGGTGCCGCTGACGCTCTACCGTGTCATGCAGGAGGCGCCGCTGGTCTGGCTGGAAGACAGCTTCGACAACCGTGTCACGCGCATTCTGGGCGACTACGTCATCAACATGCAGGCTGAGTACGCGGCGCTGCATCCAGACGACGCTGACGCCGGTTTCAGTGCCTTTGCCGACTATCTGCTCGGCAGTTTGCAACGCATTTACAAGCGGCTGGGTGGCGAGCGTCATCAGCAGCTGGATGGGCTGATGCGTGAGGCGCTGGAGATTCAGCAGCGCAGTGGTGATGTGCAGGCGCACCGCCGCTGGATTGAAGGCCTGCTGACCCATTACTACGATCCGATGTACGTGTACCAACGCGAGAGCAAGCACCCTCGAGTGGTGTTCAGTGGCGAACAGCAGGCCGTTATCGAGTGGCTGCGAGAACACTGTATCAACGAATGACATAACGCGTGAACAACACGGCTTAACTTGGTCGAGTCATGACTGCTGCCGCGCTAATATCCTGAAAAAGACACGCCCGCCAACGCGGTCAATGACAGGAGTACAGACGCATGAGTAGTGAGTTTTCCGGCAAGGTAGCACTGATCACCGGTGCGGCCGCAGGCATCGGCAAGGCAACGGCTGAAGCATTTGCCGCTGCGGGGGCGCAGGTTGTGCTCTCTGATATTGATGTGTCTGCTGGTGAAGCGGTGGCTGAAGCCATCCGCGCAGCGGGCGGGGATGCGGTATTCATTGCCTGCAACGTGGCGGATTCGGCTGAGGTCAAAGGCCTGATCGAGCGCATTGATGCGGAATTCGGTCGCCTGGATTGCGCCTTCAACAACGCCGGTATTGAGGTCGAGCTGGGCAAGCTGGCGGACGGCGACGAGGCCGTGTTTGACCGCATCATGGACGTGAATGTCAAAGGCGTCTGGCAGTGCATGCGCTTCGAGCTGCCGCTGATGCTCAAGAACGGTGGCGGCTCTATCGTCAACACCGCTTCGGTTGCTGCGCTGGGCGCTGCGCCGAAAATGAGCATTTATGCCGCCAGCAAGCACGCGGTATTGGGTCTGACCCGCTCGGCGGCAGTGGAGTACGCCAAGCAGGGTGTGCGAGTTAACGCGGTCTGTCCGGCGGTGATTGATACCGAGATGTTCCGTCGCGCCGTCGCCATTGAGCCGCGCAAGGCCGACGCGGCAGCAGCCATGCACCCGATTGGTCGTGTAGGCCGTGCTGAAGAAATTGCCGCCGCTGTACTTTATCTGTGCTCCGAGGGGGCGTCCTTCACCACCGGCATCGCCTTGCCCGTGGACGGCGGCAGCACCTGCATTTGAGTGAGTTAGGTGCCGCGACCGCGCGGCGCCTATCCTTTGCTCCCCCTCCTGGCCTCGCCGGGTCGCAACTGCGTTCCCTGTGCTCGGTGCTCTGACCACGCTCTACCATGCTGACGTTGGCAGCACGCATCCTTTGCCTTGGTTGCGTGACATGACCAGGCGTGACGCTGGTCGTTGGTGTGGCGCGAGCAACCAGCCAGAGCCTGGAATACACCCAGATCTTTTCGTCGCATCGGCACTGGCAGCTGATGTGGGGCAGCGGCTGCTGAGCGGTGACGAGTCTGATATCGGCCAGCAGTGGCTGACAGCGCGCGAATTGCATTTCAGGGTACAACGGGAGAAAACCCTTTTGACTAGGTCAGTTGCCTGACCTGGCCTTAGTTGCGGTGTCTGTGCCGCTTGCCTCGGCCTTGCACGTGGCTGATCATGGGAGGCCGAACAGCGGTTGGAAGGAGATCAGACGTGAAAAAAGAACCCCATGACGAGTTGCCGCTGGATGATCCGGACCCGATTATTCGTGCCAGTCATTTTGCCATTCGCTTTGCTGTTAAATTGCTGGCCATCCTGATGGTGCTGGTGATCTTTTTCGGCATCGCCGACGTGGTCTATGTGCTGTATCAGCGCCTGACCTCCGAGCCCATGTATCTGCTGGATATCAGTGACATCTTTGAAACCTTTGCTGCCTTTCTGGCAGTGCTGGTGGCGATCGAGATTTTCGTCAATATCCGTATCTACCTGAGCAGTTACGAGTTGCCGGTCAAGCTGGTTGTAGCCACTGCCCTGATGGCGGTGGCGCGAAAGATCATCGTGCTGGACTTCGAGAAAATCGAAGCCCTGGAAGTGTTCTCCCTGGGCGCCGTCGTGCTTGCCTTGGGAGTAACCTATTGCTACATGCTGCATGCACAGCATCGAACCGGATAGGTTGAGCGATTGCAGCTGGATCAGCACTGCCTGGACAGCCTGCGTGCGGAGATGGCGGCGCCGCTGTTCGCCGGCAATACCGCCTTTGGGGGAGATAACGTGCTCGCGACCCGGTGCTCGGCTGGCTGGTGGGGTGGACCTGCATCGGACTGGATGGCCAGCCACTACGGGCGCACCAGTCGCTAGCGGCGGGGGGCGCTACGCCTCAGTGCAAACGCTGTTACGCCCGTTGTCCTTGGCGCGGTAGAGCTGTTCGTCTGCGCGTTTGAGCATGTCGTGCTGGGAGTGTTGCAGGCCGGTGATGCCGAAGCTGGCGGTGACTCGCAGGCCTTCGGCAATCTGCTGCCAGGGATGCTGCTCTATTTGCAGGCGCATGCGCTCGGCAATCTCCTTGGCGGTTTGCACGCTGGCGTCGGGCATCAGCAGTATCAGCTCTTCTCCGCCGAAACGTGCCAGGATGTCTTGCGTGCGTACCGACTGGCGCATGAGATGCGCAATCTGTTGCAGCACCAGATCGCCGACCTGGTGTGAGAAACCATCGTTGATGCGCTTGAAGTGATCCACGTCGACGATCACCAGCGCTAACGCGCGCTGGCGTTGAGTGCATATCTCAAACCAGTGGGCGAACTGTTCGTTGAAGTAGCGACGGTTATGCAGGCCGGTGAGCTCGTCGGTATAGCTGAGCCTTTCAAGTGATTTGGCCTGGCGGGCAATGGTTTCGTTGGACGCCTGCAGGGCCCGATATTTGTCCGTGAGTTCGCCACTCATACGGTTGAAGGCCTTGGCCAGGGTGGCGATTTCGTCGGTGCCGCTGACGACGACGGGTGTGAACGGCTGGCCAGGTTCCAGCTCATTTACCGCGCGGCTCAATTGACGTAGCTGGCGCAACATGGGGCGTGTCAGCAGGGCGGCAACCAGCAACGACAGCAGCAGGGCAATGGCCCCGGCGACCGCCAGGCTTTGGTAAAGCAGGGTGCGATAACTGTCGTCGAGCGGTGTCTGTGGCGCCTCGCCAGTTGCCAGGGCATAACCGACGAGTTCGCCATTGAATGTCAGGGGAGCGGCACGCCAGCGCTCGAACAGGCTGAGTTGCTGACCGGCCTGATAGTCGTAGAAGGGGTGGATAACGTAGCCCTGGGTGTCGGCCAGCACAAACCGCATATCGGTAGACTCGAAAGGCGAGCTGCCGCCTGGGCGGGGTGGGTTGCCTGCCGGAGGCATGCCGCGTGGCGGCCGTCTGGGTGGGCGCTGCTCGAGCGCTCTTTGTTCATGGCGCCTGCGGTCAAGCGTCACAATACGCTGATAGAAATCCAGGGCCGCTGCGCGCGTGCCCCAGGGCAAGGCATCGGGCAAGTTCTGATAGCGTTGGATCAGCCGCGTGAAGTGGCCAAAGTGGGTCGCACTGGCCTGGCCGACAAAGCGGTACTCCAGTAGCGGCGGCGTGATTAGCGCGATCACGAGGATGGCGCCGAGACTGCTGAGCAATAACGCTGATAATACCTTGGTCCTCAAGGTCATCATGGTGCGGCTATCTCGTTCAAACGGATTAGGAGGGGGCGGCGAGCCATACTCCGGTCCGTCCTGCGGCAAGCCGTGGCCAGTATAGCCACAAATGCCATTGTCTTGGCATCCCGAGGGGGGGGCTTTGGCTATCGTGCTGCCAATAAAAAACGGGATCAGGTTGTTACCTGATCCCGTTTTGTTTTTTACGCTTGGCTTGCAGCTTGCAGCTTGCAGCTTGCAGCTTGCAGCTTGCAGCCGCTTAGCGGTAGTTGCCGGCTCGCAGGGCGGCGATACGCTGATCCAGCGGCGGGTGGCTCATCAGCAGGCCGGCCAGGCCGTTCTTCAGGCCGCCGTTGATACCGAAGGCGGTCATTTCGCCCGGCATCTCCACCGGAATACCTTGCTCTGCCTTCAAGTGTTCCAGCGCTGCAATCATCGCGCCGGCACCAGCCAGTTGGGCGCCGGCGGCGTCTGCGCGGAATTCGCGCTGGCGGGAGAACCACATGACGATAATGCTCGCCAGAATACCCAGTACCAGTTCGGCAAAGATAGTGGCGATGAAGTAGCCGATACCCGGGCCGTCGCCCTCGTTCTTGAACACGGCGCGATCGACAAAGTTGCCAATGATGCGGGCGAAGAACATGACGAAGGTGTTTACCACGCCCTGGATCAGCGACAGGGTGACCATGTCGCCGTTAGCCACGTGACCAATCTCATGGGCCATGACGGCCTTCACCTCGGCCGGGCTGAAACGCTGCAGCATGCCTTCGGACACGGCAACCAGCGAGGCGTTCTTGTTCCAGCCGGTGGCGAAGGCGTTGGGTGCGCGGGAAGGGAAGATGGCCACTTCCGGCATGCCGATGCCGGCGGTCCTGGCCAGTTCTTCAACCGTGCTCAGCAGCCAGCGTTCCTGTTGGGTTTGCGGCTGCTCGATCACGCGGGCGCCAGTGCTGCGCTTGGCCATCCACTTGGACATGAACAGTGACACAAAGGAGCCGGCAAAGCCGAACACGGCGCAGAAGATCAGCAGCGACTGCAGGTTCATGCCGCCCTGACCGTCGTGCACGCTGCCGACGCCCAGCAGGCTCAGGGTGATGCTGGCAACCAGAATAACCGCGAGGTTGGTGGCCAGAAACAACAGAATTCGCATCATCTTCAGGGTATTCCTATCAAGTGTAATCACGCGGGTGCTAGCGGCTCTGGCCCGGCATCGGGCGGCCGCGTCTTGGAGCTTATATTGGGCGAAAGCCGGCGGCTTTCAACGGCGACTCTATGACAAAACGTGTCGTGCCCCGGTTCCGCGGTTCAGCGGCGGAAACACTGTTGCACGGCTTCAAAGATCTCGTTGCTGGCGCCGCTGCGCAGCGCATCGCGCAGACGCTGGGCCAGGGTGGCCTGCTGGCGGGCAACGCTGGCTGGCAGTGTGGCTTGCAGTCGTTCGGGGTCGGGGGCCGAGAGCAGGGTGAAGCTGCGTTCGGTCAGACAAGCCTGATCGATGGCGTCCTGGCGAATGGTGTCGGTGTATCGCAAAAAGCCTTCCTGGGCGAGCCAGAGCATGGCTGAAAAGCAGGCCGTGTGGCGGGGCGCCGGCACCCCAAAGGGGTCTGGCTCGTGCTCGCCGATCAGGTCGATGACGAACAGGCAGGCGGGTTGCGGGAAGCGGTTGTACAGCGCCACCAGGATGCGTGCTACATCCTGGTGGAAGTCTTCGATATGCAGATCAGCCATGTGACATTGATCAGCGCTACCTTTACTGCCGGTAGGTCTTGAGGAAGTTGGCGATACGACCGATGGCCATTTCCAGGTCGTCCTTGCGCGGCAGGGAGACAATACGGAAATGGTCAGGCCAGGGCCAGTTGAACGCAGTGCCCTGGACGATCAGGATTTTCTCCTGCAGCAACAGGTCGAGCACCATCTTCTCGTCGTTGTGGATCGGGTAAACCTTGGGATCGAGTCGCGGGAACAGGTACAGCGCCCCTTTGGGCTTGGTGCAGCTGACGCCGGGAATATCGTTGAGCATCTCCCAGGCGGTATCACGCTGTTCCAGCAGACGGCCGCCAGGCAGGATCAGATCGTTGATGCTCTGGTAGCCGCCCAGCGCGGTCTGGATCGCGTGCTGCGAGGGCACATTGGCACACAGGCGCATGGAGGCGAGGATTTCCAAGCCTTCAAGATAACTGGTGGCGTGGTGCTTGGGCCCGCTGATGACCATCCAGCCAGAACGGAAGCCGGCGACCCGGTAGGACTTGGACAGCCCATTGAAGGTCAGGCAGAGTACGTCTGGAGCAACCGCGGCCAGCGACTCGTGCACGGCACCGTCGTACAGGATCTTGTCGTAGATCTCGTCGGCAAACAGGATCAGGTTGTGCTCACGGGCGACCTGGGCCAGCTGCTCCAGCACTGCGCGCGGATACACGGCGCCGGTCGGGTTGTTCGGGTTGATGACCACCATGGCCCGGGTGTTGGGGGTGATCTTGCTGCGGATATCTTCGATATCCGGATACCAGTCTGACTGCTCGTCGCACAGGTAGTGCACGGGCTTGCCGCCAGACAGGCTCACCGAGGCGGTCCACAACGGATAGTCGGGTGCCGGGATCAGCACCTCGTCGCCGTTGTTGAGCAGACCCTGCATGGACATCACGATCAGCTCGGAGACGCCGTTGCCCAGGTAGATGTCGTCAATGCCCACACCCGGAATGTTCTTGGTCTGGGTGTAGTGCATGACCGCCTTGCGGGCAGAGAAGAGGCCGCGTGAATCGCTGTAGCCCTGGGCGGTCGGCAGGTTGAGGATGACGTCCTGTAGAATTTCTTCCGGCGCCTCGAATCCAAAGGGTGCAGGGTTGCCGATGTTCAACTTGAGAATGCGGTGGCCTTCTTCCTCAAGGCGCTTGGCGTGCCGCAGAACGGGTCCGCGGATGTCGTAACAGACATTGGCCAGTTTGTTGGACTTGCTAACCTGCATGGTGCTTACCTTGTCGATCCGAGCTGAGTAGGGTGTCGGGAAGCAGGCGAAGGCTTCCCAGAGCGGGTAGTAAACGCCCATCATACGTTGAGCGCGGGCGACTGTGAACGTCCTAATGGGCTTATCCGGAGTTAAATCATGAACAAGATCAACAAGAGCGAAGCCGAGTGGCGAGAGCAACTCGACGACACCCAGTTTCAGGTCTGCCGTCTGCGGGGCACCGAGCGCCCCTTTACCGGCGCCTACTATCGCAACACTACCCCCGGTGTGTACCACTGCGTGTGTTGTGACGCGCCGTTGTTCGATACCGAGACCCAGTTTGATGCTGGCTGCGGCTGGCCCAGCTATTACCAACCGATCCGCCCGGAACTGGTAGAGGAGCATGAGGATTTCAGTCACGGAATGCATCGCACCGAGGTGACCTGTGCGCGCTGCGATGCCCATCTGGGGCATGTGTTTCCCGACGGCCCGCCGCCGACGGGGCTGCGCTACTGCATCAATTCGGTTTGCTTGCGTCTGGAGCCGCGGGAGGTCGTATAGGTTGCACGCAATTTTATTGACATAAATATTTGCGCTGCTAGCCTTGCGTCATTACCCGTTCGCCTGAAGGAGGCGTTATGAGCACCTTGCTGGATATCCCCTGTACTACCATCGACAACCGTGATTCCTCGCTCGGCGCGTTGGAGGGCAAGGCCTATCTGGTGGTCAACACCGCCAGCAAATGTGGCTTTACGCCACAGTACAAGGGACTGGAGGCGCTGTGGCAGGAGTACGGCGAGCGCGGCCTGCGGGTGGCGGGGTTTCCATGCAACCAGTTTGGTGCCCAGGAGCCGGGCGACAGCGGCGAGATCAGCGAGTTTTGCGAGCTGAACTATGGCGTCAGCTTCCCGTTGTTCAAAAAGGTCGATGTCAACGGCGCTAACGCGCATCCGCTGTTTGTCGAGCTCAAGCAGCAGGCGCCGGGTGTGTTGGGCAGCAAGGGGATCAAATGGAACTTCACCAAGTTCCTGGTTGATGGACAGGGGCGCGTTATCAAGCGCTACGCGCCTACTACCAAGCCCGAAGAGCTGCGTGCCGACATCGAGGCGTTGTTGCCGTGAGCTCAGCGACACCCAGCGAGGTCGATCAGCTACTCGCCCTGGATAACCAGCTGTGTTTTGCCCTGTATGCCGGCTCACGCGCCCTGATGCGCACCTATCGTCCGCTGCTGGAGCCGTTGGGGCTGACGTATCCGCAGTATCTGGTGATGCTGGTGCTGTGGGAGTGGCAGCGTGAGCCGCCGGAGCATCCGGGCGTCAAGGCGCTGGGGGAGCGGCTGCAGCTCGACTCGGGCACGCTGACCCCGCTGCTCAAACGCCTGGAGAGTCAGGGGCTCATCCGCCGCGAGCGCGTGCGTGGCGGCGACGAGCGTCAGCTGCAGGTGAGCCTGACCGAGGCGGGCAGTGACTTGCGTGAGGCCGCTGCCAGCGTGCCGCACCAGCTGATGTGCCAGACAGGCATGAGCGCAACGCAGATGCGCGAACTGCGCGACGGTCTCAATCAACTGCTTGGCGCCATGCGGGAGTAGGGTTGCCTGCACTCAGGATGTCGTGTCCTGCTGACCGCTGCCGGGTAACCAGCGCAGCAGGATCGTCTGCAGGTCTTCGCGTTTGAACGGCTTGGCCAGATAGTCATCCATACCGGCATCCTTGCAGCGCTGGCGGTCTTCCTGCAGGGCGTTGGCGGTGAGCGCGATGATGGGCAGGTTCTCCCAGCGCGGATCGGCGCGCATGCGCCGGCTGGTTTCATAGCCGTCCATGATCGGCATGTTGCAGTCCATCAACACCAGGGCGTAGTCCTGATCGGCGAGCTTGCTCAGGGCCGCCTCACCGTGCTCGGCGAGATCCACCTCAAATCCCAGGCGGCTGAGCATGCCCCGGGCGACCATCTGATTGACCGCATTGTCTTCGACCAGCAGCAGGCGTTGACCGCGTCCCAAAGGCTGCGCGCCCTGGTTGCTGTCGTATTGCTGTGTCTGCTCGAACAGGGCGTCGATTGCCCGTGCCAACCGGTTGCGAGGTGGCGGTGTAGCGACTTGCTGGCGGATATGCAGGGCACTGGCGCGCTGATTGTCCAGCTGCTGGCCGTAACTGCACAACAACAGGCGCGGCGTGCTGGGCTGCACCTGCTCAAGCTGCTGCGCCAGTTGCGGGCTGTCCAGCAGCCAGAAGTCGTGGCCGGGTGGTGCATCGGGCAAAGGGGTGGCCGGGTCATAGTCCAGCGGTGTGCAGCGCATATTCCAGCTGCGCAACAGGCGCTCCAGTACCGGGCCCTGCATTTGGCCGTAGCGATTCCACAGCAAGACCTTGCGCGGGGTTGGTGGTTGGTAGCGGGGGCTGTCGTCATGGCAATGGAGCGGCAGGAACACGCTGAAGGTGCTGCCACGACCGGGTTCGGAGTTGACATGCAGCTCGCCATGCATGGCGTCGGTCAGGCTTTTGCACAGGGCCAGCCCAAGACCGGTGCCACCGAAGCGCCGCGAAATCTGCGCGTCGGCCTGGGTGAACGGCGAGAAGATGTCCCCCAATGCCTGCTCGGGAATGCCAATGCCGGTGTCGCTGACCTGGATGCAGACACGGCGCAAGTCGCCATCGCTTTGGTTGAGCTTCAGGCGCAGGGCGACGTGACCGTGCTCGGTGAACTTGAGCGCGTTGGACAGCAGGTTACTGACAATCTGTCGTATCCGCGTCGGATCGCCCAGCAGTAAGCCGGGAACGTGCGGGTCGATCTCGCAGATCAGCTCGATGTCCTGTTTGCCTGCGTTCTGTGACAGCAGACTGGCGGTCTCCTCCAGCAGTGCGCCGAGGTCGAAGGGGATCTGCTCAAGCTGCAACTTGCCCGCCTCAAACTTGGACAGGTCGAGAATATCGTTGAGCAGCGCCACCAGTACCTTGCCTGAATCGTAGGCGATGGAGAGCTGCTGGCGCTGCTCATCGTTCAGTTGGCTGTCCAGTGTCAGCCCGATCATGCCGAGCAGGCCGTTGATGGGGGTACGGATTTCGTGACTCATATTGGCCAGGAAGGCCGAGCGGGCGCGAGCCATATCCAGCGCGGCCTCGCGTGAGGCTTCCAGCTCACGGTTGGATTCGCGCAGCTGGGCGTTGGTCAGCTGGACCTCGGTGGTACGGGTTTCGACGATATTTTCCAGCTCCTCCAGATACTTGCGCAGGCGCTCCTCCGCGCGCAGCTTCTGTCGCAGGTTGACGTCGATGCTTTGCAACTGGCGGTTGATTACTTCAACCAGGGCGCCGATCTCATCGCGTTCATGTCCATCGGGGCAGGGCAGCCGGCTGCGTTCGCCCTCGGTACGCATGTCCAGCAGGTCATTGATCAGGCGTACCAGGGGTTTAGTCAGCATGGCGTAGAACAGCACCATCAACACCAGCGACAGCACCAGGCTGAGGACGAAGCCCGACAGCATGGTCAGCCCGGCACGGCGCAGGAAGCTCGCACCCTGGTAAAAAGTGTCCACTTCAATCACCAGGTGCCCCAGCAGCTCGTTGGGGGCGTGCTCGACGTACAGCGGTTGGGAGTAGTCGCGACGCCGGCCGAACAGGGCATCACTCACTGTGCGATAACGGCTGGTTGCCATTGGCCGGCTGACACTGGCCAGCGCGATGCCGTTGTTGTCGATGATTTCTGCCCGCACCACCTGCGGGGCTTCAAGCAAGCCGCTGACCAGCTCCATGGCCAGCTCCGCATCGATGTTGTAGGCGATGCGCGCGGCGGGGCTCAGGCTGACGTTGATCTGTGCCTGGACCTCCTGGTCGATCAGCGCATCCTCGGAACGGTAGTCGACAACCACCTGGGCCAGGCCCAGCAGAATGCCTAGGGTAAAGGCCACCAGTACGCTCAGGCGCGCTTGCTTGAATGACAGTCGATTGGTAAGGCGTATGTCCATTTTTGGCCTTGATGATGATGGCGCCGTGGCGCCTGCTCCTGCCTTTGCGGTCAGCGGTTTGCTGGCGGCAAGGCTAACAGAGGTGACACCTGTTTGAGCTTAGCAGCCCCGGCAACAGTCTGTGTCGGTGTGCACTGTGGTGGTCACCCGCGCCGCGTGGCATTCTTGCACGTTTGTTACCCAGAGGAGAAACCCATGGCGGGTGTCAGCACCGATCAGTTCATGCAGCGCGTCGTCACTTTTATTGAACGCTTTGAGGCGACCTTGCCTGCACCTGTCGAGCCGATCGACTGGTCGGGCACCTTTGCTGCGCGCTGGACGGTCGATGGGCAGCAAGGTTACCTGCGTCCGCTCAAGGTCAGCTTGACGCTGCGCCTGGATGATCTGGTTGGTGTAGAGCGCCAAAAAGCACTGCTGGGTTCCAACACCGGACAGTTTGTGCGCGGCCTGCCAGCCAATAACGCCTTGCTTTGGGGCTCTCGCGGCACAGGTAAATCCTCGCTGGTGCGCGCGTTGCTGAGCGAATACGCGGAGCAGGGCATGCGTCTGATCGAGGTCGACAAGGCTGACCTGGTGCACCTGTCGGCATTGCTGCCTCAGTTGGCAGGGCAGCCCTGGCGCTATGTCCTCTTCTGCGATGATCTGGCCTTTGAAGCGGACGACAGCGGCTACAAGGCCCTGAAAACCGTGCTTGATGGCACCGTTGAGGCGGCGCCGGAAAACCTGCTGCTGTATGCCACCTCCAACCGTCGCCACCTGCTGCCGGAACATAACAGCGATAACCTGGCGGCCAAGCAGGTCGATGGTGAGATCCACCCGGGCGAGGCGATTGAGGAGAAAATAGCCCTGTCCGACCGTTTTGGTCTGTGGGTGTCGTTCTACCCGTTCAGCCAGGATCACTACCTGGCCGTCGTGCAGCACTGGCTTGGCCAGCTGGCCCGTGAGCACGGGCTGCACTGGCAATGGGGCGAGGCGTTGCAGCTAGAGGCGGTGCGCTGGGCTACCGGGCGCGGCAACCGCAATGGGCGCTGCGCTTATCAGTTTGCACGCTCCTGGGTAGGCCGGCAGCTGCTGGAGTCCTGACTGGCGCTGGCGCTGCGCAGGCAGCGCAACCCTGTAACCGGTGCTCAGGCCTGGAGGCGGCCGGTCAGCTTGGCTACCATAGCGTGCTCGCCCGGCAGCAGTGAGGACACGCTGCTGCGTGCAGTCAGTCGACTCAATAGCGACGACAGGCCGGGCCAGCGGTATTCGTCAATCAGCTCACCGGCGTGAGCCAGGTTGATCAGCTGGCAGCCCACGGCGATATCGGCCAGGCTGAACTGCTTGCCGAGAAACCAGGGTTGCTCGCCCAGCTCTTTTTCCAGGTAATCGAGCAGCGGCGGCAGATGGTCCTGCAGCGCCTGCTGTACCTTTGACTCGTCTGCGCTCTCGCCGACGCTACGGGCAACAATACGTGGAAAGAACACGCCAAAGGTGCTGTGCGGTGCCAGCTCATAATCTGCGTACTTCTCCAGCCAGCGCACCCGCGCCGCTTCGGCCGGCGTGCTGCCGTAGAACGAGGTGCCGCCCTGAGTGTCCTGCAGGTACTGGGCGATGACGGCCGAGTCTGCCAGCTTGAGATCGCCGTCGGTCAGAGCAGGAATACGCCCTAGCGGGCTAATGTCGTAGTACCAGTCTGGCTGCCCCCGCGGTGGAATGAATTTGTGCTCGTAGGTGATGCCGAACTCGGCAAGCAGGATGCGCACCTTGCGCACATAGGGCGAGAGGCTTGCGCCATACAGGGTAACTGTCATGCGGTGTTCCGAAGCTGGGGTGTGCTGAGCACCGGCAGCTGGCCGGTACTCAATCGTCGTAAACGGCCTTCTTCTGCCAGAGCTCATCGGCTGATTCCATTTCGGCCAGCCCTGCATCCAGCTCGCTGGGTTGACCTTCATCGGCCTGATTCTGCGCTATTACGGCGGCTTCCGCACGTTTGAGCAATTGCTTATAGTGCTCCAGGTGCTTGGCCAGACTCGGATTATTGAGTTTGGTGATAAAGGCGATGGCGCGCTCATACTGCAGCTTGGCTACGCGGGGCTTGCCCTGGCTCATGGCCTGCTTGGCGGTGGCGTTGAAGGTTTCAAGGTTGGCGGTAATCAGCGAGCGCCGCACATGAGTGCCCCAGTGTTTCAGCGTGGCGTTATCGATCAGGCCGTCGCGCTCGGCTTGCTGCAGCTGCTTGAACAGGTTCTCCAGCTGCAGGCGCGCTTCCTTGCCGCGCGCCTCGCTATCCAGCTCGACCGGCGGGTTGCTTGGCACCTTGCCTTCGGTCTGTGCGGCGCGGGCCTGGTCCAGGCGCTGTTGCACGTCTTGAGATTTGCCAATGCGCTGCAGGCGCTCCAGCAGGCTGATTTCTATTTGCAGCATGAGCGTACCCAGCTCAGCAGGTAAGAACTGGCCGGGCAGGGCGCCAGTGGCCTGCCGACAGACTTTGATGCGCGCATTCAATTCGGCGGTTTGCCGCGCCTTTTCCAGCCGATTGCGCTCCAGGCTGTGGCTGATAAAGCCAATGCACACCAGAATGATCAAACCGCCAGCCAGCAAACCGCCTATTAGTAGTGGGGACACGGGATGTCTCTCATCTTATTTATTGGGGCCTTGCATCAGGTCCGGGCGCCAGAGAGTCAGCCCGAATTGATGGCTATCACTTTAGCATCATGGCCGAGACGAGTACGTGGGACAAGTTATTTTCTGACGTCAGTAAATCAGCTAGCACCGTGGGCGCCGCAGCTGGCGCGGGACGACGGCATGTGGGCTATTGCCGGCATCATTAAGAAATGCGAAAAAAACCTGAAAAAATATCAGCTTGGGGTTGACGGGTTGTCGGTCGCCACATAAAATTCGCGCCGCTTGTAGCGAACAATTCGCGGTAAGCCAGCCAAGGTAATGCCTCGGTATGGAGAAGTCCGGATACGTCCCCTTCGTCTAGTGGCCTAGGACACCGCCCTTTCACGGCGGTAACAGGGGTTCGAGTCCCCTAGGGGACGCCACTTTCGGCGTCAGTTTTGCGGGAATAGCTCAGTTGGTAGAGCACGACCTTGCCAAGGTCGGGGTCGCGAGTTCGAGTCTCGTTTCCCGCTCCAGTCGTAACAAAGAAACCGTCCTAGAGGCGGTTTTTTTGTGCCCAAATGGTCTTTTTCCCGCGACCACTGCTTCCGACGCTGGCTGGCGAGATCGTCAGTTGTTAAGCCCCTCGTACCAGGCGTCAAGCAGGTGGTGGGCGTGCGCCTGATCGGCAATCAGCGGCGGGCGTGGCAGAGAACTCGCCTGGTCGCTTTCGCTGGCCTGATAGATCACCTTGTCGTCCTTGATCGTGGCCATGACGCGTAGTTGGTCGAGCGTTTCCGGATCGACGCTGGTCGGGTCCCTGGACAGGATTACAAAGTCGGCGATCTTGCCCGTCTCGATGCTGCCTTTGGTTTCTTCCTCGAACTGTTGCCACGCTGGCCAGATAGTCATTGCCTTCAGGGCAGTCATGACGTCCACACGCTGTGTCGGCCCCAGAATATCGCCGGAGCGAGTACGCCGCGTTACCGTAGCGTCGAGAATCCGCATGCTGTCGGGGAAGGCAACAGGCGCGTCGTGGTGAGAGCCGAACATCATGCCGCGTGCGCGTACCCAGCCGGTGGGTGAGATGTTCTCGGCGTTCGCGGGGCCGACAGTATGTTCGCGGTGCCAGTCGCCCCAGTAGAAGGTGTGCATCGGGAATAGTGACATGAAAACGCCCAGCTCCTGATAGCTGTCGACCTGATCTTCGCGCAGGAACTGGCCGTGAATCAAAACCGGGCGGTTACCGGGGTCGCCATATTGCTTCTGCGCGGCTTTGAGGGCGCTTATCAGCATGTCGGATGCTCCCTCGCCGTTGGCGTGGGTGATGATCTGCATTTTGTGCTGGTAGCACCAGTTGACCGAGTCCTGGACCTGTTTCATGGTCACTGCCGCGTAGCCTGCATAGTTCTCCGGGTAGTCACCAACCGGGTCGTAGTAGGGGCGGTCGCGCAGGGCTGTAAACCCTTGCGGGGAGCCGTCGATGGTCAGCTTGCAGCCGCCAGTGCGAACGTGGCCGGTGTAGGCGCGCGATACATGGGCTTCAAGATAGTCTTTGGATTCGAGCACGTCGGGGTAGGCGATAACGTCAATGGGGAGGTCACCGGCCTGGTCAACGGCCTTCAGTGCCTCTACAACGCCGCCAGAGGAGCGCCCATCCTGCGCGGTGGTGTAGCCGAAACGAGCCCACATTTCAGCGCCCGCCTTGGCAAATATCTGCATGCCTTCCGGGCCTAGCCCGGAGAGCATCGGCATCAGCGCAGTGAAGAACGCATATTCCTCCAATACCCCATTGGGATTGCCGTCGCTGCCTCGTTGAATGACGCCGCCGGGAGGGTTGTCGGTAGACGCGTCAATGCCTGCTAGCTCGAGCGCTTTGGAGTTGGCCACACCGAGATGGCCCGACTGATGCACGATCATGATGGGGTACTCGGTCGATACTGCATCCAGATCCTGTCGGGTGGGGTGACGTAGTTCTGCCAACTGGGCGTTGTCGTAACCAAATCCAATGATCAGTTTGATTTTTTTGACCGCGGCTTCGTTTGCTTCCATCCACGTACGCAGTGAGTCCTGGAGGCTGGCGATATCGGTCACCTTGCCATCAGGTGGCGCCAGCAGGTTGGCTGATAGCGCTTGAAGGCCGCCCATGACGACGTGACCATGGCTGTCGACGAAGCCCGGAAGCATGGCGCGGCCGTGCAAGTCGAATACCCTGGTTGCGGCGCTCTGGTGAAGCCTTATCTGGTCGAGGCTGCCAACGGCGATTATGCGTCCGTCCTGGACGGCGACAGCCTCCGCTGTCGGCTGCTCGTCATTGATTGTCAGAATGGGACCGCCAAGGTAAACGGTGTCGGCTATCTCCTGGGCGCTGGCGATGCTGGCTGCCAGTAGGCTGCTGCCAAGGATGAGGGACCTGCAGGTGGTCATTGTCATGCTGTCTGTCTTCCTTGAGGCTTGCTGACGATTGGGTCAGGGGTAGGGGCTGGAATAAAAGTGTAGCCGTGTGGCGGCAGCTTGTTTGGCTGATAGGGTGGGTTGATCCAGGGGCCTGTTCCGGGGGGAGGGGGAGCCGAGATCACATTTGCTCTACAGGGAATGGATATAGTTGTTGACGAGGTGGAATGTGACGCATAAAATGCGCGCCACTTGCAGCGAACAACGCGCAGCAGGTAGCCAGGGTAACACCTCGGCATAGAGAAGTCCGGATACGTCCCCTTCGTCTAGTGGCCTAGGACACCGCCCTTTCACGGCGGTAACAGGGGTTCGAGTCCCCTAGGGGACGCCACTTTCGGCGTCAGTTTTGCGGGAATAGCTCAGTTGGTAGAGCACGACCTTGCCAAGGTCGGGGTCGCGAGTTCGAGTCTCGTTTCCCGCTCCAGATGTAACAAAGAAACCGTCCTTGAGGCGGTTTTTTTGTGCCCGACATTCGGGCGCTAAAGGAATGGCTCCGTTGGTAGAGTGCGAGCTTGCCGAGGTCGGGCTGGGCGGGGAGCTGTGGGCGGGGAGCCTCGCGAGTTTGAGTCTCGTGTTTCGCTTCAGACGCAATGAAAAGACCGCCCATAAGGCGGTTTTTGTTTCTGCGCAAGCGGCCCGTACTGACCGCAAGGACGCTTAGTCGGCTGTCCCGAGCTCTCTCAGCAGTGCCTGATGAAACTGGTCGGGCGCCTCCACCTGGGGTGAGTGACCCAGCTCGGAGAACTCGACTAACGTGGCGTTGGGGATGGCATCGGCGGTCTTTTGTCCCAGTTCCGGGTAGTTGCCCAGGCGCTGGGCGATTGCTTCGGGCGCGCGATTGGCGCCGGGTGCAGTGCGGTCCTTGCTACCAATCAGCAGGAGCGTCGGCGCCTCGATATTGCCGAACTCGTGCACCACCGGTTGGGTGAACAGCATCTCGGCCGTTTGCGCCTGGTTCCAGGCGACGATCTCCTTGCCGGGGCCGGCGTACATGCCGTAGCTCATATCTACCCAGCGGTCGTACTCGGGCTTCCACTCACCGTTGTAATAGAACTTCAGCTGGTAGTTCTTGATACCTTCGCGGGTTGTTTTCAGCTGGCTCTGGTAGAGCTGATCAATGGTGGCATAGGGCACGCCTTCCGCCTGCCAATCTTCCAGGCCGATCGGGTTGACCAGCACCAGTTGCTCGACTCGGTCCGGATGGTTCAGTGCATAGCGTGCGGCCAGCATGCCACCCATCGAGTGGCCAATCACGGTGGCCTTGTTGACGTCCAGCGAGGCGAGTAGCGCGTCGGTGTTGCTCGCCAGTTGGCCAAAGCTGAACTGATAGCCGCGTGGTTTACTGGAGCTGCAAAAGCCGATCTGGTCGGGAGCGATAACGCGATAGCCTGCGCTGCTGAGGACCTCAATAGTCGTCTCCCAGGTGGCACCACAGAAGTTCTTGCCGTGCATCAGGACGGCGGTCTTGCCGTTAGCCGAACCGCTGGGCGCGACATCCAGATAGCCCATTTCCAGTGGCTGCTGCTGCGAGCTGAAACTGAACGTCTGCAACGGGTAGGGGTAGTCAAAGCCTTCGAGTCGCGGGCCGTATTCGGCCTGGGCGGTGCAGGCGGCCAGCAGCGTGGCGGTGGCAAGGGTCTTTTTCACGGACGGCTCCTTTCTCTTGGGGATGTCCGACTATAGCAAGCAGGGTTTGGGTAGTTGACGGCAGTCCTTTGCCGGATGTGACGGAACGGTTTGCCCCGGTCAGTTGGCCAGCAGCAGCTGTCGGGCCTGAACCCAGTCGAATACGTCGCCGCGCGCTTCGGCTTCGGCACGATGTTCGTCCAGCAGCTGGAACTGGGCAATTTCCTCGTCCGGCATAAAGTGCAGGCAGTCGCCACCGAAGTACCACAGCAGGTCACGCGGAATCAGGTGGGCGATCTGCGGGTAGCGGGCGATGATCTGACAAAGGATGTCCTGGCCCTGGTAGAGGCTGTCGTGATCGCCTTGCTGCAGCTGGGTCAGCAGTTCGGAAAAGCGCTCCATAAAGAGCTCGTTACTTTCCTCGGGTACCTGATCGAGCAGGGCGGTTTGCGCCTTGATGGTGTCAAACAGGCTTTGCAGCAGGGCAAGGTGGTAATCGTGGTAGCTGGGCGAGGTAGACATGGAAACTCCTGATAGGCCGGGCGTGTAGCAAGTGCCGAAACCCGGCGAGTCTACCAGGTTGAGCGCGTCAGGCCAGCCACCCCTGGCTGGCCTGACGTGTGCTCAAGCGTCGTCGGCCTTGGTTTTGGCCTTGGTGCGACGGGGTTTGGCGGGTGTCATCTCCTCCTTGGAGAAGTCGTCTACCCTGATTACCGCGCTCCGGGCTTGGCGTGCATTGCGCACTTGCTCGGCCTCGGCGGTGGTAATCAGATTGCTCTCAACAGCCGCTGCAAGCGGGTCCGAGCCCTCTGGCTTGAGTTCGCCACTACGCAAGGCCTTGTGCAGACGCGCTTCAATCGGTGCACTTTGCAGCACGGCTTCCAGCGTCGTGTTGAGCAGGCCGGTGACATCCTGCGGGTCGTCGCTTTGGTAGCAACCGGCAATCAGGCGATCCCGAGCGGCGCCTGGGCGCATCAGGATGCGAGCGATCTCGGTTTCCAGTTCGTCACTCGGCGGCGTCAGACGGCGACCCAGCGGGAAGACCGCGACGCGCAGCAGGCAACCCATGCTCGGATTGGGGAAGTTGAGGAGGATTTCATGCAGGCTGCTTTCGATGCGGTACAGCAGATCTTCCAGCCCCCACTGAACAAAGGGCAGGTCCTCCTCCGGGCGGCCCTGATCATCGAAGTGCTTGAGCGTGGCACTGGCCAGGTAGAGGTTGCTCATCACGTCGCCAAGCCGTGCCGACAGGCGCTCGCGGCGCTTCAGCTCGCCGCCCAGCATCAGCATGGTGCAGTCGGTCAGGGTGGCAAAGGCGGCTGCCAGGCGCGACAGCTGCTGATAGTAGCGGCGTGTCTGCGGGTAGTCCGGCACGTTGGCCAGGCGGCCACCGGTCAGTCCCAGCAGCAGGCTGCCGGAAGCGTTGCTGAGCGAAAAGCCGACATGCTCGAACAGCAGGCGGTCAAATTGCTTGAGCGACTCGTTTTCGTCGTCCAGTGCCGCTGCCTGCATCTCGCGCAGGACATACGGGTGGCAGCGGATGGCGCCCTGACCGAAGATCATCATATTGCGGGTCAGAATATTCGCGCCTTCCACGGTGATGGAAATCGGCACCGACTGGTAGGCACGGCCCAGGTAGTTGCTGGGCCCCATGCAGATGCCCTTGCCGCCGTGCACGTCCATGGCGTCGTTAATGCACTGGCGCATGCGCTCGGTGAGGTGATACTTCACTACTGCAGACAGCACTGAAGGTTTTTCTCCCAGGTCTACCGCGCCAGCGGTCATGGTACGCGCGGCGTCCATGACATAGGTATTGCCGCCGATGCGTGCCAGCGCTTCCTGAATGCCCTCAAACTCGCCAATCGGCACATTGAACTGCTCGCGGATGCGGGCGTAGGCGCCGGTGGTCATGCTGGCCATCTTGGCGGCACCGATGCTGCCAGCGGGCAGTGAGATGGAGCGACCGACCGAGAGGCAGTTCATCAGCATGATCCAGCCCTGACCGATGCGTTCCTGACCGCCGATCAGGTAGCTCATGGGAATGAACACATCCTTGCCGGAGTTGGGGCCATTCATGAAGGCCGCATTCAGCGGGAAGTGGCGGCGGCCGATCTCGACGCCTTCGGTGTCGGTCGGAATCAATGCCAGGGTAATGCCGAGCGACTCCTCATCGCCCAGCAGGTGGTCCGGGTCATAGGCCTTGAAGGCCAGGCCGAGCACGGTGGCAACCGGGCCCAGGGTGATGTAGCGCTTTTCCCAGGTGACGCGCAGACCCAGCACCTCTTCGCCGTTGAACTGGCCCTTGCAGACGATACCCTTGTCGGGCATGGCGCCAGCGTCAGAGCCGGCATCAGGGGCGGTCAGGGCAAAGCAGGGAACGTCTTCACCACGGGCCAGACGCGGCAGATAGTGTTGTTTCTGCTCGTCGGTGCCGTAATGCATCAGCAGCTCGGCGGGCCCCAGGGAGTTGGGGACCATGACGGTGGTGCCCAGATCACCGCTGCGACTGGCCAGCTTCATCGCGACCTGGGAGTGGGCATAGGCAGAAAAGCCCTTGCCGCCAAACTCCTTGGGAATGATCAGGCCAAAGAAGCCGTTGTCGCGGATAAACTGCCAGACGTTCGGCGGCAGATCCTGCAGGTGGGTGGTCAGCTCCCATTCGTTGGTCATGCGGCAGAGTTCTTCCACCGGACCGTCGAGGAAGGCTTGCTCTTCTTCGCTCAGGTGTGGCGTCGGGAAACTGTGCAGCTTGCCCCAGTCCGGACGGCCGCTGAACAGTTCGCCGTCCCACCAGACGGTGCCGGCATCCAGCGCTTGCTGCTCGGTATCCGAGAGCGGAGGAAGCACCTTGCGGAACCAGCTCAGCAGGGGGGCGCTGATGCTGCGTTGGCGCCACTCGGGGAGATTCAGAGGGATGGCAATGCCGAGAAACAGTGCCCAAAGCACCAGATCAATCAGCCAGTGAACTGGCCCCAGCAGGGTCATTACTGCGAGGTAGGCAGCCACACCCAGGGTGGCATTGAGTAAACTCGTTCGAATATAGGCCAGGCCGCAGATACAGAGCAGCAGGCCAACCAGCCATAGCAGGGTCATCATGTCGCGCACTCCTTGTTCGTCACAGTACTCCTGACCGCGCATGACGCCGAATAATTCCCCACTCTTGTCTGGTGGGTGCTGCCGCTTCGCCGATTCTGCTGACGAAATGGGGGCGTCTCAGTGATGTGAGCGGTCCGAAGGCCGATGAGCATCGGCATGCACGACTAAGCATAGTCGTTTGCGCCAGGAATGGAGAGGGGAGAGAGGCCCCGGGTGCGTCTGGGCACCCGGGGTAGAGCACTTAATGGTCGACGTTGTCGAGATCGTAACGCAGAGTGCGGCCTGCGAAGTAGTAATGCGCGCAGGCCCAGATGTTGAGGAAGGCTGCGCCGATCAGCGCATAGCGCAGGCTGTCGGTGCCAAAGCTGCCGCTGACCAGGTCACTGGCCATGCCAATGACCTGCGGGCCTAGTCCCAGGCCAACCAGGTTGAGCACCAGCAGCATGATGGCCGATGCCAGTGCGCGATTGCGCAGCGGCGTGAGGCTCTGGATCATGGCAAAGCTGGGGCCTAGGTAGAACGCACCGAGGAAGACGGCGGGGCAGTAAACCACCAGCGCCCAGAATGTGCTGTCGATCATGTAGAAGGCGACAATAAAGGGAATCGCCAGGAACTTGGCCAGGCCAACGATCCAGGCATTCCAGCTGGCGTCACGGGCGGCCAGCTTGTCCGCCAGCATGCCGCCGATCCAGGCGCCCAGGCCACCGACAACGCCCATCAGCGGGCCCAGGAACAGGCCGACCTGGCCGGGTGTCAGGCCGTGGCTGCGAATCAGGAAGGCCGGGTTCCAGACGATGGTGCCGTAACCTACCAGGGCTGTCAGACTGACACCCAGAACGACGTGGCGAGTGGTGCGCACGCGCCACAGCACGGCAAAGCCGGCTTTGATGTTGACCTTGCCCAGCGGCGGTGGCTTGACGCCGTCGGCGAAGCCGCGCGGCGGCTCCACCATGGTGAAGCGCACCAGCAGGGCGATCAGAATGCCCGGCAGGCCGACGACAAAGAAGGCCGCACGCCAGCCCCACCACTCGGCGACAAAGCCACCGACGATAAAGCCGATCATGATGCCAAGGTAGACGCCCAGGGCGTAGATGGACATGGCGCTGGAGCGCTTTTCCTTGGGGTAAAGGTCGGCGATCATCGAGTGCGACGGCGGGCTGGAGCCGGCCTCGCCGATGCCTACGCCGATACGCGCCAGTGCCAGCTGCCAGAAGTTGTTGGCCATGCCGCACAGCGCGGTCATGGCGCTCCAGATGGCGATGGACCAGGCGATGATGTTACGGCGGTTGGAGCGGTCGGCGAAGATCGCGATCGGGATGCCGAGGGTGGCGTAGAACAGCGCGAAGGCAATACCGGAGAGGAAGCCCAGCTGGGTATCTGACAGCAGCAGATCGGCTTTTAGCGGCTCGATCAGGATGCCTACGATGTTGCGGTCAACGTGGCTGGACGTATAGGCCAGTACCAGGATGAACAGGGCATAGCGGCGGTAGGCAGGGGTTATGCGATGACTGACGTCATTCGGGTCCGTCGCGGTGTCAGGCGTTTGGGCCATTGGTGTCTCCGGTGTTTGTTGTTTTGTCCGGAGAATACGTTGTCCCGTTAATAGCCACAATCGACCGGCCGGTCGCAATTGTTGCAATTTTGTAAGCCCGTTATTCCGCTATGCGGTATTCGCATTCGCTATATTCATGCGCTGCCATTGATGTCTTATGCATGGGGGTTGATTCTCGCGGATTTGACCACATAGTTAGCGCTCAACTTTGCAAGGCGTGAGGCATCGCATGAGCGCAGCTATTCGTATTCGGGGCCTGGAGAAAACCTACGGCACTGGAATGCGCGCCCTCAAGGGCATTGATCTGGAGGTGCGCGAGGGCGATTTCTTCGCGCTGCTGGGGCCTAACGGGGCCGGCAAGTCCACCACCATCGGCATTCTCTCCTCACTGGTCAACAAATCGTCCGGTGAGGTCAGCATCTTTGGCCATGACATTGACCGGGAGCTGCTGGCTGCCAAGCGGTGTATCGGCGTGGTGCCCCAGGAGTTCAATTTCAGCCAGTTTGAAAAGGTTATGGATATTCTGGTCAGCCAGGCTGGCTATTACGGCATTCCGCTGGCCCGGGCGAAGGAACGTGCCGAACACTACCTCAAGCGACTTGGGCTATGGGACAAGCGCGATGTGCCCTCGCGGATGCTGTCCGGCGGCATGAAACGCCGCCTGATGATTGCCCGTGCACTGATCCATGAGCCCAGGCTGCTGATTCTGGATGAGCCTACCGCCGGTGTGGATATCGAGATTCGCCGCTCAATGTGGCAGTTCCTCCAGGAGATCAACGCCCAGGGCATTACCATCGTACTGACGACCCACTACCTGGAAGAGGCGGAGCAGCTGTGCAAGCACATCGCGATCATCGACCAGGGCCGCATCATTCATAACACCAGCATGCGCGAGCTGCTCAAGGAGCTGCATGTCGAAACCTTCCTGCTGGATGTGCGACAGAGCCTGAGTGCAGCGCCGGCGTTGGGCGAGTACCCCTGCAAGGTGGTCGATGAGCACACGCTGGAGGTCCAGGTGGACAAGTCCCAGAGCCTCAATGCGCTGTTTGCGGCACTGAGCGAGGCCGGGCTTGAGGTGGCTAGCCTGCGCAACAAGAGTAACCGGCTGGAGGAGCTATTCCTGGCGCTGGTCGATGAAAATGCCGAGAAACGGGGAGCCTGACATGCAGTATTGGCAACAGAGCTGGGTGGCGTTCAGTACCATCCTGACCAAGGAGATTCGCCGTTTTACCCGCATCTGGCCGCAGACGCTGCTGCCTCCGGCGATCACTATGGCGCTGTACTTCGTGATCTTCGGCAACCTGATCGGCAGCCGTATCGGTGAGATGGGCGGCTTTCGCTACATCGATTACATCGTGCCCGGTCTGATCATGATGTCGGTCATCACCAACAGCTACTCCAACGTGGTGTCGAGCTTCTTCAGTACCAAGTTTCAACGCTCGATCGAGGAGCTGATGGTGGCGCCCGTGTCGCCGCACGTGGTGTTGCTGGGCTATACCTTCGGTGGTGTGGCACGGGGCTTGATGGTCGGCTGTATCGTCACCCTGACGTCGCTGTTTTTTACCCGCCTGCAGGTGCAGCACATTGGGCTGACCGTCGCTGTGGTGCTGCTCACCTCGCTGGTGTTCTCGCTGGGTGGCTTTATCAACGCGGTTTTCGCCCGTACCTTCGATGACATCTCGATTGTGCCGACCTTTGTGCTGACGCCGCTGACCTACCTTGGCGGGGTGTTCTACTCGATCAGCCTGCTGCCGCCGTTCTGGCAGGCCGTTTCGCAGGTCAATCCGATCCTGCATATGGTCAACGCCTTCCGCTACGGCATTCTCGGTGTCTCGGATATTCCGATTGCCACGGCGTTGGTGATCATGGCGCTGTTTACCCTGATTCTGTACAGCCTCAGCTACTGGCTGCTGGTCAGAGGCACCGGTCTGCGGCAATAATGGCGCCGGGCCGCCACCCGGCGGCCTTAGCCATTGCAGGGGAACTCGCATGTCCGATCATCCAGCGACAGATTCGCCACTGGGCAAGTCCAGTGCCTATGTCAGCGTCTATACACCGTCGCTGTTGTATCCGATTGCCCGGCAAGCAAAATGGCAGGAGCTGGGGCTCGATCCGCAGAACCTGCCGTTTCACGGCGCAGATATCTGGAACTGCTTCGAGTTGTCCTGGTTGACGCCTTCGGGCAAGCCGGAGGTCGCCGCGGCGGAGTTTGTCTTCCCGATCAAGGCCGCGCGGATCGTTGAGTCCAAGTCCTTCAAGTTGTACCTCAACTCCCTCAATCAGACGGTTTTCCGTGATCGTCGAGAGCTGCTCGAGACGCTGGAGTCGGATCTGTCGGTGGCGGCACAGGGCCCTGTGGCCGTGCGCCTGTTCAGCATGCAGCAACTGCATCAGCTGGGCATGTTTACCTTGCCGGGCCGCTGTATCGATGACGAAGAGGTAGCCGTCAGTCGTTACCACTACGACGCCTCGTTGCTGGCCCTCGACAGTGGCCGGGTGCAGGTCAGCGAGGTGCTGCACAGTCATCTGCTCAAGTCCAACTGCCCGGTCACCGGTCAGCCTGACTGGGGGTCTGTCCTGATCAGCTACAGCGGCCCGCGGATCGACTCGGCGGCCTTGGTGCGGTACTTGGTGTCCTTCCGCGAGCACTCGGATTTTCACGAGCAATGCGTGGAGCGGATCTTTCTTGATCTGCTGGCGTTGCTGGGGGAGGGCGCTCAGCTGACGGTCTACGCGCGCTATGTGCGCCGTGGCGGGCTGGACATCAACCCCTGGCGTTCTACCGAGGCAGGCATGCCTGAGAATCTGCGGCTGGCACGCCAGTAAGATGCTAAAACGCCCCGGCTGGCGGGGCGTTGCTGCTGGGCGGCGGGCGGCTCAGATGCCCATGTCGGCCAGGCTTTGCATCACGCTGCGCAGCGTGCCGGCGAGGGTGGGGTGGCGGGCTTCAAACTGCTCGGCCATCAGGTTGACGCCATCAACCAGGGTTGGATCTTCTTCGACGTCAGCGTCGCCGCGCTCTTTCAGCAGTCGGGCTTCCAAGCTGGTTGCCAGCGCCTGCAGGGCTTCTCGTTCTTCAACGGTCAGCTGTGAATCGCTTTCATTAAGGGTGGCCTGCAGCGACTCCAGCTGTGATTTCAGACGCTCTGTGGGCATGTAGTCTCTCCTGTCCTACGGGTTTGCTTCACTATACCCCTAGATAGACAACGCGTCCGCCGAATTTACGGCAACTCGGCTTTGCTCAGGCGTACTTCGATGTCGTCCAGGCAGCTGCCCAGCTCGTTCACGCTGTCGATCACGTAATGGGCCCCCGCGTTCATCAGTGTCATGGTGGCCTGCAGTCGCAGGCGGTCGTGGGTGTCGCTGTCCTGCTCTTCCCACTGCTGCATTTGTTGCTCGGTCAGTGCGCCGCTCAGCGCCGTGCCAACGGTCCAAAGGCCTGCATTGAGGCCGGCGCGCACGGCATCGGCGCTGCCGCATACCAGTACGCAATGACGCAAGCAGTCAGCCTGCATCTGGACGGCCAGCGTGGCGACGCGATCAGGGGCCGGAAACGGACGCAATGAGGGGCTGTCGGTCAGCACACTCTTAAGCAGCGGGCGCAGCGGCTGGCTATCCCGTGTTTCCTGGTCTGGCAGCAGCCCGGCAGCCAATGGACGTTGCGCCAGCTGCTGCAGGCAAGGCAATGCCTGCGGCAGCAGTAGCAGTGCGTCGGGAGTCGGGTCGGCGGCAGTCAGGGTGCCGGCGAGATCGAAGAGTACGGCCTCGATCCGGGGTGCGGTCATGGTCCGGGGTCCTTGTCGGAAACGGTGATGACCGCACATCATCTTGCAATTGTTTTGCAGTTTTATGACTTCGGGATGTTGCCGGGTACCCTTTGCCGCTATTGCATCTCAGTGGGCAGCCAGTGGTTCGGCACCCATGGCGAGACGTACGCTGTCCGGCACCGGAATCGGCCGCTGGCTGGCGACATCGATCCAGACCATCTTCACATCGCCATAGCCGACCAGGTCCGGTGAGCCGTTGCCGTACATCTTGTGTTCCAGCGTCAGGCTGGTGCGGCCAACCACGCCGGCATAGAGCTCCACAACGACCTTGCCCGGGTGGAATAACGGCTTGAGAAAATGGTGGGTACAGGTGAGCAGAACCAGGCCCTGGCCAACCTGACGGCGGTGCGCCCCCAGGCCGTCCAGCCATTCGATACGCGCCTCTTCGAGGTACTGGTAGTAGCGGGTATTGTTGACGTGCTGATTGCTGTCCATGTCGCCATAGCGAATGGGCAGTTCGGTGGTGTAGATCAAGGGGCCTTTGGTATCGGTCATGGGCAATTTTTCACTGAAATCAAATCGGGGTTTGCATTACACTGCGGGCCTGCGTCGGTATTGCCTGACTGACGAAACCAAGCCAGAACTGGAGAGGCCGCTGATGAACTCGCTGAAGACAGGAGCCGTGGTTGCACTGCTATCGGCACTGTCGTTGACCTGCATTACACCTGTTTTTGCCGCAGATGACTACGATGATTACCAGTCCGACTACGTTAATCCTGATCCGTGGGAGCGCTTTAACCGCGTGACCTTTCGCTTCAACGACACCCTTGATCGTTATGCGGTGAAGCCGGTTGCCAAGGGATACAAGGCGGTGACGCCCGAGTTCATGCGTGACGGTATCGGTAACGTTTTCCACAACCTGCAAGAGCCGATGAACTTCGTCAACAATACCCTGCAGGGCAAGTTCAATGAGGCGGGTGTGGACATGTCGCGCTTTCTGTTCAACACCTTGCTGGGCGGACTGGGTGCAGTAGATGTCGCCACGCGTATGGGGCTGGAGCGCAACGACGAAGATCTGGGCCAAACGCTGGGTTATTGGGGGGTTGAAAGCGGCCCGTACCTGATGTTGCCCTTTATCGGTCCCAACACCCTGCGCGATACGGCATCCAAGCTGCCGGAGAACTTCTTCAATTACACCTACACCGGTTACATGAACGACATTCGCGTGCGTAACCAGATGTTTGCCACTGAGATGATTGATGCGCGTGCCGGGCTGCTGGATCGGGAGCGTCTGATTACCGGTGATCGTTATACCTTTGTTCGCAACGCCTACCTGCAGAATCGCGAGTACAAGGTGCGCGACGGCAACGTCCCTGACGAGTTCTAGGTTCGCCTTGTGCGGTGCCTGCGCCCGCCCCGTTTGAGGTCGGGCGCTTTGCTATCTGGGCGCTGAATCAGTTCAGACTGTCGAACTTCAGCCCGATGCTGAATTGTCCATCGCCCTCAGGCTCACAGCGGACCACCTCACCCGTTGCCTGCAATCCCTGCAGTCCGGGTGTGGGGGAAGAAATGGACAGGGTGACGGTCTTGCCTTCCTCCACCGCCTGTTGGCTGAGGACCAGAGCGCCCTGATTGGACAGGTCCCGGCAGATAACATCCAGTTCCAGGTCGCCGGTGCTCAGGCGGGCGCTGGTGTCCATGGTCATGCGCATGAAATCGCGTTTTTCACTGTACTGCTGGTCATGAAATGACATCGGCGGCTCCCGCTGCAAACAGGTACATTTTGTTGTTGCATTTCGCTGTTCATCCTAGTGCCGCCGGGGCGTGCAGACAAGCACCTGAGTGCGGCCGGGCAACGGTTGCTAGATAGAACGGATGGGAGTAGTGTTTCCCCCTTGAAAACGCCGGGGTACTGCCGGCCCGATTCAGCCACCCTGTGGTCTCCGTGGAAACGCGCACCGAGACGTTGACGTAGGGACTCTATGCAGCCTTCAGGCACAACATTGCTGGTGATTGACGATGACGATCAGGTTCGCCAGCGTCTGACCGCCTACTTGGAAGAGCTTGGTTGCGACGTGTTGCAAGCCGCAACCGCCGGGGACGGCGTTGCGCTGTTTCATGATGCACGCCCGGAGCTGGTGCTCTGCGACTTGCACCTTGGCAATGGTCAGGGCTTCGAGGTGGTCCGTCAGATCACCGAGACCGGGCTGGAAGTGCCGGTTATCGTCATGTGCGCCGATGGCGCCATGGCTGACGCGGTGGAAGCCCTGCGCCTGGGCGCCAGTGATTTCCTGCTCAACCCCATGCACGACCCGGAAGTGTTGTCGCACGCCGTGCGTCGAGCGCTGGATCGCGCACGGCTGCGGTTGGAAAACCAGCGAATCCGGGAGCGGCTGGAGCGTGCCAATCGTGAGCTTGAGGTGCATCTTAAAGAGCTGCGCGATGATCAGGCCGCAGGACACCAGGTGCAGCTCAACATGCTGCCGCAGACGCCTTGGGTCAGTGGCGAATACAAGCTGGAGCATCGACTGATTCCGTCGCTGTATCTGTCCGGCGACTTTGTCGATTATTTCCGTATTTCGGATTCTCAGCTGGGGTTCTACCTTGCCGATGTCTCCGGACACGGTTCGTCGTCGGCCTTCGTTACCGTGCTGCTCAAGTTCATGACCACGCGGTTGATGTACGAACAGCGCAAAACCGAAGGGCGAGCGAGCGGCCGAATCGAGTTCAAGCCCTCGGATGTGCTTGGTCACATCAATCGCAGCCTGATCAGCTGCAAGCTTGGCAAGCACGTCACCATGCTCGGTGGCGTGATTGATGAGCAGGCGCGTACGCTTACTTACAGTATTGGCGGGCATTTACCCCTGCCGGTTATCTATACTGAAGGTCAGGCGCGTTATCTCACCGGCAAGGGGCGCCCGGTCGGCCTGTTTGAAGATGCCGAGTATCAGAATGAAACCATCGAGCTCCCGGAGCGTTTTAGCCTGACGCTGTGTTCCGATGGTGTGCTGGATTGCCTGGAAGGCTCTACGCTGAAGGATAAGGAAGCCCGTTTGCCGGCATTAATTGCCGAGCATGGTGGGACGATGCAGGGTATTATGGCGGCCCTGGGGCTGGACCCCAATAAAACCATGCCTGATGACATTTCCGTGTTGGTGTTGAGCAGGAACGCAGAATGATGACCACTGGCAAGATCCAGTTTGCCGAAGAGCAGGGCACCTTCGTGCTCAAGTTCATTGGTGACGTACGCCTCACGCTCTGTGCGGCGCTGGATTCTTATATCGAAAAAATCTTCAGCGTGCTCAGCTTCGAGTCGATCGTCATTGATCTGACTGAAACCGAGTGCATTGACAGTACGTCCCTTGGCCTGCTGGCCAAGCTGTCCATCCTGTCGCGGCAAAAAGTCGGCTTTCTGCCGACGCTGGTGTCCAACCACGATGATATGAACCGTCTGCTGCAAAGCATGGGCTTTGATCAGGTATTCAATATCGTGCCGGAAAGCACGCCCAGCTGCGAAGAGTTGCAGGATCTGCCCGCGCAGATGCTGTCCGAAGAGAAGGTCAAGCGTAAGGTGCTCGAAGCACACCGTATCCTGATGAATCTCAACGACAGCAACCGTGAAGCCTTTCGCGATCTGGTCAGCGCGCTGGAATCAGACGCCTGACGCCATTATCAGGCGCTCCAGCTTGAGTTGATCTGCTGCAAAGGCCCGAATCCCCTCCGCCAGTTTTTCCGTTGCCATGGCATCTTCATTATGTGCCCAGCGGAACGCCTTCTCGTCCAGCAATTGACGTTCGTCGACCTCACCCTGAGTCAGGGCGGGCGATAGCTGCAGGGTGCCCTGTTGCTCGCGCAGGCTTTCCAGCAGTTGCGGACTGATGGTCAGACGATCACAGCCGGTCAGAGCCTCGATTTGTCCGGTATTGCGGAAGCTGGCCCCCATGACGACGGTGCTGTACAGGTGCTGCTTGTAGTAGCGGAAGATGCGCGCCACCGACTGCACGCCCGGGTCGTCCAGGCCTGCGTAGTCGCGTCCTTCGTGATGCTTGTACCAATCATAGATGCGGCCGACAAACGGCGAGATCAGATAGACTCCGGCGTCGGCACAGGCTTGGGCCTGGGCGAAGGAGAACAGCAGCGTCAGGTTGCACTGAATGCCTTCACGTTCCAGCGCCGCAGCGGCCTGTATGCCCTCCCAGGTGGCAGCGATCTTGATCAGTACGCGGTCACGGGTAACGCCTGCACGCTCATATAGCTCGATCAACTCGACGGCCTTGCGCAGCGTGGCAGCGGTATCAAAGGAGAGGCGGGCATCTACCTCGGTGGAAATTCGGCCCGGAATCAGTTGCAGAATCTCCCGTCCGATGGCCACCGCAAAACGGTCGCAGGCGTTGGCGACCGGATCGCTGCTGTCCTTGGCGTCGGCGATGGCCTGTTGCAGCAGCGGTTCGCAGCGGGGCAGCGAGGCTGCCTTGAGCAGCAGGGAGGGGTTGGTGGTGGCGTCGGTCGGTTGCAGTTGGGCGATAGCGTCGATGTCGCCGGTGTCGGCGACGATCTGGGTGTGCTGTTTCAGGCTGTCGAGTTTCGAGGTCATGATGCTAGGCAGGTTCCATAGGGCTTTGCCTGACCTTACCCTATGCGCTCTGACAGTCGCAATCGCCAACAGGTCTTATGCTCTTTCTAGCCTGGCCTGCATCTGCTCAAACAACTGATCGAACAGCGCCAACGGCTGCTCGGTGCGATGAATGGTGGTACTCAGTTCCCGTCGGAAGTGCCGAGCGCCCGGCAAGCCCTGGAACAGCCCCAGCATGTGCCGGGTGATGTGGTGCATCTGTCCGCCGGCGGCCAGATGCTGCTCAATGTAGGGCCGCATCTGCGCCAGTACCTCCAGCCGTGTTGGCTGTGGGTGGTCGTCGTTGAAGAACGCCTGATCCACCGCAGCGAGCAGCCAGGGGTTGTGATACGCCTCGCGCCCCACCATCACGCCATCCACGTGGTCCAGTTGAGCCTGCATGACGTCCAGGCTGGTGAGGCCACCGTTGAGGATGATTTCCAACTGCGGGAAGTCGCGCTTGAGTTGCTGCACTGCCTCGTACTTGAGCGGCGGTATCTCCCGGTTTTCCTTCGGAGATAAGCCCTCAAGGATGGCGATGCGCGCATGCACCGTAAAACTGGTGCAACCGGCGGCGTGCACGGTGCCGACAAAGTCGCATAGCTGCTGGTAGCTGTCGCGGCCATTGATGCCAATGCGGTGCTTGACGGTGATCGGCGTGCTGCAGGCATCCTGCATAGCCTTCACGCAGTCGCCCACCACTTCGGGGTGGGCCATCAGGCAGGCGCCAATCATATTGTTCTGCACTCGATCGCTCGGACAGCCGACATTCAGGTTCACCTCCGCATACCCGGCCGCCTCGGCCAGCGCCGCGCACTGCGCCAGCTCCTGCGGGCTGCTGCCGCCCAGCTGCAGCGCCACCGGTTGCTCTGCGCTGTGGTAACCGAGGAACCGTTCACGGTCGCCATGCAGCACAGCACCGGTGGTCACCATCTCTGTGTACAGCAAAGCATGACGGCTGATCAGTCGCGCAAAGTAGCGGTAGTGGCGATCAGTCCAATCCATCATCGGCGCAACGCTGAAGCGGCGATTGGGCTCAGGGCGCGTGGTTGCTGGGCTGGGCGAGGAGGCTTGCGGGTTCATGGCTGACTGTCTGTGAGGTGCGTTTTATGGCTGTTGGCGCTCAGCAGGGCGCGGATCGCCCGAGCGGAGCCGCATTTTATCAGGAAAGTGGCGCTCCCGAGTGGGGGCGCGACAAAGCGCTTGAGGTGCTCGGCTGTCGGGCGTGTCGGCGGCGGCTGATGTTGCTTGGCGAGTTGCCTATTGTTCGTATAAAAGCTCCTCAGGCCGCCGCCACGAGCGGCTCCGTGTGTCTCTGTAACCACTGTTCTTGAGCCTCTGACGCTATCGGTTGCGGGCGAACTTCCCTACAATGCGCGGCTTTTGCCGAGAAAGCTCCGCGTTATGAAGTCGCTGGCTGATCTGTTTGTTGTCGTACTGCTGTGCCTGTTTGTTTCTACCTCGTTTGCTGATGCGCCGACCAGTTTCTCTGCGGCCAAGGCGACCGCCAAGCGTGAGGTCTTTGTGGATGAGCGGGCGGTCAGGCAGGGCGATCTGTATTGCGGGTGTCGCTGGGATTGGGTCGGACGGTCCGGTGGCCGGGTTGATGCCAGCTCCTGTGGTTATGAGACGCGCGCCCAGCAGACGCGGGCAGAGCGGATCGAGTGGGAGCATATCGTCCCTGCCTGGGTGTTTGGCCATCAGCGACAGTGCTGGCAAAACGGCGGGCGGCGCAATTGCGTGGTGAACGATCCGCTGTTCCGGGTGATGGAGGCGGATATGTTCAACCTTTACCCGGCTGTGGGGGAGGTCAACGGTGATCGCAGCAACTTTCAGTATGCGATGATTGGTCGGGCGCCTGCGCAGTACGGCGCCTGCACCTCAAAAGTCGATTTTCAGCAACGGGTGGCCGAGCCTCGGGACGAAGTTAAGGGGCTGGTCGCGCGGGTTCACTTCTACATGTATGACCGCTACGGCTTGTCGATGTCTCGTCAGCAGCAACAGTTGCTGATGGCCTGGAGTCGTCAGTACCCGGTGACCGAGTGGGAACGGGAGTGGAGCAGCCGCACGGCGCGGGTCATGGGTCACAATAACCCCTTTGTCACGGGCGAGCGGTCCTGGACGCCGGGGCACAGGCCTACCCGCGATGGTGTGGTGTCTCCAGTGCCTGCTGTCAGGCACGAGGCAGCCGCCGGCAGCCGCGCCGGTATCATCGGTAACCGCAACAGCAAGGTGTATCACTTGCCGTCAGGGTGCCCGAGCTATGACCAGGTCGCGGCGCGCAACCAGGTGCAGTTCGAAACCGAGGCGGCCGCAGTGGCTGCCGGGTTCAGGAAGGCCGGTAACTGCAGCGGTTGACGGCTTGATACCGGCCGCTGGGCGCAGCGCGGCTGGCTGGGTACACTTGCCTATCAAGACAGCCGTGGTGGGTGGCCGGCTGAATGCGCTCCAGGCTGACCTGTCGTGCTTTGCTCTCGCACCGGCATGGGATGTCGAGTCGCGCGATCTGGCGCATACCGCTTTGCATGCGCCATCGGCGCAAGCGCCTGAGTAGGGGCTGTGACTCATCAGGGAGAGCGTTCGATGTTCAGTTTTTTGCGACAACGGCTGATAGCTAATCGCCGCGAACCGGTGCCCATGCCGCCGGTGGATGAGCGTCGTCTGGCGCTTTGGCGAGCGCTGTCCGAGCTGTTTCTGGATACCGAGCCAGACGATGTCACCTTCGACTACATCGCCCGAGTAGTTCGGGAAAGCGGCTATCTGCCCATGCAGGTTAAACAGGTGCTTTGGGCCGAGCTGTTTCCAGTGCTTGCAGGCAATCTGCGCTCGGTTGCCGGGGAGTGGGCAGGCTGGTCGGATGACTGGTTGCTGGCCCACATCAAGCCGGTGACCGAGCTGGCGCCGCTTGGCGGCCGTGGTGGCGTGGCGCGGGAAATACGGCGCTGCTGGCAGGCCGTGGCAATGCGATTGCCGTCTGACTTCGAGTAGTATCACGGGCCATCGAGTGGTCATTGCAGGCCCAGAGGAGATTGGCGTGGACTTTCAGACTATCCCGATTGTGCGGATTTTCGATGAACAGAAAGCGAGGGATTTCTACCTCGGTTTTCTCGGCATGACGCTGGATTGGGAGCACCGTTTTGAACCGGGGTACCCGCTCTACATGCAGGTATCGAAAGGCTCGCTGGTACTGCACTTGAGCGAGCATTCGGGCGACTGCTCGCCGGGCAGCAAATTGTTTGTCAATGTCAGTGATGCGCGGGCGTTACTGGCGGAGCTGCAGACAAGACCTTACGCCTACTGCCGCCCCTCGCTGGAGTTGGCAGCCTGGGGCGACTATGGCTTTCAGGTGGTAGACCCTTTTTCCAATCGTATCTGGTTCAATCAACCCGAATGATCGGTGCGCCAGGGCGCTGGTCAACGGATCAGACGCTCTCGCGCCATTCGCGTGCCAGCACGGCAACCAGCTCCGCTGCGGGTAGCTGACGAGCCAGCGCGGCGCCCTGGCCGGCCCAATGCGCGGCAAAGGCGTGATTACCCTGTTGACTGGCGGCGGCGTGCAGCTGTTTGGCCGCGTCGTAGGCGATGGGATAGTCCGGCGGCACGGGCGTGTCGGCGCCATCGCAGAACCGTATCAGCTCGTTGACGATACCGCGTGCCGGGCGGCCGGAGAACGCGCTGGTCAAGCGGGTGTTCCGGGCATGTTCGCTCGACAAGTTGGCGCGGTAGGCTGCGGGCGCGCAGGACTCCGGGCACAACACAAAGGCGGTGCCGAGCTGGGCTGCGACAGCGCCCTGAGTGAGTGCTGCGGCGATCTGCTGGCCGTTCATGATGCCGCCGGCGGCGATAATGGGCAGCGTCATGTGTTGGCTTAGCAGCGCAAGCAGTGCCGAGGTGCCCAGCTGTTCATCGTCTGCGCAGGAATCAAACATGCCTCGATGACCGCCGGCCTCGATCCCCTGAGCGACGATGGCGTCGATGCCGGCTTGCTCGATCAACTGCGCTTCGTGCAGGTTGGTTGCGGTCGCCAGCAGGCAGATACCGGCGTCTTGCAGTGCCTTGATGCGTTCTGCAGCAGGCAGGCCGAAGTGGAAGCTGACGACCGCCGGCCGCTGTTCCAGCAGCAACTCCAGCGTCTCGTCGTCCTCTACAAAACTGCGGTAGATCTCGCTTAGTGCTTCAGGGGGCTGCGCCCCGGCGCGGTGAAACAGGGGGGCAAGATGCTCCAGCCAGGCAGCCTCACGTGCCGCATCGTGCACGGCAGGCGCGTGACAGAACAGGTTTACGTTGAATGGCCGAGAGGTCAGGGCACGGGTTTGCGCCAGTGCGCTGCGGGCCTGCTGAGCGTTGCCGGCACCGATGGCGATGGAGCCCAGACCGCCGGCATTGGATACCGCTGCTGCCAGCTCCGGGGTGGATACGCCCGCCATCGGGGCTTGAATCAGGGGCAGCTCGATACCGAGGCGCTCCAGCAGGGGGGAGGTCGGGCGCATATTGTCTCCTGGTTGTTGATGTGTTCTGTTTTGGAGAATATTATTTAATAAATATTCTTTCAATGAGAATTAAATGGACAGCGAAACCCTGCGTATTTTTTCTGCCGTTGCCGCCGAACTGAGCATTACTCGCGCAGCGGCGCGTTTGGGGCGTGCGCCCTCCAACGTCACCACGCGGATTCAGCAGCTGGAGGGTGAGTTGGGCATCGAGCTGTTCAGCCGTGTTGGTAAGCGCATGTCGCTATCGGCCGCTGGCGAGCGCTTGGTCGAATATAGCGCCCGATTACTGGCGCTGGAGGAGGAGGCGCGACATGTCGTCAGCGCCGGCGGACACGCCGGCGGCTTGCGCATCGGCAGCATGGAAAGCACCGCGGCTGCGCGCTTGCCCGCGGTGTTGGCGAGCTATCATCGGCACTATCCGCAGACGCGCCTGCAGCTGCAGACGGGGCCGTCGCGGCCATTATTGGAAAAGGTGCGCAACGGTCAGCTGGACTGCGCCTTCGTTGCTCTGCCGGCGGACTTCGGTGGCCTGGACGGCCTGTCTGAGCTGGGGCTGCAAGGGTGTGCAGTATGGCGTGAACAGCTGTCGCTGGCGCTGCCGGCCGATGCGTTGCCAGCGGAGGGCGTTGGCGGCATTGTGCTGCGTTCGCTGGCGGCGTTTCCTCAGGGGTGTACGTATCGCGGCATCGCCGAGCAATGGCTGGGCGTGCCGGGCTCGCTCGAGTGGCGGGTGCAGGAGATGAATTCCTATCACGCGATGATTGCCTGTGTGGCGGCAGGCACCTGTGTCTCGTTGTTGCCTGAGAGTGTGTTAATGCTCAGCCCGGCCCATCGCCAGCTGCAGACGCTGCCGGTGGTGCAGGCCGATACCCTGCTGGTCTGGCGACAGCACTACGCCACGCCCGCATTCGAGCGACTGCAGACGCTGTTGCCGGAGGCCCCTGATGCACCGGCAGTCTGACCTGCGCAGCGCGGCTGAGGCGGCGCTGATTCTGGTGATCGGTATGGGCTTTGGTCGCTTTGCCTTTACCGCGCTATACCCGCTGATGGTCCAGGAGGGCGTGCTGACGTTGCAGGGCGGCAGCCTGGCAGCCTCGGCCAACTACGCCGGCTATTTGCTCGGTGCGCTGCTGCTGATGTGGACGCGCAGTCATCGGGCGCACCTGCTGTGCGTCGTGGCCATGCTGGGGACGTCGGCTTGCCTGGCGGCGCTGGCCGTGGTCACCGCGACCTGGGGCATCGTGGTTGTGCGGCTGCTGGCGGGTGTGCTGAGCGCGGTGGCGATGGTGGCTGGCTCGCTTTGGTTGTTTGAGCATCGCCGGCAGTTTGCCGGTGCGCCGTTACTGTATGCCGGGGTCGGTCTGGGGATTGCCGTGTCTGCCGAGCTGCTGGTGGTGGGTGGCGCGTTTGGCTTGCACAGTGCAGGCTTATGGCTGCTGCTGGGGGCTGTTTGCTTCGCTTTGAGTCTGCTGGCGTTGCCTGGTCTGCTGCTCGATCGGGCTGTGGTCGCTGCCGCCCCGGGTATGGCGTCAGGGCACAGCGCCGCGCCGGTCGCCGCCTGGCCCCTGGTGGTGCTCTATGGCTTGGCGGGGTTGGGCTACATCGTGACGGCAACCTATCTGCCGGTGCTGGTGCGCGACAGCTTTCCGGACCTGAACGCAGCCCATGTCTGGGCGGTTTTCGGGTTGGGTGCGGCACCATCCTGCTTTGTCTGGCACCGGGTCCATCAGCGGCTGGGGTCGCGCGCCGCACTGCGGGTAAATCTGCTGATTCAGGCCGTTGGCGTCGCGCTGCCAGCCATGTTGCCGACGACGACTGGCTTTTTGCTGAGCGCCTTGCTGGTCGGCGGCACCTTCATGGGCACGGTCACCATCGCCATGCCGGCCGCGCAGCAGGCGGCCCGTCACGCGAAGATCAACCTGATGGCCGTCATGACCCTGGCCTACGGGGTGGGCCAGATTGCTGGCCCCTTGATGGCCGACCGGCTGCACACTCTTTTTCTCAGCTTTAACGGCGCCTTGCTGGCTGCGGCTGCGGCGCTGATCCTGGCCGCACTGCTGACGTTACGCCTGTGACGGCGTGACGAGCCCCCCCGCGCGCTCCTGCACGGAGATGGCGCCGCCATGCCGCGGCAGACAGGCTACTTGGGGAACAGCGCGGTAACGATCAGTCGCGCGCCAAGGCCTTGCGGTCCGTTATCTGTGCTGTCCACCCAGTAGCGCAGGCCGCCACCGATACTGAACAGTTGCCCGCCGATGGGCACCACCTTGGATATCATGGCGTTGAGCGGCACCGCGCTGTCGTGATTTTCCCAGTCGTGGGTGGTTTCGCTGTTCAGGGTGTAGGTGACCGCCGAGGGTGTGGTGTAACTGGCGAAGGGCTGGATAAAGGTGCTGTTGATGTCGGCGCGATGACCGGCGTCGGCTACATCGACCAGATGATTGAACAGCAGCCCTACCGTCCAGGGGCCGCTTTGGCGCAAGGCAACGCCGGTTGGACCTGCAGCCCAGGTGTCGGCAGTCAGCTCGTCCTCCGAGCCGGTAGGCAGCAGCATGGCCGGTCCGGCGCCCCAGATCCAGCCGCCGGCTGTAGGTTCCTTGGGTGAAAAGAACAGGCTCTGCACGGTGTCGCCGGTGCCGGTCTGGCTGCCTGCCCCGGGGAATACATCGCTTTGATGTGTTACCGGCAGGATGGTGCGCGAAATCAGATTCCAGTCTTCGCTGATCGAAATAGGAATGACCGGCTGAATATTCAGTGTGTGCCGTTCACCGTCGTTGTCTGGCCCGATGTGGTGATCGTAGTTGTACTGAAACGGCACACTGATCAGCGCCGCGACCGGGTTGCTGAGCGACTTCGCCAGATCCGCCGCAGCGGCGTCTGCCTGCGCGTTGGACGCCATGGCGGCGGCTATCAAGGCGGTGGTGCTGCGCGCAATGGTGTTGAACACGCCGGCCTCTCCCTGGAAGCGTTGAGGTTTGTCATTTCAGCGTAGACGGTTTGTCGGCGATGTCCGCATCGATATAGGCAATGGCGTGAGAGAATTGGCCATTCAGCACATTGATAGCGCTGCGATCATGTCACGCCTAGTGGTTTCGGACTGGGGCGTGATCGGTGAGACTGCCTGAAATGCCTGATCCAGAGGCGTTTCCCTTGCCCCAGGCAAGACCGAATAACAAGAGAGGTCAGCTCATGCAACAGCCACAACAGGCGAAGAACGCCTGGCGGGTACTCTTTCTGCTGTTCCTGGCGAACATGTTCAACTTTTTCGATCGGACGATCCCGGCCATCATTATCGAGCCGCTGCGCATGGAATGGGATCTCAGCGACTTTCAGCTGGGCTTGGGTGGCACGGCCTTCACGGTCGTGTACGCGCTGGCCGGTATTCAGCTGGGGCGTATGGCAGACGTTGGCTCGCGCCGCAAGATCATGGGCTGGGGGCTGGCGGTCTGGAGTGGCTTTACCGCGCTGACCGGTGCTGCCTGGAACTTCTGGAGCTTCCTGATTATTCGCATGGGCGTGGGGGTCGGTGAAGCCAGCTACGCTCCCGCTGCCAACTCCCTGATCGGCGATCTGTTCCCGGCGCACAAGCGCGCCCGGGCAATGGGTATTTTCATGCTCGGCTTGCCCCTCGGTCTGCTCTTGGCCTTCTTTACGGTTGGTGCCATGGTCGAGGCCTTTGACAGCTGGCGCGCGCCCTTCTATATCGCGGCGATACCAGGGCTGCTGCTCGCGGTGTTCGTCTTCATGATCAAGGAGCCCGCACGCGGCGCCGCTGAGGTGGTCAGGACCAGCGCTGCGCCGGTCGACAAGCCCATGCGCAAGATCTTTGCAGTGCGTACCTTCTGGTGGCTGACGCTGGCGGGGCTGGCGTACAACTTCGCGTCCTATGCCTGTAATTCATTCATGGTGCCGATGCTGCAGCGTTACTTCCATCTGTCTCTGCAGGAGGCTGCTGTCTCTACCGGCGTCATCGTTGGTGTTACCGGCCTGGTTGGTCTGACAACGGGCGGCTGGATTGCGGACAAGGTGCACCAGCGCTGGGCGACCGGGCGACTGATGTTTGGCGCAATCAGCATGCTGATCGCTGCGCTGGCGACGGGTTATGCACTGCTGCAGGAGGAGATCGAGATCAGTCTGTTCATCGCGGTGTTCTCGATTGGCTGGCTGTTCTCCTACAACTACTTCACCAGTGTGTATACCGCAATTCAGGATGTCATTGAGCCGCGTCTGCGTGGCACGGCTGTCGCACTGTTCTTCGCGTGCCTGTATCTGCTGGGCGGCGGCATGGGGCCGGTGGTGGTGGGCTTGCTGTCGGATCAGTTTGCCGAGGCGGCGCGGGTGGCTGCAGGTGCTGCTGAGATGAACGAAGTGTTCAAGGCGCAAGGTCTGCATGATGCAATGATCTCCATCCCGGTTGCGCTGCTGGCGGCTATGGCAGCTCTACTGATGGGCGCGCGCTACTTTGTTGCCGACTCCAAGAAAATGGAAGCGGCGATGGCTGCCGATGAGCCTGAAGAGGTGTCGGACCAAGCGCCTGCGACGGCGTGAGCTGATCACTGAGCGACAGAAAAACCGGCACCGGCCGGTTTTTTTGTACATGTTGCCGGCAGGCCGCTGCCGGAGATTCTCAGGGCGCTGGGCGTCGGCGCAACGAAGGTGGACTGGGCAGGGGCTAGGTCGTGCTCAGGTAGGGCAGGCAGGTTGCAGGGTATTCAGCAGATTGCCGACCTTGGTCAAGGTTTCCTGATACTCCAGCTCCATGATCGAGTCAGCGACGATGCCGCCGCCGCCCCAGCAGTGAATCCGGTCGGCATGGCAGACCAGGCTGCGAATGGCAATATTGAAGTCCATCTGACCTTCACAGCCCAGATAGCCGACGCTACCGCAATACAGACTGCGGCGTACCGGCTCCAGCTCCTCGATGATCTGCATGGCCCGGATCTTTGGCGCGCCGGTGATGGAGCCGCCCGGGAAGGCGCGCATCAGCAGATCAATGGCATCGCAATCGGCGCGCAGCTGGCCGGTGATGCTGCTGACCAGGTGGTGCACGTTGGGATAGCTTTCCAGGCTGAACAGCTCCGGCACGCGGATGCTGCCGGGTTTGCAGCTACGGCCAAGATCGTTGCGTAGCAGGTCAACGATCATCAGGTTTTCGGCCCGATCCTTGGCGCATGCCTGCAGCTCGTTGGCCAGCGCCTGGTCGCTTGCCTGGTCTGCGCCGCGCGGACGGGTGCCCTTGATCGGGCGGGTTTCTACCCGGCCATCCTGCACCTGAATAAAGCGCTCGGGCGACAGGCTGAGCAGGGCGCCCTGTGCGGTTTCTAGGTAGGCCGCGAAGGGGGTCGGGCTGCGTTGTCGCAAGGTGGCATAGGCGGCCAGCGGGTCGCCGCTGTAACGGCTGCTGAAGCGCTGCGCCAGGTTTATCTGGTAGCAGTCACCAGCGTGGATGTACTGCTGGATACGCTCAAAGGCTGCCGCATAAGCGGCTTTGTCCTGATCCGCCTGGAAGGGCGCCAGCAGCTGGAACCTACCCAGCGTCGCTGCTGGTTGCTGCAGTCGGTTCAGCAGGGCTTGCCGGCGTGAGCTCGGCACACTCGGATGACATACCAGCCAGCTGCGCTGCTGCTGGTGGTCGCTGACCACCGCCCAGTCGTACAGCCCGAAAGCGAGAGCGGGCAGCGCGATGTCGTCGCAGGCCAGGCTGGGCAGGGCCTCAAGCTGGCGACCGTAGTCATAGGCCAGGTAGCCCAGCAGACCGGCGCCAAAGGGCAGGGCGGTGTCGCTGGGCCAGGCTGCCGGGCCAAGCCGTTGCAGCGCCTCGCGCAACAGACGGGCGGTCTGCTTGGCAGGTTGCTGGTCGCTGATCTGTAGCAGCGGGCCGGCGCTCAGCAGACTGTAGCGGCCAAGCTGGTAGCGCGGGTCAGCGGAATCGAGCAGGACGGTGGCGCCGAGGCTGCGCACGGCGTTCAGCCGTGGCAGTGGGTCTGCCTGGTAAACCAGCTCGTGGAGCTGGTATTCAGGCATGGTAGGACTCGTCGATCATGCGTTGCTGGCGTTGGCTTCGTCACTCGACAGCGGTGCATCCGGCAGCTTGGCGAAGTGTTTTTGGGAAAAGGCCACGCGCTCTTCGGCGCTTTCCTCGCGACCGTCCTTCTTCAGCTGGGCCAGGTGTCGCTCGACCATATGGCAGCGGGTGGTCAAGCCGGCATCGTTGGCGATCTGGATGTTCAGGCCCGGACGGGCGTTGAGCTCCAGAATCAGTGGGCCCTGATCCTGGTCAAGCACCAGATCCACACCGATATAGCCTAGGCCCGATAGCTCGTAGCAAGAGGCGGCCAGATGCATGAACCCGTTCCAGTCCGGCAGCTGCACGCCATCGACCGGGTTGGTGGTGTCCGGGTGCTTGCTGATGATCTTGTTCAGCCACGTGCCCTTGAGGGTGATGCCGGTGGCCAGGTCGACGCCGACGCCGATGGCGCCCTGGTGCAGGTTGGCCTTGCCGCCGGACTGGCGGGTGGGCAAACGCAGCATCGCCATCACCGGGTAGCCCATCAGGCAGATGATGCGGATGTCCGGCACGCCTTCGTAGCTGATGCTTTTGAAGATCTGGTCCGGGGTTACGCGGTACTCGATCAGCACGCGATCACGGTGGCCGCCTAGTGAGTACAGACCGGACAGGATGCTGGAAATGTGGTGGCCGATCTCGTCGCGGCTGATAATCTTGCCGCCGACGGTTTTGTACATCCCCTCAAAGCGGTCGGCGATGACGATAATGCCGTCACCGCCGGCGCCCTGGGCCGGTTTGATTACAAAGTCGCGGTGCTCGGCGACAATGCTGTCGAACTTGTCGAAGTCCTTTTCCGTATCGATGATGCCGTACAGCTGCGGCACATGGATACCGGCGGCGATGGCGCGCTCCTTGGTCAGGATCTTGTCGTCTACCACCGGATACAGGTGCCGCTTGTTGTACTTGAGCACGTAGTCCGCGTTGCGGCGGTTGATGCCCATGACGCCGGCCTCGGACAGCGCCTTCCAGGTTTTCCAGAACATGCGGCCTCCTCAGCTCTTGGTCAGCGCCTTGAAGCGCATCAGCTCGGTGAGACGGTAGCCGCGGTAACGACCCATCGCCAGCATGAAGGCCACCAGAATCAGCAGCACGGCCGGGAAGGTGAACACGAAGTAGGTCAGTTCCGGAATGGTCATCAGCAGGTGCGCCAGGGTGGCGGCAACCAGCGTGCCCAGAGCGGTTTTCAGCGATTGCGCGCCGCCGCGTTCTTCCCAGGTAATCGACAGACGCTCGATGGTCATGGTCAGAATCACCATCGGGAACAGCGATACCGACAAGGCTTTCTCCAGGCCCAGTTTGTGGCTGAACAGGCTGATGGCGGCGATCACCAAGACAACAAAGGTCAGCACGATGGACAGGCGTGGCAGCATCTGCAGCTTGAGGTGTTCAAGGTAGGAGCGCAGCGACAAACCGAGGGCGGTGATCACGGTGAACAGGGCGATACCCCAGCCCAGTTCGGTCTCGCGGAAGGCCAGGGCGATCAGCACCGGCGTAAAGGTACCGAGTGTCTGCATGCCGATCAGGTTACGCAGAATCAGAATGACCAGCACCCCGACCGGGATCATGATCATCACCTGATACACGCGCTGCGCCTGCAGCGGCAGGCCATACAGGGAGTATTCCAGTAGCGCAGAGGCACTGTTCTGGGTGGTCAGCTTGGCCAGACGCAGGGCGTTCATTTCGCTGTTGCTGACGGTCAGCGTCACGCTGGCCTGACGGCCGCCTTCCAGCGCCAGCATCGGGTTGCTGCCGGTCCACCAGACCAGGCGGTTGTCCGGGATGCCCTGTTGGCCAGTCTCCGGGTGGAAATACAGCCAGCGTTCGCCGTTGTAGCTGCGTAGCCAGAGCTCGGGGGATTGCGCCTCGGTATTCTCCAGGCGAATGGTGTGTACCAGCTCCAGCGGAATACGTGCGTTGGACAGCAGCAGCTCGATCACTCGTGCCTTGTCCATGGCGCTGGTGCCGCCGGCCAGCAGTAGCTTGACGTTGTCGTCGGTGATGTCGTTCACCCGGCGAATGGTCTCGCTGATAAAGGTTTCGATATCGGCCGAGTGCTGGCGGATCGGGTTGATCAGCGCGTCAGCGGCAACCTGCTCCGGGCCTTCCAGCTGTACCGGTTGCGGTGCTGGTGGCGGCGGCGCCTTGGCCTGCTCTTCGCTGTAACGCTGGGTCAGTACCAGACGGTAGTAGAGCGTCTGCGTGCCGCTGGCGCGGCGTGAAGACCAGGTCACCCGACGGTTGCCGCCCTGGTTGTTGATATTCACGCCGTAGTTGTTGGAGATAAAGCTCTCATTCAGGCTGACGTAATCCTGATTGAGCGGCGGAATGAAAAACTGCGCCTTGATCGGGGTACCGGGCACTGCACGAAACTCGACCTTGGCATCCAGGCTCCAGATGTCATCGGTTTCGTCTTCGGTTACGGGTATATCGAGGAAGTAAATCTGGTAGCCGGTAATAAGAACGCCAAGGCTGACCAGTACGGCGATCAGGATCTTCAGGTGCAGATTTATTGATTGCATAGTTATCTCAACAACTGTTGTAGGTCCGCCTGACCTTTTACCGTCCTGGCAGGCGCAGCGAGCTGGCCGCATCTTAGCATGCGCACAGGGCGCCTCGTAGAGGTTGCGTTTATCGAGCCCTCCGGCAGACAGTCTGTCGCGGGTCCGGTTCCCCACCGGGTGCGAGCTTGCGCGCTGTGCGGGGTTCTTTTTGAGCATAGTTCAACCTATGCGACTTATGGATTGTTGACAATGTTGCGGGGCGTGGCGCAGAATTTTGCTGTTTTCTGGGTTCTGCTGCTGAGGATTGTAGACAATTGATGGAAGCAACTCTGGATGGGCCAACGCAAACCCTGTCTGACGGCGCCTTCGAGCGTATTCAGGCCGCCATCGTCAAAGGCGAGATCGCGCCGGGCACACGTATCAGTGAGCAATACCTGTCGACCACCTTCGGCATTGGTCGCGGCCCGCTGCGCGAGGCGATTCGCCGACTTGAAGGCCGTCGCCTGGTGGTGCGCATTCCTCACGCCGGGGTGCGGGTGGTGTCGCTCGACTACGCTGAATTGATCGAGCTGTATCACGTTCGTGAAGCGTTGGAAGGCATGGCCTGTCGCTTGGCTGCGCAGAACATGACGGAAGACGAGATCGCTGCATTGCGCGATGTGCTTGCCATGCACGAGCAGCACAGCGGGCTGAAGGCCAACAAGTCCTACTATCAGCAGGAAGGCGATCTGGATATCCACTATCTGATCGTGCAGGGCAGTAAGAACCGTACCCTGAGTCACATGCTCTGCGATGAGCTCTATCAGCTGGTACGCATGTACCGCTACCGCTTCTCGACTACCCCCAAACGGCCGAAGCAGGCCTTTGCCGAACACCACAACATTATTCAGGCCATTGCCGATCGCGATGGCGAGCTGGCGGAAATGCTGATGCGCCGGCATATCAGCGCATCACGCCGCAATATCGAGCGTCGACTGCAGGAGCAGGGCGATGCCGTCACTTCCCAAGGAGGAACAGTCTGATGTCGAAAACCCCGGGTAAACGTTTCCGCGAAGCACTGGCAGCCGAAAGTCCGCTGCAGGTTATTGGTGCCATCAACGCCAACCACGCGCTGCTGGCCAAGCGTGCCGGCTTCCAGGCTATCTACCTGTCTGGTGGTGGTGTGGCTGCCGGCTCGCTGGGTCTGCCGGATCTGGGTATCAATACCCTGGAAGACGTGCTGATCGACGTGCGTCGCATCACCGATGTCTGCGACTTGCCGCTGATGGTCGACATCGACACCGGCTTTGGCCCGAGCGCGTTCAATATCGAACGTACCGTCAAGAGTCTGATCAAGGCCGGCGCTGCGGCTGCCCACATCGAAGACCAGGTTGGCGCCAAGCGCTGCGGTCACCGCCCAGGCAAGGAAATTGTCTCCACCGAAGAGATGGCTGATCGGGTACGCGCGGCCGCCGATGCCAAGACCGACCCGGATTTCTTCCTGATTGCCCGCACCGACGCCATTCAGGCCGAAGGCGTGGATGCGGCGATCGAGCGCTGCAAGGCCTACGTTGAGGCTGGTGCCGACGGCATCTTCGCCGAGGCTGCCTACGATCTGCCGACCTACGAGCGCTTCGTCAAAGAGCTGAACGTGCCGATCCTGGCCAATATCACCGAGTTCGGTGCCACGCCGCTGTTCACCCGTGAAGAGCTGGCCTCGGTTGGCGTTGCCATTCAGCTGTATCCGCTGTCTGCCTTCCGCGCTGCCAACAAGGCCGCCGAGAACGTGTACAACGCGATCCGCACCGAAGGTCATCAGCAGAGCGTCGTTGACACCATGCAGACCCGTGCCGAGCTGTACGACCGTATCGGTTACCACGCGTTCGAGCAGAAGCTCGACGCCCTGTTTGCTGCCGGCAAAAAGTAAGTATTGGCACTGGCCCCGCGGGACGGGGCCGGCATTCATCTATAAAAACGATCCGTGAGGAGATCAACGCCATGACGTCCAACACCGAGACCCCGACGTTCAAGCCGAAGAAGTCTGTTGCCCTGAGCGGCACGGCTGCCGGCAACACCGCACTGTGCACCGTCGGCCGCAGCGGTAACGATCTGCACTACCGTGGCTACGACATCCTGGATGTCGCCACCACCTGCGAATTTGAAGAAATCGCTCATCTGCTGGTGCACGGCAAGCTGCCGACCATCGCCGAGCTGACTGGCTACAAGGCCAAGCTGAAAGCCCTGCGTGGCCTGCCGGCTGCCGTGAAAGCTGCCCTTGAACAATTGCCGCCGTCTGCCCACCCGATGGACGTGATGCGTACCGGTGTCTCCGTTCTGGGCTGCGTGTCCCCCGAGAAGGATGATCACAACCACCCGGGTGCCCGTGATATTGCCGACAAGCTGATGGCTTCTTTTGGCTCCATGCTGCTGTACTGGTACCACTTCAGCCACAACGGCAAGCGTATAGACGTCGAGACCGACGACGACTCCATCGGCGGCCACTTCCTGCACCTGCTGCACGGCGAGAAGCCGCGTGAGTCCTGGGTTCGTGCCATGCATACCAGCCTCAACCTGTACGCCGAGCACGAGTTCAACGCATCGACCTTCACCAGCCGCGTGATCGCCGGTACCGGCTCCGACATGCATTCCTGCATCGCCGGTGCGATTGGTGCACTGCGTGGTCCCAAGCACGGCGGCGCCAACGAAGTCGCTTTCGAAATCCAGAAGCGCTACGACAACCCGGAAGAGGCTGAAGCCGACATCCGCGCTCGCGTCGAGAAGAAAGAAGTGGTCATCGGCTTTGGTCACCCGGTTTACACCGTCTCCGACCCGCGCAACAAGGTGATCAAGGACGTGGCTCGCGAGTTGTCCGCCGAGCAGAGCAACACCAAGATGTATGACATCGCCGAGCGTCTGGAAAGCGTGATGTGGGAAATCAAGAAGATGTTCCCCAATCTCGACTGGTTCAGCGCCGTGAGCTACCACATGATGGGCGTGCCCACCGCGATGTTTACGCCGCTGTTCGTGATTGCCCGTACCGCCGGCTGGTCCAGCCACGTGATCGAGCAACGCATCGACGGCAAGATCATTCGTCCGAGCGCCAACTACGTTGGGCCGGAAGATGTGCCGTTTGTCGCGCTCAAGGATCGTAAATAACAATGACTACTACCGTGAATAGCCAATACCGTGAGCGCCTGGCCGGTACCGATCTGGATTACTTCAACGCCCCGGCGGCGGTGAATGCGATTCAGCCCGGTGCCTGGGCCAAGCTGCCCTATACCTCCCGGGTGCTCGCGGAGCAACTGGTGCGCTGCTGTGATCCGGCTGATCTGACTGCATCGCTGGAGCAGCTGATCTACCGCAAGCGCGATCTGGACTTCCCCTGGTATCCGGCCCGTGTGGTCTGTCACGACATTCTCGGTCAAACCGCACTGGTCGATCTGGCTGGCCTGCGTGACGCCATCGCCGAGAAGGGTGGTGATCCGGCCAAGGTCAACCCGGTGGTGCCGACGCAGCTGATTGTTGACCACTCGCTGGCGGTAGAAGCCGCGGGCTTCGATCCGGATGCGTTCGAAAAGAACCGCGCCATCGAAGACCGTCGCAACGAAGACCGCTTCCACTTTATCGAGTGGACCAAGACCGCGTTCAAGAACGTCGACGTGATTCCGGCCGGCAACGGCATCATGCACCAGATCAACCTGGAGAAGATGAGCCCGGTGATTCAGGCACGTGGCGGCCTGGCGTTCCCCGATACCTGCGTCGGTACCGACTCGCATACCCCGCACGTTGATGCCCTGGGCGTTATCGCTGTTGGCGTCGGCGGCCTGGAAGCCGAGACCGTGATGCTGGGTCATCCGTCGATGATGCGCCTGCCCGACATCGTCGGTGTCGAGCTGACCGGCAAGCGTCAGCCCGGCATCACCGCGACCGACATCGTTTTGGCGATCACCGAGTTCCTGCGTCAGGAGCGGGTGGTGGGTGCCTACGTCGAGTTCTTTGGCGAAGGTGCAGACAGCCTGACCATCGGTGACCGTGCCACGATCTCCAACATGTGCCCCGAGTACGGTGCCACGGCCTCGATGTTCTACATCGACGGCCAGACCATCGACTATCTCAAACTCACCGGTCGCGAGCCCGAGCAGGTTGCGCTGGTCGAGACCTACGCCAAGGAGCTGGGGCTGTGGAGCGATGCGCTGAAAACCGCCGAGTACGAGCGCGTGCTGCGTTTCGATCTGGGCAGCGTCGTGCGTAACATGGCTGGCCCGTCCAACCCGCACCGTCGCCTGCCGACCTCGGCGCTGGCCGAGCGCGGTATCTCCGACGAGGCCAAGTGGGAGGCGGGTAAAGAGGAAGAGGCTCATGGCCTGATGCCCGATGGCGCTGTGATCATCGCCGCCATCACCAGCTGTACCAACACCTCCAACCCGCGCAACGTAGTGGCAGCGGGTCTGTTGGCCAAGAAAGCCAATGATCTCGGGTTGGTACGCAAGCCGTGGGTAAAATCCTCGTTTGCGCCCGGTTCCAAGGTGGCCAGGCTGTATCTGGAAGAGGCAGGTCTGTTGCCGGAGCTGGAAAAACTGGGCTTCGGTATCGTGGCGTACGCCTGCACCACATGTAACGGCATGTCCGGCGCGCTGGATCCAAAGATTCAGCAGGAAATCATCGACCGTGACCTGTACGCCACCGCGGTGCTGTCCGGTAACCGCAACTTCGACGGCCGTATTCATCCGTACGCCAAACAGGCGTTCCTGGCATCGCCGCCGCTGGTGGTGGCCTATGCGATTGCCGGCACCGTGCGCTTTGACATCGAGCAGGACGTGCTGGGCACCGACAAGGATGGCAATCCGGTCACCCTGAAAGACCTGTGGCCGAGCGACGAAGAGATCGACGCCATCGTGGCCGCCAGCGTCAAGCCGGAGCAGTTTCGTCAGGTCTACATTCCGATGTTCGATCTGGGCAGCGTGCAGGAGGCTGAAAGCCCCTTGTATGACTGGCGTCCGATGTCGACCTACATCCGTCGTCCGCCGTACTGGGAAGGCGCGCTGGCGCGCAAGCCGGCGCTCAAGGGTATGCGTCCGCTGGCGATCCTGCCGGACAACATCACCACCGACCACCTGTCGCCGTCCAATGCGATCCTGATGGATAGCGCGGCGGGTGAATATCTGCACAAGATGGGCCTGCCGGAGGAGGACTTCAACTCCTACGCCACCCACCGTGGTGATCACCTGACCGCGCAGCGCGCCACCCTGGCCAACCCCAAGCTGTTCAACGAGATGGTGCTGAACGACGACGGCAGCGTGCGTCAGGGCTCCCTGGCCCGGGTCGAGCCGGAAGGCAAGGTCATGCGCATGTGGGAGGCGATTGAGACCTACATGGAGCGCAAGCAGCCGCTAATCATCGTTGCCGGTGCCGATTACGGTCAGGGTTCGTCCCGTGACTGGGCGGCCAAGGGCGTGCGTCTGGCGGGGGTTGAAGTGATCGTGGCCGAAGGCTTCGAGCGCATTCACCGTACCAACCTGGTGGGCATGGGCGTGCTGCCGGTCGAGTTCAAACCGGGTACCACGCGCCTGACGCTGGCGCTGGACGGTACCGAGACCTATGACATCAAGGGTGAGGTATCGCCGCGCTGCGATCTGACGCTGGTGATCAATCGCCGCAATGGTGAGGTGGTAGAAGTGCCGGTGACCTGCCGTCTGGATACCGCTGCCGATGTCAGTGTGTACAAGGCGGGCGGGGTGCTGCAGCGCTTCGCCAAGGACTTCCTTGAGTCAGAACAAGGTTGATCCAGTACCGGGGCGCTTGCGCCCCGGTGTTCTTTTCAGGAGACGTTTTCATGGCTCATGCAGCCCAAGTCAAAATTCCCGCTACCTACATTCGTGGCGGTACCAGTAAAGGCGTGTTCTTCCGCCTTCAGGATCTGCCCGAGCGCTGCCAGGTGCCGGGCGAGGCGCGTGACAAACTGTTCATGCGCGTAATCGGCAGCCCCGATCCGTACAGTGCGCACATCGACGGCATGGGCGGCGCCACCTCGTCGACCTCCAAATGCGTGATTCTGTCAAAAAGCAGCCAGCCCGAGCACGACGTCGATTACCTGTACGGTCAGGTCTCGATCGACAGTGCCTTCGTTGACTGGAGCGGCAACTGCGGCAACCTGTCGACCGCTGCGGGTGCCTTTGCCATTCACGCCGGTCTGGTTGATCCGGCGCGAATTCCGCACAACGGCACCTGCGTGGTGCGCATCTGGCAGGCCAATATCCAGAAGACCATCATCGCCCATGTGCCGGTTACCAACGGTGAAGTGCAGGAAACCGGTGATTTCGAACTGGATGGCGTGACCTTCCCGGCGGCTGAAATCGTGCTGGAGTTTATTGATCCGTCCGACGACGGTGAAGAGGGCGGCTCGATGTTCCCCACCGGCAATCTGGTCGACGACCTCGAAGTGCCCGGTGTCGGCACCTTCAAGGCGACCATGATCACCGCGGGTATCCCGACGGTGTTCGTCAATGCCGAAGACATCGGCTACCAGGGTACCGAGCTGCGCGAAGACATCAACAGCGATCCGGCCCAGCTGGCCCGCTTTGAGCAGATTCGTATCGCCGGCGCGCTGCGTATGGGGCTGATCAAAACCCCGGAAGAAGCCGCCAAGCGTCAGCACACGCCGAAGATTGCCTTCGTGTCGCCGCCCAAGACCTATCAGGCTTCCAGTGGCAAGCAGGTCGAGGCGTCTGACGTTGATCTGCTGGTGCGGGCGCTGTCCATGGGCAAGCTGCATCACGCCATGATGGGCACCTGCGCGGTCGCCATCGGTACCGCAGCAGCCATTCCGGGCACGCTGGTCAACCTGGCTGCCGGTGGTGGTGAGCGCGAAGCGGTGCGCTTTGGTCATCCGTCCGGATCGCTGCGCGTTGGCGCTGAAGCCAGGCAGGTCGACGGTCAGTGGGTCGTCACCAAGGCCATCATGAGCCGCAGTGCGCGGATCCTGATGGAAGGCAACGTCCGGGTGCCCGGCGACGCATTCTGATGTGCTGAACTGTGCCGCGTGCTAGGCTCGTTCGACTCTGGTAACGCGGTGGAGCAATTGCATGAATCTGAATCTGTCGGGCCGGCGCGCGCTGGTCTGTGGTGCAAGTCAGGGACTGGGCGAGGCCTGTGCCCGTCAATTGGCCGAGCAGGGCGCAGAGGTAGTATTGCTGGCCCGTTCGCTCGACAAGTTGCAGTCGGTGCGCGACAGCTTGGCAACCGGGCATGGTCAGCGCCACAGCGTGCTGGCGGTTGATGCCCACGATCGCGCGGCGCTGACACGCGAGCTGGTCAACGAGCTGGAGCAGGGCGGAGCCATCCATATCTGGCTCAATAACACCGGTGGCCCGGCGCCTGGGCGTGCCAGTGACGCCGAGCCTGATGCCTATGCCGCTGCACTTACGCAGCACATGGTGCATGCCCAGGTCATTCTCAATCACCTGCTGCCGGGAATGCACAGCGCCGGTTACGGGCGCATCCTCAATGTGCTGTCCACTTCGGTCAAGCAACCGCTGGCCAATCTGGGTGTATCCAACACGGTGCGGGCTGCTGTCGCCAACTGGGCCAAAACCCTGGCGTCGGAGCTGGGCGCCGATGGCATTACCGTCAACAACGTGCTGCCCGGGCTGACACAAACGCCCAGACTGGACAGTCTGATTGCCAATACCGCCGCGCGTAGCGAGCGGTCGGTCGAGCAGGTTGCCAAGGCTATGGCGGCCAGCGTCCCGGTAGGGCGCTTTGCCGAGCCGGCCGAGTTTGCCAATGCCGTCGGCTTTCTCGCCTCGCCAGCGGCAGCCTATATCAATGGCATCAATTTGCCGGTGGATGGCGGCATGACCGGTTCGCTCTGACCGTCTGCGCGCAAACAAAAACGCCCGGCACTGGCCGGGCGTTCTTATGTCTGCGCCTGCACTGTGCTTAGCTGTGCAGATGCTCGCAGGCGTGCAGGGTATTCTCCAGCAGACAGGCACGGGTCATCGGGCCGACACCGCCCGGTACTGGCGTGATCCAGCTGGCGCGCTCGGCGGCCGGGCCAAACTCCACATCGCCAACCAGACGGCCGTCCTCCATGCGGTTGATGCCTACGTCGATGACGATAGCGCCCGGTTTGATCCACTCACCCTTGACCAGTCCCGGTTTGCCGGCGGCAACCACAACCAGGTCGGAGCGGCGCACGTGCTCCTCCAGACTTTTGGTAAAGCGGTGGGTAACGGTCGTGGTGCAGCCGGCCAGCAGCAGCTCCAACGCCATCGGGCGGCCAACAATGTTGGAGGCCCCGACCACCGTCGCGTCCAGGCCGTACAGGTCGACGCCAGTACTGTTGAGTAGGCGCACGATACCCATCGGGGTGCAGGGGCGCAGCAGCGGCATGCGCTGGGCCAGGCGGCCGATGTTGTAAGGGTGGAAGCCGTCCACGTCCTTGTCAGGACGGATGCGCTCCAGCAGCTGGGAGGCGTCAAGATGAGCCGGCAGCGGCAATTGCACCAGAATGCCGTCGATGGTGGGATCGTCGTTCAGGTTGTCGATCAGGTCGAGCAGCTCTTGCTGGCTGGTTGTGGCCGGCAGGTCGTGCGAGCGTGACAGGAAGCCGACTTCCTCGCAGTCCTTGCGTTTGTGGGACACATATACCTGGGAGGCCGGGTCGCTACCGACCAGGATCACTGCCAGCCCCGGCAGGCGCAGGTTGTTGAGCTTGCGTTCGGCAACTTTGGCGGCGATGTCCTTGCGGAGGTTGGCGGCAATCTGCTTGCCATCGATGAGTTTGGCGTTCATGGGGTTCCTGACGCAGAAAAAAGTGGCGCTATTGTGGCATGCCGGACCCTGCGGAAAAAGGCCGGGCGGGGCAGGTTGTCGGAAAACTGTGCCGCGCCGAGCGGCTGCCGGTGTTTTATCGGTAGAGCAGCTTAACTTGCTCTTGTGATTAAATTTTTTTGAATGCGGCGTTGACGTGGGCGAGCGTGCTCAGTATTATTCGCCCCGCTTCACAAACACAGCGATACCGGTTTGGAAGGCGACCAGGCAGCGCCGATTGAACGTCACAAGTCAGTCGGATACGCCGTCCGCAAGGGCAGTCGTATGCACAGGGCGCCCGTAGCTCAGCTGGATAGAGCATCCGCCTTCTAAGCGGATGGTCGCAGGTTCGAGTCCTGCCGGGCGTGCCATTTGGCAAGGCTGTGTGGTCAGAAGCATATAGTGGTGGGCGTAGCTCAGTTGGTAGAGCACAGGATTGTGACTCCTGTTGTCGTGGGTTCGATCCCCATCGTCCACCCCACTATTTTGTAAAAATGCCAGGCCCAGCCTGGCGTTTTTGTTTCAAGCTCCGAATGCGGACGTGGTGAAATTGGTAGACACACCAGATTTAGGTTCTGGCGCCGCGAGGTGTGGGAGTTCGAGTCTCCCCGTCCGCACCATCTTTCAAGCCTTCGGGCTATCTGCAAGTCCTTCCTTATAAAGCGTATGGCGTCCGTGTCGATTGCTTGCGCCTGTCGTCAGTGGCTTTTTTCTGTTTATCGCGGCGGTGATGACTTCTGTCATTCAAGCGACTAGAATGTCGACCCTTTGGAATTCGCCAAATATCATTTTCTTTGTCTGTTGAACGAGGACTATCCATGCAAGTTTCGGTTGAAACCACTTCCGGCCTCGAGCGCCGCATGACCGTAGGCATTCCTGCCGATCGTATTGAAAACGAGGTCAACAAGCGTCTGCAGCAGACCGCCAAGCGCGCCCGTGTTGATGGTTTCCGTCCTGGCAAGGTGCCGATGAGCGTTATCCGCAAGCGCTTTGGTGCTTCCGCTCATCAGGAAGTTATCGGCGAAGTGATCCAGTCCTCCTTTTACGAAGCTGTCATGCAGGAAAAGCTGAACCCGGCCGGTGCGCCGAGCGTTGAGCCCAAGTCCATGGAAGAGGGCAAGGATTTCGAATACATCGCGACCTTCGAAGTCTATCCGGAAGTGACTCTGGCCGGTTTTGAAGGCATCAGCGTTGAGCGTCCCGAGTCCGAAGTGACCGACGCTGACGTCGACACCATGCTGGAAACCCTGCGTAAGCAAAACACCCGCTTTGAAGCGGTTGAGCGCGCTGCCGAGAACGGCGACCAGGTCACCATCGACTTCGTTGGCAAGATCGACGGTGAAGCCTTCCAGGGCGGCACTGCCAACGGCACCAACCTGGTACTGGGTTCTGGTCGCATGATTCCGGGCTTTGAAGAGGGTCTGGTCGGCGCTAAGGCGGGCGACAGCCTGACGTTGAACGTAACCTTCCCTGAGGATTATCAGAACCTGGATCTGGCTGGTAAGGCTGCCGAGTTCGAAACCACCGTTCAGGAAGTTGCAGCCCCCGCGCTGCCGGAACTGGACGACGAGTTCTTTGCTCAGTTTGGTGTGACCGAAGGTGGTCTGGACGGTTTCCGCGCCGAAGTTCGCAAGAACATGGAGCGTGAGCTGCGTCAGGCAATCAAGACCAAGGTCAAGGCTCAAGTCATGGACGGTCTGCTGGAAAGCAACACCGTTGAAGTGCCCAAAGCACTGATCAGCAGCGAAATCGATCGTCTGCGCGAGCAGGCTGTACAGCAGTTTGGCGGTGGCAACTTCAATGCCAGCCAGCTGCCGGCCGAGCTGTTCGAGGAGCAGGCCAAACGCCGCGTCAGCCTGGGTCTTATTGTTGCCGAAGTGGTCAAGCAGAACGACATCAAGCCGGACAACGATCGCGTGCGCGCCATGGTTGAAGAGCTGGCCTCTGCCTACCAGGAGCCGGAGCAGGTCGTTAACTGGTACTACCAGAACGAGCAGCAACTGGGCGAGATCCAGTCGGTTGTGCTGGAAGAACAAGTCGTGGATACTGTGCTGCAGAAGGCGCAAGTGACTGATAAGAAAGTTGCTTATGAAGAGGCTGTGAAGCCGGCACAACCTGCACAGGTTGCTGCTGACGAGGCCGAGGAAGCCACTGCAGCCGAGTAATCAGCTGCAGCTTTCCGTCAACGCAAGCCAGCCTTCGGGCTGGCTTGCGCGTTTTTGCGATACGCATACTTGGAGTAACAGGAATCCATGACCCAAAACAGCTTTATGCAGTTGCCCCCAGAAGTGCAGGCCGCCGGTGGCCTGGTCCCGATGGTGATCGAGCAGTCTGCCCGTGGGGAGCGCTCCTACGATATCTACTCCCGACTGCTGAAAGAGCGCGTGATCTTCCTCGTGGGTCAGGTGGAAGACTACATGGCCAATCTGGTCGTGGCGCAGCTTTTGTTCCTTGAGTCGGAAAACCCCGACAAGGACATCCACCTGTATATCAACTCGCCGGGTGGCTCGGTGACCGCCGGTATGGCGATTTACGACACCATGCAGTTCATCAAGCCGAACGTCAGCACCCTGTGCATCGGGCAGGCGTGCAGCATGGGTGCCTTGCTGCTGGCTGGTGGTGCCGAGGGCAAGCGTTTCTGTCTGCCGCACGCACGGATGATGATCCACCAGCCGCTGGGTGGCTTCCAGGGTCAGGCTTCGGACATCGAGATTCACGCCCGTGAAATCCTCTTTATCCGTGAGCGCCTGAACAAGGTGCTGGCTGACCATACCGGCCAGCCGCTGGATGTGATTGCGCGTGATACCGATCGTGATCGCTTCATGAGCGGCGCTGAGGCAGTGGAATATGGTCTGATCGACAAGGTGCTGGAGTCGCGCACCAGCGCCGAGTAAGGCCGCAGAGACCGGAGCAGGCGTCTTTCTGGCCACCGACGTGCTACTCGTCGTGGCCAGATGCCGCCGGTACAAGTTTGATCGGGTCGCACTTGCAATGTGGGCATGTTGCCCCCATCTTTGTTACAAGAGCGATTCAAGAGTAGGGGTTTTCGATGACCGATATGACTGGGAAGGGCGACGACAACGGCAAGCTGCTGTATTGCTCCTTCTGCGGCAAGAGCCAGCATGAAGTGCGCAAGCTGATTGCCGGCCCCTCCGTGTTTATCTGCGATGAGTGCGTTGACCTGTGCAACGACATCATTCGCGAAGAAGTACAGGAAAGCCAGGCTGAAAGCAGCCAGCAAAAGCTGCCGACGCCGGTTGAAATCTGCTCGATCCTTGATCAGTACGTGATTGGTCAGCAACGCGCCAAGAAGGTGCTGTCGGTAGCGGTTTACAACCACTACAAGCGTCTCAATCAGCGCCAGGGCAAAGACGAAGTCGAGCTGGGCAAGAGCAACATCCTGCTGATCGGCCCCACCGGTTCGGGTAAGACGCTGCTCGCCGAAACCCTGGCTCGTCTGCTGAACGTGCCCTTTACCATTGCTGACGCCACCACGCTGACCGAAGCCGGTTACGTGGGTGAAGATGTTGAGAACATCATTCAGAAGCTGCTGCAGAAGTGCGACTACGACGTCGAAAAGGCGCAGATGGGTATCGTCTACATCGACGAGATCGACAAGATTTCGCGCAAGTCAGACAACCCGTCTATTACTCGCGATGTATCCGGTGAAGGCGTTCAGCAGGCGCTGCTCAAGCTGATCGAGGGTACGGTTGCTTCGGTACCGCCGCAGGGCGGACGCAAGCACCCGCAGCAGGAGTTCTTGCAGGTTGATACCCGCAACATCCTGTTCATCTGTGGCGGCGCCTTTGCCGGTTTGGAGAAGGTTATCCGTGATCGTTCCGAGAAGAGCGGTATCGGCTTCAACGCCAGCGTGCGCAGCAAGGACGCCGGCAAGAAGGTCGGCGACACCCTGAAGGATGTCGAGCCGGATGACCTGGTGCGCTTTGGCCTGATTCCCGAGTTTGTCGGTCGTCTGCCGGTCATCGCCACACTCAACGAGCTGGATGAGGACGCGTTGATCCAGATCCTGACCGAACCGAAGAACGCACTGACCAAGCAGTACGCTCGTCTGTTCGATATGGAAGAGGTGGAGCTGGAGTTTCGCACCGACGCGCTCAAGGCCATCGCTGGCCGTGCACTGGAGCGCAAGACCGGTGCCCGTGGCCTGCGTTCCATCCTGGAAAGCGTGCTGCTGGAAACCATGTACGAGATCCCGTCTGCCGAGAATGTCAGCAAGGTGGTCATTGATGAGAACGTCATCAATGGCGATGCGCAACCGCTGCTGATTTATCAGACACCGGAACAACCGCCCAAGGCGGTTCCGGAAGACTGATCTGCGTTAACGGAACGCCGCCGCCAGGCGGCGTTTTGCTTTTTGTGGCAATTGTATTGCGCTAATCGATTGCCCCGCGCTTGTAATTTCCTGGGGCTGCCCCCATCTTGATTGCATGAACCCGTCCTGTTCCGGTGCTGCCGTTACGGCCACCCCTCTTCAAGCGAGCCTCTGCCATGACGACTCCCGCTGAATTTCCGCTTCTTCCGCTGCGCGACGTAGTGGTCTATCCGCACATGGTCATCCCGTTGTTTGTCGGGCGTGACAAGTCCATTCAAGCGCTTGAAGCCGCCATGGCCGGCAACAAGCAAGTCCTGCTGGTGGCTCAGCGCGATGCCAGTGATGATGATCCGGGTCGTGATGCGCTTTACGACGTCGGTACCCTGGCGACCATACTGCAGTTGCTGAAGCTGCCCGACGGTACCGTCAAGGTGCTGGTGGAGGGCGAGCGACGCGCTCGCTTGGTCGAGCTGGAAGAGGTCGAAGGCTACCAGAGCGCCGAGATCGAGCTGCTGGAGGAGGGCGCCCTGGACGAGCGCGAATCCGAAGTGCTGGTGCGCAGCCTGATGAGCCAGTTCGAGCAGTTTGTGCAGCTGGGCAAAAAGGTGCCCGCCGAGGTGGTGTCTTCGCTGTCCAGCATTGATGAGCCGGGCCGCCTGGTCGATACTATGGTGGCGCATCTGTCGCTCAAGCTGGACGAGAAGCAGAAGATTCTCGAGATTCTGCCGCTGCGCGACCGCGTTGAGCATGTGCTCGGTGTGTTGGATGGCGAAATCGACCTGCTGCAGGTCGAGAAGCGCATCCGTGGGCGCGTCAAGAAGCAGATGGAGCGAAGCCAGCGCGAGTACTACCTGAACGAACAGATGAAGGCCATCCAGAAGGAGATGGGCAATCTGGATGAAGGCGAGGGTGAGTTTGACGAACTGCGCCGCAAGATCGACAACGCCGGCATGCCGGAAGAGGCGCTGAGCAAGGCCAATGCCGAGCTGAACAAGCTGAAGATGATGTCGCCGATGTCGGCCGAGGCCACCGTCGTGCGCTCCTACATTGATTGGCTGACGGCGGTGCCGTGGAAAAAGGCCAGCAAAGTACGGCACGACATCGCGCGCGCCGAGAAGGTGCTGGAGAACGATCACTACGGCCTGGAAGAGGTCAAGGAGCGCATTCTTGAGTATTTGGCGGTACAGAAGCGCGTACGTAAGCTGAAAGGCCCTGTGCTTTGTTTGGTGGGCCCTCCGGGCGTAGGTAAGACATCGCTTGGCGAGTCCCTGGCGCGGGCCACCAACCGCGAGTTTGTTCGCATGGCGTTGGGCGGCGTGCGCGACGAGGCCGAGATCCGTGGTCACCGCCGGACCTACATTGGCTCTTTGCCGGGCAAACTGATTCAAAAGATGACCAAGGCCGGGGTGAAGAATCCGCTGTTCTTGCTCGATGAAATCGACAAGATGGGTCAGGACATGCGCGGCGATCCGGCCTCGGCACTGCTGGAGGTGCTGGACCCGGAGCAGAACCATGCGTTCAACGATCACTATCTGGAGGTCGATTATGACCTGTCGGATGTGATGTTCATCTGCACCTCGAACTCGATGAACATCCCGGCGCCGCTGATGGACCGGATGGAGATCATTCGCATCCCGGGCTACACCGAGGATGAAAAGATCAACATCGCCCAGCGCTACCTGGTACCCAAGCAGATCAAGAACAACGGCCTGAAAAAGGACGAGCTGACCTTCACGCAGGAGTCGCTGCGCGACCTGATCCGTTACTACACTCGCGAAGCCGGTGTGCGTGGCCTGGAACGTCAGATTGCCAAGGTCTGCCGCAAGGTGGTGAAAGAGCAGGCGGCGGAGCGCAAGCCCAAGCCTGTGGTGCTCGACGAGGCGCTGCTGGAGCATTATCTGGGCGTGCGCAAGTTCAAGTACGGCCTGGCCGAGGAAGCCGATCAGGTGGGCCAGGTAACCGGTCTGGCCTGGACTCAGGTGGGTGGCGAGCTGCTCAGCCTGGAGGCCGTGGTGGTGCCTGGCAAGGGGCGGCAGATCAAGACCGGCTCGCTGGGCGATGTCATGCAGGAGTCGATCAGCGCAGCGCTTACCGTGGTGCGCAGCCGCGCTGCCAGTCTGGGTATCGCCGCTGATTTTCACGAGAAGCAGGATATCCATATTCACGTGCCCGAGGGTGCTACTCCCAAGGATGGACCCAGTGCCGGTATTGGCATGTGCACCGCACTGGTGTCGGCCCTAACCGGGATTCCGGTGCGCGCCGATGTGGCCATGACCGGTGAAATTACCCTGCGTGGGCAGGTGTTGCCCATCGGTGGTTTGAAGGAAAAACTGCTGGCTGCGCACCGTGGTGGCATCCGTACGGTGGTGATTCCTCACGACAATGTGCGTGATCTGAAAGAGATTCCTGAGAAGATTCGCCAAAACATTGATATCAAGCCGGTAAAATGGATTGACGAGGTGTTGCAGATTGCGCTGCAATACCAGCCGGAGCCCTTGAAAGAAGGGGTTGAAGAGATGGTTGCAAAGGATGACAATCGCGAGACTGATGAACAGGGACGCATCAGTACTCATTGATCTGATCCGGGTCGAGTGGTTGTTCGCTTCCCACGGGACGCTTCGCCAATCGGCCCTGAGTCGCCGCAGGCACACTCCTTGACATGGTTTTTGACCGCTTGCTATAAAGCGGCTTCGACCTAAAGCAGGTATGCTGACTGGCCACAGCTTTGCTAAGACCAAAAGCTTACATAATGACTAACTACTCGTTGAACTAGATAAGGGGACTTAGAGTGAACAAGTCTGAACTGATTGATGCCATCGCTGCATCCGCTGATATTCCTAAAGCTGCTGCCGGTCGTGCTCTGGACGCCGTCATCGATTCCGTTACCGGTGCACTGAAGGATGGTGATTCCGTGGTATTGGTAGGTTTCGGTACTTTCGCCGTGAAAGAGCGCGCTGCTCGCACTGGTCGTAACCCGCAGACTGGTCAGCCGATCGAAATCAGCGCAGCCAAGATTCCCAGCTTCAAGGCTGGCAAGGCTCTCAAGGACGCCGTTAACTAATAGCGTCCCTGATCTGATGGCATGTCCGCGCTTGCGTTGACATGCATGCGGGACCGGTGACCTGGCGGCCTGAGACGGCATCACAATCCGGTTCCGACAGTTAGCAGAAAGGCGCATCACCTCGATGCGCCTTTTTTGTTGGGCAAAACAAAAAAGACGACGCCGATGTCGGTGGCAATCCTGGGCCTTAAAGTCGCAGCTAGCAGACAAGATTTCGGGGGAATGATGCTGCAAACAATGAGGGACAATGCGCAAAGCTGGGTCGCCAAGGTGATCGTAGGCGTCATTGTGCTGATTTTCGCGTTGACCGGATGGGAGTCCATCAGCCGTTTTACCAGCGATGCCGAGACGGCGGCCGAGGTCAACGGGCAGGCCATCTCCAAGCTTGAGCTGGAACAGGCCGTGGCGCTGCAGAAGCGTCAGCTGATCCAGCAGCTGCAACAGATGGGCAACCAGTTTGATCCCAGCATGATCGATGACGCATTCCTGCGCACCTCCGTGCTGGATGGCCTGATCGAGCGCGCGGTTCTGCTGCAGGGCGCCGAAGAGGCCGGTTTCCAGATTTCCGATCAAATGATCGATCAGCTGATTCTGTCCACGCCGGACTTTCAGGTCGACGGCAAGTTCGATGCCAACCGCTTTGATGTGGTTATCCGCAACATGGGCATGCCTTCGCGCATGGCGTTCCGCGACCTGGTGCGTCAGCAGCTGATGATTACCCAGTATCGCAACGGCTATGAAGCGACCGCGTTCGCCACTCCGCAGGAGCGTCAGCAACTGGTCGCGCTGGAAAATCAGACCCGTGATTTTGCGGTGATCGATATCCCGGTCGGTGATGTGAATGCCGAGGTGTCCGATGAAGAAATCGAAGCGTTCTACAACGAGAACGCCAGCCAGTTCATGACCCCGGAGCAGGTGGTTCTGGAGACGCTGACGCTCAAGCGGGCCAGCTTCTTTGATCAGGCCCAGGTTGACGAGCAGGCCGTTGAAGAGATGTATCAGCGTGAAATCGGCAACCTGGCCGAACAACGCCGTGCCTCGCACATTCTGGTCGAAGTGGCTGATGACGATGCTGCAGCCAGGGAAAAAATCGAATCTGCTGCTGCCCGCATTGCGGCTGGTGAGGACTTTGCCACTGTTGCGGCTGACGTCTCCGACGATACTGGCAGCTCGCGCGATGGCGGTGATTTGGGTTACATCGTCAAGGGCAGCTTTGATGAGGCCTTCGATGAAGCGCTGTTCGCGCTGCAGCCGGGTGAAGTGTCCGCTCCGGTACGCAGCAGCTACGGTTACCACCTGATCAAGCTGACCGATCTGAAGGCGCCTGAGGTGCCGACGCTGGAGTCCATGCGTGAAGAGCTGGTGCAGGAGCTGAAGGTTGAGCAGGTTGAACGCAGTTTTGTTGAGGCGTCCCAGGAGCTGGCCAATCTGGCCCATGAGGCGCCTGATCTGGCCGAGCCTGCTGCGGCGCTGGGCTTGACTGTGGAAACCCTGGGGCCGGTCGAGCGTCTTGGTGGTGACGGCCTGGCCGCCAACCCCAAGGTAATGAACGCTGCCTTCAGTGACGATGTCCTGAAAAATGGCTTCAACAGCGAGCTGATTGAGCTGGATGCCGATACCGTTGCCGTTGTGCGCGTCAAGGAGCATCTGGAACCCGCCCAGCGTCCGCTGGCGGATGTCAGCGCCGAGATTCGCGAGCAATTGGCCTACAACAAGGCGGAGCAGGCTGCCGCAGAGCGTGCCGAGGCCTTGGCTGAGGAGCTGCGTGAGCAGGCGTCTGACGCCGATGCGGTAGCAGAGCGTCTGGCCGCGCAGTGGCAGGTACACGAGGCGGCAAGCCGCGCTGAAAGTGATATCGAGCCGGCGTTGCTGCGACAGGTGTTTGCACTGCCCAAGCCCAGCGCCGAACAACCGGTTTATGCCAGTCTCAAGAAGCCGGCCGGCGGCTACTGGCTGGTGTCGCTGCGTGGTGTCGCCACGGCTGAGGACGTGCAATCAGCCGCTGGCTCGCCGGATCAGTACGCACTGTTCGTTGCCGGTCAGTCTGGCGAGCAGGACTTCGCTGCTGCCCAGCAGCAACTGCGCACTGAGGCAGACATTGAACGTCACTGACGTTGAGTGCGTTCACGGAAAAAGGCGCTTCGGCGCCTTTTTTTGTGTCTGACGCATGGTGGTTTGCATGCGTGAGCAAGCCGCAGTGTACCTGGCACTTCGTCGGTGAGCTGGCCTGGCCAAACAGCTGGGAGACGACATGAATGCGTCAGCGCGCGTTCTGTTGGTTCGAGCAAAGCTTGCTGTGAGGGTGCTCAAGAGGCGCAGCTCGGACACGCCTCTGACTCAGTCCGCTCGACAGGTTGGCGTGCTCGCTGGGGCCATGCGGTGTTGTTTGGCGCGACATGGACGTCGGGGCGTGTTTGCAGGCTGGGTGACGCGCCATAAAAAAAGCCGACACCGCATCGGGGAGCGGTGTCGACTCAAATCCAGGCTGTCTCTGGGGGGCTTGCCTGGATGGAGCGGAGCTATTTCAGGGCAAAGCTGTAGCTGAGGATCAGCCGGTTTTCGTCGATGTCGCGGGTTGCGTCCGAGCGCACCATGGCGTTACGCCAACGCACGGCGAGGTTCTTGAAGGTGCCGCTTTGCACCGTGTAGCTGACGTCGATATCGCGTTCCCATTCGCTGCCTTCGCTGCCGCCAACATCAAAGTTGTCACCACTGACATAACGGGTGAAGGCGCTCAGGCCGGGGATGCCCAGCGAGGCGAAGTTGATGTCGTAGCGTGCTTGCCAGGACTTCTCGTTGGCCCGGGTAAAGTCGAGGATCTGCACATAGTTGACGACGTAGGGGTCGGTCTCGGCCAGGTAGGGGAAGGCGGTATCGCCGTCGCTGTACTGATAACCAAGGCGGAAAGTGTGTGCGCCTGTGGCCGCAGACAGGGTGACCGAGGTCAGCTCGTTGTCGATATCCAGTGGCTGGTTGCCATCGTCGCTGGTGTCGAACCACGCCAGGTTGGCGCCCAGCTTCCAATCGCCTACCGCTTGGTTGTGAATCAAGTTGATCAGATTCTGGCCGTAGACGTCCTGCAGTTCAGCGCGCCATAGACCGACGGTCGTATTCTTGCTGTTGAAGGCGTAGGTGCCGCCCAGGAAGTTGAAGCGATCGGAGGCACCGCCGACGGTGGAGCGGATATCTTCGCGGTTGCTGCTGTTGCGGTAGTTGACCTCGCGCAGTTGCCCGGCCTGAATGTCCAGATTCTCGATCTCGCTGACCGAGAGGCTGGCACCGGTAAAGCTCTGGGGCAGTAGTCGCGAGTCACCGGAAGACACTACGGGCAGCTTGGGCATCAAGCCGCCCACCTTGAGCACGGTGTTGGACATCCGCGCCTTGACCGCAGCGGTTGCCTCGCTGTAGCTGTCTTTGCCTTCGTCGCCGAAACTGTTGGGCAGCAGGCCCGAACCAGCGCGCTGATCGTCCGAATCAAGCTTCAGGCCTAGGCCTGCGTAGACGTCGACACCAAAGCCGATAAAGCCCTCGGTGTAACCGGATTCGGCCTTGAAGATGAAGCCCTGGGCCCATTCTTCGGCTTTGGATTGGGCGCCGGGGTCGCGGAAATCGCGGTTGAAGTAGAAGTTGCGCAGCTGCAGTGAGGCGCTGGCATCATCGGCAAAACCGGCGGCCTGGGTGTGTCCGCAGGCAAGCGCTGCCGCGACGGCGAGCGCGAGAGGCGTCACATGCTTCATTGTTATTCTCCTGATGTGATTTGGGTGGCGCGGATAAAATAAAACATGCGGCTCGTTCCTTGGCCTTACGACCATGGTCGAACTGTCATCAAACTGTCTTGTCGCGGTTGCCGGGGAGGGGGCTGCAAAGCCTTGATCTTGAGCTGTGGCGCCGCCTCGTGGCGGCGGCGCCTGACTTTAGTCTAATAGGCTGGGGAGGCGCTCAAGAATGCGTCTGCGGCGTTGCGTCTCTGCCAATAGAAAGACTACTGGCTGCGCGCCGCGCTTTGCAGCTGCACGCTTGAGCTCTGGCAGAGGGTGCGTGGAGTTGATCAGCGCTGCTCTAGGGTCTGTTGCCGTTTCGTTCACCCGCCTGCCGAAAAATGGCCCCGGCCCTGCGGGTTGCGCCTGTAAAGCCGCCACCCCGCGTCGCTCGTCGTTTATTTGGAATGACCAAACTACGCTCCTCTCTCCTTGATTGCCGGCTTTACAGGCAGCAACAGACGGGAGAACGAAACGGCAACAGACCCTAGGACATGCCGTTGGTAAATGCCGGAATGCTCATGTCGATCTGCCCGCGGATACCGCCCAGTGCGCGGCTGTAGTGCAGCAGAATATCCAGGTTGTAGGCCAGCCGGTCACGCAGGCGTTGATCACTCTCGGATTCGGCTTCTGCACCGTTGAGTACGTGGTTTACGTCACGCACGATCAGATGTTCAGGGATGTAGCATAAGCGGCAGTTCTTGTAGCTCGACGCACGCAGCTCGCTGATCGGAAAGGCGCCGCCAACACCGGCGGAGACGCTGCCCAGCATTGCCGGCTTGTGGGCCAGTTGCGCTTTGCTGGCATAGAGGAAGAAATTCTTGATGGCCGGGCAGGCCATGCCGTGCCACTCCGGTGCAAGGATGATGACCGCGTCGGCTGCGCTGAGCAGCTGTTCATGCGCGGGCCAGGCATCTGCGTTCTCACCGGGCCACAAGGGGAGTGGTTGCTTGCCAAGGTCAATGACTGACACCGCGTTTGCATCCAGGCCATGCTGGCTGGTCAGTGTCTGCTTGATGAAATGGGCGACCTTGCTGGTTTGGCTATCACTGCGGCTACTGCCGGCGACAATGGCGACATTCTGCATGGGGAGTCCTGTTGGTTGGCTGGAGTCATACTGTACAACGTGTTGGCGGCCTTTGGTCAGCGGCTTTTGACAGGGGCGGGCGAGTGGGGCAGAGTACGCGGCCTTCGGGGCGCCGAATCGGCGCCAACGCCTGTTTGCTGGGAGAGTCCGCGATGAATGCTGTGGTGGTGGCGGTAGCCGTGATGCTGGTTCTGAGTCTGTGCCGGGTGCACGTTGTCGTCGCGCTGATCATCGGCGCGCTGACCGGCGGTTTGCTGGGCGGACTGGGGCTGGAAACCACCCTGAGTACCTTTCAGGCGGGTTTGGGCAAGGGCGCTAATATCGCCTTGAGCTATGCGCTGCTGGGTGCCTTTGCAGTGGCGATTGCCAAGTCCGGGCTGGCCCATGCGCTGGCTGACAAGGGCTTGTCCCTGGTCGACAGCCGACGCGACAGCGGTGGAGGCTTGCTCAAGCTGATGATGCTGCTGGTGTTGCTGGCGGTGGCTATTTCTTCGCAGAACATCCTGCCGATTCACATTGCCTTTATTCCGTTGCTGGTACCGCCGCTGCTGTTTGTCATGGCGCGTCTGCGACTGGATCGCCGAGCGGTTGCCTGTGTGCTGACGTTCGGTCTGATTACGCCCTACATGTTCTTGCCGGTAGGCTTTGGCGGCATCTTCCTGAATGACATCCTGCTGGCTAATGTGGCTGAAAGTGGTGCTCCGATTGAGGGGGTGAACGTCATGCACGCCATGGCGCTGCCCGCGCTGGGCATGCTGGCGGGCCTGCTGGTGGCCGTGTTGGTCAGCTATCGCAAGCCGCGCGATTACGATCAAAGCCTGATCAGCGAGGTGGAGCGCACCGGAACCCGCTACAACAGTCTGTCACTACTGGTGGCGCTGGTTGCAGTGGCAGCCGCCTTCATCATTCAGCTGTGGCTGGACTCGATGATCATGGGCGCACTGGCGGGGTTCGTTATCTTCTCGCTGTCCGGCGTCGTACGCTGGCGAGAAGCAGATGATGTCTTCACCGAAGGCATGAAGATGATGGCCATGATCGGCTTTATCATGATTGCCGCCGCCGGCTTTGCCGAGGTCATGCGTGAGACCGGGGCCATCAAAACGCTGGTCGACAGCTCGGCCGCGATGATTGGTGACAATCGCGCGCTGGCGGCGCTGTTGATGTTGCTGGTCGGCCTGCTGATCACCATGGGCATTGGCTCATCGTTCTCGACCATTCCGATTATTGCCGCGATTTACGTGCCGCTGGCCATGCAGCTGGGCTTTAGTCCGGCTGCCATCGTTGCCCTGGTAGGCACTGCCGCAGCACTGGGTGATGCTGGCTCACCCGCCTCTGACTCGACCCTGGGTCCGACGGCTGGTCTGAATGTGGATGGGCAGCATAATCACATTTGGGATACCGTGGTGCCGACGTTCCTGCATTACAACCTGCCGCTGATTGCCTTTGGCTGGCTGGCGGTGCTGGTGCTTTAAACCCGACGCAGCCAACACGGCTATCAGCTAGCCATAAAAAGCCCCTGAACAGAGCAATCTGTTCAGGGGCTTTTCTCTGTGCTGCTTACACCCGGAAGCGCTTGACCAGTTCATCGATCTGCCGGCCCAGGCTGGCCAGGTGTTGACCTGCCTGGGCGGTTTCACGGGCGCCGTCGGTGGTTTCGAGGGCCAGTTCAGCCGCCTCGGTAACGTTGCGGTTGACGTCTTCGACCACGGTGGACTGCTGCGTGGTGGCGCTGGCGATTGACGCGTTGAGAGCCACCAGTTGCTGCATGGACTGGGCGATCTGCTCCAGCGCTGCGCCTGCTTCGTTCACCTGCTCGACGCTGGCCTGCGAGTGGCGGCTGCTCTCATTGATGACGCTGACCACCGTCTGGGTGTTGGTCTGCAGCTTGCTGATCATGTTGTGGATTTCTTCGGTCGACTGCTGGGTACGTTGCGCCAGGTTGCGTACCTCATCGGCCACGACGGCAAAGCCGCGACCCATCTCGCCAGCACGGGCGGCCTCAATGGCGGCGTTGAGGGCGAGCAGGTTGGTCTGTTCGGCAATGTTGCGGATCACATCCAGTACCGAGGTGATCTCCTGCGCATCGCTGGACAGGGTTTCCATGTGTTCGACAGCGGTGCTGACGCTGTTCGAGAGCTGGTTGATTTCGACGATAGTGCGATCAACCTGAGCGCGGCCGTTGTCTGCACCCTGATTGGCCTTTTCAACCTCTTCGGCGGCAGCGTTGGCGTTCTGCGCAACGTCCTGCACGCCGTAGGTGATTTCATTGATGGCGGTGGCCATCAGTTCCATCCGCTCGGACTGGCGACTCATGTCACGCAGGCTGTTATTGCTGATCTCATCGAGCTGATGGCTGGAGCTGATCAGTTGACGTGCGCTGTCGCCGAGCTGCTGAATGATATCGCTCAGGTTGCGGTTGAAGCGATTGAAGTAATACGCAATCTGCGACAGCTCGTCCTTGGCATCGTCATCCAGGCGGCGGGTCAGGTCCGCCTCGCCACTGGCGACATCACGCATGGCGTTGACGATCTTGTCCAGCGGTTGCGAAATGCTGCGACCGATAATGAACAGCAGCAGGAACATGGCCAGAATGACCACCGCGCTAAGTATGACCGAGCTGATCAGGGCGGCGCGGAACTTGGCCTGCATGGCGTCAACATAGATGCCCGTGCCGATCATGTAATCCCAGGGTTTGAAGTGCTTGAAGGCGGCGATTTTGGCAGAGCCGTCTTCTTCGCCCGGCTTGGGCCAGGAGTATTCGAAGCTGGCGGTGCCTTTGCTGCGTGCGAGCTGGACCATTTCCGAGATGACGTTGACGCCTTCGGTGTTGCGCATGGTGGTCAGGTCAGTGCCAACGGTTTGCGGGGCCAGCGGGTGCATGATCATGATGTTGTTCATGTCATTGACCCAGTAGTACTCGTTGCCGCTGTAGCGAACTGCGGCCAGGGCGGCGAGCGCCTGCTGTCGAGCCTGCTCGCCGGTCAGCTCACCGTTCAGTTCTTTCTGGTGATAGAAGGCCATGAGGTCGTGGGCCACCTCGACCAGATGGGTCGCCTTGGTGATTTCCGCTTGGCGGATTTCCTTGTGCAGGTGGGAGAGAGAGAGCCCTTCGGCAGTGAGGGTACTGACCAGTGCAATAATCAGGATCAGCCAGATCCGCTGGCTGATACGAATGTTGCGCAACAGCTTCATTTACAACCTCCACCCGCTGAGTGAAATATTTCTTGTTATGCCTGCAGCCGCGCTGGCAAGGTCCTTCGAGCGCGTTACAGTGTTATCAGGGTGTCGGCTGAATACGTCAAAACCTGAGCGGTAATTTTCCGTCACCTGTGATGGCGATTTGACTCCAAGCGGGCAGGGGTTGCAACCCACAATGCATTTCTGTGATCTTTTCTTATAAAACACAGCGCGTATTGCCAGCAGCGCTGGTATAAACGCGCCGGGCCATCAGGCGATGGCCTATTCGCTGATTTTGTTGATAAGGGTTTCTCATGCGGTCAATGTTCAAGGTGGTTGGTCTGTGCGCAGGTCTGCTGTGCACGCTTACGGCAGGCTCAATGGCGCAGGCCGATGAACCGCGGGTGGTTGGCTGGATTGAAAAGGGTTTGATCCTGCCGGAGTACACGGCAGTGAAGATCAAGGTCGACTCCGGCGCGCTGACGTCCTCCATGCATGCAGTCAACATGGAAGAGTACAGCCACCGCGGCAATGACTGGGTGCGTTACGACGTGCCTGTTGAGGACGTGGATACCGGGGAACAGGTGACCCTGCACTTTGAGCGCCCGGTATTTCGTCGCATTCTGGTGCGTGGGGCGGGTGGCTCCGAGCGTCGTCCGGTGGTAAAAATGTCCATTTGCCTGGGCGACCAGGTGTACGAGGAGCAGTTTTCTCTGCGTGACCGCGGTGAGATGAATTACCCGGTACTGATTGGCCGACGCACCATCGCGCATATCGGGCTGATCGATGTCTCCGAGACCTTCATGCACAAGCCCAACTGCTCGCAGGAGCAGATGGATGAAGAGCGTCGCCGTCAGCAGCAGCGCGAGCAAGAGGGTGCTGACAACGAGACCGACCCGAGCGGCGAGACGGATTCCCAAGCCTGATAGCAAAGAGGGGCTACCCAGTCAGGCAGCCCCTCTTTTCATCTGACTTCGCTCGCTTACCACATCAGGTCATCGGGAATCTGATAGGCGGCGTAGGGATCATCCTCATCCACTGCCTGCTTGCTGACCTCGGCCACATGTACCGGCCAGTGCGGCGCGCGTTCGCGGACCTTCTCCGCCACCTCTACCGGAATCAGCACAAAGCCGCCCGACAGACGGGTGATGGCCAGACGGCCACGGCTGAGCAGGCCGAACTGCTCTTCGGTCACGTGGATCTTCTTGATCTTGTTCTTGGCGACGAACTGGTACGGCGTTTCACCACCGGTCCGTTCGACCACCGCCTGTTCGATCATCTGTTTGGCCTGAGCTTCGGCGGCCTTGCGTGCCGATTCGGCCTCGCGCTGCTGATTCAGCTCACGGTCGCGGGCGGCTTTCTGCTCGCGGGCCTGTTGTGCGGTATTGGGCGCGTTCTCGCCGGCCGGCTGAGCCTTGGCCTGCTTTTTCTTGGCGCGCTGCGCCTGCTTGAGTTTCTTCTCGTCGACCAGTCCGGCCTTGAGCAGTTGGGCTTGCAGTGAGTTGACCATGAGTTGCCACAATCATCTTGATGAGGCGCGCGGTAACGCGCCAGGTTGACAGCATGCCAGCGGGCTGGCGTTCAAAGGCGCCTAGTCTAGCAGGCCGAGGCTCTCAGCGCTGTCTAACGTGCGTCGTTCTCGGACTCTTCGCGTTTCAGCTGTGCCTCGCGGGCTTTGACCTTGGCAATGGTCTCCGGGCTGACCCGGTTGCTGCCGGCGTTGTCGCGCAGCAGTAACAGGCTGCCAACGATGCTGCCGAGCGCCAGGGCCATGAACAGCCAGCCGTACCAGGGCATGGTGTCACTCCTTGTTGAGCATGAGACCTCATCATGCGTGCCCCCCGCAGCGATGGCAAGCGCGCACAGATGGCTGGTGGCTCGTGCTCAGGCACGCAGTGATTGGTTGAACATCATGATGGTGTACTCGAATAATGCCGCTGGATCGGGCTGACCGGCGACGCAGACGCCTTGCTCACGTGTTTGCAGAATGATGCCGTGCAACGCGCCGCGCAGGTAGTAGGCCGTGACCATGGGGTCGGTGATGCGCTCGCGGCTGAGGCTGCCGTCGGCCACACCGGCTGCCAATGAGTCGACCATGCAACCCATGGTCAGGGCGCTGCAGATATCCATGTCCTCTGTCAGCTCATCCGACTCCATCAGGTGGGCAAAGGTGCTGGCGTTGGTCAGCACGTCGAAGTAATCGGGCTGCTCCAGACTGAAGCGGTAGTAGCTCTGCCCCATCCGTTCCAGTTGCTGCAGGCCGCTGCCACCGGCCTCTCTGGCGGCGCGAAATTCATTCAGCAGCGCGTACCCGGCGCGCAGCATGACACCGCGCATGATGGCGGCCTTGTCTTTGAAATAGACGTACAGCAAGGCGCGGCTCAGCTGAGCGCCCTTGGCAATGTCGTCCATGGAGGTGCGGTCATAGCCCTTGCCGAAGAAGCTTTGCTCGGCACTGTTCAGGATGCTCTCGCGGCGCTCCTGCTTTTCTTTCTCTCGGCGTTCTGCGGAACTCATCGGGTCTCCCGTTAATGGCGCATGAAAAACATTCTGCCAGTTATTGACAAAGTGTCAATGTCTGACAAAGTGTTAATAAGGCGATTCACTTCAGGAGCAGGATGATGGTCAGCGCAGCGATTTGGCAAGGTTTACCGGCGTGGTGCAGGGCAGGGGCGCTGGCGGTTGCGGTGTTGGGGCTGGTGGGGTGTCGTTCCAGCGTGTCTGAGAGCGGCGCCGCGACGCAGGCGGTGCCGGTGCGGGTTGCCGCAGTGACCAGCGATGTGCGAGCACAGGCGCTGCGTTTTGCCGGGGTCGCCCGTGCGCGTCAGCGTGCCAGCCTGACCTTTCAGGTCGGCGGTACGCTGGCCACGCGGCCGCTGGAAATTGGTCAGCAGGTCGTCGCTGGCCAGGTGCTTGCGACGCTCTATAACCCGCAGTTGGAGCCCGCCCGGGATGCCGCCCGCGCGCGCCTGGCAGAGTTGCAGGCACAGAGCGCGCAGGCGCGGCGGGATGTGCAGCGCACCGAGCAACTGTTTGAGCGCGGGGTGCTGTCGCAGGCGGATCAGGAGCAGCAGCGCGCGCGGCTGCAGGCGCTGGAGGCCGGCGTACGCAATGCCCGGGCAGCGCTGCAGCAACGTGAGCAGATGAACAGTGAAACACGCTTGCGCGCCCCCTTTGACGGCAGCATCGATGCGCTGCTGGTCGAGCCGGGGGAGTTTGTCGCCGCAGGTCAGCCGGTACTGCAGTTAGCCGCCGGTAGCGGCCTCGAAGTGGAAGTGCTGGTGCCGGCGAGTCTGTTGCAGGGCTTGGAAGTGGGCGCGACCCTGCCGGTCTGGTCCAGCCTGGATGGTCAGCAGTGGCAAGGTCGCGTCGCTGAGGTGGGGCGTGGCGCAGGCTTTGGATCGAGCCTCTATCCGTTGGTCGTCAGCTTGCCCGGGGGGCGCGCTGGGGATGCGGTCGAAGTCGGGTTGCAGCCAGCGGGCGCGCAACGCCTGAGTGTGCCGCTTGCGGCCGTGATGCGCTCGGCTCAGGGGTTGTCGGTCTTTCGGGTGGTGGATACACGGGCCGAGCGGGTCGCGGTGACTGTTGCCGGCTTTGCCGGCGAGCAGGCGCTGCTCTCAGGTGACGCGTTGGCGGTGGGAGACCAAGTGGTGTACGCGGGCCTCAGCCGATTGGCGGATGGCGATGTTGTGGAGCTGCTGCCATGAACGTCGCGCAGTTGCTGCGCCCGCGTCTGCTCGGGCTGGTCGTGGTCATGTTGTCCTTACTGGGCGTTGCCGCCTACCTAACCATGGCGCGTCAGGAGGATCCGAGCTTTCCCTATCGCGCGGGCATGATCACCGTCATCTATCCGGGCGCGGTGGCAGAGTCGGTCGAACGCCTGATTCTGGAGCCCCTGTCTGATGAGCTGTCGCAGGTCGAGGAGGTCGACTTCATCAGTGCCACCGCCCGTACCGGCGTGGCACTGGTGCCGGTACGCTTGCACGACTCCATCTACGATACCGATGCCGCCTGGGACCGAGTCAGGCAGGCGATGACGCGCGCCGAGCTGTCGTTTCCTGACGGCGTGCAGAGTATGGAGCTGGATGATCGTCTGATCGATATTCCAGCGGTGGTGCTGGCGGTGCGGGGCGACCCCTCCCTGGTTCGCCTGAGCGACGAGGCCGAGCGCCTGAAGCGTCAGCTGATGGACTTGCCGGGACTCTCGCGCGTCGAGCTTTATGGCGATACGGACGAGCAGATTACCATCGCGCTACGCGATGCCCAGATGAGCCGCCTGGGCTTGGCTCCCCAGCAGCTGGCCGGGCTGCTGGCGCAGCGCAACCAGGTCATTCCCGGTGGGTTTGTGGTGGTGGGCAGTCAGCGCCTTGGCGTACTGCCCAACAGCGAATTCACTAGTCTGGATGCCCTGCGTACCACCCAGATTCCGCTGCCTCAAGGCGGTAGCGTGCCGCTGGCGTCGATCGCGGATATCTGGCGCGGACCGGTTGAGCCGATGGGCGAGCGCGCCTGGTACGACGGCGACCCGAGCGTGCTGATCGGGCTGGTACTGGAGCGAGGTCAGGTGGATGCCATTCGCTTTGGCGAGCAACTGCGGGCGCGGCTCGCTACATTGGCGCCGGACTTTGCTCCGTTGCAGATTGACGAAATGTTCTTTCAGCCCGACCAGGTCAAAGAGCGTCTGGATGGGCTGGAGGCAAACCTGATCAGCAGTGTGTTGATCATCATTGCCGTTGTATTGGTGGGTATGGGCTGGCGCATGGGTGTGCTGGTTGCGCTCATGTTGCCGCTGGTGGCGCTGATCAGTCTGGGGCTCTACGACCTGGGCGGCGGCATCCTGCACCAGATTGCAGTGATCGGTATGGTCATTTCCCTGGGCATTCTGATCGATAACGCGATTGTCATGGTGGAGAACATCCAGGATCGGCTCAACAGTGGGGCGGGGCGCCAGCAGGCCGTGTTGGGAGCAATACGCGAGCTGGCGGCGCCGTTGGGCGCTTCGACCGCGACGACGCTGGCGGCCTTCACGCCAATGCTGCTGTCCAAGGGCGGCACCGCCGACTTCACTCGCGGCATTCCCATCATGATCATGCTTACTCTGAGTGTCAGTTACCTGCTGGCGATCAGTGTTGCGCCGCTGCTGGCCGGACGTTTTTTGCGCCCGGCGCCTGAGCGTACAGCGCCCCGTCTGGAGGGCTTTGCCGCCTCGCTGGCGCGCCTCAGCGAGGCGGCGCCCAAGCGCATGTTGCTGCTGGGCATGGGGGTGGTGGCGCTGAGCCTGGCATTGGCGCCCATGGTCAAGCTGCAGTTCTTCCCCAACGCCGACCGGGCGCAGGTAGTGATCGACCTGTTCATGCCCGAAGGCACTGATCAGCTGCGCACCACTGAGGTGGCGGCGGCGTTGGAGGGTGAGCTGAGCGCATACTCGGGTGTGCAGCAGGTACACCGCTTTGTTGGTGCTACCGGCCCGAGTTTCTACTACAACCTGAATCGCTCCCCGCAGGCCCCCAATCGTGCCCGGCTGGTCGTCAACACCGATACGCTGGCCAGCACCGGCCCGCTGATTCACTGGGTACGCGAGCATGTGGCAGCGCAGTGGCCGGAGCTGGACGTGGTGGCCAGTACGCTGGGGCAGGGGCCGCCGCGCGAGGCGCCGATCGAGTTGCGTTTGTATCACCTGGACGATCGCCAGCGCATTGCCAGTGCCGAGCAACTGTTCGCTTTGCTCAAACAGGTCCCTGGGGCGGTGGACGTGCGGCATGACATTGACCTGGGCGTACCCACGGTCCGGGTAGAGGTAGACGATGCGCAGGCGCAGCGCTTTGGCCTGACCCGGGCGGATGTCGCCCAGGCACTCTACCGTCAGAGCCTGGGTAGTACCGTTGAGCAGTATCGCCAGGAGCTGGACCCGATCCCGATGCTGCTGCGCACTCACGAGGGCAGCCGCCAGTCGCTGAATCGGCTGCTCTCGGCCAGCGTGTTCAATGCGTCTGGACAGGCGATTCCGCTGAGCGCTGTCGCGCGTATTGTGCCGGCCTGGCAGCCCGCCAGTATCACCCAGCGAGATGGGGTGCGCGTGCTTACCGTCAGCGCAGGACTGGAGGAGGGTTACAGCTTCAGCCAGGTGCTGCGTGAGCTGCAGGCCCGGCTGGCGCAGACGCCGCTGCCGCCGGGTACGCGTCTGGAGATTGGCGGTGACAGTGAAGGCTCCGGCGACGCCAACCGAGCGCTGTTTACTACGGCGCCCATCGGCATCCTGTTATTGCTGTTCTTTCTGCTGCTGCAGTTCAACTCCTTCAGTCGGCTGGGGATTGTCCTGCTGACGGTGCCGCTGGCCAGCGCAGGCGTACTGCCGGGGCTGGTACTGTCGGGGGCCCCATTCGGCTTTCAATCCTTGCTTGGGGTGATTGCCCTGGTGGGTATTGTGGTCAACAACGCCATTGTGCTGATTGACGTGGTGGATCAGCGTCTGGCCAGCGGACTGGATATTGATGCAGCGGTCTCCGAGGCGGTGTTGCGGCGTACCCGGCCGATTCTGCTGACCACGGCGACCACTATTGCCGGATTGCTGCCCCTGGCGCTGTCCAGTTCAACCCTCTGGCCGCCGATGGCCTGGGCAATCATCTCCGGTTTGCTGGCTTCAACTGTGCTGACGTTGCTGGTGGTGCCGGCGGTCTGTCGTCTGGCGCTGCGACCGCGGCAGCAGGCCACAGGGGAGGTGACACAGGTGCCTGCAGATATTTTTAAATAATCGAACGCAAGTGCTTGACTCCGTTGGCGGAATCGATAAAATGCGCGCCAGTTCAGACGGACAGGGCGCCAGCCCAACCCCTTCGACAGGGTGTTCTCTGATCTATGCGCAGCGGTAGTTCAGTTGGTTAGAATACCGGCCTGTCACGCCGGGGGTCGCGGGTTCGAGTCCCGTCCGCTGCGCCATTTTGCAAAAGCCCTGATTCGCAAGAATCAGGGCTTTTTTGCTTTTGTCAGCTGTGTTTCAACCAAGATGCGCCGGGTCGATCGCCTCGCCGTTCCAGGCATTGAGCCGTTCACGAATATCCTCAAACATCGCGTCGTACTCGTGGTGCGCTGACAACGACATGAACTCCCTGGTCAGCACGCCGTGACGCCGCAGTATGTGATCAATGTTGCTGGCAAAGTTGAACGCGGTATCGCGCGGCAGGCTGAAGGTCTCGCGCACCACCTGCTGATTGATCTCACCCTCAACGACGAATTCGACCGCACTGCGCTGGCTGTCGATGCTGTAGTGAATGTCCAGACTGTAGCCTGTGTCCTCTGGCAGTAACTGAAGACGACTGATATGCAGATGGCCGGGTTCAAACATGAGAGTTCCTCCTTGTCTACAGAGATTAGTTCGGGTGCCGCGCGGGTGAAAGTCGCGCTCTGGCATGCCTCTTGCTGAATGTCTGTCAGCATTGGCAGGAGGCGAGATATGACATCAGCGTTGGATTTTATGTTAGCGGCACGGCGCAGCGAAATGCAGGGGCTGCAGGCGTTGTCACTGACGTGTGCGCTGGTGGTGCAGGTAAGTCGGTTGGTGCATGCATTGCAGCGAGAGCGCGGGTATTCCAACTTCTGTCTCGGGGGGCAGGCGGCGAGCCATGCGCAGATGCTGGATGCGCTGAGCCAGCAGGCGCAGGAGCAGGAGCGGGTGGTGCGTACGGCGCTGGGCGAGATGGACCTGGAGCGCGGCAGCAGTGCTGACAAGGCGCAGCTTTACACGCGCATTGCCTATGCGCTGCATGTCCTTGATGGGCTTCCTGCGTTGCGCCAGCGGGTACGGGAGGCCTCGGTGTCGGCTGCCGAGGCGACGCGGCACTTTTCGCGGCTGGTTGCAGCACTGCTGGCGGTGGTATTTGAGGCCGCGGATACGGCGGTCGACCCACGCGTTACCCGGGCGCTGGTGGCGCTGTTCAACTTTATGCAGGGTAAGGAGCTGGCGGGGCAGGAACGGGCGACCGGGGTGGCGGGTTTCATGGCGGGCTACTTTGATGCCGCGCTGCAGGACCGCTTGCGCTTTCTCCAGGATGGCCAGCAGCGCTGCTTTGAGAGCTTTATCGAGGCTGCCGATGACGCGTCGCGCGCTGACTGGGACCAGTTGTGCACGGCTGAGCTGGTTGAGCAGATCGAGCGGCTGCGCCAGATGGCGATGCGCACCACCTCAGACCAGCGGGTGCAAGGCGAGCTGGGTGATGTGTGGTTCGACCTGACCAGCGCCCGCATGGATACCATGAAGCAGATCGAAGACCAGTTGGCTGACAGTCTGCAGCAGCTGTGTGCACAGCAGACCCGTAAGGCCAAGGCGGACCTGGACAACCAGCGCCGGTTGCTGCGCCAGCTTGATCAGCTTGATCGGGACGCAGGGCAGGGCGCGCCACGGCTGTACAACGTTCAGGCCACCGATTTGCAGGCGCTGCCTGGTGAGGCGCCGGGCGGCCAGGTCAATCGCTCGCTGCTGGACGCCTTGCACGAGCAGACCCAGCGCTTGCAGCAGCTGCAGGATGAGCTGGAGCAGGCCCGTGAAACGCTGAACGAGCGCAAGCTGGTTGAGCGTGCCAAGGGGCTGCTGATGAGCCAGCATGATTTGAACGAAGAACAAGCCTATCGCACGTTGCAGAATGCAGCGATGGAGCGCGGGCAGCGACTGGCGGACGTGGCGCGGACGCTGCTCAACCACAGCGATCAGCGTAAGCCGTTGTAAGGCCGGCTTGCTTTGTAATGGTGCGAGTGGCGCTCCGTGTTGGTGCGCAATGCGCCCTGGCGGAGCGCTCAGGCTGATTCAGGTCAAGACGGCGGGGAACTAGTGCGGTCATTATTCATCTGAATGTCATGCTGGCGCGTTAGCGTCGGCTTGAACCCAAAAAAAAATGACAGGAGTGTCGTATGAACGATTACGTAGAAGAGCTGATTGAACTGCAATCCCAGCAATGGGACGATGATGTTGAAGACGCCGAAGAGATGTAAAGCCTCTTCGCGCGTTTTATCCACTATCTGCTTTATCCCTCTGTTTTAACTCTGTATTTCCTTCTCTATTCTGTTCGCCTCCAGCAGCTCTTTGCGGTAGCTGCCAGGCGGTGATCCAGTCCAGCGCTTGAAAGCCCTCTGTAACGCCTCGGGTGACGAAAATCCCAGCAGGTAAGCCACCTCGCCCAATGCCAATTCGGTGTCACGTATATAGCTGATTGCCAGATCGCGGCGCATCTCGTCGAGGATCTGCTGGTAGGTAGTATGCGCTTCGTGCTGCAGGCGTCGGCGCAGCGTCCAGGCGGTCATGCCCAAGTGATCGGCTACCGCTGGTAGTGTGGGCGGCTGGCCGTCGAGCCGCGGCGCAACCAGACTTTCCACGCGCTCGCGCAGACCTCGGTGTCGTGTCAGCTCGCGCAGCTGCTGGCTGCACAGCTCGCGCAGGTGCGCGTAGGTGCCGGCAGCACTTTGCGTCAGTGGCAGCGCCAGGCTGCGAGGCTCCCACACCAGCTGGTTGTGCTGTTGCTCAAAGTGGACCGGGCAACCAAACACCTCCTCGTAGCGCGCGGCGTAGGGCGGAGCGGGAAACTCGATATGCACCTCGCGCAGGCGCGCCTGGCCGTTTGTCAGGATGCGTCCGGCATGAGCGCGTGCCGATAGCGCCGAGTCCACCACAAAGAGGTTGAACATGTTGTACGGGCTGATCGAGTAAAAGCGCAGCGCCGGTGGCTCAAAGCTGGAGTGACCACGGTAGTTCTGGCTGCCAAGCAGTTCGAATTCCACCAGTGTGGCGAAGGCTTCTTCCAGCGTCGGAGCGCATTGGGCGGTCATGCCCGCCAGCCCGAGGTGGCTGAGTTGGCTGCAGCCGCCCATGGTCAGGCCGATGGCCGGGTTGCGGGTGTAGCGGATAGCGGCGTTCCCCAGGCGCATGAAGCGCGCGATGCTGATGCGTGCGTGGGGCTGGGCAAGCAGGGCGTCGTTAATACGAAAGCGCGCCAGCAAGGGCCTCGGGTCCAGCCCGGAGCGCTGTATCGCTTCGCGCAGGGCCAGCAGGTAGCCAACAGAGATATCACCCAGTTTCATGCTGTGGTCCGCCACTGTGTCGGCTGCAGTGTAATTTATCGTTATTAAAGTGTCACTTCAGGTTATTGAGTGGCGTCGCGAGCGGGCCTATTGTTTTGCTCACAAACAGGCGCCGGGCATGTATCCGAGCGCCGAACCTGATGATGACGCCGGAGTAACCGATGAGCGAACAAACCCTGTACCCGCACCTGCTGGCCCCGCTGGATCTGGGCTTCACTACCTTGCGCAACCGGACCCTGATGGGGTCAATGCACACCGGGCTGGAAGAGCGCCCTAATGGCTTTAACCGCCAGGCTGCCTACTTTGCCGAACGGGCGCGCGGCGGCGCGGGGTTGATCGTGACGGGCGGTATCGGTCCGAACGAGGAAGGGTGTGTGGCACAGGGCGCGGCCAAGATGACCACGCCGGAAGAAGCGGCCCAGCACAAGGTGATTACCGAAGCGGTGCACGCCGAAGGCGGCAAGATCTGCATGCAGATTCTGCACGCTGGCCGCTATGCCTACAGCCCCAAACAGGTCTCCGCCAGCGCAGTGCAGGCGCCGATCAACCCGTTCACGCCCAAGGAGCTGGACGAGGAAGGTATCGAGAAGCAGATTGCCGACTTTGCCCGTTGTGCCACGCTGGCCAAGGAGGCGGGGTACGACGGCGTTGAAGTCATGGGCTCGGAAGGCTACTTCATCAACCAGTTCCTGGTTGCCCATGTGAACAAGCGTACTGACCGTTGGGGCGGCAGCTACGAAAACCGCATGCGCCTGCCAGTCGAGATTGTGCGCCGGGTCCGTGAAGCGGTTGGCCCGGAGTTCATCATCATTTATCGCTTGTCGATGCTGGACCTGGTCGAGGGCGGCAGCACCTGGGATGAAATCGTCATGCTCGCCAAGGCGATTGAGAAGGCCGGTGCGACCATCATCAACACCGGTATCGGCTGGCATGAGGCGCGGATTCCGACCATCGCCACCAAGGTGCCGCGTGGTGCCTTTGCCAAGGTCACCGCCAAGCTCAAGGGCGAGGTGTCCATCCCGCTGGTCACCACCAACCGCATCAACACGCCGGAGCTGGCTGACCAGCTGCTGGCCGACGGCGCCGCGGACATGATCTCCATGGCGCGTCCGTTCCTCGCTGATCCCGAGTTCGTCAACAAGGCGGCCGCTGGCCGCGCCGATGAGATCAACACCTGCATCGGTTGTAACCAGGCCTGCCTGGACCACACCTTTGGTGGCAAGTTGACCAGCTGCCTGGTGAACCCGCGCGCCTGTTACGAGACCGAGCTGAACTTCATTCCGACCACCCAGGTGAAGAACATTGCCGTGGTGGGAGCTGGTCCGGCGGGTCTGGCGGCTGCGACCGTTGCTGCCGAGCGCGGCCACAACGTTACCCTGTTTGATGCCGCCGACAAGATTGGTGGTCAGTTCAATATCGCCAAGCTGGTGCCCGGCAAGGAAGAGTTTTACGAGACCCTGCGCTACTTCGCCAAGCGGATCGAGAAGACCGGGGTCAAGCTGGAGCTCAACCGCCGTGTCGATGTGAGTGATCTGACCGAGTTCGACGAGGTGATTCTGGCGACCGGGATCGTGCCGCGCACACCGGATATCCCGGGTATCGACAACCCCAAGGTGATTGGTTATCTGGACGCTATTGAGCAGCGCAAGCCGGTAGGTCAGAAGGTGGCGGTCATCGGTGCTGGCGGTATCGGCTTTGATGTGTCCGAAATGATCACCCATCAGGGCACCAGTCCGAGCCAGGACATTGACCTGTTCTGGAAGGAGTGGGGGATCGACCCGAATCTCGAAGCCCGCGGCGGTATCGCCGGCGTCCAGCCGCAGCCGCATCCGCCGGCGCGTGAGGTTTATCTACTGCAGCGCAAGACCAGCAAGGTCGGTAACGGCCTGGGCAAGACCACTGGCTGGATTCACCGCGCAGGCCTGAAGAGCAAGCAGGTACAGATGCTCAACTCGGTCAACTACCTGAAGGTGGACGACGAGGGGCTGCATATCAGCATTGGCGAGAATGGCGAGCCGAAGGTGCTGCCGGTTGATACCATCATTTTGTGTGCAGGTCAGGAACCGTTGCGTGAACTGCAGGCCGGCCTGGTGGCCGCAGGCAAGAACGTGCACCTGATTGGCGGTGCCGATGTGGCGGCTGAACTGGATGCCAAGCGCGCCATCGATCAGGGCTCGCGCCTGGCGGCAGCCATCTGAGGCGCTGGCCGCCGGTGCCTTGCAATGGGGTGCCGGCGGCCCAAAAAGTGCGACGGATTCGGCTTTTTCAGCTTCAACTCCACGGCGCCTGCGGGCCCCTTGCCAAGTCGGTCACACACGACATGGAACCTTTTGCCTACACTATGAGACTGATGAGGGATCAGGGACAGCCAAGTCCCGCGTAGGGACAAGCCGCTGCAGGGCGAGGAGATTGAATGATGAGCACGGCAGCCAAGCCGTTACTGACCGAAGCGGTCATGTTCTTTTCCGAACGTGGGATCAGCAAGGAAATGCTGTTCCCCGAGTTCGAGGCATTGCTGGATGGTCTGGTTGCCTCCCCCGAATTTGCTGACGAAACCGTGGAAGCGGTGTTTTTGCAGATCAACGCCCGTCTGCAGGTGCGTGCCGCGGTGTTTTTTACCCTGGATTTTGACCTCGACGGCTACGTCAACCGCCTGTGGAACATGCCGCTGCGGCAGATCGCCGAGCGCGCCGAGCGCGGGCCGGACATGGGCGGCGGCCCCATTCGACTGGTGTGCCTGGGTTACAACAAGCAACCGCAGTACCGGCCCATGCTGTGGAAGCCGGGACAGCGAGCCGGCACTAACGATCTGGCGCTGGTCAAGGATGCCGTAGCACGTAACTCTCTGGGCATTCTTGGTGAAGACGAGGAAACCCTGGGTGTGATTTCGCCCGAGCGTCTGAATATCGCTGCCGAGGATGCCTGGTATGGCGGTGGCAATATCGTCGGCGGCGTCGCGGCGGAAGCGGCGGTTGCTGAAGAAGCTCAGGCCCAGCAGGAAAAGCACGACCGCGAGGTGCGCGAGTATCGGCAACAGATCGAGCTGCTGAATAACCGCTTGCGCGCGCTGACGTTGGAGAAAGAGCAGGCGCTGGTGGAGCTGCGCGGTACCCATGGCGAACACCTGGAAATCGTGCAAGGGGAGCTGCTGGATATCAAACAGGAGCTGGCCCAGCAGCAGAAGGTCAACGCCCACCTCAAGCGCGAACTGAGCAAGGCGCAAAGTCGGTCATCGACCGACATCGACTGACCCGGCTGCTCAGGCTGGCCAGGCGTCATCCACACAGAGCAGCCGTTCGGTGCTCAAGCTGTCATCCCCCGCCGCACAGAACATGCGCGCTCGGTGTCGCCCCAGGCGCAGGCAAAGCGCGCGCATGTCAGCGGGGCTGAGCGCTTCGGCTGCGTCTGCTGCCGGTGGCATTAACCATTCCTTATGCGGGAGCTGCAGCCAGCGCGAGCGTGCGGGCAGCGTCTTCAGGGCGCGTACCGGGCACCAGTGCAGGGGCCTGGGTGGTGCAAGACCGCCGGCTGGCAGCGGCATTGGCTGATCCAGCGGCGTGAACAACCCACCCTGCAACCAGGCGGCCGAGACCTCGGGCAGCGGCAGCGCCCGATGGGCGGTGGCAAGCTCGGGCAGGCGCTGGCTGAGTGGCAACTGGTGCTGAATCAGGCGAGACAGCTTGTGGGCCAGGGTGTCGCGGGTATCAATGCCCCACCAGTGCTGGGGGGCACTGCAATGCTGCAACGGGTCGTGCAGGTCGGCGCGGCCCAGGTAGAATTTGACTGCCAGCTCCAAATGCACGATGGCACCGTCGGCCGCCTGTATCACCAGATCCATTTCACCCAGCGTGTGCGCGCCGCGGCGCAAGGCGATATTGTGGGCCAGGATGCGCGTGTCCGGCGCCAGGGTCAGCAGGGCGTGCCAGAGGCGCTCGTAGTGGCTGCCGAGACGTCGGTCCGGCGAGTCGCTGAACAGCTCGGCCAGGCGGTGCGGGGCTGCATCCAGCAGACTCAGCTGATGCCAGAGCTGATCCGGATCCTGACGCCAGACAGAGTCCTGCAGCGGATCGCGCATGGGCAGTAATTGACCGTCAAGCAGCGCCGGGCTGGCGGCTACCCAGGCCAGGTCGCGGACAAGCGGGTTGTGAAAACGCGGTGGCATCGCGGCTCCCGTATTTGCCAGTCACAGCTGGCTGCGGAATAATCGGCGCGTGCCCCAAGTCTCGGGCATCTCACAGACGAACGCAAAGGAGTGGTATGGATCAGTTCCGCAACATCGGTCTCATTGGACGTCTGGGCAGCGGGCGTGTGGTCGATACCCTCAAGCGGCTCAAGCGATTTTTGCTCGACACCGGACATACCGTGATTCTGGAAGACGCGGTGGCGGAGTTGCTGCCGGGCCACCAGCAGCAGGTGTGCTCGCGCAAGATGATGGGCGAGATCTGCGACCTGGTGATTGTAGTCGGCGGCGATGGCAGCCTGCTTGGCGCCGCGCGTGCGCTGTGCCGTTACAACATCCCGGTACTGGGCGTGAACCGCGGCGGGCTGGGTTTTCTGACCGATATTCCGCCAGATGAACTCGAGGCGCGCGTAGGCGAGGTGCTGGCCGGCAAGTACATGGTCGAAACGCGCTTTCTGCTGGACGCCTTTGTGCGCCGCGGCGAAGAGCAACTGGGCACCAGTGAAGCCTTGAACGATGTGCTGCTGCACCCGGGCAAGTCGGCGCGGATGATCGAGTTTGAACTCTATGTTGACGGCCAGTTTGTCTACAGTCAGAAGTCGGATGGCCTGATTGTGGCCACCCCAACCGGCTCGACCGCCTACTCACTGTCGGCCGGCGGGCCGATCATGCATCCCAAGCTGGATGCCGTGGTGCTGGTGCCGATGTTTCCGCATACGCTGTCCAGCCGCCCGATCGTGGTGGACGGCAACAGCGAACTGAAGATCATCATTTCCAAGCAGAGCGGTATCTATCCGCAGGTCAGCTGCGATGGTCAGGTGCACATGTCCTGCGCACCCGGCGACAGCATTACCATCCGCAAAAAACCGCAGAAGCTGCGGCTTTTGCATCCGCTTGATCATAACTTCTACGCCATTTGCCGCAGCAAGCTCGGTTGGTCAAGCCGCCTGACGGAGCAGTAAGGTGAGCGACGCCGAGCTCGACCGGGGCTATGACATCATCGGCGATGTGCACGGCTGTGCGCATACTCTCGAACGCCTGTTGGAGCAGATGGGCTACCGCCGCCTGAACGGCGTCTGGCAGCATCCGCGCAGGCAGGCGCTGTTTCTCGGCGATATCATTGATCGCGGCCCGCGTATTCGCGAGGCGCTGCACCTGGTGCGCGACATGGTTGAAGCGGGGCAGGCGCGCTGCATCATGGGCAATCACGAATTCAACGCCATCTGCTGGGAGACGCCAGCGCCGCCGGGCAGCGGTCGCAGCTACCTGCGCGAGCATACCGAGCGGCATCATCGTCTGATTGGCGACACCCTGGCGCAATTCGACGACTGGCCGCAGGAGTGGCGGGAGTTTGTCCAGTGGTTCGGCGATCTGCCGCTGTTTCTGGATATGGGCCCGTTTCGGCTGGTGCACGCCTGCTGGGACAGCAGCCTGATCGAGCCGCTGCGTCAGGATTACCCGGACGGCCGCATAGACGACGCGTTTCTGATGGGCTCGGCGCACTGGGGCAGCTTCCCGGCGCAGACCTTTGACCGGCTGCTGCGTGGCACCGACATGCGCTTGCCGCACGGCATCACCATGACAGGGAAAGACGGTTTTACCCGCGCGTTCTTCCGCACCAAATTCTGGGAGGAGGCGCCAGAAACCTACGGCGATGTGGTCTTTCAGCCCGATGCCTTGCCGGAGCCGGTAGCCGAAAAGCCGCTGACCGAGCAGCAGAAAAGCGACTTGATGCTGTACCGACCGCACGACCCCTTGCTGTTTGTCGGCCATTACTGGCAGCAGGGTACGCCCCGGCCGATTCGACCGAATCTGGCCTGCCTGGACTACAGCGCCGTGAAATACGGCAAGCTGGTGGCCTATCGCTGGAGCGGCGAAACCCGTCTGGAACGCGATCACTTTGTCTGGGTCGAAGTACCGCAAATGAACTGAAGCGAGGCTCGCCATGCTCAAGGCGCTAACCCGTCCGTTGAATGAAGACCTGTCCGCGCTGGCACGCTTTCTGCGCCAGCGCGGGGTCGTGCACCGTATTGCCGAGGAACGTGGCGAGCAAGTGGTCTGGGTGGTGGATGAAGCCAGTGCGCAGATTGTCCGTAGTCTGTATGAGCAGGGCATGGATGCGTTGCCGCAATCGGGTGGTGATCCACGCCCACCTAGCCCGGCTGCACAGTTCTGGCGTCAGGCCCACCGGTTGATTCCGGTTACGCTCGGCGTGCTGGTAATCACTGCGGTGGTCGCTCTGCTGACCAGTATGGGCAGCGATGTTCGCCAGGTGGTGATGTTCACCTTTACGCCGCTTGAGCCCAGCGGGTATCTGGCTGAACAGCCGGATATGAGCCAGTGGTGGCGCTTGATCACGCCGATCTTTCTGCATTTTGGGATCATGCACCTGGCGTTCAACGCGCTCTGGTACTGGGAGTTGGGCCGGCGCATCGAAATGCGCTCCGGCGGGCTGTGGCTGCTGGGTCTGACGCTGCTGATCGGTCTGGTCTCCAATACCGCGCAGTGGCTGTGGAGTGGTAACAGCAGCCTGTTTGGCGGGCTCTCGGGCGTGCTGTACGGTCTGCTTGGCTATTGCTGGCTATACCAGAAGCTGGCGCCCAACGTGTTCTTTGACCTGCCACGTGGTGTCATCATCATGATGCTGGCCTGGCTCGTGCTGTGCATGACCGGGCTGATTACGCTGCTGGGATTTGGCGCCATCGCCAATGCCGCGCATGTCAGCGGCCTTGTTACGGGCTGCCTGACCGGCGCCGCGGCAGGTGCGTTGCAGCGCCAGCGGCAGGTACAATAGCGACTTTCACTCATCCAGCGGGAGACCCGATGACTACCTTCGTCGAGATGCTGCGCAACATCAGCCCGGAAATCTATCAAAGCCTCAAGCTGGCCGTGGAGATCGGCAAATGGCCGGACGGGCGCAAGCTGACGCAGGAGCAGAAGGAACTCTGCCTGCAGGCGATGATTGCCTGGGAGCAGGACAATCTGCCGGAAGAGGAGCGCACCGGGTACATGGGGCCGCAAGGCTGCAAGTCGCAGGAGCAGGAAATTCCCAATATTCTGTTTTCGACCCGCTCGGAGACCTTGCATTGAGCCAGCTGCAGTTTCAGGGCGGCGTCAGCAAGATGCGCGGCCAGCTTGAGTCGCCCGAGACGCCGGTGACCTACAGCTTGCCCATCGGTGATGAGCAGGTGCCGCTCAACGCGTTGCTCGGCAAGACACTGCGTCTGGAAGCGCTGGGCGTGATCAACTGCGTGCATTGCGGCCGCAAGACCAAGAAAAGCTTCAGCCAGGGCTACTGCTACCCGTGCTTTACCAAGCTGGCGCAGTGCGATGTCTGCATCATGAGCCCGGAGAAGTGCCACTATGATCAGGGCACCTGCCGCGAGCCGGCCTGGGGTGAGCAGTTTTGCATGACCGATCACATTGTCTATCTGGCCAATTCGTCAGGATTGAAGGTGGGCATTACCCGCGCCACCCAGATTCCGACCCGCTGGATTGATCAGGGCGCAAGCCAGGCCCTGCCGATCATGCGAGTAGCCACCCGCCAGCAGTCCGGCCTGGTCGAAGACCTGCTGCGTCAGCAGGTGGCAGACAAGACCAACTGGCGCGCACTGCTCAAGGGTGACCCTGAACCGCTGGATCTGTGCGCCGAGCGTGATCGCCTGCTGGATAACGCGGAGGCGGGCCTCAGTGAGCTGCAGTCGCGCTTCGGCTTGCAGGCAATTCAGTTGCTGCCCCAGGCCGAGGCGCTGGCGATTCGCTATCCGGTCGAGCAGTACGTGGCCAAGCCGCAATCGGCCAACCTGGACAAGGAGCCGGTGCTGGAAGGCACGCTGCTTGGCATCAAGGGGCAGTACCTGCTGCTCGACACTGCAGTGATCAACATTCGCAAATACACAGCCTACCAACTGGCCTTCAGCGCCGGTTGAGCCATAACGGCAGGGCCGCCCTGCAGCGGGGCGGCCGAACACGATTTCACCGGCCGACGCCGGCCGCAGCGGAGCTCTGATATGCGTACCGAACAACCCAAGACGATATACCTCAAGGACTACCAGGCCCCGGATTACTGGATCGATGAGACCCAGTTGACCTTCGAGCTGTTCGAGGATCATGCGCTGGTGCACAGCCGTCTCGCTTTGCGCCTGAACAGCGACCGTCACGGCGCCGGCGCGCTGCCTGCGCTGGTACTGGACGGCCAGGAGCTGGCGCTGCTCAAGGTGGTGCTGGACGACCAGGAACTGGGCGAGGGCGAGTATCAGGTCGATGAAGACAGCCTTAGCCTGCAGCCAGCAGCGGCAACCTTCGAGCTGGCCCTGACCACCCGCATCGAGCCGCAGAACAATACTGCGCTGGAAGGACTCTACAAGTCTGGCAGCATGTTCTGCACCCAGTGCGAGGCCGAAGGCTTCCGCAAGATTACCTACTACCTCGACCGCCCGGATGTGATGAGCCGCTTCACCACCACGGTGATCGCCGAGCGTGAGCGCTATCCGGTGCTGCTGTCCAACGGCAACCCGATTGCCTCCGGCGAGCACGAAGGCGGTCGCCACTGGGTCAGCTGGGAAGACCCGTTCCCCAAGCCAGCCTACCTGTTTGCCCTGGTGGCTGGTGATCTGTGCCTGCTTCAGGACAGCTTTACCACCATGAGCGGGCGCACCATTGACCTGCGCATCTACGTCGAGCCGGAAAACCGCACCCAGTGCGACCACGCCATGGACAGCCTCAAGCGCTCCATGCGCTGGGACGAGGAGGTCTATGGCCGCGAGTACGACCTGGATATCTTCATGATCGTTGCCGTCAATGACTTCAACATGGGCGCGATGGAGAACAAGGGCCTCAATATCTTCAACTCCAGCTGCGTGCTGGCGCACCAGGATACGGCGACCGACATGGCCTTTCAGCGGGTCGAGGCGGTAGTAGCGCACGAATACTTCCATAACTGGTCCGGCAACCGGGTGACCTGTCGCGACTGGTTCCAGCTGTCGCTTAAGGAAGGCTTTACCGTCTTCCGCGACTCGGAATTCTCTGCCGACATGAACTCGCGTACGGTCAAGCGTATCGAGGATGTCACCTTCCTGCGTGCCAACCAGTTTGCCGAAGACGCCGGCCCGATGGCGCATCCGGTGCGCCCGGACTCCTTTATCGAGATCTCCAACTTCTACACCCTGACCGTCTACGAGAAGGGCGCCGAAGTCGTGCGCATGCTGCATACCCTGCTGGGTGAAGAGGGCTTCCGCAAGGGCACCGACTTGTACTTCGAGCGTCACGACGGTCAGGCGGTCACCTGCGATGACTTTATCAAGGCGCTGGAAGACGCCAACGGTGCTGACTTTACCCAATTTAAACGCTGGTACAGCCAGGCCGGTACGCCGCGTTTGAGCGTCACAGCTGACTACGATGCGACCAAGCGCGAGTTCCGCCTACATTTCACTCAGGTTTGTCCGCCCACACCGGGCCAACCCGACAAGCTCCCGCAGGTCATCCCGGTGCGCATGGCGCTGCTGGACCGTGACGGCAAGGAGATGGCGCTGCAGCTCAATGGCGAGGCGCTTGGCAATGAGGCTGTTGTATCCATCACCGAAGCCGAGCAGACGCTGGTATTCGAGAATGTGCCGACCAGCCCGCTGCCGTCTCTGCTGCGCGGCTTCTCGGCTCCGGTCAAGCTGAGCTATCCCTACAGCCGCGATGATCGGGTGTTCCTCGCCAAGCACGATCCGGACGGCTTCAATCGCTGGGAGGCGGCGCAGGGGCTGGCGGTAGACGTGCTGCAGGGGCTGGTTGATATTCACCGTGCCGGACGCCCGTTGAACCTGGACCAGCGGCTGGTCGATGTGATGCGCAGTGTGATTACCGATGCCGAGCTGGACGCCGCCATGGTGGCAGAGATTATTCGCCTGCCGTCCGAAGCCTATCTGGTCGAATTGGCCGAGGTGGCCGACATTGATGCCATCCACTTTGCCCGCGAGTGGCTGCGCCGTGCGCTGGCCGTGGCGCTGCGTGACGACATGGCTGCCCGCTATCAGGCCCTGGCAGCGGCCGGGGCAGGGGAGTTCAGTGCCAGCGCTCCGGCTATGGCTGACCGTAGTCTGAAAAACAGCTTGCTGGGGTACCTGATGCTGACGGGCGAGCAGCAGGTGCTGGGCTGGTGCGTGCGCCAGTTTGTCGAGGCCAGCAACATGACTGACCGCCAGGCTGCGTTGGTCGCGCTGGTCAACTCGCCCTTCGAGCAGCAGCGCGAAGCCGCACTGGCTGACTTTGCCGAACGCTGGTCCGCCTATCCGCTGGTGATGGACCAGTGGTTCAGTATTCAGGCCATGGCCAGTCAGCCCGGTGCGTTGGAGCGGGTCGAGAAGCTGATGGGGCACCCGCTGTTTACCCTGCGTAACCCGAACAAGGTGCGTGCGCTGATCGGGGCGTTCGTCAATCAGAATCTCTCCAACTTCCACGCCATCGATGGCAGCGGCTATGCCTTCCTGGCAGATCGCATCATCGAGCTGGATCGCAGCAATCCGCAGATCGCCTCGCGTCTGGTCACGCCGCTGAGCCGCTGGCGCAAGTTTGATGACGAGCGTCAGGCGCTGATGCGCGGGCAGCTGTCGCGCATTTTGGCGGAGAAGCTGTCGCCCGATGTCTATGAGGTGGTGAGCAAGTCGCTGGCCTGACCGGCAATGGCGAGTCCAGGAGCGCCAGCCGTCTGGCGCGCGGCTCTTGAACTCGCCGGCAATAAATGAGTTACTCAGCACGCGCAAGCGTGAAATTTTAATAAAAAATTACCGACAGGTATTTGTACCCGGCCCGAGAGGTCTCTAATATGCCCTGTCCGCTGGCGGAATGACTGCATGGCTGCGCCTGCGCTGCAGCAGGTCCCATGTGGCGACAACATGCTTCCCGTAGCGGAGCAACACCTATAAAAACAAAGAGGGGTGGTGTTTATGCGTAAGCCGTCTACCTGGCGTGCTTCACTCGCAACCCGCGCAGCTGTCTCACTGCGGGGTTCGTATCTCAAGAAAGCGTTTTCTGTTTCTGCGTTGGCCTCTGCCGTAATGTTGTCCGGCTTGGGCGCGCTCGGCTCTGCTGCCGTACAGGCCAATGACACTGTCGGTGAAGCGGTGCAACCGGCCATTCAATCTCCCTTGGCTGCGCATACGCTGTTGATCGACGCCGCTGTGGTGGGTGATCGTCTGGTTGCTGTCGGCAGTCGGGGGCACATTGTCTATTCCGATGATCAGGGCAAGAGCTGGACCCAGGCTGAGGTGCCGGTACGTCAGCTGCTGACCGCCGTGTACTTTGTTGACGACAAGCGCGGCTGGGCGGTTGGTCATGACTCCCTGATTCTGAACACCACCGACGGTGGCGCCACCTGGGCGATGCAGTATCGCGACCCGGAGCTGGACCAGCCGGTCGACCCGGACGGCCCCAGCCTGCTCGAGCGTCCGCTGATGGACGTCTGGTTCCGTGATGCCAACACCGGCTTTGCTATCGGCGCCTATGGCACCTTCCTGCGCACCGACGATGGCGGCCAGACCTGGGAAGATCGCACCTACGACATCGACAACCCCGATGGCTTCCATTACAACGCCATGGCCGAGGTCAAGGGCGCGGGTCTGTTCATCGCCGGTGAGATGGGCACGCTGTACCGCTCACCTGACTTTGGTGATACCTGGGAAACCCTGACCGATCTGCCCTATGACGGCTCCTGGTTTGGTGTGTCCGGTACGGCGCAAAACAACGTCGTACTGGTCTGGGGTCTGCGTGGCAACATGTTCCGTTCCACCGACTTTGGTGACAGCTGGCAGCAGGTTGAGCTGAATACTCCCAACAACGGCCCGCTGGAGGCGACTCTGCTGGGTGGTGGTGTGTCTGCTGGTGGCGCGGTAGCGGTTGTGGGCGCCGGTGGCGTCGTCGTCACCAGCGACAACGGCGGCCGCAGCTTTGACGTCATGACCCGTCCGGACCGCGTGGCACTGGCTTCGGCCCGTGTGCTGAGCAACGGCGAACTGCTGCTGGTAGGCCAGCATGGTGTTGTCACCATGCCTGCCGACGCACTGCACGCGCACTGATAATAATTACAAGCCAGGAGAATCTGGATGTCCTTTGACCAGAAAGATGCCCCCTTCATGGAGCGGTTGGTCTTCAACAACCGCCTTGCAGTGGTGGTTCTGTTTACCCTCGTTTCACTGTTTCTCGGTTATCAGGCGCTGCAGGTACGGCCCGATACCAGCTTTGCCAAGATGATTCCGCTTGAGCACCCGTACATCGTCAACATGCTCGAGCACCAGCACGATCTCGCCAACCTCGGTAACTCCATCCGCATCGCGGTGGCCATTGAAGACGGCGACATCTTTAGCTCCGAATACATGGAAACCCTCAAGCAGATCAACGACGAGGTGTTCTTCCTGCCCGGCGTTGATCGTTCCAACCTGCGCTCGCTGTGGACGCCGAACGTACGCTGGACCGAGGTAACCGAATACGGCTTTGACGGTGGTCCGGTCACCAACCATCCGTCTTACACCAATGAGCAGGACCTGGAAGAGCTACGCGCCAACGTGCTCAAGTCGGGTGAGATCGGTCGTCTGGTGGCCAACAACTTCAAGTCGAGCATCATCGAGGTGCCGCTGCAGGAGTTCTATCCGAACCCGGAGAATCAGAGCGAGCTGCTGCGTCTGGATTACAAGGAGTTCTCCCATCAGCTGGAAGAAAAGATCCGTGATCGCTTCCAGAACGAAAATCCGAACATCAAGATTCACATCGTTGGTTTCGCCAAGAAAGTGGGTGACCTGATCGATGGTCTGATCGGCGTGGTTGGCTTCTTTGCCATCGCTTTCGCCATCACCTTCGTGATGCTGTATCTGTTCACCTGGTGTATCCGCAGTACCGTATCGGTACTGGTGACTACCGTGATTGCGGTGATCTGGCAGCTGGGTCTGATCAACCTGGTCGGTTTCGGGATTGACCCGTACTCCATGCTTGTGCCGTTCCTGATCTTCGCTATCGGTATTTCCCATGGCGTGCAGAAGATCAACGGTATCGCGCTGCAATCCGGTGGTGCCGACAACGCGTTGATGGCGGCTCGACTGACCTTCCGTCAACTGTTCCTGCCGGGCATGATCGCGATTCTGGCCGATGCGGTTGGCTTTATTACCCTGCTGATCATCGATATCGGCGTGATCCACGAACTGGCGATTGGTGCCTCCATCGGTGTTGCCGTGATCGTGTTTACCAACCTGATCATGCTGCCGGTCACCATCTCCTATCTGGGTATCAGCAAGAAGGCCGTCGAGCGCTCCAAGCGCGATGCGGTGCGTGAACACCCGTTCTGGCGCTTCCTGTCTAACGTGGCTCACCCGAATGTGGCGCCTTGGCTGGTGATCATCGCGCTGGTCGGCGGCGTCAGCTGCTTCATGTACCAGAAGGCGAACATCAAGATCGGCGATCTGGATGCCGGTGCGCCCGAGCTGCACCCGGATTCGCGCTACAACCTGGATAACGACTTTATCATCAGCAACTACACCACCAGTTCCGACATTCTGGTGGTGATGGTCAGCACGCCGCCGGAGAAGTGCTCTGCCTACGAAACCATGGAAGCCATCGACCAGCTGCAATGGAAGATGCAGAACCTGGAAGGGGTGCAGTCCGCGGTATCGCTGGTTACCGTCGCAAAACAGGTGATCATGGGCTCCAACGAGGGCAACCTGAAGTGGCAGAGCCTGTCGCGTAATCAGGACGTACTGAACAACGCCATCAGCCGCGCGCCATCCGGCATGTTCAACGCGGCCTGTTCGCTGGCGCCGGTGATGATCTTCCTGGATGACCACAAAGCCGACACCCTGACCCGCGCCACCGATGCGGTCAAGGAGTTCGCGGCCGAGTACAACACCGACGATATGACCTTCAAGCTGGCTGCAGGCAACGCCGGTATCGAAGCGGCCACCAACGAGATCATCTCCAGCTCGGAGGCGACCATCCTGGTGCTGGTGTATATCTGGGTAGGCGTGATGTGCATGATCACCTTCCGCTCGCTGCCGGCAACCATCTGCATCGTGCTGCCGCTGGTCCTTACCTCGGTGATGGGGAACGCGCTGATGGCCTTCCTCGGCATTGGCATGAAGGTGGCAACGCTGCCGGTGATCGCGTTGGGTGTAGGTATTGGTGTGGACTACGGCATCTACATCTACAGCCGCCTGGAGACCTTCCTGCGTCAGGGTATGCCGCTGCAGGAGGCGTACTACGAGACCCTGCGCTCGACGGGTAAGGCGGTACTCTTTACCGGCCTGTGTCTGGCGATCGGCGTAGCGACCTGGATTTTCTCGGCGATCAAGTTCCAGGCCGACATGGGGCTGATGCTGACCTTCATGTTCCTGGTCAACATGATCGGTGCGATGCTGCTGCTGCCGGCACTGGCGCGCTTCCTGATCAACCCGGAGAAGGTCCGCCGCTCCAAGGGCAGCAAGCTGTCTCACTGAGGCGACTGACTGACCTGCAAGGCCCGCCAATTCGGCGGGCCTTGTTGTTTTTGCGTGGCTTAAAGAGTGATTCTCGGGACAATATTGCAGCTAAAAGTGGTGATTCTGCATCAATATTGTGATTAACAAAAGATAACCGTCAGCCGTTGGCGCTGGCCCCCTTGCCTCGTTACCATGATCTACTAAGCGCACCAGCGCAGAAGATTGATAACAATAAGGGGGATTGGTGTATGCGTGAGCCCACTCGTCGGCGCACTCAAACGACTCTGCCGGCCGTGTCCGGCCACCGGGCGCAGTTACGCAAACTGTTCTTTTCAATTCGCATGCTGTCTGCTGCCAGTCTCAGTGCCGCACTCTGTGCTGCACCGGTAGCGCTCGCTGCTGACACCGTTGCCGAGGCACCCAAACCGGCTGTCAAATCCGAGCTGGCCAGTCACACGCTGCTGCTCGATGTCGCTGCCGCGGGTGATCGCCTGGTCGCTGTGGGTAGCCGTGGCCATATCGTCTATTCAGATGACCAGGGTGCCAGCTGGACTCAGGCCGAGGTTCCGGTCCGTCAACTGCTGACCTCGGTTTTCTTCGTCGATGCCAACAACGGCTGGGCGGTAGGCCATGACTCCGTCATCCTGCACACCTCGGATGCCGGCACGAACTGGGAGATGCAATACCGCGACCCCGAGCTGGACATGCCTGAAGACCCCAACGGCCCCGGCCTGCTGGAACGTCCGCTGATGGATGTCTGGTTCCGTGATGCCAACACCGGCTTTGCCTTCGGCGCCTACGGTATCTATCTGCGTACCGATGACGGTGGCGAGAGCTGGGAAGACCTTTCCTTCGACATCGACAACCCTGACGGCTTCCACTACAACGCGGTCACCGCGGTGGAAGGTGCCGGTCTGCTGCTGGCCGGCGAAATGGGCACCCTGTATCGCTCGCCTGATTACGGCGACACCTGGGAAACCCTGCAGAACTCTCCCTACGATGGCACCTGGTTCGGCGCTGCCGGCACCGGTGAGGCCAACCAGGTTCTGGTCTGGGGCCTGCGCGGCAACATGTTCCGCTCTACCGACTTTGGCGACAGCTGGGAGCAGGTCGAGCTTCATACACCGAATAACGGTCCGCTGGAAGCCACGCTGCTTGGCGGCACCCTGTCTGCCGGCGACAGCCTGGCAGTGGTCGGTGCCGGCGGCGTAGTGCTGACCAGCAACAACCACGGTGAGAGCTTCGACGTGGCTGTACGCCCCGACCGCGTAGCGCTGGCAACCGCCAAGTATCTGCCTGATGGCCAGATGCTGCTGGTCGGTCAGCACGGTGTGGTCAAGGCATCCCCCAAGGGTCTGCCCAACATTCAATAAGAATTAGCTGCCAGGAGAGTCTGGATGTCCAAGCATCATCAGGAGACGAGCGCTCCCTTTGTGGAGCGGTTGATCTTCAATAACCGCATTGTCGTATTGCTACTGTTTTCGCTGCTGACCCTGTTCTTCGGGTATCAGGCCGCGCAGGTTAAGCCCGACACCAGCTTCGAGAAGATGATTCCTCTCAAGCACCCCTACATCGCCAACATGATCGAGCACCAGAATGATCTGCCGAACCTCGGCAACACCATTCGTATTGCGGTGGCGATCAAGGACGGCGACATCTTCTCCACCGAGTACATGGAAACCCTCAAGCGCATCAACGATGAGGTGTTCTTCCTGCCGGGTGTAGACCGTTCCAACCTGCGTTCGCTGTGGACGCCGAATGTGCGCTGGACCGAGGTGACCGAGTACGGCTTTGACGGCGGCCCGGTGGCCAATCGTCCGGCGTACCTGAGTGAAGCGGATCTGGACGAGCTGCGGGAAAACGTACTCAAGTCCGGTGAAATCGGTCGTCTGGTGGCGAACAACTTCAAGTCGACCATCATCGACATCCCGCTGCAGGAAGCCTATCCCAACCCGGAAAACCAGGGTGAGCTGATCCAGCTGGATTACGGCGATTTCTCGCGTCAGCTGGAAGAGAAGATTCGTACCGAGTTCCAGGGCGAAAACCCGAACATCCAGATCCACATTGTCGGTTTTGCCAAGAAGGTCGGTGACCTGATCGACGGCATCATCAAGGTGGTGATGTTCTTCGGTGCTGCGCTGCTGATCACCTTCGTGCTGCTGCTGATCTTTACCCGCTGCTTCAAGAGCTCGCTGACGACACTGGTTTGCTCGGTGATTGCAGTGGTATGGCAGCTTGGTTTGCTGCGCACGCTTGGCTTTGGTCTGGACCCGTACTCGATTCTCGTGCCGTTCCTGGTGTTCGCCATCGGTATCTCTCACGGTGTGCAGATCATCAATGGTATGGCGATCGAATACACCGGGGCCGACGACGCGCAAACCGCTGCCCGCCGAGCCTTCCGTGCGCTGTACATTCCGGGCATCGTGGCGCTGATCTCTGACGCCGTGGGTTTTGTGACCCTGCTGCTGATCGAGATCGAGGTTATTCGCGAGCTGGGTATCGCGGCCTCTGTCGGTGTGGGTGTGATCATCCTGACCAACCTGATGCTGCTGCCGATTCTGATGTCCTACATCGGTATCAGCCGCGGCGCTGTTGAGCGTAACCGTAACCTGGCCAACCGTCCGCAGAAGCTGTGGCTGACGATCTCGCGCTTTGCCCACCCGACCGTCGCGCCGATTTCCATTGTGCTGGCCATTGGTGCCTTTGCCTTCGGTATCTACCACGGCAAGAACGTCGCCATCGGTGACCTCGATCCGGGTGCGCCGGAGCTGCGTGCCGACTCGCGTTACAACCTCGACAACCAGTTCATCATCGAAAACTACTCCACCAGCTCCGATATTCTGGTGGTCATGGTCAAGACGCCGGCAGAGCGCTGCTCCGCCTACGAGACCATGGAAGCCATCGATCAGCTGGAGTGGCGCATGAACAACCTGGACGGCGTACAGTCAGCGGTATCGCTGGTGACCGTCGCCAAGCAGGTGATCATGGGTAACAACGAGGGCAACCTGAAGTGGCAGACCCTGTCGCGCAACCAGGACAACCTGAACAACGCCATCAGCCGCGCGCCGTCTGGCATGTTCAACTCGGCCTGCTCGCTGGCGCCGGTCATGATCTTCCTGGATGATCACAAGGCAGAAACCCTGCAGCGCGCAACCGCCGCAGTGGAAGAGTTTGCTGCCGAGTACAATACCGACGATATGCAGTTCCTGCTGGCGGCCGGTAATGCCGGTATCGAAGCGGCGACCAACGTCGTGATCGAAGCGTCGCAGACCAAAATGCTGCTGACCGTGTACGCGGTGGTGATCCTGATGTGTCTGATCACCTTCCGTTCGATCCGTGCGGTGCTGTGTATCATCATCCCGCTGGCGTTGACCTCGGTGCTGGCCAACGCACTGATGGCCTTCCTCGGCATTGGTGTGAAGGTAGCAACCCTGCCGGTAATTGCCCTGGGTGTGGGTATCGGGGTGGACTACGGCATCTATATTTACAGCCGTCTGGAAACCTACCTGCGTCAGGGCCTGCCGCTGCAGGAAGCCTATTATGAAACCCTGAAGACCACAGGTAAGGCGGTGACCTTCACCGGCTTTACCCTGGCCATCGGTGTTGCCACCTGGATCTTCTCCGCGATCAAGTTCCAGGCTGACATGGGTATCCTGCTGACCTTTATGTTCCTGTGGAACATGTTCGGCGCCCTGTGGCTGCTGCCGGCGCTGGCTCGCTTCTTGATCCGTCCGGACAAGCTGCGTAGCTGAGTGAGTTGAGCTGTACAAAAAAACCGCCTTCGGGCGGTTTTTTTTGGCTGTTTTTTGTTTTGACCGATGTTCACGTTAACCGAGTAGTTGGGAGAGCTAGCTATAGCTGCACTGAAGAGATTCAGAATGCACGGTTGGATGCCCCGTTTACGCGGGCGAGTAGCGCAGGGCTGACGGGAAAAAGAGTCATAGGATGTCTGAGGAGCGAAGCGACGAGTTTTATGACTCCCCGTCAGGCCGAGCAACGCAGCGAACCCGCAGGGCCGCGTAGTCGGGTGCCCAGGGGGATCGCTAAGGGGGACTGGGCAAACAGTCCCCCTTGGCTCGCCGGGCGGCGAAACCGGGTGTGACTAACGCAGCAAGAGGTCAGCTATAAGGCGCGAGCGTAACGATTCGCCGCCAGTGTTGCTCACACATCCGGATACAACGGCTCAATCCCGCCTTCGCCGAGGGCTTCGGCTTCGCGCTGGCGGGTCTGGGTGACTTTGCGCACGGCGCGCCAGAGGGTTTTGCCGCGCCAGGTGCTGTCGATCTGGCCGAACAGGCAGGCGTTGAGTTCGTCCAGCGCGTCGGCCAGCACCGGGTAGGCGTGGCTGAGGGCGATCAGGTCGCTGTCCTGACGCTTGGCCCAGTGTTCCAGTGCCTTGCGGGCGTCGGCAGGGCGGTTGTGGCGGCAGGCGGTCTGCAGGTCGGCCAGCGGATTGTCGGGCTGGTCGCTTTCCAGGCTGACGCTGTCTTCATCCAGTTGCTGCAACGCATTGAGTTCGCGGCGGGCAGTGCGCAGCAGGTGCAGCGCGGCGAGCAGAGCGCAGAACAGCACCGCGCTGAGCAGTTGCCACGGCCAGTGGGGGGAAGCATCTGCGCCCGGGGGCAGGTTCCAGTCCGGCGGTGGTGGCGGGGCGGTGCCGTTGCCGCGTACGTTCAGTTGTACGGCGGCCAGTTCGGAGGTTTCCAATTGATCTGTCTGGGTGTTCCACCACTGGACTCGGATCGCAGGGATCTCGAAGCGGCCGGCATGGCGGGTGACGACCGCAGAGCTTTCCTGACGCAGGCCAAGAATGCCAGCGTCGGACAGCTGATTCTCCAACTGCGGCTGGTCACTGTACTGACGCAGATCGTCGTCGCTGCCACTCAGGGCGCTGAGTTCCGGCAACTGGCTGGCGGTGAGGCCGTCGGCCTGGATCGACAGGGTACGGGTCAGCGGCTCGCCGCGTTGTAGCTCTTGGCTGGGGTCGGGCTGCCAGTTCTGGCTCAGGCGCACCTGACGCGCCGGCAGCCATGGCGTGTCGGCGGGATAGCTGTCCGGTACAGGGCGCACCTCCAGCTGCAGGCTGGGTGAGCGCAGCTGCACAAAACGGGCATTGTGGCCGCTGCCACTGCTGCCTGCCTCGCGGGGCTGCAGGGCGGTGGCGCTGAACAGCTGCGAAGGGATTTCCAGTGGGCCGCTGCGCTGCGGGTAGATGGCGTAGCGAATCTCGATGACGCCGTGTACCACACCGTCCAGCGTGCGTTCGTAGGTTTTCGGCGCGCTCAACGCCTCGACCCGGGCATCGGGGATATCCAATCCGCTGAGGGTAGAGTCATCGTACAGCGAGACCGAATGGAAGATACGCAGGGTCAGTAGTACCTGCGCCTGCACATACGGGTTACGGGTATCAACTTCGGCATTGATGAATACCGGTGCCTGATTGGCCGGGTCGGCGTTGGCCAGTTGTTCGGCAGTGAGCACGCGCAGGCTGACGGGCTCGCTATGGTCGCCGCGCAGCGTCAGGGGCGGAATGACGACAAATCCGCTGCGCAACGGCCGCAGTTCGATAACCCAGCGGGTGACCGGCACGGTACGGCCGTTGATCTGGCTGACCAGACTCAGGCGACGGTCGCCGAGCACATCAAAGTGTTCGTACAGTGGTGTCAGATCGAGTTGGTCGTCGCGGCTGGCCAGGGTGCTTTCCAGCGTCAGCTCAAGGGTCTGGTCCGGCTCCAGCTGGGTGCGGTTGACGCTCGCCTGCAGCGCCGCCTGCAGCGGCGCGCTAGTGCATAACAGCACAAGGATAAGAAACAGCTGGCGCATTATCGTGGGCGTCCGTCCGGTTGTTGCAGGTGCTGATAGAGAAACTTGCGGCGTAGCAATTCTGCCGGATTGTCATGAATATCGCGCAACCATTGTTGCACAGCCTGCTGCTGTTCTATCTCATGTCGGCTGCTGCCGCCACCGATGCTGCCGCTTTCACTGCTACTGGCGCTGCTGTCGTCAGGGCTGTTGACCAGCTCACCCGACAAGGCTGCGCCCTGTTCGCCTGGCTGGCCGGTGTCGCTGCCGCCTTGCGCTGTTGCGCTGCTGCTGGCGGCGCTGCTGTTGTCAACGGCCTCCGGGTTGGGGTTCTGCGGGCCTGCGTTGGTGTTGGACTCGGGCTGGCCGTCCTCGGCGCTGCCGGTCTGGTCTGGCTCGCCGTCGCTGCCGGCGCCTGACTGCTCGCTGCCCGAGGCGCTGGAGGCGTCAGCCTGGTCCTCAAGACTGGCCAGATAGGCTTCAACCAATTGGCGGTTGTGACGGGCGGCGGTGTGGTCCGGCGCCTGGGTAAGGGCGGCCTCAAAGGCCTGGAGGGCGGCCCGGTAGTCTTCGGCGAGTGCCAGTGCCGTGCCCTGACTGAAGTGGTAGTTGGCGTTGCTCGGCTCTGCGCTGGCGAGCGCCCCCCAGGCGTCCGCGGCGGCCTGGTAATCACCGCTTTGCAACAATGCCCAAGCGCGCCACTGCGGATCTTCAAAGCGGCTGGCGGCTTCAGCGCTTTTACCTTCTTGCAGCAGTCGGCTGGCCTGCTGGTCCGGCCGTTGCCACAAATCCTGCCAGCTCATGGCGCTGGCCGGTGGCGGCAGCCATAGCGCCACCAGCAACACCAGCAACCACCCGCGGCGCGCGCCCAGGGCTGCCAGCGGCAACAGCAATAGCAGCAGCCAGTGTCCCTGATCCTGCCGTTGCACGGCCGCAGGGCCGCTGGTGGACTGGCTGTCGGGCGCTGAGAGTAATTGTTGCAGGTCGCTGTCGTCGGCGCTTAGCCGGCGATAGTCGCCCCCCTCGGTACGGGCGAAGGGGAGCATTGCCGACTCATCCAGGCGCGGTAGCATGATGCGACCTTGTTCGTCGCGCATGAAGCCGCCCTCGGCCAGTGGAATGGGCGCACCGTCGGCCGTGCCGATGCCGATCACCCGCAGCGCATTGCCCAGTTCCCGGCGGGCGGAGGATGCCAAGGCGTTATCCGCATCTTCAATGCCGCTGGTCAGCAGCAGTACCTGTGTGCGGCTGTCACCGCGCGAGGCGCGCATGTCTGCGGCGAGCTGCAGGGCCTGATCGAGCTGCTGACCACGGACCGGCATGATGTCAGGGTGCAGCGCGTCGAGCAGGTTGCTCAGGGTCTCGTGGTCGCGGGTGAGCGGCGCAACCAGGTGTGCGCTGCCGGCGTAGGCAATCAGCGCCACACGGCGGTCCGGGTAGGTGCGCAGCAGGTCGCGAATCTTACGCTTGGCCTGCTCCAGGCGAGTCGGTGGCAGGTCATTGGAGAGCATGCTGCGCGAGACCTGCAGCACGATGATCAGGCTGCCGCTGTCCTCGCGTCGCTGGGTGTTGTCTGCCTCCCACGCTGGCCCGGCGAGGATCAGCAAGGCCAGCGTCCAGACGCTGGCCAGCAACAGATAGCGGCCAAGGTAGTGGCGACCGCTGTGCTGCTGCAGCAGTACGCGCCGCAGGTTGGCTGGCAGCAGCGCATCCCAGCCTGAGTGCTGACGCCGGTGGCGGTACAGATACCAGCACAGCAGCAACGCCGGGGCGATGCCGAGTAACCACAGTGGGCGCAGGAAGGTAAAGGGCAGCAGCAATTCAGGCATGCAGCCTCCGGCGCATCGGCCGGCTGCTCCACAAGGCACTGAGCAGCAAGGCGGCCGCGAGCGGCCAGGGATACAGCGGCTGAGCTTCGCGGCTGCTGCGGTCTGCCCGCTGGCTGGGTTCGAGCTGCTCGATACGCTCCAGCATCTGCTCCAGCGAGGTTTCATCACTGACCCGGAAGTAGGTGCCGCCGGTCAGCTGGGCGATTTCCTGCAGGCTGGCCTCGTCCAGGTCGCTGGCGGGGTCGGTATCACCCTCCAGTATGCTCAACAGGTCGGACTGACCGCTGGCCTGAGCGCCGACGCCAACAGTAAATATACGGATCTGCTCCTTGGCAGCGACCCTGGCAGCCTGGATCGGCGACATGCCTCCGGCCGTGTTGGCGCCGTCGGTCACCAGCAGCAGCACTCGGCTATTGGCCGGCTGGGCGCTGAGTCGCTTGATCGCCAGGCCGATGGCGTCACCGATGGCGGTGTCCCGGCCGGCCAGGCCGATAAAGGCTTCATTCAACCACAGGCTGACGCTATCGAGGTCGTAGGTCAGTGGTGACTGCACGTAAGCCTTGCTGCCAAACAGAATCAGTCCGAGGCGGTCGCCGCTGCGTTGGGCGATGAACTCGCTGAGCCAGTGTTTGACCACGCTGAGGCGGTCGCTGGCGGCGCCTTCGAGCTGCAGGTCACGGGTATCCATGCTGGCGGAAAGATCGATGGCCAGCATCATGTCGCGGCCGCTGCTCAGCGGTGGCAGTGGCGCGCCCAGTAACTGAGGGCGCGCCAAGGCACACAGCAGTAACAGCCAGATCAGGATTAGCGGCGCGGCATTGCGCGTTGTTCGCCCCAGCGGTTCCTGCTCCGCCTGAAGTCGCTTGAGACGTGGCATAAAGGCGATCTGCAGCGCGCGGGCCGGGCGCTCGGCCGGTGGCAACAACCAGCGCACTATCCATGGCAGAGGTGCAAGCAGGAGGGCGGCGGGCCAGGCGAACTCAAGCATGGTTGTACCTGATCCAGCGCAGCAGCTCGCGCTGCAGGCTGCGTCGTTGCCGGGGGCTCAGCTCCAGTTCCGCTTGGTAGAGGGCATGACCAAGCGGGGCCAGCAAGTCGCTGCGGGGGCGGGGATAATGACGGCAGAGATAGTCGATCCAGGCCTGTCCGTACAGGCGGGTGGCAGCCACCTCGCCGCGCGCTTTGAGATGCCGTTTCAGCTGGGTATTGAGGGCGGCCAGCCAATCCTGGTCCGGCAGGTTGTCGCTTACCTCCCAGATGATGCGCTGGGCCTTGAGGCGGTGGCGCTGCCGTTTGCGGTTGAGCAGCAGCAGTAGTGGAACCAACACCACAAGAGTGACCAGCAGGGCGGCCAGCAACAGCCAGCCGGGGGCTGGTGGCCACCAGCTGATCGGCGGCGGTGCGCCCGGCATCAGCAGGCTGCCTTGCAATGGGCTGCTCATGCGCCGACCGCACGCGATGAGCCGCTCAGCGTGTCGCGCAGCTGCTCGTGGGCTGGTTGCCGCGTGTCCAGCGGCAGCAGGCTGCAGCGCAGGCGTCGCGCCAGCCGCAGCCAGGCCTGGCGCTGCGCGATGAACTGGTTGGCGTATCCCTCGCGCACGTTGTCCTGTTGCGTGTCGAGGGTCAGGTGGCGCTCGCCCTGGACAAAATCCAGCGGACCAAAGCGGGGCAACTCGGCGTCCAGCGGATCAAACACCGGCAGCAGAATCAGATCATTGTGTCCGGCCAGCGGCACCAGCAGGCTCTGATTGAGCCCCTCGATAGCGGCGTGATCACAGACGATATAGAGAATGCTGCCCGGGCGAATAATCTCGCGGCTGTGGCGCAGCGCCATGTTCAACGGCTCGTTACTCGGCTCGGACGGATCCTGTGATTCGGGCGTCAGTGCCTGGTTGGCATCGACCAGCAACTGCAACAGCTTGAGCAGCGCCTGGCGATCGCGCCGGGGACGCACTTCGTGGCACTCGCGGCTGCCAAACACCATGCCGCCCACCCGGTCGTGATGCGCCAGCGCGGTCCAGGCGATAAGTGCGCAGGTTTCGGCGGCCAGCACCGATTTGAAGCAGCGCTGGCTGCCAAAAAACAGCCTCGGGCTCTGCTCCCCGATCAGAAACACCGGACGCTCGCGCTCCTCGTTAAATACCTTGGTATGTACCTTTTGGCTGCGTGCGGTAACGCGCCAGTCGATGTTGCGGATATCGTCACCGGGCAGATAGGCACGTACCTGATCAAAGTCCACACCGCGGCCGCGCAGGCGAGAGTTCTGCTGGCCGGTCTGCCGACTGTTGCGTACCGGCCGGCTGAACAGCGGCAGCTCGTGACAGTGTCTGCGGGTGGCAAGCAGACTCTCCAGCGTGCTGTGGATGGCCGGGTCGGTTGCAGCACTCATGGCGTTCAGACCACCGGCACCGAGTCGATCAGCAGGTTGATCGCCTGATCGCTGTCGATGCCTGCCGCTTCGGCTTCAAAGCTCAGCAGCACGCGGTGACGCAGCACGTCGTGGGCGATGGCCTGCACGTCTTCGGGGCTGACGAAGTCGCGCCCGGCCAACCAGGCATGGGCACGGGCACAGCGATCCAGGGCGATGGTGCCGCGCGGGCTGGCACCCATCTCCAGCCATTCGGCCAGCTGCGGGTTGTACTGGTCAGGGCGGCGGGTGGCCATCACCAGCTGGATCAGGTACTCCTCCACCGCGTCTGCCATGAACAGCTCAAGCACCTCCTGCCGGGCTGCGAGAATGCACTCTTGGCTGATGCGCTCGGCGATACGCGGTTCCTCGCCGCGCGCCTCGCCTCGGGCCAGTTGCAGGATCTGGCGTTCCAGCGCTGCATCGGGAAAGCCGATACGGACATGCATCAGAAAGCGGTCGAGTTGCGCTTCGGGCAGCGGATAGGTGCCTTCCTGTTCGATCGGGTTCTGGGTGGCCATCACCATGAACAGCTCCGGCAGACCATAGGTTTCGCGGCCGATACTGACTTGCCGCTCAGCCATCGCCTCAAGCAAGGCAGATTGCACTTTGGCCGGTGCCCGGTTGATCTCGTCGGCCAGCACCAGATGGTGGAAGATGGGGCCCTGCTGGAAGCTGAACGTGGCGGTTTCCGGATGGTAGACCTCGGTGCCGGTGATGTCGGCGGGCAGCAGGTCGGGGGTGAACTGAATGCGGTGGAAGTCCGCCTCGATGCCCTCGGACAGCGCTTTGATCGCCTTGGTCTTGGCCAGGCCGGGAGCGCCTTCGACCAGTACGTGACCGCCGGCCAACAAGCTGATGAGCATGCGATCGATCAGATGTTCCTGACCAAAAATGTGTTGGCCCATAAAGGCTTTCAACTGCAGCAGGGAATCCCGGTGGGTCATGTGGTGTCCGTTGTTCTGAGGCACGGGCTGGAATCAGTGGATGTCACTGTAACGAAAAGCCCTTGGTCTAGACTATCCTCACAGACAAAAAACAGTGCGCCCGCAAGGGCCCAAGCCGCCGGTTCAATACACCCAATCCCTAGGAGGGAGGCAAGATGGCGCTGATTACGGCCAGTTCCAAGCAGGCGTTTATCGAGCAGTTGCAGGTCCGTTTGCAGGATCTGGTTCCAGGTTGCGACCACAATGCCGTGGCGCAGTTTTGCAGCCAGTTCTTTGGTATCGCCACGCTGGCAGAGCTGGAGGTTCGACAGGATGCAGACCTGCTGGGCTGTACTCTGTCTGCCTGGCGCTTTGTGCAGCAGATGCCGGGGGGCGACGTGAAGTTGCGCGTGTTCAACCCCGACACCGAGCAGCATGGCTGGCAAAGTACGCACAGCATCGTCGAGGTGCTGCACCGCGACTTGCCGTTTCTGGTCGATTCGGTGCGTATGGAACTGACCCGGCAGGGCTATGCCATTCACAACCTGTACAACAGCATTGTGCATGTCGAACGCGACCAGAGCGGCAATCTCAAGAAGCTGCTGGCGCCGGGTGCGCAGGCCGCCGATGCCCGCGCCGAGTCGGTCATGTACATCGAGATCGACCGTGCGACCAACGCCTCCGACCTGAGCGCGCTGCAGAGCGGCCTGCTGGCCGCACTGGATAACGTGCGTGCCACCGTGCAGGATTTTGCTGCGATGCGTGAGCGGGTACAGGCGCTGATCAGCCAGCTCAACAGCCGCCGCAAGCAATACTTCCCGCGCGACGAGCGGGCGGAGGCCGTCGCCTTTCTGGAATGGCTGCTGGACGACCATTTCACCTTCCTGGGTTACGAGTGCTTCGCCATCAACGAAGGCCTGCCCGAGCAGCGCCTTGGTCTGCGCACCGACGCCAGTCTTGGCGCGCTGGCACTGAATCCGCGTGACGAGAATCTCCAGGGCCTGCCGGAGACCGTCACGGCCTATCTGCAGGCGCCGCTGCTGCTGTCCTTCGCCAAGGCCTCTCAGCTGAGCCGCGTACACCGGCCGGCTTATCCGGATTATGTCTCGGTACGTGAGGTGGACGCCGACGGCAATGTGCTGCTGGAACATCGCTTCATGGGGTTGTACACCTCGCGGGTGTATTCCGCGCTGGTCGATCATATCCCTCATGTGCGGCGCAAGGTGGCGCATGTGCGCGAGGTGTCCGGTTTTATCCCGCGCAGTCACCTGGCCAAGGAGCTGGAGCAGGTGCTGCAGGTGCTACCGCGCGATGACCTGTTCCAGACGCCGGTCGACGAACTGGCGCAAACCGCGATCGCCATCGTGCAGATGCAGGAGCGCAACCAGATCCGCGTGTTCCTGCGCCGCGGCAACTATGGGCGCTTCTACTATTGCCTGGCCTTTGTGCCGCGGGATATCTACTCGACGGATATCCGTCGCACCATTCAGGAGGTGCTGACGCGCCGCGTGGAAGCCAGTGAAAGCGAATTCTGGACCTACTTTTCCGAATCCACCCTGGCGCGCACCCAGTTCATCCTGCGCGTTGACCCGACCAAAACCCTGGATATCGACCCCGTGAAAATTGAACAGGAAGTGGTGCGCGCTTGCCGCAATTGGCAGGACGAGTTTCGTGATCGCCTGCTGGAGAGCCTCGGTGAGGCGCGCGCGACCGATGTGCTGGCGCATCTGGGAGATGGTTTTCCGCCGGGTTACAGCGATCGCTTCACCCCGGCTACAGGGGTGGTCGACCTGCAGACGTTGCTGGGCCTGAGCGAGGCCGAGCCGTTGGCTATGAGCTTTTACCAGCCATTGGCGCAGAAGCCGGGCGTACTGCATTGCAAGCTGTACCACTTGAATGAATCGCTGCCACTGTCGGACGTGATCCCTGTGCTGGAGAACCTCGGTCTGCGGGTGTTGGGCGAGTTTCCGTTCCGTGTGGTGCAGGCTGACGGCACGCAGTTCTGGATTCATGACTTTGAGTTCACCTTTGGCGCCGGCGCCTCGCTGGATATTCAGGAGACCAACGCGCTATTTCGCGATGCCTTCGCTGCGGTCTGGTCGGGGCAGGCAGAGAATGACGCGTTCAACCGGCTGGTGCTGCTGGCCGGGTTACCTTGGCGCGATGTGGCGCTGTTGCGCGCCTATGCGCGTTACCTCAAGCAGATTCGCCTGGGCTTTGAGCTGCCCTACATTGCCAGCACGTTAGTCGCGCACGCGGATATCGCCCGTGAACTGGTGCGGCTGTTTCGCACCCGTTTCTATCTGGCACGCAAGCTCAGCGCCGATGACCTGGCGGATATGCAAGGCAAGCTGGAGAAGGCGATTCTGGGGGCGCTGGATGACGTCGCGGTGCTCAACGAAGACCGTATCCTGCGGCGCTACCTGGATCTGATCAAAGCCACGCTGCGCACCAACTTTTATCAAAATGACGATGAAGGTGAGGCGCGCGAGTACCTGAGCCTCAAATTTGACCCGACGCAGATTCCGGAGCTGCCGCTGCCGCGTCCGATGTTCGAAATATTCGTGTATTCGCCGCGTGTCGAGGGCGTGCACCTGCGCGGCGGTAAGGTCGCCCGGGGCGGGCTGCGCTGGTCCGACCGCGAAGAGGATTACCGCACCGAAGTGCTGGGGCTGGTCAAGGCCCAGCAGGTGAAGAACGCGGTAATTGTGCCGGTTGGCGCCAAGGGCGGTTTTGTCCCGCGCCGGTTGCCGCTCGGCGGCAGCCGTGATGAGGTGCAGCAGGAAGCGATTGCCTGCTACCGGCTGTTTATCCAGGGCTTGCTGGATATCACCGATAATCTGGTCGATGGCAAGGTGGTGCCGCCGGCCAACGTGGTGCGTCATGACGGCGACGATCCCTATCTGGTGGTGGCGGCCGACAAGGGCACGGCCACTTTCTCCGATATCGCCAACGACATTGCTGCCGGTTACGGTTTCTGGCTGGGCGATGCCTTTGCCTCCGGCGGCTCTGCCGGCTATGACCACAAGAAAATGGGGATTACCGCGCGTGGCGCCTGGGTATCAGTACAGCGGCATTTCCGCGAGCTGGGGCTGAATGTGCAGACCGATCCGATCAGCGTGATTGGTATCGGCGATATGGCCGGTGACGTGTTCGGCAATGGCCTGCTGCAATCGCGCAGCCTGAAGCTGGTGGCGGCGTTCAACCATCAGCATATCTTTATCGACCCCGATCCGGACCCGGAAACCAGCTATCAGGAGCGTGAGCGCCTGTTTGCGCTGCCGCGCTCCAGCTGGACGGACTATGACAGCAGCCTGATCTCCGAAGGCGGCGGGGTATTCGCCCGCAGCCTCAAGCAGATTACGCTCTCCCCGCAGATGCGCGCCTGCTTTGGCATCGAGGCCGAACGCCTGACGCCCACCGAGCTGATTCATCAGCTGCTCAAGGCGCCGGTAGACCTGATCTGGAACGGCGGCATTGGCACCTACGTCAAGGGCAGCATGGAGACCCACGCGGATGTGGGGGACAAGGCCAACGATGCCCTGCGCGTCAACGGCCGCGACCTGCGCTGCCGTGTGGTGGGTGAGGGCGGCAATCTGGGCCTGACCCAGCTGGGCCGTATCGAGTTTTGCCTGGCCGGCGGGGCGCTCAATACCGACTTTATCGACAATGCCGGCGGTGTCGACTGCTCCGACCATGAGGTCAATATCAAGATTCTGCTCAACGAGGTGGTCGCCGCCCAGGACATGACCGCCAAGCAGCGCAACACCTTGCTGGCCAGCATGACCGATGCAGTTGCTGACCTGGTACTGGCCAACAACTACAAGCAGACCCAGGCGATCAGTCTGGCGCAGCGCCAGGCAGCGCAGACGATGGGCGAGTACCAGCGCTTTATCAGCGCCATGGAGACCAGCGGCAAGCTCAATCGTGCGCTGGAGTTCATTCCGGATGATGAGCAGCTGGCAGAGCGCAAGGCCAACGGCAAGGGGTTGACCCGTGCCGAGCTGTCGGTGCTGATTTCCTACTCCAAGGCGGACCTGAAAGAAGCGCTGGTTGCCTCCGACGTGCCCGAGGATCCGTACCTGGCGCGCGAGCTGGAGACGGCCTTTCCGCAGGTGCTGCTCAAACGGCATGCCAAGGCGCTGGCGAGCCACCGTCTGCACCGGGAAATCGTATCCACCCAGTTGGCCAACAACCTGGTCAACCACATGGGGATTACCTTCTTGCGTCGGCTGGTGCAGTCGACCGGTGCCAGCATCAGCGATGTCGCCCGCGCCTGGGTCGTGGCGCGGGACGTGTTTCATCTGCAGACGCACTTTGCCGGTATCGAGGCGCTGGATCATCAGGTGGCCGCCGAGGTGCAGCTGGAACTGATGGACGAGTTGATGCGTCTTGGGCGTCGTGCCAGCCGCTGGTTTATTCGCAACCGTCGATCCCAGCTGCTGCCGGAGCGCGAGGTAGAACACTTTGCACCGTGCGTCGAGACCCTGGCCAAACGCTTTGACCAGTTGCTTGAAGGTGAGGTGCGCGAACTCTGGGAAGCGCGCTTCAATCGCTATGTCGAGGCGGGCGTGCCGGAGGCTATCGCCCGGGTCGTGGCCGGTACCGGTCACGCCTACACGCTGCTCGGTATCGTTGAAGCGGCCGATGCAACCGGGCAGAATGCCGAGCGCGTGGCGCAGGTGTTCTTTGCTCTTGGCAGTCAGCTGCACTTGCCGTGGTTCAGCCAGCAGGTCAACAGCCTGCCGGTCGACAATCACTGGCAGGCGCTGGCCCGCGAAAGTTACCGAGACGACCTGGACTGGCAGGTCCGCAGCATGACCGTTGCTGCCCTGCAAGGTGGCGATGACGGGCAGCCGGTAGACACGCTGGTAGCCGACTGGATCAGCCGCAATCAGGCGTTGGTACAGCGCTGGCAGGCGATGCTGGCTGAACTGCGCAGCGTTGGCGCCGGTGACTACGCCATTGTGGCTGTGGCCATGCGTGAGTTGCTGGATCTGGCGCAGCACGCGCGTCACCATGGTGGCGAGGGCAGCGGCGACTGAGTACGCGTTGCTTCCTGTCCAGCGCAGCACATGATGCCGGGCGCCAGTCGTCCGGTGTCTCGCTTCAATTACTGTGACAGAAGGCAGCATGCAACAACTTATTCTCGACCTGGCGCTGCCCGCAGAGCGTTACCTGGCCTGGTACCAGGGCCGCGCCGAGCGGGTCAGCATGCTCAGTCGTGATGGCCGGCGAGTCAGCCTGCCGGCCCATCACCTGCGACCCTTTCTTACCCATCAGGGCGTATACGGCAGCTTTGTGCTGCAGTTCACCGACGACGGCAAGCTGATCAAGCTCGAACGTCTGGCGGACTGATCAGGTATACTCTGCAGCCTGATTTTTCTGCTCCGGATGCCGCCATGTACGATTTGCTTCGCTCGCTGATGTTTCGCCTGCCCGCAGAAACCTCCCATGACCTCGCACTGGACATGATTGGTGCCGCTGGCCGCCTGCGCCTTGCCGACAAGCTGGTGCGCCCGGTGCCGTCGCAGCCGGTTCAGGTGATGGGGCTGACCTTTGACAACCCGGTGGGGCTGGCGGCCGGTCTGGACAAGAATGCGGTTGCCGTGGATGGCCTGGCCGCCATGGGTTTTGGCTCCATTGAAGTGGGCACCGTGACCCCGCGTCCGCAGCCGGGCAACCCCAAGCCGCGCTTGTTTCGTCTGACCGAGCAGCTGGCGATCATCAACCGTTTCGGTTTCAACAACCAGGGCGTGGATGCCCTGCTTGAACGCCTGGACGGGACGCGTTACCAGGGTGTGCTGGGCATCAATATCGGCAAGAACGCGGTAACCCCGGTCGAGAACGCCGTGGATGATTACCTGTACTGCCTGCGCAAGGTTTACGACCGCGCCAGTTACGTCACGGTCAACCTGTCGTCGCCCAACACGCCCGGCCTGCGCACGCTGCAATACGGCGAGGCGCTCAAGGTTCTGCTCGGGCAGATCAAGCAGTGTCAGCAGCAGTTGGCGACGGATCGCGGGCGCTATGTGCCCATCGCCATCAAGATTGCTCCGGACATGACGGCTGAAGAAGTGGCGCTGGTCGGTGCAACCTTGCTGGAAGAAGGCATGGATGCAGTGATTGCCACCAATACCACCCTTGATCGCAGCGCGGTAGCAGACTCGCCCTACGCCGAAGAGGCAGGCGGGTTGTCGGGTGCGCCGCTGACGGATATGTCTACCGAGGTCATCCGGCTGCTGGCGGATGAGCTGAAAGGCCGCATGCCGATCATCGGCGTGGGCGGCATCTTCAGTGGCGCCGATGCGGCAGACAAGATCGCCGCAGGGGCGAGTCTGGTGCAGCTTTACAGCGGCTTTATCTACCGTGGGCCGGAGCTGGTGCGCGAGTGCGCTGATGCGATTGCGGTGATGCCCGGACGCTGAAAATGGAAGCCCCCGCAGAGCGGGGGCTGGATGGGCCCAGTTGGGCCCGGCGCTGTGGGCGAGCGCCTTGGGGAAAAATAAACTCGGTGGTGGCGGCCTTAGCCGACGGCGTGCATCTCGTTCAGGCGATGTACTCCCGAGATGCCGGTATATCCATCCCAACGGTCCGCGCGGCCTTCACGCCAACCGTTGATCCAATTCTGGCGGGTAGAGGGGTTGTTAAAAGGGCAGGTGTCCTGAGATTTGCCACTCACTCCATGCTGGTAACCGCGTTGAAATGCTCGTTCCATCGGATCACGCTTGAGTCTTCTCATAAGTTGGCGTCCTCGCTTGCTATGACAGGGTCGGAACGATCAGAGTCGCTCCGCTATCGGATGCGCAGCCATGGATCGGCTACGCTGCATGGAGACCGGGAAAAAGAGTTGTCTGGCCCGGCTCCGAATACTGTCTCACCGCTAACGTCATACCCTGTTGTACCCTATCGCAGGCGAGCACTTCAAAGACCGATTTGGCATACCTTTAGGCATTGGTTAGCTGCCACTGAAATATAAACGTCATCGTTATCCGGAAATCAACGACATGCGCGAGATCCTTGAATTTTTTGTTACCTGTCCAAAGGGCGTTGAGGGGCTGTTGCGTGACGAAGTGCTCGCTTTGGGCGCCGAGTCCGCCAAGGAAACCGTCGCCGGCGTGTCGGTCCAGGGGGACATCGAGCTGGGCTATCGGCTGTGCCTCTGGTCGCGTCTGGGTAATCGTGTGCTGCTGGTGCTCAAGCGTTTTCTCGCGGGCACCGCCGACGACCTATACGCCGGCGTGCAGATGATCGACTGGCGTGACCACCTGGCCGTGGATGGCACCCTGGCCATCGATTTCACCGGTAGCCTGGCCGGCGTCGACAATACCCACTTTGGCGCACTCAAGGTCAAGGACGCTGTGGTGGACCAATTGCGTCGCCCCGATGGCAGTCGTCCCGGCGTCGACAAGGTACGCCCGGATTTGCGCATCAATGTGCATTGCCATCGTGGCGAGGTGCAGCTGGCGCTCGACCTGTCCGGCGCCAGTCTGCACCAGCGGGGTTATCGCTTGCAGCAGGGCGCAGCGCCGCTGAAGGAGAACCTGGCCGCGGCGATTCTGATCCGCGCTGGCTGGCCGGCGCTGGCCGAGGCGGGCGGGGCACTCACCGATCCGATGTGCGGCTCGGGTACCTTTTTGGTCGAAGCGGCCCTGATGGCCGCCGATGTGGCGCCCAACCTGCAGCGTGAGTACTGGGGCTTCAGCCGTTGGCAGCAGCACGTGCCAGTGCTGTGGCAGAAGGTGCTGACCGAGGCGCGTGAGCGCGCCGAGCGCGGCCTGGCGCGGCCTCCGCTGTGGATTCGCGGCTATGAGGCTGACCCGCGGCTGCTGCAGCCGGTGCGCAACAACATCCAGCGCGCAGGTTTTGGCGAGTGGGTCAAGGTCTATCAGGGGGAACTGGCGACCTTTGCACCCAACCCTGACCGCGGACAGCAGGGCCTGGTTGTCTGTAATCCGCCCTATGGCGAGCGCCTGGGCACGACGGCCAGTCTGGTTTATCTCTATCAAAAGCTGGGCGAGGTACTGCGTCAGCAGTGCCAGGGCTGGCAGGCGGCGATCTTTACCGGCAATGCCGAACTCGGCAAGCGTATGGGTATCCGCAGTCACAAACAGTACAACCTGTTTAACGGTGCCTTGCCGTGCAAACTGTTGCTGATGAACCTGGAAAGCGAGCGTTTTGTCACCAAGGCTGCAGAGCCGTCGGCGGGCGGGCAGGTGCCGGTAGAAACGGCGCGTCTCAGCGAGTCGGCGCAGATGTTTGCCAACCGCCTGAAAAAGAACCTGAAAACCCTGGGTAAATGGGCGCGGCAGCAGGGCATCGAGTGCTACCGCGTGTATGACGCAGATATGCCGGAGTTTGCTGTGGCGGTCGATCTGTACGGTGACCGGGTGCATGTGCAGGAGTACGCGCCGCCGTCGTCGGTCAGCGAGGAAAAGGCCGAGGCCCGCCTGCAGGACGTGATGGCCGCGTTGCCGCAGGTGCTGGGCGTTGCGCCTGAGCACATCGCGCTCAAGCAGCGCCAGCGTCAGTCCGGCAAGCAGCAGTATCAGCGCATGGCCCAGCAGGGCGAGTTCTTCGAGGTGCGGGAAGGGCAGGTGCGGCTGCTGGTCAATCTGACCGATTATCTGGACACCGGCCTGTTTCTGGATCATCGCCCGATGCGTCTGCGCATCGCGGCTGAAGCCAAGGGTAAGCGCTTTCTCAATCTGTTTTGCTACACCGCCACGGCGACGGTACATGCCGCCGCTGCCGGGGCGCGCGCAACCACCAGTGTTGACCTGTCCAACACCTACCTGGACTGGGCGCGTCGCAACCTGTCGCTGAACGGCCTGTCTGATCTGCATCGGCTGGAACGTGCGGATGTGATGGCGTGGCTGGAGTCGGCGCGAGGGCAGCAGTTTGATCTGATCTTTATTGACCCGCCGACCTTTTCCAATTCGAAAAAGCTGGAGGGAGTGTTCGATGTGCAACGCGATCATCCGCGCCTGCTTGAATTGGCGATGAAGCTGCTGGCGCCGGGCGGCGTGTTGTACTTCTCCAATAACTTCCGGCGTTTCCGCATGGACCCGGCGGTGGAGGCGCGCTATCTGGTAGAGGACATCTCGGCGCACACGCTGGATCGTGATTTTCAGCGCAACAGCCGTATCCACCGCACCTGGCAGATCAGTAACCGCTGATTGATTTGCCCGGCGCGGCGATGAATTGAAAACGCCCCTGAATGGGGCGTTTTTAGGCTTACTGGGCGGTCGCGATATCCGTTGGTACGCGCCGGTAGACGTCCTGCAAAACCAGGTCCAGAGCCTGGCCGCTGGCCCCGGCACTGACGTGGTTGACGATCGCGGTCACCGCCCAGCTCTGGCCGTTGGCGTCACGGGTGATGCCGGCGATGGCCTTCACGTTACGCAGTGAACCTGTCTTGATATGTGCCTGACCTGCCACCGGTGTGTTGCGCAGGCGCCGGCGCATGGTGCCGTCCATGGCCGCCAGCGGCATGGAGGCAATGAATTCGGCGCGATACGGGCTTTGCCAGGCCTGGGCCAGCAGTTGTGCCATGTCACGTGCAGTCAGGCGCTCCATGCGTGACAGTCCTGAACCGTTCTCCATCACCAGCGCGTTGGCCTGGATACCTTTGCCGCGCAGCCATTCATTGATTACTCGCACGGCGGCCTTGTGGTCGTCGCGGTCGGTGGCGATGCGGTTTTCACGGCCGATGGTCAGAAACAGCTGCCGGGCCATGGTGTTGTTGCTCCACTTGTTGATGTCGCGTACCACATCAACCAGATCAGGCGACCAGCTTTGCGCCACCAGTCGCGAGCTGGCCGGAGCGCGGCCAATTTGCGTGCCGCCCTGGATAGTGCCGCCCATCTCCTGCCAGAGCGTGCGCAGGGTACTGGCGGTGTAGGTGGTGGCGGTAAGTGCGGTCAGGTAGCGTTGGGCAATGCAGTTCTCATGCAGGTTGCCGGTCAGGGTAATAGTGGCCTGATAGCCCTCATCCTGAATGTCATAGGCTACGTTGGGGCGCGGGCAGTTGCTGGTGGCCGGCAGCAGGGTCAGTTGATTGACCACCTTGACCTCCGGCAGTGCCGGTTCAACGTTCACGCGAATACCGTTTTGTTCACCGTAGCTGCTGACTACCAGTACCTTGAGGTTGGTCAGCAGCGGGTCGGGCTCAACCAAAAACGGACGGTTCTGGTTGCCGCTATCGTCGATAAACGGCGGAATATCATTGGGCAGGCGCAGATCCGCCGGCTGCAGCACCAGGTCGCCGGTAATGTCGCGAATACCGGCGGCCTTAAGATCGCGCAGCATCAGCCACATGCGCTCCAGGGTCAGCTTGGGGTCGCCGCCGCTGCGGAAGATCAGGTCACCCTGCAGGGTGCCATTGACCACCGGGCCGTCAACAAAAAGGTCGCTGCGCCATTGGTGGGTGGGGCCGAGAATTTCCAGCGCCGCATAGGTGGTTACCAGCTTCATGGTAGAGGCGGGGTTGACCGGGGTGTCGGCGTTAATGAACTGGGCCATGCCCTGGCCTTCCAGCGGAATGACCGCCAGTGCGACGGCATCAGACGGGATCTTTGCGGACTGCAGGGCGCTTTCTACGCGGGCGGGCAGGGTGCCGCTGTCGGCGGCGTGCAATGGGGTACTGACCGCGGACACGGCTAGCATGGGCATCAGGCACAGAAGGGCGCGTGCAACGGCATTGGGCATGGTGGGGCAGCTCCCTGAGCAAGTTGGCTGGAGGTAGAACCGCTTTCCTGTCAGTCCTTATTTTTACGCATCATCACTTAAATAGAGGGTTGGGTCGAGAGCTTAAAGTAAATTCTCGGATTAGCGGTCACGCCGCAAGCGCCAGGAGAACAGCCAGGTGACGCCCAGCAGGCTCAGGCACGCTGCCATCGACAGCCAGAAACTCTGTCGGCGCAGGCGATAGGCGTCGCTCAGGAGTTCGGCTTCGGGCACCAGCACGGCCAGATAGCTATCGGGTGAGCCGGGTATGCCGATGCGCTGCTGCTGAATGATCCAGCGCTGGCCTTCCAGCTCACGGATGGTCTGGCGCTGCAACTGATAGCCGTCCTGAGCGATGGTCGCCAGCAGGGTGCTGCCCAGTTCCTGAAAGCGGCGCGGCTCCAGGGTATTGCTGCCCTGGGCTGTGTGCTGCAGCCTCTGCGGATCGTGGTAGGCAATGACAACGCCATCACCGGTATAGAGGATCAGCTCCGAGGAAGGGGTCACGCGTTGCTGGCTGAGGGTGCGCGAGAGCCGCTCAAGGGTAAGGTCTGCGCCCAGGACCGCACGGTCGCTGGCTCCGCGTGCCAGGGTAGTGCCAAATTCTCGGGTAGAAAAGAACACGTAGGGCGTGGTGACCAGTTGCTGGTCAGCCCGGTGGGCGGCGGCGTACCAGGGCCGCTGGCGCGGATCGAAGCCCTCGTCGGCGGCCATGCGCGCCTCGATCACCTTCAGGTCGGCATTGAGGAAGAGATAGCTGTTATGCCGGAAGCCGTCATAGTTGCCGATGTGCCAGGCCATCCAGACGGCGCGCTCGGGTGCGGCAAAGCGCTGCTGGCTGCCTGAGTTGATCAGCGGGCGCAGCATCAGGTAGTCGCCGTCTTGCCAGCCGATGTAGACCGAGTTGAGCTGCGGGTTGTCGCGCAGTACCTGAGCCAGCAGTGGGAAGTAGTTGAGCCGTTCGGCCAGGCTGTCGGTCTGAATCAGCGGGCTCAGGCTGAGCAGGTTGAGTGCCTGCATGGGCGGGCGATACACGTTGTCCAGTTCGCGACCAACCTGTTGCACGACACGCTCGAACAGTTTGGAGCCGTCGTTGCGCATCACCTTGCTGAGTTGCTCGTAGTGAAACAGGCTCAGCAGCAAGCCAAGCAAAAGAACGGCTACGACGCCCAGAACCAGGGCGAGGATGGGCCTGTACTGCGGTATACCGGGGGTGTTGGGCATGGTTGGCCTTTGACTGCATCCGTGCGAAGACCCAGCCAATATAGCCTAAGAAAGCGGTGTTTTCTTACGGCAGCGCGAACAGCGCGCGCGCGGCCCGGCAACTGTTGTCACTCAGGGTCTGCAGCGATTCGTCGCGGCACTGGGCGACCATGCTGGCAACCTCGGCAATAAAGGCCGGTTCATTGCGACGATTCTTGGGCTTGGGCGACAGGGTGCGCGGCAGCAGCCAGGGGGCGTCGGTTTCGAGCAGCAGGCGGTTGGCGGGTATGTCACGCACCAGCGAATGCAGATGAGTGCCGCGGCGCTCGTCGCAGATCCAGCCGGTTATGCCGATGTGCAGATCCAGGTCAAGGTAAGCGTAAAGCGCGTCGCGCTCGGCAGTGAAACAGTGCACCACTGCGCCGCTGAGCTGATCGCGATAGTCGCGCAGTACGGCCAGCAGGGTATTGCTGGCCTCGCGTTCGTGCAGAAAGACCGGCAGCTGAGTTTCAACGGCGACCGCCAGTTGCTCCTCCAGTGCCCGGATCTGCGCCGGTCGTGGGGAAAAGTCGCGGTTGAAGTCCAGCCCGCATTCGCCCACCGCGCGCACCGCAGGCTCTGCACACAGGGCGGTGAGTTGCCGGCTGCTGTCCGCAGTCCAGTGGCGAGCTTCGTGGGGGTGTACGCCGGCAGTGGTGAACAGCCGTTGCGGCTGTTCGGCGCACAGGGCGAGCAGGCTGTCGGCCTGCTCAAGGGAGGTCATAGTCAGCAGCATCTGGCTGACATCGGCCTGCCAGGCCCGCTCCAGCACCGCGTCGCGGTCCTGGGCAAAGGCCTTGTCGGTCAGGTTGACGCCAATATCAATCCATTCCATCTGCCGCCGACTCCGTGATCAAGCCTTGCGCGGCGGCTTGCCCTTGCCCTTTGCAAAGTCGCGGCGCGGCTTGCGCGGGGCGTGATCACGCGGTGGCAGTTCACCCTCGGGCAGCGGCCAGGCCTTGATCTGCAGCGCAATGCCATTGATCTCGGCGCCAGCCAGGCGGTTGAGTGCCTGCTGGTCGAGCTGCGGCAGGAACACGCCGGTGTGCTCGTTGAACAGCTTGATGTGACCGATCTGCTGACGCTGAATGCCGCCAACCTTGACCAGTACATCGACCAGCGGCTTGGGCATCAGGCCGCTCTTGCGACCACCCTGAACCTTGTAGCGGGTTAGGCCGCTATCACGGTCAAACTGGCGATCCTTGCGCGGTGGCTGGGCGGGCAGGTCGGAGACCGGCTCCAGCAGGGTCTTGGCGCTCGGCAGAATGCTCAGCAGTGCGGCGGCCAGTTCGGTGGCGTCCAGGCTAGTGAGTTCCTGCAGGTCGCTGACCAGTTGCTGATGCAGAGCAGTGGACTGCTCACGGGCATCGTTGAGGCGGGCTGCCAGCTTGCTCAGGCGGCCACTGCGCACAGCGTCGGCGGTGGGCAGGGCTTGCGGCTCGATCTTCTGACCGGTCGCGCGCTCCAGCACGTGCAGCAGGCGACGCTCGCGCGGCGTGGCGAACAGAATCGCGGTGCCCTGGCGACCGGCGCGGCCGGTACGGCCGATGCGGTGTACGTAGCTTTCGCTGTCGTGCGGCAGGTCGTAGTTGAGTACGTGGGTAATGCGTTCCACGTCCAGACCACGGGCGGCAACGTCAGTCGCGACCACAATGTCCAGCAGGCCGCGCTTGAGGCGGTCAACCACCTGTTCACGCAGCTGCTGGCTGAGGTCACCGTTCAGCGCGGCGGCGGCAAAGCCGCGGGCTTCCAGGCGCTCGGACAGCTCCAGACTGGCGGTTTTGGTACGCACGAAAACGATCATGGCCTCGACCGGCTCGACTTCGAGCAGGCGCGTCATGGCATCCAGCTTGTGGTGGTTGGAGACTTCCCAGACCTTCTGGGTGATGGTCTCCAAGCTGCTGCTCGAACCACTGTGCAGGCGGATCTCGGCCGGCTCTTTCATGTGGTTGCGTGCAACGTTGCGCACGCCGGGCGGCATGGTGGCGGAGAACAGCGCCTTCTGGGTCTGTTCCGGCACTTCTTCGAAGACCGCTTCAAGGTCGTCGGCAAAGCCCATTTTGAGCATTTCGTCGGCTTCGTCCAGGACCAGGAAGCGCAGGTCCTGCAGCTTCAGGCTGCCACGACGCAGGTGGTCGGTCAGACGGCCCGGGGTTGCCACAACAACCTGGGCGCCGCGCTCCAGCGCTTTGAACTGGGGAGCAAAGGCCGAACCGCCGTACAGGGCCAGCACGGAAAAGCCGCGCATGTTCTGGGCGTAGCGCTGGAAGGCTTCGGCAACCTGCAGGGCCAGTTCGCGAGTCGGGGTGAGGATCAGAGCCTGGGTCGCACGCAGGCTGATATCCATGCCGGCCAGGACCGGCAGCGCAAAGGCTGCGGTCTTGCCGGTACCGGTCTGTGCCAGACCCAGCAGGTCCTTGCCGGACAGCAGGGTCGGGATCGCCTCGGCCTGAATCGGGGACGGTGTTTCATAGCCGAGGCTGTTGAGCGCCTCAAGAAGGGGGGCGGGCAGGCCAAGATCGGCAAACTGCGGAGCCGCCGGAGAGGTGTCGGACATAGAGGGAGTAAACCTTGGGGGAATAGATGGGCGCACATTATACGGGCTTTGCCGGCAAATTACGCGGCCTTTTGTCTGCGCGTTGCAATATCCGGGCAAAATGTCAGTCTAGAGGCCCTGTGGCAGCTATTTTTTTGCCAATACGTGGGCCAGACAACAGGAAACAGCCAGATGGGACGTCTTGTAGAAGGACGCTGGGTTGACCAGTGGTATGACACCAAGAGCACCGGTGGTGCCTTCAAGCGCGAAGACGCCGGTTTTCGCGAGCGGATTGAACCGGGCGGGCGCTTTGCACCGGACAGCGGCCGCTATCATCTCTATGTGTCGCTGGCGTGCCCGTGGGCACACCGTACGCTGATTTTGCGTCAGCTCAAGGGGCTGACGTCGCATATTGCGGTGACCGTAGTGCATCCGCATATGCTGGACAAGGGCTGGAGCTTTGCCGAACCCGAGCCGCTGTATGGCTACCAGCACATGCACCAGTTGTACACCCGTGCGCGCCCCGACTACACCGGCCGAGTTACCGTGCCGGTGCTCTGGGACAGCCAGGAGCAGACTATCGTCAACAACGAGTCGGCCGAGATTATCGAGCTGTTCAACAGCGCCTTTGACGGCCTGACTGGCAATACCCTCGACTTTGCCCCGGATGCGCTGCGCGAGGCGATGGCCGAGATCAACCAGCGGGTATACGACGATGTCAACAACGGTGTTTACAAGACGGGCTTTGCTACCGAGCAGGCCGTCTACGAGCAGGCCTGCCATAAGCTGTTCGAGGCGCTTGACTGGCTGGAAGGGCTACTCGCGCAGCGCCGCTATCTGCTGGGCGAGCAGGTGACCCTGGCCGATTGGCGCCTGTTTACCACCCTGGTTCGCTTCGACCCGGTTTATCACGGCCATTTCAAGTGCAATCTTAAACGCCTGGAAGACTATCCGTGCCTGCTTGGTTACCTGCGCGAGCTGTACCAGTGGCCGGGGGTTGCCGATACGGTGAACTTTCAGCACATAAAGCAGCACTACTACTACAGCCACGATACCATCAATCCGACGCGTATCGTGCCGCTAGGCATGGGCCCGGACTTGACCGTGCCGCATGGCCGTGAGGCGTTGCCGAGCGCCTGATATTCCTTCGCTTACAGGGAGATGACATTGAGCGAAATGCACCAGATGATTACCCCGGCGCTGACCCTTTCCGGGGTTGCCCTGGTCAGTTTGATTTGCCAGCTGAGCGCCTGGCGACTGCGTTTGCCGGCGATTCTGTTTCTGTTGCTGGCCGGCATCCTGCTCGGGCCGGTATTTGGCCTGCTGCAACCGGATGCGTTTCTGGGCGATCTGCTGTTCCCGCTGGTGTCGGTGTGTGTAGCGCTGATCCTGTTTGAGGGCAGTCTGACCCTGAAGTTTGAGCAGCTGAAGGAAACCGGCAGCGTTGTGCGCCGGCTGGTTACCGTCGGTGCGCTGGTGACCTGGGGCGTGATTACCGCAGCCTGTCACTGGCTTATCGAGCTGGATCTGGCGCTGTCGGCGCTGTTTGGTGCCCTGGTGGTGGTGACCGGGCCGACAGTTGTGGTGCCGATGCTGCGCACGTTGCGGGCGACGCAGCGGATTTCCAAGGTGCTGCGCTGGGAGGGCATTCTGATCGACCCGATCGGTGCCTTGCTGGCGGTGCTGGTGTACGAATGGATCGTGGCCCAGAGTGCCGGCGGCAACGGCCTCAGCGCCGGGCTGTGGATCTTTGTCGAGGTGATCGCCGTGGGTGCGATCGCCGGTGTCGCCGGTGGTGCGCTGATGGCCACGGCGCTGCGCCGGCACTGGATTCCGGAGTACCTGGAGGTGTTGGCGTCACTGGCGCTGGTACTGGTCGCCTTTACCGTGTCCAACGAGCTGGTGCACGAGTCGGGTCTGTTGACGGTCACCGTCATGGGCATCTGGCTGGCCAACGCCAAGGGCGTGGATATTGAAGAAATCCTGGTGTTCAAGGAGCACCTGTCGGTACTGCTGATCTCCGGGCTGTTTATTCTGCTGGCGGCGCGGGTCGATCTGGGTGCCTTGCTGGCGCTCGGCTGGCCGGCATTGGCGCTGCTCGCGGTGATCCAGTTTGTCGCCCGGCCGCTGGCGGTGTGGGTCAGCAGTATCGGTGGTGAGCTGACCTGGAACGAGCGCGCGCTGGTGGCATGGATCGGGCCACGCGGTATCGTCGCCGCTGCCGTCTCCGCGTTGTTTGCCTTGCGCCTGGAGCAGTCCGGCTACGAGGATGCTGCGCTGGTCAGCGCGCTGACCTTTGCGGTGATCATTGGCACCGTGGTGTTTCAAAGTGCTACGGCGCGGCGCATGGCGCAGCTGCTGGGCGTGACCGAGCCGGAGCGACGCGGGGTGTTGCTGATCGGCGCCAACGCGGTCGCGCGCTCGCTGGCTGAGGTGCTGCAGAAGCTGGAGGTGCCGCTGCTGATCGTCGATACCCACTGGGACTCGATCCGCCAGGCGCGCATGAAAGGCTTGCGCACCCTGCGCGGCAACCCCTTGTCTACGCATTTCGACGACAATCTGGACCTTGCCGGCCTCGGTACCCTGGTTACCCTGACGCCTGAGCGTGAGCGCAACGCCTTGCTTAACAAGCACTTTCAGCGTGATTTTCCGGCTCACCGCATTTTCAGCGTACGCAACGAGCGGAGTGGGGCAAACGAGCGCCTGCAGATTTCCAGCGCACACGAGGGGCTGTTAATGGGCGCTGAGGGGATGACCTTCAGCAAGCTGTCGAGTCTGATCAGCCAGGGCGCCCGCTTCAAGGCCACCACCCTGACCGAGGGCTTTGGCTTTGAGCAGTGGCAGCAGGAGGCGGGCAAGAATCGTGTGCCGATGCTGGCCCTGACGCCGGAACGGCGGGTTCGCGTCTTTTCTCCCGCGCAGAAGCTGGAGCCGGTGGCTGACTGGACGCTGATCTACCTGGAGCTGTCGCCGGAGGCTGCCAAGGTAGCCCGTGAGGCCGAGAGCGGCGAGCCGGCTGCTCAATTGCCGGATTGACCCCTCTGGCGGCCTTGACCGGCCGGCGTTACTGCAGCGTGCTGCGCAGCCGGCGCAGCGCCGCGTAAAAGAACACCGCACCGATGGCTATCAAGGCCAGCAGTTTTGGCCACACGATGCCAAGCCCCGCACCGCGCAGCAGCACGCTCTGCGCCAGTTCAACAAAGTGAGTGGTCGGCGCCAGCGACATGATCAGTTGCACTGGCACCGGCATGCTCTCGCGGGGCGTTACCGCACCGGAGAGAATCTGCAGGGGGATCAGCACGAGCATGATCAATAGCCCCAGCTGAGGCATTGAGCGGGCCACGGTGCCCAGAAATATCCCCATTGAGGTGGTGGCAAACAGGTGCAATGCGGTGCCCGCCAGGAACAGGGCCATCGATCCCTGAATGGGCACCTGCAGCCAGCCTTCGACGATAAAACGCAAGGCAAATCCTGACGCGACCAGCACCACCAGACCCATGGCCCAGACCTTGGCGAGCATGATCTCCAGCGGCGTCACCGGCATGACCAACAGGTGCTCGATGGTGCCGTGCTCGCGTTCGCGAATCAGTGCTGCGCCAGTCAGGATAATCGACAGCATGGTGATCTGGTTGATCACCTCGGTAATGGCGCCGAACCAGCTGGCGTCCAGGTTGGGGTTGTAGGCAATGCGTACTACCGCCTCGACGGGCTGGCTTGCGCTGCCTTGGTAGCCCTGCGCAAACGCGGCTGTTTCGCTCTGAATGATTTGCTGTATATAGCCTGCACCACTGAAGGCCTGACTCACCTGAGTGGCATCGACGTTCAGTTGAATGCCGGGTTGGTTTCCGGCCAGCAGGTCACGCTGAAAGTCTGGCGGGATATTCAGCGTAAAGGTGTATAGCCCGCTATCCATGCCCCGGTCCATTTGCCGGTGGTCGATGCGTGTGGGCGGCAGAAAATACGGGAGCTGGAAGGCATCGATCAGCCTGGCCGAGACCTGCGAGCGATCCTCGTCGACCACGGCAATGGTCGCGCGATGCGGTGTTTCCGGCATCGCGGTGGCGGAGGAGTAGATGCTCAGACTGAAGGCATAGATGATCAGCACAACCAGCGCCGGGTCACGGGCCAGGCTGCGCAGCTCCTTGATACCGAGCTGGAGAATATTGCCGAGTGCGCGTGTCATGTCATTTCTCCTGCTTGCTCAGGCCAAGCACACTGGCCAGTGTGAGCACCGGAACGGCTAATAGCAGCGGCAGGAAGTAGCCTTGCAGCTCTGCAAAGTCGAGCGCCTTGGAGAATACTCCGCGGGTAATGATCAGGAAGTGGGTGGTGGGGTAGAGCTGGCCTATGAATGCGCCAGCTCCCTCCATGGCAGAAACCGGATGAAGCATGCCGGAAAACTGGATCGCCGGAATCAGCGTGGCGATAGCCGTGCCGAAAATCGCCGCAATCTGGCTTTTCAGCAGCGACGACACCAGCAGTCCGAGACCGGTCGCGCAGATCAGATAGAGCAGCCCGCCCAGCAGTAGAGTGGGCAGACTGCCCTTGATCGGCACGGCAAAGACAAACACCGCCAAGAGCAGCAGCGCAAGCAGGTTGACGAAACCCAGCGCGACATACGGCAACTGCTTGCCGAGCAGAAACTCGAGCTTGCTGACCGGCGTAACGTAGAAGTTGGTGATGGAACCCAGCTCCTTTTCCCGGACCACAGCCAGCGCTGTGAGCATGGCCGGGATCATCATCAGCAGAATCGGAATCACGGCCGGCACCATGGCGGGCAGGCTTTTCACGTCGGGGTTGTAGCGGTAGCGGGTTTCCACATTCACCAGGCTGGTCGTATAGGTGGTTGGCTGATGAGCGGCCAGGGTCAGCAGGTAGTTGAGGTGTATGCCCTGGGCATAGCCGCGCAGGGTGTCTGCGCGCATCGGCATGGCGCCATCGACCCAATAGGCCACCTGGGGAGCGTCGCCGCGCAGCAGGTCGCGGCCGAATCCGGGCGGGATTTCCAGGGCGAGGCTGATGTCACCGGCGCGCATGCGCTGATCCAGTTCCGCATGGCTGTACAGAGGCGGCTTTTCGATGAAGTAGCGCGAGCCCGACAGTTCCAGCGCATAGTTCTGGCTGTAGGTTGTCTGGTCGCGATCCAGCACTGCGAAGGTCAGGTTCTCGACATCCATGTTGATGCCGTACCCCATGATCAGCATCAGAAACACCGTGCCGACCAGCGCGAGCAAGCCGCGCACCGGGTCACGGCGCAGCTCCATGGTTTCGCGTCGGGTGTAGCTCAGCAGCCGGCGCAGGCTGAAGCGTGGCACCTTGGCCGGAGCACTTGCCGACGTGGTGGGCGCTGTGGGGGCGACCTCCTCGGACGCGTTGTCATCCGGGCCACTGGCTTCGCGCAGCCAGTCGATGAACGCTTCTTCCAGCGTGGCCTTGCCGCGCTGCTGACGCAGCGCTTGCGGTGCGCCGCTGACGAGTACCTTGCCTGCGTGCATCAGTGACATGCGGTCGCAGCGTTCAGCTTCATTCATGAAGTGGGTGGAGATGAAGATGGTCACGCCGTCTTCGCGCGAGAGTTTGACCAGCAGCGCCCAGAACATGTCGCGGGCGACCGGGTCGACGCCGGAGGTGGGCTCGTCGAGGATGAGGATTTCTGGCTTGTGGATGACCGCAACCGCCAGCGACAGCCGTTGGCGCACGCCCAGCGGCAACGCCATAGGCAGGCTGTCGGCAACCTCATGCAGGTTGAATTGATCCAGCAGTTCAATAATGCGCTGTGGGCCTTGGTCTGCGGGCAGGTGGTACAGCTTTGCATGCAGCGCCAGGTTCTGGCGCACCGTCAGTTCACTGTACAGCGAGAAGGCCTGGGACATGTAGCCCACACGCATGCGCACGCCCATGTCGTTCGGATCGACCGGCTTGCCGAGCACCGAGGCTTCGCCTTCGCTGAACGGCAGCAGGCCAGTGAGCATCTTCATGGTGGTCGACTTGCCACACCCGTTGGAGCCGAGGAAGCCAAAGATCTCGCCGCGTTCGATGCGGAAGTTCACCCTGTCCACCGCTACGAAGTCGCCAAAGCGGCGGGTCAGGTCGTGGGCTTCAATGGCTATGCCACTGTGCTCGCTACGCGGCGGGATGACCAGTTGCTGATGCTGACTGCGCTTTTCCTCCGGCAGCAGTGCAACAAAGGCCTGCTCAAGGCTGCTGGACTCGGTTCGCTCAAGGATCTGCTGCGGCGTGCCGGTCGCCAGTACCTTGCCGGCGTCCATGGCGATGAGCCAGTCAAAGTTCTGGGCTTCGTCCATGTAAGCGCTGGCAATCAGCACGCTCATCTGTGGTCGGCTGGCGCGAATGCGCCGAATCAGATCCCAGAACTGGCTGCGTGACAGCGGGTCGACGCCGGTGGTGGGTTCATCCAGGATCAACAGGTCCGGGTCATGAATCAATGCGCAGCACAGCCCGAGCTTTTGCTTCATACCGCCCGACAGCTTGCCTGCCGGACGATCAATGAAACGGCTCATGCCGGTACTGGCGAGCAGGTCACTGATCCTCGTCTGGCGTTCCTGCCTGTCCTGATTGAACAGACGGCCGAAGAACTCCAGGTTCTCCGCGACGCTCAGAGTGGGGTAGAGGTTTTTGCCTAGCCCCTGTGGCATGAAGGCAATGCGTGGGCAGACTCGACGGCGGTGGCCGGCGCTGCGCATATCGCCGCCCAGTACCTGAAGTTGTCCCTGCTGCAGGCGACGCGCGCCGGCTACCAGTGACAGCAGGCTGGATTTGCCAACGCCATCGGGGCCGATCAGGCCAACCATGCAGCCCGCCGGTAACGCCAGTGTCAGGGCGTCGAGGGCGGTTACCTTGCCGTATTGCAGGCTGATACCGTCCAGTCTGGCGACCGGATCGTGCGCGTCCATGCTCAGTGTCCGACGTTGACTTCAAGGTCCGCCGGCCAGTCGGCGTCGGCGTCCAGCTTCAGCCAGGCGACGCCGGGCAGGCCGGTCTTGACCTGCTCGATGTGCTCCTCCAGCAGGGCAGGGTCGATGCGCGCGCGGATGCGGAACATCATCTTTTCGCGCTCCTGTTCGGTCTCGACCGACTTGGGCGTGAATTGAGCGACGCTGGCGACATAGCTGATGGTGGCCGGGATGACGTATTCGGGCGCGGCATCGATGATGATGCGGGCATCGGAGCCCATGGCAACGCGCCCGGCCAACCGTTCGGGCAGAAAGAAGGTCATGTAGACATCAGTCAGATCGACCAGGTTGAGCACGCGCCCACCGGCGCCCAGTACTTCGCCTGGCTCTACTGTGCGAAATTGCACGCGGGCGTGACGGTCCGCGCTCAGGGTGCTGTCGGTGATGTCGGCGGCGATGCGGTCCGCTGCGGCGCGTGCGGCGTCCAGCGCTGATTCGGCACCGATCACCTGTGAGCGAGCAGCGGCGATACCGGCCTCGGCAGACAAAATCTGGGCCCGTGCAGACGCGACAGCGGCTTGTGCACTTTGAAGCGCCGCTTCTGCGTCGTCGAGTTGCTGGCGCGACATCGCATTGCGCTGAACCAGTACCTTGATGCGGTCATAGCGTTTTTGCGCCGCATTGGATTCAGCTTGGCGTTGCAGCAGCAATGCTTCGGCGGTCGCGTGTTCGCTCTCACGCTGGCTGACCAGAGCCTGCGCGGTTTGAATGGCGTTCTCGGCCTGCCTGGACTGGGCTTGGGCCTGCTGCAGCTGCGCTTGCAGCGTAGTGGTATCCATCTCGGCGAGGACGTCGCCGGTATCCACAAAGTCGCCTTCGTCCACCAGAATACGGGTGACACGACCGCCCAGCTTGGTGGCGACGTTGATCTCGGTTGCCTCGATGCGGCCATTGCCGCTAACGAACCCTTCGCCATAACCAGAGGGTTTGAGCTCAATCCAGGCGATAATGGCAAGGGCTGCGACGATGGCGACGACTATGAGGCCACGGACAAGTTTGCGGGGAGGTTTCTGCACGATGATTCCTTTTCCTGTGTGCGGGCAAATCACGGATGATCGCTGCTAGAAAATCCATTCTAGAAAGTACCGGCGCAAGGGGTGTTGATACCGGTCAATGTGCTCGGGAACTGTCTCGGTTTTGAATCAAGCTAGCCTGAAGAGTAGCCGGTTTTCAAGCTTCGGGAGCACTAGATCGGCGTTCTGTGACCTGCTATTGAGGTTGGGTGCCGTCAGGCAGCGGGGACGTTACGCAGTAGGTGCGCCCGTCTCTGCTCAAGCGAGCCGTGTAATGTCAATGCACAGAGTTGCCTGTTGGTTAGTTCGGACTCGTACAGCGCCTGTTGCTCTTGGCGAAATGCCTCAGGGCTGCGGGTGCCGTCCTGCACCAGAGGGAAGTCAGCTGCACACAGCCAGAGCTGATGATAGGGGCGCTCGGCCAGGGCGATAAGCTCTGGCGGAGGAGGCTCAGGGAACATCAGCTGATGGTAGATCAGCGTGGTCAGCGGGGTGGTATCGCAGATCACCGCACTGTGTCCCTCTCTTATAGCGAGGGCAACGGCTTCGTTTTCCAGGTCGACTTGGGTGCGGGCGATGGTCAGCAGATCGCCAGAGCTGAGCACGCCTCCGCAATCTTCCCAGTGCTGGCGGCCGAATTCGGCAACCCAGGGCCAGCCGTGCTGCTCTGCCAGCCACTGGCTCAGGCTGGTCTTGCCGGTGGATTCTGCGCCGATCAGGGCGATACGCCGACAACGCTGTGCGGCCAAGACATCAGTGCTTTGCCAGTCGGCGCTGGGCGCCGCACGCAAGGCGGTACCACTGATGGGGTGGCGAATACGGTCGCGGTCGACCAGCACTGAGACCACCGGTCGTTGCCAGTGCTGGGCAAGATGGTCGGCGAACCCCTGCCCGTAGTCTTCGCTGCTGAACACGGCGTCGATGGGCTGACCAAGCGTGCGATCAATCAGCTCGGCACAGAATTGTCGCTGCTGCAGATCGCTGGCGTTGTTGTCAGGCATCGCCAGCCCAAGCCGGCAGGCTTGCGCGGCATCGACCACCACGCACTGATGCTGCGGCCAGCCGTCATTGAGCCATTGCTGGCGCAGGGCGCTGGTGCAGCCGGCAAATTCCGGCCGAGAGTAGCTCAGGATGAGCACCTGCTCGCACGCCGCGGTCGCGGTATCGATCAGGTAGCGGTGGCCGCTGTGCAGCGGCGAAAACTTGCCGACGACTAGGCCGGTTCGGTAGTGCTTTGACATGCTTTGCTCAGTTCTCGGTGCCAACGCCACAGCCCATAGCAGGCGTTGATCCAGAAGCCGACATACACCATGGAGGTCAGCATCAGCTCGCGGGAGGCGTACAGCGGTACGGCGATGCTGTTGACGATCAGCCAGAACCACCAGGTTTCGATGCGTCGCTTCATCAGCAGTAGCTGGGCGGTCACGCTGAAAGTCAGCACCGCGGAGTCGACAAAGGGCGCGTAGGCATCGGTATGCAGGTGCAGCAGCGCCCCGTAACCCAGCAGCGTCGCTACCGCGATCAACAGGTAGAGCACGAGTTGCGACCAGGAGCTGCGGCTGATCGCCTCGGCGCTGGCGCCGCGTTGCCATTGTTGCCAACCAATGATGCTGGTGCCGATAAAGAACAGCATCAGCGTGGCGTCGGCGTACAGCTGTACCTGAAAGAACAAGACGGCAAACAGCACGCAGCCGATGATGCCGAGTGTCCAGGTGTGACGATGATTGCGGGCGGCAAGGAAGACGCTGATCAGAAAGAAGGCGTTGGCGCTGTATTCCAGCAGGGTGAGACTGCTCATCCGTCGTGGGCTCCGGGATAGTCGCTGGTGTATTGAATGAGTTTGTCGATGCCGAGCGGGAAGGGCTCGATGCTTACCTGGCAACCGTGACCAAAGGTGCCGGCGATGGCACGGCGCAGCGCCTGCTCATCGGTATTCCCCTGCAGACGCAGCACCAGATTGCCGTCGGCTTGTTGGTGCAGCTGATACTGGGCCAGCTCAAACGGTTGCATCAGATGGGTGATGTCGACGTTGTTGAGCCAGCGCCCTGCAGCGTAAAAGCGTACCGGCGGGCGACCGTCGAGTTGCTGCAGGTACTGGTGCCCGTCAGGGCTTTGGTACAGGCAGGCGTAGTCGCCGGTGCGGTAGCGCAGCAGCGGCATGCAGGGGTTGAAGCCGCCGCTAAGGGTGATTTCCCCGCGCTCACCTGCGGGTACGGCGCGGCCTTGACGGTCGAGCAGCTCGACCTTGAGCGTGCTTTGTACCAACCGCAGGCCGTTGCCCGTGCCGTCGCAGGCGGCAATCGGGCCGGCTTCGTTCATCGAGTAGAGGTTGATGATCGGGCAGGCAAAGCGCTCGCTCAAGCGCGTCTTCAGGCCGCCCAGCAGGGTCATGGACGTTGACAGGATGGCGGCAGGCTGGTGGTCGAATTCAATCGTCAGCAGCGTACTCAGGCTGCGCGGATCGCCGGTTATCAGCAGTGGTTTGACCTTGTCCAGATAGCGTCCACGCGCGGCGGCGCTGGGCCAGTCAGCGGGATTCATATTGAGCTTGAGCAGCACCTTGTCATCCCAGTAGGGCAACACCGACGCATAGGTGAAACAACGCTGCTGATCACCAACCAGCATGACGCCGGTGTCGCCCAGCAGGTTTTGCAGATCGATGCCGTGCCAGCCGACGATGCGCTCATGAAAGCAGTGATAGCGCGCGGCAACCAGCGGCAGTGACGGCACGCGCAGGGGGTGGCCGGTGGTGCCGCTGGTCTCGAAGACGATCAACTGCTGCGGATCAATATCAGCCGGCACAAAGGTCGCAACGTCGCTGCTCAGATCTTGCCGGGAAGTACAGGGCAGGGCATCAAAGCCGAGGTGCCAGGGGTAGTCCCGATAGCGCGGTACCTGCCGCCGGCAATGGTCGAGAAAGCCGGCCAGCCACTCGGAGTCGGGTTGCTGCAGCAGCTGTTTGTCGATCTGCAGCTGTGACAGCGCCGCGGCGTCCAGATGGTGGCCGCTGCGGCCGCTTAGTGTAGGTGCGTCCGGATGCTGCAGACAGCGTTGCAGGCGCTGTGCGGCGCGCGGGCTCAGTTCGGGCAGGCGCCGGGTATCGAGCCAGGGGGCGAGTTCTGCGGCCTGCGAGATCATTCGCGAGTGTACTTGTCGGCCGCTTCGCGGGCGCGCTTTTCTGCCAGCGCCTTGCGAATGGATTCGGCGCGTTCTTCGGCGGCTCTGGAAGCCGCGACGACCCGGGCCCGTTCGCTGGAACTGACCATCAGCAAGCGATCCTGCGCTTGCTGGTCGGTTTCGTTCTGCGGCTTGAGGCGCAGGCCGCTGAGGGTCAGACGTATCAGTTCTTCGCGCTGGTCTTCATCGTTCAGATTCGGGTGAACGCTGTCCATCAGCGCGTTGCAGGACGCCAGCAGCCCGACGACTTCATCGCAATACAGCGTCAGGCCGCGGAACGCGTCATCGGCCAGCAGCCAGACCATCAGCAGTAGTGTGTCCGGCCGCTCCCTGTCTTCTGGCTCTTCCCATTGGGGCAGGTCGTAAATCGGCAGCAGCGTTGCCGCCGAGACAGCCGGTGCCAACCGCGCGATCAGATCATGCAGCAGTGCAATCATTTCCTGGCCGATGGGTACCGGGCCACCGGGGTAGGCCAGCAGGCGCTGGTGCAGATGAAGCATGGACGGGCCGGATTGCAGGTGGCTCATGGGCGGGTCGCTCGCTGCGAAGTGGCATCATTGGCTTGGTAGTACTGCCGCGAAAAGCGGCGGGCGAAGGTGAGCATCGGCTCCAGCCCGCTGACGCGATGTACCTGCCAGCCCTGATCTCTGCCCACGCGCATCTTCTCATAGGAGCCCTGCAGCCAGGGGTGCCCGGTCTGGCTGTCCAGCTCCATCGGCAAATCCAGTACCCAATGACCTGCGCCGCCGCAGTGTCGCAGGGTACGTGCGCTGATCTCGGCGCCCGGTGTGCCTTCTTCGTCATCAGAGAACATTGAACTGACGCCGTCATCGGACAGCACGACCACCTGAGTTGGCGTGCGGCGCGGCTGTGCGTAGGTATCGCGCAGCAGTTTTAACGGGAAGCTGGTACTGCCGCCAAAGAAGCCGGTCAGTACGCGCAGCGCACTGGTTTCATCGCGAATGAAGCCGTCGGTGGTCAGGCACTGGCGCGCACCGCTCCAGAGCGTGACCTGTACCCGCGCTCCGGCTCGCAGCGCCGACATGCACAGCAACACGCCGGCGAGCGCCGGATAGGACAATTGATACTGCGGATTGGGCATGGAGCCGGAGCTGTCCACGTAGAGGTCCAGATCGCAGACCTGCTGGCGAGGTTGCTCGGTGCCGTCGAGGCTGAATACCGCCTTGTGTGTAGTGATACCGGGAATGGGGTTGCCGCCAGCCAGCAGGGTTGCAAACCAGTCGATCTCGCCCGGGTCGTCGCCCGGCTCCCACAGGGTTGTGCCTTCGCGTTCGGGTTCGCTGGGCGCCGGTGTCGACCGGGCAGGGAACGGCAGCAGGTAGGGGCGCACGGCGTCGCGGTAGTAGTTGACCGTGGCATCGTGGCGGGAGATGTCGACGCCGGCGGCGCGCAGGACCTCGTAGTACTCCTGCGGTTCAAGCGCCTGCCCGGCCGAGCGTACCGCGCTAGCCGCACCGCCGTTGCCGTCAGCGTCGGCCGTGCTCGGCGTCTGATCGATCAGGTCCGGGTCGAGACTGGGGTGCAGTACGTCGATGGCCGGCAGAGCGGGCACGCCCGTGCCGGTGTGGCCGTTGCCGGCGTCGGCGGTATCGGCCAGCACGCCGAAGGCGTCGTTGGCCCCTTGTTCGTCATCTTGCAGATAACGCAGTAGCAGGGTGGCGAAGCGGCTGGCGCCGGTCAGCCAGTCTTTGCCGTAGACCTTGATGATGCGGCTGCCCAGCCAGGCGTCGCCTTCCTCCGAGCTACCGAGCGGGTCAGAGGTCAGGGTCTCTGGCGGCAGCTGCCAGAGACGCTCATAGATGCGCATGTACAGCTGCCACAGCGCCGTGGCGGTGGTTGGCTTGAGTCGCTGGTAGACCGCATCCATCTGGCAGGGAGTATGGCGCTGCAGGTGCTGATTGATCAGCAGGTCGGTATAGAGGTTGGCGACCAAGGGAGCCAGTTGCTCGCTGCCCGGCAGCGCTTGGCGAATGACCGCCAGCAGTTGCAGGTGCTGGGTCATGTTGGCGGGCGCATAGACGTGATGACCGATTTCGTGGGCCAGCACCTCAAGCGCATAGTCGTCCAGCCCGCGCTGGCTGATCTCCTGCAGGTTCACCATCACGCGCTGCGAGGTCAGGCGAATGGCGGCAAAGCTGTCGGTCAGCCCGGCCTGGTTGGCGGCCTGCACGTCAAACAGCCACAGCGGCTCCTGCAGCTGCAGATGATCGCTCCATAGCTGCAGGGCACGTTGCCATTGGGCCTGCCAATGCTTCAGCTGTGGATCTGCGCTCATGACTGGCCGCCGCTTTTGGGGATGATCATGATGCGGAAACTGTTGTGAAAGCTGACGACCCAATCGTACGGGCGCTCAAGGCATTGGCGCGCCAGATCGATACTGCGCCAGTGTTCGCTCAGGCCGGGCGGCAATTGCTGCAAGTCCTGGACGGGGACGGGGGCTGCGCGCTCCGGCTTATGGGCAAGTAATTTGTGCCCCCAGGCGTCGGCGTGCAGCTGCCAGCAGTCATCGCCGGCCTGAATCAGCGTCTGCTCTGCAGACGTCAGCAGTACCGGCAGCGCCGCAAACTCGCCCCCCAGCCAGGTTGACGCGCCCAGCTCCAGAGGTGCTGTCCGCCAGCCGGCAGTCGTGCCTTGCCACCAGGGGTGGGCAAGCTGCTCAGGCTCGCCCAAGTGCAGGTGTTCGGCCAGCGCGGGCTGACGGCCGAGTACAGCCATGGCGGCGCTGCTAAACTCCGGCAGACCGGCCATCCAGCCGAGTACCAGCAGATGATCCGGTGTGGCATCGGGCGCCGGGTTGCAGTGTTGCCATCGCTCCAGCAGTTTGCTGCGCTGCGCCGCTGATGGCAGGTGAGAGAGGGTATTGAGCAGCTGCACCAGTAGCTTGGGCGCATCGGCCGGATAAGGCGCGAGCCAGGTTGGCAGGACCCTGGTAAACAGCTCGACAGTCAAGGCGCGGTGCTCTGCGGCCAGCCAGCCGCGGCGCGCCAGCGTCAGGCCCGCCTGGTAGCTTGTTTCGGCCAGCGCAGCCTTGTTGGCCGCTGGCCAGGGGTCAAGCGCGAGCATCAAGGGATCGAGCGCATCCAGAAGGAAGCCGCTGAAGCTGCGGGCAAACTCGCCCTGATCGCCCTGATCGCCCTGGCGCGCCAGACGATAGGCATGATTGAGCGTATCTGCCTGCTGGACCAGATACTGTGCGAGCCATTCGGAGCGCATATCAGCCCTGACTGGTCAGCCAGCGCTGGTAGTTGCTGTAGCGCTGGTGCAGGTATTTCAGTGTCATGGCGTCATCGTGTACCGCGCCGGACAGCTTGTTGCCGGAGGCCAGCTGCTGCAGTGTGCGCTCTATACGCTGCAGGCGTTTGCGGCACTCCTTGAGTGACAGCCCCTCGAGCCCTTCATCCAGCTCGGCCTTGAGTGCAGCAACCTCGTCGTTGCGGTGGCGGCCCTGACGCTCGAACTCGCGACAGCTGAGCTGGAACAGATGACGCAACCAGCCGATCTTGTCGCTCAGGAAGGCGGCGCTCTCCGGTTGCTGGAAGAAGGGCGCGTCTTCATCGGCAAACAGGTGAGAGTGCAGCACGAAGGGCAGCATCTGGGTCAGGTCATTCAGCTCGACCTCGCTATTGCCGCGAAAATACGCCATTGCCTTGGCGTAGACGATCAACGACATCAGGCTGCGCACCGACAGCCCGTTGCGGGTCTGGCAGCCCAGATCGGCGAGACGGTCACGACCGTTTTCGAGCATCGCCAACTGGTGCCGGGCAACGCCGGCCAGGCGAGAGGTGTCTTTGCTCTTGTACTCGAACTGCTGCCCCGAGTATTCGCTGAACTCGAACTGGCTGGCGAAGAACTCAAGGCGCTGGCGCAGGGCTGGCGGCAAGCTTACCGCGCGGATGTCGGCTTCCATCTGCGCCATGTCCGCTTCGCTGAACTGCAGCACCTGCGGCAGGCAGTCCGCCGGATCAACGCCTTCTTCGATACGGATCAGCAGCTCGTCGAGAAAGCGCGGGTTGAACGGCAGCGCCTGCACCACAACGTCGATGCGGTCCTTGAGGGCTTCAATCACCGGGTAGGTGCCGCCGCCTTGATCATCGTTGGCGGTCAGATACCAGGCCGCAGGCGGGCACTCGTGAATCTGGTTGAACATCTCGGCGTAGTTGTCGCCCATCACGGTCAGCAGGGCGCTCTGGGTGCGGGTCGGGATGCGGTTGTACTCGTCAACGATCTTGACCCGCATATCCAGCCAGCTGCGCCAGCTGATGCGGATATCCGATTGCTCCTCGGCCTTCATGATGTCCATGGGCATGGGGTTGCCCAGCAGATCTGCCACGGTCATCTGCGGGTGGCCGTGCTGCATGGCCCGGCGCACTTGCTTGGGGGTGTATCCGGCCAGCAGGCCCATGAGCAACGCCGAAGCCGTTTTGCCGCGGCCGGGGCCGCCGATAAACAGGCATTTGCGCCGCGCGGCAAAAGTCAGGATCGGCAGCAGGATAAAACTGGAGTAGCTCTGGTCGGTCGGCAGGTAGAGCGGCGTCTGGCTGTCACCGAACTGGATCGGCTGCGGCGGCGAGAGGTTGTACTCCACATCGTAATGCGGGCTGATGACTGCGTGATTGACGATCCAGAAGTAGGCTTGTCGCAGTCTTTCAGCCAGTGCCACGGATGCCGGCTGCGCAGCCTGATCCGGGTCACCAAAGGGACCGTTGACCAGTGCTGCCACATCAAAGCTGGCGCTGGATGTCGATTGCGCGGCGGGGCGGGTGGGCGACGCCGAGATACGGGAGAACGGGTTGAATCCTTTCATGAAGAGCCGGGCCTGACTGCGAAACAGGACGGCAGTATGCCAGAGAAGGTTCGTGCCGGGTTGTGCACCGCGTCACCAGCGGGCCAACCGCTGGTTGTCAGTAACGGATGCCGGTGACCCAATAAAGGCGCTCACCGCCAGGTGCCATAACGCAGATTTCGTCGTCCAGCTGCTTGCCGAGCAGGGCGCGAGCCACGGGACTGTCGATGCTGATGTGTTGCTGTTTGGGGTCGATCTCGTCAGGGCCGACAATGCGTAACTTCAGTATCTTGCCGTCTTCGTCTTCCAGCTCGACATGGGCGCTGAAGTAGATGCGGCTGGGATCGCTTGGTGGCTGATCCACGATTTTCAGTGCCTCAAGGCGCTTGCGCAGAAACCGCACACGGCCGTCGATCTCGCGCAGCATCTTCTTGCCATATATATATTCGGCATTCTCCGAACGATCGCCCAGGGCGGCCGCTTCGCTGACGGCCTGGGTAACCGCCGGGCGCTTGCGTAGCCAGAGTTCATCCAGCTCGGCGCGCAGGCGCTCGGCGCCCGCAGCGGTGATCAACGGGGTGCCGGCGCGGCGCGGTGGGCGGTAACGGCTCATTACATCAAGCTCCCCGGCTGATCAGGCGCATGGGGCTCTGGCGCACCACTGCACGGGTGCCCCAAACGCCAGCGCAGCCAATCAACAGGGCAGCGGTCAGCGGCGTGAGCAGCCAGAACAGCAGATGCGGCGCCCAATCCAGCTCCAGGGCAAAACGGTAGAGCGCCCAAGTAGCCAGCTCGGCGGCGACCACCGCCATCACGCCGGCGAGCAGCCCCAGCAGGAGAAACTCCAGCCAGGTGGCGCGGCGCAGCAGCGTCCGCTCAGCACCCAGAGTACGCAGCAGTGCGCCCTGGTACAGACGCTGATCCAGGGTTGCCTGCAGGGCGGCAAACAGCACCGCCAGCCCCGCGAGCAGGACAAAGACCAGCACATACTCCACCGCCAGGGTGACCTGCTTGAGGATGCCGCGAATCTGCTCCAGTACCGGTTCCACCTCAAGTAGCGTCATCGCCGGAAACTGTCGGGTCAGACCGCGCAGCGAGGCACGCTCGCTGGCAGGCAAATGGAAACTGGTGAGCAGGGTGGCGGGCAGCCCATCCAGCACGCCGGGGGCGAAGACCATGTAGAAGTTGGGCGTAAAGTTGTCCCACTCGACCTGGCGAACGCTGGTGACGATGGCGCTCAGAGACTGGCCTTCAATAACAAAGCCCAGTTCGTCGCCGAGGCCAACGCCCAGACTCTCCGCCAGCTCGGATTCGATCGAGACGGCATTATCAGGCGTGCTGTCGCTCCACCACTGGCCGGCGGTCAACTGGTTGTCGGGCGGCAGTGTGGCAGACCAGGTCAGGCTGAGGTCACGATTGATGGCACGGGTGCCGCGGTCCTGTTCGCCGCGCTGGCCGTTAGGCTCTGCCTCCTTGCTTACCTCCTGGCGCACCGGCTCACCGTTGATGCTGACCAAGCGCCCCGGCGTCACAGGGTAGAGGGGGGCGCTGCGCGCACCTATCTGTTCCAGCTGCTCGGCAAAGGCCTGCTGCTCACTGGGCAGGATATTCAGTGCAAAGTGGTTGGGTGCATCGGCCGGCAGCTGGTCCTGCCAGTCGCTGAGCAGCTCAGTGCGCAGAATCAGCACCACCAGCATACTCATGAAGATCAGCCCAAAGGCGAGAATCTGTGTCGCTGCTGCGGCCGGGCGTTTGAGCAACTCGCCACTGCCCAGACGCCAGGCCAGGCTGAGGTTGTGCAGTTTGCCGGCAACACTGCGCAGCAGCAGCCAGGCCAGCAGGCCCAGTACCAGCGCCGCCGCCGCGCCGCCGAAGATCATCGCCAGGGTGATCTGCAGGTCACCGGTGAACTGCCACATCAGCAGGCTCAGCACAGCCAGCGCCAGACCATAGATCAGCCAACTGCTGCTGGGCATGGGGGCTAGATCCCGGCGCAGCACGCGCAGGGGGGCGACCTGACCGAGGCGCAGCAGTGGCGGCAGGGCAAAGCCGAGCAGGGCGCACAGGCCGGTCGCGCCGCCGACCAGCAGGGGCGTCAGTCCGGGCTCGGGCAGGCTGCTGGGTAATAGTTCGCGCAGCAACTGCAGCAGCCCCCATTGGGCCAGCCAGCCAAAGGCCAACCCCAGCAGGGTGGCCAGCGCGCCCAGGTACAGCAGCTGCAACAGGAACAGCCGCATCACCTGCCGGCGTGACAGCCCGAGACAACGCAGCATGGCGCTGGTATCGAAATGGCGCAGGGCAAAGCGGCCAGCAGACAGGGCCACGGCAACGCCGGCCAGCACCACCGCCGCGATACTGGCCAGGCCAAGGAACTGATCCGCCCGGCCCAGCGCACGGCCTACCTGACGATTGCCGTCCTTGACCGAGGTGACCCGTTGGTTGGGTTCTAGGCGCGTCTCCAGCCACTGCTGATAGGCGCTCAACTGCTGGTCTTCCCCAGACAACAGCAGGCGATAGCGGACGCGGCTGCCGGGCTGCACGATACCGGTGGCCTCCAGGTCCTGCAGGTTCATCAGTACGCGCGGCGTCAGGCTGTAAAAGTCCCCGGCACGGTCCGGCTCATGAGTCAGCAGCGCGCTGATGGTCAGGCTGGCGTAGCCCACCTCCAGTGCATCGCCCACCTCCAGCTCCAGCTGGGTCAGCAGGCGCGGCTCGATCCACAGCTCGCCGGCAGCCGGGCCGGTACTGACGGTTTTTTCTGCGGCAAAGGGCTGCTCGGCAATGCGCATCTGGCCGCGTAGCGGATAGGCTGCATCCACTGCCTTGACGCTGGACAGCTGCATGGTTGCATCGCTGGCCATGACACTGTTGAAGCCGACTTGTCGGCTGATCTGAAAGCCCTGGTTCTGTGCGTGCTCAGCGTACAGATCGGGTAACGGACTGCCGGAGGAGACTACCAGGTCCGCGCCAAGAAACTCGGCGGCCTGGCCGGTCATGCTGCGTTCCAGGCGCTCGGTGAAAAAGCTGATGGCGGTGCTGATGGTGACTGCAATCAATAATGCGCCGAGCAGTACGCGCAGCTCCCCCGCGCGCCACTCCCGACGCAGCAAGCGCCAGGCGAGGCTGGCCAGCGGCGCACTGTTCATACCGCCTGCTCCGCCTGCAGTTGACCTGCCTGCATGTGCAAGGCGCGCTCGCAGCGGGCGGCCAGGCGTTCGTCGTGGGTGACCAGAATCAGGGTGGTGCCGTGTTCCCGGTTAAGGTCAAACAGCAGATCGGTGATCTTCTGGCCGGTGGCGGCGTCCAGGTTACCGGTCGGCTCGTCGGCAAACAGAATGGCGGGCTCGCTTGCAAAGGCGCGGGCGATGGCAACCCGTTGCTGCTCGCCGCCAGACAGTTGCTGCGGATAGTGGCTGAGACGCGCCTTGAGACCGACCCGTTCCAGCAGCTCGGTGGCATGCTGACGGGCATCACGGCGGCCGGCCAGCTCGAGCGGCAGCATCACGTTCTCGACCGCATTCAGGCTGTCCAGCAGCTGGAAGGACTGGAACACAAAACCGACCTCCAGGCCGCGCAGAGCGGCGCGCTGGTCTTCGTCCAGCGCAGTCAGTGACTGACCGGCCAGCAGCACCTCGCCACTGCTGGGCAGATCCAGGCCGGCGAGCAGACTGAGCAGGGTGGATTTGCCGGAGCCCGAGGCGCCGACAATGGCCACACTGCTGCCGCGCTGAATGCTCAGGTTTACGTCCGAGAGGATCTGCAGTGGCGCTTCCGAGGTGGTGACGACTTTGTTAAGGTGGCGGGCAATTACGACAGCGTCTGACATGGTAACGGGCCTGATGAACGTCTTGAGAAACTGGCTGGGAGGGCTGTTGCTGTGTCTGCTCTCCCTGCCCGCAGCAGCACAGGGGATTTTGATCCTCGGTGATAGTATCAGCGCCGCTTTCGGTCTGGAAATCAGTGACGGCTGGGTAAGCCTGCTGGAGCGCCGTCTGGAGGCGCAGAACCTCCCCTTTGAGGTACACAATGCGTCGGTCAGTGGCGACACCACCGCAGGTGGTCTGGCACGCCTGCCGGCCCTGCTGGCGCGGCATGAGCCCAACCTGGTGGTGATTGAGCTGGGCGGTAACGACGGCCTGCGCGGGCTACCCACCGATAAAATGCAACAGAATCTTGCGGCCATGGTCGAACGCTCACGCGCGGCCGGGGCGGAGGTGGTGCTGCTGGGTATGCGCATTCCGCCGAACTACGGCGTGCGCTATACCAGCGCCTTTGAACAGGTCTTCCGTGATGTCGCCGAGCAACAGCAGGTGCCGCTGGTGCCCTTTGTGCTCGAAGGCGTCGCGGGCGTACCAGAGCTGATGCAAGCTGATGGTGTGCACCCCAACGCACAGGGGCAGCCGGGCATTCTGGATAATGCATGGCCGGTGATCCTCGATTGGGTCCAGTCGCCACAGTCGGCCGATGAGGTCGACAATTGAGCCTATCCTGGATGGCCAGGCGCTGGTGTCTGGTGGAGCAGGATGAGCAGTTGGATCTTTTTGTCGAAGACTCCAGGCATGTTCATCTGGTGGATATCAACCTGCGCCTGGATGTGCCCCGCGAACGCACCCTGTGCGCGGATCTGCTGCCGTCGCGCCCGATTTATCGAGAACTGGCCAGGGCCGATCTGCGCACGCTGTGCCCGGCCTGCGTAAGGTTGGCTGAACAGGCGCGCGCGGCCGGACAAAGACGCACGGTGTCACGCTCGCGGAGCGAGGCTGCGCCGGTGCAGCAATTTGACTTGAACATGATGCTGAGTGGGAGCTGATGCGGATGAAAGGTCCGATGCTGTTAAAGGGTGTGCTGGTGGCACTGATGGCGGGGCTGGCGACAACGGCGACGGCCAACGAGTATCCGTTGCTGTCTCCCGAGCAGGACATGATCGGCGAGGTCGAGCGTTATCAGGCCGCGTATGAAGACACCTTTGCGGACCTTGGCAGCGTGCGCGGTTTTGGCTATCTGGAAATGACGGCGGCCAACCCCGGCGTTGACCCATGGTTGCCGGGCGCGGGTGTCGAGATCATTCTGCCGGGCGAGCATGTGCTGCCTGAGGGCGTGCGAGAGGGGGTGGTGATCAACCTGCCCGAGTTTCGCATGTACTACTACCACAAGGATGCCCAGCTGGTGTCCAGCTACCCGGTGGGTATCGGCCGCGAGGGCTGGTCTTCGCCCATCGGCGAGACGCGCATTCTGCGCAAGGAAGCCAACCCGTCCTGGTATCCGCCCAAGTCCATTCTTGAAGAGCACGCCGCCAACGGCGATCCGTTGCCCTCGGTCGTGCCGCCCGGGCCGGATAATCCGATGGGGCCGTTCAAGATGAACCTGGCGCTCAGCGGCTACGTGATCCATGGCACCAACAAGAAGTTTGGCATCGGGACGCGGGTTAGCCACGGCTGTTTCCGCATGCGTAACGAAGACATTACCGAGCTGTTTCCGCAGGTGCCGGTCGGTACACCGGTGACGATCGTCAATCAGCCCTACAAGCTGGGTATCAAGGACGGTCTGCTGTATCTGGAGGTGCACACGGCGCTGGATGAACACGGTATGCCGTCAACCCTGGACAAGCAGGCGGCAATTCAACGCTTGCTGGCTGAGCAGCAGGACAAGGTGCAGGGCTTTCGTCTGGACTGGAAGGCAATCAGAGATCTGGTATATGCCGAGAGCGGCATTCCCGGTGTGATAGGACAACCGATCCGGACCATGTGATCCGGATCGGCTGCAGGCAGCCTTATTACTTCTGGCTAGCCTTTTCGAGCATGCGCAGGGCGCGCTCGTTGGCTTCGTCAGCAGTCTGCTGGGCGCGTTGAGCGGCAGCCAGAGCTTCATCAGCCTTGCGGTAGGCTTCGTCTGCACGGGCCTGGGCGCTGGCGGTCGCGTTTTCGTTGGCGGCAACGCGAGCGCTCAGTTCCTTTTCCATGCTGTTGCTGCAGCCAGCGGCAACCAGAGCTGCCAGTGCTACGGCGGATACTTTCAGTGCAGTTTTCATAACTTTCCCCTTGTGTAAAAGTTCCTTGCTTCAAGAACGCACAGCAAAAGACCCAAGGTGGCTACATGAGTTCCCTGAATGGTCTGCTGGGCCTTCCCGGCAGCGCTGTTAATAGTAGCAGTTGCTTGCGAGCTGAACAGGGGAGTGGAGCTAATTCTGTTACCAATAAACAACAATAAACTCCCCTGATGGAGGTGTTCGGGTCTTTGTCCGTGTTCGGCGCTGCGCTAATGTAGCCTGCGCTGTTCATTACAAGGATAAAAATAATGCTTGGAAATCTGGGTCTCATCGCCGGCGTGACGCTGCTTATCTATCTGGCGTTGCGTGGTATCAACATTTTTATTGCTGCGCTGGTCTGCGCGCTGGTGGTCGCCCTGACCAATGGCATGCTGATTTCGCAAACCTTTCTCGAGTTCTTTCCGTTCGGTCCGCTGGGTGCTTTCACCTTTGCCGGCAAGTTCTTCCTGCTGTTCCTGTGTGGTGCCATTTTCGGCAAGGTGATGGCTACCAGTCAGGCAGCCAAGAGTATCGCGCTATCCATTACTCGCGCTCTGGGCGTGCGTCACACGCTGCTGGTTGGCATGGTGGTTTGCGCCTTGCTGACCTACGGCGGGGTGGTGGTGTTTGTCGTGGTGTTCACCATGTATCCGTTGGGTATCACGTTGATGCGTGAGGCCAATCTGCCCAAGCGTCTGTGGGCGGCTGCCACCTCCGTTGGCGCGGGTACCTTCACCATGACCGCGCTGCCGGGCACGCCGTCGATCCACAACGTGATTTCCGCCAGCTCGCTGGGGACTGACCTGTTTGCCGGCGGCTGGATTGGTATTTTTGCTGCGTTGCTGATGGCCGGTCTGGGCATGTGGTACGTGGAGAGCCAGTGGAAGCGCGCCCAGGCGCGTGGCGAAGGCTTTGTCGAGAACGCCCAGGACCGCCGCATGGAGCAGCTCATTGGCGATCCGAACGACGCCCCGGTGTGGTGGATGGCATTGATTCCGATGGTGGTGGTGCTGGGCTCGATCATGTTGCCGCGCGCCTTCCTGGGCATGGCAGATTGGTCCGAGAGCGACGGCATTGTGGCCCGCGTGTTGCTGTTCAGCGCGGCCCAGCCGATTATCTGGCCCAGCATTTCGCTGATTCTCGGCTCGCTGACCTGCGTGCTGCTGTTCCCTGCGCTGCGTCGCACAGCTGCTCAGGCCTTTGGACAGGGCGCCGATGACTCGATCATGCCGCTGCTGAACACGGCTGCCGTGATCGGCTTTGGTGGCGTGGTCACCCAGACCGCCGGTTTTGCCCAGTTTGCCGACTGGATCCTCAACGTTGATCTGCCGCCGCTGCTGTCGGTGTTTGCGTCGGTCAGTGTGGTCTCGGCGATTGTCGGGTCGTCCTCCGGTGGCCTGCAAATCTTCATGCAGTCGCTGGGTCCGCATTACATCGAGATGGGTGTGGATCCGGAGATCCTGCACCGTATTGCAGCGATCGCTGCCGGCGGTCTGGATTCGCTGCCGCACTGCGGCGCGGTGATTGCGACCTTTATGATTATGGGTATTACCCACAAGGAAGCCTACCGGGACATCTTTGTTGTCACGGTCGCGGTGCCCGTCATCGCCTGTCTGGCATCCATCGCCCTGCTGATGTCGCTGGGCATGGGCATGGTCTCCTGAGGCCGGCGGAGCAGGTGGCGCCTGATGGGCGCCGCGTGCTCCAGTGCACAAAATTTCATCAGATGGGGAACATTCCTGCCGATCAGGGTCTATAGTGGATGACTCCTCGCTCGGAGTTATATCTGCCTGGGAGACTGACAATGAATATGAACGCCACCGTCCAGCATGATCAGGAAGGCAAGCAGTTCTATATCGCATTGGAAGGTGCACGGGCTTATCTCGCCTACATGGATCTGGGCAAGAAGACGCTGGATATCTACCGCACCTTCGTACCCAATGCCTTGCGTGGCAAGGGATTGGCGGCCAAGCTGACGGCGCATGCACTGACGTTCGCCCGTGAGCACGGTTACACCGTCATCCCGTCGTGTTCATACGTTGAGCGTTACATGGATCGTCACGCGGCGAACATTGAGTAGCCAGCCAAACGCAACAAAAAACCCGCCAGATTGGCGGGTTTTTTGTTGGCTGTAAATCAGCGTTGCAGACGGGGGCGGCGGGGCAGTACGTCTTTCAGTTTGTCGCGCATGCTGCGCACGCTTTGCTCGGTGGTCGCCCAGTCGATACAGGCGTCAGTCACCGAAACGCCGTATTGCAGCTGCGACAGGTCTTTCGGAATGGACTGGTTACCCCAGCCGATGTGGCTCTCGACCATCAGGCCGATGATTGAGTCGTTGCCTTCGAGGATCTGGTTGGCGACGTTGTCCATGACCAGCGGTTGCAGGCCCGGGTCCTTGTTGGAGTTGGCGTGGCTGCAGTCGACCATGATGTTGCTGGCGATGCCGGCCTTTTCCAGATCCTTTTCGCACAGGGCGACGCTGACCGAGTCGTAGTTGGGCTTGCCGTTGCCGCCGCGCAGCACGACGTGGCCGTAGGGGTTGCCTTTGGTGGTGACGATAGAGACCTGACCCTGCTGGTTGATGCCCAGGAAGCGGTGCGGGCTGGAGACCGACTGCAGGGCATTGATGGCAACCGAGAGGCTGCCATCGGTGCCGTTCTTGAAGCCGACGGCCGAGGACAGGCCCGAGGACATTTCGCGGTGGGTCTGGGATTCTGTGGTGCGAGCACCGATGGCCGACCAGGAAATCAGGTCCTGCAGGTACTGGGGCGAAATTGGATCGAGCGCTTCAGTGGCGGTGGGCAAGCCCATTTCCGACAGGTCACAGAGCAGCTGGCGGCCGATGTGCAGGCCATCTTCAATCTTGAACGAGTCATCCAGGTAAGGGTCGTTGATCAGGCCTTTCCAGCCGACAGTCGTACGTGGCTTCTCGAAATAGACGCGCATCACCAGATAGAGGGTGTCGCTGACTTCTTCGGCCAGTTTCTTAAGGCGCGCGGCGTAGTCTTTGGCGGCCTCGATATCGTGGATCGAGCAGGGGCCGATGACGATGAACAGGCGGTGGTCCTTGCCATCGAGAATGTCACGAATAACCTGGCGGCTTTCGACAACGGTCGCCTGGGCAGCTGCGCTGAGCGGAATCTTCGCTTTGAGCTGCTCGGGGGTAATCAGAATCTCGTTGGAGGTAATGTTCAGGTCATCAATAGGTAAATCGGCCATCAGTCTTCCCGGAAGTGGTACCGGCCGCGCGGTGCGGCGCTATTTTGAGTGCGTCACAGCTTAATCAAGGTTGGCCGCTTAGGCTACCCCGCAGGCCGCTATCGCTCTGAAAAACAAAATTAATTGGCGGGCGGAAGGACGCCGCCGTGCCATTTTGTCGTGTTGTTGACTGTCTTACCGGGCGCCTGCCCCTTACCATTGCCGAATACCAATAACAGATCATCCAAATGAGGGTTGTATGGACCAGAACAAACTGCAAATCGGCATCATCGGCACGGGCGCAATCGGTGGCTTCTACGGCGCCATGCTGGCCAACGGCGGAAATGATGTGCACTTCTTGCTGCGCAGTGAATATGACGCTGTGGTGGAGAAGGGCATTACCATCAACAGCCTGGTCAATGAACAACTGCATCTGCACCCGGTGCAGGCGTACCAGGATGCTGCAGACATGCCGCCCTGCGACTGGCTGTTCATCGGCGCCAAGTCGACCGCAGGCAACCTGGGCGACATCATCACCCGCGCTGGCAAGCCCGATGCCAAGGTGGTGCTGCTGCAAAACGGCCTGAGCAACGAAGACCAGCTGCGACCCCACCTGCCCGACTCTATGCATCTGATTGGCGGTTTGTGCTATGTCTGCCTGTTCCGCGAAGGCCCGGGCCTGGTCAAGCACCAAGCCAATGGTATGGTCGATCTCGGTTACCACTCTGGCCCGGCTACCAGTGTCGAAGCGCAGCAGGCGCTGCTTAAAGAAGGTGCAGAGCTGCTTGCTTCTGGCAAGATTCCCACACGCCTGCTGCCCGGGGTAGACGAAGCACGTTGGCAGAAGCTGGTCTGGAATGCGCCTTTCAACGGTATTTCCGTGGTGCTGAACGCCGGTACCCAGGCGTTGCTGAAAGACCCGGCAAGTAACAAGCTGATCAAGGAAATGATGGAAGAGGTGATCAGCACGGCTCGGGCCAAAGGCGTCAGCATGCCTGACGGTCTGGCGGACAAGCTGCTGATGGGGACTGGCGCCATGCCCGACTACCAGCCAAGCATGTACCACGACTGGCTGCACAAACGCCCCATGGAGCTGGATAGCCTGTACGGTGAGCTGCTGCGTCAGGGCCGTGAGGCAGGTTGCAGCCTGCCGAAAATCGAGGCAATGTTGGATCAGCTGACGTTCATTCAGAACCGATACCTGTCCAATCAATAGGAAGGCCGCATGCCCAGCCAGCTCGGCGACAAACTGGTTATCGCCATTTCTTCCAGAGCGCTGTTTGATCTGGACGATAGCCACGCGGTCTTCGAGCGCGAGGGGCTGGAAGCCTATCGCTTATATCAGATAGCACACGAAGACGAGCCGCTGGAGCCGGGCGAGGCCTTCCCGTTGGTGCAGAAGCTGCTGCGCATCAACAGCCTGCTCGAGGGTGATAGCCGGGTCGAGGTGGTTTTGATTTCTCGCAACAGCGCCGATACCGGCTTGCGCGTGTTCAACTCCATCCAGCACTACGGCCTGGGTATCACCCGGGCCGCTTTTGCCGGCGGTCGCAGCCCCTTTACCTACATCCCGGCCTTTGGCTGTCAGCTCTTTCTATCGACCCACGCCGAAGACGTTCGCGCCACCTTGGATGCCGGTTTTGCTGCGGCAACCATCCTGCCGGCCAAGCGCCGCCCAGAACAGCGTGATGAGCTGCGTATCGCCTTTGATGGCGACGCGGTGCTGTTTTCCGACGAGTCCGAGCAGGTGTTCCAGCGCGACGGACTGGCAGCCTTCCAGGCCAGCGAGCAGGCGTCAGCCCATCAGCCCCTTAGGGGTGGCCCGTTCAAGGCGTTCCTGGCTGCACTCAATCGCATTCAGACCGAGTTTGCCAATGAGCAATGTCCGATCCGCACTGCGTTGGTGACGGCGCGCAGTGCCCCGGCCCATGAGCGGGTAATTCGTACCCTGCGTGAGTGGAATATTCGGCTGGACGAGTCCCTGTTTCTGGGCGGCCTGGACAAGTCCGAGTTTCTGCAGGCCTTCGGCGCTGATCTGTTCTTCGATGACCAGGAGGGGCACTGTCAGCGCGCCGTGGGTGTGGTGCCGACTGGGCATGTCCCGCACGGTATCAGCAACCTCAAATCGTCCTCGCCTGTCTGATAATGGCGCAGGTGTGAGACACACTGCACTATTTCATTCCGTTGCCGGAATTTATGGACTAACCTAGCTGTCAGAACAGGCGATCTGGTTATAAGCGCTTAACGCGTTGCCGCGCCAGCCAAGCCGCCACCGGGCTTGGATCGATAGAGGAAGCATTCATGAAGCTGCAGCAACTGCGCTATATCTGGGAAGTGGCCCACCATGACCTGAACGTCTCCGCCACCGCCCAGAGCCTGTACACCTCCCAGCCCGGTATCAGCAAACAGATTCGCCTGCTTGAAGACGAGCTGGGCGTAGAGGTGTTTTCTCGCAGTGGCAAGCACCTGACCCGCATCACGCCGGCCGGTGAGCGCATCATTGCGACCGCTGGCGAGATTTTACGCAAGGTCGACAGCATCAAGCAGATTGCTCAGGAGTTCAGCAACGAGCGCAAGGGCACGCTGACGTTGGCAACCACGCATACCCAGGCGCGCTACGCCTTGCCCCCGATCATTCAGAAATTCATCAAGAACTATCCGGACGTCTCGTTGCACATGCATCAGGGTACGCCGATGCAGATCTGTGAAATGACCGTAGACGGTACCGCCGATTTCGCCATCGCCACCGAGGCGCTGGAGCTGTTCGCCGACCTGGTGATGATGCCGTGCTACCGCTGGAATCGCTGCGTCATCGTGCCCAAGGGGCACCCGCTGACGCAGCTGTCGTCTCTGAGCCTGGAGGCGTTGGCAGAGTGGCCGCTGGTAACCTATGTGTTTGGTTTTACCGGGCGTTCCAAGCTTGATGAGGCCTTCAGCAATCGCGGGTTGTCGCCGAAAGTGGTGTTTACCGCCGCCGACGCGGACGTGATCAAAACCTATGTGCGACTGGGGTTGGGGGTTGGCATTGTGGCGCACATGGCGGTCGATCCTGTGGCAGATCCGGACTTGGTGGTGATTGATGCCAGTCAGCTGTTCGAGTCCAGTGTGACCAAGATCGGCTTCCGCCGGGGCACTTTCCTGCGCGGTTACATGTACGAGTTTATCGAGGCGTTTGCCCCGCATCTGACGCGCGAGATGATCGATCAGGCGCTGCTGTGCAGCAACAAGGTGGAGCTGGAGGCGCTGTTCGACGGGGTCGAGCTACCTGTCCTCTGAAACGAAACGCCGGCTGTTGCCGGCGTTTTCGTATTTGCAGCCTGGTGTCAGCTGCGTGCAATCAGATTGCCGGCGTGCAGACCGCATTCCTTCTTGGTGGACTCTTCCCACCACCAGCGGCCTTCGCGCTCGTGCTGGTTCGGCAGCACGGGGCGCGTGCAAGGCTCGCAGCCAATACTGATAAAACCTTTCTCGTGCAGCGGGTTGTAGGGAATCTCCAGCATGCGGATGTAATTCCAGATGTCCTCACTGCTGTAGTTGGCCAACGGATTGAACTTGACCAGTTGGTGTTCCGGCGTCGAGAACGCGGTGTCCAGCTGAATCACCGGTACGTCGGCGCGGGTGGGGCTTTGATCCTTGCGTTGGCCGGTAACCCAGGCGTCGACTGTGCCCAGTTTGCGGCGCAGTGGGGCAATCTTGCGCACGCCGCAGCAGCCGCCGTGGCCATTTTCGTAAAAGTCGAACAGGCCGTTTTCACGAACGTACGCTTCCAGCTGCTGATGATCAGGGGAGAGCACTTCAAGCTGAATGCCGTAGTGCTTGCGTACCTGCTCCAGGAAGCGGTAGGTCTCGGCGTGCAGGCGGCCGGTGTCGAGGGTGAACACCTTGATTTCGGGGTTGATCTTCCAGGCCATATCCAGCGCGACGATATCGTCGGCGCCACTGAACGATAGCCAGAGATTGTCGAACTGGCCGATTGCCAGTTCGAGGATCTGCTGGGGCGACTTGCTGGCGTACTCGCTGGCCAGCTGGTCGATGTCGACATTACTCATTGCATCAGGCTCTCAATCCGGCGGTGGATCGGTGTGCCACCGTTTCTGGTTTCAGGCGGGCAGTCTAGCAAAGGGCGTCTTAGTCCATCCTCTTTTATTTAGTTATATTTTTATGCCTTTTTTTGAGGTTGCTCGGCGCTTCTCGTGTCCTTCTCGTTGCGCCTGACAGCGCTTGCCGGTAGATTGTGCGCCAGCCTCAACTATTGAAACTCAGGAGTATCACGTGGAAATTGCTTGCCTTGACCTGGAGGGCGTACTGGTCCCGGAAATCTGGATTGCCTTTGCCGAAAAGACCGGCATCGAGGAACTGAAGGCGACCACCCGTGATATTCCGGATTACGACGTACTGATGAAGCAGCGTCTTTCCATTCTGGACAAGCATGGCCTCAAGCTGTCGGATATCCAGGAAGTGATCGCCACGCTTAAGCCGCTCGAAGGTGCCGTCGAGTTTGTTGATTGGCTGCGCGAGCGCTTTCAGGTCGTGATTCTGTCTGACACCTTCTACGAGTTCTCTCAGCCGCTGATGCGCCAGCTGGGCTTTCCGACGCTGCTGTGCCACCGTCTGATCACCGATGAGAACGACCGCGTGGTCGACTATCAGCTGCGTCAAAAAGACCCCAAGCGTCAGTCAGTCATCGCCCTGAAGAGCATTTACTACCGCATCATCGCCGCCGGTGATTCCTACAACGACACCACCATGTTGTCGGAGGCGCATGCCGGTATCCTGTTCCACGCGCCTGACAACGTGATTAGCGAGTTCCCGCAGTTCCCGGCAGTACATACCTATGAAGACCTGAAAAAGGCCTTTATTGCTGCCTCCAACCGCGAGCTGTCGCTGTAAGACAACGCTGATCTGCTTGCTCGGCAGTGATCTGCGCCGAGCCAGAGCCCGTTGACGCCATCTAGCGTCAACAGGCTTTTTTCATTGGCTGGTCCGCCCGAGTGGCAAGCTCACTGCGGCCCATTGCGGCCAAGGCCACCAGCGCCGTATCGGCTGGCCGAATACCTGCCTCAACTCGCTTACGCTGCTGGTTCTCTGTGCCGGCTCGAACGCGAGTGCCCGGCGCAGTGCCGGCCAGCAGTGGGCGGGCAGGTGCGCCGGCTTTTGCAAGCTGCTGTACTGATCCATGCGCATTGCCTGCCGAGCTGTCAGGCGGCTGAACGGATGATGACCGCTGGCCAGTTCATAGAGTACGCACGCCAGTGCATACAGGTCGGTAGCCGGGCTGAGGTCGCCGCCATCGAGCAGCTCCAGAGCAGCGTATCGCGGGGTCCAGGCCGCCAGGCGGCGACGCGAGAGCCGGGGCAGACGGCTCAACAGGCCCTCGTTGCCCTGGCCGAGGCCAAAGTCAAACAGCCGTACATCACTCTCACACAGCATCACGTTGGTCGGTTTTATATCGCCGTGCAGCACGCCGCGCTGGTGAGCGTGTTGCAGCGCGTCAAGCAGTGCCAGTGCCAGGGGCTGCAAGTCACGCCAGGGCAGTCCCTCAGGGTGTGAGCTCATGATCTGGTCCAGCGTAGGCCCGGCGAGCAGCTCCAGGGTCAGAAACGCGCGCTTGCTCTGCGCGTCTACGTGGAAGCTGTGGGGGCGCACGATATGGCGGTGGTGCAGGCGGCTGGTCAGAGCAAACTCGCTGTAGAGCAGGGCATTGGCGTCGGGATGGCGAGAGAACGTATCGTTCAGTGTCTTCAGCGCAACCCAGGGTTCCGGGTCACCAAATTGTTCTCGTACCAGGTCACGGGCCCGATAGACCGCGCCCATGCCGCCGACGCCAAGCAGGCGTTCGATACGATAACGTTTGCCCATCAGCGCCGGTAGATCACTGGGGGTCTGCAGGGGGGCGCCTGCTGGCGCGGTTGTCTGGTTCACGGCGGGCTCGTCGCGGGTGTGGGGCGGATGACAATAGCAGTGAGGTTGTCCTTGGCGGGGCCTTGCAGGGCCAGATTGAACAGCAGCTCAATGCTGGCCTGTGCTGTCGGCAGTCGCAGTGATTGGGCCAGTTGTCTAAGGCTCAGGCTGCGATACAGGCCGTCGCTGCAGAGCAGCAGGCGGTCGTGATCCTGTAGCGTGAATTCGCTGGCATCCAGACGCAGCACCTCGTGCGCACCGACGGCGCGGGTGAGAGCCTGTGCGTTGGGATGCCGCGCCGCCTGGCTGGCGCTGATGTTGCTGCTGATCAATTGCTGAGCAAGGGTATGATCGCGCGACAGCAGATATAGCTTCTGTTGACGCCACAGATAGCAGCGGCTGTCGCCTGCCCACAGGCACAGCGCCCGCCGGCCCTGGGCGAGAACGGCGACCACGGTGCTACCGCTCAAGGGAGCAGGGCGGCCGGCGCAGAGCGTCACCTCTTGGGTCAGGCGGTGATTTACCTGGTGCAGGGCCTGACGAACCCGGCGCTGGTTCTGGTCAAGATTGGCCCCCAGCGGCAGGTCCGCCAGTTGCTCCACAATCAGTCGACTGGCCAGTGCGCCGTTCTGATGGCCTCCCATGCCATCGGCGACGGCCCAGAGGCTGCCCGGGCGCCGGTCAAGCAGCGCATCCTCATTGCGCTTGCGAACCTTGCCAATGTGGGTCTGACTCGCGCTGTCCCAGTGGATCATAGCTGTGCCGGCAGGGCGAAGCCGCGGAGCAACTCCGGGTCGAAGGGGTTGGGCGCTCGCTGGCTGTGCAGCAGGTACTGGGCCCGCATACCGCCAATGCTGGCCCGCAGCAGCAGGGCATCGCGTTCTTCCTGGCGTTGAATCTCTATGCGGTCCAGCAGGCGAAACAGCGACCAGGTGCCGGCTTCCTGCTGCAGTCCCAGGCGTCGACCGCCCAAGTCCTCGAGCGTCAGGCTGATGCGCTCGCTGCCTTCGGCAGCGGGCCAGCGAAAGGCACTGGCGACAATGGGGCCGTGACGGTACTCAAGTTGCTGGGGCCCATAGTGGAAACTGGCACGGCCCAGGCTGGCATCCAGCGCGTAGGGCTCCAGGCGGAACTGCACGCCAGGCTCGAAGGGGTCATCGGCAAAGAAGCCGGCGCGGATTGCCTGGGCTCTTGCCAGCTGGGTCAGCAACGCGGACGATAGCGGCAGGCTGCGTCCGTCCAGGGAGCGAAGGCGGTAGCGACCATCGCGCTGAATCACGAACGGTTGCAGATAGTTGGCGACAAACTGCTCGATGGTGCCTTCCTGTTGGAAAAAGCGACGGAAGTCGTTCAACTCGACATCTCGGCTGCTGCTGGCACTGAACGGATAGCGCTGGGCGAATGCGCTGCGGTAGACACTGTACAGGTCGGTCCGGTAGCGCTGGTTCACGTAGCGGCTGGCATCAGCCAGTACCTGCCCCCATGCGTCTGACGCCAACTGGTTGACCCAGCCATTGAGGGGGGCTGGCAGGGCACTGGCGGCGTCACGCGTGGCGCTGATCGCATCGGCCTGGTGTTGCATGCGCTTGCGCGCCATCTCGAAGGCCAGCTGCCCGCTGTCGCCACTGTTGTAGAGCTGCGCTAGCTGCAACTGCAGTTGAGTGAGCGCTTGCTGGCTCTGCAGCAATGCCGCGGTAGGGTTGCCGTCGCTGTCGAGCAAGCCATGCAGATTGGCGAACTGCTGCTGCAGGGCTTGCTTGGCGGCGCTGGCGAGGGTTGCGCGCTCGCGTTGCGGATCAATCAGTCGGGTGTGCTCGCGCAGCTGTTGCAGCAAAAGCAGTTGTGGTGCGCTGCTGGCGCTCAAGGCCGACAGGTCGGTAACCGCCCGGCCATTACGCAATGTTGCCATGCGCAGTGAAGCCAGCGCGCGGATCCACTCGTCGGTGTAGTCCTGGAAGTACAGAGCCTCCACCTCAACAAGCAGTTGGCGTTGTTCGCTTGGTGTCAGTTGGCTGCGATTACCCAGCACCCAGTTGTCTTCCAGCAGACGTTCGATCAGCGCAGGCCCTTGTTGCTGGAACAGGGTCTGATAGCCGGTTCGGGTATAGAAGCCGGGGATGGCGGTTGGGCGGCTGGCGAGCAATTGATGGTCGGTACCCAGTTGGTTGTCCAGGCGATAGTGTGGCAAGGCACGTGCCTGTTCGCGCAGCAGGCGGTAGGTCAGCTGTGCCAGGGACTCCTGTTGCAACTGGTCGCGCACCCTGGCGACCAGCGCCTCATCGACCGCAGTTACCTGCCACGGCAGCGCCAGCAGGCGCTCAAGGTGGGCGCTCAGTTGGGTTTGTACATCGGTCTGTTCGGGGTAGCGGTGCTGCCACTCTTCGTCCATCCACTGCTGTAGATAACCTGTCTCCAGGCGCTCTGGCTGACTGAGCATGAGGTAGGCGCGCAAGTGGCCAATCAGTTGCTGGCGGTCAGCGTGGGCGCTGCGCAGGCGTGCCTCAAGCTGGCGGGTTATCAGGGGCAGCAGGTAGTCGCGTAACGATTGCTGGTAGTGTCGCTGTACCTGGGGCAGGACGTCAGGTGCCTGCTCCAGAGTCAGGGTTCGAGTGAGGACGCGGCCGCCGGTTTCGGGGTGTACAAGAGTAGCGGCGTAGCGGGTATCCAGTTGCTGCAGCAAGGCGGTGATGCGGCTGTGCGCCTGTATTTTCGGGGTGCTCGGCAGGAAATGCTCGGCCAGGTTGGCCAGCTGAGAAAGCCGTTCGCTTTGCTGGTGATAGGCCCAGCTCCAGCCAACGGCGCAGCAGGCAAGCCCCGCCGCCGCCAGGCCGAACCCTACGCGCTGGCGGCGGCGCTGGCGCTGCTCGCGGTTGGCATCGAGTGATACCCGGTGCGGGTTGCCCAGGATGACCTGCTCGAACAGCTCGGTGACAAAGCCCGATTGCCTCGGCGGACCCGGGGCATACAGCAGGCTATCCTGCTCCGACTGGCCGCTGCAGGTGAAATAGAGTCCCTGCAGGCGAGAACCCGACTGGTAGCGGCTGGCGCTGAAGGTTTGCTCGATAAAACGCTGAACAGGTCCTTCGAGGCGCGCCAGTTGCCAGGGCAAATCCAGCAACCGCCCGCGGCGCGCCGGATCGCGCTCCTGGTGCAGGCGATGAAGCATCTGTGCGTTGAGGCGGCCTAGTAACGCCGCATAGGCTTGCGTGCGCTGCGCGGAATCCGCTTGCGGGTGGTTGTCGAGTCGCATGCCGAAGTGTTGCTGGCGCTGCTCGAGCGGGAGCTGCTCCAGGAGCTCCGCCAACCCCGGAATCAGGTCGCTCTTGCTGAGCAGCAGGTAGACCGGCAAGTCCAGACTCAGCTGGCTGCGTAGCTCGCTGAGTGCATGGCGCAGCCGCCGCGCGAGGTTGTCCAGTTCCAGGTCGTGATTCTGCTGAAGCAGGTCTACCGGCAAGGTGATGATGACACCGGTCAATGCCGGTTGGCGCCGCTGGCGCAGCAGGGACAGCAGGGCCTGCCAGTGCGGCGCAGGTTGGTCACTGTCGACCTCGGGCAGGCAGTGACCGCTGCAATCGATCAGGGTGCCTGCGTGGTGGCAACGCCATTCGGCCGGGCTGCTGCCTGCACTGCCGTCAGGGATCTCTGCGGTGCTGCAAAGCAGCGGCAGGTCGGGTTGCGCCAGCAGGCTGCTTTTCCCGGCGCCCTGCGGGCCTATGAGCAGGTACCATGGTTGTCTGCGTCGTTGGCGGGCAGTCACGCCGGCTTTTTGTAGCTGCTGCTGGGCGAGGATGGCGCGCTGGTGCAGTGCCAGGTGTACGTCTACCTGCCGCTCATGCTGTTGTTGTTCTTCGGCGGTCGGTGGCGAGGGCTTGGGACGTGTGCGCCAGTAGGTGACTGTACGCCAGAGCAGCCATGGCATTGCCAGCAGGGCGATGGTGCCTGCGCGGCTCCAGCGACTGCTCCAGATCGCGTGGCCGTTCACCGAGATCATCGGGCCAAGGGTCCAGACCAATAAGCCGAGCAGTACCAGCAACAGCGCCGTCCAGCCAGCCGGGGAGCGCAGCAGACCCAGCAGGCGCGGGAGAACAGGGTTCATTGTCGCGCCTCCTGGGTGCTGTACTGTTGCAATGTTTTGTGGCGTTGCTGTTCCAGCGTACTGCTGAAGGCAGTATGCAGCAGGGTCATGCCCGCGAGTGTGGCGCAAAGCAACAGCCAGGCTGGAAAGGGCCTGCGCAGCGAATGGTCGGCTGCATCGACAGCGTTGGGCTCGGCCAGTCGGGTGTCGGGCGCCTCGCGGTAGCGCCGAAGTTCCCGGTACAGGCGCTCACTGAGCTCGGCCAGGGCCGTTTCACCTCGCGGCTGCAAGCGATATCGTCCCTGAAAACCCAGGGCGATGCAGACGTACATCAGCTCTAGTACGTCCAGGTGTCTGCCCGGGTCCCGGTGCAGGCGCTCCAGCAGGACAAAAAACTTTTCACCGCCGAAGGTTTCCTGGTGAAAGAGGGCAAGCAGGCTGTGTTGTGACCAGTCGCTGTCGTTGCCCCAGCGCGTGGCAAGAATGGCTTCGTCGAGTACGGTACAGAGCACATAGCGGGCAGCGTGGCGGCTGGTTTGCTCGATGCCGTGGTCCTGGCATTGCAGGTCAAAGTACTGAATACCGGCGCGCAGCGATTCGCGCAACAGCTCCGGACGTTCCTGCGCGTCGGCGGATTTGAGTTGAACCAGCTCGCTGAGCAGCGGCGCGGCCAGGGCCAACAGGGTATTGGGGCCGTGGGCGTCGATCAGCAACGAGCTGTTGCCCGGTGGCAGCGACAGGCGTTGTGCCAGAGGCGGTGGACGCAGCGCTGGGTCGTAGTCAGTGAGGGGGCTGTCGGCGGACCAGGCGTCGTCCTGGGCGAGGATCACAGTCCGGTCGTCATCTCGGGATGCCATTGCGTGCATGCGTCAGCTCCTGATGGCCCAAAAGGCCAGTTGCAGATTGCTCAGTTCGCCGGCGGCGTGGAACGCGAAGCCGCCAGAGCTGGCCAGCTGTGCGCGTTCATCGGCGCTGAGCTCCAGGGCGAAGTAGATGCGATCGTTATGAAAGGGCAGTTGCCTGGGAGCAACCGGTAACGCGCGCACGCGGATGCCGGGCAGGTGGAGGTTGACCAGCTGACGAATCTGCTCAACAGCACCGATCTTCAGGTGGGTAGGCAATCGCTTGCGCAGGGCGTCGCCGTCGCAGTCAGCCTTGGCCGCCAAGATGAAGAGAGCGCCATCAAGCAGCGCCGGATCACTGATGGGGGCCACGCGAATGCCGTACTGCCGTTGTTGCAGTGGCAGCTCCATCGCGTGTTGCTCCAGCACCATGGACAGGCTTTGGCGCAAGGCGCGCATGAGTTGCCGGTAGCTGCCACCCTGGTCGCTGTGCTGGTAATGCAGGTCGGCGGGGGGGCGCTTGCTGTCGCAGCTGAAGGTGGATAGTTCGCCGAGCAGGCTCAGCAACAGGTTGAACAGCACGGCAGGCGGGGTGTGGCTGCCGCTGCGTAGTTGTCGCAGCAAGGGTTCCTGGCGGTTGAGCAATTGGAGCATCAGCAGGTCACCCAACTCGGCACTGGCGGCGGTGCCGCGGCTACGCAGCCGCTCGGCCAGAGCATCTGCGCGGTGCTGCACAAGGCTGATGGTCTCCTGCAGGCATTTTTGCAGGTAGGGGCTGTCCTGACAGTGCAGGTAGCTGGCGGTCAGGTCTTCATCCAGACGGATGTTGCCATCGCTACCGCACTCCTGTACCTGACAAAGCCGCAGACGAACCAGCGCCTGGTCTTCGCCGGCATCGCCCAGCACCAGACGAAAGGCTGGCTGCGCGACACGCAAGGTAGCGCTGCCACCCGCACCTGCGTTGGCGTCGCTGACCTCATGGTCGGCGCTAAGATAGCGTGCCAGTGGTGCTTCGCTCCCGGGTTGCTGTACCTCAAGATGGCCTCGGCTGGTGAGGGGCAGGGCAAGGTAGACAGGGGTACTCAAGGTGCCGGGCGGGATGTCGAGCGCAAGCGGCTCGGCGCGTTGCGCCAGGTCAAACAGACTGCCGTCCGGTAGCAGGCCGGCTGCATCGCTCAGCACGATCTTGCCCAGCGCGAGGAACTGGGTATCCAGATCGAGGCGAGTGAAGCCCCAGGCGTGGGCGTGCAAGCCGCTGGTGCGGCGGGTGAGCTGCTCGTCGTAGTAGCGGTCATGCTGCTGAAAGTGCTGGGGCCGCAGCAGCATTCCTTCGTGCCACACCACATTAAGCGTTTGCATGTCAGGGCTCTCCGGTGGGCTGTTGTTGGTTGATACCGTGTTCGTCGAGCGCCAGCGTGAACTGGTTGCGTGCGCCAGGCTGCACATCCAGGCGGATGCGCCAGCGGGTGTTGGGCAAGTCACGATAGGCTGCGATCAGGCCCAGGTGTCGTGCTTCGGGCCCGGCAGCTATCTTGAACTGGCGTTGTTCGCCGGGGCGCAATTCAAGCTCCTGGAGCGCGAGCAGGTCGGGCGACAGGATCTGTTGCGGTCGTTGTTGCAGGGCAAAAAAGTCGGCTTGCTCAAAGGCCACGGGATGGCGCAGTTCTATCAGCTGCAGCACGACGGGTGAGGGGCGGCCGTGCAAATCCGGGTTGAGCGAGTCGGTGGCGCTGATCTGCAGGTCGATTTTGGTCATGTGCGAGTAGGGAGACAGCAGGCTGCACGCACTCAGCAGGCAGGCCGCCAGGGCAAGGAGGAGACGATGCATGGGCTTATCCGAAGGGGTTGTGGTGGAGGCTGTTAAGCAAGTGGTGCTGCTCCTGATAGGCCTCTCTGAAGGCGTGCTGGCAACGCTGTTGAAGCGGACCGGGTTGCTGGTAGTGCTGCTGCAGGGCGCGCCAGCGGGCGCCGTCGGTGCGCGGTCCGCCCGGGCCCAGCAGGTGGGCGGGCGCCAGAATCACCGGCAGCTGGTCGCACAGCCGGTTGCCAGCCTGCTGAATCGCCAGCTGGTGGGATCTGAGCTGACGCCAGGCGCTGCGGAGCAGTTCTTCGCCATCGGCTGCTCCCAGTAGTTGCTGCAGGGCGGTGACGGCATCCGCGCTGTCGCTGAGCGGGTGGCGCATGGCGTTTGCCTGCAACTGAGACGCGCTGTGTTGCTGTGTGTGCAGGCTGTGCTGCAGTTCGGCAACGGCGCTGCGCAGCAGACCGATGGCCTGGCGGCTGAGTGCGGCGGCCTGGGCCGAGGAGGCGGGCTGCAGCCCAAGTTGCTGGCACAGCTGCTCTGCCAGCTCGAAGTCGCCTGTCGGCCGCGGTGTGATCGGCGACTGGGTGCGTGGCAGGCGGACATGCTCCGCCTCCACCGGGTGATGCTCTGCGCTGGATGTTGGCAATGACGCCTGCTCGGGCGTCTGAAGCCATTCGGCCAGCGGGTCATTGCTTTCATGACCGCCTTCGCCCAACGACAGAAAGGCATCGTCAGGGATCAGTGGATGGGCACTGCTGCTGGTGACCTGCTGCAGCCGCGCGCGTATCTCCATCTCGCCCAGGCAGTAGATCTGGCCGTGCTCAATGCGTTCGGGCTCGCCCTTGGTCAGGCGGCGGCCATCGCTTTTGATGTGGATGCCGTTGCTACTGGTATCGGTGAGATAAAAGGCCTCCTCGCTGTAGCTGATCTGGGCATGGCGACCAGAGATGATGCGCTGGCGGTCGGGCAGCACCCAGTCGCAGTCGGCGGCGCGGCCGATGACGCCGCCGGCCTGACGGAACTGGCGGGTAAGCGGTGGCTCCTGCGCTGAGGCGGGTGGGTAGATGACTTCCAGCATCAGCTCCATGCGCGGGCCTCCTCAGTCAGGGGAGGCGTCCCACGCCTGTCCAGGGGCTGATATTGGTCGTCATCGAAGCGCAGGTTGCTACTACAGGCGCACAGGGTGAACGCAGCAACCAGCAGCAGCGTGTGCCTGACCAGCGGGCAGGGAAATAAGAATAGACGCATTACAGAATCCATTAGCTGCTCAACAGAACCCGTCCTGGGTTATTGGTTGAGCTGCAGCAAGGGCTGTGCCTGGATTCTTGTGTCTTTTAAATCAATGGGTTGCGCTAGTCTTTTGACAGTGCGCCGCTAGGTTGTGACGGTGATCGCGGCGCAGTGCGCAGATTGTTGCGCAAGGTGCGGGAAAACTGGCGCACCGGGGCCTGGCAACGACAGCGCCCCGTCAGCGGCAGACAGGAATCAGGCAATCAGTGGCTGCTGCCTGGCTGTCTTCCAGGCTGGCTGCTGCGCAGCTGCGAACCTGTTGCGCGGCAGTGTCGCAGCCCATTTCCTGCATGCCGGTCGCCAGGTTGTTCCAGCCAGCCGAGTAGCCGGGAAAGCGGCGCACCAGCTCGCTGAAGTGCTCAATGGCCTCGGCTTGCTGCCCGTTGTGCCAGGCGATATTGCCAAGTCCCAGCAGGGCGGCAGGCTGGTCCGGCCAGCGCTCGGCGGCGGCCTGGTAGGCTTTGCTTGCGCTGTCGGTCTGGCCGACCTGTTCCAGATCGGCGGCGGCGGCCAGGAAGGGCAGCGGTTCGGCGGTGGCAGGAATGCGCTCGGGAGGGACGGCAACACGGGCCCAGCGCTCGGCTCGGTCCCAGGTGCGCATAAATACCGAGAAGGGCTCACGCTGGCGCGCGTTCAGCCCGGAATGCAGGATCAGTTCGCGGGTGTTCAGGTCGTAGCCAACGGCAACGGCATAATGCCATTGGGGATACCAGTCGAAGGCCAGGTTCTGCATCACCAGAACGGCGTTGCCGTCGTCCAGTTCGCGCAGGATGGCGTCCAGCTTCCCGGCCAGAGGGTAGACCAGCAAGCCCTGCTCACGAGCGGCGGCGACCATTTCAACCTGCAGGCTACCCTTGCGTTCGGGCAGGTACACGCGACCTGTGAGTTGCGCTGGGGCGATTTCAATACCGCGCTGGCCGAGCATCATCGACAGCGCCGCGGGGCCGCACTGGTAGGCGTCCTGCGCATGGAACGGCAAGTCGGTCAGCAGGCGATTGGGGGGCAGGTCGGTAGGGAGTTCAGCGGTGGTGCGGGGAGCGAGGCCGGCGCAGGCTGACAGCATGGCTGTCAGCCCGAGGAGCAGGCCAAGGCGAAAGGCCTTGTACATGAGCTCAGTTCACGCAGTTGACGAAGCTGTAGACGTTGGTGGCACACAGCATGTCGGTGATGATGAAAATGACCAGAAACAGCACGATGATGCCTACGACACCGGCGGCGGCAGGGGCGTCATCCAGTTGGCTGTTGAAGTCGGCCAGCTCGTCAGCGGTCAGGCTGTCGATACGTTTTTCAACCTGGTCCTGGGATACGCCCAGACTGGCCAGTTTGGCCTGTACGTCCTGATCGTCAAGCATGGCCTTGAGTTCTGCCCGATCGACGCTCAATTGCTGCTGGGCAACGGCTTCACCGGTGCCAACCATGGCGGCCTGAGCCTGCAGGCTGGCCATGGAGGTCAGCATGAACAGGGCGGTCAGCAGGATGGACAGATAACGCTTGGTGGATCGCATGAAAGTCATGGATTGTTCCTCATTTGTTGTGGCTTCCCTGCATGGAAGCTTTCAACCACCGAAGGGTGGCCGTCCGATGCGCAGGCTGCGCTCCATGTAAACGACCCGTGCAACGTCCAGAGGTTCCAAAGTGCCATCGCCTGTGTGATCTGTTTCACCTCTCGCGACTATCTGATCACAGCCCTAACTTGTCGCGCATCTGGTAGTACCAGGCACCCATGGCAGTAAATGGCACACGCAATAGGCGTCCGCCGGGGAAGGGGTAATGTGGCAACGCGGCAAAGGCGTCAAAACGCTCGGCCTGACCGCGCAATACCTCGGCTAGCACGCGCCCGGCGACGTGGGTAAAGGTGACGCCATGGCCACTGCAGCCCTGGGAATAATAGATGTTGTCGCCGATACGGCCGACCTGAGGAAGCCGTGACAGGGTCAGCAGAAAGTTGCCGGTCCAGGCGTACTCGATCTTGATGTCCTTGAGCTGCGGAAAGGTCTTGATCAGGTTGGGGCGAATGAGCGCCTCGATGTTGCTCGGATCGCGTGCGCCGTAGACCACGCCGCCGCCAAAGATCATGCGACGGTCGCCGGAGAGGCGGTAGTAATCGAGCAGGTAGGCGCAATCCTCCACGCAGTAGTCCTGGGGCAGCAGCGAGTTGGCCAACTCCTCGGACAGCGGCTCGGTGGTAATAACCTGAGTGCCGCAGGGCATGGATTTGGCCGCCAACTGCGGCAGCAGGTTACCGAGGTAGGCGTTGCCCGCTACGATCACGTAGCGCGCCTTTACCTGACCCTCGGCCGTATGGACCACCGGATTGGCGCCCTGATCAATACGCGTCACCGGTGAGTGCTCATGGATAACGCCGCCCAATGACTCGAAAGCCGCCGCCTCGCCAAGTACCAGGTTCAGCGGGTGGATGTGGCCACCACTCATGTCCAGCATGCCGCCGGTGTAGATGTCGGTATTGACGACCTCGCGAATGCGGCGCTCGTCGAGCAGTTCCAACTGGGTGTTGCCATAGCGCTCCCAGAGCTTTTTCTGGGCTTCCAGGTGCTTCATGTGCTTGTCATTCAGGGCGGCAAACACACCGCCGTCCTTCAGGTCGCAGTCAATGTTGTAACGCGCGACACGTTCGCGAATGATGCGTCCACCCTCAAAGGCCATATCGCCCAGCAGTCGCGCCTGATCCGCTCCCAGGGTGCGCTCGATGACGTCGATATCGCGACTGTAGCTATTGACGATCTGCCCGCCGTTGCGCCCGGATGCCCCAAACCCCACCTGCACAGCCTCCAGCACGGTGACCCGAAACCCCTGTTCGGCCAAGTGCAATGCCGCCGAGATACCGGTGAAGCCGGCGCCAATCACACAGACGTCGGTTTCGCTGCTGCCCTGCAGCGCAGGTCGAGCTGGCGCGGGGTTGGCTGAAGCGGCGTAGTAGGAGGTAGTGTGCTGAGTGTCGACCATGAAGGCACCTGTGCAGATCGTTTGAAATATTTGACAATATTTGCCGATGCTACTCGCAGGATGGCTCTATGGCTATAGAACGCTCAAAAAAAGACACAGTTGCGGGGCGTGCTGCTCAGCTGTGCGCCGGTTGTGGCTCGGTAGTCGCGGCTGGCGCCGGTGCTTTGGGCAGTGGTCGGCAAAGCAGCACGAATACCATCGAGCAGCCGAGCATCATGGCGATCAGGTGGAAGGCATCGTTGTAGGCCATGATCGCAGCCTGCTGGTGCACCTGGTTGCTGAGTAGCTGCAGCGCACTTTGCTCGTTTCCGAGTTGGCTGGTGAGTAGCTGCATACGCTTCTCGAAGGCCGGGTTGCCCGGCGTAATGTGCTCACGCAGGAAGTCGAAATAGTACTTGGCCCGGCTGTCGAGAATGGTGGCCAGTGCGGCAATGCCGATGGCGCCGCCGAGGTTGCGCAGAATGTTGTACAGACTGGAAGCGGAGCCGGCCTGGGATGGTGCAATCATCGCGGTCGCAATGATCGACATGGGGACCAACACCATGGGCTGGCCGAAGGCCCGGAATATCTGGATCGCAATAAACTGGTCACCCGCGAAGTCCAGGCTCAGGCTGCCACTGTAAAAGCTGGCGAAGGCAAACAGAAAGAAGCCGCAGGAGCATAGCAGGCGGGCGTCGATAAAGCGCATCAGGATGGGGACCAGCGGGATGATCAGCAGTTGGGGAACGCCCATCCACATGATGACTTGGCCGATCTGCAGGGCGTTGTAGTCCTGGATCTGCGCGAGGTAGACCGGTAGTACGAACACGGTGCCGTACAGGCCGACGCCAAGGCCGATGTTGGCCAGACTGCCCAGCAGAAAGTTGCGGTCTTTGAGCAGTCTGAGGTTGACTAGCGGGTTGTCGCGCGTGAGCTGCACGATCACAAAGCTGACCAGCGCGATAAAGCTGATCACCGCCAGTGCGACCATCAGATTGGATTCAAACCAGTCCTCGCGGTGACCCTCTTCGAGAAAGACCTGCAGGCAGCCAAGGCCGATCGCCATGGTCACGATGCCGAAATAGTCGCCTTGGCGCAGCAATTCCCAGCGGGGTTTGCCCTTGTCGAGGCCATACATCAGACCGGTCGCCATCAGGATGCCCGGCACGATGTTGATATAGAAAATGTATTCCCAGCCGAAGTTTTCGGTCAGCCAGCCACCAATGGTGGGGCCAATGGAGGGCGCGAAGGTGGCGGTAATGGCAAACATCGCCATGCCCTTGGGGCGCTGGTCTGGCGGCAGCTTGGTCAGGATCAGGGTAAAGGCAAAGGGGATCAGTGCGCCGCCCGCCAGACCCTGCAGGGCGCGGAAGACGATCATGCTTTCCAGATTCCAGGCCATGGAGCAGAGCAGGGAGGCGATGACGAAGATCGCCGAGATGGTCACGGCAAATCGCCGTGGCGACAGGATCATGGTCAACCAGGCAGCCAGCGGGATGATGATGATTTCCGCGACCAGGTACGACGTAGAGATCCAGGAGCCTTCTTCGACGGTCGCCGACAGCGCGCCCTGAATGTCCTTGAGCGACGAGTTGATGATCTGGATATCCAGAATCGCCATGAAGGCACCAAGGATCGCACTCAGCAGCGCTATCCAGTCACGCCTGCCGGGTGGCGGAATATCGTGGGCCGAGCCAGCGTCAGTCACGCAGGTCGACCTTGACCATAACCGACATGCCCGGACGAATCAGTCCCGCCAACGGGCTGTCCGCATCGACCACCAGCTTGACCGGAATGCGCTGCACCACCTTGGTAAAGTTGCCGGTCGCGTTGTCAGGCGGCAGCAGACTGAACTGGGCGCCAGAGGCCGGGAAAAGACTCTGCAGGGTGCCGGTCACCGGCTGATCGGGAAAGGTATCGAATACCAGCTCGGCTTTCAGCCCTTCGTGCATGCGGCTGATCTGAGTTTCCTTGAAGTTGGCCTTAATCCACAGATCGGTATCGGGCACCACCGCCAGCAGGTTGCTGCCGGAGGAAACGTTCTGACCGATACGAACATTGCGCTGGCCGATCCGCCCGGCAACGGGCGCGCGGATCTCCGTGCGCTCCAGGTCAAGTTGCGCCTGCTGTACTGCCGCCTCGGCCACCTGAATCTGGGCATCGAGGCGGGCAATATCGGCAGCCAGGGTGTCCTTGGCCAGCTGTTGCGTCTGACGATCGGCCTGCGCCTTGCTGACTTGCGCGCGGGCCACTTCCAGTTGGGCGCGGTAGTTGCTGAGTTGCTCTTCGGAGGCGTAGCCCGATTGGCGTAGCGGGGTAATGCGTTTGATATCCAGCTCGATACGGCGCTGTTCCGCCTCACTGGCGTCGACGTTGGCGGCAGCCGCGGCGATCAGACTGTCTTGTTGGACCAGGCGTGATTGCGCCTGTTGATGCTCGGCGCGGCGGGTGGCGAGGTTGGCGTTGGCTTCAGCGAGGGCGATCTCGAAGTCGCGAGCATCGAGGCGTACCAGCAAATCGCCTGGGGCCACGGCCTGGTTGTCTTCGACCAGTACTTCGGTGACCTGGGCCGACAGCCGGCTGGAGACGTAGGTAATATCGCCTTGAACGTAAGCGTTATCGGTTTCTTCAAAGTAACGACCGACCAGCCACCAATGCGCGAAAGCGGCAAGTCCCACTGTGGCGCAGATAAGCAGAAAGACGAACAGACGGGCTCTAACTCGGGCAGACATACCATTTCTCATTTATTTTTCTGACTGCACTCTATCACTGTTCCCCATAGCGTCGGAGGCGCTAGAATCTGGAAACTTTGTTGCAGCCAGGGAACAGTACCTATGGGTTTGGATGATGCGCTGATTTTTACGCGAGTCGTTGAATGCCACAGTTTTACCAGTGCCGCCGCCACTTTGGGGATGCAGAAGTCCACGGTCAGTCGACGCCTTGCCCAGCTTGAAGAGCGCCTGGGCGTGCGCCTGCTCAATCGCACCACGCGCAAGCTGCGTCTCACGGAGGTGGGGCAGGCCTACTACGAGCGTTGCCGGCAGATCATGCAGGAGTTTTCCGAGGCCGAGCAGGCCATCATGCAGTTGCAGCGCGAGCCCACGGGGTTGCTGCGGGTGAGCTCTCCCATCGAATTTGGTCAACTGTTTTTGGGCGGTGTTGTGGGCGAGTTCATGCGCAGCTATCCGGCCATTCAGGTCGAAGTCGAGCTGACCACGCGGGTGGTTGACCCGGTGGAAGAGGGCGTCGATGTGGTCATCTATCTTGGGCGCCCCCAGGACTCCAGTCTGGTTGCCCGGCGACTTATGACCAGTCCCAGGCAGTTGTACGCCAGCCCCGACTACATTCAACGCTATGGCATGCCGCAGAGCCCGGAGGAGTTGTCCGATCATCGCTGCATTCACGCCCTGGTGGACGGCGCGCGCAAGTGGCGTTTCGACTCGCCAGCGGCCAGCGTGCCAATCAATCCGGTGCTGGTGGTCAATAACATTACCTTTGCCCGCGAGGCTGCACTGGCCGGCGTAGGCATCATCAACGTGCCGGCATTTATTGCCGAGCCCTGCGTCGAGGCCGGTACCTTGGTACGTGTGCTTGAGCAGACCGAGCTGCCGTCCAGTGAGCTGTACGCAATGTACCCGTCGCGCCGTTTCCAGGCCATGAAGGTCAAGGCCTTTATCGATTTTGTCGTCGAGCAGCTGCATCTGCGCTCGTCGAGTCATATAGAGGTCGAGGCGTAAGCCCTGATAAAATCCGCTGCATCCCTGAAGTCAGTCCCGCCTTGGCGGGACGCCAGATCGAGAGAGTCCATGACTGTTCGTACCCGCATTGCGCCTTCCCCGACCGGTGATCCGCACGTCGGCACCGCCTACATTGCGCTGTTCAATCAGTGCTTTGCCCGCCAGCACGGCGGCCAGTTTATCCTGCGTATCGAAGATACCGACCAGGTGCGCTCCAGCGCTGCCTCCGAGAAGCAGATTCTCGACTCGCTGCGCTGGCTTGGGCTGGAGTGGGATGAAGGTCCGGACGTCGGCGGTCCCCACGGTCCTTACCGTCAGAGTGAGCGCAGCGCCATCTATCATCAGCATAGCGAGGAGCTGATTGAGAAGGGGCACGCCTTCCGCTGTTTCTGTTCCAGTGAGCGTCTGGATGCATTGCGCGCCGAGCAGATGGCCAACAAGCAAACGCCCGGCTATGACGGTCACTGCCTGCATTTGAGCGCCGATGAGGTGAGTGCCCGCGTTGCGGCAGGTGAGCCCCATGTCGTACGGATGAAAGTGCCGAGCGAAGGCACCTGCAAGGTGCAGGACATGTTGCGTGGCGAGATCGACATCCCGTGGGAACAGGTCGATATGCAGGTGCTGATGAAGGCCGACGGTCTGCCGACCTATCACCTGGCCAACGTCGTAGATGACCACCTGATGGGCATTACCCACGTACTGCGTGGTGAGGAGTGGATCAACTCCGCGCCCAAACATATCCTGCTGTACCAATACTTCGGCTGGGACATGCCTGCGCTGTGCCACATGCCGTTGCTGCGTAACCCGGACAAGAGCAAGCTGTCCAAGCGCAAGAACCCGACCAGCATCACCTTCTACCAGCGCATGGGCTATCTGCCTGAAGCGCTACTGAACTATCTCGGCCGTATGGGCTGGTCCATGCCGGATGAGCGGGAAAAGTTCACCTTGGCTGAAATGGTCGAGCACTTCGACATCCAGCGCGTCTCACTGGGCGGTCCTATCTTCGATATCGAGAAGCTGTCCTGGCTGAACGGGCAGTGGATTCGCGAGCTGTCAGAGGACGACTTTGCCACTGCAGTGCAGCAATGGGCGCTTAATCCGGCGTATCTCAAACCGATGATCTCGCTGGCTCAGACCCGGGTAGAAACCTTCAGTGACCTGCCGAACCTGCTGGGCTTCTTTATGGCCGGCAAGGTTGATCCCGCACCTGAGCTGTTTGTGCACAAAAAGCTGGACGCCGAGGGCGTGCGCAAGGCGCTGCAGTTGTTGCTCTGGAAGCTGGAAGCGCTGCGCGACTGGGACAAGGACAACATCACCGGTGTCATTCAGGCTGTCGCAGCCTATATGGAACTGAAGCTGCGTGATCTGATGCCGCTGCTGTTCCCGGCGATCACCGGCCAGTCCAGCTCGGTCTCGGTACTGGACGCCATGGCACATCTGGGCCCGGACCTTACCCGCTACCGTTTGCGCCAGACCGTCGAACTGCTGGGCGGCACCTCGAAGAAAGAGAACAAGGCGTGGCAGAAGGAACTGGAGGCTATCTAGCCTCCAGCTGCAAGCTGCAAGCTGCAAGCTGCAAGCGGTAAGTCGTAAGCTAGAAGCTGAAAGCAAAAGCAAAAGCAAAAGCAAAAGCAAAAGCAAAAGCAAAAAGCGGCGCAGGGTTCGAGCCTCGCGCCGCGATTCGCCGCCACCCCAATCAGCTTGCGGCTTACAGCTTACAGCTTGTGGCTGTGTTTTAGATAAGTTGCTGTTTTGCGTAAATTTCTGTTGACAGGCCAGAGCGTCAATCTTAATATGCGCACCGTCGTTGAGACGGGGCTATAGCTCAGCTGGGAGAGCGCCTGCATGGCATGCAGGAGGTCAGCGGTTCGATCCCGCTTAGCTCCACCAAGTTTTTTGGTCGACGTTCGCGTTGGCCTGTTTTCTACACTGCTGAACAGATTCCAGCCTGTTCAGAGAAGGGATTGCGTCCCCTTCGTCTAGTGGCCTAGGACACCGCCCTTTCACGGCGGTAACAGGGGTTCGAGTCCCCTAGGGGACGCCATTTTTACCGATGCACGCAAGTGTGTCAGGGTCGCAAGACCTGGGGCTATAGCTCAGCTGGGAGAGCGCCTGCATGGCATGCAGGAGGTCAGCGGTTCGATCCCGCTTAGCTCCACCATTTCAAAAGCCGACATCGTCTGATGTCGGCTTTTTTTTGCCCGCGATTTGTTCGGCGCCATTCAGCTATTCGACCAGGCAGTCCACTCGCCAGCGACGCTCGCCGGCGATCAGGTCGTTGCGCAGGCCGTGTATGTCGTTGCCAAATCCCGGAAAGCGCGTTTCCAGATCGATGGCGGCGTCCAGGTAGGCGGCAATCACGTTATCCTCGGGAAAGCGCTCCCCGGGCATGATGACGGGAATGCCGGGCGGGTAGGGCACCAGCATGACCGCACTCATGCGTCCGCTGAGTGCGTCAACGGGCACTGGCTCGACATGGCCGCGTACCATCTGCTGGTAGGCGTCGGCGGGCCGCAGGTGCATCTGTGGCAGCTCGGTGTACATGTCGCGCTGCAAGCGCACCAGTGAGTGCTGTTTGTAGCAGCGGTGCAGCTGTTCGCCCAAATCGCGCAATCCCAGGCCGGCGTAAGGCGGTTGCCCGGCAATGTCAGGCAGGGTGCTTTCCAGTGGCGCGTTCAGGTCGTAGAGACGCTTGAACTCGCGTAGCTCCGACAGCAAGGTGCTCCATTTGCCCTTGGTGATACCCAGAGAGAACAGGATCAAAAAGGAGTACAGACCGGTTTTCTCGACAACCAGGCCGCGGTTGGCCAGGAAGCGGGTGACCAGGGCGGCGGGGATGCCGCTTTTGGCCAATCGACCCTTCTCCTCGACGCCCGGTGTCAGCAAGCTGACCTTGATCGGATCCAGTAGCGCGTAGTTATCAGCCATGGTGCCGAAGCCATGCCAGTCGGCGCGGTCCTTGAGGGTCCAGTCCTTGCTGTGCAGATTGTCGCTCTCCAGAGCGTCTTCAGGCTCCCAGACATCAAACCACCATTGCTCGTCATCCAGTTGCTCGGCGCTTTGCTGCATCGCGCGGCGGAATGACAGGGCCTCGTCCAGCGTTTCCTGCACCAGCGATTCGCCCGCCGGGCCGGCCATCATGCCGGTGGCGACGTCGATGGAGGCAATCATGCCGTAGTGCGGGGAGGTGGAGGTGTGCATCATGTACGCCTCATTGAAGCGCTCGTGGTCCAGCTGCTGGTCCGCGCTGTCGCGGGCCAGGATGATCGAGGCCTGAGAGAGTGCGGCAAGCACCTTGTGCGGGGATTGGGTAGCGAACAGCAGTGGGTGGCCGCTGGCGCGCGGGCGGCTGCGGCTCATGCCGTGGCGGCCATGATAGAAGGGGTGAAAGGCGGCGTAACCAAACCAGGCTTCGTCAAAATGCAGGGCTTCTACCCGGTCCTGCAGCTGTTCGACGATCATGTCGGTGTTGTAGCAAAGGCCGTCGTAAGTCGAGTTGGTCAGGACCGCCAGGCGGATGCGTGGTGCATCACGGTCCTTGAGTAGCGGATGGCTGGCGATGTGTTCGGCCAGTTGCGCGCCGCTGAAGCGGTCGTGGGCAATCGGGCCGATGATGCCGTAGTCGTTGCGTGAGCCCGTCAGGTAAATGGGGATGGCACCGGTCATGATGATCGCGTGCAGGATCGACTTGTGGCAGTTGCGGTCGACCAGGACCAGGTCGTCGCGGGTGACGTAGGCGTGCCAGATGATCTTGTTGGCGGTAGAGGTGCCGTTGACCACGTAAAAACTGTGATCGGCGCCAAACACCCGTGCGGTGTGATGCTCGGCTTCAGCCACCGGGCCGGTATGGTCAAGCAGCGAGCCCAGCCCGGGTACCGACACCGAGAGGTCGGAACGCAGTGTGTTTTCGCCAAAGAAATCATGAAAGGCGCGGCCCACAGGGCTTTTGCGAAAGGCGACGCCGCCGCCGTGCCCGGGGGAGTGCCAGGAGTAGCTGGCGCGCCCTGTGTAATCGAGCAGCGCCTTGAAAAACGGCGGCAGCAGTTGCGCCAGATAGCTGCGTGCGGTGCGAGCGATCTGGCCTGCTATGAACGGCAGCGTATCCTCGAACAGGTAGATGATGCCGCGTATCTGATGCAGTTCGCGCAGTGCCGAGAGCAATTCCGGGTCAATGCTCTGCCGCGTGCTCAATGCCATGATGGGGAGTTCGGGGGAGCGGCTGTGGGCCGCGCTGAACAGCGCTTCGACTTCCTGCAGGTCCGGCACTGCCTCTGGCGTAAAGAGGATGCAGGAGAGGCCGCGATGGGCCTCTGCGATGAGGCGGCCTTCCTCCAGGTGTTCTGCGCCCAGAACTTCAAAACCCTCTTCATCCAAAGCCTGGAATAGCGCCTCAAGCTGGCGGCCGGCGACGTTGTTCTGGCCAATGGCCGGGTGGATGAGCAGGATGGGAAAATTCAGCTGCTTGAACATGACGGGCACTCTGTGGCAACGGGTGCCCCTCAGACTACGCCACGCGCAGCCGCTTTGCATGGCTCTGCTGCGCATCCTTGACGTGTCTTTGTAGTACCATCGGTCATCACATTGCGGTGAATCTGTTTTTGGGGAGATGTATTTCGTGAGCTGGGATCTGCCAACGCCTTTCACTCTGCCGATCCTGGTCGGTGCGGACGATATCGACGAGCTTGGGCATGCCAATAACGCGGTGTATGTGCGCTGGCTCGAGCGCTGCGCCTGGCAGCATTCACAGTCGCTCGGGCTGGGGCTGGCCGAGTACCGCGAGCTGAACCGCGCCATGGCGGTCCTGCGCCATGAGATCGACTATCTGGCGTCGGCCTATGAAGGTGATGAGCTGGAAATGGCGACCTGGATTTTCAGTTGGGATCGCAAGCTGCGCATGACCCGGCATTTTCAGCTGGTGCGCAAGTCGGACGGGGCGACTCTGTTGCGGGCGCGCACGACCTTTGTCTGCATCGAGCTGTCGACCGGCCGGCCCAAGCGCATGCCTGAGGCCTTTATCGAAGGCTACCGCGTCGGTATGACCGAAGCGCCGGAAGGGTTCTGAAAAAGCCCGGCGCAGGGCGCGCCGGGCAGGGCACTTAGCGGTACTCGCACAGGTACGCGGTATCGCGCTCTACCTTCAGATTGAAGCGGCTGTTGGCGGGTACGGTGAACTGATCGCCGGCGTTGTAGGTATTCCACTCGTCGCTGCCCGGCAATTTCACGGTCAGCGCGCCGTTGATGACGTGCATGATTTCCAGCTGGCTGGTGCCAAGCTCATATTCGCCCGCGGCCATGACGCCCACGGTAGCGGCGCCTTCAGGTTGTTTGAAGGCAATGGAGGCAACCTGACCGTCGAAATACTGATTTACCTGAAACACGGGCGATACTCCTGAACATGAAAAGGGCGCTCATTATGCCGAGCGCCGCTGGGGCGGGCAATTGCTCGCAGTGAGCACAATCGAAGCAGGTCGCGTGGCGCGATCAGAGCCAGAGGAGAAGCGGTATGGCAAACGTCGCATTCATCGGGTTGGGCGTGATGGGATATCCCATGGCGGGCCATCTGCAGCGGGCCGGCCATCAGGTCACCGTTTACAACCGTACGGCCGCCAAGGCCGCCAGCTGGGTTGAGAGCTATGGCGGGAAGTCGGCGGCGACCCCTGCCGAGGCCGCGCGCGGTCAGGATGTGGTGCTGCTGTGTGTGGGTAATGATAATGACCTGCGTGAGGTGGTTTGCGGCGAGCAGGGTGTCTTGACTGGTGCGCACAATGGCATGGTGCTGGTTGACCATACAACCGCCTCTGCTGGCGTGGCGCGGGAGTTGTCGGCACTGGCTGGCGAGCAGGGCGTCGGCTTTCTGGATGCTCCGGTCTCCGGTGGGCAGGCGGGTGCAGAAAGCGGTCAGTTGACCATTATGGCGGGCGGCGATGAAGCGGTGTTCGATCTGGTCAGGCCGATTCTGAGTTGCTACGCGCGCATGCTGCGGCTCATGGGGCCGGTCGGCAGTGGGCAGCTGACCAAGATGGTCAACCAGATCTGTATTGGCGGACTGCTGCAGGGGTTGTCGGAGGCGATGCATTTCGCCCAGCAGGCAGGTCTTGACGGCGATGCGGTGGTGTCGGTTATCAGCAAAGGTGCGGCTCAGTCCTGGCAGATGGAAAATCGCTACCGCAGCATGCTCGATGGCGAGTTCGACTTTGGCTTTGCCGTCGACTGGATGCGCAAGGACCTGTCGATTGTGCTGGAGGAGGCGGGGCGCAACGGTGCTCGCTTGCCGGTAACGGCGCTGGTCGATCAGTTTTACGCAGATGTCCAGGCGATGGGCGGCGGTCGCTGGGATACCTCCAGCCTGATTGCACGGCTGCAGCGCGACAGCTGATGGAGTGCCGCGCCGAGTGTGGTGCCTGCTGTACGGCGCCTTCAATCACCTCGCCGATTCCCGGCATGCCTGGCGGTAAGCCGGCAGGCGTGCCTTGCGTGCAGTTATTGGCGGATATGCGCTGCGCGATTTTCGGCTCGCCGGAGCGCCCGGCAGTATGCTCGGGCTTTCTGCCGGAGCCATCCGTGTGTGGTCAGTCGCGCACGGATGCGTTGCGCATCATTGGCTGGCTGGAGTCGGCAACCGGCGTTGATGCGGCCTGCTGACGGCGGCGCCCCAGTCGCGCACCAAATACGTTGATTGTCAGGCCGCCCATGATGAGGATGGTGCCGATCAGCTGGAGCTGGCTGAGCTCCTCGTCCAGCAACACGGCTGCGGAGCTGAGCCCGATGACAGGGACCAGCATCGAGAAGGGGGCAATCTGCCCGGCAGGATAGCGAGACAGCAGCCGACTCCACAGGCTGTAGCCGAGCAATGTTGCGCCGAACGCCAGGTAGGCCAGGGCAAAAAGTGCTGCGCCGCTGATATTGGCCAATGCATCGGTGATCCGCGCAGGCCCCTCCAGCCAGAGTGACATGGCCAGAAATGGCAGTGGCGGGACCAGGCTCCCCCAGACCACAAGCGCCGTCAGGTCAACCTGGCCAACGCGCTTGGTGATGATGTTTCCGCAGGCCCACATCAACGCAGCGCAGAGTGTCAGCAGCAAGCCGGTGGTGGTCATGCTGGCGCCGCTGTGCAGCCCGATGAAGAGTAACCCCGTTGCCGCCACCAGCAGGCCGATCAGGTTGTGCGCGCGCACTTTCTCGGACAGCAGCAGGGCCGCGAGCAGCAGGGTGAAAAACGCCTGCGACTGCAGCACCAGCGATGCGAGTCCGGCGGGCATGCCGTTGTCCATGGCGCTGAAGAGGAAGGCGAACTGACCGAAGGAAATGGTCAGGCCATAGGCGACAAGCCAGCGTAGTGGCACCTGTGGTCGGCGAATGAAAAAGATGGCGGGAATGGCTGCCAGCGTGAAACGTGTTGCGCCCAGCAGCATCGGAGGCAGGCTGTCCAGGCCAATCTTGATCACGACAAAATTGAGCCCCCAGAGCAGAATGACCAGCAAGGCGAATGCAAGATCTCTGGCGGACATGGCGTGGCAGGCTCCGTCGGGTGGTAGGGTGGAGCTGCCTATACAATCACGTCTGGCGTGATTTGCTGCGGTACAGTGGTGGCCGTAATGACCTGTACAGTGCAGCACGGCGCTTGCTGGTCGGCCTGTCTGGACGCTGCTGCCTCAGAGGTTCGCAAGGCTCTGTATGACAAAGCTATGTAGCGCGTCGACCAACGGGCTGCCATTACTGCTGCGCTCAAGCACGATCTGGTAGCTGGTCAGCGATGGAAGGCCGGCGGCGTTGTCGACGATTTTGAGCGGTTTTCTTACCAGGCTTCGCGGGAAGGGCGCTACCGCCAGGTCGGCCTCCATTGCCGCTTGCTGGCCCGCACAGTGCTCGCTCACGTAGGCAATACGATAGGCCACGCCGGCGCGATCAAGTGCGGCCAAGGCTGCTTCTCGCCATACGCAGCCGGTGCCGGCCAGCGATAGTGGTAAGGGGCGCAGTGTTGCGGCTTGTCCGCCTGCGCATTCTGCCCAGACCAGTTGCTCGGTATGAACTACCTCGCCACTGGGTGCATGGCTGCCAGAAGTGACCAGAGCCAGATCCAGCTCGCCTTGGCGTATCTGTTCGCTCATATCCTTGCTGCGCGCCATTACCACATCCACTTGTACGCCGGGGTAGCTGCGCGCAAAGCTGCTCAGCACCGTTGGCAGGATACGCGTGCCCACGTCATCGGAGGTACCGAGGCGGACGCTACCGCTCAGTTCTGGGTGGTAAAACCGGCTCAGGGCCTGCTCGTTGAGGTTGAGCATGCGCCGGGCAAAGCCCAGCAGTGCTTCGCCCTCGGCCGTGACGCTGGCGCGACGTGGCTCGCGCGTCAGTAGACGGTAGCCAAGCAGTTCTTCCAGGCGCTTGATCTGCATGCTGATGGCAGACGGCGTGCGGTGTACCTGCGTTGCGGCGGTAGAGAAGCTGCCGGTCTCGGCAATGGCAATGAAGCTGCGCAGCAAATCCAGTTCCAGTAGCGGCAGGGCGGTGCCTTTCGGAGTCGTGGTCATGATATTTTCGTTCAATTAAATTGAACATGCATGTTATTTGAATTCGCTGGATTGAACAATTGTTGCGCGAGAAGGTGATGCTTCCATTTCAAAGGAGGTTGCGCCATGAGTTGCAATGAGAAGCCCCGGTCGCCCAAAAAGCAGATCCCTGTATCGCCGTCACAGCATGATTTCTACATGCCGGCGATGCCGCCGTTCTGGTTGTTTCGAGCGCTGAGGCGCGGTGTGCGCAAGCTCTTTTCCTGTCTCAAGTAACTTGCGGGAAATCTGGGTGAGGTTGGAGCGTTTTCGTCCACCGTCACGTTAGGTGGCTGAGGTGATGCGGGTGCCGACATCTGTTGGCTAGAGGGCGGCGCGAGGGCAATAAAAAACCCGCAGAGGCGGGTTTTTTATTGGCTGCGGGCGACTTACTTGCTGGGGTAGTCGCGCTGGGTCGAGCCGGTGTACAGCTGGCGCGGACGGCCAATCTTGTACGGACCGCTGATCATCTCGTTCCAGTGTGCAATCCAGCCCGGGGTGCGGCCGGTGGCGAAGATAACAGTGAACATTTCGGTCGGAATGCCGATCGCCTTCAGGATGATGCCGGAGTAGAAGTCGACGTTCGGGTACAGGTTGCGCTCTTTGAAGTAGGGATCGTTGCGCGCGATCTCTTCGAGCTTCATGGCCAGTTCCAGTTGCGGGTCGTTGATGCCCAGCTCGGCCAGTACTTCGTCGCAGGTCTCTTTCATGACCTTGGCGCGCGGATCGAAGTTCTTGTAGACGCGGTGACCGAAGCCCATCAGCTTGAACGGGTCGTCCTTGTCCTTGGCCTTGGCAACGAATTTTTCGATGTTCGACACATCGCCGATCTCGTCCAGCATGCGCAGTACCGCTTCGTTGGCGCCGCCGTGAGCCGGACCCCACAGTGCTGCAATGCCGGCTGCGATACAGGCGAACGGGTTGGCGCCGGAAGAGCCGGCCAGGCGTACAGTGGAGGTGGAGGCGTTCTGCTCGTGGTCGGCGTGCAGGACGAAGATGCGGTCCATTGCCTTGGCCAGTACCGGGCTGATCTTCTTCTCTTCACAGGGTGTGTTGAACATCATGTGCAGGAAGTTTTCGGAGTAGCTCAGGTCATTGCGCGGGTACATCATGGGCTGGCCCATGGAGTACTTGTAGACCATGGCGGCCAGGGTCGGCATCTTGGCGATCAGGCGAATGGCGGAAATTTCGCGGTGGTGCGGATCGTTGATGTCCAGGGAGTCGTGGTAGAAAGCGGAGAGGGCGCCAACGACGCCACACATGATAGCCATCGGGTGAGCATCGCGGCGGAAGCCGTTGAAGAAGTTCTTCAGCTGCTCGTGAACCATGGTGTGGTTCTTGATGGTGTTATCGAACTTGGTTTTCTCTTCTGCGCTGGGGAGTTCGCCCTTGAGCAGCAGAAAGCAGGTTTCCAGGAAGTCGGACTTCTCTGCCAGCTGGTCAATGGGGTAGCCGCGGTGCAGGAGTACGCCTTTCTCACCATCAATATAGGTGATCTTGGATTCGCAGGAAGAGGTGGCCATAAAGCCTGGATCGAAGGTGAATACGCCTTCAGCAGTGAGGCCGCGGACATCCACGACATCGGGGCCCATGGTCCCTGAGTAGACCGGCAGATCGATGGGGGCCGCGCCCTCGATGATCAACTGCGCTTTTTTGTCAGCCATTGATGGCCTCCTGTTTTGCTGTATCGAAAAGGTGACCCCCCACGCAGGGCCCGCATCACTATAAGGTGATAAATCGGTTTGTCAATTGTGCGGATAGTGAAAGGAAATGAGGTCAATTAAAAGGTTTAATTGCAAGCTTTTCTTGTTGTTTGGCTAGACTTGGCAGCGCGGAAACAGAGCGTTTCCCGCCGGCTGTTCCGTTGTAATCAATGGCCTAAGTCACTATACTCCTTGACCGGCAAAGTGACCCGCAGGGCTTCGCCAGAGGCTGCTGGGGCGGGTCATTAAAGGTGTCAAAGTGCATCTTCCTATAATCCAGCCCTGTCCACAGGGCCATGAGTGTGAATATAGCCGTGAATAGCAAAAGACCCGTCAACCTTGACCTCAGGACAATCAAGCTTCCTGTAACCGCCTACACGTCAATTTTGCATCGCATTTCTGGCGTTATCCTGTTCGTCGCAATCGCAATTCTGCTCTGGATGCTCGACACCTCTCTCAGTTCGGAGAGTGGCTTTGAGCAGGTCAAGAGCTGTCTGCAGAACCCCCTGGCCAAGCTGGTCATCTGGGGCATTCTGTCTGCGCTTCTCTACCACCTGATCGCCGGTGTTCGTCACCTGGTAATGGACGCAGGTGTCGGTGAAGGGCTGGAAAGCGGCAAACGTGGTTCGCAGGTAGTAATCGTGGTTTCCGCCATCGTGATTGTTCTTCTGGGGGTGTGGATATGGTAACGAATGTCACCAACCTGTCTCGCAGCGGTCTGTATGACTGGATGGCGCAGCGCGTCTCCGCTGTACTGCTGGCTGTCTATGTACTGTTTCTGCTTGGTTACCTGATCTGCAACCCGGGTCTGACCTATGCCGACTGGCAGGGTCTGTTCGCCCAGAACTGGATGCGTATCTTCAGTATTCTTGCCTTGGTGGCGCTGAGTGTGCACGCCTGGGTCGGGATGTGGACCATCTCAACCGACTACCTGACTCCCATGGCGCTTGGCAAGTCTGCCACCGTTGTCCGCTTCCTGTTCCAGGCGGTCTGCGGTCTGGTCATGTTCGTGTTGTTTGTCTGGGGCGTGCAGATTCTCTGGGGTAACTAAATGTCTACTATTCGCACACTGACTTTTGACGCCATCATCATTGGTGGCGGCGGTGCCGGCATGCGCGCAGCGCTGCAGCTGGCTCAAGGTGGTCACAAGACTGCTGTTGTAACCAAGGTATTCCCGACTCGCTCGCACACCGTATCCGCCCAGGGCGGTATTACCTGTGCCATTGCTTCTGCTGATCCGAATGACGATTGGCGCTGGCACATGTACGACACCGTCAAGGGCTCCGACTACATCGGTGACCAGGACGCGATCGAGTACATGTGTTCCGTAGGCCCGGAAGCGGTCTTCGAGCTGGAGCACATGGGTCTGCCGTTCTCCCGCACTGAAACCGGTCGTATTTATCAGCGTCCGTTCGGTGGTCAGTCCAAGAACTTCGGTGAGGGTGGCCAGGCTGCCCGTACCTGTGCTGCTGCCGACCGTACCGGTCACGCCCTGCTGCACACGCTGTATCAGAACAACGTCAAGCACAACACCACCTTCCTGAACGAATGGTATGCAGTCGATCTGGTCAAGAACCAGGACGGCGCCATCGTCGGTGTTATCGCCATCTGCATCGAGACCGGCGAGACCGTCTATATTCGTGCCAAGGCAACCGTGCTGGCCACCGGCGGCGCCGGTCGCATCTATGCCTCGACCACCAACGCCCTGATCAACACCGGTGACGGTGTCGGTATGGCTCTGCGTGCCGGCGTGCCGGTGCAGGACATCGAGATGTGGCAGTTCCACCCGACCGGTATCGCCGGCGCCGGTGTACTGGTTACCGAGGGTTGCCGTGGTGAAGGCGGTTACCTGATCAACGCCCAGGGCGAGCGTTTCATGGAGCGTTATGCTCCGAACGCGAAAGACCTGGCCGGCCGCGACGTTGTTGCGCGCTCCATGGTCAAAGAAATCCTGGCTGGTAACGGCGTAGGTCCTAACAAGGATCACGTACTGCTGAAGCTGGATCACCTGGGTGAAGAAGTGCTGCACAGCCGCCTGCCCGGTATCTGTGAGCTGTCCAAAACCTTCGCGCACGTTGACCCGGTTACCGCGCCGGTGCCGGTTGTTCCGACCTGTCACTACATGATGGGCGGTGTGGCTACCAACATCCACGGTCAGGCCATCACCCAGGACGCTGAAGGCAACGACAAGATCGTTGAAGGCCTGTTCGCTGTTGGCGAAATCGCCTGCGTATCGGTTCACGGCGCCAACCGTCTGGGCGGCAACTCGCTGCTTGACCTGGTTGTCTTTGGCCGCGCTGCCGGTCTGCACCTTGAGTCGGCACTGAAAGAAGGCATCGAATACCGTGGTGCCTCCGAGTCCGACATCGATGAGTCGCTGGCTCGTCTGGCGGGTATCAACGAGCGCGCCACCGGCGAAGACGTTGCACCGCTGCGTAAGGAACTGCAGGACTGCATGCAGAACTACTTCGGTGTATTCCGCACCGGTGAGTACATGCAGAAAGGCATCAAGCAACTTGCCGACCTGCGTGAGCGCATCGCCAACGTCAAGATCGACGACAAGAGCCAAGCGTTCAACACTGCACGTATCGAAGCACTGGAACTGCAAAACCTGCTCGAAGTGGCCGAAGCCACCGCCATTGCAGCAGAGGGCCGCAAGGAAAGCCGTGGTGCCCACGCTCGCGAAGACTTCGAAGATCGCGATGACGAGAACTGGCTGTGCCACAGCCTGTTCATGCCGGGTACCAAAGAACTCAGAAAGCGTGCAGTTAACTTCTCGCCCAAGACTGTTCCGACGTTCCAGCCTAAAGTGCGCACCTACTGAGGGTCATCGATATGTTGCAAGTAAGTGTTTATCGTTATAACCCGGAGAGCGACAACGCCCCGTTCATGCAGGACTTTCAGGTCGACACCAACGGCAAGGACATCATGGTTCTTGACGTGCTGGCCCTGATCAAGGAACAGGACGTCGGTTTTTCCTACCGTCGCTCCTGCCGCGAAGGCGTTTGCGGTTCTGACGGCATGAACATCAACGGCAAAAACGGCCTGGCCTGTATCACTCCGCTGTCTGCGGTCGTGAAGAACAACAAGCTGGTGCTGCGTCCGTTGCCTGGTTTGCCGGTAATTCGTGACTTGGTTGTAGATATGAGCATCTTCTACAAGCAGTACGAAAAAGTGCAGCCGTATCTGCAGAACGACACGCCGGCGCCCGCTATCGAGCGCCTGCAGTCACCTGAAGAGCGTGAGAAGCTGGATGGCCTGTACGAGTGTATTCTCTGTGCATGCTGCTCGACTTCCTGTCCTTCTTTCTGGTGGAACCCGGACAAGTTCATTGGCCCGGCTGGTCTGTTGCAGGCATACCGCTTCCTGGCGGACAGCCGCGACGAAAAGACCTCCGAGCGTCTGGCTTCTCTGGATGATCCGTTCAGCGTATTTCGTTGCCGCGGCATCATGAACTGTGTGAATGTGTGCCCGAAGGGTCTGAACCCGACCCGCGCTATCGGTCACATCCGCAACATGTTGCTGCAAAGCGGTACCTGATCGGTTGTAATTGCATTAAGTTGGCCTGAGCCGGCTCCTGGCACAAGGAGCCGGACAGTTTTTTAACGAACCGCACGCTCAAAAAGCAGCGGTTTGTATATGTACCTAAACCAACAGGGGCACTCGGGTAACACCCGAACTATCTGTCGGGGCCGGCAATTTTCCGTTCAACGGAATAGGTGGCGGCAGGATCGGAGGCAGCGACACTGCTCCCGGATCAACGCCAGCATGTTTCGCGCGGATGACAAGGCTTTGCCTTGCCAATTAATGGTCTTAGCGCCAGGTGGTGTCCCCTTATAGAGGGTGACCAAGCATGCCAGACAGCGTAATGCAGCAGCTGTGGAGTACCTCTCACCTTGACGGTGGGAATGCCTCCTATGTTGAAGAGCTCTATGAGCTCTATCTGCAAGATCCGAACAGCGTTGCCGAAGAGTGGCGCAGCTACTTCCAGAAGCTGCCCCAGGTAAACGGCCATGCCGGTTCGGACGTACCCCATTCCACCGTCCGCGATCACTTCCTTCATCTTGCCAAGAGCAATCGCCGGCCTCAGGCCGCCAGCGGTGGCGCTGTCAGCAGCGAGCATGAAAAGAAACAGATTGATGTCCTGCGCCTGATTCAGGCCTTCCGGATGCGTGGCCATCAAGCTTCCAACCTTGACCCGCTGGGGCTCTGGAAGCGCGAAGAAATCGTTGATCTGACCCTCGCTGATTACGACCTGACCGACGCAGATCTGGACACCGTATTCCGTACCGGTGAGCTGCAGATCGGCAAGGACGAAGCGACCCTGCGTGAAATCCTCGACGCACTCAAGGTGACCTATTGCTCGAACTTCGGTATCGAGTACATGCACATCGTCGATTCCACCCAGCGCCGCTGGTTCCAGCAGCGTATTGAAAGCGTGCGCGGCAAGCCCCAGCTCGGCGCCGACACCAAGCGTCACCTGCTTGAGCGCTTGACCGCGGCTGAAGGCCTGGAGAAGTATCTGGGCACCAAATACCCGGGCACCAAGCGTTTCGGTGTTGAGGGGGGCGAGAGCCTGATTCCGATGCTGGACGAGATCATTCAGCGCTCCGGCTCCTACGGCACCCAGGAAGTTGTGCTTGGCATGGCACACCGTGGCCGTCTGAACGTCCTGGTCAACACCCTCGGCAAGAACCCTCGCGAGCTGTTTGACGAATTCGAAGGCAAGAAAAAGGTCGACATGGGCTCCGGTGATGTGAAGTACCACCAGGGCTTCTCGTCCAACGTGATGACCTCCGGCGGTGAAGTCCACCTGGCGCTGGCGTTCAACCCGTCTCACCTGGAGATCGTGTCTCCGGTGGTTGAGGGCTCGGTACGCGCCCGTCAGGACCGCCGTCTGGACGCCACCGGTGACAAGGTGCTGCCGATCAGTATCCACGGCGACGCCGCCTTCGCAGGGCAGGGCGTGGTCATGGAAACCTTCCAGATGTCCCAGACCCGTGCCTACAAGACCGGTGGCACTATTCACATCGTCATCAACAACCAGGTCGGCTTTACTACCAGCCGCCAGGACGATGCGCGCTCCACCGAGTACTGCACCGACGTTGCCAAGATGATTCAGGCGCCGATCTTCCACGTCAATGGTGACGATCCGGAAGCCGTGCTGTTCGTTACTCAGCTGGCGGTTGATTACCGCATGCAGTTCAAGCGTGACGTGGTCATCGACATGGTCTGCTACCGCCGCCGTGGTCACAACGAAGCGGATGAGCCGTCCGGTACGCAGCCGTTGATGTATGAGGTGATCACCAAGCATCCCACCACTCGCGACATCTACGCTGAACGCCTGGTAGGCGAGGGCGTGCTGACCAGCGATGAGGTGCAGGAGCGTTTCGAGGAGTACCGCAACGCCCTCGATAATGGTGACCATGTGGTGAAGAGTCTGGTCAAGGAGCCCGACACCGGCTCCTTCGTTGACTGGGCGCCTTACCTGAATCACAAGTGGACTGCGCGTCACGACACCAGTTTTGATCTGAAAACCCTGCAGGAGCTGGCCAACAAGCTGACTGACCTGCCCGATGGTCTGGTACTGCAGCGTCAGGTTGGCAAGATCATCGAAGACCGTCGCAAGATGGCTGCCGGTGCGCTGGCGCTGAACTGGGGGTTTGCCGAAACCATGGCCTACGCCACGCTGCTGCACGAAGGTCACCCGGTGCGCATCACCGGCCAGGACGTGGGTCGCGGTACTTTCTCGCACCGCCACGCCGTGCTGCACAGCCAGAACGATGGCCGCGCCTACGTGCCGCTGCGCAAGCTGAGCGAGAACCAGCCGCGTTTCGACATCCATGATTCGCTGCTGTCCGAGGAAGCGGTGCTGGCCTTTGAATACGGCTACGCCACCACCACCCCGAATGCGCTGGTCATCTGGGAAGCCCAGTTTGGTGACTTCTTCAACGGTGCTCAGGTGGTGGTAGACCAGTTCATCACCAGTGGCGAGCACAAATGGGGACGCCTGTGTGGTCTGACCATGCTGCTGCCGCACGGCTACGAGGGTCAGGGTCCGGAGCACTCTTCAGCGCGCCTGGAGCGTTTCCTGCAGCTGTCTGCCGAGCACAACATTCAGGTGTGCGTGCCGTCTACGCCGGCGCAGGTTTATCACATGCTGCGCCGTCAGGTGATCCGTCCGCTGCGCAAGCCGCTGATTGCCCTGACGCCCAAGTCGCTGCTGCGCCACAAGCTGGCCACTTCAACCCTGGAAGAGTTGGCCGACGGGTCCTTCCAGACCGTGATTCCCGAGATCGACGCGATCGATCCGAAGAAAGTGGATCGCGTGATCATGTGCAGCGGCAAAGTCTATTACGACCTGCTGGAGAAGCGCCGCAACGAAGAAGCGGACAACATCGCCATCGTGCGTATCGAGCAGCTGTATCCGTTCCCTGAGGATGATCTGGCCGAGGTTCTGGCGCCCTACAAGCACCTGAAGAAGGTGGTGTGGTGCCAGGAAGAGCCGATGAACCAGGGCGCCTGGTACTGCAGCCAGCACCATATGCGCCGTGTGCTTTCCCAGCACAAGACCAAGAATCTGTATCTGGACTACGCTGGACGTGAGGCTTCCGCCGCACCGGCCTGTGGACATCCTTCCATGCACGCGGAACAGCAGGAAAAACTCCTGCAAGACGCTTTTACCGTCTGAGCGCAGCCAGACAACAGAGATTAATAAGGATCGACAATGGCTATCGAAATCAAAGCCCCTACATTTCCCGAGTCGGTTGCCGACGGTACTGTTGCCACTTGGCACAAGCAGCCGGGCGACGCGGTAAAACGCGACGAACTGCTGGTAGATATCGAAACCGACAAGGTTGTGATGGAGGTTCTTGCTGAGGCTGACGGTGTCATGGGTGACATCGCCAAGGCCGAAGGCGACACCGTGCTGAGCGGTGAAGTACTGGGTGTATTGAAAGATGGCGAAGCGGCCTCCGCGCCTGCTGCCAAGAAGGAAGAGCCGAAGGCAGAAGCGGCTCCGGCTGCCGAGCAAAGCAGTGGTGAAGAGCCGCTGCTGTCGCCGGCCGCACGCAAGCTGGCTGAAGAAAACGGCCTGGCTGCCGCCGACATCGCTGGCACCGGCAAAGGTGGTCGCGTCACCAAGGAAGACGTTCTGAACGCCATCGAAGCCAAGAAGAACGCGCCTGCTGCTCCGGCTGCCAAGCCTGCCGCTGCTGCTCCGGCTGCCGCTGTTGCACTGGGCGAGGGTGATCGCGTCGAGAAGCGCGTACCCATGACTCGTCTGCGTGCCCGTATCGCCGAGCGTCTGGTTGATGCGCAATCGAGCATGGCCATGCTGACCACCTTCAACGAGGTCAACATGAAGCCGGTCATGGATCTGCGCAAGAAGTACAAGGACCTGTTCGAGAAGAAGCACAATGGCGTCCGTCTGGGCTTCATGTCCTTCTTCGTCAAGGCGGCGACCGAAGCGCTCAAGCGCTATCCGGCAGTCAACGCCTCTATCGACGGCAACGACGTGGTGTACCACGGCTATCAGGACATTGGTGTCGCCGTGTCCAGCGACCGCGGTCTGGTTGTGCCGATTCTGCGCAACACTGAGCACATGGGCCTGGCAGACATTGAAGGCACCATCGCTGACTACGGCCGTAAGGCGCGTGACGGCAAGCTGACCATGGAAGAAATGACCGGCGGCACCTTCACCATCTCCAACGGTGGCGTATTCGGTTCGCTGGTTTCCACCCCCATCGTCAACCCGCCGCAAGCGGCTATCCTGGGCATGCACAAGATCCAGGAGCGTCCGATGGCGGTTGACGGTCAGGTTGTCATCCTGCCGATGATGTACCTGGCGCTGTCCTATGATCACCGCCTGATCGACGGCAAGGAAGCAGTGAGCTTCCTGGTTGCGATCAAAGATTTGCTGGAAGACCCGGCGCGTCTGTTGCTGGACGTCTGATCGATTACACGGGTTTTCAGCAGCAGATTACTCGCCCGGCACGCGCTGCCGGGCGCCTTTTTGAATACTGCTGCCAACAGAGGATTTGCTCATGAGTCAGAAATACGATGTGGTAGTCATCGGCGCGGGCCCTGGCGGTTATGTCGCCGCTATCCGCGCCGCGCAACTTGGCCTGAAAACGGCCTGTATCGAAAAGTACGTTGGCAAGGATGGCAAAAACGCCCTTGGCGGCACCTGCCTGAACGTTGGCTGCATTCCATCCAAGGCACTGCTGGACAGCAGCTGGAAGTACTACGAAGCCAAAGAGGGATACAAGGTCCACGGTATCGAAGTCAAGGGCATCAGCATGGATGTCCCGGCCATGGTCGAGCGCAAGGACAAGATCGTCAAGCAGTTCAGCGGCGGCGTTGCTACCCTGTTCAAGGCTAATGGCGTCACCAGCATCGAAGGTCACGGCAAGCTGCTGGCTGGTAAAAAAGTCGAAGTCACTGCGCCGGACGGCAACGTCACCGTGATCGATGCTGAAAACGTGATTCTGGCCTCCGGTTCCGTGCCGATCAACATTCCGCCAGCACCGCTGACCGACGATATCATCGTTGATTCGACCGGTGCTCTGGACTTCACCTCTGTACCCAAGAAGCTGGGCGTGATCGGCGCCGGTGTCATCGGTCTGGAGCTGGGTTCGGTATGGCGTCGTCTGGGCGCTGAAGTGGTCGTATTCGAAGCACTGGATTCCTTCCTGAGCCTGGCCGACGAGCAGGTTGCCAAGGAAGCGCTGAAGACCTTCACCAAGCAGGGTCTGCAGGTTCGCCTGGGTGCTCGGGTTACCGGTACAGAGATCAAGCGCAAGCAGGTGACCGTGTCGTTCACCGATGCAGAAGGCGAACAGCAACTGACCTTTGACAAGCTGATTGTTGCCGTTGGCCGCCGTCCGTACACCGAAAACCTGCTGGCCTCCGATTGCGGTGTCGATCTGGACGAGCGCGGCATGGTCTACGTTGACGACTACTGCGCAACCAGTGTACCCGGCGTTTATGCGGTCGGTGACATGGTTCGCGGTCCGATGCTGGCCCACAAGTCCTCGGAAGAGGGCGTCATGGTTGCCGAGCGCATTGCGGGCCACAAGGCCGCCATGAACTACGATTTGGTCCCGTCTGTGATCTACACCCACCCGGAGATCGCGTGGGTCGGCAAGAACGAGAAGCAGCTCAAGGCCGAAGGCGTTGAGTTCAATGTCGGTGTTTTCCCGTTTGCTGCCAGCGGTCGCGCGGTTGCAGCCAATGACACCGGCGGCTTCGTCAAGATGATTGCCGATGCCAAGACCGATCGCGTTCTGGGTGTGCACGTTATCGGCCCGAGCGCTGCAGAGCTGGTGCAGCAGGGCGCCATCGCCATGGAGTTCGGCACCAGTGCCGAAGACCTGGGCATGATGGTCTTCTCGCACCCGACCCTGTCCGAAGCGCTGCATGAAGCTGCCTTGGCTGTTAATGGCCACGCAATTCATGTCGCCAACCGCAAGAAGCGTTAAGATAGCGTCCCGATGACCCGGTGGTCGCCCAAGTGACTACCGGGTCTGCTGTAGCAAGAACAACTTTGGCCGAGCAATCGGTCAGGCCACAACGAGGTGGTCAGCCAGTCGACCGCAGCAGGTCAATTCGAACGTTTGGCTTTTGTAGAGTGGTTACAAAATGTAACCCGGCAATAGGCTGCAGTGTTTACCATGTTCGGGCTGACAGGATTGCGGCAGGTGGCAACGGTGGCGGCAACTCGCAGAGTGGCGGCTAGAAAGTAATTCCTACACGATCAAAACGGTAGAAACGCATGAATCTTCACGAATATCAGGGGAAGCAGCTGTTCGCTGAATACGGCCTTCCTGTCTCCAAGGGTTTTGCTGTAGACACTCCGGAAGAAGCGGCTGAGGCCTGTGAAAAGATTGGCGGCGACATGTGGGTCGTCAAGGCTCAGGTTCACGCTGGTGGCCGTGGTAAAGCGGGCGGTGTAAAACTGGTCAAGAGCAAGGAAGATGCAAAAGCCTTTGCCGAGCAGTGGCTGGGTCAGCGTCTGGTCACTTACCAGACTGATGCCAACGGCCAGCCGGTCAGCAAGATTCTGGTCGAGTCCTGCACTGATATCGCTCAAGAGCTGTACCTGGGCGCCGTAGTTGATCGTTCCACCCGCCGCATCGTTTTCATGGCGTCCACCGAAGGTGGTGTCGAGATCGAGAAGGTCGCGGAAGAAACGCCCGAGAAGATCCTCAAGGCAACCATCGACCCGCTGGTTGGTCCGCAGCCCTATCAGGGCCGTGAACTGGCCTTCCAACTGGGCCTGAAAGGGGACCAGATCAAGCAGTTCACCAACATCTTTGTAGGTCTGGGCAAGCTGTTTGCCGACTACGACCTGGCCCTGCTGGAAATCAACCCGCTGGTGATCAAGGAAGACGGCAACCTGCACTGCCTGGATGCCAAGATCAACATCGACGGCAACGCCATGTACCGTCAGCCCAAGCTGCGCGCCATGCACGATCCGTCTCAAGACGATCCGCGTGAAGCCCACGCTGCCAAGTTCGAACTGAACTACGTTGCTCTGGAAGGCAACATCGGCTGCATGGTTAACGGTGCCGGTCTGGCCATGGGCACCATGGACATCGTCAACCTGCACGGCGGCAAACCGGCCAACTTCCTGGACGTAGGCGGCGGCGCGACCAAAGAGCGCGTTACCGAAGCGTTCAAGATCATCCTGTCCGACTCCAATGTACAAGCCGTTCTGGTTAACATCTTCGGCGGTATCGTACGCTGCGACATGATTGCTGAAGGCATCATCGGCGCCGTCAAAGAAGTAGGCGTTAAGGTACCGGTTGTTGTTCGTCTGGAAGGCAACAACGCCGATCTCGGCGCCAAGGTACTGGCCGAGAGTGGCCTGAACATCATCGCTGCAACCAGTCTGACCGACGCTGCCCAGCAAGTCGTCAAGGCCGCGGAGGGTAAATAATGAGCATCCTGATCAACAAAGACACCAAGGTCATCTGCCAGGGCTTCACCGGCTCGCAGGGCACTTTCCACTCCGAGCAGGCGATTGCCTACGGCACCAAGATGGTTGGTGGCGTTACTCCGGGCAAGGGTGGCACGACTCACCTGGGTCTGCCGGTGTTCAACACCGTTGCTGAAGCCGTTGAAGCCACTGGCGCTGAAGCCAGTGTGATCTACGTTCCGGCGCCGTTCTGCAAGGACTCCATCCTGGAAGCAGCCAACAGCGGCATCAAGCTGATCGTCTGCATCACCGAAGGCATCCCGACGCTGGACATGCTGGACGCCAAGGTCAAGTGTGACGAGCTGGGCGTACGCCTGATCGGCCCGAACTGCCCGGGCGTTATCACTCCCGGTGAGTGCAAGATCGGCATCATGCCCGGTCACATTCACCTGCCGGGTAAAGTCGGCATCGTTTCCCGCTCCGGTACCCTGACCTATGAAGCGGTTAAGCAGACAACTGACGCCGGCTTTGGTCAGTCCACTTGCGTCGGCATCGGTGGCGACCCGATCCCGGGTTCCAACTTCATCGACATCCTGAAGATGTTCCAGGAAGATCCGAAGACCGAAGCGATCGTCATGATCGGTGAGATCGGCGGTAGCGCTGAAGAAGAAGCAGCAGCGTTTATCAAGGCCAACGTCACCAAGCCGGTTGTTTCCTACATCGCTGGTGTAACTGCTCCGGCAGGCAAGCGTATGGGCCACGCTGGTGCGATCATCTCCGGCGGCAAGGGTACTGCAGACGAGAAGTTTGCTGCGCTGGAAGACGCTGGTGTGAAAACCGTTCGCTCGCTGGCCGAAATCGGCGCAGCGCTGGCAGAGCTGACTGGTTGGGAAATGAAGTAAGCTTCACCCTACCATCGTGCTGACAAAACCCCGCCTTGGCGGGGTTTTGTTTTTGTCAGGGAATTATCCAATGAAGAGTTTTGATCGCATCAGCAGCTTGCACATGATGGTCGGTGTACTGCAGGCGATATTGGCGTACGGCCTGTTTCAGTCGGCTGAGTTAGAGGTGTGGCCTGCCACCCATGCAGCGGCGTACGTCCCACTGTTCATGCTCATGGTGGCACTGCCGCTCGCCTTCTATTGCGCGAGTGAGGCTGCGGCGGTGCGCCGCTGGTTGCTCAGTCTCGGTCTGGGGCTGCTGGCAACGCTGATCGGCCTGCACCAGGGGCTGACTGCCGGTGTCTCGCTCTGGCAGCCTGAGGGCTACCTGGGGGGCTGGTCGCCGGGACGCGTCGGTGACTACCTGCAGCCGGCGCTGATTTTTTCGCTACTGGTTTTTTTGGTAGCCCCCGCGGTTGCCTTGATACGTGGTCGCCCGCAGCCGACGGATTACCAGCGCTGGATTGATGCGCTGCACCACAACGCGCTGGTATTGCTTCAGGCAGCCTTGGTGCTGGGGCTGTTCTGGGGGCTGCTGTACAGCGCTGCCGGGCTGTTCAAACTGGTGGGGCTAGACTTGCTGCACGACCTGATCGAGCAGAGCTGGTTCAGCATTCCCCTGATTACGCTGGTGTTTTCCCACGCGGTCTCGGTGGCGGTGCGCACGCGCGGTGTGGCCGAGTTTCTCACCGGTCGGGCGCGTCAGCTGTGCGGTTGGCTGTATCCGCTGGCGGCGTTGCTGGCGGTAGGTTTTGTGCTCAGCTGGGGCGTGCAGGGCCTCGCCGGCCTGTTTGACAGCGGGCATGCGGCGCACTTGCTGTTCTGGTTTGTCACGCTGAACCTGTTGCTGATCAACCTGGCTTCGCGCGGCGGGGCGGAGCAGGGCGTGCAGGCCGTCTGGCTGCACTGGGTCATGGTGGCGGGCAAGTTGGCGCTGTTGCCTATGATGGCAGTAGCCGGTTATGCGCTATGGCTGCGCCTGGCGCAGTACGGCCTGACGCCGGAGCGTATCTGGGCACTGCTGGTCTGGTTGGTGCTGAGCGTGATGGCGCTGGGGGCGGCCCTGGATGCACTCAGCAGTGCGCGTGGTGGTACGCCCAACCGCTTGCTGCCTTTCAGCAATGTCGCTGCGGCAGTGCTCGCTGGGCTGGGCATCGTGCTGTTGCTCGGTGGACCGATCGATCCGCGCCGTCTGAGCGTCGAGAGTCAGTTGCTGCGTCATGAGACGAACAGGCTCAGCGATGACGCGCTGATCGATTTTTTGCGCTACCAGGGCGATGGCTACGGGCTGGAGGTGCTGACAGACCTCACACGTGCCGACACCGACGGCGACAAGCAGGCGCAGCGCCTGGCGCTTCTGGCCCGCAAGGCGCTGGCTGGCCGGCGAGAAGGCTCGGCTACCTTGCTGGATCAGGTCAAAGACCTGCCGCGCTTTCCGTCAGGCAGTGTGCTGCCCACAGGTCTGGCGCAGGCGTTGGGCCGGGAATCGGGCGTCCTGTCGTGCAACAGCCAGCAACTGGACCTGCCCGATGCCTGCCTGATCCGGGCCTTGCCGGGCTTTGCCGGGGAGCAGACCGCTTACATCGTGCTGCGTCGAGACGGCGATAGTGAGATGCCCTTTGGGCGAATCTGGCTGCCGGATGCTGACGGGAACTGGGTTGTGTCCGGTGATGTGGGGCGTGCGCAGGATGCGAACGGCTGCCCGCTGGACCACCGCCCGGCGGCTTTGTTCGATGCCGTTGTGCAGAACAGGGTAGAATTCGCCGCCAAGCCGCAGCCGGACCTGATGGTCGACGGACTGCGCATTCCAACCAACCTCTGGCGCAACGCCCCTTGTCCCTGACAAAGGGGAGGGCGATGTTGCCGTACGACACGGATGTCCCTGCTTTTTGCGGACGACGATAACAGTTTTATGATCAAACGACTTACACCCATCGATATCTTCGCGCTCGGTTTTATGACCTTTGCGCTGTTTCTTGGCGCGGGCAATGTGATCTTCCCGCCTGGCGCCGGTCTGGCGGCCGCGGCGAACATCTGGCCGACCGCTTTTGGCTTTCTCATCACCGCTGTTGGTCTGCCGCTGCTCACGCTGATCGCGCTCGCACGGGTGGGCGGCGGCCTGGCGCAGCTGACCGCGCCGCTGGGCGGCGCGGCGGGTGTCACACTCAGTGTGCTGGTCTATCTGGCCATTGGGCCGCTGTTCGCCACCCCGCGCACGACGGTTGTGTCCTACGAGATCGGTGTGCTGCCCTTTGTCAGTGACAGTTGGCAAGCGCTGCTGGGCTATTCGCTCATCTACTTTGCTGCGGTGATCTTCCTGGCGCTCAAGCCGGGCCAGCTGATGGACCGGGTAGGCAAGTACATCACGCCGGTGTTGCTGGCTGGGCTGGTTCTGCTGGGGCTGGCAGCGCTGTTTCTGCCTGCCGGCGACATGCAGGCGGCGAGCGGGCAATACCGCGATGCACCCATGATTCAGGGCTTTCTACAGGGCTATCTGACCATGGATACCCTGGGCGCGCTGGTGTACGGCATTGTGATCACCACCGCGATTCGCGACCGTCAGGTCAGCGCTGCTCCGCTGATTACCCGCTACACCGTGTTGGCGGCCGTCATCGCGGCGACCGGGTTGTCGCTGGTGTACCTGTCGCTGTTTTATTTGGGCTCAACCAGTGGCTCATTGGTTGAACCGGGCGTCAATGGAGGACAGATCCTCGCCGCCTATGTGCAGTATCGTTTTGGTACTGCGGGCAGCGCGCTGCTGGCGCTGGTGATTATCCTCGCGTGCATGACCACCGCAGTGGGTCTGCTGACAGCCTGTGGCGAGTACTTCAGCAAGCTGTTGCCGGTCAGCTACAGGGCTGTGGTCTGGCTATTTGGTCTGTTCAGCATGCTGGTTGCCAACCAGGGGTTGGACAGCCTGATCAGCGTCTCCATCCCGGTGCTGGTGGGCCTGTACCCGTTGGCCATCGTGTTGGTGTGTATCAGTCTGCTGGGCGCAAGTTGGGCGCGGCCCGCTAACATCATGCGGCCGGTGATGCTGATAACGCTGGTCTTCGGCGTGATTGACGGCCTCAAGGCCGCCGGGCTGATCAGCAGTGCAGGCGCGTGGCTTGATGCACTACCACTGTCGGATCAAAGCCTGGGCTGGCTGTTGCCGGTTCTGGTGACCATGCTGCTGGCTATGCTGGTTGAATATCTGCGCCATGGCAGCCTGCGACGTTGATACGGGACGTTTCGGGCCGATAAATAAAACCCGCTCAGAGTAGGGAGACTGAATGCTGTCGATTCCGGATGCAGGAAGTGTTTGGATCAACACGCTGGCTGTTGGCTGGCTGGTGCTATGCTGGATGGGCTACACCTACTATGCCTTGCGCAAAGGGCGTGATACGGCTTGCCTGGCGAGTGTATTGCACCTGTATCGGCGCGATTGGATGAACCGCCTGCTGATGCGTGAGCAGCGCATGTCCGACGCCAGCGTGATCGGTAACCTGGAGCGCAACACATCCTTCTTCGCCTCCAGTACGCTGCTGATCCTGGCCGGCCTGATTACCGTGATGGGGGCCACCGACAAGGCGGAGCTGCTGCTGCATGAGCTGCCCTTCGTCGCCAAGGTCAGCCGGGAGATCTTCGAACTCAAGCTGCTCGTGCTGATGGCTATCTTTGTGTACGCGTTCTTCACCTTTTCCTGGGGGATGCGCCAGTACAACTTTGCTTCTGTGCTGCTGGGTTCGGCGCCGCTGCTGGGTGAGAAAAATGTTACCGAGGCCGAGCGCAATGCCTACGCCGAGCGGATGGCGCGCGTTATCTCGATGGCGGGTAACGAGTTCAACCTGGGGCTGCGGTCCTATTACTTTGCGCTGGGCACGTTGACCTGGTTCATCAATCCGCTGCTGTTCATCCTTACCACCGCTGGAGTGGTACTGGTACTGTACCGACGTGAGTTTCACTCGGACGTACTGCACATCATGATGTTCAGTCCGGCACCGATACCGCCACCGCAAATGGAGAAGTTGGAATGAGTATCCCCCTCTGGAGTCTGTTTATCGCTGCGTTGATGCTGGTGCTGACCAAAGCGCCGGTTGCTGTTGCCCAGTCCCGTTCGGGTGGTTATGACAATGCCCATCCGCGTGCGCAGCAGGCGAGCTTGAAGGGCTGGGGCGCACGCGCGCTGGCATCGCATCAGAACATGATCGAGGCGTTTCCGGTGTTTGCTGCCGGGGTGCTGGTGGTGCTCGCGACGGGGACTCTCGGCGCGGCGGCCAATGCGCTGTGCATTATCTTTGTGCTGAGCCGTGTGGCTTACACTGCGCTATACCTGCTTAATTTTGCAACGCTGCGCAGCCTGGTGTGGGGCGCAGGATTCGTCTCCAGCCTGGGTTTGCTGTTGTTGCCGCTGTTGCGCTGAGCTGACAGATAAAAAAAGGGCATGCCGCGGCATGCCCTTTTTTTGACTCACTGATCGCTTACTCTTCCATGGCGCGCTCCATGGATTCCTTGGACTCGACGGCAGCATCCTGCACCGCTTCACCTTTCTCCTCAACGTACTCTACCGAGCTGTCGTAGGCGTTACTGACACCTTCTTTGGTCGCGTCGTAGGCTTCTTCGATGTTCTCGGAAGTCGCATCGTAGGCGTCCTCTACGCTATCACCTGCGGCGTCAACCTTCTCCTGCAACACCTCGCCGGTGGTCTGCTCGGTACCGGTTACCTCACGGGCCTTCTGTTCGGTAGCGTCGGCGACATCCTTGGCGGCGTCCTGCATGTTGTCCATGGCATCAGACATGGACTCGCGGGCATCCTCCATCTTGTCTTCCGGGCTTTCCTGGCAGCCAGCCAGCAGACCTACGCCGGCCATCAGGACAACTGCTGCAGCTAGTTTTTTCATGGTGCTCTCCTTGACGAGTAAAGTCGGCGATCAGTCGCCTTGTTATTGCGCTTCTTCAGCTTTTTGCTCAATGGCTTCGCCGGTTTCTTCTACGGCATCACCGACGTTGTCGACCGCGTCGGACATGGATTCCTGGGCATTTTCCATCTTATCTTCAGGCTCTTGCTGGCAACCTGCAGCAGCAAGCAGACCGGTGGTCAGCAGCAGGGCGGCGGCGATAGTCGTTTTCCGGGACATATGAACACTCCTTCAAAGCGGTTGATTCACTGCCTTAGTGCTGCGCCTTGCCCGTAAAGTTCAACATCTGGTCGACTTCTGGAGTCTAGTTCACGTTCTGGGTACTATGATGAGCCTTTGGCCTTGCCTTATCCGAACAGCGACTCCAAGCCTTTCCAATATGTCAGAAATAGAACTGCGCGCGCGCAATTTCCTGTCTGTGTTGCGGCACTGCCAGCACCTGCAGATGACCGTAGAGCAGGCCGATGAGCAGGGGCTCATCATCAAGCTGCCGTACAGCGACAATATCGTCGGCAACCCGGTTACTGGCGTCATACACGGCGGTGCCATCACCACCCTGATGGATACCTGCTGCGGTATCTCTACCGTGTGTTACCTGCCAGAGTTTGAGATCTGCCCGACCCTGGATCTGCGGATTGACTACATGCACCCGGCTGAACCGGGCAAGCCCATCTTTGGGTTTGCCGAGTGTTATCGCGTGACCCCTACAGTCATCTTTACCCGCGGTGTCGCCTATCATGAGGATCGCGACGAACCTATCGCGCATGTTGTTGGTACCTTCATGCGCATGGGCAAGGCGGTAAACCCGGGCAGCCTGAAAGCGCATGGCGACGAGGAGGGGGCATGAGTCTGAGCGAGGAGCAGGTTCAGGACATCATCAGCCGTTCTCGCGAAACAGGTGACTATGGCGAGCTGGTAGAAGCCATTCCCTACGCGAAGATGATTGGCATGCAGGTCAAGCGCATGGGTAATGAGGCCTTCTTCTGCCTGCCCAGTGCGCAGAACAACATCGGCAATCCGGTCTTGCCCGCACTGCATGGCGGTGTCATTGCCGGTTTTATGGAGCAGTCGGCGATGCTGCACCTGATGATGTTCATGAACAGTGAGGTATTCCCCAAAATCATCGATTTCTCAGTAGATTACCTGCGCGCCGGGCTGTACCGTGATACCTATGCTACCTGCCAGGTATGGCGGCAGGGGCGGCGTGTCGGCAACGTTGCCATCACCGCCTGGCAAACCCGTTCCAGCGAGCCGATTGCCACGGCTCGGGCCCATTTCAAGCTGGATTGAACGCGAGCGCGACAGGAGTGCAGTCGGCGATGGAAGCCTTGTTGATTCTGGGTGGGGTGATCGGTTTTGTAGTGGCCTGGATTTGGCTGGTTTTTGGCAGCTTGCGTCTGGGTAGCCGAGCCGTCCTGCTGGCTGTGTTGCTTCCGCTGGTAACGCCCTTTCTGCGCGACAGCGCCTTTGCTCGCCTGCCGCGTATATTGCTGCTTGCATCGCTGCTGTGTGTGGGTGGTGGTCTCTGGTTGCTGCAACAGCATCAGCCAGAGCATTTTGCCCGTTTACTGTCTGGGCAATGGCACCAGCAAGTGCCCGCCGGTGAGTTGCAAGGCACGCTGATGGGCCAGCCGTTTGCGCCGGATAAGGTGTATTGGCGTGGCGATCAACTGGTCTTTGCCGAGACCGCTGGCGAGCGCGTCCGTCGCTCCCTGGTGGTGCGTTTTGATGGCGCCACCCGCCTACTGCAAGGTACCGCAATCGATCTTTTGCCCGGCGACGATGGCCCCTGGCCGCAGATGGTGCTCCAGTGGTACACCGGCGCGTTGGCCTCACCCGGCCTACGCCGTGTTGTTTCCGATTACAGCCTGAGTCTGTCTCTGGCGCCGCAGGGCAGAGATGGCGCCGACATGGTGGTACACCTGCATTTGCCTGCCGAGCACCGTACCCGGCTAACCGGACGGGTGACCCTGGCAGAGCGCCCAAGCTGGCTTGGACGTTCACTGACCAGCACCCAGCGCCCAGCACCGCCTCCGGAGCCAGCTGCGCCCACGCCGCCGCCCGCTGGCTGGCAGGAGGTCAGCTTGCTCGCCGTGTTGGATGAGCCGGAGCATTTTGTAGGTCAGCGGTTGCGGCTGGTAACCATCGCCGGTCGGGAGTACGAGGGGGTGCTCAAGGCGGTAACCAGCGAGCGCAGGTTGGTATTGGCGCTGCCTCAGGGCGCCAACCAGGTTGACTTTCAGTTTCATCCCGTCGACATCGCCTTGATCGAGGTACGACCGCGGATCTGACGCCAGGCCCTTGAAAGTATTTCAAATGTCCCCATCTCTGCTGCATTGCCAGAATCTGCTGGCTTGCCCTGAACAGCATCAAATGGAGACGCTTCGTTATGACCGTGGACGCTCATAAGGAAACCCTGGGATTCCAGACCGAGGTAAAGCAGCTGCTGCACCTCATGATTCACTCGATGTACTCGAACAAGGAAATCTTCCTCCGTGAACTGATTTCCAACGCCTCGGATGCCTCCGACAAGTTACGTTTCGAAGCCATTGCCCAGCCGCAGCTGCTGGAAGACCAGCCCGAGCTGCGTATCCGCGTCAGTGCCGACAGCAAGGCCAATACCCTGACCATCGAGGACAACGGCATCGGCATGTCCCGTCAGGAAGTCATCGACCACTTGGGCACCATTGCCAAGTCGGGTACCGCCGCCTTCATGCAGCAACTGACCGGAGACCAGAAAAAGGATTCCCAGCTGATCGGCCAGTTTGGCGTCGGCTTCTACAGCGCCTTTATCGTCGCTGATCGGGTGGAAGTGTTTACCCGTCGGGCGGGCCTCGCTGCCGCCGAAGGTGTGCACTGGGAGTCGGCAGGTGAGGGTGAGTTCACCATTGCCACTGTCGACAAGCCTGAGCGCGGTACCCGTATCGTGCTGCACCTCAAGCCGGCTGAAAGCGAGTTTGCCGACACCTTCCGTCTGCGCAACGTCATTACCAAATACTCCGATCATATCTCCCTGCCCATCGAGCTGCCCAAGCCGGCGGCGGGTGATGAGCAGCAGGCCGCTGCCGAGACCGAGTGGGAGAGCGTCAACCGCGCCAGCGCGCTCTGGACCCGTCCGCGTACCGAGGTCAAGGACGAGGAGTACAAGGAGTTCTACAAGCATGTTGCCCATGACTTTGAGGACCCGCTGAGCTGGAGCCACAACAAGGTCGAAGGCAAGCTCGAATACACCAGCCTGCTGTACGTGCCGGGCCGCGCCCCGTTTGACCTGTATCAGCGTGAAGCGCCGCGCGGGCTCAAACTCTATGTGCAACGCGTGTTCATCATGGACGACGCCGAGCAGTTTCTGCCGTTGTATCTGCGCTTTATCAAGGGCGTGGTGGACTCCAACGACCTGTCGCTGAACGTCTCGCGTGAGATCCTGCAGAAGGATCCGGCGATCGACAGCATGAAGTCCGCGCTGACCAAGCGTGTGCTGGACATGCTGGAGAAGATGGCGAAGAAAGAGCCTGAACAGTACGCGACCTTCTGGAAAGCCTTTGGCAGCGTCATGAAGGAAGGCCCGGCAGAGGATTACTCCAACCGCGAGAAGATTGCCGGCCTGTTGCGTTTTGCCTCCACCGCGCAGAGCGATGACAGCGAAGTGGTCAGCCTGGACGCGTATCTGGAGCGCATGGTTGAAGGCCAGGACAAGATCTACTACCTCACCGGCGAGCGTTATGCGCAGGTCAAGAACAGCCCGCACCTGGAAATCTTCCGCAAGAAGGGTATCGAAGTGCTGCTGTTGACCGACCGCATCGACGAGTGGCTGATGAGCCACCTGACCGAGTACCAGGGCAAGCAGTTTATCGACATCGCCCGTGGTGATCTGGACCTGGGCAAGCTCGAAGGCGACGAGGACAAGCAGGAGCAGGAAAAGGCCGCCGAGGCCAAGGCCGATCTGGTCAAGCGCATTCAGGAAGCGCTCAAGGAGCAGCTGCAGGAAGTGCGCGTGTCGCACCGTCTGACTGATTCCCCGGCGGTGCTGGTGATCAACGAGGACGATATGGGGCTGCAGATGCGCCGCATCCTCGAGGCCAGCGGCCAGAAGGCGCCGGAAAGCAAGCCGATCCTGGAGATCAATCCGGCTCACCCGCTGCTGGACAAGCTCGACAGCGAGCAGGATGAGGATCGCTTTGCCGATCTGAGCCACATTCTGTTCGACCAGGCGGCGCTGGCCGCTGGCGAAGCACTGCAGGACCCGGGTGCCTATGTTCGCCGCTTGAATGCACTGCTGGTTGAACTGAGCCGCTAAGCTGCCAGTTTGCGGTAACGCGTGAGCAAAAATGCCTGCCTTGTGCAGGCATTTTTGTTTCTGACGCTATGCTGGAGGGACATTTATGGAGGAAGCAACGATGAAACACCTATTGGGGGGAGTGGTAATGAGCACGCTGGCGGGTCTTGCACAGGCGGACATCACGGTTGAGCAGATGGACTACGAGATTGATGGCAAACCCTTTGAGGGCCGCCTGGTGTACGACGCCAGTGTGCAGACGCCGCGGCCTGGTGTGCTGATGGTGCCCAACTGGATGGGGGTAACCGATGCGGCAGTCGAGAAGGCCAGTAAGGTGGCGGGCACCGATTATGTGGTGTTTGTGGCGGACATGTACGGTCGTGACATTCGCCCGGCCAACGCCGAGGAGGCCGGCGCCGCTGCCAGCACCGTGCGCGATGATCGCGCGCTGATGCGCACGCGCGTAAATGCCGCGCTGGACCTGCTGGCCGGTCAGGCTCAGGCACCGGTCACTAGCGGTCAGCTGGTTGCCATCGGCTTCTGTTTTGGTGGCGGCTCGGTGCTGGAGCTTGCGCGCTCGGGCACCGACCTCAAGGGCGTGGTGTCTTTCCACGGTAACCTGGACACCCCCAACCCGGCCGACGCAGCCAATATCAAGGCCCCAATCCTGGTACTGCACGGCGCCGATGATCCCTTCGTGCCGGAGCAGCAGGTCGCCGACTTTCAGGCCGAGATGCGCGGCGCTGGTGTGGACTGGCAACTGATCAGCTACGGTGGCGCGGTCCATTCTTTCTCCGATCCCTACGCCAACATGGCTGGCAAGGCCGAATATAACCCGGTGGTAGCCAAGCGCAGTTTTGCCGCCATGCAGCAGTTCTTTGATGAGGTGCTTGGCGACGCAGAATAACGGTAGGCTCTAGCGCGTCATCGACGACGCTGATGTTGGCGCGCTAGAGGGGCCGGCTGGGCATAATGCGGTGACACTCTCCGCGAGAGAGAACATAACAACAAGACAAAATGGAGACGGGTATGTCGCAACCTGAACAACCGGGCTGGCGTTGGGGGCCTTTTACCTTTCGTTTGCCGTTCTACCACTCAAAGCTCTGCTGGCCTGAGCTGGTTCAGGGGCTGCTGATTGCCGCCGCTACCGGCCTGTCGCTGGTGCCGCTGATGACCAGCTTCTTCGGTTTGAGTTTTGAAGAGGCGGTAGCCGTCTCCATGATTCATTCGGCGCTGATTGCCTCGTCCATCATTGTGTTCGGTGAACCCTACGCCCCTGGCTGGATCACCCCGGCGTTGCCGTTGGTCCTCGCCTTTGTGCTGGGCGGGTACGAGACACCTGACGAGCGCTTTCAGGCGATGGCGGCGATTTCGCTGGATTTTGCCCTGTTGCTGTTTTTGCTGGGCATCACCGGGCTGGGCAAGCGCTTTATTCTCTGGCTACCTGACACGCTCAAGGCGGGCATCATTCTTGGCGCGGCGATTGCGGCGCTGAAACGTGTATTTGTTGACGATGCCGAGCGTTTTCTGCTGCAGCAGCCAATCAGTACCACCATCGCCTGCGCCGTGTGCCTGATCTTCGCCTTCAGCATCCCGATGGCCAAATTGAAGGAAAAATACCGTTTCTTTGCCTTGCTTGGCGCCCTGGGCCTGCTGCCCGGTTTCGTGCTGGCCGGCATTATCGGGCCGATGGTAGGCGAGGTGAACTATGACATCCAATGGGGCATTCTGATTCCGCCGCTGGGCGACGCCTGGGCCAAGGTCTCACCCTTTGCCATTGGCTGGCCGAGCATGGAAATGTTTATCCAGGGCATGCCGCTGGCGCTGATTACCTACGTGATTCTGTTTGGCGACCTGGTCACCGGCAACGAGGTTATCCGCGAAGGGCTGGAAACACGCCAGGATGAACACATCGACATCAATCCGACCCGCTCGCACATCTCGCTGGCCATCCGTAACGCGCTGATGGGCATCAGTGCACCGTTCTTCCCGACTCAGGGCGCGCTCTGGACCGGTGTGCACGTGATCATCATGCAGCGCTGGAAGCAGGGCAAGCAGGCGATGGACAGCATCCACAGCGGCCTGGCGTCCTATTACCTGATGGGGTTGCCGATTCTGTTCTTCCTGCTGCCGCTACTGACCGGGCTTAAACCGCTGCTGGGCATTGCCCTGTCGCTCACGCTGGTGCTGACCGGGTTTGCCTGTGCCTATATCGCCATGGCCATCCCGAAAAACAACACGTCTCGGGGCGCGGTGGTACTTATTGGCGCGTCCTTGGCGTTCTTCGAGCCCTGGGTGGGCCTGCTGATCGGTATTCTGGCTACCGTTGTACTGGTGGGCTGGGATCGTAATCTTGACCCGATTCCGCACGAAGATTGAGCAGCCAGAAAGCCGGCCCCTGCGCCGGCTTCCTGGCCATGTTGCACGCGATTCAGCTGCTGAATCTCCCTTGTCGCTGCAATGCCAGGCGGCGAACAATGGCAGCCCATACGAACAACGATAAGGAACAGCAATGAGCAGTGTAGTGGAGCGGTGGCACAAGGTTGTTGAGGCGCAAGATCCAAGCGGTCTGGCGGATCTGCTGGCGGACGACGTTGTGTTTCATTCGCCGGTGGTGCACACGCCGCAGGTGGGCAAGGCGATTACCACGCTGTATCTGTCGGCCGCCTTTAAAACGCTGAACGCGCCGGGGCACTTCAAATACCTGCGTGAGGTCGTTGACGGCAACAACGCGGTACTGGAGTTTCAGACCATCATCGACGGCATCACCATCAATGGCATCGACATGATCCAGTGGAACGCCGACGGCAAAATCGTCGACTTCAAGGTCATGGTGCGCCCGCTGAAAGCGGTCAACGCCATTCACGCGGCCATGGGGCGTATGCTCGAAGCGCTCAAGCCGGCCAAGGCCTGAGCAGCAGCCCGTCCCGCGCGCCTTAGCCTGTCAACTGCGACGGTTCGCTGTGTGACTGGATCAGCTCGGCGGCATTGACCACCTCACCAATCACCAGCACCGCCGGGCTTTTCAGTTTGAAGGCAGTGGCGGCAGCGCAGAGCTGAGATAGCTGGCAGGCGTGTTGCCGCTGGTTTGGTGTGCTGGCGTTTTCAATCATGGCGACTGGCATGTCGGCTGGCATGCCGCCGGCCATAAGGCCTTGCTGAATCTGCTGCAAGCGGGCGACGCCCATGTAGACCACCAGGGTGGTGCCACCGGCGGCCAGGCCGGCCCAGTTCAGTTCGCTGTCGTCCTGCGTATGGGCCGTAATTAGCGTCACGCCGCGGCTGACGCCACGCAATGTCAGCGGAATGTTGCATTGGGTGGCGCCGGCCAGACCGGCGGTAATACCGTTGACGATACCTGCCTCGACACCGCGCTCGCGCAACCACTGGGCTTCTTCACCGGCCCTGCCGAAGATGCAGGGATCACCGCCCTTGAGGCGCACCAGGCGTTTACCCTGGCGCCCGTAACGCAGCATCAGGCGGTTGATGAAGGCCTGCGGGGTGGAGCGGCAGCCGCCGCGCTTACCGACACGAATCAGCCGCGCCTGCGGGCAGTGCTGCAGAATCTCGGGATTGACCAGGTCATCCACCATCACCACCTCGGCATTCGCCAATAGGCGTGCCGCCTTGAGGGTGAGCAATTCCGGGTCGCCGGGGCCGGCTCCAATCAGCCAAACATTGGGTGTGCTGTTCATCAGTTTCTCCTGCATCAGACGGGGACTGCGGTCGTGGCCAGCAGTTGCTTTATTTCTGGAACGCAGGAGCCGCACTGGGTGCCGCAACCGAGTTCGCGCTTCAAGTCGTCCAGCCGCATGCCTTGCTCGATGCCAGTGCAGATGCGGCTGTGGCTGACGTTCATACAATTGCAAATGGTTTTGTCGTTGGCGGCGGCGCTGGCACCGGGTGGCGTGGCGACGGGTGCCAGCAGCCAGCGACGCAGGTCGGTGACGTCGCTGCCGTCTTGCCAGAGTGTGCGGAGCCAATCCCGGGCCAGGGTCTCGCCGCTGAGACGTAAGGCGATGATGCGCCGGTCGTCGAGCACAATGCGTTTGCTGATCTGTCGCGCGCTGTCTTCCAGGCTCAATGCCTGCGGGCTGTCCAGTCCACAAGCCTGGTCCAGTTGACGCAGCAAGGCGGCGTCGGGCGCCCGGGCAGCGGCGGCGCGCAGCAGAACCGCAGGGCGCTCGCGGCCAACCAGGCCAATGCTCAGGTAGTCGAATGATTCAGCCAGCTCGCGCAGCCGAGCAAAGCGTTGCTGCACATCACCTTCTACCAGTACAAACAGTTGCCAGGGCAGCTCGGCGCAGGTGACCTGTACGGCGGCCTGTTTAAGTTCCGGTTGCTTGGACAGCGGGTCGTGGTTGCTGAGGGTCAGGCGGTTGCTGCCCAGACCCTTGAGAAAACGGTTGCCCCAGTGCATCGGCAAAAAGCTTTCGCCGGGGCGCAGCTGGCTGTCGGCTTGCGCCGGCAAGATCAGGCTGCCGCGGCGGCTGCTGAGGGTCACGAGGTCGCCCTCGGTTAGCCCGCGCTGCTGCATGTCCTGCGGGTGCATGGCCAACTGGGCGCGTTCCACGTGACCGAACAGCTGGGCGGCGGTGCCGGTGCGGCTCATGCCGTGCCACTGGTCGCGCAGGCGGCCGGTGTTGAGCACCAACGGATAGGCGCTGTCGACGGGCTCGCTGAGCGGGCGATGGGCTTCGGCAACAAAGTGAGCGCGGCCGTCGGCGGTGGCAAAGCGGCTATCGGTATACAGCCGTGCGGTGCCCTGGCGGCTGCCCTCCGGGAAGGGCCATTGCTGTGGGCCCAGCTCATCAATCAGCGCATGACTCAGGCCGCTGTAGTCCAGGTCGCGGCCGGCGGTCAGGCCCTTGTATTCGTCAAACAGCTCGGCCGGCCGGGTAAAGGCAAATTGACTGGGTTGGCCTGGGCGCAGTTTTTGCTCCAGCCTGCGGGCAAAGTCGCAGACGATATCCCAGTCGGCACGAGCACTGCCGGGCGCCGGAATTGCGGGCCGTACATGGCTGATGCGACGCTCGGAGTTGGTCACGCTGCCTTCCTTCTCGCCCCAGCTGGCGGCGGGCAGCAGCAGGTCGGCATAGTGGCAGGTCTCGGTGGTGCTGAAGGCTTCCTGCACGATGACGAAGGGACACAGGCTTAGCGCCTGGTGGATCAGTTGCTGATCCGGCATGGATTGGGCCGGGTTGGTGCAGGCGATCCAGAGGGCCTTGATGCGGCCGTCGCGTACGGCCTCGAACAGCTCGATGGCGCTCAGCCCGGGTTGGTCTGGCAGCTCGGCAACGCCCCAGTAATCAGCAACCTCGCGGCGGTGCTCGGCATTGGCGGCGTCACGGTGACCGGGCAGCAGGTTGGACAGGCTGCCGGTTTCGCGGCCACCCATGGCATTGGGCTGGCCGGTCAGCGAGAAGGGACCGGAGCCGACTTTGCCGATCTGACCGGTGGCCAGATGCAGGTTGATCAGCGCGTTGTTCTTGGCGCTGCCGGCGCTGGATTGGTTCAGGCCCATGCACCACAGGGAAAGAAAGCTGTCGGCGTTGCCGATCAGCTCGGCTGCCTGACGCAGGTCTGCCTCGCTGATATCGCACAGGGCAGCGACGCGGGCCGGTGGGTAGTCCTGCACCAGTGTTTTCAGTGCATCAAAGCCGTCGGTATGCACGTTGATGAAGTCATGGTCGACGTGGCCATTTTCCAGTAGCAGATGCAGCAGGCCATGAAACAGGGCGACGTCGCTGCCGGGGCGCAGCGGCAGGTGCAGGTCGGCGACGTCGCAGGTGTCGGTGCGACGTGGATCGATGACGATGACCTTCTGCGCCGGATTGGCCTCGCGGGCGGCTTCCAGGCGGCGGAACAGCACCGGGTGGGCGTAGGCCATGTTGCTGCCGGCTATCAGCAGGCAGTTGCTCTGTTCGATGTCTTCATACGAGCAGGGCGGTGCGTCGGCGCCGAGGCTGCGCTTGTAGCCGACGACTGCGCTGGACATGCACAGGCGCGAGTTGCTGTCGATGTTGTTGGTGCCGATCAGCGCCCGAGCCAATTTGTTGAAGCTGTAGTAGTCCTCGGTCAACAACTGGCCGGAGATATAGAAGGCCACGCTGTCGGGGCCGTGCTCAGCAATGGTGCGGGCAAACACCTCCGCCGCGTGACCCAGGGCGCTGTCCCAATCAGTGCGCCTGCGCGCCATGCTTTTACCCAGACGCAGTTCCGGTTGCAGGGCGCGGGCCGCCAGATCGCCGGTCAGGTGCAGGGTCGACCCTTTACTGCACAGGCGGCCGAGGTTAGCCGGGTGCGCCGGGTCGCCTTTGACGTTGTGGATGTGCTGGCCGTCGTGCTCGATCAGCACGCCACAACCGACGCCGCAGTAGCAGCAGGTAGAGGCGGTCTGCTTCATGACGCCAGCCTCCGCTCGAGCACCGGCAGATCGGTATCTGCGGCGGCTTCAACGGCGCTGCTGGCAAGCGCCTCGCCGAACATCAGCAGATCGCGTTGTGCCGCGAGGCGCTGACCGCTGCGTACCAGCTCGAAGTACCAGCTGCTATCGCGGGTGTCCCCGTACAGGCAGGCGCCGACCAGCACGTCATCGCGAATCACCAGTTTGCGGTAACTGCCGCTCTGCGGATCGCGCAGGGTGATGATGTCGCAGCTGTCATCCCCCATAAAGTCGCCGGCCGAGAACAGGTCAATACCGGTCACCTTGAGTTTGGTCGAGGTGATCGATCCCAGATAGCGACCATAGCCGAGCATGGCGAGATGATTGGCGCAGACTTTGGCCTGCTCGAATAGCGGCGCGACCAGGCCGTAAGCGATGCCGCGGTGCTGCGCACATTCGCCAATGGCGTAGATGCGCGGATCAAAGGTTTGCAGGGTATCGTTGACCAGAATACCCCTGTCGCAGGCCAGGCCGGCCTCCACCGCAATGTCGGTGGCTGGCCGGATCCCTGCGGCCATCACCACCAGATCAGCCGGGATCTGTGTGCCGTGCCTGAAAGCAACCGCGCAAACACGGCCGGTGCTGTCACTGAGCAACTGTTCGGTGTGGTGCTGCAGGGCAAAGCGTATGCCGCGTGCTTCCAGAGCCTGCTGCAGCAACTGGCCGGCGGTTTCATCCAGTTGGCGGTCCAGCAGCCACTTGCCAACGTGCACAACGGTGACGTCCATGCCGCGCTGGCGCAGGCCATTGGCCGCCTCCAGCCCCAGCAGGCCGCCGCCGATGACCACGGCATGGCGGTGGGTCAGGGCGGTTCTCATCATCTGCCGGGTATGGCCGATGTCGCGGTAACCGATAACACCGTGCAGATCGTTGCCCGGTACTGGCAGCATGAACGGGTTGGAGCCTGTTGCCAGCAGCAGGCGGTCATACGCGGCTTCGGTGCCGTCTTCGGCGATCACGCGGCGGGTGACGCGATTGATGCGTGTGACGCGTTTGCCCAGATGCAGCGTGATGCCGTGCTGGCGGTACCAGTCCAGGTCATTGAGCACGATGTCGGCAAACGCCTGTTCGCCGGCAAGTACTGGCGACAGCATGATGCGGTTGTAGTTGGGGTGCGGCTCTGCGCCAAACACGGTGATCTCGTACAGATCAGGGGTCAGCTTCAGCAGCTCTTCGAGCGTACGAATGCCGGCCATGCCGTTGCCAATCAGTACCAGTTTCAGTTTACGCATGGTGACGCTCTTTACCGGGCGGAAAACAAAAAAGGCGTCCCGGCCGCGTGAGCAGCAGGGACGCCTTTGTCCGAATGTGCGATGTAAGGGCGGGCTTGCAGTCAGCCACGACCTGTTGTGTTGATCTCTTTAAAGCAGGTCTCGTGCCATATTTTTTATTGCTTGTATATCATGCGCTTACGACTGCTATCTAAATCTGACCGCACTGTTCTGTGCACAGGCATGCAGCGTGGCTGCACCGGGTTGGGGCGCAACCTACGAGGATAGCCACTGCACCAGCAGTACCAGATTCGCTGCGAGAGAGGCGGCGGCCACCCAGCGCCAGAACACCAGCGGATGGCGCTCCAGCAACGGTTGGCTGCGGTTGATCAGCGGGCGCTGGTCACCTGCTTCCATTTCCAGCAGCCATTGTTCTGCCGTTTCCAGTCGTTTGCCCGGCTCGACCGCCACCGCGCGCAACAGCAGGTCATCCAGCCAGGGTGGGATATCCGGGCGATAGCGACTGGCGGGGGCCGGCTGGTTGAATCGCGGCCGTTGAAACGCTTCGACCTCGCCGTAGGGGTAGTGTCCGGTCAGCAGGTAGTAGAGGGTCACGCCGCAGGCATAGATATCCTGCGCCGGGGTGGGCGCGGCGCCCTCCAGGGTTTCCGGTGCCATGTAGCTGGGCGTGCCGGCGGCGCTGACTCGGCTGGCGTTCGACAGGCCCGGGCAATAGCACAGGCCAAAGTCCAAGAGGCGCAGGCGCTCATCGTCGCCCAGCAGCAAATTGTCCGGTTTGATGTCGCAGTGAATCAGGTTGCGCTGATGCAGCTTGCCGACCGCACGCAGTAACTGGGTGGCCAGGGTGCGACAGGTAGGAATGCTCAACAGCCCGTGCTGGCGCTTGCGCTCTTCAAGGGTCTGCCCCGGGTATTCTCGCATGACGTAGTACAGGTGTCGGCGCTGCGGCAGTGGATGCAGTTCAGGGACAAAGTCGCCAGCGACGCGGCGCATGAACCACTCCTCCAGCACCAGTGCCTGCCGCGCCGCGTCATCATTTTGCAAAGCCGGTGGCAAGGTTTTCATCAGCCAGGTTTGTTGTAGCGGGTCGCGCACCCGATAGACCATCGACTGACGCGACTCGGCACGCACACCGACCAGGTCCCAGCCTTCAAACGGTTTTCCGGCTTGCAGGCGCGGCGGCAACGCGCGCTCATCCAACGGGGCCAGGGCTTCGCCCAGCGTGCTGTCGGACAGCGCATCAACCCGGACCAGCAGGGCGCTGGCGTTGTCCTGACTGCCCCGTTGCAGGGCAAGCTTGAGCAGCTGCTGGCACCCTTGCTCGAATGGGTGCTGCCGCAGGCAGCTCAACAGGTCTGCGTCCTGCAACGCTGCCCAGACACCGTCGCTGACGATCAGTAGCTGGTCATTCAGGTGCAGCGCGCCGTCGCTGTAATCGATCAATAGATGCTCGTCCAGGCCCATGGCGCGCTTGAGCACATGATCCATGCCCGGGTGTTCCCAGACGTGGTCCTGGGTCAGCCTGCGCAGCTTGCCGTCACGCAGCAGGTAGGCCCGGCAGTCACCGACATGCGCGAGGAAATACCGACGCCCGCGTAGCACCAGCGCGGTGAGCGTGGTCAATAGCGGCTGTCCGCCACCATTGGCGCGCAGCCAGCGATTGTGGGCGGTCAGCAATTTATCCAGCGCCTGTGGCACCGCCCAGGTTTCCGGTGTGGCGTAGTAGTCCAGGGCCAGTGCCTGCAGCGTGGCCTGGGCAGCCAGCGCACCATCGGCGCACTGGCTGACCCCGTCGGCCACTGCCAGCAGATGCCCCTTGCTGGCAGCCAGCGGGGCGGCTGGTGTGACCACCCGGATGGCGTCCTGATTGTGCTGGCGAGGCCCCGTGTCGCTGGCCTCGCTGATGCTCAGTTGCAGCGCCATGGCTCAGATCCGGGCGGAGGACAGGCTGCAGGCGCCCCAGGTGGTGCGCCAGCGGCGTTTGACGTTATACAGTCCAACCCAGGCCAGCAGCCCCAGCGAGGCAAACAGCCACAGTCCAAGCTGGTAGTCACCGGTGTGCTGCTTGATGGAGCCCAGTCCGGCGGCCAGGATAAAACCGCCTACGCCGCCGGCCATGCCGATCAGTCCGGTCATGACGCCAATCTCCCGAAAGAAGCGCTGGGGCACCAGTTGAAAGACCGCACCATTGCCGGTGCCCAATCCGAGCATGGCAGCGACAAAAAATGCCAGGGCGGCCCAGGAACTGGGCAGGTTGAAGCCAACCACGGCGATACAGATGGCAGCGATACCGTACATGTAGAGCAACGCGCGGATGCCGCCGATGCGGTCTGCAAGCGCGCCGCCGAGCGGACGCATAAGGCTGCCCGCCATCACGCAGGCGGCGGTGTAGTAACCGGCGGTTACTGGGTTGAGCCCATACTGGTCACTGAAGTAGCCCGGCAGCGCGCTGGCCAGACCAATAAAGCCGCCGAAGGTCACGCTGTAGAAAAACATGAACCACCAGCTGTCCACATCCCGCAGGGCTTGGGCGTAGTCCGCCAGGGCCTTGGGGGCAGGCCGGCTCGGGGCGTTGCGCGCCAACAATATGAAGACGATTAGCGTGATGCCGAGCGGAATCAGCGCCAGGCCGAATACGTTCTGCCAGCCAAATAGATAGGCCAGCCCGGGCGCAAAAATGGCTGCCAGCACGGTGCCCGAATTCCCTGCGCCGGCGATCCCCATCGCCTTGCCCTGGTGCTCGGGCGGATACCACTGTGAGGCAAGCGGCAGCGCTACAGCAAAGGAGGCGCCGGCAAATCCCAGGCCCAGGCCCAGCATCAGGGTATGTTCATAGCTGCTGACACCCAGTTGCCAGGCTGCCAGCAGGGTGACAATGACAACGGTCTGGCCAATGATGCCGGCGGTTTTGGGGGAGAGCCGGTCCGCCATGAACCCCAGCAGCAAACGTAGCAGTGCGCCTGCGAGGATGGGTGTCGCCACCATAATGCCCCGTTCCTGTGCGCTCAGATCCAGATCGGTGGCAATCTGCACCGCGAGAGGGCCAAGCAGGTACCAGACCATGAAGCTCAGGTCGAAGTACAAAAAGGCAGAGAAGAGGGTTGGCGTGTGGCCGGCTTTCCAGAAACTGCTGTGCATGCTGTTGTCCTTTGCTAGCCGGAACGGGGCGCTGCGCCGCGTCCAGGCTGTGTTTCAGGCATAAAAAAAGCGCCGCCCCCGGCAACCGACCTGAGTCGGGCTGGGGGAGACGCCATTGTCTATGTAACGGCCCTGTGAAGGCGGCCGCCTGCCTGAGACCAAGCAGGATATATGCCAGCCATGCGAGTGGTCAGTGCGTCGTGGGTCAGCGAACGATCATCACCGAGCGCCGAGACTGCTGCACGACGCGCAACGCGTTGGTGCCCAGCAGATAGTCTTCCAGCCGCTTGCGTTTGTGCGATGCCATGACGATCAGGTCAACATCGAGCTTCTTGGCGACACGCAGGATGGCCTCATAGGCCTTACCGTCGGCCACGATGCGCTGCACCTTGACGCCCTTGGGTACCTGCTCCGCCACAAAGGCCTTGAGGTCACTGCTGATGGCCTTTTTTGCCTTCTCGGCGTACTCGCGGGGGAAGAACCCGCCCACCAGCGGCAACCCGAAGTCCGGCAGCACGGTGATGATGTGCAGCGAGGCGTCGTAGGTTTGGCAAAAGTTGAGCGCCGTGGGCAGTGCCTTGTCCCACGACTGTTTGTGGTTCAGATCAATTGGCAGCAGGATCTTGTTGTACATGCTCAGGCCCTCGCGTGTGCGCCATCGGCAGGCCGCCGACGCCATTGCAGTCCGATCACCAGCAGCAGCACCGCCAGGCCGGGTATCCACATCCATTCCTTGGCCCAGCGATCAACCGGGGCCAGGATTTCGACAATTTCCTGGTCAAAGTCAAAGCCCAGGTCAGCCGCCGGGCTGCCGTAGGTCACCATGTCGACCAGGGTGCGATCACCGTCCTGCATCAGCAGCAGGCCGAGTTTGTCCAGACGTTCGCTGCCGGAGCTGCCTTCGGGCACCGGTACCAGTACAAAGAAGGTGCGCGGCTGTCCGATATCGTCTTCGCCGTCGACCTGGATACGCAGGTTGCTGCCGGCATCCACCCGCTCCAGTACCTGCTCAATTTGCGCTGGCGGCACGCTGCGATAGGGGTCGTGCACCATATCCATCCAGAAACCGGGACGGAACAGCGTAAAGGCGACCAGCAACAGGAGAATGCTTTCATACCAGCGACTCCTGACGACCAGCCAGCCCTGGGTCGCGGCGGCAAAGATCAGCATAGCCAGCGTCGCGACGGCAAAGATCAGCAAGCCATGCATAAAGTCCACATCGATCAGCAGCAGATCGGTGTTGAAGATAAACAGGAAGGGCAGAGCCGCCGTCCGCAGGCTGTAGTAGAACGCCTGAAAGCCGGTGCGGATCGGATCGCCACCTGACACCGCCGCCGCAGCAAAGGAAGCCAGGCCGACGGGCGGGGTAACGTCTGCCATGATGCCGAAATAGAACACGAACAGGTGTACGGCAATCAGCGGCACCAGCAGACCGCTTTGCTGGCCCAGAGTGACGATTACCGGTGCCAACAGCGCCGACACCACGATGTAGTTGGCGGTGGTCGGCAGGCCCATGCCCAGAATCAGGCTGAGGATGGCGGTCAGCACCAGCATCAGCAGCAGATTGCCCATCGACAGGATTTCGACCAGGTCAGCCAGCACCAGACCGACACCGGTCTGCGAGACGGCGCCAACGATGATGCCGGCCGTCGCGGTGGCGATGCCGATACCGATCATGTTGCGCGCGCCTGCTATCAGGCCCTGCCAAAGGTCATCCAGGCCCGTAATGACGGCGGCGCCGGCCTCACCCTGACCACGGAACAGCGCCATCAGCGGGCGCTGGGTAATGATGATGACGATCATCAGCACCGTGGCCCAAAAGGCCGAGAGTCCGGGCGACAGGCGCTCTACCATCAGGCACCAGATCAACACGATTACCGGCAAAATAAAGTGCAGCCCTGACATCACTGTGGGCTTGGTCTGCGGCAGGCTGACGACCGGTGCGTCCGGGTCATCCATCTCCAGTTCGGGGTAGCGTGACCCCACCTTCAACAGACCGATATACACCGCTCCGAGCGCTGCGCCGATAACCCAGCCGGCGGCGTCGCCAAGTAGCGGTTTTAGCCAGCCAAGGCCGTAGTAGACCGCGAAGGAGAGGGCCATCAGCAGGATCAGCCCGGTCATAAAGCCCAGCACCTTACGCAGGAGCGGACGTTGCGGGTTGCTGCTTTGCAGCCCCTTCATGCCCGCCTTTACCGCCTCCAGGTGCACGATGTAGACCAGCGCGATGTAGGAAATCAGCGCGGGCAAAAAAGCATGCTTGATCACCTCAACGTAGGAAATGCCCACGTACTCAACCATCAAAAAGGCTGCCGCACCCATGACTGGCGGCATGATCTGGCCGTTGACGGAGGAGGCGACTTCGACTGCGCCGGCCTTTTCGGCAGAGAACCCAACGCGTTTCATCATCGGAATGGTGAAGGTGCCGGTGGTAACCGTGTTGGCGATGGATGAGCCGGAAATAAGCCCGGTCATGCCGGAGGCGACTACGGCAGCCTTGGCCGGGCCGCCGCGGTAGTGGCCCAGCAGCGAAAACGCCACCTTGATGAAATAGTTGCCGGCGCCGGCCTTGTCGAGCAGCGAACCGAACAGCACGAACAGAAATACAAAGCTGGTGGAAACGCCCAAGGCGATACCAAATACGCCCTGGGTGGTCAGCCACTGGTGGTTGATCAGCGACTCAAGGCTGACACCCCGGTGGGCCAAAATGCCGGGCATCCAGGGACCGGCCATGGAATAGACGATAAATACCAGGGCCACGATCATCAGCGGCGGCCCAAGGGCACGGCGGGTAGCCTCAAGCAGCAGTACCAGGCCGATCACCGCGACGATGACATCCTGGGTAATCGGACGTCCGGGGCGGGCTGCCAGGTCGGTGTAAAAGATATACAGGTACGCGGCGCAAAACGCGGCTACAACGGCCAGAATCCAGTCAATGACGGGGATGTAATCACGCGGTGAGCGCTTGAACGCGGGGTAGGCCATAAAGCCCAAAAACACGGCGAATGCCAGGTGGATCGAGCGTGACTCGGTGCTGTTGAATACGCCGAATCCCACCATGAAGGGTAGGGGCGAGGCGATCCACAACTGAAACAGCGACCAGGCCGCAGCTACGCTGAGCAGCAGCTTGCGCGCTGCGCCGGTTGGCTTGCGCGCACCGGTATCGCTGGTTGCTACCAGGTCTTCAAGTTCGGTATTCAGATCATTGGCGTCGCTTGTCTGGCTCATGGCTGCGCGCTTCTCCTGATTATTGGTGTTTTATCCTGTGGCAGCGCTGATAGTGCTGCCTGTGCAAGCGCCTCTTGTGGAGCCGCGATGCAATGCAAAAAGGGGACGCTAGAGCGAAAGCAAAAAGGGGCCTCAAAGGCCCCTTTTTGGTTGTTACATCCAGCCGCGTTCCTTGTAGTAGCGGATCGCGCCGTCGTGCAGCGGTGCGGACAGACCTTCCTTGATCATTTCCTCTTCCTTGAGGGTGGCGAAGGCCGGGTGCAGGCGCTTGAAGCGGTCGAAGTTCTCGAACACCGCCTTCACAGTCTGGTACACGGTTTCTTCGTCGGTCGCAGTGGAGGCAACCAGAGTGGCGCGCACACCAAAGGTTTCGGTGTCGTTATCGTTGCCGCGGTACAGGCCGCCGGGGATGATGGCCTTGGCGTAGTAGGGGCGCTCGCTGATCAGCTGATCAATTTCCGGGCCGGATACCGATACCAGGTTGGAGTCAACGGTGGTGGTGGCTTCCTGGATTGAGCCATTCGGGTGGCCGACCACATAGACCATAGCGTCAATGTTGTTGTCGCCCAGAGCCGCTGCCTGCTCGGCGGCCCCCAGCTCGGAGGCCAGCGCCAGATCATCAACAGTCCAGCCCAGCGCGCCCATGACCACGTCCATGGTGTCGCGTTGACCGGAACCCGGGTTGCCGATATTGACGCGCTTGCCCTTGAGATCGGTGATACCTGAAATGCCGGCGTCTTTGCGTGCGACCACCGTCAGCGGCTCACCGTGCAGTGCAAACATGGCGCGCATGTCACTGAATGCGCCGTCGGCTTCAAAGCTCTGAACGCCCTCATAGGCCTTGTACTGAATGTCGGACTGCACAACACCCATGTTCATCTCGCCGCCGCGAATGGCGTTGACGTTGGCGACGGAGCCGCCGCTTGAGGGCGCGTTGCAGCGAATACCGTGGTCTGCGCTGTTGCGGTTGAGCAGTCGGCAGACCGACTGACCGACAACGTAGTACACACCGGTCTGGCCACCGGTGCCGATAGTCACGAAGGTTTCTGCGGCAACAGGCGTGGCGCTGAGGGAAGCGTATCCGATGGTGGCTGAGAACAGCAGGGCAAGGGATTTGCGCATGTGAAATGACTCCTTTTTCTGATTATCAATGGTCCGGCCTCTGGGCGTAGACCACGCTACAGGCGGATAAATTCCGCAAAGCCCCAAGCGGGACGGGAACTGACCAGCACGTGCTGACAGATGGGCCCTGTCCTGCCGCACGGCCGAACAGGACTACTGTTCCAGTGTAGTGGATGATTTCACTGTCATTGCGACCATAACCCCAGCGTCCCGGACGGGCAAGCACGGAGGGCAGTGTAGGCAGGCAGAGGCGCCTGCCTGCTGGTCACTCGACTGGGGGCCAGCCGCCCATTTCACGCCAGCGGTTGACGATGGTGCAAAACAGGTCGGCGGTTTTCTCCGTGTCGTAGCGCGCCGAGTGCGCTTCGCGACCATCAAAGTCGATGCCCGCTGCGCTGCAGGCCTTGGCCAGCACGGTCTGACCATAGGCCAAACCGCCCAGTGTGGCGGTATCAAAGCAGGAGAAGGGGTGGAAGGGGTTGCGCTTGAGCTCGGTACGCGCGACCGCCGCGTTGAGAAAGCCCAGATCGAAAAACGCGTTGTGGCCAACCAGCACGGCGCGCTTGCAGCCGGCTGATTTGATGGCCTTGCGGATCTGCTTGAAGATCTCGCCAAGCGCGTGTTCCTCGCTCACCGCCTGGCGCAGGGGGTGATCAAGCTTGATGCCGGTAAATTCCAGCGCGGCCGCTTCGATGTTGGCGCCCTCAAAGGGCTCGATACGAAAGAACGTGGTCTGATCCGGGTAGACCAGGCCATCGTCATCCATATTGATGGTGGTTGCCGCAATCTCCAGCAGCGCGTCGGTGGCCGCATTGAAACCACCGGTCTCGACGTCCACCACGACCGGCAGGAAGCCCCGAAAGCGGTATGCCAGCGGCGATTTGGCCTTGCCCGAGGTCACGGGATCGCGTTCTTCATCGTCAAAGTCGAACTCGCTCACGGTATTTCCTTAACGGTTGATAAGTATCAGGCCAGACGCCAGTGGATGTGTTCGCCCGCGCGCAGCGGTACGACGTTTTGATCACCGAACGGCAGTTCTGCCGGTACCGCCCAGCTGTCACGGACCAGCGTGATCGTATCGGTATTGCGTGGCAGACCGTAGAAGTCAGCCCCGTGGAAACTGGCAAAACCTTCCAACTTGTCCAGCGCGCCCAGTTCATCAAAGGTCTCGGCGTACAGCTCGATCGCGGCGTGTGCCGTGTAGCAACCGGCACAACCGCAGGCGGCTTCCTTGGCATGGCGTGCGTGTGGTGCAGAGTCGGTGCCCAGGAAGAACTTGGCGGAGCCGGAAATGGCTGCGGCGCGCAGGGCCTGTTGGTGCGTCTGACGCTTGAGCACCGGCAGACAGAACAGGTGAGGGCGAATCCCGCCAACCAGCATATGGTTGCGGTTGAACATCAGGTGGTGGGCGGTAATGGTCGCAGCGACATTGTCGGATGCCTGCTCAACGAAGCTGACCGCATCGCCGGTGGTAATGTGCTCAAACACCACTTTCAGGGTGGGGAAGCGCTCTACCACCTTGATCAACTGCTGGTCGATAAAGGCTTTTTCCCGATCGAAGATGTCGACTTCGGCGTGGGTTACCTCGCCGTGCACCAGCAACAACATGCCTACCTCGGCCATGGCTTCGAGCGCCGGATAGATGTTCTCCAGCGCGGTGACGCCAGACTGGGAATTGGTGGTGGCGCCTGCCGGGTAGAGCTTGGCAGCGACGACCTGGCCGCTGGCCTTGGCCTGGCGCACGACCTCAGGAGAGGTCTGGTCGGTCAGGTACAGCACCATAAGCGGTTCAAACTGGGAGCCAGCTGGACGGGCGGCAAGAATGCGCTCGCGGTAACCAGCCGCCTCGGCGGCGTCGCGTACCGGCGGTACCAGATTGGGCATGATGATGGCGCGGCCAAAGCTGCGGGCGGCGTCCGGCACCGTGTGTTGCAGCATGGCGCCGTCGCGCAGGTGAATATGCCAGTCATCCGGGCGGGTGAGCGTCAGGCGGTCAGTCATCGGGGAAATCCAGTGCTTGAGAATGGCGCAATGCTACCGCAAACAGCCCTTCTTTGACACTGCGCCGCTGGTCGGCGGCTGCACGACAGCACTAAAGTTTCTGCTGCCTGTGCCGATGATCCCGGCAAGAGAGATGTGCGTCCGTGTGTCTTTGATATTCGGAACGAACGTGGAGACCCCGGTGACACGAGCCTACCTGACTGTTCTGCTGAGCGTGGCGCTACCGGCCCAGGCGATGACCTTCCAGACCCGCATGGAAGATGTTCGCTGGCAGGTGGAGGGGGATCAGTTTGCCTGCCGTCTGTCGCAGTCGGTGGCGGGCTACGGTGAGGCGACCTTTGTGCGTCGCGCCGGGGAGCGTCCGGCGTTTGAACTGACGGCCTGGGACAACCCGATGCGTCCGGGGCCGGCGCAGGTATTCAACGAGCCACCGCCGTGGCGTCCGGGCACGGCCGCACAGCCAGTCGGCCAGGGCGTGGTTGCCAACGGCAGTCAGGCAATGCTGCTGCCCTACGAGCAGGCAGGCCGTATGCTGGCGGGCCTGGCCTCGGGGCTGCAGCCAACCATCATGCGCAGCAGCCTGGCTGGCGGTGAATCGGTGCGGGTGGTGGTCTCCAGCGTCGGCTATCAACAGGCCTGGGTCGACTATCAGGCGTGCGTCAGCAAGCTGCTGCCGATCAGTGCGGCGCAGGCCGAACAGAGTACCATCAGCTTTCGCTCTGGCGGGAGTGTGCTGAGCGACGACGCCAAGAGCATGCTGGATGCCGTGTTGCAGTACATTCAGGCTGCGGATCAACTGAACGAGATTGTGCTCGATGGCCACTCCGACAATCAGGGCAACCGGCTGGATAATCGCGAGCTGTCGCGCCAGCGGGCGCTGGCGGTGCGAGACTATCTGATGGAAAAGGGCGTGGATGAGTCCCTGTTCAGCATGCGTTTTCACGGCGACCGCTATCCCATTGCCAGCAATCGCACCGCCGAAGGCCGTGCGGCTAACCGGCGTGTCATGCTGCGCCTGCAATACAACTAGTCCGCCCATCTGCTTGCAGACTGTCCTGTTACAGGTCTATCGCCCTGTCTCCCCTGTGATTCCCGCCTGTGTGGCGCTAGAATAGGCGCCTTTCGCCCGCTCCGTTCGGGGTGGCGGTTCAGTCTTGCTTTTAAGGGAGCACGAAATGGCAGAAGTCAAAAAAGTCGTCCTGGCCTATTCCGGCGGTCTGGATACCTCGGTCATCCTCAAGTGGCTGCAGGAAACCTACGACTGTGAAGTGGTCACCTTTACCGCTGACCTGGGTCAGGGTGAAGAAGTAGAACCGGCACGCGCCAAGGCCCAGGCCATGGGCGTCAAGGAAATCTACATCGACGATCTGCGCGAAGAATTCGTGCGTGACTTTGTGTTCCCGATGTTCCGCGCCAACACCGTTTATGAAGGTGAGTACCTGCTGGGTACCTCCATCGCGCGCCCGCTGATCGCCAAGCGCCTGATCGAAATCGCCAACGAAACCGGTGGTGATGCCATCTCCCACGGTGCCACCGGCAAGGGTAACGACCAGGTTCGCTTTGAACTGGGTGCCTACGCGCTGAAGCCGGGCGTAAAAGTGATCGCTCCCTGGCGTGAATGGGATCTGCTGTCGCGCGAGAAGCTGATGGATTACGCCGAGAAGCACGGTATTCCGATCGAGCGCCACGGCAAGAAGAAGTCTCCCTACTCGATGGACGCCAACCTGCTGCACATCTCCTATGAAGGCGGCGTGCTGGAAGATACCTGGACCGAGCACGAAGAAGACATGTGGCGCTGGACCGTCTCCCCGGAGAGCGCCCCTGACCAGGCGACCTACATCGAGCTGAGCTACCGCAACGGCGACATCGTTGCCATCGACGGCCAGGAAATGACCCCGGCTGAAGTGCTGACTTACCTGAACAAGGTTGGCGGCGCCAACGGTATCGGTCGTCTGGATATCGTCGAGAACCGCTTTGTCGGCATGAAGTCCCGCGGCTGCTACGAAACTCCCGGCGGCACCATCATGCTCAAGGGCCACCGCGCCATCGAGTCCATCACCCTGGACCGTGAAGTTGCCCACCTGAAAGACAGCCTGATGCCGAAGTACGCCGAGCTGATCTACAACGGTTTCTGGTGGAGCCCGGAGCGCGTCATGCTGCAGCAGATGATCGACGCTTCGCAGGTGAACGTGAACGGTGTCGTGCGCCTGAAGCTGTACAAGGGCAACGTCATTGTTGTCGGTCGCAAGTCCGACGACTCGCTGTTCGACGCCAACATCGCGACCTTTGAAGACGACGCTGGCGCCTACGATCAGGCCGACGCGGCTGGCTTTATCAAGCTGAATGCACTGCGCATGCGCATTGCGGCCGGCAAGGGCCGCAAGCTGCTCTAAGCCAGTCAAGGTTCGATCTGACGCCCGGTGAAAGCGATTTCACCGGGCGTTTTCGTTTTACAGTTGCGGGCGGAGCGGGGAAACCGGTAGCTTTGTCTGTACATCCTCGCAAGGGCGCCGATCATGCGAATTCTGCACACCATGCTCCGTGTTGGAGACCTCGAAAAATCCATCGCCTTCTACACCGAAGTGCTCGGCATGACCCTGCTGCGCCGCAAGGACTACCCCGACGGTCGCTTTACCAATGCCTTTGTCGGCTACGGCAACGAGGCCGAGCACGCGGTACTGGAGCTGACCTGGAATTGGGATACCAGCAGCTACGAGCTGGGCAGCGGATACGGCCACATCGCCATTGAGGTGCTGGACGTATACCGTGCCTGCGAACAGATTCGCGCTGCCGGGGGCAAAGTGGTGCGCGAGGCCGGTCCGATGAAGCACGGCAGCCGCATCCTTGCCTTTGTCGAAGATCCGGACGGCTATCGCATCGAGCTCCTGTCGGCCCGAGAGTAGGCCCGACGCCTGCTTCACAGGGATGGGAGGGCAGAGATGGCATTGACGCTGTTGATTCTTCTGCTGGTGCTGGTTGCCGGCGCCTGGTTGCGTGCCCGTCAGCGCAAGCGGTGCCGCTACCTGCAAGAGCGGCAGGTAGCGGTGGCGCAGATTCGTTTGCTACGTCAGTTGATTGAACAGGTCCAGCGCCATCGAGGATTGTCCTATGGTGTGCAATCGGGAGAGCGTTCACTGGAAGCCCGGCTCTGGTCGGTTAACCAACAAGTTCGCCAGTTGTTCGAACGTTGCCGGGTATACCAGCCGACGCTGCACTGGCTGCCCAGCTGGCACCAGGCGGTGCAGCTCTGGGAGCGGGTCAACCAGCCCGACACGCCGACGTCGCCCGAACGCCTGCTAAGTCTTCAGATAGACCTCGTTCAGGCCCTGCTGGATACCGTCAGCGCATTGGCCGAGCGCTTTGACCTGGTGCGTCTGGGGCGCCTTGCGCCGCAGGCAGAGGGGCAATGGCTGGAGTTGCTGCGCAATATCGAACTGCTCGGGCAGTCCCGTGCCATCGGTACCGGTATCGCCGCCAATCGTCAGAACCTTGCGGTCTGGCGGGAACGCCTCGGGCAGCTCAGCACCCAGATCAACGAACAATGCTATGCGGCGCTGGCCCGTCTGGTGTCGGATCCGGAGCTGCGCCCGGTACTGAGCCAGCCGGTACGCGCCGCTGAAGAGTCACTGGACCGTCTGCTGGAGACCATTGGTGAACTGCTCAAGGAACAGTCCACAGCGGTGCACTCGGTAGACTATTTTCAGACCGCCACTCAGGCTATCAGCGCCCAGCTTCTGCTGGTCGACCTGCTGCTGCAGCGTCTGGAGCGCCGCCAGGCGGGCGCTCTGGCCTGACTCAGGCGGGGTTGATGCCGCGAATCTGGGCGGCCATATCGGCGGCGTAGAGGTCGGTCATGCCGGCGATAAAATCCAGTACCCGCAGATAGCTGCGGTAGGGCGGCCAGTCTGCCTGCGGAATGGTGTGGCCAATCAGATCAAGAATGCGCTGGTGCTTGAAACTCAGGTTTTGCCCGGCGTGCAGCTCGTTGACGGCGCTGCAGAAGGCGTCCAGCAGGGTTTCCAGCGTGCTGTAGGCGCCGATCTCGTGCAGTGTCTTGCGCTTGTCCTGGAAGATCCGCTTGCGCGCCATATCCTTGGCCGTCAGCACGCAGTTGCGCGCGGCTGGCGGCATGTGCTCGACCAGATCGCCCTGCAGCTCACCGGCCAGCAGTGCCGGCTGCTGATCAATAAAGGCCTGCGCGGCCGCATTGACCAAATGCTCAATCGCCTTGCCGCGCAAGATGGCCAGACGGCGACGCTGAGAGTCGTTAGGGCCCAGCTGGCGGTAGGTCTCCGGCAGGTCATCACCCACCAGGTCCAGCAGCACGCGCTCCACCTCGGCATATGCCAGCAGGTCCATCTCCAGCCCGTCTTCCAGATCAATCAGGCCGTAGCAGATGTCATCGGCCGCCTCCACCAGATACACCAGCGGGTGCCGCGCCCAGCGGTGCGGGCCCAGCGCCGGCAGGCCCAGTTTGCCCGCGATTTGCTGCAACAGGGGAAACTCGGCCTGGTAGCAACCGAACTTGTGCTTCTTGTAGCCAAGGTCGTTAGCGTGCTGGGCGGTCCAGGGGTATTTCAGGTAGGCTCCGAGCGTGGCATAGGTCAGGCGCATGCCGCCTTCGGCCTGGTGGTACTCAATCTGGGTCAGTACGCGAAAGCCCTGCGCGTTGCCTTCAAAATGCAGAAAGTCCTGCTTCTCGGCGTCACTCAGCTGATCCAGCATGCCGCGCTGTTCAGCCTGGCGAAACCAGTGGCGTATGGCATCTTCGCCGGAATGTCCGTAGGGCGGGTTGCCGATGTCGTGCGCCAGGCAAGCGGCCTGAACGATTACCCCCAGATCGGCGGGCTGACACCAGTCCGGCATCTCGCTGCGCAGCATCTCGCCCACCCGCATACCGAGCGAGCGCCCGACACAGCCCACTTCCAGACTGTGGGTCAGACGGGTGTGAATGTGATCGTTGCTGGACACCGGGTGAACCTGGGTTTTCTTGCCCAGGCGGCGGAAGGCACCGGAAAAAATAACGCGGTCGTGATCTTTGTGAAAGGGCGTGCGCCCCAACTCGTCGTCGCTGGCGACCGGTTTGCCCAGTCGTTCGCGGCACAGCAGTGTTTCCCAATCCATGCATGGCTCCTGTGGTTGAGCCGAGTATGCGGTAGGTATCAAGGGCTGTCGAGGGTACAGGGGCTGTCACCAAGTCGGCATCTGGGGAAGCACTGATTAATTCCACATGCCCTCTGGCGTTCAGGCCGGGCTGCAATCAAGGCGTGGTTTCGAAGGCATGTCGGGACCTGTCGAGAAACCACAACGCAGAGTGCGGCCCGGCCTGAACGCCCCGTAGGGCGAGCGCTCAAGCATGCATCTGCTGTGTTGCGCTGCTTGCCAATAGAGCCACTATCGGCTGCACATCGCGCCTTGCATCTGCACGCTTGAGCGCTCGCAGAGAGCGTGTGGAATTAATCAGCGCTTCCCTAGGCATCACCGGACTGACACATACAACTGGCAGGCTTGCGCTCGAAGTACTCATTCAAAGGAGCGTATTCGTGAGACCTCAAGCCTTCCTGGTCCTGACGGCAGCCATCTCAACGTTGGTGTTGAGTGGGTGTAATAGTGATAGCGACAGCAATGCTGACGGTAATCCTGCAGCTCAGCCTCTGGCGCTGAATATTCTGCATATCAACGATCATCATTCCAACCTGGAAGAAAGCAGCATCGATCTTGATATCGCTGGCACCGAAACCAGTTTCGCCCTGGGCGGGTTTCCGCGAGTGGCAGCCAAAATGGCAGAGCGTGAAGCCGAGCTGGATAACGTGCTGAAACTGCACGCCGGGGATGCGATCACCGGTACGCTGTACTTTTCCAGTTTTGAGGGTGAGGCTGACGCCGCCTTAATGAACGCGGTCTGTTTCGATGCCTTTGCCCTTGGTAACCACGAGTTTGACCGGGGCGATGCGGGGCTGGTGAAGTTCCTCGATTATCTCGCTGAAGGTAGCTGTAACACCCCGGTGCTGGCTGCCAACGTCAAGCCACAGGTAGGCACGCCGCTGGCGCCCAGTGCCGAAGACGACTACATCAAGCCGTACTACATTCATGAAGTGGACGGCCAGCAGGTCGGGGTGATCGGCATCGACATCAGCGGCAAGACCAAAGGCAGCTCCAGCCCGCTGGCAACGACCGAGTTTCTGGATGAGCAGGAAACGGCCCAGGCGATGATCAACGAGCTGGCCGAGCAGGGCGTCAACAAAATCATCCTGCTGACGCATTATCAGTATGAAAATGACCTGGAGATGGCGCGTAACCTGTCGGGTGTGGATGTCATCATCGGTGGTGACTCCCACACCCTGCTGGGCGACTTTGACGCTTATGGTCTGAATGCCGGCGGTGAGTATCCGACCAGGGTCACCAATGCCGATGGCAACATGGCCTGCGTGGCCCAAGCCTGGGAGTACGCCAAGGTGCTTGGCGAACTGAATGTGCAGTGGGACAGTGAAGGCAATGTTGTCTCCTGCGAAGGGGTGCCGCACCTGCTGCTGGATCAGCCAAGCCGCAATGACGTTGCCCTGACTGGTGATGCCGAGGCTGAGGTGATGGCGGTTATTGACGCCGACCCCCAGCTCAGTCTGACTACACCGGATCCCGCGGCCCAGGCGGTGCTCAGCAGCTACACGGAGCAGCTCGACGAGTTCCGCAATAATGTTATTGGCATGGCTACTGAAGACCTTTGCCTGGCACGGATTCCGGGTGTGCCCTACGGCGACACCACCTGCACGGGTGAAGACCCCAACCGTGGCGGTGATATTCCCAATGTGGTGGCCAGTTCCTTCCTGTTTCTGAGCAAAAACGCCGATGTTTCCATTCAAAACGCGGGTGGCGTGCGCATTGATATCCCTGCGGGTGATATCACCATTGGCGATGCCTACACGCTGCTGCCGTTCGCCAACACGCTGACCAACCTTGAAATAACCGGTGCGGAAATTCGCCAGGTACTGAATGAAGCGGTTGATTACGCCCACAGCAATTCCAGCGGTGCCTATCCTTATGCTTCCGGCCTGCGCTGGTATGTGGATATGAATCGTCCGGCAGGGCAGCGCTTGTACGATATCGAATATCGCGTTCGCAATGAGGGCGAGTGGCAGCCTTTGACCGATACCACGGAACTTGTTGTCGTGAGCAACAGCTTCACCGCCTTGGGGCGGGATGGGTATGTGACCTTTGGCACCGTGAGCGAAGACGGTCGCGCCGAGGATACCTTCCTCGATTACGCGCAGTCCTTTGTCGATTACATGCTGGAAGTCGGCACTGTGCGCAAGCCGGCGCTGGATGAGTACTCCACGCAGTTCTACACGCCCGCCAACTGAGTTAGTCAGCGGCATGGCCCGAAGGGAAGACGACTACTTCCGTTCGGGCTTTGGCCGGTTAGCGGGGAAGTGTCGGTAGCCAATCCCAAATGGCGCTACAATAGCGGCCTGTTTCCCGACTCGCCGTGACCCTCCATGACGCACATCCCTCCTGTCACTCTCTATGGCACGCTGGCCTGCCATCTGTGTGAGACCGCCATGCACGTCCTGCAGCCGCTGATTGCCGACGGTTTGCGGGTGAGCGAGGTCGATATCAGCGACAGTGACGAACTAATGCAGCGTTATCAGACGCGAATTCCGGTGCTTCAACGCACGGACAGCGGCGCCGAGCTGGATTTTCCGTTTGACCTGGCCCAGGTGATGGACTGGCTGGGCGATCACTTGCGCGAAGAGGCTTAACCAATGGCGATGCGAGTGGTGCCGTTCTGGAAGCGTAAGGCGTTGACCGAGCTTGATCGTGATGAGTGGGAGTCGCTGTGCGACGGCTGCGGCCTGTGCTGCCTGCAGAAGCTGGAGGACGAGGATGATCCAGAGGCGATCTACTACACGCGCATTGCCTGCAAGTTGCTGGACCTGGATACCTGTCGCTGCAGCGATTACCCCAATCGCCAACGCTTTGTGCCGGACTGTATCCAGCTGACACCGGGTAAGGCGCAGGACTTTGCCTGGTTGCCGCCCACGTGTGGCTATCGCTTGGCCGCCGAGGGTAAGGATCTGCCGCCTTGGCACCCGCTGATCTGTGGTGATGAGCAGGCGGTGCACAAGGCGGGCATTTCTCTGGCTGGTCAGATGCTGCCCGAGGGCAGTGTGGCTGATGATGACTGGGAAGATCACATCATCTTTCGCGTCGGGTAACAGGCCCGCGTAGGCGGGCCGTTGGCGCAACCATGACTCAGTGCGAAATCTCGAACTCCCGCAGCTTGGTGTGTAAGTAGCGCACCTGATCGTACTCGAACGGGCTGTCCAGGGCGCCGTAGCGGAAGGGAATACCGTAACGCAGGTCGATAGCCCAGATACCCCAGGTTGCCTGGTAGTCGTTCATGAAGTCCCGGTTGTCCATGTAGTTGACGTAATCTTCAAACACCCAGTCGGCTACCCGGCCGGTACCATCGCGCAGGCTCGACGGTCCCAGGAAGGGAATGACCAGATAAGGGCCGGCCGGCACACCCCAGACGCCTAGCGTCTGTCCGAAGTCCTCGTCTTGCTGTGGCAGCCCCATTTTTTCCGCCACATCGAATATCCCCACCAGCCCGAAAATGCTGTTGAACAGCAGCCGCGCGGTGGTTTCGCCGCTGCGCTGGAACTTGCCCTGCAGCAGGCTGTTGCCCAGGTTGGGAATGTCACGCAGGTTGTCGAACACATTCGATACGCCGGTACGCACCGGGCTCGGTGTTGCCCACACGTAGGTGCGTACTACCGGCAGGTAAACGTACCGGTCGAATTGTGCGTTGAAGCGATAAATGCGCCGGTTAACGCCCTCCAGCGGGTCATGTACGTTCAGTGCGCGCAGGCTGGAGCGCTCGAACTGATAGCGGTTGTCCCGCTCGTCGATATCCAGCTCCAGCAGCGGGTCATGGTAGGCCGGCACCGGGGGGCGGGCTTCCTGCGCGACTGCGTTGAAAGACAGTGCCGTGCTCAGCAGGGCAAGGGGTAAAAGCCGCTTCATTGGGCACCTCCTTGCAGGAAGGCCAGGTAGCGCTCTGCCACCGGTGCGTAGTCCAGATTGCCCCCGTGCCCACCGCTGGGGTAGAGGAAGGCGCGCTCGCCCAGGGTATCGGCGAGATAGCGGTAATCGGACTCGGTCAGAATCAGGTCGTCGGCATTGCTGACTGCCGCAACGTCGGGGCTGTTTTGCAAGAAGTCCTGCAGGCTGCGCAAGCTGGTCTCCCAGGCCATGTCTTCAATGGTTTTGTCAGCGTTTTCCAGTTTCCAGGCGGGCAGCAGCTGATCGTTGATGTAGCAGGTGAAGTCGCAGAATAGCGCGCGGCGCAGATAAGGCGTCAGTGAGGTGCTGACCTTGAGTTGCTGATCAGCCGGGACATAACGGCCGCCATGGGTCACCAGGTCGCTCATGAAACTGAGGTCCGCTGCGGAAAAACGAAACACCGCACCGATCAGCATGGCCAGCTCCGGATCGGTTAATGCATCGGGCGAGCTCTGGATCTCTTCGAACAGGCTTTCCTGGATATCGCTGTTGCCGCGGCTGGCAAAGTGACGTGAGAGCTTCTGGAAAATGTGCTCATAGAAGCTGTCGTTGTCGTCAACGCCCTCAATACGCGTGTAGGACAGGGCGTCCAGACGCCCCACAGAGGCGTACAGGTCGACCGGCGGATTCATCAGCAGCACCCGCTCAAAGTCGAACTGTCCGAGGTGCGTGTCCAGCTCGGCGACGAACGCCGCATGCAGGGCACCGAGGCTGAAGCCCGCCAGGCGGTAGGAGGTCACCTCAAAGCCAAGCTCCTGACGCGCATTCTCGACGGCCAGACTCATGGCGGTATGCAGGTCGCGCGCATCCTCGGCGCCCATCCCGGGCAGACCGCTGTTGGAGGCGGCGGCGATAAAGTCGTGGTTGGAGGGCGAGGACAGCACAATGACATGCATGCCGGCCTGCCAGAACAGGCGCTTGAGGTAATCCATGCGTGTGCTGTCATAGCCCGAGCCGGTGCCGGCTACCAGGAAGATCAGCGGCGCAGGCTCGTCGTGCCAGGCGACGCGGTAGTGCAAGTCGCGGTACTGGGACAGAGCCGGAGGCAGCTTGCGGTCGGGCAGCACGCGAACTTTGAGGTCGGTTTGCTGCACATCCACATCACTGGGAGTGGGGGCTCGCAGTTTTTCCGGTGTCCCGGCAACGGTAGCCATGAAGGGGTTGGTGACGGGATAGGCATAGGGCTCGCCGGCATTGGCCGTGAGTGCAACGGTTGCCAGCAATCCGGCGCAAATCCCGAGCGTCTTTCGATAGGTTGGCAAGGCGTTACCTTCCTGGTGGCGTAAATAATGAAGTCCCTACAAATACCCGCCACAGCCAGGAAAGTTCCCTGCACAGCGCCTTTGGGTCAGGCGGGCAGGGCGTCTGGACGGGCTTTGCGGCGGCGCTCTGCGCGGTTCCAGAGCTTCTCGTGAAAGTAGAAGGCGACGGTGTTGATTGCCGGCTCGACCAGCGCCACTGCGCCGCCAATGAGGACGCTTCCGGTCATCAGGTAGACCACGCCAAAGGCGATGGAAAAGTGCATGCAGGCAAAGGTGATGGTCTTGATCATGGCTGCCTCGACTATATCTCAAATGAGAATCATTACTGAATGAGGTCAGTGTAGGCGAATGCTGCGCTGGTGAGAAGCGTGATTGTGTAATGGCGGTAATAGCTGGAAATAATCAGCTGTATCCGGTGGGCAGGACGCCCACCGGACCTGCCCTCTGGGCGCGGTTCTGCGCGGGAGGGCGGACTGATCAGTCGAAGTCGAAATCCGACAGCTGTTTCTGCAGGCGACGTTCTTCGAGGTAGTTATCGATCAGTCGGCGCTTGGTAAGACTGTTGCGTGAACTAGGGGCGTTATCGGTTTCAGGGGTGTCGTCGTCCTCGACGAAGTCATCATCATCGTCCAGTTCGATGTCGGATTTTGCTTTGGCCATGACTCAACTCCACAGTGAAGATGCCATTTGCGCACCTTATAAACGCGAAGTTGTATTTGCGGAAATAGAATTTTTTTATTGAAATCGGTCAAAAAATACAGGCTGTTTTCATAGCTGCCGCAGGCAGCGCCCTCAGTCGGAGGTCTTGTGCTTGTAATCGCACAGATCCTCTATCCGGCAGCTGCCGCATTGCGGCGTGCGCGCCTTGCAGACATAGCGCCCGTGCAGGATGAGCCAGTGATGGGCATCGACCAGAAATTCCTTCGGAACATGCTTGAGCAGCTTCTTTTCGACTTCCAGTACGTTTTTGCCCGGAGCGATGCCGGTGCGGTTGCTGACGCGGAAGATGTGCGTGTCGACGGCCATGGTTGGCTGGCCGAACGCGGTGTTCAGCACCACGTTGGCGGTTTTGCGGCCAACGCCGGGCAGGGCCTCCAGCGCTTCGCGATTGTCCGGAACCTGGCTGTTGTGCTGCTCGATGAGGATCTTGCAGGCGGCAATCACGTTGCGGGCCTTGCTGTTGAACAGCCCGATGGTCTTGATGTACTCGCTCAGACCGTCCACGCCCAGTGCGTAAATCGCCTCCGGGGTATTGGCCACCGGGAACAGCTTGTCGGTCGCCTTGTTGACGCCCACGTCGGTCGCCTGGGCGGACAGGGTCACGGCGACCAGCAGCTCAAACGGCGTGCTGAAGTTCAGCTCGGTGGTCGGGTGCGGGTTGTCTTCACGCAGGCGGCGGAAGATCTCGTAGCGCTTTTCCTTGTTCATGGTGCCCGCTCAGTTGATAGTCCCGGTAACGCGTACGCGCTTGCTGCCAGCCGCCGCCGGCGTGATCTCGCGGGCCGCTGCGCGCTCCTTGACCTTGGCGTCAATGAGATTTTTAAGGGCAATCAGCAGTCCCATGAACACAAAGGCCCCCGGTGGCAGGATGACAAACAGCACATCCTTGTAGTGGGGGAACACCACCAGCGTCCAGTCGGCCGCGATAGGGCCCAGCAGCAGATCCATACCGGCAAACAGCGTGCCGTGCCCGACCAGTTCGCGCAGGCCGCCGAGCACCACCAGCACCAGCGCAAAACCCAGGCTCATCATGAAACCGTCTACCACTGAGGGAAGAATCGGGTTTTTGGACGCAAAGGCGTCGGCGCGGCCGAGAATCACGCAGTTGGTGACAATCAGCGGGATGAAGATGCCGAGTATCTGGTACAGCTCGTAGGTAAACGCCTGCATCAGCAGCTCGATGCAGGTGGTCAGTGCGGCGATGATCATCACAAACGCCGGCAGGCGCACCGCGTCGGTCACGGCGCTGCGAATCAGCGACACCGCCAGGTTGGAGCCGGTCAATACCAGCATGGTCGCCAAACCCAGGCCAAGGGCGTTGACCACCGAGCTGCTGACGCCCAGTAGCGGGCACAGACCTAACAGTTGCACTAGCCCGGCATTGTTGTGCCACAGGCCGTCTGCGGTGATCTCGGAGAGTGTCTTGTTGGCCATGGCTTAATCCTCGTCCAGCTGCAGCAGGGCGGCGCGGTGTTCGTCGAAATAGTTCAGGGCCTGATAGACCGCCTTGACGACTGCGCGCGGGGTGATGGTAGCGCCGGTAAACTGGTCAAACTGCCCGCCATCCTTTTTCACCGCCCACTGATCAGGGATCGGCATGCTCAGGCTTTTGCCGTTAAATGACAGAATCCACTGGCTTTTGCCTGCGTCGATCTTGTCGCCCAGCCCGGGCGTCTCGCGGTGGCTGACGCTGCGCACGCCGGCGATGCTGCCGTCGGCGCGAATGCCGACCAGCAGGTCAATGCGGCCGCTGTAGCCATCGGGGGCGACAACCGGCAGGATCACGGCGCTGACGCGATCGCCCTGGCGAGCGCGGTAGGCCTCGGCCGGGGCGCTGAGGCTAAGGTATTGGCGATCCTGCACGGTAAAGCGGTCAGTCAGCAGGTCGTTGTCATGCTGATCATGCGGCACGATCTCGTTCAGCGCGCTAAGCTGGACCCGCCGTTGGGCCTCGCTGATGCGCTCGGCGGTGCCCTGTTGGGTCACGGCGATCATACCGACGGTGGCAACGGCAAACAGGCCGAGAATCACGCTGTTGCGCAGGATCGAGCGACTGGTAGTAGTTGGCGTATCCATGGCTCAGTCCGTCTTGCCCATACCGCGCTTGGCCTTGCTGTGGCCGTAGGTGCGCGGTGTGCTGTAGTAGTCGATGGTGGGAGCGGCGAGGTTCATCAGCAGCACGGCAAAGGCCACCGCGTCAGGGTAACCCCCCCAAGCGCGGATCACATAGACCAGAATGCCGACGCCGGCGCCAAAGATCAGCCGACCCTGCTTGCTGGTTGCACCCGAGACCGGGTCGGTGACGATAAAAAACGCCCCGAGCATGGTTGCACCGCTGAACAGGTGAAACAGGGGGGAGCCGTTGGAGTCTGAGCCGCTGCCATTCCAGAACAGCAGGCTCATCAGCGCCAGCGCGCCGAGCATGCCGACCGGAGCGTGCCAGCTGTAGATACGCTTGTACAGGAGCGCGGCACCGCCCAGCAGGTAAGCCAGGCTCACCCACTCCCAGCCATGGCCGGCAAACTGGCCGAAGACTGGCTTGGCGGCGTACAGCTCGGCCATGGTCAAGCTGCTGTTGGTCTTGACCACATCCAGCGGGGTTGCCTGGGTCCAGCCATCTATCGCGCCGCCGCTGGGCAGGAAGATACGACTGAGGCCATCCATCAGGCCTAGTGTGGCCTGCACATCCGGCACGACCGCTTCGATACCGCGCCAGGCCGGCCAGCTGGTCATTTCCACCGGGAAGGAAATCAGCACCACCACGTAGCCCAGCATCGCCGGGTTGAACGGGTTCTGGCCCAGACCGCCGTATAGTTGCTTGCCAAACACGATTGCGAAGCTGACAGCGATCAGCGTCAGCCACCAGGGCGCGTAGGGGGGGAGCGCCAGGGCCAGCAGCCAGGCGGTAACCAAGGCGCTGCCATCACGCAGAAAGAACCCGATCGGGCGCTTGCGAATCCACAGAATCAGCGCTTCGACAGCCAGAGCGACGGCGCTGGCGTAGAGGATGTTGATCAGGGTGCCAAAGCCGAAGAACCAGGTCAGGGTCAGCACGCCGGGCAGGGTGGCGCCCAGTACCCAGAGCATAATGGTCTGGGTGTGGTTGTTGCCTTTGGCGTGGGGTGAGGTCATGCGAACCAGCGCCATCAGTTGGTCTCCTTGCTGGCCATGTAGTCGGCGAAGGCCTTGGCGGCAACGTCGAGCGCGGCGCGGGCAGTGTCGAGGTGTTGCTGGGCGGCGACGGTATCTCCGCCGGCTTGCTCAGCGTCTTTCAACTCGCGTTCGGCCCGTTTGAAGTCAGCCTTGCAGGTGGCCATGCTGGTTTTCAGCGCGCGCAGCTGCTCATCGACCGGTTTCTTGTCCACAAGCTGGCGCTGCGGCGGCGGAATCGGGCTGTTGTTTTCTGCTTCATGCAAGGCCGTCTCCGCGCTCTGATAGGCCTGTTGCTGATTGGCCAGCTGGGCCTGCAGGTCAGCATCTTCCGGGGTCTCACTCAGGGCGCGTTCGGTTTTCTTCAGTGCCGCACGTGCCATGGCCAGATCCAGCTTGGCCTGCTTGAGTTTTTCATCAACCGGCTTCTTGGTCGTGGTGCTGGCCGGGATGCGGGCGTCAGCTGCCTCGACCTGCTCTCGCAGCTTGGCGATCTCGGCTTGCTGCTCTTCGCTTGGGCTGTCGCCGGCGCTGCGCTCTGCCTTCTTCAGTGCGGCGCGCAGCATGGCTGCCTCAATCTTCAGCTTCTTGGTCTCATCGTCGCCGCCGGCCTGGGGCGCTGGCGCAGCGGGCTGGTTGCTGGACTCGCCCTGGGCCTGGTCAAAGGCTTCCTGAGCTTGCCGTGCAGCTTGTTCAAGCTGCGGAATCTGTGCCTGCAGGTCGGCGTTGTCCGGGTTGGCGACCAGCTGCTTCTGCGCTTTCTTCAACGCCATCTGCGCGGTGGCGGCGGCGATCTTCAGTTGCTTCTGTTCCGGTGACAAGCCGCCCGCTTTGGGTGCCGGTGCATCGCTCGTCGGCGTACCTGCACCGGATTCGGCTTGCTTGGCGGCTTCAGCCTCTTTGGCTGCCTTGATACGCGCGGCCTTTTCAGCACGCGCTAGGCGGTCTCGCTCTTTTTGCTCGGCCTCGCGCTGCAGGCGTTCCTGACGGTGCTCAAAGCGCTGGCGGGAATGGTCGGCCTTGTGTTGCTGCAGGTCCAAAGCGCGAATATCGGACTTGGCGGCGCGGTAGTACTGCACCAGCGGAATGCTGCTGGGGCAGACGTAGGAGCAGGCGCCGCATTCGATGCAGTCGAACAGATGCTGACGCTTGAGCTGATCGTAGTCCTTGCCCAGGGCAAAGAAATGCAGCTGCTGCGGCAACAGGCTGGCCGGGCAGGCTTCGGCGCACAGGCCGCAGCGGATGCAGGGCTGCGCCGGCGGTGGCGGCGGCAGTTCATCACGGGTGCCGGCGAGCAGGCAGTTGGTGGTCTTGACGAGGGGGGCATCCAGGCTTTGCAGGGTAAAGCCCATCATTGGCCCGCCCATGACCAGGCGGAACAGCTTGTCTGGCTGCAGGCCGGCAAAGTCCAGCAGTTCACGAATCGGCGTGCCAATCAGCGCTTCAACGTTGGTTGGATGGCTCAGCGCCTCGCCGGTCAGGGTGGTGATGCGCTTGATCAGCGGCTGACCGAGCACGACGGCATCGTGGATCGCCAGCAGGGTGCCCACGTTCTGGCAGACCATGCCAAGGTCGGCGGGCAGACCGCCGCTGGGCACTTCCTTGCCGGTCAGAATCTGAATCAGCTGCTTTTCGCCGCCGGAGGGGTATTTGGTCGGGAATACCACCACCTGCATGGCGCGCTCGCCAACCGCCGCGCGCATGGCCTGCGCGGCTTCGGGCTTGTTGTCCTCAATGCCGATCAGCACCTGCTCGGGCTGCAGCACATGCATCAGAATCTCGATGCCGGCGATGATCTCGGGCGCTCGGTAGCGCATGGCGCTGTCGTCGGCGGTGATATAGGGCTCGCACTCGGTGCCGTTGATGATCAGCGTATGGATCTTCTGCTCGGGGCGTGCCTTGAGCTTGACCGCGGTCGGAAAGCCGGCACCACCGAGCCCGCTGATACCAGCCTGACGGATCAGCTCCAGCAGGGTGACCGGCTCCAGTGCACGAAAGTCGGTGACGGGTTGCAGCTCGCACCAGCGGTCCTCGCCGTCGGCCTCGATGTGGATAGCCCATTCCTCAAGACCGGATGCGTGCGGGTAGGGCGCAGGCCCGATGGCGGTGACCGTGCCGGAGGTCGGCGCGTGCACGGGACAGCTGACCATGCTGCTGGCCTCGGCGATCATCTGGCCCTTGAGTACCGTGTCGCCAACGGACACACAGGGTTCGGCGCGACCACCCAGATGTTGCTGCAGAGGCACTGTCAGCAGGGCCGGAAGCGGCGCGATCTCAATGCCGTGGCCAAGGGATTGGGTCTTGTTCTCGGCTGGGTGAATACCACCGGGAATGTCCCAGATACGGATCGGGGTAGCTGCAGTCATCAGGCGGCTCCCCGGCTGGCGTCAGTGGCGATCAGGGCAGTACTGGGCAGCGGGAAGTCCCACTTCCAGTTTTGCGGCGTGGTGGGCAACGGCAGCATGTCGATGCAGTCGACCGGGCAGGGCTCCACGCAGAGGTCACAGCCGGTGCACTCGTCGGTGATGACGGTGTGCATCTGCTTGGCTGCGCCCAGGATGGCATCCACCGGGCAGGCCTGGATGCACTTGGTGCAGCCGATGCACTCAGCTTCACGAATGTAGGCGACCATGCGGGGCTTTTCTTCGCCGTGCTCGGCGTCCAGCGGCAGCGCTTCAACGTCCAGCAGGTCAGCCAGCGCCTGAATGGTGGATTCGCCACCGGGCGGGCATTTGTTGATCGGCTCGCCATTGGCGATGCCTTCGGCGTAGGGCCGGCAGCCGGGATGGCCACACTGGCCGCATTGGGTTTGCGGCAGCAGGTCGTTGATCTGGTCGACAATAGGGTCACCGTCGACCTTGAAGCGGACAGCGGCAAAGCCGAGGACGGCGCCGAAAATTAGCGCCAGACCCAGCAGAACGAGTACGGCAGTTATGATCATCGACATGCTTACAACCTTATCAGGCCGGTGAAGCCCATAAAGGCCAGCGACATCAGGCCTGCGGTGATCATGCCGATGGCGGCACCACGGAACGGTGTAGGCACGTCAGCGATAGCGATACGCTCACGCAGGCCGGCAAACAGGATCAGGATCATTGAGAAACCAATCGCTGCGCCAAGGCCGTAGGTGGCGGACTTCATGAAGGTCTGCTCGGCACGATTGGTGTTCAGCAGCGCCACGCCCAGCACCGCGCAGTTGGTGGTGATCAGCGGCAGAAAGATGCCCAGTACCCGGTAGAGCAGCGGGCTGGTCTTGTGTACGACCATCTCGGTGAACTGCACCACAACCGCGATGACCAGAATAAAAGAGATGGTGCGCAGGAACTCAAGATCCAGCGGTACCAGAATGTACTGAAACGTCAGGTAGCTGAGGATAGACGCCAGCGTTAGTACAAAGGTGGTGGCGGCGGACATGCCGATGGCGGTTTCCAGCTTGCCGGACACGCCCATGAAGGGACACAGCCCGAGAAACTGCACCAAGACGAAATTGTTGACCAGTATGGTACTGACCAGAATAAGGGCAAATTCAGCCATTGACCCAACCCCATGTGTGGCCAGGCAGCGCGACTCTTACGGTCGCTGCGCCCGGTCCGGCTAATCAGGGCGGCCCGCGCCGCCCCATCACTGCACTTCTGTCGTTATTTAACGCGCTGGCCTGGCTTGGCACCCTGATCGGGGCTCAGCAGGAAAATCTCTTCACCGCCGGGTCCGGCCGCCAGCACCATGCCTTCGGACACACCGAACTTCATCTTGCGCGGCGCCAGATTGGCGACGTACAGGGTCAGTCGGCCCTCCAGCTTGCTCGGGTCCGGGTAGGCGCTCTTGATGCCGGAGAAAACGTTACGCTTGGCGTCGCCAATATCCAGGCTCAGGCGCAGCAGCTTGTCGGCTCCTTCAACAAATTCACATTTCTCGATCAGTGCGACACGCAGATCGACAGCGGCAAAGGCATCAAAGTTGATCTCAGCGGCCAGCGGCTCTTTGACCAGCTCGCCGTTGCCGGCTGGCGCTGTGCTGTTGGCGGCGGCGAGGTCTTCTTTGGAAGCATCTACCATGGCGTCGATCTTGGCCGGCTCGATGCGTGCCAGCAGCGGCTTGAAGGCGTTCAGCTGATGGTTGGTCAGCGGCGTCTTGTGATCGTCCCAGCGCAGTGGCGCAACATTGAGGAATGCCTCTGCGTCGGCCGCCAGCGTCGGCAAAACCGGCTTGAGGAAGATCACCAGCTGGCGGAACAGGTTGATGCCCAGGGCGCAGATGGCCTGCACCTCGTCCTGTTTGCCGTCCTGCTTGTTCAGCGCCCAGGGCGCCTTGTCGGCAATCCAGGCGTTGGCCTTGTCGGCCAGCGCCATGATTTCACGCATGGCGCGGGAAAAGTCGCGCTTCTCGTAGGCGTCGGCAATGCTTGGGGCGGCGGCGGTAAAGGCGCTGCTCAGCTCCGGCGCCGGGTTAGCCTCGACCATGACGCCGCCGTTGCCTTTGTGAATAAAGCCCGCGCAGCGGCTGGCGATGTTGACCACCTTGCCAACCAGGTCAGAGTTGACCTTCTGCACGAAGTCTTCCAGGTTCAGGTCCAGATCTTCCACGCCCCGACCCAGCTTGGCCGCGTAGTAGTAACGCAGGTACTCGGGGTTCAGATGATCCAGATAGGTGCGCGCCTTGATAAAGGTGCCGCGGGACTTGGACATCTTCTGGCCGTTCACGGTCAGGTAGCCATGCACATTGACGGCGGTCGGCTTGCGGAAACCGGCGCCTTCCAGCATCGCCGGCCAGAACAGGGTGTGGAAGTTGACGATGTCCTTGCCGATGAAGTGATACAGCTCGGCGCTGGAGTCGGCATTCCAGAAGGCATCAAAACTCAGCTCGGGGCGGCGGCTGCACAGGTTCTTGAAGCTGGCCATGTAGCCGATAGGGGCATCCAGCCAGACATAGAAGTACTTGCCCGGCTCGCCAGGAATCTCGAAGCCGAAGTAGGGCGCATCACGGCTGATATCCCACTCCTGCAGGCCGCTGTCCAGCCATTCGGCAATCTTGTTGGCCACGGCGTCCTGCAGGGCACCGCTGCGCGTCCACTGCTGCAGCATCTCGGCAAAATCCTGCAGACGGAAGAAGAAGTGCTTGGAGTCCTTGAGTACCGGCGTGGCGCCGGAGATGGCCGAGCGCGGGTCTTTCAGTTCGGTCGGCTCGTAGGTGGCGCCGCATTTTTCGCAGTTGTCGCCGTACTGGTCCTCTGCCGCGCATTTCGGGCAGGTACCCTTGATGAAACGGTCGGCCAGGAACATGCCCTTTTCCGGGTCAAAGTACTGGGTGACCGAGCGGGTGCTGATGTGGCCAGCCTCTTTCAGTCGGGTGTAGATCAGCTCCGACAGCTCGCGGTTTTCTTCCGAGTGCGTGGAGTAAAAGTTATCGAAGTTGACCAGAAAGTCGGCAAAATCGCTGGAATGCTCGGCATGCACATTGGCGATCAGCTGTTCGGAGGTAAGGCCTTCCTTCTCGGCACGCAACATGATGGCCGAGCCGTGGGCGTCGTCAGCGCAGACATACACGGCCTGGTGGCCACGCAGCTGTTGAAAGCGGACCCAGATATCGGTCTGGATGTACTCCAGCATGTGCCCAAGGTGGATTGAACCGTTGGCATAGGGCAGGGCGCTGGTAACGAGGATCTGACGAGTCGCGGCTATATCGGACATGGGCTTCCGGGGTACTTTGCGGTTGAACGTGAAAGGGCAGGGATGATAGCAGATGGGGCGCGCCGGGGGGAGGCTTGAACACGTCTGAGCGGGCAGCTGTACCGACATTTGCGGTCACAACTGTATCTTGTTGGCGCTGGCGCGCAGGCGTATAAGAGCCGCTTGCAAGGAGCCTCCATGCCCAACATCGCCCGCCCGTCTTCCTCTCTGACTCCCCGTGCCGGCCACCGTGAATGGCTCGGCCTGGCCGTTCTGGTGCTGCCGACGCTGCTGCTCGCGCTGGATATGACGGTGCTGCATCTGGCGGCGCCGCGGCTGAGCGCTGACCTTGAGCCGTCCAGCGCGGAGCTGCTGTGGATACTGGACATCTACGGCTTTATGGTGGCGGGCTTTCTGATCACCATGGGGACTCTGGGTGACCGTATCGGTCGCCGGCGCCTGCTGCTGATTGGCGCCTGTGCCTTTGGCCTGGCCTCCATTGCAGCGGCCTTTGCCGACTCTGCACTGATGCTGATCATCACTCGGGCGTTGCTGGGTATCGCCGGTGCCACGCTGATGCCCTCGACCCTAGCGTTGATTCGCAACCTGTTTCACGTCGAGCAAGAGCGTACGCTCGCCATCACCATCTGGATGACCGGATTTATCGTCGGCAGCGCCATCGGCCCGCTGGTTGGCGGTCTGATGCTGGCGCTGTTCTGGTGGGGCTCGGTGTTTCTGCTGGCAGTGCCGGTGATGGTCTTGCTGTTGTTGGTAGGGCCGTGGCTGCTACCCGAATCCCGTGATCCGAACGCCGGCAAGCTTGATGTGGCCAGTGCACTGTTGTGCATCAGTGCGGTGTTGCTATTGATTTTCGCGATCAAGGACGGCGCGCGGGACGGCATTAACCTGTTAGCCGTGTTTAGCCTGATTGCAGCATTGGTCACCGGTACGCTGTTTATCCGGCGGCAGCGGCGCCTGGCCGACCCGATGTTTGATCTGACGCTGTTCAACAAGCCCAGCTTCAGCGTTTCTGTGGCAGCAATGCTGCTGTGCATCCTGGCGCTCTCCGGCAGCTGGCTGATGATTTTCCAGTTTCTGCAGGGCGTGACCGGCCTCAGTGCGTTGCACGCCGGCTTGGTGATGCTGCCTGCTGCTGTATTGCAGACGGCGGCGTCATTGCTGGTGCCAAGGCTCTCGCGCTGGCTCGCGCCAACCCGCCTGATCAGCGGCGGACTGCTGCTGGCAGCCGGTGGACTGGCACTGATGTTGCTCATTCATGCTGACAGCAGCCTGGCATTGATGGTGACAGCCAGTGTGCTGTTGGGCGTTGGGGTGATGCCGATGATGATCATGGGGACGGACCTGGTGATCGGGTCGGCCCCGCCCGAGAAAACCGGCGCGGCCGCTGCCACCTCTGAAACCGCCACCGAACTGGGGATGGCGATGGGTATTGCGGTAATCGGTAGCGTCGGCGCCACTCTGTACCGCCGCAGCATGGAGCAACAGTTGGACGGCGTGCTCGACAGCCATCAGCTGGCGGTAGCCAGCGATACCATTGGCGGTGCCATGGGCGTGTTGTCGCATCTGCCATCGGCGCAACTGGATCAGGTTCACGCCGCGGTCAACAGCAGCTTTACCCTGGCGCTGCACGCCAACGCCCTGATTGGCGTGGTGATCATGTTGGGCGCCGCCTTGCTGGTGGCGCTCTGTCTGCGTCAGACGGTCGGTACGGGTAGCGGGCACTGAGGGCTGCACAAGGCAAAGACTTGCGCAAAGGGTGGTGAAAGCTGCGCTATCCGGCAGTGTTGCAGGCATGAATAATGCTGACTCTGTTGTCAGGTTTCCTTTCTATCCGCTTGTTTTAAAAGAAGACGATCTGGTTTGGCATGCGCCTTGTAGTTGATTGGAACCGGACTCACCCGGCAACCCACGCTAGCAAGGAGCAAGCATGCCAACTCCCGCCTATCTCACCATTGAAGGCACCAAACAGGGCCTGATTACCGCCGGCACCTTCACCGAGGACTCGGTCGGCAATATCTTTCAGGAAGGTCATGAAGATCAGGTCCTGGTGCAGGGCTTTGATCATCAGGTGATCATTCCCCGAGATCCGCAATCCGGTCAGCCGACCGGCCAGCGCGTCCACAAGCCGCTGATGATTACCAAGGTATTCGACAAGTCCTCACCGCTGATCTTCAACGCCTTGACCTCGGGCGAGCGCCTGTCGCGTTGTCGCCTGGAGTGGTATCGCACCTCGGCGACAGGTACCCAGGAGCATTACTTCACCATTGAGCTACAGGACGCCATCATCGTGGATGTGCAATCGCATATGCCCAATTGTCAGGACCCGGCCATGGCGCACTTTACGCATCTGGAAGACGTTTATTTCACCTACCGCAAGATTGTCTGGACCCACGAGGTCTCTGGCACCTCAGGCTCCGACGACTGGCGGAGCCCGATCGCAGCCTGAGTCGGTCAGCGGCATCCCTGGCGGCGCAGGGGATGCCGCAGTCGAGACAAGTTTGGTGCTTGTCTCGACAACGGCTCGGCTGGCAGTATCAAACCCCTTGATAACAACAACTCCCGGGGCTTTTGATGACCGCTGCACCCTATCGCCTGTATGGCGCCTCCCACTCCCTGTACACCGGCAAGGTCCGTTGCTACCTGCGCAATCAGGGGATCGATTATCGAGAAGTGCCCACCTGGCATCCTGATTTTGCCGAGCGCATCCTGCCGCGGATCGGACGCGGGATCATACCTGTGCTGGAAACCCCTGAAGGCCAGGTAATCCAGGACAGCATCGATATCATCGACCACCTGGAAGCACAGGGCGTGCCTTTTCCTGTGTATCCGTCAACGCCCCTGCAGCACATTGTGGCTGTCATTATCGAGTACTACGGCTGTCAGGCGATGCTCAAGCATGCCATGCACTACCGCTGGTCGTATCGGGCCGAGCAGGAGGCTTTTTTGCGCTGCGCCTTTACCTTGGGCTCTGGTGCCGACATGGCTGACAAGATCATGGGGCGGATGAACAGCTATTTGCCCCGCCTGGGCGTCAACCAGGCGAGCATTCCGCTGATCGAGCGTTCCTACCATGAGTTGCTGGCGTTGCTCGAAGCCCACTTTACACAGGTGCCATACCTGCTCGGGTGGCGCCCATCGATTGCCGACTACGGCCTTATTGCGCCGATGTTTGCGCATCTCGGGCGCGACCCGGTTCCGCTGGCCGTCATGCAGCAACGGGCTCCACGGGTGCACCGGTGGGTGGAGCGCATGACCGCTCCGGGGCTGGATGTGGTCGAGTATCCGCAGCACGCACCTGCCTTTTTTGCCGATGACACACTGCCAGCAACGCTGGAAGCCGTGTTGCGGCACATCGCTGATGAGATATTCCCCGAGCTGACCGACAAGCTGGCGTTTGTGCAGGCCTGGCTTGATGAGCACCAGCCAGTAGATGGCAGCCCCGTCAGTGAACGGCCGCAGATACGGCAGGTCGGTATGGTGCAGACCCGGTTTCGCGGTGCGGATATCGAGGTGGGCGTTGAACCCTATTTGCTATACCTGCTGCAACGCGCCAGCGCGGTTATGCAGGCACAATCCGCTGACAAACAGCAGGCCTTGAACGGTGAGCTCAAGCGCCTTGGCCTGGCTGATGCGCTGCCGGTCCAGCACACCTATCAAGTAGGCCGGCGCGATAACCTGGAATGCTGGCTCAAGGTGTAGTGGCGAAGCTCTGTGGGTTACCGCGCAGCGGCTGGGGGAGGGCATCAGGCTGACGGTAGACCTGCAATGCCTGGTCAAACTGTTCAGCAATCTGGCGGGCATGCGGGTTTTTGCGGGAAATCACGTACACCAGTGGCCATTCGTCCAGCTTGTGACAGCGTGTGCCATGCAGCGCGTAGTCGCTCATGGCTTCCTGCGTAGGATGGCCGTAGCTGATCAGGTAGTCGGCGCGCCCACGCAGCAGCAACTGCATGGCTGCGTGGTTGTTGGGCGCGACGATCGGGGTTCGGCTGTTGTTCGAGAACAAGGTTCTGAGCTGCTCACGGTAGGTGTAACCCCGTATGGTGATGAGTGAGCGGTCCTGCAGATCGGTTAGGGAGTGGACGGCAGGAGAGCGCATCAGCGCAAAGGCACAGAGTTTGACGCTGATGCCGAGCGGCTGGCTCTCTACCGTGAAGCCTTCAAGCGCAGGCACATTGGGTGAACCGGGCCACAAGTCGATATCGCCCGTGTTCAGCGTGCGGTAGATACGATTGATCGGATAGTTGACCCACTTGACGCGGTAACCGCTCATCGCTGCCAGTTCGTTGGTTAAATCGATGATCGTACCCTGCGCGTTGCCGTTGTCATCGGTATAGGCAATGGGTGGGAAGTGGATATATCCGGCGCGCAGCTCCCGCAATGTCTGTTCCGCGCAGACAACAGGGGCAGCCAGCAAGGTGATCGCAGCGCAGAGCGCAGGCCAAAGCCAGCGCTGCCGTAGTAGCCGTCGACGTATCATTTTTATTTTTCTTTATGATGACAGGGTGCTCGGTCAGAGTAGCCCTGTCAGCGACTGGCGTCGAGGCTGGTCACCCGAATGGGCGATTCGCTCGTTATTCCCGGTTTTTAACTGAATCGAGTATCGGGCTGAGATAAGGCTTGTGGCTGTCGATTTCGCTGCGAGTGAGTCCGTTCATTTCATAGGGAAAGACCAGCCAGTCTTCAGTCGTGTGCAGGCAGAAGTCTGGTTGCACTGCCGTCTTGGCAGCGCCGGCCCGCTTGTACAGGGTGGCGATGCGGGTATCCAGCGGCATGTTGCGCTTGAGCTGCGCATTCAGCTTGCCAAGCACGGCCTGTACGCTATGGCCGGTACCGAAGGCGTCGTCAACGATCAGCAGGCGATCATCCTGATTGAGGTTGTCCAGCAGATAGTGGGTGCCATGCACGCGGATCTCGGCCTCGGGTGCCGCTACCATTGCATCGTAGTGCTCCATGCCACGGTAGGACGTGCGCAGCGCAATGTGATCGGTTTTGACGCCGAGGGTTTGCAGGCACTCTTGCACATAGATACCGACAGTGCTGCCTCCGCGCCAGAGGCCGACGATGAAGTTGGGGCGAAAACCACTCTCGAAAATCTGCACGCCAAGCCGGAAGGCATCTTCAATGAGTTGGTTCTCGTCCAGAAAACGGCGGTTGCGCGGACGTTGTTGAAGGGTGTCTGATGGGTTCATGGCTTGCCAGGCTACTCTCTCTGGTGTGATCATTGCGCGCTTTGGTGACGCTTGCGGAGAAGCTTACGTTCTTATGGCCGAGAAACAATACCTGAGTGCACAAAGCTTGCTCGAAGATGCCTTCAAGCTGGCGGCACAGATACTCAATTCAGACTTTCGTCCCACCTTCATGATTGCGGTCTGGCGTGGTGGCGTGCCGATGGGTATCGCAGTGCAGGAGTTTCTCGACTATCACGGTGTGCACACCGATAACATCGCGATTCGTACGTCCTCCTACCACGGTATTGATCAGCAGGAAAAAGAGGTGCGCGTGCATGGCCTGAACTACCTGGTCAAGCACGTGACTCACGAGGATTCGCTGCTGATCGTGGATGACGTATTTGACACCGGTCGCTCGGTTGAGGCGATTATCCAGGAGTTGAAGAACAAGGCGCGCCTGAATACGCCGCACGACATTCGCGTAGCCGTGCCTTACTACAAACCCGGTCGCAATGAGCTCGACTGGGAACCGCATTTCTATCTTCACAGCACCGATGCCTGGCTAAAATACCCGCATTCTCTTGAGGGGCTCGGCACCGACGAGATCAAGGCCAATCGTCCCGCGCTGTATGACATCCTGAAGCCGCACTTAAAACCTGCCTGATCGCCAACAATCTGCTATAGCTTGGTGGACTGCTGCCCCGCAATGCGGTGGCAGTCGCGCTATATCGCCTTGCAATTGACCTTGCAGGTGTCTGTAATTGCCATTTTATATAGCTGCAGAACCCTGTGATCGCGCTTTGAAATAAAGCATGCTGTGCGCCACATGATTTGAAACAAATAGGACTTTTGTACTGTATCCGGCGGGATGCAGTCACCATATGATGGCACCGTGCCTTTACCTACACTCAAGAGCGCGCTTATATGTTCAATAACAAATTGAAAGATATGTATAAGTCGCAGGGACGTGACCTGGCCGAGCAGAAAGCTCAAATCACAGCGTTGAAAACCCACATGGCCTGCCTCGAATGCACGCCTGACGGGCACATAACTGACGCCAACGGTCCCATGCTCGCGCTGTTGGGTTACCCCCGCGAGCGGCTGGTGGGGCAGCTTCACAGCCAACTGTGCGATCAGGATGATGGCGTCACACAGCGTCAGTTCTGGGGCGCTCTGGCGCAGGGGCAGGCGTGCGCAGGCACCTATCGTCGTTTGCGGGCAGATGGTCGAGGCCTGTGGCTGGAGGCCACCTACGTTCCGGTGCCGGACGCTGACGGCAGAGTATCCAAGGTAGTGATGCTGGCCTCCGATGTGTCTGCCGAGCGCCGTGCCGGGCTGGATCAGCAAGCGCAGATGACGGCGCTGAACAAATCGCTTGCGGTGATCGAGTTCACTCCGCAGGGCGAGATCATCACCGCCAACAGCAATTTCCTGGCCGCTGTCGGCTACTCGTTGCCGCAGATCAAGGGCAAGCACCACCGCATTTTCTGTACCGACACCTTCTATCAGCAGAACCCGAACTTCTGGCTTGAACTGGGGCGCGGTGAGTTCAAGGGCGGGCAATTTGATCGCCTCGACAGCCAAGGCCGGATTATTTGGCTTGAGGCGACCTATAACCCGATCTTTGACGAGCAAGGCAAGGTCACCAAAGTGGTGAAATTTGCCAGTGATATTACTGAGCGGGTAGAGCAGAACCAGGCAGTGCGGCAGGCGGCGGAAGTGGCCAGCAGCACCTCAGAAGAAACGGCTGCTATCGCTGAGCAAGGGATGTCGTCGTTACAGACAGCGGTGGATACCTCCGTTCAGATCGCCGCCCAGGTGGCCGACGCGACCGCCCTGATTGCGCAACTCAACGCCCAGTCCAAGAATATCGAGGAAATTGTCGCGACCATCTCAGCGATTGCCGACCAGACCAACCTGCTGGCTCTCAACGCGGCTATCGAGGCGGCACGGGCTGGTGATCAGGGGCGGGGCTTCGCCGTGGTGGCAGATGAAGTGCGGCAGCTAGCGGCGCGTACCAGCAAGTCGACATCACAAATTGCCGAGGTGGTACAGCGCAACCGCGAGTTGACGCGCAAGGTAACCGAGACCATCGATTCTGTCAGCGTGACCGCAGAGGAGGGGAGCGAGCGCACGCGGCAGGTCAGCTCGATCATGCAGGAAATTCATCAGGGCGCGGAGAACGTCTGCCGCACTACCGCAGGCTTGCTGAACGCCAGGTAGCCAACCCCGCGCGTGCCGATCGAGTGGGGCGACCGGCAGGTACATTGCGTACCTGCCGGCATCTGCTCAGTTCCCCGAGCGGCGCAGGGCCTGAGGCGAGAAGTCGCGCGGAGTCAGGTTGGCGTCGAAGTCGTACATCGGCTCGTTGTTGTCCAGCCCGTCGACAAAGTAGTTGTTGTCCTGCAGGTGGTACAGGGTTTCCAGCGTGCTGCCGAACATCGGCACGTCGTAATAATTGATCGGGTGACTTTCCTGCAGCCCGATCAACTCACCATCCTTGTCGCGCAAATCCACTGCCAGAATCTGCCAACTGTCCTCATCGATATAGAAGCGGCGGGCAGCATAGGGGTGGCTGTAACCGGTGCGCAAGGCCGCCTCGACAATCCATACCCGGTGCAGCTCATAGCGCAGCAGCTCGGGGTTGAGGGTGCGTGGCAATACGATCTGGTCGTAGGAGATACCTTTCTGGTGCACCGCATAGCTGTTGTAGGGCACCAGCATTTCCTGCTTGCCAACCAGGGTCCAGTCATAGCGATCCGGCGCGCCATTGAATGAGTCAACTACGTCGGCAGTGGCCAGATCACTGGTGTCGGGTTGTACCGAGTCATAGGCGAGCAGCGGCAGGCGACGCACTCGACGGCTATCCGGGCTGTAACGCCAGGCACGGCGCGTGGTCAGCACCTGATCCAGCGGGTCCTGGATCACCAGTGCGGTACCTGCCAGCTTAGCCGGCGCAGTAACCACGTACTTGTAGTAGAGCAGGGTATTGTCAAGCTCGGCGGTGGTCATGCCTTCGCGGTTGTAAACGTAGTAGATCGCTCGATCACGCTTGATCAGGTTGCTGTTGCCGTTGATGACCACAGCCTGGTTGTTGATGAAGTGGGTGTTTTCGCCCTTGTAATGCAGGATATGGTTCCAGATGACCTCCATGCCCTCCTGCGGAATCGGGAAGGGAATGCCCGCAGCAGCGCCGCGAATACCGTTGCCGTTGGCGATCAGCTCTGCACGGGTGGCATTTTCGCGGGTGGCGCGGTAGATACGCTGCGGATTCGACACACTGCGGCGGCTGGGAAATACCCGCAGATGGTAGTCGGCGTGGCGAGTCAGCAGGTCGGCCAGGCCGGCGGGCAACTGGTGCTGATATTGCGCCAGGTTGCTGACGTCAACGCGGTAGAGCTCCCGGTCTTGAGCGTAGGGGTCAGGGTGGTGCATGCCGGGTTGATAGCCCGGCGGCGGGGTAACACCGCCGGTCCATGCGGGAATGCTGCCGTCGGCATTGGCTGCCTGTTCGGCGCCGAGTGGGGTGAGATCGCGTCCAAGGCGTTCAGCTTGGGCTGCATCGACCTTGGCTTGCGCCTGGGTCGCAGCGAAGACCAGTGCAACGGTGGCAAACATCCTGTACATGAGCTGGCTCCTTGCAAACGGGTCGGGGCGCCACGGCGTCGGACCGGATTGCGGCAGGGATATGAATGAGCGAAACCCGCTGAAACGGGCGCGCGGATTGTATCGCTATTCGGCGAACTGCCACGACCCGGGTACAAAAAGTTACGTTGAATGTGTCAATGTGCGACCTTTGTCACACGCAAGGGGCTGGTCGCCTGCGCTTCACCAGACTGTCACGAGCGCCGGGTGAGGCTGGCAGCGTGGTACTCCCATGACTCAGACGGAGCCTGATATGACACCCTCTGCATTGACCTTGTCGTTGTTGCTCGCCGGTGCGGCGAGCGCCTTGAGTTTTCCTGCGTTTGCTGGCGGGCCCGAGCGCGGATATGAGCGCGATGACCGCCGTGGCGAGCATCGCCACGAACGTGGCCACCAGTCCGTTCAACTTGGCCCACGGCCGCAGTGGCTGGTTGATGACATGGACGACAGCCACCTCAAGCGCCGCCTGCAGCGCTGTGATGTGAACAAGCCGCGCTCCTCGCGCTTCTCTATTGGCCATCGCGGCGCGCCGCTGCAGTTCCCGGAGCACACCCGCGAGTCCTATATTGCAGCAGCGCGCATGGGCGCAGGGATTCTGGAGTGTGACGTCGCCTTCACCAAGGATCGGGAGCTGGTATGTCGTCACGCCCAGAATGACCTGCATACCACCACCAACATCGTTACCATTCCCGAGCTCAACGCCAAGTGCACGCAACCCTTCGTGCCCGCTGACCCCGCGATCGGTACCCAGGCACAGGCCGAGTGCCGCACCAGCGATATTACCCTGGCCGAGTTCAAACAACTGGAAGGCAAGATGGACGCCTTCAATCCGGATGCGACAACTCCTGAACAATATGTGCAGGGCACGGCCGACTGGCGCACCGACCTGTATGCCAGCCGCGGCACACTGATGACCCACCAGGAAAGCATCGAACTGTTCAAACGCCTTGGCGTGCACATGACGCCCGAGCTGAAAACGCCGGTTGTAGAGATGCCTTATGAGGGCGACTACAGCCAGCAGGATTACGCGCGTCAGATGTTGCAGGATTATCTGGATGCCGGCGTCAGCCCACGCAAGGTCTGGCCGCAGTCCTTTCAATTGAACGATGTGCTGTTCTGGATAAACGAGATGCCGGCCTTTGCCGACCAGGCGGTCTTTCTCGATGAATCGCCCGTTACACCGGACACGGCTTCGCTGGCCTACATGGAGTCACTCAGGGCGCAGGGCGTCAAGGTGCTGGCACCCGCCATCTGGAAGATGCTGACCCTGAATGGACGCGGTGACATTGTGCCCTCGGAATACGCGGAGAATGCGCGCGCCGCCGGTCTGGACATGATCGCCTGGTCACTGGAGCGCTCGGGACCGCTGGCTGATGGTGGTGGCTGGTACTACCAGAGCATCAGCGAGGCGATCAACAACGACGGCGATATGTATGAAGTGGTTGACGTGCTGGCGCGTGATGTTGGCGTGATCGGCATTTTCTCCGACTGGCCGGCCACCGTAACCTGGTACGCCAACTGTATGGGTTTCAGATAGCGTTGGGCGGCTAAGACGCGCTGGACCTTCAGCGGGAGCTGCTGGTCTTGAATTGACTGATCAACTGGTCCAGCTGCTGCGCTGCATCAGTCAACTGCTGGGTGTTGCGCGCGGTGTCCTGCAGCTCGCGCAGCACCCGATCCCCGAGGTTGCTGAGCTGGCCGAGACTGGCGGAAATCTCGGTACTGGTGCGTGACTGTTGCTCTGCGGCGGCGGCAACCTGACTGGTCATGTCGGTGATGGTGTCGACCGAGCCGGCAATGGATTGCAGCGCCGAGCGCGAGTTTTCAACCTGTTGTTGCAAGTCTTCGGATTGCCGATAGCTGTCAGCCATCGAGCTGACCGCTTTGGCGGTACCGGTCTGCAGCGAATCAATAATGCTGCGGATCTCATCGGTCGAAGCCTGAGTGCGGCTGGCCAGGGTGCGCACTTCATCTGCCACCACCGCAAACCCGCGGCCTTGTTCGCCGGCGCGTGCGGCTTCAATGGCAGCATTCAGGGCCAGCAGGTTGGTTTGCTCGGCAACGGCACGAATAACGCCCAGCACCGAATCGATAGTGTGTGACTGTGCGTTCAGCTCGCTCACGGCCTCACCGGCGTGGGTGATATCGTCGGCCAGCTTCTGCATGGAGCGGCTGGTGGCATCGGCCGTCTGCCGACCATCAGCGGTGTGACGGTTGGCCTGTCTGGCGGCGTCGGCGGAATCGGACATGCGTTGGGCCACTTCGTCCGAGGTCGCGCTCATTTGCTCCACCGCGGAGGCGATGGTGTCGAGTTCACTGTTCTGCTGGTTGTAGGAGGCTTCTGCCGTGCTCATTGCGATACCAACGTCGCCCGCAATACGCCGGTTGCGTGCGACCACCTCGCGCAGGTCATCAATCACCTGTGCCAGGCGGTCAGTGAACGCATTGAAGCTCCTGGCGAGGCCGCTGATTTCGTCATTGCCGCTGGCGTCCAGATGGCGCGAGAGATCGCCCTCGCCGCCAGCGATATCCTGCATCGCCGCAACCGCCTGAGCCAGTGGTCGGCTGACGCTCAGGGCGATGAGCAAGTTCACGGCGACCAGCAGCAACAGGCCGAGTGCCGCCAGGCTCAACTTGGGCAGCATGTCAGCCCAGAACGCCTCGGCCACATCATCCAGATAGATTCCCGAGCCCAGTATCCAGCCCCAGGGCGCAAAGCCCGCGACATAGGAAATCTTGGGCACCGGGTCTGTGACGCCCGGTTTGGGCCACATGTAATCGACAAAACCGGCCGACTGCCCCTTGACCACGTCGACCATCTCGCGAAACAGGTATTTGCCGTTGGGATCTTTGATGTCAGCGACGCTGTTGCCCACCAGCTGGGTGCTGAAAGGGTGCATGATCATCTGCAGGTCGTTGGAATGCACCCAGAAGTAGTCATTGCTGCCATAGCGCAGGGACTGCAAGGTAGCAGCAGCCTGTTGCTGGGCCTGCTGCTGGGTTAGCTCGCCGCTTTGCTGACGCTGGTAGAAATGCTCGATCACCCCCATCGCGGATTCGACCAGGTGCTGGGTCTTCAGCGCGCGGCCATCAAGCAGGGTTTGGCGATGATCCAGCGCGAAGGCGGTGACCAGCCCGAGCACGATCAACAGCACCAGCAGGGTGACGGCAACCAGGCGCTGAAGGATGGTAAAGCGGCGCAGCATGTTCATGACGATAGCTCCAGACCGAGGGACGGTTGCGTCAGACCACCCTGAGGCAGGCGCGCTGCCGTTTTAATGCTCTTGCCCTAAGCCTAGCAGTCGGCTGTCAAAGTGCTATGGCAGGGAGCGTTGCGGAGTCATGCCTGGAGAGTAAACAGGGCTGTTGGGACTAATGCCTGCCGCCAACAGCTTTTGCCAATCGGCCCGATTGGCTCATTTGATTTCTCGTGATGCGCTGCAAACGGCAGTATTTGCCCATGCCAACAACGCTCTAAGGGAGAGACAGCATGAGCATGCTCAAACGTTTTATTCAGCGTCCTGCCAGCAAGCCGCAACAGCCGGCGCCACAGGATCACCCCAACTTCTGGATGTACTGATATCACGCCGCCGGGACTCAGGCCTCGGCGGCGGCGTCCGAGGTCAGCTCAGCCAGCGCGTCTGGGCTGCTCTTGAAGGCCTTGGCGAATATGTCGCGGTGGCGGGCCATGTAGATGCTGACATCGTCGGCCAACTGCTCGCCCAAACCGGGCACAGCGCTTTGCAGTACCTCGGCCAGTGTCTCGGCCAGTTCCAGCATCTTGTCATGACGGTCGGCTTGGGCTTTATCCATGAACAGGCGCTCCGGGTCTCTGCTGCTGCGATATACGATTTCAACGGCCATACACACCTCTGGCTGGTCGGCAATGTCTTCGGGCACGGCCGGCTGGCCGCTGCACGCATTGTACTGGATGTAAATACAGTATCAAGAGGTGATTTTGTCAGCGCCGTCGATTGCTGAAGACCTGCTCCAGTACCAGCGACGGAATGCGGTAGGGGAGCGACATGTGGTCCTCGCCCTCGATCACCTGCTCGCTGACACGCAGTCCGTGTATCGACAAAGGTTGCAGTCGAGCAGCCAGCCCACGGGCGTCTTCGCGTGTGGCCGGTGCGTCTCGCTCGGCAGTGATCAGCGCCAGGCTAGTGTGGGTCACCAACTCTGACCGAGCCTGGACCTGATGAACAAAGGCGCGCTCATGCTGCAGCAGAAAACGATCACTCCACCACTGACTGGGGCTGGCGGCTACCAGGTGATCGAACAGCGTGGGGCGGGTGAACAGGGTGTAGAGCGCAAACATGCCACCAAAGGAATGGCCGAACAGGCTTTGCTGATGCGGGTCGACACTGAATCGCTCGGCGACGGCGGGCATCAATTGCTGTTCGATAAAGTCCAGCAGTTCGTCCTGGCCACCCTGTGGCGGGTCGTTCAGATCGGCTGGCGCCGGCGGGGAAAAATCATAGGAGCGACGCAGAAAGTTCAGCGGGTCGTTGCCGGGATAGGCAATGCCGATGATGATGCTTTGGCGATAGGCTTTCAGCCCCCGTTTGGCGGCGTGAAACCCGGGAAAGTAGGCGTTGGCGTCCAGTATGTAGAGCACCGAGCGGGCGCCGGTCCAGGGCAGGTCACCCTCAGGCAGGCTGACCATGATGCGATAGGGCGTGCCGGCCGCGTTGTGCATCAGCCACTGCTCGGTGCCGTCGAGCTTGACGGCCGGGGTCTCGGGGGGATTGGCAAACACAGGCAGACTGCAGAGCAATATCAGCAGTGCGGTGCAACAGGAGCGAAGCATGGGGAAACTCCGAATGCCCCGCGCGGCGGGCGCGGGGCGATGAGGATTACCAGCGGTAGCTGAGGCTGCCGATCAGGGAGCGGCCCTCGCCGCGATAGCAGTAGCCGTCCTGGCAGTTGATGTACTGCTTGTCGCTAAGGTTGCGCGCGTTGACCGCGAGTCTTACGCCGTCCATGTCGCCACTAAAGTCATGATGCACGCTGGCGTCGAACAGGGTGTAGTCCTCGCTCTTGGTGGTGTTGGCATCGTTGCCATACACGCTACCGGTATAGCGCGCGCCAGCGCCAAAACCGAGTCCGAACGGAAGCTGGTAGTCCAGCCACAGCGAGGCCAGGTGGTGCGGCACGTCCTTGGGATCGTTACCCTCGTCACCGTCGTTGCTCTTGGTGATTTCCGGATCGTTGTAGCTGTAGCTGGCCGTCATGTGCAGGCGCTCGCTGAGGTCGGCCACTGCTTCCAGCTCAAGACCCTTGGAAACCTGTTCACCGGTTTGCACGGTGTTGAGCGGGTCGTACGGGTCGCGGGTTGAGACGTTCTGCTGGGTCAGGTGGTAGAGCGATGCGGTGAGCATGGCGCTGGAGCCGGGCGGCTGGTACTTGAGGCCGACTTCATACTGCTTGCCTTCGGTGGGCTTGAGCGGGCCGTCGGCGTTGCTCCCGCTCTGTGGCATGAAGGATTCGGCGTAGCTTGCGTAGGGGGCTAGACCGCTGTCAAACAGGTACAGCGCGCCAAGCTGGTAGGTGGTGGCGGAGTCGCTGGTCTTGCCGTCGGCGCCGTACAGGTTGTCACTGGTGCGAGTATGTACCCAATCGCGACGCAGGCCGAACGACAGACGCCAGCGGTCGAGTCGGACCTGGTCCTGCAGATAGATGCCGCTGCGCTGGGTCAGGTTGTCCTGGTCCGCCAGCAGGCTGCTGGGCTTGCTGACCGGTTGATGGTAATCCGGGGCGTTCATATCGATGGAGGGCGCAGGGCCGGAGGCATATTGAACCGAACCGTCGAACCAGCTGTAGTCCCAGCCGGTGAGCAGGGTGTGCTGCAGCTCGCCGGTAGCGAAGCGGCTGACCAGGCGAGTGTCGCTGCTGACCGAGTCCATGTCCTCATACACGCCCACCGCGTAGCGATCCATCACACCGTTGGTGATGGTGCCGTCGGGCTGCAGGTATTGATTGGTGGTGTCGATCTGGCCGTAGCGCAGGTTTTGCTGGAGGGTAAAGGTATCGTTGAAGGCGTGCTCGAATTCGTAGCCGAGGGTCCACTGGCGCTGTTCCAGCTTGTCGAAGTACTCGTCGCCCTGCCAGAAGTCGGTAAGGTGGTCGCCGTCCTGATAGAGCATCGGCGAGGCAGCGGTCTCGCGCTCCTGGTACTGGGCGAGGACGGTGAGGTTGGTGTCTGGGCTGATTTGCCAGGACAGTGATGGTGCCAGCAGACGTACATCGTTATTCAGTTGCTCGATATCGTACTCGGCGTCGCGGTACACACCGATAGTGCGCAATAGCACGTTGCCGTTCGCGTCCAGCTGGCCGCCAACGTCGAACTGCCCTTGGCGATGCTGGTTGTTGCCGCCCTGGATCTCGACCTCATTACTGGCCTCCAGGCTCGGCCGTTTGCTCACCCGGTTGACCATGCCGCCGGGGCTGATCTGGCCGTAGAGTACGGAGGCTGGCCCCTTGAGCACTTCGATTCGCTCCAAGGTATAGGCTTCCACGCCGTAGATCGACAGCCAGCCGTTATAGGGTTGGCGCAAGCCGTCGAGAAAGTCGGCGGACATGGTCGTTTCAAAGCCGCGCACGTTGATCTGGTCGAAGCGCGGATCAAGGCCGGAGCTGCCGATGCGTACACCGGCGGTATAGGCGACGGCGTCCTCTACGCGGTCAACCTTGCGATCGGCAATCTGCTCGGCGGTCACAACGCTGATGCTTTGTGCGGTTTCCAGAATGGGCGTGTCGGTCTTGGTGGCGCTTCGGCTGACCGTCGCGTGGTAGGCTTCAGCCGGTGCGACGCCACTTTGCTGCATGGCCTGACCTTCAACCGTCAGTGGCGCAAGCTCGTAACTGCTGTCGTCCGCAGTGGCAAGAATCACATAGCCCGCACTGCCTTGACGGGCGATCAGCCCGGTGCCGGCCAGTAGCTCGTTGAGCGCCGCTTCAACGCTGACGGCGCCGTCCAGGCCGGGGCTGCGCAGCCCTTGTACCAGTTCGGGAGCGTACGACAGGGTAATGCCGCTGCGTTGGGCGAAGGTGCTCAGGCGAGTGGCCAGGTTGCCGGCTGGAATCTGCAGGCTCTGTAGCTGCGCACTGGCGAGAGGGGCGGCATACAGCGGCGGGGCACTGGCGGCGGCGATCGCCAAACAGAGTGCCGAGGCGCTGAGGGTGAGGCGGGACTGAGTACTGGCGCGGGACATGTACGGCTCCATCGTGGTGTTGTTAGCCTCTAAACCGAACGAGACGCAAAACCCCGACAAAAAATTCTGTTTTTTTGCAAATACTACGTTTCAGGCTGGCACTGCTTTTCTAGGCAGGTACTACTCGCAGCCACCAGCGGGTGCGGCTGACCAGTCGCACTGGCAGAATGCGTGGCAGATCTGCGAGCAGGGTATCGGGCTCGGCCAACTGGAAAACGCCGGACAGGCGCAGGTTGGCGATACTGGGGTCGCAGCCCAGTACGCCGCTGCGATAGCGGCCCAGCTCAGCAATAAAACACCCCAGACTCAGGTTGTCGGCCACCAGCATGCCTTGGCTCCAAGCCAACGGGTCGAGCGCTGGGCTGGCGGCGGCAATGCCGGATTGACTCAGGCGCAATCTTTCGCCGGCGCGCGCCTGATAGCCTTGGCCGGCGGCGTGCAACAGCAGTTCCCCCTGGGCCACGCTGACCTGGCTGTAACCCTCGTGCTCGCGCACACTGAAGCGCGCTTGCGCCGCGTCGCAGCGGCCCCAGGCGCAGCGTAGCTGCAGTTGGAAGGATGGCGCCGATCCCAGGCTGTCGATCAACACCTCCCCCTCGCGCAGGGTTAGCTGCAAGGGTTGCCCGACACGGGTAATGTCCAACCCAGAGCGGGTGTTGAGCTGCACCTGCACGCCTCCCGGGAGTGTCTGTTGCTGCTGCTCGCCGGCGGCGGTGTGCAGGTTTGGGCCGTTAACCTGCCGTTGCGTCAGCCAGCCGGCTGGAGCACCAACGGCCAGGACCAGCCCAAGCAACTTGAGGGCCCGGCGGCGTTGCAGGTCGGTATCGGCCCGCTCAAGTAACTGCAGACCAAGGTCGCGGTCAGGCAGGCGGCTGGTCATGTCGCCCAACTCCTGGCGCAGGTGACACAAACGCTGCCAGGCCAGCTCGTGATCAGGGTGCTTGGCCCGCCAGTGATCAATGCGTGCCTGCAAATGCGGGCCTTGATCAGGGGACGCAAGCTGCAATTGCCAGGCGATGGCGGAGCGCACGGTGGCCTCCGGCAGATGACGAGCTTCTGCGCGGGACATGCTCAGACGGCTCCGTAACGCAGCTGATAGCAATGGAGCAGGGCCGTGGCCACGTGGCGCTCAACGGTGCGGCTGGACACACCCAGACGCTCGGCAATCTGTGCATGGGTTAGACCGCCTAACTGATGCAGCATAAATGCCTGGCGTACCGGGCTGCGCAAGCCCTCCAGCATGCGGGCGATCTGCTCGAGCGTCTGCAGCGTCTCCTGCTGCTCTTGCGGGGAAGGGGCGTATGCCTCGGGCAGTTGCGCCATCGCCTCAAGCCAGGCCCGCTCCAGTGCGCTGCGGCGCCAATGATCAACCAGCAGGCCGCGGGCGATGGTCGATAGCAGCGAGCGTGGTGCAGTGCCGGTGACCGGTTCACGCCGCATCAAGACTCTGACAAAGGTATCCTGCGCCAGGTCAGCCGCCTGTTGGGGACAGCCCAGGCGTTGACGTAACCAGTTGTGCAGCCAGCCGTGATGATGGTTGTAGAGGCTTTCAACGCTGTGGGTAGGCGAGGTTTCGGGCATGGGCGTGGCGACAGGTCAATGGGACAGCAGGCGCCAACATTAGTTGAGAATCATTTACAATACAACTGCCGGTCAACCCAGCCGGTCACGAAACATAAAATACACCGCCCCCAATAGACACAGCCCAGCCCACAGATAATCAAGCTTGAGCGGCTCCTTCAGGTACATCACCGAGAAGGGCACGAACACGGAGAGGGTGATGACCTCCTGAATGATTTTCAGCTGACCAACACTCAACACGCTGTAACCGATGCGGTTGGCTGGCACCTGAAACAGGTATTCCAGTAAGGCAATTCCCCAACTGACCAACGCAGCGATTATCCAGGGTTTGTTATTCAGCTCTTTGAGATGGGCATACCAGGCAAAGGTCATAAACACATTGCTGCAAATCAGCAGCGCGATGGACAGCAATACAGGATGCATGGGCGGCGCTCGACATGGGCCGACGCGAGGGCGCGTCGGACGGAGGGCTATTGTGCGTCCAGCAGGCGCGCCTGAAAAGTCAGGCCGCGAGAGCCGCGAGCGGGGTCTGTTGGCGAGTGTGATGGTGGTCAGCCTAAGGCAGCTGCCACGGCGGCCTGGGCATGAATGCGGGTGGTGTCGAAAAGCCTGATTGGCGTGTCCTGTTGCTGGACCAGCAGGCCGATTTCCGTGCAGCCGAGGATCATACCGTCGGCACCTTCAGCGGCGAGGGCGTCGATAATCTGCACAAAGCGCTGGCGTGAGCTATCGCGCAGCTCGCCTAGGCACAGTTCCTCGAAAATGATGCGATGGATCGCTTGCCGTTCGCTGTCAGCGGGTGTAACCACGTCGATGCCGTTGGCGGCCAGGCGCTCGCGGTAGAAGGCCTGTTCCATGGTAAACGCCGTGCCCAGCAACCCGGCGCGCTGGATACCCTCCGCCTTGAGTGCCGCTGCCGTGGCATCGGCGACGTGCAACAGCGGAATGCTGATGGCCGACTCGATGGCCGGAGCTACCTTGTGCATGGTGTTGGTGCCAATCAGCATCAACTCGGCACCGGCGTCTTGCAGCCGCAGGGCGTCGGCTGCCAGCAGCTCACCAGCCCGTCCCCAGTCACCTTGGCGCTGTAACTCGGCAATCTCGGCAAAGTCGACGCTGCTGATCAGCATGCGCGCCGAGTGCAACCCACCAAGGGCCGACTTTATGCCCTGATTGATCAGCGCGTAATAGCTTTGCGTCGATTCCCAGCTCATACCGCCAAGCAAGCCAATGGTTTTCATACGGGCTCCCGATACCGATAGTGTCTGCCAGTCTAGCCGCTGCTGCTGTGCTTGCAGAGGTACAGTTGGGCGCAAACAGCCTGGGCAGGGGCGCAGCCCTGCGGTTTTACCTGTCGATGACCGAGGTTTGTACCGCAGGTTTGCCTGCGCCCTGGCCGACGCTTTGTACCAAACCCTTGAGCGAAGACAGGGCCAGCAGCAAGAAGGCGATGGCGCACAGTCGATAGGTCAGCTTGACCCAACGTTGACCAGCGTTGCGAAATACCCGATCGACAATACCTGCGCAGACAAAAGACCAGAGTAGGGACGATGCCATGAAACCGGCGAAGAACAGGCCGTAATCGCCAAACCCGGGGTCGACTACGCCAACAGCGCCCATGGCGCTGCCCAGCGCCGCCCAGTAGGCGACGTTCTGCGGGTTGGTGATCGAGAGCAGTATGCCGGCGCGCAGAGCGCGGCGGGTGTTCGTCGGTGCAGCGACGTCTTCTACGCTGAACTCCTGGCTGGCAGCGGACCAGGAGTCCCAGGATAGCCAGAGCAGATAAGCCACACCGGCAATGCCGATGGGCAGCTGCAATGCCTGCATCTGCAGCAACAGGCCGACGCCTGCCAACCCCAGGATGGCCCAGGTTGCATCCCCCACCAGAGAACCAATTTGAACGGCCAGCGCCGAGCGAAAGCCACCGCGAACGCCTTCACGTACGGTTTCGGCAAATACGGCGCCGGGCGCTGCGTTGAAGATCAGACCAAGGGCCGCTGCGGTGAGAAAAAGAGTGAGCATGAGACCTCTCCCGTAACAGGAGGGCGCATCATGACATTGGCGGGCGTGGGGCCCAAGGAGGATTTTGCAAAGCTGTGTTAAGTCGGTCTTTGTAGCTGAGGGCAGTTGCGATGTATGCGACTGCCCTCTGGCGCTCGGTTAGTAGAAGTTGTACTTCTGCTCGATCTCGCGCTTGCTGAGAATGTAGGCAGCGCTGTCTATTTCGCCGACGGCGAGCTTGTCGTCAAGCGCAGAGAGCTCGGCGTTCATCTCGCGTTTCAGTTTGTGTTTGGTGATGTCGTAGTTGATGGTCTTGGAGCCATCGTAGCCGCTGACCGGATCCCAAAGAATCGAGAGGGGCCAGAACAGTAGATTGACGAAGCCATAACCAGGCTCACGGGCATAGAACGAACCGACTCCCGGCAGGATGCCCAGAACGGCTCCCGTCGTCGGGTTCTTCTCTTCGACCAACACACCTTGCGCCTGCATGGCGCTGTACTCACGCTCTTGTATGGAGTTGAGTCCGGTGGCGCAGCCAGTCATCAGCGATAATGCTGCGGCAGCTGCCGCAATCTTTCCGTATCTCTTCACGTATGTATCCTTATTATGGTGCGGCTTCCTTCAAGCCTTCTTTCGCCCGACAGGAAGGTTTGCGTGATGGCACCGTGCCTTCCATGGCGGTGGCGAGATTTTGCGTGCGAGATGCGAGAATGTCCAGCAGGTTACCCGTTGATGAGCCATGAAGCTGGCGGCGTGGCGCCGCCGCCTCCAGGTGTCAGCGTCGGCCCGCGCCGGTGAACTGGATGATGTTGTTGGGAAACGCCAGCGATTCGACCTCGGCAGTAAAGTCGCGTGCCACCTTGAGGATGGTGTCGCTGACATGCGCATACTGCTTGGAGAACGGTGGCCAGTAGTCGCCCAGCCCGAGTGCATCGTTGATGACCAGTACCTGACCGTCGCAGTCGGGACCGGCACCTATGCCGATGGTGGGAATATTCAGCGTACGGGTGATCACCTCAGCCAGCGGGTAGGGGATATGCTCCAGCACCACCATAAAGGCGCCTGCGTCCTCAATCAGCTTGGCTTCATCGAGAATACGTCGAGCGTCCGCGTCATCCGTGCCGACCTTTTTGAACGAGGTCGCCGTCTGCGGGGTCAGGCCGGTGTGGCCAACCACCGGCACACCATGGGCGACCAGACGGCTGATGACGTCCGCTTTGGGCCCTTCCAGTTTGATGCTGTTGGCACCGGCGGCGATCAAGCGGTGGGCGCTTGCCAGCGCAGTGTCCGGGTCTGCGTCGGTCAGGTAGGGCAAGTCACCAATGATGTGCGTGTTGGGCGCACCACGGCGCACCGCGCCAATGTGATACTCCATATGCTCCAGGGTCACATCACGGGTGCTTGCAAACCCCATCTCGACCATACCCACGGTATCGCCGACCAGAATCACCGGAACGCCAGCGGCCTCGATGCCACGGGCGACCGGGCAGGTGTAGGCGGTCAGCATGGTGATTGGCTTTTTACCCTTGCGAGCAAGAAAATCAGCTTCGTGTAGCGTCATGGTGATGTCTCCCAGTTGGGTGGTATCGGTGCGGGGTCACACTGCTGCCGATACGGCGGGCAGGGCAGCAGGCCGCACCGAGTGATGGGATACCAGCAAAGGAGCGGGGGGCTCAAGCATCATTTGGATCAATGATGTAATGCAGGGAGGTAAATTGCTCTGCGATATGTCTGGGGCAATGGGCGCGCTCCGCGCCCAGCTGCTGCCGTCGCCTTGCCCTGGGGCGGATGAATGTCTGACGTTGGGCCGGCAGATGGCGCTGGATTGGAGCCATGGCCTTTGGGCGATTCGGGCGTGTCAAGCCGCCGCGCCTACCTCGGCGATGGCCACCCGGTTGCGACCGTCTTGCTTGGCTGCGTAGAGCGCCTGATCGGCACGATCCAACGCGGACTGAATGCTGTCCTGCTCAACATCGATCAGCGCGACGCCGATACTCATCGACACATGCGCGGTCTCGCCGTCGACCATCTGGAAGGCTGTTTTTGCCACAGTCGCACGAATCCGTTCCGCGCAGAGCGCGGCCTGCCGGAGGTCCGCATCAGGCAACAGGATCACGAACTCTTCGCCGCCGAAGCGCGCCAGCAGGTCACGACTGCGACAGCAGCTTTTCAAGGTTTGGGCGATGCGCACAATCACCTTGTCGCCGACGGGGTGCCCCCAGGTGTCGTTAACGCGTTTGAAGTGATCGATATCGGCAATCATGACGGCCATCGGGCGCTTCTGCTCCCGACACAGGGCGAGTAGAAAGTCCGCCTCGCTGGAAAAATAGCGTCGGTTGTGCAGGCGTGTGAGCGGGTCAGTAGAGGCTTGCTCTTTCAATTCCTCCTGCGACGCTCTAATGTCTTCCAGAATCTTGATGCGATGGGAGATGATGAACGCCAGCATCAATGCTTCCAGCATGATGCCTAGCCCCGTGCCATGGCTGGCAAGATAGCTCGGTTCGATCAGCCCCTTGTAGAACAGTACCGCCAGCGCGTTGAAGATAACGAAAAGGCAATGGCCGACCAGGAAGTACTTGGCCAGCGGGTGCCCTTTGCGCAGCAAGGATACACAGACCGACAAGGTCACCGTCATCATGATCAGTGCCATGCTGCTGGCAGGTTTGAGTGCGCCGGATATGTCGAACAGCCCCCACACGAACATCGCGCACAAGGGGATCAGTACGGCCTGTAGAAACCGGTGCTCGATCGGGTAGTGCTGACGTGTCTCGAAAATCGCCATCATGAACAACAGCAGGAATATGGGCATGGTAATCAGCGAGATATTCAGCATGAATACCTCGTGCCCGTAGACATCGAACAGACTCGCCACCAGCCCGTAGGACAGGGCAATCCAGAGCAGCCCGGAGATCAGGTAGCACGAGTAATAGATGTTCTCGATCTTGCTGGTCGCCAGGTATAGCAGCAGGTTGTAGAACACCAGCGCGATCATCATGCCAACCAGCAGGGCGATGTCGTTGGAAACGCCTACCAGTGCGCGCCTTGAATGCTCCTGATCGAAAATCTCCAGCGCGAACCACTGGTGCGAGTAGGCGTCACTGCGCACGTACAGGGTGGTGCTCGAGTTGGCAGGCAGGGTGATCGGATAGACCGCGTTGCCCCGAAACATCAGCTTGCTGGCACCGACATTCTCCAGATCCAGTAGGTCGCTGTGTACCAGCTGGCCGTCACGCTCCTGGTAAAACGCGACTGAGCGCACGTGATAGGCGTGGGGCAGGTGGACGTTCAGTGCCATCTGCTGCCGGGTTTGATTGTCCAGCGGGATGCGAAACCAGGTAACCCGAGCATTGGTGCCCAGTGTTGTGGTGCTGCTGGTCTCTTTGAAGGACTGCTGGCGCACGTCTTCGAAGCCAAGGGTTTGGCTCTCGTCGATGTAATAGCCGATTCGGAAGGAGGTCAGATTGACCTCTGGTGATTGCAGCGTGACGCGCGGTTCAGCCAGCGCCACGCCGCTGAACACGAGCAGCACAAGCATGAGTATCGGCAAGGTACGGCTTAACCCCATTGGTGATCATCCCTGTCTGTCTGGGTCAGCCCTTCATAGGCCTAACGCAGAGCAGTTTAATGTAGCTGCAAAACTGGACCAAGTGTTCAGTTTTTATCGGTGTCCTGCTCGTGTGGTCTATCTGCGTTGGGGCGCAGCCAGGCAAAGGCGCGGCGTAGAAAAGCATCGCAGTGGTCAGTGATCAATATGCCGTGCGCCATGACGATACGCTTCGGTTGCCAGGCCAGAATCTGTTGCAGGTTAGCTCGGGCTTCGCTGTGGTGACGGCGAAAGCTGAGGCGCCAATCCAGCGGCATGCCGCCCTTGGGCGCAACAATGCCTGCAAGACGGGCCAACCCGCGCTGCACGGGGTTGAACTGTGCAGGATTAATGTTCTCGATCAGGTCGGTGACAATCAGGGTGGCTGAGCTGCGATGCAGAAAGACGCACTCGGTCATGGCGGGGGAACCGGTGAACAGGCATTGGTCAATCGCCTCGCGCCAGGGGCCGTCAGTGCCCTTCAGTGTGCCGCTGAAATGCAGGTCCGGGCGCTTTTTCTGCACCTCTTGAGTGCCCCATAGTTCAGCGTCTGGCCAGGCCTGTTGCCAGTCGGTAACAAAGAGGTGGTGCAGGTGGTTGGGCGCGATCAACCAACGGACATGCCCCAGGGCGGTGACCTGTGTGCGCAGTTCTTCGGTCAGGCGAATCGGGCTATGCACCCACAGGCTGCCATCGTCCAGCCGAATGATGGTCATCCGGGTGCTGTAGGGCAGGGTAAAAAAGGAGACGGTGTCGCCGTCTGCCAGCCACAGGTTCGAACATAACTGCTTCACTGGTCGCGCGTCTCCGTATGGATCTCAGGCTTGCAGATCGGCTGGTTGCCTGTGAAAAAAGGGTTGGGTCGAGACTGCCCGCTGAGCTTCCACTGCAGGATCTTGAACAGCAGCTTGCGCACATAGCCCTTGGCGGGCGCAGAACGCACCAGGTCGCGGGGAATGTCTCCGGTTGCGCCTACCAGGTTGACCCGAGCACGTACCGGCCCGGTCTTGTCCTCGGCAGCCGGGTCGCTGATGAAGGTATGAATCAGCCCAACCAGCGGCATTCGTGGCGCGAGCGTATTGGCAATGGGTGTGTTGCAGCAGCCCGCGTACCAGCGGTACAGGCCCTTTTCACTGAGGCGCAGGCAGCGTACCTGCTCAAGACCACGGTGAATCTGTACCCGTGCTGCCGGCAGCTGGTAGATATCGGTGCCGCCATAGGCGTCGAGCGTGGCCTGCGCTGCTGCGATGGCCTGCGCAAAGGACTGGCAGTCCTTGCAGTAGCAGACCACGCGGGTGCCGTGATGAGGGTATACCTTGATTGCTCGGCCGCTGATGGTGCCGCAGCGACAAGCCAGAGCCAGATTGTCCATAAATACGTCTCCAGCGCTGCTAGCGCAGAGGTGCCCCCGCCGCGCTATGTCGGGTGGCGCTCAAGTTGATTGTCAGCTGATCAGAGGGCTGCGTGGTGAGCTGAGGTACTGGGTTGCCGCAGCAATCTGCATCGGTTTGCTGAACAGGTACCCCTGAAACACGTCGCACTCCATACCGGTCAGAATCTGTTGTTGTTCCCGTGTTTCCACGCCCTCGGCCACCACCGCCAACCCCAGCTTGTGGGCCAGAGCAATGATGCCGGCACACAGGTCGGCCTCACGCGGGTCGCTGGCGATCTGCTGGATGAAACTGCGGTCCAGCTTGATCTTGTTGACCGGCAAACGCTTGAGGTAGGCCATGGATGAATAACCGGTACCAAAGTCATCAATCGACAAGGTCACGCCCAAATCCCGCAGCGCCTGCAGATGCGCAATGGCCTGTTCCGGATCGTTGAGCATCATCGACTCGGTGACCTCCATGTGCAGCATGCCAGGGCGGATGGCGTAGGCATCAATTAGTGTAGCAACTCGCTCTATCAGCGAGGGGTGGGATAGCTGCGCAGGCGACAGATTGACCGCAATGGATACCAGCATGCCATCACGGGCCCAGGCCGCCATTTGCCGGCAGGCCTGTTCAATGACCCAGTCGCCCATCTCGACAATCAGCCCCAACTGCTCGGCGAGCGGGATAAAGCGGTCAGGCGGGATCAGGCCGTGGTTCGGCCGATTCCAGCGAATCAGCGCCTCGACACCGGTAATGCGCCCGTCGCTGGCAGCGACCTTGGGTTGGTAATACAGCTCGAACTGATGCGCAGTCAGTGCCGCGCGCAGATCGTGTTCAAGATCCAGCCGCTCGGTGGCGGCCTGGCTGAGTGAACTGGAGTAGAAAGTCCAGCGATTGCGGCCTTGCTCCTTGGCGTGATACATGGCGGATTCGGCATTGGCGAGCAGGGCCTGCGCAGTGCGGCCATCGTTGGGAAACAAGCCGATGCCCAGACTGGCGGTGAGGTGACAGGGCTGGTCATTCAGACGGTACGGCTCGTTGAGCAGGAGGCGAATGTGTTCGGCGAGAACGGCCGTCTCTCCTGGCCCTTTGATTTGCGCCAATAGCACCACAAAGGTGTTGCCGCCAACACGTGCCAGTTGTCCCTGCAACCAGCTGGCGGTTTCCAGCCGCAGCGCAGCCTGGCGCAGCACCTCATCACCGGCGCTTTGGCCCAGGCTGTTGTTCAGGTACTTGAACTGGTCCAGGTTGATGGTGATCAGCGCTGGCCCGGCCTGACGGTCAGAATTGGCCTTTATCTGCCAGGTGAGCGCCTCCTCCAGCCCGGTTCGATTGAGCAGGCCGGTCAGCGTATCTACGGTGCGCGCCTGCTCTGCGTCGCGGCGCAGGGCGAGCAGCTCGGTAATGTCCGACGAAAAGCCGATCAGCGCACGGGGGTGGCCCGGCAGGCGAATGGGCATCTTGATCGACCAGAAGTGACGATGGGCTCCCGAGCTGTCCACCAACAGCTCCTCGCAAGCCCGGCGCTGTTGGGAGTCCAGTACGTCTCGATCCAGTGTCATCAGCCGCCGGGCGACATCCGGGCTGTGCACATCCAGGTCGGTCAGTCCGATCACGTCTCTTTGCTCGCGCCCAAGCAGGGATATTACCTGCTGATTAGCGTACAGATAGGTGCCATCAAAGTCCTTGACGTAGATGTAGGCGTCGACGTTGGACAAGATGGTATTGAGCAACTGGTTATGGCGGATGGCGTCTGAGGTGTGGCGAACGTCATCGCCCAGCTGGGAGGAGATTCCGGTCAAGCCGACAATTTCGTTGCGCGGCCCCAGAATCGGTACCTTGATGGTCCAGAACAGCCGCGGTTCGGTTTCGTGCAACAGCAGAATCTGCTCTTCTTCATGCAGCTCTGCGCCACGTTCCAGCACTTCACGGTCATTGCGAATCAGCGAGTCTGAATGAGCAATGTCCATAAAGTCGGCGTCGGTCTTGCCGAGGATGTAGTCAAGCGGTCGGCTAAACAGCTCACATATTGCCTTGTTGGCATACAGGTAGGCGCCATTGCGATCCTTTGCGTATACGTAGGCTCCGACTGAGTCAAACAGGGAGCGCAGCGTCGTGCTGGTTGATTCGGTGATACTGCGGTCTACTGCCATTGGCTGTTCCCTACCATTGCCTGGGCCGCTGATGAGCTTATGAAATATGACAAAGATCGGCTGCGCGAGCAAAGCCGACTGCGATGATACCGTTTCATTCGCGCACTCAATGGCGCATACGTACCCATCGAACGATGTGCTCTGCGTGTTTCAGGCCGGCGAATTTGTGATGTGGGGCTCGTTGGCCCTGAGGTATGCTGCGAGAAGAACATGATGATGCTGGCAGGGGGCTATATTGCAGAACAGGGACTGGCAGACTCGCTGCGCTCATGCGCTGGCGAGCATTGATCGCAAGGCTTTCATTCTCAGTGATGGGCAACGGCGGGTCGCCGGTCGCGGCATCCCTCCGCTCAAGACGGTAGAGCAGATTTTGCAAGCCTGTCGGATCGGCCCCGGGGCTCGGGTACTGCACTTGGGCTCCGGTTCGGGCTACCTGACAGCGATACTGGCCGTGTTGGCCAAAGAAGTCATCGCCGTGGAGCGGCTGCAGAGCCTGGCCGAATTCTCACGCACCGCGCTGGCTGCCCAGGGGTTGCATAACGTGACAGTGCGCTGCGCTGACGCCGCATCAGGGGCAGCCGACATGGCGCCCTTTGATCTGATTGTGGTATCCACCCCCAAGATCAAGACCCGCGAACCTCTGTGGGATCAATTGACCCTGCGCGGTGAGTTCCTTTGTGTCGAGATTGGCGAGGCGTCGCGGCAGCTGCTGGTCAAGTACATAAACCGGGGCAACAAACGCATCGCGCGCAGCGAGCACGGGTATATCGAGTTTGTTCCGGCGGGTGATGACATCTACGTCGAGCTGGGATTTGTCTCGCCCGAGATGTTGAACGAGGCGCGCGCCCGTGCGGGCCGCAACCGCACCCTGGTGGTCGATGAAATCGCGCGTCTGCAGAACATCGACGCGCAAAAGCTGTATCGCGCGCTGTCGGATCAATACGGTCTGCCGCTGCTCAGCGCCAACGAGGTCATGGCGCAGATTGACCCCACGCTGCACGGCAACCTGTCGCGCGCCTACCTCAGCCACGAGCACATCATCCCGATCCATGCGGATAAATCCAGCGTAACCGTCGCCTGCCGGGATCCGAACGCACCGATGGACGAGGTGCAACAGTTGTTTCCAGGTCTGAAGATCAACCGCGTACTGGTCACGCCGGTTGATTATCGACGCATCTGGGGAGCGCTGGAGCGCGGTGAGAAGGGCGTGCGCAAAGCCGATGACAAGGCGCCAGGCAAAGCTGCAGATCTGCTGACGTCGGAAGCGCCACACAGTGACGCTCGCCTGGTCAACCTGTACGAGGCGCTGCTGCTGGATGCGGTAGCCGATCGCGCCAGTGACATCCATCTGGAGCGCTACGGCGCCAATATCCGGGTACGCCTGCGGGTCGATGGCGAGCTGCGTGATCTGGATCATTACTACATCACGCCGGCCGAATATACCGGTCTGATCAATGTGGTCAAGCTGCGCTCGGAGCTAAACATCGCCGAGCGCCGACTACCCCAGGGCGGCCGCTCGCAGGCACGGGTGGGCAACACCCACTATGACCTGCGCGTTCAGGTACAACCGTCGCTGCATGGCGAGCATGTGGTCATTCGCCTGTTACCGCAAAGCTCGTCGCTGATCAGCATCGAACAGCTGGGCATGCAGAAGCATATTGCCAACGCGTACCGCCGTTTGCTGCGAAACCCGGCGGGTTTGGTGCTGGTGGTGGGGCCAACGGGCTCTGGCAAAACCACCACGCTGAATGCCGGGCTGCAGCTGCTGGCTGAAGACACCACGCGCAAGGTCATCACGGTCGAAGATCCGATCGAATACTCCATCGACAACATCCAGCAGACGCGCGTACGGCCGGACATCGGCTTCAGCTTTGCCGATGCCATGCGCTCGTTCGTCCGCCAGGACCCGGATGTGATTCTGGTCGGCGAAATCCGTGACCATGAAACCGCGCAGGAAGCGATCCGTGCTTCCCAGACCGGCCATGTGGTGCTCTCAACGCTGCACTGCAACGATGCGGTCGATGCGGTGCAGCGCCTGTTCGACCTGAACGTGCACCCGAATTCGCTGGCCAGCGAGTTGCTGGCTGTGATCGCCCAGCGCCTGGCCAAGCGGGTTTGCGAGCACTGCAAAGTGGAGGATGAGCCAGACCCGGACATCCTCAAGGAGCTGTTTCCCAAAGCCGCTCCCAAGGGCTTTCGCTGCTTCCGGGGCAAGGGCTGCCCGCAATGTAACGGCACTGGCACCAAGGGGCGAGTAGGGGTGATTGAATTCCTGCAGTTCAACGGTGAGCTGCGCAATGCCGTCTCCCGACACACGCCGGTGGGCGAACTGCGTGCGCTGGCGCTCGACTCGGGCTTGTACACCATGCGTGACAGCGCGCTGGATCACGTTATTCAGGGCAATATCCCGCTAAGCGAGCTGCCGCGAATTCTGCCGCAGGAGCGCATGGCACCGGAAAAACGCGGCCAATGGAAGGGCTGAGGAGAATGGGTATGAAAGATAAGGCCATCCAGCGGCCCGCCGCAGAAGATCGCTTTCAGGATCAACTGGTAAAACTTCAGCAGTGGGATGACGGCCCGGTGCCGCCCGGTTGGCTGCTGTCGCCCACGGCTATCGAGCACTTTGTGTTGGGTAACGATGCACTCGGCATTGAGCGCAAGTTCGTCGCGCCACGTGAGATGGTCAGCCGGGTTATCGTCTCGCTGGCGACCAACCGCGGCGCCATGCTGATCGGCGAGCCGGGTACTGCCAAGTCATGGTTGTCCGAACTCATCGCCTGCGGCGTATCCGGGCAGTCGCGCCTGACCATACAGGGGGGCACTATCTCGCATTACCGCCAACTGATTTATGACTGGAACACCAGTCTGCTCGACAAACTGGGGCCCTGCCGCGAGGCGTTGATACCCGGTGCGCTGTTTATCGGCATGGAGCAGGGCAAGCTGGTGCGCTTTGAAGAACTCGCCCGTTGCCCGCAGCTGGTGCAGGACGCGCTGTTGTCGATTCTGTCCGAGCGGCAGCTGCAGATACCCGAGTTGGCGGGGGAAGACGGCGTGCTCTATGCGCGTGAAGGCTTCAATGTGATTGCGACATCCAACTCGCTCGATCGCGGCCTGTTCGACATGAGCGCAGCGCTGAAGCGCCGGCTCAACTTTGAAACCATCGAGCCCATCGATGATCTCGATGCCGAACTGGATATTGTGCAGCGTGAATCCAGCTTGCTGGCCCGTCAGTCAGGCGTGGAGATGGCTGCCGAGCCGGCCATTCTGGAAATGCTGGTAACGGTGTTTCACGAACTGCGCAACGGCCAGACGCTCAGTGGCCGCAGCACCGACCGACTGGCCGCCGCGGTGATGTCGACTGCCGAGGCGGTGGCTGTGGCTCACGCGCTGATGGTATACGCCTGGTATTACCGCGGCGGCAAGATGGCGCCGGAAGACCTGCTGCACTTCATTATCGGTGCGGCGCTGAAAGATAACCCGCAGGACCGTCGTCGGGTACGTCATTACTTCGATACTGAAGTCAGCGGCAAGCAGGGTGAGCACTGGCAGCAGCTGTATCAACAGCGCCATTTGCTCGATTAAGCGATTAACCGATCTCTGCGTGCCGGTACGAGCAGGATCCAGCGGGGGAGGCGGTCACCAGCAGGGCACGGTGACCGTTCACGGAATCAGGCCAACTGTGCCCAAAGATCGTACTCGTCGGCGTCGGTTACCACGACGGTGACCATATCGCCCGGTTTGAGGTCTTCGTCGGTATCGAGGTAAACGTTGCCGTCGATTTCCGGCGCGTCTGCCATCGAACGGCCGATTGGGCCTTCTTCGTCCACTTCGTCGATGATGACCTGGATGGTCTGGCCGATCTTCTGCTGCAGGCGCGCGGTGGAAATCGCCTGCTGGTGCGCCATGAAGCGCTCCCAGCGATCCTGTTGCACCTCTTCCGGGATCGCCTCAAGGCCCAGGTCGTTGGCCGGTGCGCCCTCAACCGGGGAGTACTTGAAGCAGCCAACGCGGTCGAGCTGCGCTTCGGTCAGCCAGTCGAGCAGGTACTGGAAGTCTTCCTCGGTTTCGCCCGGGAAGCCGACGATAAAGGTCGAGCGGATGGTCAGCTCAGGGCAGATCTCGCGCCATTTCTTGATGCGGGCAAGGGTCTTGTCTTCAAACGCCGGGCGCTTCATGGCCTTGAGCACGTTCGGGCTGGCGTGCTGGAACGGGATGTCCAGATACGGCAGGATCTTGCCTTCGGCCATCAGCGGGATCAGCTCGTCCACGTGCGGGTAGGGGTAGACGTAGTGCAGACGCACCCAAATACCCAGTTCACTGAGCGCTTCGCACATCTCGGTCATGCGCGACTTGACCGGGCGGCCGTTCCAGAAGCCGGTGCGGTATTTGATGTCGACGCCGTAGGCACTGGTGTCCTGGGAAATAACCAGCACTTCCTTTACCCCAGCCTTGGCCAGACGCTCGGCTTCGCTCAGTACATCGCCCACCGGGCGGCTGACCAGCTTGCCACGCATCGACGGAATGATGCAGAAGCTGCAGCTGTGGTTACAGCCCTCGGAAATTTTCAGATAGGCGTAGTGGCGCGGAGTCAGCTTGACGCCCTGTGGCGGCACCAGATCGATCAGCGGGTTGTGATCCTGCTTGGGTGGTACTACCTCATGAACAGCACTGACCACCTGCTCGTACTGCTGTGGGCCGGTGACGGCGAGCACGCTCGGGTGCACGTCACGGATCGCGCTTTCTTCAACACCCATGCAGCCGGTGACGATCACACGGCCGTTCTCGGCGATGGCTTCGCCAATGGCATCCAGCGATTCAGCCTTGGCGGTATCGATAAACCCGCAGGTATTGACCACCACAACGTCGGCGTCTTCGTAGGTGGGTACCACCTGATAACCTTCGGTGCGCAGCTGGGTCAGGATGCGCTCGGAATCAACCAGCGCTTTCGGACAGCCAAGGGAAACAAAGCCCACTTTAGGGGCGTTGGACGGGGTGGACATCAGGGACCTCACGGGAGAGCGGTGGCATGGTCTGCCATTCTTTGAAGCCGGGTATTTTATCTGCCAGCCGTGCGAGCTGCCAGCTTTGCGCTGCGCATCAGGCGCGGTAACCGACGGATTGCGCACCCAGTCGTTGCATCTGCCTGCGAGCATCTCTACAATGAGAATTATTCGCATCTAAGGCAAAGGGATTGAGTGGCATGACGGTGGGAGATCAGGCACGGGAGGAGTGCGGCGCGCTCTACGCAGAGCACCATCGCTGGTTGCTTGGCTGGCTGCGTCAGCGTCTGGGATGTCTGCACGATGCGGCGGACCTGGCACAGGATACCTTTATCCGAGTGCTCACCGCGCGCAATGTCGCTAGCGTTGAGCCGATTCACGAGCCACGGGCTTTCCTGCGTACCGTTGCCGGGCGACTGCTATCCAATCACTTGCGCCGGCGGGCCCTGGAACAGACCTGGCAACAAACCCTGGCGAGTCTGCCCGAGCCGAAGGTGCCGTCACCGGAAGTCCAGGCAGTGCTGCTGCAAACCCTGCATGAGATAGACGCGTTGCTCGACGGGTTGCCTGCCCGCGCGCGCCGGGTGTTCTTGCTCGCCCAACTGGAAGGATTGACCTATGCACAGATCGCCGAGCTGCTCGGCGTCAGTGTGCGCACCATCAAACGCGACATGGCGGAGGCCTTTGAGCAATGCATACTGCTGACCCCCTGACATCCAGCCACCCGCGCGAGGCTCTGGACCGCGCTGTCATTCGGGAAGCCGCTCAATGGCTGGTGCGTTGGCATGAGTCCGCACAGGACCCGCAACTGGCCGAGCAACTGGCCCAATGGCGGGCTCGCAGCGATCAGCATGAACAGGCCTGGCGCCGCGCCCTGCAGGTAAATGACAAGTTTGGTCTGGTGCCGCCACAGTTGGGCATGTCGGTGCTGAGCGAGCGCACTGAGCTATCGCGCCGCCGTGCGATCAAGTCGCTGGTGCTGTTGATGACGGTGGTACCGGCCGGCGTTGCCGGTTACCAGGTGTTGCCATGGCGGGAATGGCAGGCCGATTACGCCACCCGTACCGGCCAGCAACGTACCCTGACCCTCAACGACGGCAGCGAGCTGACCCTGAATACCGATACGGCGCTGGACGTACGATATGACCGCACCCAGCGCCTGATCCGCCTGCATCGCGGCGAGTTGCTGATCGATACCGGCGCCGATCCGGCGCAGTCTCACGACCCGCAGCGGCCGCTGCGGGTACTGACCCGACACGGTGGGGTACGGGCGTTGGGTACCCGCTTCGTTGTGCGTCAGCAGCGCGAGCATACGCTGGTTCAGGTGTTTGCTGGCGCGGTAGAGATCGAGCCGCGCAGCAGCGCGCGCAGGCCACTGATCCAGGCCGGTCAGCAATTGCGCTTTGACAGCCGTGGCGCCGGTTTGCCGCAACCGGTAGATCCGCACGGAGCCGACTGGGCAGAGGGGGTGCTGGTGGCCGATCGCCTGCCGCTTAGCCGTTTTCTGGCGGAGCTGGGCCGCTATCGCACGGGGCTGGTGCGTTGCGATGAACAGATTGCGCGCTTGCCGGTCAGTGGCGCCTTTCAGCTGGACAATACCGATCAGGTACTGGCCAGCCTTGCCTACAGCCTTCCGGTCAAGGTGGTCTATCGTACGCGCTACTGGGTGTCGGTCACCGCCGCCTGAGTTTTTCATTCGAGCTGTCCCCTTTTGGCGGCTCGCGTGTCTTCTACAGGGACAATTATCCGCTTCGCTTGAAAGGAGTCCTTGAGATGGCAGGCTTTTCCTCATCCGCCGTTGCGCTTACGCAGCGCGCCCGATTGGCCCCACTGGCATTGGCCATTGGCCTGAGCAGCGTCGCCGCGCCACTGGTGCACGCGGGGAACGCCAACGCATCCGCTGGCCATCATTACCAGGTGCCAGCCGGTGATCTTGCCGGGGCGCTGACCGGTTTCGCCCGCCAGGCCGGTGTCAGCGTGCAGTTTGATGCCGCTCGGTTGGCGAATCTGCGAGCGCCGCAGCTGACCAGCGAATACAGTGTTGCCGCTGGTTTTGCGCAGCTGCTCAGTGGTACTGGCCTGCAAGCAGTCGAGCAGGGGCAGGGCGTGTATGTCGTTGTGCCGGCTGACACGGCCACTGACAGTACGCAGCTCGGCGTGTTGCTGGTGACCGGCGAGCGCGTGGCTGGAGACCCTACCGCACCGGTGGGCGGTGTGGTTGCCCGCAGCACTCTGAGCGCGACCAAAACGGGCACCGACCTGATGGCTACGCCGCAGGCGGTCAACGTGGTTACCCGCGAAGAGATTGCAGCCCGCGGCGCTGGTGATCTGGCCCAAGCCCTGCAGTACACCCCGGGGGTTGTCAGCCAGTACGGCAATACCGACTTGCGTCATGACTGGTTTACGGTGCGTGGTTTCAATCCAGGCCGTTTTATGGACGGTTTGCGGCTGCCCTTTGGCGTACTGGGTTACGCCCAGCCGCGTATTGACCCGTTTCTGCTTGAGCGGGTGGAAGTGCTCAAGGGCCCGGGCTCGGTGCTCTATGGACAGTCCACGCCGGGCGGCCTGCTGAATATGGTCAGCAAACGCCCGACGGAGCAGGCCCAGGGTGAAGTCCATGCTGAATACGGGAGCTATGAGCACCGCGAGCTCGGTCTGGATCTGGGTGGCCCGCTGGATGAGCAGGGGCGCGTACGCTATCGCATGGTTGCCCTGCTGCGCGATGCGGACTCTCAGGTCGATCACGTCGGCGAGGAGCGTCAGTTGCTGGCACCGTCTCTGTCCCTTCAGCTGAGCGAGAACACCGATCTGACGTTGCTGGCGCACTATCAGAAGATCGACGCCGACGGCGGCGGCGCGCCGCCCGCACTACCAGCGCAAGGCACCCTGTACGGCGGCGCGCCCTGGGGCAAGCTGGGCCCGGATACCTTCATCGGCGAACCCGGCTATGACCGTTTCACCAACGAGCAGATGTTCCTCGGCTACGAGCTTGAGCATCGCCTGAACGACGTCTGGACTCTGCGTCAGAATCTGCGGCTGGCGCGGGTCGAGACCGACACCCAGAGAGTGCAGGGCGCGGCCTTGATGGGCAACAACCTGGTGCGCTACGCCTGGGCGTTCCCGGAGAAGTCTGACTCCCTCACCCTCGACAACCAGGCGCTGGCCACCTTCACGCTGGGTCAGGCGGAGCACCAGGTACTGCTCGGGTTGGACTACCAGCAGGAGGATGGCACCTACGATGAGCATTTCGACGGGCTCAACGTCAGCCCCATCGATCTTGGTACGCTGGCCTACACGGGCGATGCGGTAAAACCGCCGTTGACGACGCGCCGTGAACAGGAACGCTATCAGGTTGGCGCGTATCTGCAGGATGAGATCGCCATCCATGGCTTTACCCTGCATCTGGCTGGCCGGTACGACCTGGCGAACGCCGACAATACCACCCGCAACATCGTTGCCGGCACCAAGACCCGTGTTGATCAGCGCGATGAGGCGTTCAGCGGGCGAGTTGGGCTGGTATATGAATTTGATAACGGGCTGGCACCGTACGTCAGCTACAGCGAATCATTCCTGCCCACCAGCGGCACCGACGCCAGCGGCAACGCCCTGAACCCGACAGAAGGCAAACAGTATGAGCTGGGACTGCGCTATCAACCGGTGGGCGGTGGCAGCCTGTGGACCCTGTCTGCCTATGAGCTGACCCAACAGGATGTGCTGACGCGCGATCTGCTGACCAACGAGCGCTCGCAAACCGGTGAAGTGCGTATGCGTGGCCTGGAGTTGGAAGGCAAGATGGAGCTGACTGAAGGCTTGCAGGCACTGGCGTCCTACACCTTGGCAGACAGTGAAATAACGCGCGATGGCAATCCGGCAATCAAGGGTAACGAGCAACCCTTCGTGCCCAATAAGCAGGGCAGCCTGTGGTTAGCCTACGCCGTTCAGCAGGGCCCTCTGCGCGGGCTCGGACTGGGTGGTGGTGCCCGCTATATCGGTGAATCTTATGGTGAAACCGCAAACCTGTACGAGACCGACAGCGTGACTTTGTTCGATGCCAGTGTCAGTTATGATCTGGCCAAGGCGGTGGGGGCGGATAACGGGGTAACACTGCAACTCAGTGCCAACAATCTGACCGACCGGGAGTACATCTCAACCTGTATCTCGGCGCTGGGTTGTTACTGGGGGGAAGGGCGTACCGTCACCGGTTCGGTAACCTATAGCTGGTGAGACGCACGCCAGTGGTAAAAAAGGCCGCGTCAGCGGCCTTTTTATTTGATTAGCGCTCGATGATTTCCTTGACCTCTTCCTGCGGAATCTGGCGGTCGCGATCGGTGGCGTCCTCGTATTCCATCATGCCGGTTTCTTCATCAATTTCTGGTTTGTCCTCGGCTTCCATGATCTGACCATCGGTGGTGCGCACCAGATAGTCGTTGCCGCACGCGGTCAGGGCAAACAGGGCGAGAATGGCGATAGAGATCAATTTCAACTGATTCATGTGACTACTCCTTGCACATAGTTGTGTTTACCAAATACACAGTTTGTGACAGAAGAGTGACGTCAAAGGTTCAGTGAGGAGTGGGCGAGCGTGATCTCCATCACACTCGCCAGTGACCTCAAGCCGCCTCGGGTGCGGCTTGCAGGCGTGCGCGGATAAACGTCAGGCAGGCTTCCGGCTGGGTAATTGGCAGCATGTGGCCCCCATCAATCAGAGTCAGTTCCACATTGTCCAGACGGTCTGCCAAGGTTTGTCCCTGTTCCTGCGGATCAAGAATGCGATCTTCGCGCCCGTACAAAATGCCGATGGGCAGTCGAAGGTCGTCATAGCGTAATTGCATCTGTGGCAGCACGGCCTCCAGCGCGGTGAGATCCCGTGAGGCGGCAATGAAGTGGCTCGGGCGCAAGCCCAGCAGCCCGCCACCGCGAATCGGGAAGTCCTTTGGCGCCTGCTCTGGACCAAAGACCACGCCCAGTACCTGTTCGCGCTTGCGAATCGACAGCGGCACCGCCAATGTCCAGCCAACCAGCTTGCGCAACCAGCTGTAGCGAATGGTCAGTGCGGCAAAGGCATCGGACACCTGCGACGGCATGTAGATCAGCGGCGCGATGAGCGCCAGACCATTCACCTTATCGGGATGCCTGAGGGCGGTGGCCAGTGATACGGCGCCGCCCAGAGAGTGCCCAACCAGCAGCGGGCGACCAAGGCCGAGGGCGTCGATGACCCCGGCAACCACGTCTGCCTGGACGGTCAGGGATGCGGATGCGGAGTCAGGTCGTACCGAGTAGCCGCTGCCCGGCCGGTCGATAGCAATTACCCGGTGAGTTTTGGCCAGCTCGTCGATCAGGCCGTAGCCAAAATTCTGCACAACGCCGGTCAGACCATGAATCAGTAGTATCGTATCCGGCCCAGAACCTTGCTCCACGTAGTGGATACGGTTGCCCATGATGGTGATGAAGCTGCCCTCAGGGGGCATGCCCAATTCAATCCGCTTGGCGACGAAAAGGGTGTAGAGAAACAGACCAAGCAGCGTGAGCCCGATCAGCACCAACAGTGTCATAAACAGAGTGTTCACGTTCAGTTCCCTTTTGCGTGGAGCCGTTAGTCGTTGTTTGAAGCCAGGCCGGGCAGCAGACGCCAGTAGCTCACCGGCATCAGCCGTTCGAGCCAGGACAGAATCAGTGCGTCGTTGCCCACGATCACCCGGGATTTGTTACGCTCAATGCCCCTGAGAATAATCTCGGCTGCACGGGCCGGTGGCATACGCAACAGGCGTTTGGCTCGTGCCAGCTTGCGGGCCTGGTCGGCCTCGCTGCTGCCTTCGGCAGGGCGCGCGCTGGTTGCAATGGCTGTGGCGACGCCGCCGGGGTGCACCACGGTAACGCCAACATTGCTGTCGTTGAGTTCAAGGCGCAAGGCATTCGAAAAGCCACGCACGGCGAACTTGCTCGCACAGTAGGCCGTCTGGCCTGCAGGCGTGATCAAGCCAAACAGGCTGGACAGGTTCACGATACGAGCTTCCGGGCGCTGACGCAGCAGCGGTAGAAAAGCCCGGCACATGGTTACAACGGCGTCAAAGTTGATACGCATCAGCCAGTCAAAGTTCTCAACGCTGACCTGGTCGAACGTGCCGCCCAGGGCAACGCCTGCATTATTGATCAAGAGATCGACCTGACCGTGGGCTGCGATGACAGCGTCGGGCAGGGCGGCTACAGCGCTGCGGTCGGCAACGTCGAGAGTATGCTCGCTGACTCTGACGCCCAGCGCCCTTACTTGTGCTGCCGTTTCAGCCAGCGCGGTGGCATTCACGTCCGCCAGCGCCAGGTGACATCCCGATTGCGCCAGCGCGCTCGCCAACGCACGACCAATACCGCTCCCTGCCCCTGTCAGTACTGCTACACACTCTTTGGTCAGCATGGATTCTTATCCTTGTTATTGAAACTGCATGACGCCGTCATCGATACGGCCATACTGAATGGTCAGCTTGTCTTTCAGGTAGTTCTGATGAACCTGCCACGGAGCGCGGTCGCCTTGCTTGGGCAGTACATTCGCCGCGCGTTGCACGTAGCCAGAAGTAAAGTTGAGGAAGGGTTGTTCCTGCACAGACGTGTCGCGTCGAACCACCGCCTCACGGTAGTTGTGCTTGTCCATGTAGCGCAGCAGACGACAGGCGTAGTCGGCAGTCAGTTCGGCCTTGAGCGTCCAGGACGCGTTGGTATAGCCGAACGTGACGATCATGTTGGGCACATCGCTGAGCATCATGCCCTTGTAGGACATGCGCTCGTTGAACAGCATCGGTGCGCCATCCACGGTCAGGACAACATCGCCCAGTGCGTTAACTTTCAGGCCAGTCGCCGTGACGATGATATCGGCTTCCAGCTCCTGGCCGGAGTGCAGGCGAATCCCGTTTTCAGTAAACGTCTCAATGGTATCGGTCACCACGCTGGCGCGGCCGGCGCGTACATCTCTGAACAGGTCGCCATCAGGAACCGCACAAACGCGCTGGTCCCAGGGCTTGTAGTCCGGGGTGAAGTGCTTCATGTCGACATCGCCGACCTGCGTCTTGACCATATGCAGGACACGTTGCTTGAACTGGTCCGGCCGGTTGCGTGCAAGCTTGTAGAAGAACTGGGTAAGAAAGACATTCTTCCAGCGCGTGAGCGAGTGTGCGACGTGCAACGGCAACCATTTCTGCAGTGACTGGGCGATGCTGTCGCGCTGCGGCCGCGCGACCACATAGCTGGGTGAGCGTTGAAGCATGGTCACATGTCCAGCGGTCTTGGCCATGGCCGGAATCAAGGTTACAGCGGTAGCACCACTGCCGATGACCACCACGCGCTTGCCTGCGTAATCTAGGTCTTCGGGCCAGAACTGCGGATGAATGATCTGCCCTTTGAAGTTCTGCTCATTGGGGAAGGTCGGGCGATAGCCTTCGTCGTAGCTGTAGTAGCCGGAGCAGGAGAACAGAAAACGCGCCTCGTAGTGCTCCTCATGCTCAGCTCCGGAGGCGTCGGTTGCCTTGGCAACAACTTGCCAGCGCGAGGTCTCACTTGACCAGTTGGCAGACACCACCCGTCGCTGGAAGCGGATGTTGTGAATGGCACCGGAGTCTTCGGCGATCTCTTCGATATAGCGCTTGATATCTGGACCGTCGGCGATGGCTTTGCGGTTGCTCCAGGGTTTGTAGCTGTAGCTTAGGGTATACATGTCTGAATCTGAGCGAATGCCTGGATAGCGAAACAAGTCCCAGGTTCCGCCAATGGACTGGCGACGCTCTAGAATGAGGTAACGCTTGTCCGGACACTTTTCGCTCAACGCGTGGGCTGCGCCGATGCCGGAAAGGCCCGCGCCGATAATCAGCACGTCCAGTGGTACAGGTTCAAATGCTTGTTGTTGTTGTGTCATTGTTGTGTCCCGTCACGTGGGTATTGGTGACAATCTAGATTGTCATATATGCTCTTGGCAATCCTCGTTGTCAGAATTCACCCAATGAATACAGCTACTACTGTTCGCCGTTATCGCGGAAGCTCGCCACAAGAGCGCAAGGCCTTGCGCCGCCAGCAACTGATTGATGCTGCCACCAGAGTATATGGCGAACATGGCTACCGGCATTCAGGCGTCAAGCAGGTCTGCGATGCCGCCGGCCTTACCCAGCGCTACTTCTATGAATCCTTCAGCCACAGCGATGAGCTGTTGATTGCCTGCTACGAGCAAGCTGCGAGGCAGCTAAGGGAGATCAATATGGCCGCCGCAGAGGCGGTGGGAGGCAGTCGCCTGCACCGTAGTCACGCCATGCTCTGTGCCTACTTCGGTTATCTGCGAGATAACCCCAGAGTCGCGCGCCTGTTGCTGCTGGACATACGCGGCATCAGTGCGGCGGTTGATCAGGCGATTGACGAAGCGCTGAAAGCCAGCAGTGATGACATGACTCGCGCGCTGGCAGAGCCAGGCGAGAACTTTGACGAGCTGCTGCAGGCCGGGATTTTGGGCGGTGTCATCCACATAGCCTTGCATTGGATGGCGTCGGGATATGCTCAGCCAATTGAACGTGTTGTCGAGGCCGCCTTGAAGCTGGGGGCCTCGCTGCTGGATGAGGACAGCCCCTAAAAGCAACACAGACACAAAAAAACCCGCATTACGCGGGTTTTTTTGTCGTGCCTGCTATCAGAGCTGCTCGACCGGAATGGACGCAGCGGCTTTCTGGTAGGACTCGATTTCGTTGAAGTTCATGTAGCGATAGACATCGCTGGCCATGCTGTCCAGATCGGCAGCGTAGCCCATGTACTCTTCAACGCTCGGCAGACGGCCCAGAATGGACGCTACCGAGGCCAGCTCGGCGGAAGCCAGGTACACATCAGCGCCATCACCCAGACGGTTCGGGAAGTTCCGTGTGGAGGTGGAGACAACAGTTGACTTGGCAGCAACGCGCGCCTGGTTACCCATGCACAGCGAGCAGCCCGGCATTTCCATACGCGCACCGGCTTTGCCGTAGATGCCGTAGTAGCCTTCTTCGGTCAGCTGATACTGATCCATCTTGGTCGGCGGAGCCAGCCACAGACGGGTCGGGATGGCGCCCTTGTTCTTCTCGAGCAGCTTGCCAGCCGCGCGGAAGTGACCGATGTTGGTCATGCAGGAACCGATGAAGACTTCGTCGATCTTGTCGCCAGCAACGCTGGACAGCAGGCGTGCGTCGTCCGGATCGTTCGGTGCACAGAGGACCGGCTCCTTGACGTCGGCCAGATCGATTTCGATCACAGCGGCGTACTCGGCATCGGCGTCGGCAGCCATCAGGCTCGGGTTGGCCAGCCACTCTTCCATCGCCTTGGCGCGACGCTCCAGGGTGCGCGGATCCTGATAGCCGTTGGCAATCATCCAGCGCAGCAGGACGATGTTGGACTTCAGGTATTCGGCAACGGACTCTTCGCTCAGCTTGATGGTACAGCCGGCAGCGGAACGCTCAGCAGACGCATCGGACAGCTCGAACGCTTGCTCGGCGGTCAGGTGATCCAGGCCTTCGATCTCGAGAATGCGGCCGGAGAAGATGTTCTTCTTGCCTTTCTTCTCGACGGTCAGCAGACCTTGCTGGATGGCGTAGTAGGGGATGGCATGAACCAGGTCACGCAGGGTGATACCGGGTTGCATCTTGCCCTTGAAGCGGACCAGAACGGATTCCGGCATGTCCAGCGGCATCACGCCGGTGGCTGCTGCGAAGGCGACCAGGCCAGAACCGGCCGGGAAGGAAATGCCCATCGGGAAGCGGGTGTGCGAGTCACCACCGGTACCAACGGTATCAGGCAGCAGCATGCGGTTCAGCCAGCTGTGAATGATGCCGTCACCCGGGCGCAGCGCAACGCCACCACGGTTGTGGATGAAGTCGGGCAGGGTGTGGTGCGTGGTCACGTCGATCGGCTTCGGGTAGGCCGCAGTGTGACAGAACGACTGCATGACCAGGTCGGCAGAGAAGCCAAGGCAAGCCAGGTCCTTCAGCTCGTCGCGGGTCATCGGGCCAGTGGTGTCCTGAGAACCGACGGTGGTCATCTTCGGCTCGCAGTAAGTGCCGGGGCGAATACCCTCGACGCCACAGGCTTTACCCACCATCTTCTGGGCCAGGGTGTAACCCTTGCCAGTGTCAGCCGGTTGCTCGGGCTTACGGAACAGGTCGGAAGAGCCCAGACCCAGTTCGGCACGTGCCTTCTCGGTCAGGCCACGGCCGATGATCAGCGGAATACGGCCGCCAGCGCGTACTTCGTCCAGCAGCACCTGCGTCTTCAGCTCGAAGGTGGTGATGACGTCGTCAGTGCCGTGCTTGCAGACCTTGCCTTCGTAGGGGTAAACGTCGATAACGTCGCCCATGTTCAGGTCGGTGCAATCAAACTCGATCGGCAGGGCGCCAGCGTCTTCCATGGTGTTGTAGAAGATCGGGGCAATCTTGGAGCCGAAGCAGAAACCGCCTGCACGCTTGTTCGGAACGTTCGGGATGTCGTCACCGAAGAACCACAGCACAGAGTTGGTTGCAGATTTACGGGAAGAACCGGTGCCGACCACGTCACCAACGTAGGCAACCGGGAAGCCTTTGGCTTTAACTTCTTCGATCTGCTTGAGCGGGCCAACAGCGCCCGGCTCGACCGGCTCGATGCCGTCACGGGCCATTTTCAGCATGGCCAGAGCGTGCAGCGGGATGTCCGGGCGGGACCAGGCATCGGGCGCCGGAGACAGATCGTCGGTGTTGGTTTCGCCAGGAACCTTGAAAACGGTCAGGGACAGCTTTTCAGCAACAGCAGGCTTGTTGACGAACCACTCGCCGTCAGCCCAGGACTGCAGTACCGCCTTGGCGTGGGTGTTGCCAGCCTTGGCTTTTTCCGCAACGTCGTGGAACGCATCAAACATCAGCAGGGTATGCTTCAGTTGCTCGGCAGCGGTGGCAGCCAGGGCAGCGTCGTCCAGCAGCTCAACCAGAGTGGCAATGTTGTAGCCGCCCTGCATGGTGCCCAGCAGCTCAACAGCGCGTTCTTTGTTCAGCAGCGGGGAGCTGGCTTCGCCCTTGGCGATAGCGGAGAGGAAACCAGCCTTGACGTAGGCCGCTTCGTCCACGCCCGGCGGGACGCGATTGGTCAGCAGGTCGAGCAGAAACTCTTCTTCACCTGCCGGCGGGTTTTTCAGCAGATCAACCAGACCTGCAGTTTGTTCGGCGTTCAGCGGCTGGGGCACGACGCCCTGAGCGGCGCGCTCTTCAACGTGTTTGCGATAGGCTTCAAGCACAGTTATTACCCTCATCAGTCTGTTCCGCTCATGACGGAACGGTAATCCTCTCGGACTCCGGGAAGCACTGAATAATCATCTTGGATAAGGGAGCTATTCAGTGCTTCCCTGGCGTGCCGGCAATAAGACTGTGTGCAAGCGCAGACCCGTTCTGGTGGGGGGCAACCTGGGTAACTGGTGTTGGCAGATACGTAACGGGTTGCGGGCAAACGCCTGAAGCACAGCCCTAACGGCGGGCTGATTCTACAGGATGGCGAACCCAAAGTTAAGCTGTATCCCGGATGAGGCAGGCGTGCGTTGGTCGTCTTGGGATCAGGCCGCGACTGGTCTATCATGGCGCATTTGCCGTTGAGCACTGCCGTATGCCCTCCGATTCTGACGCCTACACCAGTAAAACGCCCTGTATTGGGCTGTGCTCCACCGTATTCGGTGATCTGGTGTGTCGCGGTTGCAAGCGCTTCAGCCATGAAATCATTGACTGGAACCGCTACGACAACGGTCAGCGTGCGGCGGTCTGGCGTCGTCTGGAACAGCTGCTGGAGCAGTTGATCTGGAACCGCTTTGAACTGGTATCGGTGTGGGCACTGGAGGGTGAGCTGAAGCGACTGAAGGTGCCTGCAGACCCCAATATGCCCGTGAGTATCAAGGTCTGGCGCCTGTTGCCTCGCCTGGCTGAGGGCGGTTTGGAGAGTGCGGGCCTGCGCCTGCAGCCCTTGTGGCATGGCGCGACACTGAAGCAGGTGCGAGATAACCTGGATCAGGCCTTCTTTGACCTGTCCAAGGCCTACTACAACCGGCGGGTGCCCTGAACGCACGGCACCCGCTGGTACACAGGCCTACTTTTCCAGCAGCGCTTCAAGGTGCGCCAGAGTATCTTCCGGTTTCAGCACCAGAATGTCGCTGTTGACCTGATCCAGCACCACTTCGGCAGTATTGCCGATCAGCGCGCCGGCGATCCCCTTGCGGCCCACAGTCCCGATAATGGTAACGCTGGCACCGATACGGTTGGCAACCTGCGGCACCAGCGTGTCCGCCGGGCCTTCATCGATATGCAGGTGCTGGTCGTCGATACCGTATAGTTTCACATAGGGTTCGGCGCGAGCGCGGTATTCGGCAGCAATGCTGTCCTTGAGCTGAAACGCCGGATCGGCGGCAGACAGCATCGGGGCAGGGTGGGCCGAAACCAGGTGCAGGTCGCCATCAATCATGTCAACGATATCAGCGGCGTGGCTGACAATGGTGTCGTGCAACACGTGATGCTGATCGTCGTGGTTGCCGACATCCACCGCCGCCAGAACAGAACCTTTGATCCAGCTGTCGCTGTTCTTGACCATCAGCACGGGCGCCGGGCAGTAGCGCAGCAACTTCCAGTCGTCCGGCGTTAGCAGCGCCTTGCGCAGCGGGTTATCCGGACGGTGCTGCTTGACGACCAGGTCGCAGCCTTCGCGGGATACGGCGCGGCAGATGGTATCAGTACTGTTGTGGTGCCAATCCTGGGTGACGCTGCAGCGAATCCCCTTGGCATCCTGCTCGACACGCAGGCGAGCCAGCAGGTCGCTGTAATCGGCGCGGTCCTCACACACCAGCAGGTGCAGTTCGCATTCAATAAAGCCCGCGATCAGGCTAGCGCGGTTCAAGGCGACCTGCTCCTCCTGGCTGGGATCGATAACAACTAGAATGCGTTTCACGGCTTGCATGGCTTTCTCCCTGTTGTGCAAAAGGCAATCTTGCCCGATGTCCCCAATGTAGTTGTTTTTTACCCGGTTTGTGTTGATCCATGTCTATTCGGGCTGTGGATGGAGGGTTCAGCAGGTATACTCTGCGGCGTTGCTGTTACCACCTGCGAAAAGACTCATGCTGCCCGACGAACTCCTCGCCTTTCTGCCTTGCCGTACCCCTGATGCCTGGATTGAGCAGGCATTGGCGCACCCGCAAGAACTGCTGATCGACCACGCCAACTGCGAAAAGAAAGCCGCCTCCACGGCGCTGATGTTGATGTTTCGCTATGTCGACAAGCCGGATCTGCTGCAAAAGATGTCGCGTCTGGCGCGTGAGGAATTGCGTCATTTCGAGCAGGTCACCGCAATCATGCAAAAGCGCGGCATCCGTTATCGCGGGCTGTCTGCCAGTCAATATGCGCAACGCCTGCGTCAGCACGTACGCACCACAGAGCCGGGCCGGCTGGTTGATACGCTGATTGTGGGGGCGTTCATCGAGGCGCGTTCATGCGAGCGCTTCGCCAAGCTGGCACCGCATCTGGACGAGGAGCTGGGTGACTTCTACCGCTCACTGCTTAAGTCCGAGGCACGGCACTATCAGGATTACCTGCGTCTGGCCAAGGCTTACGCGGACGCGCCAATCGACGAACACATTGCCCGCTTTGCCCAGGCAGAGCAGCAGGCCATTCTCGCCGCTGATCAGGAGTTTCGTTTTCACAGCGGTGTAGCGGCCTGAATAATGAACCCGTGACGCTGTTCCGGGTCTGTTTGCGCTGTAGCCCACCAACCAGGGATTGATCATGTTCACATCAGGCTCCAATCGATTTCTCGCCCTGACAACGGCTCTGGTGCTGGGCGGGGTTTTCAGCTCGACGCCGGTGCGCGCCGAGCTCACCAACTGTGAACGCGTTGTGGTTACCGGCAACCCGGCCTATCCGCCACTGACCTGGGCACCAGAGGACGGAGACGTGGCGCTGACCGGGGTGACTATCGAGATGCTCAGCAACGCGCTGCAGGGCTCTGGAGTCGAGGTGGAGCTGCTGGATCTCGGCTCACGCGCCAAGGCGCTGGAGGCTGTTGAGGCAGGGCAGGTGGACATCATGGCCGGCCTGTTTCTCAGTCGCGAGCTGCTGAGCTCACTCGACTTCGTCTATCCGCCGGTGGTGGATGTGCCGAGCGTCTTCTTTGTACGCCGCGGCGCAGCCTTCCCTTATACCGGCTGGCAGGATTTACGCGGCAAGCGGGGCGCAGCGCAGCAGGGCAGCCGCTTCGGGCTATCCTTCGACACCTACGCGACAGACAATCTGGACCTGCAGCGTGAAGCCTCCGGCGAGCGCGCCCTGCGCAAGCTGCTGGCAGGTGAGCTGGATTACGTGGTGCTGGAACGTTACCAGGGGCTCGCCCTGGCCGAGCAAATGGGAGTAGACGCTCAGCTCGACACGTTGGAAGGCTCTTTCATCAACGCACCACTGTATCTGGCCATTTCTCACAATTCGGTGTGCAACACGCCTGCACTGCGTTCAGCACTCGCTCTGGGCATGCTCGAACAGCAGCAGCGCAACGAGGGCTCGCGCCTGCTCGACAAGTATCGAGGCATCTGGGCCGCGCCTTTCCGTCCGGTCAGCGAGCCGGCAGCAGATATACCTCTGGCGGAATAATCGCCACTGATCAGCAATCAACTGGACAACCGGTAGCAGCATAAACTGTACTGGTTAACTGTGGTGCATCTGTCACTGTGCTGCTGCAACTGTACCGGATAAGCTCTGTGGTCGGTCTGCTCCAGGAGGTTTGTCATGACCAGTCTGCTGTACCAGCGTATCGCCCAGCAATTGGCGGAAGATATTCAGAATGGCGTCTATCGACCGGGTGAGCGAGTACCCTCGGTACGCAAGCTGAGCACCCAGAAGGGCGTTAGCCATGCAACCGTGCTGCAGGCCTACGCCACCCTGGAGGACCAGGGGCTGATTCATGCGCGCCCGCAGTCCGGCTACTACGTCCATCAGACCCCGGCGCTGACCGCGCCCAAGCCGCAAATCGCCAAGGTTGAGGCGCCCTACGCAGTTACCCGTAGCAGCATCATCAGCGAGATTCTCTCGCAGGCGCGGCGCGAAGGAATCATTCCGCTCGGCGCGGCGGTGCCGGCTAGTGATTATCTGCCGCTGCGTGCGCTGCATCAGCAGATGAGCAAGATCACCCGCTTTCATAGCCACAAGGCGTTCAGTTACACCTTTAGCCCGGGTTACGAACCGCTGCGTCGCCAGGTGGCCATTCGGATGCGCGATGCTGGTGCGGCTGTTGACCCCAGCAATGTGGTTATCACCAATGGCTGCGTCGAAGCCTTGCAACTGGCACTGCGCGCGGTCACGCGGCCGGGCGACCTGATCGCGACCGAATCCCCCAGCTATTACGGCACAGTGCAACTATGCCAATTGCTGGAGTTGCAGGTCATCGAGATTCCGACCGATCCCGATACCGGGCTCAGCCTGGAAGCGCTGCAGCGCGCGCTGGACAAGTGGCCCATCAAGGCACTGGTGCTGACCGCGCGAGCCGGTAATCCGATGGGCGCAACCATGCCAGAGGCCCGGCAGCGCAAGCTGGTCGGCATGATGGCGCAGCGCAAGCTGACGATCATCGAAGACGATATTTATGGCGAGCTGATGTTTGACCAGGGACAATCGCGTGCGCTCAAGGCCTTCGACTGCTCCGACACCGTGATCTACTGCTCCAGTTTTTCCAAGACCATCTCACCCGGCGTGCGAACTGGCTGGCTGATCACGCGGCGGTACCAGCAGGCAATTGAGCAGCTGCAGACGTTTACCACGCTGTCGGCCTGCAGCGTCAGCCAAATGGCGGTGGCTGCCTATCTGGAAAATGGCGGCTACGACCGGCACCTGCGCCATATCCGGCAGGAGTACTGCAAGAACCTCAGCCAGTTTCAGCTGGCGGTACAGCAATACTTCCCGGAAGGTACGCAGATATCTCGGCCGCGTGGTGGCTACATTCTCTGGATCAGCCTGCCTGGCGGAGCCGATACGCTGACGTTGTTCAACTGGGCGTTGGCGCAAAACATCAGTATCGCGCCGGGCATCGTGTTCAGTAATTCGGACCAGTTTAACCACTGCCTGCGCCTCAACTGCGGTATTCCCTGGAACCGATCGACAGAGCAGGCCGTCATGACGCTGGGTGTGCTGGCCCGGCAGCTGGTGTCAGAGTCAGCCCGCAGCGCCGGCGGATTGAACGTTGAGATGGCTTATGAATCAGCAAGCTGAGTCTATTGTTTAAAGTAAAACGACAAGGCCCGCACAGTGTGCGGGCCTTGTCGTTTCAGCCGTCACGGTATCAGCTGGGGGCGGCGTCCTTGCTTTTCTGGTAGTCCCGTACCAGTTTCTGCGACAGCTCGATGATCTGCTCGCGCATCCATCGGTTGGCCGGATCCTGGTCGGTGCTTTCATGCCAGAACAGGTGGGTCTCGATCGGCGGCACATCGTCGATCGGCAGGGCGACAGCATGCAGGTTGTGGCGCTTGGCGAAGCGCTCGTGCACTGTCATCACCATATCGGTGGACTCCATCACCAGCGGTGCCATCTGATAGTGCTGTGAACGCAGCACCACTCGGCGTTGCAAACCCATTTTGCCCAGCGCCAGGTCGACGTGGCCCAGACCATTGCGGCGGCTGGATATATGAATGTGCGATTGAGCCAGGTAGTCATCCAGGGTAATGCGCTCTTTTTTGGCCAGTGGGTGGCCCGGGCGCATAACACAGACATGATGATCCTCGAACAGTTTGACGTGGCGCACCTGGGTATCGGTGTTTAGCGGCGCATCAATGGCAAAGTCGAGGCGACCAGCCGCCAGCTCCTTGGTGGTTTCACGGCGCTTGACCAGGAAGCTGTCGATGTTGATGTTCGGCGCCATGCGGCGGATGCGCGAGGCCAGATGGGGCAGAATGACTGCCTCCGTCAGGTCGGTCATGCTGATGCGGTAGGTCTTGGTTGCCTGCTCGGGGACAAAACTGCGGCTTTCCTGCACCGATACGCGCAGCAGCTGCAGGGCAGAGCGGACCGGCGTAATGATGTTCTGCGCCATCGGGGTAGGGACCATGCCCTGGGCAGTACGCACGAATAGCGGGTCGTTGAATGTCTCGCGCAGGCGAGCGAGAGCATTACTTACGGCTGGCTGAGTGATGCCGACAATCTGGCCTGCACGGGTCAGATTTGCCTCGGTATAGATGGCATCAAAGACAATGAACAGGTTCAGATCTACCTTGCTGAGGTTCATCGCATCATCCTTTGGTCAAATGGCTCATATCGAGACATGCAGTTCAGCGGAGTCGGCAAGTATATATCGCTTATGAATGTTAATACACGGCAAAAATAGGTTAGATAAATCCAGATTGGTCATCTAGCATTTTCTTCGTCGAACCCACCAAACGAAGGCAACCACTATGGATTTCGGATACTCCCCCAAGGTTAAAGAACTACGCGAGCGCGTTGACGCGTTCATGCAGGAACACGTTTTTCCGGCTGAAGCCACCTTTCACCAGCAAGTAGCCGAAGGGGATCGCTGGCAGCCCACCGCCATCGTCGAGGAGCTCAAGGTCAAGGCCCGCGCTGCCGGCCTGTGGAATCTGTTCCTGCCCGAATCCGACCTGGGCGCTGGCCTGACCAACCTGGAATACGCGCCGCTGGCCGAGCTGATGGGCCGCTCCGGCCTGGCGTCCGAAGCGTTCAACTGCAGTGCGCCGGACACCGGCAACATGGAAACCATCGTTCGCTACGGTAACGATGAGCACAAGGAAAAGTGGCTGAAACCGCTGCTCGCTGGCGAAATCCGCTCCTGCTTCGGTATGACCGAGCCGGGCGTTGCCTCTTCCGACGCCACCAACATGCAAGCCAACGCTCGCCGCGAAGGTGACGAGTGGGTCATCAACGGCCGCAAATGGTGGACTTCCGGCGCCTGCGATCCGCGCTGCAAGATCATGATCTTCATGGGTCTGACCAACCCCGATGCGCCGCGTCACCAGCAACACTCGATGATTCTGGTGCCGATGGACACCCCCGGCGTGAAGGTTATCCGCCCGCTGCCGGTATTCGGTTATGACGACGCGCCACACGGCCACGCCGAAGTGCTGCTGGAAAATGTACGCGTTCCTTACAGCAACGTGCTGCTGGGTGAGGGCCGTGGCTTCGAGATCGCCCAAGGTCGCCTCGGCCCGGGTCGCATCCACCACTGCATGCGCTCCATCGGTGCCGCCGAGCGCGCACTGGAGCTGATGTGCAAGCGCTCCGTTGAGCGTGAAGCCTTTGGCAAGCGCCTGGCTCAGCTGGGTGGCAACATTGACCTGATCGCCCAATCGCGCATCGAGATCAACCAGGCTCGTCTGCTGACCCTGAACGCCGCTTACATGATGGACACTGTCGGCAACAAGGTCGCCAAGAGCGAAATCGCGCAGATCAAGGTTGTTGCGCCCAATGTTGCCCTCAACGTACTGGATCGTGCCATCCAGATGCACGGCGGCGCAGGTGTCTCCGATGACTACCCGCTGGCGCACATGTACGCCATGCAGCGCACCCTGCGCCTGGCCGATGGCCCGGATGAAGTGCACCGCGCCGCTATCGGCAAGCACGAGCTGGGTCGCTACATGCCTCGCTGATCGCCTGTCGGTTAAGAAAAACCCGCTCGCTTGAGCGGGTTTTTTTATGGGTTTGGCAGCGAGTCGCGTCGCTCGGAGGTCGGAGTACCAGGCGCAGGCATGTCTTTGGCATAGGCATCCCTATGTATCACGCGACCAACAACAACACCCGACTGCATCGGGTAGGGGTCATCTGCTGGAGAGGGTAGTCAGCCGGGCGGGGAGGGTGCCCGGCGGGGGACAGAGTGTCAGCGGGCGCGGTAGGTGATGCGACCCTTGGTCAGGTCGTAGGGAGTCAGTTCTACGCGTACCTTGTCGCCAGTCAGGATGCGGATGTAGTTCTTACGCATCTTGCCTGAAATGTGGGCAGTCACGACATGGCCGTTTTCCAGTTCAACGCGGAACATGGTGTTCGGCAGGGTGTCGATGATGGTGCCTTCCATTTCAATACTGTCTTCTTTTGCCATTAAGCAACAACCTCTCGGGGTGAAATTCGGGTGGGTGGTGGAGAGTACCCACAAAAAAGGTGGCTAATTGTGCCTGAAAAGAGCACAAGCGCCAAGTTTGAAGGGGATTTTTTCGTGGCGAGGCGGCAGCCCATCGCGCTGGCAGCCGCTCTGGGGCTACCTAGCTGAGGCGAATCCAGCGCTGGTTGACCAGCATTTCCAGCGGCCGGTACTCGGTCTTGTAATTCATCTTGCGGCAGTTCTTGATCCAATAGCCGAGGTAGACAGCTTCCAGCCCCAGGCGATGGGTTTCTTCGATCTGCCAGAGGATCGCGTAACGGCCCAGGCTGCGGCGCGGTTGATCCGGGTCAAAAAAGGTGTACACCGCAGACAGGCCGTTACGCATGTGATCGGTGACGGCGATGGCAACCAGCGCGCCCTGCTCGCGGAAGGCGTAAAACCGGCAAAAGCTCCAGTCCTTGGCCAGGAAGGACTGAAATTGTTCACGACTGGGCGGGAACATGTCGCCGTCGGCGTGGCGTGCGTTGATGTAGCGCTCGTAAAGCGCGTAAATCTCATCGGTTGCTTCGGGCTTGAGCTCGCTGACCTGCAGGTCGCGATTACGCTTGATGATGCGCTTCTGGCCACTGCTGGGGGTGAAGTCGGCAGCGGGGATGCGCGCCGGAATACAGGCACTGCACTGTTTGCAGTGGGGGCGATAAAGGTGGTCGCCGCTGCGGCGAAAACCCAGCTCTGACAGGTGGCTGTAGGTGTCCAGATCAATCGGCTGCTGCGGATCAAGAAACAGCGTCGTCGCGCGCTCTTCCGGCAGGTAGCTGCAGGGGTGAGGGTGCGTAGCGTAGAACTTGAGCTGCGACAGGTCAGTCATGACATCTCCCGGTCAACAATGCCTCGATTATAAAGGAAGCATTGACCAAATCCACACGGTCGCTGCGAGCCATCAGGCGCCCGGCCGCACAGCAAGGCGCTGCCGTCATGAGCGTTACACCCGTGCCGCACCCCAGGCTGAGGCGGTGCTGGGCGGGCAGAGGCGAGCCAGTTCCGCGCAGAACTCGGCGCGCGGCATGCTGCTGGCACCCAGGCTGAACAGGTGGTCGGTGGGCATCTGGCAGTCGATCAGTGCAAAGCCCCATTCCTCCAGCTGGCGTATCAGGGTAATGAAAGCCAGCTTGGAGGCATTGTCTACACGGCTGAACATGGACTCGCCAAAGAAGACTCGGCCCAGCGCAATGCCATAGAGGCCGCCTACCAGACTGTCATCCTGATAGACCTCCACCGAGTGGGCGTGCCCAAGGCGATGCAGCTCGATGTAGGCGGCCTGCATCTTGGGCGTGATCCAGGTCCCACCGGCGCCCGCACGGGGGCCGGCGCAGGCGCTGATTACCGCCGCAAAGTCGCGATCATAGTCGACGCGAAGCCGACCCTGGCGCAACACCTTGCGCATGCTGCGTGACACATGCAGGTCCGCCGGCCGCACAACGGTGCGTGGATCGGGGCACCACCAGAGAATCGGCTGGCCTGGAGCAAACCAAGGAAAGATACCATGGCGGTAGGCATGCAGCAGGCGAGGCGGCGTCAGATCACCGCCAGCCGCCAGCAAGCCGTTCGGCTCAGCCATGGCACGCTCGGGCGGCGGAAAGTCGGCGCTGTCAGCGGTCAGCCAGGTTAGTTGAGGCATGTGCAGGAGTACTCATAAAAAATTCAAACGTTTTGTCAGATACCGGTTATAAGTTATTGTCACCCATCAATAAAGTGGTGAATCAGCCGGGAACATTTGCAGTCAGCGTCGGTCTGCTTGTGCTGTATTGTGCACTCTGGTTGTGAAAACGGTCGACTCAGGCCGTACAATGACCGCCTCACCTGTGATGGAAGCTTTGTTTTGAAGGATACCGCAGCCCCGAAAACCCCGTTGGTCTGGCGTGAACAGCTGGCGCTGCGTCTGCGCGAGGGTGCTTTGTTGGCGATGATCGCCCTGTGCCTGTACCTGTGTATGGCGCTGTTCACCTTTGATGCAAGCGACCCGGGCTGGACGCGCAGCGGCAGCGTGGCCGACGTGCAAAACGCCGGCGGCCGGATGGGCGCCTGGATCGCCGACGTGCTTCTGCTGACGCTGGGCTACCTGGCCTTTCTGTTCCCCTTGATCGTTGCGGTCAAGGTCTATCAAATGTTCCGTCGGCGCCATCAGCCGATGATCTGGAACGGCTGGCTGTTCTCCTGGCGCCTGATTGGCTTTGTGCTGACCCTGCTGGCGGGCACCGCGCTGGCGGCGCTGCATGGCACGCCCGGTGCTCATTTTCCGGAGGGGGCGGGCGCAGGCGGCGTGCTGGGCGAGCTGCTGCGTGATTTGGCGTACCCTGTGCTGAACATGCAGGGCAGTACGCTGTTTTATCTGACCCTGTTTCTATTCGGTCTAACCGTGTTCACCAACCTGTCGTGGCTCAAGGTCATGGACCTGACCGGCAAGTTGACCCTGGATCTGCTGGATCTGCTCAAGCGCGCCTGGCAGAGCTGGCGCGCGCGCCGCGCCGACGGCCGCATGGATACGCCAGTACAGCGCGAGAGCCGCGCTCCGGCCCCGCGTAAGGAGCCGGCCTTCAGCGTTGAAGAGCAGCGCCGCGCCGACGCCTCAAAAGCCCAGCGCCAGGAAGCCCTGGCTCGCCATGTCGCGGCGCGCGAAACCCGCACGCCACCGGAAATTGTGCCGCTGGACACCAAGCCGGCCGAGGCCAGTGTACGTAGCCAGAAGGAAAAACAGTCCACGTTGTTCAGCAATACCAGTGACCCGGGCTCCCTGCCGCCGATTGGCTTGCTGGATCCGCCGAGCAAGAAAACCAAAGGGTTCTCTGCCGAGTCACTGGAGGGCATGTCGCGCCTGCTTGAGCTCAAGCTCAAGGACTTTGGTGTCGAAGCCGAGGTTGAGAAGGTGCAGCCAGGCCCGGTGATTACCCGCTTCGAGATTCAACCGGCCCCAGGCGTCAAGGTTAGTAAAATTTCCAACCTGGCCAAGGACTTGGCGCGTTCGTTGGCGGTGATCAGCGTGCGCGTGGTTGAGGTGATTCCGGGCAAGACGACGGTGGGTATCGAGATTCCCAACGAGGACCGCGAAATCGTGCGCCTGTCCGAGGTATTGGAAACACGCGAATTCGATGAGGCCCAGTCTCCCGTCACCCTGGCGCTCGGTCACGACATCGGCGGTCACCCGGTGATGGCTGATCTGGCCAAGATGCCCCACCTGCTGGTGGCCGGTACCACCGGCTCGGGTAAGTCGGTCGGCGTGAACGCCATGCTGCTGAGTATCCTGTTCAAGGCGACACCTGCCGAGGTCCGTCTGATCATGGTCGACCCGAAAATGCTGGAGTTGTCGATCTACGAGGGCATTCCGCACCTGCTCGCGCCGGTTGTGACCGACATGAAGGAAGCCTCCAACGCACTGCGCTGGTGTGTGGCCGAGATGGAGCGTCGCTACAAACTGATGGCGGCCATGGGGGTACGTAACCTGGCGGGCTTCAACCGCAAGGTGAAAGACGCGGCCAAGGCGGGCACACCACTGACCGATCCGCTGTACCGCCGCGAAAGTATGGAAGACGAGGCGCCGGAACTCGAATCGCTGCCGGTGATCGTAGTGGTAATCGACGAATTTGCCGACATGATGATGATTGTCGGCAAGAAGGTCGAGGAACTGATTGCGCGTATCGCCCAGAAGGCGCGGGCCGCCGGAATCCATCTGATTCTTGCGACACAGCGCCCCTCGGTCGACGTGATTACCGGTCTGATCAAGGCGAACATTCCGACCCGTATGGCCTTCCAGGTATCCAGCAAAATCGACTCGCGCACCATCCTGGACCAGGGCGGCGCCGAGCAGCTGCTGGGCCACGGCGACATGCTCTATATGCCGCCGGGCACCAGCTTGCCGGTTCGTGTTCACGGGGCATTTGTATCGGACGATGAGGTGCATCGGCTGGTCGACGAATGGAAGCAGCGCGGCGAGCCGGACTACATCCAGGATATCCTGGATGGCGCTGACGACTCGGCGGGCGGTAGCAGCTTTGACGGCGGTAGTGGTGGTGGCGACGACAGCGAAGAAGACGCGCTGTACGACGAGGCCGTGCGTTTTGTGACCGAAAGTCGCCGCGCCTCCATTTCTGCGGTGCAGCGCAAACTCAAGATTGGCTACAACCGGGCCGCCCGCATGATTGAGGCGATGGAAATGGCCGGTGTAGTTACCGCAATGAACACCAACGGTTCGCGCGAGGTGATTGCACCGCCGCCGGTCCGGGATTGAGGGGAGTAACCCTGCTATGTTGAATCGCATCACTGGTTGGCGCTGGATTGTGCTGTGCGCGGCGCTGCTGACAACGCCGGCGATGGCTCAGGATGAAGCGGCGGCTGCCGAGCGCCTGAACGAGCTGCTGTCGGCGGCTAACACGCTGACGGGTAATTTTTCGCAAATGACGCTCAGCTCCAACGGCTCCAACCTGCAGGAAACCAGCGGCCAGGTAACCCTGCAGCGCCCGGGCAAGTTTCGTTGGCATACCGATCCGCCGTTGGAGCAGGTGCTGATCTCCGATGGCGAGCAGGTCTGGCTGTACGATCCGGACCTGATGCAGGTCACCATTCAGGCCCTGGATCAGCGACTGACGCACACTCCCGCGCTGCTGCTGTCTGGCGACGTCAGCACCCTGACCGACAACTTCAGCATCCGCTGGACTCAGGGCGGCAGCGTCGACGACTTTGTGTTGACCCCCAAGGCCAGCGACACCATGTTTGAGACGCTTCGCCTTTCCTTCCGCGACGGGCTGATCAACGACATGCAGCTCAATGATCCGATTGGCCAGCGCACCAACATTCTGTTCCAGAATGTGGTGCTGAACGAGCCAGTCGCTGCCGACGCCTTTCAGTTTGAGGTGCCGGACGGGGTCGATGTGATCAGTGAATAACGGCGGCCTGTTCGCTGCGCCCGCACCGCGCGAGCCGCTGGCCGCGCGCATGCGTCCGCGCAACCTTGATGAATACGCCGGCCAGGCGCACCTGCTGGCTGCCGGTCGGCCGCTGCGCACCGCGCTGGAGCAGGGCGCACTGCATTCCATGATCTTCTGGGGGCCGCCCGGCGTCGGCAAGACCACCCTTGCGCGCTTGATCGCGACAGTCACCGACGCCCACTTTGAAACCCTCTCGGCGGTGCTGGCCGGCGTGAAGGATATTCGCCAGGCGGTGGATATCGCTCGGCAGAACTACGCCGCCAACGGGCGCCGCACCATCCTGTTTGTTGACGAGGTACATCGCTTCAACAAAGCGCAGCAGGATGCGTTCCTGCCCTACGTCGAAGACGGTACCTTGCTGTTTATCGGCGCCACCACCGAAAACCCGTCGTTCGAGCTGAACAACGCCTTGCTCTCCCGAGCCCGTGTCTACGTCCTCAAGGGGTTGGACGAGGAGGCCTTGAGCGGCCTGCTGGACCGCGCCCTGGAGGACATGGAGCGCGGTCTCGGTGCGCTCCAGCTGCAGCTCAGCCCGCAGGCACGGCAACTGCTGCTAGATGCTAGCGACGGCGACGCACGTCGCCTGCTCAATCTGCTGGAGATTGCCGCCGATCTGGTGGAGCAGGGCGGGGTCATCGAGGTCGAGCTACTCGGTGAGCTGCTCAGTGACAACCGCCGCCGCTTCGACAAGGGCGGTGAAGCCTTTTACGATCAAATCTCAGCACTGCATAAATCCGTGCGCGGCTCCAACCCGGACGCCGCTCTCTATTGGTTCGCACGCATGCTCGATGGCGGGTGTGATCCGCTGTACATCGCGCGCCGGGTGGTGCGCATGGCCAGCGAAGACATCGGCAACGCCGACCCCAGAGCGCTGACGCTCTGTCTTAACGCCTGGGACGTGCAGGAGCGTCTGGGCAGCCCGGAAGGCGAACTGGCTGTCGCCCAGGCCATCACCTATCTGGCTTGCGCGCCCAAAAGCAACGCGGTCTACAACGCCTTCAATACCGCCATGCGCGATGTGGCCGGGCAGGGCTCGCTGGAGGTGCCGCTGCACCTGCGCAACGCGCCGACCAAGCTAATGAAGGAACTGGGCTACAGCGACGGTTATCGCTACGCGCACGACGAGCCGGAGGCCTATGCGGCCGGCGAAGACTACTTCCCCGAAGACCTGGAACCACGCCAGTACTACCAGCCGGTGCCGCGTGGCCTGGAACTGAAAATCGCGCAGAAACTGCAACACCTGCGCAGCCTGGATGCGACCAGCAGCAGACAACGGAGGTCGGATGATTAAGCTCTGTCTGGCGGTCATGCTGGGCGGCGCCGTGGGGGCTCTGGCGCGCTTCGGCGTAGCGCAGTGGTCCATGGCGCATTGGCCCAAGCTGTTTCCGTTGCCAACCTTGCTGGTGAATCTGCTCGGATGCCTGCTGATCGGTGTACTATACGGCCTTTGGCTGGAGCGCCCGGAGCTCTCGCCGGTGCTGCGTCAACTGCTGGTCACCGGCTTGCTGGGCGCTTTTACCACCTTTTCGACCTTTTCTCTGGACACGCTGCGGCTGCTGGAGAATGGCGAAGGCCTGCTGGCACTGGGCTATGTTCTGCTCAGTGTTTGCATCGGACTACTCGCCACCTGGGCTGGCCTGTCACTGACGCGCTGACCAGCCGTCACCTGAAACTGCAAAAGATGATGATCACCCATGCTTGATGCCAAACTCGTTCGTACCCAACCGCAACTGCTCGCCGAGCGCCTGGCCACCCGTGGTTTCGCGCTGGATCTGGCCCAGCTCGATGCGCTGGAGTCTCGCCGCAAGGCTGTGCAGACCCGCACCGAAACCCTGCAGGCCGAACGCAACAGTCGCTCGAAGTCGATCGGGCAGGCCAAGGCGCGTGGCGAAGACATTCAGCCACTGCTGGCCGACGTTGACCGCATGGGCACTGAGCTGGCCGAAGGCAAGCAAGAGCTTGAAGGCATCCAGCAGGAGCTGGACGCGCTGCTGTTGAGCATGCCCAACCTGCCGGCCGAATCCGTTCCGGTCGGCAAGGACGAGGACGAGAACGTTGAAGTGCGCCGCTGGGGCACGCCGCGCAGCTTCGACTTCGAGGTCAAGGATCACGTAGCACTGGGCGAACAGCACGGTTATCTGGACTTTGAAACCGCAGCCAAACTCTCGGGTGCGCGCTTTGCTCTGATGCGCGGCCCGATCGCCCGGCTGCACCGCGCGCTGGCGCAGTTCATGCTGGATCTGCACGTCAACGAACACGGTTATGAAGAGGCCTACACGCCTTATCTGGTGCAGGCCGAGGCGCTGCAAGGCACCGGCCAGCTACCCAAATTTGAAGAAGACCTGTTCAAGATTCAGCGTGGCGATGACCAACGCGACCTGTACCTGATTCCCACGGCCGAAGTGTCGCTGACCAACATCGTCAGCCAGAGCATTCTTGCCGCTGATGAGCTGCCGCTCAAGTTGACCGCCCACACCCCGTGCTTCCGTAGCGAAGCCGGCTCGGCCGGCCGGGATACCCGCGGCATGATTCGCCAGCACCAGTTCGACAAGGTCGAGATGGTACAGATCGTACGCCCGGAGGAGTCCGCAGCCGCACTGGAAGAGCTCACCAGTCATGCCGAAGACGTGCTCAAGCGCCTGGAGCTGCCGTACCGCACCATGGCCCTGTGCACCGGTGATATGGGTTTCAGCGCGCAGCAGACGTACGATCTGGAAGTCTGGATTCCGAGCCAGGGCAAGTACCGCGAGATCTCATCCTGTTCCAACTGCGGTGATTTTCAGGCCCGCCGCATGCAGGCCCGCTGGCGCAACCCGGAAACGGGCAAGCCGGAGCTGGTACACACCCTGAACGGGTCGGGTCTGGCGGTAGGGCGCACGCTGGTTGCCGTGCTGGAAAACTACCAGCAAGCCGACGGCAGCATCGACGTGCCGCAGGCTCTGCGTAGCTACATGGGTGGTGCCGAGCGCATCGGCTAAGCTGAGTTGACCTCTCCTCCAGAGCGGGAGCCGATGGCTCCCGCTTTGCTGTCATGACCTTGCAGACGAGAAAGCCCCGTATGGAATTTCTGCCACTGTTTCACAATCTTGCCGGCCGTCGCGTGCTGGTTGTCGGCGGTGGCGAGATCGCCCTGCGCAAGGCGCGCCTGTTGAGCGAGGCAAGTGCTTGCCTGTACGTGGTCGCGCCACAGATCGAGCCAGCACTGCGCGAGCTGGTCGCCAACGGCCACGGCAGTGTTCGGGAGGGCGGCTATCAGTCCTCGGACCTGGATCATGCTGTTCTGGTGATCGCCGCGACCGACGATGAGAGCCTCAACGCGCGGGTATCGGCCGATGCCCAGGCGCTGCGCATCCCGGTCAATGCGGTGGACGCGCCTCACCTGTGCACGGTGATTTTCCCCGCCATTGTCGACCGCTCCCCGTTGCTGATCGCCGTTTCCAGCGGCAGCCATGCGCCGGTGCTGGCACGCCTCACACGGGCCCGTATCGAGACCCTGTTCCCCGCTGCCTATGGCCGCCTGGCACAGCTGGCCAAGCGCTTCCGCCAGCAGGTGAAGGACGCGTTTCCGACCATCAACCAGCGCCGCGCCTTCTGGGAGAACATCTTCCAGGGCGAGGTGGCTGAGCGTGTGTTCGCCGGCCGTGACGCCGAGGCGGCAATCATGCTGGAAGCGGAACTGCGCGGCCAGCGCGACAAAGTCTATCAAGGCGAGGTCTACCTGGTGGGGGCCGGCCCGGGCGACCCGGACCTGCTGACATTCCGCGCACTGCGCCTGATGCAGCAGGCCGACGTGGTACTGCATGACCGCCTGGTAGCGCCGGCGATCATTGACCTGTGCCGCCGCGATGCTGATCGCATCTACGTTGGCAAGGCGCGCAGCGACCACGCAGTGCCGCAGGAGGAGATCAACCAGTTGCTGGTGCGTCTGGCCCAGCAGGGCAAGCGTGTGCTCAGGCTCAAGGGCGGTGACCCCTTCATCTTTGGCCGTGGCGGCGAAGAAATCGAAGAGCTGGCAACCCACGGCGTGCCGTTTCAGGTCGTACCCGGCATTACCGCGGCCAATGGCTGCTCAGCCTATGCGGGCATCCCGCTGACCCACCGTGACTACGCGCAATCTGTGCGCTTTGTCACTGGTCATCTGAAAGACGGCAGCACCAACCTGCCATGGCGTGATCTGGTCGCGCCGGGGCAGACGCTGGTGTTCTACATGGGGCTGGTGGGGCTGCCTGACATTTGCAGCCAGCTGATTGCCCATGGGCGCGATGCGCAAACGCCCATTGCACTGGTTCAGCAGGGCACAACCCACAATCAGAAAGTGCTGATCGGCACCCTGGCCGACATGGCCGAGCGGGTGGCCGGGGAGACGATCAAGCCGCCGACGCTGCTGATTGTCGGCGAAGTGGTTCAGCTGCATGACAAACTCAAGTGGTTTGAGGCACAGGCCGGCACGCGGGGCGTACTCGGTACCGATCAGGGCTAAACTGCCAAATGCTGGACGCAGCGCCGTCCGGCGCTGGTGCGCAGCGGGCGAATAGGGCAGGGTGTAACCCATTGTTTCAGGAGTTACCCATGACCACATCGCCCTTCACCCCACCCACGCCCGACGACGCGCCAGAACTGCTGCCCGACGACCTGGTCAAGACAGTTCACGGATTCTTCAATCGCATCCCTTATAACCAGCTGCTGGGTATCGAAATCGACGAGATTCGCCCTGACTGCGTGGCAATGAGCATCCGCATGCGTCCTGACCTGATCGGCAACTACACCCAGGGCATTCTGCACGGCGGCGCTATCTCCTCGCTGATCGATGTCTGCGGTGGCGCGATGGCCCTGATTGGCGCGTTCGAGAAGCATGCCCACCTCAGTCTGCAAGAGCGTATGACGCGCTTGTCCAAGCTGGGCACCATCGATCTGCGTGTCGACTACCTGCGGCCAGGCCGAGGGGAACAGTTTGTCTGCACCTCTGTGCCTCTGCGCTCCGGCAACAAGGTCGGGGTGGTGCGCTCCGAGCTGCACGCCGACGACGGCAACCTGATCGCGGTCGGCACGGGCACCTACCTGTGCGGCTAACCGATCGCCTCGCCTGTTACCGAGGCGCGCTCTGACAGCTCGATCCAGATCCCGTCCGGGTCGCGGATAAAGGCGATACGCGCGGTACTGCCCATGGTTACCGGCGCCTTTGCGCCGTCGGCGCCAGCGGCCAGAGCGCTGGCATAGGCAGCGTCACAATCGAATACCTGCAGCGTCAAATAACGCAGTCCCTTGGCCGCCAGCGCCGTCGCATCAGGGGCGCTGTTCGCGCCTGCCTGCTCAAGCAGTATCAGCGCCTCCCCACAGCGCAGCACACCGGCTGACACCTCGACACAGGCAAGGACCTGCTGATAGAAGCGGCTGCTTCTGGCGACATCGCGAACCTGCAGACGAACGGCCAGGCCGTGAATCCTCTGATGGCCGGCCGGAACCAGCGTAATCATGTTGCCATCGGGGTCTTGCAGCTGTTGGGGCGTGTCGAGGCCGGCGAGCGCCACCAGCAAAGCGGCAATCGGCTGGCGCTCTGCCGCCGGCAAGGGATCGCGGGCATCGTTCAATTTCAGCACGGCTTCGCCGGCTTGGTAACGATGCTGGCGCACGCCACCACCCAGCTTGAGCGTATGGTCGAACGGCAGGCCAACCTGCTCGGACCAAAAACGCTGTTGCGCCTCATACTGATTGGTAAACAATCCAACATCGAAATAGGCTTTGGCCAGACTCACTGGGTTTTCTCCCGGCAGTGGGCGGGCCGGTGACCCGCGGATAACCACCCCCAGTGCATTGGAGGTGGCGCAGGGCACAAGCCTAGTCCGCCTACCGTGCGTGGAGCCAGATCGAATCAGCAGGCAAATTCTCGGTCATTGCGTCAGCTTATCGACGCCGGTCAGCGGCGTTGGCGACGCACCAGCAACCAGCCACCCAGCACCACCAAGGCAATCACGGCCAGACCGAACAGCAGCAGACTCAGGCGATGATTGGCGATGAACTGCTCACGGCCGTTTTTCTTCACCTGCTCCCACGCCCGGTAATCTGCGGGCACTTCGATGACCTGGTTGCGCACCACGTAGTCGCGGTAGATCTGCATCATCTGCTCGACTTTCTCGGGATGTTGCTCCGCCAGGTTATGCCGCTCCAGCGGGTCTTCGGTCACATTGAATAGCTGCGGACCGTCACGGGCCGGAATCGAGTTGGTTTTGGAGGTCACCAGCTTGTAGTCGCCCAGCCACACGGCAATGCCGCCGGCCAGTTCGTACACCGTGGGGTGGTCGGGGGCGTGTACTCGCTCTGCACGCCCCTCGAGCAGCGCACGCATGCTGGTGCCCATGATCGCGTGCACCGGCTGGCCGCGATACTCACCATCGGGCTGCGCTACGCCGGCGACGTCCAGCAGGGTTGGCGTGATATCGGTGACGTAGCCAAAGCTGTGGGTTCGCGTGCCGGCCGCGATACGGCCAGGCTGGCTGATAATCAGCGGTACGCGCATGCCACCGCTGAACGGCGAGCCCTTGAACGAGTAGAACGGCGTATTGGAGGCGTAGGCCCAGCCCGGACCGTATTCGCTGTAGCTGCCGGGGGCGCCCAGAGCATCGTAGTCAGTGTTGTAGCGCAGGCGATAGAACAGCGGCGCGACCTCGCGAAGCACGGTTGATTCACCGCCATTGTCACTCATGAACAGAATCAGCGTGTTGTCATACTGCCCGCTGTCTTTGAGGTAGCGGATGACCTTGCCGATACTCTGATCCATCGCCTCGGCCATGCCGGCAAAGACGGCCATCTGGCGGCTGCGGTAGGCTTTTTCATCGTCCCCCAGGGAGTCCCAGTCGATATGGGTGCGCTGATAAAAGGTGCCCCAATCGTCGGTTACCGGATTCTCGCCGCTGTCCGGCAATAGCCCGCTGGCCAGTTGGCGTTGATAACGATCAGCGCGAATCTGGTCCCAGCCGGCGGCATACAGTGACTGGTAGCCCTCGATATACTCTTCGGGCACCTGGTGCGGCGCATGCACCGCCTGGAAGGCCAGGTAGCCGAAAAAGGGCTTGCCCTGCGCCCGCCCGCCATCGATGTAACTGATCAGTTTGTCCGCGTAGGTAAACGAGGAATAGAAGTTGTCGGGCAGGTCGACCGGCTTGCCATCCTCAAGCCAGGTGGCCGTACCACCGGGCAGGTAATGTTTGGCTTCCCAGTTGTCGGCACCACTTTCCATCAAGGCGAAGGAGCGATCAAAGCCACGCGCTACCGGCTGGCTCTGTGGTCGTCCGCCCAGGTGCCACTTGCCCGCCATATAGGTGCTGTAGCCCGCGTCCTGCAGCAAGCTGGGCAGGGTGACCACGCTGTCGTTTAACCAGCCTTCGTAGCCTGGCTGACCCTTCTGATTGTCGGCCATGATTTCTTTCATGTTGCCCATGCCCACCAGGTGATTGTCGACGCCGGTCATCAGCATTGAACGGGTAGGCGAGCAGGTGGCGGCCACATGAAAATTGGTGAACTGCAACCCTTCGGCGGCGAGCTGATCAATATTCGGGGTGCTGATTTCGCCGCCATAGGCGCCGGCGTCACTGAACCCCAGATCATCGGCGACAATCAGCAGGATGTTGGGCCGCTCAACCGCCGTAACGGAAGTAACGGGGCTGCCGAGTGCAAGCAGCAGGGCAAAGGGAAGCAAGCGCTGCATGAGGGGTGTCCTTGTTGTTTTATTGATAGCCGCCAGTATGGTCTTTTGCTGCTGTCCGGGCTGCGGCCCTGGGTGGCCAACCGACTGACTCTGGCAGCCAGCCGCTGTCAGGTTGCGGCCCCTGCGCAGCAGCGCCGATCCCCCTTGCCCGTTCGATTCTGCAGGAACTCTGGCGTCTCGCTGTCGTCGATGAAGTACCGGGCGCCTGTTATTTGCGCCGGGTTTGCATACGTCAATGGAGGTAACACATGTCGGATCATCACCTGTACAAACGCATCGAGATTGTCGGCTCTTCGCCCACCAGCATCGACGATGCCATCAGCAGCGGTATTGCCGAATGCGCCAAGACGGTAAAAAACCTGGAATGGTTTGAGGTGCAGGAAACCCGCGGCCATATCGTCGATGGCAAGGTCGCGCACTTTCAAGTGGTGATGAAGGTGGGCTTCCGCGTCGAGGGTAGCTAGTGCTGCTCGACGCTGCGTGACCAGCCAGGCTGGTCACCAGCGAATCCACAGATTCAGAGGGCGCTGTGCAAGGAACGCAGCAGCGTCTAAGGTTAATAACCGAACCCGGCAGGAAGCCGTCCAGCAGTCGTCATTCGCGCCGAGCCCGATATCCAACGCGGAGACGATCTATGCTGGTCATTCTGCACGGCTGGAGCGACAGCTACAGCTCCTTTCGCGACCTCGCCAAACGGCTCGCCAACCCACCGCCCGACGGTATCTCTGCCGAGGTAGCCGACATCCATCTGGGCGACTACATCTCGCTGGATGACCAGGTCACTTTTGCTGATCTGGTGGCCGCGCTTGATCGTGCCTGGGACGACCGCGGGCTGCCGCGCACGCCCAAAAGCGTCGATGCCATCGTGCACAGTACCGGTGGCCTGGTGATCCGTGACTGGCTGAGACGGTTTGCTCCTGATTGCCGTCCCATTCACCATTTGCTGATGCTGGCTCCGGCCAACTTCGGCTCACCGCTGGCACACACGGGGCGCTCGGTCATCGGGCGGGCCGTCAAGGGCTGGAAGGGCAGCCGCCTGTTTGAAACCGGCGCGCAGATTCTCAAGGGGCTGGAGCTGGCCAGCAGCTACAGTTGGGAGTTGGCCGAGCAGGATCTGTTCAACGCCGACGCGCCACTGGGTGATGGCAACCTGTTGTGTACTGTGTTGGTCGGCAACAGCGGCTACAGCGGCATCGCCGCCGTTGCCAATAAGCCCGGCACCGATGGCACCGTGCGGGTATCAACGGCCAATCTACAGGCAGCCCGTATGCTGATCGACTTCAGCCAACAACCGGATGCCGCGCCGCGCATCGACTATCAGGAGGCCCAAGCGCAGGGACTGGCCTTTGCCGTGGTCGACGGCGAAGATCATAGCAGTATCACCGCCAAGGGGCGGGGCACTCGGGAGTCGATGACCTGGAGCCTGATCTGTGGTGCGCTGATGGTGCCGGACAGCGGCTTTGCTGACTGGCGTCAGCGGCTGGCGGAGCACACCGACGAGGTCAGCCGTGCCGCCAGTCAGCGTGATGGTGATCACTACAATGCCTACCAGAGCACGGTCATTCGCGTCATGGATGACCAGGGCGCTGCCGTGACTGACTACATCATCGAGTTCTATTTCAACGACGATAAAACCCGTCGCGACCGGCGCCTGACCCGTCTGGTGCAGGAAGACGTCATCAGTTCGGTGCATGTGTATTCCCAGGCCAGGCACTACCGTAGCCTGCTAGTCAATTGTGATCGCTTGCAGGCTCTGTACGAGCGCCCCGAGGATCGCCTGTATGTCAGCATAACGGCCTGTCCCGAGCTGGCTGACAACAAGGTCGGCTACCGCACCTACCGTGACACCGATATCGGCGCACTGGTGCTGGATGTCGATCAGGCCCGTGATCTGTTCCGGCCACACCGTACGCTGCTCATGACGCTGTGCCTCAAGCGCTACCAGCAGGCCGATGTGTTCGGCTTCAAGGACGTGTGAGACGCAGATCACCCTCGGGTCACCGGCAGGGAACCTTTGTCAGCCATGCCCATCACATGAGCGAAGCGCTAATCAATAACCGGCCCAGCCTGCACGCGGGTCGAGCAGCGCTGTCTGGCCGTTAGAAGCTGTATGAAGGAGCAACGAGGGCATGCGCGCGCATTACCTGCAACACGTCGAGTTTGAAGGGCTGGGGATTATCGAGGACAGCCTGCGGGCAAGGGGAGTAGAGGTCAGCGGCACGCGCCTGTACGCAGGAGACCCTCTGCCTTCACTGGACGATTTTGATCTGCTGGTGGTTATGGGCGGCCCCATGAGCGCCAACGATGAAACCGAGCTGCCATGGCTGGCACATGAGAAGGCGTTTATACGCCAGGCGCTGACCGCCGACAAACGCGTGTTAGGTGTTTGTCTGGGCGCGCAGCTGATCGCCAGCGCGCTGGGCCAGCCGGTGTACCCGGGACCGGAGCGGGAGATCGGTTGGCTGCCGGTTTTTGGCAATACGCACCTGAACGGCGCGGCCTTTCACTTTCCTGACCGGATTGAGGTGCTGCACTGGCATGGCGAGACCTTTGATCTGCCCGCCGGCGCGGTGTTGCTGGCGTCAAGTGACGTCTGCCGCCACCAGGCATTTCAGTTGGGCCGTTCGGTCATCGGGCTGCAATTTCACCTGGAAGCCAATCGTGCACTGCTTGATGCCTTCGTCACGGCCGACGCCGCATCACTGGTGCCGGGCGGCCAAGTGCAGAGCGCGGAGCAGATTCTGGCGGTGTCGCAGGAAACCCTGGATGCGACAGCGGCCCTGTTGGAGCGCCTGCTTGACTACCTGCTGGAGGAATACCCATGAATAAACACGCCATTGCGTTGGCCGCACTGGTCATCACCGCAGCCGCCGGCTGCGTGCGCCTGCCCACGGGCGTGGAGCCAGTCAGCCCCTTCGACGCCGAGCGCTATCTGGGCACCTGGTACGAGGTCGCGCGCCTGGACCACGGTTTCGAGCGTGGCCTGAGCCAGGTCACGGCCGAGTATAAAGAAGCTGCTGACGGCAGCATCAGCGTGATCAACCGCGGCTGCAACGCCGAGAAGAAACAGTGGGATCAGGCAGAGGGTACAGCGCGCTTTGTGGAAGACGACAACACCGGTTATCTCAAAGTGTCATTCTTCGGGCCCTTTTATGGCACCTACGCGGTCTTCGGGCTAGACGACGACTACCAGCACGCCTATGTTTCCGGCCCCAACCACGACTACCTGTGGCTGCTTGCCCGTAACCCCAACCCCGATGCGGAGGTCAAGCAGGCCTTTGTCGAAGCGGCCCGCCAGCGCGGTTTTGCGGTCGAAGACCTGATCTGGGTGGAGCAGGGCAACAGTGCCTGCCCCTGAAGGGCAGCAAATGCAAAACACGGCAACCGGCCATGGCAAGAGGCCATGAACAAGGGGTATTCTGAGCACAAAAAATAACCCTGCAGGGTGATTGACTGTGCTCGACATGACGACCCTTATGCTGGTTTTAGCGCTGACTACCGCTACTGCAGTGTTATGCCTGCTGGTCGCTGCAGCGCTCAACCCTCAGGTGCCGGCCATGCGATTCTGGGCGCTGGGCCTGACCATGGTGGTCGCCGGGGCCTTGTTGCAGTCTGCCCGTGAGTATCTGCCGCTGTGGATCAGCGCGGTGGCACTAACCCAAGGGTACCTCGTACTCTGGTGGGGCGCGCGCTGCTACCGTCTTCGCGCCTCGCCGCCGCACCTGTTGCGCTATCAATTGCTGTTTCTGCTCGCCCAGGGCCTGGCTTTTTTCATTCTGCGTGATTCTCTGCGCTTCAGTATCCTCACCCACAGCGCGGTCGTCGTCGTCATCAGCCTGCTGATGGCACGAGAGCTGCTGCTCACATCGGGGCGACAACGCACGCTGACCATTGCCTGGTGTGTCATCTGGGGACTGCACGCGGCGCTTTACCTTCGCCGCTTTGTGCTCTACTGCATTGACCCGGTGTACATCCAGGCCACCACCTTCGAGCAAGCCGAGCCAGTCGAGGTGCTCAATTACCTGGAAGGGATCGTCTTCATCTACGCGTTTTCGATGCTGTGCATCATGTTCCTGTTGCGCCGCCTGCAGGAAGAACTCAAGCAGCAGGCCAGCTATGACTCCCTTACCAACCTGCTCAATCGTCGGGCCTTTGATCAGGCCGCACAACACCAACTGACGGCAAATCGTCGTGAGGGCCATAGCGCAGCCTTGATGCTGCTGGACCTGGACCATTTCAAGCGCATCAACGACACCTGGGGGCATCAGGCCGGTGATCGCGTGCTGGCCAGCTTCGCTCGCCTGCTCGGTGGCCATCTGCGCGATCAGGATCTGGCCTGCCGTTTCGGCGGAGAAGAGTTTCTGCTGCTGGTCAGCAATATCGATGGCGCGCAGATAGAGGCTCTGACGCAACGCTTGCGCAGCCAATGGCAGTCCACCGATGTTGGCGCGGGAGAGGACAGCCTAAGCGCCACCGTCTCCATCGGGTATACCTTGATTGCGCCGAACGAGCAGCCGCCATTGCATACCCTGGTCGAGCGCGCGGATCAGGCGCTGTACCGCGCCAAGGAGAATGGCCGCAACCGAGTAGAGGCCTGGGCGCCGGGCGTTGTCGAATCGAGCTGACGGCGCAAAAAGACCAGACAGTTTTTTCTGATACGCATCTTGTTTTTGTCTACTCTGTCAAATAGAGTGCTTTGCAACGATAAAAACAAAGATCACGGATATTGCTATGCCACCTTCTCAGGAGGAGGCCGCCCAGGCGCTGCGCGAGATCAGCAACGTGCAGGCTCGTGTTGCCGGCTTTCAGGACTATCGCTTTGAGGCCCAGCAGCTCATGCTCTGGGGCAGTCTCAATATGGCCGGGTGCATCCTGAGCGCCTTGCTACAGTCGCACCTGTTACTGATTTGGGGGGCGATTGCCCTTAGCGGCGTCGTTCTGGGCACCCGCATGGCGTGCCGCAGTAGCGACGCCCCCGGCATTGCCCCGCGCTACCTGTTAATAATCCTGTCCATTCTGCTGTTCGATGTCATCTTGCATGTGCTGTTCTGGCCAATTACGCCGCGCCAGGGCGGCATGATCGTTCCCTTGTTTGTCGCCACCCTCTACGTCATCCGCGGCGCCCAGTCGCGTCCACGCTACATCGTGCTTGGCGCGGCTCTGGCGCTGTTGTGCTGCTGCGCCTACTGGTTTGCCGATACCCACTACTGGTGGTGGCTGGCGTTCAGCTGGGGCGGCACGCTGATTGTCGCAGGCTGCTGGTTGCGGAGGTGCTGATGCAATCTCCCAACGATCTGATTCATCAACCGGTACGCCTGAAGATCATGGCCGCGCTGAATACGCTGGGTTCTCGGCAGTGGCTGGATTTTGTATCCCTGCGCAGCATTGTCGACACCACCGACGGCAACCTTGGCGCGCATCTTGGCACCCTGGAGGGGGCTAACTACGTACAGATCAAAAAAGATTTTGTCGGCAAGAAACCGCGTACGCGGGTTTGCCTGACAGCGGGCGGGCGTGAGGCCTTTGGCCAATACGTGGCCGAACTGCACGCCATTCTGACGCCACAGAACATCGACGGCTAGACAGCCAACGCATGCTACAGATCAAACAACAAACACAATAATCGGAGTTTCCATGCACATTCGGTCCTTCTCTCACTCCGCCAGCCGTTGGCAACAGCGTTTGCGCGCCCTTTCATTACTGGTTCTGCTGGGTGCTGGGGGCACCTCGGCGGGGCTGGTGTTGGCACAGGCCGAGAGCGACAGCGCCCAGACGCAGACAGCGGTGCAGGCACAGCCGCCAGCAGCCCAGACGGCTGCAGCAACGCAGGGCGCGCCCGCGCTGAATACGGCGCCGACGGCGGCTGACGTCGACGCCCCGCATACCAGCTTCGGCGTAAAGGAAATGTACCTGCAGGCCGATCCGCTGGTGAAGTCGGTGATGATCCTCTTGGTATTTTGCTCACTGCTGACCTGGGCGGTGCTGCTGGAGAAGGTCTTTGTATTTGGCCGCGCGCGGCGCCGCAACGCGCGTTTTCTCAAAGCATTCCGTGCCGGTCAGCCCGAACAGTTGGGCGACCAGCTGGAACACAGCGCAATGGGCCGCATGTGGCAGGTCGCTCAGAGTGAGCTGCGTCACTACCGTAACCTCAACGCCGACAATCACGAACCAGACCGCATCAACCGCCTGCTGCAGCGCATTGCCCTGACCGCAGGCATCGTTCAGGAGCGCGATCTGGCGCGCATGGGCACCATGATGGGGGTGCTTGCCACCATCGGCGCGACCGCACCCTTTATCGGCCTATTTGGCACCGTCTGGGGGATTCTCAACAGTTTCGCCAGCATCGCCACGCTGAAATCAGCCAGCCTGGCGGTGGTGGCACCCGGTATCGCCGAAGCCTTGCTGGCGACCGCTCTTGGCCTGTTTGCGGCGATTCCAGCGGTGATGATCTTCAACAAGTTTGCCCGCGATATTAATGGCTTTGTCGGCGCGCTGGACAATTTCTCGGCAGAGATGATCGCCAGCGTTTCCCGTCAACTGGACGAAGGGCGCTGATATGGGCATTCAGCTGAACTCGGGGCCGCTGGTCAAACGGCACAACTATCAGGAAAACGCCGAGATGAACATCACGCCCTTTGTGGATGTGATGCTGGTGCTACTGATCATTTTCATGGTGGCAGCGCCGCTGGCGACGGTGGATGTGCCGGTTGACCTGCCAAGCAATGCGGCAGCGCCAAACCCACCGCCGGAGGAGCCGGTGTACGTCAGCGTGCAGGCCGACGGCAAGCTCTTTGTTCAGGAACAGGCGTTGAGCCTTGAGCAACTGGCCGCCGGCGTGCACGGCATCACCGGCAACGATGTGCGCACCCGGCTGTTCCTGCGCGGCGACAAGGCCGTCGAATACGGCACGCTGATGCAGGTAATGAATACCCTGCAGAAAGCCGGCTACAGCCAGATCAGCCTGGTCGCCTCGGAAGAACTGGAGCCCTGATGGACACAAACGCAAACCGCAGCCGCTGGCCTGTTCGCCTGCTGGTCGCGGCGGTGTCGATCGGCCTGCACCTGGCGTTGCTGGCCTGGCTGATGGGCGCGCAGTTCCGTCATCAGCCGTTGCCAAGCGGGCCGGATGCGATTGCGGTGGACCTGTATGTCCCGCCACCACCGCCGCCACCACCGCCGCCGCCGCCAGAACCGGAGCCAGAACCAGAGCCCGAACCTGAGCCAGAGCCAGAGCCGCTGCCCGAGCCGCCCAAGCCTCAGCCTGCGCCGCGGCCAACGCCACCGCCAAGCCCGCCCAAGCCGAGTGGGCCGCCGGTTCACAGCTTTGGCGCTAACCAGCAATGGGCTGCGCCGCCAAGCCCACCGCCAGCAGCGCAGGCCAGCAGCCGGGGCCGGATGGCACCCTCGGGTTATGCCGACACCGTCAAGGGCAGGGTTACGGCGCAACTGCGGCGGCCCGCTGGCTCCGTCTACAAGCCACCGCCCGGCTATCAGGGTGATCCGGAGGACTTCAAGCGGCAATGCTACATCCCCTATGAGATCACGGTGGATGAGCGCGGCCAGATGATTGCCTTCGAGATTGACCCGTGCGGCGACACCGTGCTGGATCGGGCGGCCGAGCAGGCGATTCGTCAGGCCGGTCCGTTCCCGCCGCCACCGGGTGGCGGAGCAGGGCGGTACACCATCTACGGCACAGCCATTTTCATTGATTGATCAGGGAGTGAACGCATGTTGAACCCATCACGCGGTGCATTGATCGCTCTGACTGCGTTGCTTGGCGCCTGCGCCAGTAATCCACCTCCGGGCCCAAAACCCAAACCCGACCTCACGCCGCGCCTGTCCGCCTTGCCGACACCGGGCCGGGCCAGTTTCGACTGCAGCGGCGCCTTGCCGGAAGTACACCGCCAGGTGTGCGCCAATGATGCGCTGGCTGCCCAGGATCGCACTCTTGCGGATCTGCTGCACCAGCGGCTGGACCAGCTGGATCTGCCCGGGGCACTGGCCCTGGCTGCCAGTCAGCGCCAGTGGCTGCTTGCGCGTGGCGGCTATTGCGGGCTTGGCAATGCCTCCGACAGCACACTGTTAGACAACCCTGACGCTCAGCGTTGCCTGCAAGGGCTCTATCGCGAGCGTATAGAGCAGATCCGTCGGTGGCCCGAACCACAAACTGCTGCGCGATCCCAGCGTCATGGCTGGGCAAGTTATGCGGAGTTTCGGGTAGCTGATGAACAGCGCCCCGGTTTCTGTGGCTCGATCGCGACCGCGCTCAACAACGCTTTGGCTGCCAAGGGTGACCCCGATATCAATCAGTTGGCCGGTGCCGAGCTGTTGGCCGGCAATCGCTCTGCGGACAATGAGGTATCAGCCAACGGCCATCGCTACCGGGTCGAGCTCTACAACGCCGGCCTCTACGCCGGGTATCAGCAGCGCGCACGCGGCCTGCGTATTGATGATCGGGTGGTCATGGACCATCGCACCCTGCCAGCCTGGGTTGCCAAGCAGCCGAACTACGGCGGTCGCGCCAACGCCTCCTCTTCGCAAACCAGCGACTATGCCAGCATCGACCTGTTCCGCTACCAGGGTGAACTGCTGGCGCTGGTCAACGAAACCTGGGGCTTCTACTCCCCGGCAGCGCGCGGCGAGTCCGCCTACGCCGGGGTATACGCCCTTGGCACTGAGCTGCAGCCGCTGTGCCTGATGCAAAGCTATCTGACGCCGCCGCGCACCGACACCCTGCGTGGCCTGCCGAGCTTTGCGCTGCTGGATGCAGAGCTGAGCAGTCTGGCTGGCGACCCGTTGCCGGGCTACTCGCAGCAGGATCGACGCGACCTGCACCAGCGCTGGAAAGAGTATCAGTGGACCTTGTTGAACCTGCCATTGCTGGGGGTGGATGAATACACTCGCAGCGGCCGTGAAGCTGCCATCCGGCAGCGTCATGATGCCGCGATGGATGCTTTCTTTGCCTGGTCAGAGCGTAACCTGGGCAACAAGCAGCGCTACCGGCGCATTATGCCCATGATCGTACCGGCCCAGCAGGAACTGAACCAGATGTTTGCCGATCAGGGCCTGAGCACTGAGGAAGCACAGCTGGCTGCCAGCCTGCTGTTGCACGAAACTTTTGCTCGCAGCATGGAGAACCTGCAGTTGCCTGAGCAACTGCCGGAGGACCTGCCCGCGCCCTTTGCCCGTTACCAGCCACGTTATGCGTTTGCGCCCGAGCCAGGCGCCCTGGAGCAGGGGCGCCAGTTTGCCACCCTGCACAGCGTGCTGCTCAATGGCGCACCGCTGAACGTCGTCAGTGATTTTGTGGATTACGAGACCGAGGTGCTGGGGCCTGCGCGCGGCCAGGGGCCGGACGGCGATACCGCCCTGATGGCGGCGGTTGCCAACCCCGAAGCCGTGAGCCTATTGCTTCAGCGCGGCTTTGACCCCAACGCCGGTAATGCCTGGGGTAAAACGCCCTTGATGGTGGCTGCCGAGCAGAACCAGATCGAAAGTATGCGTCGTCTGCTGGCCGCTGGCGCCAATGTGCATGCTGAAACAAAAGCCGCACCGGGTGTTGGCGTGGGCGGCCCTGATCGGCGTGAGGCTGCCCAGGGCCGGCAGACTGCACTCTTGCTGGCAGCGGCCAACGCCGGAGAGGGCAGCATCCGCACGCTGACCGAGGCGGGCGCCCTGCGCCAGGCCTGGCGCGGATACGATCAGCAGATCTGCCGGGCCGTCGCGGCCAACCAGCAACTGTCCGCCAGCCAGCGCGACAGCTTCAAAGCCTCTGAACTCTGTGCCTCGACCTATGCGCCATTGCCGGTCAGCGCGCAAAAGGCGGTGGATATTCGTGCTGGCGAAGAGCTGCAGGTGCGGGAAGATGGGCAGGTCTATCCGGTTCGCCTGCTGACGCGCCCGGCCAGCGTGCTCTTCGGCAGGGCTGCACGCCTGCACCCGGACGAACTGCTCGACGAGGTGGGGTCGATGGCGGTGAATGTTGCCATCACCGCACAGCGTCGCGGCCAGGTCGGCGTCGCCGGCCCGCTGAATCTGGTGTTCGATGACCTGGCCAGCAACTCGCCAGAGCAACTGAACTTTACCGTCGCCTTTCCGGTCGACGGAACACCGGTACCGCAAGCGGGCTACCAGACACGCCAGGTACCCGAGCAGCAGGTACTCAGTCTGGACTTTGATCGCACGCAGCACAGTGTGGAGTCTGCATGGCGTGCGCTCTACAGTGCTGCCTATACTCAAGGGCTGAAGCCTGCACAAAGTGGATACGTTGTGATCGACAATCGAGGCGTGCGTCGGGTCAGCTATCAACTGGTGGTCACAGACCAGTACACGGAGTAGCCAGGCTAAGCCATGACCCGGTAGCCAAGCTACCGGGCGTTCGATAAGGACATACACATGTTGCGACCTCTGCTTCTGATCGGCTTGATCACACTCATTGTTGGCTGTGCCACTGCAGGCTACAGCCATAGCGAGCTGCCGAGCTACCACCTGCCGAGCGATGACAACACGACGCTGAGTCGTTATGTCAGTAGCAGGCAATCAGAAAGTGGAGGGGAGTCGGGCTTTATTCTCCTGCACAATGGCGCCGATGCCTTGGCCGCGCGCATTCGGCTGATCGACATGGCCGAGCAAAGCCTGGACATCCAGTACTACATCTATAACACCGACGTAACCGGGGGGCTGATTACCGAGCACCTGCTCAAGGCGGCCGATCGCGGCGTGCGAGTCCGCTTGCTGATTGATGACGTCGGCCCCGGGCTGGAAGATGTCAGGGTGTCCACGGTCGATATTCACCCCAATATCGAGGTGCGCCTGTACAACCCGCTAAGCCTGCGCAGCGAGTGGCTGAAGCTGTTCAGCAAGCTGGGCGAGTTTGGGCGCATCAACTACCGCATGCACAACAAGCTGATTGTGGCGGACAACCAGGCGCTGATCACTGGTGGTCGCAATATCGGGGACGAGTATTTTGCGCTCACCGATGTCGACTTTCAGGATGTCGATGTTATCGGCATAGGGCCGATCAGTAATGATGCCTCGGACAGCTTTGACAACTTCTGGAACAGCGGTATCGCGATTCCGATCAATGTCATGGCTGATGCGGCAGATGCCGATGATCTGGCGGCGCTACGCGCTCGCCTGGGCTCAAGCAGCCGCGCGGCGGCAAGCAACCCCTACGTGCGCGCCGTCGAGCGTTCGCGCTTCCTCAGCCAAATGGGCGGCTCCACCTTGAACTGGCACTGGGGCAAGGCCACCTGGTTCTATGATGATCCGTCCAAGTCAGATCCGCACGGTGACGGTAATCAGGTCGCTTTTTTGGGACGCGCGCTGGCCGAGCCCATCCTCCAGACCGAAGAGGAACTGCTGCTGACCTCTGCGTATTTTGTACCGCGCGAGCCAGGTGAGCGCTTGCTGCTCAAGTTGCGCGAGCGTGGGGTGGATATCTCCGTTCTGACCAATTCGCTGGCCACCACCGACGTACTGGCGGTGCACAGCGGCTACGCGCGCTCACGGGTGCCGCTACTCGAAGGTGGGGTAAACATGTGGGAGCTACGCCCCATTGCGGGCCAGCAGGAAAGGGCCAGCCCGTTCCTTGGTGAGTCCCTGGCCAGCCTGCACGCCAAGACCTTCGTATTTGATCGTAAATCGGCGTTTATCGGTTCGGTCAACCTGGATCCGCGCTCGATCAAGCTCAACACCGAAGTCGGCGTTCTGATCGAAAACGAAGAGCTGGCCCAGGAGATGGTTGATCTGTTTCAGCGCTGGACGTCAGAAGACTACGCTTTTGAGCTTAGCCTGAACGAACAGGGGGAGGTGCGCTGGCAGGCAGAGGATGAAACCTGGGACGCCGAACCTGACGCCAGCCGCTTCCGCCGCTTCATGAGCTGGACGCTGGGCTGGCTGCCCATCGCCAGCCAGCTTTAACGGCGCGCTGCGGTTGCCGTTTCGGCTCAGTAGGCCATCTGCAGGGCAGGGCCACCAAAGCAGCCGTCAACGCCGCATGCCGGGGCCGGCCCAGACGCTCAACCCAGGCGACCGGTCTGCCAGTTGGACATGGCTTCAAGATAGCCCCGGGCATGGCGCTGGGCGGCGTCCGGATCGCCCAGTTCCACCGCCTGGTGCAGCGACTCCAGCGGCTCGGCCACCCGTGACCAGGCGCTGCCCAGAGCTAGGAGGTCGCCTTCGAGCTGGTAGCTCAGCTCTTCAAGCTGACTCAGGGCCTGCACGTCTACCGGCTGCTGCAGCAACTGAGCGAGCGACCGGCTGTGTTCTTGCAGTTGCACCACCGCGCTTTGCCGCGCGTGGGCTTGCTGCGGAGCAGGGTGTTGGGATGCCAGCACAGCGGGGCTCATCATGCTGACGGTGAGACTGACGGGGACCAGGTACACTTTCATTGCAATCTCGCAAGTGATAATCAAACTCATTTGAGTTTAGCCATCACAACAACGATTGCAAGTCCTTTCTTTTTGTAATGACAAGTGGCACTACCCGCTGCCGGCAGGTCCCGGATCAGAGCAACGGACTCAAGAAAAACATCCCGCGCTCCAGCACGCGAGCGGCCCGAGAGCGCTGCTTCCAGCGCTCCAGCTCCAGCGGCGTGCTGTCTTGCAGGTAACCGTCCAGCAGGCGACGGATACTGGCGCAGGCTTCGGGGGAAAACAGGGTCAGGGTCAACTCGAAGTTGAGCTGCAGACTGCGGATATCCAGGTTTACACTGCCCACCAGAGCCAGCTGATCATCCATTAGCATCGCCTTGGTATGCAGCAAGCCGCCAGCGAAGAGGTAGATCTCACCGCCCGACTGCAAGAGCCGCTCGAAGTAGGCCCGACTGGCCCAGCTCACCATGCGTGAGTCGTTGCGCTGCGGAATAAGCACCTTGACGCGCACGCCGCGTCGAGCGGCCTGGCAGAGGGCGTCGAAGATGGCTTCCGACGGCACAAAGTAGGGCGTGCTGATGGTAATGCTGTCGTTGGCTCGGTAGATGCTGGACAACACCGCCTGCCCGATCAGGTCTTCACCGGTTCCGGGGCCTGAGGGCAAGACCGACAGCCACTTGTAGCAGGCTGGCGGGCTGACGGGGGCGGGCGCCAGGCGACGCAGGCCGGTCTCTACCTCCCAGTCCCAGGCAAAGACCTTGTCCAGGCCGTGTGCCGCCGGCCCTTCCAGACGCAGCATGATATCGACCCACTCGCCAACCTTGGCCTCTGTCTTGAAAAAACGCGGGTCGGCGATATTCATCGAGCCGCTGTAGGCAATGCGTCCGTCAATGACCACCAGTTTGCGATGCAGGCGCAGGTCGATCCGCTGCACCAGCGCACGCCACAGCCGGACGGGCAGGGCGGGTACGACCTCGATACCGGCATCAATCAGGCGTTTGCGCCAAGGCGAGCGGAAAAACGCACGGCTGCCGGCATGATCAATCAGCAGCGATACCTTGACGCCACGCGCCGCAGCAGCCATCAGCGCCTCGGACAGGGTGTCGACACGCCCGCCGGGAAACCAGATATAGGTTTCCAGGTGAATACTGTGCTGAGCTTTGGCAACATCCTCACACAGGCGGCTGAAAATAGCGTCTGGATTGTCCAGCAGGGTCATCTGCTCATAGCCCAGCGCCCCCATGCCCAGGCGCTGCTGCAACATCTGGTGGATGCCCTGGACCAGCGAGCCTCCGGGCAGCGATCCCCGCGGCCCCTGAAAGTCTTCAGCGATGCTGCTCAGGAAGGGTTTGACCATCTCTTCGGCGCGGCGTGCACGCTGACGGCCGAGGTTGAGTTCGCCCAGCATCAGATACAAGGCGGCGCCCACCACCGGCAGGATGTAGATAACCAGCAGCCACGACAGCGTGACGCTGACTGGCGTACGTTTACCAAGCACGCGCAGGGTAACCGCGGCGGTAAAAAGCCAGTAAAGTACGATCAGGGCGATGCCCAGAATGTGTTCGATATAATCCATGGCAGTGAACAGATAGACGCTGGCTGGGTCGAAGACGCAATCTAGCAGGAAAACCCACCGTTAAGAAATTGCCAGCGAGACCCAGACTCCATGTTGCCATTCTCCTTTGTCGACCGGCTGCGTTATCTGGTCGAGCGCCAGTTCATCAAGGGCGCCCATTATCAGTTGCTGGTAGTCGCCGCCTTTATCGCCCTGATCTCGCTGGTCGGCGGCTGGCTGGTGTACCCCAGCAGTGGTGAGGGCGATCTGGCCGACTCGGTCTGGTGGGCCTTTCTTCGCCTGACCGATTCGGGCTACCTCGGCGATGATGAGGGCACCTGGCGACGCATCGTCTCCACCGTGCTGACCCTGAGCGGCTACGTGGTCTTTCTTGGCGCGCTGGTAGCCATCATGACCCGCTGGTTGATTGCCATGATGGTCAAGCTGGAGCAGGGCCTGACACCGGTCACCGTAACCGACCACATCGTCATTCTTGGCTGGACCAACCGCACTATCCCGCTGGTACAGGAAATTCTCGACGTTAACGGCGGTATCCAGCGCCTGCTCAAGGCTCGCCTGACCAAGCGCCTGCGGCTGGTGATCCTGGCCGAGGAAGTCACCGCCGAACATGTCCATGAGCTTCGCGCCATTCCGCTGATCCGCCGCAATATGAGCAACATCATCCTGCGCTCCGGTACCGCCCTGCAGCCTGAAGACCTGGATCGGGCCGCCTGCCTGCAGGCGGCCGTGGTGCTGATCCCGGGTCGCATGCAGACTGCTGGCGGGCTGGTCAGCAGCGACGTGGAAACTATCAAGGCGTTGTTAACACTGCAGGCCCAGGCCCAGCAGCGCGGTATCACGCCGCCCTATGTCGTTGCCGAGGTCGATGACCGACGCAAGCTGACCGTCATGCAGCGCGCCTATTCCGGCCCGCTGGAGGTGCTGGCGAGTGATGCGCTGGTCAGTCGCCTGTTTGCCCAGTCGATCATTCACCCCGGTTTGCCGGAGCTGTTTGGCGAAGTTCTCACGGTATACGACGGCAACGAGTTCTATATCCGTTCCACCGACAACTGCGTTGGCATGAGCCTGGCGGACATTGGCAGCCGCGCGCCGGAAGCGATTGTCTGCGGTCTGATGCGTCCCGATGGCGGCAGCTGGCGCACCTGGCTCAATGCGCCCAGCGAGGAGGTCATTCAGGCTGGCGATAAAGTCGTGATGCTGGCCCGCGATTATGCGCACGCCGAACCGGTGGCGGAGGCCAGTACGCCGCTGAGACCGTTGCAGCGTCCGGCGAGCGCGCCGCAACGCCAGGCAGGCGGGATGCGACGCCTGCTTATCCTTGGCTGGAGCCGCCGCGTCCCCGCGTTGATCCATGAGCTGGCCGGCTATCGCAACTTTCGCTTCGACGTTCACATGGTATCGGTACTGGATCCGGCCGAACGCATTGCCGCCATCCAGGCCTACAGCCCGGATACCGCGCGGGTGGAATGTCACCACAGCCAGGCCGATTACATGGTGGAGGGGGCACTGCGTGGCTTGATCGAACAGCGTTTCGATTCGATCCTGCTGATATCCTCAGACCGCCTGGAGTCGGGCGAGGAGGCGGACGCCCGCGCCATGGTCGGCTACCTGATCGTTGACGAACTGCTGCGTGACCGCACTCAGCGGCCGCAGCTGCTGCTGGAGCTGAGCGATCCGGCCAACGAAGCGCTGGTGGTGCGCAAGCGCGGCGAGACCATCGTCGGTCCGACCATCCTCAGCCATTTGATGGCGCAGATTGCTCAGCGCCGTGAACTGGGTTTGATGTTTGAATACCTGCTGACGACCGGTGGCCCGGAATTGCTGTTCCGTGACTTGCAGGATTACCCGATGCAGAGCGTCACCACCTTCGCCGACCTGGAGGCCGTGGTGGCTCTTCAGGGTGACACGGCATTGGGCATCTACCGAGCCAAGGCCGACGCAGAAGGTCGCCGCCTGCAGCTCAACCCACCGCGCGACAAGCCCCTGCGCCTGACTGATGGCGATCAACTGGTGGTGTTGGCGACGCTGGAAAGCGACTGACCGCCGACTACAGGCAGTTGTCCGGCTTGGGCAGCCCTGCAAACTTGCTGCCCAACTTGGCCGGACTGCCGGGAAACAGGCTGAGCAAATACATGCTGCTGCCTTTTTCCTTGCCCAGCTCCTGGCCGACGAACTTGACCAGTGGGCGCATGGCGGGGGAGAGCTGATAGGTCTGGTAGAAACGGCGCAGCAGCAGAATCACCTCCATGTGCGCCGCTGTCAGTTCGATACCCTCGCGCCGGGCCAGTTCGGCCGCAACAGCCTCAGACCAGTCATCTAGCGACTGCAGAAAACCTTCCTTGTCGAGGGCGATATCGCGTCCATCGACTTGCATGGATTGGCTCACCAGCTCAGCACCTTGTCGTGGCTGATGCATAGCTCGACCATCTGCGCATAGTCGATCAGCATCACCCGTCGCGGCAGGTCGTCAATTGGCAGCCCACGAGCCTGCACGTCACTTTCCAGAGCGTAAAGCCCCACACTGCCGGGCAACAGTTGCATCGCATTGGCCGAGCTGGTGCGCGGCAACAGCGCGTATACGGCATCCTCGATCAACAGCAGCCCCTGATGCGGCCCCATGACGCGAAGGCTACTGGCAAAGTGCGTGTCGTCCTGCGGCGCATGACGCAAGATGTGCAGCATAGTTGAGCTCATAGGGTAACCACCTGGTCATGATGGTCCAGCAGGCTGGCGATCTCGGCGCTGTCGACCGCCTTGGCAGTCAGCAGAAAACGACCTGGCTGCAAGCCACGCTCTGCCAGTGAGTGGTGGCAAACATAGACATCTTCGACCCCGAACATGGGCAAGGCCTGCAGATTGGCCGCCAGCGGTTTTTGCTGAATCAGCGCCGATTCCTGTCCCGGCAACAATTGCAGCACACCAGCATCCATGAACAGCATGCTCACAGGCACGCCAAACGCCGCAGCGGCCAGCGCCAGATCCAGCGCTTCACGCGCGGCCAGGGCCGATGGTGGCTGACGGCTGATCACCAGTAGACTTTTCAGTTCAGGTACCAAAGGTCACCGCCCGGTCTGCGGTTTGCAACGCATCGACCCATTGTCCCAGCCCTGACAAGGCCCAAGGCTCGCCGGTATTCGCCACCGGACGCTCCCAGCGGTCGGCCTCGGCCTCGTTCAGCACCCCACGGCGCAACGCTGCGGCGATACACACCACGGCGTCCAGCTGATTATCCTGGATAAAGGCACGCCAGCGCTGGGCCAGGTCACATTCGTCCTGGGGCTGCACGCCCAGAGTGGAGGCGAGATGAACCGCATCGCGGTAAAAGAACAGCCGGCTGATCTGGTGACCGCCAGCCAGCACCGCCTCGGCAAATTTGAGGGCACTGCGGGCTGCCGGGTCCTGCGGGCCGGCCAGCAAGGCAATGGCAAACTTCATGGTGTCGAGCTCACAAACGAAAATGGCCCGCCAAAAGGCGGGCCATTGAGTATAACGCAGCGCTGCCGATCAGTCGTCGCTGAAGATACCCAGCAATTGCAGCAGGCTGAGGAACAGGTTGTAGATCGATACGAACAGCGTAATGGTCGCCATGATGTAGTTGTCCTCACCACCATGGATGATCGCGCTGGTCTGGTACAGGATCACCGCAGAGGAGAAGAGCACAAAACCGGCAGAGATGGCCAGCTGCAGACCGCTCATCTGGATGAAGAAGCTCGCTACGACAGCGCACATCAGCACGATACAACCCGCCATGATAAAGCCGGACAGGAAGCTGAAGTCCTTGCGGCTCAGAATGGCGTAAGCCGAGAGGCCAAAGAACACCAGAGCCGTCATGCCCAGCGCCATGGCGACCAGTTGACCGCCGTTAGGCAGAGACAGGTATGCATTGAGGATGGGCCCCAGGGTGTAACCCAGGAAACCGGTGAAAGCGAAGGTGCTGACCAGCCCCCAGCCTGAGTTACGCAGCTTGGTGGTCAGAAACAGCAGACCATAAAAGCCAACCAGGGTAATGATGATGCCGGGGTAGGGCAGGTTCAGACTCATCGACACAAAGGCGACGACAGCGCTGAATGCCAGAGTCAGAGCCAGCAGCGAGTAGGTATTGCGGAACAGCTTGCTGACTTCCGCCTCGCTGACGCCAGCGTGTTGAAGGGTAGTGTTGTGTTCCTGCATATTCATGCACCGCTCCTGTATTGAAAATCGGGATCCTTCGGATACTGACCGATAATACGGGTTGATGCCGGCAAATCAAGCAGCGCGCGGGAATGAAGTATTTCCATTCGTGTGTACAGCCACAGCTTGCCGGCCCATTCGCATCTCGATGCCGTACCCCATTGACTCAACAGGGATTTCCGGTACTATTGCCGCCCGTGGAGGGATGGCAGAGCGGTTGAATGCACCGGTCTTGAAAACCGGCGAAGGTGAAAGCCTTCCCAGGGTTCGAATCCCTGTCCCTCCGCCATATAAACAAAACCCGGCCTTGCGCCGGGTTTTTTGTTTGTGTCCGCACAGACACAGTGCAGCGGATAATCCGGCCCATGCGCCCATCAGCCACCTGCTGCAGGGGCGGGACACTCTCGTTGGGAGCAGCATCTAGCCTAAACAGCCGCGAGACTCGCGAGCATGGTCCATGCGAGTAACAGCGTCTGCTTGCCGGATTACAGCCTGCAACGGCGCGGCCTGGTTCGCCGTTTTCAGGGTAATGTACTTTATTTCGGCAGCCGAGCTTGGGGCTGAGCCTGAACTAATGCGGTGACCTAGATGAAAAGAAGCGATGTACAGGCAAAACAGGCGGAAGGCCTGTTGTTTGACACCTATCTGATGGCCAATCCGGCGGCCACTCAGGAGTGGATCATTTTTTTCAAGAAAGGTGCCGGCCGCGGATTCTTCTTGGTTGATGAGAATGACGACGTACTGTCGTTCTCTCTACTGGACGATGCTGTTGCAGAGCTGCGCAGCCTCGGCGTTAAGCGAGTCGAGCTGCATATCTGACGCCGCCCATGCGCGTCAATTGCCGCGTAGCTGTTCGAGCACGACCCTGAATGCCGCCGTTTGCTGATGGCGGCTGGGATAATAGAGATGGTAGCCGGGAAAGCTATCAGACCATTGCCCCAGTACTTCCACCAACCCGCCGCTGACCAGATGCGGAGCGACTTGCGCGTCAAGCAGCTGAGCCAAGCCAACACCTGCCAGACAAGCATCCAGTATCTGCAGCACGCTGTTCATGATCAACGGCCCTTTGACGCGAACCCTGAATTCATTCTCACCACTGCCAAACTCCCAGGGATACAGCCCGCCGTGTGTCGGCAAGCGCAGGTTGATGCAGCGGTGCTCGGTCAGCTCCTCCGGCTTTTCCGGCGTGCCATACTTTTGCAGATAGCCAGGGGAGGCCACTGTGACCATACGCATTTCGGGGCCTATCGGTATCGCGATCATATCGGTATCGATAATGCCGCCTAGCCGCACCCCGGCGTCGAAACGCTGGGCGACGATATCGGTCAGTCCGTAGTCGGTAATCAGCTCAACCGTCAGCTCAGAATAGGTCTCCAGTAGCGGAAAAAGCTTCGGCCAAACGACATGCTGCGCGGCAAACTCGTCAGCCGTGATACGCACGGTGCCGGCGGGCCTTCCGCGCAGGTCGGCAACGGCGCTCAGGTGCTGATCAATCTGGTCGAGCAGGGGCGCTATCTCATTGAGCAGGCGCTCGCCTGCCTCAGTGCGGGTAACGCTGCGGGTGGTGCGCGTAAGGAGGCGAACGCCCAGGCGCTCTTCAAGGGCGCGCATTGTCTGACTGACCGCAGAGGGCGAAACGCTGAGCTTGGCCGCGGCGCGGGTGAAGTTGCCTTCGCGGGCAACGGCGACAAAGACCACGAGGTCGTCCATTCCGTTAATGAACATTATTAAGCTCTGCTTCAAACCGAGTTCAGTATTTGCTGTATACACGAATTAATGGCTGGTCTCTACAGTGTGCATATCAATCACTGCCAGAGGATTCTTCGATGACCACCAACGATCTGTCCGCTGTAGACATGCACATTCGCCGCGCAGGCAGCACAGCTGCTATCGAGGGGCCCGCCGAGTGGTTTACCGGCAAGGTCCGTATCGACTGGGTATTTTCTGCACCCGAGCCGTCGCGCCTTGGTGTTGCCGTCGTCAACTTTGCACCCGGTGCCCGTACCAACTGGCACACCCATCCGCTGGGACAAACCCTGCTGGTAACCGACGGTGTGGGCTGGACCCAGTGTGAGGGCGGCCCGCGGACCGAAATTCGTGCCGGTGATCTGATCTGGTGCAACTGCAGGCGTCGCCATTGGCACGGCGCTTCGAGCACCACCGCAATGCAGCACGTTGCGATAAACGAAAACCTTGAAGGCAACGTTGTTGACTGGCAAGAGCCGGTCACTGACGAGGTTTATCTCGGCGGCGAGCTGAAAAAAGTCTGATAGCACCCGCCATTGTTCCCTGGCGCCTGCAACTGACTTGCAGCCGCTCTGTGATTGAGCGGCTGCGCACTTAAATTAGAGAAAAGACATAGATGGATAATTTCGAGTTTTTCAACAGTACACGCATCCTCTTTGGCCAGGGCCAGATTGCTGCACTGGCGCAGCAGGTGCCGGCCGACGCGAAGGTGCTGATTGTTTATGGCGGTGGCAGCATCAAGAAGAACGGTGTTTTCGACCAGGTGACAGCCGCGCTGGGCAACCGTCAATGGCTGGAGTTCGCCGGTATTGAGGCCAATCCGCACTATGAAACCTGTGTCGAGGCGGTCAAGCTCGCGCGCCGCGAGCAGGTTGACTTTTTGCTCGCAGTGGGCGGCGGCTCGGTTATCGATGCCACCAAGTTCATCGCAGCAGCTGCGAGCCATGAGGGTGATCCGTGGGAGATCATCGCGACCTTCGGTGGTGCCGTGACCGGCGCCTTGCCGGTCGGCTGCGTGCTGACGCTGGCGGCTACCGGTTCGGAAATGAACCAGACCTCGGTCATCACTCGAGCGTCATCCCATGACAAGCTGTTCTTCAACTCTGATTTCGTCCGCCCGGTGTTCTCGATTCTCGATCCGGCGACCACCTGCTCGCTGCCTGTCCGTCAGGTAGCCAACGGAGTCGTGGATTCAATGGTCCACGTGCTGGAGCAGTACGTGACCTATCCGACCAACGCCAAGGTGCAGGATCGTTTTGCCGAGGGCCTGCTGGCGACCATTATCGAGGAAGGCCCCAAGGCGCTGAGTGACCCGGATAACCTTGAGGTACGCGCCAATCTGATGTGGAGCGCAACCATGGCACTCAATGGGCTGTTGGCGACTGGTGTACCGGGTGATTGGGCATCACACCTGATCGGTCAGGAGCTCACGGCGTTGCACGGCCTGGATCATGGCCAGACGCTGGCGATCATGATGCCTGCCATCTGGACCTACAAGTTCGAGCAGAAGAAAGAAAAGCTGGTGCAGTACGGCCAACGTGTCTGGCACATCCAGGAAACGGATCAGGACCTCATCGCCCGCCAGGCGATCGAAAAGACACGCGCTTTCTTTGAGCAAATGGGCGTTGCCACTCGGCTGTCGGCCTACGGGCTCGACGCAGCAGTCATCCCGCAGGTGGTCGCCAAGCTGGAAGAACACCAGTTTGTCGCGCTCGGCGAGCACGGCGATATCACCCCGAGCGATGCTGCCAAGATTCTCGAGCTGGCGCTCTGACCCATTGCAACGCGGAGGACAGCATATGCAGATCGGGATCATCGGGGCAGGACGCATGGGCGGGCAGATTGGTTTGAGTCTGGCCCGAGCCGGGCACCAGGTGCTATTCAGCTACTCGCGCAGCAGCCAGCGCCTGTTGCGCCTGGCCGCAGAAGCAGGCAATGGCGCGCAGACCGGCAGTGTTGCCCAGGCCTGCGCAGCTGACGTGATCCTGCTTGCCGTGCACTGGACACGCCTGGACGACGTGCTGGCCCAAGCAGGCTCGCTCGCCGGCAAAGTGATACTGACCTGCTGCGTGCCACTGGATGAGTACGACAGCGAACTGGTCGTGGCGCATCAGGACTCTGGCGCAGAGTATCTGGCGCGACGTCTGCCGCAGGCAGAGGTGGCGGCCACCTTCCAGACCACACCCAGTGAGGTGCTCGCCGAGGTTTATGCTCGACGGGATCAAACCGAACGGCCCAGCCTGCTGTACTGCACTGACTCACCGCGCGCTGGCGAGGTAGCCGAGACGTTGATCTGCGCTGCCGGTTTTGACCCTGAGGATGCCGCCCCCCTGCGCATCGCACGCTATATCGAGCCGTTTGCCATGCTCACCGCGCAGCTCGCCTATGGTGCCGGTACCGGCCCAGAGCTGACCTATCGATTCAAGCGCTACTGATTCCAGGGCGCTTCCACTCTTCTGCATGGAGTCTGTACATGAGTAACGTTACATATGATTTTGCCGGGCAGGTTGCCCTCGTCACGGGTGCAGCATCAGGCATGGGCCTGGCGGCAGCCCGCGCCTTCGCCCAGGCCGGCGCCGCTGTGGTGCTCACCGACATTGACGAGCAAAAGCTGCAGGCCACTGTCGCCGATCTGACTGGCGCTGGTCACAAGGTATTGGGCGTGGCGGGCGACATTGCCGATGAGTCTTTCGTCAAATCGCTGATGGCACAGACGGTCAACACCTATGGTCGACTGGATGCAGCGTTCAACAACGCCGGAATCCAGAGCCCGGCAGTGGAGACGGCGGATGTTGGCAGCGAGGTGTTTGACCAGGTCAATGCAATCAATCTTCGCGGCGTGTGGCTGTGCATGAAGTACCAGCTGCAGCAGATGCGCAAGCAGGGCAGTGGCGCCATCGTCAACAACTCCTCGCTGGGCGGACTGGTCGGTGTGCCGGGCCGGGCGGCCTATCACGCGGCCAAGCATGGCGTCATCGGCATGACCAAAAGTGCCGGCCTGGAGTATGCCGATCGCGGTGTGCGCATCAACGCGATCTGCCCCGGCATCATCGAGACACCCATGGTCGCCGGCATGCTTGAGGGCGAGACGGAGATCATGAACGAAATGATGCGTGATGTACCCATTCGCCGTTTGGGTACTGCTCAGGAAGTGGCTGATGCCGTGCTGTGGCTCTGCAGCCCGGGTTCGCGCTTCATTGTTGGTGTGGCTTTACCGGTCGATGGCGGCTACACCGCACGCTAAAAGGGAGAACTGCACCATGAAATACGCTTATCTCAAAGTAGCAGCCTGCATGGCTGCCTTGTATGCGGCAGGTGTCTCTGCGCAGGAGCCCACCGCTGCGCAGCAGATCACGCCGGTTGGCACTCAGGCGTCGATTGCCGGCCCGGAACAATTCTTTACCGGTCAGGCGAGGATTGATCCGCTGTGGTCTGCCGACGCAGACCTCAATACCTCCGGCGCACTGGTGACCTTTGAGCCGGGTGCGCGCTCGGCCTGGCATACCCATCCAGCCGGGCAGCGCCTGGTGGTCACCTCAGGCGTGGGCTTGACCCAGGAATGGGGCAAGCCGGTGCAGGTTATTCATCCTGGCGATGTGGTCAATTGTCCGCCCGGTGTGAAGCACTGGCATGGCGCCGCGCCGACCACCGCGATGACGCATATCGCTGTCACCGCGACACGGGATGGAAACAACGTTAACTGGATGGAGAAGGTGTCTGATGAGCAATATGTTGACCCGCGCGCCCAATAAGTCCGGCCGACTGCTCCGCACAGCTGCCCTGATTGTCGGGCTGGCTGTGCCCGCTCAAGCCGTTTTTGCACAGGAGACGCAAAGCATGAACCAAACCGCCACCGAGACACCCGCAAGCGACTCGCTCAGCGTTCGCCAGCAGGCGATCATTCCGGTAGCCGCGTTTGCGGCAGCCGGTGATATCAGCGGCCTCAATAGCGCCTTGAACGAAGGGTTGGACGCCGGCATGACCATCAGCGATGCCCGTGAGGTGCTGGTGCAACTGTATGCCTACGCCGGTTTTCCACGCAGCCTGAATGCTTTGGGTGAACTGATGAAGGTGGTCGAGCAGCGCAAGCAGCAGGGCATTACCGACGCACCGGGCAGCGAGCCAAGCAAGGCCGCGCCCAAAGGTGATGCGTTGCTGGAAGCCGGTACCGCCAACCAGACCGAACTGGTGGGCGCTACCGTTGCTGGCCCGTTGTTCGATTTTGCACCGGTAGCCAATGAGTACCTGCGCACGCACCTGTTTGGCGATATCTTCGAGCGTGACAACCTCGACTGGCAGAGCCGCGAGCTGGCTACCGTGGCCATGCTGTCGTCCATCTCCGGGGCGCAGTCGCAGCTCAAATCCCATATCGGCATGAGCATGAACACCGGCGTGACTGAAGCGCAACTACGCCAATTGATCGATGTGCTTGCCAGCAAGGTAGGTCAAGCGCAGTCCGAGGCAACGCAAACCGCGCTGGAGCAGCACCTGTCTGCCAACTGAGGCGCTAGCGCTGCCCGAAGCGGGGCAAGCGCTGTCCTGTGGCCGGCGTTAAGCGCCGGCCACCTTCTTTGTTTTCTTACTTTTTCCGAGGGCCTGTCAGTTGAAACAGGGCGAGGGCGTTTCGTTCGTCGGTGCCAGTCTGTCGCTGCTGGTAATTTATGCAGCCTCTGCCACCCCAATTCCGCTCTACGGTTTGTACCGGGAAGCCGATAATCTCAGCTATGGCGATCTGTCGCTCAGTGCGGTGGTGTATTTCGTCGGGGCGGTCACCGCATTGCTGGTGTTCGGCAGGCTGTCCAATCACCTGGGCAGGCGCCCGGTGTCGTTATTGGCGCTGCTGCTGACGGCGGTTGCCTGCGTCGTGCTGATGACAGTGCATAGCGCAGAACCCTTGCTGATTGGCCGGTTGCTGCAAGGGCTTTCCTGCGGGCTGGCATCAACCGCGATGACCGCCTGGTTGGTCGATACCGCGCCGGCATCCAGAAAGTGGCTCGCACCAGCCATTATCAGTTGCGGTCCGATGACCGGTCTGACGCTCGGCGGCTTTTCCTCTGGCGCGATGGTCGACTTTGCGCCGTTACCCCGTTTGTTACCGTTCATCGTCATGGTGGTGCTGTTACTGGCCTGCGCGCTGCTGCTCAGCGTTGGCCGCGAGACGGTTGGCCGGCACAAAGGGGCGATCGCGTCTCTCCGTCCCCGGGTGGCGTTGCCAGCTGCCGCGCGCAAAGCCTATCCAATGGCGGCCTGGGCTTTTGTCTGCACCTGGGCGCTGGGCGGCTTCTATCAGGCGTTCGGCCCGGCCATGGCGCGCGAGCAGCTGCACTCAGGCAGCGCCGTCGCTGCAGCACTGGTATTTGCCTCGGTGATGGCGCCAAGCCTGATTGGTGCATGGCTGGCCGGACGGGTGTCGGCAGCCAAGGCCCAGTACCTTGGCATGCTGGTGTTTACCGGCGCGCTTGCCTGCGTTTTGCTGGCTTTGGGGCACGGGCAGCTGGCAGTGTTCCTGGGCGCCAGCGCCATTGCCGGGATGGCGCAGGGAGCAACGCTTACCGGCAGCATTCAAACGCTGGTGGCGGAGATAACCATTGAAGAGCGTGCCGGGGTGCTGGCGGCCATCTATGCCACGTCCTACACAGGCGCCGCTATTCCTACGCTGATCGCAGGGCAGATGGCGACCCATTTTTCGCTGTTACAGGTGGCAATGGGGTATGGCGTTTTTGCCTGTATGGGCTGTGGGGCGATGAGCTGGCTGTTGTTTAAGCAACGCCGGGTGACGAGGCCCTAGCGCTCTACCCGGTGAGCGTGGGTCAACTGACAGAAATGATGTTTAGCGAGGGGATGTAATGCGAATTCGAATGATGGTCGGTGCACACGAGTTGTTTGCAACACTGGATGGGAGTGCGGCGGCAGAAAGCTTTGCGGCGATGCTGCCGATGGAGTATCAGCTGGATGACTACCACGGTATAGAGAAGATTGCTGACCTGCCCGGGCGCCTGGACACCTCGGGGGCGCCAGCGGGCTGTTCTGCCGCTGCGGGTGATATTTCCTATTACGCCCCCTGGGGCAATCCTGCGATTTTCTATAAAGACTTCGACTTCGCGAAGGGGCTGGTACACCTGGGTCGAATTGAGGGCACGCTGCCAACGCTTGCTGGCAGCCGCCCGTTGCCGGCCCGCATTGAGCGAGCCTGAGGGTTTTCCGTCCGTCAGTCAGTTGCTGGCGAAGCAGAGTAGGGGGGCGTCGCCTCGTGTCGGTACAACGCCAGCACGAGCAGCGCCCCGGCAATCAGCAGGCCCGCACTGGTCGCAAAGGCCGTTTGATATCCGTACTGATCAAACATCAGACCGCCGACAGTCGAGCCCAAGCCGATGGCTAGCTGGACAAACGCGACCATCAGGCCGCCACCGGCTTCGGGATCGTCGGCCATTGATTGCGCCAGCCACGCCCACCAGCCAACCGGAGCAGCAGTCGCAATAAAGCCCCAGCACCCAAGCAGAATGGTCGCGGGGGTAAGCGCGCCGGCAAACTCGATCAGCAGCAGCCCGATCAACGCCAGCAAGGCTGGCATGGCGCACAGGGTCGCGTGCAGGTTCCATTGCAGGAACCGGTTGATCAGCGTAGTGCCGATAAAGCCGGCAACACCCAATAGCAGCAGGATCGACGACAGGGTGTACGCATCAACACCGGCAGTCTGCTCAAGATAGGGCCTGATGTAGGTGAACAGCGCGAATTGGCCGGCGAACAGCAATGCCGTTGCGCTAAAGCCAAGCTGGATCTGTCTGCGGGCCAGTGGCCTGAATATCGCGACAAGGCGTCGTTTCTGCTCTTTCGCGACCATCGACGGCAAACTGAACAATTGCCACAGCAGCGCCAGCGCAGCGATGGGCGCTACGCACAGAAAGGCACCACGCCACCCGATGACACTCCCCAGATAGCTGCCCAGCGGGGCTGCCAGTACCATAGCCAGGGCATTACCCGCATTGAAGATCGCCAGTGCCTTGGGCACTTGCGGTCCAGGCACTAGCCTGACTGCCGCCGCTGCCGACAAGGACCAGAAACCGCCAAGGGCAACGCCAACCAGTACACGTCCAGCCATATACACTGTGTAGCTCTCGGCAAAACCGACCATCAGCGCCGACAGCGTCATGACGCCCGTCAGTCCAATTAGCAGCACCTTGCGATTGAGGGTGCCGGCGAGCGAGGAAATAGACAGTGCCGTTAGCAGGGCAAACAGGCCCGATATGGCGATACCCTGTCCGACAGCGCCTTCGCTAACGTTCAGATCGCTGGCCATTGGCGTGAGCAGGCTCACCGGCAAAAACTCCGACGCGACCATGACAAAGGCGCATAGCGACAAGGCATAGACTGCGCCCCAGTGGGCAGCAGGCTGCTGAGCGCTGCTCGCCTCGGGCGACGTTTCAGGGGAGGGGGTCATACTCGAGTGTCTCCAATACAGGCGATTGCCGCGGTTGCGACAATCAAAAATAAAAGCGCCGTGGCAGCGTCAGGCTGCCACGGCGTGGATAGGCCAATCCTTGCGGATCAGGCGAGATGTTGCTCAAAGAAGCCGGTGAGCTTGTCGAACGGGATTACATCCATCCGGTCGTACAGGTCGGTGTGATTGGCACCGGGGATGATCATCAGCTCTTTCGGCTCGGCAGCAGCCTCATAGGCGGTTTCACTGAAGTAGCGCGAGTGGGCGATTTCGCCATGCACTAGCAGCAGCGGGCGCGGCGCGATCTCGGCGATGTAGGTCAGAATCGGCATGTTCATGAACGACAGCGGTGTGGTCAGCGACCAGGAGGCGTTCGAGTTGATCGCGCGTGGATGGAAGCCACGCTCGGTCGACTTGTAGTAGTCGGCGTACTCAACCACAAACCGCGGCTCGCCACCGGACAGCTCCAGCGAGACCGGGCCGTAGGCCGGCGTGCCATTCTCGGCATCGGCCCAGCGCTGCTGACCCAGCTGTTCGAGGGTCGCGGCGCGTTGCTCCGGGGTGACACTGTCGTTGTAGCCCTTGGACATCACGCGGGTCATGTCGTACATGGTGCTGGCAACAACCGCTTTGACGCGCTTGTCGATAGCCGCCGCGTTCAGCGCCATGCCACCCCAGCCGCAGATGCCGATCATGCCGATGCGCTCATGGTCTACATTCGGCAGCAGGCCGACAAAGTCAACGGCAGCGCTGAAGTCTTCGGTATTGATGTCGGGGGATGCCACGTTGCGTGGCTCGCCACCACTTTCACCGGTGTAGGAGGGGTCGAAAGCCAGGGTGACAAAGCCGCGCTCGGCCATGGCCTGCGCATACAGACCGGAGGACTGTTCTTTCACCGCGCCAAAGGGGCCGCTGATGACAATCGCAGCGAGCTTGCCGCTGGCGCCCTTGGGTTGATACAGGTCTGCAGCAAGGGAAATGCCGTAACGGTTCTTGAAGGCGACCTTGGCATGGTCAACCTTGTCGCTCTTGGCGAAGGTTTTGTCCCAGGTGCTGTCGAGTTGAATATCGGCCTCTGCCTTGGCGACAGTCGCCAGCAGGCTGCTTACGCTCAGGGCACCGATACCTGCGCCGGTCATTTTCAGAAGGTCGCGCCGTTCCATTGCTGAATCCTCTTGCTGCTTGGCTGGGTTACCGGATGTGTTGTCTGTAGTCATCGTCAAACCTCCGATTGTGCATTGCAGGTTGCGCCACCAGCCCCAGTGCGGGTTACCAAGTAGCGCGCTGTCTGTGTGATCTAATTATGCAGAGGCGGTCGGCGCGGGGTTATATTGATCCTTTGCAGGGATTGCCTGATCCGATGAGGTGGCATGTCTTTTTAGCGAAACAGGCAGCACCTGAAGTAAGCTGGCGCCGTGAACAACCGAAGCATGAGCAGGGGTAGACCGTGACATCAGACAATGCGCCACAGAGCCTGATTCAGACCATTGAGCGCCATACGCGGGGAGTAGAAGACTGCACGACCGCCATAGACGGGTTGCTCCTGTTTCGCCGTGAGGCGCCCACGTCACCGGCGTTCTGCCTGATCAAGCCGAGCATTGTGCTGGTCGCGCAAGGCAACAAGGAGGTATTGGTTGGCGACGATGTGTATCCGTACGACATATCACGCTTCCTGATCACATCGCTGGAGCTGCCGGCCCGTTCCGCCACCCTGTCGGCCAGCGCTGAAAAGCCTTGTCTGGGCCTCAACCTAGCGCTAGATGGGCGACTGATCACCGAAATGGTCGCCCATGGTGAGGTGCCCTCAATCAATGGCACCAGCTCGGGAAGCTGCGTGGGTATTGGCAGCGTTACCGCTCAGTTGCTGGACCCAATCAACCGGCTGATGCAGCTGCTTGATGAGCCTCAGGCAATTGACGCGCTGCTGCCTGGCGTCCTGCGTGAAATTCACTACCGTCTGCTTACCAGCGACCAGGGCGCACTTCTGCGCCACATTGCCTCGGTTGAAGGGCAGGGGTATCGCATTGCCAAGGCCATTGATTGGCTCTGTCGCCACTATGCTGAGCCGCTGCACATCGATACGCTGGCTGCGTCTGTGAATATGAGCGCGCCGACGTTTCACAGTCACTTCCGCCGCCTGACCGGCATGAGCCCGCTGCAATACCAGAAGTGGCTGCGCCTGAACGAAGCCAAACGGCTGATGTTGAGCGAGCACCTGGACGCCGCCAGCGCCGCCTACAGGGTCGGCTACGAAAGTCCATCCCAGTTCAGCCGCGAATACAGCCGCCTGTTTGGCGCGCCGCCAAAGCGCGACATCGACACCTTGCGTGGCCTGGCAGCCGGTTGATTCAAGCCCCGGCCGCGTGCTCATCACGGATGCGATCCAACCCCTCGCGGTAGCTGGTCACGCGGAACTCGGGAAACCGTGCTTTGAACTTGCTTGAGTCGAAGAGGTTGTCGACGCGGTAACGCGGCAGCAGTTCGGCTGCTCCCCGAGCGGTTTTGTTTACCAGGCCGGCCAGACTCAGCTGCCATTGCTTCAGGATTTTGTAATCCCCAGATGTGCCGAACACCTCGGCTGCCAGCGCGATGAACTGTCGGTAGGTCAAGCGGTTGTCATCACAGGGCAGGTGCCAGGTTTGCCCCCAGGCATCCGACGTGTTGCCCAGCAGTGCCATCGCCCGGCTGGCGTCAGGGGTATAGATCAGGCTACGCAGGGTGTCGTCGCGCAGAAATACACGCGCCGGATCACCCTTGCTGACGTTGTCGATGATGGTCGAATTGGTAATGCTCTGGGTTTTGCCAGGGCCATAGAACTCCGGAGCGCGGCAGATCATCGCTTCGACCTTTCCCGCTTTCATAGCCTGCAGCAACTGGTTGGCAATCTGCGCGCGCACCCGGCCTTTGGCCCCGTTGGGCTTGAACGGCGTATGTTCGGTGTGCGGCTCAGCGGTCTGCGGATACATGTAGGTGTTGTCGAAGAACACCAGACGTGCGCCATGCGCAGCGCAGGCTTCAATGACGTTGCTCATCATGATTGGCCATTGTTCGACCCAGCGCTGAGTATCCATCGGCAGTCCGGCGGTCAGATACACTATGTCCGCACCGGCGACGGCTGCCTTGGCCTGCTGCGCATCCAGCAGGTCGGCGCTGAATAGCTTGTCGGTCGGGTTGACCTTCTTCGGATTGCGGCTGACCAGCTGAATATCGGTGGTGAAGTTGTCGTGCAGGGCACGGGCCAGTTCTTCGCCAATCTGGCCGCTGGCGCCAAGTATGGTCTGCATCGGGTGTGTCCTCATATGACTGGTAGGGCAGGAATCGGTCTGAGCACAAGACTAGGGTTAAACTAAACTTCAAGGTCAAGGCTTTGTTTGTCTCCGCCGTCACTATGGCTCGGGTACGACGCGGCTTGACCTTGAAGCGCTGTTCAACTTTAGCCTGCTTGATTGAGCGCGGTGCCCGCCGCGGAATCTGACTCATCCGGCTGGAGAGCACATGAGCAAACGAATCTTGATGGTTGTCAGCAACGTTGCGCATTACCGGGACCCGTCGCATCCGACAGGGTTGTGGCTTTCGGAGTTGACGCACGCCTGGGATGTATTTGAACAGGCAGGCTTTGAGCTGCAGTTGATCAGTCCGCTGGGCGGACCTTCGCCTTTGGAACCGCGATCATTGAAATGGCCAAATCTGGATGCATCGGCCAAGCGCTGGTTGGCCGATGACCGCCGGATGGCCATGCTCAAGAGCACGGCCAAGGCGCAGGAGATTGATGGCAGCGACTATGACGCAATCTACTTTACCGGCGGCCATGCGGTGATGTGGGACTTTCCGGATGATCTGGCCTTGCAGCGCCTGAGTCGCGAGATTTATGAGCGTGGCGGCGTTGTTGGCTCGGTTTGTCATGGCTACTGCGGGCTGCTCAACACCCGTCTGTCCGACGGCAAACGACTGGTCGCAGATCGGCGGGTGACCGGCTTCTCATGGCTGGAGGAGATACTCGCGGGCGTGTCGGGCAAGATGCCCTACAACGCCGAGCAGCAAATGCGTGAGCGCGGTGCGCTGTACCAGAAGGCCTGGCTGCCCTTTGTATCTAACGTGGTGACCGATGGACGGCTGGTGACAGGGCAGAATCCGCAATCTGCGAAAGCAACAGCCGAGGCGGTGCGCAGGGTTCTGATCGCCTGAATACCGCTCGCCGCACAAGGCGTGCGGCCAAACGGCTGGCTTAGTGCTTGATGGTCGAGTCGCTCTTGCTGGTCGCTTTGGCGGCAGCCTCGCCAAAGCTGATCTGTGACCAGACCCGGCGGGCGTTGGTGGCGCAGTCCATGTCGTTCGGCTTGGCTTCGACCTGGGTCAGCACATCCTGCAACTGACTTTTGCTGTCAGCCAGCCGCTGCTGGATCTCTTCGATATCTTGAATCTTCTGCCGCAGCGCGCTGGTCAGGGCCTGGTGGTTCCACTGTGTCAGGTCGGAAGGCAGCAGGGTGCGCAGTTCGTCCAGACTGAAGCCGGCTTTCTGCGCGGCGGTAATCATGCCGAGCACCAATACCGCTTCGGGTGGATAACTGCGATAGCCGTTGGATTGTCTTTTTACCGTTTTCAGCAGGCCGATTCGCTCGTAAAAGCGAATACGTGAGGGTGCCAGGCCGGTCTGTTCTGCAAGTTCGCCAATTTTCATCCTGGGCTCCTGTGGTGTCCGGCTGCTGTCACTGTAGCAGGTAAGGTCACGTCTGCGGTGCATTGCGCGCCAGTTCGGCCTGCTTGTACCGGCCGAACTGGCGTGCTTGCGGTTATTCCTTGAGCAGTGTGTTCAGCGGTTCGGGTGCATAGAGCGCTGCCTGAAACTCGGGCACGTACTCATAGCTGATCATCCGGCCCGGATCGAGCGCACGGATGAAGGCCGAGAAGCTGCCATCGCCGAGTGTGAGTTCGGCCTGGTCTGCATCCGAGGTCGACGCTGCACTGAGCTGGCGCGAGACCGAGTGCCCCCAGGTCAGGTTGCCGTCGTGGTCCAGATTGGTGAAGCTGGTGGTGGCGAGCGTTGGTTCGGTGGACACATCATCAAGGCGCTTGGCCTTGAGGCTGAAGTCCAGCTCACCGGTCTCGCTGTCATAAACGTCGAAGGTCAGTGCATCAGCTTCGTCGCGGTAGTCGATACGCGTTAGCCATTTGGGCAGGTTGTAACCGACTACGCCACGCACGCGAGCCAGCTCGGTATCCACCGGCAGCTTCAGCACATAGCCCCACATGTTGCTGTTCAGTGACTGGCTGATCAAGCTGATCGGGCCCAGGTTTGCAGTGCCCGGTTTGTTGGTGACGATCGACAGGGCGATCTCGTTATAGCTGTCATTGTCGCAGTAATGGTAGGCATAGGCCGTCAGTGCGATCAGGCCGCGACCGGGCCAGATCTGCAGCGGCTGCACCTGCTCCAGTACCTCGGCAGGCATCTGTGCCTTGAGCGCGTCCAGATCGGCGGTAAACACCATGGTGACGCGGCTGTTGCGGTAGTAGAAGTTTGGCGAGTAGGACTCAAAACCCATATCCACACGGGTCTTGTCGAGCGTCTTGAACCAGCTGAGGTCTAGCGTCGGGTCTTGTTCGGCGATCACGCTCAGCGGGGGATTGGAGTGGTAGCGGTCGTACAAACCACCTGCGACCACGGGCACCCCGTGACCGGCGATCTGGATCGTTACTGTGGCGCTGTTGTCTGCGGCTGCGGACAGCGAGCTGATGCTGAGGGAAAGTCCGGCCGCCAACGCGATGTTGGTGAGTGCTTTCATACGGTTTTGTCTCCGCCTTTATGCAAGTGAAACGGGTCGCCAGCCGCGCAGCAGAGGGCTTTGGCGATTGTGTTGGGCGGACGTTAAGGTTAAAGCGTGCTTCAAGGTCAACCACTATGTGCGCACAGGTATGAGTTTTTTTCTGGTGGCTCGGTAGTGGCTTGACCCTTAACTTGAGTTCAACGTTAGCCTCGGCTGTACCAACCAAAATGGCCATCGGCCAAGAGGCACAGTGATGATTGGAACAGGCAACAAGCACGCCAGCAGTTGGATGATCTACGGCGCATATGGCTACACAGGGGAGCTGATCGCGCGGGAGGCGGTTGCCCGCGGCCTGCGGCCGGTGCTGGCTGGGCGCAGCCGGGAGAAACTGGAACCACTGGCCCGGGAACTGGGCTTGCCGCTAAAGGTGTTCGAACTGAACGACACAACGCAGGTCTCCGACGCCATTGCCGGCATGGATCTGGTGCTGCACTGCGCCGGCCCGTTTTCGGTGACGGCTCAACCGATGATGGAGGCCTGCCTGCGCGAAGGTGCGCATTACCTGGATATCACCGGTGAGATATCCGTGTTTGAGCATGCGCAGACGTTACATGCGCAAGCGCTTGCTGCCGGTGTTGTGATCTGCCCCGGCGTTGGTTTTGACGTGGTGCCCACCGACTGTGTCGCCGCGACCTTGAAGGCGGCGCTGCCAGACGCCACCCACCTTGCGCTGGGGTTTGATTCGCTGTCCCGCATGTCGCCAGGTACCGCCAAGACGTCCGTTGAGGGGCTGGCCCAGGGCGGAAAGGTGCGAATTGGTGGACAGATCGCTTCGGTGCCGCTGGCATGGAGGCGCCGCCGTATCAACTTTGGCGATGGCGAGAAGAGCGCCATGACCATTCCGTGGGGGGATGTTTCCACTGCGTTCCAGACTACGGGCATCCCTAATATCGAGGTCTACATACCGGGCACTGAACGCATGATTCGAGGCATGCGCATGACCAACGGCATACGGCCGCTGCTCGGGCTCGGGTGGGTGCAGCGTTGGTTGAAGGCGCGCATAGGCAAGCAGATGAGCGGGCCTGACGAGTGCGACCGGGCTGATGGTGGCACCTGGGTGTGGGGCGAGGCGCGCAACGCAGCCGGCAAACGGATCGAGGCACGGGTACATACCGTCAACGTCTATAGCTTGACGGTCACGGCCGCCCTGGAGGTGGTCTGCTATCTGCAGGCAAACGCTGACAAGAGCGGCAGCTATACGCCGGCGCGGCTGGTCGGGGCAGACCTTGTCTCGCGCCTGCCAGGCTCGAGCCAGATTGTTCTCACCGAACATGCCGTTGACTGAGCAGCAGGTAACTCGCTCCAACGTTCTGGTGCCAGCTTGACCTTAAACTGTGATTCAGAGTTAGGCTGCTGGCTTCTACAGGACAACGGGGTCATAGCGCATGACGGTGATAGACACGGGCGGCAAGGTACGCTCGGGTGAAGAGCTGGACATCGGAGCAGTCGACTGCTGGCTCAAGCAGCAACTGCCCGATCTTCTGGGAGAGCCAATCGTTACCCAGTATTCCGGCGGGGCATCCAACTGGACTTATCGTCTGCAGTACCCCGAGCGGGATCTGGTACTGCGCCGTCCACCTGCGGGCACTAAAGCCTCCAATGCCCACGACATGCTGCGCGAGTATCGCATCCAGCAAGGTTTGGGCAGGGCTTTTCCCTACGCACCGCCAATGGTTGCAGCCTGCGATGATCACGCGGTTATTGGCTGCGACTTTTACGTCATGGAGCGCATCGTAGGCATCATCCCCCGAGCGAATATGCCGCGTGACCTCAGGCTCTCGCGTGATCAGATTCAGCAACTGTGCACCAATATGCTCGATGCCCTGATCGGGCTGCACAAGGTGGATTACCAAAACGCCGGGCTGGCGGAGATTGGCAAGGGCGAGGGGTACGTGGCACGGCAGGTTGCGGGCTGGGATCAGCGCTACGAAAACGCCCGTACCTGGAACGTGCCCAGTTTCAAACGGGTGCGCCGCTGGCTGCAGGACAACATCCCGGCTGACAGCCGCATCTGTGTCATCCATAACGACTGGCGTTTCGATAATCTGGTCTTGGCTGAAGATGATCCAACCCGAATCATTGCGGTTCTGGATTGGGAGCTGGCTACTCTTGGTGATCCTTTGATGGATCTGGGCTGTGCACTGGCCTACTGGGTGCAGGCCGACGACAATCTGCTGATGCGTGCGTCACGCCGTCAGCCAAGCCATTTGGAGGGCATGTTCAGCCGTCGACAGGTGGTCGACTACTATCTTGAGCACTCTGGTCTGGCCTGCGACAACTGGGCTTTCTACGAAGTATTCGGCCTTTTCCGACTGGCTTGTATCGCCCAGCAGATCTACTTCCGCTATCACCATCGACAGACCCGAAACCCGGCTTTCAAACACTATTGGCTGATGGTCAATTATCTGGATCGACGCTGCCGCAGTCTGATCCGTCAATCCGGCCACTAAAGGCACACGCATGCACTCACAAAACACCGGCGCCTCCAGCAACCGCACTGTGATCATCACGGGCGCCAGCTCCGGTCTTGGGGCGGGTATGGCCCGTGGTTTTGCCGCGCGCGGCTACAACCTTGGGCTATGTGCGCGGCGCGTTGAGCGTCTGCAGGAGCTCAAGGACGAACTAGTGATGCGCTATGGCGTACAGGTGGAGGTCCGTGTACTGGACGTCAATCAGCACAATGACGTGTTCAGTGTATTCCGGGATTTTCACGGCACCTTTGGCCATCTGGATCGGATTATCGTCAACGCTGGTATTGGTGAGGGGCGCCGGGTAGGCAGTGGCCATTTCGAGTTAAACAAGCGGCTGGCCGAAACCAACTTTATCGCGGCATTGGCCCAATGTGAGGCGGCAATGGAAATCTTCCGGGCACAGAATGCCGGGCATCTGGTGACCATTTCCTCCATGAGTGCCATGCGTGGCCTGCCGAAGCACCTGACCGTCTACGCGGCCACCAAGGCCGGGCTGGCTCACTTGACTGAAGGGCTGCGCGCCGAGCTGCTCGGGACGCCGATTAAGGTTAGCACCATCTACCCAGGCTACATCCGCACCGAACTGAACGCCGGCGCCGCAAAACTGCCGTTTGAAGTGACGGAAGAGAAGGGTAGCGAGCTGCTGGTGAAGGCAATCGAACGCGAGCGCGCCGAAAGCTATGTGCCTGGCTGGCCGTGGTGGCCATTGGGCCTGCTGATGAAGGTATTGCCGCTTGGCTGGGTGGCCAAGGCCTGAAGGGGCAGCAGGGTTATGGTGGGGAAAGCGCTTGTAACAGTCCTGTCCCGTCCCCATTCAGTAACCTGTGGCGGGATTCTCCTGCATGACCAAAGAGACGGACAGATGCCCAAGCAGCAAAACAGCAAAGTCGACTCAGACCAGACGTCCCGCCGCTACAGCGACTGGCGGCCCGCTCGGCTGGGCGCAATGCTGGTATCGCTCGGCGCTGCCGTGCGCGCGGCTGTGAGCGGCTCGCTGCGCCCAGCGTTGCCGGAGTACCCGGAGTCCGCCCAGTTTCGTCATCAGCGTTTTCGCAACGAGGTGTCGCGTGAGCCGATGACACTGCGTCAGGGGCTGGCGGTGTGGCGCGACTTCATCTTCAACAAGCCCGCCGGGACTGTGCCGGACCGGCCCATCCCGGTGCAGCCTTTGACTCAAGCTGACCTGCTGGCCGCACCTGACAACAGCGTTTGGCGTCTGGGGCACTCGAGTCTGCTGCTCAAGTTGAATGGCGATTTCTGGTTGACCGATCCGGTATTCAGTCAGCGTGCCTCGCCGGTGCAGTGGTTCGGGCCCAAGCGCTTTCACGCGCCGCCAATCAGCATAGAAGAGCTGCCGCCGATCAAGGTTGTGGTGCTCTCGCACAATCACTACGACCACCTGGACCATGCCGCCATCCGTCAGCTGCAACATAAGGTTGAGCACTTCATCACGCCGCTAGGCGTCGGTGCGACCCTGATACGCTGGGGAGTGCCGCCGGGTAAGGTCCGCGAGCTGGACTGGTGGAGTGAGGTGACCATTGCAGGGGTTCGAGCCACTGCCACGCCGGCGCAGCATTTTTCCGGGCGCGGATTTTCTGATGGTAACCGCACCCTGTGGTGCTCCTGGGTGCTGCAGGCCGCGGACTGCAAGCTGTTCTTCAGTGGCGACACCGGGTACTTCGACGGGTTTCGCGAGATTGGCGAGCGCCTCGGGCCGTTTGATGTGGCGTTTATGGAAACAGGCGCGTACAACCCGCGCTGGCAATACGTGCATATGTTGCCGCAGCAGACCCTGCAGGCGTTTCTCGACCTCAAGGCCAAGTGGTTGTATCCGATTCACAACGGCACCTTTGACCTGTCCATGCACACCTGGGAAGACCCGTTCGAGCAAATAACTGACCTGGCCAAGCAGCAAGGGGTGGCGCTGACCACGCCACAGATGGGCGAACATCTGCAGCTGGCAGCGCCGCATACTGGCCGCGCCTGGTGGCGGATGACCAAGATAGGCGCGGCACGTCCTTAGTCTGTCTTACTTGCCTTCCAGATGCTTGGCGTGCAGCTGACGCAGCCGCTCGCTGCCGTCTTCGGCCTGAGCGGGCAGGGTGGTCATAAACAGGGCGGACAGGGTCGCGGCAATCAGGTATTTCATCGTTGCATTGGCTCCAGGTGAGGGCGCGGCGACGGTCGCCGCGTTACCTGCGCCACAATAGGGCGGTGGCACCGTCGTCAACATGACCCGCAGATTACGCTGTTGTCATCTTGTCCGTGCCAGGGAACACCAGCTCAAAACGCACGCCGTTCCCCTCGTTGCACACCCTGGCGTGGCCGGCATGCTGACGCATGATCGCCTGCACAATGGCAAGCCCCAGACCGCCGGTGCTGCCCGGCGCGCTGCGAGATGGATCGGCACGATAGAAGCGCTCGAATACATGCTCCAGGTGCGGCTGCTCGATGCATGGGCCCTGGTTGTACACCGCGACAACACAGTGCTCAGCGCCATGGACGCTGCTGATGGTGATGGCGCTGCCAGCGTCTGCGTAGCGGATAGCGTTGGCTATCAGGTTGGCGAGTGCCCGGGTGAGCATCTCCTGGTCCGCGTATAGCGTACCCGCGCACTGGTTGACCAGCGTCACTTGCTGCTCGTCGACCATGCCCTCGAAGTACTCGTTCAGACGATCCGTCAGTTCGACCAGATCGACGGGCCGGCAATTCAACGCTGGTGTTGCCTGTTCACTCCGCGCCAGAAACAGCAGGCTATCGATCATCCGCGCCAGGCGTTCAAATTCTTCCAGGTTGGAGTCCAGTACCTGCTCGTACTCCTCGATGGTGCGCGTTCTGCTCAGGACCAGCTGAGTCTGTCCCATCAAATTATTCAGCGGGGTACGCATCTCGTGCGCCAGATCGGCCGAAAAACGCACCAGTTGCTGATAGCCGTCATCGATACGGGCGAGCGCCTGGTTGAGGTTCTGCTCAAGCCCGTCGAGCTCGGCGTAGGGACTGCCTGCGTCGAGCCGGGTGTGCAGCCGACCGGCGTCCAGCTCCTTCGCCTGCGTGGCCAGTTTGCGCAGGGGGCGCAGCCCGCGCTGGCTGATCAGCGCAGCCAGCAGAAAGCTCAGTAGGCTGCCGCAGAGCAGGGCCATCAGCAGGTTATTGCGGTACGCCGCCAGCATGTTGTTGCGTTCGCTCAGCAGATGCCCGGCGACCAGCGTCAGGCTGTCCCCATGGATGAAGCTCTGTTGTGCGACCAGCCGATAGGGTAGTGCACCCGACCGCTCATCAAAGCGCGGTTGAGCCGTGGCTCGCAGACTGGGCAAAGGCAGGGAGCGAGGGTTGATACTGATCAGAACCTCGCCTGCGCTGTTAAGCACCCAGAGGAAATGCTCGGTGTTACCGAGCATATTGGCATACAGCTCCGGGCGTTCTTGCAATTGCTGTATATCCGGGGTATCGCGTAGCAGCGTCTCCATGCGATCGAGCCGACCGAGCAGCGTCTGATCGTCGCGCCAGGCGATTTCCTGCTGCAACGAGCGATACAGGTACAGGCCGATGCCTCCGAGTAACAGCAGGCTGACCAGGGCAAAAGCCAACGCCAGGCGCAGGCTGAGTGAGCGACGCCAGCGGCTCACGGCACGTCGTCCAGTTTGTAGCCCATGCCACGCACGGTATGCACCAGTTTCAGCGGGAAAGGGTCGTCCAGCTTGGCCCGCAGCCTGCGGATGGCGACATCAACCACGTTGGTATCGCTCTCAAAATTGATGTTCCAGACCTCGGACGCGATGCGGCTGCGCGACATGACTTCACCCGGGTGGCTGATCAGTAGATGCAGCAGGGCGAACTCTCTGTTGGTCAAGTGAATGCGCTGACCAGCGCGATGGACCTGGCGGCGCAACACATCGACCTGCAGGTCTGCCAGTCGATAGAACTCCGTCTCACGCATTGGCGCACGCCGCAGCAGGCTGCGCACGCGCGCCAGCAACTCAGCGTACGAGAAGGGCTTGATCAGATAGTCATCAGCTCCCAGCTCAAGGCCCTTGACCCGGTCCTCGACGCTGTCTCGAGCGGTAAGGAACAGCACCGGCGTATCGCCGCGGCTGCGAATCAGGCGCAGCAGTTGCCAGCCGTCCATGCCGGGCAGCATGACATCGAGTATGACCAGGTCGAAATGCTCCTCCTCAATCAGGTGGCGAGCGTCCAGGCCATGCAGTGCGGTTTCGACCTGAAAGCCGGATTCGCTTAAGCCGCGCTGCAGGTACTCGGCTGCTTTGGGTTCATCTTCTGCCACCAGAATGCGCATCGTGTCCTCCTCATACAGGTGCACAGAGTAGAGCCAAGCGCGCGGGATGCCCATTACAAAAGCGTAATCTGCCGGCAATGCTGGCGACGGCCCCACAGCGGCAGCATGGCACCGTGCTTGAGCAACCAAGGAGATCTCGCAATGCACCGATCCAAACTCGTCGTCGCGCTGGTCGCTGGCCTGGCTGCCGCGGCAGCGCATGCCGGAGCAGAGGGTGTCGCCAGTCGCGCCGATCTGACGCTGTCGCTGGCAAACCAGTTGGCTGACGCCACCCTGGCTGACTGTCACGCCCGTCAACGGACTGCCGTTGTCGCGGTGGTTGACCGTGCCGGCCAGCTGGTCAGCCTGCAGCGCGATGACAATGTCGGCCCACACAACACCGTAGCAGCCCAACGTAAAGCGTTCACCGCGCTTTCGACCAAGACGCCGACCTTGCTGCTGGCCGAGCGCGCCCGGACTAACCCGGATGCAGCCAATCTGACGACGCTGGACGAACTGCTGCTGTTGGGTGGTGGCGTTCCGGTGGTGGTGGATGACGTCGTTATCGGCGCACTGGGTGTCGCTGGCGCCGGCGGCGGAGAAACCGACCAGGCCTGCGCCCAGAGCGCAATCAACAGTGTATTTACCGCGCACTAACGCGCTTGACACCTATCAGGAGAGACTTTATGAACCCCATGATCCACACTGTCGGGGCCGCACTTCTGGCCACCATGAGCACGCTGGCTGCCGCCGCCGATAACCCGCTTAGCGTTCATGTGCTGAATCTGGAGAACGGTCTGCCGTCGCCGGATGTGATGGTAACGCTGGAGCGTCTGCAAGGTACCCAGTGGCAGTCGCTCAGCGAGGGCGTCACCAATGAGCAGGGGCGTATCACCGGGCTGTACCCGGAGGGCCAGCATTTGACTGACGGCACCTACCGGGTGACCTTCAAGACCGGCGACTGGTTTGCCCAGCAACAAGCCAAAACCTTCTTCCCGGAAGTACCGGTGATTTTCGAGGTCGATGCCTCCGTACCCCATTACCACATCCCGCTGCTGCTCAGCCCCTATGGCTTCTCGACGTATAGAGGTAACTGATTGGGCCTGCGGCACCGGGATGTTGCCGGTGCCGCGCATCATGATTGCCGGCGAATCAGATAGATTCCTGCGATGACCAGCGCGGTGCCCGCCAGCTGTACCCAAGTCAGCGGCTCGGCCAGCAGCAACCAGCTGAAGAAGATGGTCATCACCGGGCCAAGCATCCCCACCAGTACGGTCGGTCCGGCGCCAATGCGCTGGATGGCGCCGGACTGGAAGAAGATCGGCAGCACAGTCGAAAACAGCGCCATCGCCGCGCAATACGCGTAAATCGGCAAAGGCTGAATCAGGTCACTGATTGGGTTGGTGACCAAAAAATGCAGCTGAGCGGCCAGAATCGAGACGATCAGCGCCAGAATCGAGAAGCGCGCCGCCCCCAGTTTGCCAATGGATACCTCCGCAAAGGCGGTGTAACAGGCATACGAAACGGCCGATGCGAATACCAGCGCCGCGCCAAGCCAGGGCGCTGCGCTGTCTCCGGCCAGTTGATGATCGCTGACAAACACCAGACTGACCCCCGCGTAGCAGAGCACCAGCGCAGCAAGCAGCTGCGGGCTGGCCTTTTTGTCGAGAAACAGCAAGCCAATAAGGATGGTGATGGTCGGGTAGGTAAACAGAATCACCCGCTCCAGACCGGCAGAAATGTACTGCAGACCGGCAAAGTCCAGAATCGATGCGCCGTAGTAACCGGTCAGCCCCAGAAAAACCAGCAGCGCCCAATCCTTGAGAGTAAGTGCCGGCCCGTTACGCAGATAGGCGTAGCCGCTGAGCAAAAACAGCGGCAGGGAAAACAGCATGCGCAAGGAGAGCAGGGTGATTGCATCAACGGGCGCACTGAGGTAGGCGAGCTTGACGAAAATCGCCTTGAAGGAAAAACCGAATGCTGCCAGGACGGCAAGCAGCATGCCGAGCTGGCGGGGCGTGAGTGGCGTGCGGGTCATGGAGCGCTCTACGAATTGTGTTCAATAGTTTGGATGCTATGTCGCTGAAGGCTCCTGTAGAATTGCGCTTTCCCTAAACCAGCGTTCGTATTTTCCGAATTCATATGAAATACAGCCTGACCGATTTGCGTCTTTTCATCGCCATTGCCGAATGCCAGAGCCTGACCCACGGCGCAGAGCGGGCTTTTCTCGCGCCGTCATCAGCCAGCCATCGCATCAAGCTGCTCGAGACCTCGTTAGGCACCTGCTTGCTGCGTCGCCGGGCCCGCGGTGTGGAGCTGACCCGGGCCGGTGAAATCTTTCTGCGTCACGCGCGCCAGGTGTTTGCCCGTCTGGAACAGATGCACTCGGACCTGGCGCCTTTTGCCGAAGGGGTGCAGGGCCATGTGCGGCTGTGGGCCAATACCCATGCGATTCACAGCTATCTGCCGAATGACCTGGCGTCCTTCCTGGCCAGGCACCCCCAGGTGAGCGTGAATCTGGAGGAGCACACCAGCTCGGATATTCTCGCCGCAGTTGCCCGTGGCGATGTCGAGATCGGCATCATTGCCGGCTATGACGACTATTCCGAGGTGGACTTGCTCGCTTATCGTGCGGACCGTCTGGTGCTGATTACCGCTCCGGACCACCGCCTGGCCGACGCGCAGTCGCTGCGCTTTGCGCAGGTCATAAGTGAGCCCTTTGTCATGCTGCACACCGGCTCTGCCATCCATACCTTCACCATGAACACGGCCTCCAGCATGGGCTCGCATCTGAACGTGCGGGTGCAGGTCAACAGTTTTGAGGCGGTGTGCCGCATGGTGGCTGCCGGTGTAGGTATCGGCCTGGTACCCCGTGAAGCGGTAAAACTGTCGGGCCGCCAGCCTGTATCAATCATTGAAGTGGAGGATGACTGGGCGCAACGCGACCTGAAGATCTGCACCAGCCGCAAGACGCCTATTGCTCCGTTTGCCCACGCGCTGATCGATCATTTACTGGCTGAATAGGCTGTAAACAGTGCGCCGTTCAGTCCGGTAATTGGCAGGATCGTCGGTACTCCGGCGGTTTTCAGCACCCTGGACAGCTCTACAATGGGGCGTGGCAGCGCCCCTGCAGGTGTGCGCTGCGATCTCATCGTTCAGGTCCGCCGTGCCTCCTCGAGTGCCGGCCGATAAATACAAGAGAGGGCGAGCATGAGCCAGCGCGTGTTATCAGGCGGCAGCGACTATCTGAAAAGCGGTTACGCCAAGACCTATCAATCGACCGCAGGCACGCAGGAGGCCGTCGACAGCGCCGAGCTGGATCGCCTGCACGACGGTTTGCTGCGCGATGGCTATGTGATTCTGCAGCGTATCGTGCCCGAGGAGCAGATTGATCGCATCAGTGCCGAGCTGCGCGAGCTGCTGCCCGACAGCTGCGGTCGGAACGGATTTGAAGGCACCTTAACCCAGCGCATTTACGCGGTCATATCCAAGACCCTGGCCTGCAACCCGCTGGTGGAGCACCCGCTGGTGCTGGGGTTGCTCGATCGGGTGCTGGCGCCGAACTATCTGCTCTCGCAGCTGCAGGTGATCAACATTCTGCCCGGCGAGCGTTCGCAGCCGCTGCATCATGATGATGCTTTTTACCCCGTGCCGCGTCCGCGCCCGCATTACGGCGCTGCAACCATCATTGCGATGGACGACTTTACGGCCGATAACGGCGCGACCGTGGTCATTCCGCGCAGCCATACCTGGGACGGTCACGCGCCGACGCCAGAAGACTGCGCACAATCCATCCCGGTGATCATGCCCAAGGGGTCAATGGTGCTGTTTCTCGGCACGTTATGGCATGGCGGCGGGGCAAATCGCAGCACAGCATCGCGTCTGGCGGTGACGGCGCAGTATTGCGAACCCTGGGTACGGCAGCAGGAAAACTTCAGTCTGTCAGTCCCGCTGGCGCGTGCCAGCGAGTGCAGCGCGCATATGCAGCGGATGCTGGGCTACTCGATTCATCCACCATTCATGGGCATGGTCAACGGCATGCACCCGCGCCGCCTGCTCGATGAAACCTCCTGATTATCAGCCAGTTATAGAACCTACTTAAATAAGCGCTCACAATTATGGCAACTGAAGGCTTGATATACCCGTTGACGACACCTGCGTTGGGAGCTGCGTTGGAAATCCAGCCCGGCGTACTGTGGATTCGCATGCCGCTGCCGTTTCGGCTGGACCATGTAAACCTCTGGGCGTTGCGTGATCGTGACGGCTGGACGGTCGTAGACACCGGTGTCTGGACCAAACAGGCGATGGCTACCTGGGAGCACCTGTTTGACACGATGCTTGGCGGCCTGCCAGTTACCCGCGTGATTTGTACCCACCGCCATGCAGACCACGCCGGACTGGCCGGTTGGCTGGCAGAGCGGTTTGGCTGTGAGCTGTGGATGCCTCACACCGAGTATCACGCCTGCAACGCCTCGCGGCTGCAGGGCCGAGAGGCACCGGACTCGGAGCTGGAGTTCTATCGCCGTGCGGGGTGGAACGAGTCCGCGCTGGCGTCCCTCCGCAACAGCTATGGCGGCATCACCAGCCTGGTACACCCGTTGCCTGAGACCTTCAGGCGAATCAGCGACGGCGATATCATTGTGGTAGGAGATCATCGCTGGGAGGTCATCGTCGGCCAGGGGCACACCGCCGAACACGCCTGTCTGTACTGTGCAGAACTGGCGCTGTTCATCTCCGGCGATCAGGTGCTGCCGCTGATTTCCTCCAACGTGTCCGTGCTGGCGCGCGACCCGGAGGGCAACCCCTTGGGCGAATGGATGACCTCAATGCTGCGCATTCGCGACCTGGTCAGCGATAGCGTCCTGGTGCTGCCGTCGCATAACGAGTGCTTCGTGGGCTTGCATGCGCGCATCAATGATCTGGTCGACACGCAACAGCAGTTGCTGAGCAAGCTGCAAGACCAGTTGCAAGAGTCGCATCGCAGCGTCGATGTCTTCGAGTGTCTGTTTGGCCGACCCATCGGCATGGGCGACGGTATCGTGCTGTCCCTGGCCACCGGCGAGAGTCGCGCCAATCTCAACTGCTTGATCGCCGAGGGCAGGGTAGAGATGGAGCGCGACGCCAACGGGGTGGAGTGGTATCGCGCTCGAACCCGAGCTTGCGCAGGCTCCTAGGACGTACCACACGCGCTCTGCGCGGGCGCTCAAGCAGCAACTGCGTGCTTGAGCGCTCGCCCCCTTGGCCCGCTCAGGGCTGTCGGCGGAAGAACAGAGTGACCTGACCCAACTCGACACCAAACTTGAGCATGCTGGAGCGATTGATCAAGGTGTCTTCGTCCATCAGGTACATCCAGTCGTCAAAGGTCACGACATAGCTGGTGTCATCCACCGGCAGGTTGAGCTCGTAGCGCCAGCGCAGCGCATTGCCCGCCAGTTCACCAACCGCCGTGCCAATCACGTCGTCCGCAGTCCCCAGCCAGCGATCCTCGCCGTCAGGCGTCAACGTCCAGACGCGCCGCTGGGTCGTGCCATCGCTGTAGACAAAGCGCTCATCAAGAATCAGACGATCCCCCTCACGGTAACTGTTGATGTCGACGTGAAAGCGCTTGATGACCTTGCCGCTGCGGTCCTGAAACATGCCCCAGGCCTGGACGGGCCGGTCGAAGAAGGCAAGCAGATCCAGCTTCGGTTGCTCGGAAGCATAGTCATCAACCTTGACGCTGCCACAACTGGCCAGCCAGACACAGCAGAAAAGCACCAATAGCCGCTTCATATATCACCTCGTTTCGGGAATTCAATTGCTGCAAACGCCGCGACCGGTACACATGGTGCCTATCGGGCCAAAATACTGTACAAGCGCAATATAGCGTACAACTAGAGTATAGGTTTCGCAGTATCCGAGCCATCAGACAGACGACCGGATGAAGGATAGGCAATAGCGAGCTTGTCAGCAGATAGCGGCAAAAGCCGACTGGCTGCCTGAACATCGCCAGCGTTAACGCGTTCTGATGCGTTCAAGGCGCGCACGCATGGCGGCACTGGCAGCTGGGCCGGGTTGTACCGTGCAGTGCGCAGGCGCAACGGTACGGCCGTCGTCCGGGTCAGTAAATGTCAGTTGCAGACGTTTGCCGCTCTGTCGCTCCACCACCTGAACGCTTTCGCCCTCGGTGGCGTAATGGCGATTTCCCCAGTCGACAAATGCCATCAGTACCGTCGCGAAGTCCTCACCCTTGCCGGTCGGAACATACTCGTAGCGCAAGGGACGCTGGCTGTAGGGCACCCGTTCAAGCATGCCGGCTTCGACCAGTGCCGTCAGCCTGCGGGTCAGCATGTTCGGCGCTATGCCCAGACTTTGCGAGAACTCGTCGAACCGTCTAAGACCCTGTAACGCGTCGCGCATCAGCAACATGCTCCACCACTCACCTACCTCATCCAGGCTACGGGCGATGGGGCATTCGGCGTTGCTGAGCTTGGTGCGTTGCATGGTCTGTTCCGTCGATCTGCATTCTGAGCTGGATCAAAATGTTACTTTCATTATGATAGTAACGTCTATCTGCCGTTGGACTTTCTCGAAACAAAGGAGCAGGACTCTGATGAACAAGCGCATTGTGGTCACTGGCATGGGAGCGGTCTCGCCGCTGGGAACCGGTGTGGATACCGTCTGGCAGCGCCTGATAGCAGGCCAGTCCGGCATCCGTTCGCTGCCGGAGGAACTGATCGGTGACCTGGCAGTTCGCATTGGTGGCCAGGTACCGGGTGTTGAGCAGGATCCTGAAGGCGGTTTTGATCCAGACCGTTACCTGCCGGCAAAAGAGCAGCGCAAGATGGACCGCTTTATCCTGTTTGCCGTTGCCGCCGCGCAGGAGGCACTCAACCAGGCCGGCTGGGCACCGCAGGACAATGAAGGCCAGGAGCGCACCGCGACCATCATCGCTTCAGGCACCGGTGGCTTTCCGGCCATGGTGGAGGCCGTCCGCACCACCGACAGCAGAGGGCCGCGCCGTCTGTCGCCGTTCACTATTCCTGCCTTTCTCTGCAACATGGCGGCTGGACATATTTCCATCCTGCATGGTTTCAAGGGCCCGCTGGGAGCGCCGGTTACCGCCTGCGCTGCCGGCGTGCAGGCCATCGGTGATGCGGCGCGGATGATTCGCGCAGGGGAAGCAGACATTGCCATTGCCGGCGGCGCCGAGGCGTGTATTCATCGCGTCAGTCTGGGCGGCTTTGCCGCGGCGCGAGCATTGTCCGGCGGCAGCCACAGCGATGCCCCGGAAAAAGCCTCACGCCCCTTCGATCAAGCCCGTGACGGGTTCGTCATGGGTGAGGGCGCCGGGCTACTGGTGATCGAGTCGCTGGACCATGCACTGGCACGCGGCGCAACCCCCATTGCGGAACTGGTGGGCTACGGCACCAGTGCCGACGCGTATCACATGACCGCAGGGCCGGAAGATGGCAGCGGCGCACGTCGGGCGATGGAGCAGGCGCTCAAGCAGGCTGGGGTCAGCTCGGATCAGGTGCAATACTTAAACGCTCACGCCACGTCGACACCGGTCGGTGATCTGGGTGAGCTGGCAGCCATCAAGGCGTTGTTCGGTGAGGGCGCAGCTCCGGCAATCAGTTCCACCAAGTCCGCAACAGGCCACCTGTTGGGTGCGGCGGGCGGAATCGAGGCGATCTTCACCGTGCTGTCGCTGCGCGACCAGTTAGCCCCAGCCACGCTGAATCTGGACAGCCCGGACGAGGCCGCCGCCGGGCTGGATCTGGTGCGCGGCGGCGCGCGGGCCATGCCAATGGAGTACGCATTGTCGAACGGGTTCGGTTTTGGCGGGGTCAACGCCAGCGTATTGTTTAAACGCTGGCGTTAAGGTGGCACTGATCAATTCCACACACCCATACGAGCGCTCAAGCGTGCAGATGCATGCTTGAGCGCTCGTCCTGCACAGGCTCAGCCTTGACTGTCACCCGGGGCGCCCCTGGTTGACGCCCGGTGGGCGTTGTCGAAGATCGCCTCTACCGGTCGATCAAACAGCGCACTGATCCGATAGGCCAGGTCCAGGGAAGGGTCGTGTTTCTCGGTCTCCAGCGCGTTGACGGCCTGCCGGGAGACGCCGAGACGTTCAGCCAGGTCAGCCTGCGTCCAGGCTGCTTCGGCGCGCAGTACGCGCAGTCGGTTTTTCACAGTTTGCTCGTTCGTACAAAGGGAGAGACCAGAGCATAGGCTGCCCAGAAGCAGGGATAAATGAGCCAGCCGTCCAGATGGGGGGCACCCGCGTACGCTTCGCCAAAACCCCATACTGTCCAGAGTACCATGCTAGTGCCCGCCGCCAGCACGAAGCACTTGGTCACAATCACGCGCACAAACTCGTCACTGTCGGCCATCAACCGTAAGGTTGCCCAGACCTGCGCTGCCACCGGCACGGCAACCGCAACCGCTATCACCCAGCCGCCGGGCCCGCCAATCAGCGAGTCGAAGAGGCCTGCAATCGCCAACACGCTGACAAGCACGTAGAACAACATAAAACCGACTGTCCGCAGGACATAGGTGCGGCTTGGAGAGTAAGAGCGTGGAGCATTGATAGCTTGGTTCATAGTCGCGCCTTTATGTCAGGTTTTCCTGACCTTATGCGTGTAAGGTAAACCTGCCAAATAGTATTGTTTTATTTACTTTGCAGTGTGCTGCAGCACCTCGCGGTCATGCCGGATCTGACCACCCTCGGCACAAACCGGCAACCGCCAATGAAGGACAAACCCGGCCTTGGCGATGCTTGCATGCACCGGTATCAGCACTATGCTGACAGTAAGACGATTCAGGGACGTCTTGTCCGCTACGGCATGCCGGCTCGCCGGGTTAGCGGGCGCTCCAAGGGAAGTACTGATCAATTCCACACGCCCTCTGCGAGCCTCACGCGTGTAGGAGCAAGCCGTGCTGCGGGGCATTCAGGCCTATCCGCACCCTGTGTTGTGGTTCCCGACATGCCTTCGAAACCACGCCTTGATTGCGGATCGACCTGAGCGCCATAGCGCATGCGGACTTAGTCAGTGCTTGCGACTGGTTCATGTGCGCAAGGAAAAGGTGGCTGCGATGGCAGAGGGAAGTGTGATTGTCAGTGAAGACGACAGCTTGGGCGCCGCCGTTGTGGTGCGGCTTGCGTACCCGCATCAGATTGTCGAAAGTGATGGCATGCTGCAACGGGTGCTGGGGCCGGAACTTGCCGCAGCCGCGTGCGCTGCAGAAGGGCTGTCGGCCATCGCCTCGCCGCTGTCCGAGCGCCGACTGAGTGAACTCTTTTTGCGCCTTGGTCAAACAAGCTCGCAGCGCCGGCAATTGACCGTTTTGGTCAGGCAACGCTGGATTTTGATTTCCTTCGAGGGCGGCAGGCCGCAGGCTGACAGGGTGAAACTGTACCTGCAGGATGTGACGCCACTTAAACTCTACGAGCGCGCGGATAACCAAGCGGAACACCGCCTGGTGACGGCATTGGAGACGGCCTGCGTTGGCGTGTGGGAGTGGTATCCGGGAGCGCCAAGCATCACGTTGTGCATGCGCGCCGCCACCTGGCTGGGAATTGGCAACCGGACCTGTGAATTGCCATTCGACACCTGTCTTAAACGCATTCATGCTGCCGACCGCCCGCGAGTGCGGGCGGCTGCGGCAGCGTGTGCCACCCCTCGTGCGGTCAGCGAGTTGCACGAACTGGAGTTCCGCATCAAGGCTGCAGACGAGCAATACCACTGGGTGGTGCTGGCCGCCGCCTCGCTGCCGCGCACGGAGCAAAGCGAGTTCGCCCGTATCACTGGCAGCATTCGCGATACCACGCTGCATCGCCAACTGAAGCAGTCGGACGCCAGACAGCAGGAACTGATGTCGCTCGCAGCCGAGGTACAGCAGGCGTTTCTGGTTGATCAAAGCCTGGTCGCGGCCTGCGACCGACTGTTTGATCCACTGCTGGAAATTACCGACAGCCGACTCGGCTTCATCGGCATTCTGTGTACCGGCGATGACGGCGCGCAGTACCTCGAAGTGCCCAGCATATCCAACATCAGCTGGGACAAGGCGAGCCGTGAGTGGTACAACTCGCATCGAGACGAGGGCCAGTCACTGCGCTTTCATTCGCTCAACAACCTGTTCGGCCACGTGGTGACCCACAACACCATCGTCTGTACCGAGACGGTCAACATGCACCCGGCCAGCCGCGGCCAACCCCAGGGCCACCCGCCCATTCACAATTTCCTGGGTATCCCGCTGCGCTTCGACGGGCAGGCTGTCGGCATGATTGCGGTTGGCAACCGCGACCGTGGTTACGGGCAGGAACAAATTGAACTGCTGACCCCCTTTGCGACGGTACTGGGGACCATGATCCGCGCGCGTCAGCTGGAGGAGCAACGCGCGCAGGCCGAGGCCGCGCTACTGCGTGAGGCCACCCATGACACCTTGACGGGGCTGGCCAATCGCAAGCTTTTTTTCAGCATGGCCGACAGCCTTTTTGAGCAGGCTGTGCGTTACGAACAGCACATTGCACTTGCCGTGATGGATGTCGACTTCTTCAAATCGGTCAACGACAAATACGGCCATCAGGCCGGCGACAAGGTCCTACGGGTCTTTGCAGACACCCTGAGCGACGCCGTGCGCCGCTCGGACGTGCACGCCCGGGTGGGTGGCGAGGAATTCGCGGTGCTGCTCGCCCAAACCAACGAGACTGACGCCGTCGATGTGCTGGAGCGCTTTCGCCGAACCCTGGAAAACACCCTCATTGCGCTGAACGACGGCATGGAGATCAGCATCACTGTCAGTATCGGCTACTGCGACTTCTTCGATGGCCTGCACGATGTCGACCACTGGTTCAATCTGGCCGACCGCGCGCTCTACCAAGCCAAGGCCCAGGGGCGCAACCGGATAATCAAGTGGGTGCCTGACCCGATCGCCCGATGACTGCCCGAGCACCGGAGCAGGCTACTCGCCTTGCTCCGCGGGTGTTTGCGCGTCTACCGGCTGCGTGGTCGGATTGAATTCCTCGGCAAAGATCTGCCAGAACGCGATGAACAGCGCTGCAATCAGCGGCCCTATAACAAAGCCGTTGATACCGAACAATGCGAAGCCGCCAAGGGTGGAGAGCAGAACCAGATAATCCGGCAGCTTGGTATCACGACCAACCAGCAGCGGGCGCAGGATGTTATCCACCAGGCCGATAACCAAGGCACCAAAGGCAATCAGGATGATGCCCTGGGTCCAGTGTCCGATGGCCAGCAGATAAATAGCCACAGGCCCCCAGATCAGGCTGGCACCGACCACCGGAATCAGCGACAACAGCATCATGACAACGCCCCACAGCAGGGCACCGGGAATGCCCAACGCCCAGAAAATCAGGCCACCCAGACCACCTTGCACCGCCGCCACAACCAGGTTGCCCTTGACCGTCGCACGGGTCACTTCGGCAAACTTGCCAAACAGCTGGTACTCGCGCTCATCACCCAGCGGCAGAGCACGCACCAGCAGCTGTACCAGTTGAGGACCGTCACGCAGCAGGAAGAAGGCCAGATAGATCATCAGCGCCAGGCTGGCAAAAAAGCTCAAGGTACCCTGACCCAGCTGCACTGCATTCTGGGCGAGGAAGCGGCTGGAGGTGACGGCTGCATCGGTTGCCAGCGTCTTGATGCGCTCCAGGTCAATGTTCAGGCGGCTGAACACGTTCTCGACCACCGGGAAGCTATGGCGCAGCTTGTCCATGATCGCGGCCGGGTCAAACTGGCCGCTTTGCACCCGCTCATAGAGCGCATGGCCCTCCTGGACGAACGAGGTGATCACAAACACCGCCGGCAGGATACACAGCGCCATGCAGACTGTCAGGGTGGCCAGCGCCGCGATGTTCTCATGGCCATGCCAGCGCTTGACCAGACGCTGGTGCAGGGGATGAAACAACAGACCGATCACGCAGGCCCAGAACACCGCACCGAAGAAGGGTTTGAGCAAATAGAGAAACAGCAAGGTGACGACGATCAGTAACAACAGAAAAGAACGTTGTTCGAGTTTGGCCTGCATGGGCTCGGGCTCCTGCCATGGAAAAGCCTGATTGGAGCAGAAAAGCCCGCTGGTTTGGAAGCACTGATTGCGACTAGCCACACCTTCAACTGCGCGGGCCACCGCCTCACCAGGCCCACGCCGACCGGGCAGGGCGTACCGATTAGCTCAAACCTTGTAGTAGGCCAGCAGGGTCACAGCCGCCATGAGCTGATCGCCCACCAGCGGGGTAACAGGTCGCGCACCGTGCGCTGGCCAAAGCGGTCATCCAGCAGGTAGACCACGCCTTGATCGTCGGTTGTTCGTATCACTCGCCCGGCGGCCTGCACCACCTTTTGCAGCCCCGGATACAGGTAGGCGTACTCATAGCCGCTGCCGGCGCTGTCACTGAACATTACCTCGAGTCGCTCGCGCATTTCTTCGTTCACCGGATTGATCTGCGGCAACCCCAGGGTGGCGATAAACGCGCCGATCAGGCGGCGCCCGGGCAGGTCGATTCCTTCCCCAAAAGCACCGCCCAGCACGGCAAAACCGACACCGCGGCCATGCTCGCTGAAACGGGCAAGAAAGGCGCTACGCTCGCCCTCATTCATGCTGCGCGACTGAGCCCACACCGGGATGTCGGGGAAGCTGCGCTGAAAGCGCTCCAGCACCTGTTCCAGATAGGCATAGCTGCTGAAGAATGCCAGATAGTTGCCGGGTTCCCGGGCAAACTGCTCGGCCATCAATTCACTGATCGGCTGCAAACTGGCGCTGCGGTGCTGGTAGCGCGTTGACAGGTTGCGAACAATCGAAACGTTCAACTGGTCGGCATGAAAGGGCGACTCAACCTCCAGCCATTGACTGTCTTCGGGCAGCCCAAGCAAGTCACGATAGTAGTGGGCCGGGCTCAGCGTTGCAGAAAACAACGTAGTGCTGTGTGCAGTGATGAAGCGCTGCTGCAAAAAAGGGGCGGGCACGATATTGCGCAGACACAGGGTGGACAGGGTGCGGCGTCCGGTCCCCGGGTGGCGCGTGATGTCGAACAGCGAATGCGGGCCGTAGGCCTCTGCCAGACGGCAGAACAGCATGGCATCAAAGTAAAACAGGATCAGCGCGCTGGCATTGCCGTCCGGCTGGTCGGTCAGATGTTCGGTGATGGCGCTGACGGCTTTTTGCAGGCTGAGAATGAAGGGTATCCGGATTAAGTGGTTGATGGGCCTTCCAGCCCCATCCAACCCTTAGTCCTTCCAGAAGGTTGATAGATCGACACCGAAGTTCTTCTCAGGCTCGGGGAGTCCCATGTTGTAGGTCATGGT